>Ga0209915_1000003_pt1 | contig 2323320 bp, 1893 predicted proteins | sample ThiBiot_750_plan_FD_183952 | JGI IMG/M metagenome (GOLD analysis project Ga0209915, IMG submission 183952) | Wastewater bioreactor microbial communities from Cape Town, South Africa - Thiocy_cont_750_plan (SPAdes) | ecosystem: Engineered > Bioreactor > Thiocyanate-remediating >... | reverse complement strand
ATCAACGATTCGGGGAATGCTAGTTGCCGCAATATACATAGACCACTTTTCATATGTATATGTTCGGACGTCACTACAGAGGAGCATTTTCACATACACATAACCCTCAACGCTAATATAACAGCCAATAGGCCACGCCGCTTCTGGGCTTCGAGATCGCTGACGCAATTGTCGATCTGGCTGCGCGGGTGTCCACGCAGCTAATAACAACATCCGGAGATTCGTTGTATTCCTTCAACGTAAAGCTTTCAAAATGGCGAGGAAGGGCACGCCACTCCAGTCCCCAGAAAAGGTTGACGCGGTTTACCAGGATCGTAGCCTTGTTGGCGCCGACATCGGAAGCCGCGAACGGTTGCCGGACACAATTGGCCAATGAGACCGCATCTCCGTCGGCCAGTTCTACATGCAGTCCCGAGTATCCCCAGACGCGAAGCGCTTGGTGGAGATAAGGGAGCTGCAGAAACACTGCGCTTCCGTTTCCACCTGCTCCGATGACTAGGATCTTGATAGGGTAGCGATGGTTTGCGAGCGTGTCGTGGAGCGTGTGTTCAATAGCCATAGCGCTCCCTGCCGGGCTGAATGAACTCTCCAATCGTCTGAGGCAGGTCGATGAGATGCTCGACCGGAAACGTCTCCCGTCCCTCAAGCTCTTGCCAGAGCCCTTCAAATCCATCTGGGTGTTTCGTGATCCGACCTACGTTTCCATGGGTAAACTCGCTCTCATAGAAGCTCTGCTCCCACTGGGGGATCGAAGCGACCGTCGAGACGCGAGGAGCCTGCATCGAGCCCAGGCAGACCTGGCCTTCTTCCGAGAGGTTCCAGTAAGGGGCAAACGAGAGTTTGGTTTCGGCGCTGGGGCGGCAGTTTGCTTTGAGAGCCCTGACCCACAATGCTCCGTCACGCGTGCACCATGCGAGTGCAGGCTGAGGGAAGCTTCGGCCGTTGATCTCCGCAAGTGGACTCCCGGTATCGACAAAAAACATGGGACGTACCTCGGCAGGGGTCCACCATGCCAGCGTTCGATCGCTGCGAGCGATGATGGTGTCGGGAAGGTACTCGACAGGAATATGACCGCCGAGGGACTTCACCAGGGACTGGAGGAAACCTACTGTCAACGGCTTCGCCGGCCCAAGCTCTGGACGTTGGCCTTTGTTCGCGGTCACCTCATGATGGGAGACGAACGATCCGCCGAGGTTCCAGCTCCGGTGGCCTGTCGAGTGGTAGATCAGCAGGGCTTCACGCAGCTCGAAGTGCCGGTTCTGTCCGATGTTGATGCCGACTTGCATGTTTTTCCTCCCAGTTGTTCAGCAGGTTTACCAGTTGAGCCAACTCCATGTTTACTTTGAGAAAGAGGAACGCGGTGCGAAGTGCCGTGTCGAACTCCTCCGGGTATTCCGGCCGAAATCGCACGGTACAGGTGGGTTCATAACTGCTCTCGTAGTAGTGCGCAGCCTCTTCGTCCCAGCATGCATGGATGGCATCGTTTTCCCGGAAGGCAATGAGCAGGCTTGGAACGGCAGCGGCGTCGTAGTTGTTCTCGACTGATGCCATGTCCTTATGCAGCCTGGACAGACAAACGATGCGGAAGAGCCGTTCGATCCACCCTGCAAATTCCCCGCGAAGGTGTTTTCTCAGTAGACGGCGAGCGGCAAAGAGTGGCCACCCGTCGACTTCCTTCACTTCCGGTGGAACGGCCTTTTCCACGTCGGGAAATTCGTAGCTCTCCCGGTTCTCAGGATCGTCGTCGGCCATCATGTCACCGAGTTGTTCGTTGTACCACTCCGCAGTCCGGTGGTCATAGACAGGCATCCATGAGCGCAGCGCATCGGTCAGCACAATATAAAACGCTGCGCCGAGGAACTGTTCCTCCTCGTTCAGCGCATTCAGGGCTTCTCCGATAACCACAAAACCCGCCGTCTGTAACTCAAACATGGCCAGGAGACTGCCCGGATCGGCTCTTTCGTCACTCCCGTAGCTGGGTTCAGAGGTGTCGCAGATCTCGAGGCCATATTGCAGGTTGTTCTCGAAGGCCGCTCCGCACATCCGATCGACCATCGTGTGAATAGCGTTCCGTGCGAAGACAATAGGGATCTTGCCTGAAGCAAGCCACAGATCCTCTCTGACCAGCTTTCGTTCAATCAAGGCAATACAGAGGCGGTAGAGTATCTCTCCGTTGGTTTCGATTTGAAAAGCTGAGCGGACAGAATGCAGGGATGGGAGGGCATCGCCTGCTCCCGCTCCCAGAAGCGTCAGATCAGCGGCGGCAGGAACTCGCTGGGAACTCTCAACAACGGGCGCGAGCCGCGAGACGAGTCCTGGGCCGCCTGAACGACGGCGTAAGACAGCTTGAGTGATTCGTCGCATTTGAGGTGCCTCGCAATCAAAAGGTTCGCGCGCGTCGGAGGTTTCCGCTCCAGTGCGCGCAGTTCTTCGAGAGCGGTCTTGGGGCGCGTTCGTGCCTTCTTTCTCATAAGGCTCGCCTCGTGGGCATCTAGCCCTTGCTGCCGATGGCGCGGTTGAAGGTGTACCGGACGGCGTCGGCTTTCGGCTCCGGGCCGGAGAGCGTCGCGGTCGCAATCTCTGGATACACGGCGACGAGAGTATCGCGCACTTGCTCGGGTGTCATCTTCGGATCCGGGTCCGGGATCGACGTGCCGTTGTAAACAAACTCGCGACGGACAGGAGAAACGACAAGAGTAGACATAAGCGTGTTTATCTTCCTTTCAAATTGTTAGAGATTCGGTGGGACGCCGGGCGCGGATGCAAAGAGCGGTCTAAAGACCGCTCTTCGCGATCTCGATCTTGCGGATGTAACGCTCTTGTTCAAGAGATTCGATAGCTCTCCGACAGTAATTGGCGCGGATCCATGCGATAGCCTCCTCGCTTGTCCATCCGCAAACGACCATCAGGCAGGCAAGAGCTGTGCCAGTTCTTCCATGTCCGCCAACACAGAAGACCAGCATCTTACGTTGGGTTATCGTCAGATGGGCTACCACGTCCTCCCAGAAATTTCGTGGAAGCGACACGACACCCATGTCCGGCCAGTTGAGAACGATCTCTGGAAGAACAGCAGGTTCCTCCCAATGTCGCAACTCCGATATTGGAACACTATGGCGCGACAGTACGGAGGTTCCCGTCAGATTAAGCAGGAGCTGAAATGTGCCCATGCTTTTAAGGCAGTCATCCTCAGCACCGGCCCACACCGACCAGCCGCTCTGACCCTTCAGAACACACTGGGGCCGATGCGGGCAAAGAGGAAAGCTCCACCCTTGAAGGCCGTAGGGTGAAGCCGAACTTCCTGGAGTTGTTTCTCTGCGCTCGTTAGAAGAACGGGATGTCTCGTCGGGCTGACGATCGATCCATTCCTCGAGATCGTACTCGTATTCCTCCAGGAAGTCTTCGTATGGCTGGCGCATGCGTATATCTCCTCTCCTCCATATACTCTCTGCGCTCACGTCCGCGTTCCGGTTCCGTGACCTCATAGTTCGGTGCTCCTGAGGGAATCGAGACCGGTTGTCTCTCGGCGCGGAAGAGGTTTGCGAGTCGATCCAGATCCTCGACCAGTCGCCGGTTCGCCTCATAGAGCTGAGGAGCACAACGGACAAGCGAAAACACGGGCTTGTCGGCTGTGATGGTGAGTGTCTCTGAGCAGATGAACTTGTCGAACGCCCAGCCTGTGTTGTGGGCGCAATGGACAAGCTGATTGAACACCTGAAGCGCTTCCGAGGCATCTTTTTCGAGCAGAGCATTTTGCATCAGAGCAGCCCAGCGAGCAAAAAAGAACCATTTCGCCCCGCCATAGTTCCGGCACCACGTCTGCTTATGGAAGGCTTCGAGAGCTTCCTCGAAATCGCTGTGTGTCGCTGCGGAGTTTGTGGTTTCCCAGAAGCTGTCGTAGATATCGCTGCGTTCGGACTTCCTCTTTCTCCCCTGATCAGGAGCGTGTCGCATCTCCGCCAGCGCGGCGACTACGGTCAGCCGGTACGCCATGCCCATCGCCAATCCAAGGATCGTATCGTGACGTCCGGACCATACCGAGATGTGGTGGCACCCGGCAAGCATGATGTGTGCCGCCGTCACATAGTTCACCTGGAGTTGAGTTGCCAGGGTATAGCCTGCACGGAGGTCGTTGATATCAGGCTGTCGAGGTGCTTCGCTCGATGAGGGTTCAAGAACTTCGTCAAGGGCGGGCTCCCGGCTGATCAATACCGGCACATGGTTCAACACGGCATGGATGGCATAATGAGACGCCATCGAGCCATTCGGGTGATATACGATGGTGCCAATCGAGGCCGAGCGCATCCTGTCTTCCCAGTCGAGCAGGTCTCCCTTCGCAACGAGGATCCGAGCGACGATCACCTTCTGAGGCACATGGTCCTGCCCGCAGTTCAGCTCAGGGCCATCGCGCAACTGCACCAGCAGGTGAGGATCTTTTTCCCCTGGTCTCCAGAGCAATTCGACGTATGGAGCTTCTTTAACCCCAGCTTCGGATTGGAGCTTCTTCGACGCCAGTTCTCCGAGGGCAGGCAGTGTCCATGCTGAAGTGCCGGTGGTTGCGCCGTCATGCCCTCGGCCAATCACCAGCATCCCCGGTGTCCAGACCCCGCTGTGGGCCGCGTCGATCGCGGGCATCGTGACGATCTCGGCGTCGGGATCGGCTTTGATAGTCTCCTCGATGAGGTTGGCGCCTTTGTCAAGGTTGTGGATGACGCGAGAGTCAACAAAGCCGTGCCGTGGGCGCATCGGACACGGCCGCGCAAAGTATCCAAGCAACGCTTCCGGCAGAACGGCAGAAGCTCGATGGACACGGAAGGGTGGAACAGAGCTGAGCCCGAACGATCGGGCAAGCGCTGCTATACCCCGCGCTTTCTGGGTACGAGCATCTGCTGGATCGACCTCGGTATCGACGGGAACAAGGTGAGGGCGGATGGACGCTATGGTGACCGCGATGGGTTCCATACAAACCTCCGGGAGTGTCACTAAAATGAAAGAGCTGCATAGGGATTTCCCATGCAGCGTCGAAGAGAGTGGCTTTGTGTGCGGGGCTAGGACATCTTTTGCATGATGGCGCGCAGCTTGTTCAAAGGCTCAGAGGCCACCACAACGAGATCGTCGCTGCAGCCGGTGTCGTCTGCAGAGTCGAGAAGAGCACCCAGTGCCTGCTTGAGATGTTCATCGGCGTAGTAATTAGGTGCCCATGATGGACCGGGCTGCACAATGACGTCATCAACGTCTTCGTGCTGATTGTTCCGAACGTAGATATAGCCGCGATCGTAGGCATCGTCGCTCGCCGTCCACGACATCTCGCCGTTCAGTACATAGCCATCCGGGATGAAGACGTGCGTGAGGAGTTGGTCGAGCCAGAGCCGCAGCCCATGTCGGCTTTCACCCTCTTCGGGACAAAGCTTCGTCTTATCCTCCGAAACGTACAGCTGCCGATCGTGATACGGCAGGTCCGGCGCGGGACTTGCGCGGATGGCGTCGAAGACCGGCTTGGTAAGTTCCGTCTCCTCAAAGTTGACGACCGCCTCGACGAGTCGAGCGTGTTCCTCTGTAAGAGGAGGAGACACCTCGATGGTGCCTTCGAAATATACGGGATATCTCATATCGGCTCCTTTCTTTGTGAATGGTTAGGAAACCCGTGAACGACGAGGGTGCGACTTCCCGCATCAGTTGATGGAGGAAGTGCCCCGGCGCATCCTGTCCCAATAGTGATCGGCAGTGAGGCGACCCATGCTGCGCCGCAGCAGCTCAAGCGTCGTGTCTTCAGGGAGCAGATAGACGATGAACTCGCTGCCGTCGCGCAAAGCACGCGCAGCGCGGTGATTTCCATCGATCAGGGGCCTTCCCAGGTTTGGCAGTGTCGCCATCAAACCGGGGCCGAGGCCCTCTGGAAGATGATCGATATGACTTTCGGTGAGGCGGACATGACCCAACCAGTCTCGCAATGCGGTGTGGTCCACGCGATGCAGCATCGATGGCCGGCAGAGCTCTCGGGCAATTTGAAGATTGAAGCGAAGGGAGTGGAGTTCGAAGAACTCCTCGCCGGGAATATTGTCTGCTCCGATTACGGGACAGCGGGGGCAATTGTTGTAATGGCGCAGGCGCAAAGCACCCATAACGTCTCCTTTCGGTGACGAGCAAGCAAATGCCAGGCATCTGCCGGGCGATAGACATGTGAGGAATGTGGTTAGAAGAGGCTGCCTTGTATGGGCAGTTCTATGGGGAGAGACGCTGGTTGTATTGGACAGATTGCCGGTGAGCTTGCTGCGGCTACGGAAGTATGGTCAGCCTCCGATGCGGAACCTCGGTATTTCTGTTCAAGCCGCGTCAGAATCCGCAGTTCGGCTACTCGGATCTCTTCGGCTGCACGTCGATTCTGAAGCTCCACAGATCCTCGCGCACGCACCTGTTCCTGGACGGCTCGCTCTACATCGCAGAAGGTGAAGGCCGGCTGACCGTAGCATGGCCAGCGCAAAAGATGTTCCAGGAAGCGGAGACGGTCTACCTCGTTTGTGAACCACTCTTGGTAGAATCCCGCCAGGTTATAGTGCGCAATATTTCCGAAGCACATCGACAGCCGATTGTAGAGCTTCTTCGTGAACATGGTCGGCTTCCATCCCGCCTCAATGAAGCGAAGCAGAGTGTTTCCAAATTCAGCTTTCTCCGCGGCTGTGGACCATTCCGTGGGGGTGAACTCAGAGGGTATGAAGGGGCTTTTTGGCATAGGCATCCTCATAATGAAAATGGCTAGCTTCAGCCATAAGAGTTGAAGCATCCGGCTGGCGCAGGCGTGGAGACGTCCACGCCTGTCTCAGCCGAATAATTTGAGCTGCTGTCCGACCACGTAGCCGCTTGGCCACAGAGATTCGACTCGTTTGGCTTTGGGCTTCGGCGCGACAAGGACTGGCCCTGCTTTTACCGGTTCTGTCTCCGTGGAGGCAGAGCGAAACAGGTCCCACTCCTCCGGCGTGTCTTGGGAGTCTGCGACCGGCAACTCCTGAGCGGCAGTAGTGAGTTGCATGCCGTGCTCTCGTTTGAGCTCTGCCCAGACAGCGTCAGCCGATTCGCCGACGCCGCCTTTCTCGACGAGTTCACGTGCCATGGCGGCAACCAGATCGTCATCCGCGTCGAGAGAGTGGATGCCTTCGCCCGAGAACTTGCCTTCCATCATCAGTGCGACAAGCATCTTGCGGCCCATCAGACGGAGACAAGTAAGTTGGGTTGTTCCCGCATACACGAGGAACTTCACCAGCACCTTCAGACGTTGGCCGATGCGCCATGAACGGCGCGAGGCCTGTCGCAAGGTATGGAGTGAATATCCCGTTTCATAGAAATAGATCGTTGGGAACCACAGCAGGTCGAACCCCGTCTCCACCAGCTTCGGGTGACAGAGGACAACGTCGACACCCTCACTCACACGCTTCTCGTACCACTGCTCTCTCTTGAGCGGAGGGACGTTGGGTCGGAGGACGGCGGTACGAATACCGGCTCGGCGTAATATCCACTCGAGCCGTGCCGGTACATCATGCTCCGTGGTGAAGGTAGCAAAGACCTGGCAGCGCCTGCCTTCCCGGAGCTGCCTTTGGATGTCCTCCAGCAGCCAACGCTCCTTGTCGTATAGGTCGTCTCTGGGGAGGTCGGGTGCCTCGGTGACCAGGAACGGCACCATACGCCTCTCCTGCGGATCAAACCGCTTTGCCCATATTTCTCCGATTCCGAACGGGTGGTCGGGATATAGCATGAGCCGGTGCATCATGAGGCTCATCAGGCTGCGATTGCCTCGGTTCTCTTTGAGGGCCTGGCGAATGTCGTCCTCGATGCCGGCATACGCCTTCGCAAGCTCGGCTCCCATGGGAACTTCGCAGACCTCCTCCTCGTAGGGCGGCAGGTAGTCGGCGATGTCTTCAAGAGAGATGAAGACGGTCGAACTCATCAGGAACTTGCCGAAGAGCAATGGAGAAGCCCCTGGCCTCTTCGCCATGCGAAATGTGCTCTTGGCTGATTTGGTGCAGGCTTTATCCTCGTCCGGGATGCGCTCGATCGATTCGAGGACACCGTAGGTCGCCTGAAAATCGGATTGGCCCTGGCTGCCCGCCTCGAAGCCGGCTTCGACCATCGTCCACGGCTCCATGCGGTAGAAGATGTGGAAGAGGTCGCTGGCATAGCCGCCCATCAGGGTTCCGGTATTTGCGATCAGCTTGCGGGAACAGCGCCGGAGAACGTCGAGATTGGTTCCTTGCGCTGTCTCGTTGGCAAGTTGATGCAGTTCGTCGGCGAAAGCATAGTCGAAGAAGCGCTTCATGTGACGCCCGATGTACTCGAGCGGTGCAATCCGCTGAATCTTGCTTCGATCCGCTTCCCATAGCGGAGAATATTGATCCGAACCCTTGTTCGACCTGGTTGTGATCTCAAAGTGTTTGCGGTCGTCGAAGTCACCTCGGACCAGTTGTCCGCCATCGGGGTTTGGGACCACCCTGCCGGTGTCGGGATTCGTCACGCACGTCCGCGCCTCACCCGATTTCGGAACGGTGTAGGCATGCTTCCAGAAGTAGCTGAGCTTGCCGGTCTCCTTGCTGACGATGAAGTAGGCAGGACGCGTGCAAAGCTTTCTCCAGCCTTTGCGGCCCATCCTCCGCAACTCCGTCACAGAGGTCTTGATCCCCTTGGTGACGACGTGGCCATTACGCATCTGGACCTCGACGATGCCGTGGGGTTTGGAAGGATCACCGCCATTGCGGAGATCATGAATCACAAATGTCCGCGCGAAGGGGACGGTCTTCAGCACCTCACGCGCCCATTTGAGGACCAGGTGCGGTGGGCACATCACAAGCGTGGAGTAGGATTTTCCCTTGGCATGGGCGTGCGCAATACCGATCGACATCAAGGTCTTGCCCGTACCGCACTCACCGACGAGACGCAAGGAATCGTTCTCCGCCAGATACTTTGCGCTGCCGGTGATGGTCATCGCCTGGGCAGGCAACGGACGACGCAGGAGGGACTTGAGTTCCGGGGCAATCGGGTCTTTCGTACCTTGCAGCGGTGGGTACATCTCAACGATGCGTGACCCCAATTCGGTACTGTAGGCCCTCAGATAATCGTGATACGTGGCAAGTTCAGGCACGGAGCCCCCCTTTGCGGAAAATAAAAAAGGCCAGCGTTGAGCTGGCCTTGACCGTATAAGCTGTGTTGTTCGTGGTCTAAGGAGACCAGAAGAAGAGCACTCCGAGCGCCGAACGAAACGCTACATGGTCATCCGAGCAAGTGCGGAGCCACGATATCAACGAATTCCCGCGCGGAGATAACCTTCGTACATTTCCAGAAGTTCGGGAAGTGCTTACGATTTCCGGTCACGAGGAAATCGGCGCGAGCACGATCGCAACACTCAAGAAACATGTTGTCGTCCGGATCGCTCGTGACATTGAGGCGATGGGTAGGTCGAACGAGGTGAGCGCTGTTCCGGATGCCTTGCATCAATTGGAGCCGCAGCCCTCTTCGGATACCCAACTCATGACGGGTTAGAACTTCCTCATACTCCTCAAGAATAGGGTCAGAGACATACAGACGAGCAGGCTTCGCCGTGGCGAGCAGAAGTGTCGTCCGTTGCAGACTCTCGGACTTCAAGGCTGCCGATACGATCACGTTGGTATCGAGGACCAGTCGTATGGGGAACATCAACGTCGCTTCTTGGCTGTTCGAGTCGCTTTAATGACTTGATCAATCTGTTTGGACGTGAGGCGGTTCGTACCTTTCTGTACGGCTTCCTCACCGATGAGCTTGAGGATCTCAGGTTCCGGGGCCGCCAGTTTTACATAGTCCCTGATGTCCATTAAGACCGCTGTCGGTGTTCCCCTCTTCTCAATCAGAAGAGAGCGCCGCTCTGTATCCAGACGACGCAGGATGCTGCCAAACTGGGAACGTACGCTCAATGCCGAAACTACAGCTGAGCCATTCTTTCTTGCGGATGCGATTGCCATAAACTCTCCAGTTCGTCTATATCAACTCTACAGTTTGCGAATTCGCCCGGTCAACTGAGAGTAAAGCAGCAATATCGAACTGAGGCCATGTGATCGGTCCGTTCTTTTCCGGAAAGGGAACCCGGTTTTCTGCGACGGCACGGCCAACCCGTTCCAGCATCTCGTTGCGGGTTGCGTGAATCACGGTGGAGTTGCAGCCGATTCCCGCAAGAGGCAGCATCTTACCCTCTTCGCGCAACTCTCGAAGGAGCACCTCTCCCCAGCGCGGATCGGCGGGAAGTCCCAACAGACTCACCAGAGTCGACCATGCCGCTCCCTCCGCTTCGGCCTCACCGTCGATCAGGAAAATCCGGCCTGCACTGCCATTGCTGTGGAGCCAGGAAGAGACTGCGACGACATGCCGAAGTGATTTCTTGTGCTGCGGCACGCTCAGGTTGGACTTGTAGCAGGAAGCATCTTCTCCAAAGCCGATCCGCTGTTTCGAACCATCCGGTAAATGAAGTTCGAAGTGATGTCTCTCCTGGATGGCCGCCGTGATCGCACCGACCTCCGCGTCGTTCCCGAAAAAGCTGAGAAGGTGTGCCTGCTCACTTTCGCCGATGTAATGGGAGACATGCACCGAGGTGAGCGTGTGGACTTTTTCCGTATTGCGTTGATAACTAAGCCGCCCGAGCCTCAGGTGCGCATTCTGCATCCTTGTCCTCCTTCTTTTTCTCATCCGTCAGAACCAGCGTCCTGCCGTCGATGAACACCAGAGCAAGTTCATTCGAAAAGCGCTCCCGGTTGTGGACTTCCGTGAATCCTTCGGCCTTCTCGGTGAATGTCATGACGTACTTTACTTCTCTCCAGCGAGCAATATGGCGATCGTTATCGCTACCGAAAACGCCGTTTAGCAGGCCGGCCGTACACAGCAGCCCGACGTGTCCTCCATGTAATGGCGTGATCGGACGGCCAACCATTGTTTCGTCGCGCGGGAAAAGAAATGCACGAATTTGTTTCCAAACTGGGGACTGAACAATCAAGTCCTCGATTTCATCGAGCGGTAATCCGCGATAGGCGAGTTCTGCGCTCGCCGATGGAGGAACCTCGTAGGGCGTTTCCCTTCCGGTGAGCTCGGGCAAAGGATGTTTCCAGACAGTCTCGACCAGCTTTGCTCGGTTTGCTTCGTATTGGGCTGCGGTGACGCGCGTCCGCACTGCGAGCAGGACAACTTGGTCAAACCGCTCCGATTCGGGGTCCGTGAGACGCAACACCTGAAACTTCGTGAAGGCCTCCGCGAGGAGCGGAATGCATTCTTCAAGTTGGGCGTGCGGTACCACCATCACGAGAACGCCCCCCATGATAAGCCAGCGGAAGGTACGCCGAAGAAAAAGAAACTCCATGCGCTTATTGCCGAAGGACGCTACCTCGGCGTCGTAGGGTGGATTCAGATACAGCAGTGAGAAGGTTTCAGCCTTCGCATGGACGTCAAACAGGTTGCCGTGGATAGTCTGGATTCCTGTAGCTTGGCAGTCCACCGCTCTCAGCGAGTCGAGTTCCACAGCAAAGCGGTCGACCTGGGCTCCGTCTGTAAGTTGAAGCAAAGCAGTACCGGCTCCGGCACAAGGATCCAGAACAGATGCCCGTTCAGATGGAAATTGCAGAAGTTGCCTGAGCCGTGGCCCTTCTGTCGAAGGAAGCGGGTAATACCCTAGCTTGATGCGAGCAACACTGCGCATAGAGGTCTCCTAAGACGCTGGTGAACAGAGGGGTGAGGTGGGTGTCGCCTAAATTGCGTTGACGACCCCAGCCGTCGAAACGGTACCCGATCAACTGGGAATTTATATACGTCCGGTCAACTTGGCGCCGATCCTACGGGCAAGCTGTGCAACCGGCAGCGCGGCGAAGCTGTGAACAAGCAGTGAAGCCGCTGGCTGGACCACGCCGAGGACCCCGGGGGAAATCCGGTTCGCGAACAGGATCAGAGCTTCCGCACTGTCGTCCTGACGGGAGATCCAGCGGAGACCCTGGCAGACCGGGACCTGTTGGTAAAGAGCCTCAGCCCATTTCCGGGTATCTGGGTAATGCGCCTTTGTCGTGTCAATCAGATGTGTCCGATCAATTCCGAGCTTGCGCAGCGCCACGTTGCTGAGATCGATCAACGAGAGGTCGGCTTTTGCGACAACGATGCTGTGAGCCTGATCCAGGAGCCGCGCTTTATCAATGTTTTTCAATCCAGGAGCATAGGGAACGTCTCGGAATACAGTCTCCATCAGAGCGCAGTCCATGGTCGAGCCTCCGTAGAGGACCGGAATAATCTTTCCGGCAACGTCACGAATCGGGCTGAAGCGAGCGTTACTCTTGGGACTTGGGTTGTACTGGGTTTCCGTGAATGCGGTGGAATGGATCCGGTGAATCAGCTTTCCCTTCTTCCAGTTGATCGTCGTCGCTTTCAGCGTGCCAGCCGGTACAGCATACTTTGAGCCGGCCTTAGCCATTTGGAAAATCCTCTACCTCGTCACGAGCTGCCGCGATGACGTCCTTAGGATCGGTCGCCAGAAGGTCCTTTGGCTTCTGGTCGTCCAGAAAGCTGTTGATCGCTTCGAACCAATACGACAGTCCCCACCCTGTCTTCTTCTCTCCGAAGATCCTGATGATCTCTGCGAGAGCTGCATAGGGTCGATAGTTGTCGTCAGGATTTAGCGCATACAACGGATAGTAATCCGTGCCTTTGTGATGGATGGCGAAGATCGCACCATCCTTCTTCCACTTGTGTGGCTGCGCACTGGGATTTTTGGAGCTGTATCCCGCGAGTTTGGCGATTTTTGTCGCGGCCACGAAACTCCCGCTCCGAAGCACTTCTGCCTTCGCTTCAGCTACCATCTGGGCTTCGATGATTGCGGATTCAGAGAGTGTGACGTCGGGAAGAAAGGCCTCAATAAGGCTGTTCACCTTCTGCTGGGTCCGGCTTTCGACAATCTCTGGTAGCAATTCTCCGATTTTCCGGATCACGGGCGCGAACAGAACGGACTGCTCTTTATTCTGGAAGACGACGGCCACCCCCAATACATCCGTCGTCTGGAAATATTTGCGAAGCTCGCTCCCGCTACCTTCCAGAACTCTGGGGCGTAAGGCAGTTTTTAAGGCACCCATACTCCCTCCTTCTAAACTGATATTATGAATATTATAGCACTTCTAAAATAATGCCTATCACCACGTCGCGGCTACGTTCCCTTGGTGGCATGGTTTCTGACTGGTTGCGGGATATCGTGCTCGGGTCGAAGCGGCATGCCACGTCCGCCTGCTCAGCCAATTAGGAAGCCTGCCTTTGCCGATGTGGCAAAGTGCATCTTGCTTCAACTGGCGGACGAAAAGTCATCCAGCATCATGACGTATTGCTCCGGCCCACCGTTTTCGAAGGCCCGCACCAGCGCATTTTGCTCCGCAGATGCTACCCAACTTCTGAGGTCCCGTCCGCTCAACGCTCTTCCTTCCGTGAGGTCGGCGAGCAATCGAGCCCCATCCTCCATCGAGAAGTCCAGCTTTTTTCCTGTCAGAAGAATGGTAAGCAACCGAATGCGGGCTGCATGGTCAGGTAAAGGAACCCGCAGGCGTTCCGTGAAACGACTGAGAATGGCGCGGTCCACGGCCTCGGGGCGATTGGTGGCTCCAAGCAGGAAGACGTGCTCCGGGTGTGCTTCCACACCGTCGACCTCCTGAAGGAGCTGGCCGACGATCTCTCTGGTAAGAGGATCGTCTTCTCCGAGGCTTCGTTCCGGTGCAACGATATCCAGTTCATCGAGAAATAGAATGCAGGGAGCATGTGCTCTTGCTCGCTCGAAGACCTGCTTTACGCGGTTACCGCTCTGCCCTAGATAATTGGCTTTGAGGTCGGCAGTGGTTGCGGAGAAGAACGCCAGTCCGCTTTCGTTAGCTAGCGTTCTTCCAATCTCAGTCTTACCTCCGCCCGGTGGGCCCTCAAGCAGGAGATTTCGAGGAATGGAGATACCTTCTGCGCTCCACTTCTCGGCATCTCGCAAGAGACCGCCAATGACTTTGAGGCGTGCCAGAGTCTTGTGGTCGAGAACAAGGCTCTCCCATCTGGATTGAGCCGGAACATTGATATTGCCGCTCTTCCTTAGCCGGACGATTGCATCACTGATCTGTTCCAGAGTCGGAAATTCAGGATGAGCCATTCTCCGCGCGGTGCGCGCAACTTCCTGCAGATCTCGACCACTCATGCCCTGAGTACGAGAGGCGAAGTCTGCGGGAAGCGATACATCAATACCAACACTCTTCAGTTCCTGCTCAAGGATGCGAATCCGGTCCGCTTCGGACGGAACCTTAATCTGCATCTCCCAACCGAATCGAGACAGAATCGCGTCGTCAAGAAGGTCACGGCGATTCGTCGCCCCAATGACTAGCACACGATCAGTCTTGCTGAGGCCGTCCCATTCCGAAAGAAATGCCTGAACGATTTCTGTCGAGAGAGCATCAGTCTCCGCTGCTCCGCGCCGCCCGAGCACGCCCTCGCATTCATCCAGATAGAGAATTGAGGGTTGTTCCCGTCGGGCCTTCTCCCAGGTCTCGTGTACCTTCTGCCCGCTACCCCCAAGATGATCCATCTTGAGAGACGTGGGCGTCAGAGGTTGGAAACTGCATCCCATTGTGTCCGCGATCGTCTTCCCGATCAATGATTTACCGACTCCCGGGGAGCCCGTCAGAAGGAGACCATGGGGTGCCGCTGCATCGCCTCTTTCAAAGAGTTCCAATGAGCGAAGCAGTTCGAGTTTTTGGGTTTCTGGCAGGCAAATATGCGTCCAAGCTGCGGCTGCAGTTGCCATCCTGCGAAGAGAAAGGAGATATTGGTTGCTCAGTTCCTTTTGTGTCCAGAGAGTAAGAAGTGGACCGAACTGAGACTCCACGGCATTTAGTTCCGCGGCAAATCCTCTTGAAAGATCGGCGAATACACTTGGGAACACATGGTCTGATGACCACCTGCCCGACGCAGGATTATCCATGAAGAAGGTCTTCATCTCCATGTATCCAAATGTGGGAGTAATCGCAAATAAGCAATCGCTTCCATACGAAACAGTGATATACGGTCTTCCGATCTGGATACTCTGCGAATGATCAAAGACACCGGTCGCATCGATCACAAGATCATGTGCTCCCGGTGCCACGCGAAGAAAGCGAAGAGGCGTCCCGGAGAACGGCAAAAGAAGATGGATGTTGGCACCCTGCCTGAACAGTTGGATTGCTTCTCTGGCAATCGCTTTGTTGTTCTTCCAGTACGAACGCAATGGAGATTCACAACGGTCTATCGCTTTCCGCAGCAGACGGTCCAGAAACAAGGTACCTTTGGGGCAAAAGTTTTTCCAAACTTCTTCAGCATTGGACTGCGAGGTCTCTTCTTGTAAGCCTGTCAGGACACGAGAAAGCTGCGTCTGTTGCTGCGCCCAATACTGTTCCGAAGCATTCGTCAAAGTCGCTGACTCCTGAACGTCGCCTACACCATCATTGTAGGTCGATTCACCCCCTTCCAAAAGCAGTGCTGCGAGCATAATGCCTCCTTGGCTTAAGCGGCAGAGAGCCGCTCGAATGCGTGGACCGGAACAATTCGTGCCGCGACAGCAGGCGCCGGACCAGGGTTGCTGGGCGGCCCATCGATCATATGGAGGAGGCTCAAGATTGACTCGCTGCCACAGACTCCGCAGCGGTCGCGGCCTGAGTTGGATACAGTTTCGCAATTCTCGCAGTAGATGGCGATTTCGATTGGTATCGAGACGAAGTTGGCTTCTTTACGAAGCATGCGGACGTTCCTTCTCTTGAGCATGGCTCCTCCAAATAAAGAGGGCGGCTCGTCGCCGCCCCTGGTGGATCGTGTTTGTCGAGTTCTATGCAGCGTTCTGGGGTGTGACGGATTCCAGCGTGTCCACTAGAAAACGCAAGGCATCGAGACCCGGCAGTTCCTGGATCGAGTGCAGCTTCAGATGGTCCAGAAGTGCTTCCAGGTGATGTGCGCCATCTTCTGATGAAATGCGATGGATACGTTGATATCCGCGGGCAGCTGCCTCCATCCATCGCAGAGTATCTTTCTGGCGATTTGCATTCGGGATGAGTCGTGCATCGTGAGAGAAGCCAGCACGAGAGAGGATCTCGGTGTAGACTCCTGGGCCAAGGGAGGCCCGATATGCCTCGATCTTGCCGGTCATTTTGGGGTCGATTGGCCCTTTGGGTTCTGCTCCGTGGCCGATGATGACATCGGGAGGGAGCGCCCAGTGGGGCAATGCGGGCAGGCGTTTCGGAACGCCACGACGATCAAGATCGACCCATCGTTCAGGGATTCTATAGAGGTATCGCCCAAGTCCGAAGCAGCTAGAAGCTCGCTTGAATGCCTGTGCTTCCGCCGCTGTGACAGCCATCTCCGCATCAGCCCACTCTTCTCCTGTACCGGTATGGCTACCGAGGCGCGGGATGGTAAGAACACAACTCATCAAAACCTTGCCCGTGACAAACTCGCGCCCATCGATCTCCCGTACGACGTTTGGCAGTGCGGCCATGTTGTACGTACGGGACCAGCCTGACGGGGTGAAGAGCTGATTCAGACGATCGGTGTAGGCACGGGGGTCTGCATAAGGCAGCACCTTTCCGCGCCGTCCGCGCTGGCCTTTGCAGACGACCCACCACTTGATCTCGGCTGGTGAGAACGGCGTTTCGAGCAGACTATAGAGCCGCCGTTGCTCTGCTGCTGAGAACTTCCTGGGTGTTGGCATAAGGTCCTCCTTCCTCCAGATGCTGCTGTGTATTTGTTTCGCTGTGTGCGTTCTAGAAAGGAATTTCGGCCTCGGTGATCTCACCTTCAGGAATGTAGGCGTAGGGTGAGGCACCCTCGCCAGCGTCCCTGTGCTCTTCGCGCGCCGAACGTTGGTCATTGCGCGAGAGCAGGACGAGATTCAGGATGACGATCTTAGTCCAATACCGCTTTATCCCGTTGTCCTCCCATGAATCGGTCCGCAGTTTGCCTTCAATAAAGAGTTGCGTGCCAACATGGACGTATTCGGCCACGATTTCGGCGATCCGGCCGAAGGCGACGAGCGTATGCCATTCGGTATGGTCTTGCCAACCGCCAAGTCCATCCGGGCGGCGCTCATTGGTTGCGAAGCAAAGTTCTGCCACGATGCCGCTTCGTACATTTCGAATCTCGGGCGGTCTTCCGACGTTGCCGAGCAGGACTACCTTGTTGACACTTCGGGCCATAACAGCTCCTCTGTGGCCTTTGAGATAAGGGCTCATGCGCCACACTTTGATTTAGGGGTTGAAGGAATCGCGAACTTTCGTCAGATCCCGGCGGGCCTCAAGGCTTTTTGCTAAACGATCTAGGAACGCGAAGGCGTATGATCGACTTCCCGGTTCCCTACGCGGCTCAATTGGTCCGCTTCCACCTCAAGGAACATCTGTTCCGGAAGATCGATGCCTAGTCCGGAAAGAATTGTGCGGAAGTAATTGATGTCCTGTTGATGGAGACCAGCTTCGTCGTCGTCGAAGTTTGAATAGAGAGGAGAATCCTCTTCCCCTTCTCGAACCACCGTGCAGAAGAGGTAGTCGAGAGGACGGTCGTAACCAAGGACTACTGTTACGGTCTTGTCCGCGTCATCATGCAGGCGAAATTCATGTCTGGACATGGCTACCTCGTTGTGAAATCAGGCCGTCATTCATCTGTACCGCTCGCACTTACAGGGATGTTTTGCATAGGCCAAAGCACGGAGGCCAGGACTTCGAAGTCCGCCAGTGCCATTCGGGATGAAGTCTGTTGAAGAGTTCCTCACAGCCGACCGAGGGAAGTTCTTGAACGATGGCACGAGCGGTTAGCCAGGTGGACGCTACCGCAGCGGATACCAAGACGGTCCCTGCGAGTGTCAGGAGGACTCTTCGCAACGAGTTCATGCGCGGACGTCTCCATGTTGGGGGTAATTGAACAAGACAAGGCTTGGTTTCAAGGCCATATGAGCACGTTTCGAGGCCAGGGTATTCACCGCAGTTGTAACGATGTTGACTGCTTCATGGAAGCTCGCAGGTATCTTGCGCATCTCTCCTGATTCCGAAAAGAATGTCGGCGCAAGCGTTCCTCGAAGTGGAAGGTTCTCCTTCGCCAGGAGGTCTAAGCCGAGCGTTCCTTCGCGCCCTCGAAACAAGAGGGATGACACCATCTCAGGCTTGCGGTGTCCTTCTCGGGTTTGAAGAATATGCTGCGTAATGGACAGTTCGTAGGTGCGTTCTATGCGAAACATCTCGATACGAACGAGCTCCGGTGCGACGATGACTGCATGACGACCATTGGGGGAGATAGAGTCAATCGGCTGTAACCATGGAATGGAAGTGCCATCCATATTGACGAAAGCGCAGTAACGTCCCATGTCCGAGACAGCACCGCCAGATTCGACGCCGCGGAGGACGTATCTCTTGGCCAGATGTTGGTGCTCTACGGAGATCGATGTCTGACAGTAGATACCTCGCTTCTCGAGAGCACGAAGAGCGGCACGGCCTAGAGGAATGCCATACTGCGCATAGGGAGAAGCGGCGAAGACATTTTTCTGAGGCTTTGATTTTGTCTGCATCGTCTGCTTCTCCTTATGCCATTCGTTTCTTGCGAAGAGGTTGACCGAGTGCCGAGCGGATGTCGTCTGCGCTGCATCCGGCCCAGCACTTGTAGTAGCGGGGATTGGCTATCTGGATGGCGAGGTTGTCGCCTGACTTGTCTCTCCCGGCCTGTCGGCAGGAGGGACATGGAGCCCACCAGTTGCGGTGGTCCTTGGTCTTAGGCCGCACGTAGTCGAGGATGCGGAACTCTTGCTGGACTTCACGGAAAGGACTCGGGACGTAAGGCTCGCGGATCGGAGGTTTGTAGTTCTCCGGAAGAGTCATTCCCTGGATAAAGGACCGGAGTTCCGTTTCGGTGAGCTTCTTCAGTCCGTTAAGGTAGGCGAGTTGAGGCAGAGGTTCTGTCGGAGCATCGTAGAACCAATACCGCCGATTTGTCTTCCGGTGAACGCCGAGAGGGGCGCGGATGGCATTGCCGAACTCACCTTCCTCGATCTGGTCCTGTTTGGGAAAGACTTCGATTCCTTGTTTGAGGCCGCCACCGACAATCGGCACCCCGAGCTTGAGCGCAAGATTGTATATATAGATACGACACTCGGATGCGAGTAGAGGAGTTTCCGCGAAGATCCAGAGATGCCCACCGCGGCGAGATGCCTCGATGGCTGCTTCCACTCCATCCTGTTTCAACTCCCACTGGAGTTTGAAGAGTGCTTCGACGGCCCCATCGAAGTCACCATCGATCGCGACCCACTTGCAGCGCTGTGTCTCGGGGTTAATGGCGTAGAGGTTAATGGTGACATCGCCGTTCAGATGCATCCGGATGACGTCCGCATCGAGGGGTTTTGGTTGTTTGGTTGTCCAGTCCCTGGCAAGGAAGTAGGGCACCTTGCCGTTCGGTAGCGGTTTTTGCGCCTGCATACTGTAGGCGCGGCGGTTGACGAAGAGCCGGATGAAGTCGTTCGCGGTATCCCGGCTGACGGAGAATTTGGCGTACACGACGTATCTCCTTTCCTCAAGCTGGGGAGGTTTTATCCCGGCTCCAAAACTCGGTCAAATCTTCGAGGAAACGGCGAGCCCAACGCACCGGACATGCACTTGCTCGCCGATTCCGGCTGGAGAAGAGTGGTTATGCGGCGTGTTTCGGTGACACCGCCACGATTTTGAGGGTTGGAGCGGGTGGCTTGGGAAGCTCAATGGGGCGGCGGACAGGAGTGTCCGAACCGGAGCAGATGATGCTTCCGTGGTAAGCGAGGCAGCGGTTGATGGAGCGGATTCGACTGGCGGACAGGCGCATGACGGCTTCTCCTTGTGAAAGAAGTTTTCTGAGGGGCTGAGTTGTCAGGGGTTGAAGCGAGCTAGGCGTGGCCTACTGGAATCCGATCAAGCAGCAGGCCGGGCTGATCGACGTAGTGAAAGAGCTTGTACTCGCAATAAGCTCGGTCGAACTTCTCCTTGGTAAAGTCGGAGTCACACGCTTCGAACGAGAGCATGTACCAGACTTGCCGGATACGGTCCAAGACGTAGATGGCGCCGGAGGCAATGTCGCCTGGAACCATCTGTAGGAGCATGACGCCCTTCTGGGTCTGGATCCAGCGTGTGGCAATGGCTTCGCCAAGTTCGAGAAACGCCGCCACATCTTCCTGAATACTTTGTTTGGCTTGGTCGTGCCAATCCATCAGCGGATAGGCGGTTAACTTTCCGAGGCTGCGAGTCATCGTGGTTCTCTCCTTTCCAGAGGAACGAGGTTGGGGCTACCGGAACGGATTCCAGGAGCCAGGTTTTGAGGAATGGCGATAGCGGAGCGTCTTGTACCAGACATTCGCCAGAGAAAGGGCGATACCAATCACGGCTGCAATCAGCAGCCAATGCAGGAGCGGCATGCCGAGGCTGTTTCGGATCTCCTCTGCTGCGGATTTGAGGAAGACAAAACCGTCAAAGCCAGTCAGCAGAATGGCGATGACGACACGCGAGACAAAATAGGTTGAGAAGGAGGAGGCACGACGGGTCGTGTCCTCCTCCGTAAAGGACGGAAGAGTGGACATGGAATCTCCTTGGATGGATTGGGACGAGTGGGGCTACCGACACCAACTTCGCCTCAGGCAGCAACCCGAAGCGAAGTCGAAGCTGGGCCTGTCCTGGAAAACCAGACACTGTGGATGTACTGGTCTTTCATGAGGAGGGTGGAATCGTAGCCCTCCGGTGAGCGGTCCAGTAACTCGAGCTCGAGCATGTCGCACTCGTCATAGAGCCGCGGGAGCGGACGTACGCAGTGCCTGTTCTGTGTAGAAGAGACTCGCGTCATGAGCCACACTTCATTTCTTGTTCCGGCAGAGGCAACGAGCAGTTTCACTTCCGTGAGCGACAGACCACGCGCACCCAGGAGCACAGAACGTTTTACAACACTTCCGTTGTGGTCCCCGAACTGGCAGCGAATGAGTCGGCCACGGTCTTCATGCGTGTCTCCGATGACAACGCAATCGGACGAGTACGAGTAATTGAGGTCCGGATCGAACACCTCAACTTTGAAAAGGTAGAGCATCAGCATCAGACGATCCTCCAGGGACGTGTTGGGGCTAGCCGGCTTCGACAGAAGCCGGGAGCAGTTGAGGCGACGAGGCGGGAGATAGGCTGGGAATTGAATGGGGAGGCTCAATTCCTGAAAGCCGGGGGCGGGACTGCCAGAAAGGCAGCGTTCAGATGGGATATTGTGGAGGGACCAAGAGAGAGGAAAGCAAACAGGAATGGGTCAAAAAGGGAGACAAACCTGTGCATCCCGTGTCTCGATTACGATCTGTGCAGCTTTTGTGATCTGCACGAGGCTTCCGGTCGAGCGCATCGTGAAGCCAATCTTCTGCTCCAATTCAGACACGGCATGAAAGGCTTCAGGATCGTGCTGACGGATCGCCAAGAGGTCGGTATCGGTCGAGAAAATGCAAAGCCGGCACGACAAGCGGCGTAAATAACCACCTGCGGTTCCGTCACGATGGAACTCCGGGACGTACACAGGATGGAGCGGAACACGGTTCTCCCAGTGCCAGCAGAGAACATCGGAGAGCGTCTGCTCGAAGATCGGAAACCAGTTGTAGACGGTACGAGTATTCGTGGTTAGAGATGAGTTCAGAGTCAGCGGCGGCAATTTCGAGCGGGGCGGTGACTCTTCCGAGCGGATACCCATGCAGTTGAAGATCAACCGAAACGGTAGCGTCCGGATGTACTTCTCGATCGGACCACGCTTCAAATCCGAAGTGCATTGCCGGTATTGCGCGGACGGGAACATGCCGCGCTGCTCAACCATCTGGAGATAAGTGCGGCGGGGATTGCGGACAACGGTGAGCGAAACGTTGAAGTCGGTGCACCGCGAATGTGCGAAGTCGATTGCCGAGATTGGACGCTGGTGTTCGAACCCAGTGTCTGCCATAACGGCAAATGTAGGTGTATTTGGAAAGCATTCCCATACAAAGCCGAGCATGCGAATTGAGTCTTTGCCGCCGGAATGGTTGATGACAAACGCAACTGAACCATCGAAGCGCGAAACAAGGCGCTTCACTTCTTCAAGTGAATGGCACATCTTCTACCTCCGTTGTCAGTGATTTCTGTCTGGCTTAGTGAGCAAACTCGCGCACATTCCCCAATTCGTTCACTTTTCACTCTCACGCCGAAAATCAATGCAAAACAGAGGGATAGTCAGCTCGCAAACGATTGAAAGGAGGTGAGGTTGCAAGCAGTAAATCTGCTCCTACGGCAGGCAAAGGAGGTTGCACGGAGGGCAATGGGAGGCCGCAGCACAGGTCGCAGGGCAGGCCGCTACGCAGGGCAATAGGAACGCATACACGCGCGGAAATGGAAGGCGGAGGTCAGCGTATACTGGCGGACTCAAGCGAAAGAAACTCCCCGAGTGGGAGGACATCGTCGCCGGGGACATTGGGTATCGTGCTCGCATTGAAGAGGTCACTGCAGAATTGTTCGCTCGTCATGAGACCGATATGCCTGGGAATTCCACGCAATTCGATCGCGAGAACATGCAGTACGTCGAAACTTGAAGCGAGATATAACACTGTGTCCGCGCTGCGGTCGCGGCTCAATGCTTCCCGAATCTCGGCATATCGGGCGGACGCTTTGACCGTGCGCTCGTATTCGATTCCGACTGTGCGGACCTGCCCCTGGTGCACGATCTCCGCAAGCGCATCGTAATCTTTGGCCGCGCCGGAGGTGTAAACCATGTTGCGAGACGCAACTTCCACCTCCGATCTCCAGGAGCGAAGAGCCCCGTTGTTTGCGAGAGCGAGCCGGATATTTACCAGTTCGAGAGCATGAAAGATCTGGTTATTGTGCAGAAGGCGGCCGGTCTCCGAGGACACTGACACCAAGGTATAGCCGCGATATTCGAGCAGACTCATCCCCATATTGGAGATGGTGAAGACGGGTTGCCGAAAGAAACGGCCCGCGTCCATCCGTTCAATGAGTCCGGACTTTTCGAGCCGGGCGATTCTCCATTGGGCGCTTCGCTTCGACTCTTCGATTTTGTCGAGAGCGAGTAATTGCCACAACTGGTCCAGCGTGATGGCTCGTGCGTTGCGCACATGCAAGAGAGTTGGGACATCCCTATCTTCGGAGATGGCGATATGCCCTTTGCGATATCTCATGGTTGGCCTCCGCAAACCGAATCTTTGAGAACCAAATGTGTGCCGTCCTGTGAAAGCATCCAAATCCCGACGCCGCTTTCGATCCAGTCGTCTGCACGCAAGAGTGCAATCACTTCGTAACGATCACGTCGCACACTGACGGAGATTAGTTGCACGCCGTCGCTCTTCCAGTGAGGCTTTTGAAAGCGAATTAGTCCACACCTTTGCTCTGTGAAGGTCACGAGATACCGATCTACCTCTTCGGTCCGATTGAGGCTGCGCGTCACTAGCAGGTGCGTTCGCCCGTGCATTCGGTTCGGGCGGCAGCATTCGAAGCTACGACCAAGCACGCGATTTGGGAACTCGGGATTGAAGCCGCTGGATTGGTTGAAGCGGACCTGGCCGGGGTAGATCCAGCAAAGACGTAACCTATTTCCGTATTTCAGACCCGCGGAATTAAACCACGCGGCATTGCGCCGAAAACAAGAAGTGTCGGCCACACCCCGAGGATGCGCCGACCACCAGTTGCTTCCGAGACTGACTATGCGGACCCGCACGGCTCCAATCCCTCCACAAGCTCCTGCACAAGAGCGCGTGTCATCGCGTTGCGTTCCGGTCCGTTGGAGCGGTACAGGAACCAGATCTGAAAGTAGAAGTGCTTCGGGAGTTGCATCTCATGCCGGTGATAAAGCTCAAGACATCTCCCCAGTTCGGAGGTCAACAAGGCAAAATCAGTTTCTCGATGATCATCGGTCTGCATCTTCTGGATCGCGTAGGCGCGCCAATCTGGAGAACCGTCCCGTCCAGCGACGTTGTCCCTATAGTGAGTCCACAGAGCATAGTATGGATTCTTCGTGCGCAGGTGTTCCTGCAATCCCTCGATCGTCCCGCGTGGGGTGAACTCGTACATGGGCTCACTGTCAGTCGAGACACCTGCCGCCGTCATCAGAAAGCGAATTGCATCCCCCATGATGCTGTCGTTCAAAGCATCCAATTCCTTTGTCCTATCCGGTTCCGCGAGCGTAGAGATGCGTTCGATCTCCAAAGAGAAGCGCTGAGGAAAAGGCTCGGAACGTATTTCGTAGAACTCGCGATAGGTGCCCGTGAGTCCCATGGAAAGGGTGAACGGAACGTCTTCGGGGGACACGTTCGCTTCGACGTATGCCTTCCAGTCGTCCTGGTCCTGAAACTCAGTGCGTTTTTTCATGCAGGTCTCCTACGCTCCCTTGAGTGTCTGGTTGCGTTGTCGCTCTCGCTCTAAATCTTCTGAAACCTGATTCAGGCGAGCCCTTAGGCTGCGTTCTGAGTTGCGAAGTGCCTGAATCTGGTTCTCCATCAGGAGACCCTTCTGCCCCGGTTCACTGGGGCCTGTGCTGCCAGTCTCTCCGGTGGAGGATGGCAAGTTGGGCACGGCCGCCCTTCGTTGAACACCGGATTTGGCAGAAGGTTTCTCTTTTGCATTCGGTTTAGCCGGGATCGTAGCTGGTTCTTCATGTGTCATTGAGGCCGGCCTAGTAGTGAGAGCGGAGTTCTTCGCTTCCACCAAGACGTTGTACATCTCTGTGCGCCGAACGATCTCTCTGCGGTCGACGACACGGCCATTCCAGAGCTGAGCGATGAGCGTGGCCGCAATAATCTCTCGTTTGTCTTGTGTGCGTATAACAAGTGCCAGCGCTATCGAGGTTGCCGCCAGGAGCGTGAGGCTTAAGAGATTCGACCAAAAGAAGAGGTTCTGGATCGTACATGCAACCAGCTCCGCACGGGCGTCGGCAGCGGAGGCTCCATAATCCTTGTTCTCCGGATTAATCTTCCCCAGTGCGTAGTCAAAGAACCCTTGTGAGTGCTTGACAGCAGGATGTGTTGGAGAAACGGGTGGAGGTTGGGCCGCGCAAATATAAGGGGCAGTCAAGGCGAGACCTAGAACGACGATTTGGCAGATGCGTCTCATGCATCTTCTCCCGTCCAGAAACTAGCCAACGTGCCTGCTGTCCGACGCCGCCCGCGTCGTGGCTCGTCATTCGTGAACCGCAGGTTGGCCCCGATCGCGGGATCAATGACGTTGTGCATGCGTGGGTAGAGCGTGGATTTCAACTCCTCCGGGCGGTAAGAGAAGGCGCGGCGACCGTGGAGATGGGAGTGCAAAGTACCCTCCCGAGAATCGACCATCAGGATCTCGAGTTGACCCACTGGCATGTTCTTAATGTGCTCTTCGCGCGAACGGGTCTCCCGCGCATCGCTCTCATTACCGGTTCCGGTCTCGATATATTTCTGGCTGAAGATGCCGGTGCGGCGGACGGCAAGGCTGCGGCGCTTCCGCAGAACACGCGAGGAAGCTTTCAGAAACCATTGCGCTGTGGATTCATCGGTGCCGTTCATGATCATCTTTGTGCCGGGAGCGGAGCAAACCTCTTCGGCGAAGGCGCGACTGACATTTTCGAGTTGCGGTACGGCCTGGAAGGAGAAGAGGAACGACACCCGCGCCCCACGCGCGGTCTGGAGTACCTGGGGAAAGTCGGGGTCGGCATAGCGTGCAATCTCGTCGCAGATCACGCTAAGAATGGGTTCCTCCTCAATATTGAGTGACAGCATCTGCTGGTATCGCTTACCGACCATCAGCCGAATGTTTTGCAGCAGGATCTTGCCAAGGGCCTCGCTGGCGCGCTTGTTCTTGTTTGAGTTCAGCGAGATGACAAGGATCAGGCTTTTGTCGACCACCTCCTCAATGGTCAACATGTTCTGGTAGGAACCGGTGACGATGGAGAGGTCGTCTTCGAGAAAAGCCAACAGCTCGTTGAGCAACCCTTGGATCTTGGCGATACGCTCCCGGTCAGCGAGCGACTTCCGGATCATTTTGACCGACATCTCGAAGTTCAAACGCATTGTGAGCGGGACCGCAGGGTTGCCGTCAATCCGCTTTTGGGCGATGCCGATTTGCTCGTCCAAAACCTTCTCATCAATCGCCATGACCAAGACATCACGCATGTTGAAGACCTTACCGGTGTAGTAGAGTATCCGCACAAGATCGGAGAGATACGCTTCCTGGTGCCCTGCAAAGAAGTCCTCCCGCATGCCGAACGAACTGAAGATGAAATTGACATGTTCCTGGTAGAGCGAGTCCGGACTATAGAGGGGGTTGTAGGACCATGACTCCTGCGGGTTCGATGGATCGATCAGACGAAGATCTTCCATGCGGCCAGCGGCCTCGATATGTGGCAACAGCTCCTGCAGGAATGCCTGGTCACCCTTGCCATCGAAGATGATGATTGGCATCCGCTTGCCATGAAAGGTTCGATTCAGGTCCTGCGCAATGATGCTTTGGAGGAAGGTTGTCTTGCCCGCCCCCGTACCGCCAGCGATTACTCCGTGCTTCAGGCGCACGGAATCCGGCCAGAACCATGGCTCTCCATGCACGGTATAGCCGAGAAGCGTGCTCTCTTCTCCGCGGGCGCTGGAGAGATTCTTCACATCGGATTCGCCCGAAACATGGAGTGCGGGATGAGGCCAGGATTCTTCTCTCCGCTGACGCCTTCCAATTACGTCGGAGAGAATGAGCCCCGTCCCGAAAACGGTAATCGCGAGGTCAAGAAACAGTTCCAGGCATTGTGCATTATGCAGGTGTAGACGTGAGACGCCGATGTACCAGAAGACGGCAACGAGCGCGCATCCACCGAGAACGACGGTTCCGGCAGCATCTTCCCCTCCGCGCGGTGCAGGCCGGCGGTCATCATACATTGCGCTCATCCCCGGCCTCCGAAGCTGAAATACGCGAAGCTCGCGATGAGCAGTAGCAGGACGATCCCACCAACGACCAGAGTTGTGCTGGGACGTATGCGCCCATTCTCCGAGACTGGTTTGATCGGATCGGAACCTACCCGGCGAAGAACCGCTTCAAGATTGACCTCACCGTCCGAGCGGTACACACGGCGCAGCATCTCTCGCGCCTCCGTTACGGAGATGAAATGATCCGCTCCCATCTCAGATCACCACCGCTTCAAGAAGCGGACCTGTTTCGGTCGTCCCGAAGTCGAGCTGGTAAATCTCTGGCGAGGCTCCATCAGCAGCTCGAATGAGTACATAGCCGCTCGTCGAAGCCCCTGGCTGTATGTCGGATTGTTGTGTCTGTCCTTCTACCGTAGCTGGCGAGCTGTTGATCTTCATCTTGAAGTCGCCCAGTGTCCGTGAGGACAGTTGATGGTTACGCAACGCGACGAGCGAGATCGGAACCTGTGTCGGGGCGAGTTGGACGACAATCGGGGTCGTCACACGGAATGGCGTCGCAGAGTGATTGGTGACTTCATATTGAAGGTATGTCCCTTCGCTTGTGTGGAGGACCCGGACGATGGATGCTATAACGGCATTCGAAGGAGTCTTTGCCGATCGGTCAGCAACGATGTCCTGCGTTCCTAGCAAGGCTCGCGTCGTGGCCACGGCGGCAATCTGTTGGCGCTCCTTTTCTGTAGCAGGGGATCCGACTGTACGAACGGATACGGGCAGACTCCGAACAAGGACATTCATCTTCTGGACGTCCCCTGGAGCATCCAGTTCATAGGAAACCTGTCGTGAAGCCGTCCAAAGAATCAGATTGGTAGAAGTCCCGTCCCTGACGGGCTGTAGAAGCACTTTGTCACCGGCGCGTTCGATCTGGAAGGAGTCCGGGTCTGCTGCAGCGATGAACTGGATAGGCTCACCCAGATCGATCACCGTCAGGTGATTGAGCGCGGTGTGAATATGTTGGACGTCAGCGAAGTTAATGTTCTGCGCCTTTGCGGTGAGCGCGACCAGCGCGATGGCAGCAAACCAGAAGCGGTGCATAGTCTCCTCCGTTCGCCTGTTCGAGGCGACAGAATCTCCGGCGGGAGGAGGCGCAGATTTGTCCGCACCTCCTCCAGCAGGGTTATGAGGGGTTCGGCTGGTAGGCCGAGATCCTCGTGTCCTCGAAGACAAGCTGGCGATTCCCTGTGTACTGAAACAGGAAGATCTCCTTCTTGGTGTCTTCGAACCCCGGATTGGGGATAATTTCGACGAGATACGCTCGCTGTTCTTCATCGAACTCGACATATCCATCGATCGTCTTTGGCTTGCGGACCGGAACGCTTTCGCCTCCCGTTTCCTCCGCAAACGCATCGACTATCTCCTGCGGGAACGTATGGAAGAGGGCCGCACCGGTGCCTTTGCCGTTGGTAACGACGTGGGCCATCGCTTGCGCCCAGGCTGCCCGGTTGTCCTGCTTACCCTCTGCCCAGAAGTGCATGAACAGGTTGAGCGAACGGAACTGCTTCTTCGCTTCCTGTTCCGACTCCCAGACTGCTGCCTGCGCCTTGTTGCGTGTGACGCGAGCGGTCTTCCGTACTTCCTTATCTTGTCCCTGGTAGACCGCTTCATAGAAAGCCTGCGCATTGTTCAACTCCAGCCGGAGTCTCTCTTCGCGTTCAGCTATCCCGGAAGCGACCGTGCCAAAGATGTTGTTGACCAGTTCGCACTCCTTGAACATCTCCTTACTGACCTTGTGGCCTGTAAAGAGACCGCGGAAGTCTTCCATGGTCCCCTTTTCCTGCTCGAGGTCGCCCAGTTCTTTGCGCACCACGTTGTACATCCGGCCGACCTTGTCGGTACCGGCGACTTCGAGGTGCATGGGCATGTCCGTCATTCTGCGCTCGCGCTTGTAGCGGAGCCAGGGTGCAGGAGTGACCTGTTTGCGGATATCGCTTATTACTTCCTCATTAACGGATACCTTGTGTTTGAGGGAGTCGAGCGCGTTTTGCAGTTGAATGACCAGCTGGTAAGCGAGGTCAATCCTGCCGGCCGCCACGCACGAGGTCTTGAGATCGGTGATGGACCCGATCTTGTTTCCTCGTGCTTTCATGGCAACCAGATGCACGTTCCACCACTGTGAGCGGGCCTTGGTTTTGGTCTTCTCCGGGTTGGTGAAGTGTTCCCCATACGCGATCCGTCCCTCAACAAACTTTGGGAACCGATCCGATGGAATGGTGCAGATGGTGTCGAAGTCGAAGTCGCCGCCGTTCTTAGCAGCAGTCTCCGAGTGAATGATGTACGTTCCATTCATTCGAAGCTGCGTGCGCAGAATATGCCGGATGGCTCCTTCGGACAGATCCGATCTGCCGAGTGCTGAAGTGAGAAGCGGAACCAGCTCATCATCGGGAAGATGGCGAACCGGTAGGAGGTCCTCCTGCATCCGTATTGGATAACGGACACACAGGCTCTGCTCTGACGTAAGGGATGTGACCGCGCTGTCTTTCGGGATCCAGTCGGATGCGGAGTAGATCTTCCCCGCATGTTCGATCAGGACACCATCGTCGACCAGTGCGAAAGCAGGCAGACGGAGTGTCCCACCTGTCATAGCGCGAAAGGCCCAGCGTGCCAGCTTGCGATTCAACTGGTTGGCGACGAACGGAATGCGTATTGCACTGCCGCGCGTGTCAGCCAGAAGCACCGCCTCTGACGGGTCAACCCCCTCCTGAGAAGCCTTGGTCTGTGTATCGTCGAAGCTCTCAGTATCGAAGCTGTCGTCGAAGCCAACCTCCTCATCTTCATTCCGTCCCAACAGTTTCAGGAGTGCGGAATAATCGCCGTCCTCCCACGCCCTGCGTACCTGACGGACCTCCTCGATGGTCGGAGGAATGATCTCGGTACGAAGAGCCTCTTCCGAAGCATTTTCAACCAGGGTGTAGCTTGAGCCGTAGACCGTCTTCCGGGAGCACTGTTTGTATCCCAGAATGACCGGCCCCTGCACAAGCCTTCCGGTGGTCTTCGCCTGGGGGATGAACCTGCCTGATCCCTTCAGCTCTGGCTTGCAGGAACTCTCCGGCAGAATGATGTCGACCCCGAGCCTGTCGGCCACGCGATCGCTCATTGCCTTGACTGCTCCTTTTGCCTGCTTCGGTTCGCGTGCATCGAACGCCAGTCGAAACTGGACGAATCGGTCCTGGGGAAGCTGGAGCTTCCTGTACAGCGACTCCCGAAGCCATCCGCGGCAGTCATTGGTCCCAAGGACGTGGTCCTTGACAACCAGAACCGTCACGTTTGGTTCTTCGATCATCGTCTTGCAGTCGGAGATAAGGATGGAGAAGTACACCATCGCCGCCTCGGGCCAGTGCTGAAAGCGCTCAGCAATGTCCTTCGCATGGCCGGCATCGACGAAATAGAAACGTCCATCCTTCGCCGCGCCGCTGGCTCCTGCAAGTTTGTACTGCACCTTCTGATAGACCAGGTTGGCCATTGCGCCCTCCACCAACGATTGCTCGTAGGCGTCGAGCTCAGTGGGCACACTCACGCGTGCGACTTTGATCCCCGGATAGAGCTGCAGGAGGAGTGTGCCCTCGAGCGTGTCTCTCCGGTTGAGTTCCGTCTCCTTGCGCTTGACAAGGCCAAACGCGTCGATCGAGAGCTCAATGATGAGCTTCGATTGATCGTTCACGGATTGGGTCATGTTCGCTGTCATTGTCTTCTCCTCACTGTCTGGCGCTCCAGATGAGTGATTGAGATCTCGCTGTCCCGAGTTCGCATCACTTTTGCCTGGCGCCCGTGTTAGGGGTGGTTTGGTAACCGAACCAGGCCTCAGTGATCGAGTCCGGGTCAGCGCGGAATTCCTCATCGCCATGCGATAAGGGTTCAAGAGAGGCTGACAGTGACCTGTTCAGGTATGTGTCCTCTTTGAAATCTCTGCCGACCGTTGCCGCTACTTTGTGAGCGGACGCTTTACCAATACCGGGCATCCTCCTTGAATCTCTGCTTCCGCACGAAACGCGGTGACGACATAAATCACACCCGTCTTTTGCTGAAAAGCCTTAATGAGAGCGTCGCTCTCGGTTTGTGCTTCTTCCCCCAACTCGGGCTTCTGGGGAGACGAGCCTTCCTTGGCAAGAAAGAAACGTGCTGTTCCGTCCGTGGCCCGGGTCTTCCGCCCCTTCTTCGCTGCAGGAACTGCAGCCACTTGCCGTGGCACTGCCTCACCCGCACTCGGTTGCACTGTTTCCATCGACGACCTCCTCACTCGTTACTGTTCTGGTCCGAAGCGGACAGGATGGCGTTGCGACGCTCCCCGTCAATCGGCCGTTCACTGTACTCCGCGATCCAAAGTCCATCGGGACTGGCGTCACTACGTTTGTCTGCAACAAGCCGGATCCGGTATTCGTTCACAAAGTGGTCTATGACTTCGGATCCATTGGTAACGTGATGCACGTCCTTGACTCCGTAGACGAGGTAGGTCAGAGGCTCGCCGGGGACTGGATCGATCTCGCGGAGATGAAAGACGGACTGAATCTGATCGTCATCGATCTTGCCTCGAACGTTGCTGTCGGCCATCGCCTTCATCGTGATGCCACGAAGGTTAAGGGTCATCTTATTCAGCGCCGTTGCCCAATGATCGTCCACGTTCGAGGGACTGTAGTTCAGGTACACGGAGAGGAACCGCTTCACGAAGGCCTCGGTTAGATACGGGTCGCCTGCCGAACTGACAGCAATTGGAGACGATTTCCCAAGGATTGAAGACTCTCCATTGGCATCGACGCGATAAACGGTCGGGGGTTGAAGCCGTACCGCGATGGCAAATCCGATGGCGAAAATCGCGAGCGCTGCCATAAGGAAGGCCAATAGCCATGCTCGATTTGCATTCGCGAGTCGTGCGCCGTCCATCTCGTAATACTTAGGGCGCGGCCCTAGATCATTTGCTGCGACGTCTGCTCTCGACATACCAATCTCCTTCTCTCACATGTGATCTATGCAGATTCTTCATTGCTGCCTGTTTCTCCCGCGCGCGTATTCCTATACGCATCGGAGAACTTCGCCTTGATCGCCTTCGCGCTTCCTTGCACGGAGGAGGATGCACTTGAGGCAATGCTCCTCGTCGCATCACCTACAGCCTGAACACCGGCCGCCATCGTGTCGCGCGGATGAGTTACCGAGTTGGCGACCTTCCCGGCGACTGCGGCGGTCTTCTCGGCGGCATTGACGGCAGTCCCCGCGATCTCACCTGCCTTAGCGCCTACTCTGCCAGATGTTTCGACCGGATTTGCGAGACTGCCGGCCGCACCCTTCACAACATTTCCCGCTGAGCGAGCTCCACCGACCGCTCCCTTCGTGGACAGCCGCGCTGCATGGTATGCACCCCAGGTGGCCAGGCCGTGCGGCCGCATCAGAGCGGTCGTTGGGCCACTGACTGACCGTCGTCCGCCAGGAGAATTCTGCCCTCGCGCACCGGACGCTCGAGTTTGACTATCGGAAAGGCCAGATGTTTGGTCCGTCGAGATCGTATTTGCCGACTCTTTGCTTGGCGCATCTTTCAAAGAATCCGAAGAGGTCGCCGAACCAAAGCTTCCACGGATGTTCTCGGCAACCTGGTCCCCCGGACTACTCGCTGCTTGGGTCGTCGCGCCAGATGACGGACGGTTGCCGCCTTCAAATCCAGAGGCAGCAGGACCGCTGGTAGAAGGTGTTGCACTTCTTTGAGGGGCTGTTGGTTGGTTAGCGGCGCCGGTGGATCCAGCCGCCTGCGAAGAATTTGCAACACCGGCTGCACTCTGAGATGTTCCCGCACCTGATGCGCCAACTCCGGTTGCACCCGCAATGGCCCCCTCCGCAGCAGCGACTCCCATCGTTAAGGCTGTTGCTGCGGCTCCGAGCAGGGTTCCCGCCGTAGCCCCTACTTCACCACTGACGATCTTCTTCGCGATAAACGGGATCACCGCGATGGCAAGGGAGTAGATAATGCTGGCGAGTCCTATCAGAATCGATCCTTCGAGATTGCCGAGGCCGCCGAGAAAGTCATTTTGATTGAGCATCTGCCCAACCTGTCCCATCTGGACAGCACTGAGCAATGCGCCGAATCCCCCATAGAGGACCGGCCAGGCATTCCAGATGAAGACATTCTCGGCATACGACTTGGCAAGACGGTTCGTCGCACCGAGCGGCATCAGTGCGATGATGATTGGGCCGAAGATATAGAGGATGCTCCCGTAAAGGATGTAGAAGAAACCGAAGATCGCGATGACAACCGGATAGAGGATGTATGCAACGATGATGAGTATCCCGTCGAGAACTCCGGCCGTAGATCCGGTAACAAGGCCCCAGAGGTTTTGGAAGCCCACCTGACTGTACTGAGTCTTGAGATCGCTAGCCCAATTGTCCAGCAGGTTGGTCGCACCGGATGCACTGTTAACCCAGTTGCCTGCATTTACGAAACCCTGGTTGATCGTGGTGAAGATCGCGTGATAGTTCATGATCACAACAGCGGTCACGACATACTTGATCAGGTTTGTTCCAAGCCCGCGCACGTCCCCGCCGTGCATTGCTGCCTGATAGACCTGCCACAGGAAGCCGATCAACAGAACTACATAGCCGACGTCTTGCATCCCACTCGTAATGCTCGTCGAATCGATTCCCGACACTGCCTGCGTTAAGAAGCGCTCGAAGAGATTCAACTGCGTCGCCTGAAAGAACGCGAGAGCGGTGATAGCGGGATGGAGGATGGACATCATGACTGTCTACCTGTGCGTGAGAGATCCGCTGATCAGTCCGTTGTTGTTGGTGTTGTCCGCAGCGCCTAGCTTTGCAAGTTTGCTCTGATTCGCTATGTCGATGCTGCGCGTGCGCATGAGTTCAGCGAGTGCGGACTGGGTGTAGGCATTCGCGCGCACCAACCATACATCGGCTTCTGCCTCCAGAATGGGTGCGCTGCCCGGAGCGGCAAGAGCAATCTGCTGGCCCATCTTGTCGGCCTCTGCGAGTTCTGCGTCTGCCAGAGCGTCAATCTCAATAGCGCGCTTCATCGCGTCTTGTGCCTGGGCATCGGTCATGTCCGTCATGTTGCGAACCTCAGGCGATGCTGCGTTCTGCGGCATCACGATTCCATACACGTTTTGAAACTGAGTGGAAACTGAAGGAACGTTGCTGGTATTTCGAGACAGCAGTAACGATTCGAGACTCTGCGACTGCGGGAGCGTTGCGCTCGAGACGTTGACCCGGAACATGTTTCCGATCTGGCTGAACTGGCTCTCGAACTGAGTGACTGAACTCTTCGCCTGATTGATCGCCGTAGCCGGGTAAATGACGTCTTTCTCGTAGCTGGTAATGCTTTGCTGGGTCTGATTAATGTCTTTCAGCGGCGCAGCAACATACTTACTCATCAGGCTCTCGACCTTTGAAAGTCCGGCCAGAATAGCCGCAACATCGATGCCGAGTTGACCGTGGGCGGCCTTCGGCACAAAGAGAAGTGCAACCATCAATAACATCACGGTCTTAAGGAAGGTCAGCGTGTACCACTTGCGCGGTGGACGTGGGGATCGTTCCTGGCTTAGAAGCTCCTTTACTTCCACGGGGGCCTTGCCTTTCCAGAAAAGAGGTTTGCGAATCTTATCGGTAATACGCTTCAGGTCTGGCATCGTAATCTCCTTCACTGATGGGTCAGCGCACCCGAGACAAACTGGTTGAGGTTGCCAATTGACGTGGCGCGCCGCTTTACCAGAACGTTGTCGTGGGCAATGCGGCCTGCCTCCTGCCGTAGATCCGCGGCGAGCATCTTCTGCATGAATGCCTGGCAACGCAGGTTGGCGACCTGCGCCTGAGCGGTCAGGAAAGGGGCCGATCCCGGCGCACTCACGGCGATCTGATTTTCCATCTGGTCTGCCGTGGCGAGCACAACATCCTGTCCCTGATCGGCAATCAGCGTGGTCTTGAGATTTTCCTGACCCAGGGCATCGTCGATGTCGACCATGACGCGGTCCTGCGGAGATGCGACGTTCAATGCAGGAACGCTGCCGTAGTTCGCCGTGAAGCTGCTCTGGAGCGCAGGAATCTGCGTACTCGTCCGGCTGTGTAGAATCGTTTCGAATTGCTGCGGGTTCGCCAATGTCGCGCTTGGGGAAGAGAGACGGAAGGTTTGAGCCATATAGCTGCGATAGCTTGTGATGGAGTTCGAGACGAAACCTCGGGCAGAGTTCACCATAGCCAGCGGCCAGACTGTCTCCTGATAAAGCTGCTGGACCTCCTGGGTCAACTGATTGATCGCTTTCAAAGACGCTCCCATGTCGCCCTGAATCGTGCTGAAGATGGAGTCAAAGACACCGAAGACGCCGGCGTGGGCCGGAGTGGGCAATGCGAGAGCGACGCCGAACAAAGCCGCCATAAGGGCAACGCACCCACGTCCGTTCCTGGGCATAAGAGTCCCCAAGGCAGAAGTCTTAAAAGAGTCAACAACAGTCGAAAAGGATGGAATGGTCATATTGCCTGTACCTCCAGAACCTCTCCAGACATCTCCTCTGAGAGCGGTGCTAACTCAGCGAGCCCCCGCGGATAACGCCGCGCCAGCTCCTCATATGCGGATAGCAGAGGGAGCTCGAGGTGCTTATTCAGCCACCACTTTCGATAGGTGCGCTCGCGCGGGTAGGTAGTCGTGATCCAGTAATCCACCGGGGTCGGCGTGATCCTAATGACATGCGTGGATTCGGCCTTTTCTCCAATGGCGATGAGAAACTCCGCGCTTTGACCCTTCTTCGGCTGGGCGAACGCCTTGATCTGGTTGATCGCGGTTTCATTAAGGTTCATGTACTCGCGATGGGTTGTCATATCTCCGGGCTGTTTGCCGATGATCTTGGTCGTAGCGTTCTTGACGATGCCAGCGCCGAACGGGTTTGGCTTGTCTTTCGTGCCGACGAAGTCTTCCGGGGTCTGGCTGATACCCCAGACACTGCCGTAGCGCTTGCGAGCGGTGCGAAAGAGTTGCACGACGACCGAGGCGAGGATCGGAGATTCAAGCATCGCCCAGCACTCGTCGAGTAGAGTGATGTTCGGAAGCCCATCATTTCCGGAACCGCGATGCGTGGCTGCATGAGCAACCTTGAGGCTCATGGCGCGTTCAAGACGCGGATCGTCCTTGAGCTTCTCGACGTTGAAGTAGAGCCACGGGCTGTCGAGACGCACGGTTGTAGGGCGATCGAAAAGCTTGGCATAAGGACCGTCATCAACCCAGGCACGCAGCTTCATCGCTGCCAGACGAGCTATTTCGTTAATCTTTTGGTTCTTGTTCCTGTCTTGCCAATGGGCCAACTCCGCGGCGAGGTCTGAGTAGAGTGGAGTGGGGTTGGAGCTCTTTGCGCTGCAACGCTTGTAAGTAGAGGCAATCGCTTCGAGCAGCACACTGTCGAGCAGATCGATATCAAGATCGGGAGGCGTGTTTTCCCCAAGCATGTGGCGTGTCAGGTTCTTGAGGAACGCCAGTTGATCGTTCGCCGGCGTCATTCCGCCATCCAGCAGGTCCCACGGATTGATCGTCTGCGAGCTATCGAGAGACATCTGCACCATCTCGCCGCCCATCAGCTCTACCAAAGGGCGATAGGAGTCGCCGCTTTCGAGGATCGAGACTCGGGCATTGCTGCGCGCGGCCATGAGCAACATCTGCTGCGCCGCGAGCGTTTTGCCACCGCCCGTTTTCGCCATCAGGAGACCATTGGCGTCGGACAGATCGGGATCGAACATGGAATATGGAATGAGTTGTCGATAAGGCGTCTCGAATAACATCAACGGGCTCTTTCGCGTGCCCGTCCATGGCATCTCCACCGGGACGAGATCGGCGGCGTTTGGGGTGAGCATGTCCTGTTCACGCTTATCGGTCTCACCCATTCCCGGAAGAGTGCCGATAAAGATGCGGCGCTTGGCGATGGTCTCGACGACAGCGCGAGCGCCATTCATATGCGTAAAGGCGTTGAGGACCTCCTGGGTGCGATTGGATATCTCGCGCTCGGCCGATTCAAGGTCGCGGAAGCTCACTGCTTCATGGGAAGTGCGAACGACAACGGAAAGGCTCAGCTTTGCGGTCTTTAGGGATGACGAGATGATGTCGCGCTGCACCTGGATAAGTTGAGCCTGCGCTACCTCCGCCTCTGGGTTCGACTTGAAGTTTCCGTTCGCATCCTTCTGAGCTGCGGTCATCTTCTGCAGGCGTTTCTTGTATGCCTTAAGAATCTTCACCTGGTCGGGGATCTCCACCTGTCCGCTGACGACGAGAGGAAAACCCAGCGTAGAGAACTTCTGCAGCATGCCGGGGAAAGTAGCATCGGGAAGTTCCTTCAGGCTGACGACAGAGTAGAGGTAGCCATCGATGTTGAGGTAGTTCTCGGCTTCATGGAGAATGCTCGCGTGGGTTACCTGGTCGCGGGCACTGCGATACGTCAGCATCTCTTCTCCAGGAATGTATGGCCGGCGATCGCGGCGGCGAGGATGCTGGGCCGCCTGCAGTTCGTCGAAGAGTTCCTGCGTAGTCAACCTGCGCGGTCCGATCTCCGCGGTTTCGAGCGAGCTCTCAATGCCACGAAGGATCGATTCGAACTCGGCAAGATGTGTCTCGTGTTCTTTGCGGCCCCGCTGAATCGCCTTCTTCTGGCTCAGAGCAAAGCCGCCGAGCCTTCGATTCTGCTCCGCCGAGTGATACAGCTTGGCGTGAATGCGCGGATCCCAGATGAGGTAAACGTGCAGGCGATTCTGAAAGTAAGCTCCATCCGCCTCCTTTTCTCTCCACCGGCGCACCCGATGAGAATCGAGCGCCATGATCTCGGCCTGGTTGGTCCGCTGGGCACGGACGTACTCATCAATGAGGCCACCGAGATGCTCGGCGATCTCGTAGCGGAATTGCACACGCATGCTGACGTCGGGTATGCCACGGAAGAGAGCTTCGAGCGACGCCTTTGCCTGGTTCCTCTCCCCGTCCGTTGCGAAGTACGAGAGCACCCCCTTCAACTCGTACCCCGCGACGAACGACCCGTTGGTGCGAACGATAATGTTGTCTCCCTCCGGCAGATCGCGCAGAGGCAGCAGTTCGCACATCGCAGGCGCCTTCATCTTCTTGTCGTGTTCGGCGTAGGTCATCGGCATGTCAGGTTTCTCCGATCTGCAGATTTTGTTTCGGCTTCGAGAGCTCTTTTCGCAATGTCTTCCAAGCCGCAGATGCCGTCATGGAAACGTGAAGCAAACAAAACGCTCGCGAATGTGGCACGCGCAGCTTCGGCGTCCATGCGAAGGAGAACCGTGCCGTTCCGTGTTGTCCTGACCTGTGCTCGCATGGCTCACTCCTCCTCATCCGCGATGTAAGGCTGCACCAGTTCCGAATCTCGCTCAAATCCGCACCAGGCCTTCGGCGCGAAGAACGAACGCAGTAGATCCAGCAGATATCCTCGGGGCTTGCCGTACTTGAAGAGCATCAGGAACGGAACCGCGAGGAACGGAACTACGAGCTCCATGAAGACGTTCAGAGGTATCCCGAAGATGTGGCTCTCTCCGCCAACAAAATGAGCAAGTAGGTTCATCAGCGCAGCCAGTGCGAGGACGAGGATCAGGTCTTCGAACTCGAGGCCAAGAAAAGTCACCTTGGTATGCAGGTTGCGATGGACGGGTGTGAGATCGAGACTCATCGTTAACTTCCTATCCCGTGGGCGTGGGTGATCATGGACTCCGCTAGCCGCACGATGCCTGAGACCATGAGTGCCGCCATGGCGGCTGTGAACTTCCGAATCCAGGTCGAACCCGGATAGATCTGGTCAAGAACGCCGCCCATGTGCAACGCCATGGCTCCAAGCTGCGTAAGCGCAAAAACGGGCAAAATCACATTTGCGGTGAAGTTGACGAGGCTTAGCAGAGCGAGCCAATAGCCATCGGCGTTCGTTGCCCCTGCGTGCTGCACGAATCCTTCGATCGCGCGGAGAATGCCTGAGCACATGAGTGAAGCAAAGCCGCCATAGAGATAGTTCTCAAAAGGGCCGCTCTTGCTGTAGCGGTAGACCGCAAAGGAGAAGAACCCTCCGGCAAGCGTGGGCATGATGACGTTGCCGCCCCATGACGCGAGGTTTGTAATCGCTCCATCCAGACTCATCGGGCTCTCCTTTCTAGGCCACCATGGCCTGAAACAGCTTCACCAATCCCGTAACGCTCAGAAATGCGATTGCCGCGAAGATCAAGCGCGTCCACGGGCGATGGCGAACGAAGTTGATGACGGCGCCGATACAGGCAAGTCCAGCCGCCGAAGGCATGATCTTGCCGGCGATGTAGTTCCAGAGCGAGCTGAGCATGTCAGTGGTGGCATACTCCCCGCCCGAGTTCCAGCCCTGGAACAGCTGGATCGTTGTCGAGATTGACATCAGGAAGATTGCGGCGATGATCGAACCCAATGGATTCTCACCGGCAGCTCCATCCAGGGTGGCTTTGAGAACGAAGTAGGCTGCGATGATCGGGACAAGCTTAGCGACCACGATTTCGTTGACGAAGTTCTTGAAGAGCGTTTCCATGGTGGCGAGCCAGCCTGTTCCGACGGAACCGCTCGCAGCAGGAACCGTGATGCCTTGTGCCGCAACCCAGGAGAGGATCTGGGGAATCGTCAACAGAACGACGGTCCACAGTATCCACTTCCCGAACTTCCCACCGATATGGAAGTTCGTTCCACCTTCCGTCCGCAGACTGACGCCAGCCGCTGCGAGTGTGCAGAATGCCGCTGGAACAGCCAGATCGAACAGTAGTTGAAGAAGGTCGGAGAGGAATTGCGGCACAGGCATCGAGAGAGCTCCCTACTGAATTGATCCTGCCTGGGTGATGAAGCCCTCAGCCATGCGTCCAAGCCCGGAGATGACCATAAGAGCGACGCCGGTGACGCCCCATCCCATGTAGCCGCGGCCACTCTTGAAGTGCCAACCGGCCACTCCGAGGCAAGCCACCGCGATCACCGGAGCGATTACGTTGCATCCCCAGTTCACGATGTTGAGCACGGTCCCCTCGACGGTCGTGGCCTGCTGGCCCTGAACAGCTTGTCCGAACGCGGGAGCAGTTCCGAGGTTTTGAGCGTGCGCAGCGAACGGCAGGAACGCACCAATAACCATCAGCATGAGTGCGATCTTCAGCATGAAGTGCGGCCAGTTGCGGTCCTTGGGCCGGTGAATGGTGGTGGGTTCGGCGGATGCGCGAGCAGGCCGCGAAAGATTGAGTGCGGTTGTCATAGCTGTCTCTCCTGGACTCGGCTGCTCTGGGCATCCGTGTCGAGAGACAAGGTGAGGCAGACCGAAAACTCGGTCAAATCGATTCAGGCCCTAAATCGCCGCAGCAGCAATTGCAGAAAGGAGAAATTGGCTCAGCGGAAGAAAAAATAAGAGACAGATTCTCTGAGAGATCTACAATTGCGGGATCGTGAGTGGCTTATATATCTAAGAAAACATCGATAGATACCTTAGCGGTGTTTTTATGAGAAACGTCATTGCGCAGGTTGCTACATTTGCACAGCCAACTAGGCAAACGGCGTGTTGCTTGATACAGAGGAACAATCGGGCGCGAAGCGTAGTGATTCAGACTTGAAGTAAATCGGTCATGATGCGGAACGCTTTATCAGTCGGTTGATGCGGCAAAGTGCACATCGCACATGCGTACAGGCAACGATGTTTCGTACACTAAGACAACTGTTTTAGCAGGAACGACTGCACAATGACGAAGGAAGAAGCGACCCAAAGGCTCCGACTGATCGGTACGCAGTGTTCCGAGATACTGCGTTTGCATGAACAACTGCCAGTGGATCCGGCTGCGGATGCCGTGATCCGCAGCCATATTTCGGACCTTAAGCAAGAACTTGAGTCGGAATACATCCGCACCCAACCCGAGCGTGCCCAGAGATCCATGACGATCTTCGAACTCTCCGTATACGCGCCAACAATTGAAGAGGTATGGAAGCAGAGCGGAATCCGACGCCTTAGAGTCGAAGGAAAGGTCGATTCGAAGTGGAAGGAAGTGATCGAGGCGGTCGCTTACAAGGTTTCGCAGTACCTGGCTTGAGCGGGCAGTGGCGCAAAAGGAAGCCCCAGCCAAAGCTGAGGCTCCTGGCTCTTCGATTGCCGCACTATTGCGACGCGTTGCTGGATAGGCGAGAAGAGGCCGTCACTGCTTCCCGTTTCGTGAACACGATATAGATCGGTGTATCTGCTGGCACCGATACCACGATGTGATTGGTCACAGCCATGTTCATAATTTGGGTGTCCCCGGCATTGCCCACATTCTGCGCAACCCGTTGCCGGATCAAGTCATCCTCTGAGAAGGCACCGCCGCTATTATTTCCCACCAACATTGCGGCAACCGATCCAATGCCGGAGGCTGTACGCACGAGGAAGTTCTTCCCAGTGTTCTTCCCGGATACTGTTCCTTTGATGGGGCCAAGCTCAAGGCTTGTTCCAATCGCCTCAATCTTTTCCCGGTTGCCATCCAGCAACTCGATTTCGTCGAACTTGATACTCACCGCCCCACTGCGGTCAGCCTGCTGAAGCTGGCCGTAGACCCGTGTTCCTGCTGGGATGACAATCCGGTCTCCAAGTGAATAGGTGTACTCGACAACGGCAACTACCGGAGCCGTCACCGCACTCGACGCTTGTGTCTCGAGGCGTGCCTGAATCCGCGTGCCTGGTGTCAGATTGAGACTGGGAACATCGTTTTCATCGTCGATGTCAGATGTTGCTGCGAAGTTGCTTCCAGCCGATTCTGTTTTCTTTACGAACACCAGGGAAGCTTCTTTCAACAGGTTCTGTTGCTGCTGAGACGAACTCGATGGCGGCAGCTCAGTTTGAGCTTCACCATAAGGCCGTGGTTCCTCCCAATGCTGTTGGGTGGATTCGAAAGGGGGCACCGAACCTAGTGTTGTTCCACGCGCACTCGTGGGCCGGTTAGAGGTTGTCGGACCCGCTGATGTCATCTGCGTCCCTGCACTGGCTTTTGTCCGGCTGATATCGGCAGGTGTAAGCTGGCCCGCCGTATTGTTGCTGGCGGGAGCATGTACCGTGTCCATTAAGGGAGTGATGCTGCCCTTCGGCCTTTCCTGTGTGTTCGTTGGTGCTGGGTTAGGCTGCATCGAGGGTGCTTTCTTGTGGGGCGCTTTCCCCACGAAGGTCGTGACCGCAAACAAGAGTACGGCCGCGGCAAGGCCGCCGCCCAGTAAAACGATCGGCTTCTTATTGATAGCGGTTGTTGTCCCGGGGGCATCAGCTCGTGTCGCCCATGTTTGACCTTCGGCAGCTGCGGAGGTTTCATCGGAATCGGCTACTCGGTCATGAGGATCGCGGATGACTGCGACCGATTTCGGCAGTTCTGCATTAAGCGCATTTCCATTGTTCTGCTGATTCATAAAAGACTCCTTCCTAGTGAGCTTTCGCTTCAAGCGGCGGGGTGAACGGCAGCTTGATGAGGATGGGGTGATCGACCTGGTTGGCCTGCGCGAGTTGGAGGAAAAGGGACTCGGTAGAGGCTTTGAAGTTTGGCCGATCAAAGATCAGGACGGCGTCAGCACGAGCGCCGGGATCGAGCCGGGTCGCCGTCAGACGGTAGCTGCGCACCTGAAGTTGGTCCGAGAGGATGTTTTTGCCTTTGCTGTTCTTCGCTTTACGTCCGTCCATCTGGATCTGCGGCGGGACGATTTCTACCGGCCTCTCTCCAGCATTGAGGATCGAATACGCAATGAGGGTCTGATTGCCGAGTTGACGTATATCGCCGATCGAAGTCTGAATCTGTTGCTTCTCCCACTTCGTCCACGCTGGCGCATTCACGCCACGCTGAAAAGCGAGTTCCTGATCGATCGGTGAAGACGTGACGCTATTGGCTGTAACCCCAGTCCGACGAGGATCCGCAGCGGAAAGCGATCCTTCCATCGCCGGAGAATCGGCAAAGACAACGAAACTCTTGTGTGGCTTATATTCCAGCAGGAAGTCCACGGCTTGTGTTGCCGGAGCCGCATCTCCATCGCTGATGAGTTGCAAGACGACATGCTGCCCGGATTTCATCGCGATCAAAAGATCACTCTGGATTGGGGTTCGGACGATCGGCTTCACGTAGACGAAGTTCGGTTCCTCCTCACTATGCTCTACATGAAAGGAACCGGGACTTCCGACGACTACAGAGGTAACCTCTTCCGGCAGGTGAATGATGGATTCAAACTCCGGCCGGAGATGCAATGGAGTGATCGCCCCGGCCTGTATGGTTACGGTTGTCACGCGCCCTTGCTGGTTGTCTATCGCAAACGATCGCATAGGAAGCAACAAGGCGAATGGGATAAGCCAACGGAGTTTCATGGTCTACCTCCTGTACTGTGGGTAAGCCGCCATGCGGCGGAGAATATAACGCTTGCGGACTGCGGAAACGTATGCAACAACATCGGGATTGCGATAGTCGAGGAGTCGCTTACCAACCCATCTGTCGCCGGCGTAATATGCGGCGGCTACCAGACGTAGATCCCCGTGGAACTCCCACATCAAGACCGTGATATAGCGGGTCCCCGCAGCGATATTCTGATCTGGGTTGAAGGGGTCAAATGCGCCAAATCGCCTGGCGGTTTCAGGCATAAGCTGCATAAGCCCCATAGCGCCCTTCGGTGAGACCGCACGTGGATTCCAGTTCGATTCCACATCGATGAAGGAGGCGATCACCTCTGGCTCGATGTGATAGTGCGAGGCATAGCGACGCACGCACTGTTCGGAATATGCGCGTGCTGATTGTGCCGGAAGCGACACCGAAAAACCGAGGAGCAGAACGATCCAAAGGGCTTTCATGAGCGAGGCACCTCCACTTCGGCCAGCTCTCGGGCATAACGAGCGCCGTCATTAAGGAGGCTCTTGAAGCCTTCTCGCAGCATCAGGTGACGTCGGTCCTTCTCCGTCTTTGCGAGAAATGGCAGAAGCACATCGCGCAGATCTTCGGTGACATGCTTCATACCAAGGACCTCCAGGGCACGGGCGAAGTCGATCATCTCCGAGACGGAGGGCGGCTTCTCCAGCGAATAGTTTCTGAAGGAGCGAGCAATGCCGGCGATCTCGCGATGGAATGCCGTGTCTGCTTCAGGTGTCCTGCTTGCAATGATTTCCGCCTCAAGTTCAGGTGTGGGGTGCTCCACCCGCAGATAGAGGCTCCTTCTGCGGATCGGATCGCCTAAGCGTCTTTCCTCGTTGCTAGTGAGAACGACGAAGGGAATGCTCTTCGCATGGACTGTTCCGAACTCAGGGATGGAAAGTTGCCATGCTGAGAGGATCTCAAGCAGCATCGCCTCAAATCCGTCGTCGACTTTATCAAGTTCATCAATAAGCAACACGCACGGCCGTTCGCATTCAAGAGCGCGCATCAGGGGGCCGGGACGGAAGAACTCACGACCTGTAAGGCTCGCTTGAATGGACTGCCAATCGGAATGCTGGTTCTTCGAGAACTCCAGGTATAGCCGCTGCAACCCTAAGTCGAAGCTTCCGATCGCCTGCGCCTCAGTGACACCCTGGTAACACTGCAGTCGTTCGATGTGCGTATTACCCGCTTTAGCGACAGACAGGGCAAGCTGCGTTTTGCCCGATCCAGCCGAACCTTCCAGCAAAAGGGGCTTCTGGAGCTTGGCCGCAAGGAAGACAACTTGGGTAATCACCGGGTCTATGAAGTAGCCTGTGGCGGTGAGTTTTCTCGAGAGTTCGGCGAGGGAGTCAAACATCGGAACCCTCCAGCGCGTTGCTTTGGAAACTGTTCGCCGTTTTACCATCGTCGATCTCCATAAGCGGCTGGCGCTTAGTGAAATAGCGCACCGTACAGGCCCAGATGTCAGCTAACGTGAACGCACCAGTCCCTGCCAGCAGCAGCAAGACGACTCGGAGCCACGGTGTCGCGCCCCAAGCCTGCCATATCGCTGGGCCGTAGCAAGAGACCACTACGACGTCGAGGGTCGTTATAAGGACTGCGATGGCGAAACCTCTTGCCCGTTCTCCCACGCTGCACCTCCTCCAGTGTGTGGTCAGCATGGAGGTGATCGAAAACTCGGTCAAATTCACGGCGCCCGAGCGTAAGGCGGACGCTCTCGATGGACTCTTTCAGGAATTTGACCGAATTACGAAATGAACGCATGATGCCTCAATCTCGGATCGAGTCGATGGGGGATACTCGGATGGCAGAGCTGCAAATGGTTGAAAAGGTTAGAGCTGGCGGGATCGTTTTCGAAATATTAGACTCAGGAGAGTTGGCATTGCGGCTCAAGGTCAAGGAATCCTGGGTGATCGAGCAGAGCAAACGGTCTCGCACGATGGACCCCATTCCGGTTTTTCGGCTTGGGAAACATAGGCGCTATCGCTGGGGCTCACCTGAGATGAATGACTGGCTGGCCCGCCGTGCCAGCTACACAACAACCAGCAGGGCTGGGTCCAAATGACTCTCTCGAAAGGAGAATTTAATGGCCCAGCAAGGACTCTTGTATATGCATCACGGCAGTTGGTACGTTCGCTATTGGGAGATCGTCCTCAATGAGGACGGAACTCTCGCGCGCCGGAGACCTGCCCATCGTCTGGCGAGCGTGAAAGATTATCCGAAGAAGTCGGAAATCCTTCCGCTCAAGAACCGCTTCATGGAAAGGCTGAACAAAGTTGGTTTTACTCCCGAAGCCGGGGTTTTGCTTGTGGACTTTGTCGACAAGACGTTTCTGCCGGCATGCGAAAAGAGGCTCACAGAGGCTGGGACCAAGTGTTACCGCGACACTTGGAACTGCCATCTGAAGACTCTTGCGACGGGTCTCCGTGTTCGCGATACTCGTCCCGTGCATCTTCAGACCATGCTTAACAGGCTGGGTGAGAAGCATGGCACGAAACTCGCGCACGGGACATACAAGACTATGAAGGTCACGCTGAGCGCGATCTTCACCGAGGCACGCAACCTTGGCTTGTATGAGGGCACCAACCCGACGACGGGGGTCAGGATCCCGAAAGGACGTAAGCATGGCCGCAAACGGCTTGCCTATAGTCTGAGCGAGATCCTGAAGCACCTCGAGCTCTTCTCACAAGATCCGATCATTGTTCCCACACCGCTCCCACGGAAACGCAAGACCAACCGTATTCTGCGCAGGCGAACAGGCATCAAGGCGGAAGTACATGTATCGGGGGTCAGCGCAAATCAAGTACGCGCGATCATCGGTGCCACTGCATTCGCTGGCCTTCGCAAGGGCGAAATACGGGGATTGTGGTGGGATGACGATCGCAGCGACGTGTTGGCCATCTGTCGCAGTGTATGGCGCACGACGCTGAAGAGCACCAAGACGGAGGAGGACATCGATGAACCGGGGATGGTCCCGATCATCGGTCCGCTTCGCCTGTTGCTCGATACGATCCGACCAGAAAACGCCGCGGGATTCATGTTTCCCAACAGCGTTGGTGGGGCGCTCGATCTGGATAACCTTGCCGACCGCGTGATCAAACCGATCTTCGCAGCGCACGGCATGGAGTGGAAGGGCTGGCAGGCCTATCGTCGCGGTCTCGCGACCAATCTCAAGGAACTGGGCGTAGAAGACACAACGATCCAGAGCATCCTGAGGCATGAAGACGTGAGCACAACCCAGCGCTTCTACATCAAAACTGCGCCACGAGTGGCGCAGGAAGCGATGCGGCAGTTGGAAGCAAAAATTGGTTGGACACCAGTTGGACACCAACTGGCGTCCAACTAAAGGGTAGGTTATTGAAAGTATGGAGCCGATGAGCGGAGTTGAACCGCTGACCTACTGATTACGAATCAGTTGCTCTACCAACTGAGCTACATCGGCGTATTGCTTCATTATAAATCGGTCACACGCCAGAACGATTTGGTCATCCTGCGCATCCGGCAACGAGACCTCGCGCCACAGCCATCTGCATCGATCGGCGACCGGCAGATCAAGCCTTTTTCAAGCCGGCCTTGCCTAGTCTACCGGCGAAGACGCATCCGTGGCAATGCCTCACCCCGCTTCACCGTCTTCTCCGCTCCCAAAAGCAACCAGCCCGTCTCGTCCTCTCTTTTGAGAGAACGAAGCGGGCTGGAAGCCGTTTACAGGTAAGAGTTAGAACTTCAGCTTCACGGACGCCTGGAAGATTCTCGCATCGTCCGTTCCCGATATCTGCCCAAAGGTGGATGACGTGAGGCCCGTGGTTGGGTTGTTGAAGTTGGGATGGTTGAGTACGTTGAAGGCCTCCAGTCGCAGCGTCGCCGACAGACTATCGCGAATCGGGAAGATACGCGAAATCTGAGCGTCGAACTGGTACTTGGTCCTGCCCCGGAAGGAGTTCCTCCGGATATTTCCGTAGGTTCCATAAGCGGAGCAGGTCAGCGGCGTCGCTCCAGTCGGACAAATCTGAGAGAATGCATCCGGATTCAGGTATCCCCGGTTGTCCGCGCCGCTCCCTGAACGAAGCTTCTGGTTCAGATAGACCGGGACTCCGGGAATCAGGTTGGGGCGGTCCTGGCCAACATCGGTGTAGGAGTTGTCCTGGCTCGCGGTGACATTGAATGGAGCTCCACTGATGATATGGATCAGCGGTGCAAACTCCCAGTTGTTGACCAGCGCCGAAGCAAAGCGGTTGAGGTGGAACTCGCTCTTGGTAATCAGAACGACGTTCTCGACGTTCCGATAATCCGAGCCGCAGGGACCGTAATCGAATCCCGGGTTGCGGGGGTCCGAGACCGCTGTGCCGGCATAGTCTCCCGACGCATCCGCAACGTTCAGGCACTTCGACCAGGTGTGATTAGCCATCAGGCTGAAGTTCGACGAGAGACGGTGCTGAATCGTGGAAACCAGGCCATTGTAGTTGGCCATGCCGACGGAGTTGACGAGGACCGTTCCGCCGCCGCCGCCCAGGTACTGGTTACCCTGCATGGGATTGGCAATGGTGAGCGCGAAACGCGACGATTGGTTTTTCGTCGTGGAGCAGGGAGTTCCAGCGGCGCCGGGCGTGACTGCGGCCGGTCCTGTCCTGACGATGCCATCGCAGCCCGTACCCCCTGCACCCCAGACTCCGGGGATAAAGATCGCCGGGTTCAGAGGAGTTCCCATGGGAGCATGGACGGTATGGCTGCCGATGTATTGGAACTGGATCTGCCAGCCATTGCCAAACTGACGCTGTACGCTGGCTGTCCACTGTTCGCTGTAGGACGGATGAAACTGCTTGGTCAGCACAATGTACTGGGACTGGGGAAAGAACTGCGCGTCAGCCGGAGTCGGGATGGCCGGCTGCGGAAAGGGGTTGGTGGTGATGGAACCGGTCGACCACGGGCTGGAGAAGCTGAGCGGGCCGGAGTCCGAGGTCTGCAACTGCGCGATGGCAGTGGCAAAGGGGGGATTCTGCTGGTTGCGCTGACCGGTAAAGAAGTTCACCATATCGTAGTTCAGGGACGCGCCGCCGCGCAGAACGGTCTTGCCATCGCCGACCGGATCCCACGAGAAGCCGACATTCGGAGAGAACTGCCACGGCGAGTTCTTGGTGAACTGCCGCGAAACGCCCTTGTCTCCGTAGAAGAATGTTCCCGCAGGAGCATTCGGATAGATGGAGCTGGTCTTGTTGGCCAGGAAGGCATCCATCTCGAAGGTCGTGCCGCGATTGAAGTAGTCCACGGGCAGAAACTCGGGAGCCCAGCGCACTCCGCCGACCAGGGTCAGATGGCTGGTGGGGTGATAGGTGTCCTGAATGTAGAGGCTGGGAATAGGAGCGCGCAGGGCGTTCTGCTGCATCTTGCTCTGCTGGAAGGTGCTCATGGTTCCCATGAGGAAGTCCAGGTTCTGATCTCCGCCGCCCGATCCTCCGCCCGGCCCGTTCGCACTGTAGCGGCCGTCGAAGCCGAAGTTACCGTTGGACTGGTAGGCATTGGAGATATTCAATTGATTCTGCACCCACGCTCCGCCGATGACGAGCTGATGCTTGCCGCGCAGCATCGTGATATCGTCGCTGATCGCCAGGGCATTGTCGTTGAAGTGGGAGACCGAGTTGGTGCCTCCGCCGATGGTGAATTTGTTGCTAACGGTCAGTTGCAGTCCGTTGGGCACCGCCTGGTACAGATCGACACCGATAGCGGAGACATTGATGTCATTGTCAGCATAGCCGCGATTATTGCGCCGCCGCGATACGGTGGCGTTGAACGTGTTCACGGTTCTTGGACTGATCGCGTAGGACTCGCCAATGGTAAAAGACTGCACGCGTTGCAGGTTTCCGGACTGAGTCGTGATGAGGATGTTGGTAGGAGAGAAGAAAGCCGGAGCCTGATAGCCATCGATGAAGTAGCGGGCATACAGGTTGTTCTTCGCATTGATAGTGTAATCGACGCGGGTAACGAACTGGTTATCCGAAACGATAGACGGGATGGCATAGGAGACAAGACCGCATCCCTGCGTGTCGACCGCCGGGTCGATTGCAGGAAGGTACTTGAGCAGATTCAGCGCCTGAGCATTATAGGTGGGAGCAGAGGCATATTTGTTGTCCACCAGGGGAACTCCGGTAAGAGGATCGACCAGGTGCGCGGGCTTCGCTGCGCAATTTGGCCCATCGGTGACGGAAAAATCGCCCAGCAGGTTCGCCGCCGTGGGGATGTGAGCCTGTTTCGACGCCTGTTGCTGGGTCGTATGCTGGCGCTGATACCCCGCGAAGGCAAAGAGCTTGTTCCTGATGATGGGGCCGCCAAAGGTGCCGCCGAACTGGTTCTGATGCAGGACGTCCTTCTTGGTGGAAAAGAAATTGGTGGCGTTGATGGCGTTGTTGCGCAAGAACTCGAAGGCCGACCCATGGAACTGATTGGTGCCCGAGCGGGTGACCACGTTGACCATGCCGCCGCTATGCATTCCGCTCTGCGCGCTCAGCGCCGTGGACTCGACGCTGAACTGGCCGACCGCGTCCGGAAAGGGGAAGGGCAGGTTGGTGTTGGCCATGTAGTCGTTGTTGTCGCCGCCGTCGAGCCGCCACATGGTGGTATTGCCCATGCCGCCGGCGATCGAAACTGAGATGGTCTGATACGAGTATTTGCTGCCGGTGAAGTCTCCACCGGGAGCGGGCGTCGAGCCGCCCGAAAGGAAGATGAGGTCAGTCATGTGACGCCCATTGAGCGGCATCGCCGTCATCGTCTGCTGGTCGATCGTCTGCTTGAAGGTGGCATCCTCGGTCTGGAGCGCGAGCCCTTCAGACCGGACCTCGACCTTCTGGTCCGTGCTGCCCACCGTCATCTTCACATTGACGGCGATGCTGCTGCCGACTTCGAGAACAATGTGCGTCTGCGTGTAAGTTTGAAAACCCGCCATCCCAACATTGAGCGAGTAGGTGCCAACCGGAACATTCGGATAGTTGTACAGGCCATTGCTGCTGCTGATTGACTTACGCTGGACGTGCGTAGCGTCGTTGGTGAGCGTAACCTCCGCGCCAGGAATGACGGCGCCGGTCGCATCAACCACCGAGCCCTGAACACTGGCCGTACCGGATTGGGCATAGGAGAGAGAACAAGCGCACACAAAGAACACCGCCAGCAAGCCGAGTTGAACGGCTCCTCGCATGAAATGGCCTCGAAGTTTTAGAAATGACATGATTCTGGGTCCTCGCAAAGAGATCGGGATTTTGAGTGAGACATAAACTTTTAGTGGTTTATTTCGAATTCTGCAAAAGTGGTCATACCGGTTTCGAAAAGGACTATATGTTGCGACTTTACAGCCTGTCAATAGAAATAATTTCCAGATCTGTGCAAACCCTGCTTCTCGCGGCGCTCCGGGAACGGCCACGGGAGCGAAAAATGATCCACCAGCACGCTCTCAGAGTAGCCTTGATTCCCTCCGGCGCGTATCCTGTTCTGCTCCGATCTCAGTACCCGATCCGGCTCGGTTTCCCAGCGTTTTCACGAAAACAGATGACTTAATCGCGTCAGTGGACTGACCAGCAGGAGCCCCCTCCCGAGGAGGTGCAAACCACCTGCGATACCCGCTCGTGCCGGCTTACTGCATCGGCACAAATCGGCCGTCGCAGCTATACGCTTCCTCCTCGCCGCCCGCCCCCCTGGCTGCGACAACCTTGATCTCCGTCTTGCTGAAATCGAGATTGGTTCCCTCCGCGCCCACTGTCACCGTGGCGAACCGCCCATGCACCTGCTCCGGCTTGATCCCCTCCACTTTCACCCCGTCGAGCGTCACCTCCGTCCTGTGAGCGTCGTCCAGCCCGGCAATCAGCACATTGCCTGGAGTCGTATCCACAACATTGCGAATCGTAATCGCCTTGTAGTCCGGAATCCGGTTCCCCGCATACCCGGGATCGACAAAACCCTCCGTCGTCTGGTTCGTGTAATACGGGCTGATAGCGATAGGGTTGGCGACCTCCCTCATACAGATATTCCGATACATCAGGTCATGCACCGGCCCGCCCCGCGTCACGTTGCTCTTGATCCGGATTCCGCTGGTCGTGTGATCTTCCGTCAATCCGTCCACCAGCAGAAAGCTTTGCCCATCGTAGGTCTCGCTGCCGATCGACATCCCATGACCGCTGTAGAAATGATTGTCGAGCACGCTCATGTGCGAGACACCCGTCTTGATCGCGATATTGTCGTCTCCGCTGTCGATCCAGCTATGCGCAATCGTAATGTTGGTCGAATGCCCGGGATCGATCCCATCCGTGTTCCGCGCATCCTGCCCCCGCGTCGTCGGCGTCAGCAGATGCACGTCCCAGGCGGTAAACCCATTCGTCCCATTCACGCTGACGTGATAGTTGGTCGAGTTATGCAGGGTGATTCGATACAAAACCAGACCATCGGCATGACTCGCCACAATCATCCGCGGCGTGTAGTAGCGCTGATTCTTCGGCTCGGCCTTGCGCGCCATCTCCCACCAGCTATAGTCCCTGCCCAGGATCTTCGCGTAGCCCCGCCCATCGATGACGCCGTTGCCCATGATCGCGGCATTGGTCACGTTCATCACGCTGATCAGCGGACGGCATCCGCCGCGCACCCGAGGCGTCTGCTGTGGCGCCGGAAACACCGCTGGCGCATCCGCCGCGATCGTCCCGCACAGTCCCGGCGTCATGCCCTCGCCCTTCATCTCATAGAGCTTCGCATCGCGCGAGCCGAACAGCGTCACGCCCTCGTCGACCAGCAGCGTTACTCCGGACCGCATCTCGAGCGGCCCGCTCAAAAAGGCGTTATTGCCGCTCGACGGCTTCAACTCCACCGCCATTCCCTGCTTGCATGTATCGAGCGCCGATTGAATGCGCTCCGTGTCCAGTTTGCTCTCGTCGGCCATGTTGAGCATGTGGTTGGTCGCTCTCAGTTGCGCCGGCAGCTGCACACACGACTCGGGAATCTTCGGCTCCGTCACCTGCCGCGTGTCCTGCGCAGCCGCCGTCAAACACATCGCGACCACCATCGCTCCGCACGACGCTGCAACGAAATCGCGTGCCCCTCGCAGAATCATCCGATCCACCTCTTCGCCTCCACCGGCAGCTTAGTCAAACTAGCACAAACGCTCTGCGGAAAATTGCCACAATTATGCGCCGCTTCTTCCGCAACGGTCAGTCATTAACCGTCGTGCGCTCCGTCGGCATCGCAAAAATATCCCCCATCGGTAATCGTTCCGGAAAAGCGAAGAGGCCACCCGGCAACAGGGTGACCTCTTCTTTAGGGAGAATAGTTCCAACGGAGGCAAAGCCATCAGAACTTTCTGGCGAAATACTAAGTTTGCCAAAAACCGGTGTCAAGGCTTAAACGTCTTTCTCATAAGTCATTATTTAGGAATTAGTTACAGGGGTTACTCCTCATACAACAGCAGGTCACATATTCTCTTTTTATTCGCTTTTACCGGGATAGAGATTTCTCAAACCACTATGAATCAGCCGCTTAGACCGCTCCCTGCACCATCTCAGGTGCATCCACGATCACCCGCCCGATTCCGGCTCCTGGCTTTCCGTATGGATCTTCTCCAAGCGCCCGCTCAAATCGATCCTCAGAAACTCAGGCTCCGTTGCCGCCGGCTTGCCCTGCATCACCCGGATCGCCGCTCTGCCGAATCCCAGAAAGAGTCCAAGCAATATGGCGGCAAGCATCAAAATTCCCGACAGGATCGCAATGCTCGTCAGCAGGCTGACCGTCTTGCGCACCTCCGAATGAAAATCCAGCGGCATCGCCTTGTTCCAGGTCAGCAGGTTGTGCAGATGAATTCCTTCGATCGTCTTCTGCGCTACCGCTGGACTCCAGCCCCCGGTCGTCATTAAGACCAGCGGCCCTTCGCGGCGCAGCTTCACCGTTCCTGCTGTCGGCCCCAGCTTATTCATCTCGGCCACGATGGCGCGCCCGCGGTCCCCGGCGATCTGCGGCGTCGGATAGAGCAGCAGCGTCAGGAACCCGCGGCCCGCATACTTCGCCATGATCACTTCTGCGCTCTTGTCGAAGCCGACCATCGCGCCCGGCAGAACGCCGCCCATTGCCTGGTAACCCACCGGCCCCAGCGCATAGCGCACCGTGTCCACCTGGAGGCCCTTCTGCGGCAGCAGCGTCGGCAGCATCGGCAGCTGCGCCTTCGGACCGCCGATCTTCGGCAGCGTCGTCTCCAGCCGCCTCAGATCACTCACGACCGAAGCTCCGGCCTTACTCGTGTTGGCCACGACTACCGTCGTGCCGCTGCGAAAGATATAGTCTCCGCCGTCCGCAACCACCAGCTCCGCACCGATCTTCCCTTCCGGCGAAGAAATCGTGCGCGCCCCCGGTTCACGCAGGAAGGTGAACGCGCTCACCGCTCCCGTCGCATCGACAAACTGAAACGCCGTCACCTCGAGCGTCCCCGCGCCCTTCTCCCGGCGATAGCTGATCCTCGCGGCGCGTTGGAGGCCATCCTCTTTAAGGACCGCCGCCGCCTGACCCTCCGGTTCGAAGCAGTCTCTGCACGCGGGCGCCCCGTCCGCCGCCTGCCACGCTCCAAAGCTCAGCGGCAACAACGGAGTGGGAGGCTCCACCAGCATCGTCGTCTGGCTCCAGGCCTGCGTCGCTACTCCGGCCACGGCCAGCAGCAGAATCAGCCGCGCCATCCACCTGTGCTTAATATTGATATCGACCATGAAACATCTGCCCCTGCTATGGGTCAGACTACACCAGCGCAATGCTCCAGGCGAAGCCGCCGCGCCTCGCTTTCCGGACCGCATCCACTAAACTTTCCAGCCGACGAATCGGCAGGCGATATCATCCTCCCGGAGGAAACTTTGCAAATCAGCATGCTGCCATCCCGCGCCGGACTCTCTGCCTTGCTCCTTGTCGCTATCGCCGTCGCCCCGGCATTTGCCGGAACTCCGCCGAAGGGCTACAAAGGCACTCCATATAAAGATGACCACCATCCCAACGGAGCCCAGAGCATCCCCGGACGCGTGGAGTGCGCCCTCTACGATCGCGGGGGCGAAGGCGTCGCCTACCACGACACCGAGGCAAAGAACCTGGGCAGCGGCACCCTCAATCCCGCCGACGGAACCTATCTGAATCAGTTCCGCATGGACGAAGGCGTGGATATCTCCTACACCAAGTTCCACAACGCCCCCGACCGGATCGACGACAACCCGTATGATCTCGTCCAGCCGCCTGACCATCAGCTCTACGTCGGCTGGACCGAGCCCGGAGAATGGTTCAACGTCACGGTGCAGGCAGCCCGCGCCGGCGTCTACAGCGCCGACCTCCTCTATACCTCGAATCGCGGCGGAGCCATCTCAGTCGATCTCAACGGCAAGGCAGCCAGCGGCCCCCTGAACATCCCCTCCACCTTCAACCCCGCCGATCCGATCGCCTGGCGGCAATGGCATCACTGGAACCTCGCGCCCGCCATCATGAAGCTGCACCTCCCGGCAGGAAAGAGCGTCCTCACCGTCCACATCCTCAAGGGAGGCAACATGAACCTCGCCTACTTCGACTTTAGACAGACCCACTAAGGAACCTCTGATTAAGTCCCGCTCTGTTAAGGGCACGGCTTCAGAGCCTGTCCTGAGCAGAGTCGAAGGATGCCACAAGTGACCTGTCTGCAATGCGGCTTTAGCCGCTGAGGGAATGTTCAAGACTTAAGGAATGTTCAGGACTTAATCAGACCTTCCCTAAGCGAGGCAGCAACCGAACGTCCCATCGCCTACCTTGCGCTCGCCCGCTCCACCGGCACCTTCGCTCCGCTCAACCCGGCCTCGTACTTCGCAACGCCGCGGTAGAGGCTCTCCGCCACCCGCTCCCTGTACTCCGGCTCTTCCAGTTGTCTCGCATCCTTCGGGTTGGTCACAAAGGAGATCTCGGCCAAAATCGACGGCATATTTGCTCCAATCAGCACCACAAAGGGAGCCTTTTTCACTCCGCGATCCCGCAGGCCTGCATTGCCCTTCTCCAGCCCGCTATACAGACTCTCCTGCACATCGCTGGCAAACTCCCGTGACTCCGCGATCTTGTCCTTCAGCGCAATCTTCTTCACCAGGTCGCTCAGTTGGTGGATCGACTGGTCGGAGACCGCGTTCTCGCGCGCAGCCGTCTCCAACGCATCCGGCGAGGTCGTAAAGTTCAGATAATAGGTCTCCACTCCGCGCGCGCTCTCGTCTCGCGAAGAGTTCGCATGAATGGAGAGAAACAGGTCAGCCTGTGCCTTGTTGGCAATCGCCGTCCGCGTCTCCAGAGGAATAAACGTGTCGTCTGACCGCGTATAGATAATCTCGGCGCCCAGCCGGTCGTGCAGCAGCTTGCCCAGCCGCAGCGCCACATCCAGCACCACGTCCTTCTCCTCGATGCCGCCCACGCCCAACGTCCCCGAGTCGTGCCCGCCATGGCCCGCGTCGATGACGATGCGCCCGATCTTCAACCCCAGCGCCCGTACCAGCGAGGTCTGTCCATCGGCCGTCGGCACCGCTGCCCGCGCCGGAAGCGCCCCGGCAGCCTCGCTCCTGCGGTGTCGAGACCGTTTGCCGGCAGTTGCCGAACGCGAACCCTCGTCCTTCACCACCGCCGAGATTGGTTGCGAAGTCGGCCTGCGCGTCGCCTCCACCCTTCCCGGCTGATCGCTCAGCGATGCCACCTCGACCAGGCTGTTCGACTTTGCCTCCACGGTGTTCGGCACCGGCCGCGCCGGCGTCGACTTCGCCACTGGCGCAGTCTCCGGAGCTGAAGCAGCCTTGCCGGCAACCTCCGTCTCCGGCTCTTTGCTGCCGCCATGGATGTCGATAATCAGGCGATACGGATTCGGCAGCAGAAACGCCGAATACTCGGTCACGTCATTGACGTCGAGCACCACTCGCGTCATGTCGTTGGTGAACTGCGCTGCCCGGACGCGCTTCAAAAATCCGTCGTCGGTCACGGTAAAGGTCTTGCCCACCAGAGCCTGCGCCAGCCGCGTCCCATGCAGATCGAAGTAGATGCGGTCGGGATTCGGCACCCGTGCCGCCTCATAGGTCACATCGTCGCCCAGGTCGATCGCCACCCGCGTATAGTTCGGCGTCGACCAGTGCCGAATACCCGTCACCTGTGCCAGCCGTCCGCTCTTTCCGGAAGAAACCTGCGCCACATGCGCCGGCCCGGCAATCTCAGCCGCAACCGTCTTCTTCTCCTCCGCATTCTTCGCTACGGGTTTCGCCGCAACCGGCGTCACCTCCACCGGAGGAGAACTCTGCACCACCGTCCTTCTCTTCGTCACCGGCATGGGCGCAAATGAGCTTCGCTCCGCGCTCCGGGCAGCGCTCTCACTCGTGCCGGAACTCTTCGCCTTCGCGACAACCGGGCTCTGGCCTCTCTGCGCCCTGCTCCCCGGCCCCGGCGTCTTTTCCTTTAACGAGGCCAGCCCGGCCCGGGCCTCCTCCGCCTGCCCGCTCTTCGGATAGAGCTTGAGCAGCAGCGCATATCGCTCCCGCGCTCCCGGCGCATCATGCAGGTCGTTCTCATAGATCTGCGCCTGCGCCAGCACCGCCGCCACGCGCAGCGAACTGGTGGGATACTCCTTGATCAGAAATTCGTACTGCCCGATGGCGTCCTTCAGCGACTTGCTATCATGCAGCCCGCGGCCCTGCTCGGCCAGAAGTTCCGCCACGGCATTGATCGCAGGAGGAGCGTAGGTATCCGCCGGGTTCTGGTGATAGATCTCGCGAAAGCCGTTCATCGCCCGCGTATAGTCGGCGCGCGTCCGCGAACCGGCGGAGATCGCCTCCAGCGTCTCGCGGCCCTGCACCGCCTTCTGCCACGGCGTCAGTTCAACGCGGCGATGAGTCGACGAGGTCCTCGTCTTGGCCAACGAGGTTCTGGCGAGCGGAGTTCCAGCGGGCGCAATCTGTACCATGGCGCCGCAGAGGACTGCCGCGCACCCCGCACTCCATAGTCGCCGCTTCCGTTTTCCCAGGCCCGTCATCAATCTAAAGTTTAAAAGACTCAATCGCCCAGTGCCCGCGAAATCAGGCCCGGTACACCCCGCGATACCCCCGGAAAAATTACCGATTCTTTACGAAGAAATCCACAAAAGGAATGCCGGCAATACAAACGTCATCTCAACCGAAGGCCCACGTCACCCCAAACAAACGTCATCTCGACCGAAGCCGTGCGGTCTCATCGCGCGGCGCGGCGGAGAGACCCCTGTATCTCGCCTCTTCGAACGAAGAAGATATCCCAAGGTCAGCTTCCAAACAACTTCAAAGCAGCCCTTCCACCACGCCCGCCGCCTTCGCCAGCGCCCCGTCCAGAGCGGCAACGTCGCTGCCTCCCGCCTCGGCCAGGTCGGGCCGACCGCCGCCCTTGCCGCCGACCATCGCCGCCAGTTGCCCGACGATCTTGCCCGCCTGCACCTTCGCGGTAAGATCCTTGGTCACGCCGACGATCAGCGAGACCTTGCCCTCCGATCCCGCCCCCAGCACCACCACCCCGCTGCCGAGCTTTGTCCGCAGGCTATCCACCAGCGTCCGCATCTGTCCTTTATCCAGCCCATTGACGCGCTGAGCCAACACGCTGACGCCCTTCACCTCCACGGCAGACGAGGCCGCGTCCGCGACCGACGAAGAAGCCGCCTTCATGCGCACCTGGTCCAGCTCGCGCCGCAGCTTCTTCATCTCCTCTTCCTGCGCCGCAATCCGGTTCCGCAACGCGTCCGCCGGAGCGGCGTCCGTTGAACCGACCATCTGCCCCACAACGCGGGCAACGTCGAAGTCGCGCCGAAACTCTGTCAACGCGCCCGTTCCGCTCACTGCCTCCACCCGGCGCACGCCCGACGAGACTGAATTTTCGCCCACCACCTTAATTAAGCCGATCTCCCCGGTCGCAGCCGTATGCGTGCCGCCGCAAAGCTCCGTCGAGAAGTCCCCGATCTTCACCACGCGAACGCGGTCGCCGTACTTCTCACCGAACAGCGCCATCGCGCCCAGTTCGTTCACGGCCACGTCAATGGGAACATCGACCAGCGTCTCGACCTTCGCGTTGCCCAGCACCTGCCGATTCACGATCTCCTCTATCTCTTGCAACTCCTCATCGGCCACTCCGGTGAAGTGCGAGAAATCGAAGCGCAGCCGCGTCGCATCGTTCAATGACCCGGCCTGCTTCACATGCTTGCCCAGAACCTCACGCAACGCGGCGTGGAGCAGGTGCGTCCCGGTATGGTTGCGCTCGGTCGCCCGCCGGTTCTCCGCATCGACGACCGCATCGACCACGTCGCCGACGGCCAGCGTCTGCCGCGCCACCACCTTGTGCGCGAAGACTCCCTGCACCGGCTTGGTCGCTCCGCTGACCTCGGCCACGACCGTATTGTGATCGCCCGAGTAGAGCCACCCCTTGTCGCCCACCTGCCCGCCCGAGTCGGCATAGAAGCTGGTCGCATCGAGCACCGCCTCGCCCCGCTCCCCGGCCTTCAACTCCGGCACACCCACGCCATCCTTCACCAGCGCAAGGATGCGCGCTCCATCCACCCGCAGCGCCGTGTAACCCTCAAACTCTGTCTTCGCCAACTCGCGATAGACCGGCGCCGCCGACTTCTGCGATCCGCCCTTCCACGAGGCACGGGCCCGTGCCTGCTCCTCTTCCTTGGCCTTTTCAAAGCCTTCCAAATCGAACTTTAGATCTGCATCTCTAGCAGCATCAGCGATGAAGTCGAGAGGGAGCCCAAACGTTTCGTACAAGCCGAAAGCTTCTTTACCAGACAGAATCGGCTGGAACTCTCGAACCTTGTCTCGAAATTCGTTCACAAATTCAGACGTCAAGCTCTCATCAAAAAATATCTTGGCGACCACTTCTGCTTCCGCATCAGAATGGCCACTCGAAAACGCATTGAAAATCGTTTTGTTGCTCTCGGCAGTAGACTCCAGCTTCACGCTCTTCTTTGAAGCAAACATCACTGCGGTTCCAATGACCTGCTCATACCATGCCGAAGTAATCGCTTCATCCAGTCTCTTCGAACCGGTCTCCATTACCCGCGCAAACTGCTCCTCTTCCGCGAGCACCACCTTTGCCACCCGCTCCGCCGACTCCTTCAACTCCGGATAAGCCACCTGCATCTCATCGCGCACGGCGAAAACCATCTCGTGCATAAACGGCTTCTCCTGCCCTAACAGCCGTCCATGCCGAATGCCGCGCCGCAGAATCTTCCGCAGCACATAGCCGCGTCCCTCATTCGCCGGCAGCACCCCATCCGAGATAAGAAATGTAGCTGCACGGGCATGGTCAGCAATAATCCGCAGCGAAGAATTCTCGACATTCTGTCCATCAACATAGCCAGTAAGGATGGCAGCCCTGTCGATGAGCGGAACAAAAAGATCAGTTTCGAAATTAGCCAAATGGCCCTGTAAGACACAAGCGAGTCGTTCCAAACCCATACCCGTATCAATAGAAGGTTTGGGCAGAGGTGTGAGCGTCCCATCACTCGACCTGTCGAACTGCATGAAGACAAGATTCCATATCTCCACATAGCGCTGCTCATCGAGAGGAAACGGCTTGTCCTCAATGACGCCTTCGGAGTTTGCCTTTCCCGCTGCCGTCCCAAAGTCGTAATAAACCTCCGAGCACGGCCCGCACGGCCCGGTATCGCCCATGGCCCAGAAGTTATCCGCCGCGCCCATCTCGAAGATGCGCTCCGCCGGAACGCCGACATCGAGCCAGAACTGGTACGCCTCCGCATCCCGCGGCACGGCAGCATCGCCCTCAAAGATCGTCACGTACAGCTTCGCCTTATCGATGCCGAACCACTCGGGCGAGGTCAGCAGCTCCCACGCATAGGCGATGGCGTCCTTCTTGAAGTAGTCGCCAAAGCTAAAGTTGCCCAGCATCTCGAAGAAGGTATGGTGCCGCCGCGTGAAGCCGACGTTCTCCAGATCGTTGTGCTTGCCGCCCGCCCGCACGCACTTCTGCGAACTCGCCGCCCGCGAGTACGCGCGCTTCTCCGCACCCAGGAAGACGTCCTTGAACTGATTCATCCCCGCATTGGTAAACAGCAGCGTAGGATCGTTCGCCGGCACCAGCGAAGAAGAGTGCACCCGGCGGTGCCCCTTAGTCTCAAAAAACCGCAAAAAGTCTTCCCGAATCTGGCTTCCCGAACGATATTCCATAGGACTAAAGTTTATCAGTGCCCTTGCACTCCAGGCCGCCACGTAATGCCTTCCAACTTCAACGCCACATCCTTTGTCGCCCGTAGCCGCCCAAACTCCCCCTGCCACCGCACCATCTCCATCGCGCACACCAGCGCATCGAAGGCATCCTCGGACCCCAGCGCCTTCGCCAGCACGCCCCGCGAGATCCCGGCATAGTTCGTATCTGTCTTCCGCTTCGCCGCCAGATAAGCCGACCGCGCCACAGGATTGCTCTTCGCCACCGCGCCCGTCAGCAGCCGCGTATACATCTCGACCAGCAGCGGCTGCGGCCTCTTCGCTGCTAAAGCCGCGCTCTCAAACGGCCACACCCGAAATCCCGCCTCGCGCAACCGCAGCAGAAACGGCATCGCCCGCAGCGACCCCGTGCCCACGCTGCCCGAGCCGCCGATCTGAAACGGCGACTTCGGCGTAATCCCGCGCACCTTCGCCGCCCGCTCCGGGTCCGTGGCCACCAGGTGCGGAGCGAACTTGTTGTCCATGTCCGTCAGCCGCATCGACCGATGTAGTCCCTCGCCGCAGAACTGCGCCGGCCGCTTGTGCGGCTTGCCCCAGAAACGCTCATCGCGCTTGACCTCCTCGCACTCCCGAGCCAGCCAGCGCTCGCCCTGCCCCGCCGCCACGTGCCGCCAGAAGTCGAAGACCGTCCGGCACCCATGCTCGGCCAGAAACCATGCCGGAAAGCTGAAGCAGCAATCGATGCCCACCACCATCCGCGGCGTCTCCCGCGCCAGATCCATCAGCCACGCGATCAACTCCTCACGCGTCCGCCCACCCTCGAGCGTCACCTTGCCGCCGGTCCACACTCCTGCCCAGATATGCCGCCGCTGCCCGGCCGCGTCCACCCGCCCCGACCAGTCCACTGCAACGATCCGTTCTAATGGGTGCCGCATCTCCCGACCTTCGGACATTCGCTTCCGCCCAGCCTCAGCCCTCATCGACCTCCGCTTCATCCCGCTCCGCATACGAGTCCGAATCGCTCCCGCCCTCTTCGATGCCCGCCATCGCCTCCTCCGGCAGATGCCACGAGCGCAGCACCTTGAAGATCGTCGACGAAGAAAATCCCGCCCGCATCAGTCTTCCCATCACACGAACGGTCTGCTTCTGCGCGTCGGGTCCGCTCGGCTGCTTGATTCTTTTGCGCGCAATATACTCCCGTGCCAGCGCCGCTTCGTCCACATCGTCGTACGCCTTGGCCAGCGTCGCAGCCACCAGGTCTTTGTGGACACCCTTCTGCGCCAGATCCTGTTGCACGCGCCGACGCCCATGCTTCTCGTTCTCTTTGCGCAGCCGCGTATAGTCCGCCGCGAACCGGGTGTCGCTCAGGTACTTCAACTCTGCAAGCCGCGTCACCACCGCATCCATCGCGCGTTCTCCCGCCTCACCTTCCTCCGCGCGATTCTTCATCAGCCTTCGCAGGTCGCGCACCGTGCGCATCCTGCGTGCCAGCACGCCCACCGCATAGTCGAACAGTCCGGCCTCGCCCACCGGCTCCCGCTTCTTAGGTCTGGCAAATGGCATCAGATATCCCTTCCCTATTCTCCGTCAAAATCAACACGACCTATTGCATATATGCACTTAAGTGCACACGAAATATCAGGCAGAATCCCGATAACCAAAATCCTCTGCCGAGCGTCGCACAAAGTAGTTCCCCGGGCCGATCACCATTTCACTTATGCAGAAAGGACATCATGAAAGCCCCACATCTCGGGCCCGCCGTTGCGCTTCTTGCCATCGCCGCTCTGCTTCTCACTGTCTCCACCCCCGCCTTCGCCGACAGTTTTCAGATATTTCACGTGCTTTCTGGAACAGAATTTACTTCACCCTTTAACATTGCGGGGATGACCGCTTCAGGCGCGGTTATTGTCAAGAGCCACCCCGGAAATGGCTGCCCCGCTCCATTCCCCTGTTTCACAACCTTTGTTCATGGCGAGCAAGTGGGTCGGGGTACGCCCGTAGACCCCGGGCACTATGACAACGGAATGCCGTGCTCGCCTCGTGTATCCCCAGTTCCCGCCGGATCTGGTGCTTTCGGGACATGCAATAGCGGATACGAGATAGATGAGATTGACAGCCCGCTCGGAGACCGCATCCCTATGCCTTATGCCGAAATCTTCACCGGCCCCGATCCTGTTGCGGATTTTTTCAGCGTCGGTAGCGTACTGTTTCTAAACTCATCCGGAGACTTTGTTTATCAGGTAGGCGGCCCCAAGGTGGGAGACCCCTTCGATGACTATGAGGCAATCGACCTCACAACCAGCGAAACACCCGAACCCAGCAGCATCTTCCTCCTCGGCACGGGACTGCTGGCAGGGTTAGGCACTCTCCGCCGCCGCTTCTTCTAAGAGCGACACTGGTCCCTCTCTCCTGCGGCCGTTTCATGAATAACGTACACGTCTCTCTAGTCGATGAATCCCCGGGCCAAAACAAAATCCATTGATGTGAAAGGACAGTCCATGAAAGCCTCCAAGCTGTGGTCAGGCGCTGCGATTCTTGCTATCTCAGTTGCCGCATTTGCCATCCCCGCAACCGCACACGCCGACACCTACAAGATTTACGATCTCGGCGACGCCAACGGCTTCGATATGTACGGAATTGACACTTCGGGCACTGTGGTTATCTACGATTCCATCAGTTCCCTCTACGCACCTTTGTCGATGGCTCAATCAGTGACATCGCCTCGACGGCTCCAGTCCTTGCCTACGACAATGGAACGCCGTGCAGCCCCGTCCTTTCCCCTGGCATAACCGTCATCCCCAGCAGCAAGTCCTCCTGCAACAATGGACGTGAGGTATACGGGGGTGAGTATATGGGAACAAACAGGGGGATCTATACCGGCCCCGACTCCACCGACTTCCTGCAATCCGGCTCGGTCGATGCCCTGGTCTTGAACTCGTCCGGAGACTTTGCCTGGACAGACGGTCGCAACGAGGAAAACTTCGAGGCCATCGATCTATCCACTGCGATGACCCCTGAGCCGAACAGCTTTATCCTTCTCGGGACTGGACTTTTTGCAGCCCTGGGAACAATGCGCCGCCGCTTGTTTCAATAGCGATGTCGCTAACCGTTGCGGCCTCGCCTCCCCAGGTCGAGGCCGTAACGGATCCTCTTTACTGGCCCGGCATTCCCGCGTACTGCCCGCTGTGCGTCCACCGGTCGCACCAGTCGTTGACCGTCTCGTACCAGAGCTTCGAGTTCTGCGGCTTCAGCACCCAGTGCCCCTCGTCCGGGAAGTAGAGCATCTTGCTGGGCACATGCAGCCGCTGCAACGCCGTGAAGAGCTGGAAGCCTTCCGAGACGTCGAGCCGATAGTCCTTCTGCGAATGGATAATCAGCGTCGGCGTCTTCGCGTTCTGAATCGACAGCATCGGCGACCACTTCCGAAACGGATCGTCGGCCACCGGTCCCGCCGCATACTTCCACGGCTGCCCCGGCCCCGCCGTTCCCGGCCGCTTGAACTCCCACTCGTTGAACCACAGTTCTTCGGTCGTGCCATAGGCGCTCTGCGGGTTGTACATGCCGTCGTGCGTCACAATGCACTTGAAGCGGTCGGTGTGCGTCAGCACCCAGTTCGCCATAAAGCCGCCATAGCTCGCGCCCAGCGCGCACTCGCGCGTCTTGTCGATGAAGGGATACTTCTTCTCCGCGTAATCCAGCCCTTTCATCAGATCGATATAGGCCTTGCCGCCCCAGTCCCCGCTCACCTCGTCGACAAACTTCTGCCCATAGCCGGTCGAACCGCGCCGGTTGATCATCACCACGACGTAGCCGTTGGCCGCGAACAGCTCCGCGTTCCAGCGATAGCTCCACGCATCGCCCCACGCCGTCTGCGGTCCGCCATGCATCAGGAACTTCAGCGGATACTTCTTCGACGCATCGAAGTTCGGCGGACGAATGATGAACCCCTGCACCGAAGTATTGCCCGCGCCGGGAAACATAAAGCTCTCCATCCGGGGCAGGTCGAGCTGCGCCAGCAGCCCGCTGTTCAGATGCGACAGCCGCACTACAGGCGCACCGCCGCCGCCCGAGGCGTTCAATGCAATCGCGCCCACCGCCGCCGGATACCTCACCGTCATCACCGAAGCAACCAGCGTCCTTCCATCGGGCGAGACCTGCAGACCGCCGTACTCCGCCTTGTTGGCCACCGCCGTCGCCTCCGGAAGATCGACCTGCGTGGAGAGAATGTTCTCCTCTCCCATCTCGCCGCTGGCAAAGTAGATCGTCTTCGAGTCCGGAGCCCAGGTAAATTCATCCACCCAGTTGTCGAACTTCGGCAGCATCTCCCGGATCGTCTTCGCCTGCCGGTCATACAGCATCAGACGGAAGCGGTCGCTCTCGAACCCCGCCCGTGCCTGTGAACGGAACGCGATGTACCGTCCATCAGGCGAGTAGGAGGGCGCGTCGTCGCTGCCCGGCGAGGTCGAGATCTTCACCGCCCGCGCCCCCGGCTCGTCCAGCCGCAGCGTGATCACATCGTTGTTGGTACTCGCCGCCGGCTCCACGTCCAGGTTGGTCACATACGCCACCTCCTTCGAATCGGGAGCCCACGCATACCCTCGCGGGCCGCCCAGCGAAAACACGGGCACCTCCGCATCGCCCACCTCTCGCCGCGGCGTCAGGTCGCGTACCGCATTGCCATCGCTGGCCGAAACCACCATCAGATGGCTGCGCTTGTCGCCGATGTAGTGATCCCAGTGCCGGTACAGCAGATGCGTAAAGATCATCGCCTTCACCGGACTCTTCGCCGCCGCCTCATCCCTGCGCTTGTTGCAGGCGTCTTCCTGCAGCCAGGACTCTTCATCGCTGCACTCCGGATAAACCCGCGAAACGAACAGAATCCGCTGCGAGTCCGGCGACCACACCGCGCCGTCGGCCTCCGTGCTTAAATTGGTCAGGCGCTTCGGCGTGCCCAGCGTCCCCGTCGCTTCGTTCCATGCGGCAAGAAAGATCTGCGACAGCCCCGTCGTGCTATCGGTCGCGACAAACAACACCTGCTTACCGTCCGGCGAGAACCGCCCATTGCTCTCGCCCTCCTTCCAGAAGGTCACCTGCTTCTCCGCAGGCCGTGCGGCGGAATCGCCCCCCAGCGGCACCACCCAAAGATGGCTCACCTTGGTATTGGCGGCAAGATCGACATCCACCGCCGAAAACATCACCCACTTGCCGCTCGGCGATATCTGGGGATCGTCGATCCGCTTCATCCGCTGCAGATCGTCGAAGGTCATCGGGCGCTTGCCCGAAACAGCAGCCGCCCCCACCCCTTGCCCAAAGGCCACGCCACCCCATGCCGCCAACCCCACCAGCAAACCTGCAAACGTCTTCGTTGTCCTCATCGCGCCAGTCTACTATCGGCGAAAATACTTCTACAAAGATTTGTAGCCACCACAACCCACCCTCAATCTGTTTGTCGCACCCAAGCGAATCCCCTCAGGCGTAGCTTTTGGGGTTTGTCATTCCCGAAGGGAATCTGCGTTTAGCTCACACCACCAAGCCTGTGGGTACGCCAAGGGGCTTCAGCGCCTGAGGCATGCCACACCTCTAAGCCACCTGATGGACAACCGTCGACACCCTCCGCACTGCGCTGTCGGCCTGCGGTAGCTCCACCACCAGCGCCGCGCCATGCGGATGCAGGTTGAACGCGCTGATCTCGCCGCCATGCTCATGCACGATCCCATAGCAAACGCTCAACCCCATGCCCACACCGGCGCCCGGCTCCGTCGTCGTATACAGCGGGTCGAAGACCCGCAACGGCTCCGTGAATCCCGGCCCGGTATCGCTCACAATCACCTGCACCCAGCCCGCATCGCGGCTGACGGAGATGCGTATCTCCCGTTCCGTCTCCTCCGCTTCATCCCCCGCTTCCTCCTCGCCCAGCGCGGCAATCGCCTGCGCCGCATTGTTCAGCAGATGCTCCAGCATCTGCCGCAACTGCTCCGCATTTCCCCACACCGACGGAAGATCGTCCTCGGCCTCGACCGCCAGTCGTACGCCTCTGCCGTCCAGCTTCCCCTCGCACTCCTCCGCCAACTCCCGCACCAGCGCCGCCATCTCCACCGGCTCGTGCACCTGCGCCGTGGGGCTGCCGAAGGTCAGTAGATTCTGTACTGTCTCGCGCATCCGCCGCGCCTCCTGCGCAATCGTCTCGGCCTCCACCCGCACCCGCGGCTCATTTGTCGTCTCCGCGATCAGCTCCGAGAATCCCAGCACCGAGGTCAGCGGATTGTTGAGCGCGTGAGCAATTCCCCCGGCCAGCAGCGCCAGCCCGGTCAATTCGCCGGCCCGCTGATGTCCTTCTGCCAGTACAGCATTCTCCATTCCCCGCCCCAGCTTCACCGCCAGCGCCTCCAGCGGCGGCAGTACATCCCTGATCGCGTGATGCCTCATCGTCAGCAGCCTGTCGGCGCACACTGCCAGCGCGCCGGCCAGTTGCCCCCGCGTCGTCCAGAAGGGAACCATGATCGCGCGCGCGCAGCCAACCTCCACGGAATCAGGATTACGCCCCAGAACTACGGCAAAACTCTTCGCCCCCACCTGGGTGCCCATCACGTTGTTGATCCGCCTGCCATCCGTAACCGTCTGTTCCTCTTCCATCACCCGCTCGCCCCACTCGTGCAGCGCGCCGATCAGCGCCTCCTCCATGCCGACGCTGCCGGCCACGTACATCCGCCCCTCGCCGTCATCGACCAGCATCGCCACTCGCTGAAATGCGCTCTTCTTGGTCACCAGCCGGCAGACCCGCCGCGCCAGCCCCCGCACATCGTCTTCCTCGCGAAGACGGGCGTCGAACCGCGCATAGGCCTCAAACTCCTCGCGAATTCTCCGGTCGCGCCGCCGCTCGGCTGCATAGAGCCTCCTCTGATGGCTCATCAACAGCCCCGCGCCGCCCATGCCCAGAATTCCGACGACGCATCCCCAGTGCAGCGCCCACATAGCACTTAACCAGACCAGCATGACTCATCCTCGCAATTCGCGTCTATTGTTTAGAGAGGCGGCGGAAACATCCCGTTGCCCCGCCTTTTACCGGAGCGTTCGCAGATGAAGCCTTTATCCCGCGTCTATTCCCGCATCTCTATCCGCATCCGCGCTCATCTCTGCGCCTCGGCCTCCGCAGGCCTGCTCGCAGCCTCGCTTCTCCCGCTATCGGCTGCAACCGCCGTCGTCATCGCCACTGTCCTGAATCCGTACACCGCCCGCGCAGAGGAGCCCGCGGGCTTCGGCCCGCTCGACCCCACCCCCCCTAAAGACCTCACACCACAGCAGATCATCGAAAAGTTCGGCGCGCGCGAGTCCGTCTTCAACATCGCCCGCCAGAACTACACCTTCCGCCAGAGCGTCAAGGTCGATACCATCAACGACGACACCAACAAGGTCGACGGCGAATACCTCCAGGTCACCGATATCCTCTTTGACAGCAACGGCAAACGCGACGAGCACGTCGTCTTCGCCCCGCAGACCACCCTCGAGCGCGTCATGATGTCGCCCGCCGACTTCCAGGACATCGAGCAGCGCCTCCCCTTCGTCCTCACCACCGAAGAGCTGCCCCAGTACGACATCACCTACCTCGGCAAGCAGCACATCGACGAGATTGACACCTACGTCTTCGACGCCAAGCCCAAGGTGCTCGAAAAGGGAAAACGCTACTTCCAGGGCAAGGTCTGGGTCGACCAGCAGGACTTCCAGATCGTTCTCATCAACGGCCGCTCCGTGCCCGACGACAAGCGCAAGGGCCACGAAGACCTCTCCCCGCCCTACACCACCTATTATCAGCAGGTTGACGGAAAATACTGGTTCCCCGTCTACACCAAGGCCGAGGGCACGCTGCACTTCGACGGCGGCAACGGCACCATGGCGCAGGACGTCCATCTGCGCACCATCGTCAAATACACCGACTACAAGCAGTTCCGCGCCACCAGCCGCATCATCTACAACGGCCAGGACATCACCGACAACAAGGCCCCCGAGGATAACAAGCAGCAGCCATCCGCGCCGCCCAAATAAATCATGGGCTAAATCATGGGCGAGGCGGGCGTCACTTCAAATAGCTTTCCTGCTTCATCATCCCCGAAGCAAATCCCCCTGAGGTGCAGCTTCTTTTGCTTTGTCATTCCCGGAGGGAACCTGCATTTCGCTCGAATCCCCAAGCCCCCTCCGGAGGAAGCCCCCTCAAGTCCCACCCGCAATCCACGCCATCTCGACCGAAGACCCGAAGATCCGCAGGGCCGCAGCGGAGAGACCCTGTATTTCCCCTCTCCTACCATAAAGCCCCGCGGCTACTCCTCGCCGCGGGGATGCCCTGCCTTCATCTCGATCGAAAGCGGAGCCCTGGCCACCGCCGGCGAAAAGCCCATCGCCTTGCGCGAGATCTCCGTCACCTGCTCCGGCACCCCATGCACGGAGACCGGATCGCAGTGCATCTCGGGATTCTCATGCTGCTCCGACATCCAGCGGTCCATCATCGTGCCCGCGCACAGCGCGCCGCACAGATGCTTCACCCCGGCCAGGTGCGCGTGCGACCTCTGCCATCGCGTCACCTTCAGCAGCGGCTGGTCCTCGGCCGAACTCTGGCCCTCGAAACAGTCCACCCACGCCAGCCACCAACGGTCCTTCTCCGACTTCTGCTTGCCGCACACATCACACGTATAGCTTTCGCTGTAAGCCATCTGCCACTCCTGCCGCTGAAAGTATCACACTTTCAGTCCGGCTACGCTCCAAAAACGAGGCTCATCTGTATCTCTAGTGCCAGAGCGCGATTATATCTATCTCTATTCGATGCGGCGAAGCCTCACCCGATACAAACTACAGACATTTCCACCACCCCATCTCAAAAAAAGTGGCCAGCGATGCGCTCCCTCGCTGGCCATTCCAGTTGTCCTGTCCCCGTCCCCGGCTAACCTCCCAGGGTATAGGTCACGCTGATTGTGGTCTCCACCGCCGTCGGCTCCCCGTTCAGCAGGAATGGCTTGTAATGCCATGTCTTCACCGCCTTCATCGCGGCGTCGTCGTAGTCTTTTCGCAGGCTCTGGACCACCTGCAGATCGCTCACGTTTCCGTCCTTATCAATGACGGCCTTCAGCTTGCAAGTGCCGTCGAGGGTGTTCTTGTCTGCCTTCGCCTGCGCCGGATAGACGGGGTTCTCGCCGCCAATCCTGTTCCCAGCCATCTGTGCAGCGGTTACGTGTGCGGGGGCATTCGCCGCAGCAGCCGTTGCGGGCGGCAACTCTTTCACCTCCAGCCGCAGCGCCAGCGCCGATCCGCAGGTCGCCAGCCCAACCAGGACACACGCCGCCGCGAAGCCGGCTCGCAGCAACCCTCCCGTCTCTCTTCGTTTCATCATCAGGCTCATCACTCTCTTCTCCAGTATGTTGGCATCGAAGATTCCGATGGCGTGAACGTTGATGGCCTGCGCCTGATTCGACATCAGCGACGCCAGCCGCAGCAGCGACCGTGCATAGTGCTCTCTTGTGGTTACAAACTCCGCCGCCATCGCATCGCACACCAGCTCGCGGCTCTGCCTCACCTGCGCCTTCAGCCAGCGCGTCATCGGGTGATAGCCCACCGACAGCGACACCAACTCATAGAGCACGTTCTTGGCGAAGTCGCGCCTGCGCATATGCGCCAGTTCATGCGCCAGCGCAGCCTCCGCGTCGCTCGCCTCCGCCGTCTCCATAAAGTCCGGAGGCACCAGCAGCATGCGCCGCCGAAAACCGAGCGTCAAAGGCCCGGCAACCATCGCCGTGCTTGCAATCTCCGCTCCGCTCACCTCGAATACCCGGCAACCTCTCCTCCACGCCGCCTCGCGCTCAGCCGTCAGCACCACCCGCCGCGATCCGCGCCGCAGACGCTCGCTCTGCATCAGCCCCCAGGCCAGCCGTCCGCAAAGGAACAGTGCGAAGCCCAGATAAACAATGGTCGCGCTATGCCGCAGCCCCGGCGGCAGGTGTAGCGCCGCCCCCGCACTCTGCGTAAACGCGCCCACCGTTACCTGCGCCGTCCCGGCCGCTCCGCCGCCCACGCCCAGGCCATGCGGCAACCACGCCATTCCGAACCCGGCGGCGCCCAGCCCCGGCAGGATCGCCGCAATCAGCAGCGCCGCCACCCACACCCAATGCTCCGCCTCCGGCCCCAACCGCCGCACCAGCCGGGCCAAGCCATATCCCGCCGCGCACACCAGCGGAACCTGCCACAGCGAGTTCACCAGGTACCCCAGCACAAACGTTTCGAGTCCGCTCATCGCTCGCCTCCGCTCTCCCGATCTGCCTCCAGCCTGCGGCTCAGCTCGGCGATCTTCTTGGCGTCGAGCTGCTTGCTCTTGATCAGGCTCATCACCAGCTCCTCGCTCGATCCGCCGAACATGCGGTCCACCACGTCGCGCAGCGCATGGCTCAGGGCCTTGGCCTCGCTCACGGTCGCGCTGTACTCGTACGCCCGCCCGCGCAGCTTGCGCCGCAGTTTGCCCTTGCGGTGCAGAATGTTCAGCATCGTCTGCACGGTGGTATAGGCGAGCTGCTGCTCCAGCCCCTCCTGCACCTCGCCCACATTGCTTGTGCCCCGCCGCCAGATCACCTGCATGATCTGCAACTCCAGCTTCGTCAAACCTTCTTTCTCCTGCTCGCCCATGGGACTTCTCCTAACGACTTAGGACATTACGCCGCCTCCACGGATTTTGTCAACTAAAAACTTAGGAGATAAACTTCATCGCTTGCGGTCTCCGCTGGTGCAGAGGCCGTAAGCCATAAAGTGCAACGCTATTTTGACGATTGGAGCAATCGGCGGCGCATGGTTCCTGCACCGGCAATGAGGCCCGTGCCCAGAAGGAGGAAGCCCGACGGTTCAGGAACCTGATCGGTAGTCAGGTCGATCGCCTCGAAGAAGTTTTCGCTGTATATGTCATCCCACACAATGTCGCCCTGATTGTTCATGAAGATGGATGACCCACCACCTTTTGCCAGAAAGTCAGCGACCGGATCGGGGCCAGTGAATACATCAGGGAAGCCCTCGCCCGCTGACAAATAACCTGTGGACGCCTCACGTCCGTTGTTGCAAACGCCCTGGAGCACCACCCACCCGGCTGCGAAGCCAGGGGTGCACGGCGTTCCATTGTCGTAGGCGAGGGCTGGGGCTGTAGAGGAGAAGCCAGTGCTCAAACCGCCGACAAAGGTTTGGTAGCAGTTGGCACTTCCACCGCATAACAGGCTTGCGTTCAGGTCAAGAACGACTGTGCCTGAATCGTCTAATCCGTAGAAGAACCTTGCGGCGTCATTGCCGAGGTTAAGTATCTGGTAAGTATCGGCGCTTGCCGATAGGGGAGTGGCGAACAACATGACTGCGATGGCAATCATTGCGAAGCTGCGCAATAGTTTTGCGATTTTCATAGGAGTTCCTTTCGCATCGCTGAATAACAATTCTGCTTCAAGCCCAAAACGGTAACGGGCCCCTGGTTGAGAGGGGCCCGTCAAAATCGATTGAGTTACAGATCATACTCTTTATGTGAACAAACGGCGGCGCATGGTTCGTTCCTGGGAGCAGTCTCCCCCAAGAAGAGATCGGGACTTAAGAAGAGATTGCCTACGCCGCGTCGCCTGCCTCGAAGTAAAGATACTTCCGCCACGCCGCATCCGCGCTGCCGATCATCCGCATGATGTGCCGCGAAGTATGCAGGCTGAAGGGGCGCGGCTCCCGCAGCAGCTTCATGTCCGTCAGTTCATGCAGCAACTGGTTGCCCTTCCTCCGATTGCAGTCATGGCAGCAGGCCACCAGGTTCTCCCAGGTCGAAAGCCCACCCCGCGACCGTGGAATCACATGGTCCAGCGTCAACTCGGCCGCCGTCAGCACCACCGAGCAGTACTGGCAGCTATTGCGGTCGCGCAGCAGAATATTCTTGCGCGAGAGCGCCCGCGTCTGGTGCGGAATCCGCCTGTACTCCAGCAGCCGGATCACGCTCGGCATCGCGACCGTCACCCGCGCCGCGTGCAGAATCGCGCCCTGCTCCTCCTCGGTGCGCGCCACGCCCTTGAGCACCAGCACCAGCGCCCGCCGCGCGCCGCAGATGTTGATCGGCTCATAGCTTGCATTCAGCACCAGCACCGGAGTCTGCATCGCCGGCTGCCGGAAGACCCCGATCCGGACGTCCACGTCCGAGACCAGCCTTCCGCTGGCATGGGAGCTTCCATGTCCGGCGTGCCGATTTCCCGTCAGCCTCTGCTTCCGCGTCTTCACCGATTGCATCTTCCTGCCCTCCGGTTCCAAACCATCATTTCGTGCAGCCACACAAGTCCCGTTCTCAGCCATCAGTCCCAACGCTCCACTGTCTCTCGTTGTGCCCGGCTCAAGGTAGCGACCCAGACCCTCCGCGCGCCGGCACCGCGCAGAACCCGCGCACACTCGCGCGCGGTAGCTCCAGTCGTATAAATGTCGTCCACCAGCAGGACCTCGCGCCCCGCCAGGGCCCGATTGTCCGCTACGGCAAACGCGCCCTTCAGATTCCGTCTCCGCCCTCGCGGCGTCAGCGAGAACTGGCTCTCCGTATCCCGCACCCGCCGCATCGCTCCATGCGCCGCCCGCAGCTTCCACTCCGGCCGCGTCCGTTTCAGTTCAGTCAGCGCCGCGTGGGCCAGCAGGACCGCCTGGTTGTATCCCCGCTGCCGCTCCTTGGCTGGATAGAGCGGCACGGCAACTACCGTGCATTCCCCGGCAGCCTCGCCTGCCAGCATCTCCATCGCTTCGGCCAGCATCCGGCCCAGCGGTCGAGCCAGTGCGCTCATCCGCTCATACTTCAGCAGATGCACCATCTCCCGCAGGCCGTCCTCGTAAACCCCATAAGCCACCGCCCGTTCAAACTCCGGAGCTGCCATCCGGCAGGGTGCGCACAGCAATCCCTCCGCAGGAAATTGCCCGGCGAAGCGAACCCCTTCCATATCAAGCGCTTCCCCACAGAGCCTGCACAGCGTCGCCGTCTGCGCTCCGATTCCCGCCACGCAGGCGTCACAGACCGGGGCAATCCCGGCGGTGAGCAACGGCCCTCCGCAAATCCGGCAATCGGCTGGGAAAAAAGTAGTTACGAAGTCATCGACTGCGGCCCGGACCACCCGTCCCGGCCCTCGAAACAAGCGCGTCATCGCGCCAACATTCGCCATCCCACCAGATAGCGCACCGGGCGGACCCCCGGTTCTACTCCCGAGCGCATTGTCATTCCAGCATTCGCTGAAGACGCACCTCACTCGCCGGCGCTCCAGGTCGCTCAGACCGCGCCATGCCCGCAAGTATATGCCCACTCTCGCGTAAACGCCAATCAATCCTGGATGAACAGCTCATAAGTGAAGCCGGGCGGCCGCCTGCCACATCGCAGGCAACAACCCGGCTTTGCACCTCTAAGCGCCGCAGATTCTACGGCGTCACCCGCACCATGACTACGCCGTGGCTGGGCACTTCGGCGGAGTAGCCGCCCGTCTTCCGTCCCACATCCTTCTTCGCCCAGAGATCGCGCACCGACGCGCTCACCGAATTGGGATAGCCGATGTCGGACCACGCCACATCGATCTTCGCCGTCTCCTTACTGCGATTGAGCAGTGCCACCGCGCGTCCGCCGTCGGCCAGTTGCTTCGACCAGACCTCGAGGTCGCCGGTCTTCTTCACCCGCCGACCCTGCTGGCCCAGCGCGTCCTGATCGATGGCGATGACTTCTTTGTTCAGCAGAATCTCCTTCGTATCCGCCGACATGTGCTCGATGTCGTTGCCCGCCAGCAGAGGCGCCGCCAGCAACGCCCACATGCTGAAGTGCGCCCGGTTCTCGGTCGTCGTCAGCCCGCTGTTGCCCACCTCCAGCATGTCAGGATCGTTCCAGTGTCCCGGCCCCGCATAGCTCTCCAGACCGTTCATCATGTCGAGGATCTGGGTCACGCCGCTGCCGCCCCAGTCGCGCTTGCAGTCCCAGCAGTCCTGAATGTCCGGCGTCGATCGCCACATATTGCCGATCGATCCCGCCCACAGCCACGGCTTGGTCGATCCCCACTCACAGATGCTGAACAGGATCGGCCGTCCCGAAGCCTTCAGCGCGTCGCGCATCAAGGTATAGGACGCCTCGCTGTTCTGTCCCGGCAGCGTATTGCACCAGTCTTCCTTCAGATAGTCCACGCCCCACGCCGCGTACTGCCGCGCATCCTGATACTCATGACCGATGCTCCCCGGCCGCTTCGCGCACGTCATCGTACCCGCGTCCGTATAGATTCCGAACTTCAGGCCCTTTGCGTGGATATAGTCGGCCAGCGCCTTGATGCCCGAAGGAAACTTGTCCTTGTCCACGACGATGTTGCCCTCGGCGTCGCGGCCGGTCGCCCAGCAGTCGTCGACGATGACGTACTGATAGCCCGCGTCCTTCATCCCGTTGCTGGCCATCGCATCCGCCGTCTCGCGCACCACCGCCTCATTGATGCCCTTGCAGGCGTACTTGTTCCAGCTATTCCAACCCATCGGCGGAGTCCGCGCCAAACCGTTCTCAAGAGCATGACCAGCCGCAGGCGCCAGCATCACCAGAGCCAGCAACGCACCAAACCAACCCATCCGCAAAACTTTCATCATCGATCCCTCTCAGATTTTCCGGCGAAGCTCCTGCCAGGAACTGCCTCGTTCATTTTTTTATCGAAAAGATTTATCAAAAAAGATTTATCGAAAAGATTTTTATCACCGACTCACAACGCGGAACTCTCCCACGGCGAGTCGCGGCAATTGTAATGGAATCGCTTACATCATGGGCAGCAGTCCAGCGTCAGGAGAGCCGTTTTTCATAGCACAGAAAGCGCATCCCCGGCCGGAACGACAGTCCAATCTCTCCGGCGAACTTGTATCCCAGCTTCAGCAGCAGCCTCTGCATGGCCTCATTCTCCGCGCCGGTATCGACGCGGAGCACCCGGACGCCTCGTCCCGCCGCCACCTCCTCCGTCTTCCGCATCAACGCCGCCGCCACTCCGGCTCCGCGAAACGCCGGATCGACCGCCAGCCGGTGCGGCACCACGACCGTCTCTTCCCTCTCCCAATCAAGCAACGCGTACTCCGGCTCCTGGTCCGTCGTTGCCGCGATAACACCGGCAATCGCGCCATCGATCTCCGCCACCCAGAGCTCTCCCCGCTCGATGTCGCGCTCAAAGACAGCCTCATCGGGATAGCTCTCGTCCCACTGCCGATTCCCCGCCGCCAGCAGCAGCGGAACGACGCGGCGCAACAGCCCCATTGCCGCCGCAAGATCATCCCGTACCGCAAGCCGTATCCGCATCGTTCGAGCGTAACAAAATCATGGCTCGACCACAGCCGGAAACAGCGTTGCAGTCACGTCCGGAAGAGATGGTAAATTTGCCTGTGCGCGACCCGTACCCCGACTTGTACCCCGACAACGCCCGGAGGTTTCAGACTCCATGAGCAACACCCCATCGGCCCTCGTTGTTCTTGCCTCGCTCTGCTGCCTCGCCGCTGGGGCACAGCAGCCCGCTCCCCTTCCCGCCAACGAGCCGACCGGTGCTGTGATCGGCCACGTCATCTGCGCCGACACCAATCTCCCCGCCCGTTTCGCCTCGGTCACGCTCCAGCCCATCGTCGACTCTCCTCCGCCGCCGGCCTCGAAGTCCTCCGAGCCGCAGCCGCGCACGGCCATCACCATCTCCGAGACACTGCTCGACGGCAGCTTCGCCATCCCCAACGTCAAGCCCGGCAACTACTACATCATCACCGAGAAGCTCGGCTACCTCTCGCCTCTCGCCCAGCTCTCCCGCGAAGACCTCAACCACCCCACGCCGGAGACGGCCGCATTGATGACCCGGCTGCTGACTCCCGTCACTGTCATCGCCAACCGCACCACCTCCACCGAAGTCCGCCTGCTCAAAGGTGCATCTATCTCCGGAACCGTCCACTTCGACGACGGCAGCCCCGACGCCGGAGCCAACGTGGCGCTCTTCCGCAAGGACAAGCTGGGCAAGTGGACCGGCTTTCGCACCTTCAGAATCGCGCGTCCCAGCAACAGCACCGACGACCAGGGACACTACCGTATCAGCGGCCTGCCCGCAGGCGAATATCTGGCCATGACCGACCTTCAGCTCAGCAACATCGTCGTCGACCGCATCTTCTCCAACTCCGGCTACTCGAGTTCATCGAGTTCCCTCTATTCGCTCAACATCTACTACCCCGATAGCACCCGCCAACGCGACGCCAAGCCCATCAAGCTCGACGACGGCCAGGAGGCGAGCTCCATCGACATCGAGATTCCCCTCACCAGGCTCCACTCCGTCACCGGAACCGTCGTCGAGAGCGGCACCGGCCAGACCGTGAATGCGGCAAGCGTCGCCCTCATCTATCCCGACGACCACTCTCAGCTCGTCCGCACCCAGGTCGGCAAGGAAGACGGCCGCTTCCATTTTTACTTTGTCCCCGAAGGCTCCTATACCGTCAAGGTCACCAACGCCGAGCAGGTCGACCGTGAGGAGGTCCCAAGTTCGCGAGGCGTCTTCCCGCCGACCCATACCGTCGAGAAGAAGATCCGCGCCTACGGGAACGCGGAGCAGCCGCTGACCATCCAGAGCGACATGACCGGTGTCACCCTCGCCGTGCCCGACAAGGCCACCGTGCAGCCTGCGCACTGAATCGGAACCGGCAGCCTTTTACCACTCGACACCGCAAGCGCTTGCGCACTGAACGGGCATCCCGAACCGGGTAGCGGCCAAATACCTCCATTCAAATCATTCACTCTAAATGGTTTGAACCAGAGAGTCCCGTCGTGGCTGGTTAGGCCCCACAAGTGCTTTTTACTGAGGCGGGCCCAACTTTTCCAGCGGAGTTCTATATGAAAAAGGTGTGCAGCTTGCTAGCCATTGCCGTTCTCTGCCTCTCTGCCGGTTCTCTCTGGGCCGATGGAATCGGCACCGATGTAACCGGCTCGCTAACCTTCAACGGCGGCTCGACCAATTACTTCGACGCTGCAAACGGTTTCGTCCCCCCGGGCTACGGCAACAGCAGTGGATCGACGACCGTGACCATCGGCTCCGGGATTGAGTTCGGCTTCTCTGATTCGGTCAATCTCAATACCGCCGACTTCACCGGCTCGACCCTCACCATTACCAACGAGGTCCTCTCATCCAACATCGCCGGTTTACTCCAGATGATCTTTACCGATAGCGCATTTACCGGATTCACCCTGGCCTCGAACGATCTCGGCCTGACCTACAGCTTTACCGGCAATACGCTCACCATCGGCCGGGCCGAAGGAGAATACTCCGGCGTTCACTCCACGGTCTTCAACTACACCACCGCTGCCAGCCCCGTCCCGGAACCGAGCACGATCGTCCTTCTGGCGACCGGTCTGCTCGGCGCCGCAGGTGCAGTCCGCCGCAGATTGTCTGCATAGACAATATCGTTCCGATACAAAAAAGAAATGAGCCGGAGTGATCTCCGGCTCATTTCTTTGCGGCTCGGCTGAACCACTCACATGATGCGAAACCGTTCCCGCATCAGTCGCTGAAACCGCGGCTTCCAGATCAGGTCATACGCCAGCTCTTTGCCCGGAAACATGGCAAGCGCAGCCTTCCTGCTGTCGGCGATCATCTGCGATGCCTCGTCGATTGTCAGCGAGTTGTCCTGCGCAATCACCTGCATCACCATGTTCATCATTATCTGCATGCGCCGAATCAGCTTCTGCTCTTCGACCCGCTCGGCGACCTTCTCCGCCGCCCCCACGCCCGCAACCGCCACACCCGTCTCGCTCGTTCCCATCCGCGCCTCCCGCCGGAAGACCGGCCACCTATTAGATTCCTCAGCGCGGCCTGCGGATGCGAAGCCTCCAGCGTCCGGGCAGCATAGGAGGTTCTAATAGCGCTTCAGCTTCTTTTCCGGCACCGGCCCCTGACGTCCGTTCAGCAGCCAGTCGAGCCGGCTGCGCACGTCCTCCTCCCTGGCCTCGCCCATGATGCGCGTGACCACCTGACCTCGCTCATCGAGAATCAATGTCGCGGGGACGATCTCGCCCATCCCGAAGCGCTCCAGAAGCCCCACGTCGCCGCCCACCCAGGCATCGAGGCGAATCTTCTGCTCTGACAGATAAGGCCCCACCTTGGCACGGTCCTTCGGCTCGTCGATCGAGACCGCGACGAAGTGGACGTTCCTTCCCGCGAACTCCTCGTTCAGCTTCGAGAGCCGCGGCAGTTCATTGCGACAGGGAGCGCACCACGTCGCCCAGAAGCTGAGCACGACGATCTGGCCGCGCAATGCGGAGAGCTTCTGCGCGTGCCCGGCGAGATCTTTGAGCTTGAGATCGGGAACACCCTTCGCATCGGCAGGTCGAGCCGCCGCAAGACACATCGCGCACAACGCCAGCGACAATAGCTTCTTCATAGCACCCCTGTACCGGCTCGCCTTTTAGAAATGATGGGAGAGGCTGACAATCACCGTATAGTCGGCAAAAAAGGCATCGCCATTGGTCGTGTGATTTTTGATTTCAGGCACACTGGGCGGTCGATTGCGATACAACGCCCATGGGCCGTTGACGGACAGGACCGTGCGCCGGAAGTTGAACATGAAACCCGGATCGAGCGAGACGATGGCGCCGGGACGGCGGAATCCGTCGCTGTCACCGAGCAGATCGCGCACCGGCACGCCTTCGCCGCGAACGCCGAGGCTGACGGCCAATCCGCGCACCTTTGGAACACCCTGCGAAAGACCGGCGCGATAGAGGTACTGGTCGGTTACAGACATGAAGCCCTGCCCTGGCTGACTGCGAAAGGTAGCGATCTTATTCGTATTTTCCGGATTGAACAGGTACTGGCCTTCGAGGTAGACATCCGACCGCGACCAGAGCGCCTTGTACGCTTGCGTACCCAATACGAATCCCCATCCTCCATCGCCGGGTTGCATGGATTGGTCAGCGGTAGCCTTCACGATCTGCCCCTTATAAAGAGCCGAGCCAGTTGCATCGTTGATGCCCGTAGGTAGCTTGAGGGATGCGCTGACGGCAACATTTCCGCCGTTTTCCGTAGGCGGCCGAAAGATCCACGATTGCGCGCCGATCGTCATATCCCCCAGGCCGCTGACCTGAAAGATACCCATCGGCGGATAGATCTGGTCACGGGTGCCGTCAAAGACAGGAACGTCGGCGATCAGGCTCCAACGTGGCGAGAGCCGGTACGACACTCCGATATCAAAAATGTTTTGATGATTTTCAACCGCATTCGGTCGAGCAATCTCTCTTGTACCCTGAAAATACTTATTGGAGTTGAAGACGCGATAGCCTATATCGACAGTCAGGTTATGGATCGACCAACCACCGCTGCTGCCCACCGCATCACTCTTGACGAGTAAATCCATGGGACGCTGATTCGAATGGGCGGCAACGCATCCCTGGGCAATAGCGCGTCCACTGCCAACTGCCATTGCGACAAGAGCGAATAGCACACACAGTTGCTTTTTATCTTTCATAAGTCCTCCTTGTAGTGCCTGGCCTCAAGCCTCTGTTTTTGCAGAGCAGTTCAACGGATCAGCATCACTCTACTTTGAAGACGGAGCCTTGTCTTCGTCCTAAAGGTGGATACAAGAATCATGCCCTGGGGGCATGACTCTCCACGTCGCCCCCTGCTACCGTCCAGACGTACAAGTGAAAACGGCCTCGATTCTGAGGCTCTTCAGAGATCCCCCGCCAGTTTGTAACCCTTTACGGAGGCAGTTCGCATGAAAATCATGAAGAATGCGGTTGTAGGCACAATCACGCTCGTAGTTGCGGTCATTCCATTCGCAATCAGTTCACAGTCAGGCCTCGCGCAGGGCTGCGTCGCCGCTCACAGTCCGCAGCCGGTCATCTCCGGGCTCGACTCCATCAACCATCCCGGCTCGACCAACCTGCTGCACGGCCTCACCATCACCACCGGCTTCAGAACTTACAACTCCTTTCGCCACTACGTCGGCACGGTCTACCAGGAGCAGCGGGCAGAAAAACACAACGAGGTCCTCAACCATGTGAACCTCTACGACCTCTCGCTGAACTACCAGCTCAACCCGCGCTGGAGCGTCATCGCCAACATCCCCGGCATGAGCGCAACCCGCCACCAGCATGGCAACGTCAACCAGTACCGCTCCGGCGGCATCGGCGATGTCACCGTCGGCGCGCAGGCGTGGATCTGGCGGCCGCCCACCGAGAGCCACAGCAACATCGCGCTCTCCGCCTCGATCAAGCTTCCCACCGGCATCAACGACGCCAAGGGAACGACCATCCTGAGCGGCGGCCAGACCCAGACCCGCCCCTTCGACGAATCCATCCAGCCCGGCGACGGCACCTGGGGATTCTCGCTCGCGACCGTAGCCTATCGCGAACTCTACTTCCACACCTATGGATACTTCACGGGATCGTGGCTCTTCAGCCCGCAGGACACAACCGGCGTGAAGACCTTCCGTTCTCATCCCGGCGAAGAGATCAACTCCGCGACCGATCAATATCTGTGGCGCGGCGGCGTCTCCCGCGCCGTTCCCAAACTCCGCGGCCTCGCGCTCAGCTTCGGCGGACGCATGGAAGGCATCCCGGTGCGCGACGCCTTCGGAGCCAGCAACGGATTCCGCCGCCCCGGCTACGTCATCTCGATCGAGCCCGGGCTGATCTACTCCTACCGCCGCTATGAACTCAACGTCAGCGGCCCCTGGGCCATGGAACGCAACCGCAAGCGAAGCGTCACCGACATCGCGCACAACGCTCACGGCGACGCCGCGTTCTCTGACTACACCGTCATCGCCTCGCTCTCCCGCTCCTTCTAGGAAATTCTCCGTTTCAACGAGGCTCTGTTAAGGGCACGGCTTCAGCCGTGCCGCAAGAGCTTTTGTTGCAATGGGGCTTTAGCCCCTGAGGTACGTTTTAGCTGCATCCGAACCTTTCTCATCAACCTGTGTAAGGCCGTCCTGTCGGCTTGCGCACGGCTCGGCTTGCGCACGGCGCAGAAGACCGGCACTCGAGACAAACCCTGTAACTTACCTCTGCGCCCCCCAGAACCCGTCGCCGCGAACGTTATATCCGATGCGCACGGTATTGATCGAGAAAGGCTCGACCTCAACCCCAACCTGGCCATCGTGCAACGCCAACCGCGCGCCCGCACCCTTCAGGTCGTGCTCCATCAGGTCCGTCTCCACTGCCTCGGACGCGCCCGCTGGTACAGAAATCGTTGCCTTCGTCTTCTCTCCCGCCCACTCATAGAAGCGCAGGATCAGGCTGTTTCCGTCCTCGCTCTTCTTGAGCGCCGTCAGCACCAGATTGTTCGGCTTCACCTGGACGAAGGAGTGGGTCGCCGGCAACCCGCCCTGGTGCGACTCCGCCTGCGACGCCCGCAGCTTGTAGTTGAACTCGTACGCCCGCAGCTCCGTCTCCGCCTGCTTCCACGAACCTGCGTGCGGATAGAGAGAGTAGCTGAACTGCTGCCGTCCGCGATCCGCCGTCGGGTCCGGGTACGTCGGCGCGCGCAGCAGCGACAGTCTCAGCACGTTGTCCTTGGCATCGTAGCCATACTTCGAATCATTCATCAGGCTGAATCCATGCCTGCCGTCACCGAGATCGGCCCAGCGCAGCGCCGGAACTTCGAACTTGGCATCCTCGATGCTGTTGTTGCGCGTCGTAGGCCGCTCAATCGTTCCGTAAGGAATCTCGTAGGTCGCCACAGGACTTGAAGCGGCCAGCGGGAAGCTCGCCTTCAGCAGAACATGCGTCTCGTGCCAATCGATATCGTTCACCACGTCCACGCGCGGTAGCCCGGCGTAGAGCGTGATGTCCTGCACAAACCTCGACTTGCTCCAGTGACGCGTGATACGAATGACCTCGCGCAGCGGACCCCGCTCGATGGTCTCGATGCTGTCCAGCATCGTCAGGTCCGTTTTGTGATTCACATAGTCCGCGTCGATATTCCAGGCGTCCTCGATCCGGAGCGTATCGACCCCGGCCTGCGTGATATGCGTGCCCGTATCGACGAACGCCTGCAGCATGTTTCCGCACTGACCCGCGGCGATGCTCTCGAACTTCGCGGCCTTGTTGTAGAGGCTGGTGATGCAACCCGTCTTCGGGTCGAGCACCACGCGCACCAGTGAGTTTTCCATCGTCGTGCCGTTCAGCTTCAGATCGCTCGCAACCTTGCGTTGGCCGGAGACAGCATGAAGCACCGTGTAGCCAACCGACGGCACACCGTTAAGCTTCAGCAGCAGACGATAGGTATGCGTCCTTTCGTCCTTCGACAGAACCTGCATCAGCACGGGCCGGTTGTCGGCATCGAGCACGCTGATGCCGTTCGGCTCGGCCTGCGGCATCTGCACGCTGACCTCGGCCACATCGCTTCGCTTCCAGTTCAGCGTATTCCACACGATGATCGGAACGCCCGGATGCGCATTCGTATTGATGTGGCTATCCAGCTCCTTCAGCGCGTTACCCGTCGCCTCGTTCGCGGCCCAGTGGATCGCGTCATAGTCCTTCTGCGCGTCGAGATAGACCGCCGCAATCGCCGTTCCCGCGGCTACGTCGTGGAACTGATTGAACGATGCCTTCTTCCAGGCCTCCGTCAGTTGGCTCCCGGGATAGCTCAACCCACCGAGCCAAGCCAGCGAAGAGTACTTCTCGGCATTGAGCAGCCACTCTTCGCCGTGCCGCAAATTCGCCTTCTGCGCGGCCTGCGAGGTGTAGGTGCCGCGATGAAGCTCCAGGTAGATCTCGTCGTCCCATACCGGCAGGCTGATCTTGCCCGCGGGAGGCGTCGGAAGCTGCGTCTCGCCCGCGGCAAAGGTCCTGTAGTTCCACGTCGGCATACCGCTGGTCGCAATCCGCCCGGCCATGTCCTTGAAGAAGGCCTGCGAGGTGCGGAACTCGAGTCGAGGAAACACCCGGTCCGGCTCGCTCCAGTTCATCCCGTTCTCGATAGCCTCGCGCGCCGGCTTGATGTTGAGATGGCCGAGGCTCGGCCCAAAGACGTGCATCAGCTCGTTCTGTCCGGGGTTCAGCGTCACCGCCCTGGCGAGGTCCTGCGACATCTCGAGCGCCTCCGTCCCCTGCACGATATCGTGCGGAAAGTAGGAGAGAACCCGGCTGCCATCGGGAGCCTGCCACCAGAAGAGCTTCAACGGAAGCTGGTTGGTGTCGTTGTACCGCAGCTTCTGCGTAATGAAGTAATCGATCCCGGACTTCTTGTAGATCTGCGGCAACTGCCAGTCGTAGCCGAACGAGTCGACGTTCCAGCCCACCTTCACGTCCACGCCGAACTTCTGCTGAAAGTAGCGCTTGCCCAGCAGAAGCTGCCGCACCTGCGATTCACCGGCAGGCATATTGAGATCCGGCTCCACCCACATGCCGCCGACCAGCTCCCATCGTCCTTCTTTAACTCGCTGCTGAATCTCCTTGAACAGGCTGGGAAACTTCTCCTCCATCCATTCGTAGTACTGCGCCGACGACTGCGAGAAGGTGTAGCCGGGATACTCACGCATCATCTGCAGCGCGTTCTCGAAGGTAAAGTGAACCTGGTCGACCGCCTCGGACCACGTCCACAGCCACGCCGCGTCGATATGGGCATTGCCTGTCATCTGCACAAAATACTTCTTCAGAAGCGGCCGCAACGATTCAAGATCTGCCTGAGCCTTCTTGAGCGATGTATCGAAGCCCTGCTGATCGCCTTGATCGAGCGCCGCAATACTGACCGCGCTCGCAGCCCCGTCCAGCACCTTCTCCTGCGAGGCCAACGCGGTCGCATCCCGCGTCACCATCGGCAGCAGCTCCGACGCCGCAATCAACTCCGTCCTCACCACCTCGGGGTCCGGACGGCTCGCCGCAAAACGAACCAGCACCGGCGCTCTCTCAAAGTGCTTCCACTGCGCGGTCGGAGGCATGTTGATGGCGATCAGAACCTTGTCGCCCGGCTTCGCATTCTCCAGAAGAACTTGCCTGCCCAGGTGTGTTCCCTCGACGATTCGCTTGCCGTTGAAGTAGATCGACTCATACAGATATCCGCGCCCCGGGCCATCGCCCGCAACATCCACCTGAAAGGTGATGCCCGCGCCGGTCAGGTCGTACCCATGCAGCGTCTTCGGAATCTCCACCCATCGCCGCAGCCAGATCTCCTGGCGCGACGCCCGAAACGGAATGTGGACGGTCTTCCAGTCATCGGTCCGGAGCGCCGGACTAGCGCCCTGCGCCACCGCGCCTTCATGGTATTGCCAGTCGTCAGCCGGAATCGAGTTCAGCGTGTCCAGGCGCTCGATAGCCGCGTGGCCCTGCGCGGAAAACTGGTACGGTTTCGCAGCGCTCTGGGCCGCGAGAGGAACAACAGAGGCAACAGTGGCACTCAGAAAGAGTAGAACGGGAATCAGAGAAGTGCGTCGCATCGTGCCTCCGGGATAGAGAAAATATACAGGATGTATACGTTATGTGTACATAATCAGATGAAACCAATCGGCCGGGAAATATCCTTCCCGATCTTCAGAACTCCTCCGTTCTAAGATCCGCTCAAAAAGCTCTACGTCATCTCGACCGGAGCCGCGCGGCTTCATCGCGCGGCGCAGCGGAGAGACCCCTGTATTTTTCCTTTGCTCGTGAAATTTGCTTCTAAGCCGCCACTGCTTTCACCCTGCGCGCGCCCCACAATAACAAGAGCCCAATAAACAGATAGATCCCCGCCGTCGCGCTGATGCAGGCGCTCATGCCGTAGTGCGCCGCGCCCAGCGCAATCGAGACCGGCGCAAAGCCCGCGCCCAGCCAGCCCAGCGAGTTCAGCACCCCCGCCGCAACACCTCTCCGCTCGACGGGAACAACATCATAAAGACCGGCAAAGATGTTGGCGTCGTACAGCCCCTTGAAGTAGCCGAAGCCGACCATCGCCAGGATGAGAAACGGAACCGAGGTCGTCCATCCCGTCAGGAAGAGGAAGGGCACACCGCACAGCAGGCCCAGCGACTGCGTCAGCAGGCGTCCGCCCGTCATCCGCCGCACCAGCACATCCGCCAGCCAGCCTCCGGAGAGCACTCCCAGCACGGACGCGATCTGCAGATACACCGTGCTGTTCAACCCGGCCATCGAAAGACTCATATGAAATTTCTGGTACAGGAACGTCGGCATCCACGTCAGAAACACAACCGCCACAAAGTTCGCGCCGATGAAGACGAAGATCAGCAGCCGCACCATGCGGTTCCGGAGCACCTCGCGGAAGCCCTCCATCATGCCCCCTCCGGGGTGAGCATGAGCAACCGGCGACTGCGCCTCGTCCGCAGGCCCTTCAGATTCCGCAGCCTCGGACATGCCGCGAACCGGCTCGCGCAGCAGTCCCCACAGCAGCAGTCCGAGAATAATCCCGGCGATGCCGAAGAGCACAAAGCTCGATCGCCAGCCGTAGTATTCGCCGATGAATCCCGAGACCGCGCCCCCGGCGATGCTGCCCGCGTAAACGCTGGACTGGTGCAGCGACATGGCGCGGGAACGCGTGGCCGCGCCGTGATAGTCGCTGATCAGCGACATCGCCGCCGGAAAGTAAAAGGCCTCGCCCAGCCCGCCCAGCGCCCGGCAGATGGTCAACTGCATGTAGTTATGCGTCACCGCCGTCGCAGCCGTCACCACCGACCAGAAGATCAGGCCGCCCAGCACCAGCGTCTTTCGTGGAAGGCGATCGCAAAGCCAGCCCGCAAAGGGGCCGAAGATCGCGTACATCCACATGAAGGACCCGCCGATCACCCCCAGTTCGACATCGGAGAGATGCAGTTGCTCCTTGATGAGCGGGAAGACCGAGAAGATAGCCTGGCGGTCGGCATAGTTGAAGAAACAGACAAACCACAGCATGCCCACCACGAGCCACTTGTAGGACGAGCCTTGCCGGGTTGCCGAGGTCGATGTTTCAGTCATATCGGAATTCTGATTGCAGCTTCACCATGTAAGGTACGCGACGCTCAAACCATTGTCTTTTCCGCAGTTGCAGTCGCCTCGGCCATCCTGCAACCGGCGCGCGTCAGGCCGGTCACGGTTGCCGCCATGCCCTTTATAGCTCAGCCGAGGCACCCATGTCGACATAAAGGCGACAATCCTGTATATTTTATTCGGGCCCCCTCGGATCATCGCCCATCCGGTGATCCTGGCAAAGAAGATTCACAAGAAAGATTAAATGAAACCGCAGAGGAGCAACTGACCTTGAAAAAGGTATCCGGTATCTATGCTGCAGTCCTTACCCCCCGCCTTCCGGACGACAACGTCGACGTGGCCGCGCTCGACCACCTGATCACCTTCCTCCTGTCGAAGGGCATCTCGGCCTTCGCCATGAACGGAGCGACCGGCGAGTTCTGCCTGACCCAGCCCCGGCATCTTCGCATCATTCTGAGCACGGTTCAGAAGGCCGGCCAGGGCAAGGCGAAGATTCTCTGCGGAGTCGGAGCGCCCGGCAGCGCGCTTGCCATCGAGCTGGCCGCCATCGCGCAGCAGGAAGGCGCACACGGCCTGTTGCTGCCCATGCCCTGCTTCTTCCCCTACCAGCAGGAGGACCTCGACCTCTATTGCAGAGAGGTTGCGGGCAGCACGGAGCTTCCGGTCATGCTCTACAACCTGCCCCAGTTCACCTCCGGCCTCAGCAAGGAGACGGTTCGCGCCCTCATCACCGAGGTACCGAACATCATCGGCATCAAGGATTCGAGCGGCTCGCTCGACATCCTGCGCGACCTGACCGAACACGGCGTCGATGCCTGCCGCATCGTCGGCAACGACAACGTCCTGGCCCAGGCGCTGATCGAAGGCGTCTGCGACGGCGTCGTCTCCGGAGTAGCCTCCGCGGTGCCCGAGTTGATCCGCGATCTGTACGATCACCGCGAGCAGACCGACTCCGACGAGTTCCGCCGCGCCTCGCGCCTGCTGAACGAATTTATCGCCCAGTTAAGTCCCTTTCCGACGCCTTGGGGGCTCAAGTGGATCGTGGAAGCGCGCGGAGTCGCTCCGGCAACCTTCTCGCAACCGGTCACCGCGCACCGCATCGCTCAGAGCCGGCAGATGGCCGCATGGTTCGGGGAGTGGTTCCCATCTGTCGCAGACACACCCACGCCTCGATAGCCGATTTCAAAATCCGGCACATCCCGTTTAGGGAGCCTCCGATTAAGTCACGCAGGGTTAAAAGCACTGCTTCACAGGCTGCGGGAAAGCACCGGTTTTGTTAAGGACACGGCTTCAGCCGTGTCGAAAGTGCTTTGTTTGCCATGGGGGGGCTTTAGCCCCTGAGGTACGGTTTTTCAGTGCATCCGGAATTTTTTCTCGGCCTGTTTAGCCCTGCCGTAAGTGATTCCCCCGCAATGCGGCTTTCGCCGCTGAGGGCATACTCGGAGACTTAATCAGACCTGCCCTGGAAATCAGGCCGCCCTCCTCCAGCGCCCTAAAAAACCAGGTGCTCCGCTATGTCGATGCTGGCCAGCGACACCTCGCGCTCCCAGTGGTCGAAGCCCTCCAGCCGCTCGCGCGCGCTCGCCTGAATATGTTCCGAGAGCAGCTTCTGCGCCCGTTCCGCATCCTGTTCCAGCACCGCCTGCAGAATCTCCCGATGCTGCCTGTGGATCAGTTCAAGCTCGTCGCGCTTGTGCCCGCTTCTCTGGATGCCGAAGATTCGAATCATCAGCCGCGTATCGTTGACGACCTTCAGGATGCGGATATTCGCGGCCATCCGGATGAGCAGCGCATGAAAGCCCAGGTCCGACACCATGAACCGCCGCATCTGTTCCGCGTTCAGCTCTTTCTTCCCCGAAGACTTCAGCTCCTTCAACAGGATCTGCGTCTCGTCGATCAGGGTCTCCAGCCGCTCCTTGTCCGTGGGGCGCATCACATTGCGAGCCGCGCGGCCTACCGCAAAGACCTCCAGCGCCTCTCGCAGCTCATAGAGGTCCACGATGCCCTGCCGGGTCAACTGAGTCACGACGATGCCGCCACCTGTGCTTAGCTCCAGCAACCCCTCGGCCAGCAGTTGCCCCACCGCCTCGCGCACCGGCGTGCGGCTGCTTCCCAGCTCCTTCGAGAGGGCAAGCTCGGAGATCAGGCTCCCGGCGGCAAGTTCTCCGGAAGCAATCTTCTTTTGAATAAGGAGATAGGCCTTCATTCGTACAGAATGTTTTGGCCCTTCGTGGTGAGTATGAGAGCGTCGCGGCACAAGCGAAAGTCTATCGCGGCATGTATTAAATATCAATGCCATTGTCGACATATCGAGCACGTTTCAAAATAATTTCTCCGCACATGCGAACGAGGCATCGGCGATGCCGCAAAAGAACACGTCATCTCGACCGGAGCCGCGCAGCCTCATCGCGCGGCGCAGCCTCATCGCGCGGCGCAGCCTCATCGCGCGGCGCAGTGGAGAGACCCCTGTCTTTCTCCTTGCTCTCGATACAGCCCGCTCCAGGAGTCTCTGCTGTAACTTCAATCTTGTAAGGACACGTCTTTAATAGGCCGCGGAGAAACTCCGGCTCTGTTAAGGGCACGGCTTCAGCCGTGCCGTAAATGCTTCGTTAGCAACGGGGCTTTAGCCCCTGGGGTGCGGTTTTTCAGTGCACGCGGAATCTTCCGCAGCGCCTTTAGCCGCTGGGGATTCTTCCGCGACCTAATCAGCACGTCGTTAAAATAAAAAATCGGCAAAATAAAAAATCGGCCTCAACCACTCTGAGCCGGCCGAACTTTCGTTCGAACCGGAACCGAGGGATGAGGCCGAGCAGGAATTTCTTAAAAAGTGAACTTGCCGGACAACTGGATCACGCGAGGAAGATTCGATTGATCCGAAACTCCCGCGATCTTGCCGAAGTTTCCGCTGTTCGCATCCGTCGTCGGTCCCTTGAACCACTGCGGCGTATTGGTCAGGTTGAGGAAGTCGGCCCGCAGCGTAAAGCTGAGAGCGTCCTTGATCCTCGACTCCTTCATCAGGCTGGCATCGAGGTTGCGGATCGGAGGATTCCTCACCGAAGACCAGTAGGTCGACCAGGTCTGCAACGTGTCCGACGGACGCGTCTTCCACACCGGAGTCTCTCCCGACTCGCAGTTCTGCGTCCCGCCGTTGCTCAGTTCCGTACAGGTATTGAACCACCGCTTCAGGTTCGCATTCGACAGCTTGGGGCTGACTCCCGTCGGAATCGCGTTCGTCGCCGAAAGCAGCGGGAAGCCGCTCTGCATACGCGCCAGCGCGCTGATCCTCCAGCCGCTGATCATCGTGCGGATCACCGCGGGGGTGCTCGCGCCGAACCTCTGGCCGCGGCCGAACGGCAGGTCGTAGACGCCGTTGATCTGGATGCTGTGAGCGACGTCGTAGCCCACGATCACCTTCTCCGGTCTCGCGTCCTGCGGGTTTGCGAACGATGTCTGCCCCAGCGTCTTCGAGTAGGTATAGGAGACGCTGGCGCTCGCGCCGCTCGTCACCTGCTTCTGAAACAACGTCTGCAGCGCGTTGTAGGAGGAAGATCCGACCGAATTCGTCTGCTGGTTGATGCCGAGGAACTGCGGATACGGGCGAAGAAGCTGCCGCCGCTGAATGGTCTTCCCGTTCAGCGACGTTCCCGGCAGCAGTCCGCTGAAAGGATTGGTTACGCTCGCAGACAGATACGCCGTTCCCTTTGCCAGATCGCTTGCAGAGACCTCGTTCACCATCTTGTCCACGCCGAGCGCGCTCGTATGGCTTCCCACATACGCCGCCGATGCAATCACCCTCCACGGCAACTCCCTCTGCACTTCGAGCGAGAACTGCTGCGTCCACGGCTGGTGACGGCGCGGGTTGGCGTAGGTCAGCGACTGCCCCAGCCCCGCGGCCAGGCCGAGCGAACTTCCCACCGGCTTCAAAATGCCGTTGGGAAATGGATTCGTCAGCGTGTCCTGCGGAATGCCCGCCGTAACCGAGGTGACCATCGCCGTCTGCTGGCTGAAGCCGGGAGCGTTGCCGGGATCGTCGAAGGTCTGCGAGTACACCAGGCCGTATCCTCCGCGCAGCACCGTCTTGTCGTTCAGCCGGAAGGCAGCGCCCAAGCGCGGCCCGAAGTTGTTCCAGTCGTTGTCGAAAATGCCACGCGGAGCGCCGTTGACCCCGGCGTAGATCAGGCCGCCCTTGAGGTCGAGCCCCGGCACCTGCAACGGGCTTGCCGTCGTCGTGTCGAAGCCGCGGGCTACGGCATTGTGCCGGTCCGTCATCGGCGTCAGCACATCCCAGCGCAGGCCCGCATTCACCGTCAAACGGTCCGACACGTGAATGTCATCCTGAATGAAGGCCGAGATCATCTTCTGCTGCCGCGCCTCGGTCGTATTCACATCGATGTATCCCGACTGCGGTGTGCCCAGCAGAAACGATGCGATCGAGCTTCCGGAATAGGAGTTGCTTGCATTCGGATCGCTGCCGGTAAAGATCGTATTGAAGGTGAAGTTGCCCGAGCTGAAGCCCTGGTTGATGACATAAACCCGGTTCAGATAAAACTCGCCGCCGACGCGCAGCGTGTGCCGCCCAGCCTGCTTGTACAGAAGTCCCTGGAACGCATTGCCCTGCGACAAGGGGCTGATCCCCTGCGGCTGCGCGCCCGCGCCGCCGTAACCCGTCCAGAGCATGTTGGGAACGTTGTCAACGGCCTCGCCCGCAAATGTATCGGAGAAGCCGAGATTGCCCAGTCCGATACCGATTCCCTGATAAGCCCCATTGCGTACAAGGTAGCGTTCCAGGCCGAGACGAAGATCGAGCGTCATCGACGGGCTCAGAATATGCGTCATCTGCACCGTGGCGTTGTGATTCTCGCGGTTATAGAGCGCATTCTTGGTCGTGTCAAACGGATTGACCTTGCTCGTCGTCGAATAGATGAACTGCCGCGACTCCGAGAGCTTGTTCCGCGAGTAGCGCACAAACATGCGCGTCGCCGGTGTCGCCGCATAGTCCGCCCTCGCCACCCAGCTATCGAAGAGATCGGTAAACTTCCGCGATCCCGGCCCATTGACCAGGTTGTTGAGGTTCGTGACTGAATTGCCGGCCGTATTGCCCTCCGGAATCCCCGCCAGAACCTTCACCGCCACCGGGTTCAACATGCTCTGCGGAATGATGTTTCCGGGAAACGGGTCGCGAACATATTTTCCATTCACGAGCCGCGTCGAATACGGATTGTAGATCGTCTTCAGCAGCTTGTTGCCGGCTTGATCCACGCCATAGTACGTCTGCGAAAAATCGCCCGTCCGCTCCAGGCTGGTCGGAACCGAGGTCACAAAAGGATCGGGAACAAACTGCCGCAGCTCTTCATACGCAAAAAATCCGAAGAGCTTGTTCTTCAGGATCGGACCGCCGATCGAGCCGCCAAACGTATTGATGTGCGAAGCCCCGCGCGGCGTGCCGGTACGGTTTGAGTTATACGTATTGGCATTGAGAACCGTATTCTGGAACAGCTCATACGCGGAGCCATGAAACCGGTTTGTTCCCGACTTCGTGGAGACGTTGACGATGCCGCCCGACGTCCAGCCATACTGCGCATCGTAGACCGAGGTCTGCACGCGAAACTCCTCCGTCGCGGAGACGGGAGGAACGTAAGCCACCGTGCTCGACTGCGAAAGCGTGGACGTTCCATCCACCAGTACCTGGTTCCCGGCGGGCTGGCCGCCGTTGATCGACATCCCCGACGATCCGGACGTATCGAAGGCCCGCAGCCTCTGCGCTCCCGCGGTCACCGCCACGCCCGGCGCCGACCATGCCTGCGCGAAGATATTCTGCCCCTGCAGCGGCGTATTCTCAACCCTTTTGTTCTCGATCGTCATGCCGCGATCCGCCGATTGCGCGTTGATCAGGTCGGGCGCCGCGCTCACCGTCACCTCTTGTGTCACGGACGCGACCGGCAGCGTGATATCGAGGTTTGTATTCTGAGCCATCGAGATCGTCATTCCCGTCTGCCGTACCGTGGAGAAGCCATCCTTCTTCACGATGACGTCATACCGTCCCGGATTCAGAAAGGGAATCTGGTAGCGTCCACTGCTGTCGGTCTCGACTGCATGATTCGTTCCGTCCTCGGTGGAGTGGGCCGTCACCGACGCGCCGCTCACGCTTCCACCCTGAGAATCCGTGACCGTACCCGACGCGGTTCCGCGGAAGTCCTGCGCAAGCGCAGTTCCAAAACAAAGACACAGACACAAGGCAAGTCCTGCAATTCGACGCATGATGATGGTCCCCCTGACGCATATTGAATGTCGACATATAATATTTATTAAGCATTCAATAATTGTCAACACTATAAAATTTAATTGTCGTCGTGAAACAATTTTAAAAAATCGTCCCATTAAATACTGTGTGTGCGATTGTCTACAAATTATTTCCACAGTGTCGAGTTTACTTCTATTGCGCTTGCACTTGTGTGAAGCACAGGTCAAAATCGCCGCCGCAGCGAAAAGCGCAGAACTTCCGCCGCACGCACCGATACCCATCGGTGCAGAGTCTTGTTCTCTTTCTTGGTTGTCACTCCGTAGCGCAACGGAGGAATCCGCGGCTTTCTGATTAAGCGGGACTCGTTAAGGGCACGGCTTTAGCCGTGCCGCAAATGCTTCGTTTGCAATGGGGCTTTAGCCCCTGAGGTGCGCTTTTCCGAACTTTTCCGCAACTGTTTAGCCGCTGAAGGAAAGTTCGAAGACTTAATCGGACCTTCCCTGATGAACGAAGAGAACGCCCTCTGTCGAAACGAAAGCGGCAATCGCCTACTTGCGCTTCCAGCGAACCCCGTCCTTGGAGTCTTCGATCAGGATCCCCTTGGCCAGCAGATCGTTGCGAATCGCGTCGGCGCGCGCAAAGTTGCGCGTCTTCTTCGCCTGCGTCCGCTCGGCGACTAGAGCGTCGATCTCCGCATCGCCCAGCGACAAATTCGCCACCAGCTCCGGCGCAGCCTCGCCGAGCCGCCCCTCCGCCTCCGCCCAGGCCAGCGCCGCCCGCGTCAGCGCGGCATCGCGATCTTCAAGAACCGCGAAGACACCATCAAAGAGATCGAGCACGCGCAGAATCTCCGCGACGTTCGCCGCGCGCAGCGTTCCCGCATCGGCCGCCGCGTTGGCGGCGCGCACCAGCTCGAAGATCGCGGCTCGCGCCTCGGCCGTATTCAAATCGTTGGCCAGCGATGCCGTATAGCCCTGCTCGGCTTTGGCCGTCGCCGCGACAATCTCCTCGTTCAACCCCTCGGCAAAGCCGCCCTTCAACATACGCTGGTGAAACGTCCTCAGCCGGTCGATGGCGTTGGTCGACTCCGCGAGACTCTCGAAGGTAAAGTTCATCTGGTGCCGGTACGGCACCGAGATCAGCAGAAAACGAATCGCCGATGCGCGATAGCCCTTCAGCAGAAGATCGCGGAGCGTATAGAAATTCCCCTCCGACTTCGACATCTTCTTACCCTCGACCAGAAGGAAGCGCACATGCATCCAGTGCCGCGCAAACGTCTTGCCGCTGGCCGACTCCGACTGCGCAATCTCGTTCTCGTGGTGTGGAAACATCAGGTCTTCGCCGCCCGCGTGCAGGTCGAACGTATCGCCCAGAAACTTCGTCGCCATCGCCGAGCACTCGATATGCCAGCCCGGACGCCCCGAGCCCAGCGACGTCTCCCAGTGCTGCTCGCCCGGCTTGACCGCCTTCCACAGCGCAAAGTCCCGCGCCGCGTCCTTCTCGTACTCATCGACGTCGACCCGCGCCCCGTCCTCGATGCCCTCGAAGTCCTTCTTCGAAAGTTTGCCGTACTCCGGGAATCGGGCAATCCGGAAGTACCAGCTCCCGTCCTCGGTCTGATAAGCGATGTCTCTCGCCGCCAACTTCTCGATCAGTCCAACCATATCCGGAATACAACTGGTTGCATGAGCCACCAGCTCCGACCGTTGAATGCCGAGCGCGTCCAGGTCTTCAAAGAATGCCCGCTCGAACTTGGCCGTGTATTCGCCGATCGGCACGCCGGCGGCGGCGGCGTTGCGGATGATCTTGTCGTCCACGTCGGTCACGTTCATTACGTGCTTGGTCTCGATGCCCTGCTGCCGCACAAACCGCCGCAGCACATCGACCTGTAGAAAGGTGCGGAAGTTGCCGATGTGGCCGTAGTCGTAGACCGTCGGCCCGCAGCAATACATGCGCAGAGCGGGCGCGCCCACCGGGGCCAGCGCTTCGATCTTTCCGCTCAGAGTATTAAAGAGTTCTATCGTTGCCACTTGCGCTCAATCCTGCCGCAGCCGAGCGCGTAGCGCGGTGCAGACTGCTCTCCTTGGAATCCCTGTCGATTTTATCCGATACGCGGCCAGTTCCGGGCGAAAACGGACTTTATGCCTGTCCCAGCCGAAGCTGCGGAGTCGCCGCCAGATCCTCCGACGCAAAAGCGCCCGCCACGAACTTCGGCCACGCCGCCGCCGCGATCATCGCCGCATTATCGGTAGAAAGCGCCAGCGAAGGAAACGCCACCGGCAGCCCGCGACGATCCGCCTCCGCCTGAAAACGTCTGCGCAACTCGCTGTTCGCCGCCACTCCCCCTGACACCACTACGCCCCGCGCCCCAAACGCCTCCGCCGCGGCAAAGGTCTGGCGCAGCAGATTGCCCACCACGGCATATTGAAACGACGCGATCAGGTCCAGCGTCTGCGCATCGCAAAGTCCAGCCACCGCTTCGATCCCCGGCTTCTCCCCGCCCATCGCGGCAAGCGCCCTGCGCCGCGCTTCGACACTCTCCCGCATCGCGTGCGTCTCGACATAGCGCAGCACGGCAGTCTTGATCCCGCTAAAGGAAAAGTCGAACGTCGGCCCGCCCGAAGACGCCGGAGCCTTCTTATTCGGCATCGAAATCCCCTCGCGATGCGGCCTCGGCTTAATCTGGCCAAAATGAAAAGGCACCGCCCTCGGATTCCCCCGCACCGCCAAAGCATCCATCCACGGCCCGCCCGGATACCCCAGCCCCAGCAACTTGGCCACCTTGTCGTAAGCCTCGCCCGCCGCATCATCCACCGTCCGGCCCACATTGCGATAGCTCCACGCGCCCTCGTCACTCTGCGTCGCCAGATCTCGCTTTTGCGTCGCCAGGTATAGATGCGTATGCCCCCCCGAAACCACCAGCGCCAGCAGCGGCAACTCCATCGCCTCTTTCAAATCCTGCCGCGCCTCCATCAGCACCGCATGAATATGCCCCTCCAGATGATTCACCCCGATCAGCGGCTTCCCGATCCCCCACGCCAGCGCCTTGGCATACGTGATCCCCACCAGCAGCGCCCCCGCCAGCCCCGGCCCCTCCGTCACCGCCACCGCATCCAGATCGCCAAACCCCACGCCCGCCCGCGCCATCGCCTCCCGCACTACAGGGACGATGTTGCGCAGATGCTCCCGCGAGGCCAGCTCCGGCACCACGCCGCCGTAGTTGGCATGAAGCGAGATCTGCGAAGCCACCACGTTCGACAGCGCCGCGCTCCCCGCCTGAACTACCGCCGCCGCCGTCTCGTCGCAGGAGCTTTCGATGCCCAGAATCAGGCCCGTTCCGCCGTTATCGCCCATATCCTTATCATAGGTGACAGCCATGCCCAGTCCGGCCAACCCGCGCTACAACGCCGCCCGCGACATCGTGCTCAGCCTGCGCGCCGCGAGCCATCAGGCCTTCTTCGCCGGCGGATGCGTCCGCGACCTCCTGCTCGGCCACCAGCCGAAGGACTTCGACGTAGCCACCAGCGCCACGCCCGAGGTCGTACAAAAGCTCTTCCCCAAAACCCTCGCCGTCGGCGCGCACTTCGGCGTCATCCTCGTCTGCCACGAAGGCGGCGTCACCACCGAGGTCGCCACCTTCCGCCACGACGGAGCCTACAGCGACGGCCGCCGCCCCGACGCCGTCCGCTTCTCCACCGACGCTCGCGAGGACGTTCTCCGCCGCGACTTCACCATCAACGGCATGTTGCTCGACCCCGTAGCCTTCGAGGCCACCGGCGATGCCGCTGCCGCAACCGTCGATTTCGTCGGCGGCCGCGACGACCTCGCCGCGAAGATCCTCCGCGCCATCGGCGATCCCTCCCTGCGCTTCGCCGAAGACAAGCTGCGCATGTTGCGAGCCATCCGCTTCGCCGCGCGCCTTAACTTCGAAATAGACCCGCGCACCCTCGCCGCCATCCGCCACGCCGCCGCCGGGATCGGCCAGGTCAGCAGCGAGCGCATCCGCGACGAGCTCACCCTCATGCTCACCGAAGGCCGCGCCCGCCGCGCCTTTGAGCTGCTCGACACCACCGGCCTCCTCCATCAAGTTCTGCCCGAGGCCGTGCGAATGCACGGCGTTCAGCAGCCGCCGCAGTTCCATCCGGAGGGCGACGTCTGGACGCACACCATGCTGCTGCTCGAAGCCCTGCCGCACGACGCATCCCCTACGCTCGCCTGGGGAGCGCTGCTGCACGACATCGGCAAGCCCGCGACCTACCGCGCTCCCAATCCCAACGACCCCAGCGACCGCATCCGCTTCAACGGCCACGTCGAGGTCGGCGTCCGCATCGCCGAGACGGTCCTCAGCCGCCTGCGCTTCTCCAACGACGACACCGCGCAGATCGTCGCTCTGGTCAAAAACCACATGCGCTTCGCCGACGTCCTCCAGATGCGCGAATCCACGCTCAAGCGCTTCCTTCGCCTGCCCCGCTTCGACGAGCACCTCGCCCTCCACCGTCTCGACTGCAACGCGGCACACGGCGACCTTACCCTCTACGACTTCGCCAAACAACACTACGAAACCGCGCCCGCCGAGCAGATCCAACCCAAGCTCCTCGTCACCGGCCGCGACCTCATCGCTCAGGGCTATCGTCCCGGCCCGCAGTTCAAAGCCATGCTCGAAGCCGCCGAAGACGCCCAGCTTGAAGGCCGCGCCACCACCCCCGAAGAAGCCATAACCATCGTCCGCAAAAACTTCGGCAACCCGTCCACAAGCTAATATCCCGCTCATCCGCTCAACACCTCATCTCGCCACATCTCATCTCGACCAAAACTCATCTCGGCCAAAACTCTAAAACACGTCATCTCGACCGGAGCGAAGCGGAGTGGAGAGACCCCTGTATTTGTCGTTGTTCTTGTCCTTGCCGTCCTATCCATCCACATCGCTCATCCGTCAGAACAGTCTCTGCACGAGTTCCGGCCCAACGCTCTATCTCCTCGCCGCACAGTTTCCCAACGGAGGCTGGCCACAGGTCTGGCCGCTCGAAGGCGGCTATCACGATGCCATCACCTACAACGACAACGCCGTCATCGAATCCCCCGAGACGCTGACCGCCATCTCCGGAGCCGATCATCCGGGCCACCTTCAACCCACGTTGCCCGGCGCGTAAAATGACGCATGGCAGCCAGCGTCCATGACGTCCTCCTCATCGGTGCAGGCATGGCCGGACTCGCCGCCGCCAACTCCCTTGCCAGCTCCGGCCTGCGTGTTCTTCTCCTCGAAGCGCAGCACCACATCGGCGGCCGCGTCCTCACCCGCCGCATCGGCGACGAGGTCATCGAGCTCGGCGCGGAGTTCGTCCACGGCCGTCCTCCCGAGCTCTGGTCGCTCATCGAAGAGGCTGGCCTCACCGTCCGTGAACGCGAAGGCGCGCGCCTCAGCTTCCATCACGGCGCACTCCACAGCGACGACAAAAAAATAGACGACACCTTCCAGCCGCTCGAAGACCTGAAAAACTTCGACGGCCCCGACCTCAGCTTCGCTGAATACCTCAATCGCAAGCCCTTATCGCCCGAACAGCGCGGCGCCCTCATCGGCTACGTCGAGGGCTTCAACGCCGCCGACCACAATCAGATCAGCACCGCCTCGCTCGCCGCCCAGCAGAAGGCCGAAGGCGCCGTCGACGGCGACCGCCTCTATCACGTCGTCGGCGGCTACGATCAACTGGCGCACTATCTCGCCGGCCGCATCACCGACCGCCGGGGCAGCATCCGTCTCGGCGAGCGCGCACGAGAGATTCGCTGGCGATCCGGCCGCGTCACCGTCCTCACCGGCAACGACAGCTTTACCGCTCCGCAGGCAGTCATCGCCGTCCCCCTCGGCGTCCTGCAAAGCGAGCGCATCCTCATCTCGCCCCGGCCCGACGCCGCTCTCGCCGCTGCGGCCGAGCTGCGCATGGGCAGCGTCTGCCGCTTCACACTGCTCTTTCGCAAGCGCTTCTGGGCTGACCGCGCTCCGCAGCCGGATCTCAACGAGCTGAGCTTCCTCTTCGCCTACGACCAGATGCCGCCCGTCTGGTGGACGCCTCATCCCGAACCCGGCAACGCCATCACCGGCTGGATCGGAGGCCCGCGCTCCACCGCGCTCGCCTCACTCGAGCCTCGCGCCCTTGGCCGCCTCGCGTGCGCAACCCTCGCCCGCATCTTCCACATCGACACTCACGAGGTGCAGGAACAACTGCTCGGCTGCTACACCCACAACTGGCAGAACGACCCCAATATTCTCGGAGCCTACAGCTACGTCGCCGCCGGTGGCATGGACGCCTCCCGCCGCATGACCGAACCGCTCGCCGACACGCTCTACTTCGCCGGCGAGCACACCGACGTCACCGGCCACTGGGGCACGGTCCACGCCGCCATCCGCTCCGGCCTCCGCGCCGCCCGCCAGATCCTCAATACCTGAACCATCCGACACAGCAGAAGGGCACGCACAGGTCCAGCCTTCCTTGTTTTGTCATTCCGGCTGAAGCCGCGCGGCCCATGGAGCCATTTCCCCTCAGATCCAGCCTTCCTTGGTTTGTCATTCCCGAAGGGAATCCGCGGTTTGCTCGAATCCCCAAGGCTCGTCTGGAGGAGACCCCCTCTAAGGAATCTCTGATTAAGTCCCGCATTGTTAAGGGCACGGCTTTAGAGCCTGTCCTGAGCAGGGTCGAAGGATGCCATCAGTGCCCTGTCTGCAATGCGGCTTTAGCCGCTGAGGGAATGTTTGAAGACTGAATCAGACCTTCCCTAAAAGCACGTCATCTCGACCGAAGGCCCGCAGGGCCGCAGCGGAGAGACCCCTGTATTGGCTGTTGCCGTTGCAGTTGCTGTTGCCGTTGCTGTTGCCCTTGCCGTTGTCGTTGCTGTTGCTGTTGCCCTTGCCGTTGTCGTTGCCGTTGCTGTTGCCGTTGCTGTTGCCCTTGCCGTTGTTGTCGCTGTTGCCGTTGCCGTTGCTGTTGCTGTTGCGCTTGCCTCTAGGTACGCCAAGGCTTCAGCCTTGGCCCTCTACAGCCAGCCACAAAACAGGGGCTTCAGCCCCTGGGGTATGCCTTCCTCGACCGGACCGCGCGCAGCCAGCGGCAGGCCACGCGCCCTGGCACGGCCCCCGGAAAACGCCTACCATGCTCTCACGCATCACAGGCTCCGAGGGGGCGCGATGAAACCGTTACTCAACACTCCTGCCGATCACACACCCAACACCCAGCTCACCATCGACGGCCTTCCCATCCCCATCCGCTCCGGCGAGCTGCTGATCGACGTCCTCAACCTCTACGCCAAAACCCGCAATCTCAAGCCCACACCGCAGGTCTGCTACCACCCGCAGATGGGGCCCATCGAGACCTGCGACACCTGCATGGTCAAAGTCAGCGCCGCCGCAGGGCAGCCCGCCATCTTAGCCCGCGCCTGCTCCACTCGCGCTCTCGCCGGCATGGTCGTCGAGACCGCGGGCGAAGCCGTCGACATCGCCCAGCGCGAGGCCTTCGACCGCATCCTCCAGAACCACATGCTCTACTGCACCGTCTGCGACAACAACAACCAGAACTGCACCGTGCACAACACCACCGCTCTGCTCGACGTGAAGCACCAGTCGCGCCCCTTCACCCCCAAGCCCTACCCGCAGGACCACTCCAACCCTTTCTATCGTTACGATCCCGACCAGTGCATCCTCTGCGGCCGCTGCGTCGAGGCCTGCCAGAACGTTCAGGTCAACGAGACCCTCTCCATCAACTGGGAGAGCGACCACCCCCGTGTCCTCTGGGACGGCGGCGAAAAGATCGACGGCTCCTCCTGCGTCTCCTGCGGCCACTGCGTCACCGTCTGCCCCTGCAACGCGCTCATGGAAAAGTCCATGCTCGGCCACGCCGGCTATCTCACCAACCTTCCCGGCAAGGTCCTCGACGACATGATCGACGTGGTCAAGGCCATCGAGCCTCCCATCGGCTACGGCCCCATCCTCGCCCTCTCCGAGATCGAGTCCGAGATGCGCCACGCCCGCGTCAAGCGCACCAAGACCGTCTGCACCTACTGCGCCGTCGGCTGCAGCTTCGAGGTCTGGACGCGCGACCGCCATATCCTCAAGATCGAGCCGACCCACGGCCCGGCCAACGGCATCTCCACCTGCATCAAGGGCAAGTTCGCCTGGGGACATATCAACTCCGACGACCGCCTCACCAAACCTCTGCTGCGCGACGGCGACAGCTTCCGCGAGATCACGTGGGAAGAGGCGCTCGACATCGTCGAAAACAAATTCAAGCAAATTAAAAACACCCACGGCCCCGACGCGCTCGCCTTCATCGCCTCCTCCAAGTGCACCAACGAGGAGAGCTTCCTCATGCAGAAGCTCGCCCGCGCCGTCGTCGGCACCAACAACGTCGACAACTGCGCCCGCTACTGCCAGAACCCCGCCACCATGGGCCTGCAGCGCACCGTCGGCTACGGCGGCGACTCCGGCTCCATCGCCGATATCGAACAGGCCGCGCTCGTCGTCATCGTCGGCGCCAACCCCGCCGAGAACCATCCCGTCCTCGCCACCCGCATCAAGCGCAGCCACAAATTCCGCAACCAGCGGCTCATCGTCGCCGACCTCCGCAAACACGAGATGGCCGAGCGCGCCGACATCTTCTTCCGCCCCAGGCCCTCCACCGACGCCGTCTGGATGAACGGCGTCGCCCGCTACATCCTCGACCACAAGCTGCACCAGCCCGCGTTCATCAGCCAGTGGGTCAATCACTTCGACGAGTACGCAAAATCTCTCGAACCTTATACGCTCGCCTACACCGAGCGCATCACCGGCATCCCCCAGGACACCATCATCACGGTCGCCAACGAGATCGCCGCCGCCGGCAGCGTCTGCATCCTCTTCGCCATGGGCGTCACCCAGCACTGCGGCGGCTCCGACACCGCCACCAGCCTCTCCAACCTGCTCCTGCTCACCGGTAACTACATGCGCCCCGGCACCGGAGCCTATCCCCTGCGCGGCCATAACAACGTCCAGGGAGCCAGCGACTTCGGCTCCATGCCCAACGTCTTCTCCGGCTATCAGAAGGTCGACGACGAGGCCATCCGCGCCAGGTTCGCGGCCGACTGGGGAGTCGCCCTTCCCACCACCCCCGGCAAAGACAATCACCAGATGATCGACGCCATCCTCGATGGCACGCTCAAGGCCATGTACATCAAGGGCGAAGACACCATCACCTCCGACTCCAACGCCAACTACGTCGCCTCCGCTCTCTCGAAGCTCGAATTCCTCATCGTCCAGGACATCAACTTCTCCGAGACCTGCCGCTACGCCGACCTCGTCCTGCCCGCCGCCGCCTCGCTCGAAAAGGAAGGCACCTTCACCAGCACCGAACGCCGCATCCAGCGCATCTACAAGGCGCTCGATCCCATCGGCGAATCCAAACCCGACTGGGAGATCCTCCAACTCATCGCCAACCGCCTCGGCGGCAACTGGAAGTACAGCCATCCCTCGGACGTCATGGACGAGGTCGCCCGCCTCACCCCCATGTTCGCCGGCGTCAGCTACGAGCGGCTCGAAGGCTTCAAGAGCCTGCAATGGCCCGTCGACAAGGACGGCAAGGACTCGCCTGTGCTCTTCACCGAGAAATTCCCCTTCCCCGACGGCAAGGCCCGCTTCTTCCCCGTCACCTACATCGAGCCCTGCGAAGAGTCCGGCGACGTCTTCGACCTGCACCTCAACAACGGCCGCCTGCTCGAACACTTCGAGCAGGGCAGCATGACCTACCGCACCCCCGGCATCAAAGAGATCACCCCCAGCGGCTTCGTCGAAGTCTCACCCGAACTCGCCGCCGAGCGCGGCATTGCCAGCGGCCGCTTCGTCCAACTCGCCTCGCAATACGGCAAAGTGCGCGTGCAGGTGCTCGTCTCCAGCCGCGTCCAGGGCAAGCAGATCTATATGCCGCTCAACTCCGTCGAAGAGCCGGTCAACAAACTCACCGGCAGCCACACCGACCGCAACACCCACACCCCCGCCTACAAGGAGACGGCGGTCAGCATGACCGTCCTCCCCGAACAAGGCGACAATCCCCTGCCGCGCCGCAACTTCCGCTACGGCACCCGCACCCCGCAGGACGGCGTCGAGGTCGAGCGCAAGTGGGCTCGCGCCGACTACCACCTCCCCGGAACCTCGCCCCGCGACAAACTCGTCCAAATCAAATCCACCACCATTTAGCAGACTTTACCCACCGTTGTCGTTGTCGTTGTCGTTGTCATTGTCGTTGTCCGTTGCATTTGCATTTGCATTTGTATTTGTCGTTGTCGTTGTCGTTGTCGTTGTCGTTGTCCGTTGCACTTGCATTTGCATTTGTCGTTGTCCGTTGCACTTGCATTTGCATTTGTCGTTGTCCGTTGCACTCGCATTTGCATTTGTCCTTGTCCTTGTCGTTGCACTTGCCCTTGTCTTGTCCTTGTCTTGTCCTTGCATTTGTCCTGGCATTTGTCCTTGCTTCTGGGTACGCCAAGGCTTCAGCCTTGGCCCTCTATCGAGGGAAGCCCCAAAAAGGGGCTTTAGCCCCTGGGGGATGCTCTCGTACATCGCAACGATTCAGACAAGGATTAGCATCGCGACAGAGAAACATTGCACTCAGAAATTCAGGAGCCGCCACATGGCCAATCCCATCACCTTCAAGCCCCAGCCCGTCGATCCGCATCTCGAACTCGAGCGCCGCCTCGCCGCCGCGCCCCGCGAGCACGCCGAGGCTCTGCTCGTCGCCTACGACATCCTCGAGGCTGCTCACGACAACGGCCTGCTCGACGCCGTGCACGGCCTCGTCAGCGCCCGCGACACAATCGTCGGCAAACTCGCCGAGTACGCCAGAACCCCCGAAGGCGAGGCCGGCATCCGCAACCTCCTCGCCGCCGCCAAAGTCCTCGCCGCGCTAGATCCCGAGACCCTCGACCGCCTCTCCCGCTCCATCGTCGCCGCGTCGCAGGAGCACCGACGGGAACAGAAACCGCCCAGCCTCTGGCAGCTCTTCAAGCGCACCAGCAGCGAAGACAGCCGCCGCGGCCTCTCCTTCCTGACGCTCCTGCTCTCCGGCCTCGGCCGCTCGCTCAAGGGTTAGCCACTCGGCATATTTTCAAATCGAGCAATCACAAAAGCTGGGGTGCCCCATCCTTTCGCAGCCTCATCGCGAAAGGGTGGGAGACCACAAATTTCCAGCTCAACTGTATGTATGTAGTCAAGCCGAAAATGTTCCAGCAACTGCACAGGACGGCAGGCAGGATGATTTAGCGCAGCCCGCCGCTGGCACTAATCCGTTCGCCCGTAAGCCACTTCGAATCCTCCGACGCCAAAAACGCGGCGACCGAAGCGATATCGCCCACCTGGCCCGAGCGGCCCAGCGGCGTCTGCGCGACGACATTCGACTCGAAGTCCGAGCCGGCGATGCCCGCGCTGTGCGTGCCCTCCGTCACCACAAATCCGGGGTTGATGGAGTTCACGCGAATCTTTCTCGGCGCCAGCTCCTTGGCCAGCACGCCCGTAATCGCGTCGATGGCGCCCTTGGTCCCGGTATAGACCGCGCTGTCGGGAGGCGTCACGCTGCTGACGACCGAGCCGATATTGATTACGCTCGCGCCCTCGCCCAGGTGCTCGCTCGCCGCCTGTGTCGTCAGCAGCGTCCCCAGCACATTGATGTTGAAGATCCGGTGAAACTGCTCCTCGGTAATCTGCCCCAGCGGCGCGAACTCGTAGACGCCCGAGTTATTGACCAGCACATCAAGACGGCCATAATTTTTAATCGCCGCGTCGATGATGCCCTTGGCCTCGCCGGCCTTCGACACATCGCCGCCGACCGCCACCGCCTTGCCGCCCGACGCGACAATCTCCGCGACCACGGCATCGGCGCCCGCTTTGCTCGATGCATAATTCACTACAACGGACGCGCCCTCCGTCGCCAGCGACTTGGCGATCGCCGCTCCAATGCCCTTCGATGCTCCCGTAACCACTGCTACCTTGCCCTTAAGCCTGCTCATGCTGTTTCCTCTCTTCTGAAACGCGGGTTGATGTTGCGTGAATGAGTCCTCCGGAACCTCCGCCCACTCCGTTCCTGTTTAAGGGCACGGCTTCACAATCTGCGGAAACTCCGTCTTGTTAAGGGCACGGCTTCAGCCGTGCCATCCATGTTTCCTTTGCAAAGGGGCTTTAGCCCCTGAGATACGCCTTCCACTGCATTTGGACCCTTTCCGCAGCAGCTTCACAATCTGCGGAAAACTCCGTCTTGTTAAGGGCACGGCTTCAGCCGTGCCATCCATGTTTCCTTTGCAAAGGGGCTTTAGCCCCTGAGGTACGCTTTTTCGCTGCATCCGCAGCCTCCCGCCGAGAAATCTTCGGGGAATCGGTTGCTGCTCGATAGGATGAGGCCTCCCGGGCGCAAGATTCAATAGTTCCGAAGATATGAACTATTGAACAATTTGCCGAATGGAGCTACGATGAAGGGTCATGAAGCCGCTCTTCCATCCCGCGATTGAAGACGTCACCGTCGAAGGCATTCTCTATGCCCTCTCCGACCCGGTGCGCTCAGCCATCTACGCCGATATCGCCGGCTCGCAGTGCTCCATGAACTGCTCGAACTTCCTCAACATCAGCGAAAAGCCGGTCCCCAAATCGACCCTCTCCCAGCACTTCAAGGCGCTGCGCGAGGCTGGCCTCATCCGCAGCGAGCGCCGCGGCGTTGAGATGCAAAACACCTCCCGCTGCGACGAGATCGCCGCCCGCTTCCCCGGCCTGCTCCCGGCCATCCGCCAAGCACTCAACCTTCAGACAGAAGGCCACGCCCGCGCCGTCCGCGCAAGCAGGCGCAGGCTCGCCGCCCGCAAGGCAAAGAACAGATAACTCCCGCAGAACGCCGCCTGAGCCACCTCTGAATTAAACCCGGTTTAAGGGCACGGCTTCGCAGGCCGCGAAAGAAGTCCGGTTTCGTTAGGGACACGGCTTTAGCCGTGTCGAAAGTGCCTTTTTGCAGTGGGGCTTTAGCCCCCGAGGTACGCTTTCAGCCCCGCCCGTCAACCTACCGGAAGTGTTCCGCCACTAACATCCCCATTACCCGTCGTATCATGGATTCGGTATGGCATTTCCCATCAAAGTCTGCGTCGTCTGCAACGAAGAGTTCGAGTTGAAGCCCGACAAGCCCGGCTTCGCCAACCGCTGCCCCGAGTGCAGCGCCCCCGAAGAGCAAGCCGATCCCACCGCAAAGCGCCGCATGGATGCCGATGAGCGCAAGTCCGCAGCCGAGGCCAACGAGGCCCGCCGCCAGGCCATGCGCAACCTCCTCTACCGCAAGGATAGCTAGCCAGACTCTGACCGCACCACCCTCAAACCACGTCATCTCGACCGAGCCGTCCGCCCTCAAACCACGCCATCTCGGCCGAAGCCTGTGCCTCCCCAAACGCACGTCATCTCGACCGAAGCCTGTGCCTCCCCAAACGCACGTCATCTCGACCGAAGGCCCGCAGGGCCGCAGCGGAGAGACCCCTGTATTTGTTTGTCTCTCTCGCCGCGCATCCAACCATGGCAGATAGAATCCACCATTAAACGACACTCGCAAATCGAAGCCCTCCCGAGCCCCTGCGTCGCCTGAAATTTGTGCTCAATAGCCCGCGACCAGCGCCTCTCGTCACCCCTGCGCAGCCAGCAGGAAACAGACCATCGCCACAACAAGAGCAACGACGCGCAGATGATGCAGCGCCGTCCACCTCCTATGCTCACGCTGCGCCTCCTCCGGGAAGGACGCGGCATCGAGCAGCATCATCCGGTTATTGATCGGCACCAGAAAGAGCACCGTCAGCACGATCACAACAATCCAGATAGCGCTGGCCGCGATCAGCAGCTTAACGCCCGGCTCATGGCGCTCAACCACAATCCCGACGACAAGCAGCAGCAGGCTCAGTCCATACCAGAAAGGCATCGCTCGCCCCAGCCTCGTGGCAAACAGGCTGATTGCTCTGGCCTGCGCCCGATCTTCCAATCTTCTCAGCACCGGATTGATAAAGACGGAGACGGCGAACTCCGTGCCGATCAGCAGCCCAATGCAAACGGTCGTCGCAATATACAGAAAAGATGTCATTCCCTCGCTCCTGAACTTCAGACGCGGGCCGGACGTACACTGACTCAAACATCTGTACTGACAAATTAGTCAGTCGATTTGAACCTTCGAAGATGAGGTGAATCGCGGTGCCGGTTTCAAAGAAGGAGCTCTCGGCATGTCCCATCGACGCCATGCTCTCGATCGTCGACGGACGCTGGAAGGGGACAATTCTGTGGAGGCTGTCGGAGGGCCCGATGCGCACCAGCGAACTGCATCGCAGCATTCCCGGCATTACGCAGCGAATGTTGATCCGGCATCTGCAGGAACTGGTGCGCGATGGAATCCTCGTCAGGCATCAGGAGAGAAGCACGCCGCCCTGCGTCCGCTACTCGATCTCCAGGTACGGCCTTACCCTGCTGCCCGTGCTGAACGAGATCTGCAAATGGGGCAGAAACCACCTCAGGCTTCTCAGCAAGGCATAGCAATTCGAGACGCAACATCATCTCGACCGCTGGAGCAATTTTCATCTCGACCGCTGGAGCAATTTTCCCGCCCCGGAGCGATCTCCTCCAGTGCAGCTTTCCTTGGTTTGTCATTCCCGAAGGGAATCCGCGTTTTGCTCGAATCACCAAGAACTACGACCTAAACACGAAAAACGCACGTCATCTCGACCGAAGGCGGCGCTTTTGCCGCCGCAGTGGAGAGACCCCTGTATTGCGCCGTTGCAGTTGCTCTTGCCGTTGCAGTTGCTCTTGCCGTTGCAGTTGCTCTTGCCGTTGCAGTTGCTCTTGCCGTTGCCGTTGCCATTGCCGTTGCTCTTGCTCTTGCCGTTGTTGTTGCCGTTGCCATTGCCGTTGCTCTTGCTGTCGCTCTTGTCGTTGCTGTTGCTTCTGGGTACGCCAAGGCTTCAGCCTTGGCCTCTATGGCCAGCCAACAAACAAGGGCTTCAGCCCCTGGGGTATGCCTTCAATCATCTTTCAAACCCCACGTCATCTCGACCGAAGGCGGCGCTTTTGCCGCCGCAGTGGAGAGACCCTTGTATTGCGCCGTTGCAGTTGCTCTTGCCGTTGTTGTTGCTCTTGCCGTTGCTCTTGCTGTCGCTCTTGTCGTTGCTGTTGCTTCTGGGTACGCCAAGGCTTCAGCCTTGGCCTCTATGGCCAGCCAACAAACAAGGGCTTCAGCCCCTGGGGTATGCCTTCAATCATCTTTCAAACCCCACGTCATCTCGACCGAAGGCGGCGCTTTTGCCGCCGCAGTGGAGAGACCCTTGTATTGCGCCGTTGCAGTTGCTCTTGCCGTTGTTGTTGCTCTTGCCGTTGCTCTTGCTGTCGCTCTTGTCGTTGCTGTTGCTTCTGGGTACGCCAAGGCTTCAGCCTTGGCCTCTATGGCCAGCCAACAAACAAGGGCTTCAGCCCCTGGGGTATGCCTTCAATCATCTTTCAAACCCCACGTCATCTCGACCGAAGGCGACGTTTTTGCCGCCGCAGTAACGACCCTTGTATTTGCCTTTCTCTTCCTCTGTCCTCTTCCTTCCAGCCGTGCAGCTTCGATAAAATCCTGCCTTCATCATCGAAGCTCCTGAAGCCCTGCGCAGCTCGCAGCTTTGTGCTCAAATAGCCCTGTGAGCAGCCTTCAGCCCCATTCCTTCGACATCGGCAACGTCCCTGTAGGCCGCGGCCGGCTCTTCCTCATCGCCGGCCCCTGCGTCATCGAGTCCGAGGACCACGCCCGCGCCATAGCCGACGCCGTCCAGCGCATCGCCTCCGACCTCGGCATCCCCTATATCTTCAAGGCCAGCTACGACAAGGCCAACCGCACCTCGCTCAAGAGCTTTCGCGGCCCCGGCCTCGCCGAAGGCTGCCGCATTCTGCGTGCGATCGCCCAAAGCACCGGCCTGCCCGTGCTCACCGACGTCCACACCCCCGAGGACTGCACGCAGGCCAGCGAGGCCCTCGGCGACGTCGAAGCCGTCCTCCAGATTCCCGCCTTCCTCTGCCGCCAGACCGATCTTCTGGTCGCCGCTGCCCGCACCGGCCGCGCCGTCAACGTAAAAAAGGGCCAGTTCGTCGCTCCCTGGGACATGCGCCACGCCGTCGAAAAGATTCGCGAGAGCGGCAATCAGCGCATCGCGCTCACCGAGCGCGGAGCCAGCTTCGGCTACAACAACCTCGTCGTCGATATGCGCTCGCTCCCCGCCATGCGCGCCTTCGCCCCGGTCGTCTTCGACGGCACCCACTCGGTACAGACCCCCTCGGCGGCCAACGGCGTCTCCGGGGGCCAGCCCGAGTTCATCCCCGTCCTAACCCGCGCCGCCGTGGCCGCCGGGGTCGACGGCGTCTTTCTCGAAGTCCACGACAACCCCGCCGCGGCCAAGTCGGATGGAGCTAACGCACTCCACCTCAATAGGTTGAGGGCCGTACTCGAACAGCTCCTCGCGGTCCATCAAGCTGTAAAATCGACTCAATTCTGATGTAACTAGAGAAATAGCCTTTCTCTGGTTACGAAACCCAAAATGTAACCAGAGAAGATATATGTCTCTGGTTACATTCCTATTTTGGGACAAAAAACGGCCCCTCGTTAGAGGGGCCAATCTGCCTTGGTTCTCTCTGGTTAGGAGAGTTTTTTGCGAGCGCGATCTCTGTCGCTGACTCGGCAAACTTGGTTGAAGGGCGGCTGGTAAAGAGCCTCAGCCGCCCCTCGGGGGAGGGCTAACTACTGCTCCGGCGGCGCGCTCACTCCGGTTGCCTGGCTGCCTGCGGCCTGAGGCGCACCCGGTGCGGCTGGCGCAACGTTGCTGGCTGAATCGCCCATCTGCGCGAGGCTGTTGTGCAGCAGCGTCACCTGAACTCCGTTGGTAATGACCTTTTCGCCGTCCTCGGCCTTGGCCGTGTTGCGGCCCATGCCGGTGCGATAGATGCGATAGATGGGCACCTGATGCTCGGTGACCAGGTAGCGGACGACCGAGTCGGCCATCGCCTGCGAGGTCTGCACGCCATTGCGGCTGTAGCCCTCTACTTCAACGATGTAGCCCTTCTCGCCGGCCAGTTTGGTGGCAATGTCATCGAGATGGGCCTTGCCCTGAGGTCCGAGCGAGGTCCGTCCGCGAGCGAAAGGAACCGCGGTCTCGGTCACCTTCGAATACTTGTCGAGGTTGCCGACCGTGTTGCCCAGGGCGTCGGTGCGGGTGCTCGCCGTACCTGCCAGCGTGTTCGCGGTGTCTGCGGTGTTCGCGGCAGCCAGTGCGCGCTGGTCTGCGGCGTTGGCGGCGTTCATCACACGGTGGATTCCGGCCTGCGAGCGAGCGTCGACGTCCCGGATATCATTGGCGTTCTTGGCCTGCAACTGGTCCAGTTCGTTGTCGCGATCCTTGATCGGATCGATCTGCCGCTTCACCCACTTCTTGCGGGCAAACGGATTGAGATGACCCCAGAAGCCTTCCTTGGACTCCACCTGAAGCGGCTGGCCGGTGGCATACGCGCCACCCTTGTCCTGGTTCGCTGCGGCCGTGCTGGAGGCGGCGGTGTTGTCAGTGGATGTCTGGATGGTCGGATTGCTCGACTGAGCGAGCGCGGTCATTCCAATTGCGCTTCCTAAGATGAGAGCTGAGAGGCCAAAAGTGCTGCCGGATTTCATCGTCATTTTTGCTCCTTTGCGAACAATCCTGCGTTTGTTGGTCAAACGTCGACATTGTGACTAGAGCAAGAGCCGTGCCAAACCAGATATTTCTACAAGTTATTCAAAATAAATATGTTACCTCCATAAACCAAAAGTGGAGCCAAGGGAACGTTTGGAGGGTCCCCCGCAAAATCTTCCAGTCTGCCGGTAAGTATTGCCGGAGCGGTAATGCCCCCAGGGGCTGAAGCCCCTGTACTTGTGGCGGGAGAGGGGGCCAAGGCTGAAGCCTTGGCGTACCCGGAGGCAAGAGGAGCAACGGCAAAGGCGAAACGCGGATTCCCTTCGGGAATGACAAAACCCAAAGTAAGGCCGCACACCTTCGGTCGAGATAACCGGGTTGGAGTGTTCCGGCTTACTTCTTCTCGACGCCGACGATCCGGATCTCGGGCATCTGCATGTTCCAGTTGTCGCGGATCGACTCGAAGATGAGTCGAAACTCGCGCTCATCGCCCGGCTTGAGCGGTGATGAGGCGACGGACTGAATATCGACATAAGGCTGCCGCGTCCGGATCAGGGTTAGCGGCATGGTGTCGATCTGCGGGGCGTTGCCTTCGAGATTGCCAAACAGCACCTGGACCGTGATCCCGGTGACGGTGGCGCTGCCGGTATTTTTGATATGACCGTCGATGAAGGTCGACTTCCCTCCCACGAGGCTGGTCGATTCGCTCATGGCCAGTTGCGACAAGGGGAGGCTGGCAGCATAGGGATCGAGCCGCTGGGCGTCGGTCGCAGCCGGCTCTCCCTTGTGCCGTCCCGAAAAGGCCAGCCCGATAATCACGATGAGAACGACGACCGCCGCGGCTATCCAGGCCGAGACCGGTATGCCTCCGCCCGCGGGTGGCCTGGGGGAGAAGATCGCCGGTTCGCTCACTTTTTTCCCTGTTTCGCCTACTCCGTTGCCTGCCTGTTCCTGGTCGCTCATAAGCCGAGATTTTATACCGCGCGCGGTATTTTCTCCCCCCGAGGAGACTCAACCGGGAGTCCGTCGTTGGTGAACCACGAGGGATTCTCACGAATTTCATCGAAAAGTAGAACCAATCGGTGCATCATCACGTTATTAGCTAGCATCTACTTGTTACACCAGGAGAAGCATGATGGACTCCCCGAACGACAAATCGCCATTCTCCGCGACAGAGCAAGCTTCAGGGGCGCAGGCGCTTGACCCGGCCGGTCTTTTGAATCTTCCGGAGACGACTCATCCTGTAAGGACGGACCGCCTGTACCAGATCGCTGCCTTGGCCGCCGGTTTGATTCTGCTCGCTACCGCTCTCTGAAGGGCCGCCTCGGCTGCACGGCTCAGGCAGTACCGATTGCTGTGTGTCCGATTCAGGTCTCTGAATATCTCCCCCCTCAGTCTCGGAACATTCCCTCAGCGGCTAAAGCCGCATTGCGGACAGCTCACTCAGGACACGGCTAAAGCCGTACCCTAAACGGAATCGGACTTAAATCAGAGGTTCCCTCCGGATGCGGTCTTGGCGATTCGGGCGAGACGCAGATTCCCTTCGGGAATGACAAAACAATGGGTGATGTCCCGCCCCCAAAATTATTCTTATCGCTTGCATCGCTCCGCGTATATGATGGGCAGTCCCGGGCCCCGACAGGATTTTCTACGCATAGAACGTGGAGCGCACTTCATGGCAAAACCTGATCTCAACGCCCCCGACCCCGTCACCTCTCCGGCCCATTTCAAGGACAGCCTCATCGACGCCGAGCGTCTGCTGAAGTATGCCGCGGAGACCGGCGTGGAGGTCGACGTCTCGGTTCGCGCCGCGGTTCTGCAGGCGCGCAGCCTTCCCTACAGCCAGTGGACCGAAGTCATCATCGAAAATCTGCTGGACGCGCTCACGAAACTGGCCGCGCTGCTGAAGCCGGTGACGGCAGCCAGCCTTACGGCCTGGAGCAACGACACCAGCGCCACGGTTCTCTACTATCTTCGCGTGGCGATCATCCTGGCCTGCGTGATCGTGCCCGCCTCGATCGCCAGCTTTGCCACCTCGGCGCTGTCGAACTCGCTGCGCGCCGACATTGCCAGCGCCAACGACCTGGCCGTCAAGCTGCGCGCCCAGCTCGGAGCCGTTCCTCCTCCCATACCGGCTGGAGCCACCGTCGCGCCCGCGCTTCCGCCCGGCGTCAACGAGGCCGAGATTATCGCCGAGCTGCAGGAGTACGCCTCCACGATTCGCCTGATCGACTCGCGCGCGCGCGAGTTGAACTGGATGGTCCTGCCCCGGGTGACGCCTCCCCAGATTGGACACAACGGCACGCGGGGCCGCGCCGTCTTTGAACTCGACCCTGTGCTCGCCAACTTCTACGAGGCCCGCGACAGCGCGACGGCGACCTTTCAATCTGTCCGCTACTTCGCGCAGAGCCTGTTGAATAATGTCTCCATCTTCTATGGAGCAATCAACACGTGCATCCTGCCGGTGCTCTACGCTCTGCTGGGAACGTGCGCCTATCTGCTGCGCAACTTCGAGAGCCAGATGAGCAACCACACCTTCATCCCGTCGCCGGCCAACTCGGCCCGCTTCCTGATCGCCGCGATCGGAGGCGCAGTGGTGGGGCTGTTCAACAACTTCACTATTACGCCCGAGGCCTCGGTGCCTCCGCTGGCGCTGGCTTTTCTGGTGGGCTACGCGGTCGATGTCTTCTTTGCCTTTCTTGAAGGACTGCTCAAAGCGTTTACCAAGGCAGAGACGGTGCCTCCTCCGGCGGTTCATCCCTGATGCTCCGGCCGGAACTGCGCCGCGCGACGAGGCCGCGCGGCTTCGGTCGAGATGACGTTCTTTGATGTTTGGTTTGGATAGCAGGTACCACCTATTCCACGATCACAAGGAAGATCACTTTGAAAAGGACTCTGTACCTCGCCACTTTGCTTCTACTCTCCACTTCTCTGATCCATGCACAGGCTCCAGCGCCTGCGGCAGCTCCCCAGCCCGCTTCGGTTCCCGAGACTGCTCCGACGCCTGCTCCGACGCCTGTTCCGACGCCCGCACCGGTCCCAGCAGCGCCTGCGGCGACGGCTCCTGCCGCAACTGTCCGGCCGAATCTTACCGGGACGTGGAGTCTGGACCTTGCCAGGAGCAACTACGATCAGGTTCCGCCGCCGACCAGCGAGTTTCTCGTCTTCGCGCAGGCCGGGTCAGGCTTCACCGTTGGTGTGACCTCCGACAACGATCGCGGCAAGGAGGTGTACACGCTTCCCTTCGCGACCGACGGCACTGAGACTCCGACTCCCAAAGGCACGTTCTCCGACACCGCCACGCTCCAGTACCTGAGCACAAAGGGCGAATGGAAGGGAGCGGCGCTGGTGCTGACCCAGAAGATCACGTATGAAGGCGCGCCGGGAAGTCTGCAATCGACCTTCACCCTGTCGCCGGACGGCAGGACGCTGACCCGAGCCATGCACATCTCGGTCGACCAGGGAGAGTTCGATACGACCTCGGTCTACGACAAGCAGTAATGCCGGGCGCGGGATATGCGGGACGACAGCCCGGTTTGACCTTGCTGCCCAACCTGCTACCCTTAATAGGTGCTCATAACCCCGATTCAGATAGTGGATGAACCCCTTGTCATCGATGAGACGATTGCGCCCGGCGTGGTCGATTACACCGCCGATCTGCGCCAGACGGGGCCGATGACGGTCCAGGGAGCCGCCGACCTGCTGATGGAGCACCGCGATACCGGTTCCGCAGTCAACGATATCCGGTTGCGCGCCGCCTATCATGGCGACTTCGAGATTTTGTGCGCCCGCTGCGTCGAGCCGGTGGCGCTGCCGCTGGCCGGGGAGTTCGACCTGATGTTTCGGCCCGAGGAGGCCGATGCGGTCGCCGGCGAGCACGCAATCAGCACGGACGAGACGGAAATCGGTTATTATCAGGAGAGCGGTCTTTTGCTTGAAGATGTGGTGCGCGAACAGGTGTTGCTGTCCCTGCCCGGCCGTACTCTCTGCAAGGAAGATTGCAAAGGGCTTTGCCCGCGCTGTGGCCAGAATCTGAATCTTGCAACCTGTTCCTGCGGCGACGCTCCGGCCGATCCGCGGTGGAATGCTCTTGCGGGTCTGGCCGATAAGCTCGACGTAAAGCACTAATCAAGTTTTTGCTTCGTCGCCACTGCGCCAGCGCATGGCTGCCGCAGCCGATCGAAAGGGAACCTGCAATGCCTAACCCAAAACGGCGCCACTCCAAGCAACGGACTGCCAAGCGCCGCAGCCACGACTTTCTGACCCCCACCGGCCTCTCCGAGTGCCCCAACTGCCATGAGCGCAAGCTGCCTCACCGCGTCTGCCGCAAGTGCGGCACCTACAAGGGCCGCGACATTCTTGCGGTCAAGCAAGCAAGCTAGGCTCCTACAATTTTGCCGCTTCAAGTCCCCTGCTGATGCCGATCGATATCGTTGTAGACGCTATGGGCTCCGACAAGGCCCCCGAATCCGAGATTCGCGGGGCTATCCTTGCTGCGCGCCAGTTTGACGTCCGCGTGCATCTTGCCGGGCCGGAAAATATCCTTCGCCCCATCCTGCGACAGCACCTGCGCGGCCAGCATCTGCCGGTCTTCATCGTTCCCGCCTCGGAGTGGATCACGATGGACGACAAGGCGGCGCAGGCGGTCCGCACCAAGCGCGACTCCTCGATGCGCGTCGGCCTGAAGATGGTCCGCGAGGGCCGTGCGGCGGGATTTTTCACAGCCGGCAATACCGGTGCCGCCATGGCTACGGCCAAGATGGTGCTGGGTATGCTGGCGGGCGTCGACCGGCCCGCGCTGGCAACGATTCTCCCGACCACGGCGGGAACGCCGTCGCTTCTGCTCGACGTCGGGGCCAACGTGGACTGCGATCCGGAGAACCTCGTCCAGTTTGCGGTGATGGGCCACATGTACGCGCAGAATGTGCTGAAGATCCGCAATCCCCGCGTCGGTTTGCTGTCGATCGGCGAAGAGGACTCCAAGGGCAATTCCCTGACGCGGGACACGCTTCCCTTGCTGCGTGCGCTGCCCGGCATCAACTTCGTGGGCAACGTCGAGGGCCGCGATCTCTACAACGGCCATAATGACGTGGCGGTATGCGACGGCTTCGTAGGCAACGTGGCGCTCAAGACCAGCGAGGGGCTGGCCAAGCTGGTGACCGCCTCGCTGCGTGAGTCGCTGAAGTCGACCGTGACCTCGCAGGTTGGCGCGCTACTCTCGCGCAGGGCCTTCAGCGAGTTCAAAAAGCGGCTCGACTACTCGGAGTACGGCGGCGTGCCTCTGCTGGGGGTTCGCGGCGTCTGCATCGTGGGGCACGGCTCCTCGAACGAGAAGGCGATCATGAACGGCATTCGCGTGACCGCCGAGTTTGCCCAGGCGCAGGTGACCTCGAATATTGAGGCGGCGCTGGCCGCGCCGCGGTCTGAGGCTTCCGCCGACTGACGCTGCGGCGTGCGATGTTTAATCACTAAGGAAGGTTTGATTAAGACTCGGAAGCTGCCCTCAGCGGCTAAAGCCGCATTGCCGGCAAGTCACTTACGGCACGGCTGAAGCCGTGCCCTTAACAGAACCGGACTTAATCAGAGATTCCTTAGAGCGGTTCTCCTCCGGATGGAGTAGTTGGTGATTCGGACGAAACGCAGATTCCCTTCGGGAATGACAAACAAAGGGAGCTACACCTGAGAGAGAATGGTTTTAAAACAGATTCTCAGGCGGAGTAGAACAGGCTGGCGAGCAGAACCGCCAGGACCGTCAGACTGACCGCCACGTACAGGCGGTCGCGTTCGAGCGCGAAGGCCACGACGGCAAAGACCACACGGGCGATGGGAGTAGCGATCAGCAGAAGTACACCTGCCTCGATCAGCGCCACGGGATCGCCCGCCAGCAGAAGATGGAAGAGCGCAACGGGGCTGCGCAGGGCTGCGGGTTCGCCGGCGAAGGCGCTGTAGTCCACCGCGTGCCCGGTATGGGCACGGAGATAAAGAATGCCGCCGGCCAGAACGACGGTCGAGGCCAGAAGCACGCCGACCTGAAGGAGGCGGCCCATGGTGGTCTCCATCCTGCGGTCCGTGAAACCGGAAGCAGCGGAGTTGGATGCAGAGCGACGGTTCATCAGAGACTCCCCTTCATGCCGTTGAGGATCATTTCGACGCCCAGCGCCAGGATGACGAGGGTGAAGATCACGCGCAGCAGCGAGACCCGCGCCCGGACCAGAAGGCGCGCGCCAAGCAGCGAGCCTGCCAGAACCCCCAGCATCACCGGGAAGGCCAGCCCCGGATCGACGTAGCCGCGGTGCAGGTAGATGCCCGCGCTGGCCGCGGCGGTGACCCCGATCATGAAGTTGCTGGTGGTGGTCGAGACCTTGAAGGGGATGCGCATGACCTGGTCCATGGCCAGCACCTTCACCGCGCCGGAGCCGATTCCGAGCAGGCCGGAGAGGGTTCCGGCGCCGAACATGGTGGCAAAGCCCCCGGCGATCCGATCGACCTTGTAGGAGATTTCTTCGCCGGTCTCGGTGGGATAGGAGCCGGAGAGGCGAAGACGGTCCGACCAGGGGCTTCCCGCGCCGGCCGAGTGCTCCGGGTGGCGGCTCTGCTGCCAGGAGAGCCACGCCGAATAGAGCAGTACAACACCAAAGAGGATGGTGAGCGCCCGGGTTGGCATCCGTGTTGCAAGAAACGCGCCGCAGATGGCGCCCACGGTGGTTGCCATCTCCAGAAACATGCCGATGCGGATGCTCGAAAAGCCCTCGCGGACGTAGGCGGCTGCGGCTCCCGAAGAGGTTGCGATCACCGAGATCAGAGAGGCTCCGATGGCGTAGCGGATATCGACGTGGAAGACGACGGTGAGCAGCGGGACCAGCACAACGCCACCGCCAAGGCCGGTGAGAGCGCCGAGCAGTCCGGCTCCGAACGAGCCGGTGAAGACGAGCGAGGTAAATAAAAGCACGGACATGATCGTTACATGGTTCGATGCCGGGAATTCCTAATAACCTATTTTAAATTGATCTGCGGAATTGATATAGGCAAAGGCGAAATACAGGGATCTCTCCGCTGCGCTTCGCTTCGGTCGAGTGACGTGAGTTGGGGCGGCTTTGGAGTGGGGACTGCGTGACCGCGGCTGAGAGGAGGCATACCCCCAGGGGCTTAAGCCCCGGTTTTGTGTCACAGAGAGAGCCAAGGCTGAAGCCTTGGCGTACCCAGATGCAACAGTAACGACACAGCAACAGCAACTGCAACAACAGCAACGACAATAAAAGTCGTTACGGAATATGATGGCGCAATAACTTGTGTCCGAGGCAACCGGAAGACATCAAACAGAGATATGGGCAGCAACTGGACTTTGGCGGACATCCCCTCGCAGGCGGGCAGGCGCATCCTCATCACGGGGGCCAACAGTGGCATCGGCTATCAGGCCGCCTTTACCCTCGCCCGCAAAGGCGCGCACGTCATCCTCGCGTGCCGCGACCGGGGCAAGGGTGAGACCGCGCTGCGACGGCTGGACAGAGAGGCGCCGGGAACCGCTACCGAACTGGCGATCCTCGACCTGGCCTCGCTTGCCTCGGTGCGCGAGTTCGCGGCGCGTCAACTGGAGCACGGCCAGATCGACATCCTCATCAACAACGCGGGAGTGATGGCTCCGCCCAAACGAAGGGAGACCGCGGACGGCTTCGAGCTGCAGTTCGGGACCAACGTGCTCGGCCACTTCACGCTGACCGGCCTGTTACTTCCGGCGCTTCGGCAGGCTGAATCGGAGGCCGGCGGCGCGCCCCGCATTGTCACGATTGCGTCGATCGCGCACAAGCGCGGGCAGATGGACTTCGACGATCCGCAGTCGCGGCGGAGCTACTCGCCCATGGGGGCGTACCAGCAGTCGAAGCTGGCTAACCTGATGCTGGCGCTAGAGATGGATCGTCGCCTGCGCTCGGCCGGATCGAAGATCCTGAGCGTCGCCGCCCACCCCGGCGTGGCACACACCAACCTTTTCCAGGCGGGCGAACGCTCCACCGTTGAAGTCTGGGCCCGGAAGGTTCTTGGCTATGGGATCGGCGCGTTGCTGAATACGGAGGCGGAGGGAGCGATTCCGACGTTGTATGCAGCCACCGCCGGCGAGGCGAAGGGCGGCGGCTACTATGGCCCGCAGGGATTTCAGGAGATGTGTGGCGAGGAGATCGGCCCGGCGAAGATCTCGGCGCAGGCCGAAGATGCCGTGGCGGCGGCACGGCTGTGGGGGATATGCGAGGAGCTTACGGGGGTCGCATATCTTTGATCGGCTTTTTAGTCAGGAATGTTTTGCGGGTGGGATTTTGTGCTGACGCGTAGTGAAATACGGGGGGTCTCTCCGCTACGCAACGGACGGTGGAGCCGTCCGTTGCTTCGGTCGAGATGACGTGCGGCGTGGTTTATTGCTGCGTGCTGTTTCGTCTGATGAAGACAGGTGTCTTAGTTGGCGGCGGTGGTTTTGGCATCTGCTTCGGATGAGGCGTTGAGGACGATGCTCTCCTGATCCTTGGTCTCCATCTGGGAGAAGAAGTTACGGAGTTCGGGGTACTCCTTGGTATAGAAGAGGATAGTTCCGAGAAGATAGTTGCGGTAGATGGTGACCGAGGCGGGGGCCGGCGAAGCCGACATATCGTAGGCAGCAAAGTTCTTGAACATGATCTTCTCGTTGGAAGGCAGCGACTCGATCTTCATCGACGCCGGGAACTTGACGCGGATCGCATCCTGATTTTCGAAGGGATGGTCGAAGTAGACGGGGACTTCGCGCTTCGGGTGGGGGAAGCTGGGTTTGGCGTTGACCTCGAAGATATCGGCAGGGACGAGCATGCGCTTGCCGGTCGAGGAGCCGATCGTCCCCTTGACGAAGAGATGGACGCGCAGCGGTTGCTCGTAGTCGGCGAGTTTCTCGATGGAGGTCACCTTGACGTCCATTCCCGCAGGCAGAAGGTCTTCCACGCTGGAGCGGAGATCGTGTTCGAGGCTGGTGGCATCGCCGGTGAGCGAACGCTGCCGCCAGTACAGCGCGGGGGCTCCCATGTAGGTGATGTCGACGGTGCCGGTAGCTACACCATGCGGGTCCATGGTGAGGTCGCCGACGCGCTGGACCCGCGAGGCGGTGTAGGGCTCGCCGGGCGAGTTGGCGAAGGCGGTGCCGCCCTCGACCTGGCGCAGGCCGGCGGTCTGGGTATGCTTCCAGGCGAGATGGCCGAAGGCGCAGAAGCGCGAGCCGGGATCAAAGAATTTTTCCTGACCGTTGACGTTGACGATGGCGATATCATCGTCGAGTTGTGAGAGGCTGAAGTAGCTTTTAAGGAAGATATTGCGGTCGCGGTCGGTGACGGCCATGACGTAGGCCTTCATGCCGGCGGCGCGGGCCATGGCGACGAAGAGATCCGAGAGCTGGTCGCTGCTGCCGCGCTTGCGCTCCCAGACATCGTCGGTAGAGCGGACGGGCTTGAGGCCCTGCGCCTTCTCTTCGGCGTTCGAGTGCTCACGGGTGAAGTCGGTATTTTCAAGCTGCATGACGGCGGCGTAGAACTTGCGCAGCTTCTGCTCGTCGGTGTCGGACGGAGCGGCCAGTTCTTTGACGGCGGCCCTGACGCCGGAGTCGGGGCCGATGAACTTGTCGTGCATCTTCGACCAGTACTTGCCCTCGCTCTTCCAGAACTCTTCGCCGCTGCGGTAGGGGGTGTAGTAGAAGAGAACGCGATAGCTGAGGCTGGAGATGGGCGGCATGAAGTCTTCGTCCGGCATTGGGGGAATGTCGTGAACGTCGAGCTCGAGAACGCGCTGGCCAGGCTGCATGTTCATGGGAGGATAGGTCGTCTGCTTCAACTCCACGCCGGGCGGCAGGATGGGAGTCCAGGCGATGGCGTTGGTCAGCTTGCCACGATCGTCGTTCGTGACCAGGGTCTTGTTGGTGGGCTTCCAGACATAGTGGGCCTTGCGCGTGTATAGATCGGACTGGATATACCACTGCGGGGCCATGAAGTAGTTGTCGTCCAGGTGGCGCTGGTAGCGGTACTCGATGATGCTGCCGACCTCGACGTTGGGCAGGGTGAAGACCTTGGCCATATATTTTGCGCCGCGGGTCTTCTCGATCAGCTTCTCGTAGGGTTTTCCGGTAAAGGGGATGATAGTGCCATCGGGGTGGATGGTCCGGCCCTCGATGTTGCCGATCGAGAGGCTGCCGTTATCGTGGCTGGAGGAGTAGCGCAACTCGACGTTGGCGTACTGCTTGCCGCTCTCGGTGAGCACCTTGAGGCGCACATACTTGCTGAGCGTGTGCATGGCGTCGTCGGTGATCTCTTCGCGGTAGAGATAGACGGCGGGGGCGCCGGGGACCTCCGGCTGCGAGGTCATGGAGAGCTCTTCCGGGGTAGGCGGCGTCCAGGAGTCGGCGCGGGCCGGCAGGGCAAGGACGAGCAGGGCGGCAAGGAACGAGACAGGAAGAATTCGGCAGACAGACAAGCGGTTCATGAGGTCTTTCCTTCTTACGCTTCAAATTGGCAGTGCAAACAAGCAAGACAACAGGGTGAGGCATGGACGGAGCTATTGCTTTTTAAGGACGGCGCGGCTCTGCTCGTCGGCCGCGATGACGCCGGCGAGCTTCTGGAGATCGTTGTATTTGTCCGCCGGGAGCGTGACCTGGCGGACGGTGTAGGTGCGGGTGTAGCGGAGGACGTTGTCCTCGACATGGCTGGAGCTCTCGTAGGAGGCGAAGCCGAGGTCGAGCTTGACGGGATCAGGTGTCTCGTCGACGGCGTAGCCGGGCGGCAGTTCGATGCTGAGGTCGTCGGTCGCCTGCATGGTCTGGCGGAGATTGATGGGAACGAGGCGGGGCTTATGATCGGTCTCGAGCGCATCGCTGCCCAGGGCCCGGGGACGCACCATGAGCAGCGGTCCCATGACCTTGCCGAAGTGGCCGGCGTTGAGGGTGTAGGAGGTGGTGAGGTCTTTATTAAGAGCCTCGGCGTTGTGAACCTGAAAGCCGGAGACGGTGAAGGTGGTGAAATCCTGGTTAAGGACGTTGTCGAGGAAGTCGCTTTGCCGCTTGGCATCTTCCATGGTGTACATTCGGCGGCGGCTTTCGGAGACGTCGCCGAAGCGCTTCTCGGTGACCGTCCCTGTGAGCGAACCGTCGGGCTGGAGCTGGAAGCGGGCGGTGCGATGGATGGTATTGAGCTCCGGGGGCAGGATGGGAAGCGGAACGATCTGGCTCTGCTCGCCTTCGAGGAGCAAGCCGTAGCTGCCCTGAAGGCCGTGTTCGAGCTGGCCGAAGGGAGTCTTCTCCCATGTCGGATCGAAGATGAGATAGCGGCGGCCATTCTTGGCCGTGATGACGCTGTGAAGTTTGGGCGAGGTGTAGCCCTCGGGGATCTCGATGGCGGCGACCATGTGATTGCCGACGATCGAGGGTGCGTCGGGGGCGATGACGCCGCGGCGGGTATCGACCATCATGAGCGCGGAGTGAATGCCGACGCTCGAGAGCATGGCGGAGAGCAGCGTGGCCTTGTCCTTGCAGTCGCCGTAACGGTTGCGGAAGATGTCGGCGGCGAAGTGGGGCTGATAGCCGCCGATGCCCATCTCGATGGCGAAGTAGCGGACCTGCTGCTGGACGAACTCGGCGATGGGCTCAACCTTGTCGTAGAAGCCGGTCTTGCCGGCGGTGAGTTCGGCCGCCTTGGCGGCGATCTCGGGCGTAGCGACGAGGCGATCTTTCGCGAGGGTTTGATACCACTCGCCGATGCTCTTCCAGGTGCCGTCGGTGGAGGCGGGGAGGCCGGGACCGGTGTAGTGGACGGTCATGCGCCCGGCCAGAGAGCGCGCGGCGGGGCGATAGAGGACGTGGTTGAGATCGATGGCGGGGACGTTCGTCATCTCCCAGCGCCAGCGCCGGTCTTCAAGATCGGCGGCCTTGGTCTCGCCGTGATTGGCCCAGACAGTGCCGAAGGTAAAGCCGGGAGGCAGCTCCAGCGTGAAGGACTGGCTGAGGCTGGGCAGATCGCCCTGAAAGAACCAGGTCTTCTCGGTAAGCATGGGACGGATGCGCTGCTCGTACTCGTAGGCGACGATGCCGCCGGGGTCGCGGCCGGGAGCGCGGGCTAGTTTAACTTTGTCATCCTCGAAGAAGTTGCCCTGACCGGGATAGCCGTACTGGACGATCTCGTTGTCCTTGAGAGCATATTGATGGCCGTCGGGACCGATGCTCCAGACGTGGAGCGAGAGAATTTTGGTGTCCTGGTCGAAGGGGACGGCGACGATGGCGTCGTCGCGGCCCTGGGGGCGAAGGATTTTGATGACCTGCCGATAGTGCTCGGTAGCCTGGCCGTTGGGAGCGACGGTGTAGGTGGTGTCGTCGAGGAGAACAACGGCGTCGGTATCGGCAGGATAGACGGGCAGCTTCTGCGCGGCGGCGGCGCTGACCCAGTCGGGAACGCTGTCCTGTTTGGCGAAGCAGGCAGGAACGGCGGTGAGAACGACAAGGACTACAGCAGCGAAGCTATGCCTGCGGGCCCTTTGCGACGGTCTTGCATGGTGTGTCATCAGGCCCCTTGCACGCAACTCTTCCAGCCCCAGGGGATGGAGGCTCAAATCGGAGGTGAATGCGTGCGAATGTTATACGACGGGGCGGAGGTGAAGATCAAGATAAATCGCTTGAACCGCCATTCGCGGGGACGCGATTATTTGTCTTTTGGCATGGGCCGGCTCGCCGAAGAGATAAAAATACAGGGGTCTCTCCGCTGCGCCGCGCGATAAGGCCGCGCGGCTCCGGTCGAGATGACGTGGATTTTTTGACAGCTTCTATGAGGATGACTGGCGGCTCGCCGAGGGCGGCGCTATTCGCTGAGGACGGCCTTGGTGAGGTTGCGGGGATGATCAACGTCGATGCCGCGGTTGATCGCGGTGAAGTAGGCCAGCAGTTGCAGCGGCACTACTTCGTAGAGCGGCGCGACGTACTCGGCACAGTGGGGGATGGCGATGGTGTAGCGGCTGAGAGCGGCGATCTGCTCGTCGCCCTCGGTGACGATGGAGATGACCTGAGCAGACTGCTTTTTGAGGTCGCGCAGCAGGTTCACTGTCTTCTCGTAGCGCAGCAGCGAGTCCGGGGCGTGGGGGTCGCGGGTGGCCAGGACAACCAGCGGCGTTTTGGGATTCACCAGCGCGTTGGGGCCATGCTTCAGCTCTCCGGTGGGGTAGCCCTGCGCCTGCATGTAGGCCGACTCCTTGAGCTTCAACGCGCCCTCGCGCGCGATGGGATAGTGGACGCCGCGGCCGAGGAAGAGAAAGGCCTCCGCGAATTGCAGTTCCCTCGCGATCTCCGATACCTGCTTCTCCCACGCGGGCAGCATCGCCGCCATGGCGCCGGGGATTGCGCGCAACTGGCGGACGTGCGACTCGACGACGGCGCGGGTCATCTTGCCGCGGATGCGTGCCGCATAGAGCGACAGCAGAGAGACGACCAGCAGTTGCGTGGTGAAGCTCTTGGTGGCGGGCACGGCGCGTTCGATACCTGCCTTCGTCGGCAGCGAGCAATCGGCAAGCCGGGCCATGCTGGAGGCGTCGTTGTTGGTGATGGCGATGGTTGACGAGCCGCGGGCAATGGCCTCGCGCAGGGCTTCCGACGTGTCGGCGGTCTCGCCGGATTGAGAGATGACGAGGAAGCAGGGGTCTTTGAGGGTCTGCGTGGAGCGGTAGATGTACTCGCTGGCATACTCGACGTCGACGGCAATGCCGGCCATGTCTTCGAAGAGAATCTCGCCTACCTGGCCGGCGTGACGGCTGGAGCCGCTGGCGGCGATCAGAATGCTCTCCTTGCCGACGAGCGCCTGCCGGGCGGGAACGAAGATCTCTTCGCGCAGACAGTCGCCCTCGCTGTAGGTGTCGAGCGTGGCGGCGATGGCGGCGGGCTGATCGAAGATCTCGCGCAGCATCGCGTGGGGGAAATCCCGGTCCGGTGAGGTCATGTGCGGTCCTTCTCTGCTTAGATGCTGTTTAAAAACTTCCATGACAGATTACAGGGGTGCGGGTGGCAGCAGGAACAAAGACGAAATACAGGGGTCTCTCCACTGCGCCACGCGATGAAGCCGCGTGGCTTCGGTCGAGATGACGTTTTTAGAGGCTGTAGAAGTCGGGGCATCGGGGATCGGGTCATCAGGGCGAATCGGTTCTTACGGACTGCGCCCACGCAGCCATCGACTGGCGTGGGCGCAATGCGTAGATCGTACTACTCGGCAGGGCCAGACACCGAGACCTATTGTCCGGCGGCCGGTGCGGTTTTGAGTTCAGGATTCTTGCCGGCGCTGATCAGGTTCGCCATGATGCGGAACGAGCCGGGAACGCCGTCGGGCATCTGACGGAAGAAGGCGTAGGCGAGATAGACATAAGTGCCCTTGCCATAGCGCGCGTAGAGCAGGCCGCCCTTCTGCGGGTCCTGATTGGTGTCGTGGGTTTCGGTGAGAGCGATGTATTTGGGATCCCACTCGCGCATGAAGTCGTGGCCGCGCTCTTCAACCCAATTGTCGAAGTCCGCGGTGGTGATCTTGTTGGGCCAGTTGAACAGCGGGTCGCTGGGAGCGAGAATCTGGACGGCATTGTTCTCTTCGATCACCTTCTCGGGGTCGGAGGAGAGCGTGAGCGGGTAAGGGCCGTAGTTGTGGTCGTACTCGGGCGTCTGGTACTCAACGACGACGGTGCCTCCGTTCTTTGTGTAGTCGAGCAGGCGATTGTTGAAGGTGCGCAGCTCCGGGCGGGCGGCGTAGGCGCGGATGCCGAGGACGATGGCGTCGTACTGGGCCAGATTGCCCGAGGCGATGTCCTGCGCGGAGAGGAAGGTGACATGGACGCCGATGTCCTCGAGCGAGCGGGCGACGTCGTCGCCAGTGCCCATGACGTAGGCGACCTTCAGCCCAGGCGCGACCTTAACATCGACGCCGGTGGTGCGGTAGGTGGCGGGGCGATAGTAGGGATAGGGGCGCAGACCGGGATAGCCGACGGTGACGAACCCCTGGGTGTACTTTTGCCCGTCATAGTCGGCGACCGCGGTGATGGTGTAAGGCTTGGCCTGAACCGATTGCGGCGTGACGCGGAAGACGATGTTCTTCTCCTCGCCGTCGCGGGTGGTGGCGAAGTCGGCAACAGAGGGACTCGACGTCCATCCGCTGGGCAGATCGAGATGAACCTGCCCTTTTGCCGGACCCTTGACGCTGCTGCGGACTTCGACCTGCAGGGCGAGCGTGCTGCTGGTGAGGGGAACGATGCCGGCCTGCGGCGAGACGAGCAGAGATATCGCAGGGGCAACCAGAAGAGGCTCAAGCACAGGCCCCGTGCCGGGGATGCGGTCAACGGTCTGCACGACGCCGTCGAGCTTGATCTGCACATTCCGGTAGTCCACCGTCGCTATGGCCGAGAGCGGATAGGGCGAGGTGGGCAGGTTGAGATAACGGGGGTCGTTAATGTCGTAGTAGGACTGCTCGAGATTGGGACGGCTGAAGTAGGGCTTGGTCAGCTCCGCCTGCTTCGGCGCGACCACGGCAAAGGTCTCGTCGCGGGTCTGGCCGGGAGCGATAGCGCCGGTGACGGGCGCCTTCGAGGTGAACGACCAGCCGGGGCCGACCTGTGACTTCAGGTTGATTTTGGCGATGGAGACCGTATCCGGACTCTGGTTCGCGACGTGGACGTGGACGGTGAAATCCTGCCCGGGGATCACCGTCTGCGGCGTGGGCAACTGCGTCGACATATCGCCCATGGGACCGAAGCGGCGCGGGCTGACACCGTCGACGACGTTGGCCATCAGGGTCAATCCCAGCGACTGCTCGAGGGCGGTGTTGAACTCGCGCTGCTTGACGGTGAGTTCGTGGGTCATGTTGTAGCGAGCCTCGGCGGGGAGCTTGCTGCTACCGATTGCGGCGAGAAGATCGTTGGTCTGGGCGAGACCCCTGGCCAGCGCGGGAGCGCTTTTGGTGGGGTTGGCCGCGTCGAAGGCCTTCATGGCTTCATCGACCGTAGCGTTAAGCGCGTTCAGCTTCTGGCGCCACGCGGCCTGCTCGGCCTTGGGAGCGTAGCCGGCGATGCCGGCTAATGAGATATCAATACCGTCGAAGAAGCTCGTCTCATGCGGCGAGGCAGATACCCGCGAGGCGTAGAGATGATAACCCGAGTTCGCGGCGCCGGGCAGCGGAATGCCGATGCCGCCGTTCTGCGACTTCTGGTTGGCGAGACCCTCGCGTGCTACCTGAAAGTAAGAGAAGCCGAACTGCGGGTTGTAGGTTCCGGCGGGGATCTCGACGTTGGCCGAAGGGATGCCCTCAATCCAGGTCTTGTCAACGTAGTTGCGGAAGCGGACGGGTTCCCAGTGGCCGGTGGCGTAGTCGTAGATGCCCTTGTCCGTGACGCGCGCGAAGGGGACGCGGGCGTAGACCTTCAACGGGGTCCAAGGCAAAAGGCCCGCTTTAATCTGGTCGGGAAACATCTTCGGATCGCCGGCGGCGTTGTAGGCCTCCTGCGCCATCATGCCGGAGACCTGATGCTGGCCGTGCCCGTCGGAGACGTTGCCGGTGAAGACCGAGGTGACGACCAAGGGGCGGGTCATGCGGATGACGCGGACGACATCCGAGAGAACGCGGTCGTGGCCCCAGGTCTTGAGCGCCTCGTCGATGGTCTTGGAGAAGCCGAAATCGGCGACGCGGGTCCAGTACTGATGTACGCCGTAGTAGTTGCCGGCGGCGAGAAGCTCCTGGGTACGCATGGTGCCGAGCTCATCCCAGTAGTTCGAGGTCATGACGTTCTGTCCGCCTTCGCCGCGATTGAGCGTGAGAAGGGATGTATCGACGCCCTGACCGCGGCTTTCGTAGGCGAGCATACCGCCGTCCTCGTCGTCGGGATGGGCGACGACCATGGTGAGGCTGGCGCGTGTGTGCAGCTTTTGCAGGCTCTGCCAGAGGCCCGCCGAGCCGCGGTCGATGGCGAGGGGACGGGCGAGGGGCTGGCGATAGGGTGCAGGCTGAGCAGAAGGGTGGGCGGCAGCCGGATTGGCAACAGGGGGAGCCTGCGCCGTGAGAACCGTTCCGCAGGCAAGGAGGAGCAATGAAGTCAGGACGCTGAGGGGTTGATGGCTGGGTCGGCGGAGTGCGGCAAAGTTCATTGCGAAGTTCTCCTCAAGGACGGCGGTGCTTTTAAGCGTGGGTAATGGATATCATGCAAAAGAAACTTTGTAAAGTTTCCTAAGTTATGTAGAGTATGATCGTGACGAAGCAGGCATCAAGAAAAGCGAGCCATCAGAAAAAATGAGACTCAAGGATTTCAAGGATTCCGCGCCCCGACCATACCCGAAAGACCAGGAGAAGGGGCCATCGCGGCCTTCGCACCTGCGTCAGGTCAACGCGCGCGGCTTGCTGCGCCTGCTGCGAAAGCATAACCCGTGTTCGAAGGCCGACCTGGTACGGCTCTCCGGGTTGAGCGCGCCGACGGTATCGAGCGCGGTCTCGTACCTCGAGACGCAGGGCCTGATCGAGAACCTGGGCGAGGGCGAGTCGAGCGGCGGCCGCCCGCCGGGGCTGCTGCGCTTCCGCGCCAGTCACGGCTGCGTCGTGGGCGTCGATATCGGCGGCACCCGGCTGCGCATGATGCTGGCTGACCTGAACGGCACGGTGATCACGCAGTGGTCCACGCAGTTCTCCGAGAAGCAGAAGACGCCGAAAGCCGTGTGCGCGCGAATGCACGAAGGGCTGAAGGCGATGTGCCAGGAGAGCGGGATGCCGCTGCGCAAGGTGCTGCACCTCACGGCCGGAGCGCCGGGCATCACCAATGTGCACACGGGCGTTGTCATCTCCGCACCCAACCTGAAGGCATGGGACGACGTTCCCCTGCGCGCCATGATCGAGAAGCAGACGGGCATACCGGCGCTGATCGAGAACGACACCAATCTGGCTGCGGTCGGCGAGCACTGGCATGGAGCTTCGGCGGGCATGGACGACTTTATCTTCGTCGCGCTGGGCACCGGCGTGGGCGCGGGAATCTTTTTGCAGGGACGGCTCCATCACGGTTCGGCATGGAGCGCCGGCGAGATCGGATACATGGGCGTCAACGGCCTGCCGCGCGAGGCTTTGCGCGTGCGCTCGATCGGGCAGATGGAGCGCACGATCGGCGGCGCGGGCATCGAGCGGGAGTGGCTGCGGGTTTTGAAACGCTCAGGCAAGGGCGGCAAGACGGTGCTGGCCAAGCTGCGCGCGCCGCAGATCTTCGACCTGGCACAGGACGGCGACCCGCTGGCCGAGGAGGTGCTGCGGTACGCCGCCCGCGTTCTGGCCGACTGCCTGGCCAGCCTGGCGCTGCTGCTCGATCCCGAGACGATCATCCTGGGCGGGGGCGTCGGCTCTCACCCGGAGCTTTGTCGATGTACGCAAAAGCTGCTGGAGCAGAACGAATTTGCCCGTCCGACACTGGTCGCAAGCTCGCTCGGCACGCAGGCCCAGCTTCACGGCGCGATCTCGATGAGCCTGTCCGCTATTGAAAGTACGTTACTCGGCTAGAAATTCGCAGGATTTTTATATTGACATTGCAGAAACGGTTCTCTATGCTCACCAGCATTCAAGACTTTCTAAGTAGATTTTACTAAGTATGCCTTATGTAAGCGGTACGGAACATGAAGTCGGTTCAAATTCCAGGAGGCAACCCGTGACTATCCTTCACCTTGTTCGTCGTTCCATTTTAGGCTCTGTTATAGCAGCGGGGCTGATCGCCGTGTCGGCGAGTATCCCCGCGTGGTCGCAGTCCCAATCGATCAACGGCACCATCCGCGGGCAAGCGACGGATGCCAGCGGCGCGGCGCTTCCGGGGGCGGCGATTTCAATCAGCAATCCGGAGGTTGGCTACTCCAGCCAGATCGTCAGCGGCGCCGACGGCTTCTTCGTGCAGCCGAATCTTCCTCTGGGCACCTATAAGGTTACGGTCAGCAAGAACGGCTTTTCGACGTTGAATTTTGATAACGTCGTGTTGAACGCCGGTACCGTGAGCGTACTCGACGCGAAGCTGGCGGTGGGGGGAACTACGTCGACGGTCGAGGTGACGGCTAACGCCTCACTGGTGGACCCGGCGACGCTGAACCTGCAGCGCACGCTCAACACGCGCGAAGTGCAGAATCTTCCGCTGGTTTCGCGAAATCCGTACAACTTCATCGTCTTCCAGCCGGGCGTGAGCGGCCATCCGAATCCGGAGCTGGGCATACCGCGCTCGCTCAACACCAACGGCTTGCTGGACCGCATCAACTACCAGATGGACGGCATGGTGAACACGCAGAGCGACCGCATCGGGCTGCGGCTGTTCCCGATCGGCAACATCTTCGTCAAGGAAGTGCAGACGGTCTCGAACTCGTTCGCGCCGGAGTTCGGAGAGACTTCGGGCAACGTCTATAACGTCATCTCCAATAGCGGCACCAACAGCTATCATGGCGTCTTCCAGTACATTCATCGCTGGGTCGACGCGACCGCCTATCCCATCTTCGCGAACCATGCGAATCCCAAGCCGGACCTGCAACTCACCGACTATTCGGCGAACCTGGGCGGCCGCATCATCAAGGACAAGCTGTTCTTCTTCGCCTCCTACGAGAAGCTGACCCGCGGTTCGCCGGCCGCGGTCACCATTACCCCGGCCAACATCGCCGCGCTGGGCATTCCGGCCGACCAGGTGGTCTCTGCTCCGGGCCTGCTGCACGGCACCTTCACCGACGAGCGCGTGGACTGGAACATCAACAAGAAGAACTCGGCGTTTGTTCGCTACAACTACTTCAAAAACAACTTCCCGTATAACACGCAGGTGGGCGGGCTCAACACCAAGAGCACGGCGTCAGACTTTCTCGATCGCGCGCATGTGATCGCCGGACAGCTTACCACCACGATCAACGACCACTTCCTGAACGAGCTTCGCTTCTCCTGGCCCTTCCGCAACAACCAGCACTTTGCCAGTGCGGGCGGCGGAACCGGTCCGGCGATCGTTGTTGCCGGCGCGGCTAACCTTGGCGCCTCCAGCAATGCCGGCGACCAGTTCACCGACAAGGTGCCCAGCGGCAGCGACAACGTCAACCTGATTCTCGGCAAGCACGCCATGAAGTTCGGCTTCAACTTTGCCGAGCGCATCAACCGCCAGCGCGACCTTACCTTCAACCAGTACACCTTCAGCAACACGACGGCCTTCTCGGCGGTAGAAAACTACCTGCGCGCCAAGAACGGCGTCGATCCGTACGCTTACAGCAGCTTTTCGAGCAAGACCGACAGCAAAGGCATCGGCTATGCCTCCAAGTTCTGGGGCGCCTATGTGCAGGACACCTGGCAGATCTCTCCGCGGCTGCTGTCAATCTACGGTGTTCGCTACGACCGCTTCCAGGGACCAGCATCCAACCCGGACGCACTCTATCCAAACTCGCGCAAGTTCAACATCCCCAAGACCAACTTCGCGCCTCGTTTCGGTCTGACCTACCGGGCGACGGACAACACCGTACTGAAGGCGTCGGTCGGCGTCTTCTATCAGTCCACGCCAACCAATCTCTGGTTCAACGCCCTGAACCAGGATGGCTCGAACCGGACCTCGGTCTACTCCTACACGGTTCCGCATAATGCGTCGGGCATCGGGGTTCCACCCGCGGGCGCACCCGCGTTCCCGGATGTCCCCTCGACGGCCGGGAACACGTCGATTCAGGACGTAACCACCATCTCGCCGAACTTCAGGAACGAGTACACGTGGAACGCGACGCTGCAGATCTCGCAGCAGCTCTCCCGCTACGACTCCTTCCTGATCGGCTATGTAATGGCGAACGGCCGCAATCTCCAGCTCCAGCACAACATCAACCTCATCAATCCGATCGGCGAGCTGGCCGACGGCCGCCCGGTCTTCGGCGGCTGCAACCCGGTGGGAGGCATGTGCAGCCCGACGTACCGCGCCGATCCGCGGTTCAACAATGTCACCCAGGTCGAGTCGGGAGCGAACTCGAGCTTCAACGCGCTGGTGGTGAACTACACGCACGCGATCTCGCGCGGCATCCAGTTCAGCGCGAACTATACGTGGTCGCACACACTGTCGAACGCGCCCGAGGTCAATACCTTCGAGGTGAGCCCCTCCACCGCGAGCATCGAAGATACGACCAACTACCGCCGCGACTATGGAAATGCTTCGGTCAACCGGCCCAGCGCCTTCAACCTGACGGCGGTGATCGGGCCGACGTTCTCGCTGGAGAACCGCTTTGCCAACGAGCTGGCCAACCACAACATGCTGACGCTGCTGGCCAACATCTCGTCGGGTGACCAGGCCAGCATCTTCACGGGCTCGGCGCAGAACGGAGACAGCACGGTGACAAGCATTACGCGGCCGGCCTTCGTGGCGCGCAACACGGTGCGCTCGCCGAACGTTGCGCAGATCGATGCCCGCTACACAAGGTCGACGGCGAAGCTGTTCGATCGCTTCGCGCCGGAGTTTTTCATCGAGGCGCAGAACCTTTTCAACCATCCCAACGTAACTAACATTGCAACGGTTCAGCGAGTCACCGCCTTCGATCCCGCCATCGCCGGCCCCAACGGGGGCCTGCCGGTTGGCTCGCCGACGGTGAGCCGCAGTACCGTGCTCGAAGCCCGCATCGTGCAGTTCGGCGCCGCGGTCCGCTTCTAGCCTCCAGAGGGAGTGCGCAGGCCGGCGACGGTTTGCGGCTCCCTCATTTTTTCGTTCTCCGGCTGCTCTCAGCTCATCAAAAAGAAGAAGGCAGGTCTGGTTGAGTCTCCGAAGATTCCCTCAGGGGCTAAAGCCCCGCTGCAAACGAAGCACGGATGGCACGGCTGAAGCCGTGCCCTTAACAGAACCGGACCCGATCAGAGGTTCCTAAGGACAGAATGCCGCAGTCCAAAGTCAAATCGGTATTTCCCGCGCCGATCTATCGCGATACCGTCCTCTCCCAGGTCTTCGCCGACGCGAAACGCTACTTTCTCGATCCCCTGATTGAAATTGAATATGCACATACACTGATGCTCGCCCGGCAGCGGATTATGCCGGAGGCAGAGGCAGCAGAGTGCATTCGCGCACTCGACACGCTGAACCTCGACGAGATTCGCTCTACCGAGTACGACGGCAGCTTTGAAGACCTCTTCTTCTTCGTGGAGCAAAAGCTCGCTTCGCTCGCGGCCCCTGAAGTCGCGGGCAAGATGCACACCGCGCGCAGCCGCAACGACATCGACCTGACCATGTACCGCATCGTGCTTCGCGAGCTTCTGCTGGGGACGGGGGAGGCGCTGCTCGAACTGCGCCACCGGCTGGTGGAACTTGCGTGGAAGCACCGCGCCGCGCTGATGCCCGCCTATACGCACAATCAGCCCGCGCAGCCGACCACCCTGGGCCACTACCTGATGGCGTTTATCGAGATTCTGGAGCGCGACTCGGAGCGCCTGCGCGCCGCCTACGCGCGAGTAAACCGCAGCCCCATGGGCGCGTGCGCGATCACGACGACCGGCTTCCCGATCGACCGCGAGTTTACCGGCCGACTGCTGGGCTTTGACGGCCTGCAGGTCAACTCGTACGGAGACATCGCCGCGGTCGATTACCTGACCGAGAGCTGTTCGGTGCTGGCGGTCTCCATGCTGAATCTGGGACGCTTTGCGCAGGACCTTCTCCTGTGGAGCACGGCGGAGTTCAACTATCTGCGGCTCAGCGACGCCTACGTCCAGATCAGCAGCATCATGCCGCAGAAGCGGAATCCGGTGCCGCTCGAACATGTCCGCATTCTTGCCAGCCGTGCGTTCACCGAGGCGCAAGGCACGCTCGGCTGCCTGCACAATACACCGTTCGCGGACATGAACGATGCCGAAGACGATCTGCAGCCGCTGGCCTATACGGCGTTTGAAGACGGCGAGCGCAGCCTGCGGCTGTTGGCGGGGACTCTCGAAGAGGCCGAGTTCAACATCGAGCACATGGCGAAGGCTGCCGAAGGGAACTTTCTGCCGGTGACGGAGCTGGCCGATACGCTGGTTCGTTCGACCGGCATGAGCTTCCACTCCGCGCACGGGATCGTCAGCGGCGCGGTTAAAAAATTGAGCGGCGGTTACGACGCCGAGGCGATGTCCGAGATCATCGAACAGGACCTCGCAGAGTTTACGAAGGGCGCATCCTCTCTTACCAGGAAAGATATTCTCAAGGCGTTGAGCGCGGCGAACTTTGTGGCCGTACGGCGCATCGTCGGCGGGCCGGCGAGCGAGGCGCTCGATCCCGAGATCAAACGCGCGCAGGGGCAGGTATCCTTGGATCAACAATGGCTTGTCGCGGCGAGACAGGCCCTGGCGAATGCGCGAGCTTCGAGGAGGCAGGAGTTGGACGCGCTTATTCAACGGACTGCAACGCAGCGGGCTTTAGCACAAGAGACCGCAACGAACTCAGGGGAGTAAGTATCCAGCAGCCAGCGGCCAATAAAACGGTGGAGCTTCAGCGCGGCCTCTCCACCGGCTCCGCGCTCGGCCTCAATGTCATCGACATGGTCGGCGTGGGCCCCTTTGTCACGCTGCCGTTGATCGTCGGCGCGATGGGCGGACCGCAGGCCATGCTGGGATGGCTGCTGGGCGCGTTCCTCTCGCTGTGCGACGGTCTGATCTGGTCGGAGTTGGGCACGGCGTATCCCGAGGCGGGCGGCTCGTATGCTTATCTGAAAAATCTGTACGGCCCCAAAAAGATGGGCCGGGCCTTCTCGTTTCTCTATGCGTGGCAGCTTCTGTTCTCGGCTCCGCTCTCGATTGCATCGGGATGCATTGGATTCTCGCTGTACCTCTCCTACTTCTTTCCCCACGCGGGCGTGCCTCTCTTCTCGACTCACTTCTTCGCCGTGCCGATCATCCTGAGCGGCCAGACGCTGATGGCGATGGGGGCCTGCCTCGTTGCGCTGGCGGTGCTCTACCGCAGCATCGTGCAGATCGACAAGATCGTGCGTTGGCTCTCGTTTGTGGTGGTCGCCACGCTGGTCTTCATCATCGTCGCCGGGCTGATGAACTTCAACGCGCACATGGCCTTCGACTTCCCTGCCGGGGCCTTTCATCTGAACCATGCGTTCTTCCTTGGGCTGGGCGCGGGCATGCTGATCTCGGCCTACGACTACTGGGGTTACTACAACGTCTGTTTCGTCGGAGGCGAGGTCCAGAATCCGGAACGGACGATTCCGCGCGCGGTGCTGGGCGCGATCACGATTGTGGCGACGCTGTACCTGCTGATGAACATCAGCGTGCTCGGCGTTATTCCGTGGAAGGAGCTGGCCGCCGAGGCGGATACGCACACGCGGATGTACACCATGGCGACCTTCATGGAGCGGCTGTATGGCCATGGCGCTGCCGCGGTCGTCGTTATCCTGATCTCGGCCGCGGCGCTCTCCTCGGTCTTTGCCCTGCTGCTCGGCTACTCGAGGATTCCCTTTGCCGCGGCCAAGGACGGCAACTTCCCTGCCGTCTTCGGGCGCGTTCATCGCAAGCACCGCATTCCGCACGTCGCCTTGCTGACGCTGGGCGGGGTCACGCTGGTCTGTTGCGTCTTTCAGTTGCAGGCCGTCATTACCACCCTGGTGGTTATCCGCATCCTCTTCCAGTTCCTGCTGCAGGGCACGGCGGTCCTGCTGCCCAAGCATCGCCGCGAGCGCAAGCTGCGCGGATTCCGCATGCCGCTCTATCCGCTGCCGGTGATTCTCGCTCTCAGCGGCTTTGTCTTTATCCTGCTGTCGCGGCCCAACTTCCTCAAAGAGATGCGCACGGCCGGCGTGATCCTGATCGCAGGCGCGGCGGTCTATTGCGTGCGATTCTTCCGGTCGCGCAACCCCTCTCCTATTTCTTCCATCAACGATTCAGAGTAGGGAATTTCCGCTCCGGCTTAAAATTCGAGAATAACTATGTTGCCCACAGACTGTAGACGCACACTCGGCAAACTCTCCGCTCTTATCGGTCATACCCCCCTGCTCGAACTCTGCTATACCCACGACGGCGTGCCCGGGCGCATCTTCGCGAAGTGCGAGCAGATGAACCTGACCGGCAGCATCAAGGACCGCATGGCGCTCTCGATCCTCGATCATGCCTACCGTGAAGGACTGATTCAACCCGACGACACGATCATCGAAGTGACCAGCGGCAACACCGGCATCGCCTTCGCCGCACTGGGCGCGGCTCTGGGGCATCGCGTCGAGATCTACATGCCGGACTGGATGAGCCGGGAGCGCGTGGACATTATCCGCAGCTACGGAGCGACCGTGGTTCCGGTGACGCGCGAGGCCGGGGGATTTGTCGGGGCGCTACGCCTGGTCGACGAACTGGCGGACACGCGCAGCCATGTCTTTCTGCCGCTACAGTTCGCCAACCAGGCCAACGTCGATGCCCACCGGCTGGGTACGGGCGTGGAACTGACGCAGCAGCTTGCCAGCGAAGGCCTGCGCCCGGATGCGTTCGTCGCCGGTGTCGGCACCGGGGGCACCATCATGGGAGTGGGGCTTCACCTGCGCAAGACGCATCCGCTGGCGCGGGTGCATCCCGTGGAACCGGCGGAGTCGCCGGTGCTGTCGACGGGCTGCAAGGTGGGCACGCACCGGATTCAAGGCATCTCGGACGAGTTCATCCCGGCGATTGTGGACCTGTCGCTGCTGGACCGCCCCATCCCGGTCTCGGATGGCGACTCGATCCTGATGGCGCAGAAGCTGGCGGCTTCGCTGGGGCTGGCGGTCGGTATCTCCTCGGGCTGCAATTTTCTCGCCGCGCTGGCCGTGCAGAAGGAGCTGGGGCCTAACTCCATCGTTGCGACGGTCTTCAGTGACGACAACAAAAAATACCTGAGTACCGGCCTGTTGCAGAGCGAGCCGCTGCGCGACCACTACCTGTCGCCCGGCGTTCAGTTGAAGAGCCTGCGTGTGATAGCGGCACCGCGTCCGGCGTGAGGACGGCCTGGATGCAACTCTCATTTTCGCGGGCCGCGGGCTAAGATGGTGAAGGTTCTCCGAAGGGGAATCGGATAACACTATCTCTGTTTCGGATACACGATGGCCGCTCTCTCTCTCAATCGCGCTTACGACAAAGTGCTGGCGCTTCTCTTTTTGCTGGCGGCTGTGCCGTTGCTTCCCGCGCAGACGCAGGGCAATGGCGAGGTCATGCAGCTGATGCAGCAGGGCACGGGCGCTATGCACCGGGGAGACGCTGCCGAGGCGGAGAGATACTTTACGCAGGCAACCGTCAAGGCGCCGCAGCTTGCCGATGCCTTTCTGGGCCTGGGACTGGCCGAACTGCGCGCGGGCAAAGCGGAGGCGGCGAGGCAATCCCTGACAAAGGCTGTCAGGCTAAACCCGAAGCTGAACGGCGCTCACATGTTTCTGGGAATAGCAAAGTACCAGATGAACGACGCGGCGGCGGCCGGCGCGGACCTGCGGGAGGAGATTAAGCTTCAACCCAAAAATGTAGAGGCGCTGACGTGGCTGGGCATCATCGAGCTGGGAGCGGGCCACCCGGACGAGGCCGCCGGGCCGCTCGATCAGGCGGCAGCACTGACGCCGAACGATCCGAACATTCTTTATCTGCGGGGGCGGGCGCATAGCCTGATTGCCGAGGAGTCGTACCAGGCGCTCTACCGGATTGATCCGGACTCGTGGCGAGTTCATCACGCGCTGGCGGAGAGCTATTCGGCCTCGGGACAGCCGGACAAAGCCATTGCGGAGCTGCTGAAGGCCATTGCTAAGCAGCCGTCCAATCCTGACCTGTACGAGTCGCTGGGCGATGCATACCAGAAGGTCAGCCGCTTCGACGACGCGATCAAGGCCTATGAGCAGGAGGTGAAGTTCAGCCCGCACAACGGAATCGCGCTCTACAACCTGGGCAAGATTCAGGTGGAACGGGGCGATCCGCAGGCTGGTGTTCCCCTGCTCGAACAGGCCGTCGATGCGCATGCCAGCCCTGCGCCGACCTATTTTTATCTGGGGCTGGGACTGTCGAAGATCGGTAAGAATCAGGAGGCCGCGGAGTGGATTGAAAAGTCGATGCGGGCCAATCCCTCGGACTTCATCAAGCAGAGCGGCTATTATGAACTGGCCCGCTTGTACCAGAAGCTGAATCGCAAGGAAGACTCCCAGCGCGCGCTCGATGAGTTGAAGAAGTTGAAGGCGCGTCAGGCAGAGGCCGCGACGGAAGCGGCGAAATAATAACAGCGGGATAAAGCAGTTAGAGCGGTTCTCCTCCAGATGGAGTACCCGGCGATTCGGGCGAAACGCGGATTCCCTTCGGGAATGACAAACAAAGGAAGCTACCCCTGAGAGGAGAATGGCTCTAAGTTCGGCTCTTCTTCTTCATCTGTTTCATCGTGCCTGGGGGAAAGCCGGTGGACTCACGGACGACAAGATCGGTCTGGATGTTGTACTCGCGCTTTTCGGGGGTTTCGCCCTTGGTTTCGACGCAGGCACGCAGCGCGTTGACGGCGGCGCGCGCCAGTTCGAAGCGCGACATCTGAACCGTCGTCAGCGGAGGAATCGTGACCTCGGCGATGTGGATGTCGTCGAAGCCGATCACCGAGAGGTCGTCGGGCACCCGCAGGCCGGCGCGATAGAGGGTGTGCAGGACACCGATTGCGGTCATGTCATTGGAGCACATAACGGCAGTCGGCAGGTTCTTGCCCGCCAGCAACTGCTTCATGGCCGCCATGCCGCCCTCGAGCGTGTGGTCACCCGGAACGATCCACGCCGGGTCGGGCGTGATGCCGCACTCTCGCAGCGATTCAGAGAAGGCCGCCAGGCGCGACTGCGCGGAGTGCAGGCCCACGGGGCCTCTCACAAAGGCGATGTTCCTGTGGCCGAGCGCCGCCAGATGCTGCACGCCTTGGCGGATGCCGCGATGGTAGTCCACCTTCAAGACGTTGATGCCGGGTCCATCGGGTCCCACGTCGATGAAGACCAGGGGAACTTTTCTCTGGGCCAACTGGCCCAGCAGCGGCTGCTCAATGCCGAACGTCATCACCGCGACGCCGTCCACCTTGCGCTCCAGCATGCGGCGGATGCAGTGCGACATGCGCTTGGGATCGTAGTTGGTCGAGCTGACGAGGATCTCGTATCCATGCTCGACCGCAATGTCTTCAAAGCCCTGGATCAGCTCGGGGAAGAACGGGTTCGTAATCTCGGAGACGATCAGGCCAAGGATCCAACTGCGGCCAGAGACCAGCGCGCGCGCCTGCGTGTTGGGAAAGTAGTCGAGCTCCTCGATGACCTCCCAGACGCGCTTGGCGATCTTCGGGTTAACCGTGGGCACCCGGTTGATGGTTCGCGAAACGGTAGCAATGGAGACGTTCGCCAGATTTGCAATGGTGCGAATGTCCATGCGCTCAGGAGGCGTCGCCTTGTTCCTGCCCCTCTTCTTCTTTTCCTGCCCGGTGTCAGCCATAAGGTTGTTGGGAATGCGTTTACAGGATAGCGCACACGTCCCGGCTGATCCTGTCAAGCCTTCGGCCTGCTCACGAGAAACTGCTAGGCATCGCGGGCATGGTCCACGGGCATGTCCTCGCCGGACCAGGCTGCCTGCTGCGTCCACAACGCCGCCGGGGCAGACCAGAACGGGTCCGCCAGGGGAAGACCAAGGGGAAGCCACGCCGCGCTGGCCAGGTAGAGGCTTCCGGTAGAGATATAGGTCTCGCCCAGCGATGGCTGGTGACCGGCGAGGCCGATCTGCAACCAGCCATTCGCGGAGAAGGTTCCGGCAGGCGTGAGCGTGCGCTGCTGCACGGCGGTCAGGGCGCAGCGGACCTGCGGCGGATGGACGGCCTCGGGCAGCAGATGGCGGAGGCTGCAATCGGCAAGCAGATGAAACGCTCCGCAGCGATAGGTGATGGAGCGGCCGAGGACGGGATACTCACCCCGCGGGCCGATGACGCGCTCCTGAATGGCGGCGTAACGCTGGGCGCGCTCGTGGATGGCCGGGCGCATGTTCTTCCACGCGGGCTCGGCGTCGCCGAGGGTCTGCATCAGTTGCAGCAGATAGGGCTGGATGACGAAGCTGTTGTAAAAGTCGGCGTGGAAGTGGGGGCCGTCGCCGTAGGTGCCGTCGCCGAGATACCAGTCCATGTGCTGGCGCAGAGCGTAGTCCACGCGGAGGCGGTCCCAGTCGCCGCCAAGCGCCATGATGGCGGCCTCGTTGACGGCGGCGAAGAGCAGCCAGTTGTTGTAACCGGGCAGGACTATGCGCTCGGCGGTGAAGGCATCGATCAGCCGCCGGCGCACCGAGGCATGGAGCGGCTGAACCAGTTGGAGTGGTGCGCGGAGCAGAGCGAGTGCAAAGAAGGAAGAGTCGACGAGCGTCTGCGGGGTTGCTCCGAAGCGCATGAAGTCGGGCGAGGAGGGATCGACCGCGGAGGCGATGGCGGTGAGAGCCCAGCGCCGGTAGCGGACGCGCAGGGCGGTCTCCTCGGCCGGTTCGCCGGGGGAGGGTTCGAGTTCGAGCCACGGCGCGAGACCGGCGAGGAGGCGGCCAAAGGCCTCGAGCGGCGAGCCGACCGCGCGTGAGGCAGCCTCGCCGGGAGCGGCTTCGACGGGCATGGCGGCGCGCAGACGGCGCTCGCTGAGAGCGTGCAGGACGGGCTCGGAGACGCGCTCGAGAAAGTCGAGCCACAGGGCGCGGTCGTTCTTCGCGGAGGGAGCAGGCGCGGTCGATGCAGTGGATGGCGCGAGGCCGGAGGCGGCGGCATCGACAGCCTGCGCGTTGCCGGAGGTCGCAAGCAGCGTTGTCGCTCCAGCGGCAAGCGTGTTGAGCAGGAATGTGCGCCGTGTCTTTGTTTCTGGCTGATGCATGAATCTCCCTTTTTTGATCTTTGACGATCAGGGGCAACCATAGGGCGTGCCACTGCCCTGAGTCAAGTAAAGCGCCACTTTAAGAGACCGTCCGGAGACTCGATACGACGACGAGAACAAAAGCCAATACAGGGGTCTCTCCACTGCGGCGTGCGATGAAGCCGCACGCCTTCGGTCGAGATGACGTGCTTTTAAGAATCTCTTAGCGGTTGATGGCCTTGTTTGAGAGTTTGGACTGGCTCTTAGTCGCACGGTTATTTTTTGAGCGCGTTGAGCGTGTCTTTGCTGAGCGGCTTCTCGTGCAACAGAAGTTCGGTGGCGCGGACGCGCGGGTTGGCGTGGAACCAGTGTTGCACGATGCTGTCGTGGAGAAGGTTGGTGACGGCGAGCAGCGACATGCCCTGGTGATGCGCCATCCACGAGCGCACGAGTCGCGGCTGCTTGCCCTCGGTGAAATCGGCGGCCTCGTAGAAGCCGTAGGCGCCGGTCCAGCCCGTGGCGGCCATGCGGCGAAGATTCGCGAGCGCGTCATTTCGCAGAAGCGGCAGCGCCAGAAATGTTGAGTAGGGAGAGATGACGGGACCGTCTTCGGCGCCGTATTTGAGCGCCAGCTCGGGAATACCCCAGGCCTGATAGCGATAGCGGCCCGAGTCGTCGGTCTGGGCGAAGCCCGACTCCGAGATGCCCCACGGAATATCGCGCGTATAGTCGCGCTGGATATGAACGGCGGATTGCAGCGAACGCGCGATCAGCGTGTCGGGGTAGGTCCGCATCCACAGCGCGGGCATCATGTACTCGAACATGGTGCCGGTCCAGGAGAGCAGAGCGGCGCGGCCTTTGACCAGAACATGCGAGCGTCCCAGGCGGAACCACGCCTGCTGAGGAATGTCGCCCTTGGCGATGGCGAGCAGAGAGGCGATGCGCGCCTCGGAGGCGAGAAGATCATAGCAGGCCGGATGCAGCTCGCCGGTCGTGCCGTCGTAGGCGATCGACAGCAACTGCCGTGACTCGACCAGAAGGAAGCTGAAGTCCATGTCCTCAGCGTACTGCTCGGCGCGGGCAGCGATAGAGGCTATATCGGCTTCGAGCCGCGCGAGATTGGCCTTCGCTGATGAGAGCAGTGGTCCCAGTTCGGCGGCCAGCGGGCTCAGGCTCGACGCCTCCGCGTGAGCGACCGGGGTGTCGGCGATGCGGCGCTCGAGAACTCCGACGTACTGCACTGCCGTCTGCAGGGTTGGAACTTCGCCCTCCTTGTTTTTCAGGTCGGCCTCGACTCCTTCTTTTGTCGAGTCTCCGCCGAAGTATTCGAACAGAGGAGCGAAACGGGGTAGCAGCCAAGGCGTATATTGTTCGACGAAACAGGCCAGAGCATCGCGGCGGCGAGCGGCTTCCTCGACGTGCCAGTCCGGTTGCTGTGCGGATTCGTCCGGCGGCGGGGCAGCAAGCAGCCGCTCGATGCGGGAGCGAATCGGCAGGGAGCCGGCATGCGTGGCCGATTTCTTTTGATGCCGGTTCGATGGGACTTCCAGCATGTGGTCGATGGCGGTAAAGGCGTCGGCGCTCAGGAGGGGGCGCTTCAGCAGGTCGAGCGCGCCGGTATGCAGCGTGTAGAGAGAGGCGGCGAGATTGCCGCTGTCGACCGCCGAGACGATGAGCGGCGCGATGGGACGAAGCGTCTCCATGTTGTACCAGTTGTAGATGTGGCCTCGCTGCTTCTCCAGCCGGTTATAGGTGTCGAGCGTTCCCAGCGTCTGCACGGCGAACTCGGGCAGCGTGATGAAGCCGAACTCGTAGGCCGCCTGCCGCGAGTTGAAGAGCATGCCGAGGTTGGTGGGCGAGAGCGTCCTGACCTGGAGCAGACCCTGCTCCTCGACGTTGTCGGGGATGAGCCAGTGATTCTGCTCGCCGCCGAACTCGGAGAAGAAGCGCCAGATGTGCAGGGCATGACCCTCAAGAAACGATTGGTCCGCATGGGACAACGGACCTTCGATCCGGCGCGGAGGCGCATCGAGCCAGAAGGCCGCGACAGGGGCGAGCGCCCAGAGCACCAGTACCGGAGCCGCGGCAAGCAGCGCGTGAGGATGGGTCCACGCCAGAGCGGCGGCGAAAGAGAGCGCCAGCACGGGCGAGAGGCTGAGGTAGCGGTCGAGCGAGCTTTTGGAGGAGCCCTCCTCCGCCTGCGCCGCCGTCTCCCAGTCCAACAGGTTTCGCCCCGAGATCAGCGTGCGATTCAGTGAGCGCACGATGGCGTCGAGCGAGAGCAGCATGTGATGGGGAAGAAAGATGAGATTGAGGATCGTGATCCCGAACGATGCCGCGAAGGTGGAAAGAGCGTCTTTTGCCGTGACGATGCTTACATTCAACAGCGCGCGGCTGGCGTTGAAGCCGAACTGGACGAGGCCGGGCAGAAGAAGAACGATGAGCGTGGCGATGGTCCAGTAAACCGGGCCGCCGGGAAGAAAGAACCAGCCGAAGATGAAGAGAAGGAATGTGATCGGTTCGAGGAGGCTGCGGCGCAGGTTGTCGAGGATCTTCCAGCGGGAGATGGTGCTGATAGGGTTGGGAACCGAGTGGCCGAACTCGTCGGGCACGGGGCTGAAGATCCAGCGCATGATCTGCCAGTCGCCGCGCAGCCAGCGATGCTTGCGGCGGGTGTGCGCGGAGTAGTGCGACGGATAGTCATCAATGACCTCGATGTCGGTGGCGAGGCCGACGCGCACATAGGCTCCTTCGATGAGGTCGTGCGAGAGCAGAGCGTTGCGGGGGAAGCGGCGCTCGAGCAACTGGTGCAGCACGGAGACCTCGTAGATGCCCTTGCCGGTGAAGATGCCTTCGCCGAAGAGGTCCTGGTAGGCGTCCGAGACCGCTCGGGTATAGATGTCGAAGCCGGTCTCGCCAGAGTAGAGCGACGCCATGCGCGAGCGCGACGCCGAGCCGACGCTGACGCCGACGCGCGGTTGCAGGATGCCGTATCCGGCGGTGACGATGCGCAGGCGCGGATCGATGATCGCCTGGTTGAGCGGATGGGCAATCGTGCCCGTCAGCCGTGCCGCGGCGCCGCGCGGCAACTGCGTGTCCGAGTCGAGCGTGATGACGTAGCGCACATGGTCGAGCAGATGCAGAGGACCGGCCTTGACCGGGAAGGTATCGTAGGTGTGAAGCAGCAGCTTGTTCAGGTCGAGCAGCTTGCCGCGCTTGCGCTCCCACCCCATCCACACTCCCTGACGGGCGTTGAAGACGCGATGGCGATGCAGCAGGAAGAACGATCCTCCCCGCTGGCCGGCGTATTTCGCGTTGAGTTCGTTGACCAGATGCAGCGCCAGCAGCACCAGGGGGCTGTCATCGGTATCGGGCGGCCGGGTGGTGGTGTCGGGAAGATCGGTGAGCAGGCCAAAGTGAATATGCGGGTCCTGATTGGCGAGATAGCGCGCCTCCAACTCTTCGAAGAGCTCGATGACCTGCTTCTCCTGCGTCAGCAGCGTCGGCACGATGACCAGGGTCGTCATCTCCGGCGGAACACCTTTCGAGAAGTCGAGCTTGGGCAGAGGCTCGGCCTTCATCAGCGCGGTGATGCTGCCGTTGATGAGATCGACTGCTCCCTGCGTGGCCGGGAGCAGTGCCAGCAGCAGAGCGCCGATCACCGCCCAGTAGTCGTTGTGCGGAACCAGGGGGAGGACGATGGCGGTAATCAGCAGGACGGAGAGCGTAAAGGTGCCGAGGATATAGAACTCCTCGCTCCAGCGGCGCATGGCACTGCGCAGAACCTCAATGAAGGGCGGCCGATAGCCGATGCGGCGATGCAACTGCGGAACGCCCTCCGCCACGAGATAGTAGCCGATATGCGATCGGCGTCGGGTGGTCCGGGGGTCGGCGTGCGGCGCGGAGGAGGCCTCGCGCGCCAAGGTCAGGGCCGCCTCGGCGGTCTGCATCTCGCTGAAGGTGGCGTGGCTGGCCATCTCCGCGATCTTGCGGTGATAGATGCTGCGCGTCTCGTCTTCCATTTGGGCGAAGGCGCCTGCCGGGTCCTCGCGAAGAATCGCATCGAAGGCGATCAGCGGCTCCAGCACGGGCCGCCACTCGCACTGATCGAGCCGCCTCATGCCGTGCAGGGGAACGGAGAAGGGCGAATCTTCGATGGGCGGAAGCTCCCCGGCGGCGAGCGCCTCGTCAGCGCGATCGAGGATGAACTCTAACTGCGCGAGCTTGAGCGCCTGCGGCAGAAGCTCGATCTCGCGCAGCAGCAGAGGCTCGCGCTGCTGAAACTGACGGACGTAGACGGCCAGCGATTCCCCCGACCATACCCGCGCCACGGAAAGGTACCCTTCCGCGAGGAACAGGACCAGCGGCAGCACCTCGCCCGAGGCCAGGCGAACCTGGGGCACCTGCAAGAAGCCTTCCGTCGCGCTCTCCGAGCTGGCGAGGGCGGCCTTCAACATGCGGGCGCTCTCGACGTATTCGAGCTGCGGCGTCAACTGGTTGTCCGGCACCTGTCTTTGGAAGGTCGCGAGCTGCTGCTGGAAGCGCTCAGCCAGCCTCTTCAGGCGATTCTCATAGTCCTTGCCGCCGGTCGCGGAAGGGACGACCTCCAGATGCCGGATCAGCGTGTCGGCGTGCTGCCGCAGCTCGTCGTCGGGGATCGTCGGCTTCTCCTGCAGGCCCTCGGTCGGCAGATCGGAGACAGGGGCCGTCGGCGGCGGGAGGCTCTCGGAGGTGTGGTCGTTGGGGAATAATGTCATAGCCGCTTCCTTGTGGGTCGTGCAGGATTTTGCCTGCGACGACCTTGCAGGGGAATATAAAGTTAGGCCGGCAGCGAGAGGCTGCATCTATCTGTAGCTGGCCGCCTGCATCTCGAACATCTCCGCGTAAAGGCCGCCTTTGCGCATCAGCTCTTCGTGGTCTCCTTCCTCGATAAGACGACCGCCGGAGAGGACGACGATGCGGTCGGCCATGCGGACGGTGGAAAACCGGTGCGAGATGAGCAGCGCCATCTTGCCGAGGGTCAGCTCGGCGAAGCGCTCGAAGACCTCAAGCTCGCTGCGGGCGTCGAGCGCCGCTGTCGGTTCGTCGAGAATCAGCAGCTGCGCGTCACGCAGATAGGCGCGGGCCAGAGCGATCTTCTGCCACTCCCCGCCCGAAAGCTCGACGCCGCCCTCAAAGCGACGACCCAGCATCTGGTCGTAGCCGCCGCCGAGCTTGCCGACCACCTCATCGGCCAGGCTCTTGTGCGCGGCGCTCTCCAGATCATCCTGGGTGTGTGGCTGGTCGACGCGGCCTACGGCAATATTCTCCCGCGCCGTCATCTCGAAGCGCATGAAGTCCTGAAAGATAACGCCGATGTGACGATGCAGATCTTCAAGCTCGTAATCGCGCAGGTCTACGCCGTCGAGCAGAATCTGTCCTTCGGTGGGATCGTAAAGGCGGGTGATGAGCTTGACCACCGTCGTCTTGCCCTGGCCGTTCTCGCCGATCAGGGCGATGCGCTCTCCCGGCGAGAGCGTGAGGTTGAAGTTGTGCAGCACGGTGCGTGTGGTCCCCGGGTAGGCAAAGGAGACGTTGCGAAACTCGAAGCCGCGCTCGATCGGCACAGGCATCCTGCGGCCATCGGGCTTGGACTGTACCGTCGGCTCCATCTCGAAGAAGGCGATCAGGTCGGTGAGGAAGAGCGCCTGGTCGGCGATGCCGGAGACGGTCGAAAAGACCTGTTGCAGGTTGGAGCTTGCCTGCTGGATCGACGTGGTGAGGAAGGTGAACTTGCCGATGTTGTAACTGCCGCCGAGCGTGCGCCAGATGACATAGATATAGGCGCTGTAGTAGCCCAGCGTTCCGATGACGCCGAGCATGCCGCCCACAACGAGCTTCGAGCGCGAGAGCGCGACATCTTCAACGTAAATCTGGTGCGCCAGCGTCTCGAACTTGTTGGTGAAGAACTTGTACAGGCCGAAGAGCTTGACCTCTTTGGCGCCCTCGCGGCTGCCGGCGACCTGGCGCAGGTAGTCCATCTGCCGCTTGGCCGGGGTCTGACGAAAGTTCTTGGCGTAGCCCAGAAAGGCGAAGTGGGTCTCGCCCAAAAACGACGGCAGCACGCCCAGCGCCAGCAGAAGCACAAGCCACGGCGACGCCCACGCCAGCACCGCGGTAAAGGTCAGGGTCGTAATCACCTGCTGGATGAGCCGCCCCATCTGCTGGATCATGCCCAGCCGGTCGGTGGCCTGCACTCGCGCCCGTTCCAACCGGTCGTAGAAGACCGGGTTCTCGTAGGTCGTCAGGTCCAGCCGCGAGGCCTGCTCCATGACGCGCACGCTGACGTACTGGGTGTAGCGATTGGCCAGCAGCGAGTCGGAGTAGTCCATGGCGTGCATGAGCAGGCCGAAGACAACGTTCAGCCCGACCTCGGTCGCTACCAGTATCCAGAAGTCGTGCGGCAGGACCTGTCCGCGCAGCACATCGGCGATGTCCTGCAGGATTAGCGCGGCGACCTTGGCGATGGCGATCGGCAGCGTTGCCACGATAACGCGGATCATGAGGCCCCAGACGACGACCGACGGGCCCGAATCCCACAGGATGCGCAGCACCGGCGGCAGATTCCGTAGCGCGCTCAACCGGTCGCGCCACGGGCTTTCCACTTTTCTATGGATGGGGGCTTCGCTCATAAAGCTCAATTTAGATGCACCGACCAAAGGCCGTCTCGGCCGGAGCGTATAGGGATGGATGCACGAAAATCCATAGATGTTGGATGTTCGTGATTCAAAAGGCTCGCTGCGGAGGATCTCATCAAAGGTATCTCTGCCAGCATATTAGACTTCCCGCTCCGGGAGCTGGGTGGAGCGGTCTCCGGAGCGGCCTCAATTTATGGCCTTCTCCGAGGAAGGGTTCCCGCAGGATGTTTCCTGTGCGATTATGGGAACCCGGCGGCTACCATCGGCGTATGGTTCTCAAGGCAGAGGAGATTCGGTTATGCGCGTAATTCAGATGACAGCCTCGATGGTGCTTGTGGGCGCGGTGATGATGAGCGGATGCAGGGTCGAGTCCGACAAGAAGGGCGGCGACGACAACGTGAAGATCGCCACGCCGTTCGGCGGCATGCAGGTGAAGACCAACGATGCGGCGGTGCTCGAAGGCATGGGCCTGCCCGGCTATCCCGGAGCGGAATTGGTGAAGAAGGACAAGGACCACGGCTCCGCGGATGTGAACATGAGCTTTGGCAGCTTTCATCTGCGTGTCAAGGCTGCGAGCTACCGGACGCCCGACAGCCCGGACAAGGTCGAGGCCTTTTACCGGAAGGCGCTGGGACGCTACGGAGACGTCATCAAGTGCTCGGACGACAGGCCGGTAGGCGAGCCGGTGCGTACCCAGGAGGGGCTGACCTGCAACGACGACAACAAGCACGTCGCCATCGATGACGATATGTCGCGCAAGCTGGAACTGAAGGCAGGCTCGCGCCAGCATCAGCATATCGTTGCCATCAATCCCGAGGGCACGGGCACGAAGCTGGGCCTGGTCGCGCTCGACCTGCCCGGGCACTCCAGCGGCAACGGCGAGAGTATGCAGTGAGCCGGTCGGCGGTAAGGCTTGCCCCTCCCTACCGGCTGCGGTAGTTTCATAAGATATGCATGAATTTTGTCACCGTTGCGGCGGGGAGCTTTCAGACGGTGACGGGGGCTTACCCTTCTGCCCGCATTGCGGCGCTCCGCAGATCTACCTGACGGATCACGACCAGCCTGCGGAGGTGTCGGAGACCGGCACAACCGGGTCAGCGCCTCCGCCTCTACCCCGTCCGATCGAGTGGAAGACGGCGATCCGCTGCGCCCTTCTGGTAGCGATTGTCGCCGCGGTGCTGAGCCTGATTGCGGCGCGATTCGAGGCGATCTCCGCGCTGAGCTGGCTGTGGACGGTGAGCGGCTCGTTGATTACGCTGGCGCTCTACCAGAAGCGGCAGCCGCAGGCCCGGATGGATGCCGCCGTGGGCGCGCGCATCGGCATCGTCGTCGGTATCGTGCTGATAAGTTGCCTGGCAGTCGCCATGGCCGCGGGCGGGCTGGCCGCGCGCTATCTGCTGCACAATATGGCCGGATTCGATGCCCAGTTGACCCAGCAACTCCATCTCCAGATCGAACACGCCATCAAGGCCAACCCCGAGGCGAAGTCGGTCGAGGGCTATCTTTATTCGCCGGAGTTCCGGGCCGGCATGATGCTGGCCGGCTTTGCCATGGTCTCGGGCATCCTGCTGGTGGTCTCGACGGTGGGCGGCGCGGTGGGCGGCATGATGCGCACCCGGCGGAAGGCTCCGTTGTGAGGGACGATCTTCGTACAGCGACACCGGCAGCTTAGGTCCGGACCTTCAATCTGGCCCGGGCTGCTGATATCATCAAGCGCAATTGCTATGAGTGAAACTACGAAAGCGCAAATGCCGAAGATACGCGAAAAGGGCCGCCTGATGTCCGCCTCCGAGATCGAGCGGACGCTGGTGCGGCTGGCCCACGAGATCGTCGAAAAGCACGACGGCTGCGACAACCTGGGGCTGGTCGGGATCAAGCGGCGCGGCGTTCCCCTGGCCGAGCGGCTGGGCGCGCTGATCGCGAAGATCGAGAAGCGACCTGTCGACACGGGTGTCCTCGACATCAGTTTTTACCGCGACGACCTTTCGACGGTCGGACCGCGGCCAACGGTTTCTCCGTGCGACGTGGGCTTCGAGGTGACCGGCAGGGACATCGTTCTGGTCGACGACGTGCTCTACACCGGCCGCACCATTCGCGCGGCGTTCGATGCCCTGTTCGCCCATGGACGGCCGAAGAGCGTCCAGTTGCTGGCGCTGATCGACCGCGGTCACCGCGAGTTGCCCATCCAGGCGACCTTCGTCGGGCGCACAATATCCACCTCGGCGCGAGAGATCATCGAGGTGAAGCTGAACGAGATTGACCAGCAGGAGCAGGTGCTCCTGGTCGAGCTGGTGGACTGACGAAGTTGATGACGCAAGCATCGCAAGACCCGAAACAGGCCACGAAATTGAACGGAAGACGCGCCTACGCCGGCGGCTCGCTGCTGAGCGTGACTCACCTCTCGCTGGAGCAGGTCTCCGGCATCCTGAACGTGACGGTACAACTGGAGCGAATGGACCACGCGGAACGCTCGCGGATGCTGGCGGGACGGCGCATTGCTCTTTTGTTCTACGAGTCGAGCACGCGGACTCGAACCTCGTTCGAACTGGCTGCCAAGTCGCTGGGCGCAACCACGACCCTGGTCAGCGACAAGTCCTCTTCGATCGAAAAGGGCGAGAGCCTGAAGGACACCGGCCTGACGCTGCGAGCGCTGGGCGCGGAGGCGATCATCCTGCGCCACCCCTCGTCGGGCGCTCCGTTTCTGCTGGCGCGCGAGACCGGCCTTCCCATCCTGAACGCGGGGGACGGGATGCACGAGCACCCCTCGCAGGCGCTGCTGGATGCGCGGACGATGCTGATGCGCCTGCCCGGCAGAGACGCTACCGTGGCCACGGCGAAGAGCCTCGAAGGCGTCACAGTCGTCATCACCGGGGACATTCTGCACAGCCGCGTGGCGCGATCCAATGCTCTGCTGCTGCCCCGTCTGGGAGCGAAGGTGCTGCTCTGCGGCCCCGAGCCGCTGCTGCCCGCGTCTGCCCTTGGACTTGGCCCGGGAGTCGAGATCGTCCGCGACTTCGACGAGGCGCTCGGGCGGGCCCAGGTTCTGATGATGCTGCGCATCCAGAAGGAGCGGCTGGCGGGCCTGGAGCTTGATCTGGCGGATTACATTGCACGGTATCAGCTTAACGGCGAGCGGCTGGCCGCGGGCGCTCCCGACGCTCTGGTGCTGCATCCCGGCCCCATGATTCGCGGGCTGGAGATTACGGGCGATGTGGCCGACGGTCCCAACTCGGCGATCGAGCGGCAGGTGAGCAACGGTCTGGCGGTGCGCTCGGCGCTGCTGCTGCGAGCCTTCGGCGTGGGCGGATTCGAGAGTGTGATTGCATGAGTGATCTATTGATCCTGAACGGGCGCGTGATCGACCCGGCGAACCGCGTAGACGAGGCTCGCGATCTGCTGCTTCGCGACGGAAAGGTCGCCGCGGTGGAGAAGCCCGGCAGCCTGAAGGACGTGGAGGCAGCGGAGACGATCGACGCCGCGGGGCTGGTGGTCGCTCCCGGCCTGATCGATGTTCATGTCCATCTGCGCGAGCCGGGACAGACATACAAAGAGACGATTGCCACGGGAACGGCGGCGGCGGCGGCTGGCGGCTTTACGACCGTGGTGGCCATGCCCAATACCCTTCCCGTCAACGACTCGGTCGCCGGTCTGGAGTGGATGCTTGCTCCCGAGCGCGGGGCCGTTGTGAAGCTGTTTGCCATGCCCGCAGCCACGCTGGGCAGCATGGGCGCAACGCTGACGGACTTTGCCGCGCTTCACGCCGCCGGCGCTCTCGGCTTTACCGACGACGGCAAGCCGGTGCTCGAAGACGAGATCATGCGCGCCGCCCTGATTGCAGCGGCGCGGCTGGGCGTTCCCGTCTCGCAGCACGCCGAGGACACGCACCTGACCGGCGGTTGCAGTATGAACGCCGGGCCGGTGGCCTTTCGGCTAGGCCTGCGCGGCATGACAGTCGAGGCAGAATCGCGCATCGTCGAGCGCGACATCCGGCTGCTGCGCGAGATCGAAAAGTCCGAGGGGCTGCATCCTCATCTGCACGTGCAGCATGTCTCGACGGGACGCGCGCTGGAGGCGATTCGCGAGGCCAGGCAGCAGGGTCTGCATGTTACCTGCGAGGCCGCGCCGCACCACTTCACGCTGACCGACGAGGCCGTCGGTGACTACGACACCAACGCCAAGATGAATCCTCCGCTTCGCGCCGAGGCCGACCGGCAGGCCGTTCTTTCCGGGCTGGCCGACGGTACCGTGGACTGCATCGCCACCGATCACGCACCGCATGCGGCGCACGAGAAGGAGCAGGAGTTCGAACGCGCTCCCAACGGCATTACCGGACTTGAAACTGCGCTGGGGCTGGCGCTGCGCGTGCTCCACAAAGGCCAGGGGCTGGCGCTGGGCAGGATCATCGCGCTGATGAGCGCGGCCCCGGCCGGGATCGTCTCGCTCGCCGACCGCGGTTCGCTGAAGACAGGCAACTGGGGCGATGTTGTGGTGTTCGATCCGGCAGCCGAGTGGAGCTTCGCGGCAAAGGACTCGCGGTCGAAGTCACGGAACACGCCCTTCGATGGAGCGGCGATGTCGGGCCGGGTGAAGGCCACCATCAGCGAAGGCCGCGTGGTCTTTCGCGGCTAACGCTGTTTTCGAGTGGTTGTAGAGACTTGCCCTCCAATGGAAGGCGAAATACAGGGGTCTCTCCGCTCCGCAGCGAACGGTAAAGCCGTCCGCCGCTCCGGTCGAGATGACGTGCTTCTTTGCCTTGTATAAAAGCGTGACATGGGGCATCGGATTTTCGGTCCGCATCCTGAGATGCCGCAGATGCCGTCGACGTGGAAGCATCGATTTTCGCGCGTTGATTCGAGCGTCATGTGGAAGAGATGGCACCATTCTGCCGCTTGTCTTCGTGCAGCAGATACCATGCTCCTGCCGCGATGCATGCTACCGCAATCGCCGCGCCCGCGGCTGCCGTCTGTGCGGCCATCGCGCCCCACCCGCCGATCAGCCCACGGTCGGCGAAGCGCCAGAAACTGTGCAGCAGCCACGCCGCAAAGGCGATTACACAGACAACGCTCACTGCTCGCATGAAGATCAGCGGACGCGTCGCGCGTCTTAGCGCCATCTCCTGCTTGCGCGCCTGCGCTCGCCGCCAGACCTGCCCGGCAAGGGGGGGCTCCTGTTGCGTTCGCAGCGCCGCCGCGCTTCGCAGCAGGCTTCCAGCGACCAGCCGCGTCTCCGCGCAGACTGCGCAGGTCCGGAGATGGCCGTCCAGCTCTGCCGTCGATGCGCCTGTACGCAGCGCGTCTACAACTTCGATCTCTCGTTCACATCGATTTCGCTTCATGCTCTCTCCTCGGCGGGCCGCAGCAGCCCGGCTGCCCTTTTGCGCGCGCGGAAGAGCAGCAGCCTGACACTCATGGCGCTCAGGCCCATCGCCTCCGCGATCTCGGCATGGCTCATTCCTTCGACGTAGGCCAGCCATAAAAGTTCCCGTTCGCGCGGCTTCATCGCCCGCATCGCCGTACGCACGTCGATCTGAAGATTAACCTGCGTATCGGCGTTCGGTGGTGATGCCGCTTCCGCAGGCTCGGGATATGCTCTGTCTTCTCCGCGACGCCAGCGGTCGCGCAGGAGGTTGCTGGCGATGCGAAACAGATACCTCCGCGTTCCCTCTGCGTCCATCGCCGGGGGCCTGCGCACAAGCAAGCGGCAGTAAGTCTCCTGCAGCAGATCGTCGGCCACGTCCCTGCGCCCGGTCACTCCGGTCAGGTAGGCGAGGATGGGGCGAGCGGTCGCGTCGTAGACCGACTGGAACTCCTGCTCGTCGATCTCATCCATCGCGTCCGCCGCGGCGCCTTCCTGGTCCGGCCAGGCGACCTGTGCGGCGATGGCATCTGATTTATGCATCGGCATCCAAACCTCGTGCATCGACATTTGGATGCGCTCTACGCGCGGCTATCCTGATTCAGCAGCCCGAAAGAACGGGAGAGGAAATAAGTCGCCCCCGCTGCCAGTTCGAAGCCGATGCCCAGCGCAATCGACAGCGTGCCGATGAAGGTGTTGGCCTGAGCCTCATCTCCGGCCATCGAATGCAAAGCCAGCAGCGCCGCGCCGAAGACGATCAGCATGATCCCGGTCCGAACGCCGCTGAGGATGTTCTTGTACGGCGTCGTTTGCGCGGCTCCTTCCATCGCCAGAGAGCGCAGGAACTGGCGTCCCACCTCGGTCTCGGCGTAGGCAAGAACTGCCTGGCTGGAGTCGATTTTCTCCAGCAGCCGCGTCTGCAGCCCTGCCTGAAGCTTTGCGATCTGGTAGCGCCGAATCGACGCGAAGACGACCCAGGCAATCCACCCCATGGTAAAGAACACAATAAAAGGAACCAGGACATCTTTGAGCATACGTTTTTCCTCTCTCCCGATACATACGCTTTCACCGGGTATAACGTTCGAGAGGGCCAAACGGTTAACAGCTATCCGTGTTTTACGCTCGTAAGCATCTCGGCCACCGTCCGCCCCAACACCGGATGCACCATCTCGGGCGCAACCTCGGCCAGCGGCTCCAGCACAAACCGGCGCTCGTGCATCTCCGGGTGCGGCAGCGTCAGCTCCGGCGTTGACATCACCACGCTGCCGTAGAGCAGCAGGTCGAGATCGATCACGCGAGGCCCCTTGGCGATAATCCGCTCCCGTCCCATGCCGTGCTCCACTGAGAGCAGCCCACGGATCAACTCCAGCGGCTCCAGTTCCGTCTCCAGCAGAAGTGCTCCATTGAGAAATCGCGGCTGCTCAAGATAGCCTACCGGCTCGGTGTCATAGAAGGCCGAGACGGACTGCACTGCGCCCAGCCCGCCGATCCGGTCCACGGCTTCGCGCAGATTCGCCTCCCGGTCGCCGAAGCGGGACTCCAGATTAGACCCCAGCGCAACTGCCGCCAGACCTTTCATAACCGCTCCGGAGACGCCTGGAACGCCTCGAGCCCAAAAGAATTGCCTTGCAGGATTTCGTGCTTGCCACACAAAGTACCACGCCGGACACACCCAAAGCCATCACACCGCGGCATGGCGTAAACCTATCGGAAGAGCTTCCGATTCAACCTCAGCGACTTCATCGTATCCATGAGCCAGCTCCCAGGCGGAGCGATCGCGCATGAGCCGCTGCACCAGGGCGGTGTGCATAGCGTGGCCGGCTCTCTCGGCCACGACGCGCCCTTGAATCCGGCGCCCGGCCAGGGCCAGATCGCCGATCAGGTCCAGGACCTTGTGGCGAACGAACTCGTCGCGGAAGCGGAGCGGTCCATTCTCGACGCCGTTGCGCGACAGGATGATGGCGCTCTCGTCCGAGACTCCGCGGATCAGGCCCATATCCCGCAGCATCGCCTCGTCTTCTTTGAAGCCGAAGGTCCGTGCCGGTGCGATCAGGTTCACGTAGTCGCCCGTCGCCAGGTCGCCGGTGAATCTCTCGTAACCGATGGGCTGGGGGAAGTCGATGGTGTACTCGATGCCGTAGCCGGAGCCGGGGTAGACGCCGATGAACTTGGAGCCGTCGCGGACCTCGACCTCCTTGAGGATGCGGAGGTACTCCCGTTTGCGGCGCTGCTGTTTGAGCCCCACGGAATGAAAGGCCTCGACATAGGGTAGAGCGCTTCCGTCGAGGATGGGAACCTCGAGGTTGTCCACCTCGACGATGACGTTGTCGACGCCGAAGCCGATCAGCGCCGAGAGCAGGTGCTCGGTCGTCGAGATGAGAACGCTTTGCCGCATCAGGCTGGTCGCATAGCTCACCTTGGCGACATTCCGGCCAACGGCGGCGATCTCGAAGTTGTCTAAGTCTGTGCGTCTAAAGACGATACCCGAACCAGCCGGAGCCGGAACCAATCGCATGGAGACGGAGGCGCCGCTGTGGAGGCCCACGCCGCTGAACTCGATCTCCGACCGGATTGTCCGCTCAAAATGAGGTTCAAGCGCCACGAATCAAGATCTCCTGCGACATATCTTTATTAAAGTTACAGGCAGAAGACGGATGGCCATTGTGGTAAAAATGCCACACTTCGAGGAAAAGTTGACCACTCTTGTTCCCTCCCCCTCTTCCTCTAACCGTTGTATTTGCTATAACATCCGTCCATGGACCCAAAAGCGATTCTTGGCTGTGCTGGTAGCCGAAGCGAATGGATTCGATCTACGCTTCGCGACCTTGTCCTTCAGGAATCTCCAAGTGAAGACCGGCTGGCAGTTAATGCCGCGGTGGCGCTGGTTGAAGGGCACGCGCAGAGCCTCGGCGCCAGTGTACGGCGTCATGGACAAAACCAGTTTGGCGATATCCTCGAGCTTCGCTTCGACCCCGCCCACTCCATGCACAAGCCGATTCTGCTGCTGGGACACCTGGACACGGTATGGCCGATGGGAACGCTGGCGACGATGCCCTGGCGCGAGACGGACGGGCGATATTGGGGGCCGGGCGTGTTCGACATGAAGGCCGGTGTGGTGATGGCTTTGGCGGCAGTAAGCATCCTGCAGGAGCTGGGGCTGGACCGCCCCGTTCGCCTGCTGCTGAACAGCGATGAGGAGATTGGAAGCCCGGCTTCGTGGCAGATTACCGAGGAACTGGCGCTGGCATCGTCAGCGGTCTTTGTGTTGGAGCCGGCCCAGGGACTGGCCTACAAGACCGCGCGCAAGGGAGTCGGCCAGTACACGGTGCGGGTGACGGGGGTGGCAGCGCACAGCGGCGTGGACTTCGAGCACGGCCACTCGGCGGTCGTGGAGCTGGCGAAGCTGGTGCAGACCATCTCGGGCTTCACCGATCTGTCGGTGCAGCGGACGGTCAACTGCGGCGTGATCGCCGGGGGGACGCGGTCGAACGTCGTCGCGCAGCACGCCAGCGCAGAGGTGGATGTGCGCATTGCAAGGGCGAGCGACGCCACGCGGGTGGAGAAGCTGTTTCGCAGACTCAAGGTCTCCGATCCGCACTGTAGGCTCGAAATCGTGGGCGGCATCAATCGTCCTCCGATGGAGCGCAAGACCGGAACGATTGCGCTCTTCAAACGGGCGAAGGCGCTGGCCGCCGAACTCGGCTTCGAGCTGGACGAGGCATCGACCGGCGGCGGTTCGGACGGCAACTTTACCGCGGCGCTCGGTATCCCCACGCTCGACGGGATGGGAGCAGTGGGCGAGGGAGCACATGCCGCGCACGAGCATGTGGTCGTCGAGCATCTGGTGCCGCGCACGGCGCTGTTGGCCGCCATGATGGCCAGCGCCGATTGAGAGTGCTCGAAAAAACTGCTTTTAAAACACTGGTACGGCAGATTGTGTGGATGGCCGACGTGGCAAGGGCGCGGACCGGGACGAAATACAGGGGTCTCTCCACTGCGCCGTGCGATAGAGCCGCGCGGCTCCGGTCGAGATGACGTGCTTTCGAGGTTAATCGTGCTTTTGAGGTTAATGAGGATGGCAACTGGGCAGGCTATTCCAGCGTGGCCTTTACTTCGGCCAGCAGGGTGATGGTGCGGGCGATGGGCAGGCCGACCACGTTGAAGTAGCAGCCTTCGATGCGCGGAATCCAGCGGGCGGCGTAGCCCTGGATGGCGTAGGCTCCGGCCTTGTCGAGTGGCTCTCCGCTGGAAACGTAGGCGGCAACCTCCTCGTCGTTGACGATGTTGAAGGTGACCTGGGTGATCTCGACCTCGCTAAGGACGCCCTTGCGTGTGACCACGGCGAGGCCGGTAAGCACGGCGTGGGTGCGGCCGCTGAGCAGGCGCAACATGCGGCGGGCGTCAGCATCGTCGGCGGGCTTACCGAGGATATGGCCGTCGACGACGACCGCGGTATCGGCGCCGAGAACAATGAGCGGATCGCCGGGCGCGTCGGCTGACCGGCGACGATTCCAGATGGCCTGGGCCTTTTCCACAGCCAGGCGCTGGACGTAGGCCGCCGCCGCCTCGCCAGTTAACAGGTCTTCGTTGAGGTCGGCGGATTCGGTGGAGAAGACGAGCGCGGTCTGGGCAAGCAGTTCGCGGCGGCGTGGCGAGGCAGAGGCAAGGATAAGCATGGCAGTTCGAGAGTATCGCCGACCGCCGCTGCGGGCAAAACATTTGCCGAGCATGGCTTAAAGGGAAATGGGGCACCGAGTAAACTTGGGCTAGCATGGCGCGGAGGGTGAAGGCATGAAGCACTGGCAGAAGGTGGCGGCAGCGGTTGTCGGCGTGGGGGTGGTAGTGATAGTGGCGGTGCCGCTGCTGGTGAACGTCAACACCTTTCGCCCCTTGCTGGAACAGCAACTGTCGACCGCGCTGGGACGGAAGGTGACGATGGGCAAACTGAGCCTGTCCATTCTCTCCAGCAGCGTCGTAGCGCGCGATGTGAGCATCGCCGACGACCCGGCGTTCGGCTCCGCGCCGTTTTTGACGGCGAAGTCGCTGCACCTGGGTGTCGAGCTGAGGCCGCTGATCTTCAGCCATAAGATCATCGTTCGTCGCCTCCGGATCGACGAGCCGCAGATCCGCCTGGTTCACGGAGAGCAGGGCGTATGGAACTTCTCGACGCTGGGCAACAATGCCGCGAGCCATGGAGTCGACGCTGCGCAGGAGACGGCGATCCCCGACCTTACGGTGAACAAGCTCAACATCGCGGGAGGGAAGGCCACCATCGAGAGCATGCCCGCGCACGGGGTTCCGCTGACGTTCGACCAGATTGCTTTGGCCGTGGAAAACTTCTCATTCACAAAGCAGTTCCCCTTCAAGCTGAGCGCAGACGTTCCCGGCGAGGGGACGGTGACGCTGACCGGGCAGGCGGGCCCGATCGACCCGCACAATGCCGCGGCGACCGTCTTTGACGCGCGGCTGATGATGAAGCACTTCGATCCGGTCGCCGCCGGAGTTCTCGACCGCAGTGCAGGCATGTCGGCGCTGGCCGATGTGGACGCGCATCTTGCCTCGGACGGCACGGCAATCAACAGCAACGGCACGGTGCATCTGGAGAATCTGCAACTAAGCCCCAAGGGGGCGCCTGCAAAGAAGCCGGTGGACGTGGTCTACAAGACCTCGCACAACCTGAAGACCAACGCCGGGCAGTTGCAGAACGCGACGGTCACCGTCGGCGAACTGACAGCCAACCTGAACGGAAGCTATAACCTGACGCCGGCCACGACGCTGAACCTGAAGCTGACAGGACAGGGGATGCCGGTCGACGAGTTGCAGACGCTGCTGCCGGTGGCCGGGGTAAAGCTGCCGAACGGCTCGGTGCTCAAGGGCGGTCAATTGACGATCGACCTCGGCATTGCGGGGCCACCGGAGAACCTGACGATTACCGGGCCGTTCGAGATCGACAATACGCGGCTGGCTGGCTTCAACCTGGGCTCGAAGCTGAAGGGGATCGCGGGTCTCGCCACAGGACAGACGGGCGACGTGACCGACATCCGGGCGGTGCGGGCGAAGGTGCAGGTCGCCAACAGCGGCATCCGCATCGATGATATCTACACGTTGATGCCGGCGCTGGGCGAGGCAACGGGGCAAGGAACCGTCTCGCCTGCCGGAGCGCTGAACTTTCGCCTGATGATGAAGGTGAGCACCAGTAAGGGTGTAGGCGGCGTAGCCGTGGGGCTGCTGTCTGCTCTCAACCAGGCGACCGGGGCCACAGCTAGGCAGGCTGCCGCGAACGGTGTGCCGGTCACGATTACCGGAACTTCATCCGATCCCGTTATCACGCCTGACGTCAACGGGCTGCTGCGCAATAATGCGACGAGCATCCTCGGCAATCAAAAGGGCAATCAGAAGAATGACGCGGGGCAGCAGGTGATGCGCACCCTGGGCGGTTTGTTCGGGAAGAAGTAATCCGGGGCAGGATCATTCGATGTGGCATGGGGGAGAAACGGCAGTGGAGACGGGGTAAATACAGGGTCTCTCCACTGCGGCCCTGCGGGCCTCCGGCCGAGATGACGTGAGTTGAGAGTAGTGTGCGGGAATTGGCGGCGACAGCTTTGAAGTCACTCAGGAGAGCTTTTCGACCGAGAGGTGGGCTTCCATGGTGTGGGCTCCGCCGGGCGCGAGGGTGACCGTGTTGGCCGCGGCGTTGACGGTCTCGACGCAGAGCATGTGGGGCCACTCGTCGGCGCTCATATCGGGCAGCGCCTTCCACGGATTGAAGACGACCGTGGTGTTGGAGTTCTGCTTGGCGACGGTGATGCGGCGGTGTCCGGCGGCATCGTGCAGGACGCAGGTAGCGCTCGTGTTCGGATAGACGCGGTCGGTGAAGCCGGTAAACGTCAGGGGAGCATGAGCGGCTGGCTTTTCGCGCATGTGGTCGGTCTTGTCGATGAAGGGTGTCGGCTCAAGGCCAGTGACATTCACCTGACGAACGTCAGCGACAGAGTAGTAGGTGTGCAGCGCCTCTTCGAAGACCAGCGGCGTGGGTGCGTTATTGCCCACGGTGAGCTTCATGGTGAGAGTACGGCCGATGATGAACCAGAAGGCAAGGTAAAAGTTATCGAAGCCCAGTTCGCGGCTCATGGCAGTGGGCCCGAGCGTGAAGGTCAGGTGAAGATCGTCTCCGGTGAGCGCTGCAAAGGCGAGGGTCCAGTCCTGGATGCGCGCGAAGCCATGGGACGGGCCGGTCTTGCCGTCGTGGCGAGTTGCGAACCAGGGAAAGGCGACGGGAACGCCGCCGCGGATGGGCTTGCCCGGCAGGAGGTCGCTCTCGCGGCTGAGAAAGATCACCGGATCGTGCCCGGCCGGCTGCCATGCAGTGATATGCGCGCCCTGCAGGTAGATGGTGGCCGTGGCCTGGGGCGTGGTTACGTTGGCGTAGACAAGGCCGCTGGGAGTCTGCCCGAAGGCGAGGACGCCGGGAATTGCGAAATGGGAGGAGAGCGCGTCGATATCCATGGCTGCTTGTGAGTATCGCAGACGGAGACGCCTCCATGCCTTGTGCTGCATGGAGGCGTCCCGGAGAGATCAAAGAGGATGATGCTTCCCTTCAACGACGATAGCGCGGATCAGATCTGCGAATAGGGCGCGGGGTTGAGGGTCAGGTTGGTGACGTTGCTGACCGTGGCTTCGAAGTTGTAGCGAGGGGAACCGGAAAGTTTCTTCCACTCGGGATCGCTGCGGAAGGCATCCCAGCCCGCCGTCAGTGCGGCCATGTCGGGAAAGGTGAGCATGTAGGTCAGGCTGGGCATCCCCGAACCGATGAGCCTGTCGCCATAGAAGACCTGTCCGCAACCCGATCGCTGGAAGATGTCGAACTCGCCGTGGTGGAACATCTCGACCTTGCGCACGTGGTCGCGGTTGGTGGGGCTCTCGTAGGTGCGCAGTTGGAAGATGCGCTTGCCGTGCTGCGCGGTAGAGGAGGGAACGGTCAGCTTCGGGTGTCCCTCGAAGGCGATGAGCAGCGAGCTGTCCATGCGGATGAAAGGGGGCGCGGTGGCAGGTGCGTCCCAGAAAGGCTCTGCCGCCTTCATAAACTGCTCGTCGCGGGCGAGCAGAAGATCGACCGTGGCCAGTGTCTCCAGATTGGAGCTGGGCAGCAGTAGATAGAGGGTCGGCGTCTCCGGTCCGAAGTCGAGATGGAATGCGCCGACCGGCGAGATGCCGAGGCGGTTGAGCGCGGGAATCAGGGCCTTGCCCACGTAGTTGTCCATCAGCTTGGTCTGCGGGCCGGATTGCAGATGGTACTTGCGCAATTGGTAGTATTCGCGCCCGCGTGCCGCGGGAGCCTGGGCCTGAACTTCGGAACGGCCGGTAAGGGCAAGGGCAGATGCTGCAAGGGACGTGGTCAGAAATTCACGCCGTTTCATTAGGCCTCCTGGGGCAAATTGCACGCTGAATGCGGATGGAGATGCATAGGAAGCATACATTCCGGCTTGCGACAGCGTCTCGCCGGAGGTAAAGCCGTCGGCGATTATCGGCCCGACGCAGGCTGCCTTATCCTTGAAGAATGACGCGCCGCGTTCCGCTTTGCCTGCTGCTCTCCTGCGCCGCCCTGCTGGGCGCCTGCCGTTCCGCTTCGGCAATCGAGGTGAGGATCTCCTCGCAGGCGCTCGAACGAACGTTGCGGGCGCAGCTCTTCAACAGCCCGGAGGGCCGCTATTACATGCGCGGCAGTGTAAAGTCGGCCTGCTATGTCTATGCCGACTCGCCGCGCGTCTCCTTCGTGAAGGATCGGGTGGTCGTCCACGTTCACACCCGGGCAAAGCTGGGCACGTCGATTGCCGGCGCCTGCATCGGAGTGTCGCTCGATACGAATGCGGACGTCTCCATGATTCCCGATGCAAGGGAGGAGACGATCGGCTTTCGCGACGCGCGCATCGAGCGATTGAGCGAATCGAGAGAGCTGAACTTTCTGCTGGTACCGTTTCTCGACCGCAAGCTGCCGGACCAGATGAAGGTGAACGCCGCCGACCTGATGCGGCAGTTGCTCAGCCGTTCGATCGAGACGACCGGCTACGCGTTTTCGCTGACGTCGTTGAAGCTGCATTCGATGGTGGTCGAAGGCAACAAGCTAGTGCTCGACGCCGACGCCGGACTGAATGTTGACTGAGACTATTGAGCCGCGCCGGTGGCTGAACTGAGCTGGCGGGTGATATGGCGATGCGGTTGCAAACTACCCGGCGGGACCGCTTCCGATACCACGGGAGCCGGCATCGCCAGATCCTCCAGATTGGGAGGCCTCGCTTCCATGCTGGGGAGTTGGCCCGGCACCAGTTCCAGGGGCGAGTCTTTTGGAGGGGTAAAGCGCCCGTCCACCAGGTAGGCCACGATCATGCCGGCGGTAATCTGCGGATTCAGCACGGCGAGCGGCACAACATACTTCTTGGACCTCACCAGCGACTCCAGAACGCCATCCGTACGGTGGCTGCGATCGATGCTGCCGGGAATCTGAGGAACGATGAAGGTTGAGAACTCCAGGTCCGGATGCCGCTTCGCGTACTTTGTCAACGACCGCGCCACCTGCTTGGGCGTTGTGATGCCGAAGTCGACGAAGAAGTTACGACGAATCGCATGCGGGTAATAGAGGTTGAGCAGTGTGCGCGTGAAGTCGGCGCAGTTGCGAAAGAAGAGGTTGAAGCGCGCCTGGTTGCGGCTGTCGTTGTACTCCGCGATGAAGCGTTCGTCCGCCTCGGGCGTCGTCTCGATCTCGAAGCCGTAGATCTTGCGGTCGTAAGACGCGCCGATGAGCTGCGTCCAGTCGCCCTTGGGCGCCTCGCCCGCGTGTTCTCCCTCGGCGACATTGGGCACGAGATCGATCAGATACTTGCGGCGATAGGAGTCGCGCAACTGCGAGACAAGTTCGGCATCCGCCGTGAGTGGCACTTCCGCGACGCGGTCGACGGCGTAGAGGTAGGGCACGAGCGGGATCGCGAGCCAGTCGTAACCGGCGACCCTATGATACCGGCTGATGACGACGCCCAGTTCGCCGGGGCGGCATGCACGCAGGCGCGTCGGCGTCTCCGCGCAGACGTTGTTCAGGTAGATAGCGGCGTGGCCCGTGGGATTGATGCCGCCGAAGAGTCCATAAGGTTCTTCCATCAACAATGCCGCATCGGCGCGCGCCCACACTCCGCCTGTCGCCAGCGCCAGCATCATCAATATTGTCAGAACCGCACGCAGCCGTTTCATCTCTTCCTTTCCAGAATTAATTCCGCCCCTCTGATATTGATTCAACCCGCTTGATGTCAATAAGTTGCGGAACGCCGCCGAAGGATTCGGCAGACCGATGGCTCTTAGAGATTTAGACGCTTTAAACGAGGGCGGGATCAGACACACACAACAAAAAAATGTCGAGCGGTCTATCTCTTCGCTTTCTATTCTACTATGCGGCGATTTTATATTGAATTGTTTTTGCTCTTTTATGCAGGATGCGGCAGCCTCAACTCCGCCCTGCAGCCCGTCTGTCCATCGGTGCGATTCGCGAGGCGCACAGAGCCTTTGTGAGCTTGAGCAATCTGCTGGGCGAGCGCCAATCCGATGCCCGTGCCGGTGGGTTTTGTCGTGTAGAACGGCACAAAGAGATTTTCCGCATTCATCAGGCCCGCTCCATTATCCAGAATGGCGATCACGATTTCGCGTCCGGTGTTCTCCCATGCGAGATTGATTCGGGCCTTCTCCGCCGGTATGTCGGCGCTCAAAGCAGCCTCGGCAGCATTGCGCGTCAAATTGATGAGAGCCTGCTGAATCTGGTCTGCGTCCACTATCAACGCCACGTCAGGCGAATCCATTACGACAACATTGACTCGTGTCTCAAGGCGCACTACCCGCTCGACCAGCATGGCCAGAGATACCGGCGCCAACTTCGGCGCAGGCAGCCCCATCAACTGCCGGTAGGCCTGCAAGAAACGGTTCAACGATTCGGCACGGTCTTCGATGACCTCAAGGCCGCCCTCGAAATCGTGGCCGTCGGTGCTGTCCACCGGCAAAGAAGCGAGCCTCCCTCGCAGGCTGCCGGCGATCGATTTGATTGGGGTAAGCGAATTGTTGATCTCATGGCCAAGCACACGGATCAGCCTCTTCCATGCGGTACGCTCCTCTTCGTGCAGCGCCGCGCTGACATCGGAGAGCACAAAGAGGGCATGAGGCACGCCCCGCAGTCGAAAGCTCGACCGTTTGACCACCCACCGCGTCGCCTGCTGTACACCGTCCAGAGAGAGAAGATCGTCGTCGCTCGCACCCAGAAGATGCGTCAGCTTGAGGGTCTCCGCTGACCTTCCCAGCGCCATTGGGACGCGCAAACCGAACGCGCGTTCGCCCGCGGTGTTCAGCAGCTTCAGCTTCCCTTCCGGGTCAAAGGCAAGCACAGGAGACGGCATGGAGCTCATCACCCGCTCTACGAGAGCCATCGCCTCCAGAGAACCTGCGCGCTGGCTTTGCAGCAGCGCTGCCAGAGCATTAATTTCGAGGGCCAGATCGCCGAGTACGTCGTTCCTTCTGCCGCCGCGAGCGCGAAAGGAGTAATCGTCTTCGCGCAGCGCGGCTACGACGTTCGCCAACGTCTGCAAGGGGCGAGTGATCTGTTCGGTCAGAAGAGAGACCGCAAACGCCCAGCAGGCCGCAAAGAGCAGCAGAAGGAGGAACTGGATCGATCGCTCGACCGTGTGCTGCCACAGCAGGGTCCAACATAGCAGCAGTGCGGGAAGTCCAAGCAGATAGAGCCAGATTCGCAACCTTCGCTCGAAGCTAAGCCGCCGTCTTGACGCACCAAGCGGCAACCGCTTGCGCTGAGCCGCGCCGCTCGTCCGCTGCTCAGAGGCCATACTTCTCCATGCGCCGATAGAGCGCTCCCCTGCTGAGGCCCAGGGCTTCGGCGGCGTGGCTTACATTGCCGTCCGATCGCGCCAGCGCCTTACGGATCAGAATTGCCTCCACCGTTTCCAGGCTCATCTCATCGAGACTCTGCGCGACGGCCGATTGCGCTTGCAGCCCCAGGTCCGCCGCCTCGATGCGGTCGCCTCTTGCCATGAGAACAGCGCGCTCAACGGTGTGGTCCAACTCGCGCACGTTGCCGGGCCAGCTATAGCGCAGCATCGTCTGCAGGGCTGCCGATTCCAGGCCCTGGATCGTCCTTCGGTAGCGCGCGGCATATCGAGACAGAAAGTAGCCCGCCAGAGCGGGAATATCCTCCCGACGCTCTCGCAGCGGCGGCAGATTGATCTCGACCGTGTTCAACCGGAAGAGCAGGTCCTCCCGGAAGCGTCCTGCAGCGCACTCCGCTCGCAGGTCGGCATTGGTCGCCGAGATCATGCGCACATTCACGATCTGCGTCTTCGAGGAGCCGACACGCTCCATCTCGCCGGTCTCGAGCACACGTAGAAGTTTAGCCTGCTGCCGCACAGGAATGTTCGCGATCTCATCGAGAAACAGTGTTCCGCCGCTAGCCAGTTCGAAGCGCCCTATGCGATCTGCACGAGCATCCGTGTAAGCGCCTTTGACATGGCCGAAGAGCTCGCTTTCAAAAGTTCCCTCCGGCAGAGCGCCTGTGTTGACCGCCACCATCGCACGATCCGCGCGCGACGACATGCGATGGAGGGTTTGCGCCACAACCTCCTTGCCGGTGCCGTGCTCACCTGCGATCAGCACGTTTGCGTCGGACGGCCCGACCCGCGCCATCATCTCCACGACAGATCGCATCGATGCCGCCGATGCGATAAAGTCCGGAGCGCCGGGAGCGCGCAGAATACGGTTTTCCGCTTCGAGCCACTGCGTTCGCTTCTGGCTGCGGTGCAACTCCATCTGTGTCCGGAGAATGTTGAGCAGCCGCGCGTTCTCCCAGGGCTTCTGGATGAAATCTCCGGCGCCGCGGCGCATCGCCTCCACGGCAAGATCGATATTGCCCCATGCCGTCATCACGACCACCGGTATCTGCGCGTCTAACTCTTTCACGCGCGTTACCAGGTCCAGCCCCTCGAGCCCCGAGGTTGTGTCCCGTGTGTAATTCAGATCGATCAGAACGCCGTCGAAGCTCTCGTGGCCCAAGGCTTCCAACGCCAGCGCAGGCGTGCGCACCATCTCCAACTGATAGCCTTCGGGCTTGAGCAGCAGGCGCAGGGCTTCGAGGATATGCGGCTGGTCGTCGGCAATCAGCAGCCTGCACGCCGCCTCACGCGCCGTCGATCGTACATCGCCTGATTTATGTTCCGACACCATGCCAACGCTCTCCCGTTACTGCCCGCCCGGGACGACCCCCGTTCTCGCTGATTCTATCGAAATCTCGTTTGCGTCCAGCGTGGTTCCGAGAGAACGGTCCAATTCGATCTTCGCTTTCTGATATGCCGTCATCGCCGCTACCAGGGTAGACTCGGCTTCGGCCAGATCGTGGCGGGACGTCAACGTCTGATAGCTCGATCCCGCACCGAGTTCCTGCTCCTTCTCTGTGATGTCGAACGTCTTCTTGGCCAGGTCGCGTGCCTTGGTGGCAAATTCCACGCGCGCCTTGCTTTGCTCAAGGGCATACTGCGCGTTGCGCACCTCGATACGAATCTGCTTCTTCAATTGCTGCAGCCGAAGCTGCGCCTGTCCCATCTCCAGTTCCGATCGATACTGATCCGACTTCGCTACGCGATTGCGGATAGGAATATCCACCGACAGACCCACATAGTAGTCGGGCGCCGTGTTATTGAATGCATGCTGCACTGCGCCGCCCCACCTCATTGGAGCTGTCGAGGTAATGTGAGATGCCGGATTCGGAGGTCCCGCCAGACCGGTGCCACCGTAATATGCCGTCAGCGATACAGTCGGCAACAACGCATTGCGGGCCGCATCCCGGCTGATGTTCCGATTTTGCAGATCGATGTCCGACTCTTTCAATTCGATCCGGTCGCGCAATGCCAGCGCGATGCTGTCTTCCGTCGATCCGGTTGTGGCCCCGGCCTGTATCGTGCTCGAGTCGGTCGGGTGCACCGGCATCGCCTCCAGAATCGGATCGTCCAGATTCTTCGTCAGCGCATTCTTGATCAACAGCTCCTGAAACTGGAGCGTCGCCTTCGCAATCGTGAGATCCTGCTCGCAGTTGGCGACTTCTCCCTCGTCTTTCATTACCTCCATTGCGGGGATTGCCTGAAGAGCGAGTTGTTTGCGACCGATATCCAAGGTACGCTGGGCAAATTCCAGCGACTGAGTCTTCACCTGTTCGTCTTCGTAGGCGGCGACCAGGTCCCAGTACATATTCGCAATCTGTGTAACCGTCGTCATCACCTGCAGCTTGAAGGCTGCATCCGAGATCTTCTGGTTGTTCTTCGCAATCCGGAGGTAGCGCAGATTCGGTCCAAAACCGAATCCGGCGAGCAGCTGTTGCTGAAGCGCGACGTGATAGTAGGAGTTCAGTGTGGGGTTGAGAAAACTGTTGGGGCTGTTGGTCGCGCCGCGATTGTTGTCGAAGACCGCCGATAGCGTCGTGCCAGTCGGAAACGACTGAATATAGCCGAAGTTGCCCGTCGTCGTGTTCTGCTGAAGCGTCTGCGTGTTGTAAACAGCTGTGTTCGAGAGCGGCTGCGTGTAATGCTCGTTGTTGATGTTTGCCGTAATCTTCGGATCATACGACGACACATTCGTTCCTGTGCCGAGCGTCGACTGCACCAGCCCCGAGGCACCCGAACCAGCGCCGCCGGCACCGCCGGAGGTTCCACCGGCGCCGGCGCCGCTCGATGCCGAGCCGAAACCGCCAACGCCGCCGCCGGGCGTATTCTGCACGACGCCCGTATTGACGCCGCGAAAAGAGCCTCCGGCGCGCGTTCGCATGATGTCCGCCTCGGCAATCGGAATGTTGTAACGCGCAATCGCAAGGTCAAGGTTGTTCTCAAGTGCCAACTCGATTGCATCCTTCAGGCTCAATTCGAGAACGCCATTGTGAACCAGCGTATCGATCCTCGTCGAGTTCGCAAGATTGGGCGGCGGCGCCAGAGTGGGGCGGTACGCATGAAACGGATTATCGGAGTGCGGAATATCCAGCCGCAGGGCGGGCATGGGAGCATCCTGCGCGAGAAGCGGGGCAGCGGCGAATATCGCGATGCCGGCATAGGCAAAGAAGAAGGCGGCTCTCTTCATGACCGCACCTCTCGACCAATCGCGTCGGCCTGCGCGCTATCCGCGTAGATCCAGCCATCGCGCAGCTCGATGATTCGCGTACCATACTGTGCATTCGCCTCCGAGTGCGTCACCTGCACAATCGTCGCGCCCTCTTCGTTCAACTGCCGGAACATCTCCATAATCTCCTTTGCCTGCGCCGATTGCAGGTTGCCTGTCGGCTCGTCGGCCAGCAACAGTGACGGCCTGTGAATCATGGCGCGCGCGATGCCTACCAACTGTTGCTGTCCACCGGAGAGTTGGCTCGGGTAGAGGTCTTTTTTGCCGACGATATTGAAACGATCCAGCGTGTCCGCAACCAATGCCTGCCGTTCCGGTTTTGAGATGTTCTTGTATGACAACGGAAGGTCGATGTTTTCCGCCACGGTGAGGTCATCCAAGAGGTGATAACTCTGAAAGACCATCCCGATCCTGCGGCGCGCCAACTCCGCCCTCTGCTTGCGGTTCATGGTCTCAACCGCGGCTCCGTCGAAGGTAAATTCGCCGCGCCACTGATCGTCCAACATCGCCAGCACATTCATCAATGACGATTTGCCGGCTCCCGACGGACCCATGACGGTTACAAACTCCCCGGCATTGATCGTGAGGTTGATGCGGCGAAGCACCCACGTCTCCATATGGCCCGCTTTGTAGCTTCGCTCCAGATTTTTGAGTTCAATCATTCCCTACTCCGTTCGCAAAGCCTGTGTGGGCTCGACGGACGCCGCCCGTCGCGCCGGTAGATAACCCGCCAATACTGCCGCTACCAGCATCCCGATTGCAGCCCATGCCAGTGCCGCGACGCTGCTGGACAGGTGCCTTTCAATGCCTCCGCCGCCGGTAAAGACAACGTCGGCAAGCACGCTGCCAACCAGCCGCGGAACCGCGAGACTCGCCAGCGATCCCAACGCAACGCCCAGTGTTGTCAGCAACAGTCCGCGCCTGAGGATCAGCAGAAGAATCTGCCTACGGTCTGCCCCAACTGCTAGCCGCACACCGATCTCACGCGTTCGCTGCGTCACCTGATAGCTCATCAAGCCAAACAGCCCAATCATCGTCAACAGCAACGCGAACGCCGCAAACCCGCCCGCAAGATAGCTGAAGAAACGCGGTGCCGCCACGCTGCGGTCGATCACCGATTGCATCGTGGTCAGCTTCGCCACCGGAATCTCCGGATCCGCATTCGATACCGCGCGCTGCACCACGGCGGCCATATCCATATCACCCGACAGGCGTATCGCAAACGTAGTTGGAAACCATCCATTAATCGTCTTCATCAGCGAGTCGGAGATCTGCGCGAAGGGCTCATAGATCGTTGCCCTCGGTGCCTGGGCCAGAGAGCGGCTATGGGTATCGGCCACTACGCCGATGACCCGCCTCGGAACCTTCTCGCCCGCCCATACCTCTTCGCCAATCGCCGATCGCCCCGGCCACCAGTGCTGCGCTGCCGTTTCGCTTACAAATGCCACAGGGACAGTTCCGGCATTGTCATCCGCCGTCAGATAGCGGCCACTGAGAATGGAAATGCCCAGCGTGCGGAAGTAGCCCGGCGTGATTGCGCGAATTTCTACCGCTCCCTGGGGCTGTTCGGAATGAACCGGGCCGCCACCCATGTTCAGGCCGCGGTCGAGCGGCAGCCCGTTGACCGCGGCCACCCGCGCCACTCCCGGAGAGCGGTTTAGGTTCTCCATCACCTTCTCGATGAACTGGTTCGTGTGCAGCGTGCCGGCATACGCATCGCCCTTCAGCGTTACCTGCGCTATGGCCAGCCGATTTGCCTGTACCCCGGAGGCGACCGACCGCAGCTTTAAAAAGCTTCCCAACAGCAATGACGCTGCGGAGAGCAGCACTACGGCCACCGCGACCTGCAGCACCATCAGCCTGTCACCCATTTTGGCCTGATGCGCCGTCACTCCGGCCTGTCCCCCTCCTTGCAGCATGGGTCCCGTATTTCGCCGCAAAACACCCCAGCCCGGCAACAGCCCGAAGATCAACGTCGTCACGCACGCCATCAACAGCGCAAACACAGCAGGAAGCCATTCGTTCTCCGGCATGGGAGGAATCGCGATGGGCGCCGTAGACAGCAACAAGGGCACTGCCAGCCGCGACAACAACAGCCCCAGGCCGCCGCCCGCCAGCGCCAGCACCAGGCTCTCGCACAGCATCAACCGCAGCAGGTTTGCCCTGCTCGCACCGAGCGCGGAACGGACTGCCATCTCGCGCGCCCGCCGCCACGTCCGCGCCGTCATCAACACCGCGAGGTTCAGGCACGCCACCAGAAGCACCGCCAACACCGCCGCCAACATTGTTAGCAGGCTTGTCCGAACGTCGCTGACCACCACCTGCTGCAATGGCCATGTGCGAAACTCATGCAGCGCCTTGCCGCGCCCTGTCCATTTCAAATAGTTCGGAAACTCCTGATAGAAAGGCTTATTCAGCGAACTCAATTCCTGTTGCGCCTGCGCCACGCTGACGCCCTCGCGCAGGCGAGCCACCATCTTGTAGTTATCGCCGCCATAGCCAGGGTCCTTCGCATCCAACTGCAATGGCTGCCATACGCCTACGGTTGCCGCCACTCCGGGAGCGGACTGGCCTGTGTCTGCCAACGACGGAGGCATCACTCCCACCACGGTGTAAGGCTCCTCGTTGATCCTGACGACACGGTTCACCACACCGACATCGCCATTGAACTGTCTCTTCCACAGCCCATAGCTCAACAGCACCGCTTTCGGCCCATTGGGCAGGCCCTCCTCCGCGGTAAAATTTCGTCCCAGCATCGGCTGCAATCCAAGCGTGGGGAAGTAACTTCGCCCTACCTTGATCGATCCGATTTGAAATGAATGTCCGCCGCCCATCGACAGATTCACGCCAGCGATGCCATCCTCCGAGATTCCGACGCTGGTGAAGCTTCGGCTATGTTCCTTGAGAAAGCTCGCGCTGGTTCCGGCCTGCTCGTCGTTCGGCTTCTCCTGCGGAAAGGTGAAAGCCACGCCGACCAGCCGGTCCTGCGCCGGATACGGCAAGGGCGCCAGCAGCACGCCCTGCACCACGCGATACATCGCCGTCGTCGCGCCGATTCCCAGCGCGAGCGTCAGGACCGCTGTCAGCGCAAAGCCCGGCGACCGCCGCAGTTGCCGCAGCGCGTAACGAAGATCCTGCACGATCGAACTCACCATTGGAGTCATCCTCTCCACTGCCTTAGTCTTCCGTTCGTCCTACTCTGTCCGCAGCGCCTTCACCGGATCGGTCGAAGCTGCTCTTTGCGCGGGAATCAATCCGGCAACACAGGCGGAGATCGCCAACGCGCATACGGCTCCGATCAGCGCTCCGGAATTTACGCCGGTCACGTCATAGAGCTGCGACTTCACAAACCTCATGCAGAACAGGGCTACCGGGATGCCAATCGCCAGGCCGATTCCTGCCTGTACCATCGCTCCGCGCATCACCATCCCAACCACGTTCGCCCGTTCGGCTCCGAGCGCCATGCGGATTCCAATCTCGTTTGTCCTCCGCACGACGGTGTAGGCGGTCACACCGTAGAGTCCGATCGTCGCCAGGAGCAATGCCAGGCCGCCGAACAGCATCGTCAGCCGCGCAATCATTCGCTCTCCGGTGAAGCGATCCGCTATCTGCTCATCGAAGGTCTGGAACTTTACGACTGTCAGATTCGGGTTGATGGCTACCAGCGTCTTCCGCACCAACGACTGCATCTCGCCGACCGGGTGGGTAGTCGCCAACACAATAGCGCCGGCGTACATCGTGAAGTCTTCTTCGAGAGGGCCTTTATTGCTTGCCGGCCGCTGCGCGATCGGCAGAAAGTACATGGCATGGTTCTTCCACTGCACGCTGTTGTAAGCCGTATCCTCGACGACGCCGACGATCTCATAGTCTCCCGAGGACTGTGGCCCAGGATAACCAAAGTGTCGGCCGATCGGGTTCTCACCCGGCTTGAAGAACTTCTTCACAAACGATTCGTTCACCACCGCCACTATGGGGGCGGTCGAGGTATCCTGCACGCCGATCCCGCGCCCCAACAGCACACGAGTACCCACCGCATCGAAGTACTCAGCATTGGCCTTCACGTACGATGCGCCAGTATTTTGTGACGGCTTGCCTTGTATCTGGACACCGGTGTCCCAGTTGTTATCTTCCATGGGGGTGTAGCTGGATATCCCCACCTTCGCGACTCCGGGCAACGCATGGAACCGATCTTCCATCGTCCGATAGAGCGCCTCGGTCTGACTCGGACGGTAGCCGGCCGCCTGCGGGTTGATGTGGACGATATAGCGATTCTTCGATTCCAGCTTCATGTCAGTGTTTTGAAGCTTGTTCAGGCTGTGCGCAAATAGACCCGCGCCCACTAACAGCACCAGGGACAATGCGGCCTGCAGCACTACAAGACCGCGCTGCAATAGGGATGCGCCGCCGGTCGTCGTCCTTGCACCGCCGCGGATCGCATCCGCGGGCTCTGCCTGCGCCGCGATCCATGCAGGCGCCACGCCAAACAGCACGCCGGTCAGCAGGGACACTCCCAACGCAAAACCCAACACCTCCAGCGAGGGACTGGCATGGATCGGCACATGATTCGCTCCGGGAAATGCCAGCGCCAGCAGCATCCGCGTGCCAAGGTAGGAGACGACCAGCGCCACAATGCCGCCGAGCACCGCCAGGATGACGCTCTCGGTCAGCAATTGCCGGATGATGCGCCCACGCCCCGCGCCCAGCGCGGTCCGCACGGCCATCTCCGCCTTGCGCCCCATTCCCCGCACCAACAGCAGATTGGCGATGTTCGCGCAGGCAATCAGCAGCACCAACCCGGAGATCCACATCAGCAGCTTCAGCTTCGAGGCATATCCGTCCTGCATGGCCTGGATGCCGGCACCTCCGCTCGTCAGTACGACATGCGCTTTGGCCAGTAGCGGCTTGTCATGCGCCGATGAAAAATACTTGTTTGAAGCGAATATCCGCCGCAGCAAAGCGCTAAGCTTCTCCTGCAACGGCACCCAGGCCGTCCCGGGCTTTACCCGGCCAACAAGATAGAGCCATTCTTCGTCCGGATCATGCACATAGTGAGCATTCGCCAATGCCGGCATGGTCTCAATCGGCAGATAGAGATCGGGCGGCGTGCTCGAGAGCCGGTCGCCATAGAATCCCTCCGGCGCAATCCCCACCACCGTGACCGGCCTGGTATTCACCCAGAACGTGCTGCCTACGACCGAAGGCTCGCCCGCGTAGTTATTCCGCCATGCCTCATAGCTCATCACGGCCACTGCAGGCGCACCCGCAACGTCGTCGGCATCGGCTAATAGCCGGCCAGCCTGTGGCCGCAGGCCGAAGGTACGAAAATAATTGCCCGAGACAAACTCACCAACGGAAGAGCGCGCCAGCGCATCGCTGCCATCGCGCCTCATCGTAATCGTCCCGAAGCTGAACCCCGACTGCATCGCCGCCAGCTCTTCAAACTCCGGCGCGTTCTTTTTGAACTGCTGATAGGTGTCGGTAGAGAACAGCGAGTAGTTGCCGTCGGCGCGCGCGCCGCCATTCACGCAACACTGATCGTCATTGCCAATCCGAACCAGCGTCTTCGGATCAGTGACGGGAAGATTCTTGAGCAACACCGCGTTGACCAACGTGAAGATCGCAGTGTTCGCTCCGATCCCCAGCGCGAGCGTCAGCACGACCGTCAGCGTAAATCCCGGAGCCTTGCGCAACTGTCGCAGTGCGTAGTGCACGTCCTGCATCCATCTGTTCATCGCCTTCTCCTCAGCCTTGCCGCTCAAGGCGCCGCAACATGGCTACAACTGCGCCATTAACTGGCTTAGTTCCCCTTCGGCCACAATTTTTCCGTCGAACAGATGGACCTGCCGCTCGGCATGGGCAGCGAAACGCGGATCGTGAGTCACCATGCAGATCGTCGCCCCCTCCTGATGCAGTTCCTGGAGAAGCGTCATTACTGCCTCGCCGTTCTTCGAATCGAGATTTCCCGTCGGCTCGTCGGCCAGCAGGATCGACGGCGACCCCGCCAGAGCGCGGGCCACGGCAACCCTCTGCTGCTGGCCTCCCGACAACTGCGCTGGATAATGCCGCATCCGGTGGGCCATGTTCACGCGCTCCAACGATTCCTGCACCCGGCGCTTCCGCTCTGCCGACGGCATTCCCGCGCGGTAGGTCAGCGGCAGCTCCACATTTTCGGCCACGCTCAGGTCGCCGATCAGGTTGAAGCTCTGAAAGATGAACCCGATCTCCTGATTGCGTATCCGCGAACGATCGGCAAAGTTCAGGCCATCCACCCCTTTTGCATTCAGGGTGTAGCGGCCGCTCGTTGGCGTGTCCAACAAGCCGATGATCGATAGCAGCGTCGATTTTCCGCAGCCCGACGGGCCTGACATCGCCACGTACTCGCCTCGCGCGATCTTCAGGTGAACTCCCGAGAGCGCATGGGTCTCAATCTCGTCGGTGTAGAAAACCTTCGTCAAATCCTCGATCTCAATGATGTTCTCCGCCATGCTCTCTCCTTTGTCCGGTTTCTGTTTGCGCAATTTATGACTAATCGAGCCGAATCCGATCCGTATTGTCCCAACGGCTCATATCCGAAAGAATGACTGTATCTCCTGCCTGCAGCCCCTCGATGACCTGAATACTGTTGACCGAGGCACGGCCCACCTTCACGGGAACCCGTACCGCCGTCTTCCCGTCGGGGCTTAGCTTGAACAGGCTTACGGTGCTGTTCTCATTGCCGAACGCGGGCCGACCGACGTAGAGCACGTCCTGCATCCGCTCGAGATCGATGGTTCCATCCACGCTCAGGTCCGGCCGCGCTCCCTGCGGCAGGGCACCAGCCAGTTCTACGTCCACGGTTACGGTTCCGTTCAGCACCGCCGGATCGATCCGCGTCACCTTCCCGTCGATCACGCCATTATGCGTATCGATCTCCGCAGGCTGCCCAATCTGAATATCGCGCGCCTGCGTCTCCGCAATCTTTAAGCTCGCCTTGAGTTGATCCGGCTGCACCACCTTGGCCAGGGTCGTTCCCGCCGTTACATGCTCGCCCACCTGATGATCGAGTTCGACGAGCACGCCGCTGATCCCCGCGCGAACGCTCAACGCGTCCAACTGTTTCTGCTTCAGCGCAAGCAGAGCCTTGGCCTGATCCACCTTGGTCTGCTGCACGGAGAGCTGCGTCTCGATCGCCTTCTCATTCAATGTGAGCCGTTGCTTCTCCAGATCGTTCCGCGTGACCAGTTCGTCGGCCTTGCCTTTCGAAGCGCTATAGGTCAACCCGCTGATGACGCCCAGATCGTAGAGCGACTTGTCCGTCTTCGCCTGCAACTGCGCCTGGTTGTGGTCCGCCACAACCGTCGCCGCGGCGGCCTTCTGATCCATCAGGTCGCTCTCCACCTTCGCCCGCGTATTGATGTAGTCCGCCTGCGCGCCCTTCAACTGCAACTGCGCATCGAGCAGTTCCTGTTGCAGGGTCGGGTCCACGAGATCGAGCAGGATCGTATCCGGCTGCACCTTTGCCCCCGGCAGCACGCGAATTCGCACCACGGTCCCCTCAGTCTCCGCCGGAATCAGGCGAATCTTGTCCTCTCGAGGAACGAGTGTTCCGGGTCCGCGCACCTGTCGCAGCAGCGGTCCTCGCTTCACCGTATCCGTCCAGACGGTCGCCCGCTCTACCTCGGGTGCAGCCGGTTTCAACCGAGCCACAAAAAATGCCGCCGCCGCCAGAGCGACCACACCGACCGCGGCAGCAACCCACTGCCGACGCATCTTCTTTCGCTTAATATCCGGTCTGGAAATGTCCATGTCAGATTATGAAAAAGCACGTCGATGGCCACAATAGTCGACATAAAATCAACCACTTGCGACGCTTCATCCCTATTGCGCTGTTCACAACCGGAAATAACTGTCCATTTGCGGACACGGGTGAATTACTCACAACGCAAGGACACCATCGGATCCAGAGACTCATTCGGCAGATATTTGCGCGGAATTCATTTTCCTGTGGCATCGCCACATCAAATGTGCCACCCTAATGTGGCAACACCACAGGAGCCGGAATGTCTGAATCGAAACTGGATCTGCTGCAAGGGACGTTGGATCTGATGGTCCTGCAAACATTAGCCACACTGGGATCTCAGCATGGCTACGGCATCGCCCGGCGCATCGAACAGGTCAGCGGAGATGAAGTCCTTCTGAACCAGGGCACGATCTACGCTTCGCTGGTCCGGCTGCAGCAGCGCGGGTGGATCTCGGCGGCATGGGGCACATCGGACAACAACCGCAAGGCGAAGTATTACTCCATCACAAAAGGCGGCCGCAAACAGTTGGCAAAAGATGCCGCCTACTGGCACAGACTCGCAAGCGTAATGGGCCGCGTATTGGCCATGCCGATGGAAGAGGAGTTGTGATGGGTACGATCAGGGAGATGCTCAACCGCGTGTGGTCTTTCTTTCACAAGCAGCAGCGCGACGCCGAACTGAATGCCGAGGTGCAAACCCACATTGAGTTCGCGGTTGAAGAGAATATGCGGCGGGGCATGACTCCAGAAGAGGCGCGGCGAAAGGCCTTGATTCGCGTCGGTGGAGTGCAGCAGGCAAAGGAGCAGCAGCGCGAAAACCGCGGTCTGTCCTGGCTCGACATCCTTCTGCAAGACCTGCGCTACGCCTTGCGCACGCTTCGGCGCGATCGCTCCTTCACCTTAATCGCGGTCGTCATCCTTGGCCTCGGCATTGGAGCCAATGTCGTCGTATTCAGCGTCGTCAACACTGTTCTGCTACGTCCCCTTCCCTTTCACGATCCCCAACAGTTGGTTCGCATCCTGGGCGCGGGGACTGAGGGCGGAGAGTCAACAGCCACCTACTCGGCAGATGCCATGCAGGAGTTTCAGCAGCGAAACCATACCTTTCAGAAGGTGACCGGCTACTACGCTTTCTCCTCCAGCGACAACTACAAGCTGGAAGGAAATGGCCAGCCTCTGCCCGTCACCGGCTTGATGGTGGCCGACAATTTCTTCGAAACGCTCGCTATCCAACCCACTCTGGGAAGGCTCTTCACTCCCGAAGAATGCCTGAAGAACAGCCGTCCCGTCACCCTGCTAAGCTACGCCTTCTGGAAGCATCAGTTCGATGCCAATCCAAAGATCGTCGGCCAGACAATCCGTTTGAGCGGCAGTCCTGTCACAGTCGTGGGCGTGCTCCCCGAGACATTCGATTTTGGTTCAGTCTTTTCTCCGGGAGCAAAGGTCGATATCTATACGCCAGTCATCATGGACAACATTCGTCATCAGGGAAATACGATGGCGCTGGTAGGTCGCCTCAAGCCCGGCGTCACCCTCGCGCAAGCCCAGTCCGAGGCCGATATTCTCTTCCCAAAACTCGACGCCGACGTGACCCATCCTGAGTGGAAAGCTGAGTACACCACCAGATTTTTCAGCCTGAAGGACTACGTCAGCGGTAAGCTCCGGCGCTCCCTGCTTGTGCTCTGGGGCGCCGTTGGCCTGATTCTCCTGATCGTCTGCGTCAATCTCTCAAACCTGCTGCTTGCCCGTTCCGCGGCGCGCGGGAAGGAGTTCGCTCTCCGCAGCGCGCTCGGAGCGGGACGTGCGCGCTTGATCCGACAGCTCCTCACCGAGAGCCTGGTATTGTCCGGTGCCGGTGCCCTGCTGGGCCTCGCCATCGCATTCGCAGTCACTACCTGGCTTGCTCATCAAGGCTCGATCGCGCTCCCCCTCCTCGGCAGTGTTCGCGTCGACGGTACAGCCCTGGCATGGACGGTTCTGATCGCCGTGCTCACCGCGGGCATCTTCGGTTTGACGCCTGGACTTAAGATGTCCAGCAATAATCTCCAGGATGCGCTGAAAGATGGAGGCCACGGAACCAGCGAAGGCCGTAAACACGAGCGTATGCGCTCGATATTGGTGATCTCCGAGGTGGCGTTGGCCTGCGTTCTGCTGGTCGGCGCCGGCCTTCTCCTTCACAGCTTTCTGCGCGTACTTGACGTCGACCTCGGCTTCCAGCCCAGCCGAGCTGCCGCTATCCAGGTCGATTACGACGATCATGGAAATCAGGAGCTGCGCAGCACACTGTGGCAGAACATCCTCGCCCGCGTAAAAGCGATCCCCGGCGTCGAGAACGCCGGCATCACCGATAACCTCCCGCTCAGCCGCAATCGCAGTTGGGGCATCTCCGCCAAGGGCAAGGACTACCGCAAGGGCGAGCTGCAGGCCACCTTCGTCTACATCGTCTCGCCCGGCTACCTGAACTCCATTGGAATGCAACTCGTGAAAGGCCGTGACTTTACCTGGGACGATACGCCAACCGGACAGAAGGTTGTCATCATCAACGAAACCGTCGCGAAGCGCCTCTGGCCCGGGGAAGATCCCATTGGGCGCATCGCGCAAACTGGCGGCAGAGACATGGTCGTCGTTGGTGTGATCGCCGACGTCCGCGAAAGCAATGTGGAAGACACCGGCGGCTGGGAGATGTTCCTGCCCGCAACCCAGCAGGGGCCGGACGGAGCACAACTCGTAGTTCGCACCAAACTTCCACCCGAAGCCCTCGCCCCCAGCGTGATGAGCACGCTGCGGCAGATCAATCCCAACCAGCCCGCAACCGAATTCAAACCGCTCCAGTTGCTCGTAGACCACGCCCTCTCGCCGCGAAGGTTCTTTGTCATGCTCGTGTCCATCTTCGCCGTTCTCGGCCTTCTTCTGGCCGCTTTGGGCATCTATGGGGTGATCTCCTACTCGGTCACCCAGAAGACGCAGGAGATCGGCATCCGCATGGCTCTCGGCGCGACTCAGGCCAAAGTTCAGTTAGGCGTCATCACAAAGACACTTCGCCTGGCACTCCTCGGCATTGTCATCGGGACAGCAACATCCTTTGGAGCGTCCCACCTTATTGCCGCTCTTCTCTTCGGAACAGCCCCGACCGATCTGGCGACCTTCGCGGGCATGATTGCGGTTCTGGTTGCGGTAGCGCTTGCAGCCGGATATATACCGGCACGCCGCGCATCGCGAATCGACCCGACAATCGCTCTACGCGGAAATTAGGATACGCCGGGACTCATCAAAAGATCGGGGGAACTGGTCACCGATGGCCGCAGCGGTCGTTGGGCTTGCGCTCTTACCTTTGACGACTCACGCCAGGCCGGTGCTCTCGGCCTGCTCCTGCGCATGGTAGCTGCTGCGCACCAGGGGTCCGCTCTCCACATGCTTGAAGCCCATGCCCAGCGCTTCGTGCTTGAGGAATGTAAACTCCTCCGGCGTGTAAAAACGCGACATCACAAGGTGGTCCTTCGAGGGCCGAAGATATTGCCCGATGGTCAGGATGTCCACCTTGCGGTCGGCCAGATCGCGGAAGACCGCGAGCAACTCGTGCATCTCTTCACCCATGCCGACGATAATGCCGGTTTTGGTCACCTGGCGATGGCCCGACTCCGCCGCAATCTCCTTGGCATGCTCCAGAAACCGCAGCGAGCGCTCATAGCGGCCGCCGCTCTTGGCCACGCGATACAGCCGCGGCACGGTCTCGATATTGTGGTTCAGAATCTCGGGCTGCGCGGCCACTACCATGCGCAGCGACTCTTCCACGCCCTGAAAGTCCGGCGTCAGTACCTCGACGCGGCAACCGGGGGCCTGCCTGCGAATCTCTTCGATCACCATCACAAACGCCCGCGCAGAGCCGAGGTTGTCGTCGTCGCGGTTGACGCTGGTCACGACGGCATGATGCAGCCCCAGACGTGCGACGGCATCGGCCACGCGGCGCGGCTCGTCGAAGTCGATGGGCGACGGCTTGCCCTTGGGCACGGCGCAGAATCCGCACCGGCGCGTGCACAGGTTACCCAGCATCATGAAGGTCGCGGCCTTCTGGTTCCAGCACTCGCCGATATTCGGACAATGGGCGCTCTCGCAGACCGTATGCAGCTTCAGTTCACGCGCCATCGTCTTGAGCGCATGATAGTTCTCCCCCATGGGAGCCTTGGCCTTGAGCCACGCCGGCTTGGGCGCAGGCTTCTTCGCGGTCAGATCAATCTGCACCAGTTCGGCAGTCGGAGTCATACGTTCCATTGTATTCGCCTGCCGATGGAGACGCCCGCCTGCAGATGGCAGAGACTCGTTCGGCGGACATTTTAGAGTTCCGTGAAATGAACTCAGAACAATGAACTCAGAATTAGGCTTGCATCGCTTCTTCACGGGCATGCCGAAGCGTCTGGACCACGTCTCCCGTGGGATAGAACTCCATCGCGATCACGCCCTTGTACTTCAACTGCTTCAACTTGCGGTAGATGTTGATGTAGTTCACCTCGCCGGTGCCGGGCTCGTGCCGTCCGGGAACATCGGCAATGTGGACGAGGCCAACCTCGTCGAAGTTCTTCTCCAGCTTCTCGATGAGATCCCCATGCGTCCGCTGCTCGTGGTAGAAGTCGTAGAGCACCTTGACGTGAGGGCTGCCCACGGCGCGAACAATCTCGAAGCCTTCGGTCACGCCGTCGAGATAGATGGGCGGATTCTCCAGCCGGTCGATAGGCTCGATCACGGCGACCAACCCCGCCGCACTCAAAATCTCCACCGAGCGCTTCAGCGTGTCGATCGATGCCTGGTGCTGGCTGCCGGGAGCGGCGCCTTCAATTCTCTTGCCCGACACCAGGATGAGTTGGCGGGCCTGAAGCCGGTGAGCGATCGGGATGAATTCCTTCAACTCCGAGATAAAGGTGTCTCCACCCGCTGGATCGGCAAAGCCCTGCGCCACTCCGGTGGTCGCATCGACGGTTACGCCCAGCGCCTTCATCCGGGCAAGGATGCGCTGCCAGTCGGCTTCGGACCACTTTTTGAACTCTCCCACCAGTTCCACATGACGGTATCCGGCCTGCGCGATGCGCTCCAGATTCTCTTCGAAGGTTCCGTGCGACTTCAGCGTCCACATCATGACGGAGAACTGGAGGCCCGCTGCGTCCGAAGCCGACGGTTGCGCCATCAAGAATTTCTCCGGTGCCAGAGCGGACGCTCCAAGGCCCGCCGCCATCCACTTGCCGAAAACTCTGCGTGTCAACATGCAGAGAATGGTAGCAAACAAAATACCGGCAGCAATTCTTTTTCAGTGAGAGATGGCCAAAATCAATCGATTTAGCGCAAGCGGCTGCGTACCTCGTCGCGCACGAGATAAAGGAAGAAGACCAACGAGAACAGCCCGCGGATCAGGAAAAATCCGCTGTGGGTCCTCTCAAAGAAGAAAAAGTCGCCGGTAAACAGCATGACGCAGCCGGCCAGCACCAGGGCCCATCCCCAGCGGCGCATTCGCAGAAGGCCGAAGATGCCCACCACCAGCAGCGTGCATAGCGCCAGCACACCGTACTTGGTCACGCCCATGCCGAAGGCGTTGCGCAGCGCTCCAAAGACGTTCATCAGCGTGAGAAACAGCATGAACAGGCAGATTCCGGCGATTCCCGGCAACATCTGCCCTACATATTTCCGCTCATCTCGTTCATCCGCCATTGTTCCTTGCTCCCCGGCTCTTAAAGTGTATGCAGATAAGCCAGCAGATCGTCGATATCCTGCTGGTCCATCGCTCCGCCGACTGCCGGCATCAGGCCGTGGCCATGCAGAATGGTTGCGGTCACGCGCTCGTCGTTAGCCGGCGCGCCGCTCGGCAGCGAGGGCTTCTTGAAGACGCCGAGCAGCGGCGGTCCATGCAGCGAAGCGTCCCTGCGGTCGTAATGGCAGGAGGAACAATTCGTCTGGAAGACCGCGTGGCCGTGCATCTGCTGCGCATTGAGCTGCGCCAGCGGAACCGGTGGAGGCGTCGACTTGCACCCTGCCAGCGCAGCGGCCAGCAACAGCAGAAAACAGGCTCGAACCATGACAGTATTCTCTCACCCCTAGAGCATTTTCCCTGTTGATGGGAATTCCGAGACGGGCGTTCAGTGGCGTTTTCATTGAGGAAAACACCCATTGAGATCGCGGCCCCGCATGACGCCTACAGAGAAACTGCTCTATCGCCCGAGAGACTGCGCCAGCAGCACAGCGCCGGTCACCGCCAGGCCAAGGTAGACATAGCGCAGGAAGCTCTCACCCCGCATGCGATGATTGACCACCCGGCCCAGCCAGATCGCCGGCAGCATGACGGGCAGGCAGAGCAGATAGTAGTGCGTCACCGCGGGCACCCATAGCCCGGCCAGCCAGTATCCTCCCATGCCGATGATGCTGGCGGGCAGAAAGTATCCCTGCAGGGTGGCGCGAAAGTGCTGCGCGGACCAGCGACGCATGGCTCCGTAGATGACCAGCGGCGGACCGTTCATTCCGTACGCCCCGCCGAAGACGCCCGCGACAAATCCGCAGCCGAGCAGCCACAATCGATGGTCCCGCTTCAACTCTGGCGGCTTGCTGCCCAGCAAAGAGTAGCTTGAAAACGCGATAATGAAGACCGCCAGCGCGATCTTTACCGCCTCTTGGTGGCTGCTCGTCAACAGCGCCAGCCCCACGGGGATGCCGAAGAGCGTCGCGCCGACCAGCCATCCCGTGCTGCGCAGATGAATCTTCCGCCAGTCCTGCGCCACGACGACAGCGGCAATCGTGATCGACACCAGGACCGCCAGCGGAGCGGCAACTTTAAGCGGGATAAAGAGCGCAAGCAGCGGGACGGCAATCAACGCCTCGCCGAAGCCGAAGGCCGAGCGGATCAGCGTAGCGAGGAACACCACAGCGAGCACCTGTAATGTAGTTGCGTCAATCACATGAACCACGCGCACATGACGTTGCTACCTGTTGCAAACGGCTCTCTTGCATCGCTCCATTCTAAAAGCCGATTGAACGATTAGGGACAGAAGCCGCGACGCTAATTGGTTGCAGCAATCGCAGCGACGATCCGGTCCATGACCACGGCGTCCGCGTGGCTGCGCGGAGCGTGGTTGTCGACCATAATCGAAAACGCCACCGTCCCCCCGCTGGCGCAGCGGAGATAGCCGGACAGGGTCCGAACCTCTCCCAGCGTGCCGGTCTTCGCAAAGACGCGGCCCTTGAGCGGCGACTTCACGAAGCGTCCGGCCAGCGTGCCGTCCTCTCCGCCGACTGGCAGCGAAGCCTTCCAGTCGGCAAACCACGGCTGCGTGCCCGCATACTGCAGCAGCCGCACCACGGCCCGCGGCGTGACCAGATCGTGGCCGCTCAAGCCCGAGCCGTCGAAGAAGAAAAAGTCATCCTTATCGATTCCGGCATCGAGGAGAAATTGCCGGACGACCCGCGCTCCCTGTGCCGCCGATCCATCGTCGCCGAAGGCCTTGCCCAGCCGCCGCAACAGCAGCTCGGCGTGGAGATTCTGCGATACCTTGTTGGTCACGACGACATCGTCGATCAGCGTCGGCGAGAGATGCGCGGCCAGCGGGGTGCAGAGTCCGACGCAGCCCTGCGGCTCGCTCTTGCCTGCCGTGGTCAGCGTCAAGGGCGTGTGGCTCTCGGCGATAACGCTTGCCGTATTCATCGAGAGACGATGCGCCGCCCGCGCCTTGCCGGTCACCTTAATACCCCTCGCCTCCAGCATTCCCTTCAACGCTATCGCCGCGTACTCCGCCGGATCTTCGATGGCCACCTGCTCGGTGTCCGGCGGCGCATCGACGGCAATGGTTCCATAGATCCGCAGCAGCTTTGAGCCCGGCAACCGTTCCATCTGCACATGGCTTCCGCTCTTCGCCGCTCCGGTCACGAGCCCCGAGGCATCCACCGTGTAATACGGCACGACGGGATCGAAGGCCACCGCGGCGGGCGCTCCGGTGACACTCCCCGCGGTTACCGTCACCTTGATCTGGTTGTCGTTGATGGTCAGCGCCGACACTGGAGCTCCGTATCCCCATACCGCATCGTCAATCGCCCAGTCCTCGGGATAGGGCTGCCAGGGAAAGAGCGTGTCGTCGCCGATCACATCCCCCTGTACCACCTTCAGCCCTGTCTTCGCGACCTGGTCCGCCATCTCTTCGAGATACCGCAGAGGAGCGTTCTCCGGTGGAGCGGGCACAGGCCGCAGCGCGGGGGGTAGATATGGAATCGTCCGGACTGAGAGGTTCGCGTCCCCTGCCCCGACCAGCGCCAGGTCGCCCGCCAGCACGCCGTTTTTGTCCGGAGGGGCAGCCGCCATAACCCGCGTCATCACCGTTGCCTTCGTTCCGAGCAGAGCGACCGCCGCAGTGGTGGTAAAGAGCTTGGCGTTGCTGGCAGGCTGAAAGAACTGTCCCGCATGCAGAGAATAGATCCGGGTCCCAGCGATTTCCCCACCCATGCGCGCCACGTCGATTCCCCAGTGCGACCGCGTTACTGCCGGATTGGCCAGCAGACGGGCTATCCGCGCATGCAGCGGCACTGGCGGGTGCTTCCTGCGATGGGTCTGCGCTCCGGCCGGCAGGCATAACGCCCCGAGCAGCAAAACCGTGGCCCAACGTTCCCCAAACCTCGTCATCCCCATCATCCGCGCCAGTCTAGCATCCTCATTTGCGTATATCCTGACCGTATATATCAAGCAGCGGCGGGATTTCGATTGCCGATGCTCTTCACGATCACCAATCCTTGCTCTCAGCGTCTGGATTTCTCCCATGCCCTTCCTTCCACGCCCGCGCTTCGACTGGAGTCTCCGCACCCGAACCCTGCCGCTCGGGCAGCGGACGCTGGTGATGGGCATTCTGAATATCACGCCTGATAGCTTCTCCGACGGCGGCCACTTCTATACCCCCGGCCAGGCGCCGGACCGTGCGCTCGCCCAGGCTCTCCAGATGCTCGACGAGGGAGCGCGTATCCTCGACATCGGCGGCGAATCCACGCGCCCCAACGCCATCCCGATGAGTGCCGAGGAGGAGCAGGCCCGCGTTCTGCCGGTCATCGAATCCATTCTGCGTCATAGGCCCGAGAGCATCCTCTCGATCGATACCCACCACGCCACCACCGCCGCGCTGGCCGTCGAGGCCGGGGCCGAGATCGTCAACGACGTCAGCGGCCACCTCTGGGACACGGTCATGTCCAAGACCTGCGCCCAAATGGGCTGCGGCACTGTCCTGATGCATACGCGGGGCCGGCCGCGAGACTGGTCTGCCCAGCCGCCCATCCCGCCGCAGGAGGTTCTGCCGCTGGTTCTCAATGGACTGACGGAACGTATCGAGGCAGCAACCGTCGCCGGCATTGCGCGAAACAGGATGATCCTGGACCCCGGCTTCGGATTCGGCAAGCGGCTGGGAGAGAATTATCCGCTGCTCGCCTCGCTCGAACGCCTTCAGAGCCTCGGTCTGCCTATCCTCGCGGGAGCATCGCGCAAGAGCTTTCTGGGCAATGCGTTAGCTCCGTTGTACGAAGGGACGCCGCCGCCCGCCGAAGCCCGGCTGCACGCTACCACCGCCGCCAACGTCGCCGCCATCCTCGCCGGAGCGCACGTCATCCGCACCCACGACGTGCGCCCCGCCGCCGAGGCTGCCGCCGTGGCTGACCGCATTCTTGCTGCCATTTAAACTTGTCGGGACGGAGTATTGAACGGGGTTTTCGTCAGACGATCTCGTGCTTCCCATCGCTCTGGTGACAAACCATGATCGAAACTCGTCTGCATTCATAGGTTTCAATTGATCGCGGCACGTATAGCCCGAACGGAGTCCGAATTTTGAAGAGCATCCTCTGCGCCCTGCTGCTGGCCGCCCTCGCCTCTCCCACGCTGTGGGCGCAGGCCGCCGACATTCCCAACGCGACCACCCCGAAGCCCGGCGCCTCGACCGAGGAGCAGCGCGGACGCCAGTTGATGGACGAGATGGTCGCCGCGCTCGGCGGCGATGCCTGGCTCAACCGCAAGGACATGCGCTTCCACGGCCGCCTTGCCAGCTTCTTTCAGGGCAAGCCCAACGGCATGGTCATCGAGTTCGACGCCTGGCACCAGTTCGCCGACGCCACCCACCCGGAGGCACAGCGCATCGGCTTCCTCACCGACAAGAGCATGCTCTTCCCCGGCAAGAAGATCGACGTGGTGCAGATCTGGACCGGCGGCAACGGCTTCGAGGTTACCTACAAGGGCAAGACGGCCCTGCCCAAAGATCAGGTCGAGGACTTTTACCGGCGGCAGGCCCACTCCATCGAAGAGGTGGTGCGCACCTGGCTCAAGGCTCCCGGCGTGATGGTCCTCTACGACGGCACCAGCATGGTCGAGCGCCGCATGGCAGACAAGGTGACGATCCTCAGCGCGAACAACGACGCCGTCACCATCGACCTCGATACCACCACGCATCTGCCGCTGCGCCGCACCTTCGAGTGGCGCAACGTCACCTTCAAAGACCACGACCAGGACATCGAGGAGTACGCCGACTATCACACCATCCAGGGCCTGCCCACCGCCTTCAACATCACCCGCTATCACAACGGCGATATGGCCAGCCAGCGCTTTCTCAGCAAGGTCGAGTACAACACCGGCCTGCCCGCGGAACTGTTCAACCAGGAAAAGCTCATTAAAAGGAAGAAGTAGGCGGCGGTTTATACTCAGGGCTGCCCATGAGTGAACAGCCAACCAACTCCCCCGAAGGCCTCGAGCCGCTTCCGACAGCCGGACAGACGATGGACATCGTCGAGATCATGTCCATCCTGCCGCACCGCTATCCCTTTCTGCTCATCGACCGCGTCGTCGAGATGGAGCGCAAACAGCGCATCGTCGCCATCAAGAATGTCACCTTCAACGAGCCGCACTTTCAGGGACATTTCCCCGATTACCCGATCATGCCCGGCGTCCTGATGGTCGAGGCCATCGCCCAGGCGGGCGGCGCTCTGCTGCTGACCGAGATTCCCGACCGCGCCGACAAGCTGATGGTCTTCACCGGAATTGACAGCGCCAAGTTCCGCCGCCCTGTCGTTCCCGGCGACCAGTTGCGCATCGAGGTCACCGTGCTGCAATGGCGCAGCCGCGCCGTCAAGATGCTGGGCATCGCCACGGTCGACGGCAAGGTCGCCTGCGAGGCGACGGTAATGTGCCAGCTTGTGCCTCGCGCCGCCAAAAAGCCTGCCCCCGAGGTACCGGCTGAGTGAGCATCCATCCGACCGCCATCGTTGCCGCGGGAGCCGTCATACCGGCGTCCTGCACGGTCGGCCCCTATTGCACCGTCGGCGCGGATGTCGTGCTGGGCGAGGAGTGCGAGCTGGTCTCGCACGTCGTCCTCGACGGACACCTGACACTCGGCAACCGCAACCGCATCTTTTCCTTCGCCTGCCTTGGCATCGCACCGCAGGATCTGAAGTATGCAGGCGAGCCGACGCGGCTTGAGATCGGCGACGACAACAGCATCCGTGAGTATGTCACCATCTCCCGGGGTACAAAGGGCGGTGGCGGCCTGACCCGCGTGGGCAACGGCTGCCTCATCATGGCCTACACTCACATCGGCCACGACTCGACGATCGGCAATGGGTGCATCCTGGCCAACTCCGCCACGCTTGCCGGGCACGTGATCGTCGAGGACTACGCCGTCGTCGGCGCGCTTTGCCCAGTGCACCAGTTCTGCCGCATCGGCAAGTACTCCTACATTGGTGGCGGCACCACCATCACACAGAATGTGCTGCCCTACTCGCTGACCAGCATCGAGCGCAACAACCATGCCTACGGACTCAACAAGATAGGTCTGGAACGCCGGGGCTTTACGCCGGGACAGTTGAAAGAGCTGCGCGCGGCCTATCGTCTGCTACAGGCCTCGAAGCTGAACACCACGCAGGCTCTCGAAGCGATTCGCGAGACCATCGCCAAAGGCGCAGGCGAGCACGTCGCTTATCTCGCCGACTTCATCGCCAACAGCGACCGAGGCGTCATCAAGTAATTCAGTGATAGAAGCGTTCTTCGTTCAGGAAAGGTAGACTGATCTCCGCCTATGACCTCCTCTCTTCGTATCCTCCAATCTCTTCTCCTCTTTCTCGTCTTCAGCGTGCTCGCGGCGGCTTCCCCCGCCTCGGCTCAGAGCAACACACACATCCGCGTCGCCGTCGTCGGCCTGAATCACGACCATATTCGAGGCTTCCTGCATAACCTGCCCTCACACCCCGAGGTCGAGCTGGTCGGCATCTCCGAGCCGGACGCGGCTCTGCGGCAGAAGTACGCCGCGCAATTCCATATCGCCAATAGCCTTTTCTTCTCCAAGGAATCGGAGATGCTGGCGAAGACGCACCCGCAGGCGATCCTTGTCTACACCTCGATCGCCGGACACCGCGCCGCCATCGAAGAGGCCGCGCCGCTGCATATCGCCGCCATGGTCGAGAAACCGCTGGCCACCACAGTCGAGGATGCGCTCGCCATCGAGCGGCTCTCGGAGAAGTACAACGTCCCTGTGCTCACCAACTACGAGACCACCTGGTACAACTCCAACACTGCGGCGAACGACCTGCTCGCCAGCGGAAAGATCGGCGACCTGCGCAAGCTGGTCATCCACGATGGACACCGCGGCCCCAAAGAGATCGGCGTCAGCCCGGAGTTCTTCAAGTGGCTCACCGATCCCAAACAGAATGGCGCGGGCGCGCTCTTCGACTTCGGCTGCTACGGCGCCGATCTGGCGACGTGGATGATGCACGGCGAACTGCCGACCACCGTGACCGCCGTGACCCTGCACATCAAGCCGCAGATCTACCCCAACGTGGATGACGACAGCACCATCGTCCTCACCTACCCGCATGCGCAGGCGATCATCCAGGGCTCGTGGAACTGGCCGTTCGACCGCAAGGACATGGAGGTCTACGGAGTGAAGGGCTACGTCGATACGCTCTATCAGGATGGCGCACCCGGTATCAAGCTCCGCATCCGTCTTCCCGGCGAACACGCCGAGCACGTTGAAGACGCGCCCGCACTCGCGGCGCCGCAGAACAATTCGCTCAACTACCTGACCGCCGTTCTCGACGGAACGCTCAAGCCGCAACACGACCTCACCTCGCTCGACACCAACGTCACGGTCGTGCGCATTCTCGACGCCGCGCGCCGCTCCGCGCAGACGGGCCGCACCATTCACCTGAAGGCCGAGGTTGAAGGCAAACGATAGATACTTCTTTCAAGAACCGCTTCATTCAAATTGAATTGATTGCACATGGATAAACTCGGCCTCATCGCCGGCAACGGACGCTTCCCCTTCCTTCTGCTCGACGCCGCGCGCGCGCATGGCCTGCAGGTCGTCGTCGCGGCGATCAAGGAGGAGACCGACCCCGAGATCGATGCTCGCGCCGCAGCCGATCCGGAGATCCACGTCCACTGGCTATCGCTCGGCGAACTCTCGCGCTTGATCGAAACTTTTCATGGCGAAGGCGTCACGCGTGCGGTCATGGCCGGGCAGGTTAAACACAAGCAGATCTTTTCGAGCATCCGTCCTGACTGGCGGCTGGCAAAGCTGCTGCTGAATCTGCGCACGCGCAATACCGACATGCTGCTCGGCGCGGTGGCAAAGGTTCTCGGCGACGAAGGCATCGATCTGATCTCTTCGACCGCCTATCTTGAACCGTTACTGGCTCGGCCGGGCGTGCTCACCCGCCGCGCTCCCAACGACGAAGAACTGAAGGACATCGCCTATGGCCGCACCGTGGCGCTGGCCATCGCCGGCTACGACCTGGGGCAGACCGTGGTCATCGCCGCGCAGGCCTGCGTGGCTGTCGAAGCCATGGAGGGCACCGACGCCACCATCCACCGCGCCGGCGCTCTGTTTCGCACCCTCGGCCATAGCGAAGAGACGACGCTCAGCCGTTCGCTGACGGTCGTCAAGGTCGCTAAGCCTAATCAGGACATGCGTTTTGACGTGCCGGTCGTCGGTGTGGCCACCATCGATGCCATGGTTGAGGCAGGCGCAACCTGCCTGGCCATCGAAGCTGGCAGAACGCTGATGTTCGACCCGGCCGCCATCCTCGCAGCCGCCGACACGGCAGGCATCGCCGTCGTCGCGCAGTAGTCAATTGTCACAATCCTGTCACTGCTGCGTAAAATTGCGCCGGACAGGCTGAAACAGGAGTCTTATAGAGACATGGGCTCGTATATTCACCATGCTTTACAAAGGGGAACGAAGATGCGCAAAGGAATTTGGATTGCAGCGATTCTAGGCTTAGTGGCAACCTGCGGCGTCGGCTTGAAGGCTCACGCGGCTGCCGATACGGACACGGTGAAGGTCGGTATGACCGCGCCCAATTTCACCCTTCCCTCACAGGAAGACAAGCCCATCAGCCTCAGCGATTTCAAGGGCAAATGGGTGGTCCTCTACTTCTACCCGAAAGACCAGACCAAGGGATGCACCATCGAGGCGCACAACTTCCAGCGCGATCAGCCTAAATACGACAAGCTGAATGCAGTCGTTCTCGGCGTGAGCCTGGACACCGTGGAAAGCCACCGCGAATGGTGCGCGAAGGACACCTTCAGCTTCAAGATGCTGGCTGATCCCGGCCACAAGGTCGTCGACCTGTACGGCGTCCCCATTAAATCGATGGGCCCCATGCACTTCGCCAGCCGCCAGACCTTCCTGATCTCTCCTGAAGGCAAGGTCGTCAAATTCTGGCCTGACGTCAAGGTGGATCATCACAGCGAAGAGGTGCTCGCAGCAATCGACGAAGCAAAGAAGTAGAGATATCAGCGGACGCAAAAAGGCCCGGGCTCTCAATCGAGTGTCCGGGCCTTTTTGCTTGCCTTGGTTAGTTGCTTACTTCTTTACGGCCTTCTTAGCAGCCTTCTTCACGGCCTTCTTCGCCGCCTTCTTTGCAGGAGCCTTCTTCGCTGCTGCCTTCTTTGCGGGTGCCTTCTTTACGGCCTTCTTTGCCGCTGCCTTCTTCGCAGGGGCCTTCTTTGCTGCTGCTTTCTTAGTTGCCAAGGTATTACCTCTCTTCGTTGGTTTTTTGTTGCTGGCAGTGCTCTTGTTGCCGGACGCCTTTTTAGGGGCGACCTTACCGCCGCGCAGAGCACTGGACTTCTTCGCGGCAGAACTCAATGTCTTTTTGGCAAGCGGCTTCTTCGCAGCCGCCTTTTTCGCTACCGTCTTCTTCGCGGCAGATTTCTTCGCCGCCTTTTTCGCCGTCGACTTGCTTACCGCCGCGGCCTTCTTCACAGGCTTCTTTGCCGCAGCTTTTTTAGCGGGAGCTTTTTTAGCCGTAACTTTCTTTGCAGCAGCCTTCTTTGCGGGTGCTGCTTTCTTCGCTGGACTTTTTTGCGCTGCCTTCTTCGCCGCGGGCTTCACACTGCGAGCCGCCTGCGCCGCAGTTGCCGAAGCCTCGCTTCTGACGGGAAGAGTCGCCTCTCTGGTTGCGGGCGTATATCCCGCCGCGGGGGATGGCGGCAGGCTGAACAGGCTCGCTTCCTCGGCATGGGTATCGGGCCGAGCCGCATCGTGATCGTCATCAGTGTCGTCGTCCGAGGTCAACGTGATCTCTTCCTCTTCATCATCGTCGTCATCGAAGCGATGCGTCAGGTCGTCCTGATTGTCGTCTGCTTCATCGTAGAAGTCACTGTCGTCGTCTGCGGCCATTGCATATCCCCGGATCGTGTCGTCGAACGTCATCATTGTTTCCCTCGGCGCTACACTCACTCTTCGCTACGGCTAACTACGATGCTGCAAAAATCAACTTTATGTCCCGGCACGAAATTCTAGCAACAGGATGCAACTCCGCGCCACCGAAAGCAAGCAATCTTTTTTGCCGGGTCACTCATCGAGCAGCTTTCCGTTTCGTTTTGGAGACAGCGCTCTTCGCCTTCGCGCTCGAACTTTTCGTGGAACGATGCGCGGACGCCGTCGATCTCTTCTTCGCAGACGACGAGCGTGACCGGCTTGTATTTGAGTGTGACGATGCGGACGATGCGCGCGATCGCGTACGCCTGCGCGACGATCGGCGATGTGTGCGCGTGTGCGGAGCCAGCTTCACCGGCTCCGAAATTCGCAACGAAGCGCCTGTCCTTACACGATTCGAGGTGAGATGATTCCAGCGCCGCAACTGTTCGACCGAGACATTAAAGCGATCCGCAACCGTAATAAGCGTATCGCCACGCCGCACTTTATAAAGCCGCGGATGCGCGGGCGTCGCCAGGGTCACCACGGGAATCGCCAGTTCGTCTCCGGCGCCCAGATCGTCGGTAGCCGCGATGCCGTTCGCCTCCGCGATCTCACTGGCGCGACTATGAAACTCGGTCGCGATGCCGCCCAGCGTTTCGCCGTCATGCACAACATGGAACCGCCAGGTATCGCGTTTGTCGTCCGGGATCTGCTTGATACGCGACGCGAAGAGATCGCTCGTCCCCACAGGAATATGCAGATCGAACGGCATGTCGCGCGGTGTCGTCATGCGCAGCAGGCTTGGATTTAAGGCGACGATCTCGGGCAGCGTCGCATTGGTGATATCGGCCACCAGACGCAGGTTCACGGCGTTATTCACCGTCACCGTGTCGGAGACGACAGGCGGCTCCAACACCAGCTTGTCCAGACCATACTGCGTCGGGTTCTTTGCCATGATGATGGCGGCGATGATGCCCGGCACGTAATTCTTCGTCTCAGCCGGAAGCACATTGCGGCGATATAGCTCCCAGAAGTCCGCGTAGCCGGTGCGCATGACGGCTCGCTGCACGTTGCCCGGACCCCAGTCGTAAGCGGCCATGGCAAGGTACCAGTCGCCGAACTGATTGTAGAGCGTCTTCATGTAGAGCGCATAGGCCTTCGACGACTTTTCGGGATCGAACCGCTCATCGAACCATCCGTTGCGCGTCAGCCCGTAGGCGCCGGTCGGCATGAACTGCCACATGCCGCCCGCGCCGGAACGGGGATTCAGCGCCTGCGGCTGAAAGCCCGATTCGGCGACCGCGAGATAGATAAGATCCTGGGGAACGCCCTGCTCGCGCAGATCCTTCGAGATCATGTCCTTGTACTTTCCCGAACGCTCGAGCGAGCGCAGCAGGTGCGCATGGCCGCCCTGCGAGTTGGAGAAGTAACTGATGAAGCCCGCGACATATTGATTGATGACCAGCGGAAAATCCGATTGCGTCGTCTTCAACTCGGCCTCGACCTTCGCCGTTAAGTCGGGATTCGCGGGGAAGGTCACCTCGTTGGCCGCGTCGAGCGGCGCGGCTTCGATGGTGGGCGAGAATCCGTTGCCCTGCTTGAGCGCCGCCATCTCCAGCGAGTTCACCGCGTTCAACAGATGATCGAACTCATCGGCAAGCTGTGGGTCGCCCTTCAGGTCCATCCCGCTGGTCAGCATCGCGTCCACCGCCGCGTTGAAGTCGGCGCGCGCCGCGTCCAGATGGCCCGCGCTGTAGTTGCTGACACCGCTGCGATAAAGCTGCTCCGCATGATTGATCAACTGCTGATCCTTGTATGCCTTCGCCGGATCGACAGCCTTTGGCGCGGCCGCGGCCTGCGGTCCGGTTGCCTGCTTCGCCTCGGCGTTCGGCGCTTTGGCAATCACGGGCGCCGTCGCCTGCGCCGGAACTGTCGCCTTAGCCGCGCCCTGGTTCTGCGGACATCCCGCAAGCATCGCCAGCGGCACACAGGCTGCCGCCAGTGCCCATCGCCGCACATCTTTGAATAGTTGAGTTGTCCGCGCCATCTTTCTGCTCATTGTAAGACGCGGGAGAGGCAAATGCGTCCGCTGCCTGCTATCTGTTCCCTCTTATATTCCCCTGCGAGAATCCCCATCCATCGCGGCACAAAGGCAGAGAATATGCAGAGCTTCCGAATCGGCGATCGCGTCCGTCGCGGTTCACGCTATTGTCCATCGATCTGCGAGACGCAAAAAACAGGACACCGCGAAAACGCCTTAGGGAACCTCTGATTAAGTCCGGTTTTGTTAAGGGCACGGCTTTAGCCGTGCCGAAAGTAGCTTGACTGCAACGCGGCTTTAGCCGCTGAGGGCATCGTCCGAGACATAATCAGAACATCCTTAGCGTGCTGCATCCTTGATCGCGCGCACATTCCCGATGAATTCAGCCAGCTTCGCGGCATCCTTGCGGCCAGGCCCCCGCTCCACGCCGCTGGCTACATCCACTCCCCACGGATTCAACTCGCCGATCGCTTCGGCGATGTTTTCCGGGCGCAGGCCGCCGGCAACGATCATCTTCAAGCGGCTGCCATGATTGGCAAGGACGCTCTTCGCCGCACTCCAGTCGAAGCTGACCCCGGTACCGCCCGTCGCCTGCCCCACCTTCGAATCGATCAGGATGCGCTCGACGACGCCGGCAGCTTCAATCTCCTGCAACTGCCTTGGTACCGATGCAGCGCTGCTTCCACTCTTATCGACGTCCCAATGCACGGTCTGGATCATGGCCAGCCGTCCGTCAAACATCCGGTTGAGACGCGTCACCAGGGCGGGCTGCCACTGGCCGTGCAACTGCACCGTATTCAGGCCCGCCTCCCGCACCATCGCCGCAATCTCTTCGGCGCACAGCGAATCGAAGACGCCCACTCGCTCCACGTGCTCGGGAAGATGCGGCGTGATCTTCGCGACTTCCCTTGCCGTTACCCGGCGCACGCTCGGCGCAAAGACGAAGCCCACCGCATCCGCGCCCAGCTCCACAGCCAGCCGCGCATCGTCGAGATTTGTATTCGCGCAGATCTTGATCCACATGGCTAACTCTCCGCCGAGTATTCCCGCTCCAGCAGCGCAGCCAGCGCCGCCGAAGGATCGGGCTCGCGCATCAGCGCCTCACCCACCAGAAAGGCGCTATAACCGGCGGCCTTGAACTGCGCGATGTCCGCCGCCGTTCGTATGCCGCTCTCGGCAACCATCACCGCGTTCGCGGGCCGCGATCCGGCCAGTTCTTCAAATAATTCCGTGCGCACATTGAATGTGCGCAGGTCGCGGCTGTTCACGCCAATCAGCTCAAACCCGAGATCGACAGCCCGCTGCATCTCGTCGCGATCATGCACCTCGCACAGAATATCGAGTCCCGTCTTGCGCGCCTCTTCCCGCAACTGGCTCAGACTCTTGTCCGTATGCGCGGCCACGATCAGCAGAATTGCGTCCGCTCCCGATGCGCGCGCCTCCAGCATCTGAAACGGATCGACCATGAAGTCCTTGCGCAAACATGGAATTCGCACCGCGGCGGAAGCCGCCTCCAGGTCCTTCAACGATCCCTGAAAGAACTCCTCGTTCGTCAGTACCGAAAGCGCAGCCGCGCCGGCGGTCTCAAATCCCCGTGCCAGCACAGCCGGTTGGAAATCTCCGCGAATCAAACCCTTCGAAGGCGAAGCTTTCTTGATCTCGGAGATGATCGCCGGACGGCCGTCTCCAGCGACGGCACGCAGTCCCTTCACAAAGCCACGCGGCAAATGTGCGGCGGCCTTGCGCTCGAGCGCCTTCACATCGGCAGCCGCCTTGCGCGACGCCACCTGCGCCACGGTACTTGCAAGAATCTCGTCCAGCTTTGTCGGCATATCTTTCCATCTTACTTGTTTGCTGCATCCCACCCCAAGACTCCGCCACCGTGTGTCGCAGACATAAAAATGAGCACCCTGTGGGGTGCTCATTCTCAAGAACTTTGGTGCCGAAGGGGGGACTCGAACCCCCACACCCTTGCGAGTACATGGACCTGAACCATGCGCGTCTGCCAATTCCGCCACTACGGCCCGGTATCGATCGCTCGGCGAAAGCCGAAGCGCACTCAACCGCGAGCACTTAGTCTTACAAACGCCGCCTTCCGTGTCAATTCCACGCAAGCGACAGAGACTCCTTGAATCAAACCGGCATCTCATCATTTAATAAATGAGCATGGCATCGTCTCAGTGAACCGGGACATTCATGTCCATCTAACCAATCAGGATCCCGTATATTCCATGGCCAATCAAAGTCCCCCGACCTCCGGTCCACCAGGCGAAGATAAGATTCCCGAGCCCCTTGCCGCTGAAATACGCAAACTGGCGCATGACCTTAGCAATGCCCTGGAGATCATCGTCCAGACAAGTTACCTGCTTAGTACCGCCGAACTGAAAGAGCCCGCGGCGGAGTGGCTGCAGATGCTGGACGGAGGCGTCCAGAAGGCGCTCGGCATCAACCAGAACCTGCGGAACTACATCAAAGACCACAGCCCTAACTGATTTCTGTCCCGGTCATCCTGCCAACCGCGACCTTGCTACTTCCGGGGTGTCTTCTTCGCCTTGCCGGCAGTTTTACCGGCAGCAGACTTCCTGGCGGTAGTCTTTTTGGCCACACCCTTTTTTGCTGCCGCCTTCTTTCCTACCTTTACTACCGTTTCCTTTGCCGCCGTCTTTTTCGCAGCGACCGTCTTCTTGATGACGGTTGCTTTCTTCGCGACAGCCTTCTTCGCCTTCGCGGAAGCTTTCTTTGCGACAGGCTTGCCGGCGGCGTCCTTCGCCAGCTTGTTCTCATGCGAGATCAGTAGCTTCTCCAACTGCTCCAGCAAGACCCTCGTATGCATGGGTTTCACTAGCATCTTGTCGGCGCCCATCTCCTGCCAATCTTCTTCGGCTGCGGGAAACGCTGTTAGCAAGGCAACCGCCGGGCGGTAGGCTGCCGCCCGCGCCGCCTCGATCACCTCGAGCCCCGAGGCCTCGCTCTCCATCCGCATGTCGGTAATCACCATGTTGTACTCATGCGTATGCAGCTTCGACCGGCCCTCCCGCGCCGAAGCGGCCGTGTCTACCTCGAACCCGCTGATCTCCAGCACCGCCTTTAGAGTCAACAGCACCGCAACTTCGTCATCGACCAGCAGAATCCGACGTTTCATTTCCATTCGCTCTCCCTTTCGGAGCATACATACAGGTGTTATCTAACCCTAAAACGAGCTTTCCTTACAATCCCCGGGGGCAAACTTCTATGCCACAGTCCTAAAAGCGGCCTTTTTCGCTCCTGCGCGCCCGGGCTGCCCCGCGGGGCGAGATGGCTAAAGTGCTATACTTCACGCTGCGGCGCAACCTTTAAGCTTCAGGTTGCGCCTAACCCTATATACAACGCATAGCGAGCGAAAGCCCGCTGTGGAGGCGACTTATTCCACCGATCGATAAACGTTCCGCAAAATCTTTCATCCGCACCAACGAACGTATCCGCGCCCGCGAAATCCGCGTCATCGACGAGAACGGCGAACAACTTGGCGTCATGCCTCCTTTCGAGGCGCTCAAGATGGCCCGCGAGCGCTCGCTTGACCTGGTAGAGATCTCCCCGAACGCCGTCCCCCCGGTTTGCAAGATCCAGGACTACGGCAAGTTCCTCTACGAGAAGGACAAGAGTGACCGCGCCGCCCGCAAGAAGCAGAAAGTCATTGTTATCAAGGAAGTCAAGTTCTCTGTCACCGTCGACGAGCATGACTACCAGACCAAAAAAGACCGTGCCGTGCGCTTCCTCGGCGAAGGCGACAAGGTGAAGGCATCGCTGCGCTTCAAGGGACGCCAGATGGCTCACCGCGACCTTGGCTACAAGATCATCAACCGCCTGATCCTCGACATCGGCGACGTCGGCGTAGTCGAATTCATGCCCCGCATGGAAGGCACCACCCTCCACGCCATCCTCGCGCCCTCAAAGAAGGCGGAGGCTGCGCCTCCGAAGAAGCCTGCCGCGCCTCCGGCGGCGACCGCTCCCACGCCCTCGGAAGCAGCTCCCGTCCAGGCCTGACATCAGGCACTATTCCAGGGACAGATCCTCACTCCTCTGAGTTTTCCTCAGGGGAGTGTCGCTTTGCTGCGAAGAGTTGCGAAGATCGGTCAACTGTCTCCCCCCACGCACATCAGGAATATGAATCCTGAATCGACAGATTTTGCGTTTGCAAGCGGCCAACGGGACGACAGATGCCGAGGGTCGTAAAATAGTGTGGATTGTCGAAAATATAAAGGATGGCACGGCAGATGAGCATTGAAGCGCAAACAGTATTGGCAGAACAGGTCGCCGCGACAGCACAGGCCGCGGGGCTGGTCGTAGTGTCGACCGCCGAGGGCAAGGACTTCTCCGACCGCCCCACAACGCGATTTACCCTGGGACTGGCTGCCGATCCGGCCAAGACCCAACTGCTGGAGTTAAGCTCCGGCTTTGACATCAACAGGGCCGATCTGGCCGCGGTGGTCAAAGCGTACCTGGCCGAGGCTGCCAAGCGGCTGAAGAGCCCGAGGCCGGATTGTTATCTCACCCTGGGCGGCCTGCCTTTAAGCTTCGACAAGTTCGCGTGGCCCTTCCATGCTTCGAGTTCCGGAGCAGATTCCTCGCTGGTGCATGGCGAGGTTTGGCTGGAGGATGGCAAGGAGCGGCTGCTACACGCCAAGGTCGCCGCCTCGATGACCGTAACCTTCCGCGAGGTGGTAACCGCTCCCGAGCAGCCCTTCGCCGAGAGCTTCATCTACAACGCGGTGCGCAAGATCCTGGATCAGGGACAGTTGGAGTTAGTTAAGAGCGGTAACCGACAGCCCGTGCCGGTGACCACCCGATACTACAACCCGAAGCAGAAGAAGTTCGTCTTCAACGACACGACCGAGGCTCAGCGGCGGGAGTTTCTTGCGGCGAAGGTCTACTGGCTCTCCGGCGTGCTGGGCGCGGGCCGGCCGGTATGGCTGCTCGATCCTCGCGATGCGCAGTATCTGGATACGACGCTCGAAGATTTGAAGAAGACCGCGCACGCACTGGCGACCGAGGGCCTCATCCTCCTCGCGGAGACGGAGTATGCCGTGCCGACCGATGCCCTGATGGCTCGCCACGAACGATATGCGGACGATCTGGCGCAGGCGCTTGCCTTCACCAAGCCTACGTTCAACGAGGATATGCGCGCCGGACATACGAACATGTAGCCGATTGCTGCGCCTCCTGCATCATCCATGCTCAAAAATAATCGGTCCGCACGATCTCTTCCGTGCGGGCCGATTGCTGTTGAGAGTCGCTCAACCTGCGGCCTGCGGGCGGAAGGGTGCGCTGCCAGGAATTGCGGCTCCGCAATTGAAACAGAAGACGGCACCCGGTTCTATCGGCGCGCCACAGGCAGCGCAACGCGAGACTGCGGTGGGAGCGATGTGGCTCGCGATGTAAGCTGCCTGTGCGGCGTTATAGTCGCGGACGCGGCCCGGCATGAAAAAGCACTCGATAAAGCCGAGGATTGCCGTGATGCCGGTCCAGAAGAAGAGGAGATACAACACTCCCAGGCCGTTGCGCCGCAGGTAGAAATGATGAACTCCAAACATCCCGAGGAAGAAGGCGAAGAGGACGCCGGCAACCTCATCCTTGCGGGCCCTCTCGTACTCGGCGTGGAACCAGGCCTGCTGCTGCGGATTCATGTTGGCGGTATACATAGGGTTAGTGAACGGCATCATGGCATCGTCTCCAGAACTGAAAGAAGGTACGCGGCCGGGTGGCGGACAGTTCCGCAGAGCAAGATCTTCAAGGACAAGACCGGTCGCAATTTACAGCCCGAAGATCTCTGCGTAGAGTACTGGTAATTCGCAGGCACCGAGGCAACGGCAGCTCGCGATTGGCAGTCAGAATAGGGAAAGCAGGAGGTTTCCATGCAGGCAGTTCATTCAGGACAGTGCGGATTGTGTACTCACTTCGGCGAGAACCACGCTTCGAGTTCGGCGCTGGTCACGATTCTGACCAGCCATAAGGCTCCCTTGAATATGCTCGACGAGTGTGGCCATCCGAAACATGTGGCTCTCCATCTGAAGGTCACTCCGATCAGCGGATGCGACGGCTTCCAGCCGGCGGCTCAGGCATAACCGAAATAAAGCAGAAAAAGACCCTCGTCGCGGCGAGGGTCTTTTCATCTTAATACTCTGTGGGCTAGATTTCCTTGACGCCGTCGACGAAGGCCTTCAACTTGCGGCTGCGGCTGGGATGACGGAGCTTGCGAAGTGCCTTCGCCTCTATCTGGCGGATGCGCTCGCGCGTCACCTGGAAGCTCTGGCCGACCTCTTCGAGGGTATGTTCGGAGCCGTCTTCGAGGCCGAAGCGCATCTTGATGACACGCTCTTCCCGAGGCGTCAGCGTTCGCAGGACCTGAGACGTATACTCCTTCAGATTCACGGAGATAACGGCGTCGGACGGGCTGACGGCCATGCGATCTTCGATGAAGTCGCCGAGGTGCGAGTCTTCCTCTTCGCCGATCGGCGTTTCAAGCGAGATGGGCTCCTGTGCGATCTTGAGGACCTTGCGGACCTTCGAGACAGGGATGTCCATGCGCCGGGCGATCTCTTCGGAAGACGCTTCGCGGCCCAGTTCCTGCACCAGTTGGCGCGAGGTACGGATGAGCTTGTTGATGGTCTCGATCATGTGGACCGGGATGCGGATCGTCCGGGCCTGGTCGGCGATGGCGCGGGTGATCGCCTGGCGAATCCACCAAGTCGCGTAGGTCGAGAACTTGTAGCCTCGGCGGTACTCGAACTTGTCGACCGCCTTCATCAGGCCGATGTTGCCTTCCTGGATGAGGTCGAGGAACTGGAGGCCGCGGTTGGTGTACTTCTTGGCGATGGAGACGACGAGGCGAAGGTTGGCCTCGATCAGTTCGCGCTTGGCGCGCTCGGCGTCCATGTCGCCCTGGATCATCTCGCGCTGGGTGCGCTTGAGATCGGCGATGAGAATGCCGGCGTCCTGCTCGACGCGCTCGAGGTCGATGCGGCAGTTCTTCTGCTGGCGCTTGTACTCCTTGCGAAGCTCTTCGGACTTCGAAGCCTCATGCTTGGCTTCGAGGGTCTTGATCTGGCGCTCGAGGGTACGCATGGCGTCGACGGTCTTGTTGACCTTGTCGAGCAGGCGCTTCTTCTCGCTGTTGGTGTACTTCAACTCGCGGACGATGCGGTTGATGTAGACATGCTCGCGTCCGATGAGCCAGCGGGTCTTGCGGGCGTCCCTGACCTTGGCCTTGTCCTTGCCCGTAAGCGTCGCCAGCTTTTCTTCGAGCGCATGAATCTTCTTCTGGTGCTTGGTGATGACGTCAATGCGACTGGCGGTGGCGCGCACCCGGGCAGCCAGAATCTCTTCGGTCAACTCTTCTTCGTCGAAGGTGACGACTTCCTTGATGTTGCGGACGCCGCGCTTGAGGTCTTCTCCGAGAGCGACAATCTCGCGGATGACGATGGGCGAGCGCGAGATGGCCTTCATGACGCGGAGCTGGCCGCGCTCGATGCGCTTAGCGATCTCGACCTCGCCCTCACGGGTGAGCAGAGGAACGGTTCCCATCTCGCGGAGGTACATGCGGACGGGGTCGTTGGTCTTTTCGAGCGTTCCGGGCGTGAGGTCGAGTTCGACGTCCTCGGACTCTTCACCGGCCTCGGGCTCGTACTTGTCGCGGTCGCCGCCGAACTTCGATTCGCCGGAGAGGACATCGATGCCCTGGGTGTTGATGGTGGTGAGAAGATCGTCGAGATCGTCGGGCGTGGTCACATCACCCGGGAGAAGGTCGTTGACCTCGCCGTAGGTGAGATAGCCCTTCTCTTTCCCATTGTCGATCATCTTGTCGATATCATCTTCGTACTTGTCAGTTTCTTCGGCCACGGCTATACGCACTCCTGCGAGAAATTCTTCTGGTTATTTGGGATGCCGCCGGCATTGAGGTGGTATTCAGGCGGAGTTGTCCCTTGGTTGTGGCGTAATAAGCAGGGAGTAAATTGCGGTTTAGACCGCGATGGCAAGCCCGGCGACCTCAAGAGGGTCAGGGCATTCAAAGGCACACTTCCCAGCGAATCATAGGATACCACAAGTTTTAGACGACTTCCGGGGAGAAAAGATTCGGAGCCGGATCGCGGAGAGGCTCCCCCCGGGCCCCGTCCTGATGGCGGGGACAGCGGCGTTTATGGATGTCGCTGCCGTTGCAGCCGTAATCGTGGCCGCAATAACCGCAGCGGAGGTGGTAGATCGTCTGTCCGGAGAAGGATTCCGAGGGGAATCCGGTCCTCGATATGACGATCTGGCCGTGCTTATTTCTGTATCCGGGATCGGTGGTCTGGAAACGGGGCATGTTCTATAAGGCTAAGTATATGAATCGAATGCACTTCACAACGGCCATCCCGAAGTCGCCTTCGACCATGATTATAACGGACGACCCTAGGAAAATTTTCTTTGCCCAAGCTGCATTGAGCTTCGTTGAATGCCATCCGGCGCCGGTCTACACTTGACACCATGCACATGGTGGCTACTCCGAATCGGAAGATGCAACGGGTCCTGCAGCTCTCGATGGGGTTGACCTCGGCATACGTTCTTGCCACCTTTTTCTTCGGCCTGCGGGCACATTCGCTGGCCCTGATCTCCGAGGCCGGCCATAACGTCTCGGACCTGCTGGCGATCCTGCTCTCGTTTGTCGCCGTCTACTTCCAGGCGCGACCGGCGACAGAGGAGAAGACCTTCGGCTACCAGCGCGCCGGGGTGCTGGCGGCGTTCGTCAATGCGGCCACGCTGGTCGTCCTTTCGGCGTGGATCGCCATTGCCGCGGTCCATCGCCTGAGCGCCCCGGTTGAGGTGCAGCCGCGGCTGATGATCTATGTCGCCGCCGCCGGCGTGCTGATGAACGGGGCGGTCGCGGCGATGCTGTGGCGCTACTCGGGAGACGTCAACATCCGCAGCGTCTTTCTGCACATGCTCGGCGACACGCTCTCGACCGCCGCGGTGATCGCGGGCGGCGCGGGTATCCTGTTGACCGGCATGACGTGGATCGACCCGGTACTCTCGATCCTGATCGCCTTGATGATCCTCTGGAGTTCGGTGGGCATCATCCGCGAGACGCTAAATATCCTGCTCGAAGGGACTCCGCGCAATGTCCGCCTCAGCCAGGTTCGCGACGCCATGCAGTCGATCGCGGGAGTCGTCAACGTTCACGACCTGCATATCTGGTCGCTCGGCTCTCATTCCTATGTGCTGGCCAGCCACGTCACCATTGCCGAGATGCCGATGTCGGAGTGCGGCAGCATTCTCGACGCCATCAATTGCGCGCTGCGGGAGCGTTTCCACATTCAACACACAACGATTCAGTTTGAGACTACCGGCTGCGAGACCACCCACGGCTGCAGCGCGCCGCCGGAGTTGGAGACGGTCGGCGCTCATGACCATCACGGTCACACACACTAGAATTCAACCACAGCTACTTTTGACGAGAAACTAAAAATGCCTTCGGAGTCCCGAAAACAGGGAAATCCGAAGGCGCGATCGAGGCTCTTGAACTTGAATTAGACCAGCGTGGCGTCGAGCGTGATCTCTGCCGCCTTCAGTACCTTGGACAACGGGCAGCCGACCTTGGCGTTGTTGGCCAGTTCGTCGAACTTTGCCTTGTCGACGCCGGACGCCTTCACTTTGGTGGTGAGATGGATCTTGGTGATGGTCGGACCGCCGTCCTTCAGAATCTCCAGAGTGACCACAGCCGTGGTATCGATGGTATCCGGCTTGAGGCCGGCCTCGGTGAACTGGGCACTGAGCGCCATGGAGTAGCATCCTGCATGGGCAGCACCCAGCAACTCTTCCGGATTGGTTCCCACGCCGTTCTCGAAGCGCGAGCCGAAGCTGTATTGCAGATCTTTCACCGCTCCGCTCTGGGTTGAAACCGTTCCCTTACCGTCCTTCAATCCACCATGCCAAATTGCGCTCGCACTGCGATTCATAGAGTTTCTCCTTAGGTGTCGATTTTAGCCCGTACCTCATTCGATGCGCCAAGCCCAGTCGCGGCACGTTCCGGGATGCGATATGCGCTAATCTCTTTCCATGCAGATTGTCTCCACAGCGCAGACGCCAGAGGAAAAACCCTTGGACGAGTGCGTGTTGGCCGATGAGCATCATAGCCGGTTCTGCCCCAACTGCTCGTCGCGGCTCGAAGACAGCCGCTGCAAGCTGGTCTGCCGCACCTGCGGCTTCTTCCTTAGTTGCGCCGACTTCTACTAAGCCGCAGGGAAGAAACGACCACAATCGAAGACATTTTTACTTAATGGAAAGAGGGAAATATGACCTGCCAGAATCTTCCGGCGGGATTGTCTATCCATCCGCATTTTCCGTACTTTTCCGGGAAATCTCCGCGTCACGTTTCCACATCCTAAGCTGGAACGTGCCCTTAAAGGAGGACACTTCTATGAACCGCAAACAACAACTCGCAACCCATTTGGCATTGCTGGCAATGCTCTCTCCGGGCGCCGCCGTCCTTGCACAAGAGCCGGCGACGCCTCCTCCAGCCACGCAGGAACCGGCAACGCCACAGCCAACGGCGCCAACCACGCCTCCGGAGACGCCTCCCCCGGCTGCCCCAGAGGCGCCAACTGCACCAGAGACACCAACCGCACCCACAGCACCTACGGCACCCGCAATGCCGGACGCAACGCCAGATCCGGGAAGTTCAGCGACACCGGACAGCACGACGCAGAAGAAGACACGTAAGCACCACAAACGCTCCAAGACAGACGACCAGCAGAACCAGCCAACGCCTGACCAGACGGCCCCCCAGCAGTAAGGTTGTACTGCAACTCATCCGCCGAAGTTCTTGAGTAAAGCGCTGTGCGCTCCTATGTCCTGGATATCTGGACAATCCGCGCACAGCGTTTTACTGTGCCTGCAGGCTGGCCTTGCGCGCTGCCTCGAACTCGTCTCCCGCGTTCCAGCGAATCGTCGCCGGAGCGGAAACCGCTTCCCATCCCAGCTCAATGCCGAAGCGAGCCAGCTTCGCGTTGCCGTGAAAGTCCATCTCGGGCGTGTAGTTGTCGCCGAAGTTGTGATAGCGATGGTCGATGTAGTCATTTTCCTTCGCCTCGCCCCAGGCGCGGTCGTGGCCTTCGTACAGGGTTCCGGGATCGATGGAAAACGCCGGGATGCCCACGCGCGACAGGCTGAAGTGGTCGGAGCGGTAGTAAGTCCCGGCCTCGGGGCGCGGGTCGGGGACGATGGCGAGGCCAAAGCGCTTTGCCGTGTCCTGAACGACCGGATAGAAGCTGGTACGCTGCGCTCCGTTCACATTGATCTCCTGCGGAATGCCGATGGGCAGGATCATGTCGTAGTTCAGGTCGAGCGCGATCTGTCCCGCAGGCACGGGAGGATGCTGGCCCAGGTACTGGCTGCCCAGCAGCCCCTGTTCTTCCGCCGTTACCGCCGCGAAGATGACGTCATGCGGCGGGCGTATGGTCATGGCGCTCCATGCCCGCGCCATCTCCAGCAGCATCGCGGTGCCGGTGGCGTTGTCGGCAGCGCCGTTGTAGATGTTGTCGCCCTTCATACCGGGCACGAAGCCCAGATGGTCGTAGTGCGCGGTGTAGAGCACAGCCTGATCTTTACCGGATTTTGTGCCGGGCACGATGCCAACGACATTCGCCGACTGGAAGCGGCGCACTGTGCTCTCGACATGCGCCTTCAGGCGAACGGGGAGTTGCACCGCCTTGAAGCCGCGCTGGCCGGCGGCTGTCATCTCGGTATCGAGATTCATGTTCGCGGCGGCAAAGAGCTTGCGCGCGACCTCCAATTGAATCCAGCTTGCCGCTTCAAGTTGCGGCGTCTGGTCGTCGCGCAGGTATGTCTTTTCGCTGGTGTTCGAGTTGCGCACCACGTCCCAGCCGTAGCTGGCAAGGTCGGTGCGGTGGATAATCAGCGCGCCCACTGCGCCCATTCGCGCCGCCTGCTCGAACTTGTAGGTCCAGCGCCCGTAGTAGGTGAGGGCCTTGCCGCCAAAGAACTTCGGGTCGTTCGACGGCGGATCGCCGACGATGCAGAGAATCACCTTCCCTTTCACGTCGACGCCCGCGTAATCGTTCCAGTTGAACTCGGGCGCGGTGACGCCGTAGCCGACGAAGACGATGGGCGCGTCAATATCAATGGAAGGCGTCAGCTTCTGGTTCTGCACGGTGTAGTCGTCCGCGAACTTCAGGTCGATTGCAGGACCGCCGGCGGGCACCAGAGTAAAGCTCGTCTTGTCGGCGATCGCCTTCATGCCGACAAAGTTGATCCATTGCAGATAGGTGCCGTCGTCACCGGCGGGCTTCAAACCGTCGAGAGCGAACTGAGTAGCAATATACTTCGCCGCAATATCGCCGCCGCGCAGGCCGGGATAACGGCCTTCGAGCAGATCGTCGGCCAGGAAGCGGACGTGGGCGCGAATCTTCTCGGGATCGATAGAGGCCTCGGCCTGCCTGACGGCGGGCGGAACGGTCTGAGCCAGTGCGCCCATCGAAAGAGCGAATACAAAGGAGCCTGCAGCCATGCGGATACCAGTCTTCATCAATCAGTCTCCTCCAAAGGTTCTTCCCCCGGGATGTTCAAATTCTCTTCGTCCGGCATCTGCACGGCCTGAACGGCCATCACGTCGAGCCGCTGGAGCACCTTGCGCGCCAGCCCGGTAAGCGGCACCGAAGCGAGTTTGCTGGTTCGCGTCCAGTGTAGATCGCCTTTAGCCGCAGGCACGGCGCGGCGCAGGACGCGATCCTGCGGCCCGCGCGCGGCGAATACCTGAACATAGTAGTTGGTATTGGTGATGGAGTGGCGCAGGCGCAACAGGGGTTCGCGGCCGATGACGGCCTCCGGCGGCAGCGGCGGCAACTCGTACATCCCAGGCATGAGGCTGGCGTCTGCCGTTCGCTGCTCGAGCAGCACATCGGTGGCGATGCCGCTCTTGCGCAGGCTCAACAGGTACGCAGATTGACGGCTGCGCTGAACAGCTCGGGGAGGCGTGAGGTGTTCGCCGCGGGTCCTGCACATCGAGTAGACCGGACAGTGCAGGCAGAGCGGAGCGCGGGGCAGGCAGATGGTCGCGCCCAGCTCCATCATGGCCTGGTTGTGGTCTCCGGCTGCATTATGTCGCTCGGCAAGCCGTCGCCGCGGCACCAGCAGTTTAGCTAACGCCAGTACAAAGGCGCGGGCGGCAGCGGTGTTCTCTTCAGGACGGCCAGTAATGCGGAGCAGTACTCGCTCGACGTTGCCATCGACGACGGCGATGCTCTCGCCGAAGGCGATGCTGGCAATCGCGGCGCAGGTGTATTCGCCGATTCCGGGAAGGGTGCGCAGCCCCGCAGACGTGCCGGGCAGCACACCGTTCAGTTCGGAGGTTACAAATTTAGCGGCGCGATGCAGCATCCGAGCACGGCGGTAGTAGCCCAGGCCCGACCACGCGGCCAGCACCTCGGCCTCGGGCGCCAGCGCCAACGCCAGCATCGAGGGAAATCGCTGCAGGAAGCGTTCGTAGTGCTCGATGACCGCCGCGACGCGAGTTTGCTGCAACATCACTTCCGAGACCCAGGTTCGGTAGGGGTCGCTGGTGCCGCGCCAGGGGAGGTCACGAGCATGGCTGCGATACCAGCTCATCAGCTTCCGCCGAAAGAGGACCACATCTACGGCCGGATCTCCGGTTGGAGCACCGGCAGGATGCGGCTTGAGAGCGGAGTCGTTGAGGCGGTTGGCGCTGGATTGCTTTCGCATGGCAGTCAGTCTATCCCCTGCGACCCAGAAACGGCAGCAGGGGCTACACTTAAGTCATGATGCAGCAGCCCAGACATGCCCTGAAACGAAGAGACTTCCTCAAGCTGTCGGCGCTGGCTACAGGAGCTGGCCTGATGCCTGCGATTGGCTTCGCCGAGGATGCCAAGCCGCAAAGTTCGCCCGCAACTCCGGCGTTCCCCGACAACGACCTGCGGTGGCAACGCACATGGGACGCGGCACTGGCCGTGCTGGCGGGCAACATCCACACCATGCCCCGCTATCCGCATCCGGTGCTGGTCGAAGGAAGCGTCTATCCCGGCATCTGGCAGGAGTGCGCGCCGCAGGAAGGCCTCGTCTACGGAACCCTGAGCCAGTACATTACGCCAGTGTCGCCGGACGCATCGCCGCTTCAGGTGGCCCGCAACAATCACATGGCCTTCTTCGCGCAGCAGCACCCCGACGGGCAATTACCGGCTTCCATCAAGCTCGCCGATCCGGTGAAGAGCGCGAACGGTTATGGACAGATTCAGATGGTCGTTCCAATCGCGGCGACGGCGTGGGAACTATCGCAGCTTACCGGAGACGACGAACTGCTGGTCGCCGCCTACACCGCGTGCAGCCGGTGGGACGCCTGGCTGCGCCAGTACCGGGATACCCGCAAGACCGGACTGGTCGAAGGCTTCTGCACCTATGACACCGGGCACGATAACAGCCCGCGCTGGAAGGGCATCCCCAACCGCTGCCCGGACGCCGACGCGCGCAAGTGCCCCGACCTGCCGACCATGCCGCGACTCTGCCCGGACTTATCAGCCACCGTCTACGGCGCGAGAGTGGCGCTGGCGCAGATGGCCACCGCCCTGGCCAAGCACAACGAATCTGACCGCTGGCAGGCCGACGCGGAGACGATTCGCCGCCTCATCATCGACAAGCTCTATGACCCCAAGGACGCTGCCTTCTACGATCTCGACGCGCAGAACAACTTTGTCCGCGTTCGTTCCGACGTCATCAGCCGCGTTCTCGGCGAGCACGTCCTCAAGCCATCGGACGCGACGGACGCCGCGATCTTCGAGGCCGTATGGACGCGCCAGATCCACAATCCCAAGGCCTTCTGGGCTCCCTATCCGCTGACCTCGATCGCCATGGACGACCCCACCTTCGTCAGGCCAATCCCGCGCAACAGTTGGGGAGGAGCGTCGCAGGCGCTGACAGCCCTGCGCGTCCCGCGCTGGATGCCGTACTACGGCAAGCAGGCCGAGATGAACCACCTGATGCAGCAGTGGGTCGAAGCCATCAGCCGCCACACCGAGTTCCGCCAGCAGATGGACCCCCAGACCGGAGACTTCACCCAGGCCGATCCCAGCGGCTACTCGCCTGCCGCGCTTGTCTACCTCGACTTCATCCGCCGGTTGAGCAAAACCACACCAGGCTCTGAGATCAAGTAACAGCTTTCACTCGCTGGTTCCGTTGTCCTGCTCCGGGAGCATCTGATAGCTGACGAAGGCGTAGTGACGACTGTCCGGCGCCCACGCGGGAACGTTCATAGTGCCCGAGCCGCCAACGATGTTCACAAGAACCCTCACCTTTTTGTCCTCGGGAGACAAGATGCGCAAGGCGATGTCTTTGTTGACGGGATGGCCGGTCACTCCCTTTCCGTAGCTGTAAAAGACGATCGACTTTCCGTCGGGCGAGACATGCGCCGTCCAGTTCTCGAGATCGTCGAAGGTCATCTGCTCAGGGTCGCTGCCGTCCGGGCGCATACGCCAGATCTGCATATTGCCGCTGCGGTCGGAGTTGAAGTAGATGTATTTTCCGTCCGGAGTGAAGTCCGGATCGTCGCTGATGCCCGTACCGGTTGTCAGCGCTTTCTCCTCTCCGCCTTCGACCGGGATCGAGTAAATGTTGCCGCCACCGTGGCGGGGGCTGGTGAAGACGATGGTCTTGCCGTCGGGCGACCAGCTATGCCAGTACGAATAAGGATTCTCGGTCACAAGGCGCGGCGTTCCTCCGCCCGCAGGGATGATGTAGACGCGTGACTCCGGCTTGTCCGGCATGCTGCAGGTGATGGCCAGCCATTTACCGTCGGGCGAGAAGCCGTGGCTGCCGTTGCAGCGCGTGGCAGCACCGACATTGACCGGCTCGGGAGTTCCGCCGGTGACGGGAATCCGGATAATCTTGCCACCCTGATCGAAGATGAGGGTCTTTCCATCCTTCGACCAGTTGGGCGCTTCAAAGCGGCCGCGGGTCGTGTAGACCACCGTGGCGCGAGAGTCGTTCCCGATACCGATGGTTTGAAGCGTGCTGTAGAGCACGAGCTTGGGGGAGGCCGACGGCGTCAGAGTCTTTAGCTCGACGTTGGAGAAGACGGCCTTCTCCACAACCTTGGCATCGTGGGAGCAGACACCGAGGCCAACATAGAAGGGGCCGTCGAAGTGCAACTTGATGGAGGCGCCGACCTGGTGGAGAGGCTCGCCACCCATGCTGAGGAACATGGTGATGGTATCGCCGCGCTTTTCGAGGCGCAGCCTCCTGGGCGAAGAGATATTCAGCTCGATGTCCTGGGTGGTTGCTCCCCTGGCACGCCGGTACTGCAACGCGGTCAAGCCGGAGCCGTGCTGCGCGGCGTCGGCATAGACGCCGTCGGCGTCGAGGGTTTGCCGAAACATCAAGAGCGCCTTGCGGTGAGGGTCATGCTCGCCGGCAGTGACCGGGAAAGCGATGTCGGCGGTCAGCGAGACATCGCCGGAGACCTTCTTCCAGACGAAGTGGAAGGCATCCGCGGTCGACCAAAGGTTAGCGCCTGCGGCGGCGATGGTATAAGTCCCCGCAGCCGGGTCATACGCAAGCGTTCCCGGAGGGGTTACGCTGCCGACGTCAGTGCTGCCCTCGAAGATGCCGAATGATCCCCCGCGAGTCTGCGACAGGAGCATGCCAGAGGAAGCACAAAGAAAGAAACCGAGAAAGAGGGCGAGAGATACCCACCGGGTGAGCGTGAATCTTCTGGGCACGATTTGCCTCCGCGAAATCCGCGAGCTGATTTTCCTACCCACCTTAGTACAGATCGTGAAGAAAGAATTGGAAAATCGTACGACCCTCGTCGCAACCGCCGTCCGAACCAGTTATACCGTATCCCCGTTCGTGGTCTTGGGCGTGACCGGCTCCGGCTTCACCGGATAAGGCGGCCCCTTGGCCAGCACCTTTTGCAGATCAGCGTCGTATCCGTAGATGTCGTCGAAGAAGTGGACCTCGCCGTCATCCTCGACCTCTCCGGTGACGTAGAAGATCACGATGGGAATCTGCGTCTTGAGGAGCACGGTGCGATTGTTGTGCTCGTCATCGTTCATCGCGTCCTGAACTTTATCGAGGTCCCAGGGCTGCTTGTCCTTGTCCAGTTGGCCATCCAGTACCCACACGGCCAGATCGGCAGGTTTCTGCACGCGGATGCAGCCGTGGCTGAAGTCGCGCCGCGAGCGGTCGAACAGGTACGGCGCGGGCGTCGAGTGGAGATAGATATCGTATTGATTAGGGAACATGAACTTCACCAGGCCGAGCGAGTTCTTCGGTCCCGGCTTCTCCCGCACCAGCACAGCGCCGCGCGCTACCTGCTTTGCCGTATAGTCGGTCAGCACCTTGCCCTTGCCGTTGGTGACCTCGAAGTTATGGCTCTCCAGATATCCGGGATCCGCCGCAAGGTGCGGAGCCAGCTCCTTCTTTGCGATATCGACCGGCACATTCCAGTAGGGTCGAAAGACCAGGTACCGCATCATATGCGTGAACACCGGCGTCTGGTGCTCGCCGAGCACCTTGCCCACCACCACCTTCATCTTGAAATCGAGTTTGTGATCGGGCCTGTAGCCGCGCAGCACAAACTCCGGAAGATTCACAATCAGGGGAGCGTTCAGGTACTGGTCCGGCAGCCATCGCCAGCGCTCCAGAGCATCTTGCAACTGCGTCACACGCTTACTCAGCGGAACATTCAACGACTTGATGGTCTGCGGCCCCAGCTTTCCGTTTTCCTCAATTCCGTGGCGATGCTGATAATGCCTGACCGCGTCCGAGAGTTCGCGCGTATAGACGTGCAGGGCAGGAGCATCGGATGCCGCTGTTGTATCATCGGCCGGGGCATCGCCCTCAAGCTGTAACCGCTTCAACAATCTCTCCGCCGCCTCGTAATGCTGTCCGGGGGTAAGCGCTTTTTCCACCGTCGGCAGGGGATGGATGCCGTCTTGTTGTTGCTGCTTTGCCAGCGCCAGATAATGCCCCAGGGCCGTCTCCGTCTGCCTGTATTGCTCGGAGTCCGGCTCGACCCCGGCGATCAGCTTCGGCACGTCGGTCGCGTCGACTACGTGGTCCGAGACGAACTCCGCGAGGTTGTATTTCTTCGATTGCACATTGATATCGAAGTTGAAATGCGATGGATTGACCCGACCGATCCGCAGATCGGAGATATAGCGCATCACATTGACCGTCATGGCCACATCAAAGTGCGAGATGGCGTCGGCGGACTTCCCTGCCAGCTTCACCACGCGTCCCGGCCACAGCGCAGCATCGTAGTCTTCCGGGTTCAGCCCCTTGGCTGCTGCGTCGTCAAACTCGTCGATAAAGGCAAGCGCGGTTGCGGTCGGCTTCCCATTTCGTGTCCACGCCAGTTCGTAGTTGCGGTCGTCGTAGAAGGTCGTCACCGCCTGCTGATAGTCGGAAAAATTGGGCCAGCGCAGGCTGGGCAGCTTCTTGGTCGCGACCAGCGCCCGCAGGTTCGCTGCGTAGTCCGTCGTGTTCTCTGCCGAGGTCGATTTGCGATGGCGACGGCAACCTCCCGCCGCCAGCAGAACGGCGAGCGCGCAGGCTGCACCCACGGTACGAGATGAAACTCTGATCATTGCGGCTGGACCATCCCCTTGGGCAGCCACTCAGGGGCGCCAATTTATTATGCCGGACTCCGGCGAGATCTGGCTGCGAACCGATGCTCCGGTCTCTGCAAAGACACCACACACAGCCTCTTTATTTTCCCATTGAAGAACCTGCAACGGCTTTTCAATGAAATCCCATACCCACGGCGTCCGCAATGCGCTATCCTCTTGCCCAGAGACCCGTGTTCTCAAACCTGCCCAATCATCTGCTGCTTGTACTCCGCTCGCCGCGAAACCTTGCCGCCGCAACGGCCGGTGCCGCGGTCGTCGCGGGCGTTGCCTGGGTGGTGCTGAGGAGGCCCCGGATCAGCGCCGAAGAGATCGAGCGGCGGCGGCGCGATCTGCTCGCGGCAACAGGGCGCATCACCGACGGAAGCATCATCGATATCCGCTTGCAGCAGGACAGCGGAGACGCAGCGCCGCTGCTGATCCTCTACGACTACCGCATCGCCGGAGTCAGCTACGAGTGCGCCCAGGATGTAACCGCGCTTGCCGAACACGTCCACGACATTCGCGCCGACCTCCCGGTCCAGGTCCGCTACGATCCGCACAACCCTGGTAACAGCATCGTCGTCTCCGAATCCTGGAACGGACTTCGCATCGGCCCTTCTCCACTGCGCGAATCGCGCTGACGCGGCGCATCTTCAGCTCTCCAGGCCAGGGCTCGACCTGCGGATACGAGCCAGCAGGACCGCGGGCCGAAGAGAGGGAGGATAATGCAGCAGGGCGGCGGCGAAGGCGGGGAACGTGTCCCGGGAGATGCGCAGGGAGGCCGGCAGGACGTACATATTCATAACCAGTTCGGACACCAGCAGCGAGGCAGCGGCCCCATAGAGGCCAACCCAGCGCGCAAGAAAATAGCACAGCACGCAGGCCATGCCAGTCCCGATGACATAGTAGGTGGCAAGCTTCTCGTGCTGGTTCGTCGAGGTCATCAGAACGGAGCTGGTAGACCACAGGGCATAGAGGATCACAACCAGAAGGAAGATATCGAGCAGAGCGCGGCTGGGCGGGACATGACCGCCGGTCCAATGGTGAAGAAACCATGGACCGAACGCCATCATGACCAGAACGATGCCGAAGGCAACGATCAGCGCCAGCTGGCAGGCGCGGCGCAGCAGGGTACGGACCAGCGGATAATCTTTCGCGCCGTATGCGATCGACATCTCCGGCTCGAAGGTGCTGTTGACCATGGAAACCATCTGTAGCGCGACGCGGGAGACGGTGCGGGCCGTGCCGAAGATCACGACGGCCGTTGGCCCGAGGGCATAGCCGACTGCGAGCAGCGCGCCCTGCAGGCTGAGGGCGTTGCCGATGGGAAAGCCCATGAATGCAACCGCAGGACGGACGAGAGCGCGGATCTCGCCGAAGTTGGCGTGTCGCCAACCGTACTCGATCCAGGGAATGTCTCGCTGCACCAGGAAGCAGAGGATGGTAGTTCCCGTGATATTCGCCGCGGCAAAGGCGAGAGCGGTAATGCGAGGTCCGCTGCCAAAACAGACGGCGAGGATCATGCAGCCGAAGGCTGAGAGCGAAAACATGCTCTTGATAAAGGAGCCGTACGGATAGCGGCCGACGCAGCGATAAGCCGACTGGAGAAGCTGTTCGAACTGGCCAAGCATGACTGAAAGTCCGAGGTAAAAGATGATCCATTTAGCGTCGGATGGGCCGATATTGTGCAGCTTGAGCAGCCGTGCGGCGGGGATATAGTAGAGCGCGGCGCTCAGAAGAGCGATCACCGAGGTGCAGATGATGGCGATAAGCCACCAGCAGCTCTGGAAGACGCGAAGCGCGCCTGCCTTGTCCTCACGGGCGACCATCATGGTCATCTCGTTGCCGGCGACGGTGCCGAAACCGATGTTGCTGAAGCTGAGATAGGCGGGAATGGAGTTCAGGATCATCCACTCGCCGTAGACGGGGACGGCCCAGAAGTGAAGAAAGACCGGAACCTGGACAAGCTGAATGATGGTGGAGGCTAGCTTGCTGATCCAGTTGGAGATGAATCCAAGCGTCAACCTCCGCTTTACAGAGCTATCCATGCTTCTTCATCCTTTTGCATCGCCTCTGTGGGTCATTGATCGAGAGTATTTTGGTCAAGATTCTTTTAGGGGAGAACGGCGCCGGCAGATTTAAGGTCCAGAGTCCTATTTTACTGGGACAAATGGGAACCTACGCGCCGTGCGCGGTTAAAAGCGCATGGCATCGATGGATGCGCGGCGAACGCAACACTCCAGGTACCTGAGTTGTTTCGATGCTAAAAATTGACTGAATGGACGCGCATTTCAGCGCTGGCGGAGGGCGCGGTCGATCTGGAGCTTCTCGGCGGTGAGCTGGCCGAGGATGGCCTGATCTCCGCGGCGGTCGGCTTCGGCGATGAGCGAGCGAATCTCGCGCTGGCGGCGCTCGAGTCGCCGGGATTCGAGAGCATGGAGAGCGTTTTCAACCTGCTCGGCCATGGTTTGCGGCTGCTCCCTTGAACTCGATTCGACGTGGTCTTCCTGCTGCTGAAGGGCAAGCGCCAGCAGGGTGCGGCTCGGCGAGTCGGGCGCGGCGTCCAATGGATTCGGCGGGACGGGCGCGTTGGCCAGGGCTTCGAGCACAGCGGCTGCGGGCAGGTTCTCGTACCACTCGGGATGCTGGCTGAGTTGATCGGCGGCGAGGATGCGGGCAGGATCGTTCTCAGGCAGGACAAGAGCGCGGAGGAGAACACGCTCGTTCTCGCTGGCGGGATCAGCAGTGTGGGAGCGGACACTTTCAACGCGCTGGGCGGCGGCCTGCCTGATCTCCTGCCGCAGGATCATGGAGTCGATGCCGAGCTTCTGCGCGGCGTCGGCGGCGAACTCGTCGCGGTGAATGCGATTGGGCATGCGGCGGATGTGCGGCAACAGAAAGTTGAGCGCCTTGACCTTGGCATCGGCGGTGCGTCCGGGGAAGAGCTGGCGCGCGCGGTCGATGAGATAGTCCGAGTGACGCTTGGCGGTGCGCAGGGCAGCCATGTAGGCCTGAATACCCTGCTCGCGGACGAAGCGGTCGGGATCGAGGCCGCCTTCGAGAGCGACAACCTTGACCTCGAAGTCCTCTTCGGTGAGCAGGGCGATGGACTTTTCAGCCGCGTTGGCCCCGGCGGTGTCGGGGTCGAAGTTGACGACGACGCGCTTGGTGAAACGGCTGAGCAGGCGCACCTGCATCTCGGTGAAGGCGGTGCCGGAGGTAGCGAGGACATTGTGGACGCCGGCCATGTAGACGGAGATGCAGTCCATCTGCCCCTCGACCAGCAACGCGAAGTCGTGGGTGCGCATGTCGGCCTTGGCCTTGTCGAGATTGAAGAGGACCTGCCCCTTGGTATAGAGCGCCGTCTCCGGCGAGTTCATGTACTTGGGCCCGGACTTTTCATCGGAATCGAGCGCGCGCGCGGTGAAGGCGATGGTCTTACCCTGCTCATTGGCAATGGGAAAGGTAATGCGCTTGCGGAAACGGGCGTAGAGAGGGCCATGACCTCCGTCGGCCTGCTCCTTGGAGCTGAAGAGGCCGCTGGCGCGCATGGCCTCTTCGCTGAAGTGCGGCCGCAGGCGATCGCGCATGTCGTTGAAGTCGTCGGGCGCATAGCCGATGCGGAACCTGGCGATGGTCTCCACGGTAACACCGCGTCCGGTGAGGTACTCGCGAGCGCGGGCGGCTTCGGGAGACTTGAGATTCGCCTCGAAGTACTGCGTCGCAGCCTCGTGGATGTCGATGAGCTGACGACGAAGGCCGGCTTCGCGGGCCTCTTCAGGCGAGCTGAACTCGCGCTTGGGCAACGGGATGCCGCACTTGGCGGCGACGACACGAATAGCCTCGGGGAAACTGATGTTCTCGAGCTTCATGACGAAGGTGAAGACGTCGCCCTTCTCGTGGCAGCCGAAGCAGTAGAAGTAGCCGTGGTTGGCGTTGACAGAGAAAGAACCGGTCTTCTCTTTGTGAAAAGGACAGAGCCCGGTGTAGTTCTGCGCGCCGGTCTTGCGCAGCTTGACGTAGTCGCCGACGATTTTGACGATATCGGCCTGCTGCTTGACGGTCTGGGCGAAGTTATCTGACATACGGGGTAGCTTGAATTACCAGTTTAGATGAGTGGTCGATGAAAGGATTAAACGCCGACTTTCAGCGCTAAGGGGCAGCAGCAGGTTCTCCGAATTCAGCGAAGGATGCCAGAGTTTTGATGGCGCATGAGCGACTGTCTCAGGCTAAAAATCCCCGAAGCGTGAGAAAATTCTGCATGAGCGATTTCATCCCTAAAGCAGGCGCAGTAAAAATAGGCGGTCTGGGCCGAAAGGCGCAGAAGCTGCAGGCGGCACGCGAAAAGGCTGCCCAGGTGAAGAGCAGCGGAAAGCCGGTTCCCGGAGAGTCTTCGGCATCGTTCAAAGCGAAGAATTCCTTTGCGAACACCAAGAAGACAAGCTTTCAGCGCAAGGCTGTCTAGCGCATACGGATTCGGCTCTCGGTCTGGAAGGAACTCAGGCTCGCCCGGAAAACTCCCCGTTCTCTGTCGTTACCTTGACCCTCTCCCCCTCTTTGATGAAGGGAGGGACGCGGAGTTCGAGGCCGGTTTCGAGGCGGGCCATTTTGGTTCCGCTGCCGCTCGAAGAGTCGCCGCGCGCCGCTGGTTCCGCATAGGTGACGATGAGTTCTACAAAGATCGGCAGTTGCAGGCCGATGGGGTTGCCGTTGTACTTATGCAACTGGATTACCGCGCCCTCAGTCAGAAAATCCAGCGCGTTGCTCGTCATCTGCTTGTCGAGGGTGAGGGTCTCGTAGCTCTCCTGGTCGAGAAAGTGCGAGCCTTCGCCGTCGCTGTACAGGTAGGAGGCCGGGACCAACTGAAGGTCCGGCTCCTTGAACTTGTCGCTCGCCTTGAAGGTCTTTTCAAAGACCGCGCTGGTCAGCAGGTTGCGCATCTTCAGGCGCACCAGGGTCTGTCCTCCGCGAGCGGTCGGGGTGGTGATATCCGAGTCCAGGCAGGCAAAGGGCGCGTTCTCAAATTCAAACAGAGCTTTGCGCTTGATGTGGATTGCTTCGATGAGTGCGGCCATGAACTCCTCAAGGACAGACCGGCAGCAAAAGCGGCTGCGGCCTGAGCGATTTCCTTATCAGTATAAGGGAGAGGACCGACTAACGATTCAGCCGCCAGGAGGAGAAGCGAAAGACCACGCCCGAGCTGATGCGCAGATTGTTCTGGTGATCGTTGACATTGTTCGGAAGGCGAGTAGCAAGATACTCGGCTTCGACGGCCCTCACGGAGAGCCAGTTCCTGACGCCGACTTCCAGGCCGCCACCGGGTGCGAAGGCTACCGAGTTTGCAGCGCCGGAGGAACGCATATCGTCCTTGGGGAAGTAGGAGTCGAAGCCATGTACACCGCCGACGAGAAACTGGCCGTAGATCGTGAAACGGTGCGCCGCAAGCAAGGAGTAGCGCGGGCCCGCCATGTAAGTCAACAAGCTGAGTCCCTGTTGTGAATTGGGGATTTTGCCTGCACGGCTACCGGTCACCTGGGCCACCGCAGCGATATTTTTCCAGACATGAAACAACTCTTCGCTACTGCCGCCGTTCAAAAGAAAACAGTCGCAGCTTCCTGGAGGCGCATTCCCGATCGTTGCCGTGTAGTTGACCGAGAGCGCGATGGGATGACTCTTCGAGACGGTTGGGCCTAGATCGCCGGTTGGAGACGAGTTGATCTGGGCAGAGGCGGCCGCGACCGTTCCCGTCAACACCACCGACATTAAAAACATTTCAAATCTCATGCGTACAGTCCTGCTCATCTGCGGCCGTTATTGAACGATCAACGTAACCGTGGTTGTGTGCTGCAAGGTTGTATTCGCCGCGCTGGTCGCGGTTGCCGTAACGGTTACGGTGTAGCTCTGCGGGTCCTGCGCGAAGAAGCCGCCGCTGCCGCAGCCGGTCAGTCCAAGGGTGGCTGCACCCACGATCAGCACAAAGAGCGCGCTGAGCAGCGTGCGCGGCATCCGCGCAAACCTGCGGCGGAGACGCTTGTTCCGCAACACCGGCAAAAGGAAGACCGCCGCGCTGATGGGAAGTAGCGGAGCACGCATCGGCGAGGAAGGCGGAAGATTCGCCGCCGTCGGGGCCACCGTCTTGATAGCAAGGCTGAACGAAGTCGCTGCGCTGCCCGAGGCAATACTTGCAGGGGTAAAGACTGCGGTCGCCCCAGGGGGCAGGCCCGAAGCGGTCAGCGTAATCGGAGAATTCAGAACACCGCCCTGCGGCTGCAAAGCGAAGTTGAAAGTCGCCGTTTTTCCGGGGTTGATGAACTGGGTCGCCGGTCCGGTTGAGGCAATCGTAAAGTCCGAGATCGGCGGCGGAATCACCGTGAGCACAAAGACGCTGCTTGTAATCGCCGGGTTCTGGCTGTCGCCGGCGTAGCTGGCCACGAGGCGGTGCGCTCCCGGCAGGAGCGTCGAGGTGTCGATCGTCGCCAGATTGCTCGCGAGAGGAGCGGAGCCAACCGAGACGGAGCCGCTGGTGATGTCCAGCAGGCTGACCTGGCCCGTCGCGGTCTGTCCGGCGTTGCTGAAAGTCGCGGTCACAGAACTGCTGCCGAAGGGAACGGCGGACGCGCCGCTGAGCGTCAGCGTCTCGGAGAATCCCTGCCCGCCTCCAGTGCCCGAGTTCTTGCCGGCGATGGTATGAATCACTCCATCCGCACCCACTCCACGAACCAGGTGATTGTGCGTGTCAGAGAAGGCAAAGGCTCCGGCAGCCTGTGCCGCGGGAGCGCGAGGGGTGTCGAGAATCGCATTGACAGCCGGTCCGCCGTCGCCCGCGAAGCCCTGTGAACCGTTGCCCGCCACCGTGGCGATGTTTCCCCCCGCAATCAGGCGGATACGGTTGTTGTCGCTATCGGCGACGTAGATGTTGCCCTGCGCATCGACGCTCAGGCCGCGGGGACGGGCCAGCAGAGCGCTGGTCGAGGCTCCGCCATCGCCGCCATAGGACTTGCTGCCGTTACCGGCCAGTGTCGAGATATTGCCCGCTAGATCAACGACGCGGATGCGTTGATTGTGGGTGTCGGCAATATAGATCTTGCCCGCAGCGTCGACCGCGACTCCATTGGGAGAGTCGATTCCCGCGGCGATCGCCGCGGTACCATCGCCGGAAAATGCCTGTTCGCCGTCGCCTGCAACCGTTGTGATCGTCGCCCCGCTGATCTTGCGAATGCGATGGTTGTCGGTGTCGGCGATGTACAGATTGCCGGTTGCATCGACGGCCAACGCCGTGGGGTTGCTCAGTTGCGCCGCGCCGGCCGGGCCGTTATCCCCGGAGAAGCCCGCAACGCCGGTGCCGGCAACGGTCGTAATAGTTCCATTGCTCACCTTGCGGATGCGCTGATTGTGCGTGTCGGCAATGTAGATGGTTCCCGCAGCATCGACTGCGACACCTGCCGGTGAATCGAGCAGCGCACTGGTGGCCGCGCCGCCGTCTCCAGCGAACCCCTGCTCTCCGGTCCCTGCCACCGTCGTCACAATACCGGCAAGGTCTACCTTGCGAATGACGTTGTCGTTCAAGTCTGCGATGTAAAGGTTGCCGGCTGCATCGTATGCAATCTGCGCGGGTGCGGCCAGCGGGGCTGCTGTTGCCTGCACATTGCTGGGCGGTCCGCTCTGGGCCAGGGCGCTCGATCCGCCTGTAGCCAACCCCAGGGCAAGCATAGCCGTCGATACACCGGCCATCAGACGCTTCATCCACGACTGCCGTGTCACCCTTATCTTCATCTCCGGCATAAGCGCTTTCTCTGACCGCAAATTATTCCCTGTGCTTTTCAAACTCTCGTCCGATCCCAGACCATCTGCCTGCGAAGCGGATCTTCGCCCGCCACTTTGAACCCAAGCCGCCGATAGAGTCTTTCGGCAGGGCTGCCCTTCAACACCTGTAACTTCATCGCCCAGTCCCGCGCCGCGCATTCGTGCTGCAACTCCAGGATCACCTGCGTTCCGAACCCCTGCCTCCGCCGTTTTGCGACGACCGCAATATCGACCAGGCGCATTCCGTCCTGCATACGATCGACCAAAACCCTGCCCACGGGGACGCCGGCGGCGGTGCAGATGATCTCGTCCGCGGCCAGCGGGTAAGCCGTCCGGTAGCTGATCTGACGGGCGCGGAATTGCATCTGCACGAACACCTCGCGCTGCAACGCATCCAGCCCCGATTGCGCCAACTCCTCGGCGCGCGTCTGCGCATACAGTTCCAGCAGAAACGCCTCGTCCGCAATGCCTGCGGGCCGCAGATGACAGATGATTTCCGGTATTTGAATTGCCGCTGCCATGAGATTTGTATAATCCTGGATTCCAATGCAAGGGTGTGCCGGCGTTTATCTCACCGGCACATCACCGTTTATGGGCGCGATGGAAAGATGCCTTGCGTCGCGATGATGAAGTTGACACAAAGGTAGGGCTGGAGATTGCTGTGCGGCTGGCTGCCGCCCGCCGGTTGAATTGCGGTGGGAGCCAAAGTCCCGGTAGCAGCCGTGGAAACATAGTCGGTGACGGCGACCGGCTCCCTCGCCGATCCGGAGTTACCCTGCGCCAGAATGGCGTTGGTGGGATCAGCAACCGATCCCGACTGGTTGCTGACTCCCATCAGATGGTTGTGCGCTGGCATTTGAGTGGTCAGCAGTGTCACGTTTTCACTGCCGCTGGACTGGCCAATAACGTAGGGACTAAGGCCAGGACCGGTACCTTGATGAATCGGAACGCGGCTCTGTAGATTCGGCAGGGCGAAGGTCTGCACGCCGTCCCCTCCGTACTGCGTTCCCAGCAGCGAAAATAAAGCGGCGTTTTGGCTGATCGACAGCAATTGCCCGTTGCAAAGCGCCCATCCATTGGCCGCGAAGTTCCAGCCGACCATCCTGATCTCACCTAAAAAAGGGTCCATAATCTGTCATTCCTTTCGTTCGTCGATGCTTCGTTCTACTTCTCACGTTGAGGCAGCACCCTCGGATGCCTCAACAACCAACTTGCATGAACCCGGGAAGCGCCTTTCAGGAGAGAGCAAGGCTTCTGCCGGTTTTGCTGAATCGTATCCTGATGCCGAGCGGACAAGCTTGCTGTCTCTTCCCGCTTCAGCTAGTTCCTTCGTGCTGCCTGGACTCCTTCGAAATCGAGAAAAATATCACTGGCAAACGAGATTGACAGTGATCCTGTTGAACGGATTGATGTTGGATTCGGTGAACACCGTCGTGATGCTGTCGCCTCCCGCCACGGAGAACGTGTGCGTCGCATCCTGACAACTTGATCCATTGCCGTTGGTGGTTACAGAGCAGGACATCGAGGTAGCAGCCCCATTCTTCCAAACGGTGATCGTCGTCGTATCCGCGCCCGGGGTCTGGTAATTATTGACTCCAACGTTGAGAGCGCTCATCGTGCAGGCCATCGGCATGGCCACGAAGTTGCTCCCCAGCGTGGTGTTTCCATTCAAGTTGGCGCTTATAAAAAGAGGCGAGATGTAATAGGTCCCGGCCGTTCCCGGATTTACAAACGACATGGAATAGGCGATGGCATTAATCCCGCTGCCCGCCGGCCCGGCCGGGCCGGTAGCGCCAGTTGCTCCGGTAGCGCCAGTTGGTCCGGTTGGCCCTGCCGGCCCTGTTGGACCTTGAGGCCCGGATGCGCCGGTCGCGCCAGTTGCCCCCGCAGCTCCGGTTGCTCCTGCCTGGGCGAGCAGAGCCCATTTCACATTGCTGATATCCGGCTGGAATCCCACATTGCCCGCAACCTGCGAGATATAGCTGGAGCCGTTGTATGAGACCGCGTCACCCAGCGCATAGGTCGTCGCGATGTTCCAGGTCCCCTGGAAGCTGACTGGAGGGCCTTGCGGACCCGTAGGACCGACAGCTCCCGTGGCGCCAGTGGTTCCAGTTGGACCTGCTGGACCAATGGGCCCTTGAATTCCCTGTATCCCTTGCAAGCCAGTGGCTCCAGTTGAACCGGCAGAGCCAGTGGCACCCTGCTGGGCTAGCAGCGACCACTGGACCGGAGCAGTATCCGGCTGATGGTTGGTATTGCTGTTTACCAGCGAGATATAACTGGAGCCGTTGTAGGAGACCGCATCGCCAACCGCATAGGTCGTCGCGTTGCTCCATGTGCCTTGAAAGCTAACCGGAGGACCTTGCGGACCCGTAGCTCCAGTTAGACCGGTGGCTCCAGTTGGACCGGCAGGGCCAGTCGAGCCGGTTGCTCCCACTGGACCGGCAGGGCCAACGGGACCGGGAGAACCAGTCGAGCCAGTTGCTCCTTGCTGTGCTAGCAGCGACCACTGAGCCGGAGATGTATCTGGCTGATGGTTGGTATTGCTGTTTACCAACGATATATAGCTGGAGCCGTTGAAGGAAACCGCATCGCCAATCGCATACGTTGTTGCGTTGCTCCACGCGCCTTGGAAACTAATTGGAGGCCCCTGTGGTCCTGTCGCTCCCGCAGCGCCAGTAACTCCTACCGGTCCGGCGGGGCCGGTGGGTCCCTGAATTCCCTGGGCACCCGGAACTCCCGGTGCGCCCGCCACGCCCGCAGCTCCAATCGGCCCCTGAGGACCAATCGGACCCTGCGATACCAGCGTTACGTCGAGCCGCGCGGCATGGCCGGTCTCGTCGTTCTCCTTGCTGTCGAAGAGCACATTGGCCGCGCTTGACGCCAGCGCAAACCCGGTGTCGTTGGCCGACGCGGTCAACCACGCCTGCACCTGCGCCGTCACATCCACGGTAATAAACTGTCCGGGCGTTGCAGCCGGAAAGCTGCCGAGAGAGCCTCCCATTGCCGGTGCTGTCGCCGAGGTCACGCTGTACTCGCCCCATGGCACCGACACCGGCGAAACCGTCACCGCACCCGCCGCGTTCACACGGTTCACAAAGACCGTCAGCAGCGCGCGTGACACTTGCGCCGAGGTCGTTCCCGCTGGCAGGGTCTTCAGGTCGAACTGAAGGAAGGCGGTGTTGCCATTGCCGACATACAGATTCGAAAGTGCCCCATAGTTGACGGACGCATGGGCGGAGTTCACGCTCGCATCGCCGCTCAAGGTCACATCAAGGGCAGAGGCCTCGTGGATGCCGAAAGAAAGCACGCCAAGGCAGAGGACGAGACGCACGAATCCGAATCGCTTCAAAATACACACTCCTAAACAGACCAAGTACGGTTGAAGCCTAAAGGCCGCCGTGTCACCAGTAACCCGGGAAGATCAGGGAGACGCCAAGGGAAAAATAAACGCGAAATTCGAGAGATCGCGCTGTAAGTAGCTGCTTATCAATGGATACGTTGCAACTGTATCGCTAATCCAGCCTGGTAACCGTACAACTTTTGGGTTAGTCGACGGGCTGCTGAAGGCTTCCACATTCTCGACTGGCGCGAAGACAACCCCTGCCGAGGCGGAGCAGCGGGGTTTGATAAAGTTGATGGGGAAGTTGCTTCGATTGATTCCGCAACTCCGCTCCTGCAATCCGCTATGGATATTCCACAGAGCTTCGACCTCTCCCCGATCGGCTATGTGCGCTCCAGTCTCAAGGCACGTGCCGGCGCTCCTCATCAGGGATGGGAGGGCGCTCCCGATGCGCGGCTGGAGATCCATCCTGATTTCGTCCGTGGACTCGACGGCATTGAACCTGGACAGGACATCTGGATCCTTACGTGGCTTCATCAATCGCAGCGCTCTGTTCTCAAGGTGCATCCGCGAGGCAATAAGCAGAATTCCCTGATGGGAGTGTTTGCCACGCGATCTCCGGATCGGCCCAACCCGATTGGAATGCATCGCGCAAAGATCCTGAGCATCGATCACGATGGCTGGCTCGAAGTGCAGGGGCTGGAAGCAATCGACGGCACTCCAATCGTCGATATCAAGCCGGTTCTCCAGCGCGATTGAGATTCTTGCAATCGCGCACTGGCAAAACATCAAAAGCACTGGAAACTCATCGGTCACTCGCTCTTCGTAAGAAAAAATGCGGGGGATGAAATCCCATGTATCTATAAAGCCGAGGCAACCTATTTGCCATCTCGGAAAATTCGATTTTGCACAATCGCGAAAACTTCGTGCAGAATTGCGTGTCTCCATAAGGGCACGTTAGAACGCTTGCCCATCGTGGAGCGCTCAAAAAAAGATTTGCGGCGACGGCCACCGATGCCGCTACGCCATTTCAGAGGTAAGTGAATGCGATCTCTCAACTCAATTCGTAAGTTCGTTATGGCGACGGCATTGATGTTTGTGCCTGCCGCTTCCTTTGCCGGAGTCTTTATCTCGGTCAACATCGCGCCGCCGGCGCTGCCGGTCTACTCGCAGCCGCTTTGCCCGGGAGACGGCTATCTCTGGACACCCGGCTACTGGGCCTATGGGCCGGGCGGCTACTACTGGGTTCCCGGCGTATGGGTGCGGCCGCCGATGGTCGGCTATCTATGGACTCCCGGGTACTGGGGATGGGGCGGCAGCGCCTACATCTTCCACGCCGGTTACTGGGGGCCGCACGTCGGCTTCTACGGCGGCGTGAACTACGGCTTCGGGTACACGGGCCGCGGTTATGAAGGCGGCTACTGGAATCATGGCGCCTTCGCCTACAACCGCAGCGTGAATAACATCAACGTAACGCGTGTCCACAACGTCTATAACCGGACTGTCGTGGTGAACAACTATAACCGCGTAAGCTACAACGGCGGCAAGGGCGGCATCAACGCTCGCGCCAATGCGCAGGAGGAGGCCGCGATGCGCGAGCGCCGAGTCTCGCCGACGACCAGCCAGGTCAGCCACCGCGAAGCAGCGAGCCGGGACCGCAGCCAGTTTGCCTCCGTCAATCACGGACGCCCGCAGACAGCGGCCATGCCCACGATAAACAATCGCGCGGCCAACCAGCAGAATCGCGTCGCCAATGGCGTACGCTCCGGCCAGATGACGGCGCGGGAGACGCGCAATGTCGAGAGCCGCGAGGCTAACATTAATCGTCAAGTGGCAAACGATCGCGCAACGAACAACGGCCACTTGACGCAACAACAGCGCCAGCAGGTCACCCGCCGGCAGAATAACGTCAGCCGGGCGATCAACAACGATAAGCACAACGCGGCAAAACAACCGCGAGCCGAAGGAGGCCGCAACCAGCACCAAAGATAGCTGCCTCAATCTGCGAACGAACGGCCGGCGTGGAATGCGCCGGCCGTTTTGCGTCTGCACTTCGAACCTGTGCCGCTTCCCCTAGAATGGGGAGAGCGTGCTGAGCCAGCAACAACTCGACCGAGTGTGCGTAGTTCTGGTGCGGGCGCGCAATCCGAACAATATCGGCGCGGCGGCGCGGGCAATGCATGACTTTGGCTTCCGGCACCTGCGCGTGGTCAACGAGTATGCGGTGCCGTTTGCCTCGGCGCGGTCTGCCGTCGATGCCTCCGAGGTGCTGGGCAGCGCAAAGGAGTTTGGCAGTGTCGCCGGAGCGGTCGCGGATTGCACGCTGGTGGTGGGGACGACAGCGGTCGGCGAGCGGGCGTTGCTGCATCCGCTCTATGCGCTGCCGGAGGCTGCAGCGACGATTGGCGAGGAACTAGCGCGCGGCGGTCGGATTGCCCTGCTGTTCGGCTCGGAAAAGACAGGGTTGAGCAATGACGAGTTGAGCCACTGCCACTGGCTGCTGACGATTCCCATGCAGCAGCACGAAGATGTGCGGCACCCTTCGATGAATCTTGGACAGGCAGTGGCGGTGTGCCTATACGAGCTGGTGCGCGATAGGCGAGCACATGTCGAGGCGGGAGTTCCAGCCGCAGCCGAGGCTGGCGAAGTGGAACGGTTGACGGCGCTGTTGACGGAAGTTCTGGAGCAGACGGGATACACGCTGCGGCATCCCTCGAACTGCGACGAGGCGCAGATCCGGCGGCTGGTGATGCGGATGGGAATGATGGCCGCCGATGCGCCGGTGTGGATGGGGATTCTGCGGCAGATGTTATGGAAGCTGCGCGGTGCTCAGGCGGGCAGCGAATAAGCTCTTGGAGGTTGCCGGATGTGGGTTCGCAATGGCTGGTTGCTGTGCATGGGAGTTGTCGCCGGGTGTTGTCTTGCCGCTGGAGCAGCGGCGCAGGGGAGGCAGCTTACAACGGCAGACTATGCCCGCGCGGAAAAGTTCATGAACTACAGCGTGAATCCACTGGTGTTTCATACCGTGACCGATGTGAAGTTCCTGCCGGACGGCCGTTTCTGGTATCGCGACCGCGGTCCTGACGGCGTGAGCTTCGAGCTGGTCGATCCCGCGAAGGGAACGAAGACAGCCGCGTTCGACCAGGAGAAGCTGGCGACGGCGTTATCGGCAGCGGCCGACGGTAAGACGGCCTTTGATGCGAAGCGTCTCGCCATCACCGACCTTGCGCTCGAAGATGGCGATCACACCGCCATCATCAATGTTGGCGCAGAGACAATGCGCTGCGAGCTTGGCGCAGCCGCGAAGTGCATAGCTGTGACTATGCCGGTAAAAGATGGCGCCGTGGCGACACTGCTTTCAGAGCGGCAGGGCGTAGTGGCGGCGGATATCTCGCCCGATGGAAAGAAAGTCGCATTCATCCGCGACTACAACCTGTGGGTCCGCGACATGACCACGGGCGAAGAGATGCAACTGACCACCGACGGGGTGAAGGACTTCGGCTATGCGACCGATAACGCCGGGTGGCAGCAGAGCAACAACGCCGTGCTGTTGTGGTCGCCGGACTCGAAGAAGATTGCGACCTTTCAGCAGGACCAGCGCCGGGACGGCGAGATGTACCTGGTGCCGGTGACGAACCGGCATCCGGCGCTGAAGGCATGGAAGTACCCTCTGGTTGGCGACGCTGACGTGACCATGATCGAGCGCGTCATCATCGACGTGGACAAGCGCAAGGTGATCCGGCTGAAGATGCCGCCCGACCAGCATCGTTCGACTCTGTGCGATGACGTGAGCTGCGAGAAATCCCGTACCTGGGACGATGTGCAGTGGAGCGAGGATGGTAGGCATCTCGCCTTTGTCTCCACCTCGCGTGACCACAAGCAGGAGTGGCTGCGCGTGGCCGATGCGTCGAACGGCAAGGTGCGCGACGTGCTGAACGAGACGGTCGCGACCTACTTCGAGAGCGGCAACGGCAAGGTCAACTGGAAGTATCTGCCGAAGTCGAACGAGGTGTTGTGGTTCAGCGAGCGAGACAACTGGGGCCAGATGTATCTGTACGACCTGACTACCGGCAAGCTCAAAAATCAGATCACCCACGGTGACGGCAATGTGACGCAGGTGCTGCGCGTCGATGAGAAGGCGCGGAAGATCTACTTTCTAGCCGCGGGAAAAGAGCCGGATCGCGACCCCTATTTTTCCTTCTATTACAGCATTCATTTCGACGGCACCGGCCAGACGCTGCTGACGCCGGAGGACGCGGATCATGCGGTAACGCCGTCGCGCGATGGCCGCTATTTTGTCGATGTCTCTTCGACGCCCACCGAGCCGCAGACCACTGTGCTTCGGGACAGCAACGGCAGGCTGGTAATGGAAGTCGCGAAGCAGGACATTACGCAGTTGCTCGCGGCCGGATGGGTTCCGCCGGTACCATTGACGGTGAAGGCCCGCGATGGCAAAACCGATCTCTATGGCTTTATGTTCAAGCCGTCGAACTTCGATGCCGCAAAAAAATATCCCATCGTGAATCACGTCTATCCGGGGCCTCAGACGGGCTCATGCGGCAGCCGCAGCTTCAACGCGGCGCGCTGGGACAATCAATCGCTGGCGGAGCTTGGGTTCGTCGTCGTCTGCATCGACGGCATGGGAACGCCCTGGCGTTCGAAGGCGTTTCACGACTTCTACTATGGCAATCTCGGTGACAACACCATCCCCGACCAGATGGCAGGAATGAAAGAGCTCGCTGCCAGATATTCCTTCATCGATATCGACCGCGCCGGGATCTATGGGCACTCCGGCGGAGGCAATGCCACGGTCGCGGCGATGTTTCACTTCCCCGATTTCTTCAAGGTCGGCATCGCCGAGAGCGGCAACCACGACAACCGGGAGTACGAAGACGACTGGGCCGAGAAGTGGGCAGGCCTCGAGATTATCAATGCGGATGGCACCAGCACCTATGACAGCCAGGCCAACCAGAACTTCGCGCAGAATCTGAAAGGGCATCTGCTGCTGGCGCATGGAACCATGGACAGCAATGTGCCAATGAACAGCACCTTGCTCGTCGTCGATGCCCTGATCAAGGCAAACAAGGACTTCGATCTGCTTCTGCTACCGAATGCAGGCCACGACTACGGCGTTGACAAGCAGTACATGACACGCCGCCGCTGGGATTATTTTGTGCGCTATCTTGCGGGCGATGTGCCGCCGCACGAATACAAGATGAAACCTTATGCCGAGACGCAGGCAGCGCTGGCGCTCGGACAGTAGTCAGCAAATCGGCGACCCGGCGATGCAATCTGCCGGGCCGCAATCGCTTCTGCTACTCGACAATTCTGCCATCGGCGGGAGTGACGGGAGTGGTGGCGTTGGAGCCCGCACCCGTTACCTGCCAGCCGTTGCTGGTGTTGGTGAGCGTGGCATGGGCGATCCCGGAGCCGCTCAGATCGGCCCGCACCTGGGGATAGGCATTCTGCGTCTCCGCCGCGCTTGCCCAGCCGGGTACACCTGCCAGCTTGTAGTGATAGGCGACCTGCGTGGTGGCGCCCACATCGCCGCTGGTAGGCGTCGAGCTGTCGATGCTGCTCACCTTGCGGTGGCCATAGCAGAAATTACCGAAGCCGGGTTGCTGCACATCGACAATCCACGCCGAACGGCCGTTATCCGACAAGTCATAGTTGGTGACCTGCTTGCTCGCGATAATCAGCTTTTTCTTTTCGGCAGTGGTACGGACGAGCAACCCCTGATCGACGAGCGCATCATAGCCGGTCGTCTTGCTGGTATCGTCGGTGTCAACCTGAACCGGAAACTTGATCGATTCTGACCAGAGACAGGCAGGGTGCGCGCTGTAGTAGGTGTCGATGGCGTTTGAAAAATTCATCGTGTTGTCGGCCTTCTTGTTGCAGCCCGTTGCGAGCAGGGCAACTGTTCCGCACAGAACAGCGGCGTGAAATGTGGATCGAATGGCGCGAGCTTTCATGGGCAGTTCTCCTCTTCCTGAGTTTCCTGAAGTGGGATGCAAAATATTTGCGCCGCGTCTTATGCCTGTGGGGTTGCCTGAGTGCGCCATTAATCGCGTTACATATAATCGACGCCGTACTGCACCGGAATCTGGGTAAACGCGATGCGAGTCGGCGCGGATTCGCGCGCGGGAAGCATTCCGGCGAAGTGCAGCGTGGTGTGGCCGTACTTCAGGTTGAGCTTATCCATGGTGGCCGAAAGCTCGGCGCGATTGCTGGGATCGGCAAAGAGTTCTGCCTGATATTCGTTTTCCGGAATGAGGTTGCGAAGTGTGACGCCAACAAAGAACGGCCTCTGAAAATCCTCTCCCTGTGGCCGCTGGCTCCAGATGCCGCGCAGCACTTCAAGCAGCGTGAGCGTGTCACGGCAGTCCCTGAAGCGAGCCTCCATACCCCAGCCGGAGTGGGTGAGCCCGCTGAAGTGCCGCTTCGTCTTCATACGAGCTGCCTGCTCCCTGGTGAGGGCAAAACGGATCGTGACCGCCATCGAGCCGGTGTAGAAGTTCTCCATCCTCAACCGCATCGCTGCCTTGTGCAGCAGCTTGTGCGCCACGGCCCACGCGCCTTGCTGGCTGCGGAACTCCGGCGCCATCACATGCGAGTGTCCCAGCGACTTCTGTATTCCGCTGGCCACCGGGGCGCCATCGTCGCCGGTCTCTTCGCCGCGCAGCCAGTGATAGAGGCGGTCGCCCCACACGCTGTCCCATAGCTTGTGCATCCCTGCGCGATCAAGCGCCAGCAACTGCTCCATCGTCGTGATGCCCCTGGCATTGAGGCGCACTTCGGTCTTCGCGCCCACGCCGGGCAGATCACGCAGATCGAGATGCGCAATGGCGCGCGGTAGTTGCGATGGCAGCAGTCCGATCAGACCGTCAGGCTTCTGCATATCGCTGGCGATCTTGGCCAGGTAACGATTAGGTGCCATGCCGATAGAACAGCGCAGCGCCTCGCCGACATTTTTGTAGATCGACTGCTTGATCTCGAGCGCAATCTTGCGCGCCCGCGGCGGCTCCTGCTCGCGCCCCATGAGCTGACAGACCATCTCGTCGATCGAAGGCGTGTGCGAGACAGGACAGCACAGCTCCACCGCCTCGGCAATGCGGTGCGAATACTTCGCGTAGTCTTCATGGTCGCCCTCGATCAACACGATATCCGGAAAGATCCGCTTGGCCTCCCCAACCTGGGTGCCGGTCTTGATGCCAAGCGCCTTCGCCTCATAACTTGCCGCAATGCAGCAGGTCGTATCCGCTTTGGTCGGCACTACGGCCAGTGGCCTCCCGCGAAACTCCGGGTGCAACTGCTGTTCCACCGACGCGAAGAAGCTGTTCAGGTCAATGTGCAGGAAGCCGAATCGGTCGGATTGGATCGGAGGCAGCATGGGGCAGTTTATCCAGATTATATTCGCCATATATTCGCTTCGCCGTGTTTTCTTTTCCTACGGACGAATCCATTGCTCAGCGGTTCATCGGCATCGCTCCAGGCCGCCGCGCTGCTAGAATCACCCCCTATGGCTGCTGCTGAACATCCTGAGTCCTCTCGCGTCAACCCCACCCTCCACGAGACGAAGCTCGCCGAGCTTGCCGTGCGCCACGCCATCGCCGAAGAAGGCGGAGGTCCGGAGCGGCGCGCCCGCGAGCGTAAGGCAGGCAAACTCTCCGCCCGCGAGCGCGTCGAGTTTCTGCTGGACGAGGGCACCTTTGAAGAGACTGACAAGTTCGTCACGCACCGGGCCACCGATTTCGGCATGGATGCCCAGCGCGTTCCCGGCGACGGCTTCATCACCGGCTACGGACGCGTGCACGGGCGCGTGGTCTTCGTCTTCGCGCAGGACTTCACCGTCTTCGGCGGATCTCTTTCCGAGACGAACGCCGCCAAGATCGTCAAGATCATGGACATGGCCATGCGCGTCGGCGCGCCCATCGTCGGTCTGAACGATTCGGGCGGCGCGCGCATTCAGGAGGGCGTGGTCTCGCTGGCCGGCTACACGGACATCTTTCTGCGCAACACCCTGGCCAGCGGCGTTGTGCCGCAGATTTCGGCGATCCTCGGGCCATGCGCGGGCGGCGCGGTCTATTCGCCGGCGATTACCGACTTCACCCTGATGACGGAAAAGACCAGCTACATGTTCGTCACCGGTCCCGACGTCATCAAGACCGTGACCCACGAGGACGTGACCAAGGACGCGCTGGGCGGCGCTTTGACCCACAACGAGATCTCCGGCGTGGCGCACTTCATGGCACAAGACGACCGGGAGTGCCTGGCCACGGTGCGCGAGCTGCTCAGTTTTCTACCGTCGAACAATCTCGACGACCCTCCGCGCAAGGCAATCGAAGATGACCCCGCAAGGGCCGATGCGACGCTTGACACCATCATCCCCGCAGAGAGCAACCAGCCCTATGACATGGTCGATCTCATCTCCCGAATCGTGGACGACGGCTACTTCTTTCAGGTGCAGGAACACTTCGCCCGCAACATCGTCGTCGGCTTCGCAAGAATGGCCGGACGTCCCGTGGGCATCGTCGCCAACCAACCTGCATTCCTCGCCGGCGTGCTGGACATCGACGCCAGCGTGAAAGGCGCGCGCTTCGTACGCTTCTGCGATGCCTTCAACATTCCGCTGATCACGTTTGAAGATGTGCCGGGATTCATGCCCGGCATCCAGCAGGAACACGGCGGCATCATCCGCCATGGGGCGAAGCTGCTGTTCGCCTTCGCCGAAGCGACCGTCCCGAAGCTCACCGTAATTACGCGCAAGGCATACGGCGGGGCCTACTGCGTGATGAGTTCGAAGCACCTGCGCACCGACCTGAACCTCGCGTGGCCAACGGCGGAGATCGCGGTCATGGGACCGGAGGGCGCGGTGAACATCGTCTACAAGCGCGAGTTAGATGCGGCCGTCCGCCGCGCGGAGGGCATCATGCCGCAGGGCGTCTCCCTGAGCGAGGAGCAGAAGCTGGAAGTGCTCTCCGAAGCCCGCAAGGAGAAAGTGGACGAGTTCCGAGAGCGCTTCGCCAATCCCTACGTCGCGGCGGAACGCGGCTACATCGACGCCGTCATTCGCCCCAGCGAGACGAGGCGGCGGTTGAACTCCACCCTGGACATGCTGGCTACCAAGCGAGAGAAGAACCCCGCCAAAAAGCACGGGAACATACCGCTGTGAAGCCTGTCTCTGCCGCCGATGCCGAACACTACACATGGGGCGACAACTGCGACGGCTGGTATCTCGTTCGCACCGCCACGCTGAATATCATCGAAGAAAAGATGCCGCCCGGCACTTCCGAGACGCGTCACTGCCACGTTCATGCTCGCCAGTTCTTTTATGTACTGGGTGGAGAGTTGACCATGGCGGTGGAACACGAAGAATTTACCCTCCGCGCAGGCGAAGGGATCGAGATCGCTCCCGGCCAGGTGCATCAGGCGATCAATCGCGGAGCGGAGGACGCTCGTTTTCTGGTGACCAGCCAGCCGCCCAGCCACGGCGACCGGATGGAGCGGAACGCATAGACCCGCTCTCTATTCCATTCCGCGTGGGCGGCAATGAGGCACAACGATTGGCCGGCTTGTGCTGGAGCGATTTTCCTGTAGGTGTAGAGGAGGATTAAGAGCTTGGCCGTTTTCTCTCAAGGAAAACGACGCTGCTCAGCATCTTCCACTTCACGGTAACAGGAAGATTGCTCTAATCCACCTTCAGGTTGAAGTGGAAGGAATCTCTGCTCTCGAAGGAGCTGATATTCCGGGTCTTGCTCTTTTTGCCGTTGCTTTCGGCCCACAGCTCGTAATCCGTGTTCTGCGAGAGCTGACCGAAGCGATACGCGCCCTTATCATCGGTGATCTTGCTCATTACCGAGAGCGTGTGGTCATCTTTCAAATAGACGACGGCTCCCTTGATGGGAGCATCGGACTTGTCGACAACCTTGCCTTGAACCGTGCGCTGCACAGGACCGCGGCTCTGCGCGAACGCGGAGGATTGCGGCGCAACCAGGCAGCATGTCGCAACCAGACAGGAGGCCAGAGCCATCCTGCCGGCAAAGGAACGGAGCGAAAAGTAGGTACCCTTCATATCGTTAAGTATAAGGCTTACTCCTTGGCAGAGGTACTGTTACTCGTCTTCGTCGTCAACGAGGGGAGCGGCGTCTTCGTCGTCGTAGCCGGAGACATCGACGGGCGCAAGCTCCAGGGGGTCCACCGATACGATCTCGAGATCGAGGCCGCACTCATCGCACTGTATCGTCTCGCCTTCTTCTACCTCATCGGTATCGATGACAATCGGGTTATCGCATTCGGGACATACAACAGCCATGATCGGGCCTCCAGTGGTTTTGGTTCGCAACCCGCCTATAGGATGATAGAAGCGGCGTTCGCGGACAGTTCAGTCCTTTCTATTTAGCGGGCATTCGGTCAGTTCGTCAAGCCTATGTTTTTTTCATTCTTCCGGTTTCCTCCCCTGGGCGGCAATCGCACACTTTCCGGCCGCCGACGGCCGCCAACGTAATCGGTTTGACGTTGCTTCCGGGCAATTCGACAGCAGCCGCTCAACCTGTCTTTCGAAACGTTGCTCGACCTGTCTTTCGTGATGAAATAGAGATAGATACACTATGCCCCGTACCGGCTCCATCTCGTTCGGCTTCCCTCCCTTCGCGGGGGCAACCCGCCGCCTTATCCTGGCGAACTTGATTGCCTTTTTTGGCTTCGCCCTGTTCGGCTGGGTTGCGCCACGCCCCATCAATATACTGCTCGGGCATCTCGCACTCGTCCCCGCCGCTCTTTTCCGGGGCGAAGTCTGGCAACTGCTTACCTATGCCTTTCTTCCCATGGGCATCCTGGGCACCCTCTTCGCCATGCTGACGCTCTGGTTCATCGGCGCCTATCTCGAAGACATCCGCGGCCCCCGCTGGCTGGTCGAGTTGTACCTCTTCTCCTCCGTCGCCGGAGCCCTGCTGGCATCGCTGTTCGCCCTTGTGCACTTCGTCGGCCTGCGCCCGGAGTTGATCGCCCTTGGAGCCTGGGCGCCCATCTTCGCGCTGATGGTCGCCTTTTCGGTCATCGCCGGCGAGCAGGAGATCTTGTTCTTCTTCGTTGTTCGCATGAAGGCGAAGTACCTGGTCTGGATCTACATCGTCCTCAGCGTCGCCATCTTGCTGAAAGGTGACGACCGCTTCGGCGCGCTCGTCGAACTCTCCGGCGCGCTGATGGGCTACCTGTATACGAAGTTCGCGCCGCGCCGTGGGCTGGCCTTTGGCGTTACCAATCGCTACTTCGGGATGAGAAACGACTACTACCGCTGGAAGCGGCGCCGCGCCGCGAAGAAGTTCGAGGTCTACATGCGCAAGCAGAACCGCGAGGTTCACTTCGACAAGGACGGCCGGTATATCGATCCCGACGAGTTACGCAAGGACCCGAACGATAAACGCTGGATGAACTAGCACGGTTCCCTGCGTTACGGCCTCGCTCTGAATCGTTCCCTGGCCTCGCGCAATCCAACAGTGAGAGGCAGGCAATGCAAACCAAAACGCTTGGACACTCCAATATTCAGGTAGCTCCGCTCGTCTTCGGCGGCAATGTCTTCGGCTGGACCGTCGATGCGGAGAAGTCCTTCAGCCTTCTCGACGCCTTCGCCGACCGCGGTTTCAACTGCATCGACACTGCCGACACCTACTCGCGCTGGGTTCCCGGCAACAAGGGAGGCGAGTCCGAGGCCATCCTCGGCCAGTGGTTCAAACGCAGCGGCAAGCGCGACCAGATCGTCCTTGCCACCAAGGTCGGCGTGGATATGGGCGACGGTAAAAAAGGTCTCGGCAGGCGCTACATCCTCGAAGAGGCGGAGGCCTCGCTCCGACGCCTCCAGACCGACCACATCGACCTTTACCAGACCCACAAGGACGATGAGACGGTTCCCCTGGAAGAGCGGTTCGAGGCTTACCGGCAGCTCATTCAGCAGGGTAAGGTGCGCATCATCGGGGCATCGAAATATAACGGCGCTCGCCTCACCGAGGCTATCGAAACCGCGCAGCAACACGGCCTGCCCGTCTACCAGACGCTTCAGCCCGAGTACAATCTCCATGCGCGCCAGGCCTACGAAACGGACCTTGCCCCGGTAGCAGAGAAGTTCGGCCTCAGCGTTATTCCCTTCTTTTCGCTGGCATCGGGTTTCCTTACCGGCAAATACAAATCGAAGGCGGAATCGATCGGCACCAGCCGCGAGAGGATGCTCGCAAAATACTTCGACGAACGCGGCGAAAGAATTCTCAAAGCTCTGGACGAAGTGTCGCAACAGCTCAACGCCAGACCCGCCTCGATCGCGTTGGCATGGCTACTCGCACAGCCTACCGTCACCGCGCCGATCGCAAGCGCAACCTCGATGGACCAGATTGAAAGTCTCTTCGCTGCTGTCGATTTGAAGCTCGACCAAGCCGCGCTAGACAAGCTCAACCAGGCCAGCACCTACTGAGCTGTACAGCAAATAAAAAAGCCGCTCGCAAATGGAGCGGCCTTTTTGATTTGAGGGCTGCACAACTAGAGCTATTTCCTCTCAGTTAGCTATTTCCTCTCAGGTATAGCTTCCTTTGTTTGTCATTCCCGAAGGGAATCTGCGTTTTGCTCACATCACCAAGGCTGCCTCTGGCAGGAGGACCACTCTAACTGCGCGTTACCGTCCGCAGATGCAGCTCGCGCATCTGCTGTTCGCTCACCGGCGACGGCGCATCCACCATCAGGTCAATCGCCTTGGCCGTCTTCGGGAAGGCGATCACTTCGCGAAGGCTGGTTGCTCCGGCCAGAATCATCACGATGCGGTCGAGCCCCAGCGCGATGCCGCCATGCGGAGGTGTGCCGTATTCGAGCGCATCGAGAAAGAAGCCGAACCGCTCCTTCGCCTCTTCGTCTCTCATACCCAATGACCGGAAGATCTCCGCCTGCACATCCTGCCGGTGAATACGGATCGAGCCCGAGCCAAGCTCCGTCCCGTTCAGCACAATGTCGTAGGCCAACGCCCGCACCGCGCCCTTGTCACTCGTCAACCGTCCGGCCCTGATATCTTCCTCGTGCGGCGAGGTAAATGGATGGTGTGCCGCATTCCAGACCTTCGCCTCCTCGTCCCACTCGTACATGGGAAAGTCCGTAACCCAGACAAACTTGTAATCGGCCTCGGTACCGGTCTTTGCAAAACGCCCATGCTTGTCTGCGAACTTCTGCGCCAGTTGCAGGCGCAGCGCGCCAACGCGCTTATAGATCCACTGCGAATCGTGGTTCCACTTCGCCGGCGTGCCCAGCTTCGGCGTCACCACGACGAGCAGATCATCGGGAGATGCGGCCAGCTTCGTCTCAATCGCCGCAGCCAGCGGAGCAAAGGAGGCGTTCGTCTTCAGGCGAACGACGTCCAGCAGGTCAAGACCGCAGTCGCCGAAGCCGCCGCGAACCTCTTCGAGCAGCCCCTTGCGTGCAGTTCCGCTCAACGCGCCTACGCCGGGAATCACAAACCCGAGCACCGGCAGCGCCTGCTCGATCTTCAACGTCTCGCGCAGCTCCGGCGTCAGTTCATCTGTCAGCGAGATCATCGCCGGCAGTCGCATATCCGGCTTGTCGATGCCGTAGTTCTTGATCGCGTCGTCGTAGGTCATCCGCACGAATGGTGTCGTCAGGGCGATGCCGGCAGCCTGGAACGCAGCCGTTAAAAATCCCTCGACCACGTGAAAGATCGTCTCCTGCTGCGGAAACGTCATCTCCAGGTCGATCTGGGTGAACTCCGGCTGACGGTCGGCGCGCAGATCCTCGTCGCGGAAGCACCGCGCAATCTGAAAGTATCGATCGAAGCCGGAGATCATCAGGATCTGCTTGAAGATCTGGGGCGACTGCGGCAACGCATAAAAATTGCCCGCGTGCACGCGGCTGGGGACGAGATAATCGCGCGCGCCCTCCGGTGTCGAGCGCGTCATGAACGGCGTCTCGATCTCCAGAAATCCCTCGTCCGAAAGATAGTTACGGATAGCCCGCGCCACCTTGTGCCGCAGCTCGAAGTTGTGCTGCATCTCGGTCCGTCGCAGGTCGAGGTAGCGATACTTCAGCCGTACCTCTTCGTTGCTAATGGCATCTTCGGCCGGAGAGAACGGCGGCGTCTTCGCCTCGTTGAGCAGCAGTAGTTCATGCGCGACAACCTCGATTCCTCCGGTCGCCATGTTCGGATTCTCAAGTCCGGCCTGGCGCCGCCGCACCCGGCCCTTCACCGCGACCACAAACTCCGACCGCGCCGCCTCGGCCTTGGCATGAGCCGTGCCCGAGATTTCCTTGTCCAGAACAACCTGCGTGATGCCGGTACGGTCGCGTACATCGAGAAAGATCAGGTTGCCGTGGTCGCGCCGACGGTTCACCCATCCCATCAATACAACATCCTGGCCATCCTGCTCTACGCGCAGAACTCCACACGTATGCGTCCGCTGCAAACTGCCTAAAAAGTCGAGTGTCACGATTCTTCTATTGTACGAAGTTTCCCGCGAACCGAGAACCTTCCGCCTTCCGCTTGGCTCGACCCGTCCAGCCAAGCGGAAGGCCGGCGTGATAACCTAGGCCAAATAGAAGAGCCCCGCGCAGTCATCGCGGATCGATCCCCTCAACAGTCGTTATTCGGCCTGAAGTTTGGATTTTTCGTTCCCTCGTGCGCGCCTATCTTCATACTCCGCACCGAGGTGATTGTTGAATGCTGCCCGTTGACGAAAAGCTGAAAGACTTCTACCAGGAAATCATCCGCCGCAACCAGGGCGAGCCCGAGTTTCACCAGGCCGTGCTCGAAGTGCTGGGCTCGCTCGGCCCGGTGCTGGCAAAGCACCCGGAGCTGCGTGAACACAAGGTAATCGAGCGCATCTGCGAACCCGAGCGCCAGGTCATGTTCCGTGTTCCCTGGCAGGACGACAAGGGCACGGTCTGGATCAACCGCGGCTTCCGCGTCCAGTTCAATAGCGCTCTGGGCCCCTACAAAGGCGGCCTCCGCTTCCACAGCTCGGTCAATCTCAGCGTCATCAAGTTTCTCGGCTTCGAGCAGACCTTCAAGAACGCGCTCACCGGCATGCCCATCGGCGGCGGCAAGGGCGGGTCGGACTTCGACCCCAAGGGCCATACCGATAACGAAGTCATGCGCTTCTGTCAAAGCTTCATGACCGAGCTCTACCGCCACATCGGCGAGTACAAGGACGTCCCCGCCGGTGACATCGGCGTCGGCGCACGCGAGATCGGCTTCCTCTTCGGGCAGTACAAGCGCATCACCAACCGCTACGAGTCGGGCGTGCTCACCGGCAAAGGCCTGGACTGGGGCGGCGCACTCGTCCGCAAGGAAGCCACCGGCTACGGTCTCGTCTTCTTCATGCAAGAGATGCTCAAGGCGCGCGGCCAGAGCTTCGAAGGCAAGACCTGTGTCGTCTCCGGCTCCGGCAACGTCTCGCTCTACACCATCGAAAAGGTGCAGCAGCTCGGCGGCAAGGTCATCGCCTGCTCCGACTCCGGCGGCTACATCTATGACGAGAACGGTATCGACCTCGAATGCGTCAAGCAGATCAAGGAAGTCCGCCGCGGCAGAATCTCTGAGTACTCCAAGTCCCAGCCGCGCTGCAAGTACATCGCGGGAGGCTCCATCTGGGACGTTCCCTGCGACATCGCGCTGCCCTGCGCGACGCAGAATGAGCTGAACGGACGCGATGCCACCAGCCTGGTCAAGAACGGCTGCAAATTCGTGGCCGAGGGCGCAAATATGCCGACCACCCCCGAAGGTACCAAGATCTTCCACGACGCCGGCGTTGCCTTCGGTCCCGGAAAGGCAGCCAACGCAGGCGGTGTCGCCACCTCCGCGCTGGAGATGCAGCAGAACGCCAGCCGCGATGCGTGGACCTTCGAATACACCGAGCAGCGGTTGGCCGACATCATGGTCGGTATCCACCAGCGCTGCTACGAGACTGCCGAGGAGTTCGGCACGCCCGGCAACTACGTCAACGGCGCCAACATCAGCGGCTTCATCAAAGTCGCCCGCGCCATGGTGGCCTTGGGTCTGATCTAACCAAACGGCAACAAGACAATGCCCGGACTCTATTGCAGAGTCCGGGCATTTTATTTTTGAAAGGTTGAGTTAGCTAATTTACAAATCGCGAAGTCAATATAGCGAGATACATGAAATATCCAGGAGTCTCGCGATCAGGGCAACGATAAACTCCGATGCCTCCTAACAAATGTACTGTGATGGACGCTAGCTCCCACCCCAAATATTCATCGCTCGGAAGAAATAACGAGGTCAACTTGTTCCAGTTTTTTTCTTCACCAAATTCTTTAACAGCCATCATGCGGCTCTTACAAGCCAAAGGAAGGTTCTTATTCCCCCAAGCCCACTCCCATTCATCACCAACAACGGAGCCAACAGCTTGAATATCACAAATAACTTTTGTCTTGCCACCTTCTAAGAAGGTCAAGGTTGCGTCTTCCAGCGAATAATGCCATCGCGGGCAGGCATCAATTTGGTATTTCGCAAACCAAGCCTTATTTTGATCCATCGATTCATGGACGCGATCATGAGCATAAGTCTCATACTCGAGTTGTAGACAACTATCGCAGAGATGGCGCTCGTGTGCGCTCATTAACTTAGCTCAGCCCCTCAAAACCGCCGCTAGTTCGCTTCGCGGCACCTTCGTCTGCTCGCCCGCCGCAAAATCTTTTACCGTCAAAATGCCGGACGCAACCTCATCTTCGCCGAGGATGATCATCCGCCGCGCGAGCTTGTCCGCGGCCTCAAACGACTTCTTCAGGCGAAAGAATCCATCGCCCACCTCGACCGATAACCCCGCGCGCCGCAGCTCCTGCGCCAACCGCAGCGCCTCGGCATTTCGCGCCACGCCCATCGGCGCGATAAACACATCGAGCTTCTTCTCCGCAGCCTCTCCGGCCTGCGCCTGCAAGGTCAGGATCAGCCTGTCTTCACCGATGGCAAAGCCAATCCCCGGAGCCTTGGGGCCGCCCAGCATCTCGCTCAAACCGTCGTAACGCCCGCCGCCCAGCAGGGCGTTCTGCGTCCCCAGCCCGCTGCCATCGGGCACCGTAAACTCAAACGTCGTCCGCGTGTAGTAGTCCAGCCCGCGCACCAGTCGCGGCTCCACAACATAGGCCACGCCACAGGCATCGAGCGCCGCCTTCACCAGTGCGAAGTGTTCCCGTGAGGCGTCATCGAGATAATCGGCAATCTTCGGCAATGCATCGATCGTCGCCTGATCCTCGGCCTCCTTGCAGTCGAGCACGCGCAGCGGATTGGTCTCCGCCCGCCGCTGGCAGTTCTCGCACATGCCCGCCTTCACCGGAGCCAGCGCCGCCTTCAACGCCTCCACATACCGTGGCCTGTCAGTCGAAGAGCCGACAGAGTTCAGTGCCAGCCGCCAACCCTTGACGCCCAGTTCATCGAGAAATGTTGCCAGCATCTCCAGCACCTCGGCATCGCGCAGCGCGCTGTCGGAGCCCGACCACGCCGGCCCCAGCACCTCCGCGCCGATCTGCCAGAACTGCCGGTACCGTCCCCGCTGCGGCCGCTCCCGCCGAAACTGCGGTCCTATATAGAAGAGCTTCTGCAGCAGCCCCGAATCGGCCAGCCCATGCTCGATGTAAGCCCGCACCACTCCTGCTGTATTCTCAGGCCGCAATGTCAGGCTCTGCCCTTTGTCACTATCGGCCCGCCCACGGTCTTCCCACGTGTACATCTCCTTGGAGACGATATCCGTCTCTTCGCCCACGCCCCGTGCAAACAACTCGGTCGTCTCGAATATAGGCGTCCGAATCTCGCCAAACCCATAGCGGGCGAAGACCGCCCGCGCCGTTGCCTCGACGCGATTCCACAACGCCGTCTCCGGCGGCAACAGGTCTCGTGTCCCACGCACTGCTTTCAAAGTTGCCATTGTTCCTTAAGTGTAGCGAATAAATATTTTTACGCAGGTCAGCTATTTTTCGTTCAAATAAATCGCCGTATAGTCGAGATAGTTCTGCGCGTACTTCAGAATCAGCGTCCGATCCGCGTCCCCCAGCGTTCGCCGGATCTTCCCCGGAACCCCCGTCACCAGCGAGTTCGGCGGAATCACCGTCTGCTCTGGAATCACCGCACCGGCGGCGATGATGCTGCCCTCGCCGATGCGGGCGTTATTCAGGATCACCGCTCCGATGCCCACCAGCACCGCGTCTTCGATGACGCAACCATGCACCGTCGCATTGTGGCCGATCGTCACCATCTCCCCCACGATCACCGGGTACAGATGACGCATACCGTGCAGCACCGCGCAGTCCTGGACATTACTCTTCGCGCCGATGCGGATGGAGTTCACATCGCCTCGCACCACGGCGTTCATCCAGATGCTCGCCTGCTCGCCCAGCACGACATCGCCAATCACCTGTGCCGACGGATCGATATAACAACTCGTCGGCACTGCCGGCGTCATCCCCTGATAACTCCGAATCATGCAGCGATTCTACCCGTCATTTACTCGCCAGCGTCTTGTCGATCGCCGCCTGCGCCAGCGGTTCCATGATGGCGTAGCCCTTCGCCGTCGGATGCACACCGTCGCTGCTGGTTCCCGGCTTCATGCCGCCCTCGGCATCGGTCAGCGACGTGTAGTAGTCCAGATAGGTGTATCCATTCTGCTCGCAGTAGTCCTTCATCCAGGCATTCAGAGCCTTGATCTTAGGAGCTGGCTCCATCCCGCGCTTCCACGGATAGTCGAACGCAGGAGTAATCGATGCCAGGATCACCTTGATCCCATTCGCCTTGGCCAGATCGGCCATCGAGCGGAAGTTGTCCTCGGTCATCTCCGGAGTCATCGGCCCGGTGTTGCCGGCAATGTCGTTGGTCCCGGCCAGAATCACCACTGCGGCGGGATGCAGGTCGATTACGTCCTGCCGAAAGCGGACTACCATCTGCGGCGTCGTCTGGCCGCTGATGCCGCGATTGACATAAGGCTTGCCGGGAAAGAATGTGCTCTCGGTCCCCGCCTTCCGTCCCCAGCCATCGGTAATCGAGTCACCGTAGAACACCACGCGCTGTTCTCCTGCGGCCACAGGAGCGAGCGCGGCATTGGCAGCGCGGTATCGCCCGAGCTGAGGCCAGTCCGCCAACTTCGCCTGCATCGCAGCAATCTGTTGTGCCGATGGAGCAACGGCTGCAGCAGGAGCCGAGGCTGGGGCGGGAGCCTGACCATAACTACCGACTGTCATCAACGGAACACAGGCCAGCAATAAAGTACGAGCCAATCTCTTCATTTCATCTCTCTCCGTGAGCGCAATTTTTATAAATTCCGAGGTTCCCTATCGTAACCAATGTTTACTTTACGCCCAGGGCCTTATCGATCCCCGCTTGCACCAGCGGTGCCATCGCCGCATAGCCTTCCTTGTTCGGATGAACGCCATCCACGGTAAGCTCTGCCTTCATCCCGCCCTCCGCGTTCGCCAGCACCGGGTCGAAGTCCACGTAGGTCAACGAATGACTCGCAGCATACTCCTTCAGCCACACATTTCGCGTCCGAATCGTCTCCGCCGGATGCAGACTGGGATTCCAGGGAAAGTGGCTCGAAGGTGTAATCGAAGTAAGAATCATCCGAATCCCATTCGCCTTTGCCAGTTCCGCGATCGACTCCCAGTTATCCTCCGACATCTCCGGCTCCATCTCCTGCGAGATATCGTTTGTGCTCTCCAGAAACACCACCGCCACCGGGTGCAGATTGATCACATCCTGCCGAAACCGCACCAGCATCTGCGCCGACGTCTGTCCGCCAATGCCTCGATTGATATATGGCTTGTCCGGAAAGAACTGGCCACCGCGTTTGCCCCAGAACTCCGCTACCGATGCCCCGAAGAACACCACGCGATCTTGCCCCGCAGCCGCGGCCGGCAGCGCCGCGTTTGCCTCCCGGTAATAGCCCAGTTGCGGCCAGTCGGCTAGTTTCGCCTTCATCGTGGCGACTTGTTTCGCCATATCGGCTGAAGAAGGTGCAGGCGCCTGCCCCCAGAGCGCCCCCGGCAAGAGAACCGCAACCGTGAATAGTCCCGCAAGAAAACGCATCATCGTCGTCGACCAACTCCTTGTCCCGTGAAAAAAGCAGGGTACGCAGCCCTTCCGAATTCTAATCAGCTCACTGCAGCTTGTCCCGTCCGGACGGAGATTTCCACAAATTTCTCTCATTTAATGCAAACATCTGCATAGATTCATCCTCCCGAATTCCAGCCGATCAAACTAAGTGCGCCGTGACCAATATTTACCGTTTGACTGACGCTGGAACTCAACGTGCACTGTCTCCACCGTTTTGGGCCTGGCAAAAAAATTCTTCCCGCCGGAGTTTCCCTTATGCGCATCTCACCCGCTCGCCTTTGCCTGAGCCTTGTGCTCCTGGCCGCCGTTCCCTCCGCCCTCGCCGACACCGTCACCTGGGCAACCTGGAATGCCCCCTCCACCCCCGGAGTCGTCACCGGAACCATCGGCAGCGTCAACGTCACTTATACCGGTGAAGTCGCGTTCGTCAACGCGTCGAATACTAGCGCTTACAACTACTTCCAACCCACCTCCACCTACGTTGGGGGAGTTGTCGGCAACGCCTCCACCAATGGCGGCATGATCGCCATCGACGGCAACGGCACGACCGACACCTTTACCTTCTCCGCTCCCGTCACCGGTCTCGTGCTCTCTGAGGTCAGCCTCGGTCAACCTGGCATTGGGACCAATTACACCTTCGACAGCCCCTTCAGCATCGCTGCCTGTGGTCCAAACATCGTCTACGGCGGCGGCTGCATCACGCAGAGTGGAAACACCATGATCGGCAACGAAGGCGACGGAACCATCGTCTTCTCCGGAGGAGCGATCACTTCCCTCTCCTTTACCACCGCGAATCCCGAATATTGGAACGGTTTCACCATCGGCCTTCTGCCGCAACAGACAGCCGAAACCCCCGAGCCCGGTACGCTAACCCTCCTCGGCACGGGACTTCTGGGCCTGGCGGGCCTCGCCCGGCGCAAATTCTTCGCCTGATAGCAGACAAGTACGCACCATGATCTGCCGGCTACAGCGTAGCCGGCAGATTTTTGCGTGAAAGCCCCTTCCAGCGATGCAGCACGTCAGATGGTCGGCTTCCCCTCTACCACAGGGGGTTCTATATTCGGTTCACTGCATATCCGCACGCCCCGCACTCTTGTATTTTGGAGAGTGATGCAGCCCGGGATCTCCACCTACGTCTTTCTCCACCAGCGACTGAACCCCGGTCTGCTCGACGCCCTGCATAACAGCGGTGCCCAGGCCATCGAGATCTTCGCCGCCCGCCACCACTTCGACTACGCCGACCGCTCCATCGTCCGCGACATCGCCGCCTGGTTCCGCTCGAACGAGGTCGCCGCGTCCCTCCACCAGCCTCTCTTCTCCGACTCCCACTGGAGTCGCCACACCGCACCCTCGCTCAACCTCATCGACCCGGAAAAGTCGCGCCGCATCGACGCTATGGACGAGGTCAAGCGCGCCATCGAGTCCGCCGAGCAGATTCCCTTCCGCGCCATCACCCTCCACCTCGGCCTCAAGGACGAGCCCTGGAACACACGCGCCCTCGAAAACTCGCTCACCGCCATCGAGCACCTCAAAGCTTTCGCCCACGCCCTCGGCGTCAAAATCCTGCTCGAAAACCTGCAAAACGAGGTCACCACTCCCCAGCACCTGCTCGAAATCCTCCGCGCCGGCCACTTCGACAACGTCGGCGTCACGCTCGATATCGGCCACGCTCATCTCAGCGCTCCCGAAAACAACGCGGGCATCAACGCGGCCTTCGAAGTCCTCAAGCACCGCATCGCCGAACTCCACCTCCACGACAATCAGGGCGTCAAAAACGACCACCTCTGGCCCGGCTCCGGCAGCATCGACTGGGCCAATGTCGCAAAACATATTGCCGCCCTCCCGCCCTCGACCCCGAGCATCCTCGAAATAGCTCTTGATCTCGAAGAGACCCCCGAGAGTGTCGCCACAAAAGCAACAACTGCCTTCCATTTTCTCGAAGACAAAGCGACCTCAAACCAGACCTGATCCCATCGCCAGCTCATATTCGGCGCAGTCTGCCCTTTCATGGCTTCCTGGTACCCCAAGGCTTCAGCCTTGGGCCCCTACGACCGCCAATAGATGGCCGGGTGCCCCATCCATCGCAGTCTTACCGCGATGGGTGGGATTCACAGCAATCCCCCGCCACAATCTCCTCAATACTCCCCGGAACAGCCACCAAAGCCCCACCGTTGCCTCTTCCCCGAGTAACCCGTAATCTCACACTTGGAAAAGGTAACGAAAAATGAGCACACCCACTCCTCCCGTAGCCGCCATCGCCTCCCTCTCCGCCCACGAAGGTCAGACCGTCACCCTGCGCGGCTGGCTCTACAACCTGCGCGCCTCCGGCAAGCTGCTCTTCCCCATCTTCCGCGACGGCACCGGAACCATCCAGGGCATCGTCCCCAAGGCCGCCGTTCCCGAAGAGGTCTTCGAGACACTCAAAAATCTCACCCTCGAATCGAGCGTCGTCGTCACTGGCAAGGTCCGTGCCGACAGCCGCGCCCCCTCCGGTTACGAGATCGATGTCGAAAACGTCGAAGTCGTCCAGCGCGTTCCCGACGAGACTCCCTTCCCCATCACGCTCAAAGAGCACGGCGTCGACTTCCTCATGGAGCATCGCCACCTCTGGCTGCGCACTCCGCGACAATCGGCCATCCTGCGCGTCCGCGCCACCATCATGCGCGCGGCGGCGGAGTACTTCGACACCCACGGCTTCATCCGCACCGACCCGCCCATCCTGACGCCGAACGCCTGCGAAGGCACCAGCGAATTATTTGAGATGGACTACTTCGACGACGACAAGGCCTACCTCACGCAGTCCGGCCAGCTCTACATCGAAGCCACCGCGCTCGCCCTGGGCAAGGTCTACAGCTTCGGCCCGACGTTCCGAGCGGAAAAATCGAAGACACGGAGACACCTCACCGAGTTCTGGATGATCGAACCCGAGGTCGCCTACGCCGGTCTCGACGAGATCATGGATCTCGCCGAAGCCTTCATCACCCACATCGTCACCCGCGTCCTCGAACACCACCGCGCCGACCTGAAGGTCATCGGCCGCGACGTCGCGAAGCTCGAAGCCGTTATCGCGCTCACCGCGGCAACTGAGGCCACGCCCATCGTGGCGCCTTTTTCGTCCTCTACCACCATTCTGCCTTCCGCTCTGTCGTCCTTCGCCCCCTATTCGTTGTCATCCCAGCGCGAAGCGGGGGGGGCCGCTTCGCGGAACGCTCACCGCTTTCCCAGACTCAGTTACGACGAAGCACATGCCATGCTCGACGAGGCCTACAAGGCAGGCAAGCTCGAAAACCCGCACCGCTACGGCGACGACTTCGGCTCCCCCGACGAGACCTATATCTCGAGCCAGTTCGACCGCCCGGTCATGATCCACCGCTACCCCGCCGCGATCAAGGCCTTCTACATGCAGCCCGACCCGGTGGACGCCTCGAAGGCCCTCTGCGTCGACGTCCTCGCCCCCGAGGGCTACGGCGAAATCATCGGCGGCTCGCAGCGCGTCGACAGCTATGATCTGTTAAAGTCCCGCATCGAAGAGCACAACCTTCCGCTCGCTGCCTTCCAGTGGTACCTCGACCTGCGCAAATACGGCAGCGTCCCCCACGCCGGCTTCGGCATGGGCATCGAGCGAGTCGTAGCCTGGCTCTGCGGCCTCGACCATGTCCGCGAAACTATCCCCTTCGCCAGAACGCTCAACAGAATTTACCCGTAACGAAGGTTACACAGCAGTTGGGCAGAGACGGAATGAGAGTTGCAGGAACCAACACGGCGGTGAGGCTGGGCGTGTCGATCTTTTCGCCGTCGACGGGCAGTTGTAGCTGGTACTCAGATGAGGATTCAGGGCGTTTGGCGAGAGTCGTACCTGTAGGCATCGATCTCCTCTTCGCTGCAAAACCAGCTTTCTTCGTAGCGGATCATCGACGCCTTCGGTTGAAGTTTCCCATGGCAGTAACGCTTGGCAGATTCAGAATGCGGAAAGCTGCATCAACAGATTATGCATTCGATCCCTCGCGAATATCGACATGGTCCTTCGTGTAAGGACGCTTGAAAAAAGTAGTCCAGAAGTAGTTCACCGAGTAGCGGACCGCCATCTTCAACATGCCTTCGTGCTTCAGGCGGCGCGCTGAAGAAAACATCTTCAGGTCGAGCGTGAACAGAACATCGCCAACCTCGTTCATGCGGCGCGCGATATCCGTGTCTTCCCCATAAAATGAGATGCCCAGATTGAATCCGCCAATCTGCTCTAACGCGGCACGCGAGACAACGAAGTTACCACCCTGCACCATCGATCCCACACGCAGAACATACCGGTTGATTGCATACATCGTCCACGCCACCAGATAAAAGACGCGCACGAAAATCCGTTGGCTTCCAGTCAGGTCATAGTAGATAAATGGGCCGGACAGAGCGACCAGCTTTGAATTCTCATCAAAAGACCGCAGCACACACTCGACCCAACCGGGCGTCAGTCGGGAATCCGCATCCACATTGGCGATCAGCGCGCCGCTGCTGGCAAGGAACCCGGCCTGACGTGCGAAGGTAAGCCCCTTGCGCCATTCATCCACCACACGCACACCCCGATAGCGAAGCGCGACCTCTCTGGTCCGGTCACAACTGGCGTTGTTCACCACGATGATCTCGGTCGACGCTTCGAGTCCGCGCGTCTGCGCGAGGATCGACTCAAGACAGTCCGCCAGATAGGATTCTTCATTAAACGCCGGGATGACGAAGCTGAGCTTCATAGCTAAACCTTAGTCAATAAATGTTTCAATCCTCTTACAAACCAAACAATTCGCGCTTCGCCCCATAACAAACAAGGTTCTTCATCGATCCTGCTCCAGCCGCTTGAAAAGGCCGGTCCACGCTTCGGAGCAACCAAAAACCATATGTGTAAGATATCCCGATTCGAGATAAGGGTTTTCGCGCAGAGCGCGAATCACTTTCAAACAAACTTCAACACCAAAACAGACCCTGAATCTCGAAATATGACAAACTAACGGCAAAAGCGTCTCATAGAGTTGAACCTGGCATCACTCCTTCACCTTAAAATGCTTTGGAGCGAAAACGCATGGCAATGAACGACTACAACCTGAGCAACAGCTACTACAACACGATCGACGTTCCCCGCGAGGAGACCTCGTCCTTGCTGGCCAAGGTGCTCGGCATCACGTCGCTCGGCTTCTTCATCACCTCAATCGGAGTCGCCACCGCGCCCGCCTGGGGAACCTTCGTCGGCTTCATCGTCGTCATGGGGCTCGTGCTTGCCATCAGTTTCACGCGCAAGGCCAGCCCCGGCCTCGCGCTCGGCATGTTTCTCGTCCTGACCTACTTCATGGGCTGGGAGATCGGGCCGCTCATCCAGCGCTACATCAAGAACTTCGGCACCGGCATCGTCTTCAACGCCGCCGCGACCACCGGCTGCGGCATGGCCGTCATGGGCTGCGTCGCCTATCTGTTCAACATCAACTACCGCCGCATCGCCGGCATCGGCTTTGCCGCGCTGCTGCTGCTGATTATCGCCGGTATCGCCAGCATGTTCTTCCATTTCCTGTCGCCGGACACTTACTCATGGCTGACGCTCGGCATCTTCGGCCTGCTCACCGTGGGCGACTTCGCCCGCATCCGCGCCGGCGGAGACGGTCGCTCCGCCGTCTCGCTCTCCCTCTCCATCTATCTCGACGCCATCAACATCTTCCTCGCCGTGCTGCAACTGATGGGTGGCCGCCGTAGAGACTAGCAGCTCTCTTTATTTCTGCTCTCTATATATATGTTCCTAATCTACCTCTACTGGAACCGCTCCCTCCGTCAGGCTTCGGGCCCGGATGGAGGCCACCAGTACCAGGCCATTGGTGAACAGGATCAGCGCAAAGGTCAGCGCGGGCAGGAATTCCAGTTCGACGGGCATCGCCTGAATCACCTCCAGGGCCAGGACAGCGGTAATCAGGCCGCGCGGAATCAGGAACGTGGCAAGCTCGCGCTCACGAGACGAGGTTCCGCGCCACACGACCCGGCTGCACGTCACGGCAACAAAACGGACGGCAAGCAGCACTCCGAGAATTCCGAAGGTCGTCAAAAGCTGCTTCCGCAGTCCGTGGAAGCTGATCATCGCGCCCAGCAGAACGAAGAAGAAGCTCCGCACCAGAAACGCCAGCTCCGAATGGAATGAGTGAATCTGGTCGCTTTGGCCCGCGATGGTCTCAAATTCAAATACCCGCATCGCATTCTGCGGGTCAAGCAGGTTGGCAAGCGTCGCGCCGAAGACGATCACGGCGAACAGGTCGCTTCCTCCCACAGCATGCGTGCCCGAGTAGACCATCAGCACAGCGGCGAACGTCAGCACCTGCCAGAACTGCTTATCGGAGACATAGGGCAACAATTTAACCCATAAAGCCCCCGCGACCACGCCGATAACAAAAGCCAGCAGGAACTTGAACAAAAACAGGCCAAACACGCCACTCAGAATTGCCCCGCCGCTTTCGGTCGATGTCGCGTTCCCCCCGGCGACCAGACCCAGCAGCACGCTCACGCCAAGCGCTCCGAGCCCATCGCCGAAGGCCGCCTCAATCACCAGGGTCGTCTTCAGGTCGTAGCGCAGGTCGAACTGGTCCAGTATCGGCAGAACGATCGATCCGCTGATGCACGCCAGCGGCGCTGCCACCAGAAGGGCGGTCATCAGGCGCAGATCCAGCCAGCGCATGCAGAAATAGGTGACGCAAACCAGCGTCAGGCCGTAGCTGAGCACGGCCAGCACCATGCCCGCCATAAATTGCTTCACGGCACGGCGCAGATTCAGTTCCAGCCCGGCTGCGAAAAGGATCAGGACGAGCGCAAGAGTTCCGATTCCCCGGATGATCGCGGGAAAGTGTTCGGCGTCGATCCAGTGGAGCACCGGCCCCAGCAGAATTCCGCAACCCAGAAGGACGATCACATCCGGAACCCGGGTCCGGCGTGCGAAGCGGTTCGCTACATAGGCGAGGACGAGCAGGCCGCCCAGCAGACCGAAAAAATTTGTAAGTGTTAAATTCACAGGCAGATAACCATGGGCCCCTTGATGAAACAAAACATGAAGGAGACTATAAGTCATCGTGACCATAAAATCCCAGCCTCGCCCCGCATCCTTCCGCGCCGGTCAGGGTTACGCGATGCCTGCGGTATAAGATTTCAGTCGACGGACTTCCATCGACAGATTTCAACCGAGAGATTTAGTTCGACAAGGAGAACTGTGCGAAACGTTCACAAAGCTCTATCCGGCTCCCGAACCCCGGCTCCATTTGCGATCCTTTCCGTGCTTGTCCTGCTTCTCCTTGCCGTTCCAGTCTTTGCCGAGGCCAGCCCCCAGTCGTGCAGGAATCTGGTCAGCCTCCAGCTTCCCAACACCATGATCGCCTCAGCTTCAATCGTCTCGACCGAGAGCTTCACGCCGCCACACTTCCACCACCCCATCGGCAATCTGCCGGCATTCTGCCGGGTCACGGCCACCACCAAACCGGCCATCCGATTCGAGGTATGGCTGCCACTCCACACCTGGAACGGCAAGTTCCAGGGTGTTGGCAACGGAGGCACGGCGGGCTCCATCAATTATCTGGCCATGTCCGCCGCTCTTCGGCGCGGCTACGCCACCGCCAGCACCGACACCGGTCACGTCAATACGCCTCCCGGCAACGGCTTCGACTCCACCTGGGCGCTGGGACATCCGGAGCTTGTAGCCGACTTCGGCTACCGCGGCCTGCACCTTACCACCGTCAACGGCAAGCAGATTACAGAAGCCTTTTATGGCAAGGGGCCGGCGCACTCCTACTATGTGGGCTGTTCCAAAGGCGGACAGCAGGGTTTGATGGAGGCTCAACGCTTCCCCGAAGACTACGATGGCCTGCTGGTGGGCGACCCGGCCAATAACTGGACTCGGCACTATGCGGGTGCGCATCTCTGGTACTCCATCGCCACGCTCAAGGATCCGGAGAGCTACATTCCCGCCTCCAAGGTACCGCTGCTCGCCAACGCGGTCACCGTGGCCTGCGACGCAATCGACGGCATCACGGACGGTGTGCTCGACGATCCTCGCCAGTGCCACTTCGATCCGGCGGTGCTGACCTGCAAAGCGGGCCAGTCCTCTTCCTCCTGCTTCACCCCCAAACAGGTCAAGGCCATCAAGGATATCTGGGGCGGAGCGCACGACTCCCGCGGAAGGCTTATCTACCCCGGCCTGGTCCCCGGCGGCGAAAACGGCTCCAGCGGCTGGTCTAGCTGGATTACCGGCAACAAGCCCTTCGCCGCGACTCATTGGAAGGCAGCCACCGGCTTCTTCAAGGACATGGTCTTCGAAGATCCTAAATATAATGCTCTCAACTTCAACTACGACAAGGACATGAAGACGGCGCTCGATAAAACTGCTCGTTCGCTCGATGCCGTCAACCCGGATCTTCGCCCCCTGCAGCGACGGGGAGGCAAGATGATCCTCTACCACGGCTGGAGCGATCCCGACATCTCCCCCCTCAACACCATCAACTACTACAACCAGGTAGAAGCAACGGTAGGCAAGGACACTCCCCAGTTCCTTCGCCTCTTCATGGTGCCCGGCATGAACCACTGCGGCGGCGGTCCTGGCCCTACTCATTTCAATGGGCTTACCTCGCTCGAAGAGTGGGTGGAAGACGATATCGCGCCGGAAAAGATCATCGCCTTCCACACCACCGAGGGCGAGATCGACCGCACCCGACCCCTTTGCCCCTACCCTCAGGTTGCCATCTATGACGGCAAGGGCAGCACGAACGACGAGTCCAACTTCGCCTGCAAGATGCCTCGGCAAAAGCCGGCGAAGTAGAGCAATTCTCCCGTTACCGTGAAGTGGAAAATTCCGAGGAGTGCCGTTTTCCTTGAGAGAAAACGGCCAAGAGTCCGAAGTCTCACTGTAGACCCACCGGAGAATTGCTCCCGCGAGCCAACGCCGCAAAATCGGCGTATTCTATCCCGCAAAGGAGTACGCCATGCTGAGAAGAGATTTTCTGCGTCGTACTGTCACCGGATTCGGCGCGACCCTGGTCGCATCACGATTCGCTCCGGCGGCTTCCCTCGAAACCCAGCCACTGCCCCGCAAGTTCAACGCGCATGACGAGATCGTCCTCGGCAAGACCGGCATCCGCACCAGCCGTCTTGCCATGGGCACGGGCACCGTCGGCGGCGGCGGCCACTCCAACCAGACTCGCCTCGGCACCGATGCCTTCGTCACCCTCCTGCTTGACGGCTACAACGACAACGGCCTCCGCTTCTTCGATACCGCCGACTCCTACGGCAGTCATCCCTACGTCGGCGCCGCCATCAAGAAGCTTCCTCGCGACAAAGTCACCGTCCTCACCAAATCCGATAACCGCGACCCTGCCGGTCTGCGCAAGGATATCGATCGCTTCCGCAAAGAGCTGGGCACCGACTACATCGATATCCTGCTCATCCACTGCGTCACGGAAGGCGACTGGACGACGCGCTACCGCGGCGTCATGGACGTGCTTTCGGAGGCCAAGCAGAAGGGCGTCATCCGCGCCCATGGAGCCTCCTGCCATACATTGCCCGCGCTGCGCGCCGCTGCCGCATCGCCCTGGGTAGAAGTCGATCTCGTCCGTCTCAACCCTATCCAATCCCACATGGACGCCGACCCGAAGACCGTCATCGGCGTCATTAAGGAGATGCGCGCCTCGGGCAAAGGCATCGTCGGCATGAAGATCCTGGGCCAGGGCGACATGCGCAACCGCCCGGGCGAAGCCATCCGCTACGCTCTGGGAAGCGGCGTCCTCGACGCCTTCACCATCGGAGCCGAGTCCAGGGCCGAGCAGAACGACCTGACCCGGCGCATCGCCGCCGCGTAGTCTTGCCGCAGAGAGCGGGTGCTCCATGTCCGGAACTGGAAGGACGTGGGTTGGAACGCTGCGGATTCGGGTTCCCACCGCCGGGCATGTTTCAATAGAAGTTAAGGACTTCATAGAAAAATGCCTCTTAATTGTGGAATCGTTGGCCTGCCCAACGTCGGAAAAAGCACTATCTTCAACGCCCTTACCTCAGCCAAGGCCCAGGCGGCGAACTATCCCTTCTGCACCATCGATCCCAACACCGGCGTCGTCACCGTGCCCGATGAGCGGCTGGCAAAGATCGCCGCCCTCATCCAGCCCAAGTCGCTGGTTCCCACCACGATGGAGTTCATCGACATCGCGGGTCTGGTTGAAGGAGCGAGCAAGGGTGAAGGCCTAGGAAATCAGTTCCTCGGCCACATCCGTGCCACCGACGCCATCTGCCATGTCGTCCGCTGCTTCGACGACCCCGAGGTCGTCCACGTTGCAGGCGGCGTCAATCCGCTGCATGACATCGACATCATCAACACCGAGCTTCTGCTGGCCGACCTCGATACCGTGGAAAAACGTAACACCAAGGTCGAAAAACTGGCCAAAAACTCCAGCGACCACAAGATCAAGACCGAAGCCGGCGCGATGCAGAAGCTCCTCGCCGCCCTCAACGCCGGCAAGCCTGCCCGCACCGCCGACCTCACCGACGAAGAGAGACTCGTCGCCCGCGAACTCTTTCTCATCACTTCCAAGCCACAACTCTATGTGGCCAATGTCGACGAATCCGGCCTGATCGAAGGCAATGCGTATACCGCCGACGTCGAAAAGCGCGCCGCCGAAGAGGGCGCGCAGGTCGTCCGCATCTGCGGAGCCATGGAAGCAGAGATCGCCCAGCTTGAGCCTGCCGAGCGCGACGAGTTCCTCAAGGACATGGGCCTCTCCGAACCCGGCCTGAACCGCCTCATCCACTCCGCCTACCGCCTGCTCGACCTCATCACCTACTTCACGGCGGGCGTGCAGGAGGTCCGTGCCTGGACGATCAAGCGCGGAACCAAGGCCCCCGGCGCCGCGGGCGTCATCCACTCCGACTTCGAGCGCGGCTTCATCAAGGCCGACTGCTACGCCTCCGACGACCTGTTCACCTACGGCACCGAACAAGCGGTCAAGGAGAAGGGACTTCTTCGCTCAGAGGGAAAGGAGTACGTCGTCAAGGACGGCGATATTCTGTTCTTCAAATTCAACGTCTGAACGCGACCCTTACCCCCATATTTAGAGGTGTCCGAATAGTGTCCATAGAAAAATGGACACCTCTGGACACCTCTCGGAGAGCTACCGCACCGTCATCATGCTGCGCGACATCGAGGAGCTAAGCACTGCGGAGACGGCAGCGGCGCTCGACCTTACCGAGGATAACGTGAAGATGCGCCTGCATCGCGGTCACGGCATGATCCGCAACTGGCTCTTCGAGCGCATCGGAACCGGAGCAAAAGCGGCCTTCCCCTTCATGGGCGCGCGCTGCGACCAGTTCAGTAAATCGAGATCTTTGCCGGACCACTTCGGTTCGGTCCACAAGAGGACAGATTCAAGAAGAGCAAGGGTTTAAACCGAATCCCTACCCGGAGGCAGCGATCTTCCATCCGGCTTGTGCAGCAGGTCGATCACAAGCTGGTACAGTCTGTTCCTTGTCTCGAAGCGGTCGCTGGCTCGCGTTACATAACGGATCAGCACATCGATCCCCGCACTGGCAGGGCGCATCTCTACCGATGGCACCGCAGAGAATGGGCTCAGGTCATGCTGCTTCATCGCCCGCTGCCACTCCTGCTCCGCCTTGTGGGCTCCCGCCTCGGTCTCCTTCACGACCGCCTTATGAATCCGGTCGATCATCCGGAAGGTGTCCTCGCCCTCCGGAACATTCACGTTGATCTCGTCCCACATCCACTGCCCTGTCGTTGAGAAGTTGAAGAACTGCCCCGAGATTGCGAATTTGTTGAGGAACGTCACACGCCGCCCGGTCGGATGCCCCTTGTCAGTCCAGTTTCCCGTCTCCAGCAACGAGGTCCGAAACAGCCCGATCTCGATCACCTCGCCAGCGACGCCGTTGATCTCCACCCAGTCGCCCAGACGGATGCCGTTCTTGCCCATGAGCGAGAACCAGCCGAAGAAGGCCAGGATGAAGTCCTGAAACACGACCGTCAGCCCGGCGGTGGCCAGCCCCAGGATCGTCGGCGTATGGTCCGGCGCCCCAAAGATGACCAGCAGGACCAGTGCCAGCGTCACGATCTGAATCGTCAGGTGCGCAATCGTCCGCAGCGTATGCAGGCTACGCCGGTCCATCGTCGATCGGTCCAGCATCATTCGCACCAGAGCGCCGACCAGAGCGGCGCACAGCAGAAAAAATGCGATCACCGCCAGCGACTGGAAGATCAGGTGGGCCATAATCCGGTGCTGCAACTCCACCTGTGCCTGCCACTTCTCATACACCCCCGAAAGCTGCTGCTGGGTCTGAATTCTGTCGTCCAGAATGGAATGCACCTGCGCGATGGCGTGAACCTGCCCCATCTGCGCCACGCGCCCTCGCACCGTGCCGGTCGGCGTTCCGGCACCGCCCGCCGCTGAAGCCGATGAGCCGATACCCGCCTCCGCCACGCTCGCTTTCTTCTCGATCTCCGCGTGCTGCGCCATCAGCGCCGCCACATCCGCATCGGCCTGCGCCTTTGCCTGCTCGATCAGATCCATCCGGCTGCGTTGATCGAACCATGACTTCGCCCGGGCATACAGAGTCCCGCGCCGCCTCGCCGATGCCATGGCAGTCAGCACGCCGTTGTCCATCTGCTCGTCGAACTTCTTCATCGCCGTTTCCCGCGCGGTCAACTCCTGCTGGATTGCCCCACGCTTATCCCCGCTCATCCGCGCCAGATCGTCGGTAGCATCTCCCAACTGGTCGTTGTCGAGCGTCAGTTGCGCCTTTGCCACATCGAGATCGTCGGACTGCACCGTTCCATCCGGCCCCTTGGGCAGCTTCGCCGCCTCCCGGGTCAGACGGTCCACCGCTGCCTGGTCCTCCTTCACCATCTCTTTCAGGCCGGCGACCTTCTGCGACAGCGACAGAGCATCGCCCTTCAACACCGGAGGCTCCAGCGCCGCCATCCGCAGCGCCATGGCAAATGCCTGATCGACCTCATGGTCCGCCAGCCGCTCCGCATTGAGCGCCAGCCGCCGCTCCTCCGCCGAAACCGCCAGCGGGGCCAGCGCCTGTGCTGTCTGCCACGGCCTCTGATCCACCAGGGCCTGCGTCGCAGCTCCGCGCTTCCCTCTCAAGAACGGCAGATTCTCCATCGCACCGCGCGTCAGGTAGCTCGCCACCAGCAACACAATCAGGGCCGCCGCCGGAATCGCAATCAGGAGTTTCCGCATGGACTTCATCCTTCCACCGTATAACGTCTTCTGATCTCCCACAAAAGTCTTACGCGCAGTTGCGCGCAAAAATCTGCAGCTCCATCTAAACTCATATCCATGTGCGGAATTGTTGGTTACATCGGTCCCCAGCCCGTCGTCCCCGTCATCATTGAAGGCCTGCGCCGTCTCGAATACCGCGGCTACGACTCCGCCGGCATCGCGGTTGCAGGCAACTCTACCGGCCTCGAACTCCGCCGCGCCCCGGGCAAGCTGCGCAACCTCGAAGCCGTCATCGCCGAGCACCCTCTGCACGGCAGCTTCGGCATCGGCCACACTCGCTGGGCCACCCATGGCCGGCCGACCGAAGAGAACGCCCATCCCCACCGCGATTGCACCGGAACTCTCGTCGTCGTCCACAACGGCATCGTCGAGAACTATCTCGCTCTCAAAAAAGAACTTACCGCCACCGGTCACAAGTTCGTCACCGAGACCGACACCGAGATCATCGCCCACCTCATCGAAGAAGAGATCAAGCAGGCCCCGGGCATCGTCCTCGAAGAGGCCGTCCGCCGCACCGTCCACCGCCTGACCGGAGCCTTCGCCATCGGCGTGCTCTCGGCCAACGAGCCCAACAAACTGGTCGCCGCGCGCATGGGGCCGCCCGCCGTCATCGGCATCGGCGACGGCGAGTTCTTCCTCGCCTCCGACGTCCCCGGCATCCTGCACCACACCCGCAACATCCACTTTTTGCAGGATGGCGAGCTTGCCGTCCTCACCCCGTCGGGCGTTACGCTGAGCGACTTTGACGGCAAGCCACTGCCGCTGAAGGTCCAGCGCATTACCTGGGACCCCATCATGGCCGAGAAGGCCGGCTATAAACACTTCATGCTCAAGGAGATCAACGAGCAGCCCCGCGCCATCCGCGACACCACCCTCGGCCGCGTCTCGTTCGATACCGGCAAGGTCTTCCTCGACAACCTCGACATCACCCCCGCCGAGTTCAAGGCCGCCAGCCAGATCACCATCGCCGCCTGCGGCACCTCGTGGCACTCCGGCCTCGCGGGCAAGTTCATGATCGAGCGCCTGGCCCGCCTTCCCGTCGACGTCGACTACGCCAGCGAATACCGCTACCGCGACCCCATCGCCGACCCGCATGCCATCGGCCTGCTCATCACCCAGTCCGGCGAGACCGCCGACACCATCGCCGCCCAGCGCGAGCTGATCTCCAAGGGCAGCAAGACGCTCGCCATCTGCAACGTCGTCGGAGCCGCCGTCACCCGCGAAGCCCAGGGAACGATTACGACCAACGCCGGTCCCGAGATCGGCGTCGCCTCCACCAAGGCTTTCACCGCGCAGCTTACCGCGCTGTTCATTCTTGCGCTGCATCTCGGGCAGGTCCGCGGGACTATCTCCGATGCGGAGTCCCTCCATCTCGTCACCGAGCTATCGAAGATCCCCGGCAAGCTCGACCACATGCTCAACCTCAACGCTCTTGGAGCCACAGGAACCTCCGAGGGAGTCGCCGCCCCGGTTTCAGCTTCGAAGTCGGTGCCGGTTCCCGAGCGCCGCAGCCGCGCGCGCATGCCCCTTACCGAGCAGTGCGAGGAACTGGCCAGAATCTTCCACACCGCCAACGACTTCCTCTTCCTCGGCCGCGGCATCCACTACCCCATCGCACTCGAAGGCGCGCTCAAGCTCAAGGAGATCTCCTACATCCACGCCGAAGGCTACCCGGCGGGTGAGATGAAGCACGGGCCGAACGCTTTGATCGACGAGTCGCTTCCGGTCGTCTGCATCGCGACCAAAGACCCCGACGATCCATCGAGCGTGCTGAAGTACGAAAAGACCCTGAGCAACATTCAGGAGGTCACCGCCCGCAGCGGCCGCGTCATCGCCATCGCCACGGAAGGCGACCACGAGATAGGCCACCTGGTCGAGCACACCATCTACATCCCCCAGGCCCCCGAACTCCTCCTACCCATCCTCGAAGTCGTCCCGCTGCAACTGCTCGCCTACCACATCGCTGTAAGAAGAGGCTGCGACGTAGATCAGCCGAGAAATCTGGCGAAGAGTGTTACGGTGGAATAGTTAGAGAATGGAGGATCAGATGATTTCGAAACAACAAGGAAGAACTTGGGGTGATTGGAAATTAGATACGGAGTCCCATACTCTCGATCTCTATATGAATGGTGGAATTCTCTATAGCGTTCAGTTGACCGGTATTACCGACAGTGCGCAGATGCTGGATTGGATCATCCAATTACGCGAGAAGACCTGGATTACCAATGATCACATTGGCGATTTGGTAAGTGCGCTCGACCATATTTTCGATCCTCAAGCGACTATTTGCCGAGGTGGGCAACATCGTACTATAGATCCAATGAGAGCTTTGAATATGTTTTATGCATCTGATCCAGACGATGACCATATTTGGACTCGAATGGTAAAACCACCTGCGTAGAGTAGACCGGATGGCGGGTGCCCCACTCTTCAACCCTCTCCCAATCCACAAAATCTTGGGTGCCCCACCCTTCGCCCTTGTTGCAAAGGGTGGGCTGTAAACTGCGCGAACCGCTCTACTCATCGCCCGACTCCGAGTCCCCATGCACTCCAACCAACTGCGCAGCAAGCATGGAACTCAGAAGCTCCTTCATCTTCGAGACATCAATTTTCCCCTCAGACCAAGCCACATCCGCTGCCTCAAGCGCCCTGTAATACGGAGTTTTATCTGCTTCGATCTGTTCTGGAATCGTCAACCTTCCGGGCAGCAGATATCCCATTCTCACACAAAGAATTAGATAGGAGGCCGCACGCGAAGTCCTGCCGTTCCCATCCGTAAAGGGATGAATCCAGTTCAGCTTCCACATCACATAAGAAGCCAGATGGAGGGCGCTCCTATGCCAATTCTCATTGACATAGTCGCAAAGCTCTTCGATTCGCTCCGGGACTTGAAACGCATCGGGTGGCTGATGCTTGCTCTCACCGATTCTGACGCCTGCTGGCCGCCAGTTTCCCGCATATCCAGACAACCCAAGCAGAGCAGCCCGGTGAAGTGATTGAAGATGCGACGGTCTGAAACGAAAGGGTCGTTCCGGATCAACAAACGCCTGCACCATCTCGGCGACTAGCTCATATTGCTTGAGCGCATTTGCCGCCTCCCGCTGTGCGCGGAGAACCGGATCAGTAATAATCTCAGCTTCGTTTGCCTGACTATGCCGAACTCCGTCCGCCACTAGCGCTCCTGAAGTTCCCGCTTCAGCAGTTCGTCTTGCTCATCCACCATCTCGCGGGTGATCAGATCATTCTCGATCTTGGTATTGCCATACGCAAAACTGCGGCGCTGTGCCTCCCGTTCTTCTGGCGGAAACGGTCGCCGGCGTGCAGCTTCGATCAGACATTTGAGTTGATCTATCATGGCTAACCCTCTGCAAGAAAGTTACCACCAAAGCCTCTGGAAGGGATAGCAATCTGTCATCAGCAAGGTCAACAATAAAGCCGAGCGGGTAGACGGCAGAGCACCAACACACTGGTGCCCATCCTGCCCCGCTCAAACACCCCAACCCTCGGGTGCCCCATCCTTCGCGCTTTTTGCGAAGGGTGGGAACGTAAACTGCTCGTACCGCCATGCCCACCAGCCTCAAACGCTACCAACAAAACAACCACTTCCACTTCATCACCTTCAATTGCTACAAGCGTCAACCCTCCTCGAAGCTGACGGCCGGTGGCCCACCCACATTGGGTGCCCCATTCATGCGCAGTCTCATCGCGCATGGGTGGGGTCCGAGGATGTTTGAGATTACGATGACCTCATGCCGAGCCGCTTGAAGCGTTACCAGACCGAAGGCCACGATCACTTCATCACCTTCAGCTGTTACCACCGTCTCCCGTACCTAAACAAAGAGCGCGCCTGCCTCGTCTTCGCCGAGACGCTTGAAGAGCTGCGGCAGCGTCATCAATTCTTCCTCTTCGGTTATGTCTTCATGCCCGAACACGTCCACCTTCTTCTCTCGGAACCGAAGGTCCAATCGCTCGCTACCACTCTCAGCGTCCTCAAAGGCGAGACCTCAAAGAGGCTCAAAGGGGAGAGACCCCAGTTCTGGCAGACACGGTACTACGACTTTAACGTCCTGACTCACACGAAGCACGTAGAGAAGCTACGCTACATCCACCGCAACCCTGTGGCGCGGGGTCTCGTCGACAGGCCCGAGGACTGGCGATGGAGCAGCTTCAACCACTACGCCACCGGCGATCCGGGTCATGTCGAGATCGAGTCCAATTGGACATGGAATCGGCGCGAACGGGAATTGACCCCACCCATCGCGATACGGCCGCGATGAATGGGGCACCCGGCGAACCGGCGACTTACGTCCCACCCTTCGCAAAAGCGCGAAGGATGGGGCACCCGAGGGTTTGTGCCGCGTCAGGAGAAAAACGCGGGTATCAGAAGACATGGAGTGGACGAGGCTTATCTCCCACAGAACCTAATCAATGTATAAGCAAAAGGGAGGGCCTGGAATGAAGCGCCTGCAATTTATCGCTCTACTTATCTTTGCCGGAGTGGCAACAGCCTGCGCCGTCACCTTCGGTGTACACGCATCGGCAGCGGCTGATAAGGGAGACGCTGCGGGCTCGGGAATCGAACTTCCTTCCGGGTATCGTGACTGGAGAGTGGTCTCCGTGGCCCATGAGGCAGGCAATCTGAACGATCTTCGCGCTATTCTCGGCAACGATCCGGCGATCAAGGCCTATCGCGAGGCCACGCTTCCCTTTCCGGACGGCACCATCCTTGCGCGGCTGGCCTGGGCCTATACTCCGTCGGAGGAAAATAACAAGGTCTTCGGCCGCGAGCAGTCTTTCGTTGCCGGAGCCGCTACCAATATTCAGTTGATGGTCAAGGACTCCAAAAAGTACGCTGCTACGGGCGGCTGGGGATTTGCTCAATTCACGAACGGCAAGCCTGCGGGCGAGGAACTTATTAAAACCTGCTACAGCTGCCATATCCCTGCCAAAGCTAACGATTACGTGTTCACTCATTACGCGCCGTGAGAACGTCAGAGAATCGCCCTTTTACAATCGTTTTATCTCATTGAAATTGGGGCTCATCATGTCTCTTCGCAAGGCGCTTTGTTTTTTGATATGCAGCATAGGGATGGCACTGCCGATGTCGGCGCAGCCGGCTAAGCCCGCCGCGATTACGGGCGTTGAAGATGCGCGGCTTGTGGAGACGATTCCTCTCGACGGAACGCTCTACCATGTGCAGGGCGTCGACCTGGATCGGGATCACATCTGGGTGACCTCGGTCGACCAGAAAGACAGCAGGGCGTATCTGCACCAGTTCAGCCGGAAGACACATAAGCTGGAGCGGCGGGTCGATCTTACCGACGGTCCCCGCTTTCATCCCGGCGGCTTTTCCATCTATAAAAATTCCATATGGGTTCCGGTTGCGGAATATAAGCGAGATAGTTCGGCGGTACTGATCGAGCTCGACAAGAACACGCTTGCCGTAAAGAGAAGAATCCCGGTGTCCGATCACATCGGATGCGTGGCGGTGACCAAAGACAGCCTGATTGCGGGGAACTGGGACAGCCGGCAGTTTTATGTGCTCGATAAGAAGGGCAAACAGATTCGAAAGTTCGACAACCCCTCCAGCACCAGCTATCAGGACATTAAATTTGTCGACGGCGATCTTGTCGGCTCGGGAAATACCTCCAAAACCACCGGAGCCATCGAATGGCTTATGTGGCCATCCATGAAGCTGGTGCGGAGACTTCGCGCGGGCGCTACGGACAAAGGCCAGCCCTATACGAATGAAGGCATGGCGCTCAAAGGAAAGGACCTCTATCTTCTTCCGGAAAATGGTCCCAGCCGGCTCTTTCACTTTGTTCTTGTAACGCCTTAGATCTTCAGCGTCCGGCGGCAGTCTTCAATCCCACGCGGTCTTGTGCCTTACCAACCACCAGCACGGAGGAACGCTCTCCTGCGGAAATATCGACCGGCTGCAGGTCTCCGGAGTGGACCCCAGAACGTCGTACTCCACCTTCTTGCCCTTCAGCGGAGTTGCCAGCAGATGCATGACCGTCACCGTTCCAAAGGCGGTTCCGCGCTTCACCCTCAGTTGCAATACGGCAAAGTCTCCCAGGTAGAGCAGCGCAACCGCGCCGACCAGCCCCAACGCCACTCGCCGCATCCAGCGCTTCATCTGCCCACTCCTTTCACTATTCTGCGCCTTCACCGTCACGATCATCGCGAGCGGCCAATATTCTTGTCTTTACACCCCATTAATCGACAGCCGCAGCCCGGTATGAACTTCGCCGGCAGCCTCACGCAGGCGATCGAGCCCACTCGTTAAGGCGGCCGGCAGCGATCTCACCTCGGAAAAATCTGAGTTATTCGATGGCAAAGACGGCGTGTACGGTGGCGGACTTCTCGATCTGGCGTGGATTGATGGCCAGAGGCTGAACCTTCTCCGCAGCGGGTGCGGCCATGGCCCGCATCATCACAGGACGGATGGGGCTGGCCTGAACCTCGTTGCTGGCGTAGAGCAGGGCTCCGAGCTTGGCGTTGAGGCTCTGCGCCATCTGTTCGGCCTGGGTGCGGGCGCGTTGCAGGGCCTTGGCGGCGGCTTCGGCCTCGGGAGCGTTCTCGTCCTTGAAGCTCCAATCGATCTGGCCGCTCTGGTTGGCTCCGGCCTTGACGGCAAGATCGAGCACCTTCGCCGCATCGTCGGCATTGGTGCGGACGGTCCAGCTCTGCGTGACCTGGAACTTGCGCTGGGCCTTCTCGGCGTCGGTAAGTTTTTCTACCTGGTAGGGCTGCACCGGGGCTACGGCCTGGTTCTCGCTCTCAATCGCCGAGGATGGAACGCCAGCGTCGCTGAGGGCCTTGACGATGGCGTTCGAGAGCCGGGAGCCGTTGGCATAGGCGGCGTCGCTGCTGGGGCCGTAGGTGATGAATCCGACGTGAACTGTCGCGGTATCGGCCATGGCCGTGACCTTGTCGGTGGCGGTGACGGAGATCGTCCGGTTCTCCTTGCTGACCTGGATCGTCTGTGCTGAGGCTGCGACGGCGGCGGCGCAAACTGCGATGGCGGTAAGTCGGACAATCTTCATTCTTCGTCTCCTGTCGTGCCGATGAGATCGGCCATGGTGGGCTTATGCTTCGGCTTGGCTGCGAGCTTCTGTTTGGGATCGGGGAGGACGCGCTCGGGCGGCGGGCTGCCGACCCGGGCCCGGGCGTTAGCCTTGACGGCCTTGACCTTCGAAAAAACCTGCTTCTTCGGCTTGCTCATAACGATACCTGCGGGCTGCAAGGCCCCTACTGATTATGCAATACTCTGTTCCGAAGGGCAGCATGACGGACGACGCAGCGAAGTTCCCGTCCCATACCCCCCGGATGAGGTGCCCGATGGAAGAGCGCGATTTTTTCGATGAGCGTCCGGAACAGCGAACGCATGTGATGACCTGCCCGCACTGCGGCCAGCAGAGCGAGTATGAGCTGAGTTGGCTGGTGCGGCGCAAGAAAGCCCAGTTGCCGCGCGGTGCCGACGACCGCGACCGTGCGCGTTTCGCCAAGGCGCAGAGCTACATGGTGCGGCGCGACGACATGGTGGGGTGCAAGAACGTTCGCTGCCGAAAGCGCTTCGACGTAGCCGGAATCCAGTCGGTCGCATTCATTTAGCGTCTGTTGGCGTTGTGAATCGACAAGGTATCTCTCAAATGAACGGATATTCATTTATGCCGATCTGCATGAACGGATTGCCGTTTCGTCCTTCCCGGGGCGCCGACGGCGGGATGCTGTGATTTAATGGAGTGGTGCTTGTTGCCCGGCGGGGCAACAGGATTTCGAACCGGAACCATACGCAGGAGACTAGGACACCGATGGCTAACATGCTGATCCCCGTAGAAGAACGGAACCTGACACCCGAACAGGTCGAACTGCTGGACAGGCGGCGTCGCCGCGGGCAGCTTTTCCTGACGCTCTGCGTGCAATGCTTGATCGTGGCGGCGCTCGTGACTTTGTGGGCAGGTCAGGACTGGACGCTGTCTCCGGGCTGGATGCATCCGATGGTGTACTGGGACGCTCTGATGTTTGTAGCGGCCCTGGTCTTTGGTATCGCAGGCATTCGCCTGCGCCGTGGGACGACCGAGTTCATCAGCTACTAGCGGCTGAACGACTGCCTGATCCACCTGCGGAGACTGTGACGGATGCGAGCGGCGCTGCAAGAAGCGCTCTCTCGCGGATGGGTTCGGATGGTTGCTCTGGTATGCGCAGCAACGGTGGGTGCCCGCATTGCAGGCGCAGTTCTCTCTTCCGAGATACATTTTTCTGCGACACTGGCCGAGCCGGGAAAGTTCTCCCGGCTCGAAGTCGCTCTGCTGCTGATTGGGTCTGCGATTTCGATCGCGCTGTTCTTCCGTCGGTTTGGGCCAATTCTCCGCATCATCCTCCGCTCTAAGAAAGATAAAGACTTTTCGCTTCGTCCCATCGGTCGAAGAGTGTGGGACTTCTTCTGGGAGGTGCTTTGCCAGGGGAAGGTGATCCGGCAGCGTCCGTTGCCGGGGCTGGCCCACGCCTTTGTCTTCTGGGGATTTCTGGCGTTCGCACTGGTCAGCCTGAATCATCTTGCGAACGCGTTAGAGCTGGGCTTTCTCAGACCCGGGAGCTACATCGGGAACTTTTATTTCATCTTTGCCGCGATCTGGGCGTTGCTGGTAGCGGTCTCGATTGCCGGACTGTTTGTGCGGCGATTTTTGGCGCGGCCCATCTGGTTTGGGACGAAGGTTTCAAACGAATCGGGAGTGATTGCGTTTCTGATCTTCCTGTTGATGGTGAGCTACCTCGGTGCCTTTTTTGTCGGGGACGGCGGGGTCGCGGTGAAGGCGCTGTGGTGGACGCATACGCTGACGCTGTTGGTATTTTTGCCGCTGATTCCGCATACCAAGCACCTGCATCTGGTATTGAGCCCGCTTACGGTTTTTTTGAAACGAGACGGCTTCTCGAAGATTCCTCCGCTGAGCAGCGACGAGGACTTTGGATTGATTGCTGGCAAGGACGTTACCCAGTTGATCTCGCTTCAGGTCTATAGCTGCGTCGAGTGCGGGCGCTGCACGGAGCACTGCCCGGCTTCAAATACAGGGAAGGTGCTGAACCCAAAAGAGATCATCCTTGGGGTGCAGAGTTATCTGAATCAATCAGGCCCGGCCTCCGATGCTCCTCTGTTAACCGAGGGCCTCGTAGATTCGCGCGACAATCCGCCGGCGAAGTACATGAGCATGGAGGCGGCGTTCGAGTGCACCACCTGCGGCAGTTGCGAGTATCAGTGCCCGGTGGGGATTCAACATCTGCCCATCATCATCGGGCTGCGGAGGGGTGCGACCAACACCGGCGCGTGGGAGGACACCCATGGAACCAAGCTGTTTCTGGCGCTCGAAAAACAAGGCAATGCGCTGGGGCTGAGCGCGATGGAGCGGGACAAGTTCATCGAGAAGCAGGCATTTCCCATCTTCGACGGCACCCAGGAGTACTGCCTTTGGCTTGGGTGCATGGGCGGATACGATCCCAAGGGCCGCGAGATTGTCGCCGACTTTGCGCGGGTGATGCGGCATCTCGGCACGAGCTTCGGCGTGCTAAAGAAAGAGAAGTGCACGGGCGATCCGGCGCGGCGGCTGGGCAACGACCTGGTATTTCAGACCATGGCGGAGTCGGGGCTTAAGGCATTCGAGACGGCGAAGGTGCAGAAGATCGTCTCCATCTGTCCGCATTGCGTGCGAACGATATCGAACGACTGGAGCGAGTACGGGATCGCTCCCGAGATCGAGCACCACAGCGAATTCATGGCACGCCACAAGGATCGGTTGCCCCAGCAGGCTTCGGGAGAGTCGATTGTCTATCACGATCCCTGCTATCTTGGGCGGTATCGCGACGTTTACGAGGCGCCGCGAGAGATTGTCGCGATGGCCGGAGAGTTGGTTGAAGCGCCGCGCTCACATGAGCGCAGCTTCTGTTGCGGCGCCGGCGGCGGGCTGGCGTTTCTCGGCGAAGAACAAGGAGAGCGCGTGAGCAACGTTCGCGCGGCAGAGCTTGCGGCGACGGGAGCGCAGGTTGTGGGTACGGCTTGTCCGTTCTGCAACACCATGTTCCGCGACGCGCTCTCGTCGATGGGCGATGCGCCGCCGCAGTTGCTGGACATCGCGCAGCTGACGGCGCGAGCATTGCCTAAAATGCAGGAAGCGGGAGAACAATGAAGATATTGGTAGCGATCAAGCAGGTGCCGGAGCGGGATGCGCAGATCGGCATTGCCGCGGATGGAAGATGGATCGACGAGAGCGATCTGAACTATACGATCAACGAGCCTGATGCGTATGCGCTGGAAGAAGCGCTGCAATTGAAAGAGAAGAACGGCGGCGAGGTCGTCGTGATGTGCGCCGGTCCGGAGCGGGCGGCGAGCACGCTGCGCGAGGCGCTGGCCAAGGGCGCGGACCGGGCAATTCACATCGAGGCAGAGGATCTGGGCGAGCGCGACACGCTGGGCGTAGCACAGGTGCTAGCGGATGCAGCCCGCGACGAAGCTCCGGATCTGATACTCACCGGACTGCAGTCCGAAGATCTCGGCCTGGGCCAGACCGGCGTGGTGCTGGCGGAGTTGCTGGGTATTCCGCACGCAACGATCATCATGCAGGTAGAGAAGACCGATACGGGACTGCGCGTCAAGCGCGAACTCGAAGACGGCTGGTTTCAGCATGTGGAGATGCCACTGCCCGCGCTGCTGACAATTCAATCGGGCGGCAACAAGCTGCGCTATGCGACGCTGATGGGCATCAAAAAGGCAAAGACGAAAGAGACGAAGACGGTGCAGGCCGCGGCCACTGCAAGTCCCTCGATTACGCTCGAGCGCGTGTACCTGCCGGAGAAGCAGAAGAAGACTGAGATGCTGACCGGAACGCCTGACGAGGTCGCGACCAAACTGGTAGAGAAGCTGAAGTTTGAAGTGAGGGTGATATGAGCGGCGTTCTCGTCGTGATGGAGCAGAGGGGCGGTGTGTGGAATCGCATGAGCTTTGAGGCTCTTGCAGCCGGGCAGCAACTGGCGGCAAAGCTGGGCATGGAGTGCTCGGGAGCGGTGATCGGCGAGGATGTTGATGCGTTTGTCACCGAACTCGCAGGCAAGAAGTTGGCAAAGGTCTTCGCAGTGCAACATGCGTTGCTGAAGGACTACACCTCGGATGGATATGTAGCCGCGCTGAAGTCTTTGGTCAAGCAGGTAGAACCCGCCTATGTGGTGCTGCCGCATACCTACCAGGTGCGCGACTTTGCGCCCGCACTGGCAACGCGCTTTCGGCAGGCGCTGATCAGCGATGTGATTGCGATTCATGACGGCCCGGTCTTTGTACGCCAGTTATTGCAGGGGAAATTAAATGCCGACTACAAGCTGACCGGCGCCGGCCCATGTTTTGTGTCGGTGCAGGCGGGAACATTTCGGGCCGAGGCCGTCGAGGAAGGCGCAGCTGCCGTCGAAAGCTTTGCTCCGCAACTGGAAGCGAGCCAGATTCGCAGCAAGCCGGGCGAGTTGTTCCGCGAAGCAGCGCACACAGTCGATCTCGGTGCCGCTTCCGTCATCGTCTCGGTCGGCCGAGGCATTGGTGAACAGGAGAATATCGGCATCGTCGAAGAGTTGGCTGCCGCCCTCGGCGCGGAACTGGCGGCGTCGCGGCCCATCTGCGACAACGGCTGGCTGCCGATGGAGCGGCAGGTCGGCAGTTCCGGCCAGACGGTCGCGCCCAAACTCTATCTTGCGATCGGCATCTCGGGCGCCATTCAGCATCTGGTTGGCATGAAGGGATCGAAGACCGTCATCGCGATCAACAAGGATGAGAACGCGCCGATCTTTGAGGTAGCGGACTACGGTGTGGTGGGAGATTTATTCGAGGTCGTTCCGGCTTTGACGAAGGCAGTGCTTGCGGCAAAAGGCTAGCGTCGATCTTTCACACAAGGATCCGGATAGACACGCTATGCGGAAACGGGGAGGCGACTATACTGAGGGTGTCCTGTTACCTGCCCTTCTCCCCAGGAAATGCAACGAACAGGTCGATTGCAAGGATCGAGTAGGTTGCTTGCAGGACGCAGTCGATGGATGACCCGATGTCCTATACGACGATTGACGATGCCGCTACCCCGGTTGTGGAGCGGACTGATGATGACCGGGACAACGCCGCCCACGCGGCTCCAGGCAGGCTGCGGGACAAATTCGGCAGGACCATCACCGATCTTCGTGTCTCAATCACCGACCGCTGCAACTTCAAATGCGTCTACTGCCGTACAGGCAACGAGGGCGCGCAGTACGCCGAGCTGTCTATCTCCGACTATCTGAGGATCGTGAGGCGATTCGTCTCGCTGGGAGTGGAAAAGGTCCGGCTGACCGGCGGCGAGCCCCTGCTGCGGTCCGGGCTGATCGAGATGGTCGGCGAACTGGCAAAGATGCGCACGGCCTACATGCCCGATGGAACTCAGGTCTTTGACACTGCGCAATGTCGGCCACTCGACATTGCGTTGACCACCAACGGTCATCTTCTGGAAGAGCTCGCCCAACCCCTCAAGGATGCCGGGCTGAACCGCATCACCGTGAGCATGGACGCCGTCGATGCCGAGACCTTCGCAAAGATCACACGGGTGCCGCGCAGCTTCAATCGGGTGCTGGCCGGCATTCGCCGGGCAAAGGCCGTGGGCCTGGGGCCGGTGAAGGTGAATTGCGTTCTGCTGCGCGGGTTCAACGACGGTCAGATTGAGCCGTTTGCCGAGTTCTCGCGACGCGAGGGCGTCATCGTGCGCTTCATCGAGTTCATGCCGCTTGAGGAAGATCGAAGCTGGAAGCCGGAGACAGTCGTCCGCATGAATGAGATCGTCACCAGACTGAACGCTTACCGACCGCTGGCAGAACTGGCTCCGAATAGCGCAAGTGAGACAGCAAAGCGATTTACCTTCGACGACGGTATAGGCGAGATCGGCATCATCGCACCGGTGTCGCGTCCCTTCTGCGGGCAGTGCAGCCGGGTACGGCTGACGTCGGATGGAAAGATCCGGACTTGCCTTTTCTCGCAGAGCGATCATGATCTTTATGGAGAGATGGCGCGCGGTGGAACCGATGACGAGTTGGATGCGTATATTCGCAGAGTCGTAATGCAAAAAGAGGCACGTCATCACATCGGAGAGCCGGGCTTTCAAAAGCCCTCGCGAAATATGGTTCATATTGGCGGATAACGGCAATTCTCGATACGATGATCCCTTCCGGTATTCCAGTCTGTTTCTTCTAACAGAAGCATCTTTGGCCAGTAATGCGCTCTCTTGAGGGTTCACGTAGTGAGAGACAAGCGGAAGTTTGAAGTCATCGAAAGCCGACAGATGGATCACCTTCGGGTGTTCCACGACGTCGCTCGCTCGCTTACGACAAGCCTGGAGCTGGAGGAGATTCTCGGCGCCATCATGGAGAAGATGGCACAGTTCTTCGGGCCGGAACGATGGTCGATGATGATGGTGGACGAGGCATCGAACGAGCTCTACTACGTGATCGCGGTGGGCGAAAACGCGGAGAGCCTGAAGGGTCTGCGCGTGACGATGGGCGAGGGCGTCGCCGGTTGGGTGGCAGCGACGGGCAATCCGCTGATCGTGCCCGATGTCGCGCTCGACCCGCAATGGTCGAAGTTCGCCGCCAGCCATCCTGATCTGGGAATTCAATCGATCGCCTGCATTCCGGTGCGAGCTGCCGACAAGACGCTGGGCGTCATCCAGTTGCTCAACAGCAAGCTCGATCTGATGTCGGAGTATTCGATATCGTTTCTGCGCATCCTGTGCGACTATGCGGCGATCGCGATCCAGAACGCGAAGTCGGTCACGCTGATCCAGGAGCTGACCATCACCGACGATGTGACCGGACTGTTCAACGCGCGGCACCTGTACACCATGCTGGACGAGCAGGTAGCGACAGGCAGGGTCTTCAGCCTGATGTTCATGGACCTCGACCGTTTTAAATCGGTGAACGACACTCACGGCCACCTGATAGGAAGCCGTCTGCTGGCCGAAGTCGGCAGTCTGCTGAAACGTTCCACCGGTCCGTCAAACGCCGCCTTCCGCTACGGAGGCGACGAGTTCGTGGCGCTGTTTCCCGGCCTGAACAAGGACGCCGGAATAGCGGCCACCATGACCGTGTTTCAGGATATGCAATCGGCTCGCTTCCTCGAAGGAGCGGGCATGTCGCTGAAGCTCTCCGGCAGCTTCGGGCTGGCGACCTATCCGGAAGACGGAAACACTGTGCCGCTGATCCTGCGGTCGGCAGACACGATGATGTACGAGGCGAAAACAACGCGCAACAACATCGCGGTGGCAGGCAAGGGCCTCTTGATGGATCGCGTCGCATTGGCCGGGGTACGGGACGAACGATAGAGTGTGCTCGATTTAGAGCGGTTCTCCAGCGATCTTGGTGATTCGAGCGAAACGCGGATTCCCTTCGGGAATGACAAACCGAAAAAGGCTACGTCGATGACAAACAAAAGCGCTGCACCTGAGAGTATTTCTTAACAAACCCTTCTCGCAAAGGCTCCTAGTCGGGCCGCCGACGTTCGAGCACAAGCGGCCGTTTCGGCTCGGGCTTGATGACATCGCGGTTCTCGGGGGCGACGGGATGGACGCCGAAGTCCCATACGCTGAGATTGATTACCTTGTCGGAGATGACCTCCATCAGCGCATACTCACCGAAGTCGAGCGGTTGGAGCGGGGTGAGCTTCATCCAGTGGCCGCCGGGCAGCACCTCGGATGTCGTTTCGACGACATCTTCCTGCGGCTGGGCGCCGCCAAGCAAACCGATGCGGATGCTGGCAATGTTGCGCACGCCGGTGCGGACATCGGCACGGACGATGACGTAGCGGCTGGCGGCGGAGCCGGCGCTGGGATCGGCCTTGATGGCGCTCGATGCGCCGTGGGTATCGACGGTCAGCGGCGAGCCCCCGGCAGGCGCGACGCTGTCGTCGCCGATGCGGATATAGAAGACAGGCGAAGCGACGTGGAGTTGAACGTAGGACTTCTCCCCTTTGAGCTGCGCGATCTGATGCGGGCTGGAGAGGGGATTGATGACAGCGCGAAGGATATTGTGAGCGGTGTTGCGATTGAGGTCGCTGTCGGACTGGCCAAGCGGGACGAGTTCGGGCACGCCGTGAAAGGTGTCGAGGGCAAGAACGCTGTTCTGTGCGGGGAGACGAAGGTCCTTTGCAACCTCCGGGGTGAGCGAGGCGCGGTCGGCCTCCTCTTTGAGCAGTTCAGGATCGATGGCGGGCGCTCCGGCATCATCGGGATTGGCGCTGGCCTGCGCCGGGTCGTGCTGCTTCTCCCAGCGGTGGGTCGCATCGAAGTCGACGAGCGCTACCGGAACCTCTTCTTCCGCGCCATCGCGCTCCGCGCTGATGTAATGCACCAGGTTGCCGACGATGCGGTAGCTCATAACGATCTGGTAACTACCGTCTTTGAGGAAGAGGCGGGTGCGGCGCGGGGCGTTGGCGGAGTCTGCCGCGGGGAGTGTCTTCTGGGTTCCCTGGACGGCATAGCCGGGCTGCGCCACCAAGAAAAGCTGCGCCGCGAATAAGATCAGCAGTGCCGCGAAGAGAAGCCGAATTGGGGAAAACTTTCTGGGCATACGGTTCGTCTTAAGTCTTAAGGCCGATTTTGACAGTTTAATACCACACCCTTTAGACGCGCCTGAGTGCTGGAAATTGCCGCCTGCATTGGCTTGCGGCATCCGGATGTGCTACACAGGTAAAATGGCGAAAGATTGATGCAGAGCTATCCACAACGCGGAATGAGCACACCCCAGCCGGCAATCTGGCTGCGGATGATCGCAGTCCTCTGCATTGTGATGGTCACCTTCATGAGCGCGGCACAGTCATGCCACACTCATGCGGAGGCATCTTCTCTCCGGCAGAGCTCGCAGCAGCATCACCAGCCTGCTCCTGAGGACCATTGCCCGGTCTGCATGGCGATGCACTCGGCGATTCCGGTGACGGCGCAGGGATCACAAGCGACGATCATCGATGTTGCCCAATACCTGGTTCCCCTTCCAGCAGTGGAAGCACACGGGACGATTCGTTCGTTTGATCTGCAAACCAGGCCTCCTCCATCTGCATAAATGGATTTTCCTGTGCGGCCAATCTTCCAAGGTGAAGGCGAGCCGTTATTCCACGTATGCAACATGATTTGGTCCGCCTGAAGGCTTCACCGGCCGTCGGCTGACCTGGGAGCTTTGGATGTTTTCTCTTCGCACATTTTTTCAAGGAATCCTCGCATTACTCACGCTGGCTTTGATAGCGGGCAGTACCCCTCTACGCGCCGCCCCCATGCAGTCGGCGACTACCGGAAGCCTGAGCGGAACGCTGACTGACTCAACTGGCGCGGCCATTGCCGGCGCCACGGTGACCCTGTCCAGGCCGTCGGGCGATGTTGAGCAAACGACGACCAGCGACCCAAGTGGGCACTATATCTTCACAAATGTTCCCACCCACGCCTACCGGGTCCGCGCGTCGGCCAAGGGATTCGCTACAACGACTCAGAGCGTCGCAATTCGTGCGGGCATGTCGCAGACAACCGACCTGACGCTTGCAGTCGGCGGAGTGACCGACGTTGTCAACGTGGACACCAATACATCGGATCAGGTCGAATCCGATCCGAGTTCGCATACCGACATCGATCAGCAGATGATTGCGCGGATGCCCCTGCCGCAGAGTTCGAGCGGCCTCAGCACCCTGATCACGCTGGCCAGCCCAGGCGTTTCGGCGGACTCGAACGGCATGTTCCATCCGCTCGGCGAGCACTCGGACACGACTTACTCGATCGATGGCCAGCCGGTGAGCGACCAGCAGAGCAAGACGTACTCCAACCAGTTGGACATGAGCGCAATCGCGTCGGTCCAGGTGCTGGACGGCGTGATTCCGCCGGAGTACGGTGACAAGGCTAGCCTGGTGGCGAAGACGACGACCAAGTCCGGGCTGAACAGCAAGGGGCTGCATGGCACACTGACCGCGGGCTATGGCAGCTTCGGATCGCCTTCCCTCGGTGTAACGCTGGCAGCAGGGAGCAAGAACTACGGCGATTTTCTCGCTGTCAATGGATTGAGAAGCGGGCGCTATCTCGACGCGCCGGAGTTTGTGACGCTTCACGATCGCGGCAACGCCGAGAGCTTCTTTAACCGCGCGGACTGGCAGCCTCGAACCTCCGACAGCCTGCAATTGAATCTCTCTGCGGCCCGAAGCTGGTTTCAGCAGCCGAACCAGTTCGACCAGCCGAATCAGGACCAGCGGCAGCAGAACAAGAGCTTCAATGTGTCTCCCATGTGGACGCACATCATCAACGATCATACGGTTTTGAACATGAACACCTATGTACGGCAGGACCGTGTGGGCTACTATCCCAGTAAAGACCCGTTCGATGACAGCCCCGCGACCCTGAGTCAGGGCAGGCGGCTGACCAATGCCGGCATCAAGGCCGATCTCAGCTATGTCCACGGGATTCACAACTTCAAGGCCGGCGTGAACTTCTATCACACGTTTTTGTCCGAGGAGTTTGCGACCGGGCTGACCGATCCTGGCTACAACTCACCGTGCGTGGATGCGAGCGGGGTGCCGGTCGGCGATCCCTCGCTTCGTAGTCCCTCGCAATGCGGCCCTGCAGGCTACGCAATCAATGAGGGCTACTTGCCCGGCCTGGCGAAGTACGACCTGACGCGCGGCGGCACACAGTTTCAGTTCCGCGGGCGCACCGACATCAAGCAGGAAGCCGTGTATCTCGAAGACAACATCGCGTGGCGCAGCTGGAACTTCCTGATCGGCGGCCGAGCGGATAACTACAATGGCCTCAGCTCGCGATCCATGCTTCAGCCTCGAATCGGCATTACCTATACCAATCGACCGACTTCGACGGTGCTGAAGGTGGGGTACAGCAAGCTTTTTCCAACGCCGTACAACGAGAACCTGATCCTCTCCAGTTCGACGGGCAGCGGCGGGCTGGCTGCGAGCGGCGGCGCGTTCGGCGAGACGGCATTGAAACCCGGTAAGCGGAACCAGTTCAATGCAGGGATCGAGCAGGCCATCGGACGATACGCCGTGCTGAGCGCGGACTATTTCTGGAAGTACACCGACCGCGACTTCGACTTCGACGTGCTGTTCAATACGCCGCTGACCTTTCCGATCCAATGGAAAAAGTCGAAGATCGACGGCTTCTCCGCGCGCCTGACCTTGCCGCACCAGCACGGCTTTGACGCCTATGTCGCCCTGGGACACACGCGCGCACGGTTCTTCGGGCCTGAGACCGGAGGCATTCTCTTCAACTCGCCTTTGGAGACGGGGGCGTTCCGCATCGACCACGATCAGGCGTTCGAGCAGACGACCCATGTGCAATACCAGCCGAAGGTCACCTGGCCGTGGGCGGCGCTGACGTGGCGCTTCGACTCGGGCGCGGTTGCCGGCGCGGTGCCGGACTATCAGACCGCCCTGGGATTCACGCCGGACCAGCAGGCACAGATACAGCTTTACTGTGGAACCCAGGTCGCCACGGTAGACCAGCCGATCCGAAGCTGCAGCAGTCCGCGTCAGGGAGCGAATCTGGTGACGATCCCGGCGCCGGGAACCTTCGATCCGGACAAGAATCCACCGCGCGTCGCGGGAAGAAACCTGCTGGATGCATCGCTTGGCTGGGATAACGTGCTGCACCGTATCGCGCCAAGCGATCATGTAAAGACTGACCTGACGCTGACAGCGACCAACCTGACCAACAAGGTTGCGCTGTACAACTTCCTGTCGACGTTCAGCGGCACGCATTTCGTTTCGCCCCGGGCGTTGAGCGCACAAGTAACGTTCAACTTTTAGCGGCTCTGGATAGAGTCGCTGGTGATTCGGGATAAAACGCGGATTCCCTTCGGGAATGACAAATCAAAAGATGACCCAAAACTAGAAGATGGGCGCCGACATAACAGTTGTCGACGCCCATCTTTGTTGCGGCAGTGTTACTGCGCTGCGAGTTGAATGCACTCTTCGAGGACATCGAGCGCGATATTCGCCTCCTCCTCGGTGACGACAAGCGGCGGCGAAAGCCGGATGCTGGTCTCGCCGCAGCCGAGAAAGAGCAGGCCGCGCTCGAAGGCAAGTTCGACGATGCGGTCGCGCATAGGGCCAACCGGGGTGCGGGATCTCTGGTCCTTGACGATCTCGATGCCGATCATCAGGCCGCGCCCGCGGACTTCGCCGACCGTGGGATACTTCGCGACCCAGCCCGACATGCGTTCCAGCATCTTCGCGCCGACGGTGGCAGCGTTCCGCATTCCTTCGCGCTCGATGATGTCCATCGTAGCTAGCGCGGCAGCGATGCAGACGGGATTGCCACCGAAGGTGCTGGCATGGGAGCCGGGAACCCAGTCCATCACGTCGGCCTTCGTCATGCAGATGCCCAGCGGCATGCCCGACGCGATGCCCTTGGCGATGCAAACCATGTCAGGCTGCACGCCGGAGTGCTCGATCGACCACCACTTCCCTGTTCGCCCCGCACCCGCCTGCACCTCGTCGACGATCAGCAGGATGCCGTGACGGTCGCAGATGCGGCGAATCTCCTGCAGGAAGTTGGTGGGTGCAACCACGTATCCGCCCTCGCCCTGAATCGGCTCGAGGATGATGGCGGCAACCTCTTCCGGCGGCAGAATCGTCTTGAACAGCTTCTCTTCGATATACCGCGCGCAGTTCAGGGCAAACTTCTCCTGCTCCTCCGGACCGCCGGTACAGCCGCGATACGCATAGGGATAATTAATGTGGTGGACGCCGGGAACGAAGGGAGCGAAGCGGCGCTTCTGTTGCGGCTTCGAGCCGGTCAGCGAGAGCGCGCCCATGGTGCGTCCGTGAAAGCCGCCGAAAAAGCTGATAATGTTCTGCCGCCCGGTATGGTAGCGGGCCAGCTTCATGGCGCACTCGACCGCCTCGGCGCCGGAGTTGCCGTAGTAGAAGCGGTGGGGTCCAGGCATCGGAGCAACCGCGCTCAGGCGATCGGCCAGCCGGGTCATGTGGTCGTAGTAAAAGTCGGTGCCCGACATGTGAATCAGTTCGGCGGCTTGATCCTGAATCGCCTTGACCACCTCGGGATGACAGTGCCCCGTCGAGTTGACGGCGATGCCTGCGGCGAAGTCGAGAAACTCGTTGCCATCCGCATCTTCCACGCGAATGCCCCGGCCGCGTTTGGCGACCATGGGATAGCTGCGCGTGTAGCTGGGCGAGATCAGGCGATCATCGTCGGCGACGATCTGCTTCGCCAGCGGGCCGGGCAGGGCGGTCTTCAACTTCGGGCCGAATTTGGCATAGGTCTCTTCGCTGACGGTACGGGGCTGCTTCATAGTCTCTGTGGCGGTACTCATTCGAATTCTCCTTGGGGGTGGCAGCGTAGGTGTTTGGCCGTTCCGGCTCGTCTGCGGGTGATGAGACGAGTACTTGCAAGGATGCAGAAGGAAGGGCGGCGCTGGGGCGGGGACTTCGCCGGCTGCGGGAAGGTAGAGCTAGTCGCCGGCGAAGAGACTAGGTCGCGCGCCGCTGGGAAGCAGACGGAGGTACTTGCGCGGCATTGTGCTCTCAATGCGCATCGCGCTCACGGTAGTCGTTTGCGTTTCCATGAAATGCCTTTGCTTATAAGTATAGCTCCGTGCCCAATTCCGGGGCCACACCGTTAGGATAGGAAGGTGCCCAACGCCAGCAGACAGGCTTCCCCCAATCGCGCATGGATTTTGATTGCGTTCGCCTGCGTCTATCTCTTCTGGGGTTCAACTTTCCTGGCCATACGCTATGGTCTGGAGGAACTGCCGCCATTTGTCATCGCGAGTACGCGGTTTCTCCTTTCCGGGTCGATCCTGCTTGCAGTCTGCGCGATTCGCGGCATGAGGATGTGGCCCAGCGCGCGCGAGTTTGGAATGCTCGCGATAATCGGGGTGCTCATGCTCGGCTGCGGAAACAGCGCCATCCTCTGGTCGGAGCTCTATCTTTCCACCGGCCTGGTATCCCTGCTGGTCGCCAGCATTCCCCTGTTTGCCGCCTTGATCGAGGTATTTCTCCCGAACGGGGAGGGATTGCCCATGCGCGGCTGGATCGGCGTCGCCATCGGTTTGATCGGATTGGCCTTTCTGGTCTTGCCGGGACTTCGCCACAGCCTCCAGGGCGACTCGCGACAGATCATCGCCACGGCAGTCATTCTAGGCGGATCTTTCTGCTGGACGGCCGGTTCCGTCATCTCGCGTCGCTCCACGATTCGCATCAGCGGATTCGCAGCCGCGGGCTGGCAGATGTTCTTCGGCGGCATCTTCAACACCGGCCTCATGTTCGCTGCAGGCGGCTACCATGGCTCGCACTGGGGTCTGGAGGCCTGGACCTCACTCCTCTACCTGGTGACCTTCGGCTCCTTGATCGGATACACGGCCTACATCTATCTGCTTAACAATGTGGCTGTCTCCAAGGTGACGACCTACGCCTACGTCAACCCGGTGATCGCCGTGATCCTCGGGGCAATCTTCCTTAGCGAGCGTTTCGTCCTGGTGGAGTACATCGGGATGGCATCGATCCTGCTTGCGGTCTTCCTGGTCACAGGCTCGAAGCTGAAGACGGGCGCGGTCCCCGCCGAGGTCAGAGACATCGCCGTCGGACGCAAGTCTTGAGGTAACAGCGGTGCCCCTTCCTGCTCGGCAATAGACTGTCGTTCAGGATAAAGTCATCCATGATTTGATTCTTCTATAAGGAGCGAGGGCCATGGTCCTGCTTTGGAAGTACTTTGCTCTTGGATTCAGCGCCCTGCTTCCGGTCGTCAACCCGCTGGGATCGGCCCTGGTCTTTCTGGGCCTGGTAGGCGTGGTGCCACCGAAGGTCTATCGCTCGCTGGCGCGCCGAATCGCCATCAACACCATCCTCTTCTTTATCGTCATCGAACTGGTTGGCTCCGCTCTGCTCAGTTTCTTCGGCATCTCGCTGCCCATCGTGCAGATATCGGGCGGCCTGGTACTGGCGGCCATGGGCTGGTCGCTTTTGAACCAGAAGGACCCGCAAACCGCCGATGAAGCCCGCACGGAGGTGCAAAGCGATCCCGAAGCCAAGACCCACAGGCTGGAGCAGGGAACGTTCTATCCGCTCACCTTTCCCGTCAGTGTCGATCCCGGCTCTATCGTCGTCATGCTGACACTGAGTGCCCACGCCTCCAAAAAGAGTCTCAGCGACAATGCGCTCTCACACGCCGGACTGCTGCTTGCCGTCGTCTTGCTCAGCGTGCTCATCTATATCTGCTACGCCTACGCGCCGCAGATCACGAGCCGCATCTCTCCCTCGACCGCCCATGGCATCCTCCGGGTCGTCGCATTCATCCTGCTCTGCATCGGCGTTCAGATCGCCTGGAACGGCGCGGACGCGCTGCTCTCAACGCTACTTCGCCACGGATAGCTCCGGAACAGCGATTCAGAAGGCGTCGGGAACCGAATCAGCCGCCCCAAGGACTTCTCGGATTCCTCCATCCCGGCGCAGCAGGAACGTCGTCAGCCCGAACTCGTCTGTCCGGTAGAGCCGCGTATGGGCGGCCGCGATCCGGTCAATCACCGTCTCCTTCGGATGCCCGAAGGTATTGCCCCTGCCCACCGAGATCACCGCGTCGCGGGGTGCCGCCTCGGCAAAAAACCGAGGCGTTGTCGAACTATTGCTGCCATGATGCCCTACCTTCAGCAGCGTCACCGGCTTCAGCCTGCCATCGGCCACCATCGCCTGCTCGCTGGGAGCCTCCGCATCTCCTTCGAGTAGCGCCGAAGCCTTGCCATACTGCAATCGCAGCACCAGCGAGTCATTATTCGCTGGTGTGCCGTCATTTCTGTAATTCGCCTCCGGAGCCAGCACGGAGACCTCCGTCCCGGCCCACGTCATCTTCTCCCCCGCGTGAAAGTGCCGCACTACCACGCCAAGCTCCTTCGCCTCGGCCAGCAAATCCCGGTAAGCCTCCGAATCCGGATCGATCCCGACCCATAACTCCCGCGGGAGAAAGTCGCGCAGGATCGCCGGCATCCCGCCCATGTGATCGCTGTGAGCATGGCTCAGGACGATCACGTCCAGCCGCCGAATCCGCCGCGACCAGAGATATGGTGCGACCACCTCCTCCCCCACGTCGAATCCGCTGGCCACCGCCGCAGCCTCAGACGGCCCGCCCACAGGCCCGCCCGCATCCACCAACATTGTCTTCCCCTCGGGGCTGACCACCAGCAGCGAGTCTCCCTGTCCCACGTCAATCGCCGTCACTTCCATGGATCCCGGCAAAATCAACGGCGACTCCGGCCAAAGCACCATCACAGCAATCAACGGCAGCATTGCCGCCGCAAACCATGCCCATCCCCGCGAACGCCGCACCGCCCAGCAGCAGAAGAACCACGCCGCCACCGCCAGCAGAGACACCCACCAGACCGGCCCCGGAACCCGCAGATCCGCTGCTCGAATCTGACTCACACGGCCGATCACGGCGGTAATCCCATGCAGCAGGCCCGCCGTCGCCGCCCCCGGAATCAGCGCCAGCCACGGGCTCGCCAGCGACGCGCAAAACGTTACCACGGCGACCGGAGCCAGCACCGCGACCAGCGGCACGCTCAGCATATTCGCGGGCAGCGCAAACACCGTCGCGCGATGAAAGTAGACGGCCATCGGCAGCACCATCACCGATTCCACCACGATGCCAATCAGCGCCAGTTCCAGGGCCCAGAGTCCCCACCGCGCCACAAATGCCGGAACACCTCGTGCCCATCGCCCCAACAGATCGGCCAATGCCTCGCCCCAGAGCCGCAACATGACGCGAAACTGCGCTACCGGCGGTCGCAGCCGCACGTCCTGCCACTCGTCCCATAGACGTCGCGACGCCCTCGCATAATCTCCCGGCCCCCGCTCCCACAGCGGAACCGCAATGCCGCCAATGGCAACGATGGCCAGAAATGTCATCTGGAAGCTCGCCTCGAACAGGCTCCCCGGCGACCACACCAGCACCGCGAGCGCCGCCGCGCCCAGCGCATTCAGCACGTTCCGGTCGCGCGACATCAACCGCGCAACAAGGAAGATCGCGACCATCCACAAGGCTCGTTGCACCGGGACCCCGAACCCGGTCAGCAGCGCATAGCCCGCCGTCAGCGCAATGGTCAGCAGCGTGGCCAGCCACTCGCGCAGCCGCAGCCGCCGCGCCATCCAGAAGATCAGCCCCGCCAGCAGCGCCACATGCATCCCCGAGACTACAAACAGGTGAAACGAGCCCGTCCGTTCGAACCCCAGCCGCAGCGCCCGGTTCAAACCCATGCGGTCGCCGAAGAGCATGGCGTTCAGCATCCCGGCATCGTCCGCGCTCAGCCGCAGAACCGCGGGCATCCGCCGATTTGCGCTCGACCGCACGTACCCCGAGAGCCTGCCCTCAGCCCAGGTCTGCGCCGCGAATACCCTGCACTGTGAACTCCGCGCGCCTTCGCCCAGCAGCGCCACTTTGCTGGCCTTGACCGTCGCATGAACTCCCAACCCCTGCGCCAGCAGGTAGTCCCCATACTGCCAGGCTCCGGGATCGCGATATCGCTCCGGCACCTTCAATCGCATCGGAGCCTCGAGCACATCGCCGCACTTCAACGCAGACAGCCCCGGTCCGTCTTCGAGCACCGTGACCCGAACTCCACCCGGCACCGGAACCATGCGCGACATATCGGGAGTCAGGTACTCGACCGCCTCCACCTGCAGGTCCACCGAGACCGCATCCGCGGCATCCGGCTCCTTCTCCATCCACCACGCAGGATCGTTGTCGCGGTCCGTCGGCTTTGCCCGGGGCGGCAGCTCCCGCACCCGAACGACGCGGCCCCGGACCTGCCTGCTCAGCCCGTCAGCGTAGCTCCGCAAGGCTGTCTGCGGCAGGGGAAACGGCTGCACCTCGGCGCACCACATTCCCACCACCATCCAGATTGCGGCCACCGGTAGAACCGCAACCCGAAGCGACCGGCGAAGCCCAACCAGAGCCAGCACCGCGAGCCCGGCCAGAGCAATCAACAGCACCACCGCTGGCTGGCGATTCCGTGCCATCACTTCGCCCAGCGCGAACCACACCGCTGCAGCCAGCAGGGGAGCCCGGCCAAACCGCAGCCGCTCGACCCCGGTCGCCGCCCACAGCTCCGGATTCGGTTTCTCGCGCGCTTTGTCAGCTTGTGAAACTCTGCTCACTGACCGCATTGGCCGTCCAATTTACCGCGTCAAGATCGCTGCAACACCGCGACGGTTTCCTGATGAAACGTCTGCGGAAACAGATCGACAAGATGTAACTCGCTGATTCTGTAGCCGAAGTCTACCATCGCCTTCAAATCTCGCCCCAGCGTGACCGGATCGCAGGAGACATAGACCAGCTCCCGCGCCTGCACACGCCCCAGCAGCGCGCAGACCTCCGCGCCCACCCCAGCTCGCGGCGGGTCCATCACCACCAGTTCGGGCCGCTCCCTCTGCACGACTGCGCCGCGCAGAAACTCTACCGTCGTCGTCGACACGGCACGCCTGCCGGTGCCTTTGAACGTCTTCGCCAGATCGTCCGCCGCAGCTTCCACCGCAACCACCTCGTCGAACCCTGCCTTCAACGCCCACGAAAACAGGCCCACTCCCGCATAGAGATCCCACGCCAGAGCTCCCCGGCGATCGGCGGCCACCAACCGCACCAGTTCATCCACCAGAAAGCGGTTCACTTGAAAGAACCCTCCGCGGCTCACCCAATACTTCTCTCCAGCCGCCCGATAACTTAGCCCCTCGGCTCCCCACGCCGCAATCGCTCGCGGCCTTTCCACGCGGCGCGGACCCTCTGCCCGCAGCATCATTACGCCGGCTCCGGTCAATTCCGGCACCAGCCCGCGCAGACGCTCGCAAAAGAGATCGAATCCCCCCACCTGCCGCTGTCGCACAAACACCGTCATCTGCAACGCGCTCTCATCCCGCGTCGTAAAGAACTCGACCTCGACCACCGTTCTTATCCATCGTGCGGTCTTATCATCCTCAGCCAGCCTCAACAGTGCCGTCGCTGCTCGCCACAACAGCGGCGCTGCAATCGGGCATTCCGTCACGGAGAGAAAATCATTCGATCCGCGGCGCAGGTATCCCACGCGCAACCTGCCCCCCACCTCCGTCACACGAAGCCGTATGCGATTGCGATACCCCCACGGCTCGCCTGCATGAACATGGATCTCCGGCAAGTCTGCAAGGCCGGCACGCTCCATCGTCTCCTGCAAGACGGCCGCTTTCAAATCGAGCTGCGCCTTATAGCTCGCATGTTGAAGATGGCAGCCGCCGCACTCTCCAAAGTGCGCACATCCCGGCATTGCCCGGTCGCTTGACGGCTCCAGAACTTGCACCAACTCCGCATCTGCGAACCCACCCTTGCTCTCTTCCAGCCGAGCCTCGACCGACTCTCCCGGCAGCGTAAACGGAACAAACACGGCTCTTCCCGCGCTCTCGCCCTCAGCCTGATGAGCCAGCCCCATTCCGCCGTAAACTATCTTTTCAATTCGTAACTTCATTCGTTACTTTCATTGCCGGATGCCGCAGCGCCTTATTCATGGCTCATATAAAAAAGGCTCAGTCGCGGCAACTTCCGAGCCTCCAGCAATCGCTTCTGCAAAAACTGCTGCTGCACCTGCTTGATCTGCACCGCCTGCATCTTTCCCTTGTAGGGAGCGAGTTCCCGCGCAGCCTGCTCCCGTAACCCAACCAACTCTGCTTCGGGAGCAGCCGTCAGCAATGCCGCAAACAACTTCTCCTCGAGCACCGTCAGCGTTCGGTCCAGTTCTTCGAGCGGCATCACCGGCTCGGCGGCCAGTCCCAGAGCCAGCGACCGCAGCCGAGCCGCCACCTCTGCCGCTACTGCATCCGCCGGTGCTCCCAGCTTCGCCGCCTCCACCGCCGCAGCATTCGCCTCCAGATACCGTCCAACCCGCTCGACCTCAAATCCGCTCTCGGCCGCAGCCGCGCTCTCCGTCGTCGATGCTCCGATCGCCGCCTCCCGCGCCTGCTCCACCGCCTCCATCACGCTCTGTGCGCACCACGCCAGCCCATTGACCTTGCGCACCCGGCCCGCAAAGCGCAGCTTCTTCGCGTCATGCTTGTCAAAGGCATTGTCGATGCCGCGCAGCACCGCCTCCAGCGGAACGCCTGCCTCGCGCCAGGTCTCGATCAGCGCCCAATCGAGCGTAGACAACATCAACAGCGACCCGCGCCGCTGCTGAAACCGCTCCTCGATCTCCGTAAAATAATTGAAATAATTCTGCATCTAGGAATTGCTGTTCCGGGACTGGCTGTTCTGAGACTGACTGCCTTGCACCTGCCTGTTCTCGACCGCCAGCGGCCCCCGCTTCTTGTGCCGGTCGAGATTGCGCTCATAGACGATGCGCAAGCCGGTCAACGTCAGCATCTCATCGACCGCGCCAATATACTTCGACCCTTCGGCGATCAACTGGGCCAAGCCGCCGGTCGCAACCGTCTTCGTCTCCGGCCCCATCTCCGCGATCATCCGCTCCAGGATGCCGTCCACCAGCCCGATATAACCGTAGTACAGGCCGATCTGGATGTTGTCGACCGTGCCTGTCCCGATCACCTTCACCGGCTTCTTTACGTTGATTCGCGGCAGCCGTGCCGCCCGCGAAAACAACGCCTCGGCCGAGATGCCCAGCCCCGGAGCAATGGCGCCGCCCAGAAACTCGCCCTTCTTCGAGATCACGTCGAAGGTCGTCGCCGTGCCCATGTCCACCACGATCGTCGGCCCGCCAAAGCGCTCGAACGCGGCGACGCAGTTCACAATCCGGTCCGCTCCTACCTCCGTAGGATTGTCGGTCAGCACGGGAAGCCCCGTCCGAACCCCCGGCTCGATAAATACCGGTTTCACCCGAAAATAGATCTCGCAGACCTGCCGCAGCGTCGAGTCCAGCGGTGGCACCACCGACGAGACCGCGATTCCATCCACTACGCCGATCTCCAGCCCTCTCAGCCCGAACAGGCTTCGCAGCAGCATGCCGAACTCATCCACCGTCTGCTTCGCCGGAGTCGTAATCCTCCAGTTAGCAACCAGTTCTGTAGCCGCAGCGGTACTCGCATCCGCCAGCCGGTACAGCCCGAGCACCGTATTCGTATTGCCGACATCCATCACCAAGAGCATCGCCGTCTCGCCTCGCTACCGTTCCCGAACCCCGCCGGAGAGCACTGTGTGCGTCACGCCATCGTCTCCGTTCACAAGCAGAAATCCACGCTCATCGAGCCCTGCTGTCACGCCAGTATAGCCGCCTGCTTCGTCCACTCTCACCTGCTTGCCAACCACCCAGCTCGAAGCCTCTGCGAATCTTTCCAGCAAACCGCTCGCGGCAGTCTCGCCGCGATATTCCCATACCAGAGACGCAATCTCCTCATCGAGCGACCGCAGCAGCGCGGCCAGCAGCGCCTCTCGCGGAATCTCGTTGCCGCTCTCCATCCGCAGCGATGTAGCTAATGCTGCAAGCTCCGCCGGGAATGCACCATGATTCACGTTGATGCCTACACCGATCACCCCATACCGCAGCAGCGCCCTATCGTCATCCCGAGCGGCGGCCACGGCGGTCTCCACCAGAATTCCTCCGCACTTGCGGCCACCAAGCAGCAGATCATTGGGCCAGCGAATATCCGCCGCCAGCCCCGTCACCTCGACAACCGCAGACCGCGCTGCCAGTCCCGTGGCCAGAGAGAGCCACAGCGCCATCGTCATTGGCAGCGATGGAGCGATTAGAACGCTGACATACAACCCGTCGCCGGCCGCCGAATGCCAGCCGTGGCCGCCGCGTCCGCGCCCCGCCGTCTGCTCATCCGCAACCCAGACGCCGACTCGCGCCCCAGACTGTGCCGCCTCCAGCGCCAGAGCGTTTGTCGATCCCACGGAAGCGAAGTGCAGCACCCGCCCGGCAAACGCAGTTCCGGCGATCCCCGCCTCGACCGCCGTTACATCAAACACGCTGCTCTCAGTAGACATCCGCAGTGATCTTCATGCTCAGGTCCACGGCCACGGCCGAGTGCGTCAGCGCGCCCACCGAGATGAAATCCACGCCAGCCAGCGCATAGTCCCGCACCGTCTTCAGATTCATATTGCCCGAAGCCTCAATCGGAGCACCCGGCAGCGCCGCGCGAATCTGTTTGACTGCCTTCTTCACCACCGCGGGCTTCATATTGTCGAGCAGAATCGACTCCGCGCCTCCTGCGATGGCCTGCTCCAGCTCCGCCTGGCTGCGCACCTCGACCTGCACAATCTGGCCCGCCTTCCGTCCCTTCAGAGCTCGTTCCAGCGTCGCCGGCAGGCCCCCGCCCAGAGAGATATGGTTGTTCTTGATCAGGATTCCATCCTGCAAATCGAGGCGGTGATTCACGCCGCCTCCGCAGCAGACCGCGTATTTGTCCAGCGCCCGCAGCCCGGGAATGGTTTTGCGCGTATCCAGAATCTTCGCCTTGGTCCCGGCAATGGCCTTCACAAACTGGTTGGTCAATGTCGCGATGCCGCTCATCCGTTGCATCAGGTTCAGGGTTACGCGCTCGCACGAGAGAATCGCCGAGGCATTGTGACGGATGACCGCCAGCGACTGCCCCTTCTTCACCCGTACACCGTCGAAGATCTCCGGATGGCTCACCACCTGAAACCGTCCCAGCGGCGAGCCGGAGGCAGCCGACATCTTCGAGAAGACATCGAGGATCACCGGGATGCACCCCAGCCCCGACACCACGCAGTCCTCCCGTGCAATAATCGTGCCCGAAGCCCGCAATCCCTTGTCGATGGTCAACGCCGTCGTTACATCATTAGCAACTTTATCTTCGGCCAGCGCTGCCTCTAGAATCGTCCGTATCCGCTTGCTCTTCCAGTCCATTCTGTAATCCTAAACCTGTAGCCCGTATTCCTTGTCAGCACACCGAGTGACCCCGTTATGCTCATGCCTCTCAGCCGCCAACTCGCCTATCTCTTCCTCCTCGCCATCCCCATCGCATGCACCTCCTGGACCATCACCCATGAAGAGCTCTTTCGCGAGCCCCGCGACTGGTGCAAGGGCAAAAGCGAAAACTGCCGCCCCATCCTCATCCGGAAATTCTTCTACCTCTTTACCTGCGAGTACTGCTTCAGCCACTACATCGCCGCCTTCTTCCTTCTGATCACCCAGTTCCAGATGCTCTACACCGGCTGGCGCGGCTACCTGATCGCCTGGTTCGCCCTGGTCTGGGTCGCCAACATCTATATGAGCCTGTTCAACCGCATCCGGCTCGACATCAAGCACGAGAATGTAGCCATCGCCACCGACCAGATCATCAAGGAAAAGGTCGACTCGCAGCCCTGAACAAGGTTTGTCCACAGACCGCCTACGCCGGAGGCAATGCCTCCAACGCGGCCTTCGCCTTGTCATACAGCATCTTCGTCTCGGCCGCCTGCTTCTTCAGCCCCTCGACAATGTGCGCCGGAGCCTTCGCCATAAAGGCCTCATTGCCCAACTGCCGCTCCGCCGCGGTCAATCCCTTCTCCAGCTTGGCAAGGTCCTTCGTCAGCCGTTCCCGCTCCGCAGAGACGTCGATCTGCCGCTCATACACCACGGCCACATCGAAGCCGGAGGTGCTTCGCGCGTTGCTGCCGGTGAGCGGCTCGGCGACAAACGCGACCGAAGCCACCCTTGCCAGCCGCGCCAGCATATCCGCATTCGCGTCCGCCAGCGCCAGCACCCGATTCTCCGCATGGAGCTGTATCGGCGCAGCCTCTTTCTCCGGAACGCCCATCTCTTTGCGCAGGCCGCGCACCGTCACGATCAACTCCTGCAATGTCCCCATCGCCGCTACCGAAGCCGCATCCGAAGGAAAGTCGTCGGCCTGCGGATACCGCGTCAGCGCAATTGACTTCGTCGGAGGCTTGCCTTCGTAGAGCGCATTCCACAACTCCTCCGTCAGGAACGGCATAAAGGGACTCAGCAGACGCAGCGCCGCCTCAAACACACCCACCAGAGAAGCCAGCGAGACCGCTGTTGCCGCATTCTTCGCCGAACCCTCGCTAAACTCCAGCCGCAGCTTCACCAGTTCGAGATACCAGTCGCAGAACTCGCCCCAGAAAAACTGATACACCGCAGCGGCGGCCTCGTCAAAACGATAGTCGGCCAGGGCATGGTCGACTTCAGCGCTCACCGCGCTCAACCGTCCGAAGATCCACCGAGTCTCCAGAGGAGTTTCATGCGGCAACTCTGTCACCTTGTCGCCAACCGCGAGCATCGACATGCTGTAGCCAGCCTCTTTGGCCCGCTCCACCTGCATGAATAGGAACCGCGCCGCATTCCATATCTTGTTGGCGAACGCGCGGTAGCCGTCGGTACGCTCCTCGCTAAAGGCAATATCCGTGCCCGGACTCGCCATGCTGGCCAGCGTGAACCGCACCGCGTCCGTGCCGTACTTTTTGACGACCTCGATCGGGTCGATGACATTGCCCTTGGTCTTCGACATCTTCTGCCGGTCGGCGTCGCGAACCAGCGCATGGATGTAGACCTCGCGAAACGGCACCGCATCCTTCAACTCGCGTTTGCTGCCATCCGGCATCGGCACGTCCAGCATGAAGTGGCAGCCCAGCATAATCATCCGCGCCACCCAGAAGAACAAAATATCGAAGCCCGTCACCAGCAGTCCGGTCGGATAGAACGCAGCCAGATCGGGCGTACTCTCAGGCCAGCCGAAGACGGTGAAGGGAAGCAGGCCTGACGAAAACCACGTATCCAAAACGTCTGTCTCCTGCACGATCTCCTTCGACTGACAGTGCTCGCAGACATGTGGCGTCTCCCGCGCAACCGTAATCTTCGCGCACGACGAGCAATGCCATGCAGGAATCCGATGTCCCCACCAAAGCTGCCGCGAGATGCACCAGTCATGGATGTTCTTCATCCACTCGTCATAGGTCTTGCGGTACTGGTCGGGTGTGAACCGGATGTATCCCTTGTCCACCGCCTCGATGGCCTTGTCCGCCAGCGGCTGAATCTTGACGAACCACTGCTGCGAGAGCCGCGGCTCGATCACCACGCCGCTGCGCTGGCTGACTCCGATGGCCAGCGTGTGGTCCTTGATGTCGACCAGCAAGCCCAGTTCCTTCAGGTCTTCGACGATCTTCGTTCGCGCCGCATAGCGGTCGAGCCCGTGATACGGCGACCCGGGCAGCAGCACATGCGCCGTCTCATCGAGAATCGTCAGATTCGGTAGGTTATGTCTCTGCCCGATAGCGAAGTCGTTCGGATCGTGCGCCGGAGTGACCTTCACCGCGCCGGTGCCGAACTCCGGCTTGGCCCAGTCATCTGCCAGGATAGGAATCTCGCGGTCCGCGCCGCCGTTCACGCCGCTCAGCGGCAGCCGGACCAGTTTGCCCTGCGCTGCAAGGTAGCGTTCATCGTCGGGATTTACCGCAACAGCCGTGTCTCCCAGCATCGTCTCCGGCCGCGTCGTTGCTACGACGATAGAACCCGAACCGTCGGCGAACGGGTAGCGGATGTGATAGATCTTCCCGGCCCGCTCCTCGTGCTCCACTTCAAGGTCGCTCACCGCTGTCTGAATCGCCGGGTCCCAGTTGACGATGTAAGCCCCGCGATAGATCAGCCCCTGCTCGTGCAGGCGAACGAACGCTTCTTTCACCGCAACACTCAAGCGCTCGTCCATGGTGAAGTACTCGCGGCCCCAGTCGACGCTGGCTCCCAGCCGCTTCATCTGGTCGAGGATGGCTCCACCATACACGCCCTTCCACTCCCACACCCGCTCGACGAACGCCGACCGGCCCAACTCCTTCCGTTTCTTTCCCTCGGAGGCGAGCTGCCGTTCCACCATCATCTGCGTGGCGATCCCGGCGTGGTCCGTTCCCGGGACCCACATCGCCACCTCGCCCGACATCCGGTGCCACCGCGTAAGGATGTCCATCTCCGTCTGGTTGAGCATGTGGCCCATGTGTAGCCGACCGGTCACATTGGGCGGCGGCAGCAGCATGGTGAACTTCCTGACGCCCTCCTGCGTACCCTCAGCAGTGGCGACATCAAACAGGCGCTCGCGCACCCAATACTCCGCCCAGCGCTCTTCAATCACGGACGGGTCATATGCTTTCGGCAGTTCGTGGCTCATGTCCCTTAAGCCTAGCATCGACGGGGTTCTACGCATTTCGCGAATATTCCCGGATCACGCGTCGGCCCTGCGCCGTACACTATCCCCACGAGGTCATTTTCATGCCCAGATCGCTCCTCGCCCTCGCCCTTCTCCTCCTGATCGTCACACCTGTCGCTCTTGCCGATCAGGACCGTGCCAGCTTCAGCAGCGACATCACCGTCTCCGAGGGTGATGTCGCAGGCAACGTTGCCTGTGCCTTCTGCTCGGTCTACGTGCATGGCGAAGTCAGGGGCAACGTTGCCGTGTTTTTCGGCAATATCAAGGTCGATTCTTCACGTGGGATCGCGGGGAACGTGGCGATGCTGGGTGGGGACCTGGACCTGGCCAGCGATGCGCAGGTCGGCGGCAATGTGGCCATTGCCGGAGGCAACACCAACCTCGCTCCCACCGCGGAGATTCACGGCAACCGTGCCGTACTGCCTGGGCGTCTCTGGGCGCTGATTCCTTTTGCTCCTCTACTCATCCTTATCGGGATCATCTGGCTGATCGTCTATCTGGTACGCCGCAACCGTTACCAGTTCCCGGTCTACCCCAACGGTCGCGGCCTATAGGTAGTTGAATATAAACACCTTAGTCCTTAGCCACCTCCCTATAAAGACAGGCGCGGCCAGATCCGGCGCGGCCTTCGTATATACTCAAAGGGTTGTACAAAAGCAGCACTTCGTTAGGAACACCAATGCCAAAGTTGAAGACACACAGCGGCGCCGCAAAGCGCTTCAAGAAGACCGGTACGGGCAAATTCAAGCGCGGCCAGTCGAAGATGCGCCATATCCTCACCTCCAAGAAGACCAAGACCAAGCGTCACCTGCGCTCGATCACCCTGGTCTCCGAGGCGGATTCGGCCAAAGTCGCACGCATGATTCCCTACGCCTGAGATTCAGGCAGGAAGTCGTCGGTTTTTCAGATCGAGCCGCTCAAAGTTTGCTGAAAAGCAACCGGAGCAAAGGGCCAGCAAAGCGTTCCGGCCCCTGGACCAGCAAAATGCGAGTCCACCGAGATCTGGAGTTGCATAGCGAGTGAAGAGGCCACCTTACCTCCAGCCGCTCAAACGATGTACGCAAAAGGAGATGCACCATGCCCCGTGTAAAACGGAGTACAAAACGCAATGACCGGCGCAAGAAGATTCTCAAGCGCGCCAGCGGTTACTTCCTCACCAAATCCAAGCTCTACCAGGCAGCGCAGGAGGCCGTCGAGCGCGGACTCATGTTCGCCTACACCGGCCGCAAACAGAAGAAGCGCCAGTTCCGCGCCCTCTGGATCGTCCGCATCAACGCGGCCTGCCGCATCAATGGCATGAGCTACTCGACCTTCATCAACGGCCTCAAGCTGGCCGGCAACGGCCTCGATCGCAAGATCCTTGCCGACATCGCCGCCAACGACGCCGCCGGGTTCGCCGCTCTCGCCGAGCAGGCCAAGGGTGCCCTGAAGGCAGCCAAGGACGCACGCGCGGCAACTGCTGCATAAAGACCTGCCGACAGGTAATGGAAGAGGCACGGCTTAGGCCGTGCCTCTTGCTTTTTACAAATCGCCTCTCTTCAATCGACTATCCTAGGCACATGCCCACCGATTCAGGAACCACGCCGGGACTGGACTTCCGCACACCGGATGAGCCGTTTACGGGCAAGGCTCCCTTCGAGTCCTGGGGCCGCTATCCGAACTACAACGCCAACGTGGTTCGCCTGCACTGGCAGAGCGACTATCCCGCCGTCGCCAGCGGGATGCACAACGGCGTTCTGCCCGTCGGCATGGGCCGCAGCTACGGCGACGTCTGCCTGCTCAGGGACGGTAACCTGCTTGACACTACCGGCCTGAACCGGCTCATCGACTTCGATCCCGAGACCGGACTGCTCACCGCCGAGGCAGGAACGACGCTGGCACAGATCCTCGACTTCACGGTTCCGCGAGGCTTCTTCCTTCCGGTCACGCCCGGCACCGGGCAGGTGACCCTGGGCGGAGCCATTGCCAACGATGTTCACGGCAGAAATCACCGCACCGCCGGGACCTTCGGCTGCCATGTCACGCAGTTCGAGCTGCTCCGCTCCGACGGCGAGCAGAAGCTCTGCTCTCACACCGAAAATCCTGACTTCTACGCCGCGACCATCGGCGGACTTGGCCTCACCGGGCTGATCTCGTGGGCGCAGCTAAGGCTCAGGCCCATCGTCTCGCGCCGGATCGACTACGAGGGCATCCAGTTCCACGGCATCGGCGAGTTCCTCGATCTCGTGCAGCAGAGCCGGGACACTGAGTACACCGCAAGCTGGATCGACTGCGCCTCCACAGGCAGGAACTTCGCTCGCGGAGTCTTCATGCAGGGCGACCACTCGACAAAGAGAGACGACCTCAGGCCTTCGTCCGATGCGAAGCTGGCCTTTCCCTTTAACGTTCCCGGCTTCGCGCTCAATCGCCTCACGTCCCGATTGGCCAATGCCGCGCTCTTTCACAAGCAGATGCACGAGCGTGTCGTCTCCGAACAGGACTACCGGGCCTTCTTCTATCCGCTCGACAAGGTGCTCCGCTGGAACCGCATGTACGGCAAGCGCGGCCTGCTCCAGTTCCAGTGCGTGATTCCCGAGGACAACGCGCGCGACGGCATCACGGCCATTCTCAAGGAGATCGCAAAGTCCGGGATGGCCAGCTTTCTCGCGGCGCTGGGGGTCTTCGGCGATGTGCAGTCACCCGGCCTGATGAGCTTCCCGCTGCCGGGAATTACGCTGGCGCTCGACTTCCCCATCAAGCCGGAGAAAAGCTTTGCTCTCTTCGGGCGGCTGGGAGAGATGACCCGCGAGCTCGGCGGCCGCCTCTATCCGGCCAAGGACGCGACCATGACCGCGGCACAGTTTCAATCGTTCTATCCGCAATGGCAGCAGCTTGCGCGCTATCGCGATCCCCAACTCACCTCCAGCTTCTGGGAGCGAGTGACCCCAAATTCTTAAATCGAATCGACCAGACCTATGAGTAACACCGACACCGATACAGCACCTCGCAAGATTCTCGTTCTTGGCGCAACCTCCGGCATTGCCGAGGCCACATGCCGCATCTGGGCCGCAGAAGGCGCCCGGCTCTTCCTTGTGGCGCGCAACGCAGAGAGGCTGGCCGCGGTGGCCGCCGACCTGCGGACGCGCGGCGCCAGCTACGTCGATACGGCGGTCGCCGACCTCGACGACACCGACCGTCACCCGGCGCTGCTGGCCCATGCTGTCAACTCGCTGACCGGAATGGATATCGCCTATCTTGCCCACGGCATTCTGGGCGACCAGGCCAAGGCCGAGCAGGACTTCAACGCTGCCGCGCAGATCATCTATACCGACTTCATGGCTCCAGTCTCGCTGCTGACCTGGCTGGCCAACTTCTGCGTCCAGCGCCACGCGGGCACGCTAGCCGTCATCTCTTCGGTCGCAGGCGACCGGGGACGGAGGTCCAACTATCTTTACGGCTCGGCCAAGGCCGGCCTGTCGGAATTTCTAAGCGGGCTGCGCAACCGGGTGGATCGCGAGGGCGTCACCGTACTCACCATCAAGCCCGGTCCGGTGAAGACAGCCATGACCTTCGGCGTCAAAGGCAGCTATCGGTTCGCCGACGCCGACGCGGTGGCCGCTTCGATCGCCAGGGCTATCGACAAACAGCGGGATGTTCTCTACGTGCCGTTCCGCTGGCAGCCGATCATGTTCGTTCTTCGGCATCTTCCGGAGCGCGTCTTCAAGAAACTCAGTCTGTAATGCCATTCATACCGGTGTAAATACGGGTGCAAAACAAGGAGAGTGTCGATGTCGAAGGTTGAAAAGTCGGGGAAGATTGCCGGTCGGGTTCTGGCGCTGATAGCCGTACTGACGATGGCGACGAGATGCCTGAACGCGCAGCAGCCGTCGTGGACGGAGCCGTTCCCGCCGCACAGGATCGCGGGCAACCTGTACTACGTGGGCAGCAGGGACCTGGCCTCCTATCTGATCGTGACACCCCAGGGCAACATCCTGATCAACAGCAGCCTTGAAAGTTCGCCGCCTCTTATTCGACAGAGTGTCGAGAAGCTGGGGTTCAAGTTCAGCGATACCAAAATTTTGCTGATCAGCCATGCGCACTGGGACCATGACGCAGGCAGCGCCCAGATTCTGAAGCAGACCGGCGCGAAGTACATGGTGATGGCTGAGGATGTCCCCGTAGTAGAGTCGGGCGGCAGAAAAGACTTTCACTACGGCAAGTCGCCCGAGGATCTTTACCCGCCGGCCAAGGTAGACCGGGTGCTCCACGATGGCGATGAGGTGCGTCTGGGCGGCACGGTTCTGACGGCGCACCTGACGCCGGGCCACACCAAGGGCTGCACCACATGGACGATGAAGGTCGTGGACGGCGGCAAGAGCTACAACGTCGTAATCATCGGCAGCCCTAACGTGAATCCGGGGTATAAGCTGGTGGGCAACAAGGCCTATCCGCAGATTGCGCAGGACTACGAAAAGACCTTCCGGGTGCTGAAGTCGCTGCCCTGCGACATCTTCCTGGGAGCGCACGGCGGCTACTACGGCATGGTGGCGAAGTATGCGCGGCTGAAGCAGGAAGGGATGAAGGTCTTCGTCGATCCGCAGGGATACAAGGATTACGTCGCCGACAGGGAGCGGGCGTTTCGGACGGAGTTGGCGAAGCAGACCAAAGCGAAGGGATTGTGAAGCCACGTCCGTCGCTGAAGATCCTCTAAGGTGTGGGTGGAAACTTCAGAGTTGCATGTGCGTGCTGCAACAGAGAGGGATTCCATCCATCCGTTGAATGGACGGCGAGAATGATGAGGCCGGGATACTGCTCGAGGAGTTGCAGAAAAGCGCTGCTGCGACCCAGCTCGTCGGCAGATGCGTCGGCATATCTGTCGTGACTGTCCTGAACGCTCGTGCGCTTATCGAAGAGTGCGTCGGCTTCATCGAACAAGAGGATGGCTCCGGTGGCAGCGGAAGAATGCAGGAGCTGCGTGAGGACGTTGATGGTATCACCTGCGTGTTGGCTCACCAGTGCGCTGAGATCAATCCGATTGAGCTCCCGATGCAGACTGCCGGCCAGTGATTGTGCAGCGACAACCTTGGCAGCGTCGTCAGGACCGGTGAAGAAGGTGATGGTTCCCGTCTGCGCGGCCGCAACGGAGGCGTTCTGACAAAATTGAGCAGCCAATGTCTGAATCGTCTGAAGTTGAGGCGGCGATGACGTCTGAGGAGCAGCATTCGCGGCGGGCGCAATCTTTTCGGCGAGACTGGCGAGGTCGCGAGATGAGTTTGCGAGATTGCGAAGGTCGGTCATGACGTCCCTCTTTCTGAAAGCTAAGAATTATTTCCTGGCCGAGGTATCATCGAGCGGCTTGCGAGCGAAGTAATAGAGCGAGAAGGCCAGCAGAGCAAACATGATGACGCTGACCCAGTCGTGGTAGAGGGGGTTGTGGTCGCTGAAGCGAGGGAGCATCTTTTCAGTGGCAGCTTCGTAGAGTCTTGCGCCGACTCCCATAAGGCCGACGATGCCGCCAGCTGCGATCAGCCCCGAAGCATAGAGTGAGCCGGAGCTAATCTCGGAGTTGGAGTCGAGTGCGTCGGCAGGGATAGGCAGGCCGGTATCGGGATCGATCGCTGCCGGAGCAGAGGCTGCGCGTTTTTCGAGAGCGCGGTCGACCATCCAGCGCATGACGCCGCCGATAAAGATCGCCAGCGTCGTTGCGATCGAGAGGTAGGCTCCCACGGCGAAGGTGAGGCTGCGGATGCCGAGGAGTTCGATGCCGATCACCAAAGCGACGCCCAGCAGCACCAGACCCCAGGGTAGCTTGTGGCTGAGGATGCCGTTGATGACCGTGGCCATGAGACGGCCCTGCGGCGCGGCGGCCTTCTCGCTGCCGATACCCTGCACCCACTGGATCTCGATCTCCTGCGTCTGCGGATTGTAGAGATACTTGCCGTCCTGAAGGGTGGACGAGCCGATGGCGTTGAGCAGAACGTATCGCCGCGTATTGTCCACCTCTGTATGGGTGGGATTGTCGGTATCGTGCGAGGTCAGGGTGAGGTGATCGCGCTTGAAATTGCCTTCGCTCTGCACGCCATCGGGAAGCGCCGAGAGCGAGAAGGCAATAGGCTTCTGCATGCGCTGAAAGGTCTCGAGGCCGGTGTTCATGGCGTTGAGCGTGGCTCCGATGGAGAAGACCGAGACGATGACGCCGATCATGATGGCAACCTGCTGTTTCCAGGGCGTCGCTCCGATAAGAAAGCCGGTCTTGAGATCCTGCGAGGTATCGCCCGCATTCGAGGCGGCGATGCAGACGATGCCGCCGATCGTGATCGCAAGCGCACCGAAGGCCGGAGCGGTCCAGCCGCGGACCAGAAAGATGGCCGCAGTGGCCATCAACGTGGCAATCGTCATGCCGGAGACGGGCGAGGCGCTGCTGCCGACGATGCCGACAATGCGGGCGCTAACCGTCACAAATAAGAATCCGAAGACGACGACCAGCAACGCCGCGGCAAGATTGGCCAGCGCACCGACCTGCGCTCCCGGAACGGGATGGAACTGGAGGAAGGCCCACATGAGGACGATCAGCAGAACACTGCCGCCCAGCACAATCGGCATGGGGATGTCGCGTTCGGTGCGGATGACTTTGGCTGACGCGGCCCCTTTGCCGGCGCGGGTTTTGCCCATGCTGCCGAGACCTTCGGTGAGCGCAGAGACTATCGTCGGCGCTGTCCTCAGCAGCGTAATAAGACCGGAGGCAGCGACGGCCCCAGCGCCCATGGGGCGAACGTAGGTGCTCCAAAGGTCGGAGGGCGTCATGTTGCTGATGAGGGTGGTTCCGGGATAGATGGGGCTGCTGAGGTGCGAGCCGAAGAAGTAGATCGCCGGCATCAGCACCAGCCACGAGAAAACGCCCCCGGCGAGCATCACCGCCGAGACGCGGAGGCCAATGATGTAGCCGACGCCGAGATACTCGGAGGTGCAGTCGGCGCGGATGGCGGAGCCTTTGAGAAGGTGCTGCGACCCGAGGTCAGGCTGATAGTCGGGCTGCGAGGGCCAGAGCGAAAAGAGGTTGTCGTTCTGAAAGAGCGTGTAGAGGCCGCCCAGGCCGAGGCCGAGGAAGACCCGGCTGGCGAAGCTGCCGCCGCGCTCGCCGGCTTCGAGGACGTCGGCGCAGGCCGTGCCTTCGGGGTAGGTCAGGCTGCCGTGCTCTTCGACGATGAGCTGGCGGCGCAGCGGGATCATGAACAGGACGCCCAGCCAGCCGCCGAACAGCGCAAGCGCGAAGATTCTCGTGCTCTCGAGATCAAAGCCCAGAAAGATGAGCGCGGGCAGGGTAAAGATGACGCCGGAGGCGATCGACTGGCCAGCGTTGCCGGTGGTCTGGACGATGTTGTTCTCAAGGATGCTGGCGCGGCCAAAGGCGCGCAGGATGCTGATGGAGAGTACCGAAATGGGAATCGACGCGGCTACGGTCAGCCCGGCGCGGAGGCCGACATAGACCGTGACCGCGCCGAAGAGAACACCGAACAGACCGCCCAAGATAAGGGCGCGAGGCGTCAGCTCTCGTCGGGATTCACCGGCGGGGACGAAGGGCTGGTAGGCGGGTTTGTTGATGGTGGGTGTTGCCATTCGTTGATTCTCCCCCGCTGCTAAAGCAATGTATGCGGCTGGATGGGAGTTTATCAGCGCGACGCGGCGTCGGGCGCGATTCACGCCGACGAAAAGGGGTTGCCACCTGTAAAGGGGCAACCCTAACGATTTCGATGATGGTTTTGGATGCCGGACGGGTGAACCGCCGGCATCCAGCGGGTTAGAACTCGATGCGTCCGCTGAGTTGGATAGCACGGCTACGGTTGGCCTGTCCGCCGGAGACCTGGCCGAAGCTCGAGTTGCCGAACGACGTGCTGGAGACCGAGAACTGGGTATGGTTGGTGACGTTGTACATGTCGGCCTGGAGGCTCAGCCTGGACGACTCCGACAGATGGAGGCCGAAGCTGCGGCGAAGGCTGATGTCCAGGTTGTAGTTTCCAGGACCGTACAGGTTATAGGGAGCCGTGCGCGCCGTGTTGCCGAAGATGTAAGCCGGAGTCGTGGTGAATGCGTTCGAGTCAATAAAGGAGATTTTGTTGAAGTTGGTACGCGTCACGCCCTCACCCCACTTGCCGTTCTGGCGCGCGTTGCCACCGGCGGTATAGGCAGGATTGTAGGTCGGCATGCAGGTGGCCTGTGCAGGATTAGTTCCGCAGCTCGCAGCCGTGATGGCCAGGGGCGAGCCGGAGAACGCCTGGAAGATCTCGGAGAACTTGAAGCCTCCGAAGATGGCGCGCTGCCAGGCATTGTTGGCCAGAACCGACCGGCCAATGGGAAGATCCCAGACGCCGGTGACGACCACATGCTGCGGCTGGTTGCTGGTAGACACCGAACGCTCGATGGCATCCTGAGCATAAGCTTTGCCATTGCCGGAGAAAGCTGCTGGAATGGCATAGCCGGTGCGGAAGGTACCGCCGTTGTCGATTGACCGCGACCAGGTGTAGTTGGCCATAAACGTAAGGCCATGCGACGGGCGCATGTTCAACTGAACCTGCAATGCGTGATAGTTGGAGTTCGCCACCTGGCCGAAGCTGTCGCTGACGGACTGGAACGGGAAGGGCTTCAGCGCCGTCGCGAGCGACTGCTTGGTGTTGAAGTTCGCCGGGCAAGGCAGGTTGTTGGCGACGCAGAAGGCCGTCTCCGCCGAGCCGGTGAGGCTCAGGTTCGAGCCGAGGGAAAGGTACTTGGGGTCAAGCTGATTGGCCCAGTAGCCGCGGGCGTTGCTGCCATCAGCGGGCAGGAAGTGTCCTTGCGAACCCACGTAGCTGATGGTCGAGGTAAAGGCGTCGGTCCACTGGTGCTGGAAGCCGAAGCTCCAATTGATATACTGCGGCGCGCGGCCACCCAGGTAGGGATCGGCATAGCCCATACCCGAGGGCGTGCCGCTATAGGCGCTGTTGGTGGTGTAGCCGGTTCCATAGGCCGGGCCTGAATCGCGACCGGCGGCGGGTGCGAAGTCCGGGAAGGCGCTGTTGGTGCCGGTCAGCGGGAAGGTGCTGAGTAGTTGGCCGTTGGGAGAGAAGCTCGGTGCCGCCGAGAAGCCGAGTGTTCCAGTGCCGGTGCTCGACTGATTGCCGCCGCCAACCGCGTTGCCGTGCGTATACATGACACCGTAGCTGGCATGGATGACCGTTTTTGGATCAATCTGATAGGCCAGGCCGATGCGCGGTCCGATGTTCTTCATGTAGTTGTTGACCGGGGAGGAGCAATTGCATGTATTGGCCCCATTTCCGGTGTACTGCAGCGCGCCCTTCATACCCGTGATCGGGTTATCCAGGTTGGGATTGAAGAAACTCATGTTGCCATGCACCTCGCGGTACGACGGGAAGAAGTCGTAGCGAAGACCCAGATCGAGCGTGAGCTTCGGCGTGACCTTCCAGTTGTCCTGAATGTAAGGTGAGATAGCGCGGAACCGGGCGCCAAACTCCTGCACCAGGTATTGGGTGAGACTGCCCTTGTCGATCTGGCCGATCAGGAAGCTCGCGTAAGCGAGGCCAGTGTTCGAAGTGGCCGCGTAGGAGGGCTTCGCATTGCTCGATGCGTTGAGCGCCGCCGTCTCCGTAACGGCATTGGCGAGGGTGAGAGGCGTAGCGCCGCCACTTGCCGGCGTCGTCTGATACAGAAGCCATGCAAGCTGTCCGCCGAAGGTGAACGAGTGCTTGCCCACCACCCACTGCACGTTGTCGAGCAGAGTGTAATTCTCCGCAATGGTGCGGTTCGCGGTGGTGCCGCCCCAGTTCGTCGGCGCATTAGTACCGCTGAAGGTGACGATGGGGAAGGTATCCTGCGCCTGTCCGGACGGCAGGTTGGTCAACCCCATGGCCGTCGCCGCATACGTAGGCGACTGGTTGGCATTGATCGTCGGGCCATCGTAGCGGGCATACCCATATTTGAACTGGTTGACCACGTGCGGCGTGAAGATGTGGGTATCCTCAATAATTCCGACTGCGGTCTTCGGCGCGTAGGCCTGGCCGTAGTTGTAAGGAACGGGGCCGACGTTACGCCCCGAGGTCGTCTGCCCGACCGGGACCGAGCTGGCCTGGCGGCCGATAGCCGCCAACAAAGAAAGCGTGTTCTTCGAGCTGATGACGTAGTCGATGCGGTCGGTGGTAGACCAGTTGTTTAGTCCCGTGCCGTTGGGAGCGTTGAAGTTATTCTCCGTGTCCTGGCTGCTGAGCGCCGGCAGATAGCTCTGGAGCTTGAGCGCGACCTGCGAGAACTCGCTCGAAGGAATCACGTCGACAGGACCGGTCTGCACCGGATTTCCCCGAGGACCGACGCCGCCGCCCGGGCCATAGCCGTAGCGGTAACGGCAGGGGCCGTCGCTGCTGTTGGCCGTGCAGAGTGCCTGCGAGTTGGGATCGAAGATTCCGCCCTTGGCTAGACCAGCGAAATTGCCCGACTGCTGGGCCAGCGTGGGAAAGGTAATCGCCTTCGGCGTCTGGCTGCTGTAGCGGAAGCCGTTGTAGTTGCCGAAGAAGAAGAGCTTGTTCTTAAGACTAGAGAACGGAACCAGCGGGCCGCTGAGATTGATGCCGAACTCGTTGCTGTGCTCGACCGGCTTGACCGGCTGGCCGGTGAAGGGGCTAACGACGTTCGCGCCGAAGAATCCCCAGGTGTCAAGCGCCGTGTTGCGAAAGAACTCGTAGGCAGCCCCGTGATATTTCAGGCCGCCCTGCTTGACTGTGTAGTTCTGGATGCCCTGCCCTTCGTAGATGGCAGAATATCCGTTGGTCTGCACCTGGAACTGGTTGACCGCATCGACGGAGATCGCCGTCCACACAAAGCGCGGATCGCCGTTGCCGCCGGCGCGCACAAAGGGGAGACCATCGATGTAGACGACCGAGACGGCCCCGCGGCTGCCGGAGCCATTCACGATACCGGTGTTGGTGGTGGCGTTGCCGCTGGTGTTGTTGCCCTGCACGCCCGGCATCAGGAAGGCAAAGTCGGTAGCGCGGCGCTGATCGGGCTGGCCGTAGGCTCCCATCTGAATGGGGAGCGCGGAATACATCTCCTGCTCCATGGTCGCGCCCAGGGTCGCGTCGGTAGTGTTGAGCGCGGGGGGCGCCGTGGTGATGGTGACGCTCTCTGTCTGCGAGCCGACCACGAGAGCGACATTCACGTTCGAGGTCTCGAGCGCGTTGACGTTGACATGCTCCTGCGTGGTCGTTTGAAAGCCGGCGGCCGTTACCACGAGGGTGTAGATATCCGGATCGAGGGGGGAGATATCGTAGTCGCCGGACGAAGTGGTCGTGCGCGTGATCTTTGTGCCACGGGTCGTCGATGTGGCAATGACAGTCGCTCCGGGGACGACAGCACCCGAAGGGTCAGTCACTACACCCTTAATGGCACCCTTACCGGCAAGCTGCGCACTGGCAGAAGGAGCACAAAACAGAAGGGCTGCGGCTAGAAGGGTCAACAGCCCGAGAAACGGGCGCATGTCGACCCGAGCAAAGGCGGGTTTGCGGGGGGTATTGCTCAACGTCATCTTGACCTCACAAAATTACTTCGTTTTGAAACAATTCGTATGGCGCAACACTTTGTTTACGCTCTTATGATCGATATCTCATACAGGTCAGACCACATAGGAGACAAAAGTTAGCTTCTTCCTCCGCGAACGAGCTGTCAAGAACTATTTTTGAGCAATAGGGGACATAGAAAAACGGAAAATTTAAAGAAGCTAATGCCTTTAAACGACTTGGGCTGCGCCGAGGGAGGCAGTTCATAGAAGAAGGCAGGATATGAATCGAAAAATTATTTTGGTCGTACCTATGTCTCGAAAAGAGACCCGCCGTCAATTGCCGGGATCTTCGCTATTTGGATCGCTCGGCTTCGAGCCATTGCCGAAGGCTGGGCTCCTGGGCGGCACGGAACTGGATGCAGGCATTGATACTGTCAATCGACTTGGCGAGAGTGCGGGCTGAGGCGTCGACGGGGTGGGAGCCGAAGAAGCTGATGACCTGATCGCGGTGCTCCACCGTGCAGAACGAGCCGGTAGCCGCAACGACACGGACACCGGAGTTCGTTGTGAACTGGGCGTGAACCTTGTCCCAGTGCTGCTGGATGTAAGTCCAGGTCTGGTCGCGGGTGGCGCGCTGCCGGAGCAGGACGGAGAAGATGCGCCAACTATCTTGATTGCGAACCTGGCCGGAGGCGGCGTAGTCGAGCGTGCGCTCAACCAGGGCTGAATCGAAGAAGTGCGAGAGGGTCCCGAGCGAGTCGGACTGCGCCCCGGGATCGCGGGAGTCCTTGCTGGCGGCGAGGACCTTCTCATACAGGGCAGCGTCGCCGTTGGTGGCAGCGAGCATGACGGCGGTGTCGGTCAGGATCGGATCGAGGTTCTTGTCCCTTTTGCCGCCACGGGCGAAGCTGCGCTCAGCGATCTCGCGGGCCTGGCTGAGGATAGCGGGATCATCGGCCGCGCCCAGCAGTTCGAAGAGAGTAGCGCGGAGCTGGCGGCGGTCGAAGGAGTCATGCTTCGAGGGCTGGCCAAGAGCGGCGTAGATGGGCCCGAACTCGCGGCGGAGGATAGCGTTGAACTGCGCCAGATCTTCTGCGGTGGCGATCTGGCCCTTGATGGTGTAGACCTTGGCCAGCGCGGTCTGAAGGACATCGGGATCGGAATCCTGCTTGAGAGCAAGGACGAGGTTCAAATAGTCGGCCACGGTCGAGCGGCCGGGAGGAACCAGCGCCCAGCGGTCGCCGATGAAGTTGATGCGCTCGGCAGGGGTGAGGGCGGTTTCGACGGCAGCTTCAATGGCCTTGTTCTGTTTCGGAGTGTAGGCAGTCCGGTAGTAGCCTTTGGCGGCGGCGTTGGCATAGAAGAAGGGCGCGGCCGGGATGGGAAGCGTAGCTTCGCCGGGGCTGAGGAGGCGGCAGACGGGTTTGCCGCTTGTCTTGAGGCAGACGGGCACGGTCCACTCTTGGCGGGTGTCATTGGCGGAGTTCTTCGAGAGGAAGAAGCGGCTTTGGGCGACAGGAACGCCGTCGGCCGAGGCATCCGAGAAGGTGAGCAACGGGACGCCCGGCTGTTCGACGAAGCTCGACATGATCTTGTCGACGGGAAGATGGCTGGCGGCGGTCTGGGCGTTCCAGAAGTCTTCAGCAGTAGCGTTACCGTAGAGGTGCGCTTGCAGATAGTTGTGGACGCCCCGGCGGAAGGTCTCTTCGCCAACATAGTTTTCGACCATATCGAGGACCGCCCCGGCCTTGCCATAGGCGATGCCGTCGAACATCTCGTTGATCTGCGCGGGGGTATCGGCGGTGGCCCGAATGGTGCGCGTCGTGGCCTGCGAGTCGTAGTTGAGGGTGGTGTCGAGCGACTGGGCGTTGTCCTGCGCTATGTTCCATTCGGGGTGCCACTGGGAGACGGGCTTGGTCTCAAGCCACGTGGCGAAGCCCTCATTGAGCCAGATATTGTCCCACCACTGCATGGTGACCATGTCGCCGAACCACTGGTGCGCCATCTCGTGCGCCACGACCGCGGCGACGTTCTTCTTCTCGGGGATGCTGGCGGTTTTACTGTCGAGCAGGAGATCGGTCTCGCGGTAGGTGATGCAGCCGAAGTTCTCCATCGCCCCGGCCTCGAAGTCGGGCAGCGCGACCATGTCGAGCTTGGGCATGGGGTACTTAATGCCGAAGTAAGTGTCGTAGTAGTGGAGGATGTATTCGGCGGATTCGACTGCGAACTTGGTGAGCTTAACCTTGTCAGGGGTGGCGCAGGCGCGGATGGGAACGCCGTCGCTGCTGCCCTTGGTGCATTGAAAGTCGCCGACCAGAAAGGCGACGAGATACGTGGACATGCGCGGCGTAGTGGCAAATTTAATGGTGTGCTTTTTGTCCGGCGCGGGCTTGTCGGAGACGATGTTGGTGTTGGAGATGACGGTATCGCCGCGGTCGACGGTGAGCGCGATGTCAAAGGTGGCCTTGAGAGCAGGCTCGTCGAAGCTGGGGAAGGCGCGGCGGGCGTCGGTGGGCTCGAACTGGGTGACGGCGTAGTTGCGCTTCGCCGTCTTCGAGAGGTAGAAGCCGCGCAGCTTGTCGTTGAGGATGCCTTTGTAGCGAATGTCGAGGGTGGTCTTGCCTGCCGGAAGCGCCTGCGGAAAGGTAAAGGTCGCCTGCTCTTTGCCGGGATCGAGCGAGACCTGCGCCGTCTGTGCGCCTGCGGTGACGGAGAGGAACTCGATCTCGGCGGCGTTGAGGGTAATGACTTTACCGGGATGGTCGAGGACGACATCGATGGTCTCAGTGCCGGTAAAGGTCGCGGCCTTGAGATCCGGGGTGAGCAGCAGGGTGTAATGCTCAGGGTGAACGCCGGAAGGGAGTCGCTGTGCCCATGCCGCGATCGAAGAGGAGAAAACCAGGAGGAGGGCCGAAGCGAGGAGAGTACGTTTGTGGGTCAGCATCTCCTTGTAACGGTACATGCTGGGAGCAGGTTGAGACAATCGTCGGTCGCCTCGGAGTTGAGATCGGCATCTAAATTCGCATGTTTCGTGATCGCGGACACGCGGGAGAGTTGCTTGCTGCGCTGCTTGAGCGATATCGCGGGCAGCCGGGAACGGTGCTCCTGGCGCTGCCTCGCGGCGGAGTGCCAGTCGCAGCATCGGTTGCTAACGCGCTGGCTCTGCCGCTGGACGTTCTCCTTGCCCACAAGATCGGCGCTCCCGGCGAGCCGGAGTTGGCAATCGGCGCAGTCTCGGTGGACGGTGTTGTAGTGCTCGATCAGAAGGCGATTGCCGCAATGGGGATCTCCGAAGCGGCATTGGAAACTGCCATCTCTCACGAGCAAGTGGAGCTTCTGCGGCGAGAGCGTCTTTATCGCGGCGACCGTCCACGGCTTGCGTTATCCGGACAAACGGTCATCCTGATCGACGACGGGCTGGCGACCGGCTACACCATGCTGGCCGCCGTTCGCGCTGTTCGCCGCCAGCAACCGGCCAGCATCGTGGTCGCCGTTCCGGTTGCGCTCCGGGAGACTCTCGATTGGCTTCGCGCCGAGACGGATGAGACAGTCTGCGTCGATATGCCGAAGAGGCTGGAGGCTGTGGGGCAGTTTTATGAGGACTTCAGCCAGATCAGCGACGAACAGGTCATTGAAGAGTTGTCGCGGTAAGTATATGGTAAGCGACACCGCATTTACCGCGTCACGCAGAGAGCTTCCATTGACGAATATCACTCTTGCGAATGGGCTTTGCGCGCTGAATCCGAAGTAGTCGCTTGGGAGTATGGAGCGCTTCCCATAGATCGGAGCGGCGCTGCGTGTTCAGCCAGAAGTCGGGGCTGTTACCGAAGACGCGACCGAGAATAAGGGCAGTATCCGCGGTAATCGCTCTCCGGCCGCGGCAGAGTTCATTCACATGCTTTCGCGGAAGACCGCTTCTTTCAGCAAGATCAGTCTGACTGATGTGGAGCGGCTCCATGAACTCTTCCGTAAGAATTTCTCCCGGAGTTGCGGGCTTTCGCTTTGTCATCAACATATTCGGTTACCTATACGAGTGGTTATCTAGATAGAGATCGCTGGCCTTGCCTTCTTCCCATCGAAAGATCAATCGCCACTGCGCATTGACGCGGATAGAATACCAACCCTGGAAGCTTCCTTCCAATTGTTCGAAGTGATTGCTGGGCGGCACGCGAAGGTCGGCATCCGTTTCAGCATCGTCGATCATTTGTAATTTCCGGAATAGCCTGTCACGCAAATCGGCGGGAATCTTTTTCGAGTGCAGGTCTTTCTCGAAAAATCTTCGCAGCCATTCACCTTTCCAGCTTGCAATCATCTGTCCCACTGTACCACTGAGCGGGGCAATACCGCTACGATTTGATCGACGCGGCGCGCTCGGAGCAGCAGGAGATCTCGGCGGCGCGGGCTTCGGCGTAGGCGGCTGCTCCCAGCAGGGCGCAGGTGTCGTCGAGGATGATGCGGACGGGAATGGACTGGAGCAGAGGCGAGAGCCGGCCCTTGTCGTGAAAGGCCTGAATAAAGTCGCCGTTTTCGAGCGTCGGAATGATCTTGGGAGCGATGCCGCCGCCGAGATAGATGCCGCCCATGGCGAGAACCTTGAGGGCGATGTTGCCTGCCTCGGCCCCGTAGGCAGCGCTGAAGGTCTTCATGGTCTCGAAGCAGATGGAACTGGAGCCGTCCTGGGCGCACTGGCTGATGACGGCGTTGGGATCTTCAGCGGCGAGGCGGTCGCGGAGCCATTGGGGCTCGTGCAGCTTCTCGACATCGCGGAGGTACGCGTAGATGTTCTGGATGCCGAGGCCGGAGACGACACGCTCGAAGCTGACATGGCCCTTGAGGGTACGGAAGAGGTATTGCAACAGAGCGACCTCGCGCTCGGTGCGAGGGGCAAAGTCGCAGTGACCGCCCTCGGACGCGATGGGGCGATGATGCTTGCCGTCCCAGATGAGCAGCGCCTCGCCCAGACCGGTGCCCGCAGAGATGAGCCCGCGATGGCCGACGGCAGCGTTGTTAGCGGCATGGAGGGTGTAGATCTTGTCCGGCGTCAGTTCGAGGATGCCGTAGCCGTTGGCTTCGAGATCGTTGATAAGGAAGATATGCTCGATGTCGAGGGACTTCACAAGTTCGTGAACGTCGAGAATCCAGGGCAGATTGGTGAGCTTGAGGCGGCCTCCGCGGACGGGGCCGGGACAACCGAAACAGGCAGCGATGATCTGGCTGCGGGTGTCCTTATCGTCGCCGAGAAAACGCTCTACGACGTCATCGAGAGAGGGAAACTCGTGCGCGGGAAACTTCTCATCACGGATGGAGTGCAATTTACCGTTCTGGAAGTCGTACAGCGCGAGATGAACCTTGGTTCCGCCTACGTCGCCAGCAAGAATCATTTATTTAAGCTCCAAAGTACCTGTCGTTTCTCCGTTCTCCGGTACTGGAAGCTTAGATGCCGCAGCGGAGTCGAGCAAGAGCGTAAGGCGTCCGCTGGCGGGGCGAATAATCTGTGAAGGGAAGGTATCGGGCTGGTAGGGGCCAAGCAGGACATCGTGGAGGACCTGGGCCTTGTCCGCTCCTTCAATAAGGAAGACGACCTCCCTGCCCTGGTTGATGACCGGCCAGGTAAGGGTGATGCGCCAGGTGTCCTTCTGCGGAACACGGTTAGCGGTGGCAATGTCGGTAAGGTTGTTGATCGCTTCGGTATGCGGGAAGAGCGACGCGGTATGACCATCGTCGCCCATGCCGAGCAAGACGAGGTCGAAGGTCGGCGTCTCGGCTCCCTCCAACTTGAAGCTGTTGCGGATGGCGGACTCGTAGCGGGCGGCGGCGACCTCGGGATCGAGTTCGCCTTCGATGCGGTGGATTTGCGCCGTGGGAAGCGGGACCTTCGAGAGCATGGCTTCGTTGGTCATGCGGTAGTTAGAGTCCGCGTCGGTGGGCGGGACGGAACGCTCGTCGACCCAGTAGAGGTCGAGCTTGTCCCACGGAATCTGTTTGAGAAATGGCTGGGCGGGATCGGCGAGCAGAGCAAACATCGCTTCCGGAGTGGTGCCGCCGGAGATGGCAATGCGGGCGCGTCCCCTGGTCTGAACAGCGGAGGCCGCCGCGTTGGCAAAGAGGTGTGCCCCGGCATGGGCAACAGCGTCAGGCGTGGGGAAGATGCGGTAGGTAATGTTGACGGGACGGGGCATTCTTCAACTCCTGGCTGTTGGATTTCGTTAAAGGCTCGAAGCGAAGAGCATTTTTAGATGCATCGCCGTCGCTTCTCAAACGAAAAAAGCACAGTATTCTCTCCACTGCGCCTTGCCCGGTCGAGATGACGGCTTCCTTGCCTCCAGGCTGAAAGAGGCATTTAAAGTTTGCGCCACTTGCGGTTTTCCGATTCAAGCAGGGCATCGGCGCCCGATGGCCCCCAGCTTCCGGCAGCGTAGTTGGGGAAGTCCTTGACCGGATCCTTGGCCCAGGCTTCAAGAATAGGCGTCATCAGCGCCCACGTGGCCTCGACTCCGTCACGATGGGCAAAGAGGGTGCCGTCGCCCAGCATGGCATCGAGCAAAAGGCGCTCATAGCCGTTGGCGGAGGACTTGCCGAAGGCCTCGGCGTAGCTGAAGTCCATGTTGACGGGGCTGATGTTCATGCCCTGGCCGGGCACCTTGGCTCCGAAGCGGAGAGCGATGCCCTCATCGGGCTGAATGCGCATGGAGATGATGTTCGGCTCGACGTTGCCGGCCTTGCCGTCCTTGCCCTTAAAGAGCAGCAGCGGCGGCTGCTTGAACTGAATGGTGATCTCGGTGACGCGCTTGGCCAACCGCTTGCCCGCGCGAATGTAGAAAGGGACACCGGCCCAGCGCCAGTTCTCGATCTCAAGGCGCAGAGCGGCATAGGTCTCGGTGTGCGAGCGCGGATGGACGCGATCTTCCTGGCGATAGCCGATGGCGGGCTTGCCGTCGACGGTGCCGGGGCCGTACTGCCCGCGAACGGTGTCCGCGGGGTGGATGGGCTGAATCGCCTTCCACACCTTGACCTTCTCGGCGCGCACGGCCGAGGCCTCGAAGGAGACGGGCGGCTCCATGGTGACAAAGCTGAGCAGTTCCATGACGTGATTCTGGACGACGTCGCGCAGCGCGCCGGCGGTCTCGTAGAAAGGCCCGCGGCCCTCGATGCCGATGCTCTCAGCCGCGGTGATCTCGACGTGATCGATGTAGTTGCGGTTCCAGACATTCTCGAAGATGCCATTGGCGAAGCGGAAGACGAGGATGTTCTGGACGGTCTCCTTGCCGAGATAGTGGTCGATGCGGAAGATCTGATCCTCGTCGAAGACCTTGTTGACCTCGTCGTTGAGGGCGCGGGCCGATTCGAGGTCGTGGCCGAAAGGCTTCTCGATAATGGTGCGGACCCAGTTTTTCTTGCCATCGGCGGAGACGTCCTGGCTGGGCTTGGACATGCCGTGCTGGCCGAGGAAGTTAATGATGTCTGAAAAGTATTCAGGCGCTGTGGCGAGGTAGAAGAGCCGGTTGCCGCGGGTGCCGAACTTCTTGTCGATCTTAGTAAGCAGCTTGTTGAGCGCGTCGTAGCCGTTGGCATCGTCAAAGTTCATGGCGTGGTACTGGATCTTGTCGATGAAGGGGGCCAGTTTGGGGTCGGATTCGTCGACTCCTCCGCCGGCGACGATGCCCTCCTTCATATCCGGGGCGAAGCTGGATTCAAGCGGGCGGCGGGCGACGCCGACGACGGCGAAGTTCTCGGGCAGAAGATTGGCCTGCTCCAGGTGATAGAGCGCGGGCAGGAGTTTGCGCTTGGTCAGGTCGCCGGAGGCGCCGAAGATGACGACGACGCAGGGCTCGGGCTTACGCTCGGGCTGCGGGCTGACACGGTCGACGGCAGGCGTGATGTGGGTTTCGTTGGGCATTGTCAATTTACCTCTCGTGCTTTGATTAGGCTTTTCTGAGGGTCTGAAAAATTTTGGCGGCTTAGGTTTTTTTGACGTCGTGGCCACCAAAGGCGCCGCGCATGATGGAGATCATCCGATCGGTGAAGTTGTTCTCCTCGCGCGAGCGGAGGCGGCGGATGAGCGACTCGGTGATGACCGGGGCGGAGATGTTGAGATCGATTGCCTCGGTGACGGTCCAGCGGCCTTCGCCGGAGTCGGGCACCCAGGCCTCCAGCCCTTCGAGAGTGGGGTTTTTGTCGAGCGCAGCGGCGGTGAGGTCGAGCAGCCAGGAGCGAACAACCGAACCCTTCTGCCAGATGTGCGAGATCTGGTTGAGGTCGAGATCGAGCTCGGTCTTGGCCTTGAGGATGGAAAAGCCCTCCGCGTAGGCCTGCATGAGACCGTACTCGATGCCGTTGTGAACCATCTTGACGAAGTGGCCCGCGCCGGAGGGGCCGACGTGTCCCCAGCCCTCGGTCTTGCCCGGGGCGAGCGTCTCGAAGATGGGGGTGAGGCGCTCGACGGGCTCCTTGTCGCCACCGATCATGAGGCTGTAACCCTCTTTGAGACCCCAGACGCCGCCGGAGGTGCCGCAGTCGACGAAGTGGAAGCCCTTGGCCACAACTTCGTTGTGACGACGCTGCGTGTTCTTGTAATTGGAGTTACCACCGTCAATAATGGTGTCGCCCTTCTGCATCAGCGGTTCAAGCTGAGCAATGGTCTGGTCGACGGGATCGCCCGAGGGAACCATGATCCAGATGGCACGGGGCGCAGCGAGATTCTTGACCAACTCTTCGAGAGAATTGACGCCAAGCGAGCCGGCAGCGGTAAGTTTCGCAGTCGCTTCCTTGTTGAAGTCGAAGCCGACGACCTTGTGGCCGGCGAGGCGGAGACGCTCCGCCATATTGAAGCCCATTTTGCCGAGTCCGACGATTCCCAGTTCCATGATGCGATCCTTTCGGTTACTAGACGGTAATGCCGAGTTGAGCGAGTGAGGTGCGAAGCTGCGCGGGGGATTCGAAGTGAATGGCCTGCATGCCAAATGCGCGGGCGGCAGCGCAGTTTTCCTGCTTGTCGTCGATAAAGAGGGATGTCTCGCGCGGAAAGCCCGAGATGTCGATGGCCGCGCGGTAGATGTCCGGCAGCGGCTTCATCTCGTGAACATAGCCGGAGCAGATGAAGTAATCGAAGTACCGGCGAAGGCCGAAGGCGTCCAGGCGATGGGCGTTGAGTTCGCGGGACTCGTTGTTGAGGGTGGAAAGCCGGTATTGGCCGGAGTCTTTCATGGAGGCGAGAAGGTCGAAGCACTCCTGATGGAGCACTTTGCTCTCGGCGCAGACGAGAGACCACAGTGAATCGAAGGTCAGTTTGAGGCCGGGATTGGTTTCAAGGACGGTCTGCGCGAAGAAGTCCTGGGCGGTGATAAGACCGCGCTCCCAGTAGTAGTTAACCTCATCCTGAATGGCCTCGTAGGCAGTGAGATCGACACCGAGAGAGTCGAGGACGCGGCCGCGCTGCTTCGAGTCCCAACCGTTGGTGAGCAGAACTCCGCCGATGTCCCAGAAGATGGTCTTGATGGAGAGAAGGCTCACTCGCCCTCCGGGAAGTCTGCGCCGACGGTGGTGGACTCCCACGCGGCGATCTCTTTTTGCCAGGCGTCGAGCTTTTCGCGGAGGCGCTTCAAAGCACTGGCTCCCAACAGGAGGCGGAGCGGCGGGTTGGGCGATTCGACGACGGCGATCATGGCACGGACAGCGCGGAGAGGGTCGCCGGGCTGCTTGCCGTCCTGGTCGTCCATATAGCGGCGCGCATTGCCCGCAGTGGCGTCATAGTCCGCGATCCGATTTGCGGCTTCGACGCCGGAGCGGCCGAGAAAGTCGGTGCGGAAGGGGCCCGGTTCGATGGCGGTGACGTGGATGCCGAGAGGACCGACCTCGGCGGCAAGCGCCTCGGTGAGGCCCTCGACTGCAAACTTGGTGCTCTGGTAATAGCCCCAGCCCGGCGAGGCGGCGAGGCCGCCAATTGAAGAGAGATTGAGGATATGTCCGCTGCGCCGCTGGCGCATGTGGGGAAGCAACTCCTGGGTAACGCGGATGAGGCCGAAGACATTGGTATCGTAGACGGGCATGAACTCGTCTTCGGTGGCCTCTTCGATGGCTCCGGCGATACCGTAACCTGCATTATTGACGAGCACATCGACCGGAGCGAAGCCGGTAACGGCCTGCGCAACGACCGAATGGATCTGGGCAGCATCGGTGACGTCGAGAGCGAAAACTCTGGCCTTGCCGGGATACTTCTCTTCAAGATCCGCGATCTTGTCGAGCCTGCGCGCCGTGGCCACGACCTTGCCGCCGGACTTGAGCACCTCTTCAGCGAGAAGGCGGCCAAAGCCGGTCGAGGCTCCGGTGATGAACCAGGTGCGGGATGTGGTGATGTTTGCCATGTGCTTTCAGATGCTTTTGCGGGTGCTTTCGGCTCGGCGTCGGGCGCGGGTCACGCCACACCATATAAAAATCGGCCTCGGTTTACGACGCGAGAGTCGTTCCCGCGGCGTCGGGCATGTACTCTTTTTCGATGGCTTTGACCTTGTTGAGACGGCGGACAAAACGAGGCTCGGAGGCGATGAAATTAGCCTTGAGATAAGCGTCGACACACTCGTAAGCGAGCGCGGAGCCGATGATGCGCGCGCCGAGGACGAGAACGTTCATCTCGTCGTGCTCGACTCCCTGATGGGCCGAATAGGTGTCGTGGCACATGCCGGCGCGGACGCCGGGCATCTTGTTGGCGGCGACGCAGACGCCTACGCCGGAGCCGCAGATGAGGATGCCGCGCTCGACCTTGCCGGCCATAAGAGCCTTGCCGACGAGGAGGGCAAAGTCGGGATAGTCGGACGGTTCGGTGTTATAGGCGCCGAGGTCCTCGACCTCGTGGCCCTGCTTGCGGACGTAATCGCGCACTTCTTCTTTGAGGGGAAAGCCGGCGTGGTCGGAGGCGATGGCGATTTTCATTTGAACTACCTCTTTTTTCCGTGATTTTGAATGTAGATTCAGATTGAAGGACGGACACTGACAAAAGCGGATCGGCGTTGCAGCAGTTGCAGTAATAGAGTCGTTAGTAGTCCTGCTCCAGCTCCCAATCGTCCTCGGGAGGGACGCTGTCTTCGTAGGTCGGCTGCAAAGAAGTGAAGCGCTCCTCTTTGGGCGACTCTTCGTTTTTCCGCACCATCTCGCGTTCGCTGTTGACCATAACTTTCTCCGGCAGATACTTCGACGTGCTGATGCAGCGAAGCGGAGCCACCAGGCTCCGCTTCGCTTTGCTGCTTACTTTTTGACCAGCTTCTTTGCGTGCTCGACGACGTTGGCTACATTGAAGCCCAGCTTGTCCATCGCGATCGGCCCAGGGGCCGATGCGCCGAAGCGGTCCAGCCCGATGACAGCCCCGTTGTGGCCGACGTACTTGTACCAGCCCATGGTAGCTCCGGCCTCGACTGCCAGCTTGGGAGTGCTCTCCGGCAACAGCTTGGCTTTGTAGGCATCCGATTGCTCATCGTAGATCCTGAAGCTGGGCATGGAGACGACGGAGGCATTGATTCCCTGCGACTTCAGCTCTTCGGCGGCCTTGAGGACGAGGGCGACCTCGGAGCCGGTGGCAATGAGGATGATGTCCTTGCCACTGTTGTCAAGAGCGTAAGCGCCCTTCTTCACGCCTTCGTGCACCTTGTACTTTTCGGCGTCGAGGACGGGGAGATCCTGCCGGGAGAGGGCCATGAAGCTGGCGCTCTTGCGCTCGAGGGCAAGCTGCCAGCAGGCAGCGGTCTCGTTGGCGTCCGCCGGACGGAAGTCGGTGAACTGCGGGATAGCCCGCAGAGCCATCAGGTGCTCGACCGGCTGGTGCGTGGGTCCGTCTTCGCCGAGACCGATGGAGTCGTGGGTAAAGACGAAGAGGGAGTGGACAGACATGAGCGCGGCCAGCCGGAGGGCCGGACGGGCGTAGTCCGAGAAGACAAAAAATGTAGAGCCGAAGGGGATCAGGCCGCCGTGGGCCGCCATGCCATTGACCATGGCGCACATGCCGAACTCGCGGACGCCGAAGAAGACGTTGCGGCCCTTGGGGTCGACGTGGAAGCTGGGCGAGTCCTTGAAGATGGTCTTGGTCGAAGCAGTGAGGTCGGCTGCGCCGCCGAAGAGCTCGGGGACAACGCTCTCGATGGCGTTCATGACAATCTGACCGGCGTTGCGAGTTGCAACAGGCTTGTCGGTCGGGAAGACGGGGATCTTCTTCTGCCAGTCCTTCGCCAGCTCGCCCTTGACGACACGCTCGAACTCGCCCGCGGGCTCGGGATAGGCCTTCTTGTACTCTGCAAAATCGCTGTTCCACTCTTCGTGGGCCTTCTTGCCGCGGGACTTGGCAGTGTTCCAGTTGGCGCGGGCTTCTTCGGGAACGTAGAAGGTCTTGTCCTCGGGCCAGCCGAGATTCTTCTTGGTGGCCTTGACGTTGTCGGCGCCGAGGGCTTCGCCGTGAACCTTGCTGGTGCCGGCCTTGGGGCTGCCGTATCCGATGACGGTGCGGACGCGGATCAGCGAGGGGCGGGTGGTCTCGGCCTGCGCTGCACGGATGGCGGCTTCGAGGGCGACGAGGTCGTTGCCGTCGTGAACGATCTGGACGTGCCAGTGATAGGCCTCGAAGCGCTGCGTGACGTCTTCGGTGTAGCTGAGTTCGGTGGGACCGTCGAGGGAGATGAGGTTGTCGTCATAGAGGACGATGAGCTTGCCGAGGTTCAGCGTGCCGGCCAGCGAGGCGGTTTCGTGGGAGATGCCCTCCATCAGGTCGCCGTCGCCGCAGAGGACGTAGGTATGGTGGTCGACGACCTTATGGCCGTCGCGGTTGTAGACGGCTCCAAGATGCTTCTCGGCGGTGGCGATGCCGACGGCCATGCCGAAGCCCTGGCCGAGCGGGCCGGTGGTCACTTCGACGCCCGGCGCTTCGCCATACTCCGGATGGCCGGGGGTGTGCGAGCCCCACTGGCGAAACTGCTCGAGCTGGGCCATGGGCAGATTGTAGCCGGAGAGGTGCAGCGAGCCATAGAGCAGGGCCGAGGCGTGGCCATTGGAGAGGATGAAGCGGTCGCGGTCGATCCACTTGGGGTCGGCGGGGTCGTGCTTCATGATCTTGTGATAGAGCAGATAGGCGATGGGGGCGCAGCCGAGAGGGGCGCCGGGGTGGCCGGACTTGGCCTTTTCAACGGCGTCGACGGCGAGGAAGCGGAGGGCGTTGATAGAGAGCTGATCTAACGCATGTTGCTTGTCTGACTGCTGCTGGTCGCTCATTCTTTTCCTTTTTCTCGTGTGGAGAGACGCGGCTCGGGGCGGCGAATCTGCTGTTCGATGATTTTGGTCGTTCAATAACAGTGTAGCAAGCGGGACGGGGGTTGCCCCATCCTCAGGATTTGAGGGTCACGGACGGTGATTCGGTGGCTGCGGACGGCGGAATGACGGTCACTTCGAGATTTTTGCCAAACCAGCGGTCCTGCTGGTTCTGGTCCTGGCTCGGCCAGCAGATGGTAAAGATGACCGTGCTGCCCTGGCCGGCGGTCGTGGGGATGTCGGCAAAGTGGCCGATGCTTCCCAGGCTGCACGAGTCCAGGTGACGAACAGTGGCCCAGCCGTCGAAGGTATAGACAATGCGGAAGCGGGCACGGTCCACGATGCGGAGGGTGAAGCCGGCCGGAATGGAGGAGATGGGACGCCCGGTCTGGAAGATCTCGACCTGACTGATGAAGGTGCGTTTTCCCGGAGGCACGGCATATCGCTCCTCGACGACGGAGATGCGGTCGAAGATCTGACCGTCGGTGACCGAGCGCAACAGCTTGAGATACTCGGAATGCGCCCAGACGAGGGGTTGGGCGGAGCCAGCGGACTTGCCGAAGTACATGCCTTCGGAGGGCAGATCGGCATAGTCCCAGACCTGCTCGGGGAGCATGCCTCCCATGGAGCTGAACTTCTCGAAGGCAGCGATGAGCGGAGCGACGGTGCGGCCTGCGGCCAGCTCGTAGTGGGCGCGCTCGCCGGTGAGCAGGGGCCACGCGCGGCCCTGTCCCCAGCCTTCGTAAGGACCGCCGTCTTTTTTCTGGCCGTAGCCGTCGTGGTTGTAGCGGCGCCAGCAGGGGCCGTAAGGCGTGTCGCGCTTGAGGACGGCGTCGACGACCTTGAGTGAATCGACGATGAGAGGGTCGTCGGCGCGGCGGATGCCGTAGCGCACCAGTTCGAGGAAGCCCGCATCGACGACCTCGCGGGCCTCGAAGTCCTGCTTTTCGCCGGGACCGCGGTTATTGATATGGATTTGACCGGGCGCATTCTGGTCGTTGTAGAAGGGCTCGCCCGGGGCAGGTGGGCGTATCCGCATGTAGTGATATTTGACGTCGGGATGGAGGACGCCGTCGCTGGTGGTCGTCCACTCATCGAGGTGAGCTTCGATCCAGTCGGCATAGCTTTCGAGGAAGGAGGCCAGCTCGTCGGACTCCTTGGCGCGGGCGATGTCAGCGGCACAGATGAGGCCGGAGATGACGGCGGCGAGCGTGGAGGGGGAGTACCCCGCGGTCTCCTCCCAGCGCTCCTGCTGGGTGAGCGGAGCATAGCAGACCAGAAAAGCTGCGGCACGCTCGACCAGCGGAAAGACGTCGAAGTTCCCCAGGCCATTCGCCCTCCAGAGCCGCCAGGCGAGCATGATGGGGAAGGCTACCTCGTCGAGCTGGATGCCGGACCAGTAAGGGGTGCCGTCGATCCAGAAGTTCTGGGCGAAGCTGCCGTCGGTGCGCTGGGTGCAGGCGAGGTAGACCAGGGCGCGGAGGGCGGTTTCGGTGTCTCCGCAGGCGAGCAGCGCGGTCGCCGACTGGATCATGTCGCGAGTCCAGACAAGATGGTAGCCGCCAAGATCGGAGTCGCCCTTGGACGCTCCCCAGGGAATGGAGGCGGAGGCGATGAAAGCGCCTGAATACGTCTTGTCCTCGTGGGAGAGGATGACGTTATGGCTGATGTTGGCGAGACGGCCGCCATCGGTCGAGGCCACGGCGATGAGCTTGGGCGAATCGACGCGGAGCCATTGCTCGATGAAGCGCTCGCGGTGGGACTGGTAAGGAGTGGCGAGAGTCTGCATCATGCAGGCGAGTGCGGCGTGATGGCCGTCGCCTAATGCGATGGAGATGGTGAATTCGCGCTCGCGGGCGATGTCGATCTCTCCCATGATGGCGATGTTGCCGTCGAGCGCCTGGCCGAAGTGCCAGTCCATGCTCATATCGGTGGCAAGATCCTGGTAACCGTCGCTGGAGCCGACGTAGCCGCAGGAAGAGCGCGTGAATCCGCAACTGACGCCCATGGCGAGCGAGAGATTGCCCTTCCATGCGAGCAGGCAGCGCTGACCGGCGATCTCGATGGAACGAGCGGAGTTACCGGCGCCTCCGCCGTCGAGGTGCGGCGCCAGCAGAGCGTAGCACTTGAGGCGGGAGAGAACGGCGTCGTCACCGGTGATCTTGACGTGCATCAGCACGGCTGGACGATGCGGGTCGCTGATGAACTCCTTGGTGACGGTGTAGCGGCCGCGGGGATCGGCGGCGACGACGCGAACGGCGGGCGCGTTGGGATGGATGTAATGGAGATCGTAGTTGAAGTCGCGCTTCTCTTCGTGGAGGAAGGTTTCGCCGTCGGTAAAGAGCAACTCCATGTCGCGCATCTGCGGACGGTCGATGGTCGGATAGTAAATTTCGTTGAGGATGCCGTGGGAGAGGGTGAACCAGACCCGGCTGGCGGCGGCATAGGCAGTGGAGACGGCGTCCTTCTGGCTGGAGGTCCAACGGGGCTCGAGGCCAGGGGAGCCAAACGCTGGCCCCGCATCGTCGAGCCAGCGGTAGGCGGCGGCAAGATCGCTCATTGCATCATTATGACCCTAAAAGCCCCGGATATGCCCTGAACGCATGATGAAGAAGAGAGGAATGGGCCGGGTGCGCTATGATTCGAGGGTCGAATGGATTTGCCAATGGCATCGCAAGATGCCTGGGCGGCATCCAAACAAGAGTGAACTTGCCAGCGATATGACTGAACCTGGCCAAAACAACAAAAAGCGACAGGAGAACAACCGTGGCCTACGAACTACCCCCTTTGCCCTATGACTATGCGGCACTTGAGCCCTACATCGACGAAGCGACGATGAAGCTGCACCATGACAAGCATCATCAGGCTTATGTCACCAACCTGAACGGCGCGGTAGAGAAGCACCCGGAACTGGGCAAAAAGACTCCCGAAGAGCTGCTTAAGGATTTGGCCAGCGTTCCCGAGGACGTGCGCACCACGGTTCGCAACAATGGTGGCGGACATGTAAACCACACCATGTTCTGGCAGATCATGAAGCCCAAGGGCGGCGGCGAGCCGAGCGGCGCGATTGCCCAGCAGATCAAGGCTGACTTTGGATCGTTCGAGGACTTCAAAAAACAGTTCAACGAAGCGACCGCCAAGCAGTTCGGTTCGGGCTGGGGCTGGGTGATCTTCGAAGGCGGCAAGCTGAAGGTTGTGACCTCGGCCAACCAGGACAACCCGATCTCGCAGGGTCATTACCCGATTCTGGGCAACGACGTGTGGGAGCACGCCTATTACCTGAAGTACCAGAACAAACGCGCGGACTACCTTGCCGCATGGTGGAACCTTGTGAACTGGGATGAAGTAAACAAGCGGTTTGAGACAGCGAAGAAGTAAACCGTCTGGATGGAGCAAAAGGGGCTGCCCGTGTGGGCGGCCCCTTTTTGCGTCTTCCTATATCCGCTAACCGTATCGTAATAAAGAAGATTCTGGAGGCAGCGTGAGCGGAAAACAGGTGACGCGGCGGGAGATGTTGCAGGTCTCGGCTTTGGCGACGATGGGAATGGTGTTGGAGTCGAAGGCGGCGTGGGGACAGGCCCGAATTCCAGTGGTAACAACGACCTCGGGAAAGGTTCGCGGGTTTGTTCAGGATGGAGTGAACGTCTTCAAAGGAATCTCCTATGGAGGCGATACGGCGAAGTGCCGGTTTATGCCTGCGGCAAGACCGCTTCCCTGGACGGGAGTGCGTGATGCGCTGGCGTTCGGGCCGCAGGCTCCGCAACCGATCCATGCACGGAGTGGCCGGTCGGCCTTTGCACCGCTCGACGAGACAAACCCGGTCAACAGCGAGGATTGCCTGCACCTGAATGTGTGGACGGCCGGATTGCGCGACGGTCGGAAGCGGCCGGTGATGGTCTATATCCACGGAGGAGCCTACAGCAGCAGTTCGAGCAACGGGCCGGTCTACGATGGCATTCGACTGGTGAAGCGCGGCGACGTCGTCGTGGTGACCATGAACCACCGTCTGAATCTCTTCGGATACATGTATCTGGCAAAACCTGACGGCACAGAGTTCGCCGACAGCGGCAATGTGGGCCAGCTTGACCTGGTGCTGATGCTCGAGTGGGTGCGCGATAATATCGCCGAGTTTGGCGGCGATCCTTCGCGGGTGATGATCTTCGGACAGAGCGGCGGCGGCGCGAAGTGCGCAACGCTGATGGCCATGCCGGCTGCCAGAGGCTTGTTTCATCGAGTTGCAACCATGAGCGGGCAGCAGTTGACGGCAAGGACGCAGGAACATGCCACCGAGTCAGCAGAGGCAGTCCTTGCGGCAATCGGGCTATCGCGAACGAATCTCGAAGATATTCGTGACCCACGCAAAGTTCCGATGGAAAAACTGGTGGCAGCGATGCACGCGGGGAGATACTTTGGGCCGGTGCTCGATGGCCGGGCGCTGCCGCGTGACCCGTTCGCGCCGGACGCTCCCGCGATCTCGGCAGACGTGCCAATGATTCTGGGCAATACGCACGACGAGACCCGCCTGCTGATCGGAGGGTCAGACGCTCGGCTGTTTTCGCTCACATGGCAGGAGTTGCCGGAGCAGTTGGAGCGGTACCGGCAGTTTCTGGGGACGATGAAGAGCGCTGATATCGTTGCGGACTATCGCAAGTGGTATCCCACTTCTTCTCCCAGCGACGTTTTCTTTGCGGTGACGACAGCGTTCCGAAGCTGGCATGGCATGGTGATCGAGAGCGACCGGCGAGCAGCGCAGCGGGGGCCGACGTGGGCCTATAACTTTGCTTGGAAGTCGCCGATTGATGGTGGAAAATGGGGCGCTCCGCACACGATGGATATCCCGTTCGCTTTCGACAACGTGGAGATTGCAGCGTCGATGACCGGTGGAGGAGCCGACGCTCAGAAGGTGGCGGATCAGGTAAGCGAGACGTTCATTGAATTTGCCCGGACGGGCAATCCGGACAACAAGGCGATTCCGAAGTGGCCGCGATACGATCTGGCGAAGAGACCGACGATGGTATGGGATCTGATCTCTCGCGTGGAGGATGATCCTCGCGGAGAGGAGCGGAAGTTGATCGCCGATGCCCCTTACTTGCAACCGGGAACGTAAAAATGGCTGGGCGATGCCTTGTGAGCAGCGCCCAGCCGTTTTTATGAGAGCTGCGATTATTCGCTGGAGCCCTTGCGGGGGCGGCGGTTTGCCTGGAGAACCTTCTTGCGCAGGCGGAGTGATTTGGGTGTCACTTCGACCAGTTCGTCGTCGGCGATGAACTCGATGCACTGTTCCAGGGTGAGGTTCTTGTAGGGTACAAGCCGGACCGCGTCGTCTGAGCCCGAGGCGCGCATATTCGAGAGCTTCTTCTCCCGAACGCAGTTGACGTCGAGATCGTTGTCGCGGCTGTGTTCGCCGACGATCATTCCTTCGTAGACCTCCACGCCATCGCTGACGAAGAGAACTCCGCGATCCTGCAGGCCTTCAAGAGCATAGGCGGTCGTGGTTCCCTGCCGGTCGGAGATGAGCGCGCCGGAGAGGCGCTGCGGAATCTCGCCCTGATAGGCGACGTAGCCGTCGAGAATCGAGTTCATGATGATGGTGCCGCGCGTCTCGGTCAGCATCTCCGAGCGAAGGCCGATGAGGCCGCGGCTGGGAATGCGGAAGTCCATGCGGACGCGGCCTGAGCCGTGATTGACCATCTTGGTCATCTCGCCTTTTCTGGGCCCGAGACGCTCGATGACGGTGCCGACGAAGTTCTCGGGAACGTCGATGGAAAGCTGCTCGACCGGTTCCATGAGCTGATCGTCGATGCGCTTGGTGACGATCTCGGGACGGCTGGCCATCAGTTCGAAGCCTTCGCGGCGCATCATCTCGATGAGAATGCCGAGTTGAAGTTCACCGCGGCCGAGGACCTTGAAAGAGTCCGGCGATCCGGTCTCTTCCATCTTGAGCGAGACGTTGGTGAGCAACTCTTTCTCCAAGCGGTCGCGGAGATTGCGCGAAGTGACAAATTTGCCTTCGCGCCCGGCAAAGGGCCCGTTATTGACGTTGAACTGAATGGCAATGGTGGGATCGTCGATGGTGATCTGCGGCAGCGGTTGCGGATCTTCGACATCGCAGAAGCTCTCGCCGATGAAGATGCCGGGGATGCCGGCGATGGCGACGATATCCCCAACCTGAGTCTCATCGATGTCGGTGCGCTTCAGGCCGGAGAAGCTGAAGAGTTTGGTGATCTTGTGCTTGGTGAAGGTGCCGTCCATCTTGGCGACGCTGTACTCCTGGCCGGTGCGCATGGTGCCGTTGAAGACGCGGGCGATGGCGAGGCGGCCTAGATAGTCGGAGTAATCGAGGTTGGTGACCAGAATCTGGAGGGTGCCTTCGGGATCGCCCTTGGAGACGGGAATGGTTTGAATGATCTGTTCGAAGAGCGGCTGGAGGTCGGTGCCGGGGACGTTGAGATCCTTGGTGGCCGTCCCCTGTTTGCCGTTGGTGTAGAGAACCGGGAAATCGAGGACGGACTCGTCGGCATCGAGGTCGATGAAGAGGTCGTAGACCTCGTTGAGGACCTCCTGGGCGCGGGCGTCGGGGCGGTCGATCTTGTTGATGACGACCATCGGGGTGAGACCGGCTTCGAGGGCCTTCGAGAGCACATAGCGGGTCTGCGGAAGGGGGCCTTCGGAGGCATCGACGAGAAGGACGACGCCGTCGACCATCTTGAGGGCGCGCTCGACCTCTCCGCCGAAGTCGGCGTGGCCCGGGGTATCGACGATGTTGATCTTGTTGTCGTGATAGTAGAGGGCGGTATTCTTGGCCAGAATGGTGATGCCGCGCTCTCTTTCCAGATCGTTCGAGTCCATGACGCGTTCGGCGACGGCTTCGTTGGAGCGGAAGGTGCCGGACTGGCGGAGCATGGCGTCGACTAGAGTGGTCTTGCCATGGTCGACGTGGGCGATGATGGCGATGTTGAAGATGGGCTTAACGGCGACTGCGGTAGAGTTGCTCACTGCTTTGGATGTCCTGTCTGTGCGCTTGGGGATGAGGCAAAGGATGGAAATGCGCTTCAAACAGTTTACCGCAGTCGGGCGATAAGCGGATAGGTTCGTTTCACTCAGATTCAGGAGAGAATTCCGCGTCGAGCGGCTGGTAATAGCGGGCTTCGGGGTGAGCGCAGCCCTGGCAGATGATTTGTCCGTTAATTTCTACCTGACGGTCATAGTTGATGCCCTCGCCACAGACGGCGCAGGCGATACGTGCGGACTTGTAGCCGGGAAGCTCGCGAGCGTGCATGGGGACGGAAACCCACTGCTCGGAAAAGAGTTCCTCCTCGGGGAGTTCGCGGTAAGCGATCATCTGCTGCTGGTTCTTATTTTCGATCTGCGGGTAGAGGTCGCGGGCTCGCTGTTTCGACGACTCCAGCGCGGCGATGCGGATGGCCTTCTCGGCCTGAAGATCGACGAAGGTTGCGGCCATCTTTCCCCAATCGCGGAACTTGAGCGCCCGCTTGCCCAGGCGGCAGCCGGTGACGACGGCGATGGCGTCGGTAGCGCAGCGGTCGATCTCGACAAAGGTGACAAGACGCTTACGGTCAGCTCCCCTTGGGTCTTCGATGCCGAGGCGCCGGCAGCCGAGCATCGCCATGCGGACGCCGAGGATCTGTCCGGCGCAGAGATGGCCGTGGGCGATTTCGGCTTCGCGGAGAAGAGACTCGAAGTCCTGCATGGGGTGATGATACTGCGTGAGGCTCTGACATTTTCAACTCTCGTTAGAGAGTTCAGGCCCTGGAGTCGGCATACTTCAGCGCTTCTTCCACGGCTTTGCGGGCGCGCTTCTCGCGGGCCTCGGGACTTTGGTAATAGAAGATGCCGAGCAGGTGGCCGCGGCGCTGCACCGGCGTCATGGCATCCCAACCGGCGCGGGCCTTCGGATAACGGGTGAACTGCATCTGCAGGATGGGCGGTAGTTCACGCTCGCCTTCCATAGCGAGCATCATGCGCTCAGCAGTCTGCTCGGCGCGACGGAGGCGGGCTGCGGGGCTTTTCGGAGTGCTGATGAGACGGAAGATATCGGCATGGGCAGAGGGGCTTAGCTGCTCATACCATTTTTTGAGCGCGAGGTGCTGCTTGAGGAGTCTGGCCAGCTCAGACGGCGCTGAAGTCGCACGCGGTTCGAGATCGGGTTCGAGGATGACCTCGACCATGCCGCCGACGCCTGCGCCTGCGCCCTTCTGCATCTGCTTATTGACCAGCAAAAAGTGGCCGTCCTGTGCAGAGCCGAAGAGCGATGTGCGGAATGCAAAGCCGTTGACCGTGCCTTTGACGCGGAGGCGGTTGCGCGTCTTCCATACCCTGGCAACGTCGAAGGGCAGCCGGACGATGACCCAGTTGAGGCTGGGGTAGGGTTCGAGCAGACCGCGAAACTTCTTTGCTGTGTCCATACGGCCGCATTGCTCTCGAGGCTTAATATTGCCGGCTGAGTGCCCGGTGAATCTTCCGGTCGGTCTTGTACTGGCTGAGGGCGTAGACGGCCCAGATGGTCGCCGGAATCCAGCCGAGCACGGTGATCTGCAGGACGAGGCAGACGATTCCGGCAAAGGGTCTTCCGATGGTGAAGAAGGTCAGCCAGGGGAAGAAGAATGCGATGACAAGTCTCATGGACAGGCCTTTCGTCTGGATTCGTCCGCTTGCGTCAGCAGGCAGAATTGCGGGCGGTGCTACCGCCCATTATAGAGAGATACGCAGGCGCGAGCCGTTAGTTCTCGTCGGAATTGTCACCCTCTTCGACAAGCGAACTGGAGCCGAGAACATCGTAGGTGGTGGCTTCGCCGCTGGTGGGCTGGATAGTGACGCGCATGGGCAGGCGCTGCCACTTCGCCGGCTGGCATACGGGGATGAAGTGATTGGCCTGCGGCCATCTGCCGATCTGCTTCTGCACGACGGCGCGGCGCGCCCCCAACTGGGCGACGATAGCGTAAAGGCCGCCGCGGGCCGTGGTTGCGATGCCGCAGTAAGCTGCGTAATCGCGGAACCAGACGACATTCGAGACCGTAGAGTCAAAGTCAGGAAGATGCAGCGCCGTGATGTGGCCGGTAGTGCGGTCGACCATGAGCCAGGGGCCCGGCTCCCAGACCCAGCGGGGAGCGGAGTCGGAAGGCAGAGCGTCGTTGAGGCGCAGGGCGCGGCGAACGGTGAAGGTACGGTCGGTAACGTCGTGGAGCGGGCCGGTGGTCCACTCCTTCTGGCGATCATCGACATAGAGGGCACGGATATGCAGAGTCGAAGACTCGTCCGGCTTCGTCTCTGGCGTGGCATCGGTAGGGACGTAAGCAACGCGGCGGTTAGGGCCAAGCGTGACGGTGTGGACCTTGGGCGCTGCGAGAAGCCGTGCGGCCGGCAGCGCCATCAGGCACAGAAGCAGCGCGGGAAGAGATTTACGGAAGGCAGAAAGAATCAAAGCAGTACCTGCGTTTTGAGATGACTGCGGCATGGAGATTTCAAAGTGCTGCCATGCTAAATCGGCCCGCAACAGTTCGGAGCGCGGCGTGGTTGAAACTCGTAACACTTTTGTGGAGTGGAAGAAACAGGAGGATGTCCGGAAGAAAGTGGAGGAAAGGAAGAAGAACCTTCCAAGTCAATGGAAGGCGCATAAAATCTGTGGATTTCGTTGACCTCTACGTCGTTGTGCATCCAAAATCCAGAGTAGTATCGTGGAATGAATGCGTGCTGCCGTCGTGGTGGCGCGTGCGATTTGCCCGCGGCGGGAATATTTAGCAGTACGAAAGGATAGAGAGAGATATGTGGAAACCGAATCAGCCCGGAAACAATAGCCCTTCAACTCCCGAACCAGTGCGTCCGACACCGGCGACGAGCCCGAGCTACGATGCCGGCCCGACGCGGCAGACGGGTGCAGGAAATGCGACGCCCGCCTCGGCGGTGCCCACGGGGGAGCAGGCGACGATCGGCAAATCCCTGATTGTCAAGGGAGAGTTGTCGGGTTCCGAGTCTCTGTACATCGACGGCAAGGTGGAAGGCGCAATCAATCTGCCGGGCAACCGCGTGACCGTGGGCCGCAACGGACAGGTCGCGGCGAACATCGTCGCCCGCGAGGTGGTGGTGCTGGGCAAGGTGCGCGGCAACTGCCAGGCAAGCGATCGGGTGGACATTCGCAGCGAGGGATCGCTGACCGGCGACGTCATCGCGGCACGAATTTCAATCGAAGATGGCGCGTTCTTCAAGGGCGGCATCGACATTCGCAAGCCGGGCGGCACCGATCTGAAGGGCGGGACAGCGACGAGTGTGGCCGCTACGTCCACTTCAGAGCCTGTGGCAGCCAAGGTTTAAGCTCAGTAGTGTTTTGTGAGGATGGCCTCGGCTTCGGCCGGGGCCTTTCTGTGTCTGAAACTAGATGTGTCCGAGATTGCGGACGAAGGCAAAGAGGATTGCGGCGGCCAGAGTCGCATAGATGGCAGGCTGTGGGAGCCGAGGCAAATGAAAGGGCTTGCGCTCAAGAAAGCGGCGGTAACAGAGCGCAGCGTAGATTGCGGCAGGCGGCATGAGAAGCGTGGTGAAGGCGTTGAGGCGAAGAGCTTCAAGAACATTGCCATGCAGAAGCGCCGCGAGGGCTCGGGTGGTCCCGCAACCGGGGCACTCGATATGAAAGTACTGATAGATGGGGCACTGCGGGTAAAAGGAGTACAGCGCGGGCGGGAAACGCAGGAGCATGGCCGCTATAAATCCGATGGCAGCCAGCGGCGCGGCAGCGCGGATGGCGCTTACACCCCGGCCGCATCGATGGACGGTCATCGCGCCTGGTTGCGGTAGCGTAGCGTCTCCTTCATCTCGTTGATGCGGTTGAAATGATATTGAAAATAAAGGCCGCCGAAGAAGAAGGTCATCACGCCGCCGAGACGAAGGCCGAGCGGCTCCGGGCCGTTGAAATGCCGTTCGAGCGAATTGCGCATGGAGAAGCGATAGACGATCAGGAAGACCAGGGCTGCCAGCGAGATGAGACCGGCCGTTGGAGAGGTATGTGGCGCACCGCCATGCATTCCCACTTTGATGTTGCCGGCAGAGCTTCCCAGATTGAGCAGCCAGAGTACAGCGTAGATAAGGAAATACATCATTGCCTTGGTGTCCGGTTGAACCTTCTTGATCCATAGCACCTGCACGAAATCCCAGGCAAGGGCGAAGAGCCCGCAGGTGAGAATCGCGAAGAGAAGGACAAGTCCCCAATGGAGATCGGGAGGATCAGGATAAGGAACGCCTGCCGGAGGCGCATAGGCATAGGGCGCGGAAGCCGCGTAGGCCGAAGGCGCGCCGAGTATCCGGGAGACGGGCAGCCACTCCGCCATGTCTTCGCTCTTCGCCATATCGGTATAGAGGATATGGCCGGAGGCGACGTAGCGCTGCAGGTCTTCAATCGTATAGGGGCCGTACATCTGGCCATTGCGTGATACCTGATATTGCATTGCGGACTCCTGAGATGGCTTGCGCGCCGTGCGCTAGGCGTAGAGAAGATGAAAACACGGAGCGCGGTTCCATACAACCCGTCTCCCCGAAATTGGGTGCCCATTGAAGGCGCCATCATTGTCATTTCCTTTTTGAAATAGTTTCCAAGTATTATCTCCACCCTGTATAAATTTGCTGGTGGAATTTAGCGAATTCCGGCAATGCATAAAGATGGGAACTCATTCATGAAGAAGATATTTGTAGCAGCTCTGGTTTCTTTTGTTTCGATGAGCGCAATGGCACAGCAGCCATGGCAGAAGATACAGATGCCGACAGCGGCCAGCGTGCAGCATGCCTGGATGAACCCGCCGTCGGAGTACGGCCCGGAACCCTACTATGGGTTGAATGGCGCGGTGAGCCAGGCGGTGATTGAGCGCGATCTGGATACGATGAAATCGCTGGGCTACCGTGCCGTGACCGTGCAGGCCGGCTACGGAATGCCGTTCGCCTACCTTTCGCCGGAGTATTTCAAATTCTTCCGCATGTTTGTAGAAGAGGCAAAGAAGCGCGACATGCGCGTCTGGATTGTGGACGATGCCGGATATCCGAGCGGATTTGCCGGCGGCAAGTTCACGCAGTTGAAGCCGGAACTACGGATGCAGGCTCTGGATGCGTCGCAAAAGATTCCCGCCAAGGGCGGCGATGTGGTGAAGCAGGCAGTGGGGCCGGATACGGTTGCCGTAACGGCGATCAACTCGGCTGACGGCGCTACTATAACGATCCCTGTTACGAATGGTGCCATTGCATGGACAGCTCCTGCAGGTGAATGGACCGTGATCGTAGTGGAGCATCAGTTCAGGACTTCGCCTACGCGGTCGGACACGAACCCCACGCGCAAGAAGGATGGGACGCAATCGCTTGAAGACTACATGAACCCGGCCGCGACAGCACAGTACCTCGAGTTCACGCATGAGCAGTACAAGAAGGCCGTGGGCGATGAATTCGGCAAGACGATCATGGGCTTCAGGGGAGACGAGCCCGACTACTCCATTGCCGGCCTGCCGTGGACGCCGAAGTTCTTCGCGCGTTTCGAACAGGTGAAGGGCTATGACATCAGGCCTTATGTCGCGGCGTTTCTACAGCCGAAGGGCGCAACGTTGACCGAGAAGGAGCGGCGGGCGAAGGCCGATTACTACGACGTATTCTCTCAGATGTTTCGCGATGGCTTCTTCAAGCCGCAGGGAGAGTGGTGCGCGGCGAACCATCTGGAGTACCAGGTGCATTTGAATCACGAAGAGATGGAGATGCAGTTGACGCGCAGCGAGGGTGAGTTCCTGCGCGATATGAAGTATGTGCAGGTGCCGGGGATCGATTCCATCTGGCACCAGATCTGGACCGACACCATCTCGGACTTCCCTCGGCTGGCCTCGTCGGCGGCGCATGTGTATGGACATCCGCGAGCGTTTACGGAGAGCTTCGCGGCCTACCGGCCAGCACCGGATGTGACCATGGCGCGGTACATCCTGAACGAGCAGTTCGTGCGCGGCGTGAACCTCGTCGAGACAATGTACTTCCCTGCCAGCACGGGAGGCCGCGGCGGATCGGCGTATATGAAGGACCCGGCTTATCCGGCTCTGCTGACCTATGTGCGGCGCATGAGCTATCTGCTGTCGATGGGCGAGCCCGCGGCTTCGGTTGCCCTGTTCCTGCCGTCGAGTTCGATGTGGCTGGGTGACGCGGCCTCCGATACTGCGTTCGTCTCGACCGAGCGGCTGCTCTCCGAACATCAGATCGACTTCGACATCGTGAACGAGGATGCGCTGGCGACGGATCTGAAGGCCGGACATGGAACATTCGAGACGATGAGCAACAACTGGTACCGCACCGTCATCGTGCCTGGTGCCGCCGTGATCTCGCAGGCGGCTCTCGATCGCCTGCGGACGTTTGCGACAGGCGGCGGCAAGGTGCTGTTTTTAGGGCGCACGCCGGGGTTGATCTCAGGCCGAACAATTCTCAATGCGCGAGCGGCCATGCCTGCCGACTTCTCCTGGGCATCGGTCGAGACTTCGGCGCAGTTGCCGGAGACGCCTACGCCGCCCGCCTATCCTCCCGCCGCTCCCCCTGCCCCGCAGGTGGTAGCTCCGGCGATTTTGCAGGCCGTAAAGGCTGCTGTCGGCAAGCCGGACGTGTGGCTGGGTTCGCCGGATACTTCGCTGCGCTGCATGACACGGCGGCTGAAGGACTCGTACGTCTACCTGTTCTTCAACGAGAGCTCCGTACCCATCTCCGATTCGGTGAACTTCCCTAACGAAGGAGAAAACGCGCGGCAGTTGGTAGAGCAGTGGGACCCGGCAACCGGCGCGGTGACGTCCGTGGTATCGACGCGCGCCAAGGGGCAAATGTCGGTGCAGTTGAAGCTGAAGCCCTATGAGACGCGGTTGCTGATGGTGCGGTAGTTCTTCTTCCCTATGTCTGGAGATCAGGCATTGATGCAAACCCATGTCCCAGAATCGGGACATGGGGCACCCGGTTCCGTAGCGGCTTGAATAGAGATGCAAGAACAAATGCAGCAAACCCCATGCCTTCGCGAGGCATGGGGTTCGCTGTTTGGATTTGATGCTTAAAGAGTCTTGTTGTCGGCGCTTTCCATCTGGGTGTCCTTGGCGGCGCGGCTGAGCAGGACGCGCAGGTCGGTGACCTTGTTGAAGTGGAAGGCCGGGGGATTGGTGGGCGCGGTGACGGCGATGAAGTCGGCACGGTTGACCTCCTGTAGATAGAAGGAGGGACGCGGGTCCGGATTCATCGGTGCGACTTCGACGTGGCTGAGTTCGAGGTTGCTGACGTGGCGGAAGAAGAAGCCCTGCGCCGGCATCGGCCCGAACATGCCGGGGTCGGGATACTTCTCGACATTCTCCGGAGGCACGACGTTGACGAGGTTGGCATAATCTCCGCCCTGGTGCTGAATGTAGACGTTGGAGAGCTTGATGTCCTTGATATCGTGGCCCGGAATGCCGCTGAGAATGGAGCAGACGCGGGATTCGTTGTTGTAGCTGACGAAGTTATCGACCAGCACACGCTGCAGGGTGCCGACGACCGTGCTTTGGTCGCCCGTTCCCTTTGGGCCGCGAAGACGGGCGCCGAGACGGAAGAAGATGGGCGACTCGTAGACATCGCGCTGGGTGATGTTGGAGATAGTGATGTCTTCACAGAGAGCGCCGTCTTCAGACTCGAGCGCGAGGCCGTGGCAGCCATCGAAGACACAGTTGGAGATGGTGATGTTCTTGAAGCCGCCGTTGGATTCGGTGCCACACTTGATGCGGCCGGTACGGTAGACGTGGGCATCGGCGGCGAACTTCTTGAACGTGCCGTCGAGGACGGTCCCCAGTTCGTAGGTCCCGGTGACGTAGCAGTTGGTGATGGTCATGTTCTCGGTGGCGCGATTGTAGCCGAGAGCGAAGCTGGACTTGGGACAGATGCCGTCGTCCCAGGGAGAGTTGACGGTGCAGTTGGAGACGTGGACGTTCTTGCAGCAGTCGATGTCCATGCCGTCGCGGTCGGTGTCGATCTTGAGGTTGTCGATGGTGAGGTTATCGACACCGGTGAGCAACAGACCGAAGTGGCCGCCCTTGAGAATGGAGAAGTCGCGGAAGATGACGTTGCGGCAGTTCTTGAGCGCGATGGCTTTGTTGCCTACGCCCGCCTGCTCTGCCTGGTACATGGGATAGTCGCCGCGCTTGCGGGGCACGTATTGCCGAACCGGTGCTCCGGCGGGCCGGGGCGGACGGGGAGGCGCGCCGGGAGGACGGCCCGGTCCTGCGCCGAAGCTGAGGCCTTTGCCGTAGATCAGGCCGGGACCAGTGATGCCGACATCGTGAATGTCTTCGCCCCAGATAAGGGAGTTGTGCCAGTGGTTGTGGCCATAGTCCTGGTAGGCGTCGTAGGAGGTCTTAGGCTCGGCGGCGTCGTAGGTTCCGCCGTTGTAGCCGGTGGTCTGGCCGGGAAGGGGCGAGTCCGCGGCCAGGATGGTGCTCCCCTGCGAGAGGAAGAGATCGACGTGGCTCTTGAGGCGGATCGAAAAGCAGAGATATGTCCCGGCGGGAAAGAGGACGGTTCCGCCCCCAGCACCCGCAGCCGCTTCAATGGCGCGATTGATGGCGGGAGTATCGACTGTTTTGCCGTCGCCGGTGGCTCCGTAGGAGCGCACGTCAAAGATGCCGGAGCTGGCCTTGATGGCTGATTTTGGGGCGGCGTAGGCAGAGGCGGGCAGGGTGGCAGCAGCGGCAGCTAGTCCCATGCCGCCAAACTTGAGAAGGTCGCGGCGAGCAGAATTGAAGGATTCCATAGGCCAGCAATGCTAGCAGAAAAATGGTCGGACCAGAAAGATAGTTTTGCAAAAGAAACAATTTTTAACTGATTGCCAAAGAGTTATTCCTGACACGGACAAGGCAAAGACGGGATACAGGGATCTCTCCACTCCACCGCGCGATCAAGCCGCGTGGCTCCGGTCGAGATGACATGATCTTCTTCAGTTTGGATAGATTCTCAGAGTTTCGGCAGGCTGGCGGTGCTCCATCCGCCACCGAGTGCCTTGATGAGCAGGACGCTCGCGTCCATCTGGCGGCGCATGATGTCGATGTCGTTGCGCTCGTTGACGAGCGCTGTAGTCTGCGCGGTGACCACCTGCAGGTAGGTGTCGATGCCGCCAACGTAGCGGTTGTTGAAGATCCGTTGCGCCGCCTGCGCGGACAGGGTGGCCTGACGCTGATGCTCAGCCTCCTGGCGAAGCACGCGGAGGGCAGCAAGATTATCTTCGACCTGCTGGAAGGCGGTGAGCGAGGTCTGGCGATAGTTGGCGACGGTTTCGTCGTAGGCCGCGAGCGCCTGTTCGGAGACAGAGCGGCGGCGGCCCGCGTCGAAGAGTGTCTGTGAGAGCGTGGGACCGACGGCCCAGAGAAAGCTGGCGCGGTTGAGCAGGCTGGTGAGCGCGGTCGATTCGTATCCTACTGCACCGTTGAGCGAGAGCGTCGGAAAGAAGGCCGCCCGGGCCATGCCGACGCGATCGTTCGCTTCCGCGACACGGCGCTCGGCGGCAGCGATGTCGGGACGGCGCTCCAGCAGTTCGGAGGGCAGTCCAACGGGAATAGCCGGAGGACGAGCCTCGAGCGGGACTTCGCCCAGTGTGAACGATGCGGGCGGCTGCCCGAGAAGAACGGCGATGGCGTGCTCGTACTGCGCGCGGCGCAGGGTCACATCGCTGGCCGCGACTTTTGCCGCTTCGAGCTGGGTGCGAGCCTGATTAACGTCGGATTGCGGGGCGACGCCGCCTTCGAAGCGGTTGGTGGTAATGCGGTAGGCTTCCTCGTACTCGCGGACGGTGTCTTTGAGGAGCTTCTCTTCGGCATCGGCGCTGCGGGCCTCGAAGTAGTCGATGGCAAGTTCGGCCTGCAGGCTGAGCATGGCGGTCTGCATATCGGCGGCGCTGGCCTGAGCCTGCTCACGAGAGGCGTTAATGCCATGGCGAACACGGCCCCAGAGATCGATCTCGTAGTTGAAGTCCAGCGGAAGCTGGAGGTCTGCCACGGACTTGCTGGAACCGGCGGTGCTGACGTAGGGACGGTTCGCAGAGGCGCGCTCGCCGATAACGGAAGGCGAGACGCCGATGGTCGGGGAGAGCCCGGAACGGCTGTACTGAATCAGCGCGCGAGCCTGGCGGAAGCGGGCCTCGGCAGCCTTGAGATCCTGATTGTTTGTAGCGATCAGCGGCTCAAGCTCGTTGAGCTTCGGATCGCCAAAGATGGTCCACCACTCTCCACGCAGGGCAGTATCGGCCGGCTTCGCGGGGTGCCAGTTGGGATCTTCCTTATAGGAGCCCGCTAAAGGTGCCTTCTCTTTGTAGGCAGGCGCAAGCGGCACCGTCGGCTTGACGTACTTCGGGCCAACCATGCAGCCGGAGAGCAGAAGCGCGGCGAGGCTGGAGGCGAAGATGGCAGGGCGGTTCATCACTCACCCACCTGCTTCTGCCGACTGACATGAACCTGCTGGCCTTCAACGAGAGAGTCGGAGGGATCGATGATGACCTCGTCGGTGGGCTTGAGGAGGTCCGAAGGCGCGATCTCGACGATCTGGCCGGCATCGTGGGTGATGGTAATCGGCACAAGGACAACGCGGCCGTCGCGGACGACACCGACGCGCAGACCTTCGCTGCGGAAGAGGAGGGTGTTGGCGGGAAGGGTGAGGTTTTCGATGCGCTCGGGAACTTTGAAGTGGACGAAGACATAGGAGCCGGGGAGCAGCAACCCCTTGCTGTTGTCCACATCGACCTCAACGTTGAGCGTGCGCGACGCAGGATCGATCATGCTGGAGTTGCGGGCGATGGTTCCTTCAAACGACTTGCCGGAGGTGCCCCCGAGCGTGAGCGTGGCCTTGCCGCCGTTCTTGATATCGCCGGCATAGACCTCGGGCACGGGAACGTAGACGCGAAGTCGGTGGATCGCCGCAAGATGAAAGAGTTCCCTGGGTGCGGAGCCGGATCCGGCTTCGATCAGCGCACCCACGTCCGTATTGCGAACAGTGACGATGCCGTCGAAGGGAGCGTAGACCTTCTCGAAGGACTGCAACTGCTGCAGGCGACGGACGTTGGCCATGGCGGCGTCGACAGCAGCCTTTTTGGCGGCCGCATCGCCGGTTGCCTGATCGGTCTCCTGCTTGGAGACAGAGTTGGTCTTGAGCAGGTTGAGATAGCGGGCGGCGGTAGTGTTGGCCAGATCGAGGTTGGCTTCGGCACTCTTCAGGTCGGCCTCGGCGACCTGCAACTGCTGGTCGAGCTCCGGAGTCTCGATCTCCGCCATCAACTGCCCCTTGCGAACTCGGGCTCCGATGTCGAAGTACCAGTGCTTGAGGTAGCCGCTGGTCCGCGCATAGATGGGCGTGTCCATAAACGCCTGCGTGTTGCCGGGAAGGGAGATCTCGGGCGAGAGCGGAGCGTCGGAGGGGTGGACGACGCTGACGGTGAGGATCGCCGCCGCTTCGGTTCGCTTCTCAAGATCGCGGCTGTCGGCGGCACGCGAGGTGATGCCCAGGGCAATCACGACCAGAAGCGCAATGCCGACCACCGCCAGGGTGATCCAGACGCCAGCGGAAAAGCCGCGCTGCGGGGGCGCTGAATTCGGCGGAGTGAACGAGTCGTGCGCGGGGTTAGTCATGTCGGTGTTCATTTCGCTGCTCATGCTTGCTCCTGAATTTCCTGCCCGGATTCCAACTGCGGGGCAGGTTTGCGTCGGCCGTGCAGCAGGGCGAAGACCGCGGGGACAAAGATCAGGGTGGCGACGGTCGCGCAGGTGAGGCCGCCGATGACGGCGCGGCCCAGAGGCGCGTTCTGCTCGCCTCCCTCGCCGACACCGAGCGCCATGGGAATCATGCCGATGATCATGGCCAGCGCCGTCATGATGACGGGACGGAAGCGGGTGGCACCGGCCTCAAGCGCGGCGGTGATCGCGTCGCCGTGATCTTCAAGTCGCTCTTTTGCGAACGACACTACCAGGATACTGTTGGCCGTGGCGACGCCCATGCACATGATTGCGCCCATCAGCGCCGGAACGCTGAGCGTCGTATGCGTGACGAAGAGAATCAGCACAATGCCGGCGAGCGCCGCGGGCAGCGCCGTGATGATGATGAAAGGGTCGAGCCACGACTGGAAGTTCACGACGATCAACAGGTAGACGAGCACAATGGCGAAGCCGAGGCCCGAGAGCAGGCCGACGTAGGAGGTGCGCATGGTCTCGATCTGGCCGCGAACGCGGATGAAGCTGCCGCGCGGCAGCGATTTCCTGCTCGCGTCGACGATCTTGTCGATCTGGCGGGAGATGGAGCCCAGGTCGCGGTCCTGCACGTTGCCGTAGATATCCAGTACGCGACGCAGGTTGTAGTGGTTGACGACAGCCATCTCCGAACCGCGCGTAATGTCCGCGACATCGGCGAGAATCTCGGGAGTTTTCATCCCCGGCGAGGTAATGGGGATATTGCGCAGATCGCTGAGCGATTGAATATCGTACTGTGGCGTCTGCGCCACGATGCTGTAGTTGACGCCATTCTTTGTGTTGAGGAAGAACATGGGACTGAGCTGCGAGCTGCCGCTGAGAATGTTGACGATACTGCCGCCGATATCGCGCTCGGTGTAGCCTCCCTGCGATGCCTTGGTGCGATCCACGTCAACTTTGAGAGTGGGATAGTCGTCGGGCTGCTGAATGCGCAGATCGGTCAACCCCGGCACTTGGCGAAACTGGCTCAGGAGGTCGTTGGCGACCTTGCGATTGCCGGCGATATCAGCGCCCTCCAACTGAACGTCGATGGGCGAGGGCAGGCCGAAGTTGAGAATCTGGGAGACGATGTCCGAGGGCAGGAAGTAAAAGATTGTGCCCGGGAATTCACGCGGCAGCGTGTCGCGGAGAGCGCGAACGTATTCCTCGGTGGGCCGGTGCTTCTCTTTGAGCGAGACCATGATGTCGGCGTCGCCCGAACCGATCAGACCGGAGGTGGAGTGCTGGAAGTTCATCGGGCTGTAGGGGAGGCCGATGTTGTCGAGGATATTGTCCAACTCGGACGGAGGTACTGACCTGCGAATCGCCTGCTCGACCAGATCGCAGAGGCGCGCGGTCTCTTCGATACGGGTTCCGCTCTTGGCGCGGAGATGAAGGATGAACGAGCCGTTATCGGAGGTGGGGAAGAAGTTCTGCCCGATGAAGGGGAACAGGATAAACGTACAGAGACAGAGCAGCAGGAAAGCCGGAATGAAGAGACGCCGCGCATCGACGAGGCGAACCAGCACCCCTTGGTAGGTAAGACGTACTCGTTCGAAGCCGCGCTCGAAGCCGCGCTGAAACCGGGCGAAGATGTTGCGCGAGGGAGCCGCGCTGTGGTCGTGCGCCTTGAGCAGATACATCGCCATGGTCGGCACCAGGGTTCGCGAAAGAACATAAGACGCGAGCATGGCGAAGACGACGGCCTCGGCGAGCGGGACGAACAGGAACTTGGAGACGCCGCTGAGGAAGAACATCGGCAGGAAGACGATGCAGATGCAAAGGGTGGAGACAAGCGCCGGGACGGAGATCTGGGCCGCGCCGTTGACGATGGCGTCGTACAGGCCCTGCCCTTCTTCGAGATATCGTTCGATATTTTCGATGGTGACGGTGGCGTCGTCGACCAGGATGCCGACGGCAAGCGCGAGACCGCCCAGCGTCATGATGTTGATCGTCTCTCCAAGAAAGCTGAGCACGATGATGGAGGTGAGAATCGACAGCGGAATGGAGATGGCGATGATAACCGTGCTGCGCCAACTGCCGAGGAAGAGAAGGATCATCAGTCCGGTGAGCACGGCGGCGATGACGGCCTCGCGGACTACCCCGTCGATGGAGGCCCGGACGAAGATGGACTGATCGCCGATCATCCTGATGTTGAGTTCGGGGGGCAGCGTAGTCTTCAGCCGCGGCAGCATGTTGCGAATTCCGTCGACCACATCGAGAGTAGAGGCGTTGCCGGACTTGAGAACACTGAGCAGAACGCCGCGGCGGCCGTCCTGCCGGACGACGTTGGTCTGCGGGATGCTACCGTCGGTGACGGTCGCCACATCGCGAATGTAGACGGTGGACCCGTTAGCCTGCCGGATGGGAAGGTCGCCGATTCCCGCGATCGTAAGCGGGGAGGAGTTCAACAGAATGTCATACTCGTCACGGCCTATCTTTGCCGTGCCGCCTGGCTGGACAACGTTCTGTTGCGACATCGCGGTGAGAACATCGACCGGTGACAGCCCCTTGGCCTGTAGAAGCCTGGGGTTGAGGTAGATCATGACGGAGCGCTGCTTGCCTCCGTAGACATTGGGGACGATAGCGCCGGGCGAGGTAATGAGTTGGGGACGAACAAAGTTGAGGCCGAGATCGTTCAGTTGCTGCTCCGACATCCCCTTGCCTGAAAGCCCAAGCTGAAGGATAGGAACGCTGGAGGCGCTGAAGTTGATGATCTCGGGCGGCAGAATGCCCGGAGGGAGCGACTTGAGCATGAACTGCGAGGTGCTGCTCACCTGCGCATTGGCAGTATCGATGCTGGCACCGGGCTGGAGGTAAATCTTGACGACGACCCAGCCGCGAACGGTGGTGGACTCAATGTGCTGAACGTTGTCGACCAGCGCGGTGACGGCCTTCTCGAAGGGCGTGGTAACGCGGCCCTCCAACTCCTCCGGATTGAGACCGGTATAGCTCCAGGCAACGGAGACAACCGGGATATTGATATTGGGGAATATGTCGGTAGGCGTGCGCAGGATGACGACCGGGGCCGCAATGAGGATCAGGATCGCCAGCACGATGAAGGTATAGGGCCGGTTGAGCGCTAATTTTACGATCCACATTCAGAGAAGCCTTTCACGCTCGCCGGAGCAGCGTGTTACTTGGATAGGAATAAGCCTGTTCTTGCGGTACTTCTGATTAGACAGGTTCGCGAGTAAAAAATACGCAATGTGCGCGGTAATCGGATTATAAGAGCGGATATCGCGGTTTGGTGATTTTTACCATGTTGCGAACTTAATGGTATCCCGAGCGGCTTGGACTGCGCGAACGGCCCCCACCGCTCGCTGCCGACACGGGCGCCGGAGGATCGGCGAATCGAACGAGTAGACGATAAAAAACAAGGGATTTACCAGCGGTACCGCTCTTGAGACATCGGCTGGCCTCGCGCCCGGAAGAGCACTCCCGCGTGGTATACTTGAGATATCGAAAACCACGGCTGGATATGAGCAAAGTGCTGGATTGACGCGGCTTTTGCGAGTTCAGGAGCAGTACCGGCCGAAGTGATTTTCCCAAGTCTTTCAGCTACGGCTGCATGGAGTTACATGGCAACGACGGCGATCCCCACCGAGACCGATCTTTCAACACTTCAACCAGATGCAGCAGCGACGACATCCGCAAAAGAGGGTGGCGGGTATTCTGCTGAAAACATTACGGTTCTGGAGGGCCTGGCGGCAGTGCGCCTGCGGCCGGCGATGTATATCGGCTCGACCGGCGAACAGGGATTACATCACCTGGTCTATGAAGTCGTCGACAACTCCGTCGACGAGGCGCTGGGCGGCCATGCCACGCGGATCGACGTCACTATTCATGTCGACAACTCGATCACGGTGGTCGATGACGGGCGCGGTATTCCGGTCGACGACAAGATCATCAATGGAGAGAACATGCCGGCAGTGCAGGTGGTTTTGACCATGCTGCACGCAGGCGGCAAGTTCGATGCCTCCAACTACAAGGTTTCGGGCGGTTTGCACGGCGTCGGCGTGAGCTGCGTCAATGCGCTCAGCGAAGAGTTCGACGTCGAGATCTGGCGCGACGGCCATGCGTGGGAGCAGGACTACTCCAAGGGCGCTCCGATCAGCAAGCTGCGCAAGATGGGGCCGAGCAAGCGCAAGGGAACCAAGATCCATTTTCTGCCCGACAAGAGCATCTTTACCGTCACCGAGTTCAGCTATGACACGCTGGCCCAGCGGCTGCGCGAACTCGCCTTCCTGAACAAGGGGCTTGAGATCCACTTGACCGACGAGCGCACCACCGACGCGAAGACCGGCGAGAGCAAGCAACAGGAGTTCAAGTACGTCGGCGGCATCGCGGAGTTCATCAAGCTGCTGAACAAGGGCAAGTCGGTGCTGCACGACAAGCCAATCTACATGGAGGCCGAGCGCGACAACGTGGCCATGGAGATTGCGTTGCAGTACAACGACGCATACTCGGAGACCGTGTTCACGTTTGCGAACAACATCAACACGGTCGACGGCGGCACCCATCTCTCCGGCTTCAAGACAGCGCTGACCCGGACGATCAACGCTGCCGGGCAGTCGCTCGGCCTGTTCAAGGATGTGAAGGAGAACCTGAGCGGCGACGACGTGCGCGAGGGTCTGGTCGTCGTCATCAGCGTGAAGCTGAGCCAGCCGCAGTTCGAAGGACAAACCAAGGGCAAGCTGAACTCGGACATCGCCGGAACCGTACAGGCGTTTGTAAACGAACGGCTGGGCGGGTTCCTCGAACAGAACCCTTCGGTCGCGAAGAAGATCATCAACAAGGCCATCGACGCGGCCCGCGCGCGCGAGGCTGCTCGCAAAGCCCGCGACCTGACCCGGCGCAAGGGTGCGCTCGACGGCGGCGGACTGCCCGGCAAGCTGGCTGACTGCTCGGAACGGCAGCCGGATCGCTGCGAACTCTATCTCGTCGAGGGAGAGAGCGCCGGCGGAACTGCCAAGCAGGGGCGCGACCGCAAGTTTCAGGCGATCCTTCCGCTCAAGGGAAAGATCCTCAACGTCGAAAAGGCGCGTTACGACAAGATGCTGGGGCACGAAGAGATTCGCGCCATGATTACGGCGCTCGGCTGCGGCATCGGCAAGGACGACTTCGACGCCAGCAAGCTGCGCTACGGCAAGCTGATCCTGATGACCGATGCCGACGTCGACGGATCGCATATCCGCACGCTGCTGCTCACGTTCTTCTTCCGGCACATGACGGAGTTGATCAAGCGCGGCCACGTCTACATCGCGCAGCCGCCGCTGTACCGCATCAAGAAGGGCAAGTTCGAGCAGTACATCAAGGACGACCGCGAATATGTAACCGTCATGGTGAAACGTGCCTCCGACGGCATGGTGATTCGCTATGGCGACGGCGGGGCAACGCTGGAGGGCGCTACCCTAACGAAGTTCATGACCCAGTTGAACGACTATCTCGGCTTCTTCGACAAGGTGCAGAAGCGCCTGCGCAACGAAGAGGTGACTCAGGCTTTTGCCGAGATCTTCGCCCAGGAAGGCAAGGATTCCGCGCGGCGGGTGGACTTCGAGTCTCCCGCGAAGCTGGAGGCGATGCAGGCGCGGTTGCAGTCCGTTTCGAAGACATACCAGTTCAAGCAGGTCAGCGATGTGCTCTTCAACGAAGAGCGTCAGATGTACTCGGTGAACTTCACCGACGCCCAGGGGGCGCTGCGATCGATCGACTGGGCGCTCGCCTCGGCCGCCGAGAGCAGGCAGATGCTGGCAAAGCATGCGCAGATCCGCGAAGAGCTCAAGGGGCCATTCCTCATCGAGTACTCCGCAAAGACGAAGACCGAAGCCGCAGTCGAAGAAGCGGAAGAGGCCGCGACGGAAGAAGGCGTGGCCGCGATTGCGGCAGCTCCTGGGACGGCGCTTGAGGCCAAGCCGGGCAAGCGGACGAGCAAGGCATCGCACGACCCTGTCGAAAAGAAGACCGCACGCGAGGTCTTCGAGTATGTCATCGAGCAGGGCCGGAAAGAGTATCAGGTCCAGCGCTACAAGGGGCTGGGCGAAATGACGGCTCCGCAGCTCTGGGAGACAACGATGGACCCGGAACGGCGCACGCTGCTGCAGGTGAAGCTTGAAGATATTGCAGCGTGTGAAGAAATCTTCACCACTCTGATGGGCGAAGACGTCGAGAGCCGGCGCAAGTTCATTGAAGAAAATGCTCTGGACGTAAAGAACCTGGATATTTAGAAGAGTAGAAACGATTGGAATTTGATGAGAGCCCCCATAGCTTCGGTTATGGGGCTCTTATCTTTTAAGGGTGCTGGCGGCCAGCGATGTCAGCGTCATGCTCGAACAGTTCCTGAACTTCGATGCTACTATCCGGCTATGCCGATGGATGCTGCGGTTCTGGTGGAGGCGCTTGGGCTGGTGAAGGAATACCCCCGCGGAGGCGGAGTGGCGCGCGTAGTCGATGATGTCTCGTTCTCAATTCGCCGGGGCGAGACGATGGGGCTGGTGGGAGAGTCCGGTTCCGGCAAGAGCACCGTAGCCCGGATGCTGCTGCGCCTGATCGAGCCTACCGGGGGGGCGATTCGATACGACGGCGTGGATTTACTGGCCGCTTCTTCGAGCGAAGTGCGGACATTGCGGCGGCGAATGCAGATCGTCTTCCAGGACCCCTATGCCGCACTGAATCCGCGCATGAAGGTGCGACAGATTCTGGCCGAGCCGTTTGCGATTCACGGAGAACAGGTGTCAGGAGACAGGGGACGGCTGGAAGCGATGCTGCATGAGGTGGGACTGGACGCCAGCGCGCTGGAGCGGTATCCGCATGAGTTCAGCGGAGGCCAGCGGCAACGGATCAATATTGCCCGAGCGCTGGCCCTGCGGCCGGAGTTCCTGGTGCTGGACGAGCCGGTAAGCGCGTTGGATGTCTCGGTCGGTGCACAGGTGGTAAACCTGCTGCGGGAGTTGCAGCGAAAGTACGGCCTGACCTACCTCTTTATCTCGCACTCGATGCCCTTGATTCGCTACCTGTGCGACCGGGTCGCGGTGATGCGACGCGGTCAGGTGGTGGAGCATGGGGATTGCGAGCAGGTTTGCGAGGCTCCACGCCACGAGTACACGCGGGGATTGATCGCGGCAACGCCCGAGATGCCGCATTTCGCGCAGTGAGCGCGGCTGGCAAATACATTCTGGCAAATACAATTGAAAATGGATGCTCTCCGGTCTTAACTCGCATTGGCACTATCTCTGGCTGGTCGCGGCTTCATTGATCGCGGGCGCGATGAATGCGCTGGCCGGCGGTGGATCGTTTCTCTCGTTTCCCGCAATGCTGTCGATGGGCGTGCTTCCGATTCAGGCGAATGCCACCAACACCGTTGCGCTCTGGCCGGGACAATTGACTTCGCTGGCTACGCTGAAGTCGGACGTCCGCAAAGACCTGCTCCCTGTCGTTTGCCTTACGTCCGTCCTTGGAGGACTGACCGGCGCGATCGTGTTGCTTCGGACCGGCCAGGAGACATTCGAACGTCTGATTCCCTGGCTGCTGCTGACAGGCACGATCATCTTCGGCCTGAGCGGCCCTATCTCGCGATGGATGCGTGCACGGTCCGCCGAACCTCACCGAGAACAGACGCCAAGGAACCTGCCGCTGTTTTGCGCGCTATTTCCTATCTGCTTCTATATCGGTTATTTCGGCGCAGGTGGCGGTCTTCTTGTGATGACCATTCTCGCGCTGTTTGGCATCGAGAGCATGCACGTCCTAAACGCCATGAAGATCGTGGTGGCATGTCTCTCGAACCTGGTGGCCATCGTTACCTTCATCGCGAGCGGAGCGGTTCTGTGGCATTACTGCCTAATCTCGATGATCTTTGCCGCTACAGGCGGCTACGTGGGAGCGCGATATGCGCGACGTATGAATCCCGAGATGTTACGGCTGTTCGTCGTCCTGACGGGATGTGTGATCTCGGCTTATTTTTTCTGGAGGCAAAGGTAGATGAGGCAAAACACAATTGACTTGATCGGCTACGTTGCGGCGACATGCACAACGCTTGCCTTTCTGCCGCAACTGACACGAGTGCTGCGATTGCGCTCGGCACGAGAGATATCGTTGGGCATGTTTTCAATCTTCTCGGCCGGCACGGCAATGTGGCTCGCCTACGGTCTGCTGGCGCACTCGAAGCCGGTGATCGCGGCAAATCTGGTAACGCTTCTGTTGTCCATGAGCATCCTTGTACTGAAGCTGCGCTATGACCACCATGCGGTAAAGGAGGTAACCGGAGTATGAGCCATGAAGGAATTCGCATCGTGAATGCGGACGAGGCCCTTCGCGAAGCCGCCGAAGAGCAGCCATTACCCCCGGAAGCGGTGACGCCAAAGAAGGTTCGCGTCATGAAGACCGAAGGCACCGGCGTTGCGATCGACTGGAGAGACGGTCATCGCAGCGCGTGGAGCTTTGCCTGGCTGCGCAATGCCTGCCCTTGCGCGACCTGCCATGAGGAGCGCGAGAGCAGCGGGCGCAGACCCGGTGTGCCGAAGCCCGGAACACAAGCGCCGCTGGTGATGTACAAAGCCCCGGCGCGGCCTGTGGAGGTCACGCCCGTAGGTAAGTACGCCCTGAAGTTCAAATGGAACGACGGGCACGAGACCGGCATCTACTCGTGGGAGTACCTGCGCCGCGTCTGCGAGTGCGAGGACTGCCGGGCAAAAGCTAAGGATTAAGTTCGAGGGCAGCCAATGCCTCTTGCACCGAATTGGCGACGAGAAGCACTTCTCGGCTCTTTTGCTTGAGCATTCCATGGGCCACGGCGTGGTCGAGGAAGCCGAGCAACTGGTCATAGAACCCATTGATATTGAGCAGAATGATGGGCTTGTCGTGCAGCCGGAGCGTCTGCCAAGCCAGCACTTCGAACATCTCTTCGAGCGTACCGAAGCCGCCTGGAAGGATGACGAAGGCGTCGGACTTCTCGCTCATAAGCGCCTTGCGGGTGTGCATGGTGTCGACAACGTGCAGTTCGGTGATACCGTTGTGCGCCACTTCGAGATCGACGAGCACTTCGGGGATGACGCCGACGACGCACCCTCCATGCGCGAGCGCTGACTCCGCCACGGTGCACATCAGACCTACCTTGGCCCCGCCGTAAACGACGCAGATGTTGTGGGCGGCAAGCGCACAGCCAAGATCGCTGGCCGCGGTCTGATAGATGGGGTCGGCTCCGCTGGCAGAGGCGCAGAAGACAGCAATAGTGCGAATTGGCATATATCCAGAATATCGCCTGCCAAGCAGGTTGGCGCGGATATCGACGATCGACGAAGATCTCTGCGCGGACTCGAGTGCGCATACGAGGCTGACAAGGAATCTGCCTGCCCCGTATGCGCGGATGTGCGAATTAGTGAAGGGTGACCGTTGTACCGTCAAATCCAGCGGCAACCTGCAGGATGAGCGTGCCCGCCGGATGCGCGTTGCTCGCTGTGTTTGTGACGATGCGGGTACCGACGGGAAGATCGATCGTAACGGTCTCGCCAACCTTCACGGTCATTACCTTGTCTCCAGCGCGGAGATCGAGCGACGTCGGCGAAGCATTGTGAAGATCAAATTTGACCATCTTCGTTTTGGAGAACATGGCATGCACGGAACCGGCGACAGTGACTGGAGACGCATAGACTGCCTGCGATGCGAACAGACATGCGACGGCAAGAAGCACGATGAAGATAGAACGACGAAGCATAAATAGACACTCCTGATAAGGTGGTGTGGCTCACGAACAGTCTGGAGATTTTCACAAATGTTGCTACGTGAGCGTAGTGAAAAGCTGGCGTCAATCGTGGATGATGGCGCAAGGCGCGCGGGGATTCACGGAATGGGTTGGAGCCAGGCGCATGAGGTTATCGCCGGTGTCACGGTCGACTCCATGCAGGGAAAGGTGCGCTGGCTACGGTCACGACCTGAGTAAAGAGCAGCAATCAGAAACAAAATCGAATATTCCTTGCGAAGCGCGAACGCCCCTGGCCATGGGTTGCAGCGGCGCTCTCTCTGCCGGAACTCAAGAGCTTGCCGTTGTGAACAGTTACGGAGATTGGACGCGACCGGTTCCCCATCGGATGAAAAAAATATGCCTGTCATCACTGAGGAAATCAGCGGCATGGCTGAAATGATTTCGAGGAAGAACGTGGCCTTCGGCATGGCGGCCTTGAGCCCGGAACCGTCGCGAAAATCCTCATCGCGCAATAAACGTAAAATTGAAGCTGGAGCATTGGGATGTCATCGGAGTTGGTTGCAAATATGAACCCGCAGCAGCGGGAGGGCGTCGAAGCCGTCGATGGCCCCGTGCTGCTGCTGGCAGGAGCGGGCAGCGGCAAGACCCGCGTGATTACGCATCGCATCGCCTATCTTATTCAGGAGCGCGGCGTCCCTGCGGACTCGATTCTCGCCGTGACGTTTACCAACAAGGCCGCCAAGGAGATGGCCGAGCGCGTCGATAAAATTCTGGGCCATACGTCTCTCGCCAAGCCCATGCTGGCGACGTTTCACTCGTTCTGCGTGCGCGTCCTGCGGCGCGACATCGAGGCCATGCGCGTCAACGGCGTTGGGCTGACGCGGACCTTCGCCATCTATGACGAGACCGACCAGCAGGCAGTCGTCAAGCAGGCGCTGAAGCGGCTGGCCATCGATGACAAGTCGCTGAAGCCGCGTGTCGCGCTGGGCCGCATCTCGTGGGCGAAGAATCACATGATCGACCCGCAGGAGTATTTTCTGGCGAGCGCGAATCCGATGGAAGAGAAGATCGCACACATCTTCGAGATCTACCGCAAGGAACTGTTCAAAGCGAATGCGCTCGACTTCGACGACCTGCTGCTCGAAACCGTCCGGCTGCTGAAGTCCTCGGGCGAGGTGAGAGAAAGATATAACCGCCGCTACAAATATCTGATGATCGACGAGTACCAGGACACCAACCGCCCGCAGTACGAGTTAATGAAGCTACTGACGGGGCCGGAGGGCAACGTCTGCGTCGTTGGTGATGAGGACCAGTCCATTTATAGCTGGCGCGGCGCGGACATCCGCAACATTCTGGAGTTCGAGAAGGACTTTCCCAAGGTTCGGACCATTCGTCTGGAGCAGAACTACCGCTCGACGCAGGTGATTCTCGAAGGCGCTTCGGCGGTGGTTGCGCAGAACACGCAGCGCAAAGGAAAGAACCTGTGGACTTCGCGCGAAGGCGGATCGCTGATCGGCTACTACGAGGCTCCTGACGGCGAGAACGAAGCGCTGTTCATCGCAGACCGCATCCAGCGATATCTCCGCGAAGCCGGCAGTCAGGAGGACTCACCGCGCTGCGCTGTGCTCTACCGCACGAACTCTCAGTCGCGACTGGTGGAAGAGGCCCTGCGACGCTACCAGATCCAGTACCACATGGTCGGCGGCTTCAGCTTCTACGACCGTGCCGAGGTCAAGGATATTCTCAGCTACATGAAGCTGGTGCAGAACGTGCACGACTCCATCGCGCTCAGCCGGGTGGTGAACTCGCCGCCGCGCGGCATCGGCAAGACGACGATGGAGACGCTGGAGCGGATGGCGCTGTCGTCCGGCATGAGCACGTGGGATGCAATCGGCAAGGCCATCGAAGATAAGCTACTGCCGCAGCGGGCGCTGATTGCACTGGGCGGTTTTCGCCGTCTCATCGAAGATGCCCGCGCCATGCTTGGCCCGGGATTTGCCGAGAAGCTTGCCGGCGATCTGGAAGAAAGTTCGCCGATGGAAGCCGACTCTGAGGCATCGCTCGATATCGATGAGGCCGACACCAGTTTTGATGTTGAGACAGGCGCGGAAGCAGAGGCGGACACCTCGTTCGATACCAGCTTCAACTTCGGCTTCGATTTTGGACCCAGCGAAGAGATCTCCACTATCGCGGCAGAGAACGCTTCCGATTCCGACGCTTCGCATGAGATCGACGCAGCTTCCTTCAATCCGTTCGCGCCGGTAGCGCTAAAGAAGAGCGCTTCGGGATCTCGTAGAGGCAAGCGTGCTGCAAACGACAAAGCTCATCACACAGAGGAGGCCCCGGGTCCAGCGAAAGAGGCAGCTGACGACAAACCGGCATTCCGCAAACCGGGTGATGCGGCCACCCTGCCGGAGTTGATCAAATTTCTGAACGACCGCAGTGGCTACATCCGCGCACTTGAGGATGAGGCAACGCCGGAGTCCTTCTCGCGGATCGAGAACTTGAAAGAACTGGCGAACGCGGCGCAGGACGCGCAGGAGCGCGGCGAGACGCTGCACGAATTTCTTGATCACGCGGCACTGGTGAGCGATGCGGACTCCTACTCCGCCGAGGCGCGGGTAACCCTGATGACGCTGCACGCGGCCAAAGGGCTGGAGTTCCCGCTGGTCTTTCTCGCCGGGATGGAAGAGGGCCTCTTCCCTCACTCGCGCACGTTTACCGACCCTACCGGTCTCGAAGAGGAGCGGCGGCTCTGCTACGTGGGCATGACGCGCGCTATGGACACGCTCATCATGACGCGCGCGCGCTATCGGCGGCGCTACGGCAGCGACATGCCGGAGTCGAGCGTCCCCTCGCGCTTTCTGGAAGAGGTGCCCTCGCGGCTGGTCGAAGACCTCGGCAGCCCCCCCGCACAGCCGCAGTTCTCGGGCTCGGATTATGGCAACACCTATGCAACGCCCTATCCGAAGGCAAACCGGTTTAGCCGCAACGGCGCTGAGGTGGGCGAGAGGCATTACAGCTACGAGGACGAGGACCAGAGGCCTTCGTACGCCGGATCGGGCAGTCCCTCAAGCAACGGCAACCGCTCAAAATTCAGAAGGACCGCGGCCCCCGGCCAATCCATCGACAATATCGCAAGTTTCTTTGCCGCTCGCGGACAAAAGATCTCGCGGCCAAAACTCGACATTCCCGAGGCCACCGGCAAGACCGGCCTGAGGCAGGGAACGCGTGTTCGTCACCCGAAATATGGCGAAGGAACCGTCTTTCGCCGTGAAGGCGACGGGGATGACGCAAAGATTACAGTACAATTTCAACAGCACGGCGTGAAGAAGCTGGTGGAGAAGTTCGCCCAGCTGGAGCGCCTCTAAAGTTCTGAAAATCGCATCTGGAAAGATTGGCATCGAATCATGGCAAATACAAAGAGCATTACCGATACAGATGAGCGCAAGAAGGTAAAGCGCGCAGCACGCAAGAAGGCCGCCCCCAAAGGTAAGCGCACCGGTGCTCGCGGCGAGAACAAGGCCAAGGTCAAGAAGGCAGCGCGCGGCCAGAGCAAGCGGTAGGCGTCACAAAGCCGAGCGGGCAGGTGGAGGCAGCGCTTGCTGTATCGTCAGCTTCTGAACCCGCTCAAGCATGGCCCTCCCGACAACGCTGTATCGCTGTCCAGATACCATTCGGTTGAGGAGCGAGCCCGCTGGCCAGACAAATCTTCCGCACCAAATCGATCGACAAGCTGATCTCTGAATCGGAGAGGCCGGAGCATGCGTTGAAGAAGACGCTTGGCCCGGTCTCCATCACAGCGCTTGGCATCGGCGCTGTGATCGGATCGGGAATCTTTACCGTGATCGGCGTGGCTATCGGCGGAAACCCTGCCGCACTCGCATCCTGGGCCGACTCGCCGGTCATCGATCTTCTGCTGCACCACGGCGCGGTCGCCGGGAGGCCTGGTGCAGGACCCGCTTTGGCGATCTCGCTGGTGCTGGTCGCCATCGTCTGCGCGCTCACCGGGCTTTGCTATGCGGAACTGGCGTCGATGATCCCCATCGCCGGCTCGGCCTATACCTATACCTACGCGACGCTGGGCGAGTTGGTGGCGTGGATTATCGGCTGGGACCTGATCCTCGAATACGCCTTCTCGAACATGAGCGTCAGCGTCGGCTTCGCCGCGCACGTGGTAGCACTGTTGGACTGGATGGGCCTGCACATCGCGCCGGAATGGCTCTCTCCCGCGTATCTTCCGCTTGGCCTCCAGGACCTTCAGGGGCATGAGCTCTACGCGCCTGGCTGGCACATGGGATTCAACATCCCGGCGTTCCTGATCGTGCTGTTGCTGACAGTGGTCCTGGTGCGCGGCATCCGCGAGTCGTCGCGGACGAACAACATCATGGTGCTGGTCAAGATCGCGGCGATCCTGCTGTTCATCTTCTTCGGCCTCAGCTTCATTCATCCGGCAAATTACACGCCGTTCTCTCCGAACGGATGGAGCGGCATCCTCGCGGGCGGCTCGATCATCTTCTTCACCTACATCGGCTTCGATTCCATCTCGACCGCCAGCGAAGAGTGCAAAAATCCGCGCCGCGACGTGCCCATCGGCATCATTGCAACGCTGATTATCTGCACGATCCTCTATGTCGGCGTCGCTGTCGTGCTGACCGGGCTGGTGCCGTGGCAGTCCGTGGCCGGCGACGCCGCGCCGGTCGTCAACGCGCTGAAACACGTCGCGCTGACGGAGCCGCACGGCCACAGCCTGCACTGGGTTCGTCTGGCCGTGCTGATCGGCGCGCTGGTCGGCATGATCTCGTCGATCCTCGTCTTTCAGCTCGGACAGGCGCGGGTCTGGTTCGCCATGTCCCGCGACCGTCTGCTGCCCGATGTCTTCAGCCGCGTGCATCCCCGCTTCCGCACGCCTGCCTTTGCCACCTGGGTAGCTGGAATTCTGGTGGCCATCCCGGCGGGCCTGTTCGACGTCGGCACCTTCGCTGAGATGTCGAATATCGGAACCCTGTTCGCCTTTGTGCTGGTCTCTATCGGCGTGATCGTCCTACGAGTGCGGCAGCCTGAACGCCCACGCGGATTCCGCGTCCCGTTTGGTCCGATCATTCCCGTGCTCTCGATATTTTTCTGCATCCTGCTGATGGCAGGGCTACCCGCTAAAACCTGGATACGATTCTTCGTCTGGCTGCTCGTTGGGCTGGTGGTCTACATCTTCTACAGCCGCAAGCGCAGCGAGTTTTACAAGGACTAGATAGACGTCCGGCTCTCATGGCGCGGCAGATGTTCAGCGACGCACTAAACTAGTGGGAATGGTTAAACGAAGCACAAAGCGAGATTCCGAGATCGATATAGTTGACTGGCTGCGCAAGCTGCCCAAGGCGGAGCTGCACCTGCACCTCGAAGGCACCATCCTGCCGGAGACGCTGGTTGAGCTAAGCCGGCGGCACGACGCCGAACCGCTGACCTTGGAATCCGCCCGCAAACTATACAGGTATGAGAATTTTCAAGGCTTCCTGATGTCGTTCAAGGCCGTCACCGAGCGTCTGCGCGAACCGGACGATTACGAGCTGATCGCCTACAACATGGTCCGCGAACTTGCCGCGCAGGGAGTCCTCCACGCCGAGGTCTACATCTCCTTCGGCATCATCTACTACTGGAAGAAGACCGAAGTCGAGCCTTACGTCGAGGCCATCGAGCGCGGCCGGCTGCGTGGCGAACAGGAGTTCGGCACCACCGTCCTCTGGATCATCGATGCGGTACGGCACTTCGGCGCGGAAGAGGCAGCCCGCGTCTTTCGCAAGGCAGCGGAGTTGCAGCCGAAGTATCCGAGCATCGTCGGCATCGGCATCGGCGGCGACGAGGCACGCGGGGGAGCTGATCTCTTCCGCCAACTTTACGCCGAAGCAAGAGACGCCGGGTTGCGACTCACCGCTCATGCAGGCGAATCGATCGGCCCGGAGAGCATCTGGTCGGCGATCAACATTGGGGCCGAGCGCGTGGGCCATGCCTTATCGGCCCAGCACGATCCCGAGTTGATCGAGGTGCTGGCGCAAAAACAGATCCCGCTTGAGATCAACGTCACCAGCAATATCCGGACCGGGTGTTGTCCGAACTTCGACGAGCACCCGCTGCGGCGATACTTCGATTCCGGCCTGATGGTGACGCTCAACTCCGACGATCCGCCGATGTTCGGCAGCGACCTGCTGGGAGAGTACGTGCTGGCCCAGGAACGCTTCGGATTCACGCTGGAACAGATGCGCGAACTCGCGGCGAACTCGGTCGAAGCCAGCTTTCTCGCTCCCGAGCGCAAGCTGGCCCTGCTGCGGCAGGTTGAGCAGTACGGTTGAATCTGTTCGTCTTTACCTGCCGTCCGGCGCGGGAACCATGACCGCGTTGGGATCGACCTTCGGAATCCCGAAGTGGCCGCTGAGGTGGATAAGATCGAGCGGACGCAGCTCGCAAGCCACCTGGATGACGCTCATGTCTCGCGGAGAGCGGATCAAAACAACAAGCCCGTTGATATCTGCGCCTGAGTTATGCAGCCATAGGTCGGTGATGATGCCGCGAGGCTGTGCCGACTCCGCCGGCGACTGGTTGGCGTTGACCAGATGCTTCCAGCCCGCGGCGCGATAGCTGGCAACGAGGGCGCTCATCGCCTCCGGTGTATAGAAGGCGGGCTCCGCGTAGTGGTAGTTGTCGACCGAGATGCCGGTCAGCGCCGCCGCGGCGCGCTCCGGGCTCATGCCGCCGGACTCCAGCACCGCCTGCGCTACCTGCATCATGGAACGGTCAAAGACAAATCCAGTGTGGCTTGCCGGCTGATTAGCCAGTGTCGCCCACTCGTCCTGAATACCAACTGGTTGCTGAGAAGGTGCTGGAATACAAACCGCTGTGACACTCAACAAAACCAAAGCAGACAGCGCAAGTCGCGGGCGCAGGTTCATGGGATATCTCCCTGCACAACTAAACCCGGATTCGGCCCGGTAGTTCCGCCAATTCGATCATTCTGTCAGCCGACGACGACTGCCATGGCAAAACCATCATGGCCTTTGCTTCCAACTGTCTGCAGCGCAGTCGCTTCCAGCCGGGGTTCGGCGGCGAGCAGGTCGAAGAGCCGCCGCGCTCCCTGTACGTTGGCATCGCTGCTGGCCGCATCGATCACCTGCCCTTCGCGGATGATATTGTCGACCACGATCAGCGTTCCCTTGCGCGAAAGCTTCAGCGCCCATGTCACGTAGTTCGGAATATTCGACTTGTCCGCATCGATGAAGATAAAGTCGAACGGCCCTTCGCCTTCCTCAACCAGCTTTGGCAGCGTATCGAGCGCGGCGCCCAGGCGCACCGTGACGACGCTCTCCAGTCCGGCGCGAGCGATGTTTTTGCGCGCAACCTCGGCATGTTTCGCGTTGGCTTCGAGTGAGATCAGACGGCCACCGTCGGCCAGCGCCCGGCCCAGCCACGTGGTGCTGTATCCGCCCAGCGTGCCAATCTCGAGAATCTTACGCGCACCTGCGACGCGGGCCAACAGATGCAGCAGCTTCCCCTGGTTCGGCGCGACGTCGATCGAAGGGAGCCCGGCGGCGGCATTGGCGGCCATGGTCTCATCGAGAACCGGGTCGGAGGGAATGAGATGGCCGACGAGGTACTCGTCGACTGCCTTCCACAACTCTGCGCCTTCAGCCATGATCTGTCTCTCCAATACGGATGTAATTTACTGCGGTGGCTTCGGCGCGAAGTAGCCCTTCTGCGCCCGAACGTGATATCGCGGGTCGAGCGCCTGAAGGTAGATCGTCCGAAACGCGCCGTCCTGCCTGAAGTCCGCGGGGCGGTACTCGAGAGAGTACTGGCTGCGGAGCTCCTGTTCGATATTACGGAATCCAATGGCCACGTCTTCGATCTTCGTGGGATAAAAAGCCTGTCCGCCGGTCGCCTCCGAGATCGCCTTCAGAACATCGTCGCCCTTGTCGCGGCTGGGGCTGACGTTGGTGCTGATGGCGTAGACGATGGTGTTGGCGCGCTGGCACATCTTGATCGCGTCGCTCTCCTGCGCTCGGCTGTAGTTGTCGTCGCCATCGGATACGAGGATCAAGGCGCGCCGCACCGATCCCGGTTCGGGAAGCGGCAGCATCTGGTCGCGGCAGGTCTTGTACAGCGCGTCAAAGAGAGCCGTGCCGCCGCCGGGACGCAATTTGCGAATGCCCTGGTTCAGCAGGTCGACATTGTTGGTGAAGCCTTGCGCCACATCCGTCGAGATATCGAAGCCCTCGACGAAAGCCATATCGTTAAGATGCAACACCTGCAACAGGAACTCGATGGCAGAGTCCTGCTCGAACTGGAAGCGCTGGCGGATCGAGCTGCTGGTGTCCAGCATGATGCCGACGCGAAGCGGGAGATTGGTCTGCTGGGTAAACCCGAGGACAGCCTCCGGCGGCCGTCCATCGTCGAGCAGACCGAAGTTCTCGCGCTTGAGCCCGGTGATGAAGCGGCCCTTCTTGTCGGTCACGGTAAAGATGAGATTGACTTCGTTGACCTGGACCTTGATGGTTGTGATGGGCTCGCCCTGCGACTGTGGCGGCTGGCCTTGTGCCTGAGCCGGCGCGGTGGGGGTCGTTGCCGGCGCCTGGGTCGCGGTCGGCGTCTGCGCCGCGGCAGGAGGCGTTGCCTGCGTCTGCGCATACAAAGGCGCGACGGCAAGCGCGGCGGCGAACAACAAAGCGGAGCCCAAAGACCTGGATATAAGAAAAATTCGGTTACGCACGGTCACTACCATGATTCTACCCAACTCCATGAAAACCCGCCCGAATCGCCGCCAGAAATTCCTCCAGTTCCGGCGGCAGGGGAGCCTGTATATCCATCGCCTTCCTGCTTTGGGGATGGGTAAATGCCAGATACGCCGCATGAAGGAAGTTCCGCTCCAGCGATAGTCCGGTCTCAGCACCGCCAATACGATGAGGTGCGCCGTAAAGGCTATCTCCTACAACGGGATGCCCCAGCGATTGCATGTGGACGCGAATCTGGTGGGTCCGCCCGGTCTCGATGCGCACCTCGACCAGCGTGAAGCGGCCATAGTCCGACGTGATGCGCTCGACGACCCTGACATGCGAGACCGCCGAACGCCCATCCGCACGTCGCGTCGTCATCCGTATGCGGCGAACCAGGTCACGGGAGATGGGCAGGCTGACGGTCGTCTCGTCCTTGGCCACATCGCCATGAACCAGAGCAATATAGGTTTTAGCAACCTTCCGTTGCGAGAACATCTCCCCCAGCTTGCGATGAGTGCTATCGTCTTTGGCCACGACGATGATGCCGCTGGTCTGCTTATCCAGCCGGTGGACGATGCCGGGCCGAAGCTCGCCGCCCACGTCCGAAAGCTTGGCAAAGTGAAAGAGCAGCGCATTGACCAGCGTGCCCCGGTTGCGCGCGTCCTCGCTCGCGCCCGATCCGGCATGAACCATCATTCCTGCAGGCTTGTTGATGACGGCAAGGTGTTCGTCTTCGTAAAGCACATCGAGCGGAATATCCTCGGGAATGGCATGAAGTGGCGGAGGATGCGGTGCGCCTTCAATCTCAATCGACTCGCCGCCATGCAGTTTGTGCTTCGGTTTGGCGGTCTGGCCATCGACGCGCACCTGCTCGTTTTCAATCAGCATCTGCACCCGCGCACGGCTGATGTCCGGGATCGCCTGCGCCAGATACTGGTCGAGTCGCAGTCCGGCAGCCGCCACATCGGCGGTGAAGGTGCGAATGCCGTCTTCTGCCTCATCCTCGATATCGAGCACGGGCACAGGTAGCGGCGCAGCCTCTTCGACGCCTCGGGTAGCCCGGTATTCCGCCTTGACCGAGCGGCGGCGCTGCCCCTTGGGCAACATGTGTTTAGACGGCATGGGGCACCAGCTTTCGCGGTTGCAGCCAGATCAGTCCGGCAGCAACGATCATTCCCAGGGCAACCCACTGAATCGGATCGAGAATGCCGCCGGACGGCACGGCATCGATGTAGGGCTGACGGAGAAACGTCAGCAGAAACTGCGCAACTCCAACCGCAGCCAGGGCAAGAGCAGCAGTATCGCCCCGACGCTGGCGGCGGCGCAGTTGCAGAAAAAGAGCGACTGTCAGAAATATCGCTAAAAGTGCAGCATACAGTGCGACCGGGTGCAGCCTGGCAGCGCCCGGAAACATCGCCATTCCCCACGGCAGCGCGGTCGGAAGCCCGGGATCGCTGCCCTCGGCAAAGTGTCCCAGCGCAAGGAATGCCCAGATCAGCGTCGCGCACGGAGCCCACGCGTCAAGCGTTGCCAGCAGCGGCAGCCGCCGCACCCGCAGATAAAACAGAGTAACGATTCCGGTCAACAGAAGCCCAAGCGGCGTCAGCGAAGGCACAGCCAGCAAAAGAAAGGGGTAGGTGAAAAAGGCATGGAGATACATGACAATCAGCAGTAGCCGCGAGAGCACAAACGCCGAGAGCAGAACGAACAGTCCCGCATTCCAAAGTCGATCCGGGCTAAGTCCTGCCAGGACAGCAGTCCGCAGGCTGAGTCCCAGTGCAGCCACCAGCCCCACGGCGGCGAGAACGCCGAAGGTTGGCAGAGTGATATGGCCGAAGTGGAGAAGGATGGGATGCACGTCTGAGATTCAGGCGCGGGAAGCCGCCGATAAAAAAATCAAAAGGAAAACAGGATTGAAAAAGAAGACCGACCCGCTGGGCCGTGCGTCGAAGCGCTGGTGAACCCGTCCTAAGACGGCGGGACCCTGCCGTGGCTCTTTAGGCATTCCGGACTGGCGGACGTTGCACACCGAGCCATGTATACGAGTCAGGACCCCTGTTCAATGAATGTTGGTTCAACCAGCGTAGATCGCGCACCTGCTTCGCAGGCCGGTTTCTTAGGTTGGATGCTACCTGCCACCGCGCGGATTAGCAAGTTGACAGGCCGAAGCGGTTCAGGGAGTGAAGACCTGCCAGGGTCACTTACGGTCATCGGCCACAAGAGCCTTCATGGCGAGGCTTTCAGGAGTATTCAGACGCTCCAGCCCTTCGACGACTCCGATGCGGTTGCGCTCAGGATGATTCTGGCTGGCCTTCCATTTGCCCTCGATGCGCTCGATGGGCAGCTCCACCCCGACGATTCCCTTTATCAGCGATGCGATATAGTCAGCTGGCGCATCGCTCACTTTCCAGGGAGCAGGAAAGGAAGCTTCATGCACCGTCGTCAGAGCGTTGAGATGCTCCATAAGCCATGCAGGGTCTTCAACCACCCTGAGATGCCCGTAGACATGGACTACAGCGTAGTTCCAGGTAGGCACGACTTTGCCCGTCTCTTTCTTCTCCGGATACCACGATGGACTGATGTAATGCTCCGGGCCGGAGAAGATGGCCAGGGCCTGGACGCCGGGCTGAAAGTCCTGCCACTGCTTGTTTGCCCGCGACAGATGCCCTTTCAATAGCGCGCGTGTCGCCGATTTGCGTTCCAGCACCATCGGTAGATGCGAAGCAAACAGGCCGGAGGAAGCGATCGTCACCAGCGACGCCAGCGGATGCGACTCGATCAAGTCGTGTAGAACCTCAAGCCGGGTCTCTTCATTTGCCCTGGGAATGTACACGCAGCTCCTCCTACGAGGCAAGAGACAGACTAGCCGACCTTGCGCTCTTCGAGGACCTCGTCCAGCAGGCCGGCAAGCGAACCCGCGCGCGAACGCATCGAAATCTGCGACTGCGACAGGCTGCCTGCAAGCACGTCCTGACGCTCCCGCGCCGAGCACAGTTCATCGGCGATGTTCAGTGCCGCCAGCACCGCCACCCGCAGACTGTCGACCGTGCCGCCATGCGCCGAAACGGCGCGCATCTTGGCGTCTACCATCTGCGCCAGCCGCTCGATGTACTCCGGATCGGTGCCGCGCAGGTTGTAAACCTGGTCATAGATGTCCACGGCAACAGACTGTGGGACGATGGACTGGCTCTCGGCCTGTGGCTGCGGCACTTCGATTGTCTGGTCCATCGTTACTCCTTTTGCGAATTTTTAGAGGAGTTCGTCCATCTGTTGCAGCATCTTCTCGACGCGCTGGCGCACCGCGTCGCGTTCCTTGGTCAAGTTATTAAGCTGCGCTTCGACAGCAATCTGGGCAGTAAGCTGACTTTCAAGCTGTTCATTAAGAGAGGCAACCTGCGCCTCTGCGACGGCGCGGGCCTCGCGCTCACGCTTGACGATCTCGACGGCACGAAGAACTTTTTGCTCAAGCGCCTGAAACTCATCGACGCTGATGGTGGATGTACTCATATGTTTAAAGTATAGACGTCGGCGGCGTGGATTTTGTTGGGGAAAACCTGTGTGGAACCTACGTGGATGCCTGTCGCCCCGGTCTGCAAAGACTTGCGGCCGCAACGGCAGGCACTTCGCCCCGTTATAGGCCCGGAGCGCGAATCGTGCCGCCCAGCTTCGTCAGAGCTGCAATAATATCGGTCCACCACGCGGTCAGCTCATCCTCTCGCAGCGTGCGCTCGTTCGACTGAAAGACGCACTTCAGCAGAATCGCGTAAGTGCCCGGCGGAACCGACTTGCCCTTCGCATCGCGAAAGATCTCTGTCGGCCCCAGTCGCTGCAACTCCGGAATCGCCAGCCCGCGAATGGCTGCGGCGATCGTCTGCCACTGCATCGAATCGGGGAAGGTAAACGAAAAGTCGCGCTCGACCGCCTGGAACCGGGAGATCTCTCGCGACGTCACCTGGCGCAGCGGAAGCGCATAGAGCTTCGCCAGATCGACCCTGGCCAGATAAACCGGTTGCCGCAGCTTGCGCCGCTCTTTTTCGGTCACGGCAAGCTCGCCAAACTGAGCGACCGGGCGCCCGTCCAGCAATACCGTAGCGCCGCGTCCCGGCTGTAACCATGTTGGGGTCTCCGATTGAAATGTGAGGCCGTTGCAGTCGAACAGCGAAGCCAGCGACTCGATCACGCCTTTCAGCTCAAAGAACGGAGCATCCTGCGCGCCATGCAGCGCACTCGCCACATCCGCACCGGTCAACCCCAGCGACAGCGACGCCGTCTCCACCACCGCATCGGTTCCGCCGGTAAAGACACTTCCCTGTTCAAACAGCCGCACCGTCTGCACATCGCGATTCAGATTGTGCGCCAGCATAGTCACCATCCCCGGCACCAGCGACGGCCGCAACAAGGCCGCCTCCTCCGAGAGAGGATTCTCCATCGCCACCGTTCCCTGCTCCGCCGCGCCGAACAGATCGCTGTCGGCGTGCGAAGCAAAGGTGCTCGAGATTGATTCGCTGAATCCCAGCGCCAGCAGACGCGTCCGCACGGCAGCCGCGGCAGCTGCGGTAGCGTGTTCGATCACCACGCCCGGCGTTGGCAGTGTATTGGCGAAGCGGTTATAGCCGTAAACCCGCGCCACCTCTTCGACCAGATCGATCTCACGCTCCAGATCGAGCCGCCAGCTCGGTAGCTTCACCGCAAATGTGTCGTCTGTCTTCGCAGTCAGCTCGCAGCCCAGCGCCGTAAGATACTGCGCCACGATCTCCTTGGTAATCCCCTCGGGAGCAATCGTCGTTCCCAGATGCCGCTGCACTTGCTTCACCGACAGCACTATCGCCCCGCGATCGGCCGTCCTCGCCGCAGCAGTAGGAATGACGACATCCACCAACTCGCCCTCAACCTGGCCGCCGCTCTCCAGAATCAGCCGCGAAACCAGCGCATTGGCCACTGGAGCAGCGTTGAAGTCTGCACCCCGTTCAAAGCGGTGCGAGGCATCCGTGTGCAGCAGGTGCCGCCGCGAACTCCTGCGAATGCTCGCTGGATCGAACCACGCAGCCTCCACCAGAATGTTCTTCGTCTCCGCCGTAATCATGGAGTCCCAGCCGCCCATGACGCCCGCCAGCGCCAGCGCCTTCATCTCATCGGCCACGACCAGGTCGTCCGCCTCCAGCGTCCGCTCCGTTCCGTCCAGCAGCCTCAGCTTCTCCCCATGCCGCGCCAGCCGGACGACAATTCCGCCCTCAACCTTATCCAAGTCGAAGGCGTGGGTAGGATGCCCCATCCCCAGCAGCACGAAGTTGCTCACGTCCACGGCGTTCGAGATCTGCTTCTGTCCCAGCAGGCCAAAGTATTTGGCGATGCTCCCCGAACTGGGAGCAATGGTCACGTTGCGCAGCACCCGCGCTGTAAACCGTCCGCAAAGCTCCGGAGCCTCAATTCGAACCGGAAACGCCTTCGCGCCCGGCACGGCAGCGGGCAAGGTCGCATCGAGCGGGGCCAGCGGCAGGTTGTAGATCGTCGCCGCCTCGCGTGCGATGCCGTAGTGGTTCATCGCATCGACGCGGTTGGTCGTAATGTCCATCTCGAACAGATGGCCATTTCCCTCTCCGAGGTCATGCACGCCCTCGACAGCAATGCCGCGCAGAGTAAGGTCATCGGCGAGTTGCCGGTCGGAGACAGGGAGTTGCGGCAGGTAAGAGCGGAGCCAGCTTGTAAGAATCTTCATGGGTAGACGTCTTCTAGTCTAACGAATCGGCAGAAGAGCGACGTAAGAAGTGCAATGGTGCGAGTCGTCATAGTCCGAGGCGAGCTCAAGCAGGCCACCCCGAACCGGCATCAGCGCAGAAGAGTAGTTGGGGCAGTAGTTATCGTATGCCGTGGGGACCTCGACCGGGGCAGGCCGGGTGGTCCATGGATCGGAGCCGCGAGTCGGCCCTCTGGAGAAGAGGAACCGGCCATTTTGCGGAGACACAGTACCATCAGCCTCATAGAGCACCTGCCCCACCAGCAGTATCCGATGACTGACCGGGTCGAAGATATTCGCAGGAGCGTGGGCGAAGTATTGCCCGGTAGAGGAGACAGCTTTCGTGCCAAAATTGGCTGGGTCGCCAAAGTCCAGGCCATTGGACGAGGTACGAAAATAAACCTGGCAATGCGCAACCGGGCCGCAGATCTCATAGGACATAAAGTAGGTACGATCGGGCAAGCGCGTAACGATGGCCATTCCCGGACGATCTTTTTGGGAAGCGCTGGCCACGGTATCCTTCCTCGCGCCCCAATGGACGCCATCCGTAGACCGCATCTGGACCAGTTTCTGGCTGCAGCAGGGATCAGTCTCGTCCGAGAAGAACATTACCAGCGAGCCGTCTTTGGCGACGGTGAACTCCGGCTCCCATAGCCCATGACGCTTATTCCCGGCTTTGACCGGTGTAGCGAGGTATCGCCAGTTGGCCCCTTCGTCGCTGCTGCTATAGATCTCGATGGCAGGCGTATCTCCGGAGAAATAGGACCCGGAATAAAGCAACGTTCCCGCCTTGAGATGGCCGATCCTGCGCGGCAACTCGTAAATGGTGGAGCAGCACCGCTCCTTGCTGCCTGGAATATTCATAACCGAGGCAAGATAGCTGAAGGTGCGGCCTTCGTCCGCGCTGCGATAAAGCCTGTTGCCGGTCTTGGCAAGCAAGGTATTTTTAAGCGGGCCTGACGCATGACGAAGGCGGATCAGGCGAGGATAGAGCGTGCTTCCCGCAAGCGGAGTACCCGTAGCGGCAGACGCTATGGCAGCCGGCAAAAGAAGGAAGAACAACAGCGCGGCAAAGCTCTTTGCGCGGAGATTCATAGGCAGGTGTCCTCGGTGTAAAGCGCCGGGCGCTCCTTCGCTATCGGTCCCGGCGCGGCTGAAAGACAATCCGGATCAAGAGGCGGAAACATCTTCGAACAATCCGGTCGGCAGACCATCGATGCTATACATATTCTTCTGCCGCCAATACTCTTCCAATCCGCTCTCGCCCTTCGACTCCGCCCAGCGCGTCAGCGTAGTGCGCTCACCAACGTATTCAAACAGCGGCACCCCGTATCCGCACGAGGTCTGCACCGACTCGACCTTCAGCAGCACCATCTGACGCGCACCCGGGGTCTCAACTCCACCAAACTCCGAGGTTAGCATCGCGGCATACTCAGAACTGCCGCGGCTCACAATTCGCCCGCGACCGTAGAGTCGCAGCACCATCGGCGCACCTTCAAAAGCACAGAACATCAACGTCAGCCGTCCGTCTACCTGTCCATTTTCCCGCAGATGCGCCGCCGTCTCATTGCCGCTGCCCGTCTGGTCGAGGTAAACGACTCCGTTCGTATCGAGAACACGCAGAGACGCCACATCTCTGGGCGAGACATTCACCCGCCCCTCCGCCGTCGCGGACGCATTGAAAAATATCCGCTGCTTCTCGATGAACTCGCGGTGCGCAGGCTCAATCCGTTCAAATTGCTTGCCCATGGATGCCTCTCTCCGAGGATTCAGGATGATGTCTCTTCTCAGTTTAGACATCCTGAGAAGTCTGGGCGACTCATCAAAATATAAGCAGCCCGGGCAAAGGTCGGTTATGCTCTTTTATCAGAATGCGGGCGGCGAATACGAAGATTCGATCCTCGTCCTGAAAAGGAATCAACAATCATGCTCCGATTATTTCTGCACTGGATTTTGAATGCCCTGGCCCTGCTGATTGTGTCCCACTTCGTAACAGGCTTCCATATCAGCGGCATCGTCTCCGCCCTGATCGCGGTCATCATCATCGGCCTCTTCAACGCGACGCTGGGCCTCTTCCTCAAGATCATCACGCTGCCGCTGGGCATCCTGACCTTCGGAATCTTCTTTCTGGTCATTAATGCAGTGATTCTGTGGTTCTCAAGCAAGTTCGTGCCGGGCTTCGCCGTGACAACCTTCAGCGCCGCGTTTTGGGGCGCGCTCGCGCTTGCAGTGCTGCATCTGTTGTTTGGCTTTTTCGGCGCCGCAAAGAAAAGTCGCCCATAGTTTGTTTTTACAGAGGATCGTTTGGGGTGAACTGGATGGACAGCCATCGTTCTGCTGAGAGATGACGGCGCATGAAAAAGCCTTCCGGCTCGTCGTATGACGATCGCCGGAAGGCATTGAATGTAACGAATCGAGCTGAGACTCAGGCAGCGAGACGGCGCCGGATGGCACCAGCCGCACCGAGAATGCCCGTGCCGAGCAGGATCAGGGAAGACGGTTCAGGAACTGAGCTGATCGTGCCCGGGTCACTGATAGCGGATTCTCCCGTCCTTCCCGCACTGTTCATAATGTCTGCAGCGAAGTAGTAACCGCTGCCGTTCGCGACAAAATCATCGTAGTCGATTCCCAGAGTGTTGGTGATCGTAAAGACAAGGGGGCCGTCGTTGTGCGCACTGGCGCCATTGCCGGGATTGTCGATGAAATAGTTGAATGTCCCCAAAGCAGGACCATTCGTTCCGGTAGAGGTAAGGTTCACGTCTCCCGCAGTCCAGGGCGAACTCAGACCCGAGATGGAGATCGTGGGAGCGCCATCCAGGTTGAATGCGAACCCAGGGTGATTTCCCGAACCGGTGTTAACAAAATACTGAGCGCCGTTCGTCAAACTCACCGTTACCTGCATGTTGTTCGAGTCAACCTGATGAAGATTGACGTCGAAGCAGCACATACCAGCCTGGGAGCCTGTAAAGAGTGAATCCGCTTTCGCGCTTGTGGCAGTAAGAGCTACCACGGCGAACGCGAGACAGACGTGGAAGAGAGACTTTTTGGTGAGCATGAAGAATCCTTTCAATCGCTTTCAGAGAATGACCATCATGCGGCCCCAAGCAATCATTCCAACGCTAAAGGCATCAAGTGGTTCTTTGCTGCCTTTCCTATAAGCAATTGAGTAGCCAATCATATCTGCACTACGATAACTCGATCAAAGTCAATAGATACAAACATTTGCCATATTTTTTCACTTCTCGTGGCGGTTGAGTGGAGATATCTCTCTGGGAAAATCTTTGCGCATTAAGTGACATCAAATTCCCATCATGAGCGTCAGCTTTCAACGCGCCAGAAGGAGAGTTTCTCGTAAATAACTGACAATCAAGAGATAGAGGACAATTCGATACGAATAGCCTTCGGTTGCCTATCGCCGTGCCCTAAGCGAACTGTTCCAGAAACCTCATATCTCCCGAATAAAACTGCCCGATATCGGAGATGCCGTGCTGAATCATGGCAATGCGTTCGACCCCCATGCCAAAGGCGAAGCCGGTGATACGGTCGGGGTTGTAAGCATCGTCGTCGAGGCCCAGCTTGCGTCGCTCTTCCGTCACGCTGGCGAAGACCGCAGGGTCGACCATTCCGCAACCGAGAAGCTCTATCCATCCTGAATGCTTACACTTACGGCAACCCTTCCCTCCGCAGAAGATGCAGGAGATCTGAACGTCCGCCGAGGGTTCCGTGAACGGAAAGAAGCTGGGAAAGAAGCGCGTCTTGACGTCCGAACCGAAAAGCGCCTTCATCGCATGATCGAGCGTTCCCTTCAGGTCGGAGAAGGTGATGTTCGTGTCGACGCAAAGCCCCTCCACCTGGTGGAAGATCGGCGAATGGGTTGCGTCGGCGGCATCGTTGCGATGCACCTTGCCGGGAATGACGATGCGGATCGGCGGAGCCTGCGCCACCATCGTCCTGATCTGGACAGGTGAGGTATGCGTGCGCATCAGCAGTCGGTCGCGACCGGGTTTTGAGCCCTGATCGGCAATCTGAAGGGTGTCCTGCGTATCGCGCGCCGGATGGTTGGGAGGAAAGTTCAGCGCCTCGAAGTTGTAAAAGTCGCTCTCCACCTGCGGGCCGAGGTTGGTCGAGTAGCCAAGATGATGGAAGACCTGAACGATCTCGTGCATCGTCTTCAACAGTGGATGGGCAATGCCTGGCTGCCGAACCGATCCGGGCAGGGTAATGTCGATTCCCCGCGCCGCCGTCGCGCCGGCCGCAGCCACCGGAGCTTCCAACGCTGCTTCAATCTGTTGCTTGAGCTGGTTGAACCGAATGCCAAGCGGCTTGCGCGCCTCTGCCGGGGCGGACTTGAGCCAGGCCTCGCTGATGAGCTTCAGCCGGCCCTGCTTCCTTCCCAGCCATTGCAGCCGGAAGGCCTCCTGCGCGTCGGAGGTGTCGAGAGACGAGGTTCCGCTGCGAACCTCATCGACAACGGCGGCGAAGGCCCGGTCGAGGGCAGCTTCGTCGTAGGTCAGGAGCTGGGGGATAGCGTCGTTCATGGTGGGCACAGATTAAAGATAAATGACCGCAGAGATCACTGAGGCCATTTCACGAGAGGCGTGTCTCGGAGCCGCCTAAGCCAGAGTAGGCTCGCTCAGCAGCGCGTCGAGGGCAGGCGCTTTGACCGGCGATGTGGGAGTAGCCGCTTCGGAGACAACCGTAGTCGGAAAGTAGGCGTTGCGGAAGTACTGCATCACCATCCGGTGCGTATTGAAGAAGGTGCCGTTGATAGCGATGCAGTGCTGCTGCATCCGCGCCCAAGCGGCAGGGTTCGCATACATCGGCGCGATGCGTTGCTCCAGCTTGTCGTAGAGGCAGGCGGCCTCGGCGGCCTCGGTTTCGGCGTCGTCGATGGCCCAGCCGGTAACGTTTTCGGCGCAGCCCTCGATCCACCAGCCATCAAGAACAGAGAGGGACGGGACACCGTTCAGCGCAGCCTTCATGCCGGAGGTACCCGAAGCTTCATAAGGACGGCGCGGAGTATTGACCCAGACGTCTACCCCCTGGGTGAGCAGGCCGCCGAGTTCCCAGTCGTAGTTCTCCAGATAGAGAATCTTGAGGGCGTTGGAGTTGAGATGAGCGGCGGCAGCGAAGACGTCGCGAATCAGCCCTTTACCGGCAGCGTCGGCAGGATGAGCCTTGCCCGCATACAGAATCTGGAGGCCGCCGATCTTCTCGGCAATGGCAACCAGACGGGCCGGATCTTCGAGCAGCAGGCTGGCGCGCTTGTAGGTAGCGACGCGGCGGGCGAAACCCAGGGTGAGAACAGAGGGATTGAAGTGCTGGCCGGTGCGTTTTGCCACAACGTCGAACAGTCGCTGCTTGCCTTTGACGTGACAGGCCGAGATTCGGGCAGGGTCGATGCCGTAGACGGACCGGAAGTACTGGTTGTCCGTGCGCCAGTTGGAGATCTCGGCGTCGAGCAGCTCCTGAAAGGGCTTCGACACCCAGGTGGCGGCGTGAACGCCGTTAGTGATGGAGTGGACTTTGTAGTCCGGGAACATTAGCTGGGAGACCTTGCCGTGTTGCATGGCGACGCCATTGACGTAGCGCGAAAAGCGCAGCGCGATGTAGGTCATGTTCATCAAGCCGTTGTGCAGGCAATCTGCCCTCTCGATGGCAGAGGCGCGCTCGTGGCCCAGCACCTGGTACATGTGGTCGAGGCCGAACTGGTCGTGGCCGGCAGGAACAGGAGTGTGCGTGGTGAAGACGCACTGGCAACGGACAGCTTCGAGGTCGATCTCTTGCGCCTCGCGGAGGGGGTTGCCGGAGAGATGCTCTTCGAGCAGGCCTATGCTGAGAAGGGCTGCATGGCCCTCATTCATGTGATAAACGCTGGGCTTGCAGCCGAGCGCCTGAAGCATGGCGACGCCGCCGAGGCCGAGAACGGCCTCCTGGCAGAGGCGATAGTAAGTGTCGCCTCCGTAGAGGTGGTCGGTAAGGTGGCGATCCCACTCGTCGTTGCCTTCAACATCCGTGTCGAGCAGAAAGACGGGGATAATGTGTCCGGTAACGCCGGTGACGTCGAAACGCCAGGCGCGAACGAGGAGTTCGCGGCCTTGTACTGTGAGCGTGACGATCCGGTTGGCACTGGGCAACATCGTTTCCGGCGACCACGGGACATCGACTTCGGTCTGCTGGCCCTGATCGTCCAGGTTTTGGCGAAAGTAGCCGCGGCGATGGACAAGAGAGATGGCAACCATGGGGCGGCAGGTATCGGCCGCAGAGCGCAACGTATCGCCCGCCAACATCCCCAGGCCACCGGAATAGGTGGGCAGGGCAGGAGAAAGGGCTATCTCCATGGAAAAGTAGGCGATGCTGCGAGAGGAAAGGTCGGGTGCGGCGGTGGTGAGCGCGTTGGAAAGGCTCAAGTGGTATTTCCTTTTCTCATCCGAATCGTGACGAATGCCAGAATTCGAGTGCCAGCCAAGGGCATTAAATCCGCTCAGCCGCTGAGAATACAATTTCCGGAATGAATCTTCCTAAATCCGAATAGCGGCTAGTTTATCAAACATGCAAGGTGGAAAAGAGGGATTCAATTTGGTTCCAAAGCTGTATTGACGGCCACTGACATGCTTGCGGCTGTAAGGCGTTCCCATATCTGGTCGATCCACTTAAGGTGCTCGGGCTTCATCAGGACCGAGCGCAGGCAGGTAACAGTCTCCGTTTGTGGAGCTTGCCGCCAGCAAGCCGGAGAAAAGAACCGGACTGGAAGCTGTGCGAGAGCGAGGTGGAGATCGCGTCGCGCAGCTTCTTCGAAGACCCGCTGAGCGAAGACAGAAGATAGCGCAGGTGTTGAAGCCCTTACTGTCCAGAAGACAATATCCAGCTCCGGAGGAAATATCGGGGCGGCAAAACCTGGATTGGCAACGATGCGACGGTGAAGTTCGAGGGCAGCCGTGAGGCTGGATTCGAGGTTCCGGGCAAAAATGCCGCCCTCAGTATAGGGCAGCAGTTGCTGGGTGGCCCAGAGAGCGACGGCGGAGGCTCCGGCGCGGGAGCATTCAAGCGAGATCTCGCCGAGGTGGAGGTCCTTCGACGAGAAATAAGTATAGGGAGAGTCGTGTTTATAGAAACGCCCCACGGACGGATCGCGGAAGAGGACTGAGCCGCAGCCGTAGGGTTGAAGGCCATGCTTGTGGGGATCAATGACGATGGAGTCGACCTGCTGGACAGCATCAAAGGCAGCGCGCGCTTCGGGAGAGAGATTGCCTGCGAGAGTGAAATAGCCTCCGTAGGCGGCATCGACGTGGATGCGGAAGCGGTGGCGCTGCCGGAGTTTCAGAATCTCATCGAGCGGATCGACGGTGCCGGTAGCCGTCGTGCCCAGGGTGACGACAACGGTCCCGATCTCTTCGGTTTGGAGGATATCTTCGAGGGCCTGAAGGTCGATGCGGCCAGTCTCGTCCGATGGAATGGCAATGAAGGGCAGACCGAGGACGCCGGAGATTCGGCTATGGGTGTAGTGAGCCTGATCGGAGGCGGCAATCGCCTTGCCGGGAGCGAGTTGGCCTGCGATCCAGAGGGCTTCGAGGTTGGCGAAGGTTCCGCCGCTGGTGAGGTGGCCGAGATGCTGGGGCCAGTGGAACATCTTTGCCAGGGCGGCAACGGCCTCGATCTCCATGGCAGAACTGGCGCGGCCACCGTCGAGGGCATGGTTGTTGGGATTGACGGACATGGCCAGCGCGTAGGCAGCGCGGGCGATGGGGTGCGGCGGCTTGAGCATCTGCCCGGCGTAGAGCGGATGAGCGTAAGGATAGTTGTCGCGGAGCTTTACGGCCACGTCGCTAAGGATGGCTGACACGGCCTCCCCCATGGCAGGCGTGGGGTTCGCGGGAAGGCCGGTAAACCCATCGTCGAGACGGCGCTGGGCTTCGGCGAGGAGTCTGAAGAAGCCGTCTAGTAGTTCGGCCGACATGAGCTAGAACTCGTGGGTGATGAAGCCGAACTTCATGACATATCCGAGAATGACAGCAAGCACAAAGGCGATAGTCGTCCAGGTGACCTGGCAGAGGCGCTTCACCAGAGTCTCGATGATGACGATCACTATATAGAGAGCCAGGGTGATGAGAATTCCGTCAAGAATGAAGATGCGGCTATAGGTCGGCGTCGCGATGAGCACGCGCTCAACGTGGAAGGGCGGGAAGAGAGAGAAGATGGCATAAACCAGAAGAAACATGACGAACTGCAGGACAGTGGACAGTAACTTTTTCATAGGTCTTCCCGGGATGAGTTGAGCACAACGAGGTTATGGCTTCGCCGTGGACGATGCACCCAGTATATGGATGGTGTGAAGCCAGGTCTCGGCCAACGCGGGCCAGTGCGTGATAGGAAGTTCCGTGGGCCGGAGGCCGTAGCCATGACCTCCCTCGGCGTAGATATGCAGTTCCGCGGGAACCTTTGCCTCCTTCAGCGCCTGAAAGTAGACCAGGGCGTTCTCCTCATGCACGGGATCGTCCTCCGCCTGTAAAAGAAATGTCGGCGGGGTTTTGGAGGTGGGATCGATGCCGGCGGCGAGTTTATTGAGGGCAGGGGGCTCAGCCAGATAGCCGGGATAGATGATCAAAGCGAAGTTGGGGCGCGCGTCGATCTTCTGCTCCGGTTCGCCAGGCCGCTTGTAATCGGCGTGGTTGCTGAGGACGACCGCTAAATGGGCTCCGGCGGAGAAGCCGAGTACACCGATGCGATTCGGGTCAATATGCCACGCGGCCGCATGGGACCGAGTGATGCGCATGGCCTGCTGCGCGTCCTCAAGGTCTGCCGCGTTCTCGGGATAGTGCTTGGCAAAAGGCACACGGTACTTGACCAGCACACAGGTGACTCCGATGGAGTTCAGCCAGGTGCAAACCTCCGTCCCTTCGAGATCGTAGGCAAGGATGCGATAGCCTCCACCGGGGAAGACGACGACCGCGGCGCCGGTGTTGACGGAATCAGCAGGCGGATAGACAGCGAGCGTCGGCTTGCTGACATTGGTCAGATGCATCAGGCGCTTTCCCGCCACCAGCCTGTCCGACGGCTTGGTGATGTCAGCTTCGGGAGCGTTGACCTGGGAGGGTTCCGGCGCGCCGTTGGGCCAGAGGGGGAGCGTTACCTTTTGCGCAGGAGCAAAAGGCGCAACGACAAGCAGAACGATGGCGAGAAAGAGAGATGTGCGCACGGAAACATAGTAATGCCTTTGCACCGGAGGCGGCTTCCGAGATTTGCGATGAGACGAAAAACGAAAGCCGGTTGGACAGAGGTATTCGTCCCCATGTCCGAAAGTCCGGACATGGGGCATCCAGTCATTTACGGCTTGTCAAAAGATCAAAAAAATCCGGCCTCCGCTATTAGAGCGTCTGCTCAAAGACCCGGTAGCGGCGCTCCAACTCCCATTGCTGCACTGCCTTTTCGCTAGATTTAAGGAAGGCTTGACACTTCGTAGATGGCTTTTCGGCTCCGGGAGACTGGGACGCGCACGCGGTATTCAGGCGAGTGAAGGTGTCAGGCTTCTGCCACAGGCTGGGGCCGGGGAGGAAGCTGTGCTCCAGTGAGGTTCGGGCCATGTTTTTGAGATCGATGTAAGTGAGGTTGAAGTCGCGGGCGGCGCGGGTGTACTCGTTGGTGAGGTCGATACGGGAGACGCCCTCGTCGTCGGTGGAGAGGGCTACGGGAACGCGAGCGGCGCGGTAGAGGGGCAACGGATGATGAGCGGCATCGACTCCGAGGATGACGTCGTTGGAGGTGAGGTTGATTTCGACCATGACGTGACGGGCGGCCATCTCCTTTAATAGAGCGTCGGGATTGTCTTCATACATGACGTCGACACCATGGCCGATTCGCTCGGCGTGGCCCAGCTCGACGGCCTCGCGGATATGGAAGCGAAGACCGGCAGGCGGCACCATGCCGGGAGCGAGTTCGCCCGCATGGAGCGAGATGTGGACCTGCGGATAGACGCTGTGGAGATAGTTGAGCATCAGCATCTGCCGGTGATATTCGGACATGGAATAGTAGGCGTCTTCAGGCTCGACGAAGTTGATGCCGACCACGTTGGGATCGCGCGATGCCAACTCGAAGCCGAGCAGCGTCTGGGCAAAGACCTGCTGCGGAGGCGCGGCGCGGAGAACCTGGTAGATAAATCGAACCTTGACCGAGCAGGCTGGAGCGGCGGCGGGCTGGCCGCAGCGCTCGATGCGGTTGCGCGATTCAAGGATATCGGCAAACTGTCTGCTGTCGATCGCGATATCGTCGCGCAGGCCTCCGGCCAGCAGAGCGTCGCGGAGGCGAGCGAGGTCGGCAGGAGTGGTTCCGGTGGCGTCGCCCGTAGGATTGGCCGCAGGGCCGACAGGCGTAGTCGGCCAGGGAATGGTCGTACTAAGCCTGTAAGCATTGTCAAAGCTGGGCGTGTTCATGATTTCGAGATACTGTTCGTTCTGCGCAGCGGCGCGGCTGGCGATCTCGTCGAGCCATTCTCCGGCATGGGACTTCGCAATTCCGCGATAGCGGTCGAAGGTGGCGAAGAACTGGTCGTGGCCACTGATGCCGGAGCTGGGAACGAAGCTGCGCATGGAGAATGAGTCCACCAGGGCATCGTAGAGATGCTGGTCTTTGAAGACGCTGTCGGCGCGGACATCGCCCTTGGCGCAGACAGGCTGTGGAGGAATGCTGCGTGTCGTGCCGACATTCTTTGTAAAGCTGAGGGTGGCGGAATTGACACAGAGAAGATCGGCCGCGGCGTCCTTGAGGAAGGTTTCCGCATAAACGGCGCCGGAGAAGTGCATGTGCAGGTCAGCGCCCTTCGGCATTCCGGCAAGGAAGGCGCGAAGCTGCAACTGATTTTTCCGGGCGGCGTTGAAAGCGCGAGTGGCTCGCTGTTCCTGCTCGGTCCGCGATGATTTAGAGGCGGAATGAGCGGGTACAGCTGAAAGGAGGCAGACAAAGACGGCAAGGACGAAGCTTGTGGTGGAACGCAGCATGGTGGCTTCCTTGACATTGCGGGAATGAGAAAGGATAGCGCGAAGAAGAGAGGAGCGGGAAACAGTTGGCGGCAGAGCACGGGATTGCTATACTGAGGGAGCGTTTGCGCCACCGGTTCCCTGCCAGTGGCTGCTCCCCTGAAAGGGCCGGGGCGACAGACACAGATGCTACGCACGGGCGTTCTTGGCGATCCCCGATAGAGGCGTTAGATGCCAAGGCCAGATAGCTCAGTGGTAGAGCGCGGCCCTGAAAAGGCCGGCGTCGGCGGTTCGATCCCGTCTCTGGCCACCACTAAATCAACAACTTATAAAACTGTCAGTCCGCGTTTTCATTCCAATTCATTCCAATTGGCACGAAGGAATTCGCCACGAGTGAGGACGCGGGCAACGGCTTATTGATGGCTGCTGGATAGTAAGAATTGTTCCACTAAGCAGATCATGAAGATTTTCATCAGTTCCCTGATTAGTGGCATGGAGACGACGCGGGCCCCGCACGCGAAGCCGTGGAAACGCTTCGGCATGAACCCGTCATGGCGGAGGATTTTGGCGCGCGGCCATCCTCACCTCAGATAGCTTGTCTTCAAGGTGTGCGCCAGGCGAAAGGCGGAAAGACTGTACCGGCATTCGTGCAGGAGGGAATTCCGCCCGATTCCAGCCAGGCTGAATTCATCAAAGAAGTGCAAGGTTGGGAAGCCGGTCTGTTCCGGAGTGGTTTTCGGACGGACCATGAGCTAAAGATCGCACTTACACGGGCGCTTCACGATTTTGAGTTGGCAGTTGCCGTGGGGCCGGTCGATCAAGAAGACCTTACCGCTCGCGCAACGGCCCTGCTGCCCACGGATCGCCGAGGCTATTCATCGAGTTCCGCAACGCTCAACCTGTCTGTGGCTGGTGGCCCGCGTCAATCCGTTTTGCGGCCTATCGAATTGGAAAAGCCTGCTCTCGCCGAGGCGATTCACAAGGAAGCACTTTTGGAGCATTCCGGTTGTTCGATTCCAGCTCCGGGGTGGAGCGTGAAATCGAAGGTGACACTCTCACAGTGCAGCAAGAACGCGGCAACGCCCGGATTTTGCTGAATGAGCAAGGTTCCATACTCGTCACGCTTGCGATCGAACGATCCGAAAGCATGATGTCCGAGTTAATCTACGAGCGCGTTCAAGGCCAGTGCGGTGAGGCCTTGGGCTTTGCCGCGTGGCTTCTCGACCACATTGATCCGACTCAGCGCCTTAGCCATGTTGCGGTCGCACTGAACCTTTCAAACGCGGAGCATATGGCCTGGCGTACACAGCGAGAGAGCAAGGCGAGCCCTAACCGCATGAGCATGGGAATGGGCCGTGACAGCAACAACTCCGTTCACGTCAACAGGACGCGTTCCGCGTTAAGGCTGGACTCTGTTCGATTGGTGGAAGATTTGATTGTCCCGCTGCGTCGTAAGTGGCGATAAAAAGTAAGGACCACGTTCAGGCATAAGTGATTGCCGGCACCAGAGCGACAGGATACGGCGTATCTTTCATTAGATTCTCTGAAATGCCAGCGCTTGTACTTCTCCCCTCCCCTTTAGCTGACCGCTTCGCGCACGTAATGTTTTCCGCAGATTAGATTTGTGATCCACGTTCATTTCTGCAAACGAATTCTTACAGCTTTCTGTAGAAGTCTATCAGGAGACCGAAGGCAGTCAGAAAGCTGTAAGGAGACTAATAGAAGACAGTGGGCAGTCAGAAACTTGCAGGAAGTGCAACAGACTTTCGAAAGCTTTCCGAATTCCATAAGATTTCTTTTAGCATCCCAATGGCATTCGGTAGGCATACCGAATTCTCTTGAGCGACAGAGAGCATTCCGCTAATGTTCCCCAGATTTAGTAGTAAGTGGGGAATTTATATGCCAACGATTGTGTTCGCAAGCCCGAAGGGTGGGGTAGGCAAATCGACCGCCACCGTTCTCCTCGCAAGCGAACTTGCGGCGCACGGCGGCACGGTCACGATGATCGACGCTGATCCGAACAAGCCGCTCAGCCAGTGGGCGAGCCTTCCTGGTAAGCCGGAGCGACTCACTGTCATCGACAGCGCGACCGAAGAAAACATCATCGACGAAATCGAATCCGCAGCCCTGAAGACCATGTTCGTTATCGTTGACCTGGAAGGCACCGCTCCTGTTCGACGTATTCTGGATGATCGGTGGGCTCTTGAGGTTTCCTGTCCATAGCCTCCGCTTTTGAGCGCGAAGATGTGATCGCTGGCGAAGCGCGAGAGCGACACGATGTGTCTGAAGTATCTGCAGAAGCTGGATCGTTTAGCGTTTCGCTATAGAGTGCTGCCAGGTCATCCGCACGGCGATTTGCCCCATTTGGAGATGTTGCTGATTGCCTATGGCATTTGCTGATTAAAGAGAGTTCGACGGCACGACAGGAATCGCCCAGCATAAGCAAACACCGCACCCGCATTGGATTCCTTCGATTACTTCCGCATGTGCGAGACAGTCGAAAGCACGCTATATATGGAATATTGCGGAGCGGCTTAAAGCACGATAGAACTCGGGTGATTCCTGGCGTCACGTTTCCGTGACCGAATGAAAGCGGTCATCAAGCGCTCAAACCCAAAACTTTCCAGTGAGATAGCGCTATGCCAGATTCGTCGACCAAATTGTGGACACTCGCCCCAAGGTTCAGTGTTGTTCTATTTCTAGTTTTTTCCATGTTCGCCGGGAACCGTTCGATGGCTGCCGTTACGAACCAACAAGGATCGAACGATCTGATCAATATCGCCGCGAGTCCATCCAACGGCTACACAAGCATTCAGCTAACGCTCCCACAAGCAGCGGATCTTTCCACGATTCATGTCGTACTCAATGGGAAAGATATCACCACCCGCGTCGTGCAGATGGCTTGCCCTCAAGCACTGTGCATGTCAGGGACCATTTCCGAAGTTGATGGTCTTCATTCCGGCAAGAATGTTGTGTATGCCACCGCGAAATCCAATAGTGGTAACGGCTTGATGAGTGGGCGCACCCGCTTCTCCTCGGATGGAGTTGCCTCTACTTTGGCTAGCCATGGAATGTTGCGCAGTGCTGCGCAACTCGGGACAGTTCCCGTCTCCGGCCCAAGTGGGTTTCTGCCTCCAACAGTATCTTTTCAAATCTACTACGGGGTCGGTGTCCAGATTGGCGCAAATACATACAACATAACTTGCACCGATTCCCCTTACACGTTGTTTGTGTTTGATCGCCAGACTCTCGATCAGATTCCAAATCGAGGAGGTTGCATCGGCTCTGGAAGTGCCCTTGCATCCTCTTTGGGGCAGTTGACAACCACCAACCCAGGCGCACTTACGGTCGTCACAGCTTATTCGTCCGCAGATAGCACGCTGGATACATCTTTAATGGGCGGGACCGATCACACCAAGGATAGTCATGCTGTCAAACAGTACGTGGCAATCGGCGCTGTTGGAGCGGCTCCAGGATCGGCGTATGAGAATTTCAACCTCCAGGTCTCTAGTACAGATCCCCAGTTTTATACCCCGATGTCTCCCTTCGCTACAGGTGTAGTCCAGGAGGATGCAAACGGCAACTATAACTTCGATTCGTCTGATGTGATCGAATATACGATCAACGGCTCGCCTGCGGATACCGCTACGAGTCCTATGCCGATTACGATCGGTGCCTTTCAAGCCCAGATGCAACAAACGCCGGGATTGAAAGGGTTCAAATTTACGGCTCCAGACGTAAACTCGGCTCGTGGCGGCTATTGGCTTCTGGTCGTTCAGCGAGATAGTCCATGGGCGCCTATTAAATCGCTTGGTCGCTGTAACAGGGGCACATCTCCTGGACCCGACGGCATGATACTCATCGCTGACTGTGGCGGCGTCTATTTCACAGGGGACACTACAGATAGCACTGGTCAGACACGCCAAAATGAATATAACAAGCTGACTGCCGCCCTAAAGGCCGTCGGTCCCTACGATTTAGCTTTTCTCACTAAGTGGGGAGCGCCGACCTGCTGCGTCAATCAATGGGGTGTGGTTGGAAACGGAACAGACAAAACAAACGGTTTCTTTGAGTTCGGCGATGCCCTGCAATCACTAGGGGGTTCGGGGAGGGCCGTACTGTTTGCCAATGACTATAATGATCAGGGATTTGCATTCATCAGTTCGCTCTACGCGGGCGATACGTTGGTTGGAAACGCAGCGATATCCAGTACAACGTATTCTGCCTCTGGTCAGGCCGGGTATCTGCATGGCACGCTCGCACGCAACCTAAATGGCCTCTTTCAGCCTTACCAGAGTTCTCAACAACTTAGTGCTGAGGATGACCAGGCGGCAGGACCTGACTATACGCTTACTAAACTCTCTACGCTTCAGCCGGTTCCGTGGCCAAGTAACGAGATCCAGCTTCCAGTTTCCGATACTTTGAGCGGACAGCAGGGGGCTTATTCCTATATCAGCTATACCTTGATCACCCAGTACTACATCAAGGGAGCAAGCGGGCCTCATCTGGACGATATCCACTATTTCTTTACTGGCTCCAACAGCAACTACATCAATTACCACTATTTCGATGCCGCTAACTTGCCTTGGCCAGGTGGGGCTTCTACAAGCTATACCTGGAATGATCCGGTCACACAACAATCCGTGGCGTTCAGTCAAAATGACTTCAAAGCCGTCACTGCACAAGTAAGTACAGAGGTGCTGTACCTATCAAATGTGGTGAATTTCATGCTGACTGGACCCGTCAATATGAAGGACATGATCGCCTCTGGAAATGCGAATGCTGGTCTCGCACTTACTGGAGCAGCAGCCAGCGTCCTCTCTAGCTCTCTGAAGGAAACGGTTGCTAGTACAACTCCCGTAAAGGTCAACGTCTCCAATATTCTTTCGTTGCTAAGTGGTATGGCTAGCGTAGCATCAGCAATCGCGGGATTCCCTGAATTTGAAAACCTAGATAAACAGGCTATGTTTGATATAGCTAACCTTACAACGGGTATTCTCGGTGGCGCGCTAGGAAGTGGAGGGGCGATTGCCGGAGGATTTAGCACTAATGGCCGAACAACCACACCCAGCCGCTATATCAGCTTCACGACCACGATCGGGCAGTTAGCAAATAGCGATCTACAAGGCCAGTTAGGTATCGGTTTCGATGTCTCGGTAGACAGTATTCTCGCTGATTGGGGAAAATTAAGCATACTGGGGCCAAAAATTACAGACACTTCAAACGCAGCGTTTTATTCGCCGAATCAGGTTGCGCAGAATGCTGCCCTGAAGATACTGACGCAGGCAAGCGAAAGAAGTTTCTATATGTCTCTTGTGCCTACGGTATACAGTGTTGATTTCTGGCCGAAATTCTATGGAAGCGGAAGTGACGATCCTTCCTCGAATCCACCGGACATGGGCATTTACAACAAGAGTAATTCAACATGCAATCCGCTCTATACTGTGCCTGCTGCACCATACAGTTATGAGTGGACAGCCACACCCGGAGGCTATCAATTGCCTGTTTCACCCTTGGGGGTCGGGTGGAATTTCTGGGCAAATGGTGGCTCGAATGATACGCCTGCCGACTATTACGTTCTCAGAGGAGCAGTCACTCGCGTTGCCTCGAACAATGTGAAAATCGCACCCATGGATCAAGGCCTTGCTCAGGAGTTGTTTTCGCCTTCAGGGCTGAACATCCCCTTTGATCTCTTTGTGACACCGTATGGGCCGATGAGTGGTCATGTCATCGATATGAGCGAATGGGATCCGAATAAGGACAGGGATCAAGTCATCAATGAAATTACAGGATATGCTTCTACCGACATGGCGGCATGCACAAGAAATGGTAATAGACCGCCGGGTGCAACAACTGATCCTCCCAGCGATCTAATGTCCACTACAACTATCCTCTCCCTCCCAGCGAGCAGTGTTCTTGGTGAAACCTTGACCCTGAAGGCTTCTGTTACAACGACAAACGGGCCGGTTACGACGGGAAGTGTTGACTTTATGGAAGGAGCAACGAAAGTCGGAACATCAGAACTCGATGCGACAGGGGCTGCAAGTGTAACCCTGGACGCCCCGTCCCTTGGTCAGCATCTCTATCAGGCGTCCTATATTCGGGTGGCTCCCTATTACGCGTCGGACTCGGACATTGGTTCAGTTACGGTATTTGCAAATTCACCGGAACTATCGCTATCTCTTTCCTTACCGAACCTGAATGTCTCCTACGGAACAGCGTCTGCTGCAGTTGCGGTACAGATCGCATCGAAATATGGTGCGACAGGGCCAGTGTCTTTTGGTTGCTCGGGGTTGCCCATCGGTATGACATGCAACTTCAGTCCTGCACAGATGTCTCTTACTCTGGGAGGTACTGCTTCTACGACGCTTACGATCACATCATCAACAGTTTCCGCCAGCAATACACGGGTAGCAGGAATAGGTTTGGCAGTGTTTCTGCCTCTTTCCTTCTTCTCATTGCTCCGGGATAGGAATAGACGCCGACGTAGGATGCAGATGATCTGCTTCGGAATAGCGGCGTTGGCTATCGGCTCGCTCTCCGGATGCAGCAGGGGTGGCGCTTCATCGAGCAGTTATCCTGCACAGGAAACAGGCATCAAGACTGTATTGGTTACAGCCACCTCTGGAACCGCTAGCAAGAGTATTCCGCTCGTAGTCAATATCCAATAGCAGGATGGATGTTCGACATCTTCAACAAACATAGGAACGCCGTCGGTTTGTGAAAGCTACAAATCGACGGTACCTGATCGGCATAGTCTCCACTCCTCTGACTGCGAGGCTGTCCTCTTTCCGTAATGATTCCTTCTCACAAATATGTGCGCTGAAGAGTATCTGCATGCCGATATTGAATAAAGATCCGCTCTGGAAATTCTGGGGACGTCGTGCGCTGGCATCTTTACCTCCAGACAGCCCGGAACTCATAACGTGCTGCGATGCTGTTGATCGAATGAAAGCAGACGATAGTTTTGACAAGTGGTATCGAAAGTGGATTGCCAGGGCTGACGGACTCTTTGCAACTGCGCGCAGCCGCTATGATGCTGGGCAATTTCATATTGCTAAAGATCACTACCTTTACGCATCGACTTACTATCGAACCTCATATCTTCCTTTTTACGGATATCCTGTCGATCCTTGGCTTGTAGACGCTTTTGAGCGAGAGGCAGAGGCTTTTGCGTATGCTGCGGAACTTAACGAGTTTCCACTTGAATTAGTCGATATCCCTTTTGAGGGAAAGCATCTGAAAGCTTATTGGGCACAGCCAGACAGCACGGAGAGGTGTCGAGGAACCATCCTCTCCATCAATGATTACGGCAGCAACCTTTATGAGACATTCTGTATTCATGGATTTGCATCAGTCAGACGAGGATATAACTTTCTATCCGTCGATGGGCCAGGGCAAGGACATGAACTTATTAGGAATAGATCGATACTGCATCCTGATTGGGAAAGGATCATCACGACTTCTATCGACTTCCTACTGCAGAAAGCTAAAATCGACGCATCCGCAATCATCCTCGCCGGATGGGTCTTGGAGCAGGCCTAGCACTTCGCGCTGCTGCGTTTGAACGCCGGATCGCTGCGCTGGTTCTTGGCCCAGGTATCTGTGATCAAGCTCTGGGACAAGAGCTTTATTCCTGTATGCATAGCATCTCCAGCTTTGTGGGTACAGGGAATACATCTTCCCCCGAATTAGATGACAATTGCCAGTCATTGCAAAATGTCCCGGTTGCGTATCAGACATTGGGCGTTATGTTGTGGGTTCATGGTTCCAAATCAATCAAAGAACTTGCTGGCGATCTCAGCCGCTTCGACGTGAAGTCATATCTTTCTGAAATGACCGTTCCTACTCTTTTATCTGGACATCCGACATTCCCGCTTTTGGATGTGTGGAACGAGATCCATCGAGCGTTTCCATGTACTCCGACAATGATCGGGCATTCTCCTGCGAGTATGAGTGAGGGCGAAACGATTCTTGGGACACCCTCAAATCAAAGGATTTTTGACTGGCTTGATCAAACTTTAGCTGACGAGTTCCAAAGTAAGAAGCGCAGCAGATTTGGAGTATAAGAATTGCTAATATCGTGACCAACGTCGCCGCTGTCATTCCTCTGCGGCACCCAAGCGCTGGTGTTTGTTGCACTGCTCCATACATTATGTTTTGCACAGGTCACTCAACCGACGTATCTGCCTTCCCGTGGTAACCAACAAAATAGTTCTTCAATCCATATCGATGAGTTGCTACAGACGTGTGGCAGCGGGATCCGATGGAACTTGTCGAAATCAAGGACATCAGCGAACGCTCAAAGAGAGATTGCATGCGCTCCGGAAGCTCGCCCGGCGTCAACACGCCATCCTTGTTGCGATCAACTGCATCAGTTGCGTTACCAACTGATCCTGGCTGGCGCCTTCGTCCGACCGTCCCGGAGACAACTCATCGATGAAACTCAGTTGACTGTCACCATTGGTATCCAAAGCGAGGAGCGAGCGCGACGCTATTTGAATCTTCTGGGGAGAGCGTGCCATCATGGTCAAGATCCAGTGCCTGAAGAACAAGCCGAGGACGAGGCTGGCGCTGGCGCTGCGCGTCAGCTTGAACCGGCGTTGAACATCAAACCAAGTACAATGCCATTGCCAAGAAAAAAACGGAAATTACTCAACACAACCTCCCAAGCGCATATTTGGTGTCACAAAAATGGACGAGCTTGCAATCATCACAGATTACACGTCCGTCCATTCCCAAAGCTCTTACTAAACTTCGACCCACTCCCGGAGCAGATTCTGATAAATGCCGGTAAGGTCCACAGCCGTGGTACTGCCGGGAACTTCTTGATGCAACTTCTGGATTGCAATGTCAAGATTCAGCAACAGGCTGCGGTGAGCATCCCTGCGGATCATGCTCTGAAGCCAGAAGAACGAAGACACGCGAGCGCCTGAAGTCACGGGTCTCAAACGATGCAGACTTGTCGAGGGATATAGAATAAGATGACCAGCGGGCAGTTTGATGCTGTGCTCTCCGTATGTATCATCGATAATCAACTCTCCGCCTTCGTATTCCTCCGGCTCGCTGAGAAATAGCGTTACGGAAAGGTCCGTCCGTACATACTTGCGTGTGGACGCCGCACGGCGCACCGAGTTGTCGACGTGGTTGCCAAAAGCCTGTCCTCCCTGGTAGCGATTGAACAGGGGCGGGAAGATCTTGGCGGGTAGAGCGGCCGCGACAAACAAGGGGCTATTTTCGACAGCATCCAGGATCTGCTGACCCAGATCCTTCGCCACGAGGTTATTCTCAGACAACTGCATATTGTTTTTTACCTGCGCGGATTGAAAACCAGCCGTGACTTTACCATCGACCCATTCGGTCTTATCCAACGCTTTACGAAAATGAACTACCTGATCACGAGAGAGAACATTGGGGACTTCAATCAGCACAGTGCCACCTCACATCATTTAGAAACCGGTAAGGGTAGAGATCAAAGGCTGCTCCACCGATAAGTTCGCAGCAAATGTCCGTATAGCTGGGACAGACATCGCCTCAAGAAAACGCTTCATCTTCTTCATAAACGCAGGTGTAGCCGTCTGCGGCACTTTCTGTAGCCAGAAGATCGCTTCATCAATCTCGCCATCTTTTATCAGGAGGCGTGCATAGTTGAACTGCCCGCGAAAGTCGCCGCCAATCGCTGCTTTGCGATAGCATTCGCGCGCAGCAACCATATCGCGCTGCACGATCCAGCCGTCTTCGTGAAAACCGCCAAGAAGATTGATAGATTTTGCGTGGCCTAGATCGCTCGCCTTACGCAGCCAGTAAAGGGCCTCCAGCTTGTCTTCCGGAACGCCGCTCCCGAGCGTCAACAAGGTAGCCAGGTTGTACATGCCCCAGTCCAGCCCGCATTCGGCCGCCTTGCGAAACCATGGAGCCGCCAAGTGTGGACTCGCCGCAACGCCCCAGCCCTGGTCGAGGCAACGTCCAACCATATTGATTGCCATGACGTCGCCAGCCAGCGCAGCACGTTCGAACCAATGCAGCGCGAAGGTCGGATTCCGCTCGACGAGGTTGCCATCAAGCAGCATCTGCCCATAGATAACCTCGGCCTCGCGCACGCCGCATTCTGCCGCGGCGCGTACGAGTTCCAGCGATTTGTGATCTGCTTCCCGCATGGTCGTTAGAAACGCACGTTCAGAGTCAACCGGCCCTGTCGCCCCGGGGCCAACTGAGCAAAGTGCGCGGTGTAAGCCTGCAGGGAGTATGTCTTGCTGCCGACGTTCTGGAGGTTGCCTGCAGTTCCAGGTGCGAGTTGATGCTGTAGGCTCCGTAGATATCCACGCGGGCGTACGCTGGAACCCACTTGGGAGTCGTTGGAGAATTGTTGCCGAACACCTTACCGGCGGCATAAATGCCGCCGCCCAGGTTAAGTTTGCGCGTGACCGAGTAATAGCTCGTGAGACTAAAGCTGTGCTCCGGTGTATTCGGGAAACTCCTGCCATTCAACAGTCCCGCTGCTGCCCCCGACCCGCCCGCTTCCACAAGGATGGCATTCATGAAGGTGTACCCTCCGAAGACCTGCCACTTCCGATTGACGTAGCCGGTGATGCCTATGTCGAGGCCGCGATTCCGGCGCTTGCCGACAGAAGCGATGGAACCATCCGCTTGGGTGATACGAACGTTCTCCGTGTCGGCCTGGAAGAGGGCTGCAGGCTGTGAGAACGCCGCAGACAATTTCTTCTTCGAGGTAACGCGCCAAGTTACATAGCTGTAAAGATCCATCGGAAATCGGACTTTTCCGGTCAGGTTTTATGCTGAGGCAATGGCTCGGTGTGCGGAGAATTATCTTTAGACATCCGATGAGGTCATGCATATACTGCTCCTGCAACCAATTTGATCTTGTGGGGTATCAATGGGAACGATGGTTGAGAAGCGGCCACGGATGATCGCAAACGGCTGGATTCAGGCCGCTGGCGTTGTTTTGCTCATCGGCTTTTTCATCATGGGCGTACTCACGTATTACACCTATAACGATGAGCCTCCCATTCCGGAGACGGTAAAAGATTCGTCGGGGCATGTTCTTTTCACGCGTGCCGATGTGATGGCCGGACAAGGTATCTTTCTCACCAATGGATTGATGGAATATGGTTCGGTGTTCGGGCACGGAGCGTATCTTGGTCCGGATTTTACTGCCGAGTATCTCCACTTGGCAGCGCTTGCGAGCATCGATTTTTACGGCGGCGCGAAGTCGGACGCCTCGCGAGCGCGCACGATCGAAGACTTCAAGACGAATCGCTATGATCCGGCAAGCGGAACGCTGATCTATACCGACTCCCAGGTGCATGCCTTCGAGTTGATGTGCGCGCACTATGGAGCGTTTTTCGGCGAGCCTACGACGAAGTTCGGCCTTCGTCCGAGCGCGATCACCGATCCGGGAGATATTCGCAAACTAGTGTCGTTCTTTAGCTGGACGGCGTGGGCGGCCGCGGCGCAGCGCCCGGGACACAGCTATTCGTACACCAACAACTGGCCGGCGGAGGACCTGGTATCGAACGGTCCGACCGCCGATTCGATTGTGTGGAGCGTACTCTCTCTTGCCGCGCTACTGGGAGGAACAGGTCTTCTGCTGGCAGCGTTCGGACGCTGGAATCTGGTGGGGTGGCACGGGCGAGAGCAGCAGAAGATGACGTTTCGCGCGCCCGATGAGGTTCTGCTGACGCCGGCGCAGAATGCGTGCGCATGGTTTTTCTTTGTCATGGCGGCGTTGTTTTGTGTCCAGACGTTGCTGGGCGGAGCAACGGAACATTATCGGGCGGATTTGCAGGCGTTCTTCGGCTTCGACCTGGGACGATGGCTGCCGTTTAATATCGTCCGGACATGGCACCTGCAGCTGTCGATCTTCTGGGTCGCAACATCGTACCTCGCGGCAGGAATCTTTCTGGCTCCGATGATCACCGGCCGCGAACCGCGCTATCAGAAGCTGCTGGCGTATGGGCTGCTGGGAGCGCTGGTGCTTGTGGTCGTGGGCAGTATGGCCGGCGAGTTTGCGGGCATTCAGCACCTGACCACCAGCACCTGGCTGGGCGATCAGGGGTTCGAATATCTCGACCTGGGTCGGCTGTGGCAGATCCTGCTGATCGTTGGATTATTCTTCTGGGCGGCTATCGTGTATCGCGGCCTGAAGGGGCGTCTTCGCTCCGAGCACATGAGCAATCTGCCCTGGGTCTTCTTCTTTTCGGCACTTTCGATTCCGGCCTTCTACGCTGTGGGCCTGTTGGCGAATCCGGGACAGCACTTTACGACGACGGACTTCTGGCGGTTCTGGGTAGTGCATCTCTGGGTAGAAGATTTTCTGGAGCTGTTTACGACGGTGCTGGTGGCCTATGTCTTCGTTCTGCTGGGGGTGGTTCACGAGCGCGTGGCTCTGCGCATGATCTATCTGGATGTCATCCTTTATTCAGCAGGTGGCATTGTGGGGACGATGCATCATGTCTACTTCTCCGGCGAGCCGGCGATGCACATGGCGCTGGGCGCGTTCTTCTCGGCGGCAGAGGTGATCCCGCTGACGTTTCTGACGCTGGAGGCGTGGGGATTCCTGCAACTGGGAGCCATCCAGCAATCGAACTCGGATACGCGCTTTCCACACTACTGGGCGGTGATGTTTCTGGCGGCGGTCGGGTTCTGGAACTTTCTCGGCGCGGGAGTCTTCGGCTTCCTGATCAATCTGCCGATTGTCTCGTACTACGAGATCGGCACGGCTCTGACGGCAAATCACGCTCATGCCTCGATGATGGGCGTGTATGGAATGCTGTCGGTGGGGTTGGCGCTGTTCTGCCTGCGCTACATCATTCCGCAGAGATATTGGTCGGATCGCGCAGCGAAGATAAGCTTCTGGTCGCTGAATCTCGGCCTGGCGTGGATGGTGTTTGCAACGCTGTTCCCGCTGGGGATCATCCAGCTTTATCATGCGATCGAGGTGAGCTACTACGATGCGCGCACGCTGAAGTTCATCGGCAGCCGCGGAAATGCCATTCTGGAATGGATGCGTATGCCGGGCGATGTCGTATTCATCGTTGGAGGAACTCTCCCATTGCTGTACCTGTGCTTCCTTGGAATTCGGCACATGAGGCCAGGGCACGCGGAGGAAGAGGATAGCGAGACCTTGTTTATGGAAGTCGCCACCCAGTCGGACAGGAGGTAGGCCGTGGCCGGACTATCGATCGAATACATATTGATCGTGGTCTATGCAGTGTTTCTGGGTCTGATAGCGCTGGTGCTGGAGACGCTGGCCCGGCATGTGCGCTCGCGCTCGCTGAAGATGAATACGGCCGGCTTTACCTACCACGCAGATCGGGACATCTGGAGTTGTCCCCGGGATCAGCATCTGTTTCCTACCTTCGCGGATTCGCAGCCGGGCAAGGTGATCTATCGGGCTCCCGCTTCGGCATGCAATGCGTGCCGAAGCAAGGCGGCATGTACCGATTCGACTACGGGAAGAGAGATCGAACGGATGGAGGGGGGCACGGTGGAGTCGGGGATGAAGCGCTTTCACCGCGCATTGTCGTTGATGCTGCTGTGCCTGAGCGGCCTGCTGCTGGTGGTGGAATTTTTCCGGACTCCGGCGAGGGACGCCCGGCTGGGCCTGGTGAGCCTTTTGCTGGTGCTGGCGGCTGCAGGCTGGCGGTTGATGCCGCAGTTAAGCAAAGCGGATGGCGATGGGATGACTCCGGAGCAGCGCTGAGATGCCAGGCGCTTGCCAGCAACATACCTAGACGTTTGGGATCAAATAAGCATTGACTCAATGAGGGTAAATAGGTCGAGTCGGCCTTCAACCTTGAATTTCCGATCTTTGGGCCATAAGACTAGGCCGCCTTCATAGTGGACATCGTCGGAGAAATTCAATCCCTTAGCCTAGGTGTTTAGTCCCGGCATACTGTAAGTCGCTTGGAGGAACTTCTTGCATGCAATCCGCCCAAGCCCGACGAAGAATTTCTAAAGGCAATAGCTTGGGGTCGGGCCTGCCGGTGCTGCATTCCATTTCATTGGGGTAATTCGAGCGAAGCCGAGAACTGGCGCGCATCAACGAATTGCGCCGCCATGGAGTGCTGGTGCTATTCCTCACGACGGGTGTAGATTTCACCGACCAACTCGCCTTAGCTAATGGCTCCGGCACAACCTGCCAATCCGGAATCACGAACGTACCGCGGCCTACTTTCGCACGAGCGAATTTCCGGCTTCCCAAGAGGTCGAATGCGGAGCTGATCGTCGATAGAGAATATTGGGACGGGCAGGCGCGAATTTGGTGGCCGTCAAGCCCGCAATTCCACTAAGAAAAGTGCGTCGATTGAGCATCGTTACTTCCTAATGCGAGAAAGAGATCATGCGGATGGCGATGAGGAAGAGTTTAAGAACGCGCAACCGTGACGCTTTCCTCGTATGGCGGAGCGGAAGATCCTCAACTCATCATCCCGCTCCACTTCGTAATGGAACCTATTTGAAGATTGGTTTACCTAGCGTTTGATATTGCGGCTCAGGTCCTTCGGAGATTCGGCATTGACGTCGACGATGTGGCCGCCCCTCACCAGCGGCACAGGTCCGTGGAGTATTGGATCGTCCGTGTCTTTCATCCATGTATCAAGACGGCCACGCATCTCCTTGAGTATGGACTGCACTCGATTCTCCGAGACGAGGTTGCGGTGCTCCTGAGGATCAAACAGCAGGTCGTAAAGCTCCTCTTCTGCTTCGAGGGGCTCAGTCTTCCAGCCATGCTCCAGCCATAGCGTTTTGCTGGTGCTATCGTCGCAATTGGGAAGGACGGCTGTGGTGCGTCCATCGAAGCGGCGAATGTACTTCCACCGTTCGGTACGCACAGAGCGCTTCGGCTCGTAGGCAGCATGATAGGTGACCTCGGCAAAGACAGCATCGTTGATCTGCTCCTGTGTTCCTTCGAGGACAGGGAGGAAGGAGCGGCCTGCGAGCCACGCGGGTTTTTCGATTTCAAGATAATCGCAGATGGTTGGAAAGACGTCGATCTGCGAGATGAGCGCATCGCACGCCTTGCCGCCGGAGAAAACTCCGGGCCCGCGCAAGATCATGGAGACTCCAGTGCCAGTGTCTCGAAGGTTGCATTTCATGTTGGGGAAGGCTATGCCGTGGTCGGTTGTACTGATGATCAGCGTGTTGCCTGCGAGTCCGGCTGCTTCGAGAGCGTCGAGAACGGCGCCGACGCCGCCGTCCATGATGCGGGCACTTGCATGAAACCCGGCCATGTCTTTCCTGGTCGCAGGATCATCCGGTATAGGGGCCGGTGGGAGGATGTAATCGGGATTGTCCGTTGGGACGGGATATTCACGATGGGTCTCGAAGAAACCGACATCCAGAAAGAATGGCTGTTGTGGACGGCTGCGAAGAAATTTGACAGCGGCGGGTGCGACATCACGGGCACTCGTCGATTTGTGGTCGAGAATTTCGTCATAACCAATAACAGTAGGATCGGCAGCTACATGCTGTACACCGGCAAGGACAGACTGGTAGCCATGACCACGGAGCGTGTGCAAAATATGCTGCTTGTAGTCAGTCAAAGCCCAGCCCAGGTGGGCCAGTCCAAGCATGCCGCTGCGGTGAGGAGACTGGCCAGTAAGTAACGCAGCTCGGCTGGGAGAGCAGGTAGGTGCGGCACTATGCGTCTGACGGAAAAGAACACCCCCACGTGCAAGCCTAAGTAGATTCGGCGTGGGCACATTATGCCCATATGGACGCAGGTAGCGGCCGGAATCATGAGAGTGAATGTAGAGGATATTGACTTTGCCCTGGCTCTTAGCTTCTCCCCAGGCAGACTTTGAAAGTGCGCTGCCGGCGACTGCAGCGGTGATGGCGCCTTGCAGAAATGTTCTCCGTGAAGCATCCTTACTACTTTCTGCTGTTTTCTTTGAATTCATGGTCCAACATCCTTTCGGGATCATAGTAAGTAATCTGGGCGGATCGACCTGTAAGAGAGATCCGCCAAATCATCGTGTATCTGTTGTGTATCTCTATAAAGCACTGGCCTTAAAAGTTCAGCTTCACGGCAAGCTGTAAGATACGGGCGGCAGAGGTCCCACTAATAATACCTGCTGAGGCAGTGCCGATCGTGGCATTCGGATTGTCGAAGTTGGCGCGGTTGAAGACGTTGAACGCCTCGCCACGCACATCAGCGGTAAAGCGATCCCCGAAGACAAAACGACGGACAAGGGTCAGATCGGTATTGAAGTAGCCGGGGCCGACCAGAATGCCCGTGCCGGAGTTCCCGAAAGTATAGGTAAAGGGAGCTGTAAAGGCTGACGTATCGAACCAACGGGAGATGCTCTGGCCACTGGAAAGACGGCCGGAGGCAATCCGATTGGGGCGCTGCGTTCCGCCCCCGGAGGAGTTTGAAACATTCGAACCATAGTAGACAGTAAAGGGTGAGCCACTGTGCAGCGACCAGACACCACTCAGGTTCCAGTTACCCACGATGTAAGAGAGCGGGCCGGAGTGCAGGTAAGAGCGGTTGCGGCCAAAGGGCAGTTCGTAGACATGGTTGAAGACGAAGACGTGGCGATAGTCGTCTGGAGTCGAGCCCCAGTTGCAGCCGATGCACGTTGCATCTTGGATACTGGAGTTTCCGCCGCCGTTAGGATTCCCGACATTGGAGAGATACTTCGCATAGGTGTAGGAGGCGCCAAAGTTCAGGCCGCCGGAGAGACGCTTCTCCACATGTACCTGCAGGCTGTTATACGAGGCGTCGCCAGCGGCAGTACGGTATGCGACATTCACCAGGTTGGGATTGATCGCGTAGTACGGGCGGCGCGGACCCTGTGCTCCTGCTCCTGGTGCGGACTGATTGATATTCAGTCCATTGATCAATAGATGCTGAGAGCGCGTTCCTACGTAGCTTACCTCGGCAATCAGGTCCGGACGAATCTCTCGCTGCACCCCAAAACTGTATTGATAAACGCCAGTCTGGCGAAGATTTACATCCCATGCCGTGGGACTCCCGGTGGAGATGGCAGCGGTGTCATTGGGGTCCGGTTGCACAGGTGTCGGAAAGCCATCACTGACGCGCGTTGCAGGCGCCGCTGCAATATCGCTGGTAATGGCCTGCGCAAAATAGTAGGGAAGATTTTTGTATAACTGCGCTCCGCCCGCGAGCGTATCCACGTAGGAGATGCCGAAGCCGGAGCGCAAAATCGTCTTACGTTCCGCGTCTAAAGCATATGCAAGACCGGCGCGGGGGGCGAAGGTGTTGTAGTCGATATTGCGAAGCCGACGCCCATTGCCATTGATGCCGGCTACGCGCATCAGGCCCGTCTTGACATCGAAATTTGCCCAGTGATTGTTAACATCGTATGGTGGTGCGCTGATTTCATAGCGCGCACCGTATTCCAAAGTCAATCTATCCGATACTCTCCAGGAATCCTGGATAAAAGGTGCGAACTGGAAGATGCGCATGCCGAAGGTGCCGTTGAGAATATTACGGTTTGCTGTATCCGTTGCTCCGAGAGCAAAGTCCACCAACGCCGAGGCCGCGCTGGAACTTCCGATCTGACGTGTGAACTGGCCGTTGAAATCGTAGGTGCCGCGAGTCGGAAATGCCGAATATCCGTTGAAGAGATGACGGAGAAATAAGCCACCGGCCTTGATCGTGTGCGAGCCATGCGTTTTTGTAATGCTGCCGTCGTACTGGAAGGTAGTGACGTGGCTGTTTTCCGGATAAGTCGAAGTGTCACCCAGAGCCTGAAAGCCGGAGATCGTGAAGCCAGGAAGGCCTCCAGAACGGCTGTTGTAGTTAATGCCGGGTATTCCCAGAGCCGTCGCGGAGGCATACGCTGCGCCAAGAGGGGTAATATCGGCGTTCCATCGTACAACCGCGGCATGCGCCTCGATCAGGGTCGAGGCATCGAGAACCTTGGTATAGCCTAGAGTTCCCGACTGCGTAAAGAGAGGTGTCGTAATTCCACTCCCTCCATTGCCTGTAGCAAGGTAAGGACCTATAGGAATTTCGGCATTTGCCGGAGAAGGAATGGTTCCCGGTGTAACTTGATTTGTTTTGTCGAAAGAGTACTTGAAAAAAAGACGGTCTGAAGAACCAAGATTCTGATCGATGCGGACATCGAACTGATCCGTCCGTTGCGTGAGAGCCGGGGTATAGGTGTAATTGCTGGTCGTGCCTGAAGTCGTGGGAGCGGGCAATAGACCGATGAGCTTTACTATTGCGGGATCAAGCAACTCCGATGGTATCTGGTTATTGGGAAATGCTGCTCGTGTCGTAACCCCGCCCACGGTCGACGTGGAATATGGATTATAGATGGGTGTACCTAAACCGCTGAAGTCACCTGTCTGTACCATCCGCCGCTGTGCCAGCGTTGGAATGGTGGATGTATAGATCTGGGGCGATGTCATGCGAATACCTTGATAGTCTCCGAAAAAGAAGGTCTTATTGCGGATGATGGGGCCGCCAACGGTGGCGCCGAAGGTATTGCGTCGATAGGCTGGTCGTTTAATGCCGGCGCGATTTGCGAAGAAGGTGTTGGCGTTGAATTTATCATTCCGAACAAATTCCCACGCAGAACCATGGAAGCTGTTCGAGCCAGACTTCGTCGTCACCGAAGTGACGGCGCCCGCCGCTTCGCCGTATTCCGCGCCGAAGTTGCTGGTCATTACGCGGTACTCCTGGATTGCATCTACAACAGGAACCATCACCAATGTATTGAGCCACAGGTTCCGGTCGTAAACACCGTCGATGAGGTAACTATTTGCCGCGGCAATGGAACCGTTGACGCTGAAATTTGCTCCACCCCGGATTGAATATGCGCTGCCGCCTTCGGCCAGGTTGGAAGAGGATCCGGTATGTGCGCCGGGTGTAAGCAAGACGAGGTCAGTGAAGTTTCGACTGGCGAGAGGGAGATCGACGATCTGCTTGCTGTCGACCAGCGACGAAACGACGCCGCTTTGGGATTGCAGTAGGGAGGCCACTGCCGTAACGGATACTGTTTGATTTTCGCTGCCGATGGCGAGTTTGAGGCCAACGCTCAACGTGCTCGCGGTGGTGAGTGTGATGCCGCTGCGTTCCAGCTTTTGAAAGCCCTCTTTTTCTGCGGTGATAACGTATTTGCCTGTTGGCAACGCCGAAGCAACATACTCTCCTCGTTCGTTGGTAGAGACCGTACGTCGGAACTGAGTGGCGACGTTGATAGCTGTGACAGTTGCCTCCGGAATGAACGCTCCTGAAGCATCAGAAACGGTACCTACGATACTCGACGTCTCCTGAGCAAAGAGAGGAGATACTGAGAGAATAATCACAAATAGAAAGAGAAATAGACTTTTCATGGATAGCCTCAAAGGTGATCTGGTGCAATATGGTGCATAGTTTGGGGTGGCAGACGGATAAGCTGCTCTGCATCCTCTGCTTCTAAAGCTGCGTTCTCGATTCCTTGGGAAAACCTCCTGTGCCGTGAAACGGAGGTTAGACTTCCTGCGGTCTGTGCCACTCGAAGAGACAGCGCTTGAGTCTCGCTGCGTCCTTGGTATATCCAGGCAGAGAGGCCAGATTGTGAAGTTCTTCCGGGTCAGTGCGCAGGTTGTATAACTCCGGAATATCGTGAGTCCAGAAGGTGTACTTGAAATCGCCGTCGCGAATTAGATATTTCGCACGATTGGTTCCGAGGGCGTACTCGGCAAAGACTGGACCGTGAGAGGCGCGTGAACCGGGATTGTGTACAAGATCGGCGAAGCTTCTGCCGTCATTCGGAGCAACCTCGCACACATGGGCCAACTCGGTAATTGTTTTTGAGAAAGAGACCTGACTGATCGGCGTGCCGCAGACGCCAGGTTGTACGCCGGGAACGCGGATCATCAAAGGAATACCGCAGGAGCCTTCATAGAACTCAAACTTCTGCCAGAGCCCAAGATCGCCCAACATCTCTCCGTGGTCTGAGGTATAAACGATGATGGTGTCGCGATCGAGCTTGAGCTCTTTGAGCGCCGTGATAATCTGGCCGACACAATCGTCCATCTGTGCAAGATTTGCATAGTAAAAGGCAATGCGCTTTTTGGCTTCATGCTCATCACGAAGCTCAGGCGTGGGGCGATTGAACCTGATCGAGTCGCGAACCTCCTGAGGAAGGTGCTGGATATCCGCCTTGCCCCAGCTTGCGGGGAGCTTCATATCTTCAGGCTGGAACATCTTCGCGAAGCGTTCCGCGGGCATGAAGGGATCGTGCGGCTTGAGAAACGATGAGATGAGAAAGAAGGGCTGGTCCCGCGTGCCATGTTCCTTTAGAAACCTGACGGACTCACGAGCAACGAAGCTATCGAAGTGGTCCTTCTCTTCGAGCCTGGATACGCGCCCGACAGCGACCGAACCTTCCCGGTCATCCAATTCGCGATGTCCCTTCCATGGATCTCCCTCCTCGCGCCACAAATCGTCGATCTCCGGCAAACCGGATCCTGAGTTGGGCCGGCCAAGCTCATCGGCATAGAGCTTCGTCTTCGGCCCGAGATACTGATACCAGTCGTTGAACTCAAGCCGATACTCAAATCCGTGTGTCTGCGCATCTACCCAATGCATCTTTCCTATGAGCGCGGTCAGATACCCCGACGCTCCAAAGTGATGAGCCAGCGTTTTGTGACTCGGAGAGTAAGATAGCGCATTGTTCTGGGCCTCGTGGTTATGGCTGTAAAGGCCCGTCATTATCGACGCTCTTGATGGTGTGCAGACCGGGTTTGCGCAATAGGCATCAGAGAAGCGAACGCTCTCACCCGCAAGCCAATCGAGATGAGGCGTAATCGCTACCTTGTCTCCGTAGGCGCCCATGCAACTGCGCTTGTGCTGATCCGACATCAGAACCAGCACATTGGGGTGTCGTCGCGATTGCGCCTTTGCGCTGCTATTCGAGTACAGTCTGAAACCTCCGAGCGAGGCGGCTGCACCAGCAGATATAAATTTGCGGCGATTCATAGACATTCATATCCCTTCAGATAAACGAAGAGTCAAAGCGCCAGTGACACTCTTGGCATGGCTGAAATGGAAGAAGATGGCCCGTGCAGGGAGATAAAAACAAAACCCGCGCATCCTTAGGTGGCTATGCGCAGGCTGTTTAGAAAAGTACTTCCGAACGAAGTTTTTTCGTACAGTGCCTCAACCGACGCAACAGCATGTCTCGTTGCAATAGAAGCAACAAGTAGATGCTGAGGCCGAGATGAGATTGGTAAACACTGTTGCGAATATAGGGAATAGAGAAAGCGAAGTCAAGTAGAGGTTGTTCACTACTAACGGTGTCTCGAAAGAGGGGAACTATGAGTCAGCGACACATCACTCTCTCGCTCAAAAGAAAAATATCATGACCAGCACTGGAGCTCGGCACGGCCGGGCCGGATTTGAGGTCAGTTGCCGAACAGCGCTTCCGCCACTTGCTAACCCTCTTTGGGTTGATGCCCCTGCTGTTGAGCTAACACTCTCAGGCTTTCTTGACTATGTTGTATCGCTCTATGACCGCCTCTGCTTTGGTAGCGCTCGGGTGAAGAATCCGCCCCAGAGTGCCTCCTTCTGTTGATCAGAAAGTACGCACCACCAAGCGCCGGGACTAAACGGCGAGGCCACGAGAGAAGAAAGCTCACCCTTGGCTCTTGACCCTCAGCCAATGTCTATCCCAAAAACGGATGAAGTTGCTCTAGGGGAGTGTGGAATCGAATGCCCGGGGAGATGGAGCTGATGGCAGCACTTCAGACGCTTCGCTCGGTTCCCTCCGGTTCCAAGGTGCATCTTTACTTCGATTCCGATTATTTCGTATGGAATAACATGCCTTGCAATCCGATGGAAGCGGCAGGGATGGCGTAATCGCCGTGGCCTGCCGCTCAAGTATCAAGGGCTGTGGCAAGAACTCCTTGCGGTGGATAGAGAGTTAGACATGCGCTGGACCTGGGTTCGCGGCCATAGTGAACACAAATTGCAGATCCGGGCCGACGCGTTAGCCTATAGTAGATTTTCAACCTATGTGTTCCTGGTTCTCTTGAGAAATTGCGAGAAGCACATTGGCGATAATGCGCCTCCTGTCGATCAGGAGGAGATCGTAGGTGCGGAGCCCAGTTCCCAGAACGTATCCCTGCCCCAAGACACGCAACAGACTCAATGAGCGGCTTGCCCTAATAGAGCCGATTGAAGATGGATTCTGCCTGAACAGCATGGCGAAGTTGAGCCAAAGCTGCTACGTCAGGCGATCTACATCCAGAAGCCTGTTCGGTATCGCAACTGGAGGATCAAGCTGATCGGCTTCCAGCCGCTAACCTTCGAGCGGAACGCTCGCGTTTGCTCTCATTTCCTGTTCAGACTCGATGCTCTTTCGGTCGGATGGCAAGAAAAAGCTGAGAATAACTGCTCCAAAAGCCACTGCAGCAAGATAGACGATGAATCGCGGCATGTAAGCGCCCGCACGATCATACATGTGTCCAATCCAAAGTGGGCCAGTAGCGCCGCCGATAGCATATGCGGTCCAGGTAAGACCATATAGGACCGAGAAATGACGGCGTCCAAAATAGCGCGCTAGCAGATATGGCCCCACGTCGGCTTCGCTGCCGAGCCCGACTCCGAGGACCGCCGCTCCAACGAGAGCTACCGATGCACTACCGGCAAAAGCAAGAATGAGTGTTCCCGCCGCCGCTAACGCCAGAACGACACTCTGAATACGCTCCGGCGAGACTCGATCAATTGCGAACCCAATACCGAGCCGACCGATAATGCCAGCCCCGCCACGAATCGATAGAGCGAGAGCTGCTGTGGTGGCAAGTACGCCGTGTTGGGTGAGAATGGACGCTAGGTTGGTGACCAAGCCGTTCTCGCTGAATGCGGAGAGGATAGTGATGAAAGCGAGAATCCAAAATGCTGCTGTCCTCAATGCGGCTGGAACGGTCATGCCAATATCGGCGTGGTGTTCAGCGTGAACGATAGCAGCCTCCGGGCGATTGCGCACCAGCATTGCAGTCAGAGGAAACCCAAGAATTGCGATCCCGCCCAACAGTAGAAAACCGCTGCGCCATCCGTGATGCTGGATCATCCATTCCGTCAGCGGTGGTATCAAAATGGAGCCGATGCCGCTTCCTGTAAGCAACAATGCGAGCGCCATTCCTCTGTGGGTCGTAAACCAGGTGAGAATCGTGCGCGTGTAGGCGAATTGCGCGGTTGCATTGGCAACCAGTCCGATGACAAAAAACGTGGCGTAGAACTGAACGATATGCGAAGTTAATCGGCTTAGCGTGGCCAGTGCGATGGCAAAAACCAGAATCGCCGGAAGGATAATGCGGCGCGGGGGAAGGCGATCGAGCAAGATGCCGATAAGTGGGGAGACAAGCGCAACCGTAATGGCGGCAAGCGCGAAAGCCCCACCCATCTCTTCCCTTTTCCAGCCAAAGGCTGCATGCAATGGGTCAAGGAACAAGCTAAATGTGTAAGGAACGATCGGAGCAAAGCTGACCATGACTCCGGTAAATGCGGCGGCGAGTACGCCCCATCCGGAATATTGAATCGAAAGCTCTTCGTCTGTGTGAGGGAGATTCGTTTTCATTCTTTACCAATTCTTCGAGCCATCGTTGTAAGCAGCTTTGGCCGCACCGATGGACGCGTCCATGGACACTCCGCAATGCAAATACCGCAGGATGCAGCTTCGGAGAAATAAGGTATGCACTTATCAAAATTCACATACCAACGCTCAACGCCGCGCACCATCTGCTTTTGTGGAGTAATCGCACCAGGCGGACACGCATGGGTACAAACCTGGCAGGTTGCGCAGAACTCTTCTGCGCCAAAATGAATGGGTTCTGTAGGAACGAGTGGCATATCGGTGGTTACACCTGCGAGCCGAACGCCAGCGCCGAAGTGGGGGCTGATGAGCGATCCGTGCTTGCCAAGTTCGCCGAGCCCCGCGGCAATTGCCGGGGGAATGAGCAGCAGCGCACTGGCCATCGGACCGGGATAAGGGTCAGCGTGATAGCCCTGAGAACGAATCCAGTTTGCTAACGCATAAGAAGACCGTGTGCCCCGGGCATATTGATCGCCTACATCGCAGACGCCGACACCATTGGTCTCGTCGGAAGGAACCTCGCGCAGGCGCTCGTAGTTATGAGCGAGAGCGAGGACGATGACCCACGGTTGATTGATCGTGTAGCCCTCGAATACATAGAGCGGATCCATGGCGGCGACCCCGATGTCGTCTGTTTCGTGAGCGAGGGCGAAGCGCTTGGCTGTTTTAGCGAGTTCCTCAGGCGACGATTCATTACGCGTCTCCGCAACAGGAATTAATTCAGGATAGGTGTAGGCCCCTTGAAACGCCTCAATCGATCCAGGGCATTTGCGCGAGTTCTTGCGCGCGAGGAGTTGCAACTCACCCCATGGATGCTGATCCGGCGGGTGCCAGAAAAACGGGGAAGGCTGGCGCGGAGTGGTTTCGCCTACTCCACTGATGGATTTACCGGAGACACGCAGGAGCGCGAGGGTCTCTGGTTGTGGACTCCACGAGCCGCGCTTTGGCCGCCTCGGATTGGAGGGCCCGGTCACAGCTGGCCCCGCAAACCGTCCGGATAAGGAGATGGTAGTCCGAAGCCGTTGGCGATACGGTTGAAAGCTGCGTAGAGCGCCACAATATGCACCGCTTCGGCCATTTGCGGCTCTGTCCAGCCAGCGCGTATTGCGGCTTCCACGTCGGCACGAATGACGGCCGATGAATTTGAGTTAACCTTCCCCGCAAACTTCAACAGAGCAAGCTCTGCGCTTGTGAACAGTTGAGCATTGAGATCGCCGCGTTGCAGAGCGCAAATCATTTCAGGTGACCCGCCCTGCGCTCCAAGAAGAGCGCCATGGCTGTCGGCACAGTAGGGACATGCGTTCTGTTGCGAGACATAGGCTGCAATCATTTCCTTGTGCCTTCGACTCAGCAGGCTTTCGCTAAACAGAAAATTCTCAGCGATCTCCAACATGCCTTTCAGCAGCACCGAGTTTGTGGCAAAGCACAGCACAATCCCGGGAAGGTCCGGTCGGACAAAGTGCTCGCGATAATGTGCGAACAAAGAGCGGACATCTCCACTTGCTGTGCCTTCATCCACCAGGGGCAGATTCGCGGAAGATGGCGCCACTCGACGCCGTTTAAGCGCCTCTTGCTGTACAACACCAGATGAAAATTCTGAGCTCATATCTCAAAGCCACCTTTGTTTCAAGGAGAGGTATGCAGACTGCCGAAGCCTGCGAACCTGCTCGACTGTCACGCTGAAGCATCTTCTGTTCCACTCCAACACCATTCTTTGCCGGGACTCTGGTCTCTATCCGTTCTGAACTGCTAATACAGGAACTTCAGCGCAAACTGCACCTGCCGCGGAGCTTGCGCCGCAAGAATATGGTTGAATGTCGGTGAACTGATGTCGCTGTCGGGTAACCGGAAGTTCGTTCGGTTCAGAATGTCGAACAGCTCCGCGCGGAACTGGAGCCGCTTCGATTCTGTCAACTTGAAATCCTTAAGCGCAGCAAAGTCCCAATTGGCATAGGCCGGGCCGATATTTACGTTTCGACCTTCTGTCCCGAACTGCCCTGCATTGGCAGTAAGGTCCAGGCGTTCAAAGGCATCGGCATTCAGCCACGCACTCACCGCGCGCGGCCCATTATTGGGATTGCCCACGAGATTGGGTCGCTGCGCGGAGAATCCGGTGATCTCCGGCGCAGAGCCTTGCGCCGCTACGTCGTTCGAGTCGAAGACGGTAAATGGCGTACCGCTCATCAGCGTGGCAATGCCATCCAATTGCCACCCTCCGAGCGCTGACTGGTACCAGTTCTGCGCATGGTTCCAGAACGGAAGCACCCATTCATAGCTCCCAACAAAGCGGTTGCGCGCGTCGAACAGCGACAGCCCGCGCTCTGCCCGGAGATTGAACGGATTCTGGGCAAGATCGTTTTCGCCAGCAACTGGCTTCGCCGCCGATCCGGTGATATTGAACGACGATACGTCGTCGATCGTCTTTGACCATGTGTAGGACACGAGGAAGGACAGCCCGTGACTGAACCGCTTGCGCATGGAAGTTTCCAATGCGTTATACGAGGAATTAGCGATGCCCGCGATCTCGCCGGTCGAGGAAAACTGGCAACTGCTCGGCGCGTCGTCGAGCGTGCAGCCGGAATAGAGCCGCCGTTGATCGGCATTGCTTGAATTTGAAATCGGCTGGCCGTTCACGGTCCCGGGAACAAATACCGCCGGGTTCGCTTCGATCATGCGCGGTAGGTGCGTACCCTTTGTGCCCACGTATCCGATCTCGAAGAGCCAATCTGTCCCGAACGAGCGATGCAGATTCAGGTTCCAATCCTGCGTGTAAGGGAGTGTCAACGTCGGCGACAGAGTCAGGTTCGTGAGCGGTGTGGAGAATGTCCCTGCGGCCGGAGGATGGCCATTGAACGGATCCGCGAAGTCCGGCAGGCTCACCTGCGGAGTTCCCAGGAAGGGAGGCGCGCTGAGCGGCGCCTGCAAGGGCCCGCCCTGTCCGGTGTAATAAGGCTCATAGAACATACCGTATGCCGCAGTGACCAGCAGGTTGCCACGACCGTCCGGGTCCCATGCGATCCCAAGGCGCGGCGCGAATGCCTTCTTATTGGCGGGGATCAGGCCTGCCGGTACGCTCGGATCGCCTGGATACAACAATCCTGCCGGCGCATTCGGCATCACCTGCGACTTCTTCCCTGGCTCAAACAACGACAGCCGGTTGTGAATCTCGGTGTACGGTTCAGGCAACTCGTAACGCACCCCGCCATTGATTGTGAATCGCGATGTGACCTTATATGTGTCCTGTACGTACCCGTACGCATTGTAGCCGCGAATGCCGCGCGAGAAGTCTCCGATACCCTGCAGGAACACGACCGGCTGCCCGACCAGGAAGCTGGCGAACGCATCCGTTACCGGAAATGGCGCGAATACAAAGAAGCCGTTCGTCGCAATCCCTTGCAGCATATTGATCTGCTGACGCTGGTATCCGCCGCCAAACTTCAGCTCGTGCTTGCCGCGCACCCAGCTTAGCGAGCCCGAGTAGTCAAAGACGTTCTCGTAGGTATTACGCGGACCGGTGATCGGATCGCCAACGGTGGCATAGCCGCTCACCTGAACGAAGGGCGGTCCGGTTGCGATATCGAGGCTCGGCTCATATTGGAATCCCAGGCTTGAGGGCGCTTGATGGTCCTCACGTTCGCCGAACAGTAGCTTGTTGCGTAAGAACGAGAACCGCGCGATACCAATGAGGGCTGGTGAAAAGGTATGCGTTTCCTGCGCGACGAAGTTCTGCGCACGCTGGTCTTCGCCCACCGGGAAGCCCGGCACGCTGGCCCCGCCCGGCGAGAGGGGATCTATCTGGGAAAGCTGATTGAACATGTAACGAAAGCTCAACGCGTCGCGCGGATCGAGGTAATGGTCGATCTTGATGCCGAACTGATTCGTGTTGTTGCTTAAAGTTTGTGTCGTGGCGAACAGATTCGTACCGGCATTGGGAAGCGGAAAGAAGCTCAGCAGGGTTTGTGAAATCGAGTTGATCTGGGTCGGCGGCACCTGATTATTGGGGTAGGGTGCATTTGCAAAGACGTTGAAAAGCTGGTGCGACGGATTCTTGCAGAAGCCGGCCATGAACCCCTCCGGACAGAGCTCGGAGAAATCTCCGGTGCGCTCCTTCACCGAAGGCACCGTAGTCAGCGCCGTTTCTCCCTGGCGATTGCGGAAGCCTTCATAGAAGCCGAAAAAGAACGTTTTATCCCGTTTGATCGGTCCTCCGATTGTGGCTCCAAATTGGTTTTGTTTGAGCGGCTCTTTCGTCTGAGCGAAATAGTTGTTGGCGTCCAATGCGTCATTACGCAGGAACTCCCACAACGTCCCGTGGACCTGATTCGTGCCCGATCGCGTAATGATGTTCGTCGTCGATCCTAAAGCGTTTCCGAACTCTGCATTCGCGTTCAACGTGAGAATACGGAACTCGGCGATCGCATCGACCGGCGGCTTCAGGACGAATCCGCCGTCGATGCCATTGAAATTATTTGCGCCGTCGATCAGAAAACTATTGGATTCAGGCCGCTGGCCATTGACCGAATACGCTTGTCCGTTGCGCAGCGATCCTCCCGCTTCAGCGATACCAGGGGTCAAGGGAACGACTCCAGGCTGCAACAAACCCAGTTGCGCGAAGTTGCGTCCGTTCAGCGGCAGATTCTCCAACTCGCGCTGTTGTACGACTTTGCCCATGCTGGTAATGGTTGGCTCTATCAAATCGGCATCGGCCCTCACCAGTACCAGCTCCTTCTCCGATCCGACCGCGAGACGCGGCGAGACCGAAGCCGTCTCGTTCACGTTGAGCGAAATGCCATCCTGCACGTATTCCCGGAAGCCTTTCGCAGCGACCCGCAGGCGGTAGTGTCCAACGGGAAGTTCCAAAAGAACATAGTTGCCGGTACGGTCGGTGGCCGTACTGCGCGACAGGCCCGTTTCTATCCTCTGTGCCGTAACGGAAGCGCCGGGAATAACGGCGCCGCTTGGGTCCACAACGGTTCCTCGGATGTTCCCCGTGATTTGCTGAGCAGACAGACTGACGGACGCAAATACTACAAATGCCAGAAAATTCCAAACGTTTTTCATGCGATTTTCTTCAAGCCTCCTCATGACACGCACTACAAACAGCCGGCGCTCCTGATCCGCGTAATACCTTGTTGACAGAACCGTCATAACATGTGGCCGAAGAGCGTGACACATCGTCAAACGCTCCAGCAATGAGTTGACTCTAGCGAGAAGCTCCGGCGGCAGGAATCACCTGCGTTCAGGAGACAAATCACTTGACGGGCTACACTGGTGAACGGTACTCGCTAAGTCGATGGACTGTCATGCATCGATGGATGGATAACGCGCTCCATCCTTGGATGGAGCCTTCCCGCATTGGCCGATGCACCTTTGCGCAAAATTCTACGCAGCCTCGCCCGGGAGCCAGAGGAGGCATTACCTCCGGTTTCAGACAAGAGCAGATGCACCGTCATCGTGATGATTTCAGATAGCCCTGCTTGGCCAGGTGCTGACCCATCTGCGCATACATACCGGTTTCGCGCGGCTGCCAGGTATCGAGGCCGTCCACATAACGGTTGTACATACAGAAGGCCGCCGCAATGAGCACCGTATCGTGAATCTCCACATCCGAGGCACCTTCGCGTCGCGCTCGTTCCACGTCTTCTGCAGTGACAAGCTTGCCATCGCGCTGGACCTTGCCTGCAATTGCCAGCAGAGCTTTCAGCTTCGGAGAGACAGGCGAGCTTTCGTAGTCGGTTTTCACGAGGCGCACCACCTCGTCTCCGCCTAAGTGGCTGGCTGCGGCGGCCCCGTGGCTGGTCTGGCAGAAATAGCAATCATTCTGCGATGAGACATACGTAGCGATGAGCTCACGCTCGCCGGGCGTGAGGCTGTTGGGTTCATGCAGCAAGATATGCGCCAGTTCCCGCATAGGTTTCGCTGTCTCCGGACGAAAGACAAATGCGCCGCTGATACCAGGCAGATCTTCAGGAAGTGGAATATGTGCCATAGGGTCTCTCCTTAGGGTTTCGTCGGCTCTGCCGGAAGATAAGTTTTGCTCACATTCACGTAGCCGTCGCGCGCGACCATCTTGCCGCGTTCCCGATACATGGCTTCATCGCGCGGCTGTACAGTTGCTAACCCGTCCACATAGCGGTTGTACATGCAGAAAGCGGCTGCGATCAGCACGGTGTCATGGATCTCGACGTCCGTTGCGCCCAGGTTGCGCGCGTTAGTCACGTCTTCAGTTGTGACGTGCTTTCCACCGCGCTGCACCTTGCTCGCAATGATGAGCAGCGTCTTCAGCTTTTCCGAAATGCCAGCGTACTGAAAATCAGCCTTGACGCCGCGCACGAGTTCCTCATCACCATCTAGATGCGCCGCGGCAATGGCGCCGTGGATAGACTGACAGTAGTGACAGTCGTTCAGATAGGACACATAGGTCGCGATCAGTTCGCGCTCTCCGGGCGAGAGACTATTCGGAGCACGCAAGAGAACCTCAACAAGATCATTTAACGGGCGGGCAGTTTCGGGGCGAAACGACATCGCACCGCGAATTCCGGGCTGGCTTTCCGGTAGGGAAATATGTGGCATCAGTTTCGGAGACCTCCAAGAAATGTCTATGAGCTTACCCGCTCAGGACCTACTTACGCCTCCATCGAAAGTTGGAATTTCTCTGTCGACTTCCCGATCTAGAGAACAAGTTTTGCATCTCCTGGTTGAACACTAGAAAGCCAGGGATACTCTCTGCGAGTCTGTAGTGCAAGAATTTTCCGAAGATTAACTGTCAATTGTCGCGTACAGAGCAATGCACTCAGTGAGTTGAGGATTGCGTTCGATCGATGAGTGCATTTGCGATTATTTATCACTCGTCGGTGTGACCATCCCATAGTATCCATAGAATTGCTGAACACAAGAGCATTCCCACGGACTGATCCGCGCGGTCCAGTTAGCTGGGCGATTCTGGGCGCGCTGCGCCGCAGTCGGCGGACCGAATTACGCGGTTAGCGCGTCAGCAAGCCCCAACTGGGTTAGATCTCCCACCCAGGCCACCTATCCGTCAGACCGAACCAAGACAACGGTAGGAGCATTAGCCGCACCAATCGCCGGAAGCTTGCCAGGCACCTGCGCGATCTGCCCAAGTAGTAGTGTCGATGGCGTGAGGCTCACCGAGATTGACCAAGACTGGCCGTGCACTGTGCAGCAGGCTGTAAATCCGCAGCCGGCCATTGGCTGTAGCCAGATCGAGATCAGGCTACAGCCGACCAGGGAAGTCCCCCGCCAAGCTCGTAATGGATACCAAGTCCCGAAGTCTCGACAGCCACCTGTCTACGAGGCTCCCCCATGCCAAGGAACCCCATACAAATTCACGCAAGGCCTCAGTGCGATCATCCGTACGTTGTAATGCGACCTGTGCCTCAGTCGTGCGCAACACGCGAGCCGCAACCGGATGCTGTTCAGCAGGGGACAGAGGTCGATTAAACACTGAAAGTGCTACCACCTCGGCTTGGCCCCCGCGCACATGTGCATCCTCTGCGCGCGACGAAGCAATTATGTTTCTGTGGCGAAATTGTAGCTGCCTCAGAACATCAACTTGGCTCCGAAAGAGACTGTGCGCGCGGAGCCGGTGGTTCCGTTAATGATGCCGAAGTTGGACGGATTACTTACCGTAGCTCCTGGAAGCCCAAAGTTCGGGTGATTGAAGACATTGAACGCATCCATACGCAGTTCAAGATGGACCGGTTCTGCCAGCGTCGTCCTCTTGGCCAGGCTCATGTCCCAGTTCTGGTAGCGCGGGCCCCACAGCAGGTTGTAGGCCGAATTACCATAGGTGAAGTTTGCGGGTGCGGCGAAGGCGTCCGTGTTGAACCACTTCTGCCGCGTTTTGTTCGATGGATAGAGCGGCTGCCCGGCTACACGATCGGCGCGGCCGCTGACCGAACCCTGCACGCTGGTTGAGAAGCCCACCGAAAACGGCTGGCCACTCTGATAGTTGACGATGCCAGATAGCCTCCAGCCGGAGACGATGCGATCGGCGACGCCATTTACGCCTGGCAGAAAGCGGCGATTGTGGCCAAACGGCAACTCGTAGGAGTAACTCACGTTCAACGTCTGCGGAGTGATGCCGCCAATATTGCCATAGGAGTCCGACGTGTTGTGCGGATTTACAAAATTCTCCGATCCAAGCACACGGGTCCACGCATACTCCGCATTCAGCATCAGGCCGCCATGGAATGCCTTATGCACGCCGACTTGAAGTGAATTCATCGATGAGTGAAATATTGGCAGGAAGGACTCACTAATTGCAGCAAATGGCTGCACCGGGCGACGCGGTTGAACGGGACCTGGCGCTGGATCTGGAAAATTGAGGTCAAGCGTGGTTGTTCCGGGTCCGGACGCGTTGTTCTGCTTCAAGTTGTGTTGCCCCACATAGCTCACACGGAAGGAGACCAGGCCGGGAAACTGATGTTCCAGGGCCAGATTGTATTCTTCGGTATAAGGAACTTCGGTCTTATGCTGTGCGCTTACGGCTGGATTGGCTGCAAAGTTCCCGGTGGCAGCAAAAGGTGCGTCCATCGTGATGGTGGGTGGGCCCGCAGGCTGGGAGAATGTCTGTGATCCAAAATACGGAATATTCTGGAACCCCTGTCCCTGAATATAGGAGTCGGGGATCAAGCTGTAGTAAAGGCCGAAGGCGCCGCGTACCACTGTGTTTCTCACGGGTGCATAGGCAAATCCTAAGCGCGGAGCAAAGTTTTTGTTCGCCTGCCCGAGATAGCCGAACAGGCTCGGCGGCAGCCCTACATCGGATGCCATCGCGATCGGCAAGCTCAACAGGCCGGGAATGACAGGATTCGGGCCGTCGGCTGCCGGGAAGGTCTTCGAAAAGATGACGATCTTTTGTAACTCTGGAATATACAGAGCGCCGTTTCCATAGGGACTGTCGCGGAAGATCTGGCCGTCGTAGCGCATACCGACATTGATGGTCAGGTTGTGCAATACCTTCCAGTTGTCTGCGATGTAGACGCCGAACTGATGTGAATGATTGCGCGTAATGAAATTGCTGGGATTGGGCTTGCCTGTCGACGAAGGATAGCCGAGCAGAAAGTCCGCGTAACCGACACCGGAGTACTGACCGGTGAAGTTGAACGATCCGCGAGCCGGAGATGACGCGACGTTGTTCCAATTGTTGTCGTAAGCGTAGCTGAAGCCCGTCGAGATGTTTTGCCTGCCTAGCACCTTCGTCAGAGTGCCATTCATCTGAATGACCTGGTCGAGAACCTTGCTGCCTGCTTCGCTTACCCTCGTGATGTTTTGAATGCTTAATTGCGGAGCACCCTCAATTGCTTGTGGACCGAGACCGGGAATGATCGATGCAAAATCTGTGTTCACATTCTGCGGAGTGCGATAAACCGGTAGGTGCAGATACGCGGCATTGAGGTCGGTGACCAGCGTAGACGAAGGCGTATACGTCCAGCCGATGACGGTATTCATAGCCCGCTCGCCAATTCCCTCCGAACCGCCATATTTGCTTGAAGCGCCGACCGAGGGGTTAGGACCATACAGGCCAGCGTTGTAGGAAGCACGGAATTGGTTCCGATCGTTCAGCTTGTGATCGAGGCGGAGGGAGTAACGATCGACATGGGAGCTATAGGGAACAAGTTCGAAGGTATTCGTGCCCGTGCCAGTTGTCGTGGGCAAAGGAAACAAAGCGTTCTGCAAGGCAACGCTGACGGAGTTCATGCGGCTGGATGGAATCTGCGCGTCGGGAAAGCTCTCTCCTGTCAGCGGATCCTTAATTGCACCCGTACCGACATGACTGAAGTTGCCCGCGCGCATTTCCTCTGTCGGTTGCTGACTGTTCACGTTCGCTGCTTGCTTGAGACGAAACGCCTCATAGCTGAAGAAGAAGAATGAGCGGTCCTTGCCGTTATAGAGGTGCGGGATGCTGATGGGTCCAGAAAAATTGCCGCCGAATTCGTTGCGAATATATTTCGGCTTTGGCAGTGCGCCGGCGAAGTAGCTCTTTGCCGCGGTGGCCGCAACTCGATTGAATTCGACGAGCAGGCCATGATACCGATTGGTTCCTCCCCTGCTCACAACGGTGATATTCGACGGCTGGCTGAACTCGGCAGGCGCGCCCGAGGTGATCACCTTAAACTCCGCAATCCCGTCGAGTGGAGGCACCTCACCCAGCGGACGCTGTAGGCCGACCCACATGTTGATAGCTCCATCCAGGGTGTAGCCTACGCCGCCGTAGGCGCTTCGCGCGCCGGTTCCCATGGCCGGAGTAACTCCATACACAGGGATTTGGTCCTGCGAGCCAGCGCCCTGTACTCCCGGGGCAAGCGCCAGCAGACCGATGATGCCGAGCCGGCCGTTCAAAGGCGTGTTTACAATCGTCGCGGAATCCACAACCGCGCTGATCTGCGACTCTTCCGTTTGAATCACCGGGGCTCCGGCAATGACAGTCACTTGTTGCGATTCCTGGCCAACGTGCATCTGTACAGGGATGCCGGCAACCTGGCCAATGCTCAACACTATATTCTGCTGCTCGTAGGTTTGGAATAACGCCTTCTCAACCTTCAGCACATACCTTCCGGGCATCAGAGGAGTAACGGTATAGTTGCCGCTTTCCGTCGATTTGGCAGCGCGAACCGCGCCGTTTTCTGCATTGGTCACGGTAATCGTCGCGCCGGCAATCACTGCGCCTGTCTGATCGCTCACAACTCCGGTAATCGACGCCGTGGTGCCGACTTGCGCACTTGCGCTATGCATCCCCGCCAAGAAGCCCATCACGATCATCAACAGAGTTCTTCCAGCTAGCCGTCGTATGCTGCCGCAGGGCAGACTTGATCTCCATTTTTCCATCACTCTTCCTCCAAACTAAGCGGAGCCAATCGCTGTAGTACACAGCGATCTGTAAAGACATACGCTCAGAGAATGTAGCGATGGTATAAACTTGCGAACGCTTTCCTCATGGTTAGAATGAACTACACGCGGTGATTTTGTTTGCCTGCGATGAACGGATCGCTGGGCTACCTGGTACCTGGCGTCACGCAACCCGGTTGGGAGAGAGCATCGGATCCCGATCTTCAGCTAGACGTTGTCGAGTTGGATAATGCCCCGCTTCAGCGCCATCACTGCCGCTTCTGTGCGGTCCTGCGCCTGCATCTTATTGATGATGCTGTTCACGTGGTTGCGCGCGGTGTGTTCGCTGATCGCGAATGCCTCACCTATCTGCTTATTCGTGAGTCCCCGCGCCACGAGGTGCAGAATCTCGATCTCTCGACTCGTGAGGGCATCGCGTGTCAACCGCTCAGACAATTTTTTGGCTAACCGCGGATTCAGATATCGCTTGCCTGCCTTCACGCGGCGAATCGCATGAAGGATCTCCTCCTGAGGCGCATTCTTGATGATGTACCCGGATGCTCCCGCAGCCATCGCGCGAAAGATCTCCTCATCGGTTTCATAGCTCGAAATGATGAGGATCTGCGTCTTGGGGAAATAAAGCCGTGCCACAGCAATCGAGTCGATCCCACCGAGGTCCGGCATGCGCAAATCGATCAACAGCACATCCACTCCGCCGCCTTCAGCCCGAAGTTGTTGCAACTGCTTGGCAGAGGAGAGAGTTGCCGCCACCTCGATTTCCGCGCACGTCGAGAGCATATTGCTCAATCCGACGAGGACTGCCGGGTGATCGTCGATGATGGCTATCCGGATTGGCGCGAGATGCCTGGAAGCGGTTGGAGTCGATTCTGTCATTCGCTATGATTCTCCCTCGCGCAGCGTGGAAAAGATGCGGGTAAAACGTTTACGTTTGGGGCGCAGAGGAATGCGCGCCTCCACGGTAGTTCCCTTCTCTGGGGAACTCAGTATCTCGAGCGATCCGCCATAGGAGTGGGCGCGCGCGTGCATCGCCCGAATGCCAAAGCCCCGCGCTCGGGCTCCATCCGTTGCAAATCCTAAGCCATCGTCGGTAATGATCAAAACCACACTATCGGCCGTGACCTCCAGAGAGATGGCAATGGTTTTCGGGTGCGCGTGTCGCAGAGCGTTTGTCACTGCCTCATGACCGATACGTAGAAGGATCTTTCCCAAAGCCTCTGGAATGCGATCGATCTCACCTTTGGAGTTGATCGAGAAGACGATTTTTTCTCCATGGGTCAGGGCCTCGCCTTGCTGCCGCAGATTTTCGAGTACGTTGCCGGTCTCCAAATCGGCAGGCTTGAGCATCGCGATCGAACGCCGCGCATCCTCCTGACTGTCCGAAACCATCGCAATAGCCAGTGAAACTTGCTTCTCGATGTTCTCGGCACCTGCGCGAATCGCGTTACGGGCGGCCTGCAACTGAAATGCAATCCCCGTAAAGCTCTGCGCCAGCGTATCGTGCAGATCATGCGCCATGCGGGTGCGCTCATCCAGAATCAATGCAAAACGCCATCGCTCCATGCGCACGTAGAGAATCATGATGCCAAGAACAATGAGAAGCAAGCCTCCCACAACTTCGAGAACATGGGCACGGTTCCAAAAAGGCGGCGGTGAAATGATACTGATATCTTCAATCGAAGACGCTCTCACCGTAAACGGCGTTGCTTCTCCGCTCCGGCGATCGTCCATAATACAGATGCCGCGCACGCGAAGCCGCGATTGCAGGACGAGCTTACTCGCGAAGGCCGTTACAGGACGGATGGGCACCTCGACGACAAATGGCTCGCGCCCTCCATCCAGGACCAGCCACAGTGCGCCGTCGACATTTCGAATCTCCCGCAGCACTCCCTCGGTCTCCACGTACACACGGTCGTAGTTGCCAGAGGATGCCATCGTTGCTGTCAACGAGACCGGCGGCTCTGGAACCCCAGGAGCCAGCACCACAAGCTCAGCCTCCTTCAGACGAGACGAGTAGCGCAAAGGAACCAGCCGGCCGGTCACCATCACTTCGTCACCGATGCGCAATGTTGGAGCCGGTGAACGAAACGTTACTTCGATGCCACCCGTCCTATCCTGCACATAGAGCGGCACTCCAACTCGACTCACCACGCCCCGCACCGTATGCGGCGTATCGATGGTCTCCGCATCGAACCGCAGTTGCGCGATGGCTTCTACGCGCTCCGGTCTCAGAGGATGCAACCGCTCCGAATGAGCAATCGAACATCCTGTCCAAACAATCAAGAAAAATGAGACGAACCGTCGGCTCATTGCAAGTTCCTGACCGAGATCCGACGCCATCGGCCGCCGGCGGCAAACGATCGTAACCCGAACGCGCCTTGTCGATCGCAGTCGTCCTTGTCTTCAAAGGATACCTCCGCAATCTCTGCTCCCTGCTCGTCGTAAGCGGTTGCCGAAAGGGTACAGCCCTTCGCCTTTACCGTCAGGTGATACCACGCATACGGTCTCACTCCCTTTTCAATGCGCACGCTCTTCAGCGGACGATAACCGTAGTCCATTTTTCCCAAAAGAAGTTGATCCGGGAGGCGAATGCCTACGTAATATCCATTGAAGGCGTTCGTGCCGATTTCTGGATCGGTGACTCGCATCATTACGCCGGTATCGCCGAGACTGCTGGTCAGGCTTACGTCGGAGGTCATCTCGTAGTCGGTGAGCGACTCAGAGCCCGCGACCATCTTCGAGCCCACATCATCGGAGTTATTAGAAATTACGGCGCCTGCAATCTGCCAGTTTCCGCCGTAAACTGTCCACTCGTCCATCTTGCCCTCATCAAAATGGTCGTTGTAGGGCAACCTCGTGGCCGGTATCAACCATAGACCGACATAGAGAGAGGCAGCCAAGGCAAGTGCTATGACCGCCGTGCCTGCTACACGCCAGCTCAGTATGCGCGCTCTCAACGGTCAAAGCCCCCATAAGGTTTCAGAATTTGCTGTGCCTGAGGGCTGTCGAGATTCGCCTGGGTGATCAGCATTGGCGCCAGCACCTTGGATTCCGGCGCACGATGTGAACGCAGCGCGGCCAAAATCTCTTCTGTGGCCAGATAGCCCATCCGATATGTATCTTCTGCAATAAGCGCATCTATGCGGTTCGCACGCAGATCATCGTAGAGCGCGGAATCCTGATCGCACCCCACAACGGCCGGACGCCTGGCCTCGCTCGCCTGCTGCAGTTGTGCCACGACTTCACGTGTGGCGGATGCGCTCAGAGAAAAGACTGCATCCACCTCGGCAATGCGCCGCAGGTCCGCATCCAAGAACAGCAATCGCGGGGAGCTGTCGCGCGCAAAAGTTCTCATCACGATCCGCATCCCCGGGTGGACGCGCTCAAGCCTGGCCTTAAACGCGTCGGCGCGGAGCAGCGTCGAAGAGTTGTAAGGGTCCAGCCCCACGATCGCCACCGTACCTCTTCCGCCAACGAGATTTGCGATGGCGTCGGCACCCAGCCTGCCCGCCTCGGTTTCGTCGCTCGTGATCGTCGCCACAGGCGGACTTATGCGAGTCGCAAGCGAATTCGCCACCACCACAATCGGCACCCCGGAGCGAGCTGCCTGTGCCACGATGGGAACCAACGCCGAAGCATGCACTGGAGCAAGAACAATACCGCGCACGCCGCGATCCAACTCCTGCTGAACCAACTCGATCTGGCGGTCGTAGTCGTGCTCGTGAGTGGGAGCGTTCCAATAGCGACGCGCATGGGCCTGGCTCACTGCGCGATACACTCCCGCGTGCATCGCCTTCCATGCTTCAGAGGTGGTCAGGGGCGTGATCAACGCAATGGTTGGCGGTTCGATTTGTCGTGCACAGCCTGGCAAGGTGAGTAAGAAGGAGCAGAGAGACCAGAGCAAGATCAAAGATTCCGATCTAGAGCGAGAACGGCGTGTGCCTGCTGTCTGGATTACTTCGCTCATAGTGAACTCTATCGGTACCAGCTCCAATAACAACCATCTATTCCGCCAGATTAGAGCAATTTTTCCTATAGGTGTATAGGGAGGGAAAATGCTCTCGCCGGCCTCCATGGTCTGTCGCGCACCGTGTCCCTTCTTATATATCTCTTGCAGAGATTGGTCTATCGGCCTCCCGTTTTCATCGGCTTGTCCCAACTGAGATCCGGAACGGGCTTTCCTCCTTGCCAAAGGATCGGAACCATTGAAAGATGGTATGTCTTTCCATGATCGTTATTCCCCTGATAGAAGAGATAGGTTTTGTCGCCGTCCTGCAATACCCCTGGATGTCCCGACTCCGAGGCGTTCCAACTCCCGGAAGCGCCATTGGGTAAAAACGGGTGCTTAGACATACGTTTCCAATGGATGCCATCGGTGCTGCGCGCCACGCCGATCTGTTGAGGCTGATTGTTATAGGCCCCTGCGTAGAACATATAGAACGCTTCACCGTGCTTCACAACCGTTGGCGCCTCGATGCAAAGCTGCTCCCATGGTTCGGTCGGCTCAAGCAGCGGTCCGCCGATGTTCACATCGTGCCAGGCTCCCGCACCGAAGTCCGAGTCCAGCGATGCCTCCGCTAAGCCCAACATCTGCCTGTTCATCTGGTGATCGCGTGTGGCGTAGTAAAGAAAGGCCTTGTTCTTATCCGGCAGCAGAATCACCTCCGCATCGATCGCCCGGCCAACGCTCCACCACGACGGCTTAGGACGATATACGGGGTTCGAGGGATCGTGTGTAAAGTGTATGCCGTCGCTGGATGTAGCATGGCAGATCGCGTCTTTACTGCCGCCGCCATAAGTCTGGAAAAACAAATGCACCTTGCCGCGGATCACACGCGCTCCAGGCGCCGCGATTCCCCTGCTTTCGACCGCCTGTGCAGGGTTCACTTCGCCAGCCTTGGTCCAGTGCACCAGGTCGCGGCTCTCAGCGATGCCGATGCTCCACCCCGTCTGATCGAGCAGTCCCTTCCCCTCATTCTTAGAGGTGCGCGGCGGAAGGGTGTAATACATCAGATAGCGCCCCTGAAACTTGATAACAGAAGGATCTTTGGCGAACGGAACTCCCTTTCGCGATGAGTCCGAGTAATAGACCTTCGGCCGCACTGTAACTTGTTGCTGTGCCGAGAGCACTGCGCCCGGCGGGAGTGCTGCCAGTATGATTGCGAATCGGAGAATCCTGTTCATCTTTGTCCTCTTGGGAATCGTACCCATCTGTGCAGCCACAGGGATGATTCAAATGAACTACAGGCGAGAGCTTTTACCGAGCAACCACGTCACTGTAGTGTTGGGCGCGTGCAGAATAAGAATAGGACGCACATTCCCTCGTTAGCGGCCGGTGATTCGCTGTTTAGTGAGAGATCGGGGATAGGGATTGCACCAGGTCTGCGGGCAGCAGGTCTGTCCACGAACGTGTCCCGAATGACGCGCCGCATTGATCGAGCGCGTAAAAGTCGGTTGCGAGTTCCAATAGCGCTTCACCATTCCGCACGGGCAGCAAAGAGCTGGAGTAGTTTGGGCAGGGATGGTTGTAGGTGTTTGGCACCTCAACAGGAGCCTTAATCGTATGCCAGCCGCCTGAGCCGTCAAGGTGTGTGTTGACAAACAACACGCGGCCATTTTGTTTCGCCAGAGAACCATCGGCGTTATACAACATCTGCCCAAAGGCCACGATCATTCCGTTCGGGGAAAGAGGCGACGGAGTCCAGATGACCGTTGGAGCATGCCTCAGATATTGCCCTTCGTCGTTCTCGATACGAGTACCAATGTCTGACGGAAGACCGAAGCTCCATCCGTCGTACGATTTTCGAAAAAACGCGTCACAATGATGTGTCCCGCACATTTCATAAACCATGAAATAGACGCCCGTCGGCAACTGCCTGATAACGATCATTCCAGGGCGATCCTTTGGGTTCGTTGTCGCCACAACGTCCGATGGATTTCTCCAATCTTTCCCATTGCTACTGCGAATCTTCATTAGCTTCTGGCTGCAACAACTATAGGTTTCATCCGACCAGAACATGACGAGTGATCCATTGTGCGCGACGAGAAACTCCGGCTCCCAGAGGCCGCCGGCTCCTCTTTCTCCAGATCCGCTAACAGGCGTGGAGAGATATGTCCAGTGTTGCCCCTGATCGTCGCTGGCGTAGACGTCTATCGCGAATACGCCTGGAAATGTCGGACTCGGCACAGATCCCGATGACGATTTTGTGGCGGCCTCATCAACGTATGTAGCAGCGTACAGTAGCGTTCCGGCCGGAAGGCTCCCTAGAGCCCGGGGCAATTCAAAAAGCGTTTCACAGCATCTTAGTTTGACTCCGCTTCTCGAAGGTGCGTTACTCAGAAACGAGAACGTCTTCCCATCATCTTTACTTACAAACAATTTACTAATGGTACTGGCAACGATCCATCCGTTAGACGCCGCAGAACCGTGCGTCAGACGCACTAGCCTGGGATAGCGAGTACTCTCTGGGATCAGAGTTCCAGAAGATGCAAAGATGGCATTAGGCATGGTTGCAAATAGAAGAATCAAGCAGGGCATCCATCTACTCGCCAAACATCGTTTTGTCTCTATTTTATTTTGTACCATCTTTTTCCTCACTGCTTAATTTCCTTAGCGCTACTGGCATTCCCCCAGGCAGCGCCACTGCCGCTCCTCTATAACACGTCCGGCGAAAGCGAACTCATCGAAGCCTCCTCAGCAACGAGCGGGCACGACCAAAGATCGCCGACGTAGGCGTCCTGAACCATCAAAACTTGTGCCCCTTGCCTGGTAAGCGATCCTACCGAAGTGAGCTGGCAAAGTCGTGGTTCAAATAAACTATTTGTTTATGCCTGACAATTTTCAACTGCTGACAACAGGCCGAGTCGCTCATCGAAGTGCTGTCTTGAAATGGGCGACATTGAAGCGGCTCCATACCGTTGCCGCTATCTCCCTAAAGTGCCGTTTAGTCGTCGATCAAATGTTGTGGCAAACATGGCTCTTTGACAATCGAGAAGCGCAAGAACGCAGATAAGGTCTGGGTCTACCGCTGGCGCGAAACCGTCGCGAGCGACCGGACGCTGAGACGAAAACAAATTGTGGGAAGCAAGACCCAGTTTCCCACCAAGGCGGCGGCCATGCTGGCGGTTGCCGGGCTGCAGCTGGATGTCAATACCGAAGCGGCTGCAAGCGGTCTGCCGCAGATGACCATCGATCAGTTCATCGAGTATTACCGGCGAGCCGAGCTGAACGAAGCCAATGCCAAGACCGCACGCACCAAAGAGGTCTATGCCCACCAGCTGGCGAAAGTCATCTCTCCTCACTGGGGAAGCTGCCTGCTGAAAGACATAAAAGCCGGTCGGGGTCGAAAAGTGGCTGAACAGCCTGCCCGTCACTCCTGAGTCGCGTTATAAGACCAAAGGAGTCATAAGCATTCTGTTTCAGCATGCAATGCGGTACGAATGGGCGGAGAAGAATCCCATCCGCCTTGTTCGGCAGAGCGCCCTGCCTTTGCGCGAGGAAATCGTACTTACGCCGGTAGAGGTAGCTGCTCTCCTGCAGGAGCTGCGAGATCCTTTCAAAACGCTCTTGCGTTGTCTTCACGCTTGAGCCGGCGGACATGAGAAGCGATGCAGCGGTACGCCTGAAGGCTAATGCGTCACGCTACGGTGGAAAGATAGGCATTTCCGCCTAGCTGACCCCATCCGCACCTGCGCTTGCACCTATTTGCCTTGCTTGCATCTGCTAAGTTATTGGAAGTAAATGGTCGGGACGACTAGATTCGAACTAGCGACCTCACCCACCCCAAGGGTGCGCTCTACCAGGCTGAGCCACGTCCCGACTATGGATTGCGCGTGCCCTGAATGGGCGACGGCAGGGGTCTGATGCAGACTCCAGTGTACACGATACAGGCCGTCCACAGCGCTTCGCTGGTTGTATATTGGCGAGGCAACAGCAAGAAGGAGAACAGGGATGGCGAAGAGGATTTGGGCGGGGATTGGAACACTGATGTTGGCGCTTATGCTGCAACCTCTGGGCTTCGCGCAACAGAGCACTCTCGCGCCGACGCCGCCGATGGGGTGGAATAGCTGGGACTCTTACGGGTTGACGATCAACGAGGACCAGTTTCGCGCCAACGTCGACGCGCTGGCCAAGCGGCTCAAGAGCGCCGGATATCAGTATGCGGTGGTCGATGAGGGATGGTATCTGGCCAACCCCGAGGACGCGCGCAAGCCCGAGACGTTGAAGTACCGCATCGATAAAAATGGACGGTACGATCCGGCGATCAACCGTTTCCGCACGGCGGCAGGCGATGCAGGCTTCAAACCGGTGGCGGACTACGTCCACGCGCGGGGACTGCGATTCGGAATTCACATCATTCGCGGCATCTCGAAGAAGGCCGTGGCAGCGAACCTGCCCGTCGCCGACAGCGCATTTCACGCGGCCGATGTCGCGGACACCTCCGACACCTGCCCCTGGAACCCGGACAACTTCGGCGTCAAAGACAACGCAGCCGGCCAGGCTTGGTACGACTCGCTGATGAAGCAGTATGCCCGTTGGGGCGTCGACTATATTAAAGTCGATTGCATCGCGTCGCACCCGTACAAGGGCGATGAGATCCGCATGATCCATCGCGCCATTGCAAAGACGGGAAGGCCGATTGTGCTCAGCCTCTCGCCCGGCCCCGCGCCGCTGGCGCAGGCGGCGGAGCTGGGACAGAATGCGCAGGTCTGGCGCATCTCGGACGATGTCTGGGACTTCTGGAAGAAGGACGATGGAAAGCATTTCCCGCAAAGCGTGAAGGATCAGTTCGCCGTCATCGCGAGCTGGGCGAAGTACGTGAAGCCGGGCAACTGGCCCGACGCCGATATGCTGCCGCTGGGAAAGCTGGAGCCTGTTCCGGGCTATGGGAAGGTGCGGGCGACGCGATTGACGCAGGATGAGCAGCGAACGATGGTGACACTATGGTCGATTGCCCGCTCGCCGCTGTTCTTCGGCGGCAACCTGACCCAGCTCGATGACTGGACAGCAGCGCTGGTGACGAACCCCGCAATCGTGGCGATGGACCAGCAGGGGCACGATCAGCGACTGGCCGGGCAGGATGGAGATGTGGTGGCCTGGACGACGAAGGTCGGCAGCAAGGACTACCTGGCGCTGTTCAACCGCGGAGATTCGTCTGCCACAGTAAAAGCCGCGTTCACCCAATATGGGTTGAAGGCTGAAAAGTATGCGGTGAGAGATATCTGGGGGCAGAAAAATCTGGGACGCATGGCCGCGATCGACAAAACCGTAGCTCCGCATGGCGTTCTGTTGCTGGAGTTGCAGCAATAGAACGCTGTGTCAGCGAAGTGGAGAAAATGGCAGCGGGCGCAGGATTACGTTGCTGATATTCGCGACGATCTCGGCATCCTTCAACTCCGCCGGAGCGCTCAGCGCCTTCCAGTCAGCGCTGGAGCCGAACTCGTGCCAGAGTTTCTCCCTCCCGTCGAGATTGTCGAACGAGAGCATATAAGTGATATTCGGCTGGCGCGAGCCGACGATGGACTCGCCGATGAAGACCGGGCGCATGTTGAGTTTCTGGAAGATAGCAATCTCGCCGTTGTTGAACATGCCCGCCTTCTTCTCGCGCGCGGTCATCGATTGGGACTCGTAGGTGCGCAGCTCGAAGATGCGGGCAGGGCGTGTACTGGAATCGGACGGAAGCACCGCCTCAGGCAGAACCGCAAGGCTGTGAAGCAGTGTGCTCTCAATGGTAACAAAGGGCATTCCCGGTCCGGCGCTGAGCTTTTGCGAGGCTTTTTCGTGGGCGGCATCCTCACCCATTTTGGCAAGAGCGTCCTGCATGGCGGCCAGCGATGGATACTGTGCAATGGTGAAGATATAAGGGCCGTCCGCACCGATAAGGTTCGCGAGCGCGGCCACGGGCTTGGCGCCGGCGCGGGTGAGCGCGGGAAAGAGGCCGGTCTCGATGTACTCGGAGACACGCTTGGCCTGGGCTTCGCCGCTGTTGTGCAGGTACCAGGTCTTAAGTTCGAGAAAGCTGCGGGTGGCTCCCTGACTGGTGGAGGCGGCGGCAGGCTGGGCAGCCTGGGCTTTCGAGGTGAGAAGGGCGGAGATCGCTGCTGCGCCTGTAATCATTTGTCGACGATCCATTCTGATAACGGTATATCAATTCGTACTCCGGCGGTATCCGGCCAACACGATTTCCTCGCGGTTGCTTCGACGCTGGTTTCGCCTTACCATCGCCGGAGTGGACATTCTGAAGAACAGGGCGGGCGATATCGAGGCAGACCGGCTGGTTTCAGCCGGACGGGTGGACGAGGACGCGGCATTCGAGTTGAAGCTGCGTCCCACGCGGCTGCGCGAGTTCGTCGGCCAGGAAAAGGCCAAGGAGCAGTTGGCGATCGCGCTGGAGGCGGCAAAGTCGCGCGGCGAGGCGCTGGACCATGTACTCCTCTTCGGGCCTCCGGGATTGGGTAAGACGACGCTGGCCACCATCATCGCCAATGAGCTCGAGGTTGGCTATCAGCAGACCTCGGGTCCAGCACTACAGATTCAGGGCGACCTGACCGCGATTCTGACGAACCTGCGAGAGAGGCAGGTGCTCTTTCTCGACGAGATTCATCGCCTGCAGCCGGTGCTTGAAGAGAAGCTGTACACCGCGCTCGAAGACTACAAGCTCGACATCATGATCGGGCAGGGCCCGGCGGCGCGGACCCACGTCATGGACATCAAGCCGTTTACCTTCGTGGCGGCGACGACGCGTCCGGGCCTGCTCTCGTCTCCTCTGCGTTCGCGATTCGGGATCCTGCTGCGGCTGGAGTTCTATACCGACGACGAGCTGCGGTTCGTCGTCGAGCGCAGTGCCGAGGTGATGGGCGTTCCCATCGACCGCGACGGCGCGGCGGAGATTGCCATGCGTTCGCGAGGAACGCCGAGGATCGCGAACCGGCTGCTGCGCCGCGTGCGGGACTACGCTCAGGTTCGTGCCGAAGGCGTGATCGACAGGCCGGTAGCGCAGGCGGCGCTCACGCTGCTGGAGGTTGACGCGCACGGCTTTGACGAACTGGACCGGCGGCTGCTGCGCACCATTATCGAAAAGTACGATGGCGGCCCGGTGGGCCTTAATACCCTGGCTGCCGCGTTGGCCGAGGAGCAGGATGCGCTGGAAGAGGTCTATGAGCCGTTCCTGATCCAGATCGGCTTTCTGGACCGGACGCCGCGGGGGCGGGTGGCGACCCGGTTAGCTTACGAGCATTTGGGCATCGAGATGCCTCGAAAGCTGAGCCTGTTTTGAGGCGATTGCAGGCGATCTTCATTTGATGTAACACATCGGTAACATTCATCTGTGGAAACCATTGAAATACTTAGACTTGACCAGTAACTCCTCGGGAGTAGGGCCAGCTAAAGCGCAATAGTCATGTAAACCCAATGCTGATATTGGGTTACATCAGTAGGCGTGATCTTTGTTTTGAACCGATTGCGGGAATTTCCGCTCCATTGCAGTGTGAGCAGCGGTCGAAATCCACAGAATTTTCCACAGAAAGATCAAGGGAGACCCAGCCGGGCCTCCCTTGGTTCTTGGTGATTGTAGAGAGCTCTTTATTTCTTTGCAGCCGGAGCGGCAGCGTGCGGACGTGCTGCCGAGGGAGCCGGTGCCGAGGGAACAGGAGCAGCAACGCCGGAGGAGGCGTTGTACGCAGTCACGATGGCCTGGGAGATATCCGTTCCCTGGGCGGCCCACATGACCGAGACGCCTCCCTGCTGTTGGCCGATATCGAGCAGCAGGGTGTAGCCATTGTCCTGAACGTACTTGACGACGGTGGGACCGATCTTCTGCATCACCTTGCCGAGGGACTCCTGCATGTCGGCGTTATAGGCCGTCTGTGCGTCTTCGGCGTCACGCTGAAGCTGCTTCTCCTTGGTGTCGATGGTGCGGAGGCGGCTGGCGCGTTCGGTGTCGGAGAGAGTCGCCGGTGCGCTCTGGAGTTGCTTCTTCAGCGAATCTACTTCGGCGGAGAGCGAGTCGATCTGAGTCTTCTTCGGCGCGTACTTCTTCTGAAGTTCCTGCATGGCACGCTGGCCTTCATTCGTAGCGGCGGTGACTCTGTCGAACTCAATCAGGGCGATCTTCGCGGGAATAGCTTGGGGCGCCACGGGTGCAGTCGCGGCGGGAGGGGTGGTGGGCTGCGTTGCCTGGGCTCCAGCTGTCTGGGTCATACCGGCAACGGTCAACAATCCCGCGCCAACGGCGGAGACTAGAGTAAGGGTGCGATTCATGCGGTGTGTGGTACTCCTTCGGGGATCATTCAACTCATCCGGCCGTAGGCGCACCAATCGCGTGCCTTCCGAGCCATTCCTGCATCCACTTCATGGCGACGCTCGAAAAGCGTTACGACCACTGTTGCCTCGAGCGTCCCGCGGTTAGAGTAGCAAAACCATCGGACCCGAGAGGGCTGTTGGAACATCTCGGATTATAGGGCTGCCTGACAAGCGGGTCAAACAAGAAATTATCCCAAAAACTGTAGACGGTTCAAGCCTTGTCTTCTGATTTTTGGCAGACGAGATTCAGGGATGAGTCTAAGTCGTGTGAATCGTGTGGGAATAGTTTGGCTGTCTGATTGCAACATCATCAAGCATTACTCCTCCGAGTCGAATGAGACGTACGGTTGTAATGCCCCGGACCGAAAGAAGCTACATCCTTAAGATGATGTAGCCATCGACCGAGAGGCTCACTTCCCCTCCTATGGGAAGTTTTCAGGAGGCCAGTGACTGGCCATTGATTTACACATAATCTACAAATGATTTGCGACAGCCGCTCCTCGAGTGGCTGTCGCCCTTTACCGTCTGTATCACAACGTGACGAAACGCTAGCGCTGGTCGCCTCGTTTATCCTGCTGCTCCCTCTTTTCGATTCCCTTCTTCTCGTGGACATTATTGGCCGCCGCGCCTCCACCCGCCCAGACGGCGCCGTTGCCGTGGGCAGGCTTATGCCGGTTGTTGTGCGAAGCTTAGGCGATAGGCGCGACCGGCTTCGAGTTTGACTTGATAGCTACCATCAAGCTGATGCGTAGCGGAAATAGACTTCGGGCCGCTCTTGATCGCGGCGACGGTTTGTCCTTGCGGTGCGCGGAGCCGATACTCTCCTGCGAAGTTGGGGCGAATCACGCACTCCTGTGCCTTGCCTCCGGCCCAGCGCAGATCGATCTCCAGACCGCCGCGGGCGCGTAGACCTTTGACCGCTCCATCGGGGCAGGCGGAGGGGAGAGCGGGTAGCAGATCGATGCTGCCCTCGTGGCTTTGCAGCAGCAACTCGGCGATGGCGGCGGTGGTGCCGAAGTTACCGTCGATCTGGAAGATGGAGGTCTTGCCGGCGGGGTGGGTGTCGAAGAGATTGATGTTGGTGCTGTGCTGCATGAGCATGGAGAGCGACTCCCATGCCTTTTCGCCGTCGCCGAGACGGGTCCAGAAGGCGATGGCCCAGGCGCGACTCCATCCGGTGTAAGCGCCGCCGGCAGCGAGGCGGCGTTCGAGCGAAACGCGGGCTGCCTGGGCAAGCTCCGGCGTACTGCGCGGCGTGATCTGGTTGCCGGGGTAGAGCGGGTACATGTGCGACATGTGGCGCTGGCCGGGGGTGGCTTCGTCGAAGTCGATAGACCACTCCTGCAACTGACCGTGTTTGCCGATCTGATAGGGGATGAGGCGTTTGGCGGCTGCGTCGAGTTTGGAGGCAAACTCAGCGTCAATACCAAGCTCTTTTGACGCGGCGATGCAGTTTGCGAAGAGCTCGCGGATCAGCGCCATGTCCATGGTGCAGCCTGCGCTGGTCATGGCGGTCTTGCCGTCGGGGGCAGTGAAGTTGTTTTCGGTGGATTCGGAGGGGCAGGTGGTGAGGTGGCCTTTGCCGTCTTCGATCAACCAGGCGAGGCAGAACACCGCAGAGCCTTTCATCAGGGGATAGGCGCGGTTACGCAAAAATTCGCGGTTGCGAGTGAAGAGATAGTGCTCGTAGAGGTGTTCGCAGAGCCAGGGGCCGCTCATGCCCCAGTTGGCCCAGGTGGGCTGGCCGACGCCTTCGCCGACAGGGTTGGCGGCGCGCCAGAGATCGATGTTGTGATGAGTGACCCAGCCGGGCAGGCCGTAGGTCTCTTTGGCTGCTACGGCGCCGGTCTTGCTGAGGCCGTCGATCAGATCGAAGAGAGGACCCGCGCACTCGCTGAGGTTGCAGGTTTCGGCGGGCCAGTAGTTCATCTCAATGTTGATGTTGGAGGTCCAGTTGGAGCTCCAGGGCGGGGTGATCTGGTAGTTCCAGATGCCTTGCAGGTTGGCGGGCTGCGAGCCGGGCCGGGAGCTGCTGATGAGCAGGTAACGGCCATATTGGAAGTAGAGCGCGAGCAGCGAGGGGTCGGGCGAGGCGACGAAGTTTTTGAGGCGCTGGTCGGTCGGCTGCGCGTCGCGGGGTGAGCCGAGGTCGAGAGAGACGCGGCGGAAGAGGCGGCGATGATCCTCTATATGACGCGTGCGCAGGGTGGCGAAGGACTTGGCAACGATCGCGTCGAGCTGGCGTTTAGCCCTGGCCGTGACCTCGTCCTGCGGGGTGTCGGGCTTGCGATCAAAGCCGCGATAGCCGGTGGCAGCGGTCAGCAGAACGGTGAATGAGGTTGCGTTGGCAATGGTGAGACTGTTGGCGTTTGTGCTGGCGGTGCCGCCCTGGACCTGTAGTTGCAGGATGGAGGCGAAGTACATGCCTGCGCCGGGCTCGTCCGAGTGGGTGACGGGCTCTTCGCCGCCGGGATGGCCTGCCCCAGCGATGTGGGCCGCGGCTTTGCCGGTGAGCAGGAGGCGGTTGCCGGGAAGAGCGGTAACGGCCTTCTGAAGCGGTCCATCGAGCGCGATGGCACCGTTGAGCTGATGAGGCTTGCTTGCGGTGACACGCAGGACGATCACCTGGTCGGGAGCGGAGACAAAGGCTTCGCGCTGGAACTGGACGCCATCGACTTCATAGGAGGTGGCGGCGCAGGCGGTGTCGAGGTCGAGCTGGCGGCGATAGTTCGCGGCAGAGCCGGTATGGGTGAGATCGACTCGCAGGTTGCCGAGCGGCTGATAGGCTTCGGCAAAGAGGCCCTGCATCTTTTTACAGAGCTGGTCGGCGAGGTGATAGTCCTGCTTTTCGAGCACGGCGCTGCGGATGGCGGCGAGATGGTTCTTCGCGTCGAGGTTGTTGCCGTCGCGGGGCTGGCCCGACCAGAGGGTGTCCTCGTTGAACTGGAGGACTTCCTTGTTGAAGGCGCCGTCTTCACCGCCTCCATAGACCATGGCGCCGAGACGGCCGTTACCGATGGGCAGCGCATCGACCCATTGGGCGGCGGGTTTCTCGTACCAGAGCGTCAGGTCACCGGGCGCGGAGGAGGCTGACTTGTTCGGGGCAGCAAAGCTCAGGCGCTTAGAGAGAGACAGGCCGCCAAGGACGGCGGAGGTGGTTCCGAGAAATCTGCGGCGACTGAATCTGCTCATTAGTGAAAAACCTTTCCTGGCGGCGAACTGACTAGATCACTTTAGCTGACGATTGACACGCTTTGAAAGAATTCGCGCCGAATTTCGGCTGGGGGTTGCAGAGCGGAGGGAGGAGGATGTATCTTGAAAGACAAGATGACGACTTTCTCCAGCCGATTTTGGTTTAGCTTCCGCTACTGGCACACGGTAGCGGCGTCGGCGGAGTAGGCTCATCTGAGAGATTGCTGAGTTTCAGTTGATTCGATCCACACGCGCCGCACCCTGACTGGGTTGCGGCTTTTTTGTGCTGAAAATAGCGATAGGGCTTTGGAATCAGGAGATGACGATGAGTGCCAGTGCGGTGATCGCAGGACGATTTGGAGCTTATGGCGGACGATATGTTCCGGAGACGCTGATGGCGGCGCTCGAAGAGCTGGAGGCCGCCTACGCGGAAGCGAAGGACGACCCGGCGTTTCAGGCGGAGCTGAGCGACCTGTTGCACAACTACTGCGGACGGCCTACGCCCCTGTACTTTGCCAAGCGGCTGACAGAACAGCTCGGCGGGGCAAAGATCTATCTGAAGCGCGAGGACCTGCTGCACACCGGGGCGCACAAGATCAACAACGCTCTTGGGCAGGGCCTGCTGGCGCGACGGATGGGGAAGCAGCGGATCATCGCCGAGACCGGCGCGGGGCAGCACGGAGTGGCGACGGCCACGGTCTGCGCGCTGCTGGGGATGGAGTGCGTGATCTACATGGGCGACGTGGACATGCGGCGGCAGGAGCTGAACGTCTACCGGATGCGGCTGCTGGGGGCCGAGGTGCGCGGCGTCTCGGCCGGATCGGCCACGCTGAAGGACGCAATCTCGGAGGCGATGCGCGATTGGGTGACCAACGTTCGCACGACCTACTACATTCTGGGAAGCGCGCTGGGGGCGCATCCTTACCCGACCATGGTGCGCGACTTTCATCGCGTCATCAGCCGCGAGGCCAAAGCGCAGATGCTGGAGCAGGAGGGCAAGCTGCCGACGGCGATTGTCGCCTGCGTGGGCGGCGGATCGAATGCGATCGGCGCGTTCTATGAGTTCATTCCGGACGCGAATGTGCAGTTGATCGGCGTCGAGGCGGGCGGGCGCGGACCTAAGCTGGGCGATCATGCGGCGCGGTTCCAGAAGGTCGGCGGCGGCGTTCCTGGAGTTCTACAGGGAACCTACAGCTATGTGTTGCAGGACGATGCCGGGCAGATTTCGCTGACACACAGCGTAAGCGCGGGTCTCGACTACGCCAGCGTAGGGCCGGAACATGCCATGCTGCACGACTCGGGGCGGGCCAGCTATGTCTCGTGCTCGGACGACGCTGCCCTGAAGGCTACCGTGACGCTGTCGCGGACGGAGGGGATTCTGCCGGCGCTCGAAAGCGCACATGCCGTAGCTGAGGCGATCCGGCTGGCTCCAACCATGGCAAAGACGGATCTGCTGATGGTGAACCTGTCCGGGCGCGGCGATAAGGACATGGGGATTCTGGCGAAGGAACTGGATTTGAAGGGCGCGTAGAGCAGGGCAACGAGTGCGGATCTTCACAGAAAACCGAGGTTGGAAGTCGAAGTTATTTTGGAGGCTTTGTGGCGATTGAGTTTAGAAAGAAGCCGGGAATTGTTGCCTATCTGACGGCGGGTGACCCGGACCTGGCGACGACGCGGGATATCGCGCTGGCGGCGATTGACAACGGCGCGGATGTGATCGAGCTGGGGGTGCCCTTCAGCGACCCTCTGGCGGACGGGCCGGTGATTCAGCGGGCCAGCGAACGGGCCGTGGCTCGGGGAACAACCTTAACCGATGTGCTGGGACTGGCGAAAGAACTGCGCGCGGCGCGTCCGGCGGCGGGACTGGTGTTGTTCTCTTATCTGAACCCGGCGATGCGGATGGGCATGAAAACGTTCTGCGCCAGAGCTGCCGAGACCGGCGCGGACGGCGTGCTGTTGACGGACATGATCGTGGAAGAGGCAGGCGAATATCTGGAGGCGATGCACGCGCACAGGCTGGCTCCGGTCTTTCTGGCGGCTCCGACCAGCCCGGATGCGCGGCTGAAGGCCATTGTCGGAGCTTCGCAGGGCTTTGTCTATGCCATCTCGCGGGTGGGAATTACCGGCACGCAGCAGAAGGTGGCGGGCGATGCTTCGGAGTTGGTGACACGGCTGCGGAAGTTCACCAAGCTGCCGATTGCCGTGGGCTTCGGCATCTCGAATGCCGACCATGTGAAGGCTGTGGGAGAGTTTGCCGACGCGGCCGTAATTGGCAGCGCGCTGGTAGCGCTGATCGAAAAAAGTGCTCCCGCCGATGCGGCAGCAGCGATTGGACAGTTTATCGCGGGGTTGCGGGCATGAGAACCAAGGGCACAGATACGTTGACAGATAGGTTCATCGATCGAGACACTGCCGTTTATCATTGTGTGTACGATAATTTTCCGCAGCGTGTGACGCCGGGCCATGCAGAGCCGAGGTGTGCGCCGTTGCAGTGTGAGGCGGGTGCATGGATATCTCGGACTGGCGAAAGAAGATCGACGAACTGGATGAGCAGATTGTCCGCCTTATCAGTCAGCGCGCCGAAGCCGCGCAGGCAATCGGCGAGCTCAAGCGGACGGCCAATCTGCCGGTCTATGAGCCGCAGCGCGAGCAGCATGTCTTCGACCACGTTCGCAAGGCAAATCCGGGGCCGCTGGCCGACACCGAGATCCAGCATGTGTATGAGCGGGTTATCGATGTGATGCGCACCCTGCAGCGTCGAGACAGGTAGATCGGTCGGGATTCGATTTCATGCCCGGATCAGGTTCAATGATAGTGACCACTTTAGTTACATAAAAGAGAGCGAAGCGAAAACAATGATCGTAGCGATGAAGGACGACGCAACTGAGGAACATATACAACTGGTGATCGAGCGGATGGTCGAGCTCGGTTTCAACGTTCACCGCACCACGGGCGCGGCACAGACGATTCTGGCGGGCGTCGGCACGCCGGAGCACTTCGATGTCGCGGAGTTCAAGGTGCTGGGGGGCGTGCACGACGCATACCGCATCTCGTCGCCTTACAAGCTGGCGGGGCGGAACTTCCGGCCCGAAGGGACGAAGATCAAGTTTCCCAACGGCGTGGTCATCGGCGGCAACGAGATCGTCATCATGTCCGGGCCCTGTTCGGTCGAGTCGCGCGAGCAGATTCTGCTGAGCGCGAAGCAGGTTGCGGCAGCGGGCGCGAAGTTTCTGCGTGGCGGCGCGTACAAGCCGCGTAGCTCGCCCTACAGCTTTCAGGGCATGGGCGTGGAGGGGTTGAAGCTGCTGCGCGAGGTCGCCGACGAAACCGGGTTGCTGGTCATCACCGAGGTGATGGAGATCTCGCAGATCGAAGGCATGCTGCCGTATATCGACTGCTTCCAGGTGGGCGCGCGCAACATGCAGAACTTCAATCTGCTGCGCGAGCTTGGCCACGTGCGCAAGCCCGTGCTGCTGAAGCGCGGAATTGCGGCAACCATCGAAGAGGTTCTGTTGTCGGCGGAGTACATTCTTTCGGGCGGCAACTACGATCTGATGCTGTGCGAGCGCGGCATTCGGACCTTTGAGACCTATACGCGCAACACCATGGATATCTCGGCGATTCCGGTACTGAAGAAGCTGACGCACCTTCCGGTGATGGGCGATCCTTCGCACGGCGTTGGCATCCGCGACCTGGTGCCGCCGGTGGCTCTGGCCGCCGTTGCCGCGGGAGCCGACGGCCTGCTGATGGAGATGCATCCCAACCCGGATAAGGCGATGAGCGATGGCGCGCAGAGCCTGTATCCGGAGCAGTTGGAGAAGCTGGTGGCGCAGTTGCGGCAACTGGCGCCAGTGGTCGGGCGGAAGATCGCCTAGCCGTGGCCGCCGGAACGATGGAGCGCGTTCTGATCGTCGGGACCGGCCTGATCGGCGCTTCGATCGGTTTGTCCCTGCGCACGGCGGGGTTTGCGGGCCGTATCGACGGTTGGGACGCGAGTTCGCTGGAGCGGACGGCAGCCGTGCAGATGGGCGCGGTCGATGGCGTGGCCGACGACGCCGAGGCCGCGCTGGCGTTGGCACAGACCGCGAACGTCATCGTCCTTGCCGTGCCGGTGCTGGCGATCAAGGACTGGATGCAGCGGCTGACGACGGTCGTTCATCGCGGGCAGTTGATTACCGATGTCGGCAGCACGAAGCTTGAAGTTGCCGAACTGGCGAAGACGCTGTTTGCCAGCGCGGAGACAGCGGTTTTTCTGCCGGGGCATCCCATGGCAGGCAAGGAATCCGGCGGCGCGATGCTGGCGGAGGCCAACCTGTTCAACGGGGCGATGTGGCTGTTTACGCCCACTACCTCCGAGCCGACAGCCATTGAGAAGGAGTGGCGCGACTGGGTGAGCTTCTTCGGCGCGCGGACGCTCGATATGGATGCCATGCGGCACGACGAGTTGTGCGCGTGGGTGAGCCATCTGCCGCAGATGCTGTCGACGGCGCTGGCCGCGCTGCTCGAAGACAGGTTTGGCGATGCGCCTGAGATTGGCGCTATCGGCGGTCGGGCACTGCGCGAGACAACGCGGCTCGGGGCCAGTCCCTACAGCATGTGGCGCGACGTCGCCATGACCAATACAGAGCCGATTGCGGATACGCTGCTTGCCCTCGAGCAGCGGCTGGCGCATGTGCGCGAGAACCTGCGGACGCCCGGGCTGCGCGACGAATTTGCGCTGGCCAACCGGTTTCGCCAGCGGCGATGAGCACTGCCAAAACTGTGATGAGCAGCCGCGATTCGCGGTAACATCGAAGACAGAGTGAGCAAATCCATCAACAACCTCAGTATCAGCCTTGCCGATGTGCAGGCCGCGCGCGAGCGGCTGCGTGGCTCCATCTACTATTCGCCTTGCGCGCATTCGCAGGTGCTCTCTGCCCAGACCGGTCAGCAGATTTATCTGAAGCTCGAAAACCTGCAGATGACCGGTTCGTTCAAGGAGCGTGGAGCGCTGAACCGCATTACGACGCTGTCGCCGGAGCAGGCGAAGCGCGGCGTAGTGGCAGCGAGCGCCGGCAATCATGCGCAGGGCGTCGCCTATCACGCGACCAAGCGCGGAATTCGCGCACTGATCGTGATGCCGCTGGCGACGCCGCTGGTGAAGGTGACGGCAACGCGGGGCTTCGGCGCCGAGGTGGTGCTGCACGGAGCCAACTACGACGAGGCCTGCGACGAAGCGCTGCGTATCTGCATGGCCGAGGAGATGACATTCATCCATCCGTTCGACGATCCGCTGGTGATGGCAGGTCAGGGAACGATCGGCTTGGAGTTGCTGGAGCAGGTCCCGGATCTACAGGCCGTAGCGGTGCCGATTGGCGGCGGCGGTCTGATCGGGGGAATTGCCTGCGCTATTAAAGAGTCGCGACCGGATATCCGCGTGATCGGCGTGCAGACCTCACGCCTGCCTTCGATGGCTGCGGCGATCGAGCAGCATGGCCCGGTAACGCTGGAGTCGGCGACGACGATTGCCGACGGCATTGCAGTGCGGCGGGCCGGAGACGTCACCTTTCCCGTAGTCCAGAAGTATGTCGACGAGATTGTCACGGTTGACGAAGACGAGGTTGCCTCGGCAATTCTGGTGCTGCTGGAGCGGGAGAAGACGCTGGCGGAAGGTGCGGGAGCGACCGCGCTGGCCGCACTGATCCAGAAGAAGACAACGCTTACGGATGAGCGGACGGCGGTGATCGTAACCGCCGGCAACATCGACGTGACGCTGCTCTCAAGGATCATCGAGCGCGGCCTGGTGCAGGACGGGCGCATGATCCGCCTGCGGATTCATCTGTTGGACAAGCCGGGCGCTCTGGCGGAGTTGACCAAGCTGATCGCCAGCCATCGCGCCAATATCGTCGATACGCTGTACAACCGTGCCTACTACGGGGTCAACCTGGGGAACACCGCCATCGACATCACACTGGAGACGCGCGGACGCGAACAGGTAGCAGAGTTGCTGGCTGCGCTGACAGCCGAGGGCTATGTGCATAGCCGCGTGATCTAGAGTTCCGCCATACAGATCTCTTTGTGCGCAGGCCTCCGGCATACTAAACTTGAGTGCAGGAAGAGTGGCCGAGTGGTTGATGGCTCCAGTCTTGAAAACTGGCGTACCTGAAAGGGTATCGGGGGTTCGAATCCCTCCTCTTCCGCCATTTTCTCCTCGTCGATCATTCCGGCAAATCCGCCTCGACTTGCCTGACCGCACGCAGTCTCGATCTGCATCTCATCCAGGCGAAGCGGTGAACCCAGATTAGCCTCGCGGCATCTTCTATACTCGACTCCATATGAGCAATTCGGTGGGAGAAGACAGAAGAATGAAGCCGGAATCTTTATTCCAGAAGACAGCAGAGATAGCAGACGAACCCACCCTACTTACCCGCCGTCAGATTCTGCGCGGCTCGGGCGTGTTGTGCGCTGCGGCGATGGCACCCCCGGCCCTCTTCGCCATGGACGACTCCTCTTCACTCGATCGCAGACCAGCGAAGTCGAAGCGGCATTTTGTCAGCCCGGCCATTGAATCTGCAATCGTCGACATCCGGAAGCGAATCGCCGATCCGCAACTGGCCGCTATCTTCGAGAACTGTCTTCCGAATACCCTGGACACGACGGTCTTTCCCTCGACTCTAAATGGGAAGCCGGACACCTTCGTGGTAACCGGCGACATCGACGCCATGTGGCTGCGCGACTCCTCCGCGCAAGTGATGCCGTATCTTCCCTTCGCAAAGAAGGACCCGGCCCTGTCCCGGTTGCTCGAAGGCGTCATCCGGCGGCAGGCGCACCTGATCCTGCTCGACCCGTATGCCAATGCATTTATGCGGAGCACCGCCGACGCGCCGCTCTCCTGGTCGCTCCACGACAAGACCGACATGCACCCGGGCGTGGGCGAGCGCAAATGGGAGATCGATTCGCTCTGCTATCCGATCCGGCTGGCTCACGCCTACTGGCGCGCAACCGGCAGCTCCGCCGCTTTCGACGCAACCTGGAAAGAGGCAGCCTGGGCCATCGTCCGAACCTTCCGCGAACAGCAGCGCAAAGCGAGCCGCGGGCCCTATCACTTTCAGCGTGCGGCTGAGTCGCCGACTGACACGCTGATGCTCTCGGGCTACGGAAATCCGATCAGGCCCAACGGCATGATCTGTTCCATGTTCCGGCCCTCGGACGACGCCTGTATCTATCCCTTCTTCGTTCCGGCAAATCTGTTTGCGGTCGCTTCCCTGCGCCAGTTGGCGGAGATTGCAAGCAAGGCTCTGTCCGACGCGAAGCTTGCGACCGAGTGCGATTCGCTGGCTGCCGAAGTAGCGGCCGCCGTAGCCCGGTATGGCACCGTAGAACATCCCGTCCACGGCAAGATCTACGCCTACGAGATTGACGGCTATGGAAACCACGTCTGCATGGACGACGCCAACGCGCCCAGCCTGATGAGCCTTCCCTTTCTCGGCGCCTGCCCTGTCTCCGACCCGCTCTATCAGCGGACGCGCGGCTTTGTGCTGAGCCGGGACAATCCTTACTTCTTCGAGGGCAAGGCGGCAGAAGGTGTCGGCGGCCCGCACATCGGTCTCGGCTACATCTGGCCGATGTCGATCCTGTTGCGAGCCTTCACCTCCAACAACGACGCGGAGATTCGGCGCTGCCTCTATACCCTGCGCAATACCACCGCGGAAACCTTCTTCATGCACGAGGCGTTTCAGCAGGACAATCCCAGGGACTTCACACGATCGTGGTTTGCCTGGGCGAACACGCTGTTCGGGGAACTCATCCTGAAGCTGGCCGCGGAGAAGCCTTCACTGCTCGCGCACGATTTCAGCATTCAAGCATGAAGGGCCGCAGCAACGCGTGAAAGACCGCAGTGCCGGCAGGCGGACACATTTCGCGCCGTACCGGTGTCTAATAGTAAGACGACTACGTGAGGTAGAGGACCGATGACCCTGCTCAATGCTCCCGAATATAACCCGCGCCGCGAAGCCAGAAACCGCAATCTTCTGATTGGCTCGGGGATACTGATCTTCCTGCTCGCGGTGACGTGTGTTGGAGGCTATCTGCTGGGGCATGGATGGTTCTTCTCGAACCTTCCGGTAGAGCATAAGGTGAACAACTTCTTCAACGCGCTGGAGGCGAAGAACTACGACAAAGCCTACGCAATCTGGTTGAACGATCCGAATTGGAAGCAGCACCCGCAGAAGTACGACTACACCTTGAAGCGCTTCACGGAAGACTGGACGACGGAGAGCCCTGTCGGGCCCATCGTGTCACACCATGTCGACATCTCGAAGACCGACGGGAGCGGCGCCTTCGGCAGCGGCATCATCGTGGCCGTGCGAGTCAACGGAAGCCACAAACTCTTCATGTGGTACGAACGGAAGGATGGGACGCTGACCTATCCGGCTCCGCGCATCCTGGAGTATTAAGAAGTCTCCCTGCTTCCGTCTTGAACTATTCCGATGTAAAGGTCGAAGCCGGAAGCCCCGCGCCGTTGTAAAGATTAGCGTCAGTTACGTTCTGCCAGGCATAGCGAACGTACTGTGGATTCTTAACCGCATCGTTGGTGACCAGAACCGAGCGACCCTGAATTGCCGCCGTAGCAGGAACAAACTGCTTGTCCGGCCCTGCAATCTCAAATCCAGTCAGCGCCCCGCCCTTGCTGGTCAATCCTGCGCCATCATCAAACCAGACGCGCATTCCCGATTCTTCTCTGGTCGCCTGGCGAAAGAGCGGGCCTGAGTAATCCCCCGATTCTCCGTAGACCAGTCCCCGCGCCGCCAGCGCCAACCGTGCTCCGACAGTCTGCTTGTCGGGAGGGTGAACGTTGTCCGGAGTACCAACATCGAGAGAGACCGCCATGGCCGTATTCCTCACCGCAAGCGTTCGCCTCTGCTGATCGCGCACCACTCCCCAATGGTCGCCGTCCGATTTGTAGCTGGAGATCTGCACGAAGAGGAACGGGAAGTCGCCCTGTTGCCAATGACTGCGCCAGTCGCCAATCATCGTCGAAAATGACCTGCCATAGATGGGCGCGGTTGCGGGATCGCTGTCCGACTCGCCCTGATACCAGATCGCGCCCTTGATGGAGTAGGGCGTGAGCGGAGCGATCATCCCGTTGAACAACCCCGCCGGCCGCCATGAAGACTCATCCGGATGCCAGCGATGTTTCGGTGCCGGCCGATGGGCGGCAGCCGCCGCGGCGTCCGCTCGCTTCTCCGCAGCGATAACTCTTGAGGCGTTACTCTGCTCATCGGCGAAACGCGCCCGCGCCGCGAAGATCGGCATCAGCGAAGCGTCCGCGGAGATTCCATCGAGGCTGATCCACGAGGCCACCGGCGTTCCGCCCCAGGTCGTGTCGATCAGGCCGATCGGAACATGCTCCTTCTGATTGATCTCCCGGCCAAAGAAGTAAGCGACCGCGGAAAAATCCGCCGCCGTCTGCGGGGTGCAAAGAGTCCATGTTCCCTCAACATCCTCCACGGGAACGTCCGAGCTCCTGCGCTCGATCCTCAGAAGCCGCACCTGCGGCAGCGTGGCGTTTCGGATCTCCTGTTCGCCATTCTTCAACACCGCGCTGCCGGGAAAGCCCTTCAGAGGAAACTCCATATTCGACTGTCCGGAGGCGACCCAGACGTCTCCGACGAGCACGTCGGAGACTGCACCGCCGCGCTATCACCGCCGCCCTGCGCGGTCAGGGTATAGGGACCGCCCGCCTGCTCCGGCATCAGCCACAGGCTCCATTCGCCCTGCGCATTGGCCTCTGCAGAGCGTGTCTGCGAGTGGAAGTGGACCGTGACCTTCTCCTCCGGGTCCGCCCATCCCCAGATGTGGATCGGCGCGTCCCGCTGCAACACCGTGTGATCGCTGATGACGTGCGGGAGATGAATCTCCGCTGACGCAGCCGCGGCGAGAGATAGCAGTAAAAGCAGCAAAACTCCGGAGAGCTTCTTCATTAGATTCAATCCTTTCGGAACACAGAACCGTCGGCGACCATTATCCTGCATCTGCGGCGCTGTGAGACAGCAGGCATATCAATTGAGGAGCATCGCACCGGAGTTGTAATCGTCGATTGGGCCGCTCGCCATCTTCTATTAATGGAGAAATTCAAATGGAAGACGATCCCAACCCGTCGCCTCCCTGTTCAGTAATCGTTTCCCCAATCGACACTCCGTGGCTATACTGGTCCGTGCTGAAGGCAACCGCGCTTATGCGTCGCGGGCGGATGGTGTGTGGGCAGTTTGCGGATTATCCCGCGTTCCCGGGCGACGCAGCGGCTCTTAAACGTTGAGAAATCTGAAAGCCGGATCGGATCCGGCAAGGCAGGTTGGATAAGTATGAAAATGAGAGTCAATTTCGCCGTTTTGCTCGCACTCCTGCTCACGACCATTGGTGCCACATCGATGGCAGCACAACCGTCCGGCACGGCACAAAACGGTCATGCGACACGGCCGCAAGGCCCATGCGACATTTACGGCGCCGCCGGCACCCCATGCGTGGCCGCTCACAGCACAACCCGCGCGCTGTACGCCTCCTACAACGGCCCGCTCTACCAGGTCCTGCGCCAGTCGGACGGCAAGACCCTGGACATCGGCGTCGTTCAGCCGGTCGCTTCGCCTGTCCCGGATGCGGGCGGATACGCTGACGCGGCCGCACAGGACGCGTTCTGCGCCAACACTCACTGCTGGATCAGCAAGGTGTACGACCAATCTCCCAAGCACAACGATCTCACGCAGGCTCCTCGCGGAGGGTTCAGCGGGCCGGCCCTGGGGGGATTTAACAACCTTCCGGTCGCAGACATGGCACCGGCCACGGTCCTGGGCCACAAAGTCTATGGAATCTTCATTGCGCCGGGCATGGGACTGCGCAACGACGATCCCAGGGGCACGGCGGTCGACGACCAGGCGCAGGGCCAGTACTGGGTCATCAACGGTCTGCACTTCAACGGCGGCTGCTGCTTCGACTACGGCAACGCCGAGATCGACAGCCGCGATGACGATAACGGCACCATGGAAACGACCTACTTCGGCAACAACGCTGGCCCCTGGTATCACGGCCACGGCCCCGGCCCCTGGATTATGACCGACCAGGAGAACAATCTTGTTGGCTGCGTCAACACGGATGGATCCAAAATCTGCCCCAACCTGCCGACCGTTACCTGGCCATTCGTGACCGCAATCGCCAAGGGCGAGCCACACCACTGGACTTCGATGGGGGGCAACGCCCAACACGGCAATCTCTCGGTCATGTTCGACGGACAGCGCATTAACTCAACGTACGACCCCATGCGCAAGCAGGGAGCGATACTTCTGGGCAACGGAGGCGACAACAGCAACGCTTCGCAGGGAACCTTCTATGAAGGAGCGATGACGGCCGCGGGCACCTTCCCGAAGGATGCCACCGATCAGCTGGTGCAGGCCAATGTTGTCTCTGCCGGGTACAGCGTGCAGCGCCTAAGCATTGCGCCGGCATCGGCGACCGCTACTCCTCCAGGACTACAGACTTTCACGCCCGGATCCTCGCAGGACACCACCGTGACCTTCACCAACTCCTCAGCGTCGCCTGCCACGAACGTCAAGTTGAGTATCGCCGCACCTAACAGCCAGTGGACCGCTCTGGTTCAGAACACCACCGACACATCGAAGACCTATGCCGGCCCGGTCGCGCCGGGTGCAAGCGTAAGGGCGACCTTCAAGGTCACCTCGGGGCCGGCCGCGTTCAACGGCGACCTGGTCGCCAGTGCCTCGTGGACAGATCAGGCGAGCGGCGCCAGGCAATCCGAGACATCTGCCGAGAAGGTTCGTAACGTCAGCCCCATCAAGATCAACGAATTCCGCATCAGCTCCGGTTCTCCCGCCAACGCGACGAACTCGTTCATTGAGCTCTATAACGCCGGTACAGGCAGCGTCGACATCTCCAACTGGACCCTGACCGTGCACCCGACCCAGCAAGCCATCTTCTCGACAGTGAAGATTCCATCCGGTACGAAGCTCGCAGCCCACGGCTTCTACCTTCTCGGCCTCTCCAACTCCGGCCTGGTGGTTCCTGCAAGCAAGGGCATTGCCACCATCCATGTCAGGAGCATGACCGGCATGAAGGTCGGTGACACGATCAGCGTCGGCGTCGGCCCCAACGCTGAGACACGCAGGATCGCAAATCTAGGAACAGCAGCCGGCAACCATACCACGCTGTGGCAGCCCCTGCCGGATGGTCCGGTCATCACGATCCCCGCCGGTTCTACGAACGTACCCGTCACAAGCACTGCCGGCTTCGTCGTCGGCCAGAAGATCGCCCTCGGCTACGGCGCCACTTACCCCGCCGTCGCAAATTCGCAGGAGCGGTACGAGGTGGCCACGGTGACCACGGTCGGCAAAGCCGGCACGCAGGCCTATCTGGAAGAGGACGCTCCCGTCGGCGCAACGACCATCCAGGTGGGTTCGGTCGCAGATATCTCGGTCGGTGACAAGATCAGGCTGGACATCGACAGCCTCGACCACGGCATCGAGACCGTCACCGTGACGCGCGTCGGCACGCAGGCATACCGCACCAATCTCTCGGCAAGCGTGAACCCCGGCGCGACCAGCATCAAGGTACGCAACGTGAGCGGCTTCAAAGTGGGCGACAAGATTACCGTCGGCACCCCCGCAACCAGGGAAAACGTTACGGCCACCGCCGTGGGCACCTCAGGACCCAACGGTACCGGCATCACCTTTACGCCGGCCCTCAAGCAGGTCCACGGCAACGACGAGTGGGTTGTTACCCCGGGGACGGGCATCGACCTGGCGGCTCCTCTCAAGTTCAACCATGCTGCCAACCTGCCCTTCGCCGTTCGAGGCACGGGCATCACCTTTCAGCCGGCCACTGCCTTTGCCCACTCGAGCAACGAGCCCGTCCGCCCGCTGGGCACAGGGATTACGCTCGATAGCCCTCTGGCAAAGGACCACGGAATCGACGCGGCTGTGCGCGATGTCTCCGTCACCACCGCGGGATACCAGGGAACAGCGGCGCCCAACCAGTGGTTCGGAGGCCCTGAGTTCACCACGGATTCTCCGCTCTTCGGCCGCATCCTCCACCTCAGGGAAGGAAGCATGGTGCTGAGAGATACCTCTGACCTCGTCGTCGACAGCCTCAACTACGGCGGCCTCGTCGACCCATGGGCCGCCGAGGGATATCAGGCTGAATCTGGCGCGCAGCAACGGGGATGTTTCGTGCCGTCGCCCGGCCCAGCCATGGGCTTCGGTCCCTCCGCAACTCCCGACACCACCAATATCAGCGCAGGCCGCTTCCCCGACGGCGTTGATACGGACAGCAACTGCGCCGACTTCGTCTCGCAGGCGGCTGCTTCCCTGTCGGCTGCCGCGACTGCGGGTGCGACCAATATTAAAGTTGCAACCGTGGAGGGTTTTGACGTGGGCCAGACCATCATGATCGGGACCGGCACAAATCGCGAGACCGCCGTCATCGCGACCGTCGGCACGGCAGGTGCCGCCACCGTGAGCACCGCCACCGCTGCGGGCGCGACCGTTATTCCCGTCTCCAGTGCAAGCGGGTTCCGCGAAGGCCAGACGATCACCCTTGATAGCGGAGCCCACTCCGAGACGGCAGTTGTGGCTTCCGTCAGGAGAAGGTTCGACTCCGCCACCATCACCGTCTCCGCGCCGCTCGCCTCTGCCCATGCAGCCGGTGCACAGGTCTCCGGTACCGGCATCACCCTCACTTCTGCGCTAACTCACGCGCATGCCGACGGGGCGCCGGTCAGCGACAACCTTCCCACGCCGGGAGCGCCGAATCGCTATAACAAGGGGCCTCGATAACGCACAAAAGAAGGAGCCTTCAACAGACTCCCATAAAATCGGCGCAAGAAAGCTGCTGTACCGCCTGCGCCATCCATATGCTTTTGATGTGTGTGGTGGGCCTGGAGGGATTTGAACCCCCAACCAAGGGATTATGAGTCCCCTGCTCTAACCGTTGAGCTACAGGCCCGCATGAAATGGAAAGTGGAACCGCGTTGAGGAGCGCATGCGAGCCCCTGCCCAAAGTGTAAATGATCTCTCCGGAACAAAAGCGCTGCGTCGCTATATGGAGGTGACCTCCAAAGAGCCTGTGAAAATCGTTGGATTCGTGAGCTTGACCACGGGATCGAGCGGGATTGATTCCGTCCACGCAAGAGGAGTCCGGCGAGGTCGTCTACGATATAAAGAGAGAGTTATCAGCAAGGAAAATAGGGCGGAGGCATTGGCGAAGGCATGAGTTCCAATCAAAAGACAGAGACGCAAGCCACTAGGGGCGCTGCGCCGATTCTGGTCACGGGCGGAGCGGGATTCATCGGCTCGAATTTCGTGCTCGACTGGCTTGCCTCCGGCAACGGGCCGGTTGTTAATCTCGACAAGCTGACCTACGCGGGCAACCTCGCGAACCTGGCCTCGGTCGAGGGCAATTCGGCGCATACGTTCGTCCACGGCGATATCTGCGACGGTGCGCTTGTGGCACGGCTGCTCGCGGAGTATCGGCCCCGGGCAGTCGTTCATTTCGCGGCCGAGAGCCACGTCGATCGGTCGATCTCAGGCCCGGAGGCGTTTCTCCGGACCAACATCGACGGCACCTTCAAGTTGCTGCAAGCAGCCCGCGGCTACTACGAGTCGCTGGCCGGCGAAGAGCGGGAGCGATTCCGCTTTCTGCATGTATCGACCGACGAGGTCTATGGAACCCTGAGCCCGGATGACCCGGCCTTCCACGAAGAGACGCCCTACGCGCCCAACAGTCCTTACGCTGCATCGAAGGCGGCAAGCGACCATCTGGTGCGGGCATGGGTGCATACCTATGGCCTTCCCGCGATCATCACGAACTGTTCCAATAACTATGGGCCGTTTCAGTTTCCCGAGAAGCTGATCCCGCTAATGGTCTCGAACGCGCTCCAGGGCAAGGCTCTGCCTATCTATGGGGACGGCCGGCAGGTGCGCGACTGGCTCTACGTCATCGACCATTGCCGTGCCTTGCAGACGGTATTGAAGCGAGGCCGGGTAGGTGAGACGTACAACGTCGGCGGCGGAAATCAGAGAAACAATCTTGAGGTGGTCAGAACCCTGTGCGCGCTTCTGGATGAGTTGGTGCCCGAGTCAAAGTTCAGGCCGCATCAGCAACTCGTGAAGTATGTGACCGACAGGCCCGGACATGACCGCCGGTATGCGATCGACGCGCGAAAGCTGGAGACGGAGTTGGACTGGCACGCACAGGAGAGTTTTGAAACCGGCCTGAGAAAGACGGTTGAGTGGTATCTGGCAAACTCCGCCTGGGTCGAGGGAGTGACCAGCGGAGCCTACCAGCAATGGGTCGCGCAGAACTATGGCAACCGCGGCGTTGAACCGGCTACGGTTCAAGGCACGACGACAAAGGAGGTTCTGCGGTGAAAGGAATTGTTCTTGCAGGCGGTTCAGGGACGCGGCTCCATCCGGTCACGCAGGTGATCTCGAAGCAGCTTCTGCCGGTGTACGACAAGCCGATGATCTACTATCCCTTGTCGGCACTGATGCTTGCGGGCATTCGCCAGATACTGCTCATCTCGACCCCCGAGGACACGCCGCGCTTCCAGCAGTTGCTGGGTACAGGCGAGCAGTGGGGCATTCAGCTCGAATACGCCGTGCAGCCCTCGCCCGATGGATTGGCGCAGGCATTTTTGATCGGTAAAGAGTTTCTTGCCGGCGACGGGTGCTGTCTGGTGCTGGGAGACAACATCTTCTACGGACACGACTTTGCCGCGACGCTGCAAAAGGCTGCCTCAGGAGGACCGGGAGCGACCGTCTTCGCCTATCCCGTGCTCGATCCGGAACGGTACGGCGTGGTGGAGTTTGACAATCAGCGGCGCGCGATCTCTCTTGAAGAGAAGCCGCTCAAACCGAAGTCGCGGTATGCGGTCACCGGAATTTATTTCTACGACGCGCAGGTAGTCGGCGTGGCCGAGGGGCTGAAACCGTCGCCGCGCGGAGAACTGGAGATCACCGACGTAAATCGCTGGTATCTGGAGCGGGGACAATTGCGGACGGAGCTGCTGGGACGGGGAATCGCGTGGCTGGATACGGGAACGCATGACTCGCTGCTGGAAGCGGCGACGTTCATCCATACGATAGAGCAACGACAGGGGCTCAAGGTCGCCTGCCCCGAAGAGATCGCCTATCGCCTCGGCTATATCAATGCTGAACAGGTGCGGGCGCTCGCTGCAAAGATCGCGAAGAGCAGCTATGGGCAATATCTGCTGCGGCTGCTCGAAGAGACGGTGTATTGATGGCGGCAGGCTCCTGCTCGACCGTGCGTGGGAAAATTCTCGTAACCGGCGGAACCGGCCAGGTAGGGGGAGAGCTGGCAAAAACCCTCGCGCCCCTGGGAGAGATCGTCGTTCCCGGGCGAGCGGAGATGGACCTCTCCCATGCCGACAGTGTCCGGGCGGCGATTCGTGACGCACAGCCGCGCTGGATTGTGAATGCCGCCGCTTATACCGCGGTGGACAAGGCGGAGAGCGAACCGGAGCTTGCCTACGCGATTAACGCCGAGGCCGTCCGCGCGATCGGCGAAGAGGCTCAGCTCATCGGCGCGGGCGTCATCCATTTTTCGACGGATTATGTCTTTGACGGGACCGGCTCCGCCCCCTATTTGGAGACAGACACCACATCGCCGGTAAGTGTCTATGGAGCCAGCAAGCTCGCGGGCGAGCAGGCATTGGCAGGGAGCGGCGTCCCTCACATGATCTTTCGCACGAGCTGGGTGTACGGGGCACAGGGAAAGAACTTCCTGCGGACGATTCTCAAGCTGGCGCGGGAGCGCGAGGTTCTGCGCGTCGTAGGCGACCAGCATGGCGCACCGACGTGGAGCCGGGACCTGGCAAAGATGGCCGCGCATGTCATCGTCCAGTGCGAGGCGGCGGCGGAAGGACGCCCTCTTGCAGATGCGCTGGCAGAGACAATCGGCGTCTACCATGCCGGCGGCGGCGGAGAGACGACGTGGCATGGCTTTGCCGCAGAAGCGGTGCGGCTGGTGCGGGAGAGAGATCCTGAAGTGCAGCTTGCAACGATAGAGGCCATTAAGACGAGCGAGTATCCTACCCCAGCGAAACGGCCGGCAAACTCGCGGTTGAACTGCGACAAATTGGGTCGCCGGTTCGGCTGGTCCATGATGGACTGGCACGAGTCGCTGCGTCAGGTGCTGGCGGAACTATAAATTCACCTCCGAAGAGATCAAAAAGGCTGGGCATGTGTTGATGAACGGACGAGCGCTGTTTCTGGATCGGGATGGAGTCATCAACGAGGAAGTGGGCTATCTCCACCGGGTGGAGGATGTCCGGTTCGTGAAAGGAATCTTTTCGCTTTGCAGGACGGCTGCCGGGCTGGGCTATCGGCTGATCGTCGTGACCAATCAGGCGGGGATCGCGCGGGGTTTTTATACAGAGTCGGACTTTGAGTCATTGATGGTCTGGATGAGAGCGGCATTGAGGGCGGAAGGGATCGAGTTGGACGCGGTCTACCATTGCCCATTTCATCCGGAGCACGGCGTCGGCCAGTACAAGCGGGAGCATGAGGACCGGAAGCCGGGGACGGGAATGCTGCGCCGTGGGGCGCGAGAACTTTCTCTCGACCTGGGCCAGAGCGTGATGGTCGGGGATCGATGCAGCGACATCGCCGCGGCAAATACGGCGGGGCTGAGGCAGGCTTTTTTCATGCGCGGCACGGAGGCGGAGGAGTGCGCGGGAGAGTATTTCGCGATCAGCAGCCTGGATGAGGTAGAACGCTGGCTGGTGGAGCAGGGCTAGGCGACACCTACACCGGTGGGAGTTCAGCTTCGAGGAAGGCTTTCCCTTGAGCATCTTTGGGACTGACAGACGGCGTCTTCCCATTCAGGGTTTCAAGAGGCCACTCAATCCCAAGCGTGGGATCGTCCCAGAGAATGGAGCGTTCGCCCTGTGGATAGTAGAGGTTAGTCGTCTTGTAAAGGACTTCGGCGGTCTCGGAGAGGACAAGAAATCCGTGGGCGAAGCCTTCAGGAATCCATAAAGACTGGATCTCTCCGCTATCGGTGAGCGGTTTGAGGTGGAATCCGGCCCATCTGCCGAAATCGGGAGAGTTGCGGCGAAGATCGACGGCCACGTCCCAGATATGGCCGGAGAGGACGCGAACCAGCTTTCCCTGGGGCTGACCAAGCTGGTAATGGAGGCCGCGGAGAACACCCTGCGAGGAAAAGGACTGGTTGTCCTGGACGAACTGGGCGGGAAGGCCGAAATCGAGAAAGTCCTTTTGATTGAACACTTCCGCGAACCAGCCGCGATTATCGCCAAAACGTCTGGGCTGGACGAGCTTGACATCGAGCAACGAGGTATTGATGATCTCCATCTCAGCAGTTTAGCCGGTTACCTCGCGAGATCGAATGCCGTTCAGGAGGTATCCCACGTTGAAACGAACAAAAGACGAATCCCATTGCAGAGTTCTGCACTTTTGGGCCTTGAGCTAGTAAACTGTTTTAGATACATAGAGCGACTGAACTTCCTTTCCCGGGTTACTGGTTAGTAGAGCCGCGATCAGTTTGCAAGAAGGAACTGGCGCAGGCGAACAAGAACGAACCGAATACGGAAGCGGATACGCGGACGTTTGCAGCCTGACGCAGGGCTGTGGACGGAGACGAAACAGACCGCACAACAATGGATGGAAGAGTAATGGCATAGGCCACGCGCAATGGACCATGTGTGCGCTTAAGGTTATGCAGATACAGGATTGTGATGCAGGCTGAATTCCAGTCTCCAGATTCACCCGCTGTCGCAATTGAAGAGGCTTATTCCTACCCAGAGGTCGCGAGGACTTCGCTGCCGAGATTTCAATCGACCGCAGCGACTCCGTCGGAACTCTTCCGCTACCGCTTTATTAAGCGAGGCATTGATATCCTTCTAGTGCTTCTGTTTATGCCATTCATGCTGCTAGTGTTAGCAGTTGTGGCCCTCATGGTATCGGTCAGCTCCCCGGGACCAATCTTCTATTCGCACCGGCGGATTCGGAAGAATGGGATGTTCTTCTCCATGTGGAAGTTCCGAACGATGTGCGTGAACTCCGCCGAAGTGCTGGAATCGTATCTGGCTGAGAATCCGGCGGCGCGGGTGGAGTGGCACAAGACCCACAAGCTGCGCCACGATCCCAGAATTACCCCCATGGGGCTGTTTTTACGAAGGTACAGCCTGGATGAGTTGCCGCAATTCTGGAATGTCCTCACAGGTCAGATGAGTTTGGTGGGACCGAGACCGATTGTGGCGGCTGAAGTCGAAAAATACAGAGAGAGCTTCGCTTGCTATTGCGAGGTAAAACCTGGATTGACAGGATTATGGCAGGTATCGGGTCGGAGCTCCCTCACCTATGACGAAAGAGTCTGCCTGGACTGCGAATATGTACGCCGCTGGTCGCTGACGGGAGATATCCTGATCCTGCTGAAGACATTTCCGTCGGTAGTGAACCAGGATGGGGCATTTTAACCAGCGCTCAGTAACCTGAGAGCGCGCATCATTACAATATGGGGATGCGTAGAGGCAGCAGGAAGAACCGGTGGATGGACTACTGGGTGGGAATTCCTCTACTGAACGTGCTGGCAACGGCAAAGGTTTCAGGCAGACGAAGGCGATGGCCAGCTGAAGTCGCCCGGATCGGGATGATGTGCTCACCGGCGCTGGGTGACACCCTGTTGTTTTCGGCAGTCTTGCAGGATGTACGCGCTCATTTCCCCGATACCGAGATCATCCATTTCTGCATGAGACAAAATCTGGCCGCGGCGGAACTGATTCCAGGAGCCGATCGAAGAGTCTTGATCGATCTGACGCGGCCGATTGATGCTATCCGAAAGATACGTTCAGAGCGGGTGGATGTGTTGCTGGATTTTACCTCCTGGCAACGGCTGACTGCGTTCTATAGCCTGATGTCCGGGGCCAGATTTACGGTGGGATTTCAGACTGCCGGACAACACCGCGGACGAGGGTACGACGTTACGGTTAAGCATTGCAACGATCAACACGAAGTCGAAAATTTCCGGGCACTCGTGCGAATGTTGGGAATTCCGACTAAGGCAGAACCGAAGGTTTTGGTTCCGGAGGTGGCGGTTGAGCCCTTGTGTGAAGAGAAAGACATTGTCGTACTACACCCCTGGGCTGCCGGGCAGCAGAGCTGGTTGAGAGAATGGCCAGAAGAACGGTGGATAGGGCTAGCACAAAGAATTGCGCGTTCGGAGACTCTGTTTGTAGTCACAGGCTCGCCAGCTGACATGAAGCGATCAGACCCGATGGTGAAGCGGATCGTTCAATCAGGCCTGAGAGCAGCGTCCTATGTAAGCCCGGATGGCTTTTGCTCGCTGGCTCATCTGATATTGCGCGCGCGTGTGGTGGTAAGCGTCAATACCGGTGTCATGCATCTTGCGGCGATTCTAAATTCTCCCACAGTATCGTTGAACGGGCCGACGGCTCCGCACCGCTGGGGTCCATGGGGGCAACGGGTAGCAAGCGTGAGACCGTCAGATGGAAGCGGCGGCTTCCTCAATCTGGGCTTTGAATTTAACGGACATTCGGAATCGGTCATGGAGAAAATTTCAATCGAGGATGCTGAGGCCGCGGTGCAGAATCTTGCTTCTGATGTTGCTGTGAGCTGCAATCGGATAGTAAAGGAGAAGAGTGCCTCATGGAAGGAATGAGATCACTGTTGCGGAATTCAATGGCAAGAAGCCTCCATGCCCTTCCCCCGGAAGATAAGCTCGCAGCGGCGTGGCCGGTCGCCTGCGGCAAGGCGATGGCGGAACGGGGAGCGGTGGTGGGTTATCAGGAGGGCGAGGTGTGGCTCGAGGTGCAGGAGGGGGCATGGCTCAAGCAGATGATGAGTATGCAGGGGCAACTGGCCGGGCAGATGTCGCGGATCGCGGGCGTCACGGTGAGCAGGATACACTTTAAAGTAAAGAGGAAATAAGGGGCGATGAGCGAGCAGGCAGGGGTATCGATTGAGGATGTGCGGCGGGTGGCCGAGTTGGCCAACCTGGAGTTGACTCCCGAGGAAGAGCCGCGGATGCAGCGGGACCTGAATGCCATCCTGAAGCATATTGCTCAATTGAATGAGTTAGATACGAAGGACATTCCCGCCATGGCCCAGGTCGGCGAGATGCTGGGAGGAGCAGCGCACGAGTGGGGCGAGACGCTGCGCGAAGATGCGGTGCGGCCTTCGATTGATCGTGCAGCGGTGATGGCCGTGGCACCCGAAACAGATGGACGGTTCTTCAAGGTTCCCAAGGTGATTGAACGTTGAGCGCAAAAGGGATAGAGATGGATTTGACGATTGATGCGGTTCGCGCCGGAGTGGCCGACGGATCGGCAACGGCGACGGCCGTGGCCGAGATGCACTACTCGCGAATAGCCGCAAACGATGGAGTTGAGGGTAAAGGAATCAATAGCTTTCTGGCGCTGGGCAAGGAGCGGGCTCTGGCCCAGGCCGCAAAGATTGACTCCATGGCCGCTAAGGGAGAAGAGCTCCCGGTCCTCGCCGGTGTCCCCATCGGAATCAAAGATGTTCTGGCCATGCAGGGAGCCCCGGCCACTGCCGGATCGCTGATTCTAAAAGACTACCGTCCACCCTACGACGCCACTGCGGTCACCCGGCTGGAGGCGGCCGGAGCCGTGCTGCTGGGCAAACTGAACTGCGACGAGTTTGCCATGGGCAGCTCGAACGAGAACTCGGCCTATGGGCCGGTGAGGAATCCCCGGGCGCTTGACCGTGTTCCCGGCGGGTCGAGCGGCGGCTCCGCCGCGGCGGTGGCGGCGAACTTTGCCGTAGCGACGCTGGGAACCGATACCGGCGGCTCGATACGCCAGCCGGCGGCGTTTTGCGGAGTGGTTGGGGTACTGCCGACCTATGGCCGGGTCAGCCGGTATGGATTGATTGCATTTGCCTCGTCGCTGGATCGGGTGGGACCATTCGCGAAGAATGTGAAGGACGCGGCGACAGTCTTGCAGGTGCTTGCGGGCCAGGATGCTCTGGATGCGACATCGTCCGACCGGCCCGTGGACGATTATGTCGGCTTGATGGCAAAGCCGGTGGAGGGTCTGCGGATCGGTGTGCCGAAGGAGTACTTCGGCGAGGGTCTGGACCCTGAGATCCGGGCCGCAATCGAGGGCGTGCTTGACGGCCTCAAGGGGGCGGGATGCGTCATCAAGCCGGTCAGCCTGCCGCACACCAAGTATGCCATCCCTACCTACTATGTGATTGCAACTGCGGAGGCGTCGTCGAACCTGTCCCGATTTGACGGGGTACGGTTCGGGTTGAGGGATGCCGAAGCGAAGACGCTCTCGGAGATGTTTCGCAGGACCCGCGACGCCGGCTTCGGCGCCGAGGTCAAGCGACGCATCCTGCTGGGAACCTATGCTCTGAGCGCAGGTTACTATGACGCCTACTATCGCAAGGCGCAGCAGGTGCGGACGCTGCTGACCCGGGACTTCCTGACGGCGTTTCTCGATGTAGATGCCCTGGTGGCGCCGGTGACGCCGACCCCGGCGTTCAAGCTGGGAGAAAAGACGGACGACCCGGTGAAGATGTACCTCGAAGACATCTACTCGGTCGCCGCCAGCCTCGCCGGAGTATGCGGCATCTCGGTCCCTTGCGGCGAGACCAAAGCCGGGCTACCCATTGGCGTGCAGGTCATCGGCAAGCACTTCGATGAAGGCACGATGTTCCGCGTGGCGCAGGCAGTGGAGGCAGGACAGGGGCAGGCCTGAGCAGGCACTCCCGTTCGCCCATGATTTCGCGTTCGCATCAGAGTGACGGGGAAGCTGCGGACCGCGACTTCCCTGTAGATCGGCCTAGACATTCGGGTATGCTGGACGTTGACGATACAAGGGATTTCCTGAAGCGGGAATAGCGAGAATGGATTGCGCGAGCGCCCCGTTTCGGCAACGCAGGTTGAAGAGTTGGAAGATTTGTGAGGATGACAGCAGATGCAGTTCGGTAACTCCCCTGGATTTTTCAAGCTTGGATACGCGGTTTTGTTGTTGGTGCTCGGAGCGGGCCTGTCGCCGGCTCAGATTCCGCAGTTCGGGCAGGCGCTTGGAAATACCGCCGGGCAGCAGTCCTGCGACCCGTCCGATCCAACCTGCCAGGGTTCTCTCGATCAGGGAAACTATCAGAACAGCTTGCCGTACAACCAGCAGCAGTCGCCAACCAGATCCAACGGCATCGATCTGCCGGGACAGCAGGGCAGTCAAAACAACTCCCTCAACCCTCAGTCCAGTCAGGCGCGACAGCAACTGAATGCGCTACAGAATCTGCCTCTCGATTCGCCGACCGCCTTCCAACTGGCGGTCGCCAACTCCACCGGCAAGATGCTGCCGATCTACGGAGTGAATCTCTTTCGCAAGCTTCCGTCTACGTTCGCGCCCTTGAATATGGTTCCCGTGACCCCGGATTACGTGATCGGGCCGGGAGACGAGCTGCTCGTTCAGGCGTGGGGGCAGGTTACGCTGAACAGCCGCTACACTGTCGATCGATCGGGCAACATCTATATCCCTCAGGTCGGCTCGCTCCATGTCGCGGGTCTGACCTTCGCGCAGATCCAGGGCTACCTGAAGGCGCAGATGGGAAGGGTCTTTCGTAACTTCGATCTTAACGTAAACATGGGGAGTCTGCGCTCGATCCAGATCTTCGTTGTGGGGCAGGCCCGACGCCCGGGAAGTTACGTCATCAGTTCGCTGAGCACGCTGACCAATGCCTTATTCGCTACCGGCGGCCCTACCCCGCAGGGCAGCATGAGGCATATTCAGTTGAAGCGCTCGGGCAAGGTCGTCGTCGATTTCGACCTCTACGATCTGCTCCAGCACGGCGACAAGTCGAAAGACGTTCAACTGCTGCCCGGCGATGTCATCTATATTCCTCCGGTGGGTCCGCAGGTCGCCGTAGCCGGCAGCGTCAACGTGCCCGCGATCTATGAGCTTAAATCGGCGGACACTTCGACCGTAGGCGATGTGCTGGGGCTCGCGGCAGGCTTGACGAACGTTGCCTCCGACGAAAAAGTCCGTATCGAGCGCGTGGACGACCACCGCATGCGCAGCATCAGCGAAGTCACCCTCGACACGCAGGGTCGCGCCACCGTGCTGCGCGATGGCGATCTGCTTGAAGTCGATGCCATCGTCAACCAGTACAGGAATGCGGTGACCCTGCGCGGTAACGTGGCAAATCCCGGACGCTATGTGTGGAAGCCCGGAATGCGGATTCGCGATCTTCTTCCGAACAAGGACGCTTTGATTACGCGGGACTACTGGCTGAAGCGCAGCCAGCTCGGCCAGCCGGGTCTCACCTACATCCCCACCTGCCCGCCGATGACGACCTATGGAATTCCGAGCCTGCGCTATGGAATCCCGGTAGGCGAGGAGGGTGACAATCCCAATTGGAGATACTCTTCGACCAGAAATCCAAACCTGATCGGGCTGGCGTTCGGAAATGACGACCAGCGCTCTCCGAACAATCCCTATAACAACTCTAACTCCGATTCCGATTCCTACGACACGAGCGGCGAGCCGCAGCTGCCGCCTCCGACCGATGGAGGCCTGAACTGCATCAGGGTTCCCGAATATACGCCCGGCGTAAGGGAACTGAGCAATAACCGCAATCAGTCTTCGCAGGACACGACGGACTCAACCGGAAGAACAACGGGGTCGTCGAACGGACTGCGGAACGGTACCGATGCGAACGGCCAGGAGAGCGCGGCGAGCGCAAGTGTCGGCCTGACAACCGGAAACTCGTCCGCAGGGCAGTTCCGTCCACGCAACAATGTAAAGCTCAGCGAGCCCGACATCGACTGGAGCTACGCGGTAATTGAGCGACAGAGTAAAGAAAATCTGACCACTTCACTGCTGCCCTTCAACCTGGGAAAGGCTATCCTCGAAGGAGACGCCTCGCAGAACCTTGAGCTGATGCCGGGCGATGTCGTCACCATCTTCTCCAAGGCGGATATTCGCGTTCCCCAAGCGCAGCAGACGAGATTTGTAAGACTGGAGGGTGAATTCGGTTCCTCCGGCATCTACAGCGTGCGTCCGGGCGAGACGCTGCGGCAACTGGTCAAGCGAGCCGGCGGCCTGACCTCCGAAGCCTACCTCTACGGGTCGGAATTTACCCGCGAATCCACGCGCCGGGTACAGCAGCAGCACCTCAACGCCTACGTCGACCAGATTGCTCTGCAGGCAAGCACCAACGCGACCAGCAACTTCGGCAGTGCAGTCAGCGCGCAGGACACCGCCGCCCTGGCCGCAGCGCAGCAACAGAACCAGAACATCGTCAATAGCCTGCGCCGGGCGCGTGCGACCGGGCGAATCGTGCTCAACCTGCAGCCCGACAGTCATGACGTCGCCGATCTTCCCGACCTTCCGCTCGAAGACGGCGATCAATTTATCGTACCGCGCATTCCTTCGACCGTGAGCGTGGATGGCGCGGTTTACAACCAGAATTCCTTTGTCTACGATCCCCACAAACGCCTCGGAGATTACATTCGACAGGCAGGAGGAGCCAATCGCGATGCCGACAAGGGCCGAGGCTACGTCATTCGCGCCAGCGGAGCGGTTATCAGCAAACAATACAGCTCTGCCCTGCGCGGGCATAGTTTCGATTCCATTCGTCTCTATCCGGGAGATACGGTTGTGATCCCGTTGAACCTGGATAAGGGCAAGAAGCTGCGCCTGGTTGTCGATATAGCGCAGATCGTCGGCCAGTTCGGAATCGCAATCGCCGCCGCCAACGTAATCTTCTAGGAAAAGTAATTTATGACTCAAGAGCCGTTGACAGCCCAGTCGGATGGGGGTCCCCCCACTGGATCGCCGAAAGATACAACCCCGGTTGCTTTGGGTACACTCGATGACCTCGTAGACGTCACTGGGCTGTTATTACGGGAGAAGAAGGTAATACTGCGCTCCGTCGTAGCAGCCTTCGTATTAACTGCGATTATTGTCTTCTTGCTCATGAAGCCGATGTATACGGCCGAGGCTGTTTTTCTCCCCCCACAAACATCACCCGGCGGCAGCATGGCTCAGCTTGCAAGCCAGCTAAGCTCTCTTGGCGCGGTAGGGGCTTTGAGCGGTCTGAAGAATACAGGGGACATCTATGCGGGAATTCTGTCCAGTCGCACGATCGCTGATCATCTTATCCAACGGTTTCAGCTCCAGAAGGTCTATAGCATCAAAAAGCTAAGTGACACCGAGAAAAAACTAAAGCGCCGCACGAGCATTATCTCGAACAAAGACACGCTGATCACGATAAGGGTGGAAGATCATGACCCCAAGCGTGCAGCGGATATGGCTAATAGTTATCTTGATCAATTGCGCGAACAAAATGGTAGATTGGCCCTAACGGAGGCGGCGCAGAGAAGGCTTTTTTTTGGGCAACAGTTGGAACGTGAGAAGAATGCATTAGCGGATGCCGAAGTGGAATTGCGCAGGACACAAGAACAGACGGGAATGATCGCTCCATACGGACAAGCTCAGGTAGAGATTCAAACAATCGCTCAACTCCGTGCAGAGATAGCGAGCAGCCAGGTTGAGTTAGCTGGGTTGAAGCAAAGTGCAACCGATCAAAACCCAGCGGTTGTGCGACTTCAGGCACAGATAGCCGGCTGGGAAGCACAGCTAAAAAAATTGCAGAGTGGCGTTGCCAGGCGTTCACCTGGCGATATACAGTTGCCGACCACAAAGTTGCCCGAGTTTTCTCTTGAATATATCCGCAAGCAGAGGGAGGTCAAATATCACGAATTATTGTTTGAATCTCTGGCCAAACAATACGAATCTGCCAGGCTCGAGGAATCACGCGATGCGCCTGTATTACAGGTAATCGATCGTGCTGTAGTTCCAGATAAGAAATCCGGGCCTCCACGCGCCCTTTTCCTTGCCGCTAGCTGCATCTTGGGAGCTATCTTTGGGATCACCTGGGTTATCTTGAAGGTCTTTTACCAAAAGGCCTGGGCCAGACTGAATCAAAACAATTCTGTTCAAATATCGCTGTAAAATTTTCGCCCGATGCCCTCTAGTTGCTTTAAAGAGAACCTTACCGATGCATGACACCTCGTTGGCGAGCAGGATGTAGTCCATCAGGCAGTCAAGCTCAGCCTCCGTCATGTCTTTGACGGGGCCGATGGAGTCAGCGGCCTAGGAAAGCCGAAAAAGCACAAGAACGAATCTTTCCAGGAGCGGCTTTGAAACGCTTAGGCTTCACCATAATCAAGAATGCGGTGGCCAATATTGTACGCGGCGGTGCTACTGCAATGGTGGCGCTCGCATTGCCACATTTTCTAACGCGCGAGCTCGATCATGACCATTTTGCGGCATGGATCCTCATGGTGCAAATTGCTGCATACGTCAACTATTTTGATTTTGGATTACAAACAGCAGTCGCGCGATACCTGGCACAAGCGATAGAACGACACGACGAGGAACAACTGCACCGACTGATTAGTACTGCAGTTGCCTTGCTGGCAGTCGCTGGCGTAATCGCATTCGCTGTTATCGGCGGTCTTATCCTTTCTCTTCCGCATCTCTTCCGCCAATTACCAGAGGCATTAACCGGAGAATTGCGGCTGGGCCTGCTAGTGATGACAGCTTCTGCCGGGCTGTCATTGCCGATGTCGACATTCACAGGAGTCCTAATCGGGTTGCATCGCAATGAATTTCCCGCGCTCGCTATCGGAGGATCCAGAATACTGGGGGCGATCGCGGTACTTATCTCTGTTCATTTCACTCAATCGCTTCTCTGGATCGCCATATGCATGGGAGGATTCAATCTATTCGGCGGGATTGTTCAATGGGCGATGGCTACACGCCTGCTGCCTCTGATGCGCATACGGAACCAATATCTGAGCCGTAGTATGGCAAAGACCTTGATTCGATACTGTTTCAGCCTGACAATCTATTCGCTTAGCATGCTTTTGATAAGTGGCGTAGATGTCATTATCGTAGGCTATTTCAAGTTTGGCGCGGTGGGCTACTACGCCATTGCCACCACGTTGGTTACCTTTATGGCAGGTTTAAGCAGTGCAGTTTTTGCTGCAATGATGACGCCTGTCGCAGTACTGCAAACTCGTGGTGAACTGGGACGGATCCGCGATTTGGTCATCAGCACAACACGACTGAGCAGTTATGCGAGTTTGGCCATTACGATCCTCGCATTTGTTTACGGCCTTTGGGGACTCAAAATATGGGTAGGGCCAACCTATGCATTTCAGGCATTGCCAATTCTCGAGGTGCTTCTCATAGCGCAGGCGATTCGCTTAACCGGAAGCAGCTACTGCACTATGTTGATTGCGACTGGTCAGCAGAGATATGGCGTGATCGTTGCCTTGATCGAGGCAGGCTCCAATTTAATCTTTAGTGTTGCTGGAGCAATCTGGATGGGGCCGATTGGGGTAGCATGGGGTACGTTGATAGGAGCGCTGATCGCTATAATCTGCCTATTTCCGCTTAGTATACGCAGGGCGACAGAAGTTCCCATTAGGGGATGGATATTTTTGCGAGAGGGGATATTACTCCCACTGCTCGTGACAACACCGGTTCTCCTATATCTAGTATTTCTCGGATCCCAGAATCCAAAGGGGAAGAGCCTCGGGGTTCTTGCTCTCTCCGGCTCGATTAGCATACTTCTAGCAGGAGCTTATGAGAAACTAAGACCCGGATCCTTACGGGTCTGATCGCGCCAGATTCGGATTCGCCACTCCAGTGAAATAACGACAATAGCGCGAACTTTTATACTGTTTTCAGGGAGATGCGACGACGATGTCAATTGAATTAACGAGTTCAACCCAAGGCAGCAGTACGAAGATGTGTTGTCATGCGTCAAGTTGTTATTGCAGATCGTCGGCTGAAAGCCGCACCCACGCCTTCTGCTCATGCGAATAACACCGCACTAGCCGCGCGGGAGCACCGGCAAGCATCGAATAAGGAGGGGAATGATTTTATTACGACGGAATTCATCCCTACGACACAGTGTTCACCTAGCGTAACTCCCGGCATAATGGCTGATCGCAGCCCCAGAAAGCAATTCTTGCCAATTACGATCTTTCCCCCATCAACAAGCTGCTGCTTCATAATCAGCCCGGCATCAGGGTCCAGGCCATGAGTATTGTCATCAATAAAGACAAATTCACTCAACACGCAACTGTCCCCGATTGTGATGCCGTTAATGCACGCTAAATAAGCGTTGGGCCCAATATAAACATTCTGCCCAATCTTGATCTCTGGTTGATAGCACACACCCTCATATTCGACAATAGGAGCGATCAATGGATTTGATTCAATTATAGTATGGTCGCCAATTACAATATGTGAAGGCTCGCTTATCCTTTTGTGCGGCCGCCGGATTCGGACATCTTTTCCTGCCTTGATTCCCCGGGGAGGGAGGCTCAGAATGCGCCTTAGGGTCCGCCTTAGAGTCGACAAAAGATTTGCAGACATATTAAATAACTCTCCAACATAAGTCTGAGAAAAGCGGCCTAACCGATGATTTGTACCAGTAGCTCCTACCGGTTACAACTGGCCCAAAATCAACCCGGCAGACCATTTTAGAGATTCCCATATTATTACTTTCCTATAGGATCTTTTCGAGCGATTACTTCGATTGCATCGCCTCGGCGCATCAGATCAAGAGCCCTTGTTACAATATTCGTTCCGAACATCAATACCGGATTCTTGATAAGCCATCCTTCAGTAGATGTTCTTCCATTATTGCGATTGCAATAGATCTGAAAGCTCCCCAACAAGCTTGCATAATTCGAATTGAAGTGAACTATATCGATGACAAAACCCGAGCGCCGCATAAGTGTGGAAATAGTAGAGACGCTAAAACTATAAGTATGGACCGGGACTCCCAAATACCACCAGTATCTCCCAAAAATCTGATAAGGGATGCTATCTATATTTGGTATTCCAATGAATAATTTTCCTCCCGGTTTTAGAATGCGGTAGATTTCGTTCAGCACTTCAACCGGGTTAGGCATATGTTCAAAAGAATGATTTGAACGCACATAGTCAAACGAGTTCGTAGCAAATTTTGCGTCAAGTAGGGTTCCATTAAAAATATCGAGTCCGGATTGGCGCCCTTCTTGTGCTCCGAAGGTACTGGGCTCGACACCGCGCACACTCCATCCTTTCGCACGCATTTGCTGCAAATACTCACCGCTTCCGCAACCAATATCGAGGAATTCCCCGGGAGCTAAAAATCTAGGGTTGTGAGTTTCTATTCTGGTCCGAAGCATTTTTTTTGCAAAGCCCATCAAACCAATGCGTCTTCTCATTGGTTGATAGGCATAATAATCTCTCGCATAAAAACTGCTTAGCTCGTCGGCGGTTGGCATGGGATCTAAATGCGCCAAGCCGCACTCATTACACCGCACAACGTTGAACTCTCCTTGAATTCCGTAGTGGCGATCTCGCGTTTGGAAACAGAGCGGAGCATCGGAAGACTGGCAGACTATACAGGGGCGCGGCATCATCAGAGATTATATATTAAGCAATTTCGTTACGATGGTAGCCAATGGAATTGATAACGATCTACTGATGCGGATGCCATTGTCCCGTAGCGCTATCATAGTGACGCAATACCCTGGCAGGACTACCAGCAACGACCGAGTAGGCTGGAACATCCTTTGTAACGACCGAATAAGCACCAATGATGCAGTATTTCCCAATTCGGACATTAGGCATTACCAAAGCTCCAAAGCCAAGAAAGCACCCGTCTCCGATCTCGACAAAAGAATCTTCGTCGAGTATCCGGTCTCCGATCTTTACCGGGTCATCCACGTTGAAGTAGGGATGCGTTACATCCACCACAGCGCAATGTCCTGTAATAGAAACATCATTTCCAATACTGAGTCGTGAATGGCAGATGAGGTGAACATTCTGCTCTATGTTTACGTTATTTCCAATGCTCAGATGAGGGGTTCTTTTTGCATTGCTGAAGATAGCTTCCATTCGAGAACCTGCCCGAATGGAGACGTCGTCCCCTATGTATATGAACTTTGGGTTGCTGACCAGCAGCGGCTTAAATAGTTTGGAGCCCCGACCGAACTTTCCAAAGATGCGGCGGTGGTACAGTATCCCTTTGAGTTGGCAGAGAATGCCTCGAAGTGTATTGATTTTTTCTGGGAATGATCTTTTGAGAAATCCTGCGATCCTGTCCTTTATTGACATGCGTGTACCTCGTCCCTAATCGTCCTCTCCTAAATGATAGACATTCACACGGAGTGCTGACGATGGAATCGTATAATCGCGTTAGACAAATACTAGGGGGCGACAATTATTTCACATGAAAATCCTCATTACCGGCGGAGCTGGCTTTATCGGCACGCATCTTTCGCGACATCTTCTTTCCCTTGGCCATCAGCTCACACTCCTTGATAATTTCCTCCCTCAGGTCCATGCAAATGCTGTGCTTGCTCCGGATATCGCTCCGCACGTAAATCTGGTGATTGGAGATGTAACCGATGAGAGTGTAATGAGATGGGCACTTAATGGTGTGCAATGCATTGTGCATTTGGCTGCCGAGACGGGCACTGGGCAGTCCATGTACGAGGTGGCGCGCTACGAGCACACCAATCTCTTTGGTACTGCTTTAATCTATGACCTGCTGGCCAAAATGCCCAGGCATGGTATCGAGCGAATTGTCGTTGCTTCCTCCCGGTCAATTTATGGAGAGGGCGCATATCGCTGCCTCAATGACGGGTTGGTTTACCCGAATTCTCGATCAGCAGCAGAGAAACAGGAAGGGTATTATGATCCCATCTGCCCTCAATGTGGGAAAGCCTGCGAGCCCGCACCGACGCCCGAAGCCGCTCCTTTACAGCCGATGTCCTTTTACGGATTAACAAAGCAAGTACAAGAGCAGACGGTCCTCTTGTTCGGCAATGTGTTGGGCATACCATCTTTTGCGCTGCGCTATCAAAATGTATATGGCCCTGGCCAGTCTCTGCAAAATCCCTATACAGGGATTCTCGCGATTTTCTCCAATCTTGCGCGCGTCGCACACCCCATTTCCGTATTTGAAGATGGAGCCGAGAGCCGCGATTTCGTCTACGTGGATGATGCAGTCCGCGCTACGGCCGCCTGCATCGTCAACAACATCTCTGGTTGTCACGCATTGAATGTAGGTTCCGGAGAGCGAACGAGCGTACTGCAGGTCGCTGAGGAGATCAATCTATTCTATGGCGGACACTCTTCTGTCAACATAACGGGAGCGTTTAGGGAAGGAGATATTCGCCATGGCGCGGCGGATCTAGCTCGTGCCCAATCATTATTGGGCTACATCCCGCAATGGACGTTCAAAGAAGGGATACGCCGCTTTATGGAATGGGCGGAAGGAAGTACACCATCTGTGAACGGATACGAACGATCTTTGTTGGAGATGAAGCAGCGAGGGCTGTTACATGAACGGACATAATGATATTGATCAAACTGCATCCGGAGACGTTGTTATCGGTAAGATAGGCGTCGTTACCGTTACCTATAATAGCGGGGATGTACTGCCAGATTTTCTAAATTCGCTTGATTTGCAAAATTATCAGGACTTTATCCTCTTTGCGGTGGATAACGCTTCTACAGACGATACTCTCGATCAACTCGAGACCTGGAATTCGCAGAAGCTTATATTGATTGCAAATGCAGAAAATCGCGGGGTAGCTGCTGGAAACAATCAGGGCATCCGTTCTGCATTAGCGGCAGGCTGTGAATATGTACTTTTGCTGAATAACGATGTCGTCTTCGGTTCGGATATGTTCCAACGATTGTTGGAGGGGCTGAAGGCACAGCATTGCCAAATGGCTACTCCAATCATCTACTACAACGATCGACCCGGCGTCGTGTGGTGTGCAGGCGGCACATTCAAGCCAAGGCTTGGCTATCTGAATCGACACATTGGAGATGGCGATGAAGATATTGGACAATTCAGTCAACCACAGGCAGTGGAATACGCGCCAACATGCTGCGTCATGATCCGGCATGAGGTTTTTAACTGGATCGGATTAATGGATGAGCGATATTTTGTTTATTCGGACGATGTAGATTTTATGTATAGGACGTCATGTGCGGCCATAACATCATTTCTGATACCAGATGCCAAACTTATGCATAAGGTCAGCAGTCTGACTGGAGGAAATCATTCAGACTTTGCCTTATACTACGGCGCCCGCGGAAGAGCCATATTCCTCTGTAAACATCTCGGAAGATTTCGCGGCACGCTGTGGACATGGCTATATCGGATATTTTATTTGCTGCGACCGGTGTTTGCACTGGACACCTGGCACAGATCCGAGGTTCGCCGAAGGGGTATCCGCGATGGCCTGAAAGTGGGTCTAGAATCATTTGAAGAACTGAAAATTTGAGGCGATTGCGCCAGCAGCAATTCTGTCCGGGATCCTGCAATATCAGCAAATCTCATTTCGTCAGCACGTCCTAGAGGTGGCACCTTTTAATTTATGCGGCGAGTACAGCGGCTACTTTTATACTTCGCGATTATTACGATGCCGTTTCAAGATTGCATCTTGGGAAAAACCCCCTTGGGCTACCTAGGAAGCAGTCTTAGCTCTATCCCGCTTGCAATGCATGGCGTAGTGGGCATTTTTATTTGGTCAGTTCGACGGCAGTTAACTATTTCTCGGCGTGCTCTTCTATGGTCTCTTTATATTCCATGTATTTCATTGATCTACCTGCTGGCATGGGGGCCAGTCTCTCACGATGGAAGTGTGGTCTACAAGGGATTCAGCGGGACGATAGTTCTCTTCCTTTGGCTTTATACGGTTTTTTCTGTGGACTACACTCCCTCCAAGGGACTAAAGCGTGCAACATATATCGCATTTTTTCTATTAATTGTCGGCGTAGTTATGTGTGACTCACAGATAGCTGGCCTCGCTGCTTTGGGCCATAGTCAAATATTTCACATAACACCAGATCAAAATAATGGTCGTTGGCGAGGCTTTAGCAACGAGCCAAGTATGTTTTCGGCAACGGTTTTGAGTCTTGGAATTGCATCTGCGTACTTAAGTGAAAGAAAGATTTATCGAAATATATTTGTAATACTCACATTCTGTCTGCTTTTGCTATCGCAGTCGAAGGGGGGAATCCTGATAATTGGCCTTTCCGGATTTGTGGTCGTCTTCCTGAAACGGCCCAGCTTTCTTCGACTTATTACTTATTTATCGCTATGTATGATGGCCACATCTGTTGCGGTCTATTTTGTAATTCAGCAAGCGACAGCCATAAATCTTTTCCAGGCGACGGGAACCTTTGCAACGAGAATATCTCTAGCCATCTGGACTCTTATTGTAGTTCTGCATCATCCGCTAGGAGTGGGATTGAGCGGCTTCTATGAGGCTTTCAGATTCTATCTGCCACCGGCGATGGATTGGCTAAGTCGCGTCTCCCCTTTCCCATTAGATTTCACCGAGGTGCAGGAGTACGTCAATGGGAACATGGCTACCGTGCCCTTGGATACAAAGTGCTTCTTCTTTGAATATGTAGCTATGTTTGGGCTTCCTTTCCTCGTTGCTTATTTGGTGTTCTCCAAGAAAGTACTTGAAGCGCTGCTGGCGAGGAAACAGGATCTGCTGATGGTAGGATTTGTATTTCTCATGATAGGGATGTCTACCTACATAAATGGAGCTACTCATTATGCAGGATTCTATCTGACGGGATTGGCCTATCGGCAATACCTACTATTCAAGAAAGAGAACAGGGCTAAGTACCAGGTCCGGCTTGATCGGACGACATTACACTCGTCCACAACAGCGTAGATAGTTCCCTGGAAGCGTCTTGCCAGGTCCTCACTTTCGCATGTTGCAGCCCAAGCGCAATTAATTGTCGATGTAATTCAACATTTGTAAGAATCTTGATGATCTCCGCTGCCAAAAGATCTGGTCGCTTCGGATCAAAATAGAGTGCCGCTTGTCCACAAGCCTCGGGAATAGAACTCGCATTCGATGCAAGTACGGGACAGCCACATGCCATTGCTTCCAGAGGAGGTATGCCAAAGCCTTCGTAAAGAGAAGGGAAGACAAAGCACGCAGCGTGCTCATAAAGTGCTCTTAATTGCTTATCTGTTACGTATCCGGTGAAAACCATTCTTTCATGCATGAGGATTGGACCACGATAGATACTACGATCAGCGGATCCAACTACAACAAAACGAAAATTCTTATCTTGGAGCAGTGCCGCTGCCTGTGCTACGGAAGCAAAATTCTTATTTGCCTGCTGCGACCCGACACACAAAATATAAGGATTTCCATCATTGAGTCCATATTTATCGAGGATGGAAGGATCAGCTGGCTCTCGCAGAATATGATTGCCGGACTGATATATGACCCGTATCTTTTCCTTCGGAATACCGCAGATGCTGATGAGTTGGCGCATAGAAAACTTTGACACTGTCAAAATCAGGCGGGCGTTTCTACCGCTACGCCACATAAGAAGCTTGTGCCACATTCGGAATTTCCATGAGTATCCAGCAGGCGCAACATGAATGGAAGCATCGTGCAATGAAGTAACTTGATGCGAATGAAAAATTGGGGCAGGACCGCAAGGATTAAAGAGAAGGCCTGATCTAGCGATAAAAGGCAGTTCAAATTGCTCCCATGCATGACCGTGCAGCCAGGCACCTTGGATGATCCGGATATTTTTCAACGAAGGTATTGGTACTTTTCCTGGCGGTATAACCAAGAAAATCGGGAGACTTATTTCCGATTTAGACGAAGATATCTGTTCGTCCAATGCACGGACAATCTCGGAAGCAAATCGTTGGACACCAGTAGTTGGCTGTGTTAAATATCGCCCGTTGATGTAAATGGCTCGCATAGGTATATATGCAAGTATATTAGAGTCGATCTGCTGGGTGATTCACCCTTGGCCCGCATAAAGTCTAGATACTGCTGCTCGATCAAAAGAACCTACAATGAGATTGGCTTGTGGTTCCTTGAATCATCGGCGCAATCGGAGCGAACTTGATTTCGACGATCCGGCACTTTGACGATTTAATGATTCAGCCTCAACTTCGGCGTCCAGGTGAGTTGGAACCACCCGCTTACATTGTGCTGAGAGCCGGCCATGTAAGACGGAATCAGGAAACGCTCATATTGCGCGAAGGTCTGCACCGTCCAGTGGCGATTCAGTGCGATGGAGCTATTGAGGAAGCCGTCGGTGATAGTAGCGCCGCCGGGAAGAAATAGTGTTCCGCCTTTGTTCTGCCGATATCCCGCCTCGATCCTCGTTCGTCCCGAGAACCAATAACCGGCGCGGCTTTCAATCGCGCGCGCGTCGCGGCCAATGGCGTTGCCCAACATAAAACCCTTGTTGGTATTCGAGTCGAGGTATTGGTTGTTCATGAAGTAGTGCTGCCCGCCAAAATCCTTGAAGAGGCCGGTCGAACTCACCGCCTCGACGCGCAGATCCATGTGCGGCAGAAACGGCAATCGCGCGAAATAGATGCCGGGATTCCACACCGCACGCCGGGGCGCGGAGATCGGGCTTGGGTCATCATCCGAATATGCGTCGGCATACAGCGTCACCGCTTTGCGCAGGAACGGCAGCTTGTAGCGGAAGTCGAAGCCGCTCTTGCGATCGCCGGGATCGTCGCGGTCTCCATAGCCTGCGCTTCCGCCGCCGCCGCCCGCTCCTCCACCAGTGGAGTTGAAGCTGAAGACGTTCTGCTTGAAGGTGTGCAGCGTAATCGGATGCCCTACGCCCCAGAAGACCGACCAGCGCGTGAAGCTGATCTCCAAATTGTCTCCGAGGTTGAAGTCGATCTTCTGCCCGTTGTACCAGGGACGAGCGGGGTAGGAATGTCCCGAGAGTTTGCCCAGCACGATGTCGAACCGGTATGTCCCCAGCGAAGGCAGCAGAGGCAATGGATGCGGGCGCGTCGAAACTGCTCGCAGGCTATAGGTCGGCTCGGCATTGCTGGAGAAGGCCAGCGGCCCCATCGTCGTGGGCCCCCAGTAGAGTTCCTGCTTGCCGAAGGTAATCGCATTGCCCGCAAATGCCATGCCGGCGTACAGTTCGATCGGCCGCTGACGATTGTATGCAGTTCGTGCAAGCACCGGCGCAATCGTCGGGTCATTTTCCTGCACACGGTCGAGAAGATTTTTTAGCCCGGTCATAGCCGCTGAGTCCGCAGGATTGCCGGGGCCGTGTTGCACTTCCTGGCGACTGTAGAAGAACAATCGACCATAGTGAGCGCGCAGGGAGTAGCCTGTGATGGCGCTGCTGCCTCGCCCCAGAGGGCGTCCGAAGTCATTCCACCATGTCTGGCCAAAGTGGAAGCTGTCCGCCAGCGCCGGACCTGCAATCGTGCCATAGCGCGCATAGACCGACTCCAGCGACAGTCCCTCATACGAGATCGGCTCGTCCGCCAGTTCGTGATCGAGATCGGTCATCAGCCGGCGCGCTTCTGCCAACAGTACGGGGCTGTACCGACCTTCGCGGTCGGCGAAGTCCTCCGCTTCTCGCAACTGGCGCAGGCACTCCTGGCGGCTCCACGGACGAATCGAGACGCTCTGGCTCGGTATCAGTCCCATCGAGCCCAGCCGCTCCAGTGCCGGATAGATCCAGCTATCCATGGGGACATTGGTGGAGCCGATGGTATCGGGATCGGGGTTGAATGGCTCTGGACGCCGGTTGCGAATCGGGTCGGGCGGCGGACGCCATGCATTGCGCTCTCGCGCCGACGTCGATTGCGGTGCCGCTGAAGCCTGCTGGGGCGCAGCTGCGGTTGCGGGTGCAGCAGAGGCCACGGGGGCAGCGGCCGCGGGGGGAGTCGCAGTATTTACCGGCGTCGGTGCGCTTGCCTGGCGGGCAGGCTTCGCTTCATAGTCCGCGGGTAGTGGCGGCGGATTGTATGGCGTCAGTTCGTAATCATGATGGGCGCGATAGACATAGCGCCCGATCAACCAGCCCGCGGCGCTTCCAATCAGAACGTCAGATGGGAAGTGATCTTCAGAGATGACGCGACTGACGCTCACTGCCGAAGCCAACCCATAGACCGCCAACCTTGGCAGCCAGCCCGGATACTCTTCTCCTACGACCGAAGCGATCGACCACGCCGCAATTGCGTGATTCGACGGAAAGGATGCGTCCGAGTAACTTGAACTGAAGAAATCTCCAGCAGCATTGTTGACCAGTGGGCGGTCGCGGCGAAATACCGCTTTGAGCGCGGCATTGACAGCCAGGCTGTTGACGGCCGCTTCGCCTGCCAGCAGGCCGGTCTCACGCGCCTGGGGAGCGTAGTTGAACAGGCTCCATACATATGTGCTGGCGGGAAGCGCGCCCAGCGCGAGCAGACCGCCTGTCGAAAATTTGCTGGCCTTATTCCTGGCGTCCGGATTGATATCGATGGCAGACGTCATCGTATGCTGATCGCTTCCGATCAGCAGCCCGGTCGTCACGCCCAGAGGAAGCAACCACTTGGCATCGATAGGGCGCAGCCGCAGCGGGCTCGTCCAGATCGCCTTCTGGTCCAGCACGAGGCGCTTGGGCATCCCCAGCAGCTCGACCTTTTCAGGCCTCGCACTCGCTGGTTGCAGACCGGCCTGCTGAGTCAGAGGAGAAGGTGGCGGCGCAGCCGAGTTCTGCGGCTGCGGAGCCTCCGGCAGCGACGGCAGCATCGCTTCCGAACCAATCGCCCGATCGGCATGGACCGCCCCACTCTGTCCGAAGCCGGGCTGCCCAGCCGACAGCAGAAGAGACGCCGCAAGGCATAGGCACCTTGTCGGTGCTCCGGGTGTCCCAAAGATGGGGAGACGATGGAACAACTTCGCGCTAAATATACTCAAACCTCTTACAAGAACTACGTTGTTCAGCCCAGGTTGACTGAACCTGCAACTGCCAGTGCCTTCATTCTATCGCCCTGACTGTGCATGGAAGAGGAAGAGATAGATTGATGGTGGCTGAAGAGTTACGTGCCAATAAAGAGAGCGGCTCGTCGCCCAACGCACTACCGGCCGCAACAAGAACGCCCCGCCTTTAAAACAAATAACGAGACGTTCTCGAAGCGTCTATCGACTGCTCAGTGCACCAATAATGTCGATTGCATCGTAGATGATCCGAGTCCGAGGATCGACAACCACTGCGTAGCCGTCGTAGTAGCCCCGCTGATAGCCATAGGGAACGGGCGGCAGCTCCTGAATCAGCACTGGGGGCATGGGTCGAAAGCGCTTCTGCCAGCCCGGCGGCAGAGTCCCGTTGCGGTAGTACTTTTTGCGCAGGCCGGGCGGCAGGTTCCTTGGCCCATCGTAGTAGCGGATGACATAGTCGCGGTCCTGGTCGCGGAAGTACCGCTTGTTCTGATGCTTGTATTTTCCCTTGCCGTGGCCATGTCCCTGGTCATCATCGTTGCCGTGACCGTAGCCATGTCCTTGGTCATCATCGTTACCATGACCATGACCGTGGCCGTGATTGCCACTGTTTCCCTGCGCGGCTGCCAGAGGTGTGGGGAGAGTGAAACAAGTCGCTGCGGATGCGAACAACAGTGTTGCGAAGCGTCGTCGATTCAAGATGCTCCTTTCGGGAGGTACTTCGCCTTTGATTCCGAATATGATTCTACGTGCCACGTTGCATTTTAATGCACACAGCTTTGATGCGGCCGGACGCGGAGATGTTGTGCCTGGTCGCCCCCGGTGGCAGGCAACGCCCCTGGGTTATTCAGGGGCATCGATTTGGCGAAGAGGCGGCTGACGCCGTCGGGTCCGGCACCAGCCGGGTCATATCGTAGGTAACTTTGCCGGAGGGACCACAGATGCGCGCAGCCAACGGCGTCGTCAGCTTCTCGTCGCCGATGACAACGGCCAGCGCGGCAGGAGTGAAACATTGGCTATGGGGATAGACCTCGCCGCTGACCCATCGGAGGCGCGATGTCAGCTCCGCTTCGGGCAGAATCGTGACAGGCCGAACGACGGGGTCGGGATGCATGCCGCGTGGGACCGCCCGGGTGATGGGAAGGGTCGTGCTGGCAGCATCGGTAAAGAGTATCTGCGGAAATCTCGCAACGGTACAGGCTGCGGGGCCGAGGTTTCTGAGCACAAGCAGAGTTCCGCTGTGGGACATGCCGTTGAAGTTGCCGTTTTCGTTATCGACGGCAAGAGAAAGCTGATCGGCAGCGCATGGTGCCGCGTGCGCAACAGCGACAGTTGCCCCAGCCAGGATGAAGATCAGGACGAAGGCCGGCACGGCGGGTAAAAATCTCATTTGAATGAGATGCCTCCGGGTGGGTTCAGCACCGGCCCGCGATTCGGCCTCTTTTCCCATCGAGGATAGTCGAGGCCAGCCGCGCGGTTGATGACCCACGCCTGCGCGGTCAACAGGATGACGGCAAGCTCGATGATGACCAGGTACTCCACCCTGGTCAGGATTCCCAGCGAGACGATCAGCGTCGTCGCGCCGGCCGGGGGATGGCTCACCTTAAGCATCACCATCACCGCCCCGGTGGCCGCCAGCGACAGCGCAGCCGCCATCGCCTCGCGCCACGTGACCTCCGAGAGAGCAGCGGTGACAAAGCCATGGCTACCCATTGCGACATAAGCGGCGTATCCGCAGATCAGCCCGATCCCGTGGCCCAGAATCGCATGGCGCGGGCTTGACGACCGCCCCATCGGCGCAAAGAAGAATAGATACGCCGTTGGCCCCAGCGATGGAAAGACAAATGGACTGCCCGTCACCACGGCCAGCAGCGACAGCAGCATGATGGTAAAAAAGCTGTTCAGAAACACATAGGCCGCCCACACCATCCGCGGCGGCAGATGTTTCAATAGCCAGCGGAGTCGTGCGCGGCGCACCAGTTCGGCCACCTTTTGAACGGCATCGCGCTCTTCCTGGACAAACCATGCTTCGTTCATGCGCCACCCCGTTCATAACGAGTGCTCAAATATTCGGCAACAGGTCGAAGTATTCGTCGTCCTCATTCGACCCTCCTTCGCCCTTGCCTACCGACTCGATCGACGCGACGAACTCGACCCTCTCGATCCACTTCACCATCTTGTAGCCGAGCTGGTTCTCCACCCGCAGCCGTAGCGGCGCTCCATAGACCCCGGTCAGCGGCGCTCCGTTCATATCGAAGGCCAGCATGGCCTGCGGCTTCATCGCGTTGCTCATGTTCTGCGTGTCATAGTAGGTACCGCCGTAGAGCGAGTCGCCGAAAGAATAGAAAACCAGAACCCGCGCCCCCGGTTTCGGCTTGACGTGCTCGATCAGCTTTCTCAGAGACAGCCCATGCCACTCCGCGATGCCAGACCAGCCCTGGATGCAGTGGTGCATCGTAATCGATTCCGATGCCTCGAGCGCACGCATCTCGTCGAGCGACAGCTCCACCGGATTCTCCACCATCCCGCCGACCTTCAGCCGGAAGTCCTTGAAGCCGTTGGCCTCCATCTGCTTCCAGTCTTCCCGGTCGGGCATCTTGCCGTTGGGCCAGAAGTGCGGCGATATCTGCTCGCGTGTATAAGTCTGCTGCGGAATCAGCCGGTCCAGCGTAATCAGGCGGACCGGTTCCGTCACCGCGCGCTGCGCATGTTGCAGACCGCGCGGAAAATACCACGAGATATAGTGCGCCGCAATCCAGGTGAATACGACGATCGCAAGCCCGATCAGGCCCAGCACCAGCCCCGTCCACTGCATATTGTCCACGCCCAGCACAATGTGGTTCATGTTGCGCCGCAGACCCGTCATTGCGATCAACGTCACATGCACGACGACGAAACACGCGAAGCCCACCAGCATCAGGAAGTGGATCGAGCGGGCACACTGGCGGCCTCCGAAGAACTTCGCATAGCGCGGCCACCGGTTCACCAGCGCGGGAGACATCGCCATCCCGGTCAGGATGGAGAGCGGAGCCATCACGAACACCGTTGCGAAGTAGGCAAGCTGCTGCAACGCGTTGTAGCCGTAGAACCCGTTCGGCTCCGGCGGGAAGTGAAAGTTCGCGTAATGGACAAAGGTGTTCCACGCGTTCACGAATACCCCGGTTGACGTCGGCACCAGGCGCAGCCACTGGTCGCTGGTCAGCAGACCGGAGACAAAGAGCATCCCGGTCAGAACGAAGCCGTACACCGTGATGAAGTGCCATGCCCGGGCGACGCCCACGGTATGCCGATAGCCCGGCGTCGACACGATGGGCGAGATGTATCGCGCGTCCTGCTTCGCCGTCCATACCTGGTCCTTCGGCACCCGCAGCGGCGTGAACCGCAGCCACTCGCTGCCCGGCGTGCAGTGGTCGTTCAGGTACAGGCGCGGATGGTCCATCAGGATCGAAAGCCCGCTGCGCATCAGCATGAAGAGAAAGATCATGTTGAAGAAGTGCGTCCAGCGGACCCAGACTGGAAAGCCGTGAGGCCCGCTCATCGCACCCTCGATCGATGCCGTCGACGGTTCAATATACGGCATCCCGAACACTGCCACCTGTACCCACGCCAGAACAACCGGCACCAGGACCAGCAAAATCAGAATGGCCAGGACGGAAGGCCGAATCCAGATACGGAACCGTCGATCCGGCGGATAGTGAACGGCACGATGGGCATCATCAAATGGAATCATTTCAGCACCTCAGTGAGAAACGACGGCAAGACATGCGATCCTCGCCTGACGCGATAAGGCTAGCACTTTGAACCTTTTCCTGTTCTCCTGCGTGCGAATAACGAATCCGTCGTGAGCGCTCTTGCTCCACCCCTTATACTTCCCTCTATGGACCGGCTCTGGACGCCCTGGCGCTACAACTACATTACCCGGGCAGACCCGCAGGCCCGAACCGGCGTCCCTCCTGCCCTCTCGGCATGGCCCGAGGCGGAAGATAAGCACTGCGTCTTCTGCAATATGATCGCCGCCACCGACTATGCCATCGCCCATGGCATGACCCGCGAGGCAGCCGAGCAGGCGGCCCACATCGTTCATCGCGGCCCGCTCTGCTTCGTCTGCCTCAACGCATATCCCTATTCCACCGGCCACGTCCTCATCCTGCCCTACGAGCACGTCGACTCGCTCGCCGCGCTCTCGCCCGATGCGGCTCAGGAGATGATCCTTACCGCCCAGCGCATCGAGCGCTGCCTCCGCCAGGTCTACCATCCCGACGGCCTCAACCTCGGCCTCAACCTCGGCGAGTCCGCCGGCGCCGGAGTCGCCGGCCACATCCACCTCCACGCCCTTCCCCGGTGGAGCGGTGACACCAACTTTATGACCATCACCGCCGAGACGCGCGTCCTTCCCGAGACCCTCGACGTCACCTGGTCCAAACTCCGCGAGGCCTTTTCCACAGGAACATCTTCCCTGCCCGGTTCGGCATCCAACTAGTTATAATTCGACCGGCGATAACTTCGCCACATCGAGGGAACAATGTCCATCCTTCAAACCTCCCCCGCTTCGTTGAGGGCAGGCTCCCCGGTGATCAACCAACACCGCGGCAGCTTGACGCCTCAATCCCGTCCTTACCTCGTCACAGGCTCCAAGCGAACGTCCTCGCCATCGGCATTAACACAGCAATGCCTTTCACTTTTTCCCCACGAGTCCGAAGACGCGCGCCTTACTGGCTGCACGCGCTCGCTCTATCGCCGCTTGCTGGCTCTCAATCTCCCCGGTCCTCTCACCCGCATTCAGGCCTATTCGGAGACAACCATCCTTAGCGTCACCATCGATTCGAAGATAGCCTGAGCAATCCACTTATCAAGCATCAAGACCCTGCCGGGTGGCAGGGTCTTTTCTGTTAGTTATCAGTTAATTAATCAATACGTCACGTCACTCCGACTGATCAGACCGCCTGCCATTCCCATCCGCCCTCTCGCCCTCAATCTGACTATGGGATCGATGCTCGCGCGTGGCCTCAAAGCTGGTGATCTTCCATTGCCCGGTCGACAGACGGTGGTAAACCCTTGTATACCTGTACATTCCTCTCACGGAGATGCCATCGTTGGTCCCCTCTACCCGTGCTCGTGAGGTCACGATGGCGACCGCTCCCACCAGCTTCACCTTCATGTCGCTCAGCTCGATCCGGGTCAGCATCATCCTGCGATCGGCGACCCGGCGCAGTTGCTGCGCCTTCGTATCCACCTCGCCCGTCATCGAGATGCCGATGTAGTCGTCGGAGAGCATCTTGTCCATCGTCGCTATATCGCCCGCAAGCTGTGCCACCCGCCACTGCTCTTCGAGCGCCTCGACCTGGTGCTTCGAGTCCGGGCTCTTCGCGACAGGCCCGGAAATCGCAAAGGCCGCTACACTCGCCACCCCGGAAAACAGGATCGCCAACACGACGACGGAAGTTCTGCAACTGGAGCGAATTGGCTGGCCGTGGAACGTCATAACGCGTACCGGATACTAATCTGCTTTGCGGACGTAGTCAAAATATCTTTCGTCACCTTCGCCACGGACCAACCTGTCCCCAAACTCTAAAAACTTCATCTCGACCGGAGACGTGCGGTCTTATCGCGCGGCGCAGCGGAGAGACCTCTGTATTTCGCTCTTACCTTGCCCCTGCCTCGGTCATGCCCCATTAACCCTGCCGCAGTTTTTAGACTTTCTCTCACCCTCACAAGTATCCGGCGCACGACAAACGCCCTCCCGAAAAGGGAGAGCGTCGGTGTTGTCACTCATCGCGCTGTAGCTGTCAGCAGACGGCCGTCAGATTCTCCACCTGACGCTCGCGCATCCTCTGGTAAAGCCCGCCAATCGCATACTGGTGAAAGTGCGGCGTCGTTCGGTGATACTCCAGCGCCGCCTCGTCCGCATATTGCTCATAGATCAGCACCGTGCCCAGATCGCCCTCAAGAAAATGGGCGATATAGCTCACACAACCCGGCTCCTCTCGCGAAGCCAGCGTTAGTTGGCGCAGCATCTCTGTAATCTCCGCATGTTCATCCTGGGCAAATGTCAACCGTACCGTAAAGCTCAACATATCGCAGCTCCTATGCCTTCAATGCCTCTTCGAATCCGGCAATCGTCATGGTCTGATCGCGATCCGGCCCGGTTGAAACCATGCCGATCTTCGCGCCAGACTCCTTCTCGATGAAGTGCAGATAATCCTGCGCCAGTTTCGGCAGTTTGTCGAACTCCGTAATCCCCTCGGTCGACGCCTTCCACCCCTTCAGCTTCGTATAGATCGGCTGAATCGACTCGAAACCCCGCATATCCGCCGGAATCACGTCCGTCACCTTGCCGTCGATCTTGTAGCCGGTGCACACCGGAATCTCGGCACACTCGTCCATCACGTCCATCTTGGTGACGACCAGCCACTCCGTTCCATTAATCATGTTGCTGTACCGCAGCAGCGGCAGGTCCAGCCAGCCGCAGCGCCGCGGACGGCCCGTCACCGCGCCGTACTCCTGCCCGCGCGCCCGCAGCAGGTCCGCCGAATCGTCATGAATCTCGGTCGGGAACGGACCTTCGCCCACCCGCGTCACGTAGGCCTTGGTCACACCGATCACGGTGCCGATCTGCGTCGGCCCAACTCCCGTCCCGGTCACCGCACCGCCCGCCGTAGCCGACGACGACGTCACAAACGGATACGTCCCATGGTCGATATCGAGCAGCGCCCCCTGCGCCCCCTCGAACATCACCTTCTCGCCGTTGCGAAGAGCGTCATTCAGCAGAACCGCCGTATCCGTCACAAACGGGGCGATTTGCTCCGCCGCCCGCGCATACTCCTCGTACATCGTCTTCGGATCGAGCGGCTCGGTCCCGAACAGCGCATGGGCGATGGTGTTCTTCTCGTGGCAGGCGTTCTCGATATGCGTCCTTAGCAGCGCCGAGTTCAGCAGATCGACCACCCGCAGCCCGCTGCGGTGCATCTTGTCCTCATACGCCGGCCCGATTCCCCGGCTGGTCGTCCCGATCTTGGTCCGCCCCGGGGCGTTCTCCGCCGCCAGTTCGATCATCCGGTGATAGGGCAGAATGACCTGCGCGCGGTTCGACACAAAGAGCTGGCCATCGACCGGCAGCCCGGCGTCTTTCAGCTTCTTGACTTCATTCAGAAACGCCATCGGATCGAGCACGACGCCATTGCCGATCACGCCCTTGCACTCGGGCCGCAGCACGCCGCACGGAATCAGTTGCAGCACGAACTTCTTGCCCTTGATGATGACCGTGTGCCCGGCGTTATGACCGCCCGCATACCGCGCCACCACGGAGAATTTCTCCGAAAGCACGTCGACGATCTTGCCTTTGCCTTCATCGCCCCACTGGGCACCCAAAATAACCGCTGATTTGCGTTGACTCACGAGGACTCTGTTCTCCAAAGGATATTGGTTGGCCGGAAAGGCGCACATCGCACAAGCGAACGCGCTTCCCCTCCATCATATCGTGTCTTGTCCCGTTCCCGTCCGCGCCGGATTCCCAACGAGGACTACACTGTTGCCGAGGTGTTCAGAATGAGTAATCAGTGGATAAATCGTGTGGGCACGATTCGGGGCTGGTTATACGCAGCGGCTCTGATCGCGATAGGAATTATCTGGCTGGTACGGCGCTAGAGCTGCGAGTCTTAAATGCTTCTCGACTGAGGCCGCGCAGCAACGAAATCAACCGGAAGATATGGCAGAATAAGCGCGAGAGCCCGGAGGCGCACATGCCTGCAACCGTCAATCGCCAAACGGTGGATCTGTCGCAGTTTCCCGACCTCGTCGTCATCTATCTGGGGATGCGAGTCAATCGTCTGACCGGCCTGAAGACGCTGGCGGGATTTGGGCCGAAGATCGCCGCCTCCGCGGCCGCCGAACCCGAGGGGCTGCTCCTGCATGAAAACATCATCTACTCGCTGTTCCCCATGAATATCGGGATGCGGCAGTACTGGCGCGATCTGCCATCGCTGCTGTCGTGGACCCGCTCCGAGCCGCACCGCGAGTGGTGGAAGAGCTTCCTTCGCAACTCCGGAGGCACCGGATTCTGGCATGAAACCTATCTGATGCAGGGCGGGATGGAGGCAATCTACGACGATGTCGCAAAGCCCCTTGGATTTATGCGCTTTGCTCCCGTCAAGGCCGCACGCGGAGGCATGTTCGGCGCCTCCCATCGCGTCGCCAGGCCGCCTGAAGGAGAGCCAGCCGTCAGCGAAGAAACCCTGTACGGACCATAGTGGCCGTCGTTTCATTTTTGAGGAACGCCAAAAGGGGAAAATGCCATAAACTGGCACGTCTTCCAGATCACTCATCTTTATGCCCTCAACTCGATCCCTCTACGGCTTTGCCATCTTTCTCTCGGCGTTTCTCCTCTTTCTGGTTGAGCCTATGTCGGCCAAGCAACTGCTGCCCGCGCTCGGCGGCTCTTCCGCGGTCTGGCTCACCTGCCTGGTCTTCTTCCAACTCACGCTGCTGCTCGGCTACATCTACGCGCACTGGCTGACCCGCCATCCCTTCGACCGCCGCCGACAACTGCTCTATCTCGCGCTGCTCGCCATCGCCATCGTCGCGCTGGCTGCACAGAGACTGATCCGGCCTGACCTCAGCCGCGGCTCCTCCCATCCTGTCACCACCATCTTCCTCGACCTCACACTCACCATCGGCCTTCCCTTCCTTCTGCTCGGATCGACCAGTCCTCTGCTCCAGATCTGGCTCTTCCGCAGGCAGGGAGGGCATGTTCCCTACCGCCTCTTCGCGCTCTCGAATGCCGGCTCCCTGCTTGCCCTCATCGCCTACCCCATCCTGGTCGAGCCTCACCTGCCCCTGAGAATGCAACGCCTCTTCTGGGCTGCCGGATTCGTAGTGTACGCAGTTCTCTGTGCCGTTCTCTCAAGACAGGTCCCGGCCACGAGCCAGCCCGCTCTGCCGGAACTCCCTGTCAGCGATCACCCCCCAGCTTCAGCCTCCGCAAAGTGGCTCTGGTTCCTTCTGCCCATGGCCGCTGCCATGCAATTGAGCGCTGTCACCAGCCACATCACCAGCAACATCGCCGCGATTCCCCTGCTCTGGATCCTCCCTCTCGCCGTCTACCTCATCACCTTTATCCTCGCCTTCGAGTTCCCCCGCCTCTACCGCCGCAGCATCCTCGTCCGCCTGCTGGTCGTCATGCTGGCCAGCCTGGGCTATGCCATCTCCAAGATCGACAGCAGCTTCCCCATCGGCATCGCCATTCTCTTCTTCCTCTTCGAGTGCTTCGTCGCCTGCCTCTTCTGCCATGCCGAGGCCTACGCGCTGCGCCCTCGGCGGCCGTCCGAAACCACGCTCTTCTACCTGCTCGTAGCCGCCGGCGGAGTCACCGGAACCTTCTTCATCGGCATCGCCAGTCCGCTGATCTTCGCGGCGAACTACGATCTCTCCATCACCTTTCTGGTGACCGCCCTGCTCGCGCTCGCCGTCACCTGGCCCTACGGCTGGGGCCAGCGCCTGCTCTGGTCCACCGGCTGCATCCTGATGCTCTATCTGAACTTCGCCCTGCACAACGCCTACGCCAACGACACCCTGATGATGAACCGCAACTTCTACGGCAGCCTCCGCGTCAAGCAGGAAGTGACCAAGGAAGGGCAGCCTCTCCGGCTGCTTCTCAACGGGACCATCCAGCACGGCACCCAGATCTTCAGCCCCGGCCTCACCCGCACTCCTACGACCTACTACGCCAGAGACTCGGGCATCGGCCTCGCCCTGGCCAACTGCTGCGCCGACCGCCCCCGCAATATCGGCGTCGTCGGCCTCGGCGCCGGAACTCTAGCCGCCTACGGCGAACCCGGCGACCGCATCCGCTTCTACGAGATCAATCCGCACGTCCTGCCCATCGCCCGCAACCTCTTCACCTACCTCCGCGACTCGCACGCCCGCATCACCGTAGCCGAGGGCGACGCCCGCGCCTCGCTCGCACACGAAGCGCCACAAGGCTTCGACGTGCTCGCCGTCGATGCCTTCTCGGGCGACGCCATCCCCATCCATCTCCTTACCACCGAAGCACTGACGCTCTACCGCAAGCACCTTGCCCCGAACGGCATCCTGGCCTTCCACGTCTCCAACCAGTACCTCAACCTCGCCCCCGAGGTCGCCCGACTGGCCGCCGCCGCTCACATGCAGGCCAGGCTCTTCGACACCCCCTCGGTCGATAGCCGGGGAGAATTCCGGTCCACCTGGGTCCTGCTCACCGACAGCCCCACCTTCTTCGCTCTCCCCGAAATCTCGGCAGTAGCCACCCCCATCGACCCCATCCCCGGCCTCCGCGCCTGGACCGACGACTACTCCAGCCTGTTGCCCATCTTCCAGCCCAGCGGTCACTAGCGCAGGGCAGATAGTGGCGCAATCGCGCTATTTCGCTGTTGCCTTAGAGAGGGTGCCGAGATATTTTCCGTATACTTCTTATCAGTCTTGACAGCGGTATAGTGTATATATACGCTTTACGGATGCTTTACTTTCTTGTACCAACTGCACCAATGGAGCAAAACGGCTAAGCGATGATCCGGTCTTTTCGACACAAAGGTTTGGAGCGATTTTTCAGAACTGGCTCCAAATCGGGGATCAATGCCACGTTTGCTTCACGATTGACGAAGCAACTCTCAACCCTCGATGCAGCAAATGATGTTCAGCAAATGAGCCTCCCGGGTTGGAAGCTGCATTCCTTGCAGGGCGAATTAGCCGGTTACTGGGCCGTCACCGTCAGTGGGAATTGGCGGCTGACGTTTCGGTTTATTGGCGAGGACGCTGAAGTAGTTGATCTGCAGGATTACCACTAACCCGGGGGGCAGTTTCCGACCCGTAACTCAAAGCAGGAGCACCACCATGCCTATGTTCAACGCAGCCCACCCCGGTACCATCATTCGCGAGTGGATGGGCGAAGATATCACCGTTGCGGCTCTGGCCAGGCACCTGAGAGTCACGAGGCCAATGCTGTCGAACATCCTCAACGGCAAGGCAGGCGTCTCCGCGGCAATGGCGGTCAAGCTCTCCGAAGCATTCCCGGCGACTGACGCGCGTTTCTGGGTCACCCTGCAAGCAAACCACGAGCTCTCGAAGGCACTCCGCGAAAAGCGCAAGCCAATTGCCCCCGTGCGAACTGCGGCTTAGCCTCATCAGGCTTTCCTCTGTCAAAACCCACCCACCTATACTTCAGAGAACTATGCCTGAACTGCCCGAAGTAGAGACCATCGCCAACGGAGTCCACGATCGCATCCACGGCCGGACCATCCGCTCCGTTTGGACCAGCAACAAGCCGCAGACCTTCAAGACCCCGCCCGACCAGATCGCCGAAGCCCTCACCGGCAGCCGCGTCGACCGCGTCCACCGCGTCGGCAAAACCATCGTCGTCGACCTTAGCCGCCGCCGCAAGACGATGCAGTTCCTCATCCACCTCGGCATGACCGGACGCCTGCTTGTCTCGACCCCCGATACCCCCATCCCACCGCACACCCACGCCATCCTTACTCTCAGCGGCGGCTCCGGCGGAATTAAAGAATTGCGGTTTGTCGACGCCCGCCGCTTCGGCCGCCTCTCCATCACCGAGACGGCCTATGAAGGACCCGGAAGCGAGCCCCTGACGATCTCGCTTGAAGACTTCATCGTCCTCTTCCATCACCGCAAGACCCCCATCAAGGCGGCGCTGCTCAACCAGTCGCTGCTACACGGTGTAGGCAACATCTACGCCGACGAGAGCCTCTTCCGCGCCGGCATCCGCCCTCGCCGCCAGGTTGGACGCCTTACTCGCGCCGAACTCGGCCGTCTCCGTACGGCTTTAGTCGAAGTCATCCGGCACGCCATTGAGCTTGGCGGCTCCTCTGTCTCCGACTATGTGGACGCCGACGGCGTTCGCGGCTTCTTCCAGCTCGAGCACCGCGTCTACCTGCGCACCGGCGAGCCCTGCCTCGTCTGTGGAACCCCCATCCAGCGCATCGTGATCGGTGGCCGCGGCACCCACTTCTGCTCCCGCTGCCAGAAATAGCCGGGCCAAGCCAAAATCCCTACCGCCCCACCGCCTGCTCCGCCGTAATCGCCCCGCCGATCACGCGCAGCAAGGGATCGTCTTCGACGATCTCCAATGCATAGTTCTGCAACGAGCTCATCTTCACCATCTGCTGTAGATAATCCCGCAGCATCCCCATATCCAGAAACCTCACGTTGAAACCGGTAAAAAAGAACCGGCCCGGCCCGGCCATGTGAATCGACGACGCCGTGGCGGCGGCCAGCGCCTTGTGCCATAGTCGCTTGAACTCAACGCATTTTGCCACGCCCGTCTTCGCCGCCTCGAAGACCTCTTCCGGCTCCATATCGAGAAACCGCAGCCGCATTGCCCGATGACCCATGATGCCTTCCATGTGACCGCGCCCGCCGCAGCCGCAGTAGCTCTCCTTCTCGTCGATCGTCACCACCGTATGGCCGCCCTCCCACACCCCCGGCATAAACGGATAGCGCCCGTACCCAATTCCCCAACCCAGCGTCCATACGCGAATCGTGCTGTCCAGCCGCCCATGCGCCGAGGCCAGTCCAGCCGCCGTTGCATCGGCGTCATTGACCACGGTTACGGGAACCTCCAGATCGTGGTTGCGCAACTGCGTCTCCAGCAGCGTCTCGATCCGCGCTCCCTTCAACTGCGGCAGGTTGGGAGACTCCTCCACCACGCCATTTTTAATCAGCCCCGGCAGCGACACCCCGACCGCCGAAACCCCCTCCGTGCCGGCCGCCGCCTGCACCGCCTGTTCGCAGAGCGTTCGGACCAGCTCTTCCGTCGGCATCTCCACCAGCGCATATTTATCGTCTTCGCGCTCGGGGAACCTCCGCAGCTCTCCGGCCAGCTTATGGTCGACCACCAGCCCGGCAGACAATCGCTCCGAAACCGCTACGCCAACAATCTTTGCCATCTTCTGCCCGCCTCATCCAGGGTGCCCGCGCCTACTCGAACTTGCTGACGCGATTGAGCCCATTGAACGCCGCCACTTTATAACACTCCGCCAATGTGGGGTAATTGAACACCGTATCGACGAAATACTCCAGCTTGCCGCCAAGCGCCATCACCGCCTGACCGATGTGCAGCAGTTCGCTCGCGCCCTCGCCGATGATATGCACGCCGAGGATCGAATGGTCCATGCGATGGAAGATGATCTTCAGCCGCCCGGTCGTATCGCCGCGAATCTGGCCGCGCGCGATCTCGCGATAGTAAGCCACGCCCACCTCGTAGGGAACATCCTCCTCGGTCAACTGCTCCTCGGTCTTGCCTATAAAGCTGATCTCGGGAATCGTATAGATACCGTAGGGATAAAGGCTGGGATTCGACAGCACCTGCTCGTCGCCGAAGGCCCGCGCCGCCGCGATCCTGCCCTGCTCCATCGAGACCGAGGCCAGCGACGGAAACCCGATCACGTCGCCTCCGGCAAAGATGGTGGGCACCTTGGTGCGAAAGTCCTTGTCCACCGGGATGCGCCCGCGCGAATCGGCCTCGACTCCGACCGCGGCAAGGTTCAACTCGTCCACGTTGCCCTGGCGGCCGACGGCATAGAGCAGAGCATCGCCCTGGACCTTCTTCTTGCTCTCGAGGTTGGCGACCACGGTGCCGTCCGGCATCTCCTCGACCGACTGCACCTCTTCGTTGAGTCGCATCGTCACCCGCGTATCGCGCAGGTGATAGCTCAGCGCCTCGACGATCTCCTGGTCGGCGAACTCGAGCAGCCGCGGCCTGCGTTCGATCAGCGTGACGCGCACGCCGAGCGCCGAGAACATGCAGGTGTACTCCACCCCGATAACGCCCGCGCCCACCACGATCAACGTCTTGGGTAGGTCCACCATCTCCAGTACCTGGTCGCTATTGATGATGCTGTGCCCGTTGATCGGCACCTTGGGCGACGAGGCCGGCTTGGTGCCGGTCGCGATCAGAAAGTTCTTCGCCTCGTAGATCGACGAGCCGTGCGAGTTGGTCACCTTAAGATGGCTCGTATCCTCAAAGCTCGCCACCCCGATCAGCGTCTCGATGTTGTTGCGCGAGAGCTGCGCCGCAGTCACGTCCACCTCGGTCTTGATGACGTGCTGCACCCGGAAGGCGAGGTCCGCCATGGTGATGCGTTCCTTCACCCGGTAGTTCATCCCATAGATGGACTTATAGTTATAGCCGGAGAGGTGCAGCACGGCCTCGCGCATGGTCTTCGACGGAATGGTGCCCGTGTTGATGCAGGCTCCGCCCACCATCTCGCGCATCTCCACCAGCGCGACCTTCTTGCCCAGCTTGGACGCATAGATCGCCGCCCGCGTCCCCGCCGGACCGGACCCAATCACGATCAGATCGTAAACACTGCTCATATACACAAACTCATCGACAACATGCTGACAGATGCTTATCCATCGGCGCCTCAGACCCGACGTTCAGGCCCGCGCGATGAATAAAGTTCCTTGTCCGGTTATAGCAATTCTCCTGTAGGTGTATTAGGGAGGCTTCAGAGTCTTGGCCGTTTTCTCTCAAGGAAAACGGCACTCCTCAGAATTTTCCACTTCACAGCAACAGGAGAATTGCTCTAGCGGCCCCCAACTCATGCTTCGACTTCGGACAGGCCGGTTTCGCTAAGACATAAACGTTCCAGTGCCTAACCTACCACAACGACATCAACATGTTACGCTCCCGCGTCCTTCGGTTCACCCTCAAAACCTCTATTGACCTACACTTACAGCGTGCGCCGCTACGCCATTACCGACCGCTCCCTCTTTCAAGCCGCCGAACCCCGGGTGCCCCATGTCCCGGCTCTGGGACATGGGTTTCCACGCCCCTCCGAGCAGAACTCCACCTACCGCGAAGGACAGGAGATACAACTCTCCGCCCTCCTCCACCGGACCGCGCTCTGGGCTGCCGACGGCATCGACTACATCCAGATCCGCGAAAAAGACCTGCCCGCTTCCATATTGGCGGCCCTCGCCCGCCGCATCCTCGAAGCCCTCCGCGACACCCGGACAAAGCTCCTCATCAACTCTCGCGCCGATGTGGCCATCGCCACCGCCGCCCATGGAGTCCACCTGACCGCCGCTCCCGGCCAGCTCACGCCCGCACAGGTCCGCGAGCTCTACGCCGCCGCCCGGCTGCCGTCGCCGATCGTCTCCGTCTCCTGCCACACGCTTGCCGAAGTCGAGCAGGCACGGCAGGGTGCAGACCTGATCCTCTTCGCGCCCGTCTTCGGGAAATCCATAGCAGGAAAGCTCGTCACCCCCGGCCAGGGGCTCGAAGCCCTTCGCTCCATCTGCCTCGCCGCCGACCCAACCCCGGTCTACGCCCTGGGAGGCGTCACTCCGGAGAACGCCTCCGGTTGCCTCAAAGCCGGAGCCGCTGGAATAGCCGGCATCCGTTTTTTTCATAATCTTTGAAACCCTTCTGCGAAAAACAGGATCGAATCACAAAACTCACCAACTTTTACTCGACCGGAAATGACAAGGAGATGCAAAATGGCCAACTCAGCGGAGACCTCCTCCACCGCAGACCGCGAACTCGTCATCACCCGCCTCATCGACGCTCCCCGCGAAAAGCTCTTCCGCGCCTGGACCGAGCCCGAACTTATCAAGCAATGGTTTGCGCCGCAGCCACTCACAACGACGGTTGAGGAGATCGATGTCCGTCCCGGAGGGTCACATCGGATGGTCATGCGCGACCCCGAGGGTAAGGAGTACCCCGTCCGTGGCGTTTATCTCGAAGTCATCCAAAACGAGCGCCTCGTCTTCACTGACGCCTACACCAGCGCCTGGCAGCCTTCGGAAAAGCCGTTCATGACCGTGGTTCTGACCTTCGACGATGAAGGTGGAAAGACCCGCTACACCGCGCGCGCGCTCCATTGGACCGTTGCCGACTGCGAGGCGCACGAGAAGATGGGCTTCCACGAAGGCTGGGGTAAATGCACCGACCAGCTCGCCGCTCTCGTCGCCAGGCTCTGACCCGATCAGGCGAAGCTGGCGCGCTTGACCTTCTGGCGGAAGTCTTCGCCCTGCATCTCGACGACGACGCACATCTCCTGCAACCGCGACCGCATCCGCTCGCCGATGCGGTCGCCAAGCGTCTCCTCGCGCACCGATGCGCGTGTGCCCGTCTCCAGGCCGAGCGGGGCGGCGTTGGCGTAGTTCGTGGTGATGATGGTGGTGCGGCGGTCGTTGTAGCGCGTATTCAGAATATGGGCGACGGTGTCCCACACCCAGTCGGTCGGCTTCGATGCGCCAAGTTCATCCAGCACAAGGACTTCCGCCTCGAAGACCGGGGCAAGAATCTCCAGCTCGGTCGCCGCCACCTGCCGGTTGTAGCTGTTCTGCACCTGCTTGAGCAGATCGCGGTAGTCGAAGAAGAGTCCGGTCGCTCCGCGCTCTGTCACCAGAGCCTGCAATATCCCGACGGCAAGATGCGTCTTGCCGACGCCGATGGAGCCGGTCAGCAGGAGGCCCGTTCCCGCAGTCTCAACCGGATAGCCTTCAACGAACTTGCGCGCCCGCAGGTGCGCCGCGCCCAGCGTCCGATGCGAGGAGGGAAAGTTGGTCTCATAGCTCTCGAGCGAGCAATGCTCGTAGCGCCGGGGAATATGCGCCCGCTCCAGCATCCGCACCACCCGCCGCTGGACACGGCATGTGCAGTCGCGCACGAACTGCCTGCCGTCCTGCCGGACGACCTCGAGGCCGGAGCCCTCGCATATCGGACAAATCTCAATCATCGCCGTACCCTAGTATGGCAGCACCTGAATCGAATTGCCCCCTGTGCGAATCTGAACTAAACTGAGGAAAGCGCCCGCAGCCTCCAAAACAGAGGTCTGCCCGGCAATCGCGACAGGCATTCGATGTGACGTGAGCATACCGTTCGCAAGCGAACCGCGACCCGGCAAGCGCCAATCGGCACCAAAATCAGCCAAAGGATAGAACCATGCCAAAGCCAGGGATTCACCCCCAGTACGACACCATTACCGTCAAGTGCGCGTGCGGAAACCACTTCGAGACCCGCTCCACGCACAAGGGCGACATCGTCCTCGAAATCTGCTCCGCCTGCCACCCGTTCTTCACCGGCAAGCAGAAGCTGGTCGATACCGCGGGCCGCGTCGAGCGTTTCCGCCGCAAGTTCGCCAAATCGGACGCCGGCAAGGCGGAAGCCGCCGCGAAGTAAGCGGAGCCAATCAACCGAAGGCCTCCGCTCAGGCGGGGGCCTTTTTACGATAGGCGGAGCGGGTCGCATCCATGAACCTCCGACAACAACTCGCAGCAGATCTTGCCGGACGAATCTCCGGTTCGACCGCCGCTATCGACCGCGGACATGGCTGCCTGATGATCGACAACAGGATCTTTGCCTTCACCCGGCCTGATGAGAGCGCCGCCCTGAAGCTGCCGGAAGATCGCATCGCCGGGCTGCTCTATGTCGCGTCGCTGCCAAAAGACACCCGCCGCAAACCGGCAAAGAAATCATCAAAGAAAGCGGTAAAAAGGGTCACGAAGCGGAGATGAAGAAGCACTACACCCTCGAGCAGAAGCACTGGGACAACCCGGCGGACCACGCCATGCCCGAGCACGCCCGCGTCCCCGCCACGCTCACCATCGGCAATGTAAAGATCGCGCCTGCAACCGTGCTTGCGCCGATGGCTGGAGTGACGGACACGGTCTTTCGCCGCTTCATCAAGAACGCCAGCCAGTTCACGGCGGCCTCTGGAGCCGCGAGCTCCGAAAGCGTCAATGTAGACCAGACGACGACCAACCAGCAGTCCGGTTGCGGCCTCATCATGACCGAGTTCACTTCGGCGGATGGTCTTTCGCGCATGAGGGAGACCAAGCGCAAGCGCTACCTCACCTACTACGACGACGAGCACCCCATCTCGGCGCAGCTCTTCGGCTCGAATCCGGAGACGCTGGCCGATTCGGCGCGCATCGTCGAAGATGCCGGCTTCGATCTCGTCGACCTGAACCTCGGCTGCCCGGCCAAGCGCGTGGTCGCCTGCAACGGCGGCTCCGGCCTGCTGCGCGACCTGCCGCAGATCGAGAGGATATTCAAGGCCGTCCGCGCCGCCGTCACCATTCCCTTTACAGTCAAGTTCCGCATCGGCTGGAACGACGCCAACATCGTCTGCGTCGAGCTGGCAAAGCTCGCCGAGGACTGCGGCCTCAACGCCGCCGCGCTGCACGCCCGCACCCGCGAGGACGGCTACACCGGCCAGGCACGCTGGGAGTACATCGCCGCCGTGAAGGATGCCGTGAAGATTCCGGTCATCGGTAACGGCGACATCCGCACGCCCGAAGACGCCGCCGCCATGGTCGACGCCACCGGCTGCGACGCCGTCATGATCGGGCGCACCGCGCCGTCGAATCCCTGGATCTTCCGCCAGATTGCGCAGTACACCGCCTCCAAGGAGGCAACCGGCGTCGGCACCTACGACCAGCCGACGGACGAAGACCGCTACCGCATGATCCGCACCTACTTCCAGATGCTGGTCGACGAGATCGCTCTCGAAGAGCAGACCGAAGCTGCACGGGCTGCCGCGATTACTGCATCCGGCCAGATCGCCCGCGAGCAGCGCAACCGCGACTGTGTGGGCAAGATGAAGCAGTTCGCCAGTTGGTTTACGCACGGCGTTCCCGGCGGCTCGACGCTGCGCAAACAGATCTTCGACTCCAAAAACGGCGAGGCGGTCCTCAATGCCATCGAGCAGTTCTTCGAGCGCAATCGCGCGGCAGAGGAAGCGGGCGCAGAAGTTATACTCGCATAAACCATGACAAGGACTGTGAAATCGCCGCGGTGGGCCCGGTGCATGGCCGTGGCGGTTCTGTCCGGCCTCGGCACCGGCGTCGTCGCCATCATCGTGTCGAGCTTTCTCTTCTACGGCCACTATGCGCGTGAATTTCCCAACGACACCCAGAACCTGCTGAGCGCGCTCACCTCGGGCGTAGTGGTGGGCATTGGGGTCTGCGCGGTGGTCTCGGTCGCAGCCGCCGCGGTCTACCTTGTGCTCGATATGCGCGGCAAGAACAGCTCGTCCAATGAGGACACGACCGGAGTTTAAGCCATTTAAAATAATGAAGCCGTGGATCTGAGATCCACGGCTTCATTATTTAAACGATCCAGACCGGATTATTTGCCGAGTTCCACCAGCCGCACGCTGGCGATGGCCTCCACCTTACGCAGAGCCTCCAGCGCTGCGTTTGCCGCGCTCGCGCTGGGAACGTCGATCTGCACCACGGCCAGCGCCTGCCCCTGCGGGACGCGCTTGGAGCGGCTGGGACCGTTCGAGCGGCCGAGAGCAAAGTTGGCAATGTTGATCTGATGCTCGCCGAGGATGGTGCCGATACGGCCGACGACGCCGGGGACGTCGTGGTTGCGAATCGAAACCAGCGTACCGTGCAGCGGAGCCTCGATGTCGATGCCATCGTAGGTGAGCAGCCGGGGCGAGGTTCCATGGAGGACCGTTGCCGAAGCGCTGGACTCGCCGTCGGAGGAGTGAAGGGTGAGCTTGAGCACGCTGCCCGCGCCGCCGGCGGTGAACTCCTTCTTGTCCTCCTGGATGCGGACGCCGCGCTCGGCCGCGATCGTCGCCGCATTGATGCGGTTGGCGACGACCTCCTGCTCGTGATCGTCCTCCGAACCGGCGAAGATGCCGGCGATGGCGGCGTTGCGGATGAGATCGGTCTTGCCCTGCGCGATGCGCCCGGTGTAAGAGATCTGGATGTTTTCGAGATTGCCCGGCGTGGAGTGCGAGAGGAAGCGGCCGAGGCGCTCGGCCATCTCGATGTAGGGAGCGACCTCGATATACTCCTCGTGCGAGAGGCTGGGGAGGTTGACAGCGTTCTGCACGACACCCAGCTTGAGGTAGTCGCGCACCTGCATGGCGAGTTGGAGCCCGATGGCCTCCTGCGCCTCGTCGGTGGACCCGGCGATGTGCGGCGAGAGGATGACGTTGTCGAGTTCGCAGAACGGCGACTCCTTGAGCGGCTCCTTGCGGAAGACGTCGAGGGCGGCTCCGGCAACATGGCCCGACTTGAGCGCGTCGATCAGCGCCTCTTCGACGATAAGCTCGCCGCGGGCGCAGTTGACGATGCGGACGCCCTTCTTCATGATGGCCAGCGAGGTGGCGTTGATGAGGCCCTCGGTCTGCGAGGTGAGGCCGACGTGCAGGGTAAGGTAGTCGGACTCTTTGAAGATCTCGTCGAGGGGAACAAGGGTCACGTCGTTCTCGCGCGCGATCACCGGCGCGATGAACGGATCGTAGCCGATCAGGTTCATGCCGAAGGCCTTGGCGCGGCGGGCGACTTCGAGGCCGACGCGGCCCAGGCCGACGATGCCGAGCGTCTTGCCGCGCAGTTCGCGGCCCTGCAGCGACTTCTTCTCCCACTTGCCGTCGTGCATGGTGGCATTGGCGCGGGAGACGGAGCGGGCCATCGAAACCATAAGGCCCAGCGTAAGCTCGGCGACGGCGACGGCGTTGGCGCCCGGCGTATTCATGACGACGATGCCGCGATGGGTGGCGGCCGGGATGTCGATGTTGTCGACGCCTACACCGGCGCGGCCGACGACGCGGAGCTTCGGCGCGGACTCCAGCAGCTTGGCATCGACCTGAACGGCGGAGCGGACGACCAGGGCATCGGCGTCGGCCAATTCGGCGGCGAGGCCGTTCTTAATCTGGTCGTGGGTGACTACGTTCCAGCCCGGCTCCTGCTGGAAGACGGCAAGGGTGGCAGGAGAGACTTTTTCTGCGAGAACGATCTTCATGTTGCGGCGACTCCTCATGAGTGCGGGAAACGGTAGAGATGGCTCATTGCTACAGTGTGGGTGAGTTGCGGATGCCCTTCCGTGGAAGGGCATCCGGTGACGAAGGAGAAGGAGCTATTTCTGACTCACGGTGGGGTCTTCGGCGTAGGTCTTTTGCGCGGCGATCAGGCCGGTGCCGAAGGCGAGGTTCGGGAGCGGGAGTTTGGCGGCGATGGCTACCTGTTCGAGCGCGCCGATGACGGCGATCGTGTCCATGTAGTCGAAGAAGCCGATGTGAGCGATGCGGAACAGAGAGCCCTTCATCTCGCCCTGGCCGTCCGTGACGATGATGGCGAATTTGGAGCGGAGGCCCTTGACGATGGTGCCGGAATCAGTGCCCTCGGGCGCCATGATGGCAGTTGCGGCGCCAGCCTCGCGGCCCTTCGGAGCAAAGAGTTTGAAGCCCATCGCGGTGGCTGCGGCGCGGGTCATGGCAGCGCAGGTCTGGGCGTTGTCGACAAGCTTCTTGCGGCCTTCGACCAGATTGCCTTCGGCCTGCCCGGCGATGTAGTCGAGCGCCGCGCCCATGGCGGCGATGAGAGCGACGGAGGGCGTATAGGCGGACTCACCCTTGGCTGCGTTCTTGCGCTCCTTGCGGAGGTCGAAGTAGTAGCGCGGGTTGTAGCTGGCCTCCATGCGGTCCCAGGCGCGAGGGCTGACCGCGAGGTAGGAGAGGCCGGGGGGAATCATCAGGGCCTTCTGCGAGCCGCCGATCAGGACGTCGATACCCCAGGCGTCCATGTCGATGTGAGTGGTGCCGAGGCCGGTGATGCCGTCGACGACGAAGAGTGCTTCGGACTTTTCATCCTTGAGGAGCTGGCCGATGGCCTGGATGTCGTGGCTGACGCCGGTGGAAGATTCAGTAGCCTGAACAAAAACAACGCGGGTCTCGAGCTTAAGGGCAGCTTTGATCTGGTCGAGCGTAAAGGTGCTGCCGTAGGGAGCCTCAACGACGTCGACGTGGCAGCCGAAGGCCTGGGTGATGCCGGTCCAGCGTTCACCGAACTTTCCGGCGGTCAGGACGAGCACGCGGTCGCCAGGCGAGGTGAGGTTGGAGACGGAGGCTTCCATGGCTCCGGAGCCGGAGCTGGCGAGAACAAGAACATCGTTTTTGGTGCCGATGAAGTCCTTGAGCTGGGAAAGGACGCGGGTGAAGAGGGCGCGGAACTCAGCGGTGCGGTGGTGGATGTCGGCGGCCGCCATGGCAAACTGGGCGGCGGGAAGGAGGGGGGTCGGTCCAGGCGTGAAGAGGCGAGTTTTGCGGATCATGCTTATATTGTAGCGGCGACGGGTTGTATTGCGGTTTTTCTATAATGAAGTGTTTGGGCGTCAGGAGAGTGTGGAATGAGCATCGGCGAAAAGATTCAGACAGACATTGTGACAGCCATGAAGGCCCGCGACGAGCACAGGCTCACGACCCTGCGGATGGTAAAGAGCGCTCTGAAGAACAAGGAAATTGATAAACGCGAAGCGCTTACCGACGCCGAGGAATCACAGATTCTGACTACGCTGATCAAACAGCGCAAGGATTCGGCGGAGCAGTTCACCAAGGGCGATCGGCCGGAGCTGGCGGAAAAGGAGCAGCTTGAGATCGCCATGATCGAGGGCTATCTGCCCAAGGCCGCGAGCGAGGATGAGATTCGCGCGGTGGTCGCGGGCGCGATTGCGCATCTTTCGCAGGATGGCCACAAACCCGGACTGAAGGATATAGGAGCCGCCATGCGGGTGGTTCAGCAGCGGTTGCAGGCGAATGGCGTTCGAGCCGACGGCAAACTCGTAAGCGACATCGTAAAGGCTGAACTGGCGAAGTAAGAAGCAATCGCGTCTTGCCGATACTTCGGTAAAAGATGAGGGCAGCGTAAAAATACAGGGATCTCTCCACTCCGCTGCGCTCCGGTCGAGATGACGTGATTTGAGAGAGAGTCGCGATGACGTGCCTTCTACGTCCGACCACCACTAACCTACTTCCCAACACTCCTAACCTACGTCATCTCGACCGAAGGCGGCATCTTTAGCCGCAGCAGTGACCCCTGTATTTCGTCTTTTCCTATTGCTACTTCCTCGGCCAGGTGAAGGCGGTGCCCGCCATGATGGTGCGGCCTTGCAGTGGAACGCCGGGAACCTCCTGATAGCCGGTGTTACTGAGGTTCAGCAGACGCACATAGGGACGCAGGCGACCGGTGTTGCGGGCCAGCGAGATGTCCCATAGCGGATAGGCAGTGTGCGCGGTCTTTTGCGTAACGCCTACCTGTGTGCGGGCCGTGAACTGGCGAAAGACTCCCGGCAGATCTCCCGTCCAGGTAAAGACAGCATTCTGCGCGGCATAGTTGAAAGCGTACTCGGAGATGAGCCCCGCTGGCGGCGCCGTGGCGCGAACCGCGGTGTAACCGAGATCGACGCGCTGTGTGCCGGGAAGGCGCAGGCGAAGCCGGGCCTCCGCTCCGTTGTAGTTGAAGTTGCCGACGTTGGTGGCCTGCCAGGGGTCGGAGAGCGAGTACTTGGAGTAGTCGATGCCGTCCTTCTGGTGCAGGCTGAAGCCGGTCGCAGTCAAGGTAAGACGGCCGTTGGCGGGGGTCCAGTCGATGCCGCCCTCGTAGCTCCACGAGGACTCGGGCTTGAGATGGGGATTACCGATGGTGGTGGGGTCGGCGTAGTAGAGATCGAGGTAGGTGGGCAGGCGAAAGCCGTGTCCGGCGGAGGCGCGGAGGCGGATGGTATGGGTCAGGCTGAAGGCAGCGGCGACGTTGGGAGAGAAGATGGCGTCGCCGCCCGAGAAGATCTCTTCGCGCGCGCCGAGCGAGAACGAGAAGCGGCCCACCGACGGCAGCGAGAGATTGGCGTATCCGGAGCCCTGGTTACGAGCGTGGCGGCCGAGATTGGTGCTCTGGATGGCGTCGCCGTTCGCTTCGAGCCCGTAGGAGAGGGTGACATTGGCGGACAGCTTATCGACGCGGCGCAGGGCAGATTGCCACGCGGTGGTGGCGTGGTTGTTCTCGTAGATGCTGGGATCGTTTACGAAGAGGACGAACTGGTCGGTATGGCGACGATAGGCGAAGCTGGCGGCGGTGCGTGTCCCGAACTGCTGCTGAATAGAGGCAAACCAGCCCTTCGTGCGCTCCCACGAAGGGTAGGGGCCGTAGAACTGGTTGGCTCCGTAAGGACGGTCGCTGCCGGCAATGAGGATGTCCGTCGTGCCGGGCCTGAGGTTGAGCCAGGTCTCCGCGGAGATGGCGTTGGCGGCGTAGTTTCGGTCGGCCATGAAGCCGGCGGAGGTGTCGCGGCTGCCGCTGAGTTCGGCTGAGACGGGTTTGCCGGCGTATCCGGCGCGGAAGGACTGCTCCGTCGAGCTATAGTTGCCGCCTCCGGCCTTGGCGGTCAGCGAGAAGCGATCTCCGGTGGGAGAGACTGCGGGCTGCGCAGTGATGAGGTTGACGGCGCCTCCGATGGCGTCCGAGCCGTAAAAGGTCGAGCCGGAGCCGTGGAGGACTTCGATGCGGGAGATGGCGTCGAGCGGGACCGGGATATCGAGGTTGAGATGGCTGGTCTCGGGGTCGTCGATGCGCAGGCCATTGAGCAACAGCAAAGACTGCTCGAAGGTGGTGCCGCGAATGGAGAGGTCGGACTGGACGCCGCCGGGGGCGCGGGACTGGAGGTTGAGCGAAGAGTCAAGGCGGAGGTAATCGACAACGCTGTTGAAGAGCAGCGGCTGAGCGCGCGTATCGAGGGTCTGGACGGAGCGGTTGCTCTCGGAGAGGGGAATGGGCTCGACCGTGGTGGTGACGGTGACGGATTGAGTGACAGGAGCAGGTGTGGCGGGCTGTTGCGCGTCGGCGACAAGGCAGAGAAGGCAAAGGGGAAGGCAAAACGAAAGGAATTTTGTGATCTTCAACATGATTTGTTTTTCGATGATCTATCGAAAGAGCGAGGTTGGGGAGTTAGTTTTGTTCAGTTGTAAGTAATTTAGCTATTCAATTATGTTAGCAATACATGAGAATCCAATCTTTTCTGAAGCAGAGCCCCGTCTTTCAGATCAGCCACAGCGCCCGGCGGATCGATGCCTTACTCAACCGCATCCTTCGCGGTGAGGAGGTAACGTTCTTCGAGGCGCTGATCCTGGCAGCGATCTTCTTCGAGAAAAAGGGCAGCATCAAGCCGTCAGAGCTGGCAGAGACGTTTCAGACGACCCGGGGCAATATAAGCCACTGCCTCTCGTCTCTGGAAGCGAAGGGGCTGGTACGGAGGAGGATCGATCCCGAGGATGCTCGGGCGTTTCAACTGATGCTGTTGCCCGCGGGAAGGAAGCGCGCGGCTCGGCTGGTTGGGATTCTGGACCGAATGCAGGCCCAGTTCGAGCAGATGATGGGCGCATCCGGAATGGAAGCTCTGCTGCGCCAGATGTTTATCGTTGAGTCCCTTTGCACAGGACTGGCGCGGCCGGCTGGCGAGGGATCGGCAACGCCATAAAGGCAGTTGTTGCGTACCAGGTTGTATCGGCCTATAGGGGATAGTGATAGAAGAGGGCAGGCGTGGAGTAGAAGGATGGTGGAGCTAAGCGCCAACCGCGAATCCTTCGGCCGCACCTCGCGCGATGAGACTTTGCTCACCCGCTCAGGATGACAGCTTTTATGTAAGTCAATTCCTTAATCCACCCTCGATAACTTCCCCAACCCCGATCGACGCGACCTGCAACGCGCTTTCAACCTCGATCGGAACCAGAACAGCGGTTTCCTCCGGGTTTGTTGTTGCTTCTGTTTCCGGGTGGCGGGACAGCTCATCCCGCACCTGGATGAACCCGATAACCAGAATTGCGACGAACGAAGGCAGAAAAAAGAACCACATAGAAAAGTATTCCCCTTCTTTGCTACGGCAGACTTCCGCTCGCGTAAGCCTGGCCGGAGGCCGGAACTCGACGCGCTGCGGATTACCCATTCAAGTGCTGGATGTTACAGAGGAAAGCATGTAGAATTCCAAACTAAAGATATTTGGAATCAACAACTTGTCTACTTTTCCTCTGGCAGGAATGAGTGCCTGTTGCATTCAAAGTGGAAAAACAATCCTGTTTTCAAGGAGATAGCCGGATGGACCAAACTGGTCGGTATTGCACGACTTTTGGTATCCAGAAGATAACAGGAGGCTTGTCCCAAATGGCCGAAAAAGAAGAGTTCGGCTTTATTCGCGGATGATCTTGACGAAGATGCCGTCGGGCAGGGTAGTGCTGCCAAGGACGTGGATGACACCGCCTTTGGTAAATCCGCGGAGCATGGCGTCGGCCTTGGCATAGGGGTCGGGTGGGGCTTCGGATTTTTTTGGGTAGGGCGTGGCTTTGGGTGGCGCTCCGCCCACGTCCTCAAGGGCCGGCCCCGGGGTACCCGGTCTTGTAATGATCGGAGTGGCAGCCGGTCCTCGTTTCATGCCGCGGTCCATGGCTTCGTTGGCGAGGCGGTCGGCGTCCTTGTTCTTGTGCCGCAGAGCGTGGGTGATCTCGAACTTCTCGAGTCTGGCAATGCGGCGCCGGGCCTCGTCGTAGAGAGGCTTCAGGTCGGGGCTCTTGACCTTGTACTTCCCCTGGATCTGCTTGACCATCAGTTCGGAGTCGGAGACGACGCGCAGGCGCGGATAGCCGCGGTCAAGCGCGAACTGGAGGCAGCCGAGCAGGCCGGAGTACTCGGCAAAATTATTGGTGCGAATGCCGAGGAATTCACTGAGTTCGGCGAGAACGCTGCCGTCGGCGCTCTGAATGAAGGCTCCGTAACCGGCGGGGCCGGGGTTGCCGCGAGCGCCGCCGTCGCAGTGAGCGGAGATCCAGCCGCTGCCATCGGAACCGGGGTTCTCGGGGCCGGAGTTCTCAGGAAAGAGGCTTGAGGACATTTTGTGAGTTTAGAGCAAATCAGCCGTTGCTGTGGAGCGGATAAATATGCAGAGCCGTTTTCCCTGATAGAAAACGGCGTCGATACCTAAGCCTGCCTTTACACCTACGGCTAATTTGCTCTACCGGATGTTCTTCTTATAAAAACAGCCCTCTGCTTACCTTTAAGCGTGTATGGCGGTCTATTCAAATGAAATCGATTTCCTGACTCCGGAGTCAGACAAATGAGCGTAGAGGCAATTGGGATCAACCCGGTTGGGCAGCGGAGAAGTCCGTTTGCCCTGGGATTGCGTAATGCCGCAGCGGTAGAATCAATGCCAGGCATGGCAAAGGCGGCTACACAATCCGGTGCCAGAAATGGCGGCAAGCTGACCGAGGCGCAGATCGAGGCGCGGGCGCAGCAGCGCATCGAGGACGATGAGCTGATCCGCGAGGCCCAGCGCGGGCAGCGGACCTCGTTCGACGCGCTGGTGCGGCGCTACGACCAGTCCGTGCTGCGGCTGGCGCTGCATATGCTCGGCAACGAGCAGGACGCGCAGGATGTCCACCAGGAGGCCTTTATCAAGGCGTATCGCCACCTGGGAAACTTCCGCTTCGAGTGCTCGTTTTATACGTGGCTTTACCGGATCGTCACCAACCTGTGCCTGGACCAGTTGCGCAGGCGCAAGAGCCGCCGTGAAGATCCGGCGACAGTGCTCGATTCGAACGGCGGAGAGATGGACCTGATGGCGAACATTGCCGACGACCGCGCGATGGCAAACCCGGCACGGGAGCTTGACCGCAAGGTGATGAGCCAGCGAATCGGCGAGGCGCTCGACAAGCTGACGCCGCGCGAACGAACGGTGTTTGAGTTGAAGCATTACCAGGGATTGAAGTTGCGGACGATCGGCGAGATGTTGAGCACAACCGAGGAGACGGCGAAGAACACCTTGTTCCGCGCGACCCGGAAGCTGCGAGCGAATCTGGCCGGCGTGAGGTAGCACAGAGCGGTAAAAGCAGTGCGGCAAAAGTCAATAAAGACGGGCAGGCTGGATAGACCCGGGACTGGCTGCAATCAAGAAGGGCAACGAAATTTTGAGGCTGGTTGAGGTAGGGCAATGAAATGCGAGATGGCAAAAGAGAACATCATCCTGGCTCGCTATGGAGAGCTGCCCGATGAGTATGCGGTAGCTCTCGAATTGCATCTGGACGGCTGCGAGGAGTGTCGCGGCGAACTGGATGCGATGCAGGAGATGGACCAGCATCTGGCGCTGCTGCCGGTGACCGAGCCATCGCCGAACTTGCTGGCACAGGCAAGAGTCCGGCTGGACGACGCTCTGGACGCGATTCCTCCGCATGGGATTCTGACCCGGCTGCGCAGCGGTTGGTTTGCGTGGATGGGCCATGTGCAAAGCGCTCCCGCGCTGGCTACCCTGCTGCTGGGAGTGGGATTTCTGGCGGGGAACTTCACCTATCGCTATGAGGTGGCCCACGCTCCCAAGCCGGCGGGAACGGTGACGATCAGCAACCCGACGCTCGGCACGATTGCAAACGTAACGGGTATCTCGCAGACGCCTAACTCGGAGCTGGTGCAGGTCAAGTACAACAAGATGGTTCCGGAGACGATGGAAGGGTCGCTGGACTCGCCGGAGATTCGCCAACTGCTGCTGGTGGGAACCAAGGCGGCAGCGGCCAATGGAATTCGTGCCGACTCGGTTGCCTTGCTGGCCAATGAGTGCAAAGAGGGACACAACTGCAAGAACGGAGCGGATGGCCAGGGGATTCGAAGTGCTCTGCTGGTGTCGCTGCGCTATGACCAGAACGCGGGCGTCCGGCTGAAGGCGCTCGAAGGGCTGCAACACTATGTAGGCCAGGACCAGCGGGTGCGGGACGCGGTGCTGTCGGCGCTGATGCACGATCCGGACGCCGAGGTGCGAACCACCGCGATCGGCATGCTGGAGCCGGTGCAGGCGGATTCGAGCGTGCGCGAGGTGCTGCGAACGGTTTCAACTCAAGATGTCAATCCCTACATCCGGAACGCGTCCTTCCAGGCATTGCAGGGCGCGCCCGATATTCAGTAGGGCGACGAGATGATGCAGATGAACTGCCGCCTTCGACTGAACGCATGGACATTGATTTTGCCCGTGGCAGCCGCGATCTGCCTGACGGAATATGCGGCTGCGATGCATCTGGCGGGACCGTTGGCGGCTGGAATTCACGCGGCTGCGAAGTCCGCCGGCCCGGCAAAGACGACGCAGGGCTATCTGGGCGTGGACATCCGCGACGTAAGCGAGAAGCAGGCTGCCGCTCTGAAGCTGAAGGATACTCGCGGGGCAGAGGTCATCCACGTAGACCATGACGGGCCGGCGGGAAAGCTGGGCCTCAAACAGCACGACGTCATCGTGGAGATGAATGGGCAGCAGATCGAAGGGCAGGAGCAACTGCGGCGGATGCTTCGCGAGACTCCGGCGGGCCGGACGGTGACCCTCGTCATCAGCCGCGACGGTCAGCAGCAGACGATGACGACGCAACTGGCGAACCGCGAAGAGGTGGCGCGGAAGGCATGGGAGCAGCACCTGGTCGTTCCCGCGCCGGACTCCGACGATGGGCCGTCGCGCCGTATCGGCAGCGGCTTTCTGCACTCCGACACGCTTTCGAACCTGGGCGCGAGAGCGCACCGCGATCTGCTGGGGTCGACGACGATTCTGAACGCCTCCTACACCGGGGCCCAGCTTGAGGTCATGGGATCGCAGCTTGCGGAGTTCTTTGGGGTGGAGGGGAGCGCGGGGCTGCTGGTCCGGAGCGTCGAGGCGAACAGTCCGGCGGCGGATGCGGGGCTGAAGGCGGGCGACGTGATTCTCCGGGTGAACCAGGTTTCGGTAACGAGCGGCGACCAGTGGTCGAAGACAATCCACCAGAACAAGGGCAAGTCCGTTCCGCTGGTGGTGCTGCGCGACCGGCGCGAGCAGACGATGACGATCACCCCGGACAGCAAGAAGCGATCCTGTGTCACCTGGCCCTTTGGTGATGGAGCGAAGGACCTGGTAGCTGACCTGTAGCGTTTTTACAAACTACAAAAAACAAATACTAGGGGTCTCTCCACTGCGCAACAGACGGTGAAGCTGTCCGTTGCTTCGGTCGAGATGACGTGCTCCAGGGATATCCTGTCCGAAAACCCGGAGATAGGGCATCCGTTTATAGAACTCTATATACTTGAAGGTAATGGAATCTGCCACGATCTCTGGAACTGGTCGCCGTCCGATGCCACCCCGGCGGCGCTGGAAGGCCATCACGCGCAAGCTGCGGGAGCTGGGTTCGATCGGCTCGGCGCTGGCCTCGACCGGGCACCCGTATATGGCGCACATCGTGCCGATGCGGCGGTGCAATCTTGCCTGTACCTACTGCAATGAGTTCGACGACGTCTCGGACCCGGTGCCGCTGGAGGAGATGCTTCGCCGCATCGACCATCTCGGCCGCCTGGGGACCTCGGTCATCACTATCTCCGGCGGAGAACCGCTGCTGCACCCGGAGCTCGACCAGATCATCGCGCGGATTCGCAAGACGGGCGCGATTGCCGGAATGATCACAAACGGCTATCTGCTGATGCCCGACCGAATCGAGCGGCTGAACAAGGCCGGGCTCGACCACATGCAGATCTCCATCGACAACGTGATGCCGGATGCGGTCTCGAAGAAGAGTCTGAAGGTACTGGACAAGAAGCTACAGATGCTCGCCGAGCACGCCGACTTTCACGTCAACATCAACTCGGTGGTGGGCGGCGGAATCGCCAACCCGACCGACGCGCTGACGGTCAGCAAGCGAGCGCTGGCGCTGGGCTTCAGCTCGACGATTGGGATCATCCACGACGGCAGCGGACAGTTGAAGCCGCTGGGCGAAGCGGAGCGGAGCGTGTGGGACCAGGTGCGTCAGCTTACGCGGCGCAGCTATTCGCGGTTCAATCATTTTCAAGAGGCGATTGCCAACGGGAAGACGAACGACTGGCGCTGCCGGGCAGGCGGGCGCTATCTGTATATCTGCGAGTTCGGGCTGGTGCATTATTGCAGCCAGCAACGCGGATATCCGGGAGTTCCGCTGGCGGGGTACACGACCGCCGACGTAAAGCGCGAGTTCCTCACCGAGAAGTCCTGCGCGCCGAGCTGCACGATCAGTTGTGTGCATCAGGTGAGCTATATCGACCACTGGCGCGCGCCGCAGAAGTCGACGATCACTCCGGGCGCGGCCGGGCACGAAGCCGGTAATCTGGTGCAGATACTTTAGCCAAAGCAAGGCCGCTTTCCTTAAGGAAAGCGGCCCATACTTCCTATACTGCTATAGCAGGAATACTTAACGCTTCGCTTTCGCGGGCCTGCGGACGTTGTTGTGCGCCGCGGGAGCGGGCGTCTCGGCCAACGCGGTATCGATTGCCTGATAGAGCTGGTTGACGTCCGTCACCTGAATCCACCGCTTCGGCATAACGACGAAGATGGTGGGCGTCTGGGTCAGGCCGACGCGCTCGCCCAGTTCATAGTCCGCATGGACCTCGCGGGCAAACTGGCCGGTAGGGTCGATAACGAAGGGCATTGCCTGGCCGTGCGACTGGAAGTAACGGCGGGTGAAGTTCTGCAGGTCTTCCTTGGATGCAATGGCGGTCTGGCTGGCGAAGACTGCGCGGCGATAGTCCTCGGCGGCCTGGAAGGAGACCTTGTCCTGAAGATAGCGGGCGGTGATGGCCGCGTCGAGGCTCCAGATGTGCATCCTGAGCGGAAAGTCATGGTGGAGCAGGGGAATCTTGTAGTGCTCTGCCGCGGCGCGAACGATGGGGAAGGCATGGGCGCAGGCAGGACATTCGAGATCTTCGAACTCAAAGATGGCGACGCGAGAACCCGCGGGCGCTCTGAGCATGGACGTGTCTTTGAAGGCTGTGCCCGTGTTCGGCGGGACCGAGGTTTGCGCAAATCCGGGAACGCAAAGGGGAAGCGCAATGAACAGGCTGGCGGCGTAGAGGGCAATGCGGTTCATGGATGTAAGACGCATAAGATTGTGTTAAGTATTTTAGCCGATGGCGGTTGGGGCCGGTAAAAGGACTTGCAATTCAGGTTTTAGATTTCGCAACTATCGGGCCGGGTGGGTAATCTAAACAAAGTGAACGTGAGAGGGTTTTCTGCGTAATTTTTCGACAAAGGCGAAGGTGTGGCCGCTGCTGGCGCTGTGCTGCACGCTGGTCGCGATCGCTGACGGCCAGAGCCGAAAGGCTGACCTTCCTTCCGCTCCCGAGCCTAATATTCTGTCCACGAAGCTGCCTGGAGGAGTCACCATTGACCGGGCCACGCCGGGTGCGCTGCCGTTGAGCCTTGATGAGGCCATCGATCGCGGAATGCAGCACAATCTGCAACTTCTGCTGGCGCGGCAGAATCAGCGCATGGTCCATGGACAGGTTTTGACAGTCGCGAATAATCTGTTGCCATCGATCACCGCGGAGGCCTACACGCGGACGCAGATGATCAATCTGGCGGCGATGGGCTTCAAGCCTCAGTCGCTGGGCCCGCTGCTCGATCAATTCGGCATCCCTCCGGGAGAGTTTTCGACGATTGTGAAGGTGGACACAACGGCGGCACGATTGAACGTGGATCAGCAACTCTTCAACGTTCCCGCCTATTACCTCTACCGCGCGGCGCAGAAGGCCGACACCGTCGCCTCGATGACGGCGTTGAACGCCGAGGGAAATGTGGTGCTGAACGTAGGCACACAGTATCTACTGGCGCTTGCAGATGCCTCGCAGATCGAGAATGCGAAGGAGCTGGCAAAGGCCGACGAACTGGTGTTGCAGCAGGCCACGGCCTCGCATGACGCTGGCGTGGGAACGAACCTCGATGTTTTGCGCGCGCGGGTGCAGCTACAGACGCAGCAGCAGACCGTAATCAATGCGGAGAACATCTTTGCCAAGGACAAGATCGCGCTGAACCGGCTGATCGGGCTGCCCGCGGAGCAGGAGTTGACGCTGACCGACAAGACTCCCTTTGCGGAGTTTGCGCAGCTTCCCCTCGACCAGGCCAAGGCAGTGGCCTATACGCGGCGCAAGGACCTGCTGAGCCTCGAGGCGCAGATGGAAGTCGCCGAGCGGACACAGAAAGCGGTGAAGTACGAGCGGCTGCCGACACTCTCCTTCGGCGGCCATTACGGCGTGCTGGGAGAGACGCAGGGACTCTATCACGGCGAGTTTTCCGCCATGGGAAGCTTGAAGATTCCGATCTTTCAGGAGGCGCGGCTGCGCGGCGAGCGTGAGGTCGCCGACGCCCAGTTGCAGGCTCTTCACCGACAGGTTACCTCGCTGAAGGTGACGATCGAGCAGCAGATTCGGAGCGCCATGCTCGATGTTCAATCATCGGAGCAACTGGTGAAAGTCGCGCAGAGCAACGTGGATCTGGCTACGCAGGTGCTGCAACAGGCGACGGACCGGTTTCAGGCGGGCGTCTCCGACAATCTTCCTGTAGTAGAGGCCCAGGCTTCGCTGGCAGACGCGCAGGCGAAGCTGGTGCAGACGCTCTATCAATACAATCAGTCCAAGCTGATGCTGGCGAGAAACACGGGCGTCGTGGAGACGCAGTACAAGCTTTACCTTGGGCGGTAGCGGCAAACGCCGCTTATTACCTATCGCCGAACATAGCCCCACGTCCTATCGCAAGTGTGAAAACATAAGACATGTCTGAGGGTGGCAGTATAGTCGAGTCGCGGGTAGCTGGTGGGGCGAGCGCCTTCCAGTCGCGGGACTTCCGGCTTTACCAGTCTGCGCGACTGATGTCCATCGTGGGAGGCGAAGCGCAGTCGGTCGCGGTGGCATGGCAGGTCTACGCAATCACCCATTCGGCGCTGGACCTCGGATTCACCGGGCTGGCGCTGTTTATGCCCGGCCTGTTCCTGATGCTGGCAGCAGGTCACGTCGCCGACCGATTCGACCGGCGAAAGATCATCCTGGTCTGCTACGGGTTGCAGGCGGTATGCACGGGTACGCTGCTCTGGCTATCACTGACGAAGACCTACATCTCCAATGGCCGGGTGTGGCCAATCTATGCCGTTCTAGTTGGAATCGGGATGGGCAGGGCGTTCAGCGGCCCGGCTGCAAGCGCGATGCTGCCCAGCCTGGTGCCAAAGGACCATTTCGTCAACGCGGTGACGTGGGGAGCCACGATCTACCAGGCTGCGAATATGGCCGGCCCGGCGATCGGCGGCCTGCTGTTCACGCTGCAGATGACGGGCGTGATGGAACGCTGGAACGGCGAGGCCATCGTCTATGCCTTCACCCTCGTGATGCTCATGGGCTTTCTGATTCTGGTCGGGATGATCCGGGCGAAGATGGACGGCTCGTCAAAGAAGGAGTTCAGTTCGAAGACGGTGCTGGCGGGCCTTGAATACGTGTGGCGGACCAAGTTGCTGCTGGGCTCGATCTCGCTGGACCTGTTCGCCGTGCTTCTGGGCGGAGCGGTGGCGCTGCTTCCGATCTTTGCCACGGACCTGCTTCACGCCGGACCGCGCGGACTGGGACTGCTTCGCGCCATGCCCGCGCTGGGGGCCATGACGGTTTCACTCATCATGATTATCAAGCCGATCAGGCGGCGGGCGGGATGGATGATGCTGGCGTGCGTCGGAATCTTCGGAGCGGCCACCGTAGTCTTCGGCGTTTCGAGAAGCATCTGGGTGAGCCTGATCGCGCTGGTCGTCGTAGGCGGCAGCGATATGGTGAGCGTAGTGATCCGCGGCAGCATCCTGCAGTTGGCTACGCCGCCCGAGATGCGCGGGCGCGTCAGCGCGGTGAACTGGCTGTTCGTCGGGGCATCGAATGAGTTTGGCGAATTTGAGAGCGGATTGACGGCGCACTGGTGGGGAGCAGTAAGGGCAGTTGTAGTCGGCGGCGTGGGAACGCTGATCGTGATGGGAGCAGCAGCGGCGCTGTTCCCCACCCTGCGAAACGCCGACGCCTTGACCGCCGAGTCGTTGATGCAGGCAAATCAGGAATTGAGTGTGGCCGAACCGGTCGATTGAGTGAGAAAGTATTGAGGTGGGAACTCCAGGGAGGGCAGCGAGATGGAGAACGGCAAAAAGGCGGCGATTGCAGCAACATTGATTCTGATAGTGGCGGTTGGCGTCCGTATTGGGATGATCTACCACCAGCGCAACGCTCCCGTGAAGCCTGTGCCTACCGCCGCGGACGAGAAGATCTCCGACGATGATCTCGTCTTCCTGAAGAAGAAGCGGCCGGACACGATGGCCGAGATCAGGACCCTGATCGGCACCAAGTTGTGGGTGTCGGCGGGCGGCCAGATGGACTACTACCCCTTCGCCGGTCACCGGGTGGCGTACGGCAAAAGCGCGGGCATCTTGCTGGGCGCGGAGCCGCTCATCGTCAAAGACGCGGTCGAGCAGGTCGCCCCGAAGAGCGCCACCTTCCGGATTCCCGGCGGCGACCGGCAGGTTTCGCTGGTCTTTACGCTTCCCCAATCGGCCGATGCGACGAAAGAATATGCCGTTCCGGTCGGCTATCGGGAGACCGGCCGGTACACCTTCTATACCGACGAGATCTTCTTCTACGACGATCCCCACGAGCTTTACAAGCACTGGGGACCGGAGATTTGGAAGGCCGTGGACTCGCACCAGGTGATTCTGGGGATGAACGAGCGCCAGGTACAGCTATCGCTCGGGCAGGTGAGCAAGAGCGTCAGCCAGGACTACGGCAACCGGATGGTGGTCTACGCCAATCTCGGCAAGCCGATGGCGGTCACCTTCGTCAACAATAAAGTCACGGCTTTCCGGCCCGATCAGGGCTTTTAGAGATTGCCCGGATTGGTTGACGTATCGAACCCAAAGTTCTATCCTCTTAGGTGAGCCACTGCGTGTGGGACCCAAGTGCAGCCGCTCCTCTGCTAGACGTAGTTCATTCCTGCCTGCCGAAGCTGTCACGGGGGATTTAGAACCAACCAGCGTCCCCCTCCGGAATGCTGATTGCTCCCGAAACGAGCGCCGCCATTAGATGGAATGGATTCTTGGATCCCGGAGTCCGCATTCACATGGTAGACGACCATAATCCTGAACACACCGAGAGCAAACCCCTGACCACCGAACTGGAAACCCTAGCGCCCGAAGCGACAGCGGCTCACGCCGAACTGTCTTCTGAATCCACCCCAACCCCGCAGCATGAGGCTGCCCCCGAAGCATCTTCGGAAACGACACCATCCCTTGAGCAGGCTGCGCAAACGACCAACGCCGCCGCTGAAGAGAGCGCCGAGTCCGGCCACGTAGCCACCGTAGCTGCCGAGGCAGACGACGACCTGAACTACGATGCCGCCGACTTCGCCGCCGCTCTGGCGAACTTCGACCGCGAGCAGGCAGCCGAGTCCGCCGCCGCGCAGAATCTTACGGCGGAAGAGGCGATCGTAACCGGCACCGTCCTGAAGGTAACGGATAAGCACGTAGTCGTCGATATCGGGCTCAAGTCGGAAGGTCTCATTCCGCTGGCGCAGGTGCTGGACATCAATGGCGTGTCCAAGTTCCAGGTTGGCGATGCGGTTGAGGTAGTGGTTGAGCGCGAAGAGGCCGAAGGCGGCTATCTCGTCAGCTACGAGAAGGCGCTGCGCCACAAGGTATGGGACACGCTGGAACTCGCGGCCAATGAGAAGACGCCGGTCAAGGGCATGGTCCTGAGCCGCGTCAAAGGCGGCTTGACCGTCGACATCGGCATCAAGGCATTTCTCCCGGGATCGCAGGTCGAGGTTCGCCCGGTCCGCAATCTGGACGGCTATATCGGCACGGAGATCGAAGTCCGCGTCATCAAGCTGAATAAGAAGCGCGGCAACGTCGTCATCAGCCGCAAGGAATTGCTTGAAGAGGACCAGAACGCCAAGAAGGCGGTCACACTGGCGACTCTTGAGGAAGGCAGCGTCCTCACCGGAACCGTCAAGAACCTGACCGACTATGGCGCGTTCGTGGATATGGGCGGCCTCGACGGCCTGCTCCATATCACCGACATGAGCTGGGGCCGGTTGACGCATCCGCGCGACCTGGTCAACGTCGGCGATGAGATTCAGGTCAAGGTGCTGAAGTTCGACAAGGACAAGCAGCGAGTTTCGCTGGGCTTCAAGCAGCTGACGCCCGACCCGTGGCTGGATGCAATCGAGCGCTACCCGATTGGGGCGCAGGTTCGCGGCCGTGTGCTCTCGGTCACCGACTACGGCGCGTTCGTCGAGCTGGAGCAGGGTATCGAAGGCCTGGTTCATGTCTCGGAGATGACCTGGTCGAAGCGGATGAAGCACCCGTCGAAGCTGGTGAAGCCGGGCGACGAAGTAGACACGATCATTCTGAGCGTGAACCCGAACGACCGCCGTATCTCGCTGGGCATGAAGCAGCTTCAGGAAAATCCCTGGGAGCAGTTGGAGGACAAGTATCCGATCGGCGCTGTGATCGAGGGCCGTGTTCGCAACCTCACCGACTTCGGCGCCTTCATCGAGATCGAAGACGGAATCGATGGCCTGGTGCATGTCTCGAACCTGAGCTGGACCAAGCGCATCAAGCATCCCTCGGAGGTCCTGAAGAAGGGGGAGAAGGTCAAGGCGATCGTTCTCGGCGTCGAGCCGGAGAACCGCCGCCTTTCGCTCGGCGTCAAGCAGCTTCAGCCGGATGTGTGGGACACGTTCTTCGCGCAGCACCGGGTTGGCGATGTCATCAAGGGCAAGATCCTGCGCACGGCGCAGTTTGGCGCCTTCGTTGAGATTGCCGAAGGGGTCGAGGGCCTGTGCCACGTCTCCGAAGCGGTCGACGCTCACCACCAGCCGATCGCCTTGGAAGTCGACTCCGAGCACGAGTTCAAGATCGTCAAGATGAACCAGGACGAGAAGAAGGTCGGACTTAGCATTCGGGCAGTGGGCGAAGAGGCCAGCCGCGCTGAGGTCGAGAGCTACAAAGAACGCGAAAAGTCTCCCAAGGGTTCTTCGGGGTCGTCGTCATCGTCGAGCAGCAGCACGACGCTGGGTGACCTTATCAACTGGAAGCGGTCTGAACGCGAGTAAGCTTCCCGCACAGGGAATAAATGTAGAAGGGCCGTCCTTAGTGGCGGCCCTTCTTTTTGTCGATTGGCCTGGAGATCGATGGCAGCGTTCTGCACGAATCGGAGGCGGAAAGCATCGGCCTCTCTCTTCTTTGAAATGCGCCCTCAATACTCTGCGCTCTGCTTGCAGCACGCGGGCTCTGCGAGGTCGACTGCAAAAAGAGAATTGGCAACAGCTTCCGCTGTTGCCAATTTGTAAAAACACGATAAAACGCGGTGTCTGGCGATTCGTTATGCTGATATGGATCGCAGGTTGGAGGGAGCATCCAGCTTCTTGGCCGGCACCATGGCCGATGCGCGCTTCATGATCTCGATCTCGGCCGGAGCAAAGAGCTCTGGGGCGATACCACCTACTGCAACGTAGCCAGGATCGTCGCCGAGAGCCATCGATATCTGGTTCCAGCGAAGGAAGGGCGACGTTGTGGGGAGAACGATGAGGCGACGCTTGGGCTCCGGGAAAGCGAAGTAAGCCGTCCAGACGCAGAGCGTGACGCACATGGCAAGACCATTGACCAAATTGAAGGTGGAATACATGTCGGCGTTATGTGAAAGCCATGCAGCTCGCACCAGATCCGTGGTCGCCAGGATACCAAGGCCCATGCTGATCCCAAACATTCTGCTCCGATAGGTGAGCCCCATAGGCCGGATCGCGAAGCAGACGAACAGGAGAAGACAGAGCGTGAGAACACTCGATGTCTGCTGAAGCTGAGAGACCAGACCGATCAAGAACTGTAAACCGGAATGATGCGGCGCTACAGCTACCCCGATGGAAACCGCCACAGAAATTGCTGCGACCCAACGAAAGATCAACATGCCAAGAGTCTGAAGCCCTTTCAAAGGCTCCATTGCCAGCTTGAAGATGCCGTAGATCACAAGAAGCGAAAGCGCAGCTTCTAATGCATACGATGACCAGTACACGAAAAAATAAATTCTGTATGCCAAATGCTCTTCAATAACATGCAAGTTGATGACGCTCAGGCAAACGACTTCAGAGAAAAGCCTGACGCTCAAGAACGCAACCAAATAGGCAAAGCTTCGCGCAACCTTGCTGCGCACAAGAAACCAGATCGCCATGGCGCAGAGAAGCGGTTCGAGATATGTAAAAAACGATACTAGCCACGCTTCACTCATCGATCAGTCCCCGTGTGACTAATAGAAGCCTAGCCTATTCCACGGGTGCACACAACACTTAAATCATCAAAACATGCATTATTTTGCAGAACTCAAGTGCCTAAAGAGATGTGACGTCCGGACTACCAGCCACCGCGGATGTTGCAGGCCTTGGGGTCATTGAGGGGGCAGGTAGGAGTCGGCAGGGCGCTGGCCTTGGAGACGACAACGGTGCTGGAGGCGTTGTTATTCGAGGAGGTGATCTGCGAGGAGGCTGCGGCACCGGTGAGGGCGAGGACGACGACGAAAGCGCGGACGATGTTCTTCATGATGTAATACTCCGTAAGTTATAGAATCAAAGTGCTATAGAGAGATGTGACGTCGGACTACCAGCCACCGCGGATGTTGCAGGCCTTGGGGTCATTGAGGGGGCAGGTGGGGGTCGGCAGGGCGCTGGCCTTGGAAATGACAACGGTGCTGGAGGCGTTGTTATTCGAGGAGGTGATCTGCGAGGAGGCTGCGGCACCGGTGAGGGCGAGGACGACGACGAAAGCGCGGACGATGTTCTTCATGATGTGATACCCCGGAAGTTGTATTTCTTTTCTGTCGATTTTGCTGGACAGATTCGATAGACTGAGCATAAGATCGAACTTGATATAAGTCCAATAGAATCAGCTATATAGCGAAATATAAAACTTCAGATGTGACTGATGTAACCAGGAGGAATTTGCTACTGCAAACAGTTGCAGCATTTCTTGCCGCAAAGCGGAAAAGAGCTTCTATTCCGCGCCCTCGATACAGAAGTTGTTTCCTAAATGGGAATTTTTGTATGAGTTGCGAGAGGTGGCATCGGAGGTGTCGCAGGCCTTGAATGTTCGCCTTTTCATCGCTTTACCCGGCTTATGCGCAAGGGCTTTGGCTTGACCATCGGAGCAGAAAAGTTGTAGACGACAGGGTGAGACGATTTTTTAGTCGCCTGATATGCACCCTGCACCGCACCCCATTGTTCCTCTTTATCCTCAGGACACCGATCAAGACCACATGGCCGACCAGCTCGCTTCCACATCCCGTCTCGAAGCCTTCTCCGACGGCGTGATTGCCGTCATCATCACCATCATGGTGCTGGAGTTGAAGGTGCCGCACGAGAACGGCGTCGCAGGATTTCGCAGCATCCTGCCGACACTGGCTATCTATTTCATTTCATTCAGCTTTACGGCGATCTATTGGCTGAACCACCATCACCTCGTCCACCGCATCGAGCAGACAGACCAGCGCATCCTCTATGCCAATCTGGCCTTCCTGTTCTGTCTCTCGCTGTTGCCGTTCTTTACCTCGTATGTGCTCGAAAAGGAGAGCGATGCCTTCTCCGTCGCGCTGTACGCCGCCTCCATGGTGATTACAGGGTTCAGCTTCCTGCTGCTTCGCCTGGCCATCGAGCACCGTCTCCGGATCGCCACCGCGCTGGAGCCGTTGGACACCGCCATTCAGCGCAAACATCTGCTCAGCCTCGCCTTTTACGGCCTTGCCATCCCCCTTGCCTACTTCCATCCCTCGCTGGCGCTGGCCGATATTGCCCTTGTCACGCTGATCTGGATCGTTCCGGCGGGTGGCACAAAGCCCTGTGACGAAGACTCCCGCTGAGTTGCACATTCGCAGTCGTGCTGGACTGTACCCATCCTTGTTGATCTTTATCTTTGCTACAGTGGCGGTAACGATTTCGAGGTGATCTCATGCTCCGCTTGCCTTGCTTTCCCACCGCCACCATCGTTCTAGCCTCAACCCTGCTTGCAGCTCCCATCGCCCGCTCGCAGGATCTTCAAGCGCTGACCACCGCCTCGCGAGAGCAACTCGACGTGGTCAAGGTTCTGCTGGCACAGCAGGCGGCGTGGAATCGGGGCGACATCGACGCCTTCGCCCAGAACTACAAGGACGCGCCGGACACCTATATGGTCACTCATGAGATATCAAAGGGCTTTGCCGGACTGGTCGAGGAGTATCGCCACGACTATCCCACCAAGGCGGCCATGGGAACGCTGACCTTCTCCGAGGTGGAGGCGCGGACGCTCGATGCGCGATTCGCCATCGTCCTCGGCAAATACCGCCTTGATCGCAGCAAAAAGGAGGGCGGTGCCGCCGAGGGGGTGTTCACGATGGTGCTCGAAAATACGGATAAGGGCTGGAAGATCATCCTCGACCACACCACCTGAGAGCCCGGTGAACCTGCAATTGCAGCGAATCAATCGCGCAGGCACAGGGCAAAACGAAATACAGGGTTCTCTCCACTACGCGGCGGACGGTAAAGCTATCCGCCGCTCCGGTCGAGATGACGTGCAATTTAAGTTAGGCTTACTTCGCCCAGGCCAGACCGTCTGCGCCCTTGCCGGCGACGATCACGTTCTCGACCTTCCAGCCCACCAGGTCGATGGCTGCGACCTGTCCCGTGGCCATCGAAGAGACATAGGCCACCTTGCCGTCCGGGCGGGCGAGAACCTCCTGCGGAGCCTTGGGCACCGCAATCGTCCGCACTACCTTGAGGCTCTTCAGGTCGACAACGGCAACCGCGTTTGCCTTCGGCATCGCCACCAGCAGCCAGCGACCGTCCCTCGTCGAAGCCGTACCGTAGCCCACCGCCGGCAGAGCGATCCAGCTCTTAACTTTATTAGTCGCCGTATCGATCACCGCCAGGCGGGGCTGCGTCTGGTCCGCCGTAAACACCATCGAGTCGTCGCGCGAGACCGAGATGCGCTGCGTCGTCTTCGAGATCGGGATCACGGCCAGGGTCTTATGCGCCTTCATATCGAGCACCGAAACCGTGCCCGGGCCGACGTTCGCCGTATAGCCGCGCGAGCCGTCGCTCGACAGCGCCAGCATGTGCGACTGCTCCTGCCCGGTCGGAATCGTGGCGACAATCTTCAGCGTCTTCGGATTGATGGCCGTCACCGTCTTGTCCAGTTCGGTCGTCACATAGAGCAAGCCGCTGTTCGGATCGAAGACCGGGCAATGCGGCCTGACCTCGTGACCAAAGTCGACCGTGCCCACGAGCTTGCGGCTGGCGAGATCGACGACCAGCATCGACCGGCCATTCAGTCCCGGATGGCCCACGCCGGTATTGCCGTAGATGGGGAAGTAGCCGGTCCGTCCATCCGGCGAGGCGGCAGCCTCATGCGCATGAAGCTCCGGGACGTTCTCGGGGATCGTCGCCACCTCGTGTCCGGTGACGGGATCGACGATGCTGATATTGCGGTCGACCTGATTGACGACCAGCAACGATGCCTTCGTTGCGGCACCCGCATGACTCTGGGCAAAACCGACTCCGGCAGACAACCCAAGGCAGACTCCGCCCACGACAAGACGCGATACGATCGAATTTCCCATAGGCCGCAAAGTATACCTTGTCGCAGGCACAACTTGGTAGAATCGGCGGCAAATGAAAGATTTTGAGAACCTCTCGTCCCTCCAGGCGGCACGCCTCCTCTCCCGTCGCCGTTTTCTCGCCACAACTGCCACTGCGGCCACCGCGGCATGGCTCACACCACGCGCGCTCTTTGCGCAACAGGCTCAGAGCCAGGAACAGGCCGAGCCCATCATGGTCGTCCAGGCGCGGATCGACGCGGCCACGGCGAAGATCACCACGCAGAAGCTGCGCGGCAACGTCAGCGTTTTAATCGGTTCGGGAGGCAACATCGCCGTCCTCCCCGGTCCCGGGGGCAAGCTGCTGGTCGACGCCGGCATCTCCACCTCAAAACCGCAGATCACCAAAGCCCTGGCGGCCATCAGCCCCGATCCCATCGAAGGCCTCATCAATACGCACTGGCACTACGACCACACCGACGGTAATGAGTGGATCCACGCCGCCGGAGCCACCATCGTCGCCCACGAGAAGACGCGCCGCCGCCTCAGCACACCGCAGGAGATCGCCATCTTCAACGCGCACTTCCCTCCCGCGCCCGCCGGTGCTCTGCCTACCAAGACCTTCACGACCGACGACAGTCTGAAGATCAACGGCAAGACCCTCATCCTCACCCACTACGATCCCGCCCACACCGACACCGACATCTCCGTGCACTTTGCCGACGCCGACATCCTGCACACGGGCGACACCTGGTTCAATGGAGCCTATCCGTTCATCGACTATTCGACCGGCGGCCATATCGACGGCATGATCCGCGCCAGCGTAAGTAATCTTGCAGTCGGCACCGATTCCACCATCCTTATTCCCGGCCACGGCCCGGTCGGCAACAAGCAGCAGCTCTCCGAGTCGCACGACATGCTGGTTGCCGTTCGCGAGAAGATCGCCGGCCTCAAAAAGCAGGGCAAATCCGTCGACGAGACCGTCGCCGAAAAGCCTACCGCGCAGTATGACGCCAAGTGGGGGAAAGGCTTCGTTACGCCGGAGATGTTTGTGCGGCTGGTGTATCAGGGGGTGTAGCGACAAGACATCCAGAAAGAAAAACAGGGCCGAGCATCACGCTCGGCCCTGTTTCCATTTGAAGCTGAAAAGCACAACGGCTCAGACCGTCATTACTTCTTTTTCTTTGGCCTTGAACAGATCCTCGATCCGCTTGATCTCGGCGTCGGTCAACTGCTGAACCTCTTCGGTGGCGCGCTTCTCGTCGTCGCCGGAGATTAATTTGTCCTTGGCTGCTTTCTTGATCTGGTCGTTGCCGTCGCGCCGGATGCCGCGGATCGCGGTTTTGTGGTCTTCGAGCGTCTTGTTCAACTGCTTGACCACCTCCCTGCGCCGCTCCTCGGTCATGGGAGGCACCGGCACCCGGATCACCTTGCCGTCGGTCATCGGGTTCAGTCCCGTGCCCGAGGTGCGAATCGCCTTCTCAATCGCCGAGACCATGCCCATGTCGTAGGGCTGCACCAGGATCAGCGTCGGCTCCGGCGTGCTGACCTGCCCCATCTGGGCGACCGGCGTGTCGGTGCCGTAGTAGTCCACCCGAATCTGGTCGAGCATATGCACATTCGCCCGACCCGTCCGCGCCGAGAGCAGGTTTGCCCGGAAGTCTTCCACCGTCTTTTCCATCCGCGCCCGCAACTCCTGATGGGTGCTCTTCAACGCCTCTATATTCGCCATCACCGATGCCATAGTCTCTCCATAAACGACGTCCTCTATCTTATTCGATTAGACGAGGCAATTGGGGTTTTCAGCGTGTGGCGCGATGGGGAATACACAGGGTGGGCCGCCCTAATTCATCTTCTCAATCGGAACCGTATCCGGAATCTTCATCTCGAACTGATCGTTATCCAGCTTCTGGTTCAGCGTCATCTTCGTGATGGTGACGGTGAGGCTGTACTGGTCAACAGGACGGGTGATGACGATCTTCGAAGGGAACGGAATATCCCCGTAGTTCTGGTAGTTGCTGTACGTCGCCCGGGTAACGATATCGCCGTTCTCGTCGTAGATGTCCTGCTGATACGGCAGCAGGTTGGTCCGGCTGATATGGATGACGCGGTGCGTGTGCGCGGTCTGCCCCTGGGGCTGGGACAGGATCTGGATGTCGTAGTCAGGCTCTTCGACCAGATCCTTCTTCCTCTTCGGATCCGCGACCAGCCGGATGTCGGAGGTAAGCGAGGCAATCTCGCTCGGCTCCGGGCCGCGGACCAGCAGAGAGTCGAAGAAGACGGCGGGCCGCAGATTTTCAAGACCGTTCTTCGACGGCTTCGTTACCTGGCTGGTGCCCTCCATGGCGCGGTTTCTGGGAGGAATCCAGAGCTTCCAGGTCTTGCCGTCGCTCACCATGTCCATCGCCTGGTTGCGCAGGACGGGAACCAGGAGGATCACGCGCAGGTCTTCGGGCTTGCGCAGAAAGATGTAGCCGCTGAAGCTGGGAGACTCGGTGACATGCCCTTGCAATGAGCTGCCGGTAGTCGCCGAGATCTCGACCGTAGCCTTCATCGTCTGGATAGCATTGAACTGGGCGTCGACCCCATGAATCAGCTGGTCGAGCGATGAACTGATCACCAGCTCGGCCAGGTGCGTCCTGGGGACGATGCGGGTGTGAGACATGCATCCGGTCAGCGCCGGAATCATGCCAATCAATCCCACTGCTAAGGCTTGTTTTATCCTCATGAGCACAAAGTTCAAGTATATCTATCTGTGGACGCACGTCGATCTATATGGGCCGCGCCCAGACAGGTGGGGTTAAGTTTCTAGATTCATCAGGTTGGATGATCGAAGAGCTCGTTCCGGTTCGCTAAATTTGACCGGAACGAGCTGGCAGTTCAGCGAACCCTCTGCTTTTGCGCCTCGCGGTACGCCTGCACCTGCTTCGAGTGCTGCTTCAGGTCGGTCGAGAAGCGGCTGTGACCGGCGGCGTCACTCACAAAATAAAGGTAGTCGGTCGTAGCCGGAGAGATGGCGGCCCGCAGCGAGGCGACGCCGGGATTGCAGATGGGACCGGGAGGCAGACCCGCATGTTTATAGGTGTTGTACGGCGAGCTGGATTGCAGGTCCGAAGCATAGATCGTTCCCCGCCAGCGGCCATCGAGCAGCGCCGCATAAATGACCGTGGGATCGGTGGCCAGCGGCATTCCATGCGCCAACCGGTTGACGAAGACGCCCGCCACCAGCGGACGCTCCGAATCCTGATTAACTTCTTTTTCGACCAGCGAGGCCATAATCACGGTCCGCTCGACATCGCCGCTCATCCCGAGCTGCGTACTGACCTGGCGGAAGCGCCGCACCATCGCCGCCAGCATCTGCACCGCGGAGGTGTGGCGGGAGAAGTGATAGGTGTCGGGGAAGAGGTAGCCTTCAAGCGACTGCGGTTTTACATCTGCCTGCGGAAGCCACGCGAGCAGTTCGGTGTGCTCCCGCTCCGCCGCCAGAAAATCGTCGCGCGACCCCAACCCGGCAGCGGCAACCGCCTGGGCGATGTCGAAGATGTTGTAGCCCTCCGGAATCTTCAACGCGACCACATAGATATCGCCTCGCACGATCCGGTGATAGACCTCGGCCATGGGCACGGCATGGTCGAAGCGGTACTCTCCGGCCTTGAGCTTGCCGCGCAGGAAAACATGCAGTAGATCGAAGCCGTAACGATTGCGAATGACGCCGCTCTTCTCCAACTGCACGGCCATGGCCGGCGTTCCGGTGCCGGGGGCGATATCCACAAACGTCTCCGCATTCGGCCCAAAAGGGACGTAGACCACATAGCCGACGGCGGCCGCGGCGATCAGAATCATCAACAGAAGTATTCCCAGAACCTTCAAACCGCGTCTCCATGACTAATAATGCCGAGCAATGGCGCTCCGACTATTCTACGGTGCAGCCACCCGCCTGCGGCACTACCCTTCCGCTCGATATCGTGAGAGCAAAACCGTAGGTAGACGTCGGGCGAATCGCTATTGAATGTCGATTCATTTCCGCGGCGCTCCGCCGGGGATACCCTTCAGGCGTCCCATTCAGGGCTGGCAGCATCGTATAATCAATCTTTCATCTCAAAACCGCTGCCGCGCACACGCTGCGAGCACACCAGCGATCGGAGGCTCTATGCCAGAACAAGTAAAGAAGAGGCTTGAAGAAGAGATCAAGCAGCTTGAATACGAGCTTACGACCGAGCTTCCCGCGGAGATCAAGAAGGCCGTCGCCCTCGGCGACCTGAGCGAGAACGCCGAATACCACATGGCCAAGCAGCGCCAGGTCTTCGTCAACGCGCGCCTCGGCCAGCTCAAGAAGCGGATGGGCGAGCTCGCCATGGTGAACCTCGTCAATATCCCGCGCGACAAGGTCGGCTTCGGCGCAACCGTCACCGTCTTCGACTCCAGCAAGAACGAGGAGATCCAGTACAAGCTGGTCACCAGTGAGGAGTCCGACGTGGCCCAGGGCCTGATCTCGACGACCTCGCCGATCGGACGCTCCCTGCTCGGCAAAAAAGTCGGCGATGTGGCCACCGTGGTCACGCCCAACGGCAACCGCGAGCTTGAGGTGCTCAAGCTCGCCACCATTCACGATACCGGCGAATAGCCGGCAATCCTGGCGATTCAACGGGTTGCATCGGTAAGTTGAAAACACCTTCGGCAGGTCCGGGCGGCCTGCCGAAGATTGCGATTGAGTACACCGCCTCGGGTGGTGTAAACAGAGAGCGGCAAAGAAGGGCGACCGCTTCGGAGGCAGTTTTTTGACCTGGACAAGTGCATTCGGCAAGGGCAGCGGCTGGTTGCTGCAAAAGATCGTCAATGGACTTGCCCTTACCCGCATCTCTCCCAATGCACTCACCTTCATCGGCCTGCTCATCAATATCGTCGCCGCGCTCTTCTTCGGCTTCGCGCGGGTCCGCAACGCCGACCGGATGTTCCTTTACGCCGGGCTTATCATTATTGGCGCCGGTATCTTCGACATGGTCGATGGCCGGGTGGCGCGGCAGACCAACCAGGTCTCCGTCTTCGGCGCATTCTTCGATTCCGTGATGGACCGCTACTCGGATGTGGCTATCTTCTTTGGTTTGCTGGTCTTCTACGCCCGCGGCAACCGGCTCTTCTATGTCGGGCTGGTCGCCTTCGTCATGACCGCCTGCGTCATGGTCAGCTATACGCGCGCGCGCGCCGAGGCGCTGATCGGAAGTTGCAAGGTCGGCTTCATGGAGCGGCCCGAGCGCATCGTCTGCGTCATTCTGGGAGCGTTGTTCAACCACTGGGGAGTCATGGCCGCCGCGCTCTGGGTGCTCGCCTTCTTCTCCACCATCACCGTGATCCACCGCATCCGGTACACCTACCTCGAAACCGAACGCAGAAAGCTGCTGCCTACGTCCTGACGTCCTGAGACGAGGCAACAGCCACGGATTTCCTGAATTTTCGACTGGTTTATTTGGCGGGAGCTACGAATTCCTTGGGCAGCGATCCGCCTTCGCCGAAGAAGAACTCGTTCATCTGCTCGATCAGGAACTCCTGCGCCTCGCGCGTCCAGGGCTGGAGGCGGTACTCGTTGAGCAGCATCTTCTGGCGCTCCACCCACTCACCCCAGGCCTTTTTTGAGACGTTCTTGTAGATCTTCTGGCCGAAGTCGGAGTCGAAGGGCGGCTCGTCCAGGCCTTCCAGCTCAGCCTTGTATTTAGTGCAAAAAACCATGTGTGCCATTGGGGTCGAATCTCCTTGGGAAGGTTTATTTTACGCGATCTCTTCGATACGGGCGGCGCGGCTTCAGCTCTTCTTTCGCTTGCCCTTCGACTTCTTATCGCGGGCGCGAACTTTGGCCTTCGGCTTGGTTTTGGATTTGGCCTTGCCCTTCGACTTCGGGGCGCTTCCGGCCCACGTCCCGGAAGCGGGACGTGGGGCACCCGGTTTTTGGGTGTCCCCTTCGGCGTCGAGCAGGGCGAACTGGAGGCGCTTCTGCTGGCGGTCGATGCGGTCGAGCAGAACATGAACGCGCTCTCCCATCCTGAAGACGCGGCCGTTGCGCGCGCCGACGATCTGGCGGTCGGTGTCGCGGAAGAAGTAGCGGTCGTCCGTGAGCGTCGCGATGGGGACAAGGCCTTCGATAAAAAGATCGTCCAGTTCGACGAAAAAGCCGTACTTGGTGCAGGAGAGGATGATGGCCTTGAAGTCTTCGCCGACGCGATTCTCCATGAAACGCATCTTCTTCCACTCGATCAACTCGCGCTCGGCGTCGTCGGCGCGGCGCTCGGCCTGGCTGGATTCGGTGGCGATGGCGGCGATCTCGGACTCGGGAATGGGGGGAAGAAGATTCGTGTCTCCCACCCATCGCGATGAGGCTGCGATGGATGGGGCACCCGGGGATTTGCGGCCGGGTGAGGAAGACAAATACGGGGCTCCTTCGCTGCGCTCAGGATGACGGTGGAGAGCGGAGGTTGACTGAGCACCCGGTTTTTTACCCGGAGCGGCGGTCATCTCGTGCCAGGGCTGGGGCTCGGTGCTGAGGATGGCCGCGCCGTGAGGGTCCGCGCCGGATTGCAGCAGGTCGCGCAGCAGGCGATGAACGATGAGGTCGGGATAGCGCCGGATCGGCGAGGTGAAGTGCGTGTAGCTGGGCGAGGCCAGCGCGAAGTGGCCGACGTTCTGCTCGCTGTAGCGGGCCTGCTTGAGCGAGCGCAGCATCAGGTAGGCGAGAATGCGCTCTTCGGGCTTGCCCGCGATCTTCGCCGTCAGGCGCTGGTACATGCGTGGCGTGACCGGAATGGATTCGGGAACCTCGTGAGTTTTGGCGGTGCGGTCGTTACGGCCGGCGCTGCGCGTGGCTCGCCGGTCGGACTTCATCTGCATGCGCTTGACCGGCAGGCTGCTGAAGCCGAGCGAGTAGCCGAACTGGCTGGCCGTCTCCTCGAAGTCGACGATGCGTTTGGGGTCGGGCATCTCATGGATGCGGTAGATGCCGGGGACGCCCTGCGCTTCAATCCAATGCGCCACGCACTCGTTGGCCGAGAGCATGAACTCTTCGATCAGCCGGTGCGCCCAGCCGCGCTCGGAGCGCACGATGGCCACCATGTCGCCGTCCGGGTCGAACTGGATGACCGGCTCGGGCAGGTCGAAGTCGATGGAGCCGCGGCGATGGCGCTTGGCGTTGAGTTCGAGCGCGAGCCGGTGCATCTGCTCGAACTCCGGCACCAGCGCGGCAAACTCGGCACGAACGGCGTCGTCGCCGTCGAGGATGGCCTGGACCTGCGTGTAGGTCATGCGCCGCGCGCTACGGATCAGGCCCTCGCACAGCTCATAGCCGAGGACTTCGCCCTGGGCGTCGATCTCCATGAGGCAGCTCAGGACGAAGCGGTCCTCGTCGGGCCGCAGGCTGCACGCGCCGCTCGAAAGCTCCTGCGGCAGCATGGGGATGGCGCGGTCGGGAAAATAGACCGAGGTGCCGCGCAGGCGCGCTTCGAGGTCGAGCGCCGTTCCGGGGCGGACGTAGTGGCTGACATCGGCGATGTGCACCTGGAGCTGTAGATTGCCGTTCGCAAGCGGCTGGACGAAGACGGCGTCGTCGAAGTCGCGGGCGCTTTCGCCATCGATGGTGACGATGCCAAGGCCGCGGAAGTCGCGGCGGGTGCCGGGGGAAGTTGCGGGTTTAGTGGAAACCCAGGTCCCAGAATCGGGACCTGGGGCACCCGGTTTCATGGTGGGGTTTAATGTTGGGAGCAACTCGATGGGCTCGGCGGAGGCGGCAGTCGCTTCGGCGAGCACATTGTCCGGAAAGGTGTGAGGAAGGTGGTGCTTGCGGATGACGATCTCGACATCGACCCCAAAGGCGTCGGGCGGCCCCAGCACTTCGAGGATGCGGCCGCGGGCCGGACGCCCGGAGGTGGGAAAGTCGGTGATCTCGATATCGACGGCAAGCCCTTCGAGCGGCTGGCGCGGGTCCAGATCCTCCGACCAGTGTCTCTGCTGCGCCTGCGCCTCCTCGCCCATCACGCGATGCGGCGTCTCGGTCGGCGTCGCCGGAAGTTCAGCGCCCTCCGGAATAAGGATGGCCTGCGTCATGCGCTCGTCGAGCGGGGTGACGTAGTCGCCGTTGACAAACGGGGTGTGCTCCCATGCGTTCACGCGTCCGCGTGACTGCGCATAGTGGAAGATGCCGACGACCGTCGGATTACGGCGCGTCAGCACGCGGGCAACACGGCCTGAGCGCCTGGGCTTGCCATCTAACCCCGGGCGACCCGGCGGCGCTTCGTCCACCAGGACTTCATCGCCCTGCATGGCTCCGTTCAGCTCGTCGGGTGGGATGAAGAGATCGTCTTCGCGGCTGGTGCTCTGGTTGGGACGGACGAAGGCGTAGCCGTCGCGGTGCAGATCGATCCTGCCGGCGACCAGGTGATCGCGAGTGGCGCGATGCCCTATGGACTGATCGCCGTTGCGTGATGGACGGGCCGTCTTCTCCGGCACGGCGACTGGCAGGCTCCACTGCTCTGCGTCGATCTTGACCAGCTCTCCGCGGGCAGTGATACGGGCAAGCTGCTCCAGCAGCAGGCGGCGCTCGCGGCCTCCGCCCAAGCCAAACTCGCGGATAAGCTGCTTGTATCCCGCACGATGACCGGGTGAGCGCTCGATCCGCCCAATCAGTTCACGATCTGTTCGAGGGTAAGGTGTCCTGGCCATCTGATTTTTAGGATATAGGACGGCCGCTTACTTCTTCGGCTTCGACATCTCCGCCGCCTGCTCAAGCGTGGTGCCTACGGGTACCTGGGTAAACTCCGTCTGCACCTCGTCCTGCTGCTGGCCGATGTTTTTAAACAGGAGAGCCTTGCCGACGATATGCACATGCGTCTCGGTGATCTGCCACAGCCCCGGCTTCAGCTCGCGCCGTTCCACGCGAAAGGTACCACCCTGTTTCAACCGTCCCAGCAGTCCCCAGCCGAAGGTCACATCGCGCGTCAGCTTGCCGCTGATGGTCTTGATGCGATGTTGTTTCTTATCGACCACCAGTTCGCCCGCCATCGCGCTGAGCACACGCGACTGCATGTTAGGAGGACTGAAGTCGGGGTTGGGAGCGAAGGACAGCGTGATCGCGTCTCCATTGTCGTTGGCGACCTTCCACGTAAACGCGGTCGGCAGCATGTCGAGCAGCTCCGCGGCGCTCTTGTCGTCCGACGCTCCATCCTTCTTCTGCTTCGCCAGCTTCTCCGGGCTATGAATAAAACTCTGAATGCGGGCCTCTTCCGCCTGCGCTTCGGCAGCGGTCAAAGACTGGCCGTTCTTCTCGACCAGGCGCTTGACCGAACCCTCTGCGGTCTGCACCACGATGGAGGTCTTCCTCTCGATGTGCTGCTCATCGCGATATCGCCACAAGCTGTGGTCGTTACGGGCGGCGGCCAGCTCCGTGGTGACCGCCGTCTGCACGATCTGATTGGTGTCCTCCGCGTGAAGCGGCAGAGCAACAAAGAGAACCAGGACAGCGCAGCAGGCGAAGAACTTGGAGCAGGTCGAAATACGCATAGCAGTAGGATGCCATCCTTTCACGCAGGTTTGTGCCGGAATTGCGCTTTGGCTCGTAACTAACTCATTGCGTCACAGTTACAGCCTTGGCTCGTTTCCCCAGCCGAAGCGTGAGTCTCGCAGGCAGCGCCTCAAGCGTCAGCATGGCGTCGCGATGAACCTCGGTGCCGACACGGACCGCGCCCTCGCCCAGCTTGCGCGTCGCCTCGCTGGCGGAAGCGGCAAGCCCGGCCTGCGCCAGCAGCTTCGACATCCGCACCGTGTTCGATGCGGTCCCAGCGACGGCAGCGTAGCTCACGGCAACCTCTTCGAGATCGTCCGCGACGGCGCGCTGCTGAAACTGCTTTGCCCAGTTCTCCGCCGCCGAGTCCGCCTCCGCCGCCGAATGAAAATCGGCGGTGATGGCGTGGGCGAGATTCTTCTTCGCCTGCATCGGATGCAGACTGCCGCCGTCGACCTCGGCACGCATCTGCGCAATCTCCGACTGGCGGAGATCGGTGAGCAGCGTCCAGTACTTCCACATCAGCTCGTCGGAGATCGACATCAGCTTGCCATACATCTCGGAGGCGGGCTCGTGGATGCCGATGGCGTTGTTGAGCGACTTTGACATCTTCTGCACGCCGTCCAGGCCTTCGAGGATCGGCACCATCAGCGCAATCTGCTGTGGCTGGCCCTCCTTGCGCTGGAGTTCACGGCCCATCAACAGGTTGAACTTCTGGTCCGTTCCTCCCAGTTCCACATCCGCGTGCAGCATGACCGAATCGTACCCTTGAGCCAGCGGATACAGCAGTTCGTGGATAGAGATATCTTGTTCAGCCCTGAACCGTGTCAGAAAATCCTTTCGATCCAGCATCTGGGACAGCGTTACCTTGGCCGACAGACCGATCAGTCCCGCATACCCCAGCTTGTCGAGCCACTCGGAGTTATAGCGGACCTCGGTCTTCGCGGGGTCGAGAATCTTGAACACCTGCTCCTTGTACGTCTCGGCGTTAACGGAGATCTGCTCGGGCGTCAGCGGCTTGCGGGTGACGTTGCGGCCGGTGGGGTCGCCGATCAAGGCGGTCGAGTCGCCGATCAGAAAGATGACCGTATGCCCAAGCTGCTGGAAGTGCCGCAGCTTGCGGATGAGCACGGTGTGACCAAGGTGCAGGTCGGGAGCCGTGGGATCGAAGCCCGCCTTGATGCGCATCGGCTTGCCCGAGGCGATGGACTGCCGGATGCGCTCCTTGAGAGCGTCCAGAGGGATGATCTCGGCAGCGCCCTTGGTGATGAGGTCAAGCTGGTCTTCAAGCGACGGGAACGCACTAAGCAATTGTGACAAAATCATTCCTTAAATTAAATCTGAGCTTTGATCTGAATTATTTACCCTTTGATCTTCCAATCAAAGAGTCGAGCTTCCGCTCAATCTCTTCAAGTCGGTCATCGGTATCTCTTAAAGGAGCATTTGGCTGTGATTGTAAAAAATGCGTCGCGCCCTTCAACTTTTCCCTGCGCGAATTAAGTCGGGGATCGATCACTACGATCAAGAGTGCCTCTAAAGTCTCAATTAAAGCCTCTGCATCAGATATTTTTACGCTTTTTTGAAGTTCATCTTCGATTCCAAACCAAGAAAAGCTATCCCACCTAGGACCTTTGCGTCGTGAATCTCTGTGAAGTTGGAGCCGTCGTCCTATCGATTGCTTGAAAGCTTTGCCCACATAGACTGGTAAGTATTCTTTATAGAGGACATATACCCCTTTTTCATTCCAGACATTTATGTCTAAAGATTTTTTACTTTTGCTTTCCTTACCAAGTAAACACTTGCCCCTCCTCCAATTCACTAAATCAGGGTTCCAAAATTCTCCGTATCGGCGAATCAGAGTCGGAACTCTTCCAGAATCTTCATCCATCTCTTCCATTCTCATTCCTCGACCTCTTCTTAGAATAATTTCACAGTGACCGAGGCTGTTGAATATCGTTCTTTGTCGGCCGCTCCCGGGGAGGCCTTCCGGGGAAGGCGAAATACAGAAATCCCTCCGCTACGGCAGCAAACTGCGCATCCTTCGGAGATGACGTTTCTGGAGGCGATGGACGGAGGATCGATGGGAATCCAGATTTTTACTTTTGATCTCCGCCGTTGCTGCGCAAATCCTCGTCCGCCGCCTTCTATACTTTTCCCCATGGACGTCGAACGCATTCGCGCCTTCCTCCTCTCGCTTCCTCACGTGGTCGAAACCGAACAGTTCGGCGGCCTCGTCTTCTGGGTCGGCGACAAGGCTCTCGGCGGCAAGATGTTCGCCATGGTCAAGCTCGAACAGGACAGCGGTCGGCCGCGCGTCATCTCCTACCCGGCCGGGGCCGAGCGCTATCCCGATCTGCTGGAGATCGACGGCATTTACCCCGCGCCCTATGTCGCCCGCATCTTCTGGGTGGCGGCGGAGCGCTGGAGCGTCTTCCGCACGCCGGAGTGGGAGGAGCAGCTTCGGACGGCCCACGAGCTGACCTTTGCGAAGCTTCCGCCCAAGGTGCGGACGGCGCTGGCTTTACCGGCGGCGAAGCAAAAGCGGCTGATCGCGGAATATAGAAAGGCCGACCGCAGAAAATCGCTTGCTTCACGGTAGGCACCCGGCAGGACGAATGCTATCCTGTGGGCGAAGGAAAAACGAATGTTGATCGCACTGCTTGTTGTCGAGATCGTTACTCTGCTGGCCATCGTCTTTCTGCTGCTGCGCAGGCAGCAGGGACCGGACGCCCGGCTGGGGCAGGTGCCCGACCAGCTCACGCGGCTCGATGCCCGCAACGCGGCGCTCGATGACCATATCCGCGGCGCTTTCGCGCAGATGCGCACCGACATTGCTTCTGAGGCCCAGCGAACGCGCGAGGCCAGCGAAACCGCCTTTGCCGCGCTGCGCATAGAGATTACCGGCAGCATCGCCACGCTGGGGCAGACGCTCCAGACCGGGCTGGCCGGATTTCGCAGCGACAACAAGACCTCCGACGACCAGCTCCGCAGCGCCGTGCAGAGCCAGATGGACGGCATCACGCAGCGCATCGCTGCCTTTACAGCGGAGACGAATCTTCAGCACACCAACCTGCGCGAGTCGCTCAACGCCAAGCTCGGGGAGTTGATGGCGAGCAATACCGGCCTGCAGAACCAGCTTCGCACCGCCGTCGAAGAGCGCCTCGGCAAGCTGAACGAGGACAACTCCAAGGAACTCGAAAAGATGCGCCAGACGGTCGACGAGAAGCTCAACGCCACCCTGCAGACGCGGCTTACGGAGAGCTTTGGCCAGGTGACCGACCAGCTCAACAAGGTGCATACCGGGCTGGGCGAGATGACCAAGCTCTCGGACGGCGTCAACGACCTGAGCCGTATCTTCACCAACGTCAAGGCTCGCGGCGGCTTTGCCGAAGTGCAGCTTGGCATGTTGCTCGAACAGATGCTCGCGCCCAGCCAGTTCATCCGCAACGCCAAGGTCAAGGAGGGCACGCAGGAGGTGGTCGAGTTTGCCGTGCGTTTCCCCGGCCATGCAGGCGAGACGCTGCTGCCGATCGACGCCAAGTTTCCGCGCGAGGACTGGGAGCGGCTCGAAAACGCCTACGAGAGCAACGTCCCGGAGAATGTCCTCGCCGCCAGCAAGGCCTTCGAGGCCGCGATCCGCACCGAGGGCGAGCGCATCTGCAAGAAGTACATCAACCCGCCGGTCACCACGCCCCACGCCATCATGTTTCTTCCGACCGAGGGCCTGTACGCCGAGGTGATGCGGCGCGACGCGTTGCAGGCGGAGATTCAGTCCCGGTGCCACGTCACCATCGCCGGGCCGAGCACCCTCTCCGCCATTCTCACCAGCTTTCAGATGGGCTTCCAGATGCTTGCCATTCAGGAGAAAGGCGATGAGGTGTGGAAGGTGCTGGAGGGCACAAAGCGCGAGTTCAACACCTTTGAGACCCTGATGAACAGGATGGAGACCCAGGTGGGCACGGTGCAAAATACCATTCAGAAGCTCGGCGTTCGCACCCGCGCCATCAACCGTACCCTGCGCGAAGTAGGCGAGTTAGACGCGGGAGCGGCCGCGGCGAACCTGATCGGCATCGAAGAAAGCAACGGAATCGCGCCGCTGCTTGCCGCATCCGCTCATGATGAACATGAATGAATAAGGGTATTGGATCGGAATAGCCCCGTCACACGAGGCCTGGTTTGCTTTACACTCTCCTAGGCGCTCAGTATTCTTGAGCATAGCTGTGTTGACTACGCGCATGGGCACCGGATTTTTGATTGCAGACGTAAACAGGAGAAACAAATGGCCGCAGTAGATGAAAAAGTAAAGCAGATCATCGTCGAGCAACTTCAGGTGGATGAAGCAGAAGTCACCCCGGGCGCAAGCTTCCAGGAAGATCTTGGAGCCGACTCCCTCGACGTCGTCGAGCTTGTGATGCAGTTCGAGGAAGCCTTTGACATCCAGATCCCGGACGAAGACGCCGAGAAGATCAAGACCGTCAAGGACGCCATCGACTACATCGAAAAGAACCAGAAGGCGGCCAAGTAAACAATGATGGAGCGTCGCGTCGTCGTCACAGGCCTGGGCCTCGTCTGCGGGGTCGGCAAGACCGCGCCCGAGGTGTGGGCGGGCCTGCTCGCGGGCAAAAGCGGCATGGCCGAGATCAAGGCATTCGATCTTACCGGCCATCCCGTCCGTTTTGCGGCCGAGGTCAAGGACTTCGACCCGCTCCAGTTCATCGATAAGAAAGAGGCCCGCAAGATGGGCCGCTTCATCCACTTTGCCCTGGCTGCCTCGGACGAGGCGATGAAGCACTCCGGCCTGGTCATCGACGAGAGCAACCGCGATCATGTCGGCGTCCACATCGGCTCCGGCATCGGCGGCTTCGACGTCATCGAGCGCGAACACTCGGCCATGCTGGCCGGCGGTCCGCGCAAGATCTCGCCGTTCTTTATCCCCGGCTCCATCGTGAACCTCGCCGCCGGCCACGTCTCCATCCGTTACGGAGCGCGCGGGCCGAACGAGGCCACGGCTACCGCCTGCACCACCAGCGCGCACTCCATCGGCGACGCCTTCCGCATCATTCAGCGCGGCGACGCCGACGCCATGATCGCCGGGGGCACCGAGGCCGCCATCACTCCCATGGGAGTCGGCGGGTTCGCCGCCATGAAGGCGCTGTCGACGCGCAACGATGACCCCGAGCACGCCTGCCGTCCCTTCGACAAGGACCGCGACGGCTTCGTCGTCGGCGAAGGCGCGGGCATCCTTATCCTCGAAGAGCTGGAGTTCGCCAAGGCCCGCGGCGCGAAGATTCTTGCCGAGATCATCGGCTACGGCATGTCCGCCGACGCCTTCCACATGACCGGCATGGCACCCGAGGGCGAAGGCTGCTACCGCTCCATGAACCACGCCCTCAGGGTCGCGGGCATCTCGCCCGACCAGATCGACTACGTCAACGCCCACGCCACCAGCACGCCGCTGGGAGACGCGCTGGAGTCGCAGGCCATCGAGAATGTCTTCGGCGAGCGCGCCAAGGATCACACTTTGCTGGTCAGTTCCACCAAGTCGATGACCGGCCACCTGCTCGGCGGCGCGGGCGGACTTGAGGCGGGCATCACCATCCTCGCCATGCAGAACCAGACCGCTCCGCCGACCATGAACCTGGTCGAGGCCGATCCGCAGTGCCGCCTCAACTACGTGCCCAACAAGCCGCAACCGGCGAAGATCGACTACGCATTGTCGAACTCCTTCGGCTTCGGCGGCACCAACGGCTCGCTCGTCTTCAAGCGCTGGACCGAATAACCATCTGGAAATCAGCAATATAAAGGGAGTGGCCGCGATGGCCGCTCCTTTTGCCGTTAAGTTAAGTCGCCTTCAAGTCCCCGGCATCACCACAGGGAGTTCTGAAAAAGATTTGACAACCCTGAATCGTTTGCCTTATTTAACTTATCTGTTATTTATCAAGGAAGTTAATTACATAATGCCGACCGACCCCCTCAGCACGACCTTCGCCGCACTCGCCGATCCCACCCGCCGCGCTATCCTCGCGCGGCTCGCCCTCGGCGAAACCTCCGTCAATCAGCTCGCCGAGCCGTTTGAGATCAGCCTTCCCGCCGTCTCCCGCCATCTCAAGGTACTCGAACGGGCGGGCCTCATCTCGCGCACCCGCGAGGCCCAATGGCGTCCCTGCAAGCTGAATCCCACCCAGTTGAAGACCGCCGCCGAGTGGCTCGACTACTACCGCAAGTTCTGGGAAGAGAGCTTCGACCGGCTCGACGACTACCTCCGGAACCTGCAAGCCTCGCAAGCCAAAACCAAGCTCAAAGCCGAACCCAAGGAGAAGCACCATGCCCGCAACAGCCCCCGCACGCACTAACCATCAGGCTACCGTTCCAGGCAGCCGCGAACTCACATTCACCCGCGACTTCAACGCGCCGCGCGACCTCGTCTTCCGCCTCTGGACCGACGCCGAGCACATCTCCAACTGGTGGGGACCCAACGGCTTCACCACCACCACGTATCGAATGGATGTCCGCCCCGGCGGCCTCTGGCGCTTCACCATGCACGGCCCCGACGGAACCGACTACGCCAACAGCATCGTCTATCGCGAGATCGTCGAACCGGAATACATGACGTACGATCACTACGCGGGCGACGAGACCGCGCCTCCGCACTTTCACGCGACCGTCACCTTCACCAGCACCGAGGGCAAGACTCGGGTCACCCTGAACCTGCTCTTTCCGTCTGAGGAAGAGTTCAACATTGCCCGCGCCCACGGAGCCATCGAAGGCGGCCAACAGACGCTTGCCCGCTTCGAGCAGCAGCTTGCCAGGTCGCTCGCAGCGGAGCCCGTGCTTTACGATCTTTCCATTACCCGCGTCTTCGATGCACCCCGCGCACTCGTCTACGAGGCCTTCAGCAATCCTGAGCACTCTAAAAAATGGATGGGCCCTCGCGGCTTCACCGCCACCCACTTCGAGCAGGACGCGCGCCCCGGAGGCACGTGGCGCGCCTGCCTTCACCAGACCGGTGAGTGGGGAGGCCAGACCTACCCCGACCTCTGGCAGGGCGGCGTCTTCAAAGAGATCGTGCCGCCCGAGCGCATCGTGTATACCTTCGCCTGGGAGGGACAGGGCGGCCAATCGACCCGCGAAACGCTCATCACCCTCCGCTTCACCGAGGTCGAGGGCAACCGCACTCGAATGGACTTCCACCAGGCATTCTTCGATTCCCTCGGCGAGCGCGACGGCCACAATACCGGCTGGAACAGCAGCTTCGACCGCCTGAACGATTACGTCAAGGAGAACAGCCGGCAGCTCGCGACGCTCTGATGGCGGCAGGCCGCACCGTCCGGCATGTTGCGACGGTGCGGCCTGCGGCGGAGTTGCAGGATCAGGAAGCTATTGAATTGCGGTTGCCAGCGTGCTGGCTTCGCTGTGGCGGTGCGTAGCGACATCGCGCTTGGGCGTGACAGACGGCGGCAGGTACTTTTTGTACACGCTGATGTGGAAGCAGGCCTGCTGGAATTCCTCCTCCACGTCGATCTTGCCCTCCTGAATCAGAGGGAGAAGGTAGCCGCGCATCCAGGCGACCTCTGTCCGCGAGAGGCCGTGCTTGGCGATGTCGATGGCCTGTCCGGTGAGATGAGGCGACGCGGTATCGCCTTCCGCCGGCGCGGCATTGCCATTGACCCGTATCAGCCGCTGTTGGAACTCGACCGTGCGCACGGCGGAGTTGACCTGGAGCGGGGTGTGGAAGCGAGCATAGTGAGCGCGCGCCATGTTGGCGAGAAAGCGTGCCGTCCAGGGACGGCAGTAGCGGCGATCCGCGGGCAGGCGGTCATCGACCTGTAGGCTGTAGTTGACGGGCAGCGGAACCAGCATCCGCTTGTCGCGCATGTCGAGCAGGTCTGCCTTGTTCTGGATGCGGTCGAGTCCCTCGCGGTCGGCGACCTCGTTCTGGCGCACGAGGATCTCATGAGATCCCTTGAGAGGCGGGGGCACAATCAGGCGGCCGCGCTTGTTGTAGAGCGTGGGTAGAACAGCCGGAATCGCCGCCTCTTCTACTCCGCTGTGCGAACCGCTCGCCTTCTGCGTGGCGGCAGGTTCAGCGGCGCGCGGCGCAGTCTCCTTTTCGCCGGCAGCTTTGAGGAAATCTGCGGATTTGGCCTTGCGATGCGCGGTTGCAGATACGCTGCGCCGCCGCACGGCAGACCGGCGCCTCACAGCTTTCGTCTTTCGAGTCACGGGACGCCGCGTTTTGGAATGCGAGCGAACCCGGGCGGCGCGTGCGGTTGTCGATCTCTTCGAACGATGGGCAGAGGTCTTCCGGACCTTCGCCGTTGCCTTCTTGTGCGTGTGCGCAACAGCCGTTGCCTTGCGGGCATGGCGATGCGCAGTCGTGGCAAGGAGGGTGGCAGGTAGCAGAAACAGGACTGCAAGCGCCAGAAAGGCCGGAAGTGGAGCGTTCAACCGCATCATGTTTTGAGAGGCGCGGAACGCCAGAGCAATTCCTACCTTAGAGAGTCTTCAGGGAAAGTATAAGTAATCAGGTGGGTTCCGTATACTAGTCGGTAAACAGGGGCAAGGATCAATGAGGAGGCTGGCGGTTCTGGGAGCGATGAGTCTGGCTTTACTGGTGTGGGGATGCGAAGCCGGACCCGAGGACAACCAGCCGCCGCGAACCGACTACTACTCCACCACGGTGCAGCCGATCTTCCGCAAGAACTGCTATCGCTGCCATGGAGGGATGAACCATCGCGGCGGCCTGAGCCTGGCCACGCGGGCCGGCGTTCTGAAGGGCGGCGATAAAGGCCGGGTGGTGATTCCGGGCGATCCGGCCAACAGCACGCTGGTCGAGTCGATCCGGCACGAGGGACAGGACAAGAACCCGAAGGTGAAGCCGATGCCGTCGAAGGGGCGCAAGCTCTCCGACGCCGACATCGCCATCGTGGAAGGGTGGGTGAAGGCCGGGGCGATCATGCCGGAACACGTGCCCAAGCCGTAGGGCTGGCGCTTCCAGTCAATGGCATCAACAGGCAATGGCGAAATACAGGGGTCTCTCCGCTGCGGCGGCAAAAAGCGCCGCCTTCGGTCGAGATGACGTTCGTTTGGGGACTGATCGAGAGAAGGTCGTTGGTGGGCCGAGGAAAAAGTCACGTCATCTCGACCGAAGCGCAGCGCAGTGGAGAGACCCCCGTAATTTTGCCTTGACTCCCTCGTCCATCCATCTCGCATGAACAAGACACTCATCTCGGGATTCCCATCAACAGGGAAAATGAACTAAATCTTCTGTACCCGATGCACGTCCCGCACGCCGGGAACCTTGCGCAGGTTCTGCACCAGTTTATTGAGGTGCCGCACGTCCACCGTCTCCACTACGAAGTCCACGACCATCGCGCCCTCGGGCGTGGGCTTGGTATCGACACTGCGAATGTTCGTCCCATCGTCCGCGATGATCGCCGTGAACTCCTTCAATAGCCCGGGACGGTCGTCGCAGAGTACCGTCAGCTTCACCGGATAGGTCTGTGCCTTGACCGCTCCCGGCTCGTGCGGCGACGGCGCCCACTCCACCTGAATCCGTCGGTCCGACTCGTACAGCAGATTCTGCACGTTCGGACAGCTTCGCGCATGTACCGCCACGCCCTTGCCCCGCGTGACGTAGCCGATGATCTCTTCCCCACGAATCGGGTTACAACAGCGTGCCCGGTAGACCAGCAGGTCGTCCTTGCCCTCCACCTGCAGCGAGTCGGAACCCTTGCCGAAGAAGACCTTCTTCACGGCGTCCGACATCTGCCCCACGGCGTGGCCGACGACACCCTCCGCCGGGGGAGGCTCGACGGCCATCGTCGATCCCGGCTCCAGCTTGTTGAGCACCTGCCGCGCCGAGAACTTGCCGAAGCCGATGCCGGCGAGCAGCTCCGCCTGCGTCCCCAGGCCATACTCGCCGGCGACCTTGTCGAAGTCCGCTTCGACAAATTTGGCCAGCGACAGCTTGTACTTCCGCGCCTCGCGCTCCAGCAGCTTTCTGCCCACCTCGATCGCGCGCACCCGCTGCTGCTCGTTGAGCCAGTGCTTGATCTTGTTGCGCGCCCGCGAGCTTCGCGTAAAGCTGAGCCAGTCGCGGCTCGGAGCATGTCCCGTTTGCGTCGAGATCTCGACGATGTCGCCGTTGCGCAGCCGCGTCCGCAGCGGAACGATGCGGCCATTGACCCTGGCGCCGATGGTCGCGTTGCCGACCTCGGTGTGGATGGCATAGGCGAAGTCCACCGGGCTCGAATCCTTGGGCAACACCACCACCTTGCCCTTGGGCGTGAAGGTGTAGACCTCCTCCGGGTACAGGTCGATCTTCAGCGTCGACATGAACTCGTTGGGATCGGGCATCTCGCGCTGCCATTCCATCAACTGCCGCATCCACGCCAGCCGCTGCTCGTCCTTCGACGTCACATTGTCGGAGGCCTTGTACTTCCAGTGCGCGGCGATGCCCTCCTCGGCGACGCGATGCATCTCCTCGGTGCGAATCTGCACCTCGAACTGATGCCCGCCCGGCGCGATCAGCGTCGTATGCAGCGACTGGTAGAGATTCGGCCGCGGCATCGCGATAAAGTCCTTGATGCGCCCCGGCACCGGGCGCCACACGCTGTGCAGCAGCCCCAGCACCGCGTAGCAGTCCTGCACCGTCTGGCAGATTACCCGCACCGCCAGCAGATCGTAGACCTGGTCGACCGGAATCTTCTGCGCCTCCAGCTTCTGCTGGATCGAGTAGAGCCGCTTGATGCGCCACTGCACGCGCCCCTGAATGTGATGCTCGCGCAGCTTGTCTTCGAGCTCGGTGACGATCTTCTGCAGGAACTCCTCGCCCTCGCCGCGCAGCGCGTTCACCTGGGTCGAGACCTGCTCGTAGGCATAGGGATCGGTGTAGTGGAAGGCGAGGTCTTCGAGCTCGCCGCGCAGCTTGCCCATGCCCAGCCGGTGCGCCAGTGGAGCGTAGATATCCAGCGTCTCGCGCGCGATCTTCTGCTGCCGCTCCGGCTTCAGGTGCTCGAGCGTCCGCATGTTGTGCAGCCGGTCGGCCAGCTTGATGATGACGACGCGAACGTCGGTCACCATGGCCAGCAGCATCTTGCGGATGTTCTCGGCCTGATGGTCGTCGCGGTTGGCGAACTTGATCTTGTCCAGCTTGGTGACGCCTTCGACGATATTGGCCAACTGGTCGCCGAAGCGTTTGGCAACCTCTTCCGTGGTCACGTCCGTGTCTTCGACCGCATCGTGCAGCAGCCCCGCTGCAATCGCGGTCGAATCCATCTTCAGTTCGGCCAGCACCTGTCCAACTTCAAGCGGATGAATAATATACGGCTCGCCCGAAGCCCTCTTCTGGCCCTCATGATGCGACATGGAAAAGGCCCAGGCCTTGCGGATCACATCGAGATTGTCTCCCGGCCGATTCTCATGCACGGTCTCGAGCAGCCGCTGAAACTTTGCGTCCACCTCGGCGATCTCCGCCGCCGCGACGCCCTTGAGATAGGTGCCCGAGGATTCGGAGGCCTCAGTGACCTCAGCGACTCCATTCGGACCTGCCGCCGCCTGGACGCCCGCCTCGCTCAACTCGACCGCCATCGGGGCATCCCCGCCCGCACCGGGAGCCGCCGCCTCCAATCCCGCCCCCTGTTCGGCGGCTGTCGGCAATGGCGTTTTATTTTCTTCGTTTTGCGACCGCGGTTGCGGACCAGCCTCCGAAGAGGCCGGATGAGCGGTGACCATAGGACATTATAGGCTGCTCCGTCAAGCCCTTCACCGGAGTCGGCGGCGCTTGCCGCCACAAACTTACGTCATCTCGACCGGAGGCCCGCAGGGCCGTAGCGGAGAGACCCCTGTATTTTGTCGGGTTTTCCTTGCGCGATTCCAATTTTGGGCAGTGCCCCGCCAGCTATATAAAACACACAAAAGCGAATACAGGGGTCTCTCCACTCCGCTTCGCTCCGGTCGAGATGACGTGGTTTTGAGTTGGGTTGCGGTCGAAATGACCTGCGTTCCATTGCTGCGGCACACCGGCCGAGATGACGTGGTTTCATAGTTTCTGGACAGGTTCTAAGATAATGCCGGGGCGGTAAAACTGCGCTCCCTTTACCCGATCACAGCCAGACCACAGTCAGGACCGCCATGAGACTACTTTCAGGATTGATTCTTCTCTCCGCGCTTGCTCTTCCCGCCTTTCCACCGGCAGCGATCGCCCAAAGCGCTGCCCCCACTGCCGCTCAGGCTGCGGACACCTTCCACAATCCCCTGCTGCCGACCGGCCCCGATCCCTGGGTCGTCACCCGCAACGGCTTCTTCTACTACATGAACACCACCGGGAAGAACCTGACCATCTGGAAGACCCGCGACATCACCGATCTCGCGCATGCGCAGAAGAAGATTGTGTGGACACCTCCCGCGACCGGACCCTACTCGCACGACCTCTGGGCGCCGGAGCTGCACTTCCTCGACGGCAAGTGGTATATCTACTTCGCCGCCGACGCCGGTCAGAACGAGTCGCACCGCACCTATGTCGTTGAAAATGCTTCGCCTGACCCGCTTGAAGGCACATGGACCTTCAAGGGCAAGGTCGCCGACGCGACCGACAAGTGGTCCATCGACTCCTCCGTCTTCGAAGACAAGGGCCAGAAGTACATGGTCTGGTCCGGCTGGGAGGGCGACACCGACGGCGAGCAGCGCATCTACATCGCCCATATGAAGAATCCGTGGACCATCGACTCGAAGCGAGTCATGATCTCCTATCCCCAATACCCCTGGGAGCGTGTCGGCGACCTGCCCGACCGTCCGGCCATGCCGCATGTCAACGTAAACGAAGGCCCGGAGATATTGCAGCACGGGCAGGACATCTTCCTCGTCTACTCCGCCTCCGCCTGCTGGACCGACTACTACGAGCTGGGCGTAGCCCGGACGAGATCCGGCGCGAACCTCCTCGACGCTGCCTCGTGGAAGAAGTTCGACCATCCCTTCTTCAAACAGGACCGCGACGCGGAGGTCTTCGGCCCCGGCCACAACGGTTTTTTCAAATCGCTCGATGGCAAGGAAGACTGGATCATCTACCACGCCAACCCCGGCCCCAATCAAGGCTGCGGCGGCCACCGCTCGCCGCGGATCCAGCCCTTTACCTGGAACGCCGACGGCACGCCGAACTTCGGCAGGCCGATCTCGACCGGAATCGCGATCAAGAAGCCCTCGCACAACTGACGAGGGCCTACCGAAGTTCGAGAGGTAATTCGAGCAAAACGCGGATTCCCTTCGGGAATGACAAAGCAAAGAAAGCTGCCCTGAGAGGAATCGCTCTAGGGAGCTTCTGATTTAATTCCGGTTCGTCGGAGGCTCCCTGACCGAGGTTCAGACTAGTGAGAAGCGGGGGCAGCGGTCTGCGGCTTGGCGGTTTTCGCAGCGGGCTTCGTCGTCTTTCTGCGGGCCCTGCGCTTCTTCACCGGCGCGGCAGGCGGGCAGACGGCCGGAGCCGGTGCAGGCGGGATAGCCCGCACGGCAGCCTGCAGGCTATGCACCTGCTGCTCCCGCGCGAGCGCGGCAGCCTGGATGCGGTCGCCGAGAGCACGCCGCGCTGACTCCAGCTTTCCCCTCGCCTCTTCGAGCGCCGATCTCTGATCCCCCGGCGCGGAGAGCCTGCCCGCTTCGGCGACGCGAAGCACCACATCGTACAGCGCCTCGATGTTGCGATAGGCCGGAAGCACCTGCGTCACCGATGCCGGCGCTCCATCGGCTGTCGCCAGCAGTTGCGGCAGCGTGGCGTCCAGATCGCGGCGGATGGAGCTGATATTGGCCGCAGCCTCGTCGCGCACCGCGTCCGACGCCTTCCACTTGTCCGGACGCAGGGTGCCGATCGCCTGATCCAGAAGATCCAAAGCCGGCTGCATGATCGCCGACGGCGCAGGCTGAACCCCGGCGGCGGCTGCCTGCGGAGCAACAGCAGGCTGCTGCGCTGCGTAGGCGGCACACGATCCGCAGAAGATGGCGATAAGAAGAGCGGGAGAGAGAAGGCGCATAGAGTTTGCTTCCATAGTGAGGTTTGTGCCCCTGCCGTCCGGCCAAACACACCTTGGCAAAGAGGGAGATCGCGGGCACTCAGTTTGATGCTACTCCGGACCTGCTTGAAGATCCGGAGCGGCGATCTTCGGTTCCCACGAATAGAGCGGTTCTTCTCCAGACAGAGCCTTGGGGATGCAAGCAAAACGCAGATTCCCTTCGGGAATGACAAACAAAGGAAGACGTCAGAAACGATGAATTCTGCCGCGCAGCTTGTTGATCTCGCGCCGGTCGCGCTTCGACGGCCGTCCTTCTGCCACGGCACCGGCGCGCATCATCTCCCTGCGCTCCTCAGCCGCCTTGAGGCGCAGTTCACGGCTCTCGTCCGTCTCCCGATAGAACGTCTGCGCCACCGCCGCCGGGCCTCGGATCTCGCTCAGCAGCAGAACCTCGATGAGAAACTCGCCCGCATCGTTCTTGACTCGGAGGCTGTCGCCGACGCGCACCTCCCGGGCGGGCTTGGCGCGAAGGCCGTTGGACTCGATGCGGCCCAGGTCGCACGCCGTTGAGGCCAGCGCCCGCGTCTTGAAGAACCGGGCGGCCCAAAGCCACTTGTCCATCCGTACAACGCTCATGCTCGATTCCCGTTGAGGCCCGGCCTTTTTTCTTGCCTGGGTGCCCCATGTCCCGATCTTGTCCCTATTCTGGGACATGGGCCTGCCGCACTCTCATCCTCAGGTTCGGTTACGCCGAAGCCTCGTTCTTTGCCGCCAACTGGCGGAGAACGTACTGCAGGATGCCTCCGTTCTGGTAGTACAGAATCTCCTGCGGCGTATCGATGCGCACGGTCACGGTGAACTCGATCGTCTTGCCCTTTTCCGACTCAGCAAAGACGGTGATCTCCTTGCCGTCGGCGCACTTGTTGTCGAGCATCTCCCGCAGCTGTCCCGGCGTGTCCCCGATGGCGAAGATCTCCTCGCCGGTCAGGTGCAGCGACTCGGCGTTCTGCCCCGGCAGGAACTGCAGCGGCAGAATCCCCATGCCCACCAGGTTCGACCGATGAATGCGCTCGTAGCTCTCGGCGATCACGAACCGGATGCCCAGCAGCAGCGGTCCCTTGGCCGCCCAGTCGCGCGACGAGCCCGATCCGTACTCCTTGCCCGCGATGATGGCGAGCGGGATGCCGCGTTCGGCGTACTTCACCGAAGCGTCATAGATCGACATCGCCACATCGTCCGGCAGCAGCCGTGTCACGCCGCCCTCGGTTCCCGGAGCGATGCGGTTGCGCAGCCGCACATTAGCGAACGTGCCGCGCACCATCACCTCGTGATTGCCGCGCCTGGAGCCGTAGCTGTTGAAGTCGGCAGGCTTCACGCCATGGTCGGTCAGGTACTTGCCGGCCGGGCCATCGTGCTTGATCGAGCCTGCGGGAGAGATATGGTCGGTGGTCACGCTGTCGCCCAGCAGCGCCAGCACCCGCGCTCCTTTGATGTCCTTGACGGGCTCCGGCTGCGCGCCCATGCCGTCGAAATAAGGAGCCTTGCGAATGTAGGTCGAGTCGGCCTCCCATCCATAGGTGTTGCCCTCGGGAAACTTCAGGCCCTGCCAGTTGGCGTCGCCGTCGGTCACCGTGCTGTACTCCTTGCGGAACATCTCCGAATTGACCGAAGACGTCACGATGGCCGCGATCTCGGCCTGGGTCGGCCAGATGTCGCGCAGAAAGACCGGATGGCCGTCCTTGTCCTTGCCCAGCGGCTCGGTATCGAAGTTGTGCTTAATGTGACCGGCCAGCGCGTACGCGACCACCAGCGGCGGGCTCATCAGGTAGTTCGCCCGCACCTCCGGCGAGATGCGCCCCTCGAAGTTGCGATTTCCCGATAGCACCGAGACCGCCACCAGCCCATGATCCTCGATGACCTTCGAGACGTCGGTGGGCAGCGGGCCTGAGTTGCCGATGCAGGTGGTGCAGCCATAGCCGACCACCTGAAAGCGCAGCGCGTCGAGATAAGGCATCAGCCCCGACTTATTGAAATAATCCGACACAACGCGCGACCCCGGAGCCAGTGAAGTCTTCACCCAGGGCGGCGTGCACAGCCCCTTCTCGACAGCCTTCTTCGCCACCAGGCCGGCGGCGACCATCACGTAGGGATTCGATGTGTTGGTGCACGAGGTAATCGCCGCAATCACAATGGAGCCGTGGTCCAGATACTTCTCGGGATCGATGCCGAACCGGCTGCGGATCGAGACCGGAGGCGCGTCAAGCACTGCCGTTCCCGTGCCGCCGCCGGGAAGCGTCGACACCGGAACTCCGGCTGCGCCGACCACGGGCGCCGGAGTTCCAACCGCGCTCATCAGGTCGCCATGCGCGCTCGGTTGGCCGCCTTCGCCCTCCCATCGCAGCAGTTGGCGGGCCACATGACCATTCGACTTCGGCCCCAGCAGCGAGGGAAGCTGCTGCTCGAACGATGCCGGCACATCGGGCAGCAAAACGCGGTCCTGCGGCCGTCTCGGCCCGGCCACGCTGGGCCGCACCGTGCCCAGGTCGAGCGTAGTCGTCACCGAGTACTCGGCCTCGGGAGCGTCCGGCGTATGGAACAAGCCCTGCTCGCGGTAGTAGGCCTCGACCAGCGCAATCTGCTCCTCGGTCCGCCCGGTCAGCCGCAGATAGTTCAGCGTCTCGGCGTCGACGGGGAAGATGCCGCAGGTCGCGCCGTACTCGGGAGACATGTTCGCGATCGTCGCGCGGTTCGCCAGCGGCAGCTCCGCCACGCCCGAGCCGTAGAACTCGACGAACTTGCCCACCACGCCCAGCTTGCGAAGCTGCTCGGTCACGGTCAGCACAAGGTCGGTCGCCGTCGTGCCTTCCTTCAGCTTGCCGGTCAGCTTGAAGCCGACGACCTCGGGCACCAGCATCGAGACCGGCTGGCCCAGCATCGCCGCCTCGGCTTCGATGCCGCCGACGCCCCAGCCCAGCACGCCCAGACCGTTAATCATGGTCGTATGCGAGTCCGTTCCCACCAACGTATCGGGATAGGCGGAGACGACGCCGTCCGCGTCGGGCTCGGTGGTGAACACGACGCGGCCCAGGTACTCGAGGTTGACCTGATGACAGATGCCCATGCCCGGCGGCACCGCCGAAAAGTTGCGGAAGGCCGTCTGCCCCCACTTCAAAAACGCATAGCGCTCGCGGTTGCGCTGAAACTCCATCGCCGTATTCACATCGTAGGCGCGCATGGTGCCGAACTCGTCCACCTGCACAGAGTGGTCGATGACCAGCTCGGCGGGCTGCAGCGGATTGATGCGCTCCGGGTCGCCGCCCAGCGCCTGCATCGCGTCCCGCATCGCCGCCAGGTCGACCACCGCTGGAACGCCGGTGAAGTCCTGCATCAGGACCCGCGCCGGCATATAGGCGATCTCGCGCGAAGGCGCGGCCTTGGCGTCCCAGTTGGCCAGAAACCGGATGTCGTCGGCGCGGACGGTGCGGCCGTCCTCGTGACGCAGCAGGCTTTCGAGCAGGATGCGCAGCGAAAACGGAAGCCGCGTGAGGTTCACTCCCGCATCGGCCAGCGCCTTGAGGCGGAAGATGCGATAGCTGTTGGAGCCCGAGCGGAGAGTCGCCTGGCTTTTGAACGAATCGGGATGGGGTTGGGTGGACATAATCTTCTTCTCCGGGGGCGCTTCTCTCTTTGATTAAGAAGCGCGAAGTAAAGGCCGCGGCGCGATATCGGGCGCGAACGGCAACGGTTGAAGCCTATCAAAATTCCATGGAGGTGGGCAGGCTAGCAGCGGCCGCGGTCGGGGCGACCGTGGCGAAAGCGCTTCGTGCATGCAAGACAGCCTGCCATCGGCTCCATTTTACTTCGATTCTCCGGCCGGGCGGTAGGTGGCATCGCCGCATCGTACTTAACCATTCCCTCTCGCGGCTCCGATTGTGCAATCATTCCAGTGCCGGGCCGACAGGTCCGATCCACGTTCCGATTCCTAAAAGAGATCATCAGCGGAAGTCGATCGCAGCAGAAGTCCCAGGAGACATCAGCCCATGAAGCGGTTCCTTGCAGCAGCACTCTTGATCGCAGCCCCCTTCGCCCTCGCGCAAAAACCTTCGGGCAGCCTCAAGGTCTACTTCGCCGACGTCGAGGGCGGTCAGGCCACCCTCTTCGTCCCGCCCACGGGCGAGAACATGCTGGTCGACGCCGGCTGGCCCGGAGCCAAAAACGCCGACCGCATGATGGAGCTGTTGAAGGCCGCCGGAGTCAAAAAGATCGACAACCTCGTCATCACCCACTACCACGTCGACCACGTTGGCGGCGTCCCGGAGCTGGCCGCCAGGATTCCCGTCACGCGCTTCATCGACCACGGCGTCAACCGCGAAGAAGACAACAAGGCCACCGTCACCGGCTGGGAGGCCTACCAAAAGATGCTGGCCGACGGTCACTACGCCCATCTGATCGCAAAGCCCGGCAAGACGCTTCCCATCAAGGGAATGCGGGTGGAGGTCGTCAGCGCCGACGGCAACGTCCTCGACAAACCTCTCGCCGGGGCCGGAGCCGCGAACCCGGCCTGTGCCGCAAGCATCCTCAAGCCCGCCGAGAACAGCGAGAACGACCGCTCCGTCGGCATGATCATCACTTTCGGCAAACTGCGCATCGCCGATCTCGGCGACCTGACATGGGCCAGGGAGCGGCCGCTGATGTGCCCGGTCAACAAGCTGGGGAAGGTGGACATCTATGTCGTCTCGCACCACGGCTTCGACCGCAGTTCCAGCCCCGCGCTGGTCGATGGGATCGCGCCGCGAGTCGCCATCATGGATAACGGAGCCACCAAGGGCGGCCAGCCCGGAGCCTGGGAGATCATCGACCACTCGCCCCGGCTCAAGGACCTCTGGCAGCTCCACACCGCCATCCACAACGACGCGGCGCACAACACCGCCGAGGAGCGCATCGCCAACCTGCCCGGCCCGGACTCCGGCCACTATCTTCTGCTCACGGGCCATGCCGATGCGAGCTTCTCCGTCACCAACTCGCGGACCGGCAAGACGGTGGAGTACCCCGCGCCCTAGCCCAATCCTGTAAGCCGTGTCGTTGCTTCGCGATGCGCCTGGCCGCAATAACGATGCCGGGAATATTCGGCAGCGGCGCGGCACAAAAAAACCGCATCATAGTCATGGAGTCCGGGTTAAGGCCATAAGAGGAGATTGCGCGCCATGTCTATTTCAGAATCGAAATCAGGTCGCAACCGTCCAGGCCGTAACCGTCTCCTGGGTTCGGTCATTGGAATCGCCATCTTCGCGGGCATGGCAAACATCGCCGGATGCCACCGGCAGGCCTTCGCCGGTCAGACGGTGAACGACACAGGCCCCGACCCCGCTGATGCGAATATGGCTCCCGTCGACGGCAGCCAGCAACCGGCTGCCGCTCCTGCTCAGGGGCAGAACACGCAGAACGAGAGCCTGCAAAGGGCTGACGAGTACAAACGGACTGGCGCGCAGGCAGGCGCGCCGCCTCCCGATGAGCAAAACGCCCAACAGGATCAGACTTCCGATCAGAACTACGATCCCAATCAGGACGGCGACCAGTCTTACGCCGACAATCAGGGCGACCAGAACTACCCGGACGATCAGAGCTATCAGGACGGCGTCGACGCCGGCCAGCAGGCCATCGAAGAAGCCACCCAGCCGCCACCGCCGCTGCCCGTCTACACGCAGCCCTACGCGCCCGGACCAAACTATATATGGACGCCCGGCTACTGGAGCTATGCTCCCATCGGCTACTACTGGGTTCCCGGCGCATGGGTCGCCGCACCGTACTATGGAGCGCTCTGGACCCCCGGCTACTGGGGCTTCTATAACAACCGCTATCGCTTTTACCACGGCTACTGGGGCTTGCACATCGGCTTCTACGGCGGCGTGCACTATGGCTTCGGCTATACCGGCGTCGGCTATCACGGTGGATATTGGAACGGCAACAACTTCTATTACAACCGCACCGTCAACCGCATCAACGTCACCAGAATCACCAATGTCTACAGCCGCACCGTGGTGATGAACAACTACACGCGCGTCGCCTATAACGGTGGACGCGGAGGCATCCAATCCAGGCCGAATCGCTCCGAACTCGTCGCCATGCGCGGACCGAAGACGCGGCCCATGTCCACCCAGGTGCAGGTCCAGCGGCAGGCGCAGCAGAACCGGCAGCAGTTCTTCAATCAGAATAGAGGCCGCCCGGCAACCGCCGTCGTCGCTCGCCCGATCCGCGCGGACAAAGGCATCCAGCGCCCGGTCGCACGTCCGGTAACGCGTCCGGTTCAACCGAACCGGCAGCAACCTGGCTTACAGACTCGGCCCGCGCAGCCGGGACAGGTCAACCAGCCCGGCCGCGTCCAGACAAGGCCCAACTATAACCAGAACCAGTCAAGACCGACGCAGCCTAACCGGGAGATGCCAATCCGCCCCAATGTAAATCCGGCGCAGCCGCAGAACCGGCCGGTTCCGCCGCAACGGCAGATCCAGCCGCAACGATCGGTCCAGCCGCAGCGGCAGATGCAACAGCAGATGCAGCAGCAACGGCAAGCCCAGATGCAGCAGCAACGCCAGGTACAGCAACAGCAGCAGGTTCGGCAACAGCAGCAACAACGCCAGATTCAGCAGCGTCAGGTGCAGCAGCAACGCCAGATGCAGCAGCGTCAGGTGCAACAGCAGCGGCAGATACAGCCGCGGCCCCAGGCTCAATCCCGGCCCATGGCGCGGCCTCAGCAACAAAGAGCGCAGATGCCCAGGCAGCAGGAGCGATCCGCTCCTCAGCGCGAGCATGGTCGCTAGGCTACGGCATCAGGCGCTGTAAAGCTCGGGCTGTCCGTTACGGCAATCGCAACGGACGGCCCTTTTATTTTGCGGCAGCCCGTGCCCAACCGCCAGATTGACGGCAGCATAGAGCGACTGACCTGTTGTTCAACCGCTCATTTTTGTATATACATATTTGTATAGGCGGTGCAAGTGCGCTTTGACTGGGACGAGAACAAGAACCGCAGCAACTACCGAAAGCACCGGGTGCTCTTTGAGACGGCGGCGCTGTCTTCGACGATCCCAACTTTGTCATGTTGCAGAATCGCGAGGTAGAGGGCGAAGTGCGATGGCAGACGGTTGGACGGGTCGAAGGCGTTTTGCTGCTGTTGGTCGCGCACACGCTTGAGGATGAGGATGGCGAAGAACTGGTGCGGATTATCTCGGCGCGAGAGGTAACACCGCATGAGAGGAGACGGTATGAAGAAAGCTAAGGACGAAAAGCGAAATAGGGTGGTGTATCGGCGTGCGCCGGGTGCTCCTCTGACTGCGAGGCAGAGAGCTAATCTTGACGAACTGGCGCGGATGCCGGAGCACGAGATCGATACCTCGGATATTCCGGAGTTGCCCGCGAGCGCGTGGAAGGATGCGATGCGGGGGAAGCTCTATCGTCCGGTGAAGAAGGCGGTGAGCCTGCGGCTGGATGCGGATGTGATTGCGTGGCTGAAGAAGGATGGCGAGGGATATCAGACGCGGGCGAACCGGTTGCTGCGGGAGCGGATGCTGGCGGATAAGGCTAGTTAGGGCGACCTGCATGGGTGCGTGATCCTAAGGATTCACGCGTTGCGCGAATGCCTACTTTAGCGAGACTGTCGGGAAGATTAGGCACCCAGATTTGAGGTGAGGTTTAGATATGGGCCACTCACTCACTCTAAAGCATGCTACGTGGAACGAAATGTTCTACGTGGAACACTTTAGGGTTTTTTTAAAACAGAGGGAAGAACTGCACATAGTGACAAGATGCCGCCGACGAACGAAAAACATGCCCCAGCGAAATTTAAAGCGTCCGTCACGTGCGTATTATAACGCATCCTTACCCCTGCAGTCGGGTTAGGTTAGGGCGGCAAATATGCTTTTTACCCTCGTGGGATTTCCTGCCGCGAAATTTGCTCACCGGCGATGAAACTGTCGCGAAGATGGGCACCCACTTTTGTGGTGGTTTTAGATGCGGATACCTAGCTGGATTTGAGTTGAGTGTCTTCTCGAATGGGAATAATAATTGCGGGGATACCTCCGACTGACTTTTTCTCGTTCGGTGCGACCACCGTTTCACTTGTTGCGCTTGATGTTTGCGCTATCTCAAACGAGAAAGTCGTCTGTTTCGCAGGCTGAGCTGGCGAAAACACGCGAGCGGTTAGTACAACACCTGATGCTGGTAAACAATGAACATCCTGATCATCGAAAAAGATGTGCGGACGAAAAGCCTCAAGTACGGGAGCCTTCTCTGCACCTCCCATGAAAAATACTTCATCTACGCGAACTCGCCAAGCGCGGAGAGTTCTAATTACCCTTTCATCGGCAGGGCTGTTGCGAGCGGTCACCAAGGCCGTCCGAATCAAAGCTTTCTCCCCTTGATCGCCTTGCCGTTGAAGGGCTGCTAGAGTCCGAAATAATTTAGCGAACGGGCCATCCGCTAACGGTTCATGCGCGTGGTCTTCCTCATGCTGCAGAAAGGCCGTTAAACCTTTTTCTTGATATACCTTTTCTGAATCACCCGAGAATAGGACTGCATCGCCGTCAAATGCGATGCGCAAGCCTTCCTCCATCTCTCCTGGAACACACTGATATGGATATATGAGACCCGCCGCAAATCCAGCATTCGTTGCATCCTGAACGTCTTCCTGAGATGCCGAGAGGAATAGATCGACGCTAAATGCCTTCAAATAAGGTGCGAGGCATGCTCCACTCGTGTAGGCTCCTCGGCCCACGTCGATCTCGTGATGGCGAATCGAGTTCGATACGCGGAGACTTGTGTCGGCGTTGTTCTTCGACATTACAAGAACAATCACACGCTTCTTCGTGGCATCCACACCGTTCAGACTCAGAATTGCTTGGACCAGAGGAAAACCAGTACCTGGCATGAGCACACTTTGCTCATGTGCGATCTGATATTCAGAGTAGGCTTTTAACCCCTGGGTGCGAAAAATTTCATCTTCTGCTCTCAGGTCAAAGAGGGCAGAAGATGAAATACCCACAACAAAATACTTCGCTAGATTGAGAGGAGGCACGCGACCAAAGTACCACCTTTTTCTTCAGAACCAAGTATCTACTGCAGCAGCGTTCCCTCTTCGAGTTGAATCTTCGCCTCTTCCGGGGGGATGATGACGGCGGCGGCGACCTTGTCGTCGGCGTCGAGGTTCAGCAGCTTGACGCCCTGCGTGCTGCGGCCGGCGGCGCGGATGCTCTTGGTGTCGATGCGGATGATCTTGCCGAACTGGCTGATGACCATCATCTCGCTGGTCTCGTCGACCTGCTGGATGCTCGAGACCTTGCCGTTCTTCGCCGTTGTCTTGACGTTGATGACGCCCTTGCCGCCGCGGGTTTGCAGGCGGTACTCGTCGACGTCGGTGCGCTTGCCGTAGCCATGTTCGGTCACGGACAGGATCAGGCACGGGGTGATGTCCTTGCCCTCGGCCTGTAGCTCTTTCTGGCGAGCCTTGCGCGACTCCTCGGTGGGCGTGACGGCGACGCCGACGACGTAGTCGCCCTTGCGCAGGTCGATGCCCTTGTTGCCTGCGGCGGGCCGGCCCATGGAGCGCAGGTCGGTCTCGTGGAAGCGGATGGCCATGCCGTCGTGCGTGGCGAGGAAGATGATCTGCTGCCCGTCGGTCAGGCGCGCCTTGATGAGCTCGTCGTCCTTGCCGATGTTGATGGCGATGATGCCGCGCGACATCACGTTGGAGAAGTCCTTGAGCGCGGTCTTCTTCACCGTGCCGTTGCGCGTCGCGAAGAGCACGTACTTGTCCTCTTCGTTCAGGTCGCGGACAGGAAGAATCGTGACCACCTTTTCGCCGGGCTGCAGCGCGATCAGCGAGGCCATGGCCTTGCCCTTGCCCGCGGCGCCGACATCGGGAACCTCGTAGACTTTGAGCCAGTAGACGCGGCCGGTGTTGGTGAAGCAGAGCAGATAGGCGTGCGTCGAGTTGATGATGAGCTGCGCGACGAAGTCCTCTTCGCGGGTCTTCATCCCCAGGCGGCCGGTGCCGCCGCGGCGCTGCTGGCGATAGATGGAGATCGGCGTGCGCTTGAGGTAGCCGGTGTTCGAGACGGTGACGGCGACCTGCTCGTCGGCGATCAGGTCTTCGAGCTGAAGCTCGGTGGTCTCGTCGACGATGGTGGTACGGCGTGCGTCGCCATACTTGTCGCGCACCTCTTCAAGCTCCTTGACGATGACCTTGCGCAGCTTCTTCTCGCTGGCGAGGATGGACTCGAACTCGGCAATGTTGGCGCGGACGTCCTTCAGCTCCTTGAGCAGTTCGTCGATGGAGAGCTGGGTGAGGCGGTAGAGTTGCAGTTCGAGGATCGCGTCGACCTGGCGGTAGCTGAGGATCAGCGTGCCGGTGGTCGAGAAGGTCATGTCGACGTTGTACTTTGCGGGATCGAGTTTGACGCCGGCGAGTTCGGTGCCGCGCAGATTGATCGACTTGCCGCTGAAGTATTGGAAGAGGCGCTCGCGGGCCTCGGGGCGGCTGCCCGACTGGCGGATGATCTTGATGACGTTGTCCAGATGATCGAGCGCGATCTGGTAGCCGAGCAGAATGTGCTCGCGGTCGCGGGCCTTGCCCAGCAGGAAGGCGGTGCGGCGGCGAACGACCTCTATGCGGTGTTCGAGGAAGGCGCGGATGGCCTGGTCGAGCGGAAGGACCTTCGGCTGGCCGTTGTGGACGGCGAGGAAGATCATCGAGAAGCTCTCCTGCATCTGGGTGTGCTTGTAGAGTTGGTTGAGGACGATCTGCGATTCGGCTCCGCGTTTGAGGCCGATGTGGATGCGCATGCCGTCGCGGTCGCTCTCGTCGCGGAACTCGTCGCGGGCGATGTCGGTGATGACGCCGTCGTTGACCAGCTCGGCGATACGTTCGATCAGCTTCGACTTGTTAACCTGGTAGGGGATCTCGGTGACGATGATGGCCTGGCGACCGCCGGAGATGTTCTCGATGCTGCACTTGGCACGCATGATGAAACGCCCGCGGCCGGTCTTGTAGGTCTGTGCGATGTTGGCGCGGCCGTAGAGGAAGCCGCCGGTGGGGAAGTCCGGGCCTTTGACATGCTCGAGCACAGCTTCGATGCCGGCGTGCGGGTCGTTGAGGAGCGTGATGCAGGCGCTGACAACCTCGGTGAGGTTGTGCGGCGGAATATTAGTTGCCATGCCGACGGCGATACCGCCAGACCCGTTGACGATCAGGTTGGGAATGCGCGCGGGCAGGACGGTCGGCTCGAGCGTGGACTCGTCGTAGTTGGGCGCGAAGTCGACGGTGTCGGAGTCGATGTCGGCGAGCATCTCGCCGGTGATGCGGGTCATGCGCGACTCGGTATATCGCATGGCGGCGGGCGGGTCGCCGTCAACGGAGCCGAAGTTGCCCTGGCCATCGACGAGCGGATAGCGGAGGGCGAAGGGCTGGGCCATGCGCACCATGGTGTCGTAGATGGAGGCGTCGCCGTGGGGATGGTAGTTACCCATGACGTGGCCGACGACCTTGGCCGACTTGGTGTACTTCTTGTTGAACTGGAGGCCCATCTCGGCCATGCCGTAGAGGACGCGGCGATGGACGGGCTTGAGGCCGTCACGGACGTCGGGCAGAGCGCGGCCGATGATGACCGACATGGAGTAGTCGAGGTACGAGCGGCGCATCTCGTCTTCAATATTGATCGAGAGCATAAATGCGGCGCCGCGGCCCTGAACCGTGTTCAGGGGGCCATCGGGGGGATTGTTCGAGTCGGAGTTTGGACCCAAGGGGAGCTGCGGGTTCTGATCATCTGCCATGGTTGTATGTATCTATTATAGAGCGTTTGGCGGGTGGACGCCGGTTGCGGGGACCGGCTGAAAGCGGCCATTTGCGAGGCTTTCCAGGGGGGAACGGGCTTCGAGCTTCGTCGCATCTCGGCCACGCCCGGATTTCATAAATGCTTCTTATAGTCTCATCACAATTAATTTCAGGAAGAGGGCAACCTCCATCCTTGAAATGTATCTAAAAGCGCGCATTTTCCCCACAAAATGCGCTCTATTGTTAATCATAGCTACTAATGAATAGTCATTCAAAATGCGAGAGAGTTGACGGAATTTGTAGAATCGGGGCTTTTTGCGCGGGCCGAATAAATTGATTTAAATCAAGCAACAAGCGTGGCCAACCGGCAGCTCCCCACGTGATGGAACGTCAAATGCACCTTCAATGGCAATGATCGAACTCCCCGTGTGTCAGCCTTTAGATGAAAGGGGAGGCCGGACGGCGAGGCTCGATTCAGAACTCATTGGAGAGTTGACCATATGAAAAGGCTTCTTGGGTTGATAGCAATGCTTCTCTTGGTGGGCATGGCGGTGGGCCAGACCACCAGCGGCGATGTCGCCGGTACCGTAGTGGACGCAACCGGCGCGGCAATTCCCAACGCCGCCATCGTCGTCACGAACGTGAACACGGGCGTAACAAAGAATGTGACCGGCTCCTCGACCGGCGAGGTCCACGTCGCCAGCCTGCTGCCCGGCACCTACAACCTCGTGGCAACTGCCCCGGGATTCGCCGGCTACACCATCAAAAACCTGCGCGTCGACCTGAACAAGACCTCGACCGTGGTGTTTACGTTGACGCCGAGCGGAGCGACGCAGACGGTTGAGGTAACGAGCGAGGCCCCCGTGACGCTCGATACCACGACAACAAATCTGACGCAGACCTTTGAAACGAAAGAGCTTTCGGTATTGCCCAGCGCAACCAACGGAACCTATGGGGTCTTGAATGTCTCGCTGCTCAGCCCGAACGTCGCCTCCACAGGCGGAATCGGAATCGGCGTGGGGCCGTCCGTGGGCGGGCAGAGGCCGCGCAACAATAACTTTACCGTCGAAGGCATCGACAACAACGACAAGTCGGTCACCGGACCGCTGGTCTATATCCCGAACGACGCGGTGGGCGAGTTCTCCCTGATCACCAACCAGTTTTCGCCGGAGTTCGGGCACTCGTCAGGTGGTCAGTTCAACACCAACATCATCAGCGGCACCAACCAGTTCCATGGCGCGGCTTACGAATACTTCCAGAACCGCAATCTAAATGCCGAGAACGCGCCGGCCGGGCAGAAGGTGCCCAACCCGCCCTACGATAGCAACCGCTATGGCATCCAACTGGGCGGGCCGATCTTCCACAACAAGCTCTTCTTCTTCGTCAATGCCGAGCGGCACACGATTCAGCAACTGGTGCAGGGCTTTGTCTGTGTCCCGACGACGGCAGCGTTCGCCCAGTTAAACTCGGTCGCGGCAGCCTACAACCTCAACCCGGTCAACCTGGCGCAGTTCCAGAAGGACACGCCCGCCGTCGATGCGCAGGTCAACTCCGGCAATGACGCCGCCTGCTTCAACCAGGCATCCGGCCCGCAGACCATCGCCATCTACAGCGACACCAACAAGACCAACATAACCCCCTATGCCGACAACAACCTGGGCGTGGTCTACGGCTCGCAGAACCGGATCGACATTCCCGTCGGCAACTACCAGGTCGCCGCGCCGTCTTCGAACCTGATGAAGGCGCTGACCACCAGCGGAGACTGGACCATCTCGGACAAGGACAGCTTCCGCCTGCGCTATGTGTACAACACCAATCCGCAGACCGACACCAATGCCTCGCTGCCGAGCTTCTACCAGAACTCGCCTTATCAATATCATCTGGTCGCGCTCAGCGAATACCATACGTTTACGCCAAACCTTACCAACGAGCTTCGCGTTGGCTATCACCGCTATCTGAACGACACTCCTTCGGGGCCGTTCACCTATCCGGGGCTCGACGCCTATCCCAACCTGGTCTTCGGCGACCAGGGACAGATCGACTACGGGCCGGACCAGAACGCGCCGCAGGGAACGCTCGAGAATCTGTATCAGTTGACAGACAACATCTCATGGACCAAGGGCAAGCACACCATCGTCATCGGGTTCGATGGCCGCAAGCTGATCTCGCCGCAGACGTTCACCCAGCGGGCGCGCGGCGACTATGAGTATGACTATCTGACCGAGTATCTGCACGACCTGGCGCCGACCTCCTTCGGCGAGCGCTCGACCGGCAACGCCACCTACTACGGCGACCAGACCGCCTTCTACGGCTACGCGAACGACACCTGGCGGGCGCTGCCGACCGTGACCATCAACTTCGGACTGCGCTACGAGTTCACGGCAGTTCCGGTGGGCGAGCGCCAACAGGCACTCAACATCGCGGCCAGCGTTCCCGGCCTGATCGAGTTCACCGCGCCACAGCCGCAGTATAAGAACTTCGCACCGCGCATCGGCGTCAACTACGCGCCTGACCAGAAGACCTCGATCCGCCTCGCCTTCGGCATGGCCTACGATGTCCTGTTCGACAACCTCGGAACGCTGTCCTTCCCGCCGCAGCTCTCTGCCACCAACGACGTAGGCAACGCCGGATTCCCGGCGCCGGGCGACCCCGGCTTCCTGACCGGCGGCGGCCTGCCCTCGGGCGGCTCCGGGGTGACGGTCTTCCCCTCGACGCCGGAGGGTCTGGCCGACCAGCGCGCGGCGACGGCAGCCTACCTGCCCGACCAGCAACTGCCCTATGCAGAGACGTGGTCGGTCGGCATCCAGCGCGTCTTCGGTGCGAACTATACCGGAGAGGTTCGCTATGTCGGCACCCGCGGCATCCATCTGCCGACGCAGATCCAGCTCAATGTTACGCCCGCAGTGACGGCGGCCAACCAACTCCCGACCACCCTGACCGGTCCCACCAGCGTCGTCACCGGTCCGGACGCAAACACGCTGGGCAACCTGCAGGCGCTCTCGCACTTCGTGCCGGCCTACGAGGCGGCGGGCTTTACCAGCAAGATCACGTCGTATCAGCCGTATTCGCAGTCGAACTACAACGCCCTGTCGGCGTCGCTGCAGAGGCGCTTCCAGCGCGGCTTCCTGTTGAATGCGGCCTACACCTGGAGCAAGACGATGGACGATGCGACGGCGGAGGTCTTCTCGACCGTGCTGACGCCGCGCCGTCCGCAGAACTCGCAGAACGTAGCCGCGGACTATAGCCGGTCGGCGCTCGATCGCACCCATCGGCTGACCGTCGCTGCCGTCTACGACCTGCCGTACCTCAAGCACTCCAACTGGCTGCTCAAGAACGTCATTGGAAACTGGGAGGCCTCGCCGATCTACACCTACGAGTCGCCCGCCTACGCGACGGTGCTCTCGGGCGTCAACTCCAACATGAACGGCGACTCGTCGGGCATCGACCGGCCTATCGTCAACCCCAGCGGCGTCAAGGGAACCGGCTCGGGCGTGAGCGGCGTGTACAGCACCACGCTGGCCGGCAACTGCACTCCTCCCGATACCCAGTGCGATGCCAACCTGGTCGGCTATGTTGCGGACAACCCGAACGCCTACTACATCCAGGCCGGCGTGGGGACCCTACCCAACGCCTCTCGCAACACGCTCGCCATCCGTCCGATCAACAACATCGACTTCGCGCTGATCAAGCGGATCAACATCACCGAGCGGCTGGCGTTCGAGTTTCAGGCACAGGCCTTCAATGTCCTGAACCACGCGCAGTACCTGCCGGGGTCGATCAACAACGTCGACACCGACCTCACCGCCAATGCCTTGTCGACGCAGTTCCAGACGGTGAGCAGCCCTCTGTTCAACCATCCGGAGAAGATCTTCCCCAACAACGCCCGCACCATGCAGTTGGCCGGAAAGATCAGCTTCTAAAGCAACGGGACCGCACAAAGAGGCACTCTGAATCCGAGGATTCGGGGTGCCTCTTTTTTGCGGCTTTTCAAGCTATTTTTTCGTTTATTTCAATTTCAGACGAATTCAGTCTTATTTGCTATTGATCTAGGACTATCCTTGTCGTATATTCAAATTCATCGAGTTTGCAGTGGTTTGGCAGCAGGCAGCAAAGTTTGGAGTGGGAGTGTCCAGATCCCCGCGATTGATCTCCTGGCAGAGACGCGAGGACCTGGAAGCCACAGACCGTGATGACGGTTGCGGATTGTCTGGATTATAGGACCGGTTTCCCGGCCCGGGCAATTGGCGGCCCTCCAGTTCGGTTTCAGTCCCCCTTCGATCAGAGACAGTTCAACCCTTGAAGCACGCTTCCGGTTTCGACCGTTGGCGAAGGTTTTTTGAGGATCAGCGGTCAACGACGAGGCATGCCATTTTTTCGCGCCGCCGCCAGCCGCATGGATGTGAATTCGCAGGGGACGCACGTTCTTTCCGGCCTTTGATTGCGGAGCGGCGAGCGGCTTTTGCCCGAACCGGGCCACGAAGACCTGGGATGTGAATTTAGAGGAGAGCACGTGAAGCGCACGACGTTGAAGGCAGCGAAGATGGGTGGCAAAGGCAAGAACAGGAAGTCCGGCTGGAAGGCGATGGTGGGCAGCAGCCGGGGTTGGCTGGCGATGGGGACGCTGGCGGCCTATGCGGTTATGAGTCCTTCCCAGAGCGCGTTGGCGGCGGTGACCAACGACGCGGGAGCAGGAGCGGCGGGAGGGGGCGCACCGGCGGCGAATCTTCCGGTCAAGCGATTCCACATCGGAGCGGGGCCGCTCGACGAGGCCATCCGAAGCTATGAGCAGGTGACCGGGCTGTCGGTCAAGGTGAAGCTGCCTTCGGGATCGCTGGCGGGCTTCGAGACGCAGGGAGTCAACGGACTTTACACGGTGGAAGAGGGGCTGCGGCTGCTACTGCACGGGACAGGGCTGAACTACATCGCGCAGGATGCGTCGACGATGCTGGTGGGGCTGCGCCGGGCCGACTCAGTGGACGTAACGGCGGCAGGCATGCCCGACTCGGTATCGATGACGAAGTTCATGCAGCCGCTGCTGGACACGCCGCAGTCGATCTCGGTGGTGCCGCAGTTCGTTCTGCACGACCAGGCCAATACGACGCTGCGCGACGCGCTGCGCAACGTTCCCGGCATCAGCATGGCGGCGGGCGAGAGCGGAGCCCAGGGCGACAACCTCACCATTCGCGGCTTTACGGCGCGCAACGATATCTTCCTCGACGGCATTCGCGACTTCGGCAGCTACTACCGCGACAGCTTCAACTTCGAGCAGGTCGAGGTGCTCGAAGGGCCGGCGGGCGTGCAGTTCGGGCGCGGGTCCACGGGCGGCGTCATAAATCAGGAGAGCAAGGTCCCGGCGGTCGAGAAGTTCGTGAATGTGCAGACCCAGTTCGGCACGGACGCGACGCGGAGGATTACCGCCGACATCAACCAGCCGCTGCCCGATGTAGCCAAGGGCACGGCCTTCCGGCTGAACGCGGTGGCGACCCAGGGCGGCGTGGCAGGACGGCCGTATGCGCAAAACGCCCGGTTTGGAGCAGCCCCTTCGATCACCTTCGGGCAGAACTCGACGACGCCGTTCACCATCAGCTACTTCCACTTTACTGAGAGCGACACGCCCGACTACGGATTGCCGTGGTTCTTCAATAAGGTGGCTCCGGGGCCGATCCGGCACAACTACTACGGCCTGCCGGACGACAACTATCTCAAGACGAACGACGACATCCTGACGGCGAAGGTCAGCCATGCCATCAGCGGCGACGTAGGCCTGCACGGTATCGCGCGATGGGCAAACTATCCGCGGGAGGCGCGGATCACCGAGCCGCAGATCTGCTCGAACGATAGAGTCAGCGTACCGGTTGGCGGCGTGGTGTCGTCGCTGCCGACCAGTGCCATCAACGGCAAGCCCTGTACTTACACACCGGCGACCGATCCTGCTCAGATCGCGGTCAACCGGAACCAGTTGCAGATCAAGAGCGTCGAAGGCGACCTGTGGGCGCAGGCGGAGCTGACGGCGCGGTTCAAGGTGCTGGGCGTCCGGAATGACTTCGACGGCGGCATCGAGGGCGGCCGCGAGGTCTCGAATCCCATCCGCACCAGCCACACCATCAACAAGATCAACACCGTTCCTTCGGCAAACCTGCTGCATCCGGACACCAATGATCGCTTCAGCGGCACGGGATACATTACCACCGTGGTGCATACCAAATCACAGAGCGCGGGTCTGTACTTCGTCGATACCGTACACCTGGGACAGCTCTTCGAGTTGAGCGGCGGCATTCGCTGGGACTACTTCGACACCGTCTACAACTCCTACCAGCCGGTGCCTCCGCCTCCGGGCGGAACCGTGAGCGCGACGATAGGACCGATCAGCCGCCTGGACAGGCAGCCGAGCTATCGCGCGGCGATCGTCTTCAAGCCGACCCGCAACGGCAGCATCTACTTTGACTACGGAACCAGTTTCAACCCGTCGGCGGAGTCGTTGAGCCTGAGCGTGCCGCAGACCAATTCCCTGCTCGCTCCCGAACAGAGCAAGACCTTCGAGGTCGGCGCGAAGTATAGCCTGATGAACCAGCGGCTGATGCTCGACGGCGCCTGGTTCCGCACGCAGAAGGACAACGCCCGGGAGACGGACCCGACCAACTCCAACAACGTGGTGAACTCGGGCGACCAGTTGGTGCAGGGCGTGCAGTTCAGCATGGTGGGACGGCTGCCCGAGGGGATGGACCTGGTGCTGGGCTATGCGTACCTCGACAGCTCGGTGCTCGCCTCGAAGCTGTTCCCCACCTCGGTCGGCTACCAGTTGGCCAATGTCCCGAAGCAGACGTTCAACGCGTTTATTACGCACCGGCTTCCGCTGCGGTTGAATGCTGGCCTGGGCGGCAACTACGTGGCCAGCCGGACGGCAAGCTCGACGGTGCCCTACGTCGCGACCGGCTACGCGCCGAATCCGAATGGCCCGGGCTACGTGGTCACCAGCGTCGCCATGCGCCAGATTCCCGGCTACTGGGTCTTCAACGGAATGCTGCGGCGTCCGGTGACGGACAGGCTGGAGTTGCAGGCGAATATTTACAACATGCTCAATCGGTTCTACATCGACCAGCCGCATCCCAGCCACCTGATTCCGGGAGCGGGTTTGAGCGCGCTGATCGGCGTGAACTTCAAGTTCTGATTGCGCGGTGGGCGCTGTAAGGCGCGGCGGAACTTCGGTTCCGCCGCGCTGACGTTTAGGGTTTGTTCAAGTGCAGGGCAAAGGCGAAATACAGGGGTCTCTCCACTGCGGCGGCAAAAACGCCGCCTTCGGTCGAGATGACGTGAATTTGAGTTGAGTTGATGTGGGTTTGTGGTAGTGGTTGAGAGAACAACGACAGGGAGAGACGACAATGCTGATTACGATTCCCGATGTATTGACGGCGGCGCAGGTCGAGCAGGCGCGCGCCAAACTCGACGCCGCCGACTGGGTGGACGGCAAGGTAACGGCGGGCTACCAGGCGCAGAAGGTGAAGGAAAATCACCAGTTGCCGGAGGGTGATCCGGTGGCGGTGGAGCTGGGCGAGATGGTACTGGGCGGGCTGGCGCGGTCGCCGCTTTTCATGTCGGCGGCGCTGCCGCTGCGTGTGTTTCCACCCATGTTCAACCGCTATATGGGCGGCGGCCGCTTCGGGACGCACGTCGATACGGCAATTCGGCAACTGGTCACAACCGGGCAGCGGATTCGCACGGATATCTCGGCAACACTGTTTCTGACCAAGCCCGAGGAGTACGACGGCGGCGAGCTGCTGGTCGAGGACACCTATGGGACGCACTCGGTGAAGCTGCCGGCGGGACACATGGTGCTCTATCCGGCGACCAGCCTGCACCGCGTGGAGCCGGTGACACGGGGGGCGCGGGTGTCGAGCTTCTTCTGGATTCAGAGCATGATTCGCAGCGACGGCGACCGGGCGATGCTCTTCGATCTGGACAATGCGATTCAGCAACTGGCGAAGGATGTCCCCGGCAACGCCGCCGGTGTGCAGTTGACGGGCGTGTATCACAACCTGCTGCGGCGCTGGGCGGAGATGTAACACCGGGCGGACTTATCCCGAAATTTGTGGACTCAGGCGCGATTTACGGTCACAATAGCGCCACCGCAATTTGGGAGGGTCTGTATGAACCGAAGATATGGGCTCTTTCTTCCGGCAGTTCTAACCTGGCTTTTGCTGCCATGCGCCGGCTGGGGCGCGCAGGCGAATCATGCGGTAGGCCTGATGCAACACAAGATTGCGCTGGCATTGAAGGTGGAGTGCAGCGCCTCTTCGCCTACGGTGCGAACCGGGCAGAGCGTTACGCTAACTGCCGAGGTTCAGGGAGCTTCGACCGGGCTGTCGTACAGCTTTTCGACGAACGGCGGAAAGCTCTATTCCAACGGGAGCACGGCTCGGCTGGACACCACCGGCGTCCCTGCAGGAACGGCCATCACCGCAACCTGCCAGGTCGTCGATGGTCTGGAGCGGCGGAGTTCGGCGGACGTGACCGTGCACGTCATCAGTATCAATATCTCCCACGCGCGGCCTCCGATCGGCGGTGCTGTACAGCCGCCGGAGGATCGGACTGTCGAAGCGATCCATCAAGTGAAACCCGGGTCGGAAGGAACGGTAGGTCAGGATACAGGAGCCGCAGCGCAGATTCCTCAGAGCGCCACCAGCGCAGCGCCGAAACCGTCCGGCAACGGACAGGCTGCGAGCGAAACAGGCAGTTCCAACGGAGGTTCTGCGGGCCCCTCGCGCGCTCCGGCGGCGGTGGCAGCTCCGGAGCCAGTTCCCCCGCCACCGGCAGCGGAGGGCGGAAATGTCTACCAGCAGGCCGAACAGGTTCAGCAGTGGAAAAACCAGCTCAGGAACGGAAAGATCGACTATCTGATTCCGTCGCAGATGAAGCTGCACGATACGGCTGTCGTCAAGGTGGTGGTGCATGGCATCGCCGATACCGCGGCGAAGAGCATGGCCGGAGCCACGACCGGCACGTTGAAGGTCTCTCCGCGTATGCAGGTGCAGTTGAGCGCGGAGGACAATCCGGACGAGTTCGAGATCGACCCCAAGGTCGGCGAGATCCAGTTCGTCCCTATCGACGGCTCGGCGACGTGGATGTGGCAGGTAACGCCGAAGCAGCCTGCCCAGAATCAGACGCTGACGATTCGCGCCCTTCTGGTCTATCCCGACAAGGGCGAGCAGATCGAGCAGGAGATCACCAGCTACACGGCGAAGATCAGCGTGAGCGTGCCCGGATTCTGGGCTTCGCTGCAAGAGGCCTTCTGGAACGATCCCGGCGCCGCCATGAAGTATGTGCTGCCGGGAGGCGCGGGATTTACAGCTATCGCCGGGCTGGTGGTGTGGCTATGGAAGCGGAGGCATCCTGCCGAAGCCAAGACAGATAAAAAAACGGACGACGCGTAGAGGCTTCCGTGTAGAGGCGGCGCTCTACAAAGGCGAAATACAGGGGTCTCTCCACTCCGCAGCGCACGATGAAATTGTGCGCTGCTCCGGTCGAGATGACGTGAGTTTTCGGCCAGCTTACTCTATTCGGCTTTGCCGAGGGTTCCGTCCTTGTAAGCCTTTTGGAGAATAAAGAACGCCTGCTTCTTGTCGCCCTGGTCGGAGATCAGGCCCTTGCGGTTGAAGTTGTCCTGCAGGCCGGGCAGCGTGCGCATGGGCGAGCGGAAGTCCATCAGCACCCACGGGCTGATGCCGCGAAGCTGCGGAATCCGGTTGAGCATGGGGATCTGGTGCTTGTAGACCTCGGCCTGATACTCCTCGGTCCAGCGCTCGGTGGCAGGGCCGTGGTGACCGGCGCGAGCGGCTGCGCCGAACTCCGACATGATGACGGGCTTCTGGTAACGAATGTCCCAGGTGGTGGTGTCGGCTCCGGCCGGCCCCTGCTCGTACCAGCCGATGTACTCGTTGGTACCGATGACGTCGAGCGCGTTGCCGAGCGGATCGTCGACGATCTTATTGGAGCCGTTGGCGGTCTTCTCCGTGCGCACCAGCAGCGCGGCGGTGACCAGGCGGGTGGGATCGAGCGTGCGCGCCAGGTTGGCCATCGTGGTCAGATATTTGGTGCGGGCGGCGGTGTCGGGAGTCTCGTTCGCGACCGACCAGAGGATGATGGAGGCCTTGTCGCGGTCGCGGCGAATCATCTCGCCGAGTTGCTGCTTCGACTTGACAAGCACGGCGGGATTGTCGAACTGGAGCGCCCAGTAGTCGGGAATCTCGGACCAAACCAAAATACCGAGGCGGTCCGTAGCGCGGGTCATGCGCTGGTCGTGGGGATAGTGCGCCAGCCGGACGTAGTTGCAGCCCAGCTCCTTGGTCCAGCGGAGCAGCGTGTCCACGTCCGTCTCGCTGTAGGCGCGGCCGGTGCGGAAGGGCGCTTCGGCGTGGATGGAGACGCCGCGCAGGAAGATGGGCTTGCCGTTGAGCAGGATCTCGGTGCCGCGAGTCTCGATGGTGCGGAAGCCCATGTCGTCCTCAAGATGGTCCGAAGATGATTCGGAGTCGACCGAGATGTTGACCTTGTAGAGCTTCGGATTTTCGGGAGACCACAGGCTGAGGGATTTGACCGGCAGCCTGATTGCGGCGCGATCGCCGGTGCCGACGGTGGCGCGGGTGGTGGCTTTCAGCTCGGGAATGGAGACGACGACGGTCGCGCCGTGCGCAGCGTTCTCGACGTGAACATAGCCTTCGATCAAGTCATGATTGGTGCGGCTGAGGTGAAGGTCGTAGTCGTCGATGAACTGTTCGGGCACGTCGACCAGCGATACATCGCGGGTGAGGCCGCCGTAGTTCCACCAGTCGGTCTGGAGCGTGGGCACGCCATCGGCGATGCGGGTGTTGTCGACGGCGACGACGACGAAGTTGTCGCCATTCTTGACGACGCCGGTGACGTCGCAGTCGAACGGCGTGAAGCCGCCCTCGTGCTCGCAGACCTTCTTCGCGTTCACCCAGACGTGGCTGCGATAGTTGGCTGCGCCGAAGTGGATGAAGGTGCGCGTGTTGGGCTTCGGAGCGTACTTGAAGTCCTTCTCGTACCACAGGACGCCCTCGTAGTAGAAGAGGTCGGGGCGCTGCGTGTTCCAGTCGCCGGGCACCTTGAGGGTGGGAGAGATGGCGAAGTTGTATTCAAGAGGCTCCCCGTTGTACTGCTTCGTCCCGTTCATGAAGTAGCCGTTTGCCTTGATCTCGTGATGGAAGTTGTAGAGACCGGTGGAGTAGGGGTCCACGATGGTGTGCCACTCGCCGTCGAGCGAGGTGGCCGGGCGGTGGTCGATATCCACCAGCAAAGTGGTATCCGCGCCGGTATTCGCGCCCGTTGGTGCAGTAGTTTGCGCGCGGGCGGTCAAAGCCGGGGCCAGCAGCAGCGTTGTGCTTAGAGCGGCGAGGAGGGTCTTGCGGAGATGGCAGAAAGCATCAGCGGACATGATGCCCATGATACTGCGCGGCAGCGGCGGCTAGAGCATCTTTCCTGTGGATGGGCATCCCGAGACGATCGTTCAGCGGCGTTTTCATTGGGGAAAACGCCCATTGAAATCGTGGCCCCGCACTATACCTACAGGAAAAATGCTTTACGAGGAAACCGGCGGCGACGACTCTTCGGCCCAGGGCAGGAAGAGCGAGAAGATGGTGCCGTGATGGATGGGATGCTCGCTACTGCGGAAGGTGAGGCTGCCCTGGTGCCGTTTCACAATCCCCGCCGAGATCCAGAGGCCGAGGCCGGTTCCGTTCAGATCTTTGGTCGTATAGAACGGCTCGAAAAGGCGAGAGCGAACCTCCGGCGACATGCCGTGGCCGGTGTCGGCGATGGTGATGCGGATGCCATGGCGTCCTGCCCTGTAGCCGATCGAGTTGTCGGTGGCGTCGTGGGCGCGGACGATCAGGCGGCCACCCTGGCGCATGGCGTCGATGGAGTTGGCGATCAGGTTGTTGAGGACCTGGCGAATGTCGTTTTCAAAGCACAGGATGCGAATCTGGGTCGAGTAGGCCGCTTCCACCCGGATGTTCGAGTTGGCAAGCCGTCCCTGGTAGAGGTTGAGAACTGCGTCGACCAACTCGGCCGCGGTGACGTTGGTGGCGCGGACCGCCTGGCGATGGAAGCGCAGCGTCTGGGTGGCGATCTGGCAGACGCGGGAGAGTTCGCTCTGCGCCGTCTCGACATAGGCCCGCGTGCTGGACGGAAGATCTTCAGCCACGGAAATTAGATAGAGAAGGTTGGTGATGGCTTCGAGCGGGTTGTTGATCTCGTGCGAGATAGAGCTGGCAAGGCGGCCGACGGCGGCGAGCTTTTCACTCTGGATCAGGGCGCTCTCCGCCTTCTTCTGATGCGTCACCTCGAGGACCACGGCCGCAATCGCTTCGACCTTTCCTTCGGCGCTATAAACCGGCGAGTAATTCACATTCCAGAAGCGGCGCTGGCCCGGCCGCGCGGGAAGCTCCCCTTCGAGCATGTGGTTTCTGACCGTATTGCCCATCGCCACCTGCTGAAAGAGCTCCCTAAGGCCTGCGAGCGGGGCGATTTCGGTGATGGGGCGGCCAAGAATCTTATCTTTCGGAAGCCCGATCACCGCCGCCTGATGATCGTTCACGCGCAGGTAGCGAAACTCGACGGGATCGAACAGCGCCAGCCCGACCGGAGCGGTATCGTAGATGGTCTCAAGCTCGGCGCGCTGGCGCTCCGTCTCGATCTGCTTCTGCAACAGCGTCTCCGCGAAGGTCTTGCGGTCCTCGATATCGACGGCAACGCCCAGCCAGTGCAGGATCTCTCCGGAAGTGTCCCGGATCGGCCGGGCACGGACAGACCACCAGCGGGCGACCTTGTCGCGGCCGCGAATCAGGCGGGCTTCGATATCGTATTCGGTCCCGGTCGAGACGGAGCGCGCCCAGGAGTCGACGACGCGCTCGCGATCACCGGGATGGAAGGCGGTGATCCAGTTTTCGAGGTCGTCCATGGTCAAACCGAGATATTCGGTGAACCCGTGGTTGGCATAGGTGATGCGCCCTGTCGAATCCCCCATCCAGATGGCCTGGGGATTGAGATCCGCCAGAACGCGATAGCGGGCCTCGCTGGTGGCCAGCGCCACGGCGGCGGTCTTCTGCTCATGAATATCGGTCGCCACGCCAAGCCACGACTCGATGGTGCCGTCGCGACGACGTACAGCAACGCCGCGAGTCAGAAACCAGCGATACTCCCCGGTCGCGGCATCCTTCATGCGCAGCTCCACCGAATACTCTTCGCCCGTATTGAACGAAGCGACGAAGGCACGATGGACGTTCTCCACATCGTCGGGATGAATGGCGGTCATGCCGCCGTCCTCCACAAGCTGCTCATGCGAGAGAGCGAGATAGTCGAGAAAGCGCCGGTTGGCGAAGTTGAGCCTGCCCGTGGCGTCGGAGGTGTAGATGAGCTGCGGGCCAAGCTCGATGAGCTGGCGATAGCGGGCCTCGCTCTCGCGCAGCGCGGCTTCGTCGTGGCGCGCCTGCGTGATATCGCGAAAGAAGAGGATGATGCCGTCGTCGGATGGAATCGACAGGATGTTGAACCATAGGTTGAGCGGCTCCGGATAAAAGGCCTCGAAGGTGCTGGGAACTCGCTCATGCATCGTGCGCTCGTAGTTGGTGCGGAAGCTGCTGCCGGGCGGGGCCGGAAACTCTTCCCAGAGGTTTTTGCCGAGCAGATCTCCCTTCGCCGCGAGAATCAGATTGGCGCTGTGATTCGCAAAGGTGAAGCGCCAGTTGCGATCGAGTCCCACGATGGCATCGGTCGTGACTTCGAAGACCTGGTCCAACTGCCGGGTAACCTGGTCGCGGCGCTGCTCAATGAGCTTGCGATGGGTGATGTCGCTGAAGAACAGGATCATCCCGTCTTCATAAGGCCGGGCGCAGACGCGATACCAGGCGTTGAGAGGCTCGGGATAGAAGGCCTCGAACTCCGTGGGGATCCGCTGCTCCATCGTCTTGCGATAACTGGAGTGGAACGGCTCCAGCGTATTGTGCGGAAAGAGCTGCCAGAGATTTTCTCCCACCAGCGGGCCGCTTGCGAGCAGGTCGACAGCCCGCCAGTTGGCAAAGGTAAAGCTCCAGCCCCGGTCGAGGCAGAGGACGGCGTCCGGCGTGGCATCGAATGCCTGCTGGAGGCGGTGAGTCGCCGCATCGCGCGTTTGCCGCTCCAGCCTGACCGCCGAGATGTCCTGGTAGAACGCGGCCAGGCCGTCCGCGAAGGGCGTAACCTGGATATCCATCCAGAGCCCAACCTCTGTACAAAAGAACTCGAACCGGCGCGGCAAGCGCTCACGCATGGCAGCCCGCAGATTCTCTTCAAGGATGGTCCCGCACATCTCCGGCCGCAGGTCCCAGTAGATCTCCCCCATCGAGCCCTCGGGATCGAGACGACTGATGCGAAGAGCATGCTGATTCGCATACAAGATGCGAAACTCCCGATCGAACGCGATGACCGCATCCGGCGACGCCTCCAGCAGGGCGGGGAAGTCCAGGCTCAATATCTCCGCCGAGCCTGCACCGGCAGACTTTGAGGGATACGCCGTATTCAAGGAAGGCGTGGGCGGCATGGCTGCTGTCTCAGTGTCTTGAGACTACTCCAGCGCGTCCGCCGGGGAAAGAGCCTCCGCCGCGTGGAAGGACTCAAGCCGCGCGATGCGCGACTCCAGTACAGCGACCGTCGCTCGCGTCGCGATGAGTTCTTCCTGCAAGGCGGCCAACTGCTCTCTTGCCGAACCTGTGCTCGGGCCGGCATCGGGAAGCGGACGCGACCACGAGTCAGGCGGCGTCGAGACGGCAACCGGGCCGCCCAGCAGGTGCATATAGCGCGATTCCCGCGCCCCAGGCTGGCGAGTCATCATCACGACCAGAGGCCCGGTGGCGCTTGTAGCTCCAGCGGCGTTCTCTGCTCCTGCCTCTTCGCCCGGCTGCGGACGAGAGGCCAGCCGCTCCAGCGTGCCCGCGACAGCAGTGATGTCGTCGAAGTTATAGAGCCGGTCGGCGCGGCTGCGCAGTTCGCCCGGCGTCTGCGGGCCGCGCAGCATCAGCAGGCAAAGAACCGCGGTCTCGTCGCGGCGAAGATTCAACACGGTGCGGATGCGGTGCTCATACTTGGGCACGCGGCTGTCGTGGACGGTGCTTGTCAGTTCGAGATCTTCGAGCCCATGAAGCGCCTGCCGGACCTCGTCCTCGGTGAGCGTCAGCACCGGATCGCGGCTGGAGCGCTGGTTGCACGCGTTGACCAGGGCGTTGAGCGAAAGCGGATAGTTCTCCGGAGTGGCAATCTCTTTTTCGATCAGAGCGCCGAGTACGCGGAGCTGAATGGCATCGAGCGTCATAACTCTATGTTGACATAACGCGTTACAGTCCCGCAGCCTACCCCGCGCCGTCGGTGGAAGTACCTCAAAATGGGACCTGTGACCGAAAAGTTACATGCAAAATGGGCAATCCGAGACGATATATCGTCTATCGGTAGTTAGAATTGGATTCTTGAATGGCATTTGCTAAAAGTCATTGGCATTCGTCCATTCACAGAATCAGACCCCGGGGGATATACGGATGAGGCTTCGTTTTGGCAGATGGGTTGCCGCTGCGGTTGTGGCGGCAACGGTGTTCGTGGCAGGCGGCTCGGCAAAGGCAGGCGAGAGGGATGTGGCATCCTCCCATAGCCAGAGCGAAGGTCCAAGCTACGCGCTGCACCTCTATCATCTGCATACGCACGAGAGCCTCGATGTGGTCTACCGTATCGGCGACACCTACCTTCCGGCCGCGCTCGGCCAGTTGAACCACTTTCTGCGCGACCATCGCACGCAGACCGAGCACGCCTTTGACCCGAAGGAGTTCGATCTGCTCCACTCTCTGATGGCGAAACTGGGACGGCCCGACGGCGTCATCGACATCGTCTGCGGCTATCGCACTCCTCAGAGCAATCGCTTCCTGCGGACGCGCTCTGCCAGAACCGGCGTGGCCAAACACAGCCAGCACATGCTGGCCAAGGCGATCGACATCCGCGTTCCCGGCGTATCGACGGCGAGACTGAGGAATGCGGCCCTGAGCCTGGGAGAGGGCGGAGTCGGCTACTATCCCACCTCTCACTTCGTTCACGTGGACGTCGGCCCGGTGCGCGAGTGGACCTTCGGTGCCCGTAAGACCCGGCGTACAGCCCGGCACGTATCGCGGCGTACCCCTCGTGCCAGTGTGGGCGAGTAGCTTCTGAATGATTCAGATTGCCCAACGATGGCAAGTCATTTTCGCTTAGCAGGCGGACGGTTGGCGGAGTAAAGTGGCCATTATGACGGAGGAGGAACTGGCACGACGGACGACACAGGCTACCGCCGAGGTCGACGTGCCGGTAACGGGAGAGGCGTCAGGGAAGCGACTTTGGAATGCATTGCAGTGCCCTCCAAAAGATGGTGTCGATGTGGAGTTCCCGCAGTTGAAGTGGAAGCCGCGCAAGGTTGAGTTTTGAGATATCTGCTCGATACGCTGATTCGCCGCGACTGCAAAGGTTCATGGCTTGAAAGTGGCTATGCTGAACCGGAAGCATTTCGAGCGGCTCGGTGTGGAGTTGGTGGAGTTCTAAGATATTCTTAGTTTTTTCATTATCAATCGACCTGCGGCTCCACTTTTTCCTGTGAGCTTGGGATTTAGAGTCGGACGTCTGATAGCTGGACACTTTTCGCATGTGCAATCTATGTGCTCATCTAGTCCCCATCGTTCGTGTGACCTGAGAACCACAACTAGTGGCTTTTCTTTAGCGCCACAAAGACGTTTTACGAATTCGCGAGCGTGTCTTGCCGATGGCAAATTCTTCCAAGGATTACCTCTGCCATTGAGAGCGCTGCCATCTACGGAGTGATATGGAATGAGTTCTACGGCGACGATTTGCTTTGCTAGAGAAGCGAGTGCCTCATAGTATGTACACCCTGATTTCGCTACGAGCTTCGAGAGGATGGGTCGCAGCCGAGCTTCCCACCAGATAAATCCTCCGCTCCATGCAAATCGAGGATTGAGGCAGAAGAAAGGAAATTCGTCATTCCCATTTGTCTGGGAGATATTGCTGATGCATGCCGCGCGAAAGGCTGCGTCCTCCTCCTCATAGTAGTTCGATGCTCCAAGCCCTGGGTTCATCAGCAAGATGAAAACTTTTGCCTTTTCCAAGTTGCCCACGAATGGGACTGGCAGGAGCGATAAGTGAAGTTGCTTGTCATCCTCGCGGAAACGGTTGCTTCTGATGAATTTATCGAACGTGAGCAGTGGTTGATCTTGTACGTCCCATTTATTTTCGCGAAACCAATCTAGGTCGTCGGGATGGATGTGGAGTTTGCCATGATCTGGCGGGAGTTTCGACCAGAATTTAGTAAGCGTTTCGGACATGCAGCAATCTACCATGAAAGCCAACAAGAAGGCCGCCAATGCTCGCGGCCTTCTTGTTGTTTGTGGTTTTGCGCGAAGCGCGGCTGCTGCATGCAATGCCTAGTCGCCGGCTACGGTCTCTTCGATGCTGTTGACGACCTCGGCCTTGGAGGGTGCAGGCTTTACGCCGGCGACGAAGCCAGTCGGCAGAGAAGGAGCAACTTCTTCGCCCAGGATCTCCTTGCGGTAGAGCTTGGACATCTTCGCGTTCTCCGCATCCTGCTTGATCTTCGCGTCGCGCGCCCGGATCTTCTCTTCGCGGGCGTTCTTGGCGATGCCGGACTTGTCGAACGTGTCGTTGGCTGCGGCGTTGACGTCAGCTTCGTTGAGGACCAGGTCGTACTTCGACTCCTTCTCAAGGCCGACCTTCTTGCCGCCGGCGAAGATCTCGTGACGGCCATGCTCCTCGTACCACTTGGTCAGGGTGGAGGTCATGTGCATCTTCTCGATGATGTTCCTCCAGCCCACGCCCGTGTTGTAAGCGCAGAAGCTGATCTCGCCCTCCTGCGTCGCGTAAGGAATGATGCACTGCTCGGTACGGCGGAAGTCGTAGTTGAACAGATCCTGGAACCACATGCTGGCGATGAACAGGAAGTTCCAGCGGTCGGCGCGGCGCTTCTCGATGTCTGCCATCGTGCGGTCCGCCGTGACCTTGCCGTAGTCCTTGCCGGTTGCGCCGAAGCTCTTGTCGAACTTCTGCAGCAGGTCCTTGATCTTGAAGTGTGTCGGCGCCTTCGCCGGCTCGTAGTTGCGCAGCAGCGCCAGCGTGACGCCCAGGATGGAGAGCCACTTACCGCGGGCGGCGTCGTTGACGCGGGCGACGTCCTTGGCGAGGCGATCCGCATTGAGGAACGCGGTGACGGGAACGGCTTCCTTGGTCTCCTTGTCGATCATCAGCGCCATGCCCATGCCGCAGTCCGGGTGGCAGCCGCAGGAGAGTTGACCCCAGTCGTGCTCCGGTCCGTGGACCAGATCGGCCCAGTCGGCGAAGGTGGACATGAAGCTGATGGGGAACCAGTCGCGCGTGGGCTCGCCCAGGCCGGTCTGCCGCTTCACGTCGTGCGCAAGATGGCTCTGTGTATAACGCTGCGCCTTGCGGCGCTCATCCGAGATGGCCTCGTCGCGTCCGGTAAAGCTGACCGGCTGGAAGCTGAGGAAGTTGATCTTCTTCGGGTTGTCGAGCGCGAACTTGATGATCGGACCGACCTGCTCGCTGTTGATGCCGTTGACGATCGTCGTCACCGGAACGATATCCACACCGGCCTCGTGCAGGTTGTGGATGGCCTGGAGCTTCACGTCGAATGCGTTGCCGACCTTGCGGTGCGAGTTAGCCGCGTTGCCGATGCCGTCGAACTGCAGGTAAACGTAGCGCAGACCTGCATCCGCGGCGGCCTTGGCGAACTCCTTGGACTTGGCGAACTCGATGCCGTTGGTCGCTGCCTGAACGCTGGTGTAGCCGACCTTGCGGGAGTAGGCGACCGCGTCGAGGAAGTACGGGCTCAGCGTGGGCTCGCCGCCCGAGAACTGGACCGACATCTGGCGTTTCGGCTTGATCGTCACCGCGTTGTCGAGCATGGTCTTGATCTCGTCCCATGTCAGCTCGTGAACAAAGCCAACCTGGTTGGCGTCCATGAAGCAGGGATCGCACATCATGTTGCAGCGGTTGGTCAGGTCGATGGTCAACACCGAACCGCGGCCGTGCAGGATGGTCGAGGTGCCGTGATTATGCAGCTTCTCGTCGTTGTGAGCGCGAATGTCGCGACCCGGGAACGTCTCTTCGAGATGGCGGAAGAAGGCGACGTCGATCGACATCAGGTCTTCGAAGTGGCCGTGGATGGGGCAATCCTTCACCATCAGAATCTGGCCGTCGCGCTCGATGATCTGCGCCTTGATCTCGCCGACCTTCTCGTTGAGAAGAATCTCGTGCGGCAGCTTGCCGTCCACGATCTGCTGGCGGATCTCGGGGATGCACTTGGGACAAAGCGAGTCCGTGGTGCGCGGCCAGCCGAGAGGCGGCTTCTCCTTCTGGTAGCTCTTCAGCAAGGGCTTGTCGCTCCACTTGGGAGTGAAGCTCGGGTTGGGGCTGATTGCATTCAACTTGTTGAACACAACCCATCCAGCTTTCGCCACCTGCGTGAGCGACTTCTCAAAGACTTTCGACGGCTTTTTCGACATGGGGACTGTCTCCTGACAGGGTGGGGGGAAAACGGGAATTTTTTACCGCTTCCTCCAGCGTATTTGACTCCTATTAGGATGCATAAGTGCACATCCAGATGCCCCTATTGCGAGTGCTTTTCCAACCCCCTCAACAGGTTACGACGCCCCCGAGCTTACCCTTTCGGTATCCGCGCCTGAACACTTGAGCGTCCATTGGCGAGAATTTACATTGAACGGCGATATGGGGTAGCGAAAGGAGAGGCCGAAACTTCCGCAAACTCCCGTTACCCTGTTGAAATCGCTGTGGATTTTCCTGAATTAAAACATGCCTGATTGCTGGCTCGCGACCTGATTCAGGATTCGCTGCACGAAAATGATGCGGATATTGATGTGCCGCGCAACGTCGGGAAGGAACTCCACGATCAGGTTGTTGGCCGGATCGATGGCAAGACCGGTCGCGATTCTCGCCATGGTGGAGGAAGCGTCGTCATGGATGCCCGGAACATAGAGGTTGCTGAGCTCCGCATTGATGGGATACGTCAGCAGCGTGGCGTAGTTCGGCATCAGGCTGCCGTCGTCGTTCTGCGCCACCACGGTCCGCGAGATGGCGTGGAAGAACCGCCGCCGCACGCTTCCCTCGCCCATCCGGAAGTAGCGCGGGTCCTGATGCACAAGCGAAGGAATCAGGAACGACCCGAAGAACTCTCCCGTCGCGTCCTGCAGCAGGCTGACCCCGGCACTCTTGCCGAAGCCCTTCCATCCCGGCCCATAGGCCGTGTGAGAGTCGATGCCGACCGTGAAGGCGGAGGTGAAGGCGATCGTCATCAGGTTGGGGGGCGAGACCAGGTTGTGGAGCGCCAGGTATCCCTTCTGCCTCGGCGTCAGCGGAAAGGACATCCTTGTGTCCAGAAACCTCTGGTACGGGTTGAACAGTTCCTCGCAGGCATGACGAGGCACCCCGATCCTCGCTCGGGGCGGACTCATGCGCAGCGCCTGCACCATGGTGCAGGACTCCGGCTGCCTCCCGCTCGACCGCAGGGAGGCCTCGGCCACCACGACCACGTCCTGTTGCTGCGCCACGGCAGCGCTCGGAGCATCAGGCAACGTGCTCTGCGGGTTGACCTGCGCGTACGCCGCCGCTCCGGTCAAACCGACCGCCAGAATCAGGAGAGCCCGCATCGCCGTATATCCCATCCGCTATATCAACCCCGGCAGAGCGACAGAGTTACTCTGCTTTCTTCAGATGAATCAGCTGAAGCGCGTCGCCCAGAAACTCGCTGACGCCAAAGCCGATCGCCGATCCGCCGATCGAGCTGCCGAAGATCTTTGCCGTCTCGCTGAACCCATGGTTCTGCTGCGGATAATAGGCGTTGGTCAGGATGGCGCCGGCGAGGTTGCCGGTCAGCAGCGCCAGGTTCACCGTCCGCCGTCCGCTGTCGGTCCGGGTGATGAGCGGCCGCGTGGCGGCATAGAGGATCCTGTTGCGGATGCTGTGGCTGCGGCCCAGTTTGTAATAACGCGGGTCTTCGTGCAGGACGTTCGCCATGATCGAGGTGCTGAAAAAGTTCTGGCTGCTGCTGCGGATCGCGGCGGCGCCCAGGCGCTGCCCGAAGGCGCCGCTGTCCGTGCCGTAGTTCGGCGGACCATTGGTCAGGTGAGACCACCCGGCGGAACCGAGCCAGCCGGCGACAGAGAGGGGAGAGACTACGCTCTTCACGCCCATGACGAACTTGTCCCGCGACGTCAGCGTGGGCGCCTGTTCGCTGGGCAGCACCACACTATCCGTAGGCGATGCCGTCTTTCCCGAGTGTGAGCTCATCCCCGCCTGTGCCCCGGGGGCGGGATCCAAAGAGGAGGAAGAGGTGCTGCTCGAAGAAGCGCTGTCCGCCCGGGCGCTGACCGCTCCCGGCGAATCCGGCAGCGCCAACATCGCGGCGGAAGCCGTGTCGTGCATGCCCGAAGCGCCCTGCGCCATTACCGCCGGTACTCCCACCGCAAACAGGATGAGCGCGAAAAACTGAATGGATGTTCCTGCAAAGAAGAACTTGAAACGACGGATTGCGCTCAAAACAAATTACCTCGAAGTCTGCCGGCTTTGGCTGCTGAGAGCAGAATAGACGACTTCAGCGCCATCCGCGCAGGCGTATGCGTCCGTATGTCCATTCCGGTACGTTCCCTTTGGAGAGACGCGATTACGGAAAGCCGGGTTGCGTCCGGCTCGCTCGGCGCATCGAAGTACAGGTGCCGTTACCACAATGGCACCACGCCGGGAATACCCGGCTGTTACCGTTGACCATGCATTTTCCTCATCCGCATAATCAACGGTGGAGAGGTGTATCCATGGCGACCGAAGATCCAGCAACCCCAAACGATCCCAGCCGCGATTCCAGACGACCATGGGAGCAGCGCCTGCACGAGGCCGGCAACCGGATCGAGGATGACCTCCACCGCTTCATCAAGTACATCAACGACGAGATCGTCCCCGACGTCCGCCGCAACGGCTCGGACGCGCTTCGCTCCGCCGCCGCGGAGTTGAACCGCCTTGCCCGCCGCATGGACGACCGCGCCGGCAGGACGCCGCCCGCTCCTCCTCCCCCAGGTGAACCGAAGCCTTGACCCGCCGCCGACCGCTCCCCGCCGCCGTGCCGTCAGCGTTCATGCTGTCAGCGTTCCTGCTGCTGGCCGTCGGCTGCCATCGAGAGACCCCTCGCGCCTACCGTCAGCCGCCGCCTCCCGCCGTCACCAACGCGAATAACGGAGGCCGAACCAGACCAGGACGTACCGTCGAACCACCCGTCCAGACGACACCGTCCCAGCCCGATGTCGAGGGCAGGCCCGTCTCCTCCGAGACTGGCCTCGCAAGCTGGTACGGGCCGCCCTATCACGGGCGCAAGGGAGCCGACGGCACCGTCTACGACCAGAACGCGATGACCGCCGCGAACCTGACCCTGCCGCTGGGGACTACCGTCCGCGTCACCAACCTCGCGACCGGCCAGTCCGCCGTCGTCCGCATCACCGATCGCGGCCCCTTCGTTCGCGGCCGCATCATCGATCTTTCACTGGCGGCGGCCAAGGCCATCGGCGTCTATCTCCCGGGTGTCGCCAGGGTGCGCGTCGACGCCTTCGCTCCTTCCACTCCCCCGCCGGCCGGGCGCTGGTGCGTTCAGGTAGGAGCCTTCTCCCGCGAGAAGGACGCCATCAAGCTGAAGGACCAGCTCAGCCGCCGCTACACCACCGCCAAGGTCATCGAGTTCGCCGGACCTACCGGCCACTGGGTCCGCGTCAACCCGCTGACGCCGGACAAGGCCAGCGCCAATGAGGTCGCCGCCAGCATCCGCACCCCCGATCCCGACGCCCAGCCTTATATTGTGCGAACGAATTAGCTCCTTATCCGAATGACACTACAAAAATTGACACGACAAGGATTGGACCCCATGCGCTATCTTTCGATCGCCCTTCTGCTCCTCTTCTGTCTCGGCGATTCGGCGCAGGCAGCGCCGCCAACGCCCGCGGTAAAGCCGAGCACGATCGCGGCGTCACCCAGCCTCAACCACGCTCAAGCCGCTGTCGATGCGCTACAGCAGTGGTACACGCCCGCGAACGGGCTCTACTGGACGACGAACTGGTGGAACGCGGCCAACGCGATCACGGCCCTTGCGAACTACAGCCGCGTCAGCAAGTCCACGAAGTATCTGCCCGTCTTCGCCAACACGCTCCACGCCGCACAGACTGGACACGGCGGTTTTCCCGGCTTCATCAACGACTACTACGACGATGAGGGCTGGTGGGCGCTGGCCTGGATCGACGTCTACGACCTGACCGGCGAGGCGCGGTATCTTCAGGCCGCCTCCGGCATATTCGACGACATGCAACGCGGATGGGACACGGCGACCTGCGGCGGCGGCGTGTGGTGGAGCAAGAAGACCCGCGAGAAGAACGCCATCGAGAACGAGCTCTTCCTTGCGGTTGCAGCTTCGCTGGCAAACCGTGTCAAATCGCCGGAGCAGCGCGCGCAGTACCTCGCCTGGGCGCAGAAGGAATGGGAGTGGTTCCGCGACTCCGGCATGATCAACAGCCAACACCTCGTCAACGACGGACTCAATGCTTCGGACCCCGCGCACTGCACCAACAACGGGAAGAATACCTGGAGCTACAACCAGGGTGTCATTCTCGGCGCGCTGGTCGAGCTGAATCGTGCGGCTCCCAATCCCGCGCTGCGAACGACCGCCGCCGCCATCGCGCTGGCAGCGATCGAGCACCTGAGCGATGCCAACGGCGTGCTGCGCGAGACCAGCAGCGCCCACACCGGCGGCGACGTTCCCCAGTTCAAGGGCATCTTCAGCCGCAACCTGATGCTGCTCGACAATGCATTCCCCGACCGCCGCTATCAGGACTTCGCCCGGACCAATGCCCGCAGTCTCTGGGAAAAAGATCGCGACGCCGCCAACCACTTCGGCTTCTGGTGGGCAGGCCCGTTCGATCTGCCGGATGCCGCTCGCCAGAGCTCCGCGCTCGACGCCCTGATCGCCGCCGTGGCCGCTCAACCGAAGCAGCAACGCTGAGCTTCTCTACTTCTCGTCGAGCGGCGGCGGCGCATAGTAGGGCAGCTTCTGCTGCGCCTCGGCGGCGCGTTTGACGCCGATGTCGTCGAACAGCAGGCTCGGCGCGATGATCGTCTGCGGCACCGGACCCAGCGAGTTCGAGACGTACGGATCGTTGCCCGCCGCCGTGATGTCCGAGCGCAGCGCGCGATTGTCCAGCTCGTCGAAGACCGCGCCGCGCACCAGCTCCCGGCTGCCGTCCGGATGCACCCGGTAGAGCACGCGCGGCACCAGGCCGTCGCTCAGCGTCTCGACGGCATAGACATCCCGGCCCTGCTCCTTCGCCATCGCCAGCAGCCGCCGGTTCAACTCGCTCACCGGCAGCGCTTCATTCGGCTTGACGATGACGACGCCCGCCTTCGAGCGCGCAGGCTGCCCGGGTGCGGATCGCCCATGCCCATTCGACGACGGAAAGTCGCGGATCGGCTCACGCCCGATCAGGTAGCTATCGAGCACGCCCTTCACCACGACATCGACCGACTGCGCAGGCACGCCCTCGTCGTCCACGGCATACGCGCCCAGCAGAGCCTTGCCGGCGAACTTCGCCATCAGCGGATCGTCGGTCACGCTCAACATCACCGGCAGCACCCGCGACTTGTAGCTCGACGCATACGCTCCGGTCGTCCTCGCCGTCGTGCCCATCGCCGGGCGGTCCGCCTCGATATTGGGGACCAGCAGCCGCGCCATCACGTCTGCCGACGCATCTCCGCTGAACAGCACCGGCCCGTGATAGTCCTCGGCCGGAACCACCGGAGCCGCGCGCAGCGCCTGCAGGCTCTTGATGTCGTCGATCACGCGCTTGCGAAAGACCGGCCACGTCTCCAAATCCCTCGCGTCGGCCGCGGTTGTTCCGTTGTCGCGACTCAGCCGCATTCCGTCCGGAGCCTGGCCGCCCACGCTGATGCCGGCGGCGTATCCCGTATATCCCTGCCGCACCACCGTTCCCTCGGTGTTGATCAGATAACGGTTCACCGCCACGGCGCGTATGTTCGCCGTCGAATACTGCACCTCCGCCGACGAGGCGCGAACCTCCGGAGCCGTCGCGAACAGCCCGCTTGCCTCGACGATCCGCCGCTTCCACTCGTTGCGGTCGAGGTCCATCTTCACCAGCGGAGCCACATGCGTCACCGGCTTCGCCTCGGCGAAGTCATGCTCCATCTGCTGCGACTGAAAGCCCTTCAGCGCGGCCTGCTTGGCGGCGTAGGCCCGTAGCGCGTTCTTGTACGCCGTGTCGGTTGCGATCCAGAGCGCATAGCGCAGCGCCTCGGCATTGTCGTCGCTGGGAGCGAGCGCAACAGCGCCATCGCCGCGGCTGCTGCTGCTGTCGACGGCATAGTCGCCGACGCGCACCGTCACCCGCGCAACGCGTTGGTGATTGGCCTCCTCCCGCGCCAGCGCGCCATAGGTGGCGACCGCCTCGTAGCTGTTCAGATCGTCGACCTGGTACTCGATGAAGTAGGGCCGCTGCATCCCCGGCAGCACCAGCAACGCCTTCTCGCGGTCAAGCTCCGCCTGCATCGCCTTCAGCATTGGATCGCCGGCTACTGCGTCATGGCTCTGCGGCTGAGCAAAACTCACTTCCGCGGCCGAAGCGAAGAGGCACGCCACCGCTGCAATCAGGCAAACCTTGTGTAACCGAGATGAGAACAAATAATTCATTGGCCACCCTTTCCGCCAGCATCGGCCGCGCCCGGCGGCGGCAGAATCGGCGGCCGCGCCGTCCCCTGCGCCTGCTTCTGCGTCTCGATCTCGCTGACCAGCATGGCCGGCGCCACCGCGCTGACCGGGATGCTCCCCGACTCGGCGCCGCAGATTCCATTGAAGACCTGCTGCTTATCGTCCGTTGCGACGATCCTCGTCAGCGCCGCCTGCGGCGTCCCTACAATGCTGACGCCGCGCACCAGCTCGTCCGGCCGGCCATCGACGTACACACGATAGACCACCAGCGGAATCACTTGAAACGCCTGCGGCGAGCGCCGCGTCGTCACCGCGAAACCCGACGAGATGTCCTCGAAGTAGAGCCCATAGGCCTTGCCCTGCTTCTTCGCCTCGTCGATCAGCATCTGCCGCAGTTGCGCGTCACTCACCGTCTTCGACGAGGTGACGATCAGGTTCCCCTGCCGCCCGGTCGGCATGTGCGCCACCTCGGCGCGGCCATGCCCGTTGCTGTGCGCAAAGCCTGCAATCGGCAGCCTCGACATCAGAAACGTTTCGAGCACGCCATTCTTGATCAGCTCCACCCGCCGCGCCTGCTGGCCTTCGTCGTCGTAGTCGTAGTGCCCGCTCAGCCATGTGCCGTCGAACTTCGTCAGGGTCGGATCATCGGCGACGCTCATAAAGCTGGGAAGAATCTGCTTGCCCAGCAGCTTGGTGAAGGTCTGCCCCTCGTCGTCGCCGCGCTGCCGCTGTCCTTCGAGCCTGTGCCCCAGCACCTCGTGGAAGAAGACTGCCGCCGCCCGTCCGCTTAGAATCGCCGGACCGTTATAAGGATCGGTCACCGGGGCAACGCGCAGCGCTTCGAGGCTCTTGCCCATGTCTGCGATCTTCGCGGCCAGCACCTTCTGCTCCGGCAGATGCCCCGCCTCGTCGGCCTCGAAGGTCTCGGCACGGAACATGTCCATCCCGTCGGCGGCCCGCGTCCGGCCCAGGATCACCAGCCGCGCCACATGGTTCGGCGTCGCTACTTTGGTCCCCTCGGAGGAGACAAAATAGTCCGTCTCCGAGCTGGCCTCGAGCACCACCCTGCTGAAGAAGACGTTCGGATACTGCTTGAACAGTCCGGAGAGCTCGCGCAGCCGGGCCTCCCACGCCGGGCGGTCGACCTTGAGCTTCGGTGCAGCCGGAAGCAGCGCCACCGTCGGCGTCTCGGTCGAAAAGTCCGGCGAGCGGTCCTCCTCCTTCGCCCGAACCTCCTGGTCGGTCTTGACCTTCAGATAGCCGTCGAGCGCCTTGCCGTAGCCGCGGTTGGTGGCAAACCACAGGCTGCGCGCAATCGCCGCGCGGTCGTCGGTCAGCGGCAGAGGAATGGTGCTCAGCGCGCTGTTGCGATGGTCGCCGTGCGTGTTGTCCTCGGCAGGCGTCCCGATGCGGACCTGAACGTCGGCAAACCGCCGGTGGCTGTCGTTCGAGCTGGTGATCGCGCCAAACTGCGCCGCGATGCTTGTCTGCTCGCCGTCCGCCACCGCGTAGCTCAGAAAATAGGGTTTGGGCTGCGGAGATGAATTGTCGCCGCTGCCCAGCGAACTCATCGCGCGGTGCAGCTCCGCCTCCATCGTCTCCACCAGCGCGGTCGACGCCTGCCCCGCCTTCGGAGCTTCCGCCGCCCGAACCACTCTCCCAGGCAAAGCCACCCATGCCAGCATCAAAGTCAAACCAGCCAGCCCAGCGCCGGCAACTACCGCCCTCTGTCTCGTCATTGGAAAGAAAACTCGATTCGCGCGCAAAATTCAACTGAATCAGAGTGTAGCGGAAATATCGATGGGCTCATCGTTGCGGAGCCCCGGAACCCGTGTAACCTTTCGCGGAGTTGCGAAGTCACTTAGGCGGAAAAGGAGATTTACGTGATGAAATTCCATGTAAAACAAGCGGTTGCGTTTGCGGCAGCAGTGATGTGCACCCTGGCGTTCAGCCCGATGGCGCAGGCTCAGGGTAGCGCTGCGCCTACCGATCCTCAGATCGCAGAAATCGTAGTGGTGGCCAACCAGATCGACATCGACTATGCCAAACTGGCGCTCAAAAAGTCGAAGGATCAAAACGTTCGCAGCTTCGCGGAACAGATGGTGAGAGACCATTCCACGCTGCTCAAGTCCGTCGAGGGTCTCGCGACGAAGCTTCATGTGACGCCCGTCGCCAGCGACACCAGCAAATCGCTGGAAGCGCAGTCGAAAGAGACCACCGCAAAGCTGAAGGCGCTCAAAGGGAACGCATTCGACAAGGCTTACGTCGACAATGAGGTTGCCTATCACGCGGCGGTCATCAACGAGGTAGGAAACGTGTTGATTCCCAACGCGAAAAATGCGGAGCTCAAGAGCGCGCTCGAGGGAGCAGCCCCTCTCTTCAAGGGTCACCTCGCACACGCTGAAAAGATCCAGGCAAGTCTGAACAAAAACTAAGAGCAGCTCAAGACCTGAGTCGACTTAACCAGAGCATTTTTCCTGTGGATGGCGGCCCGGGACGTGCGTTCGGCAGTGTTTTCATTGGGGAAAACGCCTATGGGAGCCGTGGCCCGGCACACGCCAACAGGAAAAATGCTCTGAGACTGGAGATTGAAGTGCTATCGAAAAATCTGAAGAAGCAATTTGTACTTTCACTTGCCGTAGCGCTGTTAGCGCCGCTTGTAGCCTTCGCGACAGCGACGCCCGCGATCGCTCAGGCGGCCCCGGAAGCCTCGACGTCCGCCGAGGCAACCACCGAGGCACCGGCTAAGACGGCACACAAAGTACACGTAGTCATCATTACCAACAGGCTCACCTATCAGCCCCCCACCCTCGTGGTTCACGTTGGCGACGTCGTCGAATGGATCAATAAGGATCTTTACATTCACACCGTCACCTCCACCGATGGAAAAACCTTCGATTCCGGCAATATCTATCCCAAGCGGTCATGGCGCTACAAGGCGGTGAGGAAAGGAACATACGACTACTCTTGCACCCCTCATCCGGACATGAAAGGTAAATTGATCGTCCGCTAAGCTGCACCCAAGGCGGGTCACGAGATGCGCTCTTCGAAATGTGGCGTCTCTAAAGTTTTCACCAAGTGAATGTACCCGGAAGGCATGATGAACATTGGACTCGCTCCAGCGATGGAGTCGAGTCCATCATTTTTTGCGCCGCGCGATCCGACGTGGGAAGGACCCTTAGCAGCCGGACAAAGATAAACAATCCGCAAAAAAACTGCTCCCCCACCTAACCGCCGCTCCTCCCTGTTGTCTAATCGGGCGAATGAACAAAGCCGAAGCAGACGCGATCGAGCAGATACTGGCCGGCAACCGGGACGCCTATCGCGTCCTGATGGATCGCCACTTCTCGGCAGTTCATCGCATCGCCTTCCGCATCACCGGCAATCAGGCCGACGCGGAAGAGGCCGCCCAGGAAGCGTTCCTGCGCGCCTACAACAAACTTCCCGGCTTCCGCCGCGACGCTTCTTTCTCCACCTGGATCACGCGCATTGCCATGAATACCGCCATCAATCTCGTCGAACGCCGCAACCGCGACCTCTCCCAGCACGGTCCGCGCATCGCCGACAACCCGTCCGCTCCCGATCAAACCGTCCAGATGGCTGACGTCTATCCCGGCCCCGAGCGGCAGCTCCTCGACCGCGAAGCGGCCACCCTCCGCGCCGAAGCTCTCGCCGCGCTCACCCCCATGGAGCGGACCGCTTTCACCCTTCGCCACATGGAAGACCTGCCCATCGCCGAGATCGCTGCCGCCCTCAACGTCCCCGCCAACTCAGCCAAGCAGGCCGTCTTTCGCGCCGTCGGCAAGCTCCGACGCTCTCTCGCTCCCCTCGCAGGAGGACTGCAATGACCCACTTCTCCGAAGAAGACCTGATCGCCTACCAACTTCATGAAAGCTCCGACGAGGCCGCCATCAAGCGCCATCTCGATGAGTGCTCCGACTGCGCCGCCGTCTCCGACTCCATCGCCGAAACGCTGCGCGTCTTCTCCTCCGAGCCCGTTCCCCCGCCTGACCTCGACCGCAACTGGCAGCGCCTCCGCGGCAACCTCTCCGTGCTTACGCCCGCGCCGCGCCGCGCCCGCTTTCCCCGCTTCCTGCTGTGGCCTACCGCCGGTCTAGCCGCCGCCGCACTGCTTCTATTCGCCTTTGTCGGCATCCACATCACTCACAACGGAGATCGCATCGCCGACCTGCTGCCTTCCCTCGACCGTCTCAACCATACGAACACTGCCATCAACGGCCACGGCCCGCTCACCACTGAGCCTACCGCCGCCGCCGATCCCGGCATGGCCAATCATCTCGACGCCGCCGAGCGCCTGCTCACCGAGGTCAACCACACCTCCGGCCCGCTCGATCCCGCCGACCGCGCCCAGGCCCGCCAGCTTCTGCTCAGCAACGCCGTCTACACCCGCACGGCGCGCGACCACGGCAATCTTGCACAGGCCGCGGTGCTCGACGATCTGGGACGCGTCCTCACCACGCTCGACAACGAGCCGCCCTCCCCCCACAAGACCCTGCAGGTCCGCCTGGAGATGAACACCTCCGGTCTCCTGCTCGACATCCGCATCCTGCGCCAGAACGACGAGCGCCAGAACGAAAACCGCCAATAAGGAACCGCCATGACTTCCATGAACATCACAACGACAAAACGAATCGTCAGCAAACTTCTCTTCTCGGCTCTTCTTCTTGCCTTGGCCGCGGCACCGCCGCTGCACGGCATGATCTTCGCGCCCGCGCCCGTACCCGCTGCGGCCCCCGGCGATACCAGCGCCTACGCCGCCGGCACCCGCGCCATGAACGAGCGCCGCTGGAAGGACGCCATCGCCGCCTTCGACAAGGTCGTCGCCGCCAAAGACCAGCGCGCCGACGCCGCCCTCTACTGGAAGGCGTACTCCCTCAACAAGCTCCAGCGCTACCCCGACGCCGCTACCGTCTGCAACGCGCTGCACGCGCAGTATGCCGGCAGCTCATGGAACAAGGACTGCGCCGCGCTCTCGGTCAGCTCCGGCGGCGTGCAGGTCAACCTCAACAGCCTCGATAACCTCGACGCCAAGATCCGGAAGAACATTAAAGTTCATGTCGATCCCGATATCGACGTCGACATTGAGAACAATCCCGATATCAAGATCCTCGCCCTGAACTCGTTGATGCACCAGGAGCCCGCCAAAGCCATCCCCATCCTGCGTGGCATCCTCAGCGGCAACCAGTCCCAGGGCATGAAGAAGCACGCCATCTTCGTGCTCGCGCAGAGCAAGTCGCCGGAGGCTCAGGCCGTGCTCCACGACCTCGTCACCGGCAAGACGAACCCCGAGCTTCAGCGCCAGGCGATCACGCTGATGGCAGTCTTTGAGGGCAAGCGTGCCAACGATACCCTCGCCGAGGTCTACCGCACCAGCACCGACACCAACGTCAAGAAGTCCATCATCTCGGCCTTCTTCATCACCCAGGACGCTCCGCGCATGGTCGCGCTGGCCCGCAACGAGAAGAATCTCGACCTCAAGCGCTCCATCGTCTCCCAGCTCGCCCTCATGCACGACAAGGCCGCCACCGATTACATGCTGGAACTGCTCAAATAACCCGCACCGCATTCGCTCACAAAGCGAAGAATTCCCTAATCTCGCTGCTGCCGTTGCTTGTCTCTGTCTTTGCCGTGGCTTCTGGGTACGCCAAGGCTTCAGCCTTGGCCCTCCCAAACCCTTTACAGAGCCCGGGCTTTAGCCCCTGGGGTATGCCTCCATCTTCATGGCCATCCGGATCCCAATCCTGAATCACAGGAGAAAACATGCTATCCAAAGTCCGCATCCTTGCCGCGATTATCATCCTCGCCGCCACCACAGCCTTCGCGCAGCAGCCGCAGTTCCTCCACGCCCAGCTCACAACCGCGTCTGCCGACCACGGCCTCAACGCCGAACTCGACAGCCTCAGGCGCGAGGCCGCTCCGCTCTGGGTCGGCTACAACATCCCCGTCGCACAGAAGACCTTCTCAGACCGGTATCCGCGCATTGATTATCTCGAAGCCGATCATCCCACCTACAAAGAAGAGGACGCTACCAGCTCCAGCGAAACCTCTTATGATCACGCGGTCCTTCTCTTCCGCATCGCCAACCACACCATCGAAAAGATCCGCGTCGAAAACCCCAACCGCCAGATCGACGCCGGCAATCTCCGCGTCTTCTGGCTCAGCAACATCGCTCCCGGCGACAGCATCGCCACCCTCAAAGCCCTCGCTCTCAGCAACGATGAAAAGAAGCTCCGCGACAACGCCGTCTTCGCCATCTCCATCCATCGGTCACCCGAGACTCTTCCCACGCTCATCGGCCTGGCCGCTCCCGCCAATCCTCTCGACCTCCGCGAAAAGGCTGCTTTCTGGGTCGCCAACCAGCATAGCCACGAAGGCTTCGCGGCCCTTCAGAACTTCGCCCGCAAGGACACCGACGCCGCCTTCCGCGAGAAGATCGCCTTCGATCTCAACGTCAGCAACGATCCCGACGCCGTCAAGGAGCTCATCCGCATGGCCCACCAGGACGCTTCTCCGCAGGTCCGCAGGCAGGCCCAGTTCTGGATGGCAACCAAGGGCGGCAAGGTCGTCGCCGGCGATCTCCGCGACCTCGCCGAAAACGATCCCGACACCCAGGTTCGCAAATCGGCGGTCTTCGCGCTCTCCCGTCTTCCTCAGCCCGAAGCGACCACGCAGCTCATCCAGGTAGCCGGAACCAGCAAAGACCCCGCCGTCCGCAAGCAGGCCGTCTTCTGGCTCGGCCAATCCCACGACCCTCGCGCCCTCGACTACCTCACCCGTCTGCTCCAGCAATAAATCCCAGCCGTTTTCTCTCCCGGCATTCGACCCCGGCAACAGGTTCTCCGTGCAAATATGAAGTAGGCCACACAATGGCCCGGAGAGCCCTACGCCGATGCGCCTTCGCATCATCCTTCTGCTTCTGCTCGCCGCGGCGGCTCTGTTCAGCACGCCGCGCTGGATCGGGAGCACAACGCCGACCGAAGCCCTCGCCCTCAAGGCTGCGGCGCACAACTCCACCGCCTACACTCTTCCGCCCGCGAAGTTGAAGCAGGCTCAGGGCCTCTTCCGCACCCGGACCACACTCTACTTCGCCGGCAGCGCGTGGAGCATCCTGCAACTCCTTCTTCTGCTCGCGCTCGGCATTCCCGCCCGCCTGCGCGACATCGCGGTCAACGCCACCCGCAACCGGCTGGCGCAGTGCTTCCTGTTTACCTTATTTCTGTTTGGGATCATCGCCCTGCTCGACGCGCCGCTCGCGATCTACGGTCACCACCTTGGACTCAGCTACGGGCTCTCCATTCAGGGCTGGCCAAGCTGGCTCTGGGACCAGACCAAGAGCTTTCTCCTCGCCTGGATCGTCGGCGCTATGCTGATCCTGCTGCTCTTCTGGGCCATCCGCAAGTCTCCGACGCGCTGGTGGCTCTGGTTCTGGGTTCCGGCCATGGCGGCGGTCCTCTTCGGAGTCTTTCTCTCGCCCATCCTCGTCGATCCGCTCTTCAACAAGTTCGAGCCGCTCCAGCAATCGAACCCCGCCCTCGTCCAGCAGTTGGAGAAGGTCGTCGCCCGCAGCGGCGTCAGCCTTCCGCCCAGCCGCATGTTCTCCATGCGCGCCAGCAGCAAGGTCACCGGCCTCAACGCCTACGTCACCGGCGTCGGCTCGTCCAAGCGCCTCGTCCTCTGGGACACGACCATCGCCCACGCCACGCCCGACGAGATCTCCTCCGTCTTCGGCCACGAGCTTGGCCACTACGTCCTGCACCACATCGGCCTGGGCCTCGCCTTCACCGCGCTGCTGCTGCTCGTCGCCTTCTTCCTCGGGCAGAAGCTGACCCAGTGGATGCTGGGCCGCTTCGGTCCGCGCTGGCACATCCGCTCGCAGAACGACTGGGCCTGCCTCGCCGTTCTGCTGCTGGTGCTGAACATACTTTCCTTCGTCGCGGCTCCCATCGAAAACGCCTTCAGCCGCTCCATCGAGCACGCCGCCGACGTCTACGGGCAGGAGGCCATCCACGGCATCGTCGCCGACCCGCAGATAGTCACGCAACAGGCCTTCCAGCAGCTCGGCGAAGCCTCCCTCTCCGATCCCACGCCGCATCCCTTCGTCGAGTTCTGGACCTACAGCCACCCTTCCATCGAGAGCCGCGCTGCCTTCGCCGCCGCATACAACCCCTGGGCCGAGGGTCAGCATCCGAAATACTTCCTCAAATAAAATTGATGGAATATTTCAGGTAGACGACAGATTGAAAGAAAGCCTTGAACCGACTGATGCCTAGCGACTGTTTATTCTGCAAAATCGTAGAGGGTACGATCCCCGCAAACCGCGTGTACCAGGACGATCTCTGCATCGTCTTTCCCGACATCAACCCACAGGCTCCTACTCATCTGCTGGTGATCCCCAAACAGCACATCGCCTCTCAGGCCAAGGCAGCCGCCGAAGATACGCCCCTTCTCGGCCATCTGCTGGCCGTCGCCGCCGACACTGCGCGCAGACGAAAGCTGGACCGCGGCTACCGTGTCGTGCTTAACACCGGCGACGAGGGCGGCCAGACCGTCAACCACCTCCATCTCCACCTGCTCGGCGGACGGCCCATGACCTGGCCTCCCGGCTAGAGCGGTTCGAAAAAGTATGCCGAAAAACTTGACCGACCCCGGCTGAAGAACAACAGAGACAAAGGCAAATACAGGGGTCTCTCCGCTGCGCTTCGCTCCGGTCGAGATGACGTGCATTTGCGGTTCGAGGGCGACGCCTTAAAGTCCGTCCCCAATAAATCCACGTCATCTCGACCGAAGCAACGGACAGTTTCACCGTCCGTTGCGCAGCGGAGAGACCCCTGTATTTGCCTTTGTCCTTGCCGTTGTTTGTCATGCCTTACTAAGCTAAGGATTCAACTTTAAGGATGTTTTGCCGCGGCCTTCTCCGCCTCCGCCACTGCCTTCCTGAACTCTGCCACGGCAGGAACCGTATGTGCTCGAAGACCATCCTTCGCCGCATATCTCCACACCGGGCCGGCATCGAGCGGACGATCTCCGCCGCCTTCAAAGACAGTAAACGAATCCTCTGACCCGCCAATCTCCATCTGCGGATGTGGGCTGTCCGATCGCGATCCCAGCGGCGGCGCACTCGACATATCCGGCTGCTGGCCATGCTGCCCACCGATCATGACCCCGTTGTCCGTGGGATCGATGACTCCGGCGCGACGGTTCTGCCGGGGATCGGAGATGGTCTGGTTCACCAGCCGTCCCTGCCCCTTGCGCACCACCACGATCAGATCCGCGGTCTGCGTCGACAGCACCGGCTCAAATCTTCCCCAGTTCAGCAGCGCGGTCTCGACATCCTTTTGCGCCACCTGGTTCGCGCGCGGATCGTCGACCGAGATACCCGCGTCCGGGTCGATGATGACGGCGATCGTTCGGGCATGCAGAACGGAAGGCGGCAGGGTTCTCTTCGTCTTGTCCTTCGCCAGGACGGAAGTTGCCAGCAGAAGACTCAGTGCAAACACAGCAGACGCACGCAGCTTCATTCCCGACCTCCCTCGCCGCTACGCCCCGATATTACGCCGATCCTGATCGCGGCAGACAGTTGCAAGCTGAAAAAGCCCCTCGGCAGTTGCCGTGGGGCCTTCTCAGAACTAAGTCGTCGCGCATTGAGTTCGACGCCCGCGACCAGCAGCGTCTACTGGTTGTAGTTCGGCTCGTCCTCGTCGGCGATGCCGTAGCGGCGCAGCAGGTTGGGCAGGTTCTGCGAGAACGCCGCGCGCGGCATCACCGTATCGCAGCCCGCTTCGACAGCCTTCGCCTTCAAATCTCCCTGCAGGTGCGAGAGGAAGCCGACGATCGATGTGCTCTTCTTGAGCTTCGTCTTCAACTTCGGAATCAGCGTCAGCGGCTTAGCGTTCGCGTTGTTGAGGTCGAAGACGATGAGCCCCGGACGATCTTCTTCCTCGCCCCCGGTCAACTGGGTAATCGACTCCTTGTCGTTCTTGATGAAGGCGATCTTTACCCCCAGCTTGCGCGCCGTCTCCTGAATCTTCGCGACGAAGAACAGGTCTTCGATAAAGAAGTAGATCTTGGTCGGCGCATCTTCCGGAATCGGGATCGTCTTCCCCTGCGAGTAGTCGATCGGCTGCGAGTCGCTCTGGTAGCCGCGGCCGCTGCTCCGCGCCTGGAAGTTGCCGTGCGTCTCGATGGTCGATGGCGGCGTGTCGGCAAAGTTGCCGTTCACCACCCGGTAGCTGTGATCCATGGGACCGACGAAGCTGCGTGGTCCGCGCTGCTGCTTGCCGCCGCCTCCGCCACCACCCTTGCGCTTGTAGCCGTTGTTGCCCGGCTGATGGCTGTTGCCGTCGCGGTAGCCGCCGCCGTTGCTGCCGCTGGCTACGTTGCCCGGATTCTCCGGCCCGCGCTGCCGGTCGCGGTCGCGGAACTTCTTCTTCCAGCGCTTGCCTGTGGAAGATCCATTCGCGCCATTCTGCTGCTGGCCTGCGCCAGCCTGAAAGTTCTGAGCACCCTGTGGCTGCGCCTGCTGCGGCTGCACGCCAACTGCCTGTATCGAGCCGATTGCCTGCTCCCCGGCCTGTTCGCCGTCCGGTTGCGCACCCTGCGGTGCGTCCGATCCTTTATTCTTGCGTTTGCGCCGCCGTCTGCGGCTGCTTTTGGATTGGCCCATGCCATGCGGCACGTTCGGTCCGGAGAACTGCTCGTCGCCGTCCTGCGGACCGGCTGACATTGGCGCCCCCTGGTGAGACTCCACCTCGGGTACATTCTGCTCTGAAGTCATGCTTCCACTTCCTATTGCTTCGATCACAATTAGCGCTTCGCACTCACGCTGCGGGCATCGCGAGTCCCCGCATTGACTGCGCGGGCCCAACCATACCGGTGTTGCAGCGTCAGGGGAAACGGTCTCAAATTACACTCGAACGGACGTCTTCTATTGATGTAGTGACTGTGGCGAGCGGTCAGCAGCCAACTGCTATCGCCGGCTACGCTCAACCCGGAACGCCTTACCTTGGCGGCCCCTCACCCTCTACCTGGTTTTCCGACAGAGTCCCACAAATCCACTGTGCGCGGGCTGCTTGCCCCAATCTTACACAATTCACTGAATTGGCGGTACACAATGATCGGCACCCACAGCCGGTTCACGAGGTAAGCCTAAGACTACGCGCAAAGGCGGCAATTGGCAAGAATTCTTTGTCAAGCCCCCTCCTCCGGCCTGCTCACCGGCTCTCTTGTCCGGTTCCCTACTGCCCGAAGGCGATCTGCCCCAGCAGCACCGCATTCAGCGTCAGGATGATGCCGACCGCCGCCCATCCCGCGATCCGCGTCCGCGTCGCGCTGACGAAGCTATCCATCACCGACCGCCGGTTGGTCAATATCAGCAGTGGAATCAACGCGAACGGCAATGCAAAGCTCAACACCACCTGCGACAGGATCAGTATCTTCAGCGGATCGAGTCCCACCCCGATCACGATCAGCGCCGGAAGAATCGTAATCAGCCGCCGCAGGAAGATCGAGAACTTGATGTCGAGGAATCCCTCGATGATTACCTGCCCCGCCATCACGCCCACGGTCGAGGACGACAACCCCGAGCACAGCAGCGCCACCGCAAAGATCGTCGCCGACGCCGGCCCCAGCAGCGGCCCCAGCGTGTGGTGCGCCTCTTCGATCGTCGTCACCGGGTTGGGCAGATGCGAGAACGCCACCGCCGCCATCACGATCATCGCTGAATTGATCAGCCACGCTCCGTTCATCGCCACGAAGACGTCGATCAGCTCGAACTTCAGATACTTGCGCCGCCGCGAAAATCCCTTGAGCGCGGGCTTCTGCTTCAGTTCCTTCACCCTTGGCTGCACCAGCGCCGAATGCAGGTAGATCACATGCGGCATCACCGTCGCGCCCAGCATCCCCACGGCAACATACAGACTGGCATGAAACTGGTTAGGATCGAGCGTCGGCACCAACGTCCGGAACGCCGCCTGCTGCCAGTCCGGATGCACCAGGAAGATCTCAAAGCCGTAGCAAAGCCCAATCACCGCGACGAATGCCATGATGCCCCACTCCAGCCACCGATACCCCGCCAGGTCCAGCGCCAGAATCAGGAATACCGCCACCGTCGATGCCATCGCCGCGCCGAACATCACCCCGGTCTGCGTCCAGCCATGCGCCAGCAGCGCCGGCCCGATCAGCAGGTAAAACCCCAGCGCCGCGCCCAGAAACTCCGCCAGGTCGGTCGCAATGGCCGACACCTCCGCCGCCGCCCAGAGAAAGATCGTCATCGGCCGCGAAAAATGTTTCCGGCAGTTCTGCGGCAGGGTCAGCCCGGTCACAATGCCCAGCTTGGCCGAAAGGTACTGAATCAGGATGGCCATCGCATTCGACCACAACAGCACCCACAGCAACCGGTAGCCAAAGCGGCTACCACCCTCGATGTTGGTCGCGAAGTTCCCCGGATCGATGTACGCCACCGACGCCACGAACGCCGGCCCGAAGTACCTCCACATCTCGTTCCGCCGGAAGCTGAACCGGCGCGGTGCGGCTATCGTGTCGGTCGCAGCCGAGAGCATCACAGCCGAATCAGCAACCGCCTCGGTCTCCTCACCAGCGAACGACGATAACCGGGAACCCTCCATGACCCTCCAGAAAGACATCCGGGAGCCTGCTCATTTAGGCTTCCCTAATAATTAGGTATACCTAAATCAAGGAAATGAGTCAAACTGAAAGTGCAGAAATCAGCACACGGAGATCAAGTCATGCCCCCCCGCCGCCAGGCGAACCGCAACAGCGAGTCCGTCGACAACTATTTGAAGGCCATCCTCTCCCTCGGCGGGGTAGAGCATCGCCGCGTCACCAGCACCGCGCTTGCCGGCCATCTCGGCGTCGCGCCCGCCTCGGTGACCAATATGCTGCAAAAACTCGCCTCCGCGCCGACGCCCATGGTCGAGTACGAACGCCATCGCGGAGTCCAGCTTTCGGCTGACGGCAAGCGCCGCGCTCTCGAGATCGTGCGCCATCACCGGCTCATCGAGACCTTTCTCTACGAAGTTCTCGACTACCCCATCGAAGAGGTGCACGAGGAGGCAGAGCGGCTGGAGCACTTCATCTCCGAGCGCTTCGAGGAGCGCATCGCCGCCAAACTTGGCCACCCCCGCATCGACCCGCACGGCCACTCCATCCCGACCATGGAAGGCGAGATGACCGAACCGAACTCCGTTCCCCTGACCGAGGTGCTGCAGGGCGGAACTTTCGTCATCGACAGCGTCTCGGACCGCGACGCGCACACCCTTCGAGAGTTGAAGGCCAGCGGCATCAGGCCCGGCGCCCAGCTTCGTGTCAGGAAGAACACTCCGGCCGAGGGCTATTCGGTCAGCATCGGACGCTCCTCCCGCGCAGTCGGCCTCTCGCGCGAGGCCGCCGGTGACATCCGCCTCGTCCCAAGCACAAAGTGATGACGGAAGCGGCACTCCAACCTCACGTCATCGATTTTCCCTTTATCCGCCCATCGAGTAACCGCAGACTCCCACAGGAAATCCTGCGAAGATAATAAGAACTATGAAAATTATGGTCATCGGCGGCGGCGGCCGCGAGCACGCCCTGGTCTGGTCTCTGCGCAAGTCCCCTCAGGTTAAGGAAGTCATCTGCGCCCCCGGCAACGGCGGCATCGCTCAGATCGCCTGCTGCATCCCCCTGGACGTCAACAGCCTCGCCGCGATGGTCGAGGTAGTTGAAGCCGAGCGCCCCGACCTCACCGTCATCGGCCCTGAAGTTCCGCTCTCGCTGGGCATCGTCGACGAACTGACCCGCCGCGGCTTCCGCACTTTCGGCCCGACGCAGGCAGCGGCGAAGCTCGAATCGAGCAAGGCCTTCGCCAAGGAGTTCATGCGGCGCAACGACATTCCCACCGCCGCCTACGCCGTCTGCACCACGCTCGACGAGGTCCGCGAACAGCTTCATCGCTTCACCCTCCCGGTGGTCGTCAAGGCCGACGGCCTCGCCGCAGGCAAGGGCGTCGTCATCTGCGAGACCCGGCTCCAGGCCGAAGAGGCTGCCGCACAAATGTTCAGCGGCGCCCTGCTCGGCACCCACGAGACCGAGATTGTCCTCGAAGAGTTCCTCACCGGCGAGGAGCTGTCCTTCTTCGCTCTCTGCGATGGCAGGCACGCCGCCCCGATCGCCTCCGCGCAGGACCACAAGCGCGTTGGCGAAGGCGATACCGGCCCCAACACCGGCGGCATGGGAGCCTACTCGACCGACGGCCTCACCACCCCGGCCATGCGCGACTGGCTGACAAAAAACATCGCGCAAAAAGTAGTCGACGGCATGGCCTCCGAGGGCGAGCCCTTCAAAGGCATCCTCTTCTGCGGCATGATGATGACGCCGCGCGGCCCCATGGTGCTCGAGTTCAACACCCGCTTCGGTGACCCCGAGACCCAGGCCATCCTGCTGCGCATGGAGACCGACGTCCTCGACCTCTTCAACGCCTCCATCGACGGAACCGCGAGCAGCCTCGACATCAAAATGCACCCCGGAGCCAGCGCCTGCGTCATCGCCGCCAGCGGAGGCTATCCCGGCAAATACGCCGCGGGCAAGCCCATCCACGGCTTACCTGACCAACCCGGCGAGGACGTCGTCGTCTTCCACTCCGGCACCGCCGTCAAAGACGGCCAGATCGTGACCGCCGGAGGCCGCGTCCTCGCCATTACCGCGATGGCCCCCGACCTGCGCACCGCCCTCGACCTCGCCTACGCACAGCTGGCGAAGATCTCGTTCGAGGGAATGCAGTTCCGCCGCGATATCGGCCACCGAGCGCTGAGCTAGCCAAGACTTGTAGCAGGCAAACTTCATCGCCAAAATAATGGCGCGAGCAGGATGGAAGGTTCATCGAATCTCCAGAGGATTTTGAATGAACCAACCGGTCCTGACCGCGGAAGAGCTGGTGGCATGGAACGACAAGACCGCAGAGCACTGGCGAGATCTGTTGGAAGCGCACCCGCATCTGCTGGCGGTGCCCTGCGACGTGGCCGGGGTAAAGACCGTTGGCGAGCTGATGCAGCATATTGTCGCGGCACAGCTCCGCTATGCGGAGCGGCTCTCCGGATCGCCCGCCACAGCCTACGAAGAGATCGGATACGGCACCCCTGCCGAGTTGTTTGCAACACACGCGCAAGGGATCGACCTGTTTCGCAGACTTCTCGCCGATCCGGCCTATGACTGGGACGAGGAGGTAGAGTTTGTCACCCGGCGCGCAGGCACCCTCGTGGCCACGCGCAAGACCTTCTTCATTCATGCCATGACACACGGCATCCGCCACTATGCGCAACTGGCCACACTGGCGCGGCAGCATGGGGTCACGCCGGACTGGCCCATGGACTACCTGTTCATGGGCGCGCGGTGGGCTTAAATTCCTGCCCGTTCTTTACATCGGAATGACAGTTCCTCAGGACGGTTTACTTCCCTGCATCGCCGCGAGCATTCTCGCATGCTTGCCGGAACCCGGATTGAAGCTCGATCCTTTACCCCAATGACCGGAATGCGAAGTGCAGCCGCAGGCCTTGCCGCCCACAAGCACGGTACAACGCACGGATCCATGCCTGTGGCTGCACACTTGACACTTGTTTCCCTTCATCTGCAGCACTGGAGTGGTGCCCGCAATCCCGGGACGATAGGCCGGAGGAGCAGAAGCGGCATGTCCCGCGGGAGATGCGTTTGATAATGCCGATTTCATCTGGCGTACGCCGACTTGAGGCTGATACACAGGAGGAGGCGCAATTCTGGAAACTGCTGCAGAAGCATAGGGAATGGGCTTCGTCATTGGACCTTCCGGGCGATCTGATTTAACTCCGGCCCAATAATACTCGACCTTGCCCGGCAGAGCGGGCCTCCTCGAAGACAATCTCGCCTCGCGCCGCATCGCCTCATCCCGCCGCTGCCGAGTCCACGGCTGCCAGTGCCACATTCGGATTCTCGGACATGCGTATCCATGATCATCTGTAAAAAAACAGATATAAATGCCCGGGTGCCCCATCCATCGCAATTTCATCGCGATGGGTGGGATGTATCCCTTCTGCTTTCTTCACTAAAAACCCCGCATTGACATTTCTTCGGCACCACAATAAAGTGACGCTGCCATGAAAAAAGCCGCCGCGCTGCTCTGTCTTGTCGCCTCCTTCGCCTGTGCGCAGCAACGCCCTGCGATCACCGGCATCGCCTTCGTCCGCATGTACGCCGCCGATGCGGCAGCCTCCACGGCGTTTTACAAGGACAAACTCGGCTTCGACCGGACCACAAAGAACGGCATCGCCCGCTACGCCGTCAACGACTCGCAATGGCTCGAAGTAGCTCCTCTGCCCAGCCCCGCGCCGCAGTCCCGCATCGCCGCCATCGCCTTCACCACCCGCAACGCGGCGCAGCTTCAGAGCTACCTCAAGGCGCACGCCGTCGCCATCGACCGGCCGCTTAAAAACGGCAGCTTCGCCGTCCGCGACCCCGAGGGCCATCTCGTCATCTTCGTGCAGCAGCGCCCGGCGTCCTCGAAGACCATCTCTCCGCGCGCTGCATCGCATCGCCTCATCCACACCGGCTTCTGGGTCCACGACCGCGCCAAAGAAGACCACTTCTGGCGCGATATCCTCGGCTTCCGGCCGCTGTGGTTCGGCGGCCAGCACGACGGCGAGATCAATTACGTCAGCAGCCAGGTTCCCGACGGCACCGACTGGATCGAGTACATGCTCAACCGTAGTGAAACCCCCTCGGCTCGCTCGCTTGGCAGCATGAATCACTTCTCGCTCGGGGGGGCCCAGATGAGCGACGCCGTCGCCGCGCTCGCGCGCAACGGCTGCAACGGCCCCGAATGCAGCAAGACCCAGATGGGCCGCGACGGTAAAGTTCAGCTCAATCTGTTTGATCCTGATCTCACCCGCGCCGAGTTCATGGAGTTCAAGCCCTCCGGCACCACCTGCTGCTCGCCCTTCACCGGCCCTCCGCCCACCGAAAAAGAGAACCGCTAGGGCATTCGGTGCTGCGATTTACCAAATGATGGATTGAGGTTCTAAACGCCCACTTCAGCAGGCAGAATCTCCGTCACATCCACCACGCGCGTCGGATACTTCCCGGTGTAGCAGGCCGTGCAATAGGAGTTCGGCACAGCGTCGCCCATCGTGCAGCAGTGCAGCAGGCCTTCCATCGAGAGATAAGCCAGCGAATCCGCCTCGATGAAATCGCAGATCTCCTGAACCGTCTGGTTGGCCGCGATCAGGTCCTTCCTGCTCGGCGTATCCACACCGTAGTAGCAGGGCGCGATCGTCGGCGGGCACGAGATTCGCAGATGGACTTCCTTCGCTCCCGCCGCGCGAACCATGCGCACGATCTTGCGCGAGGTCGTGCCGCGAATGATTGAGTCGTCGATCAAAATCACCCGCTTGCCTTCGAGCAGCGGCCGCACCGGGTTCAGCTTCATACGCACGCCGAAGTCCCGCACCCGCTGCTCCGGCTGAATGAACGTCCGCCCCACATAGTGGTTGCGGATCAGCCCCAGATTGAAGGGAATCCCCGACTCCTCCGCGTATCCGAGCGCCGCCGTCACGCCCGAGTCGGGCACCGGCACCACCATGTCCGCCGGAACGCCTGACTCCCGCGCCAGTTGCCGCCCCATCTCCGACCGCGACTGCTGCACCCAGCGGCCGAAGATCTTCGAGTCGGGCCGCGCAAAGTAAACATGCTCGAAGATGCAGCTCGCCTGCTTCTTCGTCGTGTCGAAGTAGCGGCTGGTCACACCGTCTTCCGACACCATCACCAGTTCGCCCGGCTTCACCTCGCGCTCGTACTTCGCGTGCAGCAGGTCGAACGCGCAGGTCTCCGAAGCAAAGACAAACGTATCCGGAGCGCCGTCCACGCCTGCGATGCGTCCCATCGCCAGCGGGCGGAAGCCATGCGGATCGCGTGCGGCGAAGATGCGGTTGCGCGTCATCATCACGATCGAAAACGCGCCCTCGACCTGGCGCAGCGAGTCGGCGATGCAGTCCACCAGCGTCGTGTGCTTCGAGTGCGCGATCAGTTGAATGATGACCTCGGAGTCACTCGTCGTCTGGAACAGCGCCCCATCACGCTCCAGCCGCTCCCGCGCCGTCCCCAGGTTGATCAGGTTGCCGTTATGCGCAATGGCGATCAGCCCCTTGGTGCTCTCGACCGAGATAGGCTGCGCATTCAGCAGCGCCGAGTCGCCGGTCGTCGAGTAGCGCGTATGCCCGATGGCGATATGTCCCGGCAGTTTGGCCAGCACCTCGTCGGTAAAGATCTCCGACACCAGCCCCATGCCCTTGATGTCGTTGACCTCCTGCCCGTCGGCCGAAGCGATGCCCGCCGACTCCTGCCCGCGATGCTGCAACGAATACAGTCCCCAGTACGTGAGCCGCGCCGCATCGGGATGGTTATAGATCGCCATCACCCCGCACTCTTCGCGCAGCTTGTCGAACGGCGTACCGTCCTCTTCCTCTTCTTCCATCTCTTCTACCGGATTATTCTCAAGCGCAAGCGAAGTATCCATTATGCCGTCACCACCTCGTCCGCAAGCTGCGCATCGAGCGCGCCGGCCCAGACAGATTTCAACGCAGAGACAGAGTCTGATATCGCCGAACCCTTCGGCGTAAAGATATCCAGCATCGGACCGCCCGTGGTCCCGATATCGCGAACGGTAACCGACCCGAACTGTCCGCAAACCTCCGTCAATCGCGTAAATGCCGCATCCGTGCAAGTCACCACAACAGCGCTGGCCTCTTCGTTGAACAGCTCAACGGCCACGGCATCTCCATCGACGTGGTCGAGACTAACCGCCGCTCCAACTCCCTTGGCGAAGCTGGCTTTGGCCAGCGTCACCGCAATGCCGCCATCGGAGACATCGCTTGCCGAGGTCATCAGGCGCTCTTCCGCCAGAGCGGTGAGGCACTTGTGCAGCTCCGCTTCCTCCGTAATCTCAAGCCGGGGTGGCCTGCCCCAAAAAGACCCCAGAACCGTCTTCGCGTAATCGGACGATCCAAATTGGCCGAGCAGACCCTCGCCGGTATTACGGGAGGCCTTTGCCGAAAGCAGGAGGACGCGCTCACCGCCCTTACGGAATCCGCTGGGCACAGACTTGGTTACATCCTCAATAATCCCGACGATCCCCATCACCGGAGTGGGATAAATCCCTTCTCCCCTGGTCTCGTTGTAGAGCGAGACGTTGCCGCCGGTGATCGGCGTGCCCAACGCCGTACAGGCCTCGGCGATTCCATCAATCGCGCTCGAAAGCTGCGCCATAATCTCAGGCTTCTCCGGATTGCCAAAGTTCAAGCAGTTTGTCGCCGCCACCGGAGTCGCCCCGGTACAAGCAACCTTCCGCGCCGCCTCGGCCACAGCATGCATCGCACCCAGCGTGGGATCGAGATACGTCCAGCGGCCGTTGCCAGCCAGCGCCATCGCCAGCCCGCGCGAGGTGCCCTTAATGCGCATCACGCCAGCCTCGCCGCCCGGTCCCTGCACGGTGTTGGTCTGCACCATCGAGTCGTACTGTTCGTAGACCCAGCGCTTGTCGCAGATATTCGCGCTTGCCAGCAGCTTCTTCAGGTCAGCCGTATAGTCGCGGGGCTTCGTCAACTCTTCGAGCACCGCAGCCGGAGGATCGATCGGCACCGGAGCCTTCCACACGCCCACCGGCCGGTGATACAGCGGAGCATCGTCGGTCAGGCTCCTGTTGGGGATATCGGCCATCAGTTCGCCGTGCTGCGTGATGACCATGTTCGGCTTGGCCGTCACCGTGCCGACGATCGAGGCATCGAGCCCCCACTTTTTGAAGACGTCGAGAACCTCCTGCGCCCGCGCCTTGTCGGCCACCAGCAGCATCCGCTCCTGCGACTCCGACAGCATGATTTCGTAGCTCGACATTCCCGTCTCGCGCTGCGGCACCAGATCGAGTTCGACGGTCAGCCCCAACTCGCCGCGCCCACCCATCTCGCAGGTCGAGCAGGTCAGCCCCGCCGCACCCATGTCCTGAATGCCCAGCACCGCTCCGGTCGCCATCGCCTCAAGGCAGGCTTCGAGCAGCAGCTTCTCCATAAACGGATCGCCCATCTGCACGTTGGGCCGCTTCTGCTCCGAGCCCTCGGTAAACTCCTCGGAGGCCATCGTGGCGCCGTGAATGCCGTCGCGCCCCGTCTTCGCGCCGACGTAGATCACCGGATTGCCCACGCCGGTCGCCTTGGCATAAAAGATCTCGTCGCGCTTCACCAGCCCCAGCGCAAACGCATTCAGCAGCGGATTGCCCGAGTAACACTCCTCGAACCGCGTCTCGCCGCCAAGATTCGGAACGCCGAAGCAGTTCCCGTACCCGGCCACACCGGCGACGATGCCCGTCGCCACCTGATGATTCTTCCGTCGCAGCGCCTCATCCGGCTCCGCCTCATCGAGCGGCCCAAAGCGCAGCGAATCCATCACCGCCAGCGGACGCGCATTCATCGTGAAGATGTCGCGCAGAATCCCGCCCACGCCGGTCGCCGCGCCCTGATACGGCTCGATGTACGAAGGATGGTTATGCGACTCGATCTTGAAGGCGCAGGCCCAGCCGTCGCCCACGTCGATGATCCCGGCATTCTCGCCCGGCCCCTGCACCACCAGCTTGCTCTCGGTCGGCAGCCGCTTCAGGTGCACTCGCGACGATTTGTAGGAGCAATGCTCCGACCACATCACGGAGAAGATGCCCAGCTCGGTCAGGCTGGGCACGCGTCCCAGCGCGGCTTCGATGCGCGTGTATTCGTCCGGCGTGATGCTGTGCTGCTTAAGCAGCGCCGGGGTAATGGTAGCTGGGGTGGGTGTCTGAACTGGGTGCTGAACTTGCGTATTGGGCATGGCTCGCTATTAAGATTGTCGCACGTAGCGCAACCCGCCGCTGACCACTCTCCAACATGGCGCGCTAAGCCCTGTCCCTACTGCCGTTCCAGCGCCGCCCGATCCCATTTGGCCGCGTCCGCCGCCGCCGCATACGCGCTTTCTAAAAACTCCATCAGCGCCGCATCCGGCGAACCCTCTGCTCGCAGCGCATCGTACTTGAAGAGGAACTCTCCCAGATTTTGGTCCCATCCCGCCGCTGCCGGGCGAATCTTCGCCTCGGCTAGCCCCTCCGGCACCGGAGCCGCGTAGCAATAAAACGCCGCCGCGCCATAGCCGCCATTTCCCGGCCAGAATCCCGCGCTGATGACCTCGTGCGAGTAAGCCTCCCGCTGGATGGAATCCGCCCCCGGCCGCGGAGGCGCCGGCCTCCCGGAGAACCGCGTCACCGCCATGTCGAAGCTCCCCCAGAAGAAGTGCACCGGGCTCACCTTGCCCAGAAATCCCGTTCCCCACTCCTTGAAGATCTTCTCCGCATGAACGAGGACGCGCCAGAACCGCTCCGCAGACGCGGCATCATACGTCTTATGCACCGTATCCAGATCGAACCGGATGGGACTCGCCAGTTCGCACGGCATCGGGTCGATCTTCACCTGAACCCCAAGCGAAGCAAGGCAACCCAGATATTCCTTATAAAAATCGGCAACCGTCTGCACCCGCAGCGGCATCAAGAGATCCTGCCCCGAACCCAGCCGGAAGCGCAGCCGGTGCGCGACAAAATCGAACTCGATGTCCAGAACGTCGTCGTTGTAAGGCATCGCCGATGTGCCCAGCCCGCGCGCCGTGACATACAACGGCACGTTCCACCAGTGGTTTTCAAGCGGCGTCAGCGCCAGCCGCGTCTTGCCCACGATCTGCGTCCACATGTGCAGCGTATCGGCAGTCTCTGCCCACTCATCCCACGCCAGCGACGGCCACGCCGCTCCATTCTTCGCTATCTCACTCATGGCACTCTCCAGAAACGATGAGCAAAGCATACTCTGTCACCGTGGCAGCGGCATCAGGGCATTTTTTGCTATTTATTCCTTTCCATGCATCATAGGCATCAACCAAAACGGACCCGATATTGCCAAGAAGGCCATTCAATACGTTTGACCCAAAACCCTGATATTTATCGAGTTCAGATATACCAGCGATGCTAAATTGGGTTGTGAAGCTAGACGCCCAGTGAAGTCGATCCGTTTTACTTGGGACAGGCGACGTCAGAAGAAATATGCGTAAATAGTCATACCGAACATCAAAGCATAGCAGCCAATCAGGACAGTCAACATTGCTGGTTTTCGCCATCCTCTGACGACTTCGCTATCCGCAGTCCCTAGCAGAGCGCTCCAACCGCCTGAAAGCAACCACCAAATACTCGTAAGGAGCGGCGGCGCCAGCATATCTATAACGATTTTGCTGCCAAAGAGGTAGAGCTCCTTCTCTTATCATCTCGGCCTTCCTATGGATTAATTCCCGTCGTGCATCCCAAGTAATACCATTTGTGAAAACGCCTAAGCCCCTGTGCTCCCAAACCCGCCTGCCCCGCGTGCAGCCTCGGCCAACTCCGCAACCTCTTCAAACTGCGCCTCGATCCGCTGCACAATGCGAAGTTGGGCGATCCGCTCCCCCGCCTTCACCGCGACCGTCCCGGCGCTCAAATTCGTCACCACGATCTTCAACTCGCCGCGATACCCCGGATCGATCACCCCGGCCAGCGTGGTCACGCCGCGCACCGCCAGCCCGGAACGGTCTTCGACCAGCGCCCCGTGCGTCGAGGGAAACTCCATCGCGATGCCGGTCGGCACCGCCACCGTCGCTCCGGCGGCGATCTCCGCTCCCTCCACCGCGTACACATCGGCAGCCAGATCGCCATACGCCCCGGTATGCGCATACTTCGGCAACTGCGCCGACGGATGCAGCTTCAGCACCCGAATCCGCGGCGAACCTGCGCCGCTCTCTGAACCTTCCAAATCCATCACCGCCTCCGCGACTGAAGCCATCCGTCCCACCCATCGAAAAACAAGTTTTGCCTGCCGCTCCATTGTCGCCGAAACCGGGCAGCCACTGCTGTGCGTTAATAGAAAATATGGCCGTCAGCGTGGCAGCAACCGTCCTCAACGAAGTGCGCGATATCCCGGCGCTGGTCTCGAGCCTCGCCGCGCAGACGCTCGCCCCTGCCGAGATCGTCATCGTCGATGGCGGCTCGACCGACGGCACCTGGGAGTGGCTGCTCGCCGCCAAGTCGCAGTACCCCGCCCTTGTCCCCATCCGCGACGAGAGTTGCAGCCTCAAATACTCGCCCGGTCCCATCGCCCGCGGCCGCAACGTAGGCATCGCCGCCGCTACGTCCGAGATCGTCGCCTGCGCCGACGCCGGCTGCACCTACCGCCCGGACTGGCTGGCCAACCTCACGGCCTCCATCCTCGCGGGCACGGCCGAATACTCGGTGGGCGGCTCCTGCATCGACCCCATCCGGCCGACAATCTGGGACCTTGCCTCCGCTCCGTTCTTCGGCATCAAGCTCGATCCCCGCGAGCCCACCAAGTCCTGCACCGCCCGCTCCATGGCCTTCCGCAAGGAGCTGTGGCAGCGCGTCGGCGGCTTCCCCGAGACCGTCTTCCTGGGCGAAGACACGGTCTTCGACGGCAAGGTGCGCAAGCTGGTCGCGCCCGCCTTCGCCGAACGCGCCAAGGCCTTCTACCACCCGCGCCACAGCTTCCGTTCCGCCGTCCGCCAACTGGCCAGCTACTCCATCACCGACGGCGTCCTCGGCGTGCGCCCGGCGCGGCTGGCCCGCAACCTCGCCCGCTGCGTGGCCGAGGTGTTGGCCATCGTAGCGCTGTGGTGGACCCCCATCCCCTTCGCCGTCGTCCTTGTGCTCGAGAACTACTTCGCCTTCCGGCTCGACTGGCGCAGCCTGCAAAGAAAGCCCTTCGGAGTGGCGGCGGCACGGCTGATCTTCTCGCTTCTGGTCCCCTGGGTGGTCACCTGGTACCAGATCAAGGGCAGCATCACCAAATCCAACCAGCCCAACCGTCAGAACGCCTGAGGCATCTGACTAAGTTAAGTCAGACTCTGTCAAGGGAACGGCTCGAATAATTGATTTACAGCCTGCGCTTTCGGTATTACCCTGCCAAAAAGCGGTTAAAGCCACATCGCAGGCTATCGTGGCGATCCTGCTCCGAAGTTGCACTGAAGGTATAGAAACCAGAGAGAGGCATAACTCATGGCCGATGCAGTTTCTATCCAACGGGATTACTATCGCAGGACCGCTAGCCACTATGACAGCGCCCATACGGATTCAGTAAGCGAGCATGACTTTTCGCTCGCATTCATGCTTTCCATGATCAATTTTCTGGATATCGACTCCGTCCTCGATATCGGCTCCGGCACCGGGCGCGCAATTCTGCAGACCAAGGCGGCATACCCGGAAATGAAGATTACTGCCATTGAGCCGTCCTTGGAATTGCGGATGATTGGCCATGCCAAGGGTTTGAGTGAGGATGAACTGATCGACGGCGATGCTCAGCGACTGGCTTTTGCCGATGGCGAATTCGATCTGGTCTGCGAATTCGGAGCGCTGCATCACATTCCCGATCCGCATCAGGCCATCGACGAGATGCTCAGGGTAGCGCGCAAGGCAATTTTCATCTCCGATTGCAATAACTTCGGGCAGGGTGGTTTGGCGAGCAGAACCACGAAGCAGGTCCTGCGTTCCCTGCATCTCTGGAAGGCCGCGGATTTTGTAAAGACACGCGGCAAGGGATATACCATCTCCGAAGGAGACGGACTTGCGTATTCCTACTCCGTCTTCAGTGACTATTCAAAGATCTCCCGTCACTGCAAAAGCGTTCACCTCCTGAATACCAAGCCTTCGGGGATGAATCTGTATCGCTCCTCCATGCATATCGCCCTGCTTGGCATTAAATAAAAAGACGCGCCAGGACCCGGGGGCCACTCGCGAAGAACCCATCCATTGACCCCCTCCCCGGAACGCGATACACTTCTTAAGTTTGGCGTTGCAGCCCGTGTGTCTGATTTCTGGGTTGCAGGGACGACAGGCCCGAACCGCGAAAGTTCCCGCAGAATTCGGCCAGTTGGCTTGATGCAGTGCTCCTGTGTTCGCCCCATGCAGCACAATTCATCTGAAGAAAGCGGCAGCGATCGAACGCCCGCTTGAGGTTTTAGCTATGTACGCAGTCATCCGCACAGGCGGCAAGCAGTACCGGGTTGCCCCGGGCGACAAACTGAGGGTTGAGACCACCCCCGCCGCTGACGGCGCGGTCGAATTCTCCGATGTCCTCGCCGTCAGCGGCGAAGCAGGCAAGTTCGAGTCCGAGCTGTCCGGCGCGAGGGTGCTCGCATCCGTCCTCGGCGAAGGCCGCGGCGACAAGATTCTCGTCTTCAAGCTCAAGCGCAAGAAGCAGTACAAGAAGATGCAGGGCCACCGCCAGAACTTCGTCGAAGTGAAGATCAACGAGATTCAGGTCAACGGTAAGAGCTATAAATAAAGTTTCTTAGCAAAAAGTTTTTCGTTTTTGATTTTTATACCGCCGCGCCTGAGGGCCGCGCGAAAGAGGCAATGCAATGGCACATAAAAAAGGCTTAGGTTCATCCAAAAACGGTCGCGACTCGAATGCGCAGCGGCTCGGCGTCAAGCGCTTCGGCGGCCAGACCGTCACCGGCGGTTCCATCCTCGTCCGGCAGCGCGGAACCCCGCTCAAGCCCGGCGCGAACGTAGGCCGTGGCAAGGACGACACCCTGTTCGCCAAGATCGACGGCGTAGTCCGCTTCCAGGACCGCGGCCAGATCGGCCGCTTCGTCTCCGTCGACCCCATTACGGCCAACGCATAACTTTTAGCCAGTATTGAAAAAGCCCTGCTTCGGCAGGGCTTTTCTGCGCTGAAATAGAACAGTATCCACCATCAAATGCCGGGGCTAAACAGGTAGCCCTGATCGACCTAAGCCAGTTCCACGGTGTTGCCCCTTACCTGCGGCATCTGCGTAGCCAGCGCTTCGCCCTGGGTGCGGTCGCCTTGATCGACCGGAGTTACGGTGAGCCATCAAATGACCCAGGGTATCGCGGCGATGTGGGCAATCGGCGCAATATAATTGGCACGCATGACTACGAGGCTTACACGCTTCTCTACTGAACACGCTGCCTCTCGTACCTACAAGGTGCAGTCGATTGACCGAGCCGTGGCAATGCTGAACCTGCTGGCGCGAAGCGATGTGCCGATGAGTCTGACGACGATCTCGACTCAGCTTCAGCTTCACAAGAGCACGGTGCAGCGAGTGCTTCGCGTTCTCGAAGGCCATCACTTCGTCAGCTTCAATGCGAACGGGCGCTATACGCTGGGGCTGCGCCTCAACGACCTGGGCAACCGGGCGCTGCAGCAGTTTAACGTGCGTGATCGCGCGCTGCCCCACTTCAGAATGCTCGTAGCCGAGATCATGGAGACGGGTCATCTGTGCGTCATGCAGGGAGATGCAGTGGTGTATCTGGACAAAATCGCTCCCAGCCGCAGCGTGTGCATGACGTCGAGGATTGGAAAGACGAATCCAGTCCATTGCACCTCGGTAGGAAAGGCATTGCTGGCTTTCAGCAGCAGCGAATTGCAGGAAAAGATTCTGGCAGACATCAAGTACGAGCGGCTCACGCCAAAGACGCACGCGAATCGCAAGGCGTTGCTGCGCGATCTGGAAGTGATTCGTCGGCGGGGATATGCGATCGACGATGAAGAGATTGAAGAAGGCGTTCGCTGCATCGGCGCGCCGATCCTCAACGCTGACGGCCAACCGGTTGCCGCAATCAGCCTGTCCGGCCCCACCTTCCGGATGACGATGCACCGGGTTCCGGCGATCGCAAAGCGGCTGGTCTCATGCTGCGCCGATATCAGTAAAACTCTGGGATACTAAGCTCCATCTATATATGGATGAAGCCGGAGTTCTGGCTCAACCTACAGAGACCGTGACCTTCAATTTGCCTGAGGTTCGCGAGCCCGGGGTCTTCAGTTGGATACGGTAGACCTCGGCTCCCCAGTTCCTGTTAAGCTCTTCGTTGTGCAGGGGGACAGTCTCGACGCTCGCCGTCAGCAAGGCCGGATCAAAGGAGATGAGCGTAGGCGGCGCACCTTGCGCGGAAGTCAAGGTGAGTTCGCCCTTCTTCTTCTCCGTCACTTTGCAGCCTGTCATCAGGTTGAGAGTGATCTCCGCCACCGGCTCACTAAGGAAGTAGTTGTCCTCGATCTCAATCTGGTTGGCAACGCGATCGAGCTTGACCGTGCGCCGCCAGCTCTTCAGCTTCGACTCCGCGGGATAAGCGTGAGCCAGCTCCATTCCGAGTTGCGCCGAACGATCATTGGCCTCGTAGGCGAGGTCGGTGGCTCGAAACATCGGCCCTACGCCTTGCTGCACATCGCCTATCGTCGGCAGATTGTGAAAAGCGGATTGCGTCGATGGAATCTCGTAACGATGAGAATCAAAACTCTTCTTTTGATAAGTCTCTCCACCAAGGTCAATCAGCACCGGGAGTCCCTGGGAGTAGACCCAGAAGCTGCCCGTATCGTTGTGGCTGTGGCTCTTGCCGTTGTCGGACGCGACACAGGCAAGATAGAGCCCATCGGTCGATTCAGCCTTTTGCCGAGCGGCCATGATGTGGGTCTCGGGTAGCCACGTATCGCGCAGCAGTCTGGCCTTCGCCGGCGGCTGCGCGCGCAGTTCCGTCTCATTGAAGATCGCAGGCAGCGTAGAGGGAAGGTACTTCGCCGGCATGCTGGAGATGGCAAGCGAGATCATATCCCGATTTTTCAGGGTCTTGCCGAAGCGATACATCTTGTCGACGTCGAGGTGAATGATGGGGCTCGCGTCTCCGGGATTGAGGTAGTAGGAGCCGGCCACGTGGACGCGATTCATGTAGAGTCCCATCTGCGTGATGAGCGGATTGCTGTAGATATCTACTGCGCCGGAGGTGCTGGAGTGAAGCAGTTCGAGCGCATCGAACATTGCGCCGGGACCAACATTCCAGTAACCGGGACCCTCTTCACAGCCGCCGTCTTCAGGATAGGTATTGATGAACTTGTCGAGGCAGATAGTCGCCTTGTGAACGCCTTTGAAGCGACGCTCCTCGTTTTGATCGAGGAAGAGGGCCGTCGTCAGCCAGTTCCAGCAGATCCAGGAGTCCCAGTTGTTAACCGGCTGGACCTGGCCTTCCGGAACTTTAATCCAGGGCATGTCGTGTCGCGGCTTGCCGCCCGGAAGGCCCATCCACATGAAGTTCTGCCTGAGGAGCGGGTCGAAGATACGACGCTCCGCTTCGAAGTAAACGCGTTCGCGAATCAGCGGAGAGACTGTGTCGAGCGTCGAATCGAGAACATAGACCGACGAAGCGAGCAACGCTGATGTTTGAGCGGCAAACAGATCGACGATCGGATCGTTTGGATCGGGCAGGCCGAGGTCTGCCTTTTGAATGTAGAGGTGCGCGGGCACGCCCCAGAAGCTCTCTTCGCAGACCGCCCATATCCCATTCGTAATGTCATCGAGAAATCTTCCCTTGGCTTCAACGCACTCTGCATAGACGAGAGCTTGCAGGGCGTGAAGACGAGCGTCGCGGAGGCTTTGGTAGTGGGTCCGGTTTCCCATCCGCGCGTATTCGAGGAAGGTCGTGGCCGGCATCTCGGGCCATTTGTAGCCGAGATATTTTTCACCGGAAGCAAGGAAACTGCTGCGAGTCTGCTCCCGGAGGCCCTGCCAGGCAGCGCGATCGTGAATGGTGGGGAAAGGGCGGTACTTCTCTCGCGGCAGCAGGGATTGCTTGAGTTTTTCCGGGCTGCACGCTTTGGCGAGAAGATTTCGCTGCTTTCCGCGAGGCGCCGCCCAATCAATAGGCGGGGAATCCATAGCAAAGACTGAAGCGGAGCTTGCAAATGCGGCTGAACCAAGAAGGAAGGTGCGACGGGAGAGTGAAGCGAAGCCGTTCTCTTGCTGCATCGAGAGCCCTTTTTACCGATGTGGATACTTCGTGATGGATGTAGCGTGCGCCGCGGCTTTGCGGCGCACGCTACGATTCAGGCGACTCAGAAGTACAGCTTTGCGCCGAGTTGGATAACTCGAGTTGCAAACCCTCCGGAGATCCCATTGTTGATCTTTCCGAAGTTGGCGGAATTGCGTCCGAGGGCAATGGTCGATGGATCGGGATTGTAGTGCTTGAACGCGTTGAAGAAGTCTGCGCGAAGCTGCAGGTTCCCCGACTCGCCGAACTTGAACCCCTTGGTTGCGGAGAAGTCGTCGTTGAAGACTCCAGGAAGACGGACAGCGCCGGTGCGTGGCGACGTTCCAAATTCACCCGGCTGTGCCTGTGCGAACGCTGCGGTGTTGAACTGCGCCGTGGGAGTCCTCGAGCCGCGGGCAAGGTTCGGTTGTTGCCCTACAACGCTGTCGGCACGGGAGGCAATGCCGGTTGCGGTGGTTTGGGCGGTATCGGTGATTCCGGCAGGATCGCCCGAGACTGCGGAAAGAATCGTCGATACCTGGAAGCCGCTGAGCAACGCTCTCTTGATTCCGGTCGAGTTTCGGAAGAATGGGATATCGTACAGCACGGTTCCGACGAAGCGATGCGGAATATCGAACAAGGAGATGGAACGATCCGAGCGAGGATCGTAGGGGTTGAGCGGGCTCGCGCCGAAGTTTCCGCCGCCGACGGCACCGCCGATATCGCCAGGGCCGGAGATGGACTTGGACCAGGTGTACGAGGCCAGGACGTTTAATCCCTGCCCCACACGCCGTTCGAGCTTGGTCTGAAGTGAGTGATAGGTGGACGATCCATTCGAGAAGTCCGTTTGTACATTTCGGAGGAAGTTCTGGTTTGGACGTCTTGCATTGACGGAGAGAGTCGTGCTCGCCGGATCGACGGGCGGGGGAGTGTTCGTGGTGTTGTAGGTGATGAAGTTATGAGTCCCTCGCGCGCCAACATATGCAATCTGTCCGGTCACCTTGCCCGGCAATTGGGTCTGGATCGTCAGGTTGAATTGCTGCGTCATCTGGTCTTGCAGATGCTGATCCATGGCGATGGCGAAGGGATAGGTGAGTGGCCCGCCTGTCGTTACGCCAGGAAATGGAGACTGGAAAAAGTAGTTGGGCAACTTCGATGCCGGTGTCGTCCCTGTCTTTCCAGGATTGCCGATCAGCGCGGCGCCGGCTTGCGCCTGCGCTCCTTCGGCCATGGCGAACCAGGCGTTATCGATCTCCGGAGTGAAATAAATGCCGTATCCGCCGCGAATGACCACTCTATTCTGGCCATACGGTTGATAGGCAAAACCGACTCTTGGCTGGAAGTCATGGTAGACAGGCTTAATGAGACCGCGACCGTAGGGTGAGTTTTTCGGGGTGAAGACCTCGCCGGGGTTGATCCCGTCCGCCGCGATGTAGATGTCGGCGTATTTGTCGTCGTCCTGGGTGTAGGGAGCAAAATGATCCCAGCGGATGCCCAGGTTGAGCGTCAGGGTGTTGGTAACGCTCCAGTTGTCCTGAATCGAATAGGCCTGGATCCAGCTTGCGATATTTGTCCTGGTCACGGTTGGATTGATGCTCTGCGATGAGGTGTAGCCGAGCAGGAAGTCCAGCAGTGCCGAACCGGTATAGCGTCCATCGAATCCGAAGTGGCCGCGTGGATCGCGCGCCTGGCTGAAGTAATCAGTGCGATGGCCAAGGTCGACAGCAAACTTCATGAAGTGCTTACCGCGCTGCCAGGAGAGGTTATCGACGAACTGGTTGATGCCATTCGCCCGGTTGCGGGGGCCGATGTCTCTCAAGCTCGTAAACGTCCTGTAGGACTGCCCCGTACCGTTAATCGAGAGATTGGGCGCCCCGTAAAATTGCGGGGCAGAGGAAGAGAAGGGGATCTGCATCATGCCATTAGCGATATCGAAGGCCTTCTTATTGGTCGAGCCGAAGGTCTCGAACTCCTCGAACTTCTGCCTTCCATAGCGAAACTCGTTCACGATAGCCGGCGAGAACACATGGGTCTCGGAGACGGCAAAATGATGCGTAAGAGCATTGTTGTTGTCGTAATCGTTTCCGAAAAATGACGGCCCATTGCTATAGGTCTGGTCGTAGATATAGTGGCCGCTCAGGGTATCGTGGTGGCCGATATTGTGGTCCAGGCGGCCAATGTACTGATGCTGGTAGTTCAGCGTCTTGACCGGCGTCGTGAAGTAATTGCTCGTCGTCGTCGGAGAGCCGACGATGGGCGCGCCTGGAACAGTTGCACTGGGCGTCACCGAGGGCTTCAGCATGATGGCCGAGTTGGCATCGAGGGTGATCTTGTCTCCAACATGATATGGCTGATTGGTGAATGGATCAGTTACGACCAGGACCTTTGGTTTTCCAGTCGCTGGATCGGTCGGGCCTGCGAAGATGCTTTCGTCCAGAATTCCGGCACGCACGCTGTCGTCGGGAACAGTCGCCTGCTGTGGCGTTGCGCCATTCAAACCGTATCCGGTTTCGGCATTGAAGAAGAAAAACGTCTTGTCATGGCCGTTGTAGATATGCGGAATATAGACCGGGCCGCCGATATTGCCGCCGAACTGGTTGCGGTTCAAACGCGGTGGCTTTGCATCGACCTTAGCCACAGCATCGTAGGTCTGTGTGAAGGCATCGTTTCGGTTGAATTCGAAGAGCGTTCCATGGAGCCGGTTAGTTCCCGACTTGATGATCTGGTTGACGTTTGCGCCGGCTGCCCCGCCGGAGTCGGTCCCGCTACTGCTGGTGTCGACCCGGAACTCCGCGATAGCGTCGACGGAGGTCGAAAAGCTGTACGTCCACGCGTCGTAGTCCATCGACTCAATTCCGTCGATCGAATAGCGGTTTTGCGTGTCACGCTGTCCGTTCACCTGAATCGATATCGAACCGCCGGTCGCATCCGTCGCGGCGACTGCTCCACGAGCGCGGCGCACGGTAATCGAGCCTTCCGTTCCACTGTTTACGCCAGGGAGGAGTTGCGCAAGCTGCACAAAATTGCGGCCATTGAGAGGAAGATCCACGATCTTCTTGGAGTCAATGACGGCTCCCACAGCACCGTTCTCGGTTTGAAGCTGGGCAGCGGCTGCGCCGGATTCTACCGTAACCGTCTCGTTTACCTTGCCGATCGCGAGGCTGAAATCCTGCCGGGCGGTCTGGCTCGACTGGAGGATCAGCGATTCAATGCGTTGCCCCTGAAATCCGGTCGATCCCACGGTGAGCGAATAGACGCCCGGAGGCAGAGAGGGAATGGAGTACTGCCCCGAGCTGTCCGTGACAGTAGTACGGACTGCGTTGGTCGACTTACTGGTCGCTGTTACCGTCGCCCCTTCGACGACGGCGCCGGAGGCATCGGTTATATTGCCAACGATCGTCGCATTGGTCTGCTGAGCGAGCGCCGTCGAAGAAAAGCCCGTCAAAAGCAAAACAACCGCCAGACCTGCTACCCATGGGAGACTTCGTCCCGAGAATACCGGCACGAGACCTAAAGCTTTCTTCCAAACCTGCCTCATCTGATCCTCCAAAATATGTGCCGATCTCGCCCACCTTTTATCTGTTTTGAGTCGGTGGCGATTGTGAATCGTAGACCTGCGGTCCTGGTATAGACTGCGGAATACAGGCGCCATTCCACAGCAAGCATTTCCCCCTGTCAACAGAAATGACGCCAAGTACCACAAGGTGGTACACCGCAGGAGTTGACGGCAGAACGGGCCACTGACGAGACTCCCCGTACCGCTTCATCTCTATATGGCGACGGAACCAGCGTGCTCCTCAAGGAGATGCCGGGAGGCGATACGTGCATTGAAACCATCCTTGACCCCACGCCAGACGGTCAGAAGTCAGAGCTTCCCGAGACGACTCGCCGCTAGCCGCCCTTCCGCTTTTGCTGAAGCTGAAAATCTGTAAAGGAAAGCTCGCATTTGGAAGCTCTGAGATATGCTTGGTTCGTGAAGCGAACAGGCACGAAAACGGCTGGGCATACAGTAAGAGCATCTACAAACCAGACTGGAACGCCTGGTCCCGGCGGAAAGCGAGTGCGGATTCAGGATGTCGCTTCATTTGCAGGCGTGTCCCTGGGAACCGTCTCCGCTGTACTCAATAACAATGGGCGCGTCAGCACTGCCACCCGTGCTCATGTTCAGGCCGCCATCGCCAGTCTCGGTTATCGTCCCGATCTCTATGCCAGCAACCTGGCGCGAAGACATACTCAGATGTTGGGCCTGCTGGTCTCAAACCTGCAAAATCCCTTCTTCGCCGAAACGGCTCAGGCCATGGAAGACGAAGCCGCTCGGCATGGTTACCGGATCTCTCTGACCGCTTCCAACTTTTCGCCGGAGCAACATCGAGCTGCCGTAAAGCAGTTACTCGGCGCGCGCATCGCCGGACTCGCCATCATTACCTCGGAACACGACGATACCGCTCGCCAGCTTATCTCTGCCAGCGGCATCCCTGCCGTCTTTCTGGATGTCGGCAAGCCTGAAGAGAACCTTGCCATCCTCCGCGTAGACTCTCGCGGCGGAATGAAGGCGGCGGTGAAACATCTGATTCAACTCGGACATCGGGATCTGCTGTTTGTCCGGAACTCCCAGGAGGCGAGTGGCCCGCCTCTGCTCTCGCACCGCCTGCGCGACCAGGGCTTCGCGGCAGCCGTGCGATCGTGCGCAATCGAAGGCCTGAAGACAAATATTGTCGACGTTCGCGGTCCCGGAGCAGATGCCGGCGAGCAGGCCATCGCCTCAGTCTTCGGCAGGATTCACTTTACCGCGGTCATCGCCATCACCGACATGGTCGCCATGGGAGTGTACCGTGGCCTGCAAGCGCGGGGAGTCAGGATCCCGCGTGAGGTGTCGGTCGTCGGTTTCGACAACACCTACTTCAGCCGATTTCTGAATCCGCCGCTGACCACGGTTGACGTCTCCCGCAGCGACCTCAGCAGGCTCGTGATTGCGTCGCTCCTCCAGCGAAAGAAGACCTCGCAGAGGCTCATTCATCTGCCAACTAGCCTGGTACTGCGCGAATCCACCGCAGCGCCGCCGCAGCAAAGCCCCCGTAAGCGCGCAAAGAAAGTTTAAGCCGTCGTAACAGACTCTTCGTTGCGCGAATAAATGACGGGGTTCAACGGCGACGCAATCACCTCTCCCACCTCCGCGCCCGGACACCAGCGCTCGGTATCGGCAATTTGATTCTTGTTCCGGGGCGCGGCCAATCGCATCTTCTCATCCATATAGATCATGGTCATCACCTTGCGAGGCCTGTCCGTGGAATTCGCTCCCGCACGATGAAAGGTCCATCCGGAGTGAAAGCTCACATCGCCAAGACTGAATGCGCTCTCCTCCAGGTGGAACGTTTGCAGCGCCTGCTTCAGCGTCATCTCACTCTCGTCGCTGATCTCCAGATCGCGGCCGATCTGGAAGCGGTGACTCTTTTCGCAGAACGCCAGCGGCCCCATCTCAAGCGGCGTCTCTTGCAGCGGTATCCACGCCGTCACCATCTTGTCGCTCGATACCGGCCAGTAATATTGATCGGCGTGCCATGGAGTAATTCCGCCGCCCGCCTCCTTGTAAAGTGCCTGGTCGTGATAGAGACGCACCCCCGTCGCATCGATCAACTCTGCGGCGATACGCGCCAGGCACTTGCCAAAGACAAACTCTCTTACCTGGTCCGATTGGGTCCACAGATTCATAATCTGCAAAAACGCCTTGCCATAGGTCGTGCGCTGCTCCAGCGGAACCGCGTCCGCGGATAGCTCAGCGACGCGCTCCGTGATGACACGACTATAGTGATCCAGCAACTCCGGCGAGAGCACATGCCCCAGCTTGACGTAGCCGTTTTCGTTATAAAAGTGGATCTGCTCTCCGGTCAGAGAAAACGGCGCATCCAGTTCCTCGTGTAACTTCTCAATCTTCGCCATGTCGATCCTCGCAGTGATGAAGCGTTTCATCGTTATAATAACGCCGGTCGCCCGGCTGCCAACATCAGCAGGCAAATTAACTTTGTCAGGTCCGCAGAACAGATTCAGAGGCCTAAACCGAAAACGGATAAGCTCCCGCGGGAGAGCACCAGTCATAGGTGCGCTTTCCGCCGTTGCCGGGTGCAGCCCACTCCTCCGGCGTGCTCTCTTCGCGCCAGTCCACCGGACTAGCGCCCTCACCGCCCCGCGCCGACAACCGGAACGCCTCTGCGATCGCCCGGGCATGCTCCGGTGTTCGCGCGCCCTCGCCCGGAGAGATGAACAGCGCAGTCCCTGTACGCGCCAGCAGATCGAGCCATTGCCGGTTCAACTCCCACGGAATCGCGGCCGAGATGCCCACGCAGTCGGCATCCTGAACGAAGAACGCCCCATGCTGCGGCAGCCGGAACGCCAGCGTATTGATGCCCATCCGCCGCGTCCGCTCCCAAATCCGACCGCTGGTGTCGTCGCCGGTGCGCTGAATGTCGAACCGGCCCTGCGCCAGATGCCCGATGGTATTGCAGCCGAGGATCAGCGTCTTCTGCCCGCCGGTCTCGCGAATGCGTTTGTAAAGATCCAGAATCACTTCAGCGTTGGTGCGGCTGCGGTCGTGGAGCGACCAGCCGGAGACGGTAGGCTCCGCGCCCATCTCAAACCCCCATTGCCCCAGCAGGTCGTAAGTGGAGAAGTCGTGCTTTACCAACTCATATCCCCAATCAACCACCTGCTTCACCTTCGCAAGAACTCTCTCCTCTGCCTCCGGAATTGTCGGATCGTAGGCCAGTTCCTTCGCACGTTCTTTCCTCGCCCCGAACCTGGCGGCGGGCAGCAGCAGAGCCGCATCCGTGCCCTCCATCGCTTCGAGCGGGCGAATCCAGATTCCGGGCCGTGTCTTGCGGCTGCGAATATCATCCGCCAGCCGCGACATGCTGCCGTATCCCTTCGACCCGTCGGCCCATCCCATGTCGATCACGGAGAAGGGCCGCACGGCGTTCGACTCCGACAGCCCCGCGATGAACTCCGTGTCCTTCAGTATCTGCTGCGCCGTGTTCTTGCCGTAGGCGTAGTACCAGTCGTTGGTGCCGTAGACCGGTTCGACAGGCAACGCAGGCTCCGAGCACATCTGCCTGCAGAACTCATGCAGCGCGCTCGTCGGCTCTTCGCCGGCGGAACCTCTGCGCGCAACGACCGTAGCCGCAGCCAGCGTGCGCTGCCCCAGTCGCACGCCGGAGCCGCCATTCGCCGTGTTGAGCCAGAGCGACACGCCCTGCGGATCGAGTTGCCAGAAGCAAAGCGCCCCCCCGCCCGTCTTCACTCCATACGCATGGCAGGCTTCGCCGTCATTGGTCGCGAAGTACCACGGCATCACGCGCTCGGGAATGAGGTTGCGCCAGACCAGGTCGCCGTAGCTCCGCTCCCAATGATCGCCAAGCGCGAGAAGGTTCTTCGCAACCGGCATTCTCCATCGGAGATGCAGAAACTTCAACTCCGCCGCGGGCGTGGCCACGGCAATCGCCAGTTCCTCTCGGGCCGCCTTGCTCTCGACGCTGACGCCATGGCCATGCCACTCGCTGCCCGACCGTTGAAGCTGCAGGGGCTCTTGGAGACGAGAGTACGCCGTCACGCCATCCGGCACGCGCAGCAGGTCGAGAAATGTATCCTGTCGCCCTGCCGCCCGCGAAGGAGCTTTCGTCTCCGCTCCGGCAACAACTGCATTCGACAGCCCGGCCAGCACTGTCGCCGCCGTTGCCTTCCCCAGGAAAGACCGTCGTGTCACCGGCAGATCAGCCCTCGGCGTTGAATCACTGAACGTAGATGGCTTGCTCGTCTTGTCCGGCATCTTCTTCCTGACTCCATGCGATAAGTTGTGCATCGGAAAACTTCTTCATGCACAGTTGCCCGCCAATTATAGAGTGAGCCGTCGCGGTTCCGGTCGCTTTCCCTCGCCTCCACTGCGAATCATGGAACCAGCATCCACGAAGAATCGGTTGACCGAGCCGTGAAGAAAATTTGGCTTCTTTCCGGCACCATCTTATGCAAGCCGGAGTTGACGCGGCCGCATCGCGCCTTCAAGCTCCAGCAGAAAGCTCTTCCGTTCGAGCCCGCCGGCATAGCCCGTCAATCCACCATCGCTTCCAATCACGCGATGACATGGAACCACGATGCTGATGGGATTGCGCCCATTCGCCAGTCCGACAGCGCGGATCGCCGCTGGGTTCCCTATCGCATCGGCAAGCTGGGCATACGTTCTCGTCTCGCCGTAGGGGATACCGCGAAGCAGAGCCCAGACTCTCGTCTGAAACTCCGTCCCTCTGGCGGCGAGCGGAAGTGTAAACACGGTACGCTTCCGCTCAAAGTATTCCCGCAGTTCCAACACCGCCTGCTCGAAACCGCGATGCGCTCGTTCGCCGAGAGCCTCCGGCTTCGGCCCGCGCTTATGGTCAGGCAGGTAAAGCCCGCTCATGACTCCGTCGGTATTGACCAGCGTCAATGTCCCCAACGGTGACTCCAAAAGGTAATGCTCGGTCATCGTCATATCAAATCTCCTTCTTCTTGCTGGCCAATTCCTTTTCGCCGTCCCATGAACTGCACGTGATTCAAGACACGAGCTAGCCTTGTGTCACTGCGAATACACTCCGCTTCTTGTCTTCAAATTTGAAGGCGCAGACCGTTCTTCATCAAGGTCGCTGCTGCATCGGCTCCCCAAAGGTGTTGCGCGGCATAGGCTCGCCATGGCCGCCAGGTCTCGGCGCGGCAAAGCAGACTCGCTGCGTCAACCCGCTCACCCGCGATCGCCGCCGCACCGCGAAGCAGTCCTATGTCCGACGAGGGGAATGCATCCATCTCCCGTATCGCGCGCATGGCAATGTAATGCGCCGTCCACTCACCGACTCCTCGAATCACCTTCAACCTCTCGACGATCTCCTCAAGAGTGCCGAGAGGATTGAAAAGATTCGGGTCCGCCACCACCGCCTCCGCAATCGCCCTCAACGCCTGTCGGCGCGCATCCGGCAAGCCCAGGCCGATAGACTCCGCCGTGGCAAGTCGCTTCGCTGTGGGAAACACATGCGTCAGCCCCGGACGCTTCACCTCTCCCTTCGAAACAGGCTTGCCGTGCAAAGCGACCAACTCTCCCGCAAGACGACGTGCAGCAACGACGCTGATCTGCTGGCCGAGAATCGCGCGTATCGCCAGTTCGAAACCATCCCATCCGCCGGGCGCGCGCAACCCGCGGCGCCTCCTGATAAGAGAACCCAACAGAGAGTCGCTCCCCAGGTGTGCCTCAATGGTCTCAATATCCGCTCCCGTGTCGAATTGACGCCGCACGCGAGCCACAATGACGGGCAGCGACTTTACATTCGGAAACCGGATCGTCACGCCGAGGCTCTGCTGCTCCGGCAGGTGACAGACTTCGATGCTTCCGGTCGCTCCACCGATCTCGACCGTGCGCAGATAACGCCCATCCTCCACCGCTTCAACGCCCGGAATCGCCCGCGCCGCGAAGAAGCCGAGGATCGACTCCCAATCGTAGGGCGGCCGATATCGGATTCGCAGCGCAACCCCCGCCTCCCTCGCTTCCGAAATCGCGGACGCCTTTCGCCGCAGAGCGTGAGGAGGCCGATGGAAGAGAGACTGAAATGTTTCGTTGAACCGCCGCACGCTGCCGAAGCCCGCCGCCGAAGCGATGTCAGCCATGGCCATCTGTGTCTCGTGGATCAGTTGCTTGGCAAAGAGCACCCGTCGCGTCTGCGCCACCGAGATTGGCGAAGCTCCAAGGTGTTGCAGAAACAAGCGCCGAAGCTGCCGCTCTCCCACTCCCAGGCGTCCCGCCAATTTCTCGACACTCGCGGCGTCACCATCCAGTGCGCCCTCTGCAATCAGCGACAGGGCGCGCGAGACGGTATTCGACGTGCCACGCCACGAGGCCATATCCGGAGCCGTCTCGGGACGGCAGCGCAAGCAAGGCCGAAACCCGGCATCCTGCGCCGCCGCCGCCGAAGCGAAGAACCGGCAGTTCTCGAACTTTGCCGTCCGCGCTGGGCAGACCGGCCTGCAATAGATCCCGGTCGAGGTGACGCCAACGTAGATCAGCCCGTCAAAACGGGCGTCTCGGCTCTGCAAGGCGCGATAGCAAACGTCTTTGTCCGGCGTCTTCATGCATGTATCTTCTCACTTGGCACACGTTGAATTAGCGGTTTTCGGACATGGTCACTTCATCGGAATGCACCCGATAAAGTTTCCTCTCGCGCCGATCGCGGAAGAAGCGAAGGTCTGCGCGGAGATTCTGTGCTGGAGTTATCGCTGAAGCAAAGTTGAGCGAATTCTACAGCGGTTTCCCGAAGCCGAGTATCGACCACCCGAGGCCGAGGATGACTTCGGCGGAATATACTTGGACATCTCATGGAGGGCACAATTCATGAAGGTGCTACGCCGCTCGGCGGTGACTCTCGTTGTTTTGCTTTTAGCCGCCGGAACCATCCGGCTGGTCCTTGGCGAGGCCAGCCCTAAGAAAGTTCTTACCGGCCGATCCGCCTTCGTCTCGTCGATCGCAGTAAAACCGGGCATCTTCCGGAAGATCGTGCCCGCCGATCTCCCGAAGCCTTATGCCACGAAGTCCGTCTCGACGAAGTCGCGCATCGTTCCCCGGCCCGCCGGTTTGCTGCCGCAGGCGCCCGCCGGCTTCAAGGTAGGACTCTACGCGGACGGCCTGGTGGTACCCCGCGTGATTCGCGTGGCGCCGAACGGCGACATCTTCGTGGTCGAGACGCGAGCCGGAAGAGTCCACGTCTTCCGCGGCATCTCCGCCGACGGCAAGCCGCAGGAGAGTTCCATCTTTGCTACCGGCTTTCATGAGCCCTACGGCATGGTCTTCTATCCATTGGGCAAGAATCCGAAGTGGCTCTACGTCGCCAACACCGACTCGGTAGTGCGCTACGCCTACAAGAACGGCGACCTGAAGGCGACAGGAAAGCCCGAAGTCGTCATTGCAGACCTGCCCTCCAGCCGCTCGCGCGATGAGAACGCATGGAAGGCCTACGATCTTGCCGTCTCCCAGGGAAAAACTCCTCCCGATCACGGCCACTGGACCCGGGATCTCGCATTTTCGCTGGACGGCAAGCGACTGTTCATCGGAGTCGGCTCGGCCTCGAACGTGGACGATCCGGACGAGCACCCCAGCGAGACCCGGCGCGCCAACATTCTGGAGTACACGCCCGAGGGCAAATTCGTGAAGGTCTACGCCTCCGGAATCCGCAATCCCTCGGGCATCGCCGTCAATCCGACCACCGGTCAGTTATGGACCTCGGTGAACGAGCGCGACGGCCTGGGTGACGATCTGGTGCCCGACTATATTACTCACGTCCAGGAGGGCGGTTTCTACGGCTGGCCGTACTACTACCTCGGCGACAATCCCGACCCACGCCATCTCGGCAAGCATCCCGAGTTGAAAGACAAGGTGATCGTGCCCGACGTGCTTCTGCAATCGCACACAGCTTCGCTCCAGATGACCTTCTATGATGGCAAGCAGTTCCCCGCCCAGTATCGCGGCGACATCTTCGCCAGCCAGCATGGCTCCTGGAACCGGCTGGTGCGATCAGGCTACGAGGTTGTGCGCGTCCCGCTTAAAAACGGAAAGTCGAACGGCGTCTATGAGGACTTCCTGACCGGCTTCCTCACTCCCGAGGGCGACGTCTGGGGTCGACCGGTCGGCGTGGCCACCGCTGCCGACGGCTCGCTCCTGGTCTCCGACGACGGCTCCGGCTCCATCTGGCGCGTCAGTTACACCGGCAAGTAACAGAAAGATCTTGAATGAGAACGTCATGCATAAGGATTTCCCCCAACGCTGGGATTTTGCGGCGTATCCCCTTCTTCTTCCTTCTGTGCGTCATGCTGTGGACCGGACCCGTTCACGCGCAGGTTAACGCAACCATCTCTGGAACGGTGAAGGACAGCGCCGGTGCCGCCATCGTCGGCGCGGCCGTCACAGTAACCAGCCTCGAGAACGGAACGCACCGGACCACGACCACCGACCGCGAAGGAAACTTCCGGGTTCTCTCCCTGCCTCTTGGGCCGCAGGAGGTCAAGGCGGAGCGGCCCGGCTTCAAGGCAGCACTCCGCACCGGCATCAACCTGGAGGTGGGACAGGACGTCGTCGTCAACTTGACCCTTCAGGTCGGCGAGGTCTCGCAGCAGATCACCGTCTCGGGAGAGGCTCCGCTTATCAATACCACCAACGCCCAGGTCTCGGGCTTCGTTGGCGAACGCGAGGTCAAGGATCTTCCGCTCAACGGCCGCAGTTGGGACAACCTCATCGCGCTCAATCCCGGCGCCATGAACTTTGCCCTCAAAAGCGCCAACACAACGACCAGCAGCGGGCACACTTTCACCGTGGCCGGACAGCGCCCGATGGACAATCTGGTTCTTCTGAACGGCATCGAATACGCCGGATCGAGTCTGGTCGGAGTAACGCCGGGAGGCGTCAGCGGCGGTCTGCTCGGAATCGACGCCGTGCGCGAGTTCAACGTGCTGACCGACACCTACCCGGCGCAGTACGGAAAGCGTTCCGGCGGCCAGATCAGCGTGGTCACACAGTCGGGGACCAATCAGTTGCACGGCTCGCTCTTCGAGTTCATCCGCAACAGCGCAGTGGACGCGCGCAACTACTTCGACCAAGGTTCGGTTCCGCCGCTCAGGAGAAACCAGTTCGGCGCATCGCTGGGAGGGCCGCTCAAGAAGGACCGGCTCTTCCTGTTCGGCAACTTCGAGGGCTTCCGCCAGGTGCTGGCCCAGAGCAACGTGGCCGTGGTCCCCGACGAGCAGGCGCGGCAGGGACTGCTACCCGATGCCTCCGGAGCATACAAGCCGGTTCCAAACCTGGTTCCGGCCATGCTGAAATATATGACCTTCTGGCCGGTGCAGAACGGTCCGGAGCTGACGGTCAACGGACTGCCCAGCGGCACCGCGCTCTCCTACAGCAATCCGCGGCAGACGATTAACGAGGAGTTCGGCACCATCCGCGCCGACTATACCCCGCGGGACCGCGACTCGCTCGCCGTCTCCTATACGATCGACAACGGAACCAGCCTCACCCCGCTGGGCGATCCATTGTTCGGATCGTCCCTGCGCCTGCGCAGCCAGGTGGCCAGCGTCCAGCAGACGCACCTCTTCTCCTCTCGCACGGTCAACACCTTCCGGGCCGGCTTCTCGCGCGCGACCTTCGACTACGACTCCTTTTCCCTTACACCCATCGCTCCCGAGCTCTCCTTCGTCACCGGCGAGGCCCCCGGCGGAATCGTCATCGGCGGCGGTCTGACGACCACCGGCCTCGCCGCCATCACTCCCGCCGGCCCCAACAACGCCGCCAACGTCCGGACTCACCGAAACCTCTTCACATGGTCGGACGATCTTCAGGTAGTCAGAAATCGCAACCAGTTCGCCGCCGGGGTCTGGTTCCAGCGCGTGCAGAGCAACGACGACACGGTCTCGGGCACGCTGGGACTGGCCAACTTCTCGAATCTGCAGACATTTATGCAGGGCACCGTGAGCAACTTCAACGTCGTTCCCAGCCGAACCGGACTGGGCTGGCGAAGCCTACTGGGAGCGTGGTACTTCGAGGACACCATCCGCCTGCGCCCGAATCTCAGCCTCCAGGCCGGCATCCGGCACGAGTTCACCACCGGATGGAACGAGGCCAAGGGACGGGCCGCCAACTATATTACTGACGCCCAGGGCATCCTTCTGACAACTCCGCGCACAGGCGGTTCAGCGCTGACCGAGAACAATGCAAAGTGGCTCTTCGAACCCAGGATCTCGCTCGCATGGGACGTCTTCGGCGACGGCAGAACGGCGGTGCGCGCCGGCTTCGGCACCCATTACTCCCTGCTGGACAGCCTCACCAAGCTCGATGGGATTCCCCCCTACAACGGCACGCTTGCCTTCGCGAATGTCCCGTTGGCCTCGATTACGCCGATCGTTCCCGGAACGCCGCCCAATCCCTCCTGCGGCCCGGGCGTTCCCGCGCCCTGCATCACCTATGCGCCGCAGGGAGTGCAACCCGACGTAAAAACCCCGGCGGTCCAGCAGTGGAGCCTGCGGGTGGAGCAGCAGTTGGATAAGCAGACGGCACTCCGCATCGGATACATCGGCTCGTTCGGATATCACGAACTCATCAGCATCGACCCCAACACGGTTCCCGCCGAGATATGTTCCAACCCGGCGGGCTGCCAGTCCGGAGGCATCGGCGCAGCCAAGGGCAACGTGGCTGAAGGAATGCAATATATCCCCGTTGCCAGCGGCAGACCCAATCCTTACCTGTCGGGCGGATTCTTCTGGTACTCGAAGGGCAACAGCAGCTATAACGCGCTCCAGGTGGATCTCGTCCGGCACCTCGGCCGCGGGTTGCAACTTCGGGGAAACTTCACCTGGGCCAGAAATCTGGACCTGAACTCGGCCGTGCAGGGAGCGCAGGCCAGCAACCAGGCCCAGATGGTCATGGACCGCAACGACCTGCACCGGGACTGGGGGCCGTCCGCGCTGGGAGTCACCGCGCAATCCAATATCTTCTGGACCTATAAGCTTCCCTTCGGCAGAGGCCAGCAGTTTCTCGGTGGCGCATCAGGTCTCGAAGAGAAGCTCGTCGGCGGCTGGCAGTTCAACGGAATCACGACCCTGCTGAGCGGCTTCGCCTTCACCCCGCAGACTGGCTCGAACCGGTCCGGCAACGGCGATACCCGCAACCCGGACCGCCCCTCCCTCAACCCCGATTTCACCGGCCCCGTCATCCTCGGCAAGCAGGCGAAGTGGTTCGATCCTAATGCGTTCGTGATGCCCGCCGCCGGAACCTGGGGAAACGTAAGCCGGGGAAGCTTCCGTGGTCCGGGACTCGCCGAGGTCGACCTGTCGCTGTTCAAGACCACGACGCTGACCGACCGATTGAGCGCCGAGTTCAGGGCAGAGTGCTTCAACGTGCAGAACCGGGCGAACTTCGCCACGCCCAATGCGATCGTGTTCTCGAAGGGAGCGATCAATCCGTCGGCAGGATTGATCTCAAGCACAACGACAACATCGCGGCAGTTCCAACTGGGAATGAAGCTGATCTTCTAAGGAACCTCTGATTAAGTCCGGCTCTGTTAAGGGCACGACTTCAGTCGTGCCATAAGTAACTTGTCTGCATTGCGGCTTTAGCCGCTGAGGGAATGTTCAGGACTTAATCAAACCTTCCCTAAAGCATTTTTCCTGTAGATCAGGCGGCGTCATCAGCCGTTACCGCAAGATGGCGGCTCGCAAGCTGTTCGACGGCGTCCCACTGGATGGAGATGCCGACTCCGGGCTCCTCGCTGGGGCGCATCTCCCCGTTCTCGACAACGGGGACGTTCCGCAGCAGCCGGTCCAGCGGGTCCGCGCCCGACTCCGGCGGTATGACTTCAACCCCCTCGACGGCGGGGAAAGCACACGCGAGATGGATATGCAGCGGCCAGAAGACATGCGGGAGCACCGTCCTGCCCGCAGCCCCGGCGAGGTGGATCGCTTCGACCGCGCCCGTGATGCCTCCCACGGTCGTCGCATCGGCGCGATAGATATCGATGCCGCTCACCAGATCGGAGATGGCGTGCCGCCCGAAGACATCCTCCCCGGCGGCGATGGGCGTCGCCAGATCCTGCCGCAGTTCGTGGGTGAAGCGCCAGTCCGACGCGGCAAAGGGGTCTTCGAGAAAGTTCAGCCCGAGTCCATCCAGGCTGCGGCAGGTTCGCTTCGCCTCGTTCAGCGAAGTCCAGCTCCAGTGGGCGTCGGCTGCCACCTGGCCGGGCATCTTCACCGTCGCGGCCGAGGCGTACCTCAGATCGAAGTCCGGGGAGTCGCCTTTCAGCATGATCTTCACGCGGCGGCAGCCCGTGTCGCGCATACGGGCGATCTCGTCGGCCACATCGGGAATCGAGCGCTGGTCGATGTAATAACCGGCCACCTGCATCACCTCGGCAGAGTCGCGAAGGCCGCCGAGGTATTGAAAGAGAGGCTGCTTCGCCTGCTTGCTCGCGATATCCCACAGCGCTATGTCGATCAGGCTAAGCCCCCTGGTCAAAGCGGCGCGCGCGGGAACGTTCGACTGCTCCAGGTCGAACATCACGCGCCTTCTCATCTCCGCGTCCTTGCCGACAATCTTCCGCGCCATGCTGCTCAGGGTCTCGAACAGCGGTGTTCCGCGAGGATAGCCGATCGCCTCGCCCGCTACTCCCGACTCGGTTTCGACGCGAAGGACAACATAGTCCCGCGTGCGTATCTCGATCGGACCCAGCCGTAAAACACGAGGAAGAGGGATGGGGCAATCGGCAATTTGAACTCTGGTGATCTTCATGAGGGCCTTGGCGAACGGAATTTTCAATTGCTTGTCTATCGAGCTTCTTAGTAGAAGCTCCGTATAGGACTCTCCAATAGAACCTTATATATAATGTTTGCCGAAGTCATTAATCAAGCACATTATGATATGTGGATCAAATAATGATATTTAAAGTAGCCAAGAACTCTTTATTTATTAATAACAAGATCTTTTCCTTATCTATATATAGGTAGGCTTCACGGCTCGCAAAGGAGGATATATTGTCATCCCAATCCGCTGCATCGCCCTCGAAGGGATTGCCCGGTCTTCGCGGCACGGAACACGTCGGCTTCACGGTGCCCGACCTGGACGAGGCGACCTCGTTCTTTGTGGATATCCTCGGCTGCGAGTACATGTTCGAACTGGGTCCCTTTGTCGCCGAGGATGACTGGATGGCCACCCACCTCAACGTTCATCCCCGCACCGTGATGCGCCGGCTGCGATTCTTCCGCTGCAGGCAGGGGGCGAACTTCGAGATCTTCCAGTACGAGTCGCCCGACCAGAATCCGATCCAACCGAAGAACAGCGACATCGGCGCCTTCCATCTCGCCTTCTATGTCGACGACTTCGACGCCGCGGTCGCCTATCTTTCAGAGAAAGGCGTGCGCCTGCTGGGTAAGCCGACGGTCAGATCGAGCGGGCCGAACGCCGGGCAGACATGGATCTACTTTCTCTCTCCCTGGGGCATGCAGTTCGAGCTGGTCAGCTTTCCCAACGGCAAGGGATACGAGGCTACCACCACCTCGCGGCTCTGGCATCCGGCAAACCCTTCCGCTTAGAGTAGTTAAAACAAAAAAGAGAGAGGGACGCTCACCGATGGACTATCAACTTCAGGGCAAACTCGCCTTCGTTAATGCCGGCGCTCACGGAATCGGCGAAGCCATCGCCGACCTGCTGACCGCCGAAGGAGCGAGCGTCATCGTTGCCGACTCCGATGCCGCCGCTCTCGATGAAAAAGCGCATCGCTGGTCCGGCGTCGTGGCGGCAAATCTCGCAACTGCCGACGGCGTGGAGCACGCAACCTCTCACGTGCTCTCCGCATTCGGTCGCGCACCCGATATCCTGATCAACAATCTCGGTGTAGGCACGGCGTCGTCCTTCGAAGAAATCTCCGATGAAGACTGGGCGCGCAGCATTGAGATCAATCTGATGGGCTGCATCCGCACCTGCCGCATCCTGGTTCCGCGCATGGCCGAACTCGGCTCGGCATCGGTGGTCAACATGGGCTCCGATCTGGCCAAGCAGCCCGAGCCCACGCTGATGGACTATGGAGCGTGCAAGGCGGCGCTGCTCTATCTGACCAAGGCGCTGGCCACGCAGTATGCTCCGCGCGTTCGCGTCAATGCGGTGCTGCCGGGTCCGATCTGGACGAGGATGTGGACGCGCCCCGGAGGCATCGTCGATCAACTGGTCGCGAGCTATGGCGTCGACAGGGAGGCTGCGGTAAAGCGGTTTCTGGAAGAGCGGCACATGCCTCTCGGCATCGGAGAGCCGAGCGATGTAGCGAATGCGGTGGTCTTCCTCGCCTCGCCGCTGGCGAAGTTTATTACCGGTTCCAGTCTCGATATCGGAGGCACGCTGCGCGGTCTTGTGTAACTGCGCCGAACGGATCATTACGCCTGAATGACTACGCCCTCTGCTGCAACTCGCGCAGAGACGGTATCTCAGGCAGCGCCATCGATCAGCCCTTGAGTTGAGCCACCTTCAACAAGGCATCGAGGTAGCGATCGAAGTTCGCATCGAAGCGGCCGCTGGGAACGGAGATTCCCAGCGCGAAGCGGCCGCGAAGCCCTTCGATGGGCACCGCCATGCAGCGAAGCCCTTCATTGAACTCTTCGTTGTCGCAGGCATAGCCGCGCTCGCGGATCTGTTCGAACTCCTTCATCAGCTCTTCGCGATCCGTAATCGTCTTGCTGGTTCTTGCCGTAAGGGTATGGTTCTCCAGATACCGCTCGCACGCCGCCGGCTCCATGAATGCCAGCAGCAACTTTCCTGATGCCCGCGCATGCGCGTGTCCGCTGTAGCCCTGAGGAATCTCGGCAGCTCGAACCGGAGATTCACCGCGTGCTGTCGCGAGCGCGACGATCTCTCCGTTGACCCAGCCGCCCGCATAGGCGGTCTCGCCCGTGGCTGCCACAATCGCTCTTACCCGCTGAGCAAGATGTTCGGGAGTGTCTAACTGACGACGGAATCCTTCCGCGATCGAAAGCGCAGCGAGCCCCAGCACATATCGATTGCTGTCGTTCTTTCTAATGATTCCAGTCGCGGACAACGTATGGATGAGGTGATAGGTCACCTGGCGGGAGAGGCCCACCTTCTCCATGATCTCTTTCGTCTTGAGTCCGTTGGGGCTGTCGGCAATCGCCAACAGGATCGACACGGTCCGCACCGCAGACTGGATGCGCGGCTTCGGATCGCCTTTTTCGGTCGAGGAAGCGGCCACAGCGCTCTCATCTGACGTCTCTATGGCACTTGCATGCACGCCGGTTGCCCCCAATCCAGTATAGAGTATTCGAATCTATTTCGAGTTGCCAACCATCCTATACTGCCTGGCCATTGCGTATTGCTATCCTCGTGTAACTTAGCCTGCGAAGCCATGAACTCAGGCTGCGAAACTACGATTTCCGCGTGGGTCTTAGCTCATGTACCAGCCGCCATTGATATTGATCGTCTGCCCGGTGATGTAGCCGTTGCCCGCAAGTAACACAGCGGTATGGGAGACCTCTTCGACCGAACCGAAGCGTCCCACAGGCAGAAGCGTCGGCTTCAGTTGTTCTTTGCTTAAAACCATATCCGTCGCAATCAGAGCGGGTGCGATGGCATTTGCCGTAATGCCCTCCTTTACCAGAAGGTTGGCATAGCTATGAGCCAGGCCAATCATGCCCGCCTTGCTGGCCGCGTAGTGCGGACCGATCACTCCACCGGTCTGCGCAGCAATGGATGACAGCATGATGAGCCTTCCCCACCTTCGCTTCCTCATGCCCGGGATCACTGCCTGAGTTACAAGAAAAGCAGAGGTAAGGTTGGCAGTGACGACATGGTTCCAATCCTCAAGGCCCAACTGATCGAGCGGCGTGATTGGATTGATGCCTGCATTGTTGACCAGGATGTCGATCTGTCCCAGATACGTCTCTGCCTCGGTGACGAGCCGCGTTACTTCATCTTCCTTCGATACGTCTGCCTGAACGGCGATAGCTTTACGTCCGATTGCCGCAATCTGCTCGACGACCTCGTCGGCCTGCGCGCGCGCGCTCAGATAGTTGATCGCAACATCGCAGCCCGCCTCTGCGAGCGCAAGCGCGATGCCGCGACCTATGCCGCGAGAGCCTCCCGTGACCAGCGCCTTCTTTCCTGTCAGCTCTCCCATCGACCATCCTCCCGTTGCCTATCCATATTAATCGCTGCTCCCGTTGCCTATCTGTCTATGAAGTGCTGACGGGCAAAGCCTCCCGCTTTTTGCCGGGAGGCTTTGACTGAGATTGATCTCCTTTGGTGCGGTTTGTTCGATCTACTTGTGGGCCAGCATTGCACTCGGCGTTGTATCTGCGGGCAGATCGCCGAGAACGAACTGGATGGCGTTCTGAATCATCTCCGCCAGAGCCGGTGTCTCGAAGAGCGTTGGAGTGTGCCCGATCGCGCAGTTGAAGACGCGGCCTGCGCCATCGCTCTTGATCCAGACCAGGCCATAGTCCTTATCGGGACGGACGTGCCAGGGGCTCAGATCCGTCTTATCCGCGTCAATGCTAATCAGCACATGCAGCTTCTCCCGCGAGTAAGGTCCGGTAGGCAGGAAGTGATAGAACTCATCCGTATAGACAAAGCCCTTTCCGCCGAGCTTCGCAGTGAGCGGGCTGGAGGCGAACTGCTTGGTCAGCGGACTGTTTGGATCGTCGATCTTCAACGTCGCCGTCTCGACCCGGTGAGGACCGGTCTGCGCGCCGATCAGATCGCCGAACTCAGGCACATCCGGCGAGGCGTAGCTCGCTCCATGCAGGCCGGCGACTCCGCCGCCTTCGCGCACAAAGCGGGACAGGCCATCCATCACCTGAGGATCGATAAAGACCGGACCGTCACCGCTGTTCAGAAACACGGCATCGTAGTCCAAGATCTTGGGATACTTCAAATTATTCAGGTCGTTATCGAAGATCGCTTCGAACGCTCCCGTGTTCTTCGCCATCCTGGCAATTGCGAAGTTCGCGTGGGCAGCGGTGTCGTGATAGTAGGCGCCGGCCGGAGCCACATCCACAATCAGCAACTTCCTTGGCTTCTTCGGAGCCACCAGAGCCTTCGCGGGCAGCGCGGCGATAATCTTGGCCTTCACATCAGCCGGAATACGAGTGTCAGGCGTCGGCGGAATCAGGAGCGCGTCCTGTTCCACGCGATATCCCATGGCCGGGCGAACGGCCTTTTCGAAGTCCTTCGCTTCCTGCCACAAGGTGGCAAACTGGCCACCTGACATGCCCGACTGCGGAGCGGTTGCAATCCTTACCTGCCAGGGATCGACATCAAGCGCGATGAACAAGGGCTTCGTTCCGCTATAAGGACGGCCGCAGTTGACGCACTTGTCGGGCTGCTCCACAGGCGCGGGCTCTTGCCGTGCAATCTCGAACAGAAATTTTTGTAGGCCCGCAACACCCGTTCCCAGGCGAACATCGCGACCGTTGCTGCCGAGCGCATTGCGATCTCGCACATTGACCGCCATTAGTCGGCCCTTCAACTGCGCCAGCCCTTCAATCGGCCGGATTCCCTGCTCGATCCACTTGGCCAGGTCGGCGCTGACGCCGATGTGCGGACTCAGGCTGTCGATCGAACTCATCAACGCCTTCGGATCGCCCGGGCTCTCGATGGCCACGTTGATGCCGTTTTGCGTTGCGAGCTTATCCAGCGCGGAGAGCGACGAGGGAGCGGCGCTGGTCACGATGGTATCGACGCCAAGTTCCTTCGCAAAGGCGAACAGCTTGCTGGCTGAAGCGTCGTCGGATGGAATGCTATCGACGTGATAAGCGGGCATCTTCAAGCGCAGTTCGGCCAGCCGAGCTTTGACCACGGCAATCTCTGCCGACGTCAGATTGGCGTCCAGATTTTTGTCGATCTCCGGGCTCACCTTCTGAGTGCTCTCGCCCTCGATGCTTGCGAGGCCCAGGGCATCGGTCAATGCCGCCGCCTCGGAGAAGGTGAGTGAGCGAAAGACAGTCGAGGCGACGCCCACTCGCCAGCCGAGTAGATGATCGACCGAGACACGAATCTGCGAAGAATCCGGCCGTACCGATTTCGTTCCAGCTCGTTTGGCCTGAGCAGCCGCTACGCTGGCCGCTTGAAAAGACATCACCGCCAACGCCATTGTTGCAACAACCGTGAGGTTTCTGTTCTTCGTCATGTGATTGATACCTCTCTAAGTAACTGGGCTATAAGAGCAATTTCTTTCAAAACACTTTTAGATCGGAGGAGCGCGTCGAGTTACAAACGATTATTTGAAGACCCATCCACCATCGACGTGGATCGACTGGCCCGTCAGATAACTGGCCTCGTCCGAAGCAAAGAATGCGGCCACCGTTCCAATCTCCCGGGGCTCGCCGGGGCGTCCGGTGGAGATCTGCTTCAGAATCTCCGGAAGAATCTCCGGGCTGTTCAGAATCCACTCCGTCATACTGGTGGCGATAAAGCCGGGGTGAACGCAGTTAACGCGAATTCCCAATGGCGTCATCTCGGCGGAGACGTTGCGCGTGAGCGCCTCCAGCCCAAGCTTCGCCGGCGCATAGTGAGTGCGACCCGCAATGATCTTTGCAGCCTGTACCGAGCCGATATTCACGATGCTGGCCTTGCGGCCTTCGGCGACAACCCGTTTGCAAAAGGTCTGCGAACAGAGCCACGGCCCGCGCAGGTCTACATCAGTGACACGAGTCCACTGCTCGTCTTTCAGTTCCAGGAAAGGAACGATGGTTTCGATGCCGGCGTTGTTCACCAGGATATCCACATGGCCGAACTCGCTCCAAGCCTCCTCGAACATCGTCTCCACCTCTGCACGCTTCGACACGTCTGCCTGAAAGGCCTTCGACCGGCGACCCTTTGAGCGTATCCACTGGACCACGCCGTCGACTTCCGGAGCAGTAATGTCGATATCGTTCACCACAACATCGGCGCCCTCCTCTGCAAAGACCTCGGCGATTCCGCGGCCTATACCCCGGCCGCCACCAGTGATCAGAGCGACTTTCCCCTCAAGCTTCATCAATGCGACTCCATGCGAACATTCAGGTTCCTTCAGCAGTGATTTATGCAAGCCAGCCAAGTGGAATGGATGGCTCGAAGATCGAGCCTGTTCGATATGCAAACAGGCTCGATAGGTTTCTGCGCTATCTCTGAGACTTCGCTACATTCTGCGGCAACGCGAAGACATAGTAGCCTTGCGAGCCCGGCTTTGCCGGGTCATGCGAGAGTGTCTTCTTCCGATTGCCCTCCGTCGCATAGAAGGCGATATATTGCCGCCCTCCCACTTCGTAGACGGCGGGGATCCCATCCGGGTTCGCGTCCAGCTTCGTCTCCCAGATCGTCTTTCCCGTGTCCTTGTCGAGGACCTGGATCATACGATCGGCGCTACTGGCAATAATCAGCAGCCCTCCGGCCGTAGCTACAGGACCGTTTCTATTGGGGAGCGAGCTTCCCGTATCTACGATGCCCACCTCCGCCAAACCGGGAGTCGTTCCAATCGGCCTGCGCCACTTGATGGATCCATCGTTCAGGTCATAAGCAACGATGGACGACCATGGCGGACTGAACGCCGGGAGGCTATTCTCGGCGCGGAAGATATTGCCGAACGGACCATAGAAGCGAGTCTGACCCGGCGGCGGCGCAAACACCGCGGAAGCCTTCTGAGTCGGCTTCTTCTCCGGTGCCGCTTCTCCAGCCGCGGGATTCTTGAGGTACGCTGCCAGAGCTTCTACGTCCGCCGGTTTCAGCGCCGTCTCGGAGAACGCCGGCATCTCTCCGTTTCCGCTTCGCAGAACGGTGGTGAAGCGAGCGAAATCGATGCTCGCCGGATAGGTGATGCGATCGCGATTCGGTCCATGGCAGCCGATGCAGGTCTTCGAATAGAGCGCATAGCCTCGCTGTTCGAGCGGGCTTGCGGCCGCCGCGTTCGCACGCACGGGCTGCGTTTGGGTCATGGCATGAATGGTCGGCAGATCGTATGCCTTCACATACATCATCCCGGTGGTTGGATCGGCCGCGGTGCTGCCCTGATTGGCTCCGCCCATCTCGCCCGGTGCCGAGATCTGGTTGCCCTTGACAGTGACCGGAGTAAAGATGCCCTCGCTCTTCGCATTCGCGACGATGTCGTGGATACGCGCCTTCTCAGTCGGGCTCAGATACGGATTGACATCGTTCACCGTAAATATCTGCCGCGAGAAAGGCTTCGGGTAGGTAGGAAAAGGCTGCGTCGGCCACGACTCTTCGTCCGGCATATCGGACTTCGGAACGGGCCGCTCTTCAATGGGCCACAGCGGCTTGCCGGTGACGCGATCGAAGACATAGAGGAAGCCTGTCTTTCCGGCCAGCGCCACGGCGTCCACCATCTTGCCGTCATGGCGAATGGTCAACAGTTTCGGCGCGGCTGTCGGGTCATAGTCCCACAGGTCGTGATGCACAATCTGGTAGTGCCACAGGCGCTTTCCCGTACGCGCATCGAGAGCCAGCAGAGTGTTGCCGAAAAGATCCGCCCCCTTGCGGTCCGCGCCATAGAGATCGTACGTAGGCGAGCCGATCGGGAAGTACGCGATGCCGCGTTTCACATCCAGCGAGATCTCGCCCCAGGTATTGTTGCCGCCGATGTACTTCCATGCATCGGGAGGCATCGTGTCATAGCCGAACTCGCCGGGATGCGGAACCGTGTGGAAGGTCCATACGATCTTTCCGGTGTGAACATCGTAAGCGCGCAGATCTCCCGGAGGCGAGTTGTACATCTCTCCCGGAGCCGATCCGAGGATGATGAGGTTCTCAAAGACACGCCCCGGGGTGCCGTTCTGAATATCGCCGATCGTGGCAGGATCTCTTCCAACACCCTCCCGCAGATTCACGCGGCCGTTCGTGCCGAACGAAAGGATCGGCTTGCCGGTCTTCGCATCGAGTTCCTGCATGTAGCTGTCGACAGCGAAGATCAGCCGCTGATCCTTGCCGTCCTGCGACGACCAGAAGTTGAAGCCGCGATTGGTCGGCTGGCCCTCGCTATTGGCATGGGCCCATATCTGCTTGCCCGTGGCGGCATCGAGCGCATAGATTCCCATGTCCTTCCCGACGACGTACATCACGTTGTCGACAACGAGCGGATTGAAGGAGAAACGTCCCACCGGTCCCGGTGCCGGCACGAACCACGCCTGCTTGAGCTGATCCACATTGCTCTTGTTGATCTGCTTAAGCGACGAGTACTGCATGGAGTCCGGGGAGCCGCCATAATCGCTCCAGGAAGAATAAGCTGCCCCCTGCGAATTTGCGGGAGTCTTCTCCGCCGTCAAGACAACAGCCAGTACCGCCAATCCCATCACCAGGCAAAGCTGAGGCAGCAAACGTGCATTCCTCTTAGACATACGTATCTCTCTCCTGTCTTCCCGCAAGCGTCACGCTTTGAACTTGTATCCGAGCTTCTCCAGATAGGCCTTGGTGATCTTCACGGTCTCGAGCGGCGTCATCGGCTCGTTCTTCGACGCATCCAGTTCGACCATGATGCTCGGTTTCTGGCCACCGCTCTCGCACATATCGAGGATGCCCTTGATATCGACGACTCCCATGCCCAGCGGACAGTAGCCGACATAAGCATCCCAGCCCTTGTAGTCCTTCAGGTGCATGTGCGTGACCAGCGGCAGAAAATCCTTTACCACCTGGGCCGCGTCCGCTCCGCCCTTCTGGAGTTGGCCGACATCCGGGGCGAACTTCAGATTGGCGGTGTTCACCGAGTTCATCACCGCATAGGTCTCGTCGCGCGTCTCGACACAGGTGCCCGTATGTTGATGGAAGCCGGTCTTCAGACCGAGATCAACAACGGCAGCAGAGTAGTCGTTAAGCGCGGAGACGATGTCCGCTTGATGCTCCTTGAAGTTGTAGGTGTCGCGCTTCACGCCATTCGGCGCCAGCACAATATAGGTTCCCTTGAACTTTTGAACGATCTTGGATAAACGGATGACGCGATCAATCTCCTCTTTCCGCTTGGAAGGATCGAGCAGGTTCGGCGTGATGTAACACGACTGCAGCGGGACAGGATACTTCTTCATCAGCGGAACCAGCTCTCCCTTTTGATCCCAATAGTCCAGGACCTCGGGGAAGGTCTCGTAGGACCAGAACCCCTCTGCCGAAATATCCTTCAAGGCCGCATCCAGCGTGGCCGCGGCTTCGGGGCGAGGGAAGGTTCCCCACGTAATGCAGGTATGACCGATCTTCAACTTCCTGGTTGGCTTCATAGAACCTTTCTTTGCAAAGGCGGTTCCCAGGCCAGGGACCGCCAGCGCACCTGCGCCAAGGGCCATTGTTTTGAGAAAGTCACGGCGTGCGATTCTTGCGTTCATGGTTAACTCCTTCGTTTCGGTCGTTCTCACTCTCGTTTTCTGAGAAGCAGCATCAGCCAGGTCCAAAGCCGATGTAGGGCTTCAAAGGGATCAGCGAGGACTCAACAATCCCCGCCCTGGTAAAGGGCAGCGTCTTCAACATCTCCAGCACTTCGTCCACGCTTCCGGCCTCCCACAGGATGCAGACTCCCGGCGTATCCGCGCGATGCCAAAGCTGACGAATAGCTCCCTCGGCGTAAAGCTCGCGAGCACGCAGCACCTCCGCCTCGACCAGCAGAGCGTACTGGTCCTGCGTGAAGCTATCCTGCGGCCGCGATATGGATATGAACTGCATCCTGGCTTCTACTTACTCCTACGTCTTCCGCTTCGTCTTCTTTACGACTCCAGAATCGCAACCGCGCGAACCGGCGCCGCCGTGGTGTTCACCCACTTGATGGGAAACAGGCTGAGAGTGAAGCCGTGACTCGGTAACTTGTCCAGATTCGTAAGGTTCTCCAGGTGGTAGTACTCGCGCGTATTCATCACGCGATGCGCCTCCCAGAACTTCTTGCGCTCGAACATAGCCCAAATAGGCGGGTCATAGGTAACGGCGTCGATGCCCGTCATCTTTACGCCTTGATCGAGAAGCCAGTTCGTTGCCTCGCCGGTCATGCCGACATGGTCGGTGAGGTACTTATCACTGTCCTGTATCGCCCCCGCGCCGGTGTGGATGAGAACGATATCGAGCGGTTTCAGGGTGTAGTCGATCTTCTTCAACGCCTCGCGCATGTCATCGACGCTGATGCCCGCGCCCTTCGGCAGATGCCGGAAGTCCAGGCACACGCCATTTCCATAGCAGTATTCAAGCGGAATCGATTCAGGGCCGGGGGCATCCTCGCGCATGTGGCGAAGCGCATCCACGTGCGTCCCGATATGATCGCCAATAACGATCATGTAGTGAGCCGTCAGTGAATCGACGCCGTACTTCGCTGCGCCGATGCGTTCGGCAAAACCCTGCCACGTCTCATACATCACCAGAGCCGGGCGCACGACTCGGGGAAAGGTGACCATCTCGTTATGTACGGACATGCTTAGATCGATAAGCTCGCGGGCCATGAACTCTTCCTTTGCGTTGATCTGTCTTCCCTGTCGAATGGCATAACTACTTATGCCAACTACTGTGTTGCCGTAAGTCCCCCATCCAGAGACAAGGTATGTCCGGTAATAAAATCGGAGGCCGGCGATGCCAGAAAGAGAGCGGCGCTCATCACCTCGTCCGGCTCTCCGATGCGTCCCAGCGGAATTCGCTCGACGAGCTTCGCCGAGAACTCCGGATCCCGTAACATCGCGCCGACCTGCTCCGTCCGGATAAACGTCGGCGCAATCACATTCACGTTGATTCTGTGCGGCGCCCACTCGGCCGATAGCTGCTTGCACAGAGTAATCAAGCCGCCCTTGGCAGCGCAGTAGGCTGCATAGCCCCGGCCGCGCAGAGCGAGCGTCGAACGCACCGAGCCAAGATGAATCTGCTTGCCGCCCTCTCCCTGACGGATCATGTGGCGCGCAGCGGCCTGCGCCTGAAACATCGCGCTCTTGAGATTGACTTCGTAGACGTAGTCAAACATCTCCTCAGTGACCTCTTCGGCCTTCTCTTCCCGGTTCAGGCCCACGCAGTTCACAAGAATGTCGAGACGGCCAAAGTGAGCGGCCGCTTCGTTCACCATGCGCTCGGTATCGGCGACGGAAGTGGCCTCAAAGGCGACCGGCAGCGTCTCGTAGCCTTCGGCGGCGATAGCCCTGGCGCAGGCGATGGCCCGCGCCTCATTGTGACCCGCAATTGCGATCTTCGCGCCGGCGTTCGCCAATCCACGGCAGACGGCTTCGCCGATGCCGCCATAGCCGCCTGCGACCAATGCAACTTTGCCATCGAGCCGGAACAGCTTATCCATAGCGCTCATCGCGTCCCTCCTCTTTCTCCCCTGGAAGCCGGGTCGTTGGGATGAGAAGCCAGCGGGTGCACCGTGATCGTCAGATATTTGAACAACGGAAGAGAAGCCAGCGCGTCATGAAGTTGATCGCAATCGTCGGCCTTCCAGATACCCCAGTTCTCCCGGCGTCCCGGCACGCGCCACAGGCGAAGCAACACTCCCTGTTCGGATAGCTCGCGCGCCCGCGCGGCTTCCTGCCGGCGCAGAACCTTTTCCGCTTCATCGCCTCCCTCTATCGAGGGAGCAACCGCCATGTGCACTAAGAACTCCACGAACTTCTCCTGTCTGGCATCAGGCCCGCTCCTCTTTCACCGGCATCAACTGACGGACTTCCGCGATGACCTTATCGACCGTCGGCAGAAGCGCGCGCTGCAGAATCGGGGCAGCCGGCATTCTTACGTCCGGAGTTGCGAGTCGAACCGCGCTGATAGGAGGATCGCCGTCAAATAATTCATGCAGTCTCGCGATGATCTCGGCGCCGAAACCTCCCGTTTGATTTGCCTCGTGCAACACAAGCACTCTTCCTCCCGCACTTTTGACGGCCGCGCGCAATCCCCTGGTGTCGAGCGGGCAGAGCCAGCGCAGATCGAGCACGCCAACATCCAGGTCCTCCTCGGAAAGCTTTGCCGCCGCTTCCAAAGCAACGGAAAGCATAGTGCCCCAGGTGATAATCATCGCGTCCCGACCGGGCTTGTGCAGCCGGGACTTGCCGATAGGCTCTATCTCGTCGGTGTACCGAACAGCTCCGGTCGTCTGATAGAGCGCCCTCGATTCAAATACGATACATGGGTCCGGCGTCGCAGTCGCGGTGCGCAAAATGTCGTAGGCATCCTGCGGTGTCGATGGGATCGCGATCCTCAGGCCGGGAATATGCGCGAGCAGCGCTTCGAGGCTCTGGGAGTGCTGTGCGCACGATCCGGGCGTCGCCCCCTGCTGCGTGCGAACGACCATGGGAGCGCACGACCGCCCCCCGGTAATGTAGCGAACATTGGCAGCCTGATTGATGATCTGATCGAGAGCGACCAGCATGAAGTCGGCCCACATGATCTCGACGATCGGCTTCATCCCCATCACGGCCGCGCCTACCGCGGAGCCGAGAATGGCGCTCTCCGAGATCGGCGTATCGAAGACACGTTCCGCGCCGTAGATCTTTTGGAGACCTCGCGAAGCACCGAAGATGCCTCCGGCAAACCCGACGTCCTCGCCATAGAGCAGTACCTCCGGACGCGCTGCCAGCTCCCGCGACAAGGCTTCGTTGATCGCCTGTATATAGCTGCTTGTCTTTTCTTCGACGCCTTTCGTTTTACCGCCAGGACTCATCTGCGCGTCCAGCGCGGCCCATACATGCTTGGCCGCGTTGGCTGGATCGGGAGCCGGAGAGTCGAGCACCTTGGCCTGAGCCTCATCCATCTCCGCCTTCACGCTCGCCGCCAATTCATTCAACTCTTCCCGGCTTGCCAGCCCCGCGGCAATCATCTTCTCGGAGAAGGTCAGCAGAGGATCGCGGGCCCGCGCCTCCTCACGATCTTCCTTCGGGCGGTAATGTTCGATATCCCGGTTGTAGTGGCCCCACAACCTTGGCACGCGGCACTCGATCAGGACCGGGCCGTTGCCTTGCCGGGCGCGATCTGCCGCCTGCCGCACGGTATCGCGCACGATCAGCGGATCGGTGCCGTCGATGGTCACGCCCTGCATGCCATAGCCGTTTGCCCGCTGAGCGACTCTGTCGATCTTGAACGTCTGCGAGGAGGGTGTCAGCTCCGACCAGCGATTATTCTCGCAGACGATCAGGACCGGCAAGCTCCGTGCCGCGGCAAAGGCCAGCCCTTCATGCGTCGATCCCTGGTTGAACGCTCCCTCGCCCAGCGACACGATTACAACTTGGCCATTGTCATGTGCCAGATTCGCCATCGCCACTCCACAGGCGATAGGAAGGCCGGCCCCGACGATGGAGTTCTCTCCCACAAAGCGCCGTTCCGGCGCCATCATGTACGCCGAGCCGCCACGGCCGCCGTTGATGCCGATACTCTTGTGGCATATCTCTCCCAGAACTTCGACAACCGACAGGCCCGAGGCCAGCGCCCATCCATGCCCGCGATAGGTTGCGATGACCTGGTCGTTCTTGCCAAGAGCCGCGAGAGCCCCAACCGGAACCGCCTCCTGACCGGCGCAAAGGTGTACCGAACCGACAATCTGCGGCGGGATTGCCGTGCTTAAATCCAGTGATCTCTGTTCGAGTTCCCTGATGAGGAGCATCTCCCTCATCAGCGCAATACAGGCAGAGCGATCGCCATTTTTAATAGCGGAGGTGCCCGATGCAGAAGCAGTCATTGCTCATCCTTCATAAATGTCACTACGTCGCGATAAAAGATAGATCCGCAATTCACCAAAGCTAGCGGTTGCAAATGATGCCTGCGATCCGAGACAGGGAAGAATGCCTTGCCGCACGGTGTGAATGTGCGGCAAGGCAAACGGTTAGAAGCTGGCCCTCAGGCCGAATTGCATCTGCCTGGGAGTCGATCCCGAAGCAAGTCCGTTGATTACGCCAAAGCCGTTTGCTCCATAGGTCGTTCCCGGCAGGCCGTAGTTTTGAATGTTGAAGACATTGAAGAACTCCGCCCGGAATTGAAGCGTGGCCTTCTCGGCGAAGCTGACTCCCTTCATCAGAGAGAAGTCGACATTGTCAAAGGGCATTCCCGTAATGATTCCGCGTCCGGAATTACCCCACACATTCTTGATGGACTCAAAGGCATCGGTGTTGAATGCCTCTTTGAAGGTGGGGTGAGCGACCTTGACCTTCGCCCCTGCTTTAACGCTCGCTCTCGCGTACTTCTGTGTGCCGGTGTTACCGATGTTGGCAGGATCGGTAGCGTTATCGGGGAAGGAGAGCGGAGGGCCGGAGTGAGCCGAAAGGCTCGTGTTCGCCTGCCAGCCGCCAGCCAGATAGGAGGCAAAGCCATGATTGAGAAATGGCTTGCCCTTTCCGAAAGGCAACTCGTACAAGGCCCAGCCATAGACGATGTGAGCAATGCTATTCGCCGAGAGACCGTAGTTCTGGCTCAGGTCGTAGTAGTTCTGCACCTGCGAGCCGCCGGCCGGACCGTTCTCCGTGTTGTACATACCGCTGGCTCCGTTGTCGAGCGACTTGGACCAGGTGTACCCGGCGCCCAGCGCGAAGCCGTTGCTCATACGCTTCTCGATCTTCGCCTGCAGCGAGTTGTAGTTCGCCGTGCCGCGGTCGGTGATCATGATCTGCGAGCCTGCCCACGGGAATGGCCTGTGAACGCCGGCATCACCGGGCACAGCCGAGTTGTTCGAAAGGCCGGTCAGGGGCAACCGTCCGTTGACGCTTCCCACATACGCGATGGAGCCCACCAGGTTCGAGCGCATCTCCTTCTGGACCTCGACGTTCCACTGATGAGAGTAGTGATTCTTCATGTGCGGGTCGTAGTACCACCCGGATTGATGGAAGGGCTCTGCAAGCGCAGGCAGCGCATCCGTGTTGCTCAGCGTCGGTGTAATCTGCGCCATCGTCTGCAAGGGCAGATTCGGATTGTTGAAGACGATAGGAAGAGAGGCATTGGATGGCCATGCCAACAGCCGGTCGCGGACGGTTTGGATCGCGCCCTGCAGGTTGTCATAGACCATGCCATAGCCCGCTCTCAAAACCGTGGTCGAATCCACCTTGTAGGCCACTCCGAACCTGGGTCCGAAGTCCGTATAGACTCCGTCGGGACCGAGGTTGGGATTTGCCGCCGGAACTACGTGAGCCGCAAGAAGCGCATCGTTCTCAGGCGTGGTGTGGGGGATGCAAGGCGCAAAGATCCCCTTCGACACATCGCAGGGCGGCGGCAGCTTTCCGCCGGACACGATCCAGTTGCCCGTGTTGGGGTCCATCATGGCTGCGTTTCCGATCAGCAGGCGAGGCGACGATTCGCCGTCCCAGCGCAGACCGGCGTTGATGGTCAGGCGCGGGGTTACCTTCCAGGAGTCTTGGATATAGGCCGCGCTCGAGTAGACGCGCACGGCGTTATTCGGCTTCTGAAAACGCCCGTTGTGAGGCACTCCCAGAAGAGCCGAGGCGGCAGAAATACCGGTGGTGCTGGTATTCTGCGGGTCCGCCGTCTCCACCGCATCGAAGGTAAAGCTCGCGCCGCCAAACTGGTTTCCGGACTGCCCCTGCGTCATCTCCGGAATGATCTGCTGGAATCCAAACCGTATCTGGTGGTTGCCGCGAATCCACGTGATGTTCGCAGCATAGTTGAATGCGTGAGTGGTCGATCCGGCTGGGCCGCTTCCGCCTACTCCCGAATACCCGCCGTTGAGCCCAAAGCTCGTATGGCCATAGACCGACTCCACCCCGGGATAGCCGGAGGGCGCCGTGACGCCGATCGGCTTCGTCTCGGTCACCGCATTGAACCTGCCGCCATAGCCGACCCTGGCGTCCAGAATCAGAGTTGGCGAGAAGACATGCGTATAACCGCCTCCGTAGTTTCTGTTTGATGTCGAGCCGAAGTTTGCGAGATGGAATTTGCTGGGGGTTAGATTGGCACCGGACAGAAGACTGTAGCGGAACCACAGCATGTTCTTCGAGCCGAAGTTCTGATCGATGCGCCCGTTGTACTGGTTGGCGTTATCCGTGCCGACCGCATTGAGGAGCGTATTCGGCCCTCCCGGCGTCGTCGGAGTGAAGTTGGGCGTGTCGCCGTAATTTTTGAGAAAGGCCTGGGCGATCGGATCGATACGGCTTGCCGGGACGTGGTGGCCATCGCCCAGAAGCTGCCGGGTGTAGACCGTCGTGCCCGTGGTCGTAAAGGGGTCATAGAGGAGCGGCACAATCTTCTGCTTTGTGACCGGGTCCGTGGTGAGAACGGACGAATTGGTAAAGTCGCCGTCCAACTCTGCCGCCGTAGGCGAGACATACGTGGCACCCGCGGCCTTCGAGTATCTCCAGCCCTCATAGGCAAAGAAGAAGAAGGTCTTGTTCGTCCCGTTGTAGAGCTTGGGAATGATGACCGGGCCGCCGATGGTTCCGCCAAACTCGTTCTGACGGAAGGACGCGGGCGGTATCGGCTTATTGCCCTTGAAGTCCGTAAAAGGGTTGCGAGAGTCGAAGGCGTTGTTGCGCAGATACTCCCAGATGACCCCGTGATACTTGTTTGTGCCCGACTTCGTCACCATGTTGACAACGCCGCCCAGGACGCCGCCAAACTCGGCCACATCGTTGTGCGACTGCACCTTGAACTCCTGGATCGCGTCGACGATCGGAGGAATGTCATACGATCCGCCCATGGCTCCGGTGTTGATGATCCCGTCCAGAAAATAGACGTTCTCACGATTCCATTGGCCCTGCACGGAGGGAGAGATCAACTGGGCAGTCGGCAGGCCGGGCGCAGCCAATCCCGAACCATAGTTGAGCGATTTGGTCTGCGAGTAGTTCACCGCATTGACGCCGGGCGCCAGGGTCAGCAGCGACGTGAAGTTTCTTCCGTTGAGCGGCAGTTCGTTAACCGTGCGCTCCTCGACCACGGTACCCATCTCGGTCGAGGACGCCTGAAGCAGTTCAGCCGATGAGGAGACGTTGACCGTCTCGGACACCTGCCCGACCGGCATCTTGAAATCCTGGCTGGAGATCTGGTTGACGTCGAGCCGGAGTTCGGGGCTTGCCGCTGTCTGGAAACCGGTCTGCGACGCGGTGATCTTATAGTTCCCCGGCGGCAGAAGCGGGAAGAGATAGAATCCCTCGCCATTGGTGGTGGTCGTTCTGGTCAAACCGCTCTGCGAGTTGTCCAGGGTCACCTTCGCCCCGACCACAACGGCTCCGTTCTCGTCGGTAACGTGGCCGTTGAATTGACCGGTGGCCGTCTGTGCGTTCCCGCTTGCGCTGAACGCGAGCAGCAGAGCACAGAAGACAACGGCTCGGATCGAGGTGCGAAGCAGCCGGGTGAATCCGGACTGAGTGCTCTCGGAATGGGTGTTCTCGAACATATTCGCTCTCCAAAGGAAACTTTTCATCTTCGCTCCTTGAACTCGTCCCCGATATCTGGCGGTACGAGATTCGTCGATTCAGGATGTTTCATCGTGCTTCTGTGATCGCTGTGTTACCTGCTTCTACTGCCTTTGCTCAATCACCACGGAACTCTGTCGGAGGCTGGCGTTGCCGCATAAGATTTTTTGAGGTCCTGTCCTCGGAACGCCCAATGTATAGCGACCACAGAATTGGCTTGTCAAGAGAAAAATATCTTTATTTGATTTAGATATCAGTATATGATGTTTATGGAAGTTCAACTCAGTGAACACAGAGCTAAGTGCAGTCTTATGAATGATCTTGTCCGTTATCGTCCATTCATGGGAGACATCGATCAATAGTCCAATCCGAGTTCGAATGTCAATAAAATATTTGTATGTGAATATCTGTTTGTTATTTGATACTTTTTCAAGAGGGAATGCAGACCACCAGAGGTCCCATCCATGATGCAGAGGAACGCGCGAATCCTTTCCGTCCAGCGTCCAGGCCAGACCGGCAGGACAGCATTGGATGTTTCGCGGTACGGTGTCTTTACGGTCGGCCGACGCCGTCTTCTGATGCCCTAATTGCTATATGCCACTTCGTAATGCTCATCACGTTCCCACCGGCCCCATCGTAGTCGTCAAGTCGTGGCTGCCTGTCCTGCTCATCGGGGGCCTGTTTTTCTGGCCTTCGCCGGCCTTGGCCCAACCGCCGGCAAAGCGCTCCCATGCGGTCTCGGCGGCTGCGCTGCTGGATAAAGCGAAGGCCATGATTGTTGCCGACGATCCGCAGGGGGCGCTCTCGATTCTGCAGCAGGCCAAGCCTGACTCGTCGTCCGACAGCGACATTCACGCCATGAAGGGTGTCTGCCTGGCCATGCTGGCAAGACCCGTCGAGTCGGCGCGCGAGTTCGATCAGGCAATCGCGCTGCGCCCGAACTATGCCCCGACGTACTTCTCCTCCGGCCTGGCCTTCGCAACCTTCAACAATCTGGACCGCGCGCTCGACCGGCTTTCTACCGCTCTGCGCCTCGACCCGAAGCTGCCCGGCGTGCGCTTCAACTATGCGCTCGTGCTGGCTCGCGCCGGCCGCTTCGCCGAATCGGAGAAGCAGGTCGACCTGGAGCTCGCGGCCAATGGTCCGAAGGCAGGCAATGCGCTCGAACTTTGGCGACTGAAGGCCCGCGACGTCTACTACCAGAAGAAGTGGCCGGAGACGCTTACGGCCTATGGCAAGGTATTGGAACTTTCGCCCGGATCCGCCGAGGCATACTCCGCCATGGGCGAGGCCCTCTACTCGCTCAATCGTTCGCAGGAGAGTATGACGGCGCTCGAAAAGGCGGTGGCGCTCGACCCCGGAGACGGCGCGGCGCATGCGCTCATCGGGAAGCTCTACCAAAGCGAGAATCGGCAGGATGAGGCGATCGCGGAGTTCGAACTGGCACACCGACTGGTCCCCAAAGATCGCGAGGTCGTCTATCGTTTATTTCGGCTCTACAACAAAGCCGGGAATACAAGCGATGCTGCCCGCATCAAGAAGGACCTGGATGCCTTGATGGCAGCCAGCAGCGGACAGGCGGACAATGAGCGCAAGGCCGTCGCCCTGAACAACGATGGCATCGAGCTTGAGAGCAAGGGCAATGTCCTCGGCGCTCTCGATCGCTACGATCAGGCAGCGAAGGCCGACATCACCAACCCTCTCTTTCAGCGCAATGCAGCGCTTTTGCTCTGCAGGATGGGCAGGCCGCAGGAGGCCATTCGCAGGCTGGACGATATCCTCTCCATCGACGCGGATGATGCCCGGGCACTACAAATACTTGCGGTAGCGAATGAACTTGCCGCCGGTAACCTTGCAAAAAAGGATGCATTGCCGGCGGCCCAGCGTTCCAACTTCTAAAATCGTCAGGATCGGCCTGCCGGATAAAAGGACTTCTGATCGGAGCCGCGGATGCCATCGGCGGCGAGGGCGTGTTGAACCCACGCATCCCAGGTGAATCTCTCCTTCTCCTGCTGCCACCTGGCCTCCGGAAGCGCCTGCAGATCGGCCCAGGGAACGTTGGGGATGCCGGTGCCAAGCGCTCGAATTCCTCCCTCGCGGTCTTCCACGGCGTAGCCGTTATTGATGTGCGCTCCCGTAGCTTTGGCCCATGCGCTGATATGAGTCGTTCCCATTGCGTTGATCTTTGCCGCGGTCCAGTTGGGGAAGTGGAGCTGTTCCTGCAGCCAGAGAGCGGCCTGCCGCGTTACCCAGCTCGGACGATGGCCCACCCTGGCGAAGAAGCGGCTCTCGGGAAGATTGGCGCGAGTGCCGGTTAGAGCAGCTATTCGCATATTCAGATCCGCGAAGAACGGCTTGAAGTGATGCGGCCGGCCCACGAGGGCATCGACCGTGCCGTTGAGGATGAGGGTGGTTCCGCTGCGCTGATGCAGCGCGTAGAGTATCGCAGCCTTGTCCGGCAGAAAGCTGAGTGCGCGATAGGGTCCAGCCTGGCACATGATCTTGCTGCTGCGATCCCACGAGCCCATGTTGCCGTCGAGGTCGCCGCCGCCGGAGAGCACCAGCACGCGGATGCGCGGGTCGACCGCGCTCGCGATGGCCGAGATGAAAGAGCCCATCGAATAGCCGAGGACTGCGATGCGCGCGGCGTCCACATCGGGCCGCTGCGAGAGATAACTCACCGCCTGCATGACATCGGTGACCATCAGACCGCCCATGCGCTCCGGCGAATGCGGCCCCTTGATGACGCTGTCGTGCTCACGGGTCTCGGACTTCCTGTCGCTGTTGCGCTCGTCCTCGCCGATAGGATCGTAGGTAACGACGACCGCTCCGGCCCGCGCATAGAGGATGCCGGTGTAAAAGGCATACCACGAAGTCTTGTCGCCGCCGTGCCCATCGACCACCACCATGGCCGGAAGCTTCCCCTCGGAGTGCGCGGGCCGATAGACTATTGCGGGGATGCGCATGCCGAATCGCGTGCCATACGTCACCCGTTCGGCAATAACGCCTTCAGCCGGAGAGAACATGCCATAGCTCTTGGGCGCGAGCGTCGGCAGCGGATTGGAGATGAAGAGCGCCGACTTGATCTGCGTTCGCCATTGATCAAACTGCGCCGAAGTTGCCGGGCTCTTCACCGGCCCCGGCGTATTGAAAGGAAAATGAGGATCGGCAGGATTCGGGCGAGAAGAGAGGACCTGGGCCTGCAGTAACGGCGTCAACACAGCCAGCAGCAGGATGCAGGCGCGACGAAGCCATCGTGGGCCGGAGGTTCGCGCATTGTGACCGAAGGGCATACCTGAAATAAATCTAATCGAAATGATGAGTCAAGCGGCCAGCGTCGATTAAATCAGATCACCTCGACCGTATCGCGCAGCCTCAACTCTTCCTCCGATTGGGAGTACCCGCGGCTGAGAACATAGCGCGCCCGCTCCGCATCGAACTGCCCCTCCCATCGCGCAACGACGATGGTAGCAACCCCGTTGCCTATCAGGTTGGTGAGCGACCGCATCTCCGACATGAAGCGATCGACGCCGAGCAGCAGCGTGATTCCGGCGACGGGAATCGTGCCCAGCGCGGCAAGCGTAGCGGCAAGGGTGATGAAGCCTCCGCCCGTGACCGCCGCCGCGCCCTTGGAGTTCAGCATCAGGACGAACAGGACGAAGGCCTCCTGCCCCAGCGTCAGGTGGGTGTTGGTCGCCTGCGCGATGAACAGCGCCGCAATGGTGAGATAGATGGAAGTGCCGTCGAGATTGAACGAGTAGCCCGCGGGAACCACCAGCCCGGTGATCGTCTTCGAGCAGCCCAGGTTCTCGAGCTTGACCATGATTCCCGGCAGCGCCGTCTCGGAAGAAGAAGTGCCGAGGACGATCATCAGCTCCTCGCGGATATAGATCAGGAACCGCCAGAGATTGATCCCGTTGAAGTAACAAATCAGGCCGAGCACGATAGCGACGAAGCAGATGCTGGTGATGTAGACGCACAGCATCAGCTTGGCCAGCGAGAGCAGCGTGACCACGCCATATCTTCCCACCGTAAACGCCATCGCTCCAAAGGCCCCGACTGGAGCGGCTTCCATCACAATCGCAATAATTTTGAAGACGACATGCGAGAGCGAGTGAGCAAGATCGACCAAGCGCTTCTCCTTGTCCAGCGACGCCAGCGCGATGCCGCACAGGATCGCCAGCAGAAGTACCTGGAGAATCTCGCCGTTGGTAAACGCGCCGACAAAGGTCTCGGGAATGATGTTGAGAAGAAAGTCGGCGGCGCCGAGCTGGCTCCCCTGCGAGGCATACTTCGCCACCGCACTCGCATCGAGAGTCGCGGGATCGATGTTCATTCCCCGGCCCGGCTGAAGCGTCCGGGCAACCCCCATGCCGATCAGCAGCGCCAGCGCCGTCACCGCCTCGAAGTAGAAGAGTGCCTTCAGTCCCACGCGGCCCAGCTTGCGCGTGTCTCCCACGCTGGCAATGCCGACCACGACGCTCAGGAAGATGACGGGAGCGACCAGCATGCGGATCAGCTTGATGAAGCCGTCACCGAAAGGCTTGAGGTACTGCGCAAACTGGGGATAGAAGATGCCCGCGAGAATGCCGAGGACGATGCCGACCAGCACCCGGAAGTAGAGGGTGCGAAGGAAGGCATAGCGCTTTCGCGGCGGCGTCGTCGTCAAAGCAGTCTCCTCTTTTCCGGGGACGTATCGCGAGCGCCCGCGACGCCCCGAATTTCTGCCGTCATCACATACTACTTCGCGGACCTGTTCTCTGAATCGACGATCTTCACGACAAGATACGTGATCTGGCTGCCGGGAGCGAGAAGGAACTGATGGGGAACGCCTATGGGAATATGGATCACGTCTCCTGCCTTGACCTGCCTCGTGGTTCCGCCCTGAATACTGCTGCCCTGAATCTCGTGCGGCCGGTCCAGCTTCGGGTCGATGACCTGACCTCCATAAACGAGCGTTGCCTCTCCGCTTTGAATGACGAGAACATCGGCCTTGGTCTCATGCATCTCGACGCGCCCGCTCTTCTCCCGGTGCGAGATGGAGAGGATGTGGCTGCCGAAGTCGTCCTTGTGCGTGATGCCCTGAGGCGGAACTCCGCCGGTCCAGATGACGACAGATGCTTTAGCCGCCGTGGATGCGCCCGGCACAGCGAAGCCCCCTGACACAGCGAAGACAAATAAAAGCAAGAGATGGGACAGCATCGCGATACGCTCCATTAGCCGCTCGAGGAACCTCGAGCGAAAGATGCAGAATGCGCCACCGTCCCGTAAGGATCGGTGGCGGGCACGGCCAATTGCAGGTCAGGCTTTTACGACGACGTGCTTCTTAATATAGTCAGGGTCGATATCGAGCCCGAGGCCCGGCCCGGTCGGCACCTTGATGACACCCTCGTCGTTGCTGCGCAGCGTGGATGTCTCGCAGTGGTAGGGCAGGCTGTTGTTGAACTCCTTGAACTCGTGATACGGCCCGGAATTCGGGATCGCCGAGATGAAGTGCATCATGTAGACGTAGCCGAGGCCCGTGCTCGAGATGTGGGGGATGGTCAGCTTCCCCATGGCGTGGGCCATGCGCGCTACCCTCATGCAGCGAACCATGCCGCCGAAGTAGAACATATCCTGCTGCGTGATCGCCAGGCCGTTGTTGCCGATCAGCCAGCGGAAGTTGTGCGTGCTCGGCTCCTGCTCGCCGCCGGCGATGGGAATCTTCAGGGCATCGGCCACCTGTTTGGTCTCCTCGTACCAGTCGAACGGCACCGGCTCCTCGAAGAAGGCGTACTTGTACTCCTGCATCAGCTTGCCGATGGGGATAGCCTCGGCGACGTTGTAGGATCCATTGGCGTCGGCGGAGATATACATCTTGTCGCCGAACGTCTTGCGCGCCAGCGGAATCAGCTTTTCACTCCTCCCCGCAGGCGTTTCAGGATGGCTCATACGCCCGCCCAGCTTGAACTTGATGGCCTTTGCCTTCGAGATCTCGACGTCTCGCTTCAGGTGGTCGATCGTCTCTTCGGCTGTAATGTAGCGCTCGCCGTTCGCCTGGTAGACGGCGATGTTCGGGTTATAGATCTTGTCGCCGATCAACAGACCGATCGACTTGCCCGACATGCGCCCCAGCATATCGAGGATGGCGAATTCAATCGTAGCCAGAGGCACCCAGATCGCAAGTCCTGTCGCCTTGTAGTTCGACTGGTAGACCGTTACCTCTTCCAGCAGATCCTCGAGATCGAGCGCGTCTTTCCCCATGAAGAAGGGCTGCATTCGCTTCACGAAGATGGGATAGAGCGCCTGCATCTGCTGCGAGTTCGAGATGGAGATGCCCTCGGCGCCGTCCTTGGAGCGAACCCGGCAGAGGTAGCTCTTCTCATAGTGAAGCAGCTCTAGAGACTCAATGATGACGGGGCTTTTGAAGAACTCGCGCCGAAACACCGGCTGCTTGAGAATCTCGTCGAGTTTGGCATAGTTCGGGTTATCGCCAACTCGGCAGGGCTTACCCTGCGCCGCTGCCGGAAGGGCTGCGGCCGCACCGGCAGAGATTGCGGTCTTCAAAAGATTGCGACGACTCGTTTGCATGATGGATTCTCCAGGGATGGGTTTCTTAAGCTATGACGATGCCGGGCGAAAGATGGACGCAGCCCGGAGAGAAAGAAAGCACAGATCGCCAGATTGTTCCATCATAGAGACTGAAAGAAACAAGAAGGAGGATCGGCATGGCGAACGAACTGGACGGCAAGATAGCGGTTGTCACCGGGGCTGCACGCGGAATTGGACGAGCGATTGCGCTCGAACTGGCGGGGATGGGCGCGACCACGGCGCTTCTGGCCCGCGACAAGAGCGCATTGCAGGCGCTCGCCGAAGAGATTGCCGCATCCGGCGGACGAGCAGCTGCCTTTGCCTGCGACCTTACCGAATCCGCTGCATTGGAGAGGACGACGGCGGAGATTCTCAGCCGCTATAAGCGCTGCGACATCCTCGTCAACAATGCGGGCATCGGAGTCATGGGCAAGCCGCTGCATCAGACTTCGCCAACCGACTGGGAGCGCACCATGAAGACGAATCTGCGCGCGCCCTTCCTTCTGCTGCGCGCCTTCGCACCCTCCATGATCGAGAACGGCGGCGGCCACATCGTCAATATCTCGTCGCTCGCCGGAAAGAATCCGCTGCCCAACGGAGCCGTCTACGCGTCGTCGAAGTGGGGGCTGAATGGAATGATGATCTCCGCCGCCGAGGAGCTGCGCGCCCACAACGTGCGCGTCTCGATCGTCTCGCCCGGATCGGTGGCCACTCACTTCGGTGGATCGGGCGACGATCCCAGGGCGGCGCGCAAGATTCAGCCGACGGACATTGCTCGCGTGGTCCGTATGCTTGTGACCCAGGAGCCGCAGTGTTTCATCAGCGAAGTGCTGGTGCGGCCGACCACAAAATAGTCACAAGCGGGCTAGAATGACTTCAATATTTCTGTGAGGCAACGGAACAGGTCACGTAGCATCGCATCTCACTCGTAACGCAGGAGCGACTATGACGAATTTCAAAGCATTGATGATCGCCGTACTCATGATCTGCACCGCCGGAGCGTTCGCACAGGCCCCGGCTGCGCCGACGCAGAGCAAGCCCGGCCTGACGCTGACCACCTCGGCCTTCGAGGACGGCGGCATCATCCCGAACAAGTACACCATGGCCGCCGAGGGCACAGCCGTCTCGCCGAAGCTGTCGTGGGACCATGTGCCCGACGGCACCGTCAGCTTCGCGCTGATCCTGCATGACCCGGACACCTCGCTGGCGAAGAGCACCAACGAAGTCCTGCACTGGATGATCTTCAACATCCCCGGAACCGCGCGCGAGCTTCCCGAGGGCGTGCCCGCGCAGGCGACCCTGCCCGACGGCTCGATCCAGGCGCTGAACACAAGGAAGGGAGTCGGCTACATGGGAATGGGAGCGAGAGCGCCCGGCCCCTATCATCACTACACCTTCGAACTGTTCGCGCTCGACACCAAGCTGGACCTCGGCCCCGACGCCACGCAGGCCGACGTGATGAAGGCGATGAATGGGCACATTCTGATGAAGGGCGTGCTTGTAGGCCGCTTCCACCGTCCATAAAAACAGCGCAAGACCCTTCCGGTTTGCCTCGACCGGGAGGGCTTTGCGTCTTCTACTCGGCTGCGTCCAATGTTTTTTTGGGGTCGACGAAGAGCCACGCCACCGCGCCCATCAGCGCCAGTGCCGCCGAGATGCGGAAGGATGCGCTCCACCCCATCCGCGTAGCCACCACCGGCGTCAGCGAGGCTGTCACCGCGCCGCCAAGTTGCGCGCCCATATTCATCATTCCGGACATGACGCCAGACTGCCGACCGGCGATATCCGCGCTCACCGACCAGTAGGAGCTCTGTGCGAGGTACAACACGCCCGCACCCGCCGCCAGCATCACGCTGGCCAGTTGCGCGCTCGCGACCGTCGGCCCAAACCAGAGCAGGACTCCCGCCAACGCGAGGGACACGACCCCGACGCCGCACCTGCCCCAACGCAGCCCGTACCTGCGTGAGATCCAGTCGTTAGCCATGCCGCCCGTGGGAGAAGCGATGGTCATGCCGAGAAACGGCAGCATGGCGTAGAGTGCGCTCGACTTCAGGTCCAGCCCCCGTGCCTCTGCCAGGTAGATATAGAACCAGGCAAAGAAGATCCACGCCACATAGCCGAAGGAGAAGTAGCTGAGGGTCAGCGCCAGCACCTCCCTGCTTTTGAAGAGCCGCGCCCAGGCGATCGACGGAGCATGGGCTTTGCCGAGAGCCGTCTCAGGCTCGCTTCGGCTGATCGTGATCCCCTGCTGAATATGAGCAAGCTCCGCAGGGGAGACCATCGGGTGCTCTTCCGGCGTGTCGCGCGCAATCAGGTACCAGACCAGTCCCGCGACAACGCCGACGACCGCGCTGAACCAGAACGAGGCACGCCAGCCGTGGTGCACAATGATCCAGGTGAGCAGCGGAGGAGTCAGCCCCGCGCCCGCGCCGACCCCGGCAAAGATCCATCCATTGGCCCTGCCCCGTTCCTCGACCGGGATCCAGCGGGCCACCAGTTGGTTCGACGCCGGATAGATGACCGCCTCTCCCACGCCCAGCGAAAAGCGGATTGCGATCAGCAGCGCCAGAGCTCCGCCGATCTTCGGCGAGATGGCCGCCGTCATCGCCGTAAAGACGCCCCACCACAGCACGCCAAACGTCAGCACGCGGCGCGGACCAAAGCGTGTTGCCAGCCAACCGGCGACAATCTGCGAGACGCAGTAGCCGATCAGAAACGCGCTGAAGATCCAGCCCAGGCGTACGTTGCCCAGCCCGAACTCCTCACTGATCTGCGCGCCCGCAATCGAGATATTGGTGCGATCCAGATACGCGACCGCGCTCAGCACAAACAGCCAGAAGACGAGCAGGGACCGCACCTGCAACTTACCCGGAAAGGCCATCAATCACAACCTCGGTCTTCTTTAAACTTCGCCATGCATCGCCGTTCTCCAGTCTGCCGTTTGTCCACATTCGCGATCAGCCACTTTACCAGTTCGTGATCGATCCGTCCGGACGGAAGTAGGTTTGTGCGCGGGCCGTCACCGGCTCGGTAATCTCGGCAACCTGCTTGAGATGCTTGAAGTCCAGCTCGACGCCCAGTCCAGGCCGCTCGTTGGGATAGAGTTTTCCGTCCTTGAAGTCCAGGCAGACCGGCAGATGCTGCAGCGTGCGGCCCTGGTAGTTGTATTCCATCAGCACCGGCCCCGAGAAGGTGCCGAGGCAGTTGACCAGCGCCGCCGTTGCAATCGGCCCGGTAAAGTGCGGAACGATGCCGACGAAGTGCGTCTCGCAGATAGCGGCGATCTTCATCATCTCGGTGATGCCGCCGACATTAGGCAGCGTAGCGCGAACGAAGTCGATGTCGTGATCTTCGACCAGTTTGTTGAAGTCCCACCGGTTGCCCCACTCCTCGCCCGCCGCCAGGGGAACGTTGACCTTCTGGCGCAGAATCGGCAGATCCTGCTGGAAGGCCTCCGCGCGAACCGGATCTTCGACGAAGAACGGCGCAAGATCCTCGATCAGGTTGCAGCCGCGGATGGCCTCGGAGAGGTCGAAGCGCTGGTGGAAGTCGATCACCCAGTCGCCATCTTTGCCGACTCCTTCCCTCACCTGGGCGCACTCGTCGCGCAGACGGTTGAGCCGCTCGCTGGTGTTGAACGTGGTGTTTGCCGGAAGATCCACGGCGCCGAAGCGGAAGGCGCGATAGCCGGCCGCAATGGTGAGCCGAGCGCGATCCTTGATGTCCATGCCGCGAGTGATGCCCGGAATGATGCCGGCGGTGTTATAGCACTCGCAATACTTGCGGACCATGCCGCCCAGCAACTCGTGCACGGGCAGCTTCTGCACCTTCCCTTTGATGTCCCACAGCGCCAGGTCAAGCGCGCCGATGGCATCGGTCTTCTCCCGGCCCGCCGGATAGAAGAACGCCCGGTTCATGTCCTGCCAGAGGTGCTCTATATATTGAGGGTCGCGTCCGATCAGCCTTCCGGCGGACTGCGAGAGCGTATCGATGGCTCCGCCCTCGCCAACGCCCGTGATTCCGGCGTCGGTCTCGATGGTAACCACCATGTCGCTCTGGTTGAACAGGGGATTCGGATTCGGCGGCTGGTAGGCGCGTACCCGCGTGATCTTCATCTTGGGAAGCGAGGCGAGTGCAGGCAGTGAGCTCGTTGCGCCTGCGACCGCGGCAGTTGCCAGTGATTTGAGAAAGTCCCGTCTCTTCATAGCTTCAGTCTCCGTTTCAGCTTTTTGATAATCCCGTTTCGTATTCTTTGAAAATCCCGCTGCACGCTCTTACCGCCCTGCTTCCAAATCCTTTACCCTGCCCGGCACACCCGCACCGCAGTCACAAGCGCCTCCGCCTTGGCGGCGACGGTACGCGCATTGTCGCCGGGCCTGTAGATGGACGAGCCGACACCGAAGCCTCCCGCTCCCGCCGCCGTCCACGTCGCGATCTCTCGCGGCCCCACTCCGCCCACCGGCATGACGATGGCGTCGGCGGGCAGCACGGCTCGCAATGCCTTCAGCATCGGCGGCCTCAGAACCTCCGCCGGAAAAAGCTTGATCGCATCCGCGCCCGCATCGAGCAGGGCGAAGGCCTCGGTCGGATTGAAGAAGCCGGGGACGGCGATCAATCCCGCCGCCTTGGCCGCGCGCACAATCGCCGTATTCGCATGAGGCGTCACAATCAGCCGCCCTCCCGCGCCGGCGACCTCGGCTACCTGCGACACTTTGGTCAGGGTTCCCGCGCCGACAAGGATGCGGTCGCCAAAGCGCCGCGCCAGGATCGAGATGCTCTCGAAGGGCTGCGGCGAATTGAGGGGCACCTCGATGATCGAGACCCCGGCGTCTTCGAGCGCAGCTCCAATCGACTCCACCTCCGCCGGCTGAACGCCGCGCAGAATCGCGATCAGCGGGCAGCGTTCCAGCAGTGTCCTTAGCTCCACGTCAGCCTCCTTGCAATTGCGGCCAGCCCACGCGCCGCCGCGTCCTCGTCCTCGATCGTCGCGGAGCCTCCGCAGGCCTCGATCGCCTGAGCATAGAGCGTGCACAGCGGAGCCGCGCCGACAAGATGAACCGTGCCGCTCGAAGGAATCGCAGCCCGCACCTCGTGGCCGATCAACAGACCGGAGAGGTACGAAGCCGAGTCGTCCTCGCTGAGTTGTTCCATCAGCGTGAGCGTCCGCACACCGAAGAGATGGTGCAGCAGCCCGCCCGACTCCGCCGACCGCGCGATTCCGCGCCGAAACGCCGCTTCATCGACGGCGCGGCCCTTCGTCATCGTGCGCTCCAGAATTGTATTTCTGCTCAGCGCGCCGTACAGTTCGCCGGTCATGCAGGTGACGAAGTTCACGATCTTGCCATCGCTCAGGTGAATCCACTTGGAATGCGTTCCCGGAAAACATACCAGACCCGCCCCTCCGCATGCGTCCAGGATCCCCATCGCCTCGGTCTCTTCGCCTCGCATCACCTCAGGCACACCATCGAAATCCGTTCCGGCGACTCCGGGAACGAGCCGCACGTCAGCCCCCGCAAACGGCACCTCCATCACCGAACCGGCGAGATCGTCGATCCCTACGGGACAGGGAAGATACGGGGCCTCCATCCATCCCTCACGGCTGCCGATCATTCCGCAGAGCAGGATGTGCCTCTCCCCCTCAGCCAGCCAGTCTTCGACCTCTGTGCGCAGCGTCTCGTTGAAATGTCCGCTCTCGACGCGAAGGATACCTTTAGGCAGAAAGCGCCTCGCTAAGATATTCCCATCGGCATCGAGCTTGAACGTGCGAAAGTTACTGGTACCCCAATCAACGGCAATCAAAGCTTTGGCTCCTGGGATTCGTTGGACAAACTCATCTATTCTGGCGGCGGATACGATCCCAGCAGAGGATGCGCCACGGGCCCGCTGATTCCCCGTGGTGCATCCATGGTTATGGTTGAGCAAGGACGCCGCTTAGCGTGCCGCATAGTCCTTGCTCTCCTTATTGCCCGAGTTATAGACCGTGAAGCTGCCCTTCGGGCTGGCAGTCAAAAGGATATAGTGCCCCTGGTCCGTCTCCCCCTGGGGATTGGCAATATATTGGGCCGCCGTATTGCGCTCCGGTCCGCCGCTCTCGGAATAATGGAGCTGCCACAGGGTTTCGAGACCCGGCGCCTGGCGCACTGTGTCGAGCACCTCCGGCTGCCCTCCCTTGGTCGGCGCATTGTTCATGATCGCGACCCTGGCCTGAATGCCGTCGACCAGCGCATGGCTGGAGCTGGGCCTGAAGCCGTGATGCGAGACGACGAGGATATCGACCTTGCCCAGCCGGTTCACCGGGCACATGAAGTCCCTCTCCTTGTCCCAGGTCAGATCGCCCAGGTCAAGAATCTTCAGCTTGCCGAAATTAATCATCACGCCCAGCGAATGCGCATTCTCGCTGCGATCCATCGGCTTGTGGTCATCGATCTTGCAGTACTCGTTAGTCGCGCCGCCGCCCGGCAGGTTGTGGTCGATCACCTTACCGTCGCTGCTGATGACGGTGACCTTCATGCCGGTAATGGGCAGCACCTGGCCCGGCGTCGCAACGATGTGCTTGTACTTGCCCGTCGCCAGAACCTTCTGGTAGTCGTTCCAGACCTTCTCCGTCGGTCCGCCCGGCTTGGTGTCGCGGTTGGGACCATGATCGACAAACGTTCCGATCGGAAAACGCTCGGCCAGTTGCGGAACACCGCCGCTGTGGTCGTCGTGATAATGCGTCAGCAGAACGTAGTCGATCTTGCTGATACCCGCCTTTTTAGCGGCGGCAACGATCCGGTCGGCGTCCCGGCCCTCATGGTCCGGCCATCCGGTATCGATCAGCAGGGACTGCCCTGTCGGCGTCACGAAAAGCGTGGACTGCCCGCCCTCCACGTCGATGAAGTAGACCTGGAGCGCCTTTTTGGCCGCCCGGGCCTGCGAGGGCATGCAAGCCGCTGCAAATCCAAAGGCGAGAACCAGCAGGGAGGAGATCCACCGGCGTTTACGAATTTCTGTGCGAAGAGTCATCATCATTCCTTATAGATCCATTGGGCGTTCAAAGTGCGCCCGTTGTGTTTGCCGGGATGAAGCGGCTGCCGCCGGAGAACCTGCGCTCCCCGGCGGAGCCGTTGCCTAGAACTGGAACCGGAGCGACGCCTGCATGTTGCGCGGGTTGCCGACGACCGACGTGATCTGGCCTACCTGCGCGTTGCCGACGCTTGCATTCGGATATCCGAACTGCGGGTGATTGAGGGTGTTGAACGTCTCCAGGCGGAACTCGAAGAAAGCCTGGTCGTGAACCGGGAAGCTCTTGAAGATCGATGCGTCCCAGTTCGTTCGTCCCGGCCCGACCAGCGAGTTGCGGCCGGCATTGCCGTAGGTGAAGGGCTTCGGATTTTTGAACGCCGACTCATTAAACCAATGGTCGAGAGTCTTCGGATATGAGACCGTTCCCACGCGATCCGGACGGCTCCCGGTTCCGTTGGTCGTCGACGTCTGCAGAACAGGCGAGAACCACAGGCCACTCTGCGTGAACAGGATTCCGTTCGTCTGCCATCCTCCAACCACCAGGTTAGCCAGCCCTCCGTGATCGAGGAACCTCTTACCCTTGCCAAACGGAAGCGCCCACAGATAGCTCACAGTGAGACGGTGGCGCATATCGATTGCCGAATTGCTGAACTCCGCGGCCATATTCCGCGAGTCCTGCGGCGAGGGCCCAAGCGCGCCTCCGCCAAATTCCAGCGGCACGTTGTCGAGAGCGTGAGACCACGTGTAACCCAGCAGCACGCTCACCCCATGGTTGAAGCGTTTGTCCGCCGTCACCTGGAGCGCGTAGTACTGGCTGATGCCGCCGGTCGCGAAGTAGTTCACGGTGCTCACGTCCGGGTTGATCGCATACAGGGGACGCCGCGTATTGACCGCCGTCGGGCCGGGGATCGGCTGATTGGCGTCGTAGGGGCTGTAGAGGCGGCGACCCAGGTTGCCGACTCCGGCCACCTTCAGGACCATCTCCCAGGGCACGATCTCATGCTCGCCTACCAGGTTGAACTGCTCTGCATACGAAGGCCGGAAGTTTGGATCGACCGCCGTCTGCACACCGCTCGGATGGTCCGCCAGCGAGAAGTCGACCGGCGGCAGCGGCGCGAAGCCCTGGCTCACGATCGGGCCCGGCGTGAGGTCTCCGGGCGTGGTCTGTAGCGACAGGCCGAAGGGGATATTGCGGGCCATGCGCATCGTTCCCGCCTCGCTGCCTGACGCGTTGTAGAAGATGCCGAATCCGCCATGAATCGTGGTGTGCGGAAACGCCTGGTAGGCAAAGCCGAAACGCGGGCCGAAGTTCTTCCAGTACCGCTTCACACCGGCGGTCAGGCCGACCCCGTTCCTGCCCGCGATGTCCATCTTGCCGGTCTGGATATTGAAGTTCGACCAGCGGTCCTGCGACTCGCTCGGCGGGCTGAAGTAGTCCCAGCGCATGCCGTAGTTCAAGGTCAGCTTCTTGGTGACCCTCCAGTCATCGGCGATGTAAGTTCCGAGTTCGTTCAGCCGAATTCCGGGGAAGGCGAAGTTGTAGTCGTGCCCGGCAAGAGTAGGATAACCCAGCATGAAGCTCGCCAGACTATCGCCGCCCGTTCCGCCAGGGCCCTTTGAATTCGTCAGGCCGGGAGAGAAATTGAAGCGTCCGTTGCCCATGTTGGTCTGATAGATGGTCAACTGACGGCGGCGGAAGTCGATACCCAGCTTCAGCGTGTGCGTCCCTCTCGTCCAGGTCAGGTTGTCCAACTCCTCGAACGTGTTCTCGCGGCGATAGATGGGCAGCGAGCGCGTCTGCCCGATGCCGAGATATCCACTGGGCGAAAAGATGGGAAGATTCTGCTCGCGCGGGGTCACGTTGGAGTTGGGAACGCCGAGCTTGTTGCCAAGCTGCGCGCCGGGCGCATAGTCGGACGGCGCATAATCCATCTTGTAGCGGTTGAAGCCCACCCGGAGATCGTTGACCACCGTCGGCGAGACAATCCTGACATAGCTCGCCACAAAGTGCTGTGCGGGCTGATAGGACGTTCCGGCAAACGATGCCTCGTCGCTCAGATTCACCGGCTTATCCAATCCGGCGATGGTCGTCGCCGGGTAGGTGTTCGGCGCCGTCGTTTGCGTGTTCTGGATTGCATAACGCGCAAAGACCATGTCCTTCGGCGAGATCTGGTGGTCGATGCGGATGTCGCCCTGGTTCCAACTCTGGGTCTGTACCCGGTTCGACGAGTAGTTCTTGAACCGGCCGGGGGCGGTCGGCAGCGGGTAGGCGTTGATCATCTTCATGGCAATAGGATCGCGGCGGTCCACTGGGATCTGGCTGCCGGCGAACTGATCGCGAATGAAGCCGTTTCCCGCGGAATTCATGCGCGTCGTCAGCGGATCATAGATCGGGCCTACCTCGCTGAAGTCGCCCTCGCGCTCGCGCAGCGTTGGAACGTTGCCCAGAACGAACATTTGTGTGCTGCTGCGAAAGGCCTCGTAGTCCATGAAGAAAAAGGTCCGATTCTTGCCGTTGTAGATCTTCGGCAGCACCACCGGCCCCCCCAGCGATCCGCCGAACTGGTTCAGACGGAAGGCCGGAAACGCTGTGCCCTTCGTGTTGAAGTAAGAGCGCGCATCGACGGCCGAGTTCCGCAGATACTCGAACAGGCTGCCGTGCAACTGATTGGTTCCCGACTTGGTGATGACGTCGACCACCGCGCCGGAGTTGCGCCCCACGTCGGCGCTGTACATGTTCGTCTGGATCTTGAACTCCCGCACTGCCTCGACCGCCGGCCGCAACACGATCGACAGCGTCAACCGCTCGTTGTTGTCGATGCCGTCGTAGAGGAAGTTGTTGTCGCCCTCGCGGTTGCCGTTCGAAAAGATGTTTGAGGCCGGGCGGCGATCGTCCGGGCGTGTTCCGCCCATGATGGTTCCCGATGCGGACGAGCCCACGCCGTTGACACCGGGACTGAGCGTCGCCAGTTGCACGAAGTTTCTGCCGTTCAGCGGCAGCTCGTTCACCAGCTTCTCATTGACCACCGTTCCCAGCGACGAGGACTGCGCCTGCAGCAGGGGCGCGGTGCCGGTCACTTCGACCGTCTCCGAAGCCTGCCCGACCTCGAGCGTCAGGTTGACCGTGGCCTGCTGGCTGATCTGAAGGCTGACGCCGCTGTGCACCAGCGTGCGAAAACCCGGCGCATCCACCGTGACTGTGTAGTCACCCGGGGGAAGCGCGGGAATCACATACTCTCCGCTCTTTCCGCTCACCGTGCCGTGAACCGTATTGGTCGCAATGCGAGTTGCCGTAACCTTCGCTCCGGGGACAACCGCGCCGGAGGCGTCCATCACAGTGCCGTTCAACTCCGCGGACGTAAGCTGCGCAGGGCATTGCGAGCAAGCCAGCAACAGCGTCGCTACGAGACAAAAAGCCTTGGACCAGCGAATCGCTCGAATCATTTTTTTCTCAGCCACTGAACCACCTCCATAAAATTGGTGAAAGAACCTATATCACCAGGAATTAACAAAATGCAACTTTTTTTGAATTTTGTTTCAAAAAAATAATTTCTATGGAGGATTGCAGATATATATTCCATTATTGTCGAGATTGCGTCACCGGTTTCGTGATCGTCACGGGCAATGCCGATTAAGTCCGCTATTATTAATGCGACACCGTTCAGTTCCGCTTTCCCAAAAGGTTCCGTGCTCCCTATGCCGAAGATCAAGACCGCCCACCTGGTTAAAACTGAGACCGCCCAGGAAACCCCTGTCCGGGAAGCGAAGCCGAAGCGCCTCGCCAAGAGCGGCAAAGATGCCCAGGAGCGCGATCAGTACTTCTCCCGCTCAGTTGGTAAAGCATTGGAGGTGTTGGAGTTCCTGCAAGCTGAGCTCACCCCGATGACGATGAACGAGGTAGCCCAGCGCGCCCAGCTCTCGAAGACCTCCGCCTTCCGACTGCTGCGCACACTCGAAACCATCGGCTGCGTCACAGTCGATGGCCGCGGCCAGTACAAGCTCGCCTCGGGAATCCATGCCGTCACCCCGACGCAGTGGCTGGGCAAGCTGCTCCGCGTCGGCATGCCCCATCTCCAGGCCCTTAGCCGCGAGCTTGGCGAGACCGTAAGCCTGGCCGCGCTGTTCGACAACCGCGTCGAGGTCATCGCCGTCGTCGAAAGCTCTCACGTCATCCGCATGAGCAACGTGGTCGGCCACATCCTGCCCCCCAACGCCAGCTCGCTCGGGAAGGTCATCACCGCGTTTCAGCCGCTCGAACAGCGGGAAAAGCTGCTGCGCAGCTTCGGCATCTACCTCTTCACCAAGTACACCATCACCGATCAGAAGGACCTCAACCGCGAGTTCGACACCGTGCGCAAACAGCAGTTCGCCATCGACCGCGAAGAGTGCGCCTACGATGGCGTCTGCTTCAGCGTCCCCATCTTCAGCGCCAACGGACAGGTCTCTGCGGCCATCAGCTCGTCGATCCCCAAGACCCGCGTGCGCGACGCCGAGCACGAGAAAGAGATCATCGCCGCCGCTCGCGCCACCGCCGAGCAACTGGCTCTCGATCTGCAAAGCGCCTGAGAAGCTCTCTCAAAGCTCTAAAATTCAGTACGTCGCCCGTCCGCCGCTCACGTCGTAGCACTGCGCCGTGACGAAGGAGCAGTCCGGGCTCGCCAGAAAGTGAACCACCGCTGCGACCTCTTCGGTCGTTCCCGTCCGCTTCATCGGAATCCGGTCTGTCATGTAGCCCACCTCGACCGGCGTCAACTGGTCGAGAATGCGCGTCTTGATGACCGACGGAGCGACGGCGTTCACGCAGATTCCCTCGGTCGCCAACTCCTTGCCCAGCGACTTCGTGAACGCGATCACCGCGCCCTTGGTGGCCGAGTACGGCGACATGCTGGGATTGCCCTCTTTCCCTGCAATCGACGCCAAGTTGACGATGCGGCCATAGCCCCGCCGGCGCATATACGGCACCGTCGCGCGGCAGAAATTGAAGACTCCGGTCAGGTTGACGGCGATATTCCTTTGCCAGTTCTGATCGGTCTGCTCCCACACCGGAGCCGGCGGCCCCGCAATGCCCGCGTTGTTGACGAGGATATCGACCCGGCCTGCGCGCTCCATCACCGCATTCACCACGCGAGCTACGGAGTCCGCGTCGGAGACGTCGGCCTCAAGCGCAAACGAGCCGCCGCCGATCGAGGCCGCCACCCGTTCGCCGCCCGCGAGGTCCAGATCGACGATGACCGGCGTTGCGCCTGCCCGCGCCAGCCGTCGCGCCACTGCTTCTCCGATCCCGGTCGTTGCACCGGTGACGATGGCCACCTGGCCGTCCAGTCGAAACATGTTTGCGCCATTGCCTTCTGCGTGGCTGCCTTCTGCATGGTTGTCCGTAGGGTTCGCTGCCATTTCGTCGTCTTTCCTCCGATCGCTCTCTTCAGAATGCACTCTGTCCTGCACAATCTCCAAACCATACCTGAACTTGTTTAGCAATGCACAATATAGAAATTCAGTTTCATTTTTTTTAAAATAATTCAATTTACACTTGACGGTCTCGATTCCGAACTATACCCTTGGGCGGCAAATGAGAAGACGGTCTCCGTCTCGACCGGCATCGACGCAACCCGGCCAGTCCCCGCACTGGCCGCTCACCCGATTTTCAAACGCGGCCCGGCACTGAAGGGCTGAAATTTCATTCGAGGGAACCATGACCATGCAACGCACCTGCCTGCTTCTCGGCCTTTTCTCCATCGCTTCCGTTGTCGCTCCGCTCGTGGCGCAGCGGCCCTACACCGCCGCGGACAAGCAGCACGACCGCAGCCTCTTCGTCTCCGATGCGGCGGTGCCGCCGACGCTGGCGCAGCGCATCGGGCACACCGATCCCAGCAAGTACCACCGCAGCCGTTCCCACAACAGCGCCGGGGACATGGCCTGCGAGCTGCTGGTTCCGCCCACCGCGATGGACGTTAACCTCAACTTCATGCACCGCTGCCAGATCATGCCCGGCGGCGGCGTCGGCCACCACTTCCATAACAACACCGAAGAGATGTTCATCATCTTCGACGGCCAGGCCGAGTTCACCATCGACGGCCGCACCTCGGTGCTCAAGGGAACCGTGGGCGCGCCCGTCCGCATGGGCCACTCGCACGCCATCTACAACCCATCCGACAAGCCGGTCGAGTTCATGAACATCAACGTCGGCGCGGTCAAGGGCCACTATGACGCCTTCAACCTGAACGATCCGCGCATCGGCGTGACGAAAGATCCCATTCCGGTCTTCATGACCATGCAGCTCGATCGCTCGACGCTGACTCCGATCGAGAACTACCACGGCGGCAAAGGCACCGTGCGCTACCGGCGCGCGCTCGACTCCGACGTCTTCCTCACCAACTGGGCCTATGTCGACCATCTGCTCATCCCGCCCGGAGCCTCCGACGGCCTGCACCGGCACAAGGGTGTCGAAGAGATCTACTATGTGCTCAACGGCGACGGCCAGGTCCAGGTCAACGACGAGACCGCTGAGATTCACAAGGGCGACGGCGTGCCCATCCGCTTCAATGAGGCGCACTCATTCACCAACAACGGAAAGGCCGATCTCGAACTGATGATCGTCGGCATCTCCGCCCAGAAGAACGTGCTCGATACCGAGCTGGGCGCGATTCCGAAGCGCCCTTAGCTCCCGGCAACGCCTCTCCGGCGGATTGTCCCAGGAGAGGCGTATCGTCATTCAGCAAACAGATCAAGAGAGGGACTTCATGGCAAAAGCAAAGGTAATCGACACACATGCCCATCTGGGAGAGTGTTGCGTCTTCGGGTTGTTGAGCACGGAAGAAGATATGATGCGCCGCATGGACGAGAACGGCGTGGACGCCACCATCGTTCAGCCCTATCCCGGCGCCAAGGAGGCGGCCAAGACGCACGACGCCATCGCCGAGCTGTGCGCCAAGCATCCCGGCCGCTTCTTCGGCCTGGCCAGCCTCAGCCCGCACGGCGATCACGACGCCTATCGCCGCGAGGCCGAGCGCTGCATCAAGGACCTGAACTTCGTCGGCATCAAGCTGCACACCATCGGCCACGGCGTTAATCCGCTCTCGGACGACGGCGACTTCGTCTTCGCCACCGCCCACGATCTCGGCGTTCCCGCCATGGTCCACACCGGCGCGGGCGTCCCCTTCGCACTGCCCGCGCTCTGCATCCCGGCGGCAAAGAAGTATCCCGGCCTCAATATCATCCTCGCTCATGCCGGGATGGCGGTCTTTACCGCCGAGGCCCAGGTCGCAGCCTCGGTCTGCGGCAATCTCTACCTCGAAACCTCCTGGTGCATCGGCGAGGACATCCGCTGGATGATCTCGACCATCGGCCCGGATCGCGTCATGATGGGCGCCGACCTGCCCAGCAATGTTCCCGTCGAAGTCGCCAAGTATCGCTCGCTCGACCTCGCTCCAGAGGTCTACGACCGGGTCATGGGCGGCACCGCGCTCGAAATCTTCAAACTCAAGTGGTGAGGTGAACCATGTTTGTGCTGCATGTTGAATTGAAGGTCAAGACGGGGCTGCAACAAGCTCTCGAAAATACCTACCGCGAAGTCTTTGTCCCTGCGATCTCGCCCCAGCCGGGATTCCAATCGGCCAACCTGCTCCGTCCCGTCGAGGATGGAGCAGACTACCGCCTCACGCTTGTCTTCGACAACCAGTCGCTGCAACAGGCGTGGGTAGCGACCGACGTCCATCAGCAGGTGTGGCCGCAGGTCGAGAGCCAGTGCGTGGGGTTCTCCGCCATCGGCTACAACACGGTTTAAAGCCTGACGCAGGCTCACGTCATTTCAGGTCCGAGAGTGCCGTTTTTCTGAGGAAAAGCGGCCTCAGTGTCAGGGTGCCTGGAAACACGCAAGGCGAAATCGCTCTCGCCGCCGCATTTAAACCATCCAGCGAGATGCCCGCCGATTGCCCAGGAGAAATCGCCGCTCGCTTCTCGCCGCTGAACCAGTTACGATGTGAAGCCGAGTGCAAGGAGTCCTATGGACCGCAGTGTTCCCCAGTATGTCGACCGTTCTGTTCCTGTCCCTCTTGGCAATCGCGTGCCGTGGTACAAGAGCACCTTCCCCACCTACGCCGGAATCTTCCTCTGGGTCGGCTTCTATCTGAAGCTTGCAGAACCGACCCTCACCTTCGCTTCGGTCAGCACCTGCCTCTGGGGGCTGCTGGTCGCCGGAATTCTCTGCTTTGCCCTCTACTACTACGTGCCCGCGATGCTGGGCATGAAGACGGGCCAGCCTCTCTATGTGGTTGGCACCTCCACCTTCGGAACCACGGGCGGCTATCTCATCCCCGGCCTGATGATGGGCTTCCTGCAGGTGGGCTGGGTCGCGGTCATCGGCGCGGTCGCCGCGGACTTCATCATGAAGGGCCTCGGCCAGACCTCGCGGACCTTGTTCAGCGTCATCGCTGTGGTCTGGATCTATAGCCTGGGATGGGTCGCCATCAAGGGCATCCATCACGTCGCCCGGGTCGCGAAGTTCCTCAACTGGGTTCCGCTCATCATGGTCATCATCGTCTTCTGGGCGAACCGCGGCGGCATCTCGCACTATCAGACCCCGCACTCCGATGAGATGACCGGCTTCCTCAACGTCCTCACCGTCGTCATCGGCTACTTCGCCACCGCCGGTGCAGCGGGCGCGGACTTCGGCATGAACAATGCCAACCGCAAGGACGTCGTCCTCGGCGGCGTCTTCGGCATCGTCGTCGGCGTGCTGATCGCGGGCGGCCTCCCGATCCTTGCCGTGGCCGGCTATCTGGGCAACGGCGGCCAGGGCTACGACTACTCGGCAGCCATCGCCAGCATCGGCGCTCTCGCCCCGATCATGTTCTTCCTCTTCGCCGCGGCATCGCTGGTACCTAGTTGCTTCTCGTCCTTCATCGCGTCGAACAGCTTCAGCACCATGCTGCCGAAGGTTCCACGCACCGTCTCCACGCTGGCCGCGCTGACGCTCAGCGTCATCCTCGCCGTCACGGGCGTCGCCAGCAATCTGGTCGGCTTCTTCAGCATCGTGGGCGCATCGTTCGGCCCGATCTGCGGCGCGATGATGGCCGACTATCTGCTCGCGGGCAAACGCTGGTCCGGGCCGAGGGCGGGCATCAACTGGGCGGGCTGCATCGCCTGGGCGGTCGGCTTCCTGGTCGGCATCCCGGAGCATCTCCCCGGAATCCCCGCATCCTGGGTGCATGCCGACAATCCCTCCGGCCTCTATTCCCTGATCGTCGGCTTTATCGTCTACATCGTGCTGGCCAAGGCTGGCTTGCGCTCGCCTGTCGTGAAAGGGCAGGAAGCTCTCTCCACCGCGGAGTAAACACCGGCGCTTTTTCCCGTCGCGCCATCAATCACCAGAATGAATCGCAGGCCGCCGTCTCTCCACGGCGGCCTGTTGTATTTCATGAAACGTATTCTCTGGTGTACCGTAGGTCATCCGTATTTTTCGAAGCCTATCCCTGCATGGGAGAACAGCAAAGGGAGAACTCCTCATGGACCGTAGAAGATTCCTGCAGGCATCCTCGCTCGCCGGAGCGGCCTTCGCTTTTGGCTCTCGCCGCGCCTGGAGCGCGACCGCGGACGCACACGTCGAGATCATGCTCGACGAGAGCGTCGGCACCATCGCCCCCGAGATCTACGGCCAGTTCGCCGAGCACCTCGGCGGCGTCATCTACGACGGCATCTGGGTCGGCGAAGGTTCGAGCATCGCCAACATCCACGGCATCCGCAAGGACCTCGTCGATCGCCTCAAGCAGATCCACGTCCCCGTCGTGCGCTGGCCGGGCGGCTGCTTCGCCGACAGTTACGACTGGCGCGACGGCATCGGCCCCCGCAAGGACCGTCCTACCCGCACCAACTTCTGGGCTGACGATCCCGACGCTCGCCGTCTCAAGGGCAATGCCGTGCAACTCTACGAGAACAACGCCTTCGGCACGGACGAGTTCATCCGCTTCTGCCATCTCGCCGGAGCCGAGCCCTACCTGGCCAGCAATCTCCGCAGCCTCCCCGCCATCGAGTTCTCGCGCTGGGTCGAGTACTGCAACTCCCCCGCCGGCTCGACCACGCTCGCCAAACAGCGCGCCGCCAACGGATCGGCCGAGCCCTACAACGTCAAGTACTGGGGCGTCGGCAACGAGAGCTGGGGCTGCGGCGGCAACTTCGAGCCCGGCGAGTACGCCGAGGAGTTTCGCCGCTTCACCACCTGGGTTCCGAGCTACGGCGTTCCCCTGGAGTTTGTCGGCTCCGGCCCCAACAATAACGATCTGGACTGGACCAGCGGCTTCTTTGAAGCCCTCCGCAGCCGGCATTACATGCCCCGCGAGCTGCGCGGATGGAGCGTCCACTATTACACCTGGAACCTCAGCCTCGGCGAGACCAACGACTGGGTCGCGGGCAAGCGCGACGCCCTCGACTTCGACGAGACCGGATGGTACGAGCTCTTTCTGCAGGGGCTGGTCATGGAAGATATCGTGCAGGCGCAGTGGGGCCTGCTCGGCCAGTACGACCCCAGGCGGCAGATCAAGCTGGTCGTCGACGAGTACGGTGCATGGTACAAACCCGGCACCCAGCTCGACCCCACGCATCTGCTCGGCCAGCAGGTCACGCTGCGCGACGCTCTGCTCACCGCCATGACGCTCGACATCTTCAACCGCCACGCGGAGAAGGTGGGCATGGCCGCCAGCGCGCAACTGATCAACTGCCTCAACGCGCTCTTCTTCTCGCACGAGGACAAGTTCATCACCACGCCGGTCTTCCACGTCTTCGACATGTACGCCGCGCACCAGGGCGCGCAGTCGCTGCGCACCAACTTCTCGTCGCCGCAGGTCCACTACCAGCGCAAGGGCAAGCCCGCGACGCTGGCCGGGCTGCTCGGCTCGGCCTCGATGAACGGCAAGACCGTCACCCTCACCGCCACCAATCCCGATCTCAAACAGCCGAAGCTCACCGAAATTGCGCTACGCGGCTCGGCGAAGATCGCCTCGGCCGAGGCATCGGTCCTCACCGACGCCGACATGCACGCACATAATACCTTCGCGCAACCCAACGCCGTTCAAGTAAAGAAGCAGGCCGTCGAGGTGCAGGGAGACCGCCTCACCGTCACGCTCCCACCGGCCTCCGTCTCCAGCATCACCATCCACCTCGCCTGAGCTATTGAGAGACGCCAACTGGTTGAGTTTTTAGACGGCGATATATGGGGGGTGCCCCATGTCCGGATTCTCGGACATGGGCTTTTCCCGATTGCTTCATTGGAAAAGCAGACAGCGGCACAATACAGGAGTCTCTCCGCTGCGGCCCTTGCGGGCCTTCGGTCGAGATGACGTGATTGGTAATCGGTATGGAGCAAAAAACTACGTCATTTCGGCCCCCGCAAATACACGTCATCTCGACCGAAGCGAAGCGTAGTGGAGAGACCCCTGTATTTGCCTTTCCTGAAGCCGGCAAGGAACCTGCCAGTCCGATGACCGGAGCCCCGAGGCACCGATTGACATTCTGCTCTCTGAAAAGTTATGTTTCTGCTTATAGTCAAGGAAACGTTTTCTTCACCGTCTTTCTCTTTTGAAGCTGGTTTTACCCTCTGCAATTCCATCTAGAATTTCAGAGACTGCTTTCTCACGCGCAATGCCCGCTCGGCATCGCGCAACCGCAACCTGCGAACCGGGACAAATAGAACATGGCAATCGTTGCTGGAGTAGATTTTGGCACCCTGAGCGTGCGCGTCACGCTTCTCGACAGCGAGCGCGGCCCGCTCGGAACCGCGGTGGCAGAGTATCCGCTGCATCGCAGGCGCGACGACCCCGACTACGCTACCCAGTCCCACGACGACCACATGCGCGGCCTGGTCAAGGCCATGCGCGATGTGCTGGCGAAGTGCAACGTCCCCGGCGACGCCGTCGAGGCCATCGCGCTCGACACCACCGGCTCCAGCGTCATCCCCGTCGACAAGAATCTTCAGCCGCTCGACGAGTACTACCTCTGGTGCGATCACCGCGCCAAGCGCGAGGCCGAGGAGATCACCGAAGCCTGCCATCGCGACGGCATCGAGGCCATCGAGTGGTGCGGCGGCGTCTACTCGCACGAGTGGGGCTTCGCCAAGCTGCTGCACTGGCTGCGCCACAATCCCGACAAGCGCGACGACTTCGCCAGCGCCTTCGAGCACTGCGACATGGTTGCCGCCACCCTCGCCGGCATCACCGATCCGCGCCAGGCCAAACGCAGCGTCTGCGCCATGGGCCACAAGTGGCTCTGGAATCCCAAATGGGGCGGCTTCCCGCCGCAGGCCTTCCTCTCGAAGATCGATCCCCTGCTGGACGGCGTCGTCGACAAGCTCGCGGGCGAGTACCTCACCTCGGACCATCTCGCCGGGCGCCTCTCCGAACACTGGGCCGGGCAGCTTGGCCTCCGCCGCGGCATCCCCATCCCGGTCGGAGCCTTCGACGCGCACTGGGACGCGATCGGCGCGGGCTGCCGGACCGGCGATGTGGTCAACGTCATCGGCACTTCCACCTGCATCATTGCGATGCAGCCCGAGATCCGCCTCATCCCCGGCGTCTGCGGCGTCGTTCCCGGCAGCGTCCATCCGGCGTATGCAGGGGTGGAGGCGGGCCTCTCCGCCACCGGCGACATCTTCGACGCCATCGCCCGCCGCGCCGGAACCACGGTCAAATCGCTGGCCGAGGGCATCGAGAACAATCGCCCCGGACAGACCGGCCTTCTCCGCCTCACCTGGGACAACGGCGACCGCACTGTGCTGGTCAACGCCGACCTGGCCGGCATCACCATTGGCTGGAACCTGCTCACCACGGCGCAGGATGAACTCTTCGCCGCCATCGAAGGCACCGCCTTCCACACCCGCATCATCCTCGAACGCATGGCCGAATACGGCGTCCCGGTCGAGCGTGTCGTCAACGCGGGCGGCATCCCGCAGCACAACGCCACCCTCAACCAGGTCTACGCCAACGTCCTCAACAAGCCGGTCGTCGTTCCCGACGGCATCCCCACCAGCCTCGGCTCCGGCATCTTCGCCATGCTCGCGGCGGGAATCTTCAAAACCGTTGAAGAGGCGCAGGACAAGCTCTGCCTCAGGTACAAGACCTACAATCCCGCCCCTGCCGCCGCAACGGTTTACGACCAGCTCTATCGCCACTACCGCGCCCACTACTTCAACTTCGGCGCGGGCGATCCGCAGTCGGTCACCATGAAAGAGACGTTCCTTGAGCTACGGGAGATCGCGCACCAGAGTCACGCGGCAAAAGAGATCAGCGCCAATTAGGAAGGGAGAGCCGTAGATGACAAAGATAATGTCCAGATGGCCGCACCTGATCGTTGCAGGAGTGTTGTTCGCAGTCTCTCTCGCGGCACCCTTCGCGGCTCACGCGCAAAAGGCCCTTACTCTCAGCGGAGACTTCCCCGGCACCCACGATCCCTCCATCGCCAAGGAGGGCAACACCTGGTACGTCTTCGCCACCGGCAAGGCTCCCGGCGGCGGCCAGTTCGAGGTGCGCTGCTCCACCGACCTGCACCAGTGGAAGGCGTGCGGGCAGGTCTTCAGCGCCATCCCCGAATGGATTCAGAAGCGCAGTCCCGGCACCAAAGACCTCTGGGCTCCCGATATCTCCTTCGTCAACGGCGAATACCGGCTCTACTACGCCTACTCGCTCTTCGGCAAAAACACCTCGGGCATCGCGCTGGCCACCAACAAGACGCTCGACTTCGCCAGCCCCAACTATCGCTGGGTCGATCACGGCCTTGTGCTCGAATCGAAGACCGGCGACAACTTCAACGCCATCGATCCCAACTTCGTCCGCGACCAGAAAGGCCACGACTGGCTCGCCTTCGGCAGCTTCTGGGACGGCATCAAGATGCGCCGCCTCAACGACAAGACGGGCAAGCTCTCGACCTCGGACACCAGGCTCTACTCGCTCGCCCGCCGCGCCAGGCCGGCGAACCCCGAGCCCGCGCCGCCGGGCCTGCCGGCCAACTGGGAGGCAGTCGAAGCGCCCTTCATCGTCCGCCACGACGGCTACTTCTATCTCTTCACCTCGTGGGACCTCTGCTGCCGCGGCACCAAAAGCACCTACAAGACCATGGTGGGCCGCTCGAAATCAGTCACCGGACCTTACATGGACGAGACCGGAAAGCCGCTCACCCAGGGCGGCGGCACCGAGTTGCTCACCGCTAACGCCCGCTGGCTCGGCCCCGGTGGCGAGAGCGTCCTGATGAATCCCAAGGGCGACGACCTGATCGTCTTCCACGCCTACGACGCCAAGACCGGCAAGCCCTCGATGCAACTCTCCACCATCGACTGGACAGGCGGTTGGCCCCACGCCCGACTCGGCCAATAGCGTCTGCATGGGTAGTGTCTCAGTTTGGGCACGCGGAATCCCCCTAACGTCAACGTTTGCCGAGGACGGCCTCCTGGTAAGTGGCCAGCATTTGCGGGTCATCGATCGAGCCGTGATGGTGCACTTGCCTCCATCTCGCATCCTCATCTCTCTGAAATATGCGACTGGTTCGAATCTGGAGTTTGATAGGTTGTCTGCCGACGTCGAGCTCGCCTCGTTCACGTCCGACGACATAGAACAGATCGCCGGCTTCGTGGAGCGTGTAGTCGTAGAACTCGAATCGATATGGGGCCTTGCTGCTGAATAGCTTTTCGTAGGTCGTTCTGATCTCTCCCCAGCCGCGCTTGATTCCTCCCAAAGGATTGTCCATCGCTGCATCCGCGGAATTGGCCCAGTTCTGTTGCATCATCTCGATATCGCGCGAGTTGAGGGCGCAGTAAAACTGCGCAAGCGCCTGTATAGCTTCTCGTTGATCGCCCTCATACTCGTGTCCTGTGACCGGCGTTTGAATCGGGTTGTTGGAGATCATCGCGTCCTCTAGCGGTATAGGATGAACGCAGCCAACCGAAGGATTCGGTTCAATCTTTGCCGTCGAATTCTAACTAAGACACTGCCTCTGTATCTGGACCGTTGCTACGCCTTCCCGTTTGCAGCCATATAGCTCTCCAGCGTCAGCCGCACGCCCTCCTCATAGGGAGTCTTGTGCACCTCGCCCAGCAGATGCATCAGCGCGCTGTCGTCCAGCAGCACCGGCGTCGTCTGCAGGTAGTGCATCTCGACCAGCTCGCGCATGAAGGGCTGAAACAGCCCGACCAGCCGCAACCCCAGCTTGCCCACCACACGAATCTTCGGCCTGCGCCCAACTATCGCGAACGCCTCGTCCGCGATCTGCCGTTGCGTGGTTACGCCCGATCCGGCGAAGTTCCACCAATGCCCATAGGCCTCGTCCTTCTCGGCCAGCGCCAGCGTCACCGGTCCAACGTCGGGCACGTAGACGAACTCGTGCGGCGTATCGATCGGCCCTACCATGTCGGCGGTCTTCCGGTTGGCCACGGCCTTGAATAATCCGGTCAGAAAACTTCCCTCCACGCCCGGCCCGTAGAAGTCCGGCAGCCGCAGCACCGTCCCTTGAATCTTGCCCGCAGCGTGCGCCGCGAGCACCAGGTCTTCCTGCTCCTTGCGCATTCTGCCCTTGAAGGTCGGCGGATTCCGCGGATGAGCTTCTGTCACCCGCTCCGTCACCGGCACGCCGTAGGGATACACGGTCCCGATCAGCACTAACCGCTTCACGCCCTCTGCAACCGCGCCGTCGAGGGCCTGCCGCATCGTCCTCGGATGCAACTCGAAGTTGTCGTACGGAACCCCCACCAGATAGATCAGCGTATCCACGCCCCGCGCCGCCGCCCGCACCGAGAGCGCGTCTTCCGGGTCCCAGGTTACGATCTCCGCCCTGGGGTCGCCGCCGAAGCTCTCGGTCAGCCGCTGCCGGTTGCGGCCCACCACACGGTACGGCAATCCCCTGCTGCGCAGCGCGTCTGCGATGCTTCTTCCGGTAGCTCCAGTCGCTCCAAATAAAGCAGTCTTGCCCATCGGCTCTCCTCATTCGGCTGAAACGGACCATCGCGTCCGCATAAGTAAAAACTGCTATCTCTCGTTAATGTTTTTAGATGTCCTTCCCTGACAATCTGCTTCTGCAATTGACGGATTTTTGCCGGTGCGCAAACCTGCACCGCTCGATGGCAGCCCTTCAACGCCGGACGTACCCTGCCTGATCGTGAGATGCGAGACTGGAATGCCCGCAGCCGCTTACTGAATCGGCCCGCTGGCAAAGGTCAACTGCGCCTCCGCGGCGATCACGCGATACAGCGCAAACTGCCGCGATCCCTGCGACCGCAGCTCGAACAGCAGGCTCGCCCGGTTGCTCGCCTCCGCGTCCACCGCGTCGACGAACCTCATCTCCGGCGTCCGATCCAGGTGCGCAGCATCGGTCACGCTTTGCAGCGCCGGCTTGATGTTGCCCAGATCGTCAGCCTGCGCCACCACCGTCACATACCGCAGCGCCGCGCCGGTGCCCGCCGTATGCGCCGAGAAGATATACGTCGCCGCGCCGCCATAGCTCAACGTGTAGCCCTTCAACTGCGTATCGAGCAGAGCCACCACGGGCGCAACAGCAGCCTTCGCCGCACTGCGGTGCCCGGCTTTTTTTCCGCGCGCGTCTTTTTTCGCGACGGATTTTGCAGCAGCAACAGGAGAAGCCGGAATGGCCACATCAACATAGGCCGCCAGCTTCGCCCGCGCCATCTCTTCCATCTTCGCCAGCACCGACGCGCGCTCCGCCCCATCCACCCATGGACGGGCGAAGTCGTGCTGGTCGCGGTCCACCGCATCCGACACCGCCACCATCTGGCGCAGGTCCGCCGGCGTCCCCACCAGCTTCGGCAGTTCGGTCGCCGTCGACGAACCGGCGGGCTTGCCGTAGTGCAGGTTAGGTCGGTTCGGATCGTTATTCAGCGCCTCGACCGCGCCGTCGCCCTGCGACTCCGCCTCCACCTTGGCCTTCTTCGCCTCCTCGGGACTGCGCCGCTTCAGGGTCGGACGGTCGGGATCGTCCGCCGGATCGTTGCTGGCCTGATTCGACGCCTGACTTCCAGCCTGATTCGATGCCCCCGTCGTCGGAGCGGCACTCCCGCCACCCGTCTCCGCGCTATGCCCCTTCAACGTAGGCCGATCAGGATCGCCCGCGGGCGCGCCGCCTTCTGCGGGCTTCGACTCTGTTGCCGTCGAATCTCCCGGCGAGGAGTCAGTCCCCCCGCGCTTGCCGAAGTGCGGCCGCGAGTTATCGCCTGAACTCACAATGACCGGCAGCGTCTTTGACGCCCGCAGTACGGGACCCCTCTTCGCCGCGACCGGCGGCTTGTAGCTGCCGTAACCCAGCCACGCGCCCCTACCCTCCCCGTCCGCCGTCTGTACCCGGCGCGCATAGGAGAGGTCGAGCAATCCCTTGCCGACCCCAGCCTTCTCCAGTTCATAGACGTTTCCCGTCTCCAGCGCGAACGGCACCGGCCGGGCCAGGTAGATTCCCGCGTCCTCCAGCTTCCCATTGATGTAGAGCGAGACCGGGATCAGTCGGCTGGCCGTCGGCTTGGCCATGTCTCCAGTCCACTCGTAGACGCCCACCGCCCGCACCACCTGCTGCGGTTTGGCGACCTTGTGCATCTGCCCCAGGGCCGACGGCCCCGCCAGAACCGCTCCGCAAATCATCACGCCGCACATTGCCACGCCAAGCCGGAGATCTTTCATATGCCCCATTCGCACTTTTTTAGACGTTCGTGCCCCAGCCAAAGTCCCGGCCCGCCACCCTGGCACTCCCCTCGAACCCGTCGGCATGAGGAGAAAATCCGCGCCGTGCCCTCATTTAACCATGACAATCCCGCTACCATGGGAGCGATGACGGAACCCATCCCCACCGCGCCGCCGCTGCTCGACATTCGCAGCCTCAACGTCGCCTTCGGCCCCCAGTCTGCGGTCTCCCAATCCGCAGTCAAAGACATCTCCTTTCATATCGATCCCGGCGAAACGCTGGGGCTGGTCGGCGAGTCCGGCTCTGGCAAGTCCGTCACCTCGCTGGCCATCCTGCGCCTGCTTCCTCCCTTCGCGCGCGTCACCGGAGAGATTACGCTTGGCGGCGAAGATCTGCTCGCGCTGCCGGAGGAGGCCATGCGCCGTCATCGCGGCAGCAGCATCGCCATGATCTTCCAGGAGCCGATGACCGCGCTCAATCCGTCGATGGCCGTCGGCGCGCAGATCGCCGAAGGACTCGTCGCGCACCATCCCGAGCTGTCCCGTAACTCCATCCGGCAGAAGGTGCTGGACGCCATGAACGAGGTCGGGCTGCCCGACGCCGAGCGCCGCTTCGGCGACTATCCCCACCAGTTTTCCGGCGGCCAGCGCCAGCGCATCCTCATCGCCATGGCGCTCATCAACCGCCCCCGGCTGCTGATCGCCGACGAGCCCACCACCGCGCTCGACGTCACCGTCCAGGCCCAGATTCTGCGCCTGCTCAACGACCTGCGCCGAACTCACAACCTCGCCATGCTCTTCATCTCGCACGATCTCGCTGTCGTCTCCGAAGTCGCCGACCGGGTCGCCGTCATGCAGCACGGCGAAATCGTCGAGCAAGCCCCGGCCGAGACTCTCTTCCGACACCCCCGGCATCCCTACACCCGCAGCCTGCTGGCCGCCGCGCCCACCATGCGTACGGACCGCGACCGCCCCCTGGCATCTCCAATCTCGATGGGATAATCCATTCCCCAGAGTCAAACGTGCGCCCCCGCAAATGCGCTAAACTCGCTAAGCCTCGCTAAAACTACGGAAACTGGTCCATCCCCGGCAAATGCGCGCTCTCATCCTCTCCGACATCCACGCGAATCTCGAAGCCCTCACCGCCGTCCTCGACGCCGCCCGCTTCGACGTCCTGTGGAACCTCGGGGACGTCGTCGGCTACGGAGCCAGCCCGAATCAAGTCGTTGATTTAATTCGGCCTAAGTCGCAGCTCACGGTTCGGGGCAATCACGACCGCGTCTGCTCCGGCCTGACCTCGGCGCTGGGCTTCAACCCCATCGCCCGCGCCGCCGCCCACTGGACCCACGACGAGCTGACTCCCGACAACCTCGGCTGGATCAAGAGGCTGCCACAGGGGCCAATCGAAGCCCCGGAAGCCGGCGTCACCTGCGCCCACGGCTCCCCGCTCAACGAGGACCAGTACATCCTCAACATGCGCGACGCCTGGGCTCCGTTGCAACAGATGCCCACCAACATCACCTTCTTCGGGCACACCCACATTCAGGGGGGATTCTCGCAGCAGGGTCACGACTGGCACGAGTTGCGCCCACAGCTTCCGCGCAACAACGAGGCCGCGTCATGGTCGATGGCCATCGCGGACGGCAGCCGCCATCTCATCAATCCCGGCTCGGTCGGCCAGCCGCGCGACTACGACTGGCGCGCCGCCTTCGCCATCTACGACACCGAGGCCCGTGAGATCACCTTCCACCGCATCCCCTATGACATCACCGCCTCGCAGGGCCGCATCCTGATGGCCGGACTGCCCGAACGACTTGCCGCCCGCCTCACCGAAGGCCGCTAGGGCAGGTTCCCTACTCGGCGGTTATAGATTTTTGACCAAAGCAACAGGCACAGGCAAGAGCAAGGAAAATACAGGGGTCTCTCCACTACGGCCTGCGGCCTTCGGTCGAGATGACGTTTTGTGGTGTGGTCAACCGGGTGTCAACGAGTCCTGAGATATTTTCTCTGCTTCCGGAGCGCACCCTCCCTGCTCCCGAGAGCGAAAGAAGCACGTCATCTCGACCGGAGCAACGGACAGCTTTATCGTCCGTTGTGCAGCGGAGAGACCCCTGTATTTCCGCTTTCCCTGCGGCGGCAAGCTCATACATCGCAGGGTAAAAGCCGCTAAACCAGACTCTGCTCCTCAAGCATCAGCGCCAGTTCCTCCCACTCCGTCAACACCTTCGCCCGCTGGCCGCGAAGCTGCTCCAACTCTGCCGCCGTGCGTTGCGACTCCTCCGCCGAGGTAAAGACTCCCATCTTCTCTTCCGCCGCGGCGATAGCCGTTTCGAGGCGCGGAATCTCCTCTTCGGCCAGCCGCAGCCTGTCTTCGAGCTGCCGCAGCTTGATCGGGTTCAGCCGTTTCACTGCCGGTAACTCGTCAGCCTTCGCCGGAGCCTCGGCCACGGCTACCGGCTCGGCCTTCGGCTCCTGCCGGACCTCCTGCTTCAGCGAAGAGATCACCTTCTCCGGACCGCCCTGCTTCCTCCACAGGTAGTCCTCATAGCCTCCCGGATAGATGTGGACGCGCTTGTCCTCGACCTCGAAGACTCGCGTCGCCAGGCCGTCGATGAAGTAGCGGTCGTGCGAGACGAAGAGCACCGTGCCGCTGAAGTTGCGGATCGCATCCAGCAGAACGTCCTTGGCGCGCAGGTCGAGATGGTTGGTCGGCTCGTCGAGCAGCAGCATGTTCGCCGGCGAGACCAGCATCTTCGCCATGGCATAGCGATTGCGCTCGCCGCCCGAGAGCACGCCCAGCGGCTTGAAGACATCGTCGCCCGAGAACATGAAGCAGCCCAGCAGGCTGCGCAGCTCGACGACAGGAACCTTCGGCGCGATGCCGGCGATGTCGTCCAGCATCTGCGCATTGGGATCGAGTACCTTGTACTGGTCCTGCGCAAAGTAGTCGGCTAGTACGTTATGCCCCAGCCTGATCTCGCCCGTCGTCGGCGGCTCCAGTCCGGACAACATGCGGATCAGCGTGGACTTGCCCGCGCCGTTCGCTCCCACCAGCGCGATGCGGTCGCCGCGGTCGATGGTGAAGCTCACATCCTCGAGCACCTGTTTCGGATCGTAGTTCTTCGTCAGGTGCGAGACCTCGATCACCGTCCGCCCCGAGGCCGGGGGCTGCGGAATGGTGAAGTGGATCGTCGCCTCTTCCTCCGGCACCTCGATGCGCTCGATCTTTTCGAGCTCCTTGATGCGCGACTGCACCTGCTTGGCCTTGGTCGCCTGATAGCGGAAGCGGTTGATGAACGCCTCGAGCGCATCGATGCGGTCGCGCTGATTCTTGTAGGCCGACATCAGCTGCGTGCGCCGCTCTTCCTTCTGCGTCAGGTACTTCTCGTAGTTGCCGTGGTAGGTGTGCATCCGCTTGTTCCAGACCTCGACCGTCTTATTGACGGTGACGTCGAGGAAGTAGCGGTCGTGCGAGATGAGGATGAAGGCGTTGGGATAATCGTGGAGATAGTTCTCCAGCCAGTTGCGCGATTCAAGATCGAGGTGGTTGGTCGGCTCGTCGAGCAGCAGCAACGAAGGCTTCTGCAGCAGCAGCTTGGCCAGCGCGATGCGCATCTGCCAGCCGCCCGAGAACTCTTCGGTGTTGCGCTCCCAGTCTTCCTTGCTGAATCCCAGGCCGCCCAGCACAGCGCCCACCTGCGCGTCGAGCGTGTAGATGTCGTGGACGTGCAACTGGTCGGCGATGTCGGAGTAGCGCTCGGCTGCGGCGGCATACGCCTTCGACTTCGGGTCGGCCTCGGAGAGCGTGGTGGTCAGGTCAAGCGACTCGGCCTCCAGCGCGCGCAGATGGTCGAAGACCGAGAGGCACTCGGCAAAGACGGTCTTGCCTCGCAGCGCAAGGCCATCCTGCGGAAGATAGCCCAGCGTCATGCCCTTCACGCGGGTCAGCGCGCCGTAGTCAAGCGACTCCAGACCTGCAAGAATTTTGAGCAGCGTGGATTTGCCGGTGCCGTTGCCGCCGACCAGGCCGGTGCGCTCGTCCGGCGTAATCAGCCAGTTGACGTCTTCAAAGAGGAGTTTGGGGCCGAAGCGTTTTCCGGCAGCGGAGAGTTGGAGCATCCCTTCTATTTTCGCACCGAACCCGTCAGAGCCGCCGCCCACGTGCCGATGCGGCTAATCGCAGTACTTAATACTTCAGCTCTCCGATGTAAACGGTGAAGGCCGGGATCGTCATGGAATCGAGCGTCATCGGCCCCATTCCCTTGTCCGAGCGAATGACCGTGCGTAGAAAATTCCCCCTCAAATGCAGCTTCTGCATGTCGTCCTTGAGCGAGAGATGCACGGGCTGCGCCGACAGGTTGCAAATAACCACAAGCGGAGGATTCTTCAGCGATGCCCCCTCCGGCCTGCGTACCCAGGCAAGGACATTCTGATCGTCGTGGTTGAGCATGATGCTCGGAGCCGAGCTGAGGGTCCGGTTGCTGTGATGGAGCGCGCTGAGTTGGCGGTACCAGTTGAGCAGCGAGGCGTGGTCGGACTCCTGCGCCGCCACGCTGACGGGATCGTTCGCGGGCGCGGGGTGAGCGGGCTTTCTGGCCCCGGCCGCAGCCGGAACAACCGGCGTACCCCACGGCATCGGAGCGTCGGAGGCAAGGCCAATCTCCTGGCCGTAGTAGATCAGCGAAGAGGCGCGATTGGTCAGCAGCGCGGCAGCAAGGACCTTCGCGATGTCGAAGTTGTGCCGGCCGTCGCCGAGACGGGCTGCGCTGCGAGCGATGCCGGGGCCGTCGGTGGCGAGCAGAAGCGAGTTCGGGTTGGACTGGATGGCCTCGATCACCGGGCGCAGCGCGGCGGCGCTCAACTGACTCACCTTGGCGAGGCTCGCATCGAGCAGAAGCTGTGGCTGCTGCCGTCCCGTGGCGGCGGGGTCGAGGTCGCCGATGATGATGCGCTCGCCGATGTAAGATCCGGCGATCTTGCGCAGCTCGTCGGCCTGCTGCGGATTGGCGATGCGGAAGCCCGCGAGGCCGCGGTTGAGCCACAGCCGAGCCAGGCTGTTGAGGTCGGTCCCGGCCGGAAGCGTGCCCAGGTCGAGCAGGATGCGCATGTTGCGGCTGCTCGCAGTGCGGCTCAGGTCGTCGAGATCGTCGAGCGTGCCGATGGCAGGATCGAGCGCCTGCGGATGCGCCTCGTCCGGCTCGATATGCGTCAGCAGGATGGCGTCGGCACCGAGCGAGTGGATGTAGTCGAGCCGCTGGGCGATGCCCTTGAGCCCCTCGCTGCTGAAGCCGTGCGGGTCAATCTCGTAAACGATAGGGTGCTTCCACCACGCCTCGGACTTCTCTCCGAACCCCGCCCAGCCGGGACGAGCGAGCATCTGCGCAATCGCGGGGGCGGAGGCAGCGAAGGTGAGCAGGCAGGCGAGCGAGAGGACCAGCAGGGCTTTGATTCGGTTAATCGGCATGTTAGAGAGATGCTACCGCGAGTGATTCTCCGCCACAAAAGCCCGGTGCGAGCGTAGCGGAAGGATTGCGGACCTTTGCATGGATATTTTGGCTATACTTTCGCGTGAATTGTTTCCCTTGAACGTTTCGCATGAACGAGGAGAGAACCTGTGAGCGTTAACCAGTCAGACCAGCCCTTGTACGCAATCGTGAGCAGCGCTCCGCCCGCCAGCATTAACGACGTCATCGCGAAGATGGAGCAGATCGACGGCCTGCTCGCCGACAACGATGGGCTGAAGTGGTTCAACCGGCTCTACCTGATGGTGACGAAAGAGGTCGATCTCCGCCCTCCCGCCGGCGGATGGAAGGACGCCGACTGGCTGCTGCGGCTCGACGTGGTCTTCGCGGGATTCTACTTCCGGGCCGTCGCGGGCGCGCTCGACGGCTCCACCGATACAGCCAGCTCGTGGAACGCGCTAATGGAAGTGCGCTTCAAGACCGGCATCGACCGCATCCAGTTCGCGCTGGCGGGGATGAACGCGCACATCAACCACGACCTCGCGCTGGCGCTACTGGCGACCGACAGCGAGACGAATCTGACTCCCGGCTACAACAGCCCGCAGCACGTGGACTATCAGGCGGTCAACGATCTGCTGAACCGCGTGATGCCCAACGCACTCGAGATGCTGGCGGCCGGGATTCTGGGCATGGCCGCGCAGGATACGGGCAAGATCGGGCGAGTGCTCGCCTTCTGGAACATCTGCCGCGCGCGCGATCTGGCATGGAACTTCGCCGATCACCTGCGAGGCCTCGGCGGCATTGCGCGAATCGTGGCGCTGACCGCGCAGGACCAGATGACCGGCGCGCTGGGCCGCGCTATCGTGATGGCCGTTTGACAGACCTCAAATCTCGAAGGTCACGCCCTGAGCCAGCGGCAGATCGTCACCGTAGTTGATGGTATTGGTGGCGCGGCGCATGTACTGCTTCCAGGCGTCGGAGCCTGACTCGCGGCCGCCCCCGGTCTCCTTCTCGCCGCCGAAGGCCCCGCCGATCTCCGCGCCCGAGGTGCCAATGTTGACGTTGGCGATGCCACAGTCCGAGCCCGTGGCGGAGAGAAACTGCTCGGCCTCGCGCAGGTTCATCGTAAAAATGGACGACGACAGCCCCTGCGGCACGCCGTTGTGCAACGCCACCGCCTCTTCAAACTCGCGATACCGCATCACCCACAGAATTGGGGCAAAGGTCTCGCGCCGAACGATCTCATCCTGGTGACCGATCTCGACCAGCGCGGGCCGGACATAAAAGCCCTGCGGAGCCTCCGCCTGCGCGACGCGCTCGCCGCCCGTGATCGCCGCTCCCTCGCTCCGTGCCTGTTCGAGCGCCTGCTGCATGGCGTCGAACGCGCGTTCGTCGATCAGCGGGCCGACCAGGGTTCCGGCGTTGCGAGGATCGCCGACGACGACCGAAGTGTAGACCTTCCTGAGTTGAGCAACGAGCCGGTCGTAAATCTCTTCGTGAACGATCAGGCGGCGCAGCGTGGTGCAGCGCTGGCCTGCCGTGCCCATCGCGGAGAAGGCAATGGCGCGGAGAGTGAGGTCGAGATCGGCGGTGGGACAGACAATCGCGGCGTTATTGCCGCCAAGCTCAAGAATGGCTCGCGCAAAGCGGGCGGCGAGCCGCGGAGCCACGGCGCGGCCCATCGCGGTCGATCCCGTAGCGGAGACGAGCGGGACGAGCGGTGAGTCCACGAGCTGCTGTCCGGCCTGTGCATCTCCGACGAGCAGCGTGGAGAGGCCCGAGGGCACGTCGCCGAACCTCGCTTTAAATTGAGCCGCCGCGCGCTCAAAGATCGCCTGCGTGGCCAGCGCGGTCAGCGGCGTCTTCTCCGACGGCTTCCACACGACGGCGTTGCCGCAGACCAGCGCCAGCGCGGCGTTCCAGCTCCACACGGCGACCGGGAAGTTGAAGGCGGAGATAACGCCGACGACGCCGAGCGGATGCCAGGTCTCCATCATGCGATGGCTGGCCCGCTCCGATGGAACGGTAAGCCCGGCAAGCTGGCGCGACAGCCCGGCGGCGAAGGTGCAGATGTCGATCATCTCCTGCACCTCGCCGAGGCCCTCGGAGAGAATCTTTCCCGTCTCGATCGTGACCAGGCGGCCCAGCGTCTCGCGTTCGGCACGCAGTTCGTCGGCGAGCAGGCGGATCAGCTCGCCCCGGCGCGGCGCGGGCACGGTGCGCCATTCGAGAAAGGCAGCATGGGCGGCGGCAATAACTTCGGCGGGAGACGCGGTGGCGGCAATCCGCCCGATGACCTCGCCGTTAATAGGAGTGCGGACGATGAGGCTGCCTCCGGTGTACGCGGCAGCGGACACGCCTAGCCGCGTGATGAGAGATTCGGTTTCCTGGGCGATGGTCTCGGTCATAGAGTTTCCTGAAAGCTTAGACGTCGTTGGTGCGGGCGAGCACTTCGGCGAGATGGCGTGGGCGTGCAGCGGTGTTCTGCGTGATCTGCTCCTGGCAACTGAAGCCGTCCGAGACGATGATGGCTTCCTTGTTGCCGCGAACGGCGGGCAGCAGAACGCGTTCGCCCAGCGTCTGCGAGATCTCGTACTTGTCCTCTTCAAAGCCGAAGGGACCGGCCATGCCGCAGCAGCCGGAGTCGAGCAGCCGGACCTCGGCTCCCGTGGCGCGGAGAATCTGCATCTCGTCCTTCATGCTCATGGTGGCGTGATGATGGCAGTGGCCGTGGACGATGATCTTTTTATCGATCTGCGGAGGGCGATAGCCGGGCGCGTGTTTGACGAGAAACTCGCTCAACAGCAGCGTCTGATTGCGCAGCTTCACGGCGCGAGGATCGTTGGGCAGCAGGTTCGTCAACTCGTCGCGGAAGACCGAGGCGCAGCTCGGCTCCAGCACCACGACCGGCGTTCCCGCGGCGAGTTGCGGAGCGAGCGCGTCGAGGATCTTCAGCAGATATTCCTTCGCCGTGTCCAGCATGCCGAAGTCGTAGAGCGGCCGGCCGCAGCAAAGATGCTGCGCGGGCAGGCCGACGCGGAAGCCGGCATCGCTGAGGACCGTATAAGCAGCACGCATCGTGGAAGGGTGAAAGTAGTTATTAAACGTGTCGGCCCAGAGAAAGACATCTTTGCCGTCCGCAGTCTGCTGCTTGCGCGGTTCGCGCGTGAACGCTTTAGCAAAGCGCGGCATGGTGCGCTTGCCATGGATGTGCAGCGTGGACTTGATGAGATTGCGAACCAGCGGCGCGTTGTTGATGGCGTTGACCAGCCCCGGCGCAAGCGACGCGATCCGCGCCCAGCGGTCGATGCGTCCGAAGGCGTAGTGGAAGAGCGGGCGCGATGCGTGCTCGTAGTGGTGCGCGAGAAATTCGGCCTTGTAGGTGGCCATGTCCACGCTGGTGGGGCACTCGCTCTTGCACGCCTTGCAGGAGAGGCAGAGGTCGAGCGACTCCCTGACCTGCTCATTCTTCCACTTGTCGTCGAGCACCTCGCCCTGCATCAGCTCCCACAGCAGATGGGCGCGGCCGCGTGTGGAATACAACTCTTCGCCCGTCGCCATGAAGCTGGGACACATGGCCCCGGCATCGCGCTTGCGGCACGCGCCGACGCCGACGCAGCGCAGAGTTGCCGCGGCAAACGAGCCGTTATTCTCGGCGAAGGCAAAGTGCGTCTTCGGCTGCCACGGCTTGTAGTCGGCGCCCAGGCGAAGGTCTTCGTGCGGCTGGCGCGGATCGACGAGATTGCCGGGATTGAGGCCGTTCTCCGGGTCCCACAGCCGCTTGAAGTCGGCGAAGGCTTGCATCAGTTCGGGCCCGTACATCTTCGGCAGCAACGCGGCGCGCGACTGGCCGTCGCCGTGCTCGCCCGAGAGCGAGCCGCCGTGCGCCACCACAATATCCGCAGCTCGGTCGATGAACTGCCGGTACGCCAGAATGCCGGCCTCGGTCTCGAAGTCGAAGTTGAAGCGCATGTGAACGCAGCCCTGGCCGAAGTGGCCGTACATGGGGCTGGTGTAGTGAAACTCATCCATCAACGCGTAGAGCGCGCGCAGGTACGAGCCCTCCTTCGCCGGATCGACGGCGGCGTCTTCCCAGCCCTCCCAGTGCATCGGCTTGCCGGGAACGAAAGCGGTCGCGCCCAGGCCGGACTCGCGAATGTGCCAGACGCGATGCGCCTCATCCGCGGTGTAGATACGGAAGGACGGCCTGGCGGCAAGATCTCCCAGCGCGGCCCCAAGCGCTTCGGCCTGCCCGTCGGCTTCGGCCTGCGTCGCTCCGCCGAACTCGATCAGTAGAAAACCGCGTCCACCCGGCAGCAGCGCGAGGTCGTCGAGCAGCATGCTCTTCGCCCGCAGGGAGTCGAGCAGAATGCCGTCGACGCCCTCCAGCCCGATCGGCCTGTGTTCGAGAAGCTGTGGAACATGGTCCGCCGCGATGAAGATATCCTCGAAGCCGATCCCCATCAACGTGCGAAACTGCGGGCTCTCCACCAGCCGCAGCGTGGCTCCCAGAATCACCGCGCAGGAGCCTTCGCTGCCCACGAGCGCGCGGGCCACGTTGAAGCCGTTCTCCGGCAGCAGCTCGTCGAGATTGAAGCCGGAGACGCGGCGCGGAATGCGCGGAAACTGCGCGCGAACCAGATTGGCATAGGTATCGCGGAGACGTTTCAACTCCGCATAAATACCGCCGACGCGGCCTCCCGCGGCGATCAACCGTTCAAGCTCTTCTTCGGTTGTCGCACCGACGGTCAAGCACGTGCCGTCGTACAGCAGAAGATCGAGCGACTCGATGTTGTCGACCGTCTTTCCGCCCATCAGCGCATGGACGCCGCAGGAGTTGTTGCCGATCATGCCGCCGAGCGTGCAGCGGCTGTGCGTTGCCGGATCGGGAGCGAAGGTCAGTGCAAACTTCTCCGCCGCCTCGCGCACGCGATCGAGCACGATGCCGGGCTGCACATGGACGGTGCGCGCAACAGGATCGACTGCGCCCATCCCGTTCATGTACTTCGAAAAGTCAAGAATGACGGCGGTGTTCGTGCATTGGCCGGAGACCGAGGTGCCGCCTCCGCGCGAGAGTACCGGCGCGCCCAGGCTGCGGCAGATGGCGACCGTGGCGATCACATCGTCCTCGTCCCTGGGAACGACAAGCCCGATGGGGACATGGCGATAGTTCGACGAGTCGGTGGAGTAGGCGGCCCTGGAAGCAGCGTCGAAACGAACCTCGCCACGAATCTTTTCACGCAGCCGCTTCTCCAGTTCGGCGGCGGCGGGGAATTGCTCATGAGAGCGGGCGTGAGAGCTGGGCAGAAGAGTAAAGGAAGACGTGGACATGAAGGCGACTGCTCTCCAAAAGACAGTAGCTCCATTTTAAAGCCCGAAAAGCGCGGCTACGATTTTTCCGGCGTTGACGGCTCTGCATTCCCGGTCATCTTGAAGATAGCCTGCGCATTCGAGCTGTCGAAGCTGAGGTCCAGAGCGCGTCTGCCGTCCTTCTCCGGCAGCGGAAGCCGGGTGATGAACTCGTAGAAGGAGCCGGGAACCTCGCGTTCTACAAGGCTTCCGTCGGCGGCGCGAAATTTCCTGATGACGCGGGCGGCGTGAAAGGCCGTCTGGCGAACGCGGCCCGACTGCGAGGTTTCGACCGTGTCCTTCATCGGCTGGCCCAGCATTTTTTGTTCAGCGGCAAGCCGGTCCACATCGGCAACGCGGTCGGTGGCGTGATTAAAAGCATTTCCCTCGGTAGAGATCCAGGCCATCTCCGGCGATTCGGCGAGCAGAATCTCGTAGTCCGCAAGCGCCGCCTCCCGGTGCTGCCGACCGAAGCAGGAGACGAGCACAGGCAACAGCGTTGCTGCCTCCTCCACGCTGAGCAAGCGCGTCTCTTCGAGCTTCTTGAGTAAGTCGTCGGCCTGCGGCGTCACCGGATCAACTGAGGTGGAAGTAACGCGCTGCACCGCCGCGAGAAACTCTGCGGAGAAGCGCTCCGGGTGCAGCTCGCTGATAAAGAACTGGGCGATCTCCTCGGGAAAATCGGATTGAGCATGGGAACGCCCGGTCATGCGCAGGCGTTCTAGCGGATACAGGCCATTGAGCGCGTAGCCGAGCGGACGCAGGATGCGCGTGATGGCCAGCTCTCCTACCGGCAGCGCTCCCATACCCGCCAGCGAAACTGTGCGGACCGCACCGTGATCGTGCATCACCGTTCTGCCCTCGTCGAGGCAGCGCTCGACGTAGAGCTTCGCCGCCGGGACGCGCGCGAGCAGGTCCTCGAAGAGCAGCATGTTCAGCGCCTGCGCGATGACGGCTCGCGATGCTCCAGGCCCCGCGTCTTCGGCAATTGCAGGATGGATGACCAGCACATTGAAGAGGCGATCGGCGCGGTCGGCGCCGGTGATCGCTTCGAGGGTCTGCCGCAGAACGCCATCTCTGGATTTCATGGTTCAACCTCCTGTCGCAAGGCTTAAATTACTCCAATGCCGGCACGTTGAGAACGAAGCTTCAGCAACCTATCTGTCACTCACTCCCGGCCGAACGCACCCTTGTAGACGTCGAACTCTGCTCCGGACTCCATTAAGTAGACCGACACGATATCGAAGCGAACCGGAATCTCCCGCCTCGGCCTCTCCGGAAATGCCCGCAGATAGGCACGCGCCATCCGGCGCAGCATCTCCTTCTTGTCGTCATCGACGGCGGCCTCGGCGGGCGACATCGCATCCCGGCCGGTCCGCGTCTTCACCTCGACGAAGCAAAGCCACTCGCCGTCCCATCCGATCAGGTCGACATCGCCGCGCAGCTTTGCGTTCTTCCATCGCCGCGCCACGATGGTATATCCCAGCCCGCGCAGATGAAACAGAGCCTCGCGCTCTCCACGCAATCCGGTCGCAAGATGCTCCGCCGAGCGCGAACCGCGGCCCAGCCTTCTGCCCAGCGCGTCCATTCGTCCGAGCATCCACACCTGCATATCGATCGCGGCGGAACGGCCAACCAAAGCTCGCATCATCCCTCTTCCGTCTTTCCCTCAACCATCAGTGCAGCGCTCCCAGTGTAAGGGCAGCCAAACCATCCTCTACGCGTTATCCTTCAACACAGCAGAAGAACGAGGCCGGACATGAACATCATCCTCTTTGGCGCGACCGGCATGGTGGGGCAGGGCGTGCTGCGCGAGTGCCTGCTCGACCCCGACGTCCGGCAGGTTCTCTCCATCGTGCGCAGCGCCACCGGCCGGCAACACGCGAAGCTCCGCGAACTCGTCCACACCGACTTCTTCGACTACACCGGCATCGAGCGCGAACTGACCGGCTACGACGCCTGCTTCTTCTCGCTCGGCATCACCTCCGCCGGCATGGCGGAACAGCAATACCATCACGTCACCTACGACCTCACGCTCGAGGCCGCCGAGACCCTCGCCCGGCTCAACCCCGGCATGACCTTCATCTACGTCTCCGGAGCAGGCACCGACAGCACCGAATCCGGCCGCAGCATGTGGGCGCGCGTCAAGGGCAAGACTGAAAACGCGCTCCTCAATCTCTCCTTCAAACGCGCTTATATGTTTCGCCCCGGCATCATCCAGCCGCTCGATGGCATTACCTCGAAGACGCGCTCCTACCGGATCTTCTACGCGCTCGGCAAGCCTCTGCTGCCCATTTTGCGAGCGATCTCGCCGCGCATGGTCACCACCACCCGGCAGATTGGCCACGCCATGCTTCATGTGGCAAAGCACGGATATCCCGCTTCAATCCTCGAATCCAGCGATATCAACAGCCTCTGAAAATCTCTCCCATTGCCTCCGGCCTCCGACCCTGCGATACTTAACCGTGCCCATCCTGCACAAATTTCAAAAACACATAAAGAGGTCGCGGACATGTCTGCAAAGTACATCTTCGTAACTGGCGGAGTTGTGTCATCCCTCGGCAAGGGTCTCGCCGCAGCCTCGATCGGCTGCCTGCTGGAGGCACGGGGCATCCGGGTCAACCTGATGAAGTTCGACCCCTACCTCAACGTCGATCCCGGCACCATGTCGCCCTTCCAGCACGGCGAAGTCTTCGTCACCGACGACGGCGCGGAGACCGACCTCGACCTCGGCCACTACGAGCGCTTCACCCACGCCAGGCTGACCCGCGACAACAACCTCACCACTGGCCGCATCTACGAGCAGATCATCACCAAGGAGCGGCGTGGCGACTACCTCGGCAAGACCGTCCAGGTCATCCCGCACGTCACCAACGAGATCAAGAACGCCATGCGCAAGGTCGCCGCCGACACCGACGTCGCCATCGTCGAGATCGGTGGAACCGTCGGCGACATCGAATCGCTGCCCTTCCTCGAAGCCATCCGCCAGATGCGCCAGGACCTGGGCCGTGACAACACCGTCTTCGTCCACGTCACGCTGATTCCGTGGATCGCCGCCGCGCAGGAGCTCAAGACCAAGCCCACCCAGCACTCGGTCAAGGAGATGCTCTCGATCGGCATCCAGCCCGACATCCTGCTCTGCCGCTCCGACCGCGCCGTGCCGCGCGAGATGCGCTCGAAGATCGCCCTCTTCTGCAACGTCGAAGAGGCCGCCGTCATCGCCGCCCGCGATGTCCCCAGCATCTACGAAGTCCCGCTCACCTTCGCCGCCGAAGGCGTGGACGCGCTCGCCCTCAAGTACCTCCGCATCGACGCCCCGGCGCCTGACCTCTCCAAATGGCAGGACATCGTCCGCCGCGCCTACAACCCCATCGACGAGGTTTCCATCGGCATCATCGGCAAATATGTAGAGTACGAGGACAGTTACAAATCGCTCAAAGAGGCGCTCGTCCACGGCGCGCTCGCCCACAACCTCAAGCTCCGCGTCACCTGGATCGAAGCCGAGGGCCTCGAAGTCGACGACTACGCCGCGCAGCTCGAAGGCTTCGACGGCATCCTCGTCCCCGGCGGCTTCGGCAAGCGCGGCGTCGACGGCATGTTGAACGCCATCCGCTACGCCCGCGAGACCGGCATCCCCTACTTCGGCATCTGCCTAGGCATGCAGACCGCCTGCATCGAGTACGCCCGCAACGTCTGCGGCCTCAAGGAGGCCAACTCCGGCGAGTTCGACCCCGCCACCCCGCACCGCATCATCTACAAGCTCCGCGAGCTGACCGGCGTCGAAGAGATGGGCGGCACCATGCGCCTCGGAGCCTGGGACTGCGTCCTTGAGCCCGGCTCGCTCGCCGCCCGGGCCTACGAAGCCACCGAGATCTCAGAACGTCACCGTCACCGTTACGAATTCAATCGCGAGTACGAAGCTCTGCTCACCGGCGCCGGCCTGCGCATCACCGGAACCACGCCCGACGCCACCTACGTCGAGATCGTCGAGATCCCCGGCCATCCCTTCTTCCTCGGCTGCCAGTTCCACCCCGAGTTCAAATCGAAGCCGCTCGAGCCGCACCCGCTCTTTCGTGACTTCATCGACGCCAGCTACAAGAACCGAATCCGGCAATCGACTCCCGTGCTGACCGCGGCCGAAGAAAGCTATCAGCCCCAGCGCTCGTGATGAATTGCGGGGCCTGAAGGCTCCGCAATTCGGACCCGATTCGACGGGGAGCGCAATATTTTTCATTTATTGAAGATGCAAAAAAATGCACCTTCAATGCGCGAAATCACCTTGCGCGGGCCGTCTTCCGAGCACCGATAGTCCTCTTCGGCGCAAAATCTGTCATTTTCCTCTGAATATCCCCACGGGTGCTATTGTTTGCACTCCGAGTGGAATTCCATTACCCGTTGACACGCCGTTACTTGCCGGACGAGCCTAAGACTTGCAGCATTCGTTTTTAAGACAGTTTTTACAGGTCGGAAAGGCTCCATCCATGCGCAAATTTCTCCTTGGTCTTACCCTCATCCTGGTCGCTCCTCTGGCGGCTTACGCGTCTCCTGTCAGCTACGATCTCGTACTGACCAACGTGATCGGAAATATCTCCGGCGGCACCGGATCGTTCACCATCGACAACGCTCCCGACACCGCCCTCAATTCGGTCTCCACCTACCTGCAGAGCGACAACTCGCTCAGCGCCATGTCCTTCCTGATCGACGGCACCAGCTTCTCGCTCGCCGATACCTTCGGAGGCACACTCGCCCAGTTCATCTCCGGCGACCTCAGTGACATCACCTACTTCGGCATCAACTCGACCTTCACCATCTCACTGGCCGCCAACGGACTCCAGTACCAGTTCTATAACGCAGCTAACGGCGACAACTCCATCGGAACCGTCTCCGCCTCGCTCGCAGGCGGCGACACGGCAGTACCCGAGCCCAACAGCGTCCTGCTCTTCGGCACCGGCCTGCTGGCCTTCGCCGCAATCGGCTCGCGCAAGCTGCTCGCCTGAAATCATTAAAGGAACATCCGGTCAGGCAAGCCTGCGTCACTCCGCAACGAGGGGCGCAGGCTTTTTCATGCGAGCAAGAGACCGTCCCATTGTCCCTGTCGCGGACGCCGTTTTGAGCCACCCCAACCCACACGTCATCTCGACCGGAGCGGCGGGGGCCCCGGCGAGTCCGCACTTGACTCGCTGGGGTGCAAGCGAAGCGCAGTGGAGAGACCTCTGTATTTCGCTCTTGTTGCGGAGCAGGTCACTCTGGCAACCGCGAAACAGCGTCGCTACTTCCCCGCCGGGCACACGCACCCGGCGAATCCCTTCGCCGTATCCTGCGACATCCCGCACACGTACTGCGGCCACAGCGGCTTGATCAGCGACGAGCGATCTCCCACTACAAAGTTCCTGATATAGGCCTGGCTCGCCGCCGTCGTTGCATCGGGATCGCGGCGAAACTCCCCTACCAGCTTGCCCAGCGCCACGGCCGAGACCGCCGCCGCATGGTAGGTCGCGCCGTAGTCGTACTCCTTCGACCACACCGTATCGACACCCGTCTTGTTCGAGGCAGCGAAGACGGCATAGTCCGCCAGCGTCGCCGACGCGGTGTTGACGCGCGCCACGGTAAAGGAAGGATTGTTGCCGTTCACCGGAGAGATGGATGCGACCATCTTCACCGCCACCGTGCCGCTCTTCGCCCCCTGCACGCCCCGGCCCGGACCCAGCAGCCGCAGCTCATCCATGTGCGTGTGGGCAAAGATCGCCAGCCGCACCACGTCGGCATACTCGGCCAGCACATCACCCAGGGCATCGGACGAGAGCGACATCGCGGGCGCGTCGCCGCCGCACACGTTGCTCATCTTCGCGAAGGTCGAATAGATATCCACCCCCGGCGGTATGTGCGCCATCACCCACACTCTCTGCTTATGCCGCCGCGCCTCGTCCAGTTGCGTGCGCAGCCACTTGATCTGCGCGATGGCGACTGACCGGTCCGGCTTGCCCCCGCAGGTCGCGTACTGCGTCAGCATGAAAAGATCGTCCAGCACGATCATCCGTGTCCGGCGCATCGGCGCGGCCATCCTCACGTTATACGATCCGCTGGCAGCGAAGTCCGCCAGCGCCTTCGCCCGTTCTTTCGAAGACATCGTCCCCGGCAGGCCCGCGGCGACATCCTTGCCCACCGCCGCCAGAAAATCGCTGCCGCCATCCAGCCGGTTGTCGCCGCAGCCCGAATCGTTGTTCCCCAGCGCGACGTATACCGGCACGCCGGGAAACGTCCGGCGCAGCTCCGCCGTCACGTAGGCAATCGTCTTTTCGACAAAGGCGGTGTAGTCGCTCTGCGTCTTGCCCGAAGCCAGCGCCGCGAACCGGCAGGGAAAGTTATGCACCACCAGATCCCCGCTCACGGTGATAAACCGCGCGTCCGGCGCCTCCTTCCGGGCCGCCGTCAGGCTCGACTGCAACAGTGCGTACGAGCTGTCGACGCCGCGCGCGCCGCACCGCTGCTGCAACGCGGCAAACGCCGTCGCCTGGTCCGGCGACGGCGGCTCCGCGAGAATCGCGTTCCACTCACTCGCCGGAGCATCGACCAGCCGCGCCGCCTTGGCGGGATCGTGAAACGGGTCGAAGTGAATATCGCTCACCAGCAGCGCCGGAACCGTACGCCGCGCCGCCGTATGGGCCGTCTGACTGGCCTGTTCTGTCTGACTCGCGGCGGGCCTCGTCGTCACGCCGCAAAGCAACAGCGCCACCGAGAGACAGGCAACTCGCAAGACAATCAAACTCTTCATCCCCGCTCCTCCACGTCTCCTGTGAAGAATAAGACATCCTCTCTCTATCGGCAGCGCAAAGAACACGTCATCTCGACCGAAGGCCGCACAGCATCACGCCCACAAATGCACGTCATCTCGACCGGAGCGAAGCGCAGTGGAGAGACCCCTGTATTTCACCATCCATCGCCACGGCAAGCCCCCTATCCATCGCGAAGAGCGTCCCGCTACTGCACCATCGCATCGAACGTGCCCGTCTCCACCACGCCGCCATGCTTCATCTGAATAAAGATGCGGTACCGCCCCGCCGAAGGAAAGCCATAGGGAAACTCCACCACGTTCGACATCGGCGCGGAGTGCATCGGCATCTCCATCGCCGTGTGGTCCGGCATACCCGTCATCGCCCCGCCGGCCGCCCCGCTCTTGTCCGCCATCATCATCGCCGCCATCGCCGCCGAGCCCTCCGGATGCGTATGCGCGAAGACCGTCCCATCCGTCTTGACGAAGGCCGCGTGGCCCGCCATGCCCAGGTACGGCTGCATCTCCGTCGCCGGCTTGCCGTGGCCATCCATCAACCGAAAGCGAAAGGCATAGGCGGTATGCGCAGTGATCGTCGTGGGCCGGTCCCACACCATCACGTAGCCGTCCGGCAGCGTGTACGAACTGCCCAGCATCCCCTCACTCAGCGGAGCAGGTCTCCCCTCCGCACCCTCGCTGTCCAGCGGAACACCCGCCATCCCCGCCGGTATCTTCACGCTGGCGACCAGCGTCTCGGGAAAGCCGTTGCGATGAACCACGTCGCCATAGAGGTGATACTCGCCCTCAGGCATCGAGGGCAGCGCCACGCGAAACTCGCCCTTGCCCGCCAACACCGGGTGCAGATGGAAGACAGCGTCCATCTCCGGCCAGCGAATGACGTAGAGATGCATCAGATGCCCGTGGTCGGGCAGAAAGTCGTCGTTCGAGCGCGAGTGGCCGCCCCTCTCATCGGGATTCGCCTTCGAGGAGATCACGTTCAACTGAAGCTGATTGCCCTCGAGCACCGGCTCCATCGTCAGCGGACGAAAGACCCCAGCCGCATAGTCTGCCGCATCCACCTGCCACCACTTCGCGCCGCCCCATACCAGCACCCCCATCAGCACCAGGCTCGCCGCCGAGGCAACCAGCGCGCGCCGCCTCAGGGCAGCCGAGGCCGTCGCTCCCGGAGCCAGGCGGGCGTCCCTCACCGCCGCCGCCACCATGCCCGCCATGCCGATCAGCAGAAACAGCCCCAGCATTCCCAGCGTGATGCCGAGGCTGCGATGCATCGTCATCGTCGACAACGCAGCCGCCGGAACCGGCACTGCCGCCGTGTATTGTCCGCTCGCGCCCGACACCGCGAAGCGCACCTCCCACGAGCCCGACGCCATCAGCCACAGATTGCCGGTAAAGAACGCCGGATCGCTCGCCGACCGCTTCATCACATCGGGCGTCGGCGGATGGTTGGCGGCATCTCCCGTCATCGGCACCGGCGTTACCGTCATTCCATCGACGGCGGCTCCGCTCGACCGCACCTCGATGCCCGCCACGCCCGGAATCACGGTCGGCGTGCGCACCGTGACAAAGAGCTTGTACGGCCCCGCGCTCACCTGCTCGAAGACGTCCTTGCTGCCCACATGCGCCTGCGCTACCTGCGGAGCCGCCAGCACGCCGAGCAGAAAAATCAACAGTGCCCAGCGCACAGGAACCAACCTAACCCGGGACAAACCGATCCTCATCGCTGCACGCCCCTCATCCAGCGGCCGAAGCGCAGCCCCACCCATGTGCCGACCGAACCGTAAACGGCTGCGCGCAACAAGCCCTCCCAGAGTGCGGCCCCATGATCGGGATGGAAGAAGATTCGCATCCGGTCGATCCCGTTGGGCCGCGAGTTGTAGTCGAAATAAATCGTGCCGAAGAACCGGTTCTCCGATGCCTTCGAGAGCAGAAACGAAGCGAACGGCCACTCCACCACGGTCAGCACCGCGATAAAGACCGCACCCGACACCGCCGCCACCTGCCACGGCTTCCACGCCCGCGTCCGCTGCCACAGCAGATCGAGCGCCAGCGCCGGCACGATGATCAGGATGGGGAACTTCGCCGGAACCATGTGCGTCACCGGAAAGAAGACCGGCCCCAGCTTCGGCTCGGCGGGAAACAGCGGCAGAATCAGGATCTCGCCGATAACGAAGAGCATATAAACCGTCGCCGCCCAGGTCGCCGCCCAGCGATGCCGCGAAGCCGCCAACAGCACCGCGAAGACCAGCGGCAGCGCGATGCCCATGGCGACATAGGCGCTCACCTGGTGCAGCTTCACATCCCACGTGTACTCCATCAGAAAGAACATCTGCCCGCCGACGATCAGGCCGCCAAGGTACAGAAACAGCCGCTGCAGCGCCCGGAAGCTGCGCTCGCCGCTCCCGCCCGCGTCCGCCGCACGGTTCATCGCCGCCAGAATCAGGAACAGCATGCCCACGCCCACCGCGCGGATGCCCAGGATCAGCAGCGTATGCGGCGGGCTCACGATCTTCACATCGAGGCCATAGGCCGCGTGCCACCAGTTATCGAACGGAGCCGAGGTCAGCATCGCGATGCCGCCCCACGCCGCGATAAACGCCCCCAGTGGCGCGCGAAATCCGAGCACGTTCACCGAGGCAGCCTTCTTTTCGGCGGATCGCCCAAAGGTCGTCGCAAAGATCAGGTAGCCGCAGATCACCGCCGCCAGCACGCCGCACGCATAGATGGCCATGTGCGCCGGGGTCCAGAAGGTATCGCGCCCGATGGAGCGATGCCACGACACATCCCACGCGCCGCCCACCGAGGCCGACGTCACCGCCAGCACGCCGCCCCAGACGTACCACGGAACAGTACCCGAAGCCGCCTGCCCCGTCCCTTGCCCCATCGATGCGGATACCGCCGGACTCGCCATCGTCCCCTCTCCTGAATAATCTATGGCCTAACCTGAGAGACATCCTCTCGAAGCTCTGCTTACCTCTCCATTACGCGCTTCTATCGCAATATGTTCAGCCAGATCAAAGGCGCCATCTTGAAACTCCAGCCGTCTCAAAACTCAAAGGACGTCATCTCGACCCAAGCAACGGACAGCCCTATCGTCCGTTGCGCAGCGGAGAGACCCCTGTATTTCTCCTTCGTTCCCGCCCTGCCGCTCTTCCAGCCAAATCCATATCCGGCATGGCATCTTCTCAACCGCCTTGTAAAACCATCGTCCCCGCTATGCTATACCGCCAATATCCCATCCATATCCAGCCTTTTGCCCCGCTTCGTGGCATCATGGATGCAGCCGAGCTTGCACACCGCATCCGATCTACCGCATCTCATTTACTTATGACGACTCAATACAATTCAGGCCGCGGCTCTTCCGGAACTTTCGTTGCCTTCCTCCTCGCCCTGATTCTGGGAGCCGTGGGCATGGTGTTCTTCCTTCGCCACGCCAACACCGGCATCCTCGCGCGCGTCGCCAACGTCATCACCGGCCGCACCACGACTACCTTCGATACCTCCGTTCCCACCGTCGTCCAGAAGATCCAGCGCCTCAGCCGCATCGAAACCGTCGTTTACTCGCTCGACACCGTCATCGAAGGCTCGAAGTCGAGCGCCGTCCTGCCCGACCTGCTCGCCGGCGACCGCATCCTGCTGATCGTCCACGGCCAGTCCATCGCCGGCATCGACCTCTCCAAGCTCCGCTCCGAGGACGTCCGCATCAACGGCAAGTCCATCCGCGTCACCTTGCCCGCCTCCGAACTCTTCGTCACCTCGATCGACAACCAGCGCACCCGCGTCTACGCCCGTTCCACCGGCCTGCTCACCTCGCCGGACCAGAATCTCGAATCCGAGACCCGCGCCCGCGCTCAGGCCCAGTTGCAGAAGGAAGCCCTCAGCGATGGCATCCTCGACGCCGCCCGCAAGAACGCCCGCGACACCGTCGCCACCCTGCTCCACGGTCTCGGCTTCGAACACGTCGAGGTGATGTGATCCGGAGGTAACCTGAATGGAACCGGAATGTAACCATCTGCATTCATCGCTGTCGATTCCATCGAAAGACCCTCTCCCATCAGCGCCGAACCTGCGCTATCATCACACTGTATGAGGTTCTGTTCGCGCTCCCGCGGCTCCGGCAAAAATACCGGGGAGATTTCTGTCTCCACGGCCGAAGTTCCCAGCGCTGCAATCTCCAGTACACACGAAGCCTGCGCGGAAGAATCTGAATCGGTCCTCTTCAAGACCATCGGCTGGATCTCCGCCGGCCTCGGAGCCGTTGCCCTGGGTCTCTTCGTAGGCCGCGAACTGCGCATCCGCTACAAGTTCAACCGCCGCACCCCCTACGACTTCTACGCCCACTCCGGCGACGAAGACGACGTGGACTTCGGCCTCGGCATCTAGCCAAAGCAACCTGCCCCTTAAATGTTTCGTCCCGGCATTTGGTTCTGGACTGACCCTATGCGCCTATTGATAACGCTCCTTGCCGCACTGACACTTTCCGCTCTCACCGAAGCGCAACAGGCTTCGCCGCCATCGGCGACCGGTGTGAACACTGCGATACACCGCTATCTCGGCTTCGACCGCAACGGATATCCCGGCGACGACGCGCTGCCCGCGCTGCGCCGCCACTTCGCCTTCGCCGGATACTGGCTCAACAACCCGCCGGGAGCCTCCGGGAACGGTTGGCAGGGCAAACGCGAACTCCTGCGGCGGCAGGGCTTCGGCTTCCTCGTCCTGTTCAATGGCAGGCTCGACGCCGAGATCGTCAAGGCGCAGAAGTCCGGCACCGCGCCCGGTCTACTCGGGAAAAACGACGCTGCCGCCGCCATTGCCGCCGCCCGCCGCGAGAGCTTCCCACCCGGCACCATCCTCTTTCTCGATCAGGAGGAGGGAGGGCGTCTGCTCCCCGGGCAGGCTGCCTACCTCTTCGCCTGGACCGAGGCCGTCACGGACTCCGGCTATCGTTCCGGCGTCTACGCCAGCGGCCAGACGGTCGACGAGGGCCACGGTCACACCATTACTACCGCCGAGGACATTCGCAGCCACGTCGCGTCTCAGCATCTGCACCCCATCGCCCTTTGGGTGGCGCAGGATGCCTGTCCGCCTTCAAACGGCTGCGTTTTGCAGGCTCCGGCGCTCGCGGCCAGCGGAACGCCGGACGCGCTGGCGTGGCAATTTGCCCAGTCGCCACGCCGCAAGGCCATCACCGCCGCCTGCGCTCGTAGCTATGCCGCCGACGGCAACTGCTATGCTCCTGATCTGCCGGGCCTGTTTCTCGATCTCGACGTCGCCGCTTCGCCCGACCCTTCCAACGGGCGCGGTAACCAGTGAAGCCAGGTTTCTCCGGTTACATTTGAGCTTATGTAACCAGAGAAGTGCATTGTCTCCAGTTACAGTGCTGTGGGCCGCGGTTTGCCCACCCTTCCAGCGAAGCCTACAATGAAACATGATGAATTCTGCCTCCTCCCCCGATCACAAGCGTTACTTCATCGAAAAGCTCGGTATCTCCGAACGTCTGATGGAACGCTGCCTGGGCGAGGCGCTGTCGGCGGGCGGGGAGTACGCAGACCTTTATTTTGAATCGGTTACCTCGACTTCTCTGGGTATCGACGAGTCACTGGTCAAGTCGGCCAGCCAAGGCATCAGCGTGGGCTGCGGCATCCGCGTTCTGAGCGGCGAGCGGACGGGTTTTACCTACACCGACGACCTTTCGAGCGACCGCCTGCTGAAGGCCGCCCGCACCGCCGCGCTGATCGCCAGCGGTCCTGCAAAGGAACTGGCGCATGGGTTTACGCATACGCCGACTCCGGCGCTTTACCCTGTCGCCGGAGCGACTTCCGACGCCGAGATCTCCGAGAAGCTGAAGCTGATTCAACGTGCCGACAAGGCCGCCCGCGCCTACGACTCGCGCATCGTGCAGGTTCGCGCCGGATTCAACGACGAGTTGCGCCGCATTCTTGTGGCCGCGTCCGACGGCACCTTCGCCAGCGACACCCAGCCGCTGGCCCGGCTGAACATCTTCGTCATCGCCAAGGACGGCGCCAATACCGCTCGCGGCACCAGCGGCGGCGGGGGCCGGGTGGCGCTCGACTTTTTTGAAGGCAAAAAGAGCCCGGAGACCTTTGCCCGCGAGGCGGCGCGAACGGCCATGCTGCAACTGGGAGCGGTCGACGCCCCGGCCGGCGAGATGGAGGTCGTCCTCGGACCGGGTTGGCCCGGCGTGCTGATTCACGAGGCCGTCGGTCATGGGCTCGAAGCCGACTTCAACCGCAAGAAGACCTCGGCCTTCGCCGGTCTGATCGGGCAGCAGGTTGCGTCGAGCAAGGTCACGGTGGTCGACAACGGCACCATGCCCAATCGCCGCGGGTCGTTGAACGTGGACGACGAAGGCACACCGACGCAGGAGAACGTGCTGATCGAAAACGGTATCCTGAAGGGCTACCTGACCGACAAGCTGAGCGCCCGGCTGATGGGCACGGCGAGCACGGGCAGCGGCCGCCGCGAAAGCTACCAGGCCATCACCATGCCGCGCATGACCAACACCTATATGCTGAGCGGCGAGGACCTGCCCGAGGACATCATCAAGAGCGTCAAGCGCGGCCTGTATGCGGTGAACTTCGGCGGCGGCCAGGTGGATATCACCAACGGCAAGTTCGTCTTCTCGGCCAGCGAGGCCTACCTGATCGAGGACGGCAAGGTAACGCAGCCGGTCAAGGGCGCGACGCTGATCGGCAACGGACCGGAGGCGTTGAAGTACGTGTCTATGGTCGGGAACGATCTTGCTCTCGATGAGGGCATCGGCACCTGCGGCAAGAACGGACAGAGCGTTCCGGTCGGCGTAGGCATGCCCACGGTGAAGCTCGACCGCATGACGGTCGGCGGCACGGGACAGTAATCGGGCCACGGTACACGGCGTCATTGCAGGTACGCACGTTATTTTTAGGCGTTGATGCGGGTCGCGGGTACGGGGCAGTGATTTTTCTGATTTTTTTTATATCCCATGGAATCGAGCCCATGCGCACCGTATCAGGAGGTACAGAATGGCAGTGGAACGCGAAAAATTTTATGAGTGCGAGGTGAAGCGGCGGCGGCTGAAGGCCGCCGGCGGGTATGAGCCGTTTTGGAAGGTGAAGACGATTGCCGATGCGCTGATCGACAACGACACCGAGTTCCGCTGCAAGTTCTGCGGCGGGCCGCTGAAGGTCTTTCATCGCAGCGGGGAGAATGCGCCGCCGCCGCACGTCGAGCACAAGCTGAGGAGCGACGCGGAGTACTGCTCGGCGGGGCTCTACTTTCTGAAGGCAACCGATGGGCGCGAAGCGCGCATGTCGCAGGCTCCGGTTCATTAAGGGAGATCGCCCCGGCCTTTGTATAGACCGGGTGCCCCATGTCCCGATTTTGGGACATGGGTTTCTCCGCGATGTACAAGTGCAGGAGCAGAGACGAAATACAGGGGTCTCTCCACTGCGGCGGCAACAACGCCGCCTTCGGTCGAGATGACGTTTGATTGGGGTGGTTGGGAAGAGGTTGAAGGGTGGGTAGAAGTTTACTTTCCCACCCATCGCATGAAGCGCGATGGATGGGCACCCGGCCGTTTGCGGTGTGGAGAGAACCCGCGAGGTGTTTGTTAGAGTCGTGGTTGAAAAGACTTTGCTTATTTATTTTTAGAGGATCCGAACGTGCAAGCTGAACAGACCGCCGCCGACCTGAAGACCCTCGCCTCCGACGTTGTTGCCAAGGCACTGAAGGCAGGCGCGACCGATGCCGAAGCCGTCGTCTACGAGGGCGACGAGTTCTCCGCGCTGGTGCGACTGGGCCAGGTGGAGACGCTGAAGGAGTCGGGCTCGCGGGCTATCGGGCTGCGTGTCTTTGTCGCCTCGGGAAAGGCGCAGCGGACGGCGAGCACCTCGTCTTCCGACTTCTCGGTAGAGTCAATTAAGAGACTGGTCGACGGCGCGATCACGCTGGCGAAGATCACCAGCGAAGATCCCTTCGCCGGGCTGCCGGAGAGGGAGGATTTCGGGAAGATCGACGCCGATCAGCACCTCTACTTCGACGACGTCAACCAGATGCCTCCGGCAGAGCGGATCGAGACGGCGCGGCGGGTCGAGGCGGCGGCGATGGGCTTCGACACGCGCATCCAGAACTCGGGCGGCGGCGACTTCGACACGGCGACCTCGCACAAGATTCTCGTGAATTCGCGCGGCTTCGCGGGAGAGTATCGCCGCTCCTACTGCGGCTTCTCGGCCATGCCGATCGCGGTCGACGAGAAGGGCGGGATGCAGCGCAACTATTGGTATTCGGTGGCGCGGACGGCGGCGAAGCTCGAATCTCCGGAAGAGATCGGCCACGAGGCGGCGCGGCGCACGCTGGCGCGGCTGGGAGCGCGGCAGGCGAAGACGCAGAAGGCTCCGGTGGTGTTTTCGCCGGAGATTGCGCGGTCGATCGTCGGCAACATCTTCGAGGCGGCTAACGGCGACTCAATCTACCGCAACGCCAGCTTCTTCTGCGATCAGCTTGGGGAGCAGGTGGCAGGCGAGAACATCACCGTCGTCGACGACGGAACGCTGATGCTGGATGGCATCGGTGGCTTCGGCACCTCTCCGTTTGACGGCGAGGGGCTGCCGACGCGGCGGACGGTGCTGGTGGAGAAGGGCGTGCTGAAGAACTACGCTCTGAACACCTATACGGCGCGCAAGCTGGGGATGAAGTCGACAGGCAACGCCTCGCGCGGGCTGGCGGGCAATCCCGGCATCGGCGCGGGGAACTTTTACCTGGAGCCGGGGACGCTGACGCCGGCAGAGCTGATCGGGGATGTGAAGAACGGCCTGTACGTGACCGAGACGATGGGCTTCGGCGTGAACCTTGTCACGGGCGATTATTCGCAGGGCGCGAGCGGCATGTGGATCGAGAACGGCGAACTGGCGTATCCGGTCGAAGAGATCACGATTGCTGGCAATCTGAAGGACATGTACAAGAACATCGTCGCCATCGGCAACGATCTGGTCTTTCGCGGGGCGAGCGCGGCTCCGACGATCCGGGTCGAGGGGATGATGATCGCGGGTAGTTAATGCACCCGCAAATGCCGGGACTTAGCAGCTAAGACCATGAACCCGACCACCCCTGTATTTCGCCTTGCACCCTCTGCTGCCTCTTCCATCTGTAACCGATAATCGCCCAATAAAGCTCCATTTCGGCCAGCACGCAGTTCTGCTTTCGTACCTCTTCTGATTTACCATTTAAAGGCAATGGCAAAATCTGCGTTTCTCTTCCCCGGACAGGGCTCGCAATCGGTCGGCATGGGCAGAGATCTCTACGAAAGCTTCCCTGCCGCCCGCGCTGTCTTCGACGAGGCCGACGAAGCCCTCGGCTTCTCTCTCTCCAGCCTCATCTTCGAAGGCCCGGAAGACCAGCTCAAGCTTACCGAGCACACCCAGCCCGCCATCCTCACCGTCTCGGTCGCCGCCGCCCGCGTCCTCGCGGAAAAGGGCATCGTTCCCGACTTCGCCGCCGGCCACTCGCTCGGCGAATACTCCGCCCACGTCGCCGCCGGAACCCTCAGCTTCGCCGACGCTGTCCGCGCCGTCCGCAGCCGCGGCCGCTACATGCAGCAGGCCGTCCCTCCGGGCGAAGGCGCCATGGCCGCCATCCTCGGCCTCTCCGCCGACCTCATCAACGACATCTGCGCCCAGGTCTCCGACGACCTCACCCCGCTGCCCAACGCCAGCATCACCAGCCCAGCGGCGCAGGCCTTCTCGCCCAACAGCGCCGTCGTCTCCCCGGCCAATCTCAACTCGCCCAATCAGACCGTCATCTCCGGAGCCACGGACGCCGTCCATCGCGTCGCCGACCTGTGCAAGCAGGCCGGAGCCAAACGCGCCGTCATGCTCGCCGTCAGCGCCCCCTTCCACTGCGCGCTCATGGAGCCCGCGCAGAAGGCGCTCGCTACCGACCTTGAAGCCCTGGTCTTCAACGATCCGCGGTTTCCCATCGCCGCCAACGTCGACGCCCGCCTCGTCACCCGTCGCGCCGAGGCCCGCGACTGCCTCATCCGCCAGGTCACCGCGCCCGTCCGCTGGGTCGAGTGCATCCAGCTTCTTGCCGACCACGACGTCACCCACTTCATCGAGGTCGGCCCCGGCAAGGTTCTCACCGGCCTCATGCGCCAGATTCCTGATGCGCAGGATCGCCACCGCACCACGCTCCACGTCGAGGACACCGCGTCGCTCGAAAAATTCACCGAGGCATTCGTCGCCTCCTAACCCGTCAGCCAAGCCGAGCATCAGGGCCGCCACAAATTCGCCAGAGGATTGCAATGCAGCTCAACGATATCGTCGAAAACTTTACCCTGCAGAACCAGGACGGTGAGACCGTCAATCTCACCGACTTCTCCGATAAGCCCGTCGTTCTCTTCTTCTACCCCCGCGCCAACACCTCCGGGTGCACCATCGAAGCCTGCGGCTTCCGCGACGCCTTCCAGAAGCTCCAGGAGGCCGGCGCCGTCGTCCTCGGCATCTCCCGCGACGACGTCAAGGGGCAGAAGAACTTCCAGCGCAAGTACAACCTCCCCTACGACCTGCTCGCCGACCCCGACATGACGCTCATCAACCGCTACGATCTGCTCCGTCCCAAGAGCATGTACGGCAAGCTGGTCAAGGGCGTCGAGCGCACCACCTTCATCGTCAGCCCCGACACCGGCTCCGGCCAGCGCCTGCTGCATATCTTTCCCAAGGTGCAGCCCCATGAGCACGCCGAAGAGGTCCTGGCGATCCTCCAGCAGGAGCACGCCCACGCCCACCACTAGAGCCCACGCGAACGTCTCCGGGGAGCGCCGGAGCAGGGCATCTTCGCCACCACTGGCATACGTCATCTCGACCGGAGCAGCAGACAGCTTCATCGTCTGCTGCGCAGCGGAGAGACCCCTGTATTTGCCTTTCGCCTTTCATTGGACCGGCAAAGCCTTATACCATCCGTAAAGTCGCTAAGCCCTCGGCGACGTGCCGACGTCGGCCTCTAACGGCAAAGAGAGCAGGGGGAGGTCCAACGATGACATCCGTGCAACTGGCCGCCGCCGCCGTCCTCTCCACCGCCGCCGCTGCCGGAGGCCTCGCCTACGCGGCGCTCTGGCCGCAGTCACAGCTCTTCGGCCGCGTGCTCGTCGCCGGCTCCAATCCCGCCGAGATCGCCCTCACCTACGACGACGGTCCCAACGACGACGCCACCGAGCACCTCCTCGAAGTCCTCGCCCGCCACGAAGTCCACGCCACCTTCTTCCTCATTGGAAGCTTCGCTCGCCAGCGGCCATCGCTGGCGCGAGCGATCGCCGACGCCGGACACGTCATCGGCAACCACACCATGACCCACCCGTGGCTCTCGTGGCAGACCGCGTCGCGCATCCGCGAAGAACTGGCCGGATGCAATGCCGTGCTCGAAGATATTCTCGGCGCGCCCGTACGCTTCTTCCGCCCGCCCCACGGAGCCCGCCGCCCCATCGTCCTCCGCACCGCCCGCGAGCTGGGCCTGACCGCCGTGCAGTGGAACATCACTGCCTTCGACTGGAACCCCATCGGCACGGAGAAGATCCTCGCCAACGTCACACGGGGCATCGCTCACAATCGAAAGCGCGGACGCGCCTCGAACGTCCTTATGCACGACGGCGGCCACCTCGGCCTGGGTCAGCCGCGCCTGCCGACCGTAGAAGCTACCCGCCGCCTGCTGGAGCAGCAGGCCCCCACCCAGACAAAGTTCGTCACCGTCGCCGACTGGGCCTGACGCATCTTCCCTGCACTTTTTGAGCGGTCAAATCCACGTCATCTCGACCGAAGCGAAGCGCAGTGGAGAGACCCCTGTATTTCGCTCGACCTGCGCACCAATCTTCATGCAGCCGATCTTCATGCAGCCGATCTCAAATCTACGCAAACGCCGACCGCGCCGCTGCCAGCGTCCTCTCCACCTCGGCCGCGCCATGCGCCGTCGAGACGAACGCCGCCTCGAACTGGCTCGGCGGCAGCCATACCCCCGCCTCCATCATGGCCCGATGAAATTGCCCAAAGGCCGCAGTGTCTGACGCGGACGCGGAAGCAAAATCCGTAACCGCCCCCGCTGTAAAAAACCAGGTAAACATCGACCCCACGCGGTTGATGGTCAGCGCCACTCCCGCCTCGCGGGCGATCCCGGCAACCCCATCCGCAATCGCCGCCGTCGTCTTCTCCAGCGCCGGATAGATCACATCTTCACGCGCCATCAACTCCTGCAAGGTAGCGATCCCCGCCGCCATGGCCAACGGATTGCCGCTTAGCGTCCCCGCCTGGTAGACCGGTCCCAGAGGCGCGAGGAAGTCCATCACGTCGGCGCGGCCGCCAAACGCCCCGCAGGGCAGCCCGCCGCCGATGATCTTGCCCAGCGTGGTCAGGTCGGGCCGGATGCCATAGAGCTGCTGCGCCCCGCCCAGCGACAGCCGAAAACCGGTCATCACCTCGTCCAGAATCAGCAGCGCCCCATGTTCGGTCGTCAGCGCCCGCAATTCCTCCAGATAGCCCGCCGCCGGAGGAATCGTACCGGCGTTGCCCACCACCGGCTCCACGATCACGCAGGCGATCGCGCCGGGATAGGCGGCAAAGGCCTGCTGCACCGCCTCCAGGTCATTAAAGGGCAGCGCCAGCGTGTGCTGCGCCGTCTCCGCCGGAACTCCCGCCGAGCCGGGAATGCCCAGCGTCGCCACGCCCGAGCCCGCCTTCACCAGCATGGCGTCGGAGTGGCCGTGGTAGCAGCCCTCGAACTTGATGACGAAGTTGCGCCCGGTAAATCCCCGCGCCAGCCGTATGGCCGACATGCAGGCCTCGGTGCCGGAGCTGACGAAGCGCAGCTTTTCGACAGAGGGAAAACACTTCGTCACCAGTTCGGCGAGGTCGGCCTCGGCGGCGATCGACGCTCCAAAGCTCGCGCCCCGCGCCGCCGCCTGCTGAATTGCCTCGACCGCCGCCGGAAACGCGTGCCCCAGGATCATCGGGCCCCACGAGCCGAAGTAGTCGAGATAGCGGTTGCCGTCGGCGTCGAACAGGTACGCGCCCTCGGCACGCTCGACAAACGGAGGCTCGCCGCCGACCGCGCGAAAAGCCCGCACCGGCGAATCGACGCCGCCGGGAAGAAGCCTTTCGGCGCGTTGCTGCAACTGGCGGGAACGGTGATGGGGGCTATCGGAAACTGGCATTTCTTTTAGTATAGAAGTCTCGGCGGAAACTCCCGCCAAGCGCGGCTATCATTGTTATGCGGGCCCCGTTCTCCATCCTGCTAGACTGAAATTCTTCTTTCCTCAAACGATAATGACCTAATGGAGCGCCACTTTGCCGGATGAGACCATCGCCATGCATGCCCCAGACTTAACCGACCCAGAGCACCACGCGGAGTCGCCCCTCCGCACCGCAGCCGATCAGGAGAACAAGGTCGCCCGCAAAAAGTCCGGCGGCAACTCCGAGCCCGCGGTCAAGCGCGTCTCCACCGCCAAGAAGGGCATCAGCTACGCCGACGCCGGGGTCGACATCACCAGCGCCGACCGCAGCAAGCAGCGCATCAAGATGCTGGCGCGCAAGACCTTCAACCGCCATGTGCTCTCGGAGATCGGCGGCTTCGGCGGCCTGTTCGCGCTCGATCTCGAAAAATTTCCCAACCCCGTCCTGGTCTCTTCGGCCGACGGCGTCGGCACCAAGCTCAAGGTCGCCTTCGAGCTGGGCATCCACCACACCGTAGGCCAGGACCTCGTCAACCACTGCGTCAACGACATCGCCGTGCAGGGCGCCACGCCGCTCTTCTTTCTCGATTACCTGGCCACCGGCAAGCTCGACAACGAGATCATCGAGACCGTCGTGCAGGGCATCAGCGAGGCCTGCCGCGCCAACGGCTGCGCCCTGATCGGCGGCGAGACGGCGCAGATGCCCGGCTTCTACGCCGACGGCGAGTACGACCTCGCCGGCACCATCATCGGCGCGGTCAACCGCGACCGCATCATTACCGGCGAAACCATCCAGGTCGGTGACGTCCTCCTCGGCCTGCCCTCGAACGGCCTGCACACCAACGGCTACTCGCTGGCGCGCAAGCTGCTCTTCGAGGTGGCAAAGTATCACCCCGACCACTACGTCAACGAGTTGAAGGACAAGGCCGGTGCGGCGCTGATGCGCACCCACCGCAGCTACTTCGCCATCATCAAGAAGCTCACCACCGCCGACGTCGTCAGCGGCATGGCCCACATCACCGGCGGCGGCATCACCGAGAATCTGCCCCGCATCCTGCCCAAGGGCATGGGCGCGGTCGTCGATCTCGCCTCATGGCATGTGCCGCCCCTGTTCGAGCATCTGCAGGCGCTCGGCAGCGTGGACCGCGACGAGATGTTCCGCACCTTCAACATGGGCATCGGCCTGATCGCCGTCATACCCGCCGAGAAGCTCAAGAAGGCGAAGGCCATCCTCAACCGCGCCAACGAGCGCCACTGCGTGATCGGACGCGTCGTCCGCGGCGAGCGCAAGGTCAGCTACAGCTAGGTGGTCCGCAAACGCGATGGGCGGCATCCAACAGACAGGGCCTCTCTCCGGGACAAGGGCAGAGCGGTCTCAGGCGGCATCATCGAAAGAGGAGAGCAAGTGAAGCGGCTTGGAATTCTGCTGTCGGGGCGAGGGTCGAACTTTCTGGCAATCGCGAAGGCGATCCGCGAACAGCGGCTGCTGGGAGCCAGGATCGCCGTTGTGCTCTCGAACCGCGAAGACGCCGCCGGTCTCGACGCCGCGCGCGATCTGAAGATTCCCGCCTTCTGCATCCCTTCGGCCGGACACAAGCGCCGCGAGCACGACGCCGAGGTGATGGCGCGCCTGCACCAGCACCGCGTCGACCTGATCTGCCTGGCCGGCTACATGCGCGTCATTACGGAAGAGTTCGTGCGCGCCTTCCCCAACCGCATCCTCAACATCCACCCCTCGCTGCTGCCGTCCTTTCCCGGACTCGACGCGCAGCGGCAGGCGCTCGAATACGGAGCCAAGGTCGCCGGTTGCACCGTCCACTTCGTCGACGAGGCGGTCGACCACGGGGTCATCATCCTGCAAAAGGCCGTCCCCATCAAAGAGGACGACACCGTCGAAACCCTCTCGGCCCGCCTCCTGCAACAGGAGCACGCCATCTACCCCGAGGCCATCGCCCGCGTCCTCAGCGGCGACTACGTGATCGAAGACCGCCGCTACGTCCGCCGCGACAAGTAGCCACAAATACACGTCATCTCGACCGAAGCAACGGAGAGACCCCTGTATTTCGCCGCTCCCGCAGCGCCAAACCATCGCAGCAACCGCGAAAACTCGAGAAAAAGCAGTTGGCGTAGAGTCTGCCGAGCCCTTTGTTTGCCATCTCCGAAGGGAATCTGCGGTTGCCTTCCTCTACACCGATAGCAAATCGGCTCTACGCCCGCTGCCCCATCTGCCGCTGCTGATCCTTCGCGTCGCTCAGCGTCACCTTCACATCCATCCGCTTCCGTCCGCGGAAGATCGTGAGCGTCACCACATCGCCCGCGCGATGCGAGTTCATCGCGGCGGAGAGGTCCTGCGCGTTGGCGATGTCCTGCCCATCCATGCCAACGATCAGATCACCCCCAAGCATGACGGGGATATTGCCCATGTACGCTCTCTGGTTGCCGCCGCGCAGACCGGCGCGATCCGCCGCGCCCCCCGGAATCACCTGGTCGATCAGGATGCCGTAGTCCGACGGCAGCCCCAGCTGCTGGGCGATATCGGGACCGATCGGCAGGGTCACAATGTCGAGCGACGGCCGCCGCACATACCCGTACTTCTCAAAGTCGCTCAGCACCGCCTTCGCCGTATTGATGGGAATGGCAAACCCTACGCCCGAGCTCTGGTCCGCGCCGTTGCTTGCGATCATCGTTGTAATCCCGATCACCTCGCCGCGCGAGTTCAACAGCGGTCCTCCCGAGTTTCCCGGATTGACGGCGGCGTCCGTCTGAATGGCGTCTTCAATCGGGTTCTGCTCCGGCCCGCGAACGGAGCGGATGGCCGAGATGATGCCCCGCGTCATCGTGCCCTGCAACCCGAAGGGATTGCCGATGGCATAAACCCTCTGCCCCACGGTCAGTCCGCGCGAATCCGCCAGCACCGCCGGCACCAGGTCGGTCGCATTGTCGATCTTCAGCAGCGCCAGGTCGTGGCCCTTGTCCACGGCGAGTACCTTGGCCTTGTAGGTGTGCTTGTTCGAGAGCTTCACCTCCACCCGCTGCGCGTTGTTGATGACGTGATTGTTGGTCAGAATCAGGCCGTCCTTGTTCAGGATGAAGCCCGACCCCTGCCCCTGCTGCGGAACCGGCCCATAGAAGAAGTCGAAGGCAACGGCGGTCGAGGTGATGTTGACCACCGACGGCAGCGCCTTCTTGTAGACGGCGATGTTCTGCTGCTCCTCGGTGTCGAAGGCGGGCGCGGCAGAGGCCTGTGTCAGTTCGAGCGTGCCCATCGGCCCGGTCACCGTGGCCGGAGCCGCGCCGGGCGTGGCAGCGGTCGAGAAGACACGATGCACCCACGGCGCAAATGTTCCCGTCGGCGCGAAGTGCGTCGTCAGATAGTAGAAGCCGGTAAGCAATAAAAGAACCAGAACAACGGGACGCAGTTTCATGGTTTAGACCCTTGTATCCTTTTGAGCGAACCGGCAGGTCCGCCTCCCCTGTAATTGTAGCGAGATGCCCGCCCTCCCGGTAAAATCCCACCCCGGAAAGACTGCCAAACACGTCACAGCATGCGTCGCTCACAACAATCCATCCCTTGGACTCTGTCTACCGCGCCGCGCTCCGCAGAATCGGCCACAGTTGATCGACCTGCCACTCCAGCTCCGTGATAGCGCCATCGTTGGTCAGCACATAGTCGCAGGCGGCAGCCTTCTGATCGTCCGGAATCAGTTGCGCCAGCCGCCGCGCAGCCTCGGCCTCAAGCTCCGCCCTCTGCGCCTCCGATATCTCGCCGTCTCCGGCAGAGCGGCGAACGAAACGAGCGATCTTCATCTCCTCGGGAGCCGTCACCAGGATCAGCCGGTCGAAGCGCTCCCGCCAGTCCGCAACCGCGCCGTGAACCGCCTGTCCCCGCGCGGCCTCGTCGCGAACGGCCTCGTCCCGTGCCGCCTCAAAGATCAGCGCCGACTCCACCATCACCACCGCCGCCGGATGCCGCCGCGCAATCTCCTCGATCCGCTCTCGCTGCCGCGCAATCACCGCCGGATGCACCATCGCGTTCAACTCATCGACGCGTCCCTCGGCAAAGGCGATGCGGGCCAGCGCCGAGCGGTCGAGCCGCCCGTCGGCGAGCACCACCTCGCCACCGAAGCGCGCGACGATCTGCGCATGGACCGGCCCGCCCGGCTCCATCAACTCTCGGCCCATGACGTCGGAGTGAAGCACCTTGGCGCCGTGGGCGCGAAACAACTCCGCCACCGTCGACTTGCCGCTCCCCAACCCGCCTGTAAGGCCGACACGCAACATAGTGCTTCAGTCCTTCTTCCCGTTCTTCACTCGTCTTCGCTGAAATCCGCTTTGAGTCACGTCATCTCGACCGAAGGCCCGCAGGGCCGCAACTCACGTCATCTCGACCAAAAGCCCATCCACAAATGCACGCCATCTCGACCGAAGGCGGCGCTTTTGCCGCCGCAGTGGCAGAGACCCCTGTATTTCGTCTTTGCTCTTACTTGCCCGCCCTCACCGGCACAAAGCGATACCAGGACTTCAATTGTTAACAGATCCTTCGATCTACTTTCTTAGCCTTCCTTCAACGAGATGCCGCGCCGCAGCTTCGCCGCCGTCACCGTATTCTTCATCAGCATGGCGATCGTCAGCGCGCCCACGCCGCCTGGAACCGGAGTATACGCGCCCGCAATCGCAAATGCAGCGGGATCGATGTCACCCACCACCACCGAGCCGCGCTTGGCAAACGAAGCCGCGCGCTTGGCGTCGCCGGGAAAGAATCGCTCCACCTCGGCCGCATCGGTCACGCGATTGATGCCGACGTCGATCAGCGTCGCGCCCGGCTTAACCATCTCCGCCGTCACATATCCCGGACGCCCGATCGCCGCCACCAGCAGGTCCGCCCCGCGCGTGATGCCCGGCAGATCGACCGTCTTGCTGTGGCAGATCGTCACCGTCGCCGAGGCGTTCAGCAGCATCATCGCCGCGGGTTTGCCCACGATGTCCGAGCGGCCCACCACCACGGCGTTCTGCCCCGAGATCGGCAGGTCGCTGCGCTTCAGAATCTCGATGATCCCGGCCGGCGTGCACGGCGCCAGCCCCGGCTGCCCGCTCTGCAACCGGCCCGCGTTGACGGGATGAAAGCCATCGACGTCCTTGTCCGGCGACACCGCCTCCAGCAGCCGCTTGGTATCGACGTGCTTCGGCAGCGGCAACTGGATCAGGATGCCGTCAATGTCCTCGCGCGCGTTCAGCTCCGCCACCAGCGCCAGCATCTCGTCAGTCGTGATGCTCTCGGGCGGCGTCAGCATCTCGCTGTAAATGCCAAGCTCGCCGCAGGTCTTCACCTTGCTGCGAACGTAGATCTGCGAGGCCGGAACCTCGCCAACGAGAATAACGGCGAGTCCCGGGGTGATTCCCCGCGCCGCAAGCTCTTTGACCTCAACCGCGACCTCGTCCTTGATCTGACCGGCAATCGCGACGCCATCTAAAATTCGTGGAGTATTTTTCATCTCCTTCATGGTATCGCGCCGCACCTCAAACCCGTCTCAACCGCAGCCATCCTCAAACAAACGTCATCTCGACCCGGAGCCCCCCTCAAAGAAACGTCATCTCGACCGGAGCGAAGCGCAGTGGAGAGACCCCTGTATTTTGTATTTGCCTTTCCTCCGCACTCTCTCCAAACGCACCACCGCCGCTCTTCCCCGAGGCTCTAATATAGAGACCATGAGCCCCCGCCCCCTCACGGCAGATGACCTTCGCTGGCTGGCCTGCCCGATCTGCCGCCTTCCCCTCGAGCTTCAGATCGACGCTGTGCTCTGCACCGGCTGCGCCCGCCGCTACCCTATCGTGGACGGCCTCCCCGTCCTGCTCGCCGAGCGAGCCATCCGGAGCAGCTCTCCTGTCTAACCCGCACAATCAAGGGAACTTTGTACGGCAATCCAGCGTAGAACCAGTGTGGCCGCGCAGTAGCGCCGCAATTGATTCCGCGTCCTCTGTAACCTCAGCCCTGCTGGAGCATCTTATCTAGCAGGTTCCAGCGGCTTGACGAAATTTGAGAGAGGATTTGAGAAAGGAGAAGACCATGACAGACATCCAGAAGACCCAGATGGTTGAACAGTTTCCGGCAGCCGATCTCAATGGCCTTCGCGAAGAGATACGCAAGTCGAGCGTCGATGGCTGGCAGTCGGCCGCGCTCATCAGCAGCTTCCTCTCCGGACGCGGCTACGGCGTCTCCACCGACGCCGCGCGCATCGCCGCGTCGCGCATCGAATCTGTCGGCTGTTCGCTCGAATCCATGCAGGAAGAGCTGGAAAAGCTCGCGCTGGTCATGTAGGCAAACCCGTTCCGAAGAGATTTATCAAAAGCGCCCGCAACGGGCGCTTTTGATTTACCTCGATATCTCCTCCAAAATTCAAACGCACGTCATCTCGACCGAAGGCGTGCAGTTTTGTCGCGCGCCGCAGCGGAAAGCCCCTTGTATTTCGCCTCTATCGCAGCGCCAGCCTTCCTTAGTTTATGGTTGAATCATGCCGTCCCTTTGAAGGTCCGCATGAGGCTGGCCATCACTGTTTTAGCAGGTGACCGCAGAGGTGTCCAAAGAAAAGTGGACACCTCTCGGTTTTACTATCGCGTTGGGCGCTCTTGGCTGCATCGCTTCTTGGGATGCGAGCGGGCCACCGGGGTTGTCTCTGCCCACGGCAGCCCCGGTTTTTATTCGTCGCCAGGCAGAGCGTAGCGGGTGTAGGACACTTCGCCGCGAGCGCCACAGGCAGGACAGCGGTTCAGGCATGTACTCGGATTGCGCGGCTTCCAACCGTGATGGCACAGCCCGCACGTAGCACGGAGCCGCCGCGCCAAGGACACCTCTGTTTCAAGCAGCGCCGACAGTTGGGCCGACGAGATGTACACCTTCATCACCTTCTCTTTCACCGAAACACCTCCTGTACACAGGACTACCACCAAAAAGCAGAGCGCCCCACCAAGGCCGAGCCAAGCTCCGGGGCTACCCGGCACCCCAGCCGACGCGGGCGAGTACCCGCGTGAGGCATGGGCGGCAGTACCAGCCCCGTGGGATGAGCGAGCGGAAGTACACCAGCGCCGAGCGCTGATGGCAATGTGGGCAAGTGGCGACGATGCGATGAGACGACATGATGAACCCCCCCTAGGGCTGATTGCCCGGTATGGTTTCCCCCACTGCATGGAGTCAAGGCGGGCGGCTTTATCGCCCCCGCGTGAGCGGCGCGGAGCGGCCTTGACCCATGCGGCATAGTGGGGGAACCGGGCAACAGCCTTTATCCGGGGGCAGGGCGAAGCCGTGAGGCCCCCTTGCGGGGCCGAAGCTGTTGCCGTTGCTGTTGCCGTTGCCTTTGCCTTTGCTGTTGCTTTGCGGCGGGGCGAAGCCGCGTAGCGGCGAGGTTGGTTTTTGCCGCGAAGCGGGCCGGAGCGGGGCTTTGCGGCGCGGAGGCCCCCGCCGAAGGCGGGAGGGCGACGCCGGGCCGCGCGGGGCGAGCGAAGCGGGGGCGTGGTGGGCCGCGCGGCACGGCGGGAGGCGTAGCCGGGAGCGAACGCCGTACTGTGGCGTGAGCGGAGGCCCAGCCGACGCCGGGACCGGCTGCGGGGCGAAGCGCAGCGGAGCAGTGCTGCGCGAGAGCGCAGAGCATGGCGCGTGACGCGGGCACTATCGCGGCGCGTGACGTGCGGCACCGGGGCAGGGGACCCGCCGCAGCCGGACAGCCTGCCCGGGCCGCGCGGACGAAGCGCAGCGGAGGAGCACGACCGGGCACACAGATTGCCTGTAAACATCCGGGGCTTCCAGACCATCGGAGTTGCAAGACACTGCCGCTCCGGGTGCGCGGTCGAGCCGCGCCAGCCTCAGAAGCGTCCAGATGCACGAAGGCCCCGGTTGTCCGGGGCCTTGAGTGTGGGAGGGCTACTTGTGCCGCTTGGGTGCTGTTGGGCGCTTGACCTTGGGCGTGTGAACTTTGGGCCGGTTGACCTTGGGCGCGTGAATCACTGGCCGCTTTGCTCCTTGTTTGCTCATTGCTATTGCTTCCTTTCCGGGCGCGTCAGCGTCCTGCTGCGACCGCGTGAAGCGCGGTAGGTTGAGTGGGTGCCTTGGCCTGGCGCGGGTGTGTCCAGTCCGGGGCGTGGTTGTGGTGCATCGCTGGCACGACGGCGATGGGCTTGGACGGCTTTTTTTCGTGGGGCCAGATGGCCGCCGCGACCTCATCGCCGACGACGCAGAAGCACGTCATGCAGCCAGGCACGAAGCCGACGACGCGCACTAGCGGCGCTCCGGCGCGTCCGCTGCGGTGATCCAGAGCCGGGCCGCCTTCACCAGTTGCTGCGACTCTCTGATTGTGATGAGGTGAAGCTCGATGCCGCGCACCACGGTTGCGAGATACGCTTGCACGGACACCCGGCTCTCCAAGATGGGCATGTTCATGCGATAGGCGACTCGCGCCGCTTCGTTGGCGGCCCGCTGATCGCCGCCACATTCTACGATGCAGCGGCAGGCCTGGGCCGCCGCCTTCACTGCGAGGTGGACAGCCTCCGCGATGGTTGGTTCGTTCATTGGATTGCCTCCGTGTGTGGGTTGAGTTTGGCGAGTTCGAGGATGGATGGCTCGACCGGCGTGGCGTGGTGGTCGAGGTAGATGAGCGTTGTTTGCAGGTCTTTGTGTCCGAGGACCGCTTGCACTTTACGGAGGTCGCGCGTCAGGTCGTAGACGCGCGCCGCCGTGGTGCGGCGTAGATCGTGCGAGGTGAGTTGCTTGGTGATCCCACACTCTTTGCGCAGTTTGTTGAAAGCGAGACTGAGTGACGATGCGGTGTTGTGACCGCGCGGACTCATCTGCGAGACGTAGGAGGTGATGCGGTCCGTTGTGTAGAGCGCGAACATTGCCGCGAGTTCGGCCGTGACTGGCAGCGTGAGCCGGTTCTGGTACTTGGTGGAGAAGGTAATCTCCCGGCGCTCGGAGTCGTAGTTGTTTGGACAGATGGCCGCCGCCGTGCTCTTTCGCAGGGCGAGGTCCGAACACAAGAGGATGTAGCAGCGCAGATGCAGCGGCGCGCGGCGCAGCAGCATCTCTCGCTCTTTGCCGGTGGCAGTGATGGCGCGCGGCGATGGACGTGTGACCTTGGGCACGTCGGCGAGCAGCGTATAGCTTGCGCCGTGCCGCTCGACCAGCCAGCGGATGATTTTCTTGAGGCACTGCGCGCGCTTGTAGCGAGTGTCGGCCGCGAGTTTTTGATACATCGCAGCGGCGCTCAGTACATCGGCTCGGCTGAGGTCGCGTACCTGCGTGTATCCTGCCGAGGCTATGAGGTACTTTGCCGAGGAGCCGGTGTGCGTGTGCCAGACGCCGCGCGCTTCGTTTTGACACGCGAACCACGCCGTAAGCTCGGCGAGGACGACTCGCGCGACTGTCGGACCCCGCCTTTCCGTTTTGGGCGCGCCGCGCTCTTTCGCTCCTCTTCGTACTGCCGTGCATCGTCTTCCGTTGTGAATGCCTTGCGGCGACGAACGCCGCGCCGGTCGCGCCAATCTGCATAGAAGCGATTGTCTTTCTGGTACATGGACACCTCTGGACACCTGAGCGGCGCTGTGCAGCCGCGCCTCCCTTGGTTTATCGTCAGTTCATGCCGTCCCTTTGGACCCCTCCTAATTGGCCACAGCGCCTTGCCGAACTTCAAGCCCCTACCGGAGACCTGAAAGAAGCCCCTTTACGACGTGATGTGCGTTCCCTCGGCGCCCTCCTCGGAGGCGTCCTGCGCGAGCAGGCGGGCGATGCCCTCTACGACGCCGTCGAAGCCCTCCGCCGCACCGCCATCGCCCGACGCGAGGCCGACGCCCGAGGCGACTCCAAAGCCGCCGCCGCGCACCTCGAAGAGGCTCTGGAGCGCGTCGCCGCGCTCGATCTCCCTTCCGCCTATCGCCTCGCCCGCGCCTTTGGCTTCTACTTCGAGCTCATCAACCTCGCCGAGACCAATCACCGCAAGCGCCGCCGCCTGGCCATCCAGCTCGATCCCAACGCCGCCCCACAGCGCGGCGACCTGCGCGGAACCCTCCGCCGCCTGCGCGAGGCCGGCCTCGACGCCGCCCAGGCCTACGATCTGCTCCGCCGCATCTGCATCACGCCCGTCTTCACCGCGCACCCCACCGAGGTCGCCCGGCGCTCGGTCATGTTCAAGCGCCGCCGCATATCCGACCTGCTCGAACAGCTCGACCGCATCCCGGTGCCGAACGCCCATCTCGAATCGCTCGAGCGCGACCTCACCGCCGAGATCACCGCGCTCTGGCAGACCGACGACGTGCGCAGCGCCCGCCCCACCGTCCGTGACGAGATGCGCATGGCCCTCGACTACTACGAGACCAGCCTCTTCGACACCCTGCCCGTGCTCTACTCCGAGGTCGCCGCCGCGCTCGCCGAAGAGTACCCCGAATCCGCGGGTGAAAGCTCTGTTAAGGGCACGGCTTCAGCCCTGCCGGAAGCCACAACCAATAAAGGGGCTTTAGCCCCCGAGGGACACCCCCGCGCCATCTCCGATCTGCCCCAACTCGTCAGCTTCGGCTCCTGGATCGGCGGCGACCGCGACGGCAATCCCTTCGTCATCGCCGATGTCACCCGCGACGCCCTGGCCCTGGCGCAGAACCTTCTGCTCAACCACTACCGCCGCCGCCTGCAGAACGTCTTCGAGCAGCTCGGCAGCTCCGTCCAGCAGGTACCCGTCTCCGCCGCGGTCACCGCGCAGCTCGACCTCTACCTCGACCGTCTGCGCTCCGCCGGCCAGACCACGCTCGAAGAGCGCTTCCCCCACGAGCGCCTCCGTTTGCTCATCGCCTGCATCATGATGCGGCTGGGAGCGACCCCGCAGTCCGGCCTGCCGCTTCCCTCCGAGCCCGCACTCACCCCCTACACCCGCGCCGCCGACCTGCTCGCCGACCTTGCACTGCTGCGCGGCAGCCTCGCCGAAAACCACGGCCACCGCCTGGCGCAGATGCTCATCGACCCGCTGCTGATCGAGGTCCGCACCTACGGCCTTCACCTCCAAACGCTCGACATCCGCCAGCACGCCCGTTTTCACTCCGCCGCCATCGCCGAAATTCTGGGCGAAGCATCACGGGAGGCGGGATCACAAACCCTCCAGCTCCCCCCAGCCCTCAGCCCGCAGACCACCGAGGTCCTCAACACCTTCCGCGCCATCGCCGAGCTCAAGCAGGCCTACGCGCCCGAGTCCATCCAGCAGTACGTCATCAGCGGCGCAACCTCGGCCACCGACATCCTCGACGTGCTCCAGCTCGCCCGCCTCGGCGGCGTCAAGGTCGAGGGCGACCCCGGCCTTGGCGACCCCGGCCTGCAACCCGTCCCGCTCTTCGAGTACATCGAAGACCTGCAGAACGCGCCCGCCGTCATGCGCCGGCTCTGGACCAGCGAAGCCTACAGGCCCCTGCTCGAAAGCTGGAACTACCGCCAGGAGGTCATGCTCGGCTACTCCGACTCGAACAAGGACGGCGGCATGATCTCAAGCACCTGGGAGATCTACAAAGCTCACCGCGCCCTGCACCAGGTCGCCCGCGAGTGCGGCGTCCATCTGCGCCTCTTCCACGGCCGCGGCGGCACCGTGGGCCGCGGCGGCGGCCCCACGCATCGCGCCATCTTCGCCCAGCCCATCGACAGCTTCACCGGCGAGCTTCGCCTCACCGAACAAGGCGAAGTCCTCAACTGGAAATACTCCGACGTCGTCCTCGCCGAGCGCAATCTGGAGTTGATGATCGCCGCCTCGCTCGACGCCATCGCCCGCCCGGACGCAAAGATCCAGGCCGCACAACCAGCAACCGGCAATCAACAACCAGCAACCGGCAACCAGCAACCAAATCCCGCCCCCCACCTCACCGGCGAGATTCTCCCCGAATGGGAGGCCGCGCTCGACGAGCTTTCGGCCACCTCCCGCGCCTTCTACCGCAAACACATCATCGACAACCCGGACACCTTCACCTACTTCGAGCAGTCCACGCCGGTCGCCGAACTCGAGCACGCCCGCCTCGGCTCCCGCCCCTCCAAGCGCAGCAAGAAGAAGTCCATGGACGACCTCCGCGCCATCCCCTGGGTCTTCGGCTGGATGCAGTCCCGCCAGCTCGTTCCCGCATACTTCGGCGTCGGCCACGCCCTCGAACTCTTCGTCAAGGAGCACACCGATGGCCTCGCCCTGCTCCAGACCATGACCCGCTCCTTCCCGCTCTTTCTCGACATCGTCCGCAACGTCGAGATGGCGCTGGCCAAGGCCGACTTCGGCATCGCCCGCCTCTATGCCTCGCTGGTCGAGGACGCCGCCCTGCGCGACCGCGTCTTCACCACCCTCGAAGCAGAGTTCGACCTCACCCTGCGCATGATCCTCGCCATCACCGGGCAGAAGGCGCTGCTCGAGACCAACCCCGTGCTCGAACGCTCCATCCGCCTGCGCAATCCCTACGTCGATCCCATGTCGCTGATCCAGGTCGAGCTGATCCGCCGCAAGCGCGCCTTAATGGCCGCAGGCAAGCCCGACTCGCCCGAGCTGAACCGCGCCATCTCGGCCACCATCAACGGCATCAGCTCCGGCCTCCGCAACACCGGCTGATAAGGCATTCTCAGGCTCCCTGAAGCAAAACTGCCAGTACCCAAACTCACGTCATCTCAACCGGAGTCGCACCTCGAACGCACGTCATCTCGACCGAAGCGAAGCGCAGTGGAGAGACCCCTGTATTTCGCCTCCGATGGCAGCAACATCTCCACAACGAAGACAAAATACACCCCAGCCCCACACAGGATCGCAATCGAAGCGGGTGCCCCATGTCCCGATTCTGGGACATGGGTCTCAACTGTAGAAAAGCTACCGAAGGAAAAGCACGGCCCTACGCAGGAACCCCATGTCCGAAGATCCGGACATGGGGCACCCAAAGCCGTAGCGGAAACAAAAGCCTAGAACGGATTCAGCTTCTTCAGTCCCTTCTTCTTCTTGTGCTTGCTCGAAGACTCGACATCGTTGTCGAACTCGGGCTTGACCTTCTTCTTGCTGTTCGGATCGCCAACCTGCGCCGCGGCCTGGGTTCCGGGCTTGATGTCGTTGACCGCATCGGGAGCGTCGCCGGCCTTCTCCACCGGCGGCAGCGGCGTAGCATTCTCCGGACCCACCGCCTTCAACCCGCCGTTCGCATCGGCCGGAGCAGGAGCCGCAGAGGGCGTCAGAATCTCCACGCCCATCGAGTGCGACGAGGTCGCGCCCGAACGCGTCGTCCCGCTTGAAACCGTCGTATCCACCGCCGAGTTCGTGTTCGTGCCCGCGGCCGCCGTCGGTACATCGTGGAACGCCAGCGGTGCAGCCGGAGCAACCGGTGCGGCAGGAGCAGGGGCCGGTGCGGGAGCAGCAGCAGCCGTCGCCGGTTCAGCCGCCTTCGCCGCAGCCGCGTCCGCCGCCGCGGCCGCCTCGGGATGCATCGAGGTATTGAAGTCGTTGATGATCTTGCGCGTAATGTCCGGTGCCAGCGTCGGCTTCGGGTCCACCAGCGAAGGCTCGCCGATATGCGCCGCCATCACCGTATCCGGCTTGTGCATCACCAGCAGCATCGCCCGGTCCTTCAGGTTGTAGCCGGAGCGGCTGTTCTCAAGCGCCGTGCTCGCCGCCACCTGCTCGGGCGTAGGCGTCGGAATCGGCACGTTCATCGCCGCCAGCCGGTCGCGCGCGTCCTCGACGTGCGGCGAGGCCGAGTACTGCAGCACTACCTTGCGATAGGCCGCCGCCGCCTGGCCGTCATAGATCTGTTCCAGCCGCGCCTTGGCCGCCTCCGGCAGCCGGATCGAACGCACGTACGTCGCCTCGGCCGCGTACGCGTCGCCCAGCCCCACCAGCACATCGTCCATGTGGCTGTACTCGGGGTACGTGTCCACCACCGTCTGTAGCCGCGCAATCGTCGCCGGCCAGTTGTGCGAGTGGGTCGCGTAGAAGTTGCCGATCTCGGCCTCGCGCGCCGCCAGCACCTCCTGCACCTCGCGCAGCCGCTGCTTGGCCTGCGGCACCAGCGGAGACTCCGGGAACTGTTGCAGCATCAGCCGGTACTCTTCCTCGGCATGGGTGGCCTTGGTGTAGTCGCGGTCCGGCTTGTCCATCTGCCGGAAGTAAATGTCGCCCACGCGCATCTGCGCCTCGGCCGCTTCGGGAACGTTGGGGAAGAAGGTGATGAAGTCCTTGTACTCGCTCTCGGCCTGCATCAGCGCCGCCGTGCCGCCCTCCTTGTACCAACTGTCGGCGATCGCCAGCTTCGCCCGCATCTGGTACTGCGAATCCGGATAGGTGTTCAGCAGCGTCTGCAAGGTCAACCGCGCCACGTCGAAGTGGCCCTTCTTGGTCGCCTTCACCGCCTTGTCGTACAGCTCCTTGTCGGGCAGCTTGGAGTCGGCCTCGGCCAGCGGGGCCATCTTCTGCCGTCGCCGCATCTCCTTCTTTGTGTCCTTGGATTGGACAACCTTCTCTTCCTTCTTGTCCTTCTTCGAGTCCGACAGCGTCACGGTCTCCTGCTGCTGCCCGTTGGCGTCGGTCGTCGTCTGCGATGAGCCTGTCACCTGCGCCGATGCGATCGCCGAAGTCGAGATCAAGGACGTCAGCAACACTGCGACCGCCGCTCCGGCCAACGCGCCGGCCCTCAGGCTCGGAAAAAAGGAATGCCTTGTAAAAAGAGAACGATTATCCATACAGCGATGTACCCCATAAGCCTCGCGCCACGACGCACAGGCTGCGTTCCATTCTAGTCTTTCCGGCCGGTCCTGTCGTTCACCGCCGGACCCCCCAGCCGCCTTTTTCCGGCCTAGAATCTGTTTCAAAACCCCTTGGCCGCAAAATAGCAGTTGGTGTAGAGTCTGCCGACCCCTTTGTTTGTCATTCCCTTTGCCTGCCGACCCCTTTGTTTGTCATTCCCGAAGGGAATCTGCGGTTGCCTTCCTCCACACCAACAGCAAATCTGCTTTAGCCACGTCATGTCGACCGAAGCATAGAGCACGTCATCTCGACCGAAGCGAAGCGCAGTGGAGAGACCCCTGTATTTTGCCTTTTCGCGCCGGGCCTCTATCCCACCTCCAAATCAGCCCTTTTTTCGACGATCGCCCTTCGAACGTCCCTTATCTTTCACCGATTTCTCTTTCGCGCCATGCTTATGTCCGGCATGTCCTGAATGTCCGCCGCTCGGCGCCGCCGCCCGGGCCAGCTTCAAAAACGAGCGCGCATTCTTCTCCGTTTTGCCAGATTCCCTGTTTCCAGATTCCCTGTTTCCAGATTCCCCGTTTCGAGATTCAAAGATCGCCGATCCGGCCACCAGCATCTCCGCTCCTGCTTCGACGACCGCCGCCACCGTATCGTGAGCGACGCCGCCATCCACCTCGATGCGGAAGTTCAGCCCCATCTCCTCGCGCACCGCCGCCAGGTAGGCGATCTTTTCGAGCGCCAGCGGCAGAAACTGCTGCCCGCCGAAGCCCGGATTGACGCTCATCACCAGCACATAGTGCACCATCGGCAGCACTTCGATCAGCGTATCGACCGGCGTCGCCGGATTAATGACGACCCCCGGCTTCATGCCATGGTCCGCGATCAGTTGCAGTGTCCGATGCAGATGGCGGCAAACCTCCTGCTGCACGCTCACCATATCCGCGCCCGCCTCGGCAAACGCCGGGATGAAGGCGTCGGGATCTTCGATCATCAGATGGCAATCCAGCGGCAGCTTCGTCACCGGCCGCAGCGCCTTCACCATGGGCGGCCCGAAGGTAATGTTCGGCACAAAGTGTCCGTCCATCACATCCACGTGGACGATGGTTCCGCCGCCCCGCTCCGCCGCCGCCACCTCGTCGGCCAGATGCGCAAAATCGGATGCCAGTATCGAAAACGCCAGCTCTATCAAAAGGTCTCGCTCCTGCCTGTGAGTTTACCAGCGCCGTTCAAAGGACGGTGGCCCCATCGCAACATAACTCTGATCGTATTGTTTCCAGGTTGCTCTATGTTTTATAAACAATTTTGCTTATACTGCTTTATAAACAACTTTGTTTATACTCATGGTCCATGAAGAGTAGTGAGTTCAAGCGTTGGCTCGCGGAGCAGGGCGCGACCTTCAAAACCGGCAAGGGCTCGCATCTCAAAGTCACCCTGAACGGCAGGCAATCGGTCCTCCCCATGCACAACAAGGAACTCGGCACAGGCCTCGTACAGGCAATCAAAAAGCAGTTGGGACTCAAGTAGGAGACGGCCATGCGATATCCATTCAAGATGCGGCGGGACGGCAGATATTTTCTCGTGACCTTCCCCGACCTTCCCGAAGCCATCACGCAGGGTGAAAGCGAAGCGGAAGCTCTCACGGCAGCCAGAGACGCCCTCGAAACCGCTCTGGACTTCTATTTCGAAGGTGGTCGAATCGTTCCCGGCCCCTCTGCTCTCAAACGCGGACAACGATTTGTCGAACTGCCGGTCAGCCTTTCGGCCAAAGTCCTGCTCCTCAACGAAATGTTGCGGCAGAAGATTCGCCCGGCTGAGCTGGCGCGGAGGCTGCATACCATTCCGCAGGAGGTCAACCGGCTCATCAATCTACACCACACCTCGAAGATCGACCGAATTGCCGAGGCGATGAAGGTCCTCGGCAAGAATCTGCACATCAGCGCCACAAGAGACGAAGCCGCCTGAAGAGCGATATTTGGCAGTCATCATGCGGCGGATATGTTGGCGCCGGGTGCGGGTGCCCCATATCCCGCTTCTGAGACATGGGCTCTCTCCCCGACCTCAACCGCCCGGGTGCCCCATCCATCGCGCTTCATGCGATGGGTGGGAAAGCAAATTTTTACCCGTCTTTCCTCTCCCGCTTCCCCACCACAGGCACCACCCGCTCCACCTCACCCCGGCCCTCGTGCAGAATCCGCACGGCAGCCTCCTTGGCCAAATCCCGCCCGGTCTCCGCCATCGCCTTCGGCTCGCCCAGCACCATCCGCGCCGCGCCGCGCAGAATCCTCCGCACCGGCCAGCCTCCGTCCGCGTTCGGCAGAAAGATCTCTCCCACCCGCTGCTTCTCCGGTCTGTAGTACCACCGCCGCAGCAAAGAAAGATGATCGCTCAGCACGGCCAGATCAGGAGCCGGGTTGCCCGCCGCACCCACCTTCGCCTTCAGCCTCTCGATCACCGCCCTGGCCCTCTCCTCCGGTGAATCGTCCGGCGCAACAGCCGCCCCCTCCAGCGGAACCGCCTGCAACATCAGCGGCTGCGCAAACAGCGAACTGCCCACGCTGGTCTGCTCCTTCACCGCCCGCACCCCCAGCGTCGACAGCCGCTCCGGGCCCGCGATGTAGCCCCCTTCAAGCAGAAACACCGCGGCATTTTCGCCCTCATCGTCTTCCTGCGCCGCCTTCTGCACGATCACCGCCTCCAACTCCGGCACCGGACGCACCAGCCAGTCCGCCAGCGCCGCCGCGGCCTTCACCTTCTGCCACTGCGCATGAAGCGCCGCTGCCCGCTCGAACTCCATCTCCGCCGAGGCCCGCTCGCGCTCCGCCCCGACCTCGGCCAGCAGGCTCTCGCCGCCTGTCTCGAAGAACGCCTTCACCCGTCCCGCCTCCGCCGCATATTCGTCCGGCGAACAGGCTTGCTTGCACGGCTCCATGCACTTCTTCATCTCGCCGTAGACGCAGCCCGGATGCCCCGGATACGGCTCCAGATCCTCCCAGCACCGGCGCAGCTTGAACAGGTCCAGCACCGCGTCTGCGTACCGCTCCGCCGCCGTCCGCGAAGGAAACGGCCCATAGAGATGGGCCAGGCCGCGCCGGGTCAAACGGTTGGTCGTGTACAGCCGCGGATGCGCGTTCTCCATCGTCAGCCGCAGAAAATACGGCGTGTGCAGCTTCAGCCGCCGCCGTGCCGCCGCATAGCCGAACTCAGCTGCCGCCGCGTGATAGAGCGTCAGCGCAGATTCGAACTCCGACCCGGTCACGCTGTACTCGATACGCGCGACCTTCTCCCGCAGGTTCAGCCGCCGCGACTGCGACTCCGGCGGCGCCAGCAGCCGCCGCATGCGCCGCCGCAGGTCCGCCGTCCGCGTCAGATACGGCTCGTCGCCCTCACGCGCGCCGCATAGCGCAAAGACGCCCGGCAGCGCCGGAACCGCGCGCAGAATCTCCTCCGCCCGCTCCGGCAGAAAATCGGCGACATGATCGAAATGGAAGCTCACCGCCACACCCGGATTGTAGATTCTCTGCGTCGATTCGTTCCCGCCCGCTTTCGCCGCTGCGGCCGCTCGCGCCTATTTTCCTATTGATCCTAAAACGCTTCAGCAAGCTGCTCATTCATCCAGAAGGCTGCTAACCCATTGATTAATACCATGTTACATAGAATCCAAACGGGAATTGGCTTTCCCAGAAGTGTGCAAACTTTGACACCTTCAGGACGAAACTATTGTGGATTTCGCCTTAGACACACTCGAAACAAAAAGGTTAGCGGTTACTCCCCTTTGGAACCGAAAGTGCTTTCAGCAATCGAGTACGCCAGCAAACCATCTTCAGGAAGGAACAACTTCATGTCCATGCGCCTGACCAAAGTACTTATCGCAGCCTTGGCTCTCTCCGTCTCCTCGGCCGTCTGCCGGGCAGATAACTTCTCTTTCACCGGCAACTTCAGCGACATCAACGAAGTCCAGCTCTTCACCTTCTCCGTCGGAGCGACCTCGACCGTCACCCTCCGCACCTACGGCTACGCCGGCGGAACCAACTCAGCCGGTCAGCTCATCGCCGAAGGCGGCTTCGATCCAATCCTCGCCCTCTTCCAGGGAACCGGCCCCACCGCCATCCAGATCGGCCAGAACGACGACGGCGGCTGCGGCTTCGTTCCTTCGGACTCCGTCAGCGGAGAGTGCTGGGACACGTATCTCCAGCTCACCAATCTCGCCGCCGGCGATTACACCGTCTCCATTCAGGACTACGCGAACTTTGCCAACGGCCCCACTTTGGGCGACGGCTTTAGCGGCGGCGCTCTGACCGGCGGCACCTTCATCGACTTCGACGGTCATAACCGCGACAGCCATTGGGCCTTCGACGTCCTGGGCGTCGAGTCGGCCGGCAACCCCACGCAGCCGCCCACCTCGCCCGTCCCGGAGCCGTCTTCGATCGCGCTTCTGGGCACCGGCCTCGCCGGGCTCGTCACCGGCGTTCGCCGCCGCATGAGCGCCTGACCCGGCTCTCACGCCTCACCGCAAAGCAGACCCCTGCCCCCGGATAAATGCCGGAGACAGGGGTTTTCCTATTCCCAAAGCAGTCGCTCGACCCACCTCGAAAGCACGTCATCTCGACCGGAGCGACGGACAACTTCATCGTCCGGCGCGCAGCGGAGAGACATTGGATTCAAGATCGAAGTGCAACTTTGTCTCATTTTTGCCCTGTATTGCGCCGGTGTCTCGCCTCTATCTTGATTCAGGCGGCGAGATGGCTTTCTGAACAGACTGTTAGTGCATCGCGGAAAGTCTTAACGGAACCGGCTGCGACCTATGCTACCTTGCAAGGGATACCCTGGATACGCTCTGGAGGAGGTCCTATGGCTGCAAACGAGATAGACCCCCAATACCCGGTCGGCAGGTTCCAGAGGCCGGAGACGATCACGGCGGATGACCGCGAGGAGGCGATCGCGACGCTGGCCGAGTTGCCGGAGACGCTGCGTAACGCCGTCGACGGGCTGGACATCGCGCAACTGGAGACGCCCTACCGCGAGGGCGGGTGGACGGTGCTGCAGGTGGTGCACCACGTGGCCGACAGCCATATGAACGCCTTCGTCCGGCTGCGGCTCGCGCTGACCGAGGACTGGCCGACGATCAAGCCCTATGACGAGAAGGCCTGGGCAAGGCTGCGCGATGCGACGGCGGCCCCGGCGGAGTGGTCGCTGGAGCTGATCGAGAGCCTGCACGCGCGCTGGGTGCTGCTGCTGCAATCGCTCGACGAACAGCAGTGGAAGCGCGGCTTTCACCACCCGGAGAACGGGCCGGCGACGGTGGAGGCGACGACGCTGATGTATGCGTGGCACTCGCGTCACCATGTGGCGCACATTACGCGCCTGCGCATGCAAAGAGGCTGGTAGGCATCCCTATGAAGGTGGCCGCGTGAAGGCGAAGCTGCCGCGCCGCGTCTCGGCGACGAAGCCTGAGCCCGAGCAGACTGTCGAAGAGATTGCCGCCGCGGTCGGCGAAGTTGCCGCAGCGATCGAGGCGTTTCTCGCCGAGCATCCCGGGGCGGTGGTGCTCGAAGACGGTAGAGTGCTCTTCGACATGCACGAGGCGAAGTACTCCCTGTCGACGGAGCATGGACGATGCACGCTGCACCTGTGGAGCGAGGAGCGCAATCTGGTGCGGCGGGTGGGCGCGGCGGCGCTGAGAAACGGCGTGCTGCGGCTCAGTACCTATCGCTTCGGGCAGACGAAGGCGCAGACGCTGGAGCTGACCGCGGATAAGGACCGGCGCACGCCTTCGACCCGGGAGGCGACGCGGGTGAGGTATCTGCGCGTACTGGAGCGGGCGCTGGAGCGGAGCTTTCCCGGCTGGACACCGGATGGGCTGCGCACGGCGAGAGATCTCGAAAAGAGCTTTGGCCCGGCCTATGCGCGGGGATCGCTCGTCGAGGGGCAGAAGGCGTGGGCGGTCATCGCGGTCAACGAAGAAGAGACGCAGGCGACCATCGACGGCATCCTGACGCTGGGCATTCTGTGGCTGCATCACTGTCGCGAGTCCGGAGGCGGCCGTAGAGTCTACCACGGATTGCGGTTAATTGTTCCACGTGGAACATCCTTGATTACCCTCTCGCGGATGGCCTGGCTGAACGCCGACGCCGCGCAGTGGGAGCTGTGGGAGATGGACCAGGCGACCGAGGCGTTGACCCGGCGCGATGCCGCCGACCACGGCAACCTGACCACGCGGCTGATGCACGCGCCCAACGAGGCAGCGGCGCGGGAGCGCTTTGCGGAGGCGGCGGCCCGCGTGATGGATCTGGTGCCGGAACCGATGCGCGAGCTGGTCGAGCAGAGGATTCGCACCGGCACGGAGATGGCGTTTCTTCTGCACGGGTTGGAGTTTGCGCGGATCAGGATGGGGTACGCGGGCAACTCGTTCAACAGCGCTCAGGAGATCACCTTCGGCGCGGGAGCCAACGAGACCCCGCTTGCCGTGGAGAACGAAGACGAGCTGCGGGAGCTGGTGACGCGGCTGTTTGCGCGCAGGACGGCGGGCGGCGACGGGCGCGATCCGCTCTACCGCATGCAGCCGGAGCGGTGGCTGGAGAGCGTGCTGCGGAGGGAGGTCGAGGTGCTCGACGAGCACCTTGACGCGGCGCATGTCTACACGCAGGTACCGGCCTTTGCGGCGGCGGACCGGGGGATGCTCGACCTGCTGGGCGTGACGGATGAGGGTCGGCTGGCGGTGATCGAGCTGAAGGCCGACGAGGACCTGCACCTCGCGCTGCAGGGGCTGGACTACTGGGTGCGGGTGCGATGGCACCACATGCAGCATCCCGACCAGGCGACCGGGCTGGGGGAGTTTCAGCGGCGCGGATACTTCGGCGGCGTGCGGCTGGCCGCGGAGGCGCCGAAACTTTATCTCGTCGCCCCGGCGCTGAGGGTGCATCCGGCGACGGAGACGGTGCTGCGGTACCTGTCGCCACGAGTGGAGTGGACGCTGGTAGCGCTCGACGAGCGCTGGCGGGAGAAGGTGAAGGCGGTGTGGCGGAAGCGGAGCCGCGCAGTTGCAAAGTAAGGCTTCGGAAACAAGGTTGGGACTGGACTACCTGACCCTGACAAAATACAGGGGTCTCTCCACTGCGCTTCGCTTGCACCCCAGCGAGTCAAGTGCACTCGCCGGGGACCCCGCGCTCCGGTCGAGATGACGTGCATTCGTCGATGAGGCGGGCGCGAGGCTATAAAATAAAACTAGTAGCTGGACAGATAGGAAACGACTCCGCAATGCCGCTCTACGAATACGAATGCACTGCCTGCCATCGCCATACTGAAAAGATCCAGAAGTTCTCCGACCCCGAGATCACGGTCTGCCCGCACTGCGGCGGCACGCTCGAGCGCGTCCTCTCCGCGCCCGCAATCTCCTTCAAGGGCGGCGGATGGTATGCCGACGGCTACGGCAACGCCAAGCCGAAGTCGACCGGCGCAAGCGATACCAAGAGCGATACCAAGAGCGCCGCGTCCGGTTCGGGTTCCAGCTCGGAATCCAGCGCGGCCCCTGCCTCCGCACCGGCGGCTACGGCTGCACCTGCCGCCGCGACAGCTCCGGCGGCGGCCTCTTCCGACAAGAAGTAACCGAGAGAGCTACTCCTGCGGCAACATTCGGATGAGTTCCTGCTCTCCGTTGAGCAGGTAATACGCAATGAACTTCATGGGCTCGGTTGCAGACGCATTATCGAAGCGTGCGATGACGGCGTTCGCCGGCTCGTAAAAGGCGGAGCCGGCGGCCAGCGTATGCGGCTCTGCTTCCTCTTCTCGTTGAAATAAGGCCGTCCCTTCAGCGATGTACCCCACCACCGGACAAGGGTGCGAATGCCGCCCGGTCTGCTGACTGGGGTGGAAGACAATCTCGCGAACGTCGACATGCGTCACGGTGCGGCTGCCGAGCATCGCATCCAGCAAAGGCCTTCTTCGAATTGCATCTTCTGCCATGCCCTTTGGATTGCGGCGCTCAGCCTCCGGATTCAGCGGCGATCAAGTTTTCTAAGATGGTCTTAAGTATTCCGGGATGCTCTCTGTTTATTTTTTCAGGATGCTCTCTGTTTATTTTTCTTTAGCTCTTCTTCCTTGGCACCTTCGCGCCGGATTTGCGCGCCTCGGAGAGGCCGATGGCGATGGCCTGCTTGCGGCTGGTGACCTTCCTGCCGCTACCGCTCTTGAGCTTGCCCTGCTTCATGGCCTTCATCTCGCGCTCGACGCTCTTGCCGGCGGCCTTGCCGTACTTCGGGCTTGAGGTGCGCTTCTTCGCGGCTGTCTTTTTGGTTGCGGCTTTTTTGCTTGCGGCTTTTTTGGCTGAAGATTTTTTGGTCGTGGACTTTTTGGTAGATCTCTTTATCGATTTTTTTGCCGGGGATTTCTTTGCTGCCTTTTTCGTTGTCATAAGATTCTCCCTGTTTCTAAGAGTCTTGAATTGCGTCGATCGTTGCACGCACCCTCATCGAGGGTTTGCCCGGTGAAGCAACAGGAAAATACAGGGGTCTCTCCACTGCGCGGCGGACGGTGAAGCTGTCCGCCGCTGCGGTCGAGATGACGTGAGTTTGTGGCGGGTAGTCCTTCGGTCGGAATGTTTCAGCGGGAGCGTCTGCGTCTCACCACGATGATTCCCAACAGCAGTGCAACCACCGATACGCCCAGCACCCGCGTTGTCATCTTTCTTATCCACGACGGCGTGCGTTCGAGCGAGCCGTCGCGCCATGCGGTCTGGACGGCGACGAGATCGGCGGTGAGGCCGGGGATGGTGATCGCGTTTAAATTCGTCGTGGGCAGCGAGCCGAAGATGCGTTCGGGCTCGGGCAGCTTGCCCGCGCGGTCCTTGGGGATGGCCTTGATGAGCGCGTTGATCTCGGCGTCGCGGGGATCGTCGAAGTAGATGGCTTCGGCGGTGTTGGGAAAGAGCGTGGCGTGGCCGGTCATCTTTTTCTCGATGGCGGCGATGCCGTCCTGGCAGACGCCGAGGGCGTAGTAGCCGCCGAAGGGAAGCGAGGGATGCGACCGGTGTTCGTGCATGTAGGCGACCGTCATCAGGCCGGCGAGCCGTGTGACCTCGACGGCGTCGCCGTTGCGGTACGCGTGCGCGCGGCGCCCCAGCACCCAGGGCTGGTCGAGCGTGTCCATGGTGCGGAACTCGGCCTTGCCGTCGATGCCGAAGTACCAACTGACGTCGGCGTTGATCTTCGGTCCGCGAATCTGCCACTCGTACTCGGCGTGGCTGACGGGGACGAGCAGCGTTCGCCTGGTGTCGGGAATGGCGATCTGCGAGCTGACCCAGAAGGGCATCATCACATCCTGGCCCTTGTAGTGGAAGTGGCCGAAGTTGGCGAAGTAGCGCGCGTCCCAGACGGTGACGGTGTGGCCTGAGTCCATCAGCGACTGGATCAGCGCGGCAGGCGTGATTGCCTGTCGGCCGTCAAGCTCGGCGGTCGCCGTGGCTGCGCCTCCGAGCGCATTGAGGCTGAGGCGATTGAGCAGGTCGGCGAGGCGCTGGCTCTCGGCGTGGAGCGGGGCGAGCGCGGGGTTGGCGTCGTCGCCGCGCACGACACCCTCGCCCATCGCGCTGACGATGCCTTCGGTGCTGAAGCCGGGGAGCGTCGATGGGCGGTCGAGCGAGATGGTGTGCGGCTGTTCGAGCGTGTAGCTGCCGAGGTCGATGAAGGGCGCGGCCTCGGCGGTGGTGATGGGGGCTTCGGGAGTGGGAGCGACGGGCGTCGTATCTTTTTTAACTACGACTTTTTTATCGACTTCTTTTTTAGCGACAACATGGCTGACGACGCGGACGGTGGGGTTGATCTCCTGCATGGTCCAGCCGGGGAAGCGGTCGAGGCCCTGCCAGTCCTTGCCGAGGATCAGCTCGCGGAGGTGCTTCATCAGGGCGGGCGTCAGCAGGGCGGGGCCTTTTTTGCCGTCCTTGTCCAGTTCGGCGAGCAGGGCGTCGGTGAAGCCGGGCGTGGCCGAGAGTTCGCGCATCATCTGGGACAGCATGATGGTATTGGCGGGCATAGGCTCCTCCGGCACGACGTAGGGCGCATCGCCGCGGCAACCGATCAGGAGGGCCAGAGCGATGGCGGAGACGATGCGGGTTGCGGGCGTGTGCATTCGCCCATTAAACCTCAAGTGGGCGCGGCGGGGAGAGAGAGCATGCCCCAGGGGCTAAAGCCCCTGATTTTTGAGCAGGGATAGAGGGCCAAGGCTGAAGCCTTGGCGTACCCAGAAGCAAGGACAACGGCAACGGCTACGGCTACTGCTACGGCTACGGCTACGGCTACTGTGATCGCAAGGGCAACGGCAACGGCGAAATACAGGGGTCTCTCCACTGCGCTGCGCGATGAAGCCGCGCAGCTTCGGTCGAGATGACGTGAGTTCCGGGCGAGACGATGTGAGTTTGGGCGAGATGACGTGAGCTTGGGGCGAGACGTGAGCTTGGGGCGAGACGTGGATTCGGGGTTTGATCGATGCGTTACAGCGCGGGTTAGCTGTCGAGTTTTTTGACGACCAGCTCGTTGAGCAGGGCGGGGTTGGCCTGGCCTTTGGAGAGACGCATGACCTGGCCGACGAAGAAGGCCGAGACGGTCTTTTTGCCACCGCGATACTGCTCGACCTGTTTGGGGTTGGCGGCGATGACCTCGTCGATCATCTTTTCGATGGCCGAGGCGTCGGAGATCTGCTGCGGCTTCTCGCGCTCGTAGACGGCGGCGAAGTCCTCGTTCTTCTCGAAGCAGGTATCGAGGAGCTGCTTGAGCATCTTGCTGGAGAGTTCGCCGGACTCGGCCAGATCGGCGGCGAGGACGATGCCGTCCATGGAGACGGGCGACTGATCGAGCTCGAGGTTGGCGAGGCGGAGACGCATGGTCAACTCGCTGGTGAGCAGAGCGGCGACGCGCTTGGGGCTCTTCGCTTTCTTTGCCGCCGCTTCGAACTTGTCGGCGAAGGCGCGGGTGGCGGTGAGGGTGGCGGCGTCCTGATCGCTGATCTCGTAGTCGGCGATCATGCGGGCGCGGCGAGCTTCGGGCAGCTCGGGCAGGTTTTTGAGAATCTCGGCCTGCCATGCGGCTCCGACGACCAGCGGCGGAAGGTCGGGCTCGGGGAAGTAGCGGTAGTCGTGGGCCTGCTCCTTCGAGCGCATGGAGAACGTCCGGCCCTCGGCGTTGTTCCACAGGCGCGACTCCTGCACGACGCGGCCGCCGTCTTCGAGCACACCGATCTGGCGCTCGATCTCGTACTCGACCGCGGCGCGGATGTATCTAAAACTATTGACGTTTTTGACCTCGGCCTTGGTGCCGAACTCCTTTGCGTCCTTGAGCATGACGCTGACGTTGGCGTCGCAGCGCAGCGAGCCCTCTTCCATGTTGCAGTCGCTGACGCCGGTGTAGAGGAGGATCTCTTTGAGTTTGGTGAGGTACTCGAAGACCTCGTCGGCGGTGCGCAGGTCGGGCTCGCTGACGATCTCGACCAGCGGCGTGCCGCAGCGGTTGAGGTCGATGTAGGTCTTCGAGACGGAGTCGGCAAAGCCGTCGTGAACGCTCTTGCCGGCGTCCTCTTCCATGTGCAGGCGGGTGACGCCGATGCGTTTGGGCTTGCCCGAGGCGTCGGGAACATCGATCCATCCGTTTTCGGCGATGGGCTTGTCGAACTGCGAGATCTGGTAGCCCTTGGGCGAATCGGGATAAAAGTAGTTCTTGCGGGAAAAGATACTGGTCTCGCGGATCTCGCAGTTGATCGCCTTTGCCGCCAGCACCGCGAACTCGACGGCCTTGCGGTTGAGCACAGGCAGAGCGCCGGGCAGGCCGAGGCAGGTGGGGCAAACGTGGGTGTTGGGTTCGCCGCCGTACTGGTTGACGCAGCCGCAGAAGGCCTTCGACGCGGTCAGGAGCTGGACGTGGACCTCCAGCCCGATGACAGGCTGATACTTGGCTAGAATCTCGGGCGAAAGCGCGGTGGCTGTGGACATGATTTAGTTGATTCTACCAAGCCCGACGCGGCGGGCTTGCTTTTTGCCGTTGCGGCAGACCGGCTTTTTGCATCTCATATGGCGACTCTCCGCAAACCGAGGACGCCCTGAAGTTCTATTCGCGAGCCTCACAGCGGAGATGAATGGCGGAGATGAATTCTGAGTCGTAGCGCGCGCGAGGTCATCCAAAACACACAAATCAAGTTGAAAGGATTTTTATGTCCGAGACCACGAATGCCGCAGCGACCAGACAGACCGCGCAAACAGCGGCGACAGCGAAGATCGTCCGATTTCACACCGTAGGCGGGCCCGAGGTGTTGCAGTTCGATGAGCTGCCCTTGCCGGAGCCGGCGGCGGGCGAGGTTCGCCTGCGCGTCAAGGCGATCGGGCTGAATCGCGCTGAAGCGTTGTTCCGGCAGGATCAATATCTGGTGAAGCCGATTCTTCCCGCGAAGCTGGGCTACGAAGCCTCGGGCACGGTGGAAGCGGTTGGGCCGGGCGTCGATGATGCGTGGCTGGGCAAGACGGTGAGCACCGTGCCCTCCTTCCCTGCCGACAAATATGGCGTCTATGGCGAGGTGGCCATCGTTCCGGCGAGCGCCATCGCCGAGTATCCGGCGAAACTTTCACCCGAAGAGGGCACCTCGATCTGGATGCAGTACGTGACGGCGTACGGCGGTCTGGTTCTGCATGGAAAGATTGCAAAGGGTGACTTCGTGATCCTCACCGCCGCCAGCAGCAGCGTGGGGCTGGCCGCCATCGAGATGGTGAAGGCCGAGGGCGCGATCAGTATCGCCACCACGCGGACCGCGGCGAAGAAGGCCGAGCTGCTGTCGTTCGGAGCCGATCACGTTATCGTCACCGACGAAGAGGACCTGGTTGCGCGAGTGAACGAGATTACCGGGGGCAAGGGCGCGCGCGTGATCTTCGACCCGGTCGCGGGCAAGGGCCTTGAAACGCTGGCGCAGGCGGCGAGCGCGGGCGGCATCCTTATTGAGTACGGATCGCTCGGCGGCGCAGGCGGCACACCGTTTCCGCTGGTCACTGCGCTGCTCAAAGGGCTGGAGATTCGCGGCTATACGCTGTTTGAGCTCTATGCCTCGCCCGACGACTTCAGCAAGGCGAAGCAGTATGTCTATGACCATCTCGCCTCGGGGCAGTTCAAGCCGCGCATCGACAAGGTGTTTCCGTTCGCCGAGATTGCGGAGGCGCATCGGTACATGGAATCGAACCAGCAGATCGGGAAGATCGTGGTTACCGTATAGAAAAATTGACGAGGACTACTTCGGGAGATGATCCGTTCCGGGATACGAAGTGATAAAGGCGCAATACAGGGGTCTCTCCACTGCGCTTCGCTTCGGTCGAGATGACGTGCTTTTGTTGCGCCGCGCGATGAGGCCGCACGGCTGCGGTCGAGATGACGTCCGTTGCTGAACGGCTTCCACGGGCGGATGGAAGCCACGGTGGAAACCCACGTCCCAGAGGCGGGACGGGTGGCACCGGTTTTGTGCGCGGGGTGGAATCTGCCCGCCCCGTTCGTCTACGGATTCCGGATGTCGGGCGCTTCCTTGTTGTGGTTCAGGATCAGATCCACGTTGGTCCGGTCGACCAGCGCGACCCCGGTATCGACGAATGCCGGGAACGGAGAGAAGGGATCGAGATCGTAGTTGGCCGCGAGCGGCTTGACCGGGTAGTGGTGTACCTCGTCGAGCGCCTTCAGGCCGAGCAGGGCCATCGTGTATGGTTTCTGCGAGATGGTGGAATCGATGACGCCGCTCTTGACCAGCTTCAGGGTGGCGTCGTCGACGTCCATGGCCACAAGCAGGTGTCCGGAGGCCTGCGCGTTGACGCGGCGGAAGGCTTCGCCGACGTCCTTGCCCGCGGAGGCTTCGAGGCAGATCATGGCATCGATCTTGTCGGCGCCGGTGCGGGTGAGGTACTGCTGCGCCTTGTCCATGGCGACGCCGGAGTCGCCCTTCATGTCGAAGACTTCGACGACCTTGATTCCGGGATATTTCGTAAAGACGTCCTTGTAGCCCTTGAGGCGATCCTCCAGATTCGGCTGCCCGGCTATGGTGAAGAAGGCCACGTTGCCCTTGCCGTTCAATTGCGCCGCCACCCGCTCGCCGCCCAGCCGGCCGGCCTGCACATTGTTGGTCCCGATAAAGTAGAGGCGATGGCTGGCGGGCGCATCCGAGTCGAAGGTGATGACGGGAATTCCCGCCGCTACCGCGGCATCGATCTCCGGCGTCATCAACGCCTCGTTGGCGACGGAGACGAGAATGCCGGCGGGCTTGAGTGCAGCCGCGTCGTGAAATGCCTTAACCTCGCCGACGGGGTCGAAGTTGTCGGGTCCGAGCATCTCGGCGGTGACTCCATACTGCCCCGCGGCCTTGGCAAAGCCCGCAGCCGCCGTCTGCCAGTAAGGCAGCTTGATATTGGTGGCAATCAGATAGTAATGCTCGCTTGTGCTGTGACGGCTGCATCCTGCCAGAAGAGGAAGCAGCCCCAGGAATACCAGCCCAACCCATTTCCTCAAAATGCTCATCGTCTACCTCCAGCAGAGAACTGCCGTTCGACGCATCGCACTCCGCCCAATTCGGCAGCCGCGCAGGTTATTTTCCCGCGGGTGCCAGATACTACTCCTAACCCGGCAACTCTGGCACGGCAATTCAACTAGAATCGAAGCAGCATGGTTCTGCCCTTCGTCCGCGAGATGCTCGCGGACCTTGAACACTCTGATGCCTTCGAACGCGTACGCCGCCACCTGAGCGGGGGTACGGGGCGCAGACGTGTCTCTGGACTGACCGCCACGGCGCGCGCGCTGTATCTGCCGCTGTTCGTTCGCGCCGCCCATGCGCCGTGCGTCGTGATCGTTTCGGACAACAAGGCCGCCGAGGCGCTGCACGCGGCGGTGCTGAGCGCCTGCGAGCTGACGGGCGCGCTGGACGCCGCGCAGGTGCTGCGACTGCCCGCGCATGACGTTCTCCCGTTTGAAAATCTTTCGCCGCATCTTGAGATTCAGGAGACGCGCGCCGGTGCGCTGTGGAAGATTGCCACCGGTGCGGCGCAACTGGTAATCGCGCCGGTCGAGGCGGCCTGCATGAGGCTGTTCGGCCGCGACTTCTACCGGGCGCTGGCGCTGCACCTCAAGACCGGCGAAGAGTACATGCCCGATATGCTGGTCGAGCACCTGCTCTCGGTGGGCTACGCTCAGGTCGATGTGGTGGAGATGCCGGGACAGGTGACGCTGCGCGGCGGCATCGTCGACGTATACGGCCCTGAGATGGAGCGGCCGGTGCGCATCGACTTCTTCGGTGACGAGATCGAGTCGATCCGCAGGTTCGACCCGGAGACGCAGCGCTCGTCCTCTCCGCTAGATGAAGTGCTGCTGCTGCCGCTGACCGAGATTCCGGTGACGGAGAAGGTGCTGACTGCGATCAATGCGCGGCTGACGCGCAGCGGAGCGGCGGGCGCTGCGCTCGAAGGCGGCGAGGAGCCGGTGGAGTTGCAGACCCACGTTGCGACGCGCACCGACGAGGCGACCGTCTTTCCCGGGTGGGAGTTCTTCGCGCCAGTGGCCGGGGCGACGCATACGCTGCTCGATCTGCTGCCCGCCAAGGGAATACAGCCGCGGGTCTTTATAGAAGAGCCGGCGATGGTGAAGAACCAGGGCGAGCGCTGGTGGAATAAGGTCGAGCAGAGGCATGAGCGGTCGGGCATCGGCAACCTGGTGCGGCCGGAGGACATCTACCTTTCGCCGTGGGATCTCGATGATCGGCTGCGAAGATTTTGCGGCTGCGAGCTGGACCAACTGGGCGCGGTCGATGTGCTGGATGCCGACCGCAGCGATCTTTCGGAAGTAGAGTTTGCCACGCGGCCGACACAGCGCTTTCACGGCAGCATCCCGGCGCTGATCGATCAGCTTAACGTTTTGATGAAGCAGGACGCGCGCATCCTGCTGACGGCTCCGAACCAGGGTGAAGTGGAACGGCTTGCGGGGCTGCTGCAGGAGTATCAGCTTCCCTATCGTCTGGGGTCGCGGACGGATCAGCATGGCGCGACGGTCTACTCCGAGGCCAGCCATCTGGACAGCGAGCTGCGCACGCCGGTGATTGTGAAGACCGTCATCGCGGCGGGCGTGCAGGTGCTGGACCTCGACCGGACGACGGCGCGGCAGATCGTCATCTTCGGAGCGCAGGATCTTTCAGACGACGCCGATGTGAGCGCGCGGCCGGTGCGGCGCGGCCGATCGAAGGCGGCGGCCTTCATCTCCGACTTCCGCGATCTCGCCGTGGGCGACTACGTGGTGCACGTCGAGCACGGCATCGCCCAATACTGCGGGTTGCGCGTGATCGAGGAGAACGATGCGCCGCCGCTGGAGCTGATGATCCTGGAGTTTGCCGACGAGGCGAAGCTCTACGTTCCGCTGACGCGGCTCGACCTGATTCAGAAGTACCGCTCGACCGATACCGGACCGGCCCCGCAGCTCAACAAGCTGGGCACGCAGGGCTGGCAGAAGACCAAGGCCCGCGTCAAGAAAGCGATGGCCGATATGGCCGCCGAGCTGCTCAAACTCTACGCGCAGCGCGAGTCGATCCAGGGCACGCCGTTTTCTCCGGACACGAATATGCAGCGCGAGTTCGAGGACGCCTTCGACTTCAACGAGACCGACGACCAGCTCTCGGCCATCGCCGACATCAAGGCCGACATGGAATCGGTGCAGCCGATGGACCGGCTACTGTGCGGCGACGTCGGCTACGGCAAGACCGAGGTCGCCATGCGCGCGGCGTTCAAGGCCGTGCAGGACTCCAAACAAGTGGCTGTGCTGACGCCGACCACCGTGCTCAGCTTTCAGCACTACGAGACGTTCAAGCGGCGCTTCGCCAACTTCCCGGTCAACATCGAGATGATCTCGCGCTTCCGCACGGCGAAGGAGCAGAAGGAGATTCTCGAAAAAGCCGAGCAGGGCAAGATCGATATCCTGATCGGCACGCACCGGATACTGTCGAAGGATTTGAAGTTCCAGGACCTCGGGCTGCTCATCGTGGATGAAGAACAGCGCTTCGGCGTTCGCCACAAGGAGCGGCTGAAGCAGATGCGCACCGCCATCGATGTGCTGTCGATGTCGGCCACGCCGATTCCGCGGACGCTGCACATGTCGCTGATCGGGCTGCGCGATATGAGCGTGATCGAGACGCCGCCCAAGGACCGCATGGCCATCCAGACCATCGTGGCCAAGTTCGACGAGAAGCTGGTGCGCACGGCGATCGAGATGGAGCTGGAGCGCGGCGGGCAGATTTATTTCGTGCACAATCGCGTCGAATCGATCTACGACCTGGCAGCGAAGATTCGCGAGCTGGTGCCGCAGGCCCGCGTCGTCATCGGCCACGGACAGCTCAAGGAGTCGGAGCTGGAGCGGGTGATGCTCGCCTTCATGAATCACGAGTACGATGTGCTGCTGGCGACCAGCATCATCGAGAACGGGCTCGATATTCCGCTGGCCAACACCATCCTTATTAACCGCGCCGACCGGCATGGACTGAGCGAGCTGTATCAACTGCGGGGACGGGTGGGCCGGTCGAATCGGCGGGCATACAGCTATCTGCTGATTCCGCCGGAGACGGAGCTGACCGAGATTGCGCGGCGGCGGCTGGCGGCGCTGAAAGAGTTCTCGGACCTTGGCGCGGGGTTCAAGATCGCGGCGCTGGACCTGGAGTTGCGCGGCGCGGGCAATATGCTGGGCGGCGAGCAGTCGGGCCACATCGAGGCTATCGGCTTCGAGATGTACACCTCCATGCTGGAGGAGGCTGTGCGCAAGATGAAGGGCGAAGAAGACAAGCCCGCCCATGCGAACACGGTCATCAATCTCGGTATCAGCGTGCGCATCGACGCGGACTATATTCCTGAAGAGAACCAGCGGCTGCGCATGTACAAGCGCATCGCCGGAGCGGAGGACTACGCCGCGCTGGCCGATGTGCGCGCCGAGTTGCAGGACCGCTACGGCACGCCGCCGGAGTCGGTGCTGAACCTGCTGGCGGCGGGCGAGATTCGGCTGCACTGCGAGCAGCTGGGCATCGCGCAGCTCGACCGCAAGCGCACGCAGATCGAGCAGGGCAGGACGAAGACGTTTGTCGAGATGCTGCATCTGAAGTTCGCCGAGCGGCTCTCGGGCGGCGCTCCGGCCACGGCTCCGGGCGTGGCTCCGGGGCACGAGAAGAGCGTCGACCCGGGTGTGCTGATGAAGCTGGTGAGCCGCAACGCCAAGAAGGGCGCGCAGTTTACGCCGCAGGGCGTTCTGCGCTGGCCGCTGGCCGGAGCGAAAGCCGACGAGGTGCTCGACGGGACGCGCGCGCTGCTGGATGCGCTCGACGCGCACGGCTGAGGGGACGCGGGGGGCACGCCACATCACGAATGGGATAGAGCCTTTTGCGGCCAAGCGAAGGAGAGATACAGGGGTCTCTCCGCTACGCTTCGCTCCGGTCGAGATGACGTGACGTTGAGTTATAGCGGCCCTCCAGATGTAGTCCTGGCGATTCGAGCGAAACGCGGATTCCCTTCGGGAATGACAAACAAAGAGGGGTACTCCTGACAAATAGAGAGAAACTGCCCGTGACAAACAGAGCGAGGTGTCCCTGAGAGAAAATTGCTCCAGGCGCAGGAAGAGGATCGGCTCTTCCCTTCACACCGGCTTGGATCTACTCTCTTTGCAGAGCCTATGACGCGCAAACTGACCTGCAAACTCCTCCCCGCACTTACCCTCGCACTTGGAACGATACTCGCCATGCCGAATCATGCCGCCGCACAGCGCGTCTCCGCCGATGGAGCGACGCAGACCTTTCACTTCATCTCCGATCAGTACTTCAGCGACGTGTACTTCCACTTCGCGCCGACGGCGGGGACCAGCGCCGGGCTGCACCAGTACGACAATCAGCTTGAGGACTACTCTGCCGCCTCGATCGAGAAAGAGACGGCCGCGCTGCATGAGTACGAGAAGAAGGTCGAGGCCATCGACCCCAGCGCGCTCGACGCCAGCGTGGCCGGCGACCGCGAGATCCTGCTCAACAACATCCGCTCGCAACTGCTGACGCTCGAGGTGATCCGGCCCTGGGAGAAGAATCCGGACAACTATTCCTCGGGGATCACGTACTCGATCTTCGTGCTGATGGAACGGCCCTACGCGCCGCCGGCGGTGCGGCTGCGCGCCGTGATCGCGCGCGAGAAGCTGATTCCGCAGGCGCTCGACGAGGCGCGCAAGAATCTCAAGAACCCGCCGCACATCTTTACCGAAATTGCGCTCGAACAGATCGACGGGCTGGTCAGCTTCTTCGAGAACGACGTTCCCGGCGCTTTCTCCAGCGTGACCGATCCCGGCACCAAGGCCGACTTTGCCAAATCGAACGCCGCCGCGGTCGCCGCGCTCAAGAGCTACGGTGCGTGGATGAAGACCGACCTGCTGCCGCGCTCGAACGGCGACTTCCGGCTGGGCGCGGAGACCTTCCGCAAGAAGCTCGCCTACGACGAGATGGTGGATATCCCTCTCGATAAGCTGCTTCAGATCGGCTTCGACGACCTGCACAAGAATCAGGCGGAGTTCGCCCGCGTGGCCAAAGAGGTCGATCCGACGAAGACGCCGCAGCAGGTGCTGGCCGAGCTGGCTACGATTCATCCCGCGCCGGACAAGCTGCTGGCGGCCTTCCAGAATACTTTCAACTCGCTGATCGGCTTTATCAACGCGCATCACATTATTACGATCCCGAGCACGGTGGAGCCGACGCTCGAAGAGACGCCGCCCTTTATGCGGGCGACGACGTTCGCTTCGATGGACCCTCCGGGACCGTTCGAGACGCACTCGAAGAAGGCCTACTTCAACGTGACGCTGCCGGAGAAGAGCTGGACCGCCGAGCACATCGCCGAGCACATGGCCAGCTTCAACGTGGGCACGATCATCAGCACCAGCGTGCATGAGGCCTACCCCGGCCACTACGTGCAGTTCCTGTGGATGCCGGAGTTTCCCAGCAAGATCCGCAAGCTGCTGGGGGCCAATAGCAACATCGAAGGCTGGGCGCACTACACCGAGCAGATGATGCTGGACCAGGGCTACGACGCTCCGGGGCCGAATGCCACGGCGGCCCAGATTCGCCAGTCGCGGCTGGTGCGGCTGGGGCAGTTGCAGGACGCTCTGCTGCGCGATGCGCGCTTCGTCAACTCCATCAAGCTGCAGACGGGCGAAGGCGAGCCAGACGGCAGGTGGACGATGCAGCAGGCCGAGAACTTCTTCGTCAAGCAGGGCTATCAGTCGCAGTCGGTCGCCGTGGTCGAGACCAAGCGGGGCACGGCGGACGCCACCTATCTTTACTACACGCTGGGCAAGCTCGAGATTATGAAGCTGCGCGAGGACCTGAAGAAGAAGGAAGGCGACAAGTTCAATCTTGAGACATTCCATGACAACTTCATGCGGCAGGGTTTTGCGCCGATCAAGATCATCCGCAAGGCCATGCTGCACGACGACTCGCCGGTGCTGTGACAACAACAAAATGGTATTTGGAAATGGTAAAATACCATCCGTGAGTACCATTACGGAGATCGATAAGGCCGGGCGGCTTGTAGTTCCGAAGAAGATGCGCGATGCGCTTCATCTGAAGGCCGGTACAAGGCTCGTCCTCGACCAGAGCGGCGAATCCATTATCGTGCGCGCGGAATCGAAACCTCGCGGTCTTTATATGAAGAATGGGACCTGGGTCTATGACACCGGCACCCAGCTTTCGGGCGACCTTCAGGAATGGATCGACGAGGACCGCGACGACCGGATGCGCAACGCGATGGGCGAAGCGGGCGAGCGGTGATCTTTTTCGACACGTCGGTCCTGATCGCCGCCTCTTCTCCGCATCACGCAAGCCACGAGGCCTGCTTGGATCGGCTGGCGGCGGCGGACGTTCGCGGAGGAGCCTGTGCCGCTCACTCGCTGGCCGAGATGTACTCGGTCTTCACGCGCATTCCGCCTCCGTTTCGCATACCGCCTGCCGCCGCGCTGCAGATCGCGCAGCACACGAGCAAGCGGTTCACCGTGGTTACACTGACGGCAGCCGAGCAACTGGCGGTGATTCGCGACCTTGCCGGCCGCGAACTGGGCGGAGGCATGACCTGCGATGCCCTGATTGCCGCCTGCGCGCGCAAGGCACGGGCGACCCGTCTGTATACACTCAACCGGAAACATTTCTGCAAGGTTGCTCCGGACCTGACGCCTCGCATCTTCGAACCATGACGGTTGCCGGGTTGTAACCTCCACCTGCTAGCATTTTCCACAACGAAACTGCATCCAAGGAAGACATGACAGACAAGATTCGCCAGAAGATTCGTAAAGCCGTCTTCCCTGCCGCGGGCATGGGAACCCGCTTTTTGCCCGCCACCAAGGCCATGCCCAAGGAGATGCTCTGCCTGGTGGACAAGCCGCTGATCCAGTACGGCGTCGAAGAGGCCGTGGCCGCCGGGTGCACGGAGATCATCATCATCACCGGGCGCGGAAAGTCGGTGATGGAGGACCACTTCGACAGCAGCCCCGAGTTGGAGGCTTCGCTGGAGGCGAGGAATAAACTTGCGCTGCTCGAAGTGGCGCGCAGCGTCGCCAAGCTGGCCCGCGTCACCTACACGCGGCAGTCCGAGCCGCTGGGGCTGGGCCATGCCGTGCTTCAGGCCAAGGAGATCGTGGGCGACGAACCCTTCGCCGTGCTGCTGCCGGACGATATCGTCGACGCCTCGACGCCGTGCATGAAGCAGATGGTCGAAGCCTTCGACGAGACGCAGTGCAGCATTCTCGGATCGGAGGTCGTCGAAGGTGACGCCATCTCCGCCTACGGCTGCCTCGACTGCACGCCGGACGCGGAGAATCCGCGGCTGCTGGCGGTGAAGAACATGGTGGAGAAGCCGAAGCCGGAGGATGCTCCGTCGCACAACGCCATCATCGGGCGCTACGTGCTGACGCCGCGCATCTTCGAGATGATCGAAGGGATTACGCCGGGCGCGGGCGGCGAGCTGCAACTGACCGACGCCATCAAGGCGCTGCTGAAGTATGAGAAGGTCTACGGCTTCAGCTACGAGGGCAAGCGTCACGACGCGGGCGACAAGCTGGGCTTTCTGAAGGCGACTGTCGAGTTTGCGCTGAAACGCGACGACCTGGGGCCGGGCTTCAGAGAATGGTTGAAGTCGTTTCCGATCTAAAAGCTGGTCAGGACAGGTTGTCGATTCGGATTTAAGAGAAAGCAACGGCAAGTGCAACGGCAAATACAGGGGTCTCTCCACTGCGGCGCGCGATGATGCCGCGCGCCTTCGGTCGAGATGACGTGGGTTGGATGGCTCGATGACGTGGGTTGGGCGGCTCGATGGATAAATCCGATATAAATTCGAGGCTGGGGCTGAATTTGGTTGGGTGCGACTAAAATAAATCGCCGGCGAGAAGTTATGTAGGCTGCTGGTATCTTTGCTCCACCGGAAGAGAACACGGGCAGGGTTTCCTGCATCTCACCCATAGGATTGCTGCACGCACCACCACAAAAAAAATTCGGAGAAGAAATGGCCACCAAAAAAGCACGCGCAGGCAAGAAACCCATCACCCGCAAGCAGCTCATCGACGGGCTCAACGACGACCTGGCCCGCGAGTACCAGGCCGTAATCGCCTATGTAAATTACTCGCAGGTTCTGAAGGGCGCGGAGTATATGAACATCGCCGCCGAGCTTGCAGTTCATGCGACAGAGGAGCTGGCGCACGCCATCCTGATCGCCAACCAGGTCGACTACCTGGGCGGCATGCCCTGCGTCACGCCCAAGCCGGTGAAGACGTCGGAGAAGGCCAAGGACATGCTCCGCTTCGACCTCGAGGCCGAGAACGAGACGATTCGCCAGTACCGCCGCCGCATCAAGCAGTGCGATGAGCTGGGCGAGTTCGCCACGGCGGAGCACATCCGCGACATCCTGCTGCAGGAGCAGGACCATCAGATATCACTGGCCACGGCGCTGGGCATCGATGTGCCCGATGTGGGGATTGCGGACTAGCTGTGTTTCGGTCTGGTTTGTGGTTTCCCATCCTTTGTGCAAAAACGCACAAAGGATGGGGCACCCGAATTTTTGTAACCGCTTGAATCGAAGATGCTCTGACTGCTGGAATCAGCGGCGCTCCCATGCGAGGCGAAATACAGGGGTCTCTCCACTGCGCAGCGGACGGTGAAGCCGTCCACTGCGCCGGTCGAGATGACGTGCATTTAAGGTGCGCCGCTACTTCTTTTTGCGGAGCGGCTCGACGAGCGACGCCATGTCCTGCTCGCCGTAGCCGTCGGCGATGGCGGCTTCCATCAGCGCGCGCGACGGCTCGCCGGTCTTGAGATCGACGTTGCAGGCGGCCGCTTCGTTACTGGCGTAGAGCATGTCTTTCGACAAGAGTCTCAGCAGGAAGTTGACTGTGTAGTCGCGGTTGACCATGCGCGTGGACATGGCCGCCAGCAGCGGGCTTCCGGGCGCGCCGCTCTTGAGGATATCGATCGCCTTGGCGCGGTCGAGGCCGCTGCGCTCAATCCACACCATGGCCTCGGCGAGCGAGGCCACCTGAACGCCGCAGAGAAAATTGTTGATCAGCTTCATCTTCGCGCCGCTGCCGACGGGGCCGAGGTGGACGATCTCTTTGCTCATGGCCTCGAGGACGGGTGTGGCCGCTTTGAGCGCCGCGGCCGGGCCGCCGACGAGGAAGGTGAGCTGGCCGCCCTCGGACTGGGCGCGGCTTCCGGTGACGGGAGCGTCGAGCAGCGGGTGGCCGCGCTCCTCGGCACGGGCGGAGAGTTCGGCGATCCAGGCGGGGCTGGCGGTGCTCGATTCGATAAGGATGGCGCCGGGCCCGGCTGCGGCGAGAGCGCCGTTCTTGCCCAGCCACGCGGCGCGAGAGGCATCGTCGTCCGCCAGCATGGATACGATGATCGACGCTTCCTTGACCGCATCGGCGGGCGTAGCCGCGACTCGCGCACCTTTAGCGGCAAAGGGTTGGGCCTTTGACTGCGTGCGGTTGTAGACGGCGAGCGGAACGCCGGCCTTCAACAGATTCGACGCCATGCCGCTGCCCATGGTGCCAAGCCCCAGGATCGCTACCTTTGTTGCCTTGATATCAGCCACGAAAACTACCTCTTCTTTCCAAACTAGGCCAGGGAGCGGACTTCGATCAAGCGGTCCGCGTCCTTCGATGCGATATGGACGGAGTTGCGCAGGGCGCGGCCGAAGCCGTCGAAGCGGACCTCGGTCCAGTCGCCGTCCCTGAGTTCGATGCCGTCGCCGAAGCTCAGCGAGTGCGCGCCGAAGAAGTGCACGTGCAGGTCGCCGGGCTGGCGATGGCCTTCGAACTTGAAGTGGTGGTGCTCCATGTTGGCGAGGCTGTGGCACATGTTCTCTTCGCCGGTCTCGATGGCCTTGTGCCAGAGCGTTTTGCCGTCGCGCTCGATGCGGACTTCGCCGGTGATTCCTTTGAAGTCGCCGCCGATAACCAGCTCGGGGCCGAGGCTGCACGAGCGCAGCTTCGATCCGGCGAGGTTGAGATAGTTGCGCTTCTCGAACTTGTGGTCGGAGAACTCGTTGCCCGTGGCCATGCCGATGCGGTGCGGCGTGCCCTCGTTGTCGACAAGGTAGATGCCGGCAAGCTCGGCTTCCTCGCCGCCGTCTTCGGCATACGACGGCACATCGAGCGGGGCGAAGGGTGCGCGCAGAACGGAGCCGTTGCCCTTGTAGAACCACTCGGGCGCAATGCCGATCTTGCCTGCGGCGGGACGGCCGCCTTCGACGCCCCACTGGAACATCCTCATGCTGTCAGTGATATTTTCGGCGGCCTTCGCGGCGTCAACCTTCGCGGCGGCGGCCTTGTGCATGGCCTGCCGGTCCTTGGCGCTGCCGAGATGCGTGAGTCCGGTGCCCGCGACCAGCGTGCGCGAGGGCAGGCCGGGAACGTCGATGGGCGTCAACAGATGCCACTCGGAGGTTCCCTTGTAGACAGCGTCGTAGTCGAGTGACTCGCCGTGGGCGAGGGCGCCCGCCAGTTCTACGATGCCTTTGCCGCCGTGGAGGGCGGCCTGCGCCAGATCGTAGATCGAGGTAACGCCGTCGAGGCAGCGCAGGCGCGGCTCGTCGACGATAGCGACACGCCGCGACGCGCCATTGCCGAGTTGAACGAGGTGAATCATAGGAGTTCCTTTATAAAAACACTTTAGAAAAAATCGTCTGCTCTAAGGGAGGTCTGATTAGGTCTCGGAAGATGCCCTCAGCGGCTAAAGCCGCGTTGCAGTCAAGCCACTTGCGGCACGGCTAAAGCCGTGCCCTTAACAAAACCGGACTTAATTCAGAGGTCCCCTCAAAGATCTTGTTGCCTCCCTTTATTCGATGATCTTAAACCGCTTCAGCGATTCCTCGTTGACGGTGAGGCCGAGGCCAGGCGTATTGTCGTCGAGGTCGATGTAGCCGTCGACCGGCACCGGCTCGCCGTCGAAGATATACCAGAAGAGCTCGTTGCCGACCTCGACATCGACCTTGGGGAAGAACTCGGCCATGGGCGAGTTGAGGCTGGCCATGACGACGTGGTAGTTGTGCATCTGGCCGGCGTGCGGGATGACGGGAATCTGATAGGCCTCCGCCATGGCGGCGATCTTGCGCGCCTGGCTGAAGCCGCCGACGCGGTTGGTGTCGAACTGGATGTAGTCGAGCGCGTTTGCGTCGAGCAGATCGCGGAAGCCGAAGAGGGTGAACTCGTGCTCGCCGCCGGCGATGGGGATGCGGCCATAGGATTTAAGTTCGCGGTAGCCGCGAGTGTCGTCGGGAATGACGGGCTCTTCGAGCCAGCGCGGATGGAAGGGCTCGATCAGAGGCAACATGCGCTTGGCGTAGTCGAGCGTCCAGCCCATGTAGGCGTCGACCATCAGGTCGATCTCGTAGCCGATGACCTCGCGCACGGTGCGGACGAGCTCGATGTTGCGTTGCATGCCGGCGGCGCCGTCGACCGGCCCCCAGCCGAAGCGCAGCTTCATGGCCTGGTAGCCTTCGTCCTTGTAGCGCTGGGCTTCGCGACGAAGCTGGTCGAGCGGCAGGGCGTAGAGGCGGCTCGCGTAGACGGGGATGCGCTTCTTGGTGCGTCCGCCAAGCAGGCGATAGACGGGCTGCTTCGCCGACTTGCCCAGAAGATCCCAGAGAGCGATATCGACCGCGCTGATGGCGGTCATGGCGACGCCCTTGCGACCGAAGGCCATGGTGCGGCGGTACATCTGCTGCCAGAGATACTCAGTGTCCCAGGGGTCGGAGCCGATCAGTACATCCTTGAGATAGTTGTCGATGCAGGACTTGGTAACAAGCGGGGAGAGCGCTGCGTTGCCCAGGCCCACAAGGCCGTTGTCGGTGAAGATCTCGACCAGCAGCCAGCCGTGGAAGGTGAAGGTGCCCATCGATGCCTCGCGGAACATGACGAGGTCCATGGGATTGGTGCAGAAGTGAGGGGGGAGCGGGACGGTCTTGCCTTCCCATTGAACGACGCGAGTGCGAACTTCTGTGATCTTCATGACCGGCTCTCGAATTGGATTAGGTCTGGGGCCTTGAGTGGATGCAACCTGCCGCCCAGAAGCAGGATTGCGAAGAATCCGATGAGGTGAAATGTTCCAACGATATAAAACAGGGTTGCGTAGCCGAAGCCGTGGCTAAGGAGAAAACCGGCGACGACGCCGAAGATGGCTCCGCCGATTGCGCCACCGAAGCCAATCATGCCCGAGACCGAGCCGACTGCCGACAGCGGAAAGACGTCGGCAGGCAGCGTCATAATGAGGCCCGACCACGACTGCTGGCAGAAGAAGGCGATGCTGAACAGTCCCAGAGCCCAGGCGACGGGCACATGCGGCACCAGCATTACCACCGGCATAAAGACGGCGCTGAGGCCGAGCACAAGCTTGCGCGAGTAGTTGAGCGAGTGGCCGCGGCCGAGCAGGTAGCTTGAAAACCAGCCACCGAGAAAGCTGCCGACGCCGGAGGCCGCGTAGGGAATCCAGGCGTAGTAGGTGACCTGCTTCACGTCGAAGCCGCGCGCGTCGTAGAGATACTTGGGCAGCCAGAAGAGATAGAAGTACCAGGCCGAGTCGCTCATGAACTTGGCGAAGACGATGACCTGTACCTGGCGCATGGCGATAAGGTCGAGCAGACTGAACTGCTTTGCGACGAGGCGAGCGTCGAGCGTGGCGATGGAGGCATCGGCGGAGGAGCGATAGCTCCAGGCCCACCAGATGACCCATACGATGCCGACCGCGCCCGAGACGAAGAAGACCATGCGCCAGCCGCTCAGCAGCAGCACGGTGCCGATCAGGGGCGGCGCCAGCACGGAGCCGACGGCGGTGCCGGCGTTGATGATGCCCATGGCGGTCGAGCGCTGGTGCATCGGAACCCACTCGGCAACTACGCGCGCGGCAGCGGGAAAGCCGCCGCCCTCGCCCATGCCGAGCAGGAAACGGGCGACGAGGAGAAAGGTGAAGTTCATCGCCAGCCCGTGCAGCGCACAGGCCAGCGACCACCACAGCATGATGAGAATGAATCCCCTGCGCGTTCCCATCAGGTCGAGGATGCGTCCGCCGATGACGTAGAGCGCGGCGTAGGAGATCAGGAAGGCGGACTGCAGCCAGGAGAACTGCTGGTCGTCCAGCGGGATGTTGTGCTGGATGGCCGTGATGGCGACCGGCAGCGTCTGGCGGTCGAAGTAGCTGATTGCAATGGCGAGCGTGACCAGCCCGACAAAGAACCACTGGACCTCGAGCCCCGCAATGCGAGGCCCACCAGTCCGCGCCATGCCTTTAGCATTCATCCTTTAGCTCTCCTGAATCCCCGGGCTTCTGATTTACGGTCTTTTTTTACCATGTCAGATGCATCAGGGAGGTAGCCTGCCGGGGCAGCGATGTTGGAATCGTGACCTTGCCATTGTCGACTACCAGCCACCGCGGCGAGGTGAGTAATTGCAACTGCCCAGCCGCTTGCAGCTTCTTGTACTGCTCGGGCGTGGGCTTCTGCGGCGAGCCCATCGCCTTCCAGACGGTGTAGGCGTTGCTGTGGTCCTGGTCGATGCGATAGTGCTGGAGCAGGACGCGATGTACACCGGCGGGAATGCCGGAGACAGTGACCTGGACCTCGGCGCCCGCGGCGGGAAGATCGTCGTCGTGATAGTTCCACAGCAGCACGGCGGCTTCACGAGTGTCCTTGGTTGCGAAGGCATCGATGTCGGGGTTCTGCCGCACGCCGGACTTCAGGATATCGTCGAGCGGAACCGCACCCGTGCTGGTGGTGCCGACGCGCTCGCCGGACATCATGCCGGCCATGCGGAAGACGTTCAACACCGGCTTATCGATGCCGTTGGTCGAGAGCGAGCGGAAGCCCTCGAAGTAGTCCTTGTCCTCGAACTCGAAGGCCCAGGTCAGCATCGAGATCAGGTTGACCTTGTGCCGGTCCTGCAGGGCGAAGAGTCCCTTGATGGCCGCCGCCGTGTAGACCGGATAGAGCGTGCCGTTGCGATAGTTGTTCGACGGGTTCACCTTCGAGGAGCAGGCGGCGCAGCCCTCGGGGTCGGCTTCGCTGAGGATGATGGGCAGATGCGCGAGCTTTGGATACTTGGTGATAATGGCGAAGCCCTTGTCGACGTCGTTCATCTCCTTGTCAAAGCCCATGCGCACATGACCATTAATAACCGTGGGGCGACCCTTGGCATGGAACGAGATAAAGTCCATGGGAACAGCCTTGCCGGTAGCCGCGCTCTTTCCCGAGTCGACGTGCTTGAGGAAGTTGTCGAGGAAGGTGGCGGCCTTCGCGTTGCCGGGGCCGGTGCTCGCGGGACCGCCGACCATCGCGTTCGGCAGCGCTGCACGCACGCCGGCGACGGCATAGTCGTAGAGCTTGTAGTAGTTCTCCGGAGTGGAGTGCCAGTAGGGAATGTTCGGCTCGTTCCAGACTTCGAAGTACCACTTCGACACCTCATCCTTGCCGTAGCGCTGGACGAGATGCTCGGTGACCTTGCGGACCAGTTCGCCCCAGAGCTTGTAATCCTTCGGGGGATTGTTCGAGCCGCCGGAGATGGTGCTCTTGGGATAGTGGACCTGGTAAGGCTCAGGATTTTCGGCGAGATCTTTGGGCATGAAGCCAAGCTCGACCATGGGGCGCACGCCGGCAGCCTTGTACTCGTCGAAGATGCCGTCGAGGATCTTGAAGTCGTAGACGGGCTTGCCGTTGGCGTCGAGCGAGAAGACGTTGGTGGAGCTCCACTTCAGCTCGGCCACGCCGTTGCCCGAGGTCAGCAGATGGTGCGCGCGGATGTGGACCGGCACCGGGCTGAGGTCGTGCAGTTCGCGCAGGAGCCGCTTGCCGTCCTTCATGGTGGTGTAGTTCGCTTCGTCGTAGCCGAACCAGCTATAGATGGGCTTGTACGTTCCCTCGGCTTTCGCTAGATCGACATTGATAGAAATCGGCGCTTGTGCCGCCGCCTGCATGGCGGCGGCACAGATCAGGGCAAGGGCGAGCTTTCGCATGAGCTTCGGGCCTTTCGGTTAGAAGTTATATTTGAGCGCGAACTGAACATCACGCGAAGGGACCGACGTGTCTGTGATGACACCGCCCGACGCCGTATCAATACTAGAGCCGGGGGCGTTGAAGCTGGTGGTGTTGGGCAGGTTGAAGAACTCGGCGCGGAAGGAGAGCGTCGAATCCTTGATGGCGAAGTTCTTGAAGATGGAGGCATCGTACTGGCGGAACGCATCGGAGCGCAGCGTGTTGGCCAGCACGGTTCCATAGGTGTACTGATCGGGGACCGTATACGCCGTCTTATCGAACCAGCTCGTCAGCGACTTCTGGAACGACTTCGATCCCCCGTTGGGGTTCAGGTTGGGCCGCTGGCCGCCGACGCCCGTATTGGCTACGTCCTTGGAGACGGTCGGCGTAAAGGGCGTTCCGCTACGCAGCACGATGATGGTCTGTACCTGCCATCCGCCGAGGACCGAATCGACCAGACCGCCGCTGTTGTTGAGGAACCGCTTGCCCTTGCCCACCGGAAGCTGGTAGGTGCCGCTCATGGCGAGGTTCTGAGGCGTGTCGAAGGGCGAATAGGTTCTCTCGTAGCCCTTGTTGCCGCCGAGCGCAGAAGACTGGTTCGACTGCATGAACTTCGACCAGGTGTAGGAGATCATGCCGGTAAGGCCATGGCCGGCGCGGTGCTGGATCTTGGTCTGCAATGACTGATAGGTCGTGCCGACATCCTGGGACTGATAACTAATATTTCCCCAGGGCTGATACGGACGGCGACCCTGAATGGCGCCCGGACCGGCATCGGGATAGTTGATGGCATTGGAGCCCTGAAGATGGACGCCGTGATTGCCGACGTAAGCCATCTCGAAGACCGTCTTATTGGAGAGCTGCTGCTGCATTCCGAAGCTGTAGTGCTGGTTATAGCCCATCTTGAGATGGGTCCTGGTCGGCGACATGGACGGATGGGCGGTGGCCGAGCCGAGCTGCGAGCCGAGGAAGAAGTCGCCGAGGGTTCGGTTGGGAACGATGTTCTGCGTCTGGTTGACGGTCTCCGACAACGCGTAGGGAAGAACGTTGCGGTTGACGCGGCCGCTGGTTCCCTCCGGCTCGTAGAAGATGCCGTAGCCGCCGCGGAAGACGGTGGAGTTGCCCGCCGGGCGCCACGAGAAACCGATGCGCGGAGCGAACTGGGTCTTGTCGGTGTAGGTGATCGAGTAGGGAAGGCCGGCTTCGTGGCTGGTCTGGATGTACTGGCCGAAGAACTGGTAGGCCGCCGGAGCCGAAGGCTGCGAGGACAGGTCCACCTTATCCGTATGGCTGGCCACGATGATGGGCCGCGACAGCGAGGGATCGAAGGTGCCCAACTGCCCCTTGTAGCCGTCCATCCAGGGGGAGTACTCGTAACGGAGCCCGATGTTCACGGTAAGCCGGCCATTCACGCGAATGTCATCCTGGGCGAAGTATTGATGATACCAACGCTGGCCGCCGAAGTTGGCCGCCGGATAGGCGCGGGCCACCGAGGACGGATAACCGAGCAGGAAGTCGGCGATGGAGTCTCCGCCCGAGGGACTGCACGGAGCGACACCGCCGGGGCACGGATTCTGCGTCTCGCTGCCGTTGAAACCGAAGACGCCGGCATAGCTTGAGCTGTCATAGCCGAGCCATTGGTAGTACCGAAGTAAAACGCCGAACTTCAGCGAGTGCCGTCCCTTCAGGATGGTGAAGGTATCGGTCGGCTCGAAGACCATGCGGTCCTGCGATTTGGGCCGCTGATCGAAGGACGAGCCGGCCATGCCGCTGTAACCGCTGAAGTTGAAGTCCGGGAACGAACCGCCCGAGCCGGGACGCAGCAACTGCGTGAAGCCGGTGATGCCGTTGTCCGTGTTGAAGTCCGGTCCCTGCAGGAAGGCCTTGAGCAGAACATGGCTGGGCATGTAGTGGACGCGGAAGTCCTGCACCTTGTTGGCGCCGATGTTGGTAATGAGTCCGACGGCGATATCCTGCCCGTTCGAGGTGAGCGCGGCGGTCTTGAGCAGCGGGATCGCGTTGGGGTCGACCTCGCGGTTGTTGACGTAGGTCCAGCGGACAAAGAGGCGGTTCGACGGGTTGATCTGGTCATCGACGCGCACCGTGAACTGATCCCAGTCCACCGCCTGCGACGGTGTGCTGCGGAAGTTGCTCGGGCCGCTGTTGGCGTGAGGGATGTAAGCAAGGACAGCCGCGGACTGCGGTGTGATCAGCGATGGGCAGATGACGTTGAGCGTGCCGTTGCAGGAGATCTGGTTGCGCGTGGTGACGCCGCCGACGGTGGTTGTGCTGGTGGGGTCGTAGATCTTCTTGAGCCCGGCTGCGGTGAAGTCGCCGCCCCGCTGCGCTTCTGTCGGCACGATGTTGTTGAAGATCAGCCCCTGGCGCAGCCGCTGCGCCTCATAGTCGAGGAAGAAGAAGGTCTTGTCCTTGCCGTTGTAGAGATGCGGGATGGAGAGCGGGCCGCCGATGTCGCCGCCGAACTGGTTGCGCTTGAGGATCTGCCGCGAGTTGGCGAAGAAGTTGCGCGCGTCGAGCTTGTCGTTGCGGATGAACTCGAAGATGCCGCCGTGGAACTTGTTGGTGCCGGACTTGGTGGTGGCGTTGAAGAAGGCGCCGCCTCGGTTGTACTCCGCCGAGTACGGGCTTTGCTGGACGCTGAACTCCTGCAGGGCGTCGATCGAGGTCTGGATGAAGGTGCCGCCCTGGTGCTGCTCGCTGACGTCGACGCCGTCGAGCAGGAACGAGATGGCGCTGCCGCGAATGCCGCTGATGGTGTTTCCGTTGACGACTTCAGGGCGGATGGCCAGCGAGTTGCCAGTGGGCGGCAACAGCGCCGCGCCGGGAGTAAGCTCCGCCAGCTTGTAGAAGCCGCGGCCGTTGAGCGGAAGGCTGGTCAACTGCTCGTTGGTGATGACAGTGCCGATGGTCGCGGTGTCGGTGCTGAGCAGCGGCGTCTCGACGTTGACGTCGATGGTGGTGGTCTCCGCGCCGACCTGGAGCGTCAGGTCTTCGCGGACGACCTGGCCGACCTGCACCTCGATGTTCGAGGTGTTGATAACGGAGAAGCCGGGGGCCGTGACGGTCAGGTTGTAGACGCCGGCCTGGACGGGCGTAATCACGAATTCGCCGTTGGAGTTGGTCGTCGCAGTCTGAACGATGTTGGTGCCGACATTGGTCGCCTTGATGACCGCGCCCGGCACCAGTGCCCCCTGCGGGTCGGAGATGCGGCCGACGAAGCGGCCCGTCTCGACCTGTGCGCCGGCCCATGGAGCGCAGATCAGAAATATCAGAGATGCAAGTACCAGCCTCATAGCTATGCAGCGATCGTTCTTCGTCATATGCGAACCTCGAATCTTCCCCGCGTCGGCGGAGTTCTTTTGGAATCGTGTGCAAAGGTAGTACCAACTGTTAGCAATTGTCAACCAAGATATTTTGAGGGATTGAACGGCTACTCAAAAAATTGAGAAAATAAAGGGATTTTCAATCTTTTCGGTCCGGGAATTGGCCGTCTTATGGATGATTTTGCCGTTAAGTTATGCGCGTTATCGGTCGTACCAGTATTTGAGACTCCGGCTGTTACCATGAGTTGACAAAGTTCTCGCGGTTGGGGAGTATCTGAGAAATGAATGGAAGGCGCAAGTCTCCGCTCGGCGACAGTGAGCACATCCTCAACAACAAGGAGGATGTCACCCATCTGCTGATTCTCCGCTTTCAACAACTGCTCGGCGACGGTGTACTCTCGCCGGGGACGAAGCTGCCGTCGGAGCGCGAGCTGGCCGCGAACTTCGGCGTGGCGCGATCCTCGCTGCGCCAGGCACTCAAGGTGCTGGAGATCATGGGCGTCATTACGCAGAAGGTGGGCGACGGCAGCTACCTGAATAAAGACGCGTCGTCCGTCCTCGCCGTACCCATGGAGTTTCTCTTCCTGCTGGACGATACCTCGCTGCAGGAGTTGACCGAGATGCGGCTGCTGATGGAGCCGGCACTGGCCGCCAAGGCCGCCGAACGCGCCAACGCCGACGACATTGCGCTGCTGCGGCAATCGATCGCCGACCTGGAGCAGAGCAAGCATGACCGCGTGCGGCTGGTCGCGGCGGACCTGCTCTTTCATCGCGCCATCTTTCAGGCCTCGGGCAACCGGCTCACCGAGCGGCTCTTTCACATCATTCATCGCGCCATGCTGAATATGATCATGGTGACCTCGCAGCTGGTGGACCTTGAACACACGCTGCACTTTCATCGCCCCATCCTGACGGCGATCGAGCGGCGCGACTCGGAGCTGGCCTTTCGCCTGATGACCGACCATCTCACCGACGCGGGCAACCTGCTGCTGGAGGGCCGCGCGCAGGCGAAGGCCAAGCAGTTGCGCGACCATCTCGCCGCGGCCGCGCCGGTCCACAACGGTCTTCGCTCCGTGGGCACGGCAGTCCGCGGCCGGGAGGCCAAAGTGAAGACCGGCTCGGTAAAGGCCGGCCCGGTGAAGACCAGCCCGGTGAAGAGATCGAAGGCCGTCTGAACCGGTCTGAACTTTCGCACGAATCTGGAGAGCACTTGAAACAGGACTCAGCCTCGACCGGGCAAATTGCCCGGGATCTGCGCAAGCGTTGGTTGTACCTTTTGCCCGCGGTCTTCGTGACCTATAGCCTGGCGTATCTCGACCGCGCGAACTATGGCTTCGGCGCGGCGGCGGGGCTGGCCGAGACGCTGCATATCACCGAGTCGCAGACGGCGCTGCTGGGGTCGCTCTTCTTCCTGGGGTACTTCCTCTTTCAGGTGCCGGGCATCGCCTATGCGCGGCGCCGGAACGCGAGCCGGCTGATCTTCTATACGCTAATCGTCTGGGGCACGCTGGCGGCGCTGACCGGCGTGATCCGCAGCTTCTGGCTGCTGGCGCTCGACCGCCTGCTGCTGGGCGTCGCCGAGAGCCTGATCTTTCCGGCGATGCTGCTGTTGCTGACCAACTGGTTTACCCGCTCGGAGCGTTCGCGCGCGAACACGCTGCTGATCCTCGGCAACCCGGTCACGATTCTGTGGATGTCGGCGATCACGGGCTTCCTGATCCGCTCCTTCGGCTGGCAGATGACCTTCATCATCGAGGGCGTCCCGTCCATTTTGTGGGCGGTGATCTGGATGATGGTCGTCCGCGACCGGCCTGAGCAGGCGTCGTGGATGAGCGCCGAGGCCAGCGCGCAGCTTAGCCGCCAGTTGGCCGAGGAGCAGGTCTCGCTGCCCAAGGTCTCCGGGCTGTTGAAGGCGCTGATGCGGCGCGACGTCCTTCTGCTCTCGCTGCAATATTTCTGCTGGAGCCTGGGGCTGTACGGATTTGTGCTGTGGCTGCCGACGATCATCCGTCAGGGCAGCGATCTGGGCATCGGCATTACAGGCCTGCTGAGCGCGATTCCGTACCTGCTGGCGGTTCTGATGATGCTGCTGGTGGCCTACCTGTCGGACAAGACGCTGCGGCGCGGGTCGCTGGTGTGGCCGTTCCTTGTGCTGTCGGGCGTGGCGCTGCTGGGGTCGTTCGTGTTTGCCTCGCACAGCTTCTGGCTGGCCTACGGCTGCCTGATTCTTGCCGGGGGAGCAATGTACGCGCCCTACGGGCCGTTCTTCGCCATCATCCCCGAGGTGGTGCCTGCCAACGTTGCCGCCGAGGTGATGGCCACGGTCAACAGCTGCGGCGCGTTGGGCGCGTTCCTGGGAGCGTGGTTCGTTGGCGTTCTGCAGGCGCGCACCGGCAACTCCCGCGCCGGATATCTGCTGATGGCCGTGGCGCTGATCGTCTCGGGCCTCATCATGCTCTTCGGCTTCCGTAAGCCGTCGACGCAGGGCACGGCGGTTGCGGACGAGCGACTTCAGCGGGGCTGAGGAAAAATGTGGAAACGCGGTTCTTTCTCTTCGCGCATAAGAACCTGCCTGAAAACTTCCCACGGCGAGATATGTCGATAGACACGCAGGAACAGGCAGGGGACGAGGACGAAATACAGGGGTCTCTCCACTGCGCCGCGCGATGAAGCTGCGCGGCTTCGGTCGAGATGACGTCTTTCGGGGTTTTAGACTGGTTCTTAGTTTCGCGCGGCAAGGCGCATAAAATAGTGGCACCGAAATAATTGGAGCGCGCCATCTCAGTCCTTCCTATTGCTTCCATTCTTGAAACCGCCGGCTTTGACCACGGAACGGTAAAGACTCATGCGCCGGGGCCGCGGGGAGTGCTGCCGCTGACGCCGGAGATGCTCGAGACCGAGCCTTCCGGCAATCTCTTCGGCCTGAGCCAGAACGCGGGCATGGGCTGGGACCCGCGGCGGCTGCTCGATCCCGAGTTCCTCATCCTGAGCACGCACGGCGGGGTGCGCGCGCCGGACGGACGGCCGATCGCGCTGGGCTTTCACACCGGGCATTGGGAGGTAGGCCTGCTGGTCGCCGAGGCGGCGCGGGAACTGCGCGAGTTGCGCTGCGTTCCCTTTGCCGGAGCCGTCACCGATCCCTGCGACGGGCGCACGCAGGGGACGGCGGGCATGCTCGACTCGCTGCCCTTCCGCAACGACGCGGCTATCGTTCTGCGGCGGCTGATGCGGTCGCTGCCGATGCGCAAGGGCGTCATCGGCATCGCCACCTGCGACAAGGGAATGCCCGCCATGATGATGGCGCTGGCCGCCTCCGGTCCTGTTCCCAGCGTGCTGGTTCCGGGCGGCGTGACGCTGCTGCCGGACGACGGCGAAGACGCGGGCAAGGTGCAGACCATCGGCGCGCGCTACGCGCAGAAGCAGATCACGATCGAGTACGCCCGCGAGGTCGGCTGCCGCGCCTGCGCCTCGCCGGGCGGCGGCTGCCAGTTTCTGGGCACGGCGGCTACGGCGCAGGTGGTGGGCGAGGCTCTCGGACTTTCGCTGCCGCACACGGCGCTTGCGCCCTCGGGACAGCCCATCTGGCTGGACGGGGCGCTACGTTCGGCCCGCGCCATCCTGCGCATGCACCAGACCGCGATGGGCACCGCCGATGTGCTGACCCAGGCCTCGGTCGAGAATGCGATGGTGCTGCACGCTGCCTTCGGCGGCTCGACCAATCTGCTGCTGCACCTGCCTGCCGTGGCCCACGCCGCCGGTCTGCGCCGTCCCACCGCCGCCGACTGGACTGCAGTGAACCGCAACACGCCGCGGCTGGTCGACGCGCTGCCGAACGGCCCGCGCTACTTCGCCACCGTGCAGGTCTTTCTCGCCGGGGGCGTGCCCGAGGCGATGCTGCACCTGCGCCGCGCCGGGCTGATCGATACCGCGGTCAAGACCGTCTCTGGCGCGACGCTGGACGAGTGCCTGAACTGGTGGCAGGACAGTCCGCGCCGCCGCGAGCTGAAGGCGCAACTGCTGGCCGAGGACGGCATCGACGCCGACGACGTCATCATGTCGCCCGACGTCGCGCGCTCCCGGGGACTTACTTCCACGGTCTGCTTCCCGGTCGGCAATCTCGCGCCCGAGGGCAGCGTCATCAAGAGCACCGCCATCGATCCTTCGCTGATTACCGAGGACGGCGTCTACCGCCATCGCGGCGCGGCCAAGGTCTTCCTTACCGAGACTGCCGCCATCCACGCGATCAAGAACGGAGAGATCGTCGAGAGCGACGTGATGGTGCTGATCTGCGGCGGACCGGCGGGCGCGGGCATGCAGGAGATCTACCAGATCACCTCGGCGCTGAAGGCGTTGCCCCACTGCAAGCATGTCGCCGTGCTGACGGACGCTCGTTTCAGCGGCGTCTCGACCGGAGCCTGCCTGGGCCACATCTCGCCCGAGGCGCTGGCCGGTGGACCTGTCGGCCGGGTGATCGAAGGCGACATCATCGAGATCGTCGTCGACCGCAACGCGCTCGACGCGACCGTCGACCTGGTGGGCGAGGGCGAAGAGATCTTCGGCGCGGAGGAAGGGCGGCGGCGACTGGCGGCCCGTCCGCCCCGTCCCGACCTTGCGCCGCATCCCGCACTTCCCGCCGACACCCGCCTGTGGGCGGCGCTGGTGCAGGCCAGCGGCGGCGTGTGGGGCGGTTGCGTCTACGACACCGAAAGCATCGTCGCTCAGCTTGAACGAGGCCGAAAGGCATAGCCTCGAACTTTCACCCTCTTTCCAGAAAGGCTCGATCCGTGAAACTCTACCGCACCCGGAACGGAAACTACATCGTCGATCAGAACGCCTGCTACCGCGTCGAGGAGGACTCGTGGGACGCGCTGATTGCCCGCGAAGATCTCGATGAATACTGCCGCTCCGTTGTAAAAGGCGGCCGGAAGGTCGAGGCGTTCGCCGAGGCTTCCGTCCTCGCGCCCATCGAGAGCCAGGAGGTCTGGGCCTCGGGCGTCACCTACTACCGCAGCCGCAGCGCGCGTATCGAGGAGTCCAAGGACGCGGGCGGCGGCGACTTCTACGACCGCGTCTACTCCGCGCCCCGGCCCGAGCTCTTCTTCAAGGCGACCGGCCGCCGTGTCGTCGGGCCGAACGACAAGGTACGGATTCGCAGCGACGCCAAGTGGTCGGTGCCGGAGCCGGAGCTGACGCTGCTGATCAGCCCGAAGGGGAAGATCACCGGCTACACCATCGGCAACGACATGAGTTCGCGCGATATCGAGGGCGAGAACCCGCTCTACCTGCCGCAGGCCAAGGTCTACGACGGAAGCTGCGCACTGGGCCCCTGCATCTTCGTCAGCTCCAGCCCCTTGCCGGCGGAGACGGGCATCGGCATCGAGATTCTGCGAGGCGGCGAGGCCGCCTTCTCGGGCACCACCGCGCTGACCGAACTGAAGCGCGATCCCCAGACGCTGGCCGACTTCCTCTACCGCGACAACAGCTTTCCCCACGGCAGCTTCCTGATGACCGGCACCGGCATCGTCCCGCCGGACTCGTTCACCCTCGCGGGAGGCGACCGGATCAGCATCACCATCGCGCCGATCGGGGTGTTAACCAACGAAGTTGCCTGACGGTTGACGCGCCGTGAAAGTTGGCAGGAAATGCTGCACCGCTGCGATACTTAAAGACGTCCAATGGTTGGGGCATTTCGCCGATCATTAAGCAGATGGCAGCTATTACCTCCTCCAAGACGAGTTCGTTCGAGCGCACGCTGGCCAGCGCGCGTTCCACCATGATGTTCAGCGAGGTGGTGCGGCTGGCCGTGGACAGCTTCCGCGCCAGCAAGATCCGCTTTCTGCTGACGATGCTGGGCATGGTCATTGGCTCGGCATCGATCATTCTGGTGGTCACCATTGGGCTTACGGGCAAGGAATATGCTCTGAACCTGATCTCGAGCATCGGCCCCAACATGATCGAGATGCAGTACAACGGCGGCACTGTCTCCGGCCCGGACAACGTGAGCACGCCCGACCTGTTCACGCGCGAGGACCTGACCGCTGTCATCGAGCAGGTGCCGGGCATCGTCGCCTCGTCTCCCATGCTGGAGGTCCACTACAACGTCGGCCTGCCCGGCGGCCTGACCAAGGACGCCATGCTGCTCGGCGTATCGCCGCAGTATAAAGATGTCCGCAATCTCGCCGTCGTCGCCGGTCGCTTCTTCGACGATCAGGACGACGCCTCGCACACCAAGGTGGCGGTCATCGTCGAACCGTTCGCCAAGCTGCTGTTCGGCAACTCCGCGGCGGCGCTGGGCCAGAACATTACAGTGAAGGGCATTCCGTTTGTCATCATCGGCGTCTTCAAGATGCGCGTCGACACCTTCGGGCAGTCGGAGATCAACGACCAGACGCTGCTCATCCCCTACCCGGTGGCGCGCTACTTCACCGGCAAGGACACGGTGAAGGAGCTGTTCTTCACCATGAAGGATCCGATGACGGTGATCCCGGCGTCGAAACAGATCATGGAGGTCATCCGCAGCAGGCACCGGCCGACCTCGACCTACACCGCGTTCACCCTAACCCAGGTACTCAAAGTGATGGCGCAGATCGCGAATATGTTGACGCTGGTCCTTACGCTGGCCGCAGGTATCACTCTCATCGTCAGCGGCGTTGGCATCATGAACAGCATGTTGGCGAACGTGCAGTCGAGAATCAAGGAGATCGGCATCCGCAAGGCTCTCGGCGCCACCAGCCTCGAAATCCGATTGCAGTTTCTTACCGAGGCGATCTTCCTCTCGCTGGCCGGAGGTCTGGTCGGCACCTTGCTCGGACTGGCGATCCCGCTCTCGGTCAGCCTGCTGACGCCGTTCAAGATTCCCATCAGCGGCTGGTCCGCGGTGATTGCGCTGGGAACCTCGATGCTGGTCGGCATTCTCTTCGGAACGCTGCCCGCCAACCGCGCGGCGCGGCTCGACCCGGTGCAAACCCTCAAGTACGAGTAGTGCATCAATGAAGCAACAGTGTGAGCGACATCAGAAAAATACAGGGATCTCTCCACTTCGCTGCGCTCCGGTCGAGATGACGTGCAGTTGAGGTTCTCTCAGAATGAGATAGTTCGAGCCACCAAACGCACGTCATCTCGACCGAAGGCGGCGCTTTTGCCGCCGCAGTGGAGAGAGCCCTGTATTTTTAACCTTCACAGGGCAACATCCACAACCCCCTATAGCTGTTCCCCTCCAGGCGCAGTCATGCAAGCCCGAACGAAACGCAGATTCCCTTCGGGAATGACAACAAAATAGGGCAAACATCATCCGATAAGATCCGATAAAGAGTTACACCTGCAGGAGAATGGCTCTAAATGGAACAGCGGATTGACGGGGAGAGGCACGGAGCTAGTCCATGCCAATCCACATCAATCCGCTGTCGATTGGTTTGCAGCGATGAACTACTCGGCTGCGGCTGCGACCGGCTCGGCTTCCGTCTCGGGCTGATCGCCCTTGACCGTGACCTTGATGTGGCTGGTCACCTCGCGGTGCAGCTTGACCGGCACATGGTACTCGCCGATGGTCTTGAGCGGCTCTTCGAGCGAGATCTTGCGGCGGTCGATGGTGAAGCCCTTCTGCTCGAGCTGCTGGGCGATATCGCCCGAGGTGACCGAGCCGAAGAGGTGATCGTTCTCGCCGACCTTGCGCTCGAAGACCAGCTCGACCTCGTTGAGCTGCGTCGAGAGGCCCTCGGCCTCGGTCTTCTCCTTGGCCGACTTGCGGACGGCGGAGGCCTTCATCTGCTCGATGACTGCCTTGTTGGCGGCGTTTGCCTCGATGGCGAGCTTCTCCGGCAGCAGGTAGTTGCGCCCGTAGCCGTCGGCGACCTTGACCACGTCGCCACGATGCCCGAGCTTGTTTACGTCTTCCTTCAGAATGACTTCCATTGCGGTTCTCCGATTCCTGTCCAGCCTGTCTGGCAGGCTGGTCTTGCGTAACTCGTAAGCCCGATGTGCGGCGCGGGCAACTAGAAGCGTGCGGCGAAGGCAAGCAGGGCGATGTTGCGCGACTGCTTGATGGCCAGGCTGAGGCGGCGCTGATGCCGCGTGCAGACACCGGTCAAGCGGCGCGGAACGATCTTGCCGCGCTCGGCGACGAAGCCCTGCAATAGGCGAACGTCGCGGTAGGAGATGGCGTCGATCTTCTCGGTGCAGAACTTGCAGACCTTCTTGCGCCGGAAGAACTTGCGGCCGCCGGAGCCGCCGGGACGCGGGGAGCGGGGAGCGCCGGAGCCGGCGTGCGCGGGGCGGGATGTGGCAGCGTGGGCGGGTGCGGTTGCGTGCTGCTCGGTGGATTGCGGCGTGCTGGTTTCGTCAGCCATGGTGATTCCCTCTCAGGTGCGTTGTGTCTTCGCCCGCTCCAGACCCGCGATGGAGTCTCTGAACATCGGGGCCCGTCGGGCCCGAACGGAAGTGGGGAAGAGCGATTCGTTGAGCGTTGTGCGATGCGGCAGTGAGCAGGCATCGCAGATGAGGTAGCGCGAAGTCTAAACGGCGGCGGCAGCCTCGGAAGAGGCAGCCGGAGCAGCGGTTTCGGGGGTAGCAGTCGGGGCAGCGGCGGGGGCTTCCTTGGCAGCAGCAGGCGCCTCGGTCTCGGTCGCGGCGGCAGGCTGCGCAACCGGCAGCGCGCTTCGCTTCACCTTGGAGTCGCGCAGGGCCTTCACCTTGGCAAGACGCTTCTCTTCTTCGTCCATGCGCACGGTGATGAACTTGATTACCTGCTCGGAGACGCGGAGGCGACGCTCGATCTCGGTGATCAGCGAGCCTTCGGCGGCGATGTTCAACAGGACATAGAAGCCGTCATTGAACTTGCGAACGGTGTAGGCGAGACGGCGGCGTCCCATCTTCTCGACACTCTTGACCTCGCCGCCACCCGAAGTGACGTTGGCCGAGAAGCCTTCGATGAGCTTGTCGATCTCTGCTTCTTCAACGTCCGGACGGACGATGAACATGATTTCGTAGGTACGATTCATTCGTTTACTTCTTTCTGCGAAGTTCCGCTTCGCACCGCGCCGGCGTGTCGTCTGCCGGAACGGTCTGGAAAATCAATGGCTACTGAACGCAACGACTGAAACTCAAAAGCATTTTGCTGAACTGCATTTTCTTTACTGCACTTTCTTTACTTCCCGTTCCCCTCGTCCGCACCCCTCTCAGGTTCGTCCGGGCGACGGTTGAACTCGTTCATCGCGGCGCCGACCCCTTTGGTCAGCACCGTCTCGACAGCGTTTCGCACGCGGTCGAGCACCTCATCCAACACCGCAAGCTCCTGCTTGCGGAAGGGCGACAACAGATACTCCTTGCCACCCGCCTTAATCTCTCTGCCATCCTCCAGCGCCGGTTTCCCGACGCCAATGCGAATGCGCAGCCACTCTTCCGTTCCAAGCGCCCCGGAGATCGACTTCACCCCGTTGTGCCCGTTCGCCGAACCACGCTCGCGGATGCGAACCGTGCCCAGCGGAATCGCCAGTTCGTCGTAGAGGACGATCAGGTCCGCCGACGGAATGTCGATCTCCAGCTCTCGAACCAGCGCGGCTACCGAAAGCCCGCTCAGATTCATAAACGTCTCCGGCTTGGCCAGCAGGATCTCCTCCCCTGCAAGTCTCGCCTTCGCGGTAAGCGCCCTTCCCCGCCGGTTGGTGAGGACCACGCCGCAGTCGTCCGCGATGCGATCCACCGCGAGAAACCCGGCGTTGTGGGGCGTGAACTGATATTCGATACCGGGGTTGCCGAGCCCTACAATCAGTTTCACAATTCCACGCCCAGTTTCACGCGAACGCTTCCCTTCCATGCATAGCGGAAGCGGCCTCGAAGCGAAATGCAATCTTCAAGGCCGCTCCCCGTTTACTTCTTCGCGGCCTTGGCATCGGCAGCCGGAGCAGCTTCCGCATCCGTCTTGCCCTTCTTGGCGACCTCGGGCTCGGTGGCGGCAGCGGCAACCGCTTCAGGCGCCGGAGCCTCTTCCTTGACCGCCGTCACGTGAGCGACTGTCGCGTTCTCGTCTTCGAGGAACTTGATGCTGCCCGAGTGCGGCAGGTCGGAGATGCGAATCACGCCATGAAGCTCCAGGCCGGAGACATCGACGTCCAGGTGGCCCGGAATATCGCCCGGCAGGCACTCGATCTCGACCTCGCGTAGAACGTGGTCGAGGATGCCGCCCTGATTCTTGACGCCGGTCGAGATTCCGACCAACTGGATCGGCACGGAGACGCGCATCGTCTTGTCCATCGCGATCCGCTTCAGGTCGATGTGCAGCAGCTTGCCCTTGACCGGCTCTCTCTGCCAGTCGACGATCATCGCCTTGACGATCGCCGCGCCTTCGATATTCAGGTCGAAGATGGTGTTGTGGCCGGAGTCGGAGTGCAGAATTTTGGTGATGACCTTGGGGTCGACGGTCACCGCGACGGCGTCCTGGCCGGCGCCATAGACGACGGCGGGAATCTTGCCGGAGACGCGAACGCGGCGTGCCGCATTCTTGTTGAACCTGCCCTCGCGGGGCGCTGCGACTACTGCTTCGATAGGTGCTGCTGCCATAACGGAATGTTCCTTTCGGGCACGGAAGAAAGTTGTCGGTTGCCAGTTGTTCGTTGTCAGTTAAAAACGAACGACCCGCTCCTTGACGTCCTCTCCACTCCCTTTGCGGTCTTGCCGCGAATTTGTCTTTCTAACAACCAACAACGAACAACTAGCAACCAACAACCAGCAACTAGTTAAACAGCGTGCTGACGCTGGTCTCCATGTGTATGCTCTCGATGGCGCGTCCCAGCAGACCGGCAATCGAGAGCACTTTAATCTTCGGCACCCGGAGCGCATCTTCGCGCAGCGGGATGGTATTCGTCACGACGACCTGCTCCAGCCGTGATTCTGCGATGCGCTCGACCGCCGGCCCGGAGAGCACCGCGTGGGTCGCGCACGCATAAACTTTTTCCGCGCCCTGATCGAGCAGCGCGTCCGCCGTCTTCACCAGCGTTCCGGCGGTATCGATAATGTCGTCGAGGATCAGGCACGTCCGGCCACGCACATCGCCGATCACGTTCATCACCTCGGTCACATTAATATCGGTCCGCCGCTTGTCGACGATGGCCAACGGCACTTCCAGCTTCTTGGCGAAAAATCTCGCCCGCTCCACGCCGCCCGCATCGGGCGAAACCACGGTCAGATTGGGCAGCTCGAGATCCCGGAAGTAGCTCACCAGCACCGGGCTGGCGAAGAGATGATCGACCGGGATATTGAAGAAGCCTTGAATCTGCGCTGCGTGAAGATCGACCAGCAACGCCCGGTTCGCACCGGCCGTGGTCAGCAGATCGGCCACCAGCTTTGACGTGATTGCCACGCGCGGCCGGTCCTTGCGGTCCTGTCTCGCGTAGCCGTAGTACGGCATCACAACCGTGATTCGCCCGGCCGATGCGCGCTTCAGCGCGTCCATCATGATCAGCAGTTCAACAAGATGCTGATCGACCGGGTAACACGTAGGCTGCACCAGAAAGACATCCGCTCCGCGAACGTTTTCGAGCAGTTGAAAATGAACCTCGCCGTCGGAGAATCTCTGCAACCGGGTCTCGCCCAGCGGCACACCGACGAACTTGCAGATCTCCTCGCACAGCTTCGGATTGGAGGATCCGCAGAAAATCTTGATGCGCTTGCTCTCGCTCAGCTTGCCGGAGCGCTTTCTTTCGGCCGCCGTCTTGACCTGCCCGGCCTGTGCTGCCTGACTCGGGCCGCCCGAAGCGGCCGTTGCGGGCGCAGACTGGGAGCCGGATTCCGCATCCTCAGTCTGCCCTGAAACAGGGGAAAGAACTGCAGTCGTGTCTTGTTCGCTCACGTTGAAACCCTCCAGGCTGGTTGACCTTGGTAGTTCCTGCTGCCTTGTCTCGCGAGGTCTTGTTGCGACCCCGTACGTCTCTCGAAAAATCCTTGTTGCGAATACTGCGAAAGCTAAGACTGTTCCTTCAAACTTCTGACATCTTCTGTCCGCTACGTTGCCGCGAACCAAAACCGTTTCACCTCTGCGGCACATTGCTGCCGCCAAAGAACCCTGAATCCATCTCGCGTCCGGATCACGCCTGGATCGCACCTGGCGTCGACATTCTGGCTGGGCGACTAGGATTCGAACCTAGACAAAGAGATTCAAAGTCTCTTGACCTACCATTAGTCGATCGCCCAGTATGCCGCCGGGCATCTGCATCGTCGCCGGCGGAGCTACCCTGCGAACATTCTCTCCCAGTAAGCTGCCCTGGGCAAAGTCTCCGTCAGGAGAGTCCGGACCCCGGTTTCGGACGCAGCCGACTGGACGCGCTGTTGAGCTGCCCGCGCATCTGCCACGGACCGGTAAAGTCCAAACAGAGCCGAACCCGAGCCCGAAAGCGCCGCATACAACGCTGGAGCTTCAGAGTCGGTACCCATCAATAAACGCTTGATTTCACGCAAGGAGGGATAAGCAGGAAAGACGACCTGTTCAAAGTCGTTTTCAACCCCGGTGCGGACAAGCGAGAGAAGGGTATTCTCCGCGAGATCGTTCCGAAAGCCGCCCTGAACATCATCAGAACTCCCCTGTTTTTTCTCAGGATTCAGGCTGCGAACGATACCGGAAGTGCCGGGCTCTGCATACAGAGACGCATAAGCGAGGCTCAACTCCCTTAGTCTATCGATTCCAGCCGCCGCCGTCAATCCACCCCCGCTCCTCGCAGTACCCCCTCCGGGTGCCCCATCCTTCGCGGCCGTATCGCGAAGGGTGGGATCAACGGTTCCCGCCAACGCATCCCAGTCCCGAAACGCCTGCGGCGTCGAGACTCCCACCTCCGGCACAGCCACCAGGCAGGCCATCGGCGGCAGGTCCGGCAGCGGAACCACCTGCTCTCCCCGGCCCAGCCCCAGAACCGCTCCGCCCAGCAGAAACAGCGGCACATCCGACCCCACCACTGCCGCCAGCTCTAGCCGGGCCGCCCCGGGCAAGGCAACGCCAAGCTCGCGCTCCAGCCCCAGCAGCGCCGCCGCCGCATTTGCGCTGCCCGCGCCCATGCCTCCCTGCACGGGAAGATTCTTCTCGATGGCGATCTCCACCTCGGCGGCCAGGCCGAGCCGCTCCAGGCACCGGTCGACGATCTTCCAGGCAGTATTCCGTTCGTCCGTCGGCACAAACCTGTGATTCGTCGTCAGGGAAATCCGCGTCTGCGCCGCCCGCCGCGCCGAGACCGTCACCACATCATGCAGATCGAGCGTCTGGTAGAGCGTCGTCAGAGCATGGAAGCCGTCGGCCCGCGCCGGCCCGATGGCCAGGCCCAGATTGATCTTCGAATAGGAACGAACGCGCGTAGCCATCGCCTTCGATTCTACCCGCGCAACCTATTTGATCTCGGTCGCAGTTAACTCCAGCTCCAACGTCCGCTTTGAAGTCACCTCATCGGACGAAAACAATACTGTCGGCTTCCCCATTGCAACAACAACTTGAGAATTCCACTTGTTCTGCTGAATGACGGGCGTAGCAGCGGGGCGGTCCGATTGCGGCCGAAGGTCATTAGCCGAGACGTGCTGGAGACTGCTGATCTCCGCGCTTACCTCTATTCCCAACCTGTCTCCGAGACTGACCACATTTTTGCAATCGAGGTTAACACCGAGATCAACGTAGGTTATTTTCCCCTGCTCATACTCAATGGGTACCTTGGTTCCGGTTCGGATAGAACGGGTGAATCTATTTTCACCCTCCGTGGTGGTCCCAATGCTCATTGCATAGTTCCGGCTATTGATCACCTTTCCCGCATCCAGTTCCTTCACAACAAAAACGAGGTGATAGTAATGGGGCACAAATGCGGTCTTCGCAGAGGTATGCTCCACCACGGTTGTCGACGTACTTTGCGCGCTGGCCGGAGGCGCCACGCAGCCTAACAGAACGATTGCAACGAAGCATCCCCAAAGAACCCCTGCCCTTTTCATCTGTATCTCTCCTTTTCTTCCATTCGCTTGCCGTGCATCCTTCACTGGATTACAGCGGTTTAATCTCAATCTTCGCTATCGTGATGGGCGCGATCTTCAGCTCCATATCCGTATGCACCACGGACGGCTCCGCCAATCCCATCACGATCTTTCTGCGCCGGGATATCTCCGCCAGCTCCCGCACCGGCTCCGCCACCACGCTCGGCGTCGGAAAAACATCGAGCTTCGGCAATGACTCAGGAGCACGCGTGGCGATCATCCTCTTTTGCCGAACTGAAGCTTTCGCCGGCGCACTCCTCTGCTTCTGAGTTTGTATCGCTTCCACCGGCGGATTCCTCGGCAAAGCCGAAACGGCATCTACGTGGACGCTCTTAGTCAGCTGCACAGGCGGCACGCTTCGCGGCCAAATCAGCAGTGCAATAAGACACACCGGCAAGGCCGCCGCAACTGCTCCCCATGCCGCGAACCTCCACACTGATCGTCTCTGCCCCTCAGCCCGAACGCGAGCCATGACGCGCCCTTCCAATCCGGTGCGCGGCTCGGCGGCAGCGTCCTCGCGCAGCACTTCGTCCAGCAGTTCGTCAAAGTTCTTCATCGCCGCGCCTCCATCGCCTCAAACCTCTTCTTCAACTCGGCTCGCGCCCGCATTACCCGCGTTCGCACCGTTCCCTCGGGAATCCCCATCACCGCCGCGACCTCCCGCGAGGTCATCTCCTCCATCGCGCTGAGCACCAGCGGTTGTCTCAACTCCTCGGGCAAACCGTCGATCAGCAGCCTTAGCAGAGCCCGCTCGTCCTTCTCCGCTGCGCTGCGCTCCGGGGACCGGGCGGCGGACGCCAGCTCCATTCCGGCTACATCGTCCATGCGGTCGGCGGCCTTCGGAACTCGATCCAAAGCGGCTCGCCAGACCGTCCGCGCCAAAAATGCTCGCTCGTCCTCCATCCGCCGCCAGGCGTCGCCCCGGTAAAGTTTCAGAAAAACCTCCTGCACCGCGTCCTCGGCGTCCTGCACGTTGCGCAACAGGCTGTAGGCCACGCGAAACATTAATCGCGCCTGCCGTTCGACGATCCCCGAAAACTCCTGCTCCCGCTCCAGCGGATCATCCCGACGCAAGCCCTCGCGCCTCCCTGATTTCAAGCCTTCAGGCTCCGATTTCAAGCCTTGAAGCTCCGTCCATGCCATCGGCAAGTCCATCCGCCCTCACGACGCAGCAGCTATAAGTTTGCTTGCCTTTGCGGTCTTTACTTTCGCTTGCCTTCATACGCTAAGACCGCCGCCCGGCACAAACTGTTCATCTTTATTCTCGACAGTACTTTTCTTGCAATCACAGGGCGCTGTTCGGCCGACGGAATCCCGCCGCCCGGAGAGGATCGTCGCCCTCCGAAGCCGTGCTGCTCTGGCGCCCGCTCCTGAAAGTAACGCTGCCGCAACATGGCATTCACCATCGCTTCATCTGTGAATCTCACACTCGAATATCAGAACAAAGATCAATTTTCACTACTCAAGAGGCGACTCACGATGTCTTCACTGCCCCGACGCGCATGGATTCTGGCATTCTCCGCCATCCTTTCCCTTCCCCTCTTCACTCCACTCACCACCACAGCTCTCTTCGCCCAGACCGCAGCCGGCAGAAGCACTCTCAGCGGAACGGTTCTCGACCCCAGCGGCAACGTTCTTCCTAGCGCCGCCATTCTGTTGAAGGACGACGCCGGCAGCCTGATCCGCAAGGCCACCGCCGACTCCCAGGGGCACTTCTCCATCGCCGGGCTGCCCGCCGGCAGATATACCGTCTCGGCCACCGCCCCCGGCTTCTCGACCGCCGTGCAGCGCAGCGTGCCTCTGCTTGCCGATCAGGCAAAGGACCTCTCCTTTTCTCTGAGCCTCGGCAACTTCTCGCAGCAGGTCACGGTCGAGGGCGGCGCCTCCAACTCGATCGCCGCCCGGCTTGCCCCCATGGGCGCACCGCTCGACGCACGGTCGGCTCGCACTGAGGTCAACGCAAACTTTATCCAGAACTTCACGGCTCCGACCGCGGACTACGGCGAACTGGTCGCCATGGTGCCGGGCACGGTGACGACCAATGGAAACGGCGTCGGCCTCGGCCAAAGCGATACCGCCTTTCGCGGCTTCGCGGACGGGAACTACGACATCGACTTCGACGGCATCCCCTTCTACGACACCAACACTCCCACCCATCATTCCTGGGCATTCTTCCCCTCGCAGTGGATCGGCGGAGTCGACTTCGACCGCAGCCCGGGCACGGCTTCCACCATCGGGCCTACGCCCTTCGGCGGCTCCATCCACCTGCTGTCCAAGCCGATGTCGCCCGAGCGCAATCTCCGGGGCGGCTTCTCCTACGGCTCCTTCAACACGGTCCTGTTCGATGGCAGCTTCGATTCGGGCAACTTCGGTGGCTACAACAAGAGATCGAACCTCTTCATCGACGTCCACCACATGACGTCGGATGGCTATCAGACGTTCAACCGCCAGACGCGCAACGCGGGCTCGTTGAAGTATCAGTACAAGCTCTCCGACAAGACCGTTCTCACCGGCTTTGCCGGAGTCATCTGGCTGGACTCCAACTCGCCGAACCTCTCGTCCACGCGCGCGCAACTGCTCGCCAACGGCGACAACTATCTCTTGCAGAACACCGACAACACCCGGGCGAACTTCTACAGATACAACTACTACCATGTGCCTACGGACTTCGAGTACATCGGCGTCAACTCGCAACTGGGCCGCGGCTGGAGCCTCGACTTCAAGCCCTACACCTACAACTACGACAACTCGGAGTTCTACGCGAAACAGCCCAAGGGCGGCGCTCCCATCAACGAAGACGTCTGCGCCATCCCGGTGAAGAAGATCAGCCCCTGCGCGGTCGACAAGTACAACAGCTATCGCAAGTACGGCGAGACGCTGGCCGTCAGCCAGACCTCCGGGCGCGGCATCTTCCGCACCGGCCTCTGGTATGAGCGGGCGGCGACGAACCGCCACCAGTTCCCGTCGAACCCCTTCACGCTGAAGGACGATGTGCTGCCGAACTTCAGCGAGAAGTTCTGGACCAACTCCTACCAGCCCTATGCCGAATACCAGTACATGGCCACGCGCAAGCTAAGCGTCAGCGCCGGCCTGAAGTTCGCCTACTACACCATGGCCCTGCAACAGTTCGCCGACAACGGCGGCAAGATCGGCAGCGTCAACCCCGTCACCGGCAAGCCTTTCACCGTCGTCTACAACTCGGTCGACTACCACTCGTGGCTGCCGTCGATCGACGCCAACTACCGGATCAAGCCCAACTGGTCGGTGTACGCGCAAGCCTCCACCGGCAGCGTCGTCCCTCCCAGCAACGTCTACGATACGGCAGGCGCGCTGGTGGGCACGCCGCCCAAGCCGCAGACCTCGACGACCTACCAGACCGGCACCGTGGTCAAGCTCAAGCGCGTTACCTTCGATGCGGACTTTTACCACACCCGCTTTCAGAACGGCTATTCCTCGTCGACCGACAACAATCCCGACTCGCCTCTGTACGGCGAATCCATCCAGTACATCTCGCCCAGCTCGATCACCCTGGGCGGCGAGTTCGAGAGCAGCATCTATCTCGGCAGAGGGCTTAGCCTCTACCTCAATGGAACCCGGGGCAAGGCCACCTATGTGGGCACTCTGACCGTGTACAGCCCGGACGGTTCCACCAGCAATCCGCTCGTGGTCAAGGCGCCGTCAGGCTTGTGGGTCTCCGGAACGCCCACCGATACCGAAGCCGAAGGCCTCACCTATCAGGAGAGGGGATGGAACGTCGGCATCTTCAACAAGCGCGTCGGCTCGCAGTGGGAGGATAACGGGGCTTACCATAACCAGCTCCGCGACGATCCCTATAGCGTCTCCAATGCCTTTATCAACTACACCATCCGCGGCCACTCGCACTTCGACCAGACCAAGATCCGGTTGAGCGTCAACAACCTGCTCGACTCCCACAACGTCACCAGCGTCAAGCCGGGCGGAGCTCTGGTTGCCGCGCCGCTGACCGTGGCCGGCCTCACCTACGTCAATCCCTTCGTAGGAACGACCACCTCCTCGCCGGGCTACACCGGCGGCAGGAATCTGGCCGACAATCCCAACCTGCTGCCGGGACGCAGCATCATGCTCTCGGTTACCTTCGGCTTCTCGCCGGAGCGCTGATCGCGGACCAACTGAAGGCGGCTTCCGTCGACCCGGAAGCCGCCTTCGCCGTTGCTCAGCGGATACAATCGTCAGAGAATGATTGCCCACCTTCGAGGACGCCTGCTGACGAAAGCCCCCAACCAGGCCATTGTCGAATGCGCCGGCGTGGGCTACGACGTGGCTATCTCGGTCGCCACCTTCACCAGCCTGCCCGCCGAGGGAGCCGAGGCCGCCCTCCATATCCACACCCACGTCCGCGAAGACCAGATCTCGCTGTTCGGCTTCTCCGAGCCGCAGGAGAAGCGACTCTTCGAGAAGCTGCTTACTATCAGCGGGATAGGACCGAAGCTGGCGATTACAGTGCTGAGCGGCATCGCCTCGGACCGGCTGGTCGCGGCCATCCGGTCGAGCGACCACGCCTCGCTGACCCGCATCCCCGGAATTGGGAAGAAGACGGCGGAACGGGTGGTGCTTGAATTAAAAGACAAGCTCGACGACATGGCCGTGCCCGTTGCCGAACCGAGCGGCGCCTACCGCGGGCCTGCCGGAGACGACGCGCTCTCGGCGCTGGTTAACCTGGGCTATCCGCAGCCGGTCGCGCAGAAGGCCATCGAGACGGCCATGGGCAAGAATCCTGCCGCCGCCGAGGACTTCGAGACGCTGTTTCGCGCGGCCATGGCGGCGATCCGGTAGCAATTTTAAGAGAGATGGCCCCGGGACCGTTTTGCGGTCCTCCGGGGCCATAGGTTTGCAGACGGCCCGTAAGCCGAATTCTGTTTTAGACGATCATTCCTCTACGCGACGCATTACTGCGGCGCTTTAGCAACCTACCCGCAGGTTTCGGCTCCGGCTTTCGCCGGTCTCTCCGCCTGGGCGCATCGGGCCGATACGCTCTGCGCCGCCTGGAGAGGAGCGACGCGATCCCTGCCTATTTGGTCTTGCTCCGTGTGGGGTTTACCCTGCCGCGCCCATTACTGGACGCGCGGTGCGCTCTTACCGCACCTTTTCACCCTTACCCCGGGCCGAGGCCCGAGGCGGTATGTTTTCTGTTGCACTAGCCGTCCAGAGGTCTTGAAACCTCCGTCCCGGACGTTATCCGGCACACTGCCCTGCGGAGTTCGGACTTTCCTCCCCCGCCCAACGCCTTTTGGGCCCGGGCGGCAGCGATCATCCAGCCGTCTGCAAAGTTGAGTGTATCCCACGCAGAGGACTCAGGCCTACATGAATCGAAGCCCTGTCCCACGTCCGAAAGTCCGGACGCGGGGCACCCAGCGTTGCGGAGGCGAACTAATGGACGGTGTAAAGCGTATTAACAACAGATACAGGCTCGCGCTGGCCCTCCGGGGCTGATAATCTCAAGCGCGGGAACAGAGATCGATGGAATTCAAAGAGGCCGTAAAAATCGCGCTGCAGTCGCTCTGGGCCAACAAGCTCCGGTCGATCCTGACGCTGCTGGGCGTCGTCATCGGCGTCTCGAGCGTCATCGCCGTGGTCACGCTGGTCAACGGCGCCAACACCTACGTCACGACCAAGTTCTCCAGCTACGGCGCGGACGTCTTCACCGTCTCGAAGATGCCGCAGATCATCACCAGTTCGGAGGACTACCAGCGCTTCCAGCGGCGGAAGAACGTCATCTACTCGGACTTCCTCTATGTCCGGGACAACTGCAAGCGCTGCGTCGGTATCGGAGCGCAGCAGGCGTCGACAGGTACCATCGTGCGTGGAACGCAGTCGGTGACGGACTCGACCATCCGCGGCTACACCTGGCAGATGCCCTCGCTGCAAAATCTGAACATCGAGCAGGGCCGCGGCTTTACCCCGACGGACGAAGAGAAGGCCGCCCGCGTCGCCATCATCGGCAGCGACATCCAGGACCACCTGTTCGCGGGGATCAACCCGCTGGGACAGGAGCTGCGCGTGGGCGGCATGCCCTATACCGTGATCGGCATTGCCGAGAAGCAGGGCAGCACCTTCGGCCAGAGCCAGGACAACTGGGTCGGGATACCGCTGTCGGCGTATCAGAAGACCTACGGGACGCAGAAGACGCTCACCATCTATGTGAAGGCCGGTTCGGCCGGGCCGGTGCTCGAAGACGCGGCCGACGAGGTGCGCGTGCTGATGCGGTCGCAGCGGCACGACGCGCCGGGAGCGCCGGACTCCTTCGAACTGGACACGAACAACACCCTGGTCGGCTTCTTCAGCACGGTCACCAACTCGTTCGGCGCGGTGGCCGGGGCGATCGCGTTGATTTCATTGGTCGTCGGCGGCATCGTCATCATGAACATCATGCTGGTCAGCGTGACCGAGCGGACGCGCGAGATCGGCATCCGCAAGGCGCTGGGCGCACGGCCCAGGGACATCCTGATCCAGTTCCTGATCGAGTCGGGGACCATGGCGCTGGTCGGCGGCACCTTCGGCGTGATCGGCGGCATCATCGTCGCGCAGGTTATTACGCTGGTCGCTGGATTTCCCTCGACGGTAGCGTTCTGGAGCGTGCTGGCGGGCCTGTTCATGGCGACCTCGACGGGCATCTTCTTCGGCGTGTATCCGGCGCGGAAGGCCGCGCAACTGGACCCGATCGTGGCGCTGCGGGCGGATTAGGCGAAGGAAGGCAAAGGGTTTTATGCGGATTGGCGATGTCAAAGAGACGGTCGTAATGGCGCTGGACACGCTGCGGACCAACAAGCTGCGCAGCGGGCTGACGATTCTCGGGATCGTGATCGGCGTGATGACGGTCATCATCATCTCGTCGGTGGTCAACGGTCTGAACAGCCGGGTCGAAGGCCTGGTGAAGTCGCTGGGATCGAACGTGCTGTTCGTCTTCCGCTTTCCCGTCTTCGGCCAGCGGCCTACGACGGAGATGCTGACGCGCAAGCAGTTGACCTACGACGACGCCATGGCGATGCGCGAGCTGCCGCATGTCGTCGCTGTCTCTCCGGCGTTGCAGTACACCGACAACACCGCTCCGGGGCGCGCGGGCGTGACCGCAATCAAGGGCGGCGGCAAGTCCATGCAGGGCACCATCCTTGAGGGCGACACCCCGGCCCAGAAGGATGTGAGCGAGCTGGACCTGCGCGAGGGACGGTTCTTCAACGAGGGCGACCAGGAGCGCGCCGCCAAGGTGACGGTGCTGGGCAGCGATACAGCGGACGGGTTGTTCCCCGGCCAGAACCCGATAGGAAAAGAGGTGCAGGCGGCGGGCATGGTCTTTACCGTGGTCGGCGTGCTGGACAAGCAGAAACAGGCCTTCGGCGGAGGCAAGAATCCGCAGGACAACCACGCCTACTTTCCCATCACTACGTTCCACTACATGCACCCGGAGCAGCTCGACTACTGGATCACGCTGAAATATGACAATCCGAAGAACCGGTCGCTGGTCGAGGACGAGCTGACCGAACTGCTGCGGCGGCGACGCAAGGTGGCCAACGCCGCGCCCGACAACTTCGCCATCTTCGGCACCGACTCGCTGACGCGGCTGTGGGACAACATCACGAGCGGCCTGTTTCTGTTGCTGGTGGCGTTGTCGAGCGTCGCCCTTCTGGTGGGCGGCGTGGGGGTGATGAACATTATGCTGGTGAGCGTGACCGAGCGAACGCGGGAGATCGGCATTCGCAAGGCGATCGGGGCGACCAAACAGACGATCCTGGCGCAGTTCACGCTGGAGGCGATCACGCTGTGCGCGGTCGGCGGCATCATCGGCCTGCTGATCGGCAGCGCGCTTGCCATCGGGGTATCGTTTCTCTTCCCGGCGGCGCTCTCCACGGCGTGGATGCTGGTGGCGTTTTTGAGCTCGTGCGGCATCGGATTGATCTTCGGCATCTATCCGGCGTGGAAGGCGGCGAACCTGAACCCGATTGAAGCGCTGCGCTACGAATAAGGCTCGGGATGGATCGCGGCTTGCCGCTGATCTGCACCAACGGCCGTCAGATTCGTAATTGAGTTGCGACAAACGATGAAATACAGGGGTCTCTCCACTGCGCAACGGACGATAAAACTGTCCCTTGCTTCGGTCGAGATGACGTGTATTAAGGGTGAGTCCGGGATGGCATGAGTCAGGTCGAGATGACGTTTGGGTACGTTGGGTTCGATAGACTACTGGCATGGCCACAGCGATTGCGGCGATCACTACACTTCTGACGGTCGCCGGGCTGGCGTACCTGTTGCTGGCGCTGTGGGCGACGCGCTCCTTCGCGCACTACTGGACGCGGCAGCCGAAGCGGGCCGCCTTTGCGCCCGACGTCAGTATCCTGAAGCCGGTCAAGGGCATCGACTCGCGCATGTACGAGGGCTTCGCCAGCCATTGCCGCCAGCGCTACGAAGGCCGCTTCGAGATCGTCTTCGGCTTCGGCAGTATGGACGAGCCGGCCATCGCCGAGATCGAGCGGCTGCGCAGCGAATTTCCCGAATGCGATATTCGCCTGGTGGTGTGCAGCGAACGGCTGGGCACCTCGGGCAAGGTGAGCAGCCTGGTGCAGATGCTGCGCGAGGCGAAGTACGAGCATGTGCTGATCAACGACAGCGACATCCGCGTCTCCCCGATCTACCTGACCCGCGTGATGGAGAGCTTCGCGGACGCGTCGGTGGGCATGGTGACGGCCCCTTATATTGGCCGGACAGCAGAGAGCGGCAGCGGCAGAACGCTGTGGTCGCGGCTGGAGGCGCTGGGCATCTCGACCGACTTTCTGCCCGGCGTGCTGACGGCACGGATGCTCGAGCGCGGCATCCGCTTCGGCCTGGGCTCGACGCTGGCCACCAGTAAGACGGTGCTGGCGAAGATCGGGGGCCTGGAGCCGCTGACGGAATATCTGGCCGACGACTACGAGATGGGCGTGCGCATCGCCGGTGCCGGCTACCGCGTGGAGCTGTGCGGCGAGGTGGTGGAGACGACCGTTCCGGCGTACAGCTTCCGCGGGTTCCGCGACCATCAACTGCGCTGGGCGCGGTCGACGCGGGACTCGCGGCGTTGGGGTTACGTGGGACTGGGAATCACCTTCGCGCTGCCGTGGGCATTGCTGACCTGTATCGCCAGCGGACTGGCGCTATGGAGCTTCACGCTGCTGAGTATCGTGCTGCTGGCGCGGGTCGCGGTGGCGCTTTCGGTCGGCGTCGGCATCCTGCGCGACGGTCAGGTGCTGCGCGATCTGTGGCTGCTGCCTGTGCGCGATCTCTTCGGCCTCGGTTTCTGGGCGTGGAGCTTTGCCGGAGACACGGTGGTCTGGCGAGGCGATCGGTTCCATCTGCGGAAAGGCCGGATTACGCGGGCTTGAGGGAGATGGGGGCCTGAGCCTCTGGTAAGGTGGAAATATGGAACTGCCTACATGCGACCCGCTGTTTCGGGAGTACTTTGCCCCCTGGTACAACAAGGAAGAACAGGAGCGGCGCGGCGATCGCGAGACCCGGCCCGACATTGAGGAGCTGGGCATCACGCTGGCGGAGGCGAGAGAGCAGAGCCCGGTGACGGCCGAGGTCGGCCTCGGCGTCGCCCAGCGCATCACCGCCATGGCCGACGCCGCCGGCAAGGATTGGAAGACGCTGCTGAAGGTGACGGGCGAGCCCTCGATGGAGTGGCTGGCCGCGTTCGACGCGCACTTCGGCAAGCAGGAGATCCTCGACCTCATCATCGCGTCGTCGCCCGAGGAGTTCGGCAACGACTACCTGGTGCTGTGCTGCGAGGCGGGCGCGGTGCTCGGCCTGATTCTGCGCGAGGCTGAGCCGCGGCTGGAATGGGTCTACGACTCTCCTTATTGGGAGAGTGCGCTGTACGACGAGCAGACGGGCACTCGCCTCAACGTCTTTCACTGGGTGATCCGCCGCATGAGCCACCCCGGACTGGACGATGGGCTGGCCGACCGCGTGCGGCGGCATCTCGGCAAGATCCGAAAAAAATAACTCAGCCACTACTCCGGACTCAGGTTGTTTTGACCGAAGTCCGCGTCGCCGCAAACGTACGTCATCTCGACCGAAGGCCCGCAGGGCCGCAGCGGAGAGACCCCTGTATTTTTGTCTTTCTCCCGGTTCTTCTTTCGGCGGTTCCAGTTTTTGAACGAGTTCCATACAACCGGCATAAAACAAACAAAAAGCGAATACAGGGGTCTCTCCACTCCGCTCCGCTCCGGTCGAGATGACGTGCTTTCATAGTTTTTGAACGGTTCTTACCTGTACACCGTACGGTTTTTGCTCAATAGGGATTGGGCTGGTTGCTGACGATCTCCTTGCCGCCACTCTGCGCGATGAAGAAGGTCTTGCCGGGAAGCGCGGGCAGGGGCTGGTCGAGACTCTGCCAGAGGAAGATGCGGCGGACTCCGGTCCATTGGAGGCGAAGCGATTCGGCGTCCTCGAAGATGGGCGGCGCGTCGGGGAAGAAGGAGCCGTACCAGAGGTTGGAGCTGCGGCCGTCGAGGATGTGGATGTCGTTGCGCTGAAGATAGAAGCTGAGCGTGCTGCCGCTCTCGTACTCGCCGTGGATGACAATCAGATCGTCGGGCTTGAGCTCCGGCGCGATGGCGGTGGCCAGCTTGTACGACGAAAGCACCGGCGCGAAGATCTGCAACCCCATGTGCGCCGCCAGCAGGAAGCCGAAGGCAGCGGCGGCGAGCGACAGGTTGGCGGCGTGGGGTTTGTAGTCACGGCGCAGCAGCCAGTTGGCGAGCGTTCCGCCGAAGAGCGCGATGGCGGTGAGGATCAGCGGCGTGCGGAAGGCTCCCATGGCGCGGGTGTCGAGATCGAGGAAGTGGCCGAAGGAGAGCGCGTACTCGCCGGGGTTCTGCCGGAGCAGCGTCGCGAGGTCGGTGTTGGGGGCAGGCGCGTTGGAGTGCAGGACGAAGAACCCGGCGGCGATGGCGGCAAGCGAGCCGAGCACAAGCAGCGCAACCGAGATGCGCTGTCCGGCGACGACGAGGCGGTTGGGCACGGCGAAGGATTCGGCCTCGGCCGCCTCGGCAGCCAGCCATGCCGCGATCAGCAGCGTGAGCGCGGGCAGCGCGGGCAGCACGTAATACTCCTGCCGCGTCGAGAAGCTGAAGAACAGCATCGGCGTCGCCGCCCAGACGCCGAGCAGCAGCAGCGTGCTCTGCGCCTTGTCGAGCGATTGGCGGCGCAGGGATTTGAGCCAGGGGACAGCGGCAATGGCCTTGAAGAGATAGGCGCTCCACGGCATCAGCCACACCAGCAGCAGCCCCCAGAAGAGCGCGAGCGGCACGGTGTCGTAGTCGCGGGGAACGCGCAGGTTCAGGTAGCGCAGCACCTGCTCGTTGACGAAGTAGAACCACAGCCAACCGTGGACGTTGCCGTCGGTTGGGCCGGGGACAGACCAGTGGCCGTGCGCGAAGCGGAGATGGCCGGGATCGCCGTGGCCGGGGTTGGCGAGCGCGATGAGGATGTGCCACGGCGCGGCGATGGCGAGGAAGATCACGAGGCTTGAGACAGGGCAGAGCTGACGGAGGCGGGCAAGCGTCCCGCGAATGCCGCGGGTCAGCAGCAGGTGCGCCACAACGATGAGCACGGGAAAGACGATGCCGATCAGCCCCTTGGTTAGCACGTTCAGCGCGCAGCAGGCGGCGAATCCCCAGCAGAGAATGCGCCGGGGCCGCGCCTGCTGCGCCGGATCGCTTTCCGTGAGCCAGTAGCAGAAGAGCGCCAGCGTAAGCCAGAGGCAGACGGCGACGTCGGGGATGGTGATGCGCGTAAAGATGAAGATGCCGAAGCTGGAGAGCAGGATCAGCACGGCATAGAGTCCTGCACGCACAGAGCCGAAGGCGCGGCGGGCGAAGGCCTCGATGGCCAGCGCCAACGCCAGCACGGCGAGAGCCAGCGGCAGGCGGGCAGCGGCGGTGTGAACGCCGAATGCTTTAAAGCTGGCAGCCATGCTCCAGTAGAGCAGCGGCGCCTTCTCAAGGTAGCGGATGCCGTTGGCGTAGAGCGTCACCCAGTCGTGGCGGACGAGCATCTCGCGGGCGACCTCGGCGTGGACCGAGTCGGCGTCGTCGAGCAGCGGCGGCGTCAACAGGGTGAAGCTGGCGTAGAAGAAGAACCAAAGCGCGAGCAGGATCAGCCGATTGCGGGATGCGCCGGAGCTGGGGGTGGTACCGGTAGCGGAGCGGCTGGCAAAGCGGGATATCTGCATAGGAGGGCGCGGGCGAGGCTCTGCGCCGAGTCTACCGGAGCCGGTGTCACCATTCAACGCCCGGCGATTAAGCTTCGCGCAATTATGATGAGAGGGCGCGGCAACGGCGACAAGGAGGCAGGGCTTGAACGACCCGATGCGAATAGCGGAGATGACGGCACCCCCGACGGAGATGATCTTCGGCGACTGGTACCCGGCTCTGCGCTCGGCCGCGTTGCGCAAGGGCACCACCAGCAAGGCGATGCTGCTCGGCATCCCTCTTCTGCTGGGCCGCAAGAGCGACGGCAGAATCTTTGCCATGCGCGACCTTTGCCCGCACCGCGGCATCCCGCTCTCGGCCGGGTGGTTCGACGGAGAGACGGTGCAGTGCAAGTACCACGGCTGGCGCTTCGAGCCGTGCAGCGGCCAGTGCGCGGAGATTCCATCGCTGACCGGCCACGATACGCTGGACGCCACTAAAATCTTTGCCAACTCCTTTCCCTGCGAAGAGCGCGACGGCTATGCCTGGGTCTACCTTCCCGAGCCCGGCACCGGACGCGTGGGCGACGCGCTGCCGCCCCTGCCCGAGGTGCCGAAGTTCTCGCCGCGCTTTCGCAGCGCGCACCTGATGGCCGACCTGCCCTGCAACGTGGATCACGGCATTATCGGCCTGATGGACCCGGCACACGGACCCTTCGTGCACCAGGCGTGGTGGTGGCGCAGCCGGGCCAGCATCCACGAGAAGACGAAGCACTTCGAGCCGTTGAAAGATCAGGAAAATAAGGGAAGGAACGCCGGCTTTCGCATGTCGGCCCATGCGCCCTCCGGCAACAGCGCACCATATAAATTGCTGGGCGTCTACGGCGAGCCGATTACAACGACGATCGACTTCGTTCTGCCCAACCGCCGGTACGAGACGATTCGCTGCGGCGAGAAGTGGTTCTCCAGCCTGACGACCGTGACCCCCATCACCGCGTCCACCTGCCGCATCGACGTCGAGGCGGCGTGGAACGTCTTTTACCATGTTCCATTTGTAACTCCCATCGCTACCTTCTTCGGTGCGCGCTTTGTGCGCCAGGATCAGGAGACGATGATCCAGCAGGCCGAGGGACTTCGTTTCAACCCGGCGCTGATGCTGATCGACGACGCCGACAAGCCGGCGAAGTGGTACTTCGCGCTGAAGCAGGCGCGGCTGAAGGGGACCGGGGAGCATCCGCTCGACGGCCCGGTGACACTGCACTGGCGCAGCTAGAGATGTTCTCCTCCAGATGCAGTACCTGGTGATTCGGGCGGAACGCGGATTCCCTTCGGGAATGACAACAAAAGAAGCTACACCTGAGAGAATGACTCTGGAATCTATATGTAACTCAGATAGCTACGATCTTCCGTGAATGAAATAGATGACGCCGTTGAGGTCGTCGGTCAGCAGGAACGCATCCTTGCCCATGGCAAGGACGCCGCAGGGACGGCCATTCACCTTGCCGTTCGAGCGGAAGCCGCGCACGAAGTCCACCGGGCGGCGCGACGCCGGGGTAAAGCGGACGACCTTGTAGCCGGTGCCGATGTACTCCTTTCCCGCGCCGTGAAGCGCGACCACGAAGGTATCTTTCAGCAGCATGTTGGAGTCATCGAAGTATGCGAGGCCGAGCGGGCTCGCGTGCGCGGCGAAGGTGGTGTATGCAGCGGGAACCCGAGCGCAGTCAAACTGCGGCGGCGTGGGTCCGACGGGCGGAAAGATGGGCTTCTCCGGATGCTGGATGACCCTATCCGGATGCGCGGTCCCGTTCTCGAAGTAGCAGGTGGGCCAGCCGTAGTTCGTGCCCGCGGCCACGGGATGCCGGTTGGAGTCGAGTTCGAAGAAGGTGTCCTCGGGCGTCGCGTTACCCAGGTGATCGTCGCCCATGTTGGTGGCGAACAGCGCGCCGTCGTCGATCGATGGTACAAAGGCCATGTCCACGGCATTGCGCAGGCCGTGCGCGATGATCTGCGGGTTGCCGCCGTCCGGGTCCATCACCGAGAGCGACGCGCGAATTGGCTCCTTCTCGATGCAGGCGTTGCAACTGCTGCCCACCGTGACATAGAGGCGCGTATGGCCGTGCAGGCCGGCGAAGGCCACCGTGCGGGTCAGATGCCAGCCGCCGTACTTGTAGCTGAGGCCATAGTCGGGATAATGGGCGAGCACCTCGGGCGGCCCCGTCGGCGCGTTGTCGCCCGCCTTGTATTTGTAGCGCAGCAGGCGGTCGGTCAGCGCGGTGTAGAGCCAGGACTGGCCCGAAGGATCGGTGTAGAAGGCGACGTTGTTGGGGTTGCGAAGATGCCGGAGATACGTGGTGCGCGAAGCGAAGGTGTGCGTCCGGGCGTTCCACCCGTCAAGAATGTAGATAGCTCCCTGCGTGTTGTCGGCCAGCGAGTGCATGTCGGTGGCGAAGATGCGGCCGTCGGGCGACCGAGCCATGAAGCGAACGCGCCTCATCCCCTGTGCGGCAATATCGATGTCGAAGCCGGCGGGCAGCGACAGCGTGATGCTCTTTCCGGACGCAAGTCGAAGCGTATGCGGCTTCAGCGCGGTCTGCGCACCGGCGGCGATGGCGACGGAGAGGAGAAGGAGGGGGAGCACGCGAGATTTCAGCCGGGATTTGAGCATAGCTAAATGGTAGCGAATGGCGAGCGGAAGCGTGGACGCAACGGCGGGCGCCACTCAATTCTGTTCTCGCTTGACATCCCGCTCGCGCCGCGTCGAGAATCCATGAACCGGCCCATCGAATCCCCGGCCACCGGCCCCCTTATCTCTCAGCGATACCTTGAGGACGCAAAATGAGTTCTCTCTTGCAGCTTCATGCAGGCACGGCGGGAAACTATCGGTGGGGCTCGCACCTGACGCGCTTCTCGTTCCTCGGCCCGGTCAACGGGCACACGCTGCCGCGAACGCTGGCCGGCTCCATTAACTCCCAGGCCAGTTGGAACTCGAACGTCGAGCTGCGGGAGTCGCTCGTCATCATGCACGAGACCGTGCACTACTTTCAGAATCTTCTTACCGGTACGGGATACTGGGACTCCGAAGTCATGCGACGGCGGGTGCCGGAGGCGCTGGGATACGCCCGCGCGGAGCGCAGAATCGAAAGCGTCATCCCCGGCGAAGCAGCGCGCCGGAAGAGTCGGAGCCAGAGCGAACGATGGATGAAGGAAGGGATCGAGGAGCTGATCTTTCTTCCCAACCGCAACCTGCCTCGCCGAAGAAAAGAGCAGATCGGCGATGCGGTCGAGGCCTGCACGGGCAAGCGCGAGGACCAGCGCAACCTTGCGGGACTGTGGATCGAAAATATTCTGGAGGCCGAGGCCGTCGCTAATGTCCTGCTGCAGACCCTCGGCACACAAGCCACCGACCGCCAGAGGGAGATCTGGCGCGAGAACAATTTCCTCTCCAATCCCGACCGGATGCAGGGCCGCTATCAGGCGACCATCGTGCTGGTCGCCGGCATCTTTGAACATTGGATGGGCTCAACCTTCGCGGAGATGGAGGCCACCTACGGCCGGACGCCGATCTACATCTTCTTCTACCGTCTGCTGGCGCTGCTGATCGATATCGCCTGCGCGCATCCTTCGCCCGCGCACCTGGCCAAGCGGGCGCAGCCGATGTACGAGTTCGATCCCGGCCTTAAACTCATCCGTCTGCTGGCGTCGTTGCAGCGCTTCACCAAGAGCACCGCCGCGCTCTTTCAGAAGGCGCTGGGAGATAAGGACTACGCTGGGGCCGAGCGCATCCTGTTGGCCGGAATCGCGTTCGACTACGCGCACTCGGCGGAGATCTACAAGGATTGGGCAGAGTACTTCGCCGGGCAGATGTCGGAGAGCGACGACCGCCTCATCCGCCTGCGGTCGCACTGCTGCCGCATGCGCATCGACAATCCGGGCTGCGGCGCCAGTAAATCGCTGGGCTGGCTGGTAGTCTGCAGGATTCCCTTGTTCTACCTGACGCCCGGCGGCCTGCAATCCTACGGCTTCGCGGCCGAGCACTTCGACCCTGCCGAAGAGCCTCTCTTCCTTGCCGACCTGTTGAAAATGAACCGGGATCTGGGGCTTTGGGAATACTTCATGGGTTCAGGGAAATTTGTATGCCCGCTGGCCGAGGCGGATTCCTGCGACGGCAGGACCGCGGTGTGCGAGAGCGGCATCGAGCGAGATGCGCAGTTTCCCGAGGCAATCTGTTGTTCCGTCCGCCGCAGCCTGGAACAGGCCGGCTTTATATTGAGGTGATCGAGATGACTACGTCTAAGAAGTCCCACGCGAAATACGACATCGTCGCCGCTCACGAGGCGGCGACAAAGACGATGCTGCGCGATGCGCTCGAACAGAAGGACCGCACCGGGGCCCTGGGCCTGACCGGCCTCGAGGTGCTGGCCTTTATGGCTGCGAAGGTCGTTGTGCCCATCGTCTGCTCCTTTATCAGCAGCGTGCTCTTCAACAAGTACAAAGGCGCCGAGACCAAGCGCGAACTCGCGGAGGCCAAAGCCGAGATCGCAAAGCACGAAGGCCCCTTGACGCCGCAGGTCGATCGCGCCGTCGTCATCGATTCCATCGTCGCCGGGCTGCTGCGCGAGGGCGTGCCGCGCGAGGTGGCCGCGGGCGTGGTCGAACGAACGCTCGACGATATCGGCAGGGACCTGGCAGAAAAAGAGCTGTCAGAAAAGAACAAGCCGGCAGTAAAGGGATGATTGCAGGCTACAAGGGGAGGAGAGAGTTGCAGCCTGAAATCAGGCCGCCCTTTGAAGAGGAGGACCCACCAGCTGCGAATAGCGGTAAACTAGTCGCCGTGTGAGGTTCGAGCATGTTAGAGGAGCTCGCCAAGCCGTTCGCCCTGCTGCTGTGCATGCTCTCCCTGTACGCCGTCTTTCATACCGCCTTTCTCCTTCCGGCAAGCGACCTGCACAACCGGATCTGGGACTCCCTGGAGCTGTTGACGATGGCTGCCGGCATCGCGGTCGCGGCCGGTTTGATCTTTCGCGATTCAGCGCCGCAATCAACGGCGGGCCGCGCATCGCTCGCGAGTACGCTTCCGATTCAGATCTTCTGCTGGACTTCCGGCGCGATGGTCTTTCTCTTCCTCGCCTCCTGGTATCTGGAAAATCACTTTGTCTTCTACCGCGAGGTACGTTTCTAGGGCAGGATCAGAGGAGTCGACACCGACTGCTTTTTGTCGCGCCATGACCTGCGCCAGAACATCCATCACATGAGCTTCGCCCGGCGCGCTATGCTGGAAGCCCATGGACCCACTCACCCACCTGATGACCGGAGCCGTGCTCGCCCGCACCGGCTTCAACCGCAAGGCCGCCTACGCCACCCTGGCCATGACGCTGGCCGCCGAGACTCCCGACCTCGATGTTCTCTGGTCGATCCGCGGCCCGGTCGCGGCCTTCCAGCATCATCGCGGCTGGACGCACACCTTCCTCGGTCTGCCGCTCGAGGCCGCCGTCGTCGTGGGCGCGGTCTGGCTCTTCCATCGCTGGCGCGTGAAACGAAACAAGCCCATCAAGCAATCTGCGCCCGTCCGCTGGGGCCTGCTCTACGGCTTCGCGCTGATCGCGCTGTTGAGTCACCTTCTACTCGATTGGACCAACAACTACGGCCTGCGCCCCTTCTTCCCCTTCAACCCGCGCTGGTACAGCGCCTCGCTGGTCTTCATCGTCGAGCCGGTGATGCTTCTGCTGCTGCTGATCGCGCTGGTCGCCCCCGCGCTCTTCGGCCTCGTCAACAGCGAGGTCGGCGCGCGCAGGCCGGCGTTTCGCGGACGCAGCTGGGCCATCGCCGCTCTCGTCGGCATCGTCGCCTTCTGGGGCTGGCGCGCCGTCGAGCGGCAGCAGGCCATCCAACTCGCGCTCACCGGCGACTACGGTCCGACCCCGAACAACGTGCAGATCCTGCGCGTCACCGCCGAGCCCGCGCCCATCAGTCCCTTCCTGTGGCAGGCCATCGTCGAGACGCCGGACTTCTACCAGCACGCCGCCATCGACACCCTGCACGGCACCGTCACCACCGGCGAACGCGCGGACATCTTCTATAAGCCTCCCACCACGCTGGCCACGCTGGTGGCAAAGCGAAGCTGGCTGGGCCAGGTCTATCTCGACTGGTCGCAGTTTCCGCTGGTCACCCAGACCGAGGTCGACGCCACAACCGGCGACGCGACCGTCACCTTCCGCGATCTTCGCTTCATGGTCGACGTGCCGTTCACGCCCGGCCGCGGCAACGCGGAAGATCCGCCTCTCTCCGGCAAGGTGATCGTCAACGCCGACCGCCGCGTCGTCGGCATGGAGATGGACGGCCACGTTCAGCGCTGAGATTCTCTTCTTTCGATTCCCCATCGTTTTCAAGGGAACCGCGGAGCGCAAACCCGCGTATTGAGTCTTGTGCAATAGCCGGGTGTCGTCCCCGCATCGAAAGGGCTACATGAGAATCTTTCTCACGGTGGCAGCGTGCTCTACGCTGCTATGTGGAAACCTGTTGTCTCAAACACCGTGCAGCGGTTCGAAGGTCGATGGTGTCGTGCGCGATTCCACGGGCGCCATCATTCCCGGAGCCAGCGTTGTGCTCGACGGAAACACCGCCGTCGCGAGCGGCGATGCCGGCCAGTTTCGATTTCCCTGCGCCGCTGTGGGTCAGCACGAGTTGCGTGTCAGCGCCGGCAGCTTTGCGACGAAAGAGATGAAGGTTCACGTCCCGCAGCTCAAGGGCGAGTTGATTGTCGTCCTGCAGCCCGAAGATGTAAGCACCTCAGTCGACGTCGGAGAAGAGAGCGGCACCGAGGCCAACGCCGCCGCCAGCGGCTCGTCGCAAACGATCTCCGGCGATCAGTTGAGCGCCCTGGCCGACGATCCCGACGACCTCACGCGCGAGCTGCAACAGTTGGCCGCAGCCAGCGGCGGCCCGCCGAGCGGCACGACGATTACCGTCGACGGCTTTCAAAGCGACGCCCCGGTACCGCCCAAAAGCTCTATTGCCTACATCAAGGTCAACCCGGACCTTTACTCGGCGGAGTACCGCCAGCCTCCTTTCAACGGCGGCCGCGTCGAGATCTACACCAAACCCGGCCAGAGCACCTTTCACGGCTCTGTGTTCACCACCAACGGCAGCCCCTGGATGAACGCGCGCGATCCGTTTTCCACCAGCCGCGCCGCGCTGGGCAAGCAGCGTTACGGATTCGAGTTGAGCGGCCCGGTACGCAAGAAGGGCAGCGACTTTGCGTTGACGCTCGAACACCGAACTATCGACAACTATGCCGTGGTCAACGCCATCACGCTCGACGACAATGGCAACCCGCAGCGAACGGTAGCCAACGTCGCCGCTCCCCAGCAGCTCTGGCTGGCGACCGCGCGGATGGGCTGGCAGCTCGGCCAGAAAAACACCTTCACGGCGTCGTATAACGCCAACGTCAACCACTCGCAGAACGTCGGCGTCGGCGGAACCGCGCTGCCCGAGACCGGCTACGACGGCCAGAACTACGATCACACGCTGCGGCTGTTGAACATCACCACCGCCTCGCCGAAGATGATGCACGAAGCCCGAGTCGCGTTCGACTGGAGAGGAGAGACGGACACGCCCACCTCGACCGCACCGCAGGTCCAGGTCGCCGGAGCCTTCACCAGCGGCGGAGCCTCGCTGGGGCAGCAGCGGCTGCGCACCTTCGAGGTCGAAGTGGACGACGACGCCGTCATCAGCACGGCAAAACATCTGTTGAAGTTCGGCGTGCAGTTCAAGATGTACAACGTCCGCAATCGGCTGACGACCAACTTCAACGGCCTCTACACCTTCGGCGGCGGCACCGCGCCTGTGCTCGATGCCAATGGCGATCCTATCCCCGGCCAGACCGAGATCATCACTGGGCTTGAGCAATACCGCAGGGCAAAACTCGGCCTCGCCGGCGGCACGCCGACCGCCTTCAACAACGTAACCGGAGACCCCGAGGTTAGTTTCACGCAGGTGCAGAACGCGTTCTTCATCCAGGACATGTGGAAGCTGCGGCCCGGGCTGCAACTTGCGCTGGGCTTCCGCTACTACCTGCAGAACGCTCCGCTGACGTTGAACGGCGCGACCCCGCGGCTCGGCATCGCCTGGTCGCCCGACAAAAAGGCAAACTGGCAGCTTCACGCGCACGCCGGCCTGTTCACCGGGCAATACGGAACCACCGACTACGCCGAACTGATGCGCGAAGACGGCGTGCGCCGCGTCACCAGCACCGTCTATAACCCCGTCTTCAACGATCCTCTGGGCGACAGCGCGGCGACGATTCACTCCATCCGCCAGGCCTCGCCGCACCTGCAGAATCTTACCTTCGCGATTGAGAACGTCGGCGGCACCCATAACTTTCCCCACGGCTGGACACTGAACACCGACATCTACTGGGCGCGCTTCTGGAACTACGCCCGAACGCTGAACATCAACTCGCCGCTCAACGACAGCCCCACCGGCCCCCGGCCCGGCCCGGCCAACCTCAATATCCTGCAGATCAACAACAGCGGCCAGGGCGGAGCCAACGCCGAGTTCTTCGGCCTCAACCAGCACGCGTTGAAGCATCTGCAACTGTTCATCGGCGCCGTCCGCGTCAACCTGATCGACAACACCAACGACGATACCTTCTTCTCTCCGCAAAGCTCGCGCACCGACGCCGGCGAGTTTGCGCCGCGAAGCAACCAGGGCCGCTGGCAGATCTTCGGCAACGGGACACTGAAGCTGCCCGAGAAGATCGAGCTCAGCACCAACCTGCAGGCGCAAAGCGGAAGACCGTATAACATCACCACCGGCTTCGACAACAACGGCGACGGCAACTTCAACGATCGTCCGCAGTACGCACCGCCCGGCGATCCCAACGCGATCCCTACCCAGTTTGGACTGCTGGTGGCGAGCGGCGGCATCGGCGCCTTCCCGCGCAACGCCGGAAGAATGCCCTGGTCGATCCATATGGATACCAACATCCAGCGCAAGTTCGCCCTGAACAATCCCAAGGCTGACCATCCCCAGGCGCTGACGCTCAATGTGCGCAGCTCGAACATGCTGAACCACCTCAACGTCACCAGCGTGGGCGGCGTCCTGGGCTCACCGCTCTTCGGCCGTTCCTACGCCGCCGACAACGGCCGCCGCATCGAGGCCGGCGTGCGCTACAGCTTCTAGCAATTGGCCTTGCAGCGCGGCTCACCGAAGAGGTTGAGCCGCGTAATTTAAATTCGCTTGCCAGAATTCTATTTCTTCGCTATTTTTGAAGATATGGGAGAGCATACCTATCTCGGCGAGTTCGAGCTGATGATTCTGCTCACCATCCTGCGCCTGGGCGACGACGCGTACGGAGTTCCTCTCTCCCGGGAGCTGGCGAAGCAACGGGGCAAGGAGGTTGCGGTCGGAAGTGTCTATGCCGCGCTGGACCGGCTGGAGACCAAGGGGTTGATCGCCTCGAGCCTGGGCGAGTCCACACCCGAGCGAGGGGGCCGGGCAAAGCGGTACTTTCGCATGACTGAGCAGGGACTTCGTTCCGTCCACGCAACGCGTAAGGTTCTCAGCAGGCTATGGCAGTCGCTGCCATCGACAGACGAGGAACTCGCATGAAGCCGACAGGATCAGCGGCGCTGGCGACCTGGATGCTGAAGCATCTGACCTTCGGAGGCAACGAAGCCCTGGTAGGCGACTTGCTCGAAGAATTTCTCGGCGGGCGCTCCCTGCGCTGGTATTGGCGACAGGTACTCTGCGCCATCGGAATTGGAGCCTGCAGCAAGTCTCGCGATTACGCATTTCCTCTGCTCTTCTCCGCTGCCTGGAGCATGTTGTACCCCACATGGCGGCTTTCCATCGTAAGGATCTGGTCGTCACAAACTCTCTTCGAGAGATGGACGAGCATCGATTGGCCGTATTCCACGGCGTTGCACGGCATCAGCCAGATTATTCCTGCTGCCGCGTTCGTCTGGCTTGGGTTCTTCATCTTTCTGACGCTGCGCACCGGGATGGCACATGAGCTTTCCCGGCTTCGACTTTTCGGAAGCCTGTCGATCAGTCTCAACGTGCTCCTTGTCACGACCATCGGGCTGTGGATGCATTTGAGGTCTTCGGGAATGAATGTGGGCTATGTGGCTCAGGAAAACTTCTACTCCGGCTCCCATCTCATTGCCATCGGCATTCCGTTGACCCTGAGTCTGCTCTCCGCCATCTCGTTCGCGCTTTCGGGTACGCGAAGGCGACGGCATGGTACCGCGTCGGTCGCCGGTTGATCACTGCGGGCTGATCGGTTCTTGATTGCCCCGATTGCCGGTTGCCGATCATCGAAGTGCCGCGCGAGATCGTACCGGCAGCAGTGAAGAAGCGGTGTGTGCATGGAGCGTGACATGGACCAGACGGCCGCTCACCCCGAAGAGAATGGAGAGAGAAATCGCCCAGGCGGGCTCGCGCTAATCATCGGTTTTAATGCGGCACTCGCCGTCAGCTATCTCGCATGCAAGCCGCCACAGACTTATACGCTCTCCGTATCCGCTCGTCTTTTTAGCTCTGCGCTGTATCTTCTCGTTGCCTGTCTGGCGGGCATGGCAGGCACATGGCTTGCACTTTCGCGCGACTCCCGTCAACAGTTTCGCGGCCTTGTGCTCTGTGGAGCGCGGGGTTGGGTCTTTCTTCCCGCTATGATGATGTTCCTTCGGGAAAGGTCCATATGGGCTCCCGCCCTGGCGATCCTGTCGGCGACCCTGATGGCTGTGCATCGGAGCCGATGGATGGTCGCGATGGCTTGCCCATCTCCCAACGGCGCAAGGCTTTCGCAGATCGAAAAGAACATCTTCATCACGCAGCTTCGTCTTAAACCCATCTCAGGGACCACCTTCGCAGTCTCTCTTTGCCTCTATGGGGCCTTCCTCTCCGCCGTAAACGGGAAGCTGGCCCTCTTGATGCTTTTTGGGGGAGCCGCTGCCTTCCTGCTCGTCTCGCAGATCACCACGGTGCTCGTAGAGGGAGCATGCGAAGAAGAGAAGGGCTCGCATCGAAATGCCCGCGCGTCTTCATGTGTCGCCGTCGCGTTCCTGTGCGCCTTTGTAGCCCTGTCCGCCGCTGCTGGAACATCGGACCTCGTCTGGCAGCGACGCGCATTTCGTGTGATCGAGCACGTCCTGGCGAGTCCGCGGCCTATCCGTCAGCCCGCTTACGAAAAGCCTTCCTCCAGTGGATACCAAGCCATCGTTCTATGGCCGATCCGGAAGAAGGAGAAGGTGATCGCATCGCCTCCGCTCAACGTCGGCCTGGCGTCACAAAGGGCGAAGAAGCCATGGGTGATCCCGTTTTACGGGCCCTATCTCTATTTCAAGGTCTCCGGCGAACAGCCTGGGCCAGAGGCGCGCACAACGCATGGCGATTCCCTGAAGGTCGATGTTCGTTCGACGGACAGTGACCCTCTCCTGATGGAAGCGCACCAGCATCTATCCGACCCGGTCGATATGGATTGCTGCCGCGAGATTCAAGTGGTCTTCAAAAATGACCTGGCGCGGGGCGCGTCCGAGTTGGGCATCGCGCTCACCGACTCACGTTCCAAGGGAAGACTCTCGCAGAACCTCGGCATACGGTACGTCGCGTTGGATGCCGTCGGCCAGCGCTCCGGAGATGCCCCCTTCATCGAGGAAACATTGAGCTTTCCCTTTCCGAAAGCTGCGAAGATCAAGAGATTCGATCAGATCACCGTGATCCTCTTTCCCGACCCCAAACATCTGATCGCGGGCCGAAAGGTCGCGATTGAAAGATTCGTCATGATCCCAAGGTGAACCGTCGGCGGAAGCCGTTCTCAATTGACCAGCCAACGGCAAAGGCCGACAATAATATCTGCGCATCGTCGCGTTCGTTCTATCTGCGCGTCTCCGCGTCAGTCTTCTGAAACAGAGGTTCTCTATGGTCGCCTATCTTGTTCTTGCCGTTGCCGTCTTCAGCCGCTTTCTGCCGCACATCTTCAGCACCACCGCCATCGGATTCACCGCGGTCGGCGGCGGGCTGCTGTACTTCGGCGCGCGGCGCAGCCGCTGGCAGACCATCATCGCCGTCCTCGCCCTGATGGGAGCCGACTATTATCTGACCGTCGTCGCCTACGGATACGCCTGGCACACCAGCGCCTATCTCGTCACCTGGGCGTGGTACGCGGGCATCTGCCTGCTCGGCTACGGGTTGCTTCGGGGCAAGCCCTCCGCGCTGCGCGTGACGGGAGGCGTATTCGCCTCGGCAACGTCGTTCTTTATCCTCAGCAACTTCGCCGTCTGGATGGGCAGCGCGATGTATCCGCACACCGTCGCCGGGCTTGGCGCCTGCTATGTGGCGGCGATCCCCTTCTACGCCAACGATATGATCTCGACCGCCATCACCGCGGGGGCGCTCTTCGGCCTTCCCGCGATGGCCGCAAGCATCTCCCGGACCATGCAGGAGGCGCACGGCAGCCGCATTGCCTGACGGATGAACGGCAACGCATCGAAGAGAGGGGCTGCGAAAGTTCGCAGCCCCTCTTTATTTTGGGAAGCAGCAGTTGACCAACGGAGTTCCTCTAACCCGACCGTTCCTGCTGCCAGTCTGTATACTGCTGCGATGAAAGAGGATCGCACCTGGCCGCCGGTCTACCGGCCCGCGGCAGCAGCTATCGCTCAGCCTAAAATCTCTCCCCCGTCCGGCGCGCGTGTCGCAGGCGCTCCTCCCGTCTACAGGCCGCAGCCGCAGCGATTGATGCAGCTCAAACCGGCCGCGATTGCGAGGCCGCAGCCGCGAGTTCCTCCCGTCTACAGGCCCACGGCCCAAACCGTGACCCAAGCTTTTCCGCGATCGGCCAGTCCGGCCCAGGCTGGAGCGCCTCCGGTCTATCGCCCTCAGACCAGCCATCCCGTGCAGAGAATGGCTGCTCCGCCGGTCTACCGGCCCGGTGCTCCTGTGCAGAGCAAGCCCGCCGCCCCCATGCAAGGCCGCCCGGTAGTGCAAAGAGTCCAGAAGATAGCGGGAGCAGGTAAAACTCACCACATGAAGTACGGCGACTTCTGGAAGTCGGACGCCGTGCTGCCCGCGGCTGAAGGCTCCATGATCATCGAATTACTGGAGTACGACCTGGGTTCGGCACAGAATAAGGTGCAACTGCTGATCAACAGCGGGCAGGCCGCCACCTTGCCGATGGGTTTCGTCATCGGGCTCAACCAGCGGGTCCGAGGTCCCGAAGTAGGCAAAAAGGAGAAGCTCGGCAGTATCGATGAGTTGGAAAAGGCAGCTGACGCAGAACTCGTCAAGCTCGATCCCAAGTGCAAGCAGCTCGCCGAGTCCATGGAAGCCGCTGGCATCGGCGGCGGCGCCTTTCCCTTTGCCTGGAGAGCAAGCAACGACTCGACCGCAGGCTATGTCTTCCCCTTCTGGGAGGCGCGCTCCCGACTTACCTTGCATGCGGGAGCCAAGGCCGTGCAGGATCAGTTCCGGGCCCATACAGGATTCTCGCCCGTCATTAGAAGCATGGATGGCGACGTAAGTAACGACCCGCTCTTTAATGACACTAAGCAGATTGCGTCCAAAATGACAGGACTCATCAATGAGGGGAAGATAAACCTTGTGAGCGGGGGCTATGCTTGGGCCGTCGCAGATATTCCGCGAGCCTTGAATGCGACCAACCTCAGCACAGAGGTAAAGCAGCGAACGGATGTGCAGGAACGGCTCACCGCAATCCTCCGGATTCTGAATCAATCCGAGAAGGCCGTCCGAGCCGCGCTGGTTAAGGAATCGGCCAAATCGATCTACTGGCCCGAGCCCAATACTTATATGTCCTACGATCTCCGTCTCGCCGGCGCACAAGAGCTCGATAAGGTCGCCAGGGAAAAAGGAACAAAGACGGCGCAGCAGGGCGAGAGCACGCACTACGTGAAGCTTGACCAGGTCAAATACCCTTCCGTCATGTTTGCACCCGGGTTAGTGACCCAAAAACCGCTCAAGGACTACTTCGGCGACTTCCTCGTCTACTTTGCCACGGCCATGGTGAACGGGGTCAAACCGACCGCCGAAGACGTGAAGCTAAGAATCAAAGCGGTGCGGCAGACCCATCTCAATCTCGAAAACATCGAATCGAACCTCAAATGGCACGCCAAAAGCGGCGACTGGGAAAGCCTGAAGGTCACCTTGAAGGGGATCGTCGACACGGAAGCCGATAGCTGTGCCAATCAGATTGTGGCGCTCTTCCCCTGACGCGCAACTCCGGAGGATTACTCGCCCTCGTCCTCTACGGGAAAGTGCGTTCCGCGCCTTTTGCCGAAGAGCTTGCGAACCACGTAGAACAGCAGGACGCCCGCCAGAATCCCAATGGTTCCAAGCACATAGCCAAGATGCTGTTCGATCGTCTGACCCACCGTGTGCATGATCTGCGGACCGTAGAAGATGGTAATGACCGCCCACAGCAGGAAGCGGATGAACTTGCCCGCGCAGATGGCGCTGAAGAACCACAGCAGCTTCATCTCGAAGACGCCCGCCGCGAACTCGACCAGCTTGACCGGCATGGGCGGTGGCATCATGGCGGGAATCATGATGGCCAGAAACTCCTGCCGTTCGAAGCGGTCGCGCAGCTTCTCGTAGCGCTGCCGGTTGATCCGCTTCAGCAGAAAAAGCTCGCCGCCCGCGCGCCCGAAGTAGTAGGGCACCAGGCTCCCAATCGCCGACCCGACCGACGCCATCACGCAGTAAATAAGGAACTTTTCGTGGTCATGTGCCACGTAGTCGATCAGCAGAGCGTCGATCGGCACCGGGATCGACGACGTATCCACAATGGCGAGCGCGCCAAGGCCCCACGCCCCCAGAGGCTTCAGCAGGGCCAGCAGCGCGGCGTTCGCCTTGTGGAAGAGTAGAACCGGAGAGATTTTCACGAGGAAACCTTATTTTACCTGCCCTTGCGCTCTCTGTCCTTCGCCGTTTTTCCCGGATGTTCGGTCTTTCCCGCCAGCAGATCGAGCGCGTGCGGCAGCAGCGAAAGGATCGCCGCCAGCGAGCTTTCCGCCCCCGCCGGACTTCCCGGCAGATTCACGATCAAGGTCGTTCCGCTGATGCCGCAGACCGCCCGGCTCAACGGGGCGAACGGCGTATGCTCGAGTCCTTCGGCGCGCATCCGCTCAGCCAGCCCGTCGACCAGCCGCTCGCATACCAGCCGGGTAGCGTCGGGCGTGACATCGCGTGCGGCCAAGCCGGTGCCCCCGGTGGTGACGATCAACTGGGCATCGCGCGCGTAGTGGCGCAGGGCGGTGATGATGGCGTCCATCTCATCGGGCAGCAGCCGCGTCTGCACCGCATCGACTCCGGCAGCTTTCAGCAGGCGGGCAACAGCGGGGCCGGACTCGTCCACTTTTTCGCCCCGGGAGCAGCGGTCGCTTACGGTCAGCACAACGGCGCGGGTGTCGGAAGAAAACCTCGAATTCACCACCCCAGTCTACAATCCGGATCGATTTGTGGCAGGCAACCGGGCGCAAAACGCGGTCGCGGAACGCCGTCACAGCCCGACCGCTCCGGCCAAAGATGAGAAAATAGAACGAGGTGTGCAAACCGGGTTCAGCTCCGGGTCAATCACCGCTGCGGCGCAACTTTCAAACTCCGCAGCCGTCTCACCACATAGTCCATGCCACCTGTAGAGACACCCCCCAACTCCGGACAGCCGACTCCGCCCGCCAAGGTGCGCACAGGCCGCTACGGCGAACTCGATCAGCACGAGCTGATCCACCTGCTCGACACCTTCGACGACGAGCGGTCGCGCGCGCGGTTCCGCGAGGCCATCTACATCTCGGTCATCTTCTACCTGGCGCTGGGCTGGTTCCTGGTCTACGGACCTCGCGTCATCTTCCACCAGCCGCGCATCATCAATCCAATGGACGTGCTCAAGGATCGCGAGAAAAATCTCACCTACCTCGACCTGCCCAAGGATCTGACCAAACAGGTTCCGAAGCCGACGAAAACCCTCAGCGATAAGGACCGCCTGCAGCAGACGCCGAAGGCGACCATCGACAAAAAGACGCTGGAGCAGTTACAGGCCATGCGCAAGCCCGGCGCGCCGGAGGCTCCCGCGCCCGCCCCGCAGCCCGCGGCTCCCCAGCCTGCTCCGCAGCAGCAGGCCAAACAGCCCACGCCTGCCCCGCCGCTGCCTCAGCATCCACAGCAGCAGGCAATGATCGACGCGCCGAAGCCCGCGCCTACCCGGCCCAACTTCGGCAACCAGAACCAGAGCGCCGGCGAGGCCATCCGACGCGCCGCCGAGGCCGCCGCGCAGAATCGCGGGCAGGGCAACTATGGCGCCGGCATCCCGGTGGCTCACCAGGGACTCAACACCGGCGTTGACATCCTCTCTGACACCATGGGCGTCAACTTCGACCCCTATCTCAAGCGGATCATCCGCGAGATCTACAACACCTGGCTGCCTCTCATCCCCGAGGAGGCGCGTCCGCCGCTCAACAAGTCGGGCGAGACGCTGATCCGCTTCAGCATCCTGCCCGACGGCCGCATCGGAGCGATGAGCCTCGACGGCTCCACCCACGATCAGGCCATCGACCGCGCCGCCTGGGGCTCGATCACCGGCGTCGGCCAGTTCCCTCCGCTGCCCAAGGAGTTCCACGGCCCCAACCTCGAACTGCGCATCCACTACCTGGTCAACAAGAATCCCGAATAGGCACGCATGACCGCGCCCATCTCACAGCAGCCCCGGCAGCAGCAAGCTCGGCGTGACGAAGCCCGGCAGCACGAGCGCCGCCGCCAGCTTCGCGGCCTGCTTCTGCTGGCCGCCGTCGTGCTCGTCTTCAGCCTGATCCGCGCAAGCCTGAGTCCCGGACAGCATATCTTCACCCCCGGCTGGTGGCGGCTGTGGTGACGCATCCGCTCATCGTGCTCGCCGGACCGACGGCCAGCGGCAAGACTGCGCTCGCGCTGCAACTCGCCCAGGAGTTCGACGGCGAGATCGTCAGTTGCGACTCGGTCGCCGTCTATCGCGAGATGGAGATCGGCACCGCCAAGCCATCGCGCGAGGAACGCACGCTCGTCCAGCACCACATGATCGACGTCGCCTGGCCCGACGAAGCCTGCACCGCTGGAGACTACAGCCGCGGAGCCCGCGAGGCGCTCGCCGGCATCACCGAACGCGGCCATCTGCCGATCGTCGCCGGGGGCACGGGACTCTATCTCCGCGCTCTGATCGACGGCCTCTTCCCCTCGCCGCCGGTCCATCCCGGCCACCGCGAACGGCTGCGCGAGCGCGCCAGAACTCATGGCGCCGCTTACGTCCACCGCCTGCTCACCCGCCTCGACCCCGCGGCAGCAGCGGCTATTCATGCCAACGATGTTCCCAAGGTCGTTCGCGCCATCGAGGTCTCGCTGGCGGCGAAGCAGCCGCTGACCGAGCAGTGGCAGAAGGGCCGCGACCCGCTCACCGGCTACCGCATCCTGCGCCTCGGCCTCGAACCGCCGCGGTCGCTGCTCTACGAACGCATCAACCAGCGCGCCGCCGCCATGTTCGATCGCGGCCTCATCGAAGAGACCGAGCGCCTGATCGAGCGTTACGGGCCCGACTGCCGCCCGCTCACCTCGCTCGGTTATGCGGAAGCAGCCGCCGTTCTCCGTGGCGAGCTGACGCGCGAGCAGGCCGTCGCCCAGGCGCAGCAGGGCCACCGCAACTACGCCAAGCGCCAGGCCACATGGTTCCGCCGCGAGCCGGATTTTCACTGGCTCAAAGGCTTCGGCGACGACCGAGTCATCACAGAACAGGCTCTGCAACAAGTCAGCCATCACCTCAACGACAACAGCAGTTCGTAATCCGGCTATCCCACCTGATACCGTTCGCCCCGCTTCGGGCAGACGACGTCGAGCCTGTACCGCCTCTCGATCTCCTCCTTCAGCGCCTGTTGCGCGTCCGGCTCGCCGTGCACCAGGAAGACGCGCTTCAGCGTGGGTGCCACCGGCGCCATCCACTCCAGAAGCTCGCGCTGGTCGGCGTGCCCGCTCAACTCGCCAATGGAGTCCACCTCGGCGCGCAGGCGCATCGGCTCGCCGAAGATCTTCACCTCCGGCCGCCGCTCGACAATCATGCGGCCCAGCGTATTCTCTGCCTGAAAGCCGGTAATCAGGATCAGGTTGCGCGGATCTTCGACGCTGTTCTTCAGATGATGCAGCACCCTGCCCGCCTCGCACATCCCCGAGGCCGAGATCACAATGAACGGCATGCGCAGCCCGTTGAGCGCCTTGCTCTCTTCAACCGACCGCGTGTAGTGCAGGCGCTTCCAGCCGAAGGGGTCCTGGTTGATATCGGCAAACATCTGCGCGTCCTTATCCCACTCCTCTTCATGCTTGCGAAAGACGTCGGTCACGTTCACGGCCAGCGGGCTGTCCACGAAGATGGGAATGTCGGGAATCGCCTTGTCGTTGATCAGTTCGTGCAGCAGCATTACCACCTGCTGCGTGCGGCCGACGGCAAAGGCGGGCATCACGATGTGGCCGCCGCGGCCTACGGTGCGGTTCACCAGGCCTGCCAGCTTCTTCTTCACCGGCCCGATGGGCTGATGCAGCCGGTTGCCGTAGGTGCTCTCCATGATGAGATATTCGGCAGCGGGCGCGGGATCGGGATCGCGGATGATCGGCAGCCCTTTGCGCCCCACGTCGCCCGAGAAGAGCAGCCGCGTCGTCCGGCCTTTTTCGCGGGCCTCGATCAGAACGCTGGTCGATCCCAGCATGTGCCCGGCATCGGTGGTGCTTGTGGTGAAGCCCGCCTCCGCCGTCGATCCGGCCAGTAGCTGCGGCGTATGCAGCTTCACCGGCTTGAACAGATCGACCGCCTGCGCCGCATCCTCCTGCGTATAGAGAGGCGTCGCCTCACCGTTGCCCGGCGCAACGCCGATCGAACGCCGCCGCCGCGCCCACTTGTTCACGAACTCGGCATCCGACTCCTGGATATGCGCGCTGTCCTTCAGCATCTTCTCGCACAGGTCGACCGTCGCGGGAGTGGTATAGATGGGTCCGCGATAGCCCTGCTTCGCCAGCAGCGGCAGGTCGCCGCTATGGTCGATGTGCGCGTGTGAGAGCACAACGGCATTCAACTGTTCGGGCGGCAGCGCCAGGTGCGCATTCATCTCGCGGCCCTGCTGCCTGTGCCCCTGAAACAGCCCGCAGTCCAGCAGAATATTCTGCCCCGCGCACTCCAGATGGTGCGACGAACCGGTCACCGTCTGCGCTGCGCCCCAGAAATGCAATCGAATCCCCATGCACGCTCCCTGTTGAAATCCAAAGCCATCCTATCTGAAAAAGAAAAGGCCCACCCCACGGGATGGGCCTCGACGATTCACCGCAGTAAACAACACCCGAACCATTACGGCTGAAGCATTACGGCTGAACCACAAGATCGTTCGCCAGCTTGAAGTGAACGATCGACTCCGCCGGAATCTCGATATCGCGGTTGCCGGTCAGACCGGCGATGGCAGTGCCCCCGCCCGCGCCCGCCAGCCCGCCGACCAGAAGGCCGACGCCGCCGGTAGCGACACCGCCGACCAGCATTCCCAGCCCCGATCCTCCGCCGATAAACGCCGCCGAACGCTTGCCCTTGCCCTTCTTGGTTCGCGTCAGGTCGCGCGTATCCAGGCGATACTCCGTGCCATTCAGCGTCATCGAGGTCAGCCGCAGTTCGAGGATCGACGAACCTTTGAAGTGCCCCCGCTTATGCGAGGCCACGATCATCCCGCCCACCGGCGTCCCTCTGGGAATCACCATGGTGTTGTTGTCTCCCAGCACCGGCTCGGCGATCTCGCCATCGAAGCGGTCTCCGGCGCGGCTGCTCTTGACGCTGATGTGCTGATTGATGCGGATGGTCAGGTTGGTCCCGGCGGGAACGTTCACATTCGCCGGCTGGATCACCGGAGCGCCTCCGGGCTTTGCTGCGGGCTGAGTTGCGACCGGAGCCGCCGCCTCACCGTTCGCTCCCGCAATGGCAGGCTGTCCCGGAGCCACCGCTCCCGGAACCGCCGCGTTCGCCGCCCCGCCTGCTGCCGCCGCCGGAGTTACCGTCGTCGTCACCTGCTGCGCTGTCTGCCCCGGAACCGGCGGCTGCACCGTCACCGTCGTGGTATTCCCCTGCTTGTCGACCGATACCACCTGCTGCGCCTGCCCGGTAGCGGCGGCCTGCTTCTTCGCCGTCTCGATGGCGGCGTCCTGTTTCGACTGGCACCCCGCAAGCAACCCAGCCGCCAGCATCATGGCTCCGGCAAACGCTAAAAACTGTCCCGACCTCTTCATTGTGAATCCTCATCCTTCGTGTCGAAATTTGCTGCATCTTCAAACGCACACGATCTCGACCGGAGCCGTGCGGCTTCATCGCATGGCGCAACGGAGAGACCCCTGTATTTCGCCATCACTACGGCTACCGCCCGCCTTTCCATCAGAGCCATCCGGCAGCGCAACTTCCGGACAGGCCATAAGATGCCTATTCCCCCGGTTATGACTGCCTGTCGAGCTCACGCAAACTTTACTCCATTCTCTGGCAAATCCGCCTCTGCGTCGCTCTCTATAATCCTGACTATGGCGTCCGCTCTTACCCCCGACCAGCAGATTCAGGCGCTGCGCGACCAGATTCGCCACCACGAGCATCTCTACTACGTCCTCGACGAGCCCGAGCTGACCGACGCGCAGTACGACGCGCTGATGAACCGGCTCAAGCAGCTCGAGGCCGAGCATCCTGACCTGATGACCGCCGACTCGCCCACCCAGCGCGTCGGCGGCAAGCCCCGCGACGGCTTCGTCAAGACGCCGCACTCGCGGCCTATGCTCTCGCTCGACAACGCCTACAACGAGGCCGAGCTGCGAGCGTGGGACCAGCGTGTGCGCGAGGCGCTGCCCAGTTCGGAGACAGTGCGCTACGTCTGCGAATTGAAGCTCGATGGCCTTTCGCTCGCCCTGCACTACAACGCCGGAGCGCATGAAAAAGGAACGCATGGCGCGGCGCATCTGGAGCGCGGACTGACGCGCGGCGACGGCACCATCGGCGAGGACGTCACCAGCAACGTCCGCACCATCCGGTCGGTGCCACTCAGCGTGTCGGCGGCAAAGCTCAAGGCTGCCGGCCTTCCGCAGACCTTCGAGGTACGCGGCGAGGTGGTGCTGCCGCACGCCGCCTTCGTCAAGATGAACGAGGAACGCGAGGCCAACGGGCTGCCGCCCGCCGCCAACCCGAGAAACGCGGCGGCGGGAACGATCCGCACGCTGGAACCGAATATCGTGGCGCAGCGGCGCCTCGACTTCTACGCCTACTTTCTGCTGCGGGAGGGCGAGACGCTGCTGGCCTCGCAGACCGAGACGCTGGACGCGCTGCGAACCGCGGGCTTCCGAGTCAATCCCCACGCGAAGACAGTGAAGGATATCGACGCCGTGATCGCGTTCATCGCCACGGCCGAGGCGCTGCGCGATACGCTCGGATACGAGATCGACGGCGTCGTCCTTAAAGTCGATGCCACCGCGCAGCAGCGGCGGCTGGGCTTCACCGGCAAGGCTCCGCGATGGGCCATCGCCTACAAATTCGCCGCGCGCGCCGGAATCACGAAGCTCGAAGACGTTCTCTTCCAGGTGGGCCGCACCGGCAAGGTCACGCCCGTGGCCGCGCTCACGCCGGTCTCGATCGGAGGCACCACCGTGGCGAGAGCGACGCTGCACAACGCCGACGAGATCGCTCGTCTCGGCGTGCGCATCGGCGACTTCGTGCAGGTCGAGCGCGGCGGCGACGTCATCCCCAAGATCGTCGCCGTCATCGACGACGCGCAGCATCCGAGAGATTTGAGCCGTACAAAAGAGATTGCGTTTCCAAAGAATTGTCCCGTCTGCAAAAGTCCCTTGATGAAGGTGGAAGGCGAAGTCGACTGGCGATGCGTCAACAACTCCTGCCCGGCTCGCGTGCGCGAAGAACTGCTGCATTGGGCGGCGCGCGGCGTGATGAATATCGAAGGGCTGGGCGATGCCATGGTGGCGCAGTTGCTTGGCCAGAGCGCCGAGCTTGGCGAGCAGGCGAGCGAGATCGGCATTGAAGAGGGCGCGCAGATTGTGACGCGCAGGCCCCTGATTCACACCATCGGGGACCTGTACCGGCTCAGGCGAGAGGACCTGCTGGGACTGGAGCGCGTCGGCGAGAAGACCGCCGATACGCTGCTGGCGCAGATCGCCCGCTCGAAGGATGCCGGGCTGGCGCGGGTTCTGCTCGGGCTGGGAATTCGCTTTGTCGGCGAGCGCACCGCGCAGTTGCTGGCCGAGCGCTTCGGCTCGATGGACGCTCTCATGACCGCCTCCGAGGAGACGCTCGAAGAAGTCAACGAGGTCGGCCCCAAGGTAGCGCAGGCCATCCTCGAATTCTTCACGGTGCAGAAAAACGTTCAGCTCGTTAAAGACCTCGAATCCGAGAAGCTGAAGATGACGGCCGAAAAGCGCGCCACCACGTCGACATTCGCGGGCCTGACCTTTGTGCTGACGGGAACCCTCCCCAGCTTGACGCGCGAGGCGGCGAAAGAGAAGATCGAGTGCGCCGGAGGCAAGGTCTCGGGCAGCGTCAGCAAGAAGACCAGCTACGTCGTCGCGGGCGAAGAGGCAGGCTCGAAGCTGGACAAGGCCAACTCGCTGGGAGTGGAGGTCATCGACGAAGCCGGCCTCCTGGCTCTGCTGGAGAATGGCGTGACATCGGAAACTCCAGAGAACCTCTGACAAAGTCCGGCCTCGTTAAGGGCAGCCTTGGCCCTCTCTCCCCGCGCCACAAAAAGGGGCTATAGCCCTGGGGCATGCCTCAGCCCGAATCAAAACTCCACTCGCAGCCCAAGCTGCACCCGCCGCTCCCGCTCCAGGCTCGTCGAAGCCCCGGTGAACGTCCCGAAGGGACGCACGTTCAGCCCCTCCGCCGCCACCGTCGCCGCGTCCTGAAACACCAGCGGCGTCACCCCGCCGCTCGCCGCCCCCACCAGAAACGCCCGCTGCATGATCCCCGAATAGTTCACCCGGTTGGCCACGTTGAAGACCTCCGCCAGCCCCTTCACCCGCACCTTCTCCGTCACCCGCAGCACGCGGCTCACACGCAGATTCAGATTCACCGCATGGGGCAGCCGCAACGTATTGCGCCCCACCGTCGGCAGATATACCGCGCCGCCCGAGCCGTTGACGCTCAGCCCTCCGCCCGACAGCCGGCTGCCGCCGTAGATATTGAAGCTGTACGGCCTGCCGCTGCGCTCGGTAAACAGCGGAGCGACCACCCAGCCGTTCGCCGCCGCCCGCAGCCACCGCCGCCCGGCCCCAACCCTCGGCTCCCACACCGCGCTCACCACCAGCTTGTGCGGATAATTTAACCTCGACAGCCCCTTGTCGTAGCGAGGATCGAACGGATCGAGCTGGCCGTTGATGCGCGGCGTCGCTCCCGCGTTCTGCCCGAAGTCGATCGCCTTTGACCACGTCCAGCTCACGCGAAATCCCAGCCCACCGGCGCTGCGCCGCCGCGCCTCCAGCACCAGCGCGTTGTAGCTCGCATTCGCATTCGACACCACGTCCGTCACCGGCCCGTAGCTGGCGTCGATCCGCTGCGTATAGACGGGCAGCGTGAACGTCTCCCCGTCATGCACCCCGTCGCGCACCCCTGGCACACCCGCCCCGCCTTCGATCTGAAACGTCTTCACCGCCGAGGCGGGAGCGATATTCATATCCACCGAGTTCGGCAGTTGCCGGTCCAGGTTGACCAGATAACTCGCTCGCGCCACCACGCCCGCGCCCACGCTCCGCTCCACCGCAACGCTGCCCTGCTGCACCGCAGGCAGTCGAAACCTGCGGTCGAAGACCGTCGCCGAGGTCGTCGTTCCCACCGCCGACGGCGGCGCAGTCAGATAAGCGCACGGATAGCCGAAGCCCTGATTCGCCACCTGCGGACACCCGGTAATCGTCTTCGGCGTAATCCTCACATGCGTCGACGAACTCGCCAGCGCGGTGTTTACCAGCGCACTCCGCACCGTCGCCCCCGGCAGCCTGCCGTAGAAGAGCCCGTACCCGATGCGAACCACGCCGCGCCCCGCGCCCAGCGGTTCCCACGCCACCCCTACGCGAGGACCGAAGTTATTCCTGTCCTCGGGAAACACGCTGGTCGCCCCACGCTCTCCAAACACCGCATCCAGAGCGCCGTTCGGCCTCTGCGGCAGCGGCAGTAGCTCATACTCGTAACGCACCCCGGCATTGACCGTCAGCCCCGGACGCACGCGCCAGTGGTCCTCGACATATCCCGCCCACTCCTCGGTATCGAAGCTCACCGCCGCCTGCCCGAAGCTCTGCGTAAACGAGGTAAAGCAGAAATAATGCGGTTGCGAGCCAATCGTCGGGCACCCGCCGTTGGGATAAGCACTCACATTAAAGGTGTAGTCGGTGATCCAGTCCACCAGCCCCCCACCATCGATCCCGCCGCTGTCATAGTGAAACCCGCCCACCCGATTGCTGAGCGCGTCAATAGAGTCGTGCACCAGGCTCAGATCTCCACCGATCTGCAACTGGTGATGCCCGCGCACCCACGTCGCCATCTCCGCAAGCTGCACCCGGCGCTCATCGGGATACGCTCTTCGCCCCAGTGAAGGCGGCGTGCCGAAGGTCAGCCCGTCCGGCCCGATCGCCACCTCCGGAGCGTAGCCGCCCACTCCCACCGCGGGCTCCTGCGGCAGAGGAGCCGACGCCTCTTCGTACTCGAAGTCCCTGCTCACGGCCACCCTCACCTCGTTGCTGAACCTCGCGCCCGGCGACCACAGCCACCGCCCCAGCACGGAGTCCACCTTCATATACCTGCTGCCTAGACTGGCCCGTCCGTGATCGACCACCGCATCCGTCGCGCCTCCACCCGGCGAACTCGACCGTGCCCGGTCATACTGCAAACTCAGCCGGTTCTTCGCCGTCGCCTGCCAGTCCACCTTGCCGAAGTTCACCGTCCCATCGGACCGTCGCGCCACGCTCCCCGTCAGGCTGTCCAGATAATTCAGCGCCGCATTCACCTTCTCCGCCGTCACGCCGCGATGAGCCAGCAATGCCACCTGACTCGCCGTCAGCGAATAAAACGCCGGATTCCCCGGCGAAGACATCGCCGGAAACCCTCGTCGCCGCTGATCGAACGCATAGAAGTAAAACAGCCTGCCCCGCACCGCCGCGCCGCCCACGCTGCCGCCGAACTGCTGGCGCAGATCGTGCGGCTTCACCGCCGCGCTCGTCACCACGCCATCGGCATAGCGCGTCGCAATCGAAAATGGATTCGTCGCGCCCCACGCGCTGTCCCTTGCCAGGTAGAACCCGCTCCCATGCAGCGTATTCGTTCCGCTCTTCGAGACCGTCGTCACCACGCCGCCCGCCGCATGGCCGTACACCGCCGAGTAGTTCTGCCCGCTCACGCGAAACTCCCGCACCGCCTCCTGCGAAAACGTGTACGCCCCCGCGCCGCGCCGGCCATACCCCCGACTGCCCTCCGCGCTCGTCCCCCGAGGCACCGCGCCGAAGCTCTGGTCGTCGCTCGCGCCATCGACCGCCGTGCTGTTTTGCGTCACCGCCAGCCCGCGAAAGCTCAGCAGCCCCGCCGCATCCGGGTTCACCTCCGGCGTCAGCAGGGCGAAGTCCTGCCATCGCCGCCCATCGACCGGCAGCCGCTCGATCTCGCCCGCCGTGATTGTGCTTGCCGTCGCGCTCGCTGCCGCAGTCTCCGCCTGCGAGACGCCGCTCACCGTCACCGCCGTCGCTATACCGGCCACGCGCAGCCGTGCATCGACCGCCGTCACCGCGCCCAGTTCAACCGTGATATCCGTCAGCACCAGCCGCGCAAACCCCGCCGCCGACACCGTCAGCCGGTACGTGCCCGCCGGAACCCGCGCCGCCAGAAACTCGCCGCTCCGATCGCTCACAGCCCGCGCCGCAAAACCGGTCGCGTCGTCCACCACCTCGATCACAGCCCCGCGCACCGCCGCTCCGCCCGCATCGACGACAACGCCGCGCACCGCGCCATCGACCGCCGTCTGCCCCCACGCGCACTTCGTCGCGACAGCCCCGAGCATACCCGTAATGACTACCGCCGCGACCAGCTTTACAACCGCTCCGCGCAACTTCGCGCCTCGGCGGCTAGAGCACTCTTCACGCACCGCAAGCTCCGCATACAACGCGACTACAGAAGAAAGCAGCCCCCGGCACAATCTACCGGCAGACTATTGCTAAAACACTAAAAGTTGAACGATGGCAGAGTACCAGACTTCGCGGCGCGATCCGCCGCAAATGAAGCCATCACCGCCGCAAACGAGCCGCAAACAGAAAGGGCGGCAGCCGCAGCCACCGCCACCGATCCCTCAAAGCACCATCATCTCAACCGAAGGCCCGACCTCATTCAATCTCACGTTATCTCGACCGAAGCGAAGCGGAGTGGAGAGACCCCTGTATTTGCCTTTGCTCTTGCTTTTGTCGTTGCTCTTGACTCTGGGTACGCCAAGGCTTCAGCCTTGGCCCTCTCTCCCCACGCCACAAGACCGGGGCTTCAGCCCCTGGGGTAAGCTCCGGTCTTCTTCATTCCCCCAAGCACACAACGCGCCCTAGAACATCAGCCGCAGCGCCACCTGGATCACGCGCGGCCCATACGCATTGTTCGCGTTCGCCTGGCTCACCTTGCCGAACGTCGGCTGGTAGGTCAGCGAATTGAGGGTCGTCTCCGGAGTATTTCCCTTGACCGTCGAGATGGCGTACCCGGTCGTGCTGACCCCGGTGACGTTCTGATGGTTCATCAGGTTGAAGGCCTCTCCGATCAGTTGCAGCGTGTACTTCTCCCGGATGGCGAAGTCCTTCTGCGTGCGCAGGTCCACCAGAATCGTGCGCGGCGACTGCTGGCTGTTGCGGCCCACGAACGGCACATACGAGCTCGCCGACGTTCCCGTGATGCCTGTGCCCGCCGCCGCCAGGCAGCCCGCCGCATAGCACTGCTGCGGTGTCGTGCCCGAGGTCAGCGCCGAGTACGACAGCCCGCTCTGCGCCTGCACCAGCGGCTTGATCGACCAGCCGTTGGCCAGGTACTTCATCGCCGAGCCGCCATGCACCCCCGGAATGTTGAAGATCGCCCAGCCCACCACCCGCTGCGGAATGTTCAGGCTGGAGTTGCCGTAGTTCACTCGCGGATTGGCATACGGATCGAGGAAGTTGTTGACGCTCGCCGCCGTGAACTGGTTCTGGCTGAAGTCCAGCGCGTGCGACCACGTATAGCTCGCATCGAACTTGATCCACCGGTTGGCGCGGTTGGTGATATCGACCGTCATCGCGTGGTAGTTGGAGTTGATGTTGCTCAGAACCGCCGTCACCGAGCCGAAGGTCGGATCGATGCGTCCGAGACTGGCGCCCCCCTGAATCCTGCCCGCATAGCCCAGCACGGAGTAGCTGCTGCCGCACGCCAGCGGACCGCAATCGCTGGTGCCGGTCGCCGGCTTGATCGTGTAGTTGATGGTATAGGTCTGAGCCGGGTCGAGATTCGCGTTGATGAAGTTCGGCAGCTCGCGGCCCAGCGCGCCGAGGTAGCTGATCGAAAGCACATTCTGGTGGCCCAGATCCTGCTGCACCGCCAGGTCGAACTGCTGCGTGTACGGGTTCTGCATGTGCGGATCGAGATAGTACGCCGTCCGCGTTCCCGGCGCCGGTCCGGTCGGCGGCGTCTTCAGGCTGGGCAGATCGGCGGCAGCAGTGTTCGACGTCGTAAAGCTCGGCGTCGACTGGCTGTTGGGCGAGCCCGTGTTCTCATACGCGTTCAGCAGAACCGCGTTCGGAATCCGCCCGAAGTACATGCCGTATCCGCCGCGAACCACCGTCTTGCCCAGGCCGAAGGGATCGTAGGCAAAGCCGATGCGCGGCGCGATGTTGTTCTTGTCGCTCGGATGCGACGTCGTGATCGCGAGCGTCCCCGCCCCGGTTCCGCTCAGGTCGGCATACGGTGCCGGAATCGCCTCGTAGTCGTAGCGCGCGCCGAGATTCAGAGTGAGCCGCGGCGTGAGCTTCCAGTCGTCCTGCACAAAGAAGCCATAGTCGGTCGTTGACAGTTGAAAGACCGCCGGCCCAAATCCATTGGCATAGAACGAGTAGCAGGGAAAGTTACCGACCCCGCCGCCGGTCGCGTCGCACGTCTTGCCTCCCGAAAGCAGGTCCGAGAAGTAGTTCACCGACGAAGATCCCGCGGCCGAAGAGTAGTTGATGTAGCCGTTGCCCTCGTAGACGTTGTTCTGCAGGTCGTGGTTATGGACAATGTCCTCGCCGAAGCGGATGTTGTGCCGCCCCACCAGAATGCTGGCCGTATCGCCCACCTGCCACTTGCGCTCATCCGGATAGGCGTAGCGGAAGCCGTAGTAAGGCTGCCCCATGAAGAAGCCCACGCTCGTATTAAGCGCCACCTCGGGCGCGAAGCCCGTGCTGTTAATAAGGTTGGCCTTGGTGTAGGCGCTCGACGGCTGGTTGCCCTCGTTGTTCAACTCGCGCCCGTACTGGTAGCGAACCTCGTTGTTGATGTTCGACCGGATCAGGCTGTCCAGCTTCACCAGCGTGTAGTCCAGCTTGACGAAGTCGGTGCCGAAGGTATCGATCGCATAGTTGTTGGTCCCCTGCGTCTGCACGCCGCCGGGCGAGTCCCAGCGCAGGCGATGGTAGAGCACGCTGAGGTGATGCTTCTGGTTGATCTGCCAGTCGAGCTTCGGCGTATTAATGAGCTGGTTGCCGAAACGCGGCACCGGTCCCAGGTTGGTCAGCAGCGCCTGAAGCTGGTTGTTATACGCGGACGACGCACCGGCATAGCTCATGCCCAGCCGCGCCGCCAGCAGGCAGGCTGCCGGATTGGCCGAGCCCGCCGTAGCGCCGGTATAGGCTCCGGTCGTCGTATTGCAGCTCTGTCCGCCGGGTAGATCGGCGTCGGGCGAGACGAAGAATGCGCCGGGATTGTTGGCCTTGGCCGTTCCCGGAAAGTTACGCCGGAAGGCATCGAACGAATAGAACCAGAAGAGCCGGTCCTTGATAAGCGGTCCACCCACGCCGAAGCCGTACTGGTTGCGATTGTCCTTCGGACGATAGGGCGAGGTGATGTACTGGCCCGAGGCCGCGTCGTAGGTCGTGTTGGTCGCACCCGGAACGAAGGCCGAGCGACTCGAATTGCGGTTGTAGAAGTACAGCTCGCCGTGAAGCTGGTTGCCGCCGCTCTTGGTGACGGAGTTCACCACGCCGCCCACCGCGCGGCCAAACTCGGCCGAGTAGACGCCCGTGTTCACCTGGAACTCGCGCACCGCGACCTGCGAGGTCGAGTACCCGGCGCGCGTCCGTCCGCGCTCCTCGCCGAAGAAACCCTGGTTGTCGTCCGCGCCGTCGATCTGCACGTTGTTGAGCACCGCGCTGATCGCCCGGAAGCTCAGCAGCCCGAAGCCGCTGGCGTCGTTGGTCACGCCCGGCGTCGTCAGCGCCAGCGACGACCAGCGCCGGTTATTGATGGGAATATTCTCGATCTCCGTGTTGCTCAGGTGCCCGCCGTACTCCGGCGTATCGAACCGCAGCACCGGGACCTCCGCCGTCACCTCCACCGAGGTGTTCACGTCGCCCGTCTTCAGGTGCGGGTTCAGCGCCGTCACCAGGTTGACCTCGACCAGCACGCCCACCTCGCGCCGCTCCTGAAATCCGGGGACCGAGATCGTCACCGTGTAGGTGCCGGGAGCAAGCTGCGGCGCGCGAAACAGCCCGGCGGCATCGCTGGTCACCGTCTGCTGGGCATTGGTCGCATTGTTCTGGATCACAACTTTGGCGTTGGGGATGGCCGCGTCCGTCTCATCGAGCACTGTGCCCGAGATCGCCCCCTGGGTCGTCGTCTGCGCAAGCATCGGGCTCGCGGCTAGACACAATACCGCCATCAACGGCAATAATTTCGTCTTCATGGTTCTGGTCTCCTCAAAAATTCTTCCCGAACGCCCGCCCGCAAACGCCTTCCCATCCACGCCAACAGTCCGGACATCTCTCATGTTACGGGCTACCTAACACTTTCATACCTGGGTTAACGCAGCATGACAAAGCCGATAACCGCACGTACCTCAACATTTACCCCGCAATCTTCCTCCGTCTCCGGCACAGCGAAACAGCTCTAGCGCGCATCTGCTCCGCCGGCCTTCTCCGGCATCTGGAGCGCCCTGCCCACATGCCGTGCCGACGTGCCAAGCGCGTGAATCGTCTTCCGATAGCTCTTGCTGAGCGCATCGCCGGTCGAGTCCCCCGCAACCGAGATCGCCGCGTCGGTCGAGTCGCCCGCGCCCGAGATCGCAGCCGTCGTATTCCGCCCGCTCTCCGCCAGCGCTCCCTCCGTGGAGCTGCTGATCGAGATGATCCCCTGAACCGGATGCCGTCCGGGATGGAACCACGCAATATCCGTCTCCGGAAGCTGGTTGAGCCGCGCCACCGCGTCCGCGGGAAAGTTCGTCGTCTCCATCTTCGCCGCCAGCGGCCACAGCCCCGACGCAATGAACTCCGCCCCATGCATCGGATGGCCCGGCTCGCCCAGGTTGATAAGCTTGCCCGGCTTCAGCGCCTTCATCTCCTCGCACCGGTCCGCGCCGCATCCCCGCTGGCAGAGCGTCTCGTTCAGATACGACGCATGTTTCCCCGGCGAGACCCACACCTTCGCTCCGCGATCCTCCGCTCCCAGCGTGGACGCGCGCGCAATCTGGCTCACATCGCAGACCGTGTTCTCGTGCGCCGCCGCATACCAGTACAGCGCCGTCCACGTCGCCGCTACCCCGCCGCTGTCCCCATCACTCGCCACGACGCCGCCCGAGCTGCGCACCAGAACCGAGACATGCTCCGCGTCGAGCGGATGCCCATGCCCTCCGCAGTCCTGCTTCCACAGATGATAAAAGTGAATCTCAACCGCTCGCGCCTCTCCGGAGGAAGCCTTCGCCGGAGATGTTGCGCCCGCAGGAAAGACCTCGCCGTAGATCGTCCCGTTCTCAGCCTTCACCACCGGCGCAACGCTGCCCGGCTGAAACTCGCTGGGGACATCCGAACAGTCCTTCCGCCCGATCATGAACGCCGGGGCAAACTGCACCAGCAGCGACTGTTCCAGCGCGTCGCTCAGGCCATCCCCATCGGAGTCGAGCAGCGCCGATGCACGGCCTTCATGCCTCTCCGCCCGTGCAACGCAGGCACTTCCCAGCAGGCACAGAACAGCAACCCATCGCAGCATAGAGGGATTCACAGTTCGTTAGATGCGCTCCTGAAGCAATCCGTTCGTTCGTGCATATTGCTCTAAACCGACGTCATCTCGACCGAAGGCGTGCGGCCTCATCGCACGCCGCAGCGGAGAGCCCCCTGTATTTGCCTTTGCTTTTGCTGCTGTTGTCGTTGCCTTTGCTGTTGCCGTTGCCTTTGCTGTTGCCGTTGCCTTTGCTGTTGCCGTTGTTCTTGCCCTTGCCTCTAGGTACGCCAAGGCTTCAGCCTTGGCCCTCTATAGCCAGCCAAGAAAAGGGGGCTTCAGCCCCTGGGGCATGCCTTCCTCTCCCAGGCCCGAAGCAAGCCCCGAAAACTCAGCGCCCCCCGCTCGTGGAAGCCGTCCGGCTCATAAACCCGTCCACCCATTGAATGAAGTACTTCATATTGGGCGCGTCAGTGTGTCCGCCGTCGTCCTGACGCCAGGCAAGCTGCCCGCCGAGCAGCCCGGCGTTGACCGGCGGCATCTTCGCCGTGCGGTAGTCGTCGTAAACACCGGGGCCGCTCAGCCCCTTCGCGCCCAGCAGCGTAAAGACCGGACTCGCCGCCACCGTCGCCATAAAGCTCCCCTGATGATCCAGCCACTTGGCGTCGCCTTTCTCCGGAATCCCGTAGCTGATGAACGTCAGCCGCGGCGCGCACAGCGCGATCAGCTCATTCGAATCGACCGGGATATCGCCCGGATTCCTGCTGCCGAAGCTCGCCTCCGAGGCGCCGTACTTCATGAAGTTCCCGGCCATCCAGTAGTACTCGCCGCCCGTCAGGCTCTCCACCGCCTCGCCGAAGTTGCGCCGCAGCAGCGTCGCGCCGCCCTTGCCCGAAGACCCCACCAGCACCATGGCAAAGCGCCGGTCGAAGGCCATCGTCACCAGCGCCGCCTTGCCGTAGCGCGAGACGCCCTCGATGCCGACATGCTTCGCATCGACCGCCTTGTCGGTCTCAAGATAGTCGAGGCCGCGCCCCGCGCCCCAGGCCCATGCGCGCAGCGCTCCCCAGTCCTCCGGCGTGCGCGGCTGTCCTTTGTTCACCAGCCCGATGATGCCCCGCGTCAGTCCTGCCGCGTTGTCGGCCTGCACGCTGGACGGATCGAGCGTCGCAAACCCCCAGCCCGCGGCGATCAGCTCCCATGTGCTCGGCGGGTCACCGTCCGCGTTGAACTGCGGACGCTGAAACGGCTCCGGACGCTGGGGCTCCCACGCCGGATGCTGCTCGAACACCTCCCGCAGTGACGGGTCCTGCTTCGCCAGCAGAGCCTTCATCGCCACATTGATGCGATCAAGCTCCTCCTCGGAGGGCTGGTTGGGCGCGGGAAAGCCGCTGCGGCTGAACATCATCAGCACCGGCACCGGCCCCTTCGCATCCGCCGGAGTCACCAGCGTCATCCTTATATTGACCGAGATCAGCGGATAGGCAGAGTTGTCCACGTGGCCCACCAGCGCCTTCGCGATCACAGGCTTGCCGCCGAGGATCTCCTTGTCCGTCGCCGTCACCGTCCACGTCACCTTCGGCGCATCCTTCGGCACCCGGCCATAGACGTAACGCTCGAAGCCCTCCACAATCTCGGGCCGCCGCTTGTCCCACCACATCTTCGCCGTCGTCACCTTCTGGCCGTCGTTCATCACCAGCGCATCGGGCACGTTCGGATACGGGTTGGCCTTCGCCTCGTCGTAGTTGGCATGGTTGGGAGCCTTCTCGTTGCCGCTCGGACCGGGACGCAGCGCCTTGATGCCCAGCTGGTCCATCATGTTCTGCTGATCCTGCGCGGCGGTAAAGGTCATCGGCGCGGGCAGGGAAGCGTCAGCCTTCGACTTCTGCGCGGGAGCCGCGACACAGGCAGTAAACACAACCGCCGAAACCCAGAAACCTATGTGAGACGAACTATATCGGTGCACAAAGCTCTCCAATCTTCTGTGATATCCCGAACCGTCACAAAAACATCATCATCTCTACCAAAACGAAGCGTCATAAAACAAACGTCATCCCGACCAAAATGAACCATCACAAAAGCACGTCATCTCGACCGAAGCGAAGCGCAGTGGAGAGACCCCTGTATTTCGCAGTTGCAGTTGCCGTTGCGTTTGTTCTTGCCCTTGCTTCCAGGTACGCCAAGGCTTCAGCCTTGGCCCTCTCTCCCCTTGCCAAAAGCAAGGGGCTTAAGCCCCTGGGGTATGCCTTCCTCTCCCCAACTTGCCGCAATCCATAAAGAAGTTCAAAATAAATCGATTTAGTTTGATACGAATAATAAAGCATGAACATCAAACCGGCACAGAAAATCTTCACGCTCGCCATCCTCTTCCTCCTGGCAATGCTCCCCGCCGCCGCCCAGACGACAGCGCAGACATGGGTAGCAACCTGGTCAGCCTCGCAACAGATCCCCGAGCCGCAGAACGCCCTTCCCGCCGCCGACCTCGAGGACGCAACCCTGCGCCAGATCGTCCACCTCTCGCTTGGCGGAGCCACCCTCCGCGTCCATCTCTCGAACTCCTTCGGCACCGAGCCCCTGCACTTCACCTCCGTGCACATCGCCCGGCCCCTGTCCGCCTCATCCGCGGCCATCGACCCCGCATCCGACAAGGCCCTCACCTTCTCCGGCAGCAGCGACGTCACCATCCCGGCAGGCGCCGAGTACATCTCCGACCCCATCGATTACCCCGTCGCCGCGCTCTCCAATCTCGCCGTCACCTTCCATCTGGACGCCGCGCCCGCCCGCCAGACCGGCCATCCCGGCTCCCGCGCCACGTCGTACTACGTCCACGGCGATCAGGTCGCGGCAGCAGACCTGCCTGCCGCGAAGAAGGTGGACCACTGGTACCAGATCGCCGGAATCGACGTCGCCACCCCGCAAAACGCAGCCGCCATCGTCGCCCTCGGCGACTCCATCACCGACGGCCACGGAGCCACCACCAACGGCAACGACCGCTGGACCGACGTCCTCGCCCGGCGGCTCCAGACCTCGCCCGCCACCCGATCCCTCAGCGTCCTCAACCAAGGTATCGGCGGCAACCATCTGCTCACCGACGGCCTCGGCCCCAACGTCCTCGCCCGCTTCGACCGCGACGTGCTCGCTCAGACCGGCGTCCGCACTCTGATCGTCTTCGAGGGCGTCAACGACCTCGGCGGCCTCACCCGCGAGCACGAGGCCACGCCTGCCGAACACGCTCTGCTCGTCCGGCGCATCCTCGCCGCCTACCAGCAAGTCATCCTTCGCGCCCACGCCCACGACATCACCGTCATCGGCGCGACCATCACCCCCTACACCGGCTCGGGCTACTACCACCCCGGCCCCGCCAGCGAAGCCGACCGCCAGGCCATCAACCAGTGGATTCGTGCCGCCGGGCACTTCGACGCCGTCATCGACTTCGACAAAACCGTGCGCGACCCCAGTCGGCCTGACCGGATGCTGCCCACCTTCGACAGCGGCGACCATCTGCACCCTTCCCCCGCCGGCTACCGCGCCATGGCCGAGTCCATCCCCCTCTCCCTGTTCACCCGCTGATTACGCACCCACGGTTCTGTTGTCCTCTCAACAAACAACCAGAAACTAGCAACCACAAAAGCACGTCATCTCGACCGAAGGCCCGCGGCCTTATGCACGCCGCAGTGGAGAGACCCTTGTATCTCGCTCTCCCCGCACCGGCCACACTGAGAAATCCCCGTACACTGAATGTTCATCGACGAAACCTTTTCTCGCGATTTAGAGTTCGATTTTCGTCGCTCGGGAACCTAACTCCCGGTTTCCCCGTAACAAGGCATAGAGTTCAGTTACGGAGAGGGGCTTCAAACAGAATGGACCGTCGCACTTTTCTGACGACAGGCGCGCTTGCGGCGGTCTGTAGCCATGTCGATCCAGCTTTTGCATACTCATCCGGCAAGCTCCGGTCACAGACATTGGCCTTCGTCGAGCAGAGCCAGTTTTCCGGCGTGGTCCTTGTCGGCCGAGGCCCGCGAACACTCTATTGCGAGGCATTTGGTCTGGCTGATCGCAGCACGAACAGGCCGGTTACCCGACAAACCATCTTCGAAGCGGGTTCCATCTCTAAATGGATTGCCTCTATTGTGACCCTGCATCTTGTGGACCGCCAAAAGCTGGATCTGCATAGGCCCATCGGCGCGTATCTGCCGGAGTTCCGCAAAGACATTGGAGACCGCGTCACGCTCGAACATCTTTTAAGTCACACCAGCGGCATCCCCAACGACATCATTCCCGCACTGCGCGCGAACCCCCATCTTGCCGAGCTTGGCCTCACGCAGAAGGAAGCGATTCAAAGACATGCAAGCGGAGATCTGCGCTTCCCTCCGGGAACCGGTTGGGACTACTCCCATTCCAACTGGATTCTGGTCCAGGCCATTGTGGAACGTGTGGCGGAAATGAACTATCGGCGGTTCGCCGCTGAGACGCTGTGGAAGCCGCTGAAGCTGGAGCGCAGCGGAATCTATAGCGGCACAGGACCGGACGAACCGGACGTTGCGCTCAGCTACGCAGCTGCTGAGACGGGTATGCAGCCCATCGTGCAGCGTATGCCCGGCTTTCTCGAGATGGCCGGAGGCTTTTATTGCAGCTCGGGAGACCTGCTACACCTGATGGACGCAGCTACGACGGGATCATTGCTCTCCCGCCGCTCGCGGCAGGAGATGTTTCGCGTGCGTTGGCCGAAGGAGAACTATGCTCTGGGATGCAGGGTCGATGCAGGCATCTTCGGTCATAAGCAGAGCCGTTTTATCTCCGAGGATGGCTCGAACGCGGGATTCCGCTCGGTCGCCTATCGTATCTTCGAGGACGGCCATACCTGCATTCTTCTAAACAACACTTCGATGCCGCTGAACCATACCGGGCCGTTCGCTCTGCAACTGCTGCAAACGATGGCATAATCCACTCGATGTTCCGCCGTCGGCATGGGGTTGCGGTGCCTCTCTGGCCCTGTCTGCGGTCTTCCGCGCCACACATCCGGGTACACTGAACACTGCGCATGTTTATCGACGAAGCACGAATCCGAATCAAGGCCGGCGACGGCGGTAACGGCTGCATGGCCTTCCGCCGCGAGAAGTTCGTCCCCCGCGGCGGCCCCTCGGGCGGCGACGGCGGCCACGGCGGCGACATCCTCATGTCCTCGTCGCTTAGCCACAACACCCTCGTCCACTTCCGCTTCAACCCCGAGCACAAGTCGCAGCGCGGCGGCCACGGCGAAGGCTCCAACTGCTCCGGCCAGTCCGGCGAGCACACCACCCTCAAGGTTCCCGTCGGCACCCTGCTCTACGACGACGACACCGGCGAGCTGGTCCACGACTTCAACCGCCCCGGCGAGACTATCGTCATCGCCCAGGGAGGCCGCGGCGGCCGCGGCAACCAGCACTTCGCCACCAGCACCCACCAGGCTCCGCGCGAGCACGAGCTCGGCCGCCCCGGCGAGCAGCGCAACTACCGCCTCGAACTGCGCCTGCTTGCCGACGCCGGTCTGGTCGGCTACCCCAACGTCGGCAAGTCCACGCTCATCTCGCGCCTCTCCGCCGCCAAACCCAAGATCGCCAACTACGCCTTCACCACGCTCGAGCCAAATCTGGGTGTGGTTCAGGTCGGCGACTTCCCGCACACCGAGTCCTTCACCGTCGCCGACCTGCCCGGCCTCATCGAAGGCGCGCATCTGGGCGCGGGCCTCGGCATCCAGTTCCTCCGGCACATCGAGCGCACCAGCGTCATCGTCCATCTCGTCGACGTCTCCGACTCGAGCGCAACCGAAGGCACGGCACGGCCCGACGCCGTCGCCGACTTCAAGGTCATCACCGAGGAGCTACGCAGCTTCGACCCCTCGCTCGCCACCCGGCCCACCATCGTCGTCGCCGCCAAATGCGATGTAGCCAACCCCGACAAGCTCAAAAAGCTGGCCGCCATGGCCAAACGCCGCAAGCTGCCCTTCTTCGCCATCTCGGCGGTCACGGGCGAAGGCGTCGAAGCCCTCAAGTACGCCATCGCCGCAGCCGTCACGGCCCACCGACCCGCCCGCGTCGAAGCCGAAGCTCCCGCCGCCGAAGCCAAACGCAAACCCCACTATCCCCCACCGGCCCCCTCCGCCCGCGGCCGCGCCTAGAACGACTTCCAACCACAGCCAGCCCTCTTCGTTTGTCATTCCCGAAGGGAATCCGCGTCTTGCTCGAATCGCCAAGGCTCCCTCCGGAAAGCCAGCCGGGTGCCCCATGTCCCGCCTTTGGGACATGGGTTTCCACGCAACCCATCCCCTCCCAGTGCTAACCTCATCTCAACCCAATGCCTGACCAAAAGAACAAGCTCTACTACGGCGACAACCTCCAGGTCCTCCGCGAGTACATCGCCGCCCAATCCGTCGACCTCATCTATCTCGATCCGCCCTTCAACTCCCGGCAGGACTACAACGTCCTCTTCGCCGATCACGCACAATGATGCAGCTCTATGGCAGCATAGAATTGCTCACCGGCTATGCGAGCCGCACGCAACAGGCGCGACGGATAAGCGAAGACTGGGTGGCTCGCCATGCTTATTGCCTTAGGTGCGAATCCGGCGAACTCACACCAACCCCTGCCAATACTGAGACGTGCGATTTTGTATGCCCTCAGTGCGATCACGGTTATGAACTCAAGAGCAAATGCGGTGCGTTTACGACGAGAGTCGTTGACGGAGCATACGGGGCCATGCTCAGGACAATTCGCGCTAACCGGACGCCTACCTTTTTGCTGCTGGAGTACTCTAGGGATTGGTCAATCACTGGCTTTACTGCGATTCACCATTCACTCATAACTGAGAGCTCGATTGTGGCGAGGAAGCCTCTTGCTGCCACAGCTAGGCGCGCGGGTTGGGTAGGTTGCAGCATAGTCATGCCCGAAATCGCCGTAGACGGTAAAATCCCGATCATAATAAACGAGCGCATTGAGCCACCTGCTCAAGTAAGGGGTTCCTTCAGGAAACTTGAGAGTTTGTCGCAACTATCGCACGAACGACGTAACTGGGCAGCAATAATGCTGAACTTGATCCGCAAACTCCCGGAAGACTCATTCAAGTTGTCAGACGTTTACAAATTCGAGGATCAGCTAAAGCTAATCTTCCCGGGAAACAACAACGTCAAGCCGAAGATCCGCCAGCAGCTACAAGTGCTTCGAGACGCTGGCATTCTAACTTTTCTGGGAGGAGGAAAATATCGCTTCGCGAGGTACAAATAGCGTCCGGACTTTTGATGATATTTCGCCTGCTACAGATTTGTAGATTCAATCGTTAATTGATGCGGGACACCGGGAGGACTATGGATTTTGAGCCGGAGAAATTTCGAAACTACTATGAATGCTCATGCGGTGAGGAGTGGGACTCAACGTGGTCCTGCATGTGCAATGAGAGGTGCCCGCGCTGCAACAAAGAAATTGAACCGATGATCTCCGAAGAGCTTTGCTTAGAATGCGGAGCAAATGTAGAGCAAGCCACAAATGGTCTCTGCACAGAATGTGGCGAGCCAATCAAGGATTTTGACGAATTACAGAGAGAGCTTGGTGCGGTTTGGGTCTGACAAGCAACCTCGGTAGCGGAAATCTCTTCGTCTAGATCGAGGGAAACATCTTCTATCTCCTCGCTGCTCTGATCTTCATCTGTCACAATGCAAACCTCCTGCGCATCATTTCAGCAAGAGGACTGCTTACCAAGTGTCAATCCTGATTCAGGTTCCAGACCGCGCCTCCGCCGCGCCTATGACTTCCGTCATAACCTCCTCTGAAAGCCGATTCCACCACGTAGCACGTAGCTCAAAAGTGCTACATCGCTGCTCAAATAGAGGTGCTACTTTCAGGCAGTAAAAAGATGTCTGAAGGTGCAATATGAGCGGCCACACCCTCCCCTCCCTCGTCGGTTTCTACGACTTCCGTCTGGTCATAGCCTCGGTTCTCATCGCGATTCTGGCGGCCTATGCCGCGCTCGACCTCGCCGGCCGCGTCACCGCCGCGCGCGGACTTGCGCGGTTTCTCTGGCTGAGCGGCGGCGCCTTCGCCATGGGCCTCGGCATCTGGGCCATGCACTACGTCGGCATGGAGGCTCTCCGCCTCCCGGTGACGGTGCGCTACGACTGGCCGACGGTTCTGCTCTCGATGGTCGCCGCCATCGTGGCCTCGGCCATCGCCCTGTTTGTCGTCAGCCGCAGGAAGCTGACGATCACCTCCGCCACCGTGGGCAGCCTGCTGATGGGCGGCGGCATCGCGGCCATGCACTATATTGGCATGGAGGCCATGCGGCTGCCGGCGATGTGCACCTACTCCGCGGGCCTCGTCGTACTCTCGGTCGTCGCCGCCGTCGTCATCTCTTTTGTAGCCCTGTGGCTGACCTTCGGCCTCAGGGACCAGATGGCGACCTGGAGCTGGCGCAAGTCCGGATGCGCCGTGCTGATGGGCCTGGCGATTCCCGTCATGCACTATCTCGGCATGGCGGCCGTTAGCTTCATGCCGGCTCCGCTGCCGGACTCCGCGCTGCGCCACGCCGTCAACATCTCCGAGCTGGGAGTCGTCGGCATCGGCCTGGTCGTCCTGATGATTCTCGGCTTCGCGCTGCTGGCCTCGATGCTCGACCGGCGTTATTCCATCCGCGACAAGGAGCTGGAGATCAGCGAGGAACGCTACCGGATGATGGAGCAGATGACCGCCGAGCGCGAAAAGGCGCGCGCCGCCGAAGCCGGCAGCCAGGCCAAGAGCGAGTTCCTCGCCAACATGAGCCACGAGATTCGCACCCCGCTCAACGGCATCATCGGAATGACCGACCTCACGCTCGAGACCGAACTCACCCGCGAGCAGCGCGACTACCTCGATACCGTCAAGATGTCGGCGGACTCGCTGCTGAACGTCATCAACGACATCCTCGACTTCTCGAAGATCGAGGCGGGCAAGGTCGACCTCGAAGAGATCGACTTCGATCCCTGCGAGTGCATCGAAGGCGCGCTCAAGTCGCTCGCCCTGCGCGCCGACGAGAAGGGTCTGGAGCTTCTGTGCGAAGTTCCCCATAACATGCCCGAGACGGTCACCGGCGACCCCGGTCGGCTGCGCCAGATCCTGCTCAACCTCATCGGCAACGCGCTCAAGTTCACCTCCGAGGGCGAAATCGGCCTCAAGGTGCAGACCGAGCTGATCGAAGAGAAGTTCGCCACTCTGCGCTTCACCATCTCCGACACCGGCGTCGGCATCGCGCCGGAGAAGCTCGCCTCCATCTTCGACTCCTTCAGCCAGGCCGACACCTCCACCACCCGCGAGTTCGGCGGCACCGGCCTGGGCCTCACCATCTCCCGGCGCCTGATCGAGATGATGGGCGGCCGCATCTGGGTCGAGAGCGAGCTTGGCGTCGGCTCCCGCTTCCACTTCACCGTCAGGGTGGGAACAGCCGTCGAGCAGGCACACGTCCCCGACACCACCGCTCCGCACACGATTCTCACTGGCGTCAAGGTACTCATCGTCGACGACAACCGCACCAACCGGCGCATTCTCGAAGGCCTGGTCCAGCGCTGGGGCATGATCTCCACCGCCGTATCGGACGCCGAGAAGGCGCTGGCCGCGCTGACCACCGCGCGCGAGGCCAACCAGCCCTACGGCCTCATCCTCACCGACATGCACATGCCCAAGATGGACGGCTTCGATCTCGTGGAAGAGATCAAGCAGAGACCGTCTCTCTCCACCTCAACCATCATGATGCTGACCTCCGGCGGCCAGCGCGGCGACGCCGCCCGCTGCGGCGAGCTGGGCATCTCCGCCTACCTCCTCAAGCCGGTTCGCCAGGCGGAGTTGCGCGAAGCGATCTCGCGAGTCCTCGCCCCGAAGGAGCAGACAGGAGCCGTTCCTATGATCACCCGGACGTCACTGCAGGAAGATCTCGATCCGAAGAAAGCCCTTCATATCCTTCTGGCCGAAGACAATGCCGTCAACCAGAAGCTGGCCACGCGCCTGCTCGAGAAACGAGGCCACCAGGTCGCGCTCGCGGCCAATGGGCGGCAGGCTCTCTCCGCCCTCGAGAAGACCGGTTTCGATCTCGTCCTGATGGACGTGCAGATGCCGGAGATGGACGGTCTCGAAGCGACCCGGTTGCTGCGCGAGCGCGAGCAGGGAACAGGCAGGCATCAGCCCATCGTCGCCATGACCGCGCTGGTGATGAAGGGCGACCGCGAGCGCTGCATCGAGGCCGGCATGGACGGCTACCTCTCCAAGCCCATCCGCCCGCAGGAGCTCGACGAGGTGCTCGACAGCTATGTCACCCGTGAGCGCGTCGACTTCGCCGCTGAATCCGAAGCCGTTGCCGAGCCGCGGGAGTCCGCCGTCTGCGCCACCGAGTTGCTCGAGCGCATCGACGGAGACCGCGCCTTCCTCGCAGAGCTGCTCGCCCTCTTCCGCGACGATTATCCCGTCCAGGTCCGTGCCGCGCACGAAGCCGTAAAGACAGGCAACGCCGAGTCCTTGCAACGCGCCGGCCATGCGCTCAAGGGCGCGCTGGCCAATCTCGCCGCCCCGGCCTCGTCCCGGCTCGCGGGACAGCTCGAGTCCATGGGCCGGGCGGGCGACATTCAGTTCGCGCCCGGCAAGCTGGCCGATATGGAAGCGGAGTTGGAGCGCGTAGTCGAAGAGCTCGAGTCCCTTTGCGTGGAGACAGTCAATTGAAGATCCTTCTTGCAGACGACGACCCTGTCTCTCTCCGCCTGATGCAGCGCACGCTTGAAAAGTACGGCTACGAAGTCGTCACCGCGACCAATGGAATTCAGGCGGCGCTCGAACTGTGCAGTCCCAACGGCCCGCGGCTCGCCCTGATCGACTGGATGATGCCCGACCTTGACGGCCTCGGCGTCTGCCGCGCCGTGCGCTCCAGGAACGAAAACGCCTACGTCTACATCGTGCTGCTGACCTCCCGGCAGTCCAGCGAAGACGTCGTCAGCGGGTTGGAGGCCGGAGCCGACGATTATCTGACCAAGCCCTGCCATCCCGCCGAGTTGAAGGCCAGGCTGCACACCGGCCATCGCCTGCTCCAGCTCGAAGACAAGCTGGTCGAAGCGCGCGAGGAGATGCGCTTCAAGGCGACCCACGACACCCTGACCTCGCTCTGGAATCGAGGCGGCATCCTCTCGCTGATGAGCAGCGAACTGAGCCGTTCGGCCCGCAACCATACGCCCACCTCGCTGATCCTGTGCGACGTCGACCACTTCAAGCGCATCAACGACACCTACGGCCATCCGGTGGGAGACGAGGTCCTGCAACAGGTCTCTCTGTTTCTCCGCGAACTGGTGCGGCCCGAGGATTCCGTCGGCCGCTTTGGCGGCGAAGAGTTTCTCATCGTGCTGGGAGGCTGCGACAACGCCGCTCTGAGGAGACGTTCCCCCCAGATCTGCGAGGAGCTGAGCCGCGTCCCCTTCATCACCAAAGAAGGCCCCGTCTCCGTCACCCTGAGCATCGGAGCGGTCACCATCGAGAACTGGAATAACTCCATGTCGGTCGATCCGTACCTGAAAGAAGCCGACGCCGCTCTCTACCGCGCCAAGGCGGAGGGCCGCAACCGCGCCGTCTTCGCGGAGTCGATGGCCTCTCAGTAAACTCTCTCTCAAACCTACAGGTGTAACTCTGTATCGGATCATGTTTGTCTATTTTGTTGTCATTCCCGAAGGGAATCTGCGTTTCTTCCGGGCTTGCATGACTACGCCTGGAGGGGAACAGCTTTAAAACTCATCAACCACGTCATCTCGACCGAAGGCCCGCAGGGCCGCAGCGGAGAGACCCCTGTATTTGCCTTTGTCCTCCCTCATGTGTTCCTCGCCGGGCAGCCCAATGCCACGGGTGTCCCATCCTTTGTGTGCCTTTTGCACAGGGGGTGGGAGCCACGGATCTTTCCTCGACCATCTGCAATCGGACCGAAATCCCAGGAGCCGTCAAGACTCCGCGGCAATCCGCCCGCAGCCAAAAAAATGCCCCCGGAAATACCCTCAAAACACCCCAGCAGGTAAACTAGACGCTACATGAATCTCCGCAAAGCACTCCTCCTCCTGGCCGTCGCTACCTTCGTCACCGCCACCGCTCAAGCCCAGTTCGGCGTCTACGGAACCTTCACCGCCACGCGCATGGGCAACATCAAGTCGTCGCCCGAGGCTGCCGGCTTCAGCGGAGTCAAAAACGACGTTTCGCCCCTCGGCGGCACCGGGGGCGTCTACTACGACTTCCTCAAGCTGGGCCCGGTCAAGCTCGGAGCCGACCTGCGCGGCAGCATCGTCACCACCAAGCGCGGAGCCTTCACCACCGCCAACGGCGGCGGCGCTCGCATCAACTCGGCGCTCTTCGGCATCCGCGCCGTCTTCCACGCCCCCATCATGCGTTCCATCGTCAAGCCTTACATCCAGGGCTCGGCCGGCATCGGCAGCACCAACTACGGCCTCCTCTACGGCGCCAACGGCGTCACCCTGCGCACCAACTTCGAGTACATGGGCTTCGCCGGCGTAGACATTCCCATCATGCCCATCATGGACTTCCGCCTCGTCGAAGTCGGCATCGGCGGCCTCAATCCCTTCGGCAACAACAGCCACAACTACTCCCTGCAAACGGTAAGCTCGGGCATCGTCTTCCACCTGCCCTTCTAGCAACCACCGATGAGAGCGGAATGCCCATCGGTGTAGCGTCTCTCCCTTGTTATTTGCCGTCCCGCAGCCCTTTAGTTTTCCATTCCGCAGCGCAGCGGAGGAATCTGCGGTTCGAACCGGCAAACCCTCACGATCGGGGGCGCGCGCTGAACTTCTCAAACAATTCAGGTACAAAATTGGGCACCTGGATGTAACAAAGCCCTGCGATATTCATCAGATTCCACCGCGCCCGAAGATGGTCTTATGCTGCTTGTCGCCTCTGAACTGATTTCAGAAACTCAAGAAGATCAGCGTTCACCGTCTCAGCATGGGTCGCCGTAAGACCATGCGGCAGCCCCGGATAATAGATTTCCTTGGCCCCTTTGATCAGCTTTGCCGACTTCTTTGCCGTGTCATCGATTGGCACAATCTGGTCGTCTTCTCCATGCATGATCAACGTAGGCACATCGATTTTCCTGAGGTCCTCTGTGAAGTCGGTCTCAGAAAACGCTTTGACGGAGTCGTAGATATTCTTTAGCCCACCTTGCATGCTCCAGAGCCAGAACTGATCAATCATTCCCTGGGAAACGCTGAAACCTGATCGGTTGGCCCCATAAAAAGGAATAGCGAAATCTTTATAGAACTGCGAACGATCTTTTGCGAGTCCTTGGCGCGAGCCATCGAAGACCTCGATGGGGATTCCCTCCGGATTCGTCGCCGACTTGACCATGATTGGGGGGACTGCAGCGATCAGGACCGCCGCGAGAACTCTGCTCGTCCCATGACGGCCTATGTAACGAACAACCTCACCGCCGCCTGTTGAATGACCGACCAACGTCACGTTTCCGAGGTCAAGGCCTTCAATAAGCTCCGACAGATCGTCCGCGTACCCGTTCATATCGTTTCCAGACCAAGGCTGGCTCGACCGCCCGTGGCCGCGGCGATCATGCGCGATCACGCGAAAACCTTTCTCGGCAAGAAAGTGGAGCTGGCCATCCCAGGCGTCCGAACTCAACGGCCAGCCGTGCGAGAACAGGATGGTCGGTCCTGTCCCCCAGTCCTTGTAGTAAATCGAAGTGCCGTCCTTCATAGTAATTGTGCTCATATCGATCGTTCTCCTGAAGATTTTGTACCGACGTGAATATTTCGGTTGCGTTGTAGTGCACAGGAATCAGAACAGGTGCGCCTTTGTCCTTTACGAGAAACACCAGAAACTTTGCGGGGATGGTCCGGCTCGCGTTGCGACCTACAGAATGAATATCGTTCGGGCCTTCGTAAAAGGTTTGTCCGGGCGTCAAGGTAACTTCCTTTCCGCCCTTCACCTGCATAACGATCGAGCCCTCAAGCACGTAGATAAATCCGTGCGCATTATGGCGATGGACAGGATCTGCTCCGCCCGGCGGATAAGTCACGGTAATCATCAGTCCTTCTTTGCCAGGCAGGCCTGATAGTTCTTTCGACATGAGTTCCGTAACTGTCGCCTGTTGTGCCAGCAACAGGCCAGGAACGAGCCACACGAGGTACAAAAATGCCTTCGCAATTCCCATAGACCCATCTCCTCTAGGCGACAGCCGCTGGTGCCGATTGGGCGAGCCAGGCTTTGAAGGTGATCTCGCCGAGCTGCGCATTGTCACCCGGGACTAGTGTCCGTTCGTCAACTTCGACTCCGAAGTAACCCGCATTTGAATCTGCGAAGACCGTTCGCGAGTCCTTGCGAGCCACAAGACCTTGCCGAACAAATTCGTCGAGTCTGAACTGTTGAGGACCAGCACACTCGACGATTCCATTGATCGGCTTAGCAATTGCGGTTCGAGCAACGGCGGCTGCGACATCGTCGGCTGCCATCGGCTGAATCAGCGCCGGAGCGACCCGAACGACGGAACCATTGGTGGAAGCATCGGCAATACTCTTAACAAACTCGAAGAACTGGGTGGCATGAACGATGGAGAACGGGATTGGCGATTCCGAAATAAGCTTCTCCTGCATCAGCTTCGCGCGAAAATACCCGCGTACCGTCTTCTCCGCGTCTGACGGCCTCCGTCTCGCCAAGCGATCCGTGCCCACAACTGACAGCGCAACAATGTGCTGCACTCCCGCAGCCAGCCCATACTGAAGGAGGTTCTGCGTAGCTGTGGTGAAGAAGTTCAGTGCGATAGCCTCATCAAACGATGGCGAATTTGATACGTCGACGACGATGGACGTGCCCTTCAGCACCTCCGCCAAGCCCTCTCCAGTAAGTGTGTTGACACCTGTATTAGGCGATGCCGCAATCGCCTCGTGCCCGTGTTCGCGAAGTTTGCTGACTACCTTCGATCCGATAAGTCCTGTACCACCGATGACGACAATTTTCATGGCTACTCTCCGATTCAGATAAGGACGATGCTCTTGCCCTTGTACTTGTATGACCAGATGAACTGATAATTTGTGACACGGTTCCTGCCGAAGATGACCACATCACGAACCGCAATGTGAAATTATGCTTCCGCCAGGCTCGTCAGGAGTCAGGACTGACCGGACTATGTATCGGGTCAGAAAAATAGGTCCACCGAATTGTGGGAAGCCTTGTCACAAGTCGTGGTTGCGTCCGGTCAGCATAGAAGACAAACAGATTCGTTTCGCGCAAGCCAGCTAGTAGAGAAGACTCATGGAAAGGGACTGGTGCGACTATGGACAGACTATTGCGAGAAACACGAATTTCGGCGGAAGTAGAAGAGAGAACTACGAGACCATTGCAGCAGCGGAAGAACTCTACCTAGAAGAGACAGATGAAGAACTACGCATGATTTTAGTTATGGACGAAGTTTTCGCTAAGGTCCAGACCGCGCTGGTGATAGTACAAGATGTCTCTTCCCTAGAAGCGCCCGCTGAGTAACTCATGAATGCTCTCCGCGATCTGGTTGCTGGCGATTCCGATGACGCTCCTCTTAGCGACGAGACGATAGGTGATTTGCTTGAGAATCCTTGAGCAGCCCCGAAGCCACTCAAAGAATCTGTGGCTCGACAACCGCCCTTGTGGATTACTTCTTCACTCTCAGCAACAATATCTTATTCTTTCGAATTGTCTCCGCTAGTTTCTGAATTTCAGCAACAAGACGAATGCGGCAGCACGCATCCGCGAATCCGGGGCTCGACCGCCTTTCCACGATCTGCCTTTCAATACGCACAACCTCCCGGTAGCTCTCCTCGTCTTGCGCTATTCTCGCCGCTAGTGTGTCAGCTGTCATTTCTCCTCGCGACGGCATTGCCTTTAGCAGGATCCTGATGACTAGGATGCGTTGGTGCCTGCGCTTATTGCTGACAACTCCATCCGCAGTTGCTGGTTCTTTTGCAACAAATCACAAACAAGGCACTGAAGGTCTTTAACCCGGCTCTGCAATTCGTCAGGCATCTCGTGGGATTGCTCGATGGATGAGGTTTCAGGAACAGACCCAGCGCAGGGCGGGCCGGCAAGCATCGTCTCTCTAAAATTCGACGATTTCATTGGCTTCCCCCGATCTACAGATATGGGCTCGCACCGTTGCCAGGAAACATTGACTAAGCAACATGGGAGCGTGACACGATATATGACAGCTAAATACACGCGTTTGTGACACGTCCTGGCGTTATCTAGCTGATCGCTGGCAAAGGTCTCCCCGCAGATGAATCACGCTATCCGTCGATGATGCCACGCTTGATTGCGATAGTGACCGCATGCGTGCGATCGTTGGCGCCGAGCTTGGAGAGTATGCTCTTCATGTGGCCTTTCACGGTCGCTTCTGATACGGACAACTGGGCACCAATGATCTTGTTGGAGTTTCCCGCCGCCACCCTGCGCAGTACCTCGACCTCCCGGTCGCTTAGTGCATCCTCGGTGACGTGGTCCGCAAGTTCAGCAGCTATTTCAGGCGGTATTCTGCGCAGCCCGGCGTGAACGGCACGGATTGTATCCAGAAGATCCTTGCGCAGCATGTTCTTGAGCAAATATCCCGAAGCCCCTGCCTTTAGGGCACGGAGCGCTTGCACATCACCCCGGTAGGTAGTCAGCACAACAAATCGCGCAGCTGGAAATTCTGACCGAATCGCTGCGATTGCATTGATCCCATTAAGCTCCGGCATCTGCAGATCCATGAGCGTCACATCAGGACGATGATGGCGAAAAAGTTCAATGGCTTCTCGTCCATTCGCCGCTTCTCCGACGAGTTCCATGTCAGGCTCACCCTCAAGCACCGCCGCAATTCCTTCGCGAAGCATCGGATGGTCATCGACAGCAAGCACCTTGATAGCTTTCGTCACAGCGTATACCTCCGTGCATGGATCGTTGTATCGATCTCGGATAATCTGGCTGGCCTGAACATCTATTTCTCAAGGATAACCAAGGAATTGTAGCCAGCTGATCTCCAAGGAGTAGATTTTCAGCGCTACTTTCGAGATTGCGCTGCCAGTAAAGACTTTTTAGTCTTTGTATGTGCAGAGACTTTTCTCGATGTTTCCTGCGGGGCTGGTTGGAGTGGCACTGATGGCGCTACGAACCTTTGTTGCCTTCGCAGTGGTGATAAATGCCGTAGACTACAGGACTCAGGGTGTCTCCCCTTGGATCGTCACAATACTGGGCGTATGCGGCGTATGCATGACCTTTGGGATATTGACACCCTATGCTGGATTGAGCATGCTGCTTGTCGAAGTATGCCTTTTACGATTAGTCGACCATGAGCTCTTTCGCCACGTTACCGCGATAGCCGGCGGCGCAATCGTTTCCGTCTTGGGGCCTGGAGCCTATTCAATCGATTCGCGAATCTTCGGCAGAAAGCTACTGGAGCTTCCACCGAAGCGATAAATCGTTATGGTTCGCGCATTCGATCTGTTACGGCGGTGCGACTTCAAAGGTGAACAGTGTGCCTTTGACTCCCTACGAAAGAGCGTTTTAATACAAGCCTTATAGGGATTTCGACAAACAGGGATGTACTGAATACTCCTTTCAGCGCTAGGTTGTTCACTCTCATGACCCCGCAAGGACCAAGAAAGGACTTATTCATGTTCACGCTCAAGACAATGCAGGCTACGATGCGGACCGATTTCTTAGGCTCCTCCGATATATCTCTTTGTAATCGGATAGTCACGGAAGTGGATGACGGCCTTCAGACATTTCTGGATGCGCGCCGGAATATCCTGAAGATCGCACGTCGCATGCTCAAAGACCCAAATCATGCGGAAGACATTGTTCAGGATGTCTGGCTGCGCTGGCAGAGCACCGATCGAAGCGTGATCTTCGATCCACCGGCCTTTCTAACGACGATGACGAAGAGGATGTGTATCAACTTAAGCCAGTCAGCGCGATCTCGACGTGAAAGCAGCGTGGGTTCGTGGCTTTCAGAACCGGTCGCTGGCGGTCGCGCTCCGGATCAGAACATCCAGCGTAAAGATGCGCTGCGAGCAGGGATACGACTTCTTTTAGAAAGTCTCCGTCCCCGAGAACAGGCAGCGTACATTCTCAAAGAAGCATTCGACTATTCTTCGCATCAAATTGCAGGAATCATGGACACCAGCGACGCTAATGTTCGGCAGATGCTTACACGAGCTCGCAAGCGGATCGCCAAAGTATATAAAAATCGGCGAATACTGGAAGAAGAGCCCGCGATCGTGAGCGAGCTGGTTACTGCCGTTGAGAATGAGGATCTGGCAGCCCTTGAAGATTTGCTATCTCCAGATGAGGAGAACCGCGTTGGCGGGACGTCGTCGATCACAGACAAAGCACGTGCGCAAATTTGCAGGAAGAAGACTCATGGCAACGCACCCGTTCCATCGGGTGAAAGACGAATCGAGCCTGTCCCGCAACCAGGCGAAGGAAGGCCTGATGAAGTATCGGTCGAGGAGGATTACACGGATCACTCTCGATGGGTGCCCGGCATTTTTTTCGGCATCATTACGGATCAATCGGGCAATCTCGTAGCGCATGATTTGTAGTTCTTGAGGGTTAACTTGCCGAAACCGTTAGCTATCTTCGGCGAAAGAATTGCAAACGCACTTGAATATTTGACTCGCTGCTGGGCTCTCGAACTGGCGCCCGCCGGGGTACGCGTGAACGGCGTTGCTGTGGGGCCAACCGAATCGGAAGCACTGACAGGCATGATGGGACTTTCCATGGAAGAAGCGGAGGCAATCAAGCAACAGGACCGACAGCAGATTCCGCTTCGACGCCGGGGCTTGCCCACGGAGATTGCTCTCTGGATCGTCTCTTTTGCTGATCCTGCGGGTGATTGGGTAACCGGCCAAGTCCTTGGGATCGATGGCGGTCTTAGCCGCACATAAAGAACGATCATACGCAAACCTGGGTGTGAAGCTGGCGGCTGAACTAAGTTCTCTTCAATAAGGCGACCTGTCATAGAATGTAATCGTCTTTTAGAAATAGCTCAGCGCCAATCGTTGTCTTATTTTTCGATCGAACTACGACATGCGAGGCCGCCCTCATTGACAGAAGAGAGCAGCAAATGGTCGAAGACGTTACCGGCGTTCTTCATTTTCTTATTCGCCTGTGGTTCTCTTTACGCAATCGACCGCGATCGCACCATCGATCAGCTTTACCACACAGGCTGGACCTATATCGAAGGTGCGCCGACACAAGTACAGGCTCTGGCCCAAAGCACAGACGGATATCTGTGGCTCGGAACTGCGACAGGGTTATTTCGCTTCGACGGAATCAAATTTGAGCTCTACAAGCCCCCCTCTGGCCAGACTTTTCGAGAGCGCAATGTAGCGTCTCTATATGCCTCACCCGATGGCGGCCTGTGGGTCGGTTATTGGTACGGGGGAGTCAGCCTTATTAAGGATGGCTCCGTGACGGAGTATGGTCCGGCGAATGGCCTTCCTTCGGCCGCCGTTTCTGCATTCGCGCGCGACCGGCATGGCTCGATCTGGATAGCGGCGGGAAGAGACGGGCTGGCGAAGTTCGACGGATCTCACTGGAAAAAGGTCGGTGCTAAATGGGGATTTGCCAGTCCTGCCAACACCGTCTTTGTTGATCGCGCTGGCGCCGTCTGGGTTGGCACACCAAATGCCGTCATGTTTCTCGCGGACGGATCGAGCCAGTTTCAAATTGCCGCACAAGGCCTCCTGCGCGTCAAAGGCTTCGCCCAATCGCCTAACGGTACGATGTGGATGGCGGAAACGGGTTATGGAGTTCGGCCGATTCCTCTTTCGCGAAAAAGCATTGGCTCCCCGCGAGCTATCCTCGTAGGCTCGCAGGCAATAACCTTCGACACGCAGGGAAGTCTCTGGATTACTACTCTTGGTAACGGGATCCGTCGAGTTCCATATCCTGATCGACTTCATGAACCGGGGATCAAAGGGCCGTCCGCATGGCAGGTTCGCGATCCTCAAGTCGAGGGGTTCACCTCGCAGAATGGTTTGACCAGCGACTATATCCATTGTGTTCTGCAGGATCGCGAGGGAAATGTATGGATTGGCACAAGCGACGGGCTTGATCGTTTTCGGCAAAGCTCGATCGTCTCTGTCACGGTTCAGCCGATTCTGACTCGCGGAGATCCTCCTATACCGTCCTTGCATTCCTTCACCACGAGTGCATTGACCGTCGCCGACGCGGACAGCCTCTGGATGGCTGGCATCGGACCCCAGGTTCTTCTGAATATCCACAATAACAACGTCGTTACACAACTTCGTGACCGGTACGTTGACTGCATGTATCGCGATCAAGGGGGCGATATTTGGTTCGCAACGCCTTGGTCTATCTTTCGACTCGGCCATAGGCGTGGGGAGGGTACCGGTTTATCTGCACCCGGAGAGGTGTACGAATATACTGCATCTGTGCCGTTAGGTAAGGGTCTTATCCTTCACCGGCTCAAGCTCCCTACAACAAATGCTATTGGGGTAAGTCTGCAGTCTCGCGTCAAAGCCATCACGCAGGACAAAGCCGGCAAGCTATGGGTCTCGATGGAGTCAGGTACCTTTCGACTGGAACGCAGTACCTGGACCCCCCTTGAAAGGCTGGGCGGTCCGCGTGGAAGTGCGACGGCCGAATTTACAGATGCTCACGGACGCATCTGGTTCGGGTTTGTTAATACCGTCGCGATGCTTGATGGAGACAAGGTCACGAAGTTCACCAGGTCCGATGGCGTACAGATTGGTACCGTGACCTCCATTCAGAGCAAGGGCAACGATATCTGGATTGGGGGAGAATTTGGCCTTGAAATTCTCAAGGGCAATCGTTTTCAACCGGTGAATCCAGCCGACGGTAGCACATTCAACGGCGTCTCCGGAATTGTTGCCCCTCCGGAAGGCGGTTTGTGGTTCTCCGAACATCGGGGAGTGGTTCATCTCCCCGAAGCCGAGGTGCAGCCGTTGTTGCATGACGGTGTGACGTTCAACAGCTTTGGCGTGCTGGATGGATTGACCGCAGAACTCCGCGGGGCGTTTGCCTCTCCATCTGCCACGCTAACGTCCGATGGACGTATCTGGTTTGCCACAACAAAAGGGGTTGCCTGGATTAATCCGAAGCGCGTGGTTCGGAATACCGTGCCTCCCTCAATCTCCATCGAATCCGTGATTACAGACGGTACGAAGCACCGTGCCGATGGCCTCCTGCAGTTGCCGCCTCGTACAAAAAATCTGAAGATAAGCTACACGGCAACCAGTCTTACCATTCCGGAGAGAGTTCGCTTTCGTTACAAGTTAGAAGGTCAGGATACGGAATGGCAGGACGCAGGATCAAGTCGCGAGGCCTCCTACACGAACCTCGATCCCGCTTCATATCGCTTTCGTGTCATCGCATGCAATAACGATGGCGTCTGGAATGAGATTGGAGCGACTCTGAATTTCGTCGTCCTGCCGGCCTTCTACCAGACGCCATGGTTCAAACTTCTCTGCATCCTTGCTTTTCTGGGTTGTCTTTGGTTGCTCTATTTGCTTCGTCTGAGACAGGTGACGTCGAACGTTCAGGCGCGGCTGAGCGTTCGAATGGAAGAGCGCGTTCACATTGCGCGGGAACTGCATGACACCCTGCTTCAGGGATTCCAAGGCCTTGTCCTTCGATTTGATGCAGCGATGAAGACAATTCCTAAAGATCATCCTTCGCGCAATCTGATGGAAGCGGTGCTCGATCGCGCAGACGTTGTTCTGCTTGAGGGGAGAGAAAGCGTTCGCAACCTGCGACAGGATGACATCTCGGCGACTGAATTGCTCGACAAACTCACTCACCGCGGAGAGGAATTGAGGCAAACCAATCCGATCCGCTTTCGTGTCAGCTTGATCGGCAGCCCGGAACGTCTCGATCCAACAGTGGGAGAAGAGGCCTACAGAATAGGCAGCGAGGCATTGGCGAATGCCTTTCTACACTCCGGATCTTCAGAGATCGAGCTCGAAATCACATACGATCGTGACCATCTGCGGCTGAGAATCCGTGATAACGGTTTGGGCATCTCACAGGCTGTGCTGCACCGCGGCAAGGATGGTCACTGGGGACTCGTGGGCATGCGTGAGCGCGCCCAAAAGATCGGCGGACAACTAAAGATATGGAGTCATGAAAACGCTGGGACGGAGGTTGAACTGGCAATTCCTGTTGCGATTGCTTATCCGTCCGGTCATCAGCGATCCGCCCGGCGATGGCTCAAACGCTTTTGGGGTTGATGCCGACATTCGTGGCGTTAGCTTCTCGATAGCCACCCGAAGGAAGCTGTGTCAGCAGATTTAAATATTCCCTGCTGCCAGCAACTCGAAATACGCGGCTGTGCGGCTTCGGCGAGATGATGACATTAGAGCTATTTCCTCTCAGGAGTAGCTTCCTTTGTTTGTCATTCCTGAAGGGAATCCGCGTTTTGCTTCCATCGGCAAGACTGCATCCGGAGGGAGAACCGACTTAGGCGCGGCGCGAGCGGAGTTGCTGCGGCAGGGTTGAGCCGGTGAGCTTGAGCAGCGCCAGGACGGGGACGGCCCAGGCGATGGTGGCGACGGCGATGGTGGCGAGATCGCCGAGATGGCCGTGGGGAATGGGGATGAAGCGCACGCAGGCGTAGGCTCCGGCAAACCCGCCGCACGCGGCGAGCAGGGAGCGGGCAAGCTCGCCGCCTTCGAGTCCCGAGATGCGCACCAGCCGGTTGCGGTTGAGCAGGAAGGCCAGCGTCAACGTGTGCGCGAGAATGCCGACGTCCGAGGCGGCGGCCAGACCGGCGATGCCCATGCCGTGGAAGAGAGCGCGGTAGATGGGGATGGAGACGAGCGTGATGACGGTGCCCGCGACGGCGGGCGTCATGGTGTTGCCGGCGGCGTAGAAGGCGCGGGCGTAGATGGACTGCGCGGCCCAGAGCGCAAGCGAGACGGCGAGGATGACGAAGTAGTGCGCGGTCTCGGCGGCGTCGGTGAGGTTGAAGTGTCCGCCGCGGAAGAGGAGATCGACGAGAGGCAGCGCCAGCGCCATCATCCACGCGCCGACCAGAAGCGAGACGGCGATGATGCGGGTGACGGAGCGGTTGACGGCGGCGGCGAAGTCGGCCCGCCGGTTCTGGCTAAAGAGGGCGGCGAAGAAGGGCAGCGACGCCGCGCCCGCGGCCTGGCCGAGCATGCCGAGCGGCGCGGCGAAGAGCGTCTTGGCGTAGTTGAGATGCGAGATGCCGCCGGTGGAGTGCGAGGCGAAGAAGCTGAGGATCCACTTGTCGGCGGTGACCAGAGAGAAGCCGACCATGAGCGGAACAGAGAGATGGAGCCACTCGCGGAAGGCGGGGTGGCGGAGATTGAGGATGGGGCGGTAGCGGAAGCCGAGCCGCCGGGCGCCGATGAAGTTCAGCGCGAAGGGCCCGAAGGCGACGCCGCCGAGCACGCCGATGGCGAGCGAGTAGATGCCGAAGCGGCGATGCAGAAAAACTCCGCCGAGGATGATGCCAAGGTTATAGAGAAGCGGCGTGAAGGCCTGATAGAGGAAGATCTTGCGCACCAGCAGCTTCGAGGCGAAGACTCCGCCGGCGAAGAAGAAGAGCGGCGCGGGCAGCAGAAGGCGCGTGAGCGAGGTGGTGAGCGCGGCCTGGCCGGGATCGAAGCCGGGGAACTTGTAGCGCGTGTAGATGGGCGCGAGGAACTCGCCGAGCAGGATGGCCGTGCCCAGAACGACGAGCATGGCGTTGAGCACGATGGAGAGCGCGCGGTCGGCGCCCTCTTCGTCGCCGGCCTCGCGGTAACGGCTGAGCATGGTGATGAGAGCGATGGAGGCGACGCCGCCGACCAGGAAGTAGCTGATCATGTCGGGCATCTCGAAGGCGGCGTTGTAAGCGTCAGTGAGGCGGCCCGCGCCGAAGATGTAGGCGATGTACTTGGACCGCACCAGGCCCATGCCTCCGGAGAGCAGGGACGAGGCCATCAGCAGCAGCGTCGCCGAGAAGGCGGTGTGGGCGTGCGACGGGCGCAGCCACTGAAAGCGGCCGCGCGTGGGCGCGAGGGCTTCGGGGGTAGGCAGCGGATTGGGATCTTCAGGGGATGGCAATGGGTCGCGGGTTCCGTGGATTGCGTTGAGTTGATTCTATCGGGTGCGCGGCGGCGGGAGGCTTATGCTGGTGGGGTGGCTGGGATGGTTCGCCTGTATGCGTGGCGACCTGCGAAGCGAGGGACAGGAAGCGTGGAGAATTTTCGGTTGAAGGTATTTCGCGCGGTGGCCGCGGAGATGAGCTTTCGCAAGGCGGCGGAGGCGCTCAACCTGAGCCAGCCCGCGGTGAGCCAGCAGGTTCGCTCGCTCGAAGAGGAGGCGGGGGTTCGGCTGTTCGACCGCGGCAGCAGCGATGGGCACGGCAGCCAGATCGCGTTGACCGAGGCCGGCCGCGTTCTGCTGGGCTATGCGACGACGGCGGCGGAGACGATGGAGGCGGCGCGGCGGTCGCTGGCGGCGCTCGACGACGAGGTGAGCGGCGAACTGCGGCTCGGCGCTTCGACGACAGTGGCGCAGTATGTGCTGCCGCGAATCCTGGGGGCGTTTCTGCGGCAGTATCCGCAGGTGCATCTGTCAATGGTGAGCGGCAATACCGAGCGCATCGCCGAAGCGGTGGCGGAGCAGCGCGTTGCGCTGGGGATCATCGAAGGACCGGCGATGCGGCGCGATGTGAAGACGGAACGGATGATCGAGGACGAGATGGTGCTGATCGTTGCGCCGGGGCACGCGTGGGCGCGTCTGGGCTCGGGTGCGCGTTCGGCAAAGCTCGCTGCAGCGGAGCTGACCACGGCGCCGATGCTGATGCGGGAGCGCGGTTCGGGGTCGCGGCGGGTGGTGGAGCGCGCGCTGAAGAAGGCGGGGATTCCGCTGCGCTCGCTGCGGGTGGCGATGGAGCTGGATTCGACCGAGGCGATCATCTCGGGGGTGGAGGCGGAGCTGGGCGTGGGCTTCGTCTCGCGCTGCGCGATCGGCAAGGCGCTGCGGCTGGGGACGGTGCGGACGGTGCCAGTGCGGGGACTGGAGATCGTGCGCGACTTCAGCTTCATCCGGCCGGCGGGCGCGGAGGCGGCGGGAGCGGCGGCCGCGTTTCAGCGGTTTGCCATGGGCAGCGCGGGCGCGTAGCGGGGACGGCATACCCCAGGGGCTGAAGCCCCTTTTTTGTGGCGTGGGTTGAGAGGCCAAGGCTGAAGCCTTGGCGTACCTAGAAGCAAAGGTAACGACAAATGCACAAATAATCGCTGTTGAGGTGATGGAGGTGATAAGTAAAAGTTATCGGATATTCAAAAGTACGTCTCGACGCGGCGTGGAGCGGCGGCCATGCTGGAAGACATGGTACGCAACCTCTTCTATCTCGGAATCATCGTTTCGGCGAGCGGTCTGATCGGGCCGCCGTTCGCCCTGGCAGCGGGTCTGGCGTTCGGCCTGACCACGGTGCATGGTTTTCATACCGAGAGCCGGCAGCTCTCCAAACTCCTGTTGCAGGCGGCGGTGGTCTGCCTGGGCTTTGGGATGAACCTGAAGGAAGTGGTCCACGCGGGCCGCTCGGGATTTATGTACACCGCGATCAGCATCACGTTTGTGCTGAGCCTGGGGCTGCTGCTGGGAAAGATGCTGCGGGTGGAGAAGACGCAGTCGTTTCTGATCGCCATCGGCACGGCGATCTGCGGCGGCAGCGCGATTGCCGCGATGGGGCCGGTGCTGGACGCGGACGAAGAGGAGATGGGCGTTTCGCTGGGAACCGTGTTTGTGCTGAACTCGGTGGCGCTGCTGCTGTTTCCCCTCGTCGGGTGGGACCTGCACCTCTCGCAGACGCAGTTCGGCCTGTGGGCGGCGCTGGCGATTCACGACACCAGCTCGGTGGTGGGCGCGGGAGCGAAGTATGGCGCTACGGCGCTGGCGGTGGGCACGACAGTGAAGCTGGCGCGGGCATTGTGGATCGTTCCGCTGGCGATTGCGACGGCGACGGTGAGGAAGAACAAGGCGAAGATCTACTGGCCGTGGTTCATTCTTTACTTCTGCGGCGCGGCGGTGCTGGCGAGCTACGTTCCGCGCTACCTGCCGCAGACGGAGGCGATCTTCGCCTCTCTCAACCGGCTGGGAAAATCAGGGTTGACGGTGGTGCTGTTTCTGATCGGGACGGGCATCACGCGGAGCACGCTGCGCGAGGTCGGCATCAGGCCGATGATTCAGGGAGTGACGCTGTGGATTGTGGTGGCCACGCTCTCGCTCTGCGCCATTCACGCGGGATGGATTGCGCTCTGACTTCAGGAGAGGTCGAAGAGTTTTGGCGGAGACGGGCGCGGTGTGTGCGATCATGTCGCGGGCGAACTCGCGGGCTACAAAAGCAGGCTGCAGCCGCTCATGCCGGGCCGGCGAGCGGTCGACAAGGAGCGAGCTTTCTTTGCCATCTTCTCCACGATGGCCGGAGCCATTGAAATCGCCCGCATGCTGCCGGAGCCCGCGATGCGCGAGAAAGTGCTGGCGACCGCAAGAGATCTTCTCCTGCGCAGCTTTTGATCAGACTGGATGTCGCAGCTCTGTCACCGAGCGGCGGGGCGAGCGGCGCCGCTACGTCCACCCAACGCTCCGGGCGGCAGCGATCCTCCTTCAGCCAGGATCTTCATGTTGTCGAGCATCTTGCTGAAGCGCGTGCGCCGGTTGTCGATGTCCTTCTCGCGCGCGGCATCGTCGGCGAGGTTGCTGTTGTCGAACACCAGGGTATAGTTCAGGCGCGTCGTCTTGTTTGTGAGAGCGACCGCCTCAAGCGTGCCGTGATACAGGTTGTACGTCACGCCCTCGCGAACCGGCTGGGTATAGGTGTAGCTGTATCTTGTCTTTCCTACCAGCACCTCGTGCCCGATGGAGCGCACCGTGCCCAGGCCGCCGTCGCCGGAGAGGAGGGTGCAGTTCGGGAAACCCCACTCGCCGATGTCGCAGTATTTGCCGACGCGGGCCCACACCGCGTCGACCGGCGCATTGACGGTGACGTTCATCGGCAGAGCGACGTAGTGGGGATGCGGAGTCTGCAACTGATCGGGCGCGGGACTCGGCGGCTGCACGGCCTCCTTCGCCGAGAGCGATAGCTTTCCGCCTTCGCCCAGTGTCTTCATATTCTGCATAAACGCGCCGAATCGCTTTCTGCGGGCGGCGATTTCGGCGTCGCGCGCGGCATCGTCGGCGAGCATGCTGTTGTCGTAGAAGAAGCTGTAGACCAGGCGCGAGGTCTTGGAGCTGACGGGCACCACTTCCAGCGTGCCGTGATAGAGGTTGTACTTCACGTCCTTGCGCACGGGCTGGGTGTAGGTATAGCTGTGGGCGGTTTCGCCGACCAGCACTTCGTTCACGATGTTCCGCACCGACGCGTACCCGCCGTCGCCGGCAAGCAGTTTGCAATCGGGAAATGCCCATTTGCTGATGTCGCAGTATTTGCCCACGCGCGCCCAAACCGTGCCGGCGGGGGCGTTGACGTCCTGGGTCAACTCAAAGCTCACATAATGCGGATTGGGCACCTGTAGCGGAGCAGGGGCGCGGCGCGGCGCAGGCGTGGGAGCAGTAGCCGGCTGCTGGGCAATCGAGACGGCAGAGAATGCTGCCAGAAACAAAACGGCTATCGGATGCATGTAAATCTCCTGGGAAGACTGCCCGCTTGGATGGGAAATTCGGCCGACGCTGATTGAACGCTTTTCGGCCCAATTCATCTTCGCCTCAAATCATCCTTTTCGGCAACTTGTGTGGGTGGGTAACGAGAAGGCGCTTCTCGGAGTCGTCGGGTTCACTCTCCACAAAATGACTTAGAGGTACCAATCCCTTCCAAAGGGATTGAGCAATCCCGCTAGTCTGCTCGAACATCTTAAACTTTGCGATAGCTGTAGTTGTCGCCGCTGCTGCGGTACGCTGACGACGCATCGTTTATCGCTGAACTATGCGCGCGTCACTGTTCTCCTGCCCAAACAGAAAAGGAGTAGACCAACAAGCAAAATGCCTAACAATGCTTCGGTACCTGCAAACAAACGAAACTTCCCATGTGGAATAATGTCGCCATAGCCAACTGTGGTGAACGTGATCATGCTGAAATATAGGGCATCTATAAAATTTTGGGTTGGGCCATCCGGCATATCGTAGAGCAAGGAAAACAAAAGGATAACGCCGACGGAACTTGCTATTACCCGCATGGGTCGTTCACCCCATCCAGTTGTGAGCATAAAGACTAGAGATCGAGCCCACGCAAAAAAGGCGTAAAGCCACTCGACGTAGAGAGGCCCCTGTGGTTCGATGAAGTCTGGCGAAATCTGCGAGATGAGGCGCAGATCTTTCAGACGCCTAATACTAAGTCGTTGACGAAGCATCCTATGCCGGAGCTTGCTAGCTCGAAAGGCCGCCCAGCTAGCATCATCAAATAAGCCACGGGATGAGAAGTAGCGAGTCAATTCGAGGTACATGGCTTCTGCATGTTCTGGATCCTGCTCCAACATGCGATCTATCCTCCAGAAGAAAACAGTCGCTTCTCTAAAGTTAGAACGCCGTAAGCCCTTACATTCACTCAGAGTGTTATTGCGGAGTTTAACATTGAACATCCGTGCTCGAGTAAAGTTGGCATCAGCTAACCTGCAGTCGCTGAGTTTCGCACTTACTAGGTTTGCGCGGGCAAGAGACGCGCCTGATAGGTCACAATAGCTCAGCGATGCCTTGTTTAAGTTCGCTCCCTGGAGAAGCGCATTTGAAAGATTCGGGCCCGGCTTGACATAGTTCCCTCCTAAATTGACATTTGGCAGAATCACGTTTTCGAGTGAGTTGCCCGCTTTTACTTCAGCTTCCAATGTTCGAACGAGCGTCGTTCCCTGTCCAAAGTAAGCCTCAATATTCTGAGAGTTGGTCTTACCTTCGACCGGGGAGTGCCAGAAACAGTATTCCGTATCGCAGTACTTCCGACGCCCACATCGAGCCTCACCTCTCTTTGTGAGCGGCATAAGCATCGAGCATCCCGAGGTCTCGTGGTCTGAGTCGATCGTGATGCCAGCCTCCACATTCAACACTGCTCGGATCGCTAAATCTGAAAGATTATCCATGGCGCTACGATACAACCACCTATTTTTGATAAACGTTCTTTTCTTTATCCAACTCTAAAAATCTGCATCTCTGATTCTCAAATACCACCTGACAGCAACCCCGCTGAATCGTGCGCAGCTTCGACGCAAGCCGCTTAAGTCAGCGCCAGATACTCGTGCGTTAGCCGCACCACCATCGATCCCTCGCCCACTGCCGAGGCCACACGGTTCATCGCGCCCGCGCGCAGGTCGCCCGCGGCGAAGACACCGGGCACGCTGGTCTCGAGCGGCAGCGGCTCGCGCTGCTCCTTCCATGTGCGCGCGTAGCCTTCGGCGGCCATCAGGTCGCGGCCGGTCAGAACGAATCCCTTGTCGTCGCGCAGTACGTTCGACGGCAGCCAGTCGCTGCACGGTCGCGTGCCGATAAACACGAACAGCGCGTCGATCTCCTCTATCCGGCATGATCCGCCACGCGATCCCGCGAGCGCCCCGTCCACCAACGACGCCAGCTCCACCCGCTCCACTCGGCCCTCGCCTTCTACCCGCGTAATCTCCGTCAATGGACGCACACGGATGTTCGGCGTCTTCTCGATCTGTTCGATCAGGTAGCGCGACATCGAGCAGTCGAGCGACTCGCGCCGAACGACGATCTGCACCTCTTTCGCATAGCGCGCCAGGTAGATCGCGCCCTGCCCCGCCGAGTTGCCGCCGCCCACCACGATCACGCGCCGGTCGCGCACCGCCGACGCCTCCGTGGCCGCCGCGCCGTAGTACACGCCCGCGCCGGTATGCTCCTTGATGCCCGCCGCTAGATGCTCGCGGTAGAACATGCCCGTCGTCGCCAGCATCGCGCGGGTGACGATCTCGCGGCCATCGGCCAGCGCCAGCCGCTTGTATCCGCCGTCGATCGCGACGCCGGTCACCTCAAGCGGCGCCAGAAACTCCGCGCCCAGCCGCTGCGCCTGCATCATGGCGCGTCGCGTCAGCTCGCTGCCGCTCACACCCGTTGGAAATCCGAGATAGTTCTCGATGCGGGAGCTGGTGCCCGCCTGCCCGCCCGGCGCATGGCGGTCGAGCAGCAGCGTTCGCAGACCCTCCGACGCGCCGTAGACCGCCGCCGCCAATCCTGCCGGACCCGCGCCGACGATCACCAGGTCGTAAACCTCGAAGGCCGCAGAGAGCGGGCTGACCAGCCGCTCGGCCACCTGCCGCGGCGCCGGATTGCGCATCACCGGCGATCCATCGTCGAAGAACAGCGCCGGCAGCTCATCTTCGCAGACGCACGCCGCATCGAGTAGAGCGCGCGCGTCCGCGTCCCGCGCCACGTCGAGCCAGCGATAGGGAATCAGGTTGCCCGCGAGAAAATCCTTGATCGCGTGCGACTCGGGCGACCACTGGTGGCCGACCAGCCGCAGCCCCTTCGCCTCCGGCAGAGACTCGGCCTGCCAGGCGTCCAGCAGATCGTCGATCACCGGGAACAGGCACTCCTCGGGCGGGTCCCAGGGCTTCGAGAGATAGTGGTCGAGATGCGCGTCGTTGATCGCCCGCACCGCCGCCTGAATGTCCGAGTACGCCGTCAGCAGCACGCGCCGCGCCAGCGGATACACCTCGCGCGACCGCGCCAGCACCTCGCTGCCCGGCATCCCCGGCATGCGCTGATCGCTGATGACCATGGCCAGCGCATCGCCGCGGCCCTTCAGCTCGCGCGCCGCCGTCAGCGCCTCTTCGCCCGAGGTCGCGCTGATGATCGTGTAACTCTCCCGATAGCGCGAGCGCAGGTCGCGGCGAACCGCCGCCAGCACCTGCGGGTCGTCGTCCACGATCAGAAGCACAGGCTTGTTCATTGCGCCCCGCCCGGCTCGTCCTCGATGACCAGCGGCAGCGTGACGCGAAACTCCGTCCGCCCCGGCTCCGTCTCCACCGCGATTTCGCCGTCGTTGTGCTGCACCAAGCGGCGAACGATGTCGAGGCCCAGCCCCGTGCCCTGCCCCATCGGCTTGGTGGTAAAGAACGGATCGAACATGCGCGCGCGAACCTCCGCCGGAATCCCCGGCCCGTTGTCGACGATGCGCACCACCACGCGATCCTGCTCGCGGCTCGCCAGCACCTCCACCCGGCCAGCGGCGATGACCGCGACGGCGGCAACTGCGTCGAGCGCATTGTCGATCAGGTTCGCCCACACCTGATTCAGTTCGCCAGCCAGTCCCAGCGCCCGGGGCAGCCCCGGCTCCACGCGCAGCGCCACCGCGACCGACTTCCCCCGCGCCTTCGCGCCCAGCACGGCGATGGTGTTGCTCAGGCTCCGGCCCAGGTCCACCGGCGCGGCAGCCTTCGCCTGGTCCATGTGCGTAAAGCCCTTGATGGCGGCCACCAGCCCGGAGATGCGCGTCGCCGCCTCCTGAATCTCCGCCGCAAGATCCCGCACCGCGCAACCCGCCGCCGCCCAGCGCAGCACCGCATCAAGCGCCGGTCCGCTCACGGCTTCGGCCAGCGCGTCGAGCGCCGCGAAGGTAACCTTGGTCTCGGCGAGCGCTTCGGCGCTCGCGACATCCAGCCCGTGATCCGACAGCCAGTCGGCGATTGCGTCCTCCCGGTCGGCCTGCTCGATCGGCGACAGCACACCCTGCGCCTGCTTCGACAGGCAGGCCGTGCGAACCGCGTCAACCGCGGCCAGTTGTTCGTCCGTCAGCCGGGCCGCGCCCAGCGCCCGCGTCGCCTGCTCGGTCTCCTGCAGCCGGCTCTCCATCAGCGCGGCGCCGCGTTCAATCGCGGACGCGGGATTGTTCAACTCGTGGGCCAGCCCCGCCGAAAGTTTTCCCAGCGAGACCATCTTCTCGTCGTGCAGATCGCTCGAGGTAAACGCGCGCGCGCGGTCGACCATAGTATGCACCAGCAGCGATGTAATCGCGTGGCACTCGCGGATCATCTCCGGCATCCGGTCGCGACTGACGGCCAGGACCGTCGACGGCTCCTGCGCCACCGAATCGGCCGGCGGACTCACCAGCCGCGAGTACGGCAGCAGCCCGGCGATCTCGCCCCCGCGCCACTCCATCATCTTGTGCCGCCCGGCGCCGCGGTCGACGAAGATCGCGATGTGCCCCGACAGCACGATGAACATGCCTTCGACGGTAGCGCCCTTCGAGCTGAGCACGTCGCCCGCCGCCAGGTGCCGAACCGAGCCATGCGCGGCCAGCCACGCCAGCTCCTCGCGCGGCGCCCCGCTCAGCGTCTTATGCTCCGCCAGTCGATCGACGATCTCCGTTTCCGTCATCCGGTCATCTTTTCTTTGTGCTCCGTCGACCAGACTACCAGAGAGAATACGCGCGGATTGAGCACGCCGGTTACCGCCCGCAGCCTAATTAACAGTGCGCTCTACTTGCTGCGGCGCAAGCGAAGCGGGAGTGGAGAGACACCTGCATTCGCTGTTGCGGTTGCCGTTGCTCTTTTGCCTCTGGGTACGCCAGGGGCCTCAGCCTTGGCCTCTTAACCCTCGCCCAAAACAGCCCTTATCCCCGGAATCCGGCCAAAATGAACCAAAAACCATACAAAACCGAGAAAAACCTGAAAAAACCTGTGGAAACCGAACAAATCGTATTGACAAAGCTTGCGGAAAGGCTGAAGGTGAATTGCGGTACGGTTCTCCGCACCCGCATGAACATTGATGATCGCGCATCTTCCAACGATGTTTTCTCATCGGTCGACAGGCGGGCAAGGCGAGCGGCCCGAAGTTTATTTTGAACCATAGAAGGAGTAATACATGGCAAAGGGAATGACAAAGACAGCACTGGTTCGCCACATGGCGGAGAAGCTCGAGATCACCAACAAGCAGGCAGCAGCCGGCCTCGAACTGCTGGCCGAGACCGCGGTCAAGGAGACCAAGAAGAACGGCGAGTTCACCATTCCCGGCATCGGCAAGCTGGTAAAGGCAGAGCGCAAGGCGCGCCTCGGCCGCAACCCCCAGACCGGCGAGACCATCAAGATCAAGGCCAAGACCGTGGTCAAGTTCCGCGTGGCCAAGGTGGCGAAGGACACCATCGCTCCCGCCAAGAAGTAGCTCTCACCACGCCCCGCGCGCAAACAGAAGCCCGCAGCGCCCCGGCCCGTCGACTCCTTCGACTCAAGCCAGGCGCAGCGGGCTTTTTTCTTCGTCACGCAGCCCCGCCACAAAACACACCCTCTCGCCCCTTCGACGAAGGGCACGCCTTCCTGGCCCAACCGCATTGACCTAAACGCACATCATCTCGACCCAGCCCGCAGCACCGCAGAAGCACATCATCTCGATCCAGCCCGCAGCACCGCAGAAGCACATCATCTCAATCCAGCCCGCAGCATCTCAGAAGCACGTCATCTCGACCGGAGCGAAGCGCAGTGGAGAGACTCCTGTATTTCGCTCTTGTCGTTGTCGTTGTCGTTGCCGTTGTCGTTGTCGTTGTTCTTGCCGTTGCCGTTGTCGTTGTTCTTGCTGTTGCCGTTGTTCTTGCTGTTGTCGTTGCCGTTGCTTCTGGGTACGCCAAGGCTTCAGCCTTGGCCCTCTATCTCCCGCCACAAAAAGGGGCTTCAGCCCCTGGGGTATACCGGAGCGGCTCCGCACAAATTCAAAAGCTGAAGTCCTATTGGCTCAATCGCCCGCTGTCGTCGTCGCCGGCAGCAGAGCCCGCGCCACCAGCGCCAGCCCCACCGACACCACCACGCCCTGCGTAATCAGAAAAGCGTTGTACCGCCACCCCACGGCGATAAACGCAACCGCCACGCCCCACATATACGTCTCGCCCAGAAACGCCGCTCCCCACGCAGGCACAGCCGTTGACACCGCCACCCGCGCCCGCAGCGACGGCAGCAGCCGCGGCACGCGCGCGCAGTACGCGCGATACGCCTCACCCTGCCTGCCCGTCAGAAACGCCTCTTCGCCCAGGATCAGCCGAAGCTGAAAGACGGCCATCGTCAGGATCATGAAGATCGCCCCGCTCGGCGGCATCAGCAGAGCCAACGCCAGCACATGAATCATGGTGCCGAGATACAGCGGATTGCGCACGTAGCGATACGGTCCCGCCGCCACCACGCTGCCGCCCTGAAACGTATGCGCCTTCGCGACGTACGCGCCCAGGTACGCCGTGCCCCAGGTGCGCAGCGCCGCCGCCGCGACGGCCAGCGCGATCCCCACGCCGAGCACAAGATTGAATGACGTCGCAATGCCGATTGCGCCCGGCTTAATCATCGATAGATGTGCCGACAGCGTTCCCCACACATGGGCGTTCGGCCCTGCCGGGTCGACATGCAGCCAACGGTTCCACGGAGTCGTAAACCCCAGCACGATGAGGACGAAGTGAATGAGGAAGCGAAACCGGAACTCGAACGCTGTGGCTTTCATGGTCTCCGCAATGCGCGGCAATCCCTTTCTCGACTACTTAGAAAATCTTATCTGACATCATTCCAATCGAAGCCGCATAGCCGCCCCAGATCACCCCATAGCCGCTATCGCGCCTGATATCGCTTAATCACATCGGCCATCGAGACCGCTCCTTCGAGCGCTCCCCGGCTTGCGCGATTGGTGATCGGAAGCAGCGGCCATCGCTTGAAGTACGACAGCGTATCGGCCAGCAGAAGGTCGGGGAACAGTACCGGCGTCCGTTCCTTGCCCAGCCGCTCCTCGAGCCACCGCGACGAGTCCGCCTCGCTCACATTGGCGAAGATGTCCTCAAGCTCCTTGTGCGTCGCCGCATACCACAGCCCATCGCTGCAATGGATCAGCAGCACGGAGCCATCCTTCATCCCCTGGTACTGTCTCACCGCCTTCATCGTCTTCGCGACCGCATCCGTGCCTTCGAGCACGGGCACGATCACCCGCTGCATCGCGTCTTCGATGTGCAGCTCGCTCTCCTCGCGCTGCTCCTCCATCGACGGAAGGTAAAGCCCGTCCTGAATCGTCAGCATCTCGAAGACCGGCACCGGCTGGAAGGTGCGCGAGATGACGTACGCAATCGCGTTGGCCAGGATCACCGGAACGATGATCGAGTAGTTCCCGCTGACCTCCAGCACCATGAACACCGATGTCAGCGGCGCGCGCAGAAACGCCGCGAACAGCACCCCCATCCCCACCAGAGCATACGACCCCAGCGACCCGGTCAGGTGCAGTTGCGGAAAGTAGAGTTTCTCGAAGGCGCCGATGGAAGCGCCCAGCATCGCGCCGATAAACAGCGTTGGAGCGAACATTCCGCCTGGCGTCCCGGTCGAGAACGAGAGCGTCGTCGCGATGATCTTGAAGATCGCCAGCGCCAGCAAAATCTTCCACGCGAACTGCGCGTGCATGGCCTGGTCGATGGCCTCATAGCCGGCGCCCATCACCTGCGGCAGACCGAAGTATCCGATGCCGCCGACCAGCAGGCCCGCGAGACCCGGCTGCAACATCTGTTTCCACGCCGACTGTCGGCGCAGCCGCGGCCTCAGGTAGCCGATCGCCTTGGCGAAGATCAGCGAAGCGATGCCGCCGAAGACGCCGAGCACGGTGTACGCCAGCAGCTCGCGCGAGTCGAATGTCACCGTCGGGATGCGGAACATCGGCTGCGATCCCCAGAACCATCGCGCCACCACCACGCTCGACACCGCGCCCAGAACGATCGACCCCAGCACGGAGGCGTTCCAGCGCCCGATCACCTCTTCGATGACGAACAGGATCGCCGAGATCGGCGCATTGAACGCCGCCGCCAGGCCCGCCGCCGCGCCCACCGGCGCGAACAGCCGCAGCCGCTCACGCGACAGCCCCATCTTCCGGCTGATCAGCGACGCCACCCCCGCGCCGATCTGCAGCGCCGGGTCTTCCGGCCCCAGGGAGTGCCCGCTGCCGATCGCCAGCGCCGACAGCATGAACTTGCCGATGACGGTGCGAAACGAGATATAGCCGTTGTTGATATAGAGCGCAGCCTTGGTCTGGTTGACGCCGCTGCCGCGTACCTTGGGAAAGACATACCGCGTCAGCACCGCGATCACCACGCCGGCAACCGCCGGAACGATGAACAGCCGCGGCTGGCCCGGATTCGGAGCCGATCCCAGGAGCAGCACATTCAGCCACTCGATCGCCATCCGGAATGAGACCGCGAGCAGTCCCGAGATAATGCCGATCACGATCGACAGCAGCAGGAACAGCCGCTCCTCCCGCTCCGGCGCAATCGCCGCCGTCTGGTCGATGGAGGTCGAAGCCGTCGCTCGCGGCGCGGGCTCTCGTTCGGTCATGTAATTCGCTTCCATCCGCCCCTATCGCTCCACCGTATCCGGAGACTTCGCCAGCAGCAGCAGAAGCGCGTCGTCGCCCCCGGGCGCTCCGCAGATCCGGCTGGTCTGTACTTCGGTGTCATAGATCAACTGCACCGCCGTATCCTGCCGCGCGGCGCTCTGTAACAGCTTCGCTCGACTGTGGTCCACATCGTCGCTCGCCCATCTCGCGTTCAGCTCCTCAAGCCCCGGCGGCAGCTTGTCGGTCGTGCCGAAGGTGGCGGCGCAGCTCGAAAACCGCTTCTTTGCAATACTGAGATCCATCAGGATGCGCGAGACGCGCTCGCTCGACCGCAACTTGCCCGACGGCCGCAGCTCCAGAATCCGCCTCGAATTCCTAAGCATCGTCTCCAACTCTCCCGGCCGCGCCTGGTCCTTCTCGAGCGGCGACGCCTGGGCCTCCAGCGCCCGCTCCAGCAGAGAGTGTGCCGAGGCAAAGTTTCCCAGCCGGTACGCCGCCCGCCCCGCGCCCTCCAGCGCCGCCTCGTCCTTCGGATCGTCCTTGAGAACTTTGTTGTAGAAGGTAAACCCGTCGGCCATGTCGCCCGTCTCGACCAGCAGATCGGCCAGCGTCCGGTTCAGCTTCGGATCGCCCGGAGAGTTGCCCGCGGCGATCAGCAGTTCGATGCGCGCCGCGTTCATCTCGTTCTGCGCGATCAGATAGCGCGCCAGCTCCAGCCGCACCTCGCGCCGCCGCACCACGCCGTCGCCCTCCCAGGTGCCGTAGATCGAAGCCCGGTAGTACTTCACCGCGTTTTGCGGATCGTTCTTCTTCGCCGACAGCCGCGCCAGCTCCAGGTTAATGAAGCCGTCGCCCGGCTGCGCCATCCACAAGTTCATGAAGTAGTTGGACGCCGCGTCGGTTCGCCCCGCGGTCTCGAGCGCCTGCGCCAGCAGCAATTCATAGGAGCGCGTACCCGGCGCGTACGACAGCCCTGTCCGCAGGGCGACAATCGCCTGCTCCGGCTTGCCCGCGTTCAGGGCGTCCCGGCCCCGGCCGGACCAGCGCACAGCCAGCTCCGCACGGTGCGAGCTGAACGAGCGAAACAAAAAGAGCGTAACCAGAAAAAGCGTGCCGGTGATGAGCGCCAGAACAAGGAACGTCAGCGAGTCCCGAAGAAACAGCCGCCGTCTTGCGAGCGAAACCTCGGTTCTACTCATAGTCGCAAGTCATCCCAGGATGCATGTCGATGGTACAACCTCTTTCTATCTGTCATGTGGATTGCGATGCCGTCGTTAATCCAAGCTCTCTTAGAGCTATTCTCTCTCTCGTGTAGCGTCCGTTGTTTGTCATTCCCGAAGGGAATCCGCGTTTCGACCGAATCACCAGATACTACATCTGGAGGAGAACCGCTCTTAATTGTATTGACAGGACCGCCGGAAGGCGGCGGGAATCGCGTTCAAGGCAAAACCTCTTCCGATTAAATCTGCAAAAAGATGCAGCATCAAGCCCGGATAACGTCAAATCCGCTTGTCAATTCAGATAGAACGATTGGCGTTTGAATTGCTCTATAAGGCACGCCGCACGTTGGCCCGGCCCATTCTTTCAGTTTGCAGCCAAGCAGCGAACGTAATGGTGAAGTGACCCAGGGCTCCCGATCTCAAGTTCACCACTGCGCAGCACAGCGCAGGACAGCGCAGGACAATCTTGATACGCAAGTACGGGAACGACGGACTTATGTATCAACTGGGTTTTGAAGGACGCGGCTGCAACGCTCCGCGCGTGTGTTATTGAGTCTACCTTGGCCTTTGTCTGACTTGGCCGATCTTCCCTTCTATCCAGCTCAGGTCTCGCTTTGATGAAATACGCGGCCTTCCGTCCGCGAATCCCCCTCCGCGGGGGCGCAACGAAGCTGCGTCCAACAGGCCCGCGCGCAATCGATTGCGGCTGCGCACACGGTCGCGCTCGTCCCAACACGCCCATGGAGGCAGCAAATGAACAGACTTATCTGCACCTTGATTACGGCTTCGGTATTTACTGCCGGCGCAGCATACGGCCAGGCGAAACATCAGACCGCGAACACCCCGCAGGCCATCAGCGACAGCCAGATGGACAACGTTACCGCCGGCCAGACCGAAGGCGCCGGCAGCGCCGGTTCCATCGCGGCCAACAACTCCACCGTCACCACCACCGACAGCAGCAGCGTCAGCCTCTCCGGAAGCGCGCTCAATGGCGCCAAGGGCGTCAACGTCGTCAGCGCCTCGGGCAGCTCCGTCGCCAACGGCGTCAATATCTACAACGGAAGCCTGACCGCCGACCATAACAACGATGGCGCGGACGTCACCCAGGGCAACATGGTCGACCAGTCGCAGACCTCGGGAGCCAACCTCTCCGGCTACAGCCGCGGGCAGAACTCACAGCTCGATTCCACCAAGACGTCGGACGTGACCAAGAGCAGCACCGATTCCTTCAGCCTGAACGGTTCTCTCAATCACTCCGCGACGGACGACATGTCCAACACCGAGAGCAACGCGCGCGCGCATAGCTCTTCCGACAGCGCCACCTCCAGCAAGAACGCCGCACAGAATGCAAGCGCCAGCAAGAGCAACGCGACGACGGACATGTCTTCGTCTTCGAGCAGCGCCAACACGTCCGACACAACATCGAAGGCCTCGACCGCCAACAGCGCGCAACAGGCGAGCGACGTGAAGTCGGCTGCATCGACCGACAGCGCAGCCGCAAACAAGGCAAGCACCAGTAACAGCACAGCGAATGCAAACGCGGCGGACAGCGCCTCGGCGAATCAGGCCAAGAGCTCGAACGCCGCCAGCAATTCGACATCGGCAAGCACCTCGTCGAAGAGCTCGACCGACGCCAGCAACGCCGCCAGTCAGAGCGCCTCCTCTACGTGGAAGACCGGCCAGGGTCCCACGAAGAACAATGGATCGACCAAGTCGGCTGCCGCCAACGATGCATCCAACTCAACGTCGACCCAGAGCGCCTCGGACAATAGCGGCGATGCCGCCAACAACGCCAAGGCGTCCAACACCGCATCGGCGAGCAATGCCAGCAAGAGCAGCGCCAGCACCGACGCCAACACCGCAAATCAGGCCAGCCAGTCTGCGTCCTCCGACAATTCGAGCTCGAACGTAAGTTCCGCCTCAAACGCCGCCAGGACGAAGAATGCCGCCACCGATTCGACGACGGCCAAGGCAGCGCAGGATGCAAGCTCCGCCACCACCAACAAGGCGTCGCAGAGCGCGTCGGCCTCCAACAGCGCCAGCAGCAGCAGCAGCAACTCCGCCAGCAACTCCTCGTCGAACCACAGCGCAAGTTCGACTCACAACACCTCGACCAGCACTGCCATCACGCTTGCGGTCACCAAGTCGAGTTCCCGCAACAGCAGCGCTGTAAGAAGCAACCACGTCGTCAGGAACGTTGAAGGCGCGGTCAGCTTCGACTCCGCGGCCGCGCAGAACATCGCCGTCGACGGCTCCACGCTTACCGCCACCAACACCTCCAGCATCGACCTGTCGGGCACCGCCCAGCAGAACGCCTCGGCGATCAACCTCGTTAACGCTGCCGGCAGCATGGTGGCCAACGGCGTCAACATCGCCCGCACCACCAACATGAACTCCACCCCGACCCTCAACCAGGTCAACACCATCTCGCAGATTCACTAGGCAGCAAGGGGCAGGGCAGTCCACGCCATGGACCGCCCTGCCCGCTCTGTTCGCCGGCCTCAAGGAGGTTGTATGCATCGCCATTTAGTGATCGCGAGTCTGGTGCTGCTCACCCAGGTGGGCATCTCGCAGACGCATAACTCGCAGACCAGCCACAAAGCCAAGCCCATGAGCGACAGCACGCTCGACAACGTCACCGCGTCGGGCATCACCGCCACTGCTACCAACGGAGTCGTCAAGTTCGAGGGCCAGGTGCCCACGCCCAACGGTCTGGTATCGAGCGCGGGCTCGCTCTCCGTCCAGAATGGCCCCATCACCGGCACCACCATCGGCTCGCTTACGCTCAACGGCGGCGCGCAGCAGAACCTCAGCTCGCTGATCAACATCAACGCCGTCAACTCGAAGATCAACGTGCTTCTGAATCTGAACGTCAACATCAACTCGACGGTCGGCACCATCATCCAATCCAACCTCAACGGAAAACACTGATGAATCGGCCTGGCCCACTCTCTCGCATCCTGCTCGCAGCCGCGATGACGAGCCTTGCGTTGCCGTCCGCCTCTGCCGGCGCGCAAACCCTCATCCGCGTGCCCGAGACGCAGGGAAGCAAGCCCATCCGCACGCTCAAGGATCTGCGCGATCAAGGCGTCGTGCGCCAGCGCTGGGACATGAGCTGCGGCGCGGCGGCGCTCAGCACCATCCTCACCTACGACTTCAACGACAACACGCCCGAGGCCGCCATCGTCGTCTGGATCCTCCACCGCGTCAATCCCGTCCGCGTTCGCGCCCGCGGCGGCTTCTCCCTGCTCGACCTCAAGCGCTTCGCCCAGGCGCGCGGCTACACCGCCGAAGGCTTCAGCGGCATGTCGCTCGCAGACCTCGCTGCCGAAGAGTCGTCGGTCATCACGCCCATCCGCTTCAAGGGCTTCGACCACTTCGTCGTCGTCAAGGGCATCATCGGCGACCGCATCCTCCTCGCCGACCCAGGCTTCGGCAACATCACCATGAAAGCGACCCGCTTCGTGAAGATCTGGAAGAACGGAATCGTCTTCGTCATCCATCCTCCCGACCCGAGAATGCTGGCTCCGAAAAATATCTCGGCGGCAGCCCGCGTCGTTCCCGACGAGACGCTCATCTCCCGCCGCATCGGAGTGGCCGTCCCATCGAACGCGCTCTACTAGAAAGGGGATAGCTTTTTGGTTTGTCATTCCCAAAGGGAACAGGAGCAGCCTCTTTTTAGTTTGTCATTCCCGAAGGGAATCCGCGTTTTGCTCGAATCACCAAGGCTCCCTCTGGAGGAGAACCGCTCAGAGAGCCTCTGATTAATCCGGCTTTACAGGCTGCGGAAAATTCCGGCTTTGTTAAGGACACGGCTTCAGCCGTGTCGAATGTGCTTTGTTTGCCGTTGGGCTTTAGCCCCCGGGGTACGCTTTTCGTTCTATGGGAACCCTTTTCCGCAGCCTGTTCAGACGTAACCGATTTGCCGGTAATGCAGGGAAACCGCACGACGGAGGAAGTTCCATCATGGTGCGACAGACGTTGCTGTTGTTCTTGTTGATATTCTTGCCGGGCTCAATCATCCTTCCCGCCGCCCCCGCGCTCGCGCAGACTGCGCCCGCGCCCAATCCTCCCGCGCAACGTCAATCCTTAGCGGCCACACCCACAAGAGCGCCGCTCGACCCGCGCATCGAGCAGGCGCTGCGCGAGCGCGATGCCATCATCCGCAACCTGCTCGAGCGCGTGCAGCAGTTGGAAGACCGCCTCAACGCAGCCGGCACGCCTTCTACTTCAGTCGCCGGCGGCGCCCGCTTTGCCGCCGAACCCGCAGCTGGACCCGCAGGCGCGCCCGCCGCCAGCCGCGTGGCTGCCGTGGTCAACAACGCCACCTACGACGAGACCGAGCGCCGCGCCACCGAGTCGCTCAATCAGGCGCTCGTCGTCCGCGGCGGCCTGCTCCTGCCTCCCGGCACGCTCGAGACCGACAACACCGTCTCCTACTTCAGCGCCTCTTCCGACCACGTCACCATCGACGGCTTCGCCCTGCTGCCCATTCTCGTCGTCGGCGACATCACCTCGCAGCGCGTCCGCAAAGACATCCTGCTGCCGACCTTCACCACCCGGCTGGGCCTGCCCCACCGCTTCCAGATGGACTTCACCATCCCCTACGGCTACGTGCTCAACCGCACCGTCGACGCGCTCGGCAAGGAGACCTCGGACAGCCAGTTCGGCCTCGGCGACATCCAGGCCGGCGTCTCCCGCCAGTTGACCATGGAGCGCGGACACCTGCCCGACCTGCTCGCCAACCTGCGCTTCAAGTCCGTCACCGGCGCCAACTCCTACAGCCTCGCCAGCAGCCAGATCAGCCTCGGCTCCGGCTTCTATGCCGTGCAGGGAAACCTTACCGCCGCCAAGTCCAGCGACCCCGTCGTCTTCTTCGGCAACCTCTCCTTCACCAAGAATCTCCCCGCCCGCCACACCATTCCCAGCAACGACCCCAACAATCCCGGCGGAACCATGGTCGGCCACTTCCGCCCCGGCAGCTCCATCGGCTTCCAGCTCGGCTCCATCCTTGCGCTCAACACCGAAACCTCGATGACTCTCGGCTGGGATCAGCGCTTCACCCGCGCCACGCAGCTCGACGGAACCACCCTGCCGGGTTCCTACCTGGTTGAAGGCACGCTCCGCTTCGGAACCTCGTATCTCTACGCGCCCGGCAGAACCATCGACCTCAGCTTCGGCGTCGGCCTTACCCCCGACACCCCGAACCTGCAATTCTCCGTGGGCCTGCCCTTCCGAACCTCCCTCTGGAAGCCCCGAGTCCGATAAAGCCCTGTCTTAAAATCCTTTGAACATCGAGCTTCGACCTTCTGGTCAGCGGCACATTGGTTCACATTATTATTTCTGTGCGAGCCATTCGGAGGGAGGCATTCCGAGACGGTGGGTGAAGACCCGTGTGAGGGCCGTGGCGTTGGCGTATCCCACGGCGGCGGCGATGAGTTTCAGAGAGCTGCCCTTGCGCAACATCGTCTGGGCAACGCCGAGGCGCCAGTCCGTCAGGTAATCGAATGGCGTCACGCCGACGACCTGGCGAAAGCGCGCGGCGAAGCGGGCGCGGGACATCCCCGCCCGCCTGGCCAGTTCTTCCAGCGACCAGGGAGCCTCAGGATGTTGATGCATAAGCTCGATGGCCTTGCCCAGACGCTCATCGGCAAGCCCCAACAGGACTCCGCTGTCGAGCAGGCGCCTATTCAGGGCGGACCGTATGAGCAGCACAAGAACGTATTCGAAGAGATGATCGAGCGCGGTCTGCCTGCCAGGGGACTGAGAGTTGGCCTCGGAGAACAGAAGCTCGAGGGCCGGAGCAAGCTCGGGAAGGTCGTTCAGAGGAACAACGAACGGCTCTGGAAGTGACGCGGTAAGAGGGTTCAACATGCCGACGCCGAATTGCACGGTCGCGCAGACCAGGTCGGCGCCCTCTGCCTCCGGACCATGAACGCGATGTTGTTGGGGGCGGGGAAAGAACAGGATGCTTGGCGTGTCGAGGACCAGAGGACGAGCGTTGGGGCGAATGACCGTCAAGGTCCCTCTTCGGAGTACATGAAGATAGCCCGCCGGTTCGTCGAGTGCAGGAGACGTGCCGCATTGCTGTCCCGAGTAAAACATCCGGGTAGAGAGGGAGAAGCGTTCAAAGAATGGGGCCAGACGATCCATAATGAGACTATAAGGTATGCAAAAGACACTCAAAAGGATGTAAAGTATCGTTTCATCGTGACAGCCGTTTCAAAAGATGTGCGCAAGCACTACCGGAGATGAGCGGAAAGGATGGAGACGATGGGTTGGTTCAGCGGGTTTCGAATGAAAGCAGAGAGAGGTTTGGTCCAGTTGGCTGCGTGGATCGATGAGCGGAAGGTTGCCTTCCTGATCATCAGTATCGGCATGATCGTGATGCTGCTCTGGGCCGGAGCTTTTAAGATGACGCGTCCCGGCGCCGAAGGCATTATTCCTTTGGTCTCGAATAGCCCACTGATCTGGTGGCACTTTAAGGTGTTCGGCCCTTATATCGGATCGGACCTTATCGGCCTTACCGAATGGCTCTGCGCCACCCTGATTATCGTGGGCTACTTTCGGCCCAGGGCCGGCATCGTGGCAGGGCTCATCGGAGTTGTCATCTTCTTTACGACCAGCACCATGATCATGACGACCCCCGGCGCGATCATCTCCGTCCCCGGGATTCACGGGATGAGGTACATGAGCGATTTGGGTCTGTTTCTTTTCAAGGATGTCATCTCCCTCGGAGCGTCCTTCTACCTGATCGGTTATTTCGGGAAGAAGGCAATCGCCTTCGCAAACAAATCCTGACGGCATTTACGAATGCCGTTTTCTTCGGAGAAAAACGGCCCGAACACTTCAGAGTTCAGGCTGCACCGTCAGGGAAGATGCTTTAGCCCTGACAAGTCGAGTTATGGAAAATAATGGGAAAACTCGATCACATCCGAGAAGCGCGTTTATCCGTTGATCGTTGACTATCGAGTTCGATAAACGAGCCAGGCAGCGACCTGTCACCTCCTAATGCCAAGCTGCCTGAGCGCGAGTTCAGCGGTGCGCTTCAGTTCTGCTTTGGTCGAGCCATTGGCTGCCTGGACAGCAAGCCCGCTGAGGAGAGAGGAGAGATACCGTGTGTAGTCATCCACATTCTCATCTTTAGGAAACTCGCTCGCTCTACGAGCCTTCAGCAGCCGGGATTTGATCGCCGCCTCATTCTCCAGGCGCATCTCCCTCATCAGGAGCTTGGCAGGCTCCGTGTCGACCCCGCAGGAGATTGCTCCGGTCAGCGTGAAACAACTTGAGGGATGGTCCTTTGCACCGAGAAATTCGACGGTGTTGTCGAATGCCGCAAGAATGAACTCCCGGAAAGTAGGCTGCTCCAGTGCCCTGGCCATGTACTGGGCAGGCCGATCAACATAGCGTTTCGCTGCCAGCGCGAAGAGCGCCTGCTTGTCTCCGAAGGCGGCATAGATGCTGGACGGGTGTATTCCCATGGCCTGCGACAGATCCGCCATCGCCGTCCCCTCATACCCGCGCTCCCAAAAGAGTCGCATCGCTGTATCCAGCGCGGCATCTTTATCGAACGCTGTCGGTCTCCCGGGCTTCGGTATGGGTTTCATAGACTCCTCCCCATTTTAGATCCCAAATCTCTGAATCCGATGCAGCATTCGCTACATCTGTAATGATCGTTCGAGATATTATCGAACGAGCACTCGATAAATGGTCCGGCGACACGATTTTACACAGGGTATCGGCCGGAGCATCAAGCTAAAAGGAGAACAGAAATGGGAATATTGACAGGAAAGGTCGCAGTCGTTACAGGCGGCAATAGCGGTATCGGACTGGCGACCGCCAGGCGTTTCGTGGAGGAGGGCGCATACGTCTTCATCACTGGTCGTAGACAGGCAGAGTTGGATAAAGCGGTGGCCGTTATGGGTAACAACGCCAGGGCTATCGCGGGAGATATCTCAAAGCTCGAAGACATCCAAACCATCGCTGCCACGGTGAAAGACGCGAAGGGAGTCGTGGATATCATCGTGTCCAATGCCGGATTCACAGAACAAGCTCCGCTCGACACTCTCACGCCTGAGCACTTCGATAAAGCTTTCAACCTGATGGCCCGGGCTCCGGTCTTTCTGGTGCAAAAGCTTCTTCCGCTGATGGAAAGCGGCGGCTCGATCATTCTAGTCAGTTCAGCGATGCATCTCATGGGCATTGCGAACCATACTGCCTACGCGGCGACGAAGGCGGCAACGCGCTCTTATGCTCGTACGTGGGCTGCGGAGTTCAAGGGCCGCGGTATTCGCGTCAACACCCTCAGCCCAGGTGTTACCGACACCCCCATCCTTGAGGCTCAATCGGAATCCGGCGGACGCGACGAGGTGGTGAACATGTACATGGATATGATCCCTCTCGGTCGGCTCGCAGAGGCCGTGGAGATCGCGAACGCGGCCGTCTTCCTGGCTTCGGATCAAAGTTCTTATATGACAGGTGCGGATCTCATGGCAGACGGAGGCGTCGGCCAAGTCTAAGGCCGAAATAGAGTGTCGATGATGAGAGCGCCAGGGCCCTGGCGTTCCCGTCGTTACGCGATCCGGAACGGCTTACTCCCGTGAAGTCGGCTTATGGGAGATGGTTTCCACGACATGTCCGTAACAGGTTTTGTAAACGATCACCTTCTCAAACATTCGGGACGTGAGATTTGCAAGACTGTCATGGCCAATCTCCTGATCCTGAGCCCGATCCGCGAAATCCACAATCACCAGAAGCCAGTAGGCGTCGCAGGGCCGGTATCCTTTCGCCTTGACTTCCTTGCCCTCAACAATCGTTTTGAGCCGATCCAGTGACATGAAGGTCCCGTCATACATCTGGGCGATCCGCCAGTGTGCATCCGGATATTCAGTCGCGTTGAGATAGACGAAGGAGAGCTCGGGGATGTGCCGAAAATCGTCCCTCCAAAGCTGGCCCGTTTCTCGGTCCTCAACGGCGGAGGCCAACTCGGCAATCTTACACGCCATCGCCGAGGGATCGGCGATGGCTACGGAGCGGTCAAAGGAACATGTGAGTTCAAAGTTCTTGCCTCCCTGCGCTTGATAGAGCTTCTGGGCTCTTGTAATAGCGGCTTCTCTTGCTTTCCTCTGTATTTGCTCACTCTCTGGGAGTGAACCATCTTGAAGAAAGAAGTTTGTGATCTCGATTCCGATGACTCGTGTTCCGCGCAAAATGACGTCAGGCTTGTCCCCGAACTCGATATGTCCGTCGGGCAGCCGATAGTCTCTCCGGAACATCTCGAAATAGTATTTCTCAATTTCTTTGTTCGTCATCGATCCTCAACACGTCGCGAAGAAGCTCCCCAACTGCTCGGATTGTAGTCCCACCGATTCTTGATTGCCTTATCTTCCGGAGCCCTCATCAAAAGCCGGATTAGTCCTCACAAGTCTTCTTCTCGTCAGTGATTCATATCCGCAATCGCACTGTTCTATAACAAGATGGCGATGCCGTGAACCAAACCCGGCCCGGCGACATCCAATCAACATGACCGCGCAGACGAACCATCTCTTCGCCCCGCTCCAGCTTCGCGCCCTTTCGCTGCCCAACCGCATCGCGGTCTCGTCGATGTGCGAGTACAGCTCCACCGACGGATTCGCCGACGACTGGCACTTCGTCCATCTCGGCAGCCGCGCCATCGGCGGAGCCGGCCTGGTCATGACCGAGGCGACCGCCGTCAGCCCCGAAGGTCGCATCAGCCCCGGCGATCTCGGCCTGTGGAAGAACGAGCACATCGCCCAACTCGCCCGCATCACCGCCTTTCTGCATCGCCACGGCTCCTTTGCCGGCATCCAGCTCGCCCACGCCGGGCGCAAGGCCAGCATGCCCCTTGCCTGGCTGGAGCAGACCGCTGTCCCGCTCGAAGACGGCGGCTGGCAGCCCGTCGCCCCCTCCGCCATCCCCTACGGCGACGGCTACGCCGCGCCTCTCGCGCTCGACCGTGCCGGCATGGATAAGATCGTCGCCGACTTCATCGCCGCCGCCCATCGCGCCATCACCGCCGGCTTCGACATCGCCGAAGTTCACGCTGCGCACGGCTACCTGCTGCACCAGTTCCTCTCCCCGCTCTCCAATCAGCGCACCGACGAGTACGGCGGCAGCTTCGAGAACCGCGTTCGCTTCCCGCTCGAGGTCATCCGTGCCGTCCGCGCCGCATGGCCCCAGCACCTGCCGGTCTTCGTCCGCATCTCCGCCACCGACTGGGTCGAAGGCGGATGGAACCTCGACGAGTCCGTCGCCTTCGCCAAGCTGCTCAAAAACTCGGCCGTCGACCTGATCGACGTCTCCACCGGCGGCCTCCATCCCGCGCAGAAGATTCCCGTCGGCCCCGGCTACCAGGTGCCGCACGCGGAGACCATCCGCCGCGAGGCCAACATCCCCACCGGCGCGGTTGGCATGATTACCCGCCCCGTGCAGGCCGACCAGATCATCCGCGAGGGCCAGGCCGACCTCGTCCTGCTGGCGCGCGAGTTTCTTCGCGATCCCTACTGGCCGCTGCACGCCGCCGTCGAGCTGAAGCAGGAGATCAGTTGGCCGGTGCAGTACGCCCGCTCCGCCGCCGGCCGCGTCCCTGCCCGCCAGCCCGTGACTACTCCCTCGGCCTGAGCCTTCGCAGTTTAAGTTCCGGCACCTGAGCCTCCGCAGCCTGAGTTCCGGTCAAAGAACTCACTCCTAAAACACGTCATCTCGACCGAAGGCGGCGCTTTTGCCGCCGCAGCGGAGAGACCCCTGTATTTCGTCCGTGTCGTTGCTCTTGCCCTTGTCGTTGCAGTTGCAGTTGTCATTAACAGTTGCAGTTGTCGTTGCAGTTGCCCTTGCCTCTGGGTACGCCAAGGCTTCAGCCTTGGCCCTCTATGGCCAGCCAAAAAAGGGGCTTCAGCCCCTGGGGCATGCCCTCCCATCCCTGCCAACACCCATCGGCCCTCATCCCCGTCGCAAAGAACTATAAAAACGCCGCTCCACTGTCCTATACTGACTGGAAGCCGGAACGCCGGCCCTTCGGAGCTTTGGCATGGCGCAGCACCAGCCAATCCGCAAAACTCCCCCACCGTCCGGGTCTGAGATCCCGGACAAGCTCTACTTCCGCATCGGCGAAGTCTCCAAACTCTGCGACCTGCCCGCTTATGTCCTGCGCTTCTGGGAGAGCGAGTTCCCCCAGCTCAAGCCGCACAAGGGCGGCACCGGCCAGCGCCTCTACCGCCGCCGCGACGTGGAGATGGTCCTCCGCATCAAGAACCTGCTCTACGACGAGGGCTACACCATCCCCGGCGCGCGCCAGGTCTTCAAGGCCGAGCTTCGCCATAAAGAGCCGCAGCTCTCGCTCGACATCGAGGACGCTGCCACCCCGGCCACCTCCAAACAACTTCGCAAGCTGCAGAAAGAGCTGCGCGACCTGCACGCGATTCTCTCCAAACCCATCACCCGCGCCGCCGTCCATCCCATCCGCGCCCCGCGCAGCGCGCCCGCGACACGATCGCACACACCACGCCCATCCCCGCCAAAGCTCTTCGACCTCTCCTGAAGAAAACTACGGCACCGCAAGTGCGGACCGAAGCCGCACAGCCCCTATTTGAATCGCCCCAACAAAAAAGAGGTGAGAGAGCATCGCTCCCTCACCCCTCGTTCCCAACCGCCGATTACTTCACCCCGTCCCGCAGCAGCGCCGTCGCCGACCACAGCACCGGAGCCTGCCCGTGGAAGTCGCCGGTCCTGCGCTTGCGCTCGTAGTAGTACTGGAGGTCGTTCTTCTTGCCCGTGCCCTCGCACACCTGGGTCACGTCGTGGTTCTGGTCGATGTAGCCGACCACCGCGATCCACGCCTTGCGCGCCGCCGGGCCGTAGGTCTTGGCGTCGAGCCAGCCGTGCTTGACACCCGTAATCATGGCGAAGCTGAACATGCCCGAGCTGGAGCTCTCCGGCCACGAATCGTCACGGTCGATCAACTGCCGCCACATGCCGTCCTTGCCCTGGTACTTCAGCAGCGAGCGCATCATCAGCTTGTAGCCCTTCATGATGCGGGCGCGGTCGGGATGATTCTCGGGCAGCGTGGTCAGCATCTCGGCCATGCCCGCCGCCACCCAGCCGTCGCCGCGGCCCCAGTAGAACTTCACGTCGGGCGCGTGGAAGAAGAGGCCGTTGGGCTGCTGCAGCTTGTCCAGGTACGCGACCATCTCTTTCGCGTCGCGGTCCAGGTACTTCTTGTCGCCGGTAGCGCGGTATGCCTCCAGTTGCAGCATGGTCAGCATGTACATGTCGTCGATCCAATAGCGCGTCTCGTCGGAGAGGCCGTCGGGCGTGGGATTGTTCCACTGCTCATCGGCGAAGGACTTGCCGAAGGCAAGGAACTTCGGATCTTTGGTCTGGATGGCGATCTCGAGCGGCACGACGCCGAAGATCTGGTCGTCCACGTGATGGCGCTTCGGGATGCGGGCCTCCTCGGCGCCGCCGGGCATCAGCGGCTCGAACTTCTTAATCAGCTCCTGCCGCAGCGCGTCGTCGTGAGTCAGCTCGGCGAAGGTCAGCGCGCCGTACCAGGTGCAGACCTCGGAGTAGTGAATCGTCTTGGTGTACTGGTGCGGGCTGGTGACGAAGTGCTCCGACACCTGCTTGCCAACCTCTTCGGGCGAGGTGCCCTTAGGCCAGTTCGTAAAATAGTTCTCCTGCGCTACGGCCATGCCCACGCAGCCCAGCAACACGCATCCGGATAGAAACACCTTCAACTTCATCTTCACCTCGCCAATTTTTTATTGCGGAACAACCACATTCTACCCAACCGCCGGCACGACTGGCCGCCGGGCGGAGAGAGGGAAGTACCGCCATGAATTTTGCGAGGCTCGTGCGCCTGGCACCGCCACGTCATCGACCGAAGCCGTGCAGCCTCATCGAAGCCCACAACAAATGCACGTCATCTCGACCGAAGCGAAGCGCAGCCACACTATTCCTTTGTTGTCATCCCGCAGCGAAGCGGAGGGATCGGCGGTTAGAACCACACGCAGCCCCAAACGCACGTCATCATCGACCGAAGGCGGGGTCCCCAGCGAGCGTACTTGCTCGTTGGGGTGCAAGGCGGCGCTTTTGCCGCCGCAGCGGAGAGACCCCTGTATTTCGTCCGTGTAGTTGCTGTTGCCCTTGTCGTTGCCCTTGTCGTTGCCCTTGTCGTTGCCCTTGTCGTTGCCCTTGTCGTTGTAGTTGCTCTTGCCTCTAGGTACGCCAAGGCTTCAGCCTTGGCCCTCTCGACCCAAGCCACAACAAGGGGCTTCAGCCCCTGGGGTATGCCTTCCTCCCAGACCCCCTCCAACTATCGCCGCCGAGGCAGGCTTCCTCCCGCTCCTGAGAGAATCAAAACACAGCGAACATGGACAGCCCGCACAACCCGGACCCGAACGACACCATCGTCGCCATCTCCACGCCGCCCGGCCGCGGCGGCATCGGCATCGTGCGCCTCTCCGGCCCCGATGCCCGCGCCGTCGCCGCGCCGCTGCTGCGGCTGCGCCATCCCCTCGCCGCCGGACAAGCCCGCTTCGCCCATATCATCGACACCGACAACGAAGTCCTCGACGAAGCCGTCGTCACCTTCTTCGCAGCCCCCAACTCCTACACCTCCGAGGACATCGTCGAGATCGCCGCGCACGGCTCGCCTGTGCTGCTCGACTATCTCCTCCGCGCCTCTCTCCGTAACGGCGCGCGGCTGGCCGAGCCCGGCGAGTTCACCCAGCGCGCCTTCCTCTCCGGCCGCCTCGACCTCACCCAGGCCGAGGCCGTCCGCGACCTCATCGAATCGACCACGCTGCACCAGGCCCGCCTCGCCGCGCAGCAGCTCGGCGGCGCGCTCTCGCGGCAGATCGCGCCCATCAAAGAAAACCTCGTCCACCTGATCGCCGCGCTCGAAGCCGGCATCGACTTCGCCGAAGACGACATCGACCTTCTGCCCGCCTCCGAGATCGCGCGGCAGATCGAGGCCGTCGCCGCTCCGCTCACCGCACTGGAGCAGACCTTCGCCTACGGGCGCATCGTCCGCGACGGCTTCACGCTGGCCATCGTCGGCCGCCCCAACGCGGGCAAAAGCTCGCTCTTCAACCGCCTCGTCGAGCGCGACCGCGCCATCGTCACCGCCGCTCCCGGCACCACCCGCGACCTCGTCACCGAGCGCGTCTCCCTCGACGGCATCCCGGTCGAGCTGGTCGATACCGCCGGCCTGCGCGACGCCGTCGACGAGGCCGAGAGCCTCGGCATCGCCAAATCCCGCGAGGCGATGGCCGAGGCCGACCTCGTTCTGCTCGTCCGCGACGCCACCCAGCCCCTGCACCGCGAAGACGAGGCCGCCATCGCCGCGCACACCGACCGCCCCCTGCTGATCGTCCTCAACAAGCGCGACCTCGCGCCGGACACGGCCCCGGATACAGTCCTATATATAGTCCCGGATGCAGCCTCAGATGCAGTCCCGAAGGCCGCACCTCAAGCGGCTCCCGCCGGCGCGCACCCCATCATCTCCACCTCCGCGCTCACCGGCGAAGGCCTCCCCGAACTTCGCCGCGCCATCCTTGTCGCGCTCTCCGCCGCGGCTCCCACTGGCGAGACGGCCCTGCTGACGAACCTGCGCCAGCAGCAGGCAGTCTCCGGCACCGTGGCCGCGCTCGCCCGCGCACAACAGGCGACCGCCGCGTCGATTCCGCACGAGATGCTTCTCCTCGACCTCTACGAAGCGCTCCAGTCCCTCGACGCGCTCACCGGCGCGACCACCACCGACGACATCCTCAACCTCATCTTCAGCACCTTCTGCATCGGCAAGTAGATTTGCCTTCCGCCAAAAGCCGGGAACCTTAAGGCCAATTCACAAGCTCCTCTAAGAAGCTGTCCAAAAACTACAGTATTTACTCTTGACCACCCCGGACTCACGTCATCTCGACCGAAGGCAGCGCTTGCCGCCACAAACGTACGTCATCTCGACCGGAGGCCCGCAGGGCCGTAGTGGAGAGACCCCTGTATTTCGTCTTCTTTCGATTTTCCCCTGTGCGAGTCCAATTTTTGAGCCATGCCTTACGACCGATATAAAACAAAGGGGAATACAGGGGTCTCTCCACTCTGCTTCGCTCCGGTCGAGATGACGTGGCTCATCGTTTCTGGACAGGTTCTAAATAAGAAAAAAACGTTTGTTCCACAATTCACTCTGAGAGCGTTATCATACTCGGGTAATTGTCTGACCGTAATTAACGACACCCGTAGGATTCGCGCATGAAACGACGTGACTTTGTGAAGGGCCTTGCCGTAGCCACAGCGACGGCCGGGACAGCACTTGGGCAACAATATCCGGCATCGCAGGCCCAGAATCCGCCGCCAGCCGCGGACGCGGCTGGGCAGGGCGCCAAGGCGACGCCGCCCCCGCCGGCGGCAACCGAATCGCGGAGAAACGCGCGGATGGAGGCGATGTCGCGCTTCCGCTCGCCGGATATCCCCGTCTCGCAGCCCGATGCGGTCGCCATGACGGCCCCGCGCTACTTTACCGCCGCACGCTACGCGACGCTGGTACAGCTTTGCGAGATCATGATGCCTGCCGGGGACGACTATCCCAGCACCGCCAAGACCGGCACGGCGGAGTTTCTCGACTTCTACATCGGGTCCTCGCCGGTCGAGCAGCAGACCATGTATAACAACGGCCTCGACCGCCTGAACGCCGACTCCATGAAGCAGTTCAAGGTTTCCTTTGCCAAGGCCGACGAGAAGCAGGCCGATGCCGTGATCCGTCCCCATCTGAAGGGCTGGATGAACAACCATCCGCCACGCGAGGGCCAGGCCCGCTTCATCAACCTAGCGCAGCGTGACATTCGCATGGCCACCATGAACTCACCGGCGTGGTCCATTGCGGCGGAGGCCGTAGGCGATCGCACCCCGGGCGTAGGCCTCTACTGGCATCCCATCGATCCTGGCATTCAGAGATGGGTGACCCCCGGCCACGGCCACGCCGCGCCCGCAACGAATCATCAGCACTCCTAAGAGACTCCTGGAACATTTTCCTTTTACAAAGAATCACAGAGAGAACGCATGGCACAGAAGAAGGTTGACGTCCTGATCATCGGGTCGGGACATACGGGCGGAATGGCCGCGAAGATCCTGACGGAAAAAGGTATTGCGTGCACGATGCTGGACGCGGGCCCGATGCTGAACTTCGAGAAGAATCGTGAGCTGAAGCCCGCGCACGAGCTGCCCTTCCGCGGCTTCGACGCGCCCGGCCGCCTGCCCCACGTCTTTCAGGCCAGCGAGTTCAACGCGAATATCTGGCTCGACGAGAAGGTCGCGCCTTACTCGTACCCGCCGGGCCAGACCTACAACTGGGTCCGCGTGCGCAGCGTCGGCGGACGCTCGCCCTTCTGGGGACGGCAGTCCTTCCGCCACAGCGACTATGAGTTCAAGAGCAAGGATCACGATGGTTTCGGAGAGAACTGGCCGATCTCGCTGAAGGATCTGGCGCCGTACTACTCGCGGGTGGAGGAGATCTTCCGCGTGACCGGCCACACCGATCACCTGCCGCAGTATCCAGACGGCAACTTTATCGAGGACAACTCGCCGTGGTCGGGCGCGATGCAGCGATTCGTCGACGCCGGCAAAAAGCTCGGCGTGCCGGTCACCAAGCCGCGCTCGGCGCTGGGCAAGGACGGCCTGGCGGCGTCGATCAACCTGGTCATTCCGGACGCGGTCGCCACCGGCAAGCTCACCACCATTCCCAACGCGATTGTGCGAAAGATCACGGTGGACAAGAAGACCGGACTGGCCGATGGCGCTATCTTTATCGACCGGCACTCGCACCGCGAGATGGAGATGAAGGCCCGGGTCGTCGTCGTCGCCGCCGGAACGCTCGAAACGACTCGCCTGCTGATGCTCTCGGAGATCTGCAACTCGAGCGGCGCTCTCGGTCACTACCTCACCGACCAGATCTACGGAGCGGGCATCATCTGCTCGGTTCCGGAGGCGCGGGACGGCAAGGCGGCTCACGGCCTGATGGGAGGCGGCGCATTGATTCCGCGCTTCCGTAATCTCGACACCAAGACGAACGGCTTCCTCCGCGGCTATGCCGTCAACGTCTCGTGCAGCAACGGCCCGTTCGACGCGCGCGCGTTGCCCTTCTACGGCAAGGAGCTTGACCAGAAGCTGCAAAGCTACAACGGCAGCGGCTTCTCGACCGACATCATGGGCGAGACGCTTGGGCACTATGAGAACCACGTCAGCCTGAACAAGCAGGTCGTCGACGCCTGGGGCATGCCCACGCTGAACATCTCGACCAAGTACACCACCAACGAAACCAACATGACCAAGGACTATATCGACACCATGGCGGCGATGGCCGAGGCCGCCGGATTCGATATTCTGGTCAAGAACTACGAGTTCAACCCGCCGGGTTTCTCCATCCACGAGCAGGGTACGGCGCGCATGAGCGACGATCCGAAGAAGGGCGTCGTGAACAAGTGGAATCAAAGCCACGACATGAAGAACCTGTTCATCACCGACGCCAGTGTCTTTGTCAGCTCCGGATGGCAGAACCCGACGATTACCATGTGCGCTCTCGCCATGCGCGCATCCGAATACCTGGCAGAGGAGATGCGCAAAGGCAACGTCTAACGTTCCCGGCGCAATCTGAAAGCTCATCGGCTGCCGCTTCCTCTCGGGGAGGCGGCACGCCCTGTTCCCCAGGGAAGAGGTTTCACATGCACAAATTCCTCCTGACGCTTGCTGCCGTCCTGTTCGCTTCCACCGCGGCGATGCAGGCGCAAGCCCCGGTCGCGAATCCGCCCGCGCCCGCCGCAACCTCTGCATCCTCCGCGGCGATCCCTCCGGCCCCGGTGCAGCCCATCGCCTTCAACCACAAGCAGCACATGCAGGACGCGAAGATGTCCTGCAAGGACTGCCACGAGCCGCGCGGCAACGGCTCGACGCTGGCCATGCCTCAGCCGCCCACATGCATGCGCTGCCACAACACCGTCGCAACCGACAATCCCGACATCAAGCGCGTCGCCGAGGCCGCCAAAAACGAAGACCCGATTCAATGGGTGCGGGTCTACCGTATCCCCTCCTTTGTAACGTTCAGCCATAAGACCCATTCCGCCGCCACCTGCGAGCAGTGCCACGGGCCGGTGGCCGAACGCACCGCCATCGCGCTCGAAAAAGAGACGAACATGGCCACCTGCATCGCCTGTCACCAGGCCAAGGGCGCACCGGCGACCTGCGGTACCTGCCACGCCGTCATCTCGCAGAACGGCCGCCCTCCCTTCGACGCGGATAGGACCGTGCTGGCCCTGCTCCACAGGCAGCCGTCACCCCGGCCCGCAGCGGCAGAACCGGCATGGCACAGAAGCTCTCGCGCCACGCCACGGCTCGCTGCCCTTGCAACCTTCCTGTACGCTCCGAATCTCTAGCACCGATGTCTCGTGACCTTTCCGAAAAACGCGCGGCGTTCTTGCAAGCTCTCTGCATCGTCGACCAGCCGGAAGTTGACCTGCCTGGCTCGAGGTTAATCGCGGCCATCAACATGGGCATTACCTTCTAAGGAGTGAAGATGAAAATCTGGTTGGTCCCTATCCTCGTGACCGCGCTGGCCTCGACGGTCGCCGCGCAGGACGTCAAATCATTTCTCGGCCGTTGGGACCTGACGGCGACGCCGGCCACCGGCAACCCTTATCCGCAATGGATGGAGCTGACGGACAACGGCGGCAGGATCGAAGGCCGCCTCCAGCCTAAGGGCGGCGCATGGCATCCGATCGCCGGCGCGCGCATGGAGTCGGGCAAACTGATCGTGACGGTAGGAGAAGGCCATGGTCCGGCAGTTCTCTGGGAACTTACGTCGCCCAGCGCAGGCAAGCTCACCGGCATCGAGAAGCGCGGCGACTCCGCCGACGGTCTAAAGATCGCGGGCGTCAAGGCGCCTTTGCTCGATCGGCCCATGCCGAAGCACTGGACCAAGCCCCGTCCTCTCTTCGACGGCAAGGATCTTAAGGGCTGGGAGCCGATAGAGCATATCGAAAACAACCGATGGGTGGCGCGCAACGGCGAGCTGGTGAACGACAATCCCGAAGTCCCCGGCCAGAAGATGCGCCCGGCTGCCAACCTCAAGACCACGGAAAAGTTCCAGGACTTCAAGCTTCATATTGAAGTGAACTGCCCGGAGGGCGGCAACAGCGGCATCTATCTGCGCGGCCGTTACGAGTTGCAGGTGGGCACCGAGGGCGGCAAGCTGCCGTCGCATGAGATGGGCGCGATCTATAGCTGGTATCCGCCGCCTGCGGGCGCGAAAAACGACCTCGGCAGATGGACCTCCTTCGACGTCACCCTGGTCGGCAGGCATGTAACGGTCTTGCGCGACGGCAAGATGTACCACGACAACGTCGAGCTTCCCGGCCCCACCGGCGGCGCGCTCGACAGCAACGAGGCCGAGCCGGGACCGTTCTATCTGCAGGGCGATCACCACGGCGTCATCCAGTACCGTAACATCACCATCTCCGTTCCGAAGAAGTAGCTCCTCGCTCTTGCTCAAAAGCCCCACGCAAAACACCGGCGAGGTCGAAGCTGACCTCGCCGCGCTTTGCCGGCATCCGGACCTGTGTCAAAATCTTCCCTCCGCCAACGGCGATCATCCCCCTCGATCCCGCATAATGGTGACGCGCTTCGACTCGAAGAAATCTGGAAGATAAAACCTATGAAAAGTCCCCGGACACCCCGGCCCGTCTTCACGCTCCTGTTGCTGACCTCCTTCGTCCTCTTCGGCACCCTCAGCCTCAGCGCCGCGCCTGTTCCCGCCGCCGCGCCCTCGGCCGACGTGGTTGTCTACGGCGGAACCGCCTCCGGCGTCATCGCCGCCTATGCCGCCGCCCGCGAAGGCCTGCACGTCGTCCTGCTCGAACCCCGCGGGCATCTCGGCGGCATGGTCACCGGCGGCCTCTCCGCGACCGACCTCGCCAACTTCACGGTCATCGGCGGATACGCCCGCGACTTCTACACGCTCACCGCCGCGCACTACGGCATCCACGATCTCGATCAGGCCATCCACTGGAAGCCCGAGCCCCACGTCGCCGAACAGGTCTTCAACCAGATGCTCAAGGAGGCAGGCGTGGACGTCCGCCTGCACGAGCGCGTCAAGGAGCACACCGGCGTCGTCATGCAGAACGGCCGCATTCTCCGCCTCGTCACCGAGGACGGCAGGCAGTGGAACGCCAAAGTCTTCCTCGATTGCAGCTACGAGGGCGACGTCATGGCCCAGAGTGGAGTCAAGTACACCATCGGCCGCGAGTCCACCAGCCAGTACGGAGAGAGCCTCGCCGGTGTCCGCGCCGACACGCCCAAGCACCAGTTCCAGTGGCCTCTCTCCGCTTACGACTCTCAACACCACCTATTGCCCGAGATCAGCGCGCGCGTTCTTCCGACCCCCGGAAGCGCCGACAAGGCCGTGCAGGCCTATAACCTGCGCCTCATCCTCACCAAGGACAAATCCGACCAGGCTCCCTTCACGCGCCCTGCAAACTACAGCGCCGCCCGCTACGAACTTCTTCTCCGCTACCTCGACGGCTTCGAGAAGAACATGGGCCGCAAGCCCACGGTGCACGACGTCACCAACCCCGTCGCCATCCTCGGCAACAAGTCCGACTTCAACAACAACGGCCCCTTCTCGACCGACTACATCGGCCATAGCTGGCAGTATCCCGACGCCTCCTACGCGCAGAAGCAGCGCATCTGGCAGGATCACCTCAGCTATGTGCAGGGCTTCTTCTACTTCCTCTCGCACGATCCGCGCGTGCCCGCGAGCGTACAGCAGGATCTCAACCAGTGGGGCCTCGCCAAGGACGAGTTCACCGACTCCGGTCACTGGCCCAACCAGCTCTACATTCGCGAGGGCCGCCGCATGATCGGCGTCTACGTCATGCGGCAGGCCGACCTGCAGACCGCGCGCACCAAGCCCGACAGCATCGGCATGGGCTCGTACCAGAGCGACTCGCACAACGTCGAGCGCATCGTCCAGAACGGTTTCGTGAAGAACGAGGGCGATGTGCAGGTGCCCGTGCAACCCTACGAGATTCCCTATCGCGTCCTGCTCCCCGACCCCGCCACGGTCACGAATCTTCTGGTTCCCGTCTGCTTCTCCGCCTCGCACGTCGCCTACTCGTCACTGCGCATGGAGCCGCAGTACATGATCATGGGACAGGCCGCGGGCGTGGCCGCTGCACTCGCCGTGCATCACGCAGTCCCGGTCCAGAAGGTCCCCGTCGAGGAGCTTCAGCAGAAGCTGCACGCGCAAAAGGCAGTCCTGCACCTCGCCGACGCGAACGCCAACAAGCCCTCCGGAGCCCAGCCGGCCTCTCACTAAATCCGTGTTGCTTATGGCACGGCTTCAGCCGTGCCATAAACACTTCGCTTGTCTCCCCTCAGGGACAGCCTCCTTTGCTTGTCATTCCCGGAGGGAATCCGCGTTTTGCCCGAATCAGCAAGACCGCCACGCACGCCGTCACTGTCCGCTCTCGAAGTAAAGATGGTAGTGATTCCTGCAACCCGGATTGAACGCCGCGCCGCAGGCCGGGCACCGATAGCCGCTCGCAAGATACTCGCGAATCGTCAGTTCGCCGCCGCAGGCTCCGCACAACACAGCGTGCCGGTCCCACTCCGCCCGCGGCCACACCGCGATGGCATGACCGGCCAGCGCCTCATGGCAGTCCTTGCAGGCGTAGTACACGCCGCAGCACTTCATCCGGATGGCGATAATATCCGTCGGCTTGTTGTAGTGCGCGCAGCGCGTCTCGGCATCCACACCGACGCCGCGCACTTCCGGTCGAGGCATAGCCCCATGTTATTCGAACCTGTTTTAAGAAATCTCTGATCAAGTTCAGTCGCGTGCCGTTGCCGTTGTTCTTGACGTTGTTCTTGCCGTTGTTCTTGCCGTTGTTCTTGACGTTGCCCTTGCCGTTGTTCTTGCCCTTGTTCTTGCCCTTGTTCTTGCCCTTGCCCTTGCTGTTGCTCTTGCTTCTTGGTACGCCAAGGCTTCAGCCTTGGCCCTCTCTCCCCGCGCCACAAAAAAAGGGGCTTCAGCCCCTGGGGCATGCGCTCCTCTCACCTTCTAAAAACATCAACTCAAAGCACGTCATCTCGACCGAGTAGCGAGGTCCCCGGCGAGTGCACTCTACCTCTCGCCCACGCCCTCAACCACCCGCCACTTCCCCCTGCCACCGCATGTACGTCTCTGTAATCACCGCATGCAGCCGCGCGGTCAGGGCGTCGGCGTCGCGCGTGGTCATCCCCGCAGTGGAGATGGGATCGCCCACCACCACCCGCAGCGGCCGCGGCTTCAGGTGATAGACATGGATCGGTAGCAGCTCGTAGGTGCCCACCAGCGTCACCGGGACGATAGGAAGCTGTGCCTTAATCGCCATGTAGGCCGCGCCCGAGACAAACGGCTGGGTCGCGCCGTTGGCCGTGCGCCCGCCCTCCGGAAAGACCACCAGCGGCAGGCCGGACTTCAGCGCGGCCACGCCGCGATTCAGGCTGGCGATGGCCGAGCGCGCGCTCTTTGCGTCCACCGGCACCTGCCCCGAGCGGTTCAGATACCAGCCGATGAAGGGAACCTTCCACAACGCCTGCTTGGCCAGAATGCGGAACTGGAAGGGTAGCTTGGCGAACAGGACCGGCGTGTCGTAGTAGCTCAGGTGGTTCGAGGCGTAGACGGCGGTCTCGTGCTCGTGCAGCTTCTCCGCGCCCACTAGCGTCACCGGTGACAGGCTGATAATAAGCAGAACTCTCGCCCACGCGCGAGCAATGGCGTGCTGCTGGCGGCCCGAGCGGTCCCACAGCCCCGCCACCAGCGAGACGCAGCCGAAGCCGATGGTAGCCAGCGCAATCAGCGGCATCAGCAGCAGATAAGTCAGCCAGCGCAGCGCCGCCGGAGCATTCGTCGGCGACGCATCCGCATGCCCCGGCGCATGATCAGGAACGGTTGTGGCCGCACTGTCCGGCGAAGGGGAAGCCCCGTCTGGAGCCTGATCCGGGCCAGCCGAATTGGGAGCAGCCGATTCCGTCAGATCGCGCTCGCTCATGCAGGGTCCGCCCCATCCGACAGCGCCAGCCTGCGAATCTCGCCCACCAGGTAGATCGAGCCGGTGGCAAGGATGATGCCGTCGACCGAAGTCAGGGCGCGCGCCTGGGCCAGCGCGTCGGCCAGCGTAGGCGCAGCAACCGCGGGGATATCGAGCGCACGCGCCGCAGCCTGCAGCTCTTCGAGCGTCGCGGCACGGGGGTTGTCGATCGGCGCCAGCACAATGTGATCCCGCGCCCGCTCCGGGTCGCCGCCCGTCGCGTCGAAGAGCGGCAGCAGGATCTGCGTCATCTCCCTGACCGACTTGTCGCGCAGGCAGCTGAAGATCAGCGTGCGCGGTCGCGCCGGGGGCAGCTCGGCGATGGCGGCGCGCAGCGTCCACGCGCCTGCCGGGTTGTGCGCCACGTCGAGCAGCAGAGGCGGCGTCGAAGGCAGAAGCTCCAGCCGCCCCGGCCAGCGTGTCCCGCGAATCCCCGCTTCAATATTGGCGTTTGTAATTTTGTAACTGCTTCTGTTACCTGCTATGTCCAACTTGTAACTATTAAGGCTGCGTAATGCCACAGCAGCGGCAATTGACAGCGCGATATTGCGCTGCTGATGCTGCCCGCGCAGCGGAGAGTCCACTTCGAGCAACTCCTCATCCACGGTCACGGTATAGCGGTTGCGCGGCAGATGCAGGGCGTTCTCCGCTTCTATTTGTGGCGCCGCGAACCTCGTCGGAGGAATAAAGCCGGCGGCGCTGATCGCCGTGAGGCCGAGCGTCGCGGCCACCTCGCCGATCGTCTGGTTGGCCTCCGGATGCTGGGGCAGCGTAATCAGCAGCCCGCCCGGCCGCAGGATTCCCGCCTTCTCCCGCGTAATCGCCGCAATGGTATTGCCCAGATATTCCTGGTGGTCGAGCGCGATGTCGGTGATGATCGACAGCAGCGGATCGACGATGTTGGTCGCGTCCAGCCGCCCCCCCAACCCCACTTCAAGCACGGCGATGTCGATCTTCTGTTCCGCGTAATAAAGAAACGCGAGCGCGGTGAGCACCTCGAAGAAGCTGGGATGATGCGGCAACTCGCGCGCCGCGACCAGGCGGTTGGCCGCGTCGTCCACGCGGAAGTACAGCCGCGCAAAGTCCTCGTCGGAGATCTGAACGCCATCGATCCGAATGCGCTCGTTGACACGGATCAGGTGCGGCGACGTGTACAGCGCCACCCGATAGCCCGCCGCCGCCAATATGCTGGCTAACGTGGCGGCGGTTGAGCCCTTGCCGTTGGTCCCGGCGATCAGCACCGAGGGAAAGCTCTTCTGCGGATCGCCCAGCGCCGCCATCAGCGCGCGCATGTGCGCGAGGTCGAACTTGCGGCGCGGCGCGCCGGGCGCGGCGTGGGCCAGCTCGTGGCCGAGGGCATAGAGATGGTCGACCGCGGAGATGTAGGACATGGCTGTATTTTAGGCGATGCCGCAAGAGCCTGCCCGGGCTTTGCCGCGACCGGCCCGGGCATTATCTCGTTTATTTTTCTTTATCCGACATCGAAGGCGGCGGCGCTCCCGTATCCCAGTGCGCGGGTTTGCTGCCCATGGTCAGGCGCAGTTCGCCGCCCGCCATCAACTGCTCGTGCGTGAACCACGAGCGATGGTACGGCTTGCCGTTCCATGTCGCTTTCTCGATGTAGACGTTCGCGGGCGAGGTGTTGTCGGCGACGACCGAGAAGCTCTTGCCGTTGCCCAGGTGGATCGTCGACTGCGGGAACGTCGGCGAGCCGATCAGGTACACGTCCTGCGCCGCCACCGGGAAGAAGCCCATCTGGTTGAAGACCAGGAACGATCCCATCGCGCCTGAGTCGTCGTTGCCCGGCAGTCCGTCCAGTCCGGTGTGGTAGCTGGCGGGCGGGATGGCGCGAATCCGCTTCGCGCTGCTGCTCTGCTCGCCGATCCAGTTATAGAGATACGGCGAAAGAAAGCCCGGCTCGTTGCCGACGTCGTAGCGGTAGCGGCCCGGTTCGCCGGGCGCGAAGAAGAGGTCGAGGCGGCGTTTGAACGCGGCCTTGCCTCCAGCCGTCGCGATCAGCCCGCGAACGTCTTGCGGCACATACAGCGAGTAGGTCCACGTCGACGCCTCGTAGAAGTTGTCCTGGTACCAGGTGCCGACGAGGCGCGGATTGAAGTTCGCCTTCCAGCGGCCGTCGGCGTGGCGAATCCAGATGAAGCCCTTCACGTCGCCGCCCTCCGTATGGTCGACGGCGTCGGCCTTCCACAGCTTCTTCCAGTTCTCCGAGCGCGCCATAAACTTCTTCGCGTCGGCGTCGTGATGCAGCCCCTTGGCCATCAGCGCGACCGCATAGTCATTCGCCGCGTACTCCATCGAGCGCGAGCCGGGACGGTCGGGGCCGCCCGCCGGGTCCGAGTGCTCGATCGAGAGATAGCCGAGCCGCTTCCAGTCGTCCATATCGCCGCGGCCAAACCGGATCGATTCGGGCGAGTTCACATCGGCGTCGTGGACCATGGCGCGATAGACCCGCTCCCAGTCGAGGCCGGGAAGATGCTTGAGATAAGCGTCGGTGAACATCATCTCCGCGTCGGAGCCTCCCTGCGTCCTGCCCGAGAAGTTGCCCGAGCGCCCGTCGAGGAAGAAGCCGTCGTGATCCTGAATCTCCAGCAGCGATTGCAGGATCGCCGTCACCCGATGCGGCGCCAGCAGCGTCAGCAGCGGAGTCGACGACCGGAACGTGTCCCAGATGCAGTAGAAGTCATCGTAGTAGGGCGTGGTACTCGTCCACAGCGGATTCTCGCCCGTCCGGTCGACCGGCATCAGCATCGAGTGGTACAGCCCGGTGGCAAACTGCTGCCGCTCGCTCGCCGTCCCCCCGGTGATCTTCACCGTTGCCAGCTCTTTATTCCACGCGGCCACGGCAGCCCGCCGCGTTCCGTCGAAGTCGAAGCCGGCCACCTCGGTCATCGCATTCTTCTTCGCCTGCGCAATCGAGACGAACGAGACGCCGACCTTCACCATCACCGGCTTTGCGCCCGGAGCAAAGGTCAGATACGCTCCCGTGCTGACGACGGGCGTCGGCTCGGGCAGGTTCTTCATGGTGAACGGCATCTTGTAGCTCGCCGTCTTCGCTCCCGGCTGGACGCTCTTGCCGTTGGCCCAGGTGCCGCTGACGACGGCGGGCGTGTCCGTCACCAGGTAGAAGTAGACGCGCATCGGCGTGGTCTGAATATTCCATCCCATCACCGAAGCCTGCGACCCGGCGATCTCGGTCGGCGACAGCACCTCCACGTCGGTCGAGTAGACCACCTGCGTCTCGGGATAGCGATGCGGCGTGTCATGCAGCTTCAGCAGCAGGTGCCCGACATCGACCAGCAGCGTGCGCTGGCCCTTCGCCGGATAGGTAAAGCGATAAACAGGCGTCCGCCGCGCCGTCGTAATCTCCGCCCGAATACCCGTGCCGCCCAGCCCGACGCTGTAGTAGCCCACCTCGGCATGCTCGCTCTCGCGCGGAACCGAGCTGTGCGCCGGATCGGCCTTGCCCATCATCGGCTGGATGAGGATGTTGCCGTACTTCGGCCCGCCGCCCGTGCCGGAGACATGGAGCTGCGAGAAGCCGTTGAGATTGCCGGTGGCCTGCCAACCGGCGTTGCCCTCGTTGTCGCCATAGTCGGGACCGGGCTTGGCCATGCCGAAGGGCAGCGTGGGACCGACAAAGACGTTGCCGCCCTTGTCGGCGCCCAGCATGGGGTCGATGTCGGAGGCCCGCTGCGCATAGGCGCAGACGGCGGTGGCGAGGACGAGAAACGAGGCGGCGCGGAGCAGAAGAGTTCGCATGGTCAAGATAGGCCCTTTATACCCCACCCGCCACCCCCGATACGAGCCCCATCCCGAGTTCCCAACTCACGTCATCTCGACCGAAGCGAAGCGCAGCGGAGAGACCCCTGTATTTCATAGTTGCCGTTGTAGTTGCCCTTGCTCTTGCTCTTGCTCTTGCCCTTGCCCTTGCTCTTGCCCTTGCCCTTGCCCTTGCCCTTGCCCTTGCCCTTGCCCTTGTAGTTGTAGTTGTAGTTGCCCTTGCCGGTGCAGTTGTAGTGGCCCTTGTAGTTGCAGTTGCCCTTGCTTCTAGGTACGCCAAGGCTTCAGCCTTGGCCCTCTATGGCCAGCCAAAATACAGGGGCTTCAGCCCCTGGGGTATGCCCCGTTCCTCTTTCAAAAAAGCACGTCATCTCTACCGAAGCGAAGCACAGTGGAGAGACCGCCTGCATTTCGCCGTTGCAGTTGCCCTTGCCCTTGTAGTTGCAGTTGCCCTTGCTTCTAGGTACGCCAAGGCTTCAGCCTTGGCCTCTCAACCCGCGCCACAAAAAGGGGCTTCAGCCCCTGGGGTATGCCTTCCTCTCTCCCAGCCCCATCCATGCGTCCGCAGCGCGAGTATTCCGCCATCTGACATAAAATAAGAGCCATGCCCATAGATTTCACTGCCACCCTTGCCGCCGCGGACCCCGAGATCTCCGCGCAGATCGAGCACGAGGTCGTCCGCCAGCACGAAGGGCTGGAGATGATCGCATCGGAGAACTTCGTCAGCCGCGCCGTGCTCGAGGCAGCAGGCACCGTCTTCACCAACAAGTACGCCGAAGGCTATCCCGGCAAGCGCTACTACGGCGGCTGCGAGTACGCCGACGTCGTCGAGACCATCGCGCGCGACCGCGCCAAGCAGCTCTTCGGCGCCGAGCACGCCAACGTGCAGCCGCACTCCGGCTCGCAGGCCAACGCCGCCGCCTACATGTCCATCCTGACGCCGGGCGACTGCATCCTCGGCCTCGATCTCGCTCACGGCGGCCACCTCACCCACGGCCACAAGCTCAACTTTTCGGGCAAGCTCTACCGCGTGGTCGGCTACCAGGTGCGCAAGGACACCGAGACCATCGACTACGACGAGCTCGAAGCGCTCGCTCTGCGCGAGAAGCCGAAGATGATCATCGGCGGCGGCAGCGCCTATCCCCGCCAGTTCGACTTTCCCCGCATGAGGGCCATCGCCGACAAGGTCGGAGCGTACTTCGTCGTCGACATGGCGCACTTCGCCGGTCTGGTGGCGGGCGGCGCGCACCCCTCGCCCGTGCCCCACGCGCACATCGTCACCACAACGACGCACAAGACCCTGCGTGGACCGCGCGCGGGCATGATTTTGTGCCGCCAGGACCTCGCCGCCGGCGTCGACCGCAGCGTCTTCCCCGGCCAGCAGGGCGGACCGCTGATGCACATCGTCGCAGCCAAGGCCGTCGCGCTCAAAGAGGCGCTGCAACCGGAGTTCGGCGTCTATGCGAAGCAGGTGGTCGCGAATGCGAAGGTGCTGGCCCAAGCGCTGGCCGGCGAGGGATACCGCATCATCTCGGGCGGCACCGACACCCACCTGATGCTGGTCGACGTCTTCCAGAAGGGAATCCTCGGATCGGAAGCCGAGCACGCGCTGGGCGAGGCGGGCATCACCGTCAACAAGAACGCCATTCCCTACGACACTAATCCGCCGATGAAGCCGAGCGGCATCCGCATCGGCACCCCGGCGCTGACCACGCGCGGCATGAAGGAAGACGAGATGCGCACCATCGCCGAGTGGATCGCCGACGCGCTCGAACATCGCGCCGACCCCGCCAAGCTGGCGAAGATTCGCGGCCAGGTGCGCGAGCTGGCCGACCGGTTCCCGCTCTACGGCTGGCTGCGCAACGCTTGAAGTAAAACGAACAGACGAATAAATCTCCGGTAAAAAATAAACAAAAGGCCGCAACGGTGAGGCACAAAAAGCCTCTCCCGCTGCGGCTTTTTCGCCGTTCGGTCCGTATTGAAGTCGGCACACCGTCCGACAAAGGTCATTCTCATTGCCGGACGCGGACGCTATACTCTGGTCGAACGGAGACGGTACGACGCGCCGATGGGTCGGTTCGCCTCCAATCCGGCAGCGCAACGGGGGGTCCATTCGATGGCAATGGCGATGATGGCGTGGATTGTGGCGATTCCACTGCTGGGCGCGGCGACCGGAATGCGGTCCATGACGCCGATGGCGGTCCTCTGCTGGTTCGTCTATTTGGGCTATCTCCCCGTCGACGGCACCTGGGCCTTCTGGACGGCGAAGCTGGCCGCCGCCGTGATCTTCACCCTGCTGGCGCTGGCCGAGCTGGTGGCCGACAAGCTGCCGCGCACGCCCGACCGAACCTCGACCGGGCCGCTGCTGGCGCGGCTTGTACTCGGCGGATTGACAGGCGCCATCATCGCCGCCGGACTCAACGGATCTAGCTTCGAGGGCATCATCCTGGGAGTCGGCGGAGTGCTCGTCGGCGCCTTCGGCGGCTACATGGTCCGCCGCGAGATCGTCCTCAAGTCGCAGGGCAAGGACTGGCCCGTCGCGGTCGTCGAAGACCTGATGGCGATCGGCTTCGCCGTGCTGGCCATGGGAATCGTGACTGGGTAGGCCGCCGCCCCGCACCTCCAGTCGGAGCGATCTGCATTTTCTGCTCCCGTGGCGTGGACGAGTTGCCCGATTACCGCATCTCACCGTCAAGCTGTTAAAAAAGAGGACGATCCCCTATGCTTACGCCCGCGCTGATCAGCATCATCGTGACGCTTATCGTGGTTGGCTTGCTGCTCTATTTAATTGGCCTGATCCCCATGGACGGCACCATCAAACAGATCATCCGCGTGGTGGTCATCCTCGCCGTCATCATCTGGCTGCTGCAATCCTTCGGGCTGCTCGGCTCGATCGGCCACGGCCACCTGGTCAGATAGCGAACGCCGTCCGCTAGACTCCAAACATCACGTCATCTCGACCAAAGCCGCAACCTCATCGCAGCCGGCACAAAAAGCACGTCATCTCGACCGAAGGCGCAGCCTCATCGCGGCCGGCACAAAAAGCACGTCATCTCGACCGAAGGCGGCGCTTTTTGCCGCCGCAGCGGAGAGACCCCTGTATTTCGCTTTTGCAGTTGCAGTGGCAGTTGTCCTTGCAGTTGTAGTTGTCGTTGTCGTTGCTTCTAGGTACGCCAAGGCTTCAGCCTTGGCCTCTCAACCCAGCCAACAAAAGGGGCTTCAGCCCCTGGGGCATGCCTCAGTTCCGCCGCCGATACCGAACAGAAAACTCATACCCCGCATTCGCCGGAAACAGCTTCGCCGCCAGCCGCAGCCGCTCCGCCAGCGCATTCGGCGCCAGCAGCGGATACTCCCGCTCGCGCAGCTCGGAGTAGTCGAAGTCGACCGCCAGCGAAAGCTGGTAGATCGCCACGGCATCGGAAAACGCCGACTCCAGATAGCTCGACCGCGCCTTCTCGTCGATGACCCCCTTATTCCCGGCCCTGCCCGCCCCGCCGCCCAGCGCCGCCGCGCGATTCTCCCACGCATCCTGGCTAGTCTCGCCGCGCACGTCGGCAACGGCCTGCGCCCACACCAGTTCGTTGAACTCCTCGGGCACGCCCGCGGCATCCACAAAGGCGTGGCTCACGTTGATAAAGAACTCGAACGCCAGCGCGAAGCGATCGCCCAGCAGCCGCGTCGAGATGAAGACGCCCTCGGTATCGTCGAGCGTGACGTTGCGATGGCAGATCGCCTGGTCGCCCAGCTCCGTCGTATAGGCGGGAGCGACCAGCGTAATGTCGCTTCCCCGGCCCTGGCTCAGCGCCAGCGGCACAAAGATATAGCACTTGCGCGCCAGCGCCCCGGCAACCGCCGCCGGAACCGCCTGCACCATGCGCTCGAGGTCCTTGCCGTCGACGTTGTTTTCGCCGAAGGCGGCGTACCGGACCCCGTTCGGAGCCCTCCCGGCCGTGGCCCGGCGCGCTGCCTCGGCCGCCGGAATCAATCCATCCTGAATACCATCCTGAACACTTTCTGCCATAAGGCAGTATTCTACTGGTATGACGCAAGCATCGCAGAATGGGATCGCGGCAACCCAGCGCGCCTTCGGCTCCGGCTACTTCTTCGGCATCCCCGTGGGCGATTTCGGCCTCTTCGTCTCCGTCCTGATGAGCCTGACGGTGGCCATCGCCTCCTTCTTCGCGGCCACGTTCCTGGGCATCGTCGGCCTGCTGATCTCCCGTGTGGCGACCGGCCGCATGCCCGACTTCAGCATTGCCTACAAATGGATCGGCCTGCCGGTTGGCCTGGCGGTGCTGGTGCTGACACTGGCCTACCTGAGCGCGCTCTGGATCAAGCGCAAGCGCCGCCACGCCTGACCCGCCCCTCAGTCAAAGAGCACGGAGACGCGCCAGTCCCCAACCCACGTCATCTCGACCGAAGCCTTCGCACACATAACCCAAAAAGCACGTCATCTCGACCGGAGCGCAGCGGAGTGGAGAGACCCCTGTATTGCGCCGTTGCAGTTGCTGTTGCCCTTGCCGTTGCCCTTGCCGTTGCAGTTGCTGTTGCCCTTGCCGTTGCAGTTGCTGTTGCCCTTGCCGTTGCAGTTGCTCTTGCCCTTGCCGTTGCGGTTGCAGTTGCCCTTGCTGTTGCCGTTGCTTCTGGGTACGCCAAGGCTTCAGCCTTGGCCCTCTCAACCCACGCCACAAAAAGGGGCTTCAGCCCCTGGGGTATGCCCTCTCTCCGTCGTTTCGAAACCTAAAGCACGTCATCTCGACCGGAGGCCCGCAGGCCGCAGTGGAGGACCCCTGTATTTCGCCGTTGCCGTTGCTGTTGCCCTTGCTTCGTCGGGCCGGGCCATCGCAATCCGCCACATGTATTCGCCGTTGCCGTTGCCCGCGGTGGGCTGTTGCCGTTGCTTCTGGGTACGCCAAGGCTTCAGCCTTGGCCCTCTCAACCCACGCCACAAAAAGGGGATTCAGCCCCTGGGGTATGCCCTCTCTCCAAACATCATCAACTCAAGCCGACTCCAGCTGCTTCCGCTCAGCCCCTTGGACCCCGCGCTGCACCGCGCGAAAGACATTCGCGACCTCGCGATCGAGCGCCGCAAACTCAAGATCGATGACGCTGCGCCGCGGATGCAGAATCACATCGACCGGCCCATCGATCAGTCCGATGTTGCGGCGGATGCACTCTCTCATGCGGCGCTTGATGCGGTTGCGGTCGACGGCCTTGCCCATCACCTTGCCCACGGTCAGCCCGATGCGCGGGCCGGGGGTGTCGGACCGGCGCTCCGCCGGGCGCAGCGAGTAGAAGAACGACATCTGCTTCGCGAACTGCTTGCGGCTAGAGGCGTAGACGCGCTGGTAGTCGGCGTGTTTGCGAAGGCGCAGCGCGGAGTTGGCGGAGAGGGTCATCGGAATCGGAATCGGAATCAAAGTCGAAGTCGGAACAGGCGTTGCCTCTATCGTATCGTTGCCGGTGCATCGTCGCCGGTCTTGTTACCGAAGGCGATCGGAGTCTCCGCGCCCTCCCGGACGCTCGGAAGCCCGCCGGAGAGGGCGGGCTTCGCGCTGAACGGGGATAAGAACGATTTCTACTTGTTGCCGGTGTGCATAGGCGGTGTGCCTTTGGGCGGCTGAGCCATCTGGCCGCCCGGCGGCATCGGCTGAACGCCTTTGGCCTGTTGCCCGGCCGGAGAACGCTCGCGGCCTTTGTGCGACATCTCGCGGGAGGACCGTTTCTGCTTTTCCATGGTACTTCTCCTTCAATACCGGCAGACGCTCTTCTTGCGCGTGCACGGAGCCGGTATGGAGGAGTTGGAGTGGGCGGACGCAGCCGGGGTTGCCCTTCGGCGGACCGAGAGCCTAGTCGCGGTAACCGGCGCTGACGGCGATCTTGTGGCGGCCCTTGGCGCGGCGGCGGTTGAGAACGGCGGCGCCCGCCTTGGTCTTCATGCGGGAGAGGAAGCCGTGGGTCTTGGCGCGGTGGCGGCGGTTAGGTTGAAAGGTACGCTTCGGCATGGGACAGAACTCCTGCGGCAGGAAATAGATTGTCGATGATGAATCGTCGATTCCCGCTCAAACTTTTTGGGGTGTTGCAACAATCTCTGAGTATACCTGACGGGACGGGTTTTTCACAGCGTGGCGGCCCAACGGTTTTGAGGCAACGCCGTTGGTACGCTATCGCCCGGCCACAACTTTGGGTGCCCCATGTCCGGATCTTCGGACATGGGTTTCCACCATGACAACGCTTTCCCTCCGGCATCCCACCGTTTTTTGAAGCCATGTTCTCGCTTCCATCCTTGCAATGCACCATTCCGACGCGCCGGGCATCCAAAGCTGCATGACAACTGCAAATGCGGCAGCGAGCGGGACGTTTGCGCTTGGCGGCGACCTGACCGTCAACCGTTTGGGATATGGGGCGATGCGGATTACCGGCGAGGGCATCTGGGGCGAGCCGAAGGACGTCGAGGGCGCGAAGAACGTCCTGCGCCGCGCCGTCGAACTGGGCGTCAACTTCATCGATACGGCAGACTCCTACGGCCCCGCCGTCAGCGAGCGGCTGATCGGCGAGGCGCTCGCTCCGTATGCGAAGGGCCTCGTCATCGCCACCAAAGCCGGCCTGACCCGGCAGGGGCCGAACAAGTGGGAGCCGCTCGGACGCGCCCCCTATCTGCGCCAGCAGGTCGAGCTCAGCCTGCGCCACCTCAAGGTCGAGCGCATCGATCTGTGGCAGCTCCACCGCATCGACCCGAAGACGCCGGTCGAGGAGTCGCTGGGCGAGATTGCCAAGCTGCGGCAGGAGGGAAAGATTCGCCACGTCGGCCTGAGCGAGGTCAAGCCGCGCGAGATTGAGCAGGCGCGGAAGATCGTCCCCATCGTCAGCGTGCAGAACGAGTACAACCTCGGCGATCGCAAGCACGAGGACGTGCTCGAGTATTGCGAGAAGAACGGGCTGGCGTTTATCCCCTGGTATCCCGTCGCCGCCGGCAAGCTGGCCAGGCCGGGCGGCGCGCTCGATGCCGCCGCAAAAAAATATGGAGCCACGGTCTCGCAGCTCTCGCTGGCATGGCTGCTGCATCGGTCGCCCGTGATACTGCCGATCCCGGGAACGTCTTCGATCCGGCATCTCGAGGAGAACATCGCCGCCGCCGCCGTGCATCTCGACGACGCGCAATGGAAGGAGATCGAAGCGTCAGCGAAGTAAACCGCGGCAGCATCTTGTTGCATCTTCCGTACCACAGGCAGCGCGAATTTTGCGCGTAATCGTTACTCTTTTTTCAGTTTTATGGTTACTTTTTTCCGTCTTCCGGGGCATCCATTTCAGTTCTTCACAAGGAATGGTGCAACTTATTTTTTTTGAAATATACGCTTGAAACTCGTCCCGTTTTCCGTGCTACCATCGAACCCGTTTGGTAAGACATTTTTCCGCACGTCCAGCTGTTTCGCACTCTGCTCCATCTTTTGCACGACTGCTCTCCGCCGCTCCTGTTCGCACAAGGCGCACGGAGAGAATTCTGGCGACACGAAATCCTCCCCACTCACCTGCAATGGCCGGGAAGGACGGGTGTTTCCTTTTGACTGCTTTTTTGTAGACTTTTTTATTTACGGTGCCCCAGTTGGTTGAGCCAGAAAAAAGACAAGGAAAGTACAAGGATGTCATTCGTTCCAACGGCGACGGCCGTATTGAATTATTGGGTTCGCATTCTCTCTGCTCTCGAGAAGAAGATCAATCGTCAGTCGTTTGAGACCTGGCTCAAGCCGACGCGATTTTCTCACCTCGAAGGCAGGACGCTGTTTGTGCGCATCCCCTCGGCGGACTTCCAGCACGTCGGCGACCGCTACGCCGATCTGATTCAGGAAGCCATCGACAACCTGGGCCTCGATGTAGAGACGGTCACCTTCACCACCCCCGAGCAGGACCCGCGCACGCCCAAGGTGCGCGAAGACGGCGGCTTCGCTCCGCTTCCCAGCCACAGCCCCAACGCGCCCCGTACCGGACACGCAGCCGCACAGGCAGCAGGCTCGCGGCAGGCGACGCCCGGCCCCGAGCAGTCGCGCTTCGACTGGAACGCCGCCTCGCAGCTCAACCCGCGCTACCAGTTCGACGCCTTCGTCATCGGCAGCGGCAACCAGTTCGCGATGGCCGCGGCGCAGGCCGTCGCCGAGCGCCCGTCCAAGGCCTACAATCCGCTCTTCCTCTACGGCGGCGTGGGCATGGGCAAGACGCATCTGATGCATGCCATCGGCCACGACGTGAAGCGCCGCCAGCCGCATTCTTCCATCTGCTACGTCAGCGCCGAGAAGTTCACCAACGAGATGATCGACTCCGTGCGCTACGACAAGATGACCAGCTTTCGCGACAAGTTCCGCACCGTCGACGTGCTGCTGATCGACGACATCCAATTCCTCGCCGGCAAGGAGCGCACCCAGGAGCAGTTCTTCCACACCTTCAACACCCTGCACGAGAGCATGAAGCAGATCGTCATCGCCAGCGACCGACCTCCCAAAGAGCTGTCCGACTTCGAAGACCGTCTGCGCTCGCGCTTCGAGTGGGGCCTGATCGCCGACATCCAGCCGCCCGACCTTGAGACCAAGGTCGCCATCCTGCAAAAGAAGGCGGAGTCCGAGCAGACGCAGTTGCCCACCGACGTGGCGCTCTTCATCGCCTCGAACGTCCGCACCAACGTCCGCGAGCTCGAGGGCGCGCTCGTCCGCCTCATCGCGTGGTGCTCCATGCACGGCGTCGAGATCACGCTCGCCGTCACCCAGCAGTGCCTCAAGCAGTTCATCGACACGCAGGTGCGCAAGATCACCATCGAGTCGATCCAGCGCACCGTGGCCGAGCAGTTCGGCATGAGGGTGGCCGAGCTCAAGCAGAAGAACAACTCGCGCCAGATCGTCGTGCCGCGGCAGATCGCGATGTACCTGGCCAAGCAGTTGACCGAGGCCTCGCTGCCCGAGATCGGCCGCCAGTTCGGGGGCAAGCACCATACGACGGTCATGCACTCGATCGCCAAGATCGACGAACAGCGCCGCACCGACAAGGCCCTCAACCAGACCGTCAACAAGCTGATGGAGACATTGAGCTAGAGCGACGATGTGAGTGATAGAGAAGTGATAGAGAAGTGATAGAGAAGTAAGGGAGAAGTAAGGGAGAAGTAAGGGAGACGTTGAGCTAGCGCGACGACGTGAGTGAGTGAGAAGTGATGGAGAAAGGGCCGGTCTTGAGCGCCGGCCCTTTCTCCATCTGTTTATAAATCCATCCCACCCTCAACCACACGTCATCTCGACCGAAGGCGGCGCTTTTGCCGCCGGAGTGGAGAGACCCCTGTATTTGCCCTTGATCGGATCGGCAACCACACCCGGGTGCCCCATTCATTCGCAGCCTCATCGCGAATGGGTGGGAGACCGCAAATCTCCACCCCCGGCCCATTGCTTCACCACGTAAACCCAAAAAACTCTTGTTTATTTTTCTTTACCACGAAACATAAACACCCTTCCCCACCCACTCCCGCTCCTCCAACTGCTGCATCATGAAGCTCGCCACGTCCTCGCGCGCGATGCGGCTGGCGCCGGGCGGCAGCGCCTCGGCGTCGACACGCCAGCGGCCCCGCCCGCTCCCATGGGTGAGCATCGGCGGCATCGCCATGGTCCAATCGAGATTGCTGGCCGCCAGCGCGGCATACTGCGCCCGCTGCGAGGCCACCGGCCACTTCAGCAGCGTCCTGTTCACCACGTGCTCGACGATCCACCGCCGCCATCCGGCCTGCCTGGCCATCGCGCCGTCCCTGGCTCCGGCCGAGCCCAGCACGATGATCCTCCGCACGCCCTTCCGCTGCATCGCCGCCACAATCACCGGCACCGCACGCTCCAGCACATCCTCCCTGCGCAGCGAATGCGCTCCCAGCGCCGACAGCACCGCGTCCGCGCCGGCGACTGTCCGCTCCACCGCATTCGCATCGAAGACGCTTCCTTCGACGACATGAATATGCCCCCGCATATCGAAGCTCCCCGGCCTCCGCAGCAGCGCCGTCACCTCATGCTCGCCGTCGATACAGCGCCTCGTCAGCAACCGCCCCGTCGCTCCGCTGCCTCCAAAGATGGCGATCTTCATCGCTCCCTCCTCTCTCGACCCCCCTCAACTCACGTCATCTCGACCGAAGGCGGCGCTTTTGCCGCCGCAGTGGAGAGACCCCTGTATTTCGCCGTTGCAGATGTCCTTGCTCTTTCTGCTCTTGCAGTTGCATTTTGCAGTTGTCGTTGCTCTTGCAGTTGCAGTTGCCTCTAGGTACGCCAAGGCTTCAGCCTTGGCCTCTATGGCTAGCCCACAAAAAAGGGGCTTTAGCCCCTGGGGTATGCCTTTCCCTCACGCAGTGCCTTCCAAGCCCCAAAAAAGCCATCGCCGAATTTCGTCCCCTTTATCCTCTCCCCCATTGGATGCCTGTTAAAAACATGTGCAATCCAACTCCTTCATTCCGCGTCGCTTCGCCGCAATTCCCACGCACCGGTCCAGTCTTCTCAAAATCACGCCGTCCCGCCTGTGAAGAAAACGGATAACCCGGGCCTGACGCGAACGGCGACGCCCGATCTTCCTACTCCTCATCTTTTCCACATCCGTTTTTCTAAAACGGGGACCACCCTCAACTCGCGGCCTTTCAGACAGATGAGAACCTTATCCACTTTTCCAGCGGCAATGATTATGAGTATTAGCATTTGTTCTGTTTATGTCTTGTTTCATAACAACACTCGCCCCCGGGCAACAGACTTGTGCGCCGTCCCCGGCACTCACACAAGCGGCCTCTTTTTCACACAGAAACCTCTCGCTCCGTGGGGAGTTCGCCCCTAGAATCGAGCAAAGAAGGTAAAACAGGATTTGCGCGGAAAATCGGGCGGGAATCCGGCAGACGCTAACGTGCGAAGTGCGCGGGGGATGCGATTCGGTGTAAAGTTTTGCCAAGCGACCCTCGATGGATTTTGACGGAATTTGCAGATTCAGGGAGAGATCACAGTGACGATTGCAACTCAGGAGACCCCGATGGATGAGACGACCGCAGCAGCAGCCCCCACCGGCAACCTCGAAATTACCGTCTCCCGCGCCGAGCTTCTGCGCGAGCTGACCGCGGCGCAGTCGGTCGTCGAGCGCAAGACGACGATCCCCATCCTGTCGAACTTTCTCTTCGAAGCCGCGGACGACAAGCTCACCATCACCGCCACCGACCTCGACCAGAGCCTGCGCACCAGTTGCGCCGCCAAGGTCAAAAAGCCCGGAGCCTGCACCATCCCCGCCCGCAAGCTCTACGACTACATCAAGCTGCTCCCCGAGGGCGACATCTCCATCAAGCTGATGGACAACCACTGGGTGCAGATCCGCGCCGGCCGCTCCAACACCAAGATGGTCGGCATGGCCCGCGCCAACTTCCCCCAGGTGCCCGAGTTCCCGGCGTCCTCGGCGGTAAAGATTTCGGTGTCATCGTTGAAGAACATGGTCTCGAAGACCATCTTCGCCATCTCGAACGAGGAGTCGCGCTACACCCTCAACGGCGCGCTGCTGGTGCTCAAGGCCGAGTCGATGGCGATGGTGGCGACCGATGGCCATCGCCTCGCCCACATCGAAAAGCTCGGCGAGACGCTCGAAGGCATCTCGGGCGAAAAGAAGACGCTGATCCCGCGCAAGGCGCTCAGTGAGCTCTCCGGCCTGCTCGGCAACACCGAGGCCGAGGCGCTCGAGTTTGCCGACGACGACCAGACCCTCTTCTTCAAGGTCGGCGGACGCGTGCTGACCAGCCGCAAGCTTACCGGCCAGTTCCCCAACTACGAGGCCGTGCTGCCGCGTGACAACACCAAGTTCGTCATCGTGCGCTCGGAAGACCTCATGGGCTCGATCCAGCGCGTGGCCCAGTTCGCCGACGAGCGCTCGGGCGCCATCAAGATTCGGCTGGAGCAGAACGAGCTCAAGCTATCGTCGTCCTCGACCGACGCCGGTGAGTCGGAAGACACCATTGAGACGCCCTACAACTACGATCCGCTTGTCGTCGGCTTCAACAGCCAGTACCTGATCGACTTTCTCAAGGCGATCGGCAACACCGGCGAGGTGCGGCTGGAGTTCAAGGACGCGCAGAGCGCCGGCCAGATGCGCCCCGAGGACGCCAACGAGGATGTGAAGTACCGCTACATCCTTATGCCCATGCGCATCTGAATGATAAGATGGCAGCGGAATTTTACAGCTTATGACAGGGATGCCACAGCCTTCGCTGAAGTCCGCGCAGATCGCGCTCCGGCGTGCTCCCGCGCCTCCAGTCTACCGGCCGATGACCGCGATCTCGCAGCGAAAGCCGACATCCGTGCCAACCGCTGGACAGCGCGCTCCGGTCTGGCGGCTGCCGGTATCTACGGTATCTACGGTCCAAGGTAAGCTCGGCGTCTCTGCGGCGATGAACCGGCAGCCTATTCGCAATCCCGTCGTCCAGCGGATGGAAGATCTGGAGGAACCCGAGGTGGAGGAACACTTCTGGATTCCCAGGAAATATTATCGACCGAAGGCGCCCACGCTCGGCGATTGGCTGACGCCGGCACTTGCCCCTTACCAAAGAAGAGAAAGGCAGATTGCCAGGAGCCGCGCGGGAATGGTTCGCGCGCAAGAGCGCCGCGAGCAGAGCGCGAAACGGTACAACTTCCACGATCTGACCGCTGCCAGGCCGGTGCTCGACAGCGTAACCGCGCCCCGGCCGCCCTTGGGCATCCCGGTTTGGGCTCCCCCCGTCGCGGCAGCGCCGCAGGCAGTTGTGGCCGTGCCGGTTGTTGTAGTGCCGGTTGTGGCCGCGCCTGTGGTGCCACCGGCTGCCGCCGCGGCGGTTGTAGCAGCACCCATAGGGACCCCGGATCAGCGTTTTGCGGCCATGTGCAACGGTAATTTCTGGGATAAGCACACTGCGACCAGCAAGCAGGGTGCTCAGCGCAAAGCAGATCGTTACGGTGGGACGGTAACGGTTATCAATAGAAACGCAACCAATGCGACTACGCTGGAAAATACCAGGGGAGTATCCAGGCCTGTCGTGACGGTGACTGGCTGGAAGTTCGTCAACGGCGTATTCAAGGCATCCGGGCAATTGAGGGTAGGGATATTTCGCGGGACGAACGGCTTCGATCATCTTGATTTCACGAACTAGCCAACCAGGCATCCGGCTCGCGGTCCTCGCTCGAAGCGCCGTTCTTCCCCATCGACAGGGTCAGCGAAGACGAAGGTGGAGCTGTCCATGAAGAAAACTGTTCCGGCGGAGTCTGCTGCCTCCGCCCGCATCGACGCGACGATCGAACAGATGGAAGACTGGCGCGGCGAGACGCTAGCCCGCGTCCGCAGCCTCATCCACGCCGCCGATCCGGCCATCGTCGAAGAGTGGAAGTGGGAGAAGGCAACCTCTCCGGGCGTCCCCGTCTGGTCGCACGATGGGATTGTGTGCACCGGCGAGACGTACAAGCAGGCGGTCAAGTTCACCTTCGCTCGCGGAGCCTCTATCGCGGACCCGAAGAAGCTCTTCAACTCCAGCCTCGAAGGAAACATGCGCCGAGCCATCGATCTCCACGAAGGAGACAGGATCGACGAAGCCGCTTTCAAACAACTCATCCGCGCCGCAGTGGCCGCCAACACCGCCGCGCTGGCCGCCCGCGCCGCCCGCAAGAAGAAGTAAGCTCTCTGTAACGTAAAAAAAGATCTTCAAAGGAGCCTCTGATTAAGTCCGGTTTTGTTAAGGGCACGGCTTCAGCCGTGCCATAAGTAACCTGTCTACAATGCGGCTTTAGCCGCTGAGGGAATGTTCGGGGACTTAATCAGAGGCTCCGCTAAAGCGTTGAGGAGGTTGCGGTGAAGCAAATCCACGTCCGCTGCACACGCCGCCAGTTTCTCCGTTCCGCCGCCGCCACCGCCGTGCTCGCACGCGGAGCGATGGTACACGCCGCCGCTCCCGCCGTTCTCGCCAACGATCCCATGCGTCCGCAGTTCCATCTGCTGCCCGCGAAGAACTGGATGAACGACCCCAACGGCCCCATCTATTTCAACGGCCGTTACCACATGTTCTTCCAGTACAACCCGCAGGCAGCGGTCTGGGGCAACATGAGCTGGGACCATGCCGTCAGCCCCGACATGCTGCACTGGTCGCATCTGCCCGTCGCCATGACGCCGACGCCGGGCAGCCCCGACGCCTACGGCTGCTTCTCCGGCTCGGCGATTCAGGTCGGCAGCCGCGTCTACTTCGTCTACACCGGCACCAAGGAGAGCACGCCGGAGCTCGCAACCATTCGCGATGGGCAGAACCGTATCCAGGAGTCGCAGTGCCTCGCCTGGTCGGACGACGCTGGCCTCATCCACTGGACCAAGGACCCCACGCCCATCGTCCCGCGTCCGCCCGAAGGCATGAACTTCACCGGCTTCCGCGATCCCTCCGCCTGGCATCAGGACGGCTGGTACTACATGACCGTCGGCTCGGGCGAAGCCAGGGTCGGCGGATGCGTTCTGCTCTACCGGTCGAAGGACATGAAGCACTGGGAGTACCTCCACCCCCTCGCCAGCGGCGCGTGGAACGGCAAGCCCACCCCCAACCCCTGCGACGACGGCTCCATGTGGGAGTGCCCCGACTTCTTCGCCCTCGACGGCGGCCATGTGCTGATCTACTCGACCCTGGGCAAGGTCTTCTGGCAGTCCGGCGTGCTCGACCCCGCCGCCATGAAGTTCCACCCGAAGAAGCAGGGCGTGCTCGACCTCGACGCCTTCTACGCGCCCAAGACGCAGCTCGACGCCCAGGGCCGCAGAATCCTCTGGGGCTGGATCCGCGAGCGCCGCACCGACGCCCAGATGCGCGCCGCCGGCTGGTCCGGCATGATGAGCCTGCCCCGCGTGCTGACGCTCGACCGCGACGGCACGCTGCGCATGCGCATCCTGCCCCGGACCGCAACGCTGCGCAACGGCACCATCGCCGCCGCCGCTACCGGCACCGCAACCACGCTCACCCTTCCCCGAGCCACCGGCGAACTTCTCTGCGCAGGCACGAAAGGCAGCGCCTTCGAGCTGACTCTCACCGCCGCTTCAACCCCGCTGATGCAGATTCGCTACTCGCCCGAAACGCACACCGTCACCGCCAACGGCAAACAGATCGCGCTCGAACCCGGCGACGCGCCCACGCTGCACGCCTTCGTCGACGGCTCGGTCGTCGAGCTGATCGTCGGCGAACGCATCGGCTACGCCCTGCGTTTCTACTACACCACCGCCACCGCCCCCGACGTCCACGCGCGCCTCACCGGCACCAACGTCAAAGTCCACGCCTGGAAGCTCAACCCCATCTCCCCCAACCGCCTCACAACGTAACCGCTCGACAACCCGATCCCGCCCCAACCGCACGTCATCTCAACTCACCCATAAAGCCCGTCATCTCACCCCACCCATAAAAGCACGTCATCTCGACCGAAGGCGTGCGGCCTCATCGCGCGCCGCAGCGGAGAGACCCCTGTATTTCGCTCTTGTCATTGCTTTTGTCGTTGCCGTTGCCGTTGCCGTTGCTTTTGTAGTTGTAGTTGTAGTTGTAGTTGTAGTTGTAGTTGCCGTTGCTGTTGCTGTTGCCGTTGTAGTTGCTCTTGCTGTTGCTGTTGCTGTTGCTCTTGCCGTTGTAGTTGCTGTTGCTGTTGCTGTTGCTGTTGCTCTTGCCGTTGTAGTTGTAGTTGCTGTTGCTGTTGCTGTTGCTCTTGCTCTTGCCGTTGTAGTTGCTCTTGCTCTTGCTGTTGCTGTTGCTCTTGCTCTTGCCGTTGTAGTTGCTGTTGCTGTTGCTTTTGTCGTTGCCGTTGCTTCTAGGTACGCCAAGGCTTCAGCCTTGGCCCTCTCAACCCACGCCACAACAAGGGGCTTCAGCCCCTGGGGTAAGCCTTCCTCTCGCCCCCCGCTATGCCGGAACCGCGAGCAACGATATGCTAAAAGAGTGAGCAACGAGACGATTTCGGTTCAACTTCCCGACGGTTCCGTGCGCGAGGTCCCGCGCGGCACAACTCCCTTTGACGTGGCAACCGGCATCTCCCCCCGGCTCGCCGCCGCCGCGGTCGTCGCCCGGGTCCGCCCGCTGACCGCCCCCGCCGATCAAAACGCCGCCGGGCACGACGAGAACTCCGAGGCCTCCATGTACAGCGCCGCCGCCACCGGCGAGCGCCTCGTCGATCTCTCCGCCCCCCTCACCGAAGACGTCGCCCTCGAACTCCTCAAGGAGAACGACGAGGCTTCGCTCAAGGTCGTCCGCCACTCCGCCGCGCACGTCATGGCGACGGCGATCCTCGAACTCTTCCCCGAGACCAAGCTCGGCCACGGCCCCGCCACCGACTCCGGCTTCTTCTACGACGTCTATCGCGAGACCCCCTTCACCGAAGAAGACCTCGCCGCCATCGAGAAGCGCATGGCCGAGGTCGTCGCCCGCGACGAGAAGTTCGTCCGCGAGCAGGAGTCCCGCGCCAAGGCGCTCACCGACTACGCCGCCCAGGGCGAGTTCATGAAGCTCCACTTCATCGAGCGCTTCACCCAGCCCGGCGACCCCATCTCGCTCTACCGCAACGGCAACTTCACCGACTTCTGTCGCGGCCCGCACGTCCCCTCGACCGGCCGCGTCAAGGCCTTCAAGGTCACGAGTGTCGCCGGAGCCTACTGGCTCGGTGACGAAAAGAACCAGCAGCTCCAGCGCATCTACGGCACCGCCTTCTTCAACGCGAAGGACATGGACGCCCACTTCAAGCGCCTCGAAGAGATCAAGGCCCGCGACCACCGCGTCCTCGGCAAGCAGCTCGACCTGTTCTCCATTCAGGAGGTCGCCGGCGCCGGCCTCATCTTCTGGCACCCCAAGGGCGGCCTCATCCGCAAGGTCATGGAGGACTGGATGCGCGACGAGTGCATCCGCCGCGGCTACCAGATGGTCTTCACCCCGCACATCATGCGCCGCGAGCTGTGGAAGATCTCCGGCCACGAGGGCTATTACTCCGAGAACATGTACCCGCCCATGGAGCTCGACGACGCCGAGTACCGGCTCAAGCCGATGAACTGCCCCGGCCACATCCTCATCTACAAAAACTCCCCCAAAAGCTATCGCGACCTGCCCGTGCGCTACGCCGAGCTGGGCAACGTCTATCGCTACGAGCGCTCGGGAACCATGCACGGCCTCCTGCGCGTTCGCGGCTTCACGCAGGACGACGCGCACATCTTCTGCACCCCCGGACAGATCGAGGACGAGGTCGTCGCCTGCGTCGAGTTTGCCGAGAGCGTGCTGCACACCTTCGGCTTCAGCGAGTTCAAGGTCGAGCTGTCGACATGGGACCCCAACGACCGCAAGAGCTTCGTCGGCTCGGACGAGAACTGGGCGCTGGCCATCGACTCCCTGCACAACGTTCTCAACCGCAAGGGAATCCCCTTCAAGACCATCCCCGGCGAGGCCGCCTTCTACGGCCCCAAGATCGACATCAAGCTGGTCGACGTTCTGGGCCGCATGTGGCAGCTCTCGACCGTGCAGTTCGACTTCAACAACCCCGCCCGCTTCGAGCTGGAGTACACCGGCGAAGACGGCGAGAAGCACCAGCCGGTCATGGTCCACCGCGCCCTCTTCGGCTCCGTCGAACGATTTTTTGGCGTGCTCATCGAGCACTACGCCGGAGCCTTCCCCCTCTGGCTGGCCCCGGTGCAGGTCGGCCTCGTGCCCATCTCGGAGAAGCACATGGAGTACGCCGAGAGCGTCAGGGCAAAGCTCGCCGCCGCCGGCCTCCGTGTCGAACTCGACAAGCGCAACGACCCCATGAAGGCCCGTATCCGCGACTTCGCCCTGCAGAAGGTGCCCTTCGTCCTCATCATGGGCGACAAGGAAGCAACGGCAGGCGCGGTCAGCGTCCGCACCCGAGGCAAAGGCGACGAAGGCAGCGTCCCCCTCGAAACCTTCGTCGAACGCGCAAAGTCCCTGATCGAAACCCGGTCAACGGCCCTCTAAGGAAGCCTCTGATTTAAGTCCGGCTCCGTTAGAGCCATGTCTCCCAGAGCTATTTCTTCTAAGGAACCTCTGAATTAAGTCCGGTTCTGTTAAGGGCACGGCTTTAGCCGTGCCATAAGTGACCTGCCTGCAATGCGGCTTTAGCCGCTGAGGGCATTCCCGAAGGGAATCCACGTTTCGCCCGAACCGGCAAGGCTGCAACCGTAGCAGAACCGCTCCAATCGGACCTCTCAAACCGCACGTCACCTCGACCGAAGCCATGCGTATTGCTCTCAAACCCACGTCATCTCGACCGAAGGCGGGGTCCCCAGCGAGCGTACTTGCTCGTTGGGGTGCAAGGCGGCGCTTTTGCCGCCGCAGCGGAGACCCCTGTATTCCGCCTTTGCCGTTGCCGTTGTTTTTACCCTTGCTTCTAGGTACGCCAAGGCTTCAGCCTTGGCCTCAAACCTCGCCACAAAACGGGGGCTTCAGCCCCTGGGGCATGGCCTCTCGCCCTCTAAAACTCATCAATTCAAAAATCCAAGCCCCGCAAGTCCCCCGCCCTGTCCGGAAATCGCTCATCAAACTGCCAAGCTGCACGAGTTTGCGTCTAATATCTGCATAGTCTTGCGCCGGTAGAGGTGCAGGATAGCCTCCGGCGCGCATCTTATATCGGAGAGATGACGTATCAAGGAGATGAGGGACCACGGATGAAGGCAGTCGTTCTGCACGAGTATGGCGGCCCAGCGAAGCTGAAGTACGAAGACGTCCCCGATCCCGTCGCGGGTCAGGGCGAAGTGCTGGTGCGGCTGGCTGCGACCAGCATCAACCCCGTCGACTACAAGCTGCGCAGCGGAGCCTACAAGGCGTTCATGCCGCTCACCTTCCCCGCCATCCTCGGCCACGACGTCTCCGGCCTGGTCCGCGCAGTCGGCCCCGGCGTGACTGAATTTGCGCCCGGCGACAAGGTTATGGCGCTCGCGAGCAGCACCTACGCCGAACTGGCCGTCGTCAAGGCCGCCGAGCTGGCCTACGTTCCCGACGGCCTCGATCTGGTCGAAGCCGCCGCCCTTCCGCTGGTCACTCTCACCGGAACCCAGTTAATCACGCGCGGCACCGGCATCAAGGCCGGGCAGACCGTCTTAATCTCAGGAGCCCTCGGCGGCGTGGGCCGCAGCGCCGTGCACGCGGCAAAGCAGGCCGGCGCAACCGTGATCGCCGGCGTACGCAAACGGCAGTTGAAAGAGGCCGAGAGCCTCGCCGTCGATCAGGTAGTTGCTCTCGACGATACCGCCGCGATGGAAAAGCTGGGCTTCCTCGATGCGGTCGCCGATACTGTAGGCGGCCAAACCGCGGAGGCGCTGTTGAGCAAGGTCAGGCAGGGGGGCGTCTTTGCCTCGGTGCTTGGACCGCCCGCCAACGCGAAGCTGAACCCAACCGTGCGCGTCGTTCCCGTGCAGGTCGCCGGCGACGCCTCCATGCTGCGGGCGTTGGCCGAAGAGGTAGCGGCGAAACGGTTGGCGATTCCCATCGACCGCATGATCCCGCTCGCGGACGCGGGCGAGGGACAGGCGGCGGCCGAGAAGGGCGGTATAGGCAAGGTGCTGTTGCTGGCGTAAGACTGGATTCTTTTTCCCCGGGTTTTTGCTCTTCAATGAAACAAAAAGTGCAGAAAGGGCACAGGATTGCAAGCCGGTACTACTGCAATCGAAACAACTGTCGGCGGACAACAAAAATATGCAAACGATTCGACTGACAACATGGATGGATGCGCCGATGGAACGGTGCTTCAAACTCGCAACCAGCGTCGACCTCGTCTCCGCGGCCGCCACCGGCGAGAAGGCCATCGGCGGCGTCACGTCAGGGCTCATCGGACCGGACAACTCGGTTGATTGGCAGGGGCGGCAGTTCGGCAGGGCAGGCATTCACACCAGCCACATCGACTCCACCCGCATCGACGGCTGGCGGCCTTATAGCTACTTCCGCGAGGTCATGGTTCAGGGCTCCTTCGCCCGCTTCGAGCACGAGCGCCACTTCGCCCTCATGGACGACGGCACCCGCATGCGCGACGAGATCCGCTTCAGCATCCCCGGCCTGCTCAGCGGCCTCTCCGAGAAGCTGGTCCGCCGCCACCTCGTCGATATCCTCAAGCGCCGCAACGCCCTTATCAAACAGGTCGCCGAGTCCGAGCAGTGGCGAAGGTATCTCGAAGAAAAGGCCGCCACCCCAAAGCCGCCCCGCCCCACCGGCGATTTAGCCCCTGAGTGGGACAAGAGCAGCGCGCTGGCGCATTGATCCTCCGGGACGACGTCAAACGAAAAACAAACGATCTGTTTGAAGTCCCTATAACCACGTCATCTCGACCGAAGGCCCGCAGGGCCGCAGTGGAGAGACCCCTGTATTTGCCGTTGCCGTTGCCGTTGCACTTGCCGTTGCTGTTGCACTTGCCGTTGTTTCTAGGTACGCCAAGGCTTCAGCCTTGGCCCTCTCAGCCCACGCTAAAAAAGGGGCTTCAGCCCCTGGGGCATGCCTCCTCTCCGTCGTTTCGAAACCTAAACTCACGTCATCTCGACCGCAGCGGAGAGACCCCTGTCTCTTCGTCGTTATTTCCACTTGCGCGCCTATCTCACCTGGAACCCGCGCGCCTCCTTGTCAGACGAACAGTGGAGCCAGCACCAGCGTAATGGTGGCGAGCAGCTTGATGAGCACATGCAGGCTGGGACCGGCGGTGTCCTTGAAGGGGTCGCCGACCGTGTCGCCCACAACCGATGCCTTGTGCGCCTCGGACTTCTTGCCGCCGTACTGTCCCGTCTCGATGAACTTCTTGGCGTTGTCCCAGGCGCCGCCGCCGTTGTTCATCAGCATGGCCAGAAGGATGCCCGCGATGGTGCCCACCATCAGCAGACCGGCGACCGACTCGGCTCCGGCCAGATTGACGGGAATGCCCGCGATGGCTGGCACGGGGATAATAGTTCCCGCCGCGTACATCGCGGAGCTGGCGTGATAGCTGGCGCTGAGGTGGCGGAAGATCAGGCCCACCGCCACGGGCATGCAGACCACCAGCAGGCCGGGCATGACCATCTCCTTGAGCGCCGCGCCGGTAACGATGTGGACGCAGCGGCCGTAGTCGGGCTTCGAGGTGCCCGCCATGATGCCGGGATTCTCCTTGAACTGGTCGCGGACGTCCTTGACGATCATCTGCGCCGTCCGCCCGACGGCCTTGATGGCCATCGAACTGAAGAGATACGTGAGCATCGCTCCCAGCAGTGCGCCGACGAAGACCGGCACCTGGGCGAGGTTGATGTTGGTGAAGTTCCATCCCGCAGGCATGTAGCCGCCCGCCATGTGGACCTTGTCCGCGACGATAACCTTGATCTCTTCGAGGTAGGCCGAGAAGAGCAGGAAGGCCGCCAGCGATGCCGAGCCGATGGCGTAGCCTTTGGTGAGCGCCTTGGTGGTATTGCCGGCCGAGTCCAGCTTGTCGGTGCGCTCGCGAATCGCGTCCGGCTGGTTCGACATCTCGATGATGCCGCCGGCGTTGTCGGTGATGGGGCCGAAGGTATCCATCGCCAGGATGTAGGCCGCGCAACTGAGCATGCCCATGGTCGCCAGCGCCGTTCCGTAGATGCCCTTGGCATAGTCGGTGATGCCGGCAACGCCGGAGAGTCCCTGCACCCCGAAGTAGTAGCTCGACAGCAGCGCCGCCGAGATGGCGATCACCGGAAGCGCGGGCGTCTCCATGCCGACCGCCAGGCCGCTGATGATGTTGGTCGCCGGGCCGGTGAGCGAGGCGGCGGCAATCGACTGCACGGGACGATAGCGGTACTCGGTGTAGTACTCCGTGATCCAGACGAAGAGGAACGATGTGATCAGACCGACCACGCCGCAGCCCAGCAGCCAGAGCGGCTTGACCAGGGGGCCGTCGAGCATGGAGTAGACGGCGATGGCGAAGCCCACCAGGGCCAGCCCCGAGGTCACGTAGAAGCCGCGGTTCAAGGCTCGCATCGGATCTTCGGTATCGTTGGTCTTCACCACGTACACGCCCACGATGCTCGATATCAGGTTGATGGCGAGCACGATCAGCGGGAAGATGATTCCCTTCACTCCAAAGACGGGATAGAGCGCCGCGCCGAGGATCATGGCGCCGACGTTTTCCGCCGCCGTCGACTCGAAGATGTCCGCGCCGCGGCCCGCGCAGTCGCCGACGTTGTCGCCCACGAGATCGGCGATAACGGCGGGGTTGCGAGGATCGTCCTCGGGAATGCCGGCCTCGACCTTGCCGACCAGGTCCGCGCCCACGTCAGCGGCCTTGGTATAAATTCCGCCGCCAAGCTGTGCGAATAACGCCACCAGCGAGGCTCCAAATCCAAATCCCACCAGTTCGTATGGAACCGTCTCCGGATGCGACAGGCCGCCGAAGAAGAGAAACAAGAGGCCCACGCCCACCAGCGAAAGCGCGACAACCACCAGGCCGGTGACCGCTCCGCCGCGCAGAGCGATCTGCAACGCCTTGTTCAGGCTGCCGCGCGCCGCCGAGGCCGTGCGGATGTTCGCCCGGATCGAGACGTACATTCCCGTGTATCCCGCCAGGCCGGAACACACCGCCCCGACCAGGAAGCTGATGACGGTCTTCGATGCGAACGGAGCAGTGCGCGCGGACATGTGATACCCGGCGAAGAGCAGCACGGCCAGTACTACCGCGATGCCGGCGATGGTGCGGTACTGCCGTCGCAGGAACGCTTCGGCGCCCTCGCGGATGGCCTCGGAGATGGCGCGCATCTCCGGCGTGCCGGTATCGCAGCAGAGAACATGGCGCGCCAGCATCCAGGCTGCGACCAGCGCCAGCACGCCAACGCCAATCGCGATCCACAGGCAAATCTGCCCGCCTTGGCCACCGGCGTCCGCCGGCGAGAGCGGATAAGGTACCTGAACAGCCAAAGCCAGAAGGCTCACTACGTCCATGCAACGATCTCCTTAGAACGCGAATCCGAAATTAGCTTCACGAAGGCGGCCATTAGAGCATGTGGAATCCAAGAGGGTCAATGCACCGTGCAAGGGTCGGAACAAGTTCGTTCTAAGGCGCGGGCCAACCAAAGTAATAGCACACTCCGGTCACTCGCTGATTCCATGACTCGCATCTGCCGATGGACATTGCAGAGAACAGCGAGGTACAACAGTGTCCCTTCCGGATCGAATTGCGGTCAGAGAGCATGAGCTCAGTTCACGGCAGGGCGTTCGATATTCGGCTCGCCGACGGGCGCGGCAGCGGAGCGCCCGGTCTGCCGCCGGACCGTGGATCGCCCTCTCCATCACGCTATCGCTTGCCCTGCTTGCGATGGGAGCTTCGCGTTTGCAGGCGCAGGTACAGGCGCAGGCGAAGACTCAGGTACAGGCGAAGACTCAGCTTCAGACCGCTCCCATCGTTCCCGGTCGTTACATCGTCGTCTACCGCAACGCTGCCATTCCCGGCGACGCGGAGGCCCGCGTTCACGCCGCCGGCGCCCGCATTCTGCGGCGCGACGAACGGCTGGGCATGGCCTCGGTGCAGGCGCTCGTCAACCCGCATCCCCTGCACGCCGAGGCCAACAGTCAGTCCCTGGACGGCGTCGACATCACCATGCAGTTGCTGGCCGCCGAGCCCAACGTGAAGTACGTCCTTCACGACCGCATTGTGACCGCGGACCGGCTTACCCTCAAGCCGGTCATCCCGGCGACCTTCAGCGTCATCATTGGTTCAACCACTCATCTGCAAACCTACGACAGCTTCTATACGGCGTCGCCGCAGGGATGGGCCGTCCGCCAGGTGGGAGGCTACGGAGGCAACGTCGCCGGAGGACCGGCGCACGGCCCGTGGGACAGAACCATGGGAGACGGTGTTCGCATCGCCATTCTCGATAGCGGCGTCGACGAGACGCACCCCGACATCGCGCCGAACCTCGCGTTGAATCTGAGCGAGATTAATCAGACCGACTATCCCAGCGCGTGCGACGACGGCACGCCGCAGGACCAGGACGGCCACGGCACCTGGGTCGCGTCGCTCGCCGCCGGAGCCATCGGCCCGGGCACGGGAGAGGTCGTCGGCGTCGCTCCCCACGCCACCCTGCTTAACATTAAAGTGTTGCAGCGGATGCCGGCCTCCGCCCCCGATAGCGGTAACTCTATTAAGGACCAGTGCGCTTCCGGTCAGGCCAGTGGACTGCTGAGCTGGGTGATGCAGGGCATCGACGACGCCATCGCCAATCGCGCCGACATCATCTCGCTCTCGGTCGGCGCGACCGTCGATCTGACCACCGCCGACGGCGCCGGGCTGCAGGCCGCCTTCAACGACGTCACCAGCGCGGCCGCGCAGGCGGGAATCGTTGTCGTGGCCTCGGCGGGCAACGACGGCCTCGACCTCTCCGGCCCGCGCTTCGTCGAGCTGCCCGCGCAATCGAGCGGCGTGCTCGCCGTAGTGGCTTCGACCAACCCGGCCTGCGCGCAGAACACTGCCGCCGGAGCACGCTGCGCGCCCGGACCGGTTGCGCTCGCCTACTACAGCAATCACGGAGCCGCCCTCGCCGCCCTCGCCGCGCCGGGAGGAAGCTATCCCGAAGGCGCCAGCCAGGCCATCAGCGGATGGGTGCGAGGAGCGTGCAGCTCCGGCAAGCCGTCCACGCTCGACGGTCCGCCCACGGACAGCGGCCACAGCTTCGGCTGCTTCAACGTCGGTCACGCGGCATACGTGCAGGCCATCGGCACCAGCGCCTCGGCTCCGCTGGCTGCCGGAGTCGCCGCGCTTCTGCGGGCGGCGCACCCTGACTGGACGGCGGCCGATATCGTCGCCCGGCTGCGCACCACCGCGGTCGCTTCGACGGGACTTCCCGTTCCCCAGATTAATGCCGCCGCCGCGCTGGCTACACCGTAAAGGCCGTCCCCATCTCGAACTGCTTTCTTAAGTCAGGCTTTGCCAAGGGCACGGCTTCAGAGCCTGTCTTGAGCAAAGCCGAAGGATACCGTAAATGACTTGCCGGCAACGCGGCTTCACAGCCTGCGGACAACTCTGGTTCTGTTAAGGGCTCAGGGAAACCGCCGGCGCATGGCTGCACCAAGCTTCACAGCCTGCGGACAACTCTGGTTCTGTTAAGGGCACGGCTTCAGCCGTGCCATCAATGCTTCGTTTGCAATGGGGCTTTAGCCCCTGAGGGAATGCATGGAGATTGAGCCCAACCTTCCCTAGCGCCGGCGAAAGGTCTTGCGGATGGCGTGGCTGCGGTCGCTGGTCGAAGCCTGGGGCGAAGGCTCCTGACCCTCCGGATAGAGCACCACGAACCGCCGCGGCCCGTCGCTGGTCGAGGCCGTCGGCAGCCCCGAGGCGCTGAGCGCCAGGTGCAGCAACCGCCGCTCGCGCGAGTTCATCGGAGGAAAGGAGTACGGCCGGCCGCTGGCGCGAACCCGCTCGACGGCGACCTCAGCCATCATCTGCAGCTCGGCGTTGCGCAGCAGTTTGAAGTTCTCCGCGTCGAACGAGATCAGGTGGTGCTGCTCCGGCTCCAGCCGAAGCGCCTTGGCAGCCAGGTGTTCGATCGAGTGCAGCAGTTCCGCGTTGCGCGCGGTCAGCAGGGGAGTGTCGGCCCCGGTAAACTCGACCGAGATCTCGGCAGAGACTTCACCGCTCCCCGCCGCGTTGCCACCGCCGCCGCCCATGACCCTGAACGCGAGGTCGAGCCCGCTCGATTCAATCAGCATCCGGAGAAATTCTTCAATCCGGCGAGTCTTCGTATCGAGCGCGTCCTGATGGGAGGTCATTGCGGTGGCGTTGTCCAAGAGCCATCGTCTCACAGGCGGGCCGTTGTTTCCAGTTTCCGCAATCCGCCCCGGTGTGATTCAGGGCCCGCTTCCTCCTCCGAACTCAAAGCGTTATACTTTCACCTTTCGAAGAGGAGGCCGTGATGAATACCGAATCCGCAGCCGGCAGCATCCGTTCATGGCGTCGGGAGATGAAGCCCTGGCAGGTGCGCATTCAGCTTGTGGTCATCGCCTGCCTGGTCGCCGCCATCGTCAGCCTCTTCATCGACTCCTCCATCCCGGACTGGTACGAGTCCCTGCACAAGCCCTCCTTCACGCCGCCCATCGCTTTCTTTGCCGTCGTCTGGCTCGTCCTCTACGGCTGCATGGCCGCGGCTGCGTGGCTCATCGGGCAGATGCCGCGCACGCGCGCCGCCAACCGCGCGCTGATGCTCTTCGCCATCCAACTCATGCTCAGCATCCTCTGGACCATGGACTTCTTCCACTACCACGTCGTCGGTCCCGCGCTGTTTCTGATCGTCCTGCTGTGGATCGCCCTTCTGCTCACTACGATCCGCTTCTGGCACCTTCGCCGCTCGACCATTTACCTGTTGGCCCCCTGCCTGGCCTGGGTCACCTTCACCGCGCTCCTCAACCTCGAGATCGCACTCTTCAACTAGCGCTCGCACCCGCAAAAAACACGTCATCTCGACCGAAGCCGGCAGGGCCCCCGGCGAGTGCCTTCTACTCGCTGGGGGTGCAAGCGCAGAGCAGTGGAGACCCTGTATTTGCCGTTGCACTTGCCGTTGCCGTTGCAGTTGCAGTTGCCGTTGCAGTTGCTCTTGCACTTGCCGTTGTACTTGTCGTTGCCGCTGCCGTTGCTGTTGCTCTTGCTTCTAGGTACGCCAAGGCTTCAGCCTTGGCCTCTCAACCCACGCCACAAAAAGGGGCTTCAGCCCCCGGGGTATGCCTACGTCTTCGCCGGCGGCTTGCCCGCAACCTCGCACCCTGCAATCTCCTCCAGCACACGGATCGCACCGCAAAAATCATCTTCGCCGAAGCCCTTCGCAATCGCCGCGCGATACAGTTGCCGCGACAGCGCAGTCAGCGGCAGCGGAACGTTCAGCTCTGCCGCCGACTCCAGCATCAGCGCGATGTCCTTCTCCACCCACTTCACCGAGAAGCGCGTCGAGAAGTCGCGCGCAAACACAAACGGAGCCTTGACCGATACCAGCTTCGACTGCGCGCCCGTGTTGCTCAGAATCTCCAGCATCAGGTTCGGATCGACGCCGCCCTTGGTGCTCAGCACCATGCCCTCGTTGAAGGCCTGCAACAGATTGCCCTGGATCAGGTTCTGCGACAGCTTCGCCTGCAATCCCATGCCGAGCGCGCCGCAGTGGTAGACCAGGTTGCCCATGATCTTGAAGTACGGCAGCACGCGCTCGAACAGCTCCTTCTCGCCGCCGACCATGAACGCCAGCGTGCCCGTCTCCGCGCCGCCCTTCGACCCCGTGCAGGGCGCATCCAGAAACTCTATGCCGTGTCCGGCCAGCTCCGCGCCGATCCTGCGGCTCGCGCTCGGCGCGATGGTGCTGCAATCGGCAATGACCATGCCCTTCTGCGCGCCTTCAACCAACCCGCCCTTGCCCAGAATCACCTCGCGCGACATCTCCGTATCGCCCACGCACAGAAAGACGAAGTCGCTGCGCTTCGCCACCTCGGCCGGAGTCGCGCACGCCGTTCCGCCTTTGACTTCGCCGCCCGCCAGCCGCTCCGCCTTGCCCGCGCTATGCGACCACAACGCCACCTCGTGGCCTGCCTTCATCAGTTGCAGCGCCATCGGTCCGCCCATGATGCCGAGGCCAAGAAATCCAAGTTTCGCCATCTTCGTTCTCCCTCCGTGTTCTGTGTTTTGCGTTCCTGTTTACGTTCAGTCCCTTATGTTTAGGGTACCTCTGAAATTAAGCAGACCCTGTTCGGAAATTAAGCAGCTCCCGTTCAGACCCTGTTCACGCCCCAGGCTACCCAAAAGCACATCATCTCAACCCCGTTAAAAAACACGCCATCTCGATCCCCACTAAAAAGTCACGTCATCTCGATCCCCACTAAAAGGTCACGTCATCTCGACCGAAGGCCCGCAGGGCCGCAGCGGAGAGACCCCTGTATTTCGTAGTTGTAGTTGTAGTTGTAGTTGCCGTTGCTGTTGCCCTTGCCCTTGCAGTTGCAGTTGCAGTTGCAGTTGTAGTTGCCGTTGTAGTTGCAGTTGTAGTTGTAGTTGCAGTTGCCGTTGTAGTTGCCGTTGCTCTTGTAGTTGTAGTTGTCCTTGCTGTTGCCCTTGCCGTTGCCGTTGCCCTTGTAGTTGTACTTGCCCTTGCTTCTAGGTACGCCAAGGCTTCAGCCTTGGCCTCTCAACCCGCGCCACAAAAAGGGGCTTCAGCCCCTGGGGTATGCCTCCTCTCAGTCGCTCCCGAACCAAAAGCACCCCTGTACGTCCGCTCCCACCTTCAGTGCAGATGAACAACATAGGTATAAAGCAGCGCAATGCAGCCAACCATACTTGCCAGAAAAAGACTGTGCTTCAGCGTGAACCGGAACAGCCGCGACTGGTCCGGAACCGACAGCCCCGTCGCCGCGGCGGCGATGGCGATCGTCTGCAGGCTGATCATCTTGCCCATCACGCCTCCCGCCGAATTCGCAGCAGCCATCAGCACGGGATCAAGCCCGAGCCGTCCGGCAGTGACGACCTGCAGGTTGCCGAAGAGCGCATTCGCCGACGTGTCCGATCCGGTGAGGAAGACGCCGAGCCATCCCAGCAGCGGGCTGAAGAAGGGAAACAGCACGCCCGTCGCCGCAAAGCTCAACCCCAGCGTCGCCGTCGCTCCGCAGTAGTTCATCAGGAAGCCGATGGCCAGCACCGCGGCGATGGTCAGGATCGGCAGCGTCAACTGCCGCGTCACCGAGGCCAGCAGCCGCGCAAACCGCAGCGGCGTCACCCCCAGGAAGATCGCCGACAGAAACGTCGCCGCCATGCAAGCCGTTCCCGCCGCCGACAGCAGGTTCATATTAAAGATAGCCGGATACGGCGTCGGCGTCGCCGCAATCGGCGGCATGCGCTGCACCAGGTCGTGCAGCCCCGGCCACGCCACCGTGAAGCTCGCCAGGTTCAGCTTGTGCTGAATCGGACCCACGCCCCACAGCAGAACGCACGCCACCAAAAAGCCATACGGCATCCACGCATAGAGCACCTCGCCCAGGCTGTGCTGGGGCGGAAGGCTCGCCGCCGCCTTTTTGTTCGCGGACTCGTCAACGACGACCGGCACGAATCCCTTATCGAGGCAGTTGCGAATCGCGCCGCTGTTCTCGTTATGCTCCGGATGCCGGAAGTGCAGGTAGATGACCAGCGCCAGCATCGACGACAGCGCCGCGATAATATCCGTAAGCTGCGGCCCGATGAAGTTCGAGATCGTAAACTGCATCCCCGCGAAGACCGCGCCGCAGACCATCGTCGGCAGCCAGATGCCCGACAGCGAGACGAAGCCGCCCGTCGCGACGATCACGTACGCCGGAATAACCAGCGAGATCGGCGCGCACACCCGCCCAACCTCCGCGCTCAGTTGGGCAAGCGGAAGCCCCGTCGTTCCCGCCAGCGTAATCACTGGAATCCCGATCGCGCCGAAAGCTACCGGCGCAGTATTTGCGAGCAGACAGATGGCCGACGCGCTGAAGGCCGAGAAGCCCAGTCCCGTCAGCATGGTTGCGGCAATGGCAACCGGAGTCCCGAATCCCGATGCCCCTTCGAGAAACGCGCCGAACGCAAACGCGATCAGGATCGCCTGCAGCCGCGGGTCCGGCGTCAGCCTGCCCACAGAGTCGCGGATGATCTCGAACTTGCCCGTCTCCACTGTCAACCGAAACAGCGCAATCGCCCAGAAGATGATCCACGAGATCGGGAAGAGCCCGAAGGCCGCGCCGTACGCCGCCGCATTCAGCGCCATCCCCGGAGGCATCTGGTAGCCGACGATGGCGACCAGCAGCGTCACCGCCAGTCCGGCGAGCCCCGAGACCCACGCCGACTTCCGCATCACGCCCAGCAGAAACAGCAGTGTAAAGATAGGTAGCGCAGCGATCGTCGCGGAGAAGGCCAACCCGTGACCGAAGAGATAGTAGTGTTGATTCCAGATCACGATAGTGGCCATTCCAGCAGTGGACTTTGAGTCTGTCTTGGGGACGGTCTTTCGGTAAACCCGGATGGTAGTATGGTCCTACCATTGGTGTCAAGCGATGCCGAGATCCGCACGGCGCATGGATTCCTCCCCTCGAAACGAACATCGTCTTAACCGAAGCGCCCCACTCCAACCGCACGTCATCTCAACCGGCCCGCATCACCTCAAACGCACGTCATCTCGACCGAAGCCGCGCAGCTTCATCGCGCGGCGCAGTGGAGAGACCCCTGTATTTTGCTGTTGCTGTTGCTCTTGCTCTCGCTCCTGCCGTTGTTCTTGCCCTTGCCCTTGCTGTTGTTCTTGCCCTTGCTCTTGCTGTTGTTCTTGCCCTTGCTCTTGCTGTTGTTCTTGCCCTTGCTCTTGCTGTTGTTCTTGCCCTTGCTCTTGCTGTTGTTCTTGCCCTTGCTCTTGCTGTTGTTCTTGCCCTTGCTCTTGCTGTTGTTCTTGCCCTTGCTCTTGCTGTTGTTCTTGCCCTTGCTCTTGCTGTTGTTCTTGCCCTTGCTCTTGCTGTTGTTCTTGCCCTTGCTTCTAGGTACGCCAAGGCTTCAGCCTTGGCCCTCTCCCCGCGCCACAAAAAAGGGGCTTCAGCCCCTGGGGTATGCCTCCCGACCATCTTTCAAACGCACGTCATCTCGACCGAAGCCGCGCAGCTTCATCGCGCGGCGCAGTGGAGAGACCCCTGTATTTTGCTGTTGCTCTTGCTCTAGCTCTTGCTGTTGTTCTTGCCCTTGCTCTTGCTGTTGTTCTTGCCCTTGCTTCTAGGTACGCCAAGGCTTTAGCCTTGGCCCTCTATCCGCGCCACACAAAAAAGGGGCTTCAGCCCCTGGGGTATGCCTCCCGACCATCTTTCAAACGCACGTCATCTCGACCGAAGCCAAGAGCCCCCTGTATTTCGCTTTTACAACGCCCCTCTTTTGAAAGCACAATGTCCCTTTGCAGGCAGCAGTTCTAAAACGGAGTTGCAGATGGCAAATAGCAGAAGAACATTCCTCAAGCAGGCAGCCGCGCTCACGGCCGCCGGCCTCGGCAGTTTCAATCTCCAGCAGACCGCTCCCGCACTCATGCAGGCCGCGAACAAAGGCCCCGTGCTGCCGGGCTGGTACGACCGTCCCATGCGCTGGGCGCAGCTCGCCTTTGTCGAGGACGATCCCGGCAACTACGATCCCGCCTTCTGGCTCGACTACTTCAAGCGTGTCCACGCCGACGCCGCCTGCCTCAGCGCCGGGGGCGTCGTCGCCTTCTATCCCACCGAAATTCCGATGCACTACCGCAGCAAGTGGCTCGGCGACAGGGACGCCTTCGGCGACCTCGCCGCCGGCTGCCGCAAGCTCGGCATGAACGTCATCGCCCGCACCGACGCGCACGCCTGCCATCAGGACGTCTACGACGCGCACCCCGACTGGATCGCCGTCGACGCCCACGGCAACAAGCGCCGCCATCCCTCCGACCCCGACTACTGGATCACCTGCGCCCTCGGCCCCTACAACTTCGAGTTCATGACCAGCGTCCACCGCGAGATCATGCAGCGCTACCGCGTCGACGGCATCTTCACCAACCGCTGGGCCGGCTCCGGCATGTGCTTCTGCGAGCACTGCCGGAAAAACTTCCGCGCCTTCTCCGGCCTCGACCTGCCCCGCACCGCCAACCCGCAGGACCCCGCCCGCCGCCAGTTCATCCTCTGGAACCAGCAGCGACTCTTCGAGGTCTGGCGCCTCTGGAACCAGACGATCCGCGCCATCAATCCCAACTCCAGCTACATCGCCAACGCCGGCGGCGGCGCGCTCAGCAAGCTCGACATGAAGACCATCGGCGAACTTGCCCCCACGCTCTTCGCCGACCGCCAGGGCCGCAGCGGCCTCACCCCGCCCTGGGCCAACGGAAAGAACGGCAAGGAGTACCGCGCCACCCTCGGACAGAAGGCCATCGCGGGCATCTTCAGCGTGGGCTTCGAAGACAAGTATCGCTGGAAAGACTCCGTCCAGAACGGCGACGAGATCCGCCTCTGGGTCGCCGACGGCATCGCCCAGGGCCTCAGGCCGTGGTTCGCCAAGTTCAACGCCAAGGTGATCGACCGACGCTGGCTGCCGGTCGTCGAAGAGATCTACCAGTGGCATCACGCCAATGAAGCCTACCTGCGCAACACTCGCTCGCTCGCCCGCGTCGGCATGGTCTATTCGCAGCAGACCGCGGCCTTCTACGGCGGCGAGCAGGCCCGCGCCAAGGTCGAGGACGCCGCCCTCGGCTTCTACCAGGCGCTCGTCGAGGCCCGCATTCCCTTCGAGATGGTGCACGACCAACTACTCGACCCCGAGCACACCGCGCAGTTCCGCACCCTCATCCTTCCCAACATCGCCGCGCTCTCGACCAAGCAGTGCGCCCAGATCGAAGCATTCGTCAAGAATGGCGGCAGCGTCGTCGCCACCTATGAAACTTCCCTCTACGACGAATGGGGCGTGCGCCGCAAAGACTTCGGCCTCGCCTCCCTCTTCGGCGCCGGCTTCGCGGGCAAGGTCGAAGGCCCGATGCTGAACTCCTACCTCCTACTCGAAAAAGATCCTGCCACAGGCACATATCATCCCCTGCTCACCGGCTTCGAAGACGCGACGCGCATCATCAACGGCGCATACCAGGTGGATGTGAAACCGCTCGGGCAGAGCATCGCCTCGCCGCTCACCATCGTCCCCACCTACCCCGATCTGCCCATGGAAGAGGTCTTTCCTCCGCCGCTCAAGGAGCACCACGCGGGAGCGTACCTGCGCGATACCGGCCACGGCCGCGTCGTCTATCTCCCCGCCGACATCGACCGCACCTTCTGGGAGGTCCTCGACGTCGACCACGCCAAGCTGCTGCGCAACGCAGTCGTCTGGGCAACCAACGAAGCGCCGCCGGTCACCGTCGAAGGACAGGGCGTGATCGACCTCGCCGTGTGGGAGCAAAAAGATTCCCACCAAAATTCAATGACCGTCCACCTCGTCAACCTCACCAACCCCATGATGATGAAGGGCCCCGTGCGCGAGATCTTCCCCATCGCGAAACAGCAGGTGCGCATTCGCGTTCCCGCATCGCGCCGCGTGGCAAAGACAAAACTACTGGTGGCGAACAAGGAGATTCCGCATCGCAGAGAAGGCGATGCCGTACTCGTCGAAGTGCCCTCCATCAGCATCCACGAGGTCATCGCGCTGGACTTTTCGTAATGCACAAGGAAATTTGTCTGTTGGAAATTTGCTTGTCATTTCAAAGTGATTCTTTGTTTGTCCACAAAACTACGTCATCTCGACCGGAGCGAAGCTCACTCCCACAAAAGCACGTCATCTCGACCGAAGGCCCGCAAGGCCGCAGTGGAGAGACCCCTGTATTTCGCCGTTGCCGTTGCTGTTGTTGTGGTCGTTGCGGTTGTCGTTGCGGTTGTCGTTGCGGTTGTCGTTGCGGTTGTCGTTGCGGTTGTCGTTGCGGTTGTCGTTGCGGTTGTCGTTGCGGTTGCCTCTGGGTACGCCAAGGCTTCAGCCTTGGCCCTCTATGGCCGGCCAAAAACAGGGGCTTTAGCCCCTGGGGTATGCTCTCCGATCATCTATCAAAAAAACGCACGTCATCTCGACCGGAGCGAAGCGCAGTGGAGAGACCCCTGTATTTGCCTTTTCAGTTTTCTGTGCATCGTTCCGATCTTGAACAGCGCACCGCACTCTGGAGGAGAATAGACACATGGAAACGACGATCGCATTCGGCAAGCACGGCCTGACCCTCCACCTCCCCTCGGGACCGCGCTACGAGATCCTCAAGGCCCACGACGCGCCCCCTATCGCGGATGTCGACCACGCTCTCGCCGCCGCGCTCGACGCTCCCCTCGGCTGCGCTCCCCTCGCCGAGCTGGCGCGAGGCAAAAAAACAGCAGCGATCTCCGTCTGCGATATCACCCGCCCCGTCCCCAATTCCACCACGCTGCCGCCGCTGCTCGAACGCCTCCATCGCGGCGGCATCAAGGCAGAAGACGTAACGATCTTCATCGCCACAGGCCTGCATCGCCCCGCCACCGGCGACGAGATCCGCATCATCCTCGGCCCCGAGATCGCGGCGAAATATAAGGTCGTCAACCACGACGCCAAAACCTTCGCCGACCACCAGCTCGTAGGCACCACCACCGGCGGCATCCCCGTCTACGTCGACAAGCGCTTCATCGCCGCCGATCTGCACCTCACCCTCGGCTTCATCGAGCAGCACCTTATGCTCGGCTTCTCCGGCGGCCGCAAGCTCATCGCCCCCGGCCTCGCCGCGCAGGAGACCATCAAGGTCATCCACTCGCCGCGCTTCATGCGCGAGAGCCTCGCCACCGAAGGCTCCATCGACCACAACCCCCTGCACGCCGAGCTATTGGAGATGGCCCGCCTCGCCCGTCACGACTTCATGCTGGACGTAACCTTAACCAGAACCCGCGCCATCTCCGGCATCTTCGCCGGCGAGCCCGTCCAGGCTCACGCCGCGGGCGTTGCCTTCCTGCGTTCGTCGTCCTTGGAAGTACTGCCTGAGTACGTCGACGCCGTCATCACCAGCGCCGCCGGCTATCCCCTCGACCTCACCTTCTACCAGACCATCAAAGGCGTGACAGCCGTCCAGCACATCGTCAAACCCGGCGGCAGAATCCTCGTCATGAGCGAGTGCGCGGAAGGCGTCGGCTCTCCCGAATTCGCCGCCAAGGTGCGCGGCTTTCGCGGCGACCAGGCCTACCTCGACGAGATTCGCGACACCCCGGTCGTCGTCGACCAGTGGCAACTGGAGAAGCTGGCGCTGGTCAGCCTCAAGAACCGGGTCCTCTTCTACGCCCCCGGAGTCACCGCCGCCGACCTCGGCGCGATGGCCCCGCAGCTCTTCCCCACGGTGGACGCGGCCCTCCGCGCTCTGGTCAAGGACCTCCCCGCCACCGCCCGCATCGCCGTCATCCCCGAAGGCCCCTACGCCTACGCCCGAGTCGACGGAACCGCCTAACCACCCTCACCCACCCCAAAACCAAGTCATCTCGACCGAAGCGAAGCGCAGTGGAGAGACCCCTGTATTTCGCCGCCGCCGTCGCCGTCGCCGTTGTCGTTGCCGTTGCTCTTGTCGTTGCCGTTGCTCTTGTCGTTGCCGTTGCTCTTGTCGTTGCCGTTGCTCTTGTCGTTGCCGTTGCTCTTGTCGTTGCCGTTGCTCTTGCTTCTAGGTACGCCAAGGCTTCAGCCTTGACCCTCTATAGCCAGCCAGCAAAAGGGGCTTCAGCCCCTGGGGTATGCTCTCCGATCATCTTTCAAAAACACGTCATCTCGACCGAAGCGAAGCGCAGTGGAGAGCCCTCTGTATTTTGCCGTCGCCGTCGCCGTCGCCGTTGCCCTTGCCGTTGCCGTTGCCCTTGCCGTTGTTCTTGCTTCTAGGTACGCCAAGGCTTCAGCCTTGGCCCTCTATAGCCAGCCAGCAAAAAGGGGCTTCAGCCCCTGGGGTATGCTCTCCGATCATCTTTCAAAAGCACGTCATCTTGACCAAAGCTAAGAGCCCCCTGCATTTCGCCGCCCATAGCAAACGGCAAAGCCGCCTCAGCGACTCTTCCCGCCACGCGGAGCGCTCCGCCGCGCCGGCAACTGCTTCTCCATCGCGTCTTCGTACCGCCGCAGCGCGTCACTCAGATGCGCCTGCATCGCCTTCTCCGCGGCCTTGGGGTTGCCGCGTCGAATCGCCTCGACAATCGCAATATGCTCCTTCAGCGACAGCGGCAGCGCATCCGGCACATGCAGTACCTTCGACAACCCCCGCGCCAGTTGCCCGCGAATCATCGATACCAGGTCGAACAGCAGCGCGTTCCCCGACGCCTTGGCCAGCGTCACATGAAACTCCAGGTCGAGCGCGGCAAACCGTTTGGCGTCGTCGACCGCCTCTTTCATTCTGCCGATCAGCGCGTCGATGCGCGCCATCTCCTGCTCGCCGGCAAAGCTCGCCGCCTTCGCCGCCGCGATGCCTTCGATCGCGATGCGCACTTCGAGCAGGTTCTCGATGTCGTGCTTCTCCGTAATCAGCCGCCACTCGACGATCTTGCCCAGAAATTTTTCGCCGTCGAGCGCCACCGATGTTCCCTCGCCCACCCGCGCGTTCAGCACGCCCATGATCGACAGGCAGCGCAGCGCCTCGCGCAGCGACGAGCGTCCCGCGCCGAAGTCCTTGCACAGCTCGCGTTCCGAAGGCAGCCGCTGCCCCGGCTTCAGGTCGCCGTTCGCGATCAGGTCCATGATCTGCTGCGCGATCGCCTCGCTGATCGAGATCTTGGTTACAGGACGAATCCTGGCCTGAACTTTTAACGCAGGGGAGACAGCGCGAGTCTTCATATTTCTCCGAACTTCAGCGATCCGATAAGCCGCCGGACTTAAGTCCCGCCGGTTTTAGAGCAAAGTATTAGTCGGTGTAGAGTCTGCCGAGCCCATTGTTTGTCATTCCCGAAGGGAATCTGCGGTTGCCTTCCTCCACATCAACAGCAAATCTCTACGTCCCGCCGGTCTTAAGTCCCGTCTGCCTCAAGCCCACTTGTTTCAAGGTAAGACCATCGGTAGACCACGCCGCCGGTCGCAATCAATGACCGGCAACCACATCAAACGCTACAGCAGCAGGGTTCAAATAGCAATCGCCCCTCGGCGCGGCTGCCGCAGCCGCCGCTTTGACATTGGTGTGACCATATGCCTAAGATGACATCTGCTGCGCGGACTTCCACAAAGCCTCCAATATCCCCGCCCTGCGCCAAACGCACGTCATCTCGACCGGAGCGAAGCGCAGCGGAGAAACCCCTGTATTTCGCCGTTGCCGTTGCCGTTGCTGTTGCTCTTGCTGTTGCTGTTGCTGTTGTTGTGGCCGTTGTCGTTGCTGTTGCCGTTGCTCTTGCTGTTGCTGTTGTTGTGGCCGTTGTCGTTGCTGTTGCCGTTGCTGTTGCTCTTGCTGTTGTGGCCGTTGTCGTTGCTCTTGCTTCTGGGTACGCCAAGGCTTCAGCCTTGGCCCTCGATGGCCAGCCCAAAAAAGGGGCTTCAGCCCCTGGGGTATGCTCTCCGATCATCTTTCAAACGTACGTCATCTCGACCGGAGCGAAGCGCAGTGGAGAGACCCCTGTATTTCGTTTTTGTATTCTTAGGGAGCCTCTGATTCAGGAGGGAATCTTCGGAATGTCAGTGCAAAGATCGGCAGTTGAGAACCGGGACGCGGCCGAGGCCATCTTTCAGCGGGCATTAGCCGATTGCAGCATCGAGCAGGCGCTCGAGCGCCGCTTCGAAGAGATCGTCAGCGACGCAGACCTTGATCGCGTCCGGCAGATTCGCATCGTCGCCGCCGGCAAAGCCGCCGCGCCCATGCTCGCTGCCACGCTGGCACAGCTCGAACGCCGCGCCGCTGTACCGCCCGGCAAAATCGCAGGCGTCCTCATCGCCCCTCAGTGCCCCGCCGTGCTCCCCCCCACCTTTCGGTTCTTCGCCGGCGGCCACCCGCTGCCGAACGAAGCCTCCTTCGCCGGAGCCCGCGCCGCCCTCGACCTGTTGAGCGACGTTAAAGCTCCCCGCAGTCTCTGCCTCTTCCTCATCAGCGGCGGAGCCTCCGCCATGATGGAGCTTCCCCTCGATCCAGCCATCTCTCTCGCCGACACCATCGGCCTCTACCGCGAGCTTGTGCACAGCGGAGCCTCCATCACCGAGATCAACTGCGTCCGTAAGCACTTCTCGGCCGTCAAGGGAGGCCGCCTCGCCCTCGCCGCCCGCGGAGTCTCCGCCGTCTCCGTGCTCGTCTCCGACGTCCCCCCCGGCCACCTCGACGCCCTCGGCTCCGGCCCCACCCTGCCCGACACCTCCACCGTCGCCGAGTGCCGCGAGATCCTCGCCCGCTACCATCTGCTCCCGCGTTTCCCACTCTCCGTCCGCCGCTTCTTCGAGCGCGACCCCCTTCCCGAGACGCCCCGGCCCGGCAGCTTTTCCGCCCGCGCCATCACCCTGCTCACCTCCGACGATCTCGCCGCCGCCGCCTGCCGCCACGCCGAAGCCCTCGGCTACCATGCCGTCATCGACAATACCTGCGACGACTGGGAGTACCGCACCGCGGCCCGCTATCTCCTCGACCGCCTCCGCGAACTCCGCCGCGCCCATCCCCGCGTCTGCCTCGTCTCAGCCGGCGAGATTGCCGTCTCGCTCCCAGCCTCATCGCCGGCCTCGCAGCCCGGCAGCGACGCCGTCGCGAGCACAGACAATCAGCAGCAGAAGAAGCCCATCGGCCTCGGTGGACGCAACCAGCAGTTCGCCCTCTATGCCGCCGGCCTGCTCGGCCCGCCCGACGCCGCCACCGTCGTCCTCTCCGCCGGCTCGGACGGTATCGACGGCAACAGCGCTGCCGCCGGAGCCATCATCGACGACCAAACCCTCGCAACGCCCGCTCTCCGCGCCGAGGCCGCGCAGGCCCTCGAACACTTCGACACCTCGCCCCTGCTCGCGCGCCTGGCATCCACCCTCGTCACCGGCCCCACCGGCCACAACCTCCGCGACCTGCGCATCCTCCTCGCCGCCGATTAGTCAGCTCCTGTATCAGAGCCAATCCCTCTCAGACGTAGCTTCTATCAGAGCCATTCCCTCAGGCGTAGCTTCCTTTGTTTGTCATTCCATCTTTCTCTGCTTGTCATTCCCGAAGGGAATCCGCGTTTCGCCCGAATCGGCAAGACTGCATCCGGAGGAGAACCGCTCTCAGGATGCGACTCCACCGCTGAAGCCTCTCCACCCACCAAAAGTGCGTCATCACGACCGGGGCACGTAACACCGCACGTCATCTCGACCGGAGCACGTAACACCGCACGTCATCTCGACCGGAGCGAAGCGCAGTGGAGAGACCCCTGTATTTCGCCTTTGCAGTTGCAGTTGCAGTTGCAGTTGCAGTTGCTGTTGCTGTTGCTGTTGCAGTTGCTGTTGCAGTTGCAGTTGCAGTTGCTGTTGCTTCTGGGTACGCCAAGGCTTCAGCGTTGGCCCTCGCAACGCGACCAATAAAGCGGGGCTTCAGTCCCTGGGGTATGCCTCCGCCCAAACTGCTGTGCCAATCTCCGCTTGACAAACTAAACTAAACCGTTCAGTATCTAACCTGCATCAACCGAGGCTCCCTCCATGATCCGCGTTCAGAACCTGGTAAAGACCTTTGGCGACTTCACCGCCGTCAAGGACATCTCCTTCGACGTAGGCCAGGGCGAGATCTTCGCCTTCCTCGGCCCCAACGGCGCGGGCAAGACCACCACCATCAAGATGCTGACCACGCTCCTCCATCCCACCAGCGGCAGCATCCGCCTCGACGGCCTCGACCCCACCGTCAAGACCAAAGAGGCGCGGCAGCGCTTCGGCATCGTCTTTCAGGACCCCAGCCTCGACGCCGAGCAGACCGCCTACGAGAACATGGACCTGCACGGCGTCCTCTACCACGTCCCGCGCAAGCTCCGCGCCGAGCGCATCGAGCTTCTGCTGAGGACCTTCGAGCTGTGGGAACGCAGGGACAGCTACGTCAAGACCTTCTCCGGCGGCATGAAGCGGCGGCTCGAGATCGCCCGCGGCTTCCTGCACACGCCCGCCATCCTCTTCCTCGACGAGCCCACCCTCGGCCTCGACCCGCAGAGCCGCAACCAGCTCTGGACGCACGTCAAGCGCCTCAACGAGACCGAGAAGACCACCGTCTTTCTCACCACGCATTACATGGACGAGGCCGACCGCGTCGCCCACCGCATCGCCATCATGGACCACGGCAGCATCATCGCCGTCGGCACCTCGGCGGAGCTCAAACAGCAGACCGGCGCCGAGTCGCTCGAAGAGGCCTTCCTTGCGCTCACCGGCTCGTCCCTGCGCGACGAGAGCGCCGACTCCAACGACCGCCTGCGGCAGATCACGAAGATGTGGAAGAGGTAAAGAAAAATAAACAAAAGCTTTAATTAAAACCGGCAAAATTTTTATCGAGAGGTCAAGACCCCGATGGGCGCAATTTACATTCTCTGGCTGCGTGAACTGAAGCGTTACGTGCGCTCGCGCGTGCAGATCGTGGTGTCGCTGGGCCAGCCCTGCCTGTACCTGGTGGCGCTCGGCTTCGGCTTCGGCCCGGTCTTCAAACAGGCGGGACAAGGCAGCTATCTGCAATTCATGGCGCCGGGAGTCATCGGCATGACGGTGCTGTTCAGCTCCGTCTTCTCCGGCATCGCCATGCTGTGGGACCGCCAGTTCGGCTTCCTCAAGGAGACGCTGGTGGCCCCGGTCTCGCGCCTTCAGATCATGGCGGGCCGCACCCTCGGCGGCGCCACCGTCGCCATCATTCAGGGAGTCCTGATCCTGGTCATCTGCCTCGTCGCCGGCTTTCGCCCGCAGTCGTGGACGGCGCTTCCCTTTGCCTTCCTCTTCGTCGTGCTCATCGCGGTCGTCTTCGCCGCGCTCGGCACCGGCATCGGCTCCGTGCTCGAAGACATGCAGGGCTTCCAACTGGTGATGAACTTTCTCGTGCTGCCCATCTTTTTCCTCTCGGGCGCGCTCTATCCGCTCACCAACCTGCCCACGGCGATGGCTGTCATCGTCCGCCTCGACCCGCTCACCTACGGCGTCGACGGTCTGCGCGGCGCGCTCGTCAACACTTGGCAGTTCAGCCCGGCCCTCGACCTGGCTGTCCTCGTAGCGCTCGCCTGCGTCTTCCTCGGCAGCGGAGCCTACCTGTTCTCGAAGATTGAAGCTTAAGAATGAAGAATCCAGTCCGTTCCGTTAAGGGCATGGCTTCAGCCGTGCCGCAAGCAGAACCTATGCAACGCGGCTTTAGCCGCTGAGGGAATCTTCGCAGACTCCACCGAACGTTAGGCTCAGGACACGTACCCATGGCAAGACCGCGAAGCATACAGGCGCACCGCAAGGTTCTCGAAGCAGCAGCAGAGTTGTTCGCTCAGCAAGGCATCGACGCCACCAGCATGGACGCCATCGCCGAGTCCTCCGGTGTCAGCAAGGCAACTATATATAAGCACTGGCCCGACAAGGACGCCCTCTGCCTCGAAGTCCTCGGCTACGTCCACGGCCTCGACGAAGAGCCTCCCGTCTTCGACTCCGGCGACTTCCGCGCCGACCTCATCGCGGCCTTGCGCCACCAGCCCGCCGCCGACCGTCAGGCAATGAAGGAAAAGATCTGGCCCCACCTGATGGCCTACAGCGCCCGCAACCGCGCCTTTGGCGACGCCTGGCGGGCGAAGGTACTAGAACCCGCGCGCACCGGTCTTACCGCTTCGATCAAGCGCGGCGAAAAGCTCGGCGTGCTGAGGTCCGGCATCGATCCCGAGATCGGCATCGCCCTTCTGCTTGGCCCCATGATGTACCGTCACATCTTCGCGCAGCGCCTCGGCCGGCGCGTCCCCAAAGATCTCGAAGTCCACGTCGTCGACGCCTTCCTCGCCGCCTTCGCCAAAGCTCCAAAAAACCGGCCCTGAGAAACAGCTGAATCGGAATGACCCCGCTCCATCCCGAAGGAGCTCCGCTCAGGGGCGGTTTTTTTGCCTGCTTTTCTTTGTTTGTCATTCCCGAAGGGAATCTGCGTTCTGCTCGAATCGCCAGGGGTGCGCCCGGGGAACCACCCTTGACAGGCCGCCGGAGAAGCACGTCATCTCGACCGAAGGCGGCGTTCTTGCCGCCGCAGCGGAGAGACCCTGTATTTCGCCGTCGCCGTCGCTTGACGTTGCCTTTGCCTTTGCCCTTGCCCTTGCCCTTGCCCTTGCCGTTGCCGTTGCCGTTGCCGTTGCAGTTGCCTTTGCCTTTGCAGTTGCCCTTGCCTTTGCCCTTGCCTTTGCCTTTGCCGTTGCCCTTGCCTTTGCAGTTGCGCTTGCCCTTGCCTTTGTCTTTGTCTTTGCAGTTGCAGTTGCAGTTGCAGTTGTAGTTGCCCTTGCCTCTAGGTACGCCAAGGCTTCAGCCTTGGCCCTCTATCGCCAAAGCCTAAAAAAGGGGCTTCAGCCCCTGGGGTATGCCTCTCCCAGAATCTGCAACCTGCTATAACTGCCATGCCGCCCCGTCGCATCCTCCGGCGGCATGGAGAAGAACAGTGAAGTATCTCGCCGGTGCCCTCCTCATCGTCCTCGCGTCCAGCACAATTCTTGCCCAGAGTCCCCCCGACTCCTGGCACGCGCAATGGATCACCGCCCCGGAGCTTCCACCCTACGCGCCCGCCGTCCTCCACTTTCAGCGGACCATCGACCTCCCCGCCAGGCCCGACCACTTCCTCGTCCGCGTCAGCGCCGACAACGCCTTTCTCCTCCGCGTCAACGGACAGACCGCGGGCCGCGGCCCCGCCAAAGGCGACCTCGCCCACTGGCGTTACGAGACCCTCGACCTCGCTCCCCTCCTGCATCCGGGCAGCAACCTGCTCGCCGCCACCGTCTGGAACTTCGGCCAATACCGCGCCATCGCGCAGATGACCAACCGCACCGCCTTCCTGCTCGAAGGCGCCTCTCCCGAGGCAAAGGCCGCCGACACCAACAAAAGCTGGCAGGTCGAGATTGACCACGGCTTCACCCTCAAGCCCGTCACCTACGCCATGCTGCGCGGCTACTACGCCGCCGAGCCCGTCGTGATCCTCCACGCCGCCGACTCCGACCCCGACTGGGACGCCCCCATCAGCAAACCCGCGAACTGGACCCCCGCCGTCTCCGCCGGCGAAGCCTCCTCGCGCGGCGCTCGCGACTCGCACAGCGCCTGGCAGCTCGTCCCCGACCTCCTCCCGCCGATGGAGTCCACGCCGCAGCCCGGCGGCAAAGTCGTCCGCACCACCGGCATCGCTTCCGCTGCCGACTTCCCCGGCGAAGCCGTCACCATCCCCGCCCACGCCACCGTCAGTATCCTGCTCGACAACGGCACCCTCACCACCGGCTATCCCGAGCTTGCGCTCAGCGGAGGAAAGGCCGCCGACGTCCGCCTCACCTACGCCGAGGCGCTCTACGATAAAAACGGCCGCAAGGGCAATCGCAACGACATCGCCGGCAAGCACATCGCCGGCGTCTACGACGAGTACATCGCCGATGGCGGCGCGCACCGCACCTTCGCCCCGCTCGTCTGGCGCACCTGGCGCTACCTCCAGATCGACGTCCGCACCGGCGACCAGCCGCTCACGCTCACCCGCTTCAGCTCCACCTTCTCCGCCTTCCCCTTTGTCGAACGGGGTCATTTCTCCAGCAGCGATCCCGAGCTCAGCGCCATCTGGAAGATCGGCTGGCGCACCGCTCGCCTCGACGCCCACGACACCTACATGGACACGTCCTACTGGGAGCGGCTCCAGTACGTCGGCGACACCCGCCTGCAGGCCCTCATCTCCTACGCCGTCGCCGGCGACGACCGCCTCGCCCGCCAGGCCATCACCGCCATCGACGACTCGCGCCTGCCCGACGGCATCACCCTCAGCCGCTACCCCACCTCCGTCTTCCAGGCCATCCCGCCCTTCTCGCTCTACTGGGTGGGCATGGTGCACGACTACGCCCTCTACCGCGACGACCCCGCCTTCGTCCGCAAACAGCTCCCCGGAACCCGCACCGTCCTCGCCTGGTTCCTCGCGCACCGCAACGCCAACGGCCTCGTCGGCAAGCTCCCCTGGTGGTCCTTCGTCGACTGGGTCCCCGACTTCAAAAACGGCGAGCCGCCGCAGGACGCCGACGGCGACTCCACCATCCTCACCCTGCATCTCGTCGAAGCCCTCCGCGAAGCCGCCCAGATCGAAGCCGCCTACGGCGACGCCGCCCTCGCCCAGCGCTACCGCCAAGCCGCGGAGAAATCCGTGCACGCCATCCAGACCCTCTGCTGGAACGCGCAAGCCCATCTCTATACCGACACACCCCACGGCAACCACTTCAGCCAGCACGCCAACGCGATGGCCGTCTGGCTCGACGTCGCTCCCGCCGCCGCGCAGCGCGGCATCATGACCCGCATCCTTGCACCGGAAGGTCATGCCGCAGCGAACGCCGCCTCGGATAATCCAACCGGCTTCCCCGCCATCTCGCAGGCGTCGTACTACTATCGCTTCTACGTCAACCGAGCGCTCCAGCACGCCGGGATGGGCGATCAGTACATCCAGCAGTTGCAGCCCTGGCGCGAAATGATCGCCCTCGGCCTCACCACCTGGGCCGAGCAGCCCGAGCCCACCCGCTCCGACTCGCACGCCTGGAGCTCGCACCCCAACTTCGACCTGCTCAACATCGTGGCGGGCATCCAACCGGCGAGCCTCGGCTTGAAGACCGTGCTCATCGCTCCGCGCCTGGGCGCGCTCACCACGCTCACGGCGAGCTACCCCCACCCGCTCGGCGCCATCGACGTCGAGTACACGCACAAGGACGGCACCCTCCACGCCACCATCCACCTGCCCCCCGGACTCCACGGCACCTTCCGCTGGCAAGGCCAGACCTACCCCATCCGGCAAACCACCCTCAACCTAACCCTCCCCGACCGCAAAGGCAAAACACCGTGAACCGAGGATGACTGACGAGAAGCGCGTTCCTCATTAACTAATCGTCCAGTTGGCCTAATCGATAGATCAACCCCGAACTGGCGACCTATATCCCGGACTTCCTTCTGTTGTCTTCCGCGCAGAGCATCTGGCAGTTGTCGGAGCTTGTCTTTCCACCCTCGTGCCATGGGGTGATATGGTCCCCATGCATTCCCTCAATCTCGAAATGCTCCTTGCAAACCGGGCAGACACCTTTCTGCCGCTCGTAGGATTCTCGCTTCTGACTGTCACTGAATGATCGGATATTCAAATGTCGCTCGCTCCCATTCAGAACATAGGGATAGATACCCCTCTTATTCGTGACATCCTCATCAGACATGAGCCGACTGACTTTCTTTTCGAGCGTAGCGGGATCGATCTCATCCCCCTTATGATTGTTATATAGCTCTCCCCACGCAATGCCCTTCATCTCTCGGCGATACTTTGGAAAAGTGGCTTTTACCCAGCTAATAACGGCCTGAAAATAAACCCATAGCTCATCGGCGTTTGGCTTGTGCTGCTGTTTAGCCATGTAGCCTTCGACATTTCCTTCACTCAGCCAGTCAATAACCGTTTCAAGATAGGCTTGTCGAATGGGTGCGCCATCAAGATAGTCGCTACCTAAACCATATGCAGGACACCCGTTCTTGCTAAAATATCGCTTGGCATCCGAAACCCAAGGGCCGGAATACACAGCATTCCGCAGTTCCTGGTCCGTCAGCTTCTCCCCGGCGATATTGATAGTCTTAAACCATCCCAGCTTCTCGCTGTCCGTGCCACTGCACTGATACACCATCAGCCGATAGTCCATAATTCTCTCTTGTTCGTCTTTCTGTAAGTTATGGAAGTACCGCTCTTCGAAAGCGAAGTCTCCTTCGACAAACTGACAGGTCGAGATGGTACGCTGCTGGCCGTCAATAACCTCGAAACCTCCATCCTCTCGAACGGCCCAGTACATGACATTTAGCGGGAAGTTCTTGGTGATAGTATCAATGACCGCATCTCGCTGTTTGTCTTTGTAGATGAACTCTCGCTGGTATTGCGGTCTGATGTCCAACTTGCCGCCGTAACCAATAACTCCGGCTTCAGCGTTGTCCTCATAGCCTTCTGTCAACTCGCGGACGGTAATCTCTCTGAGTTCGATGTTCATCAATTTAATCCTTTGGCTTCTTGCTTTTTATGACAATCCGATCATACAAACGCCGGTACGTGCCATCACCATTCGCGAGGTAAAAGCGCTGGGTGCCTTGGGAGTAGGTTCCTTTTTTAGCAACTTCCGCCATTGGTATCGCAAGCATCGTACTTGAACCAACAATTTCGAATTGATCGACGTTGTACTTATCGAGAAAAGTCAGTGGCACCCCCATAGCCCCTTCGTAATCTACCGGAATATCGCTTATCTTGCCGACTTCGATTGCGTCGTAGTTTGCGTAAGTTGGATACGCCTCCGGGCTATATTTTTTGTAGAGGATGATATTTTCATGGCGCTTTGCGATGTCGAAATTGGTATACCAGCAAGCATTACCCATGCTTCTCCATTTCTGGCCGTCAGCATCCACCCAATACCGTGTCTCTCGCGCTTCGTAGCAAGCCGGCACTTTGAATTCCATGTCACCACTTTTGTTGCCGAGCCATAATTTATTTTTCACAATGAGATTGAAAATTTCTTTATAGCTTATTGCGTTCTGGTTCCCGACAATTACGAACTTCTTGTCATACTCAATGAGTTGGGCAACGTACTCACGGAACAACGAAAACGGCGGGTTTGTGACCACAATATCCGCCTGCTTCAATAGCTCTACACTTTCTGCGCTACGGAAATCACCGTCGCCCTTTAGGTGCTTGATTCCGATTTTCTCTGGGTCGGGAACGCCGGTCCTGTGATTGTCACCGGTGTATTCAAGGTAGACGGCCTGTTCAGAATCATTCCGGCTGAACAAGTCGCGACTCTGGTTTTTATAGCAGGTAGTGATGAGCTTCTTGAGGCCCAACTTCTCAAAATTGTACGAGAAGTAGAAGAAGAAGTTGCTGACACGAGGATCGTCGCAGTTGCAGTACACCACCTTATTCTTGAAGTGCTTTTTGTAGTGCTTCAACTCCTGCTCAATGTCGGATAACTGCGTATAGAACTCATCCTGCTTGGCGTCTCGCGCTTTGGACAGGCTTTGATTTTTGACTTTCTTGGTCATCGTGAATGCGTTCCGTTCGCGCGTACACTATCTCTTCGTTATCCCTTTAGGTTGCCATATTATGCTAACCGGCTCGCGCCCCTCACCTTGGGGCGTATCAAGTCGACCATCCTGAGTCAATCGAACCCGCAACACGCACCAAGACGATTCATCCGGAAAAATCAGTGGAAGGCGGGTTCGTTTTCGCCGGAGTGGAGATATTGCCGCAGGTGAAAAAGAAGGATCGCCCAAAGCGTATTGCACTTGCGAAAGCTCCCGTTTCCATCCGGCCAGCCGCTGTGGCTGAACTCCACGAGCGTGCGGTCGACCCCCAGCGGAGAGAGCTTGAACCGGGCGGTGGTCCCGGGCGAATTGCCGGGGCCTTCCACGCATTCCCACTGCACGGTATCGTCACCGGCCTTGCTGATCTTCCATGCGAAGGGCGGCCCGTCCTGAGGCCGCGTGGTGAAGGATTCGTGATCGCCGGTAGCGCCCGCGGTATGCCACATGGCCAGTTCGGATGGGCTGGTCAGCGCCTGATAAATGGCCGGAAGGGAAGCGTGGATTTTGATTTCGTGGTTGATCTCAGCCATGGTTTCCTCGAAGTGAGGATTATAGACCGATGATCGAACCCCGAAGTTAAATCGCGCCGCGGGCAGTTCGTTTCATCAGGCGGAGCGCATGACATTGTACACTGCTCCTCCACTCTGTTTTCAAAAGATTTTGCTTCGACTCCGCTCCGAGGTAGACATGCGCGCATATCAGGATTTTCGAGAGTTCCTTTCCGTGCTCGAACAACAGAAGCAGCTTCTGCGGATCACCGACCCGGTAAAGCTGGAGCCGGATATGGCGGCGGCCTCCGCGGCGGCCACGCGGCTGGGAAATCGCAGCCCCGCGTTGTTGTTCTCGAATGTCGCCGGTTATCAGAACGCGCAGATCGTGACCAATGTTCACGGCTCCTGGGCGAACCACGCCCTCGCCCTGGGCATGGATCCCGAGACCGGGATAAGGGACCAGTTCCTCGAATTCGTACGCCGCTACAGGATGTTTCCGGGGCAGTTGGAACGAGTGACCTCGGCGCCCTGGCAGGAGGTGGTGATCGATAAAGACATCAACCTCTTCGACATCTTTCCGCTGTTCCGCTGGAACCACGGCGACGGCGGTTTTTTTATCGACAAGCCATGCGTCATCAGCCGCGATCCGGACGACTGGACCAACGACGATGTCGAGAACGTCGGCGTATACCGTCTGCAAGTTAAAGACAGGAACCACCTGGGAATCCAGACCGTTCCGCAGCACGATATCGCGATTCAACTGGCCCATGCCGAGGCGCGAGGCGAAGATCTGCCGATAGCGATTGCCCTGGGCAATGAGCCCGTCATTACGCTGATGGGCGCGACGCCGATGCTGTACACGCAACTGGAGTACAAGATGGCGGCCGTCATGCAGGGGCAGCCGTATCGCGTCGTGCAGAACGAGAAGGGCCTCGACATTCCGTATGGATCGGAGGCGGTGCTCGAGGGCAGGATCCTCGCCCGCAAGCGGCAGCCGGAGGGGCCGTTCGGAGAGTTCCCGGGATATTACTCAGGCTGTCATCAATATCCCGTGATCGAGATCGATCGCGTGCTGCACCGGAAGGATCCGATCTATGAATCGGTCTACGTGGGCAGGCCATGGACGGAGCTGGATTATCTCCAGGCATTGACGACCAGCGCGCCGATCTTCGACCAGGTGAATGCGACCTTCCCCGAGGTACAGGCGGTCAATGCGCTCTACACGCATGGGCTGGTGCTGATCGTATCGACGAAGGTGCGCTACGGCGGTTTTGCCAAGGCAGTGGGGTTGAGAGTGCTGAGCACGCCGCACGGCCTGGGCTATGCGAAGGTAATTATCGTCGTCGACGAAGATGTGGACCCCTTCGATCTGAACCAGGTCATGTGGGCGATCTCGGTGAGAGTGAATCCGGCGGGCGATGTGCTCATGCTGCCGAATCTGGCGGAGAATCTGCTCGACCCCGCCTGCCAGCCGAGTGGGATGGTGACGAAGATGATTATCGACGCGACGATGCCTGTGTCGCCCGATATCCGAGGCGATTATGGGGAGATACTGGAGACGCCGGTGGGCACGGATGTGTGGCTGCAAAAGCTGGAAGCGTTGACGAAGGAGCTGCGGAAATGAGCGCGATTGCACAAGGGGCCATTCAGGCCTGCCCGAGATGTCGTTCGAATACGGTTGCGGTACGCGCTGTTTCACCCCTGGCCGGGGTGTGGACGGTGTATGGCTGCGATACCTGTTTCTACACCTGGCGCAGCACGGAGCCCGAGACCAACACCGATCCGGACCAATACCCCGCGGTCTTTCGGCTGGCGGCTGCGGACCTGCCGAAACTACAGGTAGCCCCGGCGATTCCACCGCTGCAAGCGAAGAAGCCATAGACTTCGCGGATCAACGTAAAGCCGGCGTAGAGTGCGGTGCACTCTACGCCGGGTTATTTTCAGCCGACTGCTTATTGCTTATTTCTCTGAGGGGCTGTCGTCCGCTTTCAGGTCGCCAAGCACGTATTGAATCCCCGCTCGAATGTGTGCCAGCATCGGTGTCATGGCATACACCCGATCGTCGTGGCCGTGCCCTTCGTAGAACACTCGCCCCTTGCCCTCGCGCCGAATATAGCTCAGGGCATAATCGCCGTCGGTTCGCGGATTCACTTCCTTCGCTTTATCCGCGGCGCTCATCTTCGCGTAGTCGATACTCGTCAGCACATGCACGTTCTTCCGCGAGAACGAATCCTGCGCGAAGGTATAGGTCTCGTCGTGGATCTCGAACTCCTTGCCGTGGAACATGGCCGTCAAGGGGCTCTTCGGGTCGTCGATCTTGACCGTAATCAGTTGCGGATCGGGCCAGTGAAATTTGAAGTAGCCGCCGATCAGCTTGTTGAACGCGGGCCATTGCAGCACGGGCTTCGACTCCAGATGCAGGCTATGCATGTCCGGCGGCGGCAGCAACGAATTGAAATGCTCCACGAAATCGGCGCGGGTGATCTTACCCGTATGGCCGGTATCCAGCTTCTGGAACCAATTGTCGGCAAGCGCCGTCCACTGCTGACGGCTGACCGTGTCTCCGTGATTCTTGTTGGCTCCCGCGACGAACCGGGAAGCTAAAACCAGCGCTCCCAGATTCCGTCCCGGAGCGCCGCTCTTGATAGCAGCCTCGCTTGCCAGGCAATCGGTGTGATACGAGTCAGTCGCCGCGTGGATTCCGGCAACGCCCTTTCCACCTCTCACGAAAGCGAGAAATGCCGCTCGCCGCGCTGCCGTCACGGCAGGATTCGGATCGTCAAGAAAACACGCCGTTGTGCTGTCGAGGAAGATGGCATCGTATTTCTTGAGATTCTCGGTGTTGATGTCCGCCGCGTTGTACGTGACGGTTGTGGTCCATAGATTTCCCCGGTCCCCCAGTGCTTCCACCGCCTTCGCCGCCAGCGGGATGGAGGCATGCACGAATCCTCCCGCGCCCGTATGGGCCAGCACCAGCACCCTGCGCGGGTGCATCGGCTTGGCGCCGGGCGTAGTCGGCAAAGCTGCCATCATGGCGTCCACGGCAGTCTGAGATACCGGAATCGGCGTCGAATTACCCGCCGGATTGAAAGTGTTGGCTTGCCCGGGCTTCACGGCAGGCGGCTTCGGCAGCACCTTGCTGACCCCGGCCTCAATCTGAGACTGGGTGAGCGCTCCGCCCTTTGTGTTGTCCCAGTCGGTAAACCAGGAGTTGAAGCCGGCCTCCAGCTCGGACCGCGTCAGCGTTCCGGCCTTATGGGTATCGAGAGCCGTAAAGAGCGCCTCAGCCGTTTGGCCGCCGCGCCGTCCCTGCGCTCGCAAGCCCGCGATACCGAATGCGAGCAGAACAGCAGCGCCAGTCGAGATACAAGTCGTTGTGATTAATCGATTATGTTTCATAATTTTCGTCGGAATGAGTCTACATCGAATGCGATCTCGTCGCGTCAAAAATGTTTAAACCGTTTTGGCGATTCGGAAAAAATCACCGTCCGACACGAGGCAGCAGGTATTTCGATGAAGAAAAAAGATGAGCGATCAATCGCCGATGCACGCAGCTAAACTGGAACTACCCCCTGCGGAAGCCGTATGTCAGCCGAGATCATCCTCCAGCAAACCCCGGACGCCGCCGCGCTCCTCGCCCAGCGCGAGCAGCTCGCCGCTGTTCGTGCCGAGCTTGCCGAGCGCGAATCGGAGCTGGCGCAGGTTCGTGCCCAGCTCAAGACCTTCGAGGGCCGCTACCTCCGCCAGGTCGGCGTCCTCTACGCCGAGCTGGACGAGATCGAAGCGCGGATCGCCGAGCGCGAGGTCGACCTCTACGACTCCGACTCCGCCCGCAGCCGCGCCGACGAGGCTCGCCGGCGCGCGCAGGAGACCCACGACGCCGCCTTCGGCGAGGCCCGCGAGGCCGAGGAGTTCGACCCGCCGCCCAGCCTCAAGACCCTCTTCCGCGACGTCGCCAAGCGCATCCACCCCGACTTCGCGCGCGACGACGCCGAGCGCAGGCACTTCACCCTGCTGATGGCCCGCGCCAACCAGGCCTACAGCCGCGGCGACACGGAGACGTTGCAGCGCCTGCTCGACGACCATCGCGAGATCGCCGCCTCGATCACCGGGGAAGGCGCTGCCGCCGAGCTGCTCCGCATCGGCCGCCAGATTCGGCACGCCCGGCGCGACATCGCCGCCCTCGACGCTGAACGGCACACCCTGCTCGCCAGCGACATCGCCCTGCTGCACCTCGACGCCGAGGCCGCCGCCCGCCGGCACCGCGACCTGCTCACCGAACTCGCCACCGGTTTGCGCGAGCAGATCGCCGACGCCCGGCGCCGCTTCGAGCTGATCGACCGCCAGATCAGCGCGCATGGAAGATAAAAAAGTAAAAATAAAGGTTTGCCCCATTTTGTTTGTCATTCCCGAAGGGAATCTGCGTCTCGCCCAGGCTTATGGATCATATTTGTCCTATGGATCATGTTTGCCCTATGGATCATGTTTGCCCTATTTTGTTTGTCATTCCCGAAGGGAATCTGCGTTTTTTCTGAGCTTGCATCACTACACCTGGAGGGGAACAGCCATAGGGAACCTCTGATTAAGTCCCGCTTCGTTAAGGGCACGGCTTCAAATGGGCGATCCCTCGCATAAGACTCCCAGAGGTTCCTGATGTAAATCCGGTTCTGTTAAGGGCACGGCTTCAGCCGTGCCGCAAGCGCATCATTTGCAGTGGGGCTTTAGCCCCTGAGGTACGCTTTGAGCTGCATCCAAACCTTTCAACAGCCTGTAGAGCAGTCGAAGAAATCTTCGGAGACTGAAATAGACACTCACTATGGACGATAAAGCCAAAACCGGCCTGCAACACATTCCCACCGGCACGGCGCTGTCGCTCGGTTCCACGCGCGCGGGCATCATCGTCCGCGGCCGCCGCGATGCCGCGAACGCCGCTTCGAACCCGCACTACCGGCAGGCCGTCTCCGACTACAACGCGGGCAACTTCGCCGCCGCAGCCACCGGCTTTCAACTCGCCGCCGACCAGGGCCACGCCGAGTCGCAGTACATCCTCAGCACCATGTACGACGCGGGCGAAGGTCTGCCCCGCGACGATACCCAGGCCGCTCACTGGGAGCGCAAGGCCGCCGACCAGGGCCACGCCTACGCGCAGGCCAATCTCAGCTACCGCTACTACGCCGCCGGCGACTTTGCCGAAGCCTTCGACTGGTGCCGGCGCGCCGCCTACAGCAACCTCGCCTGGGCGCAGTACAACCTCGGCCTCATGTATCGCAAGGGCGAAGGAGTCGCCGCCAGCCCCGCCGAAGCGGCGCACTGGTATCGCCTGGCCGCCGAGCAGAACTTTCCCGAGGCCCAGCAGAAGCTGGCCGACCTCTACTATCTCGGCCTCGGTCTGCCGCGCAGCCACGCGCAGGCGGCGGCGTGGTATCGCAAGGCCGCCGATCAGGGCAATGCCGAAGCCCAGTTCCAGCTTGGCCACCTCTACGCCACCGGCCAGGGAGTCGAGCACGACTACACCCAGTCCCGCCACTGGACCCGCCAGGCCGCGCTCCAGGGCCACGAACAGGCGCTCCGCGAACTCAAACGCCGCGAGTACCGCGACCCGTAACCGCCGCCATCACCACTCGAAAATCGCACGCTGTTGCTTTGTTGTCATCCCGCAGCGAAGCGGAGGGATCCGCGGTTAGAGCTACCCACGCACGTCATCTCAGCCGAGACGCACCACTCCCAACGCACGTCATCTCGACCGAAGCCGTGCAGCCTCATCGCACGGCGCAGCGGAGAGACCCCTGTATTTCGTCTTTGTTCTTGCCGCTGCTGTTGCCGTTGCCCTTGCCTCTGGGTACGCCAAGGCTTCAGCCTTGGCCCTCTCTCCCCACGCCAAAAAAGGGGGGCTTCAGCCTCTGAGGTATGCCCTCTTCTCCCACGCGGCAATAGCTTCGCAGCGACCTCGCTGCCCCCATCAACTAGACAATCGCAACCGTCGGTTCTAACCTGACCTGTAGAAACAACGCTGCGAGCACCGGCGCCGCAGGCAAGCGGAGACGGCGTTCCTCCCGCTCCCCGGCTGCCCCGCCAATTCGGCCGATTCAAAGTTCGCGGGCATCCCGAAGCAGGCAGCCTCTCGCAACGCAACAAATAAAGTATCCCAACGGCACCACGAAACGATGCTCCGAAGAGTTTGTGAATGTTAGTCCAATCCATCCGGATAGAGGGAAAAACAAGATGAACAAGTTAGTGATCGCGGGGCTCTTTCTGGCTCTGGCGGCAACCACCCAGTCCAACGCGCAGGTCAATGCCGGCGAACAGCAGCCCGATGCCACCACGCCTTTCAACATGGTGCAGGTAACCACACTCAAGCTTCCCTGGCGTATCGCCTTTCTGCCCGATGGCCGCATGCTCATCACCGAGAAAGTCGGCAGCATGGAGCTGGTCACGCAGAAGGGAGCGCAGACGCCCGTCACCGGCGTCCCCGCCGTCCTGCATAAAGGACAGGGGGGTATGCTGGGCGTCTTCCTCTCGCCCCACTACCGCAAGGATCACAACGTCTACCTCACCTACTCGGAGCCGCACGGCGACGGTTCAAGCCTCGCCCTCGCCCGCGCCCGCCTTGTACTCGGCAAAGGCACCGCCAGCCTCCAGGGCCTCAAGGTCATCTGGCGTGACGGCGAGGGCGGCAACGGCGGCCAGTTCGGCGCCGCGGTCGCCTTCTCTCCCGACGGAAAGTACCTCTTCCTCACCAGCGGCGACCGCCAGCGCATGACGCCGGCCCAGGACCCCAACCAGCCGCTCGGCAAGATCCTCCGCCTCACCCTCGACGGCAAGCCCGCACCCGGCAACCCCATGGCAGGCAAGGTCGGTACGCCCACCGTGCCCGTGATCGATCCGCCCAGGGATACCGAAGCCGCCAAGACCGCGCCCGTCGTCCGGACGTATACCTTCCCCGGACCCAACCTCACGCCCGCCGAGACCTGGACCAGCGGACACCGCACCCCCTACGGCCTGGCCTTCGCGCCCAACGGCCAACTGTGGGAGCTTGAGCACGGCCCCCGCGGCGGCGACGAACTGAACCTGATCGAGCCCGGCAAGAACTACGGCTGGCCGCTGGTCTGCTACGCGCCCAACTACGACGGCGTGCCGATCCCCAACCCCGACACCCGGCCTGACCTGGCCAAGCCCGTCATCTACTGGACGCCGGTCATCGCCCCCGGCAGCCTCACCTTCTACAAGGGCAAGATGTTCCCCCAGTGGGACGGCTCGGCCCTGATCGGCGGCATGGGCAGCAAGACGCTCAACCGCATCACCTTCGACGGCAAGGGCGGAGCCAAGGATGCCGACCGCTGGGATGTCGGCCACCGCATCCGCGACGTCGAGGTCGCGCCCGACGGCGCCATCTGGATGATCGAGGACTCGATGACCGGCGGCCTCTTCCGCGTAACGCCGAAGAAATAGCAACCCTCCGGCAACGCCGCGACAATCCTGCACGGTTCACAACAAGGCCCGCTCTCGCACAAGGAGCGGGCCTTCCTCATCACCTTCAACCCACGTCATCTCGACCCACCCCAACCCACGTCATCTCGACCCACCTTCAACCCACGTCATCTCGACCGGAGCGAAGCGGAGTGGAGAGACCCCTGTATTTCGTCTTTGCCGTTGCCGTTGCTCTTGTCGTTGTCTTTGCCCTTGCCGTTGCTCTTGTCGTTGTCTTTGCCCTTGCCGTTGCTCTTGTCGTTGTCTTTGCCCTTGCCGTTGCTCTTGCACTTGCACTTGCCGTTGCCTCTGGGTACGCCAAGGCTTCAGCCTTGGCCCTCTATCGCCACGCCCAAAAAGGGGCTTCAGCCCCTGGGGTATGCCTTCTCTCCAACCCCACAGCCTCTCGATCGAAGCCGTGCCGCCTGTCATCCTGCTCTCGGCGCTCCCTCTGCCATACAATGGTCCAAGCACCACGGAAGGCATCGAGGAATGACCTGGTTCAAGCGCGAAGATAACGAGATCGTCAACGACCCCCAGAAGACCGTCCGCACCGAGGGCCTCTGGGTCCGCTGCGATAGCTGCCGCGAGATCATCTTCAAGGCCGACCTCGAAGCCAACCTTCAGGTCTGTCCCCGCTGCGGCAAGCACTTCCGCATCGACGCCCGCGCCCGCATCGAGAACCTGCTCGAACCCGGCTACGAACTCGTCGACCTCGAGCTGCGCTCTACCGATCCGCTGGAGTTCACCGACCTCAAGCCCTACAAGCGCCGCCTCGCCGAAGCCCGGAAGAAGACCGGCCTCAACGACGCCATCATCAACGCCATTGGGCAACTCGGTCCGCACCCGGTCGTCCTCAGCGTCATGGAGTACAGCTTTATCGGCGGCAGCATGGGCGCCGTCGTCGGCGAGACCATCGCCCGCGCCGTCGACCGGGCACTCGACACCCGCCATCCCCTCATCATCGTCTCGGCCTCGGGCGGCGCGCGCATGATGGAGGGCATCGCCAGCCTGATGCAGCTCGCCAAGATCTCCGCCGGGCTCGCACGCATGGACGACGAGAAGATCCCCTACATCTCCGTGATGACCGACCCCACCACCGGCGGCGTCACCGCCAGCTTCGCCATGCTCGGCGACCTCAACATCGCGGAGCCGGACGCGCTCATCGGCTTTGCCGGTCCCCGCGTCATCGAGCAGACCATCCGGCAGAAGCTCCCCGAAGGCTTCCAGCGCTCCGAGTTCCTGCTTGAACACGGCTTCCTCGACGCCATCGTCCCGCGCAAGGAGATGAAGCAGTACCTCTCCCAGGCGCTCACCTGGATGAAGAACGGCAGCCGCCAAACCGCCTGAGATCGACCACGGATCACACGGCACCAACCCACGTCATCTCGACCGAAGCGAAGCGGAGTGGAGAGACCCCTGTATTTCGCCTTTCGTTTCGCCGGAAAGCCTATCCACCCATAAGACCGCTTAAATCCCTTATCCGCATTGATCCGTGTTATCCACGGTCGTATTTCTGAAGGACAAGAATACTTTGCAGCCGGCCATCCCATCCCGCACCGCCCTCCGCGTCGCCATGCGCCGGGCCGCGCACCAGATCTACGACGCCAGGCCGCTCGTCCTCGACGACCCCGTCGCCGTCCCCATCCTCGGCCACACCTACGCCGAAGAGTTGCGCCGAACCCCCACCCGGCCCGACCGCCCCTTCTCCGTGGCGCTCCGTGCCTTTCTTGTCGCCCGCAGCCGCTACGCCGAAGACAACCTCGCCCGCGCCGCGGCTTGCGGCGTCACGCAGTACGTTCTGCTCGGAGCCGGACTCGACACCTTCGCGCATCGCAACCCGTACCCCGGCCTGCGCGTCTTCGAGGTCGACCACCCGGCCACGCAGCAGTGGAAGCGCGATCTGCTCGACGCCCACCGCATTCCTCCGCCCTCCGGCCTCATCTACGCTCCCGTCGACTTCGAGCGCCAGTCGCTGCCCGAGCAATTGCTCGCCACGGGCTTCAATCCTGCGGTCCCTGCCTTCTTCGCGTGGCTCGGAGTCGTGCCGTACCTCACCCTCGCCGCCTTCCGCTCCACCCTCGCCTTCATCGCCGCGCGACCGGCGGGCAGCGGCCTTGTGCTCGACTACGGCCAGCCCCGCGCCGTGCTGCCCCTGCTCGAACAGCTCGCCCACGACTCGCTCGCCGCCCGCGTTCAACTGGCGGGCGAGCCCTTCCAGCTCTTCTTCACCCCGAAGGAGATCGCCGGCGAACTTGCCGCCTTCCACGGCATCGAAGACCTGGGCTCCAAAGAGATCAACGCCCGCTACTTCGTCGGCCGCGCCGACTCGCTGAAGCTCCGCGGCAGCGCCGGCCGCCTCCTCAGCGCCTGGCTCTGAAAATCCGGATTCTCCATCATCCAAATCGACAAGCACTCAAAACCGCACCTCCTCTGCTTATTAAAAAGAGGCCCGGCTGCTTAAGTTAAGGGCACACGTCTCAAAATTAAGGGCACACCTTCAGCTCTCGCCCGAAAGAAAACGCACGTCATCTCGACCGAAGGCCAGCAATGGAGAGACCGCGCATTTAGCACTCGACCCCGCAAAAAAGCACGTCATCTCGACCGAAGCGAAGCGCAGCGGAGAGACCCCTGTATTTGCCGTCGCTCTTGCCGTTGCTCTTGTTGTTGCTCTTGCTCTTGCTCTTGCCGTTGCCGTTGCCGTTGCTGTTGCCGTTGCCGTTGCTCTTGCCGTTGCTCTTGCTGTTGCTCTTGCTGTTGCTGTTGCTGTTGCTCTTGCTGTTGCTGTTGCTGTTGCTGTTGCTGTTGCTTCTAGGTACGCCAAGGCTTCAGCCTTGGCCTCTCAACCCACACCACAAAAGGGGCTTCAGCCCCTGGGGTATGCCTCCTCTCCGTCGTTCGAAACCTAAAACGCACGTCATCTCGACCGGAGCGAAGCGCAGCGGAGAGACCCCTGTATTTGCCGTTGCTGTTGCCCTTGCCGTTGCTGTTGCCGTTGCTGTTGCCGTTGCCGTTGTATTTGCCGTTGCCGTTGCCGTTGCCGTTGCCGTTGCCCTTGCCATTGCTGTTGCTCTTGCTGTTGCTTCTAGGTACGCCAAGGCTTCAGCCTTGGCCTCTCAACCCACGCCACAAAAAGGGGCTTTAGCCCCTGGGGTATGCCTCCTCTCCGTCGTTCGAAACCTAAAACGCACGTCACCTCGACCGGAGCGAAGCGCAGTGGAGAGACCCCTGTATTTCATCTTCCCTTCCACAAACCCATCCGCAACAAAAAAGCCGGTGCCGCGAAGAGATCCGCAACGCTACTTGTTCTGCGCCACCATGCTCGCATGAGGATAATCCGCCCGGATCGACAGAATCTCGAACGGATGAATCGGCACCGTCACCTTGTCGCCCGAGACCTGAAGCGGCGAGCCGACCGGCTTCTCCATCAGGTTCGTCTCGGTCGCCGCCGTCGCTCCCTTCGGCAACGTAAAGACGACATTGGACTGCTTGCCCGCCCACTCGAAGACGCGGAAGATCAGGCCATTGTCATCCTCGGCCTTCTTCACCGCGGTCAGCACCACGTTCTCCGGCGCAACCGACACATAGGAGTGCTCCGCCGGAAGACTCCCCGTGTGTGCCTCCACCTGGCTGGCGTGCAGCTTGTAGTTGAACTCGAAGCCCGCGCGCTCGGTCAGCGCCGTCTTCCACGTTCCGGCGTGGGGATAGAGCTGATAGCTGAAGTGCTGGTGCCCGCGGTCGGCCTCCGGGTCCGGATAGACCGGCGAGCGCAGCAGCGACAGCCGCAGCACGTTGCCCGCATCGTCGTATCCGTACTTCGAATCGTTAATCAGGCTGAAGCCGTGCTGCGCATCTCCGAGGTCGGCCCAGCGCAGCGCCGGCACCTCGAACTGCGCCTTCTCCCAACTGTTGTTGCGCGTCGTCGCCCGCTCGATAGTTCCATAGGGAATCTCGTAGGTCGCCTCCGGCGAAGAGGCTGCCAGCGGGAACGCCGCCTTCAGCAGCACATGCGTCTCGTGCCAGTCGATGTCGTTGACCACATCCACCTTGTCCGAGTTCGCATACAGCATAATGTCCTGCACGAACTTCGAGTTTTGCCACGTGCGGCTCACGCGAATGACGGCGCGCATCGGCCCGCTCTCGACCATCTTCACCGAATCCACCTCGGAGATCGGCGTGTTGTGGTCCAGCGTTCCCGGATCGATGTTCCACGCGTCGTACCTCGTCGGCGTGTCCTTGAAGGTCTGCAACTGGTTGCCGCAGCCGCCCTTGGCCAGCGTCTCGAAGTTCGCCTTCTTGTCGAACAGGCTGGTGATGCAGCCGTTCGCCGGATCGACGACCACGCGCAGCGCCGCATTCTCCATCGTCATCCCGCTCGCCTTCAGGTCGCTGTGGAACGGCTTGCTCCCCGGCACCACGCGGATCACCTCGTAGCCCATCGAAGGAACGTCCTTCGCCTCGACCAGCAGCTTGTAGCTGTTCGTCTTCGCATCGCTCGACAACACCTCCGAAGGCAGCACCCGGTTGTGCGAGTCCACCACGAAGACGCCGCTGGCCGAAGCCGTCGGCAGTTGCACCTGCACCGTCGCCACGCCCGAGCGCTGCCATCCCAGCGGATTGAAGACCATCACCGGAACGCCCTCGCCGCCGTGCGTGTCCACTCTCGCGGCCAGCGTGCGCAGCGACTTGTCCGAGATCTCGTTCGTCGCCCAGTGCACCTGGTCGAACTCCTTCTGCGCATCCTTATAGATCACGCCGATACCGGAGCCCGCCGCCAGATCGTGAAAGTCGTTGAACGTAATCTTCTTCCACGCCTCGGTGAGTTCCGCGCCCGGATACGTGTTGCCGTCCAGCCACGCCAGCGAAGCGTACTTCTCGGCGTTCAACGCCCACTCCTCGCTGTTGCGGATGTTGCGCTTCTGGCCGGCCTGCGTCGTAAAGACGCCGCGGTGATACTCCAGGTACATCTCGCTGTCCCACGTCGGAATCGAGATCTTGCCGTCGACCGGCCTGGGGTACGTGTACCCCTTGGCGATCGACTTGTAGTCCCACACCGCCGAATCGGCGGCGATGTTCTTCTCCACGTGGCTGAAGAACGGCTGCGCCAGACCGAACTCCATCTTCGGCACCACCTTATCCGGCTCCATCCAGTGCTCGCCCTCGTCGAGAACCGAGCGGGTCGGCCCGCCGCCGTGGTCGCCGATGCCGTACAGGTCCATCATCTCGTTCAGCCCCGGAGACCGCTTCCGCGCCTCCGCCAGATCGGTCGACAGCCGCACCGGGTTCAGATTGTTGTTGCCGTAGCCCTGCGGAAAGTACGTCAGCACCTTGCTGCCGTCCGGCGACTCCCACCAGAAGAGCTTGAACGGAAGCTGGTTGGTGTCGTTCCACGTCATTTTCTGAGTCACGAAGTAGTCGATGCCCGAGCGCTTGTAGATCTGCGGAAGCTGCCAGTTATAGCCGAACGAGTCCGGGTTCCAGCCGATGCGCACGTCCACCCCGTACTCCTTCTGGAACCAGCGCTTGCCCAGCAGGATCGAGCGCACCGTCGCCTCGCCGCTGGGCATGTTCAGGTCGGGCTCGACCCACATGCCGCCGACCACCTCCCAGCGTCCTTCCTTGATGCGCTTCTTGATCTCGGCGTTCATCTCCGGATACTTCTCGGCCATCCACTCGTTGTACTGCGCGGCCGACTGCGTATAGGTATAGTTGGGATACTCGTTCATCAACTGCAACGCCGTGCCGAAGGTCCGCTTCACCACGTCGACCGTCTCGGTCTCCGGCCACAGCCACGCCGCGTCGATGTGCGAGTTGCCGGTCAGGTGCAGCGTCGCCTGTTGCAGCATCGGCTTCAGCGGCTCGATCTCCTGGCTGGCCTGCTTGAGCGAGGCATCGAACTTCGCCTGGGCGTCGGAGCTGTTGGAGTCGAGCGCCGCCATGTCGACCGTGGCGATGGCATGCTGCAACGTCGCCATATCCTCGGTGGGCTGCTTCGAGAGCGTCGGAATCAGCAGCGCCGCCGAGACGAACTCCGTCCGCAGGTCGTCCGGATTGGGCCGCGACGGCGCGAAGTCCACCTTCATCTGCACGCCGTTGAAGGTCTTCGTGTTCACCGTCGGCAGCAGCTTCACCGCGATCAGGATCTTGTCGCCGGGCCTGGCCTGATCGAACAGCACAATGGGCTCAAGGTCGTCGCCAAGCGCCACGCGGCGGCCGTTGAAGTAGATGATCTGCGGCATCGACCGATTGCCGCGCGCGTTGAACTTGAACCAGATGCGCGCGCCCGTCAGGTCGTAGCCATGAAAGGTCTTCGGAACCTCCACCTCGTGGCGATACCAGACCGCGCCGGCGGGAGCCGTGCTCCGTGCCTTCACCAGCGGCCACGCGCTGTCGTCCAGATTTACCGCCTCGCCGTGCGCGACGTCGCCTGCGTGATAACGCCACGACTCCGCCGGCAGATCGTCGAAGCTCTCCAGCCGGTCGATTACCGTCTTCGACTGCGCCGAAAGCGTCGCCGGAAGATTCATGCCGCGTCTTCTGCCCTGCGCCCGGACGGCTGTCGAAAACAGCGGCGCCAGCACCATCGCCGAGGTCAGCAAAACCCCGGCACACTTGCCTGCAACGGTGAAACGCGAATGAACCTTCACGTACAGCTCCTTTATCAATCGCTCGTTATCGGTTACGTTACGAGATTTACCCGTTTCAACAAACACCGCGAGTCTACACCGCATCCCGCCCGGCAAATCAAGAATCAAAAGGGTGAACTCCTTCTGTGATAGCATCCCTGTTTCTTGGAAGGAGACACTCTCGGGGTCTCTTAAATCCCGAAAGCGCCCTCTCCCCTCGAACCAGCGCGGTGATCGACCCAAGCCGGGAGGATCTCTTCGAAATGAAAGTCTACGCAGGAAGCGATATCCGCAACGTCGCCGTCGTCGGCCATTCCCACAGCGGCAAGACCACGCTGATCGCGGCGCTGCTCTACGCCGCGAAGATGACTCCCGCGCAGGGCCGCGTCGAGGATGGCTCCGCCGTCACCGCCTACGACGAAGAAGACGTGGCCCGCCGCACCACCATGTCCAACGCCCTCGCCTTCGCCGAGTGGAAGGGCGTCAAGGTCAACCTCATCGACACCCCCGGCTTTCACATGTTCGTCCACGAAGCGCGCGCGGCCATGCTGCCGGTCGAGACCGCGCTGATCGTCCTCAACGCCCAGACCGGCGCCGAAGCCGTCACCGACCGCGTCTGGCGCTACGCCGCCGAGGTCAACCTGCCGCGCATCCTCGTCATCAACCAGGTGGACCACCCCAAGGCCGACAGCAGGATCGGCCGACAGCACATGATCGAGCTGTTGCAGGAGAAGTGGGGACGCCAGGTCGTGCCCGTCCAGTTGCCCATCGTCGACCGGGACGGCTTCCACGGCGTCGTCGACCTGGTGACCATGAAGGCCTTTCTCTACCAGCCCGGCGGCGACGGCCACGGCGAGCCGGGAAAGATTCCCGAGGCCGTCGCCGCCGACGCCAGGGCCGCGCACGAAGCCCTGGTCGAGCTCGTCGCCGAGGGCAAGGACGAGCTGATGGAGGAGTTCTTCCGCGAGGGCACCATCCCCGAGCAGCACCTCGTCGCCGCCCTGCACGAGGCCATCCGCGAGGACAGGATCTTTCCCGTCCTCTACGCCAGCGGCCTGCGCAACGTCGGCGCCGACCATCTGCTCGACTTCCTTCAGGTCTACGCCCCCTCCCCGGTCGAGCGCGAGCCGGTCGCCGCCGGTGGAATCCTTGTGCCTCCTTCCCCGCAGCCAGGCAACGGCGAGGCCGCCGCGAGCGACAGTGAAGCCGCCGCGAGCAATGGCGAAGCCGTCAGCGCTCCCGAGGACATGCAGCAAGAGATCGTCATGCGCCGCGTCGACGACGCCGAGCCTGCGGCCCTCTATATCTATAAGACGATGTCGGACCCCTTCACCGGCCGCATCTCGTTCTTCAAGGTGGTCAGCGGCATGGTCCGCACCGACGCCGCCGTGCAGAACTTTACCCGGCAGGAGCCGGAGCGGCTGGCCCACCTCTCCATCATGCAGGGACGCAAGGCCGTCGAGGTGCCCGAGCTGCACGCCGGCGATCTGGGAGCTGTAGCCAAGCTGCGCGTCTCGCTCACCGGCGAGACCCTCGGCGAAAAGGCCCACGAGATCTTCATCGAGCCGGTCCCCATGCCCGAGCCCGCCATGACCTACGCCATCGAGCCCAAGTCCCGCGCCGACGAGGACAAGCTCGCTCCCGCCCTGCACAAGCTCATGGAAGAGGACCAGATGGTCCGCTTCTTCCGCGATCCCCAGACCAGCGAATTTCTGGTCGCTGGAACCGGCCAGCCCCACATCGAGGCCGTCGTCTCCAAACTGAAGCGCCGTTACCACACCGAGGTCACGCTCAAGGCGCCCAAGGTCCCCTACCGCGAGACCATCCGCAGCCGCGCCGAGGCACAGGGCCGCCACAAGAAGCAGACTGGCGGCCACGGCCAGTTCGGCGATTGCAGAATCCGCCTCGAACCGCTCCCTCGCGGCAGCGGCATCGTCTTCGTCAACGACATCTTCGGCGGCGCCATCCCGCGGCAGTACATCCCGGCCGTCGAGAAGGGCATCCACGAGTCGGCGGCCCGCGGCTACCTCGCCGGCTACCCGGTCGTCGACTTCCAGGTCTCGCTCCTCGACGGCAGCTACCACGACGTCGATTCGAGCGAGATGTCCTTCAAGCTGGCCGCCCGCATCGCCTTTCGCAAGTGTATGGAGCTGGCCCGGCCCGCTCTGCTCGAGCCCGTCATGCACGTCGAGATCGAGGCGCCCGACGAGTTCGCCGGCGCTCTGATCGGCGACCTCAACAGCCGCCGCGGCCGCGTTCAGGGCATGGAGAGCGGCGGCGCCGGAACCATCGTCCGCGCCGACGTGCCCATGGCCGAGATGCTCACCTACGGCACCACGCTGACCGCCATCACCCAGGGCCGAGGCAGCTTCCACATGGAGATGGACCACTACGACGTCGTCCCCCAGCCGGTCGCCGACAAGATCCTCGCCACGGCCAAGGCCCCGGTTCACGACGACGCCGAAGACTAAGCAGCCCTGATCTAATTCCGATTTTGTTAACGGTTACGTTCGATCCCGTTAAGGGCACGGCTTCAGAGCCTGTCCTGAGCGAAGCCGAAGGATGCCGCAGGTGGCTTGACTGCAACGCGGCTTTAGCCGCTGAGGGCATCGTCCGAGACTTAATCAGACCTTTCCTAAGCAAAAAACGTCATCAAACCCTGCGCAGCCACCACCCCCAACCCACGTCATCTCGACCGGAGGCGTGCGGCCCCATCGCACGCCGTAGTGGAGAGACCCCTGTATTTCGTCGTTGCCGTTGCTCTTGCTTCTTGGTACGCCAAGGCTTCAGCCTTGGCCCTCTATCGCCACGCCCCAAAAAGGGGCTTCAGCCCCTGGGGTATGCCTCCTCTCCGTTATCCCGTAACCAAAACCACATCATCTCGACCGGAGCCCCGCGGCCCCCCGTCGTAAGCCCCCCAAAAGCACGTCATCTCGACCGGAGTGGAGCGCAGCGGAGAGACCCCCTGTATTTCGTCGTTGCCGTTGCTCTTGCTTCTGGGTACGCCAAGGCTTCAGCCTTGGCCCTCTCAACCCACGCTACAAAAAGGGGCTTCAGCCCCTGGGGTATGCCTCCTCTCCGTTATCCCGTAACCCAACCCACATCATCTCGACCGGAGTGGAGCGCAGCCGAGAGGCCCCTGTATTTCGTCTTTGCCGTTGTCTATTCGGCAGAGCGGGAGTTACCCCCCGTCTCCCCATCCCCAACCGCTTGCCTTTACCATGGAAATGGACCTACCTTTGAATCAACGGGAAGGCCGGCGATTCAAATCGGCGGAGCGTAATTTTTTCCGCCGGGCGGTCCATTTTTATCCAATTGAAATCGAATATCGAAAAAATGCCCCCTCCCGTTGAGTCCATATGGGGACATTCATACGTCAATAGGTAGACGGACATCCAGCACTCAAGTCCGTACCCCCCAGTTTGGCCAGGAGACACATTGCCAGCCGATTCAAATGAGCATCCGATTACCGGACCGGATCACCAACTCCCGGCCCCCGCACGTCGCGGAACCACCCGCGTCATCGTGTGGATTGTCATTCTGCTGATCTTCGCCCTTGGATTCTTCTTCATCCTTCGCCGCAAGGACGTCAAGCCGCAGCGCCAGGGCCGGCGCGGCGCCGGCGGAGTCGCCACCATCACCGCGGTCACCGCCAAGCAGGGCGACATCGGCGTCTACCTCGACGCCATCGGCACCGTCACCCCGGTGCATACGGTGTCGATCACCAGCCAGGTCAAAGGCGCTATCGTCGCCGTCCACTACCGCGAGGGCCAGCTCGTCCGCAAGGGCGATCCGCTGATCGACATCGATCCCCGCACCTACCAGGCCACGCTGTTGCAGGCTCAGGGCGTGCTCGAGCGCGACCAGGCGCTGCTGGCCCAGGCTCGCATGGACCTCGACCGCTACCGCGACGCCTGGAAGCGCAACGCCATCTCCCGGCAGGTCCTCGACGACCAGGAGAAGCTCGTGATCCAGACCGAGGGCACCGTCAAGAATGACCAGGGCGCCGTCGACTTCGACCGGGTCCAGCTCGGCTACTGTCACATCACCGCCCCCTTCACGGGCAGGGTCGGCCTGCGGCTGGTCGATCCCGGCAACGTCGTTCAGGACTCGGGCGGAACCACGCTGGCCGTCGTCACCCAGCTCCAGCCCATCACCGTCATCTTCACCATCCCCGAAGACCACCTGGAGCAGGTCCAGCCCCGCCTCCGCCAGGCAGCCAAGCTTCCCGTCACCGTCTTCGACCGCACCGCGCAGAACCTCATCGCCAAGGGTTCGCTGCTGACCCTCGACAACCAGATCGACACCACCACCGGCACCGTCAAGGCTCGCGCCGTCTTCGACAACAAGGGCGACGTTCTCTTCCCCAACCAGTTCGTCAACACCCGCCTTCTGGTCAATACGCTGCGCAACGTCACCCTTCTGCCCACCTCCGCCATCCAGCACAACGGCCAGGCGGCATTCGTCTATGTCATTCAGGACAATGTGGCGCATGTGCGCAGCGTAAAGCCCGGCGTCAACGACGAGACCACCACCCAGGTCGAAGGCCTCAAGCCCGGCGAGGTCGTCGCCAACAGCAGCTTCGAGAAGTTGCAGGACAAGGAGAAGGTCATCATCTCCCACAGGCCTGCTGATACAGACGATACCGGGAGTGACGCTCCTTGAGTCCCTCCCGCCCGTTTATTCTTCGCCCCGTCGCCACCTCTCTTCTCATGGCGGCCATCATGCTCGTGGGCATCGTCGGCTACCTCCAACTGCCGGTCTCCGCCCTGCCCGAGGTGAACTACCCGACCATCCAGGTCGTCACCTTCTATCCCGGAGCCAGCCCCGAGGTCGTCTCCACCACCGTCACCGCCCCGCTCGAGCGCCAGTTCGGCCAGCTTCAGGGCCTCAAGCAGATGACCTCCACCAGCTCCGGCGGCAACTCGGTCATCGTCCTCCAGTTCAACCTCGACCTCGACATCGACGTCGCCGAGGAAGAGGTGCAGTCGGGCATCAACGCGGCGCAGAGCTTCCTGCCCACCAACCTGCCCTCGCCGCCTATCTATCGGAAAGCCAACCCGGCCGACGCTCCCATCCTCACCCTCGCGGTCACCTCGAAGACCATCCCGCTGCCTCAGGTCGAAGACCTCATCGACACCCGTTTCGCCCCCAAGATCTCGCAGCTCGCCGGCGTCGGCCTCGTCAGCATCAGCGGCGGCCAGAAGCCCGCCGTCCGCATCCAGGTCAATCCCTCCAAGCTCTCCTCCTACGGCATCGACCTCGAAGCCCTGCGCACCGCCGTCACCCAGTCCAGCGTCAACTCGGCCAAGGGCAACTTCGACGGCCCGCACCAGGACTACCAGATCGACGCCAACGACCAGCTCGTCACCAGCGCCGACTACAAGAAGGTCGTCGTCGCCTACCGCAACGGCGCGCCGGTCATGCTCACCGACGTGGCCCAGATCGTCGAAGGCGTCGAAAACAAGGTACAGGCCGCATGGATGAACGAGACGCCCGCCGTCATCATCAACATCCAGCGCCAGCCCGGCGGCAACACCATCAGCGTCGTCAAGAGCATCAAAAAACTGCTTCCCCAGCTCGAATCCGATCTGCCCGCCGGCATCCAGGTCACCACCCTCACCGACCTCACCACGCCCATCCAGGCGTCGGTCAACGACGTGGAGTTCGAGCTTCTGCTCACCATCGCCCTGGTCGTGATGGTCATCTTCCTCTTTCTCCGCAACCTCTACGCCACCATCATCCCCAGCGTCGCCGTGCCCCTGTCGCTGGTCGGCACCTTCGCCGTGATGTACGCCCTCGGCTACAGCCTCGACAACTTATCGCTCATGGCGCTCACCATCTCCACCGGCTTCGTCGTCGACGACGCCATCGTCATGATCGAGAACATCTCCCGCTATCTCGAAGACGGCGACTCGCCCATGCAGGCGGCCTTCAAGGGAGCCGAGCAGATCGGCTTCACCATCATGTCGCTGACCGTCTCGCTGATCGCCGTGCTCATCCCTCTGCTGTTCATGGGAGACATCGTCGGCCGGCTCTTCCGCGAGTTCGCCGTCACCCTCGCCGTCACCATCATCATCTCCGCCGTGGTCTCGCTCACGCTGACGCCGATGATGGCCTCGCGCATCCTCAAGCACACGCCCCCCGAACAGCAGGGCCGCTTCTTCAAGGCCTCCGAGCGCGTCTTCGTGGCCATGCTCGACTTCTACGCGCGCACCCTCAAGGTCGTCCTCCGCTACCGCACCATCACGCTGCTGGTAGCCCTCGGAACGCTCGTCCTCACCGTCTTCCTCTACATCATCATCCCCAAGGGCTTCTTCCCCGTGCAGGACACGGGCGTCATCCAGGCCATCTCGCAGGCCTCGCCCACCATCGGCTCCAAATCGATGGCGCAGAAACAGCAGGAGCTGGTCGCGGTCATCCTTAAAGACCCCGCGGTCGAGAGCGTCTCCTCCTTCATCGGAGCCGACGGCACCAACACCACCATCAACAGCGGCCGCATGTCGATCAACCTCAAGCCCATCGCCAAGCGCGACCTCAGCGCCTCCGACGTCATCCGCCGCCTCCAGTCGAAGCTCGAAAAGGTCCAGGGCATCCAGCTCTTCATGCAGCCGGTGCAGAACATCACCGTCGACGACCGCGTCAGCCGAACCCAGTACCAGTACACGCTCGAAGATCCCGACCAGAACGAGCTCAACGAGTGGACTGCCCGCTTCGTCGAGAAGTTGAAGCACATTCCCGACATTGAAGACGTCGCCACCGACCGGCAGGACGGCGGCCTCGCCATCGAGCTGGTCATCGACCGCGCCACCGCCTCGCGCCTCGGCATCGCGCCTACCACCATCGCCAACACCCTCTACGACGCCTTCGGCCAGCGCCAGATCAACACCATGTACACCCAGCTCAACCAGTACCATGTGATCCTCGAAGCCGAACCCCGGTTTCAGCTCGATCCCAACATGCTGAGCCATCTGTACATTCAATCCAACGCCGCCGCCGGAACCTCGGGCGCGGGCGGCTCCTCGGGCTCCGGGCGCGGCTCCTCCTCGGCCGGCTCGAACGCCCTGACCACCTCGGCCCTCTACACGCCCTCGGCCAACACGCTTGCCCCGCCGCCCAGCGCCCTCACCTCCAGCGCCAACGCCATCAGCCAGGGCGCGGGCACCGCCGGAGGCACCAGCTCCGCCACCAGCAAGGCCGTGCCCTTCAGCGCCTTCTCGCACTTCGAGACCACCACCAAGCCGCTCTCCATCATGCACCAGGGGCAGTTCCCCGCCGTCACCGTCTCCTTCAACCTCGCGCCCGGCGGCTCGCTCGGCGGCGCCATCGACGCCATCACCAAGGTGCAGAAGGACCTGAACATGCCGGCCAGCCTCCAGGCCGACTTCCAGGGAACCGCCGCGTCGTTCCGCAACTCGCTCTCGAACGAGCCTCTGCTCATCCTCGCCGCCCTGGTCACCGTCTACATCGTGCTCGGCGTCCTCTATGAGAGCTTCATCCACCCCATCACGATTCTCTCCACGCTGCCCTCGGCCGGCGTCGGCGCATTTCTCGCCCTCATCCTCTTTGGCCAGTCCCTCAGCATCGTCGCCATCATAGGACTCGTCCTGCTCATAGGCATCGTCGAGAAGAACGGCATTATGATGGTGGACTTCGCCCTCGAATTGGAGCGCGAGCACGGCAAGAGCGCTACCGAGGCCATCTATAAGGCCTGCCTGCTCCGCTTCCGGCCCATCATGATGACCACGATGGCCGCCCTGCTCGCCGGCGTGCCTCTCGCCTTCGGCACCGGCGAAGGCTCCGAGCTGCGCAAGCCCCTCGGCATCGCCATGGTCGGCGGCCTTCTCCTCAGCCAGGTCCTCACCCTTTACACCACGCCCGTCATCTATATCTTCTTCGACGGCATCGCCACCCGCCTCACTCCCAGGTGGAAGAGGAAGCCGCACACCGGAGCCGAGCCCCAACCCGCAGAGCTGCCATGAACATCTCCGCGCCATTCATCCATCGCCCTGTCGCCACCACGCTGCTCACCGTCGCCATCGCGGTGATCGGCGGCATCGCGTTCACCGTGCTGCCGGTCTCGCCGCTGCCCCAGGTCGACTTTCCCACCATCTCGGTCAACTCCGGCCTGCCCGGGGCCAGCGCCGAGGTCATGGCCTCCTCCGTGGCCACGCCCCTCGAGCGGCAGCTCGGCCACATCGCCGGCGTCACTGAGATGACCTCGAACAGCAGTCTCGGACGCACCCAGATCACCATCCAGTTCGACCTCAGCCGCAACATCGACGCCGCCGCGCGCGACGTCCAGGCGGCCATCAACGCCGCCCGCACCTACCTGCCCGCCAACCTGCCCGGCAATCCCACCTATCGCAAGGTCAACCCCGCCGACGCCGCCATCATGATCCTTACCCTGACCTCCGACAAGTACGGTCCGGGCAAGCTCTACGACGAGGCCTCCACCGTCCTCCAGCAGAAGCTCTCGCAGATCACCGGCGTCGGCCAGGTCAACGTCGGCGGCGGCGCTCTGCCCTCCGTGCGCATCGAGGTCAATCCCACCAAGCTGGCCAGCTACGGCCTCACCATGGCCAACCTCCAGTCCCAGATCAGCCTCCAGAACTCCGCGCTCGCCAAGGGCCAGATCACCGACGGCATCACCACCGCCGACATCGTGTCCAACGACCAGATCTCGACGGCGGCAGAGTACAAGCCGCTCATCGTCGGCCACAAAAACGGCGCCGCCATCCGTCTCGACGATGTCGCCGACGTGATCGACTCCGTGCAGGACGTTCGCAACGGCGGTTACCTTAACGGCAAGCGCGCCATCAACATCATCATCCACCGCGAGCCCGGCGCCAACATCATCGACACCAACGACCGCATCCTGGCCTCGATCCCCTCCATGAAGGCCTCGATTCCCACCGGAATCGACATCACCGTCATGCTCGACCGCACCACCACCATCCGCGCCTCCGTCCACGAAGTCGAGTTGACGCTGATGCTGTCGATCATCCTCGTCATCCTGGTCGTCTTCTTCTTTCTGCGCAGCGCCCGCGCCACCCTCATTCCCGCCGTCGCCGTCCCCGTCTCGCTGATCGGCACCCTGGCCGTCATGTACGCCTGCGGCTACAGCATCGACAACCTCTCGCTGATGGCGCTCACCATCTCCACCGGCTTCGTCGTCGACGACGCCATCGTCGTCATGGAGAACATCACCCGCCATCTCGAAGCCGGCATGGACTCCTTCGCCGCGGCCCTCAAGGGAGCCCGCGAGATCGGCTTCACCGTCATGTCGATCAGCTTCTCGCTGATCGCCGTCTTCATCCCTCTCATCCTGATGGGCGGCATCGTCGGCCGCCTCTTCCGCGAGTTCGCCATCACCCTCTCGACCGCCATCCTGGTCTCGATGGTCGTCTCGCTGACCACCACGCCCACCATGTGCGCCTACCTGCTCAAGAGCGAGCACGGCAAGCAGCATGGCCGCATGTACCGCGCCAACGAGCGCTTCTTCGACTGGATGCTCTCGCTCTACCGCCGCACCCTGCGCTGGGTGCTCGAGAACCCCGGCCTTACCCTCACCGTCCTCTTCCTCACCATCCTGCTCAACTTCGCCATCGTCATCAAGATCCCCAAGGGCTTCTTCCCCCAGCAGGACACCGGCTCGCTCGCCGGAGGCATCCAGGGTCCGCAGGACTCTTCCTTCCCGGCCATGAACCGCTCCGTCAAACAGATCGAAGACGTCGTCATGAAGGACCCCGCCGTCAAGACCGTCATCGCCTTTACCGGCGGCGGCAACACCGGCTTCCTCTACATCACGCTCAAGCCGCTCAGCGAGCGCAAGATCGGCGCCGCCCAGGTCATCGACCGCATGCGGCCCAAGCTGAACAAGCTCACCGGAGCCTCCACCTTCCTTCAGGCCGCGCAGGATCTCCGCATCGGCGGCCGCTCCAGCGCCGCGCTCTATCAGTACACGCTACAGGCCGACGACATCGCCGACCTCTCCAAGTGGGGCCCCCGCGTCCTCTCCGAGATGAAGAAGATCCCCGGCCTCGAGGACGTCAACAGCGACCAGCAGAACGGCGGCCTCGACATGATGCTCAACTACGACCGCGTCAAGGCCGCCCGCCTCGGCCAGACCACGCAGTCGCTCAACTCCGCCCTCTACAGCTCCTTCGGACAGTCCCAGGTCTCGGTCATCTACACCCAGCTCAACCAGTACTACGTCGTCCTCGAAGTCGCGCCCCAGTACTGGCAGAGCCCTGAAGGCCTCCGCAACATCACCTTCCGCTCCAATTCGAGCATCAACCCGACCTCCACCGGCAACATCCCGCTCTCGGCCATCGCCACCCACCACGCCGATACCATCCCGCTCTCGCTGCCGCACACCGGCCTCTTCCCCTCGGCCACCATCTCCTTCAACCTCGCTCCCGGCGTCTCGTTGAGCGATGCCACCCTGGCCATCAACCAGATGAAGGAACGCCTCGGCATCCCCTCCACCGTTCACGGCTTCTTCGCCGGAACCCTCCAGGCCTACCAGGACTCGCTCGGCAGCGAACCCATCCTTGTGATCACTGCCCTGTTCGCCGTCTACATCGTCCTCGGCATCCTCTACGAGAGCCTGGTGCACCCGCTCACCATCCTCTCCACGCTGCCCTCGGCCAGCGTCGGCGCCATGCTCGCCCTCATCGTCTTCCACGAAGACCTCAACGTCATCTCCATCATCGGCATCGTGCTTCTGATCGGCATCGTGAAGAAGAACGCCATCATGATGATCGACTTCGCCCTGCAGGCCGAGCGCGAGCACGGCATGGACCCCGAGTCCGCCATCTTCGAGGCCTGCATGTTGCGCTTCCGTCCTATCATGATGACAACCACCGCCGCGCTCTTCGGAGCCGTCCCTCTCGCCTTCGGCACCGGCATGGGCTCGGAGCTGCGCCGTCCCCTGGGCATCACCATCGTAGGAGGCCTGCTGATGAGCCAGTTGCTCACCCTCTACACCACGCCCGTCGTCTACCTCACCTTCGACCGCATCCGCCTGCGCATGCAGCGCAGACGGCAGCGAAACTTCCCCGCAACCGGCCCGGCGCCCGCAACCGATTAGCTCCCGCACCTTGGCTCTTGCACCTCAGCTCCCGCACCACGGTTTAAACTTTATGACTACTCGCCGCCTCCAAACCGCCATCTACCCCGCCATCGCAGCGGCTCTGCTGCTCACCGGCTGCCGGGTCGGGCCTAAATATCATGTTCCCCCGGCCACCGCTACCGCTCCCCCCGTCTCCTACAAGGAGTCTCCGACCCAGTTCAAGGACACCGACGGTTGGAAGGTCGCCGCTCCGCAGGACGCCATGCTCCGCGGCAAGTGGTGGGAGATCTACAACGATCCCGAGCTGAACGCGCTCGAAGACCGGCTCGCCGTCGGCAACCAGAACATCAAGCTGGCCTTCCAGAACTTCATGGCCGCCCGCGCCATCGTCCGCGAGGCGCACTCGCAGCTCTTCCCCACCGCCGGCATCGGCCCCTCGTACCAGCGCTCGCGCTCCTCCGCCAACCTCAAGAACTCCACCGGCACCGGCGGCAGCTCCATCAGCGCCGGCGCGCAGAGCACCCTCACCTCGCTCCCCTTCGACGTCTCCTGGCAGCCCGATCTCTGGGGCCGCATCCGCAACACCATCAGTCAGGCCCAGTTCGAAGCCCAGCTCAGCGCCGCCGATCTTGAGAACCAGCGCCTCAGCGAGCAGGCCAACCTCGCCCTCTTCTTCTTCGAGCTGCGCGGACAGGACGCCCTGCAAGCGCTCTACGACGCCACCATCGAGGCCGACAAGAAGGCCCTCGACATCGCCCGCGCCCGCTACGAGACCGGCATCGACGACCAGATCTCCGTCGTCGAAGCGCAGAACACCCTGCAAAACGCCGAGTCCGCCGCCGCCAACCTCGGCGTCGCCCGCGCCCAGTTCGAGCACGCCATCGCCGTGCTCATCGGCGTAAACCCCTCCGGCTTCTCCATCCCAGTCAAGGCCCTTGACGCCAGGCCGCCCGCCATCCCCATCGGCATGCCCTCGCAACTGCTCGAACGCCGCCCCGACATCGCCTCCTCCGAGCGCGCCATGGCCGCGGCCAACGCGCAGATCGGCATCGCCACCGCCGCCTTCTATCCCGATCTCACCCTCAGCGCCTCGGCCGGGCTCGAAAGCTCCACCTTCAAGCATCTCTTCGACTGGCCCAGCCGCTTCTGGTCCATCGGCCCTTCCATCTCCGAGACCGTCTTCGACGCCGGCCTGCGCCGCGCCACCGTGCAGCAATACACGGCCACCTACAACGCCAACGTCGCCAACTACCGCCAGACCGTCCTCACCGCCTTCCAGCAGGTCGAGGACTCGCTCGCCTCGGTCCGCATCCTCTCGCAGCAGATCCTCAAGCAGCAGCAGGCCGAGCAGTCGGCCCGCCAGTTCGTCGATCTCCAACTCGCCCGCTACCAGACCGGCGTCGATCCTTACGTCAACGTCGTCACCGCGCAGAACACGCTGCTCACCGACCAGCGCACCCTGACCACGCTGCGCACCCAGGCCATGACCTCATCGGTTCAACTGATCCAGGCCCTCGGCGGAGGCTGGGACCGCACACAGCTCCCCACCCCAACCCAGGTCTCCGAAAAACCAAGCAAGGCCGACACCGCCATCCAGAGATAAAGAAAATCAGCAAAAAATAACGCTGCCCCGGATAAAAAGGCTGTCAGGGATAAAAAAGCTGTCCTGGATAAAAGGCTGCCTGGATAAAAAGACTGTCCTGAATAACCAGTTGCATTTCTCTCTCGACCGCAGCAGCAGCAAACTCCTTCGACCGCAGCAGCCGCAGCAGCAGTAGTAGAGATACGTCATCTCGACCGAAGGCGGCGCTTTTGCCGCCGCAGCGGAGAGACCCCTGTATTTTGCCGTTGTAGTTGTTCTTGCAGTTGCAGTTGCAGTTGCAGTTGCTTTTGCCATTGCAGTTGCTCTTGCAGTTGCAGTTGCAGTTGCAGTTGCAGTTGCTCTTGCTCTTGCTCTTGCCGTTGCCGTTGTATTTGTATTTGCCCTTGCCTCTAGGTACGCCAAGGCTTCAGCCTTGGCCCTCTATAGCAGCCAATCGACAAGGGGCTTCAGCCCCTGGGGCATGCCTCTTCCCCGCACAGATGCCGCAATATGCCACAGTAGAAGAAACAAATTTCCTATCGCCCCAACCCACGTCATCTCGACCGAAGCGAAGCGCAGCGGAGAGACCCCTGTATTTCGCAGTTGCTTTTGCCATTGCAGTTGCAGTTGCAGTTGCAGTTGCTTTTGCAGTTGCAGTTGCAGTTGCAGTTGCTTTTGCAGTTGCTCTTGCCTCTAGGTACGCCAAGGCTTCAGCCTTGGCCCTCTATGGCCAGCCAAAAAACAGGGGCTTCAGCCCCTGGGGTATGCCTTCTTTCCCCCAGACGCAATATGTAACATAAACAGTATCAATCTCCCCCCAGCGCCGACAGAATCGCGTCAAAGTCCTCCAGCCCCGAGTACTCGATAATGACGCGCCCCCTCCCCCTCTTATCCTCGATCTGGACCTTCAGCCCCAGCGTCCGCCGCAGCCGGTCCTCCGCCTCGCGAACATTCGGATCGACCTCGACCTTCGGCTTATCCTCTTTCTTTTGTTTAGCTTCAGGATCGATCAATCCCTGCACATAGGTCTCCGTCTGGCGCACCGAAAGCGACAGCGCAATCACCTTCTGCGCCGCCGCCGCAATCGCCTCCGCCGACTCCAGCGCCAGCAGCGCCCGCGCGTGGCCAAAGCTCAGCTCGCCCGACTCCACCCTCTGCTGCACCGGCTCCGGCAGCCGCAGCAGCCGCAGAAAGTTCGCCACGCTCGCCCGCTCCTTGCCCGTCCGCGTCGCCATCTGCTCCTGCGTCAGCCGAAACTGCTGGCTCAGTCGCTGATACGCCCGCGCCTGCTCCATCGGATTCAAATCCGACCGCTGCAAATTCTCGACGATCGTCATCTCCAGCGTCTGCTCGTCCGACACCTGCCGCACAATCGCCGGAACCGTCGCCTTGCCCGCCTTGCGACTGGCCAGCCAGCGCCGCTCCCCCGCGATCAACTGGTAGCGGTCCGGCACGCCGAGCGGCCTTACCAGGATCGGCTGCACCACGCCGGTCGCCGCAATCGACTGCGCCAACTCGGTCAGCTGCGCCTCGTCGAACCGCGTGCGCGTCTGGAAAGGATTGCGCTCGATGTGGTCGAGCGGAATCTCCAGCGGCCTCCCATTCGACTCGACGGCTGCGGCAGCCGTCATCTGCGGAACCACCGCCGGACGCGACGGAAGAAGAGATTCAAGGCCCTTGCCCAGAGCCCGACGCTTAGGATCGTGTGTAGCGGTTGCCATAGTAGACGACGCTTTCTCCAGTGAACTTCGCTGCTGCTTCAATATTTGCTGTTGTTGCATCTGTTCTGCTTCTGCTTCTACTTCTGCTCCTACTTCTACTTCCACTTTTGCTTCCACCAACTCACGTCATCTCGACCGGAGCGAAGCGCAGTGGAGAGACCCCTGTATTTGCTCTTTTCTTGCTTTTGCCTTTGTCTTTTGCTTTTGCCTTTTGCTTCTGCCGCCGTTGCCGCAGCTTCTTCTCGCCTTGCTTAAGGGCACGGCTTCAGCCGTGCCATCCATGTCCGTTGGAGCGGGGGGCTTTAGCCCCTGAGGTACGCTTCAACAAAAACATCAACTCCCCTTCCCCCTCCAAAACCGACTCTTCTTCTCCGGCTGCTGAAACGACTTCAGCGAACTCGCCGCGGCAGCCGCGGCAGCCGCCGCAGCCTTCCGCCGCTTCACCTCCGGACTCTCCATCTCGTTGCGCGCCAGCACTTCGAGCGCCAGCTCGCGATAAGCCTCCGCGCCCCTCGACTTGGCATCGTAGAGCGCCACCGGCTTGCCATGACTCGGAGCCTCCGCCAGCCGGATGTTGCGCGGAATCGTCGTCTTCAGCAGCTTGTCGGTAAAAAATCCCTTCAGATTCTCCGACACCTGCTGCGAGAGGTTGGTGCGGTCGTCATACATGGTCAGAAGCACGCCTTCGAGCGTCAGCGTCGAATTGAACGCCTGGGTCACGCGGTCGAGCGTCGACATCAGCTCCGAGATCCCTTCCAGCGCAAAGTACTCGGCCTGCATCGGCACCAGCAGCCCATCGGCAGCCACCAGCGAATTAAGGGTGAGCAGGTCCAACGCCGGCGGGCAATCCAACAAAATAAAGGGGTACTTCGCCCGCACCGGCTCCAGCGCATCGCGCAGCCGGTACTCGCGCCGGTCCTGCGCCACCAGCTCCAGATTGGCTCCGATCAGGTTCTTGCTGCCCGGAATCAGCGAAAGATTGTCGACCTCGGTCGCGACGATGACCGTCTCCGCCGCAGCATGTCCCATCAGCAGGTCGTAGATGCTGCTGCGGGCCTCGTCGCGCCCGAATCCGAGTCCCCCGGTGGTATTCGCCTGGGGATCGCAATCGATCAGCAGCGTAGGCAGGCCTTCGAGCGCGAGCGCGGCGGCCAGGTTGATGGCGGTGGTGGTCTTGCCCACGCCGCCCTTCTGATTAACGACGGCGATGACCTTGGAACGGGCTGCGGGCGGCTCTGGAGTGTCCTGTTTCGGATTGCTGGCTGGAGAATTCGCGGTCATGAGAGGTAGGAGAAGGGTATCGGGCACAGCGATTGGAAGCAACCGTGCTGTGCTTGTGCAGAAGCGGCCAAGGCTGTGGAGAACTTGTGGAAGGCAGGTTTTGCGCCATATTCAGACGGGTTGCGAGCGGAGCGATGTGGAAAACTTTTGTTCCACGTGGAACATTTCAAGGGCGGTTGTTCGTGATTGGTTGCTGGGTGCTGGGTGCTGGTTGTTGGTTGCTGGGTGCTGGTTGTTGGTTGTTGGTTGTTCCCTGCGGTCGTGAATGTTCCACGTGGAACATTTGTTTTCTGTCATTGCTGCAGCGTAGCGAGGGAATCTGCGGTTAGAGCCCCTGCCCTGTCAGGTGCGGCTTCCGTTTGTTTGTCATTCCCGAAGGGAATCTGCGTATTACCCGAACCGGCGTGACCGCATCCGGAAGAGATGCTCCAATGTTCCACGTGGAACACTCGCCCCACCAATCGACAGGGAAACAACCAGCAACCAGCAACGAACAACCGCAGTTGAAATGTTCCACGTGGAACACTCAGCGCGTAGCCAAAAGCAGGATGCGGTCTTCGGACCCTGGGATCGCAATCTCAATTCGTTCGGGAAAATCAGGCAAGGACGGCGCTCCGGCCCTACTGGTCAGCAAAACAAGCCGGTGTGCAGCCCGCGGCTCGGCTGCGACCAACGCCGCGGCCATATTGTCGACCGCGCGCAGCGTAACCGTGTCGAAGCGGCGCTCCGGGGGCAGGGCTTCGGCCCGATTGCCCCAGACTTCGACGCTTAGCCCCAACGTTCGCGCCGCCTCGCGCAGGAAGACAGCCTTTTTGCCCTGCGATTCGGCCAGCGTCACTTGAATCTCCGGCCGCAGCAGCGCGATGGGCAGGCCGGGAAAGCCGGCGCCGGAGCCGAGATCGAGCAGCGTCTCGCACGGCCCCAGACGTTGAGCAGCGAAGAGGCTCTCGCCGAAGTGGCGGCAAACGATCTCCTCCGGTTCGCGGATGGCGGTCAGGTTGGTGCGTGCGTTCCACTTGAGCAGAAGGTCGAGATAAAGAGAGAGCTGACCAAAGAGAGCAGGCGGTACGGCCAGATAAGGCGCGAGCAGAGCGGCGATTCGGGATTCAGGGAGGGCGGGCATCGAAGAGAGTTCAGTATCGCAGATGCGGGGGCTGGTGGTTGGTGGTTGCTGGTTGCGAGTGCTGGTTGTTCCCTGCGGTCGCGAATGTTCCACGTGGAACATTGGAGCATCTCTCTTCCGGATGCGGTCATGCCGGTTCGGGTAATACGCAGATTCCCTTCGGGAATGACAAACGGAAGCTGCATCTGACAGGGTAAGGGCTCTAAGTAGAATGACAGAAAACGAATGTTCCACGTGGAACATTCGCGACCGCCCGCCGCCCGCCACCCGCCAACCAGCAACCAGCAACCGGCAACCGGCAACCGGCAACCGGCAACCAGCAACCGGCAACCGGCAACCAGCAACCAGCAACCGGCAACCAGCAACCAGCAACATTCTTTCGTGGAATGTTCCACGTGGAACATTTTTCAGCCCAGCCTTATTAATTAAGAGCGGTCATAAAAACACGTCATCTCGACCGAAGCGAAGAGAAGCGGAGAGACCCCTGTATTGCATGTTCATGGAATCAATGGGGCATGATGTTGATTATAAACAGCTTAACTACGTCGGCGGGTTCAAAGCGGCCAAAATGTTCCACGTGGAACATTTGCTCCAATCATTCCGCCGCGCCGCCATTGCGCGCAATGGGCGACAATGTTCACACAGGCGCCCGATGCCCGACCCCCAGCCCAAGCTCGTTATCCGCATTGCCTTCGGTGTTTACAAGACCGTGGTCTCGCCCGTCCTGCACGCCTTCAGCCCCTCGCAGTGCCTCTACCTGCCCACCTGTTCGGAGTACGCCTACGTTGCGCTGGTCCGTTTCGGCCTGCTTCGAGGTTCGTGGCTGGCGTTGCGCCGCTTCGCCCGTTGCCATCCCTTTGCCAAAGGCGGCCTCGATCCCGTGCCCAATCGAGACTCCGGCCCAACATCGACCGTCTCTATTCACAAGGACCATTTACCATAACGAGATGGTGCGGCGTTCGCGCCAACGCCGTCTCACGTTCAGCAAAGAATAGGAAATTTACTTGGCAGAGTTTAAGAACCCCAATCAGCAGGGCGGACAGGACAACCACTCGTTTCTCCTGATGATGCTCGTCATGGTCGCAGTCTTCTTCGGACTCCAGTACTTCCAATCGACCAAGCCCAAACCGGCATCTCCCAAGGCCCCCGCCGCAGCGACGGCGCAAAATACGCCTGCCCCGGCAAACACCCCCGCCGGCAGTCAGCCCGGCACCGCGGCGAGCACCCAGCCCGCGGCAGTAACAAAGGAAGCCGCGGCCAAGGGAGCCTCGGCAAAGACCGCCGCCCCTGCCGTCAAGGCCGCCGCCGTCTCCACCACCGTCATCGAGAACGAGCTTTACCGCATCACCTTCTCCAATAAGGGCGGCGAGGTCACGAGCTGGATCCTCAAGCGCTACAAGACCGACGAAGGCAAGCCGCTCGACATCGTCCACGACCAGGCGGCCGAGAAGTTCGGCTATCCGCTCTCGATCTACACCTACGAGCCGGCGCTGACCACCAGCATTAATCAGGCGCTCTACGTTCCCTCGGCCACCGGCCACCTCGCCGTCCCGGCCAAGCTGACCTTCACCTACTCCGAGGGCGGCCTCGACGTCGTCAAGACCTTCTCCTTCGACGAGACCTATGTCCTGCACGCCACCGTCCAGGTCACCCGCAACGGCATCCCGGTCCGCGCCCTGCTGAGCTGGCCCGGCGGCTTCGGCGACCAGAACAACCGCGACTCCTACGGCAGCTCGCAGCTCGCCACCAACATCAGCGGCAAGACCGAGCACATCGATCCCAAGAAGGTCTCGGGCGGCGCCACCATCAACGGACCCATCCAGTGGGCGGGCGTCGGCGACGCCTTCTTCGCCGCCGTCTTCCTTCCCGACGCGCCGGACACCGCCACCCTCGCCTCGCTGCACACCGAGCTCGACGTCGCCAAGACCATCCACCGCACCGGGTTCGGCAGCGGCTCCCCGGCGACCAAGCCCATCATGATCCCGGTTCTCGGCGCGGCCATCGGCGACACCTCCGGCCCCGTCTCCACCCGCGTCTACGTCGGGCCCAAGGCCATCAGCGTCCTCAAGGCCGTCAAGGCCGCCAACAACGGCCCCAACCTCGAGTCCATCGTCGACTTCGGCTTCTTCGGCGTCATCGGCAAGTACCTCTTCATCTCGCTCCAGTACATCCACTCCGCCGGCGTCACCAACTGGGGCTGGGCGATCATCATCCTCACCATCCTCATCAACATCCTCATGCTGCCCTTCCGCATCAAGACCATGCAGAACGGCCTGAAGATGCAGCGCATCCAGCCGCAGATGAACGCCATCAAGGAGCGCTACAAGAAGTACAAGGCCACCGATCCGAAGAAGACCGAGATGAACGCCGAGATCATGAAGCTCCAGAAAGACAATGGAGTCAACATGTTCGGCGGCTGCATCCCGACGCTGATCACCCTGCCGCTGCTCTACGCCTTCTACGGCATGCTGCCCCGCGTCGTCGAGCTGCGCCACGCCCACTGGCTCTGGATTCCCGACCTGCAGAACCCGGACCCCTGGCATATTCTGCCCATCGTCATGGTTATCAGCCAGTTCCTGGTGCAGTGGTACACGCCGTCGCCCGGCGTCGATGCCCAGCAGCAGAAGCTGATGGCCTTCACCATGCCGGCCATCTCGGGCTGGTTCACCTGGTACTACGGCGCGGGCCTCGCGCTCTACTGGGCGGTCGGTAACTTCATCGGCATCATCCAGCAAGGGGTGATGAACCGCACCAGCCTGGGCAAGGAGATGCGCCAGCTCGCCGCCAAACGCGCCCGCCGCAAGTCCGGCACCGGAGGCAAAGCCAGCCCCAAAGTCATTCAGGGTAAATCCTGACCGCACCAAACCCAAACAACATAAAGATAGGCACCATCCAGATAAAAATGGCGTTCTCAACCCACCGAGAACGCCATTTCATTTGTAGGTATGCCGTAGTCGTAAAGGGATGCCGTTGTCGTAAAGGTATGCCGTTGTCGTAAAGGTATGCCGTTGTCGTAAAGGGTTGTCATTGTCGTAAAGGGTTGCCGTTGTCGTAAAGGTATGCCGTTGTCGTAAAGGGTTGCCGTTGTCGTAAAGGTATGCCGTTGTCGTAAAGGTATGTCGTTGTCGTAAAGGGATGTCGTTGTCGTTGCCTCTGGGTACGCCAAGGCTTCAGCCTTGGCCTCTATCCCAGCGCCCAAAACCGGGGCTTCAGCCCCTGGGGAATGCCTTCCTCTCCGCCCACGCCATCCCGCCCGAAGCAAAGACACGCTGTTCCTTTGTTGTCATCCCGCAGCGAAGCGGAGGGATCTGCGTTTACAACCAAAACCCCCAAAGCGCGAATGCATGGGTGCCCCATCCTTTGTGCGCTTTTTGCACAAAGGGTGGGAGCCACGACCGCCCCCCAACCACCAAATCACGTCATCTCGACCGAAGCCGCCTCATCGCGCTGGCCGGGAAAGAGAGTTGAAAAAACAAACCTGCTAAGAAGCGGCAGCGCCTGGGCTGCTTTATATGCCAGGATGCTCGAGTGCGGCGTCCCGGACCGCATTTGTAAATGGCTCGGTTCGTATCGAGTCCCGGTTAAGTGCCCCACCTTGGGATGCAGTATCGATAATTTGCGCTGCTGCTGCAATGTACTTGTCTGAAGTGATTTGATCGCTGAGCGCGCTGGAGATTTTATTGCAATATGCTTCCATTTTGTAAGCCGTCATTTGGGGTCTATCAATCCCTGCAATCAGTATTCTCAGCGCGAACAACATATGGTATCGAGCTGGTCGGTACTTAATTTCAAGGTGTCCGTTACGAAATAGAAACTCCAATTTGTATTGCGCAAGCGCGGAAACGTAATAAGGTTCCATACGTTGGTCCTTGGCAAATATTTCCGAACCAAGTTTCGCTTTGATGCTCTTGAAATTTCGCGTCGTTCGGTGGGGTTCATCAAGGAACATGGCCGCGAACGATCGAATCAATCCATCAAAAGTTACGATTCTAGTTTTCTCAACCGGCTGACTGTCGTATTGTCGGGAACGACGCTCAAAATAAAGTCGCTCCGGACTGGACACGGAATTGAAATAGGCCTCAAGTGTTTTCGGATATTCCTGTAGGGCGAATAGCTGCTCCTCCTTAACCTGCGTTTGCCAATTGTTGGCCTTAACGATTGCGTTAGTTACATTCTCATCCTGTGTACTGATAAGCCGAATCGGAAGGGTGACATTATCATCGAGGATTGCCCTCTCCGCAAAGAGAACATTGGAGGTCTGGCACCCGTTCACAATTTGATAGTCTTCGATGTAAAACTTGTCTCCCGTAGGCTGAACGGTCGCGGCAATAATAGTGAGACCGTTATTCATTAAGACGAAGCGGTTTCTATTGTCCGATTCCAAAGTGTTCCTAATTTGTGAATTCACATCGTTGAATCCTTGCCAGTCCCTCACGTTGTCGAAAAACAAACCGCCCTTCATGTTCCCGGAGTCGTCAATGATGAGTTTCTTATACTCGGACCATGGCAGAAATCCGATATAGGCTTGGCCGACTCCCGGAATATCCGGTTTGACCGTGACGCGAGCAGAAAAAACGAAGTCCGCTGAAATTGCATTCTTGGTTTTTTGGTACATCTGCTGCACGCGACTTCTACCGCAAGGGATAAACTCCACGATGCTGAATAGGCCAGTATTGTCTAAGTCGGATTTGACACCTTCAATCCTCGAATTTAGGGTTGCGTCGTCCTGCCAAACACCTGTTGTCGCATAAAAAGTCTTGCACACGGGATTGCCGCGAGTAAACCTGCTGCTCTTCTTGTAGATGGCACGCATCATTTCAGCGTATCCAGCCACCTTGTCATTTTGCTTTAGCTTTGGATTGTCGCTAAAAAAATCGAGGACGCCAAATCCAAACGTCCCGATCTTTGCCCCATCGAAGTGGAGTGAAGTCTCGGACTGAACGAAAATAAACTCTACCTCTAAGGGGCCGCTCCCCGCAGTGGCGTCCTCAACTTCGTCAACATCTGTAAGCAAAGTGTTGTTTACGATTACCGCAATAGCGTCCATTCCAGCATCCACGCCACCCGTATTGTTGGTGTCACTTCCAACAACAAGATCGTGCGTATCAAAAGTTTCAGGATGCTCGGACTTGACCACAATGTAAGCAGTGAAATGTTCAAACCGCTTGCTTTCATCCAGCGTATCGAGGTTATTCTGCTGGGAAAACTCTGACAGTAAAGACTCGGTGATCTTATCCAAGACTGTTCACCCTCCACACTCATATCCAAGCGAAGCATTTCTGCTCGGGAATCACCTATCATACGCGGCCCCACACTCCCGCCCCCGCCGCTTTTGGAGTTACCATCAAACAAGGCACATGACCGCAAATCCCAGCACCCGCACCTCCGCCCTATGAAGCCCCGCATCGCCATTCCGCTGCCCACCAGCACCGACCCCGACTACAATCTCCGTTCCTGGGCGGTCTACGCCGAGGCCATCGAAAAATCCGGCGGCCATCCCGTCGAGATGCCGCTCAACGCCTCGCCCCGCGCCTCCGCCGACCTCATCAACACCTGCCAGGCCGTCCTTCTGCCCGGCAGCCCCGCCGACGCCAATCCCCACAAGTACGGGCAGGAGCCCGTGCCCGAGTCGAACCCCGCCGACGCCGCCCGCGAGAACGTCGACGAGCTTCTCCTCCAGGACGCCCACAACCTGCACAAGCCCATCTTCGCCATCTGCTTCGGCGCGCAGGCGCTCAACATCTGGCGCGGTGGTACGCTGGTCCAGCATCTTGCGCCGATGCCGGTCAATCACCGCGCCGGGCGCAGCGTGGCCATCGCGCACACCGCCGCCATCGCGCCCGACTCGCTGCTCGCCGCCATCGTTCCCCCGGCCGAGGCGCCGGAGCAGGACGGCTTTCTCCGGCTCCCCGTCAACTCCAGCCACCACCAGGCCATCGCTATCCCCGGCGACGGCCTTCGCGTCTCCGCCCGCTGCCCGCAGGACGCGGTCATCGAGGCCGTCGAAGGCGGGCAGGCTCCGGGCAGCACCCACTTCGTCTTCGGCGTGCAGTGGCACCCGGAGCGGAGCTACGAGATCAGCTCCGCCTCCCGCGCTCTCTTCCACCGCTTCGTCGCCGAGGCTTCCGCGTGGACCCCGCGCTCCATCCGCACCTCTGTCGTGTAAATTGCATTGCCGTCGACGATATTGGATCGAGGCCTGCTTGAAATGCTCTCCGGATTAATTCGGACTGGCATCGCTATGGCGAAATGCAGGCGGTGCTTTTTTGAAAGAGGAACGGGGCATACCCCAGGGGCTGAAGCCCCTTGTTGATTGGCTGCTATAGAGGGCCAAGGCTGAAGCCTTGGCGTACCTAGAGGCAAGAGCAAGAGCAACAGCAAGAGCAACGGCTACGGCAACGGCAACGGCAACGGCAACTGCGAAATACAGGGGTCTCTCCACTGCGCTTCGCTTCGGTCGAGATGACGTGCTTTTTTGAAAGAGGAACGGGGCATACCCCAGGGGCTGAAGCCCCTGTTTTGTGGCTGGCCATAGAGGGCCAAGGCTGAAGCCTTGGCGTACCTAGAGGCAAGAGCAACTGCAACTGCAACTGCAACGGCAACTGCAAGAGCAAGGGCAACGGCAACAGCAAGAGCAAGGGCAACGGCAAGAGCAAGGGCAACAGCAACTGCAACTGCAACTGCAACTGCAACTGCGAAATACAGGCGGGCTCTCTACTGTGCTTCGCTTCGGTCGAGATGACGTGCTTTTTTGAAAGAGGAACGGGGCATACCCCAGGGGCTGAAGCCCCTGTTTTTTGGCTGGCTATAGAGGGCCAAGGCTGAAGCCTTGGCGTACCTAGAGGCAAGAGCAACTGCAACGGCAACTGCAAGAGCAAGGGCAACGGCAACAGCAACGACAACGGCAACTGCAACTGCAACGGCGAAATACAGGGGTCTCTCCACTGCGCTTCGCTTCGGTCGAGATGACGTGCTTTTTTGAAAGAGGAACGGGGCATACCCCAGGGGCTGAAGCCCCTGTTTTGTGGCTGGCCATAGAGGGCCAAGGCTGAAGCCTTGGCGTACCTAGAGGCAAGAGCAACGGCAACTGCAACTGCAACTGCAACGGCAACTGCAAGAGCAAGGGCAACTGCAAGAGCAAGGGCAACGGCAACAGCAACAGCAAGAGCAAGGGCAACGGCAACTGCAACTGCAACTGCAACGACAACGGCAACGGCAACGGCAACGGCGAAATACAGGGGTCTCTCCACTGCGCTTCGCTCCGGTCGAGATGACGTGCAGTGTTATGTGCTTCGGTCGAGATGACGTGCGGTGTTATGTGCTTGATTCGGGCGAAACGCGGATTCCCTTCGGGAATGACAAACAAAGGTCTCTTAATGCGGGAATCACGAATAAAGGTCTCTTAATACCTAATGCTCTGAATCTCTTGATGCCTAATGCCCTGAGTGGTAGGGGTGGCCGGCGAGGATGGTCAGGGCGCGGTAGACCTGCTCGGCGAGCACGACCCGGGCCAGTTGGTGCGGCAGGGTGATTCGTCCCAGCGAGAACAGGAGGCCGGCCTGGTCGAGCGCGGCGGATGACCATCCGTCGGCCGGGCCGATCGCCAGCACCAGCCGCTGGGTACCGCTGTCGCGCAGAGTGCCGAGACGGGCGGCGAACTCCTCCGACGAGAACTGCCGGCCGCGGCTGTCGAGCAGGATGGCGTGGATGGGGCTGCGGCCGGACTGGTGGGTCAGCCAGGCAAGAAAGGCGGATTCGTCCTCGAAGGTCTGCGACTCGCAGGGCAGGTAGCGGCTCGAACGTTCGATGTAGTCGGCCAGCAGGCGGTCGGTCGCCTCGGACTTCGATCGGGTGCGGCGCGGCATGACGGCAGCGAGGCTAATTTTCATAGATATTCTTCAAATAAAAATCCATTTTTGCGGAACATAGAATCGAATTATCCCGTATTCCATATTGTCAGACCATGTTAACTACATTTTGTCCTCTTGTTTGCAATTTCTTGCAGTCGAATGGAAGATGGAATCCAACATGCAGGTCTTCAACAGATTCGCTATTCACTTTTGCGGAGTTTCGCCGATGACCTTTACAGGGAATTTGCGAAAGGCAGGATCGCAGGCTGTGATTGCGGCATCAATCCTATTGGAAGACAGCGTCTGAATTTCACGGGCAGCCGTTTTTATTTCTCCAATTTCTGAGTTGAGGGTTCAAGTCTTATGGGTTTCAAAAAGCTGGGCGTTGCGGTTTTGGCCTTGGTATCGATGGTGGGAGTTGCAGTTGGGCAGACGGGTACGGTAACCGGCCAGGTCTTCGATCCGGCGGGGGCTCTGGTTCCCGGCGCGACGGTGACGGTGACGTCCGAGTCCACGGGACTGACGCGGACGACGACCACGACCTCGGCGGGTATCTATGACTTCGCCGCGCTGCCGCCGTCGGTTTACACGGTCACGGTTGAAGCTCCGGGCTTCCAGACGCTCTCGCGCAAGAGCGTCATTCTGAACGTCGCGGCGACGCTTCCGGTGAACTTTACGCTCTCGCTGGCGGGCGCGGTGGCCTCGGTCGACGTGCAGGACGTGACGGTGGCTCCGGTCGAGACCAGCAGCTTCCAGCTCTCGACGGTGGTCGACTCGAAGCAGATTAATGATCTGCCGCTGATCCTGCGCGATCCCTACCAACTGGTGCTGCTGTCGCCCGGCGTGGTGACATCGGCCAACAATGTCGGCGGATTCTCGGTCAACGGGCAGCGCGAGCGCAACAACAACTTCATGCTCGACGGCTCGGACAACAACGATACCTCGGTTCCGGGCGGGCAGGGCGGCATCTCGGCGGCGAACCCGGACTCGACGCAGGAGTTCCGCGTCATCACCAACAACTTCGACGCGGAGTTCGGCCGCAACACGGGCGCGATCATCGACGTGATCACGCGCGGCGGCGGCAACAAGTTCCACGGCAGCGCGTATGAGTTCGGCCGCTACAACGCGCTGGGAGCGCGCGACTACTTCAACAAGAAGGAAGACGGCAAGCAGGACCCCTACATCCGCAACGACTTCGGAGCTTCGCTCGGCGGCCCGATCTGGAAGGACCACACCTTCTTCTTCCTCAACGGGGAGGTGCAGCGCTTCCGCACCACGCGAACCTCGTTTCAGACGACTCCGACCGCTGCTTTCAAGACGGGCAAGTTCACGTATATCGATCCGATCGACGGCAGCGAGACCGCGGTCGATCTCAGCAATCCCTCCACGAACCCCGATAACCTCTCCGGTCTGGGACAGGATCCGGCGGTGGCGAAGATCCTGGCGATCGCGCCGGTGGGACAGGCCGACAACGGCGATGGAGTCAGCACAACGTACTTCTTTCCCTCGCCCGATCCGCTCAACAGCTACAACCTCACCGGCCGGCTGGACCATAAGCTGACGGACAAGCATCAGCTCACGGTTCGTTACATCTATAACCACTCGGCCGACGGCAATCCCTTCTTCGATGAGGTTCTGCCCGGCTATGGCGCCACCTCGGTGATCAGCACCAGCCACAACGGCGTGATCTCGCTGGCCTCGGCGCTCTCGGCCAACACCACCAATCTCTTTCGCGCGGGCTACAACCAGGCCAATGCGGGCTTCTACTGCAACCACGGCCCGATCGACGCAATCACCGGCGTGGACGGCTTCGGCAAGGGCCGCGACGTAAGCATCCCCTACTTCTTTACGTTCGGGTGCACCGATCTCGGCGACAGCAACGCGCAGGCGAGGCTGAGCTCGACGATCTTTCTGGCCGACACATTTACCGTCACCCGTGGCGCGCATTCGTTCAAGTTCGGCGGCGAGTACCGCAGCGTCAAGGACAACAACTTCGACGACTTTTCGTCGCGCGACCTTCTCTCGATGGACGTGTACAGCACCTTCGGCCCGGATTATCCGTCCTACCAGTTCGCCGGGGACAGCAACTCTCCCAGCGTGCGGGGCTTTGAGGATCTGGTCTGGGGAGCTCAGGGCGCGGTCTCCAACAATGCCGAGAACCAGTTCTTTACCCGCGAGGGCATTCGCCGCGCCAGCGACCTGAGCCGCTTCCGCCAGCATGAGTGGGCGGCGTTCGCGCAGGATACCTGGAAGGTCACACCAAAGTTCACCGCCATTATCGGCCTGCGCTACGCCTTCAACGGCGTGCCGTATGAGAAGGACGGAAATCTCTCCAACTACTACGGCGATACGTCGATTGCCACGCCTGCCGACGGCTTCGTCTTCACCTCGGTCGGCCCGGGAACGGGACGGCAGCTCTATGCCGACAGTTGGAAGCTGATCGAGCCGCGCATCGGCTTTGCCTACGACCTGCACGGCGACGGCAGGACGGCGATTCGCGGCGGCTTCGGCATCTTCCACGACCGCATCTTCGACAATCTGTTCGGCAACGCGAAGTCCAACCCGCCCTACCAGGCGACCTTCAACGACTATCCGTTCGACGCGACACCCGATACGCCGACGGTTGCGACGATTGCCTTCCCCGGCGCGCTGACGCCCTCGGCTTCGATCGGCGACGGGGAATACAACACGCCGGTCCTCATCGACCCCAACCTCAAGATGCCGACCAGCGAAAGCTACAACATCGGCATCCAGCACCAGCTCACCAACCGGGTGGCTCTTGAGGTGAACTACGTGGGCAACCACAGCACCCACGGACTGCGCGAGATCGACGGCAATCCTCCGCAGCCGAACCTGGTGCAGGAATCGCTGGCCGCCGGCGTCAACCCGGCCTCGCTGCAGCTCAATGCGCTCTATCTCGGCGGCGCCGACTTTGACCCGCGCGTCAACAATACGGCCTTTCTGCATACGCTCTTCCAGACGTCGGTGGTCAGCAGCAACTACAACGCGCTGCAGACGCGGCTCTCGGGACAGTTTGGCGGCCTGACCCTCACCGGCAGCTACACCTATGCGCACTCGCTCGATAACGGGTCCGATGCCATCGTTCCCGGGGCCGGCGGCAGCGGGCTTCCGCGCAACAGCTTCGACCTGGGGCCGGAGTACGGCAACTCCGACTCCGACGTTCGCCACCGCGGAACCGCCGCGGCCAGCTATAGCCTGCCCATCGGCATCGGGAAGTCGCGGCTGAACAGCGGCTTGCTGGGGCATGTCTTCGAGGGGATTCAGATCTCCGGCATCCAGCAGATTCAGGGTGGCCTGCCGTTCGACCTTCGCGGCACGGTGGATAATCTCCACACCGGCGTGACCAACCGTCCGCAGATGATTGGAGCGCCATATCCCTCGAAGCGCGGGACTGCCGTCGCGTCGGGCAAGATCGTCGGCCCGTCGGCCGCGGCCTTCGCCAATGCGCCCTTCGGCCAGAGCGTCTCCATCCACCGCAACAAGTTCCATGGCCCGGGCTACGTCGATACCGACGTGGTCTTCCAGAAGACGCAGACGCTGCGCGAGCAGGTCAAGCTGGTCTTCCGGGCGGAGAGCTACAACGTCTTCAACCATCCCAATCTCACTGCTCCGGTGTTCTCCTCGCTGGGAATCGACTCGCCGACCTTCGGGGTCTCGCAGTCGCAGGTCGGGCAGAACGACGGCACCACCGGCGCCCGGCAGATCCAGGGAGCGCTGAAACTGATCTTCTAGCGCTTCGGAGAAGCGCAAGGACAATGGCCCGCCGTAACCGGCGGGCCATTGTCGTGCGACAGGCATCGGCTATTTTTTAGAAGGGGCGAGGAAGGCATACCCCAGGGGCTAAAGCCCCCTTTTTTGTGGCGCGGAGAGAGCCAAGGCTAAAGCCTTGGCCTACCTAGAAGCAACGGCAACGGCAAAAGGCAAAGGCAACGGCAAAAGGCAACGGCAAAGGCAAAGGCAAAGGGCAAGGGCAAAGGGCAAGGGCAAAGGGCAAGGGCAAAGGGCAAGGGCAAAGGGCAAGGGCAACGGCAAAAGGCAACGGCAACGGCAACGGCAAAGGCAACAGCAAGGGCAAGCAACGGCAAAGGCAACGGCAAAGGCAAAGGCAACGGCAACGGCAAATACAGGGGTCTCTCCACTGCGGCGGCAAATGCGCCGCCTCCGGTCGAGATGACGTGCTTTGGCGGCTGCGCGAGTTGAGTTGCGTGGGTCGAGATGACGTGCTTTGGCGGTTGCGCGAGTTGAGTTGCGTGGGTCGAGATGACGTGATTTGGTTGTGCAGGTTGAGGTGACATGGGTCGCCAAAGCTCCCTATGCACCTCGAAGACCTCCCTATATTTCTTGCAGGAGAATTGCGCCCGCTGTTCGTCAAATTGCGCTCACTGTTCGGTTATAGTGGTGTTCACACGGAGATCGATCCTTATCTGAATCCTGTGCGTTTGCTGTTCCGCTGGCTTCCTTTGTTCTGCTCGTCCGGCTCTGCTGTTGCTCAACCTTTCCGCTTTTCAACCAAAAGGAGCAACCGATGAGCACCTCCTGGCCCGATTCGGCCGTTATGATGACCCTTTCCGCAATCGCTTATTCCAGCGACATCAGCGGCCAGCTACAGAACACAAGTTATGCGACCGGGGGCGACTGGTCTGTCGTCTGGGGACCGTATGACGATGCCTACGGCAATCTCTGCTACGTGGCGAAGAGCGCATCGACGGGCAACTACGCGCTCGCGATTCGCGGCAGCGAGACCAGCGTCAGCATCGACACGCTGTACAACTGGTTTTACAACCTCTATGTCACTTATCAAAGCGCGTGGCCTTATCTTCCCGCGCAGCCGCAGGCGATGCTTTCCTACGGCTCGTATACGCAGGCCAGCAATCTGACCCTTGCGACATGGAATGGGCAGACGCTCGGCGACTATCTTACGAATACCATTCCTTCGACCGCGACCGTCACCGTCACCGGGCATAGCCTCGGCGGCAACCTGGCTACGGTGCTCGGGTCGTGGCTCTCTTATCAGCGCGGTCCCTCGGGCAGCACGCCCGATCCCAACACGCAGGTCTACACCTACGCCGCGCCCAGCGCGGGCAACGGTCCGTTTGCTATCGGCTTCAACGCGAGACTCCCCAATAGCTATCGCTACTGGAACTCGCTTGACGCGATTCCGCACGCCTGGGGGAGTCTGCTGGAGCTGGAGTGGATCTACAGCGGCATCGGCATTCCGACGCCCAGTTGGGCGAAGGACACGATCGACGGGCTGGAAGCCGCGCTGATTGCGAGCGAGCTGCACTACAACTCCGTCTACACGCAGCCCAACGGAGCGGGCACGGAGTTGACCGGCGCTGCCTCCCCCAGCAGCACTACCTTCATCGCCGAGGTGGCCTACCAGCACCAGTGCAACATCTACCTGGGGCTGCTGGGCGCGCCGCTGATCCAGACGATTGTGACGCCGGAGCTGAGAATGGCCGAGGCTGTCTCATCGCCGTACAAGGGAAGCTACCTGCCGCGTCCGGTTCTGGATAAGGCTCGGCCCGGGCTTACGATCGCGCCGCCGGTGCTGTCGCCGAGGATTGCGGCCGCGCGCAACCCCCGCTTCGGAGCAGGCTACTAGAGCGGTTTCGGCCGGGCATGTTCCCCATCCTTTCGCAGCGGCATCGCGAAAGGATGGGGCTGCCGCGATCGAACGGCGAAATACAGGGGTCTCTCCGCTGCGCTTCGCTTGCACCCCAGCGAGTCAAGTGCGGACTCGCCGGGGACCCCGCCGCTCCGGTCGAGATGACGTGCATTTTAGCGAGGTTGAGAAGATGTGAGGTTGGTTGGAGAGAGAGGCATACCCCAGGGGCTAAAGCCCCGTTTTAGGCTTCGGCGATAGAGGCCAAGGCTAAAGCCTTGGCGTACCTAGAAGCAAGTGCAACTGCAACTGCAACTACAACTACAACTGCAACTGCAACTACAACTACAACTGCAACTACAACTACAACTACAACTGCAACTGCAACTGCAACTGCAACTACAACTGCAACTACAACTGCAACTGCAACTGCAACTGCAACTACAAGTGCAAGTGCAAGTGCAACTGCAAGTGCAAAGGCTAAATACAGGGGTCTCTCCGCTGCGGCGTGCGATGAAGCCGCACGCCTTCGGTCGAGATGACGTGCATTTTTGTTTGTGACTTTCGATTGAGATGACGTGCTTTTATTGCTGTCACGCCGCTTCGGTGGGAATGGCGTTGTGCTTTGCCGTTCTTTGCCGCGTAAGAGGCTGAATTAAATGGAATGGCCCGCCGGAATTGGCGGGCCATTTTGTTTGATCGCGTTGTTTGATCGCGGATTGCGAGGTTATTTTTTGGCGGACTTCTTCGCCGCGGCGGATTTTTTCGCAGGCGTCTTTTTTGCTGCGACTTTCTTTGCTGCCGCCTTCGCCGGTTTCTTTGCTGCTGCCTTTTTCGCGGGAGCCTTCTTTGCTGCGGCCTTCTTTGCCGGAGCCTTCTTTGCACGCGCCTTGGAGATGGCTGCCTTCAGTTCGGCGTTGAGTTCGGCGACGCTGAGGGTGGTGGCGGTCTTGCGCAGCCGCTCCAGGCCGTAGAAGGCGCGCTTCTCGGCGGAGAAGACGTGGACGATGAAGTCCACGTAGTCCATCAGAATCCACTCGGCCTGGCGGCGGCCTTCGACGGAGTTGGGATAGACGCCGAACTCGCGCTTGAGCCGCAGCTCGATCTCATCGGTGATGGCGACGTTCTGGCGGTCGTTGGTGCCGTTGCAGATGAGGAAGTAGTCGGTGAGGCCGCTCTCGGCCGGGTCCAGCGCGAGAATCCGAATGTCTTCAGCTTTCTTGTCTTCGCAGGCTGCCACGGCGGCGAGAAGCAGACGGTTGGTTTCCGTGGATGGCATGAGGCTCCTTGAGGTGCAGAATCATCCGGGGCTCCGTACTGATCTCGTGCTCCGGATTTTCAATGGTAGCGAGTTGCGGCGGCGAATGCCAGCGGCGGGCGCGACATGGGGTACATAGAGATATTCAGCGGTAGAGGCCGTGGCGCCGGATGTAATCGCAGACGGCGGCGGGGACGAGGCCGCGGCAGTCGTCGCCGGTTTGCAGGCGGCGGCGGAGATCGGTCGCCGAGATGTCTTCGTCGGTGGAGGCAAGCAGGTGGACGCGGGCGCGCTGATGGGGGGTGAGGCGGAGCGCGGAGAGGTCTTCGAGCGAGAAGCCGGGGCGGGCGGCGACGATCCACTCGGCGAGTTCGAGCAGGCGGGCGGGCTCGCGCCAGCGGGGAAGGTCGAGGAAGCTGTCGGCGCCGACGAGGTTGAAGAGGGTGTCGCCGGGACGGGTTCGCCGAAGCTCGGCGAGGGTGTCGACGGTGTAGTTGGGCAGGCCGTCGGCGCGGGGGGCATCGAGGGCGGAGGCCTGGAGGCGGGGGTCTTCGATGCTGCCTTTGCTCCTGTCATCAACGCTCGCGCAGGCGAGGGCGGTCATGGCGAGGCGGTCGGCGAAGGAGGTGGAGGTGCCGTTGGACTTGAGGGGCTGGCGTCCGGCGGGAGCGAAGAGGATTGAGTCCAGACGGAAGGCGTCTGCCGCGGCTCGGGCGACGCTGAGGTGGCCGCGGTGCGGAGGGTCGAAGGTGCCGCCGAAGAGAGCTACGCGCACGAGGGTCTGCCTTCCCGGTTCAGGGTCTGTCTAAAAGCGGTGACAGTCGAAGGGTAGACGAGTTGGCGGGAAAGGCAAAGAGGCTCTGTTGCCTGGAGGCGGCTCGGAAGGACGAACAAAAACGCTGTGGATGCTGAACACAGAGGCTTCCCTTACAGCAGCCGGGCGGCGTCTTTAGCGAAGTAGGTGACGATGAAGTCGGCTCCGGCGCGGCGGATGGAGACCAGCGACTCCATCATGGCGCGTTCGGGTTCGAGCCAGCCGCGCTCGAAGGCGGCGTGCAGCATGGAGAACTCGCCCGAGACCTGGTAGGCGCCCATGGGCAGATCGAAGCGCTCGCGGGCGGCGCGAATCACGTCGAGGTAGGGCATGGCGGGCTTCATCAGCAGCATATCCGCGCCCTCGGCGACGTCGAGCTCGATCTCGCGCATGGCCTCGCGCAGGTTGGCGCCGTCCATCTGGTAGCTGCGCCGGTCGCCGAACTGCGGAGCCGAGTCCGCCGCCTCGCGGAACGGGCCGTAGAAGGCGGAGGAGAACTTGGAGGCGTAGCTCATGATGGCGGTCTGCTCGCGGCCGATGCCGTCGAGCGCCTCGCGCATGGCGGCGACGCGGCCGTCCATCATGTCGCTGGGCGCGACGATGTCCGCGCCGGCAGCGGCGAGCGAGGCGGCGGTCTTTGCGAGCAGGGCGACGCTGGAGTCGTTTTCGATCTCATAATGATTGCCGTCGCGGACGACCACGCCGCAGTGTCCGTGCGAGGTGTACTCGCAGAGGCAGACGTCGGCGATCTGGAGCAGGGAGTCGAGCTTGCGGTTCGCCTTGAACGCCCGCAGCGCCGTCTGCACGATGCCGTCGTCGGCCCAGGCTCCGGTGGCCTGCTCGTCTTTTTCCGCCGGAAGGCCGAAGAGGAGAAGGCCGCCGATGCCGAGCGCGGCGCAGGATTCGGCTTCCTTCATCGCTTCGTCGAGCGAGAGGTTGAAGCAGCCGGGCATCGACGAGATGGCCTTGCGGACGCCCTCGCCGGGGCAGAGAAACAGGGGGTAGATCAATGCGCCGGGGTGCAGGCGGGTCTCGCGGACGAGCGAGCGCATGGCCTCGGTGCGGCGCAGGCGGCGCAGGCGGGTGACGGGGAAGTTCATAGCTATAGTCTACGAGACTGCGAGGAGGGGGTCTGCGGCGGGTGCGTGTTTTCGCCGAGCGTAACGGCGAAATACAGGGGTCTCTCCGCTGCGGCCCTGCGGGCCTTCGGTCGAGATGACGTGCCTTTTGGGTTGAGAGAGCGTGAGGGTGTGCGCTTGACCCGGCCGGAGACGTTTGGGCGGGGCGTGAAGGCGTGCGCTTGACGGGCTGGAGTGGCTAGACTATCGGTACGACCCGGTTGTTATGGTGGTCGTCATGGAGGGGATGCGATGAAGAGCATTGTTGCGGTTAATAAACTTACCCGGCTGGCGGCGTTGCTGGCGCTGGCGTTGCTCTCTGCTGTTTGTTCGACGGCGCTGGCGCAGGCCGGTACGGCAGCGCAGATTCCGGCGGCGGATCAGATGCAGCCCTCCGAACTGGCGCAGATGCTGAAGTCGCCGGGCGCGGACAAGCCGCTGGTGTTGCAGGTGGGCTCGCACGTTCTTTATGCGCAGGCGCACATTCCGGGGTCGGAGTACGCCGGAGCGGCGGCGCAGGAGGCGGGACGGAAGGCTCTGAGTGAGCGAGTGGCCAAGCTCGATCGTGGGACGATGGTGGTGCTCTACTGCGGCTGCTGCCCGTGGGGCAAGTGCCCAAACATCGATCCTGCCTACAAGCTGATGAAGTCGCTGGGATTTACCCGGCTGAAGGTGCTCCATATTGCGGACAACTTCGGCACGGACTGGGTCGATAAGGGCTATCCCGTCGCCCAGGGGCGATAGCGATGCGGCGTTCACTACTCGCGGCTCTGCTGCTGTGCACGCTGGCCGGTGCGCAGGCGGACGTTCAGGCCGGCGTTCAGGCCAGCGCGCAGGCCGGTGTGGAGAGCAGAGCGCAGGCCAGCCTGATCGGCAAGACGGCCCCCGAGTTTGTGCGCGAGGATTTAAGCGGCAAGCAAGTGTCGCTCGCGGAGTATCGAGGCAAGGTGGTGCTGCTGAACTTCTGGGCGACGTGGTGCGCCTCGTGCGTGACCGAGATTCCCGCGTTCGCTTCGTGGCAGAAGAAGTACGGCGGGCGGGGGTTGCAGGTGCTCGGCGTCTCCATGGACGACGACGCTCCGCCGGTGCGGGCGCTCTGCCGCAAGCTGAAGGTGAACTACCCGGTGGTGATGGGCGATGAAAACGTGGGCGAGCTCTACGGCGGCGTGCTCGGCCTGCCGGTGACGTACCTGATCGACCGCGAGGGCAGGATCGTCCGGCACTACCAGGGCGAGGTCGACCTGAAGCGGCTGGAGCGCGAGATGCGGGGGTTGCTGGGTGAGCCTTGAGGAGGGCGGACGCTGTCTCCACTCCAACCGTACGTCATCTCGACCGGAGGCCCGCAGGGCCGTAGTGGAGAGACCCCTGTATTTTGTCTCCACGAGAACTACTTTGTTTCGCGGGAGGGGAAAGATGCGGGTGGATTGAGGTTCTGTTCTCGAAACGGCTCGATCGGTTGGCCCCAGTCCTCGCTTAGATCGCGCCACGTCGGATTTTCGGCGACGATGAGGCGGAGCTTCTTGATGCGCGACCAGCGCTTCAGTTGCTTCTCCCGAGTGATGGCGGATGGAAGATCGGCGAAGCGCTCGACGTAGACGAGGTCTTTGATGTTGTAATGCGCGGTGAAGCTGCCGGGATGGAAGTCGCTTTTGTGCTGGAGGACACGGAGCTCGAGTTCCGTCGTTACGCCGATGTAGAGGTGTTTGAAGCCGCTTGCAAGGATGTAGACGTAGGAGATCTCCTGCATGGGTTTGGAGTATGACAGGGTTTTGGGGGCTGGGGAAGAGCGAAATACAGGGGTCTTTGGGTACAGGAAATAATCTTCAATGGGGGGAGAGTGGGGGCGGTCGCGGGCGGATGCGGGATTGACGCGGGTTTGGCGCGTATTCCGGGCGGTCGCGGCGGATTTTCTCACAGCCGCTATTTTGCAGTAGGCGGCTTGCGAGTGCCACAAAGCTGAGGCTAAGTCACTGATTTTTCGTTGCAGAGCGCCAGTGCCAGCGGTGTCACAAGTGCCACATCGCAAAAACAGAGGTCGCCAGAAAGGGTCGCGTTGCGAAAATCCGCAGCGGGCGCGGCTTTGACACTCATTACGCTTATGGCACTGACGTGGCACTCGTCGAAAATTTAGCGACATCAGGGATTGTCCGAGCCGCAGTCAATCTGGGTGCCTGAGACGGTGCAGGCAAGGGTGATTTTGAGGGTGTAATGCGGGGGCGTTGGAGGCGTCGTGGTGCCATCGTTCGGCGGCGGTTGCGTCGTAGTGCCATCACCCGGCGGAGGGGACGTTGTGGTGCCTCCTGTGCTGTCAATCGGAGTCGTTGTGCCGGTGCCGTTATCGGGCGGCGTGGTCGAGTTGCTGCCGTCGTCTGGAGGGGTGACGACAATACTGCCAGCAGGCGGCTCTGCAGAGCCATCGGCGAGGCCGTAGGCTCCGATATTGGTGGCCGCCGCGCTGGTCGACGTAAGGGCAGAGGCTGTGGAATCGGCGACGCCCTGGCCGAGCGCGTTCGTGCTTGCGGTGGTCAGGTGGAAGTCGATGGCGTCGAGGCTGGTCTCGTCGGTCCAGACCGGTTCGACGGCGATATGGGGATCGTCGCCGCTGCCTTCGGGCAGCGTCCGCATCCGGTAGTAGATGTTGTGGTCGCGGGCCTTGAAAGGGTTGGCCGGGCAGTTGGGGCCGTAATAAAAGACGCCGGGATATTGGCCATCCGCCGGGCTCTTGTAGCCGATGTGAAGATTGTTTTGGAAGACGATATTTGCTTCTGACCCGGAGCAGTTGATGTCATAGGTCGTCGCGCCGTAGCCCGCGAAACTGTTGTTCCGATAGATATAGGTGCCGCCGTCTTTGGTGCCGATTCCGAAGCCGTCTCCAGCCGCTCGACAGAAGTTCGAGAGGTACTTATTGAAGGTCGAGTTCCCCGCGATGGGGGCGCTCATACGGCTGCAATTATGCACTGTCCGGTTGAACTCGAAGTCGACCAAATGCATCGCGCCGAGCTTCCACTGCTGGCCCATGTTGCCATAAGACTCAGAGTTGGTGATGCGAATTGTGCTGTCAAACGAGTGCAGCAGATCGGCTCCATCCTGCGTGTTATAGCGGAAGATGCAGTGATCGCAGGTGACGTTGAGGGGCGTGTTGGGCGTGCCAATCGCATCGCCGTATCCGCCGCTCGACTGATCGAAGCACGACGCGGCGGGGAAGCCAGCGTGGACGATGGGATACTCCTCGTTGCAACCGCTGCCCTCGATAGTCAGGTAAGACGCCGTCACTAGCGCGTCGTCGGTGCTCTTTGTTCCGTGGCCATCATCGAAGTCCCATCCAGCGCCGCCGTTGAACGCAATGCGAACATGATCGACGGTGACGAGGCCGCCAATTGGCCCGATGATACCCCTCGACGTAAAGCCGTGGATATTGAGGTCCGACAGCTTGATATCGTGAGTCGATGCATTAGTTGTGATGCCATTCGATGCATAGTCGTCGAGCGGATAACTGCTGCTACATCCGACAACCGGAGCCACATAGCCACCGCCGACGCGGGTGCATTGTGCATGGTCCGTCAACTCCAGGCCGCTGATCTCGACGAACGACGATCCAGCAAGGTTGATCACATTGCCTGCACCATAGCCACCATAGATCTGCGAGAGAGCGACGCCCGCGCCGATGATCCGCGTGGGCTGCGCGGCCGTGCCGGATGGGATCGCAGGCATCGCCGAGCCGAACGGATTGCCCGCGCTGGAGAGGCCGTTATGATCGGTCGAATTGGGACCGTTATAGCCCACGCGAAACTGGCCCGCGCCAATGTAGATGGTATCGCCGCCCTGGACGATCCACTTACCGGCTGTGGCATAGCCACCTTTGCCGGGGTATGCGAGTAACCGATAGTCATTGAGCGCGCACTGCTTATTGATGATGGACGCCGAGTAGGCCGCGTCCACCTGGCCGGAGCACTGAGTAAGATCGCCGCCATCGGCGCGAATGTACCAGTTGGTCGCGTGCGCGGGAAGAATCGAGATGAACAAGAGAGCGAAGAAGAGGCTAATTCGCATAGGTGGGGCTCCTTTTGACGAGCAGTTGCAGAGTAAGAACTGAGTCGCGCAACGCGACCAGATTTGAGTGGGTGCAGATATCGATTCCGCCCGCGAGATGGACTAACTCGTGAAGGATGCCATCGTCCTCTAGCAGCGTTCGCGGATCAGGATGGAAGCCAGCGCAGAACATGCAGCCATGAAGGCAGTTGAGCCAGTCGCGGCGGTCGAAGCATTCGAGCGGAGACTCACCCGCCGCCCAGCCGGAGAAGCTGAAGCGAGCGCCGGATGAAGTCTGATACTCGCTGATCATCGGACACTCCAGGCTATTGCGAGTAGCGTCAACGTGGCTACGGCCACAATGATGACAGTCTCGTAGATCGAATAACGAATAGACGATAAGTCTCGTCGCGGAGAGGTTTTACCCCAAAGCCGATGCATAACTCTTAGGTGATCTAGCATCCTGACACTCCCGTGATGAGTCCGTTTGCGATAGTGAGGACGCAAGTTCCCGCAGTCTTTGTGCCGCTAAAGCCGGTGGTTGTCGTCGTGATCGCGACCGCCGATTGGTTGGTGACGCGGCCCCTGGGCGTCAGTCGTCACCGCGCAGACGTGGGTGGCATCACCGCAGCTCCCGGGGCCGCTGTTGACCGTGGCCAGCGTCAACGCACCGGTCGAAGCGAACGTTGCGTCGCCGCTCACACTGACAGGGTTGTAATTTTGTCCAGAGGTTGCCGTGCTCGTAACCACCGGAATCTGACCCACGGTCCCCACTGGCGGAACATTGCCAGCCGTGATCAATGCCAGGCCGCTCGTGTTCTTCATAAAGGCGAAATCGCCCGTCGTACCATGCGAGACGATTCGCGTCCGTGCGCTGGCTCCGGCAGGCTGATATGCGTCGAACACTTCGATATCCTGCGCGGGCGCAATAGACGAGAGCATCACGTTGGTCGGCACGTCGACCTGAAACAGCGTGCCCATTTTGCCAGTGCTATCGCTCGAAACAATACGCCAGAACCATTGCAGCGTGCTGCTGTCGCTCAAGTTTAGGAACGTCTGGTTCAGCCCAAGCGAACCTCCAGGGTTCACGCCGTTCCAGGATTCGACGAATAGATTCGAACCCGCGTTATTGGCCTTCGTCTTTTGCGACGCGTAGATCTTGAGCGCATTCATATTGACCGCGGGCGGGTGCGGTCCTTCGATGACGTCGCCATTGGTCCAGGGCGCGGTGTTGAAACCAAGCTGGACCTGATTACTGACCGCTCCTTTGCCATTCGTGCCGATGATCTCAGCGCCCGGATATTGGGTAATTGAATCGCCGGTGGTGCCGACCACAAATGCAAGCTGAGAGAAGGCATTGTTGCAGTAGCCATGACTGCACGCGCCAAGTACTACTTGAGTGGAAGAAAACGATCCTACCGCCGCGATTGCGGTGCGCCATGTCGCATTCGCGGTGTTAGTCAGATATTGCCCGCACATGCCGCCCTGCATAATAAAAGCTGGATAAGAACCTGTTCCCTTCCAGCCATAGCGTGTGCTGTAAGTGATCGACTGCGTGCCGTCAGTAACTGCGCCTACAGCAGTGATGGGAACCTGCTCGAAAAAAGCGCCAACAATGCAGGCATTGTTACCAACGACAAAAGCTCCGGGACTATCGCCGGAAAGTGCAACCGTCTCAGTCTGCGATTGGGCAACCTGATACTGTCCCGTCGAAGTCGAATCCGACGTGAAAGTACCCCAGGCGGTGGAGACCGGCATAGATGCTCCGGTCATATTCCAGACGCCCACGCCATCTACATTTACCGTGCTGGCGATTGTTCCAGTTACCGTGCCGCCCTGAGTGATGTCGAGTAAGTAGCCGCCATCGGTAAAAGCATTCTGGCCGGCAGTGTTGTGCGTCGTCAGCAGCACGCTTCCAGTCGCGGCGCCGCCCGTGATTGTGCCGTGATAGTAGGTGATGTTTTCGTTGACGAGATAAGACGCGCCAATGTTGGCTTCGCCGCTTCCATCGGTCTGGCCGCCGTCAGTGTAGAGATAGCCATAATGCAGCGCGGTGTCGCCGATGCCATGAGTTACCAGCGTATCTCCACGCACCTGCTTGATGCCTCTAGTGTCGGCCTCGAAGTAAGTTTGATAGGCCTGATTGACGGTCATGCCAGAGATAGGAGATGCCGGACTGTAGCCAAGGTTGAATCCAGGCCCCGCGTACTTCATGTAGGTGTTGTGCGCGTAGCCGCGAAGAGTTTGGTTATTGATGAGCAGATTGACGCAATCGCCCGAAGCATCGCCGCCCCCCGAGAGCGTGCATGGAGTGACGCTGGGATTTTTTATCGCGCGCAGGAATCGACCGCCGCGTCGGTCGACCAGGGCGCTGTTGTCCTGCGACGGCATCACCGGCAGTTCCGTGTCGGTGCTCGTCGGCGGCACGGCGATGGTGCATCCCGAGGCGCAGTCGGAGCTGGCGAGCGCATTTGAGATACCGTCGTTGCTGCTGGAGCTGGTCGCATAACGAGTCGTGTTGAGCGTGCCGTCCATAATCTTCGCGGAGAACGGGAGATTCGCGACGGCGGTCGTGCCATCGGAGAGGATGCCCGAGCCGCCGAGCGAACTGTCGGACGCCTTGGTTTGCAGCTCATAGGTTGCGCCCACTGGATCGACGCCGGTGCCGGCCGGGATGCAACTCTTCGGACTGCCGTCCGCGTTGATCCCGTTGATCGCTTCGGTGCCGCAGTCGGTAGGCGTCGCGGCCAGAGCACTGGCGACGGTGGCGCTCGCGGCGGTAGTTGCGGTAGTTGCGGTTGTGGCCGTGGCCGCCGTGGTCGCGCTGTCGGCTGTCGTCGCGTGAGTAGCGTTGGTGGCGGTTGTCGCCGTGGTTGCGGTCGTAGCGCTGTCTGCGGTGGTCGCATGATCGGCATGGGCGGCGGTGGCTCCCTCGATGGTGCCCGCGTAGACGGTGCCGGTGACATGCAGATCGCCGGTGACGCTGCCGGAGGTAAAGACGCTGGGCGGATTGGCGTAGGCATCGGCTGGATAGGCGTAAGCATCGAGCGAGAAGACGTCGGCGGTGATGGCGATGTCGTTGGCGTCGACGACGACGGCGTGGGTGCCGCTGGAACCGTTATCCGTGACGACGACGTGGTAGCGGACGTAGACCGAGGCCTTGTCGCTGCGCGGAACGCAGACTTCGCCGACGATGGCTCCGTTTGCCACCGGCGCTTTTTTGTAGACGCGCATCACGACGCCGCCGCCTGGCGCGCTGAAGTTGATGACGCTCCGCTTGGCGTCGACGCCCGAGATGGAGAAGGTGCCCGAGGCGAGGAGACTACCGCTGAGGTCCATGATCTTCGACGCCTGGACGCTGGCCCAGTCTGCGGGACAGGCCGCGAAGGCCGAAGAAGCGAAGAGGAAGAGGGCGAGCAGATAGACGGCGCGGCGCATACTCGCAGCCTAGACGCGGCGCAACAGATATTACTGCGCAGTCTTTGTCCCGCTTGCAGACTTGGCCGATGAATTATTTAGCTGCGGAGGAAGGTCGAGGTTGATGCGCAGCAGGTTCATGTGCGCTTCGAGCGATGATAGCAGAACGCGATACGGACTCTTCGGCCGGTTGGGTCGAATCTTCGTGCCAGACAGCTCGCCGCACTCGATCATCATACGGATGGTGGTGTCGGAGACGTTGAGCATCTGCGCCGCGCGCGCGGTACTGACGGTGCGGCCAGGGCTCCACGGGAAGAGGAACTGGTTGCGGTGACGACGGTCGCGGAGATCGCTTGCCTTGCTCATGCGGATTTCCTGTCGGTGAGATGTCCCATGCGCTTCAGTGCCCAGTAGACGCGGTTGGCGTCGCCCAGCGTATGGATCGTGGTGCGCCGCGCATTGGGGCCGCGTGGCGAGGCCAGGAAGGCCTCCAGACGCGCCTGGTCCCAGCCGAGGCGATCCATCTCCCGCTGGATGCGGCGGATGTCCTTGTCGCCCGCGATAGTGGTCTCGTCGTGGATCTGATCGTGACGGCCCTCGGTGCCCGCCTTCTCGCCCTGGCGGCGGCTCATGCGGCGGCGCGGACTCTTCGACGGCAGCTTGACGCCGAGCGCGCCCTGGAGGCCGTCGATCAGCTTCCTGCCCTCGTCGATGCTGAGGTCGCTGAAGCTGGCGATGGTGCGGCCGATCCGGGCGCTCGCCCAGGTGAGACGGTCCTCGCGAGTGCTGCCGGTGTCGAGCGAGTGAGCCTCGTACTGCTTGTAGAGCACCTGCAGGCGGCGGAGCTGGGGCGCGGTGATGGTCATGGCAAGAGGACTCCTGCAACTTCTCCATTTGCGATCAATTTGGCCACGATTTCTTCGCATAATCTTGAACAGCAATAAAACATCTTTTGCGTTCCATTACATAGGACCGGAATAGAATTCCAGACATTGAAGACGCCGCCCTCGCAGAAGATGCATTGATTCGCCCCCCTTCTGAGTTGCCATGTGGCGGCGCTATGGATGAGCCGCTTTGGCCGGACGGCCACGCTTGCGTTTGCAGCTTCCGTCGCAGTTGGGGCACTCGCAGCCGCGCACGGTGCGGAGGAGCTTGCGGGCTGCGGCGATGGCTCGCTTGCGGTCTTCGCGCTTGCGCTCATTATGGTCTTCGCGTCGATGCTCGGCAGAGCAGAACCGGGCTGTGCCTTTGACTGTGTTCTTGCCGCATCGCTGGCAGTACCGGGCCATGTCGTGCTGTCCTTCCTTTGCTGGTGGAGCTGGAGGCCGAGGAGACCGTAACCGGCGATGTCCTGGTACGGCGATTCGCCGAAGGCGTCTTTGTCGGTGGCGATGCGCATCTGCTTGTCGAAGATGCGCACCAGTACAAGCGCGTCGTCGTAACGGTTGGCAGGGATGCCGCCGGGAAACAACAGCCGGAGGAAGTCGCCCGCCACAACGAAGCTGCTGCCGTAGGCCGCGTTCTTTTCTTCGACCAGCTTGCCGAGGTCGGTGCCGAGTTGCTGGAGTGTCTTCATTGTTTGCCCTCGAACTTCCAGTGAATGATGTGTCCCTCGAATGGCAGGCGTCCTTTCCAGAAAGCCATGAATGACCGCCTGCCGAGAAAGCCGTCGCGGCGTGCGAGCTGCTCGCATTCGTCATTGCTGAGCGCGATATCGTCGACGGTGATAACGCCATTCAGCGAGATGCGGATGTTCTCCACCTTCGTGCAGCAGACGCGCATCAGAAGCTTTGCGCCCTTCTGCCGCAGGCCGGTGTAGAGATGCAGCGTGTTGCCGGGAACATCGGGATGAGCACGTTCCGCGCGGATAGTGTGTCGCTTACGCCCGGCCAGGATGTCCGGGACGAAGCGCTTTTGGAAGTTATAGAGTCCCATTGTTCAACCTCTTCTTCGCTGCTTTCTTCCGCCGCCGCGCTGCGGCCTTCGCCGATTTCTGACGGCGGATGAATTGCTCGGTTGCCTTGGCGGGATCGGCCATGAATCGAGCGTGGCGCGCGGACAGGTTGTCCCAACGGCCCCATAGTTTGCATCGGTCCAAAATCTCCGACATGGTGTCGCGGTCGAACGATTCGCGGTAGATCGCCAGCCGCCACTGCAACTCGCCGACGGTGGCGACCAGGGCGGCACGGCTCATCTTCTCCAGGTCATATTCCCATTTGTCCTTTGGTCCATGGAAGCCGATCATGCCGTACCCTCCTGGCTCCTCTTTAGTACGAGACGATGATCTGCGTGATGGAGGCTCTTACAATTGCCCTTGCGACGGCAGACGACAGACTTGCAGAGGCGGCAGGTGACATACTCCGCCGACGATTTGAAGTGGCGCTGGCAGACTGCGCACTGCTTGCCGTCATACTTCGGGCCTTCGTAGATGTGCTTCGGCAGCGGTTCCGGGGCGGGCGACGCTTCGCCACGATGACGAGCGCGGAGATTCGCCGCGGCCTCGGAGACAAGCTCCTTCAGCACGGGATCGAGCTGGCGTTCGTGAGCGGCCTCGTGGATGGAGTTCATGCGCGATCCTTCCGATTGCGGCGCAGTCTCTTTGCCAGCTTGGTACGCGTTGCGTGTGCCCAGTCGCGCTCGACGCCGGAGCCGCTCACGCAGGCGGCTCCAACAGCCTGATGGCAGGATGGGCAGTCGACGGTTCGCGCCGTTGCCTCGGCCTCCGCCGCATTCCTCTCGGAGGCTGCCGAGCACTCGTCGCGGAGATCCTCGCCGGAGAGTCCCTGCCGCCAGACGGCTGTCGAGCCGTCGTCGTAGATGGCGACGATGGCGCGGGCGTTGCTGCTGGCGCGGAACGCCGCGAGGTACTTGCGGTGAGCTTCGAGCTTCTGCGGCGAGTTGGCCGGCACGGATGGCGCGTAGTCGTGACGTTTGGATTGCGGCTGATTGCTCTGGCGGTGCTCGTCGGCGCGCGGGCAGCTCGCCCAGTGCGGGCGAGTCTGCTCGTTGTCGCTGGCGGGCAGCGGATCGAACGGCATCTTTTTGCCGTTGTTGGTCTGCCACCATTCGATGGGCGCGCCACAGCTCTTGCACTTGGAGTCGCCGAGCTTTTTGTACGCGGCGCGAAGCATCTCAAAGCGGGTTGTGATGGGATCGCTCATCGCATCCACCAGATGGCCCAGGCGGCCATGATGACCGTCGCGGGGACGAGAACGATGATGGCGTAAGCGACCATGGTGAGCGGGTCACTCTGTCTACGCATTGGGGGTCTCCAGCGCGAGGCGCACCTGGTGCAGCATGTCCTCGCTGTTGTGCTCGGCGCGCATGACCTTGACGACGCGGAGCATGGTGATGGCCTGGTGAAACATCTGCTGCGATGCCTGGACCATCTCCTCGCGGTTGGTGCCGAGGAAATAGCCGCCGCCGCTGGCGTCGCGCGACGCTCCGATCTGGACGCGGAAGTTGAGCCGGAGATCCTGCACCAGGTCTTTGACGACGCGGGGCGTGAGCTTCATGCGCTCGCAGATCTCGCCGAGCGGCATGGCGCGCTCGACGCCGCGATGCGCCTTCAAAATTCCGAGCAGCATCTTCTGATCGGCGCTGGCAGGCCACTTGCACTCGCGATTCGAGAGCACCTCCTCCACGCGATCCATGACGCGGTCGGCGAAGGTGGCAAAGAGATCGTTGGGCACGGTTCCCTCCTTCTTTAGCTGCGCTCGGCAGTGAGGGCGACGGAGATGGCCAGCGCCTTCTCTTCGATGGGCAGCGAGGTCCAGATGCGGTCGAGCTGCGCGCCGGTGAGATCGAGCGAGACGGCGAACTCGGTTTCTTCCTCGATAACGATCTGAGGCTCAATTCGCGCGAGCGCGGACTTGGGCGATGTCTTCTTCTTTCGTCTGCCGCCGGGCTTGTGGCCGCGCGCAAAAAGCCAGTTGTTGTTCTCGCTCATGTCGGTGCCGCAACCGCAGGCGCATTTTCGCTTCTCCATGGGTGTCTCCAGGGGTGCTATTGGTTCAGGCTCGGCAGCCTTGACGGCGGCAGGTTGAGGTTGCGCGACGGCGACCATGGCTTTATGCTCGCCGGCGTCGCAGGGCCAGCAAAGAGGCGTACCGTCGCCGCAGATGAAGTCGGCGCTGCAGCAGCCACAGTCGGAGCACATCGTGCCGGAAGTTGGGGGCATTATGGTCATGGCTGAATCCAGAGATCGTTGCGGAGCTGGATGAAGCCGATGACGAGGACGGCGATGAGGGCGGGGGCGAAGAGCAGATACATGGCAGACTCCAGTGGTTCAAGGATGGTGGTGCGTTAGGGGTTGATGGTGGCGGCGTTCTTCTCGCGCTCTACGATGTACAGCTTCTCGAAGCCGTCGGCGAGAGCAGCGTTGCGGGCGGAGGAGTCCGTCATGGCCTTGGCTGCGGCTTCGGCATTCTCCACCCGCGACGCGGACGATTCGAGAATGAGCCACTTGGCATAGGGCAGGATCGCGACGACGAAGGGACGCGGGAGCGGCTCGCCCAAACGCGCGATGCCTGGATGATCGAACGGGCTTGAGAGATAAATCTTTGCGCCGCCGTCCGGCCGGTCATCGAGACGGCGGTAGAACAGCAGCTCGCGGATCGCGGCGACGGCGGACGTCAATGCGGTCGCAACCGCACTGTCCTCGTCGAATTGCTTTGCGAGGACGCTGCAGTCATCGGCGACGCCGATCAGCTCCTCATTGGTCTTCTCACAGATCTGCATGTGCAACCTCCTTGGTGAGGCCCGTGAAGGGCGATTTGTGCAGCTTTTGCATGTCGTCGAAGAACCGGTCGACGTGGGCCTGAAACTCCGAGACCTTCGATTCGGCCAGCGCGGCGGTCTCGTAGAGATAGCCTTCGAGGTCGGCCTCGAAGTAGATGGCCTTCTGCTCGGGCGGCAGGCTGGCCCACCAGGCGTCGAGCATGTCGGCGGTGATGCAGTGGACGTTGTGATCGTCGGAGATGATCGTGTAGATCGAGTCCTTCGACCGCGTGACGTGGAGCTGATCCATGCGATCGGTGAGTGCCTGGGCTACGCTTGCCACTAGCGGCCGCCTTTCTTGGCGCGGGGCTTCTTGGCGTCGGCGAGGCGATCGATCTTGAGCGAGGGAGACTTCGTCTTCACGTCGAAGCAACGGGCATAGAGCTGGGTCAATTTGTCAGCGAGGCGCTGTGGTAGCTGTGCGACGTGGAGCTGAGTAGCTGCGCCTTTGACAAGCTTGTATTTTGAGTGCGCGGTGAACATGCGCGAGAAGAGATCGCCCAGCTTGTTTGCGTCCATCGCGCCTTTGAGCTTGCCAACCTCAGAATCCTTGACGGTGACGGAGCTACCCGTCGTTACGGTGAGGACCGTGATCGCACCCTGGAGGCGCACGGATGATTCCGCGCCGGCCGGAACAAAACCGAATGTGTTGACGAGATCGATCAGTTCGAGCGAGGCGTTTTGATAGGCCTCATCTGCCAGCTCGGCTTTGTCGCGGACCTTCTCGAACGTCTCGACGAGCGCGTCGATCTCGCGCGGCGTCGGCGCGGAGCGCGGTTGTTGCAAGGCAGTGGATGTTGCCATGAGTTCTCCTTTAGCGGTAATCAGCGGTGCTGTTGAGTTCGTAGGCGAGCTGATCGGCGGTGAATTCCGGTCGCGGCTCGGGTGAGGGTGCAGGGTCGAAGGTGCGGGTGTGGAGGTAGCGCTCGACCAGGACAAGCGCCGAGAGCTGGCCGCAGGCGAAGGTGTCGCCGCGAAACTCGTTGTGGTATTCGGCGGGATCGGAGACGGGCGTCACCACGCAGCGGCCGCGCTCGTCGAGCCAGACCTCGAACCATCCGGCGTCGAAGTCCTCGGCCTTGCCGCAGGCGTAGCACCAGCGCTGTCCATTGGCGGCCATCACTTCACCGCCGCCGCGAACGCGCCAGAGGTAAAGGCGTGGACAAGGATGCAGGCGAAATAGAGAGCGAAGGCGACGACAACCCACTTCATCAGGCGATTGGCCGCGCGATCCATGCAGGTGAAGGCAGCGTTGGCCCGCTGCTCAAGCCTTTCGACGTGCGCGTCGTTGAGCGGCTCGATGATGACACGGCATTGGCGAAGCGTGATGCACTCGTCTTCGCCGCTCATCAGAGCGCCGTCGGTGACTTCATAGATTCCGGCTGTTTGCTTCACTGCACACCTCCCGCGACGGGTTGCGCCGCGCCTTCCTTGATGAATTCGAGCGAGCCGAAGAGCTTGCGGATGGAGAGGTACTGCCGCTTCTCGCGGCTGTAGCTGTCGAGAACCATGCAGCTCTTGAGCAGGCGCGCGACCTTGGTGTCGGTGAGCGCCACCGCGCCCAGCTCCTGCCGCACGATCTCTCGCGCCGCATCGTCGCCGATGCCGGGCAGCTCGATCGCCTGGGAGATGCGCGAGTTCCATTGCTCCAACTCGGCCGAGCGATGCGCGAAGAGGTTGCGGAGGTTGTGGCTGCCCAGCAGCAGGATGCCGAAGTGCGGCCGCTGGTCGTTCAATTCGCGCACGACTTCGAGGCAAGGGATGCTGAGATGTTGCGCCTCGTCGAACACGAAGATGGCGCGGCGGCCGCGCAGCGCGAAACGAAGCGCGGTAAGGTTGCGCTGCATCTGACCGGCAACCGGCAGCGCGGCGGCCTCCATCAGCTTGCGGATCAGCTCGGCCGGACGAATGTCCTGGCTGCAATAGACATAGAAGGCTCGCTTGGCGGTGAGGCCCACGGCGAAGTCCCGGCGGCGCTGCTCGGAGATGATGTGCTCGGCAGCGAACGTCTTCTGGCTGCCGGGGCCGCCGTAGATGCAGGCCATCTTGCCGCGCTCCTGGCAGAACTCGAACCACTTGCGCAGCGTGATGACGTTCTCCGTCTCGTAGACCTTGCCGCGCGGATCTTCGGCCATGCCCGGCGGGTACTTGTCCATGAAGTCGATGGCGATCTTCGTGAGCAGCCGGGTGCTGCGGGTGGTGCCCTCCTGATAGTTGCCCTGGAGGAAGCGGTCGAGCGTCTGGCCGCTGTAGCCCAGGTGAAACGCGAAGTGGTCGATGGTGAGCTGCGATTGAGCGAGATAGTCGCGGATGCGGGCGATTGCATCCTCATAGGCAGGCAGCTCGGCTTTGAGAAGATCCGCGCGGCGTTGCCCCTTTTTGTCGTGCAAGTTGGTCATGCTTCCTCCGAGAGAAACTCAGCAGCAATGTCGCCGATGTAGCGCGGCGACGCATCCGGGGTCTGCTCCGGTTTGGTAACCATCCGATGAACGATGGAATCGCCCACGGCGGCGGGCAGCAGCGCCCGCTCGTGGAGATGTTCGAGGTCGCTCTTGTGGCCCATCATGGCGACGTTCTCGTGGATCTGGCGCACGGTGCCGACCACCGCGTTGCGCAGGCGTCGGCGCTCCTGCATCGACGCCTTGATCGCGGGCTTGGCGTCGGCGGAGTGCGACTGCAATACCTCGGCCTCGACCTGGGCGATGGGGCGGCCATCGAGATCGGCAACCACCGCGCGCTCGGGATCGTGGGGGTCGTAGCAGACGAGCACGTCGGTGCGGTTGGCGAGATGCAGCGCGCCGCTCGATTGCGGGTCGGCGGCGACGTAGCGCCGCTTGTTGAGCGTAATGGCCGTGTGGGTGACCAGGCACTTGCGCGTCTCCCACAAGAGCTGCGAGAGGACGGCAGGATCTGAGGCGCGGCGCTCGGCCAGCGGGTACAGTGCGTCGAAGACCTGGTCGGGAGTCCGGTTGTCCATGCCCCGGCCGCCGTGATGATGACCGGCGTTGTAGTCCTCCTCGATCCAGACAGTGGCCATGCGGATAAAGTGACTGGCCGTCACCAGGGGCGACTCCGCGCCGCGATCCATCTTGAGCAGCTTGCGGTGATGCATCATGGCCAGCGTGGTCTGGTCAGGGCGAAGATAGGCGTTGCCCGTGGTGTAGTGCGGGAAGAGCGCGTCGAACTTCTGATGGACGATGCGGAAGGCCCGCTCGATGAGCTTGGACTGCGGGTGATACGGCATACAGAACTGCACCGCCACATCGAGCCGTTGCAGGACGCCGGTGCGTTCGAGCGACGTGTACTCCTGCTCGACCCACTCGCGCGCGACCGGACGCGCGCCCTTGGCTACCTTACGATAGTCTTTGCCGTTGTCGCAGTAGACGATGGCAGGCGGGCCATAACGCTCAATGCCGCGTCGCACCGCCGTGGTGATGACGCGGCTATTGCCCTCGGGTGCCCAGCAGTAGCCGACGAACTTGCGCGTTCGCATGTCGATGAACGCGGAGAAGCGAAGCCGCATCGGCGCATTCTCCGCGACGCCCTCGAAGCAATCGTTGCGGACCTCGACGTCGTGGATCATGTGGTCGGCGACCCAGATGTGATTGGCAGGGATGTCCTCGTAGCTGCGCTGGAGATAGGGCGTCATGCGCTCCGAGTAGGCGCGCTCACCCTTGCGGGCGAGAACGGCGATGGGCTTCGGCAGTGCCTCCAGATAGGTGCGGACGGTCTCGTAGCTGGGCAGGTCACAGACAGGTACGCCGTACAGCTCGTGCTCGCGAAGAAGATTGTCGTAGGCCCGCGCCACCGTTTGATAGGGCTTGAGGTAGACGCTGGCGACGAGCTGCGCGGCCCCGGGGTAGCGGGCGAAGAATCTGGACTGGCCTTTGTCCTTGCGGATGCCCCGCGCGAGTGCGTTGAAGCCACCCGTCGCGTATGCCTTTTTCCAGTTCCAGATGGTGCGGCCGGATATCTTTTTGCCGTTGACGCTGTGCGTCTCGGCCAGATAGGTGGCCAACAGATCGGCCGTGGTGACGGTGCGGCCGTCGGCGATGCGGAGCTGCGCGAAGCGGCGACGGCTGCCCGGATCGGCTGCATAGTCGAGGAGCGGCTGGATAATCGCCAAGCGTTCGCTTGCCTGGCGTTCGCTCTCCGGCGAGAGAGCGATACGCTCGGCCTGGACAACTACGGGGGCGGCAACCCCGGCAAAGAGGGGAGCCAGCGCATCCGCCTTGGATGCAGGTGCTGGCTCTACGCTCTTAGCCTGCTGGCTGTCCAGCTTGACGCGCGCCTCCAGAGGGAGGGAGGCTGCGCTATATTTCATGGTGCCGTCGATGATCTTTGACTCGATCTCACCGCGACGTCGGAAGAATGTGCGTCGGGATATTCCGGACACTTCGAGATATTCGGGGAGCGTGAGCCAGGAGGTCATAGCTGCACCTCCGCAAGTTCTCTTTCAGCTTTTAGCTTCGCGATATAGGAGCGTCCAATCGCCAGAACCTTTTGGTCTTCTGCGGAAATTAGGACGAGCCCTGCCATCTTTGCGCGCTCATAAAGTAACTCGTAATTTCCCGTTGCGACGCAAAACGCTACATCAAACTCAGCAGGCCAGCGGGAATCTTCCTTCGAGGCCGCTGTATAGGAGTTCAGCATCCGAACGGTTATCCGGACGGACAACAATTCAGACATTCTGTCCGCAATCTGTTCCCGCGACATCTCCGATGACCTAATAACCCGCACAAGGCATTGCCTTATGGAGACGCCGGCGTCGCTATACTCCTCGATCGTCATGCGCACCGTCGCATCGATCTCGCAATTTCGCGCTCTATGCGGTCAATTTCGATTGCAATGGCAGCGGAAACACGTTTTGATTTCTTACTTCCCGCCATCACTCGGCAAACGACCGAACGATTTATCTTGAGAGATTTAGCCACGCGCGACTGAAGCCCCACATAAAGGGAGTGCCTTAGGACGCCGACCGTGCTAGCCTTTTTGGGTGAAACTCTGTTGACCGTCACATCCCAAGGATGAATAGTGGCTAATCAAATGTCAAGAAAAAAGAATAGTGGCTATTCAAATACTTTGGATGTCAAGGACACGCTGAAGGCTCTTCGCCATCGCATGGGCGAAAGTCAGCGCGCATTTGCAAGGACGCTTGGAGTGACCCAGGGGGCTATTGCTCAATGGGAATCTGGCCTGACGTCACCGTCGTCAATGGCACTCATGTCAATTGCGAGAATCGACCCCAGCAATAAACGCTACTGGTATGAAAAAGCCGGTCAGTTCTATGCAGATGTGGAGCAGACGGTTGATGCCTATCGGGAGATGTTTGAAATCGACAAAGAGTCGAACCGAACGATTCTTCATTATGGAAAGATCGCAGGCGGCGAATTTCGCGCGGCTCCCGACCAGGCAATTGCAAAGCTCTCATTTCCTAACAAGTGGCTTCCAAGACCTGTCCAGCCGATCTCTTTTACTGTCGAAGGAGATAGCATGTCCCCGTTGATCGAATCGGGCTATATTGTCCTGATCGATAGGTATCAGACCGACCCCGCGAAGTTGGTGGATAGAATTATTGCCGCAAGCAATGGAGAGGGACTAACCGTCAAGTGGCTTAGAAAGATAGGAGAAAATTACTTTCTTATGCCGAACAATTCCATCCATCCAATTATTCCGTTTACCGAACATCATAAGATCATCGGTCGCGTTATCAAATGGATCGGGGAGCCACCTCCCGTAAAAAGAAAGTGACGAAAGATGCGAATCAAATATACGACGTTCATCCTAGTTTTGGCGTCCGTCTGCATGGCGCAGACAAAGCCGTCGTTGCAGGCCGAACCTGCGATTGATTGGAGCAAGCTGAATCCTCAAATGATAGAACTGGCGTTAGATCAGATCGACGCCTCTGATAGAGCGTCGGAAGTCCTAGACAGAGGGGAAATCGTTTATGCCCCGCGAGGAGACGAGGCAGACAAGATCGGCCAGAAAATGCGACGGCTTATGGAGAGTAGCGCCGATAAAGCCGTGTATGGCGATGTTATCGATTATGCATTTGCCGTGAAGAGTTGCCACATATTTTATGACGCAGAAAAGTGCGGAATTGAACATTTGGATATGCTTCGGCAAAAGGCATCTACTGATGTGAAAGCCGCAAGAGCAGCATATAAAGCTACGCAATCCAGTCCTAAATAGTTTTCGCCTTGTGTTCGCCTCCATTATCGAGCTACGCTCGATGACATGAACTCTCCTTTTGCGTGGCCCGGTGGTAAACGAAACCTGAAGAAGACGCTGCTGTCCTTGATCCCTGAACATGACATCTATGTCGAGGTCTTCGCCGGATCGGCGAAGCTGCTGTTTGCGAAGCCGCAGTCGCCTTGCGAGGTGATGAACGATATCAATGGCGACGTCACCAACTTCTTCCGCGTGGCGAAGCATCGACCGGCGGCGCTGGCCGAGCTGTTCGACCACGAGATCGTCCATGCGGAGCGCTTCCGCGACTTGCGAGGTGAAAGTTTTACGAGCGGGAAAAATTTCACGGCAGCCGACGACGAGCTGCAGCGCGCACTGCGCTTCGCGTACCTCGTCTGGTACAGCTACGGGGCGAAGGGCGAGCATTTCGCCAGCTCCAGCGCGAAGGCCCGCGTGGACGCGCCGAAGATGAAGCGCTCGCTCGACCGTGTGCGCGATCTGCTGGACGCGACCGCCGCGCGTCTGCGCAACGTGCTGATCGAGCAGCGGAGCTTCGAGGAGATTCTGGCGCGGTACGATTCGGCATCGACATGGTTCTATCTCGATCCGCCATACGTCCACTTCCAGGCGAACGGCCGCTACACGGCGCTGCCGGAAGAGCAGCGAGAGCAGCTCTTCGCGTTGCTGGCTGGATTGCAGGGCGGATTCCTGATGAGCTTCGACGATTGTGCGGAGGTCCGTGCGCTGGTGAAGCGTCACCGCTTCCAGCTCCGCCGCGTCGAGGTGGGCTATACGCTGGCCGGCTCAGCGAAGGATCGGCGCAAGGTCGGCGAGGTGCTGATAGCGAACCATAAGATGAAGCTGGCGGCGTGACGGCTACTGGACGAAGCTGGAGAACAAGTCTTCACAGTTGCGTTCGATGCTTGATCCGACTCCAAAGCCGGAGAGATAGGCCGTATCGCCGTTGAGCTGAAAGGTTAGCGTCTCGCTAATGCGCTTGCGAGTATTTCGGACGGCAATCTCCGAGCTGGTTTCGCGGAAGGAGAGATGGAGATCGGCTGCGGCAACGCCGCTAGGTGCGTAGTGGAGATAGATCTCGGTGGAAGGCGTGGGCTGGATGGTGAGGAGTGGGGCTCCGACCTCGCGGTTGAATTCCTCGACGGTGCGCTCGAACCAATCGCGCATCTGTTGCCAGGCAGAGGGCGCGAGAGCGCGAATGAGCTTGCGGCGCTCGACGAAGGCTTCATCTTTCCTGCGCTGTTCTTCCTGCTGTGCCTTTACCTTTGCGGCGATATCCGAAGCGAACGACATTCGATACCTGCTTTCCCGGCTGCCCGCGATCTCGATGTTTATACTCAGCCGCATCTTCTCTGTCTATCACAAGTTCGTCCAGCTCGGTGATACACTGCGCTCATGTACAAGGTTCATCGCGAGAACGAAAAGGTTCAAGTCATCGATTGGAGAGACCAGGTCGTCTACTCCGCCGCGAAAGATAGCCGCATCGTCTACGAGTCTGCGAAGGGACAATCGGAGGTCTTCACCGTAGGTGATATGAACGACGAGGATCTTCTCGCTGCGCTCTCGAAGGCGGTCAAACTCGATCTTTAGCCTGCATCGAACGGCTGATTTGAAGCCCTCTTCTCCACACGGAGAAGGGGGCTTTGATGCGTTTGGGGAATGATCGGCCAAGTCTGCGAAGGCAACGAGGGCGGCGCATCGTGGAGCGCTGCCCGCCCCATACTCTGCGTTCAGACCCCCAACGGTCGGGCAATCCCAATCCCCTTGAAAGGACTGCGGACAATCCCAGAGCGGGGCTGCGCGGACTAGACATCCGCGCAGCCTCAACCATTGAGGGGCGAAGGCGGATGCGTGGCGACAAGGCAGCAGATGGCATGGCTCAGAACGATGGTGGCCCCGGCTCAGATGACCGAGCGCAAGTATGGCGTTCTATCGTCTGTGACGCTGGCGCCAAGCGCGACGAGCTGTTGGCTGAGCAGGGCATCGACCTGGTTGGAATGAGCGGCAGCATCTCGAAGAGCGGCGTGAGCGCCACCTACTCCTTCGATGGCTCGAAGCTGCGGGTCGCGATCACCAAGAAACCATTCCTGGTCTCGGAGAAGTTCTGCGAACAAAGGCTTCGGGAGTGGTTGGCCACAAACTGATTTTTTGCACGAAGAAAGAGGACAGATGAAGACGAAGCGATTGATAACGGCGTGTGGTGTATTGGTGGCCGCAGTGATGGTGATGGCGGCTTCGGGCGGCTGCGGTTCGCGGCTGCATAAATCGAGCGTGGCTGCGGGCAGCATCGCGGCGAGCCTGCACACCGCAGCGACGGTGAACCATACCAACCAGCTTGAGACTGCCGAGGAGCGGGCGCAGATCGCCAACTACATCGCGCAGGCAGCGACGGCGAACGAGACGTTCGTCGGCGTGCTGCAGGCGGCCGAGAGCAACGGCGGTCAGATCGACACGGCAACGGCGCTTGCTGCCTTTGACAAGTTGACCCGGCAGATCGACCAGCTCAACGACCAGGGCATCCTGCACATCAAGAACGCGCAGGCCCAGGCTCACTTCGACCTCGTTATCAGCTCGATTCGCGCGCAGATCGCAACCATTGAGGTACTGCTCGGCCAGAACACATCGAAAAATCGCAAGCCGAGGCGGCATCCGTATGCTCCGCTGTTCGCCGCTGTGTTCACGCCTGCGGAGATCGAGGAGCTGATTGCGTTGGCGATCTCGGCCGGCTCGTTCCTGGTCCCGAAGCTGCTCAAGCTGCGTGGGCAGAGCGATGCGGAGATCCTCGCCGCGGCGTCCGAGGACAACAAAGCCGCTATTGCAATCGCGGAGTCGGATGGCGCGGAGAAACCGGACGGCGCAGAGTGAGGATCGTTACCTGCTCCAACTGCGCGAACCGGTGTAGCTACGGAACGACGCGAGTCTTCCATAAGCTCGTCTTCCACTTCTGTGCAGGCTGCTGGCGGCATCGCCTGGCGCAGTGCACGGCCTTCATGCGGCAAGCAGCCGGATCGGAGAAGCATGGCAACGTTGACACAGCAGCAGCTTGACGATCTCGACCACGCCTACGGCTACCACGCGCCGACGCCGGAGCAAGTCACGCAGTATCGCGCGATCAATGAGGCTGCAAAAGCCTTCGAACGTGTGGTGCTGGAGAGCTGTCCGGCGTCGGCGGATCGTACCTTCGCCTGCCGTCAGATTCGGGATGCGCGGATGACGGCGAACCGGTCCATCGCGCTGCACCGGGAGCCGCAGGCAAGTGGGCAGCGAGAAGCCAGAGCAGGTCGTAAATCTGGAGACTGCCGAGCCGCCTCTCGACGCCATGCAGCAGGCGAGCATTCTTGCAGAGCTTCGTCTGTGGCGTGAGTTGGCTGTCGATCAGGTTCTGGCGTGCTTCGGCAAAAACGCCCAGGACGCCCCAGGTCAATCCGAGGGGCACTGAGGGTCCAGAAATTCGTGGGAGAGGGTGGGAAGAATTTCCTGACGCGAATTTGAGGCATCGAGGGGGAGGGTTATGAGGTCGATTTGGGGTTGGATGGTCGGACGGAGGACTTACCTGCTCGCCGGGGTCATCATTCTGGCGCTCCTGGTCCTCGTCTTTCTGGGCAGGTTGACGCCCGATACCGGGGCCGCTCTTTTGACCTTCGCGGCAGGGATCTTCGCGGTCGCATTTCGCAGCGTTTTGCAGCGGCATCATGCCGAGGCGGTTGCCATCCTCCAGGGCGTCGCCCAGGCCGGAGCTGCCGCAGCCGCGCACAACGGCGCCGAGGTAGTCGCCATTGCGAAGACGACGGTGCCCGAGGGTATGAAGTTGGTCGAGGAAATAAAAGCGGAGAAAGAGGACTGATGCAATCGACACTCGGGCTAGCCACACCCGCTGCAACAACGCCGACGCCGACGAAGCGGCTGGCGAGCGTGACCCAGGGAATCCTCGTCGGCGGCTCGATGGCGGGCGGCGGCACGGCAGTCTTCGCGCTGATTGAGCTGATGCGTTCCGAGCCGGAGCGAGCGTTCGCGTTGCTACAGACATGGGGACCCGGATTTCTGCTGGCGCTGTTTGTGGCCTGGAGTATCAGCAGGATCATTACCCGCGCGCTCGATGTCGTCGAGCGTGTAGGCGATCGATTCGCCGGGTCGATGGAAAACGTCGCGATAGAGCAGCGCAGCCTCGCCGAGGCGGCGCATGCCCAGGCGATGGCCATGCAGACGATGGCCGACAAGGATGATCGCGAGAAACAGGAGATGCAGATCCTGGTCGGCGTGGTCAACAGCAAGGTCGAGCAGACGCTCGACGAACAAAAGCGGCAGAGCAGGACGTTGGAGCGGATCGAAGACGCTCTGAAGATCAACCGGCCCCTGAGTGAGAGTGAGCAATGAATAACTGGCACCCCGATATGAAGAAGCGATTTCGCGGCGAAGTTCTGCGCATGCTGGCCGTCCGTCATGGACAGCAGCAGTCGCGCATGGATGACGTCGCGCTGTGCCATGCTCTGCGCAGCCTCGCCTGGGAGGTCGACCTCAACGACGTCGTCACCATCCTGCAGGAGATGCAGGGCCGCAACTGGGTCAAGTTCCGCCAGCTTCGCAGCATCTACAACCGGCGCGTCGAGCTGTCGCAGATCGAGATCCTGCCGGACGGCCAGGATCTCTATGACCAGACCACACAAAATCCCGCTGTGGAGTTTTAGCCATGCCGAAGCCGCGCCCAAAGACCGGAGAGCGCCGCGAGACGCGGCAGCCGCTCAAGATCGATCGTCTGCCGCCGAGCGTGCATGACTCCATTCTGTTTCTGCGCAACGTGCGCGGCAAGACGTGGCAGGAGATCGAGGCGCTCTCGGCCGAGCCGGTAAAACTTGAAGACGGCAGCAAGGGCGACGGCTTTATCGACTGGCCCGCGCTCGATTTCAAAGTGCTCGAACTTTTCCCGGACATGCGGCTGCCGCACACGTCGCTGCACCGCTGGTACGATCTCCGCGTTGCCCAGGTGCAGCGTCAGGTGTTGGACTCCTCGATTCAGGCGCGGAAGATCGCCGAAGCGTTCGTCCGTGGTGGTGTTGAGGGCGATAAAGAGGGCGTCATCAATGCCGCGCGCGATCAACTGATGAGCGTCCTCAGCGAAGATGGCACGGTAAAAGGTCGCATGAATGCTGCGAAGGGTTTGATCGTGCTGGCGGAGATCATGCAATCCGCTCGTGCCAATGACATCAAGGAACGCAAGGTCCAGGCCGATGAGCGGAAGCTGAAGTTGCTTGAAGCGCGCGAAGCCCGCGCAATCCGGAAGCTCGCTGAAGAGACGGAGCGGCTCACAAAGAAGGCAGCGCGCAGGGAAATCACAGTCGAGGATATCAACCGCATCCGCGAGCGCACGTTCGGCCTGCCTCCCGTCGCAAAGGGAGCCTAAATGTCCACCGAGAAATTTATCGCGGCTGCAATCACGGCGGCGCTTACGGTTGGACAGGTCACGGCTCCAAAGCCGCCGCAACCTGTCGCTCCTCTTGTTGAGCCAGGCCCCGTCTCGATCGCACCTCCTCCTGTCCTTCCGCTTCGCCCGTACCAGCAGCGCTGGATCGACGACGACGCGCGATTCAAGATCGCGGTCAAGTCGGCGCGTATCGGATTCTCGTTTGCGACCGCGCTCGAAGCTGTGCTTGATTGCATGGAGCACAAAACGACCTGGACGATTCTGAGCGCCTCGAAGCCTCAGTCGGTCGAGTTCGTCCAGACCTGCGCCACGCTGATCGAGGTGATGCAGGGCACCGTCCAGCTTTATGAGGATGAGAGCTTCTACGACGAGCTGGGCGAGATCCAATCGATCCAGCAGCGCATTACCTTCCCGAACGGCTCGCGGATCATCGCGCTGCCTGCGAATCCCCGAACGGCTCGCGGTTATCCAGTAACGCGATTCTGGATGAATACGCTCACCACGATGAGAGCTATGCGATCTGGGCGGCAATCACAAGGCAGACCGCACTCGGCCACAAGGTACGTGTGCTCTCGACGCCCAATGGCGAGCAGGGTAAGTTCTACGATCTCTGCAAGGAGCTTGGTCTTGTCGATGGCGTCGCGCCCGAGAACAACTTCGGCATGGTCAAGGGCTGGTCGATCCATTGGATCGATGCGGACATGGCCATCGCCGATGGCTGCCCAATCAATATGGCGGAGATGCGCCAGCTCATCCAGGACGACGACATCGTCAACCAGGAGTTCTACTGCATCTTCCTCAAATCCAGCGGCGCGTGGCTACCGCTTGAGCTGATCCAGCAGGCGGAAGACGACGGCGCGACGATTCTTTATCCGAGTGGCTATCATCCGCGCGGCGACCTGTATGGCGGGATCGACGTCGGCCGTGTGCGCGATGCAACGATCTTCTGGCTGAAGGAAAAGATCGGCGATGTGTTGTGGACCAGAGCTGTCGTGGATCTTCACTCGATGACATTCCCCGAACAGGCGAAGCTGCTTGCACCGATGGTGCGGATGACGAAGAGAACAGCGATGGACTCCACCGGCATGGGCATCGCGCTCTTCGACATGTTCAACGACCCGAAGAACAGGGAGAACTATTGCCCTGGTCGCGTGATGGGCGTGAATTTCGCCGGATCGAGCCGCGTTCGCAATGAGGCGAAGGAGAAGAATCGCGCAACAAGCGCGCAATCCGATGGCTCCGTGAATATGAAGACGGATCTCGCTATCAAGATCAAGAGATCTCACGAGGGCGCGAAGGAGCGTATCCCCTATGATCTGCAGATCCGCACAGAGCTGCAGGCGATCAAACGAGTTCCCACAGCGAGCGGCGTCACCTTCGATGCGCCGCGTGTGGAGGTTGAGACTGCGGTCGCTGGCGGAACTGCCCGGAAGTCCTACGCCCACGCCGATCGCTTCTGGGCCCACGCCTTGGCAACCTATGCTGCGGACGACGGCTCCGTGATCTCCACCGACTTTACCGCGCCCCAGCAGCCATCTGCGTTCACCGGGTCGGGAGGATATCTGTAATGCCTGACATCGTCATATCGCTAAATAACGATCCAGCGCCGCGCGATGAGAGCCATGCAATCAGGGCCGCGATCACGCGGCAGACGCCGTTGGGCCACAAGGTGCTCGTGTTCTCGACACCCAGTGGTATGGACGGCAAGTTCTACGAGCTTTACATGGAGCACCATCGCAAGGATATGCCTAATGCCTGACATCAACGAGATCCTCGCACCACCACCCAACGATCCCGCGCCGCCGCTCCCTGAGAAGGGTGCGCTGGTCACACCGGAGATCCTGTTTCTCAATCAGTCGTCGACCTATCGGCTCGCCGCGGCCTTTGCCGGTGTCGCCAACCCCACCGTAGTCTGGCAACAGATGATCGACAACAGCCCGCAGTCGATCCTCTATTATCGCGAGCTTGAGGAGAAGGATGAGGACGTCGGCGATGCGATCGCCGAGATGAAGCTGTCGGTGCTCAAGCGGCAGATGCAGATCACGCCTGCCGATGAATCCGCTCTCGCGGTCGATGCCGCCAACTTCGTCGAGCAGCAGCTCGCTGCGCTGCCGGACTGGCGCAACTCCTTCGACGCGCTCCTGGACGCGCCCTTCTATGGCTACTCTGTCTCCGAGATGCTCTTCGACGCGAGCATGGGACAGGCATCGCTGCTGGATATCTGTGACCGTCCGCAGGAGCTGTTCTCGTTTGCGCCGTCAATCTATCCCCAGATCGGCCAGCTCCGGCTCAAGAAGTTCATCAGCAGCCCTGACGGCGAGCTGATGCCGGAAGCAAAATTCATCACCTTTACTAGCCGCAGCCGCGCTGGAAACCGCATGGGGCGCCCACTGCTCAGGTCGGTGTACTGGGCCAGTTGGTTCAAGCGCAATACGCAGCGCTTCTGGATGCGCCTGGCCGAACGCGGTCCTGGTACGGCAGTCGTCACCTATCCCGCTGGCTCGACAGATGACAAGAAGAAAGAGGCCCTAGCGGCTGCCGAGGCACTGATTAGCAATGTTGCTATGGCTGTGCCAGAAAACTTCCAGGTATTGCAGGATCTGCTCAAGGGTGCACGCACTGCAGATCCCGCGACCTATGAGCGGCTTTACTCCACGCTTGAATCGAAGATCTACCGCCGCATTGTCGGCTCGACGCTTACCAGCCACGGCAGCGATGGTGGCAAGGGAACGCAGGCGCTTGGCAACGTGCATGCGCAGACGAAAGAAGATCGCAGCGTGGAGTTGACGCTGCAGATCGACGCCGTGCTCAACCGCCAGCTTGTGCGGCCGCTGGTGATCTGGAACTTTGGGCCGGACTGTCCGATGCCGAAGCTCGCGCACGATGTGTCGAATAAGGAAGACCTGGGCGCTCGCGTTACGGTCGACGACACGCTGCAGAGCATGGGCCTGCCGATGACGAAGAAGTACGTCTACAACCGCTATGGCGTCGACGTACCGGAGGAAGACGACGAGCTGCTCGAACGTCCGGCTGCTCCGGTCCCATCCATCAGGACGCCGGCAGGCGCGCCGGACAGCCCGCAGTTCTCGGAAAAGCGCGAGCGGCAGGTCAAGCGCGAGATCGCGGCGTTCGACACGCTCTTCGCGCAGCTCAAGGATGAGGCGCGGGCCGAGTACCGCCAGCGGATTACGCAGATTGCCGAGGGCGCGGAGCGGGCGCATGTGAGGCCGGGATCATGAGCGTCAAACCTGAGAGCGGTTCATTCCGGCTGTTGGTCCATAACCTCCGCACGATGGATCAGGTTCCGAAGGTCGAGCACGAACGCCTAAACGCTATCGAAGTAGCGGCGAAGGCGCTCGTTGCAAATATCTATCGTGCCGGAGCATTCGGCATTCCCACTGTCGATCCTGCTGATCTCGCTGCACTAAAGAAGGCGCTGAAGCCATTGCGAAGGGGGCCGGGACAATGAGAGTGATTAGGCAGGGCGTTCTTCCGGAGACAACGTTATATCGCGCGACCTGCAAACATTGTGGATGCGAGATGGAGTTCACGCGTAAAGAGGCAGAGTACGTAAGTTCCGTCATGAACGAGTCGCTGCTCAAAGTGGCTTGTCCAACATGTCATAGAGAGGTCTGGACCGACCTCTAATGCCTAATCCCTCGCAGACCACCATCGGCGACCGGCTGGCTGAGTACCAGGCGGGCTTCAACATCCTCGGCCGTCTGACCGTCCTCCAGGGCGGCCGCGCCAAGACGGACAAGCCGCTGCGGCTGAACACCAGCTCGCGACTGGTCAGCTTCGCCGATGGACTCGATCTCACCGCGCGCCAGGCGTCGGTGTATTACGACTTCGATCTGCCGCCCACCGGCGCAATCGAGTATCTGCGCAACTTGACTCCCGTCACAAAGGATCTGTTCGACGGACTGACGCGGCAGTATCGCAACGACGCCTTCACTATCGCTGGTGTCAACGACCAGCGCATCATCGAGAAGGTGCGCGATGCGCTCGGCACTGTCGTCAATGAAGGCGGTACGCCTGGCGACTTCCGCAAGATCGTCAATTACATCACCAGCGAGGCCGGTGCCGATGCGCTCGACGCGTTCGAGATCGACACCGTCTTCAACACGAACGTGCAAAAGGCGTACTCTGCCGGCCGCTACGAGCAGATGACCGACGCCAGCGTGATGGAGGCTCTGCCGTTCTGGCAGTACTGGACGGTCGGCGATAATCGCGTGCGCCCGGAACACGAAGCCATCGACCTCTTCGTCGCGCGGGCGATTGACCCGGTGTGGCGGAAGATATACCCTCCAAGTGGATTCAACTGCCGCTGCTCGGTAGTGCCGATCACTGAGGCTGAAGCTCTCAGCATCGACAAAAACGCGGGCGACGACGGCTTGTTGAGGCTTCCGGTGCTGGTCAAAGACAACGTCCCGACTCCCGGCTTCAACACAATCCTCGCGGCAGCATAAGCATTTATCCGCGATTTGAACCCTCCCAACCTGCATTTTCAGCTCCATCGGCCAAGTCTGCGAAGGCAGCGTTAGCGGCGTAATGCGTATTGCTCGACGCGCTATATCGTCGCCTCTGTGAGCACTCTCAACGGTCAATGGCTGGACATCTTCCGCGCAGGCAACTATGGCGACAAGGGTATCTTCACGGTGCCGCAGCTCGCCGCGCTTGCCGCCAGCTACGATTTCGCAAAGCATGAAGCGCCCATCGTCGTTGGACATCCGAAGCTGGATGCGCCTGCATTCGGCTGGGTGAAGAAGCTGCGCGTGGATGGCGATGTTCTCCAGGCGTTGCCTGGGGAAGTCGACGCCGAGTTTGATGAGGCAATCAAGTCGGGCAAATTCAAAAAGCGTTCTGTGGCCTTCGGTCGTGAGGCCGATGGCACGTTGCAGTTGCGCCACCTGGGCTTTCTGGGCGCGATGCTGCCGCATGTCAAGGGGCTGCGCGATGCGCGGTTCGGCGACGACAACTATCAGGAAGTGGAATTCGCAGAGGGAGAAGAGATGGACGAACAGCAGGTACGGAAGACGGTCAAGGATTCGATCGCGGAGTTTTTCGCCAATCTCGGCGGGAAGAAGAATGAGAGCGTCATTAGCCAGGCTGAGATCGATGCAGCCGTGAAGCGCGCGACCGACGCGGTTGAGTCGAAGTTCGCGGACCAGCTCAAGACCGAGCGTGAGGCTCGCGTGGCGCTGGAGACTCAGCTCACCGATCACAAGAAGACTTTCAGCGACACCAGCGCGAGTGCTCGCGTGACGGCGCTGATCGGCGGCCTCAAGGCCAGCAAGCGCTGGATTCCGGCCTACGACAAGATGGGCGTTCCCGCCTTGTTCTCGTCGTTGGCGTCGGGCGCGGTGACTGAGGTCGAGTTCGGCGAGGGCGATGCGAAGAAGAAGGTGGACTCGGTCCAGCTCTTCGCGGACATCCTCAACGGCATCGGCCAGATCGTTCCCAAGGACGTCGCATTCTCTGGCACCAGCGAGACGAAGACGCCGAAGACGCCGGAGACCAATGGTGGCGCAGTCGATGTGGCCTCCGTGACCTTCAACGAGCAGGTCGAGGCCTACGCCAAGGAGCAGAAGATCGACTTCAACGATGCGTACCGCGAGCTGGTACGCCAGGGCAAGCGGCCGGAGTCGGGGTCGTCCTCGGCAGGCGCGGTCTAGATTTACCCAAAAAGAGTGGGGAGGCCAGGGCATCGGCCTCCTCCATGAACTTCAAAAATTCGCAGCATGGAAGGAACTCAGATGGCTCTTCGCAAGGTTGGCCCGGTCGGGCCGGTAAACATCAAGACCTATCTCGCCGAGTCGGCAGTTACGCGCGGCTATGGCGTCAAGGCTGGCACCAACGAGAGCGGCGCGACGGCGGTTGCTACCGCAGGCGCGCAGGGCATCGGCATTGCGGCCGAGACTACCGCGTCCGGCGATGCGCTCGCGGTCATCCGCCACGGCGATGCTTTTGCTATCGCGGGTGCGGCTGCCAATCCGGGCACGTATGCCAAGTTCAACGCGACCGGCCAGGTCATTGCGGTCACCAGGACGGCTGGCGGGGCGGAAGAAGTTATCGGACGCTTCGAGTCGAAACCTGCCGCCGCCGGCGACGAGTGCATCATCTTCGTCGATCCTTTCACCCTCACCACCCCTGCCGCCTAAGCGCGGCAGGAGCCTCAATTTCTGACCTCGGAGGTCATGCACAATGCGAGTCGTTCCCCCTCTCACCGGCCATCTTGACATGGCACTCTCCAATTTCACCAAGGGCTACCGCAACGCGCCGATGTTTCAGGATCGCGCCTTTCCCCGTCTGCCTGTGCTTCGTCGCACCGACGTTTACTGGGTTTATGGTAAGGAGAATCTGCAGGTCACTGAGCAGACGCTCCGCGCGTTCGGCACCCCGGCCGCTGAGACTCGCTTCACGATGTCGACCGAAAACTATAATGCGCATTCGAACGCGCTGAAGGCGAACATTGCTGATGAGGACCGCGACACCTATACGGTCGGCGATATGAACATGGACACCGTCGCAATGCTTCAGGATAAGAATCTGCTTGCGCGCGAGATACGTGTCAAGGCATTGATGACCACATCCGGGAATTATCCAGCGGATAACGTTCTCGCGCTGAGCAGCACGTCACAGTGGAGCGATGGCGCAAACAGTACGCCGCAGGAAGATGTTGCCGACGCGAAGACGCGTATTCGGCTCACCGGTCAGAGCGCCAACCTGTTTGCTGTAAGCGAAGATGTGTTCAATGTCTTGAGCGTACACCCGAAGCTGCAGGCTAAATTCACTTACAACGTTGTGACGGGGCCGCTGGATGAAGTCCAGCTTGCGAAAGTTCTCGGCGTCGCTGAGGTATTCGTCTGTCGCGCCATCACCAATGATGGCACTGCGACGAACGACTTTCTGTGGTCAAATTTCGCATGGCTCGGCTATGTGCCTCCGACCGTTGGAGCGCCCGGCTTGCTCGGCGGCATCGGCTCGGAGGGTCGCGTCGGTCCCAAGCAGCTCTGCTTCGGAAAGTCGTTCACCTGGACTTCGGCTCCCGGCACTATCGACGGCTATGGTGTTGTGATTGCGCGGCACCCGGATGCTACAGCAAAGTCAGATATCGTCGGAGTCGACTGGTACACCGACGAGAAGATCACCGGATCCGACTGCGGTTATCTGTGGACCACGCCCATCGCGACCAGCTAAGCCTCTCACCCGTACATCAACCTTGGCGGCGGGCGGAGATACTTCCGCCCGCTCCCTATAGCAAGCACCAGGAGAAAAAAACATGGCATCGCAGAAAAAGGTTGTCGATCCTACGCACCGCGCACTTCGTCGCATCAAGCATGATGGCGTCTATTATGCCGCCGGTGACACGATCCATTTGACCGATGAGCAGGCCGAGAGCCTTGGCAAAGAGATCGTCGCGCCTCTCAACGGCACCGACGCCAAGAAGGCCGCACAGTAACCCTTGGCCTACGCGACCCAAGCCGACCTTGTACCTCTACGGATGACCGCCGGTGAGTTAGTCGAACTCACCGACGATTCGGAGACGGATGCCGACCCCGGCGCTGGCGAAGTCAACACCGCCATCGTCGACGGCGTCATGGACGAGGCATCGGCGCGGATCGATAGCTACTGCCGGCAGCGGTACGTCACGCCGTTGCAGTCGAGCAATACGATCAAGGGTCTCTGCCTGGACATCGCGCAGTACCTGCTCTTCACCCGGCGTCGCACCACGAAGCCGGATGAGACGGTCGCTGAGCGATATCTCGACGCGATCAACTTCCTCAAGGACATTGCTTCCGGCAAAGCTTCGCTCGATCAACCAGTCGGCGCGACGCAACCGCAGGCGTCCTCGGGCGAGGCGCTGGTTACCGCGAATCCGCAGAGCTTTTCCGACGAGAATCTTTGCGGATGGAGCCACTAAATGAGCGCCGAAGTCGTACAAGTCGATCAGGAGCACGTCGTCATCGCGCTCGACCGCTTTGGCCTCAGCCTGCAGCAGAACGAAGAGCTGATGAATGAGATCGCTCAGTCGCAACTGTTGTCGGTGCGTCGGACCTTTCGCGAGGAGGGCTCCCCGGCTGGCTCCTGGCCGAAGCTCTCGCCGAATACGGTTCGAAGCAACCCAAAGAAGTATGGCGCTGGCCACAAGCTGCTGATCGATCGCGGCATCCTCATCAACTCCATCGCGCCGTTTGTGGCGCGCGGCATCGCTCGCCTCGGCACCAATCTCGCATACGCTCGCGTGCACCAGGACGGCTCCGCAGATCGTCGTGGCGCTGCCATCGGACCGCAGGCGCGGATCGCGGGCCGCAGCGTCACGGTCGGTCGCCACAGCTATAAGCGGCTGCGCGAGATCTACTACAAGACGCGCGAGGTCGAGGGCAAGGACGGCAAGACGTACAACGTTCCCACCGCTATGCGGCGTGGACGCCACATCATCTTCAACAAACGCGGCCATGCGACGTCGGCGAGCGCCGCGTTCGAGGGGCCGCGGCAGCAGATCACCGGCAAGGTGCGCCAGCACGAGCGATACCAGAACATCCCGCCGCGTCCTTACCTCATCTTCCGGCCGGAAGACCCGACGCGGATGGCCGGAATCGTGGTCGCCTACGTCGACAGGCAGAAGCGCGCGGCCGGGCTCGCCGGACCAGGAGGCGTCTGATGGCTACCAAGGTCCAGATACACCTGGTCGAAGCCGCGCTGCTGTCGTTGCTGCCCGCCCGGCTCAAGATCAGCTATGGCCGCAATGTCAGCGTCGCGCCAATCGGCGGACGGGACTTCAACCAGGACGGCCAGCTCGTGCTCAAGTCGCCTGCTATCCGCCTGCGCTTCTCGTCGGGCAACTATGCAGATCTCCGCGACATCCAGCGGCTCACCGCCGAGGCGGAGTTGTATTGGGACATCATCTGCTTTGAAGAGAGCCTCAAGAGCCAGGCCGACGAGCGCACGAAGACGCTGGAGATGTTGGCCGTCGTGCAGGATGAGCTGTCAGGGGCTCGGCTGTTGCTCAGCCCCGGCGTCTACACGCAGCCCACGCGCCTGGTCGCGGTCAACCCGGTGATGGACACCTATGGCCCAGTCGATCAGTGCTACGCGCTCACCATCGCAGTCAGCGGACTCGCGCAGTTCAGCGGCGTCAATGCAAACTTTGGAGCGAAATAAATGAGTCCCGCGCAGAATAAATCCGACTTCGTCAACGTCCGTCTCTCCGTCGCTGGCCGTGCCTTCGCTGGCGACAATGGCGTGGTGCGCATCGCCAACGCGCACATGAACTACAAGTTCGCGGGCGATAAGCCGCAGCGCGTGCTCACCAGCGAGTGGACGAAGATCCTCTCGACCGAGCAGATCGACGGCAGCCCGATGTTTGAGATCGTCCCGCAGTCCACAACCGTACCGCCGCAGCTCGTGGCCGCAGCCACTCAGGAGATCGTCGATGCCCACTAATTTCGAGCCACAGAGTAAGCTTCTTCGCACACTCGTCCTGTCCGAGCAGAAACAGGCCGCCTGGAATGGCGCGCTGGCGGAGGCCGCGCTCACCCGCGTCCAGCGCTTCGACGGTTCGGCCACGCTCGACTTCAATCCCGGCCGCCGCTCCGATAAGGAGTACTCGGGCAAAGGATCGTGGTTCGCGACCAATGGCCAGATCACGGACATTGAGCTGAAGCTCTCCGGCCTGAAGTCGGAGCTGACGCCCTGGCTGGCCGGCTGGCTCTTCGCGTTTGCGATGGGCAAGGAGACGGTCACCGGCGCGGCCTCGCCGTACACGCACGTATGCACGTTCGACCAGTCGACGCGCCAGGCGGTGCCGACGAGCGTCTATCTCAAGGACACCGACGATCTCGCCTACACGCTGATGGATATGGCGCTCAACGACTTCACCCTGACCATCACGGACAAGGGCGCGGTGATGGCCGACTACAACCTGGTCGGCACCGGCCGCTACACCCTCGGCGACCTGACCGACGCGCCGACCGTACCCACGGAAGACTATCTCCTGGGCAGCGACGCGGACTACCTCTGGGGCAACGTCGGCGCGGCAACCTCGATCCTCGGCCGCCACACGTCGACGACCTTCAAGCTCGACCATCAGCTCATCCCGCACCGGGCGACCGGCATCGGGCTTGACGCCGCGTTCATCCGCAAAGGCGACCCGAAGTTCTCCTTCCAGTCGACCATCGCCTCGAAGGACACCGACGACGTCTTCACGCGGATGATCAATAACACCAAGACCGCGATCAGAATTGCGATCAACTCGGGCGCGGCGGTGCAGCTCACGCTCGATGTGCCTGCCGTCAATCTCAAGACGACGAAGATGGGCTTCGACGGCGACATGACCATTTGGAACGTCGAGTTCGACGAGACGACCTGCTATCAGGCAGCGGGCGTTCAGCCGGTGACGGCCACCATCATCAACGATGTCGCCGCATATCTGGTAACGGCATAGCTTTCTCCTCCCAGGGGCTGTCGGGCGATGGCTCCTGGGTATTTTTCTGGCAGTGACTGCCGCACCACTTCGCGGCGGGGAAGTCCCGCAACCTGCTACGCGGGTTTCAAGATGGACAGGGTTCCTCACCCTGGGCAGCGAAAAAATCACACCAACACCCAAAGGGGAATCCCATGCAATCTGAACTCATCGACCTCAAAAAGCCGCGCATCATTGTGATCGAAGATCGCGGTCATACCTACACGCTCACGCTCTCGCAGATCTCGCGCAAGCAGTGGCTCGACTACTTCGCGCACATCGTCTCGACCAGCGAGACGCAAAACGGAAAGCGCACCGATGCATACGATTCGAACGGCGCTCGGCTCGCGCTGGCCACGCAGGCGTTGATTGACGCCGATGGCTACAAGGTAGCTGGAGACGGGCGTGTCACCGATCTTGACGGCTGGCGCGAGCTGATCCCCGCGAACCATCGCCTTACCGCCGGGATTGTCCTCACCAGTGTCGAGCGACCAGCCGCTGGCGACGATGACCCCATTACCCTCGGCAGCGAAATCGTGACGCTCAGCGCGGTCTGGGGCCGCGACGGCAACAAGATGCTCAAGCACACCGGCCTGCATCATCAGCTCAAAAGTCCGTCCGTCGAGCAGCAGCGCCGCTATAGCCGCGACACGAGCCGATCACAGATTGTTGGCGGCAGCCGCAGTGGGAAGACGCGCTGGCTGGGCGCGCAGGCCACGCTCGCCGAGATCTACGACGAGCTGATCATCTCGGTGTCTGGCTACACGGTCAATGGCGAGCAGCTCACCGATGACCGCGATGCAATCGTCGCCAATATGGACATGTATCACAAGGTGGCCGCCGCCGAGGGGTTGTTTGTGCCGGTCAACGTCAAGGTGGATGAGGATGAAGATGCCTAGCCGCGAGCCGTCAATCTTCAACTTCATCTGCGACCTCTTCGTGCTTTGCGCCACCAGTGTGCTGGTGTTCGCGCCGCTCATTGCGGTCCTCTTGTTTTTCTGGCTGGCGTGGAAGGTCTTTGGATGATCGATGTGGTGCGGGATACGGAGGGGTTGATGTTGGCGTTTGCGGAGATCTTCGAGCAGGACTTCGACCGGGCGCGGATCTCGCGCACGGCTGAGTCCGCTTCCGAGACCACCCGCAAACGCCTGCTCGACTCCGTCGCGCCACTCACCCTTTCGCCGGGCTACCACGATTACGCGCACCACCTGATTCAGCTTGAGTCGGAGCACGAAGCCGGTCTCGCGCTCGATGTGAAGTCGCTCACGAGCTTCGAGGCCGCGGGCCTGGTCTGCCTCTCGCGGGCTCGACTCGCATTCAAGGCCAAGCATCCACCGTGCAGCGCCTGCGGCGCACTGCAGCCCACCCGGTTCGCACCCGAGTGCGATGCCTGCGGCGCGAAGTTCCAGAGGAGGAAATAGCCAATGGCGAACGATAACTCCACCGTACAGATCACCGTAAAAGTCGTCGACGCGAACTCCAGTCAGACCATCGGAGAGGTCAAAAATAGTCTCAACTCGCTGGGTGACGCAGGCGCTGGCAGTAGCAAGAAGGTTGTCGATGGCTTCACGCAAATGGGCGAGGCCGGAGCTGCAACGGGTCAAAAGATCGCTACAGGAATGGCTGAAGCTGGCGCGGCAACGGCGGAGACCGCCGCATCGACAGGAGTGCTTGCGCTTGCGATGGGATCCCTTGCCGGCATTGCGGCGGCAACTGCTGTTTCGCTCGGTACCGTCTTCGCTATAGGCGGGATTGTCGCTTTCATTGGCAAGGTCCGCGAACTGGACGATGCCACCGATAAATATGCGCAGACCATGGAGAAGCTGCGCGAGCGAAGCTATGTGCAGCCGCAAGATATCGAGACAGCGATACAGCGCATGCAGCTATCGACAACGCTTGCGAGTCAGTCGACACAAAAGGCAAACGAGGCCCGGGAACGGGGAGCCATGTCATGGAACCCGATTACCCAATGGACGTCATTATTTCAGGAGTTGAGCGCGTCGAAGGATGCGCTCAAATATACGGAGCAGCGTGTGCAGGTGTCGCTGGCTCTGCTGGAATTGGAGAAGCAGGAAGCTGTTGCCCAGATACAGGCAAATCATGCGCGAGATGGTGCTCTCGTTGGAGAAGAACGGATCAATGCGGCTTGGCGCGAGCGCCAAGAAATTGCGCAAGCGCAGCTCGAATGGAATAAAAAGATTGAGGCAGCTCCCGGCGCAATAGTCTCGACTCACTCCGGACAATCGCAATTTGACCGCGAGATGGCTGAAGCTGCGGCAGATGCCGCGACGAAAAATACGCTACGCAATCGGGAGATGAACCTCGCGATCATGAAGGCCGAGGACGCTCGCATTCAGGCTCAGCTTACCGGAGAAGAGCGGTATGCGCGCAAGCGTTCCGACGATATCCGCGAGCTGACCGTAGAGCTGACCAACGCGGGACGCGCTGCGGAGATTCCGGCGAACATTCGGTCGATCAATACTCGATATCTTGAGGACGCAAGCGAGCGGGCGGTCAAGCTGGCCAACCAGGTGGGCCTCGCAATGCAGCAGGCCGGGGCCGCTGGCCTTCACGGGCAGGCGCGTATCGATGCCGACCGCGACATCCAACTCAACCGCATCAATAGCAATCCCGCGCTTGCAGAGCATCCCGACCAAGCGGCGAGTGAACGCGCGGCCGCTAACCAGACCGCGAACGATAAGTCGCTCGAGCTGCAGCAGCAGTTCGATGATCGGCTTGCTCAGATGGACGCCTCGCGTGGCGACCGCTACGCGACGACAAACGAGCGAATCGAAGCCTCGGCGCAACGCGCCGTCGCGCAGATCATGAAAGCGTGGTCGGATGCTTATGGCCAGCTCAACGCGCAGGATGCACATCGTCTCGAAACCATAAAGGAGCGCGACGCCGAGATTGCAAAGATCAATCAGGACGTCGCGCAACAGAAGCAAGAGACGAATCGTCGCCTTGAAGAGCAGACCGAACGGATGGAGGCTGAAGGCGCTCGCGCCGGAGTGGGCCGCGACCAGGAGCGCACTCAGCAGATCCTCGACGAGTACCAGGAGCGCTACCGCCAGCTCGAAGAGTTGCGCGCGCGAGACGCGGAACATGCGGATCAGTATCGTCGCCAGGAGATCGCAGCAGAGGAGATCAAGAACGGCAAGCTGATTGACCAGCAGCGCCAGATGCGCGACCGCCTGGCAGGGCAGCTTCGCGGCTTCTTCCGTAGCCCGCTCGACGAGCTGCGGCGGCAGGGAGAGGATGCGGCCGCGAAGATCGCCGCATCACTCATCGTCCACATGCGCAACGGCAGCCCGCTCGGCGGCGGTTATGGCGATGCAGGAATCGGCGGCGTGCATGGCGGCGTCATCGGCAACCTGCTCGGCCGGGGCACCCGCAGCGGGATCACCGCCTCCAGCTCCACGCTCAACGCGACCACGGCGATCATCCATGTGCAGAACGCCACCATCACTGGCGGCGTTGGCTCGGGCGGCGGTAGCTTCGGCGGAGGCGATATCGCCAGCGGTATCGGGAGCATCGGCTCAACAGTAAGCGCGGCCTCCGAGCCGGGCTCGACGGCTGCAGGCGTGTCGAGCGCACTATCGTCGCTGCCGGGCATGACCAAGTCGGTCGCGGACCTCAATAAAGAGATCGGCGCGGTGAAGATGCCGAAGGTGAGCATGATCGGCGGCGGGAAGGATGGAGGCGGTCTCGGCAAGATGCTCGGCAGCGGTAAGACCGCCGGTATTGCCAGTGGCGGTCTCGGCCTGTTCTCTGCGTTCGAGAGCAACGGCGGCTTCGGCGGCGCGCTATCGGGCGCTCTGGGCGGCGCGAAGGTAGGCGCGGAGTTCGGTGGACCAATCGGCGCGGCCATCGGTGCGATCGGCGGCGCGGTGATGGGTTTCATGGGCTTCGGCGGTAAGAGTAAGGCAGAGGATTACGACCGCAAGCAGGTAAAACCACGCATTGCGAATGATCTTCTCGCCTACGAGTCTGGCTCGATGGATTACCAGTCGGCTTACGACGACTTCGAGTCGCTGAGCCGCGAGGCGAAGATCGCGACGCGGCAGTGGGGGCACGGCGGCACCGACTACTACAACGACACCATCAAGAGCGAGATTGCGACGGCCCAGACGCGCCTGACGCGCGAGCAGATCGCGGGCCGCAGCGAATTCGGCATGAGCGCAGCGCAGTTTCATTCGGGCGGCACCATCTTCGGCTTTGGCTCGATGGCGACCAGCGGCGATGAGGGATGGATACACGCCAAGCGCGGCGAGATGGTCATGCATCAGCAGGCCGCCGCGACGCACAGCGGTGCGTTGCAGGCGATGCTGGGCGGCGCGACGCGCTCGGATATGGCGGCCTACTATGGCGGCAGCAAGTGGGCTGTGGCGGCCAGCAGCTCGCCCATCAATCTCACCTTCAACTCGCATGATGCCAAGGGCGCTTACCAGCTCTTCATGGATAACAAACACCACATCCGCGCGGCGCTCAATCAGAGCTACGCGGAGAACTCGGGAGGCGCGGACTTTGCCTGAGACTGCGATCATCAATCCATCGGCTGCCTGGGACGATGACATCCAGGACTCGCCCACTCCCGATTATGGCTTCGAGCGCGACCGCGAGAGCACGCGCGCCGTCGCCAAGCCTGCTGGCGGCCGCCCGTGGAGCGTCGAGACGTCAAACACGGGCCACACGTTCCAGCTCTCGTGGATCGGCCGCAGCTATAAATGCATGCAGCGGATCAAGCAGTTTTTTGAGCAGTATGAGGACGGATACTTCACCATCGTCGATTGGGACGGTGGCGGCCGCCATTATGTGGGCCACTTCACCGGCCGCTTCCCGATGGTGCAGCGCGCCAACGACCTCTACGACGTGCGCGGCCTCACGTTCGAGGAGATCCCTGCCGTTCCGATGATCGAGTATCCGAACGACTGGGACCGCGACGCCGTCGCGCGGCGGCCGATCAGCGACTATGGCGACCAGATGCTCGCGGTCTCGGGCACTTGGGTCGAACAGTCGCAGACTGACGCCAATAATGTAACGGTCTCGATCCTCTATAACTCCGGCCACGCTGGCGATTGGGCGACCTATGAATATCGTGGCTATGGCTTCCGGCTCTATATGCGCCAGTCGTCGAACTGCGGCCAGGTGCAGGTTGAGTTGGACGGAACGGTCCTCGGCACCGTGGATCTATATTCGGCGGTGGATCTCGGGCCGCAGAACGTATTTGAGCGCGGCACCGTCTCGCTCGACCTGCACCGCGTAAAGGTTGTGGTGCTCGGCACCAAGAATGGCGCGGCGAGCGCCGCCTCGGCGACGTGGTGCATGTTGGAGGTGATGCGATGATCGTCTACCCGGCAGACCGCGCGGCCGCTGGAGGCTCGCGCTCGCAGATTGTTCCGGTGTCCTTACTCGACGTCCAGACCGTCGATGGCGATATCTACTACTGGTCAGACAGGCCGTTGAGCGGCGTTCCCGCAGCGATCACCGAAGATGGCAGCGACCAGAATGTAAGTTACGAGCCGTGGTTGATGGCCGCGCCGACCTTTACCTTCTATCGCTCGATGCAGACAGACGTGGGTAGTTTCTCGCTGCAAAATGTAAGTGGAGACACGATAGCGCGAGACTTCGAGCGAGTAACTCGTCGCGGCGCTCTCGAAGGTGCCTTCTTTATCTATCGGTACTGGAATGCAGGCGGCGAGTTCGCGTGGCTCGAAGTCCACGGAACACTTACTGTCAAAGGTGTCCCTTCGCGGATCGCCGAGCTGGGCGCGCAGCAGCTCTTCTCCGGTCAGGACGATAGTCCGGCTGAGACTTACTCGGAGAGCTGCCAGATCATGTGGGCCGAGAAGCGTTGCGGAGCGACCGGACCTACTGAGTGCCTCTACAGCTATCGGACCTGCCAGGTCATCGAGCACTACGTCGGCATCCTCAATAACTACGAGAAGAACTTTGCCGAGACCATCGCTGCTGTGCCTACCCAGGTCATCAATCGGAGGCGAGCACTATGACAGCTACGGGTCAAGCGATCGCCTGGAACTACGGTTACTGCTGGATAACTGGCCCGAAGCTGGGCGGCCGGATGCTGCAAAATACCAACAACGACAATCTCGACTGGACGCGCATCGGTATGTGGGGTCTGGGCGCGGGCGAGATGGACGGTTGCCACGAGCTATGGGACTCGGTCCTGCAACGGCTTCTCTATACGAGCGAAAACGACGACCCTGCACACTTTCACTTCCACCGTGGCTGCGATGCAGTAATCGGAAGCGGAACGGCTGCTACTTCCATCGGGCCTGACCAGGGCGTCGATACCTTCTGGCAGTATCTCCCGGCGGGGATTCAGCGGCTGCACTACCATCGCATCGCGTATTACACGCTGATGCTCAAGCTCGTCATCAATAATCCCCAGGGCGACGTCCACCAGAACGATCCCAATATGTGGTCCGATCTCAACCCCATCGGCCTCTGGCGCGGCATCCGCTGCCGGTTATTTGACGCGACCGGCCAGATGATCGGATATGCATTCACTACAAATCCAGTGTGGCAGTACGTCGATATTCTGCTCCGCCGCAAGGTGATGCCTGAGTACTATCTCGATCTCAACAATGGACCGGACGATCTCACGGTCGCGGCGAGGAAGCGTTTCGATTGGGGCGCGATCTTTGCTGCCGCGAATTACTTTGACGAGATACTGCCCAGCGGCAGCCGTCGCTTCCAGGGCAGCTTCAGTTTCTCGCAGCAAACGAGTTTACAGGCGAATCTCTCGCAGATTCTCCAGGTAACTCGCAGCTATCAGAGGGAGCGCAACGGGCAATTAGGCATCTACTGCGACCGGCAGCGTGCCAGCGTGTTTACTTTCAGCCGCAAGAATGCCGATAGCTTCTCCGCAAATGACGTGGACCTACACAACGCTGCCAACCGCTACGTCGCAAAGTTCCGCGACCTTCTCATTCCGAGCGCGGCTGACATAGCTTCGATCTCAGCGCCCGATCACACCAACCCAACCGTAAACACTCTCAACCCCCATCCCTTCGCTGCTGGCGATCGCATCGTCATCGGCGGCACCGACACAAAATATGACAGTGATTGGATCGTCGCGACGGTGCCGAGTTACTCGCCAGTTACTTCGATGACGCTCCAATCGCGCGGCTCGAATTACCCTTCGTTTGTAGGCGCGGGCGGCAAGGTAGGGCTGCTTTATTCGCGCTTCAAGGACCGCGCCCCGGAGTTCAATCACCACCGCAGCCAATATGCCAAAGGTGCAGTCGGCCTCGGCATTCCACGGCAGCGCAACAAGGTCAAGCTGGAGACGGACTTTGCGGTCTCGACCTACGACCAGGTGAGCCGTATCAGCTACTACCAGCGCGCCCGCGCACTCGGCCCCGACGCCGTGCCCTATGTAACTCCGATTGCAGCCGAGCTGGTCGCGCCGCTCTTCGCCACGGATGAGGCGGGCAGCGGCAACGTTGCTATCGGCATCGAGCCGGGTGACCGCGTCACAGTCGATGACACGCTCTCCGCCACATGCGCTGGAGACTATGAGGTATTGACCGCGACAAAGCAGCTCGCGGGCAGTTCTGCCGGCAGTGACGATAGTATTCGTCGCTCGCCGATCCCCGGCGCGGTGCAACTCACGCTCGGGCCTTACAGCGACGACAATTACTTCGATACGAGTAACCCGGAAGAGGCCGGGTGGGAGGACGTTCCCGGTTCGCAGCCGGGCAACGACAGCGGATATACGACGATTGATCTTGACGACGGTGTTGCCGCGTTCTTCTCGGGCAGCGGCGCCGATGGATCGACGTTCTCGATGCCTGACGCGGGCTTCAACCCCTCGAATTTGCTCGCCTGGGCCTCACCACAGGGCTATATCGAAGGCAACCAGCATCTGCACTACATCTCTCAGTGCGACGCCGATCCAACCCGCCTGCTGCACATGGTCTATAACTCCGACGTCGGTGTGACATGGCGCGGCGACGCCAACTATGCGGCGCTGACATGGCGCACGCTGCACTCCGCAAATGTGACGACAATGGGCGCGTGGAAGTTTGTGGAGTTGACGCTCTCAGGCGGCGAGAAGGTCTGCTGGGGCAAGGGTCGCGTGGCGGCTTCGGCTGCGATCACAATTCCTGCGGGCTACTCGCTCGCCAATTCGATCTGCCTGGCGTTTCCCAATAGCGGCGTCAACACGAGCCACCCGGCCCACGGTTTCCGCGCATACGTCGGCAACGATGGCCGCGCCCACCACGATTATGAGGACGGCGAGCACAATCAATGGGAGGGTGACACCAACGCATTCTTCTTCGGCTGGCTCAACAACAAGGGCACAGTGAGCGTAGCCAATGGCTGGGTCACCATCCCCCTGGCGACCGGCCGCACCTTCGCGGCGGGCGGCTTCAGCATCCTCGACAGCCGGGCCAGCGGCGTGCTCCCGCCGAACTTCCCGGCGACCGGCCTGAAGACGATTTTGCTGGGCGGCAAGGTGCCTCTACCCGCTGGTCTCAGCGACACCACGCTGGAGGTGATGACGGGGTCAAACAGCTTCCAGATTGTCGGTCACGACGCCCATGGCCAGAAGGAATGTTTCGTCGACGGCGACCTCAATTCGCTCTGCTCGTTTGAGGACGGCGAGGGCAATGTCTGGTACGGCAGCGCCGGTGTCTTCGGCTTGATCTGCGACAACTCAAGTTGAACGATTTGCAGGGCTTCTCAGGGCTGTAAAATACAGGAATTATTTTTCAGCATTGAAAAAAAGCGCCTGTATTACTGAAAAATAATTCCGGCAGCTACAGGGTCTCTCCACTCCGCTGCGCTCCGGTCGAGATGACGTGATCTTTCTCGCGGGGTCGATGGACGCTGCATGGCGACGCCGTCTCCGATCCCGCTCCAGTCGAGATGACGTGACTCTTTAGCGGGATCGATGCCTGGGGTTGACGGTCGTGGCGCGGGCTTCAGCTATGGTCTGCGATGGCTTCGTATTCGGCGGCGGATTCCGCCGGGACCAGCACCCACAGCGTGTAGATGCCGAGCGCGGTGCCGATGGGGAACTTCAGCAGCGACAGGATGGCGACGACGATGCCTAGCGTGCGTCCCCAGGGCCTGCGGCGCAGCAGGCTGAAGCCGACGAAGAAGGCAAGCACCGCCGTGATGGTCGCGATCAGCGCGATGAACGGCAGGACTGGACCCATCCAGTGCGGTCCCATGTGCCGGCCCATGTGGCCGCCCCATCCCCAGCCGCCGCCGAAGCTGCGGAACGACCAGACCTGAAGCACGAAGATGGCGATGAGCCCGGAGATGACGCGGTAGGCCCCGAAGATGCACCACAGAATGCCGAGCATCGGTAGGTTTCGCTGCACGCGCGGCGGACGCAGAGCATAGGCCGGGTGCGGCGTCTGAGGATAGGCCGCGTACTGCGGGGGCGGCGGAGGTCCGGGCGGGACAGGTGCGGGAACGGGAGCGCCGCACCGGGGACAAAAGTTCACTCCCGCTTCAACTGGATTGCCACATGCCTGACAGACCATTCGACACCTCCCGGTGTTCGGTTGCTGCTCACTCTTACCGTTACGCAACGGTGCAGCCCGCGGTTCCCTGCGCGATAACGATAATAGCTTCCGCGCGCGATTACGATACCCGTTCCGCGCGCGATTACGATAATAGACGTGATCTCGCCAGATTTGTTTCCGGAGCTGTTGCCCCAGGGTTTATTGCCGAAGATTTCGTCGCCGCTCGCGGAGTCGAGCGCCGCTGCGCTGGAGTGGCCGCGGCTGCGCGAGGCCATCGCCGGACGCACCTTCTCGCCGCTGGGGAGAGCGTGGGTGATGGCGCTGGAGCCTTCGGCGAGCCTCGCGTGGATCGACCGGCAGCAGCAGCGCACCGCGGAGATGCGCGATCTGCTCGCGAGCGGCGGCAGCTTCGAGTTTCGCGGCCTCTTCGACGCGACCGCTCTGCTCGACGAGGCGCGCATTGAAGGCGCGGCTCTGGAGGCGACGGAGATTCGCGATCTGCTCGTGGTGGTCGAGCGCGTCGCCGCCTGGCGCAGCCTCTTCCTTCCGGGCGCACCCTCGTTTGCTGCGGCGATTGCGAAGGGCGGAATCGCCGAACTCTCCGCGCCGCTGCTCGACCACGACTTCGCGCCGCTGCTGCGGCTGCTGCGCGGCAAGATCGAGCCCGACGGCTCGCTCAACGACGACGCCTCGACGACGCTGCGCGGCATTCGCCGGGCGATGGAGCGGCAGCACCGCGCCATCGAAGAGAGTCTGCGCCGATCGCTGCGCTCGCTGGCCGAGGGCGGCAGTACGCAGGACGATCTCATCACCATTCGCGGCGAGCGCTTCGTCATCCCGGTGAAGGCCGAGTTCAAGCGCCGCGTTCCGGGCGTGGTTCACGGCTCATCGTCGTCGGGGCAGACGGTCTTCGTCGAGCCGCTTGAGACCATCGAGCAGAACAACGAACTCGTCCGCCTGCTCGACGAGGAGCAGGCCGAGATTCACCGCATCCTCGTGGCCATGACCCGCGCATTGGGAGAGAACGCCGCGGCAATTTATCTGGGCACATGCATCCTCGCGGAGGCAGAGGCGCACGTCGCCCGCGCCCGCTTCGCCAACGACCTCAACTGCACCCGCCCCACCTTCACGGACGAACTGTCGCTGATCGCGGCCCGGCATCCGCTGCTCGAGCTGCGCATGAGAGCGGAGGCGCGTGAAGCCGGCAGCGAAGCGGCAAGCCCGGTTCCGCTCAGCATCGTGCTGCCGCCGGGCACGCGGCAACTGATCGTCAGCGGCCCCAACACGGGCGGCAAGACCGTCTCGCTGAAGACGCTGGGCCTGCTCTCGCTGATGGCGCAGGCGGGCATTCCTGTCCCGGCGGACGAGGCCGCGCTGCCGCTCTTCACCGCCGTCTACGCCGACATCGGCGACGCGCAGTCGATCGAGCGCAACCTGTCGAGCTTCTCGGCGCACGTCGTCAACCTCGAACGCATCTCGCGCGAGGCCACCGCCTCCTCGCTGGTGCTGCTCGACGAACTCGGCTCGGCCACCGATCCCGAAGAGGGCGCGGCGCTGGCCGTGGCCGTGGCCGCGCACTTTCTCGCCGCCGGCGCGTGGTGCTGCATCACGACGCATTTGACCTCGCTGAAGGTGTACGCGGCCAATCATGCGGGTGTGCTCAACGCCGCCGTGGGCTTCGATCAGGAGACGCTGACGCCGACCTACGAGCTGCGGCTGGGCGTGCCCGGAGCGTCGGCAGGACTCAACATCGCGGCGCGGCTGGGACTTTCGCCCGCGATCGTCGCCGCCGCGCGCGCGCAGATGACGACGCAGACCGCCGACATCGGGGCGTTTCTCGACCAGCTTCACGAGCAACTCACCGCCGCCATCGGCGAGCGCGAGTCGATGCGGCAACGCGAGCAGGAGCTCTCGCGCGAGAAGGCCCGCGTCGAGGTCGAAGGCCGCGTGGAGCAGAAGGCGCGGACGAAGGAGCTGGAGGTCAAGCTGCACTCGCTGCTCGAAGACTTCGCCTACCAGCTTCGCGAGACGGCGAAGGCCGTCGACGACAAGGCGCTGTCGCAGAAGATCGCGCGCGACTCCGCGATGCGGATCGCCCGGCTCAAGCGGGAGTTTTCCGAGCAGTTCAACTCGACCGTCGTCGCTCACAACACCGGCGCCGACAGAAACGATCCCGCCGCCCAGCCTCATCTTCCCAAGGGAATTAAAGTCGGCGACCTGGTGCGGCTGAAGTCGCTCGGCCGCCAGGCGCGGGTCGATCGCGTGATCGATGCGCGGACGTTTGAGGTCTCCATCGGCCCCATGAAGATGCGCGCCGCCATCGACGACATTGCGGGCGTCGAATCGGTGAAGGTGGTCACGCCGCTCGAAGCGGCGCGGCGGCGAGGCAACGTCACCGTCTCGACTGCGCAGGACCCCGACTCTATGTCGTCCGAGATTAACGTCATCGGCCGCACCGCCGACGAGGCTCACGACGAGGTGGAGCGCTTCATCGACCGCGCCTTTCTGGCCGGGCTGCCCCGCGTCCGCATCGTGCACGGCACCGGGATGGGCGTGCTGCGGCGCACGCTGCGCGAGTACCTGCGCGGGCATCCGCACGTCACCACTGTCAGCGAGCCGCCGCAGAACGAAGGCGGTCAGGGGGCGACGGTGGTTGAACTGCGGCAGTAATTTCGCCTTTGTCCTTCCTCTCCAACGCATTCCAAGGAACTCAAGATAGACTCTCGCCCCATCGCCCGGTTCATGCTAACCTGTCCTGCGTTCGGGAAGAGGAGTGAACCTCCGTGGCCAAACTCACCTACAGCGATGCCGGTTTTGCGTTGACGAAAAGATTCGAGGGCCTGCGCCTGACCGCCTACCAGGACCAGGTCGGCGTCTGGACCATCGGCTACGGCCATACCGGCCGCGAGGTCCACGGCGGCCTCGTCATCACCCAGGACCAGGCGAACCTTCTGCTTGAAAGCGACGTTGCCGGAGCGGTGGCCTGCGTCAATCGCGCGGTCACCATCCCCATCGCGCAGTGCCAGTTCGATGCGATGGTCGACTTCGTCTTCAACCTCGGCTGCGCGAGGCTGCTCGGCTCCACGCTGCTGCGCTACGTCAACGCGGGCGAGTTCGATCGCGCCGCCGGACAGTTTCCCCTCTGGGACCACGCCGGCGGAGTCGTCGTCGCCGGCCTGCTCGCTCGCCGCAACGCCGAGGTCGAGCTCTTCCAAAGCTATAAAACCCAGACATAAATCAAAGGCCGCGCGTTGGGTGGACGCGGCAGCGCCGCCCGTCCCGCCGCCCGTCCCGCCGCCCGTCCCGCCGCTCGGTGACAGACCTGCGACATGCAGTCTGATCAAAAGCTGCGCAGGAGAAGATCTCTTGCGGTCGCCAGCACTTTCTCGCGCATCGCGGGCTCCGGCAGCATGCGGGCGATTTCAATGGCTCCGGCCATCGTGGAGAAGATGGCAAAGAAGGCACGCTCCTTGTCGGCCGCTCGCCGACCCGGCATGAGCGGCTGCAGCCTGCTTTTGTAGCCCGCGAGTTCGGCGAAGATGCGGCCCTTCATCGCTCGATCGGAGCGCGCCAGCTCGGGCGCGAGGGCTGCCAGCGGACAGCCGCTCGCGGCGTGGTCGCAGTGTTCGAGGCTGAGGTAAGCCTTCACGATCGCCTTCCACGCTGTCCCCGGTTTCGCCTGCCTGGCTATCCGGGTCAGCCATTCGCCTGCTTCGGTGAAGGCCTCGCCGACCGACTCGACGATCAGCTCGTCCTTGCTTCCGAAGTGTTTGTAAAAGCCGCCATGGGTCAGGCCGGCGTCTCGCATCACCGCGGAGACAGCGGCGCCGGTGGTGCCCTCGGCGCGAACGCGGCGGGACGCGTCTTTCACGATCTTCCGCCGGGTTTCGGCTTTGTGGTCGGGCTGGTAGCGCATGGCACATTATAGGATGCCGGCGATCATCCCACGGCGCGGGCTGGATCCGCCCGTCTGCTTTCCGGTGCAAAAAACTGAATCTATAGGATGATTCATATAATCCTATGCGGCAGGAGAATCCAATGTCACCGCAAATCATCTTTCAGATTCAGCTTGTCCTCGGTTATGTCGCCTGCCTGCTCTGCTTCCGCGTGTATCTTTTTCCCAGGCTCAAATCGATGGGCCGGTTCGAAGCGCAGCGAGCGATTGCGACCTTCCACAGCTTTCGCTTCTTCGGGCTGGTGTTTCTCCTTCCGGGCGTCGTCGGCGCGAACCTGCCCGCCACCTTCGCCACGTACGCCGCCTTCGGCGACTTCGCCACCGGCGTGCTCGCCATCCTGGCGCTGCTCACGGTAAGGATACGGCCGCTCTTCTGGATGTTTGTCGCCGCCTTTAATCTTGTGGGAGTGACCGACCTTATCTTCGCCTACTCCCATGCCATGCAGGGCGGGCTGCCTGCGGTCGCGGGGCAACTGGGCGCGGCCTACGTGATCCCGATCCTCTACGTGCCGATGCTGATGATTACGCATCTCGTTGCTTTGTATTGGCTGATGCGCCCTCAAGCGGAGGCGGCTCGCGTGCTTGCCGGAGAGTCTGCCGTCTCTTAGAACCTGCCTAAACCTGCTATTGGCTGCTCGAGATCGTGCGAGGACAAAGGCGAAATACAGGGGTCTCTCCACTCCGCTTCGCTTGCACCCCAGCGAGTCAAGTGCGGACTCGCCGGGGACCCCGCCGCTCCGGTCGAGATGACGTGCGTTGCATTGCTGCGGCGCTCCGGTCGAGATGACGTGCGTCCGGGGTGCTAGAGAATGGGCAAGAGTAAATACCATATTTTTTTGAGAGATTCCTCGATCATTGCGTGGACTTCGATGCGCTCCTTGCTTTGCGGCTACCAGTTCATCTGGGCCATGCGGCGGAGGATGACGGCGCTGTAGCTGTTCATGCGCTCGGGGCGGCGATGGAGCGGGGCGGGCAGAATCGCAGCCAGCCGCGCCGCCTGTTGCCGGCCGATGCCGCGCGCGGAGGTTCGGTAGTAGAGGCGGCACGCCGGCTCCGCGCCGTAGACGCCCGGGCCCCATTCGACCACGTTGAGATAAAGTTCGAGAATGCGCTGCTTGCCGAGGACCAGCTCGGCCACCGGCACCAGCGTAAACTCCGCGCCCTTGCGCACGAAGGAGCCGCCGGTTCCGAAGAAGAGGTTCTTGACCAGTTGCTGCGTGAGGGTGGAACCGCCGCGGCGGCGGCCGCCTTCCATGTCCTGCTGGGCGGCGAGGTGGATCTGGTGCCAGTCGAAGCCGTGATGCTGATAGAAGCGCGCATCCTCTGCCGCGATGACCGCGTGCTGAAGGTTCGGCGAGATCTGCCGCAGGGGAACGAAGCGGTAGCGCTTCCGGTAGGGCGTGCCGTCGATCAGCGACTCGAAGCGCCGCTGGACGTGCATCGCGGTCGTCGGCGGATCGACCCAGCGTGCGGCGACGAGCAGCAGCACGGCGAGCGACCAGAGCGCGACGAGGCCGAGAAGAAATAATTTTAAGAAAGATTTAACAAAAGATTGGGATGACGGTCGGAAAAAAGATCGCGCTGTCCGCAGCAGATTCCCGGAGGAGATGGTTGGCCTTGCCGTCACACCTCAGTATAGGCCGGGGCTGCCGCGAGGCCTGTGTGCTGATCGGGATGGTCCCAATGCGCCCTATCGCAGCGAGTCCATGAATTTGTTCATCTCGGCGAGCACCTGGCTTTGGTTGGAGGTTTTTCAGGACATAAAAAATATTGCTTGAGTTGAGTGTTGACCGTAGAAGATTTCCTCTATATCGTAATTCGTACTATGGCGAGGCGACCAGACAAGGGACATGCGTCGGACCCAGAGCTTTTGATCCTTTCAAGCCTGACCAGTGGCGCTAAGCATGGTTATGCCATCATGGCCGACATACGCGCCATAGCAGATGTAACATTGGGTCCTGGGACACTCTACACAGCAATCTCTCGACTTGTAGAAACTGGTTGGATTGCTCCGTGTGAAGAGCAAGGGCGCCAACGCCCCTACAAGCTGACTGAAAGCGGTGAGGTTCATCTGCGCACCCAACTCGCTAAACTGCGCGCGTTATCAGCAGTTGCACTCAGGAGGTTACGTTCCCATGCATAACCGGAACTTGATTGCTGCGCTGTTAAAGATCTTCCCCGCTGAGTGGAGATCTAAGTACGGACTTGAGCTCTCCTCGCTGTTGGAGAGGGATCCAGTTACGCCGTCCATCGTGTGGAATGTGTTGTGCTCCGGTTTGTATCAGCGAGTTCGAAAGCCTCCCGTTTGGGCAGGGGCTGCGCTTTTACTGGCCGTATGGTTTCTACTTGGACTGACTGCGAACACAATGCGTGCAATGTCACCGGAAAACTACAGCTTGTTCTGGAAGAGTTACCTTCCTTTGGAACTCGGCGTTGGCTATTGGATGAGGAGAAGAGGCTCAAGCTCTCCTGGTCTCGGTACTGCCTACGCTGTTTTTATTGCGTCGATGCCAATGATGGCACTCGAGCTTTTGAGAAGCAGGAACATCCTGAATCCGACGGTTCTCGACTTGCAGGGTCATGTGTGGCGCTCTGGAAGCGGCTTTACGGAGTTCGCTTACCGGGGCGTCTCAAACCGGTACGAATTTCTCGCTTGTGTAATCGTCGTGCTGCTAAGCGCCATCGTCGCTTTGGCTGCCGGGTGGCTCGGAGGGCAGATTGCAGACGCTGTTCAAGCCTTCCGAAGGATCAGGATTAGTAGATAAAGAGTTTGTATTTCCTCGGCAATTTAGTAGCGACAAAGGCTCACGGGGCGGCTGCGGGCAGGGAAGATCGTATCATCGGCGTGCCTTCACGCTCATGCCGATGCGGCGCGCCGCCGCGTAGGATTTGAGAATAGAGAGAATAGGGGCGGTATGGAGCGACCTGCGGCGGGCTTCGGGCAGCGCGTCTTTACGTGGGCGATGGCGCGCAATCATCGTTACGAGCGGTTCGCCGCCGGCCTGAAGCAGCGGCTGTTCGCGGGGCTTGAGGGCACGGTCGTCGAACTGGGGCCGGGGACGGGCGCGAATCTGCGCTATCTCGATCGCGAGCGGGTGCGGTGGATCGGCATCGATCCCAATCCGTTTATGCGGCCGTATCTGCTGCGCGAAGCCGAGAGGCTGGGGATGGCGGCGGACTGCCGCATGGGTACGGCGTACGATCTCCCGGTCGAGGACGCGAGCGTCGATGCGGTGATCTGCACGCTGGTGCTGTGCTGCATCGACGACCCGCAGCGCGCGCTCGGCGAGGTGCTGCGGGTGCTGAAGCCGGGCGGGCGGCTGGTCTTCATCGAGCACGTCGCCGCGCCCCCGGGGAGCAGGCTGCGGCGGATTCAGAATTTCGTGCTGCCGTTGTGGAAGCGGATGGGCGATGGCTGCCACCCCAATCGGGAGACGGGGCGGGAGCTGGAGCGGGCTGGATTTTCGGCGGTGGAGTACGAGCGGATCACCGCGCCGCTGCCGGTGGTGAGCCCGCAGATTGCGGGCGTAGCGCGGAAGGCATACCCCAGGGGCTAAAGCCCCTGTTTTTGCGGCGCGACAGAGGGCCAAGGCTGAAGCCTTGGCGTACCCAGAGGCAAGAGCAACAGCAAAGACAAGAGCAAAGACAACAGCAAAGACAAGAGCAAAGACAAGAGCAAAGACAAAATACAGCGGTCTCTCCGCTGCGCCGCGCGATAAAACCGTGTGGCTGCGGTCGAGATGACGTGGGTTGGTGGCCGAGCCGTTTCCGCGATCTTTTGCGGGGAATGGTGGTAACTTGGTGACTTGAATTTACCGAAACAATCTTCAGGCCGCCACGCGGCCGGTCGAGATCCGCGGGTCGCGGCGATGCAGTTGCGAGCGGCGTTTCCCGCGCCGCCGCGGGTGACGTGGCGGCCGCAGCAGCCGGGGCTGTCTGCGCTGCCGGGGCCATCAGGGCCATCGGGGCCAAACGCGCGGGCGGGCTCCGCCTTCTCCGGCGTGGTGCAGCCCGCCTTTGCCAATGTCACCGTAAAGCGTGTCGATTCGGCCGGGACGCACGCCTCCGCGATCAACGCCTTTATCGAGTCCCTGAAGAACGCCGTCGACAAGGCGTATCAATATGCTCTGCAAAACCCGGGCCTGGGAGTGCTTGCGCAGTTGGATGGGCATACCGCTCACTGGGTAAATCTGTGGGATCAGTATCTTCTCACCGGGCACTCCACCCTGACGGCGGCGGCCTTCGGCTACGTGATCGAATCGCTGGTGTGCGTCAAGGGAAGCCCCTACCGCGTGACACCGCCGGGGGGATACGACATCGCCTTCCAGGTCGTCAAGGGCGGGACGCGGCCGGATATCGTGCTGACGTACAACGGCGCGGAGGTGGCGTGGCTCGATCTGACGGCCTCCGACAGCTCGCAACATATCTTCACGCAGAAGATCGGCTGGATGTTTCAGACCAACGTTGCCGAGATCACCTATCCGTCGATGAATATTTCGACGCTGAGCAGCGTATCGAGCGGCGTCGCGCCGGACTTCGATGCTGCGCTGATCGATCGCGAGATCCGCTTCCAGAGATACCACGAGAGCCAGCTTCGCAAGCGGTTCAAAGAGATGGGCCTGGACTTGAAGAAGATCTTCGTCGGCAAGATGCCCAGTAAACGCAACGTGGGTGGAGACGAGGCCTGCCGGAAGTGGACGAAGCTCAATCTGAAGGCGCGAGGGCCGTTCCACGGAATCGATCTGACCGATGATCAGGTGACTACCATTCTGTATGCGCTTGGGCTGAGACCCGCGACCTACGGCTTTAACGGCACCGTGAGCCAGTCGGTGGGGGAACATCTGCTTCACGTCTTCCTCAATATCCCTCATGTCAGCGCGCCCCCCGAGACCGTGCCCTTCGCGCCGCCGGGCTTCGGCGGGTTCCCGATGCCGCAACTGCTGGGTCCGCCGCCGTTTCAGCCGCAATCGTTCGCTCTGGTGCCGGTACAACATCCGCAGTTCAACTTCACCTCGTCGCAGTTCACTCCGCCCCAGTTCAACTTCAATTCGACATTCGGCTCCAGCCCGCCGCCGTTCGGCGGCTTCGGTTCCCCGTTCGGAAGCGGAAGCGGCTTCGCTCCGCACTTCCCGTCCGGATTTCAGTTCGGCTCGCCGGGTGGATCGCAGCCGCCGCTTCATTCCCGATCGCCGATCAAGGGGCCTCCGAGCCGGAGATCGCGCATCTCCGCCCACCACTCGGACCAGAACCCCAGGGTGGGAATCAAGAAGTCGTCTCGCTTCCGGCCCTCCGGAGCGGACGAGACCCTCACGATCCACGGGGTCATCGCGCACCTTCTGAGATTGGGGATCACGGTAAAGCGCATCACGCGGGCCGCGATCCGGTTCCGCGATCCGATGACGGGACAGATGAGAACCCTGACCTTTTCCAGAACCGGGATTCCGTCCCTGGGCCGCCGCCGACCGATCTGGAGCGCTCATTCAACCGGGCTGCCGCAAGGCGGGGGCATGCCGCACTTTGTGCCGGTTCCGCTACAGCTTCCGATTGCGCCGACTCCGCTGTCGCCGCAGTTCGCCTCCATCTTTGGAATGGGAAACGGCATGAGTTCGCTCGCTTCAGCCGAGGTGGAGGCGGTGGTGGTGGAATATGATGACGATGAGTTTTGATGATGAAATCCGGGGGGTCTTGGCTGCGCCGCGCGATAAACCGCGCGACTCCGGTCGAGATGACATGAGGCGGCGGCCGAGCGGAGGAAGCCACTCATGACGGCGGAGGAGGCCCGAAGTTTCGCGAGCGATTGGATCGCGGCCTGGAATGCGCATGACCTGGAGGCGATCCTCGGCCACTATGAGGAAGACGTCGAGCTGATCTCCCCGGCGGCTGCGCAACTGCTCGGCAGGCCCGATGGCCGGGTCATCGGAAAGACGGCGCTGCGAGCGTACTTCGAGCGCGGGCTGGCCGCTTATCCGGAGCTGCGCTTCGAACTCGAAGATGTGCTCTGCGGCGTCCGCAGCGTGGTGCTCTACTACATCAATCAAAAGGGCACGCACACGGGAGAGTTCATGGAGCTGTCGCCCGCGGGCACAGTGGCGCGCGTGATGGCGCACTACAGCGCCTGAGCCGCTCTCGCTTCGAGGACTCCCACGTTTCGAACCAGCAGCGTATCGCCGCCGACCGGGTAGACCCCGGCGAGGCGGAAGCCCGCGGCTTCGAGCAGCGCGCTCCACTCGCGCTCGCTGCGCTCTCGACCGCCGGTGACGGCGAGCATGTTGAGATCGCTCATCAGGCGGCCCTCCAGTTGCGGATCGGCCCTGGAGACGAGCGCGGGCAGCACGAACTCGACGATCAGCAGAGCGCCGCCGGGCGGAAGGACGGCGCGGCAGTTTTTAAGAAGCGCGATGGCGTCCGCGTCGCGATATCCGTGCAGTACATGCTTGAGCATGTAGACGTCGGCGCCCGCGGGCACGGACTGCGTGAGATCGGCGACGATCAGATCGCAGCGCGACGAGAGCGCCTCCCCGGCAAATCGTGACCGCGCGGCGTCGATGCTCTCCTCGCGATCGACCAGCATCCCGCGCAGATGAGGGTTGCGCTCGAGCACCGCAAGCAGAAGCGAGCCGCCGCCGCCGCCGAGATCGGCGACGACCTTCGCGGCAGAAAAATTCCACGCCTGCGCGATGGGGTCGTAGTCCTCAGCCGGAGCCGTGCCCATGACGGCGCGAAAGATGGCGTTGGCCTCGGGGTCCTGCGACCAGCGCGAGGGAATGTTCGGCGAGCGCACCTCGGCGGCGGGCCGCCCGGTGCGAACGCAGTCGGTGAGCAGGGACCAGCTATCGGCGAGCAGGTCGGCCCAGAAGACGACGGCGGGCCAGACGGAGTCGGGCGCATCCTTGCGCAGGGGCATGCCGAAGGCGGTGAGGCGGAAGCGCCCGGGAGCGGTCTCCTCGGTGACTCCGATGCCGGCGAGCGCGCGCAGCAGGCGGAAGAGGGCGTCGGGATCGGCGTGGCAACGCTCGGCTACAGTAGCAACATCGCATGATTCGTCTGCCCCGCCTGCGTGATTCCCGAGCGCATCGGCGACGCCGAGCCGGGCGGCGGCACAGAGGATGCGGCTGCGGGAGTAGGCCATCGCCATCTCGACGAGCGCCGCGTTGGGCGTCACATTGCCGATGCCGCCCGTGCACTGAGCCATAAGCCACCCCCGGATTTCAGAGAGAAGAATATCAAAGCGGCGCCGCCGGGGAACGGGCTGAACTCCGGCATTCCTCTGCCGGATCTTTTTGTTTTTTGGCGCTTGACATATTCCTAAACAGGAATATATTAACTCCATGATGCGAACGGCGAATCCAGCGGATGTCTTCAAGGCAATTGCCGAACCACGGCGGCGCGAGGTGATCGCCGTGCTGTCCGACGGGCAGGAATACGCCGTCAACGAGATCATCGTTCGCATGAAGATGGCCCAGCCCGCCGTCTCCAAGCACCTTGGGGCACTGCGCAAGGCCGGCGTCGTCACGGTGGTCAAGCGCGGACAGCATCGCATGTACCGCCTCAATGCGGAGGGCCTGAAACCGGTGCACGACTGGGTCAAGATCTTCGAACGCCACTGGACGCACCAGATTGTCCAAATCAAGCAGCGCGCCGAGCGCAAGGCACTGGAACGAATGATTCGCCTTGACGACGGCCCCAACCCGAAGGAGGACTAATGGCAGCCACTGTAAAGGAAGGCGTACTCGAGGCCTTCGAGATCGTTAAGGAAGAGGAGATTGCGGCACCCATCGATATTGTCTTCGAGACCATCCTCGAACAGATGGGACCGTTGAACTCCACGCCCGAAAAACCGATGCCGATGGTGCTGGAAGCGTGGCCCGGCGGGCGATGGTATCGCGACCTCGGCAACAAGACCGGGCACTTCTGGGGAACGGTGCAGGCCATCAGGCCATCGTCGCTGCTGGAGATCTCGGGCCCGCTCTTTATGTCGAACCCCGCCGTGTCGAATCTTCAATATCGCCTCACCGAAGAGAACGGCGTCACGCGGATGCGCTTTGTGCACCGCGCGATGGGCTGGGTCGGGGAGCACGAGCGCGGCGTGGATGAAGGCTGGGCGCAGTTGATCGGACGTATCCGCACCGCCGCCGCCGAGCGGGCAGGCAGGTAGCCATGTGCCCCTTCTGCATGGCGACCGCGGCTTGGATTGCGGCAGGTGTTCTCTCGACGGGCGGCGTCTCCGCGCTCGCCGTTACCAGGTTCCGAAACAGCAAAGCGCGCGAGCGCGAACAGGGAGGAAGTCATGACGAACGACAAGCAGAGCAATAAGCAGATTGCGGCAATGAAGAAGCCGCCAGTGGTCTCGGCGGAGCAATGGCAGAAGGCGTGGCAGGAGATGCTGCTCAAGGAAAAGGAGCATACCCGCTCGCGTGACGCGCTGGCGGCGGCGCGGCGGCGGATGCCGTGGCTCGCGGTCGAGAGAGAGTATGTCTTCGAAGGTCCGCGGGGCAAGGCCTCGCTGCTCGATCTCTTCGAGGGCCGCCGGCAGCTTGTGCTCTATCGCGCCTTTTATGACGAGGGCGTCTACGGCTGGCCCGAGCACGCGTGCGTCGGCTGCTCCATGCTCGCGGACCAGGTCTCGCATCTCTCGCACGTCAACGCGCGCGATACAACCCTGGTCTTCGCGTCGCGGGGATCGCAGGAGAACCTTGCCCGCCTGAAGCAGCGCATGGGCTGGGAGAAGATTCCCTGGTACACCATCACCGACGGATTCGATAAGGACTTCGGCGTCGACGAGTGGCACGGGCACAACGTCTTCTTCCGCGACGAGAACGACAGGATCTTCCGCACCTACTACACCAATAATCGCGGCGACGAGGCCATGGGCACGGTGTGGAGCTACCTCGACCTTACGCCCCTGGGGCGGCAGGAGGACTGGGAAGACTTGCCCGAGGGTTATCCGCAGACGCCGCGCTACAAGTGGTGGCGCTGGAACGACGCCTACGGCAAAGAGGATGCCAGATGGGACACGGTGGTCGATAACGCCACGGTAACGCTGAACCTGTAGGGCACCACTGATTAAGTCTGGCTTTGCTAAGGGCACAGCTTCACAGGCTGCGCAAAGATTCCGGTTCTGTTAAGGGCACGGCTTTAGCCGTGCCATAACAGCTTCATTTGCCATGGGGCTTTAGCCCCTGGGGTACGCTTTTCGTTCTATCCGAACCTTTTCCGCAGCCCGTTGAGGGAATGTTTGAAGACCGAATCAGCCTTCCTTGAGAGGCCTCAGATACTCCACCCATCGTCTTACTTCAATCTCGCCAGACTCGCCTGCCGGAACAGCAGACCCGACGCGATGAACAACACCACGAAGACGCCGTGCCCGATGGCCATTCTTCGCGCCATGTCGGGTGGAGCGCCCGAAGGCAGCATCACGGCAATCAGCGCAAGCGTCGCCGCCATCGCGAATAAAGTGAGCGCCAGCCCCCGCGCCTTCAGCCGCGCCAGCAAGGCACCAACGACCCCTACCGCGAGCGCGCTGAGATACCACAGGCGCTCCGGATGTCCCGAGTCCGCCGTCTGGACCATGGTCGACCAGCCCAGGGCGAACCCCCCGAACAGCGCCAGACCAACGCCCGCCTTGTACGTCCACGCGCCCATCTTTCTCGCGATCAGCGCATACGCCATCCCCGTCGCGAAGAACAGGATATAGACGCGCACGAAAGCTCCCGCGGGCCAGTTCCATCCCTCCACCACCCGCGATGCCACCAGCGGCACCATCAACAGAGCCAGCGCCGCCAGCGCCACGCGCAGCATCGTCTTTCCCATCTGGTTCATACGCATGATGTTCTCCATAACGATTCCCCCGAACGTCTCGCAGAAGGCCCATACTACAAACACGAACAGTCCCCGCCCGGCGTCCTTGTGCTCCCGGCACAGGTCGTGGAAGGTCTGCGCCATTCCCTCGCCGAACCGCTCACGGAAAGGCCGCGGATACAGCCGCAGCAGCATCGCATACCACGTCCGGCAGCGCCGGCGCGCGAGGTCACCGGCCATACGCCAACCGTCCTTCCGCCACCGCCACCACGCCGCGATACCGCCTCAGCTCCGCTTCGAGCGCCGCCCGACCCGCGCCCGTGAGTTCGTAATAGATCCGCCGCTCGTCGTCCATCTCCGGATCGACCCGCTTATCGCTCTCCCGAATCTGTCCGGCCTCCATCATCCGCCCCACCGAGCCATACAGCGTCCCCGGGCCCATCTTCACCTTGCCCAGCGAGTCCGCCTCCACCTGCTTCATAATTCCGTACCCATGCCGCTCCCCCGCCGAAAGCGCCAGCAGGATATGCAGCACCGCGGGAGTCAGCGGAGCCTGGGCTGTGTTCTTCTTCGCCATGTTCTTCGGCAGCATGCTGGAACACTATATCCGTTGCGGATACATGTCAAGCCCCAATTGAGCGACAGGGCGCGGGTTGCGTATCGGAAAGAACGATTTGCTATATCGTTCGTTGTTTGCTCGGACGCAGCCTTCTTTGTTTGTCATTCCCGGAGGGAATCCGCGTTTCCCCGAATCACCACCTACTCCATCTGGCCTTCCTTAGAACAGCGGCCTGCGGGGTTTGGGGGCGAGCGGGGCGTTGAGCAGAGCGACGAGGGGCGCGGCCAGGCGGAAGTGTTCAATGATGTCCCTGACCAGCGTGGGGCGGGTGGCGAAGTCGGCGGGCAGCGTGGCTTCGACGCCCCATTGCTTGGCCAACAGCAAGTCCAGTGCCGGGTCGTCGGCGGAGAAGCCCTTGGGCGGCCGCGTCAAGCGTTGGCCGTCGATCGGCTGCATGAGCTTCGCTAGTTTCTTTCCGGCGAGCAACCGGCGCATCTCCGCGTGGTGCTCCACGAGGTAGCGGCGAATGGCCAGCAGTTGCTCGCGTTGAGGCATGAAGACGCCGGCGGCGAGCGTGACCGCGGTGCCGCTGACATCGAAATAAAAGCCGCCGCCCGAGGTCTTCTCCAACCCATGCCGCGCCCACCACGCGGCCTGGTGAATCTTGTACGGGCGCTTGTCCTTGCTGAAACGGATGTCGCGATAGATGCGCAGGATCGCCTTCTGCGGCGCGCGGACGTTGTCCGGGGCAAACTCCAGCATGGCGTCGTTGACCTCGCGGATGACGGCCAGCATGGGCTCCTTCAACTCGCGCTCGTAGGTGGGCTTGTGGGCGGCGAACCAGTCGCGGTCGTTGTTGCGCTTCAAGGCGCGGAGAAACTTCAGGGCCTCGCCGGAAAAGTGGGTCGCCATAACTTCCATCGTACCGCCGCCCTGCTGACGACTGCTGTCAGCAGAGCGCGGAAAATAGGCGCGGCCACTCTTTTCGTTTGTCATTCCCGAAGGGAATCTGCGTTTTGCTCGCATCACCAAAGCTACATCCGGAGAAAACCCGCTCTAAGGATGGTCTGATTAAGTCCTGAGCATTCCCTCAGCGGCTAAAGCCGCATTGCAGACAAGTCACTTATGGCATCCTTCGGCTTCGCTCAGGACAGGCTCTAAAGCCGTGCCCTTAACAAAAACCGGACTCAATCAGAGGTTCCCTAAAAGGATTTGTTGCCCACGGCCGTCTTGCTGCCTGTGGTGGAGCGGCGTTGCAACCCTGTGGGGGAGAGGCGAAATACAGAGGTCTCTCCACTGCGCTTCGCTCCGGTCGAGATGACGTGCGTTTGGGTGGTTCGGTCGGATGTGCTCCTGTATGCTCGCTTGCGAGGCTTTTTTCACTTCGAGGTTTTCTCTATGGACGCATTGAATACCTTTCTGCTGGTCCTGCTCATCTTCGCCGCCATCGTGGTGCTGGTCACCGTCTTGAAAACTCTCTTTACCGTGCGCACCTACACGGCGGGCGTGGTGGAGCGTTTCGGCAAGTTCAACCGCATCGTGCGGCCCGGCCTGCATCTGCTGATTCCCTACGCCGAGCGCGTCTTCTTCGTGGACCTCCAGGTGAAGCAGGCGCAGTTCTCGGTCGAGACCAAGACGCACGATAACGTCTTCGTCCAGATTCCGGTCTCGGTGCAGTACCAGGTGCTCGACGACAAGATCTACGACGCCTTCTACAAGCTGAGCGCGCCGCAGAAGCAGATCGAGTCGTTCGTCTTCAACAGCATTCTGGGCCATGTGCCCAAGCTGACGCTCGACGAGACCTTCGAGCAGCAGTCGGGCATCTCCATCAATGTGAAGACCGAGCTGGACTCCATCATGTCGGGCTTCGGCTTCAACATTCTGACGGCGCTCGTCACCGACATCATCCCCGACGTCAAGGTGAAGACGGCGATGAACGACATCAACGCGGCACAGCGGGCGCAGGTGGCGGCGCAGGCCCGCGGCGAGGCGGAGAAGATTCTGAAGGTCAAGCAGGCCGAGGCAGAGGCCGAGTCCAAGGCGTTGCAGGGCAAGGGCATCGCCGCCGAGCGGCAGGCCATCATCGACGGTCTGCGAGCCTCGATCGAGAACTTTCGGGAGTCCGTTCCCGGCTCCACGGCCGAAGACGTAATGGCGCTGGTGCTGCTGACGCAGTACTTCGACACGCTGCGCGACATCGGCACGCGGGGCGGCAGCAATACCATCTTTCTGCCCAACAGCCCGGGCGCGGCCAACGACTTCATGACGCAGATTCTTGCCGGACTGCGAGCCAGCGGGGTTCCCGCGCAGACGTAAACTTGACCTGAACCGGGGAGTTGCGGAGGCGCAATCGGTCCCGAAGCCCCAAACCACGTCATCGACCACCCGCTAAACCACGTCATCTCGACCGAAGGCGGCGCACTTTTGCCGCCGCAGTGGAGAGACCCCTGTATTTCGTCCTCCAGCGGGGTTGCGACGCTGCTTCATCGCGGGCATCTAAAGATAGAGAGATAAATATAGATAGACAGGTAAATCGCGCCTCAATCCATCGAGATCGAATTCCCGTTCAATTAGGACTATGGAATCGCCGCTCGTACCTTCGATGAGGCGAGAATGGAATCAGCCGCGAGGCGTCGGGTTCAATTGCACGGCCGTGGTTGCGATATTCGCCCGCGAAATGGCAACTCGTGCGAGCGGTAAGATAAAGTGTTTGGCAGAGATCAGGAACAGAACAGGAAATGGAGCAGAATCTTGGCAGATACGATTTTTGACCTGGTAGTGATTGGGGGCGGACCGGCGGGCTACACCTGTGCCATCCGCGCTGCGCAGTATGGACTGAAGGCCGCCGTGGTGGAATCGACCCCCCGGCTGGGCGGAACCTGCCTGCAGGTCGGCTGCATTCCGACCAAGGCCATGCTCTTCTCGGCCGAGGTCTGGGATCACCTCAAGCACGCCGAGCAGTACGGCATCGACAACGTCAGCCAGCCGAAGCTCAACTGGAAGAACGTGCTGGCGCGCAAGGATGACATCGTCACCAAGCACACCAAGGGTCTCGACTTCCTGATGAAGAAGAACAAGATCACCGTCGTCAACGGCTACGGCCGCCTGACCGGACCGGCGAAGGAAGGCGTGTTCTCGATCGAGGTCGACAAGGCGGGCAAGAAGGAGACGGTGAAGGCGAAGAAAGTCGTGCTCGCCACCGGCTCGGACGCGCGTATGCTGCCCGGCTACAAGGCCGACTCAACGATCCTGACCAACATCGAAATTCTCTCGCTCGACAAGCTGCCGAAGTCGCTGGTGGTAATCGGATCGGGTGCCGTGGGCGTGGAGTTTGCCTCGGTCTTCAAGAGCTTTGGCACGGAGGTGACGGTGATCGAAGCGCTGCCGAGGGTGGTTCCCGCCGAGGACGAGGACGTCAGCAAGGAGTTGCTGCGGCTCTTCAAGAAGCGCGGCATCGACATGCACGTCTCGGCCAAGGTCACCAAAATTGAGAAGACCAAGGACGGGGTGAATGTTCACTTCACCAAGTCGGACGGCAAGGATGAGGTGAAGTCGGCGGAGAAGGTGCTGGTGGCCGTGGGTCGCGCGCCGCGCACCGCCGATGTCGGCCTCGACAAGACGAAGATCACGCCCGATCGCGGCTTCATCCTGACCAACGAGTGGATGGAGACGGCCGAGCCGGGCGTCTACGCGGTCGGCGATATCGTCGCCGGGCTGCCGCAACTGGCGCACGTCGGCTCGATGTCCGGGCTGGTGGTTGCAGCCAGACTCGCGGGGAAGTACGCCCGTCCCGTGCGCCGTGACCGCGTTCCGGGCTGCACCTACTGCGATCCGCAGATCGGCAGCGTCGGCTTGACTGAGGCCAAGGCGAAGGAAGCGGGCCACCAGGTCAAGGTGGGCAAGTTCCCCTTCGTCGGCAACTCGAAGGCGACGATCCTGGACTCGCACGACGGCTTCGTCAAGGTGGTCGCGGACGCCAAGTACGGCGAAATCCTCGGCGTCCACATCATCGGGCCCAACGCCACGGAACTGATCGCCGAGTGCGTGACGGCGATGGAGCTGGAGGCGACGGTCGAAGAGATGATGTTCACCATCCACGCGCACCCGACGCTGTCCGAAAGCCTGCTCGACGGCTTCTCCAGCGTCGAAGGCATGGCGGTCAACGTCTGAAGGGCGGCGTGAAACAAGATTCCCCAAAATCGAAGCAGCTTGCGGAGATGGCTTTTAGTTCCGCCTTCAAGGCGCGCGGCGCTCAGGTTTCGAGCGGCAAAAGTACTGCATCCGAGGATGGCTCGATCATTCAACTGATCGAGAAATTCGAGCAGGCCTCGCACGTTGACGAGGATGGGATTGAATATTGGTTTGCACGCGATTTGCAGAAGCTGCTCGGCTATGTGGAGTACAGGAACTTTCAACCTGTGATTGCCAAAGCAATGGAAGCCTGCAGGAACTCCGGTCAACCCATCGAAAACCATTTCGTGCAGGTGCACGAAATGGTCGAGATCGGGTCGAATGCCGAAAGGCGGGTCAGCGACTACAAGCTTACCCGGTATGCCAGCTATCTGATTGCACAGAATGGCGATTCACGGAAGGCGCCGATTGCTTTTGCGCAGACATATTTTGCCATCCAGAGTCGCAGGCAGGAGATCTCCAATAGCGAAGCGCAGCAATATGCGCCACTGAGCGAGGATCATAAACGGCTTCTTCTCCGGGACGAGATCAAAGCGCACAACAAGAATCTGGCCAGCGCCGCAAAGGGAGCCGGCGTTGCAACGCCCATCGATTTCGCCATCTTTCAGAACTTCGGATACAAAGGGCTGTATGGCGGGCTGGATAAGAACGGGATACAAAAAAAGAAGCGCCTGACCTCCAGAGAAAATATTCTCGATCATATGGGGAGTACGGAACTAGCGGCCAATCTCTTCAGGGCGACACAGGCGGAAGAGAAACTGCGGCGAGAGAATGTAACCGGCAAAAACCGCGCTAACCATGTTCATCTCGACGTAGGCAAACGAGTCCGGCAAACCATTCGGGAACTGGGCGGCACAATGCCGGAGAATCTGCCTACGGCCGAGAACATTGAGAAAGTAGCAAAGCGTCTCAAAAATGCCGCCTCAGGAAAACTGCAAAGATCGTCGGAAGACGAGAGCTAGAGAGCGCGAGGGGCTGATGTACATCCACCTCCTCCATCTCGGCCGCATCTCCTACGCGGAGGGCCTTGCCATCCAGCAGCGTGTGATCGCTGCCCGCAAGCAGAACCTCATCGGCGATACGCTGCTGCTGCTCGAACATCCCCCGGTACTGACGCTGGGGCGCAACGCGCATCGCGCGAACGTTATCGTCAGCGACGAATTTCTGCGGCAGCGCGGCATCGAGATACACGAGATCAATCGCGGCGGCGACGTGACCTATCACGGCCCCGGCCAGCTTGTCGGCTATCCCATCGTCGACCTGCGCGGCGACTGGCCCGGCAAAAAAGGCCCGCACCTCGGCCCCGTCGATTACGTCCGCCTGGTCGAAGAGGCGCTCATCCGCGCCTGCGGCGACTTCGGCGTCATGGCGCAGCGCATCAAGGGGAGCACCGGCGTCTGGACCATCCCCGGCGGCAGCATTCAAGAGAAGAAGATCGCCGCCATCGGCGTCCACGTCTCCCAGGGAGTGACCTCGCACGGCTTCGCGCTGAACGTCACCACCGACCTGCGCGACTTCGGCTGGATCGTTCCCTGCGGCATCGCCGACCGCGGCGTCACCAGTCTCGAGCTCGAAGCCGACCCGGCGCGGCAGCCAACCTTCGAGAACGCAATGAACGCCACGGCGCGCAACTTCGGCCGCGTCTTCGAGCGTCAGATGCTATGGTGCGAATCGCTGGAGGAGCTGCTTCATCCAAAGGAAGGGGAGGTCAAGGCTTAGAAGAGAGAGTCGTCAAGGATCAGGCAATCCCCGATCGAGCCGGACTTTTGATCGAGCGACGTTCCTGTTAAGGGTGCGGCTTCCCACGCTGCGGATAAACGCCGGTTTTTGTTAAGGACACGGCTTCAGCCGTGTCGAAGATGCTTCGTTTGTACGGCTTTTCGCTTGTCATTCCCGAAGGGAATCCGCGTTTCGCACCGAACCACGCCAACCGCACGTCATCTCGACCGGAGCGACGGACAGCTTTCACCGCCGCCACGCAGTGCAGAGACCCCCTGTACTTCGCCTCTGCCCGCGCAGGCTCCTGAGATAATTGCCGTAAGAACCGCCGATTATCGGCTATATCTGCCAGCATTCAACTCGCCGTCTTATAATCCAAGAGTTGCGCATCAATATAACCAGCGCCGGGTAACACGATAAGGAATCTTCATGCCGACTGACGTAGTTATGCCCCAGATGGGCGAATCCATCACCGAAGGCACCATCACCAAGTGGCTCAAGAAGCCGGGCGACACCGTCCAGCGCGACGAGCCGCTCTTCGAGATCTCGACCGACAAGGTCGACGCCGAGATTCCCTCGCCCGTCGCCGGAACGCTCGCGGAGATTAAGGTCGAAGAGGGTAAGACGGTTGGAATCAACACCGTCGTCGCCACCATCGCGGAGAGCGGCGCTGCCCCTGCCACTGCCGCAGACACCAGGCCCGCCAAGGCGGAGACCGCCGCCCCAGCCGCCACAGAGAAGGCCGCTCCCGCTGCCGAAGCTCCGGTTGCCGCTGCGCCCGCTGCCGCCGGTCCCGGCACCGAGGTACTGATGCCGCAGATGGGCGAGTCCATCACCGAGGGCACCATCACCAAGTGGCTCAAGAAGGTCGGCGACACCGTCCAGCGCGACGAGCCTATCTTTGAAATTTCAACCGACAAGGTCGACGCCGAGATTCCGTCGCCGGTCGCCGGCACGCTCTCCGAGATCAAGATCGAAGAGGGCAAGACGGTCACCATCAACACCGTCGTCGCCATCATCGGAGGCGCTGCGGGCGCCGCAGGCAAGGCGGCCGCTCCAGCCGCCGCCGCTCCCGCTGCAACTTCAGCGCCTGCCGCGACTCCCGCGCCCGCCGCTGCTGCCGCGACGCAGGCCGAGCATGTTCGCTCGTCGCCGCTGGTGCGCAAGATCGCCAAGGACAACAACGTCGATCTCGCGCAGGTCGCCGGCACTGGCTCCGAAGGCCGCATCACCAAGTCGGACATCCTCGGCCACCTCGAAGGCGGAGCGAAGCCCGCCGCCGCCGCTGCTCCCGCGGCCCCGGCTGCTGCTCCGGCTGCGGCAAAGCCATCGGCTCCCGCGCCGCAGCCCGGCGAGCTGGTGCCGATGTCGAAGATGCGCTCGATCATCGCCCAGCGCATGGTCGAGTCCAAGCGCACCAGCCCGCACGTCCACACCGTCTTCAAGGTCGACATGACCCGCATCGTCAAGCTGCGCGAAAAAGAGAAGGCGAAGTACGAGCAGCGCAACGGCGTCAAGCTCACCTACATGCCCTTCATCACGCGCGCGGTGATCGTCGCGCTGCGCAAGCACCCCATCGTCAATGGCTCCATCGAAGGCGACGCGGTCCGCTACAACAAGAACATCAACATCGGCATCGCGGTGGCGCTGGAGTGGGGGCTGATCGTCCCTGTCCTCAAGCAGACCGAGGAGAAGAACTTCCTCGGCATCGCGCGCGGCATCGTCGACGTGGCCGAGCGCGCCCGCGGCAAGAAGCTCGCCCCGGACGAGATCTCGGGCGGCACCTTCACGCTGACCAACTCGGGCATCTTCGGCGAGCAGTTCGGCACGCCGATCATCAACCAGCCGCAGAGCGCCATCCTCGGCATCGGCGGCCTGAACAAAGAGGCCGAGGTGCTGACGGACAAGGACGGCAACGACGTCATCGCCATCCGCTCCATCCAGCGCTTCACGCTCGGCTTCGACCACCGCATCGTCGACGGAGCCGACGCCGGCAAGTTCATGTCCGACTTCAAGGCCTACCTCGAGAACTGGAACGAGGATATTGGGTAAAGAAATAGGCAAAATAGAAACGGCAGACCCTTAAGAGGATCTGCCGATTTTCTTGAACCATGTAAGAGAACAAATCGTGATTAACATTGAAGCTATGGATTTGAAACTTCCCCTTCAATTAATTTCTTCAGTTCGGGTTTTGATCGAGTGATAGTCAATTTTCGTGGTTTACAGAAAATTTCTTCAACCACGATGCCATTTGACTTAGCCAAAAAACATTGTGTTGTGCTGGCCCTAAATGTTCCAGCAGTATCGCCACTAATACCAATTACAAGATCTCCGGTTTGGATTAGCCCAGCATCACATGCCCGGAGGACGGCTTGGATACAGAGAGAAAATCCTCCGCCAAAAATGGAGAGAGTATCCTTGACGAGATTCACTTGTTGATTGTGTGCTTCCATTCCTTCAATCGTGTCAAATGGTAGTGACTGTGGCACTAAAATTTCGATTCCAACGCCCTCGAAAAATCGCCTGATGTTTTCGGAGATTTGAGGATGAACCCATTCCTGATTACGCTTGATGACAAAGGTTCGAGGGAAAGTCACCGCTATGATAGCGGGTGCGAACTCAGCAAATTTGCTATATGCAAGTGCCGGGCCTTCGCCAAAGGCGGTGAAGAAAACAATCTTCAGAGGACGAAGTTCTTCACGCTTTTTCAGAATTCTCTTAACTATTTTTATAACCTCGTCAAGATTCCGCCTTCCCTCGCTCTCAAAGTAGACGATTGGTGCGCCAAATTTATCTATATTGTTACTGTTCGCCATGGCACGCTCCCGTCTTCAACATGACTCTGAACCAATGCCCAGAATTTAATAAAATCAAATTCCTTAAGGGAGTATCCGTCCAACTCCCAAGCCCCATCCTCAAGTCTGTAATCTTGGTTTGGCCCTACGTGAAGATGCGGAGTGTGATCAAATGGGATTGGATGCTGATGTGGATCAATCTGAAAAATAAGATCTCCATTTGCTTGCATGAGTCGATATTTCATTTTCCGGTAATGCTTACCCTGCCGCCAACTGTGGCTCTCAAATGCGACTATCCTGCATCCGTTTGAAAGAACGGCCTCGTACCTCCAGATGATTATCGACCACTTTTTATGTGGGTCGAATTCCACTTTGAGATGTGGATCATCTCCGGTTGCCCATTCAGAGCATCCGGCAAGAATTCGCTTTACAGTTCCGAAGTACACTGTAGGGTCGAACAAAGGCTTCTCCTGCAAAAGAAAAGCCCGAGATCGTCTCGGGCTCTTCGCGACAACTATCACGTTTTCCTGGTGGTGAGGAAGAATGTGTTAGCTCTTGAATCATGAAGTGCTCACAGAGGAATGCCCACTCATCATAATCCAAGTTTCCTTTGTCGGTTCGGCCACTAGAGTAGAGACCGAAAAATTCTCCCCATCCGCCGGGAAACTCTCGCTTGTATTTTTTCTCGTACTCGAGTGACTGCTCTTGGAAATATCCAGGCTCAACTTCGTACGAAGACAGGTCGAAACATTGATTAGTCGTATTTTCGCTAATGGAGTTGTTCATCTTGCTCCTCGCGGGTAGGCGTAAGCTACATCTGCGAACGCCTACAACTTCGTAATTTCAGTGGCAATAACTCAGGCATCAATCGTACAACTTTTGATCCCTCTTTATAGCCTATATGTAGGACGCACCATAGAGGCCAACTAAACAGCCTAAACCCTAACTATTTTATATCTTTGATTCAATGACTAAATAAGAGGATGCAGAGTGCCTCGATGCAAGTTTATGCATACATTCATCTTATCGACGATTTTTATTAAAAACATGATAAACGGACTACAACCTGCGTGGGATTGGGGCGAAATGGGCAGGGGGAGAACATAGAGCGAGATTCTAAACGTCGAAACCCTCTAAAAACTCCACTTTAGGGCTCCATGCTTTAGCTATCACAACAGCGCCTTGGCCCGCTGTACCAACTCCACCGCCTCTTCCGCCGTCTTGCCCACGGCGGAGAGGTGGCCCATCTTGCGGCCTTTGCGCGGGCGCAGCTTTTCGTAGAGGTGCAGCCGCACGCCCGGCACCGCGAGCGCGGCAACGAATCCCGGTTCGCGCGGCGAGCCGTCGGCGTTGAGCCACAGGTCGCCCAGCAGGTTGGCGATCGCCGCCGGCTGCACGATATCCACCTCGCCCAGCGGCAGATCGCAGACGGCGCGCACCAGTTGCTCGAACTGGCTGGTGACGCAGGCGCGCTCGCTGGCGTGATAGCTGTTGTGCGGGCGCGGAGCCAGCTCGTTGACCAGCAGCGTGCCGTCCTTCGCGCAGAACATCTCGACCGCGAGAATACCCTCCAGCTCAAACGCATCGGCGATCCGCTGCGCCAGCCCGCGCGCCTCGGCCTCCATCGCAGGTGCGAGCGGCGCGGGCATCGCGCTCCACGCCAGAATCTGATCCTCGTGGTGGTTCCACGCCGTCGGAAATACCTTGACCTCGCCGTTGGGAGCCCGCGCCACCATCACGGAAATCTCGCGTTCGAGGTCGACGGCTTTCTCTACGACTCCCGGACCTTCGCCCAGCGCCGCCCATGCTCCGCGCGCCTCGTCTTCCGCGGAGGCTGTGGCGTCGAAGCCGACCTTGCCCTGTCCGCGGCCGTCATAGCCGCCGGTCGCGCTCTTGCAGAAGCATTTGCCGCCAACTTCGGCGATGGCGTTGCGCAGTTCGTCGAGCGAGCGCACGGCGCGGTACTCGCCGACGGGAAAGCCGTTCGTGCGCAGCCACTCCTTTTGCGCGATGCGGTCCTGAATGATCGCCAGCATCGCGCCGCCGGGGCGCACGGGCGCGAGCTTTGCCGCCGCGGCCATGCTCGCCGCCGCAATCTGCTCGATCTCGAGCGTCACCACATCGCATCCGCGAGCAAGGTTGGTAGCCTCGCGCACATCGTCCCACCCCGCCTCGATGCAGCTATCGACGACGAAGCGCGCCGGGCAGGCCGGGTCGGGGTCGAGCACCTGGATGCGGTAGCCCATCGCCCGCGCCGCCATCGCCGTCATGCGGCCAAGCTGCCCGCCGCCAAAGATTCCGATGGTCGCGCCGGGAAGGATCGGCTTCGCCGCCTGTAGATGTTTTGTCGAATCGGCAGAGCTCACGCGCCCGCCTCTTCTGCGTTCTCTTCGCCGACCACTTGCGCCAGCACCTCGTCGCGCCGCGTCGCGCGCCATGCCGCCAGCTTCGCCCGCAGCGCCGGATCGGTCGTGGCCAGCATCGCCACCGCGAGCAAACCCGCGTTGGCCGCGCCCGCCGCGCCGATGGCCAGCGTGGCCACGGGAATTCCCTTCGGCATCTGCACGATGCTCAGCAGCGAGTCCATCCCTTGCAGCGCGGTCGCGGCGATGGGCACGCCCAGCACCGGCACGACCGTCTTTGCCGCCAGCATTCCCGGCAGATGCGCCGCGCCGCCCGCGCCCGCGATGATGGCGCGCAACCCGCGCCCGGCCGCGGCATCGGCGTATTCAAACAGAAGATCGGGCGTGCGATGCGCCGAGACGACGCGCACCTCGTGGGGCACGCCGAACTCCTTGAGCATCTCGGCGGCAGCTCGCATCACCGCGTAATCATTGCGGCTTCCCATCACAATTCCAACCAGCGGCTCGGCATCCATAGACCCCGATTATACGGTTTTGCCGGTCTTTCCAACATTCATCGGGCTTCACCGGCGAAAGTAATCGACGGCGATCTGCGCTATCGTGAACAGGCCTCCAACCGCGGTGAACAATCCCTTCATGCGCTGCACGCTGCGCTCGTGGCGATCCACACGCTCCTCGATCTGCGTCAGGCGACCCGGCTGGCCGATGCCCAGCAGATGCTCCATCTGGCTCTTCAACACGCTCAGGTCGGCGAGCACCTGCGCTTCGAACTCCGTCATCTTTTATCTCCTTTGCTCCAGCAAGGGTCTGATCGAGTCAGTCTCCATTGCAGGCACAGTTTCCGCTCCACGGCATGTGAAAGCAGTGAGCCTTTGTTAAGGGCACGGCTTCAGCCGTGCCATCCGTGTCTCGTTGGCACGGGGGCTTTAGCCCCTGAGGTACGCTTTGAGCAGCCTCCCCCTAGCCCACCGGCAGATTCGTAAAGATCGCGCTCGAAAATCGCGAGTAGACGGGCGGCGTGGAGCCGTCGTACATGCGCACGAAGTAGCGTTCCGCCTGCGCCTCGCGCGGGATGGAAAAGTTCCGCACCGGGCTGCGCAGCACCAGATCCTGATCGACACCGGGGCCGAAGCTCCAGTCGCGCCGCCGCACCTCGAAGCCGCCGCCCGTCGGCGGTGCCGTCCCTGCGTCTACCTGTAGCGCGCTGCCAGTCGTGCTGACAATTTGTAACTGTTGCAGGTTCGCGAGCACATTGCTTGGAGAAGTGAGTGCCGTCTGCGGCAGCAGAGCGTCGGTGGCGATCGCCTCCGAAAGCTTCAAGCCAAGGCTCGCTGCCCAGTCGTTGGCAAAGGCGATGCGGTAGGTCAGCAGCTCGGGGCAGGCGGGAGCCGCAACGATCTCCACGCGCCGGACGACCACGCTCAGAGTCTCGCTTCCTCGACTGATGGCGAGCACATCGCCGGGCCAGATGTCGGCGGGATTCACGGCCTCGTAGCTTCCCGCAATCGCCGCCGCGCGGCTGGCCGAAGAGCTCAGCACGGCCAGCGCCGCGTTTTCGCAGTCGACAGAGCTTCGCGACCTCGGCGAGACGATGCGGCCCAGCCACTGCGCCGTTCCCGGCATGCCGCCCGCCGCCTCGGCGGCGACGCTGGCCGCGTCTTCGAGCCGCGCTACTGCCCGCCGCCGTCCGCGATACGTCACGGTTACAATCTCGCCCGCCACGGGAATGCGTCCGTTGAAGAATGTAACCTTACCGGTAGCAGACAGAGTGCAGTCCACACCTTCGCCCGCAATTCCCGCCAGCCGCGTCAGCTTTGTTCCGTCGGCCAGCGTGCTCGCGACCCAGGCCGAACCCGTCTGCGTGACCCGGCAGTAGCCCATGGAGCCGAAGAGTTGAACGCTGTTGACGGCGACGAAGGCGCAGCTTGCGGGCGAGCTTGCGACCACGCCCGCCGACGCGCTGTCGTAGAGCACCGTCGCCGGCGCATTCGAGGCCGCGCCCAGGTCCTGCAGCTCGAAGACGAGGCTGGCCGGCGCCTCGACCGCGCCCTCGCCGAAGCTCTGGATCGCGCCGTCGACCATGGTGTAGAAGGCCTGCAACACGCGCTGCGATTCGACCGAGTGTATGCGGATGCGCAGCGTGTAGGTGTGCCCATTCACCAGCGTGAACGCCGTGCCCGCCTCAACGCCCTCGACCAGCGGAACCACGACGGTCGCGCCGCCCGCCTGCCGCACGTTGTACCCCGCGAAGCAGTTCGCGCTCTCGGTGGCGCCGTGGTAGAGGCCGCATACGATGCCCGCGCTACCGGCCCCGAGTTGCACGCTGCCCGCCTCGATCACCAGCGTGCCGCCGATCTCGACTGGGTCGATCGCCGTGAGCGTCGTCTGCCCGTCGAAGCCGTTGCCGCCGGTCATGGCCAGCCCCGCGGCGCCGAAGCCCAGGTGCGAGCCGGGATCGGAGAGCTGCCAGAGGCGCGGGTTGAAGACGCCGCCGTCGAAGCTGTCGGCGAAGTTGTCATCGATGAGCGGCGCGGCGCTGCCCTTCGGTCGAAAAGGCGCTTCAGAGAGTTGAAAGACGGCCGTCGCGCCGTCGCCGGCGAAGCTCTCCGCGATGTAGGCGGCCGGCTCGATCTCGCCGCTGAGGGTGACGTCATTGGCCAGCTCGCGGACGGCGGCGGTCTTCAACGCCGCGATCTGCAACGTGCCGTCGCCGTCGCTCAAGACATGAGTCACCGCGCCCGTCGACTGCATCGACACAGCGCCATCGAGCACGCGATAGGCCGCGTAGGCGGCATCGGCGATGCGGCCCGCGTTGGTCGACCAGTTCTCCGTCTGCATCGGTGCGAAGACGCCGACGGCGCGCCCCTCCGCCACGCCCGTCGTGGTGAAGAGACCGCTGCCGGCGCGTTCGGTCAACGTCGTCAGCGCCAGCCCTGCACCCTGCGCCAGGCTGCTGCCGCCGGTCACGAACGCCTGCTTGTCGAGCAGCCACTCGTCGCTGACGGCGCTGAAGGCGTAGCGATAGACCGGGCCGGTGGAGGCCACGCCCGCGTAGACGCGCTCGGGCTCGGTGGCGAGGTAGCCGGTGAAGAGCACGGTGCCGCCGTCGCTCGTCATCACCACGCGGGCGCGGCGCACCGGCGCGGCCAGCGTGCTGCCCGAGAGGTCGAGCATACCGCTCGAACGCGAAGGCGCGTTGAGCACGCGCTCGATCTTCAAGGAATCGCCGTTCAGCGAAGTGCCCGCGCACAAAGCGCCGCTATAGTCCACCGCGCCCCGGCCGTCGAGATTGTCGATGGTGATCTTCACTCGGCCACCGCCGGATTCAGCGGAGCCAGCCCGCGCATCTGCCGCACCTCGTCGACGGTGAGCACGCCTGCCGTGAGCAGCGCCGTCTGGATCTTCACCTCTTCGCTCTCGTCGCGGCTGTCGAGCGCGTTGAAGCAGAACTCGAACTCGCGCCAGCCCAGTTTTTTCGCGAACAGGTCGCGGGTGATGTGCTCAGCCAGCAGCTTCGCCACCGGTACGATGGCGCTCTGGAAGGCCTCGTCGGCCATCTCGCCCGCGGTGGAGCGGTTGACGTCGTGCTGCAGGCCGAGCAGCATGGGCGGCAGCTCGAAGGCATTGGCGATCAGCCGCATCAGCATCTCCTGCCACGCGAGACGCAGGTCGGCGTCGGTGCCGCCGGCAAAGCGCAGCACCTCGGGCTTCTGCTCGCAGCTCAGCAGAGGCACGCGGCCCGTGCCCTCGATCTCGTCCTGCCACCAGCGGATGAGGCGGTCGTGCTGCTCGGGCGTCGCCTCGTTCAGCCACAGCGCGTACTGCACCACCGAGTTCGACGCCAGCCGTCCGGCGTAGCGGTTCGCGCTGAGGAACTGGTTCACCGTCTCGAAGGCGACCTCCAGCCGCCCCAGGCCGAAGGGCGTATGCGTGCGCGGATTCAGGCGCAGGTACATCAGCTCGTCGTCCAGCAGCGGGATGAAGTTGTCGCGTCCGATCAGGCTCTCGGAAGAACCCGCCTGCGCGGCAGCCTGCGCATAGCGAGGCCGCGCCGGATCGCCGTCCCAGCGGCTGTCGATGCGGATGGTGGCGCCGTCGACCGCCCACAGGTGAAAGGGCCGCGCCGGGTCGCCGGTCGCCTCCATCTCCACCGCGCCGAAGCCGCCGACGATCAGGTCTTCGAGCACCTGCTCCCACAGCACGCGAAAGCTGTCGGCGGGGTTGGGCTCTTCGAGGGCGAGGCGCAGCGCGTTCAGCCGCGCCGCCGCGTCGGGCACGCTGGCGGCGTCGTAGCCGCGGCGCACGCGCACCTGCCAGTCCATGCTGGCGATCTTGTCCTTCACCACGTTGATGGCGCGGCGCACCACCGGCGTCTCGGCGAACCGGCGCAGGTTGGCCGGCGTCGGCTTAGGCAGAGCGCTTTGTCCGGCTCGTCCCGCCGGGTTATACGGCGTAAATATCGAAGGCAGCATCGCCGTCTTCCGCTCGCCGCCCGCCGCCGATGCGACCGTCTCCGCCGCTGCCTCGACGCCCATAAGCCTCTGCCACGCACTCCCGATTGCTGTCCGAACGTTCATGCCTCTCCTCCGCTTCCCTAGCCTGCAAAGATTCTGTTGCAAAAAAAATGCACAGCCGCGCGGCCGTGCCTTGTCGTCGAATTAGTTGCTAGTTGCTAGTTGCTAGTTGCTAGTTGCTAGTTGCTAGTTGCTAGTTGCTAGTTGCTAGTTGCTAGTTGCTAGTTGCTAGTTGCTAGTTGCTAGTTATTGCTGGTTAGCAGTTGTTTCGTTGTTCTGTTAAGGGCACGGCTTCAGCCGTGCCGCAAACCTCGACGAAGCCAGGGGCTTTAGCCCCTGAGGGCAATCTTCGGAGACCGAATCAGACCTCTCCGTATGGATTGCTACCCCCGCCGCGGATTTCTCCGCTCCGCCGCGAAATGACAACCAAGGAAGGCCCGATTTCTCTCAGCGGCTAAAGCCGCATTCCAGCCCATTCACTTACGGCACGGCTGAAGCCGTGCCCTTAACAGAACCGGACTTAATCAGAGGCTCCTAAAGCAACCAGCAACCAGCAACCAGCAACTAGCAACCAACAACCAACAACCAACAGCCGCCCCTCAAACCCGCAGCTCCACCCGTGCCGTCTCCGCCACCCGTGCCAGGTCGTTCACCGTCACCACGCGAATCGCCTCGCGCTCCATCGCCTCGACGCCGAAGCGATAGCGCTCCGTGGCCTCGTCTTCGGGCGAGTCCGCCTCGGAGACCGCCCGCAGAGGCTCGACAATAGCCGTCAACTCCAGCTTCGCGCTCTCCACCCGCTCGACGCCCTCGCGCAGCCGCGGAGCAGAGTAAGCCAGCCCCTTGGCCGCCTCCACATCGCCTTCGAGCGAGACCGCCTGGAACATGCGAATCACGCCATTCGCGGTTGTCCTTTCAGGATCAGCCCGGTAGCCGCAGTCGATCCTCATCGGGTCGCCGGGCCGCGTGTAGAGCGAGGCGGCGATGCGCTTGCGCATCAGCGTCCACACCCCGGCGCGCTCGAACTCCGTGCGCATAGCCTGGGCGATGGCGGCGCGTCCCGTGCGGCGGCGCTCCGTCTTCACCTTCAACGGCTCGACATACATCCGCATCAACTGCTCCATCTCTGCTGTCATGCTCTCGGCCAGCGTGGCGCGGGCCTCGCTGATCTGCACCGAGTTCGACAGCGTATCCTCCAGCAGCGCCAGCACCGGCTTGGGATCGGTCGTCATCACGCGCAGCCGCCCGGCGATCTCCCCTTCGAGCGACTCCAGCAGGCCCAGGTCGGCGTCGGCGTCCATGCAGCGCACGCGGCTCCAGTCGCGGGTAAAACGGACGGCAGCGTTATTGACCGTGTCCGCATGACCGCCGGCCTCGCGCAGCAGCACGCCGATGTTGGTGAACTCGCCCTTCACCACGTCCGGCACGTACCGGATGAGGAAGAACTCGCACGGCAAACGCTCTTTCAAGTCTGTCTCCTCTGCTGGCTGTTCGTTGCTGGTTGTTAGTTGCTAGCTGCTGGTTGCTAGCTGTTAATTGCAAGCCCTTTGTCATTCCGCAGCGAAGCGGAGGAATCTGCGGTCTGGAGTTCCGATAGACTACCGGGATCGCTCTAACAACCAACAACTAACAACCAGCAACTAACAGCAAGCAATTCCGCAACCAAAAGCTACATTACAAACTTACTCACAACACTCGCCTCGGCGAACTGCCTTGGCACTACGATCTTCTTCACCGCATCCCACATCGGGAACGGCTCCCGATTCGAGTCCCGAAACGATGCGATCAACTCGCGCACCCGCGACCGCCGCGCCATCATCTGCTCCATCAGCCGCTCGATCACCGCAGTATCGCCGCCATACCACTCCGGCGGAACCGCCTCGGCGATCTGCCACAGCGTCTCGGCGCGCATCGCCTCCACGCGGCTCAGCCACGGCTCAAAGCTCTCCCATCCGGTCACCCGCGCATACACTCCGTTGCGCGCATAGACGCCGCGCAGGGGCGAGTCGGGAAACGTCCACTCGCCCGCGTTGAAGCAGAAGCCCTGATCGATAAACGTCGCTCGATACTTGCGCTCGCGCGGCCTGCGCTCAAACACCGCCTGCCGTCCGTTGCAGTTGCCCGCCCACTTGTCGATGCACAGCATCCCTGCAAACTCGGCCACGTTCCTCACCTCGTCCAACTGCGACTCGGGCAGATAGTCGACCACCTGCCCCGGCATCAGGCCGCCCACGAACTGCGAGCCGAACTGCAACCCCGCCGCGCAGCGCTCGCGACCGCCGCGAACCAGGTCCACCTGCATGTCGGCGGTGTTCGCCGCCAGCCACTCGGTCACCTCCACCACGTCGGTCTGCGGAACGGTCAACCCCACCGCCGCCGCCAGCCGCGTGGCGATCAGCTCGTTGGCCAGCACGCGCAGGTGCTGCGGGTTGTTCTGAAACTTCACCACCCACAGGTTGCCGTCGGCCCCCAGCATCAACTGGCTCTGCGCGCCGCCCCGCATCCGCCGAATCGCCTGCACCGCCAGAACCGCCAAGCTTTACCCCCGCAACAGAATAAACCCCTCTTTGTCCTGCCGGACGGGCCTCCTGCGCGGAGGGCGGCCACTTCGTGGCGTGTATACCTTGTCGTGGCGCTACGAGCATCAAGGCCCTCCCGTTGGTCGGGATCGATCGCTGCCGACCAACGGGAGGCCCTCGACCGATGGGAGCGCCACGACAAGTTAAAAAGGCGTGAAACGCCCGCCCTCCGCGCAGGAGGCCCGTCCGGCAGGACACTCTCTTTACCTTCTTCTCACGATCATCTCCGCGCGGACGGCCTGCGCGATGGCCATGGCCATCAGGCAGTCGTCGTGCGCTCCGCTGGCCGCGCCGGTGCCGCCTCCGGGCTGCGTGATGAAGGTGCGGCACTCGGCCAGCAGCCTGCGGCTGAGAAACATTCCCGGCGACTCGACCAGCAGCGCGCCCATGCGGCTGACCATGCCGGGCTTGCTGCCCGCCGAGGTCAGCCATCCGGCGTTGCCGTCCGGCGTGGCGTAGACCTTCGCGTAGTGCTCGCTGTTGTCGAGATACGCGAGCACGCCCGAGCCGTGGTTGTTGCGCTCGACGGCGATCGTCGCGCCGTTGTACTCGCGTCCGAGCGCGGCGGCAGCCTTGGCCAGATCGAGCGCCCGCAGCCGCTGTTGCAGCTCCGCGCACTGCATCCCCGACTCCAGGTCGATGACCTGGACGGCGGCGAAGTCGCCATCGGAGCCGCCGCCGGCCGTGTCGACCGCGAGCAGATATTCTCTGCCCGCGAGCGGCGGCAGCCAGATCTGCAACGCGCCGCCGCGCCGCGTCTCCATCGGGCTGTCCAGTTCGGCGAGCCGCGCCTCGATGGCCTCGGCCTCGAAGCAGCAGTCGCCGGTCGCCTTGAAGCAGGTCTCCGGATCTTCGGCGAACTCCTGCGAGCGCAGGCCGTGATAGCTGGCCTCGAGCGAGCGGCGAAAACCGATCTGCCGCGCCGAGAGGCCGTGCGTTCGCGCCAGCGCCTGCTCCTCCTCGGTGAAGTCTGTAACCGATGCGGATACATAAGCATCTTCCATCCACCACGGAAAGAAGTGCGGCACCACCTCGCTGCCGTCGGCGGCGGCGCGGCCCCACTCCTCGTAGAAGCAGCCGTAGGCGCCGTTGGGCGTCGACTCCATCACCAGCTCGCCGCCGGGAGCGAGCGCGGCGCGCAGGCCCGCAAGCGTCTCGGCGGCGTCGCCGGTCCAGCGGCTCAGCTCGCTGCAATGCAGGTTCTGCATGGTCAGGCCGCGGCCCGCGCCGATGTCGCTCGCGCTGAAGACGCGGAACTCGCTGTCGAGCGCGGCGAAGCGCATCTGGCCGACGTTGGCGCGGCTGCGCCGCAAGGGGCCGAGCCGCAGCTTTTCGGGCAGGCACTCCCAGAAGCGCTGCACCATGCGGAAGATGCCCTCGGCGGCCTCGCGCGTGTGCGCCACCTGCACGGTCATCACGCCGCACGCGGTGATCGTCTTAAGAAAAAACCGCGCAGCGACCCAGGTGGTGATGCCCATCTGCCGCGCCTTGAGCACGATGTTGTGTCGTCCGCGCCTGCGCTCGAACTGCTTCTGCACGGTGTTGGCTGCGAGCGGCTGCTCCATGCCTTCGCGGTCGCGCACGCGCAACAGTTGGCGCGCGACGTCGAAGATCTTTTCTGGCTGGTCGATCGCTTTGCCGTACTCCAGCAGATCATCCAGCCTCCATTGGTCCTCATCTCTTCCATTCATTCCTTCCCCACATTTCTGTTCGCAATTCCACGTCATCTCGCAAGCCGCGTCATTTCACGGCTCACGCTTGGGATGAGGGTTAAAACAGGCAACGGCAAATACAGGGGTCTCTCCACTGCGCAACGGACGAAAACCGTCCGTCGCTCCGGTCGAGATGACGTAGCGTTTTGCGCTTAACCGAAGACCATCCCTAACTCAAAAACACGTCATCTCGACCGAAGCGAAGCGGAGCGGAGAGACCCCTGTATTTGCATCTCTCACAAAGCTGCCGCGCTCTACTCCGTCCGTTGCCAGCGGCAGCCGCCGGTAGCCGGAGCGCCGGGTACAGGTACGAAGAGCGCCCGCGCTCCCGCCGCGAGCGATGCGTTGCCGGTCAGTGTCTCGCTGTTGATCGCGGCCACGGTCGCCGCCGCGCTGCTCAGGTTCACTACCTCACGTTGGAGTGAGTAGCCGATACAGTCGGGCAGGCTCACCGTCTGCGCGGATGTTCCGGTCAGGTCGAGGAAGCGGTCGCCCGCCGTCTCCTGATAGGTCGCCGCCGCCGTCGCGTGGCGGCCGCTCGCCGTCGAGCCGAGCAGTTCGTTGATGGCGTCGCTCATGATGGCGGTGACGTACGGCTCGCACGCCGGGCCGGGGTGCAGGTTGTCGGGGAAGCATGCGGTGTTGGCCGAAGCGCCGTCCGGCCCCAGGTGCGGATCGGTGGCCAGGTCGGCGATGTTGTCCGCGCCCCAGTCGTGGCCTTCGGCGCGGATGATCGCGTCGAGCGCGTCCTTGCCCGCGTCGCCTGCGGTTCCCGCGTTCGAGTGCGAGCTGATCTCGGTCGCCAGCACCACCCTCGATCCCAGCGCCTTCGCCTTCTGCACCATGCACTTCAGCCCGTTGGCGATGGTCCGCGTGGGCTGGTTCGACGAGAGGATGTCGTTGACGCCGCCCCAGATCACGGTGATGGTCGGCGCCGATGCGGGAGAAATCTCGGGCGCGTAGGTGGCGTCGAACATGGCGCAGGCGTCGAAGACCATCTGGCCGGAGAAGCCGAGGTTCAGCGTCGTGTACGTCGGATCGGTGAGCGACAGCGTCGCCAGCCATGTCGTCGACGGGGTCAGTCCCTGCCCGAAGGTGCGCGAGTCCAGCCCGCCCACGATCAAGGGCGCGGTGTGCACCGGCTTGCGGAAGCTGGTCGCGACGCCCTTGGCGCGGATGTAGTCGAGCGCGCTTTTGGCCGCCGCCGCCGCATCGCCCAGCGAGAGCGGCGTGCTCCAGGCCCAGGCCGCGGCGACCTTCCCCAGAAACCACGTTCCTGTCAGCACGGACGACCCGCCAATCTGGTAGTTGCCCGAGGACGGCGTGGGGCAGGTGCCCGCGTCTCCCTGCAGAGCGTAGCTGCCGACCTCCGCGCCGTCGTAGAGGATGTGCGTCTTCGTCACCACGCCGCCGACGTTGCTGCCGCACAGCAGAGAGACGATGTGCCAGCCCGGAGCGAGCGGCTCGGCTGCTTCGGTGCGGTCGGTGGTGTAGGCGTAAAAGCGCATCGACTTCGGACCGAAGAACGAGTTGGCGATCAGGCAGAGGTGCTGCATGTCGGTGCCGCAGAGCAGCGACGGATTGGCTCCGAAGGCCGAGGGCGCGCCGTAGCCCGGAGCCTGCGGCGCGGTCATGGAGCCGAACGGCGGGTTGTAGATCGCGAACTGCCACGACCGCGCCGCGTTCAGCGCCGTCGGCAACTGAATGTACTCGCCGGTGGCGGCGAAGTTCAGGTCGGCCTTGCCCTCCCACGTCGCGCCGGAGATGACGCCGTTGTTGCCGTGGCCGCTGCTGTCGTCGGCCACCGTGCCCGTGCCCTCGTTGAGCAGATACTCGGCGAGCAGGCTGGAACGCTGCGGCAGGTTGACGGGAACGGGCACGCCGCTGCCGCCGCTGCCAACGGGGACCGACCATGTGCCGTCCTCGCGCAGATAGCGGGTGCTGCCCGCGACCGCTCCGGGATCGGGCGCGATGCCCGCGGCGTGGCCGCTGCCCGACGCTCCCAGCGCCGGAAGATTCGCGGCGGCGACGGTGCCGGTAAGGCTGGCCGCGCTCAACGATCCGGTCAGCGTGGTTGCGCTGACGGCAGTTGCGTTGAGTGACGTTGCGTTCAATGTGGTTGCATTGACGGTTGCCGCCGTGAAGGCCTGCGGCGTGAAGCCGTAGACCGTGCCGCGCAGGTTCATCGTCAGCGCGCTGGTTGGCGGCTGGTAGATGATTCTGTCGAAGCCCGCGCTGCTGTCCAGTTGGAAGAGGTTGTAGCCGGAGTTCCACCGGCCGCAGCCGTGCGAGTTGCAGTGGACGGCGAAGAGGCTCTGGTCGCCTGCCTGCGCGTCCATCGTCGTCTGCCAGATGCCGGTGGCCGCATACGCCGCCGTGGGGATGGTGTGCGTTCCGCCGTTGCCGAGATAGTTCGACGCGGGCGCGGCGTTGGCGATGACCCATCCCTTCATGCCGGGTCCGACGTTCCACTGGTACTGGATGCCCGCCGTTTGCAGGTTGGTGGGCCGCGGCGTGGTCTGGCCGACGAAGCTCATGTCGGCGGAGACCTTCTCCTGGTAGTAGTGCGGCTCCTCCACCGGATCGTTCGCGGCCCAGGGAACGGTGTTGGGCGCGAGCGTCATCTGGCCGTCGACTTTTTTGGTGGCGTTGTCGAAGACGCCGAGGACCTCGGCCATGGGATAGAGCGCGTAGCCGCCGGTGAGCGCGGCGACCGTGCCGCCGTTGCTCGCGCCGTCCGCGCCGATGCTGGCGTAGGTCAGCGTGTTGAGGCCGGTGGTAGTCACGGCGAAGCTGCCGTTATAGCTGGAGTCGGCCACGCCCGCGACCGTCAGGGTGAGGCCGTTGACGTCGACCGGCAGAGGTGCAGTGGTGGTGACGGTGACGAGATTGCCGCTGCGTGCGATGGAGGCGATCTGCGCGCTGAGGTTTAAAAAGCCGCCGGTCTGCCCGCCGACGCCGACGATGGCGGTCAGGCCGCCCGCATAATACAGTCCCGTTGCCGAGTAGGACCCGATGACGGGAAAGACCTGGCGAATGCCGCGCGCCGTGTCGACCGTCTCTTCGAGGCCGTAGCCGCAGAGGCCGCCGATGGCGATGGTCGCCCCGGCGCGATGCGGCTTGTTGAGCGTCAACTGTAGATGCGTGCCGTCGACGACCGTGTAGTTCGCCATCTCGTAGTTTTGCGGAAGGGTGCTGACGGGCTGGTCGGCCACGCAGGCCACGCCGCTGGAGGGGGCCGATGCCGTCGCAGTGGCAAATCCAGTGGGCACGCCGGTGGTGGCGATGGCCACCGTCGCCGTTCCCGGAGCCATGTCGTTGGCCTGCGAGAGAATCGCCGCCGCCGTGGAGAAGAGAACGCTGACCGGAAAGGCGGTTCCGCTGAAGCTGGCCGTGGGCCCGGGCGTGTTGTTGACGAAGCCCGAGCCGCCGGTGAGCTGTCCGGCAGTGAGCACCTTCGTGGGATTGGTGTCGATGAGATAGCGGCCCTCGCCCTGGGTGCCCGGCGCGGAGGTGGCGGCGACCATGACGGTCGTCGAACCGGCGGTGCAACCCGAGGCGCAGGTGCCCGCGAAGACCAGCGGGTCTTCCTGAATCTGCACGTCGAGCGGATGCGCGCCTTCATCGGCCTCGTCGCGAAAGCCGCCGGAGGCATAGAGGAACTGCGATCCCATGAGGCAGTCGCCGACGCCGTAGCAGCGGAGATCGCGCGCGGTGAGCACATGCTGGCCCATGGTGTTGTAACTTCCCGAGAGTTTGAGGGCGCTGTAGTTGCTCTTAAAGTAGGGCGGCGTCTCGATGGACGCGGGAAAGAGATTTGATCCGCCGGTGAGGCCGTTGTGCGCGATCACCATGCCGTAGTAGTTCAACTGCTCGGCGTTGGTGCGGGCGTGCAGATTGGGGGCGGTGCGCGTGGCGGTGACGGCGAGGGTCTCGCCCGCGTCGAGGCCTGCGGCGTAGGTGCTGACGGGATTCAGAAAGCTGTCGCGCTGGGAGCCGTAGCGCCGGTCCTCGACGTGGGTGCCCGCGCCGAGGCTGCTGTTGAAGGCGGCGGGATCGTAGTTCTCGACCGAGGTGTAGGTCGGCTCGATGTTGACGGTGCAACCCCCGGCGCAGTCCGCGGCGCCGACGGCGTTGGCGATGCCGTTGTTGCCCAGGCCGTTGACGTACTGGCTGGCGTACTCGACGCCGTTGAGATTGTTGACGCCCAGGCTGGTGCCTGTGGGCTGGGCTACATTCTGCGAAGCCGAGGGAAACTCGGAGATCTTCTGGCCCAGCCCGGCGGCGATGCCGCTGATGGTGTTGTCGACGTAGCGCTTGCTGGCGGCCTGCGCGGCCAGCGTGGGATCGGCGGCCAGCGTCAACGGTCCGGTCATCGCGTCGCCCTGCTTGAGCACGTAAGGATTCGTGCCGTCGAGCGGATGTCCGGAGACGGCGGCGGCGATGGCCGTGTCCACGTAGCTTTTGCTGACGGTCTGCATGGCGACCGAGGCAGGCAGCACGGCGTTGCGGACGGTGCTGAGTTGGACCGGAGACGCGCTCGCGGGGATGACCCAGAACTCCTTGCTGACGGTGCCGTCGTCGAGGTGGTAGACCGCCGTGTAGTAGCTGCCCACGGGCGTCGCTCCGGCGTTGGGCACCAGCGCCACCGTCATGGCGCCGCCGCTTGCAATCGTTGCCGAGGTACTGCCGCTGGGCACGCTCTGGCCCTCCGCGGTGGTGAACGCCTGCCAACTGACGATCACGGTGCCGGTCGCGGGCGTGCCGTCGGCGCGGTAGATCGTATCTGTAACCGATGTGGTAGCAATCTGCGCGTTCGCCGTTACAGCCGTGATCGCCAGCAGAACGCTAACCAGAATCCATCCTCTTGGCTTCCAATGCATGCTTGTTCTCTCCTGTTGCGTTGTTGCTGCTTCGAATGATTTGCGGCTGCGCGGTTGACCTATTGCCGCGATGGAAAGGCGAAATACAGGGGTCTCTCCGCTGCGTCGCGCGATGGATCTGCGCGACTCCGGTCGAGATGACGTGAATTTGAGAGGTGCTCTCGGAAGCTGTCTCAAAGGACCACGTTCAATCCACGTCATCTCGACCGGAGCGCAGCGGAGTGGAGAGACCCCTGTATTTCGCTTCCCGTTCCGGCTAGATCGCGCGCATGGCCGCCGGCAGGTAGCTGCGGAAGCAGAGCACGGTCTCGCCGTCGTTCGCGTCTTTGACCGGCAGGGCGCGAAAGGCTCCGGCGAGCCGCACGCGTTCGAACGGCGCGGCCAGCGTCTCGAAGGACTCTGCCGCGCTTTGCATCGATTGCAGGCGCGGATAGTGATAAATCACGCGGTCGCCCTGTTCGCCGTCCATGACGAACAGCGCGGACCACTCCTGAAACCAGCCGCCGCCCTCGCGGTCGACGAATCCAGCCAGACGGCTCACCTGCATCGAGGGCGACGGGATCCCGGCTGGAAGCGGCGCGCCGAGTTGCAACGCTCCAGCCGCAATGCCGGTGACGCGGGCGACGTTCAGCGAGATGCGGCGCACGTAGTTTGCGTCGCCGTTCACCGCGGTCGCCGAGGCGACGCAGGCTCCGCTGATGCCGCTGCCGACGAAGCCGAGCTGGCCGGCGTAGTCGACATCGACCGCGATCAGGTCGCCCACGTTGAAGGATGCGGCGGCCGCGCCGATGTTCAAAGAGATAGCGGTGGACCCGGCGAGCAGCGGAATCGCGGCTGCGGCCGCGCCTCCGCTGCCGTTGGCCGTTGCACCGGCGGCCGTCGCCAGCAGGTTCATCTGCTGTGACCCGGCGGCGAGCGCCATCTGCAGCTTGCCCCAGCTCTCGAAGCGAAGCGAGACGGTGGCCTCGATCTCCGTGCGTACCTGCGTCTGCACGACGGCAGGAGCGCCCGTGCGCAGCGGCTCGACCCTGGTCGCGCTGGTGCGTGTGAAGGCGGAGCACCAGCCCAGGTCGATCCACGGCGCGGGCGCGGCATCGAGCGCGAAGCTGCCTGCCTGCGCGGCGTCGAAGAGGACGGGTGCGTTGGCGGCACGGTCCACCGGGGCGAAGTAGGCGCGCACGCGGCGGGTTACGGGAGCAACTGCGTTGACTAATCCGCTCATCGCTCACCCGCTTCCTGATAGCAAAAAACGTCGACGGTCGCTGCGCGCTCGACACGCTCGCCTGTGATGATGGCGGGGCCGAACGTGGGGTCTCCCCAGAAGATGTTGGTCGCGAGTGCGGCGGGCGCGGCGGTGGAGGTGTAGCTCATTTTGGCGACGGATTGCGGGGCGGCGGTGAGGGCTGACGACAGTTCCGCGTCCATCGCCGCCAGCAGGCGGCCGCGGTCCATGCCGCCGCTTTCCGCGTTACCTGCGGTGGCATAGCGAATCTCGCAGGTCAGCGTGGCGAGCGGCAAGGGATTCTGTGTATCCACCTTCAGGCCGGTCCAGCGCAGACAGAATATATCGGCGGGCGCGACGCCGGAGACAAGCTCGTTCTCTTCGACCAGCACGCCGGGGCGGGTGACGCCGCGCACCACGATCGTCCGCGCCGGGTTCAGGGTGGCCAGCCGGTCGCGCAGGGCCGTGTAAAACGTGTCTTTCGCGTTCTGCATTTCTATGGAACCTCCTGGCTGAAGCCGCTGCGGGACGGCGAAATACAGGGGTCTCTCCACTGCGCTTCGCTCCGGTCGAGATGACGTTTGTTTGGGGTTGCTGGTTGGTGATTGCTTGTTGCTTGTTGCTGCTTTAGATCTGTTCGGTTGCGGGAACGCGTAACGATAACCGGTACAAATAGGGCGATCCGGCGGTTTCGTCAGCGGCAGTCGATTCGATGGAGAGTAGAACGCCGTCGACGAGCACTCCAAACGCCGCGCCGAACACGGCTTCAGCCGCGCCGTAGCCGAGCGATCCGGCCAGCGCCGCGACTGCCGTTGCCGAGACCAGAAGCTCCCGGCGCGGAGCCTTGCCCTGGGCACCCTGTGCCGAGCGCATGACGACGGGGGCCAGCTCGATGTCCTGAAACTCGGGGACGGCGAGGCCCAACTGTTCGGCGTCGCCGATGCCGGCAGGGGCGGGAAGACGCAGGATCACCGCGCGGCCTCCGACTCCGCGCAGCAGCGCATCGGCTGCGCGGGCCGCAGCTCCGGTGTCACGGATGAGATCTGCCATACGCGTTACCCCAGCCTCTCTGCCACGTAGGGCCGCAGCAGCGCACGCACCTGCTCGTCGATCAGCGAGCTGCTGAAGTACTGCATCTGCAGGGTGTCGACGCGGCTGGACTTGACGTTCATCGCCGGGGTGGCCTGCGCGTTGCGGACGATCTGCACGCAGGCGATCTTGACCGCGTCGGGAATCGTCGTCAGGCCGGAGGTGTAGGCGACCTCGACCTCGTTATAGTCGAGCCCGAGAAAGTTCGCGGGGAAGGTCAGCTCGGCCGCCGACGCGTTTACATCGACGCTGGCGACATCGAGCGCGCTCCAGGTGCCCGGCAGGCCGAAGGCCCATGCGACCTGATCGCGATAGGGGTCCGCCAACTCGCCGCGCCGGGGGCGGCCGTAGCGCGCCTGCACGCTGACGAGCGGCGTGGTTGCGCCTGCGGCGACGGCCAGCGGGCGATAGCTGAGGCGCACGGCCTGCGCGCCGGGGGTGAGGCGCAGCCGCTCCGTATACTGCGTTACGGTCAGAGAGGGGCGGCGGCAGTGCGAGTCGATCAGCGCGGAAGCCATCGTCACCCAATTGTCCGCTGTCTCCGCCGTTAAGCCGTACTGTACATACTCGGCCGGTAGTAGATAGGCCATGGCGTCTCCTTTTGGCTTGAAAAAGAAACGGAGACCGGCACAAATAGGCCGGTCTCCGTGTAAAAAGCAACATCAATAAGCACAAATACAGGGGTCTCTCCACTGCGCTTCGCTCCGGTCGAGATGACGTCTGTTTCGGAGGGTCCGCGCGGCTTCGGTCGAGATGACGTGCTTGCTGAGCAGGTCCCGGAGATATTCCCCAGCGGCTAAAGCCGCATGACAGGTAAGGGGATCTACGGCACGGCTGAAGCCGTGCCCTTAACAGAGCGGCGCACCATCGGAGGTTCCCCGATGCCGAGCACTGTTTAGCGATCGACGAGCACCTGGTAGTGGGCGTAGTTTGCGCCCTTGACGACGAGGCCGCCGAACTTGACCACGACATACTGCGAGGCCAGCGAGCCGGGGACGCCGAGCTGGAAGACGCGCGGGTTGGGGTCGCTGAGCCAGTGGTACTCGATCATGTCTTCGGTGACGATGTAGGCGGGCAGCACGGCGCTGCCTGAGCCGGGCGTGCCGGTGTAGGAGAGCGTCCACTCGGGGATGAGGGGAATCTCGCCGGCCTGCGTGGAGAGCGTTTTGACCGAGAGGCCGGCGGCGATCTCCTGGGTGTTGAGGACGATGTTGAACTCGGCCTTCATCTCGCGGTCGATGAGGTCGAGCAGCACCGGGTTGGCGTAGATGGCCGTGGGCCGGACGCCGTAGGAGGTGTTCGAGACCATCTGCGCGATGGCCGATTTGAAGCCGTCGACGATGCTCTCGCTGGCGCCGATGGTGACGGTGTTGCCGCCGCCGGCGATCTGCGCGGCCGCGCCGAAGTACTGCGCCGTGGTGGGCGTGCCGAGGCTGGTGTCGTTGCCGTTCCAGAGGGCGACGTCGTGGGTGCGCAGAACGCCGTCGACGGTGTCGGCGAGATCCTTGGCCTGGAGGTAGGCGAACTGGCTCTGCTGCTGGCCCAGCTCGATGTCGAAGAGGTTGTAGTTGATCTGCGCGACCAGCGCCTTGAGAGGCACGCTGCGCTCGACGCGGGTGGGCGTGACCAAGGGCGCGACGATGTTGCGCGGGTCGACAAAGCCGGAGGCGGCCGAGGGGGATGGAATGGACGTCTCCTCGAAGAAGCGCGAGGGGTGGCCGGTGGCCGGGACCTGCTTGATGCGGCGGCCGAAGACGCCGCGGCGCTGCACCAGGTCGGTGATCTCGGACTGGTAGAGAGGGACTTCGACAGCGCCGGGTCCAAGGTAGTCGGCTGCGGCGTGAATCTCGGTAAACTTTGCGTTCATTCTTATCTCCTTTTTTTAAAGCGGATGGGGCTGCGCTGTTGCGCATTCGTGCGCTTAGAAAGATGGAACTGCATACCCCAGGGGCTAAAGCCCCGGTTCTGCGGCTGGGTTGAGAGGCCAAGGCTGAAGCCTTGGCGTACCTAGAGGCAAGGGCAAGGGCAACTGCAAGGGCAACAGCAACGACGACGGCAACTGCAACAGCAACTGCAAAGACGAAATACAGGGGTCTCTCCACTGCGGCCCTGCGGGCCTTCGGTCGAGATGACGTGCTTTCGTTGCTGCTCATGCCTTCGGTCGAGATCACTTGCTTTCGTTGCTGCCACGACTTCGGCCGAGATGACGTGCTTTTGTTGCTGCCACGACTTCGGTCGAGGTGACGTGCTTTTTGTTGCTGCCACGATTTCGGTCAAGATGACTTGCTGGTTTCGTGGCGTTGGGGCCTTGGCTTTGAGTTAGCTGAGCAGGCCGGCGCGGAGGAGTTGCGCCTTGACGGCGATGCGCTGTTCGAGGCTGAGGCTGACGAGCGCGGCGTCGAGGGCTCCGGCTTCGATGGAATCGACGGTGACGCCCTGCTTGGCGAGCAGGCTCGCCATGGCGACGGGCAAGGTCTTGCGTCCATTTGTAACCGTGGAGGATACAGAGGCTCGCAGCCCGGCGATCTCGGCTTCGGCGGCGGCGAGCTTCTCTTCAAGCTCGGCTTCGCGGCGCGCTTCGACGGTGGCGACGATACGGCCGACCGATGCTTCGATGGATGCTTCGATGGATGCTTCGATGGAGGCTTCGGCGTCGCTCTGGCGCCGGGCCAGGCGTTCGACGGCCTGTTCAAGCAGGCTCGCGGTTGCGGCCAGCCGTTCCACGATTGCGGTCATTTCCAGATCTTCTTTCATGTCCATTTTTCCTCGATTTTCGTTGTGACTTGTTTGTTCGCGTCGTTTGTCACGGCGCGGGTACGGGCAAAGGCGAAATACAGGGGTCTCTCCACTGCGCTTCGCTTCGGTCGAGATGACGTGCGTTCTTGGGGTTGTTTGTTGTCGGTTCTTGGTTGTTCGTTGCGGACAGGGCTATGCGGCGGGTTTGGGCTGCGGCATGGCCTGCACGTTGAGCACGCCGACGACCGCCGAGACGAGGCTTTCGACGTAGCTGCCGTTGGCGGCGATGCCGCCCTGGCGCAGCAGCGAGGCTACCGCCGTTCCGGCCAGCGCCATGACCTCGGCCAGCTTCTGCGCGCCGGAGCCGCTCTGCGCGCCCGAGGCGGCGTACTTCTGCTCGACCATCAGGACCGCGCCCTGGATGAGCGAGGTGGCGTCGGCTACGGCGCCGACGACCGGCGCGGCGGGCGGGAAGAGCAGGCCCACCAGTTTCTCGACCGGGACGGCGTACTCGACGGCCCAGGTCAATCCTTTTTCGAAGTCTTTTCCGATTGCTTCCAGCACGCTTAGAAAGCTCATTGCTTCTCCTTGATGGATGTTGGTGGATATTGGTTGTTGGTTGTTCGTTGCTGGTTGTTGGTTGGGAGGCTGCGGTGGTTTTGCAGGCGTTCCGAACCGGAGATTCTTCCGCTTCGCTGCGGGATGACAAAAAACTAACGGGCCGCGATGGCTCGCCGCGCCGTCGCGGGCCGTGCTATCGCCGGCCGCTTGAGGCGGAAGCTGGTGCCGCGGTAGGCGGCCTTCTCCCGCAGCAGGATCGCCGCACCGGTGAAGGTGGCGCGGGTGAGGGTCCAGATCGACGCGGACATGTCGGCGACGTGCGCGTCGGCCAGCTCGTAGCTCATGCCCATCAGGCGATCGACGCCGGGCTCGGCCTTCGACTCGACCTGCGCCTCCAGTTCGGGAAAGTCGCGGGCGAAGAGGAAGCCGGCGACGGTGAGCCGTTTGCCATCGAGTTCGGCGGCGGTGATGATGCCGCACTTCTGGCGGGCGTCGTGGCCGTCCCAGCCGGCCTTGTAGTCGACGGCCATTCCCAGCAGGCTGGGCAGGGCGGCCTCGGCGGCGGCGCGGGTGAGCACGACACGATGTCCGCGCGCACCGCTGGGAGCCTTGTCGCTGGCCACGTCGACCAGCGTAAGGACGCCCTCGAAGGGCAGCCGGTTGGGATGGCCGTGGACATCGGGAAACTCGACGGCCATGGCGCGGAGTTCCATGGATGCTGCCCTTGCCGATGCAGCGGCGTGCGCCAGGCCGGGACGGCAGGCCGCTCCGGTGTTCTTTTGATGAAGGCCCAAACTGCGATGAAGCCGTAGATCGTCTGCCATGCCACCTCCAGGAACAGGCAATGAAAGATAAACAAAATGCGGGCGATTAACCCGAAGATTCTGATTTAGTCCCGAACATGCCCTCAGCGGCTAAAGCCGCATTGCAGACAAGTCACTTACGGCATCCTTCGGCTTCGCTCAGGACAGGCTCTGAAGCCGTGCCCTTAACAGAGCGGGACTTGAGCTGAAGCGTCCTTAGAGCGTTTTCGGCTCGGCTGTGTCCGAGATGGATATTTGTGGTCTCCCACCCTTTCGCGATGAGGCTGCGAAAGGATGGGGCACCCGGCTTATATCCCACCCATCGCAAAAGACGCGATGGATGGGGCACCCGGGCGCTGTTGCCGATCCGACAAAGGGCAAATACAGGGGTCTCTCCACTTCGCTTCGCTCCGGTCGAGATGACGTACTTCAGGGTGCGGCGATCGGTCGAGATGACGTACTTCAGGGTGCGGCGATCGGTCGAGATGACGTGCTTCAGGGTGCGGCGATCGGTCGAGATGACGTGCTTTGTTTACTGCTCCAGCTCGGGTCGAGATGATGTACTTCAGGGGTGCGGCGATTGGTCGAGATGATGGTCTTAAGCCGGGCCAAAGAAACGGGAGAGCCGCCCGTTTGGCGCTCTCCCGTTTCATTGCTTACTTACATTTCCAGAATACCAAGTGGAGGCTAACTAATCGGCACTTTGGAGATGCGCAATAACTTCAAGCGTCACAGTGTTTTGCGGGACGACGGGCGCTTCCGCCCCCTTGACTTTCTGCCAGGGGTTCGAGCAGGCGGCGCTCGAGCAGGATGCCGGTCAGCGTGTCGAGCGCCTCGCGGTAGCGGCGGACGAGGGTGCGCGGCGTCAGGCCCAGCGCCGCGGCGGTCTCGGCCTGCGTGTACTCCCGCAGCGCGATGCGCTCGATCAACTGGGACTGTAGCGTGTCCAGCTTCTTCAGGCACTGTTCGACATCGTGGACGAAGATGACGACGTCGTCGAAGCCGTGGACGACGTAGTTGGTGACGCGGGCGCGGAAGAGGTCTTTGCCGAGCAGCGAGGGCGCACGGCCGGCCTCCATCGACATGCGGACGTAGCGGTGCAGCAGGCCTTCGGTGTACTTGCGGTAGAAGGCGAGCGAGGTTGCGGGCGGGGTTGGAAGAGACGTTGGGAGCGGGGTTGGGAGCGAGCGCCGGTCCGGTGCGGCTTTGATTGCTTCGGGTTTTTTGATTTGGGCGGCGACGGCCCAGACGGTGGGGAGAACCATCAGGGCTGTGCTCATCGGGCACCTCCGGCGGTGGGCGCGGGACGGTTTGCGGGGCAGACGGAGGTTCGTGCCAGCCGCGGCCTGCGTCCGCCTGCGTGGCGGGGGCGAGGCTGAGGGAAGCGAGCCAGGTGTTCCGCGCATCCCCGGCAATAGACGCCGTCTGTCGAGCCCGAGCGGAGCCAAAGCGCACCGCACCCTTCACATACCTTCAAATCCAAGGACAAGTAGTTCATTGCATTCCTTTCAAGGCGTAGTTCTCCCCCGGCGGGCCTCGGTGGTTTTCAACGGTCGAAGGGGCTCGCTCAGGCTGCTTTGAAGCGTCGGGGCGGGATTCGCGGGGCTCTCGGGCTCCGTCGAATCGGGCTCAGGCGCTTATCCGTCGTTGCTCGGTGCGGTGTAGTACCTTGGGAAAAATCAAAATCACCCTTCCATGCCTTCCATGCTCGGCGGGTTCGCAGGCACCTTCCTTGAGACTGCCTTGGAAAGGCCATTCCGTGCTTCACTTGCGCCCAGATTGGAAAGTCTCAAGGTTATAGCTTTCGACAAATTCCTTGTCAACAGCAATTTTTGTGATGTTTTATTAAATCCATAAATGTCTATGGAACAGAGATTTGCATCCTAAATATATTGCTGATATTGAAAGTTTCGCCTAATCTTCGTCATGCTGAAAGATATTACGAATTGGGGAGGCGTCTATCGCCATGAATTTTCAAGAGTTGCACGAGTTGCTTCGGCTGGAGCTGGTTCGCCGCATCGAGCGCGGCTCGCTGACGGGCCGCCGCCTGGCGAGCCAGGCGGGGTTTCAACAGGCGCACATCTCGAACTTCCTGAACGGGCGGCGGTCGCTGTCGCTCGAAGGTCTGGACCGCGTGCTGGCCGCGCAGCATCTGACCGTCGACCAGTTGCTGCCGGTAGAGCTGGCGGCGGCAGCGCCGGTGCAGACGGCCGAGCCGATGGAGACGGTTCCGGTGGTGTCGCCGTCGGCGGCGATGGACGAGGCGCGGGTGGCGGAGGGGTCGATCATCGAGACGGTGCAGGTGGCGATGTCGCGGCTGTATGACAATCGCGCGCGCTCGGCGGGCAAACGGGCGCGCTGGCAGCGGTTTGTAGCGGTGCGTGCCGACGCGCAGCAGTCTGCCGCGATGGAGCCGCTGCTGCCGCCGGGGGCGATTGCGGTGCTCGACCGGCATTACAACTCGCTGGCTCCGTACCGGGCGCAGCAGCCGACGCTGTACGCGGTGCGCTCCGGAGCCGCGCTGCTGCTGCGGTTTGTGGACTTCAACGAGGGACGGCTGATTCTGCGGCCGTACTCGCGGGATTTTCCCGTGCAGCTGCTGGCGCCGTCGGCGCATGAGTCGCCGGCGGACTATATCGTGGGGCGGGTTTGCATGGTGTTCGCGGAGTTGTGAAGGATCTTTTTGAGAGGAGGAAGGCATACCCCAGGGGCTGAAGCCCCTGTCTGGGGCAAGGAGATAGAAGGCCAAGGCTGAAGCCTTGGCGTACCTAGAGGCAAGAACAACTGCAACGACAAGAGCAACGACGACAATGCAGGGGCCGCGAGCGCCCGGAATACGCCGCAAACCCGCGTCAATCCCGCGTCCGCCCGCGCCCGCCCGCGTCAATCCCGCGCCCGCCCGCGTCCGCCCGCGTCAATCTCGCGCCCGCCCGCGCCCGCTCGCGTCCGCCCACGTCCGCCCGCGTCCGCCCACGTCCGCCCGCGTCCGCCCACGTCCGCCCGCGTCCGCCCACGTCCGCCCGCGCCCGCCCGCGCCCGCCCACGTCAATCCCGCGTCCGCCCGCGTCCGCCCCCACTCTCCCTCCATTGAAGATTATTTCCTTACCCAAAGGGGCTCTCCACTTCGCTTCGCTTTGGTCGAGATGACGTGCTTTGGTTGCTGCGTCGGCGGCATTGCTTCGGAGCGAATTTGGCGGCGGGCATCTTGTAAACTGGATAGATGCTCTCAGAGCTTTATTCGAAGTGGATGTTCTCCTGGGAGACGGCTCTTACCACGCGCGATACCAACCGCATCGTCCGGCCGCTGGAGTGGGGGTTCGACTGGCTGGGAGAGTTTGGCGAGCCGGCGCCGGCTGCCGTGGGGGCGGGGGCCGAGGCGCGAGCCGCCGGGGCTACGACGTCTGCTGCCGCTGCGAGGTCTGCCGAGGCGGCCAGGTCCGGAGACGGAGCGCGGGATAGCCAGGGACTGGAGCAGATGATTGCGGCGAACCGGGCGATCGTCGAGCGGGCCGATGAGTTCTTCGGCTACGAGACGCCGACGGACTTTCGGCTGGAGCGGCGCTATCCGCAGCTCTTTCCTACCAATGTAAGGCCGGAGACGCTGGAGCAGGATGCAGAACTGAAGCGCAAGGCTGCGGCCGGGGAGTTGGAGGAGGCGGAGTTTTTGCGGTTTACGTCGGCGGTGCGCACCTGCCATCCGGAGAACGATGTGGTGAATGCGCGGTGGTATCCGGCTTCGGCGGAGAAGCAAAAAGGCAAGCCGAAGCAGGCGATCATCGTGATGCCGCAGTGGAACGCAGATGCCTTCAGCCACAACGCGCTGTGCACGCTGTTCAACCGCTTCGGCATCTCGGCGCTGCGGCTCTCGAAGCCGTTCCACGACATTCGGCGGCCGTCGGAGCTGGAGCGGTCGGACTATGCGGTGAGCGCGAATATCGGTCGGACGACCGAGGCCTGCCGCCAGGCGGTGGTCGACATTCGCAGTTGCATCGACTGGCTGGAGTCGCAGGGCTATGAGCAGTTCGGCGTGCTGGGGACGAGCCTGGGGAGTTGCTACGCCTTTATCGCCGCGGCGCACGATGCGCGGCTAAGGGTGTGCGCGTTCAACCATGCGTCGACGTGGTTCGGCGACGTGGTGTGGACGGGGCAGAGCACGCGGCACATTCGCGCGGCCTTCGAGCAGGCGGGGCTGACGCGGGACCAGGTGCGGCAGATCTTTACCGGCATCAGCCCGATGTCGTACATGGAGCGGTTCGCCGCGCACCCGAAGCGGGTGCTGGTGGTTCATGCGACGTATGACCTGACGTTTCTGCGGGAGTTTTCGCTGGACGTGCTGGCGAACTTCGACCGCTGCGGGATCGACTACGTCTCGAAGGTGCTGCCGTGCGGGCACTACACGACCGGCGAGACGCCGTATAAATATATTGACGGGTGGTATCTGGGGTCGTTTGTGCACGGGGCTTTCAAGCGCCTGGCGGACGAGAAGGCATACCCCAGGGGCTGAAGCCCCTGTTTTGTGGCGCGGGGATAGAGGGCCAAGGCTGAAGCCTTGGCGTACCTAGAGGCAAGAACAACGGCAAGAACAACAGCAAGAACAACAGCAAGAACAACAGCAAGAACAACGGCAAGAACAAGAACAACAGCAAGAACAACAGCAAGAACAAGAACAACAGCAAGAACAACAGCAAGAACAACAGCAAGAACAACAGCAAGAACAACAGCAAGAACAACAGCAAGAACAACAGCAAGAACAACGGCAAGAACAACGGCAAGAACAACGACAAGAACAACAGCAAGAGCAAGAGCAAGAGCAAGAGCAACGGCAAGAGCAACGGCAACGGCGACGGTGAAATACGTCTCTTCACCGCGGCGGCAAAAGCGCCGCCTTGCACCCAACGAGCGAGTACGCTCGCTGGGGACCCCGGTTCCGGTTGAGATAACGCGCTTTTGTGGCGGTTACAACCGCAGATCCCTCCGCTTCGCTGCGGGATGACAACAAAAGAGCTGTGTTCTTACTTTGCCGGGCTTCGGTCGAAATGAGCTTTGCCGGCTTTGGTAGAGATGAGCTTTGCCGGGCTTCGGTCGAGATGAGTTACTCCGGAGAGATGGAGAGGGTACCTCAGCGCAAAAAATTGCGGCGCCGGACAAACCGGGATGTCTTCCCGGCATCACAACGCTTGTCGACCTCCCGGGTTTCCTTTCGGCGTTGGTTTACTTTTCGGCGTTCGCTGCCGATGCTGCCTTGATGTCGAGGCCTGTGATGCGCTCCGCAGCAGGAGTGCACAGAGACGCCCGCCTCTAAAAAACACAGACCACCATGCTCGGCGCCTGGCTTTCCGGAACCGGCAGGAGTCTCTCTTGTGCGGATGCACGGGATACTCCTGCGATCGCCAATTTCTCGCTTCCGGCGGCGCGGCATCTTTTCGGAGGCAGTTCCATGCGTAAATACAGCAGCGCAATCTCCCGCGTCTTCCCGCGCGTTACGCTTCTCGTTCTGGCTTGTTTTATCGCCATCCCTGCGTTTGCGCAGTTCAATGCAAGCCTGTCGGGCACAGTGCAGGATTCAACCGGCGCCATCATTCCGGGCGCGAGCGTCACCCTGACCAATCCCGCCACCCAGCAGGTGCAGAAGGCGACGACGACGGACGCGGGCGTGTATCGCTTCAACCAGCTTCCCCCGGCGCACTACAAGCTGGAGGTGACGGCGACAGGGTTCAAGGCGTCGACGCTGGACGACGTCGCGCTGGCCGCGGAGACGCCGCGCAACGTCAACGTGACGCTGTCCACGGGCGACGTGTCGCAGACGGTGACGGTGAACGCCAACGAGGTCTCCGCGCTGCAGAATGCGGACGCGAGCATCGGCAGCACGATATCGAGCGAGGCGATTCAGCGGCTGCCGGTCATCGGCGGCAATCCGTATGAGCTGTTGCGGACCGCTCCCGGCATCACCGGCGACGGCGCGCGCGCGGGCAACGGCAACGCTGTCTATCTGCCGAACGCCGCCGGGCCGGGCGGATCGGCGCGGGGCATCTTCCAGACCGAGAACCAGACCCAGATCTCGGCCAACGGCCAGCCGATTGCCGCAAATACTTATTCGGTCGACGGCGTGACCGTGGACTCGCTGACGCACGGCGGCGCGGCGGTGGTGACGCCCAACCAGGAGGCCATCGGGCAGATCACGGTGCTCTCTACTTCGTACGACGCGGCCGACGGGCGCAACTCCGGCGCGCAGATTAAAGTCGTGACCAAGAGCGGGACCAACGACCTGCACGGCTCGCTCAACTTTGTCTACGACGAGCCGGGGTTGAATGCCTTTGCCAAGTACGGCGGCCCCGACGGGCAGAAGCCGCTGCGCGTCGAGAACAAGCAGCGCAGCTATAACGCCTCGCTGGGCGGCCCTATTATCAAGGACAAGCTCTTCGGCTTCGCGTCCTATGCCGGGTTCACCCTGAGCGCGAATACGACCTCGTCGCAGTACGTGGAGACCGAGGACTACCGCACGCGCGTGGCGGCTCAGCGGCCGGGCGGCATTACCACCAGCATTATTACTTCGCCCGGCGTGGCGCCGCGCATTGTGAACACGCTGCCCATCGACTGCTCGGCTTACGCCAACAATCAGGGGCTGTATGCGCCGGTCAACGGAGTTCCGCAGACGGCAACGGGCGGGCCTTACTGCCAGCCGGTGAACGGCGGCGTCGATATCGGCTCGCCCACGGCGGGCGGCGCGTCGCAACTGGGCGTCTATACGCCGTCCGATAACGCGAACCTGGCCACCTTTGTCGGCGGCGGTCTGGATGGCAACGCCGACATGCAGTACGCGCAACTGCTGGTGCCCAACCGCTCGCGCGGCAACCAGTTCAACGGGCGCATCGACTGGTACGCGACGGCGAAGGACCAGTTGGCCGGGAGCGTCTATGTGACCAAGCTCGACAACTATGGGACCAGCGGAGCGAACGATTCGCGTCCGCAGTCCGATCTTCCCTTCAAGCCGCTCAACAGCGCGGCGACGCTGATCTATATCCACACCTTCTCGCCGAGCTGGATGAACGAGCTGCGCGGCAACGGCACGCGCTTTGCCGAGAACGCGCTGCGCGACGGCGGTGGAACGGTGGACTACGGAATTCCCTTCATCAACGTGCAGGGCATGCCGTTCTCCAACACGGTTAATTTCGGCGTGCAGCAGGGCAGCACCAACCCGGCGATCTTCGCCGAGAACACCTACGAGATTCGCGACCAGGTGACGCATACCTTCGGCTCGCATGTTCTGCGCTTCGGCGGCGACATCCGCTTCGAGCAGGACAACGACAAGCTCTCCGGCACCACGCGGCCGGTCTATGCCATGCAGGGGCTGTGGAACTTCGCCAACGACGCGCCGATCTTCGAGAGCATCGCGGCGAGCACGATCACCGGGGCCGCGCCCGACACGCAGCTCTACCTGCGGTCGAAGGACATCGCCTTATATGTGCAGCACGACTGGAAGGTGACGCCGAACTTTACCCTGAACACCGGCTTCCGCTACGAGATCTACACGCCGCTGAGCAACAAGGGCGGCAACGTCAGCAAGCCGGTGCTGGGGCCGGCGGGATCGGAGCTGGCGGGCATGACGCTGGTGCCGACGCACGATCTCTACAACACCGACTACGGCCACTATGCGCCGAAGGTCGGATTTGCGTGGACGCCGCCGATCTATGGCGGCAACGTGGTGCTGCGCGGCGGCTTCGCCGTGGCGTATAACCATCTGGACGCCGCGCTGTTCAACACGCAGGCGATCGACAACGTTCCCGGCGCCGCGACCTTCAACGTCTGCTGCGGGCAGGACACCAGCCCCTTCGCCGACGGGCAGATTCTCTATGCGCTGGGCGCGAGCAACGCCGCCGACAGCTATCCCGCCAACCCGGCGTTCGCAGGCGGCGTCAACGACCGGGGCTTCCCGGCCAACGGCTCTCAGATCGAGCTGTATGGCGTCGGCGGCCGCATCAAAAATCCGGTGAGCTATCTTTATTCGCTGGAGACGCAGACGCAACTGCCTTCGAAGCTGGTACTGACGGTGGGGTACGGCGGCAGTCTCGCGCGCCACAACCCGCGGCTGGTCAACCAAAACTTTCTGTACAACAACACCGATTCGCCGGTGTACCAGGCATTTTTTGTCCAGACCGATTCGGTACAGGCGTATAACTCGCTGAACGTCCGGCTGGCGCGCATGTTCAGCCACGGCTTGCAGATTGAGGGCAACTATACCTTCTCGAAGAACATGGATCAGGTCTCGAACGGCGACGGCGCCAACGCGCTGGCCAACCAGACGAACCCGGCGGACAACAAGTCCGAGTATGGCCCGTCCGATTACGACACGCGCAACCGCGTCACCATCTCGGCGCTCTACACCACGCCCAAGGTGCACTCTTCGAACATGCTGGTGAAGGCCATCGCGAACGGCTGGCAACTGAACGGCATCTTCACCGCGCACTCGGGCTTTCCGTGGACGCCGGTGACTTATAGCCTTCAGTCCAATATTGTTCCCAACGCGGCGACCGTCGCGCCGACGCGGCCCATCGGTCTGCTCTACGGATCGGGGTTGGCTGGTTCAAGCTGCTCGAACGACGCCTTCATCAGCGGCTCGAATTTTCCCAACCGGACACTTCCGGGCGGCACGGCGGGCACGGCCGGGGGGCAGAACTACTTCAATACGACCGTGCCGACGCTGCCGCCGGGACAGAACTACGTCTATACGCCGGGCATCGGCCGCAACAGCTACACCGGGCCGTGCTATCGCAACGTCGACCTGAGCTTCGCCAAACAGATTCAACTGGAGGCGCTGAGCCACACGGCGACGCTGCGCTTCCAGGCGAACCTGTTCAACGCCTTCAACCTGCTGAATCTTAATCCGATCACGAATGGAAACTCCGATCCGGCGGCGAACATCCAGAACGCCGACTTCGGCAAAGCGACGAGCGCCAATGCGGGACGGCAGATTGAGTTCACGATGCGACTAAACTTCTGACAGGCCAATCGGGGGCGGAGCCGTGTGCTCCGCCTCTCTTAACCCTTGCCTTCGGAGCGTGTAATGAATTCAGGTCGCTGGAACTTTGCTTGCCGGAACGTTGTTACTCGCTGCCTGTTGTTTGCCGGCCTTGCCGCCGTTCTGCCTCTTTCGATGAGCGCGCAATCTTCCGCAGACGCAACCATGACAACGCTTCGCATCGACGCCCGGGCCGCGACCACGCCCTTTCCTCACTTCTGGGAGCAGACCTTCGGCTCGGGCCGCGCCATCCTTGCGCTGCGGCAGGACTATCGCGACGATCTGCGCACGGTGAAGCAGGCGACCGGCTTCAAGTCCGTCCGCTTCCACGGCATCTTCATGGACGACGTGGGGCTGTACGATCCGGACCGCAAGGCGATCAAGTTTGCGCAGATGACGAACGCGGACGTCGCCGCGCCGGGGACTTCGGACACGGGGCCGTACAACTTCTCTTACGTCGACCAGATCTACGACGGCCTGCTGGCCGAGGGCGTTCGACCGTTCGTGGAGCTGAGCTTCATGCCGAAGAAGATGGCCTCCGATCCTAACGCACTGCACCCCTTCTGGTACAAGCAGAACGTCTCGCCGCCGAAGGATTATGCGGAGTGGGACAGGATGATCGCCGCCTTCGCGCAGCACCTTGTCGATCGCTACGGCATCGATGAGGTTGCGCAGTGGGACTTCGAGGTGTGGAACGAGCCGAACATCGACTTCTGGGCCGGCAATCCGAAGCAGCCGACGTACTTCGAGCTGTACGACCATACCGCGCGGGCGCTCAAGAAGGTCAGCAGCCGCCTGCGCGTGGGCGGGCCGTCGACGGCGCAGGCCGCCTGGGTCGCGGAGTTTCTGCGCCACTGCAAACAGAACAATGTCCCGGTCGACTTTGTGAGCACGCACGTCTACGGCAACGACGGCGCGAAGGACGTGTTCGGCACCGAGGAGAAGATTCCGCGCGACCGCATGGTCTGCCGCGCCGTCAAAAAAGTGCACGGAGAGATCGTGGCCTCGGCCTATCCGAAGATTCCGTTCATCATGAGCGAGTACAACGCCAGCTACGCCAACGAGCCCGACGTCACCGACACGGTCTACATGGGACCGTGGCTGGCGACGACCATCAGCCAGTGCGACGGCATGGTCGAGGATATGAGCTACTGGACCTTCTCCGACGTCTTCGAGGAGCAGGGCGTCGTGCGCACGCCGTTCTACGGCGGCTTCGGATTGATCGCCGAAGACAGCATCCCCAAGCCGTCGCTCAACGCCTTCGCCATGCTGCACCGGCTGGGCGACAGGCGCATCAAGCTCGACTCCGACTCGGCGATCGCCACGCGGCGCGAGGACGGCTCGCTGGCGGTGGCGCTGTGGAACTACGGGGCTCCTTACGGCAGCGGACCGGCTTATACGCCGCCCCCGGCGAATGCGGGACCGGAGAAGACTTTTACGCTGAAGCTCGAAGGCGTCGCGGCGAATGCGCCGGTGAAGATATGGCGGCTCGATGCGGATCACGGCAATGTCATCAAGGCGTATGACGCCATGGGGCGGCCCGCGTTCCCCACGCGCGAGCAGATCGTGAAGCTGCGCGCGGCGGGCAAGGCATCGCCGCCGGAGTCTTCTGCGCTGAAGGACGGCGGTTTGACGATTACCATTCCACCGCAGGGGCTTGTGTTGATTACGACTGGCGGCTCGACAACGCGAAAGCGTTGACCGTCGCGGACGCCTTCGCCACCATCCTGAACCGCGTCGACGGCCAGTTGCGCCGCTCGATGGAGCTGCACGGCTTCGGTCGAGATGACGTGGGCTTGTTGCTGCTTCTGAAACCCACGTCCGAAGATCCGGACGTGGGGCACCCAAGGGCTAGAGCAGATTTGCTGTCGGTGTGGAGGAAGGCAACCGCAGATTCCCTTCGGGAATGACAAACAAAGGGCTCGGGAGACTCTACACCAACTGCTACTTTGTTAGCTAGGAGGAGGGGTGCGGGGTTGAAATCTCCAGCGCGCCGGGACCGGACTCCGGGCGGGAGGCGAAGCGGGTGGTGGGGAAGGCATCGGGGTAGTTCTCTTTGATCCACGCGATCATCTTCTCGCGCACCAGGCAGCGGAGATCGAAGCCCTCGCCGGAGTTGCGGGTGCTGACCAGGCAGCGAATCTCCATGGAACGGTCGGTGAGGTTGGTGACCTGGAGGACGCAGACCTTGCCGTCCCACTGCGGCGCGGGGTGGACGATGACGTCGAGCTGCTTGCGCAGCTCTTCGACGGGAATCGAATAGTCGACATAGAGGAAGGCCGTGCCGAGCAGGTCGGCGGACTGGCGTGTCCAGTTCTGGAAGGGATTTTCGATAAAGTAGCTGAGCGGAACGATGAGGCGGCGCAGGTCCCATATGCGGACGACGACGTAGGACGAGGTGATCTCTTCGATGCGGCCCCACTCGCCCTCGACGATGACGACATCCTCGATGCGAATCGGTTCGGTAAAGGCGATCTGCAGGCCGGCGAAAAAGTTCGAGGCGGTCGATTTGGCGGCGGTGGCGAGCACAAGGGTGGCGATGCCGGCCGAGGCGAGCAGGCCGGAGCCGTAGTGCCAGATGCGCGGGTCGTTGAAGGTCCACAGCAGAGCGCCGATGTCGATGACGACGACAAAGGCGATCAGCATGCGGCGAAAGACCTGGAACTGGGTATGGATGCTGCGGGCGCGCACGTTGTCGGCGGCGGTGATGTCGTACTTGCGCAGCAGGGCCGCCTGGAGCACATAGATGCAGCCGACGACGAACCATCCCAGCGCAACTACCATCGCCATGACGAATCCCTGGCGAATCAGATGCGCGAGGTTTGAGGAGAGGGGAACAAAGGGCAAAGCGATCAGAAGGCACGTCAGAAAGAAGATCGCGCGCGCGGGGCGGCCAAGGTATTGCTGAAATCCCCAACCGAGGCCTGCCATCTGCGTCTCTTTGCGCTTGAGCACACGGAACAGGATGTAGTGCACGACATTGGCGAACACAAGGATGGCGCAAAAGAAAAAGATGGCGAAGAACCAGGCGTGATGGGAATGAAAGACCGCGATCATTAAAACTCCAGATTGGATTTTTTGGGTTATCCAACCTTAGACGCGAGGGTTGCCGGATGGGTGACCTGCGCGGAGGGGCTTTTCTGTCCTGGAAATGATCTCTAAAGGAGCAAAACGCAGATTCCCTTCGGGAATGACAAACAAAGTTGTCCCTGAGAGGAGACGGTTCTGGGACAACGAAGCTGCCCTCAGCGGCTAAAGCCGCGCTTCCGGCAAATCACTGGCGGCATCCTTCGGCTTCGCTCAGGACAGGCTCTGAAGCCGTGCCCTTAACAAAGCTGGACTTGATCAGAGGTTCCCTGAGGCGGTTCTGCTCCGGATGCGGTCTTGCCGATAGGAGCAAAACGCAGATTCCCTTCGGGAATGACAAACAAAGGAATGACAAACATAAGGAGCGACAAACAATGGAACGACAAACAAAGGAGCGACAAACAAAGGAACGACAAACAACAAAGGCTGCCCTCAGCGGCTAAAGCCGTGCTTCCGGCAAATCACTTGCGGCATCCTTCGGCTTCGCTCAGGACAGGCTCTGAAGCCGCGCCCTTAGTTGAAGCTGGACTTAGTCAGAGGCTTCCTTTGGAGCGTTGAGTCAGGTTCTAAAATAGAAGCGTGAGCTTTACGGAACAGTACGATGTCGTCGTTGTGGGCGCGGGCCATGCGGGCTGCGAGGCGGCGATGGCGGCGGCGCGCATGGGGCTGCGCACGGCGATCTTTACGCTGAATCTCGACCTGATCGCGCAGATGAGCTGCAACCCGGCCATCGGCGGCATCGCCAAGGGACACCTGGTGCGCGAGGTGGATGCGCTGGGCGGCGTGATGGGCGAGGTGGCCGATGCGTGCGGGATTCAGTTCCGGCTGCTGAATACGTCGCGCGGACCGGCGGTGTGGTCGCCGCGGGCGCAGTGCGACAAGGCGCTGTACCGGGTAAAGATGCGCGAGGTGCTGGAAGGGCAGAAGAATCTCTTTATCAAGCAGGCCGAGGTTGTGGACCTGGTGGTCGAGGAGCTTTCGCGCGCGGGCGGGGAGGGATTTGCGGATCCCACCCTTCGCGATGAAGCTGCGAAGGATGGGGCACCCGGGCTGTCGGGCGTGGAAGACGAAATACAGGGGTCTCTCCACTCCGCGACGGACGGTGAAGCTGTCCGCCGCTCCGGTCGAGATGACGTTTCCTTAGATGCTCTCGCCAACGTTTCCCCAGATGTGACGCGTCGGGTGGTGCGGGGATTGAAGCTGCGCGATGGGCGCGTGGTTTATGCCGGGGCCACGGTGGTGACGACCGGGACGTTTCTCAATGGGCTGATCCACTGCGGCGAACAGCAGTACACGGCTGGGCGCAGCGGCGAGCCGGCGAGCGTTCTGCTGGGCGAGAGTTTGAAGCGGCTGGGGCTGCGTGAGTGCCGGTTGAAGACGGGGACGCCGCCGCGTCTCGATGGGCGGACGATTGACTGGACAAAGTTCGAGGAGCAGCCGGGCGATGACGATCCGACGCCGTTCAGCTTTCGGTCCGGGGTGGCAAGAGGGGGCTCGCTGCCGCTGCGGCAGATCGTGTGCCACGTCGCGCACACGACCGACGAGACGCTGCGGCTGATCCGCGAGAATGTGCATCGCTCGCCGATGTATACCGGGCAGATTCACGGCATCGGGCCGCGCTACTGTCCTTCGATCGAAGACAAGATCGTGCGCTTTCCGGAGAAGACGCGGCACCAGTTTTTTCTGGAGCCGGAGGGGTTGAACACGCACGAGGTCTACATCAACGGCATGAGCACAAGCCTGCCGATGGAGATTCAGGCGGCGATGGTGCACTCGATTCCGGGGCTGGAGAATGCGGAGATGCTGCGGCCGGGCTATGCGATCGAGTACGACGCCATCGATCCGACGGAGCTGGACCGGACGCTACGGGTGAAGTCGATTGCGGGCCTGTATCTCGCCGGGCAGATCAATGGGACGAGCGGCTACGAGGAGGCGGCGTGCCAGGGGTTGATGGCAGGCATCAACGCGGCGCTTTCGGTGCGCGGCGAAGAGGGCTTTACGCTCGACCGCACCGAGGGATATACGGGCATCCTGATCGACGACCTGATCAGCAAGGGGACCAACGAGCCGTACCGGATGTTTACTTCGCGGGCGGAGTTCCGGCTGCATCTGCGGATCGACAATGCCGACCGCAGGCTGACTCCGCATGGGCGGAGGCTGGGGCTGATCGACGATGCGGCGTGGACCGAGTACGAGGCGAAGCAGGCGCGCGCGGTGGCGTTTGAGAAGCTGCTGGCGACATCGCGGGTGCGCACGGGCGAGCTGCCGGCGGAGATGATGGCGCGGCTCGACGGCGATGGCGCAGGCGTGGCCGGGCAGACGTTTGCGCAGTTGTTGAAGCGGCCCGAGGTTGTGGTCGAAGAGCTTGCGCCGCTGCTGCGGGAGCGGATGGCGAAGGAGGGCGAGGCGCTGGCTTCATGGGTCGCAGCAATGGATGCTGCATCGTTGCATTTGAAGGAAGACGGTCGTGCTCCGCACGATTCCCACATCTCAGAATCGAGATATGGGGCACCCAACTCGGTGGCGCTCAAGCAGGGCGACAGCGTACCCGGCTCTGGATCGCGGCTGCCGGCGTGGGTGCGCAACGAGATGAAGACGGTGGAGACGGAGATCAAGTATGCGGGCTATCTCGACCAGCAGCGGCGGTCGATGGAGAAGCTGCGCAAGGCCGAGCGGCGAGCGATTCCGGAGTGGTTCGAGTACTCGTCGGTGAGCGGGCTGTCGACGGAGATGAAGCAGGTACTGTCGCGGGTGCGTCCGCAGACGCTGGGGCAGGCCAGCCGGATCGCCGGGGTGACGCCGGCGGCGGTGAGTTTAATTCTTGGGTTTATCGAGATTCAGGGCAGGCGACGGAATGCGGCTCGGCTTCATCTGTCGCAAAACTGAAATTGCGGAACGGCGGAAAGGCGAAATACAGGGGTCTCTCCACTCCGGCCCTGCGGGCCTCCGGTCGAGATGACGTGGGTTGTTGAGGCACTTGATTGAGATGGCGTGGGTTGTTGAGGCACTTGATTGAGATGACGTTTTCAAGAGAGGCATCCAGAGAATCCGAATGCGGGATGAGCGCGTATTAAGTACAGAAGGATGTTTGCGGAGGTTCGACATGCAGACGGGCAGAGTTGTGATGCGGTTGGGATGGATGGCGCTGTTGGTGGTTGCCGTGGTGCTGGCGGCGTGGAAGGTGAAGTCGACGACGCAGGTCGAGGCGCAGACGCAGGCAAAGGCTCCCGCGGCGGCGGTGGATGCGAAGTTGGCGAGTGCTCCCGGCCATGCCGAGGCGGTGTTTGCGGGCGGCTGCTTCTGGGGGACGCAGGCGGTCTTTCAACGGGTGAAGGGGGTTCGGTCGACGATGGCCGGGTATGCGGGCGGCTCGGCGGCGACGGCGACCTACGCGCAGGTGACGACCGAGACGACGGGGCACGCCGAGTCGGTGAAGGTGGTCTACGATCCGTCGAAGCTGACGTATGGACAACTGTTGCGCATCTTCTTCAGCGTGCACGACCCGACACAGTTGAACCGGCAGGGGCCGGATGTGGGCACGTCGTATCGGTCGGCGATTTTTTATACGAACGACGAGCAGAAGAAGATCGCGGACGCCTATATCGCGCAGATGACGGCGGCGCATCTATTTTCGAAGCCGATTGTGACCGAGGTGGTGCCGTTGAAGGGCTTCTACGATGCCGAGTCCTACCACCAGGACTATGCGACGAAGAATCCGGACAATCCTTATATCCAGATCTGCGACCGGCCGAAGATCGAGACGCTGAAGCGGGAGTTCCCGGAGCTGTTTCAGAAGTACAAGGGGGAGTAGGGCGGGTTTGATGGGGCTTCAGGGCCTGGGAGAGGAAGGCATACCCCAGGGGCTGAAGCCCCTGCTTCTTGGCTGGGTATAGAGCCAAGGCTGAAGCCTTGGCGTACCTAGAGGCAAGTGCAACCGCAAGAACAACTGCAACTGCAACCGCAACCGCAAGTGCAACTGCAACTGCAACCGCAACCGCAAGTGCAACTGCAACTGCAACTGCAACCGCAACTGCAACCGCAAGAACAACCGCAACCGCAAGAACAACTGCAACTGCAAAAGCGAAATACAGGGGTCTCTCCGCTGCGGCCCTGCGGGCCTTCGGTCGAGATGACGTGCTTTTATGGTGGGGTCGAGATGACGTGCTTTTATGGTGGGGCCGAGATGACGTGCATTTATGGTGGGTTGAGATGACGTGCTTTTGTTACTGTCCGTCGCTTTGAGATGACGCGTGTTTGTTGCTGTTCTTCGCTTCGAGATGACGTGCTTTTGAGGCGGGTGGAGGCGGCGTTGCTACTGGGTGACTTCGCCCTCGGGCTCGTCGGTGGGATTGTCGATTTCGGCGTGGAAGCCTTCGAGGAGTCGTTCGAGGAAGGCGTCTTTGTCGGCGGCTTCGCCCTGCAGCTCGTGGGCGAGGGCGATGTGGCGGGCGAGGTCGGCGAGGACGATGCCCCAGGCGAAAGGGTCGTCCCAGGCTCCGCTGCGGATGCTAACGTGTTGAGACTGCTCGGCGATCCAGACGCGCAGGACCTCGAAGGAGGCCTTGTCACGCTGGGCCGCCGCGGGAATGGCGAGAACTTTCTCTGATCCCATCTTGATACCCTCAATGTTCCTATGGATGTGAGTCCGGTGCCAACACTGTAAGAGTAAACTTCGGGCAGACGTGTTTTCCGCTTAATCCACAAAAGGTATCCGGCATCCGCAGGGCCTCTTCAGCTAGGGTATCAATCGATGGCTACCTATCCTCAAATTGTCGGCGAGCAGGAACGGCCGGCGTCCCTTCATGCCGAGATGACGATTCTCGGCGCGATGCTGGTCGAGCCGGTCGCGATTACCGACGCGACCATGCTGCTCAAGGCGGACGACTTCGCGCTCGATTCGCACCGGCGTATCTATGCCGCCATGGTTCACCTGTCGGAGGTCGGCCATGCCGTCGATATCGTCACGGTGGGTGAGGAGCTGCGCAAGCGCAAGGAGCTGGACTCGATCGGCGGGCTGCCTTACCTCGCGTCGCTGAGCGAAGGGCTGCCGAGGAAGCTGAGCATCGAGAGCTACGTCCGCATCGTGCGCGACAAGAGCCTGATGCGGCAGTTGATGGCGGTCTGCGATCTGGGCATGATCGACGCGGCGGACCAGAGCCAGGAAGCGCTCGACGTGCTCAACAACGTCAGCGGCAGGCTGATGGAGATCTCCGACCACGCGGTGACGGGCGGCTTCTCGGACATCGGCGAGATCGTGAAGTCCTCGTTCGGGTCGATCGATGCGCTGTATGAGCAGGGCCGCGAGATTACGGGCCTCGCCACGCATTACATCGAGTTCGACCGCATGACCAGCGGTTTGCAGGACTCGGAACTCATCATCATCGCGGCGCGGCCTTCGATGGGCAAGACCGCGTGGGCGATCAATATTGCGCAGAATGCGGCGGTGAAGGACGGCAAGGTGGTTGCCGTCTTCTCGCTCGAAATGTCGAAGGAGAGTCTGCTGCGGCGCCTGCTGGCGTCCGAGGCGCTGGTGAACTCGCGTAAGATTCAGACGGGATTTCTGCCGAAAGAAGATAAAGGGAAACTGTTGAGCGCGCTGGAGCGGCTGATGGAGTCGAAGCTCTTCATCGACGACACGCCGGGCATTACGCTGGCCGAGATGCGCGCCAAGGCGCGGCGGCTGCATCAGCAGGAGGGGCGGCTCGACCTGATCGTGATCGACTATCTCCAGTTGATGACGGGCTCGGCGGGGGCCAATCAGAAGAAGTTTGAGAACCGCACGCAGGAGGTCTCGTCGGTGTCGCGCGGGTTGAAGGCGCTGGCCAAGGAGATGAAGGTTCCGGTGATCGCGCTGAGCCAGCTCTCGCGTTCGAGCGAGCAGCGCGGCGGCGACAAGAAGCCACTGCTGAGCGACCTGCGCGAGTCCGGCTCGATCGAGCAGGATGCTGACGTGGTGGCCTTTATTCATCGCGACAGCTACTACAACAAGGACGAGAACGGCGAGGAAGATCCGGAGTCCAAGGGCAAGGCCGAGATCATCATCGCCAAGCAGAGAAACGGCCCGACGGGCAGCGTCCATCTGGCATATCTATCTGATTACACACGGTTTGAGAATCTGCAGAACGATGGCGGCGGCGGCAGTTATTAAGGCTGCGAACGCTTTCGTTTGCTGACTGTTCCCGGTCGTCAAAGGGAGAAGAAAGATAGAAAAGCCTACTGACACAATGCTGTCAGCAGGCCCTGTTTATGCTTTGTCTCAAGTCAGCCAATTAAGAGGAGAGAGCGACATGAGCAAGACAGCGACAGTTCGCCAGAACGCTATCAACTGGTTCGAGATCCCCTGCGCGGATCTGGACCGGGCCACCACCTTTTACGAGACCCTGCTGGGCGCGAAGATGCATCGCCCCAGCCCCACCGATCCGGTGGCCATCTTTCCCACCGACCAGACGGGGACGGGCGGAACGCTGGTCAAGCGGGTGTTCCAGAAGCCGGGCGCGAATGGGCCCATGGTCTATCTGAACTGCGACGGCGACCTGGAGGGCGCTCTGGCGCGGGCGACCGAAGCGGGCGGCCTGATCCTGATGCCCAGGACTGCCGTTCCGGGTGGATACGGACACTTTGCCTGCCTGCGCGACACGGAAGGCAATCACATTGGGCTGCACTCGCACTGAGTTGTCACCGGCAGGGGTGGAGAGCAAAGTACAAATACAGGGGTCTCTCCACTCCGGCCCTGCGGGCCTCCGGTCGAGATGACGTGATTTTTGGGGCGGCACCGCTTCCGGTCAAGATGACGTGTATTTGGTTATGGTCGGGGCGATGATGCATTTTCGAGTTTTTTAGACAGGTTCTAAGATCACCTCATGCGACGTGCCGACCGACTCTTCCGCATCGTTCAGTTTCTGCGCCTCGGCCGTCTGCTGACGGCGCAGAAGCTGGCCGAGAAGCTCGAGGTCTCGCAGCGGACGATCTATCGCGATATTCAGGATCTTCAGCTCTCGGGCATGCCGATCGAGGGCGAGGCCGGCGTGGGCTATACGCTGCGGCGCGACCACGACCTGCCTCCGCTGATGTTTACCCGCAGCGAGTTGACGGCGCTGGTGCTGGGCGTGCGGCTGGTGAGCGCTTGGGGCGGCGCGGAGAACGTCGTCGCGGCCAGCCAGGCGCTGCAGCGCATCGAGGCGGTGCTGCCCGCGGAGCTGCGCAACGATCTCGACTCCATCCTGCTGTATGCGCCGGGCGGCTTCCACATGGCGCAGCATCTGCGCGAGCGGCTGGACACGCTGCATGCGGCGTGCGTGGGACGGCGCGCGGTCGCGTTCGACTATGCGCGGGAGGACGGTGAACGCAGCCGCCGCTCCGTGTTGCCGCTGGCGCTCTCGTTCTGGACCGGCGTGTGGACGCTGGCCTCGTGGTGCGAGCTGCGCCGGGACTTCCGCGCCTTTCGCATGGATCGCATGGAGGACGTGCGGGTGCTGGAGCGGACCTTTGTGCCTCAGCGCGGCCAGCGGCTGGAGGACTTTATCAAGGCAGCGATGCCGAAGCCGGGGCAACCATGGCGGGGCGCTCGGGGGAGCGCTTTGGCTGGGGGCGATCCGGGTTCGGTGGGTTAGTGGTTGCTGGTTGCTCGTTGTTGGTTGCTGGTTGTTGGTGGGGTTCCGGCACGGAAACGTTGGAGAGACTCTAGGATAGTAGTTGTGAAGAGTTGGCTGGAGATCTCTGAAGAGCGACTGGCGGCGAATTTTAGAGCGCTGGGTAGGGTTGCCGGAGACGGCATCGCCGTGCTCGCGGTGGTGAAGGCGGATGCCTATGGGCATGGCGCGACGGTGTGCGCTCCGGCGCTGGTTCGCGCCGGGGCGGAGTGGCTGGGCGTGACGGATGCGGCGGAAGGCGCCGTGATTCGCGCGGCGCTGGATGGTGCTGCGGGGCAGGTGACGATCCCGAAGATACTGGTGATGTCGGGGATGCTTGAGGAGGACGCCGCGACCATCGTGCGGCACCGGCTGACCCCGATCGTGTGGACGCGGCAGGAGGCCGAGTGGCTGGCCGTGGAGGTGAGGCGGCAGGGCGCTGCGCCGCTGGACGTGCATCTGGAGATCGATACCGGCATGGCGCGCCAGGGTGTTGTGCCGGGCGATGAGTTGCGGAGCCTGCTGGAATGGCTGGCAGCACAGCGAGAGTTGCGGCTGGACGGCGTGATGACGCACTTCGCTTCGGCGGAGGTGGCGGACTCGCCGCTGACGCTGCGGCAGCGGGAGCGGTTCGAGCAGGCGCTCGGCGAGGTTGCCGATGCGGGTCTGCGAACGGCGTGGGTTCATGCCGGCAACTCTTCGACGATCGATAACAGTTCGGCGTGCGGCGGCGATTGCGGATCGCTGGCGTGGCTGCGCGAGGTTGCATCCCGCTCGGGCGCTCGCGCCATGGTTCGCGCGGGGCTGGCGCTCTACGGATACTGCCTGCCGGTGGAGGGCGCGAAGGCGCTGGCCGAGCCTGATCTGCGCCCGGTGATGACGTGGAAGGCGCGGGTGATCGGCGTGCGCGAGGTCGCGGCCGGCGACACGGTGGGGTACAACGCGATCTTTACGGCTACTCATCCCATGCGGCTGGCGCTGCTGCCTGTGGGCTATGCCGACGGGTTGCGGCGAGAGCTTTCGGGATCGGATGCTGCGTCCGGCGGATGGGCGATGATCGGCGGTCGGCGGGCGATGATCGTGGGCCGGGTCTCGATGAATCTTACGATTGTCGATGTGACGGAGATTTCCGGCGTCGCCGTGGGCGACGAAGCGGTGCTGCTGGGCGATGGCGTTACCGCCGCCGATCATGCGCGGCTGGCGCATACGATTGCCTACGAGATCGTCTGCGGCATGAGGGCTGAGCCTCGGCTGGTGGCGGCCGGTGTTGGGTCGAGATGATGTTGGTTTGGGAGAGGAAGGCATACCCCAGGGGCTGAAGCCCCTGCTTTTTGTTGGCTGGGTATAGAGGCCAAGGCTGAAGCCTTGGCGTACCTAGAGGCAAGTGCAAGTGCAAGTGCAAGTGCAAGTGCAACTGCAAGTGCAAGTGCAACTGCAAGTGCAAGTGCAACTGCGAGTGCAAGTGCAAGTGCAACTGCGAGTGCAAGTGCAAGTGCAAGTGCGAGTGCGAGTGCGAGTGCAAATGCAAGTGCGAGTGCAAATGCAAGTGCGAGTGCAAGTGCGAGTGCAAGCGCAAGTGCAAGTGCAAGTGCGAGTGCGAGTGTGGAGCGGATCGGCGGGTTTCGATGGTCTGTATTTGCGCCTTGCCTCATGGGCAATTAAGATCGGGCTAATAGAGAAACGAGGAACGACTTCATGGAATCGACCACAACGGCGCGCCGCACGGAAGACATCGCGCTCGATCTGCTCAAGTTCGTCGCCGCGCAGGCCAATGTCGGCAGCAAAGGCGGCGGGTCCACCGGCTTCGGTGTCACGGCGACGGCGAAGTCCGACGATCAGGTGACGCATCTGCTCGATCTCTATGCGCGTTGCCGCCAGGCCGTCGAAGCGCCTCTCGGCAAATAAGTGGGCGCACGTCCACTGCGTGTCGCCGTCGTCGGGGCCGGTGCGTTCGGGCGCAATCACCTGCGCGTCTATCGCGAACTGCAGGACGCCGGTCACGCCGTGCAGCTTGTTGCGGTCGTCGATCAGGATGCTGCGGTTGCGGCGAAGGCAGCGGCAAAGTTCAGTGTGCCGGGCTTTGATAGCGTCGCGGCTTGCCTGAGCACTGTGGGCGGCCTCGATGCGGCTTCGGTCTGCGTGCCTACGGTGCATCATGCGGTGGCTGCGGAGCCATTGCTGGCCGCCGGCGTCGATCTGCTGATCGAGAAGCCGCTGGCCGCGAGTCTGGCCGATGCGGACCGGATTCTGGAGCTGGCGCGCGCGCATGGCCGCATCGTGCAGACCGGGCATCTGGAGCGCTTCAATTCGGCGGTGACGGCGGCGCGGCGGCATCTGAATCTCCCGATGTTTTTTGAGGCGCACCGTCTCAGTGTCTTTACGCCGCGGTCGCTCGACGTGGACGTGGTGCTCGACCTGATGATTCACGATCTCGACATTGTGCTGAGCCTGGTGGACTCGCCGGTGCGCGAGGTGCGGGCGGTGGGGCTGCCGGTGCTCTCGAAGAAGGTCGATATCGCCAACGTGCGGCTGGAGTTCGAGAACGGCTGCGTCGCCAACTTTACGGCCAGCCGCGTGAGCACGGAGCGGGTACGCAAGCTGCGGTTCTTTCAGCCGTACCAGTATCTTTCGCTCGACTTTGCGCGGCAGGATCTGCTGATGATCGACGTGACCGCTGCGGCTGGGATGGACCCGGCCCGGCTTGCGGCGATGGCCGAGGCGGTGCAGGCGGCGGGACAGCATCCTTCGGCGGGACTCTCGCTGGCGAAGGTTGCGGTGGAGCCGGGCGAGCCGCTGCGGCTGGAGATCGAGTCGTTTCTCGATGCGGCGAGGACGCGCACCGTGCCGCTGGTCTCGGGCGAGGACGGGCGCAGGGCGCTGGCGTTGGCGCTCGAGATCAACCGGGCGATTGCTGCTCACGCGGAGCGGACCGGGCTTTAGGGTGGTTTTTTGTAAAGTCTTGATTCTATGAGGCTAAATTTGTAAAGTCTTGACAGCGATTTTTGCTGGAATTCTGAGGCTGGGGCTGATTTGTGTACGGCACGGGCGATTGCATCTGTCGTTTCGGCTTCGCCTTCACTCCGGCCTTCGGCAGAGCGGAGGCCGCTTCGCGGCGGCTTTTATGAGACGCGAGGCTGAAGCCTCGCTGTACCTGGCGGCAACGGCAAGTGTGACAAATAACGCATCAAGTAGTGAAATTGCCAAGCTATGCTTCGCTCAACAGATCAGCGTTTATCAGGACTTATCCCGAAAATCGTTTCGCACCTAAATCCACGTATTATGTTGCTCAGAGGAGAGGTACATTGCGTGAGTTGGCGACAGTTATTCCGGACGCAGATGTTCTGTTGAGGCTTACACCGGAGGAATTAGGGGGCAAGCTCCTTTTCCTGATCCGAAAACGTGTTCAGCCTGTAAACAAGTTCAGCCCTTATAACTTCTCTCATGAGCTTTGGCGTCCCGCCGCTCAGGGATCTCAACCCTACCCGGAGCAACTTCGTGAGCAAATCACCCTAGCTCTTGCGGAAGCTTGGGTTGGCTGGTCGCTCAAGGCTTACTTGTTCCGGCCATCGATGCGATCGGAAATGGATCGTATCAATTAAGTCGCCGAGCTTTGACCTTCGAGAATCCAACCGAGTTTGCCCGGTTTGCAGTTGCCCGTATGGTACCCAAGGAGGCACTCCATCCTCGTATTGCCGACCGCGCTTGGCTTGGCTTCATGCGGTCCGAGTTTGACACCGCCGTATTTCAATCCATGAAAGCTGTCGAGGTGGCGGTCCGACAAGCCTCGGGACTCACTGAGAGCCTTGTGGGCGTTAACCTCATAAGGAAGGCATTCGATCCCGAGAACGGCCCACTAACAGACATGCAGGTGGAAAGAGGCGAACGCGAAGCATGCTCAGCCCTATTCGCTGGGGCAATTGGAATGTACAAGAACCCACAATCGCATAGGGACGTCAATTTGGATAATCCTGCTGAAGCAGCCGAGATCATCATGATGGCGAATCACCTCCTTCGGGTGGTAGACGCGCGCCGGAAGTTATAGCGGCCAGTCCCCCACCTCGTTAGTGCTGACATAACCGACGCATAATCGCCAATGCGTTCATCGACGCTCTATTGATACCGACAAGTCGTCTTATGGGAAATGATGGGGGAAACTCGATCACATCTGAGAAGCGCGTTTCACAGGACTAATGCACCGAGGTCGGCTCGGACCCTTGCTCCATGAGTACATCGGCCTGGAGTCGTCAAAGAAAGCACCTCTGCTTCAGTCAATGGCGCAGCAGAAAATCTTGTACATCTCTCCCGAGTGCGGCCGGAGCAAAGAGGAGAGCGCCGTGGTTCAGACCGGCTAGTGATTGGTATTCGGCGGACGGGAGAATCTGCACGAGCCCTTTTGCTCCACTGTGAAAAAACGGCTCGCTCTTGCTGCCTACCGCGACTTTTATAGGAAGAGAGGCGCTCTTCCATCGCGCATCCGGAAGGCGCATGCCCGCCTGAGTTCCGTTGAGAATGGCGAGGTCATATGGAATGGTGTGCGCCATTGCGCACATCTTGGACCATCCGGGCATCAGGAAGCGCATCATCGTCACGCCGAATGGCGGAATCCCCATGCCTCTCGTGAAGAACATTCGAACAGCCTCGCCGCGGTTGCCGTTCGAGATCTGGCGATCAATCGCGCTGGATAATGTCGTATCCATGGGTGGACGGCTGGAATCGACGATGAACGGAGGCTCGAACATGTAAAGCTTCCGCACCTTGGGACCAAGACGCGCAGCGGCATCCAGCGCCAGCACGGAACCAGACGAACTGCCGAACAGGAATGCCGAACCTTCGCTGGCGTCGACTAGCGCCTCAATGTCGTCGATCTCCTTGCCGGTCGTGTAGGGACTCCTATCCCCGCTTGTGCCGCGGCCCCGCCGGTCGTAGTTGACAACTGTGAACCGGTCGGAGAGATGTCGCGCGAGCCGGCGGTTTCCCGATCGATCCGCCAAAGCGGCGGAAACCAGAATGAGCGTTGGGCCACTACCGCTCTGTTCGTAGGCGATGACAGTTCCGTCTTTGGAGATTGCGGTCTTCTGCACTGCTCCCATCATGTCTCCTCCGGTATTGAATCCGATGCGAATTGCGATGCTGATTCCCACCAGCCCAAGTACAACCAGGCCGGCCATCCCCAGCAAGATGTTTCTCGCGAGTCGGAGCTTTCCAGCAGCACGGATCATGGCTTTCCCGCTCCTTCAAGCTTGGCCGGAGTGAGAAGTTCCAGGAGCTCGGCCAACCGGTCATAAGATTCTGCGGCTCCGTGCTCCATGCCCGACCGAATGATCGCGTCACGAATCTCCCGCGAGGTGTAAGTGATGGTGGCTGTCAGCAGCGTCGTTCCATCACGCTGTGTGAGTTCGGTGATTACTTCCGACTCTCCCGGAAGGTCATCGAAGATCTCTGTATGCGCGGAACGGTACGGGGCGTTGATTTCGCGGTATGTGCCGCGCATACCCATCTGGTTTCCTTCCGGACTGCGCAGAATAAAGCGGAACCCGCCGCCCACGCGAAAGTCCACCTCGCATACAATCAGCGACCAATCTCGTGGACCAAACCAGCGCCTGAGCAGGTCGGGCTTGGTGAACGCATCGAAAACCAAGCCAAGGGGCGCGTTAAAAACGCGGGTAAGCACAATCTGTTTCGGTGTCGGTGTCGCAACTGCCAATGTTCCCGTATTCTTCATCGGTGCGCTCCTCTTATCTTTGGCTTTATGCCTGGTTTTGGGGTGTTGTTTTGTGTCCCGGTGGTCAATTCGCCCAGCAACTCATCCAGGCGCTCGAAACTCTTCTCCCAGATATGCCGATAGCGTTCAAGCCATTCATCGGCTTGGGCAAGAGGGCTAACTTCCAGGCGACGTGGCCGGCGTTGAGCGTCGCGTCCCCGCGAGATCAAACCGGCCTGCTCAAGAACTCGAAGGTGCCTGGAAATGGCAGGTTGGCTGATCGCGAAGGGCTTCATCAGTTCTGTCACCGTGGCTTCGCCGGATGCGAGCCGAGCGAGGATCGCTCTTCGCGTTGGGTCAGCTAACGCTGCAAAAGTTCTGTCAAGTCTGTCTGCTTTGTCAATCACAATACAGTTATATAACCATATTGTGATCTACGTGTAAATAAGATTCTTGCCTCGACACGGCTGCGGACTTTCGGGACTCCCCTTGGGCAAACCACATTTACTCATCGAAGAGCGCATGATCGCCAAGGCACTCTTCGACCCGGATCAGTATCGATATGGCGGCATATGGGAAATGATGGGGAAAACTCGATCACATCTGAGAAGGGCGTTTGTCGGGAGTATCGTTTGATCACCAGCTAACTAGAGTTTCCGTTAAGCTATGGCGCAGGCGTGGCGATACGTGTTTCTTTAGCACCTGCGCCGATTAGCAGTCTTTTCGACTTCTGATAGCCGTCGTGGAGCACATTGCAAACCGAATATCCCACTGTCATCCATCGGGGATCTTTTTCGCGAACTATTGGTGATCCGCAATTTGCAGCGTTGAGATAGTCGAGAGCTGTGCGTCCTTCTGAGTCTTTCATGCGGGCATCAGCCCCAGCTTTCAGTAATGCTCCGACCTCGTCAGCATCTCCGTGCTGGGCTATGAGCATAAGCGCGGTCATTCCTTCGTCATTTACAGCATTTACTTTGGCCCCTGCTTTCAAGAGATCCTCATCAGCCATCCCCATGACTGCGGATGCCATTAGCGCAGTTTCGCCTCGCTTCGATCTGGCATTTACGTCCACTCCTGCCTTGATGATCTCCTTCAGTGGCGAATCTCCATAAGAACTCGCTGCATACATGAGAGGCGTCCATCCGCTCGCGTCGACATCGGTCAGCTTATCGCCCGCCTCCAACGCAGTTTGGAAGGCTTTTTTATCTCCGCGATGCGCCGCATCCATAAGCATTGTCTTGCCAGGCTTGGGAAGATATTCGAATGTGATCTCCACGATGCTTTCAGTTTTCGGATCACCATGTCGCCACTGATGGGTATTGGCAGACACGTCGACAGCTAATTCAACTTCTCTGAAGACTGCCGGTGCCGCGTCGCCATACTCGCCGACGCTCTTCTCTCGTCCGCCGATTCGCATCTTGATTGAACTAGCGTCGCCGTCCATCAGTCCCGCTTGATTATAACGGCCGCATAGCCTCCAGACACCTGCCGTTCGAAATCTCTCTAACAGCGAGTGCGCCTCTACCAATGTGAGTTGGCCCCTTTGAACGACATCGCCCTGCTTCCAAATGACGACGCCGTCTGAGCCGACTCGTACGTCTTCGTTCCAACGGTGCAGTTCGACGAAGTCTCCACTAGCCAAGCTAGTCGGCGGTATGCGATCACTGGCGCTTGGACATTCCGAGCGATTTAGCCCAATAGTAGAGATTGAGATGACCTGAATCTGCCCTGTTTGATCTATCACGGCCTTCGTCATCGCCTGACCATCGTCATATCCATCGTCAGGTGGGTCGAGGCGAAAGTGAAATGTGACCTTATAAGCTTGTTCAGCTAGCTCCCTTTTAGGATTGAAGCGCCACGACTTCACATTTTCAACTGCCACTCCCTGCAGCATCGCTGGGCCGGACACCGGCATGACATCGTCTGTACGGCCTTCCGATGACAGTCGGAAGCTCACTATGACATCCCCCTGAACCTTTGCAGCCCTCGCAATCGGGGGATACTTCAGCTCTGGCAGGGCCTCAGGCACGGGAACCTGTGCTTGAGAGACGCGAAAAAATGTCGCAAACAGAGTTGCTAAAAGCCGTCCCTGAACTTTCGACATGTCTCAAATCCTCTGCAATCTAAAACCTTCGTTACGCAAGAGTACACAACCTGTCCCGGAGCGTGGAAATCGACCTGAAGCCGTCGACGACCTTGTACAGATGCTCTTCCGCGATGCGATAGCGAGTCACGACTGTTTTGTTGAACGCAAGGCAGGTTCAGAGCAGTACCACTCGGTGAAATCTCGGATGGCATGTTCGTAAGACCGTCGCGAGTTCAGCGATGGAAGGCTGTTGAGAACCGCTGATTTTGAATAGTCGAGGTCGGGGAGCTTGAGGACACCCTTAGGCTTCTTCGCTCTTTTCGCCATGCTGACGGCCTCCTAGCCGTGGCGAAAAGAATCTCTCAACCGGATTAGTCCTCATAAGTCGGCTTGTGGGAAGTAATCTTTCATGTTTTGAGGTTTGAACAGGCTCCTGAATTTCTTTTTCACCTGAATTGCTGCCGAGACAATTTTGCTGAAGTGCAGGTACTTGGCGGGAATCTGCTGCGACAATCGATGGCATGGCTAATGTTGTCTTTGTTCGGATGTCTCTGCGTTCTGTTTGTGTCGGCTTGATGATTGCCGCAGTTGCTCTGCCTGCGTGTGCCCAAGCGCCGCATCAGACGGGTGGTTATGATTCGGTCGATCCGTTTATTGGTACGGGTGCGGATGGGCATACGTTTCCGGGGGCTACCGTGCCGTTCGGCATGGTGCAGCTCAGCCCCGATACGGAGATTCGCAACTTCAAGCAGAGTTACAAGTGGGCGGCGGGCTATCGGTACGAGGACAAGACGATCCTCGGATTTTCGGAGACGCACTTTTCCGGGGCGGGACACTCGGACCTTGGCGACTTTCTTGTCCAGCCGATTGCGGGTGAGGTTCGGCTGGAGCCGGGAGACGCGGACAAGCCGCTGTCGGGCTATCGGTCGCGATTCAGCCATGCCACGGAGAAGGCCGCGCCGGGATACTATGCGGTGACGCTGGCCGACTACGATGTTCGCGCGGAGCTGACGGCTACCGCTCGCGTGGGCGTGCAGCGCTACACGTTTCCGGCAGGCCGTCCGGCGCACCTGCTGCTGGACATGCGGTCGTCGATCTATAACTATCCGGGCAAGGTGCTGTGGTCGCGGGTGCGCATCCGGAAGGACGGCACGGTGACGGGGATGCGCGAGACGCGGGGCTGGGCTCCGGGGCGGCAGCTTTACTTTGCCATGCGCTTCTCGCGACCTGTGACCGGCCATCAGCTGCTCGACCGCGAGCCGCTGCCGGTGGAGTACAAGGGCTTCAAGACGCCGGGGGACGGGCCTGAGAATACGCAGGCGATGGAGGGGCGCGGGCTGATTGCGGTCTTCGATTTCGGCGAGGTTAAGACGCCTCTCATCGTCAAGGTGGCGATCTCTCCGGTGAGCGAAGACAACGCGATTGCGAACCTCGATGCGGAGGTTCCGGGCTTCGACTTCGACGCGGTCCATGCTGCGGCGCGGGCGGCGTGGGAGAAGGCGCTGGCGGTTGTCAGCTTCGAGGCGGAGCCGGCCATGCGGAAGAATCTTTACACGGCGCTGTATCATGCGCTGCTGGCGCCGAGCCTGTCGATGGATGTGGATGGCCGCTATCGCGGTCCGGACAACCAGGTGCACCGGGCGGAGGGATTTCAGTTTGTGTCGAGCCTCTCGCTGTGGGACACCTATCGCGCCGAGCAGCCGCTGATGACGCTGATCGAGCCGGAGTCGCGGACCTCGAACCTGGTGCGCTCGATGCTGGCTTCACAGAGGGAGAGTCCGTTCGGGATGCTGCCGGTGTGGCAGTTTCAAGGGATCGAGACGTGGTGCATGATCGGCTACCATGCGGTGCCCGAGATCGCGGATGCGTACATGAAGGGCATTGGCGGCTTTGACGCGAACAAGGCTCTGGATGCGATGGTGGCGACGGCGACCTACGCTCCCTATGGCCATCTGGGCGAGTACATGAAGCTGGGCTATGTGCCGGTCGATGGGGGGAGCGCAGGCTCGCACGGCGAGGCGGTCTCGCAGACGATGGAGTACGCCTTCGACGACTGGACGATTGCGCGAATGGCGCGCAAGCTCGGGCGGATCGATGTTGCCGAGCGGTTTGAGAAGCGGGCGGGCAACTGGAAGAACGTCTTTGATGTGAAGACGGGATTTGCGCAGCCGCGGCTGGCCGACGGGAGCTTTCGCGAGCCCTTCGATCCGGCGCGGGCGGGCGCGGGCAGCGGATTTACCGAGGGCAATGCGTGGCAGTACTCGTGGTATCAGCCGCAGGATGAGGCGGGGCTGATCCGGTTGCTGGGCGGGGACAAGAAGCTGGTGGCGAAGCTCGATGCGATGTTCGACGCCAAGGTCGATCCGAAGGATTACGCCGATGTGGAGGACATGGCGGGGCTGATCGGGCAGTACGTTCACGGTAACGAGCCGAGCCATCATCTGGCGTATCTCTACAGCTACGCAGGGCAGCCGTGGAGAACGCAGGAGCGGTTGAGTCAGATTGTGTCGAGCCAGTACAAGCCCGCTCCCGACGGTCTGGTGGGCAACGACGATCTGGGTCAGATGTCGGCGTGGCTGATCTTTACCGGGCTTGGGTTTTACCCGGTCGCGCCGGGATCGAACGAGTATGTGCTGGGGCGTCCGTTTGTCGATCATGCGACCATCAACCTGCCCAATGGGAAGAAGTTCTCTGTTGTGGCGGAGGGTCTTGGGCCGAATCATCCGTATGTCCAGAGTGTGAGTCTCGATGGGAAGGCGCTCGATCGCAGCTTTCTTCGGCATGAAGAGATTCTTCGCGGAGGGGAGCTGCGATTTGTGATGGGAGCCAAGCCGAATACGACGTGGGCGACGGGCGCGGCGGCGCGGCCTTTTTCGATGTCGCAGGCTCAATGAGGCTGGCTGGGAGAGGAGAGGCATACCCCAGGGGCTGAAGCCCCGGTTTTTTGGGATGGCGATAGAGGGCCAAGGCTGAAGCCTTGGCGTACCTAGAGGCAAGGGCAAGAACAACAGCAACGGCAAAGGCAATTGCAACTGCAACTGCAACTGCAACTGCAAAGGCAACTGCAACTGCAACTGCAAAGGCAACTGCAAAGGCAAAGGCAAAGGCAAAGGCAACTGCAAAGGCAACTGCAACTGCGAAATACAGGGGTCTCTCCACTGCGCTTCGCTTCGGTCGAGATGACGTGCGGTTGGGGCTGGGTGGAGAAGACGTTCTTATGGCTTTGGGGAAAGGCCAGGGCGGTTTTCTCTCCGGATGGAGTCCCTGGCGATTCGGGCGAAACGCGGATTCCCTTCGGGAATGACAAACAAAGATGGAATGACAAACAAAGATGGAAGGACAAACAAAGGAACTACGCCTGAGAGAGAACTGTTCTAAAAGGCGCTGACACCTTCTTCGACGACCAGGCGGTCGACGCAGATGTTCATGGCCTCGCCCAGTTTTTTGAAGCCCTCTTTCCACTCTTCGGACCAGTAGTTCTTGTCACTGCGGCGGAGCAGGTCGTTCCAGATGTTCTGCGCCTGCCAGAAGTTCACCTCGAAGGGAATCCGGTGGAGGGCGTTGGCGATGGCGACGGCATTGTCGATGGCGCCAAGGGCCGAGGGATCGCCCGCGGCGGCTTCAGCTTCGAGGCGGATCATGGCGCGCTTCATGCGCTGGCCGGCGGTATAGCCGAGCAGATGGGTGTCGAGGTCGATCTGGTCGGTCTCGGCTCGGTTGAGGAGGCGCTCGATCTCGACCGGGTCGAAGGGGTCGGCCTCGATGGCGCGGCGCAGGCTGGCGTTGACGGCGAAGCTCGATGCCAGCGCCAGGGCGGGCGGCGCGGCGATGCCGGACTCGGTGAGGAAGTGCAGCAGCGAGGCGTGGTCCTCGTAGATCTTGCGGAGGGAGTCCTCCATCTCCGAGAGGGTGCGGTTGAGGATGGTGTTGAGGATGCGGTGCTGCTCGTCGGCGAAGAGCGAGGTGAGCGAGTAGGAGGTTCCGCCGAAGAACTGGTCGATGAGGCGGATGACCTGGGGCAGATTGGCGTGGCGCATGGCGTCGCCGATCTCCGAGGAGAAGGTGGTGAAGGCGGCGAGCTCGTCTGTCTGGTCGGGGTTGTAGGGCTTGATGGCGGCCGAAAGGTTCTGGTCGCCGAGATGGAGGACGGCGAAGCAGATGTTCTCGCTCTCTTCGGTGACGCGGGAGCGGATGCGGGCGCGGCCCAGGGCGACGCGGCCGCGGCCGGAGTTGAAGATCTCGTGGCTGTCGCGGTAGACATCGAAGCAGAAGATCTGGCCCTTCTCCGGGTAGGAGCGGAAGATGGAGCTGATGGCGTAGTGCGCGCCCACCTCTTCGAGGCCGATGCGCATGTTGGTGACGTAGCGGCGATAGACCTCGGCGCCGTTCTGCATCTCGGGGATATTGCTTTTGGCCTTTTCGAGGATGGCGAGAAAGTTGGCCTCGAGGGCGACGCCGGGCTCTCCGAAGAGCTTGGCGGCGAGCTGGAGGACACGGCCCGCGTAGGCGATGATCTGCACGGTCTCGATGCCGGAGATTTCGTCGAAGAACCAGCCGCAACTGGTGTACATGAGCTGGGTGTGGCGTTCGAGCTCGAGCAGTTCGAGCGCGAGGATGCGTTCGGAAGGCGTGAGCGTGTGTGCTTCGTGGGCGGCGAAAAAGGCGGCGGTCGAGGAGCGGGAACGGTTGTCGATGAGATGGATGTAGGCGTCGCGGGCGTCCCAGAGATCTTTGAAGAGCGGCCGCGCGAACTCTTCGGAGAGGGGAGCGACGGCGTCGCGGAGGTAATCGAGCGCCTCTCGCAGCGGAGCGCGCCACTCCTGGTTCCAGCCGGGCTTGCCGCCGTTGCAGCCGCAGTTGGAGCGCCAGCGCTCGACGCCGTGCGGACAGCTCCACGAGGTGTTGTCCGCGACCTCGGCCTCCCAGAGGGGAGGAAATTTTTCGAGGAACTCGCCGTAGTTGGTGAGGCGGGCCTGCTTCTCGTCCTCGATCCAGTGCATGCCGTAGGAGAGAGCCATCTCGCCGTGCCGGTGATGGTGGCCGTAGCTCTCGCCATCGGTGGCGACGTGCGAGAGCTGGGCTTTTTCGATCTCGCTGAAGCCGGCGGGATGGAAGCCGTCGATCAGGCGGCGGCCCAGGGCTTCGCCGCTGTTGAGCAGGCCTTCGAAGGCGATGGCGCGGGAGTTGGGGCCGTCGTAGAAGAAGACGGCGATGCTGCGGCCCTCGTCGAGCGGGATGGTGTAGGGGTGGCGGGGATCGACGGTGGCGTCGGGCGTTCCCAGCCAGGGATTCGGCGCGTCGGCGTCGGCAGCGGCCTTGGGGCGCACATGGGCGCACTGGTGCGGAGCGAGGATGGTGAACTTGATGCCCTCCTGCGCCATCAGGTCGAGCACGCTGCGGTTGACGGCGGTTTCGGCGAGCCACATGCCCTCGGGCTTGCGGCCGAAGCGCGTCTCGAAGTCTGCGATGCCCCAGCGGATCTGAGTGCGCGCGTCGCGGCTGTTGGCCAGCGGCATGATGATGTGGTTGTAGACCTGGGCGATGGCGGAGCCGTGGCCGCCGTAACGTAGCGCGCTGGCCGCGTCGGCGTCGAGGATCATGCGATAGGTGCGGGGAGCGTTGTCCTCCAGCCAACTGAGCAGGGTGGGGCCGAAGTTGAAGCTCATCCGCGCGTAGTTGTTCATGATGCGGATGATCTCGTTCTGCTTGTTGGTGATACGCGAGGCGCCGTTGGGGGCGTAGCACTCGGCGGTGATGCGGTCGTTCCAGTCGTGGTAGGGCGCGGCGGAGTCCTGAATCTCGACGGTCTCAAGCCACGGATTCTCGCGGGGAGGCTGGTAGAAGTGGCCGTGGATGCAGACGAAGCGAGTATTCTCTCCTTCCTGAATGGGGGGATGGGGAGCGGAGATCTTCGAGGTTCGGGACTTGGCCATAGCGGATTGGATTACCGGTGGAACAGTTGGCGACGCGAAAGCTGCCGAATGTTATTCGATGGCTCGATCAGTAATAGGATTCATGCCGGCGGCGCGAGTTTGCCTGATGCGAGGTCGCAGGCGCGCCAGAGGTACCAGCTTGCCACCGACGACCATGGCTTCCAGCGCTCGCCGCGGCGGCGCATGACGTCGGCTTTGGGGAGGTCGGCGGGCGTGACTTTGTCGGTGGGCTTGAGCTTGCCGAAGGTGAGCGCGAAGCCCTTGCGCACACCGTAGTCGTCGACCGGCAGAACGTCGGGGCGGCCGAGGCGGAAGATGAGCAGCATCTCGACGGTCCAGCGGCCGATGCCGCGCACCTGGACGAGGTGCTCGATGATGGCCTCGTCGGACATGCGGCGGATGCGGGCGAGCGTGGGCACGGTGCCATCGATGGTCTTGGCGGCGAGGTCGCGGAGGGCGAGGCTCTTGTTGTGCGAGAGGCCCGCCGCGCGAAGCTGTTCGTTGGGGCAGTCGAGCAGGTGCTGGGCGCTGAAGTGCCGCTGACCGCAGATGGGGTGGAAGCCTTCGAGCAGGCGGCGATGAATGGTCGCGGCGGCTTTGCCGTGGAGCTGTTGATAGACGATGCTCTCGACCAGCGCTTCAAACGGCGACTGCGCGCTGGCGACGCGCAGGGTGAAGGGGCCTGCGCGCTCGATGAGGCGGCCGAGTTTGGAGTCGGCGGCGGCGAGTTCCGTGCAGGCAAGAGCGAAGTCGTAACGAGGCGGACGCGGGCTGTTGTGTGGACGCGGCATGAGTTGACGGTATCGCAGGCGGCGGAGAAAGTCTCTTGCCGGAGAAGAACTCGGACCATTTAGGTGCCCCTTTACAAGGGCGATACCTTTTTGGCAGGGTAGATGTTGTGGTGCAATAAGCCGACAGAACAGCGATGCACGAGATGTTGTGCAGGCTTGTAAAACAGGCGGTTTGCCGCGGGTTCGATAATCGGATGTTACCCGTAAAAAAACAGTTGCGAGGCATGGAGACCGCTTCGGGATTGCTTTTTCCACTGTTATACTCGGTACTTCTTGGAGAATGTATTTTTTGCGGGCGCAGCTATCGCGGGCACCCCGGCCGCAGGCCTTCGCAGGTTCCCCGGCAAAAGTAGCGAGCAGCAACTAAGTAGTCGCAGGCACCTCCTCGACCTGAAGTCAGGTAAAGCAAAGGAAGCAGGACGCACTCATGGCGCAAGTTTTTGACCGCAGTTCGAACGCGCTGGCCCGCATGAGCCTGATATTGACGGGAATCATCGTCATCGCGCTCGGCGTTACTCTGAACGAGTTGCAGCGCTCCCCCTGGGTAACGCGGCAAGGTCAGCGGCCGGATCAGCCGATTCCGTTCAGCCACAAGCATCACGTCGAGGGCCTCGGGCTCCAGTGCCAGTACTGTCATACTTCGGTAGAGAAGTCGAGCTATGCGGGCATTCCTCCGACCAAGACCTGCATGAACTGCCACTCGCAGATCTGGACCAACGCGGAGCTGCTGGAGCCGGTGCGGGAGAGCTGGCGGACGGGGGCTTCGATCCAGTGGATTCGGGTTCACGATCTGCCGGACTACGTTTACTTCAATCACGAGATCCATGTGAACAAGGGCATCGGCTGCGCCAGTTGTCACGGCCGCGTCGACGAGATGCCCTTGATGTACCAGGAAAATACGCTGCAGATGGAGTGGTGTCTGAACTGTCACCGCAACCCGGCCAAGAACCTGCGGCCCACCAGCGAGATCTACAACATGGCGTGGTCCGGACCATCGGAGCAGAACCCGGTCTGGTGTACCAGCACCGGGCAGGACGGCCCGACGTCGCAGGCCGTAAGCTGCACGACGGCTGACCCGAGCAGTGCTGGAAATCCTGAGCTGGCAATGATGCAGATGGAGCCGACGCATCCGGTGGGGCTGGCAAGGCCGCAGCCCGGCGCGAACATGCAGCCGCATCCGGGCGAAGGCGAAGGCGAGACGATCGGCAGTCCGCTGCCGCTGAAACTCTCCATGCCGGCGAGCTACCAGAAGTTCACCAGCCAGATGGATCTGGGCAAATATCTGACGGCCCAATATCACATTCGCAACCCGGAACAGCTCTCGAGCTGCGAGACGTGTCACCGATGAAGACGACCGGTATGAAACCGACTGGGATTGGAACAGAGCAGACGATGGCTGAGACAAACGCACCCATAGACGTAAAACCTGTAGCAAAGCCTGTAGTTGTCAATGCGATTGCGCCGGCGAAGCTGACGCTCGCAGAAGTCCGCGCCAAGCTGGACGGAAAGACCGGGCGGCGTTTCTGGAAGAATCTGGACGAGCTGGCCGAGACGCAGGAGTTTCATGCGCTGATGCGGGAGGAGTTTCCCCGCCAGTCGACCGAATGGGTCGATGCCGTCAGCCGCCGCGGATTCCTGAAGGTCATGGGCGCGTCGCTGGCGCTGGCCGGGCTCGCCGGTTGCACCAAGCAGCCCGACGAGCCAATTTACCCCTACGTGAAGCAGCCGGAGGACTTGGTTCTCGGCAAGCCGATGTACTTCGCGTCGGCTCATCCCTTCCCTACCGGCGCGATTCCCGTCCTCATCAAATCCGACGCCTTCCGTCCCATCAAGGTCGAGGGAAACCCGGAGCACCCGGTCTCCAAGGGCAAGTCGGACGCGTTTACGCAGGCGACGCTGCTTGACCTCTACGATCCCGACCGTTCGCAGCGTGTGCTCTATCGCGGACACGCCTCTTCGTGGGCTGCCTTCCGCCAGGCATTCGCGCCGGCGATCAAGAATACCGGCAACGGCAATGGCGTTTACTTTCTGAGCGAGACGATCACCTCTCCCACGCTGGCCGGTCAATGGAGCCAGGTGCAGCAGGCCTATCCCTCCGCGAAATTAGTGCAGTGGGAGCCGGTCAACTCCGACTCTTCACGCGCGGCGTCGAAGGCGGCCTTCGGCAGCTACGTGGACGCGCAGTACAAGCTCGAAGAGGCGGATGTCATCGTCTCGCTCGATGCGGATTTCCTTGGCGGCATCGCCCATCCGGGCTTCCTTCCGCTGGCCGCGGCCTATGCCGAGCGGCATCGCTACGAGGCCGGCAAGACGATGAACCGGCTGTATGTCGTCGAGACCATGCCGACGGTGACCGGCTTCAAAGCCGAGCATCGGCTGGCGCTGAAGCCGAGCGACGTCGCCGCCTTCGCGCAGGGACTGGTACAGAGCGCGGCTCCGGCTGGACTCAACGCCGATCAGCAGAAGTTCTTCACGGCGCTGCTTAACGATCTGCGCAAGAACAACGGCAAGTGCGTCGTCATTCCGGGTGAGCAGGCTTCGCCGGCGGTCCACGCGGCGGCTTACGCGCTCAATGCTTCGCTGGGCGCGGTCGGCAAGACGGTCGTCTATACAGAGACGGTCAATCCCATGCCGTCCGAGCAGGTCGCCGACCTGAAGTCGCTGGTCGCGGACATGAACGCCGGCAAGGTGCAATGGCTGGTGATTCTGGGCGTGAATCCGATCTATTCGGCACCGGCGGACCTCAACTTCCTCGACGCCTTCAACAAGGTGCCGAACACCGTTCACCTGGGCAATCATCCCGATGAGACCGGGTCCATCGCGACCTGGCACCTCAACAAGGCGCACTACCTTGAAAGCTGGACGGATGCGCGGGCCTATGACGGAACCGTCTCGATCGTCCAGCCGATGATCGATCCGCTGTACGGCGGCAAGTCGGCGCACGAGGTGCTCCAGGCGATTCTCGCTAACCCGCAGTTGTCGGCCTACGACGTGGTTCAGGCCAATGCGAGGAACTACATTAAGGGCGACTTCGCGACCGGCTGGCGCAAGGCGCTGCACGACGGCTGGATCGCGGACACGGCGTTTGCGCCGAAGACGCTCGCGCCGGCGGCCAATGCGCTCGCGGCGTTTGCCTCTTCCGTCCCGGCCTCGGGCTCCGGCTACGAGATATCCTTCCGGCCCGATTCGTCTCTCTATGACGGGCGCTATGCCAACGTCGGCTGGCTGCAGGAGTTGCCCAAGCAGGTCACCAACCTGAGCTGGGACAACGCCGCGCTGATGAGCATGGGAACGATGGCCGATCTCAAGGTCGAAGAGACCGACGTGATCGAGCTGGAGCTGAACGGCCGCAAGGTCAAGGCTCCGGTGCTGATGGTCCCCGGCCACCCCGACGGCGCGATCACGATCCACCTGGGCTTTGGCCGCAAGGTCGAGGCGGGCCGCGTGGGAGCGGGCGTCGGGTTCGACGCCTACCAGCTTCGCACCGCGAGCGCACCGTACTACCAGGGCGGCGCCACGGCGAAGAAGGTGGGCAGCGACTACGACCTGTGCGTCACCAAGGTTCACAATATCGAGCATCGCGGCGGCTTTGCCCAGCATGACCTCGAACACAAGAAATACGACACCGAGGGAACGTTCTCGCTGGCCGGCCACGAGGCCATGGAGCGGTCGATTATCCGCTACGCCACGGTCGACGAGGTTGAGAAGAATCCCGACTTCGCGCACGAGGGCGGTGCCAGCGGAACGCTGATCGGCAAGGTCGGCTACTCTCCGCAGGGCGAGAACCCAAAGACCGGCTACTCTCCTCACCTCGAGCATCCGGGCAAGGACCTGACCTTCTTCCCCGACAACTGGAAGTACGACAAGATCGACCCGGCAACGCTGAAAGTGCAGAACGCCTGGGGCATGGCGATCGACCTGAATAGCTGCATCGGCTGCAACGCCTGCATCGTCAGCTGCTACGCGGAGAACAATATTCCCGTCGTCGGCCGCGAGCAGGTCAAGATCGGCCGCATCATGCAGTGGATCCGCGTCGATACTTACTTCGAGGGCGACCTGCATGCTCCGAAGGCGCACTTCCAGCCCATGGCCTGCCAGCACTGCGAGAACGCGGGCTGCGAGCAGGTCTGCCCGGTGGGCGCGACCGTGCACACGCCGGAAGGCCTGAACACCATGGTCTACAACCGCTGCGTGGGCACCCGCTACTGCTCGAACAACTGCCCGTACAAGGTGCGTCGCTTCAACTTCCTGCTCTATTCGGACTACGACACCGAGAGCCTCAAGTTCATGCGGAATCCGGATGTCACGGTTCGCTCGCGCGGCGTGATGGAGAAGTGCAGCTACTGCGTGCAGCGCATCGAGGCGGCCAAGATTCAGGCCGACATCGAGAACCGGCCCGTGCGCGACGGCGAGATTGTAACGGCCTGCCAGCAGGCATGCCCGACCGAGGCGATCGTCTTTGGCAATATCAACGACAAGACCAGCAAAGTAGCGAAGCGCAAGGCTGAAGAGCGCGATTACCAGGTGCTTTCAGACCTGAACTACCGTCCACGCACAACCTACACGGCTGGCGTCATTAACCCGAATCCGGAGCTTGCATAAGCATGGCAACCAAAGGACCACTCCACGATCCAGCACGGGACCCGGTCGTTGACCCGATGATCGACCCGCGTACCGGCGAGTACGCGGTCATCGCGCCGGGCCACAACTTCAAGTCGGTCACAGCCAAGATCGCGGACATCGTTCTAACCTCGAACACGCCGCTGGGCTGGTTCTTCGGCCTGATGGTTGCGGGCGGTATCGCGACCGGCGTTGTGATCGGCTGCACCTGGCTCTTTTTGAAGGGCGTCGGCATCTGGGGCGTTACCATCCCCGGAGCCTGGGGCTTTGCCATCATCAACTTCGTGTGGTGGATCGGTATCGGCCACGCGGGCACGCTGATCTCGGCGATTCTGCTGCTGTTCAAGCAGACCTGGCGCAACTCGATCAACCGCTTCGCCGAAGCAATGACCATCTTCGCGGTCTGCTGCGCCGGCATCTTCCCGCTGATCCACGTGGGCCGTCCCTGGCTGGCGTACTGGCTGTTCCCTTATCCCAACACGATGAACGTCTGGCCGCAATTCCGTTCGCCGCTGGCCTGGGACGTCTTCGCGGTCTCGACCTACGCCACCATCTCGGTCGTCTTCTGGTACGTCGGCATGATCCCGGACTTCGGCACCCTGCGCGACCGGGCCAAGATGCCGTTCGCCAAGTATATGTACGGCCTGGCGGCCCTGGGCTGGCGCGGTTCGACCCGGCACTGGATCCGGTATGAGTCGGCCTCGCTTCTGCTGGCCGGTCTGTCCACGCCGCTGGTGCTCTCGGTCCATACGGTCATCAGCTTCGACTTCGCGGTGGCGGCACTGGCCGGCTGGCATACGACCATCTTCCCGCCCTACTTCGTCGCGGGCGCCATCTATTCGGGCTTTGCCATGGTCATCACGCTGGCGATTCCGATCCGCAAGTTCTACCACCTTGAAGACCTGGTGACGCTCCGGCATCTGGACTGCATGGCGAAGGTCATGCTCGGGACGGGCGGCATCGTCGCTTACGGCTACAGCATGGAAGTCTTCATGTCGTGGTACTCGGCCAGCCACTGGGAGTTCTTCATGATGTGGAACCGCATGTTCGGTCCGATGGGCTGGGCGTACTGGCTGCTCATCCTGACCAACATCGCGATCCCGCTGACCACCCTGTGGTCGCGCAAGTTGCGGGTGAACGTGACCTACCTGTTCGTCCTGTCGTTCGTCGTGAACATCGGCATGTGGTTCGAGCGCTTCGTCATCGTTGTGACCAGCCTCTACCGCGAGTACCTCCCCTCCAGCTGGGGAACGTACGTTGCCACGCGCTGGGACTACATCATCTTTATCGGGACCTGGGGACTGTTCACCTTCCTCTTCCTCGGATTCGTCCGCTTCCTGCCGATGATTCCGATGTCCGAGATCCGGATGATGCTTCCGCAGACCAAGGTGCGGCGCGGCGGGGCCGATGCTGAGACCGTAGTGGAGGAGTCACTCTAATGCCACCCAGAGAAGGAATTTACGGTTTGCTTGCCGAGTTCAATACGCCGAGCGAATTGGTTCATGCAACGGAGAAGGCGCGCGAGGCCGGCTACCGGCGGATGGAGTGCTACACGCCGTATCCGGTCGAAGAGGCCGCGGTCGCGCTGCACTTCCACAAGACGCGCGTGCCTCTGGTCTGCCTGACCGGCGGCATCATCGGGCTGGTGACCGCGTTTCTGATGCAGACCTGGATCGCGGTCTGGGCCTATCCGCTCAATATCGCCGGCCGGCCGCTGTTCTCCTGGCCTGCCTTCATCATTCCGGCGTATGAGTGGACGATTCTGTTCTCGGGCCTCTCGGCCGCGTTCGGGATGATCATGCTGAACGGCATGCCGCAGCTTTACCATCCGGTCTTCAATGCGCCGAACTTCCGCAACGGCGCGACGACGGACAAATTCTTTCTATGTCTTGAAGCGGTGGATCCGAAGTTCTCGGTGACCGAGACCCGGACCTTCCTCGAACAGTTCCCCGCGATCTCCGTGGTGGAGGTGGACCATTAATACCCGAATCACAAGCTTTCCCGGTCTGGCCATGGCCGCCGCGACGACGATCCTTTTGCTCTCCGGGCTCGGGTGCCGCCAGGACATGCACGACGAGCCCAAGTTCTTCCCGCAGCGGGGCACGAACTTCTACGCCGACGGCCGCTCCGTGCGTCCGCAGGTGGATCACACCGTCGCCCGCAGCCAGCTTCACGCCGACAACTACTTCTATACCGGCTACATCAACGGCAAGGAGGGCGATGCCCTGCCTTTCCCGGCGACGATGAAGGTGCTCGAGCGCGGCGAAGAACGCTACAACATCTATTGCACGCCGTGTCACTCGCGCGTAGGCAATGGCGACGGCATGATCGTGCAGCGCGGCTACGCGCAGGCAGCCAACTTCCAGACGAACCGTCTTCGCACGGCGACGCTGGGACACTTCTTCGATGTCATGACGAACGGCTACGGCTCGATGCCGGACTACGCGGCACAGATCACGCCGGAGGACCGCTGGGCGATCGCGGCATATATGCGCGCCCTGCAACTGAGCCAGAACGCGCAGCGCTCCGATGTTCCGAGCGGGGTTGAGGTGAAGCCGCTCAAGACTATCGCGGAGAGCGAGGGCATGCCGGCCAGCTTCGCGGCGCCGTGGGGTCAGGCGGATTCGATCATCATCCCGGCGGCGGCAATTCCGCTGGCGCAGCCCGGTTCGACAGCCGAGCCGCCACCCGCTCCGGCGAAGACAGCGCCGACCCAGTCCAGCGCCGCCGCGCTGATGCCGGCAACGAAGACCTACAGCGTCGCCCAGGTACAGGCGGGGCAGCAGATCTACGCGAAGAACTGCGCGGTCTGCCATACGGCCCAGTTGACCGGAAGGCCGCCGACGTTTCCCTCGCTGGTCAATATCGTGACCCGTATCGGGGAGGCTCACGTTCGCCACAATATCCACGACGGAGCGCCGCCGATGCCTGCTTTCCCCAATCTATCGGCTGCCGAACTGGATGATCTGGTCGCCTATCTCAGCTCTCCGTCGAGAGCCGGACACCCGGCTTCGCCAAGCAAGTAAACAGAACTTTTAGGATCAAAGGTCGCAAACGAATGGCACATGGACAAGAACAACACGGACACGACGCACACGCCCATTACGGCCCGCGTACGCTTCCTGCATCGCTTGCCACGCCGGAGATCGTCTCCGTCTGGCGGACCCGCCTTCTGATCATCGCCGCGGCGGCCACGCTGGTCTCCGTGCTCTTCGCCTTTACGCATGAAGGCCGCAATCACCTGCTGCGCGCCTACCTGATGGGCTTTATGACCTGCTTCGGCTTTGCCGGCGGCGGTCTTGTGGTGCTGATGTTGCAACATGTGACCGGCGGCAAGTGGGGGCTTCTTCTCAGGCGTCCGCTCGAGGCCATGAGCCGGACCATGTGGCTGGTGGCTCTGATGTTCGTGCCGATCGCGATCTTCATGAAGCATCTTTACCAGTGGGCGGCGTATCCCAATCCGGGAGCGGTGGCCGAGGCGCTCCAGCATCACATGGTGACGCTCGAACAGGCCATGACGATCAACGACAAGCACGCCATGCTGAATCCGACGAGCGTCATTGTCCAGACGATCATCATCTTCGGCACGCTGCTGACCTTTACCTACTTCCTCAATAAATGGTCGCTCCAGTGCGACGCCGATCCTCTGCGCGGCACTCAGCAGAGCTTCGACCGCTGGCGGACCAAGTTCGAGAATCTTTGCGGCATCGGCATCTTCATCTATGTCGTTCTGCTGACGGTGGGATCGATCGACTGGATCAAGTCGCTCGACGTCACTTGGTACTCGTCGATCTATGGGCTGCAATTCCTTGTAGGACAGGGTTATGCCGTACTTGCGCTGGGCGTGCTGACGGTCATCCTGCTTTCGAAGTTCGAGCCGCTGAAGACGCTGTTGCGCATGACCGAACAGCACGACCTGGGCAAGCTGATGCTCGCCTTCGTCATGCTGAACATCTATCTGTGCTTTGCCGAGTTCCTTATCATCTGGTCCGGCAATATCCCCGACGAGATTCCCTGGTACCTCAACCGCATCTATGGCGGCTGGTGGACGATCTGCACGCTCGACTTCGTCTTCCACTGGGTTGTTCCCTTCTGCCTGCTGCTGTCGCGGGATCTCAAGCGCAACAAGCGCAAGATGGTCTGGCTCTGCAGCTGGATGCTGCTGGCACGTTGTATCGACATGTTCTGGCTGATTGAGCCGAACTTCGCCGACGCCGCCGCGAACCTGCATATCCGTGGCAACATCGGCATCCTGGCCTACATCACGGTGCCGGTCGCGGTGCTGGCCGTCTGGGGAGCCTATTACCTCACCGAATTGAAGGCGCGTCCCATCATGAACCTGAATGATCCGCACCTGGAAGAGATGCTGGAGCCTGAACATGCCCACTAACGACGACGATCTGAACCGCCAGCTTCACCATGACCCGCACGCTCAGATGCCCGATTCGCCGGGCTATGAAGTTACGGACGCGAATGTCAATGGCGTCTCCGTCTTCCTCGCCGGCCTCTTCGGCTCTCTACTGGTCTTCATGATCTTCTGCTTTGTGCTGGGCGGCGTCATCAACAAGGCGATCCAGACGCAGGACGGACCGACCAACAAGTGGAACCAGGTCTCCAGCTTCGAGGGCGCGGCCGCCAACCACGGAAAACGGAAGGATCTGGCCAGCAGCCCGGAGATGGAACAGAAGGCGTTGCAGCAGTTGACGTCGACCTTCCCCGCGCCGCGGCTGGACAACGACGACGGCGAGCAGTCGACCGCCGACCTGCACTCTCGCGAGGATTTGCTGCTTGAGCACTACAGCGTGTCTCCGAACGAAGGCGGCAGCATCCGAATTCCGATCACGCGCGCCATGGAGCTGATCGCCCAGCGCGGCCTGCCGGTCGAAGCCGCTCCCGCAGCCACCGAGCCGCCGATGACAGGCGACGCGAAACCGGAGATTCTGGCTCCTTTGACCACGGGATTTGCGCGGACGGGCTATGAGATGGACGTCATCAAGGCCCGCGAAGAAAAGATGCTCTACAACAACGCTGTAAATGAAGCGCACGGCGAGACCGCGCCGGTAAAGTAACGAACGCGGGCAAGGCATAGCATAGAAGTACAGGGAAAACAGAAGAAGAACCGATGATGAACAGGCGGACAATACGAGGCGGTTGGCGGGCGGCGATCTTCGGCTGCGCGCTGCTGCTGGCTGCGCCCCTGTTCTCGCAGGTCTCCGGCTACGGCGACAAGCAGGAAGGCCAGAACGTCGGCGACGAGCTGCCGGAAGTTCTCAATAAGGTCGGCATCTCTCAGCATCTGAACCAGCAGCTTCCGCTCGATGCGCAGTTTGTCGACGACACGGGAAAGACAGTGACCCTGGGCGATTACTTCGGCAAGAAGCCCGCTATCCTGTCGCTGGTCTACTACAACTGCCCGATGCTCTGCTCGGAGACCATGAACGGCCTCACCAGTTCGCTGATGATGGTCAATCTGACCCCGGGCAAAGACTTCAATATTATCTTCATCAGTATCGATCCGACAGAGACGCCCGCGGATGCGGCTAAGAAGAAGGCGCTCTATGTGAAGCGCTATGGGAAGCCCGAGACGGCCAACGGCTGGCACTTTCTGACCGGCAAGAGCCCCGCGATCGCAGCGGTGAGCAAGGCGGTAGGGTTCGGCTACGTCCCTACCTCCGGTCCGGATGGCAAGATGACGCAGTTCGCGCACGCTGCCTCCATCGAGGTTGTGACCACCGACGGCCGGCTCGCCCAGTATTATCTTGGCGTCGAGTACTCGCCCAATGATCTTCTCCTCGGCCTGGTCGAGGGTTCCGGCAACAAGATCGGCTCGCCGGTCGCCAATATCCTGACGTACTGCTACCGCTACGATCCGCAGCGGAACAAGCACTCGCTCGTCGTCGCCCGCGTGGTGCAACTCGGCGGTATGGTCACCATGGCATGGCTGGGCGGCTTCATGTTCCTGATGTTTCGCAAAGATCTACGGCGGGCACGCACCAGCGACCTGACTAAGAAAGAGAATGGATAAAGGGTAACGATGCATATCAGTCCAGTTCTGTGGCAATTTCTGGTGAAGTGGCTCAACGCTTCCGCGCTCTTTCCGCGCGAGGCGTCGACCATCGCGCCCTACGCCGACGCGCTCTATTTTTTCCTGCTGTTCGTCACGCTGCTCGGCCTCGCGCTGGTGGGCGCCCTCATCTTCGGCTTCGCCATCCGCTATCGTAAAGAGCGGCATCCGGTGGCGGAGCAAGTGGAAGGTTCGACGCTGCTTGAGGCGACCTGGACCATCATTCCGCTGGCGCTGTTCCTGATCACCTTCGTGTGGGGCGCGCTGCTCTACTTCCGCATCTACAATCCCCCGACTAACGCCATGAACATCTATGTCGTGGGCAAGCAGTGGATGTGGAAGGCCGAGCACCAGGGCGGCCAGCACGAGATCAATGCGCTGCACGTCCCCATCGGCCAGCCGGTCCAGTTGACGATGATCTCGCAGGACGTCTTCCACAGCTTCTCCGTGCCCGACTTCCGCATCAAGCGCGAGGTCATCCCCGGCCGCTATTCAACGGTGTGGTTCGAGGCTACCGAGCCTGGTAAATATCACCTCTTCTGCACGCAGTATTGCGGCACCAACCACGCCCAGATGGTCGGCTGGGTCACGGCGATGACTCCGGACGACTACCAGAAGTGGCTCCAGGAATCGACCAGCGGCATGTCGCTGGCACAGAACGGGGAGCGGCTGTTTGCCAGCCTCGGCTGCAACTCCTGCCACACCGGCGTTGCGGGTGCCCGCGGGCCGAACCTGGCCGGCGTCTACGGTACCCGGGTGCGGCTGACGAACGGAACCGAACCGCAGGTGAACGACGCCTACTTGCGCGAAGCCATCCTGAACCCGAGCGCGGAGGTTGTCGCCGGCTTTGCACCCATCATGCCGACGTACCAGGGCCAGATCACAGAAGAGGGCCTGATCGACCTGGTGGAATACATCAAGAGCATGTCGCCGAACAATGACCGGCTGAAGCAGACTATGGTCAACGCCGAGTCCAACCGAGAAGTGAAGACGACCCCAACGGTGATAAGACATTGAGCACAGCGAATGCAATTATCGCGACTGGCCTTGAGCGGCAGATTCCATCGCCGCCGGCTGAAAACTTTATCAGAACTCCTGTCGCCGATCATGACGACAAGTGGCTCGGCCACAGGATGGAGCAAGAGGTGGTGACCGTTGGATAATGTGATTCAGGCTACGCATCCCCCCACGCACGCGATCGATCATGCGGAGGAGCATGAGCACGTGTTCCTGCCGCAGCATCTTCACCACTTCGCCACCGAGGAGCAGCAGCGCGAGGCGGGAACCTTCGGCATGTGGCTGTTCCTGCTGACCGAAATCATGTTCTTCGGCGGCATGTTCTTCTCGTACCTGGTCTATCGAAACTGGTACTACGATGCGTTTGCCGTCGCCTCGAACCAGCTCAGCGTCCCCTTGGGCGGCACCAACACGGCTGTCCTCATCACGTCGGGCTTCTTCATGGCGCTCGCCGTCTGGGCGTCGGAGATGCGGAAGAAGGGATTCCTGGTGATCTGCCTTCTGCTCACCATGCTCTTCGGTACCGTCTTTATCGGGATCAAGGGCGTGGAGTACCACGAGAAGTGGGAGAAGCACCACATTCCGGGCGCACACTTCGATACCGCCGAGTTCGTCAATCCTCATGCTTATGGCATCAACGAGGAGCCGCTCTCTCCAGCTGCAGCCACCAAGACGCAACTCTTCTTCTCGCTTTACTTTCTCATGACCGGCATCCACGCGATCCATATGATGATCGGGCTCGGCATCCTGGTCTGGCTCGTCTTTCGGGCTCACCGGGGAGATTTCACCGCAGGGTATGTGGCTCCCATCGAAAATTTTGCCTTGTACTGGCACTTTGTCGATATTGTCTGGCTGTTCCTGTTTCCATTGCTCTATCTCATCAATCGACATCCCGGCAGATAGATTTCGTCCGTAGCCATCTTCCTTTGACTGGTAGGAGATAAGAATGACCGAGCTTCACGACGCAACGAACGTAACCAACCCGGAGCACGCCGAACACCATATCGTGACGCCGCGCACGTACATCTTTGTGTTCATCACGCTGCTGATCTTTACCGGCCTGACGGTGGTGGCTGCCTATATCGACCTCGGCATCTTCAACCCCGTCGTGGCCCTGGCCATCGCCAGTTTCAAGGCGGTTGTCGTCCTCCTCTTCTTCATGCACGTCAAATATCAGTCGCGACTCATCAAGCTGACGGTGGCCTCCGGCTTCTTTACCTTCCTGGTGCTGACGACGCTGAGCCTGAGCGACTACATCAGCCGCGCCTGGGGGCTCTGGTAAAAACGCTCCGCCGGACGGAATAGACAGAAACAGAAGATGCGGCCTGCGGGCCGCATTTTTTGCTGCCCTTCGCAGTGCCTTCCGCAACCCTGCCTGTCCTCAATCTCGGCCCAACCCCAAACGTGCGTTTGGAGGCGGTAACAAGAGAAACCACGTACAACTATCAGGACATTGCCCTCCCGGTCCGCCTGCGTTAAGTTTCCGAGGATCAGCAAATCCAAAGAGCGTGGAGCCCAGCAGAGCAGTACATGAGACCACTCTTATCCCATTGCGGAATTGTTAGAGATTCTTTATCCGATCCTGCGTTGACTTGGGTGGAGGCAGCCCGGAGCATCGGAGAGGGATCTCTTTACCGTTCCAAAGCAATGCCATGGGCCTGAGCGCACATTCTCGTTTTACCTCCCGGTGCAACGCGATCGTCGGCCGCGCGGCGTGGCTCCTTCTGCTCTGCTGCGCATCGCCGCCCGCGCGCGCGCAAGCCCCGCGGTTGCCGGTGAGAGCGCCGGGAGGCGCCGTCTCCGCGCATGTTCTCCGTGCCCGCCGTTTTCTGGGAGGCAGAACCTTGTCCGGCAACTTCGCGGCGGCGCGAGCGATGGATGCGGCACGCGAACAACAGGCGGCGATGCTGGCACACTCGCAGCTTCAGTCGCAGGCTTATTCTCAACTCCAGTCGCACGCCCAACAGGTCTCCGGCCTGAATGCCGCCTGGCAACCTGTGGGACCTGCACAGGTGGCGAGCATCGCATACGGTAACGTCACGGGGCGCGTCACCTCTATCGCGATCGATCCTTCGGACGCGTCGGGCAACACGGTCTATCTCGGCACCACCGGAGGCGGCGTCTGGAAGTCGGTCAACGCAGCGGGCACGGCGGCAGGCGTCACCTTTACGCCCCTGACCGACACGCTGCCGGTCTTCAGCGCCAATGCCGGAAGCCCGATCATCCCCTCGCTCAGTATCGGCGCGGTCAGCGTGCAACCGGGCGCAGGCGGACCCGGCGTCGTGCTGGCAGGGACCGGCGATCCCAACGACGCCACCGACTCGTTTTACGGCAACGGCATCCTGCGCTCGACGGATGGGGGAATCACCTGGACCCTCATCCGGCAGGTGGACGACGGCATCCTCGGCCTGCACTCGTTCCTTGGCCTCGGCTTCTCGGGGTTCGCCTGGAGCAGCACCTCTCCGGACACGGTGGTCGCGGCGGTATCGCAGGCCGCCGAGGGCGCGCTCGTGAACGCGCCCGATACCGCGAACAGCGTAATGGGGCTTTACTACTCCACCGACGCCGGCGTCTCCTGGCACATGGCGACGATCATGGACGGCAATCGGACAGTGCAGCACCCGCAGTCCTACGGCCTCGATCATGGCGGCAATGCCGTCACCTCGGTGGTGTGGAATCCCGTTCGCCAGCGCTTCTACGCCGCTGTACGCTACCACGGCTACTATGAATCGCCGGACGGCGCTACCTGGACGCGCCTCATGCATCAGCCCGGCAGCGGCCTGACCACCACCGACTGCCCGGCGAATCCCGACACTGCGGGCAGCTTGTCCTGCCCCATCTTTCGCGGCGTGCTCGCCGTCCAGCCAGCCACGGGCGATACCTTCGCGCTCACCATCGATTCCGCCAACCGCGATCAGGGTCTCTGGCAGGATGCCTGCGGCCTCTCCGGCTCGAACTGCGCGAGCAACACCGTCAGCTTTGCCAGCCAGTTGACGTCGACGCCGCTCGAAGTTGGCAATGGCAGTACCGTGATTCCCCAGGCCGACTACAACCTTGCGCTGGCAGCTGTGCCATCCGGCTCCGACACTCTTCTTTACGTCGGGACCATCGACCTCTACCGCTGCTCGCTCGCCGACGGTTGCCTGCTGCGCAATACCACCAACGCCATCGATGGATGCGCCGCGCCCGCCATGGTCGCGCCCGCGCAGCACGCCATCGCCACACTCACGAATTCAGCGCTGCTTTACCTCGGCAACGATGGCGGCCTCTGGCGCTCGACCGACGGTGTCGACCAGCAGTCCACCCCATGCTCCGCCGATGACGCGGCTCACTTCCAGAACCTCAACGGCGGCCTCGGCTCGCTGGCCGAGATCACCAGCTTTGCGCAGCATCCTACCGACCCGGAGACGTTGCTCGCCGGTCTGGGCGCAAACGGCACTGCCGCAACCTCTGCCGCCTCTTCAACCTCGACACCGTGGACGCAACTCTCCACCGGCGAAGGCGGTACCGTTGCCATCGACCCAGGCGATCCGCAGCGCTGGTATATCTCCACCGGCGCGGGCGTCAGCATCGGCCAATGCTCCAGCGGAGCCAACTGCGCCGCAGCGGACTTCGCCGGAACTCCCGTCATCGGCGCGGCGCAGACCGCCAACGACGCCTCGCTGATCGACGCGCCATGGCTGCTCGACCCGGCACTCTCCTCCGACATCCTCATCGGGACGTGCCGCGTCTGGCGCGGTCCCGCTGCCAGCGGAGCGTCGTGGTCGTCGTCGAACGCCATCAGCAAGCTCTTCGGCGGGCCACAGAACGCCGCCTGCGGCAGCACCAATTCCATGATTCGCTCGCTCGCCGCCGGAGGCCCGGCCAGCGCCGCCACCGCCGCGCAGAACGCCGGTTCCGAGACTCTCTACGCGGGCATGGCCGGTACGCTCGACGGCGGCGGCAGCGTGGGCGGCCATCTTTTCTCGACCACTGCCGCCGACACCGCGGACAGCGCGACGGCGTGGACCGATCTCGGCATCTTCAACCCTGGCGGCTTCGATATCTCCTCGGTTGCCGCCGATCCGCACGACGCCACCGGAAAGACGGTGTATGCCACGGTGATGGGCTTCTCCGGGAACGGCATCAACGCGCCGCATCTCTACCGCTCTACCGACGCGGGCGGGCACTGGACCAATATCACCGGCAACCTGCCCGACGCTCCGGCCAACAGCGTCGTCGTCGATCCCAACGACGCTAACACCGTCTACGTCGCGCTCGATACCGGCGTCTACGTTACCCGGCAGGTCGCCACCTGCTCCAGTACAGACTGCTGGAGCGTCTACGGCGCCAATCTGCCCAATGCGCCCGTCGTTCAACTCGCCGTAGCGGCGGAGCTGCCGACCGGCGATGGACGCTCGGGCGAGCTTCGCGCCGCCACATATGGCCGGGGGATCTGGCAGATACCGCTGCTCACGGCACTCAGCTCCGCGCAGGCCGCGATCTCTCTCAATCCTGCCGCGCTCATCTTCGGAACACAGGCCGTTTCGACCGCCAGCGACGCGCAGACCGTTACGGTGACTAATGCAGGCGCGGCCCCGCTCAGCATCAGCCGGATTGACGCCACAGGCGATTTCAACGAGGCGGACGACTGCACCGCCACTCCCATTGCGAGCAGCCATACCTGCTCCATCGAGATGCGCTTCCTGCCCTCTGTCGCCGGAAGCCGCACCGGTCTGATCACCGTTTACGGCAACGTGCCCGGCGGGCAGGCCACGGTAGCGCTCTCCGGCACCGCCTCACCGGCAGCGGCGGTCGTGCTCGATCCCGTTGCCGTTGCCTTCCCATCGACCGCCGTTAATGCGACCAGCGCCGCCCGGAACATCACCATCTCCAACACCGGCGCCGCCACGGTTACGCTCGAAACACCCACCGTCACCGGTGCGGGGTTCAGAATCTCCGCCAACACCTGCGGAGCTACGCTGTTGGCGAGTACCGGCTGCACTGTCGCTGTGACCTTTACGCCCATTGCTTCGGGGGCGTACACCGGAACGTTCACCATTACCGACAGCGTCGGCACGCAGACCGCGTCGCTCAGCGGTACCGGAGTCCTGCCCGCGACGGACGCGCTCTCGCCGCTCTCGCTCGCCTTCGCGCCCGAGCAACTCACGACCGCTAGCGCCTCGCAGCAGGTCACGCTGACCAACACCGGCGATACGGCGCTGACCCTGATCGCCGCGCAGATCGCGAGCGGTGACTTTACCGTGGCCAACGCGTGCGGCAACTCGCTCAACCCGCACTCGACCTGCGCCCTCAACGTCCAGTTCCAGCCGCAGAGCATCGGGCGCGCCGCCGGACTGCTCACTGTCTCCGACGAGTACCGCTCGCAGAGCGTCGCGCTCAGCGGTACCGGAGTCGCGCCCCCCGGCGTTTCGCTATCGCCGATCTATACGCTCGGCTTTCCCACGACCGGCGTCGGGCAGACCGCGCTGCCCCAAACGGTCACGCTGACCAACAACGGCGGCCTTCCTTTGCAGTTGCATGGCACGGAGCTGACCGGCGACTTCGCCATGCTCGACGGCAGCAACACCTGCGGAGCGACGCTTGCCCCGGCCAACGCCTGCACCTTCCAGATCGTCTTCGCCCCCACTGCCGCGGGCGCGCGTACCGGGGCTCTTACAGTTACCGACAGCGCGCCGAACTCGCCGCAGACGCTCAAGCTCACCGGCAGCGCCATCGACTTCGCCCTCAGCCCGGATGGAGAGACGACCGTGACCATCGCCAGCGGCCAGAACGCGGTCTTTCCCCTCCTGTTTACCCCCTCCCCCACACTGCACGGCACGGCCACCCTCACCTGCGCCGGAGTGCCCCTGAATGCGGCCTGCAAGATCACGCCCGCCAGCATCTCGCTCGATGCCACCGCGACCATCTCGGTGGTCGTGCTCACCGGCGTCCAGGGCGCGGCACTCGCTGCGAAGAGTGCTCCCGGCCAGCGCCGCCCGGCGCTCTGGCTTGCGGTCCTGCTGCCGCTCGGTCTGCTGGCGCTTGGACGTCGGCGTCTGCCTCGACTCGCCAGCCTTGCGATTCTGTGCTGTCTTCTCTTTCCTGCGGGATGCGGCGCCGGACGCCAGCTTCCGCCATCCGGATCATCGGGCGGGCCGCCGGCACAGCTCCCGGTGACGCCTGCCGGAACCTATCCCATCGTGGTCTCGGCCACCAGCGCCGGACTGACACGCACCATCAATCTCACGCTCATCGTGAAGTAATGGCTAGGGAAGGTCTGATCGAGACTCGGGAGATGCCCTCAGCGGCTAAAGCCGCATTGATAGCAAGTCCCCTTACGGCATCCTTCGGCTTCGCTCAGGACAGGCTCTGAAGCCGTGCCCTTAACAGAACCGGACTTAATCAGAGGTTCCCTGGAGGTTATCCCCAGATGTAGTACTTGGCGATTCGGGCGAAACGCGGATTCCCTTCGGGAATGACAAACAAAGGATGACAAACAAAGGAAGCTCCCCCGGAGAGAGAATGGCTCTAAAGAGCCCGGCCCGCACCGGCACCCGAAGCCCAGGCCCACTGGAAGTTGTATCCGCCCAGCCATCCGGTTACATCCACGACTTCGCCGATGAAGTAGAGCCCCGGAACCTTCCGGCTCTGCATGGTCTTCGCGTCCAACTCCGCCGTGTCCACGCCGCCCGCGGTCACCTCGGCCTTGGCGTAGCCCTCGGTTCCTGCCGGAACGACCTGCCAGGCGTGTAGCCGCCGCTCCATCGCCGCCAGCGAGGAGTTGGTCCAGTCCGCCGGTTGGTTCAGCGCGACCCAGCGCTCGGCCATGCGCCCGGGCAGCATTGCCCGTAGCGCGGACACGGCAGCGCCTACGTCGCGGCGCGCGTTCCGCCCGAGCAGCGGAGCCAACGCCTCGACGCCGGGAGCCAGATCGATCTCCACGGCTTCGCCGGGACGCCAGTAGGACGACGCCTGCAGGATCGCCGGTCCGCTCAACCCGCGATGCGTCACCAGCATCTTCTCGCGAAAGCTTCCGCGCCGCTTCCGAACGCCTGCCGCCGCCGTAACCTCCGCCGACAGGCCGGTCAGATCGCACCATCGCGCGCGGTCGTCTTCGCCAAAGACCAGCGGAACCAGCGCCGGACGGCACTCGACCACCCGCAGCCCGAACTGTTCGGCGATTCTGTAGCCGAATCCCGTCGCGCCCATCTTCGGGATCGACAGCCCCCCGGTCGCGATGACGACGGCCTTTGCCCGAAGTTCGCCCGCGGAGGTTTCCACCACAAACAGTCCATCCTGTCTGACGGAGAGCACGCGCACGCCGGTCATCACTCGCACACCGGCCTCGGCGCACTCCCGCTCCAGCATCGTCACCACGTCCCGCGCCGAGCGGTCGCAGAAGAGCTGCCCCAGCGTCTTCTCGTGATAGCGAATGCCGTGCTTCTCCACCAGCGCGACGATATCCGCCGGGGTAAACCGCGCCAGCGCCGACTTGGCGAAGTGGGGATTCTCCGAGAGAAAGTTCTCGGCCCGGCAGTGGAGATTGGTGAAGTTGCATCGTCCCCCGCCCGAGATCAGGATCTTCTTTCCCACCTGCTCGGCATGATCGAGCAGCACGACGCGCCGCCCACGCCGCCCGGCCTCGACGGCGCACATTATGCCCGCGGCGCCCGCGCCCAGCACTACTGCATCCAGCTCCTGCACGCACCCTCCCCGTTCCCCTCCAAGTGTCGCATCCCCATGCGACCATAGAAAGATGCCGAAGACCCCCAGCAACTTCTCTGCCGCGACCCGCACTGTCGCTGCCCAGCCACATGGTCCCGCGGCGACGATCACCCGGCGTGCGGCCGACCGCCTCCGTGCCGGCCATCTCTGGGTCTACCGCTCCGATGTCGAATCGCTGATCCCCTTCACGGGATCGACCGTGATCGCTCCCGGCGCGCTCACCACTGTCACCGACAGCCGCGGCATCCCACTGGGCACGGCGCTCTACAGCGACGCCTCGCAGATCGCGCTGCGGATGGTCTCGTCCGAGGCCGCGCTCTCCCGCCCGGCCTACCTCGCCCAGCTTCAGGAGCGCGTCCGGGCCGCGCTCGCGCTGCGGGAGGAACTGGCTCCCCGGTCGACCGGGAACAACGCCTGCCGTCTCATCTTCTCCGAGGCCGACGCTTTGCCGGGAATCGTCGCCGACCGCTACAACGATCTGGTGATCCTGCAACTGCTGACGCAGGGGACGGCGCAGAACGACGTCCGCCGGGTTCTGGCCAAGGTGATCGGCGAGAGCCTCCACCCGGCGATGCTCATCGAGCGGCCTGACCCGAAGATCCGCGAGATGGAGCAGCTTGCGGCTCCATCGCCCGAGCCGCTCTATATAGATATAGAGGATGCAGACGGCGCTTCCAACCCGCGCCTGACCACCACGTTTACCATCAACAACCTGCGCTTCCACTACGATGCGAGCGCCGGGCAGAAGACCGGAGCCTTTCTCGATCAGCGGCTAAATTACGCTGCTGCTGCAAGATACGCCAAGGGGAGAGCGCTTGATGTCTGCACGTATCAGGGTGGCTTCGCGCTTCATCTGGCCCAATCCTGCCAGCAGGTGACCGGCGTCGACGCCAGCCGGAAGGCGCTCGAAACGGCGGACCGCAATCTCGCGCTCAACCCCGAGCTTGGCGCGCAAGTCGATTGGATGGAGGCAGACGCCTTTGAACTTCTGCGGGAGTATGAGGCTGCGGGAGAGAAGTATGACACCATCGTCCTCGATCCGCCTGCCTTCGCAAAGTCCAGCCGTGCCGCCGAGTCCGCCCTTCGCGGCTACAAGGAGCTTAACCTGCGTGCCATGAAGATGTTACAGGCAGGAGGGACGCTTGTGACCTGCTCCTGTTCGCATCACGTTGCGCCGGCCGAGTTTACGGAGGTGGTTGCCGCGGCCGCCTCCGATGCGGGCAGACGGGTGCAAGTGATTGAAATCAGGGGGGCTGCTCCGGATCACCCGGCGGTTTTGACCCTTCCCGAGACGAGCTATCTGAAGTGCCTGATCCTGCGGGTATCCTGATAAGTCTATGAATATAGATAGGTTATTCTCCAGGTGGAGTATCTGGTGATTCGGGCGAAACGCGGATTCCCTTCGGGAATGACAAACAAAGAATGACAAACGAAGGAAGCTACACCTGACCTAAATTAAATAAGGCAATCCACGATCTGTGTCGGGAATATGAGTGTATTGCTATCAAATTATATGCAACCTTTACTCCCCAAATGCGTCTTATCAGGTATAGGCTGGTGCTCAACCCCAGCCAAGTACTCTCAGGAGAAAGATGATGACAACCTTGACTCGATTTGTGCCGTTCCGTTCGCCACTGCAGGATGTGGCTGTGTTGCAGAACCGGTTGAACTCGATCTTCAGCGACTTTGGGCGCGCGGATGCCGCCGACGAACTGACTGCGGGCAGCTTTGTCCCCGCCGTCGACGTCTACGAAGACGCGCAGAAGCTGGTCCTCAAGCTGGAGGTTCCGGGCATCAAGCAGGAGAACCTGGACATCCACATCGACAACCAGACCCTGACCGTCAAGGGCGAGCGCAAGCTCGAGGTCGACGAGAAGGAAGAGAACTTCCATCGTATCGAGCGCCGCTATGGCAGCTTTGTCCGCAGCTTCGGTCTGCCGCAGACCGTCGACGCAAACGCGGTCACGGCCAACTATGACGCCGGCGTGCTGAGCATCTCGCTGGCCAAGAAGGCCGAGGCCAAGCCGAAGCAGATCAAGATTGCCGTCGGCGGGCCGAAGCAGGTGGAAGCGGGCAAGTCGGCGGAGACCAAAGCTGAGCACAAGCCAGCCGCCTGATAGAACCCGGTGAGTGGGCGCAGCAGAAGGGCGGAACCTATTGGCGGTTCCGCCCTTTTTTGGGCAGCGGGTGTAAAAAAGTTGTAAAGAAAGATTAGTAAAAGGCCCTCAAGAAAGATCAGTAAAAAAGCTGGAATAACAGGAGTCGTGCATGGCGATCAAGTGGGAGCGGTTGACGGTGAAGTCGCAGGAGGCGGTGCAGGCGGCGAGCGGCCATGCCGCGGAGAATGGCAATCCCGAGGTGCTGCCGCTGCATCTGATGGCGGCGCTGCTCGAAGACCGCGAGGGCGTGGTCATTCCCGTCCTCGAAAAGGTGGGCGTTCCGATTGAGCAGTTGCTCTCGGGCGTCAACTCGGCGATTGCCAAGCTGCCCAAGGTTCAGGGCGGGGCGCAGCCGGGAATGAGCGCTGCCTTGCAGAAGGTGCTGGAGCAGGGCTTCAAGGAAGCCGAGAACTTCAAGGACGATTATGTTTCGACCGAGCATCTGCTGCTGGCGCTGGCGCAGCAGAAGGGTGATGCCGTGCAGTCCGCGCTGGCCGCGCTGGGCGGAACCCACGATGCGATTCTGAAGGCTCTGAGCGCGGTGCGCGGATCGCAGCGCGTGACCGACCAGAATCCCGAGGGCAAGTTTCAGGCGCTCGAAAAGTATGCCAAGGACCTGACCGACCTGGCGCGGCGGGGCAAGCTCGATCCCGTGATCGGGCGCGACGAGGAGATTCGCCGCGTCGTGCAGGTGCTCTCGCGACGGACGAAGAACAATCCGGTGCTGATCGGCGAGCCGGGCGTCGGCAAGACGGCGATTGTGGAGGGCCTGGCGCGGAGAATCTTTCTCGGCGACGTGCCCGAAATTCTGAAGAACAAGCGCGTCTGCGCGCTGGACCTGGGCGCGATGATCGCCGGAGCGAAGTTTCGCGGCGAGTTTGAAGACCGCCTGAAGGCCGTGCTCAAGGAGATCGAAGAGTCGAACGGCGAAATCATCCTGTTCATCGACGAGCTGCATACGCTGGTCGGGGCGGGAGCGGCCGAAGGCTCCATGGATGCCAGCAACATGCTCAAGCCGGCGCTGGCTCGCGGCGGCCTGCGGGCCATCGGCGCCACCACGCTGAACGAATACCGCAAGCACATCGAAAAGGACGCGGCGCTGGAGCGGCGTTTTCAGGTGGTCTATATCGGCGAGCCCAACGTCGAGGACACGATTGCGATTCTGCGCGGGCTGAAGGAGAAGTACGAGGCCCATCACAAGGTGCGCATCAAGGACTCCGCCATCGTGGCGGCGGCGACGCTCTCGCACCGCTATATCTCCGACCGCTTTCTGCCGGACAAGGCCATCGACCTGGTCGATGAGGCGGCGGCGGCATTGGCGATTCAGATTGGCTCGGTGCCGGTGGAGATCGACGATCTGGAGCGGCGGGGAACGTCGCTCGAGATCGAGCGCGCCGCGTTGAAGCGCGAGACCGACGCGGGCTCGAAGGAGCGATTGGAGATCGTCGAGCGCGAGCTGGCCGAGGTAAAGGAGAAGGCGGCGGGCCTGCGCGCTCGATGGCAGACCGAGCGCGGCGCGATTGGCCGCATCGCCGAGCTGAAGGAGAAGCTGGAGTCGCTGCGCTTCCAGGCGGGCGAGGAGACGCGCAAGGGCAATCTGCAGCGGGCGGCAGAGTTGCAGTACGGCGAGATTCCGAAGATGGAAGCCGAGCTGAAGACGCTGACCGAGGCGCAGGATCAGGTCGCCGGACGCTCGTCGCAGTTGCTGAAGGAAGAGGTGGACGAGGAGGACATCGCGGCCATCGTCTCGAAGTGGACCGGCATCCCCGTCAGCAAGATGCTCGAAGGCGAGATGCAGAAGCTGGTGCAGATGGAGGATCGTCTGCGCGAGCGTGTCGTCGGACAGGACGAGGCGCTGTCGGCGGTCGCCAACGCGATTCGCCGCTCGCGTGCGGGGCTGTCCGATCCCAAGCGGCCCATCGGCTCGTTCATCTTTCTGGGGCCGACGGGCGTCGGCAAGACGGAGACGGCGCGGGCGCTCGCCGAGTTTCTCTTCGACGACGAGGCGGCGATGGTGCGCATCGACATGAGCGAGTACATGGAGAAGCACGCGGTGGCGCGGCTGATCGGCGCGCCTCCGGGCTACGTCGGCTACGACGAGGGGGGGCAGTTGACGGAGGCTGTGCGGCGGCGGCCTTATGCCGTCATTCTGTTCGACGAGATCGAGAAGGCGCATCCCGATGTCTTCAACGTGCTGCTGCAGGTGCTCGACGATGGGCGGCTGACGGACTCGAAGGGCCGCACGGTGGACTTCAAGAACACCGTGCTCATTATGACCTCGAACGTCGGCGCGGCGCAGTTGTCGACCGCCTGGGCGGAGGGCGAGGAGGGCTTCGAGGAGGCGAAGGGCCGCGTGATGGATGTGCTGCGTCAGCAGTTCCGGCCGGAGTTCCTCAACCGCGTGGACGACATTGTCGTCTTCCGTCCGCTGGGCGACGAGCAGTTGACGCACATCGTCGATCTGCGGCTCAAGGATCTTCAGACGCTGCTGGCCGATCGCAAGATCACACTGGAACTGACCGACAAGGCGCGCCACGCGATCTTTACCGCGGGATACGACCGCGCGTACGGAGCGCGTCCGTTGAAGCGGGCGATTCAGCGCATGGTGCAGGATAAGCTGGCGGTGAAGATTCTGGACGGCACGGTTCTGCACGGCGACCATGTGCTGGTCGATGCCGGTAAGGATGGGCTAACCTTCACGGTTTCAACGCGAGCGTCGGACTGACGTTGTACGAAGTAAGACACGGAGCCGCAATTGTTTGCGGCTCCGTTTTTGTTTTTACGCTACTGCGTCTTGTTTGCCGAGGAAGTGCGTCTAACGCCGTAGACTCGTAACGCCAGAGACTCAGGCTGGTCGGGATCTGGTCGGGGAGAGGTAGGCAGCGTTACAGCAATTGATGGGTAAACAGGCGATTATCATCGGCGCGGGTCCGGCGGGGTTGACGGCGGCGCTCGAATTTCTCAGGCGAAGCGATGTGACCCCGGTGGTGCTCGAGGCCAGCCGCGAGATCGGCGGCATCTCACGCACCGTGCGCTACAAGGGCAACCGGATGGATATCGGCGGCCACCGCTTCTTTTCGAAGTGCGACCGGGTGATGCAGTGGTGGATCGACCTGATGCCGCCCGAGATGAACGGCGCGTCCGGGCACACGATCAGCTACCGGGGCGGCCGCCGCGCCGTCTCTGTACCGGCGCGGCTGAAGGAAGAACCGGTGCTGCGCGGAGCCGGTCCTCTGGTCGCCGATGCTGAGGCCGATACTGTCGATGACCCCTGCGCGGAGGGCGAGCTTCCTTCAGAGCAGCGCGAGCGCATTGAGACGACGGCTGCGGCCTCACCTGCCGACGAGGATCTGGTGATGCTGATCCGTCCGCGCAGAAGCAGAATCTATTACCTGCGTAAGTTCTTCGACTATCCGATCCGGCTGACGGCGACGACGCTCCGCAATCTTGGCGTGCTGCGGACGCTGCGGGTGGGATCGAGCTATCTGAAGTCCCGCGTATCGCGGATCGAGCCCGAGAAGAGCCTCGAAGATTTTCTGATCAACCGCTTCGGGCGCGAGCTTTATCTCACGTTCTTCAAGAGCTACACGGAGAAGGTGTGGGGCATGCCGTGTGATCGCATCTCGCCCGAGTGGGGAGCGCAGCGCATCAAGGGGCTCAGCCTGACCGCCGCCGTGAAGCACTTCGTGATGAGCGCGCTGGGCAAAGACGAGTGCGGCGACCTGGCGCAGAAGCGAACCGACACCAGCCTGATTGAGCGGTTCCTCTATCCGAAGCTCGGGCCGGGCCAGTTGTGGGAGCACGTAGCCGGGCTGGTCCGCGCCAAGGGCGGTGCGATCCACCTGGGCTGGCGGGTGGACGGGATTCACTGCGAGGGCGGCCGGGTAGTGTCCATCGAGGCGGTCAACGACAAGGGAGAGCGGCAAACCTTCGCCGGCGACTATTTCTTCTCGACCATGCCAATGCGCGAGTTGATACGCGCCATCGACGCTCCGGTGCCCGGGAACGTGCGCGAGGTGAGCGAAGGCTTGCAGTATCGCGACTTTATTACGGTCGGATTGCTGGTGGACCGCCTGAAGGTCGAGGAGCCGGGCGGCGGCCTGCTGAAAGATACCTGGATCTATGTGCAGGAGCCCGACGTGCTGCTGGGGCGGCTGCAGATCTTCAATAACTGGAGCCCGCACCTGGTCGCCGACCCGGAGAAGGTCTGGATCGGGCTGGAGTACTTCTGCTACGAGACCGACGATCTGTGGAAGATGACGGATGAGGAGTTGAAGGCATTTGCCGTTGCGGAAGCGGCGAAGATCGGCATATTGAACGCCGGGGACGTCATCGACGGGCATGTGGTTCGCATGCCGAAGACCTATCCTGCCTACTTTGGAACGTATGAGCGGTTCGATGAGCTGCGGGCGTTTACGGATGGGTTCGAGAATCTGTTTCTGGTGGGCAGAAACGGGATGCACAAGTACAACAACCAGGATCACAGCATGCTGACGGCGATGACGGCGGTGGATGGGATTCTGGCGGGCAACGTGGATCGAGCGGCGCTTTGGGGGATCAACACGGAGCAGGAGCACCACGAAGAGAAGTCCGCGTAACGATAAGTCGGCCTAACCGGCGGCGGCGATCAGGAGGCGACGGTTCCCTGGTGGAAGAGAAGCTGCCAGCGGTTGTCGCGGAAGACCCACAGCGAGGAGCGGTGAGAGACGTGCAGCGCGGTGGTGGCATGATAGGTGGCAAGGGCGGCGTCGGGAGCGAGTGGCGTCACGTAGAAGTGACTGATGGTCGCCGAGCGCGGCGAACTGGTGAGCAGGTCGTCGATGGTCTGTTGCCGGCTGTAGATGCGGCCCGAACTGCAGTACTCCTGATAGTCGTCGGCCAGCAGAGGAAGCAGGGCCTTGCGATCCTTCTCCCGGCTGGGGTGAAGCAGGCGCTCTTCGAGGGTATAGAGATGGTCCTGTAACTGTGCTGGCTTCATGTGAGTATTATGACGCTGATACCGGCGGTAAGTTTCAGCGCGGGCCTTTTGCAGCAGAGATTTCGTGCCGGTTCGGGAAAAGCCTTCATGGAATGAGTGGGTTACACCAGACACGACAATTGCGAAACCTGGTGATTGAACGCTCGATCCGGCGTGGTCCTCACCGGGAGGCTATCTTCTTGCGAGAGCGACGCGGGGAATCTGTTGCAGGTCCGCCACAAACTCTACGTCCCGCCAGTCGGCGAGGAGCAGGGAGAGAGCATCGCGCTGGCCGTGGCCGATCTCCATGGCGAGCAGCCCGCCTGGCAGAAGCGCGGCGTGAGCCTGGGGGATGAGGCGGCAATAGATATCGAGGCCGTTCTGACCGGCGAAGAGTGCTTGCTCAGGCTCGTGGTCGCGCACCTGCGGATGGAGGCTGGCGCGGTCGTCTTCCGGAATATAAGGCGGATTGCTGACAACAGCGTCGAAGAAGCCAATTCGCTCTTCGTCCTGAGGGAGACCGGAGATCAGGTCGGTCTGGTGAAATCGGATGCGGTCGGAGAGGTTGTGCGCGGCGGCGTTTTCGCGCGCTACTTCTAGCGCTTCGGCCGAGATGTCGACGGCGGTGATCCGGGCCTGCGGCAGATGGGCTGCGAGCGCCAGAGCGATGGCTCCGGTGCCGGTGCCCACGTCAAGGATGTTGAGCGGCTGGTCGTGGGGGAGACGATCAAGCACGGCTTCGACGAGGTGCTCGGTCTCGGGCCGGGGAATGAGCGTGGCCGGTGTGACCTTAAGCCGGAGGCCGAAGAACTCCTGCTCGCCGGTGATGTACTGGATCGGCTCGTGGCTCAGGCGGCGAGCGATGGCAGCGTCATACGTCTCAAGCTGTTGTGAGGTGATGTCACGGTCGGGATGCGCGAGCAGCGTGGCGCGGTCAATCTGGAGGATGTTGAGCAGGAGAAGCTCGGCGTCGCGGCGGGCCTGCTCGGAGAGGCGCGGGTCTGTCGCCAGCGTGGCCGCCGCTTCGGTGAGCGATTGGCGGAGAGTCACGGCCGCGCCGAACGCGCCTCGATGACGATGAGGTTGCCGTCGGGGTCGGTCACGGTGAGAGACTTCTTCGACTTCCTGAAGGGGACGTGGGCCTGCTTCAGAAGCTTCGCGGATCGGCCGAGGCTGTCGGTGGCCAGTGTGATGCGGGATTTGCTGCCGAGGCTGGCGACGGGGACGATCACGACCATCTCGCCGGAGGTTCCCGGCAGGTTGAGGACCATGGGGTGGTGCGCGTCGGGGGTGAACTGGAGGCGGTCGATGTAGAAGCTGCGGGCGGCGGCGGGGTCCTGCATCGCCAGCGTGACGGCGACGAGCTTGGTGCCGACGCGGTCCGCGCCCAGATGCTGGCCGCGGTCGCTGTAGTGACGCGAGCCGGGCATGTATTGCGTGTACTCGATGTTCTGCGGTCCGGTGGCCTGCATGGGGCCTTTGAGGGTGAAGAGCAGATTGCCCGCGCCGGCCTTGCGGATCTTGAAGTTGGGAGTGACGCCGCGGGCGATGTAGTCGTCGTAGACGGCCTGGAGGTCGGTGCCCTCGAAGCAGAGGTGGAGGAAGCCGAGGTCGGGGTTCTTTTCGGTCGCGGGATAAATCTCGATGAACTGGTGGTCGTTGATCTTGATGAACGACTGGTAGACAGCTCCGTTGCGGCTGAGAGCGAAGGCCTCATCGAAGCCCAGCTTCTTGTAGAAATCGCGAGAGGCGTCGAGGCTGTGGACGCGAATGGCGATGTGGGCGATGCCGTTGAAGGGCGGTGGCGTGGTTGAGGTTTGAGCTTTGAGCGGCGAGAGGGCGAGGGCAAGAACGAACAGGACCAGAAGCGCGGATGGAAGTACAGATGAAAGCGCGATGCGGGTGATGCGTCCTGGAAATTGCTGCCTGGTCATGCTCTGCTCTCCTTGTGCCGCCTGCTGGCAGCTTACTGCGATTGTCGCCGATCGCAATAAGCCTGCCAAGCGGGCAGCGCGGAAGAGAGTTGCAGCAGGGTTATTTTGCGGCTCGCGCCGGTGCCGCGTTGCCGCCCCGGACGTCCAGGTTCGCCCGCAGGCGCACATCCTCGGACGACGAGCCGATCATCAGGTTAAAGGTTCCGGGCTCGACCGCGAAGCGCTTCTCAGCGGTGTGGTACCAGGCCAGCTCCGAGGCGGGCAGGGTGAAGGTGACGCGCTTGGTCTCGCCCGGCTGAAGCTCCACGCGCTCGAAGGCGCGCAGGCTCTGGATCGGCTGCTTGGCAACCGACTTGACCTGGTGGCTGTAGAGCTGGGCCACGTCTGCGCCGGCGCGGGAGCCGGTGTTCTCGATGTCGAAGGAGATCTCGACCTTGGATGACGGGCTGATCGTCGTCTGCGAGAGCTTCAGGTTCTTGTAGGCGAAGGTTGTGTAGCTGAGGCCGTGGCCGAAGGGATAGAGCGGCGATCCCTTGAAGTAGAGGTAGGTGTATCCGTCGGAGACGTCGTAGTCGTTGGTGGGAGGAACGCCGTTCAGGTTGGGATAGACGGTGTAGGGCAGATGGCCGCCGGGGTTGTAGTCGCCGAACAGCACACGGGCGATGGCGGTGCCGCCGTCTTCGCCGGGGAACCAGGCCTCGAGGATGGCGGGGATGTGCGCCTGCGCCCAGGTGACGGCCAGTGGACCGGCGTTGACCAGTACCAGTACAGTCTTTGGATTGGCCGCGTAGACGGCCTCCATCAACTGCTTCTGCGCGCCCGGGAGGTCGAGGTCGTTACGGTCGCGGCCCTCAGCCTCGACCCGGAGGTTGGTTCCAAGGCAGAGCACAACCACGTCGGATTTACGGGCCAGCTCGACGGCGCGAGCGATGGCCGCCGCGTCAGGGCCCTCGGTGAAGCTGGTTCCCTGCTCATACTGAACGTTGACGTTCGCGCCGAGAAGATCCTTGAGCCCCTGGGTCGGGCTGACCTTGCGCGCGGGCTTGCCGTAGTAGTTGCCGGTCTCGTAGTCGTTGCCGCCCGCGGGTCCGATGACGGCGACGGACTTGACCGCGTCTTTCTTGAGCGGGAGAAAGTTGCGGCGGTTGCTCAACAGCGTCATGGACTCGAGCGCCGTCTTCAGCGACAGTTGCAGGTGCTCGAGCGAGCGGATGACGCTGGGGCCGAGCTTCGAGTAGGGATTGTCGGCGGGAGGATCGAAGGCTCCCAGGCGGAAGCCGACGCGCAGCACGCGGGTGAGAGCGCGGTCGACGTCGGCGGTGGTGAGCAGGCCGCGCTTGACGGCGAGCGGAATGTTGGTCTGGAACTCGACGTCGTCGGAGTCGTTGCCCGCCTTGATGGCCATCGCCGTCGCCACGACTGGGTCTTCGGTGATGTGGTGGCCGGCGACCAGCAGCCGGACGGCGCCGAGGTCGTCGGTGACGAAGCCGTCGAAGTGCCACTGGCCGCGCAGAATGTCGGTCAGCAGATATTTGTTGACGGCGTCGGGCGTGCCGTTGATGGCGTTGTAGGAGGACATGACCGATTGCGCATGACCTTCCATGAACGCCGCCTTCCAATGCGGCAGCCAGTACTCCCTCAGGTTGCGCTCATCGACGGTGGCGGAGAGTGCCTTGCGGTTGGTCTCCACGTTATAGACGGCGAAGTGCTTCACCGTCGCCGCAACCTTCAGATAGTGGGGGTTGTCACCCTGCAGGCCCTTGACGTAGGCGACGGCCATACGTCCGGTGAGGAAGGGATCTTCGCTGAAGACCTCCTGAATGCGTCCCCAGCGCGGGTCGCGGCTGACGTTGATGACGGGCGAGCGATAGACGAGGCCATGCTTGCCGTGCGGTCCTTCGGCGCCTTCATTGTAGAGCGCGCGTGCTTCATCGCCCATCGCGCCAGCGATGCTGTTGACCAGCGCCGGGTCCCAGGTCGCGCCCATGGCGGTCGGCATGGGGAAGAGCGTGGTCGGCTCCTTCGACCAAACGCCGTGCAGGGTCTGGTTCCAGCCGCCCCACGCGGGAATGTTCAGGTGCTGGATGCCCTTGTTCTGATGGTTCAACAGTTCGGCCTTCTCTTCGATCGTCAAGCGCGAGATCAGGTCGGCGATGCGCTGCTCGGTCGGCTTGGAGGGATCGAGGTAGGCCGGCTTGGCGGAGCTTTGCGCGAATGTGAAGGTGCAGCAGAACAGGATTAGAAGGGCACAGGAAGTTCGTTTCATCGATTTGTCCTTGGGCGTGGAGAGACAGCGGGATCGGAGTGCTTGGATGCGGACAAAGGTAGTACCAAAAAACAGGGATGTCAACCGGAAAAGCGGCCGCTCATCCCCGATCCGCTATAAATATGCGGAAAACCCGGATTTATCAAAGGTGAGAGGGAGTGCCGCGACCGCTCCCGCAGACGATTTCCGGACAGCATCCTCTGCATAAAGGACGTACCGATACGATATGTCTGGATGGAGATCGATTACTGCTTCGGGTTGTAGTTGACGCCGGGAAGAATCCTCGAGGTCACGGTGAGCTCGTGGTAGTCACGGTAGGTCGCAGTGAAGTACCACTCCGCATTGAGGGCTTCGGACTTTGCGGTGGAACTGATCTTCTTCGGCAGCCAGAACAGATGGTTATTGAGGGTCACCGTGTCATAGTCGATCGTCCACGTCCAATCGCCGTAGATGCCGGCAGCGATCTCGCAGTGAGGCGTCGTCTGTTCCAGGCGCACGACCTGCATGGTTTGAGCATTGATGTAAGCCCGTCCATGGTTGAGCTCGGGTCCGGGACAGTTCTTATCGTGCTTGGCTGCCTCCTCTTTCAGGGCGTAATCGACGATCAGGACGGGGCGGCGGTGAAGTTTTCTGCCGGAGGTGAGGGTGTAGTCGTAGCAGTTCTTGAATTCGAGAGAGACGGCTGTCAGGGCGTTGCTGAAGGCGCCGGTAAGGATGGCCGGTCCCTGGAGAGCCTGGACCTTTGGCGGTTTTTTATCCACGGTCTTTATCTGGCGGGATTCAACGAACATCGCGTGCAGGCTTTTGGAGCCGGAACGCTTCAGCCGAAAGATCGATTCGGTCGTGGTGCGGCGGTACAGCTCGTTGCGGACGAACATGTCGGAGACGAGGTGCTCGTCGCAAAAGAAGTTGGGGACCAGGGTCCTGTAGCGGTCGAGGTTGGCTTGCAGGCGAACGATCAAGGCGGCGAGAGCAGACTCCGGCGCTGTCGACGCTTGCGCGTCCTGCCGCTGCGCGAAGAGAGGCGCAGGCAGGGCGAATAGCAGACAGAGGAGGAGAAGGAATCGGGGAATCGTGATGTCAGGTTCAGACGGCACGGAGGGCGATCTCCTTCCCGGCTTCTCGAATGCAGAAGTCAATCGGCGTCCAGCTTATCAGCGTTGGACTGCAAAGTGGGCGAAAGAGAGCCGGGATAGGAAAACGCAGACCGCCGTCAGGCGGCGGTGGCTTCGGCCTTGAGCTTCTCCGCGGTGTAGTGCGCGGTCAGGGCGTCGATGGTGGGTTGCAGCAGGCCTTCCATCACCATGTTGAGCTGGTGGTTGGTGAGGCCGATGCGATGGTCGGTGAGCCGGTTCTGCGGGAAGTTGTAGGTGCGGATCTTTTCACTGCGGTCGCCGGTGCCGACCTGCTGCTTGCGATCCTTGGCCTGCTCCTGGTGGATGCGCTCGGCCTCGACCTCATGGAGTCGCGCGCGCAGGACGCGCATGCCCTTCTCGCGATTCTTGATCTGCGACTTCTCGTCCTGGCAGGAGACGACCGTATTGGTGGGGATGTGCGTGATGCGGACCGCCGAGTAAGTCGTGTTGACCGACTGGCCGCCGGGGCCGGAGGAGCAGAAGGTGTCGATGCGCAGGTCCTTGGCTTCGATCTTCACGTCGACCTCCTCGGCCTCGGGCAGCACGGCCACGGTGATAGCCGAGGTATGGACACGGCCCTGGGTCTCGGTCGCCGGTACGCGCTGCACGCGGTGCACGCCCGACTCGTACTTCATCTGCGAGTAGACCTTGTCGCCCTCGAAGATGGCGGTGACCTCCTTCATGCCGCCGCCGATGCCGGTCTCGGACGTCGAAAGCACCTCGACCTTCCACTTATGCTGCTCGGCGAAGCGCAGGTACATGCGGAAGATCTCGGAGACGAAGATCGCCGCCTCGTCGCCGCCGGTTCCGGCGCGCAGTTCGATGATGATGTTCTTGTCGTCGTTGGGGTCTTTGGGCAGCAGAAGGATCTTGAGTTCTTCTTCGACCGCGGCGAGTTTAGGCTCAAGGCCGGTGATCTCTTCGAGCGCCATGGCGCGGAGGTCGAGGTCGGTCTCGGTGAGCATGGCCCTGGCTTCGGCGAGGCCGTCCTTGATCTTGCGGTACTCGCGGAACTTTTCCACCGTCGGCTCGATGTCGCGGTGCGCTTTGGCGACGGTCTGGAACTTCTTCTGGTCCTGCACCAGGGTCGGGTCGGACATCTGGCGGCCGAGGTCTTCGTAACGAGCTTCGAGTTGGTCGAGGCGGTCGAACATAAAGAAAAATCCTTATAACAAGGTCTTTTGTCGTTGCAGTTGTCGTTGCAGTTGTTTCAGGGTGAGAATGACGAAACTGGCGCAGCTAGGCAAAGTCGTGACGGTCGGAAGACGGGGTCACGCTGGGGAGGATCACCGGTTTTGCCGCTGGAATCATCTCTCTTTAGATGTTACTCCTGTCGTTGCGGGTGCGGGGAGCATCTTTAGGGTATGGCTCTGTTTCTCAAGCTGGCGGAGTTGGCGGAGCAACTGGCGGGCGACGCCGGCCGGCTGAAGAAACGCGCCGCGATTGCCGAAGCGATTGCGGCTGTCCATGGAGCTGCGTCGGAGAGCGAAGATACCGGATTGTTCGCACTGTATCTGGCGGGGACTCCGTTTGCGGAAGCGGATAGCCGGAAGCTGAACGCCGGCGGAGCCTTGTTGTCGAAGGCGCTGCTGGCGGTCAGCGGAGCGACGGACCCGGAGTTGACGGCAGCCTACCGGCGGCATGGAGATCTGGGGGCGGCGGCCTTCGATCTGCTGGAGCATTCGCGGCCTGGTTCGTCGTCCGGTTCGCGGCCTGGAGAGACCCATGTCCGAGAGTCCGGACATGGGGCACCCAGGGTTGAGGCCAGGTTAACGTTGGAAGAGGTGGCGGCGGCGTTTGCCGCGATGGCGGCAGCCGGAACGACGGCGATCCGCGCCCGTCTGGTCGAGGGATTGTTGCGGCGGGCGTCTCCTCTGGAGGCGAAGTACCTGCTCAAGCTGATGCTCGGCGATATGCGGATTGGGGTGAAGCAGAGCCTGGTGGAGGAGGCGATTGCGGTCGCTGCCTCCGTACCGGTGGAAGAGGTTCGCCACGCGGTGATGCTGGAGGCGGATCTCGCCGCGGCGGTGAAGCGGGCCTTTGCCGGAACGCTGGCCGAGGCACGGATGCGGCTGTTTCATCCGCTGGGATTCATGCTGGCCAGCCCGGTTACTTCGCCCGAGGAGGCGGTGGAGCGGTTTACGGAGAAGGGCGCTGAATCCGCCGGTGTGTCCGTCGAAGCGTTTCTCGAAGACAAGTACGACGGCATGCGGGCGCAGGTGCACTGCGGCGACCCGGAGCAGCATGGCCGCGTGGCGATCTATTCGCGAAATCGCGAGGACGTGACGGCCAGCTTCCCCGAACTGGAGGAGGCGTTTGCCTCTGTGCAGCAGCCACTCATCTTTGACGGCGAGATTCTCGGCTGGGAGTTCGCCACGGCGCGGGCGCTGCCGTTTGCGGTGCTGGCGCAGAGAATTGGCCGCAAGCGCGTCCCCAACGAGGTGCGGCAGCAGATCCCCGTGGTCTTCATGGCGTTCGACCTGATGTGCGCCAATGAAGAGTTATTGCTGGAGCTGCCGCTGCGGGAGCGGCGCAACCGGCTGGAGTCCGCGGTGGAGCGGTTGGTCGAGGCAGTGCGTTCTCCGCTGACGATCGACGAGCGGACACGAGGCGCGCAGGGCGTGATGTTCGCGGAGCCGGAGGGCGTTGGCATGGAGCGTCTGATGCTCTCGCCCAGCCGCCTGGTCGAGAGCGCCGACGACATTGAGCGGGCTTATGCCGAGGCCCGCGCGCGCTCGAACGAGGGCGTGATGCTGAAGGCGGCGGCTTCTTTCTACCAGCCGGGCAGGCGCGGTCTGGCGTGGGTCAAACTGAAGCGCGAACTGGCCACGCTCGATGTGGTGGTGACGGGCGCGGAGTTCGGCCACGGCAAGCGGGCGGGAATTTTGAGCGACTACACCTTCGCGGTGCGCGGCGAGGGCGGCGAGCTCTTGAATGTGGGCAAGGCATACTCCGGGCTGACCGACGCGGAGATCGCGGGCATGAGCGCATGGATGATGGAGCATACGCTCGAAGACCAGGGGTACTTTCGCACGGTCGAGCCGCTGATGGTTCTCGAAGTCGCCTTCAACAACATCATGCGCAGCAGCCGTCATGCCAGCGGGTTTGCGCTCCGCTTTCCCCGGATCATCCGCATCCGCAGCGACAAGCCGGTCAGCGAGATCGACACGGTGGAACGGGTCGAAGAGATCTACCAGAGCCAGGTGGACAAGCCCGTCGAAGGACATGCTTGAACCCCGGGCGGGACCAATGGCATCTTAGGTTGTATGGAATACAGGCAGCTTGGTAAATCAGGACTCAAGGTGCCGGAGCTTTGCTTCGGTGCGGGGACGTTTGGCGCGAGCAACGAGTTCTTCAAGGCGTGGTCGGAGACGACCCAGGCGGAGGCCGACCGCATCGTCGGCATCTGCATCGACGCCGGGGTGAACTTCTTCGATACGGCGGACGTCTACTCCGACGGCAACAGCGAGATCGCGCTGGGCAAGGCGCTCGCGCACCATCAGCGCGAGGATGTGCTGATCTCGACCAAGGCTACGTTCCGCCTGGGTAAAGGGCCGAACGATGTGGGATCGTCTCGCTATCACCTGATCCAGTCGCTCGAGCGCAGCCTGAAGCGGCTGGGGACGGACTACGTCGATGTCTACCATCTGCATGCCTTTGACGCGACCACGCCGGTCGAAGAGACGCTGAATACGCTGGACAAGTTCGTCCGCGAGGGCAAGGTGCGCTATATCGCCGTCTCGAACTTCTCCGGCTGGCACCTGATGAAGTCGTTGAGCGTAAGCGAGCGCTACGGCTGGGCGAGATATGTCGGGCAGCAGGTCTACTACTCGCTGGTGGGACGCGACTACGAGTGGGAGTTGATGCCGCTGGCGCTCGATCAGGGCGTGGGCGCGCTGGTCTGGTCGCCGCTCGGCTGGGGCCGGTTGACCGGCAAGATCCGGCGGGAGACCGGCATTCCGAAGCAGAGCCGCTTGAACTCCAAGACCGTGGCGGACAACGGTCCGCAGGTTCCGGAGGAGCATCTGTACAAGGTCGTCGACGCTATCGACGAGATCGCGAAGGAGACGGGCAAGACGGTTCCGCAGATTGCGTTGAACTGGGTTCTGGGGCGGCCTACGGTCTCGACGGTGATTGTCGGAGCACGCAACGAGGAACAGTTGCGAGCGAACCTCGGCGCTGTCGGCTGGAAGCTGACGCCCGAGCAGGTGCAGAAGCTCGACACGGCCAGCGAGGTTCCGCTGGCTTATCCGTACTGGCACCAGCGCCAGTTCGAGGAGCGCAATCCCCGCCCGGTATAGCGGCTGTATAAGGCTGCTGTTGTATAGATCGGGGACAGCCAGGATGTCCGGTGTGATGGACTGGTTCGTGGCAGGCAAAGATGAAATACAGGGGTCTCTCCGCTACGGCGGCAAAGACCCCGCCTTCGGTCGAGATGACGTCCCCTTATCTTTATGCCGCATTAGAGTGATCTAAGGAAGGTCTGATTAAGTCTCGGAATATGCCCTCAGCGGCTAAAGCCGCGTTGCAGTCAAACCACTTGCGGCACGGCTAAAGCCGTGCCCTTAACAGAACCGGACTTAATCAGAGGTTCCCTAATGCCCGGCTGAAGGGCTGGCATTCTTCGGCGGACGAGGAATCAGGAACAGCAGCGGCAACATGCAGGCGCAGAAGACGGCCAGGTACTGGATGATGTCGAGATACGCGAGCATCGCCGCCTGGCGGTGGAGCTGATTGTAGATATAAGCCTCTGCCGCATGGATGGCCGCGAAGCCGTGGCCGAAGGCTCCCTTGAGCGCGTCGACCTGCGCGTTGAAGGCCGGATTGGCGGTGGTCAGGTTACGCACCATACTGTTCTCGTGCGCGGCGGTGCGGCGCAGCAGCATGGTGGCCATGAAGGCCGTTCCGCAGGAGCCGCCGACGTTGCGCGCGAGATTCGTCAGGCCGGAGACATCGTTATTCTCCGACTGCTTCACGCCGATGTAGGCGATGGTGTTAATCGGGATGAAGAGGAACGCCAGTCCCGAGGCCTGAAAGATGCGCAGAAAGACGAGATAGCCGTAGCTGACGCCGAGGTTCATGGTGTGCATCATGATCAGCGCCGAGGTCAGCATAAAGAAGCCGAAGGCGATAAGCTTGCGCGCGTCGACCTTGCCCGAGAGATAGCCGACGACCGGCATCATGGCCATCATGATGAAGCCCGCGGGAGACAGCACCAGCCCGGCCAGCTCCGCCGTGTAGCCGAGCAGCGTCTGCACGAACTGCGGGATCAGCACCGTCGTGCCGTAGAGCGCGAAACCAAGCACGAACATCAGCAGAAAGCTGATCGCGAAGTTGCGGCGGTAGAAGAGCGTCAGGTTGATGATGGGGCGATGGCCGATGCGAAGCTGCCGCAGCTCCCAATAGATCATGAAGATGAAGGCGGCGACGCAGACGATAGCGAACATGGTGATGAGGTGCGAGGCGAACCAGTCATCCTCCTGTCCCTTGTCCAGCAGGAACTCCAGCGAGCCGAAGGTGAGGCCGAGCAGGGCGAAGCCGACGAAGTCCAGCTTGATGCCACCGCGCTGACTCTCTTCCACCTGCTTCTTGACGTAGGGAGGATCTTCGACGATGCGCGAGGTGAGGAAGAGCGAGAGCAGGCAGATGGGGATGTTGAGGAAGAAGATCCAGCGCCAGTCGAAGCGGTCGGTGATGTAGCCGCCCAGCGTGGGACCGATGGCGGGAGCGACCACGACGGCAAGGCCGTACATGGCAAAGGCCTGCCCGCGTTTTTCCGGCGGGAAGGTGTCGGCGAGGATCGCCTGTTCCGACGGTGCGAGGCCGCCGCCTCCCGCTCCCTGCAGGATGCGGCAAAATACGAGGATGGGCAGCGAGGGTGCCAGGCCGCAGAGCGCGGAGCTGATGCCGAACAGCGCCACGCAGATCATGTAGAACTTCTTGCGCCCGATGAAAGTGGTCATGTACGCGCCCGCCGGCAGGATGATCGCGTTGGCAACCAGGTAGGCGGTGAGCACCCAGGTGGCCTCCTCCTGCGTCGCTCCCAGGCCGCCGGCGATGTGCGGCAGGGCGACGTTGGCGATCGAGGAGTCGAGCACCTCCATGAAGGTGGCCAGCGTAACCGTCATGGCGACGATCCACGGATTGATGCTGGGCCGCCACGGACGCTCTTCCGAATGGGAGTGGTCTTCGGCGTGGCGCGTTTTCGGGGACTTCGCGCTGGGTAGATCGATTGAGGTTGTAGCCATTAGGTTGAACGAGGATTGGATTACGGAGAAGCAGGCACGATTCAGAGAATTTGTGCCTGCTTCTCCTGATGCCGCTTATCTTAGCGAGCGGCTGCCGGAAAGTTCTGGGCGTAGGTATCGCGGGGGAGGCCTGCGGCGCGAGCCCTCTTCCGGAAAGCCAGCGCCTCGTTGCGGCTCATGACCCCCCCGATGGTGACCAGATAGCGCCCATGTCCTTTAGGGGAAAAGACTTCCGGATTGAGGAAAGCGTGCTGACTGGCGATCAGGGCAGCCTTCGCCTTCGCCTGGTCTTCGTGGTTATAGGTGTAGGCCACGACGCGCCATTGCGTGCGCGCGGTACTGGCCGACGCGGCGGTTGCGGCAGGCGTGGGAGAAGTCGCGGTTGTTGCCGTGGGGTTGGACGCGGCGGCAACGCTCGACGGCGACTGCTCCGGCATGGTGGCGAGTGTTGGGATCGGCGCCGGGGATTTGTGCAGGAAGTGCCAGCCGATAAAGATCGCCAGAATGACGGCGGCGGCGATCGTCGTCCACGGAATGACGCGGCGCTTCTCCTCTTCGATCGGGACAGTTACCCGGTCAGCCGCGCTGGAGCGCACCGGCATCGACGCGGTGGGAGGAGTGTAGGTTGTTGATTTTGCGGTGGATGAATCCTCAGCCGCGGCGGTCGTCTGTTGCCTGGGAGCGGATGAAGGCTCAAGCGCCGCCGCGATCTCCGGCAAGCCCCAGGCTCCGCTGAGGCCGTTGGTCACGATCTCGCGGAAGGGCGCGGGCAGATCCGTGCCCGGCGACAGCCTGCGCTGCCGGGTGAGGCACTGGAGCAGGACGGTGGCGAGGTCGCGAACGTCGCGGGCCTTGACTTCATTGGCCTCCGCTCCCTCCGGAGCCTCGCGGATACAGTCGCTGCGCAGCTTGACGACCTCTCCGACCGCAAGGACGTTTGCCGGTTCGAGGTGTTCATGAACGAGATCATTCGCGTGCAGGGCCTTGAGCGCCGGCACCAGGCTGGTGGCCACCTGCATGGTCTCTTTTGTCGAGAGCGCACGTTCTTTGAGGATGTCGGCGAGGCTGGCGTCAGCAGGCTCCATGACGGCGTAGAGAAGCGCCGTCTCATCCAGGGTGGACTGGCCGAAGTTGCTGATTTTGATGAGGTTTGTCTGGTCGATTTTGGTGACCGCGTTCCAGCGGGCGAGAATCTCGGGTTCGTCGAAGTGGGCCTCGATGAGGCGGAGGACGGCTGGGGCTCCAGAGCTGGTTGTCGTTGAAAAGAAAGCGCTTCTGCCTTCGGGTTCAAGCAGCTTCTTTAGCGGGAATTGGCCGTCGATGGTTCGTCCTTCATACTCGTTCCAAAGTTGCATCTCGTTTCCAGTCCTGGGAATTTTAAAGGTTTGCGGCAGAGAGATATTGCAAGAGGCGCTTCGCGGGCAGAGAAGCAGGGCTGCGCCTTCTCAATAGGACTTATTATCCCCCATCGGAGTTGTGTCGTCCCATTGACGGAGATGGTGCGAAGGCCACCCGGCTCAAAAGCACGTTGTCTTGACCCACCACAACTGCACGTCATCTCGACCGGAGCGAAGCGCAGCGGAGAGACCCCTGTATTTTGTCTTTCTCCCGGTTCAACGGCTCCGGTCTTGGGCCGTGAGCTCAGCAGAGAAAATACAGGGGTCTCTCCGCTGCGGCGGCAAAAAGCGCCGCCTTCGGTCGAGATGACGTGCGTTTTGATTTGGTCAAGCTGATATCTGTGCTTGGCCAAGACAACGTGGATTCCAGTCCAGCCCCGGACGATGTGCGTCCGGTGCCGGGATGCTAGACTTCGAGTTTCCCCTGTCTGACCCTGTCCGACGGAGTCTAATGAGTGAAAGGGCGTGCGAATGCATCCGGATCTTGAAAAATTGATTGCATTGCAGGGGCTTGACGTCGAGGCGAAGCGTCTGCGCGATGAGATGGCAGCGCTGCCGAAGCACGTCGCCGGGCTCCAGACCAAGGCGAAGGCGGTCGAGGGGCAGCGGGCGGTAGTGCTGGACCTGATCGTGAAGGAAGAGGCGTTGCGGCGACGGCAGGAGTCCGAGGTGAAGGACCATCAGGCAAAGATCGGCCGCGTCCGCAAGCAACTGGACCAGGCGACGACGACCGTACAGGTGACGGCGTTCGAGCACGAGATAGGCTTTGCGCAGGCCGAGGTCAGCCGTCTGGAAGACGCCGAACTGGAGAGCATGGAGCGCAGCGAGGCGCTGGAGGCGCAGAAGGCGCTTGCCGATGATGCGGTCGAGGACGCGACGAAGACTCTGGAGCGCGAGCGGCAGCGGGCGACGGAGACGATTGCAAACGATAAGGAGCTGCTGGCGGCGGTCGATGAGAAGCGTGAGGCGCTGCGGCCGGAGATTGGCGAGTCGGCGCTCTCGAACTACGACCGCATCGCCCGGGGCAAGGGCACGGGGCTGGCCGAGGCTCTGAACCAGAAGTGCATGGCCTGCCAGATGATGCTGCGCCCGCAGCGGTGGAACGACCTGCGCGACCGCGGCAACGAAGAGGACATGATGACCTGCGAGAGCTGCGGGCGGCTGCTCTATTACGATCCGGCGAGAGACGCTCCGCAGCGCAAGACGGTTCCGGTGGAGAGCATCGCCGCCTCGATTGTGCGGTCGCTTTAATGGAGATGAGAGGCCGGGGCCAAGGGGTGAGTTCGCTTTGAAGAGGATTTGCGTAGACATGGATGAGGTGATGGCGGATGCGATCGCCGAGCACCTGCTGCGCTACAACCGCGACTATCACGAGCAGATTACGGTCGCCGATCTGGAAGGCAAGTGGCTGTGGGAGGTCGTCCCCAGCGACCGGCACGACGCTCTCGAAGGCTATCTGCGGTCGGAGGACTTCTTCGAGCATCTGGCCGTGATGCCGGAGTCGCAGCGGGTGATGCAGCGGCTCCAGCACAGCTACGAGGTGTTCATCGCCACCGCCGCGATGGAGGTTCCGACCTCGTTCCATCAGAAGTACCGCTGGCTGGAGACGCACTTTCCCTTCATTCCGCCCTCGCACATCGTCTACTGCGGCGACAAGGGAATCCTGCGGGCCGATTACCTGATCGACGACAACCCCCGGCAGTTGCAGCGATTTCAGGGGACAGGAATCCTGTACAGCTCGCCGCACAACGCCAGGGTCAAGGGCTTCAAGCGGGTGAACGACTGGCTTGAGGTGGAAAAGCTGTTTCTGGGGTAGCACCGAAGAGGTCAGAAATTCCTTGAGAGAATATCTTTATGTCCGATCCGACGATCCAGCTTCGACTTTTTGAGTCCGGAGATGCCACGGCCTTTCGCGAGTTGAATGAAGCCTGGATTAAGCGATACTTCAGCCTGGAGCAGGCCGATTATGCCATCCTGGGCGATCCGGTCGGCCATATCATCGCGCCGGGCGGTTCGGTCTTTATGGCCAGCGCGGATGGGGAGATCATCGGCTGCTGCGCACTCGTCTTCGTTAAGCGCGGGGTCTACGAGGTGGCCAAGATGGCGGTCGCCGAGCAGTATCGCGGGCGCGGCATCGGCCGCAGGCTGCTTGCTTATGTGATCGAGCAGGCCCGGGCTTCGGGAGCGACCCTGCTGACGCTTGCCACCAACGACAGCCTCGCCAATGCGATCCATCTGTACGAGTCGCTGGGCTTCCGGCATCTGCCGCCTGAGCCTTCGCCCTTTGCGCGGGCAAATGTCTTCATGGAGCTTCCGCTGACGCGGAAACCGGGGGATCTCCGGGCATCGCAGGCGTCATAAAAACCACGAAAGCGTAATCTCGACTGAATTCCAAATGCACGTCATCTCGACCGAAGCCGCGCGCCTTTATCGCGCGGCGCAGCGGAGAGACCCCTGTATTCTCTGTCGCTTGTTTTTATGCCGGTTGTAAGCAGCGTGCAAAAGTTGGGATCGGGGAGAAAGGGACGGGTGAAAGATGAAATACAGGGGTCTCTCCACTCCGCTTCGCTCCGGTCGAGATGACGTGCATGAGTGGTCAGACATAAAGCGCGGATTCGAAGCGCTGAAGCACGTCGTCGGACCACGCGTGCGTGGATTTGCGCCAGGTGTCGCTCCGCTCCGCCATGAAGTTGGGGAAGTCCATGCGGCAGTAGCCGCAGTGCCGAGCGAAGTCGAACAGCGCCTGGGCTGCACCGTCGAGATAGAGCACGGCCTGCATGCCGTCGCGTGACCATTCGACGGCGGCGATGCGCTCGGGCGTGGGTCGCTCAAGCTCGGCATCGCTTTTCGCCAGCGCGGCGACGTTGTAGATGAGCATCGCGTCGAGGATGCTGTGCTCGTGCTTCTCCTGCGAGCGGTCGCAGGCGTAGAAGTAGCCGGCTACGCCCTCGTCTTCGAAGACGACGGTCCATGGAACGGCGGGAGAATCACAGGAAAGGAAGGCATTGCCGGGCGTAAAGGAGAGCGACTGCATATCTCTCACGATACGATAAAGCAGGGACCACGGGCTAGGACTTAGGACATAGGGCCTGGACATAGGTCTGGGAGATAGGGTTCAGAGCCGCAGAACGGCGTTCGGAGGGATTGGCTGGTGCGGAGCAGATGAGGCTTTTGCGGATTCAGATAGGCAAGCCGCAGCGGTTTGCCGCGTTGCTGCTGCTGTTTTTTCTGGCGGAGTGCCTTTGGGTGGTAAACCGGCAGCAGCTCACCGAGCAGGACTACCGCTTCGCCCGGTGCGGCCGCGAGATGTGGGAACAGCCATCGCCCCTGGCCGGATACTTCACCACCTGCGGCAATCTGGGCGGCGACGGCACTTTCGCCTATCGCGTTGCCGGTTTTCCGCTGACCGCGCAGCGGCTGGTACTGCTGGGCGTCGACAAGCTGCGCAGCCCGGAGAACCGGCTCTACGCGAACGGATCGCTGAACGGATCGACGTGGGAGGCGCGGCACGAGATCGGCAGCGTCAAGTATCTGCTGCATCTGCCGTTTATCCTGTTCGCGATATGGCTGGGCGGCGGCCTGTGGTGGGTGACACGCAGATTGTTCGGCAATGAGGGCGCATTTTTTGCGCTGGGGCTCTACTGCTGTTGTCCGGAGGTGGTGCGATTTTCTGTCACTCCGAACAACGATGTGCTGGCGATGTGGGGCCTGTATGGCCTGGTCTACACGGCGATGGGGGTGGCCCACGCGATGCAGGGACCGCTGCGCAAGTGGAAGCCGCGGATCGTGCTGCTGACGGTGGCGCTGGGGTTGACGGCAGCAGCGCATCTGATTGCGGCACTGTTCGGGTTGGCGGCGGCGCTGGTGTTGATGATCTACCTGGCCGAACGGCGGCGCAGCTACGTCATGCAGATCCTGGTGTTTGCGACCGTGGCCGCCATGGTGATCCTGTTCGGGTTTTACAGCTTCCGCCCGGCTCCGTTCAGCTATGTATTTACCGGCGGCGCGGCGCGGTTCTGGTTTTCGTTTGAGGGTGTGCGGCAGTTCTTCCTGAGTACAGCGAACGCTCCCATCGTGGTGGCGACGGCGGTGGCGGCCGTTCTCTATCTTGCTGTCCGGCGCTGTCGCTACTTTGGCAATACGGTGCCGCTGGTGATGGCGGTTCTGCTGTTTCCTCTGGTGACGACGCAGGTGGTGACCACGCCGTGGCTGTGGGCACTGCCATTTCTGTTCACCTTCCTCGGCGGAGTCTTCTCCGACGTCTTTGAGTCGCGCCATCGCAAGCTGTTTCTCGGTATGGCGGGGATGGTGCTGGTGACGCAGGCGCTGGCCTGCCTTGCCGTGCTGCCCGCAATCGCCCGGTAACGGCGATCGCCGGATATGCGTAACTGCAGGATGTGTTCAGGCTCGCGAATGCTCGCGCCCGGGTGACGATATACTGAGAAGTGCCCATGAAGCCGTATTTTTCGCCCTCTCCTCGTTTGAAAGCCTCCACTGCCGCGCTGCCTGGCCTTGCCCATCCGCTGGACCTGGGCGAGGGGCGGCGCATTCGCTCGACTACCGTCATCTGCGTTCGGCGCGGCGACTCGGTGGTGATGGCCGCCGATGGACAGGTAACGCTGGGCGCGACCGTGATGAAGGGCTCGGCGAAGAAGATTCGCCGGCTCTATCAGGACAAGGTGCTGGCGGGCTTTGCCGGATCGACGGCCGACGCCTTCTCCCTGTTTGCGCGCTTCGAGACCAAGCTGGAACAGTATGCCGGAAATCTTGGCCGCGCTGCCGTGGAACTGGCCAAGGATTGGCGCACGGACAAGATGCTGCGTCAGCTCGAAGCCCTGCTGATTGTTGCCGACCCCAAGCATACGTTTCTGTTGAGCGGCACCGGCGACGTGATCGACCCTGATGAGGGCATTGCCACCATCGGCAGCGGCGGCAGCTTCGCGCTGGCGAGTGCGCGGGCGCTGATGGAGAATACAGACCTGTCGGCGCGAGAGATCGCGGTGAAGAGTCTAACGATTGCCGGGCAGATTTGTATCTATACCAACGACCAGATGACGGTTGAAGAGTTGAAGGCGGAGTAAGGGAAGTTTATGGCAATTTTTTTACCGGGAACCGCGGACGATCAGGCGCTTGCGCTCGATGAGATGACGCCGCGCGAGATCGTCGCGGAGCTGGACAAGTACGTCGTGGGGCAGCACGCGGCCAAGAGGGCCGTCGCCATCGCGCTGAGAAACCGGATGCGGCGGCAGAAACTCTCGCCCGAGCTGGCCGACGAGATCATGCCCAAGAACATCATCATGATCGGGCCGACCGGCGTGGGCAAAACCGAGATTGCGCGGCGGCTGGCGAAGCTAACCAACTCGCCGTTTCTAAAGGTGGAGGCCAGCAAATTTACCGAGGTCGGCTACGTCGGGCGCGATGTGGAGTCGATTGTGCGCGACCTGGTAGAGATCGCCATCGACATGGTGCGCGAAGAGAAGATGGACGAGGTGGAGGACAAGGCGGAGCTTGCGGCTGAAGACCGGCTGCTCGATCTGCTGCTGCCGCCGACGCCGGTCGCTCCGGCTCCGCCGGCCGCAGTCACCACGCATGAGGCCGGGAGCAACGTGATTCAGTTGCCTGCGGCTACACCGGCGAGCAACGAGGACGAGAAGCCCGGCGAGCGCGAGCAGCGAACGCGGGAGAAGCTGCGCCAGCAGTTTCGCGAGGGCAAGCTCGACGACCGCATCGTGGAGCTGGACGTGCGCGACCGCAATCAGCCCAGCTTCGAGATCTTCTCCAACCAGGGCGCCGAGGAGATGGACATCAACCTCAAGGACATGCTTCCGGGGTTGTTTGGCAACCGCACGAAGAAGCGCAAGATGAAGGTCTCCGAGGCCTTCGAATACCTGGTGCAGGAGGAAGAGAACCGCCTCGTCGACATGGACCAGGTAACGCGGCTCGCCGTGGAGCGGGTTGAGGATTCGGGGATGGTCTTTCTCGACGAGATCGACAAGATCGCCGGACGCGAGGGCGGCCACGGCCCGGACGTCTCGCGGGAGGGCGTGCAGAGGGATATTCTGCCGATTGTCGAAGGAACGACCGTCAACACGAAGTATGGGATGGTCTCGACCGATCACATCCTGTTCATCGCTGCGGGCGCGTTCCATGTCTCGAAGCCGAGCGACCTGATTCCCGAGTTGCAGGGCCGGTTCCCGATCCGCGTGGAGTTGCAGTCGCTGACTGTGGAAGACTTCGTGCGCATTCTGACGGAGCCGAAGTCGTCGCTGGTCAAACAGGCGACGGCGCTGCTCGAGACCGAAGGGCTGAAGCTGGAGTTCACGAAAGAGGCGATTGCCGAGATGGCGCAGTTCTCCTTCAAGGTGAACGAGACGACAGAAAATATCGGAGCCCGCCGCCTGCACACAATTCTCGAACGGGTGCTCGACGAGATCAGCTTTCAGGCGCCGGACCTGTTCAAGAGCCCTCGCGCCGAGGCGACGGAGGAGGGCGTCGTTGCGGAGGTCACCTCGTCGGCCGCGCCCAACGGCGAGCAGAAAGCGGCGCTGCCGCTGCCGGTGATCGAGCGGCAGACGGCTACGGGGGTGGAAAAGGTGATCGTGGTCGATCCCGAGTATGTAAGGCAGCAGGTCGCGTCTATTGTGAAGGATCAGGATCTGTCGCGCTACATTCTGTAGCATTCTTCTATACGGATTACTCCGCTTCGCTGCGGAATGACGACAATAAAAGGCCGCGCCGGATTCCCGGCGCGGCCTTTTGGTGCGTGCTGCGGTTTGGGTTAGAAGATGATCTTGCCGCCGAACTGCATCTGGCGATTCGGGTAGGCTCCGTTGAGCGCGCCGAAGCCGCTGCTGGTGACGTTCGTGCCCATCGAGCTGTAGTTGGTGTGGTTCAGGACGTTGAAGGCATCGGCCTGAAGTTTGAGCTGCACGCGCTCGTGGAAGTCGAACAGCTTCGAGAGCGTAACGTCGCTCTGTTCGAGGCCCGGCATCACGATGGTGCCGACGCCGGAGTTGCCAAGGGTCCCGTTGCCGGTTGCCTTGAAGGCTGCCGGGTTGATCCACTGCGCCTGATGGTTGGCGAGGGTGAAGCGGTTGTCCTTGGCGTACTTGTTGCCGCCGATATAATCCGCGCGGCGGTTGCCGGTGGAGGTGTTGCCCTGGATGGTCCAGAAAGGACCGCTCTGCAGGCGCACAACACCGGTAACTTGGATGCCGCCAAGCGCCTGGCGCATCAGCATGTTCCTGTTGCGGAAGGTGGGAAGCTGCCAGACGACGGTACCGACGAAGGCGTGTTTGCGGTCGATGCTCAACTCGCCGTAGGTGTAGTCGAGCGAGCGCCAGTTCTCGTTGCTGTTGCCATTGCTCTGCGAATCGCCCAGTCCCTTGGCCCAGGTGTAGCCGGCGGTGAAGGTGACCATCCCCGTCCGTTTGGAGAGATAGACCTGCAGCGAGTTGTAGTTGCTGTTGGAGTCGCTGCGGTACTGAGCGATGCTGGTGAAGCCCTTGTACGGGTTGTAGTAGTTGGTGCTGTTCTTCGGATTGGCCGCGACCGATGGCAGGTCGGGGAAGTTAATGTTCGGGTTGCGCAGCAGGTGATGGCCCACGTTGCCGACGTAGGTGGTTTCGAGCAGCATGCCCTTTGGCAGTTCGCGCTGGACGCCAAGGCTGTACTGCTCGACGTAGGGGTTCTTCAGTTGGGGATCGATGGCGCTGATACTTCCCTGAAGGCCGGTATTGTTCGGCGTCCCCGCGCTGATGTTGCCGAGGTTGGCGAAGTCGAACTCGACGTTCTGGAGGAAGGGCTGGATGTTGACCTGGCTGAAGGTGACGTTGCCCTCGGCGCGGTAATAGAAGATACCGTAGCCGCCGCGGATGGAGGTCTTGTCGTTGGGCGCGAAGGCGAAGCCGACACGCGGGCCGAATGCGCCTTTCATCTTGTAGAAGCCGCGAGGAGCGCCTGCGGGAATGAGCGGAAAGGCCGCGGTGTTCACATTGGGAACGCGCTTCTGCTGATCGGAGGGAACGCCGTCGCCGGCGCGAACCAGGCCGTTGTAAGGATTACCCGAGTCGGGAATAACCTTGCCCGCCGTTGTGACAGTGATGGCCTTGGCGGGGTCGTAGACGGAGGGGTCGAAGTTGGACATGTTGTTGCCCTGCGTATACATGGCCGGGACAAGCTGCCAGCGCACGCCGTACTCGATGCTGAGACGCCGGGCCGCCTTCCACGTGTCCTGCGCGAAGGCCTCCGGCTGGTTGAAGCGGAAGAATCCGGTGGGGTCGGCGCTGGCCTCGTTATAGCTGCTGAAGTTGCCGATCAGGGCATCGGCCATGGCGTTCCCGGTGCTGATGGGGTTGTTGCTTGCGTTGAAGGAGATGTTGCCGGTGTAGCTGGGGCGGCCGTTCTGGTCGACGCGATTGCGGATATAAACTGCGCCGAACTTGATGAGATGGTTGCCCTTAACAATGGAGACCGTATCGCCGAACTGGATGTCCGTTGTCGGCGAGTTGAGGGCGAAGTTCGGACCCTGGAAGCCGGCGTAGGAGGTGATTCCAACCTGGGGGATGCCGTTGGGATAGAAGCCCGCATCCGGGAAGAGCTTGGCGTACTGGAAGCCGAAGGTCTCGCGTTTCCAGTTCACCCCGACCGGCGGGATGTGCTGCGAGACCCACGAGAAGGTCACGGTCGCCTGATTGATGACGCTGGGTTTCACCGCCCAGGTCTCGGAGAAGAGGTAGCTCTGGCCGGGACGGTTGCGCTGGGTGGGAGTAGTAGGCAGGTTGCCGCCAGCCGAGAAGGTGCCGAAGGGGTCGATCAGGCTGTTGTGGTCGCTGATCCAGCGGCCATAGACGCTGTGCTTCTGATTAATGCGGAAGTCGAGCCGGACGATGTCCTCGCGGAAGTCGAGCGGGTTGACCGGGGTAAGGGTGAGGTTGTTCGACGCATTGGTGGCGTCGGTGTACTGACCCAGTTTGTTCATGGCCGTGTAGACGTTCGCGATGGCCTTGCCATCGGGTGTCATCAACGACGAAATATCGTTGTTGGGAATCGGTGTTGTGGTTCCGGGATAGTGCAGGATCACCGGGTTACCGCCTGACATAAGTCCGGCGAAGTTTCCGGCGAGCTGCGCCGAGCTTGGCGTAGTCCGCTGCGTGGGGTTGGCCTGCTGGCGAAGCCGTCTCCACTCCTGGCCGCCGAAGAAGAAGAGGCGATCCTTGATGATTGGACCGCCGACGCCGTAACCGAAGTCGTTGAAGACGAGGTGAGTCTTCGAAGAGGAGAAGAACGGACGAGCGTCGAAGATATTGTTGCGGACGAACTCGAAGACGGTGCCGTGGAACTGGTTGGTGCCGCTCTTGGTGACGATGTTGAAGGCGGGACCGGAGTTGCGGCCGTACTCGGCGGAGAAGTTCGACGTGGCGATCTTGACTTCCTGAATGAAGTCGGGGCCGACGTTGTTGACCAGGCTGTTGTTGCTGCCCGAGACCATGTTGAACGCGCCGTCGACGGTCAGGTTGTTGGAGTCGGACTTGTTGCCGTTGATGTTCTGGTTGCCGGCCGAGAGGCTGGTGGTCTCGGAGAAGATGTCCGGATTGGTGACGACCACGCCCGGAATCAGTGTCATAAGCTGGGTATAGTTGCGGCCGTTGAGCGGAAGATTCTCGACCTGCTTGGAGTCGATGACGTGGGCGACTTCGCCGCTGGTGGTGTTGAGCGTCTCACCGGCGACCGCGGTTACGGTAACGGCCTCGGTGGTGGCGCCGACCTGCAACTCGAAGTTGGCGGTCAGGTGGGAGTCGGCGTTGACGGAGATGCCGGTGCGGGTCTCGCCGCGGAAGCCCTCCTTCGATACGGTGATGGAGTAGTTGCCGATCGGGAGGTTGGTGACGGTGAAGAAGCCGCTGTTGTCGGTGTTGACGGAGCGGACCAACTGGGTGCCGACGTTGGTGATCTTAATGGCGGCCTGAGGAAGAGCGCCGCCGGTCGAATCGACGACGTTGCCGGCGATCTGGCCAACCAGAGTCTGCGCGTGCAGGGATCCGGCAAGACTGAGCGAAAGCAGGAAGGCAAGGCCTAACGCTGCTGTTTTAAATAATCTGCGAAACATGGCTTCTCCTGAAGGTTCAAATCTGAGAATGACGGTGCGGCGACTTTTTTTTCTAAGAAATCGTATGAACCGCGAATTAATGATGCTCTGGGGACGATAGAGTTATGCGGTTATCTCTGTCAATTGAAATATGACCGCTTGTCACCATCTTTGGAAACAATCCGAGAACGGCGGAACAGGCCGCCGAGATGAGGCAAGGAAATGGACGAAGCAACCGCACGCTGCTCCGCGGTAGCTTCGGCGGTATTTGGGAGAGGGGAGGGAGAAGGCCGAGCGGCTCCTTGAGGGGATAGCTGCCCGGCCAATCCTTGCGGGAAGGGTCCTTACGCGTTGACGGTCTGTTTCATCTCGCTGACCCGCTTGGCGAGCAACTCTTCGAGGCCTTCGAGCGACTTCGAGAAGCCGTCGATGCCTTCCTTCAGCTTGTCGGTGGCCATGCGGTCCGCCGCGTGCATCTTGTCGAAGGTGGCCTTGTCGATCGAGAGCTTCTCGATCTTGAGGCTCTTGGCCTTGGCCGGATCGAGCTTACGGGGCAGATCGCCCTGGGTGCTCTCAAGCTCGGCAAGCAGCTTGGGTGCGATGGTCAGCAGGTCGCAGCCGGCCAGTTCGGTGATCTCGCCGATGTTGCGGAAGCTGGCTCCCATGACCACGGTCTTGTAGTCGAAGTGCTTGTAATAGTTATAGATAGTCGTGACCGATTGAACGCCGGGGTCATCCGCGCCGGTATAGTCCTTGCCCGTGTCCTTCTTGTACCAGTCGAGGATGCGGCCGACGAAGGGCGAGATGAGGGTGACCTTGGCTTCGGCGCTGGCGACTGCCTGGTGCAGGCCGAAGAGCAGGGTCATGTTGCAGTGGATGCCCTCTTTTTCGAGAATCTCGGCGGCGCGGATTCCCTCCCACGTCGAGGCGAGCTTGATGAGGATGCGCTCTCGCGAGACGCCGGCCTTCTCGTACTGTGCGATGATGTCGCGGGCTGTTGCCACCGACTTTTCGGTGTCGTAGGAGAGGCGCGCGTCCACCTCGGTCGAGACGCGGCCGGGGATGATCTCGAGGATCTTGAGGCCGAAGGCCACGGCCAGATTCTTGAAGGCGAGCGCGGCGACTTCCTTGTCGCTGGCCTTCTCGCCAGCGTCCTTCTTTGCCTGCTGAAGGACGGCGTCCACGATGGGCTGGTACTCGGGCTTCTCCGCCGCGGCTGCGATCAGAGAGGGATTCGTGGTGGAATCCTGCGGCTTGAACTGTTGGATCGAGTTGATGTCGCCGGTGTCCGAGACGACTGTGGTCATGCCACGTAGCTGTTCTAGTAACGATGCCATTTTTCTTTGCTCCTTCGCTGTCTCTTTAGATTTTATCAAGGTTGAAAGGGTTACACGGGTTATTTGGGCGGCCATGCGGCTATTCGCGCTGGAAGGTGTTTTCGAGGACCCCGAGACTGTCTACCTCTACTTGGATGCGATCTCCAGGGTTGACGGGGCCCACCCCGGCGGGCGTTCCCGTGGGGATGAGGTCGCCGGGCTCGAGCGTCATGACCGCGGTGATGTAGCGCAGCAGATGCGCGATGGGGAAGATGAGGTCGCCGGTCGAGCCCTGCTGTTTCACCGCTCCGTTGAGCCGGGTGGTCAGGGTAACCGGGGTAGCCGCCGTTTCCCCGAATCCGCAGGGGTCGATCTCGTCCGAAACGATGGGGCCAACCGGGCAGAAGGTGTCGAAGCCCTTGCCGCGCGTCCACTGGCCGTCGCTCTTCTGGAGGTCGCGGGCGGTGACGTCATTAACGATGGTGTAGCCGCGAATATAGGGGCGAACGTCGTCCTCGGGGCCGAGGTTGCGGCAGCGGCGGGCGATAACGACGCCGAGTTCCCCTTCATAATCAATGCGTTTGGAGAGGCTGGGCATTCGGATGACGCCTCCGGGGCCGAGCAGCGCCGATGGCGGCTTGAGGAAGAGCAGCGGCTCTTTGGGGACTTCGTTGCCCATCTCGGTGGCGTGGTCGCGGTAGTTGCGGCCGATACAAACGATCTTCGACGGCGCAACCGGGGCCAGGAGTTGAAGATCTCTGAGCGGCGCGGGCTCGAATACTGATGACATAGGCTGGGCGGCGCGGTCTTCTTCCGGAGCCTGCATGGGGCGGACAGCCCAGAGCGTGTCACCGCGCTGCTCGACGAAGGCATAGATGGGGATGTCGCCGGGGGCGAGAAATTTACAGTAGCGCATGTCTCTTGACTCCTTTTCTCTTGAAATCTTCTTTATTGATTCCTGCGGGATTCCTGAACTTCGTTTCCGGCGGGACTCTCGTTTCCGGCTGTGTCGATAGCCGCGACGCGGTAGGAGTAGGTCTGGCCGGGCTGGGCCGTGCGATCGCTGAAGGCAGGCGCCGGTGTGGGAGTAGATGTCAGGCGGGTTGGGGTTCCGATCGCTTCTCCGGTGGCGGAGACCTGGCGACGATAGACGATGTAGCCGGCGAGGTCGGGCTCGGTATTGGGCTCCCAAGAGAGGTCGATCCCGTCGGCAGACGGGACAGCGGCCAGGCCGGTAGGAGTCCGGGGCGGAAAAACGTCGCGCATGACGGTGGTAATGGCCGCAGAAGGCGTGCTGCGAATCTCCAGAGCGTGGCCGTCGAGGGTCGTGGAGCGCACCCGCTGCGCGGTGTAGCGATAGGTTTCGCCGCGCTCGGCGGTGGGGTCGATGGTGCCGCCGGGATCGGCGGATTGCCCGCCCGCTCGCAGATGGACCTCCGTGGGGGTCGATGGGGTGAGTTGGAGCGGCTGTTTGGCTGAAGGCTTTTGCGGAGCTTTAGTCTGGACGAGGATGCGGTCGAGTTCGACGGCTGCCGCGGCGGGCTGGGGCTGCCATTCGAGCATCGCGCCTTCGCGGACGGGGGTCGCCTTGAGCCCCGCGACCGGCGGCGGAGCCGCACCGGCGGCGGCGAAGGCCGGAGAGGAAAGTCCCGCCGAACGGCCCTTGGCATTGAAGAGTTGAACGCGGTAGGCGAGCAGGATTGCTGGATCGGCGGTCAGTTGAGAGGGCAGGGACTCGGATGCTTCGGTTGGACCGGGGTGAACGGCGAGACGCTTGACGGGAGTGCAGACGGTCGCCGGGGGAAGCTCGCGGCAGACTTCAGCCGTCAGCGCGGGTTGAACGTTGAGGTTGTCGGTAGTCTTGTCCGGCGTCGTCCAATGGAGGACTACATCGTCGCCGGTGCGCGTGGCGGTGAGGCCGGTTGCGGGCCGGGGCAGGTGGAGCGATGGCGGGCGGGCAGGGCCGGGGCTGGCGCAGCCGGAGACGCCCGTTACCAGAAATGCGGCGACCAGAGATACAGCGGGCAGGGTGGCCAACGAACGGGCAACGCCAGTGCGAGACGGGACGCCAGCTTGAGATGGTTTGCCGGGAAACTCCATTGGTCACAGGCTAGCATTTTTAAAAGCGTCTGCCCGGGCTTGACGGGGTTCGGTGGCCTCGGACGAAGAGTCCCTCGGCTGCAAGACATCTTTTGATGAGATTTCAACATCTGGTTACGTGACGAACGATTTATCTCTCTCAGGGATTGATTTCATCAGGGGTGGAAAGTATGGCTGCTTCAGCGATGACAGTGAACCCAGGGGTGCTGCCTGTAACCACGCCCGATGCGGGTGATGCGGGTGAAACTTCACAGATGCGCCAGCTTCAGGTCGACGGCGGCGTGGCGGAGGCCTTCATTGCGGAGAAGCGGATCGGCGAGCGGATCAAGCATCTGCGGCTGAAGAAGTCGATGGGACTGGTGGAGATGGGGCGGCATACCGGGCTCTCGGCCAGCTTCCTGTCGCAACTGGAGACGGGCCGCGTGGTGCCGACGCTGCGGAACCTGGCGCGGATTGCCATGGTGTTCTCGAAGGATCTGAGCTATTTCTTCGAGACTCAGCCGCAGACGCTCTTCCGGGTGCATCGGCTGAAGGAGCGAGTGCGGATGCCGCAGACCGGCACCGACGATCCGACCTACTTCTTCGAGAGTCTCGGATACCTGGTTCCGGACCGGCAGCTTGACCCGTACTTCGCGGAGTTTCTGCCGATTAAGACGGGCAGGACGCCTCGACCCCATCAACATACAGGGTGTGAATTCCTCTATCTGCTGTCAGGGGCCCTGGAGGTGCGGCATGGCGATTCGACGTACCGGATCGAGGCTGGCGACGCCATCTATTTCGACGCGGAGACGACCCACAGCTATATATGCAGCGGGGATGTTCCCGCCAAGGCTGTCATCGTGACTCTGCAACACGCCACGGCCGCTCACCAGAGCAACGGTCTGAAACCTGCGGCTGTCGCGACCGGGCGGACCCGCGGCGTTGCGCCGGTGATGGTTCCGCGGCGTGAAGCGCGGAGCAGCTAACTCCTTGCATCTCAACCGAAAGATGGAGAGAAGAACCGATCCTATTGGCCATGACAACCGATCTCGCGATCGCTATTCTCTTCTCAAGATCAGTAACGCTCTCCAAAAGAGGTGCCATTGGCACCTCTCTTTTTTTGCGCTCTTGCTAAAAGGTGAAGGCGACGCCGAGGGTGAAGCGGTCCTGGAAGAACCGTTGCGCCGGCTTGAGGACGTAGATGTCCGAGGTGTAATCGGTGTCGTCCAGGTTGATATCGAAATCCTCGTAGCTGTTGCGGATCATGTCCGGGTTCCTGCTCCAGGTCTCGCGATAGTCGGCGCGCAGCATCATGCGCGGCGTGATGCGGTACTTGATGCCCGCGCCGTATTGAAAGCCGAACTGGAAGGTGCCTCCGCCTTCGAGCGGCGGTGTTCTGCCGAAGTCGAAGGCGGCTTTGAACAGGCCAATGTTCCCCATGCCCAGCTTGAAGGGGCCGGCGGGCTTTTTGAGCGGCGAGTCCGACAGGGCGATCAATTGGAAGGTTGGCCCAACGGCGAGGTAGGGTCTCCAGCGCGAGGTTGGAGGTCGAAGATGGGCCAGCAGGTTGTACTCGAACTGCCTGGTGACGAATCCAACGCGCTCCGAAACGAAGTTCACATTTTCGTCCACTGTCGGCAGGTCGGAGCCGTCGATATACAGCTCAGGTAGGAGGGAGTATTTACCCTGCTGGCGGAAGTAGGAGAACTCGTTGGAGAAATGACGCCAGCTATTGACGGTGACGGTGCCGCCCACGGTCCAGCCGTCGCCGACCGTGTCGTAGAGATCGAGCTCAAAGAGAGGATCTTCGGGCTGGCTTGAGACGAGAACGATGCCGATGGTGCTGAGATAGGTCTCGCGCATGTGCAGATAGCCGCCTTCGATGGCGAACTCGTAGCGCGGCGGGTCCCATTTGTGATCGACGGGAGGATGGTAAGGGATGGGTGTCTCGGCTTCGGTGTCGTGCGGCGTAAAGCTGCGATGCAGCAGGCGCGGCCCGGCGCCGGCCTCCCTGTACTCGGTTCCGGAGGCATCGGTCTTGCGCCAGTCCCCGTAGTCTTCGGGCAGTTCGCTGCTGCTGCGCATGTAATTGCGCACCTTGAAGGTGCCGGAGATGCCCTGGTAGATCAGGTTGCCGCGCCAGAGGCCGTTGCGGATGATGAGCGCGGTATCGCGGGTGCTGCGCTGGAAGCGGTTGGGCGGCGGCGGAACGGTGTCGGGAGTGGTCTTCGGGTTGTCGCAGGAGTTGATGTGGAGCACGGCGACCTGGCCGTCGGTCAGCAGGCGGTCGCCGGTAGAGTTGTAAGCGTCGGTCGGCACCCACGGACGGGGGACCATGTCCAGGCTGGTGACGCAGCCGGTGAACTTGAGGTCGTTGACGATCTTGGAGCGCTCGTTGTCGATGTGCTGATCGATGACGTGGATGAAGGTCCTCTGCCTGCGCGAGAAGGCGATGCCGATGTCCTGGGTGGAGGAGGCGGTGAGCACAGGCTGGCCGTCCCACTGCGCCGTGGTGGGAAAGACGCGGAGATGGTGACGCGAGGCGAAGGTGTTGGTGGTCTTGCTGAGGGTGAACAGCGGATCGCGCTCGTCGAGCAGAAGGATCGACATGGGCGCCTGGGTGTAGGTCTGGTTGCCGCTGATGGTCTTGAGGGTGCGGAAGGTCGAACCGGCGGTAAGACTGTCGGACGAGTGCCAGTTGGCGGCGGTGAAGGCGCGGCGCAGGGCATCGGGAGAGCCGATAAAGATTAGGTTGGTGAGGTCGGAGACCTTGTTGCCGGTCTTGGTGCGAGTACGGAAGGGGATGGTCTTGACCAGCGCCTGAAGGTGCTCGCGGTCCGCCTCCGTGGCGGCGGAAGGCCGGACGGAGAAGGCGTAGGTCTGCGAGGTGATCAGAGGCTTGACGTATTCGAGGATCAGCTCGGTTCCCGCGTTGTAAAGAATCTCGGGCTCGGCGAAGCCCATCACCGCAGTCCCGCCGGCGGAGGCGAAGATATAGGCGATGGGGTCGATGCCCGCGAAGGAGAGGACGCCGTTCTCCAGCGAGTGCCCGGGAGTGCCGGTCGAGCGGATGCCCTTGATCTCTCCAGCGTTATCCACCTTCTCCTGCGAGTTCTCCACATCGAAGATGCGCGCGTCCATGGCCAGTTCGTGGCCGTCGGGCGTGGTGGCGTGGTTCCACAGGATGGTGAGGGCGGCGGTCTCGTGCTTGAATCCCCAGCCGACGCCGTGCGCGTCGGTGACGGTGCCTTCAATGCTGGAGCCCTCGGGGATATAGATATTGCCGTTGACGATGACGGGCTCGATAGAGACTGCCTTGACGGTCATGCCCTCCTTCGTTGTTCGCGAGGAGAGCGGCTGGAGCATGCGGACGGAGAACCTGGTCCCGGCGGGAATGCCGGAGACCTTTTCCAGAGAAGATTGAGGAATCGACAGCTTTGTCGTACCGACGGTGACGTGCAGCGTCGTGCCGTCGGTATGCCAGATGCCTTTGTGGACAGTGCCGTCGTGCGCGAGCGTCATGGCGGTGCCATTTCCGAAGACCTGCAGATACCGGGGCGAGGCGGCAGAGATCTGCGGCGGCACATAGATATCTTCGAGGCCGGTGCCGAGCAGCGCGGAGAGCTTTGCCGTCTGCCTGCCGCCCGGCGTTGTCCAGGCGATCGACGCATCGGAGGTAAAGACGGGGGAGGACGCTCCGGGGATCAGGCCGGGGATGGCATCGGTATTGCCGACCAGCGTAAGCGGCTGTCCGGTGGCGGGGTCCTTGCCGGTCAGGGCAAAGGCCCAGCTCTCGCCGTCAGCTTTCGTCTCGACCAGCGAGCCATGGCCGAAGGGCACGGTGCCGAGATTGCGGCGGCGGCTGGAGTCGAGGTCGTAGTAGCGCAGAATGTACTGCTGGTTGCGTCGGACAAGGATAAGAGCGCCCTCGCCATCGCGGACAGGCCACGCCTGCATGGCGTGCCTGGTGATCTTGCTGGTCTTTTCTTTGCCTTTCTTGTCTTTGACCGTCATCTGCGCGACGCCGTCTGCGTGGCCGGGCTTGCGGACGATTGTGATGGGGATGGGAGGAGCAGAGTCCGCAGCCCTGGCCGGGGGCGCGATAACGAAAAGGCTCAGCAAAATCGCAGGGAAGAGCGTTCCTTTGGGGAGAGAGTTTCGTCGGGTTCGCGCTGGATCTCGCTTCATCAAGTGGACTTCTCTTTATGGGAGATACTTTCCCATTTCTCTGCAAACAGAGCCGGAGACCAGGGACATCTTCCCCCGTGGCGGTCGATTGCAACCCATTGTATCCGGGTCAGTTAACGTCCAGCATAAACAAGGGTTTCTCTCGGATTGAGCATATCACCGGGGTCTTGCACGGAAAGTCAAAAGAAGTTCAGATCGATGGGAGAAGCTGCCATTGCTCATGGAAACGGCGGGCTATCATGCCGAAAGAGTGGCAGCCCGCCGTTTCAATTCCCTGCGCCTGGGTTATAGATTGGTTGCGAAGTTAGAACCATTCTCCTGTTACTGTGAAGTGGAAAATTTTGAGAAGTGCCGTTTTCCTTGAGAGAAAACGTCAAAGCTTCCCTCTACACCGACAGGAGAATGGCTTACAGTTGCGGAAAAACTCCGGATGCAATGAAGAGCGGTACTTCCGGGGCTAAGGCCCCATGGCAAACAAATCACTTTCGACACGGCTGAAGCCGTGTCCTTAACAAAACCGGAGTTTTTCCGCAGCCTGTTTAGTCGCGGACGGCTTCGATGTCGATGGTGATCTTGACCTCGTCGCCGACCATGACGCCGCCGGTCTCGAGAGCGGCGTTCCAGACGAGGCCGAAGTCCTTGCGGCTGAGTTTGGCGGTGGCGGAGGCTCCGACACGCTGCTTGCCCCAGGGGTCCTTGATCTCCTGAGTGGGGCCTTCTATATCGAGTGTGATCTCGCGGGTAACGCCGTGAATGGTGAGTTCGCCGATTGCCTTCGCTCCACCGGCGTGCGGCTGAATCTGCTTGCTGTGGAACGTCAGTGTCGGGAACTTCTCGACTTCGAGGAAGTCGGCGCTTTTGAGGTGGGTGTCGCGGTCGTCATTGCGGGTATTGATGGAGGCGGCATCGATGGTGGCGTCGATATAGGAACTCGCGGGATTTTCCGGGTCGTACCTTACGGTGCCGGAGAGCTTGGTGAACTCGCCGCGCACGTTCGAGAGCATCATGTGCCGGACGCTGAAATGAACGGCGGAGTGGGCAGGGTCAATTGCATACGTTACTTGTGCCATAGGTGATTCTCCTCTTGATGGGCATGGTACTGCGATCTGGTGTCGGTGCCTTGAAAGAACTTCAGGGAGCCTTCTGCTCGTCGCTTTCTTACCTTGGATGCCGGGATTGCCGGGGACGGTTCAATCTGGATTTGATGATGGCGGCTTGTGCTCGACGATTGCGCTGCCATGCACGCCAATTCCAAGCAGGCGGAGATTGTGCCTCTACAATTTACAGATGGGCCTCACGTTTCAGGTGGACAGGACGGATGCGGGTGGCGGGCGCCGGGGACGGCTGATGCTGCCGCATGGCGTCGTCGAGACCCCGGTCTTTATGCCGGTGGGAACGGCGGCCAGCGTGAAGGCCGTCGAGCAGGGCGTGCTTGAAGCGATGGGCTCGGACGGCAGGGGCGCGGAGATCATCCTGGCGAACACCTATCACCTGTACCTCCGGCCGGGGCACGAGTTGATTGCGCGGACGGGCGGCGTGCATCGTTTCATGAGCTGGGAGCGGCCCATGCTGACCGACTCGGGCGGCTTCCAGGTCTTCAGCCTGAGCAGCCTGCGCAAGGTGACGCCCGACGGCGCGGAGTTCCGGTCGCACCTCGATGGGAGCAAGCACTTCTTCTCGCCCGAGCACTCGATGGACGTACAGATTGCGCTGGGCGCGGATGTGATGATGGTCTTCGACGAGTGCGTGGAGCATCCGGCGACCTATGAGCGGACACGGGATTCGATGGCGCTGACCCATGCCTGGGCGCAGCGGTCAAAAGATCATTTTGAGTTACATAAAGAACGGGTGCCGTGGTTTCAGCAGAGAGACGGCGCGACGCAGAGCCTGTTCGGGATTGTGCAGGGCGGGATGTACGCAGACCTGAGGCGGGAGAGCGCCGAGCGGCTGGTGGAGATGGACTTGCCGGGGTATGCGATCGGCGGCCTTGCCGTCGGGGAGCCGCGCGAGGTGACGCGGGAGATGATTGCACTCACGCTGGAGTGGCTGCCGAAGGATAAGCCGCGCTATGTGATGGGCGTGGGGTATCCCGATGAGATTGAAGAGTACGCGCGGATGGGCGTCGACATGATGGACTGCGTGTTGCCCACGCGCGCCGGCCGGCATGGGCTGCTGTTCATGCGCGAAGAAGTTGGTGGGCCGGTGGTGCGGATGAACATCAAGCGCAAGGAGTATGCGGAGGATGCGCGGCCTATCGACGAGTCATGCGGCTGCATGGTCTGCCGGAGATATTCGCGGGCATACCTGCGGCACCTGTTTGTGTCGGGCGAGGCGCTGGGGCTTACGTTGAACTCGGTGCACAATCTGGCGTTTTATCTTGACACCATGCAGAGGGTGCGGCGGGATCTGGCCGGATAGGGCGGCGGGTGCGCTATGCTCGCCTGATGAAGCGGGCGGCGATTGTCGGGGCGGGACCGAATGGGTTGAGCGCGGCGATTACGCTGGCGCGGGCCGGGGTCGCGGTGACGGTCTTTGAAGCTGAGGCCACGGTTGGCGGCGCGGTGCGGACGGCGGAGCTGACCTTGCCGGGGTTTCGGCATGATGTGGGGTCTTCGGTCTATCCGTTGGGCGTAGCTTCGCCGTTCTTTCGCGAGTTGCCGCTGGCGCGGTTCGGGCTGCGCTGGATTGAGCCTGAGGCGGTAATGGCGCATCCGCTCGACGACGGCTCGGCGGTGATGCTGGAGCATAGCGTCGAGGCGACGGCGGCGGGACTTGGTGTGGATCGGGCGGCGTGGCGGCGGCTGATGCAGCCGCTGGCTGCTGGCTGGTCGGAGTTGTGCGGCGAAGTGTTGGGGCCGGTAGTGCATCTGCCTCGGCATCCTTTACTGCTGGCGCGGTTTGGAGCATCCGCTATGTTGCCTGCCACGGCGCTGGCGAAGATGCGGTTTCGAGGCGAGCGGGCGCGAGCTTTGTTTGCGGGGTGCGCGGCGCATTCGGCGAGGCCGCTCGGAAGCATCGCGAGTTCGGCGGTGGGATTGGTGCTGGCGGTGGCAGGGCAGGCAAGCAGCTGGCCGATTGTCGAGGGTGGAGCGCAGGCGCTGTCCGATGCGCTGGCAGCCTATCTTGTGAGCCTTGGGGGAGCGATTCTGACCGGCGTGCGGATACGCGATCTGCGTGAGGTCGGAGAGGCGGACGCAATTCTGTGCGACGTGACGCCGCGCCAGTTGCGGTTGCTGGCAGGGGAGCGGTTATCGCACAGCTATGCGAAGAAGCTGGGGCGTTTTGCCTACGGGCCGGGAGTCTTCAAGGTGGATTGGGCGCTGAGCGAGCCGATTCCGTGGCGGGCGCCGGAGTGCCTGCGGGCGGCGACGGTGCATGTGGGCGGAACGCTGGGCGAGATTGCCGCCGCGGAGAGTGCGCCGTGGCGGGGAGAGGCGGCGGCGCGGCCTTTCGTTCTGGTGACGCAGCCGAGTCTGTTCGATGCGACGCGCACTCCTGCAGGCGGACCTGCGGGCAGGCATACGGCGTGGGCCTATTGCCATGTGCCGAATGGCTGGCAGGGATCGGCGCTGGAGGCGATCGAGGCGCAGGTGGCGCGGTTCGCTCCGGGGTTTCGGGAGTGCGTTCTGGCGCGGCATGTGATGGGAACAAAGGCGCTTGAGGAGGCGAACGCCAATCTCGTTGGCGGGGATATTTCGGGGGGCGCAATGACGCTGGGGCAGATGGTGGCGCGGCCCACCCTGTCGCTCTACCGGGCGGGGGCAAAGGGGCTGTACCTGTGCTCGGCATCGACTCCTCCGGGAGGAGGAGTGCATGGCATGTGCGGGCATCTGGCGGCGCTGCGGGCGCTGAAAGATTTTGGCTGACGTTACTCGGCGACCAGGCGCAGGGTGTTGTAGTCGCGGCCGAGTTGGCCGCAGATGGCTTCGACGACGAGGTTGTGGTCCTCGCGCTGAGTCAGTCCGGAGACGGTGACAGAGCCGACGATGCCGGTTCCGGCGACCTTGATCGGGAAGCAGCCGCCGTGGGCGGCGTAGTCGGCGTCGGGTAGCGAGTACCGGGCGTTGAAGGTCAGGCCCGTCTGCTGCAGGGCGAGGCCGACGGCGTAGGAGCTGCGATGAAAGCGGGCGACGACGTTATTCTTGCGCTGCACCCAGCGGGGGTTGTCGGGCGTGGTGCCGGACATGGCGGTGTAGAAGAGCGGCTGGTGGGGCTGGCCGAAGCGGCGGATGTCGATGACGATGGAGTAGTTGCGGGCGACGGCAAGCTCGCGGAGCGAAAGGCCGAGGCGCCAGGCGGATTCGGCATCGAAGGAGGGAAAGATCAGTTCTGCTTCCTGGCGGGCGATGGCGGCGAGGTCGTCGGTGATGGGCATAGAGGAAGCATAGTGCAGAAGCGGGCGGATCAGAAAGCGCAGCGGCGGGAGCGGCGCAGTCGCTACACTGTGATGGATGATACGGACGGTTCGGGCGACACAGTACGTTACTCCTCTGCGCGAGGGCGGCTCGCTGCCCGCGATCGTCGAGGCCGACGACCTGGGCTTGTACGTGCTGAAGTTTCGCGGCGCGGGACAGGGGCCGCTGGCGCTGGCGGCGGAGCTGGTGGCAGGAGAGATTGGCCGGGCGCTGGGGCTGAAGGTTCCTGAACTGGTACTGGTCGAGGTAGACGCCGCGCTGGGGCGCAACGAGCCGGACGAGGAGATTCGCGACCTGCTGCGGGCGAGCGTGGGGCTGAATCTGGCGCTCGACTACCTGCCCGGCTCGTCGATGTTCGACCCGGCGGCGGGAGACACGGCGGATGCGCGGACGGCTTCGCTGGCGGTGTGGTTCGATGCGTTTGTGGCCAACGTGGATCGCACGCCGCGCAACGCCAACCTGCTCTGCTGGCATCGGGAGCTTTACTTCATCGACCATGGGGCCGCGCTCTACTTCCACCACGATTGGAAGAGCATGGCGGGTAAGGCAGAGACCGTCTTTCGCGAGGTGAAGCAGCATATTCTTCTGCCCTGGGCGAGTGCGCTTGAAGAGGCTGATGTTATCGCTCGTAAGCGGTTGAATCCGGATGTGTTTGCGCGGATTCTTGAAGAGGTGCCGGCGGCCTGGCTGCTGCCCGAGGCGAAGGATCTGGGCGCGGCAGAGAAGCGGGCCGTCTATCTGGAATTCTTCGCCCGGCGGCTGGAGAGTTCATCGAAGTTTGTCGAGGAGGCGATCCGTGCCCGTGCCGAGCTCGTTTGATTACGCCGTGGTGCGCGTGGTTCCGCGCGTCGAGCGGGGAGAGTTCATCAACGCCGGTGTCATCGTCTTTTGCCTGGAGCGCCGGTTTCTGGAGGCGCGGGTCGAGGTCGACGAGGCACGGCTCCGGGCGCTGTGGCCGGAGATCGATATCGAGCTGGTGCGAAAGCACCTGGAGGCGATTCCACGGATCGCTGCAGGGGATGTTTCCGCCGGGCCGATTGCGCGATTGAGCCAGCGCGAGCGGTTCCATTGGCTGGTTTCGCCGCGCAGCACCATCATCCAGGTTTCGCCGGTGCATAGCGGATTGTGCGATGTTCCCGGACAGGCGATGGAGCAGCTTTCGCAACGGTTGCTGGCCACGTAGGGACGGTCTGATTAAGGCTTCAAACATTCCCTCAGCGGCTGAAGCAGGCTGCGAAAAAAGTTCGGATCGAACGAAAGGCGTACCCAGGGGCTAAAGCCCCACGGTAAACAAAGCACTCTCGACACGGCTGAAGCCGTGTCCTTAACGAAAACCAGAGTTTTTCTGCACCCCCTGGAAAGCCGTGCCCTGAACAAAGCCGGACTTAAATTCAGAGGGTACCCAGGTTGGATCAGGGCCGCTATTGAGCTTGGATCGGCCGTCTTTCCATTGCCGCCGCCTTGACAGAGGGGGACGGTTACGCGATGCTTAGGGGCTAGGCACCCTTTTATGGCCTGAGAGCGAAGCCGCGTCGGTTGGAGCGCTTCGACCGCGCGTGTGTTTCGGACTGCGTGGGCATGGAAAAACAAGAAGACAAGCGGTGGAATGGAGTTTCGATTGATGCTGGCAATGTGGTTGCAGGGCGCGGCAGGCGGATTCGGATTGGGCAATCTGGGCGGATTGGCGCTGCCGATCCTGTTTTTCGTCGCGCTTTATTTTTTGATGATCGTGCCCAACCAGAGGAAGCAGAAAAAGTGGCAGCAGATGCTGGCCGCGTTGAAGGCCGGTGATCGCGTCACCACCAACGGCGGCATCAAGGGGACAATTATCACCGTCAAGGACGACGGCGTGATCCTGCGCGTGCAGCCGGACGGCATCAAGCTGGAGTTCGCCAAGCAGGCCATCGCCGCGGTGACGACAGAGACAGAGGCATAGAATTCAGCAGGGAGCTGCTCCCCGCGGGCAGTTGCATGACGTTCAGACAGTTATTCGATTCAGCCGTTCAATACGGGCGAGGAAGAAGTAAGGATGGGATGGCGGGGCCGGCACATACGGCGCTGCCGGTCGCACCTTCAATAAGAGATCATGGGCAAGAATCTGACCGGTAAGTCGCTATTCATCGTTGGGGTACTGTTGGTCTTCGTCTTCGGCTTCGTCGGCATACCGCACGGTAGCCTGAAGGAGTCGATCCTGAAGCGCATTCATCTTGGGCTGGACCTGAAGGGCGGCATCCACCTGGTGCTCCAGGTTCATGTGGAGGAGGCCATCACCTCGGCGACGGACCACGACGTGGCCAGGCTCGAAGCCGAACTGCAGAAGGCTGGCATCACCGGCGCCTCGGTGGGCAAGACCGATCCGGCGAATCCCGAGACCATCGTCATCAGCGGAGTTCCGTCGACCCGGCTGAGCGACCTTCGCGGAGTGCTGACCGGCACCGATTACAGCGCGTATGACGTCAACACCAGCGCTTCGGGCAATTCGAGGCTCACCATGAAGCCGTCGGCGCTGGCCGATCTGAGGACTCGCACTCTCAATACCTCGATCGACACCATCCGCGAGCGCATCGACAAGCTGGGCGTCACCGAACCTACGATTCAGAAGTACGGCCTGGGAGAGAACGAGATTCTCGTCGAACTGCCGGGCATCAGCAACGTCTCCGAGGTTGAGGACGTCATTCAGTCGACGGCCAAGCTGTCGATTCATGCTGTCGTGGGCGGACCCTACGGCACTGACGCCGATGCGCTGACGGCCAACAACGGTGTCATTCCGCCGGACTCCATGCTGCTGCACGGGGTGGGCTCGGCGGGCATGCCCGACCAGGTCTGGCTGCTCAAGCGCGTCAGCGAGGTTGAGGGCACGGACTTCCGCGATGCGCAGCCGTCGACCGACCAGAACGGCCGCCCGAACATTCACTTCAACCTGACGACCGAGGCCGGCGACCGCTTCTACAAGTACACGTCGACCCATAGCAAGACGAGCGCGACGCCGGGTTCGATGGCCATCGTGCTGGACAACAAGGTCCGCGAGGTCGCGGCCATCGACGGCGCGATCCGCGACAGCGGCGAGATTACGGGCGGCTTCACCAAGCAACAGGCGTCTGACCTTTCGCTGATGCTGCGCACGGGCGCGATGCCCGCCTCGGTCTCCTACCTGGAGACGAGAACGGTCGGTCCCAGCCTCGGCGCATCGTCGATCCGTCAGGGCGTAATCGCGGCTGTCTCCGGCATGCTGGCGGTCATGATTTTCATGCTGGTCTACTATCGCGAGGCGGGCATCAACGCCAACGTCGCGCTGATCCTGAACCTGGTGATTCTGCTGGGCTTCATGGGGTATGCAGGGGCTACGCTCACGCTGCCGGGCATCGCGGGCGTCATCCTGACCATCGGCATGGGCGTCGACTCGAACGTGCTGATCTTCGAGCGTATTCGAGAAGAACTGCGCAACGGCAAGAGTACGGCGGTTGCCGTGCAGCAGGGCTTTGCCCATGCCTGGACGACCATCTTCGATACCCACGTCACCACGATCGTTTCGGCGGCGATCCTGTTCCTCTTCGGTTCAGGGCCGGTGCAGGGCTTTGCCGTGACGCTGGTCTTCGGTTTGCTGGCAAACCTGTTTACCGCGGTTTATGTGTCGCGGGTCATCTTCGAGGCCGAGCTGCTCAGAAAAGGCCGCGGCGCACCGCTGTCGATTTAGATCTTTTTGTAAGAAATTGCGGTGCCTGACCGGCTGCCGCTGAGGGCGTAAGAGCGTGGAACTGTTTCATAATCCGAATATCGACTGGCTGGGGAAGAAGTGGTATTTCCTTGGCTTTTCCCTGATCCTTTTGATCGCCGGCGTTTTCAGCATGGCGTTCTGGCATCACATCCCGCTGGGCGTCGACTTCAAGGGCGGCACCCAGATCCGGGTGGACTTCAGCCAGGTTCCCAATGAGGATCACATCCGCCATGCCATGGATCTGGCCGGAATTCACGATGCCCGCATCCAGCGGGTCAGCGATCCCAGCGGCAATGCGGCCAATAAGGTCATCATCGCCCTGCCGATCACCACGGCGACCGATACGGCGCACGATGCCGGACGCGAAAGCGTCGAACATGCCCTGTCGGCGAACTACCATGATTCGTCGTTCAATATCGAACAGGTTCAGATCGTTGGCCCCACCGCCGGTAAGCAGTTGCAGCGGCAGGCGATCTACGCGACGCTCTATTCCCTGTTGGGGATGTTGGTCTATCTGTGGTTCCGCTTCGAGCTGATCTACGGCGTGGCCGCGGTCGCGGCAGTCTTCCACGACACGGTGATTACGCTGGGCGCGTTCAGTTTGACGAACAAGGAACTGACGCTTACAGTGATTGCTGCGCTTCTCACCCTGATCGGTTACTCCATGAACGACACCATCGTCATCTTCGACCGCATTCGCGAGAATCTCTCGCTCTCGCGGAGAGAGCCGCTGGCCGATCTGGTGAATCGCAGCATCAACCAGACGTTGAGCCGAACCGTGATCTCGTCGGGCTTGACCTTTCTGACTGTGCTCTGTTTGTATCTCTTTGGCGGCGAGGTGCTGCACGGATTCTCCTTTGCGCTCGTCATCGGCATTTTGATTGGAACGTACTCTTCGATCGTGATCGCGTCGCCGATGCTGGTGGCGTATCAGGAGTGGCGGGCAAAGCGGGGCAAATCGACCAGCCTGCCGACAGGAAAGCGAGCCAAAGCGTAGGTCGCCCGGCTCGGTTTACCGAGTGGGGTTCCATGAGGGAACAAATCCGTACGGGCCGGTGTCTAAGGAAAATAGCTCTTCTTCACAGCAAAGAGGCTACATATGTTTGAAGATTCAATGATCGAATCCAGCGGGAAGATCAAGACCAAGTCCAAGTACTGGATGATCGCGACGCTCATCTTCAATGGCGTGATCGTGGCGACGATGATCCTGATTCCGCTGTTGTATCCCGACGCTCTGCCCAAGACCGCGCTGACGGCGATGATATCTGCTCCGCCTCCTCCGCCTCCGCCTCCGCCTCCGCCTCCGCCCCAGCAGATCGTGAAGCCCATCAAGATGGTCTCGGAGATCGATCAGGGCCTGCACGCCCCGACTAAGATCCCCAAGGACATCAAGATGCTCAAGGAGGATTCGGCTCCGGCGCCGCAGATGGCCGGCGTTGCCGGCATGAGCGGCATGGGTAGCGGCAGCGGCGTTCCCGGCGGCGTGATGGGCGGCATTGGAACCGCTCCTGCTCCGGTTGTCCGCGTCGAAAAGCCCAAGGGTCCGGTTCGGGTATCGAGCGGCGTTGTCGCCGGTTCGAAGATTGGCGGGGTCAACCCCACCTATCCTCCCATTGCCCGGGCAGCCCATGTCTCCGGCACGGTCGTCCTGCACGCGATCATCTCCAAGACAGGAACGATCACAAACCTGCAGGTGGTCAGCGGTCCGGAGATGTTGCGCGCAAGCGCGGTCGATGCCGTCCGCACTTGGCGCTACAAGCCTTACATTTTGAATGGCGAGCCTACCGAGGTTGATACGACCGTATCCGTCAACTTCAATATGGGCGGCTAGCAAGGACTTTACGGAATCGGAAACGTCTATCCGTGGTCGCCTGAAGATGTATCGCACGTTCGGGGGATTCACGGGTCAAGCTTCAAAAGAATAGATTTCTACCAGGAGGAAATATCCAAGTGATTCTCGCTCATCTCGCAAATTTCGCTCACGTCCCGACCTCGCTCGGCCTGTTTTTCCAGGAAGCCCAAGTCAGCTTCAGCGTACTGGGTCTCTGGCACAATATGGGCTGGCTGGCTCGCTGCGTGGTTATCGTCCTTTTCATCATGTCGATCTGGTCGCTGGCCGTCATCATCGACCGTGCTCTTTACTTCTCCGCCGCCCGCAAGCAGTCGCGTGAGTTCGCACCCAAGGTTGCCGGCGCGTTGAAGGATGGCCGTCTCGATGAGGCGATCAAGGTTGCAGATCGCTCCAAGAAGTCGCACTTGGCAGAGGTCGTCACCGCCGGTCTGCAGGAGTTCCGCAGCTTCGGTTCCGGCGGCAGCATCACCGAGCAGCAGGTCGAGAGTTCCAAGCGCGCCCTCGAGCGCGCCGAGGCAATCGTTCATGCCAAGCTGAAGCGTGGCCTGGGAGGTCTGGCCACCATCGGATCGACGGCCCCCTTTATCGGACTGTTCGGAACCGTTGTCGGTATCCTTAACGCCTTCCAGCAGATTGCTACCCAGAAGACCTCCGGCATCGGCGCAGTCGCCGGCGGTATCTCGGAAGCCCTGGTCACCACCGCCATGGGTCTGCTCGTCGCTATCCCCGCCGTCATGACGTTCAACTACTTCACCGGCAAGGTTGAGTCGTTCGACGTCGAGATGGACAACAGCTCCAGCGAGCTGGTCGACTACTTCATCAAGCAGAGCCACCGGTAGCCGCAACCGCAAGACAAGACGCAAAAAGCAGGACCCTGCGAGAATCACGCATCAGCCAAGGTCCCCTGAATGCCGCCAGCGAACGGCATTCAGGGGGCAAGAGCGACCGCAGGAGCAGTAAAACCGGACAAACCGGACGGAGCCGACTTTATGGGTATCAATAAGCGGGATGAAGGCAAGAAGGTCAACTCAAACATTAACGTCACGCCGATGGTCGACGTCATGCTGGTGCTGCTGATCATCTTCATGGTCGTCACCCCCATGCTGAATAACAAGGTGAACGTGGACCTGCCGACGTCCGTCTCGGGTGTGGTCATGCAGGACGCCAATAAGGAAGACGCCGTGGTCGTGGCCGTTACGCGCGACGGGAGAACCTTCCTGGGCTCCAATCAGGTCACCGACGACGATCTGGGTACGAAGATCTCGGCGATGCTTGAAAACAAGACCAACAAAGAGGTCTTCATGCGCGCCGACGCTCGGGCGAACTACGGCAAGGTCATGGATGCCGTCGATGGGATCCGCTCTGCCGGCGTCAATCAGCTTGGGTTGCTCACCGATAAGATCGAAGACGACGCCAACGTAATGACGGGTCAATAAGGCCTGGCTGAGATCAGATTTATGCAGGATGGCGCACACGAGAGCACAAGTGCAGCCGCAGTGGAAAAAGGAGATTTGTTATGGGAATGAGTGGCGGCGGGAATGCAGGCGGATCGATGTCCGAGATGAACGTCACGCCGTTGATTGACGTTCTTCTGGTACTTCTGATCATCTTCATGGTTATTGTTCCGGTTGTGCCCAAGGGCCTGGAGACACTGGTTCCGCAGCCGCCCAAGACCAAGACGCAGGACCAGCCGAATGATCGCACCATCGTCGTTCAGGTCCTGTCGAACGGTGCAGGCGCGCCGTCGTACAAAATCAACGAAACCGCCTTCAACAAGACGGAGATCGAGCCGAAGCTGGCCGAGATCTTTGCGACGCGGTCGGAGAAGGTCATGTTCGTCAAGGGCGACAAAGACCTTGACTACTCCAAAGTCGCCGAGGTCATCGACTTTGGCCATCAGGCAGGCGTTGACAATATCGGCCTGATTACACCCAGGATTGAAGCGGGCCAGTGAGTGCAATGCTGAGAAATCTGAGGCAGGGGCGGTGGCTATCCGGCTACCGCCCATTGCTTGTACTACAAAAATCTATTTAGTAAGCATAAGGATGCGTCCTCTAGTCACGCTGGGGCGTATACCATTACAATCAAGCGGGCAAGCTGAAAGACTCGATTCACCAATTTTTTGTCCCAGAGATCAACGCGCCTATTCTGTAAGGAGACGATACACCCCATGAAATTAACCGCACGGATTCCGGTTACTGCAGCTGTGCTGGCGCTGCTGCTTGGTTCTGTAACTGGATGCAACCGCCTGAAGGCACGCGACCAGCTCACCAAGGGTGTACAGGCCTTTAAGAACGCGCAGTACGAGGAAGCAGTTAACCACTTCCAGAATTCGATCGCGCTCGACCCGAACTATGAAGATGCCAAGCTGTATCTCGCGACGGCCTACTCCTACCAGGTTGTGCCGAACCTCGATACGCCGGAGAACCTCGCCATCGCGCAGAAGGCCCTCGATGGCTTCAACGCGGTTCTCGCGAAGGATCCTAACGACCTGACAGCGCTGAAGCAGGTTGCATCGATCAGCCGTAACATCAAGCACTTCGATATAGCCAAGGAGTACGAGAAGAAAGTCATCGCGCTCGCTCCAAACGACGCCGAGGCATACTACACGGTCGGCGTGGTGGACTGGATGCTGTCCTACAAGAATGCGGTCGCAATTCTGGCGGCGGACGGCTTGACCGACGATGGCAACGGCAACGTCAAAAAGACCAAAGGTGCCTGCCAGAAGCTCGTGGACCAGAATACGGACCTTGTCGCGGAGGGTCTGCAATATTTGAGCAAGGCCGTGGAACTCAACCCGACCTACGACGAGGCGATGACGTATCTCAACCTCACCTATCGTCGCAAGGCCGACATGGAGTGCGGCGACGACGCGGCACGCAAGGCTGATCTGGCTCAAGCCGACGACTGGAACAACAAGGCAATGGGCGCGCGCAAGATCAACGAGAAGAAGAAGGAAAAGGCGACACAGGGTGGCGTAACCATGAAGTAGCCGCTCTCCTGTCTTTGGGACAAAGAAAAGCCTCTCCGAAAGCGGAGAGGCTTTTCTTCTGGATGAAACAGTGAGCGAGCCGCAACCGGGCTTGCTGAGATAAAATTGCCGCTTGCGACGAGCCATACACAAAGTTCTGATTGCCAATCGCGGTGAGATCGCGTTGCGGGTGATTCGCGCCTGCCATGAGATGGGCTTGCGGACGGTGGCGGTCTACTCCGATTCCGACCGCGCCGCGCTGCATGTGCTTCATGCTGACGAGGCCTATCGCCTGGGCCCGGCACCGGCTACGGAGAGTTACCTGCGCGGCGACCTGATCCTCGAAATTGCACGCCGTACCGGGGCCGACGCGATTCATCCCGGCTACGGATTCTTATCCGAGAATGCGGACTTCGCCGAGGCCTGCGTAGCTGCCAGCGTCATCTTTATCGGTCCGCCCGCGAGCGCCATGCGGATGCTGGGATCGAAGACGCGGGCGCGTCAGGCGGCGGACGCCGCGGCCATGCCCAGGGTGCCGGGCAGTGTCACCGGGCTGGGCTCTGTGGAGGAGGCGCTGCGCGTAGCGTCGGAGATTGGCTATCCCGTCATGCTGAAGGCGGCGGCGGGCGGCGGCGGCAAGGGGATGCGGGCGGTCGTGTCGCCGGAGGAGCTGGCGTCGGCGTACGCGGCGGCGGGCAGCGAGGCTCTGCGCAGCTTTGGATCAGGGGAGCTGTACCTGGAGAAGCTGATCGAGCGGCCTCGGCACATCGAGATACAGTTGATGGCGGATGAGTATGGCGGCTGTCTCTACCTGGGTGAGCGTGAGTGCTCGGTACAGCGGCGGCACCAGAAGGTGATAGAAGAGGCGCCGTCGGCTGTCGTCAGCGATTCGCTGCGCCGCCGGATGGGAGAGGCGGCGGTGCGGCTTGCGCTCTCCGCCGCATACGTCAATGCAGGCACGGTGGAGTTTCTGGTCGACGCCGAGGAGAACTTTTATTTTCTCGAGATGAATACACGCCTACAGGTGGAGCATCCGGTGACCGAGATGGTCACCGGGCTCGATCTCGTCCACATGCAGCTGCGGATTGCGATGGGCGAGCCGCTGGGCCTGAAGCAGGAGGAGATACGGCTGCGCGGCCACGCGTTGGAGTGCAGAATCTATGCGGAGGATCCGGAGAACAATTTCTTTCCCTCGCCGGGCCTCATCACGCGGCTGGTGCAGCCCGCTGGCCCGGGCCTTCGCGAGGACTGCGCCGTGTACGAGGGCTGGGTGGTGCCGCTCGATTACGACCCCATGCTCTCGAAGCTGGTGGCCTTTGCCCCGACGCGGGAGATGGCCATCGACCGCATGCTGCGCGCGCTCGATGAGTATGCGATTGGCGGCATCAAGACGAACATCGGCCTGTTCCACAGAATTCTGATGGATGAAGACTTTCGCGCCGCAAGGATCGATACCGGCTACCTGGAGCGGTTGCTCGATCGCGAAGCCGCCGCAGTAGAGGCCGCGGTGCCGGAGGATGCAGCGGCCGTGGCTGCGGCACTGTTTGCCGCTTCGGTCGCGGAGAAAGCGCCGATCGTCGAGCCTGTGCGCGAAAGTAAGTGGGGCGCTGCCGGGCGGCAGGAGGGAGTGCGCTCGTGACAGTCTGGCTCGATATCGACGGCAGCAAGCGGCGCGTAGAGCTGCCGTCTTCGCTCGCCGACGGTCCGGATAGTCCGGGAGTGCTGAATGGCCCAATGGAGTGCGTTGTCGATGGCCGCGCAATCTCCGTTGATGCGCGGATGCTCGAGCCGGGAGTGCTGTCCCTGATCGTGGAGGGGAGGCAGTACCGCTGCATTCTCGACGGCGATGCGGTGCTGATTGGCGGCCGGCGTTTTGCGTTCGAGCGGAACGACCCGCGGTCGTTGCAAGGGCGGCGCGGGACGGGCGCGGGTACTGCCGGACCGCGCCCGGTCAAAGCGCCCATGCCGGGACGCGTGGTGCGGCTGCTGGTCGCCGCGGGCGATGAGGTGGCCGAGCAGCAGGGGATCGTCGTCATTGAGGCGATGAAGATGCAGAACGAGCTGAGGTCTCCCAAGGCAGGCAAGGTGGTTCGGGTGGCCGTCAAGGCGGGGGATACGGTCGCATCCGGTGACGTGCTGGCGGTGGTGGAGTAGGATTTTTCTCAAATTTACTGTTAGGCCCCGCCTGGGTCGGCTACAATCCGGCAACGACATTAAACGGGGACGCGGCCGCGCTGAGTTGCGGCGGCTCTCCAGAGGAGAGGCATCATGGGTGATGAGGCCGTTGTGGCGAACGGAGCTGGATTGAGCCAGGTGGAGCGCGTTGTCGATACCTTTGTCGCTCCGTCGAAGACCTTCACGGATATCCTGCGCAACCGGAGTTGGTGGCTCCCATTTCTATTGACGGTGATCGTTTCGCTCTGCGTCACGCTCTCCATCGACCATCAGACGGGGTTCGAGCGCGTGGTGGAGAACCAGATTCAGGCCAGCCCCAAGCAGACTGACTCGCTCGCGAGCCTGACGCCGGAGCAGCGGGCGGCCCGCGTTCACGGCATGGCAGTCGGGTACCGGTATACGTCCTACTGTTTCCCGCTGCTGGTTCTTCTGTTTTCGGCGATTGCAGCGCTTGGGCTGTGGGCTACCTTCAACTTCGTTCTGGGAGCCGCGACGACCTTCGGCGAGATGTTCTGCCTGTGGATGTACTGTTCGCTGCCGAAGCTGCTCATCGGCCTGCTGACGATACTGACGCTGTTCATCGGCGGCAATGCCGAAGCGTTCGACCTCAAAAACCCCGTGGGGACCAACCTTGCCTACTACCTTCCCGACGCCTCGCCATGGCTCAAGAGCGCTCTCAGCTTCTTCGACGTGATTGGGCTGTGGTCGCTGGTGCTGCTCGTTATCGGCACGGCGATCATCGCCAAGGTAAGCCGCGGCAAGGCCGCCGCGGTGGTGGTGGGCTGGTGGGTCATCATCCTCGTCGTCAGCGCCGCCATGGCAGGGGTCTTCAGCTAGGGAAGATCTGATTTAAGTCTCCGAATATGCCCTTAGCTGCTGAAGCCGTGTTGCTGGCAAGTCGCTTACGGGCACCTTCGACTTCGCTCAGGACAGGCTCTGAAGCCGTGCCCTTAACAAAGCCTGACTAAATCAGAGGTTCCCTAAAGCGCCTCGCGCAGGCCGGTCTGCCAGCTTCGATATGCCGCGTCGAGCGCGCGCATATTCTTCACGCCGTCTTCGCCCGAGGCGGAGAAGGTTCCCGCTCCGCGAAACGCCCCGGCAAAGCTGTTCAGCATCCGCGTGTAGCCATCGCCGTTTTCGACCGTGACTGTATCCACCAGCTCGCCGGCTTGCCGCAACTCCACCTGCACCGGACGGTCGACCGTTAGCGCGTTCTCGGCGACCAGCGCGCCCTCGCTTCCAGTGATCTCCACCAGGGTGCGATAGGGCGCCCGCGCGCTCGCCGTCACATTGGCATAGACGCCGCCCGTCATCTCCAGTTGCAGCGATGCCACCGCCTCCACCTTGTCCGATGAGGGATCCTTGCGCGCCAGCGTGCTGATGCTCACCACATCCTCGCCCAGCACATAGCGCAGGGAGTCGATGCAATGGACGCCGACATCGGCGATGGGTCCGCCGCAGGCCAGTGTCGGATCGGCGATCCACTTGCGCGGGGCCTTTCCGGCTGGATACGCATACTGCGCATGGGCGATCTGCGGCCGCCCGATGCGGCCCGCGGCCACTTGCTCCCGCATCCACTCCAGGCTGTGATTGAAGCGGAAGTTCTGCCCCACGCCAAACAGCAGCCCCGCGGCCTTCGCGGCTGCCGACATCTCTTGGGCTTCGGCGGTGTTCATCGAGAGCGGTTTCTCGCACAGCACCGCCTTGCCATGCCGCAGGGCGAGCAGAACGTCATCCCGGTGCATCGCGTCCGGCGATGTGATGAAGACCACGTCGACCTCGGGCGAAGCGCACAGCTCCTCCCGGGTGGCGAAGCAGTGGGCGATGTTGTGCTCGGCGCAGTTCTTCGCAGCAGCGGCCTGATCGCGCCGCCACAGGCCCACCAGCGCCGCATCGTCACATTGCAGAAAGGCGGGCAGCAGACGCCGCACCGCGTGGAGTCCAAAACCGAGGATGGCAAACCGAACTGGAGACTGGGTCATGTTGGAAGTTTAGAGCAATTTCGCCGACGGTAGAGGGATTGCCGGTTTCAGCGGAAGCGAATACAGGGGTCTCTCCACTGCGCTTCGCTCCGGTCGAGATGACGTGCAGCTGCGACGGGAAGAAGAGGGCGTTGTCGGATGAGAGGCGTTTGCTAGCGAGCGTCGTTCTTGAAGATCTGTTCCGCGAAGTAGTTTTCGACCTTCGCCTGATCACGCAGCATCTCGAAGTAGGCGCTCTTGAGCAACTGCGACCGTCCGTCGTGAAGTTGTTGCCGAATCGCCTGCTGCACGCGGGGGTCTTTCAACTCGCGCTGGCCCGCCGGCTCAATCGAGATCAGCTTGTAGATGGCATAGCCTACGGTCTTCTTGGTCTGCCCGTCCGGCAGGGGAAGAATATCCGTCGTCTGCCCGGGCTTCAGTTTCATGATCGCCGCATAAATCATCGGGTCGCCCTTCATCTGCTCCGCGGTGACGAAGCCCATGTCGCCGCCGCTGGTGGCTGCGTCAGGCTGTTCGGAGAAGTTCATGGCCAGCGTGCCGAAGTCTTCGCCGCTGTCCAGCCGATTCTTGAGCGCCTGAATCTTCTTTTTGGCCTCGATGTCGGTGGTCGACTTGCTGTTCTGCAGGTTATTCGCCTGCGCCGAGGGTATGCCGGTCACCATGATCTGCGCGAGGTGGTACGCGGTCTGGATGAAGTGGTACTCGGACTTGTGCTGGTTGTAGTAGCTGGCGACGTCCGCGTCCGTCACCGTGATCTTCGAGTTGATCTCCTTGTTCAGCAGCTTGTTCTGTGTCAGGCTCAGGCGGATGTCGTGCTTCAGCTCGTCCAGCGTGTGATTGCTGGCCTTGAGCCGCTGGTTGAACTGGTCTTCCGTGTAGGGAGCTTTCATCTCCGCCAGCTTCGCGTCGACCTCTTCGTTGGTCGCCGTCAGGTTCAGCTTGGCTGCCCGCTGCTGCACGATCTCCTCGTCGATCAGGGCGCGCAGCACGTTCAGCCGCAGCGCGTCTGTCTGGTCCTTCGAGAGCGGCTGCTGCTGCTCGCCGAGCTGCGCGGTGTACGCCTTGTCGACGTCCGCCTGCATGATGGCGTGGCCGTTGACCGTCGCCAGCACGTTGGCCTTGTGCTCATGCTTGCAGCCGGCCATTGGGATCAGCGCGGCGGTCATCAGCAGAATAACCGGAAGAGAAACCTGACGGCTCAAACGTCCAGGCAAAGGAACATTGGTATCGGTCGGCAATTTCGTCACGTATGAACTCTCCTGCGAGGAAGCTAGTTGCCGGGCTTGGTCGCCGGCGGGGTTGGGTTTGTCGCGGCTGGTTCTTCCGGCGGCGGTGGCGGCGGAGTCTGGCCTGCGGCAATCAGAGCATTATCGATGGCCTCGTAAACATATTTCATCGGGATCGCGCCGACAACTCTCTCGCCGTTGATGAACAGGGCCGGCGTCGAATCGACTCCCAACTGCTCGCCCAGCTTCATCGAGGCCCGTATCGCCGTTTCGTCCTGCTTGGCGATGCAGGCGTTGAGCGCGTCTTCATCCACCTTCTGGCGCTTGCCTTCAGCCTTGGTCAGGGCATCGAGCGTCTCGCTTGCCTTGGCGACGTTGCGGTCGGCCCCGCCCATCTCTGCCGCATGGGCGTGAATGTAGTCCACCAGGTTCCAGTAGCCCGTTCCGCTCTGCGCGGCAAGACACTCCACATCCACCGCAGCGCGCATCGCCCAGGGATGCTGGCCCAGAGGAAAATCCTTATAAACGATGCGGACCTGGTTCTTGTAGCGGTTGGTCAGCGCGGGGAAGAGTTGCGCATGCATCCTTGCGCAGAACGGGCACTCCAGATCGTCGAATCCCACGATCAGCACCGGTGCGCTTGACGGCCCGCCCCGCGCCGGACGCCCCGCGTCGCTGATTAATTGTTTCGGATCTTGGCTGATGTCGAATTTGCTGAACTGTGCCAGCGTCTTGCCGTCCTGCGAGAGCAGAAAGGTCATGGGTTTGCTGGTGTGCTCGTCCGATGCAAAGGTAACGCTGATCGCATCGAATCCCGGAACATCGCTCTTCGTCCTGGGACCGACCTCGATGCGGTAGTCCGGGGGAACGCTCGACTTCGACCGGATCAGAATCTCGACTCGCCGCGCCAACTCGGGAGACAACTTCCCGCCCTCCGCCGGCGGTTGCGCGTGGCAGCCGAGGGCCGCCAGGGTAAGGGCGAAGACGAAAATACGGAAAGACTTAACTGCGTTCAGCACCCCTCGATTATCTCACGCAGGGCCATTTTTCCTGCTCCGCGCGGGGTTTTAACCGCAACCTAGAATAGCGCCTGAGCACGCCGCAGATTGCCCGCCGATCCGATGTTCGCCAGCGTGAAATTGAACCGGTAGACGTTCTCGTTTCGCACCGAGCCCAGCTCGTACTTGCGATACTCCACGCTCAAGCCGCAGCAATCCCAGTTATACGAGGTCTGGAGCGCACCGTACTGCACCAGGCCACCCTGCTGCGATGTGCCCTGGTGCAGGTCCAGGCCAACGTTGGCCGCTACCCCAAACCCCGGTTTGGATGCTCCGCCGTAGCCCAGCAACATGCGCAACTGGCTGAAGTTCGAGACCGCCGACGCCGTTCCCTGCGTGTACGACCGCCCCGGAGCGTTCAGCCGCGCATAGCTCAACCCGCCAAAGACGTTCCCCTCGTGGACGTCGAGCAGCACATTGTTGGAGGTGAACTTCTTCGCGCCCGTGTCCAGATCGAAGTCCCACTCCACGTCCAGCTTCTCGGACGTGCGCACCCGCAGCCGCGAGACCAGCGGCGAGATCTCGCGCGGCTCGGTCAGGAAGGCGATGCCAGACAGGTCCAGCGTCGTATCGAAGATGTTGCGCCGCCCCTTCACTACTGCTCCGCCAAACTGTTTGTCGAAGAAGTACTTCTGCGTCACCCGCCAGCTAATCCACTCCCTGCCCGCGCATCCGCTCGAAGCCTGATCCGGCGCATCCGCATCGGTTGTGTCCGGATCCACGTCGGCAGCGTTCGCTTTGCACGGCTGCGCCTTGCGCAGGAACAGCCTCTGCGTTACCCCGTACTGAATCTCGTTCGTATCACTTGCGATGTCGATGTCGTCGAAGCGCAGCACATTCAGAAAATTGTTAACGCCCTTGACGTAGCGGTACTTAAATTCCGGCTCAATCGTATGGCGCAAGTCATGGCCGAAGACCCTCTCCACAAACCCGGAGTGGAACGTCCGCTCGATCGCGGGGGACCGCAGGTCCACCTGCGCCTCTACGTCGCTCCGGCTCAAGGCCTTCCGCCGCTCCGCCATTGGATCGTCGGCATCATCGCGCTTTTCCAGGCTGCGACTGTAGAGCGTCTCTCGCATCCCGAGCGAAGGCAACGCCATCCATGCCCCGAACTTCAGCGGATACGAGATCGAAGGGTGCACGTCGACCCGTTCGGTGACTCCGGCGCTCACAAAGTCCGGCTGCACTCTCTTCAGTCCCGCGGCCGAGGCCTCCATGTTCCAGAAGATGCCGCTTGCGCCGATGGCGTGATCGGTTGAGTTCATCTCGATCGTCGGCGCGTGAAACAGGCGAACCTCCTGTGCCGGGACCGCAGCTGTCAACGATGTCTGGGGGATCGCTACCCGCTTCAGCCCCTGGTAGCGGTCCGCGCGAACGTCCCAGGCGTATCCGTTTGCTTCGTGCACGCCGTAGGCAATGGAAAGAATATCGGTCGAGACGGCCTGATTGAAGTTCTCCGTGAACGCCTCGCGGTAGGGGTACGAACTGAGATATTCGACATCGCCTACGATCCGCGTCTGTGGGGAAAAGTCGTGACGTCCGGAGAAGACGACGTCCTGACCGCCCTGGTTCACGTACCGGCCGCCGGTGACGTATCCCCGGTCGAGCAGGCCGGTGTAGTGCGCGGTGATAAAGTCGTTGTCCCGTCCGCGAAAGTGGAAGGTGGCCATCTGCGACCATCCCCGCAGCGAGAAATACTCCGCGCCGACCGTCAGGTCGGTGCTGCGATTGATGGCGAAATAATACTGCTCGCCGAGGATCAATCCCTTGGTCGACGACGCGCCGACGACCGGGATCATGAAGCCGCTCTGCCGCCTCTCCGTATTCACCGGATGCGTTACATAGGGCAGGTAGAGCAGCGGAATGTTGAGCAGGCGGAAGACACTGTTGTGGGCGCTGGCCTTGTCTCCGTCCACCGTGAACCGGCCGGCGTACAGCAGCCAGTCGGGATGCTCCAACTGGCACGACGTCACGGTTCCGTCGTAGACGTCATACTGCTCCGGTCCGCGCTTCACTACGACCCGGCCCGTGAACAGGAAGGGCCGCCCGTTCGCATAGACCACGCGGTGTCCCGCGGTCTTCAATCCCACGGAGCCGGACACGTCGTAGAAACGTCCTGTCTGTTTGTTCAGATCGATCTTGCCATGGCTGGCTGAGATGAACTCGTGGTTCGCTCCGCCGGTCGCTTTCAGATGACCTGTGGCCTCCAGTTCGCCCGTCGCGCTGTCGTACTCAATGTGGTCTGCCTCGAGCTTGCGATCGCCGTAGGTGATGACGACGTTGCCGTCGAGAACGTAGCGGCTGCCCGTCTTCGACTGCGTGTCCGACTCCATGACGACGGTCTCTGCATTGTCCGTCGGCGGCAGAACGACGGCCTCGGGATACTTCGCTGGGGACGGCTTGTCGGGAAGCGCTGCGGCGTCTGCAACTGCCGCTGAGGCAACGGGGGTTGCCTCACTCGTCACCTCCTGCGCGGCAAGCTGTGGATGACTTGCCGCAATCATCGTGATAGTTATCAAGAGGTAACCGGTTCTCAGGGCGCCTCTGGCACGTCCGGCGAGGAGATTGCTCAACCGCCTCATCCGCGTCGCCGTCACCGGCTCCCCAATCGCCGTTTGCAGCGTTCCGTCTTTGCCGGACGGCAGAGAACGCGGGAGCAGCCGGCTTCGCCGATTGGCCCTCATCTCCCGTTCGCGTCTTTTGAGGCTCGTCACACGCACCACCCTTTGAGGCTAAACGATTTCACGGAAGCGGGTTTAGGTTTGAGCACAATGAGCTCTGCACAACTTGAGATACAGCCATTCGACGAAGCTGCTGCTGAATCCGCCGCTCAACCGGAAGCGCCGCTCTCTGCCTTTGCTCTGAAGCAGCAGGTGGCTGAGCGGCTCGCCGCCCACCGCTCCCGCCACAACCAGCCCCAGCCCGCGGCGCCGTCCACTCCTGTGGCCCGCGCCACTGCCGCCAAGCCCCGCGCGGCCCGCATCGCCGCCGCCGTTGCCGAGCGCTACGCCCACTCCCAGAGCTACCGCGCCTTCCTGGCCGCCGAGGCCGAACGCGCTATCCGAGAGGCCCAGCAGGCCGAGGCCGCCGCCGAGGTCGCCGCCCGCAGCGCCCAGGCCATCGCTGATGCTCAGCACGAGCTGCTGGCCGAGCTCGACCAGTGGTCGCTTACGCCTCCCGAGCCTGCTGTTTTGCCTGAAGCCGAGGCTCCTGTCGATTCTTCCGCTACCCAGGTCTCCAGCGCAGGCCTCACCGTCCGCCTCTACGAAGACCCGGCCCACACCATTCCTCAGCCCTTTCACGGGCCCTTTCATCCCAGCTATTCGCAGCCGCGGCAGGGGGTGTTCGACCAGAATCTTCTCGACGAGGAGGAACGCCTGGCCCTCGAAGATGAGATTGCCTTCCGCCAGTCGCCCATCTTCGACGTCGCATCCACTGAGCCGACCGTAGAGATTCCGGCCAATCTCATCGAGTTCCCCCGCCAGCTTGTCGCTTCCCGACGCGCCCGTCCGCGCATCGCCGAAGGGCCTCTCCGCGAGGAGGCCGAGCTTGCCCACGATCCCACGCAACTCCGCATCTTCGAGGTCGAGACTGCCCAGATCTCTGCCGAGCCGGTCGCCGAGTCTGTTGCGCCCGAATGGTCCTCCATCCTGCTGGGCGCGACGCCTGCCTATGCCGAGCCTGCGGTTGAAGCCGCCTCCGGCGTGGCCTCCACCCTTCCTTTCAATCCGGTCCTGCCGCTTCAGACCGCCGATCTGGGCCGTCGCCTGATGGCCGGCATGGTCGACGGCTGCATCGTGCTCGCCGCTGCGCTGGTTTTTACCGCTGTCTTCGCCGTCACCGTGAACAATCTTCCAGGCGCATCCGCCGTCGGCACATTCACCCTCCAGACCGCCGCTATCGCTGCGGGCGGAGTCCTCGTCATCCTCGGCCTCTGCTACCAGGCGCTCTTCTTTACCTTCTCCGAAGCCACGCCCGGAATGCGCTACGCCCGCATCGGCCTCTGCACCTTCAACGACGAAAATCCCACCCGGCGGGCCATGCGCCTGCGCATCGTGGCTGCTGTCCTCTCGGCCTGCCCTCTCGGCATCGGCTTCCTCTGGGCATGGCTCGACGACGACCACCTCGGCTGGCACGATCGCATCTCCCGCATGTATCAGCGCAGCTATTAGAGCCGTTTCAGATAGATCTTTGCCGGGTCCAACGCAGGGCGAAATACAGGGATCTCTCCACTGCGCTTCGCTTTGGTCGAGATGACTACTCTTTGTTGTCAGGGGAGCTGTTGTCGGAGAAACACTGCCTTACTCGCTGCTCGGTCCATGCCGGGGCTTGCCTTCCTGCACGTAATTCCGGTTCCATGCCGGAATCTCGACCACGTAAGTCCCCGGCTTTTCAATCACCGCCTGGCACCCCAGCCGCGAGTTCAGTTGGATATCCGCCGCCGTCTCCATCCTGTCCAGTTCCAGATCCTCGGGCTCGCTCACTCCCTGCGCGCCCTCCTTCACCCAGATGTGACAGGTGGTGCAGGCGCAGACACCGCCGCAGGCGTGGTCCAGAAAGATGTCGTAGTTCTCCGCGACGTCGAGAAACGACATCGGCATTCCATGCCCCTCATAGGGCAGTGAGTCGAACGGGAACTCGACCGTCCGTCCCTCGGGCTGAAACGTTACGCGAACCATTCCCTCGGCCGTCGGCTTCGACAGATCCACAACTTCACTACTGCTCTCAGACATCATCAATCTTCCGTCGACTCTCCGGCCGTGGCCTCATCGTTGATAGAGTTTTTAATCTTTTCTGTCTCGACTGCTGCGTCCAGCACCTCGGCCCGGGCAAACGGATGCGGTGCCGTAGGCCCTTTGCCTATGCTGTCTCCGGCAGCGTCCATGGTCCTGCCCTTCATCCCCTCGCCGCATTCCCTACGACGATGCCATCGTCGGTCCAGGCCACCACGGACGGCACCAGCCGCTCGCCGTCTTCGCCCGGAATCACGACCGGAGTCTCGCCATCCATGAAGGCCACCAGCGAGTTCGTCGTCCCCAGGTCGATTCCTACGACCCGCCCGATTCCCGCAACGCGCTCATCCGCCATAACCACCCAACCCTCTGCCGTTGCAATCTCTTATCTTTATTGTCCTATAAACGGCCGCTCTCTAAATCTCCGCAGGATGAGATGCGGCCCGATTTCACGGGATATTTCGGTACTTCGTATAACAACCCCGCTACACACGGCGGCATCTTTTCAGCATGGCCCATCAGACCAGATCTACCCTCATCCCCTGCCTCCGCTACCGCGACGCCCTCGCCGCCATCGACTGGCTTGGCCGCGCCTTCGGCTTCGAGAAGAATGCCGTCTATATGGGACCCGGAGACACGGTTGCGCACGCTCAGCTCACTCTCGGCGGTGGCATGATTATGCTCGGCTCCGTCGACAATGGAAGCGAATATGGACGGAAGATTGTCCAACCCGATGAGATTGACCTCCGCGAGACCCAGAGCCCATATCTTGTTGTGGCTGATGCGGATGCCATCTATGCCACGGCCAGGGCTTCGGGCGCGACCATCGTCACCGACATCGCGGACATGGACTATGGCGGCCGTGCGTTCGCCTGCCGTGACCTCGAAGGCCACCTCTGGAACATCGGCACCTACGACCCCTGGAAGCCGGAATTGCAGAACTAAAACGTTGTTGCATCGGTCCCAAAATCCGCGCTTAAAACTTTGTTCAATCCGTCTTCGTGCCGTGATACCGTTCTTTTCATGGAACTCAACCCCTACGAGAAATTCCTGGCCGGTCAGGAACCTATTCCCGTCCTTACCACCACCGCCGACCGGCTCTACACGCTTACGGCAACGCTCTCAGGCGCGCAGATCGACCGCATCCCCGCTCCGGGCAAATGGAGCGTCCGCGAGATTGCCGCCCACCTCGCCGACGCCGAGATCGTCTTCAGCTTCCGCCTCCGTCAGACCCTCAGCTCCGGCCACGCCTTGATTCAGCCCTTCGACCAGCAGGCCTGGGCCGAACGCTACGCTGCCTACGACCTCGACTCCGCGCTCAGTTGTTTCAAAGCCGTCCGCAACTGGAATACAAGGCTGCTTACCACCATCTCCGAAGAAGACCGCCACCGTCCCACCACCGACCCCGAACGCGGCACAGTCATCTTCTGGACCCTGATCGAGATTATGGCCGGTCACGACCTCTTCCGTTTGCAGCAGATCGAACGTCGCATCGCGCAGTTCTAGCGCGGCTACTCCAGAGCCTCGTTCACATCCCGAACAAGATTCCGCAGATAACTCCTCTTGTTCAAGAGCGCCACCATCCCACCTTTTGCGACGGCCTTTTCTGCCGTATCTCCTGAATCCGCCGCGTTGTCCCACCGCGACCAAAGTCTTTCCAGCTCTGCCTGCGTCTCCACCATCTTTCCGTCGAAGGAATCCTTGGCCGTCATCAGATCGCGCCGCAGCTCCGGCTCGTCCTCACCCATCTTCCGGGCGGCGCGCATCTCGGCGAGCTGCATGTTCAGCTCGAAGACCTCTTCCAGCAGCTCCGCCGGAACGGTCTGCCTCTTCTGCTCCCCGGTCGCCCGCGCCGCATCGGTCGCCGCCTTCGACTGCTCCTCCAGCTTCAGCAGGTACTGCGTCCGCAGGATCGGATCTTTCAGCGTCCGATAGGCGTCGTTCAGCAGAGACGACTGCGCCAGCGCTGCCTCCTGCTCCGCCACCGGCCTGGAGGCAAACCGGTCGGGATGCAGCCTGCGCGAGAGTATGTAGAACTGCTTCTCCAGCGACGCCACATCGACATCGAGCTTCAACGGAAGATCGAAGAAAGCAAAGTAATTCTGATCAGGCAAAAGAACCTCTCAGCAGGTCGTTAGGCATCCGGCTAGTTGGATATTCGGCACCTCCGCAGGGGAGCGCCGCGTGCGCAGCGGCCGGCACCGTTAGAATACGGCATAATGCCCATGCGCCTGACTGCCCTGCTTCTACTCGCTGCCTCCGCCTCGTTCGCTCCTTCCTCCTTTGCGCAAAGCGGCGCACACGCACTGTCTGCCGCCACGAACGCTTCAAACTCCGAGCCGGCAGCACAGCCTGCCTGGAAGGCTGCCATTGAAGCTCGCCGCAAGCAACTCATCAGCAGCAACGGCTATGGAACCGACTCGCCGCTTCGCGACCAGCTTATGAAGATGCGCGCGACTGATCAGGCCGCCCGCGGCTTCGCCGCAGCGTCGGCCTCAAAAAAGGAGATGGTGCAGAATCTGCCCGTCACCGACGCGCAACTTACCGCCGAACTGAAGCAGATCGTAAGCGAAAAGGGCTGGCCCACCATCGCCATGGTCGGCATCGATGCCTCGAACGCGGCCATGCTGATCCTGACTCATACGCCGGACCACGCCTGGCAACAACAGATGCTGCCTCAACTGACCCAGCTTGCCGACGCCGACAAGATCGACCCCTCCAGCCTGGCGCTGGTCGTCGACAAGTCGCTGGTATCGGCAGGGAAGCTGCAACGCTACGGCTCGCAGTTCAAGTACATCAATGGAGCCATGGCCATGTACGGCGTCGAAGATCCCGGTGGCCTTGACCGCAAACGAGCCCGCGCCCTGCTGCCGCCCATCGATGTTTACAAAGAGCAACTCTCGCAGATCTACCATCTGCCCGCGAGCAAGGCTATAGTCAGCGCGACCCCGCAGCCGCAAAATTAGAGCATTTTTGCTGTTGGTGTGGAGGAAGGCAAACGCAGATTCCCTTCGGGAATGACAAACAAGGGCTCGGCAGACTCTATACCAACTGCTACTTTGCTTTAGCCCCGAACAAGTACACACACCGCGCTTTTCCTCTGTTCCTGATTCCAGGCTTTCGTCGCCGCTCACTCAATACTGGTCAGATCGCTACTTTACTTGGCCATCTCGTACAGCGGAGACAGTTCGCGCAGCTTCGAAACCACGTCGATCACCTTATCCGAAACGTAATCTACCTCGGCCTTGGTATTGAAGCGGCCCAGCCCGAAGCGGATCGAGCTGTGCGCCACGTCGTCGCCTAGTCCCAGCGCCTTGAGCACATAGCTCGGCTCCAGTGTCGCCGAGGTGCAGGCCGAACCGGAGGAGACGGCAATATCGTTGATGCCCATCAGCAGGCTCTCGCCCTCGACGTGCACAAAGCTCATGTTGAGATTGCCGGGCAGATGGTGCTCCATGCTTCCGTTAACGTGAATGTAGTCGAGCGCGCCCTCAAACTTCGCCTTCAGATAATCGCGAAGCTCGGCCTCGCGCTTGCCCTCGGCCTCCATCTCTTCGCCGCAGAGTTTGCAGGCCTTGCCCAGGCCGACGATGCCGGGAACGTTCAGCGTGCCCGACCGCATCCCGCGCTCGTGCCCGCCGCCGTCGATCTGTGCCGAAATCTGGACGCGAGGATTGCGTCTCCGCACATACAGCGCGCCCACGCCCTTCGGTCCGTAGATCTTGTGGCCGGAAAGCGACAGCACATCAATGTTCATCGCCTCCACGTCAACGGGAACCTTGCCCACGGCCTGCACCGCGTCCGTGTGGAAGATAACGCCCTTCTCGTGGCACAGCCTGCCGATCTCGGCGATGGGCTGAACGACGCCAATCTCGTTATTCGCGAACATGATCGAGACCAGAATTGTTTTGTCGTCCATCGCCTGCTTCAGGTCTTCGATGTCGATCAGGCCATCAGCCTTGACGGGGAGATAAGTCACGCGGAAGCCCTGCTTCGCCAGCCGCTTGCAGGTGTCGAGAATCGCCTTGTGCTCGGTTACCTGGGTGATGATGTGGTTGCCGCGCTCGCGGTACATCTCCGCGATGCCCTTCAGCGCGAGATTGTCCGACTCGGTCGCGCCGCTGGTGAAGATGATCTCCTTCGCGGTTGCGCCGATCAGCTTCGCGATCTGCTCGCGCGCCTTGTCAACGGCCTGCTCGGCCTCCCATCCGAAGGAGTGGTTGCGGCTCGCCGCGTTGCCGAACTTCGCGCCAAAGTAAGGCAGCATCGCCTCCAGCACCCGCGGATCGAGCGGCGTCGTTGCATGATTGTCCATGTAGATCGGCAGATGCACGCCCGCCGGCAGCGGAGTCGAGGACTCTGAAATCACCATTCCGTTGTTGCTCATCTCGTTGCCCATACCTCTCCCTCGATCTCTTCCATTCCTGGATTCGTCGATCTCTTTATACTCAGCTTTTTTGAAAAATCCCGCTTCGCAGCCTAAAGCGCGATAGTCACCAGGCCACCGGCCAGGGGAGTGCTGGCTTTGTCCCGCTCCGGACCCGCAGCGTCAACCAGGTCGGCGATCGATATTCCGCTCAACAACTCTTTGATGCTGTCGTTCACCTTGCGCAAAGGCTCCTTGATGGTGCAATGCCCGGCAAGGTCGCAGGAACCGTGAATCGTAATGCAACTGGTGATGAACAAGGGCCCGTCGATTGCACGGATAACCTCGAAGGCCGAGATCTCCTTCGCTCCCCGCGAAAGCGCGTAGCCGCCATACGTCCCCGCATGGGAGACCAGCAGGCCGGCCTTGGCCAGCGTCTGAAGAATCTTTGCCAGCAGTTGCGGAGGAATGTGGTAAGCCTCCGCGATATCCTTGGCGCTGTGCGCGCTGCCGTCCGCCTGCTCGGCCAGATACTTCAGGGCCATCAGACCGTAATCCGCTTTTTTGGTCAGACGCAGCATAGCAACCCTCTAGAACCCTCTGCTCGATACCCGCCGGTTCGGAAGCTGAGAGCCCAAATTCATCGTTCGAGCCACAACTCGGCGCTGGAATCAAGACGGTTCCAGTCCTAGATAGTGTACGACCCTGCAGACCGCTACGCAACCGGCTCTGTACGCGGATTGTCTCGGGGAAATCGGCCCGTTTTCTGAGAAAACCACAGCAAACCGGCCTTGACAAGGCAGCGGCAAGACGGGCAAAATCCTTACCATTCGCCTTTCGTGCTCATGACCCCACCCTGCAAACATCCCATCGTAAAGATCGTCGCCCGCGAGGACGATGTAGAGTTCGTCGAATGCCAGTCCTGCCGCGAAGTATTTGATTCGGCAGAGCTTGTCGACATCGCCAACGAAGAGGCCGATCCCGGCTCCGAAACCGGGCCCGACGAGTAGGCCCATTCTTCCGTAGGTGCAGTGAGGGACGACGCGTACAAAACGTCTCCCGTGAAAGCGACACCCCGGGAGTTAATTCAACATATGGTGAGGAAAACCGCTCCGGGAGAGCCTCATTAAATGACTAAACGACCGTCGGCTGCTGGGAGTTCATCCGCCGGATCACAATCCAGGCATACTGGGCCGCTGAAAGCGGAGCCATCACGGCGATGATCTGGAGCAGACCGTCGCGCATCGTCGCCAGGTGATGCCATGCGAAGACCTTCTGGCAAAGCACCGACAATAGAGCGATGATCTGCATGAACGTGTTCAACTTCCCGAACAGGCTGGGGCGGAAGTCCCGCAGCGTTCCGGTGGCGAACAGCAGCGTGGCGATCAGCAGAATTCCCAGGTCGCGGCTGAAGACCAGCACCGTCACATAGCGCGGCATCAGTCCCACGTGCGTAAATACGACAAACAGTGTGCTCAGCAGAAGCTTGTCGGCGATCGGGTCCATATATAGGCCGAGCGTTGTTTTCTGGCTGAGCCAGCGCGCCAGCAGACCGTCGAGCGCATCGCTGACCCCTGCCAGGATGAACAAGGCAAACGCCGCCGTATAGTTCGCATCCAGAATCTCGATGATGAGAAAGGGGATGATGAACAGACGCATCAGCGTAAGCAGGTTGGGAGCGGCGCGGAATTGGTTCAGGAGAGGCACGTTACGTCTGCTCATCTTAGCCTATCTGACGCGCTCTGTTGCTCTAAGGTCGCACTCCATTTAGACTGAGGAAACGCATTCAGGCGCGTAGCTCAGTTGGTTAGAGCGCTACCTTGACACGGTAGAGGTCAGGAGTTCGAGTCTCCTCGTGCCTACCATTTCCTTCCGGCTTCCCGGAGCAATGATGTAGCGTTTCAGGTTCCTTCAGTTTGTAGTGCTCCACAAGTCTGCTTACCGTCTGTGGTGATCCACCATGCTCAATCGTGTGCCGATTGCATTGTTTGGCTCGATCCGCGAAGCCGCGATTTCAACGGAGATGGAAACAACAATGTTGAGCTGCAACGCTTGTGATCGGAATCGTACAGACCCCGGCCCCGGATTTGCTTGTCGTCGGAATGGCTAAAGCGGTTAGCCGTCCAATCCGATGCCCTATTTATAAGCCATTAACATGGTGATTGAAGGTGATCTTACTCCCAGTCGGTAGCGTGAACTAAGCTTATGCCAAGTCGTATCCTTTAGCGTTTAGCTGAAGAGAGCGTCATCCCAGGATTGTTTCTCATTCCACATGGGAGTCGGTTCAAAGTACCCTGTGCCGGGCTTCAGGTGTCGCTTCAACTCATCGTCGTTCAGCGTAATGCCCAGCCCCGGAGTATCGGGAACCTTGATGAAGCCGCGGTTGATGATGGGCTTTTCAATTCCAGTGACCAGATCCTGCCAGAAAGGCACGTCGAGCGAGTGATTCTCGAGCGCGAGGAAGTTACGCGTCGCTGCCGCGCAATGAACGTTCGCCATGCAACAGACCGGGGTACCCGCAAAGTGCATCGCCATGGGAACACCATAGCGGAATGCCATGTTGCCGATCTTGTGCGTCTGCAGAATACCGCCCGAGGTGGCAAGATCGGGATGGATCTTGTCCACGGCATGGTTCTTGCATAGCGTCTCGAAATCAGTGAATTGGTAGATGTCCTCGCCGGTGATCGTGGGCGTTGGGCTGGCATCCGTGATCTGCTTCCAGAGGTCGGTGTAATACCAGGGGATCACGTCTTCCATCCACTCCAGGTTGAATTTCTCGTAGGCTTTGCCGAGGCGAATGGCAGAGTTCACGCCGATATGTCCAAGGTGATCCATCGACAGGGGCATGTCATAGCCAATTGCATCGCGAACCGCGGCGACATATTCGCAAAGACGGTCGATTCCTTTGTCGGTAACCTCGGTAGCGATAAAAGGATGAGGCTGATTGCGCAGCTCCCAATTGCTCAGGCCTGCGGGTTGCATCACCGTGTTCGGAATATTCTTGAGTGTGTCGATCCCGAGATCCATCTTGATCCAGGTAAGGCCCATCTCCTTCCGCTCTTTGGCCCGCTGTCCGTATTCTTTCGGGTCCATGGACTCGGTCGTGTCTGCGTAGATGCGGATCGTATCGCGCCATTTTCCGCCAAGCATCTGGTATACCGGGCAGTTGTAAACCTTGCCTGCAATATCCCAAAGCGCCATCTCGATAGCGCAGACACCGCCCGCCTGGCGGGCGCCACCTCCAAACTGTGCAATTTTCTCAAAGAGAAAGTCGATATTGAGCGGGTTCTCACCGAGGATGCGGTTTTTCAGCACCATGGCATAGTTCGGACCTGCAATATCGCGTACTTCCCCCAGACCATAGACACCCTGATTGGTATCAATGCGAATCAGGACGCACGGGCTCGGACCAGGCTTGACAATCACGGCATAGCGCAAATCGGTGATCTTCAGGGTTGACGGGCTGGAATGGAGATTGACATTCTTGACCGCAGGCTCTGCAGGCGCAGTACGATCGAGAAGGCTGCCAGCGAGCACGGCCCCGAAGGACTTCAGGATACCGCGGCGATTGAACCTTAAACTGTTGTAATCGGACATTGTTGCTCTCCCATGAGAATTGGCCATCAGTTGTTTCGTCTTGCTTGATGCATCTTCATATACCAATTCAACTTCTGGAACCGCACGTCTTTCGCCACATCAAAGTTAATCAATCTGCAGGCCGGGCTTGCCTTGGATCGTATAGCGATCATTCAATCCGTAGCTTTGCCGACGCCACCCCCGCAGGCGCTATCACTCATAGCACTTTTGCGCCGGCAAATCCTGTGTCCATCCTGCTGCAGATGGTACCCACAGACATTTACTTATGCGATGGCTGCAACACAGATGACGAAATGCGACACGAGTACAGATAAAAGAGTTGCTGCTTGCGCATTCCCGCACTGGATTGCTTACCTCTCAAAAGATAGGACTGGTCTCTCTGTACGTGCCACAAAGCTGCTCTACGATGACAACTTAGTTGGACGAACGATTCTACTGAAACGATTTACGCACACCTTATAGACGCCTTGGCGCACTTTTGTCAACGAGTGCCATCTCGCTGGATCGCAATCGACCTGACAGGAGCATTGCGCACGAGTTTCAGCGTGTAGGCTGCCGATGCAGGAGTGATAGCCCCTCTGGCGATCTCTTATGTCTATGCTTCTGCGCAGCGTCTCGCTACATGCATGAGGCTTGAGCGAACTCTATTCGTAGAGTCGATTAATAACAGGCCGTAAAGCGCGAGTTATCCAAATGTAACTGGGTATATGCAGGTCTATTGATCAGTTAGAGTGGTACGGGAAATGAAAAGGAGACGAGATGTCTATCGGCCGTCGACAAATGTTGAAGTCTATTGCGGGGGCTGGAGTCCTCAGCCTGGTAACACCGGTTGTTGTCAGAGCGGAAGAGCAGGTTGCCCGCGCAACACGTGGAATGCCTACTCCGAGAATCAGGGATATCAGTGTCATTGAGTGCGAACCGGCGGGAGTGCGCCTCACCGTCGTTAAAATCACGACCGATCAGGACGGACTTTATGGCTACGGCTGCGCCACATTTACACAACGAGCCGATTTGGTTAAGCCTGCAGTAGAGAGATATTTAAAGCCATTGCTGCTCAATAGAACAACCGACCGAATTGAGGATATCTGGCAATCCTGCTACGACAGCTCTTACTGGAAGAACGGTCCGGTATTGAACAATGCTATTAGTGGAATCGATCAGGCGCTCTGGGATATCAAAGGACGACAGGCCGGGATGCCCGTATATCAACTTGCAGGCGGAAAATGCCGGGAAGCGGTCGATGTCTATGGTCATGCGGGCGGCCCCGAATTCGCCGATGTCGTCGCATCCGCAAAACAATATATGGCTCGGGGATTCCATAATGTGCGCGTCCAGATTGGAATTCCTGGAATGGACGGCTACGGATCAGCACATTCTGCTTCCTCCAAGTTCAAGCCGCTCCACGACGGACCTTTTTTCGAGCCGGCCTACAGTATGCGCCGAGAGCTCAAGCTTTTGGAGATATGCCGCCAGGAGTTGGGTGAAGAAGTCGGATTATTGCATGACGTGCATGAACGGCTTACACCGAATGAAGCGGTACAGTTCTGCAAGGAGGCGGAGAAATTTCATATGTTCTTTATCGAAGATCCGCTGTCTCCTGAAGATCTGGGTTACTTCCAGCAGATTCGGCAGAATTGCGCGACTCCTATCGCGATGGGCGAGCTATTCAACAGCCCACATGAGTGGCAGCCGTTGATTGCAGGACGACTGATCGACTATATTCGCTGCCACCTCTCACAGGTTGGCGGTTTTACCCCGGCACGCAAGATAGCAATTATGGCTGAGCAGTTCGGAGTCAAGACAGCATGGCACGGGCCGGGCGATGTTTCTCCGGTCGGTCATATGGCACAGATCACACTTGACATCGTTAGCACAAACTTCGGGATTCAGGAGTACTCCCCATTCAATGATCGATCGCGCGAGATCTTTCACGGCTGCCCGGAGTTGAAAGATGGATATGTCTGGATCAATGAAAAGCCAGGCTGGGGAATCGAGGTCGATGAGAAGGCTGCGGCTAAGTCTCCATTTACCCCGGGACGGAACAATCTAAATGGGGGATGGGGAGTGATTCGCAAGCTGGACGGAACCGTGATCAAGCAATAGAAGCTCGACGGGGATCAGAGTACGTAGCCCTGATCCCCGGTGAACAGTTGCTCTTTTAACTTATGGAAGCAATCCGATGCGGAAGAAGCAAAAGGAATCACGCACCTAGGGCGCTTCATGGTGGGGCTTGCTCCGTTGAGCCAGAATTGCATCGAATTCAGATCGCGGCATCTTCAGTTTATCCGGGTGGGCTTCAACCCACTTTGCGAAAGCAGCGTACTTCTGTGGAGTCCAGCCACCTTCGAATTCCGCGCCATTCTTTCCCTCTTGATTCAGCTCAAAATTGTAGGAATCTTCAAGAGAAGTAAACTCCGCTGAACTAATGGCCGCTTCGGCCAGAATTGCAGGAATAAAGATGACCCCATCTTTCTTAGCCAATACGAGGTCTCCAGGCAGTACTACCGCTCGCCCTATGCGCACTGGAGAATTAATTGCCGTGAGCTGCATGTCGACCCAGTAAGAAGGATCATACCCTTTGTAAAACCCGTTGAAGTTGGGTATCTCCCGGTTTTCCTCCTGATCTCTGATCCCAGCATCGAAGATAAAGCCCGTGTGAGTGTGCGCAGCGATTCCATTTCCGAGGTTCGATCCGATCAGGGTACCTTCGACAATCTTTCCATAGCCGTCGGCAACATAAACATCTCCAATCTGTAACTCATTAATCGGCCAGCTGTTACTTCCGCTTACTCGACCTTCTGCTTTTCCCTCAGCGGAAATAGCCTTTTCCATGTCTGGTCGCAAAGGCATATATTGTGCCGTTAGTGCGCGGCCGGCAAAGGGCTTGTCGATATGAAGCGCCTGCCAGCCTCCCTCGAACTGGCATCTGTATCCCTTGCTGCGCAGATAGCCCCATACATCCTCAATCGACACATCCAATGCACGCTTGATCAGCTCGTCTGGCAGCTTCGGACGCCCATCTGGAAAGCGGGCGCCTTTCCAGTCAGACGTGTAAAACATCATCTGCTCTTTCGTCATTTTCACTTGCGCAAAGGCTGATATTGTTCCCAGCGCAACGCAGGCGATCAACGCTTTCAAGATCATCTTCTTCATGAAACTCTCCTTCTTTATTTATCTGCGAACCGACTTGTTGCCGACCCTTGAGTCATGAGTAAGCTAATGTGCTTCTGAATCCTGCTTCACATAGAAGCGATAGCGTATCGTCCAGCGCGCAGTTTTCCCCGGAGGGATATTTAGGTGGATATATGCCTCAGGGCAGATGGTGGAACGAATCGACCAGAAGTTCAGCTGCGACATGGGAACATCGGCAGTCTGTTCGACACCTACATGAGTACGTCGATTCTCGACTCTAAGATCATAGTCGGAGGTGCTATTTGAGAAACCGGTCAAATAGCTGGTGACGCTTTGTCCAGCCTGGAGTTCTTGCCGGTAGACAATATCTCTGCCATCGATTGCTCCACCATGCCGTAAAGCCTGTTCAGCTTTAGGCTCAAAAGGAAAGCTAATGACCATGTCGGGCCCCGTAGGGGTCCCATCGAGCATAAAGAAGTCGTGGTCATAGACCTGTGTATCAATCGTCTTTGTGCCATTATTCTTTAACTCGTGCTCCAGGATGAGAGCAGGCTCGTCTTTTGCGAGGCTCAAGGTTTTTTTATATACATACGCGAAGCCCGATTTTGAACGAAGGTCCTGTCTGAAGGAGACGCCGTCCCGCCTGCTGTGCACCGTCCATCGTCCTCCATCAATGAGCGGATAGGTTGCGGTGAAAGCGTATGGCGAATTATCGACCTTGCGCAGGACTCCGACTCCCGGTTTCAAGAATGGCTCTCCGGGCTTTGCTTCGCGATAATTCACTGAACTGAGACCATCGCTCGACCGGAACTCTTCTACGGGACCGGTAATTGAATCATTCAACAAGGGGTCATAACGAGGAAACCAGACTCCAAAGTAGGTATGCCCCTTGTAGGCCAAACAGCCAACCACGCCAGACCAGTCAAAGCGCAAGCCACGATAGTAGCCATTCTTCGCATCGGGCAGGTAAACCACTGCGTTTACGAGCCCGTTTGAGATAGAAGTCTTTGGATAGCTGGACTGCAGGAGCGAAGTGCAGCCCTTCCCGTCCGTACCACTCTGCGCGCGTGCCCATGCTGCCCGAACCGGCTGAACAAGAATAGCCAAAGTGAGAGAAGCCAAGATCAGGGGCTGCACCCGGCTTCTACGAGATTGATTCATGCTCGCCTCCTCGCATTACAGATGAACTCCCCTCGATTTATAGATGGTCCGGCACGCAAACGATTTCTGCCGCGATCACTTTTGGGACGGATGGATCGACTCCCCGAGTTGAACGGATGTATTCCTAGGGCAATGCAAAGGCGACATACACTCCCCCACTCGGCTTGCCGCTGCTTTGGCCTCCGCCACTGGCGATGACAACATACTGCTTGCCATTCACCATATAGGTGGATGGTGTGGCGAGGCCGGAGAACGGAAGCTCAGTCTCCCAAAGCAGCTTTCCGGTACGGCTGTCATAGGCGTGAAACTTCCGGTCAAAAACGGTAGCGCCTATAAAAAGCAAACCGCCCGCAGTGACAATCGGGCCACCGTAGTTATCGGACCCGGTGTCGCGCATTCCTTTCGCAGCCAGTTCCGGGTATTCTCCGAACGGAATTCTCCACAGGTATTTACCTGTATTCATGTCAATCGCATTCAAGGTTCCCCACGGCGGCACAATCGCCGGATAACCTTCCGGGTCGAGGAATCTGCGAAATCCTATGGTGTTATATGGCATGTCGTTCGTCGAAGCACTCACAGCCTTCTGGTCGATGGCGGAGGACGTTGCAGAAGCTGTCGCGGCCTTGCCTCGCGCTTTATTCTGCTGCTGCGGAGTCTTCGATATATAGCGCACTAAAGCCTCAGCCTCTTCACTGCTCAGGTTATTGAAGGCAGGCATACGGCCTTTTCCATGCTGGATTGTCTCTGCGATCTCCTTGTCGCTCAGAAGCCCTTCAATCCCAATCAGTGAAGGGACGGAGGGTGGCGAGCCCGCGCGATTGCTGCCGTGGCAAACGCTGCATTGGCTCTGGTAGATCTTCTCACCCAGACTTCCTGGCGGTGGCGGCACGGTAAGGCCTACGAGCCACGCAGTGTCATTTTCATTGATGTAGATCACTCCTGTTGTCGGATCGACAGCAGGGCCGCCCCACTCGGCTCCTCCCGCGAAGCCCGGCAGATCAACCGTCAGCTTGTCTACGCTGGGAGGGGTGAACTGACCACCGCCGGCCATTGCTTTGAACTCCTTCACCGCCCAGGCATGTACCTCCGGCGTTCGGGTCGTCAGCATATCTTCAGTGACGTTTTGCCGCGTGAACGGCAATGGCAGCGTTGGAATTGGTTGCGTTGGAGAGGCTACCTCGTCCGGTACGGTGCTCGCCGGAAAGGGTGTTTCTACAATGGGGAAGAGTGATTTGCCGGTGACGCGGTCGAGGATGAAAAGGTATCCCGATTTTGAAGGCTGCGCCACAGCGTCAATCCGCTTGCCGTTACGAGTGAGCGTCACCAGCGCGGGAGCTGTAGGAAAGTCGCGATCCCACAGATCATGATGGACGCCTTGAAAGTGCCATATTCGCTTTCCCGTCTCGGCGTCCAAAGCCAGTAGGGTATCCGCAAAAAGATCATTGCCGATTCGATCGGCTCCGTAGAAGTCGAAGACGGCCGATCCTGTTGGCACATAGACGATCCCACGTTTCATGTCGATCGTCATGCCGGCCCAGTTATTGGCAGCCCCCCCATTCTTCCAGGCGTCCTTGGGCCAGGTATCGTAGCCAAACTCGCCGGGATGCGGAATCGTATGGAAGGTCCATCGAATCGCGCCGGTATGCACATCGTATGCCCGTATATCGCCAGGCGGCGAAGGATGTGTCTCAGGGTTTTGGCCGCCGACGATGATAAGGTCTTTGTAAATTGCCCCGGGCGATGTCATTCCTACCGACTGCTTGAGATAGTCGCCTCGCAGCCCTTTGCGTAAATCGACTCTGCCGTCTTCGCCAAAGCTTGAAATTGCCTTTCCTGTCTTTGCATCCACCGCATAGAGATAATTTTGAAACCCGGCGAAGATGCGGCTCTCATGACCATCGGTCCAGTAGGATACCCCGCGCGATCGCGCCATCCCCTCGAGTCCGGAATCGAAGATCCAGAGCTGCTTGCCCGTTGCAGCATTGAGCGCGATTACGCTGTGCTGGGGCGTGCAAGTATACAGAACATCTCCAATGACAATAGGGTTCGTTTCGAGGCCACCCCGCTCTCCGGTATCAAACTTCCACGCCACCACAAGGTTCTTTACATTCTTGCGGTTGATCTGCGTCAGGGAGGAGTAGTGATCACCTGTTGCCTGTCCGCCGTAGACCTGCCACCCCGTCGCGGCGGATTCACCTCGCGCCGCTTTCGGGTTCGCGCCATAGGCCATCCACGGATTAGAAATGCAGATTCCCAATCCCAACATTAACGTGGTAATTGCGGGTAGCTTCTTCATATCGATTGTCATTAGCTTGCCAGGATAAGGGATGCCTGAAGCATAGCTCGCGTGTAGCCGATGTCGAATACCATCCCGGCGTATCCGCCGCCTCCAGGATATTGATTGTGGATACCGACCGCGCGATCATAGTCCAGTGCCCGTTCATGCTCCGGGTATATCAGGCGCTTGTACTTGACTCGAACTAACTCCCTCATCACTGCCAGCATGTTGTTATCGCCCGTGTCGATAAACCCTTCTACGTATTTGTCATTAGGAACTGTAATCGTAGGGTTGCGATAGTGAACATGGTTGATTCGGTCCCGCGTCCCGAAGTAACGGCAAACCTCGACCGGATCGTGCCCCGTCTCCCGCGTTACGCCGCAGTCGAAGGTGATGCCATTGGCGGGACTGTCCACGATGCTGATCAGATGTTTCCATCCGTCTACCGTCGCCATGATCTGACCCGATCCGCGGCTAAGTGCGATCGGTGGATCGTTGGGATGCAACGCAAGGCGAACGCCTGCCTTATCGGCCACTGGAATCACCGCTTTTAGAAAATAGGTGATGTTCTTCCACATCTGTTCAAGACTATGCACGCCTTCCTCTGGAAGCGGAGGAAGATTCTTCACTCGATCTACATCAAACCCGGTTAGCCCTGCTCCGCCCCGGCCATCGACTTCGTAGTAGCCCTCGATAGCGCGATGGGCATAGAAGTTGTACTCAATCGTCGGCATTCCGACTTTGCCTGCCGCGCGAATAGAGTCTTTGAAGAGTTCGATCTCGTGGTCCCGCCCGGGGCGGCCATAAACCGTATTGGGAAATCCGCCAATCATCATGTTGCTGATCGTCAATCCGCCGGTCTTGCACTTGTCGACCATGCTGCGCAACTGTGGCTCGGTCCATGGCATCGGAGGCCCGCCCATCAGGACATGGTTCACACCGAGCTGCTTTACCTCCCGCATCGACTTGTCGGTAATATTTCTGCCGTTCAAAGGAGCAGCGAGCTTAGGTGTCCCAGGACCTTCCTGAGGCATCCCTATAGGAAGACTTCCGGCCGTCCTCTTCGTCGACGCTTTAGCTCGCACAGGTGAAGCAGCAGACAGAAGCGCCGCCGAACACATACCGGTCACCAGATCTCGTCTCGACAAGCTAGAACTCATAGTTAGACTTTCCCTTTCTAAAATCTTCTTGATGGAAGCTGCTGGTCTCTCTTGATGATCCCTACTTGGTTGCCGTGAAAGCTCAACCGCGACAATACTACGACGCGGGCGAGTATTGAGGAAATATTCTTGACCCGCCAGTGATGAAGGATCTTTTCTTTAGCTCATTGGAGTAGGCGTAGTAACCATGATGTCCTCATCGTGACAAGCGAGGCCGCCGACCGGTGGGTTACCTCCGCTGCCTGCGTCGGCACATCCGACCTCGCGATCGCCGTTTCGGGCGCTGCAATGTCATCGCTTCGAAAAAGTGCATGACTGCGCTATTAAGTCGTTGACACCCGGTCCAAGCTATATATATATTGCCCCAGATATTACTATCAGCTTTAACGTGTAAGTCTGTTTCTAAAGCGTATAAATAGGCGGGCTCGTTCCTCCACTTTTCACCACAGGAAGGCAGGCGCTTTATGGAAAAACGCATAAAGACTTATGGCCTAATCAGCGGAATCGGCCACGCCATTTTTAATGACCCGCAGACCGCGGGATCAAACGCCAGAATAACTGGGGGAGCCTGCGATCAGGAGAATGCAGGCAGCTACCGTTTCGTGAAGAGTGAAATGGAGAGCGATTTAACCGACGAATGCCAGCGGCGACATTCGTCCTCACTTATCGGATTGTCCTTACTCGCGCTGCTTATGATTCTCTTCTCCGGCTCGAAGCTTCAGGCCCAGACAGGCTCCATCTCAGGGACCGTCGTCGACCCGGGTGGCGCGTCCATAGCAGGAGCCACGGTCCAGGTTGTCAATCATGCGACTGGAAATACCACCCGAGAAGCAACGACTGGAAATACCGGTACATTCAGGGCGCTGAACCTGCCGCCTGCCACCTATGATGTCAAAATCTCTGCCACCGGTATGAAGAATTTGCAGCGGAGCGGCATCGTGCTCGATCAGGAGCAGGATCTTGGTCTTGGCCAGTTACAGATGTCAATTGGAGAACGGTCAGAGACGGTTACCGTCAACTCGGAGGAGCCGCTCATTGAAACAGAGACGTCGAACCACTCGGCTGTCATCTCGTCCCGGCAAGTGCTTGAACAGCCTTTGAACGGACGCGACTTTGAATCTCTGATGACGACATTGCCCGGGGTGGTGACAAACAATACCTCTCAATTCCGGCTGGTCTTCAACCAAACCAACGACTTCTTCGTGAACGGAATGCGCGGTACGGCAAACAACTTCTTCCTCGATGGTGTTATCAATACTGACGTTGGAGCAAACGACGGCCAGTACACCGATCTCAGCATCGACGCCGTAGGCGAATTTAAAACACTGACCGGCAACTTCAACGCGGAGTACGGCCGTAGCCCCGGCGTGATGATTCTGGTCAACACCAAGGCGGGCGGCGACCACTTCCATGGCACGGCTTATGAGTTCGTTCGAAATACCGCCTTTGACGCAAACGACTGGTTCAGCAATCATCAGGGAAAACCGCGCTCGATTCTGCACTTCAATCAGTTCGGCGGCAACATCGGCGGTTACATTCCGATTCCGAAGATCTCACCGAGAAGCAATAAAAGAGCGTTTTTCTTCTTCAACTACGAGGGAACTCGATCCAGCAAGCCGACGGGCAGCACTTTCTACACGATGCCGAATCCGGCACTCCTTGGCATTGGTACTCCGACTGGCGATGCCGACATGTCCACCCTCTACCGTGCAGGGAACGAGTGCGCAAACAATGGAACCTCAACCTGCACGCCGATCACCGACACTAGCGGGAATCCGGTCCGCAACGGATCGGTCTTTATTCCCGGAACGATCCAATACAACAAATTCGGGGAGGTGCAGACCGGGACGGTTTATCAAGGCAACATCATTCCTAAAAGCGACTTCGGCACGCAGTATCAGGCCATGATCAAAAACATTACGCCGGGATACCGCGGTAGCTTCAATAACCCGGTCTATAACAATGGCTTCAGCGATATGCAGCAGATTGCCTTCCAGGACACTTACACCTTCCGCAAGAATCAGTACGTAGCCCGTGTCGACTTCAACTTTGGCCCCAGGGCCAATGCTTTCTTCCGCTACGTGGATGACCGGCAGCAGGAGAGCCAGGGCTTCGGCATCTTCTCCGGCCCCAGCTTCCCCGTCTATCCACAATTCCGCAAGAAGCCCGGGAAGAGCTATGCATGGAGCCTCGTGAACGTGATCTCACCCACGCTTACGAATGAAGTCACCGTCGGCTGGATGCACCTGGATCAGGTCGTCGACATTCTCCCGGGCACACCTAAGGAAAAATTTGACAAGCAAACGATCGGCTATACCTTCAACGATCTCTATCCCTCTACGAATACTCATAACCTCGCTCCAGCCCTCAACAGCGGAGACGGTTATGTCAACACGGGCACCTTTCCTCCCGGTTGGACCTCCACGGGGAACACGGTGGTTGTCACGGACAATGTGACCAAAGTCCTTGGAAATCACGTGATTAAGTTTGGAGTTTTTGGCGACTTGAATGAAAACGGGCAGGAAGGGAGTTGGCAGGAGAACCCTAGCTTTAACTTCGGCGCCAGCAATCAGAATGCAAATAACAGCAACTCAGGCATCGCGAACATGATTCTGGGGGATTACACCACAGTCAGCCAATCAAACAAGTATGCCTTTGGTCACTTTCACTTCGTCCAGTACGAAGGTTATGCCCAGGACACCTGGAAGATCTCCCCGAGACTCACGCTTGATTACGGCATGCGCTATGAGTTCATCGGACCCACCTATACGACCTCTCCCTTCTATCAGTATTATTTTGAACCGTCTTCATACAACCCCGCGAATGCGGTCCAAATTAACACCGCTGACAATATCCCCGGACAGGCACCCACCAAAGGTTCCATCATCACTGGCTCAGGAAATCCCTACAACGGCATGGTTCAGGAAGGCACGAAGGGATTTCCAAAAGGTGGTCTGAATCCTCGCTACAATAACTTCGGTCCGCGCGTTGGTTTTGCCTATGATGTCTTTGGAGACGGCAAGACCGCGTTTCGCGGCGGCTTTGGCATCTTCTACGAACGCTATCAGCAAAACGTCTTCAACTTCGGAGGAATCAGCAATCCTCCTCAGGTGTATACGCCCACAATCTATGGGGGCAAAGTTGGAGATCTTAGCCCATCTCTCGTCGATGGTGCGCCGTTGACTCCTGCAAGCGGAGTCCTGGGGTCCGATCGTGCGGGTCAAATTCCTACGACCTATGGTTACAACATTGGAATCCAGCAGCAACTACCCTATAAATTAGGTTTGAATATCACATACATTGGGAACGTCAGCAGGCACCAGATGTATAACCAGCAGTTGGAGCAACTCCCTCTGGGTTACACAACCAGCACACCGATCCTGGCTACGGTTAACAATGTCCAGGCTGCCATTCTCCCGTATAAGGGCTATAACACAATTCAGTACAACGTGTTTGGTGCCAACAGCAGTTACAACGGCCTTCAGGTCCACCTCGAACGCAGGTTCAGCAATAAGTTCACACTGAATGCGGACTACACGTTCTCCAAGGCCGTCGATCTGGACGACGTTGACAGCAACCAGAATGCGTTTCCGGACTACACTCAACTGCACAAGTTCTACGCGCCTGCGGGCTTTGATCGTCGCAACGTCGTCAACATTCAATATGTCTATAATTTTCCCGATTTCCGGGGATCCAATAAACTGGTCCAACTTACCGCTGGCGGTTGGGAATTATCTGGTGTCTCCCAGTTCTGGAGCGGCAGCCCCTGCTTGAACAGCGGAGCAGGCGGCGCCGGCGATTCCTGCGATCTATCGTCCAGTGGAAACCTCGGCAATGGTGGCTTTGGCCATATTCGCCCGGACTACCTCGGTGGTCAGATTATGGCCAACCATACCCATGACGTGCCGGCTGGAAAAAATCCAATGTGGTTCAATCCGGGCGTCTTCGCGCAGCCGGCTAACGGTAGTTTTGGAAACTTTCATCGCAATACCATCTATGGGCCAGGGGTGAACAACTACAACATGTCCCTGTACAAGAACGTGAACATTACAGAGAGCGTACGCTTCCAATTGCGGTTTGAGTTCTACAACATCTTCAATCACACGCAATGGGGTACTGTTAACACCTCTCTCTCAGCACCGGCGCCAGGCACGCCCTTCTCGGGAACCAACGCGGGTAGCGCGGGCCAAATCAACAGTACGCGCGATCCTCGTCAAATGCAGCTTGGCGGTAAGTTCTATTTCTAAGACTGCCGAAATCCTGATAGGCCGGGTTCATGTGACAATGAACCCGGCCTATTCTTTAATGTCTGAAAGAAGCAAAATAACAACGGGCGCATGAAAGTGTTCCAATGCAGTGTGAAGAACCGCAGATTTGTCATGAAACCTCTCGCATTTATCGTTACGGCTATCCTTCTCTTCGCATCCAGTTCTGGAGTTGGGGCTCCCCTGAATGCGACGCGACGGACCTTCGATTCAGCGGTCCAGGCGTTGAATACAGGAAGATATCCCGAAGCGGAGGCGGGTTTTCGCAGGGTTCTAACAGCCGACCCGCACAACATCAGCGCGCTTGCGAATCTTGGCGTGTTGTATGCAAAGACACATCGCTACTCGCTGTCGATCGAGACCTATCGAAAGGCTCTAAAAATTGATCCTGATCTGCGCGAGATTCAGCTCGATATCGGTTTGGCGTACTTAAAACAAGAGGACTACGCACAGGCGCTGCCCTATTTTCGACAGCTACATGATCGAGATCCTTCGAATCGTCGGGTAGCTATGCTGCTGGCAACATGTCTCATGTCAAACGATGATCCCGAGGCTGGCATCAGGTTGTTGAAGCCACTAACCGAAGCGCGCAACTCAGACCCTGCGGCGGTCTATCTTCTGGGCATTGCCTATTCGCGAGCGGGGCTGGCAAAGCAGGCCCAGGAGACCTTCACCAGTCTTTTCTCCAGCGACGCCACTCCCGCGCAGACCAATTTTCTAATGGGTAAGGCATACTACGACGCCACTAACTTCCAGGAATCTGCGCAATCTTTCAAGTCCGCCGTACAGGAAGACCCTCATTTCCCCGGCGCCTACCGCGAATTGGGTAAAGCATATATCGGTCTCCATCAGAATATGGCTGCGGAAGAAGAGCTGAAGCATGCAATTCAAGAAGATCCGCAGGATGGGAGTGCTTATTATTTCCTCGGCGCCTTGTTGGTTCAGACCCACCACTTCGCGGAGGGGCTCTCCTATCTAAAGAAGGGGCAAGTGATCGAGCCCGATTCGTGGTCGACTTACTTCTACATGGGAAAAGCGGAGATCGGAATGAACAATTCTGCCGCAGCGATTCCTTTCCTGGTAAAGGCCACGGACTTGAATCCCGGTGACTCGGGGGCGCTTTACTTACTCGCGAAGGCGTACCGATCGGAAGGCCAGACAGCACGTGCTGAAGCGACGATGCATCGCGTTAGCGATCTACATATTGCGGCACTCGATGCGGAAAAGCGCGCTTTGAAGGACGCAGGCATTGTGAAGGAACGGTGACCATGAGGCATGGATGAGTTTCGGCGGACTTCGTTCCGCAATGATGAACGAGGTGCTTCAGTTCTTTCTCATATGGGCAGGAGCGCTTGTCGTGCCGATCCTCGGCTTGGTTGAAACGGGAGACTGGACCGGGTTGAAGGTACGCATTATTACAAATACTGGCTCTGATAATTATCTCCACCTGTGGACGACCTTAGGGCATTTCAAGATCGAATTGGCTGTTTTACCGGATGGGAACAGTAATGGGAACACTTCCTGCCTCACTGCACCACCTCGACATCTTCTCCGTTGGTTTTGAGCAGCGTTGAGTTACTCGCGTGGCGGAAAATCTGCGCGTTCAGCTCAGATGAGGACTGTGTCTTCGCCAGGGAGCGGGCCTTTGGCAAGCTTCCGGTCTGGCTGGACAGTCTGCGAACGAAGGTTCTGCAACCTGCGTCGAGGAATGCGAGGCTTACAAAGCGGGTGGGCTGGCATACCTTCAGGCATACCTACCATCGAGCGGTACGGGCTGCTGTAAAATTTCTGTCTTGCAGGGACCAATTCGCCCGTCGAGTCATGTTAACTCGACGAGCGGCTTAGATCACAACCTCTCACGAAGACTCTCGATGCACCGAGCATAACCGTGTTCAAACACTCACGTTCGGAGCCAATTTTCAGTGGAGAGGGCGCAATTTTCTTTGCGATTGTGTCAGGTTTAGAAGAAGCCCATGGCATTGGGGCTGTAGCTGATGAGCTGATTCTTTGTCTGTTGATAGTGGTCGAGCATCATCTTGTGATTCTCGCGGCCGATGCCGGACTGCTTGTATCCTCCGAAGGCGGAGTGCGCCGGATAGAGGTGGTAGCAGTTGGTCCACACGCGGCCTGCCTCGATGCCCCGGCCAAAGCGGTAGGCGCGGTTCATGTCGCGCGTCCATATACCGGACCCCAGACCGTAAAGCGTGTCGTTGGCGATGGCCAGGGCTTCTTCGTCATCCTTGAACGTCGTCACCGAGACGACCGGCCCGAAGATCTCTTCCTGGAAGACGCGCATCTTGTTGTTGCCCTCGAAGACCGTCGGCTCAATGTAGAAGCCGTTGGCCAGGTCTCCGCCGTTGTCCGCGCGCTTGCCGCCGGTCAGCACCTTCGCGCCCTCTTGTTTGCCAATGTCGAAGTAGGAGAGGATCTTCTCCATCTGCTCGGTGGACGCCTGCGCGCCGATCATGGTGTCGCGGTCGAGCGGATTGCCGCGCTTGATCGCCTTGACCCGGCCCAGCGCACGCTCCATAAAGGCGTCATAGATCGATTCCTGAATCAGGGCGCGCGAGGGACAGGTACAGACCTCGCCCTGGTTGAGCGCGAACATGGTGAAGCCCTCGAGCGCCTTGTCGAAGAAGGCGTCGTCCTCGCGCATCACGTCGGCGAAGAAGATGTTGGGACTCTTGCCGCCGAGTTCGAGCGTCACCGGAATAATGTTCTGCGAGGCGTACTGCATGATGAGCCGCCCGGTGGTGGTCTCGCCGGTAAAGGCCACCTTGTTGACACGCGGACTCGATGCCAGCGGCTTGCCCGCTTCGAGGCCAAAGCCGTTGACCACGTTCAGCACGCCGGGAGGCAGCAGGTCGCCGATCAGTTCCAACAGAACCAGGATCGACAGCGGCGTCTGCTCGGCGGGCTTCAGTACCACGCAATTGCCCGCGGCCAGCGCCGGAGCCAGCTTCCACGTCGCCATCAGGATCGGGAAGTTCCACGGAATAATCATGCCGACGACGCCCAGAGGCTCGTGGTAGTGATACGACACGGTGTCCGCGTCGATCTCCGAGATGCCGCCCTCCTGCGCGCGAATGCAGCCGCCGAAGTAGCGGAAGTGGTCGATGCTCAGCGGCAGGTCCGCGGCGAGCGTCTCGCGGATGGCCTTGCCGTTGTCCCAGGTCTCAACCGTCGCCAGCATCTCGAGGTTGTCTTCCATGCGCTGCGCAATCTGTTCGAGAATGTGTCCGCGTTGTGCCGGCGAAGTGCGGCCCCACGCGGCCTTGGCGGCGTGGGCGGCGTCGAGCGCGCGGTTGATGTCGTCCGCGTTCGAGCGTGGAATCTCGCAGAGAACTTCGCCCGTCACAGGGGTGACATTTTCAAAATAGGTCCCGGAGGCGGGCGCGACCCACTCGCCGCCGATATAGTTGCCATACTGTTTGCGGAAGGTAACGGGAAGACCGTAGCTTCCGGGTGCAACCTTGCTGGTAGGCGTGGCAGTCATCGTAGACATAGGGCTTGACTCCTTCAGATAGGTTGAAGACTTCGCAGTACAGGCGTGGGGCGGCCGATGGCAGCCACTCACGCGTGGGCGTAGCCAAACAGTACACCGCGTGAGTTGGAGCGGCAACAACCTCATCCGTCCGCCTACAGGGAAGAATAGCGAGACCATCGCAAGGCTGTTAGCTCAAATCGGCAAATAAGAGATAATTTGTAGCGCGTTGCTGCTAAATGCAGGTGAGGAATGGAAGAAACAAGAAGGTTGCCGATTCTTGATAACTCAATATGGAGCAAGCACATAATAATCAAGGCTACGAGGCGACATGGAAGAGCACTCTCATCTGAAGGCAACGCTGAATACGTGGCAGTTATGGGGAATCGCTGTCGGCCTCGTGATCTCGGGCGAGTATTTTGGCTGGAGCTACGGGTGGGCGAGCGCGGGTACGCTTGGCTTTCTGCTGACCACCCTTCTGGTTGCGTCGATGTACGCCGCATTTATCTTCAGCTTCACAGAACTGACGACGTCGATTCCAAATGCGGGTGGACCATTCTCCTATGCTCAACGGGCTTTTGGAGATACTGGCGGCTATATTGCAGCCGCTGCCACGCTGGTGGAGTTTGTCTTCGCTCCGCCTGCAATCGCTTTGGCCATTGGAGCGTATCTCCATGTCCAGTTTCCTGACCTTGCTCCAAAACACGCGGCTGTGCTCGCTTATCTCGTCTTTATGACGATCAACATTCTTGGGGTACGCATTGCGGCGAGCTTCGAGTTTATCGTTACTCTGTTTGCCATCATCGAGCTTCTGGTTTTTATGGCCGTGGTCGCTCCCGGATTCAAGCTGAGTAATTTCCTGGCAGGCGGTTGGGCCGGCCACGATCATTTCTCCGCGGTGACTGTGGCCGGAATGTTTGCGGCGGTTCCTTTCGCAATCTGGTTCTTCCTTGCCATCGAAGGGGTGGCGATGGCGGCGGAAGAGGTAAAGAGGCCGTCCCGCTCGATCCCGATTGCCTATCTCTGCGGGATTGCGACGCTGCTGCTGCTTGCGGTTGGCGTCATGGTCTTCGCGGGCGGAGTCGGGGATTGGCGTCTGCTTGCCAATATCAATGACCCGTTGCCGCAGGCGATGAAGATGATTGTCGGCGCGAAGAGCGGATGGCTGCACATGCTTGTATGGCTTGGGCTCTTCGGTCTGATCGCATCGCTGCATGGCATCATCTTCGGTTATTCGCGGCAGATCTTTGCGCTTGCCCGCGCGGGATATCTGCCTTCGTTTTTAGGGAAGATTCACTCGCGGTTTAACACTCCCTACCTCGCAATCGTCGCAGGCGGAGTGGTTGGAATTGGAGCCATCTACAGCGATTCCTGGATCAATATCGGCGGGCAGCCGCTGACGGCGAATATTGTGACGATGTCTGTGCTTGGGGCGCTGGTGATGTATGTCACCAGTATGCTTGCGCTCTTTCGACTGCGGAAGACGGAACCGAACCTGGCGCGACCGTTTCGAGCGCGTCTCTATCCATTTGCGCCTATATGGACGCTGATTTGCGCGGGCGTGTGCATTGCGAGTCTGGTCTATTACAACCGGTTGATTGCCCTGTTATTTGTAGGGCTATTGGCTATCGGCTATGTAGGGTTGCGGCTAAGCTGGAGCGGACGGCGGTAGGATCGTCGTTGCTCACGACAGAATCAAGGAGCCCAAGATCGTGGTCTTTTCGCATACGACCCATGGCCGGACGTATCGCTTTGGAGATTTGAAGGCGCTGCTCGCGAAGGCGAGTCCACTGCGTTCCGGCGATGTGCTGGGCGAGGTTGCGGCGGAATCGGATATCGAAAGGATTGCGGCGAGATATGCGCTGGCCGATGTGCCGTTGACCCATTTTCTGACGGAGGCTGTCGTTCCGTATGAGAGCGACGAAGTCACACGTCTCATTATCGACACCCACGATGAGGCTGCCTTTTTGCCGATCCGGGACCTGACCGTGGGGCAGTTGCGAGAGTGGCTGCTAAGCGATGAGTTGACTGTTGAGACGTTGACAGGCGTGGCCAGCGGTCTTACTCCGGAGATGGTTGCCGCAGTTTCAAAGTTGATGCGCAATCAGGATTTGATTTTGGCCGCGCGCAAATGCCGCGTGGTTACACATTTTCGCAACACGCTGGGGCTGCCGGGGCGAATGTCCGTCCGGCTCCAGCCGAACCATCCCGCTGACGATATTCAGGGGATTCTGGTCTCGACGATCGATGGGCTGCTTTATGGCTGTGGTGACGCGGTGATCGGGATTAATCCTGCAAGCGATAGCACCGCTACAGCGATCGAACTGCTGCGTGCGCTCGACAACTTCAGACTGCGGTTCAATGCTCCGTTGCAGATGTGCGTGTTGACGCACATTACCAACACGATGGGTGCGATTGAAGCGGGGGCTCCGGTCGATCTCGTGTTTCAGTCGATTGCGGGAACGCAGAAGGCAAATGAGAACTTCGGAATAACGCTGGCGCTGTTGCAGGAGGCTCATGAGGCGGCGCTCTCGCTCAGGCGCGGCACGGTGGGGCAGAACTGCATGTACTTCGAGACGGGACAGGGGACTGCGCTTTCGGCCAATGCTCACTTCGGCGTGGACCAGCAGACATGCGAGGCGCGGGCCTATGCCGTGGCGCGGCGATACTCTCCGCTGCTGGTCAATACGGTTGTGGGCTTTATCGGGCCGGAGTATCTCTTTGACAGCAAGCAGATCATCCGCGCAGGGCTGGAGGATCACTTCTGCGGCAAGCTGCTGGGGCTGCCCATGGGATGCGACGTGTGCTATACCAACCATGCCGAAGCGGATCAGGACGATATGGATACGTTGCTGACGCTGCTGGGCGTTGCGGGTGTGAACTTCATCATGGGCGTTCCCGGCGCGGATGACATTATGCTCAACTACCAAAGCACATCGTTTCACGACTCTCTTTACGTGCGCGAAGTGCTTGGATTGAAGCGGGCTCCGGAGTTTGAGTATTGGCTACAGCAGATGGAGATTACCGATGCGGCGGGCAGGCTGAGGCCGTCACAAGTTGCCGCGGACAAGCTACTTCCCGGCGATCTTCTCGGTTTGGGTGGCGCATGACAAAATCTCTTGCTACTTCCGATCCGTGGCGAACGCTGGCCCGCTTTACGTCGGCGCGCATCGGTTTGGGGCGAGTCGGATCGAGCCTTCCAACTGAGGCCATGCTCGATTTCAGCATGGCCCATGCCTGGACTCGTGATGCGATCTATACGGCATTGCAGACAGAGGAATTGTCGCGGGAGCTTGAAAGCGCGGGCTTTCTTACGTGCCGCGCATGGAGCCGGGCCAAAGATCGGGTGGAGTATCTTCACCGTCCCGATCTGGGCCGCAGACTCTCGCCCAACTGCATCGACAATCTGCATTCACATTCAGATTCAGGCAGGCGACTCTCCATTGTTATCGCCGATGGGCTTTCGTCGCTGGCTCCCTCGCAACATGCGCTTCCGCTGCTTAAGTGCATGCTGCCTCAGCTTTCAGAGTGGGAGATGGATGACGTTATCATCGCTACCCAGGCGCGAGTGGCTCTGGGGGACGAGATCGGCGCGCTGCGCGGGGCAGAGGCGGTCGTGATCTTGATCGGCGAGCGCCCTGGGTTGAACGCTGCCGATAGCCTGGGTGCCTATCTGACCTATAAGCCGCATGTCGGGTGCTCAGACGCTGAACGTAACTGTGTCTCGAATATTCGGCCTACCGGTCTCTCCTACGAACGTGCGGCGCATAAGTTGATCTATCTGCTCCATGAAGCACGGGCATTGGGGTGTACAGGAGTGCAGCTCAAAGATGACAGCGATGTTGTGAGACTGGGGGCAGTGCGATGAACTGTGCATCCCTCACTCTCGCGTCGAGAAAACGATATCTAATCCGCGGCACTCTATCTGGAGTGCGAGCTTACTCTATTTTTAATGATTCTGGTGTAATCTCCTTGTTTCAGCGCAGCGGCACGCGCATAGTAACTCATATCAAGCTGGTGAGAACGTAGTATGACGTCTGTGTCCGCTCCATCGAGATCCGCAAGATCCTTACCCCGGCAAGGGTTCTATTCGCATGTCGCAACTGACGTGGACGATCAGGCCGTGAACCTGACCGGGTGGCGTCAACTCTACGATCAACTGACTCCAGGGCGGTTTACCGGCAGCATTCACGAACTGTGGATCGACGGGATGCAGATCTTCCACGAATCGACCAGCCATGTGCTTAGGCAATCATGTGTTGTGGATTCCGAGAGTTGGTGGTTCGGTATTCCGGTGGCGGGAGCGCAGGGATGCAAGCTGGGGTCCTCTGCCATAGGCGCGGACACGATCGCGATGCGGCCTGGAAGGTCTCAGTTTGAACTGCTTACGCCAAACAGTTTTCAAATCCTGGGCCTTGTCGTCGATCGGCAGGATCTGGAACGGCATATTCAGGCGTTGAATCAATCGAGTCTGCTGCCCGGCGCCATGCAGGATGAATTACTCAAGATCAGGCCCGGCCAGCGAATGCGCCTCCAGGAACTGGTTCGGCAGATACTCGAAGAAGCGGCGCGTACGCCCGACATCGTTGTAAATCCGTCGTCGAGCGAGAGTATCCGCATCGCGGTGCTGGACGCGCTGGCGGATGTCTGCAGCACCCATGAGGCGGCGGGGCGCGCACCCTACCGCCAGATGAGCCACTACAAGATCGTGCGTCAGGTGCGGCAACATCTTCTGCAGAATCAGATCGAAACTATTACCGTCGTCGATCTTTGCCAGAGATTTGCGATCAGCCGGCGCACGCTGCAATATGCGTTTCAGGATGTGATGGGGATGAGTCCGAACGCTTATCTGCGAACGATCCGGCTCAATGGAGTGCGGCGCTGTCTGCGCGATCCGAATTCGGGTGTCGGGTCGGTGCAGGCGGCAGCGGCAGATTGGGGATTCTGGCATCTGAGCCAGTTTGCTCGGGATTACAGGGAGCTTTTCGGAGAGCTTCCGTCGGAACGGCTGAAGCGACGTTAATGTTTCGTTCCCTGACGTTCTGACGTTGAATACTCCATAAAAATATTTCTTTTTGCCGAAATCAGATAACGCTCTTCGAGCGCGCTGGATATTCTGCACCTATACGCGATGAGAAATCAGAAGAGCGGCGGCAACGTGTACGGTCTGCGAGACGTTTTCAGAGTCCCTCTGCTTCTGATTCCTTCTTCGGATTTCCTGAAACCTCTGCAATTAATTTTGCATTATCGAGGCCATCGATTTCTCCACCTGAAAGGGAAGATATGCGACTGAAGATAGTGGTTCGTTCTCTCATTCTGGCTCTTGCTGCGATGATCGCGACCGATTGTCCCGTGGTAGCCCAGTCCATCCAGGGATCCATCCTCGGATCGGTAAAGGACCAGACCGGAGCGGCGGTGCCGAATGCAACGGTAAAGATTACGGACACCGATACAGGGACATCGAGGACTGTGGTCAGCAACAGCGCGGGCGACTATCAACTGCTGAACATTCCGGCGGACCACTATAAGGTCGAGGTTACCGCCCATGGCTTTGAGAGCCAGGTTCTCAGTAACCTGACATTGAATGCTCGGCAGCAGCTTCGCGCGGACGCAACTCTCACTGTGGGAGCGGTGGACCAGCAGGTTACGGTCGACGCCAGTAACGCAGGTGTCATCGCAACCGAGACAGCCTCAGTCGATTCCACCCTCTCGTCGGTAGCTGTGCGCGACCTGCCTGCCAACTACCGCGCCAGCACCAGCGGCACCAGCCCTATCTCCATCATTCAGGCCATGCCCGGAGTTCAAACCGTGGGCACTAGCTATTCGATCCAGGGCGGATTACCCTTTCAGACCGAGTTCTCTGTCGATGGCGTTACCATTCAGGGCGCAAACAACAACTCACCCCAGGCGAATTCAATGCCCTCCGGCGATTCGATCTCTGAGTTGCGCGTGGATGGCGTTCTGAACAACGCCGAGTTCGGCCAGCCGGGTGAAGTCACGAGCATTACCAAGGGCGGGACTAATCATCTTCACGGTTCTCTCTTCTGGTATCACCAGGAGTCAGCATTCAATGCCACTCCATTCGGTTCTCTCACCAAGCCTCACGTCGTGACCAACGATTTCGGTATCTCCGCCGGTGGCCCTGTTGTTATCCCTCACCTCTACAACGGTCACGACAAGACCTTCTTCTTTGCTACCTATGAGGGCTATCGCAGTCCGCGCGCCACACCGTATCAGTCCTCCGTCCCTACGGCAGCCATGAAGAAGGGCGATTTCTCCGGAGTTGACGGGGTGAAGACGCTCAACAACCCATTCACGGGCGGAACGTATCCGAACTACACCGTTCCGATCAATGAACAGGCCCAGAAGTTTCTTCAGTTCTTCCCCGATCCCAATATCGGCGACCCCAATATCTACGTTCCGGGTGCTAACAACTTTAGCGCGAACAAAGACAATTCCCTGTTTTCAAATCAGTTCGACGTTCGCGGAGACCAGTATCTCGGTAAAAAGGCTCTGATCTTTGGCCGGTATACGTGGAAGAACAGCAATCAGTCCAGCGTTCAACCTCTGCTCGTTCCCTCCAGCAGCAACATTACGCAGAATCGCGTTTTCGTCGGCGCCTTCAACTACACCTTCACCTCCAACATCGTGAATGAGTTTCGCTTCGGCGCGACTCTGCAGAACAACGGCAACTCCAATCCGTTCGATGGCAAAGCGTTTACCGATAGCACCGGCCTGGTCGGTCTACAGAATCTCTTCTATAACGGCCTTTCGGAACTGGACTTTGCCAATCTCACCAACCTCGACCCGGATCGTCTCAGTTCCATCACCAAGTCCCGCACCTTCGTCTACACGGATAGCTTGAGCTGGATTAAAGGCCACCATACGATGAAGTTCGGAGTAGACCTTCGGCATATCGAAGCGGTTACGCCGCTTGGCTTCAGCGGAGCGGACAACTATGGCACCTTCGACTACTCCAGCGCCCAGTTCACCGGGCAGGAGTTTGCCGATTTTCTTATCGGCGCTCCGAGCAGCACGTTTTACGACGTCGTGCAGGCTGACAACGACGGCCTGACCATGCACTATCATGCCTATGCGCAGGACCAGTGGAAGGTAACGCCGCGCCTTACCCTGAGCTATGGGGTGCGCTGGGAGTTTCATCCTGCCTATCACGATCCTTCGGGCAATATTGGAAACTTTGACCCCTCCGTGCCCAAGTCGGGCCGAGTGATCTATCCGACTGGCAAGGAGAGCCTGGTCTCCATTCCATATATCAACTCGTTCAACTCCTGCGGTATCGGCCAATCGTCCGGCGTTCCCGCGCAGAACGGCGCTCCCTGCACTCCGACCTTGTCCAATACGCAGGCCGGCCTGCCGGACGGTCTCCGCACTTCGTCGAAGACGCGCTTCATGCCCCGGTTCGGATTTGCGCTGCGTCTCTTTAATGACGATAAGACCACGCTTCGCGGCGGCTTCGGCATGTATAACATCACCCTGCTGGGCAGTAATTTCTACTCTCTGACAGGAACCCTGCAGGCCTATACGGTTCAGTACAATAACAATCCCACGCCCACCGGTCCCACCTATGTGTGGCCAAATATATTCGCGGGCTCGGGAAACAACAGCAATGCCGCGTCATACGGGCAGGCTTATTTCGGCACAGCGAACGATGTCAACTGGAAAGATCCATACGCCGAACAGACGTCGCTTTCTATCGATCGCGACCTGGGCCACGGTTATGGAGCGCGCATCTCATACATCGGTATGACCAGCCGTCACCTTGTATGGGCGCCAAACCTCAATGACATGCCGTACTCCAGTACGGTTTCGGCATACAATCAGCCACTCTCTGCTCGACCGTTTCCCAACTGGGGCGTCATCCAGACGCGTTCCACTGGAGCAGATTCCAACTATCAATCCCTTCAGGTCGAGGTGACGCATCACCTCTCCAAAGGCTTGATGCTGGACTCGACCTATACCCTGGCCAAGAATGTTTCGAACAACCAGGGCCCCCATAACGACAGCTTTGCGGGTGAGTCGGGTGGCAGCCGCGCATCGTATGCCGGCGACGCCAATGTTGACTTCGGAGAAGTCTATGGCACGCGCCGTCATCGCTGGAACACCACCATGGTCTGGGAGATTCCCGTTGGTCGCGGGCGGCAGTTCGGCAACAAAATGAATCGTCTTGTCGATGCGGCTATCGGCGGATGGCAGATCTCAAATATCTTGCTCGTCCAGACCGGATCGCACCTGTCGCCCTACTTCAGCAGCGGCCAGGGCGATCCGTCCGGCACCGGTTCAGGCCTGAGCAGCGGTCTCTATGGAAGCCTCGGCGGTCGTAATCAGCTGACCGATCATGCGCCGGGTGTCAGCTCCGTGCCTTCGGGGCAGACTCGCTATAACTGGGTCAACAAGGCTGCGTTTGTCTGCCCTGGCGACCCCACATGGCAGGCGGGGAATCCATGCCATACTGGCGGCGGCCAGACGCGTAAGGTCGTCACCAATGGAGTTACGACGTTTGTGCCGGATCCGCTGCCCATCGGCCGCTTTGGCAACGCCCAGAACGGATCGGTTCTCGGGCCGGGCACTTTCAATCTTTCCACTGGCGTCAACAAGAGCTTCAAGATCACGGAGACGGTCTCCCTCCGCGCTGAGGGAACCTTCACCAACGTCATCAACCACACCAACCTCGGTAACCCGAATATGAATATAACGAGTGGCCAGTTTGGTGTCATCACGGGAACAAACAACGCAGACTTTGGCGGCAATCGTAGCGGACAGGTTTCCATGAGACTGGAGTTCTAAGCTAGTCTTCTTCATGGCGTTGCATTGAACCGATTGGGCCGCGAGGGATAGTCTTCAGAGGGCTATCCCTTTCAGGTGGCCACAGAATTACGAACCAGGATGCCGTCAACCGCGGTAATCCCGATGGGCAATGTTTCTATGGGTCAAAGCAAGAGCAGGCGAGATTTCCTTCGTATGGCGGTAGCGTCGGCCGGCATCACCATGTTGCCACCAAGCATTCGCAGGGCGCTTGCTATTCCGGCAAATCGAGCGACAGGTTCCATCCAGGACGTTGGGCACGTCGTGATTCTGATGCAGGAGAATCGCTCCTTCGACCATTACTTCGGATCGTTGCGCGGGGTTCGCGGCTTCAACGACCCGCGACCTCTCAGACTGGCGAATGGCAAGCCTGTCTGGTATCAGCCGCCTGCGGCGATAAAGACGAAGCGTTACGAAAGTCGAGGTTTGCAGGCACGCGCAACGCATGTGCTGCCCTGGTATATCAATCCGAAGAACACAACGGAGTATCAGGCCGGTACGGACCATGGCTGGAGCAGCGGCCATCTTGCCTGGAATCACGGCAAGTACGATCAGTGGGTGAATCAGAAGCAGGACGTCATGACGATGGGCCATCTGAAACGGCAGGATGTGAGCTTTCACTATGCTCTGGCCGATGCGTTCACTCTTTGCGACTCCTACTTCTGTTCGGCTCACGCGAATACCGTGATCAACCGAATCTATCTTTGGACCGGAACATGCGATCCGCGCAACGCGTATGGCACCAGGCCGAACGGTCCGGCGCTTGAAGAGCGGGGAAAGACGAATGGCTACACATGGACGACTTATCCAGAGCGTCTTGAAGCGAACCATGTCAGTTGGAGGGTCTATCAGGGCGGCACCGGAGTTCCCGGTACCCCGACGGACAACTACACGGATAATTCGCTGGATTTTTTTGCGCAGTACCAGGTAGAGGAGGGCGCATCGCCTGCAAGCTCGCTGGTGCGGAATGGGGTTTCAGATCATACGCTGGCGGACCTTCGTAACGATGTTGAGAAGAATCAGTTGCCGCAGGTCTCATGGATCGTAGCGCCCTATAAGTATTCTGAGCATCCTGAAGCTTCGCCGACTGACGGCGCTTACTATGTGAATCTGGTTCTGGAAGCTCTTACTTCAAATCCAGAGGTGTGGAGCAAGACCGTTTTTCTCATTAACTATGACGAGAACGACGGTCTCTTCGATCACATCGTGCCTCCAATGCCGCCGCATACGCAGGCGATGAATGCGCAAGGACGAGTGTCTGATGATCTGATCGAGAGTCTGCAGGACGAGTTCGTCGATCTGGATAAGTACACCAAGGAGAAACATCCGCTCGTCCCGGGCGCTGATCCCGGTGGCTTGCAACCAGTTGGCCTGGGACCGCGCGTGCCGATGCTGATCGTCTCTCCCTGGACCAAAGGGGGATGGGTCTGTTCGCAGACCTTTGACCATACCTCGGTGTTACAGTTTCTCGAAGCCCGCTTCGGAATACCGGAGCCGAATATCAGCAAGTGGCGTAGGGCGATCTGCGGAGACCTCACATCGGCCTTCGACTTTTCGAGTTTTCCTGATGTCGGCATTCAGTCGTTCACGGTTCCGAAGCCGATCGTCTCCCGCCGAAGGCCGTATCACGTACCTGCAGTTCAAGAGATGCCTGTTCAGGAGCCGGGTACGCGGCCTGCTCGTGCCCTTCCGTATGAGTTTTCGACGCAGTGCCGCATCGAAGAGGGAAAGCTGTGGATCGATTTCGTGAATACCGGGCGGGCAGGCACGGCCTTCTATGTTTACAACGGAAGCACGCCGCATGAATCTCCGCGACGCTATACCGTCTCCGCATCACAGAAGCTATCGGACTACTGGGAACCATCCAGAGAAAAGGATGCCTATGATCTATCCATCTACGGTCCTAACGGCTACCTCTCTCACTTCCGAGGCCACCAGCGATCTATGTTGAAACACGCTTCATCAACGGCTGAAGCGAGAGTGCATTACGACCGGCAGTCCGGCGATGTGTATCTCACGCTGACCAATAACGGTCCAGAGCAATGCACCATGACAGCTCACAATCGCTATGGAGATGCTGAGACCAGGAGCTACCAACTGGAGCCCGGCGCAACCCTGGAGGATCGTTGGCCGCTGGCATCGAGTTCAGGCTGGTTTGATCTGTCGATAGTCCATGCGGGAGACTCCGTATTTCTTCGTCGCTTCGCCGGACACGTGGAGACGGGACGGCCTAGTACAAGCGATCCCGCGGCACTTGCGTCTGAAGGCTGACCTGCGCGGGCTATGGGACAGGTACCATAGCGCAGCGCCACAGCCGTGTCTTGGACCCTTGGCTATAGCGGCAGCGATCTGGTCTACCTTTGGCAAAGGGCTCCAAGGCCTTCGCGTCGAATAATACTAACCGTGCGGACCAGCTTATCTATGATGTGACTGGGTAATGTAATTGTGGAGAATCTTCGTCTCGGAAATCTTCACAAAACAAAAAATAACGGTTTCGACGCGTCATTGCTGGATATTAGCGCCACCCAGGGTCGCTCTGCTTCCTAAGCTCACACGGGGCCGGAATGAGATCTGGGGTGCGTGTCAAATTTAGCCGGTAGACCGTCCTCTATATCCTGGCCACCCGATAGCGAAGCAGGCCTGGAGCGAAATCAAGTACACGCCTATTGTTTCGTCATGCCGGAAATCCAGCAGTGCAGACCGTTTCAACTCCTTGAAGCTTTTCCCGTCTTAAAAAGACAGCCTGCTGTACGTCCTATTGCCCTGCTACCATTCAGACGAGCAATATAACCGACGAGTGGAATATCACGCTGAGGGACGCACGCTGTACAAAGTACGTCTACACCGCAGCGGTGAACGAAGCGTGGGGATTATTTCAGGACAAGAGATGGAACCTTCGATGTGCCATCTTTCCTGCGGCAATCCTTACTGCACCCTATTGGAGAAAGAATGTCGGGATCCATGTTTGAAACAACACGCCGCCGGTTCTTCCAATTGGCCGCTGCTGCCGCAGTAGCTCCCGTCCCTGTTTCGCCGTCTGTCGCGAAGGCTGAAGCGCCGCAAAAGAAGAGGAAGCAAGCGGCATCGCCCATCGATTACCCGCGCCATTTTTCCGGAGAATACCTGAGCCGCATCGCCTTTCCACTGGGTGGGATCGGGACCGGCGGAATGGAGCTTGGTGGCCGGGGAAATCTGCGAAGCTGGCAGATCTTCAATCGTTCCGCGGATCATGAGACACAACCGTACATCTTCCCTTCGATTTTTGTGCACGCCGCCGGGCATCCCGACTTTGCATCGTTTCTTGAGAGCCGGTTGCTGCCCCCTTTCGACATTCATGACAACGGGGTACGCCTATTTGGCCTGCCTGGTATGCCGCGCATGTCCGAGGCTGAGTTCCAGGGCTCGTTCCCATTGGCGCATATTAGCTTCCATGATCCCGGCTGCCCCGTTGGCGTGTCGCTTGAAGCCTTCTCGCCGTTCTTTCCAGTGGACATCGATGACGCCGGCTTGCCCGCGGCAGTGCTTGAGTATACGGTGAAGAACCCGCTTAGCACGGCAGTTGAGGTTGCGATTGCGTGGACTCTCTCCAATCCTTCATCCACCAGCGATCGGGAGCGCATCAATGAACTGCGCAGTTCGGCGCACTGCAAGGGGACGTTGATGACGGAACCCTCACTGCCGAAAGACGCGGCGCGGCGCGGAAGCTTTGCACTGTGCACGCTGGCGGAGGCGGGCGGACAGGAGTCGCACCTGCCGATGTGGGTCGATCTCGGCGGTGCTTCGGCGATTGACCTCTTTTGGGATCAGTTCTCAAAGACGGGAACCCTGCCTGCACCGCCGGCCAAGGGCTCAAAGGACGCATCGGCGATTGCGACCGCCAGTATTCGCCATTCGATTCCTCCGGGCGCGACGAAGACTTTCCGCTTTCTTCTGGCATGGAACTACCCGGTGCGAACGCCGGGAGACATGATGTGGGATCCGGTAAAAGGGCACGAGAAGGATGTGGTCGGCAATCACTACAACACCCGGTTCACTGACGCGTGGGCGGTAGCCGAGTACGTGTCGAAAAAGCTGCCTGCGATGGAGAAGCAGACACGAGACTTTGTGGAGACGCTGCGCTCTTCGACGCTGCCGGGACCGGTGAAGGACGCTGCGGCATCGAACCTCTCTACCCTGACGTCGAATACGCTGTTTCGTATCGCCGACGGATCGTTCCATGGCTTCGAGGGTTGCGGCAATCCGCATGGGCTGGGCTTCGGGTCATGCACGCATGTGTGGAACTACGAGATGGCGACTCCGCATCTCTTTCCGAGGATTTCGCAGTCGATGCGCGAGACGAGTTTCGGATATCCGACCGATAAGAACGGGCACATGGATTTTCGCCACAGGCTTCCACTGGGACTGGAGCACTGGGGTTGGGCCGCAGCCGATGGGCAGATGGGGCAAATTGTCCGGCTGTATCTTGACTGGCGCATTTCGGGCGATACTACCTGGATGAAACGGCAGTGGCCGGCGGCAAAACGGGTGTTGACCTATGCATGGAGGGCTGGGAACTGGGATGCGGACAAAGATGGGGTGATGGAAGGCGCGCAGCACAACACCTATGACGTTGAGTTTGTCGGGCCGAACGCTCTCTGCGAGGTATGGTATCTTGCCGCGTTGCGATCGAGTGCGGCTATGGCCGAGGCTGCGGGCGACACAGGATTTGCAGCCGAAGTGACACATCTCTACGAGCGCGGTCGCGCATGGACCGACGCGAATCTATTCAATGGGGAATTCTACATTCAGCAGATACGCACTTATCCGAAGGAGAAGGTCGATCCCGGAACGCTGAGCGGCGCTGTAGACCCTTCCAATCCTCGCTTTCAGCTAGGCGGCGCCTGTCATGCGGACCAGCTTGCCGGCCAGCAGGTTGCGAAGCTTGCGGGGCTTGGCGATCTGCTTTCGGATTCCAACCTGCGCAAGACGTTGGCGTCGATTGAGCGCTATAACTACAAGCCCGACCTTTCAAAGTGGCGCGGTAGCCTTCGAACCTACGCTCTTAATGACGAAGCCGCAATTGTAAATTGCGATTATTCCAAGGGCGGCAAACCTCAGGTTCCCGTGAACTACTATAACGAGAACTGGACAGGAGTGGAGTACTCCGTCTCGCAGCTTATGTGCATGTATGGCATGGAAGACCGCGCGGTTGATCATGTGGCCGACATACGCCGCCGTTTCGATGGCAAGAAGCGCAATCCCTTCGACGAGCCGGAGTATGGTCACCACTACACACGCGCAATGTCATCGTGGGGACTGGTTCCAGCGCTCTCCGGCTTCCGTCATGATGCAGTTGCCCACGAGTTGACGGTGATGCCTCGATGGAAGACCGCCGGTACCTTCCGCTGCATCTGGAGCGCCTATGACGGCTGGGGCTACTTCACAAAGAGTGGAAACTCGCTCGAGGTTGTCACGCTGTATGGGACTCTCAAATTACAAAACTTGGTGGTCGATGCATGTGGCACCGAGACAGGTTCGATTCAGGCACAGCTTGGAGGCAAAGCGTTACAGGCTAAGCTGCGAAAAGTTGCGGCAAAAGATGGAAGCGGCCAATCGATCCTCTTCGACGAGGTTCTGACGGTAACGCGGGGTTCAGCGCTTCGCGTGAATTTTCTCCCCTGCTGACAAATAGGGAACAATAACGATCTCTATAGCGGCAAAAGGAGAAGGGTTCTTGCAGTCTGTACAGAAGCTGATTCGGCGGCCTTCGTAAACATTTTCGTGCTATGCACCGCGCCGCCCCAATATTTATCGTTGTCTGCTCACTTACCCCTCCATTTAGTTTCATCCAGCCGCGTGGACGGGCAGCCTGAATCTCTTGCCCTATATGGAATGCGTTGCCAGAATGATATTCATGCTTCGCTTGGGCTGATGCTGTAGTGCCCGAAGACATGAGCGCGACAAGTTTTACGGGGTAATTTTAATGATGAGCAATCAGTCTGAGTCGTTCCCTCTAAGAGTCTTAGCCTATGTCTCCGACGAAAACTATGTCGCATTGAATTGTGTGAGACTTGAACTCATTTCACCCGATGGGACAACTACAGTGTTGGAGTCGTCTCCGAGCGGCGCGATCTTTGGGAGACTCGCCGCGGGAATTTATCGCGTCGTTCTTGCAAAAGAAGGTTATGGCTCAAAGCGTGTAACATGCACCCTTGGTTCGGGCGAACCGTATCAGTTCCGACTGCTTAGCCGTGCATTGATGGGCTATATGTGGCCTAAGTGGGTCAAAAGCGGAGAGCGATCGGAGATACGCGCCAATAGTCGCGAGCAATTTCAGCTAAGCCTCTGGCGCTATGGGCTGAAGAAGGAATATGTCCGCACGCTTAGCTGGTATGACGAGCACGGACCAAATGCCGTGGAGCAGATTACCCCAGATGGCGACTACTCGCAGACAGGCATGGACTGGAATAAGGTGGGATACCCGTCGCCGCATATTCAACAATTTATTGAAGCACCGGAGCGTTCTGGCCTGTATTACTTGTGGGCGCGCACACCATCGGGTGAAAGCTATTCTTTTCCGTGGGTTGTAGCCCCGGCTAAGCCGCGCGCAAAGATTGCAGTGCTGGCCAACACGAATACGTGGAATGCCTATAACGCCTTCGGCGGCAGGTCGAATTACATCAACCCTGCTGGTCTCCCTATAACTCCGACGGTTAATGCTCGCCAGGATCTTGCGCGCTATACAAGCTCGACCAGCGTATGGGCGCGGCCCGACGAGGAGTACCGGCCACTTGCATTCGAGCGACCGGAACACATCAATCACATCTTCGATAACTCTCCGTGGGACAACTCATCCATCACCGATGCTATCCAGGGGCGCGCGCAATGCGGCCTTGCGCCTGCGGAGTGGCGGCTTTTGGGGTGGATGGAGCGTGAGGGCTTTGAGTATGACTATTACGCAGATGCGCAGCTTCACGATGGCAGCATGCCGTTGGATGCCTACGAGGTGCTCGTGCTCGGCGTGCATCCCGAATACTGGACGCGCGAGATGTTTCGTCGTGTAGAGGAGTGGGTGCACCGTGGTGGACGTCTGATGTATCTCGGGGGCAATGGGCTAAATTGTGAGGTGACGATTGAAGGGGATCTGATGAGGTGTCTTTCTTTCGACGATTCAAAGGAGCCCGATGCGATCCACGAATCCCGGATGCATCGTACGTATGCTCCGGAGGCGCGACTGCTCGGCGTCGCCTTTACCGATCCGGGTGTCATGACGGCCGCTCCTTACACGGTACTGCAGCCATCGCACTGGGCATTGGAAGGAACCGGGTTGGCTGCCGGCCAAAGCTTTGGCCAGCAGAGTCAGCATGAGCGCGTTCCGGGTGGGGCTTCCGGCCATGAGACAGACAAAGTTACGCCAAGTTCTCCAAAGCAAACGCAGATAATCGCTCGTGGCGAAAATCCTGAAAACGGTGGCGCGGAAGTGGTGTGCATGGACCTTGGGAAAGGTGCTGTTTTCTCGACTGGCTCAATCACCTGGGCGACGTGCTTATTTACCGACAAGAATGTATCTCGGATTACCTTCAACGTATTACGCCACTTTATAAAAAAGACAACGCCGTAAAGGTGTGGAGAGCATTTGAACGGGAATTGGAAAGTAGAGGGCTTCCGTGAGATTTCAAGATAAGGTCGTCATCATCACCGCAGGTTCTTCTGGGATTGGCCTTGCCTGCCTTGAGCAAATGCTGCAGGAAGGCGCTCTTGTGCATAATCTCGATCTCGTTCCGCCTGCCGCTTCGGATATAAAAGCCGCTGCCGTCGCCGGTAGGGCCTTTTGGATGGAAGCTGACCTGGGGGACGGGAGGGTTCCCGATGAGGCGGTTCAGAGGGTTCTTTCATCGCATGGCCGCATCGATGTGCTTATTAATAATGCTGCATACACCACTCACCATGGCGGAGCATTGTTAGAGACGAGCATCGAGGAATGGCAAAGGCAGATCGATATCACTTTGTCCGGCACGTTTGGTATGTCGAAGGCCTGTCTGCCGGCGATGATCGAACAGGGCAATGGCGCCATCGTAAATATGGGATCCATTGGGGGGCTCGTGCCCTTTTCAAATACGGCAGCCTATTGCACTGCGAAGGCCGCACTGATGCAGCTAACTCGATCGATAGCGATCGACTATGGCCGACAGGGAATTCGGTGCAATGCGGTGTGCCCGGGCGCAATCGACACACCGGCGTTCAGTGGAATCAAGGCTCTTCCCTACGAACTGGCAGACCGCGAAGCTCGCACGGCGTTGGGTCGTATCGGCCGTCCCGAAGAGATTGCATCGGCAGTGGCCTTTCTTGCCTCAGCGGAGGCTTCCTACATTACGGGGGCGACGTTGGTAGTGGATGGAGGCTGGAGCGTCACCCAATGGAGTGACCATCTGGGGCCGCGAGATATGTAGCCAGAAAATTAGCGGTGCCAATAGGTTTGAAGTAAATGAATGTTAGTTGGCGATAGCAAAGAATATGTGAACTGAGGATGGGCAAGGCATGAAATTGATTAAGGCGGGCGGGCACAGGTTATTCGAACAGGATGCCGAGACGGCGGCTATTGTCTCAGCGATGCTGATCGATCTTGAAAAAAACGGCATGGATGCAGTTCGCAAGTATAGTCAGAAATTCGATGATTGGAACCCAGCTTCCTTCTGTTTGAACGCCGACGAGGTTAAGCGAGCGATTGCAGAAGTTCCGAAACAAGCGATTGAAGATACGGATTATTGTCAGAAAAATGTGCGCGTATTCGCTCAGGCGCAGTTCGAAACTATGCTGCCTCTGGAGGTAAAGATTCGTCCCGGAGTTACATTGGGACATCGTCATATTCCGGTGAATGCGGTGGGCAGTTACATCCCTGGAGGGCGCTATCCCATGTTCGGTTCTGCGCAGATGAGCATTATTCCTGCGAAGGTGGCTGGCGTAAAGCATGTGAGTGCGTGTACGCCGCCGGTACGTGGCAAAGGATACTTTCCCGCAACTATCAACGCGATTCAGAAAGCTGGCGCAGATGCAATCTACATTCTCGGTGGCGTGCCTGCGCTGGCATTGATGGCATTTGGCCTCGATGGCGCGTCGCCTGTCGATATGCTCTGCGGCGCGGGAAACCGCTTCGTCGCGGAGGCAAAGCGTCAACTCTTCGGGCGCTGTGGAATCGATCTGCTGGCTGGCCCAACGGAAATTCTAATTATTGCCGACCATACAGCCGATCCATCACTGGTTGCGTGTGACCTGTTAGGACAGGCAGAGCACGATCCAAACAGCGGCATCTGCCTCATCACCACGAGCGAAGATCTAGCGAGTAAGACGATCGAAGAAGTAGAGCGTCAGCTTGCCGTATTGCCGACGCGTGATGTTGCTTCTCTCTCATGGCGCGACAACGGCATCATCTATCTTGCGGAATCGCAAGACGAGGCGCTAGCGTTATGTAACGACTATGCGCCTGAGCATCTGGAGTTACATGTAGAGGATTTCGAACGCTATGTCGACCGATTGACAAATTATGGCTCGCTCTTCATCGGAGAAGAGACCACGGTTGCTTATGGAGACAAAACAATCGGCACAAATCATATTCTCCCGACCAGCCGCGCGGCGCGTTATACGGGTGGCGTCTGGGTGGGCAAGTTTCTGAAGACATGCACTTACCAACGCATGACGGAGACCGCGAGCATTCAAACGGGAGAGGTAACGGACAGGCAATGCATGCTTGAGGGCATGGTCGCACATGCACTTACCGCACGAAAGCGAGTGGAGCGTTATAGCGCGCCGGATCGACAGAGTAAATAACCATCGACGTACTCACATGAGATTGATATAGCCGAATGGAAGAGGTAAGCACAATGTTGGAGGAGAACGTGAGCGACGTGAAGACGAGCAGCAATACCTGGCGTGTTGAGGGAAGAGCAGCTGCTGAAGATGAGGTCTCTCTCTTTAAAGAGATTGAATCGAAACTGTATACCGCAGCAATTGCCGATGCGCTGGATGAGCTAGGGCAACGCGATCAGGCGATGCACGAGTATTTACGGCCGCTTTTTCCGGAAGCAACGTTCGCAGGATGGGCACGGACGATTCAATGCCAGGATATGTTTTATGTACCGGAAGATCCCTATGGTCTGGAGATAGAGGCGATGGATAGCATTCTTCCCGGAGAGGTCGTCGTTGTCTCAACCTGCGAGTCCAAGCGCAATGCACCGTGGGGAGAACTACTCTCGACAGCAGCACGTGCTCGCGGAGCTCGCGGAGCAGTAGTGGACGGGCTTGTACGAGATGTGCGTACAATCCAAAAGCTAGGCTTCCCGGTTTTTGCCGCTGGCATCAAGCCGGTAGACTCTCGCGGCCGCGGGCAAGTGGTGGACTATAACGTACCTGTGCTCTGTGGTGGGGTTCTGGTAAATCCAGGCGATTTGATCTTCGCGGACTATGACGGCATCGTAGCCATCCCAGCCAACATGATTGCCGATGTATTTGCGAAAGCGAAAGATAAGGTTTTTAAGGAGAAAGAGAGTCGCAAGGATCTCTTCTCGGGAGCATACCTATCACAGGTCTATGCCAAATACGGAGTTCTATGAGCATCGCGAAATTTGATACATAGCTCGTACTTTCTATAGTGGTCTGAATCGAGTGTGCCTGCACCGCATGGTGCAGGCACACTTCTGTATCTCCTGTCTCGTATAGGCACGTGCTACCTATAGTGGTAATAGGTTGATGCGCGTCCCAAATCCCCATCTCCCATTTACTCCACATAAAAGTCTCTGGCTGCTGACGGGTGTATTAGCTGAACCTTATCTGGCGCGCACGTCAAACAAAGAGATTCGTCCAGCCGCATGGAAGATTTACGCAAAACTCTTGCAAAGAGTACAACGCAATCGACATGATGGCTCACACACTAAGTACTGAGAGGAAATAGCGCTTGCTAGAGCGAGACAGCCATCTCAGAAGACCGATCCGTAACGGATATTTGGACTATGACATGAATGTAATCCCGAGTTACCGATCGTGTTTCGTAGTGAAGCTATCAAATTATGTACGTGGAGGATGAAATGGATATTCGCTTTTTAAGCAAGTGTCTCTCAGCGATTCTGCTTCTAACAGCAAGCCTCTTTGCTCAGGTCGGAACGCAGGCCTCACTTACCGGCACAGTAAGCGACCCGAGCGGAGCGGTTGTGCCAAATGCAACTGTAACAGCGATTAATCTGGCCACGAGTGCCTCGAGCAAGCAGCAGACCGGGCGCGCCGGAGAGTTTACGATTCTTGCGCTGCCGGCGGGCTCGTATCGGGTGACTGTCGAGGCCGGAACCTTCAAGCGCTGGGAAAACCCCAATGTGCAGCTGACGGTAGGTTCGCAAGTGCGTGTTGAGCCGGTATTGCAATTGGGAGATGCCGCGCAGACAGTCTCCGTCCAATCATCGAACACCGGGTTACAGACGGAGACCGCAACATTCCAGACGGTGGTGCAGATGCAACAGATTCGTGAACTTCCACTCGCTACGCGCAATCCGCTCGCATTAGTTGGCCTTACGCCCGGCATGCGCCTGGATGCGACGGACGACAATATGCGTATCACCTATGTGCAGGGAAATGGGCTTCGGAACAACAAAACTGAGTTCCAACTAGATGGAGTTACGACAAACGATGGCAGCGGGGAGGGCGGCACGGCTGTACCTAATGTCGATGCCATTGACGAGTTCACCGTTAAGTCGATCAATGCCGACGCGGAGTTTCGCAGCCCGGCTCAAGTGGTAATTGTTACGAAATCAGGAACAAATGCTTTTCATGGCAGTGCCTTTGGCTTTTTGCAGAACGATGTCTTTAATGCTTATAACCACTTCGCCGACAAGACCAAGGCAAAGCCGCGTGTGCGCTACAGCCTGTTTGGCGGTACGGTCGGCGGCCCCGTATATCATAATAAAACCTTCTTTTTTGGCAGTTTTCAGGAAACCATCGCCCGCAATGGTCAACTGTTGAATGAGGCTGCCATTCCAACAGAATTTCTTCCCACCGGTGGCGGCGGCGCGGACTTTTCTTCATTGAATAAGCCGATCCTCGATCCAATGACAGGGCTTCCGTTTGCCGACAACTATATTCCTGCTTCCCGCATCGACTCAGCGGCGAGTTACTTTTTGCCGATTCTGCTGTCGCCAAACGCGCCGAATAATCGTTATATTGCAAGCGCCAATACGTCCAACAAGACCTATGAATATCTCGGGCGTATCGACCAGCAGATCACGAGTAGCCAGCGTATCTATGGCCGCTATTTCTACCTGAGGCGACCTGCACAGCGGGTTGGCTATCTCGCCGATCCCTCCACCTATGGCCAAGACACGCTGCGGCAGCATGGTCTTGCGGTGAACTACATGTGGTCCATAACCCCGAAGACGCTGCTTACTCTAACCGGCGGCTTGATGAAGTCCAAGGACGAGTATACCAATCCCGCGCTTGGCAAGCAGAACGATTCCGAACTCGCGGGTATCCAAGGAATTGCGTCAGCCGGGCGTGAGAAATGGATTGGACCGCCTGACATTGGCTTCAACGGTTACACTGGCGTCTTCTTCGCGGGCGGTTATGGAGTTCCAGGTGGCCAGAGGAACGCGCAGTACACGGCAAAGGCAGCCTTGGACCACATCACCGGCCCACATGCATTGAGATTTGGCTTCGACTATGGCAATCGTCAGGCTTACGGCGGCCACGGCTCCGCAGCAGCTCGCGGCTCTTTTTACTTCAACGGACAGTACACAGGCAATGCGATTGCGGATTATCTGCTGGGCTATACCAACTCAAGTACACTCAATGATCCTTTGACACAGTTTGGCGAAGACAAAGCGCCTTATATCGGCATCTATGCCAAAGATTCGTGGAAGGCGCGTCCGAACCTTACCTTTGATGTCGGTGTAAGATACGACCGATATCTTTCCCAGAGTTGTTATAAAGCTCTCTGTAGCATCTGGAATCCAAAGGACAACAAAGTTGTAGTTGCCGTAGATAGTACGGGTAAGCCGAATTTCTCAACTTTCTCTACCTCTGCCGCGTTGGCCGCGCAGACCGAGGGCCTTTGGGAGACCTCGACGCAAGCAGGTTATCCTAACGGTCTGTATGAGCCTAACGGTCATTGGCAGCCGCGCCTCGGTTTGACGTACCGTCCTTTCGGTGGTCGCGATCTCGTGCTTCGCGCCGGTTACGGCACTTACTACAACATCTTTACCGGCAACCGCGGCGCGTCGGAGATCAATATGCCGACGTGGACGGTCTATAGCCAGAATTTTTCGGCTTCATCATTGAACAAGTGGGAAAATGTTTGGGCGGCAGGTCCGAATACGGCCAGCAATTTTGCTGTCTATTCGCCTTTGGTCGATATCAAGCCAGCCGAGACGCGGGAGTTCAATGTATCCGTGCAGGTGCCGATTCTTAGCAAGACCTCCCTCACGCTTTCCTATATCGGCACGCAGGTACCCAACGAAATATCGGGCCAGGAACGCAACGTAGCGACGGTAGGTCATCACGACAATCTGCAAGCGGACCTTCCGTTTCCAAAATTTGCGGGGATTCACACCTATGGCAACCAGGGACGATTCTGGTACAACGGCCTACAGGCTTATGTCGAGCGGCGTTTCAGCAATGGACTGTCGTACACCTTCTCCTATGCCTTTTCGAAAAGTATGGATGAAAACGTTGGTGAGGGAGAATTCGATGCGCTTCTCGCGTATTCGCCGGCCTGGTACAACCGTCACCGCAGCGCCAACGACTTTCGACACATTCAGGCTGCTACCGTGGTATGGGAATTGCCTTATGGCCATGGGCGGCGCTTCGGAGCCGATTCAAATTTCGTCCTGAATGCAATCCTCGGCGGCTGGCAGGCTTCGGTATACGAGACCGCTCGCTCAGGTCAGCCGCTGACCATTGGCAATTCCAATGGCAACCTCGGCAACGGCCAGAGCAGTCGCGCCGATATCATCGGTAATCCCAATGTTGCCAACCCAAGCGACAAGGGATGGTTCAATCCTGCTGCCTTCGCTCCTGCTCCCTTGTATACGTTCGGCAATGCGAACGTAGGTGATGTGAACGGGCCAGGTTACTTCAACGCCGACACTGCGCTCTCGAAGCGGGCCTACCTCAGCGAAGCGCGGTATCTGGAATTTCGCTGGGAGGCCTTCAACGCACTGAACAGGACGAACCTGTATAACCCAGTCCAGAATGTCAACGATTCAAATCTTGGCAAGATCTTTGGTTCGAATGCGGCTCGAACGATGCAGTTCGGCCTCAAGTTTATGTTCTAAACACGAAAGGCAATTCATGAAAAGTATCCTCGTGAGCAAGAGCCGCGGAATAGTGCAGAATGGGGGGTGGGCGGCCACCCTCGCACTATTCTTGTGCTTGTTATCCAGTGCTTCAGCAAACTGCCAGACGACTGCCCCGGCTACAAAGATGTGGGTTGCAACGTCATTGCAGCGTGTCTTTCCCGACTCGCCCGCAGTCGACCAGAACGATATCCGGATTCCATCTGCACGTAATGCCACGATATCGTTCCAGGTGGTGGTCCGCAACGAGACGCGGGAGAGGCTGCGCGTTCGATGCGATGTGGATGGCGCTCCCGATCTTGGCATCCGTGTGCGTCGTGTTGGCTATGTTCCTTTGCCGCACCGTAACACCGGTATTGATCTGAAGGTGGCAGATGGGGCCGGATATCTTCCTGGCCTGGTCCCAGACCCTCTCTTTCCAGAACAGGCCGCTGATGTAGGTCCGTATGAGAACCAATCGTTCTGGATTACGGTAAAGGTGCCCGCCGCGATCACTCCGGGGATGCGCACGTTGGCCATCCATCTCAATTCGGAGACGGGTAAAGAGAAGAAGCATACCTTGCTCGGAACAATGTCCGCACATGTGGATGTGCGTCCGTTCGTCATCAAACCTCGCCACGACTTCCCTGTAACTCACTGGTGGAGCGCGGATGGTATCTACGATTACTACAAGACGGAACCGTTTAGCGAGACATGGTGGAAGGAGACCAAGCTTTACCTCGCAGACATGACCGCGCATGGATCGAATGTTATTGCAGTACCAATGTTCCAGACGCGCCGTGAAGTGGTAGCCCGTCCTGCACAGCTACTAAAAGTAACGGAAGTATCTCCCGGCAAGTATAGTTTCGACTTCAGCGATGTCCGCCGCTTCATCGACATGAGTAAAAGCGTCGGCATGCAGTACTTCGAGTTTCCGCATCTGTGGCTTTACTGGGGCGTGCGCGAGCCAATCCACGTATACCAGCGCAATGGAGATCAATACAAGCTACTCTGGCCCACGGCCACGCCGCCGACTACAGGCGTCTATCGCAATTTTCTCGAGCAGTTTCTGCCTGAGCTGCGGAAGTTCCTCGATGAAGAGCATCTGCCGCCCGATCGCACTTTCTTTCATGTTTCCGACGAACCGCCGGGAGAAACACTCGACAACTATAAACGTGCACGCGCATTGCTTAAAGAACTCGCGCCATGGATGAAGGTGATGGACGCGTTAAGCGACATCCGGTACGGCAAGCAGCACATCACCGACATGCCGGTGGTGATCCTTGATTCCGCCCAAAGTTACATCGATGCGGGCATTCCGCACTGGGTCTATTACTGCACCGGTCCGCGTGGCGATTATCTCAATCGCTTCTACGACACGCCGCTGGCAACGATACGCATGAGCGGATGGCTCTTCTATCGGCTCGGGGCGAAAGGGTTTCTGCATTGGGGTTACAACTACTGGTACAAGATGGACACCCAGCAGTTAGAGGATACCTTCAAGGAAGGTGCCGGCGGAGCTTGGCCGGGCATCGCCTATGGCGATCCATTCGTAGTCTATCCAGGGCCAGATGGGCCGATAGACTCCATTCGCTGGGAGGTCTTCGCGGAATCGCTGCAGGATTATGCGATGTTACAAACAGCGGACATTAAACCAGACTCGCCTATTTTGTCGGATCTTAAATCCTATAAGGATTTTCCGCGACAGAAGGAGTGGGTTGAGCAAAAGGTGCAACAGATCTTGAATCGCTCAAAGTAGGGATTGTTCGAATCAATAAGAACGAAAGAGGGTGGCATGCAATGCATGCCACCCTCACTTACTCTAACGCATTCTTAGGAAAGTCCTAGAATGGCAAATGTATCTCGGTGGATGATTGCTTCGATCTCCTCTGCAGGAATGGTCGGCATGGCCGTACCGGCTGCAGGGGCATTAATGTTTCGCAGTCCATCGATACTTGCCTGCGGAGTTGTAACCGGATAGTCGGAACCCAGGAAGAGTTTATGCATGACGCCATATTCGCGTGCAAGCACCATCGCATTGTAGAACTGCCATGGCCGGTAGTATAAGGCGGATAGGTCCGAGTAGAGATTGCGATGCTTACGAATGAGAGAGATAGTCTCACCGATCCACGGGTGGCCAAGGTGAGCAATCACCATACGAAGGTTGGGGAAAGCAAGTGCGATTGGCTGCAGTAATACCGGATTCGCATATTCGAGCGACACATTATGACAGAAGGTAGTGCCCTGGTGAATCAGGATTGGGATGTCAAGTTGCTCTGACCTTCGAAATAGTCGGATGAATTTTGGGTCGGACGGATGCATGTTTTGATAGATTGGGCCAAGCTTTAAGCCTTTGAGCCCGAGGTCTTTCATGCAGTAATCGAGTTGCTCCACCGCATCGTCGTCATGGGGATCAATCGAAGCGAAACCCGCGAGCTTTTCATCATGCTGATGAACGTAGTTTGCGACATATTCGTTGGGCACGACATAGCCTACGTTGTGCGCTCTGAAGCCCAGCACGATGGAACGGTCCACGGTCTTCATTGCCGCCCAATGTTCATCGAGGTTGACGGCAAGCTGCTGCTGCGGATTGCCGGAGACTTCTCTCGCGTCTTTCACGAAGTCCTTTGTCAAATGTTCTGCTTCTCCGACATGGGTGTGGCAATCGACGATCATGCTATCCCTTTCTATGCTTTTGTTGCCGCGGTGGTGTAGCGACGGATACGCGTCGGCTGTAGCTGGGCCGCGATTCTGGATGCTGCGCACATTGTCTTCGAGACGACCTCGGCGATATTTTCCGGCGGTATCTGTGCCGTTGTTCCAGTCGCGCTGATGGCAGCAACAGCAATGCCATCCGAAAGGATTGGGACAGCGACACAGCGAACGCCAAGCTCCTCTTCCTCATCGTCGACGGAATAGCCGGAGCTGCGAATGCGCGCGCACTCCGTCATGAATGCCGTATGCGAAGATATCGTCTTCTTCGTAAATCGGCTGAAGTTGTATTTTTCGAGGATCAACGCAAGCTCTTCTTCAGGCTGGAAGGAAACAAGCGATTTGCCGAGCCCGGTGCAGTGCAAAGGAGAACACTTGCCAATGTAGGTATCGAATTTGATGAAGCCAGGCCCGTCTACTTTCTGCACAAAGACGACCTGTCGCTTTTCGAGAATGCCGACATGCGTTGTGAGGTTGGTCTGCTGCACCAGCCAGTGAAGGTGAGGCAGGGCAATGATAGGCAAAGGCGCTGCTTCGAGGGCTCGCCGGCCGAGGCCATATAACTTGGGACTGAGCTGGTAGCGCCGGGAAGATTGAAGTTCTTTGATGTAGCCCAACCTATCCAGAGTGGAAAAGAGCACATGAGTAGAACTCTTCGGTATGCCCAGTTTGCGGCTCATCTCCGAGATATTCCAGCCTCGTCGGGAGGAGTTGAGAAACTCTAATATCGCGAATGCCCGTTCGACGGAGTTCATGCTTGCCATGTTCCGTGATACAGCCGGTTTCCGCATCGCAGTCATTTGGTGAGCCTCCTCTCGCTTGCGGACAGACCCGCCCGGCACAACTTGTCTGCTCGACGAACAGATTAGTTGCTCGTCGGCATCAAGTGAAGCGAATCTAGCTTGTCGTCCAATATACTGGACGAGTTAACAGGAAGTTCGTGTCCGTTGGACTCTTTATGAGGCTGGGACGAAGACGAGACTTGAAGGCGTGTTGACAGAGATGCTCGAGTGCAATTTGCCGAGGATGCCCGTCGAATATTCAATTGGAAACAGAGCAAGATCGTTGGAGTTCTGATTGCCTGCGATGAGCCATCTTCCCGAAGGGTCGATCGAAAATACTGCGGGGCTCTGGCCTGCCGTAGAAAAATCGCGGACTGGAGTGAGTTTACCGCTCGTCCCATCAATTTGAAAGAGACGGATGGTTGAAGTTTGGCGGGTGGACGCGTAAAGAAAGCGGCCGTTAGTGTGAAGCAGCAATTCCGCTGCATCGCCAGGTTGGTTCAATCCTTCATCCATCGTGGGGACTGTCTGGAGCAGCTTCAGACTTCCATCTGATTCATCTACCGATATCACGCTCACAGTGCAATCGATCTCGTGGATGACGTAGAGGAAGCGCCCATCGTGCGAGAATGCGAGGTGACGCGGCCCGGAACCCGCTTTGGTCTGGAAGAAAGCAGGCGACGCCGGCGCTATGTGTCCTGTACTTGAATCAAAACGATAGATCGAGAGTTTATCTGTGCCGAGATCGGCAACGACGGCGAAATGGTTGTTCGGCGTGGTGCGGAAGGCGTGAGGGTGGGGTTCTCTTTGCCGCTGTGGATGAATACTGTGTCCATGGTTCTGAACGACGGCAGAGGAAACTCCGAAGCGACCGTTTGCCATGAGCGGAAGTACGGCAACACTACCGCTCCAGAAATTTGCGACGAAGACGTAGCGGCCACTTTCGTCAAGTGAAATGGAGCAAGGGCCGTCTCCATGAGAGAGCGCCTGATCGACGAGTTCGAGTGAACCGGAGGACTGGTCGATGAGATAGCTGAGCACCGCTCCCCCCAACCCATCTGCTTCTTTGCTCGTCTCGCGCACGGCGAGTAGCCTGCGACCGCCGCCATGTTGCGCGGTTGAAGGGACAAGAGCGAGTGCCGAAGGATTAATTACCTCTGCGATCAATCCAAGAGACTGTAGGTCTCCATTGGTCGCTGTAAAGCGAAAACCATAGATACCCTTGCTGCCGTGACCAGTGTAGGTGCCGACATACAAGATGGAAGCATTTGCCGAGGAGACAAATGGAGCGCGTGTATTTGCAAAGGCTTTGCCGATTACTGCAGTGCTCATTAGGCCTCCAAGAAATCGTCTACGCGATGAAGAACGATCCATTTGCCCCTCCGGCAAACGCTGCTATTACCATGCGGTCCAGCCGCCATCGACGCGATGCGTTTCACAGTTCACCATGGAGGCTTCTTCGCTGGCGAGGTATACGGCTGCTGCGCCAATCTGCTCCGGCATGGCAAGCTCTCCCTTTGGAATCTTTCTCAGCACGAAACTGCGAAAGGCTGGGTCACTCAGTCGTTTGCGAGTAAGATTTGTTTCGACGAATGTCGGTGCGATCGAGTTAACCGTCACGCCATCCTTTGCCCACTCCAGCCCAAGCGAGCGCACTAGCTGAATGACTGCGCCTTTCGTCGCGCAGTAGACTGGCTGGCCGGGTATCCCAATCAGTCCGGACTGGCTCGATATGAAAATGACGCGGCCCCATTTCCGTCTCCGCATTCCTGTCGCTACTAGCTGAGCCATGAAGAAGCCGCCGCGAACGTTTGTGTTGAAGTGGTCGTCCCATTCCTCAGGTGTGACCTCGTGCGCGGGCGCAGGGCGATTGATGCCGGCATTGTTGACCAGAATGTCGATCGGCCCGAACGATTCCTCCACGGTGGCGACACAGCGCCGAATCTCTTCCTGCTCTCGAACATCGACGGCAACTCCTAATACCCTGCGACCGTAGCCAAGGACCTGCGATTCCGTCTCTGCAAGTGCTTCCAGCCGGCGGTCGGTAATCACGATGTCTGCGCCGCTGGAGGCGAGTGCAAGCGCGATGGCCTGCCCTATCCCTGTCGCGGCACCCGTTACGAGCGCGATCCTGCCATCGAGACGAAACATAATTCTCCTCTTGTCTTCACGAGAACATCATCGACGATTGCATTGGTGTTGCAGCAGCCTTGTCCAGCGGGCGGGACAGTTTTCTATGAACATGGGCTCTACTGTATTGACGTTGCAAAAGCTCACTGCATATTCTCAAGCTTGTTCCTGTCAGGGTTCCTTCGCGAGGTGTTTTTTCGCCCAAAGAGCAGTGCAGGCAGGAATTTCTGAGCGCGTTGTTCGTCTGCATGGGGAACATCCCGCACGACAACCCACGATGTGAAAGCGGTGTTCATGGCCACGCTCGACTGGTTGATTCTTGCTATTTACTGTATTGGCATTCTTGTCTTCGCCCTCTATTTCCAGGCGCGCGCAAGCAAAAATGTAGAGTCATTTTTCATTGCCGACCGCGATCTCCCATGGTGGGTGATCGGCTTTGCCGATGTCGCGGGCTATACCGGTGGCGGGCAGGGCTTCGTCATGGTGTTGTTTCTGTCGGGCTTTGCCGGCCTATGGCTCATGGCGTGGGTTAGCTGGGTCATCTGGATGCCGCTGGTCGCAATCATTTGGGCTCCGATGTGGAGGCGGCTTGGTGTCGTTACAACCGGCGAGTTCATTGAGCGAAGATATGCAGGGCGTCGCGCCGCTGTGTATCGCAATATGTACGCAGTCTATGCATGCGCTGTGTGGGGCATTACCTCCATCGCTTATGGTGCGGCCTGGATGGCAGCTACCGCGAGCCCCGTGCTCGGCTGGAAGCCCATGTCGGTGATCCTCGTCTTCGGCGCCTTCACGATCCTGTACAGCCTGATGGCGGGTCTCTTCGCTGTCGCCTATAACGATGTGCTGCAGTTCTTCATCCTGATTGGGGGGAACCTTGTCTTCGGCATCCTGCTCGTCTCCAAGGCCGGCGGCATATCGCATGTCCTGGCGCAGGTATCTGCCTTGAGAGGAGCCGGTTTTCTCGCGCCGCTGCCCAGCGGAACTTCACTGACATCTGTAACCTTGCTGGCGCTCTGCATACAAGGTCTATTTTTCGCGGGCTCGCCGTTTGCGGGCGAAGGCTGGACGGCGCAACGATTTATGGCGGCCCGTAATGAGCGCCATGCAATCCTTGGGCAGATGGCGAACGGAGTCCTTGCACTGGTGGTGCGCCTCATTCCGTTCATCGTTATCGCTCTTGCTGCCGCGGCGCTTTACCCGCTCAAGTCAGTACCGGTGCCGGCGGCTCTTTGGGGCGAATTGGTAAAGACCTATGCTCCGCCCGGCCTCTTCGGCTTGCTGCTGGTGAGCAGCCTCGCCGGTTATATGGCGGCGATATCTTCCATCGGCAACTGGGCCGCCAGCTATGTTGTGAACGATGTATACAAGCGCAGCATGAGGCCTCGCGCCACCGAAAAAGAATTTGTCCTCGCGAGTCGCATCGTTACCGGTGTGCTGTTGGCAGTTGCATTTCTATGGGGCGGCCTGATACGGCCTGACCAACTCGACAAGTGGATTCTCTTCATCAACTCAGCTTTGATCGTCTTCTCACTTCCGCTTGCATGGTTGAAGTGGTTCTGGTGGCGCACAAACGCGGTGGGAGACATGGTCGGCGTCATCGGCGGCTTTCCAGCCGGCTATCTCGTCTGGTTCGGTTCCGATTCTATTCTTCCGACGGGCTTGCGAGCGGCTCTGAATCGAGCGACCGGCTGGGATTGGAACGGTATTGTTCCCGCATTCAGCAATCTCGACCGCTTTCCCTTCTGGGTTGGCTTTGCGATTCTCTTCGCAGCAGGTTGGGTGGCTATTATCGCGGCTACGCTATTGACCCGGCCCGAGCCGATGGAAGTGCTTGAGAAGTTCTATCGGTCTGCCCGTCCCGTGGGACTTTGGGGGCCGGTACGCCGCAGCCTCGCTGCAAGGGGCGAGGAGCCGCAGCGAACCAGACTCAGCAAGGATCTCTCCGCAAGTGCATGGGGCATCGTTTTTTACTTTTCACTCTGTGTCACGCTCTTCAGCGTGATGGGCGGAAAATACATCCCTGCCGGCGGCGCATTTATTGTTGCAGTAATAACCGGAATTCTCTTTGCACGCAAGGCGATGAATCGCCTCGTGGTTAATATTTCTTGATCGGCTGGCCCTGAAGTTTCCTGAAAGGTTGTTTAATCTCTATGAAGATTACCGCAGTCAACGCAATTCCCACGTCACTCGTCGTTAATCCGAAGCTTGCGATTGTAAGCGCTGCCGGCGCTCATCCTGAGTCGCACTATCTCGCAATCACTATTCACACTGACGAAGGACTGGTGGGCCACGGAGAAGCAACCGTGGCTCCGGCATGGAGCGGTGAGAGTCAGGGTACGGCGCTTGTGCTCATCCAGCAAATGCTCTCAATCGCGCTTATCGGAGCCGATCCAATGCTGACCAATCTATTGGTTGACCGTATGGATCGCATGTTGATCGGGAATCCGTTCACCAAGGCAGCACTGGAGATGGCGCTCCTCGACCTCAAAGGCAAGATTCTGGGGCTGCCTGTACATATACTCCTGGGTGGCGCCCGGCGTTCCACCAAAATCCCGCTGAAGTTTTCAATCGGAGCCTTCTCTCCCAAGGAGGCTGCCCGTATCGCCAGGCATGCTGGCAGTCTCGGGTTGCGTGCGGCCAAGGTAAAGGTCGGACTAGTCGTGGAAGAGGACATCGCTCGCGTGCAGGCGGTACGAAGCGAGATGGGAGATGACTTCCGCCTCGCTGTGGACGCGAACTCCGGATGGACGGAAGCTGATGCCGTGCGTGCCTTGCCCGCGCTGGAATGTCTCGGCGTCAATGCTCTTGAGCAGCCTTTGCGGCGCGGAGATTTCCGCGGCTGCCACAGGCTTCGGCAGCGCACTCATATCCCGCTTATGCTCGACGAGTCTGTCTTCACACCGCAGCACGCGATGGAGGCGATTCGTGAGGATGCCTCTGATTTCATCAGCATCTATCCAGGAAAAAATGGCGGTATCCTGCGCTCGATGGAGATAGCGCAGATGGCGGCAGCGGCAGGAATCGAATGCACCATCGGAAGCAATCTCGAGATGGATCTTGGCACTGCTGCCATGCTGCATCTCGCCGTAGCAATGCCCAATCTTGCTACGACGGTGGACCACGACATCATTGGGCCGCTGTACTATCTTGAACATCTGACGCAGGCGCCGATTCGCTACGAAGATGGATGCGCCATTCTGCCGGAAGGTAACGGGCTGGGGCTCGAAGTCCAGCGAAGTCAAAAATAGCGCTACTCGCCGATTGGGCGGAATTTATCGAGCTGACCCGACTCGATCTCATTCACTAGCTTTGCGAGTCGGGTCACAATCGCTTCGAAGAAACGTTCCCCCTTCTCTGCCGATGCCGTGCGTGGATCTCCCACTGCACCATGCTCGCTGATCTCGGAGAAGTGGCGTGAGATGCTCACGGAGCCACCGACTAGCATGTCTTTGCCCAGAAATTCGGAGAGTGCCTGACGACCGTCGGGAGAAACGTGTTCTCCTCGAACCAGGTCGGGGCGAACCGCCAGCACAAGGGAAGTCTCCAACTCACAGGCATGTCCCATACCTCCAACGACACTCTCTCGCAATGCGTTTAGCTGCACGGCAGCTGCGTTCCAATACGTGACCCCGACCATGCGGGTTTTGGGATACTTCTCACGGCATTTGGTCAGCACCAGGTCGAGCGCAGACACGTTGCCGCCGTGCGAATTGATGACCATGATCTTTTGGAATCCGGCCTGTGCCACAGAACCAAGCAGATCGAAAGCCATCGCGAGATAGGTATCGACCGAAGCGGTAAGGGTTCCGCTAAAGCTCATGTGATGCAGTGACAGGCCCAGCCACTGTGTCGGCAAGATCAAAAGCCTGCCATCGCAAGCCGCGTCCAGCCGCCGCGCGATCTCGCATCCGATCAGGGCGTCGGTCTCCAGTGGCAGATGCGCTCCGTGCTGCTCCATCGCACCAAACGTCGCTACTACAATCGTGGAGCGGTCCAGCGCATCAATCTCCTGCCAGGTCATCTCTTGAAGCAGCATAGTCTCTCCTCTTTAATCCCCGTCAACACCATAATGTATGGGGCATGCTTATCCGGCTCTATCTTGCACTCTTATATAGGAACGAGCCATGTGTCGAAAGAGAGGTGATCCTGCTTGTCCACCCAAGTGAACGAATCGTCGTTAGAGATACCAATAACTGCTCCGTCTGATCTTCACTCTCAGGCTTGGCCACAATGCTGGACAACTTCTGCAACATCTCATTCTCGGCTCATCGAATGCCCGATACACTGCAATTATGAAATTTCTTCGTACCAGTTCTACTTTCCCGTTTAGCGCTGCCGTTATCCATTCCGGCCGCACCATGGAAGCGGTTCTTACCGGGATTCCTCCGGGCGGCAACGCGCCTGTGGCCGGCGGTGCCGACGCCGAAATGCGCGAGATCTTTCGTCAATACGATGAACTGCTGAAGCAGGCCGGCGTCGACCGCACTGCCGTAGTCTCCGTGCGCCTCTATTTGCAGGAGGTCGTACGCGACATAGCAAAAGTAAATCAGGTCTATCGCGAATACTTCGACAACCATCCACCCAATCGCAGGGCCTACGGCGTCGACCTTCAGACAGGGATGCTGGTGGAAGCTGCGATCGTTGCAGAACTACCCTAGTTGTGGAGCCTCAAGAGGCTACTCGTGTTTAAGGTATCTCGCCGAGGTACAGCCAACTTTCATCGATGATTCACACATTAATGCAACATCTGTAAATCTGCGCCAGATATGGCAAGAATTATCGCGTAAATATAGAAGCTCGAATCGGACTAGGGAAGTGCCAAGCTATTTAGCTGGCGCGTTCTAATGTTTCAGGTGTCGCGGCCGGTGGCTCTTCGGAGTCAGACGGGCGATGGATGGAATGGGTGGATCGAACTGCCACGGTGCTTTGCCGGTCACGCCAAAGATGAACACCTGTCCTGCGCGATACCGCTGTCGAACCTCGAAGTTCTCGAAAGCTGCGCCGCCGGGAACCGGGTCATGGGATGCCCAATAGACGCGGCGGCCATTGACCCTGACGCGAAGGTCGGGCTCGATGTCGTGCGCGGGAATTCTCCAGTACTGAGTCAGCTTTGGAAGCCGATAGTGCCAGTGCTCAGCGCCCGTGACGGGAACATCGGAGGGAGCGGACTCGTCAGAGGTGCAGAGGGTAATGGCGTCTCCATCGGAGGTACGCAGCATCTCATCCAGCGGATAGTTTTCGTGTTCGATGAACGCGTCTCCTGTGTAGGCTCTATAGAGTTCATGACTATTCACGACACGCTTGCTGAGCCATAACTGGCGCAAGCGCTCGTAGTTTCCCATGGTGGCGGTGACAGTGAGTTCCTCGAGTGCGGGGCTGTCATCGTATTGATAAACGGCCAGCCGAAGCTCGTCAGGGTGATCGCTGTCCATCGATGCGATCAGATATACGTGCGCGTTGTTCGCGGTAAACCGCTCCACGTCTATCTGGACGGAGAGCCGTTCGATGGGGCCGGATTTATTCGGGAGGATGCGCAGATCTCCTTGAAAGGAATCGCTTGAAGCGGATGCCCCGGAATCGACCCACAGTCGTTTGCCACGTGACCCCGGATCCATGCGGCTCGGTTCCAGTTCGCTGAACGCCATGCGGCTGAAGCGGCTGCCGGGGCCGAGCGCGACCGGTTCAATCGCAATATAGTTCAATAGCTCTGGCTTTCCCGTTTTTGCTGAGATAACACCGACGCGGATCAGCCCGCGCGGGCCTTGCAGGCCACCGGCGGAAGGCAAACCAAAAACGACGCCGTCCTTGCGGCCCCAGATCAGGGGGTCGCCTGGCTTCTCGGGGCGAATCCATTGGGAATTTGCGGTACTTGCAACGTGTTCGTGAGCAGCCTGAGGCGCGAGGGCGTTGGCTGCGGGAAGCAGCGACAAAATCGTAAGGAGCGAAGTGACCGCTGCCAGCGAGATTCGGAGTGCCGAGCGGCGAATGGCATGAACCTGTCTCTGAGGGGCGTAGAGGGGGTTTTTCATCAGCGGCACTTTTCTTTCATCTAGATTTTGCCACAATTATTTAACCCTTTAACTTAAAAAATTCATATTGAGGGCGCGAGAGATATTTTCGCACATAAATTTACGAGAACAGAGGGATCGCACATGCCGGACGGTACGCGTCAGACGACGCGGAGAAAATTCGGCATAGGATGGAAGATGTACAAAAGACACCAAGAGAAGCAGCATTGGCAACCATGCCAACGGCTCACTGAGAGTGAGAATCATTCTTTATGCCCACGATTGTGGAAGTAGCGAAACATGCGCGCGTGTCGATTGCAACGGTTTCCAATGTAATCAGGGGGACCCGGCGAGTGAGTCCCGCTTTGCAGGAGCGCGTTCAGGCGGCTATTCGTGAGTTGGATTATTCTCCGAATGAGATCGCGCGCAGCCTGAAGGTGAAGCAGACTCGCATGCTCGCGTTGGTGCTGCCGGACATCACAAATCCCTTCTTTCCTGAGATCATTCGCGGTGCGGAAGATACCGCCTTCGAGCGCGGCTACTTTCTGCTTACCGCGAATACGGATGAACAGATCGGGCGCGAGCGGAGGATCGTTTCAGCGCTTCGGTCCTACCGAGTCGATGGAATTCTACTGGCCTCCGCTCCCGGAAAAGATTCAAATCACATTCGAAGCGTCATGCGAGGCGGCATCTCGATTGTGTGCCTGGACAGGACTGTTTCCGGTATAAAGGCCGACGCCGTGTTGCTGGACAATGTCAGGGGCGGACGAGAATGCGTGCGTCATCTGATCCAGGGGGGGCACTCCAAAATCGCAATTATTACCGGCTCTTTAACGCTGCAAACAGGAATTGAGCGCCTCCGCGGTTATGAGGAAGCGCTTCGAGAGGCGGACATTGAAGTCGATCCGGGACTGGTTCTCGAAGGGGACTTTCGCGAGGAGTCGGGTTACCGTTTGGGCAAACAGTTGCTTCAGCATCGAGTGAGGCCCACGGCGATCTTTGTTTGCAACGGCGTTATGACGCTCGGAGTGCTGAAGGCACTGGAAGAGGCGGGAGTGCAGTGCCCGGACGACATTGCGCTGGCGACCTTTGACGATCTTGCGCTGGACCGTTCTTTTCACCCCCACTTGACCGCTGTTGTCCAGCCTGGCTATGAGATGGGGGCGCGCGCCGCGACCATCCTGATGGATCGGGTTGAGGGCAAATTGGCGAACGACCCCCTTATCGTACGCATTGTGCCAACTTTGGTTGTTCGCGAATCGACCCGGACGCGGAAGCATGGTGGTCCAGCCACACGCAAATAGTTCCAGCCGTTAGGCTTCCAGCGTATGGCATGATTGAGTAAAAATATACCTTGACAAGCGTTTTGACGCGATGCTTCAATCGACCACAATTTAAAGGTTTAAAAAACCTAGATTCTCGATGGAACCTTCAGGAGAGCACCAAATGAAAATGCCAAGAGCACTGCCAGTTGTTCTTTTCGTAGTCCTCATGACCACCCTGGGTCTGTCCAGCAGCGCGTGGGCGCAGGTCGATCGCGGAGCCATCAAGGGCGAGATTCAGGATACCGAACATGCAAACATCCCTGATGCCCAGATCACGCTCAAAAACGAAGCGACCGGCGTTGTGGCGAACACTACCTCCGGCGCGGCCGGTCAGTTCAACTTTCTCAATCTCTCCGCTGGAGTCTACACGCTGACTTCGACGGCAAAGGGATTCAGCACGTCTGTGCAGCAGCACATCACCGTTGGCGTTGGAAGCACGTTTGGGCTTACAGTCACCCTGCAACCCGGGCAGGTGGAGCAGACGGTTACCGTATCTGGAAACGCCGGTACGGTGGAGACGCAGACCTCCGATATCGGAACAGTCATCACTCCGCAGGAGATCAAGGATCTGCCGGTCTCGTTGAACGGAGACATGCGCAATCCTTTGAACTTCGTTACGCTCACGCCAGGCGTGAGTGGCTCGACTCCCGGCCCCTCGCCGGACTATCGCCTGCATATCAGCGGCTCCAACAGCTATGCGAACGAGGTGTACATTGACGGCGTTCCCGTGATGAACACCAATCTGGGCGGCGATATCGGAGCCAACCATCCTCCCATCGACGCAATCGGCCAGTTCAAGATCATCAATAATAACCAGAACGCACAATACGGTCTGGCCAGCGGCATCGTCTCGTTTGCATTCAATTCGGGCACCAACGCCTATCACGGAAGCGTATTCGACTATCTCCAGAACGACGCGCTCAATGCCGCCGGATTCGTAACCAATGCGCTGGGCCTCAAAAAGGCGCCGCTGAAGCAGAATGAATTTGGTGGAACATTTGGTGGTCCGGTTTGGATCCCCAAGCTCTATAACGGCCGCGACAAGACCTTTTTCTTTGTGGACTATACGGGATTCAAGTTCCGCCCCAGTTCCAACAACGGTACGCTGACGACGATCCCAAATGCATTCCGAAAGGGAGATTTCTCGCAGGTGCTGGGTGCGCAACTTACCTCGGGAGGCAGCCCCGTGTTCGATCCTGCCGGACGGCCGGTTTACAGCGGAGAAATCTATAACCCCTTCTCCGTTCATACTGTTGTGGGTCCGGATGGCAATAGTTACCAAGTGCGTGATCCATTTCCCGGCAACGTTATTCCTAGTGGACAGGCTAATTTGAGCACGGTCTCCCAGACGATCATACAAAGCTTTCCCATGGCGGACACCGATGCCGTCAATAACAATTTTCACCGCCTTCAAAGCTCGAAGATCGATGAGCATCGTCTCGTTGTCAAGATCGACGAACATATCTCGGAGAAGCATGCTCTTGCTGGAAGCGTGTTTCTCGGCGGCTATTCCAATAGCAATAACGGGGGATTGAACCTCCTTGACTCGTCAACGACCGATTCACCGACGACGCAAATCCGATTCACTTATAACTACACGCACTCACCGACGCTGGTGAATAATCTCAACTTCGGCTTCATACGGGACACCGGTTTTACAGGTCCTCTTCAGGCGGGCCCTGGACTTGCGGCGCTAGGCATCCAGGGACTGCCTCCTCTCGCCAGCGACAGCCCTTTTCCGATCATTGGGATTGGCACGGTCCAGAACAGTATCGGTTCCGCGAGCGCATCGACCGATGCGGAGAATCGGTATATCGTCAGCGACAACGTAACCCTGGTTCGCGGTTCGCACACCCTGACCGTCGGCGGCGAGTTGCGGCATCTGAGGCGTGATGAGGGTGGGCTGCCCGGAGGCAACTTTACCTTTGAGCCTACGCAGACCGGCCTCAACGGGACAGGATTTGTGAACGGTAACCAGGCTGTGTCTATTCCAAATGGCACCGGGCATCCAGCCGCCAGTTTTCTTTTCGGAGGGATGGACTTCTCACGCTTCGACTATCCGGTTGAAGCAGCATATCGTTGGTGGCAGGGAGGGCTCTTCGTCCAGGATGACTGGAAGGCGACCTCGAACCTGACGCTCAATCTCGGCTTACGCTGGGATCTTCAGATTCCACGGACGGACATCAATGGGAAAGTCTCCACCATGGACCCGACACTGGCCAATCCAGCGGCTGGCGGCCTTCCCGGAGCCTTTACCTACTATGGCAGCGGCTCGGGCCGCAATGGCAAAACCCGCATCGGCAACATTGATTATCGCGGCTTTCAGCCCCGGCTTGGCTTTGCCTACTCTCCCGATGCCGCGCATAAGACAGCGATTCGCGGAGGCTTCGCAATTACCCGGCCCATCGGCAACGACAATGCCGAGAACGGGATTGGCGGCGGTCTCTACAACACCGGCTTTGCTGGGCTTGCCACAGTCAATCGACCTCAGGATTATGTGGGCTCGCCCGCCTATTACTGGGATAGTCCTTATCCGGCATCCTCGATCAGCAATGGTCCGGACCTCGATCCAGGAGCGCTGGTCGGAAACGATAATCCTCCTATGATTCGCCCGAGTTCCGGCACTCCTCCAACACAAATCTACTGGTCGACGCAGGTGCAGCAGGAGATGCCCGGTGGGATGGTTGCCAGCATCGGCTATGTAGGCATGCATACCTATCATCTCGGCGTATGGTCGAAGCCGAACCAGGTTGACCCGGCAGTCATGGAAAAGTACAGCGCCGCCGCTGCCGCTGCGGGGATGCCGCTGAACCAGTTCATGGTTCTTCCATTCAACGATCCAAAGGCAATAGCCGCAGGCATCAAAGAACCCTTTCCGAACTTTGGTTCAATCTTCGGAGCGGGTGCAACGGTAGGCCAGTCTCTTCGGCCTTTCCCGCAGTATGGGGACGTGGACAATCCTTTGAACCCCATCGGCAGTGTCTCCTACAACGGGCTTCAGACAAGCTTGCAAAAGCGCTACGCTAACGGATTGACCCTCCTGCTCTCCTATACGTTCTCGAAGACGATCGGGAACGTCGATTCCAATCAAGGAGCTACGTCGGGAGCTGAAAATGCGATCTATGCCGGCTCTTTCTACCAGGACTACTACAATCCTCAAGCGCAACGTTCTGTCACCAGCTCCGATATTCCCCATGTCCTTTCGCTCAGCTATACCTACGAGCTTCCCATAGGTCCAGGCAAGCGCTATCTCAACCATAAAGGCGCGGTCGGCAGGGTTGTGGGAGGATGGTCGGTCTCCGCTATCCATCACTATCAGAGTGGCCGCCCGATCCACATTGAATATGATGCATTTGGAGCGAATAATCCCTCTTACTCCAGCGACGGCTTCAGCTTCCGTCCGGATGTCGTCAACGGAGTGCCGCTGAAGAATCCTGCTTACAGCAAGAAGTGCTCAGGTCCGGTCCTGGCTACGGCGGGACGTCAACCTTGCCAGTTCCTCATTAACCCGGCGGCATTTACCATTCCGGCGCCAGGCAAGTTTGGCAACGCCCCTAACCTGTTTTCATCCTTGCGCATGCCTGCCTATATCAATGAGGACCTGTCCATCACAAAGCGAACGACTATTTATGGCCGAGCAAATCTTTTGTTTCAGGCCAATTTCTTCAATGCTCTGAACCGCACGATCTTTTCATCCGGCGGCAATGCTCAGACGTTCATCATCAACGGCGCGCCACCGGATCTAAGTGCTGCGTCTCTTGCCAACTCAAATACTGTCTTCGGACTGATGACAGCGCAGCAAAATGGCCCCAGAATCATACAATTCGGGATGAGACTGGAGTTCTAACTCTATGGGGATGACCATGCTTGCAAAATCAATTCTTTTTGCAGGCATGGTCGTGCCTTTATTCGCCCATGCGTCCTCTGAACAGACCGTCCCCGAGCAGATTGCCGTACATGCCCGTGCTGCCCAGCAGGCTGAACGCCGGAATGACTTTCGCGCAGCAGTATCCGAATATGAACAGGTGGTAAAACTGCTGCCTCAGAATGCTGAAGTTCAGAGCAACCTCGGAGTCGCCTTATATTTCGATCACGACCTTGCACGCTCGATTACGGCGTTTCATCGAGCGATATCGCTCAACCCGAAGTTATTTACTCCACATCTGTTCTCAGGGCTGGCTTGGTACCGGCTTTCAAATCCTGATGCAGCGGTGCCTGAGCTGGAAAAGGCTGTTCGCCTCAGCGCTTCGGATGCAGTTGCACATACATGGCTAGGATATGCATACGTTGCACAACTTCGATATGATGCCGCGGCGAAAGAGTTTGAAGCAGCATGCCGGCTTGCGCCTGACAATGTCGATGCCTGGTATGCGTTGGGCCAGTCTTATCTGCAGATCGGAAAAGATATGACGCTTCAACTGCTCGCAGTCGCGCCCGATGGGGGACGGGCACAGCAGCTTGCCGGCGAACAATTGCAACTGCGTGGGGACCGTCAGAAGGCGCTCGAAGTTTATCAGGAAGCGCTCGCCCGTCGACCGGACATTCCGGAGTTGCGAGCGCTCGTGACAACTCTGGGTGGTACTGTGAGCGGTCAGGCTGGCGTTGCATCCGGAAAAACGGCGCAAGAGGATACTCTCTACCGGCGAGCGCACGACGCGGAACAAAAGTCGCGCGCGGCTTTTGAGCGAGTGATGCAGTTGGCGCCGGATTCTTATCGGTCTCACCAGATACAGGCAGATGCTTTCGATGCGGCGCAGCGTCCGGAGGATGCGGTGCGGGAGTATCGAACGGTGCTGGCTCTAAAGCCGGATCTTCCGGGCATCCATGAGGCGATCGGGAGAGATTTGGTGCGCGACGGAAAGTTGCCGGAGGCGCTCAAGGAATTCAATGCGGAGATTGAACTTCAGCCGCGCTCCGCGTCTGCGCACATGAACGCTGGCCGTGTCCTGCTGATGATGGGGGATGATGAAGGCGCGGGAAAGATGCTCAACAGCGCGCTAAAGATGGATAGGCCACCCCTGGAGACATATAGCCTCCTCGGAAAACTCGATCTGAGGCGGGATGATTATCGTGCTGCGATCGGCGTGCTCACGCACTATGTCTCTATGGTCAAAGACAACTCCAGTGCTTATTACCTGCTTGCGAGCGCATATCGAGCCGTTGGCGAAAAGGAGCAGATGAACGGCGCGCTCGCACTCTATAAGCAGACTTCGCGGGACGCGCAGCAACGGAGCCTTGCGCAAAAGGAGCTCGCCCGTCTTAGCGGGAAGAACCAGGTTGCGGAGGAAGCAGCAGACCTGAAAGATGCAGTAGCTACCAGTAAGATCCAATAGTACCTTCGAAAGGACTTTTTCAGATGCCAGGTTTAAATGCAAGCGTGCCAGTCAAAGAGGTTGTTCTTATTACCAGCGGAGATTTGCGGCAATCGGCAAATCAAGTATGCTGGCCCGCCCAGGAAGAACTGGAACGGAAGCTGACGCAATGTTTTCTTAACGAAGGCGTCAAGGTGCGGCGCGCATTTCCAGTCGATCCTGGTGTGGGGCATGGTTTCATATCGAGTCAGCGCATGGGGATGGATATCTTCAGCGGTATCGATCCTGACGCGAATCTCGTCTTCGCGACCGCGGCATGGCAATACAGTCATCATGTACTGCCCGGCATGCGCAGCCATCGAGGGCCAATGCTGACCGTTGCAAACTGGTCCGGGCAATGGCCGGGCCTCGTCGGCCTGTTGAATCTCAATGGCTCCCTTATTAAAGCCGGCGTGAAGTTCAATTCACTTTGGAGCGAAGATTTTACGGACGAGTATTTTCTGCGCGGTCTGCGAGAGTGGATCAAGCAGCAAAGCGTCACCCATGATCTCTCGCACGTCCGCGATCTGGATGTGGATACGCTGCCTGCTCGCTCAACGAGCCTGGGCAAGAGTCTCGCGCAGGCTCTGCAGAAACGGAAGGCCATTCTCGGTATCTTCGACGAGGGATGCATGGGGATGTACAACGCTATTGTTGACGATGAATTGCTCAACGCCGCCGCTGTGTTTAAAGAGCGGCTTAGCCAGTCCGCACTTGTTGCCCGGATGCGTACCATCTCAGACGATGATGCAAAAGGGGTGCGGCAATGGCTCGATGCGAAAGGGCTGCGCTTCGTTACCGGAAAAGATGAAAAAACCGAGCTAACCGATGCGCAGATTCATGAGCAGTGCAAGATGTATGTCGCTGCAGTCCGCATGGCAGATGAATTCGGTTGCGATGCGATCGGCATTCAGTATCAGCAAGGCTTGAAAGATATGGTTCCGGCATCGGACCTGGTGGAAGGCCTGCTCAATAATGCAGACCGGCCTCCGGTATGTGGCGAGAATTCCGGTAAGGAGTTATACGCAGGCGGCCCGCTGCCGCACTTTAATGAAGTGGACGAGTGTGCCGGTCTGGACGCCCTTGTGACCAATCGTTGCTGGACGGCGCTCAAACTCGATCCTGCCATTACACTGCACGATCTTCGTTGGGGCGAGCGCTATACAGGTGCCGGAGTTGACGATTTCGTGTGGGTCCTTCAAATCTCGGGCGCGGCTCCAGCGAGTCACTTTATCGATGGTTATCGCGGCGCTTCCAGTGAGCGGCAGCCCCCGATGTATTTCCCACTGGGTGGAGGAACGCTGAAGGGTGTCGGCAAACCGGGGAAAATCGTTTGGAGCCGCGTGTTCGTGGAGCAGAACTCACTGCACGTAGATCTGGGCCTTGGCTCTGTCGTCAAGTTGCCGGATGAAGAGACGAATCGCCGATGGGAGCAGACGACCATCCAATGGCCCATGGTGAATGCGATCTTCGATGGAGTTTCGCGCGATTCATTCATGGCGAGACATCGTGCAAATCACGTAAGCATCGCCTATGCTCCCGACGAGAAAGCTGCTGCCGAGGCGCTTGCAGTCAAGGCCGCGATGTTCCATGAGTTGGGCATAAAAGTGCATTTGTGCGGTCCGGTCAACTTCGATTAGCCAAGAACATTGATTGGTTGGCAGTGGTCTACGGATGAGGGGCAGGTTTGTGAGTATTGTTGCAGGCGTTGATTTTGGAACACTGAGCGTGCGCGTTTCGCTCTTTGACAAGCGCAGGGGAAGGCTGGGATCGGGAGTCGCGGAGTATCCGCTGAACCGCTCGACTCATGATCCCAGCTTCGCTACGCAGAGTCATGCTGCCCAGATGGCCGCGCTTGCGAACGCGATGCGAATAGCGCTTGCAGCAAGCAATATAAGCGGTGACGCAGTAAAAGCGCTTGCGGTCGATACTACGGGCTCCAGTGTCATTCCTGTCGCGGAGAATCTAGAGCCTCTCGATGACTATTATCTGTGGTGCGATCACAGGTCGTGGCGAGAGGCTCAGGAGATCACTGCTACAGCGCATCGGCAGAAGCTCGAAGCAATTGAGTGGTGTGGAGGGACGTATTCTTCCGAGTGGGGATTCTCCAAGCTTCTGCATTGGCTGCGGAACAATCCTGAAAAGCGCGAACGCTTCGCAACCGCTCTTGAAAACTGCGACATGGTGGTTGCAACCCTCTGCGGGTTTACCTCAGGCGATCTGCCGCGCAGCATCTGTGCGATGGGCCATAAGTGGATGTGGAACGCGAAATGGGATGGTCTGCCTTCGCAGGAGTTTCTCAGTTCTATCGATCCGCTTTTTTCGGGGATAAGGCAGAAGCTGGCCGGGCGCTATGAGACCTCGGACCGCATCGCGGGCACTCTGAGTGATGCATGGGCAAAGCGGCTGGGCTTGTGTGCCGGCATCCCGATCCCTGTTGGAGCGCTGGACGCCCACTGGGATGCAATTGCCGCCAACATTCGGCTCGGAGATGTCGTGAATGTCATCGGAACTTCGACCTGTATTATTGGCGTGAGCGAGCAGCAGACTCTGGTGCAGGGAGTATGCGGGGTTGTGCCGGGCTCGGTATTGCCCCGATACGTCGGCATTGAGGCTGGCCTGTCCGCTGTGGGCGACATCTTCGACAGCATCGCCGCCCGAGCCGGATCGGATGTGTCAACCCTCATGCAAGGCCTCGAAGACTATCGCGCTGGACAAACCGGATTACTGCGCATGACGTGGGATAACGGAGACCGCACCGTTCTCGTGAACCCCAATCTTGGTGGCATCACCTTTGGGTGGAATTTGATGCACACTGCGAAGGACGAGCTCTTCGCGGCCATCGAGGGTACCGCGCTGCACACTCGTATCATCCTGGAGCGAATGGAAGAGAGAGGTGCTCCCGTTAGGCGCATCATTAATGGTGGTGGAATCCCGCGAAAAAATGATGTTCTGAATCGTATTTACGCAAATGCTCTGAACAAGCCCGTTCTTGTCCCCTCCGGGGATGTCACCAGCCTGGGCTCGGCTATCTTCGCCTTCGCAGCCAGTGGCGACTATGCATCCGTGGAGGAAGCTCAGGATGCCTTGTGTCCGGCTCATATCACTTACCTGCCGGACGAACGTGAAGCGGCAGTGTATGAAAAACTCTATTCCCTATATCGCGAGCTTTATTTTTCGCTTGGAGTGCCCAACGCGCCCGCAACATCCATAGGACACGTTTTGCCAACTCTGCGTAAGATTGCAAGCGAAGTCCCGGAGCTTAAATGACCATCAATTCTCATGTAGTTAAAAGTACGATCGTAGGCGCGCTTGGAGGGCTGCTGTTCGGATTCGATACGGCGGTAATCTCCGGCACCACCCACGCTCTCACCGAGGTCTACCATCTTTCACCCTTTTCCCTTGGTGTCACCGTGTCAAGCGCTCTGGTGGGCACGGTCATCGGCGCCATGGCGGCGGGCATCCCGGGACAACGGTTTGGCCGCCGCGACAGCCTCCGCGTCATGGCCATCTTCTATGTCATCTCCGCATTAGGCTGCGCGTTTGCCTGGAACTGGCCTGCCCTGATCTTCTTCCGCTTTATCGGCGGCCTCGGCATCGGCGGTTCGTCCGTGCTTGGTCCCATGTACATCGCGGAAATAGCGCCGACGGAGTGGCGCGGACGTCTGGTTGGTTTTTTTCAGGTCAACATCGTTGTCGGCATCCTGCTTGCGTATATTTCGAACTTCCTGATCGGCACGATGCATCTCGGCGCGCATGAATGGCGCTGGCAGTTGGGCATCTCCGGCCTTCCGGCGATCCTCTTCTTTATTGCGCTGTTCGGCATTCCGCGCAGCCCGAGATGGCTGGCCATGAAGGCAAAGCTCGACGAGGCGCTGGAGGTGCTTCGCCTCACCGGCATTCCCAATCCCCAGGAAGATCTCGACGAGATCGTCGCTTCGGTCCATCTGGAGCGGTCTGCCTCGGCTGACCCTCTCTTCTCCCGGCGATATCGATTTCCCGTCTTCCTCGCCATCACCGTCGGCATGTTCTGCCAACTCTCGGGCATCAATGCCGTCCTGTACTACCTCAACGACATCTTCGCCATGGCCGGTGCATCCAAAGTCTCCGGCGATCTTCAGGCCGTCGCCGTCGGTGCGGCCAATCTTGTCGCGACTCTCCTTGCCATGTCCGTGATCGACAAGATCGGCCGCAAGAAGCTCCTGCTCTTCGGCACGGCAGGACTTGCGTTCTGCCTCTCTGCCGTCTCCTATGTCTTTCTCACGCACCGGCATCTCGACTGGCTGGTCTGGCTGCTGATGATCTACATCGGCTTCTTCGCGGTATCGCAGGGCGCCGTGGTGTGGGTCTACATCAGCGAGGTCTTTCCGACCCGTGTGCGCTCCAAGGGCCAGAGCCTGGGCAGTTCATCGCATTGGGTGACCAACGCCGCCATCTCCCTGGTCTTTCCTCTGATGGCAATGTCTTCCGGAGCATATCCTTTCATCTTCTTTGCCGCGATGATGGTGCTCGATTTCTTCCTTGTCCTGTTCTATTACCCGGAGACGAGCAACATATCGCTGGAACATCTGCAGACCAGCCTGGGCATCGACTAGCGCTTACTTCAAACTCAAAGAGGGAAACCATGATGATACGATTTACAACTCTATTTCTGCTAGCAGCCACCTCCATGGCGATGGCTCAAGCCCCGACACCAGGCTGGCAGCCGGATGTAACCCAGCAACAGACCTATACGCTCCATCGCTCCTCCAGTGCGGATGTCACCGGCCGCAATGCCGACTTCAAAACCGTTCCCCCGGGCGAGACGGTCACCGTTCTGGACACCGACGGTCCCGGCGTCATCTCCCACATCTGGTTCACTATCAACGACCAGGAGCCGTATCACCTCAAGCGCATCGTCCTTCGCATGTATTGGGACGGAGAGGCGACGCCGAGCGTCGAGACTCCCATCGGCGACTTCTTCGGCCTCGGCCTGGGCACGTACCATAACTGGCAGTCCGAGATGCTCTCCGTCGGAAGCGTCAAGGCGCTCAACAGTTACTTCCCCATGCCCTACCGGCATCACGCCCGCATTACGGTCACCAACGAAGGAAAGCAGCGGATCGGTAGCCTCTACTACAACATCGACTACCGCACCGAGTCGCATCCCCTTCCTGCAGACACCGTGTACTTCCACGCGCAATATCGCCAGGCACAGCCCAACCATGGTTGGACCGACGACTGGACGACCAATGGCACTCCGCTGGTCAACGACAAGGCCAACCTGGACGGCAAGGACAACTACGTCTGGCTCGACGCGAAGGGGCACGGGCAGTTCGTAGGCGTTACCATGTCCGTTCTGCAGAATCAGGATATGTGGTGGGGCGAAGGCGACGACATGTTCTTCATCGATGGAGCCAAGGCGCCATCGATCATCGGCACCGGCTCAGAGGACTACTTCCTGGGAGCATGGGACTTCGGCGGCCAGCCATTCTCCCATCAACTTTACGGAGCCCCCGTTGTTGGCGAGGAACTGGCAGGCAGCCGATCCAGCGTCTACCGATTCCACTTCGACTCTCCCATCCCCTTCACCAAATCCATCCGGGCGACCATCGAACACGGCCACGCCAATCACCGTTCCGACAACTTCTATTCCGTCGCCTACTGGTATCAGGCCGAGCCGCATGCGCCCTTCCCGGCCTTGCCCCCGGTTGACCAGAGAATACCGGCCCTGCAGCCGGTAGGCGGCCCCGGTAACGCCGGTGGATCACACTAAAGATAGAGCTACACTTGAGATGCCTTCTTCGGTTAAATGAATCGAAGAAGGCATCTCACTTTAAGTAACTCCTGACAGTGGCTATGGCCGCGCGATGTAACCATCCCTGGCTAACGTAGCTCCATCGACTACGCTGGAGTGGCTGCCATTCCAGTTGATTTGATATTTGGCGTCAGTATCTATCCCTGAAAATCGGATCTTCACTGGGCGCGAAGCCGGAAATGTCTCCAACTCAAATGAGATAGAGTGCCCAGCCACTGTTACATGACGCAGTGAGCAGGCATTGAATCCAGCTCCCTGTTTCTTTTGAAGATTAATAAACGCATCTCCGAGCGTAGGAGACATGATTTCAACCGATGTCATGGCGCTGCCCGGTCCCCAGTGAAATCCAGTCAGCGAGCCTGGCTCGTCGAGGTGGCCGGTGTGAGCCCAGTTCTCCCACGGCGCGACTGCGAAGGTAGAACGGGCCGCTGCCACAGCGCGCTCCAGATACTCCTGTTTCCCTGTTGCTTTGTAGTAGTCCCATAGCAATACCGCGGCGTATCCCTGGCGAGCGTCGCTCCATTCCGCATCGGTATTTTGTGTGGTAAATCCGCCGACCAGCTTCGGCGAAAATGACGGATTGTTCCATACCTGCTGCGTTAGCAGGAGATAATCCAGGACCTGCGTGCCTTGTTCAAGATACTTATGATTCTTAGTCACCTCATACAGTTTGAGATAGGCCTTTGCCGCCTGGATAGTAGCTAGATTGTTCTGTGGATACTGCGCGGTCCACTTATCGTAAAAATCGAAGGGCTTCCGCGCACAGGATAGGAAAGTCTCGAAATCGAACCAGCGCTGTCGAGGCTCGACCTCCTTCGCAATAAAGTCCATCGCTCGCTCCGCTGCGTTGAGGTAGGTGCGGTCTCCAGTCGCTTCGCTGAGTGAGGCAAGCAGCAGAGCCGATGCTGCCGTCTCCGCATTGAAGTCGCGGAACTCGCTTCTGGGCTTCAGGTCTTTGTCGTACCAGGAAGGAATCACGCCGCTGGCGAGTTGCTGCTTCACCAGGAAATCGCCATACGGGCGCACAAATGCGAGGATCTCGTCTTTTCTTCCCGGAGTGAGATTTCTTCCCCACTCCAGCATCCAGTATGCGGTCCACGACATGCAGAAGGCGTGATAATCATTGGAGAACCCGGCCCATCCATCGTCCGGAATCCACCGCTTATCGTTCAGAAGATAGATGGTCGAGAAAGCTCCATGATTTCGAGGGCTTTTCAACGCGAGATTCAAAATGCTTTCAGCTTTATCTTCGATAGCTTTGTTGCGTGTGCCTTGACCATAGAGATACCAGCCATAGGCGCTTCGCAAAGTTTGAAACCATGCATTGAACCAGGCATCGGGAGCCGGCTCATTCCACTTTCCCTCCGGATTTCTATTGCTGACGAGCGTGCCGCACCGCTGCTTGCCGCAATCGAATCCGCGATACACCTCATTCGCATAGCGCACCCAGGTATCCGCTCGCCAATCGTCAAAGGTCACCAGATCAGGTCGCGTAACGTTCTGCTGCAGATCGTTCGACCGTAGAAGTTCTTTGTGGCCCTCATCGGCCCAGAGGCGGCGCACCACCCTGCGATAGCCAAGCTTGCTGGGCTGTGCAGATGCCACGATCGAGTATCGATATTCGATCGTGCCGGCTAGCGCGGTCGGGCCATTCTCCGGAGATCGTCGAAAATAACTGTGTCCGTATGGCTGCGAAGCCATGGCGCCGTAGGAGAGCCAGGGAAGCTTATCCGATGTCACATCGAGGTCGAGGGCAAGCGACTCTCTGCGCCTGTCGCTCAACTCCGGCATCAGCGCGGTAAAAGCCTCTCCTTGTTGAAGCATAACGACCGGAGATTTAAATGCCCACTCCGGAATAACGTCATCTGCTTCGTTTTTGATGTTCTGGCTCCAAACGAAATCGACAGGCCCAGAGGAGAGCGTGTCGGATGCGCGTCTTCCCGGAACGAAGTCGTAGCGGTCTTCGACGGAACCGATCTTAATCCCGTCCTTGGGCACGAACCTCATCTCTACCGACAGGACGTCCGCTTCCGAGGTGAGAAGTATCCGCTCTTCAAACTTGCCAACCGAACAATCTCCATGCAGGGACAATCCCTCCGGTATGCGAGATACCTTGTTGATCGAACACGAGTGGACTATGTTCGGAGCGCCGGATGCGATGACTCGCGTCGCCGAAGCAGCCGATGAAAGAACTGGAATCCAGCGGTCCTCTTCTTTAATCGAGACGACCTCGCTGGCTGCCGAGCTTCCGCTATTCACATCGATCCGTATAGCGCCATTGGCTGCCTCCAACCGTGTCGTAGCACACAGTCGAAAGGTCGAAAAAGCCAGCGAGAGCAGGATGAAAGCGGTTCGCAGGTTGGGCTGCATTGGTGAATCCCTCCGGAAATGAGTTGCTGCTTGGGGCTGCCTGGAAGTCTTCGGAGAACCCCATATTTAAACATTTAAATCCAGATTGAAGCATTGCCAGATTTGCTCCGTGTAGACGCAGGGAAAGAGATCGCTATTCGCGGAGTATATACGATCAGTGTCCCTTGTTTAGAGGAGATGGTCTATAGCTCAAATGAGCTACCCGCCTAGTCATCCACCGTAATAATTCTGCGCTGCATTATGTCTCCGGCCCCGATATCCCGGGTGACTACTCTGGAGATATGAGAAGAGCTTCAGCAAGCCAACGCTCCTCGGCGGCTACGCCCCGATTGCCGATACAGGCGTATGGAATCAACAGTACCAATGTGGCTACGAGGCGATCCTGATGCTCCCTGATGGTGCCGATGCAAGTCCCATTGGGCGCATCCGCATCATGATTCCCGAAGACGTCTATCGCGACGGTCAGAACCGTGCATTTGTAGACAGCTACATGAATGGGAACGCGCACAGTTTCTTCAACGCGCTTGCGGGGATATGGAATCGATGAAACACCTTCTTCGACCGCTTCCGTCGGTCAGGTTGGAAAGATCTGTGTCACGCTCACCCGCGGTGTTTTATCTAACCAGCGCATGATCGAGATTAAGGTAGGTAATACGATCCGTGTGATATGCATCTTTTAGGATCGGTGGATCATGACTGGCCGCCGAGACTGCATCTGCACCGTAACTCGACGCCCATCGAGATGAAATTTCACTGGCTCTGTATGGTCGGTGAACAGGGCTTTCGCAGTTACGCTCCGCGCATCCCACCCTGCGGGGAGAGTCGCTGTGAGCGGGCCATCCACAATGGAATACATTGCAATTCGATCCCTGCCAAGCGGGCAGAATGTTGAGTTGTCCCGCGCTACCTCCGCGCCGTCCAGCGTGACACTGTAGCTCTTTTTTCCCCAATCAATCGCGACTTGATTGCCCGAACCTTCAAGAATTGTTGTCGTCTGATCCTGCGCTCGCTCAAAACCCTCAATGTTCAACAGGTGCAGGCGAAACCACGGCACCATTGCCAGATAAAACGAATCGAGCATATTTTCAATGGGCACGTCGCCGTTGTAGATACTATGTTGCGCCTCTCCATAGAACATCATCAGAAGAAGCGGTAGCGTAGCGTGATTGCCGGCACGCCCCCAAACCGCACTCTTGCGATAGATCAGAGCAAGCATCGGCACCGGCTTGCCGCCGAACGGGCAGGGGGAAGGTCCTCCCGCGTACCAGCACATGCTTATCTTTCCTATATATGGATAGCGCAATCCTTCCGAGGTCACGTCCACGCCATGATTTTTGAACTCGTCCAGTATGCGATAACGTCCTGCGCGCAGGTTGCGGATGCCACTGGCCGGATGCTTTAGATCCCAGTCATTCCGGATAGCAAAGTAAGAGAGCACATCGACGTGAATGGTTCCGGGGAGTTTATACCGCTCGCAGGTGTAGCGTACGCGCTCCGGTCCCGGGCCTTCCATATACTTCGCCAGTCCCTGAATATAGGAAGCCTCGCCGGTCCAGGCGCGGCTCTTCCAGAGATCGCCGTCAGGCTTTCTTGCGATCATCTCTTCATTCCAAGCGGGACTGCTGCGATAGGCATCGTCATAGTTGTCTGAGAGACTTACGGTGGCATTCAGCGGCTTGCTCTGTTCCATCAACCGCATCATGCCATCATATCCGCCGATACGTTCGTCGACGACGTTCACTGCCGGATACCCAGTATCTTTCCCTCTGAATTGCCAGCCCCAAAGGTGAACGAGTTGAGGGGAGCCGTCTGTCAGCGCATGGATAGCCCGGATCATCTCCTCGCAATGCTCGAAGGTGGCAGATGGCTGCGGGAACGTCGGTTCATCTGTTCGGATTCCATAGATGAACTTGTCATCGTAAAAGTGATTTGGAATTTCGGGCATTCGGGCGCGAACAAACTTTGCGCCATCGATCCAGTTGAGCGCACCGGCACCGGCATCAGGCTCGAGGAAATCTAACCGGCAGGCAGATTTCTGCTCTACGATCAGATTTGGAGTGAGCTTATTGCCACAGCTTCGTGGGGCGCCGCGGCCAAGGTTCATGTTATAGCATCCACCTCCGTCGACCCGGAACGCCTTCGTCGTTCCGAGATTTGCCCACCGATTCGGAGCCTCGCCTGTAACTGATAACAGTGTCCCGTCCATGAACGCTGTAGTCTCCTGCACGCAGATTGCGCCGGAATGGCCCGCCATGATGACTGGGAGAATGCCATTGATCTCTCCCCAAAAGGAGTTCAATCCTAGCTGTCCAGTTTTGGCCTCCCGCAGTGCCACCACATCGCCGCCCGAATCTCCGTGGGCTAACCAGGCGTCCGCATCGCTCTCGCCGACGCTAACCAGCGAAGGCATGCTCAGAGAAATTAACTCAAATCCGTCGCGCTCTCGAACCTTTTCCAACGTCACTCGAACACAGCGATTCTCAATCGTGTAGCGCAGCGTGAAATCGACCGCAGCGGTATTCGACGCATACATCGCCGTAAAGTCGAAGTCGGCGCCGTGCTTTGAGATGTTGCTCGATTTTGGTTTGGTCGAGACTTGAGCGAATCCCCATGGCTCACGCCGACACAAGCGTACCTTGAGCGCGGCGCCAAGAGCTTCTCCCTTGAAACGCACGCCGGACTTCAATAGCCGATATTCAAAAGGCAGTCCATCCGCCGTGTCGAAAATTACCTCAAGGGAAGGTGACCGCAACGTTGCCGTCCGTGCAGGTGCACTTCTTGTTTCAGGCTGCTCGGCAAGTAACGGTGGAAAAAGATCAGTAGCGCCTGCTACTACAAGTCCCGATGTCCCCAGCTTGAGAAACGCTCGTCGATTGAGTCTCTCCAGATTGTCTTGCATCTATAACCCCTCATGATTATTCCCTCTTTAGGACCATAAAGTCTCCCAGAACCATAGAAGTAACGTAACCGCTCCTAGAAGATAATCTTTGCTCCAAACTGTAATTGCCGCGGCGAGTTACCCTGGCTTGTCGCTAATCCAGCCGAAGAGGTGCCGATGGTCGTGCCGGGATTGCCTGGGATCACTACGTTATAGGTATTGAACGACTCGGCGCGGAGTTCAAGACGTACGTCCTCATAGAGCGACGTCTCCTTTACCAGCGAAAAGTCCAGGTTATTGTAGCCAGATACACGGAATGGCATCTTGCCCATGTTTCCGTACGACCCCACAGGAACTGCGAATGCAGATGGATTGATCACGCAGTAGCCCTTTGTCCCACGCTGCCCAACCGGGGTAGAACCGCAACTCCCTTGTAGAGGATTGCCGACCACATTTGGCCTGGAGTAGTTTGCGACGGAGCCGTTATTGCCGGAGATGAATGCCGGATCGCCGCCTACATTGAGGTTGAAGGGTTGGCCAGAGCGCTTCTGGAAAAGGTAGTTAGCCTTCCATCCACCAAGAACATAAGAAGCAAATCCTGTCTGGAGCCACTTCTGTCCCTTTCCAAAGGGAAACGAGTAGACCGTGCTCCACGAGAAGTAATGTTTGATGTCGTAGGAGGAAACTCCGTAGGCATTGCGCGGGTCGAAGAAGTCTTGCACGACTGATCCTCCACCGGTTCCATTCTCGGCTTCAAACCAGCCACTGCTGTTGTCCAGCGACTTCGACCATGTATAGGACACGATTGAATTCAGAGAGTTCGAGAACCGTTTCTGAAGATTCACAAGCAATGCATTGTAATTCGCATATCCTGTGTCAATCGAATAGTGCCAGTTCGGCGCCATCCACGGGATGTACTTCAACTGATCGACCTGTGCAGTCGTTGTAGTTGCCGGATTGGACGCATGCTGCGCAGCATTGGCGAAGCCTGTGTAGTTCAACCGTGTACTCTTCGACGCGGCGTAGCCGAGCGAAAAGGTCGTCGTCGGAGCCAGTTGCTGCTGTACCTGCAGATTCCATTCGACGGACCGCTGGTCCTTGTAGTTGGGCTGCGAGGTGTAGCTGCCGCTGGTTAACCACGGGCTCTGCGCGACCACAGGGTTCGGGAAATTTCCTTCGAGATTGGTGATTAGCGTTAAAGGATTCTGCGGGCTTCCGGGCCAGAATCCTCCTTGCTGGAAGTTGGTCTGCTGGTTTGAAATGCCGGTTGTCCACGGCCAGGTTGGCCCCTCAATATTGTTTTGTACCCATTGACTGCGAGCGGTGATAGTGTCGTAAAAGATGCCGGCGCCGCCGTTGATCACTGTCTTGTCGCCCCACGAATAGGCAAAGCCGAACCGGGGTCCGATATTGTCTCCGATGGCAGGCCCGGCCTGCTGTTGATCGTGGGCAAACTTAATGTGGTCGTTGTAGGGAACGGATTCAATTCCTCCGGGGATGCAGGGATTCACAAACGTTGTTGTGCATGCCGCCACGGTCGACGCAGAGATCGTATACGTCTGGTTCGGTAGATCCAGGCTATTGGCGAGGCGGTTATTCAACATGCCAATTTGCGGAATGTACTCATATCGAACCCCGAAGTTCAGCGTTAGATTTGGCTTTACTTTCCATGAATCTTGGATATAGCCGGCCCAGAGCTGTAGATTGAAGAAGACCTCTGCGTTCTTCGGGGTCGATGCGGTGAAAGTTGCCGGTGCCGCGAGAAGAGCTGACGCCAGCGAATTTCCGGTGTTGGACTGATTGATGTTACTCGTTACTGCGTCGCTAAAGGTAAATTGCTGAGACAGATTTCGCTGGAGCCGATTCTGGTAGATATAATCCAGACCGCCTTTCAGGGTATGGCCGCCGTGGATCCAGGAGACGCTGCCGCCTCCGTTCACCACGGGATTGCCGCGCTGAGAGTCTCCGGAGCTGCCGGCGTTTCTGTTGTTGTAAGGTGCTCCTAGATTGATGTACATGCCGCCATACTGAGAGACATTCTGAAATCCTGCCGCAGTAGCCCCGTCGGCCCCGATACTCGATACGGTCGAATTGAAGACGTAGGGCTTCAGCATCGCTCCGCCGCGGACATCAACCAACAGGTTTTGCGTGAACAGATGCGTCAAGCCGCCACCGAAGTTATACGCATGATAGTTCGAGATGTTGGACGAGATGGTTCCTGCGACGGGCTGAGAGTCATACACCCACATCTGACTAATACGACCAAAGCCAAAGGTCTTGTCTGACAGATGAAAATCGAGTCGAGCCTGATAGGAGTTGTTATTGTCTATCTGCGGACGGTTCTCGACGAAGTTGTAGCCTGACGCTATGGTTCCCGGGGAATTGGGCGTGGAGTAATACGTCTTCAAATAAGTGAGCATCGTTGCGTTCAGCATGGATGCAGGGATTTTGAGGCACGGGGTGCCTGGTGCCTGCTGGTTGTTCGGGGCCGAAAGCGGGTTGCCATTGGCATCGCATTGGAACTGTTGCACGGTGCATTTCCCTCCAACGCAACTCGTCGAATAGGGATTGTAGAATTTGTGCTGATAGAAGGAAGTCGCGGCATTGGAAAAGTCGCCCGACATCTCCTCCGCTGTCGGGACAAGAGTCGTTGTCAACGTGGGTTTTGAGTAGCGCCACCCTTCATAGGCGCCTTCGAAGAAGACGCGGTCCTTAATGATGGGGCCGCCAAGAGACGCGCCAAACTGGTTCTGCGTATAGTGTCCTGGCTTTGCCGGCGTGGTGTTCGGCGTGCCAGGAGCGCATCGCCCCGTTGAGCAGAAATCCGAGAAACTGTTGCGCGCGTCGAATGCATTGTTGCGAATGAACTCCCACGCTGAACCGTGAAACCTGTTTGTCCCTGACTTGGATAGCATGTTCACGATACCGCCGGTCACGATGCCGTATTCTGCACTGTCGATATGCGATTGCACTTTGAACTCGCTCATCGCATCAATGATCGGTAGAAAGCCATAGATCGCTCCCCGCAGGTCCGTGTTAACGATCCCGTCCATCATATAGAGGGTCTCGCGGTTCTGCTGGCCGAAGAACGAGACTTTGTAATACGCTGTTCCGGGAATAGCGCTGACGCCGGCGTCCGTTGTGCTGATCCCCGATCCCTGTGCCGTTGAGACTGGGGTGACCCCCGGAGACAGAATCAACAGGGAGGTGAAGTTGCGCCCGTTGAGAGGCAACTGCTGAATCTCCTTTGCCTGGATCGTTGTTCCCAACTCCGAAGTGCTCTTCTGCAGAAGAGTACTCATGGTCTCCGCGGAGACCTGAACTGTCTCCGTGGCTATGCCAATGGGCAGGGTCTGGTTCAGCGTCAATGCCTGATCGACTGTCAGGTTGAAGACGGGGGTCTCAACCGTGCTAAAGCCTTGCTTCGTGATCGTGGCGATATAAGGACCAGGAGCGATATTGAGAAGCACAAATCCGCCGTTCCCGCCTGTCGTGACACGGCTGATCACGTTTGTATCCTGATTGGTTAGTGTCACCGCGGCGCCCACGATCACGCGGCCCTGAATATCCACGACCGTTCCATTGACGGATCCCGAAGTATGTTGGCCCAATAATGCCTGGGGAGCCAAAACCAGGATCAAAATCATCGATGTCTGCATGATGCTGCGGAGTAGAACTGCGGCGCTCTTCATGAATGAACCCTCTAATTTATCTGCCAATTGAGTCATCGCTTCCGGCCTCTGAACCAAGCCCTTGGCTCTCGGTTCGAACAATAGGTACCTTCAAATATTTATGTCAAGTAATAAAAGACAGGTTTTCAATATGAAATAAAGTTCGAATCGATCTTCCGATTTGATCCCGAGCCAAGCAGAGACAACGTTGAATTGTTTGAGGTCTATACAGGCTAAGTCATCGAAAGATGAAGAGTTTATCCAGGGCCTGCGCTGCTATGGATTGGGGGAAACTTCGAGATTTACGGCCCCTTCGGTGGGGGAACTTCTTGAATGCTCAGGGAATCGCCGCATCCGGTTTCGACAAAGAATAGGCTTTTGCTTGCAAAAGTTATGTCGAATAAACCGTGATAGAAATGGCTACATGCAGGGTCAACATCGGGAACACGTAAAGATAACTCGCAGATCACCCGCCATGCTGACAGCAAAAGGGCAAATAGAATGCAATTCCTGAAATCTGCATTAATACTGCTGCTTCTCTTCGTTGTTTCCGGAACAGCAGTGGCACAGAATAAGCCTTTTATCAATTGGAACAGTCTAAGCAATCCATTCCTCTCTTATCCCGACTGGTCGATAAAAGATGCTGCGATGGCATACCGTGAAGGTACGTTCTATGTATTCTTCTCGGCCTTCTATCAGGATAGAGGTCGCATACGATCTCATGTTGTCGAAGTCAGCACTCGGGATTTCAAGAACTTTTCGCAGCCTATCTTCAATCTTGACGGCGCAGAAGAAGGATGGATCGGCATGTGTTCTCCAGATGTGCAGCAGCTTAATGGAAAATATGTGATGACTTTCAACTCCTGGGGAGACAAGCCCGGTAAACCGAATCAGCTCTTTTATATAACTTCAGACGATCTTGTTCACTGGTCGGCGCGTCATAATTTAGCTCTCAATTTGACGGGAGCCGGTTCTGATCAGCATGCTATCGACGCCGCTCTCGCGGTAGCCGATGGCGGCTACTATCTTGCTTATAAGGAACAGAGGCCCGGAACACCAAAACGCCCGAGGATGGCGTTTTCTACTTCTCTCGATGGCCCCTTCCACTTTGTAAGCGACGGTCTCCCCGTGTTACTGATGCGCGACGGCAAAGACAATGGCTTGTTGCATGAAAACTACGAATTCTTCCATACCAATCATGAATGGTATCTGCTGACTACGGACTATATCCCGCAGGCTCCGTACCTCTATAAGCTGGAACATGGCTCGAAATGGCTCAGATGGACACGGGGATACACATTCAATATCCCCATGGAAAAATTCAACACGGTTAATGTTGCCAATGCTTCCGCTATCTACGACTGGCGGCAATATGACGGCTATTACTATTTGATCTACGCCGGACACACGGAAGGTGAAACGTATGCTCGCCGCGGATGGAATAGGCTGGGATTAGCCCGATCAAAGGATCTGATCCATTGGTCTGTTCCAGGCGCTTCCCGATAAACCGGGAAGCGACCTACGCATCACTATTTATCGACCAATAGCAGTAAGTTGGTCGATAAATAGAGGTGAGATATGTCCATTTGCCTCTACGGGGACATCCCAGGTAAATACTCCTCCCTGGTCCTCCAGTTTGCGCACCCACGCCACCACCTGCTCAGTTGAGAATCGGGGTGAGCCCATGCCCCATTTCTCCCCCAGGTGGCTCAGAATTTGAAGCTGGGCACCATCAATCCTGCCGTCCTCAGCACGACGAACCATGATTTTCTCCGGTAGGTCAATCTCGCCGGCGGTGTAATCCTCATAAGGAGACATGGAGAGAATGCGGTGGAATACGCCCGGATTAAAAGCCACCGCGCTCTGCGGGTTTCCCGCCCGGGCAGCAGCGGCGAAGGTGGCGAAGTTTGGAGCTGATCTGCGGTACATTGTGTTGGGCCAGTAGCATCCGTCGAACCACCAGCCGGAGACTTTCGCACCCCAGCGCTCCGACCACTCCCGAATCACCTGTTGCCATTTGATCTGAAACTCAGTATTCCGGTGTGCCCCTGTCTGCCATCCGAGAGCCTTGACCGCAGTATGGTCCTGCGCCGGGCCTCCGGATGGAAGATAGACCATCAACCTGACGCCATTCTTGTGATGAGCCTTATACAGGTCGGCGATCAGATCCCTCTTTGATCATTTACTGGGATGAATTCCAACGAAGCGGTCATAGGTCGCGTTGGGAGAGAGATAGTATCCGGAGTTCTGGCCGATGCTGATTAGATGATATCCGGCGCCAGTACCTTTTATCTGGTTGGCCAATCCTTCTACATCAAAATTGTCGATAAGATCGTTCCACTTCGCGACAGTCATCTCCTTTCCTGCGTCTTTGGCAATCCAATCCGCCAGATAGTGAGTCATCACGCCCCAGTGGGCCTTTCGCATCCAAGCAGTTCTTTCGCCCATTGGTTTTCCGTTAGATCGTACCTCCTTGGAGCCGCCAGAATAATTCTGCGCGAGCGCAGCTGAGCCCATCTTCAAGGCCGCTGCTGCAGGGATGAAGGAAGATAAAAACCATCGGCGGGAGCGAGATATAAATTCTGGCATTTGGAAGTAGCTTCTCCTGTGGAAATATTTTCGTGCAATCCTATGCGCGCAAAGGTTAACTTTCGTGTGACGAAGGTAGCTATGTATAGCCACTCGATCTAACATTGTCAACCTCGTCGCGTCTCTCGCGTGCGTCAGCGGCGTAGCGTACCGTCAGGAGCTTGTTACTGAAGATACTTCGCAGGCTTCGCCAAAAAGATCGATCCGAGAGTGATCGCCATAAATTTGCACGATGCCCATGTAAGTGGTGAGTTGATCATCGCATCGTCGTCGTTTCCGTTTTGGACACAACTTTGTCCGTTTCAGCGAAAGACTCTTATGGGCGGTCCGACATATGCTTTTGCGAAGTAGTGCTGTACGCACTTTTCAGTTGGAGGGCCAATCATGAAACAGCTTAGACCTATCTTCCTCGCCGCGATTTGTGCGCTTGCGTTATGCGCAGGCACTACGATTGCGCAGAATCGGACCACTGCGGAGTTAGTGGGAACTGTGACAGACCCGAGCGGAGGGGTTATTCCGGAGGTGACTGTCTCCGTGACTAACACGCAGACGGGGGTCATCCTGAAGGGGACCACCAATCAGTCGGGGTATTATGACATCCCCTTTTTGCCTCCGGGAAAATATTCTGTTCAATATGAGCGCGCCGGCTTTCAGACAGCCGAGAAAACTAATCTGGAACTTCAATTGAATCAGAATGCGAGGATTGATGTCGCGTTGCAGGTAGGTGCGACTCAATCGAGTGTTACGGTCGAAGCTACACCGCTGCTGAATCAGAGTGACTCCCAGCGTGGAACGAACATCTCCAATACGATGGTAGAAAATCTGCCACTGGTAGGCCGCGATCCATCGTCATTAGCGACGCTTGCCGCCGGAACATCCTCCGCCCAAAGCGGAGTCAGCGCAAGCCCCGACCCGGGACGGCGCAGCATCAATGGCAACCGCGCCTTCAGCATCTCGACAACGGTCAACGGTGGGTCAGTCATTCTTCCGCAATCCGAGAATTTCTCCGCCTTCGTCCCTCCGCTTTCAGCTATAGCAGAGTTTGCGGTTGTGCAGGATAACTTTGGAGCGGAGTATGAGAACGGGACTTCCGTGCTCAATATCATTACAAAGAACGGGTCAAACCAGTTTCATGGGTCGCTCTTTGAGTTCTTGAAAAACAATGCTTTCAATGCGCGCAATCGGTTTGCCCTGACTAATCCTCCCCTTCACTATCACCAGTTTGGCGGAACTATCGGCGGTCCCATTCTGAGGGATAAGCTATTTTTCTTTTTCAGTTATCAAAACACGCTCAATCCAAATTCGACGATCAGTGTGCACACCACACCAACTGACGCCGTGAAGAGCGGAAATTTCGCTGGGCTTCCAGTGATTAAAGATCCAATGACCGGGCTTCCATTTGCAGATAACCAGATTCCCCAGAATCGGATTGACCCCGTGGCAAAGGCCATTCAGTCGTACTTTCCGGAGCCCAATCTGGCAGGCCTGGGAAACAACTTCAACAACGCGACTCCTCAGGTACCTAAGAATCCTTTCTACAATGGAAAGCTCGACTATGCCCTCTCTCCATCCAATCAGCTTTCGGCTTCGTTGCAAGTGTTTTTCAGTACGACGCAGTGGCAGAGTTCGTGGGGAAAACAACCGGCATGTTACGGGAGTGAGCGCTGCGGGAACCAGATTGTCAATAGCCAACAGTGGGCTGTCTCTGACCGCTGGACGCTAAGTCCGACAGCAATCAACGAAGCTCGCATCAACTTCGTTCGCCAGCACTACAATACATTCGCGCCGAGTGGGGGGCAGAACTTCCCCAGCAAATTGGGGCTCAACAACGTGCCGCCGGATTACTTTCCCACGATCACAATCAGTGGTGTAGTGCCAACCAGCCTTTCGCCAGGAAAAATCGGCGGCGGCACGCAGAACACCTTCGCCTACAGTGATAATTTCACCTGGGTGAAAGGACGGCACACCGTAAAATTGGGAGGGTCGCTCAATAAATATCAGTACAATACGCTTGCCACCTGGAGTTCAGGGTCGTTCGGCTTCTCGGGACTCTTTACTGGCCAGGGGTATGCAGATTTCCTTTTGGGCCTTCCAAACTCGTACTCTCTTACCGCTGCTCCTACTACGTTCGGCGCGAGGCGCACATCTATTGCGGGATTTATCCAGGATGACTTTCATGTCACGCGCAATCTCACGGTAAATGCCGGAATACGTTACAACTTTGAAGGGGGGTTCAGCGAAGCACACGATCGGCTCTCCAACTTCAGCCCGACTTCGATCAACCCCGTCACTAGCTCGCCAGGAGCGATCATCTTCGCCAACTCCGGCAACAAACTGCTTCAGCAAAATCATCCAACGCTATTCTCGCCGCGCATCGGTTTTGCATGGACTGTCGCAAGCGGTTGGGTAGCGCGGGGAGCCTACGGCGTCTTTATTGTTCCTATCAGCACGCAGCGCAACTTCAATACCACGCCGCCAGGATATGCCATTCAGCAAAGCCTGCAAACGACCGATCTGCACACCCCGGTATTTCAGCTCTCGCAAGGGCCACCGCCTTATCCGCTGCCGGACCCATCACAGAACACGGGAGCGGCTCTGAACGGACAGTCGACCAGTTACTGGCCCTATCACGCTTCCCAGGCTCGCGTGCAGCAATGGCAGGTTAGTCTGCAAAAGCAATTATCCAGAAACACAACAGTAGAAATTTCTTACGTCGGCAATAAGGGTGAGGATCTGCTATTTCCGCGAGATCTGAACCAGGTACCTGAAAGTCTTCTGGGACCTGGCAATGCCCAGTCAAAGAGGCCATTCCCGCAATTCCAGGGAATAACAACGTTGTTCAATGATGCAGGCTCAATCTACAATGCGCTCCAGATCCAGGCGCAGAGACGCTTTTCGAATGGACTGACATTCCTCACGAACTATACGCTCTCCAGATCGTTCGATGATTCATCCTATGATCTAACGACAGGGTCGGGGGGAGAGTACCAGGTTGCAAGCGATCCATCCCGCTCGCATGCCCTCTCGCAGTTCGACCAGGCACACCGCTTCGTCTTCGCAACCGTATATGAGCTTCCAGTCGGAAAAGGCAGGACCTACATCAACCACAGGGGCATCCTGGATGCGATATTGGGCGGCTGGCGGATGTCAGCTAACTTCTCGGCAAATTCGGGGTCGCCTTTTACCGTATATCAGGGGGGAGCCAATACAAGTAATTCACTGGCCGGCAGTCTGTTTCCCAACCGCATAAGGAAGGGGACTTTGCCTTCCGGCCGGCGGACGACTGCCCATTGGTTTGACACCACAGCGTTTACAAGCCCCGCTGCTTATCAATTTGGTAACTCCGGAAGGGATATCCTTCGTGGCCCCGGCTATTGGGATATGGACTCCGGACTGATGAAAGACTTTCCTTTGCCTATCCCCCTGGGAGAAAATCCTCACCTTGAACTTCGTGGAGACTTTTTCAATGTCCTCAATCATCCAAACTTTGCCCAGCCGAACAGCACAACCGGGTCGAACGCATTTGGGACAATTACGAGTTCGTCACCTGCCCGTGCAATTCAGCTAGGCCTGCAATTTCTTTTCTAGTCCTTGCCGGCCTATAAGGCGAGCGCGAGAAACGAGCCTTTTATGAAGTACTGCTCTGATCGCGATGGGTGCAGTCAGTGCAGTACTTCGGCCTGGAAGAGTGTCCTCAACGAGGTTATTCAATGAAGATAAAGCTAATAGCAATTGCCTGTATTATTTTTCTGATCTCTCCGGCGTGGAGCGCTCCGAAGAAGCCATTTATCGACTGGGCTAACCTGCATAACCCGCTTCTCTCCTACCCGGACTGGTCGATCAAAGACTTTGCCATGGCGCAGCAAGATGGAGTATTTTACGTATTCTTCTCGGCGTTCTACGAGGATAATGGTCAGCTGCGCAGCCATGTTGTCGAAGTCACGACGCGTGACTTCAAGACGTATTCCGAGCCCGTTATAAATTTTGACGGCCAGGAAGATGGATTCGTTGGTATGTGTTCGCCGGACGTGCAAAAGCTCGGAGACCTCTGGCAGCTTTCATTTAATTCATGGGGCGGGAACGACGAGGAGAAGCCTCACCAACTTTTTTACATGACCTCGCCTGATCTTATTCATTGGTCGCCACGCCAACCATTTGCGAGCAATCTGACTGCGGGGCACGGCGTGGACGATCTTACCGTCACCCGTAGCGGCAATAGATACTATGCGATGTGGAAGGAAGCAGTAAGACCACGCGGCCTGCCGCGACGAGAAGCCGTTGAGAAAAGTCAGATCCCACCTTGGAAGTATGGATTGCGAGCTCAGCTGGCTGAGGCAAAAAGCCTGAGTGGTCCGTGGAGCTACGTCGGTTCCGGCTATCCGGCGCTCAAGATGGCTGACGGCAAAGAGAACGGGCTAATCCATGAGAACTTCGAATTTATCTGGATCGATGGCAAGCTGAACGTGATCACTTCCGCCTATCCTGGCGGGCACGACGGATATATATACACGCTCTTGGATCCAAAGCACCCACTGGAGTGGGGGAAGGGGATGAAGCTAACTGTTCCCACCGAAAGCTTCAACCAGATGGTTCTTTACAATGCCGGAGCGATCTACGACTGGCGTAAGCAGGACGGCTATTTCTATCTCATCTACGGTGGGACCAATGAAAAGACGTCGTATGGACACCGGGGATGGTACCGTATGGCTCTTGCACGCTCGAAAGACCTGGTGCACTGGGTTCCCGCAGGTTCCATTAACTAACCTGCTAAAGCTTGCTCTGATCTCAACAGGGGAAAAATGTCAGTAGAAGGTTCTGTATGGGGAAGTGAAAGCTCACACCCCTCGATGTGGATTTACACGTTGGCGTCTGAGCAACTTCGTGTGCGGGTTACGAACTTCGGCGCGCGTCTGGTAAGTATTGAAGCCCCGGATCGGCACGGCGTCATGGGGGATGTTGTGCTCGGATATGATCTCCCGGAACAATACATCCGTGATCAAACTACTTATCTGGGCGCGAGCATAGGACGGTATGCTAACCGTATCGCTGGAGGAGCTTTCATTCTCGACGGCGAGGCCTTCCATCTCGATCGTAACCGTGATGGCAATACGCTGCATGGAGGTACGCAAGGCTTTCATCGAAGGATGTGGAGTCCGCGGCCTACGACCTCCGGCGTCGAGTTCACGTTGGAGAGCGAGGACGGAGACATGGGCTTTCCAGGCAATCTTCGCATCTCGGTTCACTTTACTCTGGACGGTGACAGGCTGCAGATTGACTACACTGCCAGCAGCGATAAAAGTACCGTGATCAATCTAACGAATCATGCATACTTCAATCTCGGAGGGGATGGGTGCGCTACGATCGAGGGACACGAGCTACTTCTCAACGCAGACTATTTCACACCAGTGGGTCCAGGCCTTATTCCAACGGGAGCAATCTCCTCGGTTGCTGAGACTCCATTCGACTTTAATCGCATGCAGCCCATCGGAAGGCGTATCAACCAGCCATCGGAGCAGTTGGTGCGTGCCGGCGGCTACGATCATAACTGGGTATTACAAGAAGGCAATCAACAGTTACGCGAGGCGGCCGTAGTCTACGAGCCATTGAGCGGGCGGACTCTGACCGTAGCCACAACGGAACCAGGCATTCAATTCAATTCCGGCAATTCTCTGAATGGATCCTGTGTCGGGAGGCGAAACGTCCCGTACACCAGGCGCCGTTCTCTGTGTCTGGAGACGCAGCATTTCCCTGACTCTCCTAACCATCCAGATTTTCCCAGCACCGTACTGCGAACAGACGAGGTCTTTCGATCCACCACGACTTATACCTTCTCCGCTCACTGAGTGATACCCATCAATTGAACAGAGCGGTTTCTGTATCTCAGCTTCAGTGATCCTTTTTACTTCTCGTTCTCAGCATGGACGTCTCGGCACAATAATCCCAGCACAACAGTAGCAGCGGGGATCAGCAGGCCCGAGACGACCAGGATGGGGGTATATCCAAAATGCTCAATTACAAGGCCCGTTGTTAAGATAAAGAGCATAGCCCCGAGGCCGGCGGCTGTCCCGGCCATCCCCGAAATCGACGCGACAAGATCATTGGGAAAGAAGTCGCTGGTAAGGGTTTGCAGGTTGTTTATCCAGAACTGAAAGGCAAAGAGTACAACGCTGATCAGAGCGATCACTTCAGCGGAGGAACTCGCGCCAGCAACCAGCATACCGGCTGGCGCCAGCAAGGCCGGCAGGAGAATAGCGAAACCGCGCGCGCGTGTCGGGCTCCAGCCGCGATGGATCAATCGCCCGGAGAACCAGCCTCCCATCAGTGCCCCGGTATCGGCGAAGACATAGGGTATCCATGCAAAGATCCCAATCGCTTTAAGACTGAAACCGCGCGCGGAATAAAGATAGAGCGGTAGCCAGACCAGGTACAGCCACCAGACTGGATCTCCCAGAAAACGTGCCAGGACGATTCCCTGAACTTTCCTGTTCTTCAACAGATCGAGCCATGACGGTGCAACTGCCACTCCGTTTTCTACAGCATCCTGCTGGATAAACGCCAACTCTTTCGGAGCTAGCCACGGATGTTGTTTCGGCGAGCGATAGAACATCTGCCACAAGGCAAGCCACACAAAGCCGAGCAAGCCGGTGGCAATGAAGGTTGTCCGCCATCCGAAACTGAGCTGAAGCCAGATAATCAGGGGCGGAGCCAACGCCGACCCGAGCGTGGCCCCGGTGTTCACGATGCCCATGCCCAGCGCGCGCTCCCGGGCGGGGAACCATTCAGCCACGCTCTTAATTGCTGCCGGCCAGTGACCGCCCTCGCCGAATCCCAGGATAAGTCGGAACAGGCTGAAACTAGCCAGGCCCCGCGCGACGGCCTGGGCTATTTCTGCAACTGACCATATGGCCATGGCGATCGAAAGCCCGGACCGCGTGCCGATACGATCCTGTACTTTGCCAAATACAGTTTGACCTATCGAATAAGAGAAGAGAAACCAGACGCTGATGCTTGCGTACTGAAAGCTACTAAGATGTAGCTCCTTGCATAGGGTCGGAGCGAGGACCGAGAGCGTAAGCCGATCGATATAGCTGATCAGCGTGGCGAAGAACAGCAGACTCACAACCCACCATCGCAGGCCCGCCACGTAGAAGGTACGATTGAAAAGCTTCGGCCTCAATGAGATCACGTTCCCTCCTGCGACACCTCATATAGCTTCGCAGTCAACCAGCACGTGGATCGCACCGTTATGAATATCGTCGCGAAGCTCAAAGGCCTCTCCGATGCGACTAAGCGGAATCTTGTGGGTCACAATTTCGGAGGTATTGACGAGTCCATCGAGAACCAGTTGGACACCTTCGGTATAGAAGCGACGCATGTCGATATCCCGCTTCGGCTCAGTGGAATAAATATCGATACGCTTGCGATGAACCTTTAGAAAGTCAATTGGCGTATTGCATACTCCGATGCATCCGTACATGACGATCTTTCCAGCGAAAGCAGCGCAGTCAATAGCATCCGCCATGCCATCTCCTTCAAGAAGGCATGGAATCACCACATCGAATCCATCAGGAAACTCTTTTCCCACGATATCCATCGTCGGCGTTTCAGGCGACGGGATCTTGAAGGTATGGGTCGCTCCATACTTTTTTGCAAGGGCCAGCTTATCGTCACTCAGATCGGTGACAACAAGTGCCTTCGGATTATGAAGGCGCAGAACTTGAGTCAACACCAACCCACTTACACCCTGTCCTGTCACCAGGACCGTCTTCTGTTGATTCAGTTGGGAGATTTCCACTGCGTGTAGAACGCCCGGAAGAATTTCGATCAGGCTCGTGTCAAGCAAGTTAAACCATGGTGGCAGCACCTTGACATTAAAGGGACGGCACACAATATACTGGGCAAACGCACCCCATACATAGCGACACGTGACCTGATCTCCAACGCGCAATCCCTCGACATTTGCTCCAAGCTTTTCGACGACCCCGGCGACTTCGTGTCCGAGCCTGGCGGGGAAACTGACGAACTCCGGGCTGCGGGTACCACGGTACGACTCAATATCAGAGCCGCATATTCCAACCCACTTAACCCTGATTCGTATTTCGCCATCGCCCGGCTCCGGAATTTCGGCATAGCGAAGAGACAGGCGCCTCGGCTCTTCGAGAACAGCGACTCGCTGAGTATTAGGTTGACTTGCGTCGACGAGAGTTAGCGGAGCTTGCGTCATTCGAGTAGTCATCTTGTAATGTACGAGTATAGCGAGATGCCACTCGCGAAGTCTTTATGGGAAACTGTCCAAGCTTTGTCTCTAACGGAAATGGAGGTTGAAAGTATTTGTTGGTCCACGCGCTGGAAATCTCACTCTCAGGGGGCTTCCGCCGCAGGACCATGTCGTAATCCATGACGTATAATTCGCTACCAAGGATAGGACCATGCTCACATCGTTGGCAGAAGTTCTTTGGACAGCACGCTATGACTACAAGCCCGGATCGAGGCTCATCAGGCACAGGCACGACTATTTCCAGATGATCTATTTCATCTCAGGCTCTGGAGTTATAGATATTAAACAGAGCGAATTGTCGATTAAGCCTAACTCTCTTCTACTTATCAAGCCTGGCGATACACATGCGCTGAGGCCGTCGTCCCTGGTAAAGACCCTCGACTTAAAATTTCTTGTGGAGAGCCGCTCCTTACGTAGCCAATTACTTGGTGCAAGCGATCTTTTTGAAGACAATGACCCATGGGTGTCTGATTTATTCGAGCGTATTCGGCACGAAGGCGAGCGCGGCAGGTATCTTTATCGCGAGTTATGCAGCGCTTTTCTGAGTGAACTGCTCATCCACTGTCTTCGCTTTGATCGGCCGAGTGAGGAAGTTCCCTTGAATGGACCTGCAAGTTACGATGTTTCGGGCGATGGGATCGTTCAGCAGGCGGTTCTCTTTATCCAGGATCACTACGCAGGCGATTGCGATATACAGGAGATCGCTGACGCTGTTGGTAAATCGGATCGGCATGTCCGTCAACACTTCAGGGATGTACTTAATATCTCTCCTCGGCGCTATCTGCTGGAGTACCGCATCCAGAAGGCCAAGGAACTGATTGAATACTCCAACTATGCCTTCAAGGAAATCGCGGATAGGGTAGGGTTTAAAACGGTCCATCACTTTGCCCGTACCTTCCACGAGATTAGCGGCCATACGCCGGGGGAATGGCGCCGCAGGTACCAGGCAGGGATCTGCAAGGATGTGTATATCAATCCTCACTTTGTAAATACGAACTGGACTTCTCCAGCGGATACTACACGGGTAGCTTAGTGCGATGGTTAACGTGATGGATAAGCCGGCAGGCTGGTTCCAGACTCTATTGTGCCGGTTACGCACTTCATCGATGGGGTCGCGGAACTATAGCGGCAGGAAACGCTAATCCTAAGGGCGTGACCAGCTTGGCACGCTCCGGATTAATGCTCGGTCGGTGACACGATCCGCACTGCGATACAGTCAACAGAAGCTGCTGAACCGCCCATGGAGTGGGCGTGGAGAAGAGCTTCGAAGTAGCGTGGAAGCGTTCCGCCGTTCGCAGTCTTTAGCTTCGTTGCTAGATCGCGCCGGCTCTCGTCGTCGCTCAGGAAGCGAACGGCAGCTTCAGTGCCCTCAAGTCGAAGTCCCTGTAACAGTAGTACAGTTCCGTGCTCATCTATACCCGGCACTAAGGATATAGTGGCGTAGTCTTCGCCGGAGAAACCGGTCGGTCCTGAGACCGAGTAGGTGGCCTGCTCACCACCTTGCGGCGAGCGATTACTAATGTAGCGTCCGTTCAAGCGGAAGTTCAAATGGTCTTCGTACAGTTCTTCCCAGGGATTGGAAGTCTTCGCGCCAATCAAAATGACGTCGCCGCTGGCGAGCATTTTCCCGGTGATTTCTTTTGCGGAATGTATGACGATGTTTCCTCGTAAAGCGCCTGCCATGGAAGTAATGGCGGATGCGGCCCGCACATCTGCCATGGAGGATAATTGAGACGATTGCAAGTAATGAAAAAGACGGAGTTCTCCTTCCGTGGCGTCATGAGGTATCAATGCGTCTGAATAGCGGTGGTCGGCATACTCGTCCAAACTGATCTCTTTCTCTCCAAGCAGTCGAAGCACGTAGCTACCATCAGCGAGGACCATAGTGGTTTTTTGCCCTGGGACAAGCACTTGGTCAATTGGCCACGGCGGCGTATCGCGGCCTGCCGAATGCATCGATTGATGCCAGCCGATAACCGCAACAATCAGCGATGCAGCGAAAAGCACCCACGGCAACCAGATCGGCAATCGTCGAAATACGGATGCTGCCTCGTGGGATTCAGTGTGGGAGTCAGCAGAGGGCACCTCGCTCGAGCGATGCTGTGCATGTCTCGGATGAAACGCCAGTGCATAGCCTCCCTTGGGAATCTCGATGATGATTTGCTCGTCATGGCCGACAGCTTGGTAGTATTCATGCAAACGCAGCCGGAGCTGGCGTGCGTAGACACGAACACAACTGTCTTCCGTGGGGTGAAAGTCTTTCGGTTTTCCGAAAACGGCTTGCCCGATCGCCTGTTCGGTTAATCCGGCCCGATTATTCGCAAGAGTGCACTTAGCCAGATAGCGTAGTAGAGCGGGCAGGCGGCTGGACTTTTGGAAAGCTTCGCTCTTTGAGATGCGTTCGATTAGCTGGGACCGCTCGTCGCCTGAACCATTAAGAGCGTTGCTGATATCACCGTTGTGCTGGCGCGCAGCGGCGATATCAGAATCTTCAAGCTTGTCGATTGGTGGCGAAGTTACTCCCATTCTGCCTTAAATCCCTATTTTTCGAACCGTACAGGAAGCACCTAGAGTCTGAAAAGCACGGATTTCATGAGTGCCACGACCATTGTAAGTCATGCTATTTCAACGTTTCACATTGTTTTTAACATTGTTTTTGAGAGCTAAGCCCTTGTAGAAGCCTTACCGGGGGCTGAGGGTATATCTGTTCCCAAAAACAGCGCCTTGCTTGTCGTGAAAACAATTGCCTCAAAGCAATTCTTATTCCAAACCACTGTAGCACTAGAAATATGGAGGCTCAACCGTATGTCTCGTTTCCAATATATTGTCTTCGCATTCCTCTTGACGACGGTCTCCATGATGGCTCAAGACACCTCCGCACGCCTCTCTGGCATCGTGAATGATGCCAGCGGCGCGGCTATCCCAGGAGTAAAGATCACACTCGTAAATCCGGCGACGAAAGGAGAAGTTGCCCACGTTACGACAGACGAGCGTGGTAACTACTCAGCGCTGCAACTGCCGCCAGGAAACTACACCGTGGTCCTTGAAGCTCCTGGTTTTCAGCGTACGGAGATCCCGGTTCAGCTTTCGGTGGCCTCCCGCACAGATTTGCCGGTGGTTCTACAGGTCGGGAATGTGGGCGAGACGATCACGGTAACAACACAGGCTGCTGAATTGAATAGAAGCGATTCCACTGTGAGCACTCTAATTAGCCCGAGCGATGTGCAAAACCTGCCCTTGCCGAACCGAGAGATCACAAACCTGATCGCACTCACCCCGGGGGTCGTACACGGCGGCGCCGCTACGAACGTCAACTCGGCACAGCTTTCCATCAACGGCAGTCGTACTCTCAACTCTGAGGTACTGCTCGACGGCAATTCAGTCGTGGAGGGTGTCACAGGGCAGATCAGCCGACTCCCGTCACCCGATATGCTGGGAGAGTTTCGCGTCATCACTTCGAATGCGCCGGCAGAGTATGGGCGCACCTCTGGAGGCGTCGTCACCATGTTGACGCGTAGCGGGACGAGTTCCTTCCACGGTGGGGTTTACGAGTTGTTTCGCAACGCCGTGTTGAACGCGAATACCTTCGCCAACAAGCTCCAGACACCGGTTGTCAAACGTCCGTCGAACAACTACAACCAGTTCGGTGTGGTTCTAAGCGGTCCAGTGGTCTTGCCGAAGATCTACAACGGCAGGGAACGCACATTCTTTTATCTCAACTACGATCAAACTCTTCAACGCAGTCCGGCAACCCAGACGCAAACGGTTCCCTCCGCTGAGTTCAGATCCGGGAATTTCGAATCTTCGCCTGTAGTGGTGTATGACCCTCTGACGAATGCCCCCTTTCCGAACAATACGATTCCGTCCAGCCGGATCGACCAGGCAGCAAGCGCCTTTATGTCGCAGATGCCTCTTCCGAACACTCTCGGGACCTACGACAGTGTCAGCAACCGTTACACCAACAACTACTATTTTCAGGAATCGGTGCCCTACAGAGCGCCTCGGTATTCAGGCCGGATCGACCATTCGATCGGTGACAGACTGCGTCTTCTCGGCAGCGTTAATCGCTGGATTGCTGCCACCGGGCAATCCCTGGCGTTTCACAATCCCATCCTGGCGACATCATTCAGCTGCAATTGCGATCAGGGCTGGGAAGCGGTAACCGGCGGCACCGTCACAGTTAATCCGACAACTGTCGTGGATGTCCGCTTTGGCTTCAACCGTTGGGTGGAAGAGCGTACAGCCGCCAGCTACGGGACCGATCCTTCCAAGACGGTGGGAATCCAGCGCTATTCCTTCCCTGAGACCCCACATATCGGTATCTCGAGCTTTAGCGCCTTCGGCGCATCCAATGGATCAACCAGCAGAACCTACAGCAATACTTTCACTCCATATGGTTCTGTGACGAAGGTCTTCGGAAGACACACCCTGAAGGCGGGTGCGCTATTGCGGAAGGATCAGGTCAATGTCTTCAACACTGGATCCGCTTTCCAAGGTTCCTATAGCTTTACGGGGGCAATCACCGACGTCACCGGTTCCGGTGGAAAGGCAACGAATGCGCTCGCCGATTTCCTGCTGGGCGAGGTGAAGACAGCCAATTACGCGATCCCTCAACCGTTGCTTGGTCGACGCAATTTCAACGTTGGAGTTTACGCTCAGGACGATGTGCGGTTAACACCGAAGCTAACCGCGAATCTCGGTGTTCGTTATGACTATGAGGCTCCCATGTACATCGCCACAGATCGCTACAGCCGTTTCGACAATCGTACGGGTGTTCTGCTGGTGGCCAACAAGAACGCATCCCGCACGCTGAACATTGACGGAGCCAAACTTAATTTCTCGCCACGCGTTGGACTGGTCTATGCGGTGACGAACCAGACAGTCATTCGCGCAGGCTTTGGTACTTTTTACGGCCAGATCATGTCGAATCTGGGCGGCCAGGTTTCCTTCCCCGGCTATGATGTCCCTGTTTCTTTCAACAATCTTGGTACGGGCGTAGCCCAGCCTTTTACCCTCACTCAAGGCATGCCATTGACCGGCGTACAGGATCTGGATAATCCGCAGGCCGCCCTCGTCGGCGCTTCCGCTTCCAATCCGTTTTCCGCCGGCGGAGTATCCTACCAATCGATCGCCCCACTGAGTTTGAATCAACAGTGGAACGCAAGTGTGCAACAGCAGATGATCGCCGACACTGTGATCGAAATTGGATATGTCGGCAGCCATGCTGTTCATCTCCCTCTTTACCTGCAGGGCAATCTCCCAGCCTTTGCACAGGCGACCGAAGTGGCGTACGCCAATACCACCCTGGCGACGCAAAACGCTAGAATGTTCCCGACCCTGGGCACGCTGACAGGATCGTATAACGTGGGGAACTCCACTTATCACAGCCTCCAGGTGACTGCACGCCGGCGCTTTGGAAGCTCGTTCTCGCTCCAAAGCTCGTACACATGGTCACACACTATTGACGACGGTTCCGGCATCTTCAACTTTTCCCAGGCCAATGGCATCAACGCTGGACAGTATCCCTCCGACCCTGTCCTTCGCCGCACGCAGGACCGCAGTTCTTCCTCCTTCGATGTCCGGAACAACTACACCCTGGCAATTCAGTACAAGACACGCGGCCCGTGGTTTACACGGAACATTCAGATAAGTCCGATCTTCAGCGCTCGATCGGGATTTCCTTTGACCATTACTCAATCGAACGTTTTCCCCGGCGTAAACAGCCAAAGGCCCAACGGCGACGTCTCGCGACTCAAAATAACGCCATATCGAAATGGCTCCGGCATCCAGTATTGGAAACCGACCAGCGCTTCCGACTTTCCTCTTTCGCCAAGTGGACCGGTATTTGTTGGGACGGGTGCAGCCAGAAGGCAGATCGTAGCAACCGGCCTGGGCAACGTTGGGCGCTATAGCGTTCGAGCACCCGGCGAAGTGAATCTGGATGTTTCTGTTTCTCGCCGTTTTCCCATTTATAAGGGGTTGGCTTTCGTCTTCAGGGTAGACGCATTCAACGTGCTGAATCACAATAATTTGAATAATCCAGGCGCGTCGCTTGGTCTAACCACAGACGCAACGCACGCCTTTTTCAATGCACCGTCGTTCGGCCTGATCACAGGATCCAACTCGAACCGCTTTCTGCAGATCGTGACGCGTATCAACTTCTAAAAGCCGTGCGCGGAACCGGCATCGATCTCGCAGGTTCCGCGCATGCTTTCTCCTTCTTCCCAAGCTCGCTCCTCAAACCAAAGGGAAAGTGTTATTTATGCGAAAGCTCTGGAGCTTCGTTGGCCTGCTGTTTTTATTGCATTGCGGCGCCTGCCGCTTGATGGCTCAGGGCCCTTCTCTTTTCATGACAGAGGGCGATTTCAACGCGCGCAGACAGCTTGCGCAGCGTGAACCGTGGGCTAAGAAGAGCTTGGATCTCCTCTTGAAAGAAGCTGACGATTTCCCACGCTCTTATATGCAGAGGTTCGGCCTGACAGATGCCGCACCTCCACCGGAAGGGGGACAATGGCTGCATTGGTATGCCTGTCCAGGGAGCGGAACACCTCTCGAGTTCCACCCGCCGGACAAGAACATTTGCCCGGAGACTGGAAAGAACTTCTCCGGCTATCCCTATGACCATGTTGTATATCAACTTCGAAATGACGCTCTGGCAGAGGCCGCCGTCGCTTTGGGATTGGCCTATCGCTTCACGGGTCGCGAAGTGTATGCACAAAAAGCAGCAGGAATCTTGACGGCCTATGCGCGTGTTTATCCCGGCTATGCGCTGCATGACATCCACGGGAAACCTACGCCGAATGGAGCGAAAGCCTACGCGCAAACGCTTGATGAGTCCATTTGGTTAATAAAGATCGCATGGGCGTACGACCTGATCCGTGGAACCGGTGTTCTAACCATGCAAGAAAAACAGGACATCGAGACCAAGGTTTTGCTTGCCTCTGCGTCAACGGTAATGAAAGCCCACAAGGAACCGACCGACAATATTCAGTCGTGGATCAACAGCGCAATAGCGGCGGTAGGTTTCACGCTCAATGATCCAGCCCTCATTCGGGAAGCGATCGATGGCCCCATTGGATTTCGTCACCAGATGCATACATTTGTGCAGGAAGGATTCTGGGTCGAAGGCGCCTGGGGTTATCAGTTCTATGCCATGCGTGCTCTCACGATGCTTGCGCAGATGGCGGAGGAAAAAGAGATTGACCTTTGGAAGCAGGAACCAAATCTCCTTGCTCTATTCCATTCCCCATTGGGTGTTGTCCTGCCAGACGGAAGACTGCCGGCATTCAACGACAGTGGCTCGCCTGATCTTTACGACCAAGACTATCTCTACGAAGTCGCCTACGCATCAACGCATGACCCGGTGCTGCTTAACGTTATTGAACATGGGCCGCGATCGGATCGTGAAGCATTTTTATTTGGAGTTGAAAAGCTACCCGCCAGCTCAGCTCCTAAACTTGTGAGCGCGGTTTTCCCCAAGGCGGGCTTCGCAACTCTTCGTTCGAATCAGAACGATCTCACAGTAATAATGAAATTTGGGCCGCATGGCGGCGCTCACGGGCATTTCGACAAGCTCAATTTTGTCTTGTTCTCCAATGGTAGGACGCTGGCTATTGATCCGGGCACTCATCCTTATGGTTTACCAATCCACCGAGAGTGGGACTCAATGACGATCGCTCACAATACCATCTCCGTCGACGAGCAAAGGCAAGCGGCGGCCACTGGCAAGTTGTTGGACTGGCAGACAGGAGACGGATGGACCGCGGTGAGTGCGTCTGCCGGATCGGCTTACAATACGGCCGGCTTGCGAAGAAGTATCTTGCTCACGCCTGATTATGTCTTGATCCTCGATCACTGCGAAAGCCTGGATAACAAGCCGCACCTCTTTGATTGGGCCTATCACGACGCAGGTAAAGCATCACCTGGAGAAGGCCTGCTCCTGCACCCCTTCCAGTTCAGCGCTGCTAATGGTTATCAGCATCTGTCCAATGTAATGCGTGGCGTCACATCGAAGGAGATTGCGATACGTTTCCGGAGCGAAATTTCGGCTGATCCTTCTCAGGAGGAGCATTCCAACAGCACTCCTGCCACCTACCGCTTTGCAACTGAGCCGTCTCCTCTTAAGCCAGGATGGGACACCAGTGTCGATGTAAATCTCCAAATGCTTCCGATACCTGCAACAGAGGTCTTCGTGGGCAATTCTCCGAACAGAGGCATTCCATCCGATGTCTCCTTCGTAATAGCACGGCGAAGCGGTGCGTCTGTTACCTTCGCGACCATCCTACAGATATCTCCATCGAATAAAGAGTCGGCCAGATCTAAATTGCGTTTCAAACAATCGGCTACAGGCGAGTTGATTGTTCAGGGAGAGCATTTCATCGACACGTTCTCAGATACAAACAAGCTCTCATTCCATCGCTCAATGAATTGATATTACGAGGAAGAGCGACGTCGACGCCTAACTTCAGCTTGAGTCTTTCTTCTAACCCCGGTTATTCGTGTTTGTGATCCACACCGGCCGGTTGACAGTTCTATAGCGGGCTGCGTAACATTCGTGAACCATAATCAATCCATTTTGCACAATACGCAATATATTGATTTGGCATGAATGCTGAGGTGCAACCCTATGTCCCGTATGAAAGCCGCATGGATCCTGGTTTGTGCCGCACAGCTTACCATGCCTCTGCTGTACGCCGAGCCCGGTCCTACCTTCATTCCGGACGCAACATTTCACGGATCTACGCTCGCGGGCTGGCATACGCTTGGCTCTGCCTCGTGGAGTGCAGATCGCGGCGAGATTACCGCCAAGGGCGGGGAAGGCTGGCTGGTCCTCGACAAACCATATCAGGACTCGGCACTTTATACCTCCTTTCGTTGCACGGGACCGTGCAACACCGGAATTTTGATGCGCATGGAGAAGCGCGGCGCCGGTTCAACCGGCGTGATGCTAGCTGTCGAAGGCGACGCACTGGTTTCTTATCGCGTGATGATCGACGCGAGCGGCAAGATCACCAGCAAGGCCAAACTCCGCAACGCCGGCGGGCAGGCCCGCTACGCGCCCCCTCCACCCCCTCCGGGTGCGACTCGCCCTGTGCGCAGGGCTCCTGCGCCGCTACCCGAAGCACCGCCGGGAGTGACCCTGATGCCACATCCTGCGCGTGGACTGCAACCGGGGTGGAACCAGATCGAAGTGCTTCTCGATGCCGAGATCATTCGCGCTTTTCTGAACGACGGCGGCGGAGAAGCAAGCGCGGCCGCTGAGAATATGGATGAGTACGGCCCCATGGCTCTCTATGTCGGGCCTGGCAGTGAAGTCAGCTTCAAGGACGTGGCATGGAAGAACATCGCCATCAAGTCGCATCCCGATGAAGTCGTCGGCGCGGGCTTCCGCATGCAGCGTCTTAACGAGTTCTTTTACGGCTGGTCGGCTGCCGCGGCGGACTTTAACCACGACGGCAAGATGGATATTGTAAGCGGCCCCTTCATCTATTACGGGCCGTCCTTTCGTGACTCAAGCGAAATCTATCCCAATGAGGCTTACAACACTTCGACCCAGTATCCGGCGAAAGACTGGATTGAGCGAGCCGCCGACTTCAATGGTGATGGCTGGCCGGATGTGCTCACCTCCGGGCGTGGTGTCGGGGCTGAACTCTATATCAATCCTGCTGGAGAGCAACGCCGCTGGAAGCATTACCATGTGGTTGATTCGATCCTCGGTGAGGAGACGATCATTCGCGACATCGACGGCGACGGCAAGCCGGAGTTGATTTATACCTCCGGCGATGGCTATATCAGTTTTGCCCGGCCGGATCCGAAAGATGTATCCGCCAAGTGGATCATTCATCACGTCTCCGAGCGCGGTCCGTGGCCTCCGCACGGCATCGGAGCGGGAGACATCAATCAGGATGGCCGCATCGATATCCTCGACGCCGAGGGATGGTGGGAGCAGCCCGCCTCCGGCGCAGACACTGTGCCCTGGAAGTTTCACCCTGTTGCCTTTGGGCGCTGGGCGCGCACATCGGCAGGCGGATGCGACATGGCCGTTTACGACGTAAATGGCGATGGACTGCCCGATGTAGTGACTACGCTTCAGTCACACGGATGGGGCCTTGCATGGTTCGAACAAAAACGTGACAAGGCGACGGGTGAGATCAGCTTCGTCAGGCACGACGTGATGGGCATGCACTCTGACAAGAATGCCGGAGGCGTCTCCTTCTCGCAGCCGCACGGAACTGCGATGGCGGACATCGACGGCGATGGCATTCCGGACTTCGTGGTGGGCAAGCGTGTCTTCTCGCATCTCGACGACTTCTACGATCCCGACCCGTATGGTCCCGCAGTCCTTTACTGGTACCAGACCGTTCGCAACCCGAAAGCACCGGGTGGAGCTGAACTGGTGCCGCACCTGATTCACAATCGCTCCGGCGCGGGCTCGGACATCCTTGTTACCGACCTGAATGGTGATGGTAAAGCCGACGTTGTCGTTGCGACGCGGAGTGGAACCTATATCTTCTGGGGTGAGGCAAAGACTCCTTCCCACACAAAGAAAGCGGCAAAGCAGTCCGCACGAAAGTGATCTATGCGCATACCTGCCTGGCAAATCATTACGTCCACTACCCTTGTCGCGGGAATGATGGTCTTCTCCGTATCGCGGGCGAATCATCCGGCTCAGGCAGCGGAGGTGAAGAACGCGGCTCCCTACACGACGTGGAGCGACTACCTCGGCAGCGCCGACTCTGCACAATACTCGGCGCTCAAGCAAATCAACAAGACGAACGTGAGCCAGCTACAGCAGGTCTGGTTTTATCCGGCGGGCGAAAACGCCAATCGCTTCGGATTTAATCCCCTTGTTGTGGGCAATACGATGATCGTCATGGGGCGGCAGAATAGTGTCGTTGCGCTGAATGCCACGACCGGCAAGGAGTTGTGGATGCATGACAATCACAACTCGCGTTTGGTGACGCACCGCGGCATCAACTATTGGGAGAGTAAAGACCACAGCGATCGCCGCCTCTTGACTACGGTTGACAATCATCTCATCGCCCTCGACTTCGCTACCGGAAAGGTGATCGAGACCTTCGGAGATCATGGAAGTGTCGATCTGCGCGAGGGCCTTGGCCGCGACCCGAAGACCATCTCGCAGATCCGTTCCGGCACGCCGGGACGCGTCTTTGAAAATCTGCTTATTCTTGGCTCGGCCACGGGTGAAGCGTACGACTCGCCTCCGGGCGACCTGCGAGCCTACGATGTCGTCACCGGCAAGCTCGTGTGGCAGTTTCATACGGTGCCGCATCCCGGCGAGATGGGGTACGACACCTGGCCGAAAGATGCATGGAAATACATCGGCGGCGTGAATGCATGGGGCGAGATCACGCTTGATGCCAAGCGCGGCATTGTCTACTTCCCGTTGGGATCGCCCACCTATGACTTCTACGGTGCAGACCGTCATGGAGCAAACCTGTTTTCCGATTGCCTGCTCGCGCTGGATGCACGGACCGGCAAGTATTTGTGGCACTTCCAAACGACGCACCATGACCTTTGGGACTATGACCTCGAGGCCGCTCCGAAGCTGATGACCATCACCAAAGATGGTAAAAAAATTGACGTCATCGCGGAGCCCGGGAAGAACAATTTTCTGTGGGTGCTTGACCGTGCAACAGGCAAGCCTGTCTGGCCGGTCGAAGAGCGTCCGGTGCCGAAGTCGGATATGCCGGGTGAGCAGAGCTGGCCGACACAGCCCTTCCCGACGCATGTTCCTCCGTTTGGCAAACAGATGTTTTCAGCGGACGATGTGAACCCGTACATCGTCGATCCAAAGGAACGTGAGGAGATTCGCCAGAAGGTGCTGCATGCTCGCAATCAGGGGCTATACACGCCTCCCAGCCTGGAGAATACGTTGGAGACGCCGGGAAACAACGGCGGGGCAAACTGGGGCTCCGGTTCCATTGATCCAGTCACGAACACGCTCTACGTCGTCTCGAAGAACGCGCCTTCGATGCTGAAGCTGGCTTCGCGCTCATCGCGCGAGATGATGACGGGCGATCCTGAGACGCTGGGAAAGATCGTCTATATCCAGAACTGTCAGATGTGCCACACCGCAACCCTCGAAGGCCAGCCGCCTTCCATTCCATCGCTGGTCGATATTGTTGGACGGGTCGGAGCCGACAGAGTGCGTTCCATCGTGCATGAGGGATCCTCCCCCATGCCTGCCTTCCCTGATCTACCGCCGCGCGACCTTAGCCACTTGATCGCATTCCTGCAGAACCCGGCCAAGGCCAACGTTCCGCCTGATGTCATTGCCGCATTGGATCAACCCAAGCAGATAGTCAAGGATCCCGAAGGCCGCACCCGCTATTGGACCGGCTACGGCTATATGAACTCGTCTACAGGAATGGCCGCCATCGGGCCGCCATGGTCTACCATCACGGCCTACGATATGAACAAAGGCACCATCAAGTGGCAGATTCCGCTTGGCGGTGTGACCGAGCTTGAGGCCAGGGGCATCACGGGCACTGGAAGCTTCTGGCCACGCGGTGGCGGCGTAGTTACGGCGGGAGGTCTGATCCTCATCGGCACACGGTCGGATTCAAAGCTGCACGCCTATGACAAGGACACCGGTAAGCTGATCTGGGAGACCGTGCTTCCTGCCGGCCCCCAGGGCATTCCCGCTGTCTATGAAATTGGCGGTCGCGAGTATGTTGCTCTCGCAGCTCAATCCGTTGCGGAACCCGGCCAGAAAACAATCAAGCCGACTGGCCCGGAGACCACTGGATACTATGTGTTTGCTCTGCCAAAGAAGCCGTAGAAAGTGTTTACCAATCACTCTGCCGCAGACGGAGCAACCATCCGGAGCTTCGCTTGACTGCTCACCTCAACGCAGCCTGCACGTCACCCTCTCCCTCGAAAAATTGGTCGGCACAAAGCGGTGTGCCCGCTGCCCCTTTTACCCCGTGCCCTTTTACTTGACCGGGATCGCCGCAGGGCGCCATTGGCTGCCCCACTGCGATGGCTTCGGCCCCATCACAAAATGCAACGTCGCTCCGGACTGGATTTGCTCCCACGTAAGAACCGGAATGTTGAGCGGCCTGCCATCGAGCGTTGCCGACTGGATGTAGACGTTTGTCGCCGAATTATTCTCTGCCTCGACGCGGAAGGTCTTGCCGTTCGCCAGCTTCAATGACATCTCCCGATAGAGCGGGCTGCCGATCATGTAGTCGCCGCTCGCCGGATTGACCGGATAAAATCCCATCGCCGTGAACAGCAGCCACGCCGACATCTGGCCGCAGTCGTCATCGCCGTCCAGCCCCCCGGCATCGTAGCCATACTCGGCGGCGGCGATCTCGCGCACCTTCGCCTGCGTCTTCCACGGCTGCCCGCCGAAGTCGTACAGATACCCGTAGTGGTGGCTCGGCTCATTCTTGTGCACGTTATGCCCGCCGCTGAAGTGCTGGTCCAGCTTGGCGTCGTACGCCTTCGCTCCCCCCATCAGTTCGAGTAGTCCCGCCTGGTCGTGCAGCGGCGACCAGGTGTAGACCCATGCGTCGCCCTCGGTCCAGCCGGCGAGGGAACGATTGCCCGGTGTGTCCCGCGTTCCGCCCAGCGGCGCCCACTTGCCATCGGAGGTCTTGCCGTTCATCAGGCCGACGGCCGGATTGTAGAGGTGACGATCGTTCAGCGAGCGATGCAGGAAGAAGCGATAGTCGTCTTCGCGGCCCAGCGCCTTCGCGATCTGCGCCACGCACCAGTCGTCGTAGCTGTCTTCCAGTGTGCGCGAGGAGGCCTCATCCGTCTTGTCGGTGGGAATAAAACCCAGCTTCTTGTAGTAGGTCAGCCCGCCGCGGGCTTCGTAGGGAGTGTGCTCTTCACGGTCGAGCCAGCGTCGCGTGGTGTCTCCGTCCGGAGGCGTCATGGCGTCCTTGTAGACGGCCTGCCACGCCAGTTGCCGGTCAAATCCGTGGAACCCCTTCCGTATCGCCTCGGCGACGACCGAGTCCGCATGCGTACCGATCATGATGTTGGTGTAGCTCGGGTTCGGCCACTTCGGCATCCACCCGCCTTCCTTGAAGTTCTGCAGCAGCGCCGTGACCATGCCGTCCACTCGCTCCGGAGCCATCAGCGTCAGCAGGCTGTTCTCCGCGCGAAACGTGTCCCACAGCGAGTAGGCGGTGTAGCTCTCGCCGGCGTGGATCTTGTCGTCGAAGGCGCTGTAGTAGTGGCCGCCTTCGGAGAAGATGCGCGGATACATCAGCGCGTGATAGAGCGCCGTATACAGCCTCGTCTTCTCGCGGTCGGTTGCGCCGTCGATCTGCATCCGGCTCAGCTTGTCGTTCCACGCCGTGTGCAGTTGCTGCCGGGTCGCATCGAAGTTCCACGACGGAATCTCCCGTTCGAGATTCGCGCGCGCCTGCTCGATACTCAGGAACGATGTGCCGACGCGCACGTCCACCGTCTCGCCCGGCTTGAACTCCGCATAGGCCCCGCGGCTGGACTTCGCGGCGGCGTCTCCCATGCCATAGGTCTTCTCATCCTCGGGAGCCTGTCGAAATTGAATGACGAAGTAGCCCTTGAAGTTCGGCAGCTTGTCGGGTCCCAGGTGCGCGTCCATGCGGTGAGGGTTGTAGCCGGTAATCTCGCGAGTCTGCATATTGACGGTGGCATGGCCCGCGATGCCGGGCCGCGAAGCCTCGACCAGAACGCGCGCCACGCCATCCTTCGGAAATTGAAAACGCAATCTCGCGCAACGCTCGGTCGCGGTCATCTCGGCCCGGATAGCCTGGCCCTTCCCGGCGTCGAGCGACACAGCGTAATAGTCCGGCCGGGCGGTCTCGGTGCTGTGCCGGTACGGGAGCTTGCGGTCCGCCGGGGTAGTGCGCAGGGCGCCTGTCTCGGGCATCAGCGTCACATAGCCGTAGTCGCCCATCCAGATGGCGGGCTGGTGCGTGCCGATAAAGCCGGAGATCGTCGTGTCGTCGTAGTTGTAGGAGGTGACGCTGATCTTGTTCTGCCGCGTCTGCGGCGTCCAGTCCGTCATGGCGAAGGGTGGCGACACAAACGGCATCGTCCCGCCGTATCCGATGGCGCTCTTCTGAGTCCCGATCAGCGGATTGACGTAAGAGACTGCGTCCCGACCGGCCGCATAGGCAAAAGGAGACAATAACGATCCAATGACAAGGCTAAGAATGATCCCACGCATATCAGAGCAGTATAGAGAAAAATAAACAAAATTCCGGCCGCGTCGGCGCGAAAGGGGCTTGCGGGGCCTTTTCCGACAGAAGTTCGCGAAGAGAGGGGCAGAGGATACGCCAAGGGGTGGCCACGGCACCCGGAAGATGTTATAAATGAGGAGCAGACCTGTCCCTTGCGGAACCTGGCATGGTAGCAGTCAGGAGCCTGAGTCTCCTTGAGCCTGCCGTTCCTGCACTTCCCCGCACATCTCCCGGTTCGTCGTCTTCATGCGAACGGGAATCCTGTGGGAGGCTTCTGCGATTCGAGATTGGAGTATCAGTCATGGCACAAAAATGTGATCTTTGCGGCAAAGGGCCGCAGTTCGGCAACAACGTTTCGCACGCTAACAACACCACGCGCCGCCGCTGGAACGTCAACCTGCAGCCGGTCAAAGCCAAGGTCAACGGCGGAAGCAAGCGCATGCGCGTCTGCACCAGCTGCATCAAGACCGGCAAAGTCGTCAAAGGCTAATTCGACAGCCCTTTAAAAACACATCGCCCCGGCCGCGCAACAGGTGGCCGGGGCTTTTCCTGTTTTTTCTATCTCGTTGAAAAGACTACTGTTTTCTGAATCCCAGCGATGTGCTGTTGAGGCAATACCGCAGTCCCGTAGGCTTCGGCCCGTCCGGAAACAGGTGTCCCAGGTGCGCCCCGCATCGTCGGCAGGTCACTTCGATCCTCTGCATTCCCAGCGAATTGTCCTCGTGCGCTTCAATCGCTTCGGCCGACACCGGCAGCCAGAAGCTCGGCCATCCGCTGCCCGACTCGAACTTCTTGTCCGAGGTAAATAGCGGCGCGTCGCAACCGGCACAGTGGTAGACGCCGTCTTCATGGTTGTTGAGCAACGCCCCGGCAAAGGGGCGGTCCGTCCCCTTCTCGCGCATCACATGGAACTGCTCCGGCGTTAGCAGCGCGCGCCACTCTTCTTCGGTCTTGTAAATCTTTTCGACGTTTTCAGCTTCAGCCATTGGATCGCTCCTCCTTCTCATAATCTATTTGAAGAATCGCTTAGCCACGTCATCTCGACCGAAGCCGCGCGGTCTCGTCGCGCGGCGCAGTGGAGAGACCCCTGTATTTCGTCTTTTGTTCCGGCTTATGTGTCGTCCTCACCGGTATGACGGGCTCAACCTATCCCCGGACAATCACTTCCACCTCGACCAGCGCATCCTTGGGCAGCGCCGCCACGGCGACAGTCGACCGTGCCGGCGGCACCACGCCTGCGGGCGCGAGATATTTTGCGTAGATCTCGTTCATGGCGGCGAAGTCGGCCATGTTCTTCAAAAAGACGGTCGTTTTGACCACCTGGCCCAGATCGGCTCCCGCCGCGGCCAAAACCGCTTTGATATTCTCAAAAACCCGCTCGGTTTGCCCGACGATTCCACCGGCGACGATCTGCCCGGTCTTGGGGTCGAGGCCAACCTGCCCCGAGGCGAACAACAGGTCGCCAACCCGCACCGCCTGCGAGTAGGGGCCGATGGCGGCAGGTGCATCCGTGGTCGAAATCGCGGTCTTCGTCTGGTCACTCATGGTGCCTTCAAGTCTATCTCCATATTGACCGCATGGAAATTCACCGCAGCCGGCACGACAAGGCGGGCGAAGAACTGATAAAACCATTTCCACACAGAAGGCGCGTTAATCAAGCCGTCTGATCTCGAATCGAGGTGCACGATGGGTATTTTGGATACGATCCAGTCATTGGCTGGGCAGGTTGGGCAGGACTCTCAGGGCGACCAGGCCAAGGTGGCCGGAGGCTTCATCCAGGCGCTGACACAGCACCCCGAGGGCATCCAGGGCATTCTCAACAGCTTCACCCAGAACGGCATGGCGGAGCATGTCGGCGCATGGAGCAACGGCCAGACTGCGGCTGCCACCCCCGACCAGATTCAGCAGGGCCTCGCCGGCACCGGCCTCATCGAAAAGACCGCCGAGCACGCCGGAGTCTCCCCGCAGGTGGTGCAGGCCGCGCTGACAACGGTTCTGCCCATGCTCGTCCAGCATTTCGCCCCCGGCGGTCAGGCCGCGCCGCAAAGCTCGCTGGGCGGGCTGGCGACGCAGTTCCTCAGCCGCTTCGCGTAAGCTGTCGCATCCTTAACCACAACAGCATGACCAACCAGCCTGTGCAGGCAGGCCAAGGGAGAATTGTTCTATGGCGGATCTCAACCAGCTCAAGCAGAAGTACGCCCCGGTCATCGCGGCCATCCAGAGCTTTGCCGAATACGGCGCCACCCTCGACGCCGTGGACCTCGACGGCGAGAAGCTCCACATCAAGGCCAGCGTGCCCTCCAAGGTCGTTCTCGAGCGGGTGTGGGACTTCATCAAGCAGTGCGACCCCGCCTACTCCGATCTCCACCACGAGATCGCCACCACCGGCGGCGACGAGCAGCCGTACACCATCAAGTCCGGCGACAATCTCTCCAAAGTCAGCAAGCTCTTCTACGGGGACGCCAACAAGTATCCACAGATCGCCAAGGCAAACGGCATCGACAACCCGGACAAGATCCAGGTTGGCCAGCAGATCAACCTGCCGGTCCTCACCTAAAGGAACCTCTGATTAAGTCCGGTCCTGTTAAGGGCACGGCTTTAGCCGTGCCGCAAGTGTCCTGAAGTAACGCGGCTTTAGCCGCCGAGGGCATATCCCGAGGCTTAATCAGAGCATCCCAAAATAAATCGGCAACAAGTCAGGCAATAAATTAGGAAACCCATGTCTCGCTTCCGAGACATGGGTCCCCACTTTATCCCCCTGGCCACTGGTCAGAGTCAGCTCTTACTTCTCCGGCACTGCCGTATCCAGATCCCCGGCAAAGTAGCTCTGCCGAAACCGTATCCGCGCATCGGGATAATCCGGTATCCGCACCCGGATACTGTGCATTCCCGGCGACGGATTCGTGCTGCCTTCAGAGTGTGGCTGAAAGCTCAGCAGATAGTAGTTGTGGATGTGGTTGGAGAGCTGCAACAGCCCCTTGTCGAATCCCTTCTGCGTCGTGAAGTTGATGTACTCGCCGCCCGAGAGCGCGGCCAGCTCGCGCGCCGCATTCTTCTTCACCGCATTGACCGCCATCACCATCAGCCCGATCGGTCCGCTGCCGCCGCCGTAGCGCAGGTCGTTCAAGATCTCCGTCTTTCCCGGCGAAAACGCCACCGAATCGACCACCGTGTTCGTCCGCCCCAGCTCCGCGATCACCTGCGCGGGTTTGACCTCGCTGCCGTGGTCGCGCGTCTCGCTAACCAGAAGGATGGCGTGGCGATAGTGGTTCTGCCGCGCCTCCAGCATCTTCGTCGCATAAGCCACGGCGTCGAGCGTCGCCGCCTTGGAGTCGTCGCAGGGCTGAAGCTGCGCGAGCGCCGCTCCCAGCGCGTCGGTGCTTCCGGAAAAGTCCCCCAGAACTTCCGGTTTCTCCCCGTAGCTCACAATGGCGACCTCACGCGGAGCGCCGCCGGTGATGCTGTCGATCATGGTGCCCAGACCGTTCAGCTTGGCGTACTCCATCACCGCGGCCCGGCTGCACTGGACGACGACCACCAGCGAGAGCCCGAGGATATCGGTGTCCTCATCCATATGAATCTTCTGGGCGACCCCGTTGTCCTCCACCACGAACTGCTCCGGCTTCAGCGCGTAGATCATCTCGCCGTGTTTGGTCTCCACCGTCGTCGGCACCAGCACGATGTTGGACTGCGCCTTCAGCGTGTATCCCTGCGCCGAAGCATCGCCGCAATCGGCAGCAATCAGGAAAACCAGAAGCAGAGACGAAATCAAGGCGCCGCGCATGGCGTCAGTGTAGCGGAATCGAAGCCGCCGCCGACAAGCGGAATCATCGCGCATGGATGTTAAGATGGACGTTGAGGCTCTTCGGCACCCCCCATGGATCCAAGTCACATCCGCAACTTCGCGATCATCGCGCATATCGACCACGGCAAGTCCACCCTCTCCGACCGGCTCCTCGAGCTGACGGGATCGCTGACCGCGCGCGAGATGCAGACGCAGGTGCTGGACACCATGGATCTCGAGCGCGAGCGCGGCATCACCATCAAGGCCCACACCGTGCGCATGATGTACAAGGCCGAGGACGGCGAGACCTACCAGCTCAACCTGATCGACACCCCGGGCCACGTCGACTTCAGCTACGAGGTCTCGCGCTCGCTGGCCTCCTGCGAGGGCGCGCTTCTGGTCGTCGACGCCTCGCAGGGTGTCGAGGCGCAGACCTTGGCCAATGCCTACCTCGCCATCGCCGGCGGCCTCGAGATCATCCCCATCATCAACAAGATCGACCTTCCCAGCGCCGACATCGAGCGCACCAAGGAGATGATCGAGAAGTCCGTCGGCCTGCCTGCCGCCGATGCCATCGCCGTCTCCGCCAAGACCGGCCTCAACGTCGCCCAGATTCTCGAAGCCGTCGTCCATCTTCTGCCGCCGCCCGCGGGCGACCCCGTGGCTCCGCTGCAGGCGCTCATCTTCGATTCCTGGTTCGACGCCTACCGCGGCGTCATCGTGCTGGCGCGCATCATCAACGGCAAGCTGCGCAAGGGCATGAAGATCAAGGTCATGTCCAACGGCAAGGTCTTCGACGTCGAGAGTATGGGCGTCATGACGCCCAAGCCGGTCGAGATCGCCGAGCTGACCGCCGGCGAAGTGGGCTTCTTTGTGGCCACCATCAAGAACGTCGCCGACACCAAGGTCGGAGACACCATCACCTCGGTTGAGAACCCCTGCGCCGAGGCGCTGCCCGGCTTTGAAGACATCAAGAGCATGGTCTTCGCCGGTCTTTACACGGTCGATTCGCACGAGCACGCCATGCTGCGCGACGCGCTCGAAAAGCTCAAACTTAATGACAGCTCATTTTCGTTCGAGCCCGAATCCTCCGTGGCGCTGGGCTTCGGTTTCCGCTGCGGCTTCCTCGGCCTGCTCCATCTCGAAATTATTCAGGAGCGCCTGGAGCGTGAGTTCAACCTCGACCTCATCACCACCGCCCCCGGCGTCCGCTACAGGATCACGATGACCGACGGCAGCGTCGTCGAGGTCGACAATCCCTCCCGCTGGCCCGATCCCAGCGAGATCGAGAGCATCGAAGAGCCCATCATCACCGCCAAGATCCTCACCAATGAGGAGTACGTCGGCGGCATCCTCAAGCTGGTCGAGGACAAGCGCGGTCGCCAGCAGAACTTCGAATACGTCAGCGCGACCCGCGTTCTGCTCACCTACGAGCTGCCGCTCAACGAGGTCGTGCTCGACTTCTACGACCGCCTCAAGTCGGTCTCGCGCGGCTACGCGTCGCTCGACTATGTGCTCTCCGGCACCTGGGTCTCGCCCATGGTGAAGATGGACATCCTGATCGGCGGCGATCCGGTCGACGCGCTCTCGATCATCGTTCACCGCGACTTCGCCTACGACCGCGGCCGCGCGCTGGTCTCGAAGATGCGCGAGCTGATCCCGCGGCAGATGTTCGAGGTCGCCATCCAGGCAGCCATCGGGGCCAAGGTCATCGCCCGCGAGACGGTCACCGCTATCCGCAAGAACGTCATCGCCAAGTGCTACGGCGGCGACATCAGCCGCAAGCGCAAGCTCCTCGAAAAGCAGAAGGAGGGCAAGAAGCGCATGAAGCGGATCGGAAAGGTCGACATCCCGCAGGAGGCCTTCCTCGCAGTCCTGAAGGTCGGAGAAGAGTAACGCCGGCAAGACCGATCTCCCCGCAGCACATCTTTTTGTCTGTCGTTTTGTTGACCTTTCCTGTTAGTTCCTTTGCTTGTCTCTTTTTGTTTTGCCCCTTTTTGCTTCCCCTTTTTTGTTTGCCCCTTTTTGTTTGTCATTCCCGAAGGGAATCTGCGTTTCGCTCGAATCCCCAAGCCTCCCTCCGGAGGAGACCCGCTTCGAGTGCATCGCCAGCCACCTATGCACGTCATCTCGACCGGAGGCGGCGCACTTGCCGCCGTAGTGGAGAGACCCCTGTATTTCGCTCTTGTTCTTGCCATTGTCTATTTTTAGACAATTCCCAATGCAGCCAATCCAAAGCGCCGCATTCGACGGTCCATCCCTAAGGCTGGCGCAGCGAAGCGGGCACCAGCGCCGTGCTCAGCGACTTCGGGCTGCCGGTCAGGTAGTACGTAGGAATCTTCGGGAACTGTTCTTCCACCAGTTGTAGCGTGCGGAAGTCGAAGCTCTGCACCTCGGCGCGGCCCTCCATGTGGCTGCGCATGATGGCTCCGCAGAGCGTAGTCACGAAGGTCTGCGGGTCGAGGGTGTGGTTGGTGGTTTGCTCGACACCCGGCTTGGGAACGGGCAGCTTCGCTACGGATCTGCCCGGGGGATCGTCCGGCAGTGGCAGAATCTTGGTCTCGATGTTGAAGCGGACCTTCGCCGCGTTGGCGGCGCGGGCGGCAGCCTCCGGATTGGACTTGCCCGGCCCCGTACGGTAGTAATCGGCGTAGAAGGCGACGAAGCGGAAGAGTTGCTCGACGTAGGTAGGCACATAGGGGCTGAGGAGGCCCTCTTTTTTTGCGAAGGCGACCGCCACCGGCGAGAGCTTCAGATCGTTGACCTGCTCCGGAAACTGGGTGGAGTGGAGCTTGTCGCAGATGAAGGTGCGCTGCGCTTCGGTGGACGAGATATCGCGCGTATAGACCCGGTTTTCGAGCGTGTACGGTGTTCCGTCGGCGTGGCGGCAGGACTGCGGATTCAGATACTGGTCGTGCCAGATCAGAGAGACATGGTCGGTCGTCACCCCGGTGTCGGTTTCGAGCGTGGTGACCAGGTGATCCAGCCCGTTCTCGAAGGAGGGCAGCGTGTTCTCCGGACGAAGTCCGCGCCCCCCGCGATGGGCAGTGACGTCAAAGGCGGCAAAGTAGGCGGCGTCGGCAGGGTGCGTCGTGGCCTCCTGCTTGAGAACCGTCTGCAGGATGTCGGGCCGGTCCGAGATGATGCCGTCGACGCGAAAGCCGATCAGCGCGCGCATCTTCGCCGGTTCGTCGGTTGTCCACGGCACCACACGGAATCCGGCCTGGTGCAGTTGCACCACGTCGACCGGGGGATTGGCTCCCAGCAGGGTGGAATCGACCGGCGAGAGGACCGGCGTAGGCGCTCCATGCGCGTGGGCATGCGTGCGCGCCGCCGTCATCAGGGCAAGATAAGGATTCGTGGGCATCGGGACAGCCTGCTGGGCAGAGAGAGAAGCGGTTGCGAACAGAAGGGCCGGAAGAGCAGAGAGCGCGGAGAGATAAAAACGCATCGGACGTCATCATAGCCCATCGCGATTGCTTTGAGGGGAACCGGCTTCAGGACCTGTCCAATCATTTGCGTCATCTCCAACACCCCATCTCGACTGACGTCGCACGGCGTCAACTTTCGCTTCACCTCCCACGCACGTCATTTCGACCGGAGTCGCACGGCGTCAACTTTTCGCTTCACCTCCAACGCACGTATCTCGACCGGAGCGAAGCGGAGTCAACTTTCGCGTCATCTCCAACGCACGTCATTTCGACCGAAGTCGCACGGCGCTAACTTCCGCTTCACCTCCAACGCACGTCATCTCGACCGGAGCGAAGCGGAGTGGAGAGACCCCTGTATTTCGCTCTTGTTCCTGCCCTTGCCCGTCTTCTCATCTCCGCGGTCGAACGGAAGTGTCCTCAGGGAGTCTGCCGCAACACCTCACTCAAATTTCCCGTAGCCGCTCGAAGCCTGGCCTCGGCGCCGGCGCGGTCCAGCGAGAGCTTCTGCATCACGATGGCAGTCTTCACCGTGCCGCCCTCGGCCAGCAGCCTCGCCGCAGTAACCTCGTCCACCCCGGTGGCGGCGGCGATGATGCGCCGGGCGCGGTCCACCAGCTTCGCGTTGCTGGGCTGCACGTTCACCATTAGGTTGCCGTAGACCGAGCCCGCCCGGATCATCACCCCGGTGCTGATCATGTTGAGCACCAGCTTGGTCGCTGTCCCTGCCTTCAGCCGCGTGCTTCCGGTCAGAATCTCGGGGCCGGTCACCGGTGCAATGGCGATGTCGGCCAGCGCGGCCATCTCGGAACCTGGAACGCAGGCCAGCGAGACGGTCAGCGCGCCCAGCTTCCGCGCATAGGCCAGAGCGCCCAGCACGTAGGGCGTGCGTCCGCTGGCAGCGATGCCGATCAGGGCGTCCAGGTCGGCGAAGCCGCGCGCCGCCAGGTCAACTGCCCCCTGCTCAGGCGAGTCCTCCGAGCCTTCGCTCGAGTTGCGCAGCGCGCCGTCGCCCCCGGCGATGATGCCCTGAAACAGCGTCGCCGGAACCGAAAAGGTCGGCGGGCACTCCGAGGCGTCGAGCACGCCCAGCCGCCCGCTCGTACCCGCCCCTATATAGAAGAGGCGGCCGCCCTTGGCGAAGCGCCCGGCGATCGCGTCGACCGCCGCGGCGATGCGTGGCAGTTCGGCGGCCACCGCGGTAGTGACCCCGGCGTCTTCAGTATTAATGACGCGCAACATATCAAGGGTGGAAAGCCGGTCGATCTCTTCGCTGGCCGGGTTCCGGGCTTCGGTGGGCAGGGTGGCAAGATTCATGGTGCTTCCATCATCAAGTCTCAAGGCCGATGGGGGCAATTGGGGGGCTTCGAGGTTGTAGGATAAGTTGTCGGCAATTTCCCCCGGAACCTCGTGGTGAACTCGCTAACAGTCAGGCTCTCCCATATAATCGAGACTTCGCTGAAAGGTACTGGCGGAGCGTTATTCCTAGAGCAGTGAGGGTGTGCGTATCTTTACCGAGAATCGAGAGAGCGGAAGCTCCCTGAAAAGCAAGACCAAGCCTGTGTGCACGCGCTCCAGCCGCTCCCGCATTGCTCATGCCGTGCTTCTTTCCTCTTTTGTAGCCGCCACTTTCGCGGTCCTGTCCAGTTCCTCTCTGATGGCACAGGCCACGCCCGGCGCGGCCAGCACGCCCACGGCAAACCAGGGGGTTCAGACCCTCTGTCAGCCTCAGGTTATCGGCAACCGACGCATCCCCAAGGAATCCGTGCTGGCCCGGTTGTTCAGCCACCAGAATGACCTCTACGACCCCGAGGTCGTCGAGCGCGACTTCAACTCCCTGTGGAACACCGGCTACTTCGACAATATCCGCATCGAGCGCGTGGATACCCCCAAATGCGTCCAGCTCGTCATCTACGTCAAAGAGAAGCCGACCATCCGCGAGATCAACTACAAGGGCGTCAGCACGGTCACGCAGTCCGACATCCTGGAGCGGTACAAGAAGGCCAAGGTCGCGATCTCGGTCGAGAGCCAGTACGACCCCACCAAGGTCAAGCGTGCCGAGGTCGTCCTCAAGGAGCTTCTGGCCGAGCACGGCCACCAGTTCGCCACCATCAGGACCGAGGTAAAGACCATCCCCCCCGCCTCTGTCTCCATCACCTTCAATGTGAAGGAAGGCCCGACCGTCAAGGTGGGCAAGATCAAATTTGACGGCAACCACAACCTGAGCGACCGCACCCTGCGCCGGGCGATGAAGAACCTGAAGCCGATCGGCATTCCGCACTCCATCATTCTCGAAAACCTCTTTGCGCGGACCTTCGATGCGGCCAAGCTCGACGAAGACACCGAGCGCGTGCGCCAGGCCTATCGCGATCGCGGTTACTTCAAGGCGCTCACCAGCGAGCCCACCACCCACATCCGTGACGCCGGCGGCCTCAACCCCTTCACCCTGCGGCCCTCCAAGGGCAAGCGCGTCGATATCCTGATGCCGGTTGAAGAGGGCGAGCGCTACCGCCTCGGCAGCATCACCTTCTCCGGCAACAAGGCCGTGACCAACACCCGCGTCCTGCGCGCGCAGTTCTCGCAGAAGGACGGCGAGTGGTTCAACGCCACCCTCTTCGGCAAAGGCCTCGACCAGTTGCGCAAGTCCTACGGCGAGCTCGGCTACATCAACATGGTCGGAACGCCGGAGCCCAAGATCGACGAGGCCAACAAGACCATCTCGCTGAACATCGACATCGACGAGGGCAAGCCCTTCTACGTCTCCCGCATCGAGTTCACCGGCAACACCATCACCCGCGACAAGGTCATCCGTCGCGAGCTGATGCTCGAAGAGGGCCAGGTCTACAACAGCCGCCTCTGGGATCTCTCCATCCTGCGCCTCAACCAGTTGAACTACTTCGAGACCCTCAAGGCCGACCAGGACTCCGAGAGCCGCCAGAACGCGGACGACGGTACCGTCGACCTTCTGCTCAAGCTCAAGGAGAAGGGCAAGAACTCCATCGGCCTCAACGGCGGCATCAGCGGCCTGTCGGGAACCTTCATCGGCCTCAATTACTCGACCAATAACTTCCTTGGACTGGGCGAGACGCTCTCCGTGCAGGCCAACATCGGCGACCTGTCGCGCAACCTGAGCTTCGGCTTCACCGAGCCCTACCTGCGCAACAAGCCCATCTCGCTGGGCATCCAGGTCTTCACCAACAAGACCGACTACAACCCGGCCAAGAGCTACGGCATCGCCAACAACCAGAGCCAGAACCTCACCAACGCGCAGCAGTCTCTGCTGACCAACTACAACACCGCGACCACCGGCCTGACCGTCACCACCAGCCGGCCCCTGCAGCACCTGTGGTCGCGTAGCGGCGTTGCCCGCGTGGGCCTGTCCTACTCGCTCTCGCGCTCGTCGGTCTCCACCTTCAACGACAATACCCGCAACGTCTTCCAGTCGCTCGCCTTCCGCTCCGGCGTCCAGGGCCTCAACCAGTTGAACGGCATCGTCACCTCGGTGCTGACGCCGAGCTTCACCTTCTCCAGCCTCGACCGCGCCGTCGGTCCGCATAACGGCAAGGACTTCAACGTCGCCGTACAGGTGGCGGGCCTCGGCGGCAACGTGAAGTACTACTCGCCGCAGATGAGCTACCGGCAGTTCTTCCCGATGAAGGGCCTCAAGAAGAACCGCGAAGGCCACAACGTCTTCGGCTACCGCCTGCAGTTCGCGCATGTCGCCGGCTTCGGCGGCGAAGTCGCTCCGCCCACCAACCGCATCTACAGCGGCGGCGATCAGGACATCCGCGGCTTCGACGTCCGCTCCGCCGGTCCCTACACCTTCATCCCCACGCGGCTGATGTTCAACCTCACCAATCCGGACGGCAACACCGTTCCCCGCGACCCCTCGAATCCCGCGCTCGGCAACGTCCAGATCCCGCTGCCCGTCTACCGCATGGTCTCGATCGGCGGCGACACCAGCGTGACCGCCAATGCCGAGTACCGCATCCCCATCGTCAGCCAGGTCACCTTCGCCTTCTTCACCGACTTCAACCTGACCTTCGACGCGCAGTCCAGCCAGTTGCGGCAGAGCGTCGCCGGCCAGGCAACCATCGCCGGCGCATCCTACGGCTGCCCGACATTTATCAACGGCTCCTGCTTCGGCGGCCAGTCGGTCGCCTTCCCCACCCAGTTGCATGTGGTGCCGGGCACCAACTTCGTGCCGCGCATGTCCAACGGCGTCGAGCTTCAGGTCATCCTGCCCATCGTGAACGCTCCCTTCCGCCTCTACTACGCCTACAACTCGATGCGCCTCTACAAGAGCGTCCCGCAGGAGCTGGCGGTGCCGAACTCGGGTCCGAACAATACCTTCAAGAGCTTCTTCCCCAATTCGGACGCGGGCTTGTTCACCTATCAGCAGGCGGTGCAGTTCTACGGCGCGGACTACCAGCTCCGCGAGCCGCGCAAGACCTTCCGCCTCACGGTCAGCACCACCTTCTAGCCGAATCGCGTATCAAAACCAGGTACCCCACGTCTCTCTGGGACGTGGGGGTACTATAGTCTCTCCTTCAGGGTGAGACCGCCCGCAACTTCCTCAAACGTCACGCGATCCACACCAGCGCAGGCGCTGTCCGCACTGCGCCGCTCCTTATTCTGTAGCTGCCGCTTCGATGAATTGCGGGTTGCCGTTCCGTAACCTTCCTTGCCGGTGCCCCGTAGCAATCATGGTTCTAAGAGACGATCCACCGCGCCGCCGCGCCGCATTTATCGGAGACTGGAAGAGGAAACGACCAACATGAAAAAAAAGCAACGCATCGGCATCCTCTTCGGCGGCCGTTCCGGCGAGCACGAAGTCTCCCTGCTCTCCGCCGCCTCCATCCTCAAGGCCATCGACAGAAAGAAGTATGAAGTCATCCCCATCGGCATCACGAAGCAAGGACAATGGCTCACCTCCGGCGAAGCGCAGTCTCTGCTTGCAGGAGAGACTGGCCAGCCTGAGCCGCTGCAGCTAAGCGCCGGCGCGGACCTCGTCCAGCAAGGCGGCAACCTCACGCAAACCCTCGACGTCGTCTTCCCCGTCCTGCACGGAACCTTCGGCGAAGATGGGACGATTCAGGGATTCTTCGAGCTGGCCGACCTGGCTTACGTCGGCTCCGGCGTCCTCGGCTCCGCCGCCGGCATGGACAAGGACGTTATGAAGAAGCTCTTCGCGGCCGCCGGTCTGCCACAGACGCCCTATCTCGCGCTGACCCGCGCCGAATGGAAGTCCGATCCCAAACGCTCAACCCGCCGGATCGAAAAATCGCTTGCGTATCCTCTCTTCGTAAAGCCCGCCAACCTCGGCTCCAGCGTCGGCATCTCCAAGGTTCACAACCGCGCCGAGTTGCCCGCCGCCATGGACCTCGCCGCCGGCTTCGACCGCAAGCTCGTTATCGAACAGGGCGTGGGCGGTCCCGGCGTCAAGCCTCGCGAACTCGAAGTCGCCGTCCTCGGCAACGATTCCCCTGAAGCTTCGCTGGTGGGCGAGATCGTTCCCAACAAGGAGTTCTACGACTACGAGTCCAAGTACGCCGACTCCCCCGAAGACCCCAGCATCCCCATCATTCCCGCCAGGCTCACCGCCGCCGAATTGAAGCAGATTCGTGCCATGGCCATCGCCGCCTTCCGCGCCTGCGACTGCTCCGGTCTTGCCCGCGTCGACTTCCTGATGGAGCCCGCTCGCAAAGGCAGAAAATCCCGCATCTATCTCAACGAGATCAACACCATGCCCGGCTTTACCAGCATCAGCATGTACCCCAAGCTGTGGGAAGCCAGCGGCCTGCCCTACAAAAAACTCATCGACCGCCTCATCCAGCTAGCCGCCGAACGCCACAGAGAAAAGCAGCAGACCCGATTCACGCGAGCTTAGACGACGGCTGCATCCCGGATCGGGGAAGTCCAGTATCCGGCACATTGTGAAAGAAAAGAATTCGAAGATATTTCGATCCGAGACCTCGGCATTGGAAAGGTATCTGTTTGTTCCTGTGTTAATCGGAAACTCACCCAATACTCCCTCCGGGAACGCAGCTTCTGCAAGCCCTCGCTTCTACATCAATAAGGGGAGGAGGAAAGGGAGGACGCTCGGCGAGGCACCGCCGTCGCGCTTACAACTGTCGGCCCGTGACCTGATCCACGGTGGCTGGCGCCGCTGCATCCGACGCCGCCATTAGGTCGACGGCAACTGCCGCAGCTGCCGCCTGGGGCTGCCTGCGCTGGAAGCATTGGCGGCAAAGCACGGGCCGTCCCTGCGTCGGCTTGAAGGGAACGGTCGTCTCCACGCCGCACTCCGAGCACTGGGTGCGCGTCTCGGTTCGCGACAGAACCGCCGTCCCCGGAGCGGCGCCGGGACGCGTCGCGACCGATGCCCGCTTGAACTTGCATGGCTTGCATCGCTTGGGGTCGTTCTTGAACTGCTTGTCGAAGAAGAAGAGTTGTTCGCCGGCGGTGAAGATAAACTCATCACCGCAATCTGCGCAGGTTAATAGCCGATCCACAAATTCCATAGCCGCTTCTCCCGTCTTGCGGAAAAAGGGTGAATACCCGTAGGCATCGGTAATTGTGAGGCCGCCGGGCGCTCAACCTAAATTCAAGACTTTTCTTGCTGAATGTAACGGGCCCGAAGCCGCGATTTCGCGGGGATTGCGATGTGCCGGTCAATGTGAGCCACTGCGCAGGCTCTCTCTGCCGGGGCCGGGTCGATGGCGGGAGTCCATCCACTGGCTGTTTTCAAGCGGCCGTCCCCAGCGTCGGGGGTGGGGACGGCTCATGCTTGGTGGGGGAGCGAATTAATCCTGCTCTTTACGAACCTTCTTGCGATTGCGCTTGCGCGCGAGCGCTTCCTTGACGCGCTTCTTTTCACCTGGTTTCAGATAAAAGGAGTGACGCTTGACTTCCTTGATAATGTCTTCGGTCTGTACCTTGCGCTTGAAGCGGCGCAGAGCATTTTCAAGGGGTTCGCCTTCCTGTACTCGAACCTCTGCCAAGAGAAATACACCTCCAAACTGTCCCAATTGGGATATATACATCAGAATACCCTATCGCGAAAAGATATTTGCGACCCGCCCAGCATTTTCTTTCGCGGCCGGGCACGGCCCATAGAATAACTGGATCAGGAGAGATGCGATGCCCCGCGAGATTGGATGGACAGATTTTGAGGAGATCGGGATTCAACTTCAGGAGAAGTTCCCCGAGATCGACCCCTACACCGTCCGCTTCACCGACCTGCACCGTTATGTAACTGATCTTCCTGGCTTTAAGGGAGACCCCGCAAAATCGAACGAGGGCATCCTCGAGGCTATCCAACAGGCCTGGCACGAGGAGTATGAAGAGTATAAAGACGCCCGCTAAAACGGCAGGCAGCCTGACTTCGAATCGCGGCGGCCCGCGACCGCCCTCGGGAGATCCCTCCCGGCAGCTACCCCATCAAAAGAACATTTCACATTATTAAAACGATCCGCATCCCCCGCTTACGGCAATACGACCTTCTGCACGATTCTGGGCCGCGATAGCTCGCCCTGCGCATGAATCCGCTCCGAAGGCTCTGTGCGGGGGGCTGCGCTCTTGCTTGGAGCGACCAGGCCGGAACAGACGCGGTTGCGGCCAGCCCGCTTTGCCGCGTACATCGCCTTGTCGGAGGCTTCGAGCAGGCTCTCGATGCAGTCATCCTCGCTGGGAAGACAGGTCGCCACGCCGCAGCTTACGGTCGTCGCCATGATCGGGCCCATCAGGGGATTCTCAATAGCCGGCGCGCCTGCCACCTCGACCATCTTGCGGATGCGCTCGGCAACAATCAGCGCGCCCTGCTCGGTCACGTCGGGCAGCAGCACCACGAACTCCTCGCCGCCGAATCGCGCCGCGAAGTCGTCCTTGCCGCGCAGCGACTGCTGCACCAGCGAAGCGACGCGGGCCAGCACCTTGTCGCCGTAGAGATGGCCGCGAAGGTCGTTGACCGCCTTGAACTTGTCGATATCGATGAGGATCGCCGAAAGTGGAGCGCCCGCGGCCATCGTCTGCTGCCACAGCGTCGCGCAGTGCGCCTCGAACGAGTGCCGGTTGGCCAGCCCGGTCAGGTTGTCGCGGCTGGAGATGCGGTGCAGTTCCGCGTTCACATAGGCCAGTTCCTCCCGCTGCATCTCGTGGCGCAGCAGGATCAGGTAGCCGAAGCGCTCCTCGCGCCCGATGCTGTAGTTCGCGATCAGAGTGATCATGACGGCGCAGACGGTCAACATCAGCCCCATCGTCTTTTCCGGATCGCTGAGGAAGCGATCCGTCTGCAGGAAGACCATGTCGCCCGCAAGCAGAATCACCGACGTGGCCACCGCATAAGGAAGCCGCAGACGCATCACCACATTCGCAAACAGAATGGCGACGATCACACCGACCTGGGCATAGGCCGTGGAGGCCACTCCCTGGTCGCTTCCAAGGTAAAGATGAAGCAGCCCAACCAGGCAGATGATAAAGCCGATGCTGCCCTCGCGATACGCCTTCGACGGCTTCCGCCGCAGGCTCGCGTTGACGATCAGCGCCAGCGGCGTCACTACGCCGAGCCGAAGGAAGATTGCCATCCAGGAATGATTGCCGCCTATGCCGTAATCGGCGAGGGCAAACAGATCGAACAGGATGATGCCGATCAGCCCCTCGTGCCAAAGGCGCATGACGCGCTTCTGCGCCGTGTCGCGTTCGAAGCGCTCTTCCAGCGGCGCCGGTAGCGTCAGCCACTTGAAACGTCTGCCCGAGAGCCTCTCGATCTCCCCGACAACCTGATTGTGGATTGAAGTCGTTTGCATCGCGCCGCCGTCGCTGACCTCTTTAAAATTGAGCCCGATACGCCATCGGGACTCTTCTGTGGACTCTATGAAGACAGCGGTTTCATCGCTGTTCGAGTCAGATAAATGATCGAGTCCAGTCTGTCATATCCATTAGACGCAATTCGCTCGCTCGACTACCACTTTCGAGCCATTCCTTTTCCCTAAAATCTTGCAGAAAGTCCGGCCGATAGTGACTTAGTCGACACCCACCCTTCACCGGAGAGCGCCCACAACACAACTCAGGCCATGTAACCACAGAACTATGCTTTCTCTAGTTACAATAAGCCATCTGTAACCAGAGAAAAGGCAGTTCTCTGGTTACAGATGGATTCTGGGCTCTTGTTCAGGCAGCGACGACGTTGTCGATCAGACGCGTCTGCCCCACCCACGCAGCCACGGCAAGGAGCGTTCCCGCCTCGGCCCGTTCGACCGGCAGCAGCGTCTGCGCGTCCACCGCCGCCACGTAATCGACGCGCACTCCCGCCTCGGAACGAAGGACTTCCGTTCCTTCTTCGACCAGCGTTTTGCTCGACCGCTCCCCCCCGGAAAGCCTAGCTTCCATCGCCTGCAGCGCACGGTGTAAAGCCAGAGCGTGCTGCCGATCCGAGGCGCTCAGATACTTGTTGCGGCTGCTGAGGGCGAGTCTGTCGGCGTCGCGCACGATGGGGCAGGCGACCACCTCGACGCCGAAGTTCAGGTCCCGGACCATCTGCCGCAGGACGGCAAGCTGGGCGGCGTCCTTTTGCCCGAAGTAGGCGCGGTCGGGCTCGGTCACGTGGAACAGCTTGGCCACCACCGTCGCCACGCCGGTGAAGTGGCCGGGGCGCGAGGCTCCGTCCAGGCGGTCGCCGATGCCGTCCACGCTGATCTTCGTCACCGCGCCCTCGGGATACATCTCCGCCGCGCCGGGCGCGAACAAGATATCGACGCCCTCGGCCTCAAGCCGGGCGCAGTCGTCGGCGAAGGCGCGGGGGTACTTCGAGAAGTCCTCGTTCGGCCCGAATTGCAGGGGGTTCACGAAGATCGAAGCCGCGACCGCGCCGCACTCGGCCCGCGCCCGCCGCGCCAGCGAGAGGTGCCCCTCGTGCAGAGCGCCCATGGTCGGCACCAGCGCGAGCAGCCCCTTTGCTGAACGCAGATCGCGGCAGAGCCGCCTCATCTCAACTACAGTTTCGGCAATCTTCATAGCGGCGGTCAGCCCGCTCTTCCGGCCAGAGATTCCATGCGCTCGCGCAGCTCCTTCGACAGGTGATAGCTCTCGGCATCCGAGGGAAACTGCCGTGTCTCCACGTCGCGCTTGTACTCGCCGAGCGCCTCGCGCATGACCGCGCCGACGTCGGCGTAGCGGCGCACGAACTTGGCCGGAGCAGAGAACGTCATGGTCATCATGTCGTGCAGCACCAGCACCTGGCCGTCGCAGTCCGGTCCCGCGCCAATGCCGATGGTGGGGATGCGCAGCTCCTCCGTTATCATGCGGGCCAGCTCGCGGGGAACGCCTTCGAGCACGATGGCGAAGCAACCGGAGTCTTCGAGCGCCAGCGCGTCGGCGCGGAGTTCCTCCATGGCAGCCAGCGTCTTGCCCTGCACCTTGTAGCCGCCCATGCGGTGTACGCTCTGCGGCGTGAGGCCCAGATGGCCCATCACCGGCACCTCGGCGCCGACGATGCGGCGCACCAGATCGGTGCGCTGGCGTCCGCCTTCGATCTTAACGGCCTCGGCTCCGGCCTCCTTGACGAAGCGCAGCGCGTTGGCCACGCCCTCGCGCTCGTCGACCTGGTAGCTGCCGAAGGGCATGTCGGAGACGACCAGCGCACGTCGCACGGCCCGGCGAACGCCGCGTGTGTACAGCAGCATCTCGTCCATGGTGACGGACAGCGTGTTCTCGTGGCCCTGCATCACCATGGCCAGCGAGTCGCCGACGAGGATGACGTCGAGGCCCACCTCGTCGACCAGGCGCGCGCTGGCATAGTCATACGCGGTGACGACGGCGATGGGCTGCCGCGAAAGCTTTTTGTCGAGTAGAGAGGGAACGGTCACCTTGGGGGAAGGGCCGCGTTCCAGCGGGGCGGCGTCCTTGCCGGCGCGATCCGCGCCCGAGGTGCGAAAGGTAGTCAGACTCATCACAGTCTCCAGTGCAGTTCCACCGCGCGCCGTCAGGGATACGACGGCTTTGGCGGATACCGCCTGTCGCCGGCAGAGTTCGCCGGCAGCAGGTTAAGCCTACGCGCCGGGAACTCCGACCGCAAGTGGCGGCGCGCGCCTAGAATTGCGGCTATGCCGGGCTATGCATATTTCATCGTCGCCGCCGGTTGGCTGTTCTGGTTTCTGCCCTTTCCGCTGACGGGCTGGACCCGCAGCGCGCCTCAAACCAGAGACGCCCGCGCCCGATGGGGAGTCCTGCTTCAGGTTATCGCCTATGTCCTGCTGGGGCTGGGCCGCTTCTGGGAGCTGCGCCCGGCAGCCTGGCGGGTTGGGCTCTCGGTGATCTTCCTCGGACTTGCCATCCTGCTGTCCTGGACCAGTACCCGTGCGCTGGGAAAACATCTGCGCTTCGACGCGGCCCTCAGCGCGGGCCATGAGCTCGTGCAATCGGGCGCCTACGGCTTTCTTCGCCACCCCATCTACTCCTCCATGCTCTGCCTTCTGCTGGGTACCGGCTTCATGGCCTGCCCCGCCATTCGCTTCGTCCCGGCAATCCTGATCTTCCTGGTGGGCACGGAGATCCGCATGCGCATCGAAGACAAGCTTCTAGCCGACGGCTTTGGCGACCAGTTTTGCCAATACCGGAATAAGGTTTCCGCGTATGTGCCTTTCGTGCGATAGAGCTGTTTCTCATCTCCCGTTGATGCGGAGGAGACTTGCCGCTGCGATGCGGGAGGTATACAGGGGGCTCTCCACTGCGCTTCGCTCCGGTTAAGGTGACGTGCGGTTAGTGGGGTGCGTATTTCAAGGAAGGTCTGATTAAGTCTCCGAGCATTCCCTCAGCGGCTAAAGCCGCATTGCAGGCAGGTCACTGATGGCACGGCTGAAGCCGTGCCCTTAACAAATCAGGCCGGGTTGCCGATGCGAGGCGATTCAAGGCGGAGCCGACCGATCTCATCGAGAATCCGCTCGGCCATCTCCGCCTTGGTCATGGCGGGAATTTCGACCGCGCCGTCGCGTTTGAGGAAGATGCCGGCGTTCCGGTCAGAGTCGAAGCCCAGATCGCTCGCAGCAACGTCATTGACTACCACGGCATCGACGCCTTTGCGCTCGAGTTTGGCGCGACCGTTGGCCAGCATCTCTTCCGTTTCGGCCGCGAAGCCGATGACCAGCGTTCCCTGGCGGCGGCGCGTGACCACCTCGGCGAGAATATCGGCTGTGGGTTCCAGTTCCAGAATTCGCGCGCTATCGCGCTTCAGCTTCTGCGTGGCTGCTTCCTTGACGGTGTAGTCGCTCACCGCCGCCGCCATGACGACGATGCCGGCCTCGCCCAGTCGCTGCAATACCACCCTGCGCATCGCTTCGGCGGTGAGCGCGCAGACGATCTCGCATCCCGGCGGCGGCTCGACCGTGGTCGAAGCGCAGACGAGGATCACCCGCGCCCCGCGGCGCCGCGCAGCCTCGGCTACGGCGAAACCCATCCTGCCGCTGGAACGGTTGCCGATGAAACGGACGGGATCGATGGCCTCGCGCGTTCCCCCGGCGGTGACCAGAACCGTCTCGCCGGCGAAGTCGTTCGCGGCGGAGACAGGGGCGACTGGGGACGGATGCACACTTAGCGCCTCGCTGACCGCTGCGAGAATGGCTGGGCCATCGGCCAGGCGTCCGCCGCCGACCATGCCGCAGGCCAGATAGCCGCTGCCGGGCTCGACGACTTTGACGCCGCGGGCGCGGAGCGTCTCGATGTTGGCCCTGGTCGCCGGGTGCTGCCACATGTTCACGTTCATAGCGGGCGCCACGATGACGGGGGCGGTGGTGGCGAGGTACATCGTACTGAGGAAGTCGTCGGCGAGGCCGTGCGCGAATTTGGCCAGCGTGTCGGCGGTGGCCGGGGCAACGATCAGAGCGCGGGTGGTCTGCGCCTCGTTGATGTGCTCGATGCCGGACTCGTCGTCGGAGCCGACGCCGGCGTCCTCGCTCCAGAGGCTGGTTATGACCTTGTGGCCTGAGATGGCGGCGAAGGTGAGCGGGCGGATGAACTCCTCGGCAGCCCGCGTCATGACCACGTGAGGATCGAGGCCGGAATCCTGGAGGAGGCGCACCAGCTCGACGGCCTTATAGGCGGCGATTCCGCCGCAGACCCCTACCGTAACCTTCAGACGATCGGCGCACATACGCATTCACTCCAAAGGGCGATGTTCTCACAATCGATAGTGTCGATGGAAACTGGCCAGATGTGAAGATCTCCGCTCTACTGAACCGGGGTTTCTGGGCTGGTCTGCTTTGCGAGACGCTCGAAGACGCCTTCGACGACGCGGTCGCAGCGAGCGCCCATAAAGGGGAAGGCCTCCTTTGCCCTGGTTCCTATGCGTTCGAAGAGCCAGTTGCGGATCATGCCGTGGCCGCGATGCAGGCGCACCTTCACGTTGTCTTCGGTGAGGTCGAGCGCCGCCGCCGTCTCCGCGGTGCTTAGCTCCTCGATGTCGCGCAGCATGATGACGGTGCGGTAGTTCTCCGGGAGGTTCAGTACGGCTTCCTCCAGAAACTCTTTCAGTTGCGCTGCCGAGGCGTTCTGTTCGGGGTCGAGCTGTCTGCCGGGCGTCTTCATCGATACCTCTCCGTCGTAGTCGGTAATGTCCACCTGTGGATGCCGGTTGCGCGAGCGCAGGCGAGACAGTGCCTCGTGGACAGCGATGCGGGTCAGCCATGTGGAAAAGGCCGAGCGGCCCGCGAACTGATCGAGGTGCGTATAGGCGCGGACGTAGGCGTCCTGCATGACGTCTTCCGCCTCGGCGTCGTCGTGCAGGATGGCGCGAGCGACCCGATAGAGGCGCTGGTTGTAGCGCCGCATGATGACCTCGTACATCGCAAGGTCGCCCGCCTTTACGCGGTCTACGACCTCCTCGTCGGTCAATGTCTTCGATTTTTCGAGGATCTCGGCTGTCTCCATGGTGTGCCCATCCTACCGATTAGAGTGTGCGAAGTCGAAGAGGTTACAACGAGCCGTCCGAAGCGAGACGTTTTGGGTGGACAGGAGTACTCTGTAACCGAATTGCGAACCGTGGCGTCTCTTGCACGCGAGGTAGAAGATGACAACGTTCGATAAGCGCCTCAATGTCAGCTGGTGGACGCTCCGCATTGCGCTGGGTGTGGTTCCCATTCTGTCCGGGCTTGATAAGTATTTCAATCGTCTGGCCGATTGGGGGATGTACCTCAGCCCCCTTGTGACGAAGGTCGTTCCGGTCAGCACGCCAACCTTTATGCATGTTGTCGGCATCGTTGAGATTGTTGCCGGAATACTGGTGCTGAGCCGCTGGACGAAGATCGGCAGCTATATTGTCATGCTGTGGCTGATCGGTATCGCGATCAACTTGGTGACGACAGGCATGTTCTATGACATTGCCGTTCGCGATCTGGAGATTGCGGTCGCGGCATTCGTGCTCTCGCAGCTTACTGCGGTGCGCGAGCAGAGCAACTCATCGGAGAGCAACTAGGAGTATCGTTGCAGTGGAGGATTTACTGCAACCGGTTCGCTGCGGAAATTCAACTGAAATGGAGAATAAAAAATGAAAGTACTCGCTTCTATCCTTGCTTTAGGCCTGCTGGCCGCGCCGGCACTGGCCGCGACCAAGTCGTTTAAGGACGTTTCGGTCGTCGATGTGAAATGTTCGAGCAAAGTGGCTGCCAATCCCGACGCTCATACGCGTTCCTGCGCTTTGATGTGCGAGAAGAGCGGATATGGTGTCATCACCGCGGATAAGAAGTTTCTGAAGTTCGACGCCGACGGCAACGCCAAGATCGCGCAGCAGTTGAAGGACTCCAAGGAAACCGACCACCTCCGGGTCGATGTCAAGGGCGATGTTCAGGGCGATACGCTGAAGGTTGAGTCCATCAAACTGCTATAGGCATTGGGCTGCTGTAAGCTTTTGCGCTCAATCTGAATCCACGCGGCGTAGAGCCTCTTAGGCTCCGCCGCGCTGGAGTTCTTTTGTTTTCAATACGATGAAGTATTCATAGATGGATTGCAGTGTGGCGTAGGTGAGGCCGGCTGCGCCGTCGAGGATCGCTCCGCGCAAAAACACCATGTAGAGCCACTTGATGAGTGGCCGGCCGGGGAGGCGATAGAAGATCGCCTTCTGGTGCAGGCGGCGGGTGTGGAAGTCGGGATCGCGGAGAGCCGTCTTGAGGGAGGGGTTCTGCAGACCCTGCTGCCGGTGGATGAGTTCTGCCTCCATGGTGGAGTAGAGGTTGTGCTTGGCCACCCAATGGGCGATGCCCTTCGAGAAGGGGTAGTGGTCGAGAGGATGACTGAGGTCGGCGACGACGCCATCCACCTCGATGACTTCGTTGATGGCGCGGGTGTAGCGACTGCGCTCGGGCCGGACGAGGCGGATATAAAAAGGCGAGATCTGCGCGTGTTTGAGCCATGTCCCGAAGAGGAAATCGCGGCGGCGGAGGCGGAAGCCCGAGATTTCTCCGGGTGCGGCCAGGGCGATCTGCTGCATCTCGCGGGAGAGTTCGGAGGTGGGACGCTCGTCGGCGTCCAGCAGGAAGACCCAGGGATATTTGAAGGAGAGGGTGGCGAGGGCGGCGTTGCGGTGGGTAGCGTAGTCGTCGAAGACGCGCTGACTGACATGGGCTCCGGCGGCCTCGGCGATGGCGACGGTCGAGTCGGTCGAGAAAGAGTCGAAGATGTGGACGTCGTCGGACCAGGCGACGGAGGCGAGGCAATCGGGGAGGTCGCGCTGCTCGTTGCGGGTGAGGATGAGGATCGAGATCAAAGGGGTTTCCTCGACGGGGAGTTTTGTCGCGGTCTGGAGATTCGATTCCGCCGGTGGGCAAAATCAAGAGCCCTATTTATTGTCGCAGTTATGACCGAGCCTGGGCATCAGAAGCAGTGTTCTTGTCGAAGGCAGATTTTTCATCATTGTTTCGGCCGATTGGCTCGGACGTAGGCGACGCCGGCCAGTTGAACGGCGACGATGCAAAGAGACAGGATGGCGAAGAGCAAAACCCAGGGTAGATGACGCTTCTCGACCAGTTGGAAGAGGATGCCGTGGACGATGGCCAGGCCGACGGCGACGTAGGTCCAGCGCTGGAGGGTCTTCCACCGTTCCAGGCCGAGGGCGCGAAGCGACAGGTCGTTCGAGATGGCGAGCAGCATCAGGAAGAGCAGAGCCGAGATGAGGCCAACGTAGTTGGCGGAGCCGAAGAGGCCGGTCTGGAACTTCAATGGGTGACGCTGCTTGAGAAAGTACATCCACATGCGGCCGCGGAGATGGACGGTCAGGCCGACCGCTGTGTGCAGAATAGCGAGGACGCCGGCCCAGATGCCGATGTCGCGGCGCAGATCGAAGCTGACCGGATTGGGACGGCGGCGAAGGGTGTTCCAGGGGCCGAGGAGCAGGGTGACGCAAAGAAAAAGGAGGCTGCTATACGCCGTCGCCATGCTGAATCGATGGCGGAAGTCCGGCGGGGCCGTGGCGAGGTAGAGGAGAGCGGTTACAGCGGCGGCGGACGCTGCCAGCCTCATGTGTCTGTTCGTGCGGTGCGCCCAATATCGGCTGAAGGGCATCATAGGCATTTAGCTACGATCTACGAAGGGCCGAAGCGCCAGCACAGCGTTGAGGCCGCCGAAGGCCAGCGAATTGGAGAGGGCGAGCCCGACAGAGGTCTCGCGAGGAGCATTGAGGATGACGTCGAGGTTCAGCGCGGGATCGATCTTAGTAACCCCGGCGTTGGCGGGTAGCCTGCGGTGATGCAGGGCGAGAATGGTGGCCAGGGCTTCGAGCGCGCCGGTGGCCCCGATGGAGTGTCCATGCAGGGATTTAGTGGAACTGATGGGGATATGGGCGGCACGGTCGCCGAAGAGTTGGTGGATCGCCGAGGCTTCGGTGGCGTCATTGGCCTGGGTGCCGGTACCGTGGGCGTTGATGTAATCCACCTGGTCAGTTGAGGCATTAGCGTCGGCGAGGGCCTTGCGCATGGCGGTGGCTGCGCCTTCGGGGGCAGGCTGGGTGATGTGGTGCGCATCGGCGGACATGCCGAAGCCGACGATCTCGGCGTAGATGGAAGCGTTGCGGGCCTGTGCCGACTCCAGCGTCTCAAGCGTGAGCATGGCGCTGCCTTCGCCCAGGGTCATACCGTCGCGGTCGGCGGAGAAGGGGCGGCACTGGGTGGGAGAGACGACGCGCATCGAGTCCCACGCGCGGAGAAAGCCGAAGGTGAGCGGCGCTTCGTGGCCTCCGGTGATGGCCGCCGAGACCATGCCGGAGCGGACCATCTGGAAGGCCAGACCGATGGCGTGGGTGCCGGAGGCGCAGGCGGTGGAGATATTGAGGACCGGGCCGGTGATGCCCAGATCGATCGAGATATGGCTGGCTCCGGCGGAGGCCATGGTGCGGGTGACGGTGAGCGGATGGACGCGGGCGTCGCGGGTGTAGAGCTTGGCCGTCTCGGTCTCTTCGGCCTGCCTGCCTCCGCAGGCGCAGCCTACGATGATGGCGACGTTATCCGATGCATGATGCTGGAGGAGGTTACCGTGCTGCGCGGCCTGGCGGGCGGCGAGGATGGCGAACTGGGTGGTGCGGTCGGTGGAGACGACGACGCCGGAGTCAAGGTGCAGGCGGGGGTCGAAGTCCTTGACCCGGGCCGACTGCGTAAAGCGGAGTCCCTGCGTCTCGCCGGGGGCTTCGGGGTAGGGCGGAAAGGGTTCGATTCCGGTGGCGCCGGCGAATAGAGCGGTACGGAAGTCTTCGACGGTGCTGCCGATGGGGGTGATGCAGCCAAGCCCGGTCACTACAACGCGATTCAACTTGATCTCTTCCTCCCGGGTGGCCGTGGCTAGGGGGTGGTGACGGTGGCGGGAGGATGGTTTTCGCGGAGTTGAGTAACGCCCTTCACCATATCGCCGACCGTCTTGATGGTGCCCAGGGCCTCGTCGGGGATCTCGATGGAGAAGGCCTCTTCTACCTCGAAGGAGATATTGATCTTGTCGAGGGAGTCGACGTTGAGTTCGTCGAAGGTGCTGTCCAGGGTGATCGAGTCCGCGGGAATGCTCTTCGACTTTGCGATGATCTCAATGCAGCGCTGCGCGATGTCTTCCATAGTCGTACCCCGGCTTCCTCTTGTTGCAAGCTCAACTTACAGGGATGCCTATGCCAGTGTAAAGGCAGCTTGAACAATGAGCGCACGAAAAGATTCGGAGTGCTGGAACAGGCAACAACTCCGAGTTCGGTGTCTGCAAGATGAATCAGCTACCACTGGAGAAGAACAAGCTCGGAACAGAAAGCGGGCCCCATGGCGGCAAGAATGCTGTAGGTTCCGGGCTTTCCGGGAGTGTTGACCAGATAGTCTTCCATAACGGCAAGGACGGAGGCCGCCGAGAGGTTGCCCACTTCGCGGAGGCTCTTCCAGGAGGGGGCCAGGGCGTTGGGCGGCAGGCTGAGGGAGGTTTCCATGGCCTCCAGAACCTTGGGTCCGCCGCTGTGGAAGATATAGCTGGAGATATCGCCCATGCTCAGATTGTTATCGGAAAGAAAGCCCTCGACGTTGCCGAGGAGATGCTCGTTGACGACCTTGGGTACGTCGGGTGAGAGGACGATCTTGAAGCCAAGGTCGCCGATAGACCAGCCCATGATGTGCTCGGTATTGCGGTAGAAGGTGGAACGGGTGTCGAGGACGCGGGGGCCGCAGCCTTCCTTGGCAAGGGCGGTCTCGGCGCCGGAGATGATGACGGCGGCGGAACCGTCCCCGAAGAGGCCGGTGGAGATGAGGTTGGCGATGGACTGGTCGTTATCCTGCCAGGTGAGCGAGCAGAGTTCGACGGAGAGCAGCAGCGCATACTGGTCGGGGAAGGCGCGAACGTAGTCAGACGCGCGTGAGATGCCGGCGGCTCCCGCGACGCAGCCCAGGCCGAAGATGGGGGTGCGCTTGACGTTGGTGGGGAAGGGCATCAGGTTGATGAGGCGGGCGTCGATGGTGGGGCTGGAGATGCCGGTGACCGAGGCGAAGAAGATGGCCGAGATGTCGGCGGCGGAGAGGCCGACGCGGTCGAGCGCGGTGGTGATGGCCTTCTGGCCCAGCTCGACAGCGGCTTTGATCCAGGCATCGTTGGTAGGACCGAAGCCGGAGAGATTTTCGTAAACGTCGAGCGGGAAGACAAGGTTGCGGAACTCGACACCGCAGTTGGCGTGGAGCCGGTTGAGCAGCCGGGGTTCTTCGAGGCGGTCTTTCCAGCGATTCCTCAGTGCTTCGGTGATTGCTGCCTGTGAGTAGCGATGGGGAGGATAGGCTGTTCCGACGGACGAGATGCGCATGCTTATAAGAACCCTTTGCTGTGGCGGTGCCTGGGGATTTGGTTAAAAACCTGTCGATGTGCTCGAAGCGATGCAACCAGCCTACACGCAGGTTCCGATTTCAGGTTGGATTATGAACGCGTCAGTGGGAAACCGTCAAAAAAATCAGCGAATTCTTGCCAACTCATGCTGGTAGAGCGTGTTCTGGGGAAATTCCTTTGAGAGAGCCGCAAGAATGTCCTTTGCTTCCTGCGGATGATTGTCGCGGAGGGCGGCGACGGCAAGCATCATGCGGGCGAAGGGGGCGAGATAGTGGCCTTTGGCGGCGGTCAGGCGGAGGAGCCGGATGCCTTCTTCGCGGTCGGTCTCGGCACCGGTAAGGCTGAGAATCCAGCGTACCGGCGCGGATTTCAGGCTGAGCATATAGTTCTCGACGCCGGTCGCGAGATAGGCGTCGTAGAGCGTGGGATTGATGGCGAGTGCCTGCCGGGAGTAGCCGCTCGCCTCCTTGCTGAGATTCAGGGCAGCGATGTCGCGCCTGTCGATCATGAGGGCATAGTCGGATTTCATGCCGCAGATCAGGGTTTTGACGTAGAAGGCTGTGGCGTCTTTGGGATTGCGCTGGAGTGCGGCGTCAGCGAGGCGGTTGGCCTGGGCGGAGCGCTCGTCGAAGGATTTGCGGACTGTGGGGTCGGGTGTGAGGCGCTGGCGGTTGTCGAAGCGGCTCTGGTCGGCAAAGAGCTGGACGTCGATGATATGGAGCCGTTCGAACTCTCCGAAGAGCCAGGCTGCGGCGTCCGATGCCGGTCCCATGGGGTCCTCGGGATGGTCGGACATCCACTGCTGAAACTCCCGGTGGGCGGCTGGGAAGTCCAGGTTGTACATGTCGTAATAGCCCTTATCGAGGGCTGACCCGTTGAGCAGCGGATCGCTGAAGGCAAAGGCGAACGGGGCGGCAGCCACAAGCAGAAGGAGAAGGAACGTCGAAGCGCGCCGGATGGTACGCAGGGAAGCGGAGCGGGAGTGTGGGGTGCTGACCGTAATCATCACTGACATTTATCTGGTTTGCCTTAGTTCCTGGGATGAGATCGAACGTTCTGTTTGGTGATGCCGGTACAGCCCTGAATGGGTGAGATGCGGAATTTTAACTCGACGAACGGTGGCTCATTTTTACGTGCATAAGGAAGAATAAGTTGCCCTGCGCCGGGGAGTGCAACTTTAAGTCCTCATTCAAGATGCAAGATTTTGCGCATTCCCAAGAAGTTTTCATTCTAAGTAATTGATAAATATGGGTATTACATTTGGTACGCCAGATGCACATAGGGATAGCAAGAAATCCTGCAATACAAATCCTGGGACTGATGTTCGCAGGGCGGCAGGTGCTCTTGAAAAGAGCCGTCAAGGCGGCAATTTTAGAAGGCCCCGCGCCATGCGGAATCAGGAGGACTACATGAAGCTTTACTCGAAACTCTCTGCTTTGGGGGCGGTGCTTGTGCTTTCGACCGTCTTCGCGTCTGCCAGCAGTATTCAACTCGGCAGCTATGACAACAGCGGCTCCAGCAGCTTTGGCAACGACAACTCTGGGCTGTCCGCACTCACATCCGTACCCGGCACCACCAACCCCAACGGGTTCACGAACTATGCGCTTCCCAGTGCAAACACGACGAACCTGACCGTTTCCAATGCCAACACGTGGGCGGTAGCGCTTCCGAATTCGAGCTGGGTATCCTATGCCCAGACCGGCCCGGAGTCGAACCCGCTGACCCACACTGCCAATGGCAACTATTTCTTCAGCAGCACCTTCAACCTCGATTCCAGCTATGTTCCGGGCACCGCGTACGGCTATCTCAATATTCTCGCTGACGATACCGTTACCGTGTTCCTGAACGGAGTCCAGATGAATACACCGACTCCTGGTGCTCCCTACGACCACTGCTCGGATGGCGTTCCCACCTGCGTCGGCACTGCAACGCTGGTTTCCCTCAACTCCGGCCTGCAGAGCGGGTTGAACACCCTGGTCTTCCAGACGACCCAGGCCAATGGCGATGTCTTCGGTCTCGACTTCAGCGGTTCGGTCTCCTCCGTTCCTGAGCCGAGTTCATTGATCCTTCTGGGAACCGGCTTGATTGGAGCTGCCGGCACCCTGATGCGCAAGATGCGTTCGTAACTTTGTCCTCCGGCGTTGTGAAAGGCTGCCGGGAGCGGCCTCTCACAACGCCGAAGACAAGGTACTTTGTAGCCGCCGGAGGAATCCGGCGGCTATCTATTTTTGTAGGGGATTAGAAATTGATGGAGTTTTGGAGCGGTTCTCCTCCAGATGTAGTCCTTGGTGATTCGGACGAAACGCGGATTCCCTTCGGGAATGACAAACAAAGGAAGCTACACCTGAGAGAGAATGGCTCTAACGTTGTTGAGGTGAAGCCCGTCTGAAAGGTGGCTCATCCCTTGCTCGCAGCGGCTTCCTGCTTCTGCTTTTCTTCCAGATACCAGGCCACCGTCTTCTGCAGGCCTTCGTGGAACTGCGCCTTGGGCTGGTAGCCCAGTTCCTTGCTGGCGCGGCTGATGTCGGCCAGCGAGTGCTTGATGTCTCCCTCGCGTTCAGGCCCGTAGTTGGGCTTGGCGGAGAATCCGAGCTGGCCTGCGATGGCGGCATAGACATCGTTGAGAGTGTGGCTCTTGCCGGTGCCGATGTTGAAGACCCGGCCTGTGGCCACCTTGCTGGGAGCGGTGCAGGCGAGCAGATTGGCGCTGACGGCGTTTTCAACGTAGTTGAAGTCGCGGCTGGTGAGGCCGTCGCCGTAGATCGTCGGCGTCTCTCCCGCCATCATCTTGAAGGTGAACTGCGCGATGACGCCGGAGTAGGGCGAGTCGGCGGCCTGGCGGGGTCCAAAGATATTGAAGTAGCGGAGGCAGACGCCCTCAAGCCCGTAAGAGCGGTAGAACGATTGAATGTAGTACTCGCAGGTGAGCTTCTGGACGGCGTAGGGTGACAGCGGCAGGGGCAGCATATCCTCCTGCTTGGGCTGGGTTGGCTGGTCGCCGTAGGCCGAAGAGGATGCGGCGTAGACGATGCGACGGACCTTGGCGTCGCGGGCTGCGATCAGGAGATTGAGGGTGCCGTTGATGTTGGACTCATGCGAGCTGAGTGGATCTTTCACGGACCGGGGCACGGAGGCGAGCGCACCCTGGTGGAGGACGTAGTCCACGCCCTCGCAGGCGGACTTCATTCCGGCTGCGTCCTGCAGGTCCATCTCCTGGAAAGAGATCTTCGAGCGAATGTCGGCGAGGTTGTCGAGGTTTCCTGTCGAGAGGTTGTCGATTCCGCGAACTTCGTGTCCCTGTTCGACAAGGGTGTGAGCAAGCGTTGAACCGATAAATCCTGCGATTCCTGTGATCAGATATTGAGCCATCTATCCTCCGCCAGGAGACGAGTCACTGGCTGTAATGAAGTATTGAAGCGAACCATGTCCCCGCTCAATGGTTGCGGGCACGCCTGGGAGCATCGAGTTTGCCAACTTCGTTTGTTCGAGTCCATGCAACTTTTGTGCTGTTCGTGCGGTACGGGGAGAATCGCGTTGAACCTACAGCAAGGGAACAAGCAAACATCCTTATTATTGCAATGTTTTGCGATTGATGTTGCCGGCATTCGTCTCCGGAATCGGGGAACAGGTGGCGTACCGGCATTCGTAGTGTAGAAAAGCTCCGTTTTATGGATAAATTCACGAACAAAGATTGCATCGAATCCAGGATGCGAACGCAAAGGGCGAATGCGATAATTCAAATATATGTTGACCAAGGATGCCGTTGTTCTTCCTCAGATTGCTCAGGAGCGTTTCGATCGCCTGAAGAGCCGCACCGCCAGAATCGGAGTGATTGGCCTGGGCTATGTCGGCTTGCCGCTCTCTCTCCTCCTCGCCGAAGCCGGTTTTAAGGTAACGGGCTTCGATATCGATAATAAGAAGGTGACCGAGCTTGAGGCCGGCAGATCGTATATCTTCCGTATTCCAGCCGAGGAGATTCAGGGAGCGCGCGCGCATGGCTTCACTGCCACGACAGATTTTGCTCGCCTGTCCGATATGGACGCCGTCATCATGTGCGTTCCTACGCCGTTGACCGAACATCGCGAACCGGACTTGAGCTACGTCGAAAATACGGCTCGGACCGCCGCTCCGTGGATTCGTGAGGGCCAGCTTGTGGTGCTTGAGAGCACCACGTATCCGGGAACGACGGAAGAACTCATGATTCCGATCCTCGAAGCCGGCAATACCAAGGGGCTGAAGGTTCAGAGCAAGGGCGCGGTGGCCGAGCATGGCGTCTTTTACGTTGCCTTCTCTCCGGAGCGCGAAGATCCGGGCAACGATACGGTGGCGCGGCGCGACATCCCCAAGGTGGTAGGCGGCCACGAAGAGATCGCCACGACACTGGCAGCGACTTTGTACGAGGGCATCTTTACGCGCGCGGTGCAGGTATCGTCGACGCGCGTGGCGGAGATGACGAAGCTGCTCGAGAACATCTACCGCTGCGTGAATATTGCCCTGGTGAACGAACTGAAGCAGCTCTCGCTGCGCATGGGAGTGGATATCTGGGAGGTGATCGACGCGGCGGCGACCAAGCCGTTCGGCTTCCATCCCTTCTATCCGGGACCGGGGCTCGGCGGTCACTGCATCCCGATCGATCCCTTCTACCTGAGCTGGAAGGCCAAGGAGTACGACTTCAACACCCGGTTCATCGAACTGGCCGGAGAGGTCAATGAGGCGATGCCCGCGCATGTGGTCCATGCAGTCGGCAAGGCGCTCAATCAGCACAAGAAGGCTTTGAACGGTTCGCGCATTCTGATGCTTGGGATGGCCTACAAGAAGAATATCGACGACCTGCGCGAGTCTCCGTCGCTGACGATCATTGAGCTGCTGCGCGAGGAGGGTGCGGAGGTTTTGTACAACGACCCTTACTTTCCGACCGTCGGCAAGGGGCGGCACTACAACCTGAACATGACCTGCACGCCGCTGGACAATCTGGAGCAGTACGACTGCGTTCTGATCGTGACCGACCACTCCGATTACAACTACGAGGAGATCGTCAGCAAGTCGCAGCTTGTGGTGGACTCGCGCAATGCGACCAAGGGCATTCGCTCACCGAAGGTCGTTCGCTGCTAGGACCACGAAGTGAAGCTGACAGGGCGGGGAGATCGATCTCCCCGCCTTTTCTTTGCCCTGAGGAACTACCTTTGGGGCAGCAGGTTTGCGTATGCTGCAGCGGTCTGCTTCATCATTGCGTCGGTGGTGAATTTGTCTGCTACGCGCAGATGTCCAGCCGCACCCATTGCCTCTGCGCGGGACGGATCGGCGAGCAGTTGCGCGATGGCCGCGGCGAGTGCCGCGGGGTCTTCCGGCGGAACAATAAAGCCGCTCACGCTATCCTGGACTGCCTCTGCATTGCCGCCGACATCGGTTGCGACTACCGGCAGCGAAGCTGCCATCGCTTCGACGATGGCGTTGGAGAAGCCTTCGCTGCGCGAGGGCAGCACGAAGATATCGGCGCCTGAGAGATGTTCGCGGAGATTGGTGACGCCGCCGAGGAAGTGAAAGCGATCGGCGAGGTTAAGATCGCGGACGAGGGACTGGAGTTCTTCGAAGTAGTCAGGCTCGAGTATGCCGCCGGCGATGCTGAAAGAGGTGTTGGGGAACTGCGGCATGAGAGCCGCCGCGGCTTTGATGAAGATGTCGTGACCTTTGACGTGGCGAATGTTGCCCGCCGTGGTGACATGCGACTCGTCGGCGGGATGAACCCGCGCGGAGGTATCCCAGTCGTCGAGGTTGAGGCCGTTGTAGATAGTCTGAACGCGCGCCGGGTCGATGCGATCCACCTCGATGCAATGCCGGCGGACGAGTTCAGAGACGGCGAAGACGGCATCGGGCAAACCCGACATGAGGCGATAGGCGATCTCGTGCTTGCGGGTGCGCAGAATCCCCATGTCCCTGCGGCTCCAGATGAGCTTTGCGTTTGACATGGTTTTAGTTACAAATCCCGCCCAGATATCGGAGCTTTCAAAAAAAGTCTGTACGATGCGCACTTGTTGCTGCTTGAGAAAGCGCCGCAGGTGAAGCGCGGCTTTCATTGCGGCGAGGTCGTAGGTGCGCTGCAAGGGAAGAAGATAGATGGGGCACGGAGCGGATTTGAGGGCTGGACTCTCGGGGTCGGCGGCAAAGGTAAGGATTGACGCACGGTATCCGTACCGGGGCAGCAGGGCTGCGAGCTTGAGGACGATGCGTTCTCCTCCGCCCAGATTTCGGGAGAACTGGTCAACCACCAGAAGGACGTGGGGTAAGCCATTCACTTCGGCGGTTTGGGGGCTCGGCGCGCCCTGTAGGGTAATCATCATGAGGACTGGGTCAATTCAGGAAGCAGTTATCGATAGGCCAGATATGGATTGACGGCCGTGGCTGAATCCGATGGGGCAATCGCTCCGGCTGTTTCAGGTTCGACGAAGCGTGGAATGGACACCGCGGCTCCCATCAGAGCCCATAGAAGGCCGTTGATCTCAAGATAGGTCCATCGATCGCCAAAGCAATTGAGGATAATACTGCAACAGACAGTAAGGAACAGGCCGAAGCCCAGCCCCTGATAGAGAGGATCCTTCGCATGCCGGAAGAGCCGCCACCCCGTCGCGAGCATCTGCTGGAGCAGGGCAAGTGCAAAGAGGCCGCCAATCAGGCCGGTTTCGACGAGCACCTTGACGAACCAGTTATGGGTGTCCTTCAAGTCATCCGTGTGTTGCCCAAACTGGAAGGCGGCGTAGCCGATACCCAGAACGGGCTCGCTGTAGAACTTTTTCTTGGCGGCCTCCCATAGATCGACGCGTTCCTGCGCTGACGCTTCAAGTTGACCGCTATCGTTCTTGGTCATCATGATGCGTTCGGTCACGGCGACCGGAACGATTGCCTGCCAGGTGAAAAGAAAGATTGCAACGACGATCAGTATCTTTCGGTCCTTGAAGATGCCCAGGAGAATAGCTCCTGCCACGACGGCAATATAGGACGCGCGCGAAAAAGTATACATCGTTGCAAAGATCGTTGTGGCAACCAGGGCATAGCAGAGCATCTTTGCCTTCCGCCGCTTGAGAAACTGTCCAAACCCCCAGAAGAACATGGAGAACTGCGCAAGGAATGCCGCGAGGCCGTTGGAGCCGGCAAAGCCGAGCGGGCCGCCGTCCCGCTTGCTCTCGTCGAAGGTGGCCCACGATCGCGACATGCTGTCCCTGAGCGCGCTTCGATCAATAAAGAGCAGGGCAAAGCCTGCAATAAGGATGACCGTTCTCACAGCCTTCCGATCTTCGACGACGAGTCCTCCAGCGACAAAGACCAGGGGCAGGAGCAGGTAGTCTTTCCAGGTTGCGAAGTTGACGTCATGAATCCAGAGAGGCGCAGGCTCGTTCCCCAGCGCCGTGCCCAGCCACATGGAAAAGTACATGTATATGCCGAACGCCAGCCATATAAGGTACAGCTTCGACTTCGGAAGGCGCTTGCCGTGGATCAGTGCGCCGACGATTACGGCCAGGACCAGGATGGTCAGGACGTTGGCACCAAGGGGATGCTCGAGAAAGTGGTCGCGCATGGTGCGATAGGGCAGCAGCGGGAGCATGTAATAGAAGCCCCATAGCGGCCGTCCTGCCAGGGAGGCGATGATCGCGACCCAGCAACCTAAATAGGTCATCAGCGGGATGTAATGTCCGATTCCTGTTCCCAAGATGCAGCCTCTTCGATACGACGAGTAGAAGATTACACGGTTAGCGGAACCAGTTCATCGTGTCCATACGGAATTTCTGCCTGCAACAAAATTGTAGAACGCGAGCGCCGCGGCTGCGTTAAGCATGACAAAGGTACTGGCGATGGCGACCGGCTTAAGCTTCCGGAGGGAAGGATTCGCCATTCCGGCAGCCGCTGAAAGATAGAAGCAGACCTGGAGCCAGAAGATCGTGCCGTAGAGGGCTCCACCGGCGAGGGCGGAGGCGGCCAGCATCCCAATCATAAACAAGGGCACGGCGAGCCGCAGGAGCTTGTGGCTGACAAAGCGAAAGAGCAGAGGATTTGCCGGCGAGAGCAACCATGGTGCAAGTTTCAGCAACTGATAGTTGCCGGTGAGGGTTCGGACCTTGCGCGAAAACTCCTTGCCCTTTTCGCTGAAGAGACGGTCGCGAGCGATGGCCGCGGACTGGAAGACGACACGCTTGCCACTCCGCGCCACATGCATAGGGACAAAGACATCGTCGAGGATGGTTCCGGCGGGGATTTCGGTATAAAGCTCGCGGCGAATTGCGTAGATCGCTCCGGTAACGCCTACGACGGAGCCTGAAGCGGACTCCAGCTTGCGGACGATCTTCTCTATCTTCCAGTAGATTCCGAGGGCGTCGGACGAGGACGCACCGGTTGCATCTTCAAGCAGCAGTTCGCCGCTGACTGCTCCCACGGACGGATCGGCGAAGCAGGACGCCAGTTCGGAGACGGCGTTCGGATCGACAGACTGACGCGCATCGAGGAAGACGAGGATCTCACCGGTTGCGTGCCTGACCGCCTGGTTGAGGGCACGAGCTTTTCCGTTGGACTCTTCGAGGATCACCGGGACAACCGGCAGGATCTGCTGGTTGAGCAGGATCGAGGCGGTTCGGTCGGTCGAGCCGTCGGAGGCGATGACAACCTGAAGGCGATCCTGGGGACAGTTAAGGAGGCGAAGATTCTCCAGCTTGGCGGGGAGATTGGCCTCTTCGTTCCGTGCTGCGATGACGATGGAGATCGTGGGAGCGATGGTGTCTTGAGCAACGGGTCGCCGGTGCAGCCGGAAATAGAACCATAGCCAGATGGCGTACCCGAAATACGCATAGAACGTGAACGCAAAACATAGCCAGAAGAGCAGCTTCACCGTTTGCCTCGACCTTCCGGTGCTTTGCCGGCGACTGCGTGCCGGCATTTCGCGCGGCCACCGCTCCCGGACTGAGCGAGCAGGCAGAACGCGATCTGGTGGAGGCCGGGATTCGATCGGCGGCTATGCACATCGTTGATGATACGTCAGGCTATGGGGGGCGGGAGCCGTAACACTGACACCAAAGTGGTACCGGAATCGGGAGGCAAAAGTGTCGCAAAACGCAGACCGTGGGCGACATAACACTGTAGTATCGTGGAGTTTGCGCACTTAATTGCCAATGGCCAGTACGAAACGTTTTGCATTCAATGTGGTTATGAACTGGGTCGCCATGGCCGTGGGCATGGTGGTCCCTTTCTTCCTGACGCCGTTCGTCCTGCGGCACCTGGGAGTGACTGCCTACGGAATCTGGATTCTGGCGGTTTCTACAGTCTCATATCTGAACTTGTTGGACATGGGGCTGCGCAGTGCTGTCATCCGGTTCGTATCCAAGGCGCAGGCACAGGAGAAGCTTGAGGATGCAACCAGCGCCATCGGTGCGGCGCTATGGGTTCGAGTTCTGATCTCATGCGGAGTTGCGGTGCTGAGCATCGTCCTGGCGCTGGCATTTCCCCACCTATTCACAATCCCTAAGAATCTGCATCATGCCGCCCAGATTACCGTTCTGATGTGCGCGTTGGGTGTGGCCTTTACCCTGGTCTCGGGCGTGTTTGGCGCGGTGCTGGCGGCGACCAACCGCTTTGATATATTGAGCGGCATCTCGGCGGTGCAGACGGTCGCCAGGGCAGGCGGAGTGATCCTAATCCTTCTCAGTGGGCACGGCCTGGTGCAGTTGGCCTACTGGGAGGTCACGATTGCGCTGCTGAGCGGTATCGCCACATGCGCTATGGCGCTGAAGACATTTCCTCCTTGCCGAGTGCGGGTCGCAAAGCCGGATATGGCTGTGCTGAAGCTGATCTGGAACTATAGCCTCACGACATTCATCTTCATCATTGCGGTTCAGATCATTATGAACACCGACAATATGGTTGTCGGCGCATTTGTCTCGGTGGGGATGGTCGCGTTTTATTCGATCGGCAGCAGCCTGATGTCATACTCGTGGCAGGTTGTCAGCGCAGTGTCGACGACATTTACTCCGCTGGCGAGCGGCCTGGAAGCAAGCGGGAAGATGGACGACTTGCGGCGGCTTTTGATTCGGGGAACGCAGGCGACGTTGGGCATTGCCATACCGATCAGCGTGGCGCTTGCATTGCGCGGCAAGACTTTTATCAATCTCTGGATGGGGCCGCAATACAGTGAAATCGCTGGCACGGTTCTTCAGATCCTCATTATCAGCCAGTTTTTCGGAATATCGAATGGTACGGCCGGCTCCATCATGATGGCGATAGACAAACATAAGCCGGTTGCCATGTGGGCCGTCGTTGAAGCGGCACTAAACCTCGGCCTCAGCATTATCCTGGTGAAGACGATTGGCATCTATGGAGTGGCGTGGGGAACATCGATTGCAATGGCCATCGTCCATCTCACCTTCTGGCCTCGATATGTCAGGAAGATTCTCGATGTTCCCATACGAACGTTTATCTGGTTAGGGTGGATCAAGATGACGTTGTGCGCCATTCCTTATGCCATTGTGTGTGCCGTGACAGACAGGTATTGGCATCCCGGAAATCTAGTCTCATTCTTTGCGGAGATCATCGTAATCCTGCCGGTCTATGCGGTTTGCGTGCTGGCGGTTTTTCGCAGCGAAGCGCGATTCCTGTTTTCGAAGTGGCAGGCATCGAGGGCTGTGCAGGTTTGATGAGAGCGGTTCTTTTCCAAAGGTAGTTTTGGGGATGCGAGAGAGACGCAGATTCCCTTCGGGAATGACAAACAAGGGCGAGCTATATTGCTTCGTTATTTCTACGATTGTTTAGCGTAGTATTTGTCGATGTGTATAAAGTGTCTTCCGTAGATAAAACCGGCCAGGTCCCACGATGCCAGTTCATCCGCAAAGGCCCGTCCCGCGCCGTTTCGGGATAGCAGGTGCAGAGGAAGTGAGGCCAATCCTCGAAGCGCGCGACCTATCCGGTAGCGCGGTACTCCGAACGCATAGGCGACAGGCTCCTTCAACTCGCGGTCCAGCAGCCCCTGCGATACGCCTCTCCAGTAGCACCAGCTTCGGTAGTACTTGCGGGTGAGCCGGCTGGCGGGAATGTGATGATAGATGATCAGGTCCGGAACATGCATGCCGTGGAGATTGGCGCCGCGGAGCCGGCGATAGAACTCCGCATCCTCCTCTGAAAGAAGTCCCTTCCCGCTACGACCAAGCTTTGGAGAATATAGGCCGACCTGATCGAACGCGCTGCGGCGAACGACGGCGTTGCCGCCCATCAGATTGCCTTGGAATGTGCCGCCAAAGGCTGAGCGGGGCTTTGGGTCCACGATGCCGATTGCCGCATAATAGCCCGGAGGAAGCCATGTCGGCGCAGGCGCTGTCCAGTTGGGCAGGTAAGGGCCTCCGATGAATTGAATGGCCAGGTCATTAAATTCCCGCGCAACAACGTTGTACCAGTTTTCGTCGATCTCCTCGTCGTCGTCGATGAAGCCGATGAGATCTCCCGAACCGGCCCGGATGCCTGCATTGCGCGCGTGAGAGAGACCCTGAGAGGTTTCCTTGACGTAGACCAGAGATCGGGTCGTCTCGGATTGGATCTGGCGAACGACTTGTTCTGTATCGTCTTTGCTGTTGTTGTCGACGATCAGGACGGTGACCTCGAGGCCAGCCGGGATAGGAGCTTCGAGCAGGCTGGCGATGGTAAGCCGCAACAGGCCGCTGCGGTTATAAGTCGGCACCACGACGTCGAGTTTCACAGAAATTACCTCTCAATACATGATCTGGTACGCGGCGATGATGTAAGTCCTCACCGTGAACGAACCGATGGACGTGCCTGAAAAGATAGGTTTGATCCATCATAATGTGACCGAGCGCCGTAGTCGCTGGGAACTCCATCCTGATCCGGTCTATCCTCGTGCTCTATATTTCGAGAGTTTACTGAGGCAAATGATGCTTTTGCGATACAGCCTCGTCAAGGTCGCGGAGCACTTCGGGATCGAAGGGGAACTTGCGGGCGAAGTGGTGGGTTGACTCCAGAAGCCGAGAAAAATCTGCTCTGCCAAGCGTCCGCGGGTGCGCGTAGCATCCGCGCCAGTCCGTGTAGCGTTTGTTGTCCGGAGAGGTTTTGAAACCGGTCGAATTGGCGACCAGAGTGTGATAGAAGGACTCTTCGGGTACGGTTCTCTTTTCGTAGTGACGGTGAAGGTCTCGCCAGAGGGGCGTTTCCTCAAAGAGAAGATGCGCGACGCGACGATTTGCGGTCAACCAGGCGTCGCCGCCGTGACATGTTACTGAGCCATGAAAGGGAGTCAGCCTTTTCGTCAGGAACGTGAACGGAAGGCAAAGCTTCTCGCTGGGGGTACGCAGCCGCCTTGCCATCGCGGGACTGCACAACGGGATGGCCACGTAGCGGTTATAAGCAACCTGGGGCCACATCGTATGCTGGAAGGTGCTCATTCCGCCCAGACCCTCGTTCTTAATAGGCAGGTGCAGATTTTTAACCGGCCGTGAATCGATATAGGCGTCGAAGGTACTCTCGCGCAACTCGTGCAGGATAAAGTCGGCAGTTTGAATCGGATAATCCGTGCTGCTGAGCGTCACAAACCAGTCAGGATCGAACTCGCTATAAAGCAGGCGAAGAGCTGAAAGCTGCGCATCGACGACGGTTATCGATCCCCATTTGGTCGGAATCCATTTTTCGACAAAGCGCACGTTCCCCGAAAATTCGGCGGTATTCAGCGGCCCCTGTGAGAAATCGTGATGGATGACAATTGGAGGGTTGCTGAACATTGCGTTCAGGCGTTCGCATAAAAACAGCGTTTGTTCCGGGGAATTGTAGGTTACAAGTACGAATCCTATTGGAGGTTTCATGAAAGGACAGTCACTTTGAGGAGGAGGGAATACGATCGAATCACTTCAACTAGTCTACATTTAATGGTGCGCGTCCTTTTCACTGGTCGGTCTATGATCGTTTCGTTTAATTGCGCGGGATGCAGTTGCCGTGCTTGAGAGGATTGGATGAAGATTAGAGTTCTGTCGGTTTTCGGGATTTGCGGCCTTTTGGTCTTCTGCACTCTTGCCCTGTCGGAGCCCGGTCGCGCAGGAGAGATGCACGCCGGATCGAAGGCGCAGGCTGCGTCCGCATCCGGGGCCCACACCTGGTACATTCGCTCGGATGGCGGCGACCGGAAGCAGTGCACCGGCAAGGTGGATGCCGCCTATCGCGGCAGGGGAAGTGGGCAACCGTGCGCTTTCAACCATCCGTATCATTTGTTTACCAACGGCGAATACAACAATAAGGCCTGGCTGGTCGAGGGCGGCGATACGGTGATCATTCGCGGAGGCCCCTATCGCATGGGATACAAGGGGCCCAATCCAAAGGATTATTGGGGAAGCTGCCCCGGCAATCCCTATGGCTGCTCCATGCCTCCGCTGCCTTCGGGGACACCCGGTCATCCGACCCGCCTGCTCGGAGAAAATTATCAAAGCTGCAATAAGAAGACGCAGCTCTTTGGCGGCTATGCGCTTGGAGCCATCATCGATCTGAAGGGTTCGAAAAATGTCGATGTAGAGTGTCTGGAGTTGACCGACCATGGCCAATGCACGCGCGTAGGCGGTGGTTTTCCTGCGTCGGAAGGATGCCACAGCGACTATCCCCTGTCGGACTATGCCGGCTCCGGTATTGTGACCGACGAATCCACCGCGGGCGTAATGCTGAAGAATCTCGATATTCACGGGTTCACCTCGCGGGGCATCATCGGCCCTGTCGGAGGAGACGTAACGGCCGATCATGTGCGGATTGGGTTCAATGGCGGCGGCGGTTGGGACTTTGATAACGGCAGAGGGACGAAGAGCGCACCAGGCTCCATCGTTCATGCTTCTTACCTGACCGTGGAGTGGAACGGCTGCAACGAAGAGTATCCGATTAAGGATGCCATTCCGGCCTTCAATTGTTTCGATCAGAACAGCGGTGGTTATGGTGACGGCGTTGGAACGCCGAATACCACGCTCAATTTCACCTGCGATCACTGTATCTTCCGTTACAACACGCAGGATGGGCTCGATCTGCTGCACGTCGGTGGCAGCATCATCTCCATTTCCGATTCGGAGTCCTACGGCAACATGGGGCAGCAATGGAAGATGGGAGCCATGCACAAAGTACTGTTTCAAAATAATCTGACGGTGCACAACTGCAGGCGGATGTCGGCGGCCATGTCCGGCGCGCCGGAGGGGTATCACAGGTATCTATCCAACTTTTGCCGTGCTGGGGGCGATGGCATTGCATTTTCCGTCAATGACGATGGAACGTATGTCTTTCAGAACAATAGTTTTGCCGGCTATGGGGCGACGTCGTATGACATCAGCTGCTCCGGCCATTGCACGAAAGCCAACATTACGTTCCAAAATAATCTCCACGTCGGCTATAAGGACTCGGCTAGCGGCCAGTTGCCTGGCTTGTTTTACACCGCCGGTGTTCCGCGAAATCCGTTTGTCGCTCGCGACCACAATATCTACTACAACATGCGAAGCTGCCCCTCGGGCTGGACAGAGCATTGCGTCAATCCGAAGATTGCCAATATGCCGGAATGGCACGGAGAGGCGAGTCTCGATGGAATCAACTTCCATCTGACGAGCGGAAGTCCGGCACGGGGCGCAGGCGCCGCGGTGCAGGGATTGACGAAGGACTTCGATGGAGTTCAGCGTCCTGGAGGCGCGGCGGATATTGGAGCTTTTCAATACCATCCGTGATGTCGTTTTTCTGTTTACCAAACGTCAATGGCACGGCTATCGATTCAGTGCGCTGATTCGGAAGCAGCCGGGCCTTCGGTCGGGAGATCGTCGATCGTTCGATTGACGTAGCCCCGCGAGCCGGAGTTCGAAACCACCTTGCCGGGGTTCCCCAGAACAACGGACTCCGGGGGCACATCAAAGTTGACATAAGCGCCGGGGGCGATCAGGGCTTCTCGTCCGATGGTCACCTTACCGACAATAATTGCGTTTGCCCCAACCCATACGCGGTCTTCGAGCGTCGGCGCACCGGTACGCGGACCGCGGCTGGCGGCGCCGATGGTCACGCCTTGCGCGATGTTGATATTCGATCCCAGAACGGCATGCGGGCTGATGACCACACCGCCGAAGTGTCCTATATAGAGGCCAGGACCGATGCTCGTCGTGGGAGAGATATCGAATCCATATTTGAATCGATAGTGATGGAGCAGAATCCGGTTGTAGATGTAGTTGAAGATGGCAAGCGACTTCTTTTTTTTGCTGTAGAACGAGACTTTGCGCAGGTAGTAGGTAAAACGAAAACCGGGATCGTGCAGATAAGAGCTGACAAAGGCCCGCCTATCCGCTTTGCCGCGGTAGCGGTAGACATCGGCTCGCAGTATTTGCCAAAGCGATAAGGCCAATTCAGTTCCTCGTGAAGAATCGTTAGGTGTCGCGATGAGCTCGGAAGAGGTGACTGCGCAGTCGGACGGCAGCCAATACCAGCGCCGGCGCTACCCGAAGCAGAGAGATCACCATCGAAATCTTTGCGCTTTTATAGTAGTCGTTTGCGGCTGCAAGATGAGCAATCGCGGCGGCGGGGTTCTGCTCTTGTATCGCGACCTTGCCGCGAATCGTCTCCAGATCAGCCGTCTTCCTTGCTCTTGCATCCAGCAGGAGCCTCGTCTCTTCCGAGTCCTGCGGCCACAGCGTCAGCGCGTTGGTCAGGACGCGAATGTTATAGTCGGCCATCCTCGTCGGATTTGCGGAGAGGCTGGCGCCATGTTTGCGATAGCGGACGAGGATCTTGCGATGGTAGCCGATCCGATGTCCCGCGGCCGTGACGCGAAGCCAGCAATCGAAGTCTTCGCAGGATCGAAGCGACTCGTCGAAGCCAAAACGTTTGAGCACCTCGGTGCGCGCCGTGACCGAGACAAAGACATGGCAGCGCCGCGAGATGATGGCTGTCGAAGTCGCTTCGCCGTCCGACCGGCAGACATCCATGTACTCCTTGCCTTCGTAGATCGAATCTCCAAAGAACCGCGCATTGCAGTAAACGAGATCGTATTCCGGGTGCTCGCGAAGAAACTTCGTCTGCTCTTCCAGATAATCCGGCGCCCAGATATCGTCGGCGTCGAGCAGCGCAACCATGCTTCCCTCTGCCGCGTGAAGCCCGGTATTGCGCGCGCCGCTGAGTCCCCGGTTTTCCTGCTTGATATAAACGATGCGATCGCGATAGGGAAGCAGCACCTCTTCGAGCGCCTCGGTGTCCGGCGAGCCGTCGTTGACCACGATGACCTGAAAGGAGCGGTAGGTTTGGGCGAAGACAGAATCGAGGGTGTCCTTAATATAGGAGGCGGCGTTGTAGGCAGGAATGATGACGCTTACCAGGTCGGCAGACGGATTGCCCGCGATCTCTTCGTTTACCGGATTCAAGCTCAACCTTTCGTTCCCTGTCCCGCCAGCCGTGTGGATAGCTCTGTCTAGTATTCTGGTGTAGCTGCCGCAGATGAAAATACAGATTGCCGAGAGCCAGACCTTGAGCGTTGAGACCATATCGGAAGACCAGGGGAGACAGTCCCAACGCCGACTGTATCTTCTTTATCACGAATTGCGGCCGGGCGGCAGTCGGTACTCCTATGTTATTGGAAATAATGAATTTGAAAAGCACCTCGACCTTTTAGTGCGGCTCCGGGAGAGGAAGCACGGCCTATACCCTGAAGTGACGTTCGACGACGGCCATCTCTCAGACTACGAGTGCGCGCTGCCTATGCTGCAGGCGCGAAATCTAACGGCGCGTTTTTTCATCACTGCGGGTTGGACCGGGCGCAAGCCGGGCTACATGGGTTGGAGCGAGTTGCGAGCGCTGCACGAGGCCGGACAGTCGATTGGTGCGCACGGATGGTCGCATACGCTTCTTACTCATTGCAGTGAAGAGGATTTAAAGACTGAACTGGGAGTTGCGAGGAAGACGCTCGAAGATAAGCTCGGCGCTGCGATTACGACGATGTCTCTGCCGGGAGGCCGCTACAACCGCCGCGTTCTCGCGGCATGCGAGGCCGCTGGCTACACGCAGGTGTATACCTCGATCCCGCGATCGGAGCCTGCGACTCCAGGAAGGATGATTGGCCGGCTGAATATCCTTGGAAGCATGACGACCGAATGGATTGCCGATGTCTTGCAGCCGGAGAGCCGGACGCTGGCGGATCTTGGGCGGCAATATAAAGTGAAGGCAACCGTGAAGACTCTGATGGGAGACCGCCTGTACGAAAAGGCCTGGTCGGTGCTGAATCGAAGAGAACCGGATGCTGTTGATGAAGAGGCCACGTCGGATGAAGATTCTGCACATCATCAGTAGCGGAGGAATGTACGGCGCGGAGTCCGTGATCCTGAATCTCTCGCGAATGCTGAACGCAAGCTCGCATGCGAGCGTCCTTGGGGTATTTTCGAACTCTTCCAATCCAAATCTTCAACTCCATGAAGCCGCCGTGAAAGAGGGCATCGAATCGCACTTGATTCCCTGCGCAGGCCAGGTTGATCCGACGGTCGTTGAGAGCATCCGGCGACTGGTAGCGCAGACGGGCGCCGATGTGGTTCACGCGCATGGCTACAAGGCAGACGTTTATGTCTACTTCGCTCTGCGCAAGACGGCGACGCCCTTCGTGTCGACCTGTCACAACTGGCTCAAAGACGGCGCTCTCGTCGCCTTTTACGGCAAGGTGGATCGTTTTGTATTGCGCAGCTATGCGGGAGTCGTCGCTGTGTCGGACGAGGTCAGGGCCACGCTGCTTAAGGCTGGCGTCCGTGCAGAGAAGATTCACCTGATCCGGAATGGAATCGATATGCGGCCATTTGCGGAAGCAGCCCCATCCCTTCGAATCGATGGAGAGAAGACCCTGGTCGTGGGTTGGATTGGAAGGCTGTCGAGCGAGAAGGGAGCGGACATCTTTCTGCGCGCCGGGGCTCGGGTTCTCGCTGAGTTCCCTGAAGCCAGGTTTGTAATCGTAGGAGATGGTCCGGACCTTGCGGCCCTTAATGCTCTGATTGACGATCTCAGGATTCGGAAGAGCGTATCGTTGGCGGGTCGCAGGGAGGACATGCCTGCCGTCTACGCATCGCTTGACATGATGGTCTCCTCGTCGCGGCAGGAAGGATTGCCGATGGCGATTCTTGAGGGGATGGCGAGCGGTCTTCCGCTGGTCGCTACGGCCGTGGGCGATGTTCCGACCGTGGTTCGAGAGGGAAGTACCGGAAGGTTAGTGCCCTCGGAGAACGTGGAGCTGCTGGCGGCAGCCATGGTGGAGTTGCTGCGAGATGACTCGTTAAGAAGACGGCTGGGCTCAGCCGCAAAAGAGTTAATCGCGGAGGAATTTTCTGCTGAGCGGATGACCGCAAACTATCTTCGTGTCTATGAAGATGCCCTTACGCAGCGAGGTGTTGAAGCTCAAAAATCTCCCTCGGTTCGGACGAGGAAGGCGGAGTGAGCAAGTGAGCAAAGACCTTCGTCGGCCTCGGGTATTCATGATGGACCTATGGGCGACTGTGCCCTATTACACCGCTTATCTCTCGAAGGCGCTGCTGGCGGAGGGTGTTGATCTGACGGTAGGTTCCATCACCTATTACCTCGATCCCGGCTGCTTCTCGACCCGCGGAATCAAGCCGGACCCCGGCCTGCTCGACGTGGTGGGGAGGTTTCCGCTGCCGCGTCTGCCGCGAAGAATCCTGAAGTTCTTTGAGGCAATGCTGAACCTCTCCGCGCTGACGGTCCGCTTTTTCTTTAGACCGCCTGATGTGATCCATGTGCAGTATCTTCCCATGCTGAAGTGGCGTCTGCCGCTGGATCTCTGGTTCCTCGAACTCTGCCGCAAGCGAGGCTCGAAGATTATTCTGACGGTCCACGATCTGCTGCCGCACGATACGGCTGAGGTCTACAAAGAGACCTTTCATCACCTCTACCAGAGGGTTGATGGGATCATCTGTCACTCGGACAATATCAAAATGAGGCTCGAAGCCGAGTTCGGCGTTCCGGCGGAAAAAGTCGACGTGATTCCGCACGGCCCATTTTTTTATGACCTTCCAGATACAGGAAGCGAAGCGACGCTCCAGGCGCTCGGGGTCGAGCGGGGCAAAGTGCTGGTGCTTTGGCAGGGAATCATCTTTCCCTACAAGGGAGTCGATCTATTGCTGAATGCATGGCAGAAGGTCGAAGCCCGGAATGAGAACGCCAGCCTTGTCATCGCTGGGACCGGCGCACCGGAGTTGCTGGATCAGATACGTGGGCAGATCGGCGAACTTGGCCTGAAGCATGTTCATCCTGAATTTCGTTTCATCACGACGGAGGAGCTTGTCGCGCTCTATCGTGCGGCAGACATCGTTGCCTACCCTTACCGCGCGATTACAACCAGCGGAGCGCTGGCGACAGGGCTTGCCTTAGGCAAAGCCATCGTGGCGAGCAATCTTCCTGTCTTTCGAGAGATTCTGGAGACTCGCGAAAATGCGCTTCTGGTCGATCCTCATCAATGCGAAGAGTTGGCCGGCGCTCTGACGGAAATGATCGAGCACCGCGAACTGCGAGAAGAATTAGCGAAGAAGGTAAGCGAGATGAATTTTGGCGATAAGTCGTGGCTCGCAATCGCGAAGAAGACAACTCAGGCGTATGCGAGATTTTTCCGTTTAGGCCTGTAATATAAAGCATACTTATTTGCGTGAAGTAAGCAGTCCTACGTCCCTATCTTTTAGATGGCGCTCAGTTTCTTCATCATTACCTCTGCATCTCACGAAATTGATTTATCTAAGGTGGAGTAATTGTTCAGGTCATGGCGCAGGCTCCGGGGCTCCCGCAAAAAGAGTCAGCACGCGCTGCTGGGTGAGCCTCCCGACCGCGGATACACGAGCTTGTTCTCAGGTTCCTTCACGCAGTTGCTTCACCCTCCTTCTGGTCAGATCCCGTTTTTGGATGGCCTTCGGACAATAGCGATCCTCCTCGTTGTAAATCACCATTTCAGCGCCAGGTTCGCGGAAGTGCATGGTGACAACTTTTATTCCAGGTTGCCCTTTGTGATTAACGGCTGGAGCGGCGTGGACTTATTCTTCGTTCTCAGCGGCTTCTTCATCGGAGGGCAGCTATGGAAAGAGCTGCTGAAAGATGGAACAATCTCGATCCGGCGTTTTATTCTGCGCCGCGGGCTGCGGATATGGCCCCTGTTTTTCTTCATCTATCTATGCGTATTTGTGCTCTACTGGCCCGACGCCGCAACCAAGCAATATGGTTGGTCGGATCTGGTATTTCTGACGAATTATTTCAACCACGGGATTGTCGGCGGCGGCTGGTCGCTTTGTACGGAAGAGCAGTTTTATATCGTGACGCCTCTTCTGCTTTGCCTCTTCGCCCGTAAAAAGCTGCACGCAATCCGTCCGTGGCTTTGGGGGTTGCTCGCGCTGATTCCCGCGATGCGGATGGCGATCTGGGGTCATCACACAGGTCATTTCTTTTATCACGACCCGGCTCTGTTCGCCACGATGTACTACAAGTTTCACACCCATTGCGATGGACTGATTATCGGTTTGATCATCTCCAATCTCTGGGTTAGCTATAACAAACCCCGGTCTCCGCTATGGAAGTCCTCTCTCATCCTGTTCGGAGGATTTGCCCTCCTGGTAATTCTGCGTGAGCTGCAACACGAGATCTTCATCTTCACGGGGCTTGCCTTCTTTTTCGGTTCACTAGTTTGGTTCGGGCTGGCTTCCCGCATCAATTTTTTTCAATCACGGCCGTTCTATTGGATATCTCGCCTGTCTTTCGGCATGTATCTGAACCACGGATATTTAGTGAATCCGGTCCTCAAGAGGTTTCTGCCACACGTCCACTTCCTGCCACCGTCTTCCATCGCAGCACAGTTACTGGGTACGGTGATTCTCACAGGACTATCTGCGGCTATTGCAATAGTTACCTTCTGTCTTGTAGAACACCCCTTCCTTGGTCTGCGCATGAGGCTGCTGGAACCTCATGTGATGAAATAATCTTGTGATATAACCAAAGTCACGGGTCCCCCGTTACCAGCCTTTCCCGCCTGTTGAGCAACGGGATGATACTGTTCTGCTTCTGCCTTCGTTTTCCCGTTACCGAGATCGCTTGATTTTTTAAATCGGCTGATTTTCAGGCAGTCATGGGCATCCTTTCGGATTCATTCCGATTTTCTTTTTTTAGATATGGATTGACTTGTCGTTCATGGCAGGCAGCGTCCTTGCGCGTCAGCGCCCAAACCGGCTTGACTGGAGAGGATTCGCGCCTTGCGTTTGCTTTGTTAACTCTATGCCACGAAAGAACTATACGGCGCCCCCAAAGAGCTATACGACGATCCAATGTGCAATACACCGGATCTTCATTAGCTGTCAGGCTGTAAGAACAATTACTGGATTCTGCGGCTGTCGTAAGAAGTTTTCGAACCACTGTTATGGGGAGCTGTTTCCCTGCAAATGGAGAATATTTTGAAGTCCCTAGCTTTCCTTATTACTCTTTTCCTTGTCTCCCCACTGGCATACTCAAAGACCGTGAGTTCGGTTTCTATCTCTCCGCAGGGTGCTGTACTTCAGAGTGGATCAACGCTGCAGTTCGGCGCGACCTGTGCCTATTCCGACGGATCCACTGATAACTGCGCTGCAGCGGGCGGTGTTACCTGGACGACTTCTCGAGCCACCGCGCTTACAGTCAATAGCACCGGATTGGTCAAAGCCGCTACCGACCCCAGGGCAGGTTCCGTTGGTACAGGTCTTGTGCTCGCTTCGGCGGGTGGCGCGACGGATCGTGCCAATGTGTATTCGCAACATCCTGGAGATACGTTCTATCAGTACATGACTCCGGACTACCGCCTCTATCAGACAACGACGCAGCCGACTCCCGTCAGGCTTCCCTTGAATGTCGTTCTAGGCTCGACAGTTGCTATTGGTTCAGGAATCGTTGTGAACTATAACGGACCTACCACAGGCACGCCGTTTAATGGCACATGCAACTGGGTAAGTTCGGACCCGGCCAAAGCCACCGTAAGCAAGATCGGGCTCGTTACGGCGGTAGCTCCCGGAACAGTCAATATCACCTGCGGCCGAGCTGGCAATGGCGTGTTTGGCACGAGCGCGACGTCGGGATGGGTTTCTCCGGGAAACGTCATTACTCTTAACATCGTGGCCGGAGGGACTGGGTCGCAGACCTGGTATGTTCGTCCCGGCGGCGGCACCCCCTTTGTGAGTGCAGCGGCGACTCCGGCAGGTCAGTGCGACGGAAAGCATGATGCCGACTATCCCGGCTCGGGTGTCAATCAACCCTGTGCGCTGGGGAATATCCGGTATCTCTGGACAGACCAGAAGACTTACTACCAGGAAAAGTGGATGATCTCCGGTGGGGATACCGTGATCGTCCGGCAGAATCCGAACGGCTATAACACCGGAATGGATGCCAATACAGTCGGCGCTCCGGTGAACTGTAATGGAGACGGGGGAAACTGCTTTATGCCGTCGATCCCTTCCGGCACTGCCGCTCGGCATACGCGCATTCTTGGTGAAAATTACGCGAGTTGTTCCTCGGATTCCGCAAAAACTTTGCTTCACGGAACGTGGGGAGCATACACAGTATTCAATACAACCGATTCGCAGTTCGTCGATGTCGCCTGTTTTGAAGTTACGGACACGGCGGCGTGTGCCTCAAGCGGAGCTTATACGAATACCTGTCGTAACGGATCGAACAACGCGGCAAACCACGGAATTCTTCAAAGCGCTCTTACTGCGTCGGTAAACTATATCGACCTATTTATCCATGGGCTGGGCTCTGACGGTATTCATGGAGCATCCGGCGTTGGCATCGTAGCCGACAGGGTTCATATTCGGGCCATGCCAAATGCCGGAATCAATATGGATGACAATCCATGGCAGGTAGGCAATATCTCTGTCGCGGGTGGATTTACTTTGAAGAACTCTATTACCGAGTTCTCGGGTTGCGTTGAGGAATATCCCGTCGTTCACAACTATCCCTACATCGAATGCCGCGACCAGAATACCGGAGGCTATGCCGATGGCTTCGGGACCGCCAGTGCCACCGGCGACTGGCTCTTCGACCACGATACCTGGCGATATAACTTTCAGGATGGTCTCGACCTTCTCCACTCAGGCTTGAATAGTCTCACCGTCACGAACTCAACAAGCTACGGAAATGATGGCCAGCAGTTCAAGATAGGTTCCGGCCTCATGGTGATCTTTCGGAACAATCTCACTCTGCATAACTGTGCGCGTATCGGACAGACGATCGGCGATGAGCCGGCGAGCGCGATACTGCCGGGGGTAGCCTTGTGCCGCGCGGCGGGAGATGGAATTCCGGTCGCCTTTGATGGGCAGGGGACCGATCTCTTCCAGAACAATACCTACGTGGGCTACGGAGCAACTTCCTATGACCTGATGTGCACGGGTGGGTGGGATAGCTGTCCGAATACGAAATCGGTGTTCCAGAACAATGTGAACATCGGTATCACTAATTTGAATCCTGCCTTGCCTGACCATCGAGCGCCGGGCCTCTTCTATACCCAGGCAGCGATGCCTGCAAATCAGGGCTGGGCGGTGCGTGACCACAATCTTTACTATGGGTTCCGCAATGGGTGTCCTGCGCTGAATGCCGGAGAGATCTGCGCGGATGCCAAATTCATCGGGGAACCGCCGCTAACGATCTCGTCCGAGACGCTTCTTGATAACTTCAATTTCAATTTGAGTTCGTCAAGTCTGGCCAGGGGTTCCGGCATTAGTATCCCCGGCTTGTTATCTGACATTCTTGGATTGACGCGTCTCAGCCTTCCATCCATGGGCGCAATCGAATTTGGAGGCAGCTCCACCGCTCCTCCTGTTTCGCAGCCGACGACGTTGACCCTGGGAGTTACGCCCAGCTCACTGACCGTTGGGCAGACGGCAACCGGTGCAGTGTCGGTTATTTCAGCAGGAGGTGTGACCCCCACCGGGATAATCTCTTTGTTGAGTGGGACTTCTCTTCTGGGGACAGCTACCTTAAATAGCTCCGGCATCGCGACGCTTTCGCTGCCTTCGCTTGCTGCCGGGTCTTATGCTGTAACTGCCTCCTATACGGGAGACAGTAATTATGCTGCCGGCGTATCGAGTGCCGTCACTCTGACAGTGAGCAACCCTGTGACGTCACCTCCGAGCGGCACCCCTCTTCCTCCCAGCGGCACCCCTCTTCCTTCAAGCGGAGGGAACCCATCCTCGGGAGACCCTTCCTCTCCTTCGGGGACTGTAAAGCCGCCCAGCGGAATTCCGCCTTCATCCGTCACGGATGGTGAACCTTCTTCGGGCGTCAAGCCTGCCGCTGTTTCGATTTCAGTTGCGCAGCCCGATTATGGGTTCAATGTCATTCCCGGCTCAACGCGCCGTATCTTTGCGACGGTCACCAATGGAAGCACCAACCAGGTCACCTGGACGGTGAAGTCCGGTTCCGCGCAGATCTCTTCAGGCACCGGTTCGTGGATCGACGTGACCGCGCCGGCGACGGGATCTTCCTGTTCGATTACGGGAACGAGCGCGAAGTATGCGGTGGCTTCCGCGACGCGATTTACCATTCAGGCAGCCTCTGTGGACGACGGATCGAAGACCGCCGACGTTACGTTCAACGTCTGCAAGCCTGCCGTAGAAGTTTCGGTCGTTCCGTTCTATCGCACCGTCTATGCAAACCAGCCTGTCGATCTCCAGAGCTTTGTGCTCGGAGCGACGAACCAGAATGTTCATTGGGCGATTACATCACAACCCAGGAACGGAGACGGCAGCCTTGCCGATTCCACCTCTCGCGATACCTTGTTCACCGGAACCATTCCCGGACGCTATCACCTTACGGCAACCAGCGTCGCGGATGGAGCGAAGAGCGCGACGGCGATTGTCTACGTGACCGGTCACACGATGCCGTTTCGTGTCACTCCTAACCGGACAGAGCCCGTCGATTGCTCGGTCGATCCGGCGATGCTGGGGACTGTGTACGAGGTCGGTCCGTCGCAGGCATTCAAGACGCTTGCCGCAGTGCCGTTCCCAACCATGGAACCCGGTTCAACCGTACGGCTGCATAACGAAGACGCGACCGGTCTGCATCCCACGGAATATCACGAATATGTTCAGATCTCGCGCGCGGCGACTGCCGATCAGCCGTTTCGTCTGTGCGGCGTTCCCGATCGATTTGGGAATCTGCCTGTCATCGACGGGGCAAATGCGACCGGCCGATCCGATACGGGAGCCGATGTTGCCGGCACCGGGCTTCTGGCGCTGCACAGTTCGAACAGCTTTACCTACTGGCCTGCCTTTTCCGGACCGCAATACATTGCCGTCGAAGGAATTCAATTTCGCAATGCGAAGGCCGGCAACAGCTACCGTGCACCGGGCGGTTCGGCCAATACCTGGCAGAGTTCTTCCTCATGCATTCAGGTCGATGAGGCGCAGAATATTGCGTTTGTCGGCGATGATATCGGAAGTTGCAGCAGCGGAGTGCTGACCGAATTCAACAGCAACGGAGGCTGGGGAGCATCGGACGTGAACCTCCTTCTGGAGGGAAACTACATCCACAACAATGGAGTCGCCGGCTCGAAGCTTGGACACCAGGTGTACCTCCAGTCGTGGGGCAATGTCGTGCAGTTCAATCGCATTGACAACTACACCGCGGGCGCACTGGGCGCGAACGTCAAATCGCGCGGCCTCCAGGACGTCTTCCGCTATAACTACCTTGGCGACGGCGCGCAGCGGCAGATGGATCTTGTCGACGTAACCGATGCCCCGGCCTACATGTCGTTCAGCGGCTTTCTTAGCGGCGGAGCTAACTCCTTCCATGCCCTTTACAACAAGGATGCCTATCCTGCCGATCGGATCGCCGCCGAGCAGGAAGCCTGGAACTCGCACTTTGTCTACGGCAATATCTATCAAAACAGTACATCGATGGCGCCTATCCACTTCTCCATGGATACGAGCGGCGGCGAGCTTGCGCGAAAGGGATCGCTCTACTGGTACAACAACACCTTCTACGAGAAGGCGTGTCCTTCATGCTCCGGCGCGTGGACGCTGTTCGATACGACTGCCGGCAACGGTACCTATCTCCCGCAGGTCGAATTCCCGACGGTGCAGGCGTACAACAATATCGTCTGGATGGACAATGCAACCGCGCCGGTCTTCCATTGGAATAACTACTCTGCGTTCATCGGTGAAGGAGGCGGCAATCTCCTGCCCGCAAACTGGGGCGCCAGTTCGACAGGAGAAGGCACCGGCCCTGCCTGGAACACCAGCCCCAATGGCAATGCGTACCAGAACAGTCTTCCCTTGACGACGCATATCTCCGGATTGGATAAGACGGATGTCCTGACGACCGGAACCATCCCCTTCGATCGAATTTCCTGGCTGGCCGGCAGCAAGGTTACCGGCACGCAGCTTGTGCCGTCGGCGGTCTGCGAGATGCCCGATCGCTTCGCCTACCTGCCTAGCCTGGGATACGCCGTTCCCCGGGTCAGCTCTCCAGGCGTTGGGGCAACCGATACGGTTGCCGATACCTCAGGAATGATGAAGATCGTGATGGGTGGCGGGAGATACAACACGCGGTACTCAAACTGCCATTGAGAACGATAAAAGAACCATAAAAGAACAAGGCGCCCGGGATGAATGATCCCGGACGCCTTGCCGTTTTGACCGGCCCTGCTTCCACCGGAATTGGCGGTATGAACCATTCCAGTGACCGCGTCGCGCCCGTTGCATCGCACTTTCGGTAGACTCATAGGGTACGTTTGCGTTGAGGATATTTAATCTATGAATTTTCGGTACCTTGCTTTAGCTGTCGGCCTCGCGCTGACGACCCTTGCGGCCCACGCTCAGGTTGGCCTTTATATCAACCCTGTCGCCATCCGCATAAGCAACTCCCAGGCCGATACGGGTCCATTCGCTTTCCTTGGAGAGAACTCCAAATCCAACATCTTCTACGGTGTCAACATCGGCGGATACTACAACTTCTACCACCAGGGAAAGACCGAGGTTGGCCTCGATATCCGCGACTCCTTCACGAATGGCAACAGCGCAACGCTCAACAGCTTCCTTGTCGGAGTCCGCGTCGCCACTGCGCCTTTCAAGAGGCCTCTCAAGCCGTACCTTCAGGCCTCCGTTGGGGTGGGCACCACTCGTCCTCCGACGAGCAGCGTGCGTTCCAACAGAGCGCAGTTCGGAATCTTCGGAGGCGCGGATTACACGCTCAGCCGCCATGTCGACTTCCGTGTCGTTGAAATAGGTTTCAATTCTCTGACAACGGCCAGCAGCAGTACGATCGGCGGTGTCGGCAGCATTCCCGCTTCGAAGCTGCTCAGCTTCAGCACCGGCCTGGTCTTCCGGTTCCCCTAGAGGCTGTTATGACTCCCCGCCTGCTGTTCACGGCAGACCGAATCGCGTCGTATTGCCTCTACAGGTCAGCGCGACGGGTAGCTTGATACCCCCCAATGTATCCGGCTGCCTTCGACAACTCGCTGGGTAGCGTTCAATTTATGAGGGTCGCAGATGGCAAGATCGCTGTCCTTAACCAGGAGGCTCACTTTCTTATCCTTTGTGTTGAATATTCTGGAAAGAGCGCCTCAGATATTGAGGCGCTCCAGCTTCGTAATTCTTCCCGATTGATTCCAGTCCGATACAAAGATATTGGCGTCGCGATCAATGAAGCAACCGTGCGCTGCACTGAAGATTCCAGGTTTGATCTCAGACGGAGTTGTCTTGTAGCTTGCCCACTGTGATCGATCGGGGTTGTCTCCCAGGAATGCAACCGGGGCGTTATCTCTATCCAGAATGGTCGTTCGTCCCTCCAACTCCGAGACCACGGCATAGTCGCCGTGAAAGCTGACCTGACATGGGCGGCGCATATGGAACGCTACATGTTTTACAAATTTTCCGTCGAGATCGAAGTGCGACAGCCGCCGGTTCTCCCGGTCGCATACCAGCAGCAGGGGCTGATCGTAGCGTTTATCGAGCACCATTCCATGGCTGCAGTTGCACAGTCCGTCCGCGCTTCCTTTCCCCGCGAAGGCGGCAAGGTATTCGCCATTTTTGCTGAAGCGGAAGATACGCGAGTCGCCATATCCGTTGGCGATGTAGATGGAGCCATCAGGAGCGGGAACCGCAGCGGTTAGCCGCCACTCATTCAGCGCGGTAAAGCCGGCCTCGGGCGGAGCGGTGATCTTCTGTATGACGGTTCCATCGGTCTTCATCTTGACGAAGAGCCAGTGCTCGGCTGGCGTACCCTTCTGCACCGTGCAATAGAAATACTGCACTCCATTCTCTTCGGCGTGGACCATGGAGTGGATCTCCGGGTATTCCTGTGCGATGGTGCGGATCAGCGTTCCCTGTTGGTCATAGACCAGGACTCCAGTGCTGCTCTGGGTGCTGACGTAGAGCAGCCCCGCGTTGTCGGTCGCGATTCCTCCGTGAGTTCCACCGAAAGAGATTCCTTCGGGCAGCCGTCCCCAGCCCGAAACCGCGCGATAGGTCCATGAGCCATTTCCCGTTCGCGCCTCTTCCTTGCCGGCTTCACAGGCCGGCACGCTGGCTTCCGCTTTGTTCCGCTCGCCCGCCAGGGTTACAAGTGCGGTCGCTCCGGTTGCGGTAAAAAACTTTCTTCGGTCGAAGGTTTGCGCTACTTCGTGATCTGAAGGTTTATTCATAGTGTCTTCCTCTCGGTTGGTGGAGCAGTATCCGCGATGGGCGCGTGTTGAGCCGGTGTGTCGTATAGGTAAATACTGTGCAGGCCCTTTATCGCTTCAAGGGGGGCTAACGCTGCCTTCGTCACCTTGGTTCCGCTTAGATTCAGGTAGGTCAACTGCGAGAGCGGAATCAGCTTCGTCAGGCTGTTGCCGGTGACGGCCGTATCTTCCAAGTGCAACACTCGCAGGTGAGTGAACTTGCTCAACGTATCGAAGCCGGCATCGGTCACCCCTGTGCGAGCCAATTCGACTTCCACGATGTAGGGTGCGAACTTCGCGAACTGCGCGAGTTGGGCATCGCCAAAATTTTTACCGACATCAACCGTTCTAAGGATTAATCCATCAGACGCCTTGTTGGACACCTGTACCAGTTTGGCGCCCGTACCACTACCCATCGCCGCGATCTCCGGCATCAAAGCACTATAGTCTCCCACCGGCGGCAGCGGCACATCCTTGTGTTCATTAATGGTGATTCCGGACAAGGAAGTCGCCGTGGACGACGCCCCCTGCTGCACCCAGGCGCGAATCCACTCAATCTGCTCCGGTTTGAGAGGCGGTTTGCCCTCTGACGGCATGAACTGTTTGTGGTCTTTGGGAAGAGTAACGCGTATCAGCAGCAGGCTCTTGTCGGGAGCGCCCGCGGCGATGACCTTGCCATCCTTTCCGCCCTCCATCAGATACTCATATGAGTCAAGGCGGAGGCCTCCCTTAACCTTGTTTTCGCCATGGCACACCACGCAGTCTGAATCGAAGATGGGGTTGATGTGCTGCGCGTAAAACGAGCCGGAGATTGGCGCCTTGGCTGGCGAAGACCCCAATCCTGTCCAGCGTTTGAGCAGCGGCGGCATGGATTCAGTAAGGTAGTTGCTCCCATGGGTCAATGAACCGCCCTGATGGGCCGCCCACGACAACACAAGCAACACGCAACCCAGCAATACGGGATAGAGTCGCGGTACGGCGCCTGATGCCCATAATGGACGCACCAGCAGGCATAGCAACACGCCGATGGTCAGGGCGATACCGCCCCACATATGCCGCGTGACGCCTGCGCCTGAATCGCCGCTGCCGTAAGCAAGCAAATAACCAAGCGTCATCGCGCCCAGACTGCTGATGAAGCCGAGGGCCAATACCAAACTCGCGCTCTCACGCAGCGACGGCTTCCAGCGTCCCCCAACTTCGAGTAATGGAACCAGCAGGATAAAGCCAATCGGCAGATGAATGATAAGCGGATGGAACCTTCCCAGGAACTGTTGCCAGTCCGCATGGGGTTTCCCATCCAGTTTGAAGATGTGGGGCAGGAGCAGCAGCGCCATGCTAAATAGCAGGGCCATTACCCAGGCCGTCCGCGCCGCCGGACTTCTGGGAAGCAGTTTCGAATCAAGTCCACTCACGCCTTCACCGAGTCCTCATGCCAGCAATCCCTGAACAACGTAGGCAGGCGTCGTGCCAGTCAGTTTCTGATCGAGCCCTTGTGATTGAAAGGTCAGCTTGTTATGGTCGATGCCCAGGCAGTGCAGTACCGTCGCGTTGAAGTCCCGCACAGGGACGGGATCCTTCACCACGTTGTAGCTGTAGTCGTCCGTTTCGCCATAAGAGATTCCGGGTTTGACACCCCCGCCGGCCATCCATGTGGTGAAGCATCGCGGGTGATGATCGCGGCCATAATCGGTCTCGGAGAGTCCCCCCTGGCTGTATACCGTGCGACCAAACTCGCCCGCCCAGATCACCAGCGTGTCGTCGAGCAGTCCACGCTGTTGCAGGTCCGTGATCAACGCATAACATGCGCGATCCGTCTCCTGGCAGAGGATCGGCAGCAGCTTCGGCACATTGCCATGTACGTCCCAGCCGCGCTTGTAGACCTGCGTAAACCGCACGCCGCGCTCGGCCATTCTACGCGCCATCAGGCAGTTGTAAGCGAACGTGCCGGGTACTTTCGCCTCGGATCCGTAAAGGTCCCAGGTCGACTTCGGCTCCTTGCTCAGATCCGTAAGCTCCGGCACCGAAGTCTGCATGCGGTACGCCATCTCATACTGCGAAATGCGCGAGTTTGTCTCCGGATCACCGAGCTCCGCGTAGGTCTGCTGATTGATCTGATGCACCGCATCCAGCATCTTTCTACGAACATCGCGATTGACTCCGGCGGGATCGCTCAGAAAGAGCACCGGGTCTCCTGCCGAACGCAGTCCGACTCCCGCATACTCGGACGAAAGAAAGCCGCTACTCCATAAACGCGACGATACCGGCTGGTTGTTCTCGATAGGGTTCAGCTTGCTCTGAAGCACCATGAAGGTAGGCAGATTATTGTTCATGCTGCCGAGCCCATAGGACAGCCACGCGCCCATGCAGGGCTTGCCCGAATTCATGTTCCCGGTATTCATCAGCATGATCGCGGGCTCGTGATTGATGGCGTCCGTGTTGGTTGTCTTGATAATCGTCAGCTGGTCAATCATCTTCGACGTGTACGGCAGCAGATCGCTCACCCAGGTCCCGCTTTTGCCATGCTGCTTGAACGCCCAGTGCGACGGAGCAATGGGAAAGCGCGCCTGCCCTGACGACATGCCGGTTAATTGCTGCGCGCCTCGCACCGAATCCGGCATGTCCTGGTTGTACATCGCGGCCAACTTGGGCTTGTAGTCCAGCATGTCCATCTGCGGCGGACCGCCCGACATGAAGAGATAGATGGCGCGCTTGGCCTTCGGAGCGAAGTTCGGCAGCTTAAACTGCTCCGGCGTGATGACCTTCGGTTGACTGGAAGTCGTCGTAGCGTGGGCCACGGAGGTCAGTGCATGGTCTCCTGTCAGAGACGCCATCGCAGCCCAGCCCATCACCTTGCCTGCGCGGCCGAGGAAGTGCCGGCGGGTCTGCAGTGCGGCCCATTCCTGCTTCAGTTCTTCAGGAATAGGCAACGTCCGGACGTCCAGGTCCTGCTCGGTATCGGTGCAAAGCGGATGCTGTTTCATCATGCTCCTCTCGCTACTTGGTTACGGCCTCGTCCAGGTTCATCATCTCGCTGGCCACCATCGTCCAGGCCGCCAACTCCGGAGCAGGAATGGAAGGATCGCTTCGTTTTTCTCCCACGCCGATCAACTGCATCGCCGCCTTTGGATCAGCCTTATAGTGCTTCTCCATCGCCGCGAGCGAGGTTTCCAGAACTGAAGACATCTGCGGCGTCGGATCGTGGGACAACAGAATATTCCCCAGCAGATTGATCCGCTGCTCCGGCTGCTTGCCGCCCTCCTGGATCACTCGTTGCGCCAGCGCCCGCGAAGCCTCCACCCACTGGACATCGTTCATCATCACCAGGGCTTGCAGCGGCGTATCCGTGCGCTGCCGCCGCGTGCAAGCAACGTCGCGCACCGGAGCATCGAACGCATCCATATCCGGCATCGTCGCCATGCGTTTCCAGAAGGTATACATACTGCGGCGGTAGAGAGCATCCCCATGGCCCTGCTCATAATTGAGCGTATCGCTGGTGGGATAGCTCACCTGTTCCCACACGTTCTGCGGCTGATAGGGCTTCACGCTTGGGCCGCCAACCTTGTTGGCGAGCAGCCCCCCTGCCTGTAGCGCAATATCGCGTAACATCTCGGAGTCCATTCGGAAGCGCGGCCCATGCGACAGCAGAAGATTTCTGGGATCGCGGGCTATCTGCTCCGGGGTCGACTTCGCGCTTTGGCGATATGCAGCCGACATCACCATCAGCTTGTACATATGCTTGATGTTCCAGCCGCTCTCACGGAACTCCACGGCCATCCAGTCCAACAACTGCGGATGAGAGGGACGCCCTCCCACGATGCCGAAGTCCTCAGTCGTCTCTACCAGTCCGGTACCGAAGACCTCGTTCCACATTCGATTGACGGTTACGCGCGCCGTCAGCGGATTGTCGGGGCTGACCGTCCACTTCGCCAGCGCCAGACGATCATGCGGTATACCGGCCGGCAGCGGAGGCAGGAAGTGAGGCGTATTCGCCTCCACGCGCTCCAGCCTGGCTGTATAGACCCCCCTTGCCAACACATCCGCGTAGGCAAGGGATGGCTTCTCCGAGGCGACGATAGAGAGATCGCCTCCAATTGAGAGTTGCTGCAGCTGCCCATCCAACTGAACGATCTGGCTCTGGAGCGCCTTCGATTTCGCGTCCACACTATCGAAGTAATAGGAGCTTACGACATGCCATTGGTCCTCAGTCCATTTTGCAGCAGGCGTAGCCAGGACCTCTGAAACGTAGTCCTCAAAGGGAAGGCGTCCAGCCTCTTCCGGCGTCAGGGTCCGTGCGTAGAGCCGGATGTCCTGATAGCGCGTGTCCTGCGCCGGATCGGCGTCGGGATATCTCCAGCCCAACTGCATCGGAGCCTGAGTCTTGATGGTCGAGTGAGCCAAACTGTCGTAGACCACCCTGGTCGCGACTGCTTTGCCGTTCACGTAGATCTTTACTCCGGATGCCTTGCCCGATCCATCGTAGGTAAAGAACACGTGGTCCCATTTGTTGTCCAGCGGCAGGGCATTCAGTGTTGCGACCCTGATCCCGACCCACGGCGTGTGGTCTGCTGTTTTTTTCGCCTTGATGGCGTCTGCCTTCCGCTTCGCCTCCGCCGCCGCCTTCTTCTCTGCCTCGGTCTTGGGCACGCGCTTTGGACGCTGCTTGGGCTCCAGGGTGTCCAGGCCCTCTGGAGTTGGGTACTCGAAGGCTGCTCTCTTGAACAACTCCGGCTTGGCTTTGCCCTTCGCTGTTTTAGGCCCGGGCAGGCTCTTCGGCCCCCCGTTCACCAGGTCGACATTGATGACGCCATGATCCAGAGAAAGATCCCAGCCGCGATTGTGCTGGCGTGTATCCATCTTCGAGATCAAGGTTCCCGAGGTGCTCGAATAGTTGGGAGCGGCGCGCAACATGAACCATCCGCCTGAAGAAAACGATTGGTTCCAGTCATAGTCGCCCATCTGTCCCAGCATCATCCTCGCACTGGTATCCATGCGAAAATCCGGCCAGAACCAGGTCGTCTCGCCCCACTGCGGCTTGAATTTTCCGATCGGGAAGCTAGCCTGGACTGCATGGGGAGCGCTGTTCTTGAACACCTCGCCGCCGCCTTCGTCCAGCTTCAATCGCAGCAGGAATTGATCGCCGGATACAGGCACGGCGGGGTCTTGACGCGAGGCAATCCATTGTTTAATCAACTTCCTGTGGTCCAGATGCATCGCATTCAACTGACTCACAAGGCTGGAACGTTGAGCCAATATCTTGTTATAGGCCTCCATCTTTTGGGGCTTCGGGATCCGAACCACAGGAGCCCAATGCGGCATGTCCCCGTTATAGGGCAACTCGTCCATATTGTTGAAGAAAGCGCTCAACGAGTAGAAGTCTTTCTGTGTCGTTGGGTCGTACTTATGGTCGTGGCAAACCGCGCACCCGACTGTAAGCCCCATGAACGCGGCACCGTAAGCCTCAGTCCGCTCCCGTGCAAGGTTTACACGCAGCTCCTCGGGAATCGTTCCGCCTTCATTACTGCTGACGCCGGACCGGATGTATCCACTGCCCAGAAGCGCATCCAGATTTTTTGACGGCAACATGTCTCCGGCGATCTGCTCCATCGCAAACTGATCGAATGGCTTGTTGCTGTTGAATGAGCGGATCAGATAGTCGCGATAGGGCCACGCGTGGCGGCTGTTGTCGAGGTGCAGGCCGTAGGTATCCGCGTATCGCGCATAATCCATCCAGTAGCGCGTCCGCTGCTCGCCGAAGCTCTGCCTGGCCAGCAGGGCATCCACCAGATGCTCATAGGCCTGGGGCGATGAATCCTTTACAAAAGCATTCACCTCAGACGGAGTAGGGAGCAGGCCGGTCAGATCGAGCGTGACCCGGCGAATCAACGTCTCCATATTCGCTTCCGGAGATGGCTTCAACCCTTCCTTCTTCATCCGAGCCAGCACGAACGCATCGATAGGATTTTGTGCCCAGCCTTTGTTGTCAACTGCAGGCAATGCGGGACGAACCGGCTTCTCAAACGCCCAATGCGGCCTGTAAACCGCGCCCTCTTTTATCCACTCCTTGAGGATGGCGATATCTTCACGCTTCATCGGCTTCGCATCGCCCTGTGCCGACTGCGGCATTAGATAATGCGGGTCTTTGGACTCGATCCGCTTGACCAGTTCGCTCACCTCAGGATGACCGGCCACGATCGCATCCGGATGTCCGGGACGCTTTTTGAACGCCGATTCTGCGAGGTCGAGTCTAAGTCCAGCCTTCCGCATCGACGGATCGGGGCCATGACAAGTGAAACAATTGCCGGCGAGGATCGGCTGCACGTCCTGGTTAAAGTCGAGATGCTGCGCCGCCTGCGCGGCTCCCGTTTTTGAGGGCCTGCTCTTGCACCCCGTAACCAGAAGCGCCACCATACCGGCCAACAGGCACACAGAGAGCCTCGGACGGATTTGGCCTCGGGATAACGCCGGGGCTTCGGCAGATTTTAGATGCAGAGGCGTCATAAGAGAGCAGTCCTTATTGATTGAAGCAGAATGTGCACTCATAATCAGAGTATGAATACTATTTTTTCCCTATAAAAGAAGCAAATCATTATTTTTCGCAGCTATACGAAACGCTAAATTCTCCCTTTCCATCGCAAGCTGCTTCCGCCTCGCGTTCGTGCGTTGAAGCTCTGGGCAAGAACCCTTATTGCTGGATGCGGTACTCAAGCGCACGTCCTCCCGGCAGTGGAGGGCAGGAAAAGTAAACGGTCGGGGCGACTAGATTCAAGCTGGCGACCTCACTCACCCAGTCCTGTAGTTTTGCAGCATCAACAACTTAGGAGCGCTGGCTCCTAAAATCACAATCGGAACCGAGAAAAATTCGCACTGTCTTATGCTCAGAGATGCTCTCGAATTGTTGCGAATCAGCAATCGAAAGTTAGCGGTTGTTCACGCGATGTCTTCGTGTGACAATAAACCCCGTTCAAATCAAGAGGTCATATGCCCGCTCGGCTAATGGTTCGAGTTCTTTTGTTCTGCCTGATATATTTCTTTCTTCCGTCTGTCTTTGCGCAATCAATAACGCCTTCGGCTTTGAGTGCTTCACCCGGAATTCCGGTTCCCGTGGTCTTCGAATTGAACCAGGGTCAGCTACAGGGAGCATATCGATTTCTCGCTCGCAACACGGGCGGCGAAGTACGCTTTACCGATAGTGGTCCTGATTTTGTGATGAGGGGCAGGAGTAGCCATGCCGTCATCCATCTTCGCCCGGTTGGCGCGGCTGCTCAGACTCGAGTCGAAGGGAGGCAGCCACTTCAGGCAAAAGCGAACTATCTGATCGGGCGCGACGCTTCACGCTGGATTCGCAACGTCTCCACCTTTGCAGAGGTGGCATACGGTGGAATCTACCCGGGTGTGGACCTGCTCTTCTACGGGAGCAAGGATCGCCTGGAACATGACTTCGTCGTCTCACCCCACTCCGATCCGTCTAACATTCGCTTTACCCTGACGGATGCCGATCAGATTGAAGTCAACGATTCCGGCGATCTTGTGGCCTCGGTAGCGGGCGAGGAGGTCATCCTTCGGAAACCGGTCGCCTACCAGGAGGCCGACGGCAAAAGGATTGAGGTCGAAAGCGCCTTTCGCCTCGATCTTTCTCAGTCCGCGTCGGGGCCAATCGTTTCATTCCAACTCGGCCATTACGATCCAGATCGACAGCTCATCATTGATCCGGTTCTTATCTTCTCTACCTATCTGGGCGGTACACACGCCGATATTCCCGCCGCTATCGCCACGGACAGCAGCGGCAACATTTATGTTGCCGGCAGCACGCGCTCACCGGACTATCCGCTGGTCAGCGCCTATCGATCGAGTTGCAGCACATGTACCGACAGCACTTTCGATGATGATGCCTATATCTCCAAGCTCGATCCCACTGGACACACCCTTCTCTACTCGACTTACTTCGGTGGTAGCGGTGAAGATGAGATCGACGCATTGGCGATAGACTCCTCGGGCAATCTGGTTGCCACTGGCTATACGAGTTCCACGGATTTTCCCTCGGCGGGGAACTTTAGATCCTCGGTGAGCAGCGGCGTCTTCGCCGTCTCGCTTGATGCAACCGGTTCGAGCCTCAACTTCTCGGAGATTGTGGGAACTGCGAATTCCACCTACGGAGCTTTCGGCTCACATAGATTCGCACTTAGTCTCGATAGTTCAAATAACCTCTATATTGCGGGTCTGTTGACGGCCTATAACGGCAGGCCAAACTTTCCCGTAACGTCTGGATCCTACGGTAGCGGAGCTGCCAGCTTCGGGGAGGCACTCTTCGCACTGAAGCTCGCCTCCAACGGCACCCAAATCTACGGAGCAGTCATCCCATCTACCAGCTCCCTCGACTCAACAGGGACCTATCTGGGTGGGATCGCTGTCGACCCCCAGGGGAATCTCTACATCTCCGGCACCACTGCCGGAGATTTGCCTGCAACCGGCGGTGCTCTGTTGACTATTTTGCCTCAAGGCGCCGGTGCGGCAGGCTTCCTGCTGGGCCTCAATCCGACTGCTTCCGCGCTCACTTTCGCCACCTACCTGCCTGGTACAGATTCGGCCGGCCCGGTCGCGCGGGCAGCCGATGGCTCGCTCTTCGTCACCGGTGAGACCCGTGAATCCAACCTTCCCGTCGCAGCCAACGCCTTCCAGAAGACTCTGAGCACAGGTTGTGCCTGCAACAGCGGATACATTCTGCACATCGATTCAACCGGCTCCGCTGTTCTCGGAGCCACGTATCTTTCCGGTTCGATCCCATCCAACATGGGCACAAACTTCGGAACGATCGCGCTGGACAACTCTGGAGACATCTTTGTTGGGGGTGTGACCGACTCGACAGACTTTCCCGTCGTCAACCCGATCGTCTCGTTCCTGGATGAGATTGGTAATCTCACGAGCGGCGGAACGATCATTGCCGGCCTCTCCCCCGATCTCTCGACGATGGCCTTCGGGAGCTACTTCAATGGTAATGGCGCAGGCTCGAAGCTTTCTGCCATGACGGTGAGTTCTACGGGCCGGCTCGTCTTCGCCGGAACGACCTTCTCAAACAGCAACTTCGTGACAACAGACAATGCCTACCAGCCGAATGCGCCTGCCAGCCCCACTCCCTACACCGGATACATCCACCAGTTTCTATCCAGCATAGATCTTACTGCGGCGGCTCCCTCTGCCTGCTTCGACACACGCACCGCGGCCTTCGCTGCAACGCCTGCAAACACTGCCTCATACGCAACAATTCATCTGACTAACTGCGGCAATGCTCCTCTGACTCTGCAATCGGTGACGCCGTCTTCTCCTCTGGTCGGCGTCTCTCAGCCCTGCGTCACGGTTGCAGTGGGAGCTACGTGTGCACTCCAGTTCTCATTCACTCCGGTCAGTTCCGCGCCTCTCAATGGCACTGTCACTCTACTTGCGAACACCACAATACCCACGCAGGTTCTCTACGCAACAGGTCAAGGGGTTGCGCCTCAGCTTTCAACCGCTGCCAGTGTCTCTCTCGGCCAGTCGCTCGTCGCATCTGCTACGCCCATAGCTGTAACGCTGTATGTCAAGAACGCCGGTAATGCGGTGCTCTCTTTCTCCGGTATCTCGGTTACGGGCGATTTCGCGATTCTCGCGAACTCCTGCATATCCACCCTGTCACCTTCTTCCTACATGGGCTGCACGATTCGCCTGGGCTTCACGCCGACCGCTGCCGGGCTGCGGTCGGGCACGCTTACGATCAACTCGAACGATCCTGTGGCACCTCAGACCAACATTGCGCTCTCCGGGACCGGCCTCGTCGCTTATTCTGTACCGGTTCTCACTGGGCTATCCGCTACAACTCAGATCATGAGTACAACCAGCGTCCCTATCACGCTAACGGGCAGCAATTTCTTTCCCCAGTCAGTCGTACTCATTAATGGCCAGCCTGCAACTACGATCTTTAACAGCGGCACCTCGCTAACGGCAACCATTCCTGCGTCTTTTCTCGCGAGCATCGGTGAACTCTCGCTTACCGTCTCCAACCCGACTCCGGGTGGCGGCGAAAGTCTCCCCCAACTCCTTACCGTTTTTCAGTCGCTGACCCTTACCCCGTCGTTCCTGGTCTCGGTGCCTTCGACGGGAATGCTCTATGCCTCTATTCCCAACTCGACCATCATTAATCCGAATACCGTCATCCCCATTAGCGCTGCCACAGGCACCGTGGGAACGCCCATCCCGGTGGGGCGTAATCCCGTGATCCTCGCTGCCTCCACAGATGGCAAGTACCTTTACGTTGCGCTTGCGGGAGATCAGGCAATCCAGCGCATTAACCTGCAGACTCAGGCCATCGAGCGAACCTTTCCCTTCCCTGCCAACATCTGCACCACCTGTGGCCCCGCGGCCCCCGTCGACCTTCAGGTCGTTCCCGGCAACTCTCAGGAGGTTGTGCTGTCGCAGGGCAACATGCTCACATTGTTCAACGACTCGGGCATGGTCAACTACGTCCCCGGTTCCACTTCGTTGTACTACATGGCACCTTTCAATAGCCTTGCGTTCGCCGGAAACCCGCAAAGCATATACTCGCTCCCTTTCACGATCGTGCAAAACTCATTTTTCGGCACGGTCACTATGGACGCAGACGGCCTTCACTACACGCCGGTGACAGGCACTAATTACGGCGGGAACAATACCACCGGAAGCCATGTTGTCTCTGATGGAACTCTGCTCTATACCAACTCCGGCGAGGTGTGGAACCCTGCCACGGCTATCCAAACTGGAACTTTCCCTGTCACGGTCTTTTACACCGGCAACCGCAACCTTACCCTCGACACCACACTCGATAAGATTTATCTCATCGGCTACCAATCCCTCGGCAACTCATACACTAACGTACTCACCGCGTACAGCAAGAGTTCGCTTGCAGTCACGGGAACCCTGGCGTTTCCTCAGATCAACGGCATCGACCTCACCGACCTCGTCCGCTGGGGATCGAACGGTTTTGCCTTTCTCGGTTCTGGCAATGTTTACATCCTCAGGAGCAGCATAGCCTCGCCACTGGCTGTCAACCCGCTGCCCACGCTGATCTCGATCTCCCCCTTGTCTGCAAAAGCGGGCGCTCCCGCCTTCACCTTGACGCTCAATGGCACAAACTTCCTGTCCAGTTCTACCGTTACCTGGAACGGCACACTGCTGCCCGTTACCTACCTGAGTGGCACGCAACTGACGGTTTCCGTGCCAGCGTCCGCTATCGCCGCCAGCGGTACAGCAGAGATCATGGTCTCGAATCCCAGCCCCGGAGGAGGAAGCTCAACTGCACTCCCCTTCGATATAACGGGACTTACCGCTCCCACGGTGACGATCACCTCCTCTGCAAATCCAGTCTTGCTGCAGAACCCGGTTACCATTGCCGTATCCACCGACTCCACCGCGACCGGTATGGTCACATTCATGGATGGGACTGCGGTGCTTGGCTCCGCTGCCCTGGCTAACGGCGTAGCTGCATATACTTCGTCGTCTCTCGCCGTGGGCTCTCATATCATCACCGCTTCCTACTCCGGCGATACCAACTTCCTGCCTGCTGCCGCGACCTTTACACAGATTGTGCAGGACTTCAGCCTTACGCTCGCCTCCAGCGGCTCTGCCTCGCAAACCGCGCAAAGGGGTGGAACCGCAATCTACAGCCTACTAGTCAATCCCTCTGGAGTGGCCTTGCCCACCGCTATGAGCCTCACTGTGAGCGGCTTACCCCCGGGCGCAATCGCCACCTTTTCTCCATCCTCTCTCGCGGCTGGCGCAGGTAGTACTCCGGTCACGCTGACCATACAAATCCCGGCAACTCTGGCCGAACATAGGCGTGAGCGCACTTTAGGCGGAGTCGTGTCTCTCGCATTTGCTCTGATGATTATGCCTTTCATTCGACGACGTCGAGCTTTTCCAAGGCAGTTTCTTCTGATCATTTGTTCCGGTCTGATTGCTTCTCTTCTACTAGGATGTGGCAGTTCACATGCCAGTTCCGACAACTCAACGCCGCCCGCCTCTAAGACTTACACTCTCACTGTCACAGGGACTGCCGGCGCAAATACACACACCACTACACTGACTCTGATCGTGTCATAACCAGGAATTGTGTCCGCAGCATTTTATTGCTGCATAGGGATCCCAACAGCAGCTGCAAACTCAGAAGGCCACCTTCTCCAATTATGCGATTGCCAATTTCAGTCTTGCTCCGCTTCCTCTCCCTGGCCGCTATAGTGCCCCTCTCTTTTTCTTCTCTCGTCGCCGCACCGCGCTTGTCTCCTGGAGTGCTCGCACGCTCGCCGGTGTTCGATCGGGGGGTGCCGCTCACCTTCGAGGAGAACCGCGGCCAAGCGGCCGAAGACGTCCGTTTCCTCACGCATACTCCCGCGGGCGAAATTCACTTTACCGCAGATCAGGTTTTTCTTCCGTGCTTTTCAGACAGCGGTCCGATTGCGCTTAACATCCTTCAGAGCGGTCACGCACATCTACAGGCTGAGCAGCCTACAGGCGGCGTCGCCAACTACTACCAGGGCAAAGACCGGGCAAGATGGATCGAGGGGATTCCGCTCAACAGCCGAATCAGATATTCCCATGTAGCACCGGGTGTGGATCTAGTGTTCCGCGGTGAAGCCGGCAGCCTTGAATATGACCTTGAAGTAGAACCTGGTGGCGATCCCACCGCCGTAGCCCTGCAGGTAAGTCACGGTGGTTCCTTCCAACTTGAATCTGATGGTTCGGCAACGATTCAAGTAACTGGTGGAAGCCGGGGTTGCAAGAGCCTTCATCTGCTTGCACCCAGCGCCTTTCAGACCATAGATGGCCGCAAGGAGAAAGTGAGCAGCCGCTTTACGCTGGATGAAGCGGGGCACCTCGCCTTCGCGGTCCCTGAGTATAACCGGCAGCTTGCACTCACGATCGATCCCGTCGTCAGTTACACCAAAATTATCGGCGTCAACAACTCCACCGGCGTTTCCGCTCTCCAGGTCGATTCCGAGGGGGACGTTTTCATTACAGGCGCAACAAGCGCCTCCAACTATCCCGTGGTTGGCGGAGGCATAGGAAGCAACAATGGGAGCCAGCAGGTCTACCTTACCAAACTCGACCCGACCGGCACCCAGGTTCTTTACTCCACGTACCTTCCGGCTCCTGGGTTTAACTCTGCTACCGCGCTCGCGCTCGATGCTTCCGGCAATGCCTACGTTGCTGGAATCGCCGGAAGCTCCGGATTTCCCACCACCTCATCCAACCTTGGTACTTGCGACATGTTCTGTAATGCCGGGTTCGTTGCCAAGTTCGACACCAACGGCGCTATGATCTACTCCACGCTACTTGGCTCCGGACAGCAGTTGCCCAAGGGAATCACGGTGGACAACGTTGGTAATGCGTACCTTGCCGGTTTGTCCACCGACGGTGGTCTGCAGACTGTCAATTCGTTTCAGCCCACCTTCAACAGCATGGTCTGCACCAGTTGCGGAGCGGCTTTTTTTGCCAAGTTGAATCCTACAGGGACGGCCTGGATCTTCTCGAGTTACTTTTACAGCCCCGGCCGGATCAATGCAGTAACCTATGCTACCTCTATCGCGCGCGATGCAGAGGGAAACATCTACTTCGCAGGAAGCGGAGACAGCGTTCCGCTCAAAGGTTCTCTTCAATATGCTACCGGAGGCTCTTTTGCGGCCGAGTTCGCTCCCGATGGAAAGACGCTCATCTTCAGTACCCTTCTTGGAGGCAACACCATTGAACCGGATTCCATCTCGGCACTCCAGGTCGGCTCGGACGGCACCATCTATATCGCTGGCTCTCAAAGCGCGCAGGACTTCCCGTATACGGTTAATGCCTATCGCCACCCGATTTACGCTATCGGCTATGCCCAGAGCAAGCAGTACATCTTTGCAGCGGCCATTAATCCCGCTCACAGCGGCTATTCCTGGTCTACTTATCTTGGCCAGGGATCTGTTTCCTCAACGGCAATGGATTCCGCTGGCAATTTCTATGTCGCGGGAAGCTTCTCGATCGGCTCCGTCTTATTCAAGAATGCTCTTGCGGCCGATACTACCAGCGGGGCTTATATCCTTGAATTGGATCCGACTGGCGCTCTCGTCATGGGTACGGGCTTTGGCGGCAAGAATGTTAGTCAGATCCCCTCAGGCATGGCGGTTGATTCTGCAGGCAACATCTTTATCGCCGGGACACCAAGCGGTATTGGCTCGAATGGCATGCTGGACCCCATCAACATTGGGACCGGGACCTCATATACCGATCAATCCAAGCTCGGTTACGGCACCTTCGTGGCGAAGATCGCACCTGCCAACGAGCCGCAAATCAGTCTGAGTTATCAGGGGCCGGTTTTGGCCCTGCGCAACGCTGGTTCAGCAGATCTTCATATAGGCAGTATTCAGCCTGGCAGCACAATCGCTTCAATGGGCAATACTTGCGGATCGATCCTGGCTGCGGGCACGTCATGCTTTCTTACCCCACTCAGCACGGTTCCCACTGGCGCTCTCACCATCAACAGCGACGCGCAGCCCGCTTCACAAACGTTCACTCCAGTCGGGCTCGCCAGTTCGACAGGTGCCATTGTGCTTGTCGATGGCAGCCGTCTAAACTTCCCGCCACAGCAGAACGGCACGACCAGCGCGGCTCTTCCGCTTGTCATCTCAAACGTAGGCTCCGCCAGCACTACCCTCACTTCCATCCTCACCTTCGGCTTCTTCACTCAGACAAATAACTGCCCTGGTACTCTAGCCCCCCAAACCTCTTGTACCGCTATGGTGACTGTCAGTCCCACGACTTATGGCGGTGACTCTTCGGATATCGGTGTCGTCTACGGCAGCGGCGCCCGAGCAGACATCTACGCTTCCTTTAGCCAGAACCCTTCCGAAGGCCCATTACTGCTTTCGAGTGACGGTTATGGACTGGCTTATGGAAATGTATTGCTCGGCGTCACCTCCCTGGTTCGCACCGTCACGGTTACCAACAGCGGCACATCTGCTGTTACGGTCGATCCTCCTGGTCTCTCCGGCACCGGCGCTTCCAACTTCGCCGTTTCGGCGAACACATGCTCCGATATCCAGCTTCAACCCAAGGCAAGCTGTATCATCGGCCTGACGTTTCAGCCAACGGCGGTTGGCCGCGTTGCCGTCCCGCTGCTCATCACTGGCGGAGGCTCATCTCAAACCATCTACCTGGTCGGCACTGGCATCACCTCACCCACCCTGTCCGTAACCCCAGCTTCGGCAGACTTAGGCAACGTGGTTCTTGGAGCCACAGCCACGCAGGTATTTCAGGTCTTGAACAACAGTTCCGGCGCGCTCACCCTTACCAGCATCAATGCAGGTCTCGCCGATGGCAGTGTTCAGACTGACTTCAGCCAACAGAACACCTGCCCTCTGTCCCTTGCATCCCAGGCCACCTGCACTATCACTGTTACCTTTGCTCCCTCCACCATAGGTCAGCGTAAAGGGATGGTATCCCTGCTCGTCAACGATGGTGTTCTTAATCAGACCATCGCGATTGTCGGCACCGGGCTTCCTGTTCTTGCCGCAACCCCGTCCGCACTCAATTTCGGTCCCATACCGGTGAACGATTCCAGCCTGCAGTCTGTCACGCTGTTGAACCAGTCCTCTTCTACTCAAACCTTCACGCTGGCCGTTACCGATCCCTTCATCATTAACTCCACCACCTGCGGCTCTTCGCTCGCGGCTGGTGAGCAGTGCGTCGTCTCCGTCGCCTTTCAGCCAACCTCGGCCGGCCTTCAGACCTCCGCCCTGATAGCAAATTTTGCCGGCAGCTCGCCGCCGGTAGCCATTAATCTGACCGGCACCGGAGGAGTGCCCACTGCAACGCTCTCCACCAACTCTCTGGTATTCGCCAAAACGGTCGAGGGTGTCGCGTCAGCCGCTCAAACCATCACCCTGACTAACTCCGGCGACGCCCCCCTGTCTTCGCTCGTCCTTACCCTGTCCGGAGCAAACGCAGCAGATTTCACATTGACAAGCACCTGCGGTTCCAGCGTGGCGATGGGGCAGACCTGCTCTATTGCCGTCGTCTTTAAACCGTCACTGCCTGCTTCCGAGAGCGCGACACTCAACCTTGCCAGTAACGCTTCGGCCTCACCCGCGTCCGTCGCACTCTCAGGAACGGGTGCTGCTCCCGACTTCGTCGTTACCGCTTCTTCCACCGCGGCCACGGTCAGTGCCGGTGCATCCGCCACCTACAATCTCACAATCCACGCAGACCCGGGCCTTACCGGAGTCTCCACCCTTAGCTGCTCCGGCCTGCCTACTTATGCTGCCTGCATTTTCTCCCCTGCCAGCATCTCTCTTACAGGCAATGGAACTTCGGTGCTCACGATCACGACCTCGCAGCCGCAAACCGCTGCATCCACTATTTCCACAATCGTTCGATTTGGAGGAGTCTCGATGGCCGCGCTTTTTCTCTTGCCCTTCGTGCGCCGCCGCTCCTGCCGTTTGTTGATCGGATTGCTTTTTGTTTCCACCCTCGTGGGCGTTGGAGGATGCGGTTCCTCGCCAGGCTCGGGAACGCAAAACCCTGCATCCGGCACAAACTTTACCCCGAAAGGAACTTATACCATTACTGTCAACGGAACCTCCGGCGCACTTTCTCATCCCCTAACGCTCACGCTCACGGTCCAATGAGGACGCGGATAACGAGCGGTGGGCAACTGGTAGGCTCTTCGGCCGACGGCACATATAAGACCAGCGTTCGGCACTGGAGAAATTTTCGTCTCTTCAGCAAATCTCTGCAGAAACAGATTCATTCTTTAAAGAAAGAGGCTGGCGCACTGGGAGCGCCGCAGCATCAGTATGGAGATGTCCCAGCTTCTACCCTGTTAAGAGTAGTTATCCAGGACACACCATTCGGGAACTAGCTCACGACCGAGTGGAGTACCAGTTTTGTTCGTGCATAGTCCTCCCCGGTAGGATGGAGGTAGAGGACATTCATGCACGATCTTGATCTGGTGCGCGCGCGGACTACTCTCGGCGACTTCGAACTGACGGTCTGCACCGATGGGCCCTTCAAGCTGGATGGCGGAGCCATGTTCGGCGTGGTGCCGAAGACGCTGTGGGAGAAGCGCACCCTTGCCGATGACGAGAACCGCATCCTGCTGGGACTCAATACAGTGATCGTGCGCACCGGAAAACATACGGTGCTGATCGAGACCGGCGTGGGCAATAAGCAGCCGGCGAAGCTGCGCCGGATCTTCGACAATCATGAGCTGCTGCCACGGTCGCTGGCCGCGGCGGGCATCGCGGTGGACGAGGTGGACATCGTCATCAACAGCCATCTTCACTTCGACCACTGCGGCTGGAATACGACGCTACACCCGGATGGCTCGGTGACGCCGACGTTCCCCAATGCGCGCTACTTCGCGCATCGCGGCGAGGTGGAGCACGGGCATCTGCAACTGGAGCGGGACCGGAGCAGCTATCAATCGCCGAACTACGATCCGCTGATCGAGTCGGGGCAGATGACGCTGCTGGACGACGAGGGAATCCGGTCGAATCCGGAGATCTGTCCGGGGGTGAGCGTGGAGGTCTTTCCCGGGCACACGGCGCACCTGATGGGCGTTCATATCGAGTCGGGCGGCGAGCACGCCTGCTATATCTCGGACCTCATCCCTACCGCCGATCATCTCGATATCACCTGGGCGATGGGCTACGATCTCGATCCGCTGGAGACGATTGCGGGACGGAAGCGGTTCTATCAACGGGCAATTCCGGAGAAGTGGCTGGTGCTGTTTACCCATGACCACCGCACGCCGATGGCGCGCATCGGGCTGAACGAGAAACAGAAGCCGGTGGTGATCGCGACGGACTGACCTGTAACGTTCCGCGATAATGCCGCGACTACACACCTAGCTCAACGATACTTTGAACGATACCGCAAAGTCCGTGGTTGGCTGGGAGTTCCGCGGCATCTCTATGTGCAGGCCGTCCGCAGACTGCTTCCACTGAACGCGTTCCTCCGTGCCGAGCATCTGGACATTGAGAATCTTGCCCGGGTTGGTGGCAGCCGACGTTCCCAGCGCCTTCACGACGCATGTGCGCTCCGGCAGACCGAGAACGATGGCATAGATGACGGAGTTCGTCTTGTTGCGCGTGAAGCGGATGTCCTGCACGTCCAGCTTCTTGATGCTCTCGCCCTGGAAGGAACCGCTTTTGATCATGTTCGGCCCTTCGCCGAAGAGCTTCCATGGCCTGGTGGAGTAGATCGCCTCGCCGTTGCTTTCCATCCACGCGGTGATCTTGTCCAGTACGGCAATCTCCTTGGTGTCGATGGTGCCGTCCGGCTTGCCGGGAATGTTCAGGATGAACGTTCCATTCTTGCTGACCGTATCGATCATCCAGTGAATCGCGTCGCGGGGGTGCAGATAGCCCCCATATTCTCCCGCCTGATCGAAGAGCGCTCGGTTGTAGTGCCAATCACCGATGCAGGTCTCCGATTGCCAGGGATACTGCATGATTGCGCTCGTCAGTCCGCGTTCGACATCTGAAACAACAGCCTTTTCGAGATGCGTCGGAACCTGCTTGACGTTGGCCACCGCCTCCATCCTGCCTCCGTGAGTGCGAAGACCGTTGTTGTAAAAATAGGCCGCGATATTCATGCCTCCCCAGCCCAGCGGGAACAGGGAGTTATCGAAGTAGAGCAGATCGGGATTGTGCTGATCGATCAGATCGACCGTGCGGTCGTAGAAGTCCTTCACATAGGAGACGTCAGGCAGCGCGTTGAAAGGGTGCTTCACCCCATAGAGCTGCTGAGGATCGAGTCCTTCCCACCACTGGCCTTTGCCATCGGCTAGGGTCAGTCTGCCATCGTAGGGAACACCGGCCAAAGGCCCGGTGGCGTCGGCCCCGTGCGACGTCTGGAACCACCACCAGTTCCGAGCCTGGTGCACCGTCACGCCAAAGCGAAGTCCCTGGCTGCGCGCGGCCTCGGCCCATGTTCCGATGACATCGCGATGCGGGCCGATGCGCGCGGAATTCCAGTCGTGATGCTTCGAGTCCCACGTATCGAAGCCGTCGTGATGGTTTGCAAGGGCCAGAAACAGTTTTGCGCCGGCCTTCTTGTATCGAGCGATCAACTCCTCCGGCTCCCAGTTCAGCAGAGTCCACTGCGGGCACAGATCCTTATAGCCGAAGCTCGATGGAGGGCCATAGTGGGCTTCCTGGAACTTGTTCTGCTTGGAACCCTGCATGTACATGTTGCGGGCATACCAGTCTCCGTCTTCCGGAACGCACTGCGGACTCCAATGCGCCCAGATGCCGAACTTGGCGTCTTGATACCACTCCGGAGCCTCGTATTCCAGCAAGGAATCCCAGGTGGGCTTGTAAGGGCCGCTTCCGGCCAGATTCGGAATCGGCGAATCCATGGGAACGCCATCCCACGAACCGCCGGCAACCGGGAGCTTGGGAGCATCGCCCCACGCAGTCGGCTTCCAACTTGCGTTGTCGAGCTTCTCCTTAATAATCTTTTCCGCGACCAGCGCGTAATACACTCGCTGCGACTCCGGCATGGCGCAGAAGCGCGCATAGTCTACCGTCAGAGTATCGAAGCCAGGAGCCGCCGATCCCGCGATCTGACTGGCGCGCCCTACGGATGGCACTGCTGCCGCGGTCACAGCGGCAGCCATCAATTTGCAAAAGTCTCTGCGTTCCAAGGATTCAACCCCTCAATTTGAATTTGTGAGTCTCATTCCACTCTTGATGGCACAGGACGAAAGGACGCATCCACTCTGTCCTGCGGTCATCGGTCCAGTGGTCTTCGCTCCATCGGCAGCGACTGTTACCGGAACGAGCCGACTATAGTATGCTGGCGAGATTAAAGTCAATCGATAAAGTTAACGTATATGCAGACGAAACACGAGGGATCGGTCCAATTTTTGACGGGAGATGTACTTAGGTCTTAAATTGAATCCGCGTTACCCCTTGTCGCGGTGGACCTGCGGCTCAGATCGCTACGGCAGAGGCCAACGGGTAGCAACGCCTCTCTCGATTTCCTCTCACTCATCATCAGCGACTTGGTGGCTCGCCTGTCTCCTCCCGCACCGGGTCGCTATTTTCCCGCCGGCCAGAGGGCCAGACATAGTTGAAGACCGGGGCAAGGATGGCTCGGACCTGCTGCACCATCTCCGGGTCCGCCGGCGCCGACAGGACATGAAGATTACGGCGAACCTGATCCGGAGTCGACATGCCCACCAGGGTGCTGGCAACCAACGGGTAATCGAAGCAGAAACGCAGCGCAAGTTCCGCTAGATCAAAGCCCCGGCTGCGGCAGAACTCTGCCGCCAGACTTCCCGCTTCCCGGACTTTCGCGGGAGCCGGATGCCAGGAAGGAGCGCCTCCTTCTGTAAGAACACCCATATGCAGCCCGGATGCATTGATGACGCCGATGCCATGCTTTTTGGCAACGGGCATCAGGACGGCGTCCATATCGTCAACCAGCAGGTTATACCGGCAATAACTGATGATGCTGTCCAGCGGAACGGCCTCGGCAATCCGGACAAGCGTTCCGAGAGGATAGCCGGTAATCCCGATGTACCTCGCTTTCCCCTGTTGCTGAAGCCGTCGCATTTCTGGGATCGTCTCGTGAATGATTTGCTCCACATCGCCAAACTCCACGTCGTGTGCCTGGAGAAGATCGACGTAGTCTGTGCGAAGACGCCGCAGCGATTCATCCACACTTTGACGGATGCGCTCCGCAGAGAAGTCAAACGATGCCTCACCATAACGGCCACACTTAGTGGAGAGGATGACCCCTTTTCGCCTTCCCTCGATGGCTCTTCCCAGACGCTCCTCAGCCAAAGTCAAACCGTAGTAGGGAGAGACATCGAAGTAGTTGATGCCCTGGTCGATGGCAAGATGGACCGCCCTCATCCCTTCCGCAGGATCGATCGCTCCGAAGACATCTCCGAGGGGTGAGGCGCCGAATCCCATTATCGAAACGACGAGCTGTGTTCTGCCCAGGGTTCGATACTGCATCGAACCGATCGTATTCTCTGAGTTTCCCCCGGATATGGATTGACTCACTGTTCCTCCTGTTGCGATCTTCGAAGCGGTGGCCGCCAGGCCGTCCCGAGTATAAAACAGAACACGCTTTCAGAAAACGATACAGTAAACCATAATTCACTCTCATTAAAATCCACGGAGACGGGATATCCAACAGCTTCAGAAGAAGATACTGGCCGAGGGCCTCGCCTGTCTTCTCTCCCACCCGGGCTATTCCCATCGACCTGCTTCCGACTGTATAGTCAACAATCATGGTTCGGATGAAAGATATAGCGCAGGATTTAGGTCTCTCTGTTGTGACTATTTCCAAGGTGCTTCGAAACCACCCGGACATCGCCGACGAAACCAGAGAACGTGTACTTCAGCGCGTAAAGGAACTGGATTACCAACCCAATCTGATGGCGAGGAGCCTGGTCACGGGGCGCAGTTTTCTTGTCGGCCTGATCGTCCCGGACCTGCTTCACCCTTTCTTCGCAGAAGTAGCCAAGGCCCTTTCGGCAGTACTGGCAGGGCGTGGATACTCGCTCATCATCTCATCATCAGAAGAGGATCAGAAGAGAGAAAGCACAGAGATTCAGCAGCTGATGGCAAGGCGGCTCGATGCACTGGTCATCGCATCCTCGGGAAGTGAGGTGGGAGCCTTTGAACGGATGGACCGACATGGTCTTCCCTATGTGCTCATTGACCGGGAGATCACCGGGCTGGCCGCGAACTTCGTCGGCACCAATGATGAGATGGCGGGGCGGCTCGCCACCGAGCACCTGATCGAGCAAGGGTGCCGCAACATCGCCCATATACGTGGGCGTGATAACAGCACCGGCGCTCGCAGGTTTGAAGGCTACCGGCAGGCACTGTTTCGCCACGGACTTCCCTTTAATGAAAAGCTCGTGGTTACCCGGCGGAGCGTAGACATCGATAGCGTTTGGCACGGTGCCGATGCGATGCAAACGTTGATGGGCTGCAGACCAAGACCGGACGGCGTATTTGCATACAATGACCCCTTGGCGATCGGCGCGATGAAAGCCATTCTTGGCGAAGGGCTGCGCATTCCGGAAGACATCGCGGTAATTGGATGCGGGAACCTGCATTACGACGACCTGCTGCGCGTGCCGCTCTCCAGCGTCGATCAGCACAGCCAGACAATTGGTGAACGAACCGGGCAGATCCTTTTACGAATGATTGAGTCGAAAGTTCGCCCTCATCCCGTCAGTGTCATCCTCGAACCCTCCCTGATTGCACGCGATTCGACGATGCTGAAATCCCAGCCGGTAAAGCATGAAGCGCGTCGAGGTGTCACACGACGGAAGACTTAAGACCCTCAAGGGCCTCACGTCCTACGAATACCTCTGCAAACTCTGAACGCAAACCAGACAAATTTACTCTCAATTCCATCAAGTGCCGCGACTAAGGCATTTTTCCTGGTGTTGTGCGGGACGAAACGACCTGGCTCACTGCATCACGCATGACGACCCTCAGATGCGGGTCTCGACAGGAGAAATCAATGAGACAGGTCGCAGGGCTTGCCATTGCACATCGCGCTGGTAATGCCTTTACTTTCGGTGATGGTATAGATGCGATCGACGAAAGGCAGCTTCAACTTCTCAACGTTGCCGCTGGGCCAGTGAATCTCCACCTGATCGGCTTTGTCCAGGTTGCCCAACCCGAAGTGCACGCGCATGTCATTTGACGAGAGATAGCTCCCGCCGCTCAGTACGTCACCCCGCTGACGCACTCCGTTCGCGGTCAGGTAGACGGTTGCACCCACCGCGTCGCGAGGGCTTTTAGGTCCACCGATGAGCTTCATCTCGACCCAATGATGGTGGTCGGGATTGACGTTGCGCAACAGGATAGGCGCGCTGTCCATGCTGTTGATGACCACGTCGATCTTGCCGTCGTTGAAGAGGTCTCCAAACGCTGCGCCGCGGCCGACCGTGACCACCGCCAGGCCGGTTCCTTCGACCGCAGGCACCAGCTCGAATTTGCCGTTGCCCAGATTGCGATAGAGCAGCGCGCGCTGGGCGTAGCTTTGTCCCCACTCCGGATGCTCATCGACCTGTGGATAGACGTGGCCGTTTACGATGAACAGATCCTTCCAGCCGTCATTGTCGTAATCGAGGAAGCCATCGCCGAATTTCACGTAGGGGATGGAAGACTCGGCAATTCCGGCTTGGTAGCTGACATCGGTAAAGACCCCTTTGCCATCGTTGCGGAAGAGTATGGGGTAGTCATCTGAGAAGGTTGTGCTGACCACCGAGAGATGCCCGTTGTTTTCATAGTCTCCGACGGCGAGACCCATATTGGCCGCTTCGCGTCCGTCTCCGGTAAGCGCGAATCCGTTTTCGTAACTTTCGTCCTTGAAGGTGCCGTTTCCCTGGTTAATGTACAAATAGTTCGGCGTGGAGTCGTTGGCCACCAGGAGGTCAGGCTTGCCGTCGTTGTTGACGTCCGCAAACAACGCGTCCAGGCCATAATAGCCATTCGGACCATCCACGCCCAGCTTCTTGCTGACATCGGTAAAGGTGCCGTCGCCATTGTTGTGAAACAGGTGATCGCGCCCGCCCTTCAGTCCGCGCGGCCCGCACATCACCTTCACGCTGCGGTACTGGCAATAGGAGTAACTCGTGCTGGAGCCGGAGGGCGACGTTGCTTTCGGGTCAAGGTCAATATAGCCGGCTACAAAAAGATCGAGCCTGCCGTCGCCGTCATAGTCTCCAAAGGTGGCGCCGGTGTGGTCCGCCACCGCGTTGGCCGAACCGTTGTCGAGAGCCACGCCGGCCTGCACCGCGCTATCGGTAAACGTGCCGTCGTGATTGTTGTGATAGAGCCGGCTGGCACCGACATTGGTCACGTAGAGATCGGGCCAGCCGTCGTTGTCGTAATCACCGACAACACAACCCGTCCCCCATCGGTCGTTTGCTACCCCTGCCTTGGCGGTCACATCGGTGAAAGTACCGTCATGATTGTTATGGAACAGGGCAGCATGCGGGGATGGCGCCTTCCCCGCCAGAGCGTCCGGCGTCGACCCGTTCACCAGATAAATATCGAGCCAGCCGTCGCTATCGTAATCAAGAAGGCAGGCGCCGGAACCCTTCGCTTCAATAATCACTCGTTTTTCAGGCGAACCGGTTTGGTTCCGCCACTTCGAGAGCCCCGCCGGTTCGGTTGCGTCGGTGAACACGACCGGGCCCGTCTTCACAAAGCCGCCGGCAGTGATGGGACGGTGCTGGCTGTCGAAGACTGCCGCCTTCGGGCCGCTGCTGGTCATTTCTCCGCCGGCTTGCGGACCTGCGGCGGCGACGGAGGCCAGGGGAATGCTGAGTGCGAGCGAGAGGAAAGCGCAAACCGCCGAATGCAGAAGAACAGATGGAAACCATGGTCGATTCAGGTGTCTCCCAACTCCGCCACAGCGGGTGGAGCGCAGGATGAAATCACGAAGCCGGCGAAATTTCAACGCAGGTTACCTCTTTCGAAGATGGTACAACGGCGCTGCGCAAGGTCTCGCTCCCTCCGATGTTTAGGCATGCGTTGGACTAACGCGTTCTACGCTAGAGATCGTATGCGTATCGTGTGGCGTGGCGCTTGATGACGGATCGTACGCTATCGCGAGTTATTTCGATGAGCAGTCTCTATGAATCGAGTTGCGAAACGAGCCATTCCGGTCATGGGCAAACTGGAGGCTTGCCGCCCTGTGTCACTTCCCTAAAGGATTTCAGATGGTTGGGATGGCGGCCATCGCTTTATAACTGATTTGTAGTCAATGAGCTAGCCGGAAAACTCATTGAGAGGGGCAGTCCTATCAAATTACCTTGACATGCGCACAGTCGGTGTCTATCATGATCCCCGATCCGCCTCGATTAATTTTTATTAACGATAACTAAAGCGATAATAATTAACGATAACTAAAACGTTGAGATTCTGGTAGCCTTTCAGCGCGAATCTGGGTGTGGGGCGATTCCATCTCAGATGACCACGAGTTTGACGCCGCGTTCCCGGTACGGGCCTACGTCGCCGTTTTGCTGACACACGAATCACTTTAGGGGAGCTATATGAAAACGTTAACTGGAAGACAATGGAATAGGCACTGGCATCTCGGGCTCCTTGTGCTGCTTATAGGCGTTGTGGGTCTGATGCCCCCGGCCGCCATGGCCCAACAGGGAACTGCGAACGTCAACGGCGTCGTCAAGGATCAAACCGGCGCCGCAATCCCCAATGCGCAAGTTGAACTTAAGAACGTTAATACCGACGTCGTGAGGACAACAACCGCCAACGGCGACGGAGCGTACTACTTTCCGAGTGTGCTACCCGGCCCTTATTCCATGCGAGCCTCCGCAACCGGCTTTGCTACGGTGTCGCAGCCGCCGGTAATTCTCCAGGTGAGTCAGATTGCGACGTTCGATTTCCAGCTGAAAGTCGGCGCAACAACGAGCAGCGTCACAGTGGATGCCACCCCGGCTGCGTTGCAGACTTCGAGCTCGGAGCTGGGCACGGTTGTTACCACGAACGAAATCAACAACCTGCCTTTGAATGGCCGCAACTTTACCCAGCTATTGACGATCACAACCGGTGTCTCGAATATCAACACCGACCAGAACGGCGGCGGAGGCGGAGGGTGGAACGGTAAAACGGTCGGGACCACCGACATCCCGGCCGTCAACGGTGCTGCGAACCGGAGCAACGTTTTCCTCCTGGACGGCGCTAACGATCTGAACACCCTTTCCGGGGTCTACAACTATGCGCCGATCGTGGACGCCATTCAGGAATTCAAAACTCAGGGGCACAACGATCTCGCCGAGTATGGCGGGGCCGGCGGAGGCCTCGTCACTGTGGTCACAAAATCCGGAACCAACCAGTACCATGGCGCTCTCTGGGAGTTTCTGCGCAACGAGAAGATGGACGCTCGTGGCTACTTTGAGTCCAGCCGCGCCCCTCTGCGGCAGAACCAGTATGGCGCTTCGCTCGGCGGCCCCCTCTCGATTCCAAAGCTGTACAACGGCAAGAATCGAACCTTCTTCTATGCAGCGTACGAAGGTTACAGGTTCGCCTCTGCACAGACGACCGGTGCGCTCGGGCCAACGGCCGCGATGCGCAGTGGAGATTTCAGCGCGCTGGGCGTGCCGATCTACGATCCGGCAACGACCACTTATGACAGTTCCACCGGCGCTTACACGCGCAAAACCTTTACCGAGGAATACAACGAAGGGGCGGGCAACATGTCCCTTTGCAACGGCAACGTCAACTGTATCCCCGCCAGCCGGATCAATACAATCTCATCACTATTTCAGTCGATCATTCCGGAGAGCGGTCCCCTGGTCAACGGGAGTAACGTCTTCGTCACCGGAAGATCCTACACCAACCAGGAATCGGGAACCATTCGGGGCGACCAGAACTTCGGCAATAACGACCAGCTTATGTTCCGTTATAGCCAGTTCGATCAGTATGGGGTGACTCCGTCAGGAACCATTGGTGTGGGCTTCGACCATGTCAACGGCTACAACTACATAGGGCATTGGACTCATACCTATAGTCCGACCGCCTTCTCGAACATTTACTTCGGCAGAAACTACGGATACAGCCTCATCGGCACGTCCTGGCCAGGTGTGGATGCCGCGTTTCTTGGGAAGTTGCAGACTGCTGGGATGTCTCCCGCGTGGATGACCCTGAACAACGCGACGTATTCCCCGCAGTATTCAGCGTCCGGTTATGTAGGGTTGGATGGCTCGCAGTTGCAGGGGAGCGGCCTGGCGGATAACTGGCAGTTCGGCGGCGCATTCACGAAAATCCTGGGCAGGCACACGCTCAAAGCTGGCGTCGATATTCAGACCAACAACTTCACTTCGCCGATCGCATACGCCGGCGTGAGTTTTAAGACCCCGCAGACTGCGGGTCTTGGAGCAGATCAGGGTGTAGGCGGAAATAGCTGGGCATCCTTGTTGCTCGGTGTTCCGGCCGAAGCGAGCTATCGGAATATCCACGAGGTGGCACACGGCGGCTGGATCGACGCGTTCTACATCCAGGATCAGATCAAAGCGACGGATCGTCTTACTGTCAATGTCGGTTTCCGCAATGACATGGTCATCACTCCGATTTACGGGACGGGCAATGGCGGGGATCTCTACACTGGCGAGGCCAACCCGATCACGGGCCAGTACATCCTCAATGCGCTTCCGCCGGACTGCTCGGCAACCCAAGGCGCGCCCTGTATTCCAACCGGCATCTACACTGCGTCGGCCACGCCTGCTCCGGGCGGGCTTCCCGCGCACGCTGTCGTCAGCCCGACTCTCCGTATGATCCGGAACTCCATGGCCAATTGGGCAGGCAGGCTCGGTCTGGCCTACCGCTTAAATGACAAGACAACACTTCGCGGGGGTTATGGCCGCGAGTATGACGAATGGGCCACGATCGTCCAGTTGTCGCAGAACTTCGGCGGAAACTGGCCGGCGGTCAATACCATCGACAACGCCGGTCTGAACACGAATATTCCAACCGCGACGAATGCCGATCCTCTGCAACTTGGCGGCGGCGGAGCGATCATTTATCCAATCAACGACTTCAGCCAGGTCAGCCAGTGGATGGTGGATCCGAACTTCAGGACCCCATACTTTGATGAGTGGAACCTGGGCGTCGAGCGGCAGTTGCCGGGGAACCTCGCTCTTGACGCGAACTATGTCGCTTCGAATGGCAGGCATGAGGACTGGGGTCCGACAATGAACACCCCTCAGCCCGGACCAGGCGATGTTCAAGCCAGGCGGCCCTACCCGTACATGCAGCAGCAGTGGTTCGATCAGAGTGTTGGCAACAGTCGTTACAACGCCTTGCAGGTCACCCTCAACGAACGTCAAATCCATGGTGTCGGCTTTCTGGTCGCCTATACGTTGTCGCACTCGAATTCCGACGGTTGTAATCTGGGTGCAAGCTGCCACTCGTCGAACCCATACAATCGTGCTGTCGACTATGGCACGTCAGACCTCAACCAGAAGCATGCGTTTTCGGCAGCATTCACGGCGAAGTCCCCATTCACGAAGTCTCCCAATAAGCTGGTCTCTAATTTGGCTGGTGGATGGAATCTCAGCGGCATTGTGCAATTCAGTTCCGGACAGGTCTACACCGTGACCACCGGCAACGACCCTGAGAATATAGGCTGCTGCCTCCAGCAGCGAGTGAATGTAGTTGGCGACCCCAACAGTGGTACCGGGATCCATACTCGGGAGCAATGGTTCAATACAAGCGCCTTCGAGCAGCAGCCCGCGTACACCTATGGCACGGAAGGGGTGAACCCGTATACTGCGCAGATGCGTCGCGAAATCGACTTGTCCGTGCTCCGCCGGGTTCCCGTAGGGCTCGGAGAGGAGCGATACTTCGAATTCCGCGTCGATGCATTCAACCTCTTCAACAACGTCGTTTTCAATGTTCCGGATACGACTATTTCTGACACAACTTTCGGAGAAATCACAAGCCAGCAGAACTCACCGCGTCAGATGCAGATCGCTCTGAAGTTCTACTACTAGCGCCGTGACGCCGTCGCTTCGTAATCCGATCCACGAATCGCTCGTGCTCCCGGGTCTTCTCCGCTATGGCGGAGAAGACCCGGGAAGCTACAAATCGTGAGGTTATCGCTCTCCTCTGGATGACTGAACCTTTAAAGATGCCACCGCCGCATGCAAAATCGCGGCGGTGACATTATTCTTTTGGAAGCCTGATGATGCTAAAAGAGTGATTATGCGGGGGAATGCATTTGGCGGTGTTGATTCTATTGCTTTGCACTGTCGTGATTGGTGGAATTGCAATTGCCCTGAGCCTCGCGCCTCCTCCGGACGTTGATCCGGCTTCGATTGCCGACGGCTCCCGGCGATCCTTTCTGGGTGCAGCCGGCCTGCTGGCGCCGAAGATGCTGTTTCCCTGGTTGCGGTCACGCCGAAGCGAGCAGTTCCTCAGTGTTCTCACCGGGGCGGCGCTTCCATCAGTCATCAAATTCGAAGACATTGCTCAAAGGGCAGGCATCCATTTTGTGACCGAGAACTGTCCTACGCCGGAGAAACATCAACCGGAGGCAATGCCTGCGGGTATCGCCTTGTTCGACTACGACGGAGATGGCCTGCTCGACATCTACCTGGTCAATGGCGCCGCGATGCCATCCATGGTGAAGACGGACCCGAAGTATTACAACCGCCTGTTTCACAACAACGGCGATGGAACGTTCACCGATGTTTCCGAACGCGCCGGAGTCACCGGAGCGGGTTATGGGATGGGCGCGGCGGTGGGCGATTACGACAACGACGGCCGGCCCGACTTGTTTGTGGCCAACGTCAACGGCAATCAATTCTTTCACAACAATGGCGACGGCACGTTCACCGACGTCACCGCGAAAGCGGGTTTGAGCGGCGGCATCTACAAGGGCCGCAAGATGTGGTCCATCGCGGCCGGCTGGTTCGACTACAACAACGACGGTCTGCTGGACCTGTTTGTGGCAAATTACTGCCAGTGGGATCCGCGCTACGAGCCTGTCTGTACGGGGCTCGATGGCCGCGGGTACTGTCACCCCAACAGCTTCGCTCCACTTCCCAACACGCTCTACCGTAACAACGGCGACGGTACGTTCACCGATGTCTCCGCGGAGACGGGAATTTCATCCGTGCTGGGCAAGGGCATGGGAGTAGTGTTCGCGGATTACGACGGCGACGGCTTTCTCGATGTGTTTGTGGCCAATGACAACAGCCCGAACCGCCTGTTTCACAATCTCGGAGGAAAGCGATTTGAGGAGGTCGGCTTTCAGGCGGGCGTGGCCTTCAACGACGAGGGGACGGCCCTTGCGGGCATGGGTGCTGACTTCCGGGATTTGAACAACGATGGCTTACCCGACCTCTGGCACACCGCGATCGAAAACGAGACGTTTCCGTTGTTCATGAATAAAGGCGAAGGACAGTTTCGCAATGCGAGCCAGGAAAGCCGCCTGGCGAATCTAACCAGGCCGATGTCCGGCTGGTCGAACGGGATCGTCGATCTCGATAACGACGGTTGGAAGGATCTGGTGGTGGCTCGCAGCAATGTGCTGGACAACATCGAGCAAATCTCCCATCATTTTCGCTACGCCGAACCGAACTCCGTCTTCCACAATCTCGGGAACGGGAAGTTTGAAGATGTGAGCGCTTCTGCCGGGGCCGACTTCACCCGGCCGCGACCGCACCGGGGGCTCGCGTACGGAGATTTGAACAACGACGGTCGGATGGATCTCGTCGTGACCGCTCTGGGCGCCCCCGTCAACGTCTTCCGCAACATGACCGAAACGCGCAATCACTGGGTCCTGCTCAAACTTACCGGGACGAAGAGCAACCGAATGGGGATTGGCGCACAAATCCGGATCATCACCGATGATGGCAGAATGCTTTATAACGAAGCGACAACCAGCACGGGGTATGCTGCTTCGAGCGACCCACGCGTCCACTTCGGGCTGGGCAGCTCGCGCGTGATGAAGGAGATCGAGATCCGCTGGCCATCGGGTACGCGCCAGTTGTTGCACAATGAGGCTGCGGACCGCGTGCTCGAAGTGACCGAGCCTCGCAATGGCAAATAGCAACGGAGCGGGTCGAGGTGGAATGATAGTTAGAGCGAATCCATGATGAAGCGATCCCTCCTTTGCTGTGGCGCGTTTCTGCTCGTGGTCGGCGCACAGGCGTTGGCGCAACTGCCCAACACCTGCAAACCGCCGGCGTCCGCTGCGCACGCTCCGGCCGGAACGCCGCCTGCGAGAGTTTATGACGCGGTGGGCGCCTGGTTCGCCGAAAAGGGCGATCTGACCTGCGCCGCGGCGGCGTTCAAGCAGGCCTTGCGGCTGGAGCCGAAGTCGGCGGAGGCGCATTTTGATCTCGGACTGGTACGGCAAAGTCAGCAGAAGCCGACCGAAGCAATCAACGAGTTTCGGCTGGCACTGCAATATGATCCCAAATTGTTGCAGGCTCGTTGTGCGCTTGGCTCGACGCTGACTGATCCCGCCGAGGCCGAACCCGAATTTCGTAAAGCGCTCGCGGCGAATCCGCAATTGGTCTGCGCCCTGGACGGGATGGCGCAGGTTCTGGCGAAGCAGGGACGATACGCTGCTGCTGTGGATTCCTGGCGGCAGGCTCTCCGCATTCAACCGGACGCTCCCGATCTGCAACTCGCTTTGGCAACCGCGACCTATAAGGCTGCCAAGGCGAGGCAGGCCAATGGGCTACCGGCAGTGGATGGCGCCGGGGTGGCTGACGCGATTCGTCTTGTAACGGATTTGCTCAAGAGCCATCCCGACCTGACGGCTGCTTACTTTACTCTCGGCAACATCTATGCGAACGAGCGCCGCGATCGCGAGGCCGCGGATCAATATAAGGAGGTGACCCGCCGGAGTCCTAACGATGTGGTCGCGCTGGCTGCCGAGGTCAAGGCGCTCATCGATGCATCCGCCTATGCCGAGGCGCTTGCGCCCGCCCGTGACTATGTGCGCCGGAAGCCGAGCGATCCCTCGGCACACGTCATGCTTGGCACGGTGTACCAGCAACTGGGCGATTACGCAAAGGCGGAGCCGGAACTTGAGATTGGAGCGGCCAGGGCGCCCGACGATTTTGAAGCCCGCTACCAGTTCGGACTTGTGTTGGCGCGCCTGGGAAAACCCACTCAGGCGCTGCCGCAGTTGCAGAAAGCCGTCGCGCTCAAACCCGGAGATCGGTCGGCACAGTTCCAACTCGTGGCTGTGCTGCGCTCGCTTGGTCAAACGCAGCAGGCAGCCCGGATCGTAGAGCAGATGCGGAAAGAACAGGGCAAAGAATTCCTGAATAGCCAACTGGCATCCGAGGGGACCAAGGCGAATGACCTGCTGCAATCGGGTAAGCCGGCAGAGGCCGCGCAGATTTATCGCCACATGCTCGAAGAGAATCCGGATAACGCCTGGACAGCCTATAATCTCGCGCTGGCGCTGGAAGCTCTGCACGATACCAAGGGCGCGGAGGACGCCCTTCGCAAGGCGATCGACATCAACCCCAGGCTGGCCAAGATCAGAGCCGAATTAGGCAGCCTGGAGTTGGCGAAAGGCGATCTGCAATCGGCGCAGAAGTGGCTCGAATCCGCGCTGGCGCTGGAACCGGAACTCGTGGAGGCGCGTGGAAATCTGGCGATGCTTTACGCCAAGAAGGGTGATTTCGTATCGGCCGAGCGATTGCTTCGTCAGGCACTCGAAGACAATCCAAAATATAAGGAAGGCCACTTGAACCTGGGCTTGATTCTTGCCCAGCAGAACAGAAAATCCGACGCCGAGAAGGAACTGGACGAAGCGGTCGCCCTGGCGCCGAAGAATCCCGCCACGTTGTCGACAGTTGGAAAAGCGAAGGTGCAGATGGGAAAGACGAGCGAAGGGATCGCGCTGCTGCGGCAGGTCGTCGATCTGGCGCCCGATCTCGCCGTGGCTCATCTGGACCTGGCCCTTGCGCTCGCCGACGGTTACAACTTGTCGGAGGCCCTGGTGCAAACCAGCGAGGCGGTTCGCCTGGCTCCGCAGTCTGCCGCCGCCCATTTCTACCGCGGGCGAGTTCTGTACGATCTGAGCCGCAGCAAGGAAGCGCAGACTGAGTTTGAAACCGCCAGCCGGCTCGATGCAAAATTCCCCGGGCCACGATATTTTCTTGCCCTCATCGACAAGCAGGAGGGCAAGTACGAGCTTGCAGCCAATCTGTTTGAAGAGACTGTCAAGTTGCAGCCCGGCAACGTCATGGCCTGGTATATGCTTGGCCAATCTCTTGAGCAGACGTCTAAGACCGCGGAAGCGCTGGCGGCGTGGCGAAAGGCAATCGCGATCGATCCCAAGTTTAGCCAGGCGCTGATCAGTCTGGCGAGCGCGTTGCGATCGACCGATTCAGCTGAATCGGAGCAGTTGATGGCACGCTTCAATGCCGTTCAGAAAGAGCGGCGCATCCTGGACCGCGCGGACACTCTCGCAAACAACGGTGTTGAAGCGGCGTCTGCGCACGACTGGCCCGAAGCGATCCGGCAGTTGAAAGAAGCAATCGGCGCGTGCGGCGATTGCGCAGCAAGAGGCGACCTTCATAGAAAACTGGGCATCATCGAATGCCAGGCCGGCAACCTCGACGACGGCGAAAAGGAACTGCTGGCAGCGAAGGCGCTCAAGCCGGATGACCCCGTAACCCAGGCCGCCCTTGAGTTGGTCGCCCGCGCTCGAAGCCAGCATTCCACATCCACTGCCGGGATTGCCCATTAGAGATACGCTTCTGAGTACCAGCCACTTTGCTGCCGGGAGAATATGTCTCCCGGCAGCATGTCGGGCAAGTAGAGTTTTCTCTAAACGACTGGATCGCTCCAGCAGACTGTCGCTTCAGGTCGGCCTCTGATCAGTCTCCGATCAGCCTAAAAGACCCAACTCCTTCTGAGCATCCTTCGCCGTCTGGCTGTTGGGAGCTACCGCGATGGCCTTCTTCAGATGAAGCGAGGCATTGGCCTTGTCGGAGAGTTTGCTGTAGATCATCCCCAGGTGGTAGTTGATCGCGGCGTTGTTCGGTGAAGTCTTCAAAGCGTCTTCCAGCAGGTCGCGCCCCGAGTCGTAGTTTCCTTTCTGGTAATAGATCCAGGCCAGCGTGTCGGCTGTGTCGGGAGAGTTGGGTAGCACGCGGCGAGCGGTCTGAGCGAGCGAGAGCGCCACGTCAAGATTCCCCCCGGTCTCCGTCATCAGGTACGCCAGGTTATTCGCTGCGACAGCCTGGTCGGGCTGAATCGCGAGAGCCTTCTTGTAGGAAGCCGTGGCGCCGGTACGATCGCCCTGTGACTCCTGAAGTGTGCCCAGGATGGTGTACGCCTGCGCATCCGAGGGATGATCCTTGACCCACTGCTGCCAGGTCCCGATCGCCTTGGCCGTATCGCCCATGGTGATCTGAGCGCGCGCATAGGTCATCACTGCGCCGCTATCCTTCGGGTTCAGCTGCATTGCCTTCTGGGATGACGCGAGCGCCGCGCTGGCATCACCGGATTGCAACTGGAGCTGCGCCAGCAGGTCGTACATATCACTGTTCTGCGGAGACTTGGCGATCTGCGCCTGAACGCGGCTCATCGCCTTGGCCGGCTGCTTCTGGTACATGTCGATCGAAACCAGCAGTCCCAGGGCCCGCGCCGAGTTCGGATTGGTCTCGAGCGCCTGCTCCAGCAGCGTTGTCGCCTCCGGTAGCTTCTTCTGGACCAGCCGAAGCTGGCCCAGCTCCAGATAAGCGCCGCTGTTCTTGGGATCGAGCTTGATGGCCTCGCGGAAATCGGCCTCGGCCTTGTCCCACAGCTTCTGGCTTCCCTCGGCCATGCCGCGCCAGAGATAGGGAATTGCCGACTGCGGAGCAATCGCGATCGCTGCCTCCGCCACCTGTGACAGCGTGGTGTAGTCGTGAAGCTGCATGGAGACCTGGGCCAGCCCGCTCTGCGCTTCCATGCTCCTGGGATTGATGCGCGAGGCGTCCCGGAAGCTCTTCTGCGCGGCAGCTGTATCTCCCTTGGCCAGTGAGGCGCGGCCCAGCCAGAGCTTGACCTGCAGGTTCTCCGGATTCGCTTTGGCTGCCTTTTGTAGCGTGTTGACGGCGTCGTCCGTCTTGCCGTCGTTCAGCAGAAGCATGCCGTTCAGTACCGAGACTTCAGGCAGGTTGCTGTCGGTCTTGGTCAGTTCGGCGGCGATCTCTTTTACCTTGGGGATGTCGTGCTTCTGTAGAAGAATCTGGGCGTAGGCCAGCTTCAGCGGAGCGCTCTTCGGGTACTTCGATACAAGGTTGGAGTAGGCCGCGGCGGCCTTATCGAGTTGGTTGGTGCGAAGGTAGTAGGTTGCCAGCAGATCGGCTCCGGCACTGTCGTCATTGAGATCCTCGGCTGCCTTGAGAAGCGTCTGCTCGGCCATTGCAGTGTTGCCCTGCCGGATATAGTGGTTCGCCAGACTGCCGCGAGCATTGATGCTCTTCGGGTCGGCGGCAATGGCGGCTTTCATCTCTCCCTCGGAGCCTGCCATGTCACCCTTCCGCTCAAGCAGAGCGGCAAGGATGAGGTGCGCCGTCACATTCTTTCCGTCCAGCGATACCGCTTTGCGCAACTCCTCTTCGGCAGAGGCGGCTTTTGCTGGATCGGAGCTTTCGAGGAAGCCGAGCGACGCGTGGTAGCCGGCCTTCTTCGGATCGATCGAGATCGCGCGTTGAATCTGGGTGAGCGCTTCGGCGCGGTCTCCCTTCGATGAAGCGATGCTGGAGAGCAGGGCATAGGCGTCTGCGTTATTGCTGTCCGCGGCAAGCACGGCCTTGGCCTGTTCCATGGCCTTGTCGGACTGGTGCCCCGCCAGGAGCAGGTTGCCCAGGTCGATGCGCGCCGCATTGTTGCCGGGCTGCAGGTCCACCGTCCGCATCAACTCCGCATACGCCTGCATCATCAGGCCCTGTTTTAGATAGACCTTAGCCAACTGGTAGTGAGCGTCGCCGAAGTTGTGGTCCACCTTCAGCGCGTTCGAGAACTGAATGGAGGCTTCCTTCAGCTTGCCCTGATCCTCGTAGCGCTTACCGCTGTCCAGATAGCGATGCTTCTCCTTGTTGGGATCCCGTTTGCATCCCATGCTGAGGCCAAGCGTCACCGCCAGACCCAATACGACTAAAGCTCTATATGCCGACGGTGTCAGTGCTATCTTCATTACGCTTTCCTCGATCCTTTTCTTGGCCAAACTGTTTTCTTAGTCAAACTGTTCTATTGATGCGTACTTTCAAAATCGTTCCGCGCTTGCTGCCCGCAACTTTGCCGGTCTTGCCCGCGCACCTCAGTTGGGGATAAACCGCGGCAGAAGCGGTGCCATGATATTGGTGAAGCGAACCGCCCGGGCGCGCGCATCCGCCACGGACTCGGTCGGCGATATCTGAGTAATTACGCGGACCAGAGCGCCGTCCGTCCGATCCATGCGGATCGCATCTGCGACCATATAGGCTCTCGCGACATATTCGTTCGGAATGCTGCGGCCATGGGCCTGATACCAGTAGATGACGAATTGCCTGGACTCTCCGTTGCTGATGATGTATTCGCCCACCCTGTAGTCTTTCCCGGTGACGTCAGTCAGGGTCACATACTTGTGGGAATCAAACGTCCAGCCCGCACCCGGCAGGCAATTCTGCGGAGAATGGATAGACTGCCCCGTGCGCTGCGTCGGGAAGTAGCCGATAAAGACACCGATCGGCAGGTCGGCATTCGAGACGACCGGCGTCTGGCTGACGTTCATGGGCTGCGGAGACTTGAAATAGAGCCGGTTGAGAAAATCACCCTTGCCCAGTACGGCAAGGACGTCCTCGGCCATCGGCAGATCCTGCCCGGTCCAGCCGCCAATCGTCTCGGGCATCATCCGCAGAGGCTCGCGAGGCACCATGCGGTCGGTGTCGCCGCGGCTGTGCAGGGCGAGGGCGGTTACAAAGAGGAGAAGGACGACTGTCCAGAATCGGGGCGATCTCATGCTTTCTCTCCAGTCGGCGGCCAGACCAGCCGCATGACCCGGTGAACCAGGTACAGGCAGCAGAGAGAGATGACAAACATCACCCAGCCGGAAAACTCGTGGAAGAACCCAAGCGCCTTGTCCGGGTCCCAATACTGTACGCAAAGCCCGGTGCCGACGATCCGGACCACGTTCGCGGCAACGGCGATGGGAATGGCGGCTAATGCCAGCAGCACCCGGCGGCTGGTCGTGCGCTCCAGGAAGTAGCCGTAGAAGACCGCCAGCGCAAACAGGCTCATCAGCGAGCGAATACCGCTGCATGCCTCCGCGACCTCCAGCTTCATCACCGGCAACTGAATGACGTTGCCCTCCTGGAGCACCGGGACGCCCAGCATCGGAAGGATGTCGCTGGCGATTCGCGACGCCAGCAACTGCAGCGGAAAGGTGATGTGATTAAAAATGATGGCAGGAATCGGGATGGCAAGGATCAGGACCAGCAGGGGAAACCGCAGCTCCCGCAGCATCCTTCCCCCGAAGAAGGTCCAGATAAGCCCTCCCATCAGGAAAATAAAGGACATCCGGGTGGTAAAGAGCTCGACTCCGTAGACGCCCAGTACTAAAAGGATGATCGCAAAGACAACCAGCGAGATCCCTCGCCAGGTCGGCCTCGCCGGAATTGCGCTCAGAACCGCGCGCTTATCCCATATAAGGTAGCCGGCAAAGAGCGGCACCAGGAACCCGTGGGAGTAATCCGGGATGGTGTACCAGTCATAAACCAGCTTTCCCGCGATGCGGTAATAGATGGCGACCAGCAGGGCAGCGATGATGGCATAGGGTAGCCAGCCATATTTGGTCCCGGCTGCCTGGTTTGAGCCGATAGGCCCGCGTTCCCCCCCGCCGGTTACCGGCTCGGGAGGATAAGGTTCGGCTTGAGTGCTGCCTGTCATTCGTAAGACGTTATACTTCACATAAGACCTGTATGCAATTCGCATGCCGCATTGAATCATCCCGTTTTTTCTGAATTAGACGCCTATATCTGTCAAAGTGGAAGGCAATGCTCTCCATAGTGGGAAAAACATTTCCATATATGCTGGCAATTTGCACACCGATAGAGCGATCCGGCCGCTCCCCCGTTTCAATCTTCAATGGGAGTTAGACGAATGAATTCCGGGCCTGAATGGTATAGCTAAGTGGAGATTGAGGGCTTTTTGTGAAGGACCGACCCCGAGAAAGCGGTTTGGCATCTCCCGTGCATCGTACTGTGTAACAACCAAAGGATTCTTCATGATTGCAGGCTTTATACAGGAAAATAATAGAGGTCGTTCCCGCCAGACGCCTCCGGCCACGGATGATCGCGGCACGGCAATTCGCAACTGGAGCGCTGAGACCGGCAGGAAGGCAATTGCCTCGTCTCCCTTTACACGGCGTTCGATCCTGGGACGTTACCGTATATTCGCAATAAAGCGGCTCCGGCAGAAGTCGAATGCGTCAGAATGGGATAAGTCGATCCCTGGTTTCATCAGGAATGGGAGTTGCCAATGAAGTGCTCTGTTGCTGTTGCTGTTATAGTTGCGGCGCTGCTTGCGATGCCTATTGTAGGTATCGCCCAGTCACCCTCGGCCCCGGCATCTGCAACCGCCGACAAGACTGCCCCGCCTTCGGATGCGGCCTCGAAGACCGCTGCTGACGACGCGGCTACGAAAGATTCGACCGATATTGCCCACTACATTATCGGACCGGAAGACAGCCTCCAGATCACGGTCTGGAAGGAGCCCACTCTCTCGGGGTCTGTCCCCGTTCGTCCCGACGGTATGATCTCGATGGTTCTGCTCGGAGATCTGCCCGCCGCCGGCAAGACTCCCATGCAACTGAGCGCCGACATCACGGAGCGGCTCAAAAAGTACATTCAGGACCCAATCGTCACGGTCGTCGTTCTCGGTATCAATAGCCAGAAGATCTTCATTATCGGCGAAGTCGGCCACGTCGGCGCCATCCCTCTCTCTGCCGGCATGAGTCCTTTGCAGGCGATCGCCGCCGCCGGTGGCTTGTCTCCTTTTGCTAACTCCAAGCATATCTATATCTTGCGAGGTGAAGGCAGCAAGCGCGTCAAGATCCCGTTCAACTACAAGCAGGCCCTGAAGGGCGAAAATAAACAGGACGTCTCGCTCGAACCCGGCGACACGATTGTGGTCCCATGAGGGGTTCCATGAAGTTCTACTTCGCTTTGGCCCTGTGCGCGGCGGTTGTCCCGGTAATGTATGGACAAGGTACGCCCGATTCGTCCATGTCGCCGACCGTGGGACCGAGCCTGCCCACAATTGACGGCGTCTTCCACTACTCCCTGAGCGCTTCCGAGATGCTCCAGAACGGCTATCGCAGCCAGGGAGCGACGTTCACAACGTCCCTCTCCGGCAATGCGGCCTACAACTCGAGAAGCACCGTCCGGCCGTTCAGCATGCTCTATGCCGGCGGCCTCCTTATGGGGAATCAGTATCGCCAGAGCGTACGGACCTTTCAGAACTTTGCCGTGTCGCAGGGTTTGGTAGCCGGGGCATGGATCTTCGGCATCTCGGATTCGGTCAGCTACCTGCCGCAATCGCCGACGACCGGGCTCTCCGGCATTCCCGGAGTAGGCGATATTGGAGCTCAGCCCATTCAGGGGCCGTCCGTCGGGCCTGCCGGTGGAGCGCTCTTCAATAATTCAACCAATATCAGCAATTCGCTGAGCGGCAGCGTCGAGCGCCGGCTTACCCCCCTGACCTCTGCCAGCGGCGGAGGGAGCTGGACGGTCCTTCGCTTTCCTGACAACGACGGGTTGGACAACAATCGGATCGGCGGCCAGGCAGGCCTCAATCACCGGCTCGACGTACGCGATACCATCAGCGCCAACGCAAGCTATTCAAAGTTCACTTATGGCTCCAACATCGGGCTTACGGTTCAGACACGTGGAGTCAACGGCGCTTTTCAACGGGTCCTGAGCAGAACGATGTCTATGAGCGCCTCCGCGGGACCCATGTGGATCAGCAGCTCCAACAGTACCCAGATCCCTTCCCGGGTTACGGTGGCGGCCAACCTGGCCCTGACCTACTCCCGCGAATTTACCTCCGCGGGCCTGACGTATTCGCGCGGTGTCAATGGCGGCTCCGGCATCCAGCCCGGCGCGTTGTCCGACAATCTCGGGGCCATGATCGGCAGAACCTATGGCCGCGATTGGATGACCTCTCTCAGTGTCAATTACACCCGCACCTCCGGCCTGCTGAAGAGTCCGGTCGGTATACCTCCTGTGGGAGCAGGCTTTCTCTTCGCCGGGGGGTCGAGCCAGACCGTTTACGGCGGTCTCCAGGTCTCGCGAAGACTGAGCGACTCACTCTCCGCGTTCGCCGGCTATAACCTTCAGCATCAATCGGTCGACAGTTCGCTGGCGACACAAAACGCCTTCAGTGGCCTCAGCCAGACGATTAGTGTCGGGATATCTTTCTCGCCCCGCGCCACTCGCCTCGGCCAGTTTTAAGGAGTCACCATGCTTGGTCATCGCTCGCTTAATTTGGAAGACTTCACCACCATTCTGAAGCGAAGAGGTTGGATCGTTCTCATCCCGGCACTTATCCTGCCGATCATCACCTATGGAATCAGTCATCTGGTGCAGCCCCGGTACGTCTCGCAGACCCTCGTCCTGGTGGAGCAGCAGAAGGTTCCCGACAGCTATGTGAAGCCGGTCGTCACCGAGGACCTGAGCAGCCGCCTGGCCTCAATGAAGGAACAGATACTGAGCCGGTCGCGCCTTGAGCCCATCATCGAACGATTCAACCTCTATGGCACCAGCAAGATGTCGATGGACGACCGTATCGACGCGGTGCGCAAGAATATCGGCATCCAGCCCATTCAGTCGCAGATTGCGCGCAGTGGAGGGCTGCCCGGCTTCTTTATCTCCTATCAGGCCAGCGACCCGCGCACTGCCCAGCTTGTTTGCGGCGAGATTACCTCGCTCTTTGTGAATGAGAGCATCAGCGATCGCACGGCATCGGCCGAGGGGACGACGTCCTTTCTTCAGGCTCAACTGGCTGACGCCAAGCGCAATCTGGACGATCAGGACGCCAAGCTGGCCCGCTTTCAGGAAGAGAATGCCGGACGGCTGCCCGGGCAGGAGGGGGCCAACATGAACATGTTGACCACCCTGAACACGCAGTTGGATGCCGCCACCCAGGCATTGGCCCGGCTGGAGCAGGACAAGAGCTATGAAGAGGCGATGCTCGCTCAGCAGACGGCGCAGAGCTCCTCGTCCGGCGGCAGCGGCGGCGTAGCTCCTCAGACACAGCAGATTGAGCTGGAGAAGCTGCTCGCGCAGGAGGCCGATCTCACCTCCCGTTATACCGACGACTATCCCGACGTGGTGAGCGTCCGTCGCAAGATCAAGGAGTTGCGGGCGCAGATGGCGAAGGCGCCGGCTCCCTCGGCCATTCCGGCGACCTCAGCCCCCAATCGCGGCGACTCGCTCAGCGTTCAGCAGCTTCGCGCCCAGCTTCGTTCCGTCGAGCAGGGGATCGTCCAGAAGAAACGGGAACAGGCGAGCCTCACCAGCCAGATACGCGGGTATCAGGGGCGCATCCAGTCCAGTCCGGCAGTGCAGGAGCAGTTCAAAAAGGTTACGAGGGACTATCAGACGGCGCAACAGTTCTATGATGATCTCCTCAACAAGATGAACCAGTCCAAGATGGCAACGGATCTCGAAAAACGGCAGCAGGGCGAGAACTTCAAGGTCATGGACGAACCCAACCTTCCTGAAGCTCCCACCTTCCCGAATCGGCTCGTCTTCGCCGTGGGAGGTTTCGCGGCCGGCGTCGCCCTTGGCCTGCTCGTGATCGCCTTTCTGGAGTACCGGGATACGGCGGTGCGCACCGAGCGCGACATCTGGGCCTTTACCAAGCTGCCGACTCTGGCCGTGATCGGCTTTACCGGCGAGCGGGATACTGTGCCTGCCAAACATTGGTGGCAGTTCAAACGCCGCCAGCCAGACCTTGCAGCGGGTGCTAAGCCGCTGGTGAATACGGGCCAATAATCATGTACAAGAACTTCTACAAACTGCAAAGCAGCCCGTTCGGGACCAGTCCCGATCCGAGGTTTCTCTACATGATGCCGCACACTCGCGAGGCGCTTGCCTGCCTGGAGTACGGAATCTCAGCCCGCAAGGGGTTCACCGTGCTGACCGGCGAGGTGGGCACCGGCAAGACCACCCTGTTGCGTCGCGCCCTGAGTTCCTTCAGCAGCCGACGCGTCTCGACGGCGTTCGTCTTCAATCCGCGCCTCGATACGCTCGACTTCCTGGAGTTCGTCATGACCGACTTCGGCATCGTCCCGGAGACGAGAACCAAGTCCGGGATGCTGCTGCAGCTCAACCGCTGGCTCATCGAGCGCTTCCGCATGGAAGAGACCTGCGTGGTGGTTGTTGACGAGGCTCAGAATCTCTCCTGGGAGTTGCTCGAAGAGATCCGCCTGCTTACTAACCTCGAGACTTCGTCCGAAAAACTGCTGCAGATCGTGCTCTCCGGCCAGCCGGAACTTGAAGAGAAGCTGCGCCATCCCAGCGTGCGCCAACTGCGCCAGCGCGTCTCCCTCTGGTGCCGCACCCAGTCGCTCAGCGAGAGCCAGACCCATGCTTATGTGGCCGAGCGCCTGCGCATCGCAGGTTCCAGGGAAGAGATCTTTTCTTCCGATGCGCTTGACCTGGTCCACCGTTACAGCCGCGGCATCCCCCGCATAATCAACCTGCTCTGCGAACACTCCCTGATTGTGGGCTATGTCGAGCAGGCGCCACAGATCACACCGGCAATCGTGGAGGGTGTGGCGGTTGAGCTGGAACTCGAGACTCAGCCGTTCTATATCTCCTCTGCCGCGATGGACAGCCGGGGCACGCGCCAGTCGCACCTCGGGTCCCGCGATGCCGATAGCTTCAGAACCACTTTCAACGGAGAACCAACGGGAAGGCAAGACCGATGAGCCGCATTTACGAAGCATTGCAGAAGGCAGAGTCCGAACGCAGGTCGGAACGCACGCCGGTGTCCAACTCGGAGCCGAGCCCGGAGTTGCTCCCAGATGCAGGCCCGGACTCAGGCCCAGGCGTCGCCCCAGGCTCAGGTCCGGACTCGGGTCCAGATCAGCGCCAACATCAGCCGCGTCGTCCCGTGCTCGCCGAATCGCTCGCATCCGTCGCGGTGGCAGAGCCTCCGCCTGCCCCTCCTGTCGCCGCATCCGACTATGCCGTCAGTTCGGCTGTCGCTGCTCCCACCGTCGTCCCAGCCGACGCGCTCGATTTGAGCAAGGTCGCACGGCGTCCGTGGAGTCCTGCTTTCGATCGCCTCCCCGCGCTGTTGCAGCGCGGCCCTGCGGTCGAACAGTTCCGCAGCCTGCGCTCGCGCATCTTCGAGCTTCGCGATCTCAGCCCACTCAAGTCGATCCTCGTCAGCAGCGGTCTTCCCCAGGAAGGCAAGAGTTTTGTCGCCGCCAATCTGGCGCTGAGTCTCGCGCGCCACAAGAACAGCAAGGTACTGTTGATCGACGGCGATATGCGCCGCTACACCATGCATCAGATCCTCGGTTGCGAAGCGCAACCCGGGCTTGCCGATTATCTCGGCGGCAAGGCCACCATCCTTGAGATCATGCAACGTCCTGAGCGGTCGCCTGAGGAAGCGTCGTCCAAAAAGCCGATCTTCCCCAATCTCACGTTTATCGCCGGCGGCAATGGCGGAGACAAGGCGGCCGATCTCTCCGGCAGCCCGCGCTTCGGCGACCTGATCCGGCTCGCCGCGCCGCACTTCGACTGGATTATCGTGGACTCCTCGCCGGTTCTCCCCGTATCGGATGCTGTAAACCTTGCCCGGTCATGCGATGGCGTTCTGCTCGTGGCGCGTGGCGGCGTCACCAAGTATCCCGTCGCGCAGCGAGCTCAAAGCGAGCTCAAGGCCTCCAAGATTCTTGGCTTCGTTCTCAATGCGGTCCAGGAAGCTCCCCAGGTCGGCAGTTATTACGGATACGATGCCAATAATGAATAGGGCTGACGAAAAGCCTTGCAGCAGATATGGTAATGAAGTTCCCTTTTTTCATGTGATGAGGTTCTGTCTTCCTGGGGACAGCCTCCAGCCTTGTCTTAAGTTGTTCTTCTTTACTCCGCGGCACTAGCTGCTACAGGTTGATCCGGGCCGCCGCATTGACCCGGCCCGGCCGGCCGAGTTTTTAGACTGATTTCAGGAGAGAGCAAACGACGCAATGATCCGGCTATTCAACGTGTACTACCCGACTCGCACCATCGTGCTGCTTTTATGCGAGGCGCTGATCGTTGGCGGCTGCTTCCTGATAGCGACGATGATCCTCGCCGGGCCTGACACGTATCTTGTACTCAATTATGAGTATGGATGGCTCAAGATTTTCTGCCTCATCGTTCTTACCCTTCTCTTTTCTTATTACTTTGACCTCTATGAGCCCCAGCGCATCTCCGAGCGATGGGAGATCTACTTTCGCCTTCTGCTGGTCTTGGGATTTCTCTCCTTTTTTCTGTCCGGCGTCATCTATATGTTCCCCGGCGCGGATATCGCCAACTCTGTTCTGCTGCTTGGTCTCATGTTCCTGACCGTCGCCCTGGTCGCATGGCGCAGCGCCTATCAATGGATTATCGGTAGAGACGCATTTCGGGAGCGGGTCTACGTCCTGGGTGCGGGCGAGCGCGCACAGATGGTCGTCAATATCCTTCGGAACCGCAAAGATGCGGGAATGGAGATCGTGGGTTTCGGCAGCTTTGAGCGTGACATGTCAGAACGGCCTGATGCGTTCCAGGCGGCCGTCGCCGATCTGGATGGGTCCAGGCACCACGTCGACCGCGTCATCGTCGCGATCGAAGATCGCCGCGGTTCTCTGCCGCTCCGCGAACTGCTGAAGCTGCGCTTCAATGGCGTCGTTATTGAAGAGGCCGGAACTTTGCTGGAGCGGTTGACCGGCAAGCTCTACCTCGACGGCCTCCGGCCCAGCAACTTCATCTATAGCGAAGGGTTCCGGGTGAAGCCGTCGCAGCAGATCGCCCGGCGCCTCGTCTCGACGCTGACCGCGCTCACCGGCCTTCTCATCTTTCTTCCGTTCCTGCCCTTTGTGGTTCTGGCCGTGCGGCTTTCCTCGCCCGGCCCCATCTTCTTCCGGCAGACCCGGGTCGGGCAGGGCGGCCGCAACTTTACCGTTTACAAGTTCCGCACCATGCGCCAGGACGCCGAGGCCTCCGGGGCCAAGTGGGCGACCAAGAACGATCCTCGCGTCACGCGCCTCGGTATGTTCATGCGCAAGACCCGGTTGGACGAGGTGCCGCAGCTATGGAACGTGTTGCGCGGGGATATGGGCTTCGTCGGCCCTCGCCCCGAGCGCCCGGAGTTCGTTCCCTGGCTTTCCGAGCAGATCCCTTACTTCGATCTGCGCCACATGATTCGTCCCGGCCTTACCGGATGGGCACAGGTCCGCTACGGCTATGGCGCCACCCTGGCTGAGAGCCGGGAGAAGCTCGAGTTCGATCTCTACTACATCAAGCACATGACTCTCGGTTTGGACCTGCTCATCATGTTCGAGACCATCAAGACCATCATTCGGCGTCGCGGAGCGCAATAGACCCTCGGCAGAGATGTTGCAGGGGATGGCATATATTTTCCCTCTGTGTGGGAAAACTTTTACCCACACCTTGTCCTTCGCCGTTCCATTTTGGTCCATGGAGGGCGATGCCGAGTATCAGAATCCTTGAAAGATCGAGCGAGGCTACCGGGCTGCGGCCGATATCGAGCTACCCCCTCCGGCTATGTCAATAAATCTTGTTCCTCGATGAAAGCACAGGCTTTAGAGTCCTTTCCGCCGTCTGCTTGGCCATGTTCGGAATTCGCAGCGGCCGAGGAGGAACCTCCGGCATACCCACTTCGCTCAGCTTGTAAAGTAGCGACCGATAGCTGATTTGAAGCCACTTAGCGGTCTTCTGCCGGTTCCAGCTATTCTCCTGGAGCACTTTCAGGATGATCTGGCGCTCCAGATCCTGAGTCGCTTTTTTCGTAATGTTCTTCAGCGATACCGGCTCGCTCAGGTCAATCTCCGTGACGATGCCGCTGTGCGGCGTCTCGGGCATCAGCTCCGCGACCAGGGCATCTTCGCTGCCTATAAGCACATAGCTGCGAATGAGGTTCTCGAGCTGCCGGATGTTGCCCGGCCAGTGGTAGTTCTGCATCAGCCGAACGGCGCTCTTGGAGAGCAGTTCCGGCGTGTGATGGAAGACCTTGGCATAGTGGTCGATGAAGTAGTCGATCAGTACCGGGAGATCGGCAATCCGCTGCCGTAACGGCGGCAGATTGATTGTGACCGCGTTGATCCGGAACAGGAAGTCCAGCCGGAAGGTGCCGTCTTCGACCTGGGTGCGAAGGTCGCAGTTCGCGGCCGAGACAAGACGTGTCGTGATGGAACGGGGCTCATGTCCTCCTACCCGGGTGAAGGTTCCATCCTGTAACACCTGGAGCAGCTTGGCTTGAACCGCGAGGTCGAGGCTGCCGACCTCATCGAGAAAAAGGGTCCCCATGTGGGCTTGTTCCACCCGCCCCAGTTTGGTGGACATGGCGCCCGTAAACGCGCCCTTCTCGTAGCCGAACAACTCCGTCTCCAACAGCGAATGCGGGATGGCCGGACAGCTCACCTTAACCAGAGAGCCGCTGGAGCGCCTCGAGAGTGCGTGGAGCAGGCGGACGCAGACCTCTTTGCCCGTTCCACTCTCTCCCTGGATGAGCACCGGGACATCGGTCTCGGCGACACGCTCCAGTTTGTTTCGGACAGCCTGCATGGCGGCAGTCTTTCCGAAGATAATATCGAGCGGCGGCAGATTGAGGGCAGCAACGGATTCAGCGTGGTGAATCAAGATATTTTTCCTATCGACATACTGAAGACACAGTGGTGCAATACTCCTGATCTAGCACGTAGATAACCAATCTCAACTGTGCGAATCCCCGATCCGGGCGTGGGGTAGAGCATAAAGTTGCATGACCGAACGAAAACTTTAAAATTTTTGCCCTGTTTATGCTGATTCCTCGATTTTTTTGCGGTTACTGTGAAAATATTTACCAAAGTAACCTGCAAAAAAAATGACATTTTTCTCTCTCTACTTTGCCGGGTTGCATGTAAGCTAGAGACAATTGAGTGAAGAAAAATGGAAAACCTTTATCTCTTTCGTCGGCAAAATGAGTGATATTTCTTCACAGCGCTTGCGAAGTTGATTTGGGTAGGTTTCAATAAACGCCGCGAGAGTCTCTTCCGCTCTCGTTGGCAAGATTGAATCAGGAAGATTGGCTCTGACGAATGAGCGGTATCAGTTCCTGGAGCGTTTGAGAGTTCGGGAGGCATCCCGGGTTCTATGAATCAAAGAGGTCTCTGAATGTCAGCTTCTCTGTCTTTTCCGATTGCTGCCTCGAAGTCCATTGCAAAGCGGCGGTCCCAGATTCTGATTCTGGAGCCGGACTTGGCAGTGCTTGACTATCTGCGGTCAACTCTTGGGGACAAATATGCACTGAGCCTGTTCTCTGAGGAGCAGACCCTGCTTGAGCGCCTGGAGCAGAAGGATGAGCCTGACCTTCTACTTCTCGCACTCTATAGCAGTCGCGACCCGGTGCCGCTGCTGACTCAAATTCGCTGTAGCAAGCCGCATCTCCCGGTGATCGTGCTTTCATGCTCCGCGGAACTGCGCGATATCGAGACGGTTATCCGGCTCGGAGTGCGCGCCATCGTCATGAAGCCGTTTGTCGGCTGTGATGTGGAAGCGACCATCGAGGAGCACCTCGCCTCCACGGAAAAGAAGGCATCGGCTGCGGATTCGCCGCGCGAGATTCCGCTGAACGAGAGCCATTCCTTTGTCCGATCCAGCAAGCGGATGCGCGATCTGGAGTCCCAGGCCGCGCTGGTGGCGCGTGCCGACATTCCCCTGCTGATTCTCGGAGAGAGCGGCACGGGCAAGGAGATACTTGCCCTCTACACGCACATGATGTCGGCCCGCAGCCAGAATATCTTCCTGAAGGTCAACTGCGCGGCTGTGCCGGCGGAGTTGCTTGAGAGCGAACTCTTCGGTTATGAGCAGGGCGCGTTTACCGGAGCCGTCAAAACCAAGCCCGGAAAGTTCGAGATTTGCACAGGCGGAACGATCTTCCTCGACGAGATCGGCGAGATGCCGGCAATCCTACAGGCCAAGCTGCTACAGGTCCTGCAGGACGGCACCTTCTCGCGCCTGGGCAGCCGCTCCCCGATGAAGGTTGATGTGCGCGTGATCGCCGCGACCAACATCAATATGAAAGAGGCCATGGCGCAGAAGACCTTCCGCGAGGATCTCTACTACCGCTTGAACGGCTTTACGCTCAATATTCCCCCGCTGCGCGAGCGCCGCGAAGAGATTCCCGTGCTTGCCGAGTACTTCATGCGCAAGGGCGCCAAGCGGTACGGTCGCGACGAGCTTCCGTTTTCGCCGAAGCTGATGAATGCGCTTACCGAGAATTCATGGCCTGGAAACCTGCGCGAGATGGAAAACGTCGTCAATCGCTATCTTGTGCTCGGTGACGAACGAGCCATCCTGGACGAACTTTCCCCGTCGACCAGCCATCAGAACGGTTCCACCCCAGCGGCGGAAGCGTCCGGGGGCGCGGGACTCAAAGCCATGGTGCGCGGACTGAAGGGCGATGCGGAGGCCACGGCCATTGCGCGCGTTCTCGAGGGAACCGGTTGGAACCGGAAGGCTGCGGCCAATGATCTTCAGATCAGTTACAAGGCACTCCTGTACAAGATCAAGCAGTACGATCTATCTCCACGAGGTCAGGCTTAGTGGCTCAACGTAACGGAGAAGAAGCGGCGGAAGCTCATCGAGTTGTCGTCCGATACGAAGACCGTGCCGTTCGCGGTTTCGCTGATATCAAGGAGCTGGGGTCGATCGAGGAGCTTTTGCATACTTCACTGCAGGACCCCCTGGAGTCGATTCGACTGAGATTGCTGGATTCCCAGACCGTCGAAGAGGTGCCGACCCGCGACGCCAAGGCTGTCTTCTTTGTCAAGACCTTCGAGGGCGATCTGAAGCACAGGGCTCTTCATTTTCACGAACATGCGCCGGTGCTGCAAGGGCTGTGGGTGCGGGTGTACTTCCACGACAACGAGATGATCGAAGGCATCGTGAGCAATACCTGTGATTATGTTCTACAGGACGGTTTCTTCCTGATGCCCACTGACCCGAACGGGAACAACAAGCTGGTTTATGTGCTCAAGGGCGGCCTCAAGGACTTCCATGTGCTGGGGTTGCGGAATCCGTCGAAGAGCCTCCACAAAGCTTGACCTGGCCAGAGCTCGGCTCACTTCGCACCGCTGGGATCAAGCGCAAGAAGAATATCCATCTGATAGAACTTGAATGTGTTCTCCTCGCCGGGACGATCGGCTGCCACAGTCCGATAGCGATCAAGCACGTCGTTGATGAAGGCGGGTCTCTCGGGCTCAGGCAGAAGCCGGGTCCACTCCACGAAGGTGACGGTTCCGAAGGCAAAAAACGCCTCGCGGGACTTGAAGTCCCATGCCTTTGCCTCCGTCTGAATATGGCGGACATAGAGGCCGTTCCGTTCAGCGGCCAGCCCATATTGCTCAGGCGTCAGATGCAGGTAGGGATCGTGGAACTCCCGAAAATAGCCGGTCCATCGCGACGAGGTTCGCGTCTCCTCAAGGACATCTTCGAGGCTTTTGCGTTCTCCTTTGGGAACAAGGCGCAGTCGCGCCACAGCATGGGGCTTCATCGCGGTGCGAATGGAGCGGAGAGCGGCATCCTGATCGGGGAGCCAGTGGAGCGCATTGAACGAGACAACGAGGTCGAACTCTTCCCGAAAGGGCAGGTTCCCGGCATCGGCGACCTCGAATCGCAGGTTGGGTTGGAGTGCGGGGTCAAAACGGCTCGATGCGAATGAGATCATGTCATGAGACCGATCGACACCCACGACCGATCCGCGCGGGACGCGAGCGGCGATCTCCGCCGTGATTCTTCCGTCCCCACATCCGATGTCGAGAATCCGCTCCGCCCCTTCGAGAGGGAGCAGCGCCAGTACCTCGTCGGCCATGGCCTGTTGAAGTCCGGACTGCTGAACATACTTTGCCGCATTCCATTCGGTCATGGATTGCCTCCAGTCGATGGGGTTGGTTGATGACACGAGAATTCTATCTGTATCTGCCGGCAGGTACAGGTAGACGGGCAAACAACTCAGGTCAAACAGGCATTGCCGACTGACGCAGTTGCAGAAAGCGGCGGACTGCGGGATCGCGTTCCAGACCGATCGCAACTTCGTATGCCTGTCGGGCCTCGCTATAGTCGCCCTTTTGAGACAGGAGTTCCGCGCGTGCCGCCCAGTAAGGCTGGTAGTCGGCGAGCCGCGCATCGTTGGCCACCTGCGGCATGGCCTGGAGCGCGGCAACGGGTCCGCGCAGCTCCGCAAGGGCGAGGGCGCGATTGATCGCGATCACGGGCGATCCCTCGAGCGCGAACAGCGCGTCGTAGATCTGCACGATCTCGGCCCAGTTATCGCGGCCGGAGCTGCAGCGATCGACGTGCGCCGACTGGAGAGCGCTCTCCAACTGGTAGCGTCCAATGGAGCCAAGAGCGCTGGCGCGCTGAAGCAGCGTCTCGGCCTCGGCGATCATCTCCTCATCCCACAGCGCCGGGTCCTGTTCAGCGAGCGGCACGAACTCTCCCTTTGCCGTGCGCCGCGCGCGGCGGCGGGCTTCGGCGTGCAGCATCAGTGCGAGCAGGCCCAGCGCCTCGGGTTCCTTCGGCAGCAGTTCGGTCACAAGCCTGGACAGGAACATCGCCTCCTCGGTGAGGTCGCGGCGGACGACATCGGTGCCGCCCGGGTCGGTCCAGCCTTCGGCAAAGGCGGCATAGATGGAGTCCAGCACAACTTCAAGCCGCTCGGAGAGCTGTTCGCGGCCGGGAACGCTGAAGGGAATGCGGGCCTGGCGAATCTTGTCCTTGGCGCGGACCAGCCGCTTGCTCATGGCTGACGGCGAGGTGAGGAACGCCGAGGCAATTGTCTTCGCATCAAGCCCCAGCACGACTTGCAGAATCAGCGGCGCCCGGATGCCGGGGTCGATGGCAGGATGCGCGCAGGCGAACATCATCGCAAGCCGCTCGTCGGGAATTTCGGCTGCGGTCGCGGCAGCATCCAGCCCTTCGGCCATCACCTGCAACTGCTCGGCGGCAATCTCGTGGCGAAGCCTTCCCCGGTGCATATCAATTGCCTTTCTCCGGGCAACGGTCAGCAGCCATGCCTCGGGGTTCGACGGGCAGCCGTTGCGCGGCCAGTCCGCCAGCGCCGAGGCAAACGCCTCCGAGAGCGCGTCCTCGGCGGCGGCGACGTCCTGCGTGCGTGCCGCGAGAAAGGCGACGAGCTTGCCGTAGCTGCGGCGCGCGACCGCGTCCGCCGTGCTGTGTGCCTGCTCGTCGCCTTCGCGTGGGTTCATGCGTTACCTCTCGCAGCTATGCCGACATCTCCCAGAGGGGACGCACCTCGACCGCGCCAAAACTTGCGGCGGGGGAGCGCGCAGCCCAGGAGAGCGCAGCATCGAGATCGGGAACGTCGATGATCAGGAAGCCGCCCAACTGCTCTTTCGAGTCGGCGAAGGGGCCATCGAGCACCTGCGACTTTCCATTAGAGACGCGCACGGTCGTTGCCGCCGAGCTTCTTTGCAGCCGGTTGCTGCTCTTTACGATACCGGCCTTCGTCAGCGCCTCCGAGTACGCTACGAACGCCGCGACTCTCTGTTCCTGCTGACCCGGGGTGAGCGCGGCAAAGCCCGCTTCGCTTACATAGTTCATCAATACATATTGCATGGGAGATCCTCCATCTGGGTTGTGGGCGGCCATTCTGTCCCGCCGCTTTGGTGACGACCGGCATCGCCCGGTTTGGACACCTGCGCCGCATCTTTTTCGGCGCGTAAGAATTTATTTCTTTCGGCTGAGGTCGCAGAGCATGTCCGAGTGAATGTTCAGGCCGATGTTGGTCATGTTGTAGAAGTGCTCGGTGGAGACGAGCCAGACGATCTCGCAGATCGCGCGCTCGGAGTAATAGCGGGACATGCGGTCAAAGGTTGCCGGATTTACTTTTTTATCTCGCGTCAGTTCGGTCACGTAGTCCAGCGCAGCGCGCTCCGCGGCGTTGAAGAGCGGACTGGTCGCATAGTGTTCCAGCGCGTCGAACTTGGCCTGGTTCATGGATGCTTTGATGGTGAACGACCGGCCGATGTCGATGCAGAAGAGGCAGACGTTGATCCGAGCGACCTGCTCGCGAATCAGCATCGCCGTCTCCGGCGGCAACAGCAGCTTTTTGTCCAGCTTGCTGATCTTTGCCGAAAATATGCCGAAGGCCAGCGGCATTCGCGCCGAAACCACCTTGACCGGTGTCAGCACCTTGCCGAACTGTCGCTGCGTCATGGCATAGACCAGCTTCATCATCAAACCCTGGGGTTTTTCGATAGGGGGAAGAAATGTGTCCATTTATGAGTCTCCGTTTTGAGCTGTGGCAGACGTCCAACATTCAAGTCCTGCTGCCACTATGACGCGCGAGCGGCGACGGTTTGGACAATCATTGCAAGTTTATGATTCAAAGTCAGTTGCTTATACCCAGAAGCTTTCCGATCAGTGCAGGATCGGCGGCTGTTCTGACGAGGCAGTCCGCCACATCGGCCCGCGAGATCGTTAATTTCCGGCCGGGCAGATGATCTTCCCGCACGCGGTACTTTCCGGTGAAGGGCTTATTGGTAAGCTCGACTGGCCGCACGATGGTCCAGTCGAGCCCACTCTCCCGCAGCACGCGCTCCATGGCGGTGACGTCTACGACGATGCTTGGAAAGAACAGGCGGCCAAAGAGATTCGGGATGAGTGAGTCTTTGAACAGGAAGGCGTTCGATTCGACGACGACGCGGCGCACCCCGGCCAGATCCATGGCGTGGGTGAGCGAGAGCGCGAATCGATGCAGGAGGTCTTTCTCAGCCTTCGCGATCGGCAATCGTGGGCCGAATCCGGACAGGACCGCATCGTGGTCTCGTATCGCTTCAGCAAGTTCGGCGCTGTTCAGCAGGTCTCCCAGGCTGACGCCGATGCGATCTCCAAACGGCTTGAGCTTTTCGGCCGAGCGAGCAAAGGCCGTCACGGAATGACCTTTTTCAAGCGCCGCGCGAACGATCTCCAACCCGGTTCCACCCGTTGCTCCCAGTACGACCAGTTTCATCCCGTATCCTCCCCGATGGCTCAAAATTTCCGTCATGCATGGCGAGCGACATCCACACTGTCGAGGCCGCAGTCGAAAGATGCGTTTGTGGGTAGAAAGAATCTGCGGTCGCGAGGCCTTCAAATACGATGCCACCAACGCGGTGAATGTAGCCAGCGGCTCCAGCGACTTAAGTCCGTCGCCCGAGAGCAGATGCGGGTAGATGACGCTGAGAACCGTGATGCCGAAGCCCTTACGATTTAACTCAGCAGGCCGCTCAAGGTTGAGCGGCCTGCTGGGTGCTTTGAAAGCGATGCTATGCGCCTACGGGCTCGGCGACCTTGACGTTGACCGGCGTGAGCCAGTTGTGGCGGTCGGGCTTGAGGCCGTTGACGAGGGCGAAGAACTCCTCATGCAGGGCCGTGGTAACGGGGCCCATCGTTCCGTCGCCTACCAGGATGCGATCGACCGAACGGAGGTGGGTAACCTCGGCGGCGGTGCCGGTGAAGAAGGCTTCGTCGGCGATGTAGAGCATCTCGCGGGGCAGAGCCTGCTCGACGATCTCGATGCCAAGTTCACGGGCCAGCGTCAGCACGGAGTTGCGGGTGATGCCGCTGAGCACCGAGTTGGCCAGCGGCGTGGTGTAGAGGACGCCGCCGCGGACGAGGAAGAGGTTCTCACCGGAGCCTTCGGAGAGATAGCCGTTGACGTCGAGCGCGATGCCCTCCGAGTAGCCGTTGACCTCGGCTTCCATGCGGATAAGCTGCGAGTTCATGTAATTGGCGCTGGCCTTGGCGAGCGAGGGCATGGTGTTGGGCGCCAGGCGGTTCCAACTGGAGACGCAGACGTCGGCGCCGTCATTGCCGGAGACGTATTTGCCCCAGGGGAAGTTGGCGATGTAGACCTCGACGGGATTCTTGAGCGGGTTGACGCCCACCTCGCCGTAGCCGCGGAAGGCGATGGGGCGAAGGTAACAGGGGGCGACACCGTTGGCCTCGACGACCTCGACAGCAGCCGCGCAGAGCTGGTCTACCGTGTAGGGCACGGGCATGCGGTAGATCTTGGCGGAGTCCAGCATGCGGGCCATGTGCTCGTGCAGGCGGAAGACGCCTGCGCCATTTGGCTGGGCATAACAGCGGATGCCTTCAAATACGGCAGACCCGTAGTGGACGACATGGGACATGACATGGATCTGCGCTTTGTCCCAGGGAATGAGATTTCCGTTGTGCCAGATGTTGTTGGTGGTCTGAAGGGCCATGAGATTCGCTCCTGAAGGCTGAATCTTAATTATAGCCGTGTGTTGACGGGGCCGTGGGAGAATGAAGCGTGATGCTTGACGCGCATTCGATGAGCCTGGCGGTGCTGGAGCGGTCGGCATACGTGCGTTTTTCCGTGCTGGCGCTCAGCTCGATCTTCTTCCTGGTGGACCCGTTTGCCGCGCTGCCGACGTTTCTGGCGGTGACGGATGGAGACGACGCGGGACAGCGGCGGAAGACGGCGTGGAAGGCGTCGCTGACGGCTCTGGTGGTGCTGAGCGGGTTCGCCATCGCCGGGCAATTCATCTTCCGGATGTTCGGGATCACGCTGCCGGCGTTCGAGATCGCAGGCGGCATCATCCTTCTTTTGATCGGGTTGGATATGCTCGAGGCCAAGCGGTCGCCGACGCAGGAGTCTGCCGCGGAGACAACCGAGGCGGCGGCCAAGGAAGATGCAGGGATCGTTCCTCTGGGCATCCCCATGCTGGCCGGGCCGGGCGCGATTACCAGCGTAATGGTGCTGGTGGGACAGGCGCAGACGCGGTGGCAGATGGCGGCGATCCTGATTGCGATTCTGATTACGGCGGCGATCTGCTACCTGGTGCTCGGGAACTCGGACAGGGTGGCGCGGGTGCTGGGTGACACGGGCGTGCGGATTCTGGTGCGCATCATGGGCCTGCTGCTGGTGGCGCTGGCGGTGCAGTACTTCGTCAATGGCATGGTGGATCTGGGGTTGATCGCGAAGCCTTGAAGGCACGAAACATCGATGAAGGCCTGAGGGAAGGCTGCGGAGGAGACGATCGGCATGGATAGCAAGCGGTGGGACGACTTGACCAGCAAAAATGGGATGCTCGGCTATCTCGATATGAATCTCCGCGGCGCGGGCCAGGTCTTCTTCCAGAACAATCCATGGACGGGGCTCATCATTCTCGCCGCTATCTTCTGGGGCGCTCGCGCCGCGGGAGACCTTAACGTCGCCTTCGGCGCGGTTGTCGGACTTTTCGTGAGCACCACCACGGCCATCCTGCTGAACGTGGATCGTGCTTCGCTGCGGCAGGGCCTCTTCGGGTTGAATGGAGTGCTGGTCGGCGTTGCGGTTCCAATTTTTCTGCATCCTCACCCCATGATGTGGGCCTATCTCCTGCTGGGAGCAGCGGTTTCGACGGTGGCGACATTGGCGGTCGCCAATGTAGTCAAGAGCTGGGGCATCCCGGGGTCGACAGCGCCGTTTGTATTCACGACCTGGGTGCTGCTGCTTGGCGCTTACTCTTTTACGCATCTTCCCATTGCGACGATGGGGCCGCCCGCGTTGCCGGCTGCGGCGGGCGCCGGCGGCATGACGTTGTCTCTCCACACCGTGCTCAGCAGCCTCGGCAAAAACATCTCGCAGGTCTACCTGATTGAGAATTTCTGGACCGGGGTTCTCTTTATCGTCGCTATCGCCATCAACTCCATCCGGAGCGCGGGATTCGCGGTGATCGGCTCGGTGATAGGTCTGGGCGCGGCGCTTGTCTTCGGCGCGGGAGCCGGCGCGACCGCCAGCGGCCTCTATGGGTTCAGCGCCGTGCTGACGGCGATGGCAGTAGGCTTGGCCTTCGAGAAGCTGTCACTCCGTGCAGTGCTCTATGCAGTTCTTGCCACGGTGTTCACGGTGGTCGTGCAGGCTGCGTTCAACACGGCGCTCTCTCCCCTCGGCATTCCTCCTCTCACCTTCCCCTATGTGCTCACCATGTGGCTCTTCCTTCTTCCGGGGATCGATTTGATGCCGCATCCGAAGGCGTCGCCGGTTGTCAGCAGTCATTGAGTGAGGTGGATGCTTATTCTGGTGCCTGATCCCATTTCGGTCATCAAAAGGGTATTGACAGTTGAAAGGAGAAGTAATGGAACAGCGTTTTAATTATTTCAAGGCAGCACCCGATGCATACAAGGCGATGAGCGGTCTCGAAGCGTATCTGCATTCCTGCGGACTGGAGGAGGGGCTGGTGCACCTAATTAAGCTGCGGGCCTCGCAGATCAACGGCTGCGCGTTTTGCCTGGACATGCACTCGAAGGATCTGCGCGCGATTGGGGAGACCGAGCAGCGTCTCTATACGCTCGACGCCTGGCGCGAGTGCCCCTGGTTTACCGACCGCGAGCGCGCGGCGCTGGCGTGGACCGAGGCGCTGACGTTGATCACGCAGGGACATGTCCCCGACGCTGTGTATGAAGAGGTGCGCAAGCAGTTCAATGAGAAGGAGCTGACCGATCTGAGTATCGCGATCACGACGATCAATGCGTGGAACCGGCTCAGTATCGCCGCGCGGGCGACTCCGGGAACGTACAAGGTAGGGGCGTACAAGGCTCATACGCAGTAGATCGAGGCAGATAGCGATTTGACGATGGGGCGTCCTCGGATGCCCCATCGCGCGTTTCAGGGTCCAATTCTGCCCGATGCCGCGCCGGTTCTGGTATGTTGGCGAGGCTGGAGATTTGGCTGCCGGAGGGTCGGCGAGCGCCTGCTCCTGCAAAGGGGGAGAGGATGCTGCGAAGAGATTTTCTGGGTTTGGCGGCTGCGGCTGCGCTGGCCGGGCCGACGGGCGTGGCCGAAGCGCTGGCGCCGGGTGGAGCGGCCATGGGCACACCGGTGAAGATGGGCAAGCCGATGTCTGTGGGCCTGCTGATCAAGCCCTTCAGCGGACCGGAGGAGACGATCCGCCGAGTACGCGACATGGGCTTCACCAACTGCTTTCTCTCGCTGGACGGCTATCTCGGCAAATTTACGCCGGAGCTGGCGAAGCAGATGCGCGGACTGCTCGATCGCTACCAGGTGCAGGCCACGACCGTCGAGGTGGTGGGTCCTCCGCCGCTGGTCTGGGACTTCCTGCAAGGGCCGTCGACCATTGGGCTGGTGCCACGAAAGACGAGAGCAGCCAGGATCGACGCGCTGCGCCAGGTTTCGGACTTCGCGAAGCTGCTGGGAGTAGGGCAGGTGCAGACGCACTGCGGATTCATTCCCGAAGATCCCGCCGATCCGCTCTACCCGGAGACGGTGGTTGCGATTCGCACGGTGGCGAAGCACTGCGCCGGCAATGGACAGGATTTTCTGATGGAGACCGGGCAGGAGACGCCGACCACCATGTCGCGGATGCTGCACGACGCGGCCATGCCGAATCTCGGCGTAGGGTTGGATACGGCCAACCTGATTCTGTACGGCAAGGCGAACCCGGTGGACGCAGTCGATATTCTGGGGCCGCATGTAAAGAGCATTCATGCCAAGGATGGCCGCTGGCCGACGAATCCGGACAAGCTGGGCGAAGAGGTGTTGATCGGCAAGGGGCTGGTCGATTTTCACAAGGTCTTCGCCAAGCTCCATAAGTTGGGATACTCGGGCGCTGTGACCATCGAGCGCGAGACCTCCGGCCCGCAGCAGATTGCCGATGTGCGCGATGAGAAGATCTATCTGGAAAAGATTCTCAGTCAGGTGATCGGCTGACGGCAGGTGCAAAGGGAGAGTTCATGAAGAGTATGAGAGGAATGAACAGACGGGAGTTTGTGAAGGCGGGCGCCGCGGCGGCATCGGGACTGTTGCTGCTGCGCTCGAAGACGGCGTTCGGGTACGAGGCGAACTCGGCGGTGCGGCTGGGTCTGCTGGGCTGCGGCAACCGGGGAACGTCGGTGGCCACCTCGTTCGCCAAAAACACCAGCGCGCGCGTGGTGGCGCTGGCCGATATCTTTCCCGACAAGCTGGCGAAGGGCAAGGCCCACTTCGACGAGGTCAACGCCGGGCTCAGCCATGCGGCGATCGAGGACCGGCTGACCTTTCACGGACACGATGCGTTCAAGAGGCTGGTCGACTCGAAGGACATCGACATGGTGCAGATCTCGACGCCGCCATGGTTTCACGTGCAGCACCTCGAGGCCGCCGTGGACGCGGGTAAGCACGTCTACTGCGAGAAGCCGGTGGGCGTCGACGTGGCCCAGTCGAAGAAGGCGCTCGAGATCGCAGAGCGAGTCAAGGGCAGGCAGAGCGTGGATGTAGGCTTTCAGGTGCGCAGCGCACCGCCGATCGCCGCTGTGATCGGTCGGGTCAAGGAGGGGGCGCTGGGCAAGATCGCTTCCATCACGGCCAACTACTATGCACCGGCCTCCAAGGAAAAACCGAGCGTTGGCACATCGAAGGATGAGTGGCGGCTGAGGAACTGGCTCTGGGACCGGGTGCTCTCCGGAGACATTCTGGTCGAGCAGAATATCCACATCATCGACCTCTGCAACTGGGTGCTGGGCGCGCATCCGCTGAAGGCGACTGCGACCGGAGGACGGAACATTCTGACGCATCCCGGCGACTGCTGGGACAACTACCAGGTGGACTACACCTATCCCGGCGACGTGCATGTGAGCTTCACCTCGACGCAGTTTGGCGACTATGGATTCGAGGCCGGACTGCGGGTCTTTGGAGCCAAGGGTGCAGCGGACGCGCCTTACTCCGGGCCGGTGCGGATTACGGGCGAGTCAGCCTGGGCCTGGCAGAATGGAGCGAACGCCGGAACGACTGGCGCGGGCAAGTTCGCCGCCAACGGAGAGTTCGACGATAATCTTGCCCTGGCCGACCGGGAGAAGGACCGCAGCTTTATCGAGAGCATTACATCAGGTAGCTTCCATAACCAGATTGCCGCCGGTGTCGAGACCGCGTATAGCTGCATGCTGGGTCGCATGGCCGGATATCAGCGGCGCGAGGTGACGTGGGAGGACCTGCTGGCGCACGGCGAGAAGTTCTCGCTGGGGATGGACGTCGACCAGTTCAGCTAGCCGGTTCAGCGAGTGGTTTGCAGCGTCAATTCAACTCGGAATACGGATTTTGGCATCATAGGCTGCATGGGGAACGGAATGGATCGTCTGAAGCGGTTGGCGTGTTTTGGGCTGTTGAGCGTGGTGCTGGGCGCAGGCTCGCCGGTGGCGTGGGCGCGATTCAACCCCGTCGTCTGCAAGAATGCCTTCACCGAGCAGCAGGAGATCACCGAAGGTCAAAAGGTGGTGGCCCAGGTCTACCAGCAGATGCCGGTGCTGCCGGACAGCGATCCGGTGGCGCGGTATGTGCGCGACCTTGGAGCGAAGCTGGTGGCACACGCGCCCGGTTACAAGTGGCCGTACAACTTCCACGTCGTCGCCAGCGAAGACATCAATGCCTTTGCCCTGCCCGGCGGCACGATCTTCGTCAATCTTGGGACTGTGCAGGCCGCCGAGACCGAGGCTCAACTGGCCGGGGTGATGGCGCACGAGATCTCGCACGTGGTGATGCGGCACTCGACCTGCAACCTGACGGCGCAGCAGTCCAAGAGCGTGTGGTATGGGCTGGGGAGCATCGCCTCGTCGATCCTGCTGGGCAATGGGACCGCCGGACAGCTTGGGCAGGCGGTGATCGGGGGAGCGCAGGGGCTCGATTTTCTGCACATGTCGCGCGATGCCGAGAAGCAGGCCGACCTGCTGGGAGTGGACATTCTGTACGACTCGGGGTACGACCCGCGCGGCATGCCGCAGTTCTTCGAGACGATCGAGGCGAAGTATGGCGCGGGGGGCGCACAGTTTTTGAGCGATCACCCGAACCCGGGAAATCGTCTGCAATATGTGAATGCGGAGATCGCGACCCTGCCGCGGCGGGAGCAGCCGGTGGTGACGACGCCGGAGTTCAAGCGGATCCACGCGATCGCGCTCAAGGAGAAGGCGCTTGCGGCCAAGGAAGTTCAGACCGGGGCATGGCGGGGGAGCGGGTTGTATGCGTCGGGCCCGGGAGCGGCTGCCGGGCGGATTGCGCAGCCGGCAGGCCAGGCGGCAACTGCGCCAGGCGGAGCGGCAACGAGCTCGATGGGGAGGTTAAGCCGGGGCGCGCTCGGAGTCGGCAACCGGATGGTCAAGTATCAGGGGACGCGATTTGCTATCAACCGTCCGTCAAGTTGGAAGGAAAGCGCCGCTGCGTCCGGCGCGGTGACGCTGGCTCCAGTGGGGGGCGCAAGCGAGGCGGGGCTTGGCTATGGGGCGATCGTCGATCTCGCGAAGTTGCCCGGCAATGGGGTGACGGACAGAGCATCGCTCGATGCCGCGACGGCAGCTCTGGTGCGGCAGTTGATCCAGCAGAATGCGGGGCTCGAGCAGGCGGGACAGGTTAAGGCGACGACCGTCGGCGGCAGGATGGCGAACGTGGTGGAGCTGCGCGGACAGTCGCCGGTTGTTGAGGGCAGCAAGCGACTGATAGAGCGCGACCGTCTGCTGACCGTCGCGCGCCCGGACGGAGATTTAAGTTACGTCGTTTTTGTATGCCCGGAACCGGATCTGCAATCGCTGAAGCCTGTCTTCGACAAGATGAGCGCGAGCTTCCGCGCGCAGTAGAGCGCGTTTGGAGGGCTGCCGGGAAGATTGGCGGATTATGCAAGAGTCTCGCAACTCCGCTGCGCTATATTCTCCCCGTCTTTATTGGCGACGGCAGAGTTTTCGACAGGTTGGATGAGTTTTCAACAGGGCTGCGGCCTTGTGGGGATCGGATCTCGCTGTTACTCTCAGGAAGTCGCAGAAATGCAGTGCTTGCAAGGAATTGAAAAGCACGGTACTCTGAATAGGCAAGTAATGAAGCTTCGCACCTTGGCTCCGGAAGTATGGGGGTTGTCAGTAAAGGGATGACGGAGCGCAGTCCAAGCGTTTGATCGGTGATGAGCCTCAGGCCAGCCGGCACCCAAACCCAAGCAACTGCAATTGATTTGGATTATGAGGAGCTGAGTGCTCCGCGGTCATAGTTGTGCGACCGCCACGGTATTTTGAGATGTTTGTGCTGTGCGAGCGAGATCGCCTGTTGTTTTAGGGCAAAGTTGAAAAACTTTGTGAGTTCCGAAAAAACAGGTTGACATGAGGCCGAAACTTGGATAACCTCAAAAAGTTCGCTAAAACGTCACGCGTTGCCGAACGGTACCTGGAAAGGCTGAAACAGAGCCGCTGAGAAGCAGAACAGGATATCGAAACGGGCAGCGAATTACAGACGCAAACAGTGCATTAAGTTCGAGGACACAAATCTGGCGTATGCCGATTTCGTCCTTGATCCAAAGCTGCCCGCTCAGGCGGATGCGGTTAGGATCTTTGACAACATAGTTGAACGTGCCAGTCGTGAGATGATGCGAAATTTGGTTTAGTCATTCTCACTAGTTATAAACCTCCGGTCTTTCGAGCACCGGGGGCGCTTGAACCGTCCCGACCCCTGTCGATGGACGGCAAGCAAACCAAGATTAAACGAGAGTTTGATCCTGGCTCAGAATCAACGCTGGCGGCGTGCCTAACACATGCAAGTCGCACGAGAAAGGGTAGCAATACCTGAGTAAAGTGGCGCACGGGTGAGTAACACGTGAATGATCTACCTCCGAGTGGGGAATAACTGAGAGAAATCTTAGCTAATACCGCATAACACTTACGAGTCAAAGCAGCAATGCGCTTGGAGAGGAGTTCGCGGCAGATTAGTTAGTTGGCGGGGTAATGGCCCACCAAGACGATGATCTGTATCCGGCCTGAGAGGGCGCACGGACACACTGGAACTGAAACACGGTCCAGACTCCTACGGGAGGCAGCAGTGGGGAATTTTGCGCAATGGGGGAAACCCTGACGCAGCAACGCCGCGTGGAGGATGAAATCCCTTGGGATGTAAACTCCTTTCGATAGGGAAGATTATGACGGTACCTATAGAAGAAGCCCCGGCTAACTTCGTGCCAGCAGCCGCGGTAATACGAGGGGGGCAAGCGTTGTTCGGATTTATTGGGCGTAAAGGGTGCGTAGGCGGTTTGGCAAGTCTTGTGTGAAATCTTCGGGCTCAACCCGAAGCCTGCACAAGAAACTGCCGGGCTTGAGTATGGGAGAGGTGAGTGGAATTTCCGGTGTAGCGGTGAAATGCGTAGATATCGGAAGGAACACCTGTGGCGAAAGCGGCTCACTGGACCATAACTGACGCTGAGGCACGAAAGCTAGGGGAGCAAACAGGATTAGATACCCTGGTAGTCCTAGCCCTAAACGATGATTGCTTGATGTGGCAGGTACCCAATCCTGCCGTGTCGAAGCTAACGCGATAAGCAATCCGCCTGGGGAGTACGGTCGCAAGGCTGAAACTCAAAGGAATTGACGGGGGCCCGCACAAGCGGTGGAGCATGTGGTTTAATTCGACGCAACGCGAAGAACCTTACCTGGGCTCGAAATGTAACGGAATCCGGCAGAAACGTCGGCGTCTAGCAATAGACCGTTATATAGGTGCTGCATGGCTGTCGTCAGCTCGTGTCGTGAGATGTTGGGTTAAGTCCCGCAACGAGCGCAACCCTTATCTTCAGTTGCTACCATTTAGTTGAGCACTCTGACGAAACCGCCTCGGATAACGGGGAGGAAGGTGGGGATGACGTCAAGTCCTCATGGCCTTTATGTCCAGGGCTACACACGTGCTACAATGGCCGGTACAAACCGCTGCAAACCCGCGAGGGGGAGCTAATCGGAAAAAGCCGGCCTCAGTTCGGATTGGAGTCTGCAACTCGACTCCATGAAGCTGGAATCGCTAGTAATCGTGGATCAGCATGCCACGGTGAATACGTTCCCGGGCCTTGTACACACCGCCCGTCACATCACGAAAGTGGGTTGCACTAGAAGTCGGTCCGCTAACCGCAAGGAAGCAGCCGCCCAAGGTGTGATTCATGATTGGGGTGAAGTCGTAACAAGGTAGCCGTAGGAGAACCTGCGGCTGGATCACCTCCTTTCTAAAAGAGAACGTCTTGGCACACTTCAGCGCCCTGCGATTGCAGGCAGCCTGGTTTTGCGATCAGGTTGAGCTTGAGTGACGTTGCCAAGAACCATCTGCATAAGCTTCGGCGAGTGTAGATGAGCCTGAACTAGACCTTCTTTTTTTCGCTCGCAACAATAGGCTCAGGCCTTTGTTCATTTTCAATACCGATGGTCAATAGCGGCGTAGCTGCTATGCACGTTCAACTGTGTCCTCGAAACCTTTCGAGAGAGCTCCATTTTTGGCTCCGGCATTGTATGTCGAAGATCAACGACAGAGCAGCCTGCGCATCGGGCCTTCGGGTTCGATGCTGTAGAGTCGGGCCTGTAGCTCAGTTGGTTAGAGCGCACCCCTGATAAGGGTGAGGTCGGTAGTTCGAATCTACCCAGGCCCACCACCTTTATCCTGACGATCAGCTAAACTGGTCATCTACTTGTTTTGCGACAAGGGGCTGTAGCTCAGTTGGGAGAGCACCTGCTTTGCAAGCAGGGGGTCAACGGTTCGATCCCGTTCAGCTCCACCATTCCGCTCGATTGAGGTTTCACCAAGCGATGTCTGCTTGAGGTTGAGTCTCTGCTCTATTAGGGGGCGAGATTGAACCTTGAGCAGGAATGCTCAAGCCGCCTGAGGGCGCGATGCGACAACGTAGCGATACGGTTCGCTTCATGATTTTTGACAACTGAATAGATTGGGTAAATATAACTACAAGGCTGAGCAGCGTATCTCCAGGTAGTCTCTGGGGGAAGCTGTCAATCAGTATTGAGTGTCTTTAGAATAATTTTCGTGTCAGCAGTTCGATTCTCGCAAGTTGAGATGAGGATTGTGTGACACAGGCGTGGACTATATCAAACGTAGATATCTCTATGTTGCAGAGGTTGTCACTCTGCTGCGTGCGAGTAAATTCTATGGTCAAGCTACTAAGGGCGCACGGTGGATGCCTTGGCAGAAACAGGCGATGAAGGACGTGGCAAGCTGCGATAAGCTTCGGGAAGCCGCACACAGGCGTTGATCCGGAGATTTCCGAATGGGGAAACCCACCCAGGCAAAACCTGGGTATGTCCTACTGAATTCATAGGTAGGAACAAGCGAACGGAGGGAAGTGAACCATCTCAGTACCTCCAGGAGGAGAAAGAAACCTCGATTCCGATAGTAGTGGCGAGCGAAATCGGAACAGCCCAAACCCGTTGCATCAAGGTGTATCGGGGGTTGTAGGGCCTGCAAAAGTAGAGTTACCAATCTGGTCGATAGCTGAATCTTCTGGAAAGGAGATCCAAAGAGGGTGACAGACCCGTAGGCGAAATTGATCCAGACTCGAAGCAGGTACCTGAGTAAGGCGGGGCACGAGAAACCCTGCTTGAATCCACGGGGACCATCCCGTAAGGCTAAATACTCGTTTCTGACCGATAGTGAACCAGTACCGTGAGGGAAAGGCGAAAAGCACCCCATTGAGGGGAGTGAAAAGTACCTGAAACCGTGTGCCTACAAGCAGTGGGAGGACTATGCCCGCAAGGGAATGTCTGACCGCGTGCCTATTGCATAATGAGCCGGCTAGTTATTCTTGTCAGCAAGGTTAAGCGTGAGCGAGCCGCAGCGAAAGCGAGTCTGAATAGGGCGATAAGTTGGCAGGAATAGACGCGAAGCGGGATGATCTACCCTTGGCCAGGTTGAAGATGGGGTAACACCCATTGGAGGACCGAACCGGTGTTTGTTGAAAAAAGCTCGGATGAGCTGAGGGTAGGGGTGAAAGGCTAATCAAATTCCGTGATAGCTCGTTCTCTCCGAAATAGCTTTAGGGCTAGCGTCGGGTGATTTGGATTGGTGGTAGAGACATGGATGGACTAGGGGGCTTTCCGGCTTACTGAATCCAATCAAACTTCGAATGCCAATTACAACCAGCCCGGCAGTCAGACTGTGGGGGCTAAGCTTCACAGTCGAGAGGAAAACAGTCCAGACCGCCAGCTAAGGTCCCAAAATTACAGTTAAGTGGGAAAGGAAGTCGGAACGCTCAGACAGCCAGGAGGTTGGCTTAGAAGCAGCCATCCTTTAAAGAAAGCGTAATAGCTCACTGGTCAAGCGGTCCGGTGCCGACAATACAACGGGGCTAAAACTGTATACCGAAGCTGCGGATGCACACCATTCGGTGTGCGTGGTAGGAGAGCATTCTCTCGTGGATGAAGCGTAACTGGGAAGATACGTGGACATTAGAGAAGAGACCCTGCCGGCATAAGTAGCGATAATGAAGGTGAGAACCCTTCACGCCGAAAGTCTAAGGTTTCCTGAGGAAGGTTAATCCGCTCAGGGTTAGGCGGTCCCTAAGCCGAGGCCGAAAGGCGTAGGCGATGGAAATCCGGTTAATATTCCGGACCTCCCAATACCTCGTTATACGATGGGGTGACGCAGAAGGATAAGCAGGACCTCCTATGGCTATGGGGTTCGATACGCGTAAGCTGGTTTCTCCAGGCAAATCCGGGGAGACTTAACAGTGAGGCGTAAAGCAGTAAGCCGTATGGCTGAAAGCTGCTGATTTCATGCTGCCAAGAAAAACCTCTAAGGAGAGGGGTTGGGAACCGTACCACAAACCGACACAGGTAGACGAGGAGAATATCCAAAGGCGCTCGAGTGAAAGCTTGTTAAGGAACTCGGCAAATTAGACCCGTAACTTCGGGAGAAGGGTCGCCCCCTGGGTGCAAGCCCGGTGGGGCCGCAGTGAAACGCGAACGGCGACTGTTTAACAAAAACACAGGTCTCTGCAAAGTCAAAAACGACGTATAGGGGCTGACTCCTGCCCGGTGCCGGAAGGTTAAAGGGAGAGGTTAGGGCGCAAGCTCGAAGCTTCGAACTGAAGCCCCGGTGAACGGCGGCCGTAACTATAACGGTCCTAAGGTAGCGAAATTCCTTGTCGGGTAAGTTCCGACCTGCACGAATGGAGTAACGATCGTTCGACTGTCTTAACGAGTTGCTCGGCGAACTTGTAGTACCGGTGAAGATGCCGGTTACCCGCAGCTAGACGAAAAGACCCCGTGCACCTTTACTATACTTTTACTATGAGTTACGGCTCTTGCTGCGCAGGATAGGTGGGAGGCTTTGATACCGGACTTTTGGGTTCGGTGGAGCCAACGGTGAGATACCACCCTGCGAGTGTTGTGATTCTAACCTGCTCCCGTGATCCGGGAGAGGGACATAGTAAGACGGGTAGTTTGACTGGGGCGGTCGCCTCCTAAATTGTAACGGAGGCGCGCGAAGCTACACTCAGGTCGTTTGGAAATCGACCGTCGAGTGCAAAGGCATAAGTGTGGTTAACTGCGAGACCTACAAGTCGAGCAGATGCGAAAGCAGGCCTTAGTGATCCGGTGGTTCTGTATGGAAGGGCCATCGCTCAACGGATAAAAGGTACGCCGGGGATAACAGGCTGATCATTGCCAAGAGTTCATATCGACGCAATGGTTTGGCACCTCGATGTCGGCTCATCACATCCTGGAGCTGTAGAAGGTTCCAAGGGTTCGGCTGTTCGCCGATTAAAGTGGTACGTGAGCTGGGTTCAGAACGTCGCGAGACAGTTCGGTCTCTATCTGCTGTGGGCGTAGGAGATTTGAAGAGGGCTGTCCTTAGTACGAGAGGACCGGGATGGACGAACCTCTTGTGTTCCAGTTGTCCTGCCAAGGGCACGGCTGGGTAGCGAAGTTCGGTTGTGATAACCGCTGAATGCATATAAGCGGGAAGCACGCTCTAAGATGAGATCTCCCAACCCAAAAGGGAAATGAAGGGCCCAGGAAGACCACCTGGTTGATAGGCTGGAGGTTGAAGCGCAGTAATGTGTGTAGCTTACCAGTACTAATCGCCCGTTCGGCTTGTCCATAGAATTTACTCTGCGCAGTGAAGTCCACTGTTCTAGAGTCATTCAATACAAGCTTTGTAGTTATACGAGATATAACTAATACGTTTTTGGTAAATGTCTGCTCAATCTATTCAGTTGTGGAAGATCGCGAAAGCGATATTTCTAAAGTTTGCCGGTGAGTTTACTACGAGGGTCACACCCGTTCCCATCCCGAACACGGAAGTTAAGCCTCGTTGGGCCGATGGTACTGCACGCGTAAGTGTGTGGGAGATTAGGTGATCGCCGGCATAATTCAGAAGCCCCATCCTTTCGAGGATGGGGCTTTTTGCTGTGTGCTTTCTACTTTGTAAAAACCTACTGTGAAGGGAGCTGCAATCTCCGCTGACGAGGCGGCGGCCGCTAGCTTATAAATTGGAAGGCGGCAACTGCGCCTTGTGAATCACATCGGTCAGTCGACGATGCCAGTCCACGTCGCGCCACATTCCCGTGAACTGAGGTCCGCAAAAGTTGCTGGTAGCCATCGCTGACCAGCGTCCTGTTGATGCTGCATGGCGAACCCCGATCTCGCAGAGTTCCTTGATCCAGTCCCAATGCAGCAAGGGCCAGTCCTTGTAGTCCACCACGCTCCAGCACTCGGTTGTGATCAGGGGTTTGCCGCTGACGCGCGACCATTCCGCCATCTGGTCGATTCCATGGGTGAGGCTTGCCTGCCACTTCGCGGGATCGCTGCGGTATAAGGCCTCTCCGCGCCTTTGAAGATTGTTGTATCCCTCCGGGCTGAATCGCTCGTAGTGATACCCCACCTGCTTATTGAAGTCGGAGAAGGTCGTCATCCAGAGGTGCAGTTCCAGAAAGTCCATCATGGAGACATCCTGGCTCTTCCACGTGTCGTATTCGCCCGAGAAGGAAAACGTGTAGCTCAATGATGGATGGGCTTTCCTCAGCTTTGCAATGGAGTCCCGCATCCATCTCTGCCCTTCGGGAGAGTTTCTCCTGGTTCCAGGGGCGATCCACGGGGTCCATGGCGCAATGCAAAACTCGTTGCTCAGGTCGACGTACAGGATGTTATCCCGGAGGTGTGCAGCCGGTATGCTGTCGAGCGCCTTTTGCCAGACTTCGGCCAGATCCTCGGGCGTCTTGATCTTCATTCGGACGTCGTCCGGGTCTTGCCGCCACCAGGTGGACAAGGCTACGAGAATGCCGCGTTGCGCGCATTTGTCGATGAATTCGTTCAGGTTCGGCTGCACGCGGACGCGATTGATGGCCGGGCTGCCCCATACCTGTTGATCCCAGCAAGGAAGAAGCTCCCACTCCTTGCCGGCGTCCGCAGCGATCAAATGGGGGAAGGCATCGATGCGGACGGCGTCGTATCCCCGCTGCTTCAATTCATCGAGCACGAGATCCCAGTCTTCGTATCCGGCACCGGTCCAGCGCCGTTCCAGCCAGGAGAAGTCCCACATCGCAATAGCAAGAGGGTGCTTTTGGATGTGCCCCGACGAACCGAGCACCGGCATTCCGCTGGACAACGCCAGCCCTAATGCGGAAGCTCCCTGTACGAACGCGCGCCGGTCGATCATCTTCCATCTCTCCCTGATCTGTTTTTGTTTAATAGCTTTTAATCGCAAACAAGATGTTCCCTGCGAAGCATCTTCTTTGCAATGATCATCCGATGGCATTCAGTATTTCACGCGGGATCTCGACGTCACCTGAGTAGACACAACGCCTCGCCCGCAATATCGCAGAGAATCTCTGTGCCTTGCTGGGCTGACGGTCATTAGTTGAAGGTGGCGAGGGCGCACCATCCGCTTCCGTGCGCTGCCTACTGATCCTTGGGAATCGAGGGACGAATAGATTCGGTGCTGGTGCTCTGGTTGAGAGTGGTCTTATCGACAATCACCTCACGGCTGCGGTGTTTTGTGCGGACGCTGGCCCCTTCGACTGCGCTCCTGGCTGTCGGCGGAATGAAAGTCAGCTTGGGCGGTTCGGGCGGAGTGGGGGGCAGAGGCAGGATCGCCGCCTTCTTGAGCGCAATGTCGCCCTGGCTGGTGGTGATGCGCAGCATGGGGCCGTTGCTGCCGACCGTTCCGGAAAAGCTTTTGTGCGTATCCGTGCCGCGCGTTGGCAGGGAGAAGTCGTTATAGAGGCCGCCATTAATAGTTTCGGCGTCTACTGAAAAACTGGACTGCTCGGGAACGGTGAGCGTGACCGAACCGTTGCGGTTCTCGATAGTGACGTTGCCCAGCGGAGGTGCGCTGGTCAGGTTGACCGAACCGTTGCGGTTGGTGACGGAGACGTTGCCGGCGATACGATCGAGCGTAATGTTGCGGCTGCGCGTGCTGATGGTAAACGGGCCAACCGCATCGCTGACGGAGAGATCGGCGTTGTTGCTGATGTCTGCCTCGCCGTCGAGCCGCCCAAGTTGCATGTCGGTCCGGCTGGAGTGAAACCGGATGGAGTCGCGAACGTGCTCGATGTGGGTCGTGCCGAAGAAGTCCCCGTTGATGCTGACCGGGCCGCTCAGGTCGGAGAGGGTTAGATCCTGCCCGCGGCCCTCGATGATGACTTCGCCGGTGACGCTGTGAGCGGAGAAGGACGAGTCGCCGTTATTGATATGCGTATTGGTAGGCCCGGTGATGGCGCTCAGATCGACGTCGCCATGGTTGGCGGTTACAGAGACGGAGCCTTTGATGGAACTGACACGCACGTCGCCGTGATTTGCCGTAACACTGGTGGCGGCTGTTGCTGGGACCATGATCGTCAGGTCGGCGCGGCCTCCCGGAAGCGAGGGTACAGTCAGAATGAGATTGCTGCCGCTGACCTCGACCTGGGGATTGAGCTGTTCGGCCTTGTTGCTGGCATCTGAATCCGAGCGGCTGTAGACCTCCTTGTGAACCGAGACGTGGATCTGGTTGTCGTCGCTGGTGCCGGAGACGGAGACATCGCCCCGGGGGTTGTTGACCGAAAAGGAAGCGCCTGCCGGGAAGGCCTGCACGATCATCTGGTCGCTCTCGTGCTTATCGCCGAGAAACTGGTCAAGGTTGTCCTGGCTGATGTGGAAGCCATGCCGGAAGAAGAAGCCATCGCCGTGCCGCAGTCCGCTGAAGACGACGCCGACGATGACGAGCAGCAGCAGAAGCGAGAAGACGCCTCCTCCCATGCCGCGGCGGTAGACCGGCTGGGACGGATCGGTGGAACGGGTGTACTGGTCAAACGCCCATTCGAGGAACATCACCACGCCCGCGCCGATCAACAGCACCGGCCACCAGTGACCGTACCAGTCCCATACCTGGCGGCTGCTGAGCCGGCCCATCTGAACCAGCAGAAACACGATGCCGATTGCAATGATGATGAGCGGGCCGACGATGGAGCCGTGCCGCTGGGCGCGCGCGCGATACCGGTAAGCGGCAGCCTGGGCGCGCAGCATATCGCGCTGGGCACGAGCCTGTTCTTTCATCATGCGGCGCTGATACTTCCAGTCGTTGCCGTAGGGAGGGCCGGGCGGCGGATAGGGTGGGGGATTGGTCGCCATGGCTATCTCCCTTCTTCGTCGCGCATGTTGGAATGGCTGTCGGTGCCGGCTTCATGTACATCGGAGGGAACCACGGACGTCGCGGCGGCCGGTGGGGGCGCAGCAGCCGGTGGCGGGGGATAGCTGTAAGCGGGAGGCGCGGCCATCGAGCTGAAGGCAGCTCTTTGCAGCACAGCCATCACGCCGGCCACGATGATGAACAGCGGCCAGCTTCGGCCCCAGGAGAGAATATGCGAGCTGTCCAGCAGGAAGAGCACGCCGACCAGCATGATCCAGATCGAACTGCGCAAGGCATGGAAGAGGCGGAATTTATAGGCGGACGTGCCGTCGTCGGCCAGCGTCCCGGTTTCGGTCATCTTGTGGACGAACTGCCACACTCCGAAGCCGATGAGCAGCAGGGGAACGAACAGGTGCATGGCGAAACCGTGGAAGATGCCGGAGTTGCCTATCAGAAAGATTGCGCCCAGCAGGATCAGCCAGACCGCTCCCATGGGGAAACGATTGCGGGGGGCCGGATTGAAGTCGGCGGGATTGAAGTTCGCTGGCGGAACCTGCTGCCCGACGAAGGGCGACGCAGGTGGGACGGGCGGAACATAGTTGTCCCAGGGCGCTCCCCAGTTCGTGTTCGCATTGGGCGGAGGGGGCTGGTAGCCAGCGGTGGGCGGAGGGTAGCTTGCCGCGGGCGGCGTTGTGGCGTCGGGCGGAGGAGCTGCTCCTTGCCCGTATCCTTGCGCGTACCCGTGACCATTTGAGCCGGCAGGCCACGCTTTACCGAAACCGAGGCGCTCCCCGAGGTCGTTGAGGCCAAACGGGTTAGGAAGGGGAGTTCCGTCGCGTCTTGCTTGCGCGGTGTGATGGGCTTCGATGACCTGGTAGAAGACCCAGCCGGCAATGAAGAGGCCGAAGATACCGTTTTCCCCGGCGAGACTGACAAGAATGGCAAAGACGATCAGGTGGACGATCCCCTTGGCGTACTGGCCGTTGTACATGGCGCCGACGCCGGGAATGAAGCCCAGAAGGGCGGCGAGGCCGGGGTTTGGCTCGTCGGGCGGCGGTGGCGGCGGAGGAATGGTGCCTTCTCCCGGGATGGGACCACCGACCGGATTGCCGGTTCCGGACAGTTTGGCGAGCAGGCAGGGCTCGCAGAAGACAGCAGAGCCAACAGTGCGGGTGCACTCCTGGCACAAGGGCTTGCCGCAGTTCTGGCAAAAGGCAGTTCGTTCACGATCAGGATGGTTTGCGCAGTTCATACCAAGTCCCCTTCCTGCAGGTACTTCAAAACACTGGGAGTAAATACAACAAAAGATTGGAGGTCGGGGAGAGAGGCCTGCCGTTCGGTCGCATCGGCGAGTTGCAGGTTGCCGATGGGCGTATCGCGACGGCTGGAGCCGGGGCCCGGTTCAGGACGTGATTGCTTCGGTTCCGGCTTATGGTCCGCAGGGTTGTTCTGCTGTGGCCCGGAAGATCCGGAAGGCTGCTGCTTTTGCCCGGCGGCGGGAGTGTCGGTCTGGTCGGCGGGCAACTGGTAGGGGGAGTCGCTGCTGGATCGTTGCAGGTCGCGCACGCGCGACTCCAATTCGTAGACGACCTTCAGGTTGTCGTAATAGCGCATTACATGCGCATTTGCGTCGTAAAAGCTGCGCTTCAGGCTGGACGGGCTCAGATCGCTGACGCGCAACTCGCTGACGCGGACACCGGTCAAGTTCAGGGTCAGCGCGATGGAGAAGAAGGCCATCGCGGCGGTCATCGCCAGCCGCGGCTGCAACAATGTCTGGCCGATGGAGCGCAGGCGGAAGCCGGAGGCGATCCGTGTACGGAAGGGCAGAACTCTGGCGGGGGCATAGGCTGCGGCAGGGCTGCTGTCGGGGATGCCGACGGCGCCCGGGTGGCTGAGGATGGTGCTGGGCTGCCACATTGCATGTGCCGATTTATGCTTACCCGCTGTCAGGTCCGCCTGGTTGCAGGTCTCGGACAGAATCCGCTCCAGCAGCGCGGAGGGCGGTTCCGGCCGGGGAGTCTTCAGCATCTCCAGCCACGCCGCACCGCGTTGCGCGTCGGCCAGCATAGCGCTGCAGGCGGCGCAGCCGGCCATGTGCAGATCGAAGTCGGCCTGCTCCGACGGCGAAAGCGTGCCGTCGAGTGCGTCGGCGAGCATCGCCTCGCACTGCGCACAATGCCGGGAGTCTCCCGCTTCAGCGGGCTTCGCGCTACCGAATTGATTGAAGTCTGCCACTTGCATCACCTGTCTTTCCCGCGACTACATTACCTGTCTTCCAAACGACTGTATTCACTGTCTTTCTATCGACTATATTCACTATCTTTCTATACGCTGCAAAAGCCTCGCAAGTTCCCCCCGGCCGCGGCTAATGCGGCTTTTGACGGTGCCCTCGGGGATGCGGAGAACCTGTGCTATCTCTTTGTAATCCATGTCTTCCAGGTCGCGCAGAATGACAGCTTCGCGCAGCTCCGGCGACAACTGCCTGAGGGCGTTCTGGATGGCAACCTTCAGCTCCAGCCCGGCGACGTGCTGCTCCTGTGAGGGGCCGTCATCGGCCAGCCGGTCTCCCATTGTTGGGCTGCCGTCCTCGCCGTCGAAGCTGACATCGAGCGAGTCGCTGGCGCGATCGAGCCGTGTCCGGCGAAAGTGGTCGACGAGCAGATTGCGAGCCAGCGTCGTGATCCAGGTCTGGAAGCTGCCTTTTTGGGTGTCGAAGCTGGAAAGATTCTTGTAAAGCTTGAGGAAGACGTCCTGGGTAAGGTCCTCGGCGTCCGTACTGGAGCCGGTAAAGCGGTAGCAGATGGCGTAGATGCGCCGGTGCTGCGAGGCGACGAGTTGCTGCCAGGCCTGCGAGTCTCCGGCCATGCACTGGCGAACCAGTCTGGCGACAGCTTCCTGCGCGGCTTGCTGCTCCGGGGTGCGCTCCAATGTTGCCTCTGCCGTCCTTGGCGGTGGAAGAAGTGTACCGCGAGACGGGGGCTCCGGGGCGCCTGGATGAGAGGCGATGTGGCTGGAATGGTTCAGCACGCGAGGCGTCGGTTTACGTCCGGATGACCGGCCCGGTGCTGGAATCGCCATGTGCAAAACGCCCATGGAACCCAATACGCATTGGCATCGGCACTAGTTCAATCCAGAACTCTCTCCCTGCCCTGATGGCGTTCCGCGCTGCTCACGGTCAGTTCCTGTCGATGTGTCCTGTCCGATCCACAACCGGTTGCCGTCTGGATCTTCGAGCCGAAACTCGGTCATGCCGTAAAAGGTGAGATCCAGGTCGGGAATATCCAGTCCGTTGCTGCGCACCTGCCGGTGATATTCCACGATGTTTCCGGGATACAGGTAGAGAACCGATTGGCGGGGCGCGTCTTTATGAAGGTTGATCGATTGATCCACCATCAGACGACACTCGTCAAAGCAGAGCATGGCCCAACCCCAATGATCATTTTTCTCTTCGACGCTGAATCCCAGCTTTTGATAGAACTCGATGCTCGCGGCCATGCTCTTTACGGGCAGCATCGGTATGGCACGGTTCATCTTCATCGGGCATTCTCCAAGCCACACTCGTTGCGTCCGACTATTGACCGGGCGCAACGAATGCGGAGGATGCACACGTCATTCAAAGCATTGAATTGAAATGCTTTACGAAAAGCACTAGGGAGTAGGCGCCGAGATCACGCCGCAGGCGATCCGATTGCCGGCATTGCCGGTTGGATCGGTCTTCATGTCGTCGGCCTTCTCATGGACCATGATGGAGGTGCCGCCGTTGGCCAGGATGCTGTCGGCTGCGCCGGGAGTCATGGAGAGGTAATCGACCTTGAAGCTGGCCTGACCGACATGGCCTTCGCCGATGGTGATGTTCTGCGGCAGATCGCCGTTATGGTGCCCTGCCGGGTTCATGGAGCCGTGTTCCTTGCCGGCCGGATTGAAGTGGCCGCCCGCGGTCTTGAAGTCGGGCGCGTCGCAGACCGGGTGCTCGTGGATGTGGACGGCGTGCTGGCCCAGGGGGAGATTCTTGAGGTTAAGTTTGATGGAGAGCTTGCCGTCCTTGAGCTGCCGGAAGGTGGCGGTGCCCGCATCCTGTCCGGCGCTGGTCTTGAGCGGAACGACCAGCTTGTTGCTGGGCTTGGCGAACGCGGTGGCGGCGAGGGTGGTCGTGGCGAAGGCGGCCAGGGCGAGTGTGGCGACTGTCATGCGCATGTCGATGTCTCCGTGGAATGGCGATTGTTTGCGACTTGTCTTTGTCCTAGTTTAGAGGCTCGATCGCGGATGCGCGATGTATCGTTATGAGATGATTTCTTCCCGGATTCACTCCCATTCTGAATTCGCAGCTCGGCTCGCGCTTATTTCCGCGTTGATCTTTTCTTCCGTCGGCTGGACGTCCGCCGCATGGGCGCAGGAGGCGCCGGATGCAAAACCGCCAGCCTCTGCTCCGTCTGCGGCAGCCAAGCCACCGGCTCCGAAACTGCCGCCTCTCCCGGCAGACGCGCATGTTGAGCAAACCGCCGAGATCAACGGCAAGACGCTGCGCTACACCGTGACCGTGGGAACGATTCCGGTATATGACAGGGACGGCAAAAAGACCGGCGAAGTTGTCTATACGGCGTACACGATGGAGGGGAAGGACCGCCCCGTTACCTTCGCGATGAATGGCGGCCCCGGCGCATCGTCGGTTTACCTCAATCTTGGAGCCATCGGCCCCAAGCGGGTCGCCTTTGGCGCGGAAGGCGACAGCCCCTCCGATCCGGCGACGCTCAAGGACAATCCCGGCACCTGGCTCGACTTCACCGATCTGGTCTTCATCGACCCCATCGGCACCGGATTCAGCCGGTCCCTCGTCTCTGAAGCCGAGACCAAGAAGCTCTTCTACAGCACCGCTCCCGACATTCATTACCTCTCCCGGATCGTCTACGACTGGCTGGTCAAAAACGGCCGCCTGAATTCGCGCAAATACTTTGTGGGCGAGAGCTATGGAGGCTTTCGCGGCCCTCGCGTGACGCTCTATCTCCAGACGAAGCTCGGAGTGGCTCTCAATGGCGTTGTGCTGGTGTCGCCATATCTGAATCCCACGGTGGAAGACGACGGCGACCTCTCGCCCTTGCCCTGGATGATGACTCTGCCTTCGATCGTCGCGGCGCATCTGGAGCGCGAGCACAAGCTGACGGCTGAGGCCATGGCTCCGGTGATCGCCTATACGCGCACCGATTATGCCGCAGCGCTGATGAAGGGCAGGTCCGACCCGGCGGCGACCGAGCAGATGATTCAGCATGTGACGGAACTGACGGGTCTCGATCCGGTCTTTGTGAAGCGCGCCGGAGGCAGACTGGAGACGCAGGCTTACCTGCGCGAGGTCTATCGCTCCGAGGGCAAGCTGGGCAGTCGGTATGATCCGAACGTCACGGCGTGGGATCCCTTTCCGCACGATCCGTCCCAGCGCAGCAACGACCCGATTCTTGAAAGCATCATTGCGCCGACGACCACGGCGATGGTGAACTTTGTGACCCAGACGGTGGGCTGGAAGACCGATGCCCGCTACGAGGCGTTGAGCGAGGACGTCAACCGGCAATGGGACGGCGGCGACGAGCTGCGGAAGGGTTCGGTGGAGCAGCTTCGCGAGGCCGTGGCGAACGATGCCAAGCTGCATGTGTTGATCGTCCACGGCTGGAACGATCTTTCCTGCCCGTTCATGGGCTCAGTCCTCACCGTCGACCAGATGCCGGTGATGGGAGATCCAACGCGAGTGCAGGTGAAGGAGTATCCGGGCGGTCACATGTTCTACAGCCGCCCCACCAGCCAGATGGATCTGCGCAAGGATGTAATGGCAATGTTTGGCAAGCATTAGAAGCTCACTGGAGGGGGCCTCCGGAGGCAGCCCTGGTGATTCGAGCAAAACGCAGATTCCCTTCGGGAATGACAAACAAAGCAGCACCGAAGAGGAAATCGCACTAACTGGCCGATGAAGAGGCGGCTGGAAGTTCGAGCTGTTCGGAGTTGTGTTCGTCGGCGAAGGGCTGGAAGTGGGCGCGGCAGCGAGCCTCGTAGACGCCGGCGGCCCCGACGACAACCAGTTCCTGACTCTGGCCGAGGCGCTGCGTGTGGATCGCCGGCTGGCCGCAGACCATGCAGACGGCGGAGAGCTTCGTCACCTCGTCGGAGATGGCCATCAGCGCGGGGATGGAGCCGAAGGGCTCGGCGTTGAAGGTGGTGTCGAGACCGGCGATGAGGATGCGCTTGCCGAGGTGGACCAGCTCGACTGCGAGAGGGACGAGGCGGGCGTCGAAGAACTGGGCCTCGTCGATGCCGATGACATCGATCTCGCCGAGCTGCGGGAAGAGCGCGGCTTTGAGGTCTTCGACGGTGGCAACGGTGGTGGCCTCGTGGGTCTGCGAGCTGTGGCTGGCGATGGCGGTGCGGTGGTAACGGAGATCGATGTCGGGCTTGTAGCAGGCGACGCGTTGGCGGGCGATGCGGGCTCGCTTGAGGCGGCGGATGAGCTCTTCGGACTTGCCCGAGAACATGGGGCCGGTGATGACTTCGATGCGGCCGGGCGCGGTGGTCATGGGCTTATGGTAGCCGGGTTCGCGGTGAATTTGCGCCTCAGGCGCGCTCGACGACGACGGCGGTCCCGTAGGCGAGCACCTCGGTGACTCCGTTCATCAACTCGTTGGCGTCGTAGCGGAAGCTGATGACGGCGTTGGCTCCATGCTCGGCGGCGTGCTGGGCCATCATGGCGAAGGCATCCTGCCGGGTCTTCTCGCAGAGTTGCGAGAGGATCGTGATGTTGCCGCCGACGATGGTCTGCAATCCCGCGCCGAAGGTGCCGAAGATGGAGCGCGAGCGGACGACGATGCCGCGCACGATGCCTAGATTGCGGACGATGCGATAGCCGGGAAGTTCGAGCGCGGTGGTGACCATGGAGGGGTCGAAGGGCGGTGGAGGCGGAGCATATGAGGACATAAACAGGTCTCCTTTGGCTATGCGGGATTGTACCGGAGCCGTGGCTTAGTCAGGACGAAAGCTTCATGCCGATCTGAGGCGAACAGCGCAGGCAGGCGTTTGCGGCCGGGTAGAGATCCCATCTCCGAGAATCCGGACATGGGGCACCCGGGCAGCTCAGGAACGGAGAGCCGCGAGGAGAGCTTTGACGGCTCCGCTGTCGATAGTCTGGGCAGCTTTGGCTACGCCTTCGAGGAGGGTAGGCGTGAGGTCCGAGGCGACGAGGACGGCGGCGGCATTGAGCAGAACGATGTCGCGCCTGGGGCCGCGCTCGCCGCTGAAGATGGCTTCGAGGATGGCGGCGTTGGTCTGGGCATTGCCTCCGCGAAGCGCCTCAATGGGTGCTCGCGCGAGGCCCGCATCCTCGGGAGTCAACGTGCTGAGGATGACGGTTCCGTTGCGGACCTCGGCCACCTGGCTGGGTCCGCTGAGGGAGAGTTCGTCCAGCCCGCCGTCGCCGTGGACGACGAAGGCGTGACGCGTGCCCAGCAGGGCCATGGCCTCGGCGGCCAGCGGGACCAGGTGTGGCGCATAGACACCCATGACCTGTGCTGCGGCTCCGGCAGGGTTGGTGAGCGGGCCGAGAACGTTAAAGACGGTACGGACGCCGAGCGCGCGGCGCACGGGCATCACGGCCTTCATCGCCGGCTGCATCGCCGGGGCATGGAGAAACGCGAAGCGATGTTTGCGCAGCGCAGTCGCCGCGGCGGCGGGGGAGAGATCGACGCGAACACCGAGCGCTTCGAGGATGTCGGCGGAACCGCACTGCGAGGTGACAGCGCGATTGCCGTGTTTGGCTACCGTGGCCCCGGCGGCGGCGGCCACAAGTGCGGTGGCGGTGGAGATATTGAAGCTTCCGCTGGCGTCGCCGCCGGTTCCGCAGGTGTCCACCAGTTGACGGCGCTCGTCATTGTCGAGCGGGAAAGGGATGGCCGCGGCACGCATGGCCTCGACGAATCCGGCGACCTCGGCGGCAGTCTCTCCGCGGGCGGCCAGCGCTCCCAGCAGGCCGGCGAGCTGGATATCGGACAACTCGCCATGAAGAATCTGCTGCATCAGCGCGCGCGCGGCTTCGCGGGTAAGGGTCTGACGGCCTTCGACGATCTGCTTTAAATAGGGTTGCGGGGGCATTGTTTCAAGGTTAGCAGGTGGAGTGTCTGCCATGTCTTTTGCGCCCGCCGGGTCGAAGCTCTATGCCGATACAGACGAGCCTCGGAGCATGGATGTCAGCAGAGCTTTGGAGAAGGCGTCGAAGCGATCCGCCTTGCCTGTGAACTGCTCCACGAAGGCGTGGAAGAACGAGCCTGCCATCAGCATGGTTGCCGCAGATTGCGCGTCGATATCTTTGTGGATGCGTCCAAGCTCTTGTTCTGCGCGGATGTAGCCCCGTATCCGGGAGATAGCACGGTGCGGTCCCTTATTGTGATTGACGAGCGATTGCCGATAAGCAGCCAGCAGTTCAGGGTCGGCAAACAAGGCACAGAGCATAGGGGCAACGCGGGTGTGGAACGTGAACATCGCTCGCAGCGCCTTCTCCAGATTCCTCTTTGGCGTCGCCTTTCCGACAGACCGTTCAAGTGTCTGCAATGGGACCACCATATCGGGAAGGCTCTCTTCGAGAACTGCCAGCAACAGTTGCAGACGCCCCTTAAAGTGGACGTAGAGCGCGCCCTCCGAGCAGCCAACTTCGGCGGCGATGGCACGCGTGGTGACGCTGGCCAGCCCCTGGCTGCGAATCAGATTTTCCGTGGCAGCGATGATCTGGGGTCGGCGGCTGGGCCTTCCCCTTGGCTTTGGCGGCTCCTGTTTTTGCTGGTTCATAGTGTGCTGTCTCCAGTGTGACAGCCGCCGGGCGGTCGATCAATCCTGTTGACAGGCGATTGTCGACTACGTTAATAATAGTGAGCGGTTACTCACTTAATAAACGAAGGATTAAAGCAGATGACGCGAATCAAACTGGCAAAGATCATCATGACGTTTGTCCTGCTGGGCGGCAGCATCCTGTCCTTCATTCTGGATTGGAGTTCGAACCACCTGCTGAATCCGGAGTGGCATCCGCACGCGCGCTTTCACGGCGCACTGCTGCTCTTCCTGTTGGCGGGAGTATCGATTGTGGGAGCGTGGCTCCTTTGGCGCGATTCACGGGAGCCTGAGGTTGCGATGAAGGTGGCCGCTTTCATCTCCGTCTCGTACTGGACGCCGCTGTTCTATATCCCGTTTCTTCTGCCGGGATCGAGTTGGTGGGCAGGCCGTCCCGGATCGGAGCCGCGTATTGACGGGCTGATCGTCTATCCCAACCTCGTCGTAGCTGCGATCTTTCTGCTGCTCACGCTTCTGGCCTACAGGATGTTTGCAGGAGCACATGTCACACGGAGCGATGGCTAGTCCGCACCGTTCCAAATGCCTGTTCAAAGACTGGGAGGCAGGTTGACAGGTGCAGCTACTCCTTGAGCGGCGCCTCCATCTGGATGCGAATCTCCTGACTCGGCCGCATGGCGACGGCGAGAGCCAGGCATTCCAGACCGGGGACCAGGTTGAAGGTCCGCTCTTTCGGCACTGCCTCGAAGCCCCGCGGTGCGCTGGTGCGAATCGTCAGGGTTCCGCCCGGCTTGCGGATGCGAATCGTCTTCGGATCCGGTTGCTCGACTGCCTCGCCAGAACGCGAGACGATGGGAAGGATGAAGCGAAGCGATCCCGCATTGGATACTGTGCCGCTTGCGTTCGCGACGATCTCTACGGCGGAATCGTTGAGGTTGCAGGCGAGGTGGTAGCGGATGTCGCCGCCGGGGACAGGCTTGCGGGAGGCGGTGAGGAGCCGTCCGCGAGCGTCGAAGGCGATCCTGTCGGCGGAGCCGGTTGCCTTCAATATCGCCTCGAAGTCGCTGAGGCTGTTGTAGGTTTGCTGGGCCGCATACTCGATGCGCGGAGTGAGCGGCATGTGCGGCTTATCGAGGAAGGCCTGCTGATTGGAGAGCTCGATCATCTGGTACTTCGTCATGCTGGAGGTGAGGATGGGGCCGAGCCTGCGATGGTAGAGCTGCGACATGGCTCCGCCGGAGACATGGCCTCCGCCTGCCCCGCCGCCGCCCGCCTGGACGTGCTCGACATAATCCCAGTCGTACTCGGTGACGGTGGCGCGCCAGTCGCCGATGGCCGCCAGATGCGTGCCGATCTCGGGATAGGATTTGAGGCCGCGGGCATCTTCCCGCGGCAGGGAGACGCGCCTGGTCGGCGCGAGATTTTTATCGCCGCGATCGAGCACCGTCGCCAGCGATTTGGCGTGCGTGAAGGCGTGGTGGATGCAGGGCAGATCGCCGTGCGCGAAGTAGTCCGGGCCGCCGTAGAGGAGGCCATTGTGCGTGCAGGCGGCCATCAGCTCGACGTTGCGCTCGGCGACTTCGCGGAACTTCGGATCGTGGTCGGCCAGCAGGACATAGGCGGGATGGCAGCCGTCGCTGGTGCGGCTGCCCCACCAGCTCCACTTGTAGTTGCGAGTGCCCCAACTGTTGTCCCACGCGCCGTCGGGCAGCATGAACTCCATGTGCGTGCGCAGGGCGGTAAGGGTCTGGTCGAGGACGGCCTTGTCGTTGGCGATGAGAGCATATTGGGCGAGCGCGGGTAGTGACTCCTCCACGTTGTAGCCGAGATCGACAGGATGGCAGCCCTTCGTCGTGACCGCCTTGAGGGGATGCCCTTCGCCGTAAAGAAAGCCGTTGGGCGTGAAGTAGTCGAGAGCGGTATGGGCGAGTTTGCGGGCGCGGTCGGCATAATGTTGATCGCCCAGCACCTGTCCGCAGAGCGCGAAGCAGAAGGAGGCGGTCACGGGGTAGTTGATGTTGCCGGTCTCGATGGTGATGAAGCCGTCGAGGAACTTTGCGGCGCGGGCGAGGCGGTCGGTCCAGCGGCGGCGGGTCGCGGCATCGAGAATGGACCCGTGATGGTGGAGCGCCTCGGCGAGCGCGATGGCATGGAAGACGGTGATGCCCTGCCACGAGCTGAGGGTGACATCGTTGATCCAACTGCCATCGGCGCGGCTTACCTGGCGTTCGGACCAGTCGTGTACGAGGATTGCGGCACGCAGATATTTCTCATCCCCTGTGGTGTGGGCGACGCGCAGCAACGGATAGACGGCATCGCCGCAGCGTCCGTGGATCAGCGCGCAGGCCGGACAGAGCAGTCCGCCGCGGAGCGCGGGATCGGCGGAGGTCACCTGGTGAGCGATCATGCCGTCGCACCAGTCCTGCAACAGCGTGGCATAAAGGCTTGTTGCCGGCTTCGAGGCGGGAGCAGCGAAGGCCGGTTCTGCTGCCGCGGCCAGGCTGGGAAACGCGAGCCTGGCGCCCAGCAGGGTGGCTCCGGCGGTAGAGAGGCGCAGCAGTTCCCTGCGTGTTAGTTCATGGTTTGAATCATCTTTTCTCATCGAAAAGAATCTTAGCCCAGCGCAGGTATGCTGTGCCGCAGGCGGCAAAGCTTTGCCGAGGTCCGACAAAAAATGACTGCCGTCAGTGACGGTAACCGCACGACTGTGCGAGATTCGGTTGCGGGCGGTTGTTTGCGTCCGCTACACTTCAGGGGCGGGCGATTCGCGACCATACCTATGAAAATTCACGAGTATCAGGCTAAAGAGATTTTGCGGAAGTACGGTGTGCCGGTTCCGGGCGGCGAGATGGCAACCACTCTGGAAGAGGCCGATACCACGGCCAAGGCGCTGTTTGGCGCGGGAAATAAGGTCGTTGTGGTGAAGGCGCAGATCCATGCCGGGGGGCGCGGCAAGGGTGGTGGCGTAAAGCTGGCAAAGTCGCTGGAAGAGGCCGACGCCGCGTCGAAGGCGATCCTGGGGATGCAGTTGGTGACGCACCAGACCGGGCCTGCCGGGCAGAAGGTGCAGCGGCTGCTGATCGAAGAGGGCTCGGCGATCGACCGGGAGCTTTATCTCGGGCTGGTGTTGGATCGGGCCTCGGCAAAGATTGTGTTCATGGCCTCGCAGGCCGGCGGCATGGAGATCGAAGAGGTTGCGGCGAAGACTCCCGACGCTATCTATAAGGAGTACATCGAACCGGCGGTCGGCTTTCAGCCCTATCAGGCGCGACGGTTGGCTTTCAAGCTGGGACTGAAGACGGCGCAGATCAATCAGGCGGTCGCCTTCATGACCGGCCTGTACAAGGCCTTTGTCGATACGGATTCGACGCTGATGGAGATCAACCCCTTCATCACCACGAAGGACGGCAAACTGCTGGCGCTCGACTGCAAGATCAACTTCGACGACAACGCGATGTTCCGGCACAAGGATCTGAAGGAGCTGCGCGACCTCTCCGAAGAGGATCCGCTCGAGGTCGAGGCCAGCAAGTTCGCTCTGAACTACATCAAGCTGGACGGCACGATCGCCTGCATGGTGAATGGAGCCGGTCTGGCGATGGCGACGATGGACATCATCCAGTACGCCGGCGGGTCCGCGGCAAACTTCCTCGATGTCGGCGGCGGCGCCAATCAGGAGCAGATTGAGAACGCCTTCGGCATCCTGTTGAGCGATCCGCACGTGAAGGCCATCTTTATCAATATCTTCGGCGGCATCCTGCGGGTGGATGTTCTGGCTCAGGGAGTGGTTGCCGCGGCGAAGAAGCTGAATGTTCAGGTGCCGATCATTCTGCGGCTCGAAGGCACGAATGTCGAAGAGGGACGCAAAATTCTCAAGGAATCAGGGTTGAATTTTCAGGTGGGCACAACGATGAAGGAAGCCGCTGATCTTGCAGTGGCCGCTGCGAAAGGTGGTAAATAATGGCGGTTTTGGTCGATAAGAACACGCGGCTGATCGTGCAGGGCATTACCGGGCGCGAGGGCACCTTCCACGCCAAGGGCTGTGCGGAGTACGGAACGAACGTCGTTGGCGGCGTGACGCCGGGCAAGGGTGGCACGATCCATGAGGGCTGGCCGGTCTTCAACACCGTCGAAGAGGCGGTCAAGGAGACGGGCGCGAATGCAACGGTGATCTTTGTGCCGCCGCCGTTTGCCGCCGATGGAATTCTGGAGGCAACGGCGTCGGAGATTCCGCTGGTGATCTGCATCACCGAGGGCATTCCCACGCTCGACATGGTGAAGGTCTGGGAGATTGTGAAGGACTCGAAGTCCCGGCTTATCGGGCCGAACTGCCCGGGCGTGATCTCGCCGGGCAAAGCGAAGATCGGTATCATGCCGGGCCGGATTCACAAGGAAGGCAGCGTCGGCATCGTCTCGCGCTCGGGCACGCTGACGTATGAGGCGGTCTACCAACTGACGACGCGCGGCATCGGGCAGTCGACGGCGATCGGCATCGGCGGCGATCCCATCATCGGGACCAACCACATCGATGCGCTGCGCCTGCTCAACGACGATCCGGAGACCGAAGCCATCATCATGATCGGCGAGATCGGCGGCACCAACGAAGAGAAGGCTGCGGCATTCATCAAGGCCAACGTGAAGAAGCCGGTGGTCGGGTTTATCGCCGGTCAGACGGCTCCTCCGGGACGCCGGATGGGTCACGCCGGCGCGATCATCTCGGGCGGTGAAGGCACGGCTGAGAGCAAGATGAAGGCGATGTCCGATGCCGGGATTCACGTGGTGAAGTCGCCCGCCGAGATCGGCGAGACCATGGCAAAGGTGCTGGGCAAGGCCTGAGCGGCTGGTTCCGTCGAACCGGCAGCGGTTGTTGTCTGACGCGGATAGTGATTCAGCGTTCCTGCCTGCGGTAGAAAAGGGCGGCGACCAGGAAGACCATGGCCACGATAAACGCCAGTTGGGCGTGCAGCCAGTTGTGATAGTGGACGCTGACGAGGCCGTCGACCACCCAGGCGGCGAAACCGGCGAACCATATCCAGGCTGTTTTGCGCATTGGGCAGGCTCCAGACTCTTTTGACGGCTGTTTCGTCGACAGGTATGGCTTTGCGCGGTTGTTTTACACTGGATCTATAAGCATCCATAGAGGAGATTTCACGTTGTCACAGCGCACATTCAGTATCATCAAGCCCGATGCGGTTCGCAAGGGCCATGCCGCGGCCATTCTCGCCGAGATTGAAAAGGCGGGCTTCAAGATTGTCTCCATCAAGCGGTTGTCCATCTCCAAGGCTCAGGCCGAGGGCTTTTATCATGTTCACGCTGCGCGCCCGTTCTTCGGCGAACTGACCGAGTTCATGTCCAGCGGGCCCATCTTTCCGATGGTGCTGGAGAAGGACAACGCCATTGCCGATCTGCGCAAGCTGATGGGCGCGACCAACCCGGCGCAGGCCGAGGAAGGCACGATCCGCAAGAAGTTCGCGGCGTCGATCGGCGAGAACGCCATCCATGGCTCCGACGCCGAGGACACGGCGGCATTTGAGATTGGCTACTTCTTCGCCGGTTACGAGTTGCAGTAGCTACCAACCAGAAGAAAGACCGCGGATGACACAATCCGCGGTCTTTTTCTTTTTGACAATCAAGTTATTTCTTGAAGAGCTTCAGGTCGATGGAGTCCCCCATGGCCTTGTAGCCCGCATCGCCGGGGTGAAGATTGTCGCCGGAGTCATCGGCGGGCAAGAAGACGGTGGGGTTTGCCGGGTCGCGCGTCACCTTGTCGAAGTCAATGACACCGTCAAGCTGACTGGTAGCGCGAATCCATTGGTTGATCGCCGAGCGCATGGCCTCGCCTGCAGGAGAGGAGTACTTCGCGCCGACATAGGGCGTGAGAGTCGCGCCGAAGACCTTGATGCCGTGCGTGTGGGCGCGGGTGGCAAGCTGGCTGAGCCCGGCGATGAGGTCATCGGCGGAGACAACGTCGTAAGGACGGTGCGGATCCTGGGCGTGGCCGATGTCGTTGATGCTCTCCAGGATGATGAGGTACTTGACGCCTGCCTGCGCGAGTACGTCGCGGTCGAAGCGGGCGAGGGCGCTGGGACCGTAGCCGTCGTGCAGAATGCGATTGCCGCCGATGCCTTCATTGAGCACACCGAGATTAGCAGTCTTCTTACCGGCAAGCAGGCGGCGGGCGAGCACGTCGGGCCAGCGGGCGTTGGCGTTGCGAGTGCTGTGCGCGCCATCGGTGATGCTGTCTCCGAAAGCGACGATGGCCGCGGCCTTATTGTCTGCCTTGACATCGACGCCTTTGAGGAAGGGCCATGACTCGATCTCCGACGGAGAGGTGAGAGTCGTAGCGCCGGCGACGTTGCCCGCGGCGGTATAGCTGGTCTGGTCGGCGAAGCTATGTTGGGTTACCTCGCTGATGGTCTGTGCCGGAACGAAGATGCTGACAGCGAGGTTCGAGGATGGAGGCAGCTTCAGATTGACGGGGTCGCTGACTGCGAGCGCTCCTGGCGGGATCGTGATCGAGGGCCGACCATTGAAGGTGAGTGCGCCGGCGGCGGAGGGGTTGATCTCGCTGCCCCCGGCGCTAAGCGCGACATCGGCCGCGCCGATGGTCAACGACTCGTGGCCGAGTTCGTTGGTCAGGATGACGCGGACGGCGGGGCCGCCGATGGAAACATGGACGATCTCGCGGAAGGTGGTGTCGGCGCTGCCGATCTTTGCATCGGGGTTAGCCTGAGCGACTGGAGCGGCGGCCCAGGTCCCCACCCAGTGGTCGGGCGAGGCTGCGGAGGCGGCGGCGGGGTTCAGGCAGGCGAGGCTAAACAGCAGGAGGGCAAGCGACGGGAGCGTTCTGCTTCTGAGGTTCATGGTCGTCCTTAGGGGGATTGAGTTGACGCTCCATCTTATCGCTGTTTCGTCCCGGCGGAAGAGTTTGCAGTATAGTGGCGAAGGTCGCTGATTGACGCGCGACCGTGTCCTGAACGAGGCAAATCGGGGCACAAACGCAGACTATCCGCAGTCAAAGAACAGAGGAATACATGACGACGACACTGGCAAAGGTTATCCTGCTAACCATGACAACCGCGATGGCAGCACAGGGAGCAGTGACGAAGGCCGCATTTGGAACGACTCCGGATGGCAAGGCCGTGGACATTTACACGCTGAAGAGCGATGTGCTCGAAGCCCGCATTATGACCTATGGAGCGCGCATCGTCTCGCTCGAGGTACCGGATCGGGACGGCAAGAAGGCCGACATCGTATTGGGGCATAGCTCGCTGGCGGGTTATACGAATGGCAAGGATATGTACTTCGGCGCAATCGTCGGGCGCTACGGCAACCGCATCGCGCATGGCAGCTTCAAGCTCGACGGCAAGACCTACCAGACGCCCAAGAACGACAACGGCATCAACATGCTGCATGGCGGCACGATTGGCTTCGATCGGCTGGTATGGCAGGGACGTGCGATTCCCGACGGCGTGGAGATGACGCTGGTCAGCAAGGACGGGGATCAGGGATTTCCGGGCACTCTGACCGCGCATGTGCGCTACACGCTGCACCACAACGCGCTGCGCATCGACTACAGCATGTCCACCGACAAGGACACGGTGGTGAACCTGACCAACCACTCCTACTTCAACCTCTCGGGCGAGGGCAATGGAACGATCCTGCACGATGAGCTGATGCTCGCGGCTGACAAGTTCACGCCCGTCGATGCCGGCCTGATCCCTACAGGGGTGCTGGAACCGGTCGAGGGTACGCCATTCGACTTCCGCAAGTCGACCGTGATCGGCAAGCGGATCCACGACAACAACGAGCAGCTCAAGCTCGCCGGCGGCTACGACTTCAACTGGGTACTGCGCGGGGCTAACGGGGAGACGAAGACGGCGGCGCGCGTCTACGATCCCGAGACCGGCCGCGTGCTGACGGTGACGACGACGGAGCCGGGTGTGCAGTTCTACACAGGCAACTTCCTCGATGGAACCATCCACGGTAAGAGCGGCAAGCTCTACGTGAAGAATGGCGCGCTCTGCCTGGAGACGCAGCACTTTCCGGACTCGCCCAACCACCCGAACTTTCCCAGCACAGAGCTGAAACCGGGAACGCCGAGGCACAGCACCACGACGTTCACGTTCACTACCCACGCAAAGTAAATTCTCTTGCTAACAGGCGCGACGGCTGTGGAGGCCGTCGCGCTTGATTTTTTAACCGTCCTGAAGCGCTCCCGAAGGCCAATATTTTTTTGAGATTGCCGCGAGCGCGCCTCGAATCCTCTTGATTTCTATGATTTGTGCAGCGATCACGATATCGGGAGAGGGAAAGAGGCGGCTCCTCGATATTCTGCATAAGCAACCGCAGCGTGTATCGGCGCACCTTAATGCAAGCGACCTGTAAGCGGATCGCGAACGAAGCATTCCACGGTGGACGCTGCGTGTGGATGATTTTTTCGAACCCCAACTCAGGAGCGAAACCATGAAAACAAATAGTCAGATGCTTACCCGCCTGGTATGCAGAAGCTCTCTTGTTCTGGCAACGGCTGGCGTTATCAGTGTTGCCTCAGCAACGGCGCAGATGAACCCCGGCATGCCGTCGCAGCCTACCTCTCCAACGCAGCAGACGACGCCAGGTTCGCAGCCTGGCACGTCTCCGATGGACCGTCCCCTTACTACGAACCAGGATCCCAACGGTCCCGCGGCAATGATGGACAAAGCCTTTGTCCGTGAAGCTTTGGAAGGCGGCATGGCCGAGGTTCAGCTTGGGCAGCTCGCCCTTGAAAAGAGCAGCAATCCGGATGTAAAGCAATTTGCGCAGAAGATGGTTGACGATCACACAAAACTCGGCAGTGAGATGAAGCAGGTCGCGCAGCAACTGGGCGTGAAGCCGCCCGACAAGCCGTCTTCCAAGGCCAAATCTACGATGACCAAGCTACAGGCTCTGAATGGCGACGCCTTCGACAAGGCATATATCAAGGACATGGTGAAGGACCATCAGCAGGATAAGAAGGAATTCAAGCAGGCAGGGCTGAATACCTCCAATCCTGCGCTGAAGGACGTCATCTCACAGGGCGCTCAAATGATCGGTCAACACCTGCAACTCATCGAGCAGATCGCGCAGAAAAATAACGTTGTCGCATCAAAATAGATTTCCGAAGCTTGGATGATCGGGAGAGGAGGGCGCTTTCGCAGCGCCCTTCCTTATGCCATCCTTTATGCGCCTCCGAGCCTCATGCCGTTATGAATGGAAATATCCGCAATCGCACGGTCTGGCTTTCGTGCCGGGGAAAAGGCTCTCGCTCCCGGAGCGCCTGTCGTGATAATGGTGGTGGATGCACATTCCCGGAGCATGGATTTTACTGATTTTTATCGGTGTTCTGACGGCCGTGGTCCTTCTGGTGTTGCACCTGACCCGCATCGGTCTGATTATCAATCAACAGATTCCCGACCGGCCTCATCGGCGCCTCTTTCTGGCATCGGTGAGCTTTTTTGTGACCTTTCTTGCCGTGAGGCTGCTCGTCGCCTCGATTACGCACCATATTGGACCATTCGGATATGTGGAGATGGGCGGGCGGCACATCCATCACCTGGTATGGGGAATTCTGCTACTGCTGGTCAGCGGCTATGCAACGCTGGCCGAGGTGGGCACCGGGAGCACACCGCAGTCGATCCTGATGAGCCGCCTTCTCTCGATGGGCTATGGGATCGGCGCGGCACTGACGCTGGACGAGTTTGCGCTGTGGCTCAATCTCGATCCCGCGGCGTACTGGTCGCACGAAGGGCGGGAGAGCATCGATGCGGTGGTGTTATTCGGGGCGCTGCTGGCGATGGGAACGTGGGGCGCTCCACTGCTGCGCTGGATGGTAAGGCGCAAAGCCAGCGCGTGAGGGGCAGAAGGAAGCCGCGACTGGGATGTTGCAAGAGGATTATTGGAGCACCGAATGGGATTTGAACCCATGAGTACTGGTTTTGCAGACCAGCGCGTTAACCACTTCGCCATCGGTGCTCATCGTTGCCAGCCTGCATCTCAGGCTCGACATACGTTCCTGGCATCGCCTGCCGTGACAATGGCGTGCAGCCCAGGGTGCTTCACTTCCATAGTACCTGCTCCTCGCCGCTTTTCTTTTCGGCAAGCTGCATGGCACCGAGTATTACAGCAGACCGCCACGCAAATCGTCCGCGTGGCGGTCTGCTTGCATCGAGTTGTACCCATCAGGAGCAGCCTTATTTAGGCTGGGCAACCGTCCGGATGTAAGAGTTGATCTTCTTGAAGCTATCGGGATACAGCTTCTTGCCCTCTTCGTCCGAGATTGTGCCGGCAAGGATCACGTCCTCTCCAACCTTCCAGTTGGCGGGGGTGGACACCTTGTGGTTCGCCGTCAGTTGGATCGAATCGATGGCGCGGAGGATCTCGTAGAAGTTGCGTCCGGTGCTCATCGGGTAGATAAGCTGCAGCTTGATCTTCTTGTCCGGTCCGATGACGAAGACAGTGCGCACGGTGGCGTTGTTGGCCGGGGTGCGGCCTTCCGACGTATTGCCCGAATCGGCCGGCAGCATGTCGTACAGCTTGGCCACCTTCAGCTCGGGATCGCCGATCATCGGGTAATTGACCTTATGTCCCTGGGTCTCTTCGATGTCGACGGCCCACTTCGCGTGGCTGGCCACCGGGTCGACGCTGATGCCGAGGATCTTGGCGCCGCGCTTCTTGAACTCGGGTTCGAGGCCGGCCATGCTGCCCAGCTCGGTGGTGCAGACAGGAGTAAAGTCCTTCGGGTGAGAGAACAGAACGGCCCAGCCGTCGCCGATCCATTCGTGGAAGTTGATCGTGCCCTGGGTAGTCTCGGCGGTGAAATTGGGAGCTTCATCATTAATGCGTAGCGACATTTTTTCTTTCCTCTTTCTTCTTTCAGAGATTTCTTCCCGGGCCTTCTTCTCCCAGGCGTGGTGCAACAACAGATAGCGACAAATTGAGAGCCCGCCCGAGCAGTTCATCGTTGCGGCCATAGACCGCGGCTTCCAGTAAAAAACCCGCCCGGCTCGGTAGCTCTGGGTGGGTTCTGTGCTGCTCGAATCTTTAGTGCTGTTCTCCGATTCGCCTAGGCACACCCCACCCTGCTACAGCAACAGCTAAGGGTGGAGTTCGGGTTCGGCATCATCGTCATATCTGATCTTTTACCGCTGCCAGCCAAGCCGGCATGGGAGCCGTTGTGCCCCATTTGCGGTCTATATCGACCATACGACCGGGAAGCCACGATGTCAAATCAACCAGTTACAGGGCCTCCTTTCGTAAAATTCTTTGTGAATCGATCGTGGTATGACCAATTGCAGGTAATATCTCTCTTGGGCGCCGAGCGCGCAGGGAGACAACATGAAGACATGTGATATTCGATGGACGTCAATCGCAGTGGCAGTTCTGTCATTTGCCACGGCTATTCCGGCGATGGCAGCGGGCAAGGTCTGCGACGCCAAGGCCTACGGTGCAAAGGCGGACGGAGCAACCAAGGACACCAAGGCTATTCAGTCCGCAATCGACGATTGCGCCAAGGCCGGCGGCGGCACGGTGACGCTCACCGAGGGAACCTTCGTTTCGGGTCCCATCGTGCTCAAGAGCAATATCACCCTCGACCTGGCCAAGGGTGCAACCTTGTTCGGCTCGCCCGACCACGCCGACTTTCCCGCGAAGACGGAGTTCCGCGCTCCCGGCACGCAGTCGCTGGTCAGCGCCACCAACGCTCAGAACATCGCGATCACCGGAAGCGGAACGATCGACGGCAACGGCGAGAGTTGGTGGGCGGAGGCTCGCGCGCATCGCGGCTCCGGCATCGTAGGCACGATCCAATTCCGTCCGCGGCTGGTGGTCTTCGACCATTGCAAGCATGTGCGCATCGAAGGCGTCACCATCCAGAACTCGCCCAGCTGGCAGGTTGTTCCCTATTACACCGACGACATGGTGATTCGCAACGTCCGCATTCTTGCGCCGCAGCACTCTCCCAACACCGACGCCATCGATCCTTTCAGCTCCACCAACATGGTGATCGACCACGTCTACGCCGATGTGGGCGACGATAACGTTGCCATCAAGAGCGGCATCATCAACTCTCCGGGCCCGGACTCGCCCAGCAAAAACATCACCATTACCGACTGCCAGTTCATGCATGGGCACGGTCTGTCGATCGGCAGCGAGATCGCGGGCGGCGCGCAGAATATTCATGCCGAGCGCATCCACTTCAACGGCACCGACCAGGGTATCCGCATCAAGGCCAACCGCGACCGTGGCAACGACGTCAGCAACATCTCCTTCAAGGACATCACCATGGAGAACGTCAAGACCTCTATCCTCATCAGCGAGTACTACCCCAAGACGCTGCCGCAGGGAGAGGTCAAGGCCGAGCCGGTTCAGCGGCTGACGCCCCATTTCCACAACATCACCATCGAGAACGTTAAATCGGTCAACAGCGCCTGGGCCGGCGTTATCATCGGGCTACCCGAGGCTCCGGTCAAAGATCTGGTGATGAAGAACGTCGATATCCAAGCCAAAAAAGGATTGCAGATTGCCTATGCTCAGGTGACTGGAACCAATGTCAAGGTGACGGCGGCCGAGGGGCAGGGAATCACCGTCGCTCCTACCGCGACGGCCACCTTCAAGTAGGGCAGGAACTCAGCACGATGCAACGGGAAAGAGCGCGGCCTGTACCTCGGCCGCGCTCTTTCCCGTGATGCGCAGCGTTTTCATGCGGCTGGTCATGCCGCCAATCAGAGAGACCCGCGCCCGTGGAATCCGCAGCAGCCCGGCGACAAACTCGATCAGCGCTTCGTTGGCGCGGCCATCGACCGGCGGCTCTGTCAGCGAAATCTTTACTGCCCCGGCATGCAGTCCGGCAACGTCGTTCTTCTTTGCGCCCGGATGCACCCGTACGGCCAGCGTACAGCCATCCGCAACATCTTCGACGAAGTTGAAGGTGCCCTCGATCACGTCGGATACTCCCGTTTTCCGAACAGAGCTGTCCCGACCCGGACACAGGTGCTGCCCTCTTCAATTGCAACGACAAAGTCGTTGGACATCCCCATCGATAGCTGCGTGATCGCCGGATGCGCCTTCTGCGCCTCATCACGAAGCCGCCGCAGCTCGCGAAAATACGGGCGCGCTGTCTCCGCGTCCTCCGACCACGGCGGAACCGTCATCAGCCCGACTGCCTTGACCGATTCGAGCGTCTCCAGCGCGGTCAACAGGCCGGGCAGTTCCTCCGGAGCCAGTCCGTGTTTCGATTCCTCAGGACTCAGCTTCACCTCGATGAGCACCGGCATCTTCTTGCCGAGCGTGGCGGCGGCGCTGTTCAGCCGCTGCGCAATCTTCAGCGAGTCGACGGTATCGACGGAGTCGAAGAGTTCTGCGGCACGGTTGGTCTTGTTCGACTGCAACGGCCCGATCAGGTGGAACCTGGCGTCGGCAAGCTCGCTCACGTGTTGCGACTTCTCCTGAAACTCCTGCACGCGGTTCTCGCCGAACAGGCGCTGACCCGCGGCGTAGGCCTCAAGAATGACCTCGACGGGATGGACCTTGCTGACGGCCATCAGGGCGACATCGCTCTCCGCTCGGTTGACCCGGCGGCAGGTTTCCGCGATCCTTTCGTGCAGGTTGGCGAGATTGTCGGCAATCGACATCTATTCGGCCTTATCTGCCATGCTCTTCGAGGAATTTCTCCACTTCGAGCGCGGCCATGCAGCCCGATCCGGCTGCTGTAATAGCCTGCCGGTAACGGCGGTCCTGAATGTCGCCGCAGGCAAAGACGCCGGGGATGGGTTTTCCGTTCAGTGTGGGGAAGACGTTGTTCTGGGTCAGAATATAGCCGTCCTCGTCGAGGTCCATCATCCCCTTGAAGGCCAGCGCGTTCGGCGTATGGCCGATGCCGAGGAACATCGCCGATACCGGCAGAATCGACTCCTCGCCGGAAGCGCGATTCTTCAAGCGCAGCCCCTTGACGTCCTTCTCCTCGACACCGAGCACCTCTTCGACCGTCGTGTTCGAGAGAAACTTGATCTTCGGGTGCGCGAAGGCGCGATCCAGCATGATCTTCGAGGCGCGAAAGTGCTCGGTGCGATTGATCAGCGTGACCTTCGATGCGAACCGCGTCAGGAACAGCGCCTCTTCCATGGCCGAGTCGCCGCCGCCGATCACCGCGATCTCCTTACCGGAGAAGAAGAAGCCGTCGCAGGTGGCGCAGGAGCTGACGCCGTATCCGATCAGGGCCTGCTCCGAGGGCAGGTTCAGCCAGCGCGCACTCGCTCCCGAGGCGATGATCAGCGTCCGGGCGTGAATGATCTCGTTGCCGAGGTTCAGCTCGAACGGGTGCTTGTTCAGGTCGATCGACGTCAGATGAGCCATGCGGAGTTCAGCTCCGAAGCGGACCGCCTGTTTCTTCATGTTCTCGATCAGCTCCGGGCCTTGAATTCCATCCGGCCAGCCGGGAAAGTTCTCTACCAGCGTCGTAATCGACAACTGGCCGCCGGGCTCGTGGCCTTCGAGCACAAGGGGCTTGAGATTCGAGCGTGCGGCGTAGATGGCAGCAGTCAGTCCGGAGCAGCCGGAACCGAGGATGACGGTATCGCGAGTATTGTTTTCAGGCATATGGACTCTCTTAGTGTAAATGCGCCGCCGCGGAAAAGGATTCAGCCCGCGTTTCGGTGCAACAATCGAGGCTATGGCAAATCTCACTTTAGTCTATGGAATGAGGCTGTTGCCCGCTGATGAGGTCGCGGCGGCGGGCACTGCGCCAGTCAGGCTGCACAACGGCAACGAGGCTCATGTCCCCATGCACATCCTCGAAGGCAGCCGCGAGGAGATTGAAGCCCAGTTGCGCCTGAGCATCGACGCCTTCTTCGACTTCTACCCTGAGATCTAAGCCCTCCACCACTCGCCACATTGCTCCCGGCTGCGCCCACAGCCGCCGATCTCTCCTTGTCGCACTTCACCAAAATGCACGGCATTGCTTATCCCTCGCCATTTTCTGCCGAAAAGAACAGAGGACGGTAATGGCAGATGGGCAGAACTCTCTTTGTATCCCGGCATCTCTGCGCCATGGCGGCGATTGCGCTGCTTACGGCGTCCTTCAGTCGTGCCCAGGATGCCCCAACTGCATCCCTGCCTATGCCGCAGACGGTCGAGGATGTCCTTCACGGGATGTCGAATCAGGCCGACGTGATCTTCCTCGGCGAGGTGGTTGCCGTTCGCGCCCACGAGGACGAAGGCGTTGCCTCGGGATACGTCGAAGTCGACTTCCGCGTCGACCGGGCCATCCGCGGCGTCTCCGGCGAAACTTACACCCTGCGCGAATGGGCGGGGCTGTGGTCAGGCAACGCTCGTCGCTATCAACCGGGCGAGCGCCTGCTGATGTTGCTGCATGCCCCCGGCCCTTCCGGCCTCAGTTCGCCGGTAGACGGCACGGATGGGGCTATCCCGATTCGAGGAGGCGCCACGGCGGCGATCTTGGATAATGCTTCTGCCGCCTCTTCGCCGTCGCCGGTGGTCGATCTCCGCTGGCTGGCAGCAAAGCTGCCGCAATCCGCCCCTTTGAGCATCAGTCCTGTCCTGCCGCTGACGCAGCTTGGCGTGGCGCAGCAGGCAGCGGAGGGATCTACCCCGAACCTGCTTGTGGCTGGGGAGGATACTTCCAGCCGCGTCTCTGTTCCCACGCAGAAGGCATCGGCCGATGCCGTGGTCAGACTGCTTGCATTGTGGCAAAAGGCGGCGGCCGATGTTCGTTGAGGCTCTCTCCCGTTTGCGGAGAGGTCTTGTATTTGCCCTCTTCTGGCTCATCGCCACGGTAACGGCTCTTGCCGGCGGTCCGCGCTGGGTCACTGGACCGCCGTACTTCAGCACCTCGGGCGTTCCAGTTGCCTGGTACACCAACCATCCCCGCTACTTCACCGACTCCGGTGACCTCAGCGCCTATGTCGATCACGCTGCCGCGGACGCCATCGTGAACGCTGCCGCCGCCGTCTGGAACGTTCCCACGTCGAGCCTTACCCTGTCCTACGGAGGATCGCTGGACGAAGACGTTAGCAGCGCCAATGTCTACCTCGGCTCGAACGGCCTCATTCTTCCCTCCGATGTGCAGAGCAGTAACTATCAGTCAAAGCAGATCGCCGTCATCTACGACCGGGACGGATCGGTGACCGATCTCCTGTTGGGAAATGGTGCCAGCGATCCCAGCGGCTGCCGTCAGAACGCCGTCACCGAGAGCGTGGACTCAATCGTGGCCGCCGGATACATCGAGCACGCTCTGCTCATCCTCAACGGACGCTGCACCGGGCCCGCGCCCGAACAGCAGATGCAGATGCAGTACGAACTGATGCGCGCCTTCGGCCGCGTCCTCGGTCTGGGCTGGTCGCAGGTCAACGACAACGTCTTCACCGGCAGCCCCGCGCCCACGTACTATCAGGCGCTGAACTGGCCGATCATGCATCCCATCGACATCATCTGCGGACCCTATACCTACCAGTGCCTGCCTCAACCGTTTACGCTGCGGCCCGACGATCTTTCCTCCCTGGCGGCGCTCTACTTCATCGGGCGCAGCCAGGCACTGCCTGGGCAGACGGACACCCTGCTCCGCGCGCAGGAGATCTTCGGAAGGCTGACGTTTCCGACCGGCCAGGGAATGCAGGGCGTCAACGTGGTAGCACGCAGATGGCATCAGGCATGGGGAGTGCCGGAGGCGTGGCAGACCGTCTCCTCGGTCTCCGGCTTTCTGTTCAAAGGCGCGAACGGCAATCCGGTGACGGGACCGCTCATCGTCACTCCCGAAACCAGCGGCTCCTCTGCCGCGACTTACGAGGGCTACTACGACCTCCGCCGGATTCCCATGCTCGATGGAACCTGGCAGAACGTTCAGATTGATACCGAGCCGATCAATCCGCTCTATACAGGCTCCTATGCCGTAGGGCCATACCGGGTCAACCAGGTCGAGCCTTCTGGCTCCGATACGCCGCTGCTGGCCACGGTTCAGACCAGCTATTACATCGCTGTACGAGATCTCTCTACTGGCAGCGCCGCTGCAACCTGCGACACGGGTCTGGATGGAACGGAGGTCTCCCCTGCGAGCATCTCCGCCGATGGCTGGTCGACGGGGACGCTGTGCGCCTATGGACATGCTGCATGGTTTAGCCTCGACGTGAAGGCGCACCGCAGTTTTACCCTTGAGGTTGCTGCCGTGGATGAGCAGGGATTCGCCACCACACTCAAGGCCATGCCCCTGATCGGTGTATGGAATGCGGCGGATGCGACTGGCACGCCGCCCAGCGTGGCTACCGCGACAGCCTTCAACGGTGCGGTCACTGGGCTGACGACCGTGACGCTGGCCAACGCGCAGTCGAGGCAACTGCGGGTCGTCGTTGCCGACCAGCGCGGCGACGGCCGGCCGGACTTCGCCTACCGATTGCGGCTGCTCTCGGCCGACGCCGTAAGCCCGGCGAACGTCAGCGCGGCGGGTGGCGTGGTGACGATTACAGGGAAGGGATTCCGCATCGGCAATGTGGTGACGGTCGACGGCGTTGCGGCCACGGTATCCAGTTGGACGGCGACCTCGATTGTGGCGACGGTTCCATCGTCGCGGATGCTCGGTGCCAATACCGCGTTTGCGGCAGATGTCGCCGTCACCGACCTTTCGACCAGAGGCACCACGGTTATGACGGCCGCGCTCAACTACGCCGCGCCGCAGCCGACGCTCAGCCTGGTCGCCGCGCCCTCGGGAACGGTCTTCGCAGGCGATACGGCGCCTGCTCCCTTCGCCGTCAGGCTCATCGCCGCCGATGGAGTAACGCCCTTGGCCAACCGGCCGGTTACGTTTACAGCCACAGCGGGAGCAGCCCAGTTCAACGCCTGTGGAGCCGCCGCCTGCACCCTGCTGACCGACGCATCCGGCTCCGCCTCGACGACGGTTACGGCGCTCGTCCCGGGGAGCATCAGCCTGTCGGCAGCGAGCGCCTATGGAAGCCAGGGCGCTTCGCTGACGGCGGTCGCCCGGATTCGCGCGGTGACCCCCGTTGTTGCCGTGCAGTACATCGCTGCGCATGCCACTGTGCCCTGGGAGCCGCAGGTCGCGCTGGGCGATAACTCCGGACCGACCGCCGGCGTACGCGTGAACTGGCGGACGACCTCGGGCGCGATGACGTTTTCTCTCGCGCAATCAACAGCAGATGCACAGGGAATGGCATCGGCTACGGCAACCGCCGGTCCGCTCAATGCAGGGGAACAGGCAACAGCGTCGGCCTGCGCCTGGACGACGGTATGCGCGAGCTTCGCGGCGGAGGGCGTAGGCTCAGCCGGCTGGCGGCTCGAGATCGTCAACGGTGCAGGGCAGTCCGTGGCAGCGACCGGCACGCTGGCCCCGGTGACCCTGCGCGTTATCGACATTGCCGGACATTTTGTGGCCGGAGTGCCGGTTCAGATTCACCAGACCGTTGATGCCTGGCAGATGCCCTGCCCCGATCGTGGGCGTTGTCCCGTGCCCCCGAACGATGATTTGCAGACGTCTTCCGCCCTGTCGGATACGAACGGACTTGTAACCTTCGCGCCATTGCAGGCCCCCGATACTGCGGAAGTAACAGATATTGTCGCCGTAGCGGGGGAGTATGGCTTTGTGTCGCTCTCCTTGCAGAAACAGCCTTGAACCCTCCGTTAAAGTCCTGCATTCTGAACGAGCGCGGAAAGAAAATTGAGCGAGACCAGCCTCTTTCGCATCGAATAAGAGAAGAGAAAATCAGGGAGCGAAACGATGGCAGAGGAAACAACGAGAGGCAGCGTTGAACGCAAGCGCGTCGTCATTATCGGTGCTGGTTTCGCCGGTATCCATGCAGCGTTCCATCTCGCAAAGCTGCCTCTTGACATCTCTCTGATCGACCGCAGGAACCACCATACCTTTCAGCCGCTGCTCTACCAGGTTGCGCTGGCGATGCTGTCGCCGGCCGACATCGCGCAACCCATTCGTTCCATGTTGAGCGACTATCCCAATATCGAAGTCCTCATGGATGAAGTCGTGGCCTTCCACGTCGACGAACAGCGGGTGGAACTGAAGACAGGCGCTCAACTGGAGTATGACTATCTCATCGTCGCGACCGGATCGACGCACTCCTACTTCGGGCATGACGAGTGGGCGAAGCTCGCACCGGGGCTTAAGACGATTGAGGACGCGACCGAGATCCGTCGGCGGGTCTTGCTGGCCTTCGAACTGGCCGAACGCAAGATGCAGGAGACTGGAAAGCACCCCCAGCTTAACTTTGTCATCATCGGCGGCGGGCCGACGGGCGTCGAATTGGCAGGCGCTATCAGCGATATCGCCAAACTATACATGATGAAGAACTTTCGTCACATCGATCCTTCACGAGCCCAGGTGCTTATCCTCGAAGGCTCTCCCCATATTCTGGGCATGTATCCGGAAGATCTTCAGGCTAAGGCCGGCCAGCAACTCAACGCTCTCGGTGTGACGTTGCGCACCAATGCGCATGTCTCCGACGTGCAGCCTGGCTATGTCATGGTTGGTGACGAACGCATCGACGCGGTGGTCACGCTATGGGCCGCGGGTGTTCAGGCGTCGCCGCTGGGAAAATTACTGGGCTTCGAGACCGACAGGAGGGGGAGCGTCTTCGTCGACGAGCACCTCAATCCTCCGGGGCATCCGGAGATCTTTATCTGCGGCGATCTGGCCCACGTCGAGCAGGACGGCAAACAGATTCCCGGAGTCGCGCAGCCTGCGATGCAAATGGGCACGTATGCGGCAAAGCGCATTGCGCGTCTGGTGGCGTCGGAGTTGGGCAGCGACGGCACAGGGAAGAATCAGCCGTTTCGCTATTTCGACAAGGGCGACATGGCGACGATCGGGCGCAAGGCCGCCGTGGCCAAGATCGAGTGGCCGTTCAAGGGGCACTGGAGCGGCTTTCCCGCATGGATGACCTGGCTCGTCGTTCACATCTTCTTTCTCATCGGCTTCCGCAACCGGCTCTCCGTCTTTCGCCAGTGGGCCTGGACCTATCTGACCTTCAAAGACAGTGCGCGTCTGATTACGGGTTCTCAGGAGCTTCCCGGCTGGGATAACGGCGAGGAGCAAGCCACCCCCGTTGCCGCAGGGCAGCTCGATCTGAATTCGCCGAAGACCTGATCTTTACCTAATGTCTGATCTTACCGCCGTCAGCTGCCTTGCTGCTGCGGGTTCAGTTCCATCCTCGTCGCGGAAGACGCGGTGGCCTTGAGTGCGCCGACGCGCAGCGTCTCGCCCTCTTCGAGCACTCTTACGCGGTTGCGGATACCGAGCTGGTCTGCCTCCGCGGTGAGTCGCTCGACGGGCTCATCCATCGGCTCGCGGCCCAGCCGAAAGGTCCCATAGTGCATGGGCACCATCCACTCCGCGCCCAACTCCATAAAGCCGCGGATCGCCTCCTCGGGGCTGGTGTGCACGGCGCGGTAGCTGTCAGGAAAGTATGCGCCGATGGGCAGCAGCGCTCCCTGCGGTCGAAGCCTTTTACCGATCTCGGCAAAGCCGGGGAAGTAGGCAGTATCTCCTGAGTGGTAGATCGACTGCCCTCCAGCTTCGACGACATAGCCGCCATATCCGCGATGCGTGTCGTTGAACATGCGTGCGCCCCAGTGCTTGCAGGGGGTCATCGTGACTGACACCCCGCGCACCTCCAGCCGCTCCCACCACTTCATTTTGTGAATGCGCGAGAAGCCGAGGCCGGTGACCAGGTCTTCCACGCCCTGCGGCACCACGACGTCGGGAGCTTTTTTACCCAGCATCTGCGCGCTGCGAACGATGCGCCTCAGCGACGTGATGTTCAGATGGTCCATATGAGCATGGCTGAGCAGAACGACATCAATGGCCGGCATCTCGTTGATACGCAGGCCGGCCCTGCGCTGCCGGCGCAGAAGGATAAGGTGGGTGGCGAACACCGGATCGACCAGTACGGCGCGGCCGCCGATCTGAATCAGGAAGGAAGAGTGCCCGATAAAGGTCACGCCCATCTCGCCGGGTCCAACGATCTCGGCGGACCGGGATTCTCCGGTCATCGGCTGCGCGTGGCTCTCGCGCACCAATCGCCAGAGCTGCTTTATCTTTGTCACCACAAATGGCTGTGCGCGCCATCGTTCAAGCATGGGTCACCTTCTCCATTGGATGCGCATTCACTCTTTCACGCAACGTTGCGGGCCATTCGTCCGGCCACCGATCCTCTTGAAAGCCGCATCTACCTTAATAGACGAGCATGACAACTCTGAGGACTCCGCGCCATTTCAACCGATCCCAATCTCGTCAAGCCTTTGGATCCGCGTCAGCAAAGCATAGACCCGCGTCAGCAGCGTATCTGGGACTATGTCTCTCATTCGCCGCTTCATTCCCTTTGGGATCTGCAGGGGATTCCTGTGCGCGTCGTCGCGGCACGCACCTGGAGATCCTTCCTTGACGACAACCTTGTGGGCCGCGCCGCTGAACTGGGCTTCTACTTCCTCTTCGCTCTCTTTCCGACTCTCTTCTGCGCAACTTCTCTGCTTGGTCTCGCCGCCCGCTCGGCCTCCAGCATCTATGACAATCTGCTGCATTATCTTGCCATCGTCATTCCTCAGGCCGCGATGAGCACGGTGCTCGAAACCTTCAACGAGACGACGGCCGCCGCGACCAGCGGCAAACTTACCTTTGGAATTGTCGCCGCTCTGTGGTCCGCCTCGGTTGGTTTCTCCGCTATCCAGGGCACGCTCAACGTCGTCTACAAGGTCCCGGAGACGCGCTCTTACCTGCGTGCCCGGCTCTCCGCGATTGGAGTTACGCTGGTGCTTGCCGTCCTCGTCACCGTGACCCTCTCGACTATGCTGGCCAGCGATTTCTTCGCCCGCCTTGCGCAACTACGCATCGAGCACCACCTTCTCTCCTCTGCCGCTGTCATCGCCACCCGAACCGTCGGCTGGCTGATCGTCACCGGCCTCATTACGCTCTTCTTCGCCGTCATCTACTACTGGGCACCCGACGTGAAGAAGAACTGCTGGCGCTGGCTGACGCCGGGCAGCGCCATCGGCATTGTGCTCTGGATCGCGGGTTCGATCGGCTTCCGCGTCTACCTGCACTTCTTCAACAACTTCTCCATTACCTATGGCTCACTTGGAGCAGTCATCATTCTGCTGACGTGGTTCTATCTCACCGGTCTCACGCTGCTTCTCGGCGCCGAGATCAATAGCCAGATCGAGGCTGCGGCGGCGGAGAAGCGTCTGCTCACAACCCAGCCGGAGATCCTTGCTGCAACGGACTCTGCATCCTGAATCTCTTACTGCCCTACAGTCCCCAGATGCAATCGCGCCGCCTGCGCCTCTGCGGCCATGGTCTTTGCCGCCCAGGCTTCGTAGATCAGCCGGTCCTTGTTTGCCGTCCACTCCGCATCCGGAAGAACCATCAGGTCAGCGCGCTTAATTCCGGGAAATCCCGTTCCCAGGGCATCCAGCCCACCCTCGCGGTCCTCGCGCATGTAGGTCTTCGAGATGTAGACATCGTTCGCCTTGGCCCATGTGCTCACATGCGTTGTCGGAGCGTCGGCGATCTGCTTCGCTGTCCAGTTGGCGAAGTGGATCTGCTTGTCCAGCCACTCCATCCCATCGCGGTTCACCCACGAGGTCCGGTGGCTCATACCTGGGTAGAAGATCGTGGTGAACATGTTCTTGTCCGTTCCCCGCAGGGCAATCGCACGCGCCCGCGTCTCAGCGAACCACGCCGGCCCATAGCGCGGAATATCCATCACGGTGTCCGCGAGCCCGTTCATCACGAACATCGGTCCGCGATCGGCATTCAGATCGTAGAGAATCGCGCCGCGATCTCCCAGGACGCGCAGCGACCGGAACGACGGTCCCTGGCACGGCAGCTTGCTTCCGTCGAAGTAGCCGGGCTCGACGCCGTCGTAGTCCCCGCCGCCGCTCAGCAGCACCGCATGGATCCTCGGATCGATGGCTCCCAGAATTCCACTGACGAAAGACCCCATCGAGTAGCCGACCACCGCGATTCGCTTTTTGTCGACCTCGCGCCTCTGGGTGAGATAAGACACGGCCTGCATCGCATCCACCTGCATCAGACCTGCGAGCCGCTGGCCCCAGTCCGTCCTCGGCAGGCCCGCCGGTGGATCGACCCACTTGTCATGCGCCCCTGCCTGCGATTTCTTGTCGATGTTCCGCTCGCCCTCGCCGATGGGGTCATAGGTCACCACCATCGCACCGGCGCGGGCAAACAGCATCCCGCTGTAGAACGCATACCAGCCGAACTTGTCCGAGCCGTGACCGTTCACTACGACGATGCCCGGCAGCTTGCCCTTCCATTTGTCGGGGCGGTAGACGATCGCCGGGACCAGCATTCCATCCGCCGTTTGATAGGTCACCCGTTCCGCGATCACTCCCGGCATAGGAGAAAAGCTGGACCAGGTCTTCGCTTCGAGGCGAGGCAGGGTAGCCGGGATATAAAACGTCTTCCGAATGGTCTGCCGCCATCCCTCGTCCCTTGCCGCCCGCTGCTTTGCATTCATCGGCTTTGCCCCCTGGGCGGCGGCAACTCCTCCAAGCATCAACCCGACCATAACCAACCGTAAAAATCTCATCACTTCTCCGAAACACCGTTATAAAGGATTCGCAAGATAAAATCGCAAAATCGATATGAATCTCTACGCTGCCGTCCTGGCCATTATCGTCGTTACGTTGCTGGCTGTCTCTCTCGCCAGCCTGCGCAGGGTCAAGACCAAGGCAGACTATCTGGTCGCCGGACGCTCGCTGCCGACCTTTGTGCTGGTGTTCACCCTGCTTTGCAGTTGGATCGGGTCGGGCTCTCTGCTCGGCGGCGCGGAGAACGCCTATCGGCACGGCTTCGCGGCGTTGTGGCAGGGCGGCGGAGGTTGGGCCGGCCTGCTGCTGATCTACTTCATCGCGCCCCGCGCCCGCAAGTTCGCGCAGTTCACCATTCCCGACCTGCTCGAAGCGCGTTACAACCAGACCGCCCGTATTCTGGGTGTCGTCGCGGTCCTGTTCACTTATGCGGCTATCACCAGCTACCAGTTCGTGGGCGGCGGCGATATTCTGCACCTGATCTTCCCTCAATTCATTACCCCGGTGCTCGGCCAGTACATCATTGCGGCCTTCGTCATCGTCTTCACCGCGATCGCCGGAATGTCCTCGGTCGCGTACATGGACGTTGCCATCGGTCTGCTCGCGACGGTCGCTCTGCTCGTCGCCTTGCCCGTCCTTACCCATCAGGCAGGAGGATGGCATGCAGTCCGCTCGGCGTTGCCGACCACGCACTTTCAGGTGCTAGGCGATCTCTCCTTCATCCAGGCGATGGAGCTGTTTCTCCCCACCTGTCTCTTGCTGCTGGGTAACCAGTCCATGTACCAGAAGTTCTTCTCGGCCAAGTCGGAAAAGGCAGCCCGGCATGCGGTCGTCGGCTGGCTCATCGGAACGCTCATTCTGGAAACCGTCATCGTCGCCATCGCCATCGTCGGCTCGGCGCTGTTTCCCACCGGCGAAGTGTCGAAGGCGCCGCGGGAGATTCTGGCCTACTGCGGCCTTCACGGGCTAACCGGCTCCAACTCGCTCTCACTGCTGGGAGCGCTGCTGGTCGGCGCCATCTTCGCCAAGATCATCTCGACGGCTAACAACTATCTCTTCTCGCCGGCGACCAACCTGGTCAACGACATCTTCGTGCGCTATCTTGCGCCCAATGCGTCCAACAAGCGGATTCTGGCCGTCAGCCGCCTGATGGTGGTCTTTCTCGGTATCTGGGCGCTCTACCAGTCGCTGCACATCCAGTCCGTGCTCAAGAAGTCGCTTTATGCCTACACGATCTACGCCGCGGCGCTGACCCCGGTCATCCTTGCCGCCTTCTTCTGGAAGCGGGCCACGGCGAGCGCCGCTGTTTGCAGCATCGCCGTCGGAACCGTGGTCACCGTTATCTGGGATACGGCCTTCATTCATGCCCACGTCCCGGCCGTACTGGCTCAAAGAGATGCGATCTTCCCTGCGCTCTTCGCCTCGCTGCTGGCCCTGATCGTGGTTAGCCTGCTGACCCCGCCGCCCAGCCCGGACCAGCTTCAACCCTTTGCCGAATCCTGATCGCCATCGCTCGAAATAAAACGGCTTGACCGGATTTTCACACTCACTTTTCCGCGCCGGATGCATCCAACAGCCTACATCCCTTCAGGAGGGGGTATCCCATGGCCATTGCCCGAATGAATATCGACCTCGCAGATGACTTCCTTAAGGGAAGTCCCGGCGTAACCTCCGCTTTTGATCATTCTCCCAGCCGCATGATCGCATATGGCGGCGGCGATAAAATTCTCTGCGCTGTCGACCTCACCGAAGACGATGATGATGACTACGACGACGAGGAAGAAGAGTATGACGACGATGAAGAAGAGGATGACGGAGAGGAAGAAGAGGATGACGACGAGGAAGATGACGATGACGAAGGCGAAGAAATAGACGATGAAGAAGAGGATATCGAAGGAGACAACCCCGACCCGGGCGATGGTCCCAGATCCTACCGTCTCTATCCAAGCCTGTAAAAGTCTTCTCTACGATCCTCGTTGAACCGGCTACGACTCATTGGATCGAGCGTCAATAGCCTGCGTCCGTCACAATATTCTCCAGCTTCTCCCCGGCGATGAATCGCCGAACCTGTTCTACTCCAAACTGGAAGGCGCGGTGAATGAACTCCGGAGTCGATCCGCCGACATGTGGCGTGATCAGGCAGTTGGGAGCTGCCCACAGGGGATGCCCCTCCGGCAGCGGCTCCGGATCGGTTACATCGAGCACCGCGCGAATCCGGCGCTGCTCCAGTGCTTCGACCAGCGCGTCCGTGACCACTACCGGCCCACGCGCCGCATTCACCAGCAACGCTCCGCGCTTCATCAATTCAATCTCTGTCGCTCCCATCAGCCCGCGCGTCTCTGCCGTCAGCGGCACGATGAGCACAACGACGTCAGCATCGGGGAGCAGTCTTTGCAGATGATTGACAGAATGAACCTCCGGTGTGGAACGGGCGCTCCGTGCCACTCTGTCAATCTTTACGCCGAAGGGTGCGAGCCGTGCTTCGATCGCGGCGCCGATTGAGCCGTAGCCGACGATCAGTACCGTCTTGCCGGCAAGGTCTTCGCCCAGCACACGGTACTGCCCGACCTGCGCGCCCCCTTCATTCAGAAAGCCGTCCGGCACCGAGGCCTGCCCCTTCCACTCGCCGCGCAACTGCATGTCGCGGTAGAACGGGAACCGCTTCAATGAAGAGAGGATCGCTCCCAGTACCCACTCCGAGGCGGAGATATCGTGAATCCCCCGGCCATCGCACAGAACGATATCTTTCGGCAGCCACGGCGTAATCCAATCGACACCGGCCATCATTGATTGCACTACCTTCACCCCTCGCAGGTGCGAGAAGGCGTCTGCCGCATCCCGTCGCTGAAACGGCAGAATCCAGAAGTCGACCTCGACACTTTCGGTCGGTTTGCGGGGAATACGCACGATCTTCGCCTCGCGGGGAAAATCGATCAGCAGTTCATCGGAAAGACTCTCGTCAACGCCAACTCGGACCATATCCCATTATGTATCTGATAGCGCAACATTTGTACCGATTGCGACCAATTCGATCGGGCACGCGCTTATCCAGTTACGGTTCAGCCGGAATCAGATGCGACCCGCGGTGCGCAGTGCGTTGATTTCTTCATCGGTAAAGATGCGGGAGCGGATGAGAAAGCGCACGCCCTCAGGATTTTCGAGTGAGAACATGCCCCCTCGTCCGGGAACGACATCGAGGATGAGCTGCGTGTGCTTCCAGTATTCGAACTGGCTGCGGCTTATATAGAAGGGCGTGCCACCGAGCGTTCCCAGCAGGACGTCGTTATCGCCCAGCAGAAACTCTCCGCGCGGATAGCACATCGGAGAGCTTCCATCGCAGCAGCCGCCGGACTGGTGGAACATCAGATCGCCATGCTTCCCATGCAATTTCGCCATCAGTTCGATAGCAGCATCGGTGGCGAGAACCTGGTCGGGAATCGGGGACATAGGGCTTGGCCTGAAATCATTATCGCTACAGACTCATCGCAGATACGTGCAAAACCGGTCCCACGCCCCGCTTCCGGGACGTGGGTACCGCGCTCTTGCGTTTAGAAGAAGCCCATGGCATTGGGGCTGTAGCTGATGAGCTGATTCTTTGTCTGTTGATAGTGGTCGAGCATCATCTTGTGATTCTCGCGGCCGATGCCGGACTGCTTGTATCCTCCGAAGGCGGAGTGCGCCGGATAGAGGTGGTAGCAGTTGGTCCACACGCGGCCTGCCTCGATGCCCCGGCCAAAGCGGTAGGCGCGGTTCATGTCGCGCGTCCATATACCGGACCCCAGACCGTAAAGCGTGTCGTTGGCGATGGCCAGGGCTTCTTCGTCATCCTTGAACGTCGTCACCGAGACGACCGGCCCGAAGATCTCTTCCTGGAAGACGCGCATCTTGTTGTTGCCCTCGAAGACCGTCGGCTCAATGTAGAAGCCGTTGGCCAGGTCTCCGCCGTTGTCCGCGCGCTTGCCGCCGGTCAGCACCTTCGCGCCCTCTTGTTTGCCAATGTCGAAGTAGGAGAGGATCTTCTCCATCTGCTCGGTGGACGCCTGCGCGCCGATCATGGTGTCGCGGTCGAGCGGATTGCCGCGCTTGATCGCCTTGACCCGGCCCAGCGCACGCTCCATAAAGGCGTCATAGATCGATTCCTGAATCAGGGCGCGCGAGGGACAGGTACAGACCTCGCCCTGGTTGAGCGCGAACATGGTGAAGCCCTCGAGCGCCTTGTCGAAGAAGGCGTCGTCCTCGCGCATCACGTCGGCGAAGAAGATGTTGGGACTCTTGCCGCCGAGTTCGAGCGTCACCGGAATAATGTTCTGCGAGGCGTACTGCATGATGAGCCGCCCGGTGGTGGTCTCGCCGGTAAAGGCCACCTTGTTGACACGCGGACTCGATGCCAGCGGCTTGCCCGCTTCGAGGCCAAAGCCGTTGACCACGTTCAGCACGCCGGGAGGCAGCAGGTCGCCGATCAGTTCCAACAGAACCAGGATCGACAGCGGCGTCTGCTCGGCGGGCTTCAGTACCACGCAATTGCCCGCGGCCAGCGCCGGAGCCAGTTTCCATGTCGCCATCAGGATAGGGAAGTTCCACGGAATAATCATGCCGACGACGCCCAGAGGCTCGTGGTAGTGGTAGGAGACCGTGTCCGCGTCGATCTCCGAGATGCCGCCCTCCTGCGCGCGAATGCAGCCGCCGAAGTAGCGAAAGTGGTCGATGCTCAGGGGCAGGTCCGCGGCGAGCGTCTCGCGGATGGCCTTGCCGTTGTCCCAGGTCTCGACCGTCGCCAGCATCTCGAGGCTATCTTCCATGCGCTGCGCAATCTGTTCGAGAATATGTCCGCGCACGGCCGGCGAGGTGCGGCCCCACGCGGCCTTGGCGGCGTGGGCGGCGTCGAGAGCGCGGTTGATGTCGTCCGCGTTCGAGCGTGGAATCTCGCAGAGAGCTTCGCCCGTCACAGGGGTGACATTTTCAAAATAGGTCCCGGAGGCGGGCGCGACCCACTCGCCGCCGATATAGTTGCCATACTGTTTGCGGAAGGTAACGGGAAAACCGTAGCTTCCGGGTGCAACCTTGCTGGTAGGCGTGGCAGTCATCGTAGACATGGGGCTTGACTCCTTCAGTATTTGACGTCTGGATGCGGCATTCGTGATGGTCGCCGAAGATCACTCTGCCTGAGGCTAGCAACACTACACCGGCTGGGTCAGGACTTGCAACTCTGCTGTTCGATACCATGAACACATGGAATTTACCCCAATTTGGCCGGGATTAAGCCCATTTAGCTGCTGTGAAATACTTTTTAGAGGGCGACAAGTCTGAGTTGGCTCCAGCAGCGGAGCGAAGAAATGGAAAGGCATGCAGATGAGTTATGTAGCTGATGCAAAACGGTATGATGGAGCGCAGTTCCGGCGGTGCGGCAAATCGGGGTTGGTATTGCCCCCGGTATCGCTCGGTTTATGGCAGAACTTCGGCGGCGCCGACGTCTTTGAAACCGGCCGGGCAATGGTTCGCCGGGCATTTGACCGGGGAGTTACGCACTTCGATCTCGCCAACAACTACGGCCCACCGTACGGATCGGCCGAAGAGAACTTCGGCCTCATCCTGCAAAAGGACCTTCGTGATCACCGCAACGAGCTGGTCATCTCATCGAAGGCCGGATGGGATATGTGGCCCGGCCCCTACGGCATCGGGGGCTCGCGCAAGTACCTGCTCGCCTCGCTCGACGAGAGCCTGAAGCGCATCGGCGTTGAATACGTCGATATCTTCTACTCGCACCGTCCCTCGCCCGAGACGCCGCTCGAAGAGACGATGGGAGCGCTCGCCCATGCGGTTCGACAGGGCAAGGCTCTCTATGTGGGCATCTCGTCCTACAGCCCGGAGGCGGCGCGGGAGGCGGCGCGGATTCTCAAGAGCGAAGGTGTACCGCTGTTGATTCATCAGCCGTCGTACTCGATGTTCAATCGCTGGATCGAGAGAGGATTGCTCGACACGCTGGAGGAACTCGGCGCAGGCTGCATCGCATTCTCCCCGCTGGCCCAGGGGCTGCTTACCAATAAATACCTGAACGGAGTGCCGAAGCAGTCACGTGCCGCTACAGAGGGTTCGCTCCAGAAAGCACATCTCGCCGAAGAGAATCTGAAGCGGGTGCGCGTGCTCAACGAGATTGCACAGGGACGCGGCCAGACTTTGGCGCAGATGGCGATCGCCTGGGTGCTCCGCGACCCGCGCGTCACCTCGGCGCTGATTGGATCGCGCAACGTGGAGCAGCTCGACAACTCGCTCGACGCGATGCAAAAGCTCCAGTTCACCGACGCCGAGCTGAAGGCCATCGACGCTCAGGCGCAGGAAGGCGGCGTTGATCTCTGGAAGGGCGCGCGCGAAGGAACGAAGTAGCGGCACGGTCTCTGCTTCAGTCGCCCTCCGTGAGGGGCACTCAGAAATCATGATGCTCATGCGGGGTTGGCGCGGCCTTCCCCTCAAAGAATCCGTATACCACCGGCAACAGAACAAGCGTCAGCAGAGTAGAACTCAGCAACCCTCCAATCACCACAATCGCCAGCGGCCGTTGTATCTCCGAGCCTGGCCCGGTTGCGAACAGGAACGGAACCAGGCCCAGCGCGGCCACCGTCGCCGTCATCATCACCGGGCGGAACCGCAGTCGCGTTCCTTCAAGAATCGCCGCGTCCTGCCCCATCCCGTCTTCGCGGAGCTTGCGGATGTACGACACCAGCACCACGCCGTTCAGCACTGCGATGCCCCAGAGTGCGATGAAGCCGACCGAGGCCGGGACGGAGAGGTACTCTCCGGTGAGATAAAGCCCGACAATGCCGCCGATCGAAGCCAGCGGTAACACCGTAATAATCAGCGCGGCAAAACGGACCGACTTGAAGAGAATGAAGAGGAGGAAGAAGATCGCCGCAATCGTGATGGGGACAATAATCATCAGGTGGTGCAGCGCGCGCTGCATGTTGTGAAACTGGCCGCCCCACTCGATTGAGTAGCCCGCCGGTAGCTGCACCCGTTGCTCGACCTTCTTCTGCAACTCGGCCACAAAGCCGCCCAGGTCGCGGTCCTGCACGTTGACGCCAACGACGATGCGGCGTTTGCCCATGCTGCGGTTGATGAGCGCCGGGCCTTCGACAACGTCAATTTTGGCTAAATCCTCGAGTGGAATCTTCGGCCCGTCCGGCGAGCTGATCTGCAGTTCACGAATATCCGCGATGCTGTCGCGAAGATCCTCGGGCAGGCGAACTACCGCCTTGAAGCGCCGCTCTCCCTCGTAGATCTCCGTGGCCGACTTCCCGGCGATGGCCGTCTCGATCACCTCGTTCACGTCGGCGGCGTTCAGCCCGTAACGAGCAATTGCACCGCGGGCGATGTTGATGTTCAGATACTGCTGGCCCCCGATGCGATCGACGCGCGTATCCTGCGTGCCGCGCACGTTGTTGGCAACACTGGCGATCTCGCCCGCCTTTTCTACGAGCACGTCCAGGTCGTCGCCGTACAGCATCACCGCAACATCGGCACGTACGCCGGAAACCATCTCATCCACGCGGTCCGAGATAGGCTGCGACATCACAAGGTTGATGCCGGGAATCACCGCAAGCCCCTTACGCACCTGGTCGGCGATACTCTCCTGCGTCATGCCTCTCGGCCGCTCATCATATGGCGTAAGCGATGCCATCACGTCTGCCTCATTCGGACCGGCCGGGTCGGCAGGTGATTCGCCGCGTCCCAGGCGCGAGACCACGCTCTTTACGCCCGGGACCTTCAGGACGATGTTCTGCATCTGCATCTCCATCTTGAGCGATTCAGCCAGCGAGATATTCGGCACCCGGTCACCATTCGGCGACAGCGTGCCCTCCTGCATCTCGGGAATGAACGCCGTGCCGAGAAATGGGAACAGACTTAGTGAAACGAGGAAGAGGACGGCGACCGAGACGACGGTGGTTTTGCGCCGCGATAGTGCCCAATCGAGCAGCCGGTTGTAGGGCTGGCGTATGTGGCGCACCAGCCATGTGTCTTCCTCGGAGCCGCCCTTCAGCATGTAGGAAGAGAGCACCGGAGAGATTGTCAGAGAAAGTACCAGCGAGATGCCGAGCGCAATCGCGATGGTGTAGGCCAACGGCGCAAACATCTTGCCTTCCATGCCTTCGAGCGTCATGAGCGGAAGAAAGACGAGGATAATGATGGCGACGCCGAAGACGACTGGCGTTGCAACTTCCGCCACCGCACTGAAGGTGAGCCTCAGCTTATCCAGCACCGTCGTGACGCCGTGGCCCGAGTGCCGGGCGTGGCTGAACTTCGCAAAGACATTTTCGACCACGACCACCGATCCATCCACCATCAAGCCGATAGCAATGGCAAGACCGCCCAGCGACATCAGGTTTGCGGTCATGCCCAGCTTGTTCATCACCAGGAACGTCAGCAGCGGCGTCAGCACCAGGTTCGCGCTCACGATCAGGCTCGACCGTACATCGCCGAGGAACAGGAAGAGTACGACGATGACGAAGAGGATGCCCTCGGCAAGCACCTCCGCAACCGTATGAATGGCCGCATCGACAAGCTGCGAGCGGTCGTAGTAGGGAGTGATGCGCAGACCGCCGGGAATCATGTGTTTGGCGTTGATCTCCGCAACCCGCGCCTTCACGCGGCTGACGATCTCCTTGGCGTTGCCGCCAGCCGTCATCAGGACGACTCCTCCGGTCGCTTCCGTGAAGCCATTCTTCACCATGGCGCCGTAGCGAACCTCAGTGCCCATCCGCACATCCGCCACATCGCGAATATAGATAGGCGTTGCGCCCGATTCCTTCAGCACGATATTGCGAATGTCATCGAGGTTGCGAATCAGCCCGACCGAACGGATCAGATACTGCTCCGCGTGATGCGGCAGAATGCCGCCGCCGGCATTCGCATTGTTGTTGGCCAGCGCATTGCGCACGTCGCTGAGGGTCAGGTTGTAGTAGCGCAACTTCTGAGGATTGACCAGCGTCTCGTACTGCTTCACGTAGCCGCCAGTCGAATTAATCTCGGCGACTCCAGCAATCGAGCGCAGCAGCGGACGGACCACCCAGTCCTGCACCGTGCGCCGCTCGGTCAACTCCTGCACCGTAAGCGGATGGTCGCCGTCGCCCGGCGCTTCGAGCGTATATTGATACACCTCTCCCAGAGCGTTGGCGATGGGGGCAAGCACTGGCGTCACGCCGGCGGGCATCTTGTCACGCAACTCGCTCAGCCGCTCCGACACCATCTGCCGCTCCTGGTAGAGGTCGCGGCCGTCTTCAAAGACCAGCGTGGTGAGCGAAAGGCCCGGCTTGATCAGCGAGCGCATGTCAGTCATGCCCGGTAGCCCAGTCATCGCAATCTCGACCGGGATGGTGATCGAACGCTCGACCTCCTCCGGCGACTTGCCCGGAGCTTCCGTCGCAATCTGCACCTGGATATTCGTCACATCCGGAAACGCGTCGACCGCCAGCCGTTGCGCAGCGTTGATGCCGAAGCCGCAAAGAACTGCGGCCACGACCACAAGGATGAGGCGGTGCTTCAATGCTGCGCGGACAATAGATTCCAGCATCGGCTACGCGTCCCCTTTAATTGCGTTCTGCTTGCGCTGATTGTTCAGGTGGAACGTACCGTCGAGAACGATCTTTTCTCCCGGATTCACGCCGCTTTCGAGAACATACTCATCGCCGTACTCCGGCCCGAGGACGACCTCGCGCAGCACAAACTTGTCCTTTGTCAGTTGGATAAAGACATGGTCCTTGTTGTTTTCGCGCACCACTGCCGCCGATGGAATTGTGGTCCGCTGGTCGCTGTGATCTACAAAGGTCATGCTGGCGAGCATCGCCGGCTTGAAGATGCCGTGCGGATTCGGCAGGTCCATCCTCACCTGCACCGTCCGCGTCGCCGGATCGACGACGGGCGACACATACGAGAGCTTGCCCTCCACTTTTTCGTCAGGCAGGGAAGGGATGTTGACGATGACGCGCATTCCTTTATGCAGTCTGCCCGCGCTCTCTTCTGGCACGTCCGCGACCAGCCACACATTCGAGAGATCGGCGACCAGGAAGGCAAGCTCCGCCGGCTGCACGATCTGCCCGATGGTCACCTTGCGCTCCAGCACGGTGCCGGAGATAGAAGCTACAACCGGGTAGTCCGCGTTCAACTGGCGCGTCGCCTCCAGCTTTTTGATCGCGGCATCGGTCATGCCCAGTCCATGCAGCTGGGTACGAAATGCGGAGGCCTCCGCGCTCGCCTGCAAAAGCTCTGCACGCCGCTTCTCTACCTCCGCGCTGCCGATCACGTCGGCCTTCACCAGTTCATCGGCGCGCTTGGTCGCCTGTTCGGCGAGGCCGCGCTGCGAGTATGCCTTGATGAACGCAAACTGAGTGTCCGACAGGTCCGTGCTGTGCAGCGTCGCCATCGCCGCGCCTTTGCGGACGTTCTGCCCTTCCATCACCAGCAGCTTGATAATGCGTCCAGGAACCGGCGATCCGATGCGCGCCACGCGGCTTGCATCCGTCTCGATACGGGCTGCCACCTGGAGTGAGTTGGCAACCTCATGCACCTGCGGTTCACCGATCTTCAGATGCGACGCCAGCGCGGAATCGACCGTTACCTCGTCGGGATTCACGGCGGCAGAGCTTTGCTCCGCGGTTGCCTTCGTCTTGTTGCAGCCGATGGCGACAGCCAGCGCAACGAGGCAGGTAAACAGTGCGACAAGGCGGAAAGAGGCGCGAAAGTTGCCCGCTTCTTTTCCCCGGATTGAAATGTGAGTTGCGATCAAGGCTGTCCTCCCGGTGTGACTGCGCCAAGTGTTTCAAGGTCAATGAGTGCGGACTGGCGCGCAAACCGCGCATTCAACAGGTCGTCGCGGACACTCTGCAGCACGCGCTGCGCATCGAGCACTTCCACAATGCCGCGCTCGCCGAAGTGATAGGCGGCCTGTGCCGCGTCCACCGCACTCTCCGCCTCGTGCAGCGAACCCGCCTGGAGAGACGTCACCTGCTGGTCGGCAAGTTGGTACTGCTCATAGGCGCGTTCCAGGCCGGCGATGATCTCCAGTTGACGCTCGTCGCGGGTGGCGGTTGCCTCGCGAATCGCCGCCTGCGACTCCGCGATCTGTCCCTTGCGACGGTCCCACAGCGGCAGCGGTATGGTCACACCGGTACGCCAGAACGAGAGGTCTGGCTGGTGCTCGTACTCCCCGTAGAAGACTGGCCGAGGCACGCGCAGGGCGCGCTGATGCTCCAGCGTAGCTTCGGCCTGCTGCACGTCGGTGCGCGACTGCTGTAGCACCGGATAGTTTTTCAGCACCTGCTCCCTCAGCTCGCGCAACGGCAGCAGGTGGACCGGCGGCTCGAACGTGCCCTGTGGATCGATGTTCTCATCCGGAGGAGCAGCGATGACGGCGCGCAGCACCGCGATGGAGTTGGCCAACTCGATCTGCGCGCTGCGGACCATGAACTCGGCTCGCGCGAGTTCCGCCTCGGCTCGAGTCAACTCCAGGCGGCCCTTTTCGCCGGTTCGAACTTCGACCTCCACGCGCCGTCGCAGGTCTTCCACCAGAGCCAGGTTCTGTTCCGCATACGTGATCTTCTCCTTGCGGCGAATCACGTCATAGAAGTTCTGCTTCACGTCCGCCACTACCGCGATCTTCACGCTATCCTGCGAAAATTCGCTGCCAGTGCGCGCCAACTCGGCAACCTTCAGCCGGCTGCGCCGCTCCGAGGGAATCTCCAGCGCTTGTGAGACGGCATAGTGCTGCAACAGCCCCGGCGGTCCCGGCGTGGCAACTTTGAGTGCGCTCTGGTGTCCGGCAAAGAGCTCCACCTCTGGATTGGTGTATGCCTTCGCGGTCCGGGTCGCGGCATTTGCACGCGCCAGCCGGGCAGCGGCTCCCTGAAGGCGAGGATTATTTCTTTCTGCCAGCGCCAGTGCCTCGGCAAGCGTAAGCGGCTGCGGTGGTCCATCGCCCGCAGGCTTGGCCACGGGCGGGGCGGGTGCCGACGGCAAAGACGAGCCGGGGGAAGCAGGCAGGACCACGGTCTGAGCGGATAGCCCGCAGCAGGTCGTGAACAGGATCAAAGGTGCAATCAATCGAAGGTACACATCTGTTCGATATGCATTCGAGCGGCCAAAGCAAAACCTCGGATATAGCGGCTTTTAGCGGCGCGGGTGTCCCATTCGGGACACCCGCGCCCCGACAGATGTACGTTATGGTACAAGCGGCCTGGCGTGTAGCGCGTGCGTTTAGCAGTTTGCGGGATGGACACCGGATTGCTACATAGTCTGCGAATGCACACCTGGTATTCAGCCACGGCAACAGCGGACCTGATTCTTCCCGACCGGCCTGTCGACGCTGCGCCCGGCATCGCGTGGCAGAATAAGGAGAAGATGCCACTGCACTGGACGAGCCTTCGGAGCGCGCGCTGGAAATCGGCATTCATTGCCGTGTTCCTCGTTCTGCTGGCGGTGGTCACCTGGTTCACGCCGCCGCGCGCGGTTGAGGCCCACAACGTTCTGCATCATCTCAGCTTCCTTCCTCTTATGATGGCGGGCATGCTCTTCGGCTGGCGCGGAGCGGCATGGGCTCTTCTCTTCGCCGCGTTCGTGCAGGCCCCGGCCATTGTGCGTCACTCCGGCCGATGGCCTCTGGACGCGCAGGATCAGATCGTCGAGCTGAGCATCTTCGGCGTGGCCGGCCTGATCGCCGGATTCCTCTCCGACCGCGAGCGCGTGCAGCGCATGCGCGTCGAGGCGACCAAGGTCGAGCTGGAGCATGTCTACACCGAGCTTCGCCAGAAGATTGACCAGATGAAGAAGACCGAGCGCCTCTCCGCAGCCGGTCAGCTCGCCGCCAGCCTGGCGCACGAGATCCGCAATCCGCTGGCAAGCATCTCCGGCGCCGCCGGTATTCTCAAACGGGGCCACGCCTCCGCAGAGAATCGTGACGAGTGTCTCGGCATCCTCGACAAGGAGTCGCAGCGGCTCAACAAGTTGCTCACCAACTTTCTCGACTTCGCCCGCCCCCGTCTGCCGCGATATCAGCGCATCCAGCCCGCCGCGCTGATCGAATCCGTCGCGACCCTCGCTCGGCATGCCGCCGTTCTGCGCGAGGTGGAGCTTGTCCTCGATCTCTCCCCCGGCCTCAGTGAGATGGAGTGCGATGCCGAGCAATTGAAGCAGGTCCTGCTCAATCTCATCATCAATGCGGTTCAGGCAACCGAAGGCCGGGGAGCAGTCTTCGTTCGCGGGTACCGCGTCCAGAACCGTTTGCACATCGACATCCGCGACGAGGGCTGCGGAATCCCGTCCGATCAGGAAGAGAAGATCTTCGATCCCTTCTTCACCACCAAGGAGAGCGGCACCGGTCTCGGGCTTGCCATTGCTGCCAACATCATCGAACAGCACGGAGGCCTCCTGACCAGCGCCCACAATCCGGACAAGGGAATGACCTTTCGCATCGATCTTCCGCTGGAGCGGCCTTTGAAGCCCGGAGAAACGAGCGTTCTGCAATGAGCTCCAACCGCATTCTCGTCGTCGACGACGACAGCAGCCTGCGCAGCGTCATGAAGATGCAGCTCGAAGAGGCCGGCTACCAGGTCACGCTCGCCTCCGACGGTGCCGAGGCCTACGACCTGCTCCGCGAGATCCGGCCGCAACTGGTCATATCCGATCTCAAGATGCCTACCGGCGGCCTGGAGCTTCTGCGCCTCATCTCCGCCGAAGAGATCCCGCCCACGCTCATCATCATCACCGCTTTCGGCACCGTCGAGACCGCCGTGCAGGCCATGAAGATGGGAGCCTACGATTACGTCACCAAGCCGCTCGACTTCGAGGCGCTGGTGCTGGTTGTCAACCGCGCCATGGAGCGGCAGGCGCTGCTTGAAGAAGTTCGCCAGCTCCGTTCCGCCCTCGACCAGCGCTATGGATTCGAGAGCATCATCGGCCGCGCCAAAAGTTTTCTTCGCGTTCTCGATCAGGCCGCGCGCGTTGCGCAGCACGACACCACCGTCCTGATTCACGGCGAGACCGGTACCGGCAAGGAGCTTCTCGCCCGTGCCATTCACCACAACAGCCGACGCAGAAACAAGCCGTTCGTCACCATCAACTGCGGCGCAATTCCTCGCGACCTCGTTGAGGCGGAACTCTTCGGCTACACGCGCGGAGCCTTTACGGGCGCGTACGCCAGCCGCCCTGGCCGCATCGAACAGGCCGACGACGGCACGCTCTTCCTCGACGAGATCGGCGAACTGCCGCTCGAGGCACAGGTCAAGCTGCTGCGCGTCCTACAGCAGGGCGAGATCTCCCGCATCGGCTCGACCGAGACGACCCGCGTCAATGTGCGCGTCCTGGCGGCGACGCATCGCAACCTCCAGGCCATGATTGAAGACGACGCCTTCCGCGAAGATCTCTACTATCGCCTTGCTGTCGTGCCTCTATTTCTTCCTCCCTTGCGCGAGCGCAAAGAGGACATTCCCGAACTGGTCGAGTATCTCTTTCAAAAAGCGACCGAACGCCACGGCATCTCCGGCGTTCGATTGACGGAGTCGATCATGCCGCACCTCGTCGCCTATCGCTGGCCGGGGAATGTGCGCGAGCTGGAGAACGTCTTGGAGCGCCTTCTTGTCCTCAGTTCGCATAAATCCATTGGCGAAGACGACCTGCCCGAAGAGATTCGCCGTGTGCAGCCTGATGTCTCGTCCTTCCGGCTCGACCTGCCCGACGAGGGAATCAGCCTGGAGAGCGTGGAGCGCGAGCTGATTCTGCGGGCGCTCGAGCGCTTCAAGGGCAACCAGACGCACGCGGCAAAGTATCTGGACATCAGCCGCCGGACGCTCATCTATCGCATGGAAAAGTACGGCCTCACGCAGGACGAATAGCCTCATTCCACCTCACATCACATCCGTTGCAGAGGCAATGCAGCACGTCATCTCGACCGGAGCAGTGGACGGCTTTATTACCCGTGCGCAGTGGAGAGGCCCCTGTATTTTCGCCTTCTATCCTCGTGGCACGCAGCTACATCCACTGTGAAGCTGTCAGATGCCGGATATCAGAAGCTGCTCCACATCATCTCGGTTGCATGGAATCCTGTGCTCCCTGGTGGGTCACCGACATCGCCGCAGCCGCTGCGGCAAACCTCGCGCTCTCCCATCTTCAGCACAACTCCCGTCGTACTCCGCCAGCAGGCAGGAGGCAGTCTCGTCCCGCGCATCTCTCTCCGTCCTCAAGCCCTGCCTGGACGGTATAAAAAGCCACTTCGGCCCAATAACGAGACTGTTGTGAAATTCCTCGAAGGGACAATAGCGCGACCGCTGATTATGAAATAGGCTTCAGTTCCGCTTAAGGTTAATCTTATTAGGGTATACATATGTGTTTCTCAGGGCGGAATACACACCGCGCAACATTTGTGGCTATCGCAATTCTTCATTCAATAGGATTCATCGCGCTTGCCCGCGCGCAGGACCCTCCATCCTCACCCGTAACGATCTCGCTTTCGGATGCCATTCGTAGAGCGGAAGCGAACGAACCAGTCTTCGCCGCAAGTCTGGCTATACAGAAGAGTGCAAGTATAGATCGTTACCTGGCAAAGACAGCCCTGTTGCCGTCCGTCATCTATCACAACCAAATGCTGTACACCCAGCCGAATGGACAAACAAGCCAGGGTGGGCAGATCGAGGCGCCACAGTCGGCCCCCGTCTTTATCGCAAACAATGCAATCCATGAATACACCAGTCAGGCATCCATCAACGAAACGATCGGCTTAAAGCAGTTCGCTGATGTGAAGGTTGCCTCCGCGAATGCAGCCCGCGCGTCGGCGCAACTGGAGATAGCGCGACGCGGCCTGGTGGCCTCGGTTGTGAGTCTGTACTATCAGGTTTCGGCGACGGAGGCGAAACGAAGACTGCTCGCCGACGCCCTTCAGGAAGCCTCTACCTTTACTGATGTGACACAAAAGCGCGAGGCTGCGCGTGAGGTGGCACATGCGGATGTTGTGAAGGCGCAACTGCAACGACTCCAACGGCAGAGGGATTTAAGCGATGCCGATGTCGCGGCCGATAAGGCTCGATTGGAACTGGCCGTTCTTCTATTCCCTGATCCCAGAACCCAATATTCAACCGAACCTCCCGGTACTCCTCCTGTCCTGGCCACGCGCGAGGAGATGAACCGTCTGGCCTCTATCAACAATCCTGAGATTCGCAGTGCACTGGCGGGCGTTCGAGCAGGCAATGCCGGGGTCACCGCTGCGAAAGCTGCTTATCTTCCCGACCTTGCTCTTAACTTCGCTTACGGCATCGATGCTCCTCAGTTCGCCAAAGCCGGACCGGAGGGGGTAAAAAATCTCGGCTATTCGATCAGTGGGACCCTGGATATCCCGGTGTGGGATTGGTTTGCTACGCAAAAACGAGTACGGCAGAGTGAGATTCAGCGAGATGTAGCCAAAGTGAGTCTGACTGCGGCGCAGAGACGCCTAATTGCAAACCTTGAAGAGACCTACGCAGAGGCTTCGGTTGCACAGCGTCAATTGAGTCTGCTCGATCAGAGTGTCAGCGCGGCAGCAGAAAGTCTAAAACTGACGAAGCTGCGCTATGCGGCGGGAGAGTCCACTGCGCTTGAAGTTGTGGATGCCCAGAACTCCTACCTATCGACAGAGATCGCTCAAACAGATGGCGTCCTCCGATATCAATCCGCTCTCGCGGGGCTGCAACTATTGACGGGAACACTGTGAGCCGAACGATGAAAGCATCTTCCCATATTGAGATGAGAACAGCCGGGCGAGGCGCCGCGTGTTTTTTAATTGCCCTGTCCATCCTTTTCATTCAGGGGTGTAAGAAGGACACCGAGAGCACGTCCGCGGCCCTGGTCACGGTTCAGGCAGAACGCCCCCAGGTCGGCGAGATCTCCGAACACATCATGGCGGATGCAACGCTTTCGCCGCTGGCGCAGGCTGCCATCTCGCCGAAGATCACTGCTCCCGTGCGAAAGTTTTACGTCCAGCGAGGATCGAAGGTGAAGGCAGGCGAACTGCTGGCCGTGCTGGAGAATCACGATCTCACAGCGCAGGCATTGGACAGTAAGGGGCAGTACGACGCTGCCGCAGCTACTTATGACATGCAGACGAAGGCGCAGTTGCTTGAGGATTATCGCAAGGCGGAGTTGGACGTCGCACAGACCAGGGCACAGCTTAAATTGCAGGAGGAGATTGCCGCATCGCGAGAGAAGCTATTGAAGGAAGGTGCCATTGCCGGAAGAGACTACGATACTGCTGTCGCAGCGCTTGTGCAGGCCCGATCGTCCTATGACATTGCAGAGAATCACCTCACCTCTCTTCAAAAGGTCAGTCATGAGGACGCCCTGAAGCAGGCGAAAGGGCAACTCTCTTCTGCAAAAGGAAAATATCTTGCCGCAGAAGCACAGGTCTCTTATTCCGAGATACGAAGCCCGATTAGTGGTATCGTGACGGATCGCCCTTTGTTTGCTGGTGAAACCGCCAGTTCGGGCAGCACGCTGCTTACCGTAATGGATACTTCGTCGTTGCTCGCGAAGGTGCATTTGGCGCAAACCGTGGCGCAACGCCTCAACGTTGGCGATGACGCGTCGGTCCTGATTCCCGGGATGGATGATCCAGTTCCCGCGAAGGTATCGCTCATCAGCCCGGCGCTCGATCCGGGCAGCACGACGGTCGAAGTATGGCTACGCATCGACAACAAGGCTGGGAAATACAAGGCGGGTACTCCGGTTCGGATATCGATTGCAGGTCGATCGGTTCCGCAAGCGATTAAGATTCCTCTTTCTGCAATTCTCACCGGCCAGGACGGCTCGAAGTCGGTGATGGTGGTGGGTCCAGACAGCCTCGCCCATACGAAAGCTGTTCAACTTGGCATCAGCGACGGCAAAGACGTTCAGGTTGAGCAGGGCTTGGATCGCTCTCAAATGGTCATTACGACGGGGGCCTACGGGCTGGACGATGGCACAAAAGTTACGATCGGCAAACCTGAGGAAAAAAGCGGAGAAGCCAAGTAATGGAACATCACTCTTCACGGGCTCCGGAGGGCGAGTTTTGGCTGGTGCGCTTTCGGGGGCCGATCTTCTTCTTTCTTATCGTGCTTTCCCTGGCCGGCATCTATGCCGCGCAGCAAGTTCCGATCTCGGTCTTTCCGGACACGAACTTTCCGCGCGTGGTGATTGGCATCGACAACGGAGTGATGCCGGTTGAACAGATGCAGGTGACCATTACGAAGCCGATTGAAGACGCCATAAACTCGGTTCCCGGTTTGGTAACGGTTCGCTCGACGACCAGCCGCGGTTCGGCGGAGGTCAGTCTGTTCTTCGATTGGGGTGTGGACATGTTTCGGACGCTTCAACTGGTGGACGCGGCTGTCGGCAGGGTGAGGCAGACCTTGCCGAGCACGGCAACAATCACAACCAATCGGTTGACCTTCGCGACATTTCCAATTCTGGGTTACAGTCTTACCTCCGATCGCCTGTCGCAGACGCAGCTTTGGGAGCTGGCGACCTACACCTTGAAGCCTCCCTTGAACCGCGTAACGGGTGTCAGTACGGTCACGGTGCAGGGTGGTAAGGTGCCGGAATACCATATCGTGCCGAACATGGCGCGGATGCAGACCGCCGGCGTCACCATTCTCGATCTGGTCAACTCGGTACAGGCATCGAACATTATCGATTCGCCTGGATTATATGAAGCCAACCATCAGCTCGTTCTTGGACTGGTCGGAGCGCAGGCGCACGATGCGGAGCAATTGAGTCGCCTTGTCGCGAAGACGACACCGGGCGGCGCGGCAGTCCATGTCGGCGATGTCGCAACTGTTCAACCCGGGGTGCTTCCCGTCTACACGGCCGTGACAGCGAATGGGAAACCTGCGGTGTTGCTCAATATCACGCGACAGCTTTCCAGCAACACCGTGACTGTAGCTGACGCCGTAGCTTCTGAAGTGCAGCAACTCAGGAAGCTACTGCCGGCAGGTGTCCGGTTAGAACCCTACTACGATCAATCGGAACTGGTCCGCGATAGTATTCGCAGCGTGCGTGACGCGATTCTTATTGGTCTTGTGCTTGCCTGCATCATTCTCTTCCTGTTCCTTGGTGACTGGACGTCATCGCTGGTGGCGGGACTTGTGATTCCCGTAACGATTGCCATCACGATTCTTTTCCTGTGGGCGATGGGGGAGAGCTTTAACCTGATGACACTGGGAGGCCTCGCGGCGGCGATCGGTCTGGTAATTGATGACGCCATCGTGGTCGTCGAAAATATAGTTCTGCATCGCGATGGAGGAGAGACTCGCGCGCACGCGGCGCGGCTGGCACTGAAGGAGATCGCCGTCCCGCTGATGGGCTCGACGATCACCCCGGTTGTCGTCTTTCTTCCGCTTGTTGCTGTGACCGGCGTTACGGGAAGTTTCTTCCGGGCGCTCGCGATCACCATGACGATCGCCCTGCTTACGTCTCTATCTCTCGCAATGACCTGGACGCCGGCACTGAGCCTGGTCTTCCTGCGCAAGCATCGCGAACCTTCCGGAGGGTCGCATGAGGACCATGGCCGTCTCATGCGTGTCATACTGCGCTGGCACGAGCGCGGCCTGACATGGTCTCTTAATCGTCCCTTCGTGCTGCTGGGGATCTGTGTTGTTCTTGTCCTCGGAAGTTGGTTCTCTTACAAGGCTCTGGGCTCCGATCTTCTGCCGGAGATGGACGAAGGCGGCTTCGTCCTCGATTACATCATGCCCGCCGGGAGCTCGCTGACCGAAACGAACCGGGTACTGGAACATGTGCACCGCATCCTGCATGACATGCCGGAAGTTGAAAGCACCTCGCGACGTACAGGCCTTCAGATGGGACTTGCCGCGGTTACCGAGGCCAACACGGGCGATATCACCGTGAAATTAAAGAGCAAGCGCGACCGCGGTATCGATGAGGTGATCGCTGACGCTCGCGCCAAGATTAAAAAGACGGAGCCCGAACTCGATGTGGAATTTACCCAGGTTCTACAGGACATGATTGGAGACTTGTCGAATGCTCCCGAACCAATTCAGATTAAAGTCTTTGCGGACGATCCAGCGTTGCTGTCCGAACTCGGTCCTCGCATTGGAGACGCGATCAGCAAAATTGGTGGAGTGGTGGATGTGCAGAACGGAATCGATAACACCATCAGCGGGCCGGCCACGAACTTTCAAATCGATCCCAGTGTTGCAAGCCGCCTTGGCTTCACGCCCACGGAGGTTGCGGAAGATGCTACCTCCATCCTCGATGGAGTTACCACGACCGATCCATTGATTGCGAACGGGCGCCCCTACACGGTGCGCGTGCGTCTGGGGGATGAGACCCGCCAGTCGCTCGACACCATAGAAAACACGGTCTTCAACAGCGCCACAGGCAAGCTCGCGACTCTCGGTTCCATGGCGCAGATCACGCAACTGCCGCCGCAGAATGAAATCAAACGGGAGAATCTGCAGCAGTTGATTACCGTGACTGCGCGGCTCGAAGGGTCCGATCTCGGCACTGCGATCGCGAAGGTGCAACAGACAGTCCAGGCCATGCACCTGCCGCCGACAGTCCGGATAGAGTATGGGGGCACGTATCAGGAGCAGCAGCAGTCGTTTCACCAGCTTCTGCGCGTGCTCTTACTTTCGCTTGCGCTTGTATTCGGGGTTTTGCTGATCGAGTTCCGCAACTTCTCCGCTCCGACGGCGATCCTGACCTCTTCGGTGCTCTCTGTCGGAGGGGTGGTCTTCGCGCTTCTTGTCACTCGCACTACGTTCAATGTCGCATCCTTTATGGGGCTCATCATGGTCATCGGCATCGTCGCGAAAAATGGCATCCTGCTGCTGGATGCGGATGAGCGCTATCGCCGCGAAGGAACTTCGCCCCGGGACGCAATGGTGCACGCCGCACAACGCCGTCTGCGTCCTATCCTGATGACGGCGACGGCTGCGATCTGCGGCATGCTGCCATTAGCCTTTGCCCTGGGCTCCGGCTCGCAGATGCTGCAACCGCTTGCCATTGCGGTGATCGGCGGACTTACGATCTCCATGTTGTTGAGTCTTATCGTTACGCCGGTGGTCTACTACTTCCTGACGAGATCCCATGCCGGGAACGCATAAGAAAGCCCGCGACACTTCGTCGCGGGCTTTTATGACTCAAACAGGCCTACCGGTTGACGACGAGAATTTCAAAGCTCCCCGGAAGGATGCTCGGCCGAGGATGAGGCCTTGCGGTGGTGGCCGGAGGCGCCGCTCCGAACTCGGCGGTCACCAGATAGATACGCCCGGTCGCAGTGTCTAAAGTCATTGTTCGGGCTCCCTTGGCCGTCTTCAAACTTTGAACGGTCGGGAAGCCCGGTTTCGTCGTGTCGATGATGCTGAGTGTGCCGTCCCCGCCGTTTGAAGAGAACGCAAGGCCGTGCTTTGAGTCGAAGCCGGCTGCGTCAGGAGAATCTCCGATCGATGCCAGGCCGAGCAATTTGCCGGAGGTGTAGTCGACGATGGCCATCTTGCCTCCGTCGCAGACGGAAAAAAGACGATGCTTCACGCGGTCAATCGCCATTCCCGAAGGCGATTCGCAGCCGTTGAGAGGCCATGTGGCGACGAGTTTGTGCGTCGCTGCATCCAGCTTCACGATGACACTCTTATCTTCGATGTTCGCGAAGACTGCACCACGCCCATCGGCTTGAGGAAACTCCGGCTTGCCGGGGAGAGGGATGGTTGCAATGATGCTGTTCGAAGATGTGTCGAGCACTGAGACGTTCTGGCTCCGTCCATTGAATGCCCAGACCGTCTTCGTCGTGGGTTCGAAGGTAATTCCGTCTGGATTTGTCCCGGCCGGTACCGTGGCTGTGATCGAAAGCGTTGCCCGGTCGAAGACGACAATCGCGTTGCCGGCTCCATCGCTGATGTAGCCAACCTTTCCATTGGGATTCAATGCGACACCGTGAGTGCTCTTGAGGCCGGTCACGGCTCCGATAGGCTTGCCTGTATTGCTGTCCACAACTTCGACACGCGAGTTATGGGTGATATAGAGACGCTGCGCGGCGTCATCGCTCAGCAGATAGTCCCAGCCTCCCTGGCCGCCAACCTTCCACCGGTCAGAAACGTGATAATTCTGGGCAACTGCTACCGCTGCTAGTGAGAGGAGGGTCGCGAGGACAGCTCCCTGGTAAGGTCGCATATTGAACTCCTGGTGAGAACTCGGCGAGGATTGCCGGCTCTTGAAGTTTCACTACTCCGCCTTAATCCAAGCTGAACGCTCCTGGGAAGATGCCTGCCGGGCCGCAAAAGGAAGGGACACGATAACGAGGGCTCCCCCATCTTCATGGTTGGATATCTCAATAGTGCCGCCCGCTTTGTCGCAGATAGCTTTGCAGATGGAGAGCCCCAACCCGGTTCCTCCACTTTTGCGACTTCGGGAGATGTCTCCACGGTAAAAAGGCTCAAGTAGATGAGGTCGATCCTCCTCGGAGATTCCCTCGCCCCAATCCTTGACACTGAGGTTGATCCTTTCTTCGCGCTGAATGAGAGTGATCTCTACCGTGCCTCCTTCATGGCTATGCTGCAAAGCATTGATAAGAATGTTGGAACACAGAAGAGTCGCATCGTGGCCATCGATTAGGACTGTTGCGTCCTCCCGGGCATCCAGGATGATCTCTACTCTCTTCAACTCCGCCAGAGGCCTGCTCAGATGAACGGCTTCTTCCACAGCGTTGCGCAAAGAACAGAGCGGCTGCGCTGCGCCTGAGTCCTCAGGCTGCTCCAGTCGAGCCAAGGCGAGGAGCTTTTGCACCGTCGACTCCAACCGGGTAAAGTCGTCCAGGCTTACGGCGAGGCCTTGACTGTACTCCTCTTCCGTCCGCCTCCGCATAGACAATAACTGCAGCGAGGATTTGACGATAGCAACATCGGTCTTCAGTTCGTGCGCCGCATCGCTGGTAAATCGCCTCTGCTGCTCGAAAGATCGCTGCACGCGTGCCAGCGCCGATTCCAGGGCATCCGTAAGGGGACGAAGCTCTACTGTCTTCTTTGCACTCGCCGGTGCTTCAAACTGCCAATTCCGCGAACTGATTCGGTCCGCCTCGTAAGCCAACTCATGAATCGGCGAAAGATACCTTCTCACCAGTAACACCATCACAATAGCCGTGATCCCAAGGAGCAGCACTGTTGCAAGTGTAAAAAAACGAATAGCTTCGATGACCTCGTGCCAGACACGTCCCGCGTGGATTCCATAGAGAACCACGATGCTGTGAACCGTCCCGCCATCCGGTTGACCGGGATCGATGATTCGCACTCCGTGAAGCACGAAAAAACGATACGAGCGTTTCCCAACTTTCGCATCGTGAAATCCAGGAGAATCTGCGAAAGACCCCAGGATCTGGGCGATATTTCCTGCTGTACCCAGTACGCGGCGGCGTTCGTCTGTTACTTGATAAACGGCGCCCCTGTCGAGCGGAACGCCCCGCAGATCGAGCATGACGTTGTCTCCCTTGTCCTCTGCATCCTGAACAGCTCCCATCAACGACGCCGCTCTTCCGGCCAGGTTGGCATCAAAGGCAGTCTGCTGAATATGGTGTTCGTGGATTGTGACTGCGACAACGAGCGCAGCGGCTGAGAGAAGTTCGAGTAGAAGAACCGTGACGACCAGGCGGCGGGTAATGGAGACGGACTTTGCGATCATGTCGCGCTGCCTTCGGATAGCCGGTAACCACGGTGCCGGAGCGTTTCAATCAACGGTTCGGTCTCAGGCAGATTTAGCTTTCTTCGCAGATTAGAGACGTGTGCTTCGATGACATTGGAATGATGCTCCCACGCAAAGTCGTACAGATGTTCCAGCAACTCCCGCTTGGATACGATCGCGCGGGGACGGTGGATAAGGTATTCGAGGATTCTATATTCCGTAGGAGAAAGGTCAATCGGCTGGCCTTGACGAAGAACTGTCTGATGTACAGTATCAAGCTCGACGTCTGACATCTTCAGAATTGAGGTCGATGCTCCCTTTCCCCGTCGAATCAGGGCCTTTACCCTGGCGAGAAGCTCTCCCAGATCGAAAGGCTTACTCAGATAATCGTCGGCTCCTGCGTTCAACAGCTCAATGATCGACTCTTTGCCTTCCTGCGCGGTCAGGATCAAAACCGGCGAATGGATGGCTCGCCGCCTCAGATCGCGAAGCACACTCTGCCCACTCTTTCCGGGAAGCATCAAATCCAACACGATAGCGTCGTAGATGTTCTGCTCCGCCAGATGAGATCCGGTCTCTCCATCAAGTGCGCTATCGACGGCTAATCCAATCTCACGCAGCGCGGCGACGATATTCTCGGTCAATCGCCGCTCATCTTCGACTAAAAGAACACGCATAGTGATCGCTCTAAGACTAGTCTCTCAGAGGTCGCTTAAGGCACGCTGAAGATCGCGGAAAATACATCTTCATGGGAACAACTTGCCAAGCGCATTTCTCTCGGCACAGCTTTTCTTCTAATTCTGTCACCTAGCTTCCTCCCGGGAAGAGGTGGGTATCGGTGAACACCTTGCCTCCCTTGGTGACGTTGGTGTGGACAGTGTAAGCGTTAGTCGCTGCTTTGCTGCCCATATCGAATCCGACACTGTCGTCGGCGGCTCCGAACTCCGTCCATTCCCCACTCGCGGGGGGTTTCTTGTTTTGCCAGGCGTCGATCAATAGTCCCTCATAGACGGCGTCGGCGCGTGTATCTGAGTCGATCTGGCCGCCGAACTTCTTCTTGTCTGAATCCTTGACCGCGTTGCAGAAGCCGCGCTCGCACACGGAGAGGGATTGGTCGTCGCAGTTGGAGGACTGGCCGGCGACATGCAGAATGCGATCGAGCGTCTTCCTTGCCATGCGAGTGTGTTTGACATCCTTTGTATTGACGACACGCTTCTGGCCGTTGAGGGTCACTTCGAAGTTCAGATTGTTGAGCGGATTGGCACACTCGTCATCTCCCCCTCCGAGAACCGCCGCAGGAACCGCGGCAGCGGCGCTGACAGTGGGGGGGCAGTTCGGAGGAGTTTTCTTCCTGGTGAAGGTGCCTCCGCCAATCCGCGGTCCTTCGGTGTTGGTGGCGGTGTCGAAGGAGCCAAAGTCGACAGTGATCGATTCGGCAAAGAATTCGAGGCCGGGCACGTAGGAATCGACTCGGGAGTCGTACCAGATCGCCCGATTGCCGGTGCCGTATACGATGTCGAGGGCCGGACCTTCTGCCCCTGTTCTCATGGTTCCGTTCAGGCTCTTGTCGCCGATGATCAGGTTGCGAATGTCGTCTCCGGGGCCATGAAGGTTGCGCGAGCCGGAGCTGCTGGTCTTGCCGTGGAGGATGTGGGCACGGACCCAGGAACCTGCCTGTCCCGCTGCATTGATACAGTCGAATTGCGTTCTGTAAATACTGTTATCGGGCTCCGATCCATGTGTGTTTCCTTCGCATCGGGTTAGCGGGCTGGCCTTGACTCTTCCTCCTTGTCCGAGCGGACCGGGGAAGAAGCTGACATTGGTCAGAGGGAGATCCTTGCTGCCGCACTCATCGTCCGGCTTCACATCGCCGCACGGGTTTTGCTTTCCAGCCTCTTTGGCGGGATCGGCGGGCAGGCCGCCGTTGGAGCGATCGTGAATGACCTCTTTTCCTGCGGCCAGGTTGAAGAGATCGGTCACGAGCGAGCGGAGACTCAGGCTATCGATGTTGCCAACGGTGGCGTGTGCGAAGCCCGGAACTGCGGGAGCGCCTGCACCGGTTGCACCTCCAGACGTAGCTCCGGCTGCTCCTGCCGAACCGATGGCCAAGGCCGGTGGTGGACCCGCAGGGGCTCCGGAGCCAAGACCAAGGACGCCGGCGGTGCCTGCACCGCACGACGTTGACGCAATCTCTCCACTGGTGACGCCGAGCGGAATATCCCAGCAGTGACCCCAGCGGCGGTCGACCAGGTTCCAACTATCGCTGAAGACTTCAAAGCGTTTAAAGAGCATTACCTTCAGCAATGCGTCGAGCTTGAACCGCAGATCGAGGCAGGCCTTGAAGAAGGCTCCCAGGTCGAGCATGAGTTTGCCATGGCGGCAGGAGACCTTCGCGGTTGCGGATAGGTCGAGCGGCAGATGCGCGAAACCGGTCGCCGAGAGTCCGGCTTCTCCGCGGATGACTTCGAGGTCGATGGCGTTGAGCAGACAGCCCCAGCCGGCCTTTGCGCCCAGGATGCCGGTCAGGTTCAGCCTGCCGTTGAGATCGCCTTTGAGATGGATGGAGCCGGTTCCGGCGTAGCCATGTGACATGGGGTCGTAGATCAGGCAGAGGCCTTCGAGCGTTACCGGTCCGATTCCGGCGTCGGCTGATCCGCTGACCTCGCCGCGGACGAAGACATCGAGCGTGGGCGGTGGGATGTACGGAATCTCCAGGGGGACGGAGAGGATGGTGATGTCGCCCGTGCTGTGCCGGAAGCCTTTGTGGAAGAGGCTGCGGCGGTCGACGATGGTGATGTTCTCAAGGCACAGCCGCTGTTGCACGCCACCGGAGGAGGTCTTCACCTCATGCGGGCATGGGCCGTGACAGCCCGGTTCCTGGTAGGGCTTGTCTGAAAACTCCATATAGCTGTCGTGAGGCTTGCCTCCGCCGATCCAGCCGACGCACTGCGGCGTGTTGTAGTCGCAGATGCATTCAAAGTCGCAGAGCCGATGGCATGGGCCGAGGATGATTCCGAGCTTTCCTTTCTCGTTGTACTTGTCGACGCACCAGTCGTAGCAGGCGTCGTGATTGCGACAGCCGCTGTGGGAGCCGCAGACAGAGTAGTTGGGGTAGACCCACCAGACGTGACAGCCATCGGGAGTCTCCTCGCAGACGCGGCGTTCTTTTTCGTTGGCGCAGGTGTCGCAGTCCGGGCCGCAGGCGCCGCGGCACAAGGCTCCGCTCTTGATGCCGGGATCGCGAGGAAATACACCGAGCGGGCCTACGGGCCATTTGCTCTTGGGATGTCCGGTCCACCCGCCGCCTCGCTGCGACGGCATGAGACCCAGGCCATAGAGGAACTGGCAGAGCGGGCAGTCATCTTTAAACATGTCGCGCTGGATGTCGATTCCGAGATCGCCCCAATCCATGCTGTCGAACTCCGGCATCTCGGGATCGATGCTCAACGAGGGGAGGGAATCGACGCTGATGTCCAGGCCAAGGCCGAGGCCGAGGCTGAGAACCGTGTCCAGGTGCTTCTGATACAAGGGCCAGAACAAGGTGCAGATATTGAAGCCGAGCAAGGACATGGAACCGAAGCCGGCAAGGCCGAGATCGAGCGCGAGGCCGAGGTCGCTATGAGTGTCGAGGTCGAAGTCAAAGCCCGTCAGACCGGCGGCCGCACTCACGTCAAAGCTGAAATGGTTTGCCCCGATGCCTCGTATGAATCCGGCGAGTCCTGCCTCAAGGTGTGCAATGGGCACCTGGATGAGCAGGGGTGGATCCGGCCAGATGATTTTGACGCCGACTTCTCCATAGATTCCGGCAGTAGCCAATGCTCCCAGGCCCGCGGCGACGGTAAGATCGAGGCCGCCGCTGGCGGAGCCGCTGAGGGTCAGGGGGTGAAGGGCGATCTTGATCTCGTGCGTATCGGCCGGCCCGAGTTGCAGAGAGATCTCCGGCGTGAATCCCAGGTGCAAGCCCAGTTCGCCATAGAGGAGAGCAACTTCCCCAAGGGGGATCGCACCTTCGAGGAAGGGGAAGTCGATGCCGATCTCGGGCAGTGAAAACTGGACCGAGTGTGCATCGAGGACATGTTTCGGAGGGATGGTGATGGTGAGGAGATTATTCACATAGGAGAGGAAGCCACCGACCGCGTCGGCCAACTCCGAGGCAGCGTCCCAGACCTCCGAGGCAACCTCCTGGACTTCGCCCGAGACGACGTGGGCGGTGCTTGAAAGCCCGCAGTCGGGATCGGTAAAGGGATTGCACCACTCCCATGGCAGCCGCTGGATGATGGGCTGATCGGCGGTGGAGAGTTTGTCGGACGAGAGTTGACGACCACTTGCCAGATCGCTTGCTGCGGAGTCCGCTTCGTGCTCAAGCTTGTGATCTTGCGTCGCCGTGTTGCCGGACGGACTTCGTTGCAGACGCGGAATTGCATTGCGGCCCAGTTGGCCGGGGCGGGTTGGACTCCCCTGGGCCGAAGAAGAACCAACACGATTGGGAGGTCTTGCTCTGGAGAGAGCCCTGGAGTGGCCGGGACTGTTTCTATTTCCTATCTCTTTTTTATTTTTCTTATCTCCGATAGCGTGCATGAAGGGATGAGGAGCGATGCCCAGCCGGTCTCGTGGCGACTCAGGAACGTAGTCCGCCTTCCGTTGCACCGTTACTGCCTTGCCTTCTTCTTCAGGGACCTTGGCGCAGGTTGCCCCGGCGTTGCACTTGCGCTGGAGCGGAGGCTTTTTGATTTCCTGCGGTGGCGCAGGAGCGGCATTCTCTCCGGCGCACTTTGGACAACTACCCCCGCAGGAACACTTGCGTTGAATGTGATCTCCGTGGGAGTGCCCGGCCGATTCATGAGCGTGGCCTCGAAGCGGCGACTCGTAGTGAGCATCCTTTTCAAAGGTCGCTTCGACCTCTTCCGCCTCGTGTTCGAAGACATCGTCGTGGGCGGTGGCGTTCAGCGACTTCATCCCCGGAGGAACCACCCCCCGGCGTTGCTGGAGGACGTGGGTGAGTTCGTGCGCAATCAGCTTCTGGCCGCCGGTGGAGTGGGGATCGTAGCGCCCAGCGCCAAAGTAGACGTCTCTGCCGGAGGTGAAGGCGTGGGCTTTCACGTGGCGCGCTGCCTCGGCGGCTGAGCTGTCATCGTGAATACGGACGTCATCGAAGCGTTCGCCGAAGTGATTCTCCATGGCGTCGCGGGTATGCCGCGCAAGGGGCATGCCTCCACCACTCCGGGCAAGCGCATCCTCGAAGGTCGAGGGAATAGATTTTACTCCGGCTTCGCCTTTGCGCTGGACCTGCTTCTTTTTGCACTCCTCGCAGGTGCCTCCGCAGGAGCAGGGAGCACTCGACATGTTAGCGCCGCCGCGAATGGCGGACGCAGCAGGATTGTGGGAGAGCGGTCCTGCGGCAGCCCTCTGGATGGCCATGTTGCCTGCCGCGCCGGCGCGATGCAGGAGGTCAGCCGTCCTGGTTCCAGCCGGACGTTTGGGCTGGAAGACACGCGCCAGGTCCGCCTTGTTTTTGGCGGCCTCGGTCGGCGCTAGGACGGCATTCGACATTGGCGTGTCAGTCTCTGGCGGCGAGCCAGGTGTGATATTGCTTGAACTCGGTGGCCGAGGGCAGCTTTCCCTTCTTGACCATCATGCGCCCCAGGGCCGGCACCAGATGGCGCATGTGAATGGCCGAGCCGTCCTGCGCCGCCATAAACGCGGCGGAGAGAACTATGTTGCGAATTTCGCCGCCCGGAAGAGGAAACTGCTCGGAGAGAAATTTGAAGTCGACATCATCAGAGAGCGGCGCCTGGGGAGGAAACATGCCACGCCACAGCCGATCGCGATGGACGGCGTTGGGCAGAGGAAATTCGACGACGTAGTGCATGCGGCGCGAGAAGGCATCGTCCATGTTCTTGCTCAGGTTCGTGGCCAGGATGACGACGCCGTCGTGCTCCTCCATCTTCTGCAGCAGATAGGCGACTTCGATATTGGCGTAGCGGTCATGGGCATCCTTGACCTCGGAGCGTTTGCCGAAGAGAGCGTCCGCCTCATCGAAGAAGAGGATCGCATTTCCGGATCGAGAGGCGCGGAAGATGCGGTCGAGGTTTTTTTCGGTCTCGCCGATGAACTTGCTGACGATGCCCGACAGATCGATCTTGTAGAGGTCCAGCCCGAGATCGCGCGCGATGATACCGGCGGTCATCGTCTTTCCTGTTCCCGCGGGTCCGGAGAAGAGTATCTTCAGCCCTTTGCCCGAGACCAGACGCTGGTCGAAGCCCCACTCCGAATAGACGCGGTGCCGGAATTGCATGGCGGATTTAATTTCCTGAATCTGCCGCAGGGTGGAGGGCGGCAGGACAAGATCGCTCCAGGCATGCGCGCCGCGGACCGGCGAGGCAAGCTTGCCGAGACTCTGATCGGACTGGGCGCGGGCGCCTTCGAGCAGATCCTCGGCCGTGGGTGTTTCGTCCTGACCTTGTAATGCGCATCGGTCGCGAGCCATGACGATCGCATCGCGGATACGGCCGGGACCAAAGACAAAACGATTGGCGAGGTCATCGGCGAGTTCATCGGATACGGCGGCTCCTCCCAGCTCTTTCCAAAGTCTGCGGCGCTCGGGGAAGCCCGGGTCTTCGAGGACGAAGACCAGCTTATGGCGTCCCAGCAACAACTCAGGCCAGCGGGCGTGGGGATCGAAGGTGAGGAAGACCGGGTCCTTCGAGTCTTCGAGCGCGGCTACGATGGCATGAGCCTCCGCTGTAGGAGCTCCTTCCGCTCCGAAGAGTGCGTCGCAATCGTAGAGATAGAGTCCGGCACCTTCAAGCGCCTGTTCGAGCAGAATCGATTGCAGAACTCTGCGGATCGGTTCCTCGGTGGTGCGCGCCCTTTCCGCGCTGACCATGAGAAGCCGCTTCCGCAGGCCGGCGCAGATGGCCTGCACAATCTGCTCCGTGCCCATTCCATAGTGATTCACAAAGACAATCAGCGGCCGCTCTTTGCAGCAGCTTGTGTGGCTAAGGATGTTCGGCAGCCGCTCCAGTTGAAGCCGTTGCGCCGGGGGGAGAGATACCTGTTCCCAGCCGCTGTGCGGTTCGAGACGCGTCAGATGGTCGTTGATTTTGCCGAGCGGAGACGAAAAGTGCATAAGGTAATGGCAGGCCTCGGGAGCAGGATGAAATCCGCTCGATAGCGACACGGCATGTTCCGCTGCGAGGGGAACGGGATGCAGCAGGCCACTGCTGAAGAGGCGCGAAGACGGCAGCAGAAGCTCACGAAGCTTCAGCTTTGCTTCCACATCTTCTGCGAACAGGCGCAACGCCAGATCGCTGGTGGGCCACTTGCGGGTCACATCGTTGTTCAGGTAAGCAAAGAGGGTTTCATATTTGGGGTGAATCTCGAGCGCAAGCGCGAGCAAGAGAACATCCATCTCCGGTTCGGTAAGCTCGAACTGATGCTGTAGGGAAGACCAGCGGTCCTCTGCGGCTAACAGAGTGCGGCTGAGTTGGTGAAGCTCGATGGCCCGGTTGGTGAGCTCTACGGAATCGGTAAGTTCGTTCGGGTCGACGGCTTCGGATGAATTCGTTCGGTCGTGAAGCAGGGCATCGACCTGCTGATCGCTGACGTAGAGTCCGCGAAACTCGTCGAGCGAAAGCTGATAGTGCGCGCGCATCCGCAGGATCTCCCGGTGCAGGAGAAGATCGAGCCGTTGTAGCTCGTTCTGGAGATAATCGCCATTCATGTCGGGCACTCGATCATCCCTCCGGAAAAATGGCGCAGAGGCGCCCATTGAGCCAGCTCAGGTTGTAACTGCGCCTGCTCAAGCTGTTCTTTGCCAGCACCAGATGAAGCGGCGGCGGCGCGAGAGAGACCACAATTCGTTCTTCTGAGGATTCGACTGCGGCGCAGCAATCGAGGAAGTTGCGATTGAGGTAGTTCAGGCTGGATCGTCCGAACCCCGGAAGCTGAGCAGCAAAGCGCCGAAGAACTCCTTGCGTCACTACGCTCAGAACCAGATCGACCGCGCGTAAGGGTGCTAGATCCCGCAGCAGGCTAAGATAACTCAGATCGCGCACAAGAGTGGATGGCAGCGGCAGCACTCCCTCGTCTGCTGCGGCCAACGATTTTAGAAGAGATTGCGGGAAGGCATTGCGGCCGAGTTCTATGAGCGACTCATGACAGAACAATTCAGCCGGTTGTGGCAGATCGAGGTGCACTGGAACGAGGGGGTTTGAATCCCCGGGGCGACTGATCGCGTTGAGCCACATGCCGTGGGCGCAATCGATGAGAAGACTGACTGGAGCACCCTTGTGAGCGACCTGCGTCAACAGAAGTATCTCGATGCTCGCGGCTGCTGCGTCCCTGTGCCAGGTGGAGTTGGCCTGCAGCAAGGATTGCAGATGAGCGGGCGAGATGCCTGTCTGCCACTCTGCGATTGCCTGAAGAGAGACGGTGGGAGGAATTTCAAGCAGATCGCGGATAACGGGGTCCCGCATGCAGCCCTGAGCCTGTTCCCGCCCAAAGCATTTGGCCAATATGAGAAGACGCACGATTGTTGCCGGACTCAGGCTGCCCATCCCCGGCCAGTCTGCGGTTGCGGCCGGAAAAGGAAAGGCATCGAGGAGGGGCAGCAGGAGAAACGCTCCTCCGAATGCTGTGAAGCGCATCTCCGGACGAGCCGCGGAGGCTGGAAAAGGTTCTCCTTTCAGGTGAAGCAGGAGTTCATTTAAATCATCAGAGGAAGCGTGCAGCAGCGCGGTAAGGGGCTCTGCATCGGTTCCCAGCAGCTTGTAGAGCGCTGCCAGATCGCCGACCCGGATGGCGTCCAGCACCGCTGCGCCCTGTGGATGATCGTGAAGAAGACTGGCCAGGCGGCAGGCCGCAATCGCAGACTTTTGAAGGTTCCTTCCGGCGAACTCCGGATGCTCTTTCGTGACTGCGAGAAAGAGGCTGAGGGAGCGTCGCTCTTCGTCTCCTACGCGGAATCGCAGGCCAACGTGCCAGTGTTTCGCGAGAGGCGACAGGCAGTTGCCTGAGTAGCCCGGTCCATCTGCAAAGGCGGACAAGAGCCTTCGGACGTCAGCGGTATTGACGGCGTGGATGAGAACGCGGCGCTGCCGCTCCGAGAGCAGATGCATGGCGCGAAGACCGTCATGGACGGAGTTGAGGATCGCGGTGCGGATGGCGGCGGATACCGACAACATGCGCAGCCCGTCGAAGATGGAATAGTACCAGCGGCCCCACGCCGATCCTTCGGCCAAATCGAGAAGGAACTGGGCGAGGTACGACGCACGATCGGGGAAGTGCAGAACGTCGGGCTGGTTACTGTCCAATGCATCGACGAGAACGCGTGCCAACTCTCCTGCCCAGATCTCGCCAACATCCGCATGCTCAATTCGCGATCCAACGGAAAGCTCGACGTTCAGCTCTCGCACAAACCAGAGACTCGAGTCCTCCGCAGAGAACGATGATTCGAGCGCAGTGGCAAGCGTTCGCTCGAGGTTGGCGGCAAGGGCGACCTCGCAACGCGCACGCATCTCCTCGGACGCCTGATCCGGAACCACGTAGCGGTTGCAGAGGCGTTCTATATAGAGGCTGCTTTCGCCGGGCAGGGTCATAGCTGCACGCTAGTTGGCAACGACTGACATGACAGGTGTCTCCACCTCGGCAACAGACGGGTCTGCCTGTCCATCCGCGACAGGGATAAACTCCCGCAGGACCTGGATTGCGCCGCTGATCCGCAGGAGCGTGGCTCGCAGCTCAGATTCCCGAGTCTCAAGCTCGGCCAGCATCTTTTTGCCCGTTTCAAACTCCATCTCCAGCGACTTTAATCTTCCTTCCAATTGCTCGCTCATAATTCCTCCTCTGTTCCCTTCAGATTGGTTGACGCTCCGAAGAGCGTTGTCCTGTGACCATTAACGGTCAGTGCTGCTTCTTGCTGACGAGGACGAGTGGTGCGACATCCGATCGCACAGCTTTTACCTCCCAGAAAAATTTCTGTGACAGATTCTTCTTATCCGTGCCGATGACCGTGAAAGCGCCTTTGCGAATCGACGATGCAGCCAGGGGGGAGACAGGCTTGTCGTCATCGGAGAGAGGGGTCAGCAGGATAGTTCGTCCCTCTTCGCGGGCGAGGGCTTCAAAAAAAGTGGGGAGTTGAATGGTCGCTTTGCCGTTACTCAGGTGGCCTTCTCCTCGATAGAAGACAGCCGCTTCGGGGCCTTCGAGAGTAGCATGAGCGAGATAGCTTTTGTCCGGCTCGAGCGGGTGATCGATAAGAAAGCCCTTGACCCATCCGGGGCCGGTGTGGAAGAAGTTACTGCCGCCGCCATTGAAGACCAGGCCCAGAGCGTTGTTGACGTTCTCCTGTGTCCCTCCGGCCATGATCCAGTGGATGTTCGCGCCATCCAGCCCGAGAAGATAGGTTCGGCTGCCGCTGACCGCGAGAACGTTGCTCACTTTGACCGTCGGCGCAACGATCTGAAGCTGGCCGTTAACGTCGTTGATGATGCGAGCATTGAAGTCCTGTGTGAGTCCATTGAAGTGAAAGTCAATGTAGGGCGTTCCCGATCCCGGTGTGGAGTTGTCTCCTCCCAGTTCGATACTGCCGCCCTGGTCCATGTTCAGTTGAGAGTTTGCCCAGGTGATGTTGCCGCCGACGACACTGAGCTTGCCGGTAGGCGTCGTGGTGCCGATGCCGACATTCCCGCCGTGATGCGCGAGGTAGACATCGCCGGAGTTTCCGTTGACTGCGAGACGTTGAATCCACGATGACTTGGCGGCGAGCGTTGTGCTCCATACTTCAAAGCGCGGCGTGCCGGTGGAGTCATCCATCTCGACGGTGACGGCGGTGTGAGCTGGATCGGGGAAGACCCAGTTCTGATTTGCGGCATCGTGGTGAGCGTTATAAGTGAGACTGCTCCAACCCTGGTCTCCGCTGAGGTAGAGATACTTCTGTCGGATGCCGAGGATATCGTCGACATGCAATCGGCTTGTCGGCGACTGGGTGCCCACGCCGATGTTGCCGCCCGGCTGGAAGAACAGGCGGAAGTCGGCGACGCCCGTCTCTGCAATATTGAGCCCGGAGATTCCGCCGGTCTTTTGATTAAGGTGCCACGCAGTCTTGCCGGTAGCGTCCTCGAAGCTGATCAGTTCCTCTGTAGCGCCGGAGCCGCGCACGCCGAGAGTGTTACGTGGCTTGGTCGTGCCCACGCCTGCCTTGCCGTTATCGAAGACGGTGAAGACCGGGGCAAACTTGGCGCTCGCGTCCAGTGGGCCTACCGAAAGCGAATTGTTGCCGAGGTTCGCTTTGCCGATTTCAATTTGAAGGCTGGTCAGCGTTTGCAGAGTCAGCGGATCTATCTGCCGGGCTCTTTGCAGCAACAGTGGCACGCCATCGTCCTGTCCCGCCTGGTTGAGGAACAGAAGGCTTCCATTGAAGAGGCTGAGGTTGTCTTCAACGCGCATCGCCCCTTCGACCCAGAGCAGGTCATTTGAGGCAATGGAGGAAAACGGTTGCCCTCGTAATTTGACCTGAACGTTTTGCCCGGCGGCCTCGATCGCCGCTGCCACGACGCCAATGTATTGCCGCGAAGCTTCACCCTTCGCGAGGTCACCGGCGGTTCTTTGCTGGAAGGCTCCGGTCAGTATAGATGTTTGAGGCGGAAGCCAGCGGACATAGCCGACAGGGATCAGCCAGAGGGAGTCGGGGGCGTCCTCCGGCAACGCTTGCTGAGGGACCGACAGATCATAGAGTGTCGCTGCTGCGGGATCGAAGGTGGTGAGGGCATTGGTCGCGTCGACGGTCTGACCGCCAATGGAGATGGGGTCACGCTGGTCGGTTGCATTGTTCAATTCGCCGATCTGAAGCGAAAAGGTCTCCTGGACGCGGGAGGTCTGGCCGCTCGCATCGCAAGTTGCGAAGCCTGCTGCCGGGGGTGTGTTCGCGGACTCGTTGTATTGAAGCCATATCTTCACGGCGTGACCCGCCGCGCTGTCGCCGCTCTTGGTCGGGTCGTCGATCGCAGCGTCGTAAAGAATGTTCTGGAAGAGAGAGGCAGGAATCTTGTAAGGCGACAACACGACGATCGGCCGCCCGAAACCGTCCCACGCATATCCGGGTTCAAGAAAGACGTCGACTGCGCCGTTGCCGGCCGGCGATGCCTTCTCGATCATCTGCAAGCCGATGGCGATGCCCGGCGTATGGGCGCCCAGGGCGTGGCGCGCGAGCTGAATGCGGCCATAGTCCACCGCAGAGGTGAGATCTTCGGGACCGAGATACTGTCCCTGGTAAAAGCTGGGCCGCTCATCCTGATCGACGGACATGATCCTCTCCTAGCGATTCCTGCGCTTGTTGAGTTTGTCAATTTGTTCCTGACTATGTGCAAGGTCTTTTTTCATGGTGGCCATCTGCGTTCTCATGGCGGCAAGCTCTGTCTTGAGATCGCCGGAGGACGCTGCTTCCGGTTGTGCGGCGTCATTTCGCTGCGTTTTGGCAGTAGTTGGCGATTGGCTGAACGGAGACTCGCCGGGTGAACTGACGGTGCGGCCCAAGCCTGACGGGATCACCGCCTGCACGAACGGCAGACCGATCTGATTCGCAAGCACTGTTTCTAGAGGATGGCTCATCTCGAGCGGGGAAAGGAAGGGCTGTCCCTTTTCGTCAGCCAATCCGAGGATGGAATAGGCAAGAGTCTGCGTGTCGATGGTCTGATTCGGCTGGAGGAAGACCTCGGCGAGGACCTGGGAAAAATCGCGCGTCGGCTGAAGCGGATCGTTGCCCGCGGGTTCATCCACAATGCGGGTGCGGAACTGGTTTGCCTGGTCGCCAAAAGCTACCTGGCGCTTGACCAGCGGTTTGCAGCATATCGAAGAGAGCAATTTGCGCAGGTTCTGGGCGAACGGAAGCGCGGAGAGCCAGTAGGACAGGTTGGGCATGGTGACGGCAAACTTTCGCACGTCGAGATTGCAGATGCTGACGACACGGCAGCCTCCGTTCTTTTTGCTGACCGTAATCGTTGCCAGCGGCACGCTTGCATCTTCAATCGCGCAGGCGCAGGGCGGCAAGAATGCGGCGCAGAAACAGTCCTTGATGTACTGAGCCAGGAGATACGCTACATCCTGCTTGATGGTTTGCACGTCGGCCCCGGACTGGCACATGACGGCGAGCTGCGAGGGAATCGAACAGGCATAGCCGGGATTGTCGGCAAAGAAGTTCAGGAGGTTGTCTCGAATCGCGCAGCACCAGTTCTGAATCTGCTGCGGATCGTTGCCGACGGGAGGAGCCGAAACCAGCCCTTTCAGCGCTGTGAGGCAATCGGTGAATCGTTGCACTAGTGCGCCCAGAGGGGGTTTTTGTTCGAGCGTCGGCTGTACTTTGCAGACCTGAAAGGTATATCCCTCGCAGACGACAGTGGGTTGGCATTGCACCGAACCTGTTGTACCGGACGCAGGCTGTGAGCTTGCGCCGCAGCCGCAGCTTTTGCTGGCACTGCTCTTGGTGCTGCCTCCGCAGCCGCAACCGCTGCTGGAGGCATGGCCGCCACAGCCGCAGGAGCTGGAGCCGGTGTTCTTAAGGGGGACGATTCCGCGCGAAGACTTCTCGTCGTAGTGGATGGAGAGGATCCACTTTTCCGTGGTCGCGGCGCAGGGATCCGGGCCTCCGGGCTGCGTCGGCTGGCAATCGCGGGGCTGCTTCTTTGTACACTTCTGAATCATGGAACAGATGTCGACGGCCGCGTCTGCGCAAACGACGATGTCGTCGCCACAGGGACTAAGAGCGTAGCCGGATTTGACCGTGACCATGCCGTCGCAGGCATCGCAGACGACGTTCATTCCGCAGACGACTCCCCATCCGACCAGGTAACGGTTATGCAGCTTGTTCTTGGACGTGATGTAACGGTCCAGCAGGTTAAGGTCGTCTTCGGTAAGCAACTGCCCGGAAAAGAAGCGCGGACGGCAGAGACATTCCAGGCCGCCACAGTCGGGGCAGCAGACTGGAGCGCAGCCGGACGACGTGTTGTTGGTCATCGGATTGCCACGATTCGTTACGGATGCCATATTGTTCTCCCTCTGCAAACTTTCCTTTGGCTGTGCGGCTGATCTTCATGCTTGCCGCTTATCCTTTGAGCTGGAACCAACTCTCGAACAGACCACCCTGCATCCCGAAGATGGGCGGCGTGGGTGGAGTCCCGACGGTTCCCATGTGGTCGCCGGTCGGGAGTTGCATTCTCAGGAAGGCGCCATCCACGGCTTTGCCCTTTGAATCAATTACGAAATCGCAATGGAGCTTGACCCAGATGTCTTGCGACTGGCGCAGCCGGTCAAGGCCGGTTCTATTGGTGAAGAGGAAGGCAACCGCCTTAGCATCGCCGGGGGGAAGTTCCTTCGCATCGACGATAACGCCGTTCGGATCGAGGTTGACGTCGACCGGCACCACCGTACCCGCGACGGGACAGTGACAAAACATGCCTAGCTCCTTGTTGCTGGCGGGGTTCTCCTCAATCAGGATCTGGAAAATATGTTGCGGGTCGATGGCATTGGTGCCGACGGGGGATCCGCTGACTTGTACCGAATTACTGAAGGCGATCACCACTCCCGGAACCTTGCTTGCACTCTGATTGAGCCTGACGACGTTCACTAGTTTGCCGACCACTCCGTTGTGCGGCCAACTCAATGCAGTGATGGTCGTGAGTTCCTGCTCCAATCCCTGACCATTGGTGCCGTTCGTTCCATTCGTTCCATTCGTTCCATTCGTGCCATCTTGTCCATTCGTTCCGTTTGTGCCTGGCAGACCGGGGTCGCCTTTTGCCCCCTTGCTGCCGTCCTCGGCGCAGAGGCATTGGATTGCCTCTGCCAGGGCCGCAGTGCTCCACACGAGACGGCGCCCCGTACGATTGTCGATGCGCGTGATCTTATTCGTGGTATCGGCAGCGGGGTCGGCGGGCGGGTCTGTCTGATCTTCGAACGTATCGCCCACAACAAAATTCCTGATGGTGGCGAGCACGACGCAATTGGCAACATCACAGTCGGGACAGCCATCCAGAGATTTCCAGATCCTGCTGCAGCACTCCGACGACGATTGGATGTCGACGATGGCCACGCCGCCGTCCACTGGATTCTGAGGATCGCCGGTGTATGGGATATATAAGGTCTGCCCCGAAGCGCTGATCGCCGGGGTCAGACTGTCCGAGCCGAGCGCGATGGGAAGACCCGGCGGAACGCTGGTTCCCGATTGAAGACTTGCCAGGTCCACGGCTTCGACATAGCTCGTGCCGGCATCTTGCTCAACGACGTATGCCTCACGGCTGTCAGGTGAGATCACGAGGCTTACAGGAGGATGCTGAGGGGCCAGTGTGCCGATCAGTGCCGGTGAAGTTGGATTTACCAGATAGAGCTTGCTCGCGCCGTTGTCGCAGATTGCGATCAGGTCTCCGGCGGAGGATCGCATGACACCCATCGCAGTTACGTTTGCGCCCGCAGGCAGAACGTTCACTGCGGTGGTAGTAGACGTGGAGACGTCGAAGATCTGGATCTGGTTGCCGGTCCCTCCGCTGTAGCTCTTTGAGCCGTCCGACCCGAGTACGAATGAGGTTTGGCCGGCTCCAAGTTGAACGAGCGACGTTGCCGGTGCCGGAGTGGCCTGCGTGTCGATGTCTGTTTCCCAGCGGAGAAGCTCTCTCTGCGGGCCCACCAGTGCCAGCAGACGATTGTCGGGCGCCGGGAGGACAGCCAGAATCGGCGTCCCGGGGTTGCTGTTCTGAATGTCAATTGGTTGACTTTGCACCTGGGGGAGACCGGTCTGGGTCGCGTCCAGCACGTAAAGCTGCTGAAGATCAGCAGCGCTTGCACCCGATGCGGCGCAATAGACGCGGGAGCCATCGTTGGAGACCGCCAGCGCCAGCCCGCGCTGGCCGAGCACATGAGAGGACAGGACGGAGAAGTTGTCGGTGCTGACCTGGTAGATAGTGCCCGGCGAGTCGCCGGTGAGGACGTAAAGCCGACGCGTGGAATCGTGGTAGGCAACGCTGGAGGCGTGGGCGATGCTCAGGCTGTTCTTCCATGAGAGCACGGGAGAATCGGGCGAAGCAGCGGAGGGCGAAGGATCGACGATGACATCGATCTCGTACGATTCCAGGATTCGGTTGGGGGCACACTGCGCGTCGTCGCAACCGCAGTCGTCGTAGAGCACCGGGATCGGCTCGGTCGGGCACTCCTTGTAGCGGATGCAAATCTGCAGGGTATGCGAATCGGTATCGTTCTTCTTGATTAATGCCTTGATTGCATCGAGCTGGGTGAGATCGACACAGTCTTCTTCGGGAAGATAGATATCGTGTCCGCAGCAATCGAGAGCGAGGCCTGGCTCGATGCAGACGAAGCGGCTGCGGCAGGCCGGCGATTCGTGCTGCTTGACCTTGAGGCCGCATACCACGCCCCAGCCGTGCAGGCGCTGCTCGTGCAAGCGCATTTTATCGACATAGTATGTCTGTTCCTGGCGGAAATCCCTCTCCACGAGCAGCTTGCCGGTGAAGTAGTGGTTACGCGTGAACGGGCTTATTTCGCATTCCGGGCATGAGCCAATTTTCGCCTGCATTTCATCTCTCCCGCGATTAATCTAGTTTTGCTCCCGCGCCGATCAGCAAACTTCGGCCGATCGTCCAGGATGGTCCGCCTTGCGTGTGTGAGCTGCCGATCACAGAATCCTGACCGAGTTTTTGTCCGACCTTGAAGCCGGAGGGGTAACGTGCTACGACAGCATCGAGGCCGATCATCGACTGAAAGCCGATTCGCATGCGCGGTGAGACGTACTCGATCTGGTACTGGGTGTGGGCCGGTTTCTCGCCTTCCAGAAGGTTGATCAAACTTCTGCGTCTCTGATCGGACTTGCCCGTCGAGGCGGGCACAAAGACCGTGAACTGGTTGCTGAACTTCAGGAACGGATCGCGAAATGGATCGGGCGTCGTGAGCAGTTGCGATACACCGGCCTGCGCATTCGCCCCGAGCTGGCTGCGGTTGACGATGCGCGAACCCCACAACAGGCTGGCATCTCCCAGGCGACCTTCTCCCAGAAAGAGCCAGCGTCGCAACTGGTAGTGCTCGAGGATCAGAGGCGGGGGCTCCCAGTTGCAGACCGGCTTGACGGGTGGCGCGCAGTTGAGCGGCCGAGGGCAGCAGGTGGTTCGCGGCTGATCATCGGCGCAGCAGACGCTATTCGGGTCCATGCCCAGCATCAAAAGAAGCTGCTTCCAGAGAGAGAAGCGTGTGCCGCGAATGGACAGAAACTGGCCGGACTGTTTCAGTATCTGGCGTCGCTGCGCGACCGGCATCTGGCGATCGAGAGTGACGCCGACCCAGGATGCGAGCCAACTGAGGAAATCGATGCCGGCGGTCTTATTGGCAACGGCGGGGGCCGATAGAGGATCGAAGTAAGCGGCTTCGTTGTCGATCTTGCGCTCTACGCTGCGCAGGCTTGTGTCGAAGATGCTGAGGAAACGGTCGGTGAAGTTTGTGCCCCCGGGATCTTCCGCAAAGACTGCCGGGAGATACCGGCGCAGGCTGATGCGCGGATATTCGAGCCGAATACTCTCGATTGCGGGCGTGGCGCTGCCGTTGCCCGCGAGTTGCAGGCGTAGCCATAGATACCGTCCGGGGCCGCTGAAGATCAGCGACTCCCATTCTCCGGAGATCGTCGTTACCGTCTGATTCGTCTGCCATGCCTCGGGAGGAAGACTCTGGATCTGGCTCAGCGGTTGTTGCAACTCGCTGGTGAAGGTGGAGACCCTGATCGCGGTCTTAAGCGGCAGTCGTCCGCACAACAGAATGCGATGCCATTGGCAACGGTAAAACTGACTGTCGAGGGCCTCGCTCAAGTAGGTTCCGGTGGTTGAGAACATGACCGGCGGATCGGGTGGCAGAGAATCCAATGACGTTCCATTCGGCGCAAAGTAGCCTGTAGAGCCTATGGTCTGGCAGAGGCTGCTCAGATCGAGGTCGCCGTAAGCATCGACTTTGAATCCGAGCGCAGGGAAGCAGTCCGCGATCTCTTCGGGGCGCGACGCGGTGCCGATTGGCTTGCCGTCCTTGTCGCTGATGCGTGCGGATGTCTCGCCCCGGCTGACGGTGTAGATTCGGCCGCAGGTGTCGATGGCGATCCAGCGTACATCGCCGAACCCGGGGAAGGCCTTGTCCCACTCCCCGCTGGGATGGAAGCGATGAATGCAGTCATTGGCCGGATCAGTGACATAGACGCGACGGCGATGATCAAAGGCGATGCCGGCGGGCTCCCAGGGATTGATCAAGCCGGCCGATGATGGTGGCGCCCAGATACCGCGGAGTACCAGACCGAACCTGGCGAAGACAAGCAGGCGGTGATTGCCGGTATCGCAAAGGAAGAGATTGCCGAAGCGGATTCCGATTCCGCGCGGATCTTGCACCTGTCGCGGGCCGGTTCCGAGACCACCGAGGCAGGGCAGCGTATTGAACCGGCAATCGCAGGGATCGAATCTTTTGACCTGACCGGCCTGGACATCGAGCAGATAGATGCTGCCGTCGGACGCGAGGGCGGCATTTCCGGGGAGAACGAGTCCGCCAAAGCTGCCGCTCGGCTCGGTGAGCAGGCGACCGCTGCCGGGAAGAATGAGCAGGCCGAGGTGATCGTCGCTGATAGCGACACCGCCAAGCTCGGCGGCATTCCATCCCACGCGCCCGTTGAGCAGCCAGAAGGTGGGATCATCGGGCGGCCGTGGGACTGGAGGCATTTGCCAGAACGGATTGGGAGTTGCGTTTGTCATCTCTGTTCGCGACGGGTTCCTTAAGAAAATGAGTAGCTGACTACGACCTCGTGTCCGGTTGAGTAAAGCAGTGCGGCGGGTTTGATCGATACATCCTGACAGACCGGGTACTGGGTCTTGTCGAGCGTGATGAGCACCTGCTCGATGCGATCGACGCCGGGAAGATCGTTGATCTGCTGGTAGACGCGGGAAAAATAGATGGTTCCTCCGAAGGGCCAGCCGGTGCCGTCGTCGCCGCCATGCAGGGGATGGAAGTAATTGTTCAACGCTGCCTGTACCGCGTTGGTGACCTCTGCGAGATCGGCCGTATTGAGAGCCACGAGTTCGGCATGGATCTTGACGAGTTGATACGTCGGCGGGATCACATAGACTTCGGTGGTGAGCAGACGGCGCAGATTCAGGTAGGCGCAGACGGTACGCAACATGCCGTCGCTGGGCAATGGCTTCAGGTCGTCGGAATCGGGGACCACGATGACACTCACGACTCCTGGAACCTGAATGCCGGGGAAGGAAGGATGACTGAGAGGCATGGCGAAGGCGCGGGCCACGTTGGCTGCCTGTTCCGCGAGATATTCGAAGTCCGACTTTGTAACGGCGCGATCGCGGCTTCGCAAGGCCATGGGCGCACGCAGTTTGGCATCGTCGAGAGTCTCTTCGTCGCCGCCGGCGTATGCCGCAAACAGATTCGTGATCTTGCTGGAATCTATTCCGGTGATTGAATTGACCAGCGTGGTGAGCGCATTCGCAGCGACGTTGCCTTGCTTGCCGCCTCCGTAACGGTAGGTGCGGGCAACCACATTGTTATTGGGGCGAGTCGAGGTTGCGACAGGAATCGCACCATTGAGACCATCGCCGAATCGTATCTGCGCCGTTGTTCTATCGAGTGCGTATACCTGATCGTTGGGGCCGGAGCCGAAGAAATCCTGAACCTGCTCCCAATCCTCGAACCCGTCTCCCTGATCGATCTGTACCTGGAGAGTGCCGTCGAGGATGGGACTGTTGGCGATTTGAAATATTTGATTGGGAAGCCCGGTGCTGCCGCCCAGAACCTCGTCGTTGATCGTCTGCGCCTGAGTCGAGGGAGCGGTGTTGGTTCGCACCGCAAGAATGACCGGCTGCATCTCGTAGCGGCCGGACGCGATCAGTGCGCGAATCCAGTACAAGGGTTGAGGGACGCCACCGAAGCTGCCCTTCTGCATGGCGCCGCTGCCGGGTGTGCGGAGATAGACGTGCCCGGAGCGCTGCAATCCAAGCGTCTCGTCTTTGAGGAGCCCGAGAGAAGCCCAGCCGAGACCGCTCCAATATTGCCATGTGAGATTCGCAGACGGAAAGACCTGCGAATCGGGCAGGCTGCAGTCTCCGCTGGTGGTTCCGCTGCCCTGTTGCGCCATCCAGAAATCGAGGTTGAGCTCGATTTGCGCGGGGAACGCACCGCTGTATTGAAATCCAAGCAGCAGCGCCGCGTCTTTCCCCGGCGCGGTGCCGAAAGGATTGAACCCCGCCAGCGAAGACGAATCGACGAGGTCGAATTGAAAGCCATCATAGGTGAGGATCGCCGCTAGAGCGGCCGTGAGCGCATAGATGGCGCGATCTGTCTCGAAGATCAACGACTGGCCGCCGCTGGGGGAAGGCGCCGAGACCTGGGTATGCAATGGAACGATGACGTAGGGCTGAGAGTTGGTAGCGACAACCGGAAAGGTGATCTCTGCCTGTGCCGGAGTGGCCGGATTCAATTCGATCCCGATGAGTTCGAGGAACTTCAGGTAGTTGAGATCGGGAACCTTGCCGAGACGGTAGATCAGCATCTCGGTCAGCCAGGCGAAGACCTGAACAAGCGTGATTCCCGGGTCGCTATCGTTAACATCGGTCCAGACCGGTGCCCACTCCGGCGTGTACCGCGCAATGCGGCTGCGCGCTTCGGTGACGATGTCGTCGAAGGTGCGGTCGTCAATTACCGGGAGATTGGCTTCTAGTGGCATGGGTCAGGTCCGTTCGCTGATGTAAAAGGGGTAGACAAGATTTCCAATGGCGTTGTTGGCCCGCACGCGATAGTTGATGCGGATCAGGAGCAGATTGGGCTGATCGTCAGAGACGTTGGCGCTGATATCCATCACGTCGATACGGGGTTCGTTCGCGGTGAGAGCCTGCCGTACCTGCTGCACCACTGCGCTGCGGGTCCGCGGATCGCTGATGCCAAAGACCAGGTCGTGAATGCCGCAGCCGAAGTTGGGCAGCATAACGCGCTCGCCCTTCGCGGTGCTGAGAATCAGGTAGATCGATTCCTCGACACGCTGCTCGTACTGAGCGCGCGCGATGGCTCCGCTGCTGCTCACCTGCAGAGGGAACTTCCATCCGACGCCCAGAAAGCTACGGCTTGTAGGTTGAGTATTGGTCATGGCGTCACCGGAATAGTGGCCATGGTGTGGCCGGAGAGACCTCGCTGGCTGACGCCGGTGAGGTAGAGCTGATGATTTCCCGGCCCGAGGCTGCTGACGAACGGCGGCGTCATTGTGACCGTCACCGTGAGGCTGGGACTCGTCCACTGTCCGCCCGAGGGGGAGACGGTTACGCTGCCGGGGATGCCGTGAGTCAGATCGAAGTGCTGACCCGTGGGCGCGGAAGGAACCGTAATCAAAGTGAGGATCCACTGCAATGGATGGTTCGCAGTCAGGTTGAAGGTGAATACCACCGGAAGAGGCGCCGGTGGCGGTGTGATCTTGAACGGGAACGATGGCGGAGCCACGACGACGACGGGAGCCAGCAGGTCGGTCAATGCAGGCGACTGTGGCGGGGCCTGTTGTCCGGCGGGAATCGGTGCCGGTGTACTCTGATCGATCACCTGGTGCGTCTCCGTTATCAGCAACGGCAGCCCGGTGAACGATTGATTGAAGTCGGTAACCAGAATGGCTTTGCTCTCATCGATTTTGGTTGCATTCAGCCCCATGGACTGCAACTTGTATCCGCCGCACGGCATGATCAGAAAAGGACAGGCGAGTACGCCGATATCCTGCTCCACGCAGACGAAACCGCCATTGATCTGCCACTTCGGGATGCTCGGCGTTGTGGTGCCGGGCCCTCCGTGAGGGCAGGTGATGATGGCGTTCGTGGTGAGAAGCTGTGGCATCGTTCCTCTCAGGAGATCTGTACTGTGCCGCTGGACATGGTGATCATGCGACCGCCGCCGCTGAGCGTGATGGAGCTCTGAGCGTCGCTTAGGGTTACGGACAGGTTGCCTTTCGTCTGGATGGTGATGGAATCGGCTGAGGAACTGTCGTCGAGAACGATCTTGTGACCGGAGTTCGATTGCAGAATGACTTTTTTCACGTTGTCGCCATCTTCAAATCGCAGAGTGTTGCCGCCGGGACTCAGGAAGATGCGATTCTTCGGGTCTGTCTCCGGCGGCTTGTCCACGCCGTTCCACAAATAGCCGATGACGTAGGGATGATTGATATTGCCCTGGTCGAAGCAGACCAGCACCTCGTCTTCGATCTCGGGCATGTAGAAGGCGCCGCGGTTCTTTCCGGCGAGAGGCGCGGCGACAGGTGCCATCGCGCTGACGGGGGCGCCCGGCAGGTGAGGGAACTCAAGAAGGATCCTCCCCTGGCCGCTGTCGTCCTGCACGCTTTTGACGATGCCTACGACTGCTCCGGCGATGCGTTTGGAGTTCATCTAGTTACTCTGGCCTCGATCTTCTCGACGTGCGTTAACCTGCGTGGTGTATCCATTCGCGCCGATCGAATGGGTGGTCTGCGTCATGAAGTAATTTCCGCTGAAGCGAGAGCCTACGCCGGAGATGACGACGTTACGGCCGGCGCGCAGATCCGGAAGACCGACGGTTGTCGCGGAAGTCGTGACCATGTCGCGGAATTGGTTGAGGAGAATATCGCGAGCACGCCGATCGGCTTCGGCCTGCGTAAACACGGGTTCATTCACAACCTGCTCGGTCTGCGGGTCGCAGACGTTGAGTAGCTCCTTCAGGTTTTCATTGAAGTTGAAGTCGGAGTCCGTGATGGATGCCTTTCCTTCAATCGGCGCTTTGGTGTCGCGGTTCCAGCCACGAACGGTAACGGACTTGACCTGGTTTGCGGTAGTCAAGGTGGGCTGGAACTCCGTCAGCGACTTGCCCCATCCCAGTTCGACCGTTGCCTGCCGCAGGCCAGTCCCGTTCGAAGGGCCGAAATAAAGTTGTGCAGGCCGTGTGACGCGTCCACGGGAATCGGTGACTTCTTCCTGCAGAAGGAGAACGTAACCATGACGGCGCGCCAGGGACAGCAGGAAATCAAGATCGGTCTGAGAGTCCTGCATCAGATAGACGATCGGCTGGTTACGCTCGAGGTTAGTATTGTCGGGATCGGGCACGACGTTCAGACTTGTCTGGGTCGAGGAGTTGGTCAGAGTAAATTGCGAAGCGATCTGGCTGGGCGTCTGATTTTCGAAGACCTGGGTATGCTTGTCTCCGCGAAAGCGATGTAGAAGATTGAGCGCGCCCACGGTGAGGGTCGGGCCTCCGCTTGAAGGAAAGCTGGGAGAAAGACTGGTAAAGATGCCGGTCATCATGAGCTGGAGCTTTCCCGGGTATCCCATCCAGAGCTCGACCTTCTTGTCGCAGGGATCGAAGAGGCGCTGACGGGCGCTCTCGTCATTGCTGCCTTGCAGAGTTGTCGCCGTCTCCGAGCCGACGTACTTGTAAGCTCGCAGGTTGGGGTCCCAGTTATTGACCGTGATCTGGAAGCCGTCGATCTCGTTGATGTCGTCGTGATAGGACACCTCGCGGACGTCGCGCAGAACATCGCGAGGAAGGCCGACTCCTTCGATGCGCACCTCGAACTGCGGCACGTAGAAGTTACCCTGATCCTGCGACTCCTGCGTCATGGTGAAAGTGCTGGCCATCGTTCCTCTATGCGATCGGCGGTAGGGTGATGAAAGTGCCGGGGGTCAGCCGGCGGGGATCGTCTATGTCGTTTGCGTCTGCGATTAATCGCCACTCGCCAGGGCGGCGGTAGTGCTTTCCCGCCACCCCGGAGAGAGTGTCGCCGGATTGAAGAACCTGGACCTGTGTCCGGTCTGGCGAATTGAGGTTGAGTTGGGCCAACTGTTCGTCGAGGGTCTTGTATTCTCGCAGACTCAATGAAAGCGTGGCCCGCAGCGGCACGCCTTCGGGACTGAAGAGTGTGTACTGGTGACGCACGCTCTCGACGATGCACTTGAAGGAGTTGCGCTTCTGGTTTCCCATCTCGGCCGAGATGTCGGAGCCGGGAAACTTATCGTTCCAGATGAATTCACAGATGGGCGGCGCGTGGCTGTCCGGCTCGATCTTGACAAGCTGGTAGATCTGATCGCTTTCTTCGGTGACGCTGCGGGCACCGGCCCCCATGCCGCTTTCGGTCGAATCGAAGAACAGATCGATGGAGAGAGTCTCATTCTGTCCGCGCACAAACTGGATGAGCGGCGTATCGAGGCCAGGGATGGGAATGTCGGCGACCTGGACACCCTTGTTGAAGGCGAGCTGCGTCGGGTTGTACTGGACGGAGATGAACTCCATCACGCCGTCATGCCAGGTCACCACGATCATCGCTTTTTGAAGGGGCTGCATTTGGCTCAGGCCTCCCCTTCCTGGACGTCGCGAGGTCCACTGGTGACGCGACGGTCTTTGTTCGCCTGCGCCTCGCGCCTGCGCTTTGCGTCGAGGGCGGTCATCACGGCGTTGGTAATCTCCTCAAGCTTGCGGTCCGAGTAGCCGTGTACGGTTGCTACGACATCCTTGATATGAACTTCCATCGTCACACCGCCAATCCAATCGCGGCGCTCACACCTGCCGCTGCATATCCCACACCCGGCACCTGATACATGCCTTCGTGGGTGATCTCGATACTCTCTATGGCAACGGTGCTCTGCGCCGCGTTGAGGCTGGGACCGGAGTAGCGTGTCGGCAGCCCGCGCCTGAAGTTCCAGATGTGCGTTGGCAGATGAAGGTCGTTCAACAGCACGATCAGGCCGTCCCGTCGCTTGCCCGTCCCGGTCGCGAATCCATAGTGCCAATCCCACAGCGTGTTGCCGGCGCCCATGCCTTTCTTCAGCGTGATCTTCGACCAGCGCACCCCTTTGGAAAATTGCAGGGACTCGCCGTTGCGTCCGCCTTCGCGATACTCCTCCACGTCCAGCGACATTTCGAGGCCGGTGCACTCGGTGAAACCGCCGACGGCCACGTCGAATACGGCCGACGTGATCGCGCTCATGACCAGCGAACTGCTCGTATCGATCAGCGTGATCATGAAGTTGTAGGAGAGCAGCGGATCCAACCTCACTCCGACTTCGCCAGCAGCCGCCATCAGTTCACCTCCATGCCGGTTCGTTGTTCCACAATCTCGAGTTCGTTCGCGGTCTGCCCCACGCGCACGACTACAAATTCAAAGGGGTTGACCGGGGCGACCCCCACCAGGGCAAGGAGCTGCCCCACATCGAGCTGGGCAGGCGGATTAATCGTGCGGTCGCAGCGAACAAAGAAGGCTGCATCGGTGGTGGCTCCGGCCAGCGCTCCCTGCTCCCAGAGCGAGATCAGAAAGCTGGTGAGAGAGAGTCTCAGCTTGGCCTGGGTGATGTCGTCATTCGGTTCGAAGACTGCCCACTGCGAGGCAAGATAGATGGCCTTCTCAATCATGATCATCAGGCGGCGAACGTTGATATAGCGCCAGTCTGGATCGCTGCTCACAGTGCGTGCGCCGAAGATGCGAATGCCCCTGCCGGTCAGGGTGCGAATTGCATTGATGCCCAGCGGGTTCAGGACGCCGTGCTCGGCGTTGTTTACCGGAATCGTTGTATCCTGCACCCACGCAAGCGGCGCATTCGCGGGCGCCTTGTGCACTCCGATCGTAAGGTCGGTGCGAGCATATTGCCCGGCTACGTGGCCGCTGGGAGGAATGTCGCGCGTCAGGCTGCTCGTCGAGCGTAGCGGATTCACTACGCGGAGCCACGGAAAGTAGAAGGCGGCGTAGCTGGAATCGAACTGGTTCCGCCACGCTTGCACTGCGGAGATGCCGAGCCGCTCATCTTTTACGGCGCTGAACGGGGGGTCGAGGATCGCGACGCGACTCCTGGTCTGCTGACACTGATCCACCATCGCCGCCTGCACGCGATAGATGTCAGCATCGGTAAAGGTCGGCGGCATCTCTACCGAGAGGACCGGCAGGGGAACTACCGGCAGAGGCGCTCCAGGCAGGCAGGGATCGGGGATGCATGGGGGCAACGGTTCAGTCGGCGGGACTGCAATTGGCTGGATATTGATATCGGGGACGGACAGGATCGAGACTTCGTCGATGGTCTCAAGCACTCGCAGACCGCGCCTCTTGCCGGCTTTGACCACGTCACTGTCGACAGGATCGATGGGCTCGCCGATAAAGTCATAGGTGGTCAGCAGGCGCAGGCCGTCACTTCCTCCTATGAGAGGAGTGTTATCGGAGGGAAGCTCAATCTGCTCCAGCGCGCGAAACGTTGCGAGGGTATCGGCCATGAACTCGGGACGGAGTTCGTCGATAGTGATCGCAAAGGGCGGGGCGGGAAGTACATGCTTCATTTCGATATCGGCCGCGATCTCGAACGGATCCAATATGGCCGGGCCGTAGTTGGTGTGCTCCGGTATCAGCGAAAGTCCCGTGTAGAGCGCGACCGGTAGGTTCTGGCGCTCGACGATGATGGTGTATTCGATGCTCTCCACCATGATGGGGAGGTCGGGCGCGAAGCTCAACGGCGCAGTGTCATACGGGAGACGAAGATCGTCCTGAGAGGGAACCCAGAGGATATATTTGTTGCCGTTGGGTACCGCACCGGCGAATCCCTCGGTTGCATCGACGGCAGCGACGACGCGTAAGGCCGGCGCGCTGCCCGGTTGTGTCAGCCGCACCAGCGTGCCTCTTACAAAGCCGCTGGTGCTGGATACGATCATGCGGTCGGAACGGTCTTTGTCGAGCCATCCCGTTGTCTGGACCTGATGAGTCTCTCGCACCGATAGGTTAAGCAGGTTGCCCCATGTGCCCGGACTGGAGGCGCGGATGTTCCAGACGCTGCGCGGCAACCCGGCGCTGGCAAGCACGGTGCTTGCGGGGAACGCTCCGCCAACCGGATCGTTCGATGCGACGCGCACGACCCAGCAGCGTTGGCCTCCATTCTCAAAAAATCCCCGGACGGCATAAGCGAGGAACGCAGTTCCGGAGAACTCACCAAACTGCGATTGAAACTGCCGCCACGATTCGACCGGCACCGCTGTATCGACGGGACCGCTGGTAGCGATGCCGACAAACCCTGCAATGTCCGTGCGGATTGCTGTAATCGCGGGCGCAACTGCGTCGGCGCGTTCGTAGTACACTCCCGGGGTTAAATAGGTCGTGGCCATTGCGTGGTCTCAGGATCAACTTTCCAACATCAGTCCTTCGTGGACGATCTCCACTGACTCCACCGCCACTTCGTTCGCCGTGGCGTTGAAGCTGGGAGCCTCAATCTTTTTGATCCACATGTTCTCGATGCTCCAGCGCATGACGTCTTTGCGCTGTTCATCCATCAGGATCACCGAGCCGTTGCGTCGGTCGGAGATTCCATTGACGATGTTCTTGTACCAGTTCCATAGCTCAGCGTTGGTGGTGTACCCGCGCTTGAGCGTGATGTTGGAGTACGTGAGCAAGCCGATCAGCTTGCGGACCGAGCGTGGGATGTCGGTGCCCTCGCGATAGTCGACCGAGTTGCCGTCCGCTGCCAGGCCGCTGCACTCGCGAAAGCTGCCCACGGAGAGCCCATCAATCTCCAGGCGGAAATTGAATGTTCGAAATGGATCTTGACGCGTTCCTGTTGGCATCTTGCTCTCCCCTGATTAAGTGTTGGCGTTCGCCGTGAACAGGCCAATCCGAATGATGACAAACTCCGCGGGCTTCACCGGCGCCACGCCGATGACAACGATCAGGCGTCCATTATCGATATCGGTCTGGGTCATGGTCGTGCGGTCGCATTTGACGAAGTATGCCTCTTCCGTTTTGGTTCCTTCGAGTCCTCCGTTGCGCCAGACCGTGGTGAGGAAATTGCCGATGGTGCGGCGGACACGGGCCCAGAGAGGATCGTCATTGGGCTCGAAGACGACCCATTGAAGGCCGAGGTCGATCGACTTTTCGATAAAGATGAGAAGACGGCGGACGTTGACATACTTCCAATCCGTATCGCTTGTAATGACCCGGCCGCCCCATATGCGGATGCCGCGTTCGTTGTGGCGGAAGTCGCGGATAACGTTGATGTTCACCGGATACGGGTTGAGGATGTCCTGCTCCGGCTTGTTGACGATGCGCTGCAGGCCGATGATTCCGTTCACAACTTCGTTGGCCGGAGCCTTGTGCACGCCGCGGTCGATATCCGTGCGCGCAAATACTCCAATCACATGTCCCGAAGGTGGGATGGGATAGTTTGCAATCTTCGCCAGATTGACGGGGAAGGGGTCTTCAATCAGGACCCATGGATAATAAAGAGCCGCGTACTTGGTATCGAACTGCTGCCGTTGCTGTTGCACATCGGACAGCGAGTCATTGGAAGTCGACCAGATCTGGTTGGGAACAGGCCCATCGAGGACTGCAAAGCAGTAGCGGTTGTTTTCGCAGAAGTCGATGACTGCTCCCTGTAGCGCGGGACTGGTGCGCCCGGGAACGCTGAGGATACTGAGGTCATCGATATTGACGAACGAGAAGAGGCCGGTTCGCTGCTCTGGGATGATATTGTCGAGCCCGATGTAAATGTCGTCGGTGATCGTCGCAATGGAATCGTTGCCGCTCTCAAGCGCAAGCCGGGCGGGCCGCGTGCGTCCGTTGGGCAGGATATCGACGAGTGTCTCCGGTCCCAGCCGGATACTCTCGGGGTCGGCGCCCAGGTCCTGCACCCGCACATACCAGGATTGTCCCTCGGGCCGACGATCTTCGAGGCGCGGAGGTCCGCCAATCACACCGATGATGGTCTGGAAATAATGGCTGTGCCGCGAGTCCATGGAAAGATTGCGAAAGACCTCGGAGTCGCTAATCACTTCGCTGCGGCTGGGAAGGGAAGGGTCGGGCTGATGCATCAGCAGGACGATCATGCGAAACTCGCGCGAGCGCACGCCGAGCCGCGTCCCCGCGCCCACTGCGTTTGTCTGCGCGGTCTGCTGCGCCGCCGTGAGCCCCGTCCCCTGGAGAGTCAGGGTGTAGTTGCTGGTGCGATCGATGAACTCGACCTTGACCAGGGGACCGATGACGGCGTCTCCATTGAGCGGATCCAGAAGCTCCAGTACCGTTCCAACTTCAACTCCGGCTACCGAGGAAAGGCGAATATGGGTGGGGTTTACAACCGCGGCGATCTGCGATCGTGAGACAAGTCCGGGCGACTCATCCTCAATCGAGATGCGCAGGCGATTGCCCCAGGCACCCGCGTCGAGAGCCTCCACATTAATCAAAGGCTTGCGAACAGCAAACACGGAACCGGCGGCATGTGCGCGCTCCAGAGCCGGGGTGAAAGGAGGCGGCATCGTCACTGAGACCTCGGCCGGGACGATGGCGGGAACAGCGAGCAGCCTATGAAACGCGACCTGTCCGGTGGGGGTGGTCACTCGCGCAAACTGCAGAGGCGCTGCGCCGTAGTTGTTGCCATCGGAGATGACCCACATAGTAGAGCCGGTTGCGGCGGGCAGTACAAGGCCGGTCGGGGCAGCCGGATTCACTGTGTCCACGATGGCAGGGCCCTGGCGTCTGACCTGGTCTCCGCTGGCATGTGACGCGAAAAGCGCGTGATCGAGCAGCACGATTCCTGCATCGGGTGCTGTTCCGGCGGGATTGGGCAGCCCCGTGATTCGGGCGTACTCTTCCTGAGGAGCGACGCCGATGCGGATAACATCGTTCAACGCGAGGCCGGTACGATTGTCGACCGCGACCACAAGCGAGCCCGCCGGAGCGGCGGAGGTCAGGATTTTGAGGCTGAAGGCCGGAGTGGCGATAGTGCCGAGGGCGTGTCCATTCACAAGATCGGGAGTGAAGGTAACGACTCCGCCTGCGACAGACTGAACCGTGACGATCTCCTGATTCGGACCGGGATCGATGGTCAGGCTGTCTGCCGCGGCCAGCCCGGTTGCGTCGTCCAGAGTAATGGTGTGAGTGTTCGGAGGCGGGGGGCCGGGCACGGCGACGGTCAAAAGACGATTGTCATCCGACAGGTCAACCTTCTCGACGATGCTGGCCGCCGGATAGGGGAAGTACGCGCCCGGCGACACCTCGAGTTCCGAGACAGCGCCGATCCTGCGTATCTCGTCCAGGTTCGCGATGGAGGAGTGGATGCGAACGAGATGCGCGACGTTGGTAAAGCCGACGTTGGTGTTGGGAAAGATGAGGGAATCGCCTGCGCCGGCGGCGAGCGAAAGTACGGGAGGCGTAGCTGGCACCGCCGGAGTCGTCAGCGGTTGAATCGCTGTGCCCGCGCCGTATGTCATAGCCAGAGGCGCTTCCAGCAGAATGGTTGCAGCCGAAGGGGTCGGCGTTACCTTGGCCACGATATGGTATTCGCCGTTCAGTCCGCCGATCTGAAAGAGTTGGCCGACGTGCATGTTTGCAACATCTGCAGAGGTCGCGAAGGTCAGGTCAAACTCTGAAACACCGGGAGTTACGCGGTTGGTCAAAGTCACCGCTCCGACATAGGCAGCATCGTTGGTGACGGCGAACTCGTCTACTTCGTCTCCAGCCGCATGGGGAAGCGCGAGTGGGAGTCCGAGCGCGACCAGCATATCTGCAGGAGCCGTGTTGACCGTATTCACCAGGCGGTATTCCGCGAGGCTACCGTCTCCAACCCTGATCCAGTCGACACCCGGATTCAAGCCGGTGGAATCGAGGACGAAGAGCAAAGGCGGGTTGGCAAGCGTCCCGGTCTCTTCTCCGGCGGTACGCAGCAACAGCGTCTCCGGCGAGCCGAGGGCTCCGCGGTCAAACAGGTTTTCCGATGCATTGACAGCGCCGTTTACGTCCAGGACGCGTGTCACATAAACCCGCTGCCCTTCATTCTGGAAGAACCCTTCCACCGCGTGCGGAAGGTAACAATGCGGACCAAGAGCGTTAGAGAAGTCGGATAACAACAGCCGCTCTCCAAACCAGCGTCGATACTCTCCGTAGCTTGTGATCAGGATGGGCACATCGACCGGGCCGCGCTCGGTTACGCCGAGCATGCCGGCCGTGGTTGTGCTCACGCCCTCAATTGGTTTATTGCCCGTATCAATCTCTTCTACGTAAACACCCGGCGAAAGGTATTCAGGCATGTCTGTTCTCCTGCATCAGGCTCTGACGCGATTTCTGACTTCTAGTGATAAGCAAAATCGATACGACTGACCTCGGCTTCGTAATTCGGGCAATGCAGGACGTCCAGATCGGGATGCACACCGTCGTGGCACCGTAACCCGCACTGAGCAACTCGACTGATTGGTGGAAAGCGAAAGAATCCCTGCGCGTCGCTTGTGGTCTGAAAGTAGCTGGCGCTGTGGTACTCGGTGGGCATCACGCCCTGGGTGATGGAGACGAATGGAGCGGACGTCAGATTTGCGACGCCGTTGACAAAGATGCACACGTCGCCGGCGATGGCGTCATCGCCCAAGGCAATGGCCGGGCCAACATTCTGAAACTGAATTTTGTGGACGGTCGCCCCTTGTCGGTGGCTGGCCCGTAGCGGAGAGGCCAGTGTCACCTGAGCCGGAAGATCGTCGGCGCTCGCTCCGGTTACCGTCTTAACGGTTACAAACTCCGTTCGCTCCGCGTCCATGGTATCGATGGCAAGAATGTCATTGGGCGCAATGAGGTGGCGATCACTCAACATGAGTTGCGACTGGGCTGCCATCGCGTCGTTGAGCAGGCTCTTGTCGGGTCCAGGAGCCCCCAGGTATTTGAGCCCCTGCACTTGGCTTCCGGCCGCGCTGCGGTCCGAGTAAATTCCGGGACTGAGCGAAACCAAATCCGGAGGTGCCGGGGGCACTACCATGCTGGCAGGCGGCAGCGATCTCCATACTCCGGTCAAGGTGATCGCCGCACCCGGAATCGCCGTCGCTGCGGTTCCGGTATTTAACAGGACGCGGCCGCTGATGATTGTAGGAAGGCGGTGAAGCAGCAAATCTCCCATATCCCCTAGAGAGAAGCTGCTGGGAAAATTCACATCCTGCAGGATAGGGACGCTTCGGAAGAGAGGAAGATAGCCGTCTGCCACAAGATTGACGGGAACGGAAACAGGCGCATTTTTCAGCTCGGGAAAAGCGCGTACAGGGATTGCCGCAAAGCCGACCAGGCCGCCGCTGCCCACGCGGGGACTAATGCCCGCATAGGGCGAGTCGATGTAGATCGCCCCAACTGAGGGTTGATTCGTCATCTCATCCAGAAGGCGGCCGCGGATGACCGCCTGCGGCTTCAGCCCGATCGGAAGCTCCGGCTCAGGTGAAACCGTGTAGACGATATCGTTCGCGTTGTAAGTTTCAAGCGCCATGGAGTGTTCAGCTCTCCTTCACGATTACCGAGTAGTCCGGCTCCACCTGCATCACCGGCATATTGCTCTCAAAAACCTCCGAATCGATATTCGCGAGGGTCACTTCATAAGAAACGGAGAGTTGGTAAGGCTGTTCGAGGGCATTCCAGATGCGCGTGCTGTCTTCGAGACTCATGGGCTCGATCCGGGATCGGAGTTCCGCGTTGGTGCCGGAGAAATCTCCTGCCAGGTCGCTGCCGCGGAACGATGGATGTCCGTAGAAGGTCTGCAGCACTTTCCCCAGGATTCTCTGTTCGATCTCCGCGTTGTTCGCGGTCGCAGCCTCCACGATCGGAGTGCAAAGATAGTGAAGACGCAAGGGAAGAGGAGGTTCGTGAAACAGGCTCGGGGTGATCCGAATCGGAGGATCGTTCAGCCGATCTTCATCCCGCGTAATTCTATAGAGCCACAGGGAAAGACCCTGATCGTTCTTCTCCGCCATCTCTTCGGGATTTCGCAACGACACTGTCATCAAGCCACCCATGCCGGAATCAAAAAGCGTTTGCAGATTCGGGTCGTTCTCAAACTGGGCCTGTAGAAAATTTGCCAACGTCTGGCTGCTTGCAAGAAGCGCGGTATACATACCGTTAGTCTTCTTTCCCGTAAGAAATCACGCCAAAGGTCCTCTCGTACTCGTCTAGTGCCTGCTTCAGTACCTGGTACAGCGCCTTTGCGGATCGAGGATTTGTAACCATCCTTGCACTCAACCGGAGATCGTCTGTCTCGTCTGTCATCTGTCCGCAGTCAATAACAAATTCGAATGCGTTATGGCCGATTTTGAAGCAGTTGGCATAGCGGGCTTCTATCGTTCCGGCACCTTCCCATTTGGGACTACCGTGATCCACATCTTCCTCCAGCCAGAAGAATCTCCGACTTCACGGCAGTTTGGTTCCAACGAGAATTACTAAGTCGACTCAGGGGCCTGCTCGCTCACCGTCTAATGCACGCAGTGCTCCAAATCGCACCGCGTACAGATGAATTGCACAAGTATAGGGAGTGGCGAGAGATAGCTGCGGTGAAACAAATGCGAGGTGAGGTGGCCAAAATCCGAGGTGTCACACCTGCTTCAATCAAGATGAAAGCGAAGGAGCAGGAGGCCAGTGATGGAGCATTCTTCCAACCGTCAGCGAATCAATAATTAGCTGCGCGAACGTTTGTGTAAGTGGAGGAAGCAGAGAGTGTCACACATCGGTGTTACACCTTACGTTACGTTGTGACACTGGTAACTGCTGGGCGGTTGCCGCGATGAAAAATGCAGTGAATGTTTTCGGGGAAAGGTTCAACTAACGCCCAAGGGGAGAAACACGGGACGAGATATGATATTTGCGCATCTTCCGATATAGCGTCATTCTCGACCAGCTTAGCTGCTCCGCGGCCCGGCTCTTATTCCACTTGTTTTCGAGTAGGGCAGCAAGCAATTCCTGGTGCTCGCTTGAGCCCGAAGCATTGCCGTAATTCCTGCGGAATTTGTCCGGCAGATCCGAGAGCGAGATATACTTTCCGGACGAATTCACAAAGGCTGATTCGAGCACGTTCTTCAATTCGCGGATGTTCCCCGGCCAACTGTAGTTCAAGAGACAACGCCAGACTTCGTCGGAGATCTCCGGTACCTGCTTTTCTCCAGGCTGGCTTAACTGTTGCACGAAGTGGCGGATCAATATCGGGATGTCTTCCTTTCTGTCGCGAAGCGGCGGGAGATGGACGCAGGCGACATTCAACCGATAGTAAAGGTCTTCGCGAAAGCGCCCTTCGGCGACCATCTCCTCGAGATTGCGATTTGTAGCCGCAACGAAGCGGACATCGACTTTGATTTCAACGCTTCCGCCGAGCCGGCAGAACTCCTTGTTCTCAATCGCGCGAAGCAGCTTTGCTTGTGTCCCCGGGCTAAGATCCCCCACCTCATCAAGAAACAAGGTTCCCTTATGGGCAATTTCGAGCCGTCCCTGATTACGGAGGTGGGCTCCGGTAAAGGCTCCTCGCTCATATCCGAAGAGTTCGCTCTCCGCCAGTGAATCCGGAATTGCAGCGCAGTTGATCCGCACGAAGGGCATGCTGCTGCGTGTGCTGGCGTGATGGACCGCGGCGGCTACTAGATCCTTTCCGGTGCCTGTCTCGCCGGTGATGAGCACATTGCTTCTGCTTTCGGCGATGCGTATCACGCGCGTCTTCAGATCCAGAACGATTGCGTTCGAGCCAATAAAGAAGAAGCTCTTTTCCTGTTGTCTCAAAGAATCGGCAGGTGGAGTTCCATGGGTGGAACAGGCCAGCCAGCGCTCCAGCGTCTCAAGAAGGGCTGCCTCGTCTCGCAAGGAGTGAAAGTAGTCTGTAGCACCTGCTCTGAATGCCGAGACCGCCAGCGCCTCAGAACCTTCGGCAACTACCAGAAGCAGAGGAACGCGGCTGTCCACCTGATGAACCTGTCGCACTGCGCTTAAAGCCTCATGGTCATCACGATAGGTCAGGAGAACCATTCTCGGCCGCGGAGAATCAAGCTGCTGCTTCAGATCCGCTAAAGTTGTTTCGAATCGTTCGCACGCGATTGTCTCGAGGTTCTGCCTCCAGTGCGCGTGCGCTGGTATCTGCGAATCGACGAGAAGGACAAGAGGTCTCATACTTTGACAATCCGAAAGCAACATGCGCTAGGAGTGTTTTGGACGGGGACCCGATGCTGAAGACCAGCATGACGACAAAAGATGGACTATTTTCAGACGATGGGGAGGCTAAATGCTTCTGTTACCGGGGAGAGTACGAGTTCAAAACGGATTGGATTCCGTCGATAAGACGGAGCCCAACAAACATCCGATTCAGGCTACAGTTCTCGCAGAGTACTCTTCATGCATTGGTTCTGACAATTATTTTTCCGAAAAATATAGATACTCAGTTCGGACGCTTTTCGACGGTTCTCTCGGAGTGAGCGTTCGGATTGACGGAAAGATGCGCTGCGGAATGGTTTGGCCTAGATATTTCAATAATATGGACGTACAGCCTCCCGCTCTGGCCCGGCTGATGAGGCGGCTCATCCTGCGCGCTATCAGGTCGGCAGTGGGGTGAGCCGCTTCACTGCAGTTCGACGCGGTTATTGCTCTGCGTGATCTCGGGAAGGTCGCCGGTCGATTCGATGGTGACACTGCCTTCCTTCCATTGGGCGTCGGCTGGTAGTGTCAAAGTGACCGTCGCGGTTTTGGGTAGAAGATCGACAGGCGCCTTCAACGCGGGAGCGTCAGCGGTTGCGAGCACCTTTCCTGCGTGGTCGCGAAGGACGACCTTGGAAGGCGGCGTGTCGACCGCTCCTATGCTGTGGACCGTGACCTTCATCTGTTGACCGTCGACCGTCACATCTTCGCGGTCGATGCCCAGATCGGGGCGGGACCAGTAGGGCACACCCTTGCCGACCAGTTTGAGGTCGAGAACCGTCGTGGCGTGTGCAGGGAAGATGATCTCGACGTCGCGGCTGCGCTCGAACGTCTCAGTCCGGGTGGTGACGTTGCGGAGCGGATCACTTTCAACGACGGCCTGCGTACCCTGCGTGATCTCCCACTTGCCGGGATCGATCTCCCAGCCGGTAAGGTGGGCTTTTACGGGGACGGCGTCGAGATTGTAGGCCATGATCTTCATGTGATCGGGAGTCGCGTCCGGAATAAGGATCGCGACGCTCTGGGCGTTGGCAGGCGCGTCGAACTTCCAACTGACGGCGTTGCCGGGATAGACGTCTCCGCGCATCAAGGCGATGCCGCCGAGGCGAGCACGCTGCAGAGCGCCGGTGTTGAAGTAGATGCGGTCGATCCAGAGACTGCCTTCGGTGTTGATGAACTGACGATCGACGGCGTCTTCGATCTGGGAGGCGTACAAGTGCTCCAGATACTTTTTGTCGCCGGTCATCTGCCAGGCGAAGGGGGCGAGCGCCTCTTTCTGCGTGACGGTCGAAGGCCGGGAGACGGTTGAAGCTGTGGGCTCAGACGCAAGCACCTGCCTGCCCCAGCTATCGCGCATGTTGAGCATGTCGAGCGCGTTGGAGTTGATCGACTGCAGGGATGACGCACCGTCATCGAGGAATGGCTGGATGTATTTCTTGTCCCCGGTCCAGCGGTAAGCAGCCCAGAAGATGAACCAGGGGGCTTTGCCGGGGAGGTCCGCGTCAGACTTGAAGTTGATGGTGGCGTCGATGGTGTACTTTCCGTTAGGGCCGAGCTTGCGATGGGCCAGCAGGCCATCGGCCAGCTCCAGCACCATCTTCCGGGTCTCAGGCGCGCCGTTGAACAGTACCAGCGAGAGCGCCGGCTGGAAGACGAAGTAGGAGTTCGGCTTGGACCATCCCCAGACCCCATCTTCGGCCATCTTTGCGCCGCTGAAGTAAGACGACCGGATATGGCGGTGGCCGGCCGCATTGATGCCGGTCAACCACTCCAGGCGGCGAGCCGTTACCATGGCGCGTTCAATCTGCTTCGGGCTGCCGAAGTCGATCATCATGGACTGGCCGAGGACGTTGATGCCGTCTTCATAGCTGTGTAGCTCGTCATACTGACCGGTCGCCAGGCCATTGGTGAACATGTGCTGGTCGTACATGGCGTCCATGGTCTTGAGCACAGACTTCTTGATCTTCTCCGGCGTAACACCCATCAGCGCGGTAGGCGGCCACCAGTTGAGGAAGTCGCTGTCGTCGGAGAGGCCGCCGCCGAACTCGCCGTTCGCGATCTGGCGATTGTCGATGTACCAGTTAACTAATTGCTTGAGATAGCCGAGGTCGGTCGTCTGGAGAAAGGCCCAGTCAGGGATGCCCGGAGGCGTGGCGGGTAGCGTGAATGGCGGCTTTGCCTGCTCCCGGTTGACGTCGTACCAGTAGGTGCGGGCCAGGTAGTTCTGGGGATCGACGCGCAGCAGGTCGCTGATGTCGGCATTGAAGCGATTGAAGGTGTTGAGCTTCTTCGAAGTGACATTCTCTTCGACCATGTTGGCGAAGTTGTCGCGCACCTGGGTAAAGCGGTCAGCCACGTGCTCCTTTGCCGCTTCCTTCCACGGCTTGAAGATCAGGCGCAGTTGTGCGCCTTCGAGCGCCTGGGGGCCGAAGTCGCCACCGGCTGCGGCGATTGTGATCCAGAGGCTCTTGTTATTGGGCAGGATGCGGTCGCGCGTATCGAGCCACAGAGTATGCGGCTCGCCTGGTTTGACCGAGAAGCTGAAGTCGAGCATGTCGCGCATCGGCCACAGCGGGTCTTTGATCTGGATATTGAGCGGTAGATATTCGCCGTGCGTCGGCTTGAGATTCAGCGCGGGCAGGTCGATGGCGATGCCGTCGAGGCCGCCGTCCATGTTCTCCCATGTGTAGGAGAAGCCGTGCCCGCTCTCCGCCTGCACCTTGCGGAAGTCAGCGGGAACAAGGATGTTGACGACCGGCAGGCCCTTCTGCGGGGTTTTTCTCGCCGTGCTGGGAGCGCCGGGGGGCAGGGCAACCATGGTCATGCGCTCGTCGGAAGGGTAACGGCCATCGATATATTTCACTAGAGGCGCGAGCGAAGGATTGTCCGGCTCGACGGTGGCTGTCAGCTTGTACGTGAGTTCCGCGATGCCTGCCGGCGCAGGCCCGGGATGAACGTAGTACGCAGACAACTCACCGAGAGGCGTCTCCTGTTCCACGTTGGTGAAACGCAACTTCTGGCCGGTGATGGGCTTGTCGATCTGGTTGAAGGTTCTCTCCTGCCCTTTTGGTCGCTTGAAGAGTGTCCGTTCGGAGTCGGTTGCCTTTTCGAGATCGTGCGAGAGCAGCGACATGGTGCCCCACGCCGCGCCCTCCATCTCGATATGGTTCCAGGGCTCGTTCGGCATGAAGAAGGTTACGGTCTTGCCGGAGAGGGAATAGGTGTCCCAGTCCGGTAGCTGAAAGTAGTCGCGGCGGCCCTCCAGCCGCGAGCGGTTGTAGACACCCGGCCAGGTCGTCTCGCGGATGCCGTCGGTCGCCCGCCACCACCAGCGCTTGAGGTCGTATACATCGTGAATCTCAACCTTGCGGATCGTGGTGGAGGAGGATTGAAGCGGCGCGGGAATATCGCCCGGGCGATTCCAGCCGTAGCGGAACCACCACTCCTTCTGCCAGTCCTTATCCGAGATACTGCGTGTCAGTGGTGGGATAGTCTGTGGTGTTTCCTCTTTGGCCAGCGCTGCGATGTTGGCGTCCGAGAGCATGCGGTCGTAGATGCGCAGCTCATCGACGTCGCCGCCGCGGTCGAAGTTATAGGAGCTTTCCACGCCGGTCGGAGCGATCAGGCGGGAGTGCGGACCAAACTGATCGAGGGTCGCGTCGAAGAGTCCGGTTGCCGCCTTCTGCGCCACCAGTTTGCCATTGACATAGAAGCGAATGCCGGTCGTCTCGTCCCAGGCGAGCGCCAGATGCACCCACTGATTCGGCTTGGGGAAGTTCGGCATCGTGTACGAGACGCGGGTGCGGCCCAGGTTCGCGTCGGTGACGAAGGCATCGAACCCGTGGCCGTTGTAGTCGATCCGCATCCACACCATGTCCCAGCTGGAGTGGTCGGCATAGCCGACGCGGAAGATCGGAAACTCGGTCTGATCGACGGGATCGCGCGAGCGCCAGTCGAACGAGATGGTTCCACGCTGCGCATAGATGTTGCCGGGAGCCCAGTATGAGAGCAGTTGATCGTTGCCGCATTGCAGGTAGGAACCCTTTGCGCCGCCAGGGAGGATCTTGACGTCCGCGAGGAAGTTCGGCGTGGGATCGCCGGAGGCATAGTCGGCTTTGAATCCGTGGTCCGCCGAGAGGTAGAACAACAGGCCTGGCTGTTGTGATGGTTGCTGGGATGATTGTGCCACTGCCAACATCGTTCCCGCGAGCAAACTCACTGCAAAAAGCGATTGCAAATGCCGCATGATGCCTATCCCTCGGTCCCGGCTGAGAACAAGTTGCCGAACCACTATATTGCGGCGCGCGGGAATGGTCTAGCGGTGGTGTGAATCGCTGCTGAACTAAGCTCGCCGAACCACGAAGTAGGGCTGCCCGGTGAGGTTCTTTGAGAAGCCGGGAAGCAGGGTCACGTCTTCGTTGTTTTCTTTGATCTCGAAGTAATACTCCAGGGGATAGTCGGACCTGGTGTAGTCGGCGGGAATAGTCGCGTGGTAGGACCGACCGCGAGTCTCCATGGCCAGCGACGCATACCGCTCTGCCTGATTGACATGCCGGTAGTAGAGCCGCACGGCGGCAGGGTGCGGGAGCGAGAGTTCCAGCTCCAGCGGCTCGCCCGCGCGAAACGCTGCCGGGACATCGTGTTTGCAGGCCGGAGTCACCCGATGTGGATGTCCCAGCGTCTGTTGAATCACGGCTGCTATCTGCGGCGATACCGTGCCTGCTGGTGCTTCATTGAGCTTCTGTGCGATAGCCGCGATATCGCGATCGATGGCGGGAAGGCGGTCGAGCCAGTGGCCGCGCTGCTGCGGCTGCTCCCCAACGGTGATATCGGCCACGTAGATCCCTTTTGCCGTGTTTGCAAGCTGCGCCCAGTGATCCCGAGCCTTGCGGTACATCGACAGCGACGCCTCGAGCGCGCTGCGGTCGCCGGTCTTCTGGTAGATGGCGTAGAGCACGCCGCTGCGGAACTTTGCGCCAAAGAATTGCCCTAGCCCAGCCTGCAGGGTAACGTCGATGGCGAGCCTCCGATACTCGGGGCTTTGTTTCCTGCTCACTGTTTTATCGGCCTGCTTCAGATGCCGCAGCGATTCGTCGGCGTAGCCCTCGATCCACTGTGCGACTTCGATAGGCGAGTATTTGCCCGTTCGTTCGCCGCCCAGGATCTCCGCTGCGAACTCGTTCATCTGCGAGAACAACTGCGGGTCGAAGGGGCTTGCGTTGTCGAAGACCTTTGGAGCCATGCTGTCGCCATATGGTCCCGGGTGTTCGGCATCCACAAACGACTGGTTGAAGTACAACTCCGGCCAGTAGGTGTTATTGCCTGCGGAGGGAGCATAAGCCGTCGTTACCGCTGGAAGAATGCGGCTGGCCTGGGATAGCGATGCCTCGACATGCTCCGCGCCGCCGCCAAATTCGCTGCGCAGCGTCCGTTGCCAGGTATCGGGCTCGGCATCGGGATTGTAGAGAAGCCGTCCCCAGACCCGGTAGGTATATTGATACTTCTCCCAGTCCCAGTGCGGCTTCAGGCTTGCATCTTCGTAGGCGCAGCGTCCGCCCGGGAGCCCGGTGCCGCGTCTGCCTTTGAACGAGAGCGGCTCGCAGATCTCCACGCCGTTGCTGCCGCAGAAGCTGAAGCAGCGGGAGTAGCCCGCCGCTGTTACCGGGTCGCCCCACAGCAGCAGGCGCTGCGTTCCCGGCCAGATGCGATGCACGACGGTCCATGGCCGATCCTCGCGCAGCAGGTCTCCATAGCCGTAACGCAGGAAGCTTCGCGTTCCGGCGCTGAGCTTCATCAGGCCGGTCTTGTTCTCGTCCCCGGGCTTGGGTCGCTCGAACTTGCGGATGTCGGCCTGGTGATAGGTCATGCCCATGTGCTCGCCCCAGAACTTGGGAGACATGCTCACCGGCTGCTTTGTTGCCAGGGCGATATCGGTCATCGCCTGGGTCATGCCCTTGGTGTGCATGTCCAGTTGTACCGTGCGGCCGCAGGTGGCGACGCCGTCGAAGACCGTCTTCCAGAACTGGTAGCTGCCCTCCTGCACACCGCTCTCGCCGTGGATGCGGAAGGTGACGCCGCTGATCGTCGGACATGCCTTCAGCAGCATGCGTACTGCGTCGCGGCAGTAGACTCCGTGGTTCTCCCGGGTGATGCCTTCGATGGTGTAGTTGGGGTGAGGGCTGTCGATCCACTCGTAGCCATGCATCCACAGGCCTATGTGGAACTCCATGCCTCGCGCCACGGTTTGCTCGCCGATGTAGCGGAGCATCTCCAGATTGTGGTCGCGCTCGGCGTCCGGCAACTGCGGCACCCGCACGTTGTACCCCGGCACCGAGAGGAGGAAGGGATAAGTAAACAGGAAATAAGCGTCCGTGACCTGCCGGATAAAGTCGTAGCCGATGCCGAACGCCAGGTTGAAGCGGTTGAACCTCTGTGTGGCCAGCATGGTTAGATACTGGGGCCACATCTCGCGGTCGTTGTACCAGGGCTTATCCTCCACGTCGCTGGTGAAGAGCCGCGTGATGCTGCGGACCTGGTTTGCCGGCCGCTCGGCGTGCGGCGTTATGTGGGCCAATGTAGCGATCGGATCGGCGGAGTTCTGCACGCGGTCTGCGAGATCGAGCAGCGCATAGACCATCGCTCGCGCGTCATGCCCGCAGGCCAGAATGACCTTTCGGCCCGCCGCCTCACCGGGAAAGATGCCAAGCGATTCGGGGGCTGGTGATACGGTGGCACTTGCCGCTTGCAACACTTCTACTGAGATCGGCGAGGCTGAACCCGCCGCCACGATGCAGAGATCGCCCGCATTTGCCTGCGCTACCCGCTGGCAGCGCAGAACCTTGATTCCCTTTGCGACCAGCGAGTGCTCCAGTTCGTTGGCTGCCCATATTGACTCGGGAGCGCCGACGATGGGATCGGATGGGTCCAGCGCCAGTGAAACTCCACGAGCCCCGGTTGCTGCAACGCTCTTGATCTCGGTGCTTGCCAGTGCCGCTAACGTTCCTGCCGTCTGTAAAAAACGGCGGCGGCTCCACTTATTTTTCTCTGGATGCATGCAGGTCTTTCTCCGTCGCAGAGGGATCGATTTCAAAACAGACGGCGGCGATTTTGCCGTCCGCCATTGATTCGCATTTCAGTCACAAACAGGGTACAGCGGTTCGCTACCTGCCGGAACCCGATTTGGTACAAGATATCCACTGGTATTTGAGGATGTTAGCGAGAAAGGGGCTTGATTGGCGTGAATGAGAGCGGCATACTGCAACTAGAGTTTGCTGAACCGGATTTATGGGCGGGGCCAACCGAGACACCGACGTGACCCGATACTGCCGTCAAGACGTTTTACGGATACTGCACTTGCATGCGCGCCAGCTCGCGGCGTGGGAGCGAGCCGGACTGATATCCGCCAACGAACATTACACCTTTGAAGACCTGGGACAGTTGCGGACGCTGCGCGATCTGCAGGCGACGACGCGTATCTCGGCCAAGAGCATCCGTGCCTCTGTCGATGCGATGCAGCGCGTAGGGGGAATGCGCAATCCGTTGATGGAGGCGAGCGCGGTGCGGCGAGGGTCTCGATTGGCGTTTCGCCAGGGCGGTGCGCTGTTCGATCCGCTGACACAACAGCTTGCGTTCGATTTCGATACGCTCGGCGGGCGCCAGTTGAGTCTGGCCCGGGCGGGCGCTCAGGACTCATCACGTCAGGCCGCTGAGATGCAGGAGCGATTTCTGCGAGCGGTGAAGATGGAAGAGAATCCGGCGACGATTCCAGCGGCGATCGAGATCTACGAGTCGATTTTGGCGGCGAAGCCGAGTCATGCCCCGGCGCTGATCAATCTGGGGACTATTCACTACAACCTGAGGGAGTATGAAGCGGCGGAAGAGCTTTACCGGCGTGCTACGGTCGCGGACCCGGACTATGCGCTGGCGTTCTTCGACCTGGGTAACGTTCTCGATGAGATGCAGCAACTGGATGAGGCAACGCGGGCCTATCAGAAGGCGGTGACCCTGGTTCCGCAGTATGCGGACGCCCACTACAACCTGGCGCTGGCGTATGAGCGGCAGGGTCACAGGCGCAGGGCGCTGCGGCACTGGCTCGCCTATGTCCGGCTGGACCCGACGGGCCCCTGGTCGAGTCATGCCCGGGACCAGGCGCGGAAGATTCTTAATGCGGAGAAGCTGTCGATCGTCAGCCGGGGTGGACGGCCGGTAAAGGTGGCTGGATAAGTAGGGATCTACCGCGCGACCCTGGGAGAGGTCGCCTCTTAAATATTAAGGGGACAATTGGTTACACTAGTGGTCAGGCCTCTTAATAATGACTGAAAATCCTCGTGCAGCCCTTCGCGCCCCGCTGCCCTTTCTGGGGCTTGCCTGCGCTGTTGGTGTGTCGTCGCTGTACTATAACCAGCCGCTGCTGCTGGAGATGGGTCATACCTATGGTGCCAACGCGGGCCATACCGGATTTGTAGCCGTCGCGACGCAGGTGGGCTATGCGATGGGGCTGCTATTCTTTGTGCCGTTGGGCGATGTGTTGGAGCGCCGCTCCTTATTGATGCGGATGTACGGGGCAGTCGCAGTTGCACTGGCCTTGTCGGCGCTGGCGCCGAGCCTGAGCTGGCTGATCGCGGGCAGCGTGCTGATGGGAGCATTCGCGTCGGTGACCCATGTGGTCCTGCCGATTGCTCCGGACCTGGTAAGCGACGAGCAGCGTGGGAGAGCGATCGGCATCGTCATGATGGGCCTCCTGCTAGGCATCCTGCTGGCGCGGACCTTTGCTGGATGGCTGACCGATATCTCAAGTTGGCGTTGGGTCTTTGGCGTCGCGGCGATCATGAATATGGCGTTTGTGCCTCTGCTGTGGCGGGTGATGCCCAGGCTGCCGCCCAAGGAGGCTTTGCGGTACGGCGAGGCGATGAAGTCGCTGTGGACGCTCTACCGGACGCAGCCGCTGCTGCGCGAGTCAAGCGAGCTGGGAGCGCTGCTGTTTGCCTCGTTCAGCTGCTTCTGGACGACGCTGACCTTCATGTTATACAGCCACTATGGGCTTGGCGCCGGAATTGCCGGGACGTTCGGCATGGTAGGCGCGGCGGGCGCGCTGGTGGCTCCTATTGCCGGTCGCATGTCGGACAAGCATGGCTCGCGGTGGGTGGTGGCGGTGGGGATGGCCCTGCTGGCGGGGTCCTACCTCTTGCTATGGGGTGAGGAACTGGCGCGCGTCTCGACGACGCTCCACATGATTGCTCTGGTGGTTGGCGTGGTGGTGCTCGATATTGGCGCGCAGATGACGCAGGTCGCGAACCAGACGCGGATCTTTGGCCTGGTTCCTTCGGCGAGAAGCCGTCTGAATACCGTTTATATGACGGTGTTTTTTACCGGCGGAGCGGTGGGATCGGCGCTGGCGACGATTGCCTGGGTCCGCTGGGGCTGGAACGGAGTATGCGTGCTGGCGCTTGCGCTGATCGGGCTGGCCGGGTTGCGCTTCGCCATCGGCAGCCCCGATGGAAGCGGATACCATGAGCCGCCGGTGACGATCGAAGACAGAATGATGGAAGCCTGACAGGGAGCGCGCGAGGTAGTGGTAGGCGAGGCAGGGATCGAACCTGCAACCCCGAGCTTAGAAGGCTCGTGCTCTATCCGATTGAGCTACTCGCCCATGCGCGGCTCTGATCTTTGATTGTAGCGGGTATGGATGGGGAGCAGGGAGCTGGAAGTTCTACCCCGGCATTGATCCGGCAGCAGCCATCAGGCAAAGGACAGGTCTTTGTTGCGAAGCAAGGCTACGACGGCGTCGAGGGCGGCTGCCCAGTTCTCTTCGGCTGCCCCCGGATCGTGGCCGAGGGCCTTGACATAGAGACTCAAGGCGAAGCCCTCTTGCGGTCCGGTAAGGTCGATCAGCGCGGGGCGAACGATGCAATCGAGCATGGCATACGGGTAGTCGAGCATGGCGGCGTGGCGGGTGAGGCGGTGGAGAAGCTGCTCATGCTGGTGAAACGAAGCAAAGATGGAGCGTTCGCGCCAGAGGATGTCAATGTAGCTGGCGAAGCCGTTGGCCGTGTCGCTGACTCCGCCGTCAAAGATATCGAGGTCGAGGCAAAGCTGGGCGAACTCGTCCCCATGCTCTTCTACGCTGAGCGGCCAGGCATCGCACTTGGCGGTGAAGACAGGCGATCGCGCGGCGTTGAGGGCGCGGAGCGCGTGCATCAATGGCGGATAGAGCTCAGCTTCAGGAAGGTGATCGAGGTCGTAGGGATTTTCGCGGAGGTCGATGAAACGGCGGTTTCCGCTGGGGTCCGAGGGATCAGACCAGGGAACGACGAGGACGGGATCTTCTGCGGCGGCTTCTACGGACCATTCGGCGAGCATCAATGTCTATCTTAGCGGCATGACGGCCGAAGCGTTTCAGGCGTTGGCGAGGATGAAGTGGACGAGCTTGTGCTCGGCCCAGTATCCGTCATAGCCGGTGGCAGGATTGGGCTGTTCTAGAAAGGCGCAGTGGCCGCCCCGCTCGGTTTCGAGGAAGGTGATATTGGGGTTGGCGATGATCTTGTCGCGGGTGTCCGGAGAGATACGGATAAAAGGATCGTCGAGCGCGTTGAGGATAAGTGTGGGGACCGTGATCTGGTCGATGACACGGGCGGCGGCGACGCGATAGTAGTAGTCCTCCGCGCCGGAGAAGCCGGAGTAGAGCGAGATGATCTGCTCGTCGAAGTCGCGCAGCGAGCTAATTCCGCTGGCCCGGTTCGGGTCGTAGGCGCGGGGAAAGAGCGCGGCCTTGCGGCGGAAGCGGCGGGTCATGGCGCGGACGAACTTCATCTCGTAGATGCGGTTTTGCGGCAGGTGGAGAGCGTCGGACGAGGGCGCGAGATCGATCACCGGCGAGACGCCGACCACGGAACGCAGCTCGGGCGGCGGTGTTGCGCTGAGTTCCCCTGCGAGCTTGAGGACGAGGTTGCCGCCCATCGAGTAGCCGATCAGCGCGACCGATTGCAGATGGTGCCGTTCGACGAAAAAGCGCATGACGGCGAGCACGTCGCCCGAGAGGCCGGAGTGATAGAGCGTCGGCGTCAAGGCTTCGGTGCCGCAGCAGTTGCGCATGTTCATCCGGACGACATTCGCGCCCGCCTGCCAGAACTTGTTGGAGTTGCCGACGACGTACTGCGAGTCTGACGAGCCTTCGAGGCCGTGAACGATGATGACGGTGGGACGGGTGGCGCGGACTTCTTTAGGCTGCCAGTGACAGTGGCAGAGCACCTGACTGGAGATCTGATGCTCGGTAGCGGGAGAGACCTCGACGAGCTGGGCCTCGGCTGGAGGAAGATTGCTGGGGCGCGGCAGGTAGTTACCGAAGATGGTCTGCAGGTGGCCGTTGCGCATGAAGCGGCGCGGACGGAAGTCGGCGACCTGGACGGTGGTGCCTTCAAGCGTTGACAGCATCTAGAGCTTTTCCTCGGCGATCGTGCGGTCGAGGAAGGCTTTGGCATTGAGTGCGCCGGTGGGTTCGTCCTCGTGTTTGAAGTAAATATAGACGTCACGTTGTTGAGCGAGAGCCAGGAAACGTTTGGCGAAGGCGTCGAGTTCGGCGGGGGAGTAGCCGCTGCTGCGGCGCAGGCGGAAGCAGGCGAAATCGGCGGCAGGGTGGATCTCAGGAGTGACGAGATCATCGCTTTCGGCGACGCAGAGAGCGGCATTGTGTCCACGCAGGACGGCGTAGATCTCTTCCGCGAACCATGATTCGTGGCGGAACTCGAACGCCACGCGGGGAGCGCCGGGAGCACGCAGCGCGGAGATGTTGAGAAAGGCGTCGAGCAGCGCGGCGTCGGCCTTGAAGTTCGGCGCAAGCTGGAAGAGCACGACGCCGAGCTTCTCTGCCTGGCGGACGGGTTCAAGCGTGGAGATGAACTGCGCGACGTCGGCGTCGCATTCGCGCAGGCGCTTGAAGTGGGTGATGCGCTGCGGCGCTTTGAAGCTGAAGCGAAAGTGCGGCGGAGTAGCGGCGAGCCAACCCTCGAGCATCTTCGCCGTGGGCAGGGCGCGGAAGGTGTAGTTGACCTCGACGGAGGTCAGCTGCGAGGCATAGAACTCAAGGAACTTTTTCGCAGGAGTGCGAGGAGGATAGAAGTCGGGTTTCCAGGTTGGGTAGGCCCAACCGGAGGTTCCGGCATGGATGCGAGTTGAGGCAGGGGTGGAAGCCACGACGGAATCAGAAACCTGAGGTCGAGCGGTAAAACGATCGGAAGAAGATTTTTGGGGCGGCTAGTGGGGTTCGAACCCACGACATCCGCTGCCACAGAGCGGCGTTCTGCCACTGAACTATAGCCGCCGTATACTGGAAATTATAGCACCGGAACGCCATGGGTCGAGCGTCGAAGTGGACAGTTGGGAGTGCGATGGAATTTGCAGTGAAGCCCGAGGTTCTGCCGCCACGCACGAAACGCGCCGGGAAGATGTTCGACGACGAAAACCTGGACCTGTTGTCGCATATCCTGGACGACTTCCTGAAGATTCCCGGGACGTCGATTCGTTTCGGGCTGGATGGCATCGTCGGATTGATTCCCGGCGTCGGCGACCTGGTCGGCGGGATCGCCTCCTGTGTCATCATCTTTGCCGCATGGGCGCGCGGCGTGCCTTACGTGACGGTGGCGCGGATGGTGGCCAATGTGGGCATCGAGGTGGTGGTGGGATCGCTTCCTGTCCTGGGAGATATGTTTGACATCGCATGGCGGGCCAACCGGCGCAACTATGCTCTGCTGGCGGGCAGCCTGGCCGAGCCGCGAAGGAACAAGATTCAGAGCTGGATCTTCCTGATGGGGCTGCTGGTTCTTCTGACCGGAATGGTGCTGATACCAATGCTGTTCCTGGCGTGGTTGATGGACCTTGTGCTGCGGCAGATTGGCATGGATCTGCATGTCCTATTCGGCAAGTAGCAACGAGGTCGATGCGATAGACTAAAAGCTAGTCGGGGCGTGGCGCAGTCTGGTAGCGCACCTGCTTTGGGAGCAGGGGGTCCTCAGTTCGAATCTGAGCGCCCCGACCAATTACAAGCGTTTTGCGAATTCATTGGCATGTGGCAGTCTTCATGCCTTCGATTCTTCCCAAAAGGGAGACTTCTGAGTTTCCTATCGGAACCCACTGAAAAATATCGCCAGGACATTCCGGTTTTGGAAGCAGAGAGTCGGGGGGCAAAATCCTCCGCTGCCGTGAGTGGAGGCTTTGACGTTCTGCGCCTCAACGACCAATCACAGTCGGCTGTTTCAGGCTGAAATGCACATATACCGTGGTGGCGACTTCAACTGGCCTGCCGTCGACCGAATACGGCTTATAGCGCCAGTCGCGGACGGCATCGATAGCGGCCCCGCGCAAGATCTGGGGTCCGTTGATTGCGCGCAGGGTTTTGACGGCGCCGCTGGTGGAGATTGTCGCCTGCAGTGCGACGATTCCTTCGAGCCGCTCCGTTCGTGCCGAAGCGGGATACTCAGGCCTCGGCGCGGAGAGTAGGTTGCCCTCCATGACGTTGGGCTGGACATATCTGGTTGCGGATCTGCTCCCTGCACTGGCAGGTGAAGATACGTCAGACTGTGTGCCGGCGCCGTCGATGCCTGAACCTGAGGGCGTGGCTGCCGCGGCGGTCCCCGCCGTGATTCCTGTTGTTGTTCCTTCGGGGGCGGGCGTCGGCGGCGTTGTGGCGGAAGGTGTTGGCGGAGGCGGGGGCCCGGACGAAGGTTCATCCGAGTTGCTGCTGAAGAGCGTGCGAACGGTTGCCAGATGCGAGAGCAAGCCTTGTCCCAGGCTGGTGCGGTAGAGCAGGAACGATGCCGCGACAACCGTCAGCAGGACAAGGAAGACCGCGATGGGGATGATGTTCCGCTTTTTTTCGCCGGCAAAGGCAAAGGTCGGAGACGGGAAGCCGTCGTCTTCAGACTCGTGGGAGAAGATGGCGCGGCCGCGGGTTGGCAAGATCGCTTCAAAGAGAGGAGCATTTTCAGCAGCGGGCTGAGCGAGAGGCTCAGCAGCGACGACAGGTTGGGAGATGACAGAAGGTGGGGCGATTACAGATGGGACGATCACGGGCGAGGCGGGGGCGATGGGTTGAGCGTTATCAGCGGGTTCGGGAGCGCGAGGTTCAGGGGGCAAAGCGGGCTCTGCGGAATGAGCAACTGGTAAAGCATCTATTTTTCTGATTCTCTGCTCGATTGCCTCCAGATTAAGCTTGACCTCCAGAGTATTGATCTCAAGGCGGGTGAGCTTCTGGCGAAGTTCGCTTGAGGCGTCGAGCAGGCTGTCTTTCGTGTCGGATGTATGGGCTCTGGATACGTCAGAAGAGGGAGCGGAGAAACGAGCCGGATGTGGCTCCTCGACGTGACTCGGCGGCTTTGGAGTTGCGGAGACCGGCCGCGAAGGTGCGCCGAACTGTCTCCAGCAGCCCGTGCCCAACAGGAACTCCATGATCGTATTCGTAGGCCGGGTGATATCGGCCTGCGTGTCCTCCATCGGCGGGCCGCCGACGGCGGCTGCGAGGATGCTCATCATGTCGGTGAGAAGTATCTCGTCTCTCTCCCGGCTCACAATGGATTTGATCAGCGCCGACAGGTCATTCCGGAACTGATTGTTGTTTTCCAGCGTCCGCGCGAATTTAAAGAAATCATCGGGAGAGCCATGCTGGACGTAATTCGTATCGAAGAACCCGTGCAACTCCGTGATCTGAGTGCCAAAACGCTCGATCGTCTCCTGCATGTTGAGGAAGAAAAGCATTGACCATTAGATGCGGGTTATGTAGATGCGGTTATGCGCCGATTGTGAGCGGGGTTAGGTGCATTTACCTGCCCTTTGCTGCTGTCACGGAGGATATCCGGGGGCAGCTTTGGGCGGTTCATTCTTAACTAACTTCTGGAAGAGCTGAAGTTACAGCTCATTGGAGATTTCGCGCCTCTTTGGCACTGCAATCTGATGTTGTATTGCGAGACGGATGCGTTCGACCCCAGGCGGGAGTAGCCTCAGGCTTTCGAATCACCGGAGCGATGCCCTCGGTCTTGAAGTTGTTGACAGGGCAATCGATGGCATATAGGGTTGCTTCAACGTAACCGCTTACTCTTGATAGTACTGGAATTAAGGTGGAAGGGCTTCAAATGAATTTTCTTCGTGGCGTGAAGACGATCGTGACTGACAGTCATTTTTTGGTGCCATTTTTTGTGCTGATCGCCGGGATCGCCCTCCTGGTCTTCCTGCATTGATTTTGTAGAAATATAGTCGATACGTGGAGAGATCTGTGGCAAGTGCAGTTTCCGGAGTAAAAGTAAAAAAAGAGGGGATGTCGCTTCACGGGCTGGGCGTCATCTGCGGCCTGACCGCCGGTGTCTGGCTGGGTGCCGCGGAGGCGCCGACGAAGCTGGTCAATGCCGGTTTCTCGCCATTCGCGATCTCGCTGTGCATGGTGGCCGGAGTCTTTACCGCTCGATGGACCTTTCCGACCCTGCTGAAGGGAACCTCCTATGTCTTTGCCGACCTGATGGAGAAGAAGCACCTGATCGTATGGGCGCTGCTGGCCGGGGCGCTTTGGGCGGTCGCGAATACCCTGACGGTCTTTGCGATTCGAGACGTTGGTCTGGCAGTCGCCTTCCCGCTCTGGAACACCAACGCCCTGATCGGACTTTTGTGGGGACGGTTGCTGTTCCGCGAACTGGAGGGTGCCAGCGCAAAAAATATCGGCAAGGTGGTGCTGGGCACTCTCGCCATTGTGGCTGCGGCAGTGATGCTGGGGTTCAGCACAATTCACGGCGGGACGGTGACGACTCACCACGCGGTGAGCGGGATTCTTGCCGCGGCGGGAGCGAGCCTGATGTGGGGGACGATGTATGTTCCTTATCGCAAGGCTTATTTGAGCGGCATGAATCCGCTGTCGTTTGTGACCGCCTTTACGGTGGGGGAGCTGGGCACGGTGTTTGCGCTGACGGTGGCGCTCGATGGAGGCCTGCACTCGCCTTCGTTTCAGCTCTTTCACCTGCGCGGCATGGTCTTCTGGCTCTTTCTGGGCGGGTTTGTCTGGGTGATCGGGGACCTGTTCCAGCAGTTTGCGACGAAGTATGTGGGGATTGGCCGAGGCATTCCGCTCTCGAATACCAACCAGCTCTGGGGTCTGGCCTGGGGGGCGCTGGTGTTTGGCGAATTGGCTGCGGCGGACCATCGTCATAAAGTACTGGTGGTAGCTGGGTCCCTCGTGATGATTCTGGGCGCGCTGGCAATCAGCACCGCAGTTGCGTCGTCGAAGGAGCAGACCTCGACCAACGAGGCGGTGCTGAGGGAGTGCGAGCGCTACGGGCTCGACTATAACCGGACGATGCTGGCCATGGCCGGCGATGAGTTTGGAGCACGCAACGAGAAACGCCGCTGGTGGGACTACGCGATCATCGCCGCCGCCACAGGGGTGTTTATCTGGCTCGGGGTGAGCGCGGTTATTCCACCTCTGGCGATGGACGGCCGCTGGATTGCCATCCTGGGCGGGGTCCTTCTGCTAAGCCTGGTGGCGGGAACGTGGAGCCTTTGGAAGAGGACACGATTCTCCTGAGTTGCTTGGATTGTCTGCAAGTTTGGACAAAGTTATAGGATTGACTCTCAGGAGCTATGCATGGCTGTAAGACTGAAAGATATTGCACGCGAGCTTGGCGTGTCCGTCGTTACTGTGTCGAAGGTTTTGCGCGGCAATGCCGACATTGGCGAAGAGACGCGGCGGCGCGTGCTGAAGCGCATGAAGGAGCTGAACTATCAGCCCAACATGATGGCGCGGGGTCTGGCCAGCGGACGGACCTATACGGTCGGACTGGTCGTTCCCGATCTGGTTCACCCCTTTTTTGCCGAGTTCGCCAAATCGCTGAGCGGGGTTCTGCGGACGAGCAAGCGGGCATTGATCCTGGCGTCTTCGGAAGAAGATCCGGATGTGGAGCAGGAAGAGATTCGGACTCTTCTGAGCCGGGGCATCGACGTCCTGTTGATCGCATCGTGCCAGGCGAGCCTGCGCAATTTCTACGAACTGGGCGACGTGCGAACGCCTTATCTCTTGTTCGACCGGAATTTTCCGCATCTTGCCGCACACTTTGTCGGCACCGACGACGTAAGGGTTGGCGAGATGGCCACCGAACACCTGATCGAGATTGGCCGCAAGCGGATCGCCCATATCGGCGGCAAGGACACGAGCCCGTCGTTCGACCGGTTGCGCGGCTACCGGAGCACGATGGCGGAACGCCGTATCACGGTGCCTGAGAGCTACGTGCTGGTGCGGGAGCGAGTGGAGGAGGCAGGAGACGTGGCCGGCTTTCAGGCGATGCAGGAGCTGCTTCGGCTGAAGCCCAGGCCAGACGCCGTCTTCTGTTACAACGACCTGACCGCTGTAGGCGCGATAGAGGCAACGCTGCAGGCCGGACTCCGTGTGCCGGAGGACATCGCCTTTATCGGTTGCGGAAACCTTCGCTACGCAGATTATCTCCGCGTTCCGCTGAGTTCGATCGACCATGGGACGTCGGAACTGGGGCGCATCGCCGGGGAGTTTGCCTTGGACCTCTCGGCCAATCCGGAGCAGTCGCCACGCAGTGTTCTGGTGAATTCAACGCTGGTCGTGCGGCAATCGACCGCAGGCCTCGCGGCGGCAAAAAAGAAGTAATCTTTTCCACTTGCCAGAACACGTTTTCGGGTCTATTGTAGTTAGCGGTAACGTAAGTGCGGATCTTCGCGTCGAAGGGAAATCAAAAATGGCAACGACAGCAGTTTCCAGCAACGCTCCTCTTAAGGACATGGACGAGTGGGATGAATTTTTAACCGAGCGCTATCAGGAAGGCAAGACCGAGGAGCAGTTCCGCCAGTATGATGCGGAGGCGAATCCCGGCGTGGCGGAGTTCTATCGCCTCAACCACCAGTTCCAGACATTCGACTACGTGATGGGGAAGCAGAAGGAGTACTTCGGCCTCAACAAGGGCGAAAAGAGCATCTGGGAGGCCGCGGAGTTTCTGAACACACTGGTCGATGACAGCGACCCGGACACCGACCTGACGCAGATCGAGCATCTGCTGCAGACTTCGGAGGCAATCCGCAAGGACGGCCACCCGCGCTGGTTCGTGCTGACCGGGTTCATTCACGACCTGGGCAAGGTGCTGTGCCTGTGGGGCGAGCCGCAGTGGGGCGTGGTGGGCGATACCTTCCCCGTCGGCTGCGCTTACTCCGACCAGATCGTATTTCCCGAGTACTTCAAGGCGAATCCGGACATCAACAATCCGCTCTACCAGACGAAATACGGCATCTACGAGCCGAACTGCGGTCTGGAGAAGGTACATATGTCATTCGGACACGACGGCTATATCGGCGAAGTGATGAAGAATTACATGCCGGAAGAGTCGATGTACATGCTGCGGTATCACTCGTTCTACGCCGCGCACCGGCATGGCGCGTATCGGCACCTGATGAGCAAACGCGATATCGAGATGTTCGAGTGGGTCAACAAGTTCAACGTGTATGACCTCTATTCCAAGGGGCACACCAAGCCGAATTTGAAGGAGCTGAAGCCGTACTATGACGATCTGTTCGCCGAGTTCTTTCCGGCGAAGATCGCGTGGTAGCAGGCGGCCCTCCATAGAAGTCTTACTGAGCGGCCCTGAGATGGCGAGAGCTATTTCGGGGCCATTTTTTGATCTGCAACGGGCGTAAGCCGGACAAGGACGAAGCAATGTCGAAGCGTTTGATCGGTGGTACCGCGAGCTTAGAAGGCCGCAACATCTTCATTCATCCCGGCAATAGTTCAATGGTGGAGATGAGCTATGGGCGCATCCGGCTGGGCAAAGCAGAGCGCCGCGTGGACTTCGAGAATAAAGGCCAGGAGACGGGGTTGGTATGCCTGAGCGGCACAGCCACAGTCACAGTGGGACAACAGAGCTTTGAGATGCAGGCCAAAGACGCGCTGTATATCTCGAAGGGGCTCTCCATGGCGGTTGAGACTACCTCGGAGGCCGACCTCGTTGAGTGCTCGGCTAAGGTGGATGGAGAATATCCCGTACAGTTTGTCCCGTATGCCAGCGTGCGGGCGGACGAGAAGCGGCACTTCATCGCGGGCTCGGACAGTTCGAAGCGCGAGATCGACATCATGCTTGGGACCAATGTGAATGCGGGAAAGCTGGTTGTCGGGGTGACGAGTTCGCTGCCCGGAAATTGGACGAGTTGGCCTCCACATGAACATGCCGCGATGCTGGAAGAGATCTACGTGTTCTTTGATATGCCGGAACCTGCGTTTGGTCTGCAATTGGTCTATACGGATGGAATCTCGGCGGCAGAGGTGGAAGTCGTCCGCGATGGCGATGCCGTTTTGTTGCCCGAGGGGTATCACCCCAACGTCGCGATCCCCGGCAGTGCGCTGAACTTCGTCTGGATGATGGCAGCGCATCGTGAGGTTACGGACCGTCAATGGGGCGTCGTTACGGTCGATCCTCGATATGCGCAAAATTAGAGGGTGGGTCGCCGTCTGTACGGCAGTATCGAATGCCCATAGGCGTTCCGGCGTTTATCTGCGTTTCATATAAAACTGGCATGATTGACTGAAATCTTCGTCAACGCAGGGGGAGTGCCTGTTGGAGTACAACGGACGTGTTATAGTTTGCGATAAATAATCGCTTTAATGTATGTAAATACTTGATATATATGATTTTATTTTATTATCGGAATAGTTTTACGTTATCGCTTCCGTTAGCGGATTTCTGTTGACAATTTCAATTCCGATTGCGTAAGGTTCTCGGTATCCTCAGGAAACTGAAGAATTACGAAGTTTGATTACAAGAAAACTGCCATTGCAGGGACGAAGCCGATTTTAAGGAGACAGGACAGATGATGCACAACTCACCCCCAGAAAGTGTTGCTCAACCCCCAAAATCAATAGCAGGAGTGAGGCTTGCCTCGTTGGTTTCCAAATGGCTGCCGCTGGCGTTGACAATTCTATTGCTGTTGCCGGCACATCTCTCTTATGCGCAGTTCGAGTCCGCTTCGGTGCTCGGCTACGTCAGCGACAGCACCAATGCCGCGGTTCCAAACAGCACCATAACGCTGACCAACCTTTCGACGAGTATCAAGCAGACGGCGACTACAGACGCAGAGGGGCGTTATGAGTTTTCGAGCGTGCCCATCGGAAGGTACCAGGTTGCTGCAGAGGCCGCCGGCTTCCAGCGAACCGAGACGCAACCGTTCACGGTAACGACCAACGCTCGTCAGAGAGTCGATGTGACCGTGAAGCCGGGATCGGTGAACGAGACGGTGACGGTTAGCTCGGCGCCCACACTCCTCGAGACGGAGACCAGTTCGCACTCAACCGTGATCGGTACTCGCCAGGTTGAGGATCTTCCGTTGAATGGCCGGTCGTATGCGGACCTGGTGCTGCTGGTTCCGGGAGCGCGCAAGTCGAGTATCGAGAACAGCGGCACGTCGAGCCGCGAAGGTTCGTTCAACATCAATGGCCAGCGCTCGGCGTTCAATAATTACCTGCTGGACGGCCTGGACAATAACAACTACGGCACCTCGAACCAGGGTTTTGCGAACGAAAATATTCCTCCCTCGCCGGATGCGATCAGTGAGTTCCGCGTGGAGACCAACAACTATTCCGCAGAGTATGGACGGACAACGGGCGCTGTGATCAACGCTTCGATTCGTCGCGGCTCGAATCAGTTCCACGGAAGGGCGTGGGACTATGTGCGCAACACCTCGTTCAATGCGATTGGGCCGTTTCTGGCTCCGGGAGCAACGAAGCCGAAGTTCATCCGCAACCAGTTTGGCGGAACTTTTGGTGGACCGATCTGGAAGGATCATACCTTCTTCTTCGGCGATTACGAGGGCGTCCGCCAGATCTTCAATAATGCGAACGCAACCTCGACCCTGCCAACGGCCAGCCAGCGTGCCGGAGATTTTGGCATACCGCTGCGTAATCCTGTGACGGGGGATGTTTATCCGACGGGTCAGGTTCCGGCAAGCGCGGTGACACCATTCGCGCGCGCTGTGCTGGATGCGCTGCCATTGCCGACTCAAGCCGGCATTTCCAATAACTTTGCAATCACGCCACGCGGCATCATCAAGGACGACAAGGGCGATGGTCGTGTCGACCATACCTTTAGCGACCACTTGAGCATATTCGGCCGGTATAGCGAACATCGCGGCTACATCTTCGATCCTCCCAGCATCCCCGGACGAGCGGGCGGTAACTCCAATGGGAATGTAAGCATTCAGAATCGCAACATCGCCGGCGGCGCGACATGGACGATCTCGGCCAACAAGTTGCTCGATATCCGCTTTGGATGGTCGCGCAACAAGGGCGGCAAGTTCCCCATCGGACAGGGCCAGCCTTCGATGTTGGTGGAGAATGGCATTACAGATGGACTACCGACCGACCCGCTCGTGGTGCGGTCACTGAATACGCAATCGATATCAGGGTTCTCACAGTTTGGAGCCCAGCCGTCGAGCCCTCAGTTTCAGAACCCGACGATCTACAATCCGAAGGCAAATTTCACGTGGATCAAGGGCAGGCACAGCATGAAATTCGGCTATGAATATCAGGCTGTGAACACAGAGGTCAACGATTTCAACCCGAGCTACGGTCAGGATAACTACTCCGGGCAGTTCTCGCGGCCCGCAGGCGCAGCAACCAGTAACGACGCGGCGACACAGCAGGCGCGCAATTTGGCGGACTTCATGATGGGCAATCGCTCCGAGTACTCGTTGACGACCTACGCGATTGTGCATTTGCAGCAACGTTATAACTTCATGTACTTCCAGGATGACATCAAGATATCTCCGAAGTTGACGATCAATGCAGGGTTGCGTTATGAGATCGTTACACCTCAATATGAGAGAAACAATAAACTGGCTAACTTTGATCCGATCACGAAATCGCTGATTCAGGCGAGGAGTGGAGGAATCTATAGCCGCTCGCTAGTGAATACTCCGTTGAACAATCTGGGACCGCGCTTTGGCTTCGCCTACTCCGCGAATGACAAGACGGTGCTGCGAGGTGGTTATGGCATCGGCTACACCCAGTGGAACCGCGCCGGAGGTGAAAATAACCTGACTTACAACGGGCCGAATGTTGTGAACGCCACGATCACTCAGGGAACCTCCGCAGCAACCGCTCCATCGGCTTCAACACTGTGCACCAATGACACGCAACCACAGTCGGAGTGCTTCCGTCAGACGCAGCAGGGCTATGCAGCCGACCTTACCTCACCTGCATATTTCAACCCTCTGAATGCAACTTCGCGTTATATTCCGCGCGACTTCAAAACCGGCTACCTGCAAAGCTACCAGATCGGCATTCAGCGGCAACTTCCCCATGGAGTTGTTGCGGACATCGCTTATGTGGGCAGCAAGGCTACGCATCTGCAGACGCTGGCAGATTATAACCAGGCTACCCCCTGCATTGCCGGACCAGGAGTCACATGCGGTAATTTGCAGTCGCGTCGGCCGATATCGAACTTTGGAGCTATCGAGATTGCCTATGGTATAGGTTCGGCGAACTACAACTCACTTCAGTTCAAGTTGGAGAAGCGGGCGACGAAGGGACTTTACCTGTTGAATTCGTTCACCTATGGCCGTATCTTCGATCTCTCTTCCGGTCATCTCGAGACTCAAAATGGGGATAACTCACGAGTGAACTATGCCAATCCGAGCGCTGACTACGGCCCGGGCGGTTACGATCAGCCGCTGGCCGACACGCTTTCAGTCGTGTACGACCTGCCCTACGGTCATGGACGTAAGTGGGGCGGCGATACGGGTCGGTTGGTAAATACTGTTCTTGGCGGCTGGCAACTGACGCTCATCAACACCATGACAAGCGGCCTGCCAGTAAATATTACTTACGGACTGTCTTCATCGAACCCGCTTTATGTCTCCAACCTGGTAACATATCGCCCACAACGCTTGAATAATGGCCCGATCAAAGCTCCATCTTCGGCGCACGAGAAGACGGCTACTGCGCTGAAAGGGTACTTTACGCCAGCAAATCTAACAACTCCCACGACGTATCCATGGGGCAACGTAACGCGTAACTCGGAGAGGTCAGACGCGTTTTACCAGGCCGATCTCGGGCTGCACAAAGCATTTCCGCTATGGAATGATAGTTCGAATCTGGACTTCCGCGCAGAGGCATTCAACGTGCTGAATAAGGTCAACTACGGTTCTCCTAACAGCTCATTTGGAGGCTCGAGCTTCGGACAGATTACGAGTGCTTCTCCGGCAAGGCAATTGCAACTTGCTGCGAAGATCATCTTCTAACGGCTTCGCATTGAGGGAGCTGTAATACCCAGACGGCGCCGATGAAATTCGATCGGCGCCGTCTTCTTCGTAAGAGAATAAGGTGACGGCAGGAGGGCTTGTCTTGAAGATCGATCGTCGCAGGTTTGGCATGATGGGAGCGGCAGCTCTGGGAGCTCTCTCGACGCAGCGAGGATGGAGCGAGGTGGCGCAAGCAACGTCGCCCACGCGGTTTCATTTCGCGGTCGTCGCCGATCCGCACATCATCGATGAGTTCTATGTGAAGGGAAGTGAGAATGGGGCCGAAGACAACGAGAGCATCCTGCATACAACGGAACGACTTATTTCAGCGCGATCTCTTATCAACTCGCTCCGGCCGAAGATAGAACAGGTCTTTGTGGCAGGTGACTGCTTTCATAACTATCCTTCGACAGACTACGATTTCTATTTCAAGCACAAGACTCGTATCGACAATGCCAAAGAACTCTTCGACGGCTTTGAGATGCCGGTGCATCTTGGATTTGGCAATCACGACTATGACGTCCCCAAAGTATCGCGCGAGATGTCGCACCGCTTATTTGCCGCCAAGCTCAAGGCAAAGCCCTACTCGTCGGTCGACTACAAGGGCTTCCGGTTTGTGCATCTGAACAATTTTCTGGGCGCGACATGGGACCAGGGCTCCAGCCAGTTCAGCAAGGGGCGAGGGTCGCTTGGCGAAGAGCAACTCCAGTGGTTTGAAGGGCTCTTGCGCGACAACAAGCCGACGGTCGCCTTTATTCACTATCCGCTGTGGCTGGTCAATGCTACGGAGTTCCGCGACTATGGTTTGCATCCTCTTCTTAGAAAACATCGCGAGACTATCCAGTTGGTGATCGCGGGACACTGGCATAAGTGGGTAGACTTTGCGCATACTTTTGGACCGCAGCACTATGTCTCTGCAGCGACTCGCTATGATTCCAATGCTTACATGCTGTTCGAGGCGGACAGCCGGAGCCAGAAGATCAAATGGATGAATGCAGATCTGGTGGAGTGGTCGACCCACTACAGCAAACCCTATACAGGTTAAGAAAGTAGCCTGGCCGCGAATTCACATTCAACCGGGGAGAGGTATGTCTATTAATAGAGCAGTTCAGATTTCTGCGGCAATCGCGCTTTTTGCTGCAGGAGGATTCGCAGTTTCTCAGCAGACAACCGCCGCCGAGCAGGACCAGCGGGTGCATGTGAATCAGATTCAGGTCATTGGTTCGCACAATAGCTATCATTCGGGGTTTCCGCCGAGCGCGCGGAAGTATATGGAGATTAACTATCCCGAGGCGCTGCATAGCCTCGACTATTCTCACCCTCCGCTTCAAGATCAGCTCTCGGCGGGCGTGCGGCAGATAGAGATCGATGTTTATGCGGATGCTAAGGGCGGACTGTATTCGCATCCTGCCATTCTGGATAGGATTGCGAAGGCAGGCCTTCCTGCGGATGCGGAGTACGATCCTCATCACGAGATGGACAAGCCGGGATTCAAGGTGTTTCACATGCAGGATGTGGACGTGCGTAGCACCTGCATGACTCTTATGGCTTGCCTCACTGATGTTCGCTCCTGGTCAAAACAGCACCCTCAACATCTGCCGATCTTCATTCTGGTAGAGACGAAAGAGGGAAAGCCGCGAGAACTTCCAAATGCTGTGGTCCCGGAACCTTTTACTCCGACGGTATTCGATGCGCTGGATAAAGAGATCCGATCCGTCTTCAAGCCGGACGAGATGATTACTCCAGATGATGTTCGCGGCAATGCGGCAACTCTGGTAGAAGCAGTGCACGCGGGCAAGTGGCCAGTCCTTGCAGAGGCGCGCGGCAAGGTTATCTTTCTGCTGGATCAAAGACATGTCGAATCTGTGTATACGGAAGGGCATCCTTCCCTGCGCGGCCGCGTGCTCTTTACCAATGCTGTTCCGGGTGCTCCCGATGCGGCCTTCACGGAACAGAACAATGGATCGCGCGAAGAGATCGATGCGTTGGTAAAGCAGGGCTATCTTGTGCGGACGCGAACCGATGAAGGCACTGAGCAGGCACGCACAAACGACACAACCCGCCGTGACCTTGCGCTCTCGACCGGCGCGCAGATGCTTAGCACCGACTACCCGCCTTCTGAGCCTTCGCGCTGGGCCAGGTATGTTGTGTCATTTCCTGACGGCCTGGTCGCCCGGTGCAATCCGGTGATCAAGCCGTCTGGGTGTGTCGATAGCCTTCTCGAGCCTCCGCTCGCCGCTCGCTGATGGTCTTCGGTTACTTCTCGAAATTCAGATAGATGGGATTCCCAACGATCAACATGGCACCGGCCTCGGAGCGGACATTGACACGCAGCCAATGTCTCTTCCCGTCGCTCTGATAATCGAAACTTCTTGTCTCCTCGTTCTGCCCTGCCGGAGATGCACTTAATAGCGTAGTTGGCTGGCCATCGAGAATAATCTCTGCATGGTCACCTACCAATGCAGTCATCTTAAGAGTGAAGTGAATCTTCTGACCGGCTGGGACGCGTAAGTTGTCTCCCATGGATGCAGCGCCGGTTGCAGCGTTCGCTGTGAATTCGATGGCGCGGTCTCTTGAACCTTCGGCGTCGACAAAGACGTGTCCTGCGCGAATCGCATCCAGAATGGCGCTCTCGGATAAGTTTGCCGCATGGATGACGGTTGTAGGATGACCTATTGCAGAGTTAGTACCGGCTTTTAGATCGGCATCGTGATTGTCGCTGCCGCCCAACGCTGTAATTCGCAATCCTTTGTTGAGTTCTTCCTGCCAGAGAGGGATGCCGGAGTGCGGTCCATCGGCGGTTCCTCCATTGATGACTTCAATGGCAGTGACTCGACTGAAGTCGGTGTTAGGGACTGTCCAACCGCATCCCATGCAGGACTCCCCCGAGGGAATTCCCGGATGATTGATGGATAAAATTCCGTGTTCTGCTTCGACCTCATCGAGTAACTTATTGAAGTTGGGAACATGCGGGCTTGTAAGTCGGAAATCGATGAAATCCGTCGGTCCATAGACATTGGCATGACCTTGAAAGGTAGTAATCTCACGAGCCGGTATCAAGAGCAGATGATCGAAATAGGGCTGTAGCTCGCGCATATCGTTATAGTGCGAAGTCGTGTTATGGTCGCTGATCGCGATAAAATCCAACCCTCTTGCTGCTGCCGTCTCTACTGTCTTATAGAGAGGGCAAGGAACTTTCTTTCCCGATTGGCTGAGGCAGGATCCATCGCTGTGCGCGTCGTGCATGTGCAGGTCCCCGCGGTACCATGCAGGGCCGTTACGCAACGGTGACTGGCTGAAGGTAGAGACTAAAGGCCTGTCGCCAGCGTGTGAGAAATGAATTTTGGCCTCGTACTCGGCGCGAACGCCTTTCCGGATGTTTGGAACTCCCAGTATCAGCTTCCATGTTCCAGGACGGACCGGGCCCGGAAGATAGGATGGGGTCGCGTCCGTCTCTGAAATGGTGAAGGAGGACTTATTGCCACCACTCCAGCCGCGAAAGCGTTCGCTATCGAAGATGCCTAAGTCGATGGTTGTACGTTTGTCACGTTCGGTATAGGAGAAATCTACCGTCAGGCGAGTAACTCCACTGGGCACGACAAAGGGAACCTCCACATAAGTCTGATAGTTCGCATAAGTCACGGTTCCGCGGAGATCCAGATCGGAGTTGGATTTTTGAGCGTGGCAGATAGTAGAACCGGATGCAAGTGTGTAAGCGGCAGCGATAGCGACAGCTGCAATACGCGCAGCCGCAACGGGAAATAATCTCATGGCAACTATTATGTCAGGCACAGCGGTTGCCAAATTGAAAATAATGAAGCCGTGTGGAAACAAGCTTTGAGCCGAGCGGCTATTTCCACGCCCGGGACCACTCGGGGCCCGCCGTCGTGCCGGTGCGCAGACGAGCGTCGATTCCTGCATTTAATTCAATCAATCTGCCGAAGAGCCAAACGAGGTCGGAGAGCCGATTGAGATAGGCGATAATCTCGGGCTTTACCTCGACGCCGCTCTCCGCCAGGCGGACGGCGCTGCGCTCTGCTCGGCGGCACACGGTGCGGGCCATCTCGTATGCTGCCGATTCGGTATGCGCTCCGGGGAGCGACCAGTCGGAGAGAATGCCTTCCGTTGCTTCAATCTGATGGACAAGACGGGTAAGAGCTTCCACGTCGTCGACCGAAATGACAGGAGCGTTCGTCTGATTCTCCGGCGGAGTGGCCAGCGCGCCGCCTACACGAAAGAGCGTCCGCTGAATCTCCTCGGTCCAGCCGCAAATATCCTTGTTGTTGCAGATGCTGCGGGCAAAGCCCAGCACAGTATTCAACTCATCGACGGAGCCGTAGGCCTCGACGCGCAGGTCGGCTTTCGAGACGCGTACTCCACCCGCGAGTCCGGTCTGCCCGCTGTCTCCATGAGTGGTTGCGATGCTCGTGCTCATTCTTTCTCTCCTCCTGGTGCTTTCATTTCTTCTACGATCTGCCGCGCGGCGGCACGCGCATTGCGGATCAAGTCGGGCAGTCCAACGCCGCGATATCCATTGCCCAACAGCGACAGCCCATCGAGTCGTCGAACCCGCTCGTCCAGTTCGACCATCCGTTCCAGATGGCCGACCCCATATTGCGGAAGGCTGCTGGGCCAGCGACGCACCATAGTTACTTGCGGTTCCGGCAGCGGCCCGAGCAAACGTGCAAGTTCAAGCCGTGCGACGGAAGCAGTCTCATCGTTTCCGCACTTCATCAGTCGTTCGGCCGCCGCTCCGCCAAAGAAAGCGCGCACCAACCGGCCATTCTGCGGCACGCGGCCGGCGAATTTCTGGTCCACGAATGTGCACGCCAACAATAGGCTCCCTGAGCCTTCCGGCACAAGAAAGCCGAAGCCCGGGGGGACAATAAACTTTGCGGCATCGGTAAATCCAAATGCCACTACCACTGCTGAACTCGAATCCATCGTCATGAGTTCCGCGGCCCGGGCATCGATGGGCTGCAGTAACTCCCGCGCTGTATCTACAGGCGCAGCCACCATGACCGCATCAACGCTCTCCTCACTCTTTGAGGTCTTCAGCGTCCATCCTTGATCACTGCGTGAGAGCGAATGCACGGCTGTGCTGAGACGAATCCAGTCTGCAGGGATAGCGGCGACGATGTTGTCGACCAATGTCTCGAGGCCGCTTCGCAGCGTGGTAAAGATCGCAGCGTCTTTGTCTTTCTTTGCAGCGGCGCGAGCCTGCATGGCGATGATCAGGCTGCCATGCTCGCGCTCCATCGCGACAAACGGAGCCATCACGGCGCGTACGCTCAACTCCGTCACCTCTCCGCCAAAGACGCCGCGCAGCAGTGGAGCGCCAATCTTCTCCAACACCTCATCGCCGAAATGCCGTTGAACAAAAGAGGCAACGCTTTCATCGTATTTGGGCGCGTCTGCCTTAAGCTCCTCAGCGCGATTCACTTCATCGTGGTAAGCGTACTTCGCCTCCGCGCTAAACAACTCCGACCGATCCAGAGCGTCGAGATCCGCAGGCACCATCATGCGCATGCCGTCGGGCATCGCCTGCAATCGTCCGTCCATCAGGACGTAGGTCTTCCGCGCATCGTCATTCGAGGGCATCATCTCGCTGCTCAGACCAAGCTCTTCGGCAAGTTCACGCGCCCAGGGTTTTTCCGTTACCCAGGCGTCGGGACCGCATTCGATGACGAAGCCGCCTTCGCGCACCGTCTCGACAATGCCTCCAAGGCGCGGCGAGGCCTCAAAGAGCGCGACCTCTACCGCAGGGGCATCCTTCTGAGCCAACTCATAGGCTGCCGCCAATCCCGCGATGCCGCCGCCAACGATTGCAATCCGCTTCATCCACTCTCCAGATAACGATGCGGAGGCCGGAGCCTCCGCATGGGCTCCCCTCGCCTCAACTTAAACCTGCGCCAGGACCGCTGCTTCCTCCACCTCGGCCTGATATTGGCCTGAGGCTACCTCCGCCAGTGCGCTGATCAGCAGGTCGGAGTCGTTCAGACTCTGCGCGCGCCACAATTCAAGTCCAAGCTCACGGGCCTTTTCCGCGAAGGCAATATCGATGTCGTACAGGATTTCGACGTGGTCACAGAGAAATCCGACCGGCTGCATCACAACGCCGACGTGGCCTTCCGCTCTGATCGCCTTTAGCGTGTCTTCCACTGTGGGCCCAATCCAGGGGCCGCCGCTGATCCCCTGACTCTGGAAAGCGAAGTACCAATCCTTGTCGCCGAAGCCGACCGGGGCCATGCGCCGGGCAACCAGAGTTGCTGTGCGCTTGGCTTCGACGGCATAAGGGTCGGGAGAGGTCTCGGCAGTCGCAGCCCCTTGGCTCGTCATAATTGTCCGGCAGGGAACGCTGTGCGCCGTGAACAACACCGGCACTCGCCGCCCGGACTGTGCACATGCCAGCGCCCACACCGGCCACAGCCGTTGTGCGAAGGCCTGCGCCAGCAGCGGATGCTCCGCCCAGTCGGTGACAAAATCGACCTCCAGACCATCGGCGGCGGCCAGCACTGCCTTGCGATACAGTCCAACGCTCGTCCGCGAGTTCTGCGGAGCTAAGCAAATGACCTTGATGTGCGTTACGCCATCAAGTCGCATCTGCGCGATCGTATCTGCAATATATGGGTGCCAGTTCCGCATCCCGGCGTAGACCCTGGCGTTGGAGTCGCCCGCGCGATCGAGCGCGCGCTCCAACAGGTTTGCCTGAATCAGGGTCCACCTGGTTAGCGGCGGTGGCTCTGCTCCCGGAGTGTCTCCCAGCCCGATCTGCGCATAGCGGTGCTGCAACTCCTTCACGACCGACTCCGGAATCGTCCGTCCGCCTGTCACCTTGTCCAGATACTCGGCCATCTCTCCGAGTACATCGGGGGTTCCATGGGCCAGCAACAGAACCGCGCTTTGTCCTGTCTGTCCGCTCATGGTGTGTTGTACTCCTTGATCCACTGGACGATCTGAATTACGTTTTCGACCGGGGTGCCGGGCACAATGCCGTGTCCAAGATTAAAGATATGCCCGGGACGCCCTGCCGCTGCCGCCAGCACCTCCTCGACACGCGCCTTGAGTACCTGCTCGGGAGCGAACAAGGTGATGGGATCGAGATTACCCTGCACCGCGCATCCCGTACCGACAGACTTCCATCCAGCGTCAAGCGGAACGCGCCAATCGAGTCCGATCACGTCGGCTCCGGTCTCGCTCATGGCCGGCAGCAGGGAAGCGGTGTCAACGCCGAAATAAATGACCGGCACACCCATGGCACGCACTCGCTGGACCAGCTCGGTCGTGGCTGACAGACAGTACTGCCGATAATCGCTCACGCTCAATGCGCCGGCCCAGCTATCGAAGATCTGAATGACGTCGGCTCCGGCGTTTACCTGCTGCTGCGCGAAACCGGCAAGCACTGTCACCAGCTTTTCCATCAGCATCGGCCACGCAACGCCGTCACCATACATTAGCTTTTTCGTCTCGACGTAGGTCCGCGACGATCCTCCCTCGATCATGTAGCTGGCCAGAGTAAAGGGAGCGCCACAGAATCCGATGATGCCAAGCTCGTCGCCGTCTTCTCGCGGCCCGGAGAAGTGCGCGGCGACCTTTTCAATTGCCCGCGATACATAGCCAAGCTCATCGATGCGGTCGGTCCGCAGTGCTCGCACCTGGTCGGCTGTGCGGACGGGCACATGCACCACCGGGCCTTCGCCGGCAAGAAATTCAAAGTCCAGCCCCATGGGCGTAAATGGCAGCAGAAGATCGGCAAAGATGATGGCGGCGTCGACGCCCAGCCGTTCAGCGGCGGTGATCGTCACCTCGGCTGCAATCTCGGGCGTCCGGCAGATCTCCAGCAGCGAATGGTGCTTTCGTACGGCCATGTATTCGGGCATATAGCGTCCGGCCTGACGCAGAAACCAGACCGGTGTCCGATCGACGGGAAGGCGCAGACATGCCCGCACAAACCGGCTTCCAGCCTGCACGGCTCCCGCGGTCCCGAAGGCCGTCGGAGATTCTATGGAAACGTCGCTCAAAGGGTTCTCCCTTGCTACCCTTTCGAGCCTAGCACCAGCCGGATACAGCTTTCCACCCGCGCTCGAAGCTTTGATGGAAAAAGGGCCGGATAGGCCTGTTCAAGGCTCCAGACGGAACGTAAACTCTTCGATTACCGGATTCGTCAGCACTTCCCGAGCAATCCGTTCGACCTCGGCCTGGGCTGCATTCTGTTCGATTCCATCTTCCAGGGTCAGCAGGAAATACTTTCCCTGCCGCACATCCGCAACGCCGCGATATTCCATCCGCCGCAATGCATCCGCGACTGTCTGCCCCTGGGCATCCAGCACCGTTCGTTTCAGCGTGACATAGACATGAGCCTTCATCTTGCTTGATTATAGACATGGCGCGGCTTTCATCCATAACCGAAGAGCATGAGCGCCTGCAATTTATCCCGGCCGCCTGCCGCATCAAAGCGACAAGCCACAAAAATTCCGTCCACGAGAAGAGATGCCAGAATTTATGCCGAACTATCTTGAACTACCCGTTGGAGACAAAGCCCCCGAGGTGATCAACGCGGTTATCGAAATCCCCTCCGAAGGCATCAGCAAATACGAGTACGACAAGAAGCTCCACGTCTTCAAACTCGACCGCAATCTTTACTCGCCCGTGCACTATCCCGGCGATTACGGGTTCATCCCCAGCACGCTCGCAGCCGACAATGATCCACTCGATGTCCTTGTTCTGGTAGATACGCCGAGCTTTCCCGGCTGTCTCCAGGAAGTCCGTCCCATCGGCCTGCTGGAGATGCTCGACCAGGGAGTGCCGGATGAGAAGGTGCTTTGCGTCGGCAAGAATAATCCCCGCTACCAGGATGTCTGGAACTATTCAGAGATCTATCCCCACATGCTCAAGGAGATCACCCACTTCTTTGCCATCTACAAGGATCTCGAAGGCAAGCGCGTTGAAGTGAAGGGATGGCGCGATGCCTCCTTCGCTCGGGACAAGGTGTTGGAAGCCCAACAGTCCTTCATTGACAACAAAGCGAAATCGACTGCGAAGGGCGAGGTCAAGGCAGCTCTCCAAAAGTAATCAGCGCTTCAAACCATGACAAAGGGCCGCAGAGCATGCGGCCTTTGTCATGCGGGTCCTGTTTTAGTTCGCCGCGCAATCGCATACGCAATCGGACCCACGGCCGCCACAATCGCCGCAAAGCCCAGGGCCGGCAAGCCCGCTACCCGTTCGCTATGGGCCGCCCACAGAGCGAATCCAATCAGCAATGCGGGGCCAAGCCCCATGGCCACGACACTGCCTGTCCCGCCGGGGATGCGGAAGGGCCGCTTCAGGCCGGGTTCCTTCACGCGGAGCACAACTAGCGCGATAAACTCCAGCATCAACGCGCCACCGTACAGCACTAGGTCGATCGAGATCAGTCGCTCGAAGGTAAATCCGAGCGCCAACGCCCACCCCGCGCTACACGCCAGCACGCTGACCCACGGAACCCCGTTCGACCAGCGTTTTGTGAGCACTTGCGGCAACAGGCCATCCTCCGCCATCGCATAGGGAAGGCGTGTCAGCGACAGCGTCAGCGCGCTAAACGTTCCCAGACCGTCGAGCGATCCCGCCAGCACTACGGCCACCGCCAGCGCCGGACCGCCCAGCAACATTGCCGCGTCTACCCAGGCCCCGGTCGAAAACCGCTCCGCCGGAATCCCTACCATCCACACGGCCAGCAGAGGAAGCGTGTAGACGCATGTCACGACGACAGCCGAGGTCAGGATTGCCCGCGGGTATGTTTTCTGCGGATGGTCGACCTCCTGCGCAATGGTCGAGGCATTATCCCAGCCCATGTAGTTCCATAACGCCACCAGCATCGCCCCGTCCAGGTCCATTCTTAAGGGCGCTCCACCAGATGCAAACGCAGCGCCATGACGCAGCCCATGCCACACAGCCAGGCCGATCAGCACCACAAAGGGAGAGAGCGAGATCGCCATCATCCGCTCCGAGCCTCGACCGACCGCCACCGCCCCGCGCAAGTTCCATACTGCGGAGATGCCCACGATCCCCAGTTTCAACATCAGACCGCCATATCCTGCCGTCAATGCGGGCGCTACATGCGACAGATACAGCACAAAGGTCGTCGGATAGATGGCCATATCGAAGACGCTCGCCGCCAGGCTGAGCCACGCCTCCTGAAATCCCCAGAACGGCCCCATCGCGCGCCGCACCCACTGGTAGAAGCCGCCCTCCTCCGGCATGGCGGCGGCTAGCTCCCCGACCATCAGGCCGGTCGGTAGGCTCCAGAATACTGGTATCAGCAGCAGAAGAAGGAGCGCCCGCCCATACCCGGCCATCCCAATGATGTCTTCAAGGCCGTAGGGCCCGCCCGAGACCATAAAGTAGGTAGCGGCGATCAGCGGCAGCAGCCGCATCTTTCCCGACGTGCCTCCGCGTCTTGCCACCCGCATCTTTTGTCCTGTGAATCTCCCACAACAAATCTACCTGATGCCAGGGCCGGATTTCCCGTGGGCACGTTATAATCACCAAAGCCGAAGCGCAATCGCAACAAAAGAGCCGGAGAGTTGGCCGAGTGGCTGAAGGCGGCGGTTTGCTAAACCGTTATAGGGTCAAAAGCTCTATCGGGGGTTCGAATCCCCCACTCTCCGCCAGCAACTAAAGAATCAATCACTTACAAGTAGTGATACGGGGAATGTATACGGTAGGATGTATGCATGAACCTGACCAAACGCATCCGTATCGACGGCAAGCACATCTTTGCGCCTGTGGTGATGACTTCCAATGGGCGGGTGAAGCCAGACTATGTACTGATCGAGGGCAAGCCAGAGAAGCATCCTTCGGGCCGCTATTACCTTGACTGGACAGAACAAGGAGTACGGCGGCGGAAAAGTGTAGGCACAGACGCGGCCTTTGCGCTGGCTGCCAAACTCCGTAAGTCATCTGAGATCGCAGCGGCTGGACACGGCGTCCTTATCGTTCCACAAGCTGACCTAGACAAGCGCCGCCGAATAGATACCGCTATGTCCGACTACTTGGATGAAGTCGCGATGGGTAAGAAGAAGAAGACGCATCAGGCATACTCTGTGGCGTTGGCCTACTTCCAAGAGTCCTGCAATAAGACCTACCTTGAGGAGATCGAACGGTTAGACCTTCTGAAGTATTCGGCCTTCCTTCGCGACCAGAAATCACAATCGCCTCGTAGCGTGGCGAACAAATGGACAACCTTGCTTGTATTCCTAAAGGCACAGAAGATTACAGGCCTCGCCAGGAAGGGTGATGCGCCCGTATTTGTCGAACAGGACGTAGAGATCTACGAGAAGGAAGACTTGGACAGGTTCTTTAAGGCTTGTGATTCAGCCGAGTTGCTACTCTTCCAGTTCTTTCTTATGTCTGGCTTTCGAGAGCAAGAGGTCATGCATTGCACATGGAGCCAGATTAATCTTCAGCATAATACTGTCAGCATGAAATGGAACGCGGAGTACTCATGGTCGCCTAAAGCCTACCGAGAACGGGAAGTTCCTGTGCCTACAAAGCTCATCGAGGCATTGACAGCGGCCAAGTCAGCAAAGGTATCGCCTCGTGCGTTGGTGTTCTCTACGGAATCCGGCAAACGTAAATTTGATTGTCTGGATGTGTGCAAGCGTGTAGCTAAAAGGGCAGGTATGGATCCTGCGGATTGGTTCCTCCACAAGTTCCGCGCTACCTTCTGCACCATGCATTTGCAGAACGGCGTAGACCTATCCACTTTGCAGAAATGGGCGGGACACAGAGACCTTGCCAGTACAACCCGATACCTGAAGGCCGCTAGACATGATTCTGTTAGGGCAAAGGTCGACGCGACTTTCAGCTAACTAATCTGCTGACGGTCATACCACTCACAGATAACAGAGGGGTCGTACCGTACAGAGGTTCCGATGCGAAAACAAGGCAGGGTTCGGTTTCGAGTGTGTAAATAAACGGTCATCACGTCCAAATTTAGGATTGTTGCAAGTTCCTTGGCCTTTAGCGCACGTTCATAGGAGAGCAGTTTTGTCTTTATCGTAGTCATTATGTATAGAAGCGTTCATACTATTAGATTCCTGCCAAAGCCATTTTTAATACCACGGCGTAATTTATTTGCTGTTGCGTCAAGAACTTTGTCGATAATTTTTGCGTGCGTCGGCGATGGCTTGGTCGAGTTCTTCAGCGCTTAGTTTGTTCGGGTCAATCGGGGCAGGTTCCGGTTCTGCGGGACGCTCCGATGCAACCGATGCGCGGTTAGCCTGAAACTTCGGGAAGGCTTGCTCCAACGTCTGGAAGGTTGGCAGCGGAACGTTGCGCATGTGCTTCTTAAACTCAGTAATTTCTTCAACAGAAAATTCCCCTGCATGGAATGTCGTCCAGATGAACCAAGTAGCATTCGCCACCAGATCAGGGTGGGATGCGGTGAATGCGCGGACAGAGGCGTACCCGCGTGGGAGGTTGCCGTTGTAGCTGTAAAGAAGATAGTTTTCCATCGCGGCCATGAGATCCCCAGCCCGGACATCCGCAGTCACCGCAAGCGCCTCTTCTTTGGAAAGCGGTTTAGATCGACCTTCTCGAACATCCATCACTCCCTGACGCATCAAAGTTTTGAATACATCCGTCAGATTGGAAACAGTCCAGAAGCCTTTCTCATAGGCCGCCGTCATGATGTCGTCCAACGGAATGCCCGGATCTTGGAGTTGGTTTTTCCTTATAAACCGGACGATGCGTTCGTAGTTCTTTTCTGTGGGAAGGTATCCGGGGTTTTTCTCGGAAAATTCTAGGGTGATCTTCTCTATCTTTTGGTCGTCCCATTGGCGCTTGAATGCTGGATCGCGGCGGGCAAGCTCTTCATAAATACTCGGATCGATGTCAATGTCCGCTTGTCGTTTGCCTTTCAGGGGATCATCGACCGGACCCCAGCCGTCTGACCATCGCTCTGTATCTGTTTTTGGCGCTTTGTAGTTGCCAGCTAGCTTTTGCTGAGCTTCGGGAAGACTGGTCATATCCATGAGTTCGCCGGATAACCAATGGGCTTGGTTGCTAGTTTCTGTCGACATAATATTTCTCCTTGTTCGTTATCGTTGTTGGTTGTTGCGGTTCAGGGCTTCATAGCTCTGAATGCGGCGGATCACTTCCCTCTCAGAGTCGCCAAATGCGCGGCTGACTCCCCCGAAGTGACAACAGATGGCTTCAAATGAGCCGTCACTCCGGCGAATCATCTGATACGGAGCGCGGTGCGGTTGGCTTACCATCAGGAGCCGTTCTCGGTTTCTGACTCGGCAAAGTCGGGCTTGGTGAAGTCAACCGCACCGGACAAGAATGCATCGAGGCGGGGATCGTTGCTTGGGGTCACTGGTCTGCGTGGACGGAAATTGCAAAGCTTCCATCGCGCACCGTCATCGAGGGCGGGTGTTGAGAGTGTTTCAGATTCTGGGTTCATCGCGTTCCTTTTCAAGTTTCTGTAGAAGTTTTTGTATATCGGCTTTCAGAGCAGCGTCTCGGTCTCCAGAGCAGTCGACTAAAAACAATTGCAAACTGTGTAATGCCTGCTGTCGCAGGGTGGACGAACGCGTATAAAGTGCGACCCCTTTGAGAAGTGGAATGTCTTCGTCGTAGGGGCTATCGCGAATTACCAGGCGCAAAGCGGAACGGAGATGACGGACGTATGAGGGCAACTGTCCCGCGTCTTCAAGTTCCGAGGCAAGCCTTCGGAAGTCCTTGGCTTCGAGTAACTCATCGAGGTCAGCCGAGTACTGAAAAGTCGCCGTCTGAGTTTTGGTCGGGGTCGGGGGTTGCATTCTTAGGGCGCGTGAAATCTGTTCGGGGCTTAGGCTGGTTTGCATCTGAATCTCCGTTTCGGGCGATTTGTTTTAAAGCGGCTTTCCTAGCGAACCTGTCGGCGCATTCGGCTGCTAATCTTCCAGGCGTCGCGGGGTCGCTCGCCAACTTGCGCAACAGGGCGAATGAAGGATTCCGAAGAAACCGAAGCGCAGAGATTCGCGAATGTTGAGGAGCCTTTTTATTTACGACCAGACGGCGATATAGAGTTTCCGGGTTATTGTTCATGTCAAGGAGATTTCGAGGAGGTTTTTGTCCGGAAAATGGACGGGTTTGTACCCGTTTTGGAAATATATTTTTCTCTCAAACGGGTGGGGTTTCGACTATCTCGGTTTAGGGAGGGCCGGGGGTGGGGGTGATTGGTTTTGGAAAAGGGGTTAGACATCGCTTGGCACGTTTACGCTCGCACCGCAACCAGTCGGGGGTTGGTCCCCCCGGCACCTCGATCCATTTCCAAAAAGCATCCTAAGCTATTGATTCTTATGGCCTTATATAACTAAGGCAGCCAACCAAGCAGGCAAAGACTCAGTTGAAAACCCCCGATCCAACGAACACCCTTGTTTTGATGGCGTCGGCAGGGGGCAATAGAATGTTGCACTTACAACGGATTAGGCGAGACGTTTTGCCCCGTCCCACCCTTCTCCATTCGTTTGCAGGTTTCGCATGAACCATCCTGTTAACTGACCGCTGGTTCGCGGCTTGCTCGTCCGCTTGCGAGGGCTTCTGAGCAGCTGTAGACACATCCGCTTGCGACGGTTGAGCAGACTCTACAACGGATTGCAATGGCGGTCTGACTGCCAGATGCCGAACTGGGGATCACCCTGTATGCGGCCTTTGAACCCTAACGCTTGCGGCGAGAGGGCAAACTTGGTGTCCGGAAAACGAACAAAATGCTGACTCTAAAGTGTTTATTGTGTTTGTTCAGAAAATAGTTGCGATCTAAACGAGAGTTTGTTACATTTGCTCAACGGACGTTGACGTTTGTAACAGGAGAGAACAATGGCAACCGGAAAGTATGTCAGCTACTTCAGAGTCTCCACCCAAAAGCAGGGCAACAGCGGTTTGGGACTTGAAGCACAGCAAGCGATGGTTCGCACCTATCTCAATGGGGGCGATTGGCAGATGGTTGCAGAGTTCATCGAGATCGAGTCGGGCAAAAGGCGCGAGAATCGTCCTAAGCTGAACGAGGCATTGGCGCTGTGCAGAAAGACAGGCGCAACTCTGTTGATAGCCAAGTTGGATCGTCTCGCACGTAACGTCCACTTCATATCGGGGTTGATCGAGTCGGGTGTCAAGTTCATCGCTGTCGAATCCCCTAATGACGACACGTTCATGCTGCACATGCGGGCAGTTATCGGCGAGAAAGAGGCCAAAGACATAGGTGACCGCACAAAGGCTGCTCTGAAGGCTGCCAGGGCGCGTGGAACGGTTCTAGGCGGTCGTCGCGTCTCTGCTGACCGTTGGGCGGAGATTACATCGCAGAGCAACCAGCAGCGGTCCAGGGCGGCAGCAGAACGGGTATCTAGCCTCGCCCCTGTGATCAATGCCCTACGCTCAGAAGGTGCTGTTACGCTCCGGGACATCGCGGCAAAGTTGAATGAGCGGGGGTTCCGTACAGCAAGGGGGAAACAATGGACAGCCGTGCAGGTAATGCGAGTGCTGGCCAGTGAAGCTAAAGCGGTAGACGCAGTATTCGCGTGAGATCCGTCCATTTTCTGGAAATTGCCCCGGCTTCGGTCGGGGTTTTCTATGCCTAAAACTCGCTACCAGAGGCTTTACACACCGTCGCTGGAATTCTTGGCACTCTGACCCTACCTTGCTTCTAGCGATGGTGGGACGGCTTGCCAGGCATCGGCATTCAAGGCTAGAAACAACTGCCAATACGCCATCAAAATGTCAACGATTCAGCGGAGCTTTTAGGCTTATGCCGCTCCTCAGAAATTTCCGGACAGAGCTTAAAAATCTGGACAGCCCCGAGAACCAATTTATGGATTTAAGGTGAAATTTCCGGAAAAGTTGCAAGCCACGTAATACCCCGTCTGTCTTGCTCTGTGGTTCGATTCCAGTTCAGCCAGTCGTGCAGTCACTCCCCCCTATAGGGGGGGAGGGTGAACTGAACAACTCAAAACCGGAGTTTGAACAACTCAAAACTCAAAGTGAACCGATGAAGTCTATTATAATCATATGGTTACGCGAGTCGTTCAAATCGTTTGCACAACTCAAATTTCTGAACTGAACAACTCGCCGAAATCACCTGCACAACTCGTTGCACAACTCAATCGGACTCAAACAGGCCTAGTTCAGGGTATCCGGGTTGATACCAGCAAAAACATCTGATTCTGGAGGAGCATCTATCCGCTGCCATGTGCCGCGCTGTTTCGGTTTGTGCCATCCTGCTAGTTCGGCATACAGGGGTATTTTCGAGGTGTGTACCCCCGTTTTATGCACGATCATATCCCGCGTCGCGTTTAGGTTCCGGCTGATGAAGTCGCCCACATCTTTAACCTGTTCGGCTTTCGTGCTGTCTTTCTTCTCTTCTGCGTTCGCAGATTTTACGGGTTCGTTCACCTGATAGAAGTCGTCGTCTACTCCGTAGTTGCAGGTCAGTTGCAAGGTCGATTCACTTCCAAAGTCTCTACCCTTCAGGTTGTACAACTCAAGAATTTTAGGGTCGCTGCTGTTGCGGCTCATTCCTATGACAGCATCGGACATAGCAATAAAATCGCCGGACCCTCGCACGTCTTCAAGCGTAACCCTGCCCGTTGCTCGTTTACCGACGTGATGATCTGCTACAACACCGGCAGCGCCAGCCGTAATCAAAGAGAACATCTGTTTTGCCACTTTGTTTACAGCGGTTGCGTCATTTTCATCCCCGTCCATGAATCTCCGAACGGTGTCCAGAAAGATAACGGGTTTGTATACTCGGCACAACTCCAACAGGTTCGGACTGTTGAGTTTAAAAATCTTATCTGTCAGCGTCTGAAACATGAATCGCTTGTCTTTGCAGTTGAAGCGAACCATACGGCTTCGAAACGATGCTTCATCTACTTCGGCGTTTAGGTACAGGACATTGCGCTTTCTAGGGATGTTGTGACCAAACCAAGACTCACCAGCAATCAACGCCTTAGACAAACTTATTCCCGTCCAGGTCTTGCCAACGCCGGAATAAGCAGCCAGTACAGTTATTCCTGTTGGCAGAAAGCCGTCGATCAGAAACTCTTTCGCCTTGTCTGATGTCTGAGAAAAGTCTTTAACCAGACTCCGAGATTCAGGGGGTTCATCTGGCCAAGGTGCGGATTCGTCTACTGCAGTCTCCTCATCGTGAATTTCATTACACCAGTCATCATTGCTATCAGGAACTACGGGCTGACTAGACATTGGCCGCTCCCGTCTCAGCCACAGGCGGAATCCTGAACTGCGGGGTACGGTATTCCTCAATTACTTCGAGCAACGTGTCCTTCAGCCATTGCATCGCGTCGACGGGATCCGCAGCGTGCATATCGCCTATATCTTTGAATCCTTCGGGCAACGGTCTGCCGTATGTTCGAGGTGTCCTACCCTCTCCAATAGCTTCGGCGAAACCTGCCATTGCATCGCGTCCAGCGGAATCGTTATCGCCAACTAAGATGCAGCGAATGTAGTTATGGGACAGCGAAAATAAATCGAGTTCAAATCGGTTTGATTCATCAGGGTCTGGCACGATGCGATTGTGCAAAGCGACAGCATTGAAGCCAAGTGACCGAACCAGCGCCACGTCCAACTGACTCTCAAACGCAAAGCAGGTTGTAAGGTGTTCTATCGGTCCATTCCCTGTAATACTCCGCAATCCAACACCGTACAAAATATCTGACTCGGATGCCTCTACGCAGGTCCACTTGTATTTCGGATGATCTTCTACGGAGCGGAATTTGATTCCGATGAGTTCGTCGCGTAGTCCAGTCTTTACATCCTGCCCGTAGCTCGGCATTGCCAACGCGTTGTTCCACTGCGAATAACCGAAGCCTAAATCTTTGGCAACCTCAAAACTCACGCCACGCTTACGCAGGAAACTAACAGCGGGAACATCGGGGTCATCTATGAACGGGTCAGCTTTCCATGCCTCGATCTGGACGGCCAATGCGGTCTGGTATTTCTTCAGGTCTCGTTCGGCTTTGCGTCGGTCGAATATGCGCTTAGGTGTTGGCTTGTGCTGCGAGATCGGCTTAGCAGGGTCGAGCTTGCCAGCATCATTAGCAACAGCCTTCACAGCATCAGCAAAATCACAGTTGTCCATTTTCTGGACGAGGGCGAATATGTCGCCGCCCGCATTGCAGGGGAAACAATGCCAGAGATACACACCATCTTTCAAGTCAACGGACAGGGAAGGATGGGAATCAGCATGTAACGGGCATCGGGCTTTAAATCTCTTGCCGTCTTTCGATATGTCTGGGAGCCTCTTTCGATAGGCTTCAATACCAGCGGTGAAACGCACAGCGTCTTTATCGATCTTCATTTGTCTCTTCCAGTTTTAATTTCTTCCAGTGGGTAGGGGCGGCAGGACCCGCTGGAAGTCGGAATCCTGCCTTCAAAACACACTCTCGGCCAGAATGTGATTGATCTTTAAATATTGTGGTTTACAGGATGTCTTCGATGCTTTGAAAGTCGCTGGCAATGGCGCTAAGACGGTTCAAGATTGATTGCGGTGCGCTGTGTTCTAAGTTGTCAATCTCTTCTCTGACAAGGCGCTGCGCGATATCTAGCAAGGACGCATCTTCGGGGACATAGAACGTGCAGGCGCTCATTGAATCACATCGGTCAACGGTTGCGTCTTCGCCAAAGCAATTACATCGGCAGGCATCGATTTCAGGTGCTTCTCAAACTGGACATCTGCGCGGACCTTGGAATGAAACCAGTCAATATCGGATTGCGTATAGCAGGGATGATCAAACGGTTCGCCAAACTTGAGGCTTAGCGCGTGTCCGAACCCCAGCGCAAAACAGGACGCCTTCCTGTCTTCCTCGATTTCACGACGCTCTGCCAGTGTGTCAGCTGTCTTCAGCATACGGCGAAGGAAAGACAATGCCTCTGCGTGCTCGTAGAAGAGTGAGCGAAGGTTCGCGCGTTGCTCTGCCCATTGCTCGGCGGTTCCGTGTTCCATCAGGTCATCTAATTCGTTGCTGATGACTTTGACGTTGCCTGCGACATAACCGAGTTCATGGATGATAGGAACGATGACCGGCAGATTGTCTGTGGATGTTCGCTTGATTGTCTTCATCGGCTTATCGCCATGTCCATAATCTTCGCTTCGTCCTGCATCTGTGCTTCAAAATCATCTAAGTCGAGGCGGGAGTCGATAATCACATTCCTATAACTATCGATCAGATGGTGTGTCCCGAGTGCGGCGATAGTTTGTGATCCTCGCGACGTAATGACCTTCTGATACTTCGGGGCGAGGATGCGATTGATGCGGACAATCTGGACTTTCTGTGCGTTCGTGTTCATGACACTCCTTTTAGTTATTCAGACGTACAACCTATTAGATGTAATCCGAACGGCTTTTGTTAAACGCATCGCAGATTTCACAGATTTAATTTGCAGTTGTGTCAAGACTTAGTTGTTGCGTCAAGATTTATCGGGTTTAAATTCCCGCGCAGCAAGTTGCGAACGTCGAAGACACCGCCCGCAACCGGTTTAGGGTCATGGATGACTTGGCCGTTCCCGTCGATATAGCCTTTCATCCGCAAATCTTTGACAGCGTACCAGCAGTCGTCCGGGTGTTCCTGCAGGGCTTCTGCGATAGTTTCGATTCGTGAGTGCCGCAGATACCATGCCCACCGATACAGGTCAGAGGCGGGATGGGCGGACAAATGGGCGAGGAGACGCGATTGCAAAGCTGTTAGGGGCAATGAGGGACTCTTTCAGGTGGGGGGGGTGTGCGGCAGGTCGCTGCCAGGAGGGAGACAACGACCCACCTTCATTCGCGGAGCTGGACGGTCACGCGGATGATTTCAGAGTGAGACTTTGAGGACCTCAAACTTTACTTCACCACCGGGCTTTTCGCTGGCGCGGAGAAGTGGACGCCTATCAGGGTTGCCAGCATCGGCAAGGATGGTAGCGAGTTCGATGGCTTCGAGGTGGCGTGCGTTCGCCAAATGGACAATCAGTTTTAGAAGGGAGTGTGAGTTGCGAGGAGCGGACAAGGTGAGTCTCGGTTGTGGCATTGAGGCGTGAAGCGGTCTTCACTACGAGAGTCGAAGACTTTTAATACTAGCTTTGCTTATCGAGGCCGCGCCGGATGAGACGGCGGACAATCTCGCTGCGGGATGCGCCGGACTGTTGTGCCAGGGTTTTGACGACGGCCAGGATATCTGAATCACCGTAGAACCAGAACCGCTCTTTTGCTGCTGAAATCATAAATGAACTCTTTAATGTGAAAGGTAGAGAAAAGGAGCAAGCGGTTTATACCAATGAATACGCCGTAACCGAAAAGTTGGTCGGGTGAAGAGTGGGGCATATTTCCTCGCTCATATGTAATTACTGTTTTTTCCGGCAAATGATTCAAATCTAAGAGGCTCAAAACAGTCTTAAAAGGGTCAATTCCACTGCGAACCGCCTTTATCTCTCTGATTCTAAATAGCGAAAATAAACTGTGCGATTACCGCCCCAACGCTTGACAGTGGGAATATAATGCTTAGCTTCAGGGTCGGACCTGTCCAGAAAATGGACAGCAATAAAATTAATTCAAAATAATTATTGACACAACAACAATCAAGGCGCATAATTGAGAAACGGAATTTAAGGGTTGACAAGCTGCGTTGCGGTTGATATGGTCGCTCGTGTACTTAATTTCAATCGCGAGGACAACAACATGACGCAAGCCACGAAAGCCGCAACCACCCTCGAATTTCCGAAATCTCACTCACGCAAAACTCACGCAGTTCGTCGGCGTAACCCCGATTGCATTTTCGATGTCCTGCGCGAAATAGGCGTCAATAAGGGTATGGTCGAGATGCTTGAGATTTATAACGAAGCGGGCGGCGAACAGACTGTCAACATGTTTGAGGAAATATTCAAAGATCAGCTTGAGGACCAAATCGTTATCACACTGCAAGAGCTGGCACGCAGGCACGGCGGGGAATATCAGACTTTGTACGACCGATTCATGTCCATCGCGTGGTGAGACAGTTTGAATAAGCTGCTTGGTTCTCTCGAAAGTTAGGCCACACTCGGAACCGGGAACAAATATCTCAAAATCGACCAAAAGAAAGCCTCAACGCGAATTGCAGAGGGGCTTTCTTTGTATGGCGTTGCAAGCTAATGACATTTAACACCGTACAAGTCTCTTGTTATTCTTGTGCACGAACCATACCTGAGGCTTTATATGGCAATGTGCGTAGTGATCGTATTGCTGCTGGTGATTGTTGTTCTCTTGTGCGTTCCTGTAAGCCAACGTCGTAAGGCGGTCAGCAATGTGGTTTGGCTGGGCGTCATCGGGTTGGTTCTTTACAACGTTCTCCCGCTTCTCTTGGAACTTACGGTGGTCGGATTCTCATGGGGTGCTCGTCTGTTACACGCGCCGCTAACATTCGCAGTGGTGGCTGGTATTATCTTCCTGGTTTATTGCGTGTTTGCGTGGCACTCTGATCAGAAGGAAAATGCAGCGATTCGATCTGGCTCCGACAGCGCATTTAATAGGCGCGTAGAAATATTGAAATCTGGCTCATTGAAATACAGCCATGACCAAGCTGTCGAAGCCGTCAAGCGCCTAAGAGACGAGAAGTGAAGCTCGTCGATCTTTGTCTTCAGGTGCTGCCGAGGTGCGGCAAAATGCAAGTGCGAAAAAAGCGTAATTGGATGTTAGGGAGGTTTCTGTCTGGACTAATAGGAAACAGAGAAAACGAATAAAAGACCAAATGCTATTATTCCGACAAAAGAAACTAGGATTCAAGGAAGGAATGCGAGAACATGGCGTCCACACGAAGAGTGGTTACTCTAAATGGGCTTTTGACCGGTGAAGGACTGGAATCAATTTGTACGATTTCTGCCGAAGAGGTGACGCACGTTGGAACCGGTCAGACCGCTCTCTGCAAATTCGACATTCAGAGCGTTGCCAAATCGTTGCCAGAGGGCAGATATAAACTGCTTTACAACGGTACACAGACAACGATGCGACACGAGCGCGGCTTGTGGCTCGCGGGATAGCGCTTCCGCCAGTGTCAATCTGGCTGATGAGGATTTGGCTATAATTTCCCGATGGATGTCCGTTTGCTCATTGTTCTGGCTGATGAGGGCTACAGGGTACGGGTCTTGGCCCCAGATCCTCCTGTGCGTAGCTGGCTGAAGATCTATGAATCAAAGCTATCCTGCATGACAGAGCTGCGATGTATGAACCTGATTACGCCGTCTGAGTCAGAGGAAGCTCTTGATAATGATTTCGACAACACAGGCGCGATGCTTGTCTTTCAGACTGATACGAACGTTGAAGTTTTGAGGGCAGCGGATTTCGTAGAGCAAAAGGAAGACCGCCCCAATTAGGAAGCCAATAGGCAATCCATCGAGCTTTACTGCACGGTTTGAAATCAAGAAAAAGGGGAGTGCCATGACTGACAAAATTCTATGCATTTACCCCCACAGGATGAACGCAGGCGGGTCATTTGACTCTATTTGTCCACTATGCTTTAGGACTATCGCTTCGGCTAAAACCGAAGCTGCGCTAGTCAAAGCGGAGGAAAAACACGTATGCGTAGACGACCACATAGCGCGTAGCAGGACCCGAGCAAGGATGGATAAATGAACTCGACAGGAGGAAGTCATATATGCGGAGCCGTGTTTAATTCGCTCGATTTGATATCGAGGTGAAGGGACCACCCTTGAGAGCAAGAGCAAACCGCTGTATTGTCTTATCTGCCTCCAGCATGTAGGTGATGACTTTTTCTGGCTCATCCGCAGCCAGTTTCGTCAAATAAACGAGATTGGTAAGAATCTCTAAAGAATTAGCAATGTCTTGAACGACGGTCGGAGGATTATGCACCTTTACTCCAGTTCATCCCTGTAGATTTGAGAATTCGTCGTTCTTCTATCCACCTGATTGATGCGCGATACTCTGTGTCAGTTGGCCATATCCTGCAATTTGCAGGAAACGCTCTGGCCAAGCCATATCTTGCATCCAACCTAGTATCGGGCCACTCAGTCGAATGGGGCTACCTGCTATTGCAGGCAAGCATGATGAGACTTTTTGCGCTACTCAACTAGGAGACCGACATGGAATGGAAAGACTATAACGAAGAAAACCTGAAGGCCATCCTCTCTTCCATGGAAGCAGATGGAGACACATCCGAAGATCTATCTGATGGGACAGGATTCAGCCGTGATTTCGTCGATAGATTTCTGAGTGGAACGATGTTCCCCGGCCCAAGGCTCCAGGAGATCGTTTTATCTCGCTATCAGCTAACGATGATTGACGGGAAGGTTACTCGCAAACTGTAACGTGAGGTTGAGAATTCTCTTAAGAGAGTTGGTAGGCATGAGCACTTATGACGTGATCGTGTGGATGAAAAGACCGGAGACATATACCGTAGATTTGTTACGTGCCAACCCTCTGACCGGTTTAAGGCCTAAGAAGATATTTCGGAACTACTCTGATTTGGTATTTGCCATGATCGATCTAGGGATTAATAGAATGGCAATTGACTCGATGACCGAAGATTTTACGTTTAGGGATTACGCTGCTATCCGTCAAATTCAAATCTTGGATGAAGCCGTTGTACGCTTCGGAAGGCAATCTCACTGATTTGTCCTGCCGTTCAATGGCCCTCAAATATATCGCATTGGAACATTCGTTCCTAATCTTGGCGAATACCACCATATCCACGGTCCACTTCGCAGGTACCGATGCAGGCTTGGGAACGGTACGTTTCGTGTTCCTGAAGCTCAATGCGGAGCAGTACGCGAAGTTAAAGAATTGAAATTGCCATCGGCATGGGATATCTTTAAAATTCTCCCCGGAAAGTGTGTGTGCCAGATGTTTATCGGACTTCCGGTTTTCTTCCCTCACAGGCGCAATAAAGACGGCTCCTTCGATTCTGTCTGTTTGAAATGTTCAGCGATAGTTGGATATAACAAGACGCAATCGGAGCTTGATGCGTTAGACAAGAAGCATAAATGTGGGAAATCGGTGAGTCCCGCCTACCGTAATTGGGAACCTCGCAGAATGAATTAATTGACGGGCCGTCTTTCCGGGACGGCCTTTTTGTGTGCCTTGGCCATTAATTGGACACTGCGGCTACAGACATAAGCAGAGACGGCGGGATGAGACACAACGTAGGTGGGTCCAATTGCATCCATTCCTGAATGAATCGGATAGCTGACGAAGTGAAGGACATTTTGGAAAGTGCCGATCCTAATGTGACCGTCGTTGTGGCGATAGACAATTCGCAACTGTCCCCGGCTGAATGCAGTTGCAACCCCGAATCCACTGAAGATCCTGAAGACTAGAACGAAAAAAGAGCCTCGGGGTTTCCCGAGGCTGTCTCAATAGATCTTTGTGGAGGTTATGCTCTTAAGTTCGATTGCCAAAGAGCCGTTAGGGTTGTACTCCTAGCCTTCTATTGCTCATATGAATCTAGGCAGCCTTCTTAGTTTTCCTGATCTCCGCCCATCGTTCCTTCTGACCCTGGGCGATCTTGGCTCTACTCGCGGCACTCATCCCACGCTTAGCTAGCTTCGGGGCATTCGTGGCGGCTGCCGCTAATCTCTCTGTACTGGCAACACCGGCCAGAATGGCCCTGGCCTTCTTAAGCCTGACGATCTCGGCGTCGATGTGAGCTACGATATCCGCTCTATCCATGAAACCTCCAATCAGAAGAATAACCCAAACGAGAAGAGTCTTCGATGGAGGGCCTCTTTCACTGCACATCGGTTGCGAACGAGGCTTTAGCTGCAGCCTGTCGCGATTCCACCCCTCGCTGTCGGCGGTGTCGTGCGGGTCGCTGATATACGAAAAACTATTGAGTTGCCGAACGGAGAGAATGCGACGTACCCGGGCACAACTTCGGACGAAGCCATCAAGATTGAGTGGAAGCACAAGCGCAATATTGCTGAAGCTCAAGCTGCGCTGCTTGGGCTTGGTATCGCCGTTCTGATGGCTGTGATATTCAGCTATCTGCTCTAGGCAAGCTACCGAGTCTTGCTGTACGTGATCTACGGAGCAACCCCCACAGAAACATAGAACGATCGCTCCGGATACCAGAGATTACGAGACTTGATGTACCGGTCTCATAGCGTCTGCCAGTCGCAGGTCCCGGCACTAGGCGGTCCTTGGATGATTCCGAATACCTTCGTGGTGCCAGCCGGAATCGTCGTGGAGCTTCCGCCGTCGATGGTCTCGGAAAAGCTGGCATAGAATCCGCTGGCTGAAGGATTCACGGTCACGGTAAACGCCGAGGCGTTGTAGATCGTGCGTGGTTTTGTATAGCCCTGGCAGTCAGGGAGCGTTACGGTTGCAGCCGAAGGTGCGTTCATTCGCAGGAAGCCGTCCTTCGCGAGTTCCTGGTAGGTCGTCGCGGTGATCTCGTTGTAGTTGTTCGCGGTCGATCCCCACAACTCATTTGCTGCGTTTGAATATGCGACCGCGACCACGGTCTGGTTAGCAAGCGTTGTCGGGTGCAGGCACCCATTGAAGTAAGTTGTATTCGCCGATGCCCCGTCCGCGCCCAGAATCGGGAACGATCCAAGTGCTAAGACTCCATCAGCTCCCCATTGCTTCGCGAGCGCGAGAATCATGGGGTTGATCGCGTTTTTATCGCTGTCGCCCCATGCAACCGCGCACGAGCTAACTTCGGTGGTGATGTAAACGCTCGCGCCCGTCGCCTTCAGGTTTTTGACAATGCAGGCGTCGTAGCTGGCGATATTGGTTGGATTGTGTCCAGCCGTATCGATATCGTTGACATCGATCCACACGATCGCGAGGCTATGCGCTGAGTTGCGGGGAAGGTTCTGAATCCCCTGATAATTTGGGTCGGCGCACAAGTCGTAGGCGCGTTCACCCGAATATCCCTTGATGCTAATCAGCGCAGTCGTATCGTCGAGCACAACCCATGTGCACGGTGCGGGACCAATCACACCAGCCGTCCGCGAATCGCCAACGCACGTTAGCTGCCCCACACCGGATGTGGTCGCGGCAGGAGTAGGTGTATTCGTCTGTCCTGCGGAAAGCATGTAGTTCAGCAATGCGGTCGATTGCTGCGCCATCTGAGAGTTGCTCAACGCCGATTGGAAGCTCATAGATGCGCTGAGCAACATACTCTTCCAGCCACCCGTAACCAACGCCGATCCGCCGACCTGATAGATTCCGGAGCCTGTTGTAGTGGGGCACACCGCAGAGTGAGCCGCCATGACCATAGGGACACCGTCCACGTAATACTGTGCTCCACTGCCGGTATCGCAGGTGATGCCAATCACATGTGTTCCGGTGCGGCGCGACTGTGCGGCAACCGCTAAACCGCGTGCTGCACCTGGCCAGTAGGTATAGAAACTGTCGGCGAGATATCCCGGTTCCTGCGCGGCATCCTGGCTGACGAAGCACATCAACGTGTTGACGGTGCCGCAGAGTGTCGAACCGTTCAGTCCAAAACCAGTAGAGCCATCGCCCCAGTTGATTCCATAATTCGTCCCAAAAGACGGGAAATATCCCGCAATCAAAAACGTCTTTGCCGTATTCTCCGAAGCTGGCAACTGCACAGCCATGCCCGTTGCGCCGTTAGGATTCAGCGCCAGCCCGAATTGCGTCACGGCAGGCGAACCGATGATGGTTCCATTCCCCGCGCTGCCGGTCGCACATAGATTCGTCGCCGTGGTTCCGGTGGTCGATGCATTGAAAAGATACGCGGTCGAGCAATTCGCGAGGTCGAGCCGCGCCAGAAACCCTCCTGGCCCCATTGTCGTCGGGCTGCTGTACTGCCACACCTGGTTTATCGTTGCCGTTGGATAAGTAAGATCGCTGCTGGGCACCGTCGGCGATGCGGTAAATGGACTAGTCCCGTTGCCCTTCAGATATCCAGTCAGAGTTCCCGCGCCGGTACCTCCTCGGGGAACCGGCAGCGTGCCGCTGGTAATGTTGTTGGCATTCGTCGTGTCTGTCGTCGCCGAAGGCGCGAACGGCACACCGTTCGTACTGCTCACGGTCACCGCGCCGCCTACCGCCATCGTCGCATCCTTGCTCATCGTCGCGCCGGTCACAGTCGTTCCGCTGGACGGATATTGCGCGACCTGTCCGGCTGTTCCGCCATCAACCGTACCTCTGCCCCCACCACCCCCTTGTCCATTAAATGGACAGACGTTTGGGACGAAAATAATCCCTTGGCCGGGAGAGGAAATCTGTTCGTCGACACAACCAGAAGCGATGTAGTAATCGTAGTTGCCCGACCCATCCGCTGTAACAGGGTTCCGTGCGGGAGTCGTAAGACCCGCGTCGAGGTAAATATTCGCGGCGGTCGCACAACCGGTATTGAGTACGCACACCAGGATCTTGGCATTGGGGCCGACATTCGCGGCGATACCGTTACCCTTGACGATGACTTGACCGACGCGATGAGCGCCGGTTGTCTGGGCGAAACACAAAGAGGGAAAAAGGGAGAGGAGAAGAAAGAGGAAGGAGAGGCGTTTCAATTAAAGTCCGTTGCGCAAAGACCATGCGTTTTAAGCATCGACTCTGACAAGTTTTGGAGTTTAAAACGGAGGAAGAAATCCGGCGTGTGCCGCGATTGCTTAAATGAGGAAGAACATTTTTGATGTGTCAAACAATGACGGGGTGATAGCCTTGTGCAGTTCCAAAAGGAGCGTCCAACGCATGAACGTACCGCCGTTCAACTCCACCAATGAAATTAAGAAGACGCTCAACGAGCGGGTTTACCACAACAACGATAAGTGCCCCTCGGGTCGAGACATTCGCAAGAAAGAACATCGTTTAGGAACTGCTGGCTATAGACTCTGCCGACATTGCAAAGATTTAAATGCGAAGGCGCGACGAAGGTAAATAGAATTGTGAGAAATCCTGTGTGTGGTGGTACGGGTGATACGGGCATAACGCATAAATTGCCGTAATCGAATGAAATCAGTAAACAAACCTATACAGAATCGCTGTCCTCTAAGGCTAATTCATACAACAACTTAGTGCCTTAAGTCGTTATCCGCGTAAGACATAGCTAAATGCCTCGGTAGAATCCCCCACTCTCCGCCAGCTAGTCATAGCGGCTATTTCTCTTTAGAGAAGTCGATATATGTTGGCCAAATTCCCGCCAAAATTCTAATCCTCTGATTGAATTCGTGTCTGAGGAGAATCGCGTGGCCTAAGGGTCGGATGATCAAAGCTTCACCAATGTAGTCGCGAAGCGGCAAACTGAATCGCAGAACTGACCGGTGCCCGCAGAAGCCATCGCGCGAATGGGATGGAAGTCTATTTCACCGGACGCGAACCAGCGATGAGTATGTCTACGAGCCTCCTGGCGCTTTGCTGCCAATCGCTTCCGGAGCTCACGTAAGAGACGCCAACGACTGCTCCAAGCAAATCGGAGGCATCAACATCTTTTCGGATCTCGCCGGCTTTTTTTGCGCGCTTCACTAACTCGTCGATTGCCCCGCGCACCAGGGTACGAGAACCCTCGTAGAGCCTGGATGCGCCTCCGGTGACGCTGTTGAGAGCTGGGGCAATGATGTGCTTTGCCGCAATGTAGTCGACAAACAGCAGCAACCAGGCGCGCAGAGCCTCGACGGGGGGCATCGCCGCGCTAAAGCCGCGAGCCGCCGCGGCGAGCTTTTCCACCTCGCTCCGGTAGACCGCTTCGATTAGCGCCTCCCGCGTAGGGAAATGACGATACAGGGTCCCGGCTCCCACGCCCGTCTGCTTCGCGATGTCGTCCAGGCTGGCATTGGCACCGTGGCGCGTAAATGCCTCTTTCGCGACTTCGAGAATGCGCTCGCGGTTGCGCAGAGCATCTGTTCGCGGCTTTCGATGGGCAGATTGGAAATCCTTCTTCATAGTCTCCAAAATTTTTGCAACCGGAGGCTGTCTCCGGTTATCTATTCATTCGGAGAGTATCTCCGTTTTACTCGCAAAGACACTGGCTGGTCAACGCTGGTTGTAAAGAGATCAAGGAGAGTCATATGCGTGTTTTTGTCACGGGCGCTACAGGTTTCATCGGTTCGACTGTTGTCCGCGAGTTGATTGACGGCGGGCATCAGGTGCTGGGTCTTGCTCGCTCCGACGCGGGCGCTCAATCACTTCAAGCATCCGGCGCTACGGTGCATCGCGGCGATCTGGAAGATCTGGAAAGCCTGCGCAACGGAGCAGCCCAGTCCGACGGCGCGATTCACTGTGGATTTGTCCATGACTGGACGAAATTCGCGGAAAGCTGCGAAATCGACAAGCGCGCGATCGAGACCATTGGCACCGCGCTTGCCGGTACGGACCGCCCCTTCATCGTCAGCGCTGGGATCGGGCCGCTTTCACCCGGAAACCTCGCGACGGAAGACATGGCCCCCCAGTCCCACTCGCTATTGCCACGTGTTTCCGAACAGGTTGCCATGGCGCAGGTATCGAAAGGTGTATCGGCTTCGGTGATGCGCCTTCCTCAGGTGCACAACCCCGTGAAGCAAGGCCTCGTCACCCGCTTAGTCGCAATCGCCCGCGAGAAGGGCGTCTCCGCGTATGTGGGCGAAGGACGCAACCGCTGGGCAGCGGCGCATGTCCTCGACGTCGCTCGTCTCTATCGGCTCGCGCTGGAGAAGTATGAGCCAGGAGCCAGGTATCACGCCGTCGACGAAGAGGGCGTACCGCTTCGCGACATCGCCGAAGCCATCGGCCGAGGCCTGAAGCTGCCCGCGGTCTCCATCTCGCAGGAGGAAGCAGGCGCTCACTTCGGCGTTTTCGCGATGTTCGCCGGTCTCGACATGCCGGCCTCCAGTGCGATCACCCAGCAACGGTTGGGGTGGCGCCCGACCGGCCCGGGGTTGATCGCCAATCTAGATAACATGCGCTATTCCTAGACCTTAGTGAGCGACTGAATCAACCCCAGAGATATGAGCATCTGCGTGCCAGAACGGCGGAAGGGTACGTATCCGCAGCGCGCAAGGGAACGACCACCATCAACGACAAGGAGAATCAATATGAAGAAGACATGGTTCATTACAGGCGCTTCACGTGGTTTTGGCCGCATCTGGGCCGAAGCTGCGCTCGAGCGCGGAGATAAAGTCACGGCCACGGCACGAAGACTGGAAGACGTCGCGGACCTTAAAGAGAGGTTTGGCGACTCAGTCCTTCCGCTGGCACTCGATGTAACAAATTCGAAGCAGGTGCAGCAGGTCGTTCAGCAGGCTTACAAGCATTTCGGCAGGCTGGATGTTCTCGTGAACAATGCCGGCACGAGCCTCTTTGCAGCTACAGAAGAGGCGAGTGATGAACAGATCCGCTACCTGTTCGACGCGAACTACCTTGGCATGGTTCGGGTGTTGCGAGCAACCCTGCCTCTCTTGCGGAACCAAGGAAGCGGACACATCCTCGGGGTTTCGAGCGGTCTTGGGATTACGGCTCTCCCGCTCATCGGCTTCTACTGCGCCACGAAATGGGCAGTGGAAGCTCTGCACGAATCATTGGCGCAGGAAGTGAAATCTTTCGGCATCAAAGTGACGCTGGTTGAGCCTGGAGCCTACGCTACCGACTTCGGCAAGTCTGGAGAGATCGCAGATGCTCTGGAACCTTACGCGGAATTCCGAAAGCAGTTTATGACGCGTCTTGCCACTCTGGAACGGGGTGACCCGGAGGCCACTGCGGAGGCCATCCTAAAGCTTGTGGATACGAACGATCCACCGCTGCGGCTTGGCCTGGGCACTGACATTCTGCCCAGAGCGCAAGCCGCGTACACTGAACGTCTGGCGACATGGGAAGCGTGGAAGGACGTCTCAAATACAGCGATGGGCAAGCCAAAGAAATCGACGGTGGCGTGGATCGAGGAGCTGATTAATGAGACGACGAATCAGGCGTGATGCTGCGCATAGTCGTTAATAGCAGTAGGCCGGACGGTCTTTTTTGCTCCTTCTCGGGAGACCGTTCGCCCGCTGCTATTTCCTCACCGACTCGGCGCGAAATTGAGTCGCGGGAAATGAGCAGAACATCCAAAACGTGTCGCAGGGAGAGTAGATGAAAATTCGGGGTCTTTCTATCCATTTTGAGCAGCATGGCGAAGGAAACCCGATTGAGGATAGACCTCAGGCGATTTGGACTGATTGCGCAGCGATGATTTACAGGAGGTTGCATGACAGATAAGAGGATCCTGATTGAGCGGGCATACTCAGCGTTCAACAAGCGGAACGTTGACAGTGCGTTAGCCCTGATGACTGAAGATGTGAGTTGGCCAAAGGCATCAGAGGGCGGCAGAGTTGTCGGAAAGGAAGAGATCCGCGCCTATTGGACTCGACAATGGGGCGAGTTCGATCCCCATGTCCAACCGCTGGCAATCATCGAAGAAGACGGAAACAGGGTCCGGGTTAGGGTGCACCAACTCGTCAAGAGCCTTCAAGGGGATGTCCTATCAGATAGCGAAGTTCTCCACATATTTACTTTGGACGAGGGTCTTATCGCAGCCATGTATCTGGGGAATGAGGCCGATTCCGCCGGTGGTCCGTCCGCCGCATTCGCACAGCTATCCTGACCGGCTATCGGTCGTAATGCGTGAAAGTGGACACCAGCGAAGTCAAGAACGGACAGAAAATCTCCGGGGTTGCTCCTGATAATCGACCAGTGTACAGCGGTCCGGGGTGATGGGATCATAACAGACCAACGCACTCATTGAACGTCGTTGAACTTGTCAGCATTAGTAAAACAAACGCGGTTCTCATCATCTGTACGTAGCGCTTACCGCCCCTACGCGGTCGGCAAACCGGCTGCAGCTCAGTTCCGATTCAATCGCGCGAGATCATGGGCCACAGCGACGACCTGCGCTTCCGCTTCCAGACTGAGAAGCACGAGCTATCGCACCTCTACGAAGACAAGATCAGGAATAGGCGCAACGCCAATACAATTGGCAAAGCAGCACACATGGGAAGATGGCGGCTTGCAATGCGAGGCGATCAGAGATCGCCCCGCTTCATCTGCGTTACAGCGTAATCGCAGGCTCGTGCTGTCATAGCCATGTAGGTGAGCGATGGATTCTGGCATGCGGACGACACCATGAAGGAGCCATCGGTTACGAACAGATTCGGGATGTCATGCGCCTGATTATGGGAATTCAGCACCGAGGTCTTCGGATCGCGTCCCATGCGCGCGCTTCCCATCTCGTGAATGCCTTCGCCCGGCGAAGATGGAACGGAAGAAAGCTGGATATTTTTGGCGCCCGCAGCCTCCAGCATCTCGGCCGCGGTTACCTGCATATCCTTCACCATCGCCAGTTCGTTCTCTCTCCACTTATGGCTGATGTTCATGGTCGGGATACCCCACGCATCGACCTTGTCCTTGTTCAGTTCCATGTGGTTCTGGTGATTCGGCAGGCATTCGCCAAAGCCGCCAAAGGAGAAGCGCCAAGGGCCGGGATTGCGAAGCTGATGCTTGAACTCGACGCCAAAGCCGGGCATCTCGCTTCCGCGCATCCAGTCTTCGCGCGAACCGCCGCCCTGGAAGCCATAGCCGCGCACAAAGTCCGGGAAGGTATCATGCACGTTGCGGAAACGAGGGACATAAATGCCGTTGGGACGGTTGCCGATCTGCACGCGATCTTCGTGACCCGGAATGATGCCGGAGGCTCCGCCATGCATGATGTGGTCCATCAGGTTGTGGCCGAGCTCGCCACTAGAGTTCGCGAGACCCGTGGGAAATTCTGCCGTCGCGGAGTTCATCAGGATACGAGCGGACTCCAGAGTAGACGCACAAAGGAAGACAACCTTCGCCTGGAACTCCATCGGCGCCTTCGTCTGTCCATCGATCACACGAACGCCGGTGATGCGCCGCGTTTTGGAATCGAAGATGAGGCTATGCACGACACTGAAAGGCCGCAGCGTCATCTTTCCGGTTGCCTCCGCCGCCGGCAGGGTTGAATGCAGGCTGCTGAAGTAGGAGCGCGTGATGCATCCGCGCGCACATGGACCGCAGTAGTGGCATGCGGCGCGTCCGCGGTGCGGAACTGTGAGAATGGCGGTACGGCCGATCGTTAGCCGGCGATCAGGAAACTTCTCCGCAATTGCCTGCTTGACCACTACCTCCGCGCAGTTCATCTCCATTGGCGGCAGGAACTTTCCATCAGGAAGTTGCGGCAATCCTTCTGCCTGTCCCGAGACACCGATGAAGTCTTCCACGTAGTCATACCAAGGCTCGACGTCCTTGTACCGGACCGGCCAATCGACACCATGGCCATCCTTCAAGTTGGACTCAAAGTCCATCTCGCTCCAGCGATAGGATTGCCGTCCCCACATCACAGAACGGCCACCGACGTGGCGTCCCCGCAGAAATAGGTAGGGCTGATCCTGAGGCGTGGTGTAGGGATTCTCCAAATCGTTGACGAAAAACTTCGAGTTCCATTCGTCTCCGATGTGACGCTGTACCGGTTGATACACCTCTTCGTACTTGCGGTCTCGCATCCCGCGAAACTTTACATCCCACACCGGCACATGCTCGACGTAGTCGCGCTCGGGCACAATGGTCTGTCCCGCTTCGAGCACCAGCGTCTGCATGCCCTTTTCCGTCAGCTCTTTTACGGCCCATCCCCCGCTGATACCTGAGCCGATCACGATGGCGTCGTAGGTGTTCGCCTTGCCTGTGATGACGTTCATCGCCGCGCCTCCTGCAGTGGGGCGCAACCATCATGCCCGGGAGGAATGATCGACTTGCCCAACTCCTTCTCAAAGCCGATCTCTGAGGTGTAATAGCCGACCAGCGTCAGCTTCTTTAACGTGTAGAAGAAGTTGGAGGGAGGTGGCGACGTGTGCGATTTCGCCGCAAGCCTCTGCGCGCGGGCATATCCCATCGCCTCATCGTCCATCTGTTTCATCTGTTGGGTCTGCTGGGTGGGGTTGCAGTTGATGAAATCGGCCCCGAAGCTCTTCCGGCTCTCCGCATCTATCTGCGCCAGCCCCGTAAGAAAGTGCTTCGCGTCAGGTTCATCGAACCAGTCGGTCAGCAGCAGATCGATGAACTCATTCACTTTGGTGCCCTTTGCGCCGGGAACATCTGTCTCTGGAATGATCAGCTCTGTGATCGTTGTGACAGTCGCATTTTGGTGGGAATTCAGGGTCCTCAGACCGCCGGCGTGACCCACCTGGGCGCGTGCCTGCTGCACAGCCAGTATCAGGTCAAGAGGAATAGCAGACAATGCTGCTGCAGAAGTCAGCAGCTTCAATACATCGCGACGTTGCATTCGGAGTGCTCCAGGGCTCTAGGCGTATGGCCCTCTGTCGTAAAGGATGTTCTTCTCGGTAAAGAATTCGTTCAGGCTTCCCTGAGGATAACCATAGTTCGTGCCTAATTCAAAGTCGGACTCAGACTGGACCGGAATCTTGTGAATTCTATTTGCTTTGATCCGCCGGCAGACCCTCGAGCAACATGATCCTGTAGATCATCCCGAATGCGACAATGCCCCATCCCCCTTGGTGTAGCGGGGATGGGGCATCGTCGGTTACGAGGTAAGGAAGTTATCTAAACTGGGCGATGCGGGGATCGCCCTGGGTTGAGGTGATAGTGCCGAAGCCCGAGTTACTGCGGGCGTTAGCAGATTGCTTTGCCGCCAGATGAGAGACGTGACATCGCCTGTCTACGCAGGGATCTTGATGGCACGATGTACGGTAGACCTTTGCCGAGCCTGTATTCATGGTGCGAAGACGCACGGGACTCGTGAAAGAATAGTGGCGATATTCTTACGGTTCAGGCGGAGGCAGAGCAGGTCGGTGCTTGATGTAGCCATCATCGGAGGCGGTCCTGCGGGAGCGGCAGCGGCGCTCTCTCTGCGGCAACTGATACCGGAAGCTACGATCGCCATCTTCGATGCACAACGAGGAGAGCGGTGGAAGCCGGGGGAGACACTGTCGCCGGGAGTGGCTCAGTTGCTTCAGTCTCTGGGTTGTTGGCCGGCGTTCGAGAAGGAGAACGCGGCACTGGAAAGCTTTGGAACACAGGCGGCGTGGGGAACCCCGGAACTCTACGCGCGGGATTTTCTCTACTCCCTGCGCGGCAACGGGTGGCGACTGGACCGCTCACGATTTGATGCGATGCTGCTCGATTGTGCAGGCACGGCAGGAGTGGAGGTGCGGCGCGGAACTGCCTTGATGGACTCTACGAAAGAAGATGGAACGTGGAGACTTCAGTTGCGTGGGGCTGAGTGCTGCGCGCGATTCGTGATTGATGCAAGCGGGCGATCGGCGCGGTTCGCCATGCAACGCGGAGCCAAGCCAATCGCGAGCGACCGGCTTGCCGGCGTCTTTGTGTTGTTTGAGACGCCCCATGCGGGCGATACGCTGATTGAAGCTGCGGAGAACGGCTGGTGGTATTCGACGACTGTGCCCGGCAAGACGGCCGTGGCCGCATGGATGAGCGACACGGACTGTATTCGCGAGATGAGATTAAAGGAGAGCGATTGCTGGAACGCTCTGCTTGCGCAAAGTACGCATACGCGCCGCCGATTGCGCGGAGCCGTTGCCAGAGGAGTGCCTGCGATCTTTGCCGCGCACTCGCAGCGAATGAGCCGGATGGGCGGTCGCGGATGGGTGACAGCCGGCGATGCCGCGATGACATTCGACCCGCTCTCTTCACAGGGGATTTTGAAGGCGCTGCGAAGCGGAAAGCTGGCTTCGTTTGTCGCGGCGGATTTTCTGTTGCGCGGCGCGGATACCCACGAACGTTACACGCAGCTCGCCGCCGCGGAGTACGACGAGTATGAGCGGGCGAAGCGCATGTTCTATAGCGAAGAGCGACGCTGGGCCACGGCACCATTTTGGGTACGTCGACAGGCAGCCGGCTAACCTGCCAGCCACTTTTTGACATCTCTGAGTGCCTGCGGCACGGCGAAGGCCTGGACGCGGTCGGCAACCATGCCGGGATTGTCCTTGACGTCGCTGTCCGCGGGATCGCCGCAGTGGAAGATTGGTTGCGGGTTGTACTGCATCGCAAGCTGACCCTGACGCGCCTGATCGGTGCCGAAGAGTAGCGAGACAATATAGAGCGCCTCATCGAGGCCGGAGGAGATGCCGCCCCCGGTGATGCGGTTGCCGCTCTTGACGTAGCGCCGATAGTCGTCGACGACCTGGCAGGGAAAGAGGCTAAGGACCGGCTTGAAGGCCCAATGTGTGGTGGCGATATGACCGTCGAGCAGTCCTGCACCGGCCAGCAGCAGCGCGCCGGTACAGACGGAACAGACCAGCTTGCAGGCCGGGGCCTGACGCGCAAGAAAGTCGAGAAAGGGGTTGCAACCGAGGTGTCCCTGCTGCAGGACAGCCACCGGATCGGAGCCGCCGGGAACAAAGAGAAGATCGAGCTGAGGGCAGGCGTCGAAAGTGGCGCGCGGGGTGAGGGCAATGCCTTCGAATGACGTGATAGCGCTCTTCGTAGGACCAAGGAGATAGAGATCCATCCCGGCAAAGGTGAAAGTCTGAAACGGCCCAATGACGTCGAGCGAGTCGAAGCCTTCGTACAAGGGAAACCCGACTTTAAGTTTGCTCACTCAATTGTCTCCACGAAGAGGATGGGTTGGATATTTATTTGCCGCCCCCGATCTGATTCTCGGAGAGTTGGAAGTCAGGTGTCTCCGCGGTCCAATCCGGAGCAGGCACAACAAAGCCGAGCTGCCACCAGAGATTGACCATGGTGAGGTCGCCGGCATGAGAGTTTGGCGTAGGCGACCACGCAGCGCCATTGACCATGACAGGGCGATGGGCAGGCCACCAGTAGGTAAGCCAGGTCTTGTCTTTGAAGACATCGCCGGTAGAGTCGGACTCGATGAGGTTCCAGTTCTCGTAGGTCACGTCGACATCCTGCGTCGAGCACTCGTTGAAGTCGGCCTGCCAGGGCACGGCACTGTATTTGGTCAGATCCCCAGGCTCGAGGCCTGCGGAGATATTCGCCGGAGTATCTGCGGCGGCAACCACGTTCGGTTGGCTCAGTGAACCTGGTGTAATCGACGGAGAGGTATTGATGCGGTAGGGAGCGCTGTAGATCGCGGGATTGCGCATGATCCAGCATGCCTCTCCTCCGGGACAAAAGGCGCCGCCGAGCACATTGCCGAGAACTCCGCGATCGAGCGCAACGCCCTCCGGCAACGGCGCGGGCTTGATATCCTCCATCTCTTCGTTGAGAAATTTCCCGTCGGCCCATTGGCGCAGAAGGAAGAGCATGGTATCGGTGAGCCGAAGGAACTTGGAAGGAACCTCGTTGGAGAGCGGATTATCGCCGCACAGCAAAGGCATCGCAAAGAAGATGCGTCCGGGTTGGGCTCTCTCGGCGTAGAGGCTGTTCTCGCGGCCGGCCTTGCGCAGGACGCTGTAGAGGAACATGCGGCGATCGGAGCGGTTCTTCCGGTCCACTGGATCTTCTCCGGCGAAGGGCGGAATGGAGAGCGGCGTGGGATCGAAGTTGCCGCCGGAACCGCGGCCGGTCTGGTGCGGATCGCCACCGGCCATAGGATCGATGTCAGCCACGAACTGGAAGCTGAAAGGCCGTTGCAGGATGGGCCAGATGTCACGCCAGAAGTACACGATATAGTCGCGGTTGTACTGGCTCTTGGAATAGATGGCCGGTGCGAAGTTGGAGTTGCGCACGGCGACGTCGTAGACGAGATCGTCCATTGTGATCAGGTCTACAATCTGCGGAGCGTAACGCGGGTAGCCGGTAATAACCCAGGCGCTTGAGTTGACTGGAATCGTCTTCTGCATCTTCGGCGGTGCGGGATTGCCGTCGATGGTTTCGACCTGGATGACCAGCGATGCGGTGACGGGGCCGTCAGAGATATCGTCGAACCAGCCGTCGTTATTTGCGTAGTTCTGGATATAGGGTTCCCCGAATCCGCTCTTCGACGAACCGGAGTTGCCGAGGCCGCCAAGTACCAGCAGCCGATTTTTGCCGTCGCTGTCGGTGATGCTCGTCAGTTGGCCCAGCGTGTCGATGGCGTTCGGCTTCAAATCATCGGGAGGAAAACACTCGGGCGTCCCCGGCGAGGTGCCGCGCGTAAAGCCGGTAGTGCGCTGCGTCTTGTCCGACCAGGAGACGGTACGAGGGCCGGGATCGATGATCAGCTTCTGGCGCTGATTGGCATCGGTGATGCCGGCGTTGCGAAGCGGATGGCTGGCGTCATAACCGTGTTCTCCGCTGAGTTGCTGAAATTCGTACCAATTCGACTTCTTGTTCGCGAGATAGACGGTCCATTGAATGTCGATCAGCTTGCCTCCGAAGACCTGACCTGACTTGGTCTGTGTGGCCGCGACGGTGTCGCCGATCTTGACCTCGCGGCCATTGGGGCTGGCATCGTCGTAGACATAGATGCGAAAGCGGGCGGCCTGGCGGCGAATGCGATTCTTCGCATCCTTGTACCGGGTGACAGGCTGCTCCACGCCGTCCTTTACGATGGGCAGGCCATCGGCGCCGCAATCGATGGGAGGCGCGCCGGTTCGCTCGGGTGACAGGTAGAAGGAGTCCGGACTGTTGCCAACGCGGGCGACGCCGATTGCCGGGTGAATCTTGTAGATGGGTGCGGATGTCATGGCGTGTGTATCCCCTGAAGAGCTAATCGAAGAAGTTCAGTGAGACGCCGTCCATATGAAGGGCGTCGGTGGCGACGGTGCCGTCGATATTCAGGATCACCAGCGTGACCTGGAAGTCGGTGTCACCCTGCCGGCGGAGCCGGTCGACCGCGTCGGTGCAGTCGATGCGAAAACCGGCGGGAGTTTTGTGAGCGCGAGCGCGCAGGTCGAATTTGCGGCGTGGTGTTGTCGGCGGCGGCGCGCAGTGCCCCGGACCTCCGATACATAGTCCGGTAAACATGTTCTGTATGCCGACGTAGTGGGGGTTCCCTGTGGTGGGCGTGGCAGCGTTGGCATCGGGCTGGTTGAGGAAGACGCGGATAAAGAACCCGGCGCGCGTCGAGTACTGCACGTGATGCAGGCGAACCTCCGCGCGGCGGTGGGCGGCGATGACCTGCGGGTGGACCCCCGCGGATTGAGAGACGAAGCGCGCAATCGGCATCTGGCTACTGGAGGGGAAGACGTGCGACGACTGCATGTATTCGTAGCCCAGCTTCGCCGTAGTGTAGGTATCGGCAACGGTCATCGACCAGGGCGAGAGAATATCGTCGGGATCATCGGGCCCGCCGCTGGGATTCAGCTTCTGCCACTCGCTCCACAAGCGGTCGATGTTGGAGTGATGTGCCCAGAAGATCGGGTCAAAGGCAGTGCGTCCGGCGTTGACCATGTCGCCCGCCTGCGGATTGTTTACGTTCATCGGCTCGGTGGAGGCGCCGTAGTTGGGGTTGAGGCCGCCGGAGAAGTTGTGGATGAGGTTATGCAGGTTTTCGAGCGCGCCGAAGAAATGATTATCCTCTGGCCCACTGCCGAAGCTGAAGAAGTTCTCGATTTGGAGGACGCGCGTGACATCTTCGGGCGAGGGATAGGCCTCGAAGATGATGCTGCTGTTGCCACCTGGCCAGCGCTGATAGTGCCAGAGCGGATTGATAGTCCCCAACGTTTTGATAATTGCCTGATCGCTGACAGGATCGTCGCCCCACTTGATTCCGGCCGCGAGAAAGAGTCGGTTGCCCGAACTGAAGGTCTGACCGAGGATCGTGGCCAGTTTGTCGAGGACCGGTTGCGGCACGCCGCCTGCCTTCAACGCATCGAGTCCTTGCTGATCGATCCAACAGCGATAAGCCTCCGGTACAACGCCGTTGTCGAGCGCGACGCTGGAACCCATATCAGTGATGGATATAATGACGTTGTCGTGGTCCGCGGCCCAGTCCCAGTAGGGGAGGGTGACGGTAGGATCAATGTCCTGGAGTTGCTGCTCAAAATAGTAGAGGTAGGCACGGTGCCAGGTAAGAAACTGCTCCCATGAATGCTGACACTGGCTGGCATGGATGCGCGCCCAATATCCGAAGCTGCGCTCGTCCTGTTCGTAAGCATCCAGAGACTTCATCTTTGCGAGGGCGTTCCGAAATCTCTGCAACTCTTCCGGAGTGAGAAAGTTAATGTTCTTGCGCACCTTCAGCGCTCCGGTAGCCTGGCGATACGCATTGACGGTGCCGAGGCTGGCGGCAAAGCGTGCTGTCCCGGCCGCGAGCGCCATCACATGCGCTGTGTCTCCAAGGCCAGTCGCTATTGAGCCGGTCGAAGGCGCGTCCGTCTCCGGGCAGCCATCGTCGATCCACTTCTCAATAAACTGGATATCTTCGGCGGAGACGGCGGCCCCTCCCCAGGGGAGGCGGGGAAACTGAGAGCCATCAAACGGCGACAGCCCTTTGAGGCCGACGATCAGGCCGGAGGAGGCGCCTCTTCCTAACTCGATCTGCGGTTGAGCTGTGGGGGCGGCCTTCGGTTGCGGCGCATGGCAACAGGGACTCATCGTTGCGCTCATCGCGGCTGCGACAGGAGGTGCCTCCGGCGAAGAGGACGTCGCCGGCGCAATCATGCGCACGCCGTACAGAGTAAGTTGCAACAGCTCGGCGAGCGGTAGATTCCAGAAGCGATCGTGCCCCTGATAGCTGGGGTGCATATCGCCGGAAGCGTCGTCGAGAATCTTCCTGACCTGCTTATAACGTGACCACGGCTGCGGTTCGGCGGCCGGGTTCGATGTGTCGTTTGGCATAGTTCCTCTCTTCGGCGAAGGCTGGAGTAGTTACCGGTTCTTCGAATGCAATGACAAGGTATCGAGGCTGTGATGCAACTCGCATGACGGAATTGAGGCTCCGGAATCGAGCCTCCGCAAGACGGCGCGAGCTGCGAATGCGAGTTGAAGCAGAAGTGGCGACACCAGCAGCGCGACCAGCACAGGACGCATTTGTGAGCTCAAGGTATGCGCGAGATAGTGCTGCCAGGTGGCGCCAATGCCCAACGCCGCTGCCCAGGCTCCGAAGCAGAGCGGACACTTGGGCAGCAACAGGGCGAACGCAAAGGAGATCATGCTCAGCGCGCGGCGCGCTCGAGCGGCCGGACGACCGCTCGATGCTATCGCTGAAGATACAGGTGACTTCGATTGGCAACACCGCTGCTTTGCAAACGTCATCGCTTCTCCCGTCAATTCCGGGGTCCTGGTTGCGACCCTAGTGCGTATGCTTCATACCTGCCATGCCCAGGCCTCCGCCGGGTGCGCTGAGGTCAGGTACGATCTCGATGTTCAGCATCATGCCGCTGTCTTCGTGGTCGAGGATATGGCAGTGGATGACGAACTCACCGATGTAGCGGTCATAGTGGGTGCGTATGTGGACGTGGTAGTTGTTCTCGACAAAGATCGTGTCGCGGAAGGTATGCCACATGCCGCAGTACTGGTTGGCCAGCGGATCGGTGCCTACATCCTTCTTGCAGTGGCCGTTGGCGTCGAAGATCGACTCCTGCGTGCCGTCAGGAAGCATGTGAATGACGTCCGTGACCTCGAACGGATTCACATGGATATGGAAGATATGCGGCTCGCCGGTGGAGGTGAGAATCCAGTCGTCCGTGGTGTTTACCTGGCGCTTGATATTGATGACGTTCGGATCGTAGGACTTGCCATTGATCTGGAAGAAGACGCCGGCAGAGGACGCGTTAATGGCGAAGTCAGCGTGCTGCGGCTCTCCCGGGCTGGCCTTGGGAAGGTCGATGAAGGGAGCCCATGGCGTGAGATTGCCGGAGCGAAGGCCATCGCGAACTGGTGCCGGCAGTTGGGGATTGGCGGCGTAGAGAGAGTCTTCGACATACTTCTGCAGATCGCCGGAGACGACATGGCCGCCCTGGACGTGCACGATGGCGAGGAGTTGCGGCGTGGACGGTCCTGAGCCTCCGCCATTGCCGGTGCCGGGATTGAAGCGCTGGCTTGGGGGCGCAGCCTGGTCGAGCATGCAGTAGTAGCCGTCCTTCGGGAAGACCACGAGAACATCGCTGCGGTAGCCCGGTTGCAGATAGTTCGCACCATCAGAGCCGACGCTGCTGACACCGGCCAGCGTGTGGATTCGAGTCAGCGTCAGGCCGTCGCTCGCGATCTCAAACTGCGGCACCAGCGATTCCGGAGTCGTGGGGCACTCGCGTTTTACGTCAACCGCCTGTTCAAGCCGGTTGCCGCTGAACGTGGAATTTGCGACCAGATTATTCGTTGCGGTCTGCGGAACGGCCTGCACGATCTGGAGATTGATGGTGTCATGGATGCCTGCGTGGATGAAGCGCCAACGCTGAATCTCTCCGGCAGCGATCGGAATCGTAGGCTGGACAACGCCATTGACGCTGGTGAAGCGTCCATTCGTATCCCAGATGCTGGCCGAGTCCAGCTGCAGCGCAAAGTTTTCGATCTGCCCGGGCGTCGCGTAGTTGTCCTTGGTCGGCAACGGGCAGGTCCACTCCGCATTCGCGGGGCTGGTGGGCGTGGAGGGCGACGACGTGTTGTAGAGGCCTGCGGTCGTGAAGATCTGCTGCCATGGCCCCCCGTCCTGATGAGGCAGGTTGCTGAAGCAGGCGTAGGCAAGCTGCTGGAAGAAGAAGAACTGCTCGGCAAGCGGCTTGCCCTTTTCATTATGGAGGACGGTATCGATGTCCGCCATGGGATGCGGATTCTCTTTTGTAGGCGGTGTGTACTCGCGGTTGCCGCGCACAACGAGGATGCCCGCAGCTCCGCTCGATACCTGCACGGCAGTCGATCCGTGGCGATGAGCGTGGTACCAGAAGGTTCCGGCAGGATGGTCTTCAGGAATATTGATCTCATACGGGAAGCGCGTCTGCGGCGCGATGTTTAACAGAACGTTGTCGCTGTTGCCCGTGGGCGAAACATGCAGGCCATGCGTATGCAGGTTAATCGTGTTGAAACATCCGACGCCCGGAGGCAGGCTGAGACCGGTGGGCGGATTGCTGAGGCAGCTCGGATCGTTGGCGGGGAGATCGTTGATAAGGTCGACGCGCAGCGTGTCTCCCGGGCTCACAGCGATGAGCGGACCCTGCTTGCAGCCGCCGTAAGAACGCAGGCGCAGCGGGTCATAGTGTCCTGGCCACTTGTCATCTTTCGCTGGATTGAAGATGTGCGAGTCGGCGTACATCTCCTTCAGGGTGACGTGGACGATCCGGCCGTTGACATCGACGGTGGCCTTTTCGCAGCCCTCGGGCGTAGAGAGTTTCGCGCCGAGCATCAGGGTGTTGAGTTTGGCTACTGCCTGCGTTCCTTCCGGAACGAGCGTCGGTGGAGGCTCGAACATGCGTACCTGCGACATTGCAGGAAGCGCCAGGCCGGCGGCGATGATGGCGAGGACGAAGTGGCGAACAAGGGAACGATTCATATCTCTCCTACCGTGGAACACAAGACGTGAATGAAAGCAAGAAATGCAGAGAAATGGAGCTACGAGCGCACGGCGTAGAACGACGCAACAACGCCCGCGGGTGCAACTCCACCGTTGCCGGATGAATGCGGGATCGCACGCATGACGGAGCCGACGATTGCAGGCTGGTCGAGAGCGTCGGTGCTCGCGGGCCAGACAGGCACCAGCCAGCCGACGTAATCGTAGATCCACTCCTCGCCGCCAACAACGCCCTTGCCGCGGAAGCGCACCTCGGCGGGCGAGCCGTAGGAACGAGAGCCACGCAGGGCCAGCGACCAGCCATCGCCGCCGATGGTTCCGGTTAAGAGTTCAGAGGGCGCGTCGTCGATGACGATGGTCCCGACTCCGAATTCCAGTTTGTCGAAAGAGATTGTGGCGTCCGGATCGTTTAAGAGACTGCGATACGTCCAACTGCCGGTAAAAGGATTGTCTGCCATCGGTCACTCCTGCTCAGCGTGGTACGAGGACGAGCCCATGCCGTATCGCGCCGCTGTGTTCTCTAGCTGGAACGCAGAAGCGCTGCCGCAAGAAGCAGCGACGGCAGGATTTTGGCTTTATATGTGAGGGAGAAAAATGAGAGAGGCAGCGAATGTTCCTTAGTATCGGTTCGTGAACTTTAGCACAGACACTTTGAACTCGCAATCACTGATCGGGATCGCCTTTATTCGCGCTTGGTAGCGCAACGCATTTCGCTCAACCAGGAAGAGGGAAGCGTGGCTCCATTCTTATGGAGCCACGCTTATCGATCGAAGTGATTCCGCAACTCGCGTTGCCGATTATCGTTCCAGAGCGATGACACCCCACGGCGATGTTCCGCACTTGATCTTCTTCGTGACGGTGTTGGTCGCAAGATCGACGACAGAGATGTCGTTCGAAGGTCCATTGGCCGAGTAAAGAGTCTTGGCATCGGGCGAAAGCGCAATGCCCCAGGAGCGCGTTCCCACCTCGACCGATCCGATGACTTTATTGGTGGCCGTATCGAGGGTGAAGACCTGCCGCCCGCGGCCCGTGCTGACGTAGAGCTTTTTGGCATCGGGCGAAAGAAGGACCGCCATTGGTTTAATGATCCCCGGCTTGCCCAGAGAGATGGTCTTGATCACCCGGTATTTCTTCGCATCTACCAGAACGACGGTGCCATCGTTCTCGGCATTGACGTAGGCGTGCGCTCCGTCGGGCATGAAGGCGACCGAGCGAGGACGATGTCCCACCTTAAACGTCTTGATAATCTTGCCGGATGCCAGGTCAAGGACGGAGATGGTGCCGGTCTCCTCCGACGTTACCCAGACGAACTTTCCATCCGGGGTGACTTCAACGCCTTCCGGCTGCGCTCCCATCTTGAGAGTCTTGACGACCGTGCCGGAGGCCACGTCGATGACGCTGACGGCCGAGGCGTCTTCATTGGAGGCATAGATCTGCTTGCCGTCTTTGCTGATGTCGAAATTTTCCGGATCGGAGCCTCCGTGAATGATCCGGACCAGCTTGTTCTGCTTCACATCGAAGACTCCGATTCCATCGGCGCTCTTGTCGGGTGGAGGAAGCGTGCTCTCATCGACACCGGGACCGGCAATCGGCGATCCGCTCAGCGCAATGTAGATTGTCTTGTGGTCCGGGCTCGCGTGAATTCCGCGCGGGCGTTTGCCGAGAGGAACGGTCTCCAGCACCTTGTAGGTTCCGGAATCGATGACGGTCATGTCTCCGGAGACCTCATTGGTGACGTAAATTCGAGGGGCGGAAGATTCTGTCATCGTCTCGGAGACTGCAGGCTCCGGCTTTTTCGAGGAGGTGCAGCCTGTTGAAAATATGAGGAGACCAACAGAGAGCATTGCTAAATTCTGCTTGAGCATGAATTACTTTCCCTTGAAGGTGAAGTCGGCAACCGCGTCCTGATGCGGAGCGACCGTGAGTTGTTGTTCCTGCGTGCCGAGTTTTTCCTGCCATACCCCGATGGTGTACGTTCCGGGAGGCAGATTCTTGATCGCGAAGGTTCCATCGTCGCTGGAGACCGCGAAATAGGGATTGTCCACTACGCCGATATAGGCGTGCATCCAGCTATGGATGTTGCATTTGACCGGGATCATGATCTCCGGCTTGAGAAACTTCCGGGTCATCGGAGGGTCGCCTGGGCCCTGGCTATGGTTCCACTCGCGGTTGATCTCTGCCATCGGATGAATGTTGTGCGTGACTGGGTCCGAATTGACGACTTGCAATACCTGCCCAGTCTGAATGCCGACGATCCGCGGACGGAACCAGCAGCCGCGCTGGTCGATGACGACCGGGGTTGCGGGGACCGCGAACGTCTTTCCTTCCAGACCCTTCTTGATATAGACAAAAGCGTTGGCCAGCGCACCTTTTGAACCCACGACGAGAGATTCGTCATACGCCTTTCCATGATGCGCCTCGACGCACGCCGGGTCCTCGCTCATGTCGATCAGCTTGCGCGCCGGCTTTTTCCCCGTGTAGCGAATCGTGCCGGTGATTGTCGCGGCGGTCGCCGGATCCACCTTGAAATACGAAACCGCAGGTTGCTCGACGTGTGCGGGCGCTGGTTCGGCGTTCTTCTTTCCCGAGCAGCCGATGGCGAGCGCGGCGACGCAGCAGATGCAAAAAAGATTGATGGAAGAGTGGATTCTCATAGCAGTAGATCAGCTTACTCCTTCGCTGGCGGTCCTACGTTCGGCGGCATTTCGCCGGTTAAAGACTTCAGAAACTCCACCAGATCCGAGCGGTCCTGTCCGGTAAGTTTGATCGCTCGAATCTCCTTGTCCAGGTAGGGATTGGAGTTGCCTCCTCCCGCATAGAAGTCGACGACGGCCTTCAGTGTCTTTACCTTGCCGTCGTGCATGTACGGCGCCGTATTGGCAATGTTACGAAGAGTCGGAGTCATAAAGGCTCCCGTATCGGTTACGACGCGGGTCTCGTGGTAGCGGCCAACGTCGCTGAACGTACCATCGTCACCGACACCTTCGCCGATATTGTGAAACTTTCCATCGGTAAACAGGGCGTAGTTCTTGTTGATCGTATGGCAGGCGGCGCAGTTACCTCGGTGCGGGTCTTTAAAGATAGCGAGACCGCGAATCTGGGATGGTGTGAGCGCCTTTTGATCTCCGCCAAACTCGTACCGGTCGAAGGCCGAGTTGCCGCTGAGAACGGTACGCTCGAAGCTGGCCAAAGATTTTTCAATTTTAGAGATGGTGATGGATCCCGGGCCAAACGCCTTGACGAACAGTGCCCTGTACTCCGGGTCCGCTTCGAGTTTCGAGACGGAGACATCATGAGTCTGGTCCATCTCCACCGGATTGGCCATGGGGCTGCCCGCCTGCTGTTCGAGGCTGATCGCCCGGCCATCCCAGAACTGGAACGGAAGGTACGCGGCATTCATCACGGTAGGAGCATTGCGGACACCCTTCTGGCCGCCCATGCCCTTCGAAACGCTCATGCCATCCGTGAAATCATATTCAGGGTTGTGGCACGAGGCACACGAGAGAGAATTATCCTTGGACAGTCTCGTGTCATAGAACAGTCTCCGACCCAGCGCAATGGTCTCCACCGTTGGCGGATTGTCTGCCGGGATAGGGACCGGGGGGAGCCCGAGCGGAACCTTGATCTGGACGACGGAGCCGATCGGCTTGTCACTCCCGGGCGACTTGCATCCGTTGCAAAGTGCAAGCAGGCCAATCATCAAGACGGTACCCACAGGGGCCGCATATCGATTTTTCGCTCGAATCCTGAAAAGGATGCTGATGAAAGAAGCGGTACTCTCAGCGCCTGATTTTCCGTTCTCCAGCAATGTATCCCTGTCCCCTTGAAAGCAATCTGGCGCGGCAAAATGTTTGACTGCCGACGTCTTCTTCTTATTATGACGTTTGCCAAGTGGGATTAGTTCAGATGGATATCAGGACAAAACCGATTGAATCTCTTAAAACCTGTCTGATATTTATAAATGTGGATAGCAGATTCCTGGCTCTCAATATGGAGGGGCACAGCCGGGACGAAGAAGCTTCACGAGCAAAAGTCGTCCAATATCCTTGACAGGCGTGCGAAGGCAGAAGTAGTATTCTCGCGAAATGAGACGTCTCATTTGAGGGATGGGCCAACGAATTCTGCCTGCTCTATTTCAGGCTCCCTTCGATTGAGATAGAGTAGCTTCCGGTTAGTGAGGTTCTTCGTGCGTATAGCTCTCAGTGGATTATCTGGGTCGAAAGTAACGCGGGGCATTTCCGGCCTGCTGATGATTGTGTGTCTTGGGTGTGTCTCTCCATGGATCAGTGCTGCGCAGGCACAATCTGCAAGCACGCCGGAGTGGACGACGGATAGTTTCAATCCGCAGCGCGATGCCTGGCAGAGGAACGAAACAAAACTTACTCCCCAGAGCGTAAAGAATCTTCGGCTTCTCTGGAAGATAAAGACTGACAACAAGACCATGGGGATGCAGTCTTTCAGGGAGCCCTTGATCATCTCAGGGGTGAAGACGACCACGGGCGCCCACACGCTGACCATCGTGGCGGGCAGCTCGAACGATGTCTTCGCAATTGATGTCGATAGCGGCAAGATGGTTTGGCAGAAGCATTTGAAGTGGGCATCGGACAAGCCGGAGCAAGCCGGAGAGGGCCGCGGGTTTATCTGTACGAATGCCTTGAGCGCGACACCGGTTGTAACGCCGGCAGGAGCGGGGGAACGCACCCTCTATGTCATTACAACCGATGGCTATCTGCATCTGATGAGCCCGGCAGACGGCGCGGAGAAAGATCCACCGGTGCAGATGCTCCCCAGCATCTATGGGAAGCCTTATGGTTTGAATCTGGTGGATGGCGTCGTCTACACCGTTACCGGACAAGGCTGCGGCGGGGTCCCGAATGCACTCTACGCATACAACACTGTCACCAAAAAAGTCACGATGTCGTCGCCTCCGCAAGGGGGACTCTGGGGCGTGGCCGGTCCGGCAATCGGCACGGACGGAACCATCTATTTTGAGTCAGGCGATCACCCCTATGACGCCAAGGCCGGACTCCTGTCCACGAGCTTTCAGGCGTACACGTTTTCCAATGACACCCTCAAACTCAAGGACTATTTCACCCCCTCGAATCACGAATGGCTGACACAACGGGATCTGGACCTGAACACCACCCCGGTCGTCTTCCCTTATAAGGGGCGCGATCTTCTGATCGGCGGCGGCAAGGAGGGGCGGTTCTACATGCTGGACAGCAAATCGATGGGCGGAGCTAACCATGAGACGCCCCTGTTCCGGTCCGAACTGATCTCCAACGCCAACGTCAACTTCCAGACCGAGGGAACCTGGGGCAGCATGGCCTCCTGGCTGGGCAAGGATGGCACGCGCTGGGTTCTGGCTCCCAATGGCGGCCCGACCACCTTCAAGTTTCCGATCAACTATGGAGACACTCCCAATGGCGGCATCCTGGCTTTCAAGGTGAATGACGTTCAAGGCAAGACCGTGATGTCGCCCGCCTGGCAGTCCCGCGACATGATGACCGCGGAACCCCCTGTGATCGCCAACGGCGTTGTCTTTGCGCTGGCTGCGGGAGAGTTTACGGGGCAGGCGAACGACACCGAAGGCGGCTTGTACAGCGCGGAAGAGAGAATCAAGCGCTCCATTCCCGCGAAGTTGTACGCGCTCGACGCGCTGACGGGTAAGGAGCTTTATTCCAGCGGAGACCAGATCGCTTCCTTTCTTCACCAGTCCGGCATCGCTGTTGCCGACGGTCGGGTCATCTTCGGCACCTTCGATGGAACGATCTATTGCTTTGGCATCAAGTGAGCTGCCTCTCGAAAGGCTTGCTCTTATCTATAGATAGTGTTGCCGTATCCGGCTTTGAGGAAGTTGAATGATGAAAAAAATACATGGTTTTTCGCTGGTGTTATTTTTTGCTGGTACATTCCTCTGCCTGCCCTCGGCAAGTGGACAGAGGCCTGGAACCTGGAACGTCGCCCGCGGCGATGCGGGGCACAGCGGTTGGCAAAAGGTTGAGTCGAAGCTATCGAAGGACACGATTGCCGGGCAATTCAAGTTTCTTTGGAAGATCAAGCTCGGAGAGGCAACAAAAGACACCACCTCCTTTAGCGAGCCTCTGCTCGCCTTCCGGCTCATTAACTCGCGCGGATTTAAGGATCTGGTGCTTTGGGCCGGCACAGACACGGTCTACGCGGTTGACTCCGAGTTGGGCAAGATGGAGTGGGAGAAGCATTTCGATGCCGGCGCTTCCACTAATGCGTGCGGCACAAGCAATCTGGGCATCGTTCTTGAAGCTCCCAGGGTTATTAATTTTGCTGCCCGCCCCAAGCCGGGGCAGCCTCGACCGCCGATGCCGGGGCCGTTGGCTCCATCGGCACGCCGCCTGGGCGCCTCTGCCGGTGGTGGAGGATTCGGGTTCAAAGGAATCTATATTCTGACGGACGATGGCCATCTCCACGAGCAGGTACTGACCACCGGTGCTGACTTCGCGCCTGCCGTCAAATTCCTTCCCGGGCCAACCGGAAGCTCGAATGGCCTCAACATTATCGGCGATAGCATCTACACGACAACGAAGCGCGGATGCGGGAACGCGGAGAATGCCCTGTGGTCGATGGACATGAGTTCCAGTGAGTACCCCGTCTCCAGTTATCAATTGAAATCCGTAACTCCTCTTGTCTCCATGGGGCCGACGCTGGCAAATGGCGCGGCCTATGTGGTTACAGGGAGCGGAACATCTGATTCGGCCGCCGGCATCCATGCAGACAGCATTGTGGCGCTGTCGGAAGATGGGCTGAAGGTGAAGGATTGGTATACGCCTTCCGGAGCGGGAAGTCATAAGCTGCAGAACATAACGCCTGTCGCTTTCACCTACAAGCAGAAGAAACTGCTGGCCGCTCCGGGAAAGAACGGGAGCTTCGTTTTGCTGGACAGCGAATCGCTGGGTGGGCCTGATCATGATGTTCCTCTGGCGGAGACGCCTCGCATCTCCGGCGCTCGAGATGGCGGCTGGAGCGGCTTGGCCTCCTGGCAGGACGCAGGCGGCACAACATGGGTTCTGGCCTCGGTCCCAGAGCCATTGGATAAAGGCGCAAAGTTCGAGACGCAGAATGGCGCCGCTGCACATGGCAGCATCGTTGCGTTCAAGGTCGAAGAGAAAGATGGAAAGACCGTCCTGACCCCGGCATGGAGTTCACGGGACATGATCAACCCCGCTCCGCCCGTTATCGCCAATGGAATTGTTGTCGCTCTTTCGGAGGGAGACGCCAAAAATCATGCCGTGCTCTATGTTCTTGACGCCGATACCGGAAAAGAACTGTATTCGAGCGGCGATGCGATATCTACTTATGCGCACCTGGCCGGTGTCGCCGTCGGCGACGGCCATGCATTTTTCGTGACTCACGACAACATGCTCTACTCTTTCGGCATCGCCATGGAACATTAGTCTGCCGTGTCATGCAACTCTAGAAAACGCAATTAAGAAAGGGAAGTGAATGATGTTGAACAAATCCCAGGTACAGGAAGCGATAGACGGCAATGGCGGTATTCTCAGGCTCAGGCCCTGCTGGGTGCCCCGCTCCTTCATGATTCCCGGAAGGCGGCTGAAGCTTCATCCGGACGACCTCTACGCCTTCGGCGGTCATCGCGGCGGTATCAATGAGCGCTGGTTTTCGTCGACGACGAAGGCGTCGAACGGCCCCGATACGCTGCCCGATGAGGGACTCAGCTATATTCAGCCGCAGTCAGGAGAGAAGTTTCTGCTGAAGGACGCTGTCGAGACAGCCGGGGACTTGCTGCTGGGGTCTGACGTGATGGCGCGTGAAGGCGGATGGAATCTTCTCTGCAAGTTCTTCGACAACATGGGACCGATTCCGCACCACATGCACCAGACTGAGCCGTTTGCAAAGTTGGTGGGGCAGAAAGGAAAGCCGGAGTCTTACTACTTCCCGCCGCAATATAACCAGATAGAGAATAACTTCCCGCACACCTACATGGGGCTCGAGCCCGGAACGACGAAAGAGGATATCCGCCGATGCCTGGAGAACTGGAACAAGGGCGATAACGGAATTCTTGCTTATGCTCGTGCCTATCGCCTTGTGCCAGGCACGGGCTGGCATATCGATCCGGGCATCCTTCACGCTCCCGGATCGCTGGTGACTTACGAGCCGCAGGTGAACAGCGATGTCTTCGCGATGTTCCAGTCGGAAGTGGATGGGCGCATCGTCGACCGGGGTCTACTGACAAAAGACGTCAAGCCGGAGTTCGGTAACGATCTCGACTATCTGATCAGCATGCTCGATTGGGATGCCAACGTGAATCCCGAATTTGCAAAGACGAATAAGCGATTTCCCCAGCCTGTTAAATCTGTGGAAGAGATGGAATCCGAAGGCTATCGGGAGATGTGGATTACTTACGGCACATCGTTTTATTCGGCCAAGGAACTGACGGTTCTGCCCGGACGCAGCGTCACCATCAAGGACAGCGCCGCCTATGGCGTCATTCTCACGCAGGGCCATGGAAGGCTTGCAAAGCAGACCGTGAGCACTCCCTCCATGATCCGCTTCGGAGCCATGACGGAGGACGAGTTGTTTGTTCCTGCCTCTACGGCCCAGAATGGATTGCTGGTTGAGAATACGAGTTCGTCCGATCCACTCGTCTTCCTCAAGCACTTTGGCCCAGGCAATCCCGATGCAGAACCGCTACGCAGGAAATAGAGGAATTGACAGTGAATCAGCATAAGCGGCCGTTTCTCCACAATGCGATGTGGCCAGGTTTGGTAGGTAAGGGGCCGGACTCCGAACCGCCGATCGATCTTGAAACCATGCTGAATCTGACGGCGGCAGCCGAGGTCGACGGCATCCGGTTCGATGGAGTCGATCTATTTTTGTCACTGCCCCATGTCGACATCGACTCAACCGATGAGGACCTCCAGCGTCTCGCAGACCATATCGCGAGACGTAACCTGGTAGTCGGCTCGCTCGTTGCGCCTGTGTGGCCTCCCGCGGGCGGCGGATCGGCGATGGGCTCTGAGGAAGAGCGCAAAAGCTTTCTGTCCCAGGTACGGAAGTCATGCGCCATTGGCAGAAAGCTGCGCGATATCGGCATTCGCCGCTATGGGATCGTGCGCGTTGATTCTGCTGCAAGCCCTTCCGAGTGGGCTAAGGATCCGGCTGGAAACACGAAGCGAATTGCCGAAACCTTCCGCGAAGCCTGCACCATTGCGGAAGACCACGGTGAGCGGCTGGCCGCGGAGGGAGAGATCTGCTGGGCGGCGATGCATAGTTGGAAGCGAATGGTCGAGCTGCTGGAGATGGTGAACCGGCCTCAGACGCTCGGCTTTCAGGCGGATATGGCTCACTCTCTTCTCTATACGCTGGGCTATAACGCTCCTGAAGACCGCCTTCTGCCCGAGAACTTCGACTGGTCGCAACAGGACGTGCTCATGGACGCGCTGCGCAAGGTCACGGATGCGCTCCGGCCGTGGACGATTGACTTCCACGTCGCTCAGAATGATGGCACAGTGTTCGGAGCAGGCTCGCACGACAAGACCGGACGTCACTGCCTGGCGAAGGATCCCAATGGCAGGATGGATATCGTCAAAGTCGCCGGTCTGTGGATGCGCGACAAGACGGGCGCTCCAACCCGGGCTTACGAGCATATCTGCTGGGACGGCTGCATGTTCCCCAACGCGACGATGATGATGCCCGGTACCTGGCAGGACGTTCTGGGTACCTTGATCGCGGTGCAGAATGCGCATGGCTGGGACTAAGCGAGGAGAAGTGCGGCAATGGCAAGAAAGAATCTGAACGTCGGCCTGGTGGGGTATGGCTTCATGGGGCGCACTCATTCGAACGCCTTCCTCCAGGCTCCCCGCTTTTTCGATGTGCCCTATCAGCCGGTTCTAAAGGCGGTCTGCGCGCGCAATGCAGAGCGGGCAAAGGGCTTTGCCGAGAACTGGGGCTATCAGTCAGTCGAGACGGACTGGCACGCCCTCATCGAGCGAAGCGATATCGACCTGATCGATATCGCCAGCCCCAACGACACCCATGCGGAGATCGCTATTGCCGCCGCCAAGGCGGGCAAGATGGTGCTTTGCGAAAAGCCTCTGGCTCGTACCGCGACTGAAGGAAAGGCGATGGTGGATGCGGTTGAGTCTGCCAGCGTCGCCAATATGGTCTGGTACAACTATCGCCGCATCCCCGCTCTTGCGCTGCTGAAGCAGTTGCTCGACGAAGGACGCTTCGGCCGCATCTTCCACTACCGCTCACAGTTCCTGCAGGACTGGACGATCTCGCAGGACCTGCCGCAGGGTGGGGAAGGGCTATGGCGTCTGGATGCCTCGGTGGCGGGCAGCGGTGTCACCGGCGATCTCCTCGCACATAACATCGACATGGCGCTTTGGCTCAATGGTCCCATCACCGAAGTGACGGCGATGACGGAGACATTTATCAAGCAGCGCAAGCATCAGCTCACCGGAAAACTCGAACCGGTGGGCATTGACGATGCGAGCGCGTTTCTATGCCGATTCAAAAATGAATCGATGGCCTTGTTTGAGGCGACTCGGTACGCTCGCGGCCACAAGGCGCTCTTTACGCTTGAGATTAATGGTGAAAGCGCATCTGCCCGATGGGATCTCCACGACCTGCACCGACTCGAGTATTTCGACCATCGCGAAGAGAGTCGTCTCCGCGGATGGAAGAGCATTCACATCACGGACAGCGATCATCCCTACATGAAGAACTGGTGGGTTCCCGGATTGCAGATCGGCTATGAGCATACTTTTATTCATCAGGTAGCCGACTTCCTTCAGGGAATCGGCGAAGGCCGACAGGTGTCCCCCACGTTTCACGATGGTCTGGCAACGGATTACGTAACGGACGCCATTTTGAAGTCCGCAAAGACGAGGCAGTGGGAGATCATCCCATCTGTCCAGAAGAACTAGATCGGAACAAATCTGAAGGAGGCACTATGCCGTCTGAATTTATGAATCTTCGCTTTACCCGAACCGCCGTCGGCCTCGCGTTTACCGCTCTTGCACTTGCTTTGATTGCTGCGTCTCCCGCGTCCAGCGTCGTACAGGCGCAAACTCAGGCTCCACGTCCGGCCCGTGCTGCCGGAGGTGGCTTTACTCAACCCGATCCCATCAACTTTGACGATCATCAGGGATGGACGCAAATCTTCGACGGCAAAACTCTAAAGGGCTGGGATGGCTCTCCCGATGTATGGCACGTCGAAGACGGTGCCATCGTCGGCGAGTCCAGCCCCGAGCATCCTTCTGGAACGACCAATATCATCTGGCGCGGCGGCCAGCCGGCCAACTTCGAATTGAAGGCGGAGATCAAGCTCGAAGGCACCGGCGCGAACGGCGGTATTCAATATCGCAGCCTCAATGTTCCTCCCGTGCCTCGGCACATTCCTGCGGACAGGCTCGCGCAGATGACGCAGGAACAAAAAGAGAATCTGCAAAAGCGAGAGGCTCTCTCAAAGAAGTACGCCAAGTGGAATTTGAAAGGCTATCAGGCCGACATCGATTACAACAACAAATATTCGGGCCAACTCTACGAGCAGGACACGAGCCGAGGAATTATCGCCTGGCGAGGACAGATGGTTGAGACCGAGGCGGGCAAGAAGCCGCGCCTGCTTGCGACACTGGGAAATCCAGACGAGCTTAAATCCTTTATCAAACCCGGAGAGTGGAATCAGTACGAGATTATTGCAGACGGTCACACGCTCATTCATATTCTGAACGGCCATGTCATGGCAATCCTTGTCGATAATGACCCGAACTATAGCGTCGCCAAGGGGTTGATCGCGTTTGAGATTGAGGGCGGCGGCACTCTGAAGATCTCGCACCGAAATGTCTGGCTGAAAGAGTTGCCATAGCTGAATGCCGGGTTTTGATAGAGAATCAAAGTATGTCCTCACAAAAAATCGAATCGCTCTCACGCCAACTTCTATTGGAACGGATTGGAAGGTTCTCGCAGGTTGGCGGAATTACTCCCTTCACTTATGCGGAAGGAAAAGCCAGGGGAGTCTCCACGCTTCGAGTCCGCACCGCTCGCGGTCTTGAGTTCTGGGTTGCCCCTGACAAGGGCATGGATATCGTTGAGGCCACCTATCGGGGAGAGTCTCTTTGCTGGCACTCTCCTAATGGGGTCGTTCATCCCGCATACTACTCCAGTCGAAATACGGAATGGCTCAAGACCTTTGCCGGCGGGCTGCTCTGCACTTGTGGACTTACGACAGTGGGCGTTCCCTCCGAAGACAATGGCGAGATCCTTGGTCTGCACGGCTCAATTTCGAATACTCCCGCTGAGAACGTAAAGTGGTCGGAAAACTGGGAAGAAAATAACTGCCTGCTGACCATGAGCGGCAAGATGAGGGAGTCCTCGGTCCATGGCCACAATCTATTGCTCGATCGGACGATATCTACCTCACTCGGCAGTGCTTCTTTTTCTCTGCGGGATGTGGTCGAGAACCAGGGCGTTCGAGACGCTCCCCTGATGGTGCTCTACCACTTCAATTTCGGGTTCCCTCTGCTCACGGAGCGCAGTCGGATTTATAGTTCGTCGCAGTCCGTCGAACCAGTCGATGATTACGCTGCGCAGAGTGCGGATCAATGGCGCTCCTTCGAGGCTCCCAAGCAGGGCATTGCAGAGCGCGTCTATTTTCATAAAATGCTGCCCGATTCAAAGGGAAGAGTGACAGTTGTCCTGGTCAGCGATGGAGACAACCCGGAGTTTGGCATAGCACTGAGCTACGCCAGCGAAACGCTTCCCCAGTTTGTCCAGTGGAAGATGCCGGGGACGAATCACTTTGTCCTGGGTCTGGAGCCGTCAAATTGCGCGACGTTAGGCCGCAGTGCGGAGCGACATCGAGGAACTCTGCAAACCCTCTCCCCGGGAGAGCGGCGCGAGTTCAAGTTGGAGTTGACCGTCCTCGATGGTGCAGATCAGGTGGCTGATGCAATCAGATCAAACGCCCTGTCGTAGACTGCTTCCTGACTGACGCGATGATCGAGACGATCTAAAAGTTCAGGTGATCGATGTTCTCTTTGTTGATGATCAACGGAGTTCCCAGGATAATTTCACTATTGCGTACTTCAAGCCTGCCCAGCCGCCCTACCTGAATGGAAGTCGCCGTCCGGGGAATCTTGTGCTGCGAAGCCAGCCAGCCCGCATAGACCGTCAGGTATCCCAGGTCGCGTGTGTTCCACAGAACGATCGTCTGTACCACTTCGCTATGAACATAAGGCCTGCAGATGGCCGGAAGCGAAAGCCCGATCACATCCACATCCTTTCTCCGCGACTGCTGCACTGCCTCTGCTGATCCGGGGACCGCAGGAGCAGAGATATCCATAATCAGCTTCACCTTCGGGAAAACTTTCAGAATGGTTTGAGTCTGAGCGAAGGCTTTGTCGCGATCATCGTCGCTCGGCTGAACGGTCGCCAGCGAAAGTCCCGGATACTTTGAGGCGAGTCGACGCTTGATGAATCGTATCCACTCGTTTTGATTCTCGGCGCTCAGGGAGCCCGTGATAATTGCAAGCTGGCCGTCAGGCGGCAGCAGCCGCGCAGCCTCATCGGTCAGCACATTCGCAATGCCTTCCGGCGTAGCCTGGTTGAGAAAGAAATCGCGCGCATCGGGTTCAGCGTCGGCGTCCCAGGTCAGTACCGGGATGTGATGTTGCCGAGCCTTCCTCAGAACGGTGGAGATGCTTCCTTTATTCTCGACGGCGACGACGATCGCATCCACGCCCCGGGTAATCCAGTTTTCAACAAGCTCGTTCTGCTGCGAGGCATCGAGACTGGTCGGCCCATCCCAGATCAGGTCTACCCCTAGCTCGCGCGCTGCCTCCTCCGCCCCAACGCGGGCACTGATAAAGTACGGATCGCCCTTTGCCTTTGGCATGACGGCAATCACCGGACGATGCGGCTCACCGGCTGCGCTCTTCGCTCCTGCGGTCCCACTCGTTTTCACGGATCGCACGATCCAGATAGTTGAAACAACCAGGAGCAGTCCAAGGATAATTCCGCTGCCCACTGTTATCAGCCGTCTTTCCTTCGCACGCTTCATCCATCCGGCAAGATATGCAACTGGCTTCCTGCCCCGCACCGTCATCGTTCGCAATCGATCGAAGCTGACGATCGCCAACAGAAGCGTCCCGATCAGAACGCCCGTAAGCTCGGAGGGCATTGCGAGCAGATGCATACCGTTCTGCAGTACGGTAAGAAAGAAAAGCCCCAGCATGGAACCGAGAAGCGTTCCTCGACCTCCGAAGACTGATGCCCCTCCGAGCACAACGGCAGCAATGGCTTCGAGCTCATAGCCCGTTCCCATGTCCGACTTCGCCAGCCCCAGGTGCGCAACATAGATGATAGCCGCCAGACTCGATACGATTCCGGACAGCAGATAGATCAGGGCTTCATATCGGCGCACCGGAAGCCCCGCGTAGAGCGCTCCCTCCGGATTGAATCCAATTGCATAGAGCGCGCGCCCGATGACGGATCGGTGCACCAGCAGGACATAGCCAACAATCGCCAATAGAAAAATAGGCAACTGCATCGGAATCACGCCCCAGAGATATCCCTGCCCCAGCGCAAGAAATGTCTTTGGGAATCCCGTATAACTCACCGCTCCCTGCGTCATCCCTTCTGCGATTCCACGATAAAGGGAATAGGTTCCCAGCGTTACGATCAATGCCGGCAATCGAAGTCCGGCGATCATCAGCGCGTTCAGCGCGCCACTCGCGCAGCCCACCAGCAAGGTGACAAGAACCGCCAACCAGATCGGAAGATGTCCGTTCCCCCAGATAGAGCCGAAGACGACGGCAGCGAGGCCGACCGTCGATCCCACGGAGAGGTCAATCCCGCCGGCGATAATAATTGGCGTCATCGCAGCCGTCAGCAGGCCTAGCTCTACGCTGAAACGCAGAACCTCAAAGAAATTGCCCAGAGTAAAAAATCCCGGAGCAATCGCCGAGAAAAAGGCGATCTCTGCCATCAGCGCAAGCAGCAACACCCACTCGCCATTGGGGAAGAGTCTGCTGTTGGCGAGCCTAGTTCGGAAGTGGGTCAGTATCCGCCGCATTCTTTTCCCGATGGTTGCCGATTACGTTCATTGCCACTGCGCCCAGAATGATTCCTCCCTGAATAGCTTTTTCCCAATAGGCACTTACACCTAAAAATGTGAGCGCCGGACCGATTGCGCCCAGTAGAATGACGCCAAGAACCGTTCCTAAGACGGTGCCCGAACCTCCTGTAATGGCTGCGCCGCCCACAGCTACAGCGGCGATCACCTTCATCTCCAGCCCCAGACCGAGATTGCTGGGAATCTGATGGAAGCGAACGGAGTTCAGCATCGCAGCCAATCCCGTCAATAATCCAGCGAGGGTAAACACGAAAAAGCTGATCCATTGCGTATCGATTCCGACAATACGAGCCGCCGCTCTGTTCGAACCGGTGGCGAACACCGCTCTGCCTATGCGCAGATAACGCAGCCCCAAAGCTGTGAGCACGATCAGCAGGCTGACTAAGCCAACGGTAAGGACGGTGTAGTGCGATTGCGTCGTTCCCATCCATTGAAAGCCGCTGGGAAGATTGCCGATCCATGCGCCCTGCGTCTGCCATCGCAGCCCATCCCGAAGGGCCACCATGGTCGCGAGCGTGACCACAATGGACGGCACCCGAAGATACGCGACCAATGCGCCGTTCAAGGCGCCGCACGCCGCACCGACGACGCACGCGGCCATCCCGCTGATTGCCACCGGACTTCCCCCTCGTGCGGCCACGCCCATCACCACGCCGCAGATCGCAAAGACCGATCCGACGGAGATATCGATCTCCCCCAGCAGAATAACCAGCGTCATCCCCAATGCAATGATCATCACGGGAGCATTCGCCAGGAAGAGATCGGTGAGATTCTCGCGGCTGAAGTATCCCGGCGCGCTGAACATCAGCACGACCATCAGACCTAGAATGGCGACAGCGACGGCGATCTCTTTCTTATAGAACTTCATCATCTCCTTTGCCGACTCAGACGCCGCTGCAGGCGTGGCCAAATGCCATGGTCATAATGCTCGATTGGGTCGCCGCTTGTCGCGACAGGATCCCCATCATCCTGCCGGCGTGCATGACGCCTATCCTGTCGCTCATGCCAAGAATTTCAGGAAGCTCCGATGAGATCAACAGGATCGCCACCCCTCGCTCTGCCATCTGCATCACGAGATCGTGGATCTCCGATTTGGAGCCGACATCGACTCCCTGCGTAGGCTCGTCCAGAATCATGATCCGAGGATGAATCGCCATCCATCGTGCGAGCGCGACCTTCTGCTGATTCCCGCCGGAGAGCGTTCCTGCTACTCCTGACACGGAAGCGGTCTTGATTCGCATTTCGTCGACGTAGAGTTTCGCCAGGTCGTCTTCCTTGTCTCGATTAATCAATCCCCACTTCGAAACAGACTGGAGATTCGCCAGGCTGATGTTGAAGGCAACGCCCATCTCGAGAATGACTCCATGCTGACGCCGATCCTCCGGAACATATCCGATTCCCCGGCGTATCGCCTCTGTCGGCGAACCGATGCGCGTCGGCTTTCCGCCAAGCAGGATAGTGGAGTCAGAGGGAGTCAGCCCGAACAGCGTCCGAGCCAATTCCGTTCGTCCGGATCCGACCAGCCCTGCCAATCCGAATATCTCGCCTCGTCTGACCGAAAAGGAGATGTCCTTCAGCCCAACCGAGCCATTGCGAAGATTGCGGACCTCGAGTGCTATATCTCCAATCGGAACCTCTCGCTTCGGGAAGATCGAGCGGATGGAGCGACCAACCATCAAGTGGATTAATTCCGAGCGATCCACTTCGGCGGCGTCGCGGCAGGCAATGACCTCCCCGTCGCGAAGCACGGTGATTCGGTCGGCAATCGACAAAATCTCTTCCAATCGGTGTGAAATATAGAGAATGCCGGCGCCTTCGTCCCGCAGTCTGCCAATCAACTGAAACAGGTTGTCGACCTCGCGATCGGTAAGCAACGCTGTCGGTTCATCCATCAGAAAAATCCTGGCCTTGGCCCCGAGCATCTTGGCAATCTCAACGATCTGCTGCTCCGCCATGGTCAGCGAACCGGCCGGCCGTCGAGGGTCGATGGAGGCCCCCACCCGTTCAATCAATTCTTTGGCGCGAGCATATCGGGACTTCCAATCCACGGTCCACGACGAACCGTCTCCCTCCAATGCCAAAGCAATATTCTCCGCAACCGTCAGATGAGGGAAGAGAGAAGGCTGCTGATAGACAGCAGCAATGCCGAGTGATCTCGAAATGCTCGGATCGTTGCGTGCGACCTGTTGGCCGCATACTTCAAGCGTTCCGGAATCCGCGGTGATTGCTCCCGTAATGACCTTGGTCAACGTGGACTTTCCTGCACCATTTTCGCCGACCAGCGCATGGACTTCGCCTCTCAGCAGTTCCAGCGAGGCTCCCTTCAGCGCTTGTACGCCTGCGTAGCTCTTCGTGATTGAGCGCGCTTTGAGAAGGGGCTCAGAGAGAAGTGACCGTCGAGGGTGGGTGTCTATTGGCATTGGCGTGCGATCCAGACGGCTAGCTATCCCTTGGCTATCAACCACTTCTGTCCGGTGAATTTCTTATCTTATAAGTCGATTTGGTGGTCGTGCAGCGTGTGATTTGCATGAGACGTCTCACTTGTACTTTGTAGAATTCTCCCTTGTCAAGGGTAGTTCTGTAGATCCTCTTCCGATCCAATAGCCCGAAGTGTCGCATGAGTATGTTCGAAGTTATTTGGCCGAAGCTGTCTTTTTTCGAGCAGAGCGTCCTATCGGTAATTCAACTTGGCAAGGAGCGCTCGAGGACTCGCGAACCGTGAGTGTTGCAGGCAGCCGGACCTTCTCTCGCGGGCTTTCCAGCGGACCTTCTTCAATTCGCTTCAACAGGACTTCTATCGCACGGTATCCCATATCAAACGTGGGTTGAACTACCGAGGTAATCCCGGGGCGGAAGAAATCCTCTGCGATAAGTTCGTCGAAAGTGGCGAATGAGAAATCCTTTGGAGTGCTTAAGCCAACGGCATATAGGCTCCTGAGCGCGGCCAGGCCTGTAACTCCATTTGTCGCAAAGAGAGCAGACGGTCGATCGCCGGGCCGCAGCAAGCCATTCTGACACATGCGCGCGACGTGATCCTGCTCAAAGCTGCCGCTCCAGATGAGAGAAGGTTGAACTGTGATGCCTCCTTTTTGCAGAGCCTGGCGATATCCGCGGAGCCGTTCCTGCTCATTCTTCAATGTAAGAGGCCCCGTGATGATTGCAATCTCTCTATGCCCCATCCTCATCAGGTGTGAGATCGCCATCTCCGCCGCTCCACAATCGTCGACGCATACCGAATCCACATCAAGGCCTACCGGAAGCCGATCGAGAAAGACCACCGGCGAACTGGAAGCCAGCGCTGCCAAACGCTTGGAAGATATCTCCTGACCACCCGCAGTCACAAGCAGGATTCCCTCAACACGCTGTGCGCGGAGTAGCCCGATCATGTCGGCCTCGCGAAGGGAGCTTCCTTCAGAATCGAGGACAATCAAAAAATAGCCTCGCTCTCGCGCCGCGCATTCGGCGCCGCGAATAATCTTGGGAAAGAACGGGATCGTTAGATCGGGAACGACAATCCCCAATGTATGAGTTCGATTGGTTCTCAGGCTGCGTGCGATTAAATTCGGCTGGTAATTGAGGACACGAATTGCCTCAAGAACCTTTTGCCTGGATCGTTCACTTACCGTCGTCGAGCCGCTGATGACATTGGATACGGTGCCTGCGGATACCCCGGCTAGTTTAGCCAGTTCTTTCTGTGTGGGCGGCATAGGTCAAATCCTAAATGAAAGGGAATCAACTCTGACCAATTCTGATCGCGAGCAGTAATAGCAATTTCGATGAGCAGGCCAGTGGCATTGCGAACTTATGCCTCCTGCTCATGTTCTCCGGCTGACACACTTCTGTGGTGAATATGCTGCCTCAAAGTTGTACACGGCTTGTTGTAGAACTGTCTTGCCAGTTGGAATGCGAAGCGGCGTTTCTACCGCTTCCTGTCAGGAAACTTCAAAATAAGATTGACAGTTGATAGATCGCATCATTAGGATTCTCTGCAAAATGAGACGTCTCATATATAAATGATTCTGTGCTCGCCGCTGAACCTCCCTTTCGCAACTCACCCGTTTCCTTGCGGTATTTTTTGGCCTGCTTATATATAGAAGCTGCATCCTGTCTACGATGCCCGGAGAGTATCCCATGCGTAAGAACAAAGTTCAGAAGCTGCTCGGCGCTGTGAACGCGCTCGCCATCGCGGGCATCTCGACCTGCATTGTTGCGATAACCCTTCTGGGAACTGCCCCGGCTCAGCAGCCAGCTCAAAGCCGGACCTCCGCAACTCCTCCCGCGGTTCATCCTCCCAGCCGCTTCCACGAGCCCGACCCTCTCGCCTTCGACAACCACGACGGCTTTGTCCAGATATTCGACGGAAAGACGCTCAGCCACTGGGACGGCGATCCTGCCACATGGCGCGTCGAAGATGGAGCGATCGTCGGCGAGTCGACCTCGGCCAAGCCGCGCAATAACAGCTACATCTCCTACCATGGCGTCGAGGCGAAAGATTTTGACCTGAAGCTTGAGATCAAGGTGGAAAAAGGCGGCGGCAGCGGGATTCAGTATCGCAGCTCCGTTGGACATCCCTGGATCCGCGGCGCCCGGCCCGGGCAGCCCCAACCCAATCTCGCCTGGATGATGACCGGCCCGCAGGCCGACTTCTGGTTTCCGGTAAATCCGCGGAGCTTTGAGTACACCGGCCAATTTTATTCCGAGAACACTGACCTCGGCATCCTCGCCTGGCGCGGCCAGGTCACCGAATCGGAGCCCGGCAAGCCTCAGCGTCTCGTCGCCAATATCGCAAATCGCGACGCGCTCGGCGGGTACGTCAGGATCAATGACTGGAACCAGTACGAGATCATCGCTCGCGGCGGCACCTTCCTCCATATCATCAACGGCCAGCTTATGGCGGTCTATATCGACGACGATCCCAACTCGTCCAATAATGTCTCTGGAATGATAGGTTTCGAGATAGAAGGAACGCCTTGCAAGGTTTCGGTTCGCAACGTCTGGCTGAGAAAATTGAAATAAGTCCGCAAAGCCGCGTCGCTATCCAATAGCGCCCTCATCCGGAGAATCCTCCGACTTGAACTCAGGCTTGCCAGGCAGGAAAATAGATATAGCGGATCACAGCGATCGCAGATCAGGGAGAGTGTTTGTGAAGCAGGGTACAAAGGCAGCAGATCTTACAAATCGTTTCAATATTGGGCAGTCTTTTCGGGTATTTGTCCTGTTCGCGGTCTGCGCGCTGCTCGTCGTACCGGCCCCTGCCCAGCAACCTGCCCAGCCGCCAGCCCAACAATCAGCGCAACAGCCTTCACAACAGCAGAAGGTCCATCAGGATCCGAACTCCGATCTCCCGCCCGGCCCCGGAAGGGACACCTTTATCCGGGTGTGCAGTAAGTGCCATTCCCCGAGTAATGTCATGGCCAACCCTCAGAATCAGCAGGGTTGGGAAGACACCATCACCAAAATGGTGGGGTTTGGCGCGACCGGCACCGATGCCGAGTTCTCCGAAATCCTCGGCTATCTCGTCAAGAACTTCCCCGCGCCGGCCGCCACCAGCCCCGCGCCAGCCGCCACCGCCCCTACTGCTAAGCACTAACGCCAGCACGAACACAGTTCGTGCCAGTTGGCGACGGGGCTGGGGCTGATCGCAAAAGAACGTCCTAAACTCAAATGCACGTCATCTCGACCGGAGCCGAGCACCTTATTGTTTGGCGTAGTGGAGAGATCCTGTATTCACCCCGATCTTCCCCCTGCAAGCTACGCGGAGCCTTCCGCCACCATTAGACCGCGCCATCTTTTCCTCCTTTTCCACCTCTATCCACAACTCCGCGCCTTGCCGCCGGTCTCCAGTTGCGCCTACCCTCAAGCAGTGCCTTCATCGACTGCAATAACCCCGCCTTCCTCGTGTCCTGTCGTAATCTTCCACAGCCAAATCCCTGATTTCCGTCGCCCTCCTTTGTGAATGGCCCGTAAACAGGGGTATTTGCACAGATAACACAATAGGTTGTGCTTTATACTTGACAGACCCTACAGGCGGCGGTACTTTTGCCACTGCGCCGCTCCAGAACATTTGGTTCGGGTCCCAGTTTTCGCTCTGCTTCGACGCCGCCGGAGCCAGTTGCCCCGGATTCATATCCAGTGTCGACAGGGCTATTTTCATCCCCGCTCGCGAGAGTACGTGCCGTGAGCCAGAAGCTTAGTTTCATCATCAAATTAGAAGGAGCAAACCCCTATGGCCACCATTCCCACCCAGACCGCCAAGAGCACCAAAACATCTACCCCCGCTCCGTCCCAGACATCTTCCGTATCGAGTTCCAAAGCTCCCGGACTGTCCTTCAGTCGCCACTTCACCCGTCCCGGCGTCTCGCCCTTCGACGAGATCACATGGGAGTTCCGCGACGCCATCATTCAAGACTTCAAGGGCAAGACCATCTTCGAGCAGAAGAACGTCGAAGTTCCCTCCGACTGGTCGATGACCGCCACCAACATCGTAGCTTCGAAGTACCTTCATGGCCTCAACGGCACCGACGAGCGCGAGTCCGGCGTCCGTGCCCTCATTACGCGCGTCGCCGAGTCCATCCGCGACTGGGGCATCCGCGACGGCTACTTTGCCACCGCCAATGACGCCGAGGTGTTCTTTGCCGAGTTGACCCACCTCCTGCTCAACCAGAAAGTGGCATTTAACTCGCCTGTCTGGTTCAACGTTGGCTGCGACCGCCTCGAGCCCAACTCCGACGCCCAGAACTGGCACTGGAACAGCACTACCGGCAAGGTCGAGTTCTCCGCCGCCGGCTACACCCGCCCCCAGTGCTCTGCCTGCTTCATTAATTCGGTGAACGACTCGCTCGACAGCATCCTTACCCTGGCCAAGACCGAGGGTATGCTCTTCAAGTGGGGCTCCGGCGCAGGTTCGAACCTCTCGAGCATCCGCGGCAGCATGGAGACTCTCTCCGGCGGCGGCACTGCCAGCGGTCCCCTCAGCTTCATGCGCGGCTTCGACGCCTTCGCCGGCGTCATCAAGTCCGGCGGCAAGACCCGCCGCGCCGCCAAGATGGTCATCCTAAACGTCGACCATCCCGACATCAACGACTTCATCCAGTGCAAGGTCTCCGAAGAGAAGAAGGCATGGACGCTCGTTCAGGCTGGCTACGACGGCAGTGGCCCCGACTCTGAGGCCTATAGCTCCATCTTCTTCCAGAACGCCAACAACTCCGTCCGCGTCAACGACGAGTTTATGGCCGCCGTCGAGGCTGACGGCACTTTCAGCACCAAGACCGTCAAGGATCGCAAGCCGGTCAAGGAATACCGTGCCCGCGACATTATGCACTCGATCGCCGAAGCCACCTGGCAGTGCGGCGACCCCGGTATGCAGTACGACACCACCATTAACCGCTGGCACACCAGCAAGAACACCGCGCGCATCAACGCCTCGAACCCTTGCAGCGAGTACATGTTCCTCGACGACTCGGCCTGCAACCTCGCGTCTTTTAATTTGCTGAAGTTCCTTACCCCCGGCGGCCAGTTCGACATCCCCGCCTACCGCCACGCCATCGGCATCCTCACCACGGCGATGGAGATCATCGTCGACGCCGCAGGCTACCCCACCGAGCAGATCTCGAAGAACTCGCACGACTACCGCCCCCTCGGCCTCGGCTACGCCAACCTCGGCGCGCTCCTGATGGCCTTCGGACTCCCCTACGACTCCGACGCCGGCCGCGACTTCGCTGCTGTCCTCACCGCGATCCTCTGCGGCGACGCCTACTGGCAGTCCTCGCGCATCGCCGAAACCTGCCCCGCCCTCGGCGCCGCCACCCCGCTTACCCAGCAGGCCGAGATCGTCGGCGGAGCCTGCCCCGGCTTCTACGTCAACCGCGAGCCCTTCCTCGACGTCATTCGCATGCACCGCGCCGAGGTCAACAACATCGGCAAGTCAAAGACCAGCGCCGAGCCCTTCAGCGTCCCCCAGCTCGACCAGCTCATCGAAGCCAGCCGCCACGCCTGGGACGGCGCGCTCGCCCACGGCGAAAAGCACGGCTACCGCAACTCCCAGGTCACCGTCCTCGCCCCAACCGGCACCATCGGCTTCATGATGGACTGCGACACCACCGGCATCGAGCCCGACCTCGCCCTCGTCAAATATAAGAAGCTCGTCGGCGGCGGCATGATCAAGATCGTCAACAACACCGTCCCCTCGGCGCTCATCAAGCTCGGCTACACCGAGGATCAGGTCAACGCCATCGTCAGCTACATCGACGCCACCGGCACCATCGAAGGCGCTCCCGCCATCAAGCCCGAGCACCTCGCCGTCTTCGACTGCTCCTTCAAGCCTTCCAAGGGCACGCGCAGCATCCACTACATGGGCCACATCAAGATGATGTCGGCCACGCAGCCCTTCCTCAGCGGAGCCATCTCGAAGACCGTCAACCTCCCCCAGGACGCATCTGTAGACGACATTGCGGAGGCCTACCTCGAAGCCTGGCGTCAGGGCCTCAAGGCTGTCGCCATCTACCGCGACAACTCCAAGGGCTCGCAGCCGCTCAATGTCTCCGCCAGCGACGGCAAGGCGCAGAAGCAGGCCTCGGCTGTAGCCCCAGCCGCCGCCGGTTCGGTCGAGATCGAAGAGGCTGTCGTCGCCGCCAAGGCCGCCGCACTGGCGCGAATCACCGCGCTTGAAACCCAGCTCAAGGCCATCACCGAAGCCTCCACGCAGAACTCCGACTCGCTCGACGCACAGTCTCCGCCCCGTGCCGTTCGTCACCGCCTGCCCGCCGAGCGTGCCAGCGTGACGCACAAATTCGGTTTGGCGGGTCACGAGGGCTACATCACCGTCGGCCTCTACCCCAACGGCCAGCCCGGCGAGATCTTCATCCGCATGGCCAAGGAGGGAAGCACCGTCTCCGGCCTCATGGACAGCTTCGCCACTGCCATCTCGCTCGCTCTCCAGCACGGCGTCCCGCTCAAGGTGCTCTGCGAGAAGTTTGCCCACACCCGCTTCGAGCCCAGCGGCTGGACCGGCAACACCGAGATCGGCTACGCCAAGTCCATCATGGATTACATCTTCCGCTGGATCCAGATCCGTTTCCTCAGCGGCCACCAGCTCGACCTCTTCACCGGCCTCGCCCCGCACGCCGAGGGCAGCGTCCCCGTCGAAGGAACCGTCAACAGCCCGGCCAATACGGTCATCCCCCACCTCGCCGCCTCAAGCAGCGCCGTCATCCTGAGCGAAAGCGCAGCCGAGTCGAAGGATCCCCGCATCTCGTCCGAATCGCCCCAGAACCTCTCCTCGGACGACTTCTACACCACCACCCCGCCGCAGCAGGGAATCGCTCCCGAGTCGGTCACCAACAACCAGCAACCGGCAACCGGCAACCTGTCGCTCGAAGACCGCGGCATCTATCATGTGGCCGACGCCATGAAGTCCATGTACGACATGGGCGACGCCCCCTCCTGCGCCACCTGCGGAGCCATCATGACCCGCAACGGATCCTGCTACCGCTGCATGAGCTGCGGCAGTACCAGCGGCTGCAGCTAGTAGGCTCAGAATCAAGAGGCCGCAGGAAGAGACTTTTCCTGCGGCCCATTTATGTTGCTTAAAAGAGGTTGAAATGAAATGCCCGCACTGCGACGTAGCTATTAACTGGAGTCCTGATAGATCCCCGGTCATGTTCTATTTACCGGAACCAGCAGACGGTGAGTCAGCGATCAATCCCATCCAAACCGCCTTGCTTAAGGGCACGGCTTCAGCCGTGCCACCACCCTCCCCCCACACCAAGGGGCTTTAGCCCCTGAGGTACGCGCCATTACAATCGCCGTATGGCGATTCCCAGCAGAGCATCCCGCCCTGGAACCTTCTTCGTCACCAGCGGAACCTACAATCGCCGCCGCCTCTTCCAAGTCGAACGCAACGCCGAACTTCTCATCGAAACCCTCCAGCACTACCGGGTCCAAGGACACTACAGACTCCACGCCTTCGTCGTCATGCCCGACCACATCCATCTCCTCCTCACCCCGCACGAAACCCTCGAACGCACCGTCGGACTCATCAAGGGAGGCTTCTCCCACCGCCTCGCCTCCAAGCTCCCCGTCTGGCAGCGAGGTTTCACCGACCACCGCATCCGCGACGCCGCAGACTACAGCATCCGCCAGCACTACATTTATCAAAACCCTGTTACCGCGCGCCTCTGCGAGCACCCCGAGGCGTATCTTTTTTCCTCTGCCCATCGGGCGCTGCAACTCGACGCATACTCCGCCATTGAAGAAGCCGGGACCGTACCTCAGGGGCTAAAGCCCTACGAATCCTGAGCAGAGATGGCACGGGTAAACCCGTGCCCTTAATCAAGACAAGAGACAAGACAAGAAGCATGACAAGGCCGAAGCTCCACCGATAGACCGGCTGCGCCGCGTGCTAATAGAAGAAGTCTGGAATCAAGACAGCGAATCAGCCATCGACGAACTCTTTGCTCCAACGCAATTTACCAACAATCAATTTGACATCTCTCAATGATCGGGCGCACGCTACCTGCATCTACGCGATCGGAGAGTCACATGCGCCGAATCCTGTTCCCCCTCCTCCTCGCCGTCTTCGCCCTTCCTCTGGTAGCCCACGCCGACTCCATCGACGACTTCGTCCTCACCGGCAATGGCGATACCGTCACCTTCTCCCTCCCTGCCACCGGAAGCTACACCCTCCATTCCCACTTCGATAGCTTCTCGCCGAGCGGCCCCGGAACCATCAACGGAGTCCCGGCCACCGTAACACCCACATTTTACGTTCAATATTTTGAGATTGTGCCGCAGGCTCCCGCCCTGGCCCTTAATTCCACCCCGACAGTAAACATTCCTTTTCTGTATGGCTCCATACCCTTCGACTGGTATGAAGTGCCTGCCGACTATCCCGTCCCGCAGGACCTCGGAACCTTCTACGTCACCTTCGTTCCAGGGACCTATCTGCTTCAGACTGGAACCGACTTCTCCCAGCCCTTCGCTCCACCGCTTCAGTTCTCCCTCACAATCTCACCGGAAACCGCAACCGCCACTACCCCTGAACCCGCCCCCTTCGTGCTCCTGGGCACTGGCCTGTTGGGAGCAATCGTGACGGTTCGACGCAGACGACTGCTCCATCCTTCGCGTTTTTGCGCGAGAGCATGCTGAGCGACGCCCACAACTTCATAGCCATAGAGGCCGCTCCCAATTCAGTCCGAACTTGACAAACCCCAGGCTCTGACACCCCTCTCCCAGAAGTGCCCGCATCCCAGAGTCAGGACCTATGCCTTTTCTTTTGAATACTTTGGGTACTTTAAGGGGAGGGGGGTCTCTTCGCCGTGCCCGTCCGCGCTCATCCAGCCAGACAATGTCAACTCATCCTCATTGATCTCAAGGCCATACTGCGTATTCCAGTAGTGAACGGTCTGCTTGATGAATACCTGTCGAGCGATCTGTTTGTTGCGGCTGCGAAGGCCTTCGAGAATGGAGAGATGTTGCTGCACGGCGGCGATGCGCTCATTGAGCGCGTTGGAGTTACCCGGCCATCGCCCGACCACGGAAAAGACGAACAGCCGGAAGGTGACCGCCTCGAGAGTATCCCGTAGATATTCGTTGCCGGCCAGTTCCCAGATCCTGCGATGAAAAGCTACGTCGCAATCGTGAAAGTGTCTTACATCGGTCGCCGCCATCCCCGTGCCCGTCATGGCCGCGACGAGGGCGGTCAGTTCGGCGTCCGCTTCCGGAGTTAGATTTTCCGCTGCCTTGCCGATGGCAATCGCCTCCAGCGGAATGCGAACCTCCTGAATGAGCCGGTAATCCTCGGGACTCAACTGGGTGACATAGGTGCCCCGTGCCGGGACCTTGCGCAACAGGCCTTGGTGGGTCAGCTCATTGAGGGCCTCACGCAGGGTTGGCTGGCCGATCCCAAGACGGGCTGCCCACTTCTGCTCGATGATGCGATCGCCTCCACTCAACTCTCCGGAGATGATGGACTCGCGGATCGCCTGAGCGGCAGCCTGAGGGGCGGTCGGGATATTGAGCTGTCCAGTGTTTGATTTTGGGGAACTGCTGTCCATGCGATGGGGTCCAGTTGGAAAATACTCTATACACTATACTCTGTGGGTTCCAGGGCGACGAAAGCTCCTATTCACCCGCAAATAAAGTCACTTGTGGCACGGTTGAAGCCCTGGTCCTCAAAAAGCGACTGCCTCCCTTCTCACTTCCACAATCCAGTTCTGAGGGTTTCGGTGAACTCTTTGGGTGGTAGATTTGCAATTACAAAAGATAATCTATAATTTAGACATTCGAGCGTGAATATAGAAGACTCTCCCGGGAACCTATACGCCGGGAACTGTATTTCTTTCTATTTTCACAAGGGGAACGATGCCTGTGGCGATTCCAGATCGTCGACTCCAGAATTCACAGAGGTAATTCATGCGCATCTCTCTCGAAAACAAAGTGGCTGTCGTCACTGGAGCGTCCTCCGGCATCGGTCTTGCAATCACACTCGCCTATCTGGACTCCGGTGCCGCAGGCGTCGTCGCCGTCTTCCGCAGAAGCGAAGTACCGGAAGAACTGGAGCGCGCCGGCAAACTCTATCCCGGCAAGCTCCACATCGTCCGGGGCGATGTCTCGGACGAACAGACCGCCATCGACTTCACGAAATCCGCGTTGGACCACTTCGGACGGCTCGACATTCTGGTCAGCAATGCCGCGATCAGTGTTGTGAAAGCGATCCATCTGCACTCCCCGGAAGAGTGGGACGCGGTGATGAACTCAAATGTGAGGGGCCTCTATTGGGCTGCGCGCCACGTCATTCCGGTGATGATGAAACAGGCCGGCGGATTGATCTTGATCAGCGGCTCGATCTCCGGGGAAGCCGGAATTCCTACCCAGGGGGCCTATGCTCCTTCCAAGGGTGCACTCCACCAGATGACACGCCAGATGGCCATCGAATATGCGCAGCATGGAATCCGGGTCAACACCGTTGCCTGCGGTACAGTGGACACGCCTATCGTGCACCGGTCGGCCGAGGCCTCGGGCGATCCGGAGGGTTATTGGAAGATGTTGCGCGATGCCCATCCGATCGGCCGCATTGCCAGCGCGGAAGAGGTTGCGGGCTTTTACACGTACCTGGCCTCCGATCTGGCCACTTTTTTCACCGGAGCGGTCCTTATGATGGACGGCGGTTACACAGCACAGTAGGGAGACTCAATGAAGATGATGCTCGCTGCCCGATATCTGGGCGCTGACCGGCTGGAGGCGGAGGAGATTCCTTTGCCGGTCATCGGTGATGAAGAAGCTCTGATCCAGGTGGACGCCTGCGGCTTTTGCGGCTCCGACATTTCGATTATTGCCGGAACTCATCCGCGGGCCAGGGCACCGCTCACGGTGGGGCACGAACTCTGCGGCCGCATCGTGCAGATGAAAAGTTCCTCCGGCTCGCTCCGACCGGGTGACCGGGTGACGACCTACCCTCTCATCTCCTGTGGAGATTGCCATGCCTGCACCCATGGCAATCCTCATGTCTGCCGGCAACTTCAGCTCTTTGGCTTTGACGCGGACGGAGGCATGGCCGAGTTTGTGAAATTGCCTGTCTCCTCCCTGATGAGGCTCCCGGAGGAGATGCCGGGAACTATCGGGGCATTGATTGAGCCGCTTGCGGTCGCCGTGCATGGTGTCTCGCGCACGAGCCTTGAAGACGTGCAGGTTGCGGCAGTGATGGGAGGTGGACCTATCGGTCTTTTGACGGCGCTTGTAGCACGGTCGCGCGGCGTGCCTCATGTCGTGATCAGCGATATTCTTCCCTCCCGTCTGGAGCTTGCGAGAAGTCTGGGGCTTCGTGCAGTCTCCGCGGGAGCAGATTTGAAGAATCTTGTGATGGAGCTCTCACACGGAGACGGAGCGGACGTTCTTTTTGAATGCGCAGGGTCTGCCTCTTCCGCTCGGGAGATGACATCTCTGGTGCGGTCTCGCGGCGTGATCGTTAATCTGGGAGTCTTTAAAAAGCCGGTTGAGATCGACATGCAGGCCATCAATTTCAAAGAGATTGAAGTGCTCGGCTCCAGGGTCTATGAGCGCAAGGATTTTCAGATTGCAATCGACCTTGCCATGCAGCTCCCGTTGGAAAAGATTGTGACACATTCGTTCTCTCTGCGAGACGTCGCTACCGCATTCAGCCAGTTCAAGAGGGGTAAAGATTGCAAGGTACTGATTCTTCCAGGGGAGCATGAGTCTTGAATCCATTCGCTGTGGAAGGAAAGCTGGCGCTGGTCACAGGGGCAACACGAGGCATTGGACTGGGTATCGCGCGGGCTCTCGGGCAATGCGGCCCGAGCCTGATCTTAGTTGGCCGCGACGAGGACGAACTGGAGCGCGCGGCGGAAGAGCTGCGGCAGACAGCGCCTCATGTTTACGTCGCTCCGTTCGATCTGTTGCGAACGTCCGAGATTGCGGGCTGGTTTGAGGATCTCTGCGGAAGGGTGGGCACGCCGGATATTCTGGTGAACTCGGCCGGTATGTCTCGACGGGGAGCAGCGGTCGATCTTTCGCTCGAAGACTGGAATGCCGTTCTCGCGCTCAATACCACCGCGATGTTCGAACTGAGCCGAGCGTTCGCGAAGAGGTGCATCGCTGAAGGCCGGGGCGCCAGGATCATCAACATCGCCTCGCTGATGACCGCAGCCGCAAGGCCGGGAACCTCTCCTTATACGGCATCGAAGGGGGCGGTTGGACAGTTGACGAAGGCCCTGGCAGTGGAGTGGGCTCAACACGGAATCCTCGTCAATGCAATTGCGCCGGGATATATCGACACGGACTTGAATAAGAGCCTTATCGCGGACGAGGCGTTCAGCAGTTGGGTCAAACAAAGATGCCCTTTGGGCCGCTGGGGCACGCCTGAAGATATTGCGTGGCCCGTTGTTTTTCTGGCGAGTTCGGCAGCCGCGTTCATGACAGGGCAGATTATTTTTGTCGATGGCGGCTGGCTGGCGACCTTTTAGTGAGTCTTTGACACTAATTCAATCTATAGTCTATAGTTTTGCGAGTCTTTCATTCTGCTGCAAGAGGCTTCCTTGCGTCCAGCTCATCCTGTCTCCCTCGATAGCGCCATAAAAGTCCCTCTCAACCGAATGGTCGCGGCGAGCGCCATGACGGCGTCTCTTGGTGGCCTCCTGTTTGGTTTCGATACCGCCGTCATCGCCGGTGTGACCCGGGCGCTTACCGATCGATTCCTCCTCACGCCGACGTCGCTCGGATTTACCGTTGCTATCGCACTCTGGGGAACCATAGTAGGCGCGGCCTGCGGCGGTTACGCCGGCAGCCGGTTTGGCCGCCGAGACAGCCTGCGTGTCCTGGCGCTGTTTTTCATCGTCTCCGCGCTTGGATGCGCCTTCGCATGGAACTGGGTGTCGTTCCTTGCATTCCGGTCGATCGCCGGTATCGCAATCGGAGCCTCGTCCGTGCTGGGGCCGATGTATATCGCGGAGATTGCGCCGGCGCAGTGGCGAGGGCGCATGGTGGGCTCTTTCCAGCTAAACATCGTCTTCGGCATTCTCGTTGCGTACTTCTCCAACTACGTGATCGGCACCTTCAATCTTGGTCCGACGGAGTGGCGCTGGAAGCTCGGCGTCTCGGCCGTGCCGGGAGTTCTCTTCCTGCTGATGCTGTTCCGAATTCCGCGCAGTCCTCGCTGGCTGGTCGAAAAGGGACGGCTGGCGGAGGCGGAGCGCGCGCTCGATCAGGTTGCGGGACCGGCAGCGTCATCGGAGTTCGCGGCGATCGAGGAATCGCTGGCCAGCGACCGCATGGCCGGGAACCAGCCTCTCTTCTCGCGGCGCTATCGCATTCCGGTGATGCTGGCGGTAATGATCGCGCTCTTCAATCAGTTCTCCGGTATCAACCCAATCCTTTACTATCTGAACGATATCTTCACCAGGGCTGGATTCACGAAGGTATCGGGAGATCTGCAGGCAGTCGCCATCGGCGCGACCAACCTGATCTTTACGGTCGTCGCCATGTGCATTATCGACAAAGTGGGGCGCAAGAAGCTCTTGATCGTCGGGTCGGTGGGGACCTTCGTCTGCCTCGCGCTCATCAGCGTCCTGTTCCTAACCGGGAAGCATCAGAATCTTTTGCTTTGGCCGCTGGGAGGCTTTGTCGCATTCTTTGCCGTGTCGCAGGGGTCGGTGATCTGGGTCTATATCAGCGAGATCTTTCCCAATTCCGTGCGCGCAAAGGGACAGAGCCTGGGCAGCTTTACCCATTGGCTGACATGCGCAACGCTGGCTACCTTCTTCCCCGTTGTCGCCGTACACACCGCGGCTCTGCCCTTCATCTTTTTCTCTTCGATGATGGTGTTGCAGTTGATTGTCGTGATCCGGTTCTTCCCGGAGACAAAGGGATTCACGCTCGAAGAGCTGCAATACCGCCTTGAGACAAGATAAGGGCGAGCAGCTCCCCACAGGGCGACACATCCGATTCAGGACAGGAATTGAAATGGAACGAAGGCAATTTATCAGGAACTCGGCAATGGCAGGCGCGGCATTTGCCGTTTCGGGAGCCAGGGGATGGGCGAAGTCTGGCGATGCTCGCATCGATATCCTGCTGGACGAATCGCAGGGAAAGATTTCGCCTAATCTCTACGGCCAGTTCACGGAGCACATCGGAGGCGTCATCTACGACGGCGTGTGGGTTGGGGAGAGATCGAAGATTCCGAACCGGCATGGCATCCGTTCCGAGCTGATCGATAGGATGAAGCAGATTCATGTCCCCATCATTCGCTGGCCCGGAGGATGCTTCGCCGATAGCTACGACTGGAAAGATGGGATCGGCGCTCCTTCGAAGCGGCCGCGGCGCACCAATTTCTGGGAGGTGGACCATGACGCGAAACGCCTGCACGAGAAAGGGCCGCAGATCTTCGAGCCCAATGAATTCGGAACCAATGAGTTTGCCCGGTTCTGCAGGCTGACTGAAGCGCAACCATATCTCGCAGTCAACCTGCGAAGTCTTCCTCCACTCGACTTCGATCATTGGGTGGAGTACTGCAACTCTCCCGCCGGAAGCACAACTCTCGCGGAGATGCGGGGCAGTGCCGGTTTCCCTGAACCATTCAATGTGCGCTATTGGGGCGTGGGCAATGAGAGCTGGGGTTGCGGCGGCAACTTCACTCCGGAGGAATATGCTTCGGAGTTTCGACGCTATACGACCTGGATTCCGAGCTACGGACTCGACCTGCAACTGATCGGATCCGGCCCGAACGACAATGACATCGACTGGACCCATCGCTTTTTCGAGCAGATATACTCCGGCCACGCGTACCGCAATCGGAGCTTCACCGGCTGGTCCGTGCATCACTATGCGTCGGACCTGAGCCGCGGCGGAGCGAGGAAGGGAGACCGCAAAGGAGATGCGCTGCAATTTGAACCCGTGGACTGGTATGAATTGTTGCGCCAATGCGATCTCACCGAGCAGATCATCCATGACCAGTGGGCTGCCATGGGGCAGTACGATACGGAACATCGCGTGAAGCTGGTTGTGGATGAGTATGGTCCGTGGTATCGCGAGGGGACCGAGTTGGACCCCACGCATATCTTTGGCCAGCAGATCACGGTGCGCGATGCGCTGGCTACCGCGCTGACCCTGGACATCTTCAATCGCAACTCCGAGAAGGTGAGCATCGCAACGTGCGCACAACTGATCAACAATCTGAACGCGCTTTTTCTGGCACACGAAGACCGCTTTTTCGCGACGCCGAACTTCCACGTCTTCGCGATGTATGCCGCACACCAGGGCGGAGAGGCACTTCGGACCGTGTTCTCCGTGCCCGATGTGCAGTACATGCGCGATGGTAAATCGGCGCGATTCTGGGGACTGAACGGTTCAGCATCACGGAAAGGCTCGGTCGTTACTCTTACCGTCGTCAATCCCGATCTGTCGAAGACGACCGACACCCGGATTGCACTTCGGGGAGCCAGGATCATTCGCGCTGACGGCACCGTACTAACAGCCGACGATATGCACGCGCACAACACCTTCGATCAGCCAGATGCTGTGACGCCTGAAGATCTTGCAGTAGCAGTAAGAGAGGAACAGTTGAACGTCAGCCTTCCTCCGGCGTCGGTCACCAAGCTAACTGTGATCGTCGGATAGAGCAACCAATGTTTAGGCGGCATCTTCACATCCACCGAAACGATCTATAGTCTATAATCATTGCGGAGGAACTATGGAACTCTCACGTCGGTTGTTTTTACGGCACATGTCTGCCGCAGGAGTTATTTCTTTGGTCCGGCCGGAGTCTTCCTGGGCGTCCTCCAGCGCAATCTCCACGGAACCGGCGGACCACGCGACCCATGTTGAAGGCCTTACGCCTCATACTCTGGTCCCGGTGCCAATCGAACAGGTGACGATTCAGGATGAGTTCTGGACGCCGAAACGAGAGGTCTGGCAATCGGTCACCATCCGGGACTGTTTCCGTAAGTTTGAGAACGACCGTGGCGGCGCCATCAACAATTTCGACAAGGTTCGGGACGGAAAGTCTGGAGGTCATGCCGGCGATCCCTGGATGGATGGGCTTGTCTACGAGATGATCCGCGGGGCGTCGGATTTTATGCGGAGTCATCCGGACCCGGAGCTTGACCGGCAACTGGACGGCTACATTGCGCGAATCGCAGCCGCAGCCGCTAAAGATCCCAATGGCTACATCAACACGTACACGCAGCTGATGGAGCCGGGGCATCGATGGGGCCTGAACGGCGGACTCCAGATCTGGCAACACGAGGTCTATAACCTGGGATGCCTGGTTGATGCCGGCGTGCACCATTACCGGGCTACGGGGAAGACTACTTTGCTGGTCGTGGGCATCAAAATCGCCAACTATATGTACGAGTTCATGGGTCCCGCGCCAAAGCGGAACATCGTGCCGTGCCACGAGCTTCCGGAGGAAGCGTTGATTGGACTCTACGAGTTGTTCGTAGAGCAGCCCGCACTGAAGAAGAAGATTTCGCTGCCGGTCGACGAGTCGAATTACCTTGCCCTGGCCGAGTTCTGGATTGAGAACCGTGGCAACAACATCGGCAAGCCGGACTGGGAGAAGAACCGCCAGGCTGCCGAGCAGTTTGTCCGCGATCAGAAATATGGCAGCGGGCGACCCTCATGGGGAGAGTACGCGCAGGACGACAAATCCGTATTCAGCCAGGACACCATCCACGGGCACGCTGTGCGCGCGACCCTGCTGTGTTCCGGGATCGCAACCGCGGCTCGCGTCAACGGCCGTGAAGAATATCGCCAGGCTGCCTCCCGCCTCTGGGAAAACATGGTCCTCAAGCGAATGTATATAACGGGCGGGGTGGGATCCGTTCATACCGAGGAACGATTCGGACCGAATTACACCTTGCCCAACGATGGCTACCTGGAGACCTGCGCCGCGGTGGGCAGCGGCTTCTTCCATCAAAACATGAACAGTGCCTTTGGGGATGCCCGCTACGCCGATGAACTGGAGAGAGCGCTCTATAACGGCGTGCTCTCCGGGGTCTCGATCAAGGGAGACAGCTACTTCTATCAAAATCCCCTGGAGGCGGACACCGATCGCAGCCGCTGGGCCTGGCACGAGTGTCCCTGCTGCCCTCCCATGTTCCTGAAGATGATGGGAGCCATGCCGGGATATATCTATGCGACCGACAACGACAGCGCCTACATCAATCTCTTCGTCGGCAGCCGCGCTACGTTGAAGGTGAATGGAGAGAATGTTGTCCTCAGGCAGACCACGCAATACCCGTGGGATGGCGCGGTTCGGATCGCCGTTGAAGCATCTCATCCCAAGCCATTCAATTTAATGCTGCGCATTCCGCAGTGGTGCGGCGACGCGGTTGTGAAGGTAAACGGGCAATCTGTCTTGACCAGCGAAAGGGTGCGAGGATATGTTCGCATTCATCGAACATGGCAGAAGGGCGATGCCGTTGAACTGGCGATGGCGATGCCTGCCCGGTTTGTGGCGGCAAATCCACTTGTACAAGCGGATGCGGGGCGCGTTGCGCTGATGCGAGGACCGCTCGTCTATTGCCTTGAGTCAGCCGACAACGGCATCCATACCCGCACGCTCGCGCTCGGTGCGGATCAAAAGCTGTCGACTGAGCTATGGCCCGATAAGTTGGGTCGAGTCATGACGATCAAGGGAACTGCCGCAATACCGGAGGCGAAACCACGGGACAACGCACTCTATACCGGTGCTGCCGAAACAGCTGCGACCTCTCAGCCGCTCACCGCTATCCCCTATTATTCCAACGCCAATCGGGGTCCAGTGGAGATGGCTGTCTGGATTCCATTGAAGTCTTAGCAGGCTCCTTCTGAAAACTAGCCCAGCAAGAAAGCTTCTCTTTTGCGAGAAGCTTTCTTTATTTAATAAATTATAGATTATAGTTGACTTTGAAAGTTTATAGGGCCTATCCTCTCATCGCAGAGATTGGTGAGCGACTGACTTGCAGTCGTCAATGCCGAAAGGCGAGGTCTTTATTTTTTGGAGGGATCGATCTATGAGAAAAAAACATCTTAGGCTGCTCGGAATCCTGAGTTTGTCATGCCTTTTGCAGACCGCTGTATGCTTCGCCCAGTTTAGCGGAGCCGTTCAGGGTTCCGTGCTGGATCCTTCGACGAATGCCATTCCAGCGGCGACGGTCACGATTGTGAATGCAGGAACCCAGGTGACCCGGACGACGACGACAGACAATAGCGGCGTCTATCGATTCGCCAGCCTGGCTCCGGGCAACTATGCAGTGAGCGCTCAAGCTTCTGGCTTCAGCACCAGCAAGGTCACTTTTACGCTCCAAACAGGGGAGACCCGTAATGTACCTGTGACCCTCGCAGTCGGTCAGGCGGTCTCCAGCGTCACCGTCACCGCGCAGGCGCCGCTGCTCGATACATCAGACAGCCGCAATCAGGAGACGCTTGGAACGACAGCTCTTGCCAACCTGCCTATGTCCACGCTCAATCCAACTCAGTTGGTTACGCTCGCTCCCGGCGTCACCGGCCTCGGCGCAGGAACCGCGACCAGCTTCAATCCGGAAAATTATGTCGATGCCAGCGCCAATGGCAGAGGGCAAAACGGCAATCAATATATTGTCGACGGAATGGACGTGACCAGTAACATTCGTCCCGGCGTTCTGAACCTTACTCCGAGCGCCGACTCTATTTCAGAAATGAATATTCAGACCAATACCTATAACGTCGACTATGGCCGTGCCAGCGCGTTGCAGGTCGTGATGACAACGAAATCGGGAACAGATCAATACCATGGCTTTGCAAGCGAGTACTACACGTACCAGGGGCTATGGGCAAAATCAGAGTTTACCCATCCCGCTCCGGGACAGCCTGCCTATCATCCCTTTCACACGAACAACATGTCATTTGGCATCGGCGGCCCGGTGATTCCGAAGCACAAATTCTTCTTCTTCTTTGCGATCGAGCCGTATCGCTCTGTAACCAGCAATGGCACAAGTTTGCAGACGTATGAAGATCCGGCGTTTGTGAGCTTCGCCCAGCAGGTCCGGCCGGATTCGCCGGAAGTACAACTCATGACGAAGTATGCTCCGGAAAACAGCACCTTTGTAAGGGTTGCGTCGACGGCACAGGATGCATTCGGGCCGCAAAATCTCGGAAATAACACCGGCTGCGAGACCCCCAGCACAGACAATATTCCCTGCAGCACACCGGTCTTTGATAACGGCAACTTTAATTCAACCGGATATAACAACTCCAAACAGTACAACCTGCGACTGGATAAGTACTTCTCCAAAGATCGTCTCTATGGAAACTTCTTCCGCAATACAATCTCTTCGGGAAGTCCAAATATCCGTCCGGCATTTACCACTACCAACCTGTATTACGGCTCTGCATTACAGGTCAATGAGACGCATGATTTCTCAGCAAACACGCTCAACGAAGCGATCTTTGGCTACAACCGCATCGAGGGCTTCAGTCCCGCAACGGGATTATTTACAGTACCGGTTGTCAGCGTAACCGGCCTCGGGCCAGGCTGGGGAAACGGCTTTGCGCAGGGTGACTATATCCAACATAGCTATCACTGGCGCGATGTGCTGACCCATATCCACGGCTCGCATCAATTCAAATTTGGATATGAAGGATGGCATGGATCAGACGTCGCTATTTTTGCGGGAGCTTACGGCCAGCCGAACCTGCACTATAACAACATGATCGACCTGATCAATGACAATCCTTACAGTTCTACCGGCATGTCATACAACATCGTTACCGGGGAGCCCCAGGCGGGCAACTACTACTTCGGGATGACGATTGGTGGCGGCTTTGCTGAAGATACCTGGAAGGTAAATCAAAGACTCACACTCAACTATGGTTTGAGATATGACAATAATGGCAATGCCTATCCCATTCGGGATGGTATTCTCGCAAACTTCCATCGCGGCTCGGGTTCCAGCTTCTCGGAGCAGATCGCCAACGGCATCATGAAAAAGCAGAGTCATACTTTGAACCATGATATGAACTGGATCTTCAGCCCGCGACTCGGCGTATCTTACGATCCGACCGGACATGGAGTATGGGTGGTACGAGGTGGAATCGGCTTATTTCACGATCTATTCACGCAGGGAAACGCAGAGAACGGCCTGAGGGGAAATCCGCCATACTGGACCGTTCCTACCTTTTACAATAACGGTTCGACCGCGAAACCCGTCTTTAGTTATGGTAATCAGAATCATTATCCATTCGGATTTACTTACCCGGCATTTCAGGGAACTCCACTGGATGCAAAGGGAGGAATTGTCGGCTCGCAGATCTCAGTGGGAGGTGTCGACGTAAATCTAAGTTCTCCGAACACCTATAACTACTCCGTTGCCCTGGAACGACAGATTACATCGAATATGACAGCAAGCGTTGGGTATGTTGGTTCTCACTCCGATAATCTTGTCACCAACGGAGGAAGCACGAATGCCACCTCTTATGGGATGGATGTCAACAGCTTCGCCGGAGACTTGATTCAACATCCCAACTTCGACGGCAATGGCAATTACACCGGCTCCGGAACACAAACGCGGCTCAACACAAGCTTCGGAGCACTTAGTTATGCGATGAATGGGCCCAGATCGAACTACAATGCATTTATAGCGACAGTAAGAGGAAGATTCGCCAATCGCGGATTCCTTACATCCTCTTACACCCGAGCTACTTCGAAGGATAACTGGCAGAACTATCCACTCGCGCAATTCGATCAATACTATGGACCTTCGCCATGGGATGTGCGAAACCGGTTCTCGCTTGGTTCGAGCTACGAGTTACCGGGACTAAACCAGGGAAGCGGCTTGCTCGGTAGGGTCTCCAGCGGTTGGACGATGTCCGGCACCGTTATTCTCCAGTCGGGAGTCCCCTATACGGTATATACAGGACAGGCATTGTCGATTAACACTATCGCCAGCGACGGACAGCCGCTCACTAGTTCAAACTATTCCGCCGAGGCAGCAGCCGGGCACTTACAATTCAACCCCGGAAGCGGAGATTTTAATGGCGATGGAGATAACCTCGATTATCCAAATGTATCGAGCTATCACACCGGCCACACTCGCAAGGATTACCTCACGGGAGTTTTTCCGCGCTGCTCCGCGGGGAACCTCAATGGCTGCGGCCCCTTTACGCTGCCGGCAGTAGGATCCAACGGTAATGAAAAGGTCAATCAGTTCAACAATCCTGGATTTGCGGAGACGGATTTTACATTGAAGAAAGTAACAAGGATTACCGAGAGATTCACCTTGGATCTTCGCGTGGATGCTTTCAACCTATTCAATCGAGTGAATCTTGGAAGTGTCGATTCGAACGCACAGGACAGTAACTTCGGAACTTCAACATCCATTTCGGCAAATCCAAGAAACTTCCAATTGGCTGGCCGCCTGAACTTCTAACATCGCGGTTACAAACTGAAATGGGGAACGGCATCAATGCCGTTCCCCATTTTGCGTGAGGGACCTGTTCCGCCCGACGAGTTAAGTCTCGATGGGCTACATCTGCAGTTAGCCTGAGGCCGGGCCTTCAGGCTAAAACAAGCCCAGCTTGCGCATATAGTCCGCGTCGACCTTCAGCGATTCCATCGGCGGCATGTCGAACCCTTCCTGCTCGACGAAGCAATGTTTGATATGCCCCGTCTTCGCCGCTGCCGCCAGAATCGGGCGGTAGTCGATGAAGCCCTGGCCCAGTTCCGCAATCTTTGGCCGGTTCGTCGCCGACCACGGCTCGCTTGACCGCTTGAAGTCTTTTACGTGCAGCATGACGATGCGTGTCGGATACTTTTTCAGAAGTGCCACCGGATCCCCGCCCCCGATCGTGACCCAGCCGCAATCCATCTCCATCGCCACCTTGGCAGGATTGGTCAGCCGCATCAGCTCATCGTAGGGCACAAGACCATCGGTCTTGTGGAACTCCGTATAGTGGTTGTGGTAGCCGAACTTCAGGCCGGCGGCGCTCACCTTTTCTCCAAATTGATTGAGTTGCTCCGCGTTCCAGTGCCAATCATCCATCGTGAACATACCGGGTTTGCCCGGCGTGGGATTCTTCCTCTGCGGAGAAGCGCAGATAATGTACTGCACGCCCACTTCCTTATTGAAGGCGATGATCTCGTCCAACTGCGTGTGCAGCGCGCTCGCGGGGTAGTGCGCGCTTACCAGGTGCAGGCCGGCGTCACGCATGGCCTGTTTGACTTCGGCGGCGCTGTGGTTGTAGTAGCCTGCCGCCTCCACCTCGCGGTAGCCCAGGCCTCCAACCTTCTTCAGCGTGCCTGCAAAGTCCGTCGGCAGCAATTCCCGCACCGAATACAGTTGAATTGCCAACGGCAGTTTCAGCGTCTGCGCATGCAGCATGTTGCTCTGCAGCAGCGCGGAGCCGCCAACCAGAGCGGCCGAGCCGGTCTTGAGAAAATCTCTGCGTGATTGCTTCAAGGTAAACCCCTTTTCTTCCAGCCAAAATACTATTTGGGCGCGCCCAAATCTCCGAATCGCACTCGATTGAAGAGCTTAAGTGCCTCCATGCGGAATTGCAAGCCAGCGGGAGTCACGCGCTTCCGCCGCGACGTCTCGCCTTCAATTGCGCTCCACTAGCTCCGCATAAATAAACCCATCCCGTTCCACTCGCTCTCCGGCTTCCATGCGAATCTCTCCCGCAAACATCGGCCCCGCCCAGCAGAAGGTGTGGAACTCCCCATTCTCCCCGCATGGGTCCACGCCCTCGGGCAACTCCTGCAACAAAGCCCGGTCCCACTCCCTCCCTGCAAGCTCTGCAGGAATCTTCTTCGGATCGATGCAGGTCAGCCGCGCCCTCAGCCCTGCTGCCATCATCTCCTCCGCCAGACGGTCTGTCGGTGTGCCCCACACCGGAAACAGCGGCTCCAGCCCGGTTCCCGCCAGCCTTGCTACCCGGTACGCGCGAATCTCCTCCAGAAAGAGGTCGCCGAACGCTACCCCTGCAAACCCCTCTTTCACTGCCCGCTCGCACACCACTGCCATCCGCGCCTCGTACTGCTCGTTCGAGCAGGGAAATGGCAGGTCCACCTTCCACAGCGGCAACCCGGCTTTCTCCGCCTGCCGATCCAGCAGTTCCTCCCGAAACCCATGAATCGCTACCCGCCGAAACCGCTCGTTGACCGTCGTCAGCAGACCGCCAACCTCGAACTCGCCCGCCTGCCGCAACCGATAGAGCGCCCACGCCGAGTCCTTGCCTCCGCTCCAGCTCAAAAGGATCTTCTTCATCCCTATATCAAACCACGCGCGGGCTGATGGGCCTGGTTCTGTTCCTTCACGCTGCCAGAAGAACTCCGCCTCCGATAAGCTAGAAGGATGAATCAGGAAGTCATACTTGTTCTATTTCAGGTGGTCGTTCTCGTCCTCGCCTTCAGTGTGCACGAATGTGCCCATGCCTGGGTGGCATGGAAGCTGGGCGACCCCACGGCCATGATGCTGGGCCGTGTCACCCTGAACCCGCTCAAGCATCTGGATCCGTTGGGTTCGGTGTTCATGCCGCTGCTGGCCCTGGTCTATCACTGGCCGCTGATCGGCTGGGCCAAGCCTACGCCGGTGACGGCGCGCAACTTCAAGAACTACAAGCGCGACGACATCCTGGTGACTCTTGCCGGTCCGGCCAGCAACCTGGCCTCAGCCTCAGTTGCCCTGATTCTTCTGGTCATCATCAAGCACATTACCGCGGGTGGTCTGGCAGCGGTAGCGACGGCGGTGGCCTTGGCCTCGAATATTAAGGGCATCCCGACCGTTGGTCTTCCGGCCCTGTTCCCCGTGGCGCTGTTCCTTTATTTTGTGGTACTTATCAACCTTCTGCTGTTCATCTTCAACCTGATTCCCATTCCCCCTCTCGATGGAAGCCACATTCTGCGTCACTTTCTGCCTTACAGGGCACTGCAACTCTATGACCGGATGGGAATGATCGGGCTGATCGTCCTGTTTCTGATCGGCGGCAGCTTCATCTTCACCGTCTTCTTCGACCCCCTGCTCAGGACCTTCAACCACCTGCTCTTCACGCTTTAGGAGCAGGTGGTTTTCGTGGCTCCATCATGTAACCTTGGGTCTGATCGCAATGACTGAAAATACTTCGAATTCCCCACGCCGCCGCGTCCTCAGCGGCATGCGTCCCACAGGCCGGCTCCATCTGGGCAACTACATGGGCGCGCTCTACAACTGGGTCAAGCTCCAGCATGAATATGAGTGCTACTTCTTCATCGCTGACTACCACGCGTTGACGACCGGCTATGCCGACACCTCCAACTTGAAGGACGACATCCATCAGGTTGCGCTCGATTTCCTCTCGGCCGGCCTCGACCCCGCGCTCTGCACGATCTTCATCCAGAGCAAGGTTCCTGCTCACTTTGCGCTGAATGATCTGCTGAGCATGATTACGCCGCTGACCTGGCTGGAGCGTGTGCCTACTTACAAGGACCAGCAGGAGCAGCTTCGCGAGAAGGATCTGGCCACCTTCGGCTTCCTCGGCTACCCTCTCCTGCAGTCCGCCGACATCCTCATCTATCAGGCTGACTATGTGCCGGTGGGGCAGGACCAGATTGCCCACGTCGAACTGACCCGCGAGGTCGCCCGCCGCTTCAACCAGTTTTATCCCGGCAACTTCCATCTCAACCCCAACGCTGCACCGTGGGAGATGCCTGCGATTGAAGAGAAGGCGCGCAAGCTGGCCAAAGACCCTCATAAGACGACCTTCAGCCCGCACGAACTGCAACAGGCGGCGCTCCAGACGAAGAAGCTCTCGGGCTTTGGCCGCACCGAAGTTTTGCCCGAACCTCAAGTCCTGCTGACGCCCTCGCCCAAGCTGCCTGGCACCGATGGCCGCAAGATGTCGAAGAGCTATAAGAACACCATCCTGCTCTCCGACCCCGAGCCGGAGATTCGCTCCAGGCTGAAGACGATGGTCACCGACCCCGCCCGCATTCGCCGCGAAGATCATGGCAACCCGGATGTGTGCCCGGTCTTCGACCTGCATAAAGTTTTCTCGACCGAAGAGACCCAGCAGAAGGCACGCGAAGGCTGCACGACTGCCGGTATCGGCTGTATCGAATGCAAGGGCTGGCTCGCCGATGCAGTCGTTAAGGAACTGGCTCCGATTCAGGAGCGCCGCCGACACTTCGAAGCCAACCCCGGCGAAGTCGATGCCATGCTTGCTGAAGGCGCAACTAAAGCAGCGGCTCGTGCCGCCATTACCATGCAGCAGGTTCGCTCTGCGGTAGGTCTCGAATGACCATGTCCGATGAAACCCTCCATCCCGATGCTGCGCCTGAGCGTCCGGCAGAAGCTGTGACCGAGCCGGCTGCGGCAACAGAGCCAACGACTGCCGCAGCGGAGACGGCTCCCACCGTGCCGGAGGCGCATGAGCCGTTTGAGCTTCAGCCGCAACCCGTTCCGCCCGCCTCGGCGGAGCCGAAGCGGCCTTCCGCCGCAAAGGAAGAGGCCTCGCAGTCGCCCTTTTCCGTGACCGTCGGACAGGTCTACGACGGCCCGCTCGATCTTCTGCTCGACCTCATCCGCAAGCAGAACATCGACATCTACGACATCCCCATCGCCCGCATCACCAGCCAGTTTCTGGATTATACGCACCAGTTGAAGCAGACCGATGTGGACTCGGCGGGTGAGTTCATCTATATGGCCTCGCTGCTGATTCACATCAAGTCGAAGACGCTGCTGCCGCGCGACCCCAGCGATGTGCTCGGGGGCGATGCGGAAGACCCCCGGCGCGAACTGGTGGAGCGGCTGCTGGAGCACGAGCGCTTCAAGGCTGCCGCGCAGATGTTGATGCAGAAGCAGCAGATCGAAGAGGCCACCTGGACTAACCCCGGCATCCGCGAGTTCAAAGACGACGCCGGAACCGAGCGCGAGATCGCCGCCGACACGGTCGATCTGGTCCGTGTCTTCCAGGAGGTCCTGGACCGCCTGCGTGAGCGGCCCATACTCAACGTGGACGAGGAGTCGGTCACGGTCGCTCAGATGATCGACTACGTCAAGCGCCGCCTGGTCATGGAGGACAAGCCGGTCAGCCTGCGCCGGCTGCTGCACAACACCCATACCGAGCGTGCTCTGATCTGCATGTTCCTGGCGATGCTGGAACTGGTCCGCCTGCAGGCAGTACTACTGCACCAGCCGATCCAGCAGGGCGATATCCTCATCAAGAAGACGGACAACTTCGACGCTATCTTTGCCGATCAGGCGCAGGCGCGCGACGACTGGCGCTAGACGACAGATCATCAGGGTTCTGTAATAGCACAAATCGGCTTGGAATCCGTCGGGCAGTCCTCCACAGGCCCCGAACTCGCATGACAGTGACATAGAGCAAGTTTTAGCTAACACCCCATCGACTGATATTGTTTCCAAACGGCGGGATCATCGGTTACATAAAAGATCGGCTCTATTTTCCTATGTTCAATGATTTCTGTTATGCCGTTGACTGTGATTGCTTCGTAGGCCGGATAGCCAGAGGGAAATCCCTGCGGGTGATTTATTAGCTCGAAAGGAGATCTGCACCTCATCTTGCCGTTTTCCTTCTTCAGTATATGTCCGTTTTTATCTCGCAATATAAATTGCGCTCTGGGCCACGGCAGAGCGTAATAGTTCATGGAAACTGAAACGTCGGCCTGTGTAAATCCCTGTGGGAGGGTAACCCATTTCGGAAGCCTGGAATCGTTTGCCAACGTAAATGTGGCTTCGGGGAACAATTCACATCCCTTGATTGCAAGGAAGACAACTAATAACAATATCGCCAGCAATCGATACCGCTTAATGTATTGAATCAACGTAGCCATTGTCTTGGCGAGCCCTCTATTTGCCAATCATTTAGCGTCTATTATGCAGCTGACCACTGTCGCGTTACATACCGACCTGCATGAGCCGCGCTACGGAGCAGGCATTGCGGCCAGCGCGAAGGCGAAGACCGTGCCGCCGGGGATGCGCACGTTCCGGCCTTTCGCGCTGAACGAGCCTGACTCCGGTTTGCGGATGTCGCTGGCGAAGTCGACGCCGGGAATTGCGTTCGCCTGCGAGAAGACTCCCGTTGGCGTGGGCGGCGCTGCTACGGGACGGTTGTGGTGACGGCGCGGTGCGCCCGCGATCTCCGAGCCCTGATAGCCCTGCTCCGGTGGAACTCCCGTCATTCCCGCCCCAACGCCCACTCCGGGCGTGGTCCGGTCGGCAGGCGCGGAGACGATGGTGGGGTTAAGCAGGTTGGGCGGCTGGCCGATCCAGAGAATCGTCGCCTTGATAGGAACTTCGCGGCCACCCTTGAGCCGCACCTTGTCGAAGGTCACGGCTATCGCGGAGTCGCTCTTGTCGGTTGATGGCTGAACCTCGTCCACGCGCCCCAGCAGCAGGCTGCTGGTCTCGAGGTCCAACCCGTCGGCCACATGGATCCCGACCTCCGGCCTGGCGATGACCGCATCGCCTTGTTTCGCTTTCCGGGTATCGAGACTCTTGTTCAGTACGGCGCGGACTCCAACCAGTTGGATTGTCCCCGGGGAGTGCGCTGCGGCGTTGCCCCCGGCAGCGGGTGCCGTCTGGGCTATGGCTGTTCCCGTCAAGACAAGACAGAGCGAAAGACACCACATCGCATTCCTGTTTCGACCCATCCTCGCCTCCCTCTCTGCACGCTTTATGTCAGAAGCCTTTTTGCGCGGTCCATCATACCTGCTCCCGGGAAGATTCCAGCCGACCCGGCAGCGGGTACCCTGCTGAGGCCCCAAACTAACAGGGAGAAGACAATGACCATGACTATATAGATAGGCGCATGCCCGAGGCCGAAGGATGGCAAGCAGTCCGACAACGAACAACGGACCGGAAAGGTAACATTGGACTTTATATGACGCAACGACAGTCTCTTCCTCCAGGCCTTGCGCCAGGGTATCGCTCAATCAGACGCTACAAGGAGAATGTGTGACGCCAACCCCCATTGAGTTGATCGGCGCGGTGCTGTTTGCCGTCGCCATCCTGCACACCTTCTCCACCAAGTTCTTCGAGAATCTGGCGCGTACCCGGCCGACTCATGCCGGCGTGTTGCACCTGCTGAGCGAGGTGGAGGTCGTGTTTGGCTTCTGGGCCCTGGTTCTGGTCCTGGCGATGTTTGCCATTGTTGGCGAAAAAGCGGCGGTGCAGTACGTCGACTCGCGCAATTTCACCGAGCCGATGTTCGTTTTTGTCATTATGGTGATCGCCGGTACCCGTCCGATCCTGCAGACGGCTCGGGCCGGCGCGCGCCTGATCGCTCGCCTCATCCCCCTGCCGGGAAGCATGGGGTTCTACTTCATCGTGCTGTCGCTGGTGCCTTTGCTGGGGTCGTTCATTACCGAGCCTGCCGCCATGACGCTAGCCGCTCTGATCCTGGCCGACAGCTTTTTTGGAAGCGGCATGTCATCGCGCCTGAAGTACGCCACGCTGGGCGTACTGTTCGTAAATATCTCCATCGGCGGCACGCTGACCCCGTTTGCGGCCCCGCCGGTGCTGATGGTTGCGGGCAAATGGAACTGGGACATTGCATTTATGCTGTCAACGTTCGGCTGGAAGGCGGCCGCCGCAGTCGTGGTGAATGCCCTGGGCGTAACCCTCTTGTTTTACAAGGAACTCAGACACCTGTCGCCAACGGGCGGTGACGGCCGTGAGCCGGTACCTCTCCCTCTGGTATTCGTTCATCTGGCGTTTCTCGTTGGCGTCGTCGTATTCGCCCATCAAACGGCGATGTTTATGGGCCTGTTTCTCTTTTTCCTCGGAGTGTCCCACGCCTATGAGCGCTATCAGGACCCGCTGATCCTGCGCGAAGGTCTTCTGGTCGCTTTCTTTCTGGCCGGCCTGGTCGTGCTGGGGGGACAGCAGGAGTGGTGGCTGCACCCGGTACTGATGGGCATGAGCAGCAATCAGGTGTTCTTCGGAGCTACGATCCTGACGGCGTTCACCGACAATGCGGCGTTGACTTACCTCGGCTCCCTGGTCGACGGGCTGTCCGAGGGCTTCAAGTACGCGCTCGTCGCCGGAGCCGTGACCGGCGGTGGCCTGAGCATTATCGCCAACGCGCCGAATCCGGCCGGCATCGCCATCCTGCGCGGTCACTTCGACGATGAATCGGTGCATCCGCTGGGCCTGTTGCTGGCCGCGCTCCCGCCAACCATCGTTGCGGCATTGGCGTTTCGATTCCTGTGAGGACGGAGTCCACACGTGGGCGGTTTCAGGGCCGTGCCGTCAGTATGGCGTCGTAGATTCCGGCCGTCTCCTCGTCGAAGCAGCAGAAGATGACCTGATCCAGACCGCTTGCAGGCAGGTGCTCGCGAACGGTCCGTACAGCGATCTCCGCTGCCCGCTGCCGGGGAAACCGGTAGACGCCGGTCGAGATCGCCGGAAAGGCGATGGACTTTGCCTGATGCTCACGGGCGAGTTCCATTGAGCGTCGATAGCATCCCGCCAGCAACTCGTCTTCGTGCCGGGAGCCTCCGTTCCATACTGGACCGACGGCATGAAAGACCCATTTGGCGGGGAGGTTGAAGCCGGGTGTCGCCCTGGCCGAGCCGGTCTCGCAGCCGCCCAGCGCCTGGCAGGCGCGGAGCAGCTCCTTGCCCGCCGCGCGGTGGATGGCTCCGTCTACCCCGCCTCCGCCCAGCAGGGAAGTGTTGGCAGCATTGACGATAGCGTCCACCGTCAATCTTGTAATGTCTCCGCGAATCACTTCGAGCTGGGCCACTGAACCTCTCCTCCCAATATCCGGAACAATATCCGGACGCAAATATCTCGACTCAATATTAGGGCTGACGGCTGGAAGCGGCCAGTCTCGACCCTTGCTCCGGAGATTGCCGGAATTCGTCACTTCCTTCGCGGCAATCCCGTCCCTGCATTGGTATGCTTAGGGGGACCAACTATGAGCCTCAAAGCAAAGATCGAAGCCGTTATCTACGCGTCCGAAGAGCCAGTGACCCTGGCCCAGCTTATTGGCCTGCTCGGCCACGAGGCCCAGGCCGAACTCGACCGCATCGAGGCAGCCCAGCAGTCGCTCGATCTGGAGGAGGCTCCGGCGGACGCCACCGCCCTCAACGACGAGAACTTTGCCGAGCCTGGCGGTTCGGATGAAGAAGTTGCCGTGTCCTCGCCCCTGAGCGAAGCGACCCCGACGGTTCCGGATGCCGAGCCGGAGACCGCTCCGGCGGGGGATGCGGCTGAAGAACCTGCCGTTTCCACGCCGGAACCGGCAGGCGATGCCCCAGCCGAGGCTACTCCGGACGACAAGAAGGCTGCTCGCGAGAAGGAGCGCCGCCTGCGCGATTACTTCCGCGCCATGCTCGACCAACTCATTGGCGACTACGCCAACGGCGACCGGGGATTGGAGATTCGCGAGGTTGCCAGCGGCTATCGGCTGGCAACCAAGCCGGAGTACCACGACGCCGTTCGCGGCTTCGTCAAATCGCTGAAACCGCCGCTGAAGCTGTCGCTGCAGGCGCTGGAGACGCTGGCCGTCGTCGCCTACAAGCAGCCGGTCACGGCTCCCGAGATCTCGGAGATTCGCGGCGTCGACTCCGGCGGCGTGCTGGGCAGTCTCATGGCGCGCAAGCTGGTAACGACCGCCGGGCGCAAGCAGGTGATCGGTCGGCCCATCCTTTACAAGACGACGCGCGACTTCCTGCTGCGCTTCGGACTCAAGGACATCGGCGAGCTTCCCAGTATCGAGGAGTTCGAGAAGATGGCCGGCGAACTAGCCGAACAGGAAGAGATTCCCATGGACTCTGTCGATTCTGTGGAGCATCACGCTCCTGAGACCGCCGAGGAGCTTCAGGCAGGCAAGCACATCCATATTGCCCAGGCCGACGGCAGCCCCGACGGCGAGGACGATCCGCTCGACGTCGCGCTCGAGGATGAGCCGGAGGAGACTGAGTTTGAAGACGCGAGAACCGCGCCTGACAAGGAGAAAGCTGCGCCGGATGGCTCGGAAGATATCGCTGAGAGCAGCGAAGTCTAGTCCGGCGGCGCATTCTCCTGCTACACTCGTGCCGTTTGCAGTATGGGTCTATGGGGTCACGGTAACTCAGTTCTGTGTTTGTGGAGTCGGTGTATGGAGCCTGTTAAAACGTTAAGTGTCCTTGGCGAGCAAATTGATGTGATGGTCACCAGCCAGATGAGTAATGGAGCCCTTGCCTTCATCGTTCAGACCACGCTTCCCGGTGGCGGTCCACCGCCGCACCAGCACAGCCGGGAAGACGAGACCTTCACCGTTCTGGAAGGCGAGTTCAAGCTTCTCGAAAACGGTAAGTGGCGCAGCATCCCCAAAGGGGAGTATGCCTTTCTGCCGCGCGGCTCGGTCCACACCTTCCGCAACGTGGGCACCACGCCGGGCAAGATAGGAGTCTTCATCACTCCCGGAGGATTCGAGGAGTTTTTCGAGCAGATCGAGAGCATCCCTTCCGACAATATGAGGAAGATTCTGGAGATTGGAGGCCATTTCGGCCTCGTCTTTCACCTGTAGACGTATCTATAACTGGCGACGCCCCTGTCTGCCGCAGATACAATAGAAAATGCAGCACCCGACCGCGATGAGCAGCTCCGCAGTCAGAAAGTTGGAAACAATGACAGCCAAATCCGTTAATAAGCAATCCCCTGATAAGCCCGAGGAAGCTCCTTCGGGCGACCGTCTGCAGAAGATTCTCGCCCAGGCCGGTATCGCCAGCCGCCGCAAGGCCGAGCAGATCATCCTCGATGGCCGCGTTCAGGTCAACGGCGTTGTTATCAAAGAACTTGGCACCCGCCACGACATCGAAAAAGACCACATCCGCGTCGACGGCAAGCTGCTCCATGGCCGCGAGCAGCAGCGCTATTACATGCTCAACAAGCCTCGCGGCTATGTCACCACGCTCGACGACCCGGAGCACCGTCCTACCGTCATGCAGTTGATGACCAAGCAGAAGGGGCCGCATGGAGACCATGTGCGTCTTTACCCTGTAGGGCGGCTCGATTACCTCTCCGAAGGCCTGCTGCTGATGACCAACGACGGCGAACTGGCCAACTCGCTCTCCAAGGCGGCGACCGGGGTAGAGAAGACCTACCTGGTCAAGATCAGCGGGCAGCCTCCGGCCAGCGGCCTCGACCAGATTCGTCGCGGCATTATGATCGACCGCGGCCGTCTCGATGAGGTTCGCGGCGGCCGGCGCGACCGCATTATTACCGCTCCCGCCAAACTGGAGCTGGTACGCGGCGGCGACAACCCCTGGTACGAGCTGACCTTGACCGAGGGTCGCAACCGCCAGTTGCGCAAGATGTTCGAGGAGATCGGCCACCACGTCGAGAAGATTCGACGCATCGGCTATGGCGCGCTTCGCCTCGATGTTCCTCCGGGCGAGTACCGGGAGCTGACTCCGGGTGAGGTGATGGCGCTGGGACGTGCCGCCAAGGGACAGAAAGTCGTTCCCAAGAAGAAGACGCCGGAGTTTGCGCAGTTGAAATCCCCGGCCAAGCCGAAGGCGCGGAGGCCTCGCCAGACGTTTGCGTCCAAGTCCGCCCCGAGTCGACGCCGGCCAGCGTAGCCTTTCTCTTCCGCATCCGTCCAACAGGCAAGCGCACCCTCCATTGACCTTACAAATGGTTCCGTGCGGCTGCTTGTCGGCGCCTCTTCTCCGGTTCGTGCATAGGGGCAATATCATCACCTCGCCGCGCCCTCGCGGCTATCACGCCACTGGCGTCATCCTGGCTGCTTGACGCTCGTGTATTGCAAGGCACAAAATACTCAGGCTATTCACAGGGATGTCGAAAACCAACCCGGCTATCGCGCATCCAATGGTCAGCAAAGGAGCATTACGTGGCAATCGAAAAAGCAACATTTGGAGCAGGATGTTTTTGGGGTGTAGAAGCCCGTTTCAACGAACTTGCAGGAGTCATCGACACAGCAGCAGGATACGAAGGCGGAGACCTCGAGCACCCGACCTACCAGGAAGTCTGTAGCGACCGCACCGGCCACGCGGAAGTCGTTCAAGTTACGTTTGACCCGTCACGCCTCCCTTATGAGGCACTTCTCGACGCATTCTTCGCGCTCCACGATCCCACCCAGGTCAATCGCCAGGGTCCGGACTGGGGAACGCAGTACCGCAGCGTCATCTTTGCCCACTCCGACCAGCAGGCAGCCGAGGCAAGGGCGAAGATCGCCGAACTGAACGCCTCCGGCACCTTCCGCCAACCGATCGCCACTCAGGTCACGCCGTCCAAAACCTTCTGGAAGGCCGAAGAGTACCACCAGCGTTACCTCGAAAAACGAGGCATGGTGAGTTGTCACATCTAACCGGATCGTAGCGAAGACGGCCATGGATCCCATCGGCGAAATGATTGAGCCTCATAGCTTTATTCATGCCGCCGGAAGGATTCCGCGGCCGTCTTTTTGCTGCTCTTCGATCTTCAGCATCTCCCCTGTGGTATCCTGACTATGCACTCCGCGAAAGAACGAGTGCGGGCATCGCAGGCAAAGACCCTCCATGGAATTCGGGGTTTGGCCAGAGACTGCGATTTGCCCTACCCCCACCGCTTATCTTCCTTCAAAAAATCGGAAGCCGCGCTGGTTGCTCTGGCTGGAAGGCCCGTCACAGGACAGGTCTCGCCGTGCAGCAGCAGCGCTTCGATAACCGACAGCAATGCTGAGTTCAGAATCCATGGTGCCCAGGCACCCCTGCATTCATTCGCCGATCTCTCACACTCCTCAAAGGACAACACTTGACTACCGCAACTCTTGAACCACAAACAGTTACCCAGGCTGACCCAAGCGTAATCGCAAATCCGACCAGCCTCCCCTCATCCAGTTCCGATTCGATTCCCGTCCGCTTCACCGACTTCGACATCTCCGATTCGCTCAAGAATCGCCTCACGAACGCCGGCTTCACCATTCCCACTCCGGTTCAGGCCAAGGCCATCCCCCCTGCTCTCGGCGGCGCGGACATCCTCGCCACCGCCTCCACCGGCACCGGCAAGACCCTCAGCTTCCTCGTCCCGATGATCGAGCGCATGGACGCGACCTCCGTTCCCAGCACTCGCGGCAAGCGCGGCCCGATTCGCGCCCTGATCCTGCTGCCAACCCGCGAACTCGCCATGCAGGTGCTCGAAGCCTACTGGAAGCTCGTCCCCGGCTCGAAGAACGATGCCGTGCTCGTTTGCGGCGGCCTCTCGGAGAACAATCAGCTCGACCAGCTCGACCGCGGCCCACGCCTTGTCGTAGCCACTCCCGGACGGCTCGAAGACTTCCTTCGCCGCCGCGAGATCAACATCAACTCGGTCGAGATGCTCGTCCTCGACGAAGTGGACCGCATGTTGGACATGGGCTTCCTTCCCGCCATCCGCCGCATCGTCGGCGCGGTGCCCCGGAATCGTCAGACGATGTGCTACTCGGCGACGCTCGACGCCAACATCCGCGAGATCGTCCGCGACTACGTCAACAAGCCCATCCGCATCGAGATCGGCCAGACCTCCAGGCCCTCCGACCGCGTCGAGCTTCGCGTCTACACCGTCATGCAGGACCAGAAACTCGGCCTGCTCGACCAGATGCTGCGCGAGGAGCAGGGAACCTTTCTGGTCTTCTCCCGCACCAAGCACGGAGCCGACCGCATCTCGAAGAAACTGGAAAAGCTGGGCCACGACTCCGATGTGATCCACGGCGACCGCAGCCAGTCGCAGCGCATCGCCGCCCTCAAGGGCTTCCAGAACGGCAAGCACCGCGTTCTCGTTGCCACGGACGTCGCCGCCCGCGGCATCGATGTTCATGACATCGCCCACGTCGTCAACTACGACCTGCCCAACGCCTCCGACGACTTCGTTCATCGCATCGGCCGCACCGGCCGTGCCGGTGCCAAGGGAGTGGCCACCACCTTCGTCATGCCGCAGGAGAAGCACGACGCCCGCAAACTCGAGCGCGAGCTGAAGATCAAATTCGAGTGGCGCGAGGCCGATAAGAATCTTGAGAAGGAACTGCGCAACCAGCCTCTCGATACTGCAGCTCAGGGGCAGAACCTGTTGCAGCTCGAAACCCGCGCCTGGCGCGGCAACGATCCTGTGACCCCCATGGCCTCCGTCCCCGGCCCCTACCGGTCCAAGAGCAACGGCAACGGCTTCCGCGGCCGCAGCAAGAGCGGTGGCGGCGGATTCTCCGGTGGACGCAACTCCGGCGGACGCGGGCCCGGCTCAACCGGCCGTCCCAGCAGCCGCCCCGGAAGCAGCCGCTCCGGCCCGGCCCGCCGCGGCCAATAACGAAAACACCCATCGCTCCGCTCTGCCGGCCAACCAGCCGCAGAACGGAGCCGTGTTTTACCTGCACTCGTTCTTTGCCTTTCGGTTCCAGGGGATGGTTATCCCGAGCGAAGTTGCGCACACACTTCGTCGGCAATGAAACCGCAGGGTTGCGATTGCGTTTAAAATAGAAGGAACCCCATGATCTCAGTCTCCAATGTCACCATGCGCTACGGCTCGAAGCTGCTCTTCGAGGACGTCTCCGTCACCTTCACCACGGGCCGCCGCTACGGCCTCACCGGACCCAACGGAGCCGGCAAATCCACCTTCATGAAGGTGCTCACCGGCGAGATCGACGCCCAGAAGGGAACTGTCGTCCGCCCCAAAAAGATCGGCGTTCTCAGCCAGGATCAGTACGCCTTTGACGCCTACCGCGTCATCGACACCGTCATCATGGGCAACAAAGCCCTCTGGGCGGCCCTCGAAGAGCGCGAGAAGCTCTACGAAAAGGCCGAGCTGACCGACGAGGACGGAGCCCGTCTCGGCGAGCTCGAAGGCGTCGTCGGCGACGAAGACGGCTACGAGGCCGAGGCCAACGCCGCTGTCCTTCTGCAAGGTCTCGACATCCCCGACGAGCTGCACGAGCGCCACATGTCCGAGCTGCAGGGCGGCCAGAAGGTCCGCGTCCTGCTCGCCCAGGCGCTCTTCGGCAATCCCCAGGCGCTATTGCTCGACGAGCCCACTAACTACCTTGACCTGGAGTCCATCCATTGGCTCCAGGACTTCCTTGTGCGATATGACGGCACGCTCATCACGATCTCGCATGACCGGCACTTTCTCAACAACGTTTGCACCCACATTGCCGACATCGACTACGAGACCATCATTCTGTACAACGGCGGCTACGACGACATGGTCTTACAGAAGACCTCGATCCGCACCCGCATCGAGAGCCAGAACGAGCAGCGCGAGAAGAAGATCGCCCAGTTGAACGACTTCATCGCCCGTTTCTCCGCCGGCACGCGCAGCTCGCAGGTGAACTCGCGCAAGAAGGAAGTCGAGCGCCTGGCGACGTCCGAGTTGGCGCGTTCCAACATCGCGCGCCCCTTCATCCGCTTCGATATGCTTCGGCCTTCCGGTAAGCACGTCCTCGAATTCGAAGGCGTCAACAAGTCCTATCTCCAGAAGGACGGCAAGATCGAGCACGTCATCAACAACTTCTCCGCCGCAGTCACGCGCGGTGACAAGGTCGTCCTCATCGGCCGCAACGGCCAGGGAAAAACCACGCTAATTAAGGCGCTACTCGCCAACGGCCCCGGTATCGAAGAGACCGATGTTTCCATCGACTCCGGCACCGTCAAATGGGGCCACGAGGCCCAGATCGGCTACTTCGCGCAGGACCACACCGGCTCCATCGCCAAGGGCACCACGGTCGCCGAGTGGCTGCACAGCTTCGACCCGCAGGCCACCAAGGAAGATATTCGCGGCATCCTCGGCCAGATGCTCTTTCGCGGCGAAGAGGGGCTCAAGAAGACCGACGCGCTCTCGGGCGGCGAGGCGGCACGGCTGCTCTTCTGCAAGATTATGTTGCAGAAGCCCAACATCCTCGTGCTTGACGAGCCCACCAACCATCTTGACCTCGAGAGCATCAACGCCCTCAACCAGGCTATTCAGAAGTACGAGGGCACCGTCTTCCTCGTCACCCATGACCAGGACCTGATCGAAGAGGCGGGTACCCGTGTCTGGCACTTCGAGGGAGGCCCCGACGACTTCCGCATCACCGACCACAAAGGCCCCTACGAGGAGTATCAGCAGCAGCTTCAACTGGCTGCCAAGTAATCAAAGGCCGACTGCGAATCTGCGCAGTCGGCCTTTGCTCTGTGGCTCTGGACCTACAATCGATCTATGGCAAGCGAATCACCTTACGAACAGGCTCCCTCCCGCAACGTCCTCGGCCAGCCCCTGGCCACCTGCGGATGCACTCCCATGACCGGCTTCTACCGCGATGGCTGCTGCAACACCGGCCCCAACGATCTTGGTGTCCACACCATCTGCTGCGTCGTCGACGAGGCCTTCCTCGCCGCCAGCAAGGCCCTTGGCAACGATCTCTCCACCCCGATGCCGCAGTACGGCTTCAGCGGCCTCAAGCCCGGCGACCGATGGTGCGTCTGCGCCGCCCGTTGGCTCCAGGTGCAGCAGGCCGGAGCCGCCTGCCCCATCGTCCTCGAAGCAACCCACGAGAACACCCTCCAGATCGTCCCCTTCGAGCTGCTCATTCAATACGCGGTCATCCCCGACCAGCTCCACTAGGCCATATCGACCTCGCAAAGCTCTGTTGAATGACTGATGTAGAGGGGAAGAAATGGTGCGCCCGAGAAGATTCGAACTTCTGACCTACAGCTTCGGAGGCTGCCGCTCTATCCAGCTGAGCTACGGGCGCGTTCCTTTAGCCTAGCATGATCGTTGCGCGGGTTGACAGTCCTCAATGGCGTAGTCCAGCATCATACGATTATGCGGAATTTTTGAGAAAGAGAGACGAACTCCATGCTGATCCGATCTATCGCATCGCTCGCTTGTACGGCCGTTCTTGCCACCGCCGGCCTCGCCCAGATGGCCCCCATGAACCATGAAGGAGCCAAGGCGGGCGACAAGCCGGCCAAGGCCCTCGCCAGCCCGGCTGCAATCGCCGAGGTCACCCTTGACGGCAAAGACCTCAAGATCACCTACAACACCCCTTCCATGCGCGGCCGCAAGATCATGGGGGATCTGGTCCCCTACGGAAAGGTCTGGCGCACCGGAGCCAATGAGGCAACCACTCTCATCACCAAAACGAATTTGAAGATCGGCACGCTCTCGGTTCCCGCCGGTACCTACACGATCTTTACCCTGCCCAATCCCGACCAGTGGCTCTTTATCGTCAGTAAGAAAACCGGCGAATGGGGTATCCCTTATCCGGAGGGCAACGACCTCGGACGTACTCCGATGACCTCCGCCGCCGCGCTCCCTGAATCCCAGGAAAAGATGTCCCTCTCGTTTGAGAATACAAAGGGAAACACCACCGAGCTGCACGTCAAGTGGGACAAGACCGACGAGTTCATTCAGATAACTGCCGAATAGGTTATTCGGCGGCTTCTTTTCCAGTTGCAGGCGTTCCGTCTACCACTCCTTCGCGGCAGAGTCAGCCTCTAACGGTTCGGAGGCCGCAGGCGCCTTCCAACGCAGCACCGGTTTGCGCGCTGCCGTCGTCTCGTCCAGTCGCTGTACTCGCGTCGTATGAGGAGCCGTCTGCACCAGTTCAGGATTTTCCTCCGCCTCGCGTGCAATCTGCTTCAGCGCATCGATCAGCAGATCAAGCTCCTCGCGAGATTCGCTCTCTGTCGGCTCGATCATCATCGCGCCCGGGACGATCATCGGGAACGAGACCGTGTAAGCGTGGAAGCCGTAGTCGATCAGTCGCTTGCCCATATCGCCGGTCTTCACGCCGTTTTTGGCCTGCAAGCGGTCGCTGAAGACGACCTCGTGCAGCGTCCGCGTCGTGTACGGCAGCTCGAAGGTGTCCTCAAGCTTCGCCCGAATGTAGTTGGCATTCAGCACGGCATCCTCGGTCGTCTGCCGCAGGCCGTCCGGGCCGTTCGCCAGGATATAGGCGAGCGCCCGCACGAACATGCCGAAGTTGCCATAGAACATCCGCACCCGTCCGACGCTCTGTGGACGGTTGTACTCCAGCCCCAGCGCTCCATCTGCTCGGGTAACGACAACCGGTGTCGGCAGGAACGGTTCCAGTATCTTTTTGCAGGCTACCGGCCCCGATCCCGGTCCTCCGCCTCCGTGCGGCGTAGAGAAGGTCTTGTGCAGGTTCAGATGCATCACGTCCACGCCGAAGTCGCCGGGCCGCGTCTTGCCCACCAGTGCGTTCATGTTCGCGCCGTCCATGTACAGCAGTGCGCCTTTGGCGTGCAGGATGTCGGCGATCTTGTGAATCTCGCTCTCGAAGACGCCGATGGTCGAAGGATTGGTCAGCATCAGCGCAGCGGTGTCTTCATCGACCATGCGCTCCAGTTCGGCGATATCGACCATGCCCTGAGCGTTCGATTTCAGGTTGGCAACCTCATATCCGCAGACCGCGGCGGTAGCGGGATTGGTCCCATGCGCCGAGTCGGGGATGAGGATCTTCCTGCGCGCATTGCCCTTCGACTGGTGATACGCCCGCACCAGAAGGATGCCGGTAAACTCGCCATGCGCGCCTGCCGCCGGTTGCAGCGTGATCGCGTCCATGCCGGTAATCTCGATCAGGCAGTCCTGCAACAGCTTCATGATGCCCAGGCAGCCCTGCGACAGCGACTCCGGCTGATAGGGATGCGCCTCGGCGATCCCTTCGAGCCGAGCCACTGCTTCATTGATGCGGGGGTTGTACTTCATCGTGCAGCTACCGAGCGGATACATCCCCAGGTCGATGGCATAATTCCACGTCGAGAGCCGGGTGAAGTGGCGGATGATCTCGATCTCGCTCAACTCCGGCATCACGCCGAGGTCGGTACGCGCCGCAGACCCAAGCAGGGAAGCGGCATCCACTGCTGGCACATCCAACTCGGCCAGCCGATAGGCTTTCTTCCCCGGCGAAGACTTCTCAAAGATCAGGTCTTCATTCTGATTGACATGCGTCGTCGCCTTCTTCGGCGTGCCTGCGAACTTCTCATCTGCCATCGTTAAAACTCCTGCGCATCGCTTACGTCGCCGGTCTCGGAGTAGCTTCCCGACTCCGGGCCATCCAGATCTTCCTCGCGCAAAGAAATACCGAAGACCGTGCCGTTTTCAAACTCAATCGTCAACGCGTCGCCCTCTTCGAGCGATGCCGTCGCAACCTTCTCGCCGATCTGCGCGCACAGCGCATTGCGATACTCCGGCTCGCCATACGCCAGCGAAAAATCGGGCAACAATACATGCGGCCACGCGTAGAGCGTAAACAGAGAAGTCTCGAAGCGAAGCTGTAGGAAATCCTCGATGAACTCTACCGCTTTCAATTCCTGCCCACAAATTGCACTAATGTCCATAGATGTTTATCTTTTTTGCCAGCTTAAACCGAGAAAATGAATCAACAGGCCGAACGAGAAAGCCGGAATCCCAAATAAGAGCGAATTTGTTAAGAATGCAATAGGCCATAGGCTCACATCCCACATTGGGGCGTTTGGATCGTAATCCATCCATAACATCTCACTTGGCCACAGAGCTAATCGCAATGAGGGGGACCCATAATGAGAGAAATATTCAATCAAAATGATAGAGATGCCGATCGCTGCTCCGCCCAATCCGAATTTGATAGGTAAGCTCATCTAATTAAATAATTTGTCGCCGTATCTATTTGCGCTTTAGTCGTCAACTCGGTGGCACACCACAGCGAGGCATTTGGTCCAAGCTCGGGATACCACTTCTGCAACGGCAGCCCGCCGATAATCTTTTCGCCCAGCAGCGCGGCGTTGACCGCTTCCGCGCTCTTCGGCAACTCCAGCACAAACTCGTGGAAGCGCGGCGCTCCCTCGAACAACACCTTTGCTCCTGCACCCAGTGCTGTCTGCGCATAGTGCGCCTTCGCCAGATTCTGTTCCGCCAGCTCCTTCATCCCCTGCTTGCCGTAGACAGTCAGGAAGATGGTCGTCATCAATGCCACCAGAGCCTGATTCGTACAGATATTCGAGGTCGCCTTTTCGCGCCGGATGTGCTGCTCACGCGTCGACAGCGTCAGTACAAATCCGCGCTTACCGTTCATGTCTTTTGTTTCGCCGATCAGGCGCCCGGGCATCTGTCGCAAGAATTTTTCCTTGCAGGCGATCACACCGCAGTACGGCCCGCCGTATCCGACGGCGACGCCAAGTGACTGCGCCTCCATGGACACAATATCGGCCTCAACCGGCGGCTTCACGATGCCCAGCGAGACCGCCTCCGCGATCGACACAATCAGCAGAGCGCCCTTCTTATGGGCGATCTCGGCAATTGCCGTCACATCCTCAATCGTGCCGAAGAAGTTCGGCGACTGGATCAGCACGCAAGCTGTGTTGTCGGTAATCGCAGCATCGAGCGCCGCCAGATCGACGCGGCCATTCGCCGCATAGCCGACCTCGGTCACCGGAATCTCCTGATGCTGCGCATAGGTCGCCAGCACTTCGCGATACTCGGGATGCACCGTCCGCGCCACCACCGCGCCATCGCGCCTGGTCACGCGTACCGCCATCATCACCGCCTCGGCCGCGCCGGTCGAACCGTCATACATCGAGGCGTTGGCGATCTCCATGCCGGTCAGTTCGCAGATCATGGTCTGGAACTCGAACATGGCTTGCAGCGTGCCTTGCGCAATCTCCGGCTGATAGGGCGTGTAGCTGGTCAGAAACTCTCCGCGCTGCACCAGCGAGTCGATGATGACAGGCCGATAGTGGCGATAGACGCCCGCGCCCAGAAAGCTCGCATAGCCCGCGGCATTGTTCTCCGCGAAGACGCGAAAGCGGTCCATAATCTCCGACTCGGCCTGCTGCCGGGGGATGGCAAGATCGCGTTTCAGTTGATATTCGGCGGGGATGCTCGAAAACAGATCGTCGATCGAGGCCACGCCAATCTCGGCGAGCATCTCCTCGCGATCCGCAGGGGACTTCGGCAGATAGCGCATCTTTAGTGTCCGGTCTCTTCGCTGATAAATTTCTCGTAGTCGGCGGCGGAGAGAAGACCATCCACCTCGGCCGCGCTGGTCAGGTCAAGCTTCAGCATCCAGGTCTTGTTTGCGTCCGTGTTGATCTTCTCGGGAGCGCTCGCCAACTCCTCGTTCACCGCCGTCACCGTGCCCGACGCGGGCGCGTACAGGTCCGAGACTGCCTTGACCGACTCGACCGAGCCGAAGATCTTGCCCGCCTCGACCTTGTCGCCCACCTTGGGCAGGTCGACGAAGACGATGTCGCCCAGCGAACTCTGTGCATAGTCCGTGATGCCGACGGTCCCGCCGGCTCCGTCAACCTCAATCCACTCGTGTTCTTTGGTATAGCGATAGTTCGCAGGGTATGCCATTGGGCTCTGTCTCTCCAGCTTAGATTTTAGATGTTGCTGCTAGGTGGATTTCTTAGGCTTCTTGTAAAAAGGCGTGGGAACGATACGAGCTTTTACCTTCTGCCCGCGAATTTCAACTGCCAGCTCGGTTTCGAGCGCGGAGTGTTCGACCGGAACATAGGCTAGGGCGATATTTTTCTTCAGGAATGGCGCGGGCGAACCGCTGGTAATCTCGCCAATCTTCTCGCCGTCGAGCGTAAACATCGGGTAGCCGTCGCGGCCAATCCCGCGCTCGATCATCTCCAGCCCCACCAGCTTGCGCTTCGGCCCACCGGCGGCTTCAACCGCTACGAGCGCCTCACGGCCCACGAACTCCGGCTTGTCGAGCTTTGCGTACCGCCCCAGCCCAGCCTCCATTACGTTGATCGTGTCCGAGATCTCGTGGCCATAGAGCGCCATCCCCGCCTCCAGACGCAGCGTATTGCGCGCGCCAAGCCCGCAGGGCACCATGCCGAACTCCGCTCCTGCTGCTAACACCTCGTTCCACACGCGCTCGCTGGTCGGTACATCCGACGGGATATAGATCTCGAAGCCGTCCTCGCCGGTGTAGCCGGTGCGGGCGATCATCACGTTATGCAGCCCGCACACCTGACCCCAAACAAACCAGTAATTTTTGATCGCGCTCAGGTCAACCGGGGTCAGCTTCTGCAGCGTCTCCATTGCTCTCGGTCCCTGGATCGCAAGCTGCGTGTAATAGTCGCTGAAGTCGTTGACATGCGCGCCCGGCATCCCTCCGATGACCTGCCGCACCCACTGCACGTCCTTCTCCCGCGTTCCCGCGTTGATGACGATCAGGTAATCGTTGGCAGAGAGCTTGTGCACCACCACGTCGTCAACAAACGTGCCGTTCGGATACAGCATCGCCGAGTACTGGGCCTGCCCCACCGCCAGCTTCGAGGCGTCGTTCATGCAAAGCTGCTGCACCGCCGCCAGCGAGTTCGGCCCGCGCAACTGGATATCGCCCATGTGCGACACGTCGAATAGCCCGACCCCGGTCCGCACCGCCATGTGCTCGGCGATCAGGCCGGTGTACTCCACCGGCATATCCCATCCGCCGAAGTCGACCATCTTGGCCTTGGCGGCGCGGTGCGTGCCGTTCAATGCGGTCTTGCGAAGGGGCGTTTGAAGTTCTGACAAGGTAGTAGCCTCTATGAGTCATCGTAGTTTGCTGGCAACTTGGGGTCAACGAGCGTAGGATCTATGGCGATTCAGAACCTACGGCGTCACCGCATCCACTGGAGGCTTCCTCTTGCAGTTTTATCGTGCCTTGTTGGTAGTTCTTGCCTTTACTCTGTCTTGCGCACCATTCGTGCACGCTCAGAAATCTCCGGAGCCTATTCCCGGGGTTCATATTCCGAATGGCGACATTCCTTGGGCAGTCGATGTTTTTGACGGCAAGCAGCAGATAGTCCCAATTCACCACACAACCATCGAACTTAATAATCACACAGGTGCAAACGTCGCCGGCTCACTCGCAGGAAGCTTCTTTTATAAACCGAAGGTGACGACCGAGGTGAACGGTACACATGCTGGAGTTTCTCTGCATACAGACAAGCCCGTTTTTTACGTTCACGTAATGGACGATCCTGGACGAGATTCTTCCGACGTGCTCGCGTATTGGGCAATCGTTCGCGCAACCATCAAAAAGGATCGCCGCGTTCTAGCTCAGATCAAGTTTACGCAGCTCACTGGCAAAGCCAAACGCAGTGATTCTCAGGTTGATGTCAATATCGAAAAGCTCGCCGATGGATGGTTGAAGATCACGCCGACGAACTCTCTGACTCCCGGAGAATATGCTCTTCAGCCAGTACCGAAAGGGCAAAATACCTTTTCGACTGTCATCTTTGATTTCGCCATTGATCCCAAAGCACCCAATGCCCCGGACGCTCTATCTGCACCCTCATCATAAGAGTTCCTGAATTGGATCATGTGCTAAATAACGACGGTCTCGCGGTGCTCCCCAAACGCCGAGCGCAGCACATTGGCGACCTCACCGACAGTCGCATAGTTCTCCCCGCGCTCAAAATCTGCGGCACACCCATTCACCGCGCCACCGTGACATCAAATGCCAGCAGGATTGACGCCCCATCCACTAGCTATCGCCCGCGGCTTCTGCGGTTCGCCCTCACGAAGCTGGACACCAGAAAATAGCCGAAGACCACCGCCAGAACGACGCAGATCACGAATCGTTCGTGGGCGTCATGGTTGGTCGCCGTCTCATGCAGGTTGCCGCGCAGCTTCCACGCCCAGCCCGCGCCGAAGAAGGCGAACAGCCCGAAGAACACACCCGCCAGCTCCAGCCAAAGAACGCCGGAGAGCTTCACCAGCGGCTTCCAGACGGCCTCGCCGAAGCGCCTGCCGCCGCGTACCAGTCCCTGCCCGGTCTGTCGCGCCTGGGTTGCGCTCCGCGCCGCCTGTTGGGTTACGCGCGCGCTCGTCGGAGTCGGAACGGCCGGTTGCTGCTGTGCGGATTGGGATCGAGGCGCCGCGCTGCTCTGTCGCGGCTTCGTGCTTGCGGCAGAAGGATTCGGCGCCGTAGCCGCGTCGACCGCCGTTACCAGCGTCTTCGCGGCGGCACGGGCTCCTATACCAAGCGCGCGACCGAAGCGTACCGAATCCATACTTCAAAGTGTAGCTGTTTACGGTGCCTCTGCAACAGCGGTTCCGATTCTCTCGACATCGACTCCCAACTCCCGGCCAATGCGGATGGCGGTCGCCAGCCGTTGGGCCGTGAGCTCCCTTATCTCTTCCCGCGCCGCCGCCAGCACCTCGGCCGGAGCGGTCTTTGGGGTGCCGCTATCGAAGGGGGGCTCCGGCGCATACTCCAGCCCAAGCTGAATCTGCTGTGCGGCAAGGTCGTCCCGCAGCAGGGCAGCGAGCGTCAACGCTCCATCGATTCCCGCGGTCACCCCGGCGGCGCTCACGTGCTTTCCGTCCACGACCACGCGCCGGTCCACGGGAATCGCCCCAAAGTAGGGCAGCAGATGGAAGGACGCCCAATGCGTCGTGGAGCGGACGCCTTTCAGCAGCCCCGCGGCTCCGCAGACCAGCGCGCCCGTGCATACCGAGAATACGAACTTCGTATTTGCCGCCTGCTTCCGGATGAACGAGAGGACCGCCTCGTCGTCCATCAGCTCTTCCTGTCCGTAGCCGCCGGGTACCATCAGCACATCGAGTCGGGGCGCCTCCGCGATGGTCATCTCAGGCGTTAGAATCAGCCCTTTGACGTCGCGGATCGGTTTTCTGTCTTTCCCAATCACATGAAAGGTCGAGTCAGGCACCCGCGACAGTACCTCGAACGGCCCGGTAAAGTCGATCTGGTCCATGCGCGGAAAGATGAACGCGCCAAGGTGCAGATGTTTTTGGGAATCAGGAATGTCAGGCAATCTCATCCTCCATCAGCCTCAGGGTCCCTATTTTAGAGCCGCTGCGAAAAAATGCCGCCTGACGATCCACCGCCGTTCATTGCTGCATCTAAAAGTTCATAGGGTGCTGATTGGCACGGAACGGGCTGGAGAGGATAAAACGCGATGAAGAACTTTCTTTGGGCGGTGGGGGGTTTCTGTGCGGCGTCGGCTTGCTTTATCGTCTGGGGTCCGAAGCGCATTAAGCCTGTGCAGGAGCTTGCCGAGCGGCTGGAGGTCGCCTGGTCCGATCATCACACTGTCCTGTGACAAACTTCGCTCCGCTTGAAAGGGTGATTGCAGGGCATATGGGCGAGGGCGTATTCTGTACCCGTATCATGGCGTAGTACCCGCAATGCCGTTCCCGCCGGTCGCGTCAGGCCGGGAATACCCGATGCGCGGTTGATAGCACACAAAGGGCAGTCCGGAGGTGGCATTGAACCCAAAGGTCAAGAACCTGATCCAGAAGCTGGGCGAGGCGATCCATGAGTCCGTCTCGGAGTCGGAAGACATCGCCGGCGTGGTCAAAAACATCCGCGAGCAGGGATTTGATGTTCTCCTGATGCTCGAGGCCACCATTGGACTCAACGAGGTCGAGGCGGAGACCGAATCCGCCGAGTCCGACGAGGTCTTTGAAGAGGTCGATGAGAACGCGGAAGGCCCCTTCACCTCCAGCGACCTGAGTTTTCTGAAATCCCTGCGCATCAGCCTTCCCGAAGAGACCGCAACGGAAGAATAAGTCGCGCCCCGCAGCCCATCCAGCCCAGTCTCCGCCGGCTCGATCTCTTTCTACCGGTGCCGGCGGCGCAGGCAAAAAGCACAAATTTATCTTCGCGTGGTAGACTCGCGTTTCTCGGCAGACGCGCACGCATTTTTGTGCATCCCATTGGCGTAGTACATAGTTGTATGTCTGAGGTGATTGGAATATGAGAGATACGCTTGGCGTTTTACTTGCCGGTGGTGCCGGCGAACGGCTCTTTCCCCTGACTCGCGATCGCGCGAAGCCTGCCGTTCCCTTTGCCGGTCAGTACCGCATTATCGATATTACGCTGTCCAACTGCATCAACTCCGATCTGCGCCGCGTCTACATCCTCACCCAGTACAAGGCGCTCTCGCTCAACCGTCATATTCGCGAAGGCTGGGGGCCGGTTGTCGCCAACGAACTCGGCGAGTTCATCGAGATTCTTCCCCCCATGCAGCGCGTCAGCAAAAACTGGTACACCGGCACCGCGGATGCCGTCTACCAGAACATCTATTCGATCGGCTCCGAAGAGCCGAAGCACGTCATCATCCTCTCCGGCGACCACATCTACAAGATGAACTACGGCCGCATGCTCAAGCAGCACAAGGACTCCGGAGCCGACGTCACGCTGGCTACGCTACCCATCTCTCCCGACCAGGTCTCGGCCTTCGGCGTCGTCGAGATCGGGCGCAACGCCGAGGTCACCGGCTTCATCGAGAAGCCGAAGGAGACGAGCGTCCGCTCCCCCTTCAACCCGGAGATGGTCGACGTCTCCATGGGCATCTACATCTTCAACACCGACGTCCTCATCCCCGAGTTGCTCAAGGACGCCGAAGATCCCGACTCCCGCCACGACTTCGGCCACGACATTCTGCCCAAGCTGCTCGGCCGCTACAAGATGCTCGCCTTCAACTTCGTCGACGAGAACAAGCAGAACGCCCTCTACTGGCGCGATGTCGGAACGCTGGAGGCCTACTACGAGGCCAACATGGACGTCGCCGGCGTTACCCCTACCTTCAATCTCTACGACAAGTCCTGGCCCATGCGCACCCGTCCCTATCAGTACCCGCCCGCCAAGTTCGTCTTCGGCGAGCCAGGACGCACCGGCATGGCCATCAACTCCATCGTCTGCTCCGGCTCCATCGTCTCTGGCTCGGTGGTGCGCAATAGCGTCGTCTCGCATGACGTCAGGGTGAACTCCTATGCCGACGTGGACTCGAGCATTATCTTCGCGCACGTCAACGTGGGTCGCCACTGCCGCATCCGCCACGCCATCATCGACCGCGACGTTCACATCCCGGACGGCACGGTCATCGGCTACGACGCCAACGACGACAAGAAGAACTACTTCGTCTCCGCCAGCGGCCTTACCGTCGTCACACGCGACTACTCCGTCTACGAGAACCCGGTCTCGCCCGAGTTCCTCCAGCAGGGCGATGCCTGGTAGTCGTTCGCAGGCATTAAATAAAACGGCCGCGGATATTCAATCATCCGCGGCCGTTAAATTTTTAAAGCGTCTTGCTTATTTTTCTTTATCTCTTCCCGAACCGGTAGACCACGCCCGCCGAGATGGCGAAGAACTCGCGTGTCTCCGTCCCGAAGTGCTCGAGGATCAGATCCGGCGAAAGACGAACCGCAAAGTTCTTCGAGCGGTTGATGTCGATGCTTGCGCCAAGTGCCGCGATGGGCTTGGTGCGGTTCGTGTACATGCCCACGGCCTCGGGCGGCGTTCCGCCGGTGCCGCCGTCGAAGACGCCGTGCGACACGCCGAAGTAGCCGTGGTAGCTCAGCGCCGCGAACTGGTTCTTCGGTCCGCGATACTGGGCTCCCAGCATCACCATGTTCATGTACACCAGCGGGCGGTGGATGTAGTTCGGGTTCGGCGGTATCGGCGCGCTGGGAAAGACCGGCGTCGTCCCGGCCTCGCCGCGATAGTCGGCGGCCAGGCCGATATGGTTGGTCAGCCAGTAGGTCGCCAGAATCTCGCCGCCGCCCATGTTCATCCGCGTCGGCAGGTTCTGACCGGCCTGGAAGTTCATGAAGTTCAGGCCGCCGTAGATCTCGTAGCGGTTGTCATAGCTCACCGGAGGAGCCGTCGCCAGTTTGCCCTTGGCCTGCGCTATCGCCGCCGCGCCGGCGACGAACATTCCCGCCAGCAGCACCCCACTGACCGCGCGTGTTCCGTTCTTCCACGTCCCGGTCCTCATCAATCCGCACATCGCTCTCAGCATTCGTTTTCCTAACATCTTCTCCAGCGTTGTCTTCATCTTCCAAGATATAACGTCCGGCGTACCTTTGCCCGTCGACGGCGTCTATCTCACAGGATTGGCCGCGCTTCCTCTATTCTGCCAGCAGGCCCCGTTTATGCGACAATGTTATAAGCCGCTTGGAGCATCACGCACCCGGCTGCAGGGAGAAACTCATATGGGCGATCTATTTCAACCTTGGCATCTTGCCATCCTCGCGATCATCGTTATTGTGCTGTTCGGCGGCAAAAAACTGCCCGAACTCGGCAAAGGTCTGGGCGAAGGACTGCGCGGCTTCAAGGAAGGGATGAAGGGCGTCACCGATGAGATGAACAAGCCCTCGGAGCCTCCGCCGAGCGTCACGCCTGCACCCAAGGTGGAGGAGCCTGTCAACAAGTAGCTGTCGCTGTTGCGAACTGGCTACGCCGGGTTCTTCTTTGTTGTTTTTTCAAAGCTTGAAAATTTCAATCAGACAGGCCTTTCTTCATGAAATTGAAGTCGCCCTATCTCGTCAAGCCGCACACTTCGGTCCGGCTCGCGCGTCTGTCTGCCTCCGATACCGGCCACCTCAAGACGGAGAAGGCCGCTGACGCTATTCTTGCCCGTCACCGCGGCCAGTTGGACAAACTCCAGGAAGTCTTCTACGCCGGCCAGCAAAAGGCGCTGCTGATCGTTCTGCAAGGCATGGATACCGCAGGCAAGGACGGCACCATCCGCCACATCTTCTCCGGCGTCAACCCCCAGGGCTGCAACGTCACCGCCTTCAAAGTGCCCACGCCGCTCGAGGCCCGGCATGACTTTCTCTGGCGTGCCCACGCCGCCGTCCCGCCGAAGGGAATGATCGGCATCTTCAACCGCTCGCACTACGAAGATGTGCTCTCGCCCCGGGTGCATAAACTCATCTCAGGCAAGGTGGTGAAGCGTCGCTTCGACGACATCAACGGCTTCGAGGACATGCTCGCCGATAACGGCGTCGTCATCCTCAAATTTTTCCTGCACATCTCCCACGAGGAGCAGACCCAACGCCTCCAGTCCCGCATCGATACGCCCGACAAGCACTGGAAGCTCTCCGAGGGCGACTTTCACGAGCGCCAGTTCTGGCCGCAGTACACCGAGGCCTACGAGGCCATCCTCTCCTCCACCAGCCGCAAGCACGCGCCGTGGTTCGTCATCCCGTCAGATCATAAGTGGTATCGCAACGTTGCGATCTCGCAGATCATCCTCGACACCATGCAGGGCCTCAAGCTCAAATACCCCGATCCCACCTTCGACCCCAGCCAGATCAAGCTATAAAGAATTGCCCACCAAAGTACGTCATCTCGACCGGAGCGAAGCGCAGTGGAGAGACCCCTGTATCTCGCTTTTGTCCTTGCCGTTGTTTGCTGTCAAAGCGTAATCATCACCACCGCCGCCGCCGCGACCGCCATGCCCAGCCCCTGCCGCCGTGTGGGCCGCTCGCTCAGCATCCACGCCGCCAGCAGGATCGTCGAAGCGGGATAGAGCGAGGCCAGCACCGCCGCCACGTCCAGCCGCCCAGCCCGCGTCGCCGCAATGAACAGCAGGTTGCCCGAGGTATCGAGCAGCGCCGTCGTCAGCGCCCAGCGCACCGCTGTCCGCGTCAACCGGCCTTTGGCGATCTCCGATGCCTTCGATGTCTTCGGGCTGAGAGAGAGCCCCACGAGTATGAGGGAACAGATGCTCAGGCTGCCGATCCTCGCCGTGGCCATGGGCCAGATCACGCCCGCGACGCCGGCCATCTTCAGCGCCACAAAATAGATTCCGAAGCCGATGCCCGCCGCCACGGCCAGCCAGATCGTACCCGCGTCGGCTGACCTCGCCTCCGCATTCGGGCCCGCGGCAATCAGCCAGATCGCCACTCCCGCGACCAGAAATCCTGTGATGCGAAGCAGACCCGGAGAGCCTTCGCCAATCACCGAGACGACTGCCGGTATCGCCGCGGCCAGCAGCCCGCTCAACGCCGCCGAGGCCCCCATCGCGCCCCGCGAGAGCGCGACGTAGAAGCAAGCCAGCGCGATTCCCCCGGTGACGCCCGCCGCGATTCCCCAGGCCAGTGGAGCGCCATGCGGAAAGGCGTCTCCGCGCCACCTGGCAATAGCGACCAGCACGGTAAAGCTGGCTGCATGGCTGGTCAGGATCACCCGCAGCGCGCCGCCCATGGTGCCGCCGGCGTTCTTTGCGCCCATTCCGCCGGAAAAGTCTCCGCCGCCCCACAAAAACGCCGCCGCCAAAGCCAGCAGAGCATTCAAATGCAACAAGTCATGCCTATCTTCCCCGGACGACCGACGGCCTGATGTCCTCCGCCGTCGGATAGTAGCCGTTCTTGGCAATCACCGTCAGGTTGGGTCGCATCACCTTCACCTCCAGGGTGCGATATTTGCCATCGATAAACGGCTCGTGTGTGTAGTAGCCGATGGTGTACTGCGTCCGCACTTCCTGGGTGATCTTGGCGAAGCTGGACTCGATGCCCCTCTGCCGGAACTCGCTGTCGACGTTTCCGCCGGTCTCGTTCGCGTAGGCCTGCAGGATATTATCCCGCATCATCAGAGGCAGGTGGATGCGGTCCAGGAAGCCGGTCACCGGCAGGGCGCCCGTGCCCACAAGCGTCGCGTACACCGAGATCTTGTTAGTTTGCAGATACTTGACGACCTCTTTGAAGCCCGCCGTGCTGCCGTATTCCTTGCCGTCGCTGATGACGTAGACGACGCGCCGCCGTCCCGGTCGCGTCTTCGACAGATGGGTAGCCGCCGCCAGGATGGCGTCGTTGAGCGTATGCACCTCTTTCGGCACATTGAGCGTATTGCTCAGGCTGGTGCCGTGGGTCGCGTTTGTATTGGGGTCGATATAGCTCTGCGCGCCGCCGTTCAGGTTGATGTTCTGCGACAGCGGCCCGCTGGTGTAGGCCATCGCGCCCTCGCGCCCGGTCGACTTCGACCGCTCCAGCACCGCGCCCAGCCGCGCGCTCTGCGCTGCCGTGAAGTCGGTCTGCATCTTCGGACCATTGTTGTAGGTAAAGACCGCGACCTCGTCATAGGGGGCGAACGCACCCTGTATTGCTTCGAGCGCGTTGTTGACCTTGGTCATGTTGTCGTAGGTCATGCTCTGGTCGATGACCAGCGCGACCGAGAGGGGAAAGGGATCGACCGTAAACAGCGCCATCTGCTGCCGCAGGCCGTTCTCGTAGATGCGCACGTCGCGCCAGGTGAGTCCCGGCACCAGACGGCCCTTCGAATCCTTTACCGTAAAGGGCACTTCGACTAAGTTCGTCTGCACGCGCAGCGTGAACGCCGCGGGGCCCTCGCCCGCCGCCGGCACCTCGGGCGCGGTTCCCTCCGCCGCCTTTTCGGCAGCCGATTGCGGCAGGCTGCTGGGCGGCGCTTCCGCATCGGGCGTCGAGGAGGTCGTCCCGCCCAGGTCCGCAGGGGTGCCTTTGCCCGGCGCAATGGTGTTGAGCGGCGGCAGTTGCTGCGGCCGCGGAGCGTCCGGAATTGCCTGTTGCGCCGTCTCCTGCGGTGCCGGAACCTCGGCCACGGTCTGCTGTGCCTGCTGTGCAAGCATCATGCATGCCACAGCCCCCGCCAATATGCTGTACTTCACCAAGAACAACCCCCAGAAACTTCCAGCCGGATCAGAGCATAGTCCTTTGATCGGGCCTCTTACCAGATTACCAGCCCAGACTACCAGCGTGGCACCCGAGCCGCCATCCCGCAGGCGCCTATTAGTTGGACGCAGCCCGTCTCCGCAATGTTGTGCTCAATCATGCCCTGCCCGGTTACAGTTGCGCCCAGTCCCGCCACCCGGAGCCATTTCGCCCTCTCCATCCGCATTTTCCGCTGATTCAGCCGCCATCTCTGCCACCTCTATCGTCTAATGGGATATGCGCCACCTCGTCCTTGCCACCCTACTGTCGCTCGCCCTCCCCCTCTACGCGCAGGAGGCCCCCTCGCCCGATGGCCCGCCCCCGGCCAGCCATGCCGCCCCGCAGCCCCGCAACGACCAGGACATCGAGACCCTCAAGGTCAACGTCAACCTCGTTAACGTCTACTTCTCGGTCCGCGACAAGAACGGATTCATCACGAATCTAAAGAAGGATGACTGCCAGATCTTCGAGGACAAGGAGCCTCAGGTGACCAAGAACTTCACCCAGGAGAAGAAGTTACCGCTCACCATCGGCATCCTGCTCGACACCAGCGGCAGCCAGCAGAACGTTCTCCCCCTCGAACAGCAATCCGGCGCGGAGTTTCTCAAGGACGTCATCACCCCTAAGGACGAAGCCTTCCTTATCTCCTTCGATATCAACGTCGACCTCCTTGCCGACTACACGAATGATCCCCGCGCGTTGAAGCGCGCCATGGACAAGGCCATTATCAATACCGGGGCAGGCACCGGCTCGGTCACCGGCAATGGCAGCCCCCGCGGAACCTTGCTCTACGATGCCGTCTACCTCGCCGCTCACGACAAGCTGCGCCAGGAGGCCGGGCGCAAAGTGCTGGTGCTGCTGACCGACGGCGGCGACCAGGGCAGCCAGGAGAACCTCAAGTCCGCCATCGAGGCCGCGCAGAAGTCCAACGCCATCGTCTACGTGATCATGATCGCCGACCGGGGCTTCTACGGCGGGTTCGGCATGATGTACAACGGCGCCGGCGATATGGATCGCCTCGCGAAAGAGACCGGAGGCCGCGTCATCAATGTCGGTAACAACGGCAAGAAGCTCAAGGACGCCTTTGACCAGATTCAGGACGAGTTGCGCACCCAGTATCTCGCCAGCTACACGCCCACCAACCCCAAGGTCGACGGCACCTTCCGCACCCTCAACATCACCTGCGGGAAAGACCAGAAGGTTCAGGCCCGCAAAGGTTACTATGCCCTCGCAGATTCGATGGGCAACAACGATTAACGCCGTATACACTGGCATTCAGCCATGCCTTCGGTTTCCAGATCGCAGTTGTTCAGGACCTATGCTGCCATAGCTGTCCTGATCGCTCTTTTGCTGTTATTGCTCCCTCACGGACTACATCAGCAAACAGCGGCGCTTTGCTTCATCCTTGTTCCTGTGTTTCTTGGCGAAGTGCTCCGCGCACCGCACTTCTCTAGGCTTGATGCGCATGACAGCAACCCATCGCATGATCGTGCAGCCGTTCGGCCAACTCGCTTTCAGCGTCCCCCATCCTCTACTACTACCTTCGCTTAGATTCCTGTCGACCTTACGCCGGACGCTATGACCGCGCCTGTGCGTTGAGGTTTTCCGGCGATTCATTTGCATGAATGTAGAGGCTGGCCATGGATTTTGGCGCTAACTTTGCGTGTTTCTTCTTATTTTTCTTTATCTTTGCCTGCGCGTTCTTTTTTCAGCGAATACGGTGGAAATATAGAAGACGCCATGGGAAACGAGATCCTGGTTTCTATCCCACTGTTGGTTCTATGGGGAATGCCTTACATTCCCTGCAAATATTCGTACAGCCCGAAGTGCGATACATTCTTCAAGAAAAGTTATCGGAAGACGAAGAGCAAGATGACGAGGGAGGTTCAGACGATCCATCTGCGCGCCTGGAGCGCCAGCTTAGACGAATCAGACGGGGCGAACCGGTCGGCGATCTCGAAGTTCCGCTGCCATAACCGGTTCGCAACATGTCCGTTAATTTCTACACGAACACCAGGCACTGGGGGTTCGCCAGCGTAAAGCTCTTTCCGGAATCCGCCAGTTTACCGGTCTTCGCATCCCGCGCGAACACCGAGAGGTTATTCGAGTCCTGATTTGCCACCAGAAGCCAGCGCTCGTTCGGGCTGAGCGCGATATGCCGCGGAGTCTTGCCGCCGCAGGATGTCCGCTCGATCAGCGTCAGCTTGCCGTCCGTACCGGACACAGTGAACGAGGCCATGAAGTTGTTGTCGCGGTTCGCCACATAGGCGAACTCTCCCTTGCGATCGAAGACGATGTCGCACGCCCGCGTCTCGCCCTTGTATCCCTCGGGAAGCAGCTTGACCGTCTGCACCGCCTCCATGGTGCCCTGCTCCGCATTCCAGTGCAGGACGACCACCGTCGAGGTCAACTCGGTGACGCAATAAACCCACTTGTTGTTGGGATGGAAGCGGAGCGCCCGCGGTCCCGCGCCCGGTGCGGACTTCCACGCCGCCGGCTGGTTCGGAGTCAGCTTCGCCGTCTTTGCGTCGAGCTTGTAGATATGGATCTCGTCGAGCCCCAGGTCGTTGACCAGAAGGAACCGGTTGTCGGGCGACAGCGTCACGCGATGCGCATGGGCCTTCTCCTGCCTGTCCTTGCTGGGGCCATGACCGGTGTACTGAAAGAAGCTCACCGCCTCGCTCAGCCGCCCATCCTTGTCGAGATGAAAGCTGGCCGCGCTGCCGCCGCTGTAGTTGGCGACAAAGACGCACTGCCCGGTATGGTCGACGGCGACGTGGCAGGGCCCCGTTCCCTTCGTGGAGACGCCGTTGATCTCAGTCAGATGGCCGTTCTGTCGATTCAGATTAAATCCCGTGACGCCGCCGCCGTTCTGCCCGGCAAAGTGATCCACCTCGCTGACCGAGAACAATCGTTCGCCTCCCGGGGCAAGCGCCATAAAGCTCGGCGTCTCAATTGCGGCTGCCAGTGCGGTCTGCGTCAGTTCTCCCGTAGCTTCGTCGAACCGATAGGCATAGATCCCCTTGCTGGTCCCCTGTGCCTGCGTACCCACCAGCAATAACTCTCCCTTGCCTCCTCCGATCGCGTTTGCCAGTGAACCGCGCGCCGCCAATGTAGCTGCTGCCGAACTCTTCATAAATCCTCGCCTCGTCATCCCCTGCATTCATTAACTCCTTGGTAGAGTGCCACCCGGGAAAGTCTATGCTTCCATCGCTCCCGAGTACACCGCCATCCCGGCCACGGCATCCACGCCCATCGCGTCGAGCGCGTCCACCTCGGCCCGCTCCTTGATGCCGCCGGCAACGATCAGTTGCCGTCCCGTCGTCGCCCGCAGCACCGCCGCCACATCCAGCGGAAATCCTGTCATCGTCCCTTCGGTATCGACATGGGTATACAGAAACGCGGCACAATAATCTTCCAGCCACGTCACCGCTTCTTCGGGAGTCAGATCGACCGAGTCCTTCCATCCCTTCACCGCGACTTTTCCGCCCTTGGTGTCCACGCTGAAGACCAGCGCCTCCTCGCCCAGTTCCTTTTTCAGCCCGGAGGCAAACTCCCGATTCACGCCCGACGCGCCGAAGAGACTTGATCCATAGATCACCCGCTTCGCTCCTACCTTAAGCAGTGCCTCGCCATCGGCCGCCGCCTTCAGCCCGCCGCCCACCTGGCAGGGCAGCCGCTTGCAGATCATCTCGATCAGCGAGCGATTCTCTCCCTGCCGCATCGCTGCGTCCAGATCGATCAACTGCACGACCGGATACTTCGAAAACCGCTCGATCCAGTACTCAAAATCGTCGAAGGCCAATTTCAGCTTTTCGCCCTGCACCAACTGCACAATGCGACCGCCCATCAAATCAATCGAAGGTATTAGCATGTCCTTATTGTCGCAGGCCTGCGAAGGAATTGCTCGACCTGCGGCTGCGCTGTCTCGGGCGAGCCGCACGGCTATCCAACGCAGGCAACTCCGGCGTTCGATCTCCGCTCTGAGAACTCAAGCTGTGCTTCGGCCCATGACTTCTGCCCATGCTTAGGGCTATGACTCGTAAGGTGCAAGATGCCTCTCGACAAGGATGCGCTTCCTCAATCTCTGCGCAGGTTCGGCAAGTCGCTCAAGCGCGTTCTGCGCTCGGGCGCGCCCGAAGATGTCCACCAGTTGCGCACCCGCAGCCGCCGCCTGGAGGCCGCTGTCCGCGCGCTTCGGATCGAAGACGAGCCGCCCGCTCGCCGCCTGCTTCAGACGGTCACGCCCCTGCGCAGAAAGGCGGGCAAGGTCCGCGATATGGATGTTCTCATCGGACTCGCATCGCACCTTGTCGCGGCTGGCGATGACGATGCGCTGGTGCGGCTATTGGAAGGCCTTGCGGAGCGCAGGCGGAAGGCTGTCCGCAGGCTGCAATCCTCGGTTGCAGAAGATATCAAACGCGCCCAGCGCCAACTCGAGCGATGCCGCCCCCTGTTCCAGGCCGACGGCGTCGCCTTCGCCGAACAGCAGTCCAAGGCCATCTCCACAGCCTTCCAGATCTCCGAGGAGTTGGAGTCCTGGCCCCGGCTCACGCGCACGAACCTGCATCTCTATCGTCTCAAGGTAAAAGCGCTGCGCTACACCGCGGAGATCATCGAGGGCAGCGATGCGGGATTCATCGGCAGCCTGATCCGCGTCACCGACGCCATCGGCGAGTGGCACGACTGGAGCGAACTTCACTCCATCGCAATCGGCATCCTCAAAGACAGTCCGCAGTCCGGAGTTCTGCGCGCCATCCGTTCTACCGTAACGGAAAAATTTCGCGCCGCGCTCGTTGTTGCAGGGGCCATGCAAGGCCAATACCAAATCGGCCTAGCTCACCTCTCGCCCATGTCATCGCCGAAGCCAAGACTGAACAGGGAGGCCCCTGCCCGTCAGCAGGGCAGCCGCACGGAGACTCCTGCCCGCCGCAACTCCGCCTTCAACTCCCGCGAATCCGTAACCCCAAAGTGAAAGATACTGGCCGCCAAAGCCGCATCGGCCTTGCCTTTGCCGAAGACCTCGGCAAAATGCGCCGCCGACCCCGCGCCGCCCGAGGCGATCACCGGAATCTGCACTGCCTCGCTCACCCGGGCAGTCAGCTCGCAATCGAAGCCGTTGCGCATTCCGTCCGTATCCATCGAGGTCAGCAAAATCTCACCCGCGCCGCGCTCCTCGGCCTCGCGAGCCCAATCGACAACTCGTAATCCCGTGGCCTTGCGGCCGCCGCTCACATACACCTCGGCATCGTCCGCACCTGCCGCGCCGCGCCGGGCGTCGATCGCCACGATCACGGCCTGCGCTCCGAAGCTGCCGCCAATCTCGCCAATCAACTCCGGCCGCGCAATCGCGCTCGAATTAATCGAAACCTTGTCCGCCCCCGCATCGAAGACCGCCGCCGCATCGTCCGCGCTGCGAATCCCACCGCCCACGGTAAACGGAACGAAGAGCGTAGCCGCTGTCCGCTTCACCGTATCGAGCAGCGTGCCGCGGCCTTCGTGCGTCGCTGTAATATCCAGCAGCACAATCTCGTCCGCTCCTGCCGCCGCATGGCGATGCGCCAACTCCGCCGGGTCGCCGGCGTCGACGATGTCCACAAACTGAACGCCCTTCACCACGCGCCCGCCGCGCACATCGAGGCACGCGATAATCCGCTTCGTCAGCATCTATCTCAGCCTTACCGGCACCGCTGCGGGGACCGCAACCTCATCCCCCTCGCAGACCAGCCGCGCCATCGCCGTGCCGTTCTCGATCACCGTGCCATTCTCTACGAACCACTCCACGATCAGGCCCAGCTTCGGCACCATCACATGGAACTCCATCGTTCCGTCGGTCAAGGTGCAGGCCGGCCGGTTCACATCCGCGACCGAGCCGACCGAGATCAGTTGCTGCACAAACGTGTAAGAGGGCTCCTCGCCGGCAAGCTTCAATTCATACATAAAAGGCATCGTTATAACTCCACAAAGTTCTTTAAGACCTGTAAACCCACGGCGCTCGACTTCTCCGGATGAAACTGCACACCCATGACATTCTCCCGCTCAACGACTCCTGTAAACGCACCTCCATAGTTTGTAACCGCGGCGGTTGCATTGATTACGGGAGCCCGCCACGAGTGCGTGTAATAAACAAACCCGCCCTCCTGCACTTCGCGCAGCAGCTTCGAATCCGCCCTCACCTCCTCCAGCGAATTCCATCCAACATGCGGCGACTTCAACTCCGGCCCCTCAAACGAGGCAGGGAAGCGTTCACACATTCCCGCAAAGTGGCCCAGCCCCGCCACCTCCGGAGCCTCCGTCGAACCTGCAAACAACCATTGCAGCCCGACGCAAATCCCCAGAAACCACGCACCTTTCGCGACACTCTCCCGCACCGCGTCGGTCAAGCCAAGATCAGCCAGCAACTGCGTCGACTGAAAGTGCCCCACCCCCGGCAGCACCACTTTGGCCGCCGCGCGCACAACCTCCGGGTCCTGCGTCACCTGCGTCTCAGCGCCCAGATACTTCAGCGCCTTCACCACGCTGGTCAGATTCCCCGCTTTGTAATCAATCACCGCAATCATAAGCTTACCGCCATGAACCACCAGAGAATGGTTTCTACGCATGTAACTAAAATCAACATCCAACGTCTGTGACCCTGCCCAAGCAATCCGCACGCAAGCGAAAGAAGCCCAACTAAAACGCCCACGACGATGAAATTTCCCCAAACTTTATCCGAGAATCGGCTAGCCAAGTTGATTGCAATGAAGAAATAGATCGGGTTCAGCACAGCGAGAGCAACGCTTATGCTGAAGACCCTATTGCGCCACGGCCTGGACTCAGTCACAGCAAACCCTTCGTACTCGGCAGCATCTCCCGCATCCGCTCATCCCGCGAGCAGGCTCCGCGAAGCGCCCGTGCAAATGCCTTGAAGATCGCCTCAATCTTATGATGGTTGCTACGCCCATACATCGTCTTCACATGCACATTCGCCTTGGCTCCCCGAGCAAACCCATCGAAGAAGTCCGCCAGCAACTCACTCTGAAAATCTCCCACCAGCCGCACCTTCACCTTGTCATCGACGACATAGGCCACGCGCCCGCTCAGGTCTACAGCGGCAACCGCGAGCGTCTCATCCATCGCCATCACAAAGTACCCGGCGCGCATAATCCCCTTCTTATCGCCGAGTGCCTTGTTGAACGCCTCGCCCAGCGCAATGCCGACATCTTCGACCGTGTGGTGCTGGTCCACATCCAGATCGCCGGTACACTTCAGCGTCAGGTCGAAGCCGCCATGCCGCGTGAACAGCTCCAGCATGTGGTCGAAGAACCGTATCCCGGTCGAGACCTTATAAACGCCCTGCCCATCGACGACCAGCTTCAACGCAATCTGCGTCTCCGTCGTATCGCGCTTCACCGTTCCTGTTCGAACCTTGCCCAAAGCCTTCGCCATTACTCAAACTCCCTCTCGTCTTCGCCGGGCTGCGGTCCCGCCGGTTCTCCGGTCTCTCGCCTGTCCCATCCGATCTCTTCGAGCGACGACCGCAAGGCCGCCAGCCCCATCCGCACATGCTCCTCGATCCCGATCGTAATACGGACAAAGCCGTTGCATCCCGGATCGGCCGACCGGTCGCGCAGCAGCACGCCATGCGCGCGCATCGCCGCTACCAGTTCCTTGTGCTTCGGTCCGATCTTCATCAGCACGAAGTTTGCGTGACTGGGAAAGTAGGGAACGCCAAGCTCCCGCAGCCCCGCCATCATCCGGTCGCGTCCCACCCGCACCTGCTCCACGTACCAGGCCAGATAATCCTTATCCGCCAGCGCCACGGGCAGGCAATCGAGCGCCGCGCCGTTGATGTTGTAGGGCGAACTCACCTTACGCACATACTTCAGCAGACCGGCGTTGCCAGCCAGCATGCCGATTCGCAGGCTCGCCATCCCATAGGCCTTCGAGAAGGTCCGCGCTATCACCAGATTCGGCACGGCATCGAGATCACCGATCACCGACTCGCCATCGAAGTGCGAGTAAGCCTCATCCACCATCAGCGCTGCCTGCGGAGCCGCCTCCGCCAGCGCGAGCAGATGTTCCCGGCTCACCACCGCGCCGGTCGGATTGTTCGGCGAAGCGATAAACATCAGCTTCGTCCGCTCCGTAATCGCCGCCTTGAACCGCTCGAATGGAAACTCCAGCGTCTCATCCGCCTGCACCTTCACCAGCCCGCGCGTCATCATGCGGACGCTCACGTCGTACATGAAGAAGGTCGGCGTGCAGATGATCGCCTCGTCTCCCTCTTCGAGAAACGCGCAGCACATCAGGTGAATCGCCTCGTCGACGCCGTTGGTCAACACCATCTGGTCGGCCCGCAGGCCAAAGTGCGCAGCCGCAATCGCCTCGACGGATTCGCGCTCGGGATACTTTGTCAGCTCCTCCGCCGTCACCTGGTGCAGCCGCTCGATCACCTTCGGCGAGGGCGCAAAGGTGTTTTCGTTGAAATCCAGCCGCAGCAACTCCCGGCCCGCCAGCGGCGGATGATACTCCGGCATCTCCAGCACCGCCCGGCGCGGCTTTACTTCGCTTGCAGCCGTCATCGCATCCTCACTCGAACACTCTCCGCATGGCCCCGCAGCCCCTCGGCCTCGGCAAGCGCAATTGCATGGGGACCCATCTTCCGCAGTCCCTTGCGGGTGTACTCCTGCACCGTAATCACCTTCACAAAGTCCATCACGCTCAGTCCTCCGCGCACCCGCCCCACGCGGCCGGTCGGCAGCACATGGTTCGGCCCGGAGACATAATCGCCCATCGACTGCGGAGCGTACGCTCCTACAAAGACGCTGCCCGCGTTGCGAACCCACTTCAAATCCGTCGCCGCATCGATGGTCAGATGCTCCGGAGCCAGCCGGTTGGTTAACTCCCGCGCCTCTGTAACGGATGCAGTCACAAATATCGCGCCCTGCGCCGCCAGAGACTGCTTGGCAATCTTATTTCCCGCCGCCTGTCGCTTGATCTCAGCCGCAACCTCTTTCGCCAGCGCTTCATTGCTGGTAATTAGAATCGCCAGCGCCTCGGGATCGTGCTCTGCCTGCGCCACCAGGTCCGCTGCAATCCCCGCCGCATCTCCGCTCTCGCTGGTCACGACGATCTCGGTCGGCCCCGCGGGCATATCGATCCCGCACTCGCTCGAAACGATTGTCTTCGCCGCGGTTACAAATAGATTTCCCGGCCCCACAATCTTGTCCACGCGCCCGATCGCAGTCGTCCCAAAGGCCATCGCCGCAATCGCCTGCGCTCCGCCTACGCGATAAAACTCCGTTACTCCTGCCAGCCACGCCGCCGCCATCGTCTCTTTTGCCGGTTTAGGCGAGCACACCACAATCCGTTCCACCCCTGCCACCTGTGCTGGAGTCACCGTCATCAGCAGCGTCGAAGGCAGCGGATACCGCCCCCCCGGAACATAGCAACCCACGCTGCCCAGCGGGCGAACGATCTGCCCCGTCTTCACTCCCTCTGCCGGAGCAACCGTCCACTCCTTCGGCAACTGCGCCTCGGCAAACGCAAGGATGTTGCCGCGCGCCACCATCATCGCCGCCTGCAACTCCGGAGCCGTAGCCTCCCACGCCGTCTGCATCTCTTCGCGAGAGACGAGCAGCGCCTGCCCCTTTTTCAGCCCGTCGAACTTCGCAGCATATCTCCGCAGCGCGGCATCGCCATCCTTGCGAACGGCAGCAAGAATCCCGCGCACCACAGGCTCTACCTTCGCCGTATTCGCGGCTCCACGCCGCTCCAGTGTCTCCACCAGAGCGGCCGCGGCCGCCTTGCTTCTGCCAAACGTTCGTACCAGCTTCATTGCATCTTTCCTGTCTTTACAGAACCACTTTGCTCAACGGATACTCCACAATCCCCGTAGCGCCGGCGGCCTTCAGCTTCGGAATCACGTCCCGTACCAGCGATTCATCGAGAATCGTATTCAGCGCCACCCATCCCGCATCGCTCAACTGCGAAACGGTAGGCGAGTTCAACGCCGGCAGCACACCGATCACGGTATCGAGAGCATCCTTGCGCGCATTCAGCATCAGGCCCACGCGCCCCTGCGCCGCAATCGCGGCATTCAGCATCAGAGAGATGTTGCCGATCTTCTCCCGCTTCCATGCGTCCTTGTAGGCGTCCTTGTTCGCGATCAACTGGGTCTCGCTCTCCATCAGGGTCTCGATAATCCGCAGCCGGTTCGCCCGCAGCGAACTTCCCGTCTCTGTCACCTCGACGATGGCGTCGGCCAGCGTCGGCGGCTTCACCTCGGTCGCGCCCCAGCTAAACTCCACCTTCACTGGAATATTCTTGTTGGCAAAGTAGCGCTTGGTGAACTCGACCAACTCGGTCGCGATAATCTTGCCCGCCAGATCCTCCGGCTTCTGAAACGGTGAGTCCTCCGGAACCGCGAGCACCCACTTCACCTTCTGCCGGCTCTGCTTGCTGTAGGTCAGGCTCGTGACATACTCCACGTCCGTCTCGTTCTCCTGCACCCAGTCGTTGCCGGTCAGCCCTGCATCCAGCGCGCCATGCTCGACGTATCGCGCCATCTCCTGCGCGCGCACCAGCATGCACTCAATCTCGGCATCGTCGATCGAAGGGAAGTAGCTGCGCCCGTTGGCGAAGATCCTCCATCCGGCCCGCTCAAACAATGCAATCGTCGCATCCTGTAGACTGCCCTTCGGAATTCCCAGCTTCAGCTTCTTCGCTCCAGACATTACGCCTTCTCCGTTTCAATATTTTTAGTGAAACAACTCACCGTGCCCTCGTGGCACACCAGCCCATCGCCCTCGACCTCGACCCGGAACAGCAGCGTGTCGTTATCGCAATCGGTTGCCGCCGAGATCACCTTCAGCCGATTGCCGCTGGTCTCGCCCTTCATCCACAGCTTGCTCCGCGTTCGGCTCCAGAAGGTCACAAACCCCGTCTCCAGCGTCTTCGCGTAGCTCACTTCGTTGAGGAAGCCGAGCATCAGCATCTCGCCCGTCTTCGCATCCTGCACGATGCCCGGAACCAGGCCATCCATCTTCGCAAAATCGATCTTTACTGCTTCCATCGTCATTCTCCTTGGTCTCTCTGGGGCCATCCAACACGCCACCGGGCAGCAAAAAGGCCCGCTCGCGGTATGCGCGTTAGCGGGCCTTTCCAATCCTTAGTTAGCGTTCGTTACTTCGCCACACCGGACACTGCCGCCAGCACGCTTTGCGCATGATGATGGTGATGGCCGTGATGCTGGAAGCGGACGCTCATTACTTTTAAAAGTAGCTGGGCCGCGGCTGCTTGTCAATCATCCACCGTGCCGGGTAGTGGGTCGGTTTGAATCACGGAGCAATCGAGACCTTTGGTTGATGAACCCAAATGGCGGTTCAGAATATCCACTTGGCTTCCTTTGAATGAAGGGCTGCCATAACGATTCCGGTAATCAATAAATGCATTGGCCACTTTTCGCCAAACTGAGAGCGCCTTGACGATGTGGCTCCGGGAAGCCGACTTGAACGAAGTCGCCGCGCGGCGCGCGCTTTCGCATGCGCTGGGCGCGCGCCATGTAAAATCGCGGACAAGAAGAGGCATGCCAGGCATATTGTTCGACTGTGAATGGGAGTAGAGAATGAGTCCCGATCTAACCACGCTGCGCTTGATGCTCGGCTACACAAAATGGGCGGGAGAGCGCCTTTTGTCGGAGTGTATTGCCCTCCAGCAGCAGCAACTTGAAGCAGAATCGGGTGGAACCCTGGGTTCCATCAGCAGGCTGTTGAACCACATGTACCTGGCCGAGCGGGATTGGCTGACGATGCTTCAGGCTCGTGCATTACCGGCTTTGGAGACGATGAATGCGGACAACGTCGGCAAGGACGGGCTCATCGATGTTCCGGATCTGGCGCGGCTTTGGCCGGAGGTATGGGCAGCGTGGCACTCCTGGATGGCGACGCTGACGCCGGAAGACCTAGAATCCACCGTTTTATCGAGACTACCGGACGGTAGGCCTTTGACGTTCACAGTCGGTGAACTGATGCTTCACTGCTTCAACCACGCCTCCATGCATCGGGGTCAGGTCATTACAACCCTCAGAATGGTTGGGGCGCCGTCGCGGAACTGCGATTTGATGGGATTTCTGATCGCGAGGAACCTACTCGATCTCGGCTCGGAAACGTAGAGAACGTAGAGCTATGAGGAAGAGATTGCACCTGGATCTTTAATAGCCTCATCAACGCGCTCTCTCGTTAGTCAAACGGACCTACTGGCCTGCGCCGGAGAGGTAACGCCGCCACAGGACCGACATTCCCTGCGTAAAATGACTTTTTGACCGGACCAGTATTTAAAGCATACGCGGAGCCGCTATGAAGCAGCGCAGAGGGCATGAAACCATCGGAGCGACCGCAGCCTCCAGGCAGGAACTGGCAGGCATGGAGCCTCTTCGCGCCCTTGCCGACCAGGCCTTCTCGCGGGCCGCCGGCGCGCCACTCATCGCAGGCAATCAGGTCCGGCTGCTCAAGGACGCGAGGGAAAACTATCCCGCATGGCTCGATGCCATCCACGCCGCGAAGCGCCACATTCACTTCGAAAGCTACATCATTCACGAAGATGACGCGGGCCAAGAGTTCGCCGACGCGCTCATCCAAAAAGCGCGGGAAGGCGTGCGCGTGCGCCTCATCTACGACTGGCTGGGCGGCCTGGGCAACGCCTCCCGCCGCTTCTGGAATCGCATGCGCGCAGCCGGCGTCGAGGTCCGTTGTTATAATCCGCCGCACTTCGACAGTCCTCTCGGCTGGCTCTCCCGCGATCATCGCAAGATGCTCGCCGTCGATGGCCGGATCGGTTTCATCACCGGTCTGTGCGTCGGCAGAATGTGGGTGGGCGATCCGGCAAAGAAGCTTGAGCCCTGGCGCGATACCGGAATCGAGGTCACCGGGCCTGCCGTCGCCGACATCGAGCGCGCCTTCACGCAGGTCTGGGCCCTGATCGGCTCCGCGATTTTCCCGGAAGAGTTGACCCTGGACGAGCCGGCGCCCGCTCCAACCGGCAATGTGAAGTTACGCGTCGTAGCCACCTTGCCGGCCATGGCGGGCCTGCTTCGCTTCGACCAGATGGTTGCCGCGCTGGCCAGAGAGAGGCTCTGGCTGACCGACGCCTATTTTGCTGGCACGACCATCTATGTTCAGGCTCTCCGTGCGGCTGCAATGGATCATGTCGATGTGCGCCTTCTTGTCCCGAGCGCAACGGACATTCCCATTGTCAAGGCTCTGTCCCGGGCAGGATACCAGCCCCTCCTCGAAGCCGGAGTGCGCGTCTTCGAGTGGAACGGCACCATGCTCCACGCCAAGACGGCGGTCGCGGACGGACGCTGGGCGCGTGTCGGCTCCACCAATCTCAACATCGCAAGCTGGCTCGGAAACTGCGAGCTGGATGCGGTCATCGAAGACGAGCATTTCGCCGGCGAAATGGAAGAGATGTACCTTCAGGATCTGGCCAACTCCACGGAGATCGTCCTCGACGAGAAACACAAGATGCGCGCTCCCGGCAGGCCGCGCCGCCCGCGGCCAGTGGCGACCGGCGGAGGCGGCAGCGCCGGCCGTGCTGCCGCGGGAGCAATCCGCATCAGCAACTCCATCGGCGCCGCCTTCATCAATCGCCGCATCTTCGAGCCCGCCGAGGCGCATCTCATGTTTCTCGGCGGGACAATCCTGCTTGCGCTGGCAATCCTCTCCGCCTTCTTCCCTCGATTCCTTGCCTATCCCGCCGTCCTTTTATCTCTCTGGTTCTCCATCGCGCTCCTTGACCGGGGGCTCAAACTATGGCGGGAACGGAGACTGCTGCGCAAGTCCCGCGACGCCGCCAAATGAACCCGAAAGGTCTCCGCAGCGTCTAATAGACAAGCAGGTATTTTGGAGGATATCCGATGGAGAGCACTCTTTTGGACCCAGGAAGGAATGGGCGCGCTCGCCGTGCCCTGCGCAGGCGGATGTACCGGCCTTTCCGGCATATCCGTCCCAACCCCAGCGACGCCGCTCCCGACCGCAGTCTCTCGGTTGTCACTCTCAACATGGCGAAAGAGCGCGATCCCGGCATCGTCGTCGATGCAATGCGCAACGCTCCGCGCCTCCGCGATGCCGACCTGTTTCTCCTCCAGGAAGTCGCGACGAGAGACTCCAATGCGAGTGCCATTGAAGACGCCGCGCGCGACCTCGGATACTTCACGCACTTTCAATCCGCCGCGCCCGGTGTCCATGACCAGGGGCTCGCTCTGGTGAGCCGCTATCCCATCGACGATATCGAGATCAAGCGCCTCAAGGCCTGCGATCTCCGCTTCCGTGAGCGAAACCGTTTTGCCGTGTCCGCTACCGTGCGTACCCCGTGGGGAGGTATGCGTGTCTGGAACGCCCATCTCGACACGCGCATCAACGCCGCGGAACGCCTTGAGCAGCTCCAGCCCGTCATCGACGCGGCGTCCCGTTGCACCGGACCGCGTCTCATCGCGGGCGACTTCAACACCAATGAGCTTTACTGGATGGGCAGCTTCGTGCCTATCCCCGGAGGCCCATCGCATCGGGCCGCCATCCGGGCCGCGATGAAGCACCATGGCTTTGAGATGCCTCTTCCCGGCACCCTCAACACGTTCCCCGCGTTTCGCCGTCACCTGGACTGGATCTTCATCCGCGATCTGAAGTCCCTCGCAGCCAGTGTCGAGCCCGTACCGTTCTCCGATCACAACGCAATCTGGGCGCGCGTCGGCTTGTAACCTTCGCCACAGATTTCTCGCCACCGCTCTGTTCTTCGCATCGGTGCCTTTCCTCTCCATCGTTCATACCAGGCTCGCCGCCACCATTTAGTATTGGTGTCGAATAAAGATGCTGGGGGAGGCTGTCATCTGACGGCCTCCCCTCTCAGACGCCCGTAGATCGAGGAGAAAACATGAGCAAGTTAAATCTGGTTGACCGCCGTTCGCTTCTGAAGGCCATCGGCTCGGCGGGTGCATTTTCCATGCTTCCCGAGGCCGCGCTGGGGCTCGGCTCCGGCGAAGGCAGCGTCGTGCACGAGGTCGCCCAGGCGAGCCCGGAGACAGCGCCGAAGCACTCCATCCGCTTCTCCGTCTGCGGCATCAGCCACGACCACATCTACGGCATGGTTGGCGCCATCAAGCGCGGCGGCGGCACGCTGGTCTCCTTCTACGCGGCCGAGCCCGATCGAAGAGCGGCCTTTGCCAAGCGCTTTCCCGAGGCGAAGATGGTTGCGACCGAGGACGAGATCCTCAACGATCCGTCGACTCAGCTTGTGCTTACCTCGACCATCCCCGTCGATCGCGCTCCGCTCGGCATTCGCGTCATGAAGCGCGGCAAGGACTTCCTCAGCGACAAGCCCGGCATCACTACCCTGCCGCAGCTCGCCGAGGTGCGCAAGACCATCGCCGAGACCAAACGGATCTACGGCATCATGTACAGCGAGCGCCTGGAGGTGAAGGCCGCTGTCAAGGCCGGTGACCTGGTCAAGGCCGGGGCCATCGGAAAGGTCATTCAGACCATCAACATCGCGCCCCACCAGATCATCCAGCACGGCGGCGACGCCGGCGGCGGCACAGCGCGCCCCTGGTGGTTCTGGGACGACTCGAAGTACGGCGGCATCCTCTGCGACATCGGCTCGCACCAGGTCGATCAGTTCCTCTACTACACCGGCTCCCGCACCGCCGAGGTCGTCGCCTCGCAGATTGCCAACGTCGAGCACAAGGATCACCCCAAATTTCAGGACTTCGGCGACATGATGCTGCGCGGCGACCGCGGCCTCGGCTACGTCCGGCTCGACTGGTTTACGCCCAACGGCCTGGGCACGTGGGGGGACGGACGCCTCTTTATGCTCGGCACCGAGGGCTACATCGAGCTGCGCAAGTACATCGACATCGCGGGCAGAAAGGGTGGTAATCACCTCTTCATCGTCGACAAGAAGCAGACGCGCTACATCGACTGCAACAACGTCACGCTGCCCTTTGGTCCGCAGTTCGTCTCCGACATCGTCAATCGGACCCACACAGGGCAGGATCAGGAGCAGTGCCTGCTTGCCGCCGAACTCGTCATCAAGGCGCAGAAGAACGCCAAGGTCGTCGATCTAAGAGCGTAGAAGAGGGAAGTGATGGCAAAGATGAAAGTTTCGCGCCGGGCGTTTTTGAAGTCCTCAGCAGGCGCGGTTGCGGCAGTCGGATTTCCGGCGATCGTGCCGTCCAGCGTCTTCGGCCAGATGGCCCCTAGCAACCGCATCAATATCGGAGCCATCGGCACCGGCCGTATCTCGCGCGGACACGATATGCCGGGCATCTGGCAGTTCGACCACGCCCGCATCATGGCGGTCTGCGACCTCAGCGCCAAACGTGTCGAAGAGGCGAAGACGCTGGTCAATGGCGTCTATGCCAAAAAGATTGGGGCCAAAAAGACCGGCAAGCCCTACGACGGCGTCACCGGATACAGCAACTACCATGAGCTGCTGGCGAACAAGGATATCGACGCCGTCGTCATCTCCACGCCCGATCATCAGCACGCCATCCTCGCGGTGGACGCGGTGCGTGCCGGCAAGGACGTCTACCTGCAGAAGCCCGCCTCGCTCACCATCGCCGAGGGCCGCTACCTCAGCAATGCCGTCAACGCCTCCGGGCGAATCCTCCAGATCGGCAGCCAGCAAAGGTCGTGGGTACAGTTCCGCATCGCCGCCGAACTGGTGCGCAACGGCCGCATCGGCGATCTCAAGCACGTCGAGATCGGCCTGCCCGGCGACCCTGCGGGCGGCGACGCAACGCCGATGCCTGTTCCCGACGGCTTCCAGTACGACGCCTGGCTCGGCTCAACCCCGGTTGTGCCTTACACCGTCGACCGGGTGATGCCGCAATCCGGCTTCGATCGTCCCGGCTGGCTGCGCTGCGAGCAGTTCGGCGCGGGCATGATCACCGGCTGGGGAGCGCACCACATCGACAGCGCTCACTGGGGCATGAACACCGAGTACACTGGCCCGGTCGAGGTCTGGGGCGACGCCGAGTTTCCGACCCACGGCCTTTGGAACGTGCATGGCAAGTTCCTGACGCACGCCATCTACGCCAACGGCGTCACCATGGATATCTCCGGAGACTTCCCCAACGGCATCAAGTTCTATGGAAGCAAGGGCTGGGTCTTCGTCACCCGCACCGAGCAGGTCACGCCGACCGATCCCGGCGGCAAACCGAAGATCTCTGCCGCCTCCGGCTCCGGTCCGCTGGCCGTAGCCGGACTGACGGTGAGCGACCCAACGATTCTGCAATCGGACTTCGGCCCCGATGACATCCATCTCTACCGCAGCGCCGACCAGCATGGAAACTGGCTCGACTGCATCCGCTCGCGGCAGGAGCCGATCTCGCCAGTCGAGATGGGACACCGCGCCTGCTCCACCTGCCTCATCCACCACATCGCCATGAAGGCCAAACGCCACCTGCACTGGGACCCGGTCAAGGAGCGTTTCCACAACGACGACGCGGCCAATGAACTGCTGTCGCGCCCGCAACGAGCGCCCTACCGGTTCAGCTAATCTCGTCAGCATCTCTGCGACAACCGTTCCGTGACGATCAGGAGACGTCATCTCGACTGAAGCAACGGCCAGTTTCATCGTCCCTTGCGCAGTGGAGCGACTTCTCTCAGGTATAGCGTCCTTTGTTTGTCATTCCCGAAGGGAATCTGCGCTTTGCTCGCATCACCAAGGCTCCCTCTGGAGGAGAACCGCTCTAAAACCCTTTGACCAGCCGCCCGGCCTGTTCTACTCTTGCGTCGCAGTCCATCTTTTCAGGAGACCTATCCGCATGTTCAAGCTCTTCCGCTCCCCTCTCACGCTGGCTCTGGCGCTTCTCCTGTCTGCTCCGGTCCTGGCCACGGCGCAGCCCTCGGCCAAAGCTGTCAAGGCCACAGCCAAGACCACCGCTACCGCTGCCACTGCCGATAAGCTCGACATCAACACTGCCACCCCCGACCAGCTCAAGGCATTCCCCGGCATCGGCGACGCCTACGCCAAGCGCATTATCGACGGCCGCCCCTACACCGCCAAGAATCAGCTCACCACCCGCGGCATCCTGCCCGCCGCCACCTACAACAAGATCAAAGACCAGATCATCGCCAGCCGCCCTAAGAAATAGCCATACGTTTCGGCGACGCCGATCAAAGCCGGGTGCCCCATGTCCTGCTTCCGGGACATGGGTTTACATCCGTTTCTATGAGTCTCGCTGTTCGAATCGCTACTTAAGTTCCATCACGACAATCCGCCCATCCGAATAAAAACTTCCCCCGGTCGCCGTCTTCGCCTTCAGCATCGGGTCTGCCGGGAGCACATAGGCCGCGCTCGAAAACACCCCCGCCGCGTCGAAGCTGTGCAGCAGAAAATCGCGCTCGTCATCAATCTTGGGGTCGATTTTATGAGTTACGTCTCCGTTTCTCTGATCCTCTTCAAACCCGATGTCATGCGTCGCCGACCCCACCCACAGCGGCACTCCGCCAATGGTCTTCGTCGTCTTCCACACCCGTAGATGATGCCTCTCCGCCGCCACCTTCAGCGGATCGCCCCGCGCAAACGACAGATCCTGCGGCCGCCCGAAGAGATACAGCGTGCTCATCGGCATCTCGGTATAAGCCTCATGGTTCAGCGTGGCCAGCAATCCGTGCAGCACGGCATCCTCGACCGTCTTGTCCACCGCAACCCAGCCCGCCGCCTTGAAAGCCGCCTTTACCTGCGCCTCGGTCCCCAGAAGTGCATAGTTGACCATATCTCCTTCATTTCCAGCCTGATCCGACACCCGACGAGGAATGTCGACGAAGGTCTCGGGCGTAATCAGCCCGCTCACCAGCGCGACTCCCGCTGCCGGAGCCAGGGCCGCCGCCGTGGCCTTCGCCGGCTCGAACTTCACCTTCACCTTGTAATTGCCGGTCGCCGCCAGGTCATCGCTCACATTTACCCGCAGAAAGAGCCGTCCCGAAGTGGGAATCACAACATCGTTCTTCGCGCCGATCAGGAAGGGAACCGATGCCCCCAGGTCGCTCACCCGGCCTACCAGAGCTCCCACATTAGCCGAATTCAGCGGAAACTGCCGTAGCAGGTCCTTCCACCCTCGCGCCAGTCCATCCGGCTCCGTCGTCCGCCCATCCGCCAGAGAAAATTTTCCTGTTGACGTAAAGCTCGCTCGCTCGCCCGCCGCCAGCGTCACGCCGGTATCCATCCATCCGGTGTCCTTCAGCGTGAAGTCGTAGCTCTGCTTATGTTTAGGTGCCGGGGTCGCGCCCTTCGCAGTATGATCGCGCATACTCACAATCGGCTGCACGTGCGGCAGTGTGACCGCACCTGCCGCCGCTCCCGCCTGCCCCGCAGGAGACGCCGGAGCGGTCTGCCCGTAAAGCGCCGCTCCGCCAGCCAGCGCCATCAGCAACAGGACCGCCAGTCCCATTCCGTTCCATCGCCGCCACCGGCCCAAAGATCGATTCGTCCGATTCATATCCAATGTCCTAATATAAAGACGCTCTCGTTAAGACGCTCCGCCCGAACCGACGGCTGATGCTTTTAAAGACTCGCCAACCCGCCCGTCAGGCTGCCCGCCTCGCCATCCTCGCCGCCACGCTCGGCGTCCTCTCCGGCTGCCAGGGAATCGGAACCCTGTCTCTCCCGCAGTCCGGTTCGCAGGTCCGCATCATCGACGTCTCGTCTACTTCCCCAGCGCTCGACATCTATCAGGGGCACGACGCGCTCGCCTATAACCTCGGCTTCGGCACTATTACCTCCTATGTGCCCGTCGCGCCCGGCGCCTACAGCCTCGCCGCCAACTCGACCGGGACCGCGCAGACCGTCTCTGCCGCCAAGGGCACCTTCCTTCCGGCCAGCCAGTACACGGTGCTGATCGGCGACACCGCCGCCGGACCGCAACCGCTCACGCTCAAGGACCAGAACCAGCCCGCTCCCCGCGGCCAGATCGCCCTTCGTCTCATCGATCAGGCCGAGCGCGTCGGCTCCGTCGATCTCTACCTCGTCCCTCCCGGCCAGACCCTCGCCGATGCCCGGCCCGTCGCCGCGAACATCGTCTTCGGCGCCAATACCGGATACCTGAACATCCCCACCGGCACCTACACCCTCATCATGCTGCCCGCCGGAACCATCCCCACCGAGACCACGATCCCCGCCTATACCGGCACCCAGGTCGTCTATGCCGACGGTTCCGCCCGCACCATCATCCTGATCGATCAACTCCAGGTCAGCGGCTATCGCCTGCAGGCCATCACCGCCGCCGACTACGACCCTCCGGCAACGCTATAACCAGCGTCCCTGACAAGACAAAGGCCGCGGAGAGATCTCTCCACGGCCTTTGTAATTTTTACGGTCTTTTAATTTTGTAGTTTTTATGGTCTTTTAATACCGGTACTGCTCCGCCTTGTAAGGACCATCCGGAGAAACTCCCAGATACTCCGCCTGCTTCGGCGAAAGCGTCGTCAGCTTCACCCCGATCTTTTCGAGATGCAGCCGCGCCACCTCCTCATCCAGCTTCTTCGGCAGAATATAGACGCCCGGCTTGTACGTGTCCTTGTTCGTCCACAGGTCGAGCGCGGCCAGCGTCTGATTGGAGAAGCTGTTGCTCATCACGAAGCTCGGATGCCCGGTCGCGCAGCCCAGGTTCACCAGCCGTCCTTCCGCCAGCACAAAGATGCTGTTGCCCGCGGGGAAGGTGTACTTGTCCACCTGCGGCTTGATGTTCAGCTTGCTCACGCCCTTGGCGCTGTTCAACTGATCCATCTGGATCTCGTTGTCGAAGTGGCCGATGTTGCAGACGATCGCCTGATCCTTCATCTGCTGCATGTGCTCGAAGGTGATGATGTCGAGATTGCCCGTGCAGGTCACATAGATATCGCCGCGCCCCAGCGTCTCTTCAAGCGTCGTGACTTCATATCCTTCCATCGCCGCCTGCAGCGCATTGATCGGGTCGATCTCGGTCACGATCACCCGCGCTCCCAGACCGCGCAGCGAAGCGGCAGAGCCCTTGCCCACGTCGCCGTAGCCGCAGATCACCGCCGTCTTGCCCGCAACCATCACGTCGGTGGCCCGCTTGATGCCGTCGACCAGCGACTCGCGGCAGCCATAAAGATTGTCGAACTTGCTCTTGGTGACCGAATCATTCACGTTGATGGCCGGCACCAGCAGCTTGCCCTGCTCCATCATCTTGTACAGCCGGTGAACGCCGGTCGTGGTCTCTTCGGCCACGCCGCGCCACTCCTTCGCCATCTTCGTGAAGTAGCTCGCATCCGTGCCATGAATCTTCTTCAGCAGGTCCTTGATGACACCCTCTTCCTGATTACCGGAAGGAGTGTTGACCCAGCCGTCGCCCTTCTCCATCTCCACGCCCTTGTGGATCAGCAGGGTCACGTCGCCGCCGTCGTCGATGACGATCTGGGGCCCCAGCCCGCCCTTGTGCCGCAGCGCCTGGTCGGTGCACCACCAGTACTCTTCGAGGCTCTCGCCCTTCCACGCAAACACCGGCACGCCCGCCGCCGCAATCGCCGCCGCCGCATGGTCCTGGGTCGAGAAGATGTTGCAACTCGCCCAGCGCACATCGGCGCCGAGCGCCACCATGGTCTCGATCAGCACGGCCGTCTGAATCGTCATGTGCAGCGATCCGGTCACGCGAACGCCTGCCAGCGGCTTGCCGGCGGCATACTTATTGCGGATCGACATCAGACCCGGCATCTCCTGCTCGGCGATATCGATCTCTTTGCGTCCAAAATCGGCCAGAGAAATATCCGCTACTTTGTACTCGGAAGCCACCCCTGCCTTATCCACCGTTGCTGTCGCCATCGTTGCTCCTCATCCAGATTCAGGTTATTGCAAACCCTCTCAGAATATCATTCTGAAAGTCGGCCATCCGTCCGGGTGCCCCCTGTCGCCACCCATCTTTGCCGTTTGAGCGCTATCCCTTTTGTTTTCCATTCCTCCGGCGAGGCGCTGCTCTCACGGCAGCTTTTAGACAGGCTCTAAGGATTGGTGAGGACCAGCGTCGACGGTTCACTCCCGCGTTCCGCGGCCAACAGCTTCTTCTTTCTCTCGACGCCCCAGTGATACCCCGCCAGCGATCCGTCGCTGTGAATCGCCCGATGACAAGGCACCACCACCGCCACCGGGTTCGACCCGATCGCCGTCCCCACCGCGCGCGCTGCCGTAGGCCGGCCAAGCTCGCATGCAATCTCCCGATAGCTTCGCGTCTCGCCCCGCGGAATTGCCTGCAACGCCTTCCATACCCTCTGCTGAAACGCCGTCGCCCGCACATCCAGAGGAAACGTAGCCGCCAGCGGATGCTCACTCAACTGGCTCGCCACAAACGCCACCCCCTCGGCCAGCCAGCCGGTATTCCCTTTGGCTGCAACCAGTTCGGCCTTTGAAAATCGCTTCCGCAACTCCGCCAGCAGCGCTGCGTCGTCCTTGCCGAAGGCGATCGAGCACACTCCGCGATCAGTCGCCGCTACCAGCATCCGGCCCAGCGGGCTCGCCGCCGTGCAGTACCGGATCAAAAGGCCCGCACCACCCGCGCGCATGGTTCGCGGAGTCATCCCCAGCGCGGCCTCGCTCTTCTCATAGAGCCTGCTGCTCGACCCGAAACCCGCTTCATAGATCGCATCGGTGATTCGCACCTTCGGCTGCCGTACCCTGTCCTTGAACTTCGCCAGCCGCTGCTCCTTCGCATACTGCCCCGGACTCACCCCCAGCACCCGTTTGAACCCGCGCAGAATCGTCAGCCGTCCCACCCCCGTTGCCTTGGCCACATCGGCCAGCTTCGTCCGTTCCTCCGCATGTTCCTTTAAATACTCGGTCACGGCAGCGATGGCCCCGGCCTGAGGATCGGCCTTGGGCGTCGTCCGCTCCGGCTGGCAGCGCAGGCAGGGTCTGTATCCGGCCGCCTCGGCCGCCGCCGGGGTAGGGAAGAAGGTTACCTGCTTCCGCGTAGGCCTGCGGCTGGGGCAACTCGGCCTGCAATAGATCTTCGTCGACTTTACCGCGTAAAAGAACTGCCCATCCGCGCTGGCGTCCCGCTCCAGCACCTGCTGCCACTGCCGTCCGGCAAACAGGCTCGGAACCGCATTTACTCTGGAATTCGCCTTGGCCATCGTCATTCCAGTATCTTCCTCTATCGCCGCTCCGCGCTACACTCCGCTCTGTTCACTCAAACTCGATGCCGCCGAACCGTGCGGATATCCTCCATCTCGTCGTTCGATTGAACTGCGGGGTACATCATTTACCATAAGTACTTCAGTACCTTGAACCTCTCTCTGCCGAACGCCGCAGTGGCTCTTAACGTCCAGCTTCCGATAAGGGGTTTCCTTTCATGGATTTGAACCAGATGACGGATGCTCGCGGGCCATCCCACACGCCCGGTGTCAAGCGGCTTCCGAATATCAAGGCGCTTACCTCCATCCGCTTCTTCGCCGCACTGCACGTCGCCCTCTACCATTTCGTGAGTCCGGCCTCCCTTTGGGGACCGTTCGAGCCGATTATGTCGGCTGGCTACGTCGGGGTCAGTTTCTTCTTCATCCTCTCCGGTTTCATCCTCACTTACAGCCGCTCCCACGAGTACGAGCAGGGCAGGGGCCTTGCCTCCAAGTTCTGGATGGCGCGTTTCGCCAGGATCTATCCCGTCTATCTGGTCAGCATGATCCTCGCCGCCTACGTCAGCAGGGCCCAGTTTCACGAGAAGATTCACATCGTCGCCTACATAGCGGATTTGTTCATGGTCCAGTCGTGGTCCATCCGCATGGTTGCCTTCTTTAATGCGCCTGCCTGGAGCCTCTCCTGCGAGGCCTTTTTCTATCTTGTATTTCCATTTATCTTTCTGCGGTTGCGGCCGTCATCGCTTAAAAGGGGTCTCCTGATGCTGGCCGGCATCTGGCTGCTCGCGATGGCCGTGCCGCTGTACTACGTCTGGCGATATCCCCAGGCGGCGTGGCACGATGGTGCCAGCCCCGCCGTTGAGGGCATGCTTCAGGTCTACCGCGCCCGCCGCCTTCCCATCCTTGCCTTGCCGGAGTTTCTTGCGGGCATCTCACTGGGATGGATTTACCTCCGCTTTCGCCCCAGCCGCAGGATGGCGTCGCTGCTGGCCACCACGGGTGCCATCACCCTGGTCCTGGCCTTGGCGTTATCCAACCATCTCCCCTATGTTCTTCTCCACAACGGACTTCTGATCCCGATCTTCGGTCTGTTGCTGCTTGGGCTGGGAGAACCGAACTGGCTCTCTCGCCTGCTCTCCAATTCGGCGCTTGTCCTTCTGGGGGAGGCTAGCTATGCGCTCTACCTTACGCACTTCCTGTTCAACTACTGGGCCCGGCAAACCTTCGGCTATCACGACACCTTAGTCGACGCTCTCTGGAAGCTCGCCGTCACCATTCCCTTCTCGATCATCCTTCACCTCTACGTCGAGCGCCCCTGCCGCCGCCTCATCCTCCAATGGTGGAGCCGCAGGCACCCAACTCAACTCGTCGTCGAGGCCCGTTAAGCCAAACGAGGAGGAACCCATCTCCGGGTTCCTCCTCGTTTCGTCTGTTCTTCCGGCAGCTTGTGTATCGATCAGGCGGTCACTGTAGACTTGACCCCGGCCTGCTCCTTCAGCGCGGCAGCCTTGTCGGTCGCCTCCCAGGTGAAGTCCTTGCCCGAGCGCCCGAAGTGCCCATAGGCCGCGGTCGCCTTGTAGATCGGCCGCCGCAGGTTCAGGCTCTCGATGATCCCCTTCGGCGTCAGCGAGAAGTTCTTCCGCACCAGCGCCTCCAGCTTCGTCTCATCGACCTTGCCCGTGCCGAAGGTGTCCACCAGCACGCTCACCGGCTCGGCCACGCCAATTGCGTAGGCAAGCTGCACCTCGCAGCGATCGGCCAGCCCTGCGGCGACGATGTTCTTGGCCACATGCCGCGCCATGTAGGCAGCCGAACGGTCTACCTTGGTGGCATCCTTGCCGCTGAAGGCTCCGCCGCCATGCCGGCCCATGCCGCCATAGGTATCGACGATGATCTTGCGGCCTGTCAAACCGGTGTCGCCCATCGGCCCACCGACTACGAACCGGCCCGTCGGATTGATGTGGTACTTGGTGTCCTGGTCCAGCAACTCGGCGGGAATCACCGCCTGGATCACATTCTTCAGAATATCCGCGCGCAACTCGTCGTTGCCCACCGTCTCCGCGTGCTGGGTCGAGATGACCACGGCATCGACGCGCACCGGCTTGTTGTTGGCGTCATACTCCACCGTCACCTGGCTCTTGCCGTCGGGGCGAAGATAGCTCATCAGGCCCGACTTGCGGACCTCGCTCAGCTTCTCCACCAGACGGTGCGCCAGCGAGATCGGCGCCGGCATCAACTCCGGGGTCTCGTTGGTGGCGTAGCCGAACATCATTCCCTGGTCGCCCGCTCCGCCCGTATCGACGCCCATGGCGATGTCGCCCGACTGCTTGTTGATCGTCGAGATCACCGAGCAGGTGTTCGAGTCGAACCCATACAGGGCGTTGTCGTATCCGATCGCCTTGATGGTGCCGCGAACCAGGCCCTGAACGTCCACATAGGCCTTGGTCGTGATCTCACCGGCAACCACCACCAGGCCGGTGCAGGTCAGCGTCTCGCAGGCGACCCGGCTATAAGGGTCCTGCTCCAGGCAGGCATCCAGAATCGCGTCGGAGATCTGGTCGGCAATCTTGTCGGGATGGCCCTCGGTTACAGACTCACTGGTAAACAGAAACTTATCGCGTGTCGCCAAAATAACTCCTCCACAGAGTACCTGCCCGGACACGTAGCCCGGCCAGCATCGAACCCTTCTATTTTACCCGCCGCGAATCCTTCCGGCAAAGCCCGTCACCGGCTCGCGACTCTTCCACGGTCAACGGCGATTCCCTGCATCGAAGGGAGAACGGCACTTCAAAAATCACTCGTTAAAATACTGTCAAAAAATCGTCTCCCGAAACAGGGAGGTCTTCTCGAACGGAGACGGCGCTGTCGTCTCTCTCGCCCACTTCAAAAGCACGTCATCTCGACCGGAGCGAAGCGGAGTGGAGAGACCCCTGTATTTGCCTTTGTTTTCTATCGGTCGTAGGAGTGTTTGAAGGAGCGGGCAAGAGTAAATGCCGTAATGTTTTAGAGCAAACGCCCCTCAAGCACGAACTTCCAGACGCACCAGCCCGCAACCACCAGCGCCGCCATCATCGCGATGACGCCCATCCAGCGCAGACTGATTCCGCGATCGCTCTCCCCCCGGTTTCTGCGCACGTTCTCGGCGAACTCGGCCCAGCCCTCGCCGCTGCTGTCCCCGGCGCCGCTCTCCCGCAGGCTCGTCTCGAACCGCTCCAGCCATGGCGATTCCTCCAGCCCCAGCGCGCCGAGATAGCTGCGAACGATGCCCTTGCGAAAGACTCCGCCCGGCAGTTCGCCGTACTGGCCCGCCTCAAGCGCAAGCAGATGCCGCGACGAGACCTTCGTCTTGTCGCAGATCGTCTCGATCGAGATCTTGCGCTGCTCGCGCTCCCATCGCAGATCGTCGCAGAATCTTTCCATTTACTCCGCTCAGCCGTAACCTTCGCCGGATGCAGGAAATACTGACTTTGCGCCCGGTTCCTCGAAAGAATAGCCCTCGATCTTCATCGAGTCAAAGCAGTTCCGCCAAGGTGGTAACTATATAATTAGCCCTTAAAGAGGCCTCCCCTTTATGTCCCAGCCCGCTTCTGTGCGAGCCGCGTCCATGTCCCGTATCCCCAGTCTCGACGGCCTCCGCGCTCTGTCGATCTTCCTCGTCATGGCGCTGCACACCATCCAGCGGTTCAACATGAGCCACCACGTCCCGCTGATCTGGTATGCCATCTTCGACGGCGACACCGGCGTCTTCATCTTCTTCGTTATCAGCGGCTACCTCATCACCAGCCTTCTGCTGCACGAGCAGCAGAAGCGCGGCTCCATCAGCATGAGCAGCTTTTACTTCCGGCGCGCCATGCGCATCCTGCCGCCTATCTACTTCTATGTCGCCGTTCTTCTTCTCCTCGGCTGGGCCGGCCGGCTCGCCATCCACAAGATCGACATCATCAGCGCCCTCTTCTTCTTTCGCAACTATGCCACCAGCAACTCCATGTGGTCGCTCGAGCACTTCTGGACGCTCAGTGTCGAGGAGCAGTTTTACTTCATCTGGCCCTGCATCCTCTACTTCTGTCTGCGCCGTCGCCCCGGCCTTCCAGGCCGCATCACCGCCGCCAAGGTAGCCCTGGCGGTGATCGTCATCTCTCCGGTCATCCGCGTCGTCTCCTTTCGGCTCCCCATCGATTACCTGCACCATAGCAGCATGTTCCACATGCGAGCCGATTCGCTCATGTTCGGCTGCGTGGTCGCGCTGTTGCAGGGAACGCCGGTCTTCGAGCGCATCTACGCTCTCGCGACAAAGATCTGGTGGATTCCTCCCGCCGTCATCTTCTTTTCCGATTGTCTCCAGGCCCGCTTTCAGAACTATTGGCAATTGCCCTTTGGCATCACCGTCTGCGGAACCGCCATCGCCTTCTTTCTGCTCTGGTGCGTTCGCAATCCCTCGTCCGTGATCGGTCGCGTGCTTAATGCGCGATTCATCGTGCATATCGGCGTCCTGTCTTACAGCATCTATGTGTGGCAGACCCTGTTTCTGCACCACAACAACGCGTCGGTCTTCGGCTCGTCGCTGAAGTTTGTCAGCACCTTCCCGGGAAACTGGATCGCGGTGCTGCTCGTCGCCGAGTTCTCCTACCATCTGGTCGAGCAACCCGCGCTCCGCCTGCGCAACCGTCTCATGCGCTATCTTCCCACCGGCAGGGCGAAGGAAGCCGCTGCGCTGGCGGAACGCAGTTGAAGGCGGAGCATCACGGCGCCTATCGACGCTGTCGAGCGACGTGCCCTGCAACTGCCTATTTGGTGGTGAAGGCGTGTTTGTGATCGGCGACCTCGGAGTCGTACTCGAAGTGCCGCTTGAGGCGAAGGAAGCGGACCTCGATCAGGTCGTAGCTGAGTTTGGAGACGAGGAAGGTCACGGCGAAATTCAAGGGCAGGGCGATCAGGCCGGAGAGTGCCAACGAGTGCAGTCTCGACTGAAGCCAGATCAAAAGCTGTAGCCACGCCGATACGAACAGCAGGTGGTAGACATAGAACCCGTAGCTGTACTTGCCCAAGACACGCAAAGGTTTGAGGTAGAAGAGGCGGAAGGCGGGCGAACCCGCGCGTAGCGTGCTGCCGATAAGCCCCGCGCTGGCGAAGGCGAGCAAAGGCAGCCCGATCGAATCGATCCAATAATATTCCACCTGTGCCGGGAGCATGAAGATGGCGATGCAGCCCGCGCCGGCGGCGAGAAAGACCCATTTCGCGGAGCGCTGCCAGCGGTCGGCGTTCGGACCGCGCAGCACCAGCGCGAGGATGCCCCCGATTAGAAGCGAGTCCATGCGGAAGGGAAGTGTACGGAATATCCAGGTCGTTGCAACCTCAAGGGGAAAGTGCCACAGCATGACAAGGCGCAGCGCCAGGGCAAGGATCGAAAGGGCAACAGCGATCCGGATGAGCCGGATACGATCACGGACAAACCAGATGGCCAGCGGCCACAGCAGGTAAAACTGCTCCTCGACGCAGAGCGACCAGAAGTGCGAGATGCTCACCGAGGCCGTGGGATGATTCGCGCTGACAATCCCGTAGAGATCAAAGTTGTAGTTGGCGAAGAGGTTGCCCAGGTAGAGCGCGAACGTCAGGTGCCCCCAATGCCACTCATACTGAAAGACCGGCGTGAGCAGCAACAAGACGGCAGTAACGATATAGAAGACAGGAAAGATCCGGACTGCCCTGCGGAGGAAGAAGCGTTTGAAGTAGTGCGAGTCCGCGCGCGTATCGTACAGAATGCCGGTAATGAGAAATCCCGAAAGGACGAAGAAAAGGTCGACGCCGCTCCAGCCGTGCCGGCGGATCACATTGAAGATTTGGAGAAGAATGCCGCCATGGGCACCCCCGCCATAGTGCCGTGCAAACACCATCGTGATGGCGAGAGCTCGAATGCCATCCAGCGCGGGAAAGCGAGTCCTGAAATCTATGGGGGCAAAGTAACGCTGAGTCGAGGGCATTAGATGTTTGGATGCTTTTCCGAGAGCGTGAGGAATTGCGCCTTTTTGAAGTATACATCTGGCCGATGGCAGAAGAGTTGCTCCGCCTCCCTTGCCGGCGGCGAAGCATTCCCTGAAACCTCTGTGGAAACGAGAGCGCAGCCAGCTCGCTCTATCTTCTTTATCGCAGTTCGCTACACTGGTATCATCGCCTGAGAACCCTCATCGGAACGCGGTTTGAGGATATTCAATGTGAGTGTGTGAGATTTTGTCCCGCTGATGGCCGGATACCGCTGTTGAGTCTGGCGGTGAAAACGGCGGTTGGCCTAGAAAGAGATTGAGTGCGCCTCCCCTTTCCAGAACACATTCCCCTTCGCTACGCCGGCTACTTCGCGATCCTGCTTTGGGCAGCGCAGTACCTTCAGGGAACATCGCCCGCATTCTCGCTCTGCTGCTTCTTCTTTATCCTCGTTGCTACGCTCGCTTTTAATCTCGCTGGCGGCCTGAGCCGCTGCTCCGGCGTGTATATCTTCTTCTACTCGGTCAACGCAATCATCCTGGGGCTCTTCTGGAAGGCGGTTCTCGGCGAACCGGCCGACTCCAACCTGACGAACCCTCTGCTTACGATCGAGGCCGAACTGGGCGGCATTGTCGCGATGTGGGGCGCGGTCTTCATCAGCCGCCGATTCACAAGGGAACCGGCGTTTCTGGATAACATGATCCCGGAACGCAAGATGCTTCATGCCTCGATCGGCTGCGCGATCACCGGCACCGTTCTCACTGCGATGCTTTGGTTCATCCCTTACAAGGGCGGATCGATTCTCAGTTCGCTTGCGCAACTGAATCATTTTTTTGAGATTTCCATCCTGCTCGGCGTCATCTACCAGATCCGGAAGAGCGGTGGCACCAGCAGCGTGAACCTCACCGTCCTGATTGTTGGGTGCATATCCTTCGCCGCCGGCGTTGTTGGCTTTTCCAAGCAGGGAATGTTCACCCCCCCGGCATGCTGGCTGATCGCCGCGGCCTCGCAGCGCTACAAGGTCTCTTTTGCTCAGATCGTCAGCTTCATTCTGGCGGCGACATTCACGATCTACTATCTCGTCCCTTACTCGCAGCACGGCAGAAATTACATGACCGAATCCAGGCTGGAGAACATAGGTATTTCGATCTCGATGCTCTCCGATCTCGGTTACGTCCGTCAGCAGTACCTGCTGGAAACGCAGTTCTCCGTCGAAAATCGTGTCCAGGGTTACTTCGACACCGGCCAGGGCCTCGTTGACCGCCTCGTCATGCTCTCCCTCGATGACGCGATCATCGATGTGACTGAAGATAAAGGTCCCCTTGGCCTCGCGCCAATCGTCATCCAGTTTGAGAACCTCGTTCCCCATTTTCTCTGGCCCGACAAGCCGACCGTAAACTTTGGGAACCTGTACGCCCACGAAGTCGGCATGGTTGGCTCCGACGATTTTTCAACCGGCGTCTCCTTCAGTCCTATCGGCGAGGCCTTCCGGGTCGGCCGCTGGATGGGTATCTTTCTCGTAGCGCCCGTCATCTGGATCATGCTCTTCACTCTCTATGACTCGCTCTGCGGCGATATTCGCCGAAACGTATGGGGCTTGCTCGGAGGGCTGCTTCTGGCTCACATGGCCCCGAACGGTCTGCTCGGCGGCATCATCTACATGCTGGGATACGGAACTGCCGCCATCGTATTCATGGCCCTGACCGCGTCTTATCTCATGCCTGTTCTCGGCGGCTTCTTCGTCGGCCGGGAGTCTATCGATCTCCGTCGCGTCGGCCGCGTCCGCAGCATTCCCCGCCGTTTGCCGTCGATTTCGCCGATCCGGGCCTCGCAAAGCTCGACCGGCAACCCGCCGGCCGTCTGACGGCATTGCTCCGCCTTTGCAGCCGATCCCGCACCGCGCGGCCTGCTCTCGAATACACTTACATTGGAACCCTATGAACAAACTGGTCGTCGGCAATCTCGTCCATCGCCCGCTGCGCTCGCTCATCAGCGTCTTTGCCGTGGCGATGGAGGTCATCATGATCCTCTCCATCACCGCCATCATGCTGGGCATCCTCAACGGCCAGCGCACGCGCCAGAGCGGCATCGGCATGGACATGATCGTGCACCCCGGCGCTGCCAGCAACCTCATCGGCATGTCCGGCGCCGCCGCCTCCATCAAGGTTGCCGATGTCCTCCGCACCCTTCCGCATGTCGAGGTCGTCGCTCCCGTCAACGTCCAGCTCACTGCAGGCAAGGCCCTCGAAAACATCTACGGCATCGACTACGCCACCTACGACGCGCTGCGCCCCTTCATCTTCGTCGCCGGAGGCCCCTTTCAGCATCCCGACGACATCATCATCGACGACTACGAGGCCGCTCGCGGCTTCAAGGTCGGCGATACCGTCGACGTCCTCCACCACCCTTTCCACGTCTGCGGCATCGTTGAGCACGGTAAAGGAGGCCGCAAGTTCATTCCCATCGAGACCATGAACGAGATCGGCGGAACTCCCGGCAAGGCCAGCATGTTCTATCTCCGCACGGACAATCCTCCGCAGTTCCAGGACGCCGTCCGCAAGGAAGTTCTCGCCACCCCAGGTATGCAGCAATACAGCATCGAAACCCTCGACGAGCTGCTCGCCAGCCTCACGCCGGAGAAGCTCCCCGGCTTCAACATCGGCCTGCGCATCGTTATCGGCACCGCGGTGCTCATCGGATTCCTCGTTATCTTTCAGTCCATGTACACCGCCGTCATGGAGCGAACCCGCGAGATTGGCATTCTCAAGTCCCTCGGAGCGTCACGGCTCTACATCATCTCCGTCGTGCTGCGCGAGACGGCGCTACTGGCCATCGTGGGCATAGCTCTCGGCGTCGGCGTTACCTTTCTCATGCGGACGATCTTCCACTACAAATTTCCGACGCTTGCCTTCGCCGTCACTCCCGGCTGGGTCATGGCCGCTGTTCTGATCGCCTTTACCGGAGCCATGCTCGGGGCGTTCTATCCAGCGATCAAGGCCGCAAGAAAAGATCCCATCGACGCTCTTTCTTACGAGTAGCCGCAGTCTCGTCCGGACCATCAGAGTCTTTAACCCAACCGCGCTCCGAAAATAGATTAGGCAAAGAGAATCGAGCAGCTGGACGGCATCCGAACTGTTGCCATCGCCGCCGTCTTCCTCCACCACACCCTGCATGTGAAGCTGTTGTGGATGGGCGTCGACCTGTTCTTTATCCTCTCCGGCTTTCTTATCACCGGCATTCTGATCAACAACAAGACCCAAAGCATTGGGCGATACTTCGGCCACTTCTACGAGCGCCGCGCCCGTCGTATCCTGCCCCCTTATGCTCTTTTGCTGGTCGTCACCTCGTTGATCTTTGGCCTGGCCTGGGCACACCAGTGGTATTTCTACTTCTTCCTCATGAACTTCGTGCTTGCGTTCCATATTCCCCATCCGCAATCGCTCGATGTTCTCTGGTCGCTGGCCGTTGAAGAGCAGTTCTACCTTCTGTGGCCCCTGGTCGTGTACTTCCTCAGTGAACGGGCCATCGCCTGGTCCGCCGCCGCCGTCGTTCTCGCGGCGCCGCTTCTGCGCTGGTTCTGCACTCCGCTCTTTGCCTATCACTGGCCCATCTACGCTCTGACTCCTTTCCGCATGGACCTGCTCGCCGTCGGCGCGCTTATTGCGATCCTGTGGCGCAAACGCCAGCACGTCATCAAGCGATTTGGACACTACGGCCTTATCTTCTCCGCCCTCGCCCTGCTTACGCTCGCGGCCCTCTCCCGGCAGCCGGGGTTCACCACGTCCGCGAACACGCCGGAGACGAATCTCTGGATCTATGAACTCAGTCTCATCGCCTGTACCGGTGCGATCCTCTGGGCATTGAGCGGCAAGGGCACGGGAATCTTGACCCTCTCGCCGGTCCGCTACATTGGCCGCATCAGTTACACTATCTATCTCATTCATTTCACGGTCCTTATGGTTGCATCTCGATATTTGTCCGGAATCTGGGCAATCACCGGCGTTACTCTTGCCGGAACCATCCTTTACTCAGCAATCTCCTGGGCCGTGCTTGAAAAACCCCTCCTTGCTCGCAAGAGATAACGTTCGCGATGTCCTGGACTTTGACATTGATGTCCTGGACTTTGACCTTTCTGCTAGGCTTCGAGCCGGTACTCCACTTTTCCTTGACGTAACCTCGCGGAACTCAGTAAACTTGAATCTCGCGCAGTCTCGCGTTTGCGCGTCCGTGTGGCTGTATGTACGGACGACGCAGGCTCAAGAGGCAACCGTAGTGGATTCACCCAGGGCAGCACAGGTCATCACGCAGCCCTTGAAGCACCACTTTCCAGGCTGATTTTTCAAGGCTTTGTGCGCTGACCCATGCGGTTTGGCTTCGTTGTGTTCGAGGATGCTCTCGGGGGCCTTTCGTGCGGTGGCAGGTTTTTTGCTGTGACAGGTATTTGTTCAACGTTGTGAGCTGTAAGCAGTCCATTCGATCCATTCTTTCTTCAGAAGCACGCCGACCTATGAAGACGGCAGAACCAGGGAGTAAACAAAGCAATGTCCACCACCATTCCCAGCGGAAAAGACATCCAGCGCAAGTGGTTTGTGATTGACGCCAGCGGCAAGACGCTTGGCCGCCTCGCCACCCACGCCGCCAGCCTTCTCGCCGGCAAGCTGAACCCGCTCTATACGCCCTACATCGATGTGGGCGATCACGTCATCATCATCAATGCCGAAAAGATCGTCCTCACCGGCCTCAAGTCGAACACCAAGCTCTATCGCCGCTACACCGGCTTCCCCGGCGGCCTGCGCGAAGAGTCCTTCGTCAAACTGCTCGCCCGTCGCCCCGAGGCCATCGTCGAGCAGGCGGTCAAGGGCATGCTTCCCAAGTCCAAGCTCGGCCGGCAGATGGCCACCAAGCTCAAGGTCTACAAGGGCGGCCAGCATCCGCACCTCGCCCAGCAGCCCCAGCCGCTGGAAGTCGTCGCCTAAGTTTTGTTCGGGGCACGGCTTCCACCGTGCCGCATAGAGATTTTCGGGGCTTTCACCCCTGAGGCAAGTTCAAGGAGCACCATGGCAGATCTGATCCAATACTACGGAACCGGCCGTCGCAAGTCTTCGATTGCGCGCGTCTTCCTGCGTCCCGGCAGCGGCAACTTCACCGTCAACAAGAAGGACGTCGACGTCTACTTCGTCACCGCCCAGCAGCGCGCCGCGGTTCGCCGCTCGCTCGGCATCGCCGACATCGGCGAAACCTTCGACGTCGTCACCACCGTCAAGGGCGGCGGCGTTATGGGACAGGCCGATGCGGTCAAGCTCGGCATCGCCCGCGCCCTCATGGAGTTCAACCCCGAACTGCGCAAGGCGCTCAAGGCCGAAGGCCTGGTGACCCGCGACTCGCGCGGCAAGGAACGTAAGAAGTACGGCCAGAAGGGCGCTCGCGCTCGCTTCCAGTTCAGCAAGCGATAAAGAAAAGCTCTTCAGCAAGATCTTTTGCTGTTGCTTTTCTTTCCCTGAGAACGACGCTTATACGGAGGAGGTCCGGCATCACCCGTCTCCTCCGTTCGCAACACCCGCAGGCTTCGACTCTTGCGGCAAGGAGTTAAATTTCCTGCTCTCCACCCAGTGGACTGCGGGCATTCAATCCCGGCACCCGTATCATCGCCGCGGATGCTTTCTTAAGGAGCCACCATGGCCAGCATCACTATGAAGGAACTGCTCGAAGCTGGTGTCCACTTCGGGCATCAGACCAAGCGCTGGAACCCCAAGATGAAGGAGTACATCTTCGGCGAGCGCAACGGCATTTACATCATCGACCTGCAAAAGACGCTGAAGATGTTCAAGGAAGCGTCGAAGTTCGTCACCGACCTCACCGCCACCGGCAAGCTCGTTCTCTTCGTCGGCACCAAGCGCCAGGCGCAGGACGCCATCGCCGAAGAGGCCACCCGCGCCGGCATGCCGTACATCAACAGCCGCTGGCTGGGTGGTCTGCTCACCAACTGGGTCACGGTGCAGAAGTCGGTCAAGCGCCTCCAGGAGCTGGACGATATGTCCACCGACGGCCGCTACGAGCTGCTCACCAAGAAGGAAGTCATTAAGCTCGAGCGCGAGCGCAAGCATCTCAGCACCAACCTCGCCGGTATCAAGAGCATGAAGCGCCTTCCCGACGCCATCTTCGTCGTTGACTCGAACAACGAGGCCATCGCCGTTGCCGAAGCCCGCAAGCTCGGCATCCCGGTCGTCGCCGTCGTCGATACCAACTGCGATCCCACCGTGGTCGACTATGTGATCCCCGGCAACGACGACGCCCTGCGCGCCATTCGCCTCTTCACCACAAAGATTGCGGACTCTGCCTACGAGGGCGTCCAGATGGTCTCCGAGCGCGCCTTCGCCGCCGAAACTGCCGATGTTCAGCAGTCCGAGATCGCTCCCGAGCACGTCGGCGAAGAGGGCGAAGTGGCCGAAGTTCAGGCCTCCGCCGAGCCTGCCGCCGCAACCGCCGAAGACGACGAGAATGTCGATCTCGAGGCTGTCCTGGGCGGAGGCATTCGCAAAGCGCCTGCCGCCGCAACCGTCGACGAACCCGAAACTACGGCCGTCGCCGAGACCGGAGCCTAAGCCAGCCCCTCGTGTTACGAGACGCTTTTATCCGGGTCGTAACAGCTATCTATTACCTTGATGGGGGCTCGGGCGCGAAGCCTGAGCCCCTTTTCTTAGAAATCGTACTTAAGGAAACCTGAATGTCTACGGAAACTCCAGTCAAAATCGACGCCAAACTCGTCAAAGAACTTCGTGAAAAGTCCGGCGCGCCCATGGGCGACTGCCTCAAGGCCCTCCAGGAAGCGAAGGGCGAGATCGAAGGCGCCTTCGTCGTCCTGCGCAAGCGCGGCATGGCCTCGGCTGCCAAGAAGGCCTCCCGCTCCACCAACGAGGGCGCAGTCGGCACCTACATCCACGCCGGCGGCAAGATCGGCGTCCTGCTGGAGCTGAACTGCGAGTCCGACTTCGTCGCCCGCACGGCTGACTTTCAGGACCTGCTCAAGGACGTCGCCATGCACATCGCCGCCACGGACCCGCGCTACGTCCGCCGCGAAGACGTCACCGAAGAAGACCTCGCCCGCGAGAAGGACATCTACCGCGCCCAGGCTGCCGCCTCCGGCAAGCCCGCCAACATCATCGAGAAGATGCTCGAAGGCAAGATGAGCAAGTTCTACGAAGAGGTTTGCCTGCTCGACCAGCCCTTCATCAAGGAGCAGAGCCAGACCATCGCCCAGATCATCGCCTCGAAGGTCGCCAAGCTCGGCGAGAACATCAGCGTCCGCCGCTTCGCCCGCTTCAAGGTCGGCGATCCCAACTGGACTGTTGCCACCACCAAGCCCGCCGCCGAAGAGGCGCAAGCGTAGCAGCCTTCCGCTCCCTCGCAGCAAATAGGCCCATACGAATGTCTGGGCTTATTTGCTTTTGCGGAGACGCTCAATTTCAGCGAAATGTTTGATTATGCTATCGCGGATAGCATCTGCAGTCTTCTTGCTCTGATTTAAGCGATTCGCCCACGGGCGCCCTTCATGCAGAGTGTCCCAGGGTGATTTTTGTTGTTGATAGCGTCCAGCGCCCGGGTCGTGATTACCGAAGCCGTCGACCACTTTATTCCAAAGAGGAGCGAACTTTTCGATAAGCAACGATTCACCGAGTGGAATCCAAATGTCGTCAGCTACGAGATATCTGCAAGAAAAGTGTTTTAAATTCAGACTTTTCGTGTGGCCGATAGACTCAGCATGTTCATTGATGCGCTTGTATAACACTTGCCCTGCTGGAACGTCGAGGCCTAACCCGCCCTTTCTCCCGCCAGCCGGAATAGCCTTTCCTACATAGATGGGAATTTCATCCTCTTCCTCTGGGATCAAGGCGCGGAGAGGTTGATATAGCGGATGATCGCCAGAGTAATAAAGAGCATAAAGTCCTGCTCCAGAGAATCGGGCTTTCAGCGGCAGAGCATGCTTTTCCTGAGCCAGGAGCGCCGCCGCTACACTTTCCCCTAGATGTTTCTTTTCAAGTGGATTAAACGGCTTTGCGGCCTCGGGGGAGGTTCTGCTTTTCTGCTTTGGCATTATGAATCAATATATGCTTCCTAATGCGGCGCGCAAGTATCTCAGATAGGCCCACTGGAACCGCATTGCCGAGTTGACGCATACTCTCAGTCCACGAACCGGGAAAAATGTAATCGTCAGGAAAAGTCTGAAGGCGGGCTGATTCGCGAACACTGAAATAGCGCACGTTGCCGTCCGCTGAAGCGAGCGTGTTCTCTCCCCCCGGCACACCATGGTCACCCGCCTTTAGCGTCTTTGCAGGTTCATCAACCGGGCTTCCCGTATGTCCTACATATGATCGCGCCCCGGGCATGAGCACATGGTTAGGCCAATCTCTGTGTCCGCGCACCAGCGGCTCAGGCAAATCCATCAGAGCATCGCGCACTGTAACCCATGGTTTGCGGTTGACGGAGAAAAGATCGGCCTTCGTTAAACGGAGCCGCTCCCGCTCCTGTAATTGCGACCGCGAGCGCATTGGGACTTTGTGACGTTCCCAATATTCCTTGGAGAGCCACTTTGAATGCGAAAGGGCTTGCGCCGAATGGGTAGCCTCGGGAAAAGACCATTCAGACTGAAGATCGGAACGGAATGCGACGATAAAGACCCGCTCACGTTTTTGCGGGACTCCATAATCTGCTGCGTTCAGCAGTCTAAAGGTCACGTTATATTCGAGATCGCTTTTATAGCCGGAGGTATGATGCTGCTCCAATCGGCGGAGGTGTTGGTGCCAATCTTCCGATGGCTTTTGGGCAACATCGGGGTGAGCTAGATAAAGGGTGATGTATTCAAAATAAGCTGCAAAAGATTGCCTCAAAAGGCCTTTAACATTCTCCACAAGGACGGCTTTGGGTCTTGTCTCCCGTACTGCTCTCACCATTTCAGGAAACAAATTTCTGTCGTCGGTTTGTCCTCTGTGCTTGCCTCCCATCGACCAAGGCTGACAGGGAACGCCTCCCGCGAGCAAATCAATATCTTCACCAAAACTCGCAAAACCTATTCGTTTCACATCCTCTTGGAGGATTGGCCATGTTTTCAAGTGTTTATGGCCACGGCGTGCATTCTCACGCATAGAATCGCAAGCGTCTTTGTCCCATTCAACGACGCCTAGATGCCCGAATCCAGCTTGCGAAATGCCCAGGGCCAGTCCCCCCGCGCCGGCAAACAACTCTAACGCCTTCATTTCTCGCCGCCCTTCAAGAACCTGCGCAATTTTTCCTTGAGCCGTGAACTTCGCAGCTGACACTCCCAAACTACCATTACTTGCCAGCCAAGTTTCTTCAATGCGCCCAAATTTTTACGATCTCTTTTCGCGTTATTTTCCAATTTGGGAATCCAAAAGGAAAGATTTGATTTGGGAAGCCTCCCACAACCTGAGTGATGGTGCCAGAAACAGCCATGAACAAAGATAATTCGCCGTAACCGAGGGAAAACCAAGTCGGGACTTCCAGGTAGCCGCCGGTCATGTAAGCGATAACGAAAACCCATCGCATGAACTATTCGTCTGACGAATAGCTCTGGCGCGGTATCCGTTGATCGAACACGGGACATCCGCTCGCTCCGCTCAGGTTTGGAGAGCGTATCCATAGTTATCAGTCTAAACTCTGCCCGATAGCCGAAGCCGCCGCCATGCGATACTTGAACCTGATATGTACAAGCGAGTCCTCCTCAAGCTCTCCGGAGAAGCCCTCGCCGCGGGCAGCGGCTTCGGCATCGACGCCATCTTCATTCACAAAGTAGCCGAGGAGATTGCAGCCGTCCACGCCCTTGGCTGCGAGATTGGCGTCGTCGTCGGCGGCGGCAACTTCTTTCGCGGCGTCGCCCAGCAGGCCATCGACATGGACCGTGTCGCCGCCGATCACATGGGCATGCTCTCCACCGTCATCAATTCCATTGCTTTGCAGGACGCCATCGAGAAGCGCGGCCTCACCTGCCGCGTCATGTCCGCCATCGAGATGCACCAGGTCGCCGAGCCCTATATCCGCCGCCGCGCCATGCGCCACCTCGAAAAGGGCCGCATCGTCATCTTTGCCGCCGGCACCGGCAATCCCTTCTTCTCCACCGACACTGCCGCCAGCCTGCGCGCCATGGAGATCAAGGCCGACATTTTGCTCAAGGCGACTTCGGTCGACGGCATCTACACCGCCGACCCCAAGACCAGCCCCGACGCCACCAAGTTCGAGCAGATCACCTACAACGACATCCTCCGCCTCAACCTCCGCGTCATGGACACCACCGCCGTATCTCTCTGCAAAGACAACAATATGCCCATGATGGTGTTCAGCATGAAAGAGCCGGGAAACATCGTCCGCGTCGTCAGCGGAGAGAAACTCGGCTCGCTGGTGACCGCCTAGCTGCCTGCTTGCAAATGCCTTGCCCCGCTGAGCTTCGCCGCGCCTGCCTCTATTTTCCCTGCCTACCCTTCTCTTCCGCCCCGCGGAGCATCTACCTTTAACGATCAGTACGGAACAGGAAATCCGCACTTGCCAGTCGCCACCACTACCGCCGCTGCCACCGCCGTCACCCTTCGCAAGCCGCCCCTGCCGGCGCTGACCGGCATCCGCACCCTGCTGGCGCTGAGCATCGTGCTCTTCCACTTCACGCCGTCGCACCTTGGCCTGCTCTACCCCTTCGTCGACAACGGCTACGTCTTCGTGGGCGTCTTCTTCCTCATCTCGGGCTATATCCTGACCTACAACTACGCCGACCGCGGCGCGGCGTTCAACAAGCGCAACTTCTGGGTCGCCCGCTTTGCCCGGCTCTATCCCATCTACCTCTTCGCTCTCATCATCTCGGTCAAGATGCTCGAAGACGAGTGGGCTGTCCGCAGCCACGCCGATTTCTGGAAGGGCGTCGTCCTCACCCCCTTCCTGCTTCAGGGCTGGAGCCCCGATCTCGCCACCTTCTGGAACACCGTCGCCTGGACGCTCTCCTGCGAGGTCATGCTTTACGTCGCCTTTCCCTGGCTGATCCGCATCCCCTGGCCCCGAAAGCCAGGACGCCTCATCGCTATTCTGCTCGGCATCTGGGCCATCGGGATGATCCCGCACAGCCTCTATCTTCTGCTCAACCCCGACCATCTCGACGGCCCGGTCACCCGCTACAGTTCCACCTATCTGATCCGCTTCCTCAAGTACACGCCGCTGCCCTACACCTGCACCTTCCTGGTCGGCGTTGTGCTCGGCAGGCTTCAGCACGCGCTCTCCATCACCGAGCGCCAGCGCTTCGCCATCGCCGCGGCCAGCTCAGCCGCCCTGCTTGTGGTCTTCTACGGCTTCGTCGATCACTTTCCCTACCTGCTGATGCACGGAGGCCTTCTGATCCCGCTCTTCGCCGCGCTGGTGCTGGGCCTCAGCGGCAGCAATCCGGTCTCGGCGGTCTTCGCCTGCCGTCCTTTGCTGATCGTCGGCGAGAGCAGTTACTGCCTCTACCTTCTGCACTTCAACGTGCTGATCATGATCCGCAAGTTCCATCTCTCGGCGCACTTGCACCTGTCCGCCCTCGATCCCTGGTTCTCCTATGTCTTTGTCGTCCTCTTCTCGCTGGCTGCCTATCGCTTTGTCGAGAACCCGGCGCGCAGGCTGATCCTCAACCGCCTCTCCACCCGCCCCCGCGCGGTTCCGGCCACATCGTCCTGAACGCGCTGCTGCACCGGCGATCGACGACCAACGTCCGCTTCTCAGAATCGGCCCTCCTCGCAAAACGTCCTCTCGATCGGAGCGGAGCGTAGTGGAGAGAACGCCGTATTTTCTTGCCTTCGCCCGTTTTTCCATCAAAATCTACAATCAGGCCGGCCTTTGGACACATTCTCGCCCCACAACACTGTTACGAATGTCCGAGATGAGGGTATAGTGAAGCGGAGACTGCGACTGGCCCAAGTCCGTTCCGACTGTATAGGATGGTTGTTGTCGCAGCGCACAAGGAGATGCACCCCGCATGGGCCCCGATGATTCCGGCGTGAATACCGAGTCCCCTTTCGATACCCGCATCGTCCAGGCGTTTCTATTAAATATCTCTCGATGTCTTGATTTTGAAAGGTTCCCGATCGGTATGAAGCTTTTGAAGAATGCCCTGTTCTTTGCAGCGACGGCTGCGTTGTCGATCTCGTTCTCTTATCCGCTGGCGGCGCAAGGCGTGGACAACGCCATGCTGCTCAACCCCCCGGCCAACAGTTGGCCCAGCTATCATGGCGACTACACCGGCAAGCGCCACAGCAGCCTCACCCAGATCACTCCTGAGAATGTGCACGGCCTGACCCTGGCCTGGGCCTTCCAGACGCGCGAGACTGCCACCATCAAGTCCTCGCCGCTGATGGTCGATGGAATCCTGTACTTCACCCTCCCCGATAACATCTGGGCGGTTGACGCGCGCTCCGGCCATCAGCTCTGGCACTACACCTATCCTCCCAACACCGGCGACCACATCGGCCAGCGCGGCGTCGCCGTCTATAAGGATTCGGTCTACTTCGTCTCTCCCGACGCGCATCTGGTCAAGCTCGACAGCAGGACCGGCAAGGTGCAGTGGATCGTCGAGATAGCCGACCACTCGAAGGGCTACTGGGCCACCGAAGCTCCGTTGATCGTCGGCAACCACGTCCTCGTCGGCGTCGGCGGCGACCTGGATAACATTCCCATGTTCCTCAAGGCCGTCGATCCCGAGACTGGAAAGACGCAATGGCAGTGGGATGTAACCGAGCCCGCCGGATCGCCGCACATCGCCACCGGCGGCACCACCTGGATGCCCGGAACCTATGACCCCGAGTTGAACCTCATCTACTGGGGAACGGGAAATCCCACCCCGGTGCTGAACGGCAAGGTGCGCCCCGGCGACAATCTCTACACCGCCAGCATCGTGGCCTTGCACGCAGATACCGGAAAACTGGCCTGGGCCTTCCAGCCCTCGCCGCACGATACCCATGACTGGGACGCGGTCGAGATCCCGGTGCTGGTCGACGCCGACTTCAACGGCAAGCCCCGCAAGATGCTGATGCAGGCCTCCCGCAATGGCTACTTCTTCGTCCTCGACCGGACCACCGGCGAGAACCTGCTGACCGTGCCCTTCGGCCCGGTGAACTGGGCGACCGGCCTCGACAAAAAGGGCCAGCCCATTCCCAACCCCGCGAAGGAACCGGCTCCCGATGGCCGCCTGATCGCGCCCGACGAGGGGGGCCTCACCAACTTCCGCTCTCCCAGCTTCGATCCCAAGACCGGCCTCTTCATCGTCAGCGCCCACCCCAGTTGGAGCCTCTACTTCGCCAAGCCCGCGGACGGCAGCTACGGCTGGGCCGGCGCGGACTACGGCCTGTGGGGCAAGGGCGTCATCGAAGCGATCGACTACAAGACGGGAAAGATCCGCTGGAGCCACGAGATCGGCCAGGGATCGAGCGCAGGCGTCATGACGACGGCCTCTGGCCTCACCTTCACCGGCGATGCCTACGGCAACTTCCTCGCGCTCGATACCAGCGACGGCAAGACGCTCTGGCACGCGAATGGGGGATCGGGTATCTCCAGTTCGCCGATCACCTACGAGCTAGACGGCCACCAGTACCTGGTGACCAGCGCCGGCAGCGTCATGTACGCCTGGCGGCTCCCAACCCCGCCTACGCCATAGCTGGTTGAAACAAGGAACGCTACACAGTGAACAGGCCCCGCGCTATCCCGCCGGGGCCTGTTCTGCATCTTGCACCTTTGAAGGAATCGACGATCGGCATTATCCCGAAAATCCAATGGCAGGAGCCTGAACATGCGAAAACTTCCGTAGTAGGATGGATGCGTTTCGGCAGCAACTCTGTGCTTCGGAGAAGTCAAGGAGGGAGTGCGTGATGAGGCGTAGATCATTTTTGAAGGCGGCAGGCGCGGCGGTTCCGGCAGCTCTGCTGGAGAGGTTGGCACTGGGACAGAGTGGAGGCGAAGCCTCCGGTGTAGAACCCGTGAGCGGTGAAGCGCATGTGGTGGGCCAGGGGCAGGATCGTTTCGACGAGCATCATCCACTGGGCTTCACCACGATCCTGTTCCGGGTGGGCGCGAAAGAGTCGGGCGGCAGCCTGTTTGCAATCGAGCACCGAGGGCTGGGCAAGGGAGGGCCGCCGGAGCACTTCCATCTCTATCAGGACGAGTGGTTCTATGTTCTGGAGGGAAACGTGCGGTTCCGTGTGAGCGGCAAAGAGACCGTGGTGGGGCCGGGAGAGAGCGTGATGGGGCCGCGGAGGGTTCCGCATTGCTTTGCGGGAACCGGCGAGAAGCCTGCAAGGATGCTGATTACATTCACGCCCGCGGGAAAGATGGAGGAGTTCTTTCGCGCGGTCGCCGTGCCGAACGGTCCAAAGATGGATGCGGCCCTGTTTGCGCGGTACGAGATGCGGTATGTGGGGCCGGGGATCGTGGGCTAGCCGCGAGGCTGGCCTGCCGGGACCAGACGAGCAGGCCAAACCCAAACGCTATCCGTGAGCAACAAAAAAAGCCCCGCCGGAGCGGGGCTTCTTGCGAATCCGGTAGCCGGAGTGCTGGCAGGCCGGAGTTCTAGGGGTTGATGATCTGGTTGGGATGGCCGTAGGCACCGTTCGCCACCGCCACGGCGCAGGTCGGCAGGCCGGAGGAGGGGAAGGGGGTGTTCTGCACCGAGGTCAATCCACCGTTGTGCGCATCGAGCTTCTCGCCCGAGACCGTTCCGTCGAGGTAGTTCGATGTGTACAGGTACTTGCCCAGAGCCGGTTCGATAGCGATGCAGGTCGGCGAAGTTCCCACCAGCGTTGCCGTGGATCCAACCGTTCCCGAAGGCGCGCCGGTGGCGATATCGATGGCATAGGCACTGATATTGTTGTCGTTGTAGTTCGCCACGTAGAGATATTTGCCGCGCGGGTCGATGGTAATGCCGACCGGTCGCACGCCGGTCCTGTATGGTCCGCTGGTCATGGTGACCAGTTCGCCGCTGCCGCCGGTGACGTACCCGTAAAGCTGATTCGTATCCTGGTCGGTTACATAGACGAAGCGTGCCGAGGGATCTTCGGCGATCGCGCTGGGCTTGGTGCCTGCGGGATAACCATTGGCAATGGGAACACCGTTCAGCACCACCGTGCCGCCCGTCGTCGGCGTCAGCGCGCCGCTCGTCGGGTCTTGTGAGTAGCCAAGCGCCACGCCGACGGGGTTGACCCCGCCCTCGGTCTCCTGATCGATCACATAGACGTAGTTGTTGCGTGTGCTGGCCGCGATACCGACCGGCTTGTTGCCCACGTTGACCGTTCCTGCCGCGGTCAGGCTGCCGTCTGCGGCGATCTTGAAGATGGTGACGCTACCCGGTCCCGGCGAGGCGGGCGTATACAACTGCGTGTTGTCCGGCAGGTTGTTCTGATAGGTATTGACCACGTAGAGGAAGGTGCCGGCGGCATCGATTGCCGCGGCCACCGGAAGGCTTCCTGTGGTGTTGTAAGTGTTCTTCAGGTAGAGCTTGCCGTCGGTGCCGATCGAGAACTCCATCACCGTCGAGTCGTCACGGTTGACCACATAGAGGAACTGGCCGTTCGCGCTGGCCGGGGACGCCACCAGGGTGACAGGATTCTTGCCCGCCGGAATGGGAGAGTCGGCCAGCGGAATCAGAGCTCCCGATTGGTAGTCAACGCCATACGCGCTGATGCCGCCGTCCAGCGACGACCCGGCAAGAGGCTGTGAGGTGGTCACGTAGACATACGCCAACGTGTAGTTGCGGCTGCACGCCGTGACGCCCAGCCCCATCGCGAGAGACAAAATCGAGGCCAGTGCACCGCGGCCTATGTTATTCAACTTCATGCTTACCTGGCTCCGGGACAGATCATTTCCGCCCACTTGCTGCTATGTCAAATAATCAGGGCTCGTGCGGACGCCCTGTCCTGTGTCTTTAGCTGCGAACCTGCCAGCTACTGAACGTTTCCGCTTACCGCGAGGCATGTTGACAATCCTGTTGCCGTGAACGTCGCCCCTCTTCTCAGGTTCGAGAGCTGGCCCGATCGCTTGTCCAGATTCTTGCCGGTCACCGTGCCATCCACGTAGTTCGACGTGTAGAGGTACTGATTCGATGGGTCTTCGACCATGCATACCGGGCCTGAACCTACCGGATAAGGATTGTTCTTCGTGTCCGGAACCGGAAGCAGCTTGCCCGTGGTCTTGTCTACGGTGAACGCCGAGATAGAGCTGTACGAAGGAGCGTTCGAGTTGGTTGTGGACTGATTCGCCACATACAGGTACTGGCCGCTCGTGTCCATCAAGGTATAGACCGGGTTCGAGGTCTGCGGCAGGTTGTTGACCGGCCCGCCCGTCAGCGTGTTCAGCGCGCAACCGGTGCCGACGGTGAAGGGAAGAATCCTGCCGCCCGGACTGTCGCTGGTAGGAGCCGCGTCGGTCAGGTAGATATAGCTGCCGCCCGCGTTGATCGAGGTCAGCCGGCCCGCGCCGGTGTTGATGGTCGTATTGGTGGGCAGGTTCAACTGGCCGCCGCTGCCAAGGCTATAGGGGAAGATTGTCTGGTCGCCCGAATTGAGCGTGAACAGGCAGCCGGTGCCCGCAATCTTCATCATGGTCGGTGTATTGCCGACCGGGAAGTAGGTAAGCTGGGTGCCGTCCGCGTTCTTGACCTGCTGGTTCGGAACCAGCGTCAGGCGGCCAGTGTCGTCCGCGATGGAGAATACGGTGATATCTCCGTGGCAGTTGGTCGGGGCCTGCGCGTCGCAGTCGGTGCCGGGCGCGAACTGGTCGAGGACATAGAGGAAGGTGCCTGAACTGTTCATCTGCGCCCAGACCGGAGAAGCCCCCTGCGACTGGAAGCACTGCTGGAAGGTCAGCACGCCGCCGCCGCCGATGCTGAACTCCGCAATGCCCGCGCCATTGGCGCCGCACTTCTGCTCGCCCGAGGTGTTGCCACCGGCTGCCGTGACGCCCTTGTTGACGACATAGAGGTAGCGGCCACCCGGCTTGATGACGAGCGATACGGGATTCGCTCCGCCGGAGGTGAACGGCTGGTGAGGCATCTCTCTCAGATTGCCTGTATAGTTATCGATCTTGAAGCCGGCGATCTGGTTATATTGCGTGCCGAGAACCCACAAGAAACCGACGGTGCCGCCACCGCACGCCGTCATACCCAGACCCATCGCTGCGGACACTACCAAGGCCATTGAAACCCGGCCAATCCTGCTCAACTTCATGCGCTTCCTTAACCTCGCCGGCGATCTACACTTCGAGCACCTTTTTATCGCGAGCAACTCTGTAGGGATACGATTCCTTCGCCAATTGTAGAAGCTGTTGCGACTTTATGCCACTTCCCGGACAGCATTCGTCGCCGAACTTTCCGGTCACCAGCCGATGGTTACCCAAAGGCCAGCAATTCGGCCGGCAAAAAGGCCCGGGCCTGAGCCCGGACCTGCGATTGCCGTTACTCGATTTACCAGACCCGGCAACTGTTTGCCGGCATCATGGGCTGGCCTACTTTACAGCCGAACGCCTTGCCGAACTCGTCGAAGTTCTCGACCGTTCCGTTGACGCGCCACTGCCCGCTCGAGTGCGGATCGGTCTTGGCGCGCAGCCGTGCAGCCTGCTCGCGGGTGTTCTCGCACCAGACCTGCCCCCAGGAGATGAAGTAGCGCTGGGCAGGGGTGTAGCCGTCGATCTTGTCCGTCACCGACTTGTTCTCCTCGGCAAGCGTGCTCATCAGCGCGGCGTAGGCGATGCGCAGGCCGCCGTTGTCGGCAGTATTCTCGCCCAGCGTCAGGCGGCCGTCCAGCTTCTGGCCGGGCGCCACCTCGAAGTTGCTGTACTGCTTGACCTCGCACTCGGTGCGCTCGTCGAACTTCTTCCTGTCCTCGGGGGTCCACCAACTGCGCACGTTGCCCTGGGCGTCGTACTGGCTGCCCTGGTCGTCGAAGCCATGCGTCATCTCGTGGCCGATGACAACGCCGATGCCGCCGAAGTTGACCGCTGGATCGATCTTGAAGTCGTAGAACGGCGGTTGCAGGATTCCGGCAGGGAAGTTGATGTCGTTCATCGCGGGGTTGTAGTAGGCGTTGACGGTCGGCGGCGTCATGTCCCACTCCTTCTCGTCGACCGGCTTGCCGATCTTGTCGAGGTCGTGCCGGTCGAGGAAGGCGGCGGCATGCTGCACGTTGCCGACCGGGTCATTGCGCTTGACGGTAAGCGCGCTGTAGTCGCGCCACTTGTCGGGATAGCCGATCTTGTTGCGGAAGGCGGCGAGCTTCTTCTGCGCCTCGGCCTTGGTGGCCTCGCTCATCCAGTCCAGGTGCTGGATGTCCTGCCCGAGCGCGGCCTCGAGCGCATGGACGAGCTTGTCCATGTTGTCCTTGGCCGCGGGCGGAAAGTTCTTCGCCACCCAGTCCTGCCCGACGGCTTCGCCCAGCGCGCGGTCGGTGGCGGCGGTGCAGCGCTTCCAGCGCGGCGTGATCTCCTTCTGCCCGGTCAGGGTCGCGCCGTAGAAGTTGAAGTTCTCCTCGACAAAGGGCTGGCTCAGGCTGGTCGCAAAGCGATGGACGGTGTGCCAGCGCATGTAGCTCTTCAGAGCGTCGATGCTGTCAGAGCCGATCTGCTGCTGCATCGCCTTGAAGAAGCCGGGCGAGACGACGTTGGCCGTGGCCAGATGGCCCTCCCGCTTGGCCCAGAGATAAACCTTCCAGTCGAAGTCCGGCGTCATCTTCTGCAACTGCGCAATCGTCATCACATGGTAGACATTGGCCGGGTTGCGGCGATCGACGCGAGACATCGACCCCTTGGCCAGCGCTGTCTCCACCGTCATTACATTGTTCGCCTCTGTGTTCGCCTGTTCGGGAGTGTCGCCGAGCAGTTTGAACATCTTCGTCACATGCGCGAGGTACTCGGCGCGAATCGTCTTCGAGCGGTCGTCCTGATTCAGGTAGTAGTCGCGGTCCGGCAGGCCCAGGCCGCCCTGATCGACCGCGCCGATCTGCTTGGTCGAGTCCTTCTGGTCCTGCTCGGAGCCGAAGTTGAAGAAAAATCCGACGGCGTAATCTTTCTCCATCGTGCCCAGCAGCGTGGCCAGCGTCCTTCGGTCGTCCCATGCGGCGATGGTCCGGAGCGCGGGCTCGATCGGCTTCGCTCCGAGACGGTTGGCCAGATCGACGTCCATGCAGGCGGCGAAGAAATCGCCGTACTTCTTCTGCAGAGGCGTCGTGGGCGCATCGGCGGCGGCCTTGAGGTCCTGGTAAAGAAGATAGTTATTGCGCTCCGCCAACTGGTTGAACCGCCCCCAGCGCGTCTGGTCGGGCGGAATCGGGTTGTCCTTCTTCCAGTTGCCGCAGGCGTACTGGTAGAAATCCGTGCAGGGATCGGCAGTCTTGTCGATCGCGGTGAGGTCGAAGCTGATCGGCTTCGCCGGCTCCGCCTTGGGCGCGAGGCCCGCATCCGCAGCAGAAGCAGGGGCTTGGCCGAGGCACAGGGCGCCGCTCAATGCCAGAAGGGAAGCGACGGATTTAAAAATAAGGGAAGCGGGCGATTTAAAGATCATGGCTCTCCTGAAGGAATAGAAAAACAGGCGCGTCAAGCGCCTAAAAAAAGCCGCGTTCAAGCCGCCGGACGAAGTTGAATCAGAGGTGCAGGACAGGCAACCGGGCGCTCGCGTCTCGCGTACGGACGCACTAGAAGATCCTCATGCGAATCGTAAGGTATTTCTTGGGATCCTTGCGGATGGTCGTCACCAGGTCGGTGCTGGCGGTCAGCAGCTTGTTCACGTTGGTGTAGGCTTCGTCATCGTTGGTCAGCTTGCCCAGGGTTCCCTTGCCGCTGTTGATGCCCGAGACCAGTGTATTGATCTGGCTCAGCGTGTGGCTCAGGTCGTTTCTGAACTTCGGATCCTTCAGCATCAGGCCGAGACCGCCTTTGCCCGCGTCGGCGTCCGCCATGATCGAGTTGGCATGAGCCAGCGTCGAGTTCAGGTTCTTATAGAGCGAATCGTCCTTGAGGAGCATTCCCGCCGTGCCCTTGCCATTGTCGAGCGCATTGGCGATGCTCTCCATCCGGCCAACGGTGTTGTTCATCCGGTTGTACAGGGTATCGTCGGTCATCAGCTTGCCGATGGAGCCCTTGCCCGCATTGATGTTCTTTTCGAGGATCAGCAGCTCATTGACCGCTGCGTTGGCCTTGTTGTACAGCTCGGGATTGTTGATGAACTGCCCGACCGATCCCTGTCCCGATTGCAGGTTGTCGACGATCGTATTCATCTTCGAGAGAAGCACGTTCACGCTCTCGATGGTGCCCTGGCTGGCCTTGACGACGTCGGTAATGCTGGGCGTCTCCAGCGTCTTCAACTCGTCGCCGTCCTTGAGCGGAGGCCCGACGGCGAACTGGCTGTTGATGTCGATGATGGTGTCGCCCAGAACGCCGACCGTGGTCAGAGAAGCCTTGGAGTCCTTCCTCAGGCTCGATGCATACTTTTCATTGAGCTTCAGGATGACCTTGACCGGGGTCAGCTTGCGGTCGGGCGTGTTGACGACAGTGATGCTCTTGACCGTGCCGATGGTAACGCCCTGAAGATTGACTGCGGCGCCTTCTTTCAATCCGGCGGAGTTCTCAAAGTAGGTGATAACTGTCAGCTTATGAGAAAAGAGGCCTAGCCCCGAGGCGCTGGTCATCAGAAAGAGCAGCGTCACCAGAACCACCGAGGCGACCAGCACAATCACGCCAACCTTCAATTGCGACCATTTGACCTCCTGCTGGCTGGGCATAGTTCTCCTTGAAATCTCTCCGGCGGAATGCGGACGCGGACAGCAGGTATCCGGTCAATGAGAGGATACATCAGCAGGGGGAGCGATCCTCACAAACTTCTCTGCCGCCGGTCTTCGTTCTCCGTCAACGCTTTCAACTGCATAAGGGGCATGCTTTCAATGGATGCGCGAAAACGGTCCGGGGTTTCAATTCTCTGCGTTTCAATCCTCCGCGACGACGACCGCCATGGCAACATCCCGGCTATGGGTCAGACTCAACTGCAAGTTGCGGATTCCCATGGCTGCGGCGCGCTCCTGGGCGCGTCCGCTGAGGTGCAGGGTGGGGCGCTCGCCGGGGTTGCGCCGGACCTCGATCTCCTGCCAGCCGATGCCGCGGCTGATGCCCGTGCCCAGGGCCTTGGCGGCAGCTTCTTTCGCCGCAAAACGGGCGGCAAAGCTCTCGGCCGCGTGCTTTTTGCGGCGGCAATAGGCGATCTCACCCGGGGTAAATATCCTTTGCAGAAATCGTTCGCCAAAGCGGTCGAGGCTCTGCTGTATCCGAGCGATCTCGATCAAATCCGTTCCCAGCCCCAGAACCATTCGGAGTGCCTCTTTCAAAAATTCGCAAAATCGGACAATTTTCTTCGCCAAACGCGCCCGATTCGCCGATGGCGGTAAATCGGTAACCCGGAGAGATCGGCTTTCAGCACCATAGGAACTCTCCGCTGTCACGTGACCACCGTGCGCGGCGGCGGTCACGCATCCGGCGATCCCCTCCGATAAAAAGCCTAACGGCAGAAACTTCCCGCCGCGGGTGGCCAGACGACCGCATGCAACTCCTCGATATACAGAGCTTCAGCTACGAAGAGCGGCAGGGGCTGCTTCCCAACCTTACCTCGGCGCTCGCCGACTGTGGAGGCTGGGTGCTGTGCCGGCGGTCGCTCTCGCCGAGCATGACCGAGATTCGCCTGGAGATCCAGCTGCGCTCAATCCTCGACCTCTACACCTCTATCGTATCCTCCGGCCTCGAACTGACGCGCTCCGGCCACCTGGGGCTGACCAATCTTTGCAACTGCCGCAAAAATCTGACTACAGCGACGGACCTGGGGCAGGTGGTGACCATCCGGCTGGAGATCAGCTTCCTCGAAGAGATCACCCTCCAATCGCTGCTGACGACGGGAACGACCCCGGCGTGACCGGCTCTACATGCCCAGCCGGACGATGCCCAGCCTGACGATGGTTCGGCGATGCCAGAGGCTGTCCGAGTCGCCGATCACCAGAGCGCCCGGCCATCCGTGCCCGTGGGTGAACACCAGGGCGAGTCCGTCGTTGTCACGCGGCACCTTGAAGACCATCTGGCTTACCGCCGAGCCTCCCGCGGCCAGCCGCGCCGTCAGCCGCACACCGGAGACCGCAGCCGATTCCGCCCATTGGCGGCCCTGACCATCGACGAGATAGGCCCGGATCAGGTTGTCGCTCTGTGTCTTTTCCTTGCTGCGGTTCGAGATGCGGACGGAGACGCGCACCAAGCGGATGCCGTCGCCGGCCGCTCCCGGCACGTCCTGCGCCCCGGTAACGGCGAAGCACATCTCGTCGAAGCACTGGTCCTGGCCGAGGGCGACGACCTTCTGCGGCTGCGCCCGCGAAGACCAGAGCAGCACCGCCATATAGATGGCCCAGACGGCGATGATCCAGAGGGAGTTTCTGAGCGCCTTCGAGCGTTCCTGCCGCCGGAGCGATATCGCGACGCCGGCCACGCCGATCACGGTCCAGCCGGCCAGAACGAAGAGCAGAAACTCCCGAAGATTCATTCCCAGACCCCACTCACGGTAAACTTCAAGGTAACAACATGGCTCCCATCATTCTCGCGCAGGATCTCGTCAAAACCTACCGCTCAGGAAAACTCGCAGTCACGGCGCTGCGCAAGGTCAGCTTCTCCGTCGAGCCGGGCGAGTTCGTCTCCATCGTCGGGCCGTCGGGATCGGGCAAATCGACGCTCTTTTATATTCTTGGCGGACTGACCCATGCGACCAGCGGATCGGTCTGCATCGATGGGACAGATTTTGCGACGCTCGACGACGGCGAGCGCACCCGCATGCGGCGAGCCAAGATCGGCTTCGTCTTCCAGCGCTTCAACCTTCTGCCTACACTCTCGGCCATGGGCAACATCGAGATCGCGCACGACATTGCCAATCTCGGCTCCGCGACTAAAAAGGAGTTGGACAAGCCGCTGCTCAATCAGCTCACGCAGATGCTGGGCATCGAAGGCCGTCTCGATCATCGCCCGAACGAACTGTCCGGCGGAGAACAGCAACGCATCGCCATTGCGCGAGCTCTGATTACGCGGCCTGCGATTGTGTTAGCCGATGAGCCTACGGGCAACCTCGACACCAAAAATTCGGATGCGGTCCTTGGGATGCTGCGCAAGTCGAGCCGCGAGTTGAAGCAGACCGTGCTGATGATTACCCACAATGACGAGGCCGCGCAGATTGCCGACCGGATTCTGCACATGCGCGACGGTGAGATTACGCATATCGAGAATGGGCGAGGTTAACCGGCTCTGCCGCCGGATCGCCCTCGTTTTCTGCGTTGCGTTTTTCTGCGTTGAAGGAGCCGTCCATGCCGTGGTATGAACTCGAATCCGCCAACGATCCGCGCCTCGACGAACTGGCCGCGCAGTACCACCTCCATCCCCTGCACATCGAGGACTGCCGCAGCGAACATGAAAGCGTCAAGGTGGACACGACGCCGTCGTACACGTTTGCGGTCTTCCGGCCTGTCCATCTGAACGGCGAGCCGGTCTTTACCACCATCGACATCTTTGCCGGGAAGGATTTCTTCATCACCATCGCGGAGCCCGATTGTCCGGCCTCCGCCGAGGCGCTGGCGCGGGCGCGCCGGGACGGCTCCGACGACAACCCCGCCCGGCTGCTCTACCTCGTCCTCGACACCATCGTCGACCTCTACTTCCCGGCCATCGACCAGTTTGACGACCGCATGGACGACCTCGAAGACAAGGTGATCGACTCGCCGTCGCCCGAGATTCTGCAAAGCGTCTTTGCGCTCAAGCGGGAGCTGATCGACCTGCGCCGGGTGCTGGTCAACACGCGCGACGCCTCGCTCCGCCTGCAGCGCGATCCGGGGTCGGTCGTCGACGCCGAATACCAGCCCTATATTCGCGACATCTACGACCATATCGTTCGGCTGCTCGATTCGGTCGAGACCCAGCGCGATCTGCTGAACAACACGCTGGATATCTATCTTTCGAGCGTCGCCAACCGCACCAACGAGGTGATGAAGGTGCTGACGGTGGTAGGCACGATCGCGCTGCCCGTCATCGCCATCTCGGGCATCTATGGCATGAACCTCAAGGGTCTGCCCTTCGAGTCGTCTCCGAACGGCGGGCTGTATGTCGGCGGGATGACCGTGCTCTGTACCGCGTTGCTGCTGGCGGTTCTGCGCAAGCTCCGCTGGCTCTAGCGGACGGCGAAAAAATCAATCGCACAGGCGCAGAGGGTATTCGCGAAGCCGGATTTCGGCATCTCTTAAAACAGACACGTCGCAGGATTGCCAAGGAGATTTTCGTATATGACCGATTACCGCGTAACAAAAGGAGAAGTACAGGAAGATCAGATCACCGCAGCCATGGAGAAGTGCACGGCCCAGGTGCCCTCCAGTATCTATCTAGGGATGGCGCTGGCCTCGATGGGCTTGTCGCTCGGGTTGTCGCTGGCGAAGAAGTCTCATTCCGCGCTTTTTGTCGGGCAATGGGCCGCCCCTTTCCTGCTGATCGGGATCTACAACAAGATCGTCAAGCTGCACGGCTCAGACAGCAGCAGTTCGATTCCTTTGGCGCAATAGAGACAGGCCGGGATCGTCTTTTTCCGGTGCCTGCCTACGCCGATTTGCCGACTGGCACAAACTCTCCGGTACCGTCTTCGGAAATCCGTACCTCGCCGGTGCCGATCTCGTAGACCCAGCCGGAGATGGTCAGCTCTTCGCGGGCCATGGCCGCGGCCACCGAGGGATGGGTACGCAGATGCTGGATCTGCAGCCGAACGTTCTGCTCCGTGAGACGGCGTATGAATTCGACTGGCGCTCCCTGATGCTTCTCTCCGAGGGCTTCGGCCACGCACAACGCGGCAGCCGCATTGGTAAGCCAGTTCTTCACGGCTGGCAGCGGAGCAACGCTTTCGGGCGCCAGCAGGCCCTTCATTGCACCGCAGTCGGCGTGGCCGCAGACGACGATGTGTTTGACCTTGACCAGACTGACGGCGTATTCGACCACGGCGCTGACGCCGCCCATCATCTCTCCGTAGGCCGGAATCATGTTGCCGATGTTGCGCAGCACGAAGAGCTCGCCCGCCCTGGTCTGGGTGATGATCTCGGGTTCAATGCGGGAGTCGGCGCAGGCGATGAAAAATGTGTGCGGCTCCTGCGGCTCGCTGGCCGCTCTCTGGTACATCTCCGCATTACGGGGATAGACCTCTGCCTGAAACCGGCGGACTCCCGCCTTCAACTGATCGAGCACTTCCTTCATGGTTCCTCTTTCTGATTGTTAGGCATCGCGCCTGTTCGTCAGGCTTCGCGCCATTTGATGTTGCAGCCAATGCTATTGCGCTGGTTGGTGTCCGGTTGCCTGCCTGCAAGAACGTCGTCGATGGCGCGGCGCAGGTCCTTTCCGGTGACCGGAATATCGTTGCCCAGGTCGCGGCGGCGAGGGCGGCTGTCGTCGAGTTGTCCGCGATAGACGAGCTTCATGGAAGCGTCGAAAAGAAATAAGTCAGGCGTGCAGGCCGCGTTGTAGGCGTGGGCGACCTCCTGGCTCTCATCGAAGAGATAGGGGAAGCGGAAGCCGAGGCGTTGGGCCTGCGCCTTCATCTCTTCGGGGCCGTCGTCAGGATAGGCGATGGTGTCGTTGGAGGAGATGGCGACGATGCCGAGCCTGCCCTCGTAGTCGCGGCCGATCTGGGCCAGTTGCTGCTCCACATACTGCACGTAGGGGCAATGGACGCAGATGAACATGACGAGGAGGCCATTCTTGGCGGCGTCGTCGCGGCCAACCGCCTTTCCCGTCACGACATCGGGCAGCTCGAAGGCGGGTGCTTCCGTTCCCAATTCCACCATGGCTGATTCGGTTCTGGACATAATCGATTCGATCCTCGTTAACCATCATAAGCATTCGCGGCAGGATGGGTGCGGCCTGCGACCGTTTTGCCGGGGCTGTAAGCTTTTGAAGGTATCGTGAGGAGTCATTCTATGAATCGCAGAAAACTGCTGGGCTATGCGGCATCCGGCGTCGGCGCTGCCGTGGCGGAGAGGCTTTTGTTTCCGCTGACGGTCTCGGCGAGCAACGAGCAGTCAGTTACAGTCACGGTCGATGAGGACAAGGTGCTGGGCTCGATTCCGCGCGACTTCATCGGCCTGGGGTATGAGATCTCCTCGGTGGCGAGGCCCGGGCTGTTGAGCGCGACCAACCGCGTCTATGCGCAGATGGTGAAGACGCTGGGCGCGGCGGGCGTGATCCGTGTCGGCGGCAATACGTCGGACTACGCCGCGTACTCGGAGAAGGGCAAGGCGGTCTCCTCTCCAAAGGCGACCGTCGTCAACCGGGAGTCGCTGCGGGAGCTGGGAACGTTTCTCGACGCGACAGGCTGGCAACTTATTTGGGGGCTCAATCTCGGGCAGGACCGGATGAGCGAGGCGGTGGCCGAGGCCGAGGCGGTCAGTGCGGCGGCGAAGGCAAAGCTGCTGGCGCTCGAGATCGGCAACGAGGTCGACCTGTTCACGCACGAGGGACACAGGAAAGATCCCTATGCCTTCGACGACTATCTCGCCGAGTATCGCCGCTACAAGGCTGCCATTCGAGCGAAGCTGCCGCATGCGCCGTTCGCCGGGCCGGACGCCGCCTTCCGCACCGAGTGGGTGAGCCGCTTCGCCGCCGCGGAGGGCCATGACCTGAAGCTGCTGACCGAGCATTACTATCGCGGCGGGCAGAATCCGAAGAGTTCTCTGGAGATGCTCTTCCATACTGACCCGAGGCTGATCTCCATGCTGGAGACGCTGCAAGAGCTGTCGCAGAGTGTCGGGGTTCCGTATCGCATCTGCGAGACCAACTCGTTTTCAGGCGGCGGCAGGCCGGGAGTGAGCGGCACCTTCGGCGCGGCGCTGTGGGTGCTGGACTACATGTTTGTTCTCGCGTCGCACGGCGCTGCCGGCGTCAATATCGAGACCGGCGTCAACCAGCTTGGGGTCATCAGCGCCTACTCGCCGATCGGCGACGACGAGCATGGAAACTATACGGCGAGGCCGGAGTACTACGGCATGCTCGCCTTTTCGCGGGCGGGCCGCGGAGAGCGGCTGGCAGTCGAAGCGCAGACAGGCGATCTGAATCTCAGCGCGTACGCCGTCGCCGACGTCAAGCAGGTGGCTGTAACGCTCATCAATAAAGACAGGACGCGCGGCGCTGCGGTCGCTCTCCGATGCCGTGGGCGCATCGCAAAGGCAGCGGCGCTGCGGCTCGCCGCACCATCGCTTGAGAGCAGCACCGGTGTGACACTGGGCGGCGCTGCCGTCGGCGGTGATGGGAACTGGAAGGCAGCGCAGCATGAGTCGTTGCGGGTGGATGCGGCTGGAGCGCGCATCGTGGTGCCGCCGGGAAGCGCGGCGATCGTGATGCTGACGATTTAGGAATTTGAGCCTCGCGCAAACAGAACGGCGCGACCGAAGCCGCGCCGCTGTTGACTAAAAGCGGATTTATTTTGACGCGCTCTTGCCGCGCCACTTCTCTGCGAGCGACTTGTCGGAGAGCGCCTTGATGAAGACGCCGCCGACGACGCTGCGGGCCTGGAAGCCGACCTGCTTGCCGGTCTTGGTGTCGTACCAGTCCGTGAGCGGGACGCGGGAGGTGGTCTCGTTGGTCCAGCGATAGACAGGATCGATCAGCGCCTTGAATGCGGCGGGCGTGTCCGCCAGCGTAGCCGTCCAGATCTCCCAGTCGAGCTTGGTGTAGTCCTTGCGGCTGTCGAGCGGAAGGCCGTAGGTGTTCAGCTTGGTCTGGTAGAAGGCGATCTCGGTGTCGCGGACGGATTTGGGAAAGAGGTTGTAGTCGAGCACCTTGTCCCATACCAGGTTGTACTTCTGGCTCCAGGTGCCGGGGCTGTTGAAGGCGAGCTTGTAGTGGTCGCCGTCCTTCGCCATGCCGATCCACTTCTCCGCCATGCCTTTTGCCGTGGCGCTGTACTGCTTCGCTTCGGCGTCGTGGCCGAGCAGCTTCGCCAGGTCGGCGTAGGCGGCGAGGGCGTCGATGGCCTTGATGGAGAGGTTGGCGTTGTGCGCGAGGTGGCCGGCGAAGTCGTCGGTGGAGAGCTGGTTCTCGGGATCGAGTCCCTTCTCGCGCAGGTACTCAGCCCACTGCGTCAGTTGCGGCCAGAAGCGCTGGGCAAGCGCGGCGTTGCCTTCGGCGCGGGCGAGCGCGTCGGCGAGGATCAGCATGTTGCCGGACTCTTCGACCGGCATCTGGTTCTCTTCGGTCTTCTCGCCGCCGCCGTACTCCTGCCCGTTGGCCAGCGGATACTGGCCAAGGTCATGCGGAGCGAAGGGGAAGCGCCAGCGGTTGGGCATGGCGGCGTACCGGAGCACGGGCAGCAACTGCGCCTCCAGCAGCTTCGGGTTGAAGAAGAGAAAGAGCGGAGAGGAGGGATAGAGCACGTCGACCGTAGCCATGTCGCCGTTCGAGAAGTTCTCCTTGGCGAAGAGCAGGGGGTTGCCGTCGGCGTCGGCGACCAGCTTGTGCGCGGCGATGGACTGCCGATAGGCGAGCGTGCAGATCCAGGCATAGTGCTCTCCACCGGCGCGGGTCAGATCGGCACTCAACTGCTTGTCGAAGGTGTCGCCGCGGGCGTCGAGCGTAGCGTAGTCATGCTCGGCCTCGTCGAGCATCGTGGCGACAGGCTTGTTGTTGCGCTGCCAGTAGGGCCGCAGGTTCTGCTGGAACATCTGGATGGAGTAGTCCTGGGTGTAGCTGACCAGCACATGCTTCGATACCGGCGCGGAGCCGACGGAGCCGAGCGGAAGAACGACGGCCAGTTGCGGCGCGCGACGGTTCGCTGCGACGGGGCCGTCCATGGTGTCGGCCGCGGGCAGCGTGCCATCGCCGGCGAAGTCGCGGTCGGGGTGTTCGCTGATGGCGGTCTTCGCCGTCTCGTTGTTGGGTACGGCGATGTGGAAGTAGCCCCAGTCGATGCGCAGGTCATCGCCGGATCGATTGAGCACGGCCTGATCGCGGGTGCCGACCGAGAGCACCGAGGTCGATGCCGTATGGTTGCGCGAGAAGACGACCTGCTGTCCGGTCATGCTGACGGCGATCTCCGGGCTGGCGCCGAGGAAGACGGAGACATCGTGCTGCGCGCCGTCGGTCGAGTGCGCCGTCCAGGTGAGATAGGTCACCGGACGGGAGAGCAGATCCATGTCGTCGAGGAAGGCCGGGGTGAAGAAGGCGAGGTCGATCTCGACGCCCGCTCCGGCAAAGCTGTAGCGCGTGTGCAGCGGCGTGAGCTTCAGCGAGGTCTGCTCCATCGCGGGCACATTGCGCGGCTCGCCGCCCATGATGCGGAAGGGCTTGCCGTCGACGCGCACCAGCCCGGCGAGCGGCTGGGGGTGGCCCGTCCAGTGGCGGGTAGGCGAGTCGGTCAGCTTGTCGGTGTTGGACCAGATGCTGAAGTAGGGATCGTGGGTGATGAGCGGCGTGGCCGGTGGCCGCTCTACCTGTTGGGTGGCCTGCTGGCCCAGCATAGGAGCTACGGCGATAAGCGAGAAGAGAAGCGAACGGCGAAAGGCAGCGATAAACATCAAGGATCTCCGGTATTAACGGTTCTGGTGACGCGGCGATGGTTCAGCGCACGGTTCTATTATTTTTGCGGTGCAGCAGAAGGCGTACCGCGTCCGGTGAGCTGGCGGATGAGATCGACCTCGTGCTGACGATACGGAGTGTCGTCCTGGCGGAAGACCTCGTGGAACCATATGGTCGGCTGAATCAGCACATAAGGGCGCTTCCAGGAATCCCACGGCAGGTAAGTCTGCGTCTTACCGGCAACCAGCCCCCAGTTGATGGCGGCGACGTTGTACTTCTTCGCGATGGGCAGCGAGCCGTCGAAGGTGCTCCCGTTGCCGCGCGCCATGTACTCGGTGCACAGGATGGGGCGGTGATGAGGCTGAAGCTCCTTGATGCGGGCTTCGAACTCCTCGGGCCAGCCGTAGTTGTGGAAGGAGATCACGTCAGACTCGGCAAGCTGAATCTTGGTAGTGGCGCTCTCTTTGGCGGGATTCGACCAATCGCCAGTCCAGACGCCGCTGGTCAGGGGCTGCGATGGATTCGCCGAGCGCGCCCAGGCAAAGGCCTTGGGCAGAAGTTCATCGACGCGCTTGACCTTGGCGGGAACGTCCTCTTCTACGTCTCCACCACGGTTGTCGGGCTCGTTCCAGATATCCCAGCCGAGCACGCGGTCGTCGTTGGCGAAGGCTCCGACGACGCCCTTGACGTAGGCTTCGAGCTTCGGCTCGTAGGAGCGGTCCATCAACTCACGCTTGCCCGGGCTCTGCACCCAGCCGGAGTTGTGGACGCCGGGAATGGGCGGGTGCTGTGGGCCGAGGTGCGGATCGGTCTCCCAGCAGGAGTCGAACAGGACGAGCAGAGGCTTGATGTGGTGCTTGGCGGCGATGTCGAGAAAAGTGTCGAGGCGCTTCTTGAAGCCTTCGGGGTCCTGCTGCCAGAGCTGGTCCTGAAGGAAGACGCGCATGGTGTTCATCCCGATGGACTCGGCCATGCCAAGCTCTTTGTCGTTCAGCGCGGGATTGAAGGTGGCGGCCTGAAACATCTCCAGCTCGTTGATGGCGTCGGAGGGAACGTAGTTTGCGCCGACCAGCCACGGCTGCTTTGCGTACCAGGCGTTAGCCTGCTGCTCGGACCAGCGGGAGCGGGGCTGGGCAAAGGCGGTGGCCGCTTCGAGAACGGCAAGGCAGAGTACGGCGGCAAACTTGAGTTTCATCGGTGGGGACCTCGAACGGGTGTTTTTGGCGACGTGACGCCATGCATCACGATATAACAAAACTGCAATCGTTTACATTGGGGAGATATGAGGGATGCGCATTAAACCGATGTTTCGCCGCCCGTCTTTGCAGGGGATTCGGAGTTTATTTCCGTAGTCAAGCGTTTCAATTTTTTTGTCTGCAACCGGAAGCAGGCGGGATGCATGGCGTGCTCTGCGATGAGTCACGTCCGCGTCTGTAGTCTCATGCAATGAAAACTTGTATCGTTGTCGTCAGAAGCGCAGCCGGTGAGAATCCGACGATGGCAGAGCAAGGCATGGCGGCTGGGGAAGCAGCGTGAGGATGCGGGTTGAACGGAAGCGGGATGGCGCGGCGAGATTAAGCAGCGGAAAATTATGGCGCGCCGGAAGTCTCCCGCGCGCCGGGGCATTGGTCGTCTGTGCCCTCATGCTTCCGGCCGGTTTGCCCGGACAGACGACCGCCAATCCTGCTCCCTCGCCCGCCACGTCTGCCGGAATCGTGCCGGGAAATTTTGTGGATACAACAGCGGCGAGCGGAGTGGACTTCACCGGAGTCGCCTCGCACACCTCGAAGAAATATCTGATCGAGACGATGGGGTCCGGGGTCGCGCTCTTCGACTACGACAACGACGGCCGGCTCGACATCTTCTTTGTGAATGGCGCGCCGCTGGCCGACCCGACCGCCCTGGGCACGATCCCCGAGAAGAAGAGCGAGAAGGACTGGAACCGGCTCTACCACCAGAAAATGGACGGCACCTTCGAGGACGTGACCGTGCATGCCGGATTGCAGGGAGTCGGCTACGGCATGGGCGTCGCCGTGGGGGACTACGACAATGACGGCTACGAGGATCTGTACGTCACCGCATACGGCGGCAACCGGCTCTATCACAACAACGGCAACGGGACCTTTACCGATGTGACGGAGAAGTCGGGCACCGGCGGCAGCGGGTGGTCGACGAGCGCGGCGTGGGTCGACCTCGACAACGACGGTCTGCTCGACCTGATCGTGCTGCGCTACATGAAGTGGGACTTCAACGACATCTGGTGCGGCGAGCATCGCGAGGGCTATCGCGCCTACTGCCATCCCGATACCTTTCCCGCAGTCTCGGCGCTGGTCTATCACAACGACGGCAACGGGCACTTCACCGAGGTCGCCAACAAGATTGGCATGGGCGTTCCGGGCAAGGGACTTGGCCTCGCCATCGCGGACTTCAACCGCGACGGCAAGATCGATGTGGCGGTGGCAAACGATTCGATGCTTGAGTTTCTCTATCTCAACAAGGGCGACGGCACGTTCGAGGAGATGGGGCTGATGGCGGAGATGGCAGTCGATGGCGACGGCCGCACCTTTGCGGGAATGGGAATCGACTTCGAAGACTATAACAACGATGGCCTGCCGGACCTCGTCATCACCGATCTGGCCAACCAGAAGTATGCGCTCTATCGCAATAACGGCGACGGCAGCTTTAACTACGAGAGCTATGTCTCCGGCCTGGCCGCGATTACGCTGCTGCACTCCGGCTGGGGCATACGCTTTCTCGACTATGACAACGACGGCTGGAAGGACCTGCTGGTCGCGCAGGGACACGATCTCGACACGATCGAGCAGAATTATCCGCAGCTTCACTACAAGGAGCCGATGCTGCTGGTGCGAAACACCGGCAAGGGGTTTGTCGATGTCTCCAAGGAGTCGGGCAAGGTCTTCGCGGAGCCGTGGGTGGGACGGGGCATGGCCATCGGCGATCTCGATAACGATGGCCGGCTCGACGCTGTAGTCACGACCAACGGCGGACCGGCGCATATTCTCCATAACGAGACCGCGACCCGGAATCATTGGCTGACCATCGAGCTGGTGGGGCATCGCAGCAATCGCGATGGCATCGGAGCCGAAATCAAACTGACGACAACGAAGGGGCCGCAATACGTGACCGTCACCACGGCGTCGAGCTATCTTTCGGCAAGCGACAAGCGGGCGCACTTCGGCCTGGGCGCGGATGCGGTGGCGAAGACGATCGAAATTCGCTGGCCGAGCGGCATCGTGCAAACGCTCGATAACGTGCAGGGCGACCGGGTGATGAAGATCGAGGAGCCCGACAAGACTCCGCCTCCGGCTGCGGGGAGCAAACCCGCGCGATGAAGACGCCGAATGCCAATGCGAGACGTGCGGCATGGCTCGGCGTTGTTCTGCTGACCGTATGGATCGCCGGAATAGCAGCGGCGCAGCAGCCTTCGCTCTATGCGCAAGGACAGCAGGCGTATGCCGAGAAGCGTTATGCAGAGGCGGCGAAGCTCTTTGCCGCTTCCTCCACGGCGAAGGAGCAGGCGACCGAGGCTCAGGCCGCGGATGCGCTTCTGATGGAGGGCAGGAGCCTCGCCAATGCCGGCGATCTCGCCGGAGCGGAACATGCGGTTAAATCCTATCTGGAGCAGGATCTGCGCTCGGCGCCCGCGCTCTATCTGCTGGGCTACGTGCTTCAACGCGCGAACAAGCCGAAGGAGTCCCTCGAAGTCTTTACCAGGGCAGCGGCGATTCGGCGACCGACGGCGAACGATCTGAGGATCGTTGCGCTGGACTATGTTCTGCTCAATGACTATCTCGATGCCATCCGTTGGCTCGAACGCGCTGTCCAGGAAGACCCGCAGAACGCGGATGTCTGGTATGACCTGGGGCGCTCGCAGATGAATCAAGGTAACTTTGTCGCGGCGGAGAAGGCCTTCGACCGGGTTCTGGCGCTTGTGCCGGGCGACGTCAAGGCGCTGAACAATCTGGGGCTCTCCTACGAGGCGCAGAACCGGATTCCCGATGCACTCCGCGTGTATCAGGAGGCGGTGACTTCGCAACGGAGCTCGGCGCACCCGAGCGAGCAGCCGCTGCTGAATTACGGCACACTGCTGATCTCGCAGAACCGCACCGCCGAGGCGGTCGCCGTGCTGGAGTCGGCCATTAAAATCGCTCCCAAAGACGCGAAGTGCCGCGAGCAACTGGCGCGGGCCTATCAGCAGGACGACCGCCTGCCGGAGGCGCGAGAGCAACTGGAGCAGGCCGTGGCCCTCGATCCCAAAAATCCGCGATTGCACTATCAGCTAGGCCGTCTCTACCATCGCCTGGGATCTGAAGAAAAGTCCCGGTCAGAGCTGGATCTGAGCGCGAAGCTGTACGGCACCCACTCGACCCCGGAGACGAAGTAGTCGGCGGGGAACAGCATCGCGAGTCGTTACCGGCAAGGTTCACGGGTTGAGTAAAATTTCAAACTAAAGATTGACATATCTGTAAGACCAGGTTCACACTTGTTTCGGAACAAAATTCTGTAACCGTTTACAGTCGACGGACTCTAGTAGAGAGATCGACACCGGTACAGAGATTTCCATCGAGCTTGAGTACGGTGCGGTACGGCATGACTCGGTAGATGCGATTACGCAAAAGAACAGCAGCAATTTTCGGAGGTCTTGTGAACCCATCCAGTTTAGTGAAACGTTTCAGTCTTGGCTGCGCCGCAGTGGTGGCGCTTCTCTTCCTCTTCGCCGGCCTGGCTGCCGCGCAGACGAATCAGGGATCGATCTCCGGCAACGTTCTCGACACCACCGGCGCGCAGGTTCCCAACGCGAAGATCGTTGCCAAGAGCGAAGCGACCGGTTCCACCTACGAAACTGTCTCCACCAGCGCCGGCAGCTACCGCTTTCCCTCCATTCAACTGGGGCGCTACACCATCACCACCACTGCATCCGGCTTCAAGCAGACGGTCAATACCGGTGTTGAGGTCCGCATCGGAACTGTCACCGCCTTCGATATCACCCTGGACGTCGGCGGCGCGAGCGAGACCGTGACCGTCCAGTCCAACGCGCCCACCATCGAGACGCAATCCTCCGAAGTGGGCGGAACCGTGACCACACGGCAGATCGTCGATCTTCCGCTCGCACTCGGCGGCGTCGGCGCGATGCGCGCGGTCGAGTCGTTTATCTTCCTCGTTCCCGGCACTACCGGTCCGGGCTCGGCGAATAACAGCAACGGCATCTTCATCAACAAGCTGGGCGGCGGCCAGAACTTCGGCAACGAGATTCTGCTGGACGGCGCCTCGGTCATCCGCACGGAGAACGGCTCGTCTTTCGACGAAACCGCTCCTTCGGTTGAAGCGATCTCCGAGTTCAAGGTCACCACCTCAACTCCGTCGGCTGAGTTTGGCCGCACCACGGGCGGTATCGAAAACTTCGCCACCAAGAGCGGCACCAACTCCTTCCACGGCACGGTCTTCAACATCTTCAAAAACGAGGCGCTGAACGCCAATAGCTGGTTCAACAACGGCCAGAAGGCCTACTACCAATCCATCGGCGATCCGCACGAAAAGGACTTCAATCGCGCCCCGGACAAGAAGAACGACTACGGCGGCAGCTTTGGCGGCCCGGTAGTGATTCCTCACCTCTACAACGGCAGGGACAGAACCTTCTTCTTCTTCGCGTGGGAGCAGTATCGTCAGACACTCGGCGGTCCGCAGACCAGCACGGTCCCGACCATGGCGGAGCGCACCGGAAATTTCCAGGACCAACTGGTCAACGGAGCAACCGGCCAGATCAATCCCTGCGACGGCAAGCCCATCTTCAATGGCGAGATCTTTGACCCCTCGACGACGCAGACTGTGGGTGGAGTTCGCTGCCGTCTCCCGTTCGGAACCGCGCCTGCCACGGCGACCTCACCCTTCCCGGCGGACTTCAACGTGATCCCGCAGGCCCGCTTCAGCACAGTCGGACAGAATATTGCCAAGCTGTATCCGGAACCGACCAATGGCGCGCTGAACAATAACTACACCCTGACCACCTCTTCGCCGATCACCAACACGACCTATACGGTGCGTATCGATGAGGCAATCAACGACAGGAACAAGATCTACGGCTCCTACAACACACGCGAGAACTTCCGGTTGAATCCGACCAACCGCGCGTTCCTCGGACCGCAGGACTACATCACGCAGACGCAGGACTTTATCACGCACTTCGGACGCGGCGGCTGGGATTTCATCATCACGCCAAACATTCTGAACCACCTGAATATCGGCACCAATCGCACGAACTCCATCAACGGCTCGTTCCAGTCCGCGGGCAACGTTAACTACGCGGAGCAGCTTGGTATCGGTAATATCACCACCGGCATGCCGCACTTTGTCGTCCAGGGTTACAGCGACCTCAGCCGCAACCAGAACGACGACAACATCGACAACGGCATTCGTCTTAACGATTCGATCAGCTGGCAGAAGGGCCGCAACAGCTTCAAGTTCGGCATCGACTATCGTTATCAGCAGTACTCGGCGATTGCCAATGGCCTCGTCAATGGAAACTTCAGCTTCCAGAATGCCCAAACCAAGGCGACCCAGATCGGCGACTTTCAGCGAGGTACCGGGAATGGATTCGCCAGTCTGCTGCTCGGGCAGGGAGATTTTGCCAACGTAAGCGTTCCCTTCCACCAGGCACAGTGGATTCAGGACTACTACGCCGGGTTCTTTCAGGACGACTTGAAGGCGACCAACAATCTGGTGCTGAACCTGGGCATCCGGTACAGCGTCGACCGGCCGCGGAAAGAGAAGTATAACGATACCTCCAACTTCAGCACGACGGCTATCGACCCCTACACCGGCACGCCGGGAGCGCTGGTCTTCGCCTCCAACTGCGACAACTGCAACAAGCGCTGGGCCGATACCTGGGTCAAGGACATCGCTCCACGCATCGGCTTCGCGTACACTCCGGGCAACAGCGCGGGCAAGACCGTCTTTCGCGGCGGCTTCGCCATCCTGTATGCGCCGCTACAGTACAGCGACTTCGGCGGCGACACCCGCACGGGTTATACCGCCAATCCCGCGTTCGGCTCCAACGGCTTCGATCCGGCGTTTGTCATCGATGGAGGAATGCCGGCGTATACGGTTGGCATCAACCTGGACCCCGGCCAGTTTGACAATGGAAATGCGGACTCGCCCGTTCACTTCGGAAACTTCGTCAAGGCGTCCTATGGCCGACCGGGAATGCTGAATCAATGGAACCTGCAAGTTCAGCAGGAACTGGCCAAGGATCTGATCCTGACCATCGGCTATATCGGCAATTCGGGCGCCCACCTGAAGTCGCAGGAAGAGAACATCAATAACATGCCGAAGTCCAACTTCGCGCGTGGCGATGCTCTCCAGAGCTACGATTTGGCGGCCAATGGAATCAGCTTGCCCTACAGTGGACAGAATGGCCACGGTCCCTTCAATGGCCGAGTGCAGCAGGCGCTTCGCCCATTCCCGCAGTACGGCTACATCGCGACCGACTGCTGCCTGCAGAATGTCGGCCACTCTTCCTACGAAGCGCTGATCGCCAGCGTGGAGCGGCGCTTCTCACAGGGCCTGAACATGCAGGCCTCCTACACCTGGTCGAAGACCATCACCAACGCCGATTCCATCATCAACGTGACCAACGGTGTTCAACAGGAGCAGGATCCCTTCGATTCCAAGAGTCAGAAGTCGCTCTCTAATCAGGACATCCCGCACACCTTTGTCATCAGCTATCTTTATGAACTTCCCTTCGGCAAGAACAAGAGGTTCCTCAACTTCAGCAATCCTCTGGCGCGTGCTCTCATCAGCGGCTTCGAGATAGGCGGCGTGCAGCGCTATCAGTCGGGCCAGCCGTTCAGTTTCGGTTGCGCCAGCGGCATTCCCGGCTGGGACAACTGCATCAGCTTCACACGCATTCCGGGCACGTCCCTTGCCAGCAATGCTTTCAAAAATGGCAAGATCGATCCCTTCCGCGAGTTGAAGAACGGCAATAGCCTTCCCGGGCCTGATCCGAACGTCGATTCGATCTTCAATGGTTTGGCCATCCCGTTGAACCCCAACGGAGACTCGGACAACCCCGGGTATGCCGCGCTGCAAAATGCGCCTGCCCTTACCGACCAAAACACACCGAGCAACCGCATTCATCGTGCCGTTCATATCACCCCGGAAAATCAGTCTTGCGAAACCTGCGATAACGGCGGCTTCCTCTTTGGAAATATCCCGCGCGTTACCGGCGAGATTCGCAACTTCAAATATTTCAACGAGGATTTCAGCATCATCAAGAAGACGCCCATCACGGAAAACGTGACGTTCACCTTCAAAGTTGAGTTGCTGAACGCCTTCAACCGCCACGTCTTCATGACTCCAAACATGAATCCCTACGACCGCTTCTTCGGTGTTCCGACGAATACGATCAACGGACCAAGGAACATACAGTTGACCGGGCGAATTCAGTTCTAACCGGCGCGGCGCACAGATGAGCGCCGGGCTATTGCGGAGTTATCCTCAGAGGGCGGGAGACGGCAAGGTCTCCTGCCCTCCTCTTTTTATGAGCCAGCCTCTCACCAGCTTCGGACGCGCTCTTGTGCTCGCGCTTGCGTTTGCCGCGGTGCCTGCCGTCTCTGCCGGACAGACTCCGGCTCCGCAGACGGCAGCGCAGCTCCGGACTTACCTCGCCGCTCATCCCGATGATGTCGAGGAGCTGACCGAGTTCGCCCGCATTCGTGCCGGTCAGGGGGATGCGGCTGAGGCCGAGCGGCTGTTGAAACATGCGCTCGCTGTAAGTCCCAATTCTCCTGTGGCCAATAACGCGCTGGGAGCAATTCTGCTTGCGCAGCATCGCTATCCGGAGGCGATGGACTGCTTTGAGACGGTGCTTGCCACCAATCTGCGCGACCCGGATGCTCGCAAAGGAGAGCTTCAAGCGGCTACGGCGCTGGCGCTCCAGGCTCGCTCTGCCGGCAATCAGCAGGCGGCGCTTGAATGCCTGCAACACGCTCGCAAGAGCCTTCCCGACGATCCCACGCTGCTCACCGATCTGGGCATTCAGGCGCACGGAATGCATCTGCTCGAACCTGCTGCCGAAGCGTTGAATGCCGCGCTTGCTCTGAAGCCCGGCGACCTCACCGCCATCTACGCGCTGGCGCGGGTCGAGGCCGATCAGGAGCAGCCTGCCGCCGCCGAGCGCCACTACCGCGCCTATCTTGCGGCGCGTCCCGGCGACGCCTCGGCGCACTACGGTCTGGGCCGCCTGCTCGAAAGGCAGTTGCGTACCGCCGATGCAAAGGAGGAGTTCGAGCGTTCGATCGCGCTTCAGCCGATGCAGACGGAGTCGTACTACGAACTTGGCCAGATTGCGCTGGACGGGCAGCACGATGCAGAGGCCGAGCCGCTCTTCCGCAAAGCCCTGGAGCGCGACCCGAAGCACGGAGGTGCACTGACGGGAATGGGGATCCTCTCGTATCGGGCAAAGGACTACGCCAAAGCCGAGGACTATCTGGCCCGGGCCGTGGCAAGCGCGCCGAAGTATCAGCCTGCGCATTATTACTACGGACTCACGCTGGGGCGGATGGGCAAGAAGGATCAGGCGGAGGCTGAGATGAAAATTGCGGTCAGCCTGCAACCGAGGCACATGGCGCCGGCGCCGATGCAATGAATTAGATCATCGACTCCGTCCAGCATGCGAAACGCGCGGAAATTTCGGGCTGATTTATAGGTAAAACCTTTATGCAAGCGTTTACAATTGGACTTTCCGCAAGGAGACTACTTCCGTGAATCTTTCATCTTCCCGTGCCAAATCCGCCGCGCAGCTTCTGTCTCTAGGGCTATTCGTTCTCGCGGCAAGCCTTCCTCTCCCGGCCCAGATTACGGAAAGCGGCACGATCTCCGACGCGCCGATCGAAGTGCAGATCACTCGCCCTGCCACTCCGCAGACGATTCCAACCAGCGTCTTCGGCAGCTTTCTCGAACCCATCGGCAAGTCGACCTACGGCGGCCTGTGGGCCGACGTGCTTGAGAATCCCAGCTTCGAGGGCGGTCTGTGGAGCGCCGGCAACGTCGCCAACATGCTGCGCGCCCGTCCCGAGTTGGAGAGGGCATCGCAGCTCGGCATCCCCTTGCCGTGGGAGCCGCTCGACCAGGCACAGGGAAATCGCTATCTGCCGGTGTGGGGAGACGCGGCGAACTCGAGCCGCTCGCTGCTGATCATGTCACTGCCTGACAAAGAGGTCGGCGTCCGGCAGCGGGTCTATCTGCCCGTTCATCGCGAGCTCACCTATACCGGCAGCGTCTGGCTGAAGCATGTGCGCGGACCGGCCCAGGTCACCGTCTCTCTCCGCGCGCGCAATCACGAAGGCCGCGTGCTGGCGACGCAGAATCTTGATGCGTCTGCAACGAAGTGGACGAAGTACACCTTCCGGCTTGCGCTCACGCAGGGCCAAGTGGCTCCGCTGGAGCCGGTGGATTTCGTCATCGCGCTCAAGGACGATGCCCGCGTGGAGGTGGACCAGGCATCGCTGATGCCGGCCGACAACATCGATGGCATGGACCCGGACGAGATCGCCATGGCGCGCGATCTGCACTCGCCGCTGATCCGGTTCGGCGGCAACTTTACCTCGGCGTATGACTGGAGAGACGGCATCGGTCCGCGCGACAAGAGAATCGGCAGGCTGAATGTCTCGTGGGGAATTCCCGAGTACAACACCTTCGGCACGGACGAGTTTCTGGAGTTCTGCAAGCTCATTCACGCCGAGCCGCAGATCGCGCTGAACCTCGGCACCGATACACCCGCGCAGGCGGCCGCGTGGGTGCAGTATGTCAACCAGCACTGGGCCGATCACAAGGGCGGCCTGCTGTGGGAGTTGGGTAACGAACTCTGGGGCGACTTCCAGGTCGGCTATCCCACCTTGGGCCGCGTCGCAGCAGTTACGCGTGAGGTCAGCGAAGCAGTACGCAAGGTCGATCCTCACGCGCGTCTGATCGCCACCGGCGCCGACGAAGACCACTTCCACGACTGGAACGCCGCGCAGTTGACGAACCCTCCGGGAACGTTCGACTACCTCTCGACTCACTTCGTCGTGAACGACGCCGTGCAGATGCACAACTCCACGGCGGAGTTTCGCACCATGGCGAGCCTCGCGCTCCCCATCGGATTAGGCAAGCAGATGCATGCCATCCACGACCAGATTCAGCAGAGCCCACACCGCGACCATGTCAAGACGGCATTCACCGAGTGGTTGATGATCTCCCGTTCGCGTACGGGGCTGAACTTCACCAACATGGGCGGCGCCCTGTTTGCGGGCGGCTTCCTCAACATGATCGTGCGTGACTCCGGCATCGTTCCCATCTCCGACATGACCGGCATTATGGAGTTCGGCGGCATCTGGAAGAAGCGCGGTCAGGTCTACGGCGCGCCCGCCTACTGGGTGCTTCGCGAGTACGCAAACGCGCAGCCGCGAACCTTGCTCAACGTGAAGTCGAACTCGCCCGAATACACCGTCACGCATGGAGTCAATCGCCTGCCCGAGATCACCGATGTTCCCTATCTCGACGTGACGGCAGCCGAGTCCGAAGGAGGCAAATCGCTGGTTCTGTTCTGCGTGAATCGCCATCTGACGCGATCGCTGACCGCCAGCTTCGATCTTGCTAACCTCGGCGTGAAGGGGACGAGTGCCAAGGTGACGACGCTCGCCGCGGACAGCATTCTGGCCGAGAACGATGAAGAGGATCCGAACCGGGTGAAGCCCGTAACCCGGACAGACCCGGTCCACGGAGCCTTCACCCACAAGTTCCCGAACGCCAGCGTAACGGTCATCGAGATTCCGATGCAGTAGCCGTTACTTGTTTACCCTTTTCCGGGACGGCTCGCATCTACCCTGCCGTTCATGTATAAAGCTCACGGCGCTCGCCGCCGAATTTTTACCGGATGTCTCTCTTAGGAGTTCCACACATGCCGCTCTCTCAAATGCGTTTTGCCTGTATTGCATTGGCCGCTCTTGTCCTCGCCGCTCCCGGCATCGCGCCGGCGCAGCAGAATGGCCTCGCAGCTCGGCCTCCGATGGGCTGGAACAGTTGGAACCACTTTCACGGCAAGGTCGACGACGCCACTATTCGCGCCCAGGCCGAGGCCATGGTTTCGAGCGGCATGAAGGCCGCGGGCTATACCTACATCAACATCGACGACACCTGGCAGGGCAAGCGCGACGCGCAGGGAAACATCCAGCCCAACAGTAAATTTCCCGACATGAAGGCGCTCGCCGACTTTGTTCACAGCAAGGGACTCAAGCTGGGCATCTACTCTTCACCCGGTCCCCTGACCTGCGCCAAGTACGAGGGCAGCTACGGCCATGAACTGCAGGATGCCCGCACCTACGCCGCCTGGGGCATCGACTATCTCAAGTACGATCTGTGCGGCCTGCGCACGGTAATGAAGGACGCGCCGACACCCGAGGCCGCCAACAAGATCATGGTCGACTCCTACATCAAGATGCGCGATGCGCTGCGCAGCACGGGCCGCCCCATCGTGTACAGCCTCTGCCAATACGGCAACGATGCGGTGTGGCGATGGGGCACAACTGTCGGCGGCAATTCATGGCGCACCACGGGAGATATCTCGGACCACTACGCGCGCATGGAACAGATCGGCTTCAGCCAGGCCGGTCTCTCGCGCTTTGCCGGCCCCGGCCACTGGAACGATCCCGACATGCTCGAGGTCGGTAACGGAGGCATGACCGCCGAGGAATACCGCACGCACATGAGCCTGTGGGCCATCCTCGCCGCGCCTCTGCTGGCGGGTAACGACTTGAGCACGATGACTCCCGAGACGATTTCGATTTTGACAAATCGCGATGTCATCGCCATCGATCAGGATGCGGCAGGCAAGCAGGGCGACCGCGCCAGCGCCGAGGGACCGATCGAGATATGGACGCGCTCGCTGGCCGATGGCTCGAAGGCGGTTGCCGTCTTCAACCGTCACCCATCTCCGCTCAGCACCGAGGTCGACTTCAGCAAGCTCGGCTTCAGCCGCGCGGTGAAGGCAAAGGATCTGTGGCTTCACAAGGATCTCGGAACCATCAGCTCACCCTACAAGGTGACGGTTCCCGGACACGGCGTCCTGCTTCTGCGGGTATCGCAGTAAAAATGTCTTGTTGGAAAGTGGGAATTTGTTGCTGCTCCCGCCTTATTCGTCCGTCGCGGCTCATGCGCGACACGTCGGATAAGGCGGGAGCATCTGCTTTGGTGCCGCCGGCGAAACGGCTTAACCCTTGTAACCCATGCCGGCAAGGACGCCGCGCATATAGGCGAAGCTCTTGATGACGCCCGGCATCGGATCGTCGGCGAAGATCTCGTATTCAAGATCGACGTCTCCGGGATATTTCAGCGCGATCAGCGCCTCGAAGATTCCGCGTACCGGCATGAGCCCGTCGCCGACGGCAACCTGGCTCTCCTTCACCAGGGCCTGGGAGAGGTCTTTCATGTGGATGTCCAGCACCCGCTTGCCGACCTTGCGGATCGCTTCGACGGGATCGGTTCCAGTGCGCATGGTGTGGCCCACGTCGATGCAGCAGCCGATGCGCGGGTCCATGTTCTTCACCGCGGCCAGCACGTCGAGCGGCGAGGGGAAGTTCTTATCCTCGGGACCGTGATTGTGGATGGCCACCTTGATGTTGTACTGCTTGACGAACTTCTCCAGCCGCGGCAGCACCTGGTGAGTCGGAGCGCCAACGATCATAGGGATTCCGGCAGCCTTGACGTACTCGAACTTCGAGCGGATGTCGTCGTCGTTGTCGTCACGAAAGGTGATGGTGCCTGCTGCTGTCAGCTTCAGACCGGCGGCTCTGTACTTGGCGGCGAGCACGCTCACCTGATCGAGCGGAGTCATGGGGAGATGAAAGTCTTTCAGATTCAGATACGGAGTCTTTAGTTCCTTCATGAACTGAATCAGGTGTGCGTCATCGAATTTTCTGAAGGTGTAACTGGCGATGCCCAGCCGGATCGGCGATGCCCCGGACGGTTTCTTGTCGGCTGCAACGGCGATGCCAGGGGTGGACAGAAAGGCCGAGGCGCTCAACATCGCGCCTCCGCGGAGAAGGTTGCGACGTGTCATGGAAGGATTCATGTTGCGAATCGTACCTCCGCTCCCGTGGGCTCGTCCAGTGCGATCCGATGGAGTTGCAATAGCTATAACGTTTCAACTTTTTTTGTTGCTATTAACGGAATGGACCTGATAAAGTTTCGTTCGCTGTTCAAACAATCATCTCTCCGTTTTGTATTCGATTACATTGCTGGACCTTCTAGGAGACTCTCGTGACCTTTAAAAAATTTCTCGGCGGTATCGCCGCTCTTCTGCTCGTAAGCGCTTCGACCTTTACCCTTGGACAGGCGGTGAATGCAAACCTGCTGGGAACGGTTACGGATCAGACCAAAGCCGCGGTCCCCGGTGCGACGGTAACGATCAAGGAGACCCGAAGCGGGGCCAGCAAGACAATGCAGACCAACAACAGCGGCAACTATGACTTTGAAGCGATTCAGCCGGGGACGTATGAGATCACGGCGGTGCAGACTGGATTCAGACCGGCCAAGGTTGAGAATGTGGCGGTCGTTGTTAACACCACGGTGCGCATGGACGTGACGCTTCTGCTCGGCTCTGCGACGGAGAGCGTCACCGTCACCTCGGCGCCGGATGTTCTGAAGACCGACCGCGCGGACGTCGGAATCGATATCTCCTCGCAGCAGGCGGAGGACCTTCCTCTCGGAACGAATCGCAACTTTCAGGGATTGCTTGCCCTGGTTCCGGGCGCGACCAAGCCGCATTTCCAGCATTCGACTTTTTTCAATGCTGCCGCTTCACTTTCTACTGAGGTCAACGGCCAGTCGCGTCTTGCGAATAACACAGAGATCGAAGGCGTAGACGACAACGAACGGTCGGGACTCCTGCAGGTTCTCATTCCGCCCAGCGAAGCGATTCAGAGTGTCAGCGTCTCAACCGGGAACTACCAGGCAGAGTTTGGACGGGTCGGCGGAGCCGTGACGGACATCATCCTCAAGTCAGGCACCAACGACTTTCACGGCGCGGCGTATGAATTCAATCGCATCAGCGCGCTACAGGCCAAGGACTACTTCCAGACCGGGCCGAATCCGGTGACCGTTTATAACTACTACGGCGGAAATCTCGGCGGTCCGATCATTCGCGACAAGCTGTTTATCTTCGGCGACTACCTGCATGTCAGCGATCATCAGGGGCAGTTCAATACGATCACCGTGCCTACCGAAGCCTTCCGTAACGGTGACTTCAGCGCCGCTCCGAACAATATCTACGATCCGGCAACCGGAAATTCTGATGGAACCGGCCGTACCCAGTTCAACTACATGGGGCGGGCGAACGTCATGGACCCCGCGAGGATCAGCCCCATCGCACAAAAGATCATGGCTCTGGTCCCGCTGCCCAATGTCCCCGGCGGAGGTCTGTCGAGCAACTATACGGGTGTGACTCACTTTATCCGGAAGACGAATTCGTTCGATGTAAAGGCCGATCAGAACCTTCGCGGAGAGGATCATCTCTCGGTCCGGTATAGCTGGCAGAAGGTCGATCAGGACCAGCAAGCTCTGTTCGGCCTGGCTGGCGGACCGTCGCACGATGGCGCGCACGGCACCCAGACCGCTTACAACACGGCCGCGAACTATACCCATGTCTTCTCGCCGGTGTTGCTCACCGAAGTTCGCTTGGGTTTGAATCACTACAAAAATATCGCCAAGCAGCATGACTATGGGTCGGACGCTTCGGCGGCGATCGGGATTCCGGGCGTGAACGTCGATCCTTCCACGAGCGGTCTTACCGGCATCGACATCGCAGGCTTCTCCAGTCCTATCGTTGGCACCGGCGCTTCCTATCCCTGGGTGCGGGGCGAGACCAACATCGATCTCGTCAACAACTGGACCAAAATTCAGGGCAACCACAGCCTCAAGTTTGGAGCGGAGGTGCGGCGAGTCCGCGACGATCTGCAGCAGGGGCAGGTCTTCGGACAAAGAGGCATTTTTCGATACAGGGATGGTCAGACTGGCTTGAAGGGCGGTCCCAAGACCGGCCAGGCAAACGACTTCGCCAGCTTCCTCCTCGACATTCCCAACCAGGTAGGCCGCGACGTCGGAGTTCAGGATGCCTCGTGGAGAGAGTCGCAGGTCTTCGCTTACGCGCAGGATACATGGCAGGCCAACTCCAAACTTACGCTGACCTACGGACTGCGATGGGAGCTTTACGTTCCGCCGACACCGCGCCGGGCGGGCGATTACTCGAACTACGATCCCATCACGAATACGCTCATCATCGCGGGCCTTGGAAAAAACCCGATGGACCTCGGCATGAAGACTCGCTTCACCTACTTTGCGCCTCGTCTTGGCGTCGCTTACCGGTTGGATGATAAGACCGTCGTCCGCGCCGGCTACGGGATGAGCTACGAATCCTATCCCGACAACCTCAACACCTATGCCACCAACTATCCGCTCAAGCAAAATAACTCGTTCGATTCTTTGAGCAGCTATACACAGGCGCAGGAGCCGGATGGCACGCCCGCATCCATGGCCGCAGGATTTCCTGCTCCCCTGCTTGCGCCCATCCCGCCGGATGGCATCATCCATGATGCGCCGCCGCAGGCGTACAACGTCATCAACCTGAACTGGAAGGCGCCCTATGTGCAGTCCTGGAACGCCGCGGTGCAGCGCGCATTGCCCGCCGGCTTCGTACTCGATGTCGCCTATGTCGGCAATGTAGGCGTAGGACTGGCGCAAAACTACAATCTCAACGCAGGTTTCGTAGCCGGTGCCGGGGCAAAGGGGCAGCCGGAATACACTGCCTTCGGCAGAACCGCATCGAGCACGGTCTTTAAACAGGCGGGCTCAAGCTACCACTCGCTTCAGGTAAAGCTGGACCATCGCTTCACCAATGGGCTCTCCGCCACGAGTGCCTACACCTACCAGAAGGGAATGGGCTATTCGACATCGAGCGGCTCGGGCGTCGGCGGCACCAGCATATACCTCGACTTCTCCCGCAACTACTCTCGCCTCAGCAACGATCGCACGCACACCTTCGTGCAGAGCTTCATCTACCAGCTTCCGTTCGGCAAGGGGAAGAAGTGGCTGAATACCGGTGTAGGGAAGTGGGTCGCTGGAGGATGGCAGGTCAGCGGTGTTCTCTCGCTTGAGACTGGAACGCCTTTCTCGGTAACCGCCAGCGGTGCCAGCTTGAATGCTCCGAGCAATACGCAGGTTGCAAACATCGATGGGAAGTTTCACAAGCTGAAGGGAATCGGCGATTCGAAGGCATGGTTCGATACCTCGGTCTTCAGCCAGCCGACGACCGCCGCGCTTGGAAATACGGGCCTGCTCTCTTTCATCGGGCCTGGATTCTTCAATCTCGATGCTTCGGCCCGGAAGCAGTTCCCCTTGACCGAGCGCGTCAACCTGGAATTCCGCGCGGAAGCGTTCAGCATTACCAACACGCCTCAGTTCGGCAATCCGAGCAGCAGCATCACGAACTCGAACTTCGGCCACATTGACGGCGCGAATGGTGGAGCAAACGGAAACCGCGTGATGGAGTTGGCCGGCAAGATCACGTTCTAGCGCCTGCTTCTTGGTAGAGTGATCGTGGCGACCATTCCGGCCTGGAGTGGTCGCCACTTTCGAGCCTCGCAAACGAAATGGATTCGAATCGAGTCAGAACATAAAGAGGAACAAGAAAATGGAAGTTTTTTCGCGACGTAATTTTCTGGCCGGAGCAGGCAGCGTTGCCGCGGCCTGTGCGGCGAAGCCGCTCTTCGCCATGGCGGCAAAATCGCCGTTCAGAGTTGGCGTCATCAGCGACGAGATCTCGCCGGACTTCGACCATGCCTGCTCGGTCATCGCCAAGGAGTTCGGCCTGCACTGGGTCGAGCTTCGCTCCATGTGGGGCAAGGGCATGCACGATCTGACCGACGCCCAGCTCGCCGATGCGCAGAAGATTCTCGCCAAATACAGCCTCCGCGTCACCGACATGGCCAGCCCGCTCTTCAAGGTCGATTGGCCCGGCGCTCCCAAGTCCTCCCACGGTTCCAGGCACGACTTCGGCGCCGACGAGACCTTCAAGCAGCAGAACGATCTCCTCGCAAAGTACGTGGAGCTTTCCAAGCGATTCAAGACCGATAAGATTCGCTGCTTCGACTTCTGGCGTCTGGACGACCCGAAGCCCTACCGCGCCGCCATCGACGACAAGCTGAAAGAGGCAGCGGCGACCTGCGGCAAGAATGGCCTTCGTCTCGTCATCGAGAATGAGTTCGCCTGCAACACCGCGACCGCTCCTGAAGCGGCGCGAGTTCTCTCCGCGGTGACCACCCCTCATTTCGGCTTGAACTGGGATCCCGGCAACGCCGTCATGCGCGGCGAACTCGATGCCTTCCCCACGGGATGGAATCTGCTGCCCAAGCAGCGCATCTATCACTGCCACGTCAAGAACGCCATCAAGGGACCTGACGGAAAGATCGTCTGGTCGCCGGTCGACAAGGGCTACATCGACTGGACCGCGCAGTTCCGCGCCCTCAAGAACATCGGCTACCACGGAGCTGTGAGCCTTGAGACGCATTGGCACGGCGCGCCGACACATGAAGAGTCGACCCGCATCAGTTGGGCGGGCATGAAGAAGGCGCTGCAAGGGGCTGGCGCTCTGTAAGAGTGCGCGCATCGCGCGGGAAGCTGTCAGGAATTAGTCAGGGGGAGAGGAAGCACCTCTCCCCCAACCGATGTTGTCTGCATCGGCAGCCGCCGCTGTCACCGGGCTACAATTCCATCGCGCCGCGGCGATAAATTCGGAATTCCAATGATATAAAGGCTGCATTACAATTTGGCTTGCCGATTCACTGTGAAGGGGACAGGTCTCCGGTTAAAGCGCCGGACTCCGAGCGGAAGCAAACCTACTTATGCAACGTTTCATCTTCGCAGGAAAACAGACCGCCTCCAATAAAACTCCGAGGCAAATCAACCGAAATCTCCTCTTTAATCTGATCCGCTCGCGCCCTTCCGTCTCCCGGGCCGACCTCGCCCGCCTCTCCGGCCTCCAGCGCAGCACGGTTTCGCTCATCGTCGAAGAACTGATCTCCGAGCGCTGGATTCTCGAGGGCGCAACCGGCCGCCTTCCTCGCGGCCGCCGCCCTACGCTCATCAAGCTCAACGACCAGCGCGCCGTCATCGCGCTTGATATCCATCCCGCGCAGACGACGGTTGCCGTCGCCGATCTCGGTGGCAAGATCATCGCGCAGAACGTGATCGTTCTTCCGCACGACGCGGTAAAAGCGCTCCCGGCGATCGTCTCCGGCATCCGCAAGCTCATCGCGGCGCACAAAGATAAATCCTTCGACGGCATCGGCATCTGCCTTCCCGGCCGCGCCGACCTGCGCATGCAGAAGCTCATCTTCGCGCCCAACCTCAACTGGCCTGTGCTCGGCATCAAGTCCCGCATCCACCGCGCGACCGGCCTGCGCGTGGAGATGGACAACGTAGCCAACGCCTGCGCGCTCTCAGAGGTCTGGTTCGGCGACAGCGACAGCATGCACGATCTCGTCGTCGTCAACGTCTCCGAAGGAATCGGCACCGGCATCTTCACCAACGGCCAGCTTCTGCGCGGCGCCAACGGCATGGCCGGCGAGTTCGGCCATGTCCAGATCGATCCCGAGGGTCCGCTCTGCGCCTGCGGCAATCACGGCTGCTGGGAGACGCTCGCCTCCAACCGTGCTGCTCTGCGCTATTACAGCGATCTCGCCCCGTCCGCTCCCGCAGTCAGCTTCGATGCCTTGTTGAAGCTGGCGCAGGGCGGAGATAAAAAGGCGATCGCCGCGCTCGAAAAGATGGCGCTGCAACTGGGCCGCGGTATTCGCATGATCGCTTCCGCTCTCGCGCCCAACGAAATTGTCGTCGTCGGCGACATCACCGCCGGCTGGCACACCTTCGGCCCCATCGTCGAGGCCGAGTTGAGAAAGCACTCCCCGTCGAAGTCACCAATCCTTCGCCCCGCCTACGACGGCAACGCCGCCCGCCTGCGCAGCGCCGTCGCCCTTGTCCTCAGTGAAGGCGCTGTATAAAAAACGACCTTGCACGTACACCCAATGCTGGAGAAGGCACCAACGATGAGTCGACAATATATAGGGGAACTGATCTCAGAGGCGATCGCCGTCTTCATCATCATTGCGTTTGGCGACTCCGTGGCCGCCATGTACACCCTCTACTCGCCCAGCCCTTATCAGGGAGCCTACTGGGGCGTCTGCATCGCATGGGGTCTGGCGGTGACCATCGCCATCTACGCGACCGGCTCTGTCTCGGGAACTCATGCGAATCCGGCGGTCACGCTGGCGCTGGCGATGTACAGAAAGTTCGCGTGGGCCAAGGTGATTCCATACTGCATCGCCCAGGTTGTCGGCGCCGTGCTGGGAGCGTCGCTGGTCTACATGTTGTACTCCCCGGTCATCAACCACTTCAACGAGGTCTCGCACCTTACCCGCGCCGCCGGCGGTGCTGCCGGAGTCTTCTTTACGCATCCGGGGCTGGCCATCACCCCCATGCACGCCTTCGGCGACCAGATCGTTCTTACCGCGTTTCTCATCTTCGGCATCTTCGCCATCACCGAGTCGTATAACGAGATGGCACCCGGAGCGAACTCCGGCGCGCTCATGATCGGCCTGCTGGTCGCTCTGATCGGCGCGTCCATGGGCTATCTGGAGGCGTGGGCCATCAACCCGGCCCGTGACTTCGGCCCCAGGCTCTTCTGCTTTGTGACGGGCTGGGGAAGCTCCGCCTTCCCGTCGCCCGGCAACTACTGGTGGGTGCCGATCGCCGGCCCGCTGCTGGGCGGCGTCGTCGGCGGCGCAGCCACCAGTACCTGGTGCGGCCGTACCTTCCTGCCCACGTCCGCGCGTTGAGCGGAGATTCCAAGTAGTTCCGTGAGTCAACGGAGCAGGTATCTCGCTCCCCACAACGCACGTCATCTCGACTGCAGCATCACAAACGCACGTCATCTCGACCGAAGCGCAGCGCAGTGGAGAGACCCCTGTATTTGCCTTTCGTTGGATAGGGCAAAGACTTCTGCCATCCATGAAATGAATCTCTAGCTGTGGAGCAAAGTAGCAGTTGGTGTAGAGCCTGCCGAGCCCCTTGTTTGTCATTCCCGAAGTGAATCTGCGGTTGCCTTTCTCTACACCAACAGCAAATCTATTCTAATCAGAACCTCCACCTACTCGCCCTGATAGACGTACCCCTGTGCCAGATCCAGAAATTCTTGCAGGTTGCGCTCCCTCCACGCATCGCTCCTCCCCAACTCCTTCGCCAGCAAAGCGGCCACCGCCGGAGCCGCCTCCATCGCAGCGCGCGCATCGAGAAACAGCGCCCGTGTTCGTCGCGCCAGCACATCCTCGACCGTCCGCGCCATCTCCTGCCGTGCTGCCCACACCACCTCGCGCATCCGGTAGGGAAGTCGCGGATGCAGCAGTCGATCCAGCTCGGCATCCTCTTCCGAGAGTCGTTGAACCAGCGGCAGGTCGGCCCCGTACACCCGATCGGACTCAGCCATCTTCGCCGAGCCCTCGGTCCATCCATGCAGCTTCAGGTCGAGCGTCCGCGAGGTCGCCTTCGCCATCCCGCCCACTTCGGCAGCGTGATTGATCGTATCTTCGCCCATGCGCCGATACGTGGTCCATTTGCCGCCGGTCACCGTCACCAGCCCCGATTGCGAGACCAGAACCTTGTGGTCGCGCGACAGCTTCGACGTCTTGCTGCCGCCGTCGCGGACCAGCGGCCGCAGTCCCGACCACACGCTTAGAATCTCGTCGCCCCCCGGTCTTCGTCCAAAGTAGCGCGCAATGTGCTCGAACAGGAAGCTTCTCTCCGCGGCGAGAGAGCGCGGCTCAGCGGACGCTCGATCCACCGCCACATCCGTCGTCCCTACAATCGTCGATTCATGCCACGGTATGGCGAACAGCACGCGCCCGTCCGCCGTCTTCGGAATCATCAGCGCCGCGCTGCCCGGTAAAAACGAATGCGGCAGCACAAAGTGCGTCCCTTGACTGACTGCCAGCAGCGACTCTGCCGCCACTCCGTCCATGGCCAGAATCTCTTCCGTGAAGACGCCGCTGGCGTTCACGACGGCCTTGGCCTGTACATCGAATCGCGCATCCTCTTCGCAGTCGCGCGCCGCGATCCCCGCCGTCTTTCCGCCGCTCTTCAGCAGCCCGGTCGCCTCCACATAATTGACCGCCGTTCCCCCCAGATCCTGAAACGTCCGCAGCAGGGAGATCGCGTAGCGCGCATCGTCGAACTGGCCATCGTGATACAGGATGCCGCCGCGAAGTCCCGCCGCCGCGATTCCCGGCAGCATCGCCGTCGTCCGCTCGCGCGACAGCAGCTTCGAGGCCCCCAGCGAGAGCCTTCCCGACATGCGTTCATAAACCTTCAGCCCGAAGCCATAGTAGGGAAGCGAGAAGTAATCGAACGCCGGCACCACTAACTCGAGGTTGTGGACCAGGTGCGGCGCATTGCGCAGCATGTGCCCGCGCTCCCGCAGCGCGTCCAGCACCAGCGTGATGTTGAACTGTTCAAGATAGCGAACGCCGCCATGCACCAGCTTGGTGCTGCGGCTCGATGTCCCCTTGGCAAAATCGAATCGCTCCACCAGCGCCGTGCGATAGCCTCGCGAAGCAGCCTCGACCGCCGCGCCCAGACCGCTGGCCCCGCCGCCGATCACAAGCACATCCCACGGCTTGCTCTGATTGCATAAATCTTGCAGTGCTTCAGACCGTGCGCTCAAGCCTCCGTCTCCTCATCTTCCGCCCAGTTGCAGGCGCGGCCCAAAGCCTTGTGCCACGTGGCGCGCACCCGGCGTCGCGCCTCGGCGTCCGTCTGCGGCTTGAAGATGCGATCCACCTGCCATTGCCGCGCAATCGTCTCCTTGTCCGGCCAGTAGCCCACGGCGAGTCCGGCAAGATAAGCCGCGCCCAGCACCGTGGCCTCGGCGTTCTTCGGCCGAACGACATCGATGCCCAGCACATCCGCCTGAATCTGCATCAGCAGATTGTTCGCCGACGCGCCGCCATCGACACGCAACTGCGCCAGCGGCAGGCCGGAGTCGGTCTGCATCGCCTCCAGAACATCCGTCACCTGCAGCGCGATGCCTTCGAGCGCCGCCCTTGCGATATGCGCGCGCGATGTTCCCCGCGTCATCCCCAGCAGCGCCCCCCGCGCATACTGGTCCCAGTGCGGAGCGCCCAGCCCGGCAAACGCCGGCACCAGCACCACGCCGTTCGTGCTCGACACCGATGCGGCCAGCTCCTCGATCTCCGCCGAAGACCGAATCATCTGCAACTCGTCGCGCAGCCACTGCACCACCGCGCCCGCCATCAACATGCTTCCTTCGAGCGCATACTCGACCGTATCGCCGATCTTCCACGCAATCGTCGTCAGCAATTTGTTCTTCGATGTCATCGGTGTCGTGCCGGTGTTGAGCAGCATGAAGCTCCCCGTGCCGAACGTACACTTCGCCATGCCCGGCTCGCTGCACATCTGCCCGAAGAGCGCCGCCTGCTGATCGCCCGCGATGCCCGCGACGGAGATCCCGTTCAGTATGCCCTTCGTCGTAGCGCAATGCCCGCTCGAAGCCACCACCTCCGGCAGCACCGACCTCGGAATATTGAGCAGCTTCAAAAGCTCCTCATCCCACTCCAGCGTATGGATGTTGAAGAGCATCGTGCGCGAGGCGTTGGTGGCGTCGGTAACGTGCCGCTCGCCCTGGGTCAGCTTCCATATCAGCCAGCTATCGACCGTGCCGAAGGCCAGCTTGCCGGCCTCCGCGCGTGCCCGCGCGCCGGGCACATTTTCGAGCAGCCAGTTCAGCTTGCTTCCGGAAAAATAAGCGTCCGGCAGCAGGCCCGTCTTCGCCTGGATCATGGGGGCATCGCCGCGCTCGCGCAACCCGTCGCAGAACTCCGCCGTCCGGCGATCCTGCCATACGATGGCGTTGTATACCGGCTCGCCCGTCGCGCGATCCCACAGCACCGTCGTCTCGCGCTGGTTGGTGATGCCGATGGCGGCGATATCGCGCTCCGTCAGGTCGGCCGCCGCCAGCACCTCGGTGGCGACGCCGCTCTGCGACGACCAGATCTCCGTCGGCGAGTGCTCCACCCATCCCGGCCTGGGGAAGATCTGCTTGAAAGGCCGTTGCCGGATCGACACCACGTTGCCCGCATCATCGATCACCATCGCCCGCGAACTCGTCGTCCCCTGGTCGAGCGCCAGGATATATCTCTTCCCCATCAGTAGGTCTCCTCTATTGGATCGCTTTTACGTCACCGCTAACGGTTCACGACCGAGCCGGGCGCACAAGTCTTCCGTAGAGGATTCTACCTATAACCCGCGCAAGGAAAAATAAGCATCTCCCTCTACCTCAAAAGATTGTGCTCGAAGGAACCTCTGATTAACTCAGGCTCTGTTAACGGCACGGCTCAACCGTGCCGTAAGCGACTGGCCAGCCATGCGGCTTCACAGACCGCGGGAAACGCCGGTTTTGTTAAGGACACGGCTTCAGCCGTGTCGAAAGTGTTTTGTTTGCCGTGGGGCTTTAGCCCCTGAGGTACGGTTCTTCAGTGCCTCCGGAATTTTTCCGCAGCCTGTTTAGCCGCTGAGAGAATCTTCAGAGACTTAGAGTCATTCTCTCTCAGGTGTAGCTTTCTTAGTTTGTCATTCCCGAAGGGAATCCGCGTTTCGCTCGAATCACCAAATACTACATCTGGCCGGAGAAGAACCGCTCTAAATCTCAGCCCCGCCATAAAACAGCACAGGCCCCCGAAGCCGGAGGCCTGCACTCCAACCGTACCGGGCAAACCCTCACCGGGGCAGTTCTTTTTTGCCTGTAATCGTGAACCGCTTCGTCACGCCGCCCTCATCCGCCCCCGGCTGCGCGCCGCCGATAAAGACCGAATACTCCCCGGCTTCGATGCTGCGAGTGCCGTCGGCGGCCACCGTGCTCAGGCTGCGAGGATCGATCACCACATGCACCCGCTGCTTCTCATGGCCGTTCAGCGGAGTCCTTACAAAGCCGACCAGCGCGTGGATCGGAGTCGTCGCCGAGGCCGGCGCCTTCAGATAGACCTCCGACACCGCATCGCCCTTCGCCGTGCCCGAATTCTCGACTTCAGCGTCGATCGTCAGCGGCTCGCCCGCGGCCAGCTTCTCCGCCGACAGCTTCACATCGTTCCACTTGAACTTCGTGTAGCTCAGCCCGTATCCAAAGCCCCACAGCGTCGATCCCGTGAAGTAGCGATAGGTCCGCTTCGCCATGGAGTAGTCGTCAAACGGAGGCAGTTCCTTGGTGCCGGTATAGAACGTAATCGGCAGCCGCCCCGCGGGATTGTTGTCGCCCGCCAGCGTGTCGGCAATCGCCGCGCCGCCCTCCTCGCCCGGATACCATGCCTCCAGCACCGCTGCCGCATGATCCTTCGCCCAGTCGACCGCCAGGGCGCTGCCGTTCATCAGCACAACGATCACCGGCTTGCCCGTCGCGGCGACCGCCTCCAGCATCTCCTTCTGCACCGCGGGCAGCTCGATCTCGGTGCGGTCGCCGCCGTCGAAGCCCTCGACGTGCACCGGCATCTCTTCGCCCTCAAGCTCCGGTGAAAGCCCGACAAACGCCACGACGACATCGGCCTGCTTCGCCGCCTTCACCGCCTCGGCCCGAGCCGCCTCGACCGGCGGCCGCCAGTTCAACGAGATCCCCGCGCCGAACAGCGGCGCATGGTGCGTGTACTCGATCTTCAGGTCATGCGCCTTGCCGTCGCTCAGGTCCATCTCGAACGGCTCCATCCCGCTGGCCCGCGACTCCTTCGCCGCGACGGCTTGTTCCGAGACCTGCTTGCCGTCCAGATACACGCGCAGCATCTCCGCGTCGCGGCACGGATAGCAGTGCGCCATGCGGAAGGTGAACTCGTACTTGCCCGGCACGGGCGGCGTAATCGTCCCCGTCCAGCGCACGCCAAAGGCCTCCGCCTTCACTCCGGGCACAGGAGCCGCCGCGTTCCAGTCGAAGTCCACCTGCTGGTCAACACGCGTGACGGCGGGCTTGCCGGCGAAATCGATATTGTCGAAGTACTCGCCCTTCAGCCCGAAGGCGGCGCTCCCTTTCGCCGGATGCAGCAGCGTCCGCGGCACCGGCAGAGGCAGCTCCGACACATACGGTGCGCCCTGCGCGTACACGATCTTCGCCTGCCTGCCGAACTTCGCTTCCATCCCTGCCAGCGGCAGCACCGGATGCGATGGCACGGCGTTATAGTTTCCTTCAATCGCGGCCAGCGCGGCGGCGTTCGGCCCGATCACCGCAATCGTCTTCACGCTCTTCTTCAGCGGCAGAACGCCGTCGTTCTTCAAGAGCACCATCGACTTCTCCGCCACCACCCGCGACAGTTCGCGGTGCGCGGCCGAGTCGTCCTCCGAGAACGGTATCCGCGCATAGGCCACCTTCGACGCCGGATCGAACATCCCCAGTTCAAATCTCGCCGTAAACAGCCGCCGCACCGACTGGTCGATCTCCGCCTCCGAGATCAGACCCTCGTGTACCGCCTCGGTCAGGCTGGCATACCCTTTTCCGCAGCTTGTATCTGTCCCCGCCTTCACCGAGACGGCTGCCGCATGCGCCATGTCGGGCGCGAACTTGTGTCCCACGGTCACGTCGGCGATTGCCCCGCAATCCGAGGTCACATAGCCCTTGAAGCCCCAGGTCTTCCTCAGCGTGTCCGACAGCAGATAGGTATTCGCGCAGGCGGGCTGCCCGTCGATGGCGTTATAGGCGCACATCACGCTGCCCGCCTTGCCCTCTTTCACGGTCGCGCGGAAGGCGGGAAGGTACGTGTCTTCGAGATCGTGCGGCGAGACATCGATGTTGGCCGAGTGCCGCGTGTTCTCCGGCCCCGAGTGCACGGCAAAGTGCTTGGGCGTGGCGATGGTCTTGTAGTAGTGCGGATCGTCACCCTGCAGGCCCTTTACAAACGCCACGCCCAGCCGCGAGGTCAGAAAGGGATCTTCGCCATAGGTCTCCTGCCCGCGTCCCCAGCGCGGATCGCGAAAGATATTAATGTTGGGCGACCAGAGATCGAGCCCGAAGTAGATGCTGTGATTGTTATGCCGCAGCGCCTCCTGGTGCTTGGCGCGGGCCTCGGTCGAGATGGTCGTGGCGACGGTGTGCATCAGGGGAACGTCCCAGGTCGCGGCCAGCCCGATCGCCTGCGGAAAGACGGTCGCGTAGCCCGAGCGCGCGATGCCGTGCAGACCCTCGCTCCACCAGTCGTACTCCGGCACACCGAGCCGCGGAATCGCGACCGAGTGGTTCTGCATCTGCGAGACTTTCTCTTCGAGCGTCATCCGTCCGACGAGGTCGTCGACCCGCTTTGCAACCGGCAGCGACGAGTCCATGTAGGGTTGCGCCGTCTGCGCAAAAGACGCCGGGCTCCACAGCGTCATTGAGGCTACTGCAAGTATCATTGCGTATAGAGAAACAGTCTTTCGAGGCATGATCTTCCATCCGCTTTCAGGGAGATAAATTTCGCAAGGACAATTTATCCTGCCGGAACAACGAAAATCAATAAAGACTCAAAACTAAATCGTTAAATCTTTCGAGCAGGTTACTCAATTCGATCGAGCCACGCAGCGAAGACGGCCTGGGAGGCGGCCTCCAGGCGCGGCCCGCAGGCCTGGGCCGCGGCGCGAAGCGCGACCGGATCGACTCCCGCCTGTGCTAGCTCGCCGGCATGACCGACCAGCCACTGCTCGATGCGTCGAGTGTCGGCTTCGAGATGGAACTGCAGGCCAAGCGCATACTCTCCCACGGCAAACGCCTGATGCGGGCACAGAGGCGTGGTAGCCAGACTCTCCAGACCATCTGGAATCGCGAACTGGTCGCCATGCCAGTGCAGCACCGGCTGGTCGTCAACCAGCGCAGCCAGCGGGGAATCCTTCCCTGCGGCCGTCAGCGTCAGCGGCGAGAAGCCGATCTCCTTGTGCCCCATCGGAGCGACCGCCGCACCGAGCGCGCGCGCCATCAACTGGGCTCCAAGGCAGATGCCCAGCAGTGGGCGGCGGGCGGCAAGGCGCTCGCGGATTAAATTAAGTTCATCGGTCAGAAAGGGATAGGCGGCTTCGTCATAAGCCCCGATCGGAGCGCCGAGAACGACGATCAAACTGGGCGACTCCGCATCCACAGAATTAAAATCGTCAAGGCCGACGTCATGGTATCGAACCTCATACCCGCGCTGGCGAAGCAGCGGTTCGAGTGTTCCAAGGTCCTCGAAATGAACGTGGCGAATAGCGAACGCAGTCTTCATCGTGATAGTCACAATTCTATTTGGAAGGCATCGACCGAATCACCACCATCGCACGTTATCTCGACCGAATCACCACAAAAGCACGTCATCTCGACCGAAGCGCAGCGTAGTGGAGAGACCCCTGTATCTCGCCTTTCGAATCTCTGGACCCTTAATCCAATCCCAGTTGCAGCCGCGTCGCTTCGGACATCAGCCCCTGATGCCACGGCGGATCGAAGACGATCTCGACCTTGACCTCTTTGACCGTGGGCAGTGGGCCGAGCTTCTCCTCGACATCGGTACGGATCACGTCTCCCATGCCGCAGCCGGGAGCTGTCATCGACATGACGATGTGAATGTTGTGGTTGCCCTCGAGTTCGGTGATGGTGAGCGCGTAAACGAGCCCGAGATCGACGATGTTCACCGGAATCTCCGGATCGTAGACGGTCTTGAGCTCATCCCATACCAGCTTTTCGCTGAACTCGGTAGCGGCCGACGCGGGAATGGCTCCCCCCATGCCCAGGGCGTCGGCGTCGCGGGCGTCGATGCGCATAAGCTGCCCGTATCCGTTCGAGACGGTAAAGCTGCCTCCAAGGCTCTGCGTGATGAAGACCGGCGTGCCTGCGGCGAGAATGTGAACCGATCCGCTGGGGATCTCCGTCGCCCGGCAATCGCGTGTAAGCGGCACTACCTGACTTGCCATTTTCTTTCTCCTTCTTAAATCTCAACCGCGTCGCCAGAGGCTATTCCGTCGAAACGACCTGATCGCCCTTGAGCGCGGCGTGCAGCGTATGCCATGCCAGCGTGGCGCATTTAATCCGAGTCGGGAACGCGGCGACGCCGGCGAAGGCTTCGAGCTTGCCCAGGCTGCCGACGGCATCCGGCTCCTTGCCCGACTCTTTTCCCGTCACCGCCTGGTGGAACTTCTCGAACAACTCCTCGGCTTCAGCCGTCGTCCCGTTCTTCAGAATCTGGCTCATCATCGACGCCGAGGCCTTGGAGATGGCGCATCCCGCTCCCTGAAATGAGATGTCGCGGATGATGCCGTCTTCGACTTCGAGGAAGATGGTGTAGTGATCGCCGCAGAGCGGGTTATAGCCCTCGGCCTGCAGGTTCGCATTCTCCATGCCGCGAAAGTTGCGCGGGTGCTTGCTGTGCTCCAGAATCACTTCCTGGTAGAGGTCCTGTAGTTCCGACATCAGGCGAAGACCTCCTTGACCTTGTGAATACCCGCGACCAGAGCATCGATCTCCTGCGCGGTGTTGTAGACGGCGAGCGAGGCGCGCGCTGTCGCCGGAATGCCGAAGCGCTGCATCAGCGGCTGGGCGCAGTGGTGGCCGGTGCGGATCGCGATGCCCTGCCGGTCCAGAATCGTGCCGATGTCGTGCGGGTGAATCCCCTCGAGTACAAACGAGAGCACGCTGACCTTCTCCTTCGCCGTCCCGATCAGCGTCAGACCGGGGATCGCGCCGAGCGCCTCGGTGCCGTACGCCAGCAGGTCTTCCTCGTGCGCGACGATATCGCTCAGGCCGATTCCATTGACATACTCGATAGCCGCGCCGAGGCCGACGACCCCGGCGATGTCCGGTGTACCCGCTTCGAACTTATAGGGAAGCTGGTTGTAGATCGTCTTCTCGAACGTGACCGAGCGGATCATGTCGCCGCCGCCCTGGTAAGGAGGCATGGCTTCGAGCAGCGCCCGCTTGCCGTACAGAATGCCGATTCCCGTTGGCCCATAGATCTTGTGGCCGGAGAAGGCATAGAAGTCGCAGTCGAGCGCGCGGACGTCGACTCCTCCATGGGGAACCGCCTGCGCTCCGTCGAGGAGCACCGGAATGCCCTTGGTGTGGGCCATCTCGACGATGCGGCGAACCGGGTTCACCGTGCCCAGCACGTTCGACGTGTGCACGACGGCGACCAGCTTCGTCTTCGCATTCAGCATTGCCTCGAACTCGTCGAGCAGAAGTTCGCCCGCGTCGTTGATGGGAGCCACGCGCAGATGCGCGCCCTTCTCTTCGCACAGCATCTGCCAGGGCACGATGTTCGAGTGGTGCTCCATCGCGGTCACGATGATCTCGTCGCCGGAGTTCACATGCTGACGGCCATAGCTCTGCGCGACCAGATTGATGGCCTCGGTCGCGCCGCGAACGAAGATAATCTCTTTCGCATCCTCCGCATTCAGAAACGTCTGCACGCTCTTGCGCGCAGCCTCGTAGGCATCGGTAGCCGACTGCGAGAGTTGGTGCACGCCGCGGTGGATGTTCGCGTTGTACGAGAGGTAGTAGTTGGAGATGGCGTCGATGACCGCGCGCGGCTTCTGCGTCGTCGCGGCGTTGTCCAGATAGACGAGCGGCAGGTCGTGAACCCGCTGTTCGAGGATCGGAAAGTCCGCGCGGACACGTTCAATATCGAAGCCGCTCGATGTGCTGGTGCGGAATGCTGTCAGGGTCGTGCTCATCCCACCTCCTCCCAGTTCCTTCCTTTGTCCTCCCGTTCGCCTCCATCCCCGGCCTCGCCGTTCGCGATGATCTTGGGAAGGGCTCGCCGAACGAGCTTCTCGATGTGGGCGCGCACAGGGCCGGGCTTGATGCGTCCGGTACACTCGCCCGCGAAGGCGAACAGCAGCAGGCTGCGCGCGGCATTCTCGTCGAGACCGCGTGAGCGCAGGTAGAACAGCGCATTGTCGTCCATCTGTCCGATCGTCGCGCCGTGCGTGCACTTCACGTCGTCGGCGTAGATCTCCAGTTGCGGCTTGGTGTCGATCTGCGCGTCATCTGACAGCAGAAGGTTGCGATTGGTCTGCTTGGAGTCGGTCTTCTGCGCGTCCTTGTGCACGATGATGCGGCCATGGAAGACGCCGTGCGCGTGGTCGTTCAGGATGCCGTTGTAGTACTGGTGGCTGTTGCAGCGCGGGCTGGCGTGCTCGACAAGCATGTAGTTGTCCAGGTGCTGCCGGTCCTCGCCGATAAACAGACCGTTGATCAGGCACTCGCCGCCCTCCCCGGCAAAGACGGGATGGACGTTGTTGCGCACCAGCGCGCCGCCCAGCAGAAACGAGTGCGAGCTGACGTTGGCGCTCCGCTCCTGCTGAATGCGCAGCGTGGCCACGTGGAACGACTGCCGGTTCTTCCGCTCGATCATGTAGTGCGAGGCCACGGCGTTCTCCGCCGCGATCAACTCGGTGACCACGTTCGAGAACGTAACGCCGTCGGCCAGCGAGATATGCTCTTCGACGATGCCGACCTGCGTGTTTGCCTCCGCGACGATCAGGTTGCGATGATGGAACATCAGCGGTTCTTCCGCTCCGGTCGAGAGAAAGAGCAGATGAATCGGCGCTTCGAGAACCGTGCCGCGAGCGATGCGGATGCAGGCGCCGTCTTCGATGAAGGCGGTGTTGAGGCTGCTGAAGGCATCGTTCTGCAGGGCCAGCTTCAGGCCCAGTTGCAGCTCGAGCGCACCGGTATCGCCGGCAAGAGCCTCGCCCAGGCTGCCTGCGTGAACGCCGGCGGCGAGCTTCGGCTGATCCGACAACTCAGGCGCGAAGCGGCCGTTGACGAAGACCAGCGAGCAGGCGGTGCCGTCGATGCGGAACGCCTCGACCTCTGCCCGGGTCACTCCCGACGGCCCCGCTTCGGGAAGACTGAAGACGGTCTGCGAGATGGGCGCGACGCTGGTGAAGCGCCAAGCCTCGTCCTTGATGGTGGGAAATCCCGTGTCGCAGAAGCTGGCGAAAGCCTCCTGCCGCAGCGAGCGCAGCCACTCCGGCTGTTTGGAGCCGCGCTGCTCCAGCTCGCTGAATGCGTCGAGATAGGTCCCGGCTCCTGAAGTCTGTGTCATTGTGCTCATGGGTCTCCTTAGCGAGCGCCGGCGAGTGCCGGTTCAATCCAGCCATAGCCTTCGCGCTCCAGTTCGAGCGCCAGCTCAGCGCCGCCGGACTTCACGATCTTGCCGCCCGCCAGGACATGCACGAAGTCAGGCACGATATAGTCGAGCAGCCTCTGGTAGTGCGTCACCATCACGATGGCGCGGTCCGGGCTGCGCATCGCGTTCACGCCCTGGGAGACGATCTTGAGCGCATCGATATCGAGGCCCGAGTCGGTCTCATCCAGAATGGCGAGCGACGGGTTCAGCACCGCCATCTGCACGATCTCGTTGCGCTTCTTCTCGCCGCCCGAAAAGCCTTCGTTGATGGCGCGGCTCTGGAAGCGCTCGTCCATCTCCAGCAGCTTCATCTTCTCCTTCAGCAGCGGAATAAAGTCGATCGCGTCGATCGGCTCCTCGCCGCGATACTTGCGCTGCGCGTTCAGCGCCGCGCGCAGAAAGTACGAGTTGCTGATGCCGGGAACTTCAACCGGATACTGGAAGGCAATAAACAACCCCTCGCAGGCAGCCTCTTCGGGCTTCATCGCCAGCAGATCCTTGCCGTTGAACAGCACCTCTCCCTCGGTGACCTCGTAGGTCTCCCGCCGCGCCAGCACCTGCGCCAGCGTGCTCTTGCCGGAGCCGTTCGGTCCCATCAGCGAATGCACTTCGCCGGCGTTGATGTCCAGGTTGATGCCCTTCAGGATCTCCTGCTTGTTGACCCGGGCGTGCAGATTACGAATCTCCAACATTGCCATATTTATCCAACGCTCCCTTCAAGACTGACACTGAGCAACTTCTGTGCCTCCACGGCGAACTCCATGGGAAGCTCGCGGAAGACCTGTTTGCAAAATCCGTTAATAATCATGGACACGGCCTCTTCGGCCGACAGGCCGCGCTGGCGGAAGTAGAAGATCTGGTCCTCGTCCACCTTCGAGGTCGAAGCCTCGTGTTCCATGCGGGCGCTTGAGTTGCGCACCTCGATGTAGGGGAAGGTATGCGCGCCGCACTGGTCGCCGATCAGCAGCGAGTCGCACTGCGTATAGTTGCGCGCTCCGGTGGCGTTCTTCATGATCTTCACGCCGCCGCGATAGGTATTCTGTCCGTGCCCGGCCGAGATTCCCTTCGATACGATGGTGCTGCGCGTGTTCTTGCCGATGTGGATCATCTTGGTGCCGGTATCGGCCTGCTGGTAGTTGTTCGACAAGGCCACCGAGTAGAACTCGCCGACCGAGTTATCGCCCACCAGGATGCAGCTCGGATACTTCCATGTAATCGAGCTGCCCGTCTCCACCTGCGTCCACGAGATCCGTGAGTTCGCGCCGGCGCACTTGCCGCGCTTGGTCACCAGGTTGTAGATGCCGCCGACGCCATTCTTGTCGCCGGGATACCAGTTCTGCACCGTCGAGTACTTGATCTGGGCGTTGTCGAGCGCCACCAGTTCCACCACTGCCGCGTGCAACTGGTTCTCGTCGCGTGCCGGGGCCGTGCAGCCTTCCAGGTAGCTCACCTGGCTGCCCTCGTCGGCGATGATCAGCGTGCGCTCGAACTGGCCGGTGTCGGCCGCATTGATGCGGAAGTAGGTCGAAAGCTCCATCGGGCAGCGCACGCCCTTCGGCATGTAGACGAACGAGCCGTCGCTGAAGACCGCGGCGTTCAGAGCTGCGTAAAAGTTGTCGCTGTAGGGAACCACCGTGCCCAGGTACTTCTTCACCAGCTCGGGATGCTCCTTCACCGCATCGGAGAAGGAACAGAAGATAATGCCTTCCTTGGCCAGCTTGGCCTTGAAGGTGGTCGCGACCGAGACGCTGTCGAAGACCGCGTCCACGGCGACACCCTGCAACCGCTTCTGCTCGTTCAGAGAGATGCCCAGCTTGCTGTAGGCCTCCAGAATTTCGGGATCGACCTCATCCAGGCTCTTCTTGGCGCCCGCCTTCTTCTTCGGCGCGGAGTAGTAGACGATGTCCTGATAATCGATCTGGGGGAAGGTCACATGGGCCCACTTCGGCTCGGCGTCCGCCTTCACCAGCGTCATCCAGTGTCGAAAGGCGCGCAGCCGCCACTCCAGCATGAACTCCGGCTCTTCCTTCTTGGCCGAGATCAGGCGAATAATGTCCTCGTTCAGCCCGCGAGGAATGCGGTCTTCTTCCACATCGGTGACGAAGCCCCACTTGTATTCCTGGTTGGCAAATTCTTCAATCGTGTTTGTAGCTGTCATTGAACTCTCCCTGGACTCATGGTGATGGAGGTAACGAGGTTGCTCTTACGGGGAGGGCGGGCTTCCTCCGCAAGTTCAGCCGTAAGGTCTGAAAGTTTGATGTTTCCCAGAGCGCGTTGGAGCGTGCGTCCGATAATATGGGAGTTGTCCTGCACCCGGCACTTGCCTTCAAGCGTGCAGCGGCCGGGGGCGGTAGCGCACTCGGTAAAGCCGATCGAACCCTCAATCGCCTCGACGATCTGCGCGACGGTGATCTGCGAGGGCGGCCGCGATGGTGCATAGCCACCTTTGACGCCCCGATAGGAGACCAGTAACCCGTGATCCTGCAACTCTTTAAGCAGCTTCACCACGGTTGGCACCGGAAGCAGGGTTGCCGCCGCCAGACTCCGGGCCGTGTGCAGAGGCTCCTCCGGGTGGCCGGCTACATACTGCATCACGACGAGAGCATAGTCGGTCAACTTGTTCAGCCTGAACATGCGACTTTCTCTCCTCTCTCGAATCAGTACTAAAAAGAGCGTTAATCAGCACTAATTTCGTATGGTTTCAATGTAGCACGGAAAACCTGGTGAATTCAACCCACCTGTGACAATTCTGTGACAAATCTATGACAGTTCTCTGACAAAACAAACATCATTCAAACCCCAATCGCCCAGCGCGATCCATCGCCGTCCGCTCGCGGGGCAGGGGAAGCCGGCGAAGTTCCGGCAAGCGTCTGAAAAGTTTGTCGCCAGCCGCACCATTCCCGCTGCAACGGGACGCCTTTTCCAGCCGGGATGCACCCGATTTCAACAGGACTGTAACATCAATCCCCCCTATCCACGCAGGTTTGCGAGCCGCGGTGGATGCGCAAGCGCAAATCTCGCCTGTCTTCGCCCGAATTTCGCCGTTGCCAAGACCGGTCAGGCTTCGTACTCTTGGCAAGCGTTGACGACAGCTTCGCATCGAAAGTGCGCCGCCGCCGTCGACAAACTGAAGTTGCTTTCGCCTGGTTTTCTGACAATTTGAGTTGAGAGAAGGTCCCGACTGCCCGCAGTCGCGCCTCCCCCCGCGTCCGTCGCTGCCCGCAAACGCAGCGAGGCCGAACCCGGTTCGTCCGGCTTCGACTTCGCTGCACTCGCGGCCAGTCACATCTTCGCGCTCGCGGAGTCGCGTGGCAACCTGCGCACACGGCCTCTCTCGCACCCCATGGTCCGGCGGCATCGTTTGCCAGACTGGTGGCACTGTTTCCTCCGGAAGCAGACAGGAGAGCCTCGTCGCTCGCGCCTGCTGTTCTTTTGAAGCGAGGGAACAGCCGGCCCCACTACGCTCCGGAGCATGCGCCGGACCACGGGGAACGTTCAACCCTCCGGACCGGAGTGCCTGCAAACCAGCAGGCCCCTCGGCTCCGGCCTATCCGCCGCGCCACCCTACCCGTGGCCTCCGGCAGAATGAGAGACCGCATGCGCCCCAAGAAGACGATCCTCTGTGTCGACGACAACGAACAAGTACTCTCTGTCCGCACCTTCCTGCTCGAAACCCGCGGCTACCGCGTCATCTCCGTCAGCAGCGCGCAACAGGCGCTCGACATCGTGCAACAGTCGGCCCCCGGCTCGCTCGACCTTCTTCTCTGCGATCTTCTGATGCCCCGCATGGACGGCAACGAACTCGTCCGCCGCGCCAAGCAGCTTCACCCCGCGCTGCCGGCTATGATCGTCTCCGGCACCGTCAACTCCTTCGACCGCGCCTGCTCCGCCGATGTCTTCCTGCCCAAGGGAGCCTGCTCCGCCGCCGAGATGATCGAGCGCATCCGCGTCCTCGTCGCCCGCAAGCGCGGCCCGAAGAAAGCCTTCGTCCTGCAACCGGCCAACAGCGCCGCGATGCTCACCGCAGCCTCGTAAGAACGTACATTTTAAAGGTATCCCCCTAACGTTATCTCGACCGGGGCAACTCGAAACTTACGTCATCTCGACCGGAGCGAAGCGGAGTGGAGAGACCCCTGTATTGATCACCATCGTAGCCGCACACTCTCCGGGCAGCTTTCAGACAAGGAACAACCGCCCGGGTGCCCCATCCATCGCGATTTTGCGATGGGTGGGAAAGTAACCGCATCCCGGGAGAAAACCGCACCAAAGTCGAAGGAGACTCAATGGCCCGCATCGCAATCATCGGAGCAGGAGCAATCGGCGGCGTCATCGCCGCGCTGTTGCAGCAGGCCGGGAGGCACGAGCTGATCCTGTGTGTTCGCCGCCCCCTCGCCGGCCTCACCGTCGAGACACCGGACGGCGAGGTGCATGTCGAAGCCGCCATCGCCACCGATCCGGCCAGCGTCTCCGCGGTCGACTGGGTCATCGTCGCCACCAAGGCCTACGACGCGGCGGGCGCGGCAAAGTGGTTCGATCGGCTCCGCGCGGCCGGGAATCCGGGAACGACAGGAGCCCCGGTGGCGGTGCTGCAGAACGGTGTCGAACACCGCGAGCGCTTCGCCCCCTATGTGCCGCTCGATTCCATCCTCCCCGTCGTCGTCAACTGCCCCGCCGAACGGCAGATGCCCGAGCTGGTTCGCCAGCGCGGTCCTATGCACCTGACCGCACCGGACAACGATCTGGGCCGGTCTTTCGCCGCGCTCTTCGCCGGAACCCCGGCAGACGCCACCGTCGTGCCCGACTTCACCAGCGTCGCCTGGCGCAAGCTCTGCCACAACGCCGCCGGCGTGCTCTCGTCGCTGCTCCTCCAGCCCGCTGGCGTCATGCGCAACGAGGCCGTGGGCGAAACCGCACTCCAGATTGTTCGTGAGTGTGCCGCCGTAGGCCGGGCCGAAGGCGCGCATCTCGACAGCGACGTCGCCGAGGCCGTTCTCCGTACCTACCGCGCCGCTCCCGTCGACGGCGTCAACTCGCTGCACGCCGACCGCGCTGCAGGCCGCCCCATGGAGATCGACGCCCGCAACGGCGTCATCGTGCGCCTGGGAAAGAAGCACGGCATCCCCACGCCCTGCAACCAGATGGCCGTCGCCCTGCTGGAGGCGATGGCCGGGTAACGGCAGCTAACTAGCTAACCCTCTTGGCTTGTCATTCCCGAAGGGAATCTGCGTTTCGCTCGAACCCGCAAGCCCGCCTCCGAAAGAGAACCAACAGCCACGCGCCGTGCTTTTACCGCAGAAGATCCTCCAGCACCAGCGACAGCTCCGTCTTTTCGTCCCTGTACTTCACGATCACCGGCGCGGCCACGCTGAGCCCCCACTCCTGCCCTTTTCCTTTGTTGACCGCGCGCGAACCCGGCACCACGACCGCGCCTTCGGGGATCACCAGCGGCCTCTCCGCCGTGGCTTTATAGACCTCGCCCCGCACCAGGTCGTAGACCGGCGTGCCCCGGGTCAGCACCGTCCCCGCCGCCAGCACCGCGCCCTTGCGCACGATGGTGCCTTCGTACACCCCGGTATTTCCGCCCACCAGCACATCGTCTTCGATGATGACCGGGCTGGCGTTGACCGGCTCCAGCACGCCGCCGATCTGCGCCGCCGCGCTCAGGTGCACGCGCTTGCCGATCTGCGCGCAGCTTCCCACCAGCGCATGAGAGTCCACCATGGTGCACTCGGCGACATAGGCGCCGACATTAATATAGGCAGGCGGCATCACCACCACGCCCTTGCAGAGAAAGGCGCCGGACCGCACACTGGATCCGCCCGGCACGATGCGAACGCCATCCGATTCGATGAAGTGCCGCGCCGGAAAGGTCGACTTGTCCACGAACGAGAGCCCGTGATTCGATCCCATCTGCTTCAGCGATCCCAGCCGGAACCCCAGCAGGATGCCTCGCTTCACCCAGGGATTCACATGCCATCCCAGCTCCGAGTCATCCGGCTCCGCCGCGCGCAGTTCGCCCGATTCCAGACCGCCCCGCAGTTCAAAAAAGGTCGTCTCGGCCTTGCGAACTCCCATCGCGGCCTTGCCCTGCTCGAACCAGTACTCCACCCGTTCCTGCAATGTTCCTTCTTGATTCACGGTTCACCCTCTTTCACGTCGATCTATAAAAAAGCCACCAGGAAACGTCATCTCGACCGAAGCCGCGCGGCTTTATCGCACGGCGCAGCGGAGAGACCCCTGTATTTCGCCTTTGTCCCTGCGCCATCCGTTCTTGCTGCCCATACGCTTCACCCGTCCCGTAGCCTAGAACATCCGCAGATCTTCCCCGGTGCTGGGGACGCCTGCCAGCATACCAAGCTCTCCCACAATACACTCCAACTTGCGTCGCGTCGCCGCCGAAACCGGAACCATGGGCAGCCGCAACACATCCTCGCCCCGCCCGATCATCGAGAGCACAGCCTTCACCGGAGCCGGATTCGCCTCCCAGAAGTGCGCCTGCATCAGCCGAAAGAACTGCCGGTTGATCCGCCGCGCCCCCACCCAGTCGTTCTCGAGCGCCGACCGCACCATGCGGCCCATCTGCCCCGGAATCACATTCGATGCCACCGACACCAGGCCCGCTCCGCCCAGCGCCAGGATCGGCAGCGCCAGCCCGTCGTCGCCGGAGAAGATCTTGAAGCTGCGCGGTGCCGTCGTCAGCAGCTCCGTCACCTGCGCCAGATTCCCGCTCGATTCCTTGATGCCGATCACGTTCGGCAGCTCCGCCAGCCGCAGCACCGTCGCCGGCTCCAGATTCGTGCCCGTCCGCGAAGGAATGTTGTAGAGCAGGATCGGCAGGTCCACCGCCTCGGCGATCGCGCGGAAGTGCCGGTACTGGCCCTCCTGCCCCGGCCGGTTGTAGTACGGATTCGCCGACAGGATGCCGGTCAGCCCCTGCACCTGCGCCAGCTTCTGTACGCGTATCACCGCTTCGCGCGTCGAATTATGCGAGCACCCCGCGAACACCGGAACCCGCCCGGCCACCGTGCCTACCACCGCCTCGACCACGCGCAGCCACTCCGTCTCGGTCAGCGTCGAGGCCTCGCCCGTCGTTCCGCAGGGAACCAGAAAATCAATCCCGTTCTCGATCTGCCAGCTCACCAGCGCGTGCAGCGCGGGCTCGTCCACACTGCCGTCCTTGCGAAAAGGAGTCACCAGCGCCGTTCCACATCCCATCAGTTCCATAATGGTTGTCAGTTTACCTTGTCTTAGATTGTGCTTGCTTTGCGCAAGACGCTATCCCCATCGGAGCAACCCAATGCACGTCATCTCGACCGAAGGCCCGCAGTGGAGAGACCCCTGTATTTCGCCTTTGTTCTTCCTTGTGTGTTCCCCAACCGCCAGGGTGCCCCACTCATCGCGCAATTTGCGATGGGTGGGAAGCGGAATCTCTCCCGCCCCGAAGGAGACTCAATCACCCGCTACACCCACTCGCCCTTCCGCATCAGCGGCTCCGAGGTCCCATCGGCGGCCACGCCGTCCACGTCCATCTCGCCCGAGCCGATCATCCAGTCCACGTGAATCAGGCTGGCATTCGCGCCCAGCTTCGCCAGCTCCTCTGCGGCCATCTTCTCGCCGCCGATCAGGCACGTCGAGTACGCCTGCCCCAGCGCAATGTGGCTGGCCGCGTTCTCGTCGAACAGCGTATTCCAGAACAGCACGCCGCTCTGCGCAATCGGAGAAGAGTGCGGCACCAGCGCCACCTCGCCCAGCCGCCGCGCGCCGTCGTCCGTGCTGATCAGCCGGTTGAGCACGTCCTCGCCCGCCGTCGCCGTCGCTTCGACGATCCTGCCACCCTCGAACCGCACCGCAATATTCTCGATCAGCGTTCCCTGGTGCGAGAGCGGCTTCGACGCCCGCACCGTTCCGTTCACGCGATCCTTATGCGGAGTCGTAAAGCACTCCTCGGTCGGAATATTCGGCTGGCAATAAACTCCGTTGCCCGCCGTCGTTCCCCCGCCGGCCCATAGATGATCGTCCGCCAGCCCGACCGTCAGATCCGTCCCCGGCCCCTCGAAGTGCAGCGCCGAAAATCGCTTCGCATTCAGCAGCTCGACGCGCTGCTTCAGCCGCGCTCCATGCTCCTGCCACGCCGCCACGGGATCGTCCGCATCCACGCGCGAGGCGACGAAGATCGCCTCCCACAGCTTCGCCACGGCCACATCCTCGCGGTCGTTCGGAAACACCAGCTTCGCCCACTCCGGCGTCGCAAAGGCCACAATCGTCCAGTTGATGGTATGGCGTGTAATCAACTCCATCGCCGGCTTGCCCGCCTTCGACGCCGCGACATTCGCCCGGGCCACCTTCGCCGGATCCTGCTTCGCCAGCAGCGCCGGATTCGTACCCGCAATCGCCAGCCGCGCCGCGCCGTTCCTGAACCCCTCGGCGATCCCGTCCTGCAGCCACTTCGGAGCGTAGTCGAAGCTTGCCTCCGGAGCATAGGCAAACCGCGCCAGCGTCGTCGGATCGTCGCCGTAGAGCGTAGTCACCAGCAAAGCCCCGGCCTTATAGGCGTGCTCTGTAATCCGCCGCACCAGCGGCAGCGCCTCCATCGGCGCGGACATGATCAGCTCCTGCCCCGCGCGCAGTCCCAGCCCTACCCGGACGGCAACCTCGGCCAGCCGGTCCAGCTTGTCTTCAAAGGTCAAATCCGCAAACTTCGCCGCCGCTACGTCCATCGTGCTCATGCCTATCCCCATTCCATTCGGAAACCAAATCCGAAGCTACATCTGCTGACAGATACTCTGAAAGTCGTAGCAGCCTGTGCGCGAGCATAGCCACTCCGCCGCTCGCACCGCGCCCTCGGCAAACCCGCGCCGCGAGAACGCTTCGTGCGTCAGCGTGATCCTGTCGGCGGCGCTCTCGGCCACCAGCACATGCGTCCCCTTGGCATCGCCCACCCGCTTCGCCTCGATGGGAACCTTCTGATAGCCCGAAGCCGCCTCGACGACTGAGGCCAGCGTAATCGCCGTCCCGCTCGGAGAGTCCAGCTTGGTCACGTGGTGCGTCTCTTCAATCGAGAACCGGTAGCCCGCATTGCGCAGCGACTCGCCCATCTTCGCCGCCAGTTGCAGCATCACCTGTACGCCGATGGAGTAGTTCGTCCCATACAGCAGCCCCGCGCTTTTTCGCTCGGCCAGAGCGCGCATATCCGGCAGCTTGTCGTACCATCCCGTCGTGCCGATCACCATCTTCGCCCCGGTCGCCAGGCAGGCGCGCATATTCTGCACCGCGGCCTCCGGTGTGGTGAAGTCGATAATCACATCGAACCCCGCGACAAACGGCGGCGTCAGCGCCGACGCATGGATGTTCTCGTGCTCGTCGAGCACATGCACGCTATGGCCGCGTTCCGCCGCAACCTCCGCGACCACCTTGCCGGTCTTCCCCTGTCCCAATACCAGAACCCGCATGATCTTTCCTTCCTGGCGCGTCTTCCATTCAATCGATCCCGCCCAATCGCCCGGGTGCCCCATCCATCGCGCTTTTGCGATGGGTGGGAGAGCAAAATCCAGGAAAACCCAGCCTCCCCTAAACCTTCACCGCGGCCGGAACCCGCGCCGCCACGTCGAAGACGCTCGCATCCGGATCGGCGAAGAACTGCTTGTGCAGGCTGCGCACCGCCTCTTCGACATCTTCCTCATCGATCATGAAGCTCATATTGATCTCGCTTGCTCCCTGCGAGATCATGCGCACGTTAATATGGCTGACCGCGCTGAAGACCCGTCCGGCAATCCCGCTGTATCCGCGAATATCCTCGCCCACCAGGCACACCAGCGCCTTGCGCCCCTCGTACTTCACGTCCGCGATCTTGCCCAGCTCCGCGCAGATCTCCGGAAGCTTCTCATTCGAGTCCACCGTCAGCGAGATGCTCACCTCGCTGGTCGAAACCATGTCGATGGCGCATTGGTACTTGTCGAAGACGTCGAAGACCGCCTTCAGATAGCCGTGCGACATCAGCATCCGGCTGGCCACGACGTCGATGATCGTCAGCCGCTTCTTGGCCGCGATGCTCTTGAACGGGCTGGCGCACTTCGGAGCCAGCGCCGTAATCCGTGTGCCTTCGTTCTCCGCGTTGCGCGAGTTCAGCACCCACACCGGAATGCTCTTCTGCACCGCCGGCAGAATCGTCGCCGGGTGCAGCACCTTCGCGCCGAAGTAGGCCAGCTCCGCCGCCTCTTCAAAGCTGATCGTCTTCACTCGCAGCGCGTCCGGGCAGATGCGCGGGTCGGTCGTCATAATGCCGTTGACGTCGGTCCAGATCTCGATGGCCCCGGCGTGCATGCCGCCGCCCACCAGCGCCGCCGTGTAGTCGCTGCCGCCGCGTCCCAGCGTCGTTGTAATGCCTTCGGCCGTCGAAGCGATAAAGCCGCCCATCACCGGCGTCTTTCCCGCTTCGACCAGCGGCAGCACAAACTCCGCCAGCCTCGCCTCGATGGCGCTCTCCTGCGGCGCCGCCTTGCCATAGTGCGCGTCGGTCACAATGCAGGTCCGCGCATCGACGTGCGCGCCTTCGAGGCCCCGCTGCTCGAACGCCGCCGCGACCATGCGGCTCGACAGCCGTTCGCCGAAGCTCACCACCAGGTCGCTCGTCCGTGCCGTCAGCTCGCCCACCGCCGCAATGCCGCGCAGCAGATCGTCCAGCGCGTCGAACTCGTGGTGAATCACCGGCTGCAACTGCCCGAAGCGCCCGCCGTCCAGCAGGTCGGCCAGCGTATCCATGTGGCGGTGGCGCAGCCGTGCGCTGATGGCCAGAGCTCCCGCCCGGTCGTCGCGTCCAGCAGCGGCAGCCGCGGCCAGCAACTGGTCGGTCACCTTCGCCATCGCCGAGACGACGACCACAACCTCCAGCCCGCGCTCCCGCCGTCCGCGAACGATCGCCGCCGTCCGCTCCATCGCCTTGGCGTCCTCAACCGAGGTGCCGCCGAACTTCATGATGACCAGTTGTTCCCGTGCCGTGCTCAAGCCATCACCGCCACGGCCGGCGTCGCAGCCACCCCCAGCTTGTCCAGCTTGCCCAGCAGCGCCAGAATCTCCGCGTTCAGCACCGCCGCTCCCGCCGCGCCGCGAATCGTATTGTGCGACAGCACCACGAACTTCCAGTCCAGCAGGGAACACTCGCGCAGCCGTCCCACCGTCGCCGTCATGCCGCGGCCGCGCATCCGGTCCAGCCGGGGCTGCGGCCTGTCCGCGCCGCCGTCGAACTCCACCGGCTGCGCCGGAGCCGTCGGCAGGTGCTTGCCCCGCAGCGGCTCAAACTCGCTCCACGCCGCCAGAATCTGCTCGCGCGTCGCCTTGGTGCGCAGCTTTATGCTGACGCATTCGGTGTGCCCGTCCTCAACCGCGACCCGGTTGCAGTGCGCGCTCACCTTCGCGTCGAGCATCTCAATCTTCGCCCCGCTCAGGCGGCCCAGCAGCTTGCTGGCCTCCTCCTCCATCTTCTCTTCTTCGTTCTTGATGAAGGGAACCACGTTGCCCAGGATGTCCAGCGAAGGCACGCCGGGATAGCCCGCGCCGCTCACCGCCTGCATCGTCGTCACAAAGACGCTCTCAATCCCAAAGCGGTCGGCGAGCGGCTTCAGCGCCAGCACCAGGCCGATGGTGCTGCAATTCGGATTCGTGACGATATAGCCGCCGTTGCCGCCATTCTCTTTACGGGTGCTCTGCGCCTCAATCAGCGCCAGATGGTCGGCATTGACCTCGGGAATCACCAGCGGCACGTCCGCCACCATGCGGAACGCGCTCGAGTTCGAGATCACCGCGCAGCCCGCGGCGGCGAACTTCGGCTCCAGCTCCCGCGCCACGTCGGCGTCGAGCGCCGCAAAGATAATCTTCGGCAGCTCCCCTACCGTGCCCTCGGGCACATTGGGCTGAATCGTCATGGCCGCAATATTCGCAGGCAGCGGAGTCTCCAGCTTCCAGCGGCAGGCTTCGCCATAGGTTTTGCCCGCGCTGCGATCGCTCGCAGCCAGCCACGCAATCTCAAACCACGGATGATTGCTCAATAATTGAATAAACCGCTGACCGACCATGCCGGTAGCGCCCAGAATTCCGACTTTGCGCCGTTCCATATACCTTCCAGAATAACGCGACGCAGCCAAAACCGTCACACCGGGCACCAATCCGGGTGCCCCATGTCCGGATTTTCGGACATGGGTTCTTCCTCGCCTCTACAACTCGGGTGCCCCATCCATCGCGCCTTTTGCGATGGGTGGGAAGTAAATCTCCCCCGCCTACTTTCGACTGCCACCAATCCGGGTGCCCCATGTCCGGATTTTCGGACATGGGTTCTTCCTCGCCTCTACAACCCGGGTGCCCCATCCATCGCGTCTTTTGCGATGGGTGGGAAGTAAATCTCCCCCGCCTACTTTCGACTGCCACCAATCCGGGTGCCCCATGTCCGGATTTTCGGACATGGGTTCTTCCTCGCCTCTACAACTCGGGTGCCCCATCCATCGCGTCTTTTGCGATGGGTGGGAAGTAAAAATCTCCCCCGCCTACTTTCGACTGCCACCAATCCGGGTGCCCCATGTCCGGATTTTCGGACATGGGTTCTTCCTCGCCTCTACAACTCGGGTGCCCCATCCATCGCGTCTTTTGCGATGGGTGGGAAGTAAAAATCTCCCCCGCCTACTTTCGACTGCCACCAATCCGGGTGCCCCATGTCCGGATTTTCGGACATGGGTTCTTCCTCGCCTCTACAACTCGGGTGCCCCATCCATCGCGTCTTTTGCGATGGGTGGGAAGTAAAAATCTCCCCCGCCTACTTTCGACTGCCACCAATCCGGGTGCCCCATGTCCGGATTTTCGGACATGGGTTCTTCCTCGCCTCTACAACTCGGGTGCCCCATCCATCGCGTCTTTTGCGATGGGTGGGAAGCAAAAATCTCCCCCGCCTACTTTCGACTGCCACCAATCCGGGTGCCCCATGTCCGGATTTTCGGACATGGGTTCTCCCTCGCCTCTACAACTCGGGTGCCCCATCCATCGCGTCTTTTGCGATGGGTGGGAAGCAAAAATCTCCCCCGCCTACTTTCGACTGCCACCAATCCGGGTGCCCCATGTCCGGATTTTCGGACATGGGTTCTTCCTCGCCTCTACAACCCGGGTGCCCCATCCATCGCGTCTTTTGCGATGGGTGGGAAGTAAATCTCTCCCACACCTCCGGAGTTCCTATCCATCGCGCCATGCGATCGATAGGAAGCACGACCGCAACAGCCACCCTGCTTAAGGGCACGGCTTCAGCCGTGCCGCAAACTCCCCCGTCCGCAAGGGACTTTAGCCCCTGAGGTCCTACTTCTTCAACGAATAACTAAAGTCAACCGTATCCGTCACATGAGGCTTCACCGTCACCGTCAACGTCTGCTCGCCCATCTTCTCGTGAACCGCTCCCAGCGTATACGTCCCCGCCGGCAGCCCCTTGATCTCGAAGTGCCCCTTGGCATCGGTCACCGCAAAAAACGGCGTCGCCGACACATTGATAAACGCGTTCATCCACGGATGATTGTTGCAGCGCACCGGCATCATCAGCTCCGGCGCGTCGAAAGTCCTCACCTGCGGCGCGCTCCTCGGTGCCTCGGAGACATCGATCTCCTTGTTGCCGCCCGCCGTCGGCAGGGTATGGATGTTGTGCATCGTCCCATCCGAGTTGCGAAATTCCACCGCTCCGCCCTGCATCACTCCCACCACATGCGGCACATACCTGCAGCCCACCTGGTCGAGCACCACCGGAGCCGTCGTCGCCGCGGGAGCCGACATCGCCGCCGCCGGTCCGCTCTTGACGTAGATAAAGACGTTGGCCAGCCTGCCGTCATCGACGACATACTGCTCGGCAAAGTTGTCGCCGCCCAGCATCGAGCACACCGGGTCCTGGCTCATGTCGATGCGCAGCCGCTTCGGCGCCTTGCCGATGAAGCTCACCGTTCCGCTCACCGCGCCCAGCGTCGCCGGATCGAGCGGCACAGAAGACCGGGCGGCGGCAGGCCTCGCACTCTCCGTCGCCTGCTCCTTCGGAGGATTCGGTTTGCACCCGGCCAGCATTCCTGCCACCATCACTCCCGCCATCAGCCAACCGAACCCCTGCCTCATCGCAACCTCGCTTTCGTCGATAGTTATAAAAAATCAAACAAAAATCACGCCATCTCAACCGCAACCATGCGTCCATTCAAAAATCACGTCATCTCAACCTCAGCCCATCTCGAAACCCAAAAATTACGTCATCTCGACCGAAGCCGCGCGGCATCATCGCGCGGCGAAGCGGAGAGACCCCTGTATTTCGCCTTTATCCATGCCGACCATCGCAATCATTAGACGACGCTCGCAGCCAACCGCCGAAATTCGCCTCTAAGCCTGCGCCTTTACCGGCGTCTCCATCGCCCGTAGCACCGCCTCGGCAAACTCCCTCGTCCCGCTCGTGCCGCCGACGTCCCGTGTCAACGTCCGGCCCTCGCGATACACCTGTTCCAGCGCATCCTGCACCCGCGCCGCCGTCTCGCTCTCGCCGATATGATGCAGCATCAGCACCGCGCTCTGCAGCAGCGCTGTCGGGTTTGCCAAATTTTTCCCCGCGATATCCGGAGCCGACCCATGCACCGCCTCGAAGATCGCGCATTCGGTCCCCAGGTTCGCGCCCGGCACCAGCCCCAGCCCGCCCACGAACGCGCTGCACAGATCGCTCAAAATATCGCCGTACAGATTCTCCGTCAGCAGAATGTCGTACTGATAAGGATTCATCACCAGCTGCATGCAGGTGTTGTCCACGATGTGCTCGCGATACTCCACCTCCGGAAAGCCCTCGGCGACCGTCTGGCAACAGCGCAGAAACAGCCCGTCCGACAGCTTCATAATGTTCGCCTTGTGGATGGCGTGAACCTTCTTCCGCCCCTGCCTGCGCGCATAGTCGAACGCAAACTTCGCAATCCGCGTCGAGCCCTTCTCGGTGATGATCTTCAGCGCCTGCACCACCCCCGGCACGACTACATGTTCGAGCCCGGCGTACAGGTCCTCCATATTTTCGCGCACAATAATCAGGTCGATGTCCGGATAGATCGTCTTCAATCCGGGCAGGCTCTTCACCGGCCGAAAGTTCGCGAACAGTTCGAACTTCTGCCGCAGCGCCACGTTGATCGAAGCGAAGCCGCCGCCCACCGGCGTCGTCACCGGACCCTTCAGCGCCACCCGGTTCTCTTCGATCGAGTCGTAGAGCGCCTTCGGAATATACTCGCCCGTCGTCTCGAACGCCTCGGCCCCCGCCGCATACCGATGCCACTCGAACGCCGCCCCGGTCGCCCGTCCCGCCGCTTCGACGATGCTCACCACCGCCGCCGAAACCTCCGGCCCGATGCCGTCGCCCGGAATCAAGGTAATCCGATGCGTCCTGCGCTTCGGAGTTTTCGCAGCCTTGGAACTCTTTGAACTCCCCGGACTCTTCACCATCGCTACCGCCGTTTCTTATGGTCCTTCCCGCTCAACAACTCTTCCAGCTCGGCCTTGAACTCGCGCACGTCCTTGAAGTCCCGATAGACGCTCGCAAACCGGATATAGGCCACTGTATCGATATCCTTGAGCCGCGACATAATCTGCTCGCCCACCTCGCTGGTCGAGCGCTCGCGCTCCGGCGAATCGACCACAAAGGCCTCCGTCTCGTCGACGATCTGCTCCAGCTTCACCGCCGGCACCGGCCGCTTCTCGCAGGCATGGAGCAGCCCGCTCAGCACCTTCTGCCGGTCGAACTTCTCGCGCCGGCCGTCCTTCTTCACCACCATGTAGGGAATCTCGTCGATGCGCTCGTAGGTGGTAAACCGCTTGTGGCAGCCCTCGCACTCGCGCCGCCGGCGAATTGACTCCGCCTCTTTACTCTCTCGTGAATCGACAACGCGATCCTGGGCAAAACCACAGTAGGGACACTTCATCGGATTGCCTCGATTCTAGCAGCGCATCTCTCCCCCACAGCACCCCTTGTTTGTCATTCCCGAAGGGAATCCGCGTTTCGCCGGGTGCCCCATGTCCCGCCTCTGGGACATGGGATCTCTCCCAACCCCAACCGCCCGGGTGCCCCATCCATCGCGGCCGTATGCGATGGGTGGGAAGTAAAATCTACCCGCCTTCCTCAACCTCCGCCCCCTCACCCGCCGCGGGTGCCCCATCCATCGCGGCTTTATGCGATGGGTGGGAAGTAAAATCTACCCGCTTTCCTCCACCCCCGCCCCCTCCCCCGCAGCCTCACTCTCTTCCGCCACCGCCTTCAGATTCACATGCTCCACCCGCGCATACACTAGTCCCGTCGGCAGAATCGACAGCGAAGTCACCACCAGCAGCACCGCGCCGCACGCGGTCGCCGCTTCAATCGGCGCGCCGTAGAACTCATGCATCGCCGTCGCCGTCACCGCAATCTGCGTAAACCATCCGATGATCGGCGGCTGCAGCGCCGATCCGCCGAGGCTCGCCGCCATCAGCAGCATGGTCCGCGAAAACGTCAGCCCCGCCAGCTCCGGCGTCAGCACAAAGGCGTGCGCCGTCTGCACATACGCCATCCCGATCATCCCCCACATCGCCAGCGACAGCGCCACCGCCAGCGCGAAGTCGCGTAGCGACGTAAACGTGTTCAACCCGTCGCGGAACCCGAGGATCTTCGTGGCGATGCTCTCCGCCGCCGGCTTCGACAACCGGCCCAGCGTCGCCCGCGCAAACCCGGCGACCACGCCGCCCGACACCCGCACGACGACCGCAAACGCCGCAATCGCCAGCGTCAGGGCCAGGCTCATCTCCCCGGCCCGCACAAAGATCTCATGATGCGGAAGGTCCTTCGGCGTCAGCGCCATGGCGCTCGAAAACACCACGGCGACCGCTCCCAGATCGAACATCCGCTCGATGGCGTAGACTCCGACCTGCGAGCTGAGCGGCAGCCCCACCCGCCGCGACACCAGGTACGGCCGGGTCAGGTCGGCCAGCCGTCCAAACAGCGCCACGCCCGCGAACCCGATGAACTGTGGCCCCAGCAATACATGCGTCGGAACCTTCTTCACCGGCGCCAGGAAGATGGCCCATCGCCACGACCGCAGCCAGTAGGTCGCATAGATCAGCGCAATGCCCGCCCAGATGTGGATCTGGTCCACGTTCCGCAGTTGGCGCCGGAACATCGCCCAGTCGAAGTGCGCCCGCCACAGCGCCAGATCGACCAGCGCCAGCACCACCAGCGCCGCGACCCACACCCATCGATTCCGTTTCTTCATCCCGCGCTCTCTCGGAAGCTGTAGAAAATCAAAAGAATCATCTCAGCCAACCATAAACGTCAGCCCATCTATAAAGAAAGCACGTCATCTCGAAAGAAAGCGCGTCATCTCGACTAAAACGCACGCGACTCAGACTCAAGAGCAACGTCATCTCGACCAAAACGCGTGCGACTCAAACTTAAGAGCACGTCATCTCGACCGAAGCCGCGCGACCCAAACTCAAGAGCACGTCATCTCGACCGAAGCCGCGCAGCTTCATCGCGCGGCGCAGTGGAGAGACCCCTGTATTTTGTCCTTGTCCTTGTCCTTGCCCTCGCCGTTGCCGTTGCCTTTGCACTTGCACTTGCACTTGCCGTTGCAGTTGCCCTTGCCTCTGGGTACGCCAAGGCTTTAGCCTTGGCTTCTCTCCTGCCAAAAAATAAAGGGGCTTCAGCCCCTGGGGTATGTCTTTGATCGCATCTGAACCTGGCCGCAGAGACCGGCCCTCCTCTTCTACCGCGCCTGCGCCACCAGCGCCGCCTGCTTGCGCCGGTTGAACTCGCGAATCACCCGCGCCACGTAAGCTTGCGTCTCCCGGTATGGAGGAACCCCATGATACCGGTCCACCGCCGCCGGCCCCGCGTTGTACGCCGCCAGCGCCAGCGCGATATTGTCGCGATACCGCGTCAGCAACTCATCCAGGTACGCCGTCCCGCCCGCGATGTTCTGCTCCGGACGAAACGCGTCCTCGACTCCCATCTCGCTGGCCGTCTTCGGCATCAGTTGCATCAGCCCCTGCGCCCCCGCCCGCGACACCGCGCGCACCTGGCCGCCGCTCTCCGCCTTCATCACGCTGGCCAGCAGATCGGTATCGATATGGTGAGCCTCGCCCGAGTGCGCCAGCATCTCGTGGATCTCGGCGCGTGTCGGCGCAGCCGCCTCCACTACTTTTGCAGTAGTCTTCACCGCGGGCCGGGGCACATCGGCGACCGTCTCCACGCGGGCAATCGCACTGCCTGCAACCTCGATGTAATTCGCATCCGCGCCCGAATTCGCCGCCCGATGATCGCCGAGATAAAGCCGAACCTTGTCGCCGACCGCCTCGCGCCGAACGCAGTCCAGCTCAAATCCATTGCGCAACGTCACATGCTCGGCCGCCCGCGCCAACGGACACACCGTCAACGCCAACGCAAAGATTGCGAACCCGCTCCGAACTGCGCCAAGCTTCATCGCCACCCTCAAAGCCTACCACCGCCGCCCCTGGCACTCGACCGCTTTATAGAGGAGACACGGAAACATCATCTCGACCAAAGGCCCGCATCAACCCAAACCTGCGTCATCTCGACCGAAGGCCCGCAGGGCCGCAGCGGAGAGACCCCTGTATTTCATCTCCCACTGCTTCCCTTCTTGTTATTCCCGAAGGGAATCTGCGTTTTGCTCAAATCCACAAGGCTCCCTCTGGAGGAGAACCCCTCTAAACAAATCGAAGCCCGGGTGCCCCATCCATCGCGCTTTTTGCGATGGGTGGGAAGGAATATCTCTCCCCGCCGCTCAGGAAATCGTCGCAAACGGAAGCAGAACTTCCCCGGAGAAGACCTGAACGCCCCAGAAAAGATATAACCACAGAGAAAATATAGTCACGTCATCTCGACCGAAGCCGCGCGGTTGTATCGCGCAGCGCAGCGGAGAGACCCCTGTATTTCGCCCCCATCCCCACAGCCATCACCCTATCGCTTCGCCGGCGTCTCCGCCGGGTGCCCCATCCATCGCGCTCTTTGCGATGGGTGGGAAGGTAGATCTCCCCCCAGCCGCCGAAAAACCGTCTTTATCCCTAAGCCTTCACCGGCGTCTCGGCCATAACCGCCTCAATCGCCTCCGCCACCCCGTCCTCGTCATGCCGCCGCCCCACAGCCCACCCCCGCTCCGCCGCCTCCTGCTTCAGATCGTCCGGAGCATTGCCCATCAGCACCCTGTGCCCGGCCATCTCCAGCATGGAAAGATCGTTCCAGTTGTCCCCGATGGCCAGAATCTCCCCCGCGCCCAGCCCGCGCCGCGCCGCCAGCCGCAGCAGCGCCGCTCCCTTGCTGCACCCCGCGGGCAGAATGTCCACGATGCTCAGGTTCCGCTCCGGATACTCCGTCCGGTGCAACGCAATCTCTGCGTCCAAAGCTGAGTCCGCGCCAACCGCGCAAACCCCCGGATGATCGAGCAGCCGCGCTTCGGCCGTCCGCATCCGCTCGATCGTTCCGCAGATCATCATCTGGATCGGAGCCTCGCCCTCAAGCGCCCGCTCGATCGGCGCGACATGTGAGATATACGGCTCGTTAGCCGCCATCCATCGGCTGATGCTTCCGTTCAGCTCTTCCAGATCTTCGACCACAAGAGCGCCACGAGCGTCCTCGCCATTCTCTCCGGTCCGGTCGAAGGTAATCACCAGGGCGTTGCGAAACTCGTCCATGTGCGCGCACAGCCGCCGCGCCGCATCCGGCTGCATCAGCGTCCGCTCCAGCAGCCGCGCCCCCAGCGTCCGCGTCACCGTGCCGTTCGAACTGACCAGCGCATTCTCTTCGTTCAGGTCCAGCCCGCGCAGTTGCCGCATGGCATAGCAGTGCCGCCGCCCGGTCGCCACTACGACCTCGATGCCGGCCCGCTCGGCCGCGTGCAATGCGGCGAGGTTCCGTGCGCTGACGTGGCCATCCGAACCCAGCAGGGTACCGTCCATGTCGACGGCAATCATTCGGACCGGCGCGGAGGAGATGTCCTTCTGCATGTCCTTTAGCTTATAAGTATTCGCAATCCACCGCCCGTAGCAGGCTAAGTCAATATATTGCAGCACTTACCGAAGATTCCAGCAATGTAACCAGAGAAACGCCATTTCTCTGGTTACATAACCCGAAATGTAACTAGAGAAAATATATTTCTCTGGTTACATCGGCGATTTCAGGTGATGGGAAGCCGCTCGCGCACCCCTGCCCTGGAGCGTGTGGTTAAGAGCACGGCCGCGCTCAAAATCAGGATGCCGCCCGCCCAGGCGTCGGGCCCCAGGTGCTCGCCGAGCACAAAGACGCCCAGCAGACTGCCCAGCAAAGGCTCCATATTAAGCAGAACGCCCGCCTGAGAGGCCGGAACCTGGGTCAGCCCCCAGTTCCACAGCAGCGTGGTGGTCGCCGTGCACAACAGGCCGCTGGCCGCGAGCGCCAGCCATACCTTCGCTGAAATCTGCGCGACCGGCGGCAGCCCGTACTGGAGCGGCACCCAGATCATCAGCATCACCGTGCCCAGGCCCACGCCGTAGGCGGTGATGACGATCGGGGAGTGCCGCTCCATCAGTTGTTTGTTCAACAGAATCCAGAACAACGCAATGATCAGCGACGCGATTACCACCAGATCTCCGGCCAGCGACGAGCCTCCGGCGACGCCGCGATGATGGCCGCCAAGGGCGATCAGCGCGGCACCCGCGGTTGAACCCGCCATGGCGATCCAGCCGGTGCGGTCCATGCGCTCATGGGCGAAGAGAGCTGCCCCGACGGCGAGGATGACGGGCATGGTTCCCACCATCAATGAGGCGTGGCTGACGTTGGTCAGCGAAAGCCCGTAGAACTGGAGCAGGAACTGCAAAGGGATGCCGAGGAAGGAGGCCACGAGAAGCACGCCCCACTCCCTGCGGTTGAGGCGCGGCGGATGGGTGATCAGCAGGGGCGAGAGCGGCACCATGGCGAAGAGGAAGCGGTAGAGGACCAGGTGCGCGAAGTTCATCTCGGACAGAGCGATCTCGCCGAAGAAGAAGCCGCAGCCCCAGAGCGCACTGGCCAGGGCGCAGGCGGCGAATCCGAGGGCGCGTCTCTGTTGGGCCGGGGGCATGTATTCAATGTCGCATAGGTGAGGGGTGGAGTCTCATATCCCACCCATCGCAGACGACGCGATGGATGGGGCACCCGGGCAGGTGTGGCTGCGCGAAGATCCCATGTCCGAAGATCCGGACATGGGGCACCCGGGCATGTGCGGCTGGGGGAAGAGCCCATGTCCGAAGATCCGGACATGGGGCACCCAATATCGTGGGAGGTTCCAGAGTTGTGGCGGTTCCAGGGCGGGCGTGAAAGAGACAACACCGGGACGCTCCTGCTACCTTGAGGTCTGGGAGTTTGATGCCAGGAGAGCCACAACTTTTTCCGAATCCCGGGCCGCCGGTCGAACGCGCGGCGGAAGACAGCGGCGATGGCTCCAGAAGGGCGGCACCGGTCTGGTTGCAGCGATTGTCGCTCTTTGTGCTGGTGCTGTTCTGCGTGTACCTTGGCATTCTGGTCATGCTGCTGCCGTGGTGGACGCGGGTGTGGGACCACAATATGTTCATTCAGGCGCATCCGACGCTCTCGGCTGTGCTGCATAACGGGGCAGTGCGCGGCATGATCTCGGGTCTGGGGCTGCTCGATATCTGGATCGGCATCTCGGAGGCGGTCCACTACCGCGACGATCGGGGGTAAAGCTTTGCAGGATAAGGGAGACATGATGAATCCGGAGACGCCGGAGGAGCTGCCGGAGGCACCGCTCGCCTATGAGAATCAGGACTTTCTGAACTCGCCGGACGGCCGCGTGCTGCGCATTCTGGCCGAGTATCAGGAGCCGATGGCGCGGTTTCGCCGCGAGCGGATACAGGATACGGTCGTCTTCTTCGGCTCGGCGCGGTTTCGCGCGCTCGACGTAACCAGCACCGAACTCGAACTGCTGGCCAACACCGGATCGACCGAACCTGCGCCCATGCACGAACAGCCGGCGCGCCGCGGGGAGATCGAGGGTGGCAAGGCGAGCGCGTTGCAGTTGCGCCGCGCCGAGGCCGCCGTTGAGATGGCCGCTTACTACGAAGATGCACGCAAGCTGGCGGGCATGGTGGCGACCTGGGCGAAGTCGCTGCCCGGATCGCGCCACCGGTTCGTTGTGACCTCGGGCGGCGGGCCGGGAATCATGGAGGCGGCGAACCGCGGAGCGTACGAGGCCGGGTGCAAGACCATCGGGCTGAACATCAAGCTGCCCTTCGAGCAGCATCCGAACCCCTACATCACGCCCGCGCTGAACTTCGACTTCCACTACTTCTTCATGCGCAAGTACTGGTTCGCCTACCTGTCGAAGGCGCTGGTGGTCTTTCCCGGCGGCTTCGGCACGCTCGACGAGATGTTCGAGGTGCTGACGCTGGTGCAGACCCACAAGCTGGCCAAGCCGATCACCGTGGTGATCTACGGGTCCGAATACTGGAAGGGCGTTATCAACCTGGAACTGCTGGCGGAGAAGGGCGCGATCGCCATGGCGGACCTCGACCTGTTCCAGTTCGCGGACACGCCGGAAGACGCCTTCGAGATACTGAAGAAGGGTTTGACGGAAAACCATCTCGAATCGGCCTTCGAGCGCGAGCAGCAACTGCGGGAGCGGATGCGGGCTATGAATGAACCGGCGCCGAACGCGCAGGAGCTGCTGGGGCCGGATATCAGTTGGACGAGATAGCGGGAGGGGAGATACTTCTCCCTCTGGATTAAGCTTCAACTTCTCTTAAGGCACGTCATCTCGACCGGAGCCGCGCGGTTTCATCGCGCGGCGGAGTGGAGAGACCTCTGTATTTTTCGGTTTTTCCTTTGTACGGTTCTAATTTTGAGCAGTGCCTTGCGGCCGATATGAAGCAAACAACGGCGAGATACAGGGTCTCTCCACTCCGCTTCGCTCCGGTCGAGATGACGTGGTCATATTTTCTTGGCGGGTAACCCTTGTAGTTACTGGAGTTGCGAAAATTCAAGCCTCATTCTCGGTGCAGTTACCTCCGCGTCATAAAGCCCCTCGATACTTGCTTCGAGCAAGCCTGAAACAGGAGGGTGCCGATGGGCCAGTCGAGTGTCTCGTACCTTTGGCGGGAGCCGCAAGCGGCGAAGAGCTTCACGACGGGCGTGTCGCTGCACAGTCATACCAACCAGTCGCAGGAGACGCTGGACTTTCTCTCCGAGCTGTCGAAGGACTGGAGCCTGTTGCAGCCGCTGATGCGGTGGTGCGAGCGGCGTTGCCTCCGCTTCACGGGCATCCAGCCGGACTACGCCCGCAGCTACTGGACGCCTCCGCTGACGCCGAGCCTGGCCTTCGACCTGGAGCGCAGCCAGATCGAGGACCGGTTGCAGATGCCGGGGCTGGTCTCTCTCACCGATCATGACGACATTCAGGCTCCGATGCTGCTGCGGTCGGTGCCTTCGTCGCGGCACATTCCGGTGTCGGTGGAGTGGACGGTCCCCTTCGAGGAGACGGCGTTCCATCTCGGCATCCACAACCTGCCGAGCGCGACCGGGACTCAATGGATGGAGCGGCTGAAGGCGTTTACGGCGATTCCGGTAGCGGAACGGAGGCCGGACTTTCTGAAGGAGATGCTGGCCGGGCTGGACGAGCTGCCGGGCGTGCTGATCGTCTTCAACCATCCGCTGTGGGACCTCTACCTGGTTGGTAAAGAGCGGCATAACGTGCTGGTCAACGAGTTTCTGGCGGTGAACGGCCAGTTCATCCATGCGCTGGAGCTGAACGGGCTGCGCGACTGGAAGGAGAACCGCGCGACGGCGGAGCTGGCCGAGAAGTGGAACCAGTTGACGATCAGCGGCGGCGACCGGCACGGAATCGAGCCGAACGCGAACATCAACCTGACGCGGGCGGGGAGCTTCACCGAGTTTGTGTACGAGGTGAGGCGCGAGCGGAGAAGCCATGTGCTGTTCATGCCGCAGTATGCGCAGCCGTGGAAGCACCGGATTCTGCAATCGACGCTGGACGCGATTCGGGACTATCCGCGCTTTCCCGAGGGCTCGCGGCGGTGGGACGAGCGGGTGTACCACCCGGACCGCAGAGGCGCGATGCGGCCGCTCTCGCAACTGTGGGTGGCTGGGCGGGCTCCGATCTATCTGCTGGGAGTGTTGAACGCAGTGCGCCTGATGGGCGAGGCGCCGCTCTCGGGCGGCCTGCGGATGGCATGGAACGACGCGGGAGAGATGCGCGCCGCGCTGGCCGAGCTTGACGCTTGAGCGATAGGGCATCTTTCCTGCAGGTGGAATGCGGCATCGCGGCTCCAGCAGGTGTCTTCTCGGATGAAAACGCCGCTGAACGTCCGTCCCGGGATTCCCGTCGGCAGGAAAAATACTCTAGTCTGAGGGCGATGCGCGTGCCTCGTGTCGCCTACTTTCCGGATTCGTTCCACGAGGTCAACGGCGTGGCGCATACCAGCCGCAACTTCGTGGCCTTTGCCGAGCGGCATGACCTGCCGTTTCTGTGCGTGCGCGCCGGCGGACGGGAGCAGGCGTTCGAGCAGGCGGGGGAGCTGCGGACGCTGGAGCTGAGGCGTAGCCGCTTTTCGGTGTCGATGGAGAAGGATCTCGCCTTCGACCTGTTCTTCTGGCGATACATGGGACTGATCGAGCGCGAGCTGGAGCGCTTTCGCCCGGACGTGATCCACATTACCGGGCCGAGCGAGCTGGGCGTCTTCGGCGCTTACTTTGCGTGGAAGCTGGGGATTCCGCTGGCCGCGTCGTGGCATACGAACGTGCACGAATATGCGGGGCGGCGGTTGAATTGGCTGACGCGATGGCTGCCGCCCAGACCTGCGGCGGCGCTGGAACAAAGCGTCGAGACGGGCGCGTTCCGGGCGGTGACGCGGTTCTACCGGCTGGCGAAGGTGCTGTTCGCGCCGAACGAGGAGCTTTGCCGGATATTGGAGACGGAGACGGGAAGGCCGTGCCATCGGATGCAGCGGGGCGTGGATACGGCGCTGTTTGCACCGTCGCGGCGGACGCGCGGGGACGGCGATGGCGCGGGGGGCGATGGCGTCGTTCTAGGGTATGTGGGCAGGCTGTCGATCGAGAAGAATGTGGCCCTGTTGGTGCGGGTAGAACGGGAGCTGGCCGCCATGGGGGTTGGCGGAGTGCGCTTCGTGATCGTCGGCCATGGCAGCGAGGAGGCTCTGCTGCGGGCGGAGCTGGCGCGTGCGGAGTTTGCCGGGGTGCTCCGCGGCGAGACTCTGGCGCAGGCCTATGCCGACATGGATGTGCTGGTGTTTCCGTCGCACACGGACACCTTCGGCAACGTGGTGCTGGAGGCGCTGGCGAGCGGCGTTCCGGCGGTGGTGACCGGCGACGGCGGTCCGAAGTTCATCGTGCGCGAAGGAGAGACGGGGTTTGTGGCTGCGGATGAGGAGTTTCCCGCGGCTATCGCAAGACTGGTGCGGGATCGGACGCTGCTGCGGTCGATGCGGACGAAGGCGCGGGAGTATGCGCTGGGATGCAGTTGGGATGCGGTGTTCGAGCAGGTGTATGCGGGGTATGAGGCGGCGCTGCCGCGGGAGTGAGGCGGGCTACTGAGTCGGGTCGTGCGGCCTGGTGGAGATAACGCGGATATGGAAATCTACTTTCCCCTCCATCGCAAAAAACGCGATGGATGGGGCACCCGGCGATTTTGGGTGCCCCATGTCCGGATCTTCGGACATGGGTTTTCACCTGGGTATATTCATCCGCTTCTGAAACCCACGTCCCAGGAGCGGGACGTGGGGCACCCAGTTTTTTGGGGTGCCTGACGGCTTTACCAGACGCGGCAGCTGTTGACCGGGACCATCGGCGTGCCCTTCTTGCAACCGAAGGCCGCGGCGAAGCCGGGCTGGTTGACGATGGCTCCGTTGGCGCGGAAGTGGTCGGGCGAGTGGGGGTCGGTGAGCACCTGGGCGCGGACGCTCTCGGGCCGCGAGTTTTCGCACCAGTTCTGCGCGTAGGCGATGTAGAAGCGCTGCGGCGAGGTGTAGCCGTCCTTTTTCGCGTTCAGGTCGACGCCCTCCTTCTTCGCGCGGTCGAGGTAGGCCATGTAGGCGAGGACGAGGCCGCCGTTGTCGGCGGTGTTTTCGCCGAGGGTCAGCTTGCCGTTGACCTTGACGTCGTCGACGGCGGTGAAGTTGCCGTACTCGTTGACGAGGCAGTCGGTGCGGGTCTCGAAGTTCTTGGCGTCGGCGGCGGTCCACCAGTCGCTGAGGTTGCCCTTGCCGTCGAACTTGCGGCCCTGGTCGTCGAAGCCGTGGGTCAGCTCGTGGCCGATGACGGCGCCGATGTGGCCGTAGTTGACGGCGTCGTCCTGGCTGGGATCGTAGAAGGCGGGCTGGAGGATGCCGGCGGGGAAGTTGATGTCGTTCATGCTGGGGTCGTAGTAGGCGTTGACGGTGGGCGGCGTCATCTGCCACTCCTCGTGGTCGACGGGCTTACCGATCTTGTTGAGCTGGCGGTCGTTCTCAAATGCGTTGGCGCGGAGCGAGTTGCCGAGAGCATCGTCGGGCTTGACTTCAAGTTTGGTGTAGTCGCGCCACTTCTCGGGATAGCCGATCTTGTTGGCGACCAGGTGCAGCTTCTCCTTGGCGCGGGTCTTGGTGGCCTCGGACATCCACGAGAGCTGGTCGATGTCGTTGCTCATGGCCTGTTCGATGTCGTGGACCATCTGCAACATGCGGGTCTTGCTGTCGCCGGCGAAGTACTGCTGGACGTAGACCTTGCCGAGGGCCTCGCCGAGCGCGGCGTTGACGGAGTTCGAGCAGCGCTTCCAGCGCGGTGCCTGTTCGGGCTGGCCGCGGAGCTTGCGGCCGTAGAAGTCGAAGTTCTCGTCGTCGAGCGGCTGGGGCAGTCGCGCTGCCACCGTGGTGAGCAGGTGATAGCGCATGTAGGCCTTCAGCGTCTCCAGATCGGTGGCGTTGACCGCATCGAGCAGGGCAGGGAAGAACTGCGGCGTGGCGTTGTTCAACTCGGCGACGCGGGGGGAGTGGATGGCGTCCTCAAAGGCGGCGAAGTCGACCCCGGGAATGGTGGCTTCGAAGGTCTGGATGGTCTGGAGGTGATAGGTCTTCTCGGGATCGCGCATCTCGGTGACGCCCATGGAGGCCTTGGCCAGCGCGGTCTCGAAGGTCATGATGGCGTCGGCGTTCTTCTGTGCCTCGGCAGCGGGGGTGCCGGAAAGGGTCAGCATCTTGGCGACGTGGGCGACGTACTGCTCGCGAATGGTCTTGTCTTTGGCCCCGGTACGCAGGTAGTAGTCCTTCTCAGGGAGGCCGAGGCCGTCCTGGGCGATGAAGGCGATCTGCTTGGTGGCATCGGTGAGGTCCTGCTGCTGGCCGTAGCCGAAGAAGACGTCGACGCCCATGCGCTGGAGCTTGCCGATGAGAGGGGTCATCTGCCCCTTCTCGGTGACGGCGTCGATCTCCTTGAGCAGGGGCTCAACGGGCGCGAGGCCCTTGGCGTCGATGGCGGAGGTATCCATGCAGGCCTTGTAGTAGTCGCCGATCTTCTGCTCGTCGGCGGAGCGGCCGGCGCCGCCCGAGGCCGCTTTATTGAGGATGCCGTTCAGCGACTGGGTGTTGACGTTGAACAGGGCGTAGAACTGGTCGACGGCAGGCTGGTCAGCCGGGATGGGGTGATTGGCGGCGAACTTTCCGCAGGCGAACTTGTAGAAGTCGTCGCAGGGGTTGACGGCGGCGTCGATGGAGGTGGTGTCGAAGCCGGGGATGGGGCGATAGGTCTGGGTGGGCTGCCCGGCCTGGGCAGGGGGCGCCTGCTGGGCCACTGCGGCGGTCGATGCCGCGGTCCATGCTCCTGCTACTGCCAGAAGGGCTGCCGCAAGGCCTGCCCCGTATCCTGTGTTCTTCCATTCAAGCAACATGCTGTCTCCTCCGGAATCTGGCGCCTTCAGCGATCTTCCTCAGTCTTTGTATCATCGGCGCTTTGCAAACCGCCAAATTCAGCCGCGCGGCAGAGCCCTTGGCGGCTGTGATCCGTCTGTGAAAGAGTAGACCTACGCGCGATGGAGATTGATACGCGGACTCTGCCATGCCGGTTCCCACCCGAAGTTACGCGATTGCCCGGCTGTCTGCGCTGGTGCTGCTGGCGCTGACTGTCGCCGTGCCGCTCGAGGCGCGCGGACCCGGCCCGGCGTTTCGTATCCCGCTCGATTCGCTGGGCTTTCAGCCGCAGACGAAGCAGTTTCTGCTGGCGGGCGGCTCTATGCTGACGCTGCACTATGTCGATAACAGCCACCTGCTGCTGACCTTTGCGGTGCATAAGCTGATGGAGCGGATTCCCGACGATCCGCCCGGCGACGAGGACCGTGTGGTCGAGGCGGTGCTGCTGGAGACGCCCTCGGGACGGGTGCTGGCGCGCACGGACTGGCGCTTCCACGACAATGGGCAATACCTCTGGAACCTCGGCCATGGGCGCTTCATGCTGCGCGTCCGGGACACGCTGACGACCTTTGCCCCGCTGGCGAACCTGGCTTCGGGCCGGCCTTTCACGCAGCGCGGATTTTTGACCACGGACAGGAGGATCGGAGCGGTGCTGCTCTCGCCCGAGGCCGATCTGCTGGTAGTTGAGTCGGTGGAGCGGAAGCCGCCTCCGCCGCAGCCGAAGACGCCGCTGTTCGGGCCAACGCCGAAGCCGACTCCCCAGCCGCTGGGCGAGCCGGGCGATCCCAGCCCCGTGGCTCTCAGCTTCTACCGCCTGGCGATACCGTCCGAGAGCGGAGACGAGGTGGAGGCGTCGCTGGCCGGGGTCGCGCATTCGAGCAGCTTCGGCGATATCGCGGCGACCGGGGCGGGGCATATCGCCGTCGTCGACCAGGGGAAGCAGCAGTGGGGCTTCGACTTTCGACCGTATCGGGGAGAAGGCAAGCAGCTTGCGCCGTTCGACTCGACCTGCCGGCCGACGCCGCGTTTCGTCAGCGGCAGCGAGTTTATCGCCTTCGGCTGCCACAGCGGCGACTCGCCCATGGTGCTGGGCGGATTCAACATGAAGGGCGACGAGATGTGGGAGCAGAACCTGTTCGGCGACTACGTTGGGACGTCGATGTCGTTTGCGCCGTCGAGCGGCCGGTTTGCGCTGGGCCGCGTGCTCGGCGAGGGGTCGGCGGACGATCTGCAACCGGTGTCGGCGGATGCCTTTACGGGGCAGAACGTCGCTGTCTACCAGACGGAGAGCGGCAAGCAGCTTCTGCACGTCGACTGCTCGCCGATTGCGCGTGCCGGGCAGAACTTCGCGCTTTCGCCGGACGGCATGAGCCTGGCGGTCATCCACGAGGGGGCCATCGAGATCTACAGCCTGCCGCCGCTGAGCTCCCAGGACGCGGCCGATGTGAAGATGGCGCGAGCGCTGGTGCCCGAGGCGAGCATCCTGCCCATCGACTTCGGTACGATGTCGCGGGCTTCGGCACCCGAGAAGGCTGAACCGAGCCCTGCTGCGAGCGAGCCTGCCCCGTCCCAGCCTGCAACTGCCCCGGCCTCTGCGGCCGGCAATGCTTCTCCCAGCGTTCCACCGCCTGCGAGTGCTCCTGCTGCCGCGCCAACTGCCCCCGCTTCGCAGGCGCAGTCCGTTCCTGCCGGAGACGCGGAGCCGGAGCAGCCGCGTAAGCCGCCGACGCTCTATACCTTGCCTACCGATCCTGAGAAGAAGGGACAGAATAAGGAGTAGCGGCGGGTAGAGATCTACCTTCCCACCCATCGCAAAAACGCGATGGATGGGGCACCCGGGCGATTGGGGCAAGGATCAAGACGAAATACAGGGGTCTCTCCACTGCGCCGCGTGATGAGACCACGCGGCTCCGGTCGAGATGACGTTTTTTGGGGGGAGTTATTTTTCCGGAGCACTGGAAGCGATCGTAAGTCTCCGAAGACTTCCCTCAGTGGCGGGTAGAGATCTACCTTCCCACCCATCGCAAAAGCGCGATGAATGGGGCACCCGGCTCCATTGCTCAAGTAAAAGAGGGCTGGCTCCGTTGATTGTGGAAGCCAGCCCTTCTCAGATTTTTCTGTGACGCGGGAGAACTAGGCCTTGGCGGTCGCGACGGCCTTGACGCGGGCGTTGAGGCGGCTCTTGTAGCGGCTGGCGGTGTTCTTGTGCAGGACGCCCTTCTGGACGCTCTTGTCGAGCACCGAGACGGTCGAGCGATAGACATCGCCGAGGGTCTTGGCGTCGCCGGCGGCGATGGCCTCGCGCAGGGTGCGCAGGGTGCCGCGGAGCTTGCTCTTGTTGGCGCGGTTCACCGCGGTCCTGGTCTCGGTCTGACGTGCGCGCTTCAGCGAAGAAACATGATTTGCCATTACTGAACTCTTTTCTCTAACCCGCTGTTGTCGGGGGAATTTTGGGATGCAGGCCGGAGGCTGGCTAGGAACACAGCCTGACCCATCCCCTGCAATCTCTAAGTCTACGGGAGTCTACGTTGGCAGGTCAACCGTTCTCTCTTTTCCTGGGAGGGTTCGTTTGAACCCAAAGCAGTCGAAGCCTTCCCCCAGGATTTCGTTGATGCGCGGTAAAGGACATTATTCTGAGAATAAACAGATCTATCCGGCCGCAAACGTGTTGACGACTAAACTTATCAAATGGACCTTCACGAACAGGCAAGGCGGGCGCTCGGCCATGTCTCCATTGCACGCCCCGATCCGTCCTGGCCAGCACATTTTGCGCAAGAACGAGAGCGGCTCCAACCTTTTCTTGGCCGCGTGGCCGATGAGCTTCAACATTATGGAAGTACTGCCATCCCCGAACTCCGTGCAAAGCCCATTATCGACATGATGGCCCCCGTCACGTCTCTCGATCGGGCGGATGAGTTGGGTGAAAACCTTGCTACCACCGGGTACTGCAAGATCGATGCAGGCTTCTTCAAACGGCGTTTCTTTCGGAAAGTAGTGACCGGTGCAGATCTTGCCTATCATCTGCACCTGGTGGTTTCCCCAAACTGGCCGGTCAAAAATGAGCTCTTGCTTCGGGACTGGCTGATTCAACACCAAGATGTCGCGCGCGCGTATGAGACGCTGAAGGTGAAACTGGCCGCTGCGTATGGCGATGACATGCCGCGATATACCGAAGGGAAAAGTTCATTCCTGCGTCGAGCCGTAAATGATGCACGCCTCCATATGGGACTTCCAGCCGAACGCAATTGGGAGGAATAGTGCGGTTGGCGATATCGGGGCAATCCATTCACTGAAGTGCGAGTCCGCTCTTTGGGGTTCATAACCCAAGGATCACTTTGGCTGCACTTCGAAACGGTGGATTCCAACTGGCCCATCGCCTGTTTTCTCGCCGGTTACGTGCGGAGTAGTCTGGCAAGTGCGGCGAGTTCGCCGCGCAAGAGGAGGATTCGTGAAGAATTTGATCGGTCTTGTCCTGATCGGGCTTACGGCGGCCCCGATTCTGTACGCGCAGGCTCCTGCCAACCCGGTCGTCTCGAGCGCGCGCGAAGTCTTCAACCGGCAAGCGAAGTTCATTGCGTCTGCTGTCCAGGAGATGCCTGCGGCGAAATACAGCTTCAAGCCAACGCCGAGCCAGATGAGCTTCGGCAAGATCATTGCCCATGTGGTCGAGGTCAACCAGCGCGTCTGCGCCATGATCGGCAACAGCCCGGCGACCGGGATCCCCGCGGTCACCGAGACGGACTCCAAGGAGGCTCTCGGCCACTCGCTGCAACTCTCCTTTGACTACTGCGGGAAGACCCTCGATACGCTCAAGGACGCGAGCCTGGGCGATACGGTCACCTTCTTCGGGAACCGTAAAGTCCCCCGTGCCCGCGCTCTTCTCGAACTCGACGTGGACCTTACCGATCACTACTCGCAGATGGCAGGCTATCTCCGCCTCAACGGACTTGTGCCGCCTTCGGCTCAGCACGGCCGGAAGTAGCGGCACAAGGTGCCTCACACCGTTTATTCATCATTTGCCACTTGACGCCGGGTGTATCGCGGTTCTAGTCTGTGCGCATCTTCGGCACACGATTGGCACCTTCCGCCATCCCGGTCGCAGTACCCAGCGCAATCTTCCAACGCGCCGTGTGTCTCTCCCGGCGTCACAACTTATCCCACAGCCAAGCATCCAATAACCTGGTATTCCCTGACGGAGGTCAGCGCCCTTCTTGATGAAAAAATTCCTGGAAATCACTCCCGGCATTGAGCCCCTGTATGGGACCCACGACGAAAATCTCAAGCTGCTCGAAGATGGTCTCCATGTGACAATCGATCTCCGCTCCGACGCCATCGAGGTGACCGGCGACGCGGCCGGGGTAGAACGGGTGGAACGGGTATTCTCGGACTTCGACGTCTTGCGCAAGGCGGGCGTCAACCCCAGCAACGGCGAACTGAATGGAATGCTGAAGGTGGTGATCGCCGATCCGGCGGTGACGCTGCGCTCGCTGGTCGAGACCGGCAAACAGCGGTCGGCCGGAGTGAAGCGGATGGTGCAGCCGCGCTCGCCCAACCAGAGGAAGTATGTCGAGGCTATCGAACAGAATGACATGACCTTCGGCCTGGGGCCTGCCGGAACGGGAAAGACGTATCTTGCGGTGGCGATGGCGGTTTCGGCGCTGATGGCGAAGAAGGTCAGCCGCATCATCCTTGTGCGTCCGGCGGTCGAGGCGGGCGAGCGGCTGGGATTTCTGCCGGGATCGTTGCAGGAGAAGGTTGATCCTTATTTGCGGCCGCTCTACGACGCTCTGTACGATCTGCTCGATCCGCTGAGGGTCGACAAGATGCTTGAGAGCAACGTTATCGAGGTGGCTCCGCTCGCCTTTATGCGCGGGCGCACGCTGAACGACTCGTTCATCATCATGGACGAGGCGCAGAATACGACGACCGAGCAGATGAAGATGTTCGTGACGCGGCTGGGGAACAACTCGAAGGCGGTCATCACCGGCGATCTGACCCAGACCGACCTGCCCAATCCGAAGAAGTCGGGACTAATGGAGGCGCTGCTTGTTCTGGACGGCGTCGAGGGCATCCGCTTCTGCCACTTCGAGGATGTGGACGTGGTGCGCCATCACCTGGTGCAGAGGATTGTCCGCGCCTACGACAGCTATGGCCGCGCGCAGCAGCAACTGCCGCTGCCGATGGGGGATGCCGCTTTGCCGCAATCGGGGCTCTCTGCGGCAGGTGAAGAGCAGCCGCCCGTGGCCAAGCCGCAATAGCGGGAAGGTAATTTGGATGCCGTTGGCCGAAGGTGCCGGTGTGCGAAGATAATCTTGTGCCATGCCTGCCACGTATCTGCGCCATTTGATCGGAACGGAACGCAGCCAGCGAGCCAATCGTCACCTGGCGCTGGTGCTGGCATTTATTGCCGGCGGCACCGATGCGGGTGGTTATCTTGCCGTGCGGCACTATACGTCCCACATGTCGGGAGTTCTTTCGTCGATGGCGGACGATCTTGCCCTGGGAGAAATCAGCCTGTTAATGGCCGGCTTCACCGCGATGCTGGCGTTTCTGACTGGCGCTGCCTGCACGGCGATGCTGGTCAACTGGGGGCGGCGACGCCGCCTGCGCAGCGAGTACGCGTTCCCTCTGCTGCTGGAGTCCGCTCTGCTGGTGGCTTTCAGCGTGATGGGCGCATCTTTGGGTCACCCGCGATGGTTCTTTCTATCGCTGGTGACGCTTTTGCTGTGCTTCACCATGGGGCTGCAGAACGCCATTATCACCAAGATTTCTCATGCCGAGATTCGCACCACCCATGTCACCGGCATTGTGACGGATATCGGCATCGAACTAGGCAAGCTGTTGTATTGGAACCGCTCCACCCGTCGGCCGGACGGGCCGATGGTGCTGGGCGACAGGAAGAAGCTGAAGCTGCTGTCGTCGCTGATCGGCATGTTTTTTCTGGGGGGCCTGATGGGGGCGCTGGGCTTTCGGTATGTTGGATTTCTGTTCTTCCTGCCGCTGGCCGCCATGCTGCTGATACTGGTCGGCATTCCCACGGTCGCCGATCTGCGCGAAGCGCATTGAGCCCTTTTGCGGTAAAAGCCGGTGAATGCGATACCATCGTCAGGAAGGGTAGTGCCAGCCCTTGCCGATTTTCTTCCTCTACGATGACCAACATCGAACCCCCAAGTACACTCTCCATCTCCGCCGCCGCGCTCCTGAAGAGAAGACGCCGTTCGGTGCGACTGCTTCGCTATGCCGGTGCGTGCTGCGTTTTCTTATGCTTGCTTGGTGGTGTCGGAGCGGCGGCGGCGCAGTCTCATGCCTCGGCCGATTCGCCGAAGTGGAAGCTGGCATGGAGCGACGAGTTCAACGGCGCGAACGGCTCCGCTCCCGATGCCGCGAAGTGGGCGTTCGAGAGGGGTGGCGGCGGCCAGGGCAATAACGAACTGGAGAGCTATACCGACCGGCGGGCCAACGTACAGCAGAAGGATGGCAACCTCGTGATTACGGCGCGGAAGGAGAACTTTACCGGCGCGGACGGCATCGCGAGGCCCTATACCTCGGGCCGCATACGGACGAAGGGGCTGTTCTCGCAGGCGTATGGGCGCTTCGAGGCGAGCATCAAGCTGCCGCTGGGCAAAGGCATCTGGCCCGCCTTCTGGATGCTGGGCGACGATAGCAGCTCGGTTGGCTGGCCGAAGTGCGGTGAGATCGACATCATGGAGAACATCGGCGAGCCTTCGACCATCTACAGCACGCTGCATGGTCCGGGCTACAGCGGAGCGCACGGCATCTCGGCGAAGTTCGCGCTGCCGACGGGTGAGGCCGTCAACACCGGCTTCCACCTCTATGCGGTGGAGTGGGCGCCCGAGGACATTAAGTTCTTCTTCGACGACAAGCTCATCGCCGAGCGCACGCCTGCCGATCTTCCTACGGGAGCAAAGTGGGTGTACGACCACCCTTTCTTTATTCTTCTGAACGTCGCCGTGGGCGGCAACTGGCCGGGGAATCCTGACCGGACGACGGCGTTTCCGCAGCAGATGCTGGTGAACTACGTTCGCGTCTATAGCAAGGCAGGCACAACCGGGGCAGAGGGGAGACAGGCCCGATGATTCGCATCGACCATCCCGACGCGGGGACGCTGTCGAAGGCTGGCCTGACGCGCTTCTTCAACCGCGCCCGCGCGGCCGTTGGCCTCGATGGCGAGGTCGAGGTTCTTCTGGCCGACGACGCTACGCTGCGCCGTCTGAACCGGAGCTTCCGGAATAAAAACAAGGCGACCGATGTGCTGAGCTTTCCTGCCGCCGAGAATCCGGATGGCTATGCGGGCGACCTGGCGATCTCGCTCGACACTGCGGCGCGGCAGGCCGACGCGTTCGGCCACAGCCTGCGCGACGAGGTGCGCATCCTTCTGCTGCATGGTCTGCTGCATCTCACAGGAATGGACCACGAGGCTGACCGGGGTGAGATGGCTGCGCGCGAGGGGGAACTGCGACGCGAGTTACGCCTGCCGGTCACGTTGATCGAGCGGGCGGCTTCGGGATCGGGATCGGGATCGGGATCGGCAAGAGACGCCGCCCGGCGCAGGAGGAGCGCATGATGCTTCTCTATCTCCTCCTCTTCGCCGTTCTGCTGCTGATCCTGACGCTGGCGGCGTATGTCGACCGCGTGTACTCGGAGATGGGCAAGTTTCTCGCGCGCGAGTACCAGGACAATATCGATTCCTGGGAGCAGATCGTCGAGCCGAAGCTGGGGCTGGCCCGCGAGTCGCTTGCGCTGTCGGCATCGGTGCTGCGCCAACTGAGCGTCGCGGCGATTGCGCTGCTGACCGGCCTGCGGCTCTATACGCATGTCTCACTGCTGCCCGCGGTGACGCGCAGCCCAAGCGGCTCGGAGATTGCGCTGGCGATCTTCGAGATCATCCTGCTGATTCTCATCTTCGACCGGCTGCTGCCGCAGATTCTCTTTACCCGCACCTGTGGCCTGTGGATCGTCCGCATCCGGTATGTGCTCCAGACGGTGTTTTACCTCATCCTTCCGGTCACGCTGCTGCTCGGCCTGCTGCTGTCGATTGCGGCGCTGGCGGAGCCTGAGGACACGGCGGAGGAGGAGCGGCCGGAAGAGGCGATGGAGGCTCTGCTCGAAGCCGGAGAAGAGGAGGGCATCCTCGAAGAGTCGGACCGCGAGCTGGTGCGCTCGGTGGTCGAGTTCGGCGACAAGGTGGCGCACGAGGTGATGACGCCGCGCCCGGAGGTCTTCGCCGTTCCCGGCAGCATGAGCCTCGAACGCTTTACCGCCGAGATTGCGAAGCACGTCTTCTCGCGGGTGCCGGTCTACTCGAAGTCGCTCGACAACATTACCGGGATCATCTTCGCCCACGACCTGCTACAGATTCCCGACAGCGAGGCGGCGAGCCGTACCGTGGCGCAACTGCAACGGCCTGCCGCCTTCGTTCCCGAGACCAAGAAGGTTGCCGAGCTGCTGCGCGAGATGCAGCGCGAGAAGCAGCACATGAGCATCGTGATCGACGAGTATGGCGGCGTCGCCGGGCTGGTCACGATCGAGGACCTGATCGAAGCGATTGTGGGCGAGATCGCGGACGAGCACGAAGAGCCCCGTGACGATGTCCCGGTGCGCGAGGCGGACGGGGCCTATGTGGTTCCGGGCAGCTTCGAGATCTCGCGGCTGCGGGATCTCTTCTCCGATCCGGTCGAGCCTTCGACACAGGTCGCCGAAGACCTGGAATCGACAGAGGCCGAGGAGCCGGTCGCACGCGAGAGCGTGCATGAACTGCACCTGCCGGAGCACTACGAGTCGACCACGGTGGGCGGATTGGTCTCGGAGATGGCCGGGCATATTCCGCTGCCGGGGGAGGTGGTCGAAGAGGATGGCCTGCGGCTGGAAGTGCTGGCCTCGACCGACCGGAAAATCGACCGTATTCGGGTGCGGCTGAGTCCGCCGCCGACCGAGTAGTCCATGGGCGTGACGGCATCTTAGAAGATGTTCTCCTCCGGATGTTTTGCCGATTCGAGTAAAGCGTGGATTGCCTTCGGAGTGAGGATGCTCCGGAAGCGAAATACAGGGGTCTCTCCACTGCGCTTCGCTCCGGTCGAGATGACGTTTTCCAGGGAAAGACGCTGCGGAACACCGCAGCGGGATTTTGAGCGACAGAAAAAGTTCTAGTCGATGGAGATCTTGCGCAGGAGCTTGAAGTCGGAGAGCATCTTGCCGGTTCCAAGGACGACCGAGGCCAGCGGATCGTCGGCGATGGAGACGGGCAGGCCGGTCTCTTCGCGGATGCGCTTGTCGAGGTTCTTGATGAGCGCGCCGCCGCCGGTCAGCACGATGCCGCGGTCGGAGATGTCGGCTGAAAGCTCGGGCGGAGTCCGCTCGAGTGCCACGCGAATGGCGTTGATGATGGTCGAGATGGACTCGCTGAGTGCCTCGCGGATCTCGGAGTCTTCGATGGTGATGGTCTTGGGGACGCCCTCGATGAGGTTGCGGCCCTTGACCTCCATCTCGATGGGCTTGTCGAGGGGGAAGGCCGAACCGAGCGAGATCTTGATCTGCTCGGCGGTGCGCTCGCCGATCAGCAGGTTGTACTTGCGCTTGAGGTAGGTCATCACCGCCTCGTCCATCTGGTTGCCGGCCATGCGCACGGAGCGCGAATAGACGATGCCCGCCAGCGAAATCACAGCGATATCGGTCGTTCCGCCGCCGATGTCGACGACCATGTTGCCGCCCGCCTCGGTGATGGGTAGACCGGCGCCGATGGCGGCGACCATGGCCTGTTCCACCAGGTGGACCTCGCTGGCCTTGGCGCGATAGGCCGAGTCCATGACGGCGCGCTTTTCCACCTGCGTAATCTCGCTGGGGACGCCGATGACGATGCGCGGATGCACCATCATCTTGCGGTTGTGCGCCTTCTGGATGAAGTAGTTGAGCATCTTCTCGGTGTGGCGGAAGTCGGCGATGACGCCGTCCTTCATGGGCTTGATGGCGACGATGTTGCCGGGCGTGCGGCCCAGCATCTCCTTGGCCTCCTTGCCGACGGCCTCGACCTCGTTGGTGATCTTGTTCACCGCGATAATCGATGGCTCATTGACGATGATGCCCTTGCCGTGGGCGAAAACGAGAGTATTTGCCGTGCCGAGGTCGATGGCCAGGTCACTCGAAAAGAGGCTGAAGAGGGACCGCATATTGTGTATGCGCGAATATCGCATCTGAAAACCGTTTGATGACATAGATGGTCGGAGTCGTTTCCTGAAAAGAGACTACCAGTAGTGTAATCCACTACCTTATGACACTTTGGGGTAAGAGAAGCGTGCTGTTATCAGACGATGGACGGCTGCGCGCCGCGAGGCGGCTTCTTCGACAGTCCCAGCCGGGCTTCGATCCAGCGGCGGATGGTTTCAGTATGGAACTCCGTCACAGAGGCGACCAGATATGCGTAGAGCAGAATGACGGCGAGGATGGCGAGTCCTTTAAAGATGTGGAGCCCGTCGGGAGTCCAGCGGCCGCCACCCGACAGCAGCGCAACCAGAAGCACCGCGAAGGGAACATGGACGACGTAGAGGGTGTAGGACGAGCGCGCCAGCGACCGCGATACCCTCGTGAAGACGGAGTCCGGCGACGCACGGTGGGTCGCAGAGAGCACAATCCAGAGAAAGAAGAACGTGGCGACTCCGAACAGGTAATCGGACCATAGGCTCGGCAGCGCATGCGCCTTGGCGAAAATGAAGGCGAGCGGGGAGTAGAGGATCGTCGCTGTGATGCGAGCGCGTCTGCCGACGCGCGGAGGCGGCAGAACCGCAAGCAGCGTGCCGGCCAGCCAGACCGGGAAGAGTAGCAGGATTCCGTGGCGGACGAACCAGGCGATCCCGAGGAACAGGCCTACGGAAACCAGCCGCTGCAACAGCGCGGAGCGCCGGCGAAGGGCTACCAACCCCAGCGGAAAGAGCAGGTAATACCAGAACTCGTTGGCAAGGGACCACAGCGGGCCGTCGGTTCCGAAGATGGGAACAAGAATGGACTGGAGAAAGAAGAGGTTGCCGAAGAAGATGTGCGGCTTCAACGTCGTGCGGATGTCCGGGATGACGTGATTGCCCGCGGCGCCGCTGTAGAGCGCCGGCGCCAGGTGAAGGTGAAGGCCGATGTTGTCCCAGAGCGCGCAGAGCAGAAGGCCGGGGATCAGCACGACCCACAGGCGCACGATGCGATGGGTCAGATAGCCGCGCCAGCTCCACTGGTTCCGATCGAAAGAGCGGAAGACACTGCCGCTGATCAGGTATCCGCTGAGGACGAAGAAGATGACCACCGCCTGGTGGCCGGCGGAGCTGAGCGCGTAGGGCACCAGCAGCATCAACTTGTGCGCGGTCAACTGCGGATAGTCGATAAACAGCAGGTTGCGCCAGTGTCCGAGCAGGACGAGGAGGGCGGCCAGGCCGCGAAGCAGGTCGAGAAGAACGGAAGCAGCGGTGTCGTTGAAGGCGGGTTTTTCGAGACTCACTGTCATGGGGAGGAAGCAATGACGCCTTCGAGATAGTGTACGGGAACGGAGTGGACGGGAGGATGCTCCCGGTATGGCGCGGTACAGCGTAGATACAATGAGAGGGGTATCCGCTGGAGGTAAACGATGATCGTCGGCGTCCCGAAAGAGATAAAGGACCATGAGAGCCGCGTGGGGGTAACGCCGGCGGGCGTCAAGGCGCTGATCGAGGCGGGGCACGAGGTGCTGGTCGAGCGCGACGCCGGCGTTCTCTCTGCCATGCCCGACGACGAGTATCAGGCTGCGGGGGCGGAGATCGTCGGTTCGGCGCACGACGTCTGGCGGCTCGCCGAGATGGTCGTCAAGGTCAAGGAGCCGGTGGAGAAGGAGTACAGGCACTTCCGTGAGGGGCTGGTCCTGTTTACTTATCTGCACCTCGCGCCGCTGGCCGGGCTTACGGATGCCTTGTTGACCGCGAAGGTCACAGGCATCGCCTACGAGACTGTCCGCGACCGGGCGGGCGCGCTGCCTCTGCTGACTCCGATGAGCGAGGTGGCCGGACGCATGTCGGTTCAGGTGGGCGCCGCCTATCTTGAAAAAGAGCGCGGCGGGCGCGGTGTTCTGCTGGGCGGCGTTCCCGGCGTCGCCCCCGGCAATGTCTGCATCATCGGCGGCGGCATCGTCGGCACCAACGCGGCCAAGGTTGCGCTGGGCATGGGCGCGAAGGTCACGCTGATCGACGTGAACCTCGACCGGCTGCGTGAGTTGGACGACATCTTCAACGGCCGCGTCTTCACCGTCGCGTCGAACAGTTACAACATCGAGCGCGCCGTCTCGGAGGCGGATCTCGTGATCGGCGGCGTTCTGATTCCCGGAGCGGCAGCTCCCAAGATCGTCACCCTCGCCATGGTGGCAAAGATGAAGAAGGGCGCGGTCATCGTGGACGTGGCCATCGACCAGGGCGGCTGCATCGAGACGGCCCGCCCCACCACGCACAGCGATCCGTCGTTCGAGGTCAACGGCGTCGTTCACTACTGCGTCACCAACATGCCCGCCGCCGTGCCGAATACCTCCACGCTGGCGCTGACCAACGCGACCTTTCCGTATGTGCTGAAGCTGGCGCGGCTGGGAGCGAAGGCCGCCATCGGGGAAGACAAGGGAATCGCCGAGGGGGTCAATACCTATGGGGGCGTGCTGACCTATGCCGCCGTGGCCTCTGCCCAGAGACGCGACTGGAAGCCGGTGGCGGAGCTGTTGCGCTGACTTTTAGGGTGGGGATTGGGGCTTCTTCAGTGGCCGGGGAGAGAGCTCGCTTCCCACCCATCGCAAAAAGCGCGATGGATGGGGCACCCGGGCGGTTGGGATCGGGAAAAATTGGAACCGGCCAAAAAGAGAAAGACGAAATACAGGGGTCTCTCCACTGCGCTTCGCTTCGGTCGAGATGACGTGCTTTAGAGAGACTCCTAAATATCATCCAGTCCCTATAATCAGGTCACTGAGGAAGAGCGCGCCATGCCCAACAATCCAAACCGGCGAAAGGTGATGAGCATCACCCTGGGTGCGTGCTTCGTTGTGCTGTTCGCGATCCTGGCCACGCTCAATGCTTTCAACAAACAGCTTCCGCGTCCGGCGAATCTCGAACAGATCTTTCTGTTTACCGGGCTGTCGTTCGTGGCGTTTCTGCTCTTTGTGGTGGTGCTGGTGCTGCTGGCCCGCAACATGCTCAAGCTCTACGCCGATCAGCGCAGCCGGGTGATGGGGGCGCGCCTGCGCACGCGGATGTTCTGGGGCGCGGTGCTGGTCAGCTTTCTGCCCATCGCCTTCATGTTCGCCTTCAGCTACCTGCTGATGAACCGTTCGGTCGATCGCTGGTTCTCGCAGCCGGTGACGCAGATGCGCGACGACAGCAACCACATGGCGCTGGCGCTGTCGCAGTACACGACGGCCAACGCACGCGCCGAGGCCGACTCGATTGCGGCGGGCATCGCCGACGCCGCGAATCTGACGACGCGAAAGTCGGCATCGGCTGTAGAGAAGACGACGCCGGATACAACGCCGAGGGCAACGGCGGCGCTCTCCCGGGCGAGCCGCGAAGCCATCGCCCGGGTGCTGAGTCAGCATGAGATCACGCTGCAGAACGGTTTCGCCATCATCTACCGCGACGGCCATGCCGTGACTACCTTCCACATGCCGCAGCGCGACGGCGCCACCGCCGAGGTGAAGCCATGGCTGCCCGAGCCGGTCACGGACGAGAACGGCACGGCGGCCAGCGTTCACACTCCTGCCACCAACCCGACCGACGCGGCGATTCTCGCGGCGGCCCGGCGCAGCGACTCGCCTATCTTTTCGCTGGGGCAGATCGACTACGCGCTTGCCGCGACGACCGTCCAGCAGGGAAGCACCGTCGTCGTCGGACTGCCCATGCCGTTCGGCATGGCTTCCACCATGTCCCGCCTGCGCAAGGAAGCCGACGCCTACTGGGTTATCTTCCGCGAGCGCCGCCAGATCAGAAGCCTTTACATGAGCCTGCTGCTGATGATGACGATCCTTGCGCTCTTTGCCTCGAGCTGGATCGCGCTGCACATCGCCAAGCAGGTCACCAAACCGGTGGAGGCGCTGGGCGATGCGATGGAGGCCATCGCCGCCGGCGACTACGCGCACCGCGTGGGCGAGAGCGCAACCGAAGAACTGGGCGAACTGGTGCGCAGCTTCAACCACATGGCCGCCGACCTTGAAGGAAGCCGCCGTGCCGTCGAACTCTCCACCGTGCAGTTGAGCACGGTCAACGCCGCGCTGGAGGCGCGCCGCACCGAGCTTGAAACCATGCTGGAGACGATTCCCAACGGCGTGGCCACGCTCGACGCGGACCGCCGCATCGTGCTCACCAACCGCGCGCTCAGCGAGATGATGGACCCGGGCGGCCAGCGGCCCTTCCCCGGCCGCAGTATCGAGGAGGCGTTTCCGCCGGAGGTCGCCGACGTGATCGACCATCTCATCAAGCGCAGCCATCGCATGGGCTCGGCCTCGAGCGAGGTCGAGATGACCGGCGGCGTCAATGACAGGTTCGGCGGCAGCCTCAATCTGCTCGCTACGGTCGCGCTGCTCGAAACTCCGGGCAAGGCCGACCGCATGGCCCGCGAGCATCGCGGCTATGTGCTGGTGCTTGAAAATGCGACCGAACTGCTGCACGCGCAGAAGCAGTCGGCATGGAAGGAGGTGGCGCGGCGCGTGGCGCACGAGATCAAGAATCCGCTCACGCCCATCAGCCTCAGCGCGGAGCAGATTCACCGCCACATCGACCGGCTGGCGGCGATGCTGGCCGAGCGCGACGTGGAGTCGCCCTCGCCCGCCATCATTCGCCGCTGCAGCGAGGTCATCAGCTCGTCGGTCGAGAGCATGCGATCGCTGGTCGATCAGTTCTCCGCGCTGGCTGAGTTTCCTACGGCACGGCCGCGTCCCGCAGACCTCAACACCATCGTCGAAAATGCGCTGGCGCTGTTTGCCGGGCGAATGCAGACGATCACGGTGGCCAAGAATCTGACAGCCGGGCTGCCGCTGGTGCTGGCCGACCCCGAGGCGCTCAAGCGCGCTCTCGGTAACCTGATCGACAACGCGGTCGAGGCCATGCAGCACAGCCTTCTGCGCGAGCTGCGCATCGCGACGGCGCAGCTTGAAAACGGCATGATCGAGCTGACCATCGCCGACACCGGCACCGGCCTGACCGACGAGATGCGCGAGCGCCTCTTCCTGCCTTACTTCTCGACCAAGCAGCGCGGCACCGGCCTCGGCCTCGCCATCGCCGCGAAGATTATCCAGGAGCACCAGGGAACCATTCGCGCGGAGAAAAACTTTCCCGCCGGAGCCAAGTTCACCATCGAGCTGAAGATAGCGACCGGCGCGGACTATGAAGCGGAACTCCCCAACGCAACTGCCGCAGCCGGCATCGGAAACAGCAACGGAGGCACTGTTTGAACCACGTTCTCATCGTCGACGACGAAGCCGAGATCCGCGAATCGCTGGAGAGTATCCTGCGCGAAGAGGGCTACCTCGTCACCGCCAGCGCCACCGCGGCCGAGGCGCTGGAACTGCTGCGCGACGCGGCGTACGACGTTGTGCTGCTCGACATCTGGCTGCCCGACCGCGACGGTCTCGAAGCGCTCGCAGAGATTCGCACGCTCGACCGCGCCAACGTCCCGGAGGTCGTCATCATCAGCGGCCATGGAACGATTGAGGCCGCCGTTCGCGCCACCAAACTCGGAGCCTACGACTTCCTTGAAAAGCCGCTGTCGCTTGACCGTACCCTCATCGTTCTGAAGAACGCGATGAAGGCCCGGCAGATGCGCGAGGACAACGAGGAGTTTTCGCGCCAGCTTGCCGCGAAGGGAACCGTCACCGGCCAGAGTGTGCCCATGAAGGCGCTGCGTCAGCAGATCAAGCTGATGGCTCCGACCAATGGCCGCGTGCTCATCTATGGCGAATCGGGTACCGGCAAGGAGTTGATCGGCCGCGCCATGCACGCCGAGAGCCTGCGCAGGGAGCGTCCGTTTGTCGAGCTGAACTGCGCCGCTATTCCCGAGGACTATATCGAGAGCGAACTCTTCGGCTATCGCCATGGAGCCGTTCCTGCCGGGACCAGCGGGCCGCTGGAGAAGAAGGGAACCTTTGAGCGCGCCGATGGCGGAACGCTCTTCCTTGACGAGGTCGGCGACATGAGCTTGAAGACGCAGGCCAAGGTGCTGCGCGCATTGGATGAGCAGCGCTTTCTCCCCGTCGGCGCATCGCATCCTATCCACGTGGATGTTCGCGTCATCGCCGCGACCAACAAGGACCTCGAAGAGGAGATCGCGCGCGGCAACTTTCGCGAAGACCTCTTCTATCGCCTCAACGTGATTCCGTTCTTCGTCCCGCCGCTGCGCGACCGCAAGGAAGATATTCCGCTGCTGGTCAAGGAGTTTCTGCAACAGTTCGGCCAGCAGTACGGTCGCCCTCACGTCGAGATGACGGAAGACGCGCTTGCCGCGCTGCGCCAGTATCACTGGCCCGGCAACGTGCGCGAGCTGCGCAACCTGGTCGAGCGCGTGCTGATCCTCAACCCGAAGACGCAGCGCATCGAGCGCAAACATCTGCCCATGCTGGTCTATCGCGGCCCGGGCAAGCTAACCGAGTCAGGCCGCCTCAACCGCGGCGAAGAGTTCAGCTCGCTGCTCGAAGCGCGTGAAGCCTACGAGCGCGACTACATCTTGAAGAAGCTCGACGAGAATCACGGCAACGTCAGCCGCACCGCCGAGAGCCTCGGCCTTGAACGCAGCCATCTCTACCGCAAGATGAAGACGCTGGGGGTCAGTGTCAAAGAATAGAAGCGTCCATGCGAGTATTTGGACCTGGCTTGAATTGGTTGAAGCGAGTTTCGATACAATGGTGTTGAGGATTCCAATGCCGTCGATAGGTAAAGTCACGATAAAGATAGCTGGCTCCGACTATATTGTCTCGGATGAATCAGGGCAGTCTTACGTCCTCAAAGGATATGGCAGCGGTAAAGGGCTGCCTCTGAACATTGACCCGCGCATCGACCTGACAAAGCCCATCTATGAGCAGGTACAGAAGCTCGAGGGAAAGCGTCGCGGTAAAAAATCGCGGCATACGGCGACTGCCGCCTAGATGTCCGGGGTTTTGCTCGACACCCACGCATTGTTATGGCTCGAAAACAGGGCTGCCCTCAAGGGTGAGGCTATATTTGCGATTGCTCAGGCCAGGGCTGCAAACAAGCTTGCCGTCTCTGCCATCTCTGCATGGGAGCTTGGCGTCGCACTCCAGAAAGTAAATGAAGAGAGAAGGCCGGGGCTCGGAGGAATGCAGGTAGATCTCTGGTTTCGTAAAGCGGTAGAGAAGCTGCATGCTCGAGTACTGCCAATCTCCACCGCCATCGCTCTCGAATCTGCCAGGGTTCCCGAGGTTTATGGCTACGGCGACCCCGGCGATTGTTTTCTGATTGCGACTGCGCGCGTTCGGAGGCTATCGCTTGTAACCAGGGATGCCAGGATCATCGCTCTCTCTAAAAGCGAACCTGGGTATCTAAAAGTGATTGAGTGCTAGATTGATTGCGTCTGATCCGGCACCTGAGATTCATTACTTTTCTTCACCCATCTGCTTTTCCGCAATTTCTTCCAACTGCCGCCGCCAGTCCAGATCCTCGACGAATCCTCGCGAGCTTCGCCACTCCTCCTGCACCTTGACGAAGAGTTCGAGGAAGACCCGCGTTCCCAGCAGCGCTTCGATATCCTTCCGCGCCGCCGTGCCGATGCGCTTGAGCATCTCGCCCTGTTTGCCGATCAGGATGGCCTTCTGCCCCGTCCGCTCGCAATAGATTGCCGCGGCAATCTTTGTGACCGGAAGTTTGCCGTCCTTCATCTTTTTCATGGAGGCGGGCTCCTCGTAGCGCTCGATGACTACCGCGGTCGCGTATGGAACCTCTTCGCCGGTGAGCATCAGAATCTTCTCGCGGATCAGCTCGGCTACGAGAAAACGCTCCGGCTGGTCTGTGAGTTGGTTCTTTGGAAAATATCGCTGGCCTTCTTTCAACTGACCGACGATCTTGTCGAGCAGAAGCTCGAGGCCTTCCTTCTTGCGGGCGGAGATCGGCACCACCTCCGCGAAGGTATGCAGCGAACTCCAGTGCGCGATCAGCGGCAGCAGCTCTTCCTTGCGCACGGCGTCGATCTTGTTGAGCACAAGGATCACCGGGCACTCCAGCTTCTTCATCAGCGAGAGCGCAAAGTCGTCTTCGGCCGCGCTCATGGCCATGCGTCCGGTCGTCTTTCCGCCTTCGGAGGTCTTCGCCAGCCGGTGGGTCACGTCGACGATAAACAGCACGGCGTCGCGCGACTCCAGCGCGTCGTGGACCTCCTGCATCATACGGCGGTCGAGTTGCGTCTCCGGCTTGTGCACACCGGGCGTATCGACCAGCACGACCTGCGCCGCCGGATGGCCGGGCTCGCCCTTGGCTTTCTTCTTCAGCGGAACTTCGAGCACGCCATGAATGCGCGTCCGCGTCGTCTGCGGCTTGTGCGTGACGATGGCGAGCTTCTGTCCCAGCAGGGCATTCAACAGTGTGGATTTACCGGCGTTGGGCCGGCCGATAATCGAGACGAAACCGGAACGAAAGGGCATCCCCCATTATGCGCTGTGCGGGCTGTGCATCGGCATCGAACGGCCAGGTCTCTATGGCATTTCTGGCGTACTGCGAATTTTCATTGCCGCCGCCTGCATCTGAACTACACTGGCGCGCATGACGATTCGTCGGTTTCTGCGCGCGCTCCGATCCACCCAAACACTTGCCCTTCTGCTTGCCTTTGCGGCGTCTGCCTTTGTTGCCGCGCAGATTCCGGCCTTCACGCCTGCCACCGAGATTCATCCCGACCGCAGCGTCACCTTCCGCTACAAGGACGACGGAGCCACCTCCGTTCTGCTCGGACTCGAAGGCATCGCCAAGCCCATGCCCATGACGAAGGCCGCCGACGGCATCTGGACGCTGACCACCCGGCCGCTTGCGCCCGAGATCTACGGCTATCACTTCGAGGTCGACAACCAGCCCCGGCTCGACCTGTCGAACGTTGCCATCACGCCCAACCTGGTCAACCTCTCGAATCTGCTTACCGTCCCCGGCGACGCGCCCGAGCCGTGGGACGACACCGACGTTCCCCACGGCACGCTGCACCATCATCGCTACACGACCGCTACCGTCATCGGACTGCCCGGCAACCAGAGCGACTACTACGTCTACACTCCGCCGGGTTACAACGCGAAGGCAAAGACGCCCTACCCGGTGCTCTACCTGCTGCACGGCTGGTCCGACGGCGCGGTGGGCTGGTCGGCTGTGGGCAAGGCCAATTTGATCTTCGACAACCTGCTTGCCCAGGGCAAGATCAAGCCCATGGTTGTTGTCATGCCCTTCGGCTATGGAGACACCTCCTTCGTCTATAGCGGCTTCGGCGTCTGGCAGGAGCCGGCGGTGGTCGCGCACAACACCGCACTCTTCACCCAGGCGCTGCTCACCGAGGTGATGCCGCGCGTCGAGTCCGAGTACGACGTCTCGCGCAAGCGCGAAGACCGCGCCATTGCTGGACTATCGATGGGCGGCCTCGAATCGCTCGTCACCGGCCTGGGGCATCCCGATGTCTTCGCCTGGGTCGGTGGCTTCAGCGCGGCGGACCACAACCTCGACTACATGACGCAATTTGCCTCGCTCAACCCGAAGACGGCGAACCTGCGCCTGCTCTGGATCGCCTGCGGAACCGGCGACTCGCTCATCAAGGCCAACCGGCGATTCTCCGCGTGGCTCAAGGCGAAGGACATGCCCGTCACCGAGATCGAAACTCCCGGCCTGCACACGTGGCTGGTATGGCGCGACAACCTTGTTCAATTCGCTCCGCTGCTCTTCCGGAAAAAATAAGTGAACCAGCACCAAAGAAGGGATCAGGCTCCCTGCTATCCTGACCCATTCACAGGCTTCAACGCCCGAGGCGCACATGCGTTCTGTTCTTCTCTTCGCGGTAACTCTGTTCCTTACGTCTATCGCTTCCGCGCAGCGCATCGAAGTCACCATCCCCTCGGCAAAGCCGCTCACCGGCCATCTCATCCTCGTCATCTCCAGGAAGGACACGCCTGAGCCGCGCATGCAGATGGAAGAGACCTACGACTCCGCGCAGGGCTTCGGCGTCGATGTCGAAGGCCTTGCGCCCGGCACGCCCATCGTTATCGACGACAAGACGCCCGGCTATCCGCGCCGGTCGCTCGCCGATCTCGACGCCGGCGACTACACCGTGCAAGCGGTCTTCAATGTCTACGAGCAGTTCCATCTCGCCTCCGGAAAGACGCTGTGGCTGCCGCCCGACAAGGGCGAAGGCCAGCACTGGAACCGCAAGCCCGGCAACCCTTACAACGCGCCGGTCAAGCTGCACATCGATCCGCGTTCGAGCGCGACGCTCAAGCTCACCCTCGACAAGGTGATTCCGCCCATTGCGGGCACCGACGAAGATCCTGCCGTGATCGCCGCTAAAGCAGGAAATGCGAAGTGGCTCCGCTACACCCGTTTCCGCAGCGAGAAGCTGAGCAAATTCTGGGGCCGCGATATGTACCTCGGCGCCTGGGTGCTGCTGCCGCCGGGCTTCAACGAGCATCCCGACGCTCACTACCCGCTGATCGTCTATCAGGACCACTTCCACGCCGGGTTTGCCTCGCCGCTTCCCTGGGTCACGACGCCGCCTGAAGACGCGGAGGGCCGCTCCGGCTATCGGAATGTTGCGGCCTACAAGTTCTTTCAGGATTGGACGGCGGGCCGCCTTCCGCGCGTCCTTCTCCTGTATGTGCAAAGCCCCAACCCCTACTACGACGACTCCTACGATGTGGATTCGGCCAACGTCGGTCCTTACGGCTCGGCCATCAACGAGGAGCTGATTCCCGCGATCGAACGGAAGTATCGCGGCCTGGGCCAGGGATGGGCGCGCGCCACCTACGGCGGCAGCACCGGAGGCTGGGAGTCGCTGGCAACGCAGATCTTTTATCCCGAGATGTATAACGGCACCTACACCGCCTGCCCCGATCCGGTCGACTTCCACGCCTACCAGAACATCGATCTCTACAACGACGACAACGCCTTCGTCCGCAGGGGCGACTTCGGCGAGATGCCCATCGCCGCCGACCGCAAGCCCGACGGCACCATCATCGGCATGGTCGGCGACGAGTACCGCTACGAGCGCGTCCTCGGCACCCACACCCGCTCGACCGAGCAGTGGGCCATCTGGCAGGCGGTCTTCTCACCCGCCGGCCCTGACGGCTATCCCAAGGACGTCATCGACCCGACCACCGGGGCGATCGACAAGTCCACCGTCAAATACTGGCACGATCACTACGATCTCACCGCCATCCTCCAGCGCGACTGGGCGAGCCTTGGGCCGAAGCTCGAAGGCAAGCTGCATCTCGCGGTCGGCGACGGCGATACCTACTTTCTCAACAACGCCGTGCATCTGCTTCAGACCGCGCTCGACGGCACACGCAATCCGCATTCGGACGCGACCTTCCAGTACGGTCCGCGCATGCCGCACTGCTACACCGGCGGTCCGGCGGAGTACACGCTTGAGGAGAATCGCGACACCTGGCCGCAGCGGGTGATTCCGCAGATGGTGGACCACATGCTCCGGACTGCTCCTAAAGGAGCCGACACGAAAAGCTGGCGCTACTAGCGCGGTTCTTCCCGAAACAAAGACGGGTGCCCCATCTCCGGATTCTCGGACATAGGAGATCCGCGCCGACTTGACAGCGAAGATAAAAGAAACTAAAAACGCCTATACGAAATAAAACAGTGCAAAGGCGAAAGCCTGTCTTTGCGCCGCCCTGCCGGGACCACGATCGGAGTACACCTTTGAGACGAACGCTTGCATTCGCACCCCTTCTCCTTGCCCTTCTGACTCTCCCTGTGTCTGCGCAGGCTCCTCGTCTCGATTCGTGGAAGATCGTCGGTCCCGGCGGCGGCGGCACCATGATCGCGCCTACGATCAGCCCGCACGACTCGCGGCTGGTGGTCGAGCACTGCGATATGACCGGCGGCTACATCACTCACGACAACGGCGAATCCTGGCGCATGTTCAACCTGCGGATCGGCTTCAATGGCTTTGCCTTCGATCCCTCGAACAAGGACGTCATCTATGCCGCGAACTCCGCGCTCTGGCGCAGCGAGGATCGCGGCAAGTCGTGGAGCATGCTCTTTCCCGACCCGCAGAAGAACACGGTGGAGCACCAGGTCGGCGACCACTCCGACATCTACCTCTCGACGGACGATGCAGCCTATCCGGGAGCGGGTGAGTTCACGGCGATCGCCGTCGATCCGCACGACTCCAAGCGCCTCTTTGTCGCCTTTACGAAGAGCCGTTCCACCTCCGCCGTCTATGGCTCGACCGATCGCGGAGCGTCGTGGAAGGAACTGGCGGCGATTCCCGGCAGCGCGCTTCTGCTGACGCTCGACAAGGGAGATCTGATCGCCGTTGCGGGCAAGGCGGCATACCGGATCGGCAGCGACGGCAAGGCTGCCGCGCTCGGCCAGTTGCAGAGCAACATCTCGGTTGCCGCCGCGGCCCACGCGGGCGATGCGGCACGGCTGTACGCGACCACGGTGGACGGCAAGGTATTTCTCTCGGAGAACGCGGGCGGCAAATGGAGCGAGGTGACGCCTGACCTCGGCCTGGGCACGGTTCAGTTCCATGCCATCTCTGCCAGCGATCAGCACGGAGAGGTGGCGTATGTCGGCTTCCGCTCAGGCGAGGTCGGTGAGACGCGGTCGAATCTCTACAACGGCATCGCCAAGACGACCGACGGCGGCAAGAGCTGGAAGATCGTCTACAAGGAGTCGACCGTCCCAGCGAAGAATCTTGAGGGCACCTGGATCGAGGCGCGTGCCGGGGTTGAGCACACGGAGTCGATCTTCTCGGATGCTCCCTGGAGCCTCGGCGTCGCGCCCACCGACCCGAACGTCGTCTATGCCACGGATCTTTTCCGCACCTATCGCTCACTCGACGGCGGCAAGCAGTGGAAGGAGGTCAACTCGCGTCACGTCGCCGGCGATGCCTGGACCACGCGCGGCCTCGACGTCACCACCAGCTACGGAGTTCAGTTCGATCCCTTCGACTCGAAGCATATCTATGTGCCCACGACCGATATCGGCCTCTTCCAGAGCCGCGACGGCGGCAGCTCCTGGCAAAGCTCCACGGTCGGCGTTCCCGAGCGCTGGCGCAACACAACCTATTGGCTTGCCTTCGATCCCAAGGTGAAGGGGCTGGTCTGGGGAGCCTTCAGCGGCGTGCATGACCTGCCCCGGCCGAAGATGTGGAGGGGGCGCAGCACCGAGCGGTACCACGGCGGCGTCGGCGTCTCGACCGATGGCGGCCTGCATTGGACGGTGAGCAACCAGGGCATGCCGCAGACTGCGGTCACGCATATTCTGATGGACCCGGACAGCCCGGTCGGCAACCGCGTGCTCTACGCCACCGGCTTTGGCAAGGGCGTCTTCAAGTCGTCGGATAACGGTAAGACCTGGGCGCTCAAGAATGACGGCATTACCGAGGCGCATCCCTTTGCCTGGCGGCTGACCCAGGCGAAGGAGGGAACGCTCTATCTTGTGATCGCCCGCGAGAGCGAGCGCCGCGACGCTCCCGCCTCCCAGGACGGCGCGCTCTATCGCTCGACGGACAAGGCCGAGCACTGGACCCGGATGAACATGCCGGCGGGGGTGAGCGGCCCCACCACGGTCTCGGTCGATCCCCGCGACTCGAAGCGGCTGTACCTGACGGCATGGGGCCGCGTGGGACCGATCGTGGACACCGACGGCGGCGTCTATGTCTCCACCAACGGCGGCAGGAGCTGGAAGGCGCTGTTCACCGATTCGCAGCACGTCTACGACCTGACCATCGATGCCAGCAATCCGGATGTTCTCTACATTACCGGCTTCGACGAGGCAGCTTACCGCTCCACCGACCGGGGCGCGCACTGGACCCAGATCAACGGCTACAACTTCAAGTGGGGCCATCGCGTCACGCCGGATGCGAACGATCCGTCGATGATCTACATCAATACCTACGGCGGAGGCGTCTGGCACGGTCCGGTCGACGGCGGCAAGCCTCAGCAGGATGACCTGACGCCGATCCCCGTGGCGCACTGATAAAAGGTGATTCATGGAGAACGCGCCGGCGGCGGAGTTACGAAAGTCCGTGCCGGCGCGGCTCGATTTCTGACTCCTGCGGCCGACGTGTCTTCGTCTCCTTCGCGGGCGAGAAGAAGCGCGTGCCCCAGGTTTGATCTCCAGCGAATGGGGTTCGGCGACCACGGATGCAGGTCGCGCGGTTCCAATTTGTTGCGGGCGTGGTTCCCGGACAAAGAAGTTAGCCCGTATTTTTCACGATTCCTCTTATCTCGCACATAATAGTTGCAGCGCATGGAATCCTTTTTCTCACGATTCAAGAATGTCCTTGTCCTGGTTGCGGTCCTGTTTGCGCAGACCATCGGCCTGGCCATTCAGGTGCGCCGTCCTGCCGAGTTCGGAGCGCCCGACAGCCATCAGGTCACCCTCATGCGCTACTGGGTGGTGGCCGCGGTCACGCCGTTCGAGCGCGCCTTCCATGCCGCCGGCTACAACGTGCGCCAGGCCTGGGGCAATTACATCAACCTCCGCCATGTTCATCAACAGAATCAGGATCTACAGCAGGAGATTGCGCGTCTGCGGCTGGAACAGGCGGCCTTTGCCGAGGACGCCGTGCAGGGCCACCGCCTGCAGGCTCTGCTCGCCTTTCAGCAGCACTACATCGCCTCCACCGTGGCGGCGCAGGTGATCGGCACCAGCGGCACCGATCTCTCCCGCCTCATCTATATCGATAAGGGCAACGACTACCATCTCAAGCCCGACATGGCCGTCATTACGCCGGACGGCATCGTCGGCAAGATTCGCGATGTTTTTCCGCATACGGCGCAGGTGCTTCTGATCAGCGACCAGACCTCGGGCGCGGGCGTGCTGCTGGCCAGCACCCGCATCCTGGCGATTCTGCATGGCAGCTCCACCGGGCAGGTGCAGATCACCAACCTCACCGCGGACTCGCGCATCAAGCCCGGCGAAACGGTGCTGACCTCGGGCGGCGATCAGATCTTCCCGCGCGGCCTGCCGGTCGGCACCATCGAGTCGATCGCGCCCGATCCCGACCACCAGCCCTACACCGCGATCCGCATCAAGCCCGCAGCCAATCTCTCGCAGTTGGAGGAGGTGCTCGTCATCACCGGCACCAAGCCTACGCTGCCCGCGGCCGCGCAGAAGGATCTCGCGGCCGGAGTCGCCACCGCCGAAGCCAGGGCTGCTGTCGAGGCCGCCGCCAAGGCCAAGGCCGCCGCCGATGCCGAGGCTGCCGCCGAAGCCTCCGCCCGCTCTGCCGCCGAGGTGATGGCCGATCGCCTGCCCAGCCTGCACGATCCCAACGCGCCTCCGGCTCCGGCGGGCAACCCGCAGGCGCTGCCCAGCACCGTCGTTCCGCGCCCGCTGCCTGCGATCCGCCCCGACCGCTACTCCCCCGGCGACACGCCGCCGGCCTCGTCGCTTGTGCCCGGAGCCCGGAGCAGCCGGACTTACAACGCAACCCCCAACGCAGCCCCGACCAATGCAGCCCCGTCGCCGGAATCGCCGGACGGCACAGCCCCTCGCGCAGCGAAGAAGCCGCGGGAAACTCCCCAGCCCCAGTCCAAGCCCCAAACCCCGGAAGAGCCGGAAAACTAGCTAAAGAATGCTTAATCGCAGCTACACCTCTCGTCGAGAACTCGAGCAGCACACCTTCTCCCCCATCGTTACGCTGGTGGTGCCGGTGCTGGCGATTCTGCTGCAATCCTTTCTGCCCCGGCCGTTTCCGCGTTTCGCGATCCTCGATCTTCCGCTTATCGTGGTGCTGTTCTTTGCCGTCTCCCGGCGCAGCCCCATCGCCGGAACCCTGACCGGAGCCATCATCGGCCTGCTACAGGATGCGCTCACCAACCAGCCCATTGGCGTCAACGGAATGGCCAAGTCGGCCATCGGCTACACCGCTGCCAGCATCGGGCTACAGGTCGATGTGGAGAGCCCGCTGACGCGCATCGTGATCACCTTCGGTTTCTCGCTCGTCAACAGCGTTCTGCTCTTTCTGATCGACCATCGCCTGCTGGGTTTGTCCGGCTTCCATCTGCTTTGGGCGCACGAGTTGATCCGCGCCACTGCCAACACCGTGGTCGCTATCCCCATCTTCTTTCTCCTCGACCGCACCAAGCGGATTGATTAGATTGCGATGATTCGTCGCGGATTGCTCTCGATTGCGATGATTCGTCTAAACAGCAGGTCGTAAACTGGAAGTCGGCCTTCAACATGGAACCGGTCACCCATTCCGACTATCGCGCGCTTAACGGCAACTCCGAGAAGCTGCCCGCCGGCAAGCTCCACTCGACGCAGTACATCGTCGCCGTGGTGCTGGCCGTGCTTATCACCGGGCTGTGGCGTCTCCAGGTGCTTGGAGCCGACAACTTCCGCGCGCTGGCCGAGGCCAACCGCATCCGCAAGGTTCCCATCGTCGCGCCGCGGGGACGCATCTTCGACCGCTACGGCCGTCTGCTCGTCGACAACTATCCCTCGGTCTCCTGCTATCTGCTGCGTGACCAGTCCCGGAACATCAATCTCGACCTTCCGATGATCTCGCGCGGCCTCAACATACCGGTCGACCAGATCCAGGCCATCCTGCACCGCTACCAGACCGCGCCCAAGTACCAGCCTATCCCGCTCAAGCAGGACATCACGCCCGACGAGCAGGCCTTCATCGAGGCGCACCGCAACGAGCTGCCCGAACTTGAGACCGTCGATGTGCAGCGCCGCCTCTACCCCCGCGACGGCTTCGCCGCCCACCTGATCGGCTACGTGGGCGAGGTCTCGGAAGAGATGCTCAATAACCCGCGCTACGCCTTCTACGACCCCGGCGATGTCGTCGGCCGCTCGGGCGTCGAGGCGTCCTACGACGCCATCCTGCGCGGAACCGACGGCTATAAGGACGTGATCGTCAACAGCCGCGGCAAGGAGCTGGGGCAGCTTGGCCAAACGCTCGCGATTCCCGGCAAGGATCTGCGCCTGACCATCGACCTCGACCTGCAGATGGCGGCGGAGAAGGCGATGGAGGGGAAGATAGGGGCCATCGTCGCGCTCGACCCGCACAACGGCGAGGTGCTGGCGCTAGTCTCCCGGCCCACCTTCGACCCCAACGAGTTCTCCGGCCACCTGACCAAAAGCTATTGGAACGAGATTCTCTCGAACCCCGACCATCCGCTGCTGGACAAGGCGACGCAAGCCCAGCTTGCTCCCGGCAGTACCTTCAAGATCATCATGTCCGTCGCCGGTTTGCAGGAGGGCGTAGCCCAGGACATGCGGGTCAACTGCCCCGGCGGCGCGACCTTCTACGGCCACTTCTACGCCTGCGACAAGCGTCACGGCATGGTCGATATCGAGAACGCCATTCCGTGGTCGTGCGACACCTTCTTCTACACGCTGGCCAACAAGCTGGGCATCGACACCATCGCCCGCTACGCCACCTCGCTGGGATTCGGCGAGCGTACCGGCATCGACCTGCCCGACGAGGCCTCCGGAATCATGCCTTCGACGGCATGGAAGTTGCATACGCTTCACCAGGCCTGGTATGCCGGAGAGACTATCTCGGTCGGCATCGGGCAGGGAGCAATTACCGCGACGCCTCTGCAACTGGCCCGCGCCATCGGCGGCATCGCCTCGGGCGGCGTCCTGCACCGCCCGCATGTCGTCTTTCCCGACGAGGTGAGGCCGGGCGATCTCGAAGCGATTCACGAGACTTTCTCCGGCTCCGGCGACAAGACCATTCCGCTCTCGCCCGCCAACTGGGAGATCATCACCGATGCGATGGCCAATGCCACCAACCCCGCGGCCGGGGGCACGGCAGGGGCATCGCATCTGGAAGGCATCGACTTCGCGGGCAAGACCGGCACCGCCCAGGTGATGAGCCACGACGCGCTCGCCCGCAGCGGCGGCGGCCACCGCACGCTGCCCAACGCCTGGTTCGTCGGTATGACGCCCCGCCGCAACCCCGACATCGTCGTCGCGGTCCTGTGGCAGAACGGCGACTGGGGCTCGAACTCGGCCAAGCTTGCGGCCCAGGTGATTGAAGCCTTCGTCAGCAAGCAGCGCAAGCGCGAGAACAATATTCGTATTGCCGAAGCTCCGAAGGCCGCTATCCCTGCGCCGGCCGCGGCTGTGCCGGCGACGGAGCCGGAGATCAACGATCATCCGCTATGACCGGCTGGTGATGGAAGGTGCCGCGGGGAAAGGGAAGATACAGGGGTCTCTCCACTGCGCTTCGCTCCGGTCGAGATGACGTGGTTTCGTCGTTTCGGGATAATCCTCGGATTCTGCATCAGGAACAACGTCATCTCGACCGAAGGCCCGCAGGGCCGTAGCGGAGAGACCCCTGTATTCCGTCTCGCGCCGCGGCCGCCTCTGCTGCACTTCCGCAGTGGCTTCTCCACCTGTCTACAATAGCTTCAGCACATGCGCCGCCTCTCCTCCTTCCGCGACTTCGACTGGGTTCTTCTCGGCTTTGTCCTTGTGATCTCCGTCATCTCCGTGCTCGAGATCAAATCCGCGACCGTTCACACCAAGTTTCACGGCTTCGAGCATAAACAGATGGGCTTTCTCGCCGTCGGCATCGTGCTCATGTTCCTGATCTCGCTGATTGACTATCACCGCCTGCTCGACATCGTTCACTGGGCCTATGGCATCAGTATCCTCTCGCTGATCGCTGTCTTCGCCGTCGGCACCAAGGTGCTGGGCGCACGCCGCTGGATCAGAGTTCCGGGCGGCCACTTTCAGCCATCGGAGTGGATCAAGCTGGTGCTGATCGTCGCCGTGGCGCGCTATTTCTGGGGGCTGGCGGGCAGGGAGCTTACCTGGACCGACATTGGCAAGGCCTTTGCCCTGGTCTGCATTCCCATGCTGATGGTGCTCAAGCAGCCCGACCTCGGCACCTCGTTGACCTACTTGCCGATTCTCGCTTGCGGCCTCTTTCTGGGCGGCATCCGCTTCAAACAGGCGGCGATTATTCTGCTCAGTATCGCGCTGCTCGTCGGCGGAGCGTGGAAGACGGGCAAGCTGCTGAAGCCCTACCAGAAGGCGCGGCTGACCAGCTTCATCAACCCCGACACCGACCCTCGCGGCTCCGGCTACCAGATTCGCCAGTCGCTGATCGCGGTCGGCTCGGGCGGTATCTGGGGCAAGGGCGCCAATAAAGGGACACAGACGCAGGGCGATTTTCTACCCATCCCCTACACTGACTTTATCTTCGCCGCCTTCTGCGAGGAGCATGGCTTCATCGGCGCGCTCGGGGTCCTGCTGTTATACTTTTTGATATTGATGCGTTTGATTCAGAACGCTCAAACAGCCTCCGACCTGCCCGGCACCTTCATCATCATGGGGGTTGTCTCCGTGATTCTCTTTCAGATTGCGGTCAATATAGGCATGGTCGTCGGCCTGATGCCGGTCACGGGGATTCCACTGCCGCTGATGAGTTATGGCGGATCGTCGATTCTCTTCACCTTCATGGCGCTTGGGATTGTTATGAACGTCCGCATGCGCCGGTTCGTGAACTAGTTCGGGAATGGGTTACAATTCCTCCGACCGAAAGAAGCACCCATCTCGGCCCTTTGCAGCAGGTTTGGTGCAATACTATTGGCAACACCTGTTCCGGCCAGATGCCGGGCAGCGAAGCAACCCGCTCCCGTTGGCGCACGGCGCCGGCAGCGGCAACAAGATTTTTAGAAGTTTTTAGAGAATTTAGAAGAAAAGGCCGGCCAGGCGAGAGAAGATCGATTCCGTTGGCCGGACAGGTTTCAGGGAAATGATTGCATCCGGATGGCAAACGGCCCCGCCTCAGGTTTCCGATTTTGAGGTTGTTTCGGTCACAAAGTCCGCATGTCCTCGCTTGTTCGAAGCATCCCCTCGTGTCTCCGATCTCCATCGTGCCGCCGTGGCCGCGTCGTTTGCAGACGCAGTTGCGGCAGAGTTGTTTGTTCCTCTCGCACGGGTGGCTGGTTTATTTTCACGCGCTTCTGCACCCCGCATCCTGTCCGCACCCGTGGTGAACTGCGTCTAGCCCTCGGCCAGGCGCACTTCCCGATCTCGCTCTCTGCCTCGTCTGCCGCTCGTATCCCCATGGGGCGGGCAGAAAGAGCAGAACATGTCGAAAGAAATCTATATCTCCAGCACGCCGCACGAGACGCGGCTCGCCATCGTCGAAAGCGACGACCTCACCGAAATTTATTACGAACGCGAGAACGAGTACACGCTCGCCGGCTCCATCTACAACGGCCGCGTCACGCGCGTTCTCCCGGGCATGCAGTCCAGCTTTGTGGACATCGGCCTCGAACGCGACGCCTTCCTCTATATCACCGACTTTATGGAAGAGGCGGGCGACTCCGCCGACTTCGACACTAACGGCGATCACTCCCGCGGCGGGCGCTCCGACAATCGCCGCAACGGCAACCGCGAGCCTGCCACGATTGAAGGCACCGTTGGCGCACCGGCAGAAGACTCGGGCAACCGGTCTGAACGCGGTGACCGCAACGGCCGTGGCCGCGGCCGCAACGACCGGCGCAGAGGCAATCGCGACCGCCAGCCCGGCGCTGAGAGTCCACAGTCGACCGAGAGCGCGGAGGCCGCGCAGATGGATTTCAACGAGGAGAGCGACTTCGGCCCTCATCCGGACAATCTTTCGGCTGAGCCTCGCGACAACGGTGAGATCGGCGAAGGCGCTCCCGGCGCGGACGGCAGCCGCCGCTGGCGTGGCCGCCGTGGCCGCCGCCGTGGCCGTAACGGTCAGCGCGATGTTTCCGCGCAGGCAGGCAGCCCGGAACTGCAGCAGGATTCGCAGCAGGAGGCCGCTGCCCCTGAGTATTTCGAGGACCGGGCCGAGGGTGGGGAAGAGAGCGGCGGCGAGAACGAGTACGACTCCAACGTCGACCTTGAGGCTGCGGGTGAATCGCCCGCTCCGCGCAACTCCGCTCCCATCGCCGATGCCTATCCGGCAGCGGAGGCCGGGCAGGAAGACGCCGAGCCGCGTGACCGGAGCGAGCGCTCCGACCGTGGAGATCGCGGCAGGCGCAATGATCGCGGTGGCCGCAATGGCCGCGGCGGACGGGATCGCGGCCGGGATCGTGATGGGGGCCAGCGCGCTCCTCGCGGCTTCGCTCCCCGTACCTCTCACTATGGCGTAGACGATGCTCCCTACGGCGACTCCCCGACTGGGGACGGTCCTGTGCCCGAGCCGATCGTGCTTCCCGGCGAATCGCTCTCGAAGTACCGCAAGGATGGCGGCGAGTCCCAGGAGTCCGCGAAGGCAGCCGAACCGACCATCATCCTGCCCTCGAATCCCGGCTTTGAGATTCCCGCCGGATGGGATGGCGGCGAGACGCTTCCCGGCGAGACGCTGTCGCGCCGCAGCCGCCCTGAGTCTCGGGAATCCCGCGAGCCCCGCGAGTCCCGTGAACATGGAGGGAACCGGCGCGAACACCGCTCCGACTCTCGCGCCGGCCTTCGCGACGATCACGCCACGCTGCCCGAAGCCTTCGAGGCCGAGCCCATCGAACTCGCCGGGCACGCTGCAACACAGGCTCCTGCCGAGCAGATTCACGAGCCCGTTCCGCCTGCCGAGTACGAGCCGACGGATGCCTCCGCTTCTTACCGTGTCGATCCTGCCGCGCCCAGCGAGTTCCGCCAGAGCGCCCCGGTGATCGAAGAGACGCAGGAAGCGCCGGCCGAGTTCGCTCAACAGGCAGACGAGCACGCCGCCGAGCATGCCGCCGAGCCCGTCGCGCACGAGATCACCGCCATTCACGCCACCGGCGAGATGGAGACCGAGCCTCCGGCCGCGGCCTATACGCCCGAGCAGGAGGCCGAACCGGCGTCTCCGCTGCGGCACGAGACCGCGATTGCCAATCCTGCTGAGAACGCCGTGGAAGACGGCATCGAGCCCGTGCATCAGCACTTTGCTCCCGGCGCGGGCGAACTGGAAGAGGAGATCCTCGAAGAGGACGAATATCCCGCCACGCTTCAGGCCAGTTCGGTCGAGGAATTGGATGAAGAAGAGACTCTCGAAGGGGCTGCCGACCTCGGCACCATGATCCGCGAGATGTCGATCGACGAGATCACCGGCTCCGGCACCGGAGAAGGGCCGAATGCCGCGGATCTCGACGAGGATGGCGACGAAGAAATTGAGGAGGACGACCTCGAAGAGGAAGACTCCTTCGACGACGGCACGCATGAGTACGAGGAAGACCTCGAAGAGTCCGACGGCGAGGACGAGTCGGAAGATGAAGAGATTCACGAAGAAGGTGGTGAGTCCGCCGAAGAAGGCGAGTCCGCCTCCGCCAACGGCTTCGATCGCTCCCAGGCCGCCGCGCCCGGTTTCGAGCCTCGCCGTGATGGGGGCCGCAACCGCCGCGATGGCCGTCGTGACGGACGCCGAGGAGACCGTGGCCGCAGCGACCGTCCCCGCTATACCGGCGGCTCCGGCGACCGCGAGCGCAGCGGAAGTGGGGGCCGCGACCGTCGCGGCGGACGCAACTCCATGCAGACGACCAACCTGCCCGCCATCAGTGAACTGCTGAAGCCGGGCCAGGAAGTTCTCGTCCAGATCGCCAAGGAACCCATCGCCAAGAAGGGCGCGCGCATCACCTCGCACATCGCCCTTCCCGGCCGCTTCCTGGTCTTCATGCCGACGGTCAACCACACCGGCGTCTCACGCAAGATCGAGTCCGACGCCGAGCGCCGCCGCTTGAAGGAGATTCTGCTCAGCGAAAAAGGCGAAGCGTCGGGCGGCTTCATCGTTCGCACCGCCGCTTCGGGGGCCAGCGAAGAGGAACTGCGCAGCGACCTCCGCTTCCTGCTCAACCTCTGGGCCGACATCAAGCAGCGCTCGGAGTCGAGCAAATCCCCGGCTCTGATCTATCACGATCTGAATCTGGTCGAGCGTATCCTGCGCGACCAGGTTACCGACAACTTCTCCGCCATCTGGGTCGACACCGAGACCGAGTACGAGCGCGTCCTGCGTTTCCTGCAACGCTTCCAGCCGTCGCTCATCCGTCGCGTCAAGCTCTACACCAAGGAGACGCCGCTCTTCGAGCAGTTCGGCATCACCGAGGAGATCAACAAGGCGCTGCGGTCCAAGGTCTGGCTCAAGTCCGGCGGCTCGATCGTTATCAACCAGACCGAGGCGCTGGTCGCCATCGACATCAACACCGGCAAGTACGTCGGCAAGACGGCCCGGCTCGAAGACACCATCGTCAAGACCAACCTCGACGCCATCCCCGAGATCGTCCGCCAGATCCGTCTGCGCGACCTTGGCGGCATCATCATCATCGACTTCATCGACATGGACGAGCGCAAGAACCGCAACCGGGTCATGGCCGCGCTCGAAGAAGAGCTCAAGAACGACCGTGCTCCGTCGAAGGTGCTTCAATTCAACGACTTCGGCCTGGTCGCCATCACCCGCAAGCGGGTCAAGCAGTCGCTCGAACGCACCCTCTCCACCACCTGCGGTGTCTGCCAGGGAACCGGCATGACCAAGTCCCCGGTCACCGTCTGCAACGACATCTACGTCGAGATGCGCAAGATGCAGAAGCATCTCGACCGCGGCGACGTCATGCTTCGGGTTCACCCCGATGTCGTCAAGCAGCTTAAATCCAGCACCAAGTGGCTGCAGGAGCTGGAAGAGATGGTCGGCAAGACTATTCTCGTCAAATCCGATCCCAGCCTTCACCCCGAGCAGTTCGATATTCACTAAAGCGCCCGGCACGTCTCCATCGAGGGCATCCTGTTCCGGCAGGGTGCCCTTATCCATCTTTATGTCATCCAAAGCCGTCTTTTAAGCGTCATACACAACAAGAGCGAATGAGCCGGGTTAAACAAAAAGAACAGCTTTACAGAACCAGCAGCATCGAGCAGAACCAGCATCGAACAGTACTAAAGGGAGCCTTTTCAAGATGCAGATGACGATCCGCAAACCGATCAGTAAAAATCCACTTTCCGCTTTCCTCCTCCGCACAGCGGCTCTTGGCGTCTTTACTGCCGCCGCTACGCTTGGGCTCGAAGCCCAGCCAACGCCTGCCGCAACGCCGGCACAGCCGACCGTCAATCTTCAGGCGAGCCTGATGGCTCCTCTCGATTTTTCTTCTTCTTTAAGCTCAAGCTCGTCCAGTTCCAGTTCGGACGCGGCTCCGGCAACGGAGTTCCACAGCTTCAGCAGCGAGGCGACCCAGCCGCCGCCGCGCCGTCGCTATCGCCGTCCCAACTACAGCGACAGCCACACCAACCCCGATGGCTCGCCCAAGTACACCTTCGCGATCGGCGGCGGACTGACCCTGCCCACGGGCGACACCCATAAATACCTCAAGACCAGCTATACCTTCCAGGTCGGCGCGGGCCGCAACTTCAACAAGACCTTCGGCGTCCTTGCGCAGTTCGACTGGGCCAACTTCGGCTTCCAGGACTCGACGCTGAGAAACCAGCAGGCGCTTTACAACGGCAATCTCGATCCCAGCGACCCGAACTATATCGCCAGGCTAAACGGAAACAGCCACGTCTGGTCGTTTTCGATCAATCCCATCGTGAACTACTACACCTCCGACACGTGGGGCGCCTATGCCATCGGCGGCGTCGGCTTCTATCACAAGATTGCGGACTTCACTGTTCCCGCCATCGGCACCTATTGCGATCCGTATTACGGCTACTGCTATCAGTACCAGGCCAACCAGACCATCGACCACTACACCAGCAATGCTCCCGGATTCAGCGGCGGCCTGGGCTTCACCCGCAAGTTCTCGCGGTTCAGTTCGGGCAAGTTCTACGCCGAGGCGCGCTATGTCTGGGTCGCCAATCAGCGTCGCGAGTTCTCCTTCGCGAACTACAACTACTACCCGCCGAACAGCTACCGCACCAGCTACATCCCGATCACCTTCGGCTTCCGCTGGTAACCAGCCACTACCGTAACGCAAAGAGGCCCGGCACAATCTGCCGGGCTTTCTTTATCTTGTTTTTACAGCAAGGCGAAATACAGACTCGAAGGCGGTTCTCCTCCAGACGTAGTCCTTGTCGATTCGGGCGAAACGCGGATTCCCTTCGGGAATGACAAGCAAAGGGATTCTCTCAAGACCACTTACGGCATCGTTCGGCTTCTCTCAGAACAAACCAAACTTCATTCAGAGCTTCTCTAGATCCCAATCGGATAGGGCTTCTCGTGCATCTCCTGCCCGGCGTTTCCGCTGCGTTCGAACCGTCCCTGCAGCAGGCTCAGCAGGCCCGTGTACCAGTAGCCGAAGACGAACAATAGCAGGAACGGCACGGTAAAGAAGTTCTCCGTCGACACGGCATACCAGACTGTCCACGCGAAGTAAGCGCCCAGCCCCAGCTCGATCCACGGCACGATACCCAGCCGCTTGCGGTAGACCTTGGCCTGGGACTTCTCGCCCTTCTGCTTCACCCTGTACTTCGGAGTCCGCGCAAACGCGCTCTTCACGCCGAACAGCGCCTCCATCACGGCCTTGGTGTTGGTGATGGTCAGGCCGATGCCGCCCAGCGCCAGCAGAAAGGGCACATAGAGGATCTTCTTGTGCCAGGCATGGGGGAACAGCTCCTTCTGGCTGACGAGGTAGAACGTCGAGACCGACATCGTGCTCGCCATGAACAGGGGGAAGTCGATCAGCAGCATTTGGAGATAGCCCTGCCAGCTTCGGATAATCATCGCCGGCATCAACAGAACGCTGAGCACGATCATGAGCGGGTAGCTGATGTTCGCCGTCAGGTGATACCACGCCTCCAGCTTGGTGTGCCAGCCCGCGTCGCTCCTGAGCACCTGCGGCAGAATCTTCTTCGCCGTCTGGATCAACCCCTTGGCCCAGCGCGCCTGCTGCGTCTTGAAGGCGGTCATCTCGATGGGCAGCTCGGCGGGACACTCGACATCCTGCAGATACTTGAACTTCCATCCCACCAACTGCGCCCGGTAGCTCAGGTCGGTGTCCTCGGTCAGGGTATCGTGCTGCCAGCCGCCCGCCTCGCCGATGGTTTTGCGCCGCCACATGCCGGCCGTGCCGTTGAAGTTGAAGAAGACGCCGGAGCGGCTGCGGCCGCCATGCTCGAGCACAAAGTGCCCGTCTAGCAGGATCGCCTCCACCTGCGTCAGAAAGCTGTAGTTCCGGTTCAGGTGTGTCCACCGCGTCTGCACCATGCCGATCTCGGGCTCGGCAAAGTGATGCACCACCTGCATGATCCACTGCGGCGGAGGCACGAAGTCGGCGTCGAAGATCGCCACCAGTTCGCCTTTGGCGACATCGAGCCCCTTGTCGAGCGCACCGGCCTTGTATCCGTGCCGGTCGGTGCGGTGCAGATAGACGATCGGCTGCGGCGCCATTCCCATCGCGCCCGAGGCGTACCGCTCCACCAGATCGCGGGCTACGGTCCGGGTCTCGTCGGTCGAATCGTCGAGCAACTGGATCTCGAACCGGTCGCGGGGGTAGTCGAGGTTGCAGATCGCCTCCAGCAGTCGGTCGACGACGAACTGCTCGTTGAAGATCGGCAGTTGAATGGTCACGAAGGGCAGCTCGCTCTCGGCAAAGCGCGCCGGCGGCTCATCCCACTTCGCCTGGTTCTTTTTATTCCTGTAGTAGAGCCACACCAACTGGTAGCGATGGATGCCGTAGAACGCCAGGATCACCATCACGATGAAGTAGGGAATCAGCATGCACGTGTCGAAGGTGTTCCACCGGTAAAGGTGCTCGAACGTCTTGTCGGCGTAGTGCGTCTTCCAATAGTGGCCCAGGCCATGCGGAGCCACCAGCATCGCGAGCGTGTTCGGGAGCGATTGAACGAAAGAAAACAGGAGATATCTCCGGCAAAGGTTACTTCGACCGATTCTACGCGAATCGGGCGCTTCGGCAGAATGGCGTCTTCGGTAATCCCTCGGCAAGGAATCGCCGGGGAACCTGTTTAAAAGCTCAAAGACCACATCCTCTGGACCGGCCCCGCCGCTTCATGGCACGCGAGGTTAACTGCTGCGATTCCGGCGGCGAGACGAGGAAAACTCTCTCTTCAATCGCCCTACACTCGAATCGAGCCGCGCCGTGATGGATGCCGGACAGGCTACGGGGAAAATATTGATGAAGCCTTTGATCGCTGCTCTCTTTGTTGTGTTTGTGTTCGGCAGCCTGAACGCGCAGAAGTTTGTGTGGCAGCCGTCGCCGGGCCATACGCAGGTGCCGATATGGCCGGGAGCGGCTCCCGATCCTCAGCCTATCGCAGGGCCGGAGTACGCAGTGACAGTCACGGGCAAGGATTTGGTTGCCGGCAAACCGTGGGTTGCGGTGGAGAACGCGTCGCGGCCTACGATGACTGTCTATCCGCCTAAGGGAAAGAACACCGGCGTCGCGGTGGTCGTGTTTCCCGGCGGCGGCTACACGATTCTGGCCATCGATCTGGAAGGCTCGGAGGTCTGCGACTGGCTGACATCGAAGGGGATTACATGCGTGCTGTTGAAGTATCGCGTGCCCGGCGAGGGCTTGTATCCGAAGTCGGCGTACCCGAAGTCGGGGCCGTATCCGGAGTCGCCGATGGCGCTCGAAGATGCGCAGAGGACGATGGGGCTGGTACGCTTTCACGCGGCGGAGTGGCACATCGATCCTCACAAAATAGGCGTGCTTGGATTTTCGGCAGGCGGGCATCTGGTCGCGGCGATCAGTAACCACTACGCAAAGCGTTTGTACTCGGCTGTCGATGCCGCCGACAAAGAGAGCTGCCGCCCGGACTTTGCCGTGCCCGTCTATCCCGGGCACCTGTCGCTTTCCGCGGCGGAGTGGGATGCCAGGCAGGGCACTAAAAAGTTCGTGGTTCCACATCCTGCGAATACCGATAAAAATCTTGGGTTGAATCCCAATCTTCATATCACCAGGCAGACGCCGCCCACCTTCCTGCTACAGAATGAGGACGATCACGTGGATAACGTCAACGATTCGCTGGCTTACTACGTTGCATTGAAGAACGCCGGGGTTCCCGTGGAGATGCATCTGTATGCGCACGGTGGCCACGCCTTCGGACTGCGGCGTACGAAGTTTCCGGCGACGCGCTGGCCGGAGTTGGTGGAGACGTGGCTGGGAACGATCGGCATGATTCCGCAGTAGACGGCTAGCTTAAAAACATCGTCCGATACAGCGTGTCCCGCTGCACCGGCCTGAAGCCCGCGCCGCGAATGACCCGCCGCAGGTCTTCCTCGGTGGTGCCGTCGCTGCCCTCGAAGAGGACCGAGCCCACATCGTTGCCGCCGAACCGCAGCGCCATTTGCAGGACCTTCAGCCCCTGCGTCTCCAGGTCGGCCTGCACGTTTTCGATGTTGTCGAGCGCCATCCGCGAGATGGCCAGCGTCTTCAGATACTCGACCGCCGTCGGCTTCTCGATGCCGCTGACCCCGGCCGCGCGCGGCTGAAAGCTCACCGGGGTAAAGGCGGTAAAGCCGCCGGTCTCCTCCTGCAACTGGCGAACGGCCTCCAGGTGATTCACGCGCTGCTCGAAGCTCTCTCCCGCGCCAAAGGTCATGCCTGCTGTCGTCCGGATTCCCAGCGCATGTGCTTCACGATGTACCTCCATCCAGCCCGGCACCGACCACTTGCCGCGCGCGCCGTGCTGGTGGACAGCATCGTCCAGAACGCCCGCGTCGTCGCCGGGAATCGAATCGAGGCCGGCATCGCGCAGCCGCGCGATCGTCTCCCGCACCGTCAGACCGGAGTTTTGTGCGATCGTCAGAATCTCGCTCGCGGAAAAACAGTGCAGCCAAACGGCAGGGAACTGCTCCCTGACTCCGGCCAGCAGACGCTCGTACCCGTCGATCTTTTCGGTTTTCTGCTCGGAATCGACGGCTTCGCGCAAAGTGACGCCAGTGGCACCCCTGTCCACCGACTCGCGAATCCGCTCGCAGACGGCTTCGAAGTTTACGCCTCCGCAGTCAATCTTTCGCTCGATGATGTAACTGGCCACACCCTCGGGATGCAGTCGCCGCCGCACCGCGTCGGCCTCCATGCCAATGCCAATCAAATCATCGCTGTTGAAGCAGTCCAGAGCTTGTTCGCGGCTAATCCCCATCCTTCGATTCTACGATGGAGATGTACAGGAGATATCCAGCAGGTGTGTTACCTGCCGCGCACCAGCAGCACGATCACCGCTGCCAGCAACGCCACGATCAGCGAGACGCCGAGCGTAACCCAACGCTTCAGGCTTGTCATCTGCGACTCCAGAGCCGTCACCCGCTCCACTGCCGTCGCCAGCCGCTTTACCTCATCGCCTACCCCGGCGATCTGCGCCTTCTGTTCTTCCAACTGGAGATAAAGCCCCGCGTGGGCCTTCGCCACCTGGCCCAGGTCGCCACGCACGCCCTCGGCCATAGCGGTCATGGCCGCTTCGGTGGCCCGGTCCGTCTTCGCCTTCGACGAGAAATATTTGTCCGCCATCGGCAGCACCCGCGCCAGATGCGGAAGCAGCTCGACCAACTGTGCAAGCACTCTAGGCCACATGGATGCCCTCTATTTCTGCCATGCCACTCTTCCGCCGCGCCGCCGATAGATCAGGGTCCCGATCGACAACACCAGGATCGTGGTCATGATGCCCCACGACCATACGCAATAGATACACCACTTCTCCATGACGAACGCTTCGAGATAGCTCAGAAACGAGGCGAACATAAAGCCGATCTGCGCTGCCTCGAAGACCAGCCACCACCGCCCCATCAGCGCCAGCACGGCGATGAGCGCATAGCCGATGATGCCGATCGTCGCCACGGGAATGTGCTTCGTTCCCGGAGCCTCGTCGAAGGTTTTCGGCGGAAAGACCGAGAACCGGCTGTGGTTGACCGACCCGCAATCCCAATGCTCGCTCACCGCGCAGGGAGGCGCCTTGGCCGGGTCCATGTTATGAATCCGCAGTCCCATCACACTTACTGCCAGTCCCGCCAACGCCAGCAACGCCACCAGATATTTCATCGCTCGATTCTACGACGTCACAGCCACTTTGCCAGCCGCTTCTTCATCACACGGATGGCATCGGCGCTCTCATCGACCATCAGGAACTCGCGCCCGTGCCTGGCCGCGGCCTCGCCGGCGGTGCCGCTGCCGGCAAAAAAATCGAGCACCCGCTCTCCCGGATTCGAGTGCACCTTCACGATCCGCTCCAGCACGCCCACCGGCTTCTGCGTCGCGTAGCCCGTCTTCTCCTTGCCCGTAGGCGAGACGATGGTGTGCCACCACACATCGGTCGGCGTCTTGCCCCGCGCCGCCTTTTCGGCGCCCACCAGCCCCGGAGCCATGTACGGGATGCGGTCACACTCCTCCAGGTTGAAGGTGTATCGCTCCGCGTCTTTCGTGTACCAGAGGATGTTGTCGTGCTTGGCCGGCCAGCGCTTCTTCGCCCGCGCCCCGTAGTCGTAGGCCCAGATGATCTCGTTCTGAAAGCATTCGCGCCCGAAGATCTCGTCGAGCATCACCTTGCAGTAGTGGACCTCGCGATAGTCAATATGAAAAAACAGCGATCCCGTCGCCGTCAGCACACGGTACGCCTCTTCGAGGCGCGGCCGCAGAAATCCGAGGAAGTCGTCGAACTGGTCCCCGTATCCCGAACCGCCTGCCTGCACCTTGAGCACCTCGGTGCGGTAGCGCCTGCCGCCAAAGCCCACGCGGTCTCCGGCGGCGTCCCGCACCGTCTTGATCTGCTTGCGGGCCTGCCGTTTGCCTGTATTAAATGGCGGATCGATATAGATCAGCTCCACCGATTCCGCCTTCATCCCCCGCAAAACTTCGAGGTTGTCCCCACGTACGATCCGGTTCATCCGTTCTTTCCTCAGCACCTAAACTAACCCAGCCTTTGCTTTAGAAGTAGGGCAAAGGGTTAGTTCGAAGGAGGGTCTCTACGCACGCGCTGGAAATCCACTGCGAACCCAACAGCGATAAAACCTAGAATGATTACGCCTCCTAACCCTGTCCAGTCATGTGCGGGAATTAGAGCAATTAGCCTCACGATGAATGCTGCACCCCAGCAAAGCACCATAACGATGTCAACCGTTGTGCGGATTTTTCGAAACAGAGACATGGCCATCGCTCGCAATCCTCTCACGCCGTAGCATCTCGTGTGCGAGCGGGAGTTATGGTGCATGGCCCCTTTGCCCTCGCCGCCTCGCCGTGTATCTTTTTGTGCGAACGATTTTCATTCGCGACGATGCCGTCAAACCATCTTATCCATGCCATGCTCTCTCACCCCGGCCTCGTCCGGCGGGGCAATGAAGATGCTTGCGCCGCCGCGCCCGAGGCCGGAGCCTTCGTCGTCTGCGATGGCATGGGCGGAGCCGCTGCCGGTGAAGTCGCCAGCCGCCTCGCAGCCGAGACCTTCCTTGCTCGTCTTACAGAGGCCGCCGCCGACAACGGCAGCCTCGCAGCCCACACTGAAGCCCGGCTTGGCGCCGCCGTCAATGCGGCCAATCAGGCGGTCTACCGGCAGTCGCGCCGCAGTCCAAAGCTCGCCGGCATGGGAACGACGCTGGTCGCGCTGGCCGCGCCCGATGCCGCCAACGCCATTTGGATCACTCACGTCGGCGACAGCCGCTGCTACCGCCTCCGCCATGGCCACCTGCAGCAATTGACTAACGACCACTCGCTCGTAGCGGAGCAGCTTCGCGCCGGCCAGATCACTCCCACCCAGGCGGCCTGCTCGCCCATGCGGAATTACATTACCCGCGCCATCGGCTCGGAGAGCGATGTCGAAGCCGAGATTCAAAGCCGTCATGTCCAGACGGGTGACCTCTATCTGCTCGCCTCCGACGGCCTCACGCACGACGTTGCCGACATCGAGATTGAAAGCATTCTCGCGGGAATTCCCATCCCCGCTACGCAGCCTGTTCTAGCCGAGACCTGCGAAGCCCTGATCTCCGCCGCCAACCGCAACGGCGGCCACGACAACATCACGGTTCTGCTGGCGGCTGTCGCTGTTGGCTAAACGGGGGATTCGGTCGGGGTGAAGGCATCCTTCGCTGTTCCAGATAGCGCGCGATTCGGGCCGATAATAGAACGAAGAAGCAGCCTCTCGTAGCCAGCCGCCGCGCTCATCCCGTAGACTTGTAGACCTCAGGGGAGACTCCATGCCGCAAGAGCTTTACTTCGAAGATTTCTACGTCGGCCAGAAATTTCAATCGATCGGCGGAGCCAAGGTGACCGCCGAAGAGATCAAAGAGTTCGGGCAGAAGTACGATCCGCAGCCCTTCCACCTCGACGAGGCCGCCGGTGAGGGCTCCTTCTTCAAGGGGCTGGCCGCCTCGGGCTGGCTGACCGCCGCCATCGTCATGCGCCTGCGCGTGCAGAACATCACCGTGGCCGGCGGCATGATCGGCGCGGGCGTCGAAGAGATGCGCTGGACCACCCCGGTCCGTCCCGGCGACACCATCCACACCGAGATCGAGGTCGTCGGCGTTCGCCAGTCGAACACGCGCAAGAACTACGGCGTCGTCCGCACCCGCACCCTCGCCTACAACCAGAACAACGAAGCCGTTCTGCGCAGTACGGTCAACTTCCTCGCTCCGCTGCGCACAGAGCAGTAGCTGCGCGCAAAGAGCTAACCGCAGGGCTGGAAATAAATCCGGGTGCCCCGCGTCCGGCTTTTGAGGATGCGAGTTTCCGCACCGTTCCCGCATCCTCATGGAACCATCTCCGGCACTCCATCCGCAATACTCACAACCCACCGGCGTATTCTGTAAAACATGATGCGGATGACAGTGCTCGCCTCCGGCTCCAAAGGCAACAGCACCGTCATCTCTTCCTCCCGCACCCGCGTTCTCGTTGACGCAGGCCTCTCCTGCCGCGAACTGCTCAAGCGCATGGCCCTCGCCGGAGAAGACGCCTCTACCCTCGACGCCATCCTCATCACGCACGAACATATCGACCATGTGGCCGGCCTCGCCGTGCTGGCACGCCGCCTCCGCATCCCTGTCTACATCACCGAGCCCACGCATCGCGCCTGGGTCCGTATGGTCACGCCGCGAACCACGATGACCTATGCCAAATGGCTCGATCATGTGCAGCGGGAAAAAGAGGCTCGCGCCGTCGCCGTCGCCGAAGGCAATCTGGAGATTGCAGCCGAAGCAGCCCCGGAATCGAGCGCCGCCGATCTCTGCGATCCTGCCCCCGGCAAACCGGCTCCCGTGACCAAATCCAACCCCGCTCACCTCCCCGCCGTCGAGTACTTCCACTCCGGCACCTGCTTTTCGATCGGCGACCTCGACATCACACCCTTCACCATCCCCCACGACGCCGCCGACCCCTGCGGCTTCGTCTTCACCGCCGAAGGCATTCGCATGGCGCTCGCCACCGACCTCGGCTACATGCCGCCCAACGTCAAGGCGGCCTTGAAGCGAATCGACGCCCTTCTGCTGGAATCCAACCACGATCTGGAGATGCTGCGCGACGGTCCCTACCCCTGGTCGGTCAAGCAGCGTGTCCTCTCCCGCGTCGGCCACCTCTCCAACCACGCGACGGCAGAGTTTTTATCGACCGACTATGACGGCGGCGCGGCGTATATTGTTCTCGGCCACCTCTCCGAGTCGAATAACGTGCCCGAACTGGCCCGCATCGCCGCCGAACAGGCGCTCGCCAGCCATCCCACGTTGCTGGGCAATCGCGTCCTGCTGGCCATACAATCGGCCCCGCTCGCTCCCATCACGCTCTAGTTTTCGCCGTTTGTTTGCCTTAAAGAAGACCCATCTTCATTACTGTTAAACGTATCTTTCTAATGCCTTTCGTGGTCCAACACGTTAGAATGAGGTTAACAAACCAATGAATAAATCGGTCACAAGCCTCCCCGTCAAGCACCGCCAGCATCCCTCCTCCTGCACAGACCAGGTGGTCGGGGACATCCTTTCAGGGTGGAGGTACGATATCTCCAGCCTCTCTCCTGCCATGCGCACCGACTACGAGCAGCACTTTGTCGAGTGTGCTCACTGCCGCCGCCGCCAGACCGTCGCCCGCACCATCGACGTCCTGCTTATCGTCGTCAGCACCCTTTCGATCGTGGCCTTCCTACTGGCCGCCGTGGTCATCCACCGGGTCGAGCTGGTCACCCACATCTTCTCGCTGCACGTCCGCCTCTCCGAGACCCACGCCGTCGCCATCTCGCTCGAAGCCGTCGCCGTGGCCGGCATGGTCTTCTCCACCCTGATCTGGATCCTCGTCGCCATCGCCACTCCGCTGCCCGGCTTCCTCGGCGGCATCGTGCAGAAGCACATCCCCGCCGACATCCGCGACCGCTTCCACAAAAACGCCGCCTGACCTCAAGTCCTTTCAGAGAGATAGGCCTTAGAAGCTCCGCCCTGAGAGGCGGAGCCAACCCGAAGTGCGCTGCCTTCCATTTCCGAGATTGGCGTCGTCCGGCTCGACCTTGCTGCTGCACCTCCCGGATTTGTAATCCATCTGCTCCCGCGATAGCGTAGAACGAACACACATGCCACCCCCCAACCAACCAGAAGGCGAGCTTCTTCCCCCCTCCTACGGCGGGCCGCCCTCTCAGCGGCAGTTTCCCGACTACGAGCGCGAACGCTCCCGGCCCAACTCCCGCGAGCGCGGCTGGAACATCCTCGTCACCCCCGGAACCTACCTTCTGCTCGGCATCAACTGCGCCGTCTACCTCTGGATGGTGCTGCGCGGCGTCTCTCCGAGCGAGCCTACGCCGCGCGACCTGATCCACTTCGGCGCCACGCAGGCTTCGCTGATCCTGCATGGCCAGTGGTACCGCCTGGTGACCGCCACCTTCGTCCACGTCGGTCTGTTGCACATCTCGACCAACATGTGGTGCCTGTGGAACCTCGGCCTGCTGGGCGAGCCGCTGCTGGGCCCCTTCGGCCTGGTCGCCGTTTACCTGCTCACTGGGGTCGCGGGCAATCTCCTCAGCCTCGCGGTCAACGTCGCGATTCGCGACAACGCGGTGGGCGCGGGAGCCTCGGGCGCGGTCTTCGGCCTCGCCGGCATCCTCATCGTTCTGCTCAGCAACCGGAAGCTCCCCATCCCCTGGCCGGAGCTGAAGCGGCTACGCAAGTCGGTCATCTGGTTTGCCGCCATCAACCTGCTGATCGGCGGCAGCACCCTCTTCCTTCCGGTCATCCGCATCGACAACTTCGCCCACCTCGGCGGCTTCCTCTCCGGTCTCGCCCTGGGAGTTCCGCTGGTTCCTCGCATGACCGCCGGCCGCACCCGCTACCTCCAGCGCCAGAAGATCAGCTTTGCCGCCGCCGCCTTCTGCCTGGCCCTGTTCGGCTACTGGATCGCCAATCTCAGATAAACAGTGCCCGCCCAAAGACGAATCGCTTCACTTTCCATGCAGAGATGTGGTTCACTTTGGCATGGTCAAAGATCAATCCCGCCGCAACTTCTTTCGCACGGCACCGCTGGCTGCCGCTGCCGTGAGCCTGTCGCTCTCCGACAAGTCCGTCTTTGCCTCGACCGCCCCCGCTCAGGCCGGCGTCGCGAAGAGTGCCAAACCCGGCTCGCGCGACCCCTTCCAATATCTCCCCGCGCAGGAGCTTACGAGCCTGGTTCACACCTTGGAGATGACCTCCGGCACCAAGCAGCTCGCCGGATCCAAGACCACGCCCTTCACCATCGTCTTCAACGCCGAGAAGAACAAAAGCGCGAAGGAGTTCGAGTACCACGAGCACCGCGACCACATCTTCCAGGTGCTCGACGGAACGACCGAGTACGAACTGGGTGGAACGCCCGAGAATCCTCGCAGCACCGGCCCCGGCGAGTGGCTCGCGCCCACCTCGAAGGGCAGCACGACCGTCACCCTGCGCAAGGGCGACATGCTGGTCGTCCCGCGCGGCACGCCACACAAACGGACCACCAAGGAGAGCGTCAGCCTGTCACTAATCTCCATTCAGGACGTCCCGTAAGCCCCTGGCTTTAATGATCTTTAGGGAGCCTCTGACTTAGTCCGCCCTATTAAGGGCACGGCTTCAGCCGTGCCGTAAGTGACCTGTCTGCGATGCGGCTTTAGCCGCCGAGAGAATGTCTGGGGACTTAATCAGACTTCCCCCGGGGAATGCTCGGCGATTTCATCAGGCCGCTTCGCCTCGCCTCAAAGTGGCGATCCCGAAGCTCAATGGAGAAGCGATGGTGCTGCGAGGAAAAGTTGTCTCCGGAGTGGGAAGCTTCGCTTACTGGATCAGACAGCTCCAGAAACACTATGAGGGAAAAACCGGGATGGTTCTCTATCCCGGAACCCTGAATCTGCGGCTCGACTCGGAGTATTCCTTACCCGCGAGAGTTATTCGGCTGGAAGCGGCCGAATATGGAGGCCGAGTATCCGTCAGCATCGTCCCCTGCTCAGTCCGGGGAAGAAAGGCGTTTCTGCTCAGAACCGATGCGAATGAGAACGGGTCCGGAGATCATCCGAAGACGATCATCGAGATTGCAACGGATGTAAGGCTGCGCGATCTCTACCAATTACAGGATGGCGACTCTCTGGAGGTGACCATTGATCCGGAATGGAGCACGGTCACGGAACTGTCACAGCGTTCTTTCCCGGACTCGAATTGAGATTCGAATTGAATTGCTGCCGCGAAGGCTGTCTCTTCATCTGGACGAAGAGCCGTTAGCTCAAAGTCGTCTGCGCGAACTTTCTGACCATGGCCAGCAGCAATCGCCGGTCGCTCTCGCTCAGATGCGCCGAATACCGCTGCACCTGTGTCAGAAACCGGATCTCATCCTCGTCCAGGTTGAGCGACGACATCTCGCGCCCGATGATCTCCTCGGCGAAGAACTCCGAGAGCTGGAGATCGAGCGCCCGCGCGATCTTCTGTAGCGTCTCGAGCGAGGGCACCGTATGCCCGTTCTCCACTCGCGACAGATAACATCGCAGCAGCCCGGTGCGTTTCTCGATATCGCCCTGCGACATCCCTTTTTGGAGACGGTAGCCCCGGATCGTCGTGCCGATATTCATTGAAATCGAGAGGTCCTTCGGGACCTCGCCCTGCATATCGCTGGAGATAGTTTGCATGTCAGCCATTACCCACAAAGTAAATACCTGCAACTTCCGGGTCAATCACTATCTTCGCTCGAAACGTTATTTTCGTACCTGCCCAGGTTCATCGACAGGGTTTTACCAGCAAACCATGAACCCTTACTTGAACCCCGGCGCCGTTTTGAACCACAGGAAACATTAGCAAATTGTTCAATAACCACTGCATAACCCCGTCCCGGCCCAAAAATCCGGGTGCCCCATGTCCCGCTTCTGGGACATGGGTTTACAGGAGCGCCGAACCCTGTCCTGTGGAAAATTTGTCAAGCCCCCATGCAGCTTCTGAAATCCAAAAATGAACTAATAAGCCGCATAGAAACAATCACCTACGGTCAGAAAATAAATCCCGAAAAACCGGCAATTTAGTTCCCTCCAATTCGCTACAATTTAAGTAGTAGAGAAATAACAAAAGGCCCAGCGGCAACGCCGGGCCTAACTCATTTAAAATGAATACTTTACAAATAAAGCACATGGAATGAATACTTTACAAAAAGTACCATGGGGAATGGATACTACCCCATGTGCATGCCGCCGTTCACGTCCAGCGTATGGCCTGTGATGTAGGAGGCTTCTTCGGACGCCAGAAACGCGACTGCATAGGCGACTTCGACATCGGTTCCCACGCGGCCCAGGGGAATGAACTGCGCGTTGGCAGCCTTCTGCTCCTCGGTCAGAACGGAGGTCATCGCGGTCTCGATGAATCCCGGAGCCACGGCGTTGACCGTGATCGTCCGGCTGGCCAGCTCCCGCGCCAGCGACTTGGTCAGGCCGATCAGACCGGCCTTGGAGGCGGCATAGTTTGCCTGCCCGGCCTGTCCCGTCTCTCCGACCACGGAGGCGACGTTGATGATCCGGCCCCAGCGGCCCTTGACCATCGATCCCATCACCGCCTGAGTCATCAAAAATGAGCCGGTCAGGTTGGTGGTCAGCACATCGTCCCAGTCCTTCCGCTTCATCCGCAGCGACAGCATGTCGCGGGTAATCCCGGCATTATTAACCAGAATATGGACGCCGCCGAACTGGGCGATCACGGCTTTGGCGCACTCCTTGATCGAATCTTCGCTAGCGACATCGAGCGCAAAGGCCTGCGCCGTTCCGCCGGCAGCGGCGATCTCTGCCGCGACCCCGGCTAGTTTTTCGACGTTGCGCGCGGCCAGTGCGACCGTAGCTCCGGCCCTGGCCAGCTCCAGCGCGCAGGCGCGCCCAATCCCCTGTGATGCTCCCGTAACCAGTGCGATACGACCAGCGAGAATGCTCATGAACCTCCGTAGGCTAGTGCTCTCGGAATTATACAAACCGGTGCAAAACGTCTCGTCCGCGCATGACGTATCCTGAGTTCCAACATGCCAGAGAACCGGAACCAGCCAGCCGAAACTGATGTCGATACCGACGTCTACGCCATCCACGGAGCAGACCCCGAAGTCCTCGCCTACGCGATGGCCAAGTACTCGCGCTCCTCGCTCACGATGAAGGAGTCGCTGGCCGAGATCAGTTCGCAGCGCGCCGAACAGTTCCTCAACACCTTCTACTTCCAGTACGGCCATCGCTCCATCGCCGACCTCGCGCACATCCCCTTCGCCGTCGAGCGGCTCAGCCTGCTGGCCGCCATCGCGCTGGTCGACGAGCAGCGCTGGGACGGCCAGGAGCGTTCGACCCGCTATCAGAACTTTCGCCGTTCCGGCTGGTTCACGCCCGACCTCGGCTCCGAGACGCCACGCTTTACCGCCGCCGTCGAGGCGCTCTTCGCCGCCTACGACCGCATCGGCGCGGGGATGCTCGAAGCGCTGAAGTCGGTCGTTGCCCGCCCTGAGACGATGAAGCCGGAGGCTTACGAGCGGACTCTCAAGGCCCGCGCTTTCGACGTGGCTCGTTATCTCCTGCCGCTGGCGACCAACACCTCGCTCGGCCAGATCGTCAACGCCCGCACGCTCGAGATGCAGGTCTCGCGCCTGCTCACCAGCGAGCACGCCGAGGTTCGCCAGATCGCCGAAAAGCTGCGCCTCGCCGCGACCGAACCGGCCTGGAACGTCCGTCACGAAGACGCGCAGGTGCTCTGTGAAGAGATCGCCTCGGTCGATCGAACCTGCGGCGAGCGCGCCGCCGAGATGCTTTTGCGCCCGGTCAAGACCGCTCCCACGCTGGTCAAATACGCCACGGCCAGCGAGTATGTCGCCGCCAGCCGCGCTGAACTCACCGCCGCCGCTGCCGAGCTGATGGCCGGCCAGCCGATTGAGGCCGCGCCGGTCGTCGATCTGCTCGACGACACCGAGCCGCTCGAGGTCGAGCTGGCCACCTCGCTTCTCTATCCGCACTGCCACTACTCCTATCGCCAGCTTCGCAGCCACGTCGCCGCGCTGAGCGAAGTGCGCCGCTCCGAGCTGATCGCTCTCGGCACCAAACATCGCGGCCGCCACGACGAACTGCTCCGCGCCTTCAGCGCCGGTCACGGCTTCCGCTTCGACATCCTGATGGACATCGGCGGCTTCCGCGACATGCACCGCCATCGCCGCTGCGTCCAGCTTCTGCAGCGATACACCGACGCGCACGGCTACGAAGAGCCCGTCTGCCCCGGCCAGCCGACGCTCGCCGAAGCCGGGCTTGAAGCCTCCTACAGCGCCGCCATGGACGCCGCCTTCGCGGCTTACCGCCAGCTTCGCGACTCCGATGCTCCCGAGGCCGCTCAATCGGCGCAGTACTGCCTGCCGCTGGGCACGCGCTGCCGCTCCCTGTTCAAGATGGACTTCGCCGAGGTCGTCTACATCTCCGAGCTTCGCTCGGGTGTGGCGGGCCACTTCAGCTACCGCCGCATCGCCTGGGAGATGTACAAAGCGGTAGAGAAGAGGCACCCGTCGCTCGCCGGCCACTTCCGCATCGACGACGTCAACGAGCCGGTCGACCTGCTCAAGCGATAGCCATCTCCGGGGGCGCTGCCCGATCTCATCTTCAGTTTGAGAGATTGGGGCATCTCTGTAACGAGCCGCACCGGCGACTCCAACAAGCTCCGGGCTAAAATGCGTTGTGATTTCTGGAGACCGAATGGATCAAATGGACCGCCGCAAATTTGTGACACTCTTGTCGTCCGTGGGAGCCGCGGCATGCAGCCCCGCAACGTCCTCGGCCTCGACATCGGCCCCGCTCGCCGGCCTTTCACCCGCTCCCTCGGGGAAATTACCCAAGGGTCGTACCCCGAATGTCGTCCTGATGATCTGCGACGATATAGGATACGGCGACCTTGGTTGCTACGGCTCGAAACTGCCCACCCCCAACCTCGACAAGATGGCCTCCGATGGCATGCGCTTCCGGCACTTCAACGCGGCTCATCCCATCTGTTCTGCGTCGAGGGCTTCATTGCTTACCGGGCGCTACGGCCTGCGCATGAATACCGCCGGGGCCTTCGGTCCGAACTCTCCGGCGGGTACCTCTCTTGACGAGACACTGGTCTCGCAGCTCTTTAGGGATAAGGGGTATCACACTAAAGCCATCGGCAAATGGCATCTCGGGGACAAGCCCGACTACCTGCCGACCAGCCGGGGCTTCGAATCCTTCCTCGGCGTGCCGTGGAGCGATGACTATGAGCCGCTCCCGCTCTTCCGCGACAAAAAGATCATCGAGGAGCATACAGACCGCGACATCCTGACCCCGCGCTACACCACGGAAGCGGTGCAGTACATCGAGCAGAGCGACAGGAATACGCCGTTCTTCCTCTATCTCGCCTTCTCCTACCCGCACGATCCCGCGCGGGCTTCTCAGCGCTTTCGCGGGAAGACCGGATTCGGGGACTACGGCGACTCGGTTGCGGAGATCGACTGGAGCGCGGGAGAGGTCATGCGCGCCCTCGAGCGAAAGGGCATTGCCTCCGACACGTTGGTCATGTTCACCAGCGATCACGGTCCCTGGTACCAGGGATCTCCCGGTCTGCTGCGGGGCAGAAAGGCCTCCTCCTTTGAAGGCGGCTTCCGCGTCCCCTTTCTGGCAAAATGGCCGGGCGTCATCGCTCCGGGCAGAGTCACCGAAGCCTGGTGTTCCAACCTGGATGTGCTGCCAACCCTGGCAAAGGTGTGCGATCTGCCGCTTCCGCAGAAGCCGCTCGATGGCGTCGACATCTCGCAGGTTTTTGTGGAGAACGCCAATACCTTTCCCCGCAAGCCGCTCCTTTACTTCTCTGCCATGGGGAACCGCGGACTCGATGTGCACTGCATTCGCCGTGACGAATGGAAGCTGCGCGTGGCGCAGGGGATCAAAGGCGAGATTTACACCAACGACCGCACCACCGGGGCCAGAGGCAGCGCATGGCTCATACGCCCTGAACTTTATAATCTCGCGCGCGACCCGGCAGAAAGCTACGATATAGCCCAGCTTCACCCCGGGATCGTGGCCGAACTCGAAAAGAGCCTGGAGGAGCAGATACCCTCCTTTCCTCCGGAGGTCGTCAAGGCGTTTACCGATTTGAAGCAGAACAAAGGCGATATCACAACGCCTCCCGGAGCCTCTCCGCGGCCCTACAAGGCCCCCAATCCCTCCTGGTCCTGGGAGCCGGAGGACCGCCGCTGGAGTTCCGTCAAGAACGAGTGAAGCCGCAATCTGAGTGATCCGCTATTGAGATTTCGCCTTTTATTTGCTTTTTCCGATTTAGATGCTAGAATCCGCTTTGAACTTTACCGAGGAGAGATACGTGGCAGATGATCGCAGCAAGGCAATCGAGTTAGCCCTTTCAGGGCTGGAGAAGCAGTTTGGCAAGGGTTCGATCATGCGGCTGGGGTCGAAGGACGTGGTGCCGATCGCGGTCATCTCTACAGGGTCGATCTCCTTCGACGCCGCGCTCGGCGTGGGCGGAGTGCCGCGCGGTCGCGTGGTCGAGATCTTCGGGCCGGAGTCTTCGGGCAAGACGACCATTACCTTGCAAATTATTGCCGAGGCGCAGAAGGCAGGTGGGCTGGCGGCGTTTGTCGATGCCGAGCATGCGCTCGACCCGGCCTATGCGGCCAAGCTGGGCGTCGATATCGACAACCTTCTGGTCAGCCAGCCGGACTATGGCGAGCAAGCGCTGGAGATTGTTGAGGCGCTGGTCCGCTCGAACGCCATTGACGTACTAGTGGTGGACTCGGTGGCGGCGCTGGTCCCCAAGGCCGAACTCGACGGCGAGATGGGCGACTCGCACATGGGATTGCAGGCGCGGCTGATGAGCCAGGCGCTGCGCAAGCTGACGGGAACGGTATCGAAGTCCAGAACTTGTTTGATTTTTATTAACCAGATTCGCGAGAAGATCGGCGTCATGTTCGGTAACCCGGAGACGACGACGGGCGGCAAGGCGCTGAAGTTCTACTCTTCCGTCCGCATCGACATCCGCCGCATCGGCGCGGTGAAGGACGGCGACAGCGTCGTCGGCTCGCGCACCAAGGTCAAGATTGTGAAGAACAAGGTGGCCGCGCCGTTCCGCGATGCCGAGTTCGACATTCTCTACGGCGAGGGCATCTCGCGCGAAGGCGATGTGCTCGATCTGGCCGTGGCCCACAACATCGTCGACAAGAGCGGCGCGTGGTACAGCTATCAGGGCGAGCGCATCGGGCAGGGCCGCGAGAACGTCCGCAACTTCCTCAAGGAAAATAAGGACGTCTTCGGCCGCGTGGACGTGGAACTGCGCAAGAAGCTGGGAATCTCCGGCGGTGGCGCGGACGCTGATGTTCCGGCCGTGCCGGTCAACGGCGAGGCACAGGCGAAGGAAGCGGTTCGCGGCAAGAAGTAGAGGCATGGCGGTTTGGCCGAGTGGCCTGAGGCAACGTATGCTTTGGTTGACATGCATACTGTAAAGGCGATTTATCCGGGGACCTTCGATCCGCTCACCAACGGCCACCTCGACCTGATCGCGCGCGGGGCGAAGATCGTGGACGAGCTGGTGGTCGCGATCCTGCGCAACACGGAGAAGGAGACGCCGCTGTTTACCGTCCCCGAGCGCGAGGAGATGCTGATCGAAGCGACGCGGGACTTCCGCAACGTCTCGGTAATGACCTTCGACGGCCTGCTGGTCGATTTTGCCCGCGCCCAGGGAGCGAAGGCGGTGCTGCGCGGCATTCGCGCGATCTCGGACTACGAGTACGAACTGCAGATGGCGATGATGAACCGCAAGCTCGACCCGGAGGTGGAGACGCTGTTCATGATGCCGGCAGAAAAGTACACCTACGTCAGCTCGCGGCTCATCAAGGGTGTCTTCCGGCTGGGCGGAGATGTGTCGTCGCTGGTGCCCCCGCTGGTGGTGGAGCGGTTGAAGGCAAAGGTTCCGACGCCGGCGTAGAGGAGTGACAAGGGTCTATGACAAAGCTGGCGGAGCATTTCGGCAATATCGACATCTATCTGTTCGACCAGTTGCAGCGCGGCAATATCGCGCCCGGAATGCGCGTGCTCGACGCAGGCTGCGGCGGCGGGCGGAACCTGGTCTACCTGCTGCGCGAGGGCTACGAGGTCTTCGGCGCGGATGCGAGCGCGGAGGCTGTGGAGCATCTCCGCGCAGTGGCGGCGAAGCTGGCGCCGGGACTCAATGGGGCGAACTTCCGCGTGGAGCCGATCGAGGCGATGTCCTTTCCCGATGAGTTTGCGGATGTGGTGATCGTCAGCGCGGTGCTGCACTTTGCCCGCGACGAGGCTCACTTTCAGGCGATGCTGGGCGGGGCATGGCGGACGCTCAGGCCCGGCGGCCTGCTCTTCTGCCGCCTCGGCTCCATGATTGGCCTGCCGGAGGGAGCCGCCGAACCGATTGCCGGGCGGCGGTTCCGGATGCCGAACGGAATGGAGTGGTACCTGGTGGACGAAGCAATGCTGCTGCGCCTGACCGAAGATTTGGGCGGAACGCTGGCGGACCCGCTCAAGACCACGGTGGTGCAGTCGTTTCGCAGCATGACGACCTGGGTAGTGCGCAAGAACGCGACAGGACAAGTGTAAAAACGAAATACAAGGGTCTCTCCACTGCGGCCCCTTCGGGCCTTCGGTCGAGATGACGTGTATCCGAGGCAGGCCGAGAGGACCGATGAGAGCGGTTCTCCTCCAGATGCAGTCCTTGGCGATTCTGGCGAAACGCAGATTCCCTTCGGGAATGACAAACAAAAATAGGGCGAATCGACAGAGCTACAGGTATAGGCACTTCGCCTTGACCGAACGAAGCTGAATCGGGGACTCTCGGGGGGGCGCAGGTTGGATAATTTTTTGTGGTATACGGTGTAGACTTTCCGTTGTCTTGATGGTATACACCGTATACATGGCTTTGAATACGACTGCGGACAAGATTGCCCGGGCTGCCCGGATGTTGCTGGATGCCGAGGGGGCGGATGCGGTGACGATGCGGCGGGTGGCGAAGGCGGTGGGTATTACACCGATGGCGGTGTATCGCCACTATGCCGACCGCGAGGGGCTTCTAAATGCTCTGGCAGATGAGGGTTTTGAAGAACTGGCCGCGTGGCTAAAAGGTACCGTCCTCTCGGGCGACATGGGAGAGCGGCTTTCGATGCTGGCTGATGTGTATCTGGAGCATGCGCTGGAGAACCCCCGGCTTTTTGAGCTGATGTTCCTGAAGCCGCGAGCAGGGGCGCGGCGTTATCCCGAGGATTTCAGGACCGGGCTTTCCCCTACGGCGAATCCCTTTGCGGAGCTGATTCGAGAGGGGATGGAGAGCGGGTACCTTCGCGTTGAGGATGTGTGGAGCGTCACGTTTGAGGTGGGAGCCTTGTCGCATGGGTTGATCATGCTTTATCTGGGCGGCCGCACGAGCATGTCGCCGGAGGACTTTCGCAGGTTTTATCAACGGTCGTTGAGGAGATATGTCGATGGAATACGCAACTGATTCCGGGCGTGGGAAAGAAGCTGCGCTGGCGCTGGCGGCCGTTGCCTGCTGTGCCGTGCTGGTGTGGTTTGGCAATGGGCTTAATCCGTGGTGGCCGCTGATGTGGTTTGCGCCGCTGCCGGTGCTGCTGTTTGCCGGACGCGGTTCGTGGAAGTTGACGGCGGCGGTGGCGTTTGCGGGGATGCTGCTGGGGAGCCTCAGCATGTGGCACTACTTCCACGCGCTCGGGTTGCCCGTGATGGCGTGGTTCGGGCTTTACGGCAGCGCGGCGGCAGGGTTTGCGGCGGGAGTGCTGCTGTTTCGCGCGCTGCTGGTTCGGGGCAGGGAGTGGAGCGCGGCGCTTTCGCTGCCGGCCTTGTGGGTGTGCGGGGAGTATCTGCGCAATTTCGCTTTGCCGCACGGGACGGCGGGGAGTCTTGCTTATACGCAACTGCATTTTCTTCCCTTTCTTCAGCTTGTTTCGATTACGGGGCCGTGGGGCATGAGCTTTGTGCTGCTGCTGTTTCCTGCTGCGCTGGCCGCGGCGGTGTCTGTGCGAAGGAGCGCGCCGAGGCGGGCGGTGGGGATTATCGGCGGAGTTGTGGGTCTGATTGCGGTGGTGCTGGGCTATGGCGCGGTGAGATTGGCTGCGGCGCGGCCAACGGCGGACAGGGTGAAGGTTGGGCTGATTGTGTCGGACGCCGGTGGAAACAAGCGCACGGCCGATCCCGGTGCGGCGTCGGAGCAACTTCTCGAAGAGTATGCCGGTGTGGCGGAGCGGCTGGCGGGAGAGGGAGCGCAGGCGATTGTCATGCCGGAGAAGATGGTGCTGGTATCGGATGCCGATGCGAAGAAGGACGATGCCATCTTTCAGACGCTGGCGAACAGGACAGGCGCGACGATGGTGGTGGGGGTGGAGCGGGACTCAGCGACGGCGAAGTATAACGAGGCCCGGGTGTATGGGCCGGAGTCGGATGTGCTGACGTATGACAAGCACCATCTATTGCCGCCATTTGAGTCTTACCTGACGCCGGGGAGGAGCTTGACGGTGCTGGAGAGGCGTTCGGGACGATGGGGCGTGGGGATATGCAAGGACATGGACTTTACACGGCTCCCGCGCAAGGATGGGGCAGCGGGTGTGGGGTTGATGCTGGTTCCCGCGTGGGACTTCGAAATGGACCGGTCGTGGCATGGGCATATCGCGGTGATGCGGGGCGTGGAGAGCGGCTTCAGCATAGTGCGGGCGGCGAAGGGCGGCTACCTGACGGTGAGCGATAGCCGGGGGCGCGTGCTGGCGGAGGCCCGGAGCGATTCGGCGCCGTTTGCCACGCTGCTGGCGGAGGTCCCGACGACGCATGATACGACGTTTTATCTGCTGACGGGGGACTGGTTCCCTGTGGTTGCGCTGGGAATACTGGTATTTGTGGCGGTTCGGCTTTATCGGGTGCGAGGAGAGTCACGGGAAGAGTAAAACGCAGGTTCTCCTCGGAAATGACAAACAAGAAAGCGCCGCTGAGGGCATCTTCGGAAGCTTAATCAGATTCTCTTCAAGGGGTTTTGGGTCCTTCAGTTATTTGAAGCCGGGTATCCGGCCTCCTGTTATGCCCATGTGAGGAGCTTTTGTGATTCGATCTTCGCTGGGTTCAGCTCGATGTTGAAGCCGGGACCGGTGGGCAGCGCAAGGTGAGCGCGCTCGGGCATCGGCGGGTTCTTTTCGAAGTCGTAGTAGTGGCGCATCTTGTTGACGAGATACTCGGCTAGGGGAAAGGTCATGGGTGACTGGCTGGCGATGGCGTGCAGCGCGGCGTGGATGCTGTGGCCGTGGGGAATGACGGGAACATCGTGCAGCGAGGCGACCGTGCCGATCTTCAGCAACTCGGAGAGGCCGCCGCACCACTCCGGGTCCGCCTGCACGACCGACAGTCCGCCGGCCTGCAGATAGTGCTCCACCTCCCAGCGGCCGTAGAAGTGTTCGCCCGACGCGATGGGGATGGTGGTGCTGCGATGCAGGACGGCGAAGCTCTCCATCTTCTCGGGGTGCGATGCCTCTTCGATCCAGTGCGGACGGTACTTCTCCACCTGGTGTGCCCACTCGAGCGCATAGTCGAGGTCCCAGCCGCTGTAGGCGTCGAACATAAGCTCGGTATCGTCGCCGAGGGTCTCGCGCAGAATTTTGACCAGCTCCACGTTCTTTCGCATCCCCTCCGGGCCGGAGCCGGGACCGTAGCCCATGAACCATTTCTGATAGCGGTAGCCCTCTTTTTTGAGGCTGAGGCAGCGGGTACGGACGGCCTCCGGCTGGAGCGAGAAGCCGAGGCAACTGGCGTAGACCTCGACCGACTGGCGCGAAGGGCCGCCCAGCAGCCGGTAGACGGGGACGCCGTAGTAGCGGCCGCGCAGGTCCCAGAGCGCGTTGTCGACGGCGCTGATGGCCATCAGGAAGAAGCCCGCGCGCGAGTGCCGGTTGGAGCGGTACATCTCGTCCCACAGGGTCTCGCCTGCCAGCGCATCCTTGCCGATGAGGAAGGGGCGCAGATCCTCCCGGACGACGATGGCGGCGTCGCGCTCGATGGGGCCATAGAGCCCATCCAGACCGGCAGACGTGCGCACGCGAAGATAGATCGCGCGGTTGGTGACCTCTTTGGTGCCGTCCGGCTGGTCGCGGTAGACCTCCGGGCGCAGAGCGTCGTAGATGTCCAGCGGATTGACCTGGCGCTGAGCATTGACGCCGGCTTCGGCCTTGTAGTGGCCTGTCAGCTCGATGAGTTCGAGATCGGCGATCTTGAGCGGGCCATTGGAGCGAGAAGCGCCCGCTCCTCCTGTCGCGCCCTGCAAGGAGAAGGCAGCCGGGCTGGATGCGGTCAGAGCCCCGGCTGCCAGTCCTGATAAAAGATTTCGCCGGGTCATCGTGGGGCCGCTGTTCTGCCTGCTCTTCATCCGTTGCTCTCCCTGAAACCAGTTTTTTTGTGTTCACTCCGACGCGGGAAGTGAGCTCGCAGGAGAAGACAACCATTGTAGGGAGCTATTTTCTTGTTGTCCAAAATAATATCGGCACGGCAGAGATCGTCTGCCGGGGCGATAGCACGGTAGGAAGAGCTTATTGCGGAAGAGCGAAGGCGACGTAGACGCCGCCGGTCGGGCCTCGTGGATTCATGCCGGTGCCTCCCGCCGCGATGACGAGATACTGGCGGCCGTCGACCTCGTAGGTGGCCGGAGTGGCGTTGCCTGCGAAGGGAAGCGTCGCCTCCCAGAGCAGCTTGCCGGTGGTCTTGTCGAAGGCGCGAATCTTGTGGTCGAAGTTGGTGGCGGCGATGAAGACCAGCCCTCCGGCGGTGACGATGGGGCCGCCGTAGTTCTCGCTGCCGGTGTCGGGCTGGCCTGCGGCGACGAGTTCAGGATATTGACCCAGGGGAATCTGCCAGAGGTATTCGCCGGTCTTGAGATCGAGCGCGTTCAGGGTTCCCCACGGAGTTGCGGTGGCGGGATAGCCGTCGGGATCGTTGAAGCGGCGATAGCCGGTCATGGTGTACTGCGGCTGCGGTGTTTGCGCGGCGGAGTCCTTCGATGCCGAGTCCGGCGCGCCTGCCTGCTCTTCGTTCGGATTTACCGAGAGCGGGTCTTTGTCCGTGCCCAGATAGGCGAGCAGACCGTTCAGCGATTTGCCCTGGACCGGCATGGCGGGCATGCGGCCCTTGCCGTTGTGAATCGTCGCCGTGATCTGTTCGGCGGTCAGCCGATGGGTGACGCCGAGCAGCGAGGGAAACTCCGGCGGCGAGCCCTGGCGATGGTCGCCGTGGCAGACGCTGCACTGGCTGAGGTAGGTCGCTCGTCCGGCAGAGTCGCCGCTGTGGACGGCGAGCGCGCCCATGGAGGCATAGTTATTGGCATTGACGTAGAGGACGCCGGTGCGGGGATCGACTGCCGAGCCTCCCCACTCGGCGCCGCCCTCGAAGCTGGGGGAGACGAGGGTGTCTTTGCCGACGCTGAGAGGAACAAACTGGCCGTCGGTTCGCATCTCGCGCAGGCGTTTGACCGCCCAGGCATGGGCCTCGGGAGTTCGGTGCGTCAGCGTGTCCTCGGTGACGGTCTGCGGCGCGAAGGGCGCGGGCTTCAGAGGATAGGGCTGGGTCTTCGACGCCTGCTCTCCCGGCGTTGTGCTGGCGGGATAGGGACGCTCCTCGATGGGAAAGAGCGGCTTGCCATCGGTGCGGTCGAAGAGATAGACGTAGCCCTGCTTGGTGGTCTGGGCGACGGCCGGCACCGGCTTTCCATCCCGTTCGACCGAGACCAGCGTGGGAGGCGAAGGGAAGTCGCGGTCCCAGATGTCGTGGTGAACACCTTGAAAGTGCCAGATGCGTTTGCCGGTGGAGGCATCGAGCGCAAGCAGGGTGTTGGCGAAGAGGTTGTCGCCGTGCCGCTCGCCGCCGTAGAAGTCGGGCACGGCGGAGCCGGTGGGGACGAAGACGATGCCACGCTCCTGATCGATGGCCATGCCGGCCCAGTTGTTGGCCGCGCCCGCGGACCTCCAGGCATCGGCGGGCCAGGTCTCGTGGCCGGGCTCGCCGGGATGGGGAATGGTGTGAAACGACCAGCGCAGCGCGCCGGTGCGAACGTCGAAGGCGCGGATGTCGCCGGGAGGCGCGGGCAGCGTCTCGGGAGTGCGCCCGCCGACGATCAGCAGGTCTTTATAGACGACGCCGGGGCTGGTAAGCGCGATGGACTGCCGCTCGGGATCGCGCCCGAGGCCCTCGCGCAGGTCGATCCTGCCATCCTTGCCGAAGCCGGGAATGATTTTGCCGGTTGCCGGGTCGAGCGCATAGACAAAGTTTGCGATGCCGGCGAGCAGCCGTTTGCCCCTGCCGCCCGCTTCCCCGGGCCAGAAGGCGATGCCGCGATCGGGGCCAGTGCCCTTGACGGTGGAGTCGAACTTCCACACCAGCTTGCCCGTCGCCGCATTGAGTGCGATGACCTTCTGCGTCGGCGTGAAGGTGTAGAGGACGCCGTCGACGACGATGGGAGTGGTCTCGAGACCGCCCTTCTCCCCGGTGTCGAAGCTCCACGCGACCTTCAGTTTGGAGACGTTGGAGCGGTCGATCTGCTTGAGGCTGGAATAGTGCGAATTGCCGGGGGTGGCTCCAACCGTGGGCCAGTTGGAGCGGGCCGCGTCCTGCGCAAGCGCCGGAATGCCGAGGAGAAGGACACAGAGCCCGGTCGATGCTGCGATCCCAATTCTGTTTGGCCTGATCATCGACAACATCATACGTGGATGGTTCGCGCAGCAGTCCGATGCGGAGGTCCGCGGCTTGCAGGGAGAACCGGGTTATACCTGCAAGCCCAGCTTCTCCAGATAGGCCTTGCTCATTGCAGCGGATTCTTTCGGCGTTCTGCCGGGGGTTGGTCCATCGAGTTCGATGACGCCCCATCCCTGGAACTTGATCTCCTTGAGAGCGGCAATTACGGCGGGGAAGTTCAGCTTGCCCTGACCCAGCTCGACGAATCGGTATCCCACCCGGTTGGTGGCGGGAGTGACATCCTTCAGATGCAGGAAGAGCAGTTCGCGCCGGTACTTTCGGATCGCCGCCGCCGGGTCGCCGCCGCCCTGAAAGTAGTGCGCCGTATCGAGCAACAGCTTGACATACTTCGTATCCACCGCAGCCATGATGGTATCGACCGCCGCGGGTGTCTGGCCGATGGTGCCCATGTGGTTGTGGAAGCCTGCCTGGACGCCGAATGCCGTGGCCTGACGTCCGATCTCTGTCATCAGCCGGGCCAGCCGAAGGAGATCGGCATTGGTAGCGGTGGATTGATCTCTAAAAGTAGCGATGAGCTGCAGGTATTTGCCGCCTGCCTCGGCCAGATACTTGGCATGGGCGACGTTGGTCTCGATAGTCTCTTTTTCCTTTGCCGGATCGATCTCGACGAGGCCGCTGGATAAGGCGACGAAGGCCAGCTTCTGTGCGGCCAGCTTTGCGGCCAACTGCTTCGGGTCCGGAAATTCCTTGAGCGTGTTGGCGCGCAGTTGAATGCCCGGGTAGCCCAGCGCCGCGATGTCTTCCATGGCTTGAACATCGTTGCCGCCCCAGGTGATCGAGGCATAGCCGATCTGCATCTGGTTCGCCCGCTTGCGCCCGGGCGCCGCGAAGGCCTCGGACACCAGCGATGAAGAGCCGCAAAGCGCCGCCAGCCCGATCATTCCGCAGTTTGCCAACATCTCCCGCCGTGTTGTGTGCATGCTTTTCTCCCGATCTGGATTTTACGCTGGGAAGATTTCCTTGGGAGTCGCGTGGAAGCTCGCCGAGGCGGATAGTTTGAAGTGCGAACCAAAAAGTATCAGCGGCAAAGCGAAATAGTCAAGCAGACGGAACGGTCGCACGGCCGAAGCTGTGCCCTTAACAAAACGGGACCTAACTCAGAGGCTCCCTAAGATCTGCGTGAGATCTGAACGGCCGCTGGGCCGACTGGGGCAGGATCTAAATGGGGGAAAGGCTTTATCTTGCGGGGTAAATCTGACAAACTAGAGGCATGAGCACAATAGCTACCAAGATTTTTGCGGACCGCATCGGCCGCATCGAAGTTTCGGCGACCATGGCCATCACGGCGGCGGCGCTGAAGCTGAAGGCCGAGGGCGTCAATCTGGCGGACTTTGGAGCGGGCGAGCCCCACTTTGCCACCCCGCAGCACATCAAGGCCGCGGCGATTGAGGCTATCGAGAAGAACTTTACCCGCTACACCAACGTGGCCGGGATTCCCGAGGTTCGCAAGGCGATTGTGGACCGTCACGCGGCGGACTTCGGCTCGAACTACGCCCCCGACGAGTGCGTCTTCACCACCGGCGGCAAGCTGGCGCTGTTCAACGCAATTCAGGTGCTGGTCGATCACGGCGACGAGGTGATCCTGCCGGTACCCTACTGGGTTTCGTTCAAGGACATCATCCAGTACGCGGGCGGCAAGCCGGTCTTCGTCGAGAGCGACGAGGCGGAGAACTTCCGCGTCACCGCGAAGATGATCGAGGCTGCCATTACGCCGAAGACGAAGGCGATCATCCTGAACACGCCGTCGAATCCTTCGGGTGCGGTCGTTTCGCCGCAGGATTTAGAGGCGATCGTCCGCCTGGCGCACAAGCACGAGATCTATGTGCTACTCGACGAGTGCTACGTCTACCTGAACTTTACCGGCGAGATCGTCAGCGGCGGATCGTTTACCGACTGCAAGGAGCACGTCGTCGTCCTCGGGTCGCTCTCGAAGACCTATGCCATGACAGGCTGGCGCGCCGGGTTTGCGCTGGGTCCGAAGCCGATCATTGCGGCGATGAGCAAGCTGCAGTCGCAGAGCACGTCGAACACGGCAAGCATGGTGCAGCGTGCGTCGATCGCGGCGGTGAGCGGATCGCAGCAGTGTGTGGCCGAGATGCGCGCCGACTACATCAAGCTGCGCGACCGGGTGCTGGACGGCTTCAAGACCATTCCCGGGCTGACCTGCACGGTGCCGCAGGGCGCGTTCTATGTCTATCCCAATGTGAAGAACTTCATCGGCAAGGGCGGCGTCAAGTCGGCCTCCGATCTCGCGGCGAAGCTGCTCAGCGAGGCGCACGTGGTTGTGGTTCCGGGCGAAGCATTCGGAACGACGGAACACATCCGGCTCTCCTACGCGGTCGCGCACGACGTAGTCGACGAAGGCGTGAAGCGGATGCGGGAGTATCTTGCAACGCTGAGTTAGCAGGTGAATTGAGAATTAGAGGGAGGACCGCACCTTGATCGAAGGCGCGGTCTTTCGCTTGAGATGGGGTGGTATGTCCATGGAAGTCGGCAGGGCGGGGTTGCGGTTCGCCCCAGTGATTCTCGCGGGTGGCAGTGGAACGCGGTTCTGGCCTCGGAGCCGCAAGGCGAGGGCGAAGCAGGTGCTGGCGCTCGATGGCGAGCAGACCATGATTCAGCAGACGCTGGACCGGTTGACACCGCTGGCGAGCCCCGCCGACGTGTGGGTCATCACCAACTGCCTGCTGGACGAGACGATTGCGGAACAGTTGCCGAAGGTGCCGCGCGAGCATATTTTGAGCGAGCCGACGGCGAGGAATACGGCACCTGCCTGTGCGCTGGCCGCATTCCTGCTGGAGAAGTCCGAGCCGGATACGGTGATCGGCATCTTTCCCTCCGACCAGGTGGTGAAGGACAGCGCCCGCTTTACCGAGGTGATTCGCGCAGGCGTGGCGCTGGCGGCGAGCGGCGACAGGATTGTGGTGTTGGGCGTGCCGCCGACGCGGGCCGAGACCGGCTATGGGTATATTGAGCAGGGCGCGGTCGCCGACGACGCAACGAAGATCGCCGGCGGAATCGTAACGCGGCGCGTGAAGCGGTTCACGGAGAAGCCGGACAAGGCGAGGGCGGAGGAGTTTCTGGCCTCGGGAAACTATGGCTGGAACAGCGGGATCTTTCTGTGGAGCGCGCGCACGCTGGCGGGAGCAATTCGCGAGTTCTGCCCGGCGATGGCGCCGCTGCTGGAAGCGATTGCCGCGGCCTATGGAACCGACGAGTTTACGCGGGTCTTCGCGGAGCTGTATCCGCAGTGCGAGAACATCAGCATCGACTATGCCGTGCTGGAGCCGCGTTCGAAGAAGGGCGAGATGGGCGCGGAGATCTATTGCCTGCCCGGCGACTTCGAGTGGAACGACCTCGGCTGCTGGTCGACTCTGCATGAGAACATGGCGGACTGCTCGCCCGAGCAGGCGGCGTTTGCGAATGTCTTCGACGAGACCGATCCGCTCTGCGTCTCCATCGATTCGAACGGCAACTATGTCTACGCGCCGGGCAAGGTGATCGCGCTGGTCGGCGTGAACAACCTGGTGGTGGTGCAGACCAAGGACGCGCTGCTGATTACAACGCGGGACCGCTCGCAGGAGGTTGGCAAGGTGGTCGCGGAGTTGAAGAAGGCGGGCAGGGAAGACTTGATTTAGCAGGCGGTGAAACGGATGGCAGAGACTGCGGTAAAGTTCGGGACGGATGGGTGGCGCGGCATCATCGCCGACGACTTTACCTACGCCAATGTGCGCGTGGCGGCGGCGGCGATAGCGAACTATGTGCTCGCCGACGAGGATGCGGCTGCCGGTGTCTGCGTCGCCTACGACACGCGCTTCGGGTCGCGCTCCTTTGCGAAGGTGGTTGCGGAGGTGCTGGCAGGAGCGGGGATTCCGGTGGCTCTGGCCTCGGAGATTACGCCGACCCCGGCGCTCTCCTACGCGGTGCGCGAGCGCAAGGCGGCGGGCGGCGTGATGATTACGTCCAGCCACAATCCGGCCGAGTGGAACGGCGTGAAGTACAAGGCGAGCTATGGCGGGTCGGGGCTGCCCTCCATCATGTCGGCGATTGAGAGCCACCTGGGCAAGCCGCTGCAAAAGAGCGCGGTTCCGGCAGCGATCGAAGAGGCGGACTTCAACATCGGGTACATTGCGGCGATTGCGAAGTTTGTTGATCTCGATGCGATTCGGTCGTCGGGATATAAATTTCTGCTCGACGTCATGTATGGCGCGGGCCGCGGCGTGGTTGCGGGCATCTTTACGCGGGCCGGGATTCCGTTTGTCGAGATGCGCAATGAGATCAACCCGGCGTTTCCGGGCATCAATCCCGAGCCGATTCTGCCGAATATTCGCGAGACGCAGGCGGCGGTCGTGGCCGAGCGCTGCGACGCCGGGCTGATTACCGATGGCGACGCGGACCGCATCGGCGCGGTCGATGAGCACGGCAACGTCGTGGACGCGCACAAGATCTTCTCCGTGCTGCTGAAGTGGCTGCTCGAACGCAAGCAGTGGCCGGGCGATGTAACGCGGGCCTTCAATACGACGAAGATGATCGACCGCATCGCGGCGAAGTATGGTCGCCGGCTGCACGAGCACGGCATCGGCTTCAAGTACGTCTGCGAACTGATGCTCGAGCAGGAGATCCTGATTGGCGGCGAGGAGTCGGGCGGCATGGGCATCAGCCGCCATCTGCCGGAGCGCGACGGGATGCTGAACTCGCTCTTGCTCGCCAACGTGATGGCCGACGAGAAGAAGACCCTCGGAGAACTGGTAGCAGCATTGCAGGAGGAGTTCGGCGAGCACCAGTACGGACGCGTGGACATGCACATCGAGGAGCCGGTGAAGCAGTCGGCGATTGCGCGGGCAAAGGCCGGAGTCGCGGAGATGGCCGGGATGAAGGTGCTGCGCGTAGAGACGATGGACGGCATCAAGTTCTTTCTCGACAACCCGGACTGCACGGGGCGTGTTTCAAAAGGCGGGGCAAACGCCGCGGAGACCTGGCTGCTGCTGCGCGCGTCGGGCACGGAGCCGCTGCTGCGCGTCTACTGCGAGAGCTGCTCGGTCGAGTCGGTGGCGAAGATATTAGAAGCGGCGCAGAAGTTTGTGTTGCAAGGGAGCGCTGTTTGAGCAAGTCGATTTGTGTTGAGACCAAGGGAATTTTGTTTGATATGGATGGGGTGCTGATCAGCTCCATCGGGTCGGTGGTGCGTTGCTGGCGGCGGTGGGCAGAGATCTATGACATTCCGAACGCGGAGACCTATACCGTGCCGCACGGCGTGCGGGCGATCGACACTGTTAAGTTGCTGCGGCCGGACATCGATCCCGAGGAAGGACTGCGGACGATCGAGGACATGGAGGTCGAAGACATGGCCGACCTGACCGTGCTGCCTGGGGTGAAGAAGCTGCTGACGGAGCTTCCGCTGGAGCGTTGGGCCATCGTGACTTCGGCGACGCAGCGGCTGCTGCGGGCGCGGCTGGCGGCGGCAGGGTTGCCGATTCCGACGCGGCTTATCAGCGGTGACATGGTGGAGCGCGGCAAGCCCGATCCGGAGCCGTACCGGCGCGGCGCAGAGTTGCTCGGCTTTGCGCCCGGCGAGTGCATCGTGGTCGAAGATGCTCCGTCAGGCGTGGGCGCGGGGAAGGCCGCGGGCGCTCGCGTGCTTGCGGTTCTGGGGACGCACTCGGCCGAAGAGCTGAAGCAGGCCGACTGGATTGCGGCATCGCTCGAAGATCTGACGGTGACCTCCGGCGCGAATGGGCTGGAACTGCGCTTTACTCCCGTCGGGTGAAGATCGCTCTCTCCAGCCTCATCGCTCTCATCGTTTCGGGCGAGGTTGTCTTCTTATCCCTTCGATTGCTATGCTCTTGAGTCTGTCATCTGTCATCGCAAGCTGTCTTCTGCGAATCCGGGCCTCTCTTCGGCCGGTGAAGGCGTCGAGGGAAAATGCCCGAGCACAAACGAACCCGTGTGCGGTATCTGATCGTCACCATGCTGTTTGCCGCCAGCGCCTACAGCTACGGCGACCGCGTCGTCCTGTCCATCGCAGGAATCGCCCTCTCCAAAGAACTGCACATGGACGCCGTGAAGCTGGGCTATCTCTTCTCCGGCTTCAGTTGGGCCTACGTGGTGGCGCAACTGCCGTCGGGCGGTCTGCTCGACCGCTACGGCTCCAAGCGCGTCTACGGTCTGAGCCTGGTCTGCTCCTCGTTCTTCGCCTTTCTGGTCGGTTTTGCGGGATATCTTCCCGCCGCCATCGCCTTTGCCGTGATCTTCGGCCTCAGGCTGATGGCCGGACTGGCGCACTCGCCTATCTTTCCCGGCAATGGGCGCATCGTGGCGGCGTGGTTTCCCACCGCGGAGCGCGGGCGGGCCTCGGCGATTTTCAACTCGTCGCAGTACTTCGCTCTGGTGCTGTTTGCGCCCATCATGGGCTGGCTGACGCACGCCCTCGGCTGGCGATCGTGCTTCTGGTTTCTCACCATCATCGGCCTCTCGCTCGCCGCTATTTGGAGCAAGGTGATCTACGGGGTGAGAAGTCATCCGCGCATCGACCAGGGAGAGATCGACCATATCGAGCGCGGCGGCGGCCTCACGGCCATCGAGCCGGGCGCGGGGACGACGCAGGCAAAGCCGGCGAACAAGCTGACGTGGTCCGCCATTCTCATGCTGCTCAGTAACCGGATGCTGGTCGGCGTCTACATCGGCCAGTACTGCATCACCACGTTGACGTGGTTCTTCATCACCTGGTTCCCGGTCTACCTCAACCAGGCGCGGCATATGTCCATCGTGAAGGTGGGTATCGTGGCCGCGCTGCCCGCGCTGTGCGGATCGGTGGGCGGCATTCTCGGCGGCGTGGTCTCGGACAAGCTGCTGCAACTCGGCCATAGCCTCACCTTCGCGCGCAAGGCGCCCATCGTCGGCGGAATGTTGTTGTCGGTCACGATGATCGGATGCAACTATGTGAACGCGCAGTGGGTGGTGATCGCGCTGATGTCGCTGGCGTTCTTCGGCAAGGGATTCGGCGCGCTGGGCTGGACGGTAATCGCCGACACCTCGCCCAAGGGACTGGTGGGAATCAATGGCGGTCTGTTCAACCTGATCGGCAACATGGCGGGCATCACAACGCCCATCGTGATCGGATACCTGGTAAAGCGGACAGGATCGTTCAACGACGCGCTGATCTTTGTGGCGGCCACGGCGCTGATGGCGATCGTCGCTTACCTGCCGATCGTCGGCGAGATCAAGCGTGCAGAGCTTAAGTACCCGCAGCCCCAAGGCGGTGCGGCATGACGGAATTTGTGACGCCGCACGGCTCTCCCATCGTCACCGCGATGCGCGTCATCCCGGTGGCGGGCCACGACAGCATGCTGCTGAATCTCAGCGGAGCGCACGCGCCCTACTTCACGCGCAATCTTGTCGTAGCGACCGACAACTGCGGGCACACCGGCGTGGGCGAGGTTCCCGGCGGAGAGAAGATTCGCGCCCTGCTCGAAGAGTGCAGCGCACTTGTGATCGGGCAGAAGATCGGCTCGTACAAAGATGTTCTGCGCACGATTGGAACGCGCTTTGCCGACCGCGACGCCGGCGGCAGAGGCTTGCAGACCTTCGACCTGAGGACGACGGTTCATGCCATGACGGCGGTTGAATCCGCGCTGCTCGACCTCCTGGGGCAGTTTCTCGATATGCCGGTAGCAGGGCTGCTGGGAGAAGGGCAGCAGCGGGAGAGCGTCGCTGTGCTCGGCTATCTCTTCTTCATCGGAGACCGTACAAAGACCGACCTCGCCTATCTGGGAGATGAAGGCACTGATGACGATTGGCTGCGCCTGCGGCATGAAGAGGCGATGACCACCGAGTCCGTGCTGCGACTGGCGGACGCGGCCCATGCACGCTATGGCTTCAGCGACTTCAAGCTCAAGGGCGGCGTGCTTGCTGGAACGCTGGAGATAGAGGCGGTCACGGCGCTGGCGGAGCGCTTTCCCCAGGCGCGGATCACGCTCGATCCGAACGGTGCGTGGTCGCTCGATGAGGCCGTCCGGCTCTGCGAGGGCAGGCAGAATGTGCTGGCCTATGCTGAAGATCCGTGCGGCGCGGAGAAGGGCTTCTCCGGCCGCGAGATCATGGCCGAATTTCGCCGGGCCACGCGGCTGCCGACCGCGACCAACATGATTGCGACCGACTGGCGCGAGTTGCGGCATGCGGTTGATCTGAACGCCGTCGATATTCCGCTGGCCGATCCGCACTTCTGGACCATGCAGGGCTCCGTGCGGGTAGCGCAGTTCTGCCGCGAGTGGGGGTTGACCTGGGGGTCGCACTCGAACAACCACTTCGACGTCTCGCTGGCGATGTTCACCCATGTCGCCGCGGCCGCTCCGGGAAATGTAACGGCGATCGATACACACTGGATCTGGCAGGATGGACAGCGGCTGACGAAAGAGCCGTTGAAGATTGCGGATGGCAAGCTGCGCGTACCGGAGCGTCCGGGGCTGGGCGTAGAGCTCGATATGGAGCAGGTCGAGCAGGCACATCGTCTCTACAAGGCTGTCGGGCTCAGCGGGCGCGACGACGCTAGGGCGATGCAGTCTCTGCTTCCGGGCTGGAAGTTCGATCCGAAGCGGCCCTGCCTTGTCCGCTGAAGCGGGCGAGGATAGAGCGTTTTTCTCTTTGCTCTCCGGCGCATCTTCCCTCGGTTTGTCATTCCCGAAGGGAATCTGCGTTTGCTCGCATCACAGAGGGCTCCCTCCGGCTACTCAATATCTGCTAACGGCAACTGCTGTTCCCGGCGTCGGGCATGGAAAGGAACGTAATGCTTGCCGGAGCCAGCGCGACCCCTCCGGCAGGCGTTGACGTGCCTGTGAGCGAGGGCACGTCCCCGTTGGAGTTCAGCTTCAGCTCCTCTCCATTCAACTCGACAGTCTTGTCGGTAAGCTCGCGAGCGGTCAATGTGTAGCGATCCGACTTCACCGGGATTGCAAGCTCGTGCGAGGAGTTGCGGTCGGCGTTGATGGCGAGCAGCGTGACCCCGCCGGGATGGCTGGGCGTGCAGTGAGCGTAAAGGTGCAGATCCGGCGAAGGGGAAGCACCGGCGTCGAGCACGGTCGTTCCCATCAACTGGTGCCACAGCAACGCTGCCCAGTAGTTGGGCCGGGGAGCGAGGGTGCTCTCGTCGAGCAGACCGTAGTCGCTGGCCGAAAGCGTGTTGTGCATGATGACCTGCACGCCGCGTTTGGCGAGAGTGCCGTGCTGGTTGAGATAGCGGAAGCTATCGAGGAAGGTCGACGCCCAGGGATTGCCGCCGCAGGCCGCGTCAGCGGTCTCGGTGACCCAGAGCGCCTTGCCGGGCTCATATTGATCGCGCAGGCCCGCATAAAATTTCTCCACGGTATCGGTGCGGGAGAGCCACTCGTTCGAGAGCGCGTCGGCCTCGGTTGTCTGCGACGATCCGCCCATCACGGAGCAGCGCTTCGAGACCGCGCCGTAGAAGTGGTAGGAGAAAGCATCGAAGACCGGGCCGGTGTCCTTGAGCAGGTCCGCCGAGGCAATCATGCCCTTGTTCATGCCCGCCGGAATCAGCGTGCCGCCTTCGCCCACGCCGCCGGGGCCGAGAAAGATCATGCCCGGTGCGGCTTTGCGGATGAAGGGAAGGAAGACCTTGATGTCGCGAGCGTAGGCCGCGGCGTCATAGCCCTTGGGAGCGCCTCCGATGGCGGCAAAGGTCGGCTCGTTCATGTACTCCGCCGCGGCGATGCTGCCGCCCACGGATTTGGTGTAGGCCAGAAACTGGCGCGCCTGGTCCGGCGTCCATACCCCGGCGGCGTCGCGGGTGCCGACGCTGGTCGCAAACGAAGTCACGATCTCGGCATCGGTGGCATGGGCGAAGTCGACGACGCCCTTCCATTGCTGTCGCGTCAACACGCCGTTGAAGCCCTTGGGCGCGGTCGTGGGCGCGGGCGCGTCCGAGTCCTGAAAGTAGGCGCTGTTGGCCCAGGTTCCACTGACGCGCAGATAGGCAGGCCCCAGAGCGGCGGCCAGCTTACGCAGTCTCGGATTGGAGAGATCGATCGGCGGACGGTACTGGTAGAGATTCGGGTCCATGCCGGTGGGCTGATTCTTGTTGGCAGCAGCGGCGGCGGGCTCCGGCTTGGGAGCGGCGCCGGTACGGGCGTAGGGCTTCCAAAACCTGCCGCCGATGACCTCGACCATCTCGATGTTGTAGGACTGGAAGCGCGGATCGACGGTGCCGACGCGCGGCATGGTTGCGGGCGAGAGACTGGCGGCTGAAGTTGTCTGAGCCTGCTGAGCCATTGCGTTTCCGCCTGCTCCGGACGCGATCAAGGCTGCGCACATCAACGCTACGGTGCTGCTTCTGTCGAGCATGGCACTCCTGTCTGGTGCATTTGCAGCACCTACGCCCGTGAAGGAGCGCGAAGCTAATCTACACCACGCAAAGCGAATCCGCACAATTTGTTGCAGGAGTGAATTATCGGTCTTGCAGGCCGGATCATTGGAGGAGAACCGGGAACAATCTCCGTTCGCTCGATCTATCCTCGAAGCAGCGCTTCGACGCGCTTGAGGTCGTCCTCGGTGTCGACGCCGATGGTATCGAAGTCGGTGGGCTCGACGTAGAGGCTGACGCCGTTTTCAAGGAAGCGGAGTTGCTCCAGCCGCTCGGTTTGTTCAAGGAACCGGTGGGGAAGTGTGGGGAAGCGTTCGAGGGCGTCCTTGCGATAGGCGTAGATGCCGATGTGCTTCCAGTACGGCGGCCCGGTTCCGTCGCGGTCGTAGGGAATGGTGCAGCGGGAGAAGTAGAGAGCCCGGCCGTCGGCGGCGGTGACAACCTTGACGGCGTTCGGGTTGGCAATGTTCTCGGGCGTGCAGAGAACCTTGAGCGTCGAGACTTCGACGTGCGGGCGGTCGAAGGGGTGAAGCAGCGCGGTCAGATGTTCGGGCTTCAGCAGCGGTTCGTCGCCCTGGATGTTGACGTAGATGTCGGCGTGGACGAGTTGCGCGACGGCGTGGACGCGGTCGGTGCCGCTGGGGAGATCGGACGACGTCAGTTGAAAGGGCCAGCCGTTCTGCTCGCACAGCGCGGCTACCTCGTCGGAGTCGGTGGCGATCAGAACCCTGTTGAGCTGGGGACAGGCTTTGGCGGCCTCGTACACCCAGGCGAGCATGGGCCTGCCGGCGATGGGACGAAGCACCTTCCGCGCCAGCCGGGTCGAGGCCAGCCGCGCGGGGATGACGCCAAGGACAGTGGCGGGAGGCTGCTTTTCGCCCTGCCTCGAATCAAGTATGATTGGAACTGGCTGTGCCGCGACGGTTCTCCCTGAACTTGCTCGTTGCGCGACACTTCCAGCCTGGCGCGGCCAATACACATTAGGGCGGTGTAGCTCAGATGGTTAGAGCGACGGACTCATAACCCGTAGGTCGGCAGTTCGATTCTGCCCACCGCCACCAAATGTCGTATCGCGCACGCCTCCCGCGCAATCATGGTTCGAGAGTATCATTTCGACAGCGGGGAACGTCTAATCCCTGTTGGCCGATGCTGCGCCTGGAGATGGTTTCGCCCTATGCCCAAGATTTCTAAGATATTGCTGCTGGTGGTCTCAGTCGCCCTCGTGCTGACGGTCTTTCTGGGCATGAATTCGAGCGGCGTCAACGCGGCCTCGGACCAGGACGGCGCTTATAACCAGATCAATGTCTACACCGAGGTGCTGCGGCACATTCAGTCCGATTACGTCGTCGATCCGAACATCGGCAAGGTGACCGACGGCGCCATGCGCGGCCTTCTGGAGTCGCTGGACGCGGACTCGAGTTATCTGACGCCGGAAGAGAACAAAATTTACAAGACCGAGAAGCCGGGCAGCGCGCAGGTGGGCATCAACGTCTCCAAGCGCGGCGGCTATGCCACGGTCGTCTCCGTGGTTCCCGGCAGTCCCGCGGACAAGGCGAATCTGAACGATGGCGACTTCATCGAGGCCATCGGCGTGCAGGACACGCGCGACCTTTCCCTTGCCATGATTCGCCGTTTGTTGGAAGGCCAGTCCGGAAGCGAGTTGACCATCTCCGTCGTGCGCCCGCCGAAGCCCATTCCCAACAAGATCACGATGACGCGGACTCTGGTGACTTACCCGGCGGTCTCCGAGACGATCTATGAAAACTCCTCGATCCTCTACCTGAAGCCCGAGGTGCTGGACCACGAACATGTGCAGCAGATCGAGGCCAGACTGAAGGGGATGCAGAAGGCAGGAAATAAGAAGGTGCTGCTTGATCTGCGCGATGTTGCCGCCGGCGACATGACGGATGCAATGCGGCTGGCGAACTTCCTGTTGCCAAGCGGAACCATCGCCACGCTCGAAGGGCAGAAGGTTGCCAAGCAGACCTTTGCTGTGGATCCGGCGAAGACGATCAATGCAACCGCTCCGGTTGTTGTGCTGGTCAACCGCGGAACCGCGGGACCGGCTGAACTGACGGCTGCCGCGCTGCTCGACAACAAGCGCGCCGAACTGGTGGGAGAACGGACCTTCGGCGAGGGCGCGCAGCAGAAGACCTTCGAGCTGCCCGATGGCGCGGCCCTGATTCTTACCGTGGCGAAGTACGCTTCGCCTTCGGGCAAGAAGATACAGGACGACGCGGTGACGCCGGGAGTGCTGGTGGCGTCGAACTTCCCGAACGATGACGACGATGATCTCGACGAAGACGCCGTGGAAGGCACCCCCGCTGCCACGCCGAAGAAGCCTGCCGTGACCGTGGACGAGCAACTTACCAAGGCGCTCGACCTGCTCAAAGCCAAGACCGCCTGACCCCTCTGAACTGCTATTGACACCCTTGGTTTCGACATCATGGTGGGGGCACGGCCGCAGGTTCAGCCGTGCTATGGTGAAAGGGTCGTGCAGAGCTCATTCAGCCGTGGACCCCGGCCCTCCGAGGTCGAAACTGAACCGACATGGCAGCGGCTTCTGCGCCGCGTCACGCTGAACGGACCTGACTACCCCAGCCGCCGCATCGCCCGCCGCATGACGTTCTTCGCGCTGCTTGGAGCCTCGGCGGTCTTTGGCGCGATGTGCGGGCTGATGCTGATCTACTCCATCAACCTGCCGCAGATGGCGGACCTGGCGCGCTACCGCCCCAACACCACCACCGAACTGCTGGACGTCCACGGAAAGGTCTTCGGATCGTTCGCACTGGAGCGCCGCGTCGTCGTGCCCTACGCCGACTTCGCGCCGGTGCTGCGAGAGGCGATCATCTCGATCGAGGATAAGAGCTTCGAGAGCAACTGGGGCGTGAACCTGGTGCGGGCGGTCGAGGCAGCCTATCGCGATCTGCACTCGAACGAGCGCGCGCAGGGAGCTTCGACCATCACCATGCAACTGGCGAGGAACCTCTTCCTCTCTTCGGAGAAGACCTACGGCCGCAAGCTGCAGGAGATCTTCCTCTCCATGCAGATCGAGCGGCGGTTCACTAAGCAGCAGATCTTCGAGCTGTACGCCAACCAGATCTATCTCGGGCGCGGAACCTACGGCTTCGAGGCGGGGTCGGAGTACTACTTCAGCAAGCACGCCCGCGACCTGACCCTGTCCGAGGCCGCGCTGCTGGCCGCGCTGCCCAAGGGGCCGGAGTCGTATTCTCCGGTGCGTTATCCTGAGCGCGCGCTCAAGCGCCGCAACCTGGTACTCAACGAGATGCTCCAGGATGGCAAGATCACGCAGGATCAGGCCGATACCGCGAAGCGATTGCCGCTGGGTCTGCACATTGAGCCACCGGCGAACAGCGTTGCTCCGTACTTCGTCGAGGAGGTGCGGCGGCAACTGGAGAAGGAGTACGGCGTGCAGGAGGTACACGGCGCGGGACTGCGCGTGTACACGACGCTCGACCTCGGGCTGCAACTGGCGGCGAACAAGGCGGTGCTCGACGGCGCGGCCTCCTACGAGCGGCGGGAGGGATGGAAGGGTGGCCTGAAGAACGTCGTCCTCTCCGGCATCGACTCGGAGAGCTACCAGCATCCCGACTGGACGCAACCGATGGTCAAGGGAAGCTATGTGCATGGCATGGTGACGGCGGTCTCGGCGAAGAAAGTTACGGTGAAGCTGGGCAAGGCGCAGGCGATCCTGACGCCCGAAGACTGGGCGTGGACGACCAACGTCGACGGTGACAGCTTTCTGCGCAACGGCGACATCGTCTATCTGCGCATCGAGGGCACCCGGTTGGATGGCACGCTGCGCGCCTCGCTGCAACAGGACTCCGGCGCGCAGGCCGCGCTGATGGCGATGGACAACGCGACCGGCGAGGTGGTGGCGATGGTGGGCGGCCGCGACTTTGCGCTCTCGCAGTTCAACCGGGCCACCCAGGCCCAGCGCCAGGCGGGATCGTCTTTCAAGCCCTATGTCTATACCACGGCGATGGAGGAGGGTGCGAAGCCGACGGACATCGTCGTCGATGGGCCAACGACTTTTTCCACGCCCGGCGGACCCTACACGCCGCACAACTACGAGAAGAATTACCTGGGGGCGATGACATTGACGAACGCCTTCGCTGAGTCGCGGAACATCCCTGCGCTGAAGCTCGCCAACCGCTACGGCATCCGCAAGGTCATCGCCACGGCGCACCGCTTCGGCATCACCAGCGATATGCCTGCCTTTCTGCCCGTGGCCATCGGCGCAGCGGACCTGACGCTCTTCGAGCAGGTAGGCGCCTACAGCGTCTTCCCCAACGACGGCATCCGCATCGAGCCGCACTACATTCGTAAAGTAGTGCAGGCCAACGGCCTTCCGCTCGATCAGAAGCCTCCCCAGATGAGCGGGGTTATCTCGGTCGACACGGCGCGGGAGATGATGCAGCTTCTCGAAGCGGTGGTTCGCGGCGGCACCGCAACGGCGGCGGCGCAACTGAAGCATCCCCTCGGCGGCAAGACGGGAACGACCAACAACTATACGGACGCCTGGTTCATCGGCTTCTCGCCGTCGGTCACCTGCGGTACATGGATGGGATATGACAATCGCCAGTCGTTGGGCGAACGCGAGACGGGAGCGCGAGCGGCGCTGCCTATCTGGTCGGAGTTCATGCGCGCCGCCATCGCGGAGAAGCCGAACGAGACCTTCGCGGCGGACATCGCCGCAAAGAAGGCAATCGCCGAGGCCGGCAGCGCCGCTCCCGCAAAAGCCGCTACGCCTGCCGACTCCGCTACGAAACCGGCAAAGCCGGTGGCGGACCGGAGCTTCTGGGTCTCGAAGCCACCGCGCGGCATAAAGTGAAGTAGCGCCGGGCGACGGCTACATCGCGGCCGATCTGCTCGCGCAGCGCCTCGGGACCGGGGAAGCGCATCTCGGCGCGAATACGTCTGAGGAAGGTCAGCGTCAGCGGCGTCTGTTCGTTCAGCTCAATGGGATGAAAGTTCAGCAGGTGCGACTCGACGGCGAAGGAATCCGCTCCGAAGGTAGGCCGGTTGCCGACGTTGGTCACGGCGTCGAAGATCTCCTGCGATGCGTCCGCGCCCACGGCGAGCGTCGTGATGTAGACGCCGTTTGCCGGTAGCAGTTCGGGATAGAGCGCAAGGTTGATGGTGGGAACGGTGTAACGGCTTCCATAGCCGCGCCCGGAGGCGGGCGTCGACGCAATGGCGAAGGGCCGCGCCAGCAGCGCCCGCGCATGGCTCACATCGCCCTCGGCGATCCTCTGCCGAATGCGGCTCGACGACACGGCCTCGCCGCGAACGATGCGCGGAGCATAGACGCGCACGCCGAAGCCGAGTTCCTGCCCCAGCCGTTCAAGCGTATCGACGCCGGCCTCGGCCTGGTAGCCAAAGCGGAAGTTCTCGCCCTCGTGCAACTCGGTCACATGCAGCGCGTGCTGTAAGACTTCCGTCGCGAAGCTGCGCGCGGTCATTCGTGAAAGCTCCGCGGTGAAGGGCAGCACCAGTAGAGCGTCGATGCCGGTCGCGGCCAGCAGTTCGATCTTCTGATCGAGCGGCGTGATCAGCGGCAGGCGCGATTGCGGCCGGATAACCCGCGCCGGATGGGGATCGAAGGTGATGGCGACCGAGACGACGCCCGTTGCACGCGCCCGCTCGACCACCTCGGCGATGACCCAGAGATGGCCGCGATGAACGCCGTCGAAGTTGCCGATCGTGGCGATCGATGGGCCGAAGTCGGCGGGGACTTCCGAGAGGTGGCGGTAGATCTTCATCGGGCGATCTCAAAGTTGAGTTGGAGCCCGTCATAGGCCAGGCGGATGTTCGGTGGAAGGATGGCTTCGGTCGCTGCGTGGTCCAGGTCGTGGCCGATGTGGGTGAAGAAGGCGCGGCGCGGTTTGAGCTGTTCCACGATGGAGATGGACTTTTCGAGGTGCGAGTGGCTGGGATGCGGCTTGCGCCGCAGCGTGTCGAGGATGAGGATGTCGAGGTTCTGAAGCAGCGGCACGCTCACCGTCGGAATATCGCTCATGTCGGTCAGGTAAGCGGCGCCTCCGAAGCGATAGCCGGTGATCTCCTGTTCGCCGTGCGTGACCGGGATGCGCTCGAAACATGCGCCGAAGAGGTCGAAGCCTGCGCCGGGAGCGGGGTCGATGCGGTGAATCTCCACGCGGGCGCTGGTGGGGTAACGCTGGTCCTTGCTGAAGGTGTAGTTGAAGACGCGCTCGATGTCGCTTGCCGTCGCTTCGTCCGCATAGAGCGGCAGATTTCCCTTGTGGTGAAAGCTGAGCGGTCGAAGATCGTCCATGCCCATCACGTGATCGGCGTGGGAGTGCGTATAGAGCACCGCATCGACGCGGCGGATGTGTTCGCGGATCGCCTGCGCGTGGAAGTCCGGGCCGGTATCGATGAGGACCGTGTGCCCGGCGTACTCGATGCGGACGGAGGTTCGGGTCCGGCGGTTGCGCGGGTCGCCGTCGGGCGAGACCGCGGAGGCGCAGACAGCGCAGTCGCAGCCGAGCGTCGGCACTCCCATCGACGTGCCGGTTCCAAGAAAGGTGAGTGTAGCCTCCATCGTTCTAGCGGACGATGCTGGGCCGTCCCGGAGCGGGACCCGATCCAGGACCAGCCCCTAGGCCATTGCCGCCGGGTCCCTTCGCCGCCGCCGACCGCGCCAGCGCCTGTGTGATCTCGAGGAAGCCCATGCGCAGCTCGAAGAGAGCGTTGTCCAGCAGGCGGGCCTCGTCGGGGGTCAGGTTGCCCTTGGTCTTCTCGGCGAGCACGCCGAGCATGTCTACACTCTGTCGCGCTCCCATCAGGTCCACCTGGGGCTGCTGGCCCTCGGGCGTCGCTCCTCCCAGTTGCATGATGGCCGACATGTAGACGGAGTGGATGATCTGTTCGAAGCTCATCGCCGGCGGGTGGTCCATGCCGGGATTGGCGGCGCGGATCGCGGTGTCGAGCCGGTCTGCGGTCTGCTGATAGGCGGAGCGCGCCTGGTCGCTCTGCTCGGCGGTCAGCGCTGGCGGCTCGTCGGCGGACTCGGGCGAAGCGGCGTCATTTTCGCTGGCCGAGTCAGTGCTCTCTACAGCAACCGGGCCGGCTGCGGGAGTGGCAGCCGCTGCCGGCGCGGGAGGAGGATCGTTGCGCTCTTTCTCCGGCGACGGATCGGCGTCAGGACGAGGCTCGCCGTCGCTGGTGAACTTGCGGCGATCGGTAATAACGAAGGGCTTGTTCTGCTCGGACATGGTTACACTCTCTCAGAAGATTCAGATGCCGATGCCGGCCGCAGGGGTTCAGCGGTCGTAAAAGGAACAGGAACGGGGGTAGCGGTTCCGCCGGGATAGAGCAGGGGAAGGTCGCGTTCGAGCGCCTCGCGGCGGGCATAGCCCAAGGCGAATTGCACCGTCTCGCCGGGTTCTCCAGCCAGCGGAATTGCCGCGACGCTGGTCAACTCACCGGCCGGCTTGCCGTCGGCTTCAAGCGGCGTGCCCGCAGCGGGAAGGCTGCCTTCGAGGTGAAACGCCGTGAAGGCGCGATGCACGTTACCCCGCGAGCGGATGCGCTCGACGATCTCCTGGCCCAGGTAGCAGCCCTTGGTGAAGTGCAGCGCCCGTATCTGCCCGGTCTCCTGCGGCAGTTCGCGGTCGCGGATGTCGGTGCCGTAGCGCGGCGTGCCTTCGAGCAGGCGCAGCCACTCCTGAGCCTCGGCACCGCAGGATGCAGCACCGGCGTCGAGCAGCGCCTTCGAGAGTGCCTCGATCGTTGCGGCCTGCGCCCAGATCTCAAAGCGCGGAACCAGAGGGCTGTGCGCGTGAATCAAGGTAATGTCGGCGGAGTTCCACGACACAGTCTGAATCTCCAGTTCGCCGAGCAACGCAGCGGAGAGACCGATCTGCTCCAGCAACGCGACGGCGCGGGGGCCGCTGAGCGAAAGCCCGGCACGCGCGCCGCTCTCGTCGGCAAGTTCCACCTTGTCCATGATGATGAAGCGGCCGAGCAGCACAATCAGCCCCGGCACCCGGTCGGCGGCGGCTTCAAGGAGAAAGGCCTCTGCCTCCGCGAAGATGTAGGCGTCTCCCTGAATGCGACCCTGCGCGCTCAGCATGAAGGTGTAGCAGCCTTTGCCGGGCTGCAACTCCTTGACCGAGTTGGTGACCATGCCGTTAAGCCAGCGGACGCGGTCTTTGCCGCTCACACGGATCCACCCGGTGCTGTCCAGCGGAGAGATCCCCGCGCCGTGTAGCAGGGCGGCAAGTTGCGCCGAGGGGCTGGACGCGGCGTTGACGGAATCGGATTGGATGGAGGTGGGCATGGAGGCGATCGGAGGAAACTCTGCGTACACTTGAGATTATAGCGGCGGATGCGGAGGTTAGGTTGCAGCGAGGACTTTGCGGCATAGGTGGGAAGATTCGTGTGTTGCCCTTATTGGCAGTAGTCTTGCTCGCCGGCTGCGCGCACATGCACGCCCGGCAGGCAGTTTCGGGCAGCGCGTCGGCCCCGGTGGTCGATTCCGACACGCAGACGCCGATGACGAAGGCTCAGGCGAAGGAACTCTTCCGCTCCGTCGATACCATCCTGAAATTTGTAAGCAGCGATACGCAGTTGCCCATCGAGCATCCGGTAAAGCGGAAGCTGGTCTCGCGCGAGCAGGTCAATCACTACCTGACGAAAAAGTTCGACGAAGATGAGAACACAAAGCGGCTGGAGCGTTCCGAGATCGTGCTCAAGAAATTCGGTCTGCTCGACCGCGACTTCAACCTGCGTCCCTTCCTCGTCTCCCTGCTCACCGAGCAGATCGCCGGCTTCTACGACAACCAGAGCAAAACGGTGAACCTGTTGAACTGGATTCCGCCGGACCAGCAGAAGCCGGTGCTGGCGCATGAACTGACGCACGCCCTGCAGGACCAGCGCGTAGGACTGACGAAGTGGTCCGACATAACTCCCGAAGGCACGGCGCACGACGTGCACGAGGACAACCATCACATCGAGCTCGACGAAGCCAACACCGCTCGCGACGCGGTCGCCGAGGGACAAGCCATGGCGGTCTTCGTCGACTACACGCTGCGACCCAGCGGCAAGACGTTGGCCGACGCTCCCGAGCTGGCCGACCGGCTGAACGATCTGATCGCGGACTCGAGCGGCTCTCCGATAATGTCGCGGGCGCCGCTGCTGCTGCAGCAGTCGCTGCTGTTTCCCTATAGCGCGGGCCTGAGCTTCGAGCAGTCGATTCTGGTGAAGAAGGGAGTCAAGGCCGCGTTTGCCGACGTGCTGGCCAAGCCGCCCTCTTCGAGCTTCGAGATCATGAACCCGAAGGCGTACATGGCGCACACGTCGGTGCCTGTGGTGCGGCTACCCGACATTCATCCTCTGCTCGATGCCGAGTACACGCCCTACGACGTCGGCGTCATGGGCGAACTTGACGTCCGCATCCTGGCCGAACTCTTTGGCGGGCGGCAGATCGCCACCGCCCTGGCCCCGGCATGGGATGGCGGCATCTATTACGCCGCGCAGCGCAAATCAGCCGTCACCGCGGCGGAGAAGGCGTCGACGGCCTCGATCGGCCTGCTCTATTACTCGCGCTGGAAGAATGCGGACTCGGCGCGGTCGTTTCTGCGTGTCTACGCCTCGCAGATCCCGCGGAAGTACTCGGGTGTCGTGCGGCGCTCGCACGACGAGGTCAACCCGGCAGACGGTGAGGAGCAGGTCTATTCGACCAGTGAAGGCGACGTTCTGCTCTCCCTCTCCGGCGACGGCGTCTTCATCAGCGAGGGCTTCGAGCTTCCGCTGGCGCGCAAGCTGCGCGACCGCATCGTCAGCGAGCAGCCGCAGGGGCCGTTGCAGATTGCGCGGGCTGGAATGCATGAGGGGACGCATGAGCCGCATGAGCTGTCGCTGGGGCTGGCACGCACGCTCTCGTCGTTCGGAATCATCCGGGCAGGCGTCCCGCAACGATATACTTTTGAGGGTCGTCCAAACCAGGTTCGGTAAAGTCATCGAAACCGGATTCTGTAAAAGGAGCGGAGCATTTGAAGAAGGCGGAGATTGGAATCATCGGCGGCAGCGGTCTGTACGCCATGCCGGGACTGACGAACGTGCGCGAAGAGCAGGTGGAGACGCCCTTCGGCGCGCCCTCGGACGCATTCGTCCTGGGCGAACTGGAGGGGCGAAAGGTCGCCTTTCTGGCGCGGCACGGACGCGGCCACCGGCTGCTGCCCAGCGAGCTGAACTTCCGCGCCAACATCTACGGCATGAAGGCGCTGGGCGTGGAGCGGATTCTCTCTGTCTCCGCCGTGGGCTCGCTCAAGGAAGAGCACAAGCCCACCGACTTTCTGATGCCTGATCAGTTCATCGACCGCACCTTCGCCCGGGTCTCGACCTTCTTCGGCGAGGGCATCGTGGCGCACGTCGCCTTTGGCGACCCGGTCTGCGCGACGGTTGCCTCGGCCTTCGAGGCCGCCTGCAACTCGGTCGGCGTCGTCGGCAAGAACGGCGGCACCTATGTCTGCATGGAAGGCCCGCAGTTCTCCACCCGCGCCGAGTCGAACCTCTACCGCAGTTGGGGCGCCGATGTGATCGGCATGACGAATCTGCAGGAGGCGAAGCTCGCCCGCGAGGCCGAGATCTGCTACGCCACCATGGCCATGGTGACCGACTACGACTGCTGGCGCGCGGGCCACGACGACGTCACCGTCGATCAGGTCGTCGCCGTACTGCACCAGAACGCCGACAACGCGGCCAAGGTGGTTCGCGCCGCCGTGGCTACGTTGCCGACGCAAAAGACCTGCGCCTGCGGCGACGCGCTCAAGTACGCCATCCTCACCGACCGCAAGGCGATCCCGGTCGAGACGCGGCAGCGGCTGGCGCTGCTGCTCGACAAATATCTGTAAGTTCAAAATCGCGTAACCATACGAAAAGGGGTTTATGTCCATTCTTGTTGTAGGTTCTGTGGCATTCGACAGCATCGAGACGCCCGCGGGCGCGGTCGATCATTGCCTGGGCGGCGCGGCCACGCACTTCTCGCTGGCGGCCAGCTACTTTACGCCGGTGCGCGTCATCGCGGTGGTCGGCGAAGACTTCACCGAGCAGCACGAGAGCGTGCTCACAAAGCGCGGCGTCGACACCCAGGGCATCGAGCGGGCCAAGGGGCTCAGCTTCCATTGGACCGGCTCCTACTCGGGCAACATGGACGAGGCCAAGACGCTCGGCACCGACCTCAACGTCTTTCAGACCTTCGAGCCGAAGATCCCCGCCGCCTACACCGACAGCGAGTTCCTCTTCCTCGCCAACATCGATCCCGCGCTTCAGGCCCGCGTTCGCAATCAGATGCCGAAGGTTCGCATGGTCTGCGGCGATACCATGAATTACTGGATCGCCGACCACAGCGAGAATCTCGCCAGGGTGCTGCGCGATCTCGACGTGCTGCTGATTAACGACGGCGAAGTCCGCATGCTGGCAGGCGAGCGCAACCTTGTTGTCGCCGCGGAGAAGGTTCTGTCAATGGGCCCGAAGACGCTGGTCGTCAAGCATGGAGAGTACGGTGCGACGGCGTTCTTCAGCGACCGCTCCTTCGGTGAAGGCACAAAGATCTCGCGCCCCTTCCGCGCTCCCGCGCTTCCGCTGGCCGAGGTCGTCGACCCGACCGGCGCCGGTGACTCGTTCGCCGGAGGCTTCTACGGCTACCTCGCGTCACAGCCCAAACTGACGCCCGCGGCCTTCCGCACGGCGATGTTCTACGGCGGTGTCATGGGATCGTTCGCGGTCGAGCGCTTCGGAACCGAGCGCCTGCAAGCGGTCACGCGCGAAGAGATCGAAGAGCGCTTCAACCTGTTCAAGGAGATCTCGCATCTTGAAGGAGCCTAAACCGGAGCGACTGAAGCGCAGCCCCATGCAACTCGAACCGGCTGCCTCCGCCACGGAATCGCCCGACGTCGTGCGTCCGGCGACCAAGGAAGAGACCTTCCCCGTCGCTCTGATCGCGGTCGTCCTCGCCTTCATGGCGCTTCTGCTCTGCTACCGGCACGGATATCTTCTGCTCTACGGCGATGCGGTCGCGCACCTCGGCATCGCTCGCCGCATCTTCGACTCGCGCAACCCCGGCCTCGCACAGCTTGGCGGCGTCTGGCTGCCGCTGCCGCACCTGCTCATCCTGCCCTTCGTGCAGAAGATGGAGTGGTGGCAGAACGGCCTGGCCGGCGCGTGGCCCTCTCTGGCCTGCTTCATCGTCAGCGTCGTCGGCCTCTTCCGGCTGGCTCGCCGCATCATGACGCCGCGCTGGGCATTTGCGGCGACGGCCTTCTACGCGCTCAATCCCAACCTGCTCTACCTCTCGACGACGGCCATGACCGAGCCGCTCTTTCTCGCCGAGCTGATCTGGCTGACGTTGCTGACCATGGAGTGCGTCGCCGCCATCCGTGCCGCGCAGGATCATGTGGTCTCGCGCAAGCTGTTCTTCATCGCGCTGCTGATTCTGGCGGCGGTCTTCACCCGCTACGATGGCTGGGTGTTGGGCGCGGTGGCGTGGTGCATCGTGACCTGGTCGCTGGCGCGCAACCGCGAGGTCTGGCGCAAGGTGGTTCCGTCGTTCACTGTCTTTACCCTGCTCACGATAGCGGGGCCATTAAGCTGGCTGGCCTACAACCAGCACTTCTTTCACGATCCTCTGGACTTTCTGCGCGGACCCTACTCTGCCGCCGCGATTGAAAAGAAGACCTCGCCTCCCGGCTCGCACCACTATCGCGGATGGCACAATCCCGGCTGGGCGCTGCTCTTCTTCACCCGCACGGCGCAGGTCGACGCCGCCGCGTGGGAGACCGGCTTCGCCGTCATGGCCGCCGCCATCGCCGGTCTGATCCTCGCCATTCGCCGCCGCCTGTCGCTGCCCTGGCTTCTGCTCTGGCTGCCGCTGCCGTTTTACGTCTACGCCATCGCCTACGGCTCGGTGCCTATCTTCATCCCGCAGCTATGGCCGCACGCCTACTACAACGCGCGCTACGGCATGGAGTTGCTGCCCGCGCTGGCCGTCTCCCTGTTCCTCGCCGTCGAGTGGGTGCAGCTTCGCTGGAGCAGCTCGCAGCCGCGCAAGGCATCCATGATGTATCCCATCGCGCTGGTGCTGGTCGCACTCAATACGGCGGTCATGATCTACTTCACGCCGCTGGTACTGAAGGAGGGGATAGTGAACTCGACGACCCGGATATCGCTCGAAAAGGGCATCGCGCGCGAGTTGCAGATGTTTCCTCCCGGCGTGCCCATCCTGATGTACAACTCCGATCATGTCGGCGCCTTGCAGGACGCGGGAATCCCGTTGATGCAGACCCTGAACGAGGGCGACTACACCAGTTGGAAGGCCGCGCTCGACGATCCGGCGAAGCATGCCGCGTACGTCGTCGCCATCAAGGGCGACCCCGTCTCGAAGGCCGTCGATGCGAACTCCAAGGGTCTGACCGAGATGATGGTCCTCTGCACCACCGGCCAGCCCTGCGCCCGCATCTACCGGTCCGATATCTACGGCTCGCACCCGAAGACACCGTAAATGCGTTTCATCGCCCGCAATGCTGGCAGAATAGAAGAATCATGATTCCTTTTGTAAAGGCGCACGCCTGCGGCAACGACTTCCTGATTATTGAAGAGGCATTGGCCGGGCGGCGTCACGCCGACCTCGCTCGCAAGCTGTGCGCTCGCAATACCGGCGTCGGCGCCGACGGCATCGAGTTTCTGGAGCGCAGGCCGAACGGCGAGCTCTTCCTCCGGCTCTTCAACGCCGACGGCAGCGAGGCCGAGCTCTCCGGCAACGGCACCCGTTGCGTGGCGGCGTGGCTCGCCGGCAGCGAAGGCACGCAGCAGGTGGCTCTGGGCACGCACGGTGGCCTGCGCACCTGCAAGGTCATCGAAGCCGCCGATCCGCTCTACCTCATTGAGAGCGAGATGGGTGTACCGCGTGTAATGCAGCGGACGATCGAGCTGCCCGGCGTGGGCAACATTCCCGGCGCTATGGTCAACGTCGGCAACCCGCACTTCGTCCTCTTCGTCGACACCGACGACTTCAGCGCACACGGCAAAAGCTGGCAGCAACTCGGCTCTCTCATCAGCACCAGCCCGCTCTTCCCGCACGGCACCAACGTGGAGTTTGTGCGCGTCCTCTCGCCCTCTGAGATCGCCTTCCGCATCTACGAGCGCGGCTGCGGCCCCACCACCTCCTCCGGCACCGGCACCTGCGCCTCTTCTTCTGCCGCGATGACATTGCGCGGGACGGAGCGCTTGCTGACCGCGAAGGCCGAGGGCGGCGATCAGCGCACCGTCTGGCCGGACAAGGACTCCGTGATGCGATTGACCGGACCGGCCGAGATCATCTGCCGGGGCGAGGTCTACGCGCTGTGACGACCTCGCCGAAAGCAGTCGTGAGGCCCGCCGCGCTGCGCCCCGGCGCGACGCTGGCCGTGCTGTCGCCTGCGAGTACGCCCAAACCCGATCTCGTACAGCGCGGCATCGCCCACTTGCAGAATCTTGGATATCGAACCGTCCTCGGCAAACATGCTCTCGATCGCGGACCGCTCTATTACGCGGGTACGCTGGAGCAGCGCCTCGAAGACTTCCATGCCGCCTTCGCCGACCCGGCGATCGACGGCATCGTCTGCACGCGCGGCGGCTGGGGATCGGCGGAGCTGCTGCCGCATCTCGACGCGGCTCTGATCCGCGCCCATCCCAAGGCCTTCATCAGCTACAGCGACCACACCGCGCTGCACTCCTGGCTCCACAACGAGGCCGGCCTCGTCACCTTCCATGGCCCCATGGCCGCGGCGGACTTCTCCCGCGAGGGCGGCATCGACAACGCAAGCTGGGCGCATAGCCTCGGCGGCGATGCGGCATGGTCGCTGGGCGCAGCCGACGGCTTGCGTGTGCTGCGCGCGGGCGTCGCCCATGGCAGGTTGCAGGGCGGCTGCCTCTCCATCCTCGCCGAATCTCTCGGAACGCCTTACGCACTGCGCATCGCCGACAGCATCCTCTTTCTCGAAGACATCGGAACCAAGGCCTACCAGTGGGACCGCATGCTCCTGCACCTGCGCTACGCCGGTGTCCTGGAGAATGTTCGCGGCATCGTCTTCGGCGACATGCATCAGTGCGCCGCCGTTGCGGAGCACGACTATCTGGAACGCGCCATTCTGCACTCGCTCCGCGACTTCGACGGCCCCATCGCCATCGGCCTGCCGAGCGGTCACGTGGACGGTTCCAACATCACGCTGCCGCTGGGCATTGCTGTTAAACTGGACTTGGGCGAAGCGGGGAACCCGCGGATGCACTTCCTGGAAGCGGCGGTGAAGGTCTAGCTTTAATCCCTGTCAATCATGCAGAAAAATAAGCACATTCATCTCATCGGCATCTGCGGCACGGCGATGGCGTCGCTCGCCGGCATGTTGCAACAGCAGGGCCACCGCGTCACCGGCTCGGACGCCGCCGCCTATCCGCCGATGAGCGATCTTCTCGCAGGCCTGAACATCCTGGTGCGCGAGCCCTACACGGAGGGAAATCTCAACCCCCGGCCCGACCTGGTCGTCGTCGGCAACGCCATCTCGCGCGGCAATCCCGAACTCGAGTACGTGCTCGACCAGCGCATCCCCTTCTGCTCCATGGCGGCCATCCTGCACGATGAATTCCTCCCCGGCCGCGAGTCGCTGGTCGTCGCCGGAACCCACGGCAAGACCACGACCACCAGCATGCTGGCCTGGATCTACGAGGTTGCCTCGAAGACGAATCCCGAGCTTGCCCCGTCTTTTTTGATCGGAGGCGTGGCGGAAAACTTCGGCACCAGCTTCCGTGTGCGGCCCACGCGCCCCTTTCTGCTCGAAGGCGACGAGTACGACACCGCCTTCTTCGACAAGGGTCCGAAGTTCCTGCACTACTTTCCCGACGCGGCGATCCTGACCCACGTCGAGTTCGACCACGCCGACATCTACGCTGATCTCGCCGCGGTGAAGACCGCTTTCAAGCGCCTCGTCAATCTCATCCCGCGCCGCGGCCGCGTCGTGGCATTCGACGGCGCGGAGAACGTCAGCGAGTGCGTCGCCAAAGCCTTCTGCGCAGTCGAGCGCTACGGCTTTGCCGCCGACTCCCACTGGCGCCTCACAAATCTCCGCCACGATCACTCCCTCAGCCGATGGACGCTCACCCGCGCCGGTGCCCCCTTCGCGGACCTCAGCCTGCCCATGGCGGGCGAACACAACGCCCTCAATGCCACTGCCGCCGCCGCCCTCGCCGCCGGTCAGGGCGTTCCCGTCGAGGCCATCGTCGAGGCGCTTGCGACCTTCAAGAGCGTCAAGCGCAGGCTCGAGGTCAGCGCGGTCGTCGAAGGCATCACCATCATCGACGACTTCGCGCATCACCCTACCGCCATCCGCGAGACTCTCCGCGCCCTTCGCGAGGCCTACCCCGGCCGCCGTCTCTGGGCGGTGCTCGAGCCGCGCTCGAACACACTGCGCCGCAACGTATTCGAAGCCGACCTTGTCGACAGCCTCGCGCTGGCCGATCGCGTCGTCCTCGCCAACGTCTTCAAGTCCGAGAGCATCCCCGCCGCCGAGCGGCTGGTGCCCGGCAACGTCGCCGCCCGCCTCAACGAAGCCGGCACTCCCGCCGCGGTCTACGCCGACGCCGACGCCATCGTCGAAGCCATCGCCCCGCAGCTTGCCGAGGGAGACGTCGTCGCCATCCTCTCGAACGGCGGCTTCGGCGGCATCTATCAAAAGCTGCCGCGCACAATCGCCCATCTCACTGCATCAGCGGGACGGGCCTAGCTCAGAATGTTCGCGACCCTGAAGCTGCTCTTCGTCTACACCGCGCTCGGCCCCATCGCCGGCATCGTCGGCATGCCCTACTCGCTGCTCGTCAGCGACATCAGCCGCCTCTACAGCGTGGCCATGTGGATCGCCAACGCGGGCGTGCGCGCCGCCGGCATCCGTGTCGAGATCTCAGGGCTCGAGCACGTCCCCGCCGATCGCCGTTGCATCTTCATGTGCAATCACGTCTCGAATCTCGATCCGCCGGTGGTGCTGCCGCTGCTCCCCGGCCACTGCTCCGTGCTGCTCAAAAAGGAGCTGATGCGCATCCCCATCCTGGGCACGGCGATGCGCATGGGCAAGTTTGTTCCCGTCGAGCGCGGTCATCGCCGCGAGGCCGCGCAGGCCAGCGTCGCCGCTGCCGCCGACGCGCTCCGTTCCGGACTCAACATCCTCGTCTTCCCCGAGGGCACGCGCTCCAAAGACGGCAGGCTCTCCACCTTCAAGAAAGGCCCGTTCTTCCTCGCCCAGCAGACGCAGGCGCCCATCATCCCCATCGCTCTATCGGGCACGCAGAAGATGATGCGCAAGGGAAGCATCGCCATCACGCCCGGAGTGGCGCAGGTCCGGATGCTGCCCGCCATCGAGCCCGCCGAGTATGCGACGCGCGAGGATCTGCTCCGAGCCGTGCGTCAGGCCATCGCCGACGCGCTGCCCGACGAGATGAAGCCCGCAGACTAGTGCGTTTTTCTCTCAGACGTAGCTTTTCTTGTTTGTCATTCCCGAAGGGAATCTGCGTTTTGCTCGCATCCCCAAGGCTACCTTTGGAGAAGAACCGCCCCGGCTCTACTTGACGATGGCGTTGTAGCCGTCGCCGATCAGCTTCTGGCGCATGGCCTCGGCATCCTTCTTGGTGGCGAAGGGGCCAAGCTGAATGTGGAACAGCTTGTCCTGCGGCACCTGGTGCACGGAGGCGTTATAGCCCTTGCGCTTCAGTGCCGAGAGCAGCATGTTGGCATCGCCCTGGCGCGAGATAGCCGCCACCTGCACCACGGGCAGATGGGCGCCGGGCGCAGCCGCCACCGCAGCGGGAGCAGTTCTGGCCGCCGTCACCGTCCTGGGTGAGGGCTTGGTCGGCAGCACAACTGTGGACGCCGGCTTGGGGGTCGCGGACACGGGAACCAGCGCGGGGCCGGAATCGTCCGTGGAGCTGCCGCCGTCGGCCGTCTGATCGTCGGAGCCGGTCTGGCTGGAGGCGTCTGCACTATTGGAAGAGGCCGCGCCGGCCTGTGCCGCTGTAACTCCCGATGCCGGTTTGGAGACGTTCGTCTCGGCAACCGGCGCAGCCACGCCCGCGGCGGGCAGTGACGAGCGCCTGCCCATCGAGTAACCGAAGGCGAAGAAGATCGCGCAGATCAGCACCAGGGCGAAGAAAATGCCCAGGATGAAGGTCGTCCCGAGAGAGATCTCGCGGTCGCGCTCTCCATACTCCTCGTCGTCGTCCAGATCGTTTCCGCGGCTGCCGCGGCTGTATCGCGTGTTCACGGTCAGTCCTTCTTCTCTTCTACGTTCTTCTGTTCTACGTTCGATTTCTCCAGCGCGTTCAATTTTTCTGTCACACCCGCGGGTAGCAGAGTCTTATTCAGCAGATTCATCATCTCCAGCGGCAAGGGAAAGACGATGGTCGTATTCTTCTCGACGCCGATCTCGGTCAGAGTTTGCAGGTAGCGCAGTTGCAGGGTCATGGGCTGGGTCGCCATCAGTTCGGCGGCATCGACCAGCTTGGCGGCAGCGTTGAACTCGCCCTCGGCGTGGATGATCTTGGCGCGGCGCTCGCGCTCGGCCTCGGCCTGCTTGGCCATGGCGCGGAGCATCGATTCGGGCAGGTCCACCTGCTTCACCTCGACCGAGACGACCTTCACGCCGAACGGCGCGGTATGGCCATCGATGATGGTCTGAATGCGCTGGTTCAGCATCTCGCGGTGGGCCAGCACTTCATCGAGTTCTACCTCGCCGAGCACCGAGCGCAGTGTCGTCTGGGCAAACTGTGATGTCTGGTAGACGTAGTTCGAGACCTCGATCACGGTCTTGGTTGGGTCGATCACGCGCAGGGTGATGACGGCGTTCACCTTCAGCGTCACGTTGTCGCGGGTGATGACATCCTGCGGCGGAACCTCCATCGCCTCCTGCCGCAGGCTCACCCGGACGATCTGGTCGAGCGGACGAAAGACCAGGATGATGCCGGGACCGGCCGCCGACTCGCGAACCCGGCCGAGCCGGAAGATAACGCCGCGCTCATACTCTTTCAGGATCTTGATGGAGTTGACGACGTACAGCACGACAATAGCGATGGCGAACAGCGCTGGAATGGACATGGATGTGTAAAACCCTCGGACGGAACCGACATCGCCGCCGCTTCGATTGTAGAGCAGTTGCAGCGCGGCTGGCCCCGGCAGCCGCGCCGGGGGGTTCCTGTCTGGGTTCCGCCTGTTCGTGCCGATACAGGGCCGAATCAGGCCAAAACATAACAAGAAGTTGGGTGCCCCACGTCCCGCTTCTGGGACGTGGGTTTCAACCGTGGAAAGGCTGCATGTGTGGAGCATGGATGCTGACCCGAAGGCCCATGTCCGAGAGTCCGGACATGGGGCACCCAGCTTGTAGCCTCAAGCCGTTTCACCCAGACGTCATCTCGACCGAAGCCGCGCGGCATCACCGCGCGGCGCAGTGGAGAGACCCCTGTATCTTCCTCTTACCGTTGTCAGCCCCGTCATCCTGGCCACCGCAAGGGCATCGTCATTCCGCCAAGGCCGGTTTCGGTTTTATAAGCAGGGAAGCCGCCACCGTGACCCCAAGGACCGCAACGATGACCCCGAGCGAAAGCACCGGGCCGATCTCCAACCAGTGTTCGGCGAGCATCTTGACGGCGGCAAAAGCGAGCACCACGGCCAGGCCATAGTGCAGGAAGCGAAGCCGGGTGAGGAAGTGGACGAGAAGGAAGTAGAGCGAGCGCAGGCCCATCACCGCCATGATGTTCGACGTATAGGCGATGAAGGGGTGGGTGGTGATCGAGAGCACGGCGGGAATGGAGTCGAGCGCGAAGACGACATCGGTCAACTCGATGGCGATCAGAGTGAGAAAGAGGACGGTGGCCGTGCGGCGATTGTTTTCGACCACGAAGAAGTGGTCCTGGTTAAGGCTGACCGGATAGACCTTCGAGAGCCAGCGAATCCATGCCGGGGCTTCTTCGCTGTGCGAGGAGGGAATGACCAGCCGGATGGAGGCGAACAGCAGGATGGCGGCAAAGACGTAACTGATCCAGGCAAAGCGGTCGAGCAGGCCGATGCCGGCGGCGATGAAGACGCCGCGCATGACAATGGCCCCGGCCACTCCCCAGAAGAGGACGCGATGCTGCTTGAGCGGCTCGATCTTGAAGAAGCGGAAGAGCAGCAGGAAGACGAACAGATTGTCGATCGACAGCGACTCTTCGATGGCGTATCCGGCCAGATACTCGACCGCGGGGTGGTTGCCCAGGGTGTAGAAGATGAAGCCCGAGAAGGCCAGCGCCGCGGTAATCCACAGAACGGTGGAGAAGACAGCGGTGCGATGCTCCTTGGCCGGCGACGGCGGAGTCCGGCGCCGCGAATAGAGAAAGTCAATCGCGAACAGGACCAGGAGAAAGAGATGGAAGCCAATCCAATGACTGAGCGGAGTGTCCCCGTGCGTGAGGCCATCGATGTATCCAAGCATGTTCCCTAGCATCTTCCTTGGATGCTACCGGAGCGGACGCCGCAATGTACATCGGCAGCAGCATGTTACAGGGCGGTCAGCGCCAGGGTATAGACCCCGTAGAGAGCCAGTGCAAGGGCGATCCACAGCAGCGACGACAGGAAGAGGCCGCGGAGAACGGGAAGGACGGGATGGGCGACGAAGAACTCGATCGCCGAAGCGCGCTGCGGCGGCGCGGCGGAGTTGGCGGAACTGGCGTAGGTCGAGTGAAGCGCAGGCGCGTGCATGGTACTACCTCAGTGAGTTCGAGCCTAGGAGCGGTGTCGAGAGCATGGGTATCCCCGGAACGGGGGAGACGGTACATCGTTTGGGGAATGCGGGAATGGATATCGTGATGACACGCCACCGGGGTTGGCGTAGGATCAGACCGTAATTTGGGCCCTGTAGTCGTTTAGTCGATTCTCACAAGGAGAGTGTATGAAGATATGGACTCGTTTGTTGGCGGTCGCGGCAGGCGTGCTTGCCGTGAATGTTGCGCTGGCGCAGGCCCCCGCGGGGTCGACCGGCCAGTGCAAGGATGGAACCTATACGACGGCCCCGAGCAAGAAGGGCGCCTGTCGCGGGCATAAGGGAGTGCAGACGTGGTTTGCCGCTTCGGCCGCAGCTCCGGCGCCGATGGCAGCGAAGGCTCCAGCGGCCGCACCGGCACCCATGCCGGCACCGGCTCCGGCGAAGGCTCCGCGGCAGATGGCTGCGATGCAGCAGGCCCCGGGCGGCGGCGCGGGAATGGTGTGGGTGAACACCGAATCCAAGGTCTATCACTGCGCGGGAACCAAGTATTACGGTAAGACGAAACAGGGAAAGTACATGTCCGAGGCGGATGCGAAGGCCTCCGGGGCGCATGCCGATCACAATCATCCCTGCATGAAATAAGGTGCAAAAAGCAGCGGCGCGAGGCTGCGCCGCTGCCTTAAATCTGGCGGGTGTCTTACGGTTGAAAACTGCCTTAAAAGTCTCATGTAACCAGTGAAGAGGTCGTTCTCTGGTTACATTTGAGGCTCTGTAACCAGAGAAAATCCATTTCTCTGGTTACTCAACTTTGAGGGGTCAGCCGCGCTGATTAATGAGGCGAATCATCTCTAAAAAGAGGTCGCCGGCGATCTGGAGCGAGTGGGCGCTGATCTTGTCCAGCGTGTCCTCGGCGGTGTGATGGTAGCCGTCGGGCATGGAGAAGGTGCGGGGGCCGTAGTCGATGTCGATGATGTCGAGCACAGGGACGCCGCGTTTGGCGAAGGGAAGGTGGTCGTCTTCGACCGCGGTGGAATTCTTGAAGACGTAGGCGGAGTGGCCGGTGTTCTTCGCCGCCTGTTTGAGCATGTCGAGCAGCCAGGGGGTGGAGTTGGCGTCCCGGTCGATGTTGAGGTCCTTATCGCCGATCATGTCGGCGAGCAGGAAGGCCTTGATCTTCTTGAGGGTGCCGTCCTGCGACCACTTGGCGGCGAGATGGCGGGTGCCGTAGAGGGAGTCCGTGGCGGACCAGGACTGAATGGCTTCTTCGCCGTCGTCGAAGACCAGCCAGATACTGTAGCCCTGGGGCGGATGGGCGCGGAGGTAGTTGCCCATCTCGATGAGCAGGGCGGTGGTGGAGCCGCCGTCGTTGGCGCCGACGAAGTTGATGTCGCGCAGCGGGTAGTTGGTCTCGTAGTGGGTGGCGAGGACGATGACACCGTCTTTTTTGCCGGGGTAGCGGACGATGTAGTTGCGCATCTCCAGCAGGCCGGCGGGGGTGCCGGCGGTGAAGCGGTCGGTCTCGAAGCGGCCCTGGGCGATCTCGGGCTTGAAGTGATCCTTGATGAAGGCCTCGGCTTTGGCGTGGCCGGGGGAGCCGACCCAGCGTTTGGGCGCGGCGGCGATATATTGCCGGGTGAGGTTGTAGGCGGCCTGGCCGTTGAATCTGGCGGGGGAGTTCTGGGCGGGGGCCTTCTGAGCCGCAGCGGGCAGGGTGAGAGAGATGGCGAGGAGGGCGGCTACCATCCCGCCCTTTGCGCAAAAGGCGCGCAAAGGATGGGGCACCCGGTTTGTTGTTGCCTGTGTTTGAGAAGGAGTGTCCGGGGAGCGGTGGTCGGGGCGCTGCGAGCGAAATACAGGGGTCTCTCCACTTCGCTTCGCTCCGGTCGAGATGACGTATGTATCTCTATTCCCCTTTATTTCGGCCGAGATGGCGTATGTCTCTCCACTCCGCCTCGGTTTGGTCGAGATGATGTGCTTCGGTGCAGGGCTGGACGGCGCAGGGGCTGTCATCAGGACTTGATTTCCTTGGGTTTGCGGCGGGAGGGGTGGACGAGGAAGGCGACGCCGACGCCGACCATGTAGAGGGCGAGCATGGGCGTGGCGAAGAGGCACATGCTGACCGGATCGGGCATGGGGCAGATGATGGCGGCGATCAGGAAGATGACGAGGATCGCATAGCGGATGTGTCTGATCAGGAATTTGGCGTCGACGATGCCGAAGAGCGAGAGAAAAAAGATGAGGATAGGCAGCTCGAAGGTGATGCCCAGCCCGAGGATGATGGCGAGGAAGAAGCCGGTGTAGTCCTCGATGGTGATAATGGGGTGGAAGTCCCTGCCGAAGTCGCCGATGAGGACCTTGAGCGCGCCGGGGAGCACCCAGCGGTAGCCGAACCAGGCACCGGCGAGGAAGAGGCCGACGGTCGCGCCCATAAAAGGAAAGACGTAACGCTTCTCGTTGGCGTACATGCCGGGCGAGATGAAGAGCCAGACCTGGTAGAGGATGAAGGGCGAGGCGAGGATGGCGCCGCCGACCAGCGCGGTCTTGAGGTAGAGGTTGAGCGGATCGGTGGGGTGGGTGAAGTTGAGATCGATGTGCAGATTGGTGAGGGGCTGCTGGATGTAACCGTAGAGCCGCTCGTGGAAGGCGTAGGCGACGGCGAAGCCGACGAGCAGATAGATGGTGGCGCGGATGAGGCGTTTGCGCAGCTCCCCAAGGTGCTCCATCAGGCTCATGCCGGGGAGTTCGGCGCGGTCGGTGACCGCGGTTCGGGCGCGATCGACAAAATCAGCCATGGAGGGATGCCTCGGCTACGTTGTCCGGCGCGGGCGCTGCGGTCTGATCGGCAGTCTTCTGTGGCTCGGGAGCGCGCGGGATGGAGGCGAAGGCCTGCGAGATGGAGGAGCTGGCTACGGGAAGGCCGGTGGAGGGTGGCATGAGTTGGAGGTCGCCCGAGGTGGCGATGGGCAGCGGCTCTGTAGCAGATTCGGCGGCGGGCTCGGCAAAAGATGCAGTGGCGGATTCAGCGGCAGGCTCGGCGAGCGATTCGGTATAGCCTCCGTCACCATGTCCGGTCCAGTCGTTCTGATCCTCGTCTCCGAAGGGGTGCATGTGGGGATGCTCTTCGAGCGGCTCCGCGTTTGGATCGGCGATGGTGTGCTCGGTGATATTTTCGCTGCCGTCGGTGATGGCGGGAACGATCGGGGCAGCCGCTTCCATTTCGGCGATCTTTTTCTGCTGTTCGGCCTGTTCGGACATGCGCAGCTCGTCTTCCATCTGCATGCGGAACTCGTTGGAGGCGCGGCGGAACTCGGCCATGAGCTTGCCCAGTTGACGGGCGAGCTCGGGCAGCTTCTTCGGGCCGAAGAGAAGCAGGGCGAGAAAGAAGATGAGTGCGCTGTCCTGAAAGCTAGGCATAGTTGAATCTCATCATACGGCTTACGTTGGACGGTAACAAATAGATGTCGTCTCTTGACACTGTTGTAAGATTAATGGTGTAGGACGGCTGAACCTGAAGAACGGAAGCAATGCGAAAGGCGCATCTTTCGGGAGCGATTTTCGTCCAATGAAGTAGAAGCGGCAACGATAGCCGCTCGCGTATTAAAGCGTAGTAAGAGTTGCAACATCCCCGTGGACTGGATGACGGTTTTAAAGCGAATCGTCATAGCGAATCCGCTGCAACTTAAGTAGTTTCATGCTTTCAACATCCCCGTCTCGAAGGCGAAGGACGGTGCCGGCGCCAGCCGACACCAAACGACCTTGTGAGACTGAAGGCGGAGTCTATTGAACGATCTCATGGAAGAGGTCACGGCAACGGCCGTGGCAGAGCAGGTTGGTGAAAGCTGTTCTCTCGATCACTACCTAATGCAACCGGACCATACGATGGACGCGCGCATTGCCGCGGCGCGGGCCAAACTGGGCACCGATGTCCTGCTGCTGGGGCACCACTACCAGCGCGACGAGGTGATCCGGTTTGCCGATTTTACAGGCGACAGCTACAAGCTGAGCAAAGCGGCGGCGGAGGCGAAGGCGAAGTACCTGCTGTTCTGCGGCGTTCACTTTATGGCGGAGACGGCGGACCTGCTGAGCCAGCCGTGGCAGCAGGTGATTCTGCCGGACCTGAACGCGGGCTGCTCGATGGCCGATATGGCCGAGATCGGGCAGGTGGAGGACTGCTGGGACTCGTTCGAGCGGGCCGGCCTGTTGGGAGAGAACGACCAGGGCGCGGGTAACAGCGCGAAGGGAATCATCCCACTGACGTATATGAACTCGGCGGCGGCGATCAAGGCCTTTTGCGGCGAGCGCGGCGGATTGGTGTGTACCTCGTCCAATGCTCGCGGCGCCTTTGAGTGGGCGTTCAAGCGGGCGGAGAGGATTCTGTTTCTTCCCGATCAGCATCTGGGGCGGAACACGGCGTTTGCGATGGGGCTTCAGGCCGGCGAGATGGCGGTCTGGGATCCGTTCCAGATCAACGGCGGTTTGACGCCGGAGAAGATGCGCGCGGCGAAGGTGATCCTGTGGAAGGGGCACTGCTCGGTCCACCAGCGATTTTTGCCGGAGCATGTGGACCGGGTGCGGCGCGAGGAGCCGGGGATGCAGGTGATCGTGCATCCGGAGTGCCGCTGGGAGGTGTGCAGGAAGGCGGACACGGTTGGATCGACGGAGCGGATCATCAAGACGATCGAAGCTGCTCCCGAGGGCACCAGCTTTGCCGTGGGCACGGAGATTCACCTGGTCAACCGGCTGGCGAAGCGGTTTGCGCCGTTGGGCAAGCGGGTGATTACGCTCGACGATTCGGGCTGCCTGTGCACGACGATGTACCGCATCTCGCCGCAACACCTGGCCTGGGCGCTGGAGAATCTGGCCGAGGGTCGCGTGGTGAACCGCATCAAAGTAGACGATGAGGTGAAACAGTGGGCCCGGGTGGCGCTGGACCGGATGCTGGAGATCGTATGAGAGAGGATGGATGTGGGTAAGACGTTTACATTGAGCGAAGCGCAGACGATGCTGCGGGTGCTGGAAGCGCTGTTGCGGAAGGCGCAGGCAGCGGCATCGCGGGTGGATGCGTTGGGGAGGGAGATGCAGGAGCTGAGCTACCGCATCTTCCTCTCCGGCGGAATGCAGGTGGACGTAACCGTGGCGGCTCGGCGGCGGGCTGAGCGCGACAAGGCCGAGCAGGAGACCAAGGACACGCTGGCCGAGATCGAGGCTATCGGGGTCGAGGTGCAGGACCTGGAGGAAGGGCTGCTGGACTTTCCCTGCGTGATGGACGGCCGGACGGTGATGCTGTGCTGGAAGCTGGGCGAGGACGCGATCGGACACTGGCACGATGCCGAGGATGGGTTTGCGGGGCGCAAGCCGCTGGATGGTCGGTTTGGCAAGCCGGAGCGGGAACGGCTGAATTAACTCTGAAGTGCGGTCTGTTAGGTAAGCTGGGAGGGACAGCGGCTCCGTGAGGGCACTGCTGAAGAGTGTGCCTGAAGGAGATTCGGATTGCAGTATTTGATTGGCTTCACGATAGCTGTGTTTATCGCCCTGACCGGCGTTGGCGCCGGAACAATTACGACCCCGGTGCTGATCCTCTTTCTGGACGTGCCGGCGGCGATTGCGGTCAGCGTGGGGCTGATGTTTTCGGCGGCGGTGAAGCTGGTGCTGGTGCCGACGCAGATCTGGCGCAGGCAGGTGAACTGGCGGACATTGGGGTTCATGCTGCTGGGCGGGGTTCCGGGTGTGCTGGCGGGGTCGCTGCTGCTGAAGCATTTTGTGAATGCGGGCTCGCAGATGGTGATCGATGCGACGCTGGGCGTGATTCTGGTCTTCACGTCGATCTGGCAGATCGCGTTCTCGTTTCGACCGCAGCAGGAGCAGAGGCCGCGCCGGGATCGCTCGCATGTGCTTCCGTGGCTGATGTTTCCGGTGGGCGCGGAGGTGGGGTTCTCGTCGGCGGGCGCGGGAGCGCTGGGCAGCGCGGCGCTGCTGGGCCTGACGCCGCTGAGTCCGGCGCAAGTGGTGGGGACCGATATCGCGTTCGGCTTCCTGGTGTCGCTGATCGGGAGCGGAGCGCACTGGTTTTCTCATGCCTCCGATCCGCAACTGCTGAATCATCTGATTGTGGGCGGACTGGCGGGCGCGGTGGTGGGCACGCTGATCGCGGGGAAGATTCCTAAGCGACCGCTGCGGTTTGCGCTGTGGGTGTGGCTGTTAATCATCGGCGGCCAATTTCTTTATCGTGCGGTTCATGCTTTTCCGAGGTGAGGGGAGATGCTCGCGCCGTGGAATTGCAAGACGATCTGGTTTGCGGATCTCCAGGCACATTCATGCGGGGGGCTTGAGTTATGCTGGGGGCAGCAACTACTTCCCAATGGGTGGTGTCGATGGCCTTTGAGAACGTCAGTAGCATTCTGCAAATGGGCTCGGTATTCAGCAGCTTTAAGCTATTGCTTATTGCGGCATCATCTTCTCGCCCTCAATACCGTTCGCTTTGCTTCAAACTTCTGCAACCCTTTACGAAGGATGGCGAGGTCTCTCTCCGGTACCGCTGTTACCATCGCTACCTGCGAAGTTCCGTGCGGCTCTCGGAACTGAGAAGCGACCTGTTGAGTGTTCTCGAATTGAGCGTTCGGGACACCTACCGTCTTGATCTCGGCTTTCAACCCGACCTCGTGATCGACGGCGGCGGCAACATTGGCCTGTTTACTCTTCGTGCGGCTGCTGCTGCAAATTCGACAAACGGTTCGCCTGTGAAATTTGTTGTCTGTGAGCCTCTGCCGAGAAATATCAAGCAGATCCAGAAGCATATTGACCTCAATCAAATACCGGCTGAGATTCTGCCGGTCTGTCTGGGTGGGGTTGGGCGTCAAATTCCCTTCTATTGCCGCGAGGCGATCGACAGCAGCTTCGATCCACATAAGCCATACCTCAGCACGATCGATATCCCTGTCTATACGCTCAGGGATGCTCTTGGCTCTTATCCGGCAAAGCGTATTTTGATAAAACTTGATATTGAAGGCATGGAGATTGAAGCTCTCGAAAGTTATGTGCCTGGCGAGCAGAGAGCGGTGTATATCGTTGGCGAGTTACATGGCGTAGCCGCGAATGCCTCGGTGATGAAGCGGATCTTCCATGACAATGGATGGCGGCTTGAGCTTCATGACATTGCAAATAACAATGCAACTTTCCGGGCCTGTTCTCCGGCCGCGGCGCCGCTGCTGGCATGGGCCGCCGGGGCGCAATCGACTTCGCCTGCGGAGGGCCGGGCGTGAAACTCCAAAATTCCAGAATCCGCATGAAGCTACGATGGCGGATGATGTATACCCTCCGCTACGGCGGCAAAAGCGTCGCCTTCGGTCGAGATGACGTGAGATGAGTTGTGGTGGGTTGAGATGGAGGGCTTTGGCGCCGGAGAGTATGGAGAATCCGGCAGCAGGGTCAGGCGACGAGCGACGACGTGCGTGACGCGTAGAGGAACATGGCGCTCTGGACATTGACCTGGTGGCCGGCCTGGTTGAATGCCATCCAATCGAAGCCGTATTGCTCGAGTGCCTTCGGAATCGGATAGAGATCGTCGACGAACTGCGGATGCAGTTCCATGGTGAGGTTATCGACGTGAGCCAGCCATGCGGGTTCGCTGAAGACTGCCTGCTCATGGCCTTCGATGTCCATCTTCACCAGGTTGAAGCGGTCGATGCCCTGCTCGCGCATGATGGTTTCGATGGAGACAGTCTGATCCGGGTTCTGCCGCTCGACGGAAGGGCAGGAGATGAACTTGGTGTAGCGGGGAGCGCGGGAGACCTCGCAGCCGTTGGCTTCGAGCAGGAGCCGGTAGACGGGCTCATAGACCCCGACCGGCTCAACGCCGACGGCGATCTTCGCGTCGAGGGCGAGCAGCGCCAGCAGGGAGAACATGCCGCGATTCGCGCCCAGGTCGAGCACGGCGTCGAGCGGGGTGTGCAGCCGGAGATGCTCGAGATAGCAGTCGCGCGCGTACATCTCGCGCACGTTGCCGAAGGTGGGGTTGTCGTCGTGCGCGGCGAGGAGATGGTCGATGTCGGCCAATGGCATTGCCATGCGGGTATCGCCGAAATGGACGTGCATATTGCGGCTCATGGCGGCGTCGAGCGCGGAGAGCTTCCTGGTCCGCAGGATGGCGGGACTTTGAAGCACGGTCGCCCTGGCGAGGGCGAACAGGTCGCGCCCTTCAAGGACATGTCCCAGGGCGCTGTACTCCGAGAAGAAACGGGTGATTGCGTTGTTGCGCAACGAACCGACCTCGATGGAGATATTGTGCAGTCGCAAGCAGTGTACTCTCACGACGCGCTGCCAGTGCGGCAAATATTTGCTACCGGCAGCCTGTGAATAACTAAATCTATCGGACAATAACAATTATTGTTTGATATGAGGTACACTTGCTGGGTGCAGGGTGCTTCGACCAAGACGTTTCGCGAGCTTTGTGCCGAGCACGGCATTGCCGTGACGCATCAGCGCCAGGTGTTGTACGAGGTGATGCAGGGGATGAGCGGACATCCCAGCCCGGAAGAGGTTTATGCGCGGGTGAAGAAGAAGATTCCGGCGATCTCGCTGGCGACGGTCTATAAGAACATTCATCTCTTCGTGGAGAGCGGTGTTTTTCGCAAGATGAGCATGCATCACGGCTCGGTACGCGTGGAGATGAACAGCGAGGCGCACCATCACATGGTGTGCTCCAAGTGCAAGGCAATTACCGATATAGGGGAGCAGGAGTTGGGGCTGGTGTCGAAACGCACCCGCCTGCCGGGAGGTTTTCTGGTGGAGCGGTATGCGGTGGATGTCATTGGGTTGTGTCCGAAGTGTCAATAAGTCAGGAAGCCAATTCAGCAAGTCAGTAAGCCAGAGTGAAACAACGCAAGTCAGACGGGCTGCGGCCCGAGAGATTTCGAGGTGAAGTATGGCAGACGAGCAGAAGAGCAAAGTGCTGACGACCGAGGTGGGCCGTCCGGTAGGCGACAACCAAAACTCACTAACCATGGGCCCGCGCGGGCCTATTGTGTTTGACGACTATTTGCTGTTTGAGAAGATGGCGCACTTCAACCGCGAGCGGATTCCGGAGCGCGTCGTTCATGCGAAGGGATCGGGCGCGTATGGGACTTTTACCTGTACCAACCCGGATATGAAGAAGTACACCACGGCGAAGGTCTTCGACACCGTGGGCAAGAAGACGCCGACGCTGCTGCGCTTTTCGACCGTCGGCGGAGAAAAGGGCTCGGCGGATACGGAGCGCGATCCGCGCGGATTTGCGCTGAAGTTTTATACCGAAGAGGGCAACTGGGATCTGGTGGGTAACAACACGCCGGTCTTCTTTATCCGCGACCCGCTCAAGTTCTCGGACTTTATCCATACGCAGAAGCGCGATCCGGAGACGAACCTGAAGTCGCCGACGATGATGTGGGACTTCTGGTCGTTGTCGCCGGAGAGCCTGCACCAGGTGACGATCCTGTTCAGCGACCGGGGAACGCCCAAGGGATTTCGCCACATGAACGGCTATGGCAGCCATACGTTCTCGCTGATCAATGCGAACAACGAACTGTTCTATGTGAAGTATCACTTCAAGACGAAGCAGGGGATCGACAACTTTACGGGTGAAGAGGCCGACCACATGAAGTCGGTCGACCTGGACTATTCGCAGAGAGACCTCTACGGTTCGATCGAGAAGGGCGACTTTCCGAAGTGGACGGTGCAGATTCAGGTGATGCCGGAGGCCGAGGCGGCGACGTATCATCTCAACCCGTTCGACCTGACCAAGGTGTGGCCTCATGGTGACTACCCGGTGATCGAGATTGGCGAACTGGAGCTGAACCGGAATCCGAAGAACTACTTTGCGGAGATTGAGCAGTCGGCCTTCGAGCCGCGCAATGTCGTTCCGGGGATGGGCTTTTCGCCGGACAGAATGTTGCAGGGGCGGCTGATCAGCTATCCCGACGCACACCGCTACCGGCTGGGAGTGAACTACGAGTCGCTTCCGGTGAATCAGCCGAAGTGCCCTTATGCGACCTATCACCGCGATGGAACGATGGTGTATGGAGACAACGGCGGCGGGTCGCCTAACTACGAGCCGAATAGTTTCGGCGGCCCGAAGGAAGATCGCAGTTACAAAGAGCGGCCTACGACCTATGCGGATGCGACCGTGGCGCGCTATGACCATCGCGAACTGGACGGCGACTACTACACGCAGCCGGGCAATCTGTTCCGGCTCTTGAAGCCTGATGCACAGCAGCGGTTGGTGAGTAACATCGCCGGGAGCCTGGGGCAGGTTGAGACACGGATTCAGGACTTACAGATTAATCACTTCTACAAGTGCGATCCGAAGTATGGAGAGGGCATCGCCAAGGCGATCGGCAGAAAGATCGAAGAGATTGTAAAGAAAGACGAGTTAGTAACCGCCTGAAGAAAGACGAGTTAGTAACTCCTTCGTAAGGAGTGAGTCGTTGAGGATCGGCGAGAGTTTTCGGGATTGCGGAGGAGCCGGGTGGCATTCGGCTCCTCCAGCGAAGTACTGCGTCCCGGTCTGACTGGGTGAGTGATCGCAGCTCCAGACGGAATTACCCCGCAGAGGGGAATTTAAACATCTTCCTGATTTAAACAACGCGCGCGCGAACGTGGTTTCGCGCGTGAAGGGGACAGCTATGGGAAATGCAACTGCATTTGATTGGGCGGGAGTCGTCGATTATGCAAAGAGGTCTTACACGGAGCCTCCAAAGACGCAGTACGAATTGCCGGGAGTCAATGTAGAAGATCATCTTGGGATTCCGGTAGCCTGCGTTCCGCTGTGGCATACGGTCGTGACTGCCAAACTGACGCTGCCGAAGGGTGACAAGGAGGCGTTGCAGCGGGCGCAGTCGCGGCTGAGCGCGGCGCTGGCGGAGATTGAGTCGATCTATCCGCTCAATCCCGGCGGACTTTTGACGCAGGTGGCTTATGGGCTCTCTTACTTCAAGGAATATCTGCCGGCGAAGATTACCGACAAGATGATGCCGCGGGCGCTGGACAATGGAAAGCCCGGCGACTGGGCGCTGATCGATTCGATCCGGTATCCCAAGGACCCGGAGAACCTGGTGCTGGAGCAGAACGACATCTCGTTCCACTTCAAGAGCGACTATAACGAGCACATCAACGATGTGATCCGCGCGATGTTCCAGCCGGGAGCGCATCTGCTGAACGGCATTCCGTGCGAGTGCTTTTATGTGGGCGACCTGTTCACCGTGACGTCGATCCGGCGCGGATTTGCCGGGCGGGGGATGCCGCACAAGATCGCAAAGCGGCTGGGGATTCCGGGTGCCGATAAGATTCCGGCGGGAGCGATGCTGTTCATGGGCTTCACGTCGAGTCACGTTCATGGGCTGGCCGAGGGGCCATTGCCGAGCTTCGAGACGATTCCGGGCTATACCGACCAGACGCCGGAGAGCTACTTTGCCAACGGGACGATGATGCATCTCTCTCATATTCAGATCGATCTGGAGGGATGGTATGGGATGAATCACAAGTCGCGCCTGCATCACATGTTTCATCCGCGCCGGACGGAAGGGGAGGATGTGCTGTCGCCTTCGCAGGCCCCGGAGACGAGCACCTTCAAGGAAGAACTGGAAGAGGATGCGAAGAAGCATGGGGTCGTAGGCCACAACGCGCAGATGCAGTTTCTCTCGCGGCTGAACGAAGACACCACAACCGCGTACGGAGACAAGTTGCCCAAGGGGACGGTGATCTTTCTGCGGCAGGACTTCGACACGGTCGAGCATCCGTTCGAGTTCAACTCCGAGGGGTCGGTGAGCCCGACGCCGATGCCGGGAGTTCACTTCATCGGGTTTGCGCCGTCGGCACAGCTCTTTGAAAAGATCCGGCTGGAGATGGATGGCGTGGAGTTGCAGAAGAGGAACAAGCTGACGGACGAGAACATGGGCTTCACCAAGTTCCTGGTGACGACGCATCGGCAGAACTATCTGGAGCCGTCGCGCAAGCATCGTTCGTTTCCGCTGGCGGAGCTGCTGTAAGGGGTCTTTGAAGGTTCCCTCAGCGGCTAAAGCCGCATTGTGAGCCCCTCAATTACGGCACGGCTGAAGCCGTGCCCTTAACCGAGTCTGACTGCACAGAGTTTGCAAGTGACTGCGTGAGCTCCGCTCCGTTTGGTTGGAGCGGAGCTCGCGCGAAACCTGAACTGTTACTGAAAGGGAGTTACGTTTTAAATGCTACAAATTGGCGAGAAGTTTCCTGACTATAGCGTTACTGCAACCATCTCCACCGACAGGGATGAAGCGAAGGCGTTTACCACGATTACGGAGGCATCCTATCCGGGCAAGTGGAAGCTGTACTTTTTCTGGCCGAAGGACTTCACGTTTGTGTGCCCGACCGAGATTGCGGCCTTCGGCAAATTGAACAGTGAGTTTGCCGACCGCGACTGCCAGATTCTCGGAGGCAGCACGGACAACGAGTACGTCCATGCGGCGTGGCGGACGCATCATGCGGACCTGAAGGATCTGACGTATCCGATGCTGTCGGACATTCGCCGCGACCTTTGCGGCCAACTCGGCATTCTGGACGAGCAGGCGGGCGTGGCGCAGCGGGCGACGTTTCTCGTCGATCCGGAGAACGTGATTCGGTTTATCTATGTGACGGATCTGTCGGTGGGCCGCAATCCGCAGGAGGTGCTGCGGGTGCTCGACGCGTTGCAGACGGACGAGCTTTGCCCGTGCAACTGGCAGAAGGGCGAGGCGACACTGGCGTAGTTTGGTTCAACGGGAGGCGCGGTGCCGGTGCAGCCGCGCCTTTTTCTTTACAATGAAGTTCCTAAGAGCCTGATTGAGCGGCTGTCCCTGGGGTGATTCGGATGGAAAGAGGCAAGGGCGAGATACAGGGGTCTCTCCACTGCGGCGGCAAAAGCGCCGCCTTCGGTCGAGATGACGTGGGCTTTGTGGCGTTTTCCTCCGGATGTGGCCTTGGTGATGCGGGCAAAACGCAGATTCCCTTCGGGAATGACAAGCAAAGGAAGCTATACCTGAGAGGCAATGGCTCCAAGGTGGGTGCGGCTTTGGTTGAGATGACGTGCTTTAGAAATTGCTGGGGAAAGGATGACTCGATATGGCATTGGATGAGCTGATTGGCGGGTTACCCGCGTATGCGAAGGATTTGAGGCTGAACTATTCGTCGCTGGTGAAACAGAGCACTGATCTGACGCCGCAGCAGCTATGGGGGTCGGTGGTGGTGGCGGCGATTGCGACGCGCAATGGGGAGTTGACCACCGAGGTGATCGCGGAGGCGGAGGGGATTCTGACTCCCGGGGCGCTCGATGCGGCGAAGGCCGCGGCGGCGATCATGGGGATGAATAACATCTACTACCGGTTTCATCACCTGACGTCGAATGAAAAGTATGCGACGCTGCCGGCACGGCTGCGGATGAACGTGCTGCGCGGGCACACGGTCGAACATGTGGACTTCGAGCTGTGGTGTCTTGTGGTCAGCGCGATCAACGCCTGCGGCAAGTGCGTCGACTCACACGAGAAGGTGCTGCGGGAGAAGGGCGCTACCGAGGAGTTGATTAATGCGGCAGTGCGGGTGGCTTCGGTGATCCATGCGATTGGGGTGGTGCTGGATTCGGAGCGGGCCTCGCCTACGGCGGCGGAGTAAAGCGGTTTTTGGGGAGAGGGTGTCTCCGGCGGTTGTTGCAAGGGCATTCGCATGGTTGCCGGGATTGGGCGAGATACAGGGGTCTCTCCGCTTCGGCCCTGCGGACCTCCGGTCGAGATGACGTACTTTTAGGGCGGGCGCGGCCCGGTCGAGATGCGTGCTTTTAGGGCGCGTGCGGCCCGATCGAGATGACGTGTTTTTAGGGCGGGCGCGGCCCGGTCGAGATGCGTGCTTCTTAACTTCTGGAATGGCCGCTTGCTTTTTTATTTGGCGGAGGGTTCGGGAGCGGGCTTGAGGCCGGGGTTCCATTGCGGCTTCCATGTGGTGTTGGCCAGCCAGCGGATCGGCGCGACCATGGAGGCGATGGCGTTGGTCATGTGGGTGAAGTCGATGGTGCGGAGTTCGTCGCTGGGCTGGTGGTAGTCCTTGTGCAGGCCGAAGCTGGAGACGGTGTGGGCGATGATACCTTGTTGGGCGAGGGCGTAGTTGTCGGAGCGCTGGAAGAATTTTTCTTTGGGGTGGGGATCGGCGACGAGGTGAGCGCCATGCTTTGCCAGCTCGGGGCCGAGGCTGGAGCGCTCGAAGCCGGTGAGCCAGAGGGTTCCGGCGGGGACGGCGGGATCGGGGCGGCCGATCATCTCAAACTCGAGGTTGGCGACGATGTCGGGGAGCGGGACGGGCGGGTGCGCGAGGAAGGCCTGGTTGCCGTAACCTCCGATCTCTTCGGAGCCGAAGAGGGCGAAGACGACGGTGCGGCGGGGACGGTGGCCGGCGGCGAGCAGATGAGCGAGGGCGAGGACGGCGGTGGTTCCGGAGGCGTCGTCGTCGGCGCCGTTGTAGATGGTGTCGCCGTCGACGGCGGGGCCGATGCCGAGGTGGTCGAGGTGGGCGGTGAGCAGAATGACTTCATTGGGCCGCGTCGTGCCGCGCAGGATGGCGATGGCGTTCCAGGTCTCGGTACGAGGGGTGTCCTCGAATTTGGAGAGGTGCTGCTGGAGATGCTGGGGCAGAGGGACGGGGAGAGCTGCCTTTTGCAGAAAAGTTCCGTTGTCGCCGCCGGGTTCGAGGCCAAGGGCTTCGAACTGGGAGGCGGCGAAGAGGGCGGCGATGTGCTCGTCGCGGGTGGCGGAGCCGCGGCCGTGGAGCGCGTCGTCGGCGAGGAAGGCCATGTCGGCGTGGACCTCGCGCTGAAGCGGCGATGATGATGCCGTTTGCGCCGGGGGCGAGTCCAACGACTGGACCTGAGACGAGATCTGGCCATAGGTGACAACGCCCGAGAGAAGCAGGCAGGCGAGCGTTGCCGCGCCGCGTTTGAGGGAAGGCATGGCGCAGATTATAGAAGAGCGGCGAACGATTAATTTTGAGAAGAGCGCGGTGGCTGAGAAGATAACGGCGAGGGCTTCGATGAGCAAGAGATGGGCTGCGGGCGTGCAGCAACTGGCCTGGATGGCCTTCGCGGTCGCGGCGATGGCGCTGACGGGATGCGACGGATTTTTTGTCCCGAATGTTCCGGTCCCGCCGGTGACGACGGGGAATTATGTCTACGTGGCGAACACGGTTACGAATTCGGTGAGCGGGTACGCCGTGGCGACGGGAACGACGGGAACGGCGACATTGACCGCTGTTCCCGGCTCGCCGGTGTCGCTGCAATACACGCCGGTGGCGATGGCGATCTCGCGGAGCAACAAGTTTTTGTACGTGTCATCGGTGGGGAGCATCAACGTCTACAGTATCGGGTCGAACGGATCGCTGACGGCGACCAATGGGACGGGAGTGACGGCCATCAACGTGACTTCGATGGATGTGTCGCCGGATGGGCAGTGGCTGCTGTCGCTGGGTGGGACCAGCGTGCTGGCGCAGATCAACGTCTACCAGATCAACGCTTCGACCGGAGCGCTGACGCTGACGAACACCGGGCAGACGTCGGTTGCCAATGCCGTGATCGTGCCGCGGATGCTGCGCATCTCGCCGAGCGGGACGCTGGTGTTTGCCGCGCTGGGCACAGGCGGCGACGTGGTGTTCAACTTCGACACCACGACGGGCACGCTGTTCAACAGCCAGAACCTGGCGGTGAGCGCGACGACGAGCGATAACGGCCTGGCGGTCGACAATGCCACGGCGAATCTGTACATCGCGCGCAGCGGCACGGGCGGCGGGGTACGGGTGTTCAGGATCGGAACCGGCGGGTCGCTGAGCGAGATTGCGCGGTCGCCGTTTGCCTCCGGCGGGCAGGCCTACACCGTGGTGCTGGACAGCACGGGAAAGTACGCTTATGCGGCAAACCGGGCGAATTCGACAATCTACGGCTATGCGGTGGGTACGGGCGGCGGCCTGACGGCGCTGGACGGTTCGCCGTACGGGAGCGGGTTGCAGGTGTCTTCGCTCGACATCGACAACACCGGAGCGTATCTGTTGGCGGCGGCGTCCGGCGGGAAGCCCGATCTGTCGATGTACAGCTTCGACACGACGACGCCGGGAATGCTGATTCCGGCGGCCAGCGTCACCATGGGCACCGATCCGGCGGGTTCTATGTTTGTGGTCGCGATGCATTCCGGGCAGTAACTCATCTTGTTCGGGCTGGGGAATGTCCTCGCTTGGCGAACAACGGCACATGGGATTCGGGGCATCGGCCAGTAGTATGGGTATAGAAGTTTTTGAGGGTTTTCGGGCTATTTTTTCTTCTTTCTGCCAATCCGCTCGACGAAGAAATGTGATTTGGCTTGCTGCGTTCGCGGCGATGTCGGTGTGTCTTCTGGCCAGCGTGACCGGATGCTCGCGGCTTCGGCCTAAGCCTCCCAAGGAGTATGTCTACGTCACGGCGAAGAAGACGTATCTGCGCGACCGCGTGGCCGCGGTGTCGAACCGGACAGCGACGGTGGAGAACGGCGACAGGCTGCTGGTGCTCGACCATGGCCGGCGATTTCTGAAGGTGCAGACGGAGAAGGGCGAACTGGGCTGGATCAACGAGAAGATGGTGGCGGACCAGGCGCTCTTCGACAAGTTCGCCGGGCTGACCAAAGAGCATGAGAAGGATCCGACGGTGGCCACGGGGGTGGTGCGCGACGATGTTTATATGCACATCAGCCCGGGGCGGAATGCCGACCGGCTCTTTCGGCTGGGGGAGGGCGAGAAGCTCCAGTTGCTGAAGCGGGCCACGCTGCCCAAGCCGGTGCCGGCAGGGCTGCGGGCGGTAGCGCCAACAGCGCCGTCTGCCGATGGCAAGACGGCTGCGCCTCCTCCGCCTCCTCCGATGGACGACTGGTGGCTGGTGCGCGACTCCAAGGGAAACGCCGGGTGGCTGTACGGGCGACTGATGGACGTTGACGTTCCCGAGGCGCTGGTCCGGTACTCGGAAGGGCAGCGGGTCGTCGGCGCTTACATGCTGACCAAGGTGTACGACGCCGAGGCTCCGGGCGACGACAAGAACGTGCCGGAATATGTGACCGTGACCAGCCCCTATAAGTCGGGCCTGACCTATGACTTCGACCAGGTGCGCACCTTTATCTGGAACGTGAAGAGGCACCGGTACGAGACGGCTTACCGCGACCGGAACATTGAGGGCTATCTGCCGCTCGAGGTCAAGATGGCGAGCGATCCCTATGGGAAGGCTCCGACCTCGATGGCTGCGGCTCCGACGTTCAGTTACCGGGTGTTGGCGGATGATGCTGCGCCGGTGGTTCCCGATCCGGTGACGGGAGCGGTGGTTCCAGGCAAGACGGTGCTGAAGACATATCGGCTGGAGGGGAATCTGGTGCGGCGCGTGCTGCCGCCGGACGCGACAGCCCCGGGCGAAGCGCATCCGCAGCCTGTGAAAGAGAAGAAGAAGGCTGTGGCGAGACGCGGGCGCGGGCGGAGGCGGTAAGGTGCTTGTTTGCTTGGGGGAGATTGAAATACAGGGGTCTCTCCACTGCGCTTCGCTCCGGTCGAGATGACGTGGGTTGTGGTGGGCAGAGGGGGTGTTCTCCAGAGGGAATTTGGGGGATTCGGGAGAGACGCGGATTCCCTTCGGGAATGACAAACCGAAAGGAGGCTACCCTTGAGAGGGCTTCTTTGGGGAGTGACAAGCCAGGGAGAGCTGCGCGATGGTTGGGATGACGTGGATGAGGTTGAGAGCGGTTCTGAAAAACCTGTAGGATTCATTTGCATCGGGGGCACGAATGACTCTTCACCTGACTGAAATCGGCCTGCGCCTGTTGACGGCGACGGTGCTGGCAAGCCTCGTCGGCCTGGACCGGGAGCGTCAGAGAAGCTCGGCGGGTCTGCGGACTCATGCGCTGGTGGGGATGTCATCGTGCCTGTTCATGATTGTGTCCGCGTTCGGCTTCGCGGATGTGCTGGGTACGCCCAGCGTGGGGCTGGACCCTTCGCGCATCGCGGCGCAGGTGGTGACCGGCGTGGGCTTTCTGGGCGCGGGAACGATTATTGCCCATGGCAGCCTGATCCGCGGGTTGACGACGGCGGCGAGCGTATGGACGGTGGCGGCGATCGGGCTGGCGGTTGGCGGCGGCATGTACCGGGCGGCGATCATCGCCACGGTGCTGGCGCTGATGATGCTGCTGGTGATGCGGCCGATTGAACGGCGGCTGCAGCGGCGATGGCATGGCAAGACGATCACCGCGGTCTTCGATCCCAAGCTGGCGACCCCGGAGAAGATTCTGGGCACGCTGCGCGAGATGAACCTGCACATCGGCGCTTTGAGTCTGGAGAGGATGCCGGGGGGCACCAGGGACAGGCTCGAGATCTCGCTGGGAGAGAACGGAGAGACGGTGATGCAGAATGCGCTTCAGGCGGTGGCGCGGCTGGAGGGGATTCACAGTACCACGACGGATTAGGTTCCCGAAGCCGCTCCCAGCCGCTAAAGCGGTTCTCCCTCCGGATGGAGCCCTTGGGGATTCGGGGCGAAACGCGGATTCCCTTCGGGAATGACAAACAAAAAAGGTAAGCCTGAGAGGAAATTGCCTTTAGGCGTAGAAGGCGGCAATGGCTTCGACGACGGTCTGCTGCTCGTCTTCGCGGATCTCGGGATAGATGGGAAGGGCGAGAACTTCGGCGGCGGCGGCTTCGCTGAGGGGGAAGTCTCCGGGCTTGTAGCCGAGGCCGGCGAGGCTGGCTTGCAGGTGCAGAGGGACGGGGTAGTAGATCTCGCTGCCGATGTGGCGGTCGGCGAGATATTGGCGAAGCTGATCGCGGCGGGGCGCGCGGATGACGTACTGGTGGAAGACGGGGGTGGCGCGCGGGTCGGTGAAGGGAAGGACGATGCCTTCGCGTACGTTGGCGGCGGCGAGTCCGGCGGCGCGGAAGAGGCGGTCGTAGCGGGCGGCGTGGTCGCGGCGCTGCCGGTTCCACTGCGGCAGGTAGCGGAGCTTGACCTCGAGGACTGCCGCCTGGATGGAGTCGAGGCGGCAGTTCCAGCCGATCTCGTCGTGATAGTAGCGGCGGCGCATGCCGTGGCCGCGGAGCATGCGGGCGCGCTCGTCGAAGTCGGCGGAGAGGGTAGCGAGCATCCCGGCGTCACCGAAGGCGCTGAGGTTCTTCGTAGGGTAGAAGCTGAAGGCGGCGAGGTCGCCGAGCGCACCGGCGGGGGTGCCGTTCCAGGCGGCTCCGAAGGCTTGGGCGGCGTCTTCGATGAGGAGCAGGGGGTGGTGGCGCTGACGAAGGGCGGCAAAGGCGTCCCAGTCGGCGCACTGGCCGTAGAGGTGGACGGGGAGGACGGCCTTGACGGTCTGCCCGGCGGAAGAGGAAAGCACCTCTTCGACGGCGGTGGGCGAGAGGTTGAAGGTGAGGGGATCGATATCGGCCAGAAGGGGCTTCGCTCCCGCGCGGAGGATGCTGCTGACCGTCGCGAAGAAGCTGAAAGGAGTGGTGATAACGGCGTCCGAGGAGGAACCGCCGGCGTCGGGGCCGATGCGGGCGGCGGCGAGAGCCAGCCAGAGGGCGTCGGTGCCGCTGGCGCAGCCGACGGCATGAGGGGCAGCGCAGGCGGCTGCGGCGGCTTTTTCAAAGCCGGTGACGGCGGGGCCGAGGATGAACTGCTGCGAATCGCAGACTTTTTCGATGGCGGAGAGAATTTCCTCACGCAGGCCGGCAAACTGCCGGGAGAAATCCAGCATCGGAACAGGTTGGGAGTTTTCTGCCACGTTGTCATGGTATATCGGCGTGGCGAGAAGGGGCGGCGCCGCCATTATGGTTCGAGCTTCGTCTAAAAGAGTCAGCATGGTTGAGGCTATGACTGGCGATTTTTCGGAAGTTGATTAATTGCGGTGCATGGTCGTATCGTTTGACAATCTTGGCTCCAGTCCAGCCAGTACCTGAGGTTGGGTTCATTGCTGGAGCTTGCGCAGTATGGCGGACTTTTTACTGAAGTTAATAATTTTTAGCCAAAGGCTAAAGGAGATCGGCACCATGGAATCAAAGCCGGCACAGAACATCCAGGACACTTTTCTCAACACGGTTCGGAAAGACAAGAGCCCAATTACGATCTATCTGGTGAGCGGCGTGAAGCTGACCGGGAAGATACGATCGTTCGATAAGTACTCGGTGCTGCTGGAGAACAACAGCCAGGAGCAGTTGATCTTCAAACATGCGATCTCGACGGTGGTGAGCGGCCGGGCGGGGGCGCATCTGGAATTGCGGTCGGACTCGCGCTCGTCGGCGGGTTCGCATGCTCCCTCTTCGGCGCCGTCCTCGTCTCCGGCATCCAATGTGCCGGCCGCGTCGGCGCCTGAAACGGTAGGAGCGCAGGCCAGTCGTTGACATCGGGCCATTCTGAAATTTAGAGCGTAACCGGCTGCGCGGCGGACTTTCGCCGCCGCGCAGTCATTCCCATTAGCTTGCGGCGGAGTGCGTGCCGAACGCGGCTTGGTCGCGGTGAGGCGCATCTCCCAAAAGTGGGACATGGGGCACCCGGTGCCGATACGTCCAGGGAAGGCCCGATTAAGACTCGGGAGGATGCCCTCAGCGGCTAAAGCCGTATTGCCGGCGAGTCACTGGCGGCACGGCAGAAGCTGTGCCCTTAACAGAGCCGGACTTAATCAGAGGCTCGCTAACGGGGGACCGATACGTCCGGGGATTGAGCGCGGCCTTAACTAGCATAGGTCGCCTGAAGGGGAGCGGAGGTGTGTCCCAATCACGCGACCTATGTGACCCAGAAAATAGGGTCCTGGTGGTGTTTCAAGTCTAGTCTCCCGAGGAGAAAAGTCAAAGGCCGGCGCGAAGGAAAAGATCGTTCGGAAATCGTTACAGATGTTCGGTTATCGGAATTAGTGCCCCCTTATCCCGGTTGACACTGTTGCAAACGCTTTGCTAAAACTAAATGTATCGCATTGAACAAGTAAGCCAGACCTCCACTGCTACAGTTGGGTAAAAATGATTGTATTAATTGGCTTACGACAGGACATCTCAAGCGGCGAACGCCGACCCCATTCATGGAACTGATACTCAATCAACTCGGTGAACTTGTGCTCGGCTCCGTGCCGACCATGGTTCTATTTATTCTTCTGGTCATCGCATACGGTCTGCTGGTAAGGCGTCCTCTGGATCGCATTCTGGCGGAGCGTCGCGCACGCACGACCGGGGCAGTGGAGCAGGCGCGTGGCGCGATTGCTGCTGCCGAGGCTGAGACCTCCGCCTACGAAGAGAAGCTGCGCAACGCCCGGGCCGCTATCTTCCAGGCGCGCGAAGAGAAGCTGAAGCAGTGGAGCGCCGAGCGCGAGTCGGCCATCGCGCAGGTGCGACAGGCGACGCAGGAACGGATTCGCGCCGCCAGACTGGATATCGAGCAGAGCGCCGCCGCCGCCCGGCAGCAGATCGAGGGCATGAGCGCGGAGTTGAGTTCGCGCATTCTCGGAGCTGTCCTGCCTGCTGGAATCGCGCAGCCGGAAGAGGTTGCGCAATGAAAGCTTCCGGACCATTTGCCAGACCTTCCGCAATGAAAAAACTTCTTCCCGCGCTGATTCTGGCGGCACTTCTCTTTACTCCCGTCTTTCATGCGGTCGCGCAGCAGCAGCAGCAGCCTGCCGTGGCCCAGGCCGATGGCGGCCGCATGAGTACGCCCGAGGCGCAGTCTCCGGCGAAGAACAAACAGGAAGAGGACGAGAACGAGGCCTATCGGCATTCGGCGGCGGTTCGCGCTCTGGGCGCGAAGCTGGGCATGAATGCGGAGCAGGCGGCGACGGCCTTTACGGTCACGAACTTTATCGTGCTTGCCATCCTGGTCGGCTGGCTGCTGCTGAAGACGCTGCCGAAGGCCTTCCGCGACCGCAGCACAAGGATTCAGAAGCACCTCGTCGATGCGCGGACGGCGACCGAAGAGGCCAGTGCGCGGCTCAGCAGCGTCGAGAGCCGGTTGAGCAAACTCGACGAGCAGATCGCGGCCATGCGCACGCAGTCAGAGAAGGACACTGCGCTCGATGAGCAGCGCATCAAGGCGTCGGTCGAGGATGAGAAGCAGAAGATTCTGACGGCGGCCGAGCAGGAGATCTCCGCGGCGACGGTGCAGGCGCGGCGGCAGCTTCAGCAGTATGCCGCTGATCTGGCGATTGAGCAGGCCGCGCGCAAGCTGGTGGTTTCGGCGGAGACGGACCGGCTGCTGGTTCAGGGCTTTGCCCGTCGTTTGACGGGCGAGGACGTGAAGGGCGGCGAAAATTAATGTCTGCTCTTACGCTTCGCTACGCGCACGCCTTTGCCTCGGTTGCAGCCTCGAGCCACCTCGACACCAACGCAGCGCAGCAGCAGTTGCGCGACTTCAGTGAGACCTTTGCCGGCAGCGAGGAGCTGCGCGAGGTCCTGATGAATCCCTCGATCGGTGGAGAGCAGAAGCTGAAGGTTCTCGACGCGATTGCCGGACGCATCGGCATGCTTGCCCAGGTGCGTAATTTCCTGGCGGTGATCATGGACCACCAGCGGCTGGCGGAGCTGGATGAGATTCTCGCGGAGTACCACACCGTTGCCGATGAGCAGGCGGGCATGGCCGAGGCCGAGATAACAAGCGCGCATCTCTTGAACGACGAGGACCGTGCGGAGCTTGAGGCACAGGTAGCGAAGCTGGCCGGTGGCCGGGTTCGCGCAACCTACCGGCAGGACCCTACCCTGCTGGGCGGAGCGGTGGTGCGCATTGGGTCGACGGTCTATGACGGATCGCTGCGCGGGCAGTTTCAGCAACTGAAGCAAAGGCTTGTGAGCGCATAGGATTTCGCCGGTAACGGCGCTGATTTTGAGATTGATACGAATCGAGTAGAAGGAAGACATGGCAAAGATCAAGGCGGATGAGATAACAGAACTGCTTCGCCAGCAGATTGAGAACTACGAGCAGCGCATTCAGGTCGACGAGGTCGGCACGGTGATCTCGCTCGGCGACGGCATTGCGCGCGTGCATGGTCTCGACAAGGTCATGGCGGGCGAGTTGATCGAGTTTCCCCACGGCGTTGCCGGACTGGCGATGAACCTCGACGAGGACCAGGTGGGCGCGGTGCTGCTGGGCGACTACACCGAGATCAAGGAAGGCGACGAGGTCAAGCGCACCGGACGCATCATGTCCGTGCCGGTAGGCGAGGCGCTGATTGGCCGCGTGGTCAACGCGCTTGGCGAGCCGATTGACGACAAGGGCCCGATCAATACCGACAAGTATCTTCCCGTGGAGCGGCTGGCTCCGGGCGTGATCGACCGCCAGTCGGTGCGCGAGCCGATGGCGACCGGCATCAAGGCCATCGACACGATGATTCCCATCGGCCGCGGCCAGCGCGAACTGCTGATCGGCGACCGCCAGACGGGCAAGACCGCCATCGCACTCGACACCATCATCAACTCGGCGAAGAACAACCTGATCTGCATCTACTGCGCGGTCGGGCAGAAGCGCTCGTCGGTGGCGCAGGTGGTGCAGACGCTCGAAGAGCACGGCGCGATGGCCTACACCATCGTCGTCGCCGCGACTGCCTCCGAGCCGGCGCCGATGCAGTACCTTGCGCCGTTTGCCGCGACCGCGATGGGCGAGTACTTCCGCGACAGCGGCAAGCACGCGCTGGTGATCTACGACGACCTCTCCAAGCACGCTGCCAGCTATCGTGAAATTTCGCTGCTGCTGCGTCGTCCCCCGGGCCGCGAGGCGTATCCGGGTGACGTCTTCTATCTGCACTCCCGGCTGCTGGAGCGAAGCTCCAAGGTTTCGGACAAGCTCGGCGGCGGCTCGCTTACCGCGCTTCCCATCATCGAGACCCAGGCGGGCGATGTCTCGGCTTACATTCCGACCAACGTGATTTCGATCACCGACGGCCAGATCTTTCTTGAGACCGACCTGTTCAACTCTGGCGTTCGGCCTGCGGTCAACGTCGGCCTCTCGGTCTCGCGCGTCGGTTTTGCCGCGGCCATCAAGGCGACCAAGCAGGTGGGCGCGACGCTGAAGCTCGATCTCGCGCAGTATCGCGAGCTTGCCGCCTTCGCGCAGTTCGGTTCCGATCTGGACAAGGTGACGCAGCAGCAGTTGAGCCGCGGCCAGCGTTTGACGGAGCTGCTGAAGCAGCCGCAGTTCCAGCCGCTGACGGCGGAGAAGCAGGTGGCGATTCTGTACGCCGGCGTCAACGGCCTGCTCGACGATGTGGAAGTGAAAGATCTCCGTGCTTTTGAGGATGGCTTCTATCCTTATCTCGAATCGGCGCAGGCTTCGATCCTTACCGACATTGCGACCAAGAAGGCGCTCGACGACGATTTGAAGTCTCGGCTGACGGCGGCGATCAAGGAGTACAAGACGAACTTCCTGGCGACACTGACAGATAAGAAAGAAGCGGTCGCGGCTAAGTAAACATGGCAAACGTACTCGATTTACGGCGGCGCATCCGCAGTGTGAAGAACACGCGGCAGATCACCAAGGCCATGAAGATGGTCTCGGCGGCGAAGCTGCGCCGCGCCCAGGAGCGTGCGATGCTGGCGCGTCCCTATGCGCGGATGTTGTCCAACGTGCTGGAGTCGCTGGTGCAGCGCACCGATCTGTATAACGAAAAGACGGGCGACCTTCTGCACCCGCTGCTGCTCGAGCGCGAAGAGAAGAACGTTCTCGTCGTTGTGGTTGCGGGCGACAAGGGATTTGCCGGGGCCTTCAACTCGAACATCGTCAAGGCGGCGCAGGGATTCATCGACGCCCGGCGGGCGGCGGGCCAGACGGTGGACATCGAGCCGGTCGGGCGCAAGGCGCGGGACATGTTCCGCAAGCGCTATCCGGCGGCCAACTACGAGAAGAAGGAAGAGCGCTACGACAACGACCTGGCGACGCACTTCGAGATCCTGCGGCATCGCGCCGCTCCCATCGAAGTGGCAGGCGATCATCCGACGCTGCTGCAGAAGATCGAGATCACGGAAGTTTCGGAGATGGCCCACTCCATCATCGACCGCTATACACGGTCGGAGATCGATTCGGTCTATGTGGTCTACAACGAGTTCAAGTCAGTGATTTCGCAGCGCGTCGTGGTCGAGAAGCTGCTGCCGATCCGCAAGCTGGGCTCGCAGGAGATTACAGTCGCCGAGGTGATGAGCGAAGAGCAGCGCGACGCTGCCGCCCATGCGGCGCACACCGCTGGCATCAGCGTGAATGCGCCCGAGGAGTCGGAGTTCGAGATCGAGTCGAAGAAGTTCGGCACGGCCGAGGTCGACTACCTCTTCGGCGCTCCTCCGGACCGTCTGTTCCGCCACCTGATGCCGCGCTATGTGACCACGCAGATCTTCCATGCGCTGCTGGAGTCGGCCGCGGCCGAACATGCGGCGCGCATGACGGCGATGGATTCGGCGACCAACAATGCAGGCGATATGATCGACGCCCTCTCGCTCACCATGAACCGGGTGCGGCAGGCGGCAATTACCAAGGAAATTATCGAGATTGTAAGTGGCGCAGCTGCTCTGTAATCGAGGCAACTGCGGAAACGAAAGAGACTATGGCAGAGAACATTGGAAAAGTAATTTCGATCAGCGGCCCGGCCGTTGACGTTCAGTTCGAAGAGGCGCAGATGCCGCCGATCTTCCAGGCGCTGCGTATCGTCAGCGATGGCTTCGACGTTCCCAACCCGCTCGACGTCGTCGTCGAGGTGCAGCAGCACCTGGGCGAAGGCCGCGTGCGCTGCATCGCGATGGTCGCCACCGAGGGCATGGTTCGCGGTATGAAGGCGATCGACACCGGCGCGGGCATCACCGTTCCTGTAGGCCGCGAGACGCTGGGCCGCGTGCTCAACGTGCTGGGCGAGCCGGTCGACGAACTTGGGCCCGTCAACGCCAAGGTGCATCGGCCCATTCACCGGCAGGCTCCGGCGTTCGACGAGCAGTCGACGCAGGAAGAGATGTTCGAGACCGGCATCAAGGTCGTTGACCTGATTCTGCCCTTCCTGAAGGGCGGCAAGGTCGGCCTCTTCGGCGGTGCCGGCGTCGGCAAGACCGTCGTCATCCAGGAACTGATCAACAACGTCGCCACCAATCACGGAGGCTTCTCCGTCTTTGCCGGCGTCGGCGAGCGCACCCGCGAGGGCAACGACCTCTGGCACGAGTTTCAGGAGTCCGGCGTTATCGACCTGAAGGACTTTTCGAAGTCCAAGGCGGCGCTCATCTATGGACAGATGACCGAGCCTCCGGGGGCGCGTCTGCGCGTTGCCCTTACCGGCCTCACCGTCGCCGAGTACTTCCGCGACGAGGAGGGCGCGGACACGCTGCTGTTCATCGACAATATCTTCCGCTTTACCCAGGCGGGCTCCGAGGTCTCGACGCTGCTCGGCCGTATGCCGTCGGCGGTAGGCTATCAGCCGAACCTCGCCACCGAGATGGGCGAGCTGCAGGAACGCATCACTTCGACCAAGAAGGGCTCGATCACCTCGGTCCAGGCCGTCTATGTGCCCGCCGACGATATCACCGACCCGGCGCCGGCGACCACCTTTGCTCACCTCGATGCGACCATGCTGCTCTCGCGTCCGCTGTCGGAACTGGGCATTTACCCGGCTGTCGATCCCCTGACCTCTACGTCGCGCATTCTTTCGGCGCGCATCGTAGGGCAGGAGCACTACGATGTGGCGCAGGGCGTCAAGAAGATACTGCAGCGCTACAAGGATCTTCAGGACATCATCGCCATCCTCGGCATCGATGAACTCTCCGAAGAGGACAAGGTTACGGTTGCCCGTGCCCGCAAGGTGCAGCGCTTCCTGTCGCAACCCTTCCACGTGGCCGAGATCTTTACCGGCATCCCCGGCGCTTACGTCAAGGTCGAGGACACGGTGCGCAGCTTCAAGGAGATCATCGAAGGCAAGCACGACGATATTCCGGAACAAGCCTTCTACCTGAAGGGCGGAATCGAAGATGTGCGCGCCGCGGCAGAGAAGATGAAGCAGACCGCATAATATGGCAGAGACATCCACCAACTCGGGATTGTTGAACGTTCGCCTGGTCACTCCGGATCGCGTTCTGCTGGACGCGACGGCGGAGGCGGTCGAACTGCCGGCGATGACCGGCTATATTGAAGCCCTGTATGGTCACGCGCCGTTTCTCGGAGAGCTGGGCGCGGGCGAGGTGAGGCTGCACGGAGGCACGTCGGGCGACCAGAAGTTCTTTGTCGCCTGGGGATTTGCCGAGGTGCTGCCGGAGCGCATTACGATTCTGGCGGAGACGGCTCTTCGTCCCAGCGAGATCGACATCGCCGAAGCGCGGCAGGAACTGGAAGAGGGCGAGAGGCTCTGGCAGCAGGCAGGCGACGACGGCAATAAGTACGACGAAGCCAATGGAGTCACCCGCAGGGCAGAAGAGAAGCTGGCCTCAGCCGAGGGTAGAAGCACCTAGGGAAGGTCTGATTAAGTCTCCGAGTATTCCTTCAGCGGCTAAAGCCGCCTTGTAGACAGGTCACTGATGGCACGGCTGAAGCCGTGACCTTAACAATGTCAGAGTTTTCCGTAGCCTGTAAGAGACTTTATTTGTGCGATAAAACTGCAAGGCCCGGAGCGATCCGGGCCTTGTTTTGTGGCGTCGATGTTCGATCTTTGCGGTAGGACTTCTACGACGATTTTTTCTTCTTTTTCTCCGCCGGAGCCGGAGCTTCCGCGACGGCCTCCGCCTGCTGTCGCAGCGCATGAATGACAACGCGCAGCATCTCCTCTTCGGGAGCGGGCTTGCCCGTCCATATCTCGAACTGGCGCGCGCCCTGCTGCACGAACATCTCGACCCCGGTGATGATGGGAATGTTCTGCTGCCGTGCCAGGCGCAGGAGCGGCGTCTCCAGCGGGTTATAGACGAGATCGAAGACCAGCTTGGTATTCAGGTCTTTGGCCTCCAGAACCTGCGCGCCCTTCTGCCCGGCCATGCCGATGGGGGTGGCGTTGATGATAGCGTCGAAGGAGGTCTTTGCCAGCGCCTCTTTCTTGATGCTCTTCGAGCCTGACTGGCGAGCCAGCTTGTGCGCCGTCTCCGCGGTGCGGTTGAGGATGAAGACGTCAGCTCCCTTGTCGCGCACGCCGAAGACGGCAGCGCGAGCGGCTCCGCCGGCGCCGAGGACCAGCACCTTCGCTCCGCGCAGCGACATGCGCTTTTCGAGCGGCCCGGTGATGCCGGCGACATCGGTGTTGAAGCCGTAGAGCTTGCCGTCCTGCGCGCGGAGAACGGTGTTGCAGGCGCCGATCTTGCTGGAGAGCGGGTCCGTCTTCTCCAGATGCGACATGATCTCCTGCTTGAGCGGCATGGTGACGCTGAGACCCTGGATGGGAATCTCGTTGACAAGCTTGAGCAGGTCGGAGAGTTTGTGGGTCTGCAGCGCAAGATAGACGGCGTTGACCGTCTCGCGGCGGAAGGCCGCGTTCATCATGGCCGGAGAGAGCGAGCTGCGAATGGGGTTTCCGGCGACGCCGTAGACCTTGGTGGCGGCGTCTACCTGGTCGATGCGATAGGTGTCGATCAGGGTGCGGGCGGCGATCTGGCCGGGGCCGGTCTCCTCGCCCGTGGAAGCGGCGGCAAAGGTGAAGGCGCTACCGGCGCGCACACCCAGCACGCGGGAGATGATTCCCGCGTCGCCCATGCAGATGCCGATAATGTTGGAGTGATCCTCCATGTGCTCGATGAAGCGCATGAGGGTGACGTTGTCGGTAAGGGTCTTGGCGGTGGGAACGATCTTGTAGAAGTCGGGGTGGAAGGGCTGGATGCGATGATAGATGCCCTCGAGATCCTTGGTCGCCGAGAAATCGTGATAGCTGATAATGATGGCAGTGCCGGTGTCGCGCAGCTTCTGGAGATCGGCTTTCTTTAATGACTCGGCGGATTCAAGTTCGAGGTCGACGATATGAAAGCCGCTGCCGGCGGCCTTGATGAGTATCTCAAGCTCGGCGGCCAGGTTGCCGGTGAATTTGCCGCCGTTGGGTGCGCGTCGACAGGTTGCGATGCCGGTGGCGGCGGTGTTTTCGGCGAAGAAGTGCTTGAATTTGGACAGGGCGAGCAGAGGCTTGTCGAGATAGTCGAGGCGGAATTCGATGAAGGACGTTTCTTTTACAACGGCGTTGGCTTTTTCAAGCATTTCGGCAGGCGTAGCGCCGGTGATGGCGACGCAGACTTTACCGATTCGGGAGCGGAGGAACTGAGGGGCTACGGTGGGCACATTCACTCTCATGACTACAATCGCGGTATATTACAGGGCAATGGGGAAGGATGCAACTTTTTGTTGAAATAAAAGGGGGTTAGCCTTTTGCTTCCGGCTGGTGAATTAGACGGGGATGCAAGGGAAAGGGTATCACATGGCCGTTGGGAACAAAGGACTTAGAGCAGAGGTAGAGCGGGTGGATGCGTGGGCTTCGTACCCCTGGCTGAGGCACGGATTCAGCACGCGGCGGGGCGGCGCTTCGACGGTTTACAGCAGAGCGGGCGGTCATTCGCTGAATCTGGGCTGGACGAAGGAGGATGATCCTGACCTGGTCGCGGAGAACCGGCGAGCCTTTCTGCGAGCGGTAGAGGGCGATTCGGGCGACGAGGCGGGGCCGCGGATGGTCACCCTGATGCAGGTTCATGCGGCGCGGGTCTGGCCGATTCGGGAGGAAGACGGGGTGCGGGAGGGCAGACTTGAGAGCGCGGAGGGAAGGGCGGTGCTCGAGGGCGATGGGATGATGACCGATCTGCCGGGGGTGATGCTGGGGATACAGACGGCGGACTGCGTCCCGGTGCTGGTGGCGGATGTAGAGAGGTGGGCGGTGGCGGCGTTTCATGCGGGATGGAGAGGGACGGTGGCGCGGATCGTCGAGCATGGCATCGGGCGGATGAGGGAAGAATATGGATCGCGCCCGGAGGATCTGATCGCGGCGGTGGGGCCTTCGATCGGGGCGTGCTGCTATGCGGTGGGGGATGAGGTAAGGACGGCGTTCGGTGCGGGGTTCGGGTATGCGGAGGAGCTTTTTAGCAGCGCGGATGGGCAGATTCATCTGGACCTCTGGGAGGCGAACCGGAGGCAGTTGCTGGATGCAGGGGTGAAGGCGGAACGGATCTCGATCGTGGGGGAGTGTACTGCCTGCGCGGTTTCGGATGGGGAGAGGAAGTACTTCTCGCACCGGGCGGATCATGGCTTTGCGGGACGGATGCTGAGTGCCGTGGGAGTGGTGGGCCAGCGAGGCTGAATTGTGGGAATTAAATGAAAATCTTCTGACAACGCGATGACCGCTTCGGATTGAATCCGCATCTAATGTCGCTGCGTGAGGCAGGGTATCGCCGGAACGGTGGTGCCCGGTTAGCGCACAGGAGAATTCCAATGAACAGCTTTCATAAGGCTCAGTACGCAGGTGCGTCGGCCATTATGGGCCTGACGCTTGCCATTACGTGTTTCGGACAGCACGCTGCGGCTCAGATTACGCAGCACTACAAGCAGACAAACCTGACGTCGAATCTGGCCTCGCTGGCTCCGACGATGGATGCCAACCTGGTGAATTTATGGGGGCTGGCCCGCAGTTCGACCAGCCCATGGTGGGTCGCCGACAATGGACCCGGTCTGTCGACGCTGTACAACGCCACCGGAGCGAAGCAGGGGCTGGTGGTGACCATTCCTCCGGGTGACACGCAGGCCTCGACGGGTACGCCGACGGGCACCGTCTACAACGGAGACGGCACGGCATTTCTTCTGGCTCCGGGAAAGCCGGCCATCTTCCTGTTCGTCACGGAGGATGGAACCATCTCCGGCTGGAACCCCGGGGTGAAGGTAACCCAGGCTGTCATTATGGTGAATCAGAAGGATGCGTCGGTCTTTAAGGGCGTAACCATCGCGACGGTGCAGACCGGGAGCGGCGCGCAGACGTACCTCTATGTAGCGGACTTTCGCCAGGGCCGGGTGGAGGTGTTCGATACGAACTTCAAACCGGTGCAGATGCGGGATGACAGGGATCGTGATGACCGGGCCGACTTCGACCATGACCGTGGGAACGATCACAATGCCGGTTTCGACGATCCACGGCTTCCTCGGGGATATGCGCCGTTCAATGTGCAGAACATTGGCGGAGATATCTACGTGGCGTTTGCCAAGCAGGATAGCGCCAAGCATGACGAACTGCATGGCGCGGGGATGGGATTCGTGGATGTGTTCTCGCCCCGGGGACGTCTCCTGGGACGGCTGCAGGCGGGACCGTGGTTCAACGCACCCTGGGGCCTGGCGCTGGCTTCGAGCGACTTCGGAGCCTACAGCCATGACGTTCTGGTTGGACAGTTCGGCAGCGGGGAGGTTCTGGCCTTCGATCCGGTGACGGGCAAATTCAAAGGGAAGCTGAACGGCGTTGACAATAATCCGATCCATATCGATGGGCTTTGGGCGATTGCCTTTGGCAACGGCGCGAATGCGGGGCCGGCTACTTCGCTCTACTTCACGGCCGGGCCGGACGACGAGACAAACGGTCTGTTCGGGACCTTGACCGCAGTGGAGAATATGCAGGGGAACGATCAGTAGGGATCAGTAAGTAACCGGCGTAAACGGGCTATGCCCGGCACTTTGTCTCGCTGCCGGGCATTTGTTATGTGGATAACCAGGTGCGGATGAGCAGTTTCAGACGCAGGAGAGAGAAGTTAGCGAGAGGTTCCCGGGAGTGGTCGGGAATCTGTTGAAAAGGGGAAGAACGGACAGATGCACGGGGTTCGTTGGGGCAGGGGCGGAATTGTAGATTCTTCAACCGCGATGCGGTAGTTGGAGTTGTAATCGCTTCTGGGAGCAGGGAAGGGTTCGACGACAGGATTGGTATACTTAAAACCTGCCGCATTCTCAAACGAGCTAATTGTTGCGGCATGTTGGTCCCGGCAGGCTGCCGCGCTCGGTGAGCGGCCTTGCAGAATGGGTTTCGATGAACAACATCCTTCAGACGATTCACTCCCCCGCAGACATCAAAAAGCTTACTATTCCCCAACTTACACAACTGGCGGAAGAGATTCGCGAGCGGCTGATCGTCGGCGTTTCAAAGACGGGCGGACACATTGGGCCGAACCTGGGCGTGGTGGAACTGACGCTGGCGATGCACTATGTCTTCGACACGCCGAAGGACAGCTTCGTCTTCGACGTGAGCCATCAGGCGTATGTGCACAAGCTGTTGACCGGGCGGCAGGAGCAGTTTCATACGATTCGCCAGCCGGGCGGGCTGAACGGCTTCATGCTGCGGACGGAGAGTAAACATGACTGCTACGGCGCGGGCCATGCCGGGACGTCGCTGAGTGCGGCACTGGGAATGGCGGTGGCACGGGATATGTCCGGCGGCAGCGAGCATATCGTTGCATTGGCGGGAGACGCGGCGTTTACCAACGGCATCTCGTTTGAGGCTCTGAACAATATCGCGGCGCAGACCAAGCGGCTGATTATCGTGCTGAATGACAACGCCTGGTCGATCGACAAGAATGTCGGGGCGATTGCGGAGTACCTCCACAAGATTGTGACTAACCCGACGGTCTCGAACCTGCACGACCGGGCGGCAGGGCTGCTGGAAAAATATGGCGGCAAGACGGCTCGGCACGTGGTTCGCAAGGCGGAGGAGGCGGCCAAGGGGTTGATCGGGCCGGGCACGCTGTTCGAGGAGTTCGGGCTGAGCTACTTTGGGCCGATTGACGGGCACAATCTGCCGCTGTTGATCGAGACGTTCAAGTTCCTGAAGACGCAGAACAAGCCGGTGGTGCTGCACGCGATTACGCAGAAGGGCAGGGGATTTCAGCCGGCGCTGGAGAAGCAGAAGAAGTTTCATGGGCTGGGGCCTTTTGACGCGGAGACGGGCGAGACGAAGTCGGCAGGACAGAAGACCTATTCGGAGATCTTTGCCGAGACGCTGACCAAACTGGCGACGGCGAACGAGAAGGTCGTCGCGATTACGGCGGCGATGCCGAACGGGACGGCGCTGGACCTGTTCCGCCCGCATCATCCGAAGCGGTACTTCGACGTCGGCATCGCGGAAGAGCACGCCGTGATCTTCGCGGCGGGGATGGCGACCAAGGGGTACAAGCCCTTTTGCGCGATCTACTCGACGTTTTTACAGCGGGCCTTCGACCCGATCATCCACGATGTCTGCCTGCAGAATCTGCCGGTAGTGTTCTGCCTGGATCGCGGCGGCCTGAGCGGAGACGATGGGCCGACGCATCATGGGCTGTTCGACATCAGCTACCTGCGCGGCGTGCCCAACATCATCCACATGGTGCCGAAGGACGAGGACGAACTGGCGGACATGATGTACACGGCCATGCTGCACGATGGGCCGAGCGCGATCCGGTATCCGCGAGGGACAGGGCCGGGAGTCGCGGTGAAGGAACAGCCAGTGGCGCTGACGATCGGTAAGGCCGAAGTGGTCCAAGACGGTTCGGATGTGGCGATCTTCGGCCTGGGCGCGATGCTGCCAGAGGCAGCAAGGCTGGCGCAGATGCTGGAGCGCGAGGGCATTTCGGCGGCGGTCATCAATCCGAGATTCGCAAAGCCGATCGACAGCGAGTGCGTGGCGGAGTACGGCAAGCGATGCGGGTTGATCGTTACGTTCGAGGACCATGTGCTGGCGGGCGGCTTCGGCTCTGCTGTGCTCGAGACGCTCAACGAGCAGGAGGTGCAGGTTCCTGTGGTGCGCGTGGGCTGGCCGGATCAGTTCATCGAGCACGGCAAGGTGGATGCGCTGCGGCTGAAGTATGGCCTGACGGCCGAGGCGGCGCTCGAGAAGGCGCGGCCTTATCTCGCTGCCATGGAGAGCAGGCGGATGGCGCTGCGGTAGGTTTGCTGCGCGAGGCCGGGTATCTGCAGGGACGATTCGGCGGCGCTTTTGAGTTGCGGGGGCATTGCGGGGATTATCGATGAGCCATGAAGGAATCCGGTTTGGACGCAGGGACGAGATCGAAGCGGAGGCGGAAGAGCACTTCGATCTGACCGACGCCTCCACCAATCCGGCGAAGGTCCGGGTCAACAAGACGCTTGGCACAGGGATGGAGATCGACTGGCAGGACGGCCATAAGAGCAGTTGGAGCTTTGCGTGGCTGCGCGATGCGTGTCCGTGCGCGACCTGTCAGGCGGAGCGCGAGGCCAGCGGGCGGGCCGTGGGAGAACCGAAACCGAAGGCTGCTGCTGCGGCTCCGGCGGCGGTTGCCGCGGCTCCGGCAGAAGGACGAGTGGTGACACAGTGGCGGGCTCCGGGGCTGGCACCGCGCGCGGTTGCGGGAACGATACAGCCGGTGAAGGTGACTCAGGTGGGGCGCTATGCGGTCCGGTTCCAGTGGAGCGACGGGCATGAGGCGGGCATCTATTCGTGGACCTATCTGCGGCGCGTCTGCCAGTGTGCGGAGTGCAAGGCGACCCAGGGCGAGGCCTCGTGAGGCGGGTTCGTTGACAATTGCCGCGCTCCACCGTCAACTGAATATATCGATGCAAAACTTAGCGACGCCGTACAGGAGATGATGGTGCAGACGCTGGAGCGGCCTCGGCAGGCGGGGCACAGGGGGCATGACCGCGGTCTGCTGCTGATCGGGTTGTTCAAGCTGGCGAAGTCGATCTTGTTTTTCTGCATCGGGATGGGCGCCATCCACATGCTGCACAAGGATCTCGGGGACGTGGTGATGCGGGTGGCATCGGCGCTGAAGTTCGATCCGGAGAGCCGGTTTGTGACCCTACTGCTGGACAAGGTCGACCTGATCGACATGCACCGGCTGAAGCTGATCAGCCTGGGTACATTCTCTTATTCAGTCGTGGCGCTGACGGAGGGGGTCGGTCTGGTGCTGGAGAAGGTGTGGGCCGAGTACCTGACGCTGATCCTGACGATCTCATTTCTGCCGTGGGAGATGTATGAACTGGTGCGGCGTCCGAGCTGGTTCAGGCTGAGCCTGCTGGTAGTTAACCTCGCGGTGCTGGCTTATCTGGTGTGGCTGCTGCGGCGGAAGAAGCCTGCTGCGGTCCTGGAGCTGCCTTCCGCTTGACCTGAAGTATCGACTTTTCGCTTTTAGTTCGCCTTAGCAGAAGCTTTTTGGAGCGGCAAGTAGCGTCTTTGGCATGAACCGGCGAAGTAAACACTATATGTAGTGGTTTATTGAATCTGATACACAAATTGGTGAGTTATCCACATCCCGTTGTGGAAAATGCACTAAATTGCGCAATTTAGTGCTTTACAGCGATGAGTCACTAGGTAAGGATGGTGGAGCGGAGTGGTAAGAAGTGGTCCAAAAGGGTTGAACTTGAGTGTTGCCTGAGGGAATTTTACCCCGCTGACGTGATTTGAGAAGAGATCGGCTGGAGAGGTATCGAGGTAGATATGTTTCGCGGAAATCACCCAACACGCGTGGACGAGAAGGGCCGGTTGAAGCTGCCGGCCGAGTTCAAGCGCCGTGTGGATGAGCTGTACGGACCGCAGTTCTACATCACCAGCAAGGATGGGAAGCGCGCGGAGATCTATCCGCTGAAGGAGTGGGAAAAGATCGAGGCGAAGCTGGCCGCGATCCCTTCCATGAATCCGGCGAAGAAGAAGTTTCTGGACGTGACGAACTATTACGGCCAGGCGGCGGAGATGGACGCGCAGGGCAGGTTGCTGGTTCCGCTGTTGCTGCGGGAGACGGCGCAGGTGGCCGGCGAGGTCGTTGTGTTCGGCGTGCAGACGTTTCTGGAAGTGGTGAACCACGATCTGTTCAAAGCCGAGATGGATGCGGCCCCGATGACGGAAGCGGATCAGGTGGCGCTGTCGGAGTTTGGATTGTAAGCAGGGAACGGGTTTTGGCTTGACGCCCCTCAGGGGGAGCACAGAAGGCGGAAGAGATGAGTAGACCGCAACATGTGCCGGTTCTTTTAGAAGAAGCTTTGGAGTATTTGAAGGTGCGGCCCGGCGGCGTTTATGTAGACGCGACGCTGGGGCTGGCCGGTCACTCTTCCGAGATTGCGAAGAGGCTGGGCGCGAAGGGCAGGCTGATCTGCTTCGATCGCGACCCGGAGGCGATGGCGGCAGCCAGGGCGAGGCTTGAAGAAGTGAGAGCCGAGATTGGCAGCGAGATGCCGGAGGTGGTCTTTGAGCCGACGGCGTTCTCGGAGGCGTCAGGCCTGATCGAGCCGGGAAGTCTGGATGGCCTGCTTGCCGATTTCGGCGTCAGCAGCCTGCAACTGGACGAGGCGCACCGTGGATTTAGTTTTCGGACCGACGGCCCGCTGGATATGCGTATGGACACGCGCAGCGGAGAGACGGCCGAGCAAGTGGTAAATCAGGAAGACGAAAACGAGCTCGCCGACCTGATTTACGAATTCGGAGAGGAAAGGAGGTCGCGGAGAATCGCCAGAGCCATTGTGAGGGCCCGGCCGATTACAACGACGGCGGAGTTAGCCAGAGTGGTATCGGCCGCGGCCCCATCAATGAAAGGCGACAAGATTCACCCCGCTACACGGACCTTTCAGGCGCTTCGGATTCGAGTGAACGATGAGCTGGAAGAGATCAGGACGCTGCTCAAGAGCGCGCCGTCTCTGCTGAAGCCGGGAGGAAGGCTGGTTCTGATCAGCTTCCACTCGCTGGAGGACAGGCTGGTAAAGGATGAGTTCCGTGAGGCCGGCCGGAACAAGGTTTATGAGGTTTTGACGAAGAAGCCGGTGGTAGCCGGCGAGCAGGAAGAGACGAGAAATCCGCGGTCGAGAAGCGCAAAGCTGCGGGCGGCAGAGAAGGTTTAGTACAGGTTTGGTTACATATCTAGAGAAGCTGTTGATATGTAACAACAAGTGATCGGGCCGGGGTTGTCCCACCTTCTTTCAGGCGAAAGACAACTCGAAACAAAAAGTCCCTTCTTCCAAATAGCGATCCCGGCCCGGTTCGTATTTCTGGAAGAGAGCGGCAAAGATTTCGTTCGGGCAGAAAGACCCGGACAGGCGAAGAGCACACGAGGTGCGCGATGGCAGCAACGGTGATGGCAGGACAGCAGATGAAATTGATGGGCTCGCGGCGGCGGTTGCAGGGCCGCGCGGCGACGCTGGCGGAGCGCAACCGTGAGTTGTATGAGGCGCAGCGCCGTGCGCGCCGTGGACCGACACCCGAGGTCTTCTTTACCAAGCACATCGACAACAGCCGCATTGTGAAGGCCGACGACCCGGAGCGGCGGCGCGAGATGCGCAGCTTCTCGGCGGTGATGAGCGTTCTGTTTGTGCTGGTGATGGTGTATGTGTGGCAGCACTTTTCGGCGATCGAGATGGGGTACAACATCGAGGCGCAGAAGGTCCAGGTGGAGCACCTGAGCGAGCAGAATCGGCAGCTTCGGCTGAGCGAGGCCGAACTGACCGACCCGGAGCGGATTGACGTAATGGCCAGGCAGCTTGGACTGGGCGCACCGCAGCCGGGACAGGTGGTGCGGCCGGACGGAAGCGATGTCAACGCTAACGACGCGGTGCTGGCGCAGGCGCATGTTCCGAAGTTCGTGGGACAGTAAGACTGGGACAGTAGGATAGGCAACAGGGATCAGGAAGCGCTGCTGATCGGGAGCTGACAGAAGCATGAAGCAGGCGCCACGACAGACATTGACGGCTCCGATACGGAGAATCCGTTTTGTCCATGTGGCGTCCTTTTTCTGTTTCTGGGTGGTAATGATCGTAGGACGGCTGGGCTGGGTGCAGGTGGTGCGGCACGGCGAGTTTGTGCGGCGCGCGGCGCAGCAGCAGCAGCGGACCTTCGAGGTGGCTCCGCGGCGGGGAATGCTGTACGACCGCAATCTGCGGGAACTGGCGATGACGGTGCTGGTGGACAGCGTGTACGCTGTGCCATCGGAGCTTGGCGACAACCGGGCGAATGCGGCGGAGCTGCTGGCGGAGGTTGTGCATCAGCCGGATGACAGCTATACGTCGGAGAAGAGGATCCTGGCGCGGTTCAAGGCGTCGCGGAACTTTGCCTGGGTGGCGAGAAAGCTCGACCGCGAGACGGCGGAACGGGTGCGCGAACTGAATCTGAAGGGCGTTTATTTTCAGAAGGAGTTCAAACGGTTTTACCCGAACAACGATCTGGCCGCGCAGGTGCTGGGTTACGTCGGCATCGACGACAAGGGGCTGGGCGGGCTGGAGCTGGAGTTCGACGACGATATGCACGGGACGCCGGGTCACATGCTGACGGCTCTCGACGCCAAGCGGCATGTGCTGGGCAGCCAGGAGAGCCAGCCGCTGCCGGGCGAGAACCTGATCCTGACGGTCGACGCCAATATCCAGTACATGGCGGAGCGGGCGCTGGACGCGCAGATGGAGAAGGTGAAGGCGCTGCATGGAACGATTGTGGTGCAGGACCCGCATACGGGACAGATTCTTGCGTTGGCGATCTCTCCGCGATTTAATCCGAACGATCCGCGGCACATGAAGCCGGGCGCGCTACAGGATCTGGCGGTGAGCAATATCTATGAGCCGGGATCGACGTTCAAGCTGGTGACGTATTCTGCCGCAATCGATGCGGCGGGGGTGCAGCCGGACGATCTGGTCGATTGCCAGGGAGGAGCAATTACGCTCTTCGGGCGGACAATTCACGATGACATCTCGGACCGCGGCATGGGCGTGGTGACGGTGCAGCGGGCACTGGAGAAATCGAGCGACGTGGCCGCGGTGAAGCTGGCGTTGAAGCTGGGACCGGACAAGTTTTACAAGTACATCAAGGCCTATGGCTTTGGCGACCGCACCGGGATCGAGTTGCCCAGCGAGACGCGCGGTCTGCTGCGGCCGCCGAGCCGATGGGGCGCGACCAGTATCGGGTCGCTGGCCATCGGGCAGGAGATTGGCGTAACGCCGATTCAGCTGGTCACCATGGTGAGCACGATCGCCAATGGCGGAACGTATCTGCCGCCGCACATTTTGTTGAATTCAACGAATGAGATGAAGGGCGATCCGCGATTGAAGCCGGTAGCGTTCCGGCCGGAGAGCCAAGTGCCCGATCCGCTGCCGGACGGGGCGCACCGCGTGATCTCGACGCTGACCTCGGCGAAGATGCGGAAGATGATGCAGGGGATCGTGCTCAATGGATCGGGCAAAGCGGCTGCGCTCAACGGCTACAGCTCGGCCGGCAAGACCGGGACGGCGCAGAAGATCGATCCGGAGACGCACACGTACTCGCATACAAAGCTAGTGGCGAGCTTTGCGGGATTTGCGCCGGTGAACAATCCGGCCATCTCGGTGACGGTCGTGATTGACAACCCGACGGCCGGGCCGAGCAAGTATGGCGCGGCGGTGAGCGCTCCGGTCTTTGCCGAGGTGGCGCAGCAGGTGCTCGAATATCTCGGGGTGCCGCACGACCAGCCGCTGAAGGAAAAGAAGACGGCCCCGATCTTGACGGCGAAAGATCTTGCCGACGATAACCCGGGGGACAGCACTGCCGACCTGACGGCGATGTTCGACGACGCGAACAACCTGCCGGCGGACGATCCCTTGCGGAATCCGAATGCCGCTGCGACGGCGCAGGCGGTGGCGGCGGAGAAGGGTTCGACGATCGCGACGGTGACGGCGACGGGGACGAAGGCAGGAGAGAGCGGGAGATCACGAGGGATCGCCGATCTACTGCCGGCGAAGGTGCTGTCGGCGTTCAAGGCCAGCGGAGGGATGAGTTCGACGATGCCCGATGAGGAGGACAAAGGAGCGTCGGGGCTCGGGCCGGCAAAGACCGATCCGGCGGCGCCGTTCAAGGGCGGCCACGATGTCCTGGTGGATGCGGGCAAGCGGGTAGCGGTGCCTGTCTTTGATGGGGCGGGGTTGCGGAGAGCGGTGGAAAAAGCGGACGCGGCAGGGCTGAGGCTGAAGCCGGTGGGCAGCGGGCTGGCCCGCGAGCAGGTTCCGGCAGCGGGCACGATGGTACCGCTCGGGACGGAGATCGTGGTCCGGTTTACGCGATAGCGTGGGCGGGAAAGGCCGGGGGCGGAGCTGGAAGCAGCAGCTAGAATCAATTGATATGCGGTGGATGGATGTCTTGGCGGATATAGGGGCGGTGGAGAGCGCAGCCGCGCCGGTCGAGGTGACCGGCGTTGCGTATGACTCGCGCAGGGTAGGCCCGGGGGACGCTTTCGTCGCAATGCGGGGTGGGGCTGCCGATGGCAACAACTATATAGAGGCAGCGATTACGCAGGGCGCGGCTGCGGTGGTGACGGATTCGCGGGAGGCATATGAGAGGCTTCGCAGGGATCATGCAGCCGTCGGCGCTGCGCTGGTGGAGCATGGACGGCGGGCGTTGGCGGAGGCGAGCGCGGCGGTGATGGGGCATCCCGAGCGGCGGCTGGCGCTCAGCGCAGTGACGGGAACGAATGGGAAGACGACGACGGCGTTTCTGCTGGAGGCGATGCTCAGAAGCGTCGGGCGGACGTGCGTGCTGATGGGAACGATTGAGACGCATGTGGGCGGAGAGGTGAAGGCGTCTCCGCATACGACGCCAGAGTCGCGGGATGTGCTCGCTGTCTTTGCCGATGGCGTGAAGGCGGGAGCGACAGAGGCGGTGATGGAGATGTCGTCTCATGCGCTTGAGCAGGAGCGGGTTTGGGGACTGCCGGTGGATGTGGCGATCTTTACGAATCTGACGCAGGACCATCTGGACTATCACGGGACGATGGAGAACTATTTTGCGGCGAAGCGGCGGCTGTTTGAAGGAGTGGGTGCGCCGCCGCCGCGAGTTGCCGTGGTGAATTCGGACGATGCTTATAGTGAGCGGCTGATCGAGGGTGCGGAGCGGTCGCGGGTCATTCGTTATGGGTTGGAGGGACGGGGAGATTTTCGTGCTGAAGAGGTGCGAATGCCGGCGGGGGAGACGCGGTTCCGGATGGTGACTCCGGCGGGGACGGTTGAGGTGAGGTCTCCGCTGAGCGGGAGAGTAAACGTTTATAACCTTCTGGCGGCGAGCGCGGCGGCCTGGGCTCGGGGGCTGTCGATCGACGAGATTGCCGCGGGGGCGGCTGCGGGGGCACAGGTTCCGGGGCGGTTTGAGGTGGTGCCTTCGAGCAGCGGGATTACGGTGGTGGTGGACTATGCGCATACCGACGATGCTCTGCGGAATCTGATTGCGCTGGGGCGGGAGTTGGTGAAGGAACGGGGCGGGCGCGTGATTACGCTGTTCGGCTGCGGCGGTGATCGCGATCGGACGAAGCGACCGCGGATGGGACGGGCGGCGGGCGAGGGTAGCGATCTGGTGGTCCTGACCAGCGACAATCCCCGGAGCGAAGAGCCGATGGAGATTATTGGCGAGGCGCTGGCAGGGGTGCGTGCGACCGGGACAAACTGCATCGTAGAAGAAGATCGGGCGGGAGCGATCGCGATTGCGATTCGTTCGGCAAAGGCGGGAGATATTGTGCTGCTGGCAGGCAAGGGGCATGAGAAGGTACAGATTCTGCGGGATGGGACGGTGCCGTTTGACGATGTGGCGGTGGCTGCCGGAGTTTTGAAGGAGATTGGATGAAGCTGACGCTGGGGCAGGTTGCGGATTGGATTCACGCGGATGGGGAGTTCGATACTGCGCTGGAGGCGGTGGGGTACTCGATTGACTCGCGCACGGTGGGCTCGGGGGAGTTGTTCTTTGCCGTGAAGGGCGAGCGGCTGGACGGGCATGAGTATGTCCACGCGGCGCTGGCCGACGGCGCTGTCGCGGCGGTGGTGAGCAATGGGTGGGTGGTGCCGGCGGAGGTGGATGAGGCCAGGCTGCTGCGCGTGGCCGACTGCGAGGACTGCGTGCTGCTGGCCTTGCAGAGGCTGGCCCGTGCCGTGCGCAGGGAGTGGGGCGGGCGGGTGATTGGAGTGACCGGATCTGCCGGCAAGACGACCACGAAGGAGGCCGTGGCACAGGTGCTGGGAGCGCGGTTTAGGGTGTTGAAGTCGCAGGGGAACTTGAACAACGGGTTTGGATTGCCGTTGCAGTTGCTGAAGCTGGAGCCGGAGCACGAGGTCGCGGTGATCGAGATGGGCATGAATCATGCCGGGGAGATCGCTGCGCTGGCGAAGATTGCGGAGCCGGACTGGGCGGTGGTTTCGAATGTAGGCCCGGTGCATCTGGAGTTTTTCGCGGATGGCATCGCCGGGATTGCGCGGGCGAAGTATGAGTTGGTCGAGGCGCTGCCTGCGGATGGGGTGGCGGTGCTGAACTTCGACGACAATTATGTGGCGTCGTTTGGCCGCGGAATGGGCGAGCGCGCGGTCTTCTATGGGCTGGGCGAAGGGGCCGAGGTGCGGGCTGTGCATGTGGTCGAGGCGGGTGCGGAAGGCGTGGTCTTTACCGTCGAGGCGCAGGGAGAGCGAGCCAGCGTGCAGTTGCGGATGTTGGGGCGACACAACGTTTCAAATGCCCTGGCGGCGATTGCGGTGGGGCTGCGCAGTGGGATGTCGCTGGAAGAGTGCGCGGCGGCGGTGGGGGAGATGCGGGCCGGGGATAAGCGCGGCGAGGTGATCGCGTGGCGGGGCGCGGCGATTATCAACGATTGCTACAACTCTAATCCTCGGGCGCTGGATGCGATGGTGGATGCGCTGATGGCGATGCCGGGAGAGCGGCATATCGTGGTGGCGGGCGAGATGCTGGAACTGGGGCCGGAGGGGGAGGCGCTGCATGCGGCCCGCGGGAGGCGAATGGCTGAGCGCGGGGTGACGGCGTTGGTGGGGGTTCGCGGTCTGGCGAAGGCGATGGTCGAGGCGGCGCAGGTGGCTGGGGTGGAGTCGACGTTTGTGGCCGATGCAGAGATGGCTGGAGAGTGGCTGCAGGCGAATCTCCGGGCTGGAGATGCTGTGCTGCTTAAGGCTTCACGCGGGGTGCGGCTGGAGCGAGCGTTGACGGGGATGATCTCGTAGGCCATTTTTCGATGGGATGCGCTTTGGTTCGCGGACGAAAATGACGGGCTGTGGGTGGGCGAACGCCTGTTAAGATAGCGGTGTGCCGGTGGCTGGAGGTCAAGGCCGCCGATCCCGAATCGTACATTGAAGGCGGAGACGTTTTGCTCTATTGGCTGCTGTACCAGAAGTTGTTTCCTTACTTCCGGCTGTTTCGCATCTTCCGGTACATCACGTTCCGCACGGTGTTCGCGAGCCTGACGGCGCTGCTGATCGGCCTTCTAATCGGGCCGTATGTGATCGAGAAGCTGCGCGAGTTCCAGATTGGCCAGTACATCCGCGAAGAGGGGCCGGAGTCGCACCAGAAGAAGAGCGGCACGCCGACGATGGGCGGGGTGCTGATCTGCATCTCGATCCTGGTGCCGACGCTGCTGTGGTCGGATCTGTCGAATCCGCTGGTGTGGCTGGTGATGCTGTCGATGCTGGCATTTGGCGCGATCGGGTTTGCGGACGACTACATCAAGGTGGTGCATCGGCGGAACCAGGGGCTGACGGCGCGGGCGAAGCTGGGACTGCAACTGCTGGTGAGCTGCGGCATAGCGCTGGCGCTGGTGTGGATGGAACTGCATGGGACCTATTCGACGCAGGTGATCGTTCCCTTCGCGAAGAACTTTCGTCCCAGCTTTATCATCGACAGCCTGTTGCAGTCGCCTCATTTATGGTGGCTGGCCTTCATTCCATTTGTGATCTTTGTGATGCTGGTGGTCTCGTTTTCGAGTAATGCGGTGAACCTGACCGATGGGCTGGATGGACTTGCAATCGGCTGCACGATCATCGCGGCGGGAGCGCTGGCGGTACTGACGTATGTGAGCGGACATGCGGTGTTCAGCGAGTATCTCGAACTGCCACGAATGCCACTGGTTGGCGAGTTGACGGTCTTTTGCGGGGCGATGGTGGGAGGGAGCATCGGCTTCCTCTGGTACAACGCGCATCCGGCGGAGGTCTTCATGGGCGATGTGGGGAGCCTGGCGCTGGGGGGCGCGATCGGGACGGTGGCGGTGGTACTCAAGCAGGAGCTGTTGCTGCCGTTTATCGGAGGGGTATTTATTCTGGAAGCAGTGAGCGTGATGCTCCAGGTTGGCAGCTACAAGCTGCGCAACGGGAAGCGCATCTTCAAGATGGCTCCGCTGCACCATCACTTCGAGTTGAAGGGGTGGTCGGAGTCGAAGGTGATTGCGCGGTTCTGGATTATGGCGCTGGTGTTCGCGCTGTTTGCGCTGACGACGTTGAAGTTGAGGTAGAGGGATGCCTGTGACATCTATCCGAAAAGCGATATTCATTACAGAGATGATTTTGCTGAATATTGTTCTGTGCTTGATCTGGTGGTGGTCCATTTTGGTCAGACCCGAAGGGGTAAAGGCTCTGCTAGTGCTGTTGCCTTTTCAGATAGGACTCAATTACGGCATAGTTTTACTCTGGCGACGATACCGTTCCCAATTCTCTGGTTTGACAGTAATTTTTGTGACGGGCCTGTTATACGGCTTGTTTCAAGCACTGTACGAACGCAGCTGGTGGATGCTTTGTTTTGTGCCGATTTCGATAGGTTTGATCTGGTGGTCTATTAAGGCACATCGTCTTAGTCAGGTAAGGTAAAGAAGATTATGGAACTGAAGAATAAACGGGTACTGGTGGTGGGGTTGGGCAGGAGCGGGCTGTCGTCCGCGCTGTTTCTGCGAGCGCAGGGGGCGCAGGTGACTGTCAGCGACAGGCGCAGCGCAGAGGCGCTGGCGAAGGAGATTCCGGCGCTGCTGGATGCGGGAATTATGGTGGAGTCGGGGGGGCATGGGCTGCTGACCTTCCGGAGGCAGGATTTGATTGTGGTGTCGCCGGGGATTCCGATGGATACTCCCGAGGTGAAGCAGGCGCAGGCGTTTGGGCTGACCGTCATTGGAGCGTTGGAGTTGGGTTGCCGGTTTCTCAAGGGACGAGTCGTGGCGATTACCGGATCGAATGGAAAGACGACCACGACCACGCTGCTGGGGAAGATCTTTGAAGAGGCCGGCGGTCCTACGCTGGTGGGCGGAAACATCGGGTTGCCGGTGATCGACCTGGTGGAGAAGAGCACGGCGGAGACGGTGAGCGTGCTCGAGGTTTCGAGCTTTCAACTGGAGACGATCGAGGAGTTTCATCCGTGGATCGCGGTGGTGCTGAACATTACGCCCGACCATCTGGACCGGCATGGGAGCTTTGAGGCGTACTGGGCGGCGAAGGCCCGGATTACGGAGCGGCAGGAGACCGGGGACTTTCTGGTGCTGAACGCGGAGGACAAGCCGACGCAGATGGTGGCGACGAAGACGCGGGCGCAGATCTACTGGTTCAGCACGCGGCGGCCGGTCAAGCAGGGCGCATTCGTTCATGGCGAGAGCATCTTCTTTATTGCCAAAGAGGGCGTGAAGGCGGAGCCGGTGATGCCGGTGGCGGAGATCGGGCTCAAGGGCGCGCACAACGTGGAGAATGTGCTGGCGGCGGTATGCTCGGCGCGGCTGGCGGGGATTGGGGCGGAGACGATTCGAGCTTCGGTCGCTTCGTTCAAAGGCGTGGAGCATCGGCTGGAGTTTGTGCGCAATCTGAACGGGGTGGAGTTCTATAACGATTCGAAGGCGACCAACGTGGATGCGGCGATGAAGGCGGTGGCCTCGTTTCGCGGTGGGGTGCATTTGATTCTGGGCGGCAAGGACAAGGGCTCGCCCTACGATGTGATGGCGGCGCTGCTACGCGAGCGAGTGAAGGTTGTTTATACGATTGGTTCGGCTGCCGAAAAGATTGAGCGGGAGTTGCAGGGAGTGGTGAAGATAGTCTCAGCGGAGACCATACAGGCCGCCGTAGCCGAGGCAGCGAAGGCTGCCGTGGCCGGAGACGTGGTGCTGCTGGCACCCGCCTGCTCGAGCTTTGACCAGTTTGAGAACTATGAACACCGCGGGCAGGTCTTTCGGCAGCTCGTGAATGAATTGAGCTGAACAAATAGCGGCAACGACGGCGGGAAGCGGATGGAATGGCGAAGAGAGTAGGGGTGGACAAGTGGCTCTTCGGAGTGGTGCTGCTGCTGGTGCTGTTTGGGCTGGTTATGGTGTTTTCGGCGTCGGCGGTGATGGCGAAGTCGCAGTTCGGGTCGCCGTATTTCTTCATGATCCGGCAGTCGATCTGGGCGGGCTGCGGGATGATCGCGCTGATCATTCTGATGCGCGTCGACTATCGCCACTATAACAATCCCAAGGTGGTCTTTCCGGCGATTGCGGTAACGATGCTGCTGCTAGTGGGTGTGTTTGCCAGCCGCGACTCGCACAATACGCATCGGTGGTTCCGCTTCGGCGGGGGCCTCAGCTTTCAGCCGTCTGAACTGGCGACGCCGGTGCTGGTGCTGTTTCTGGCCTACTTTCTGCAGACGCGGATGCACAAGATGGATGACTGGCGCGGCACGGTCTTGCGCGCTGCTCTGCCGCCGCTGCTGTTTATCGGGCTGGTGCTGAAAGAACCTGACCTGGGGACGGCGATGGTGTGCGCCGCAGTGACGATCCTGATGCTCTACCTGGCCGGATTGCAGGTGCGCTATATCGGTATCGCGCTGGCCTGTTCCACGCCCGTGCTTTACTACATGCTGTTTCGGGTGCCGTGGCGGCGGGCGCGCATGTTGGCGTTCGTCAACCCCGAGGCCGATCCGCGGGGTACGGGTTTCCATATTCTGCAATCGCTGATCGCCGTGGGGACAGGTGGAATTCGCGGGCTGGGACTAATGGAGGGCAGGCAGAAGCTGTTCTACCTGCCGGAGCCGCATACGGACTTCATCTTTGCCAATATCTGCGAGGAACTGGGGCTGATTGGAGCGGTAGCCGTGGTGGCGATGTTTGTGTTTCTCGGCTATCGCGGGCTGCGGGCGGCGTTTCTGTCGACCGACCCGTTTGCGCGGTTTCTGGCTTTCGGCATTACGTCGGCGATTCTGATCCAGGCCTTCTTTAATATGAGCGTCGTGGTAGCGCTGTTGCCCACCAAAGGAATTACACTGCCCTTTATCTCGTTTGGCGGAACGTCGCTGTTTGTGACCATGGCCTGCATGGGCGTGTTGCTGAATGTGACTCGCGAGATAGACTGAGATACAGGGAGTGGGGAGCGACCAGATGAGCCTTCGGGTCTTGATCGCCGGTGGTGGAACCGGAGGGCATGTGATTCCGGCGCTTGCGATTGCGCGCGAGTTGCGGGACAGGGTGGGAGCTGAGGTTCGCTTCGTGGGGACGGCGCGCGGACTGGAGACGAGGCTGGTGCCTGAGGCAGGATTTCCGCTGGAGTTGATTCGCGCGGGACAGTTGAAGAACGTAAGCCTGGGGACGCGCCTGCAAACATTGGCGGATCTGCCGCTGGGCCTGGGCCGGTGCGTGAGCCTGTTGCGCAGTTTTCGCCCGGATGTTGTCGTCGGCGTGGGCGGATATGCGTCGGGACCGGCGATGCTGGCAGCGATTTTATTAAAGGTGCCAACGCTGGCGTTCGAGCCCAATGCCATTCCGGGGCTGGCGAATCGCCTGGTGGGCGGTCGGGTGAAGGCGGCTGCGGTGAACTTCGAGGAGTCGCGCTGCTACTTTCACGGGGCGCGCGTCACCGGGACGCCGGTGCGTCCGGAGTTCTTCGCCATTGAGAAGAAGCCGCTCGGCGGGAAGAAGCGGCTGCTGGTCTTTGGCGCGAGCCAGGGCGCTCGTGTACTCAATGAACTGATGCCGAAGATCATGGACCGGCTGCTCGATGCCTTCCCGGATCTGGAGGTAGTGCACCAGACCGGCGCGGGGCATGGGGATTCGACGCTTGAGGGCTACAAGCGTGCAGGGGTGGGCTTCGAGCGGGTGACGGTGACGCCCTATCTGGATGACATGGCGACGCAATTTGAGGCTGCCGATCTGATTCTGTGCCGCAGCGGCGCGAGCACGATGGCAGAATTGGCAGCGGCGGGCCGAGCGGCAGTTCTGGTGCCATTTCCGAAGGCCGCCGATGAACACCAGAGGAAGAATGCCGAGGCGTTTGTGGCAATAGGCGCGGCGGAGATGGTGTTGGAGTCTGAACTGAATGAAGAGAAGGTGCTGGAAGTTTTGGGGAAGCTGCTCAAAGATGATTTGCGGCGGGAAAAGATGGGAACGAGAGCGCGAAGGCTGGCGCATCCGGACGCGGTTAAAGTGATCGGAGATATGGTGCTGGAGTTGGCAGGTCACAAAGCGTGAGGGTGGCCTTAGAACGGTTCTCCTCCAGAGGATGTAGTACTCGGTGATTCGGCGAAACGCGGATTCCCTTCGGGAATGACAAACAAAGGAAGTTACGCCTGAGAGAGAATGGCTCCGGCAGCGACATTAAAAGGAATGGGCTGAGGAGATGATCTTCCTCGGCCCATTTTCTTTAAGGTTCAGTCATGCGTTGCGGGAGGGTTAGCGACGACCGCCGCCATGCGATCCGCCACCACCACCACCGCCGTGGAAGCCTCCACCGCCGCCGCCGTGGGATCCTCCACCACCGTGGAAGCCACCACCGCCGCCCATGGCGCGGGCTCCTCCGCCCATGTTTCCATGGAACCCGCCGCCACTGCTACGAACGGACGGAGCGCCGGAGAAGCCGCGGTTCTGGCCGCCGGAGTAGCTTTGGCTGGGTCGAGCGTAGCTGCGGGGTGATTGCTGGGCGTAGCTGCGCTGTCCCTGATTGGCATAACTGCGCTGTCCCTGATTGCCGAAGCTGCGCGATGGGTTGGCGCTCCTGTTGTACGCCTGGCGATTGTTATTGGAGACGACGTTGTTGCGCTGGCCGTAGACGCCTCGTTGCGCGTTGGCGAAGCCGCGGTTGCCGTTCACGCTGCGCTGGTTATTGTTGGCGAAGGTACGGTTGTTGTTATGGGCTCCGTTAAAGGCTCCGCCATGGTTGCCGAAGTTTCGTCCGCCGATATTTGCGCTGCGATTGCCGGCGAAGTTCCGGCCGCCGCGGTTTTCGACGTGGCGCGTGAAGCTGGAGCCGCCGGGGCGCCCGTTGAATCCGCGGACGGGGCGGTCATAGACGTTGCGGAATCCGCGATGATGGCCGAAGTTGTTATAGCCACGGTTGTAGCAGAAGTGGCCGCCGCCCCAGTATCCGCCGTAGAAGCCGGTGCCGAAGTAGCCGTATCCGTAGTTGATGCCGCCGTAATAGCCGATGCTGCGGCCCCAGTAACCGGCGTTCCAGAAGTAGCCGCCGCTGCCCCAACCCCAGTAGCCCGGTGTCCAGAGAGCACCGACGTAGGGAGGCAGAACCCAGGCTCCGTCGACCCACACGTAGCCGTCGCCAGTCCAGGCCCAGTAGCCGGGCGTCCAGATATAGCCGTCACCGGGAATGACAGGCTGCGCATAGACCGGGATTGCAGGGGGAGCAATGCCAACGGACACGAAGACGGCTGCCTTCGCGGAATGAGGAGCAGCCAGAAGGAGCGCGCCAGCCAGCATTGCGACACCGATCGAATTTTTGAGGAGACGTGGGATATTCATGGTCTGCCTTGCTGTTGGCCTTCGTTTGCCCAGAGGTGGATCACTGTACCGGACTTCGAGGACAACAGGTCTAAGCACCAGCCCGGCAAGCGTCTCCGGGTCAAGCTCTCAGTTTCATTAGACACAGGTGCGTTTTTTTTGTTGCGTAAACCCGATGTTCATCATGTAGTAATTTTTTGCTGGAGATTTCGCTTGGATGCCTGCTAAGTGGAAGAGTTGCCTATGTTTGGCAGGACAGACTTCATAGAAACGATTTAGCCATCATGGAGAAGGCATGGAGAAGATTGCTACAATCGAGCTTGCGGCCTTTACACGTCATTGCGCCGGCTAAGTGAGGGAAATGCTTCGATTTTCGACAGCGGGAGAGAGTCACGGCGAGAGCCTGGTGGCCATGGTGAGCGGAATGCCCGCGGGTGTTCCGGTAGACCTTGAATTTGTGAACCGGGAGCTGTGGCGCCGCCAAAAGGGCTACGGCCGCGGCGGCCGGATGCGCATCGAGCGCGATACGGCGCATGTTCTCAGCGGCGTTCGCCACGGCAAGACGATTGGCTCGCCTATCGCCATGACGCTCGCGAACAACGACTGGAAGAACTGGACCGAGATTCTGCCGGTCGAAGAGGGGGATCCGGCAAAACACAAGGCGGTCGCCTCGCCGAGGCCGGGACATGCCGATCTTGCCGGCGCGATCAAGTACGACTTCAAGGACGCGCGGTATGTGCTGGAACGCGCCAGCGCTCGCGAGAGCGCGGCTCGCGTCGCCTCGGGGGCGTTTGCCAAACTGCTGCTGAAAGAACTGGGCGTCGGCGTGGCCAGCCACGTGATTCGTGTGGGTAAGGCGGAGCTTTTGCGTCCGGCCACCTGGGACGAGATTGTGGCGCTGCAAGCCAAGGACGAAGTTCTGCTGAACTGTGTCGATGCCGAGAGCGAGGCTGCGATGAAGGCCGAAGTCGACGCGGTTCTGCGGACGGGCGACACCATTGGCGGTGTGTTTGAGGTGATCGTTCACGGTCTGCCGCCGGGGGTTGGCACCCATGCCAACTGGGACGAGCGCATGGACGGCCTGCTGGCCCAGGCGGTGATGAGTTTGCAGGCAGTGAAGGCGGTTGAGATCGGTCGCGGCGTGACGGCGGCGGAGTCGCTCGGCTCCGCGGTGCACGATGCCATCGGATATGAGGGGGACGGCGGATTTACAAAGTTCTCGCGGGAGCACAATAACGCCGGGGGCATCGAGGGCGGTATCTCCAACGGCGAGGACGTTGTGGTGCGCGGTTATCTGAAGCCTATTTCGACGCTGCGCAGACCGCTGGCTTCGGTCAACTTCGAGACGCGCGAGCCGGTCAAGGCGGCCTATGAGCGCAGCGACGTCTGCGTGGTTCCCGCTGCCGGTGTGGCGGCGGAGGCGATGGTCGCGCTGGCCATTGCGCGCCTGACGATTGAAAAGTTCGGCGGCGATTCGCTGCGCGAGATGCAGCGCAATTTCAACGGCTATGCTGAGCAGATTCGAGCGTATTGAGTGAGCCGAGTTAAGTGAGTGAATCCGTGGGCAAGATACATGAGGTCGTAAAGTGGCCGGAGCCGGTGCTGGCGAAGCGCGGCGAAGAGGTGACGGTCTTTGACGCGAAGCTGAAGACGCTGGTCGAAGAGATGTTCGAATCGATGTATGCGGCGCAGGGGATTGGGCTGGCCGCGCCGCAGATCAACATCTCGCAGCGCATTACTGTGATTGACTGCAGTTTCAAGAAGAATCCCGACGACAAGGTTGTGCTCATCAATCCGGAGATTATCGATCGCAGGGGCAAGCAAGTTGAGGAAGAGGGCTGCCTGAGCCTGCCGGAGATTCGCGAAAAGGTCAGCCGTGCCGGATGGGTGAAGGTGCGGGCGCAGGATGTCAACGGAAATCCCATCGAGGTCGAGGGCGAAGAACTGCTGGCTCGCGCCATGCAGCACGAGATCGACCATCTGGACGGCATTCTCTTCATCGACCGCCTGAGCCGCCTGAAGCGCGACCTGGTGATCCGCAAGATCAAGAAGCTGCAAAAGAACGGCGAGTGGTAGGTGCGTTTCTTGCAGCGGTCTGTTTGTGAGTGGGCGTTGAGCCGTCAGCCGGAAGTGAGAACCCAGCCTTGAAACTCGTCTTCTGCGGCACACCGCAATTCGCTGTACCCACGCTCGAAGCGGTGATTGCTGCCGGGCATGAGGTGGCGCTTGTGGTGACGCAGCCGGATCGTGCCGCAGGACGTGGCATGGAGATGCAGGTGCCTCCGGTGAAGCGCATTGCGCTGGAGCATGGGATCCCGGTGGCGCAGCCGGAGAAGATCAAGAACAACTCTGAGTTTCGCGCTCAGATCGAAGAGATTCGTCCGGAGGCGATTCTTGTTGTGGCCTATGGCCGCATCATCCCGCAGTGGATGTTGGATCTTCCGCCGTTCGGTTGCATCAACCTGCATGGCTCACTGCTGCCGAAGTATCGCGGCGCGGCGCCGATTCAGTGGGCTATTGCCAGCGGGGAAAATATCACCGGCGTGACCACGATGCGGTTGGATGCGGGCCTCGACACCGGCGATCTGCTGCTGGCGAAGGTGGTGCCGATCGGGCAGGAGGAGACGGCGGTCGATGTCTACGAGGGGCTGGCTGCGGTAGGTGCGGAGTTGATGGTAGAGACACTGTGCGGGCTGGCCGACAAGTCGCTCTTCTGCCAGCCGCAGGACCATTCGCTCGCGACGCTGGCGCCGATCCTGACGCGCGACGCCGGGCGCATCGATTTTACGCAGACGGCGCAGAACGTCTATGACCGCTGGCGCGGCTTTCAGCCATGGCCGGGAGCGCATACGACCCTGCGCGGCAGGAAGTTGATTGTTCACAGGATGCAGATTGCGGCGGACGCCATTGGTGGCGATGCGGGAACGCTCGCGGTCGGGGCGGATACGATGACAGTGGCCTGCGGCGATGGAACCTCGATCGCGTTGACGGAGGTGCAGGCGGAGGGCAAGCGGCGCATGAGCGCGGCAGAGTTTCTCCACGGGCACCAGGTCAAGAGCGGCGAGCGGCTGGGGATATGAGCGAATCGGTTTCGCGGAGTCTAAAGAAAAAGCAGTCGCCTGCAAGAACGCGTCCGGCCTCGGCCGGGCCGACGGCCTCTGCCGAAGCGGCGATCAGTAAGGTCACGCCTGCGCGACTGGCGGCGTTTGAGATTCTGAGCCTGGTGGGCGAAGGGAAGGGGCACAGCGACGAGTTGCTGCACTCGGCACGGATGGAGACGCTCTCGCCGGAAGACAGAAATCTTACTACCGCACTGGTGATGGGTGTGCTGCGCCGGCAGATCGCGCTCGACGCGCGCGTTCGGAGCCTGCTCCAGCGTCCGGAGCAAAGGCTGGCGGAGCCGGTTGCACTGGCTTTGCGGATGGGGGCGTTTCAACTGCTGCATCTCGACCGCATCCCCGCCCATGCCGCGTTGAGCGAAAGCGTGGAGCTCTGCCGTGCCGCGGGGCAGCCTCATGCGACGGGCATGGTGAACGCGGTTCTGCGCAAGCTGGCTGCTGCACAGAAGCCGGGGCAGCGCGTCTTCGAGTCGGTGGCTGCCTTCTCCGAGCGGCTGGGCCATCCGCAATGGCTGGTAGAGCGATGGGTTGCGGCGTACGGGCGCGAGGCGGCGTTGAAGATCTGTGAAGCGGGACAGAAGGAGCCGACGGGAGCAGCGTGGTTCGCCGAGAATGGCGGCGACCTGCCGCAGATGGATGACGGCTCGCGGCTGGTGGCGGAGCTTGCGGCGGCGGCGATGCCCGCTGCGAAGACGGTTTGGGACTGCTGCGCGGCTCCGGGCGGCAAGACGCTGATTCTGGCTCGTCGGATGGCAGCAGCCGAGATTATGGCGACCGACGTCAGTGCAAAGCGGCTGTCACAGACCGAGGCGCGCTTTCGCCAGTATGCCTACGCAGAGCGCATATGCTGTGCGGTTGCAGATGCGACGGCGGCGGGGGATGAAGACGGCGAGCGGTTCGATCTGATTCTATGCGATGTTCCGTGCAGCGGGACGGGAACGCTGGCAGCCAATCCGGAGATTCGCCACCGCCTCAAGCCCGAAGAGTTCGCGCGTCAGGCAGCCCGCCAGAGGGCAATTCTGAGCGCTGCCTTGAATCGTCTTACTCCTGGCGGTCGCCTGGTTTATTCGACATGTTCGCTGGAGCCGGAGGAGTGCGAGCGAGTCGTGGAGGATATCACAACGGCTGCGGGAGTGCGTCAGGTCCCGGTGGAGGGGTTGATTGCGGGTCTGGCTGAAGCGGGGATACTCAGAAGAGATTTGGAGTTAGCCTCAACCGCGCGCGGCGGGAATCTGAGGACGTTGCCGGGAGTTCATTCTTGCGATGGTTTTTTCGCAGCGGTCCTTGAACAAGATGAACCTCACCCGTAAAAATCCTGCTCAATGCGTCAGCTTAATGTGGACCGCATCGCCCTTGACGACGCGGTAGCCGGCCAGAGGAGTCTGATCGACGACCGTTCCCGGCGCGATCGTTGGAATGACTGTTCTTGTCGCGGGAGCGGGGGATGGAGCGGCCTGTGCAGCAGGCGCGGGTACACTGACGTCTTCCAGACTGGCAATGTGCAGGCCTACTGAAGCGGCGCGGGCCGCGGCTCCGGCAAGGGTGAGGCCGGTGAGCGAGGGCATCACGTACGCGTCGGAGTCAGGATCTTCCGGCGCGCTGAGCAGCAGGCTGACGCGAGGCCGGTCGATGCCGGAGGCGTTGGGGGCGGGAGATTGCGCGAGAATAATGCCTGTCTCGCTGTCGGCGGGCATCTGCGCGACCGTGCCGAGGTCAAGCGAAAGCCGACGCATGAGGATGGACGCGGGGCGCTCTGTCTGCCCGATGAGGTCCGGCACGGAGACTTTCTGCGGCCCCAGGCTTTCGGTGACGCGCACCGTCCATTCGCGTCTCACCGTGACGCCGGGAGCAGGCGATTGCGCGAGGATGTGGCCGGGAGCTACGTTCGGCGCGTAGAACTTGTTTTCCAGATTGAGATTCAGGCCGCGCGAACTGGCCGCCTGGCTGGCTTCGGCAACGGTAAGGCCCACAAGGTTGGGTATCTCGACCTCGCGGCCATGAATGGCGAGGCGCATGGAGATAAACGCGGAGATCAGGGCGACTGCCAGCATCGCCATCGCGCCGAGGAGGAGGTTGAAGAAGCGCTTCATGCAGCTTCAGGATACAGTCTGCAAGCGCTGGTCAGCCGCGATTATCGGTGGCGGGTTCGGGATGAATTAATAGACGGCTGACCTCGGGATCGTCGAGCTTGAATGCTCCTTCGAGGGCAGTAATGACAGCGTGGACTTGGGCCATGGGCAGGTCGTCCGGTAGGGTGCAGTGGCAACTGACCTGAATGCGGTCGTTTCCATGGTGGGGGATGCGGGTGACGAAGACCTCGTGGATGTCGAGTATTTCGGGAAAGGAGGCGGCAGCGCGGCGGAGGCGAACTTCAAGCTGGCGGTCGCGCTCAAGTGATGCCGGACGCTCGATGGTGGCGGGTTCGCTCTCGATGTGGGTGAGGATGGTGACGATGGCGGGGATCTCGCGGCGCATGTCGGACTCGAGCCGGGTGGCGAGTGCGTGGGCATCGCGGAGGGGCATGGTTTCGTCGACTTCGAGGTGCTGCTCTACATGGAGATGGTGGTCGAACTCCTGCACGCTTACGTCATGGATGGTGAGGTTGGCGCGGGCGGCGACGGCACGGATGCGGTCGTGGACGCTCTCGGTCAGAGAAGCCGTGGGAATGGAGTGGACGACGACATCGGCATCGGGGAGGTGGCGCTGAACGGCGGCGGTAGCAGCGGCGGTGATCTGTTCGGATCGCTGGAAGGTGAGATTGCGGGGCATGCCGAGGGTTACGTCGGCGAAGTAGCTGGAGCCGGAGCGGCGGGTGCGGACACGGTCGACGGAGAGAACACCATCGATGGCGGCGAGGTCGCGGATGAGATCGCGGCGGGTCTGGGCGCGGGTCTCGGCGGGCGTGGCGTCGAGCAGGGCGTCGATGGTGCGGCGGGCGAGCTTCCAACTGACGCGCAGGATGATGCCGGCGACGAGGATGGCGGCGATGGGATCGGCAAGTTCGAGAAGGGGGAGACGCCAGTGTGCGCCCGCGTAGGTCGCGAGGAGACCGATGAAGACGGCGAAGGACGACCAGATATCGGTGTGGAAATGAATGGCATCGGCTTCGAGGGCTTCGCTGCTGTACTGGACCGCGACGCGATGAAGAGTGCGGGAGCGGGAGTAGTCGACGGCGATAGAGAGCAGAAGGACGGCGAAAGGCCAGAAAGAGAAGGTAAGGGCCAGATGCTCGTGGAAGAAGATACGGCGAATGGCCTCAGTGAAGATCCAGATGCAGGAAGCGAGCATAAGGAAGGTTTCGACGAAGGCGGAGAGGCTTTCGATCTTGCCGTGGCCGTAGTTGTGGTCCTCGTCGGCGGGGCGGTCGGAGACCTGGACGGAGAAGAAGGTGATGGCAGCGGCGCCGAGATCGATGCCGGAGTGGGCTGCCTCCGAGAGCATGCCGAGCGAGCCGGTGAAGATGCCGGTGAGGAGCTTGAGCAGGGTGATGATCAGTGCGGCGAAGACAGACAGCAGCGCGGCGGAACGCTTGGCGGCGTGCGTGCGCGCGGCTTCTTCGGGCATTGCGGGTGAGGCCATGTAGAAGATGCTACACGGTATAAGTTCCGGCGTTATCTTCCAAAACTGTTTTAGCAGGTGTAAGACGCGAGCCGATGCGGACGCTTTGACGTCGAACTTCCACCCGGCTATTTTTTTGGCGCTTTCGGCTTGGATTCCGGCTCTGCGGGCGGGAGAGCCCCGATGGATTCAGAGATCTGGCGGCTGGCGTTTCTTAGGGAGGCGATGATCTGCGTGATGCCGATGGTGTCTTCGAGGCGCTTGACGTAAGGGATGGTGAGGCCGGCGACGGCATTTCCCTGGGCGTTGAGGACGGGAAAGCTGATATTGACGACGCCGGTGACCTCGTAACTGGCGCGACGTTCGTATCCGCGGCTGCGGATTTTTGCCAGATGCTCGTCGAGGTCGGCGGGCTTTCTCTTTTTCGTTTCGAGGGTCCACTCGTCGATGGCTCGCTGGCAGGAGTCCCGGTCCTGGTGGGCGAGGATGACATGGCCGGTGGCAGCGTGCATCAGGTCGACCTTGGAGCCGACCTTGACGTAGAAGCCCGTCGATTCGGGAGAGTCCACCTGAGCAAGGATGACGACGTGGCCGCCATCGAGCACGCCGAGATGGCAGGACTGGCGAAGCTCGTGCGCAACCTGGTGCATGGGGGGGAGAGCTTCGGTGACGAGACGCTTGGTGGGAGGATGCTCCTGCCCGAGGCGAAAGAGGCGAAGCGTGAGTTGATAGCGTTCCTTGTTTGCCGACTGGGCGAGATAGCCGCGCTGCTCCAGGCAGAGCAGCATGCGAAAAATCTCCGAGACGGTACGGTCCAACCGCCGGGCGACTTCGCTTACGGTGAGGCCGGTAGGGGTGGCTGCAAAGAGCTCGAGAATGTCGAGACCCTTTTCAAGGGCTGGAGTCGGGTAGTAGCGCTTTGTTGCGGATTTGAGCTTGGCCATGAAGGGTTCCGAGAGAAGACAGATTCGGCCTTCCAAAGGTAACAAATGTTTTGATGGGAGGCTTGAATATTTCGATGAGGCAGGCAGTGAGGAACCGATGTCCGAGAAGCCGGACATCGGTTCCCCTTGGAATATTGGCTAAGCGCCGGGAGTGTAGGAGAGGGCGAATCGTCCGATCTGGATGAAAGAGCGGTCAGACGGCGGCCAGATGCGGAAGGATTCGACGCGGGAGCCGGAGGGGAGGCGATGGGCCGCCGCAGTGCCGCGCTCTTCTCCGGTTGCGGCGTCATAGAACTTGACGATGAGGGTGTCTTCGCTGCGCTGCCAGCCAATCACGTAGTTGCCGGCGGGAAGAGCGACGCTGCCGATAGTGATGGGAGCCTGCACCAGGAAGTAGTGCGAGTATTTTCCGTCGGCGGAGTAGCCGGCGGTGATGAGAACGACCCCGGCGATGATCTTGCCCTGAGAATTAATGATGCCGGAGGCGGTGCGCATCTCGGTTTCGATGCGCTCCTTTTCTACCTGGGCGCGGGCTGGCAAGGCGCTTTGCAACTCCGCGGCGGTCGCCGAACGCCAGGAGGATTTTGGCTGCGCCTGGAGCGTGGCGGGCAGCGCGGGAAGAAGCAGAAGGGCAACGGCGAGCGACTTGAAGGGAGACAGTTTCATTTGAGATGTACTATACCGCGCTGGAGGGCGACAGTCGCGGCATTGGTCCGATCACTGACGCCCAGCTTGCTGAGCAGGTTGTTGACGTGGGATTTGACAGTGGCCTCGCTGATATCGAGGTCGGAGGCGATCTCCTTGTTGGCGCGGCCGGCGACGATGCGTTCGAGCACGGCCAGTTCGCGAGCAGTGAGGGCGTGGCTGCTCATTCTCTCGGCCAGTTTCTCGGCGATGGCGGGAGAGATGCGAGTCTTGCCGCTGTGGACGGCCTGAATGGTCGAGAGCAACTCGTCGATGGTCATGCCCTTGAGGAGATAGGCTTTGGCTCCGGCCTGGAGGGCGCGGAAGATGTCCTCGTCGCCGTCGAAAGTGGTGAGGACGACGAAGCGCGCGGCGGGATCATCGGCGTGGATCTTCTGGATGGCTTCGACGCCGCCGAGTTTGGGGAGTTGCAGGTCCATCAGGGTAATGTCGGGGCGGAGGGAGCGATACATCTCAATGGCCTGAAGACCGTCGCTGGCCTCGCCGATGACCTTGATTTCGGGCATGATGTTGAGCAGAGCGACGAGACCCTGCCGGACAACGTGATGGTCGTCGACGACAAGGATGCGGATCGGTTCAGCCATGGGATGCAGTACCTTTCTGTGCGGCGATGGGCGCTTCCAGTTTAATGGTTGTGCCTTGTTCCGGCGAACTCTCTACGGTGAACTGCGCGTGAATCTGCGCTGCCCGTTCGCGCATTCCCTGGAGGCCGAAGTGGCCCCGCGCTGGAAGGGAGGTGTCGGTTGCCTGGAAGCCCCGTCCATCGTCTGCGATGGTTAATGTCAATTGGCTTGAATGATAGCGCAGATCGATGGAGACGCGGGTGGCGTGGGCATGGCGAGCGACGTTGCTGAGAGCTTCCTGTGCGATGCGGAGTATCTCATCTTCGAACGCCGAAGGAAGCGGTCGATAGGTGCCGCCGATGTCGAGATGAATGGGGAGGCTGGCGGTGGTGGATCGCTCTGCGAGTTGCGTAAGGCGGGTGGGAAGAGTGTGCTGGGCGGTGATGGCGCGAAGATCCCATATGCTGCGGCGGGCTTCGGCGAGCCCTTCGCGGACGTATTCCCGGGTGCGGTCGATCTGCCGGCCGGCGGCGGCCAACTGCGATTGGGCGAGAAGCTGCGCGGTAAGTTCGAGTTGAACTGAAACGCCGACGAAGCTCTGCGCGAGGGTGTCGTGGATCTCCCGGGCCATGCGGTTCCGTTCGGCGAGAACAGCCTGAAATTCCGAATGAAGACGGCGGAGCCGAAGGCGGTAGAGGAGGACGGCAAGGGCGGCGAGGAGCACCGCAGCCAGCAGCAGGAACCAGAGCCTGCGGTAAAAGGCGGGCTGCACAGAGAAAGCGAGCGACGCTCCGGCTTCGTTCCAGACACCGTCGTTATTCGCAGCCTGAACGCGGAAACGGTAGTGGCGGGGCGGCAGGTTGGTGTAATAAGCAATGCGGCGCGAACCGGCTTCGGTCCATTGCTTGTCGAAGCCTTCGAGGATATAGCGGTAACGGACTTTGGATGGCGCGACGAAGCTGAGGCCTGCGTATTGGAAAGCGAAGCTGCGGCGGCCGGGAGGGACAGTCAGCTCAGTGCCGGAGAGTGATTGTTCCGTATCGTCTACGGTGAAGCGCTCGATGACGACGGGCGGCGGGACGTGATTTTCAGAAAGATGCGCCGGGTCGGCGATGGCCACGCCTTTGCGGGTAGCAAACCAGAGCGGGCCCTGTGCGGTCTTCCATGCCGAGGGGTGGCCGATAGCGGAGGCCTCTTCGGTGGGCATGCCGTCGGAGCGGCCATAGGAGATCGCATGCAGATTGCAATCTGGAGATGATCCGCAGGCGATGAGGCTCGCCGCGGAGACGCGCGTGATGCCGTGGGTGGAACTGAGCCAGAGGATGCCGCGACTGTCTTCGAGGATAGAGTCGATTCTCTGCGGCAGATCGCTGCGGCGCAGGGCGGTAAAGGCACCGTTGGAATAGCGGCTGACGCCGTTGCCGTTGGTGCCGATCCAGAGCGTATCGTGCGAACCTTCGGCGAGCGCGGTGATGACATCGCCTGAGAGACCGTCTCGCGTGGTGTAGGTCGAGATTTTGCCGTCGCGCAGGCGGGAGAGGCCGTTGAGAGTGCCGATCCATAGATCGTGAGATGAGTTGGGCGCGTGAGGCTGGAGCAGAACCCCGATGAGATTGCTCTTGAGGCCGTCGGCCTGGGTGTAAGTGGTGAAGCGGTTGTTTTGCCAGTGGGCGAGGCCGCGGCGGGTGCCGATCCAGAGCGAGCGGTTGCTATCGACGAGCAGCGAACGGATGAGGTCGTCGGGCAGGCCGTCGGCGGAGGTATAGGACTCGATCTTTGAGCCCTCGATATGGTTGAGGCCGTCAGGAGTGCCGACCCAGATACTGCCGTTGATCCCGGGGGCGAGCGAGAGGACGACTTCGCTGAGCAGGCCGTTGCCGGTGGAGAAGTGCCGGAGGCTGCCGGATTGCCAGCGGTCGAGTCCATCGCCGTTGGTGCCGATCCACATGGCGCCGTCGGACGCCTGGGCGACGGCGGTGACGATGTGGTCGGAGAGGGCGGGGATCGCGTGGAAGCTCTGCTGACGCAGGATGTCGAGGCCGCTGGTCTCGGTGCCGATCCAGAGATTTCCTTCGCGGTCTTCAAAGGTCGAGAGGATACTGCTGGTGCCGAGCGCCGTCTGACGCTGTGGACTGGCTGCGTTTTTACTCAGGGTAAAAAGACCCTGGTTGGTGCCGATCCAGAGATCGCCGCGTGAGTCGGAGAGGGCGGATTGAATGTGGGTGGCAGGGATCTCGCGGCCAGCCTGTAAGGTACGGGTGCGGCCGTTCTGCAACAGGGTGATGCTGCCCCGGGTGCGCAGCCAGAGTCCGTGACCGGGGAGCGTGCCGATGCCTTCAACATTCTGTTTCGCGAGGCTGGCGGCGAGAGGTTCGGCGTGGAATTGACCGCGCTGGTATTGGAAGACTCCGGCGGTGGAGGCGATCCAGACGCTGCCGTCGCCAGCTTCCTTCATTGCTGTCGGTACGGCGGAGGAGGGAAGAGAGAGGGGAGAGAAGCTCTTGCCGTCGAAGCGGAGGATGCCGCTGGCGGTGAGGAGAAGAAGGTTGCCGGTGTCGGCGACGGAGAGAGAGAGGATGGTATCGGAGACGGGATAGCGATGAAAGGAGCCGGAGGAGTATTGGAGGAGTCCGTCGGCGGTTCCGATCCAGAGCGGACTGGTGGCCGATTGTGCGAAGCAGCAGATGTCGCTGCTGGTGAATGCGGGGGAGTTCTCGTGGTTGAAGATATTGAAGTCGACGCCATTGAAGCGGGCGACGCCATCCTCGGTCGCGATCCAGAGGTAGCCATCACGCGATTGGAAGATTTGATGGACGCTGTTTTGCGGTAGCCCGTTCTCGGTGGACCATGACTGGTGCCCGAGCGTGGTGGTTTGTTGCGCATGTGCGCTTGCAGCAATAGCGGCGACTCCGCATAGCGTCCAGAAGAAGACGGAGCGCAGCACGGTATGGCGATGGGGACGAAAATTCATGCGGTCAGCGCAGGTGTTTGGTCGTGGTGTGACGAGCTACATTTTGGTTCCTTTACCCTCCGTGAGGGTGACGATTTGATCGACTTTAGGGATCGTGAATTTCTCTTTTGCTCCACTGGGCCAATGGACTTCGACTGAGTCGATCTTGGTGGAGTCGCCGAGGCCGAAGTGGACACGGGGGTCGTGAGTCGATGCGAAACTGCCGCCGGAGAACACATCTCCCCGCTGCCGCATTCCGTTGGCGGTGAGGTAGACGGTAGAACCGATTGCATCGCGGGGACTCTTGGGGCCTCCGATGAGTTTGAGCTCGATCCAGTGATGGTGGTCGGGGGAGACGTTACGCAAGAGGGCGGGGTGACCGTCCAGGGAGTTGATGACAACGTCGAGCTTGCCGTCGTTGAAGAGGTCGCCGACCGCCATGCCGCGGCCTACATAGAGCTGGGCGAGGCCGGTGCCTTCGACGGCGGGTTCGAGGTCGAACTTTTTACCGTCGATATTGTGAAACAGCAAGGGGCGTTGTTTCCATGTGGTTCCCCAGTTCGTGTGATCGACCTGCGGGTAGACGTGCCCGTTGGCGATGAAGATGTCTTTCCAGCCGTCGTTATCGAAATCGAGAAAGGCGTCGCCCCAGGCGAGGAAGGGAATGGTAGGCTCGGCGATTCCGATCTGGTAGCTGATGTCGGTGAAGTTGGCGTCGCCGTCATTTCGATAGAGCGGGTTGTAGTCATCGGAGAAGACGGTGTTGTAGATGTCGAGCAGGCCGTTATTTCGATAGTCGCCGATAGCAATGCCCATGGAGGCAGTCTCGCGCCCGTTCTCGTTGAGTGCATAGCCGGAGGCGTAGCTGTCGTCCTCGAAGGTGCCATCGCCCTTGTTAATGTAGAGATAGTTTGGCGTGGAATCGTCGGCGACGAGGAGGTCCACCTTGCCATCGTTGTTCACGTCGACGAAGGCGGAGGCGAGGCCGTAGTAGTTGTTCTTGTCGGAGACGCCGGCCTTCTCACTGACGTCGGTGAAGGTGCCGTCGCCGTTGTTGTGGAAGAGGTGGTCGGGCTCTCCCTTGAGGCCGCGCGGACCGCACATGACCTTTTCGCCGCGGAACTGGCAGCCGTAGGCGGGCTGATTCGCGATGTCGTAATGGACGTAGCCGGGGACGAAGAGGTCGAGGCGGCCGTCGCCGTCGTAGTCGCCCCAGGTGGAGCCGGTGGACCAGTTGCCGAGGGTGACGCCAGCCTTTTCGGCGACGTCGGTAAAGGTTCCGTCGTGGTTGTTGTGGTAGAGGCGGTTCTTGCCGAAGTTTGAGACGAAGATGTCCGGCCAGCCATCGTTGTCGTAATCGGCGACCGCGGCGCCGACGCCCCAACGATCATTGGTGACGCCGGCTTTGGCGGCGACATCGGTAAAGGTTCCGTCGTGGTTGTTATGGAAGAGCGCGGCGTGGGGCGGCGTGGTTTTGCCCGAGAGGGCATCGTAGGTAGAGCCGTTGACAAGATAGATATCCAGCCAGCCGTCGTTGTCATAGTCGATCAGGCCGACGCCGGAGCCGTTGGTCTCAATGATGAAGTCTTTTGCCGGGGTTCCCATGGTGTGCGTCCACGAGGTGAGGCCAGCTTTTTTAGCGATGTCCTGATAGAGGATGGGGCCGGTTTTGACGAAGCCGCCGGCCGTGATAGGGCGGTGCTCGCTGTCGAGGACGGCTGCGTGAGCTTCCCCGGTGTTGGCTGTGCCCATGCCTGCCGGCTGGACCTCTTGCGCAGGGCTGGCCGACGGCGCGGATTGCGCGAGCGATGGCCCGGTGCAGACGAGCAGGAGCGCGAAGAAGGTAAACAGGGACGGGGCCAGACTTCGGAGAAAACAGTACGGAACGGACATTGAACGAGATCCTTGCAAGATGCCAAACTGGTTAGTCGCGTCTGAAAGGATATCTTGCCAGAGTTTGATGGATGGATCCGGCATCCTATTTCCTTACGACGACAACAGCGCCAGTTTACAGGTCAGTGATAAGGTATGGCGCTTGCGGCGTCAACGGCTTCTCCTTTGACCTGCCTAATGAAGAGGGAAAAGTCTCGATTCTGCCTCACAATAGATCACAGTAAGATGTAAATTCAATCACGATACGATATACTATTCGCATGACGCCGCACTCTTCTTCCCAGGCGCTTCCATCCTTAGCGGTCCAAAATCAAGCCGAAGATGCGATTCGGAATCTGGCATGGTTTCGCTATAACCTGCGCAAATTCCTAAGGTTCAGCGAAAAGGCGGCGCGGCAGTGCGGGGTTACTCCGCAGCAGCATCAGTTGATGCTTGGCATTGCGGGGTATACGGGACGGGGTTCGGCTACTGTCTCCGAGTTGGCGGAGTTTTTGCAGGAACGGCACAACTCAGTCGTGGGACTGGTGGAGCGGGCAGCACAGCGCGGACTGGTCAATAAGGAGCACGACACGAGCGATCGCCGGTTTGTCCTGGTCTCGTTGACGTCGCTGGGGGAGGATATTCTCGCCCGGTTGACGGAACTCCACAAGGAAGAGGTTCAGGCAGCACAGCAGGCATTGCTCAAGGTCCCCAAGATCCCTCCCCAGGCGCTCGAGGTAAAGAAGAAGAGCGGTTGAGATTGACCGGGTGACGCGATTTATTCACGCAGAATTTTCAAGGAAGTTGTAACCGCAAAGGCAAAGACAGCAAATCGAATGGAACAGACGCAAACGCTCAAAACGAAGAGACAAAACTGGGTGCTGAAGCACCCGCTGCTGCGCAAGTACCTGCCGCTGGTGCATGAAGACCTGACCGCGACGTATTCACGCGATCTGCATAAATGGCTGATTATCGCGCCCATCATCGGGGTAGCGACGGGGCTGGTTTGTACCGTTATTACGATCATTATTCTCGGCAAGATATGGCCGGTCGTGCTGGGCTATTATCTGCACAACCATTGGGCCATTGTGCCCGGACTGGTGATTGCATTCGCCGCAACCGGGCTGATCATGCAGTTTCTGACGCCGAACCCAGACGAACATTCCACCGAAGAGGTGATCCGTTCCTATCACGAGCATCAGGGCGATATCAACATGCACCCGTTCCTGGCCAAACTGGCGGCGGCGGTTACAACGGTGGCTTTTGGAGGCAGTGCGGCGCTGGAGGGACCGAGTATCTATAGCGGTGCTGCCCTCGGATCGTGGCTGTGGGCCAAGCTGCGGTGGCTGCGCCTCGATGCTCGCGATCGACGCATTATGCTGATCTGCGGCGCCGCGGCGGGCATGTCAGCCGTGTTTCGCGCGCCTTTGACGGGCATCGTCTTTGCTTTGGAGATGCCGTACAAGGACGACCTGGCGCATGAAGCGCTGGTGCCGTCACTGATTGCATCGGTGATCTCCTACATCACGCTCAGCTCGTTTCTGGGCGGCGCTCCGTTGTTTGACTTCGCCAGCAACACGTCCTTCACCGGCCGCGACCTGTTCTGGAGCGCGCTGTTGGGGCTGCTGGTCGGGCTGATCGCGATGGCATTTGTCATCACCTTTCGGCGGACGAGAGTGTTCTTTGTAAACTCTTCCATGCCGCATTGGATCAAGCTTGCGGTTGGCGGATTGCTGACCGGTATCTGCGGTGTGATCTTTCTCCATTTCTACCCCGGCACTTTGGTGCCGCTCGGGCCCAACTACGAAGCAGTGGGCATGATTCTGGGCACGCACCATAGCACGCTGGAACTGCTCGTCTTTGGCGTACTGAAACTGGCGGCCACAACGTTCTCACTGGGCGTTGGCGGAGTCAGCGCCATGTTTGTCCCTCTATTTTTGACAGGCGGCAGTTTCGGCGTCGCCTTTGCACAGGCAATCGTCCACACTTCGTCGATTGAGCTGTACGCCGCGGTCGGCATGGCCGCTTTCATTGCCGCCGGCTACAAGACGCCGCTGGCCGCCGTGGTCTTCGTGGCGGAAGCGACGGGCGGCCACGCGTTTATTATTCCCGCGTTGATCGGTTCCGCTGTTGCCTATGCCGTGTCCGGGGACGCATCTGCATCCGGAGACCAGCGTCTCCATGAGAGCGTCAGGGTGCAGGAGTTGAGGAATGTCGTGGTAGAGAACGTGATGCAGCAGAAAGTGGTGTCGGTGCAAGCGGCCATGAGTCTTAAGGAATTCGCGGACGTGCTCTCTCCTCGCTATCGCCATTCCGCATTTCCGGTATTTGAGGACGACGAGCTGTTGGGGATTGTCGATGCCTGGTCCGTTGCCAAAGTTCCGCATTCAAAGTGGGAGACTACGCGGATTCGAGATCTGACCGACCGCCGGGTGACGCGGGTGTCTCCGGATTGCGATGTGATGGAAGGATTGCGTCTGCTGATGAGCGAGCACAAACAGCAGATGCTGCTCGTTACCTCCGCTGCTGGGAAGCTGAAGGGGATTGTTACCAAGACGGATATCTTGCAGGCACTGAAGTTTCGCAGAGATGGTATTCCGACGCCGGGCCATAAAGAAGTCTTTGAGAACTACAGCATGGTCGAATGAATCGTATGGACTTCACGCAGCAATGAGGCGGGTGACGGGACGAGCCTCGATGCCCATACTGCTTAAAGTCTGACCATCTGTGAACGCTTGGTTTTGTTGCACAAGATCTTTCTGGAGTTGCCAAGGATTTTGAAAGCAAATCGCGGGAGGTTTCCAGTTGGCCGATTATCCGTTCACCGAAGTTTCGCAGAGTTCTGAGAGCAAGCCACAGAAGAAGAGCCACTTCGGTGTGGCGCTGGAGCCGGAGGTCATCAAGATATGCGGCTTTGCGCTGCTGATCGGATTTATCGGCGGCCTGGTGGCGCAGGGGCTTCTGGAACTCATCTACCTTTTCACAAATCTGTTTTTCTATGGCAAGGCTTCCTTTGCCATCACGAATCCAGCCTATAACCATCTCGGTTGGTGGGTGATCCTGATCCCGCCGATTGGCGGGCTGCTGGTGGGCATCATGGTCCATTTCTGGGAGCCTACGCTGAAAGGGCATGGAATTCCCGAGGCGATGGAGGCCGTGCTGTTCGGTCACAGCCGGATGCGGATTAGGGTCGCGCTTCTGAAGCCGCTGGCAACGGCGCTGGCGATTGGGACCGGTGGACCGTTCGGAGCGGAGGGGCCGATCATTCAGACGGGCGCCGCGGTTGGGTCTCTGTTTGGGCAGGCAGTGGGGCTTACCCCGTATTATCGGCGCGTCTTGCTCGCGGCCGGCGCCGCCGCCGGAATGGCGGCTACTTTTACAGCGCCACTGGCGGGGATTCTGGTAGCCATCGAACTTCTGTTATTCGAGCTTCGAGCGCGGTCGTTCATTCCGGTAGCGCTTGCGGCAGCGGTCGCGACGGGTGTCCGTATCCATTTTGTGGGGTGGGCTCCTCTGTTTCCCACGCCGGCTTACAAGCTGACGAGCATGAACGAGCTGTGGCTCTTCGGGCTGATGGGCATCCTGATGGGCGTGGTGGGACTGGCAATGATTCGCGCGCTGGCGTGGATGGAAGACTTCTTCGATCACCTGCCCATCAAGGGTGCGCTTATTTGGTCGCCAGCTATCGGAGCGCTGATTCTTGGCGTGATTGGATATTTTTATCCACAGATATTCGGTACGGGCTATGACACCATCCGCGACATGCTGAACAATCGGCTGGCGACCAGCTCGCTGCTGGGGATATCGTTGGCCAAGTTCTGGGCGTTGGTGATCTCGCTGGGATCGGGAACAACGGGCGGAGTCTTTGCTCCATCGCTGATTGTGGGAGGAGGCCTCGGTGCTACGTTTGCGCTGGGTCTGCATCATTTTCTCCCGCATCTGGTCAGCAATCCGGCGTTCTATGCGCTGGTGGCGATGGCTGCGGTCTTTGGCGGCATTGCGCGCGCGCCCTTTACGAGCATTGTTTTTCTGTTTGAACTGAGCCACAACCCGAACGCGATCTTGCCGCTGATTGTCTGCGTGATGGTGGCGGACGGCTTCGTTCGATTGTTCAGCAGGGATTCGATCATGACCGGCAAGCTGGTCAAGCGAGGCTTGATTATTCTGCAGGACTATTCGGTGCCGGTGCTGATGCGCGCGCGGATCGACCAGATTATGCAGAAACAGTTTCATGTGATGGACGCCGATGAGGAGCTGAGGACGGTGCTGACGAGTCTTGCTCCGGGCAACGTGGGCGTGATTCCTGTGGTTGAGAAGGATGGATCGCTGGTGGGAATCGTTGAGGCGCACGATCTGCTGAAGATCGAGCCGCTGGATCATCACTTCAAGATGCGTGAACTGGCGCGGCAGGACTATGTGCTCGCCTATCCCGAAGAGGAGGTAGACCGCGTGAATCGCGCCATGTTGCTGAAGAACATTGAGAACGTGGTCGTGGTTCAGTCCCATGGCTCGCGAAAGCCGATTGGAATCGCCCGTGCTAATGACATTCTGCAACTGCGGCGATGGCTGATGGAGGAAGAGACGCGAGAGGTTGCAGGAGAGAAAAGGCACACCTAACCTCACTTGCTCTGCATTCTCCCGATACTCTCAGGATTAGGGTCTGTCTGCGGGACGAACCAAGATCGAGTGCTGGGTAGAAATGCGTAGCGGCACAGCTGCGGCCGAAGCTGCGGCAAGGGTGGGGTAGTTGCCGAAACGGACGGTATACCAGGTATCCCCCGCGGCATCGGTCCTTGGGGCGATCACCGCTTTGACAGTCTTTTCCTTGAGCTGCTTGACCATGACATCTGCGTTGGACTCTTCACGGAAGGCGCCAAACTGAAGGCTGTACCCCGCTGTCGTTCGAGTTTCGGGGGGAAGACTCTTTGGCGTATCTGAAGGTGTTGCCGGGGGATCGGCTTGCGGGTTCGAGTCGCTATTCGGAGTTGGCGCTGTGGACGGAGGAGGGGCAGCAACGGGAGGCGTCGCTGTTGCTGCCGGCAGGGGAGTTTTTGGGGTGGCGGCCGGAGAGGGCGTGGTCTTTGCCTTTACCTCGCTGGAGGGATGGCTAGCGGGATGAGGGGCGCGCCGGTACTGTGTTCCCAGAAGAAAGCCAGCCACTACAAGAAGAATGATTGTGGCTACCGTGCAGGTGGCCAGCAGAATCGCTGTCTTGCGGTCGAAGCTGAGGTCATAACTCATAAGATGGCATCGCGAGGGAGGGTTTCTTTACGGAATGTTGGTGGTGGCCTGGCCTGCAAAGTTGATCTGGATGACACCGCCCCATGCGCACATGAGCTTGGATTGATCGTCGAGAGCAGGCATGTTGCCAATGAGCACGGTCGGCGCTCCAGGGACCCAGGGAGCGGGAGTGACCGGGACGCAGGGCATTGGTGTCAGCACCCCAAGAGCAGCGGCTGTCGCGGCAGCTACAGCAGGGTTTGCCAGCGAAGAGCAGACTCCAAAGGGTGGGACGTTGACGATAGGAGCATGATCCATGATCGTTGCCGCCGGAGTGCCGGTAAGTACGGCATTTGCAGGGGGGACGACAAGGCTCGACGGAGTGACGCCAAAACTGCACTGGAGAAGAGCACCCATACAGACAAGATTTGCCATGATCGCGGTTCCTTTGGTTAGTTGATTTTTACAAGAGATCCCTTGATTTCGAGAATGCCGGAACTCTCTACCGAATGAGACGCATTTGCCTTGCTGGACATCGATGTCTGCGCCTCGTTACTCATGCTGGTACCAGCCTGGTTGGTGAGGGAGGTGCCAGACTTATTGAGGAGCGAGGTGCCTGCCTGATTCTCAAAGGAAGTGCCGGATTGGATGCTGACCGAGCCGCTTACCTGGATGGAGAGATTTCCTGAGATGTTGAGCGCAAAGTCGCCCGTCACCTGCTGCGTGAACTTGGCGCTGTTGGTATGGGACTCGTCGCCGGTGACGGTTATATCGCGCTTGCCGCCGACAGTATGAGTTTCGTTGCCCTGGGTGACGGCAAGCGTGCGATTGCCTTGAGAGACAGTGAGGCTCTCATTCTTCTGCGAGACAGTGACGGTGCGATTGTTCGCGACGGTGATGGTCTGGTCAGCCAGAACGGAAACATTCATATCTTTTTGGGCTTGAATAAAGATCTCTTCCGAGCCCTTTTTGTCTTCGAAGCGAAGTTCGTTGTAGCCGGAGCCCCCTTTGGAGGAATTGCTCTTGATGGTGGATTTGGTCTGTTCTTCGGGCAGCGTATAGGGCGTGGTCTGCTGGCCGTTGTAGACGCAGCCGGTGATGATGGGACGATCGGGATTGCCATCGAGATAGCTGACGATGACCTCCTGGCCGATGCGAGGAATAAAGAGACTTCCCCATTGCTGCCCCGCCCAACCCTGGGTGACTCGAATCCAGCAGGAGGAAGTTTCATCCTGTGCGGGAGATTGATCCCAGTGGAATTTGACCTTGATGCGTCCGTACTGATCGGTCCAGATCTCTTCGCCGCTTTTGCCGACGACGATCGCGGTTTGTGAGCCACGGATGATCGCGCGAGGCGTGGTCTGCGGAGGATGAAAGACGGTGGTAGAAGGAAAGGCGACAAAATTGTTCTGATAGGTTCCCGTGTAATTATCGAGGTGATGGGTGACGGTACGGAGGATATAAGCGATATTGGCTGTAGCGCGGACATGACCGGCGAGGGAGAATTTGGAGCCTGACTGGAAAGCCCGGCACATGCTTGATCCGCGAAGTTGTAGCTGCTCGGTCTGGCAACTGCTGAGTTGAGTGCCGGTAGAGGCTTCGCCCGCGCTTTTGGCGGTGAAGAGACCGGGGTAACGGTAGAGAGAGAGAGAGCTAGCGAAGTCGCCCGTGCCGGACCCCTGGGAGACAGAAAGGAGGTCGGTGGAGGGAATGATGAAGTTGAAGTCATCGGAGGAGACTTTGATGGGTACGAGATTCTGCTCGAGATTTCCTTCTGTGAGGACATCGATGGTCTCCCAGGTGCGGCCGGTCTGGCTATAGCGGATGGTGTCGATTCCGGGCAGAGCCGTAAAGGCGCTAACGTCATCGGCCAGGACAAGGGTATGAGTGCCGACGGCATGAGTGAAGAAATAGAAGATACCCTCGCTCTCCATAAGTCGCGAGATGAAGTCGAAGGTCGTCTCCCCGTACTGGACACAATATTCTCGTGCGGCATAGGTGCCGGTGAGGGAATTCTTGTAATCGGTGAGACCAAGGCCGGAGAAGATCTGCTGAAGGATGTCGGGAACGGAGAGGTTTTGAAAGATGCGCTGGTCCGTGTTCATTCGCAGCAGAGCGAACCACGGTTCGATCTGGGCAAAATATGCCGCGCTTCCATTCTCTGACTGAGCGCCCTGACTGAAGTTTGTGACAACGCCATTCAGGTTTTGCGTCTGGCCGCCAGGGAGCGAGAAGGTGATGGTAATGCGCTTGCCGAGGATCTGGCTAAAGTCGAGGTTGGCATTCGCGCTCGAGAGTTCAAGCTGAAAAGCGAACGACTGGGAGATGCCGTCCTGTCCGTGCAGCGATACAAGCGTGATCTCATCCGCAAACGGTGAGGTGATGGAGACGTCGAGTGGCATTCCTGTTCCTGTGTCGCTGTTGTTTTTTGCGCGGCTGTCGATCGAAATGCAAGGTTAATGAAGGGCTGAGTATTCACGGGCCTGCAAGGTGATTTGCTGAATAGACGTTACCGGCTTTGTCCCAAGCCAACTCGTCCACCCGAGCCGTGATTTGCCGAGGTGGGTTTTGGGGACTTCAGACGGAGTAAGGCGAAGGCGGAGGCCGCAATCGAGATGCTCTCCTGCGTAGAGGCGGACGAGAGCAAAGAGCTTCCTATACAGGAGTCCTCCTGGAAGGAAATCCTGAAATTGCCCGAAGGTGAGAGGCCCAAGGACGATATCGAAACGACCCTGAGGATCCCACGCCCTGGTACCGAGCATAGCGCTGTGTCCAAGAGCGTTATTTTGTCCGGTGGAACGGGGAAAGAACTTCCCATTGGCACGGAGAGCGCCGAGTCGCGTCCAACTCTCGGGTTCGAGTGTGCGCCATACGCCGATCATTTGGATAACGCTGATTCCGACCGAGAATGCATGGGTGAGGATAAGTTGAAGACCAACACTGGAACGAGGTCTCTGCCACAGCAGTCCGGCATAGGGGAGGATCTCTTCATCGCTGATTGGCAGACGATTTCGCAACTCGTGCAGCCCAAGTCCCGAGAAGGACAAGAGGTAACCTGCCATACGGTTTTGCGAACGGACCTGAGACGAGTTCGGGGAGGGAGAAGATGCGATGTCAGGTGCAGAGAGAGCGGGGTCGAGCCAAGGCCGGTGCCGCAGCCTGACCCGATAGAGCAGGCCGAGCAAACGGTGATGAAAGATGTCGAGGAAATCGCGGAGGCCCGTGTCGTGATGACGCATCTGCTGCATGAGCAGTTCAGCGACCCAGTCAGGCAGGGGCGCAGAGCTTCCCGCAAGGCTGAAGAAGTTTGCGATGAGTTCGGGTTTGTCACCGTGGATTGCGGACGGTTGAATATGATCAATCTCGCTCGCGGGAAAGTTGAAACCTACTGCCGATCGGAGCTTAAAAGGTTCATGGCCCGGAGCGGGCTCGCTGGACACTTTGCCCTGGATGGAGGAGTCGAGCTGCTCGAGTAAACGAAGCGCCTGGATAAACTCAAAGCGATAGCCCTCCGCGAATAGCCAATCGCTCACAGAAAGGCTTGAGCGCCAGCCGTGATTGACGTTGGCGATCGGTGATTGTGACTGAGATGAGGCGGTAGCCGGGGAGGAGGGCGCCGTCATGTGCTTTATCTAACCTATGAGGGCCCGGAGCGGCTATTCGCTGCGATGTGCCCCATTCTGTCGGCTTCGGCTTCGAGCATCTGGTCCTGGACCACCGCGACGCCCGTGCCGAATGGGTTGGAAACCCGGCCGGCGCGCTGCTGCACAACGTGCTGTAGCTCATGGCCGAGGAGAAATTGCCCATGCGGAGTATGGGGGCTGTATTGCCCAGGAGCAAAATGGATTTCAGAACCCCAGGTAAACGCCAATGCGCCAATGGAAGATGCCTCGGAACCCACATGAATGCGAACGTCTGAAAAGCCGGCACCGAGAGCAGTTTCCATCTTGGCTTGTACGTCGCGGGGCAGAGGCCATCCCCCTGACCTGGGTTGCAGCGTGACCTGGAATGATTCGACACCGGGCCGTTGCATCGCAGGCTTTGGCTGAATTGCGGCATTGCCGGAGAAAAAAAGATGCTGACGAGGACTCACAAGAAAGCGGCCCTGTATGGCAGAGCGCGAGCAGGGACGACCAGGCCCAGATGCGGGTGAAAGAGACGCAGGCCGATACGGTTTGGGAGCAGCTAGCATCTTGTTTGTGCAGCCATGATACACAAAAAGATATCTCCTCACATCTATTTTTGTGGCGGGCCTCCGAGAGCGTAAACTGGTCATCAAGAAATGTTTGCGGGTAGTAGAGACTGCCAGCGATTAAGCTTATCGAGCGAAACTTCTGGGGACAATGTTGTCGGCCATGTTCGGGCATCCTCGTATTTACCCAAATCTGAATCCGTCGGCAGCGATTCCCGTGGATAGGGATCAGATCTTTCATCTGCGTAATTTTGCGGATGTTTACAGGATGAGCCGAGGCAAGGAGCATGCGCAGTATGTTCCGAACGCGCGATTCAGTTTTGTCAAATTGGCCAGCGGCGAAATGCTGATGCATCAGCGCTTCCGGCATCCAGCGCTGGCAGAGGGGCGACCTGTGCTCTATGCAGGCGAGGCCCACTTCGATAACGGCAGGCTGCGGTGGTGGAGTAATGGAAGCGGAAACTATCGGCCTGACTCAGATCACGCTACGCAGGCCGGCCTGCCGATCGAACAGTTCTATACCCATGACGCGATTTTGAAGGGAGAGCATACGCAGATGAATGTGCAGGCGATGGCTCCTCCGCCGGCGATGAATGGAGTGCAGGCGAAGTTTCCAGCCGGACCGATGGCCGGCGGACCTGCGAGCCGGCGAGGTCTTCCGAATTTGCGATGAGGAGAGGGATACGAGTGAAACTCGTACTTCAACGATCTGTGCTCTTCGCCTTATCGGATCGGTCAATATAGACAAACGAATTCAAGGAAGCGTGCAGGCTTAGAAACTTTTCCAGGACGGATAGGAAGAGATAACTTGTGCCTCCCTTTAAGCTTTCGTCGCTTACATCGAGGCTCACGCGAAAACCCTGGCGGAAGCCTTGCCATCCGCTCTCTCTCCGATGACGGGTAACAGGACGAACGGTCATCCTCTGCAGGCTGTTGATTTGTTGTTGAACGGCGGGCGAGTTCGAAAGGCTGTAAAGCGAGAGAATTTTCTTCAAAGCTTCCAGCGAGGCTGCATCATTATCGAGAGATAGATGGTTGAGTTGCAGGTTCGAGATAAGAGCCCATCGGCTTGCGCCTCCCAAGGGAGGGTAGCCAGCGGGGGTAGGCTTTCGCAGGCAGTGGATATGGCTGATGGGACCCGGATCCTCGGTTTGGAGCAAAGTGTTTTCCTGAAGCTGCGATGCGAGGTTTCTGTTGGTGCAGAGGAGATGAGCGAAGGCTGTTTCGGTAGGAGGCTGGCTGGGATTGAAGGCCAGGTCGACGAATGAAAGGAAGATGTCTGTGCCCAGAAGGTCCGTCCGTTCGGTGAGGACGCGTCGAGCATACCAGAACGCGTGGCGCTGCGCGCTGTCGGCACCTGCGGTGCCGTAGAGCGGGCGAAGCTGCCGGGATTCCTCTGCGGGATTCGAAGACGACGAGACGGAGAGGATGGAGTGGATTTCTGTCGTGTGTTCGCGGCGGGCGTCCGCGATAAGACGATATTCAGTCTTTGTGTGATCGATTCGAATAGGCTCGCTGGTCCGAGGAAATAAATTCACAATTGGCGTGCAGCCAAGTGCGAACGTATCGCGCGCGATGGGGAGCCGCTCTCTTGGAGCGATATCAAGGAGAAAGAGAATATCAAGATCCGTGACGGATGGGTTGCGGTCCAGGCCAAGAATATCGAAGAAGAGGAATTTCTCAGGCAGCCAGAAGTACTCCTGGAGCAGACGATAGGCAGGATGAGATTGAATTGGATAGGGAATGACATCCTCGTCCGATTCGAAGCCGACGGTACGCAGATTTGAGATGGGAAGGGAGACGGCTTGTCCGGTAGAGCGATCATGCAACGCAATACCGATGCAATGATGGAAGAGCAATTCGTAGAGTCGTCCGGTGAGATGGGAGTTCCCATTCAGGTGAAATCGTAGTTGCTTAATCTCCAGATCAGAGAAAGCAGCTCCGCGGGGCTCAAGACGCAGACGAAGCACACCGGCGATCCGACTGTCGGAGTCGAGGAAATCAAATCGAGCCTTATTGGTAAATTCGGCTTCCATGATCTCGAGTGGCCATAGGGTAACCGGATACGCAGTTCGGAAGTGGCAGGTGAGGCCGCCTGTCGTCTGCGCAAACAGTTTCGTATGTCGCGGAATGCTGTAGCCGGCAGCGAGCTTCCCTCTGCCGGGTTCTGCGACGATTCGAGCAAGTGTCATAGGGGGAATGGGATTGACAAGGTGGGGGTGCAGCAGGCCGAGCAAAGCGGAGGTGAATTCAGGAAATTCGCTATCGAGCCGCCGCTGAATGCGCGAGGTAAGAAAGGCGAAGGATTCTATCAAGCGTTCCACATGAGGATCTGCGGAGCCTTCACGGGAGAGTTCGAGGCGCTCGGCAAGCTTGGGGTACTGGGTGGCAAAGCTCTGCCCCGCGCTACGGAGATAGTTGAGTTCATCACGAAATGCTGCAATCGAGGCTATGCGGTCATCCATGGGAAAGCTCGGTGCGTGAAGGCTTAAGGGACAGTTCTGAGGCGGAGCGGTCTTCTGGCAACATCACCTCGATTGTGTGTTCGCTGCTATGCAGGAGAATGGGAAATGTCATGGGTTCAATCAGGTTTCCAAGCCGGGCTTTACAGGAGATGCTCCCGAGAAGCTGATGGGGAGAGCTGTCATCGCTATCAAGATAAATGGATACCTCTTGTAGACGAGGTTCGAAGATGCTGATGGCAAGCCGCAGAGTTTCGGCAAGAGTTCGGCGATCTGTAGCGCTGGTCGCGCTGAATTGTGAGAAGTCAGGAATTCCGTAATCAAGAACGGTGGCATTGGGATCGAGTGTTCCGTCGGGGGTTCGACGCGTATTTAAGATACGCTGCAGATCGCGGGCGATGGAAGAGAAGAGGGCGGTGCGGTCATGAACGCGAAAGGGCGTTAGCTCCTTATCTGCCTCCGGGGCGTTGTCGACCAGACGGTCAAACAACGGAACCCGGAGGCCATGGATGGTCTTGGGATACATCACTATGAAGCCGCGTTTGTGGATAGATTCCAAGACGCTGAATTGTTGCCCGAGTCACTGACAGCAGCAGCTTGGAGCTTGTATTCCCATTTAATCGCGGTGTAGTTAAAGGTAACGGTTTCCTGTGGTTTTCCTCCTCCGCCACCGCCGACGGAAACAGATGAGACAAGGGCATTGGTCAGCGTGTACTTCATAAAGGGATTGACCGTGCCGTTCTCGTTTTGGCCTACGGTGAGAACAACGGAAGCGATGGGCTTGGCCTGATTGCAATAGTCGATCAGGCTTGCTGTCGCGAGATCGAGAAACTTGGTAATGGTAAAGTCCTGATGGTTCGGCTTGCCAGAGGTGCGCTTCTGGTTGCTCTGGTCACCGGTTATCTGTTGAGCGACACCGTGGCTATAGGACAGAACTTCGATCATGTCCTTATAGTCTGCGAGGGTTGACTCGCCTTTGATCGCGCCGCAGTCAAGAATCAGTACATCCATGAGATTTCTCCTTTGCCTGACGCCCTCTAACGGGCGCGCCAGGCGTGTGTGAAGCGGCGCACGCATTCAGCGAACGCCGCGGATGCGAAGGCTATTTTGCCGGAGCGGGAAGCTCGGCTACCAGACGGATCGACACGGTCAACTCGTCCAACTGGAAGTGAGGTTTAAGGAAGACAACGGCACTATAGCTGCCGGGCTTTCCGGGGATCTCAAAGACATCGATGCGCGCCTGTCGCAAGGGATATGCGGCCTTTACGCTTTGGGAGGCATCATCATTGAGCAGAACGTAGTCGGCAATCCAGGTATTGAGATAGGCGGCTACATTTTCCTTGGTCATAAAGCTGCCGATCTTGTCGCGCATAATGACCTTGATGTAGTGAGCAAAACGCGACGCGGCCAATACATAGGGAAGCATGCTGGAGATGCGCGCATTTGCATTGGCTTCGTTGGTGTTGTAGAGCTTCGGCTTGTTTGCTGTCTGGCCGCCGAAGAAGGCAGCCTGGTCGCTGTTCTTACGGTGGCAGACAGCAACGAAGCCCAGATTGTTGAGCTCATTTTCACGACGGTCCGTAATGGAGACCTCCGTGGGGCACTTCATGGCGAGGTCTCCATCTTCGGTTTCGAAGATGTGAACAGGAAGGCCTTCGATGAGTCCACCGCCCTCAACGCCGCGAATTGCCGCACACCACTGATATTTGGAGAAAGCGTCGGTGATGCGCTGCGCAAGAGCGTAGGCGGAGTTTCCCCAGAGATACTTCGCGTGATCCTTTCCATCAACATCTTCGACAAAATCGAACTCATCTACCGGAACGGTTTTGGGGCCGTATGGCAAGCGCAGAAGAACGTGCGGCAAAGTGAGGGTAACGTACCGGGAATCCTCGGAGTCTCGGAAGGCACGCCACTTGATCAATTCGGTCGACTCAAACTGCTTGGCGAGATCGCGTGGTACTGCAAGCTCGGTGAAGCTGTCCCAATCGAACAGCTTCGGACTGGCAGCCGTGATGAAAGGCGCATGAGCCGCAGCGGCAACGTGAGAGATCTGTTCCAGCATGGACGTATCCTGCGGAGTGCGGCCGAATTCATAGTCGCCCACAAGTACGCTGAAGGGATTGCCGCCGAAGGTGCCGTACTCTTCTTCGTAGATCTTTTTGAAGAGAGAGCTTTGATCGAACTCGGTGGCCTTTTCGAGGTCGGACAATAGTTCCTTTTTCGTCGAGTTAAGCAGGCGGAGCTTAAGCATATTGCCCGTCTCGGTGTTCATGACGAGATAATGCAGCCCGCGCCAGGCTGCTTCGAGTTTCTGGAAGTCCGGAGAATGCATAATTGCATTGAGTTGATCGCTGATGATCTGGTCGATCTCGGCGATACGCTGCTTAATGCCGGCAACGGCACTGTGCTTGTTGACCGTCATTCCCTCATCGAGGACCTGAGTTGCGTACTCTGAAATAAGGGTCATGGCATAGGGCCGCTGTGAGTCGTCACGTACGATGCGGCCCTCAGAGATAACGCGGTCCATCACTGTCGGTGGGGTGGTTGTGGTTGTTCCAGTCGTTGGCTCAGGCATGGGCGCCCTCCTCTTCCGTGCTGTTGCTTGCCTTCAATTGCTTGAGCTCCTCTGGCTTGGAAACTACATCGAGGAGCGTTTCATTGAGAGAGTCGTTGCCATCCAGCTTTGCCAGGAGGTCGTTCAAGTGAGAGCGAGAATCAAGCAACTTGCGGAGGCCTTCGACTTGTTGAACAAGGTTGGCGGGGGTGAAGTCGTCGATGCTCTCGAATTTAAGGCTCAAAGGCAGCGAACTCTGTGCCTTATCAATATGATTTGCAACCGAGCTTGAAATAGACGGACCAACGGACTTGAGAACTTCGTTGAAATTGTCGCGATCGATCTCGATGAACTTGCGATCCTTCATTGCGACAGGGTTGTGAGTTGCACCAGATAGATCCGAGAGAATGCCGACAACAAGCGGCAACTCCTTTTTCTGAATGGCGCCGCCGATCTCAACGTCATACGTGATCTGTACTCGGGGCGGACGAACTCGATCAAGTTTGTGCTGCGTACTTTCTGCCATTGGAATGCTCCTTATGTATTCGGTAGATTGTGGTTGTTTCCATGAAGGCGAAGCAATGTGCCTACTTCTCGCAATGCGACCTGGTCTTGCAACAACTCGGGTAGAAGTTCACTAAGATTCATCCCGCCCCACGCAATCGCGCGCTGGAGCAGATAAGGTACAGGGCTATGAGGCTCAAGCTGACTCAAAAAATCCGATATTTCTGCTAGTCGCGTATAGGCGTCTTCGCGACTCTGAATGGGTGTTCCACAACCGGATGGAAGCTGCGAATCCGGCAAGCGTGAAGTGATGTGAGTTCTGGAAGGAGGGGAATAAGTCATCGCAGAGAGGGATGTATTCATCTCATGATTCGGCGGGAGAGAGCCTGTCGCATCCTCCGCATCCATTTCCTGCTCCTCTGTATCCTCAGATTTCTGTGCATCCGACAGCGCAGGAGAGATGGCGCGCTCCATTTGGTGCAAGATACTTTTGATCTCCAGTAAGCCGCCGTTCGCGGGGCCGTAGCAGGCATCGAACATCTGATCGAGCATGTCGGTGATTGCAATGGCCTCGTGAATGTCTGTCCACATGGCAGCTAAAGGCTCCAGCGGAGCGAGTGCGAGGCTGCGCTCGAAGGTCTCTGCGCCGGTTGCCGTTTGCGGACCCGAGTGTTGTCTCCGGTGTATCTGATCCTGATGCCGCGCTGCCTCCAGATCGGCGAATGAAAAGGGAGCGGCGCCGCTTGCTGCTGAAGGTTGAGTCAGCGGGAGCATCTTGATCTGCAAGGAGATCTTTTCATTGAGCCATTGAATGAGATTCGCTCGATGTTCCACAGAGGAGTCCGTTGAACGAAGCGGCAGGACAACTGCGGCCGGCGGGATATTGTCGGGGAGTTCTGGAGCCGGGTACATTGTGGCAGCGAAGTATTGATGGAGGCCGAGGATGAGAGCGCATCCTTTCGAGTAACCTGCGAGCCCCTCAAGGTGAAGCCATGCTTCTGTCACCCATATGGCAATTTGCAGGTCTTTCGAACGATGTAGAAGCGCCTCCGTGCATAGTTCTGACACCAGCAGCCAGTCAGCCTGCTGGGTGGGGCGCTGCCAGATTCCCTGAGGAAGAGAGGCATTCTCTGCATAGCGCGCCTGGGCGATCTGATCATAGAGCGGATCGTACCGAAGGTAGACTCCTGCTGGCGCTATCGGGTCGATGGGCTGGAGCAGTGCCTCGACGGTAATGTCAGCCGGGTTAGAAGGAGAGATATGCATGGTTCACCTTTTTGTCGTTGCTCGGGAAGAGAGGGCGAGTGGCGGTGCTAGAACGGGGAAGCCCGCCTTTGTAATAGATTCTTTAGCTCCGGGAGGGGAAATAAGGAGGCGGATAAAGACGCGTGCCGCGGTGACCGCTTGTGTCTGCGATTTCTTAGAGGCGGCAGAGGCCGCCATCTCGGGGATGTCAAAGGCGAGGACAAACGGCTGGGGCGATGTCGAGTCACTAGTAATGAAATTGGAAGCGTCGATGCTGCTGAATGCTTGGACAAAACGGATAAGGGACCAACTGTCCTTGAATGTCCATGAAATATCGTTTCCGTTGACTCGCGGAGCTACGCCGTCTGTTGTTGAAGAAGTATTTGAGGGAAGAAACGGAGCGTTTTTTGCCCAACGCAACGTTAAACTTACCGGGTCCCCATAAAGCCAATGAATTTTTACTGGCGGGTCATCGGAATGGACGGTGTTGTTGCCTACTTGAAGAGTCCACTCGATGATCTGGTTGCCCCCTATCTCGTCTTTGCGGTTCACACGAAATTCGGGAATGATATCGAGGGAGATGGGTTCTCCACCGGAGGTGGTTGTGAGGGCCGAGGTGAACCAGGGGCGAGTATCACGAAGCATTGCGAGAAATTTCCGATTTGCATCGCTTATGTTCGAGACTGTTAATTTGGTATTCAGTAGATCGGCGGAGGTATCGTACTGGCGATAAAAATCGGAGATCGTCTGGGGATCGGCTTCGTTCAGCGCGGATACTGAAGGAGAGGCAAAGGGGAACCTGCCCGCAAGATCGTGATTGAAGCGAGTACGCAGACGGGAGTAGGAGGTTTCGAAATTCTCTGTGAGCAGGGCATTGCAACGAAGGTAAAGGCCTTGGCGGAGTTGGACGGTGGCGAGCATAAAGTAGTCAGGGCGCCTTTCCACGCTGCGCGCGATATTCTCGCGGCTGCAATTGTTGGAGGGGCTAACTTTATCCATGCCCGTGGCAACGAAACTCTCGAGGGTCTGAACCGAGTTGCCGGGTTTTTTGGCGTTGTATTGTCCCAGTGCTGCTCCAATATCTTCCCAGCGCCTGAGGATACGAACCGTCGCAGGCGAAAGCGCGGATCGGGAGATAGAAAGGAAGTGGACGATAGGCGCCGCCGCAGTATTGAGAGATTCAATTTCCTCTCTTTGCGCGGAGAGATAATCCGCTACGGCGTCTGGCGTGGGGGCATCGAGAAGCTGCGAGGTCGCCGGTTGTTCTCCGTCCCATTGGCTAAATACGGCGGTTGAAAATCCATAAGGCTGAAGACGGTCCAGGTCGTGATCCAGTTCCAGCAGGATCCCGGACGCCTGGTTGGTCGAGAGTAGACGGAGCTGAGACAAAGGGGTGGTGAGGCCATATCGCTGAAGAGTGGTGGTCAAAGTTTCGATGGATGGTGAAACGTCATTGAACGCCTGCGCCTGCATGATGCCGTCTGCTGCGTCATTTGTGGATTGCTCGGACTCTACGATAGCGATTTGCAGGGAATGGGTGAGTTGGTCGGCAGCGATACGACCGAGCGTGCTGCGAAGTGAAGCCGGCGCCTGACCAAGGTCTTCTGCCAGATATCTTTCATAGCTCAATGGAAGCGTCGTCGCTGCGTTGAGAGAGGCTTTATTCCAGACGATATATCCATTCCGCGGTTGTATCAGATTGACGGCACCCGGGGTTCCAGACATGAAAGGCAGGCTCAGAAGATTCTCGATCGCAGTTTGCATGTCCTGTGATCGCTGGCTTAACTCGAGCTTTCCATCGACAACGGTCGCGATATCTCCCGTGAGAGGGGTTTGCGCATCGTCGAGCGCGGCAACTAGCTTTCGGAAGTCGGTATCAGCAAGGTCGAGCATCCAGTCACGCAGCCATGGCTCAAAGAAAGGTGAAGTGCCTGCGGCTTTCGTCGTGACGGCATCGAGAGCGCTGGACAGTTGGATCTGATCCGCGCCTGCCCATTGAAGTTCCGGATCATCGTAAGTGCGCTGCGTCCTGTCGAAGCTATGCTGAATATTGGTTAGATCCTTGTAGCTATGTGTTCCGGGTGTGCTGATTCCTCTGATCGCTGCTACCAGAGACTCGGTGCTTGTACGAGTCGGATTGTGCTCAATCCATGCCGCGTAGAGCGCGGTTGTCAGTTGCTGCGCTTTAGCGGACATCTGCTGGCGCGTGGACTCGGTATAGATAAAGGGGGACCACTCAGACGAGCGCACAGCTTCCTGAAAGAAGGGGTTTGCATCCTCGTCGATCTGCGCCGGCTGCGGACGGTTATGAAGATACTCGTCGATGGAGATGACGGTCTGGAGGGGGACGTCGGAATTGCGATGGCTGAGGGTGTTGTAGAGTGCGATATTTTTATCGAGTTCTGCGAGACGGCGAAGGAATTCCTGCATATCCAGATACTCCGGCAGCCGTTCAAGTTTCATGATGGGAGGGGTATCCGGGTCTGTCGCTGTGAGTGAGGCCGCAGGAAGCTGACGCCGGTTCAGATCGGCAAGCTGTCGGCTCCGCTGCTCCAGCCCCTGTTGGAAGCGTTGCAGGACCAGGACATGAAATGCCTGTCCGATGACGAGCTGGATCTGGTGATTAACGTTGGCAGCCCATGATGCGGGAATAAAGAGAGAGTGGAAGCCGTCGGACTGAAAGCTCGCCATGCCTCTAATCAGGTCGTCTGCGCCTGTATGATCGTCTACCCGGGAGGGGTCCAGGGTGAATGATGGGGGATGCTGGAGATCGGCCTCGATTCTGGACAGAAGAGGAACAAGCACGTTACGTTCGCGAACGAGTCTTCGCGTTGCGAATGCCGTACCGAGAACAAAGAGGACGGCGGCGGAACAGCACACGATCTGCAAAACCAGGCGTAATCTGTCTCGCACGGCAAAGAAGTGAGAGAGCGGAACCGCGAGGCCATGCTCCGGAAATATCTTTCGGTAAAAAAGATCGTGAGTGAATGCTATCTGTAGGTTCGAGCGAAGCCAGGGCTCAAGAAGATTGGGGAGCCAGGACAACCCTGATTGCTCCCGGTCGTATTCATCGAAGCTTTGCGAAGAATGTCCCGCGGGTTGTGATACCGGCACCAGCGCCGTCGCTTTCGGAGCAAGTCGAATGCTGCTTTGAGTGGATCCACAGCAATAAATCCCCCGGAACATGGGTGCCGGAGTCTCTCCGCTACTCCGCATGACGCGCATAAGTAGAAGGCGTAATGGTGGGGCGATGGCATACAAGTTCCCTGGGAAGAGAAACATGGACTGGCGGTCTGGCGTCGGATCATGAATGGCAAAAAGGTTGCTCTGTACGCGCTCCAAAGTCACTCTCATGGAGTTGATGGCTTCATCGACCCATTCGGGCTGGAAGAGATGACAGTCGCTGTATGGATTTGACCATCCGAAGATCTGTTCAAATTGGTTGCTATCTAACTCGTTCGTAAACTCGGAAAACCCCTTGATGGCGTCGCACTTCGTGAGCACGAAATAGACGGGAAGATGAAAGCCGATAATCTGCGTCAACTGGCGGAGCCGTTGTTGTAGCAGGGTGCCGCGCTCGATCAGAGCGGTAGGGGAAAGCGCATCCGGGCCCACGAGATCGGTTGCAGCCACCGTGAGAACGATGCCATCCAACGGGCGTTCCGGTCTGTGATTGACAAATAGGCGAAGAAGCCGCCGCCATGCACTGATCGAACTGCTCTCGGAGCCAAAACACCACCCTCCCACATCGATAACGACGCCGTCCCCGAAGAAATTCCATGCGATGCCGATATCGCTTTCGACTTCAACCTGCTCGTCGAGAGACATAGAAAGGCTCGATTCGGAGAGAAGACTGCTCTTTCCGGATGCGGGAAGTCCAAGCATGAGAAACCACGGAACCTTATAACGAAAGTCCCGCCCGGGAGCCCGGGAGCGAAGTGCATGCATGGCTCCTGAAAAGCTGCCGGATAGCTCCGAGACTGCCACATCGCTGCTTCCTGCCTTCGCGGCTGCCTCTGCTTTATCTGCATCCTCGTTGCCCGGAGAAGACGAAGAAGCCGCATGCCTTGCCTGCCAGAGAAGAAAGACAATCAGCAGAACGAGCATGACTAAAAGCACAATAAGACATGCCCACAACAAGGGGATTGTTCCTATCGAAAGGAACATTGCAGCGGCAGATCGGAGAGGTGGAATATGGAAGATCAAGGTTGACTCTCCATATTTGAAAGGGAATACCTCTCCGCGCTGCGGATATGTTTCTGCATTGGCCCAGAAATTTGTTGCCAGATCAGGGTGGAGGCGATCAGCCAAATCGCGACAATTCCAGACAGGACCAGCCACCACATGTGTGGGCTGGGCAGACGCTGCCCAGTTTCGTCATCAACATCGAGCCGATAATTTTGAGAGAAAAAAGGATTGGTGGGAGAATCTTCCGGAGCCTGTTGATAGATGTGGTTGTAGAGCCGCCGACGATAGCGCTCGATGCTTTTATTGGGATCATTACCCCGGTATTTCCCTCGAAAATCCAAGGCAAGTGCCTGGAAATAGATCATGGCGAGCTCCGCTGACGAGTTGTTGCCTGCAGATAGAAGCCGATCGAGCTTCCAGAAAAACAGGTCGCCGGACGCGTGAGAGTGAAAGAGCTCCTCTTCAAGAAGTTGCCAGTGAGCCCTGCCGCTCCATTGAGCATTCAGCATGACTTCATCGGCTAAAGCCGCCATGACATATTCCGCCTCTTTGTAGAGGCCATAGCCAAAAGTTCCTCCTAATTCCTGCACGCGAAAGGCCTGTTGCCCCAAAAGACCGAGCAGGCTCTGTCGTACGTTTTCAGCTTCCGCCTGATCCGTGGGGCGACGATTGGAGGGTGTTGATGTGAGTGTGATTTTTTCGGTTGCCGTGTCGACGACAGGAGGCGTTGCTATTCGATCTGCGTTATCGATTGCCGTATCTTCGGCGATGCCGGAGGAGTATTTCTGTTCGACAAGCTGCTTCAGCCGTATGAGTTCGCTGGCAAACTGACGAAATTGCATCAATAGGGTCGAATTTTCAGGAGCGGTATTGAATTTCACGATAAAACCTTGGGGAGGTCGAGAAAATTCTTGAACCTTTAAGCTTTGCGACGGTTATTTGCCCTTGTAAATGTAGAGGATGACTTCAACGGGAGCGTTTGAGTGCTCCGATGCGGGGCCGCCGGCAATATCGAGCGGCTCTTCGGGGAGGATGTATCCGTTATTCTCCTCCAGATGAAATAACACGGTTCCTGTTCCAGAGAAGAGTCCGCGTTCACTCAGCGTCCGAGAGCGGTCTGCACCCAGAACTCTTCGATCGCGCATGCTTTCCTGTAGCTTGCGTGAGCCAATCAGGGCGCTTTCGCCCCAGGCGGCAAGTGTGGCCTCATTCTCTTTCTGTGCGCGCAACGCGAGAATCAGGTGCTTCCCCTGCCATTCAGGAGCAAAAAGCAGGCTGAAGCAGCCTTCCTTGTATTGGAAGGGAATTCCGAGGTAATCGTGGGAATCGTTCTCGTCCAGAACCTGATTGATGTAACGGTGAACCTCGGCAAAGCTGGCCAGGATGTCCCAGTGGCGATAAGTAGGAAACACTGGAGGAACCGGTTCGGAGGCGATGCCAGCAATATGGCCGGCGAGGTTGCAGAATGCAAGATAGAGCTGGAATGGATGTGTAACCTGAACCGAAAGGAGAGCTTCACACTGTGGAAGCCCCGACACCAGACTGCGGACGCTGGAAGGTTGAGCGCTCTGCGCTTCGAGGCGTTCCTGCGCGGAAAAGCTGCGCCATCGATCGTGCATCATCAAAGCGAGCTCCCGAACACGTCGCAATACGTCGGCACATTGCCGCCCGACCGGAGAATCTTCAGAGACCCGGCGCAGGGGGTAGACGTAGTCGTCCATTAATACCCACACGCTGTTGCGAAAACCGATGCGCGCGATAGGCATGCTCACGTATTTTTCAGAGAGGGGAGTATGCGATGCTATGAGATGGAAGCGAGGGCGCAGACGCGGAATCACGCTGCCCTCCATCTCCGCGTCTGTGGATGTTCCTTGAGTCTCTTCAGCTTCCGAGATAGACGTATAGCGAAGATCTCGCTCCTGTTTTGAGTTGCCATCGTGTGCTACAGCGGCTAGATAGACCAGGAAGGGTTGTTGCCGGAAGGAGAGCTCAAGTGATTCAAGATCGAGCGTGGCCTGGGAGGGTTCTCGGCCGTCGACCCATATCGGGAGGCCATCAGGCAGAAGCGCTTCCAGATCGAGCAGAGAAAAGCGACCCTGCATGAGCTGGGTTTCGTCGACGGAGAGGCGCGAGACACCCCAGTTAAACGGAAGAGAAGCCGCATGGTGTTGCAACAAGTCTTCCTGACGGAAAGTCAGTTCTTCAAAGTGCTCGGGGGTAAGCAGCATCCCTTCATGCCATGAGATGACATCGGGAATTTGCTTTAAGGAGATGTAAGGCACAGTGCTCTCTCAGCATAAAGTGTTCAGGGCCGGGGCAGGATCTTGAAGTCCTTTGCACCAAGCGCAATGTTGATAGTGCCATTTCTGGGAAGAACGCTACTATGATCACCTGCTGAAGTGTAGTTGGCAAAGAGGAGAACACCATCTGCGATCCCGGTACGCGGAACCTTCAGAGGAGCAACCTCCTGGCCTGGAACCCACTCCCAGGAAGAAACCTGAATCTCGGACGGATGCATCCGTAGCAAAGTCTTTCGTTTTTCAAACCAAGCCTGCGCTGTAAATGAAGAAAGCTCTTTCAGAATACCTTTGTTATTAACCACTACAACGTCGACAGCGACGGGGGAATTATTGTTCAGTGCCGGGTCTACGGTTACATACAGATTTATCTCTCCCGTGGTGTGCGACACGCTTCGTACAGGTTTCATTACGGCAGAGCATCCACTCAACATGCAGCAGCAAACGAGACTATAAAAGAGCAATTGCTTCGGGAGCGCCATCTTTTTTGTTCGACGATCATAATCAGAGGGTAGTCTTCCGTCAATACAACTAATTGTTTACAGACGGAGGTTTATTCGAACGTGAGGATTGAGACTTCTATTTCAAGTCGTTGCAACGGTTCGCCTTGCGGCGCTCAGGCGAAGGTGGGAGCATAGCGGTGCAGTCCCTTTTGTTTACGGCAATCGCTCTTGCGCTAGCCGTTCTGGCGTACATGATCTATCGCCTGATCGTCACGGCACGCTGTCGCGCACAAGAGATTCGTCATCCTGTTTCGGGTGATCAGGATATTGCGATTGAGAGAATGGATTCAGATAATTCGGGCGAGGCATCTCCATCAGTATTTGTAGATATGCGCGGGGAGAGGCCGGCTGAAGCTCTTGCTGCCCTGGCGGGCTTTTCTGCCGAAGATCCTTCCACTGCTCTTTCTATTGTTGAGGAAGATATTCCTTACGCGGACCCGATAGACGGAATGCCATTCAAATCAGGCGAACCCGTGATTCCTTGTGTCTGCGGTCTGGCCTATCGAGAGGAGAGCATAAAATGGCTGCGGGATTATCACGGCGGAAGCTGCATCTATTGTGGAGCCCTCGTCGGCTCATCGGAGGATCGTTCTTGACAGGATTTTCGCTCTTGTGGGATCGGTCAGTTAAATGAATATTATCGGCGCCGCAATCCCGTCGGCGCCGGTGAAGGCCTGGTGCTCTCCTCGGATCGGATCAATGACGATAGCTGTCTTCCATTCCTGCGCAAACCATAAGGACTGTGTTTTGCGATCGACGGCGGAGAGAAAGACGCCATGGTTGGGGTGGCTGTGATACCAGCCAATGATGCTCCCTGTTGAATTGAGGGCAGGTTCCCCCCACACATTCTTCCATCCGTTTTTCTGTATCGAGACCTTCACCCGGCTGGCCGTGATGTCATCGACTGGAAGCGCCGCCTCGACGCATGCCAACAATTGCTCGCCAGACGGTCTCTTGCACGGGCGGCCGATTAATATTCCGATCCGCTCCACGCTGCAATTTCCCTTGATATGGTGCATGATCTGGTCAAAGACGGTGCCAGGGAGAACCACGAGACACCTTGCATCATATTCTGCATAAAACGGCGGGATCGCGTGGAGGATCTCCGGTGAGGCAGTGGGTAGAGATACGTCATCATGCATCTCCACCCAGTTGAGAATTGGCGCCATAAGATTACCGTGTACTCAGCATCCGAAATGGAAGAGCGGAAAAGAAAGGTTGATCAAGCGGCATAAGATCTAAATTCTGCTTCGCCCACAGAGCCGCGGAATCATCTGCGACGCTCCGCCAGTTTAGCGCCGCAGGATCGTAGGTCAGAATTGCTCCGATTCGTTGCAGTAAACTGTCCAGTTTCTCGCCGGGTCTCCAGCTTCCGAGACATAGCGTGCCATTTGGCCAGATATGCGGATGGATGACAGGCGTCAGCATAGTGGCGAAGGGAGGTTGCGCCGGATATCCGGCAGAAAATCGAATTCCGACCCGGTGCTCTTCGTGATAAGAGGCTACCCCGGAGATGAGTCTGGATACGCTGCGGCAACGAAATAGAAAGTGATAGGACTCTGGTGGTTCCCCAAAGGATTCTTCGATGACGATTCGCTCCCGCGAGGCCAGGACAACTGCTTGTGCCGCCATAAAGTCGCTCTCGAGGCGGCGTTCACGGACGCGGTTGATCACCGGCGCCTCCTTCTACAACAGGGAAGATCTGCAATTCGGCGCCGTCTCGCACGTTGGCGTCCCATAGCGAATCACTCTCCAGCAGAAGTTCGTTGGAGCCCACGTTGCGAAAGACGAATGATGTCGCCGGTAATATCCAACGCATCGAGCATTGCTCCATCAGCTCCCCAACAGTCGTTGTATCCGGGAGGGTAACGGAGGCAAGACGACTGCGGTCATACATCGAGACGGTGATGGAGATGGTCTTCATAGGGAACTGATCCGCAAACGAATCTTCATAGCGTCTCCTCCAGGGGCAGTTTAGCGTGGTGTACTGTGCCAGTGCACGATGTCATCCAGAAGTGCGCTCCGTTGGGAATTCCGAGATCAGCCAAGGTGCTTTTTGCCGGGAAGCTGTTTCTATCGATTCGATTTATCCAATGCGGCCTTCGTTGTTCACCACAGTGCGGGCACGCCAAGTCAGAATCCTCTATCTTCCACGCTGGCCGCGCAACCTCTTCTCTTCCGCATGTCGGACACTCTAACGCTTCGGCTATGTCCCAGTCGACCTCCAGGCTTTGCATTTCGTTCCGCGCCAGGAGATCGGTCAGGGTCATTTGCCTTGAAGTAGCAGAAAGGCCTATTGCGGGAGCAGTTCCCCAATGAGCCATACATTCTCTGTTTCTCTTTAAATGAAGAACGGACATCTCATAGGGGCTGACGCGGAGGGACAGTTGTTCTCCGCCAGCCATCCGCGGCCATGGTTGCGACTGTGTGGGTGCCTGTAGAAGTGCGATGGCTTCCTGAACCTGTAACGCCGCGGTCAACGACGCCAGGATGGCCGTTGTAGCAATCGGCATTTTCGTTCTGCGCGGACTCGGCAACAGGCAGGAGTTGCGTTCATACATACGCTGCCACATGGAAGTGGTGATGGTGCATTCATAGCAGGCACTCTCGTCTGGATAGAAAAGACTTACCTGCCCGCAAAATTCGTCGATGCCCCCATTGATCCAGGGAACAGCGGCCATCCTGCAGAGTCGGTTCAGCTTGTACCGGGCTGCAATATTGTCCAGGCACCCTATAACAACATCGAATGCTTCCAGAAATCCAGCACCAACCTGTGTGACGATATCTGCAATGAGCAATTTTGTCTTGACCGATGGGTTGAGTTCTCTAATGCATTTTGCGGCGACCTCAGCTTTGAGTTTGCCTATATCTCCCTCTCGGAAGAAAACGCAGCGAGCCAGATTGCTCGACTCAACCACATCGAAGTCGATGAGGCCAATTTCTCCGATTCCAAGGAGCGCCAGGTTTTTGAGAACTTCATTTCCAAGCGCACCGCAGCCTGCAACAAGTACGCGTGCCTCTGACAATCGCTTCTGCGACCAGCCGGGAATCGCTTCATGGCGGCTGAAGCGTCCTTCAGGCTGATGATCGACGAAGTCAGACGCGGATCTTGTCCGAGAGCTTTGCATCGTGAATGGCTCGTCGCTGGGGATATCGAAGAAGCGCATAGGCCGCGTTGAGTTCCTTCATACGCGCCTCGGCGGCGTGCCTCAGGTCGCTGGGTTGATGGTCTGGATGTAAGCGCGCCGCGAGTTTCCAGTAGGCTCGCTTAATCTCGTCTCTGGTTGCAGTGGGCTTTATCCCAAGATGCTGATAACAGTCTGGATTACCATCCAGTTCGGTCCATTCGATCTGGCAGGACGACTCAGTAGAACCTTCCTCTGATTCATGCCACTGGATCACAATCGCTCCTCCCTGATCTCCTTGCTTCAGTAGTATCGAATCAAACGAATCTTCCTGAAAGTACCGTTATAGGTACGGTGGAACCTAAGAGTCTGAGGAGCGATTATTCCAATAGAGATAGCCTTCGCATTCGATCCCGGCTGCTGCGCGAGTTTGCCGGGCGCAAGGGACAGCCGGCTGCGGTCTGCATCGATAGCCGGCCGCTGCAATCGACGCCCGAGAGAGGAACTCGCGTTGGTTACGACGGTGCCAAGCGGAGGAAGGGCTCGCAGGTTCACATTGCGGTCGTGAAGTTAAAAAAGGGAGTTCACTCCATTGGTTGCTAAACCCTGCTTTGGAGAGCCTGAAACGCGCATGCTCGTAGCTCTCTGGGGCGCGGGCCACTTGAATGTGCTGGCGTCGGAGCCATCAGTCAATAAAGATTAAGCGTGATCCGAGAAGTGAAGATTTTGGCCTATTTTAAGAGGACGAGATTGCCCCCAAATCCAGACATCGTTCTGATAGACTTGTTTCTGTCAGTGCGGCGGTGGTACTGGAACCCATTCGGGGGCCAGAACGGATTCCGAGGCACGAGATGATAGAACAGAGGAAGAATAGTGAAAGCTGAGAGTCCTCTGATTCTTCTATGTAACAAAAGCCTAAGTTGTTGAAAACAACCTAGGGGACGTAGCTCAGTTGGTTAGAGCGCTGCCCTGTCACGGCAGAGGTCGCGGGTTCGAGCCCCGTCGTCCCCGCCATACATTCTAAAAGACTTAGAAGCGTATGGCGACCTAAGTGACAAGCAAATCCGGGTCCGATAAAGGCCGCTTCATGAGGTTGTCCGGCCAGTACGGCTGTTTCCCCTTCATGGTTTCGCTGGCAAAGATGTAATCGTCGTTGGTCGCGTAAGCACTTTGCCTCTGCCAACGCGGCAGATCGTCAGCCATATAGCTGTCGAGCGGAACCGGCTTGGCAGATGCCTCTGTCTTGCAGTCGCCGACAATCTGATGCCAGATGGAACGGGTCATCTGAAGCTCAAGATTGTTGAAGTCCACATCCCTCCACCGAAGTGCCAGGAGTTCGCTCACGCGAAGCCCTGTACCTGCATCGAGCAACGCCAGCGTCCGCTCCCGGACGCTCAACTTGCTCAACAGCAATTGGAGTTCATGGAGTTCCAGAACATCAGGAATACGTTCCCGCTTCGCGCTCTGACGGACGAGCTTGATCGGGTTTCGATCAAGCCACTCTTTGTTCCTTTCGCCCGCTTCATGCCGCCAAGCCACTCTTCGACTGCGACCGGCTTTACTTGATCCAAACGGCTGCTTCCCCAGCGAGGAAGTATCCAGCTTCTCAAGTAGCATTCATACGCGGCTCGCGTCGAGAACGCCTTGCGACCCTGATGCTCACCTGCCAATTCTTTCAAGCGATAGTGAGCGACTAGTTCGCTGACTGTTCTAGGCCCGCCTTCCGCGTCGGGGCTTCCTGTTTTGCGTCGATGCGCAACGCTTGAGCTGCTTTGAGAGCCGATGTTTCGTTGGCAAGAGTTGCGACTGTACCGACGATAGCCTTGCGGTATTTGCTCGTTCCGTCAGTTCCGGTCTCGTACCATCGGTAAATCCAAACATCCGATCCGCTGAGCCGCTTTTCGCGCTGCACGCTTCCTTGTTGATACCGTGTCCGCCTTGACATGAATACTCCTCGTGAAGGCGCCACGGATGGCTTCTTTCAGCCTACCGCGACGTGGGGCAGAGGTCGAGCGAGCGCTCCCGCCGCGTTCCAGATGGAAGCCTGCGAGACGATTTGTGTGTTCGGATCCTTTGACGGAAGAGAATTCGGTCACGAAAAGGATCGAGGAAAGGAGACTTTAGGGAGCGATGCTCAACTGGCCCTTTGCTGCCGATCGAGCCAGGCATTCAGGTCGGATGCGCGGAAACGCCACATTTTTCCTACCTGGGAACCGTGAATTTCCCCGCGTCGAGCCAACTTCTGAAGGGTCTTGTGATGAATGTCCAAGAGCTGCGCGGCCTGATGACTGTTGAGAAGAGGTTCAAAATCAGGAATGCCGAATGAATAATTGTCGACTGAGCTACCCGTTGCGACGACACCGTGTTCCGATGACTGCGTGCCGACTTCGGCCTTTGAGGCCGACCGATAAATGGCAGCATCGACTCTCCTCTCGAACCCCAACCGGCACCGAGCTTGCAGCGAGACAGCTCATCCAGAGTGCGAATAGAAACACGGTGGAGAGCAACGAACTCAAGAGCAACAACAAAAGCAAAAGCTCTATGAAGGAAAAGCGAAGAACAAATCCTTGGCATCAGTGACCTGCTCATAGAATGTCGGCTTGTGGGAAATGATGGGGAAAACTTGATCACATCCGAGAACGGCGTTTGCCGGGACTGATCGTGGTCTGCCTTGGTCGTCTTTGGGTCCGTGATCTCCCGTTCCTTCGCTTCAAAATCTTCTGCAATTCCGGCACGACCCCGGTCTTCAAATACCGCGTTTGAGATATTCACCAGGGTTGGCTCCGACAACTCGCTTGAAGGCCTTACTGAACGCAGCGTCGGACTCGTAACCGACCGACCGGGCGACGTCGATGAGTTTCTTGTCACGCTGTTCGAGTAACTGCATCGCCTTCTGCATCCGCCACTCGGTTACATATTCGAGCGGTGTTTGTCCGAGCAGCTCTTTAAAACGCGCAGCGAATGCGGAGCGAGACATGCCGGCCGCTGCGGCCAGGGATTCGACCGTCCAGGGCGTCTTCACGCTCTCGTGAATAGCGCTCAGGGCAGTGCCCATTTGAGAATCGAAGATCGCGCGAAGCCATCCTTTGTTGCGCTCCGGTCCCGACGCGATATGCGCCCGGAGCGTCTGGATAAACAGAACCTCGCCCAGCCGGGTCGCGACGACTTCCGATCCCGGCGCCTGTTCTGCCATCTCCGACGCCAGCGCCTGCATGGTGGTGTGAAGTGCAAGCGTGTGGGCCTGATCGGCCTTGATCAGAATGAAGCTCGGCAATAACTGTGTGATCGGCTTCAGGCTGGCGCGATTGAAACTCAGGGACCCGCAGACGATTGTCGTAGGCGCGCCGCCGCCGCCGTAATGAGCGACATTGCTGCCGTCCCTGGCCGCGACCTCGCGGAAACTCTTCTTCGGACGGGTTCGCAGGCTGTCGCGCAAGACAAACGCAGTCCCCCGGGCCAGCAAAATGCAATCGCCACCGGTGAGGGGAATCGGCTCCGGAATCCCTTCCACACTCAACCAGCAGTTGCCGCGCGAGAGCATGGCGAAGTGCGCCAGATCGGTAGGTGAAATCTTTTTGCCGGAAGCCGTGACTTCTTCGGTCCGGCCCTCCTGTATCAGGCCCCACGGAGCGGTGGCTTCGAGCCTGTGCTGACCGAAGGCGGTTACGTGCATCGTTCTGAAGATGTCTGTTATCGGGTCCAACCTGACCTCCTCACCTTGGACGAATAGACAAAATATTAGGACTTATGAGCAGTTCTCGTCCACCGCCAAGGAAATCTACTCTCCTGTAGTCAATGCTACACATCTTGTTACACGTGGATTGAAGGGAGCAATTATGGGAAAGCTTGAAGGTAAGGTTGCAGTCATCACGGGAGGATCTAGCGGTATGGCGCTGGCCAGCGCCAGGAAGTTCGTTGAAGAAGGCGCCTACGTTTTCATCACGGGCCGGAGGCAGGAGCAGCTCGATGAGGCCGTCAAGCTGATTGGCCGGAACGTGACCGGCGTGCGCGGCGACGCGGCCAATCTCGACGACCTCGACCGCCTGTTCGAGACGGTCAAACGCGAAAAGGGCAAGATCGACGTCCTGTACGCGAGCGCCGGCACGGGCAATGCCGCCATGCTGGGCGATATTACCGAGCAGCACTTCGATGCCGAGTTTGGCCTGAATACGCGCGGAACGCTGTTTACGGTTCAGAAGGCGTTGCCGCTGTTCAACGATGGCGGATCGATCTTCATGACCGGATCCGTTGCTTCGGTAAAGGGCTTTCCCGGTTTCGGCGTGTATGCGGCGAGCAAGGCGGCGTTGCGCTCCTTCGCACGCACGTGGCTCAACGAACTGAAGGGCAGAAATATCCGGGTGAACGTGCTGAGCCCGGGGCCGATCGCCACACCGATGCAGGAAGAAGTTCTCACCAAGGAAGCGAAGGAGATGTTCGAATCGCTCATTCCACGGGGAAAGATGGGTCAATCTGAGGAAATCGCGACGGCCGCGCTGTTTCTTGCTTCAGACGACTCAAACTTCGTGAATGGGGTGGACCTGGCTGTCGACGGCGGCTTTTCGGCCATCTGAGTCGGCGGATCTCGGTGAGTGCACGTTCGCCGGAGCACTCACCGAGATCCGATAGATAACCAAAAGTCGGCTTGCGAGAAAGGATGCGAGGACTTGATCACATTCGAGAAGCACGTTGTCCTGAAGTCATTCACCGGGACGAATGCGACCCTCATGCCCGTCGACAACCACGCGCTACTTAATCACGCAACAACCGGATTGGGGCGTGATCTGGCAACATCCCCTGCAAGATCGATTCGTCTTCGATCTGCGCGGCTTGCGAGAAAGCCGGCGAAGATCAGGCATGCTCCTATCGCGACCAGATTGTAGACGGCGGCGGCCCATGCCCCCTGATCGTGCAGCCGGGTAAAGATAGGAGGAATTTCTACGAGAAATTCAAACAGCAACAGCATCAATGCCAGAAGCCGGGCGGCCAGAATGTCCTTGATGCCGGAGCAGATGGCGCATCCCGCCAGGATAAAGGCGACGCCGGCGAGAGCAGCCCAGAAGTGTCCTTGTCCAAATCGTATCCAGTGAGGGACGAAGGTTGCGAAGATGCGAATGCTGGTGAGGTGGAACAGGCCGAAGACGATAGGAGGCAGCCCCAGCATCCAACGTGCCGCGATCACTGCTCTTTTTTGCGAGCGGAGATCCCGCGAGGCGGTAGACGCATAAACGATCAGGGCCGGAGAGGCCAGCAATACTTGTGCCCCGAGCCCGAAGGTCACGCCGATCAAAACGCTCATTCGCGAGCCAAGTGCATGAATACCGCTGTAGTACCGTGGCAGCCAAAGTGCCGCAAAGATCAAGTAGATGATGGCGGATGCCGCAGCGCCGATGCTTGCGCTGCGTCGCCATAAAATGGCAAGCCCCGCTGCAACCAGCCAGACGCCCGCGACGTAGGCCAGGATGTGCTGACCGGGAAGGTTCTTGCCCAGAGACTGGATGGGCTGATGCGAGGCGTCGAATGCGCCCCAGGCAATATCGAGAATGCCGGCGAGAACTGTGCCTACGCCATAGAACCAAACTCCAACTTTCATCGGTCGATCTCCCCATGAGTCTTTGAGTGAGAGGCGCGGGCGCGACGGCGACCGATGCGTCTCTCGTCTTCAGAGCTGATACTATGGCGGCATTGGCACATAAAACAGAGCCATTTTCGTAAAATCTATTGGACCATTTGAGATGCCCAAAGCCATTAGCTCGTTCGAACTTACCCTGAAGAGCCGGTCGCGCCATCAGACACTGACCTATTGGCTGTACGGCGAGCTGCGCTCTGCGATTCTTGAGGGCCGGCTCGCGCCGGGCACCCGGCTGCCGGCGTCTAGAGATTTTGCCGGCCAGTATGGACTCTCGCGCGGCACGGTGGTCAGCGTTCTGGAGCGCTTGCAGTCCGAAGGCTATGTCAGCTCCCGCGTGGGGTTCGGCACGTGGATCAACCGGGTGGAGGCGCCCCGGCCCGCCCGCCGGGCAACCGCGACACCGGCATATATTCGTCGCGTGCTTTCGACGTATAAGCGGCCACAGTCCTGGATTGACACGGCCTTTGTTGGGGGACCCCGCCCCTTTCGGATCGGGGACCCGGCGGTCCATGAATTCCCGTCCGAGGTTTGGGGGCGTCTTGCCGCAGACCGGGGCCGTCATTTCAAGTCGTGGGTCAAGCAGGGGGGTGATCGTCGCGGCTATCGGCCACTGCGCGATGCCATCGCCGAGTATTTGCGTACGTCGCGTGGAGTGCGATGCAGTGCCGAACAGGTCGTCGTGGTTTCGGGAATACAGCAGGCGCTCGATCTGCTGGCGCGGCTGCTGTTGAAGAAGGGCGATCCGATATGGATGGAGGACCCTGGATACTTCGGGGCCAGAATTGCGTTCGAGAATGCCGGAGCCCGGACGATCGCTGTGCCGGTGAATGAGGAAGGGCTGTCTGTCTCTGCCGGAATGAGGCTCTGTCCGGATGCCAGAGGTGCCTACGTCACGCCGGCCCACCAGTTTCCGCTGGGGGTGATGATGTCGCTGGAGCGGCGGATGGCGCTTCTTCGCTGGGCCGCACGCGCCGGGGCCTTTGTGGTCGAAGACGACTATGACAGCGAATACAGGTTTGAAGGGCCGCCTGTGCCTGCGCTGCAAAGCCTCGACCGGCACGCAAGCGTTATCTTCATCGGATCATTCAGCAAGACGCTGTTCCCATCGTTACGCGTCGGCTATGTGGTATTGCCGGAGCCGCTGATCGATCTCTTCGTGGGTTTTCGCTACCGTGCCGACCTGCGAAATTCATCGTTCGACCAGGCGGTGCTCTGCGACTTCATCACAGAGGGGCACCTGGCGCGTCATCTGCGGAGGATGCGAAACCTGTATGCGGAGCGCCTCGCAACGCTGATGGATGGAGCCAGGCAACATCTGGGCGGGATGCTTGAGATCTCGAACGTCAGGGCAGGCCTTTATACGATAGGGTACCTCACCAACGGAATGAGTTCACGACAGGCAGAAAAATTGGCTGCGGCCCAGGGTATTGAGGTTCTTGGCGTCGATCGATGCACTCTGAGGCGTCCTGATCCGAATGCGTTGGTCCTAGGCTTTGGCGGATTCGACGACCTTGCAATACGGCAAGGCCTCATTCGACTTGCAAAGGCATTGAGTTAGCCAGACCACAGGATGGACCCCGTTCTCTCAACAAATGAGAAGTCGCCGAGTCACTCATCGACACCGGATTAGTACCGATATGTCGGCATATAGGAAGTGACCGGAGCGGGACAGGCCACTTCCGTTATCGGCGCTCATCGTGACTTGGTACTTCCGATGAACTGTCGGTGCAAGTGTTCACGAACAGCGATGCCTTTGCGCGTCGAAGCGTATCCCTCCCTTAGAGGTGACGCAATGAACTCAAAATAGCTGGCTCGATTGAAGACTGCCCGCGCATGGCTGTTTGGAGCGGCAGTAGCTGTTACGGGGATTGTCAGTGATCTGTCCTTTGACAGCATCAGCGGGATACAAAGCCATTCTCCCGGCCTTCCATCCCGCCACCCAGGCTCCTGGGAAAAGATCGGACAAGCGGTAGTCGAGACTGCGAGTGCGAACACGAGCATACGTGAGAAAGCAGAGTGCATATTAAATCCTCCATGTAAAAGTGATCAGGTTTGTTGTCAAAACTCGTAGTCGAGCGAAAACTGAATCCTTCGCGCCGTGGACGCAGCAATCGGTTGTGCGAATCCACGGGCCGGACTCAACTCTGAACCAAATGCTGTGTTCAGCAGCGAGATATTCCGGTGATTAAGAAGATTGAAGGACTCGGCTACGACATCGAGATGCCCGCTGGCGATGGGGATCATCTTCAATATCCTAAGGTCGAGATCGATATTGGGAGGAGTGTGAAGTGAATTCCGGCCATATCCCGCAGGCCGTGCCGCAAACGGGAAGATATGCTCGCGGTTGCTATCGAGAGCCGTGATTGGATTCGCGCCAAAGCCGCTCGCAATGCTCACAATCGGCGCGAACTCCAGGCCGGTTAGTACTTTCATCAATGGACCGGGATTAGCATTTTTTACGGCATCAGCGGGGTCGCCCAGATCCGGGCCGATAAGCCAAAGGCCACTTAGCGTAAACCGATGGCGCTGGTCCATGAGCGATAGTGCCCGCTCGTTTCCAATGGCATACGGGTTCTGCGGTTGCTCGGAATCATAGCTGGCGTCGTCAATGGTCTTGGAATAGGTGTAGCCCACCATAATCTGCAAATCATCCTGGAACTGACGGTTCAGCGTCACCGTGGTTCCGTTGTAAGACGAACTGGCAGATGTAGAGAACTGATTCACGGCGTCGTAGGTTGGATTGAGTCGGGCCTTCGTGAAGATGAGACTTCCAAGCTGCTGTGGCGTAGGCGATGAAATGCCTACCGTGGGCGCATTCGCCATTGTAAGGATGACGGGCGCGGTCAGATTAACATTGCTGGTCCTACCCAGATGCACACCATGTACAAATTGGTATTCGCCTGTGAGTGTCGTCTGCCATGGCAGCGCTCTCTCGACGCTTAGAGAGGCGACTTCGCTATAGGGATTGCGAAGGTCAGGCTGTGCTTTCCATATACTCGGCGCGACGCCGGCAAGCGGAGCAGAAGGAATGCTTCCGCTCTGATACAGGTTGACCGCATCGCGGTCCTCCACGATTTGCATGGAAGCGTGTATTCCATCGAACTCGGAGATACGGTTGATGGTCGCAAGCGCAAAGCGGTCATAGAAGATGCCGAAGCCGCTGCGAATGATCGTGTCTTTCAGCGCAGTCCAGGCCACGCCTAACCGGGGGCTGAAATTGAGAACATCCTGCGGAAATGGCGAAGGCAGCCGGTTGTATTCATAACGAAGACCATAGTCGAGAGTCAGTGACGATGAAGCTGTCCAATGATCTTGAACAAACCCTGCAAAACGGGTCTCGCCCAGGTTCGTATCGAAGTTGCCAAACGATTGCGTGAAGAAATCAGGAGTGCCGTTTTGAAGCGCGGCGAGATTGCCAAAGACGAACAACCCCTGCGAGCCGTCCGGCACATGCGTTCGCAGCGCAACATGGTCAGCTCGTCCACCGAACTGGAAGAAGTGCTGACGGAGTTGAAGCGCAATGGTATCCGCAAATTCGGTATGAGTCTCGAAACGCCGGTCGTTTCCTGAGTAGGGCGTACCGAACAGAGCCGTACCTGAAATGAGGATTCCTGGTCCGCTTGTTTGTTCCGTGTGCTCGACCGCCCGCCTCTGTGCCAGCTCGAAGCTGAACTTGTTCAAGAGGCTTTCGCTCATCGTGGACGTAAGCGTTCCGCTAAGGCTGTTGTCCGCAAGGAACGAGGAACCGCGCGCCGTTCGGTCGGTCAGTTCGTCCGTATGGAACGCGTCGTTCACATTCCGGCCGTTCGTGAAGGCGTAGCGGAGCATGATGCTCTCGCGTGCTGTCAGTGTGTGGTCGATGCGGCCCGATAGTTCCGTTTCCTGATCCGTCGTGGGAAAGTAGCCGGATTGCAGAGTGAGTCCGGCGAGCGGCGCATAGTGCTGTATCGAACGATTGATCGTGGATAGCGTCGATGGGTCCAGGTCGTTGGCGTCCTCGCCTCGTGCCATCTCCTGTTCCGCGGCGACGTAGTAGAAGGTTTTGTCGCGTTGGATCGGTCCGCCGAGGGCGACCCCGGCGCGCACGCGGCTCTCATCCGGTTTATGCGGATACAGACCCAACGGAGGCGTGCCGTTCAAGGCACCATTCTGGACAAAAGTGAACGCATCGCCATGGATGCGGTTCACGCCGGTGCGCGTCTGAACGTCAATGGAGCCGCCAGCACCTCCACCGGATTGGGCGGCAAATCCATGATTGACGATCTGGAAATCGCTGATGGCTTCGGGCGAAAGCTGCGTCCGGCTGCTGCCTGTATATTCGTCGTTGTCGTTGACTCCATCCAGATAGATCGCGTTGCTCCCTGGCCGCAGCCCGCCGAAGCTAAAGGTGCCGCCGCTTGGGGGCGTGCCCTGTTGTTGCAGCGCGGGATTGGCCGCAGCAACCTGGGGGGAGAGCAGAACAAAGGTCAGATAATTGCGGCTCGGAATCGGCAGTTCCTCCACGCGATCACAGTCGATGTTCACTACTGAGGAGGTCTGCGAGGTGTCGAACGTTACCGGGGCAGCCGTCACGTTGACGTTCTGCTGCGTGCTGGCGAGAGCAAGACGAATGGAAAGATGCGTCGTGCGACCAACCGCGACCGAGACGGTTTCTTTATCCTGCGCGAAAGATGAAGCAGTCGTTTTTATGATGTAACTACCGCTCGGCAGATCGCGGAGGAGGAAACTTCCATCGTCAGCACTGGCGACGACACGAACTGGGGCATCAGGCGGGGACAGGGCTACCGTAGCACCTGCTACCGGATTACCGTCCGGGCTTACAACCACTCCGGCAACAGCTCCGGCATTGCTCGCTTGAGCAAGACACACGACCGGAAACACTGCCCCAATAACGAGCAGCACAAAACAAAATGCAGCTTTGATAACAGACATCTAGGTTCTCCAAAGAGTTGGGCGTCCCGTTGCGAACACGTAGCACGCAAGCGTCAGCGAGAAGACACACCGAAGCGGTGCGTCCATTCGGGCGCATTTCTTTGGAGATCAGATCCGTAATGGAAGAACGAGCAGCGGAGGGACGGCAAAGATAAATGTGTGACCGGCTTCAACAGGTCTGGCGCTTTCGTTGTACAGAAAGACCTGCCAAAAGGCGAAATCGAACCTCAGCGCACCCGATGAGATCAGCTTACATAACAGGATAACGAGGCAGACTGCGAAAAGAAGCGCATATACCTTGAATTCGGTGTCGTTCGCAAGGCCCGGTGCATCCCAGCGATCAAAGAGTTCAAGCAGAGGGTAGAACGCTCCTATCAGCATCAGGATCGCGCCGAATTGGAACAGTCGCTTCATGCCCTTGTTTAAGGAATAACAGCTCGGTCACACGGAAGCCAGATTCCTCTAATTCCTTCATTCTCCGATACGAGGCTTAAGCTCACATTAAGGTTTTTGTCGCAACATAATCTTGTTATGAGCATAACGTAGCAAAATGCGGACACTTCGCCGTGGCTGCTGCCGGTTTTTACACTTCCCTCGAATAAAGCCAGCGAGCGCGTCGGGATATGGAGAAAGCTGTAAAAATTCGGTTTGAAGGGCTGTATCTGTCACTGAGAAGAACTAAACGATAGCGGAAAGCCGGGTTGGGATATGAAGGCAGGTCGAATCGTTGTAATTGCCATTCTCGCCGTGGTCGCTCTTGGAGCGGTCAGCGCACTATGTATTAAATGGCGCGGCTTCAGTGCCTCATCGACTCCACCCGCAATCGAAACAGGCGTGGCGCGTTCCATTCGCAATTTTGCCATTCCCGGTGCCGAACGCAAACGAACCAATCCTTTCACCAATGACGATATGGCGCTCGAACAAGGGCGAGAGCAGTTCCTGGCGCGATGCGCCACCTGTCATGGCGTAGATGGTCACGGCAAGACTGTAATCGGGGCAAACGAGTACCCGCGCGTGCCTGATCTGCACTCTGACCTCACACAACAGATGGGCGACGGTGAGATCCACTACATCATCCAGAATGGTGTGCAGCTTACAGGTATGCCTGCCATGCAGGGCATCCACTCGGAAACGGACTCCAATAGCTGGAAACTGGTCTCATACATTCGCAGCTTCCGTTCCCCCACAAGACAGGAAGCCACACTTCAGAAGAGCATCATGGGTTCTGCGCACTACGTCGGCTCGGAGTCCTGTGCAAAGTGTCATGCAGCGACCTACGAGCGATGGAAGAAGACACCGATGGCAAATGTCGTCCGTGATCCCAGGCAGCACCCGGACACCATTATTCCCGACATCCGGACGAATAACATCGCCAGATTCACTCTCGATCAGGTGGCGCTTGTCTATGGCAGCAAATGGAAGCAGCGCTACTTCACCAAGATCGGGGATAACTACTATCCGCTGCCCGTTCAATGGGACATCGGCAACAAGAAGTGGATGAAGTACCATGTCCCAGACACCGGCGCGGACTGGTGGGCAAAATATTATCCTTCTGACAATATGCAGCGCCCCACCGGACCCACCTGCGATGGTTGCCACTCGGTCAACTATGACATTCATACGAAGCAAGTCACGGAGTGGAATGTAGGCTGTGAGCGTTGTCACGGTCCCGGCAGCGAGCACGTTGCCCGTCCGACTCGCATGAACATTCTGAATCCGTCCGCGATGGACGATGTAGCTTCGGATGACACCTGCATCCAATGCCACTCGCAGGGACGACCTCGGGCCGGCCTCATCGACGGCAAAGCTTATGACTGGCCCGTCGGCTACCACGTTGGTCTGCGTCTCGCAGACTATTGGAAGCTCGAAGACATTACATTAGGGCAGACGGATTTTTTCCACTACGCCGATGGAACCGGTCATAAGAACCGGATGCAGGGCAACGACTTTGTGCAGAGCGTGATGTACCGCCACGGTGTGACCTGTGCCACATGTCATGATGTCCACGGCACCGACAATGATGCCCAGCTCCGCGAACCGGCACAGAAGCTGTGCCTGAGCTGCCACGGCCCGAACTCGCCCAACGGGCCTCATACAGCGAGCCTTGAGGAGCACACACATCACAAGAATGACAGTCCTGGTAGCCAGTGCGTTGCCTGCCACATGCCAAAGATCGAGAAACAGGGTGTGCCTGGCTCATTCGTCAGCTCACATACGTTCCAGTTCATCACTCCAGCCATGACAGACAAATACAAGATGCTGAATCCTTGCACGTCCTGCCATACCGACAAATCAACGATTTGGGCCAACAAGGAGTTGCTGAGCTGGAAGACAACCTCCCCGTGGCGGGTTGAGCAGTGAAGAACGATTAGAACTTCCAACATCTCGAGACGGAGTCCACACCACATGAAATCTTTCTTTATGTAACGTCGGGCGTGGTCGCTCCGATTAGCCTCTGCAATGCTTTGCGGTCCCCTTCGAGTGCTTTGCGCTCTATGTCAGCGTGGTCTAGCAACACCTGTACTACAGCGACATTCCGCTCAAAATGACGAGCATCAAGATATGCCTCTGTCAATTTGTCCAGTGTCACCTTCGCGTATCACGGGGTCGATTCGAGCCGCCGATGTCCGAGCCACTCCTTCAGAGCGAAGAGGGACATCGGTTGCTTGGCGTTATAGATCTGGCTGGCTATCGTGGACCGCACCCTATGACTGGTGATGGAACCACGCGCATCTCGCTTTGGTACACCGGCTTTTTGCAGAGTGTCGGGATGATTGTGCGATTAATAATATGTTCTTGCCGGCGGGGCGACCCCCTATACATAAGCCTCCGTGGGACCTTCTTAGCGAAGACTTCGAGAAAATTCTTGACACCCCTCAGTCATTGCCGATAAATTCCACTTAGAATTGTTAGCGCTATACAATTTGTCCTGGAAATAAAATTCATAGACCGCAGCTTCGGTCGCAGTGCTCGCTCGCAACGATCCAGCAAACGTTGCAAAACTCGAAAGATCGGTACTTAATTTCATGACCTTGGGATCGTTCAGGCCTAATCAGACTTTCGCTGACACGCACCGACCCCGCTTGCATCTCGCGCCGCAGATGCTTTGCAATACATCACCGTCGCCTGCCGCGCGCTGCTGCTTGCCCTCTATTTATCTGAGTTCGCCCTGGCCCAACAGGCCATTGACAGTCTCTCCGGCAATGTCCAGGACTCTGACGGCCGCAGATATCTCCGCATCGCCGTCAAAGCCATCAATTTCGATACCATTATTTCAAGCGCCGTCGCCTGACGATGTAGAGGCTACGCAAGAGTCCGCATTTCTTCGACCCAGCAGCCATGCCACACCCGAACTCCATACATCGAAGGAAGTTGGACAAACAGATGACCAACCGTAAGTCTGGAAACATCTTTTATGGCTGGTGGATCGTAGTTACGGCATTTCTCAACCTTTTCTTTGCCGTCGGAATCATTTTCTATGGATTCCCCGTCTTCTATCCTGCCTTTGTCTCCGCACTCGGCTTCACCCGAGCCCAGGTCACCCAGGGCTTCCTCCTCGGCTTCCTCGCAATCGGCCTCCCCTTCGGCCTCCTCGCCGGTGTTCTAATCGACCGCATCGGTGCCCGTTGGGTCATCCTCTCCGGAGTAGGATTCATCGGCCTCCCTCTCATTGCGATGGGCTTTATGCACCACTTCTGGCAGTACCAGGTGCTCTGCATTCTGGAGGTTATTGGCTACGTCCTCGCCGGTCCCATCGCCAATCAGGTCCTCATCGCCCGCTGGTTCCACGCCCGTCGCGGGCGAGCCATGGGCTACGCCTACCTAGGCCTCGGTCTTGGCGGAGCGGTCTCCCCCCCCACCATCAACTGGCTCCTTCGCACCTTCGGCTGGCGCAACGCCCTCGAAATCACCGGGGCCGCCATCCTCATCGTGCTCTTCCCGGTCGGCATCTGGGTCACCCGTTCCAGCCCGCAGGAGATCGGCCTCCTTCCCGACGGGGCCGCCGCCCTTCCCGGAGCCCTCCCGCCCACACCTGCGCCCTCGACCTCCGCCGAGATCGTCCGCGCCCTCCGCGACAGAAATTTCTGGCTCATCGTCCTCGGCTCGGCTCTCGTCATCGGAGCCATGAACGCCGTCATTCAGCACTTCATTTTCTTCCTGAAGGGGCAGGGCTACACTGCCACCTCCGCCTCACGCTATCTCTCCGTGCTCCTCCTCGCCAGCCTTGGCGGACGCGTCATCGTCGGCTACCTCGCCGATCGCCTCCCGAAAAAGAACACTATGGCTGGCTTCTACCTCCTCCTCGGAGTGGCCATTCCACTCCTTTACCTTGCCCACCAACCCATCCTCGCCGTCACCTTCGCTATTATCTTCGGCTTCTCGATGGGAGCCGACTACATGCTCATCCCCCTCGTCACAGCGGAGTGTTTCGGCATCGCATCTCTCGGTAAGATTCTCGCCCTCATCATCATGGGATACTCCATCGGGCAGTGGCTCGGCCCGTGGGCTGCCGGACGCATCTTCGACCACTTCCACAGCTACGATCCCGCCTGGAAGACCATGTCCGCCGCCGCGATCCTCGGCTCCTTCGCTATCTATGCCGTCTCCGTCCGCAAGACGCCCGAGCCTGTAAACCACCAACCCTCCAACCAAAGCCTGTAGACAAAAAACGCCTGCAACCAGTAACGCCATGAACCAGCCACAATAACTAAACCGCAAATTAATCGAGGGCCAACAGTGGAACAGAAAAGAATAGGCATCGTCATGAACGGCGTCACCGGACGCATGGGGCTCAACCAGCACCTCATCCGCTCCATTCTCGCCATCCGCCAGCAGGGCGGGCTAACTCTTCCCGATGACTCCATCCTCATGCCCGACCCTATTCTTGTCGGGCGCAACGAGAACAAGCTCCGTGCCATCGCCGAAGCCCATGGCCTCACCCGCTGGACCACCGACCTCGACCGCGCTCTTGCCAACCAGGACGACGAGATCTACTTCGACTCCGGCACCACCGGTATGCGTGAGCACAATGTCTCTCGTGCTATCGACGCCGGCAAGCACGTCTACTGCGAGAAGCCTCTCTCCACTTCCGTCGAATCCTCCCTTCGCCTCGCCCGCCAGGCCGAGGCGGCCGGCATCAAGCAGGGAATCGTGCAGGACAAGCTCTTCCTCCCCGGCATCCGCAAGCTCCGCCGCCTTGTAGAGTCCGGCTTCTTCGGTAAAATTCTCTCCGTCCGCGGCGAGTTCGGATACTGGGTCTTCGAAGGCGACTGGCAGACCGCTCAGCGTCCCTCCTGGAATTACAAAAAGGAAGAAGACGGTGGCATCATCCTCGACATGTTCTGCCATTGGCGCTACGTTCTCGACCAAACCTTTGCCCCCGTCACCGCCGTCTCCTGCTTCGGAACCACCCATATACCAGAGCGTGTCGACGAAAACGGCCGCCGCTACCAGTGCACCGCCGACGACGCAGCATATGGCTCTTTCGAGTTGGAGGGTGGGATCATTGCGCAGATCAACTCTTCATGGACAACGCGAGTCTACCGAGACGAGTTGTTCAATCTCCAGGTTGATGGGACCAACGGGAGCGCTGTCGCTGGGCTCCGCGATTGCAAGACTCAGCATCGCGTCAACACTCCCCGCCCCACTTGGAACCCCGACATGCCCAATCCTTTTAAGTTTCGCGACGATTGGCAGGAGGTTCCAGACAACGCCACCTTCGAGAACGCCTTCAAGGTCCAATGGGAGATGTTCCTACGCCACGTCGCCATCGGAACCTCCTTCCCCCACACCTTTCTCGATGGCGCCCGCGGCGTCCAACTCGCCGAGCTCGGCCTCAAATCCTGGGCCGAACGCCGCTGGCTCGACGTCCCCGCCCTCAACACCACTATAGTCACCAAAGACTAGGATCCGGCCATGGCAGATATCCAGCGCCTCAGCCTCAATCAGGCCACCACCCAGAACTGGAGCATCCAGCAGGCCGTGGAAGGATGTCTCCGTCACGGGATCCCCTCTGTCGCCCTCTGGCGGCACAAGATCGCCGAGACAGGCCTCACGCAATCCGTTCGTCTCGTACGCAACGCTGGCCTTCACGTCTCCAGCGTCTGCCGTGGAGGCATGTTTCCTGCCTCCACCGCCCAACTCCGTCAGGAGCGGATTGAAGATAACCTCCGCGCCATCGACGAAGCTGCCGATCTCCTCGCCGACTCCCTTGTCTTTGTCGTCGGGGCCGCTCCCAGCATTCCACTCGCCGATGCACGCCGCATGGTCGAGGATGGCATCGCCAGCATCGTTCCCTATGCCCGCCAGCGCAAAGTGCGCATTGGCCTTGAACCACTCCATCCCATGTATGCGGCCGATCGCTGCGTCCTCAACACCATCGACCAAGCCCTCAATTTGGCTGCCCCTTACAGCCCCGCCGAGGTCGGCATTATCCTCGACACCTTCCACATCTGGTGGGATCCCACTGTCTTCGAGCAGATTGCTCGCTGCCAGGGCCGCATCTTCGGATTTCACGTCTGCGACTGGCTCGTCCCTCTTCCCGATATCCTCCTCGGACGTGGCATCATGGGCGATGGCATCATCGACAACCACGCCCTCCGCCTCGCCGTAGAAGCCAATGGCTATCACGGTCCCATCGAAGTCGAGATCTTCAACCGGCAGCTCTGGGATACCCCCGGCGACGAAGTCCTCGCCAAAGTCGTCGAACGTTTCACCACCATCGTCTAACTGCCTTACTCGATTCGCCAACCCAAAGGATCACGGCCATGAATATCCAGCAAGCTCTCCAGCCGATAGACCTCGCCGCTGCCGTCACCCGGCTCTTCTCCCTTGCCGGACAGAAGACCCTCGCGCTCAACCAACGCTGGCAGCTCCGCGACGGAGCTCCCGTCGTCACCATCAACGGAAGATACGTCAGCCGCAATTGGACCCAGTGGACTCAGGGCTTCGCCTACGGCAACGCAATTCTTTGCTTCGACATCACTGGGCAGCCCGAGTTCCTCAAGATCGGCCGCGACTGCACTATCACCCACATGGCCGAGCACGTCACCCACATCGGCGTCCACGATCACGGCTTCAACAACCTCTCCACCTACGGACAGCTTCGCCGCCTCGCCCTTGAAGGCCGCTTCGACGCCTCCCCCTCCGAACTCGACTTCTACAGCTTCGCCCTCAAAACCAGCGGAGCCATCCAAGCCGCACGCTGGACCCAGCTTGCCTCCGGTCGCGGTTACATATACTCGTTTAACGGGATCCATTCCCTGTTCATCGATACAATACGAACCCTTCGCAGCTGTGGCGTGGCGCATAAGCTGGGTCACGCTTTGCTCGGAGAACAAGACCGCCGTATCAATCTGCTTAGCCGGCTCCTGACGCACGCATGCACCTCAGCCGAGTTCAATATCTACTACGGAGAAGGCCGCGACTCTTATGACACTGCCGAAGCTTGGGGGCGCACCGTCCATGAAGCGATATTCAACCCTGTTAGCGGAACCTTCCGATGCCCGTCTTCTCAGCAGGGGTATTCACCTTTCACCACGTGGACCCGCGGATTGGCATGGGCAATGCTGGGCTTCGCTGAAGAGCTTGAATTCGTCAAGTCCCTGCCTGAGAGCGATTTTGCAAGTGCCGGCGTGATGACAAAGTCAGAAGCTATTTCCTTCATGGAAAAGGCCGCCAGGGCTACCTGCGATTTCTATATTGGTCAAGCCAGTACCTCGGATGGAATCTGTTACTGGGATACAGGGGCTCCCACTCTACACCGTCTCGGCGATTGGAAAAATTCCTGCGCTGATCCGTTCAATCAGTACGAACCGGTTGATTCTTCGGCAGCGGCTATCGCTGCTCAAGGACTAATCCGTCTCGGGCACGCTATGGGCGAAGCTGGAAGGATTTATTTCCATGCCGGTCTAACAGTTGCTGAGGTGCTACTCAAGGAGCCGTATCTCTCCAGCAATCCTCAGCACGAAGGTATTCTGCTTCACAGTATCTATCACCGGCCAAATGGCTGGGACCATGTGCAAAAGGGCGCAAAGATTCCCTTCGGGGAGTCGAGCATGTGGGGGGATTACCACCTCCTGGAATTAGGACTTCTCATCCTGCGGTTAGCGGAAAACAAGTACTACACTTTCTTCTAGCCTTCTTCGGATATAACACGATGCGCCCAGAGAGGAACGCAATGAGTAATGCAAGGGTCGCACTCGTGACCGGGGGAACGCGCGGAATAGGCCTGGGTATCGCCAAAAAATTGGCGAGCAAAGGTTTCAGCCTGATGATCACCGGCAGGCGCAGCCATGATGAAGCCGCAGCTGCTATCGCGCAGCTGCGCGAAGAATTTGGCGACGGCAGTTTGAAGATCCAGTACTGCCAAGCAGATGTCGCAGATGCAAGCCATCGAGAGCGACTCCTAGAGGATGTTGAAGCGATTTTCGGACGGTTGGACATTCTCGTAAATAACGCTGGGATCGCGCCCTCGATCCGGGCTGACATCCTGGATGCCTCAGAAGAAAGTTTTGACGAACTCATCTCTACCAACTTGAAGGGGCCGTATTTTCTAACCCAGGCTGCCGCTAATTGGATGATACGTCTGCAGGAACAGTCGAAAGAACATCGTTGCATCATCAACATTGGTTCGGTCTCCGCAACCGTCGCGAGCGTCAATCGGGGAGACTATTGCATTACCAAGGCGGGTATAGCAATGGCAACAATACTTTGGGCCGCAAGACTCACTCAATACGGCATTGGCGTGTATGAAGTTAGGCCGGGCCTCATCGAGACGGATATGACGAAGGGAGTTAGAGGCAAGTACGACAGTCTGATCAAAGGCGACCTTCTTTTGGAGAAGCGTTGGGGAACTCCGGAAGACATTGGCATAGCTGTAACCATGTTGGCGAGCGGAGACCTCCCCTACTCGCCTGGCGCGGTTCTAACCATCGATGGTGGCCTCACTGTATCCCGATTTTAGCGAGATAGCTACGATTTACTTATCAGCCTCACTTAATCCGGGGCTGTTGCAGCGAACAAGGTTGTCATCTTACAAGGCTACGCGAAGATGGATGAGTTCTCACTTATGGAGAACAGCATGATGAGCGGCATGATATGGTCGGCAAACTGTTGTACGGCTATTGCGCCGTTATCGCGCCCACACCGCCACAAGGCACTGAAGGCCCCGATCAATACCATCACCGCGGCTATATCGAGTGCGTTGAAGGCGAGTTCCGAGATATTTCGGAACGGCTGGCTGGTCTGAGGTAAAGGCGAACATGCGCTCCAGTGAATAGGAAGTTCTGGATACGGAAGGAATGCTGGACAATGTCCGCCAAAGAAAGTTTGCAGCTGGGATAAGATGATCCCTATCTCGTCGAAGAGCACAGATAGGGGCATATCTCTACAGGAAAATGTACTGTCATGTGGCTCCGTGCATTCCGAACATAGAAGGGAGGCATCATGTGGATGACAAAAATTCAAGCAAGCGTAAGGTCTATGCTGCTGTTATTTCTGACGCTTTGTGGAACTGTATCTTTGTGTCAGCAACCTGTCAAAGAAGGTCTGAAACTTGAGGACATCAGCCTACACGATCCATGGATTTTGGCAGACCAGCCAAGCCGAACCTACTATCTGTATACAAGCTCGGGGAGGTCCTTCAGCAGCGATCATCATTCAGGTGTTGTTACCTACAAGAGCAAAGATCTTAAAACGTGGTCAGGGCCGTACCTTGTCTTTGAGGTCTCCACTGGCTCGTGGGCTGATCCAGAAGCCGGAGTCTGGGCACCGGAGGTGCATGCTTATAAGGGAAGATATTATCTTTTCGCAACCTTGAATAACTATCGGAAGCCGTTGCCTTCAACCGGCATCAAGCAGCAGGATAAATCAAAAGGCACTCATATTCAGGTTACCTATAATGGCGTCGGTGAGCACCTCCGCGGTACTCAGGTTTTCGTCAGCGACTCACCTGCAGGTCCCTTCATGAAGATCCTCGATAGACCGATTCCACCATTCGACTACATGACTCTGGATGGCACGCTATACGTCGAAGATGGAATACCGTATATGGTTTATGCCCATGAGTGGACTCAGTTGGTGGACGGCAGCATAGAGGCGATTCAGATGAAGCCAGATCTTTCTGAATCAGCGGCAAAGCCGTTCTACCTATTCAAAGGGTCGGATGCACCCTGGCTGGCCGATCGGCATGTTACCGAGAATACCCCTCAACTCTACGTCACTGATGGACCAGAGTTGTACCGCACTAAAAGCGGTAAGTTGCTGATGCTTTGGTCAAGCTATCGAGAAGGGCTATATGTTGAAACACTGGCACATTCTCTTAGTGGGAAACTCATAGGGCCATGGAGGCAGGATAATGTACTTTTAGGAGATGACAGCGGCCATGGAATGCTCTTTCGTGCCTTTGATGGTCGTCTGATGCTAATCCTTCATCATCCATTCAATCCCCGCTTTTCCAGAGGGAGGCTTTACGAAATTGAGGACACCGGGAAAAGTATTCGAGTTAAAAACAATCTGGAAAACGTCCCCGCAAAGATTCTGAAGAACTTAGGATCAAATGGCGACATAGATGACAAGAAATCCGGGTCGAATGAAGATCAATGACATCCGAAAGGCTCATCGAACTAAATCATACTGCGTAAGAAGAACTCAATTTTGCAGATATGCATCGCGAGTCGTGAAACGGAAGCGGGGTTGGGTTATAGCTTTGCCAGAGTTATCGTACGCGTATCGTCCCCAGACCGTTTTTTGCCTGCACCACGATTACCCATTCCTGATATCTAGGAAAACTAATTCTCAACCTCTGTTTCTGCGGCGGGAAGTACCTTCAGCCCTATTCGACCTACTATTGCCCTGCCCTGGAAAACTCAGCCCTTTTGTTGGTCGATGCGCTTCGCGCCAGTCGCTCGGGGGCATGCCTTCCCAGTTCCTAAAAGCACGACCGAATGAGTTGGGATCTTCAAAGCCTAGAAGGTAAGCAGCCTCGTTCAGCTCTAACGCTGAGTTGCTGAGGTAGTAACGCGCCATCTGGTGACGTGCTTCGTCCAAGACGCGCTGAAAACTTGAGCCCGAATCTTGGAGTCTCCGTTGTAACGTGCGAGGACCCATATGCAGTGCGCCTGATATTGCGTCGATTGAGGGTCGATGACCTGTAAGTTTGTCTTGGATAGTGCGGCGCACCAACTCTAAAAAGCTGTCATCTTCTTTGTACTGTCGCAACGGTTCCTCGAACTGCGGGGCGAGTAGATCGAGGAGCTCTGCATTCCGCGTGACGAACGGCTTCGTAGCGTCTTCGGCACGAAAAACAATCACATTCCGTGGGGCGCCCACGACGATATCGCAGCCGAGGCTGCGCTCTATCTGGCGAAGATTTGAGCGCTGCTGAACATATTCGGCTCTGAGCGGGTTTACCGTCATGCCGCTCCCATGTCGAGCAAGAGAGCGCATCCACGAGAAGCAGTAGTCTGTGAGGCTCGGTGGCTCATCATCAACCGCGAGCAGCCAGCGGAAACCGACGGTGAACTCTTCTTCGTCGAGTTCGACGAGGATCTCTTCCGGCGCGGTTAGCTTCTTATACCGGGCCATGTGTTCTGAAGCTGCCACGAGGTTTTCGGTCGAGAGCGCGGCAATCGCCATCGGGTGAAAGCGTTCGGTCTTTGTTTCTACCCCCAGCTTTACGCCGATGAGCGGATCAGAGCTCACCTGATCGATTGCACGCCAAAGAGCAAAAAGCTCTCCTGTGGAGACAAGCACTCGTGTTTGCTGGAAGAGATCGCGCGGAAGACCCGCCTTGCGGAGCACCGCGGGAACGGATACCTCCAATTCCTCCAGCTTGACGGCGAGACGTCCCGGAACCCGGAAATGCTTGAGCATCACTCAATCTCCTACTCCAACCATATCGAAGAGGCCGAGACTGTGCCATGCAAATGGCGTCAAGGTAGCTGCGAAAGACGTCAATCCCCATGATTCCAGATTGTCGTGATTTGCAGGGATATTGTCGTGTCCGGCAGGGCCGACTTGTGGCAGTGGGCTTTAGTTTTAGAGCAGAAGTTGAGGTAAACGACCGGCAGGCTAACCCCAAACCCTATGGGAGCTCAAATTATGCGGAATATCGACGATAGCGACCTGAAGATCAGCATCGACCGTCGCTCCTTCTTAGGCATTACTGGAGTTGCTGCAGCCGCAACTCTTGCAGGCGTGCTTTCGACTCCTGCATCTGCTGAGCCAAGCGCGCAAGCGCACGTAAGTGGGCGACGCAAGTTGGGTTCGCTCGAAGTCTCGACCGTGGGCCTTGGCGTCCAGAACATGAGCCGTAAGTACGAGACGACCGTGCCGTACCGCCCGGAGATGATCGACATCATTCGGGTAGCCTACGATCACGGCGTCACGTTTTTTGATACGGCCGAGGCTTATGGGCCTTTTGAATGCGAACGAATTCTCGGTGAAGGCATCGCGCCGTTCCGCAATAAAGTCGTGATCACATCGAAATTCGGTTGGAACATAGATCCTGACACCGGCCAATTTCAAAGGGGGCTCAACAGTAAGCCTGACCACGTCAAGAGGGCCGTCGAGGGAATGCTCAAGCGCCTCCGAACGGACCGAATCGATCTTCTCTACCAGCATCGCGTTGACCCGCAGGTTCCGATTGAGGATGTCGCCGGAGTGGTCAAGGACCTCATGTCGGAGGGCAAGGTTTTGCACTGGGGCCTTTGTGAGATGGGACCGAACACTCTGCGTCGAGCACATGCGGCGCTTCCCGTCACTGCGGTGCAAAACGAGTATTCGATGCTCTGGCGTGGGCCGGAGGAAGTCGTAATACCAATGTGCCAGGAACTAGGCATTGGGTTTGTGCCGTGGAGTCCGCTCGGTGTGCAATTCCTGACCGGAGCCATTGACGAGAACACTCGTTTCGCCATCGGCGATATTCGTGCTGCGGAACCACGATTCTCTCCGGAAAACCTGAAGCACAACCTTGAGCTCGTAAAGCTCGTGAAGAGGTGGGCTGAACGGAAGCAGGCCGCTCCCGTCCAGATTGCGCTCGCTTGGTTATTGGCGCAGAAGCCGTGGATCGCGCCGATCCCAGGCACAACGCAGATGGCGCACATGATCGAAAATGTCGGCGGCAGCTCGGTTACGTTCAGCCAGGATGAACTGAAGGAGCTGAACGCGTCGGTATCCAGTATTCAGATTCAAGGGAAACGTCTGCCGGACGGGGTACTCGCCCTTTCGGGCGTCGAAGCGCCGCTGAAATCCTGAGAGCAGAATTCCTCTCATATCCGCGTAGCGTGAACGATTAGCCACGCTACATCGAGTTCCTCCACGGGTCAACCACACATATCGAGGGAGAGCCATGAAAACCTTAATGTTAGGTCTGTTTTTATCAACACTGATTGTGCAATCGTCCTACGCACAGCAATCGCCAGCACCCCCAACGGAAACGATTAAAACTGCTGCAAGCCATACACCCGAACAACAAGAAGTCATCAACCTCTCAAACATGAAGTGGAATTGGATGGCTGACAAGAAGGTCGATTCCTTAGAGACACTATTCGATGACAAAGCCATGTTCACTCACATGGGCGGAACCTGGGGAAAGACGCAGGAACTAGCCACCATCAAAAGCGGTGGCATCTGGTACAAGAAAGCCTTCGTTTATGCGGTTAACGCTCGCATATTTGGCAACACAGCCATCCTGCTGGAAGACATGGATTTGCAGGCAGTAGTCGGTGCGCGCGAAGTCACCAATCCCTTTATGGTGACTGAGGTTTATAGCAAGGAAAACGGCAAGTGGAAGCTTGCCCAGCTCACGTTCTCGCATCTGCTTAGGCCGGTCAAGGTGAGTAGCAATAAGAATTAGCCACAAACGTCGAGAGAGAGAGTGAGATGAGACGAATAAATGTCTTGTTGATGATCGCCTTCGTGGTGATTTGTCTTCTGTCCGGGGTTGCGGCGGCGCAGCAGGGGCCAAAGAAGGACCAGGCGCTGAAGGCGGAGAAGAAGATTCTGATCGTTTATCTGTCTCGGACGAACAACACCAAAGCTATCGCGGACATCATCCACAAAAAAGTTGGCGGCAAACTGGTCTCGCTCGAATTGCAAACGCCGTATCCGGCGGACTATCACACCACTGTGCAACAAGTCGTCCGCGAGAATGAGACCGGCTATCTGCCGCCTCTCAAGACAGTGATCGACAAACCAGATCAATACGATGCCATATTTGTCGGCTTTCCAACTTGGGATATGAAGCTGCCGCCGCCCATGAAGAGCTTCCTGCACCAGTACAGTTTCCGGGGAAAGACAATCATCCCGTTCAACTCCAATGGCGGATACGGCCCAGGGAATACCTTTCAGACCGTGCGGGAACTGTGTCCGCAAAGCACGGTGCTGCAGGGCTTCTCCACTCGGGGAGGATTGGAGAGGGATGGACAGCTTCTTGCCATCAAAGATGCCAGGGCAGAAGAAGTCCGCACGGAAGTCAACAAGTGGCTAAGGACAATCGGAATGCTCAAGTAAAGCGTCTCTCAACTGCAGTAGGAATGGTGAGCAATCGTGGAGAAAAGAACATTAGGAAAGAGCGGCCTTGAAGTTTCGGCCTTGGGACTTGGCTGCATGAGTATGACCTCGGCTTATGGGCCTCCCGCCGATAAGGGCGAGATGATCCAGTTGATTCGCTCCGCTCACGACGATGGGGTGAGCTTCTTCGACACGGCCGAAGTCTACGGACCGTTTGCAAACGAGGAGTTGGTGGGCGAGGCACTGGAGCCGATCCGCGAACAAGTTGTCATCGCAACGAAATTCGGCTTTGACATCGATCTCAAGACCGGCAAACGCGGCCCCGGCACGAACAGCCGTCCCGAGCATATCAAGGCTGCGGCTGAGGCTTGCCTGAAACGGCTTCGTACAGACCATATCGACCTCTTCTACCAGCACCGCGTCGATCCCAACGTGCCGATCGAGGAAGTCGCCGGTGCTGTGAAGGATTTGATCGCCGAGGGTAAGGTGACGCACTTTGGCTTATCCGAAGCAGGCGTAGACACGATCCGGAGAGCCCACGCAGTTTATCCGGTCGCTGCGCTGCAAAGCGAATACTCTCTCTTTTGGCGCGGACCGGAAGACGATGTGTTGCCCGTGCTCGAAGAGCTCGGGATTGGGTTTGTTCCGTTCAGCCCTCTCGGCGCGGGCTTTCTGGCCGGGCAGATCGACGAGAACACAAAGTTTGATCCAAGCGATTTCCGCAATCACGTGCCCCGCTTCTCTCCCGAAGCCCGCAAAGCCAACATGGTGCTCGTTCGTGCGGTGCAAGCGGCAGCGGAACGGAAGAGCGTAACGCCGGCACAGATCGCCTTAGCGTGGTTGTTGGCGCAGAAGCCTTGGATCGTTCCTATTCCTGGCACCACGAAGCTTTCTCGTGTGGAAGAGAACCTTGGAGCGGTCGATGTCCAGTTGACCGAGGGCGACCTCAAGCAGATTGAGGACGCCACCTCGAAGCTGGCGCTCGAAGGTACACGCCTGCCCGAGGCCATGCTCAAGATGACCGGAATCTAGGTAACGGTCAATCCGACTTAGAACGGCAAGCCAGTTGGGCTGGAGTCGATCAGTGAGCAGGCCTACAAAGCATTCAAGTAAAGCAACTCGTCAACGAGTGACGAAAGCTGTGCCACCCGATGGTTTTGTTCTTAAGACGAGGCAGCGATTCACTGCCCTCGTCTATGCACGGGCTCGTCAAGCTGCTTTTTTAACATTCTGGTCGCGGGCTCGGGCTTCCTTTTCGCCTTTTCTCTTTGCGACAAACTCATGCTTCTCCTTGAGTGCGATAGCGTCAGTATGCACCTTATATGTGATAGCTGCATTGCGCAGTACCGTGTTTGGGTTTGACCACGAGGCTGTAAGCAGGATGCTGGTTTCTACCAGCATTCGGGGCAAGATGCCTTCATCCGCGCGGCGCGTGAAGGCTGTCAGCGTTTTGCGTGTTTCCACGTTCGGAGCGCGGCAGATCTCTGCCGACAAGACGATCTCCGGTGACCGAGCCCACCACGTGATGCGTGACGGTGTGCTTTGCTTCATCCACGTCATACCTGCCGAAGGAGGCTTCGTCTCCATCCTGAACATACTCGTTGGATTTGGTGTTAGAGGACTTTGGATACATCAACTGGACAGACATGTGTCCATCGTGCGTGTAGATGAGCATGCCTTTGGGCTCCGGTTCCGCAACCGATTTACCCTCGGGGTTAGGTGAGTCGATGTGTATGAGATGCCACGCACCAACGAGCCGTGCCTTTGCCGAAAGCTTACCGGAAGTTGTTTCATGGGCAGCCTGAGCATGAATGAGGCAAGGCGTTGCCATGACCGCAAACAATGCGAGAAGACGAGTTGTCTTCATACCTTTCCTCCTGCCGCTCATCGACCGACGAGTCGTGCATGAAATGCTGGATAGCGTGCGCCCTCAAGCTTGACTGCTGCGGTCGCTTGTTCTAATGTGGCGACTTCTGCTTCAGTGAGTTCGACTGCCACGGCTCCAAGATTTTCCTCTAGTCGATTGAGTTTGGTGGTTCCTGGGATGGGAACGATCCAAGGCTTCTTCGCGAGCAGCCATGCAAGGGCAATCTGAGCAGTTGTGACTTTCTTTTGCGCGGCAAAATCTGTCAGCAAATCCACAATCGCCTGATTTGTCCGACGGTTCTCCTCGCTGAAACGGGGGACGCTGCTCCGGAAGTCGGTGGAATCAAACCTAGTCTCTGCATCGATCTTTCCAGTCAGGAACCCTTTCCCAAGCGGGCTGAACGGAACGAATCCGATGCCGAGTTCTTCCAGAGTCGGAATGATATTTTGTTCGGGCTCTCGCCACCAAAGAGAGTACTCGCTCTGCAAAGCCGTGACCGGTTGAACAGCATGTGCGCGGCGGACCGTCTGCGCGCTGGCTTCGGAGAGGCCAAAGTGTTTTACTTTGCCTTGCTGAATCAGATCCTTCACTGTTCCCGCGACGTCTTCGATGGGCACGTTTAGATCAACACGGTGCTGATAGAAAAGGTCGAGTGCATCGACCTTTAATCTCTTCAGAGAAGCTTCGGCTACCGCGCGAATATGTTCGGGCCTGCTGTTAAGTGCGGTCCACTTGCTTCCATCCTCGGGATTCGCCTGCCAGCCGAACTTCGTTGCGATGACAACCTTGCCACGAAATGGAGCTAACGCTTCTCCAACGAGTTCCTCGTTCACGAGCGGCCCGTAGACCTCCGCCGTATCGAAGAATGTGACACCTCGATCGACGGCTGCGTACAGAAGGGAGATCATCTCCAGTTTGTCTTTGGGAGCGCCGTAGGACCAACTCATTCCCATGCAACCAAAGCCAAGTTCGGATACTTCGAGACTGCTATTGCCAAGCTTCCTTGTTCGCATTCTTCACACCTCTGCCGTAGCCGGCATCCGCCAGTTTTGAGCCTGGATGGGCTAGGCTTTTTTGTACTGCTCGTCGGTGACCTTCTCCAGCCAATCGCCGACCTTACCGTCCAGCGATTCGGTCACTGCGATGTGCGACATGCCAGTTGTAGGAGTCGCACCATGCCAATGCTTCTCGCCGGCGGAGAACCAAACTGAATCTCCGGGATGCACCTCTTCTACAGGTCCGCCGTCACGCTGCACCCAACCGCAACCAGAAGTAATGAGGATTGCCTGTCCGAGAGGATGGGTGTGCCACACTGTGCGCGCTCCCGGTTCAAACGTCACATGGCCTGCGGACGAACGTCCAGGCTCTTCAGCCTTGAACATCATGTCTACTCGCACGGAGCTGGTGAAGTATTCCTCCGGCCCTTTGGCTGAGGGTTGTGTGCCGACTCTTTGGATCTTCATATCGTCTCCTTGTTACGTTTGCTGCTCTTGTAAATATTTTGAGACTATGCAGGTGTGATTTCGACCGTGGCTGAACGTGCCCTGTCTCCAAGCATGGGAGCGAGATACGGACTCTTGTTGTAGTTTGCTTTGTAGGCAGCGTCGATGCGTTTTTGATCGGTGTGCCCGAGCAACTTGAATACAACGTCCTTCGTCAGGCCCCCGGCTGTGATACGTCCTGCCTTTTGCTCTCGTGCAGCCTGGTACCAGGAGGATGCCTGCCCGTTGTAGGCACGGACGTAGAGACTTCCATCCACTACGACGGACCAGATCCAGGTCGGCGTGCCGAATGTCTTTCCATCCTTGCGATATGGAGAGATATGCAGGTCATCAGTGGATGCGATCTTATCAAGTTCTTCTGTCTTCCAAATGCTCAAAAGATTCTCCTTACTTGGGACGCTTTTCGAGAACATCCTTCACCACTGCAGCTGCGGAGAAGGCATTAGGCCATCCAGCATAGAACGCAACATGCGTCACAATCTCGCCCGCTTCAACTGCTGTCAGTCCGTTCTCCATCGCACGGTCAAGATGGTACGGAATCTGTGCTGACTGCCCCGCAGCGATGAGAGCACTCACCGTGACGAGACTACGGTCGCGCGGTGCCAGTGCGGGCCGAAGCCACAGATCAAGGAATAGTAGGTCTGTCGTGTTTTGCACCAGACCGGGAGTCGTTGCCGCAAGATTTGCCGCGACGGAAACCGCTCGCTTATCCTCGGCTTCCTGATTCAGAGGGAGCGTCTTGTCTTTCGCAGGCGGTAATTGTTCCTGTTTGACGCCTCTCTTATGGAAGACGTCCTTCGCAACCGAGACCGCTGACATCGCATTCGCCCAACCGGAGTAGAAAGCAAGATGCGTGATCGTCTCGGACAGTTCAGCCGGTTTCACACCGTTGTCGAGGGCAAGAGCGAAGTGAAAGGGCATTTCGATCGTTTGAATCCTCGCGATCAATGCCGCTACAGTCACAAGGCTGCGGTCTCGCACGGAGAGTTCCGTGCGCTTCCATAATCCATTCAGCAGTACGCCTTTGGTGTACGCTTCAAGCGCAGGCGAGACGGGGCGGACTTCATCCAGGGTACCTTGCAATAACCTGCCAGTGTGCTTTGCTTAGGGCAATGGATTATGAACTGGCAAAACAATTGAAAGATGCAGGATTCCCGTCACCTGACAAAGTTTTTAATGCAGGACGGAATGACCTGTGAAGGCGTTGCTCCAGACCCTACACTCTCTGAGCTTATCGAAGCGTGCGGACATGATTTTATGTCGCTCGAATTTCTACCTATACCTCGCAATCCATACGATGGAGTTGATTTAATCGAAGGCATACATGGCGCATCTGCGGAAGAAGCCGTCGCAAGACTTTGGCTCGCGCTTTATGGAAGCCAAGAAACTAAATCAAGTACGTGAGAGGTACACACTTTTCAAGATGTCTAGTAACTAGCACATTCTAAATTTGTTATTTGGTGGAGGCGGCGGGAGTCGAACCCGCGTCCGAAAAAACTTCCAACAGAGAGCTTTCATGCTTTTTCCGTATCGTTTTTGTCTCGTCATCGGCGCTTAGAACGGACGAAGATGCGACGACGACCAGCCTGATTGATCTCGTCCGACCCGCTCAGGCGGAGCAGGGAAGACCAGCCTACTGTGCGACGATCGGTACGGGCCCGTAGGCGAAGCCCGAGCGATCGGCTACCTAATTAATTAAGCAGCAAGCGCGAATTGAGGTTCGGCACTTATAGTTTTGTGAGCGATTACGGGTGTCCACACCCCGGCATGCCTCTCTGCCACAAGCAATCCCGTCGAAGCCGTGACGCCCCCATCTGGAGCTGGCACCAACATTGCGTTGGGCGCTGCAAAGAACTATCTCTAGTATACCTTCACAAAAGGTTCGCCAAGGACCGGTCTTGACGCTTCGAGATGCTTTGACGTAAACATTTTCAATGAAAAAATACGCTTCCCTGCAATTCCCGTCACTCATGATTCTCGGCGCTATTTCCATCCTATTGCTTGCGCTGACCGCACGGGCGCAGCAGATGCCGGTTGAGCCGGGATCGCCGACCGATCCGGCAGTTCATGCAAAGCTGGGGCTGCTGACGCCTGCCAATCCTCACCTTCCGACACTGTTCCTGGTGGGCGATTCCACGGTCCGCAACGGTCATGGCGACGGAGCAAACGGACAATGGGGATGGGGAGAGCCGTTGGTTGAGTTCTTCGACACATCGAAGGTCAATGTCGTCAATCGCGCCATCGGCGGCCGTAGCAGCCGCACCTACATTACCGAAGGGCACTGGGCCGATACACTGGCGCTGATAAAGCCCGGAGATGCCATTCTCTTCCAGTTTGGCCACAATGACTCCGGTCCCCTCGACGATGCGGCTCGTGCTCGTGGCACAATTCCGGGTGTGGGCGAGGAGACCCGGGAGATCGAAAACCCAATCCTCAAACGCCACGAGACGGTCCATAGCTATGGTTGGTATATGCGGCAGTACGTGACAGACACCATGACCAAAGGAGCGATCCCGATCATCTGCTCTCCGATTCCGCGCAAGATCTGGAAGGACGGAAAGATTGTTCGGAACTCCGACAACTACGGCGGGTGGGCGCGTCAGGTTGCTCTCGAAAAGCACGTTGCCTTCATTGATCTGAACGCCATCATCGCTGAGCACTATGACGTTCTCGGAGAGCAAAAGGTCGAGCCCTTGTTTGCCGATCCGCATACCCACACGAGCAGGGAAGGGGCGGAACTGAACGCGCAGTGTGTTGTCGCAGGGCTTAAGGCGTTGCCTCACGATCCCGTGGCCAACTATTTTTCCGAAAAGGGAAAACAGGTTGTTGCAGAGACTGGCAATTAGAGATGGCTGACGCGGCCCTCATTGGCTTCTACTTCCAGAGCCATTTAAAGAGATGCCTTCATCAGGTCAACAGTCTGCCACTCTCCGCGCTCGATGCCGGCGCGAATCTGCGCTGGCGTCTTGCCCTTCTTCGTCTGTTCGTAGGTATAGACCGCTTCCTGCATGCAGGTTGAGCAGACCGCTCCGTGGGTACCTTCAAAGCAGCTGTGCAGACTGTTGTGCCCCATCGCCCGATCGCAATGACAGTAGCACGGTTCCTGATGGAGCACAGCCGGAATCTTGGCCGCCATCTTATATGCAGTGACCTGGTAGGCGTGGGAGAAGTAAGGACCGCTGAGTTGTGCACCGCTCAGAATGGGAGGAAGGTGCTTGCGTGGGGCGGTCGAGTTATAGGCAGGCACATCGTCTGCGGGGTTGGTCCACTGCGCGGACGCCACCATGGTTACAAGACCCAGCACTACACAACCAAGCATTCTTTTCATGCTCCGTATGATAAATCGCATTCAGAGCAGCGCCAAATTTAAGCACTCACGGAATACGACGCGTCCAGAATTCTGTGGGGGATCGGCACTTGGCAGGATAGGCAAAAAAAAGGCGGCACGAACGGTAATTTGTTCGTGCCGGGAGGCCAGTGACGCAACTTGTGTCAGCCGATACCTGTGATACGGCTGAGAAACTGTACGGGGCGGTTACTCACGCTCATCGATGAATTGAATATACCACAATGTGTATCCAGAAAACACAAAATATGTCCAATCATAGAAAATTGTCGTCCGGCAGCTCCGTGCTCAGAGCGAATTTCCTATGTAAGTAATTTATTATCAATATGGTGCTTGAATATACTCCTGTGGAAATCTGGCCGAAAATTTATTCATAAATCGAAATTATGAATGGGAGTACGGAGAGATTTTCCTCTGCCGGAGCATCTATTCATGCTTCGGGCTGGTGTGGCTTGCCAATTCGGTGCTGATCTTTGCAGCCATGGCGGCGTCCCGGCGGGTGATGCCGCCTGCATCGTGGGAGATCAGAGCAAGCACCACATGGTTGTAGTGGATTTCGATGTCGGGATGGTGGCCGGCCTCCTCGGCGATGGTGGCGACCCGGTTTACGAATGCCATCGAGCCCAGAAAGTTGCTGAAGGTCCACTCGCGTATGAGCTTTCCCTCTTGCAGTTTCCACTCCGGCTGGGCCTGCAATAGGTCTTTGAGTTCAGCTTCGGTGAGGACTCTCTTCATGTCTGTTTACCTCCAACTTAGGCTGGTCAGGGAACAGTTAGGCGTATCGCCGGCGCGGCACAACGGTCGGTCTGCAAAGGGTAGAGGAGAGCGCAGTGTTGGGCAGGCGGGCGATCTCCTCGCGTAGATCGGTCCATGCCTCAATCGGCATGGTAAGAAAGACCTCCACGACCTGGGGGTCGAACTGTTGCCCGGAGTAGCGGGCAATCTCCTCGCAGGCAGTCTCGAAGCTGGCACCCTTGCGGTAAGGACGGTCGGAGGTAATGGCGTCGAGTGCGTCGGCAACGGCAAAGATGCGAGCGCCGAGGGGAATCTCCTCGCCGCTGAGACCTCGCGGGTAGCCCTTGCCGTCGAATCGCTCCTGGTGGGTGTAGACGATCTCGGCAGCGTCGCGAAGAAAGGGAATCTTGCGCACGATCTCGTAGCCGCGTTCACAGTGCTCGTGCATGACGGCGGTCTCTTCGTTGTTCAACCTTCCCGGTTTGAGCAGGATGCGGTCCGGAGTCGCGATTTTGCCGATGTCGTGCAGAAAGGCACCACGAGCAATGGTGCGTAGTTCGTCTGGCTCGATGTCCATGGCGCGAGCCAGGGCGATGGTATAGGCAGTGACTCGCCGTGAGTGGCCCTCGGTCTCCTCGTCACGCAGATCGAGCGCATCGCCCATGGCTTCGAGCGTAATGTCGTAGCTGCGCTCGAGGTCCTGCATGGTGGAGCGGAGCCGGCCGGTACGCGAGGAGACGATAGATCTCAGGTTTTCAAGGTAGACGGCATTCTGCTTGCGGAGTCGACCATGCTCGATAGCGCGAGCCGCCACGCTCTCCAACTCCGCATGATCGAAGGGTTTGAGGAGATAGTCGACGGCGCCGCGGCGAAAGGCGCTGGCCGTGACCTGGGCGTCGTTGATCCCACTGAAGAGTACGACCGGGATGGTGGGATAGTCAGAGGATATCTGGTCGAGCAGTTTGAGACCGTCGGTTCCGGGCATGACGATATCGGCGAGGACAAGATCGTAGTCGGGGTCCTGTTGCAGGCGGCTCATGGCCGCTTCCGCGCTCGCGACCGCAATGGTCTCGTAGTAGCTGCGCTCGAGCAGCGAGGCGATGACGTTACGCACTGAGTCTTCATCGTCGACGATCAGGATTCGTTTTCGCGGCATAGCAATCACTTTCGCGCGTGACATAACCGGTTCGCCTCCTGTCTGTATGACGGAAACGAACGGCTTCCAGTTATCTCATCGACGGATTTCGCCGGTTTCATCAGCACTTAGGATGATCTGATTCCCGCGCGGAATGAGGGAGACTGGTGCTCCGGAGAGGCGCGGTATTCAGGATTGCTTTTTGAGTGTCGCACGCTTTGCGGTCGCCCAACCGGGCTTGGTCGTCTGGCGGCTTCGGCCGAGAGCCAGCGCGCCTTCGGGAACGTCCTCGGTGATGCAACTACCGGCGGCGACGTAGGCCCCGGCGCCGAGGGTGACGGGGGCGACCAGAGTAGAGTCGGAGCCGACAAAGACGCCGTCGCCAATGGTGGTGCGGTGCTTGTTCACGCCGTCGTAGTTGCAGGTGATGGCTCCCGCGCCGACGTTGACACCCGCGCCGATGACGGCGTCGCCAAGATAGTTGAGGTGGTTGGCCTTGGATCCTTTGCCGAGAGTCACCTTCTTGGTCTCGACAAAGTTGCCGACGTGCGCGCCTTCGCCGATGCGGCTCTCGGGGCGGAGATGAGCGTAGGGACCGAGGATCGCTCCATCGCTTACTTCGGCGCTGTCGAGGATGCAGCCATTGCGCACGGTGACTTCGTTGCCGAGAGTCGATTGCTGGATGACGGAGTAGGAGCGGATGCGGCACTCGGTGCCGATCTTTGTCGCTCCCAGCAACTGTACATAGGGTTCGATGACGGTGTCCGCACCAACCGTAACGGCGGAGTCGATGACACAGGTTTCAGGGCGGAAGATAGTGACGCCCTGCGCCATGAGACGCTTCGCCGTCTCCATGCGCATAGCTGTGTCGAGGTGCATCATCTCGGCGATGGTGTTGGCACCGAGAACCTCGTTGACGCTCTCGGCCTGGACGGCGACGACGCGTTCGCCGTCGGCGACCAGCATGGCGGCTACGTCGGTGAGGTAGAACTCACCGTGCGCGTTATTGGTAGAGAGGGAATCGAGCTTGTTGAAGAGGGCTTTCGTCTCGAAACAATAGATGCCGGAGTTGATCTCGGGCGTATTCAACTGGTCGGGGCGGAGAGACTTCTGCTCGACGATGGCAGTCACTTCAGGCTTGCCGGGGGCGGCACGCAGCACGCGGCCATAGCCGGTGGGATCGTCGGGAACAGCGGTCAGGATGGTCATAGCCGCATGTTCGTGGAGGTGAAGTTCACAGATCGAGGCGATGGTCTCCGACCGGATCAGAGGCACGTCGCCCGATAAGACAAGAAGGTGCCTGGGGATGGCTTCGCCGGTCTCGGCGAAGTGAGCCTTCACCTGCTGGAGCGCATGACCGGTGCCGCGCTGCTCGGCCTGGAGAACAAACTGCACGCCGGTAGAAGCAACGACAGCGCGAACCCGCTCGGCCTCGTGGCCGATGATGCAGTAGATCTGTGCCGCTGGGACGACAGTCTTCGCCGCGTCGATAACGTGCAGCAGGAGGGCCTGGCCGCCTATCTCGTGCAGAACTTTGGGGCGCTTACTCTTGAGCCGCGTCCCCTTGCCCGCAGCCATGATGGCGATAGAAAATCCGGTAACATCCCCGTCAGTGTTCATAGATAAATGTTCTCATGCCACGGCTACGGCTTCGCGGCAGGCGCTCCAGGCGGTGGCGGAATTGCGATGTCCAGGTCGGTGACCTTGCCCAGGGTGTCGAGCTTGGGGGTGATCTGAGCTTCATTGCCGACGACGACGATGGCGAGCTTCGAGGCGTCAACGTACTTATTGGCCACGCGAGCGACGTCGGCGGAGGTGACCTTCTCGATGCCGCTCTTATACTTGTCGAGGAAGTCGGAAGGATAGCCGTAGAAGGCGAGGACAACCTGTTCGTTCAACGTCTTCTCAGGCGAGTCGTAGTGGAAGATGAAAGAGTTCAGTACCTGGTCCTTCGCCTTGCTGAGTTCGGCGGCCGTGGGCGGTTCGGTCTTCAGACGGTTAATTTCAGCCAGCAGCGCCTGGGTCGCGGCTACGGTGGTGGTGCTCTTGGTGCCGGCGATGACGTAAAAGATTCCAGGATGGTCGTAGGACGCCTGAAAGGCTCCGCCCACATCGTAGGCCAGGCCCAGCTTGGTGCGTACGTTCTGAACCACACGGGACCCGAAGCCGCCGGAGAAGACCTCGTTCATCACGCTGAGAGCGTAGTAGTCGGGATTGCTGCGCTCCGTGCCGAGACCGACGATCAGGACGTTGGACTGATCGACGTCATTCTTTTCGGCAAAATAGATGCCGTGGTCAGGTGCCGTGAATTGAACGTGCGGCGTCTGGATGAGGGTGCCGCGCTGGAGCGATCCGAAGGCGGCGCGCAGCTTGGCTTCCATCGCCGTACTGTCGAAGTCGCCGGAGACGGCGACGATCATGCCGTTGGGAACCACGGTTTTATCGTGCCATGCCTTCAGGTCTGCTAGAGTTACGGCGTCTACCGTGGCGTATTCGGTTTGGCGTGCATAGGGGCTGGTAGCACCGTAAACAAGCTTGACTGCCTCGCGGCCGGCGATTCCACTGGCATCGTCGTTGCGCCGCGCGATGCCGGTCTCAATCTGGCGTTTGGCCAGCAGAAGTTTGTCGGCTTTGAAATTCGGGTGTTCAAGAAGATCAACCGTCGCGGAAAAGACGGAGTCGAAGTCGCCTTTCAGGCTCGACCAGTTCATCGAGGTGGTCGCCGTGCCGCCACCGGTCTCGATACTGGCTGCCTTATTCTCCAACTCATCGTCGAGCTTGTCGCCGTCAATTGTCGTACTGCCGCTGGTTCGCCAGCTCTGGCCATAGAGGGAGACAAGGCCGATCTTGTTCGCCGGTTCGTCGCGGCTGCCTCCACGGATCAGGATGGTTCCGTTGATGAAGGGAAGCTCATGGTCTTCCTGCAAAAAGATCACAAGGCCATTGGCCAGTTCGATCCGCTTCGGCTTCTGCGGCGTGAAGGCATGGAGCGGTGGAATCGGAATCTTCTTCCAGGGCTGCGCTACCTGTCCGCTGGCGCTCGCGGACTTGGCAGTCGCCGGTCTAGTAGTCGCCGTCTGGGCGGAGCCGCTCATCGTTGTCAGCAGAATGGTCAGTGCTATGCCGGCAAAACGCATGGTCGAGTGTCCCTTCATTTCGCACCTCCTGTCTTTGCAGTAGCAGGAGTTGGAGGAGCCGGCTTTTTCTGTTGCGGCGGCACGAAGTCAATCTGCGCGCTGGTACGGTTGCTGGCGATAAAGATCTTATTGGCTACGCGGCGCACATCCGCTTTGGTGACGGCGTCGATCCTGTCCAACTGGCGAAACAGCTCGCGCCAGTCTCCGTAGCGAGTTTGGTATTCGGCCAACTGATGGGCAAGCCCTTCGTTGTCGGCCAGGCCACGTAGCAGGTCGGCTCGTGCTCGCGTCTTGAAGCGAGCCAGTTCGGCATCGGTGATGTCTGTATCCTTGAGCCGTGCCAGTTCCTTGTGAATCGCCGTTCGCATCTCTTCCGGCGTATGCCCGGGCAGAGGGACGGCATACACGGCAAAGAGCCCCGGATACTTGTCGCCGGGGAAGCCGCTGAAGCCTTGGGCCTCCGCAGCAATCTTCTGGTCGCGAACCAGGCTGCGATAGAGCCGTGCCGTGCGCCCGTTCGAGAAGATGTCGGTAATGGCGTCGTAGACAGCATCATCGGGATCGCGATAGTCGGGGCGGTGGTACGCCTCTATATAGAAAGGCTGTGTCGCCTCCTTAATCACGACGGACTTCTCGGCAAACTGAGGCGGCTCGATCGTCGTCATCGGCTCGGGCTTGGGCCCGGCGGGGATAGGGGCGAAGTAGCGCTCAAGAATGGGCATCGCCGTTGCTGCCTTCACGTCGCCGACCACCGCAATCACGATATTCGAGGGCACATAGTACTTCTTGTGAAACGCCTCGGCCTCGGTAGCGGTGACCTGGCTGATCTCGCTCTCCCAGCCGACGCCGCTGCGTCCGTAGGGATGTGCCACATAGGCCGTGGCCAGGAGTTGCTCGACCATGCGGCCGGTCGGCGAGGAGTCGATGCGCATCCGGCGCTCTTCCTGCACTACATCCCGCTCCTTGTAGAACTCGCGCTCGACCGGATGGCCGATTCGCTGGCTCTCAAGATAGGCCCATAGTTGCAGCCGGTTCGACGGCATGCTCCAAAAGTACTGTGTGGAGTCTTCGCCGGTGGATGCGTTGACGCCGACGGCTCCGTTCTGCTCTGCAATCTCCGAGAACTGGTTGGGGATGACGTATTTCTGGGCGGCAGCCTGGGCGTCGTCAAATGCCTTCTTCAGTTGCGTCAGTTTTGCGGGGTCCTGTCCGACGCGCTTGCGAAATTCCGCATCGTACGCGGCATAGGCGGTCTCGACCTTGGCCAGAGCAACCTTTTCCGCAGGATAGTTCGTTGTGCCAATCTCGGTGGAGCCCTTGAAGGCCATGTGCTCGAACATGTGAGCCAGCCCGCTGGCTCCCTGCGGGTCGTCTGCCGAACCGGCATCCACCATGGTGAAAAAGCTGAAGACAGGAGCCTCGGGCCGTTCGCAGACGATCAGCGTCAAGCCGTTGGGAAGCACCTTGACGGTCGTTCGCTTCTCAAAACTGGCGAGATCCTGTGCCCCTGCCGTGCAGCACAGAGCGATCCCCAGCAGCAGCGTTGCCGCAATCGTATGTCGAACTCGCACAGAACTGACCTCCATCGAAAACTGATCGTTGCCTGAAGTCTAACTATACCGAATAGACTGCGAGCCTCCCCTTTTCGCCTGGGCAGATGCAAGAGAGGCATGAATTCAGGAGCAAAAAATCCCGGGGCCTTCTATGCCCCAGGCGTCTCCGGTGTAAGGTAAAAGTTAGAAGAGAACTTGACCGCTAGCTTAGCCATCCCTGATTGACGGTGTGCTCATTCAGCGTCCACGTGCCGCTGATATTCGCATTCTGCTGCCTTGTCGCATCGTTTGCATGGACTCGGGAGCGTCTGTGTATTGAAGCACGTGTGAAAAGGGAATGGGTCAGGCGAGGCTAGGGAGAGAGAGAAAGGCCGCATTTATTCCTGCGGTATGGGCAGCTACCACGGTCCCTCCGCTGCCGGCCTCAAGCGATATCTCCGCTCTCCCGTTGTACATCTGCACAAGGCGGGAGCCTCGTGACGTGCCGCGATTGTCGATCAGCTTTCCTGCTCCCGCGAGCGTGAAATGCACTTGATTCCGTGCATCCAGGCAGAGAATGCCATTCGCGTCATAGAGACGGGCTTCCACCGTTACTGTCTCTTTGCCGTCAACCGCATTGCGCGATATCTCAGATAACTTCAACTTCGCCGGCGCGCTCCACTTCTCGGTCTGGTAGAGAAATTCAATCTCATCCTCGACTTTCGTGTTTCCCTGAATTGCGACGACGCGAAGATTGTTTTTACCCCGGACGAATGGAGTCATCCAGCGCAGTCCGGCAGCAGGGAAGTCTTGACTGTTGCGCTGCTTCACGCCGGCTGACTTGCCATTAACGAACAACTCGGCCTTCTCGCAGTTGGAGTAGACCTTGACCATCTTCGCTTCGCCCGCATCTCCCCAGCGTATCGGCCAACTGTGACCGTAGAGGTGAACCATGGGCGTCTCGCTCCAATAGGATTGGAAGACGAAGTAGCCCTCCTTCTTCGTCATGTCGCGCTCAATCACACCCTTCTGGTTGATGCGCGGAACCGGGTTCTCCACTCGCAGTGGAGTCGTGAAGTCTTTGAAGACCCATTGGGCTGAACCCGCCAGCCAGGGCAGAGTCTCCTGCGTCTTCAAATACCAGTCGAACAGGTTGCAGGCATAGGTCTCCGACCAGTCGCCATCCTTCGAGACGCGCGACTGTCCGCCGGTGAGCAGATAGTCCATGCCGCGCTCGTCGGTGCCTCGTCCGGTGACGATCTTCGCCAGTACCTTGTCGGGATCTTCGGAGTGCCGCCGCGCATGGCTGTCTGCTCCCCACTCCGCGTGAAAGAGATGGTCGACACGTTCGCGCTCGGTCTCCAGCGTCTTTTGATACTCCGTATACTCGCCGCGATACCAGCCAGCCCAGATCGATGGCGAATAGACGTCGGTGATGTCGCGCGCGAAGTCGCAGCGGCGCATAGTCGTGAAGCGTGAGGGATCAAGCTGGTGAGACAGAGTATTCAGCTCTTCAAAGAGCGCTCGAATCTTCTGTTGATTGATCTCGGGATATTCCGTCGGCCAATCGTCTTCATTGCCCAATCCCCAGAGCAGAATGCTGGGATGGTTGTAGTGCTCGGCGATCATGGTGCGAAGCTTGTCGCGCGTCATCTGCTTGAAAGTCTCATTGCCGACGCCACCCCGGCACCATGGAACCTCTTCCCACACCAGAATCCCCAGCCGATCGCAGTTCGCCAGCACGCGTCGCGACTGCTGGTAGTGCGCCAGCCGGATGAAGTTCACGCCCATGTCTTTGATCAGTTGCATCTCCTGGTCAATCAGTTCATCGGGCATCGCCGCGGCGTATCCGGCATGGTCCTCGTGCCGGTGCGTGCCGCGCAGCAGCAGGCGCTCGCCGTTCAGTTTGAATGGCCCGTGTTTTACGAACTCAGTGTGGCGAATCCCGAAGTTCTCCCGTGCGATATACTCTCCGCCTTCTCCGCGTACCGTGATGCGGCACTGATAAAGATGTGGCGATGCGGGACTCCACAACCGCGGAGCGCCCACCGTAAAGCTGGCCATCTCCTTCGCCTCTTTCCACGGTGCCAGCGTGTGCTTGGAGTGATGAACCGATACACTTTTTGCATCGGTAACGTCGATTGAAATCTCAAGCGATCCATTACTACTGGAGGGATTGTAGAGCCAGCCTAGGATTGAGACCCTGGCCGCGCTGCCAGGCCCCGCCAGTTCCGTTTGTACGTGCACCGTCTCCAGCGAAACTGCCGGGACATAGACCAGATTGACATGGCGATACAGCCCACCATAAAGGCTGAAATCGCTGAGATCCGAGGGAATGCGGTCTAGGTCTCGGGAGTTGTCGCAGAGTACCGCGATGGGAATTCCATCCACCTCTTTCGTCTTGGCCGAGGCGTTCCCAGTCTTCTTCGAAGCTGCAACCGGGTCTGTGATATCGACGACAAACTCATCGTATCCTCCCGTATGTTTACCCGCCAGCACTTCTCCGACATACACGGCGGCAGTCTGCCCGGCTCCTTCGAAGTGCAGCAGGGTGCGTCCTCCTTTGTATGGATTCGCTATCGTCACATGCGTCCGATACCATCCATTGCCCTTGTAGTACGGCACATCCGGGTCGCATGCGTCGTAAGCGTTAAAGCAGTGCGGCATTGCAACGGGTTGCCAAACGGCTGTCTCCTTGCTGTGCCACACCTCCCATAAACCTCCCATCGACTCCTGCAGGTACTCCCACCCGGTCGATAAACGGCGAGTCTGAGCGTCATCGGCAGCATTCACTCCACTGCCAGCCAGGGCAGCGATCGAGGCATGGAGTGGAGAGTGCGGAAGCAGAGAAGCGGCCGCGACGGTGGTGCCTGTCTTTAGAAACTGTCGACGGGAGTACATACTGGCGTTCGCTCCTGTGCCGTTCACTTTGGGCGGCGATATGATCGTTCCGGCAGCGCACTCGAAAGAATAATTCAAAGCATTAACAAAATGCTATATCTTCAATGATATAGAGACTCGATCATTTGCATGTCAAGGTTTGGAGCGCACGGGGTATCAGGTTGCGTGATGTCGTTCCAGTTGTTATCAATGAACATCTGATCTTAAGGGAGCCCCTCATGCCTGTCGTCGAAAAAACGTTAACGCGGTTCCCGCGTAAAGCCCGCCGTCGCAATTTCCTGGGTGCGCTTATACTCGGCACTCTTCTTGCAGGCTCCATTGGAGTCTCCGCGCAAACGCCTGCGCATCCCCAAAAAGTCGTTCCCGTCGACCGCAACGCCGCTGGAGACGCTCCCGACGATCCCGGTCCGCTGGCCGCGAATCTCTCCTCGGCGATTCAACCCAAAGCGATCTCTGCCGCAATGAAGAAAGTGGCCGATTGGGAGTTGACAGTTGCCGAGCCCAGTTTCAATCAGCAGTGGACCTTCGCTGCGCTCTATGATGGTCTGCTCGCCGCTTCGGCCACCACGGGCGATGCAAAATATCGCAACGCAGTCGTGCGCATGTCGCAGCGGTATGACTGGCAACTGCTGGACAATCGTTTCCCGCACGCTGACGACCAGGCGCTTGGCCAGGCCTATCTCGACCTTTACCTCCGGGACCGCAAGCCTGTGCGCCTCGCGAATACGAAAGCCATCATGGACCGCCTCGTCGTGCGCCCCGACGATCCTAATAAATTGCTCTGGTGGTGGTGTGACGCGTTATTCATGTCGCCCCCCGTCCTGCTCCGTACCTATGCGATCACCCACGATCAAAAGTACCTCGACTATATGGACCACGAGTGGTGGCTGACCTCAGCGAAGCTCTATGACCCTGAGGAGCACCTTTACTTCCGCGACGACCGCTACCTCAATCAGAAGCAGGAGAATGGCAGGAAGCTCTTCTGGTCGCGTGGCAACGGATGGGTGATGGGCGGCCTCGTCAACGTGCTTGAATATCTGCCCGCCGACTATCCCAGCCGCGCAAAATATGTCGAACAGTTCCGCCAGATGGCCGCGGCCCTTGCTGCGATTCAAAGCGCCGACGGCCTCTGGCGCTCAGGTCTTCTCGATCCCGACGCGTACGAGCTTCCCGAGGTTTCCGGCTCTGCCTTTGTCACCTATGGCATCGCCTACGGTATCAATCACAACATTCTCGACCGCGCCAAGTATCAGCCGGTTGTCGAAAAATCGTGGAAGGGGATGTTGAGTCACATTTACGCCGATGGCCGGCTGGGATCGATCCAGCCCATTGACGGACAACCCGGAAAGTTCAAGCCGTCTGCAAGCTATGTCTACGGTGTCGGCGGCTTCCTGCTCGCGGGCTCGGAGATGCATAAGCTCGCAGCAGCGAAACACTAAGTCCCGCTGCTCCCTGACCTTGTCATCCACAGCAACGGCTGACGGATGGGAAAGTTCCGAATGACCTCCGGAACGACAGGGTCAGGGTTCAGCGTCTTCCACAGCGCGATGTAGTCCTGATCTCCGTAGGCCAGGCCGGAGAAGAGCAGCGCCGGATTCCTGACGGGAAAGTCCTCGAAGTGCTCGACATCGTGCGCGAAGGGCCATGCCCCGCGGTCCTTAATGTAGGGATACATGAACGCCATCATCTTGCGCAGGCCGCGTCCATCCGTGGTCGCGAAGCTCCACAGGTCTTCAGCTTTTGTCGAGAGACTCTGTGCAATGCCGCAGAAGATATCCATGTCGAACAGCGAATAGCTGTACGGCTTGGTACGCGCCAGTTCGAGCGGCAAACTGCCATTGGGAGCAATCTGGTGGGGCACCAGTACAGTCCTGAAACGATCACGGCACCATGCCATCACCTCGGCATTTTGCGTAAAGTGCGCGAACTCCCCCGCCTGCAAAACCCAGCAGGTACCGTGGTTATTCTTCGCGTCGCGCTCCTCCTGCCCGTTCTTTGAAGTGCGCATCCACTCCAGATACTCGGCAAACCACTGCTGAATCTTCCTGCCGCCTTCGAGTGCGCCGTCCTGCAACAGCACCGTCGCCGCGCGCGCCGGTTCGACCAGGTGTAGCGTGTCGATGATCCCAATTCCGCGCCCTTTCGTAATGCCGGAGATCGCCTGCGCATATTGCAGGTTCGCATTCATCCGTGTGGCCGGATCGACGAACCACGCTCGTAGATGCCGTCCAGCGTGATCCGCATACCTGCGCTTGCCGGTTAACTCCCAGGCGGCAGTCAGCGCCGGAACCATGAGGCTGAGACGCACCATTGCCTCGCGATGCGCGTTGAAGTTTGACGGGTTCGACATTCCGTCGCGGCGAACATAGGGACCGCCTGGGTTCTTCGGATCGGGCCACCAATAGTCTCCTTCCGAATAGAAGTCGTGCCGGCCTCCCGCGCTTCGCTCCGAATATTCTGCAGTGACGGTTATAGGTTGAGCAGACAGGTAACGGTCGGCCGCGGCAAGAATCCGCTTCCTGTCCACCTTCGCAACCATGTCATAAGGAGTCGCCTTGCTGTGAGGTGCAATGCCCCATGCCATCCTGGCGGAGAGATAGCCTGCCGTTCCGCTGGCTATCGTCAGAAACTCTCGTCGCGTCTTCATTCCCATCCGGCAGGTCGTCCCTTCATCATCCAGTCGAGTTCGCAGACCGAACAAATGTGATTCCTGCGGTCCATCATACGCATCTCGATTCCATATCCGTGAGGTTGGCGGCTTTGATTGCGGCTACACGCCGACACGGACGCGCAAACTCGGCTTGACGTAATGAATGGCCATTCAGTAACCTGCACTCGTCCGAGAATTTGTCGCTGGGGTCTGCTGATGTCCGAGAGTCGCACCGCAAAAAGACAGATCCGCAAGGCAGCCGTTCTTGGAGCCGGAACCATGGGGTCCCGCATCGCCGCCCACATCGCTAATGTCGGGGTTCCCGTCGTCCTGCTCGATATCGTGCCTCCGGGCACAGCTTCGGATGCCGCGAAGCCGGAGCGCAACCGCTTTGCCCTCGCCGCTCTCGATGCGTTGAAGAAGTCCAAACCGGCAGCCTTCTACACCCTCGACAGTGCCCGGTTCATCACCGTCGGCAACTTCGATGATGACCTCGGGCTTGTTGCCGACTGCGACTGGATCATCGAGGCAGTTGCCGAGGACCTTGATATCAAGCGCGCTCTACTTGCCCGGGTACAGCAGCATCTCTCCCTCGGTGCGATCCTCACAAGCAACACCAGCGGCCTGCCGATTGCCACGATTGCGGCCAGTCTTTCCGACTCGAAGAAGCCGCATTTTTTTGGCACGCACTTTTTCAACCCGCCGCGCTACATGCGGCTGCTCGAAATTATTCCCACCGCCGAGACGGACTCCGCCGACCTTGCCACCGTCGAGCGTTTCTGCGACCGACGCCTGGGCAAGACCATCGTCCGCTCGCACGACACGCCTAACTTCATCGCCAACCGAATCGGCACATTTTCCCTGAGCAACGCCATCCGCCTCATGCAGGCGCAGGGACTGACGATTGAAGAGGTAGATCTGCTCACCGGCTCCGCGCTGGGCTGGCCTCGTACCGGCACCTTCCGCCTTGGCGATATGGTTGGCATCGACGTTCTGGCTCACGTCGCAAAAAACTTCGAAGCCAAGGCCGTACAGATTAAAGATGAGCGTGCCGACGTCGTTCTTGCCCCCTTTATTAGCAGGATGATCGAGAACAAGTGGCTCGGTGACAAAACAGGGCAGGGGTTTTATAAAAAAATAGACGGAGGCTCCCAGAAGAACGGCGGCAAGGACGCCGAGGGCCGCGACCTTCGCAGCGTGCTCGACTGGCAGACGCTCGACTACAGGCCAGCCACACGTCCAAAATTTCCTACGCTCGATCTGGCGAAGAATATTGAGTCAGCCGCTGCACGCATCCCGCAACTACTCCACGCCGACGTGGCGAAGGACAAGGCCGCCGCATTTTACTGGCCGCTGCTCACCGAACTCTTCTCCTACGCCGCTAACCGTATTCCAGAGATCGCTGACAGCATTGTCGAAGTCGATCAGGCCATGAAGGCCGGCTTCAACTGGGAGTTGGGTCCCTTCGAGATGTTCGACGCCGCCGGAGTTCGTGCCGTCACCGATAGGATGCGCGAGCAAGGCCTGCCCATCGCTGCCAATGTGGAAAAGCTTTTGGCCATGGGCGAAAGCTGGTACAAGGACGACCCCGCCGCCCCCGGCAGACGCCTCTTCTTCGATCCTGTCAGCAGCACCTACAAGCCGGTCGTAATCCTTGACGGCGTTACCTCGCTCGCCAATATCAAGAAATCGCGCGGCGTCATAAGCAGGAACCCCGGAGCTTCCGTCATCGATCTTGGCAACGGAGTTGCCGCCATCGAACTGCATTCCAGGATGAACGCGATTGGCGATGACATCGTCTCGCTCATCACTCGGACGTTGAAGCCCACGAGCGAACACGGTGCCAACTTCGAGGCCTTCGTCATCACCGCCGACTCCACCAACTTCTCCGTCGGTGCCAACCTCATGCAGCTTCTGCTCACCATGCAGGACGAGGAATGGGACGAGGTCGACCTCGCCATTCGCGCCTTTCAGAACATGACTCAGGCGATCAAGTTCTGCCCCCGCCCCGTGGTGGTTGCGCCGAACGGCCTGTGCCTCGGCGGAGGTACCGAGATATCTCTCCACGCTGCTGGCCGCCAGCCCCACGCCGAACTCTACATGGGCCTCGTCGAAACCGGCGTTGGTCTCATCCCGGCCGGCGGCGGCTGCAAGGAGATGCTATTGCGCGCTATTGAAGCCGGCTCCAGTATCCGTCCCGACGCGCGCGGCGAGAGCATCGAGATATTCGAAGCAATTAAGAAGAACTTCGAGACCATCGCCAAGGCCACCGTCTCCACCTCCGCCGCCGAAGCCCGCAGCCTGGGCTTTCTGCGCCCGGCAGACAATATCACCATGAACCGTGACCGCCTGCTCGCGGATGCCGGCCTCCGTGCCCGCGCCCTCGCCGATGCCGGATACGCCGCCCCTATTCCTCGCACCGACATCCCCGCTCCCGGCGAGAGCGTTCTGGCAACCTTGAAGCTCGCCGTTTGGACCCTGCGCGAAGGCCAGTACATCTCCGACCACGATGCTAAGGTGGCCAACTGGGCTGCCTACACGCTCTGCGGAGGCAAGCTCACGCCCGGCACGCTCATCAGCGAACAATATTTGTTAGACCTCGAACGCGAAGCATTTCTCTCGCTTTGTGGCGAAAAGAAGACCCAGGAAAGAATCGCCTTCACTCTCAAGACCGGCAAGCCGTTGCGGAACTAGAAGCTCGTAGGAGTTGCACTTCCATGAACGAAGTCGTCATCGCATCGTCGGTTCGCACCGCGGTTGGCAAGGCCCCCCGCGGTACGCTGCGCGCCGCGCGGCCCGATGACCTCGCCGCGTTCGCCATTCAGGGAGCGTTGGAGCGTATCCCGCAACTGGACAGAAAAGAGATTGAGGACGTTATCCTCGGCTGCGCCATGCCGGAGGCAGAGCAGGGAATGAACGTCGCCCGCGTTGCCAGCTTTCGCGCCGGCCTCCCCATCGAAACCGCCGCCATGACCATCAACCGCTACTGCGCCTCCGGTCTGCAATCCATCGCACTTGCTGCCGACCGCATCCGTGGCGGCAGCGCGGAGATCATCGTCGCGGGCGGCACGGAGAGCATGTCGTATGTTCCTCTCGGCGGCAACAAGATCTCCGTCAACCCCTGGCTGGTCGAGAACTACCCCGGCTCCTACATGTCGATGGGCCTCACGGCAGAGCGCGTAGCCGCTCACTACGGCATCACTCGCGAGGCGATGGACCAGTTCTCGTTCGACTCGCACCGGAAGGCGCTCGCGGCAATCGCAGCCGGACATTTTGATGACGAGATCGTCCCTGTACCTGTGACAAGCACGCGAATCTGTAGCAAAGGCAAGCTCAAATCCGCGGAGACTATCTTCAAGCAGGACGAAGGTCCCCGCGCCGACACCTCTCTCGAAGCCCTCGCCAAACTCAAGCCCGTCTTCCATGCCAAGGGAACCGTGACGGCAGGGAACTCGTCGCAGACCTCCGACGGAGCCGCCGCTGCTGTCGTCATGTCGGCCAGCCGTGCCGCTGCACTTGGCATCAAGCCGCTCGGAAAGTTCATCGCCTTTGCCTACGCGGGTTGCGACCCCGAAGAGATGGGTATCGGCCCCATCTACGCCATTCCCAAAGTCCTCAAGATGGCGGGCCTGTCTCTTGAAGACATTGGCGTCATCGAACTCAATGAAGCCTTTGCTACTCAGTCGCTCGCTGTCATCAAAGTCCTCGGCATCGACCCCGCCAAAGTCAACGTCAACGGCGGAGCCATCGCCCTCGGCCACCCCCTCGGATGCACCGGAGCCAAGCTCACCGCAACGATCCTCCACGAGATGCCCCGCCGCAAAGCCAGGTACGGCATGGTAACCATGTGCGTCGGTGGAGGCATGGGCGCCGCCGGAATCTTCGAGGCTGTATAACGAAGCGTTAACTGCTACTTGGACTAAGGAGCTTTGCTATGGCCGCCACCCCCACCCTCACCTCCACTGACAAGAAGATCATCCCCGGCGGCAGCTTCCTCATCTCCGACCCCACCCCCCAGAACTGCTTCTTTCCCGAGGACTTCAGCGAAGAGCAGCGCCAGATCGCCCAGACCACCGCCGACTTCGCCACCAACGAGATCGTCCCCGTCTCCGACCAGATCGAAGCCAAGGACTTCTCCGTCATCCGCCGCTTGATTAAAGAGGCGAGCGACCTCGGCCTTACCTCTGTCGACATCCCCGAAGAGTACGGCGGCTTGGAGATGGACAAGGTTACCTCCGCCATCATCGCCGACAACATTGCCAAGCAGGGTAGCTTCTCTGTTATCTTCTCCGCGCATGTCGGCATCGGCACCCTGCCCATCGTCTGGTACGGCACAGCAGAGCAGAAAAAGAAGTACCTCCCCAAACTAGCTGGCGGCGAATTCATCGGAGCCTACGCGCTCTCCGAGTCCACCAGCGGCTCCGACGCCGTCAGCGCCCGCACCCGCGCCGTCCTGTCCGAGGACAAGCAGACCTACACCCTCAACGGCGAAAAAATGTGGATTACCAACGCCGGTCTCGCCGACCTCTTCACCGTCTTTGCCCAGTGCGCTATTCCCGACGGCCCCAAGGCAGGTGAAGAGAAGCTTACCGCTTTCCTTATCGAACGCGGCACCCCCGGTCTTACCATCGGCAAGGAGGAGCACAAACTCGGTATCCGCGGCAGTTCTACCTGTCCGCTCAGCCTGGCCGACTGCCGGATTCCCGCCGCCAACTTGCTCGGCGAAGTAGGCAAAGGCACGCACATCGCCTTCAACATCCTCAATGTGGGACGCTACAAGCTCGGCGTCGCCGCCGTCGGAGCTGCCCGCATGGCGCTCGGCAACGGCATCCGTTACGCCAAAGAGCGCAAGGCTTTCGGCAAATCCATCTCCGAGTTCGGTCTCATCGAGGAGAAGCTTGCCGACTGCGCGGTAGGTGTCTTCGTGGGCGAAGCGCTCTCCTACCGCACCGTGGGCATGATCGACGCCGCTCTCGCCAGCGTCGACAAGCACGACACCGCCGCCATCCAGCGCGCCATCGAGGACTACGCCGTCGAGTGCAGCATCGTCAAAGTCTGGGACTCCGAGATGCTCGACCGCGTCGTCGATGAGGTGATGCAGATCTACGGCGGTTACGGCTATGTCGAGGAGTACCCCGCCGAGCGTGCCTACCGCGACTCCCGCATTAACCGCATCTTCGAGGGAACCAACGAGATCAATCGCCTCATCATCACCGGCTGGTTGATCAAGTCGGCCGTCTCCGGAAAGCTCCCACTCCTGCCCGCCATCAAGCAGTTGATGGACGAGGTCATGGCCGGTCCCACGCCGAAGGAGGATCGCGAAGGCCCACTAGCCGCCGAATTCAGCCTCCTCGCCTCCGCAAAAAAGCTGACTCTCTTCGCCGCCGGAGCCGCCACGCGGAGATATGCGGACAAGATCGCCGACGAGCAGGAGGTTATGGGAGCTATCGCCGATATGGTGATGGAGGTCTACGCCATGGAATCCGCCATCCTTCGCGCCGAAAAGATCTCCACCGCGGGAACAGGCACAGGGAAGGGGAGTGTCGGGATCGCCGTTGCCATGGCACGAGTCTTCGTCGCCGGGGCGATGGAGAAGATTGAGCTTGCAGCCCGCAAGGTCATCGCCGCGGTAGCCGAAGGCGACATGGCCCGCACTCAGTTCACCATCCTTCGCCGCCTCGCCAAACACGATCCTGCAGATACCGTTGCGCTTCGCCGCGAGATTGCCCGCCACATGGTAAGGGCGGGAAGATATACTCTCTGATGCTCGGCATGTCACATCCGTGCGCCGCAACTTTTTCCCAAAATGGATGTCTAAGCGAATGGAGAATTCGGCATCACATAGTAGAGTCATTTGAGGTTGAGCTGTCTGCCTATAATGTCTGAGGTCTGTTGTATGAAAGTAAAGACTTATTACTGGTCGTCTGCCGGGTCTCTTTAGCTCCTGCCGACTGACGGTCGTCCTTATCATTCAACCGTTTTGCGGGAAAGACCATTCATGCATAGCCGTTCGCTGTTCCCCAGTACTCTCCGCATTCTCGGCCTGGTTCTCGTTCTTGCTTCAGTTGGCCATGCAGCGCCTCCCAATCGAATTGGGTCTGTCTCAGTCGATTCGCGCGCGCCACTGGAACACACGGTTTCGCCACGGGTCAGGGCTGCCATCGACCTCGGCGCCACGCCCGAGAGCCGCACCCTGGACAATCTGACCCTGCGCTTCAGCATGACAGCCGCGCAACAGGCCGCGCTCACCCAACTCCTCGCCGACCAGCAGAACCCCGCTTCGCCGCGCTACCATCATTGGCTGACCCCTGAACAGTTTGGCGCGCAATTCGGCCTCAGTAGCGCCGACCTGGTCAAGGTTTCCAACTGGCTCACCAGCCAGGGCTTTACCATCACGCGGGTTGCGCGCAGTTCCACCTTCATTACCTTCAAAGGGACCGTCGGGCAGGCTCAAAGAGCCTTCCACACCAGCATCCACAATATGAGCCTCCACGGTGAAGAGCGCTTCGCCAATACCACCGAGGCAGCGCTTCCTCCTTCCATCGCGGGTGTCGTTGCCACCGTCACCGGCCTCGACGACTTCAGGCTCAAAACCCAGGCCCGCGTCCTCTCGGTCAGCGCCAATGCCCTGAACCCGAAGTACACGTCCTCCGTTTCAGGAAATCACTACATCGCGCCGGGCGATTTCAACACCATCTATAACATCAACCCGCTGCTTGGCCAGTCGATTAATGGCACCGGCTTCGGTTCGAGCTTCGGTGCCGGTTTCGGGATCGCCGTTGTCGGACAGGTCGATATCAGTCTCGCCGATGTCGCCGCCTTCCGTACCGCCTCCGGCCTCCCCGCCAATCCACCTACGGTAAAGCTCTATGGGCCGGACCCCGGCGCGCCCACCTCCAGCACCAGCACCCCCAGCACTGGTGATCTCGCCGAGGCCCAACTCGACGTCGAGTGGGCGGGTGCCGTCGCCCCCGGAGCCAAAATCGTCTACGTCAACTCGACGGACGTGCTCAGCAACTCTCTTCCCTCCGCCATCGATAACCAACTGGCGCCCATTGTCACCATCAGTTATGGATTGTGCGAGCAGTCTACAAGCGTCAGTGTCCTCGACTCCTTCAACAACCTCTTTCAGCAAGCAAACGCCCTGGGCATTACGATCATCGGGCCTTCCGGAGACTCCGGCGCGACGGAATGCGATTACAGCGCTACCACCGCTACCCAGGGCTACTCCGTCGGATTTCCTGCAAGCTCCCCCTTTGTCACTTCAATGGGCGGCACGATGTTCAACGAAGGAAATGCCACCGGCGCGACAGAGTTCTGGAGCGCGAACAATGGCACGGCCTCCGGTTCAGCCCTCAAATATATCCCTGAAGTGGCCTGGAACGAGACCGACAGCAACGGCCTCAGCGCGGGCGGCGGCGGCACCAGCGTCTTCTTTGCCAAACCGTCCTGGCAGGTGACCGGAACACCGAACGATAACGACTATGCGCGCGATGTCCCCGATGTCTCGCTCAACTCTGCCTATGTTCACGACGGCTATCTCTTCTGTGTTCAGGGCTCCTGCACCAACGGCGGCTACCGCAACGCTGACGGCAATCTCAATGTTGTGGGCGGAACCTCCGTCGCCGCGCCAGCCTTTGCCGGTATCCTCGCCCTGGTCCAGCAGAAGAATGGCTTGAACGGAATCGGCAACGCCAACCCGTATCTCTACGGGCTGGGAACTAACCCTGCCTACGCGAACAGCTTCAATGACGTCACCGGTGGCAACAACAACAGCCCCTGCCAGGCGGGAACGCCCGACTGTCCCAACGGAGGCAGCATCGGCTACAGCGCCGGTCCCGGCTACGATCTGGCCACCGGGTGGGGAAGCGTCAATGTTGCGAACCTCGCCACCAACTGGGCACTCTCCACTCCGACTACCGATATCGACAAATATCCGACCTATATCTCCGCCACAACGCTCACCAGCAGCTCTCCCATCTGCGGAATCTCCGGCGGAACGCTGCCCCTCTCCGTCACCGTAACCAATGACACCCTCGATAACAACGGCAACCCCGAAACCGGTCCGACTCCTTCCGGCACCGTACAGTTTCTGGTCGACAACAAGCCCTCCGGTACCCCGGTCGCCTTATCCGCTGGCACAGCTACCTTTACCTTGAATACGTCCGCGCTCTCCTCCGGCGGCCATACCGTCACGGCTGCTTATTCGGGCGATTCGACCTACGCCGGCTCCAGAGGCACGCTGGTCGCCTCCGACAACTCGCTCACGCCCATCGACGTCATCTCCTCAACCAGCCCCGACTTCTCGATCACGTCCTGCACCGCCACCACAACGGCCAAGGCCGGCGGCACCGCGCCGGGCATCATCTTCACCTTCACGCCGGTCCAGGGATTCACGGGAACGATCACCCTTTCGGTCAGCGCCAGCCAGTCAGTCGCCGCAGGCTACGCCTTCACTCCCACCTCTACCCCCGCGGACACGGTGACCATCAACTCGAGTGCCGCCGTCCCCGTCACCTTCACTCTTTCGGCCTACCAGAGCAGTGCACAGAGCGCGGCGGCGAAGCTGAAGGTCGCTTCGAACCATCCTCCTGCAACCAGGCTGCCGTGGTACATCACCGGCTCAGGCGCAACACTTGCCTGCATGTTTTTGCTTGTCCTTCCCCGCCGCCGACGCTGGGGGGCGATGCTTGCAGTGATCATCTCGGTCGGTATTGTCGGCGGTGCAGTCGGTTGCAGTTCGGGCGGAAGCTCGTCCAGCAACCCTTCTAACCCAACGACACCTGTAATCACTCCTGCGACACCCGGCACCTATAACATCACCATCACGGCCATCGCTTCTAACGGCTCAGGCGGCAACCTCGTCCACCACGCGACCGTAGCCTTTGTCGTGACCAACTAGTTTTTTCCACTCAACAAGGCCGTGCCGGCGGGCGCGGCCTTTCCCTTCGGCGGAGCGTCCCGGCCCGGCAAGGCGTCTGCCGTCCCCTCCGCAACCCGCATCAGGAAATTCTGCGCGCTGAACGCCGCCCCTGCCCGCGGCGCGCGAATGTATTCGCCATTCGGTTGCAGCAGGCGAGCCTTGGTATTGTCCATCAGATAGGCCGCTAGAATCTGATCCCGCAGCCGCTTTAGCAGGTCGGGCTGGGTCACAGGAAAGACGACCTCGCAGCGCTCGAACAGGTTACGCGGCATCCAGTCCGCACTGCCGCAGTAGATCTCCTCATCCCCGCCATTCGCAAAACTGAAGATGCGGCTGTGCTCCAGGAAGCGTCCCACGATGCTGCGCACCCGTATGCGCTCGCTCAGGCCCTTCACTCCCGGTCGCAGCGAGCACATTCCGCGGACGATCAGATCAATCTCGACCCCGGCCTGCGATGCCGCATACAGCGCTTCGACTGTAGCCCGGTCCAGCAGCGCATTCATCTTCGCGACAATCGCTGCCGGGCGTCCCGCCGTGGCATGGTTGGCCTCCCGCTCAATCAAGGCGATTAAGCTGTCGGCCAGGTTCAGAGGAGCCACCATCAACGGAGCATACGATGCTGCCTCCGTCTCTGCCGTCAGATAGTTGAAGACCTTCTGCACCGCCTCCGCCATCTCCGGCCGCGAGGTCAGCAGGCTGATATCGGTGTAGAACCGTGCCGTCACCGGGTTGTAGTTCCCGGTTCCCAGGTGGGCGTACCGACGCACCACGCCGTCCGGGTCGCGCCTGACAAGCAGCGCCAGCTTGCAGTGCGTCTTGAAGCCGAATATGCCGTGAAACACGCCGACGCCCGCGTCTTCCAACTCCCGCGCCCAGCGAATGTTCGAGTCCTCGTCGAACCTCGCCATCAACTCCACCACGACGGTGACGTCCTTGCTCTGTGCCGCCTCGATCAGCGCGCGAAAGATCGGGGAGTCCTTGCTCGTCCGGTAGAGCGTCTGCTTCATCGAGATTACCGCCGCGTCCTCGGCCGCCGCCTCGATAAAGTCCTCTACCGCCTTGTACGAGTCGAAGGGATGGTGCAGCATCACGTCCCGCTCCCTCAGTTCCTCGAAGAGATCGGCAGACTTGGCCCCCAGACGGAACTCCTTCCCCTCGAAGGCCGGGTATTTCAGCTCCGGGCGCCTGACCTCCGAATATAGATGCATCAGCCGTGACAGGTTTACCGGCCCCTCCGTCCGGAAGACCTGCCACGGCTCGAGCTCGAAATTAGTCCTCAACCGCTCGACGATCTCCTCGACCGCAGAGCCATCGATCTCCAGCCGCACCACGTCGCCCTTGCGCCGGTTGTGCAGCTCAGCCCGCACGCTTTCGAGCACCGACCGCGACTCTTCCTCTTCCATATAGAGATTGCTGTTCCGCGTCACCCGAAACGCCGAGCAGGAAAGCACCTCATATCCGCGAAACATCCGCTCTACCTGAGACTCAATCAACTCGTGAAGCAGGATGAAGTCGCAGCATCCGTCCACGGCTGGCAGCGGCACCAGCCGGGGCAGCGAACGCGGCACCGTCACCACACCCAGCACCGCCGGCCGCGTCCTGCTATTGCCATTACCGCCATTGGACCGCCGCTTGTTCCTCAGCAGCAGCGCCAGGCAAAGGGCCTTGTTCAACACCCTCGGAAATGGGTGGGACGGATCGATCGTCACCGGCGTCAGCAGCGGATCGACCTCATTCTCGTAGAACTCCAGCGCGTGGGCCCGCGCCTCCTCGCTTAGTTGCTGCCATCGCAGAAAGCGGATCTTCTCGTCTTGCATCGCCGGCAGCAACTGCTCATTCCAGCAGCGGTACTGCGCCTCTACGAAGCTCTTTAGCCGTTCGCGCAGCCGGTCCAGTCGCTCCTGTGGACGTAGCCCTCCCTCATCCAGCGGCTGTGCTATGTTGTACCCATCCTCTATCCGCTGCAGGATACCAGCCACCCGAATCTCCACGAACTCGTCCAGGTTGCTGGCCGTGATTGCCAGGAACTTCACCCGCTCCAGCAGCGGATTGGTCGCATCCTCGGCCTCCTCCAGAACCCGCTGGTTGAACCGCAGCCACGACTCGTCCCGGCTCAGAAATAAGTTCTCGCCTGCCTTCGCCGAAGCCTTCTTTGCAACAGCTTCTCCTCGTCGCCGTCCGCTAGCTTTTGTTCGCTTCTTATCAGCCATAGAGGTATACGAGCTTACCGCACTCCCATGAATTTCTTACAAAAGCCGGTTCGCAGAATTAGAAGTTCCGTTTGAAATAGCTGAAGCCTGGTCGAGGTTGTTGATAGTATGACTGGACTCATTGCGCCATTTCGATGGCTTCCGTGCCGATGCCGCATCCGAAATCGATGACGATCTTGCCGGAAATCTTGCCGTGGAAGTTCTCTCCAGAAGTTCAAGCTTTGAGCCGACTCCGCTTTCGGCAAGCAGGTCAGGGCTTCGAGGGTATAGGCTCTTCAGGATTCGGGACTGCAACGCGTTCAGCGCTCTGATCCCCATCCCATAAAATATCCTCACCCCCTCATCCGTCTATACCTGTAGATGCACGATCTGACGATCATCGAGCAGGACCAGCTCATCTCCCAGGCCATGGAGAGGGATGAGCCGCGCCTGCGCAGCTTCATCCGCAAGCGCGTCGCCGATAGCGGCGATGCCGAGGACATCCTGCAGGACGTCTTTTACGAGTTGATCGAGGCCTACCGCCTGATGAAGCCCATCGAGCAGGTCACCGCGTGGCTCTTTCGCGTGGCCCGAAACCGGATGATCGACCTCTTCCGCAGGAAGAAACCCGACTCCCTCAACGACCCGATTTCAGAAGATGATGGCGATACGCTCGAAGACCTCCTGCCTTCGCCTGACGAAGGTCCCGAGGCTGCCTACGCCCGCGGTCTTCTCCTCGACGCGCTCGACGAAGCCCTAGAGGAACTGCCCCCCGCGCAGCGCGAAGTCTTCATCGCCCACGAACTGCTGGGCCGCAGCTTCAAGGAGATCGCTGAGGAGACCGGCCTCAGCGTCAACACCCTGCTCTCGCGCAAACGCTACGCTGTGCTCCATCTGCGACGCAGACTCGAATCTATCTACAGCACCATCGACACCACCGCAAAGCCATAAGGAGAAACCATGCCTCATCGAATGCTCAAAGGATTCAAAATCATTCTCTTCGTACTTGTCGCCGCAACCGTCCTCGGCTTCGTCACCATGGAGCTGTGGAACTCCTTGCTGCCGCAGATCTTCGGCTGGAATCGCATCACCTTCTGGCAGAGCCTGGGCCTGATTATCCTCAGCAGAATCCTCTTCGGCGGTTTTCATCGTCACTCCGGCCACCGCGACCAGTGGAAGCGGCGCATGAAGGGCCGCTGGGAACAGATGACTCCCGAAGAGCGCGAAAAATTCCGCAAAGGAATGCGCTGCAACCCCTTCGCCTCCCCCGAAGAGCAACCCGCCGAGACGCGTATATGAACGAGGACGACAGACTTACTGCTACTGCATCGAGGCCGGACGGCCATCTCTCGAGCCTCCCTCATCAGCAGGGCTACACCTCCACCGCCTCCATCGATTTCAGGATTCTCGAGCTGGAGATAGAAAATTCACGCCTGCACAGACTAGTCGCCGAACTCCTGCTCAAAAATCAGCAGTTAAGAAAAGACGACGAGTAACAAAACGGTGTGCAGCCGCGTCGCGCAGACCTGCGGAGTCGGCAGAAAAATTCCCCTGACCGAGAACATCGGCCAGGGGAATTTAATAGAAGATCGGTTGCAGTCCTATTTATGCCAGTGCATCGGCCAGCCGAGATATTTGGAGGCGGCTTCGTGGACGGGCGCAGCGACCGTAGCAAGGTTGGCCGCGACGTGGTGCTCGAAGCCGTTCTCACAGATGTAGCGCAGCAGCTTCTGCATATTGGGAATCTCGACGACGCCCGCTCCACCAAAAGTATTCAGCGTGTCATTGGTGAAGTTGCCCTCGCCGACATAGCCTTTGATGGTGCCCTCGAAGTCATCGGTGGAGAAGCGGGCGAAGCTCATCGCGCTGGCCTTGACCGTGCCGTCGAGCGTGCCGTAAGTGTTCTCCTTGCCCACGGTCCCGGCGATGATCTGCTGAAAGTCCATCTTCACTTCCTTGAAGAAGTGCTTGGGCAGGTTCGAGCAGTGGAAGCAGACCGCCTTGTCCGGGTTGTCGCCGTAGTTGTTGTTCCAGTCGAGCAGCGCCGAGGGCGTCTCGCTGGCCAGCGTCAACGCGTACATGCTGACCGTGCCCATGATGTCGGTCTCGCAGGCGCTCGGAAACAGGTTCTCGCTCATCATGCTCATCACGGTGCAGGGCACGACGCCGAAGTACTCCTCCATCGAGGTCCAACATTGGACCGCGCTAACAGTCAGCGAACTCCCCTTCATCCATCCGTCGATGACCGCGCCCAGCTTCGCCATCTTAATCAGCGCGGCCTCGGGAACATTGCCCGTCGGAATGTACTTCTTGATGGTGGCGAACTTCTCCTGCACCACATCGTCACCGTCCTTTAGTCGCTCGATGCGGCCGAAGACCTCGCTCAGGTCGAGCGTCTCGATCGTGATGCCGCTCTTCTCCAACAGCTTCTCCGAGTAGCGGACCGTGTTGAAGGCGGTGGGGCGCGCGCCGATCGCGCCGATGCGCAGGTTCTTCATTCCTTCGACGACCCGGCAGACACCCGCGAACCACTCCAGATCGGCCTTGAACTCCGGCGAGTCGGGCGCTTCGGTGTGCAGGCGCGTCAGCGAATAGGGAATTCCGTACTGCTTGAGGTTGTTGCAGATCGACATCTTGCCGCAGAAGCTGTCGCGGCGGAAGGCGATGGTCATCTTCCCGGCGTGATCCGGCGTGGCCTGGATCAGTACCGGAACCTGAAGATTCGCCAGCCGCAGCGTGTCGGCCAGGCCGCGCTCCTCGCCGAAGTTCGGCAGCGTGATGATGATGCCGTCGATCTCGGCAGCGTGTTTTTTGAACAGCGCCGCGCACTTCTTCGCGTCCTCGTAGGTCTCGACCGCGCCGTGCGCCGTTTCCTCGGGTGTCAGGACGATGGGCTTGATGCCCGCCGCTTCGAGCGCCGCAATCATCTCCAGCCGTCCGCTGGTTGCCAGGTGACTTGGAAAAAAGCCACGGTTGCCTACGATTACTCCCATTGTCATCTGCTTCGACATACGTCTCCCTGCCAGTGATGAGGTTCCGAAATGGACTGCCTCGAATTGATCTGCCGCGACCATCGCAGCGGCCTAGAACAACTTATGCTTCGGCCAGTACTTGATCGTATAGATTCCGCCAAATATCGCCATCAACAGCCCCCACCACAGGGTCGGGTGCAGATGGGACAGCACCGTCGGCGGCGGATGATGGAACTCCGTAATCCCAGTGAAGATCAGCACTACTCCATAGGCCAGCATCAGGATGCCGCAGAAGAACCAGATCGACAGTTCCGCCTTCTCCTCATCGCGCTTGTCATTTCCGTGGGTATCGTTCATAGTCCAGCTCCTACCACAGCATCAGGTTGAGAATAAAGAAGACGGTAATGACCACGATTGCCCAGAAGATCGGCTTCTGCCAAAGCGTCTTCGATCCGTCGTGCGGAATCGGCGTAGCCCCATAGACCAGTCCGCTCAGTTGTTCAACTGGCACCGGCTTGGTCATCAAACTCACAACTACCGTGACGCCGACGCAGATCAGCCAGCACCACAGGCCGCGATACAGGTTCTCCGCCATCGGTTTTGCGTCCGGGCTCAGCGCAATATAGCGCAGCGCGCCGGGATCGCTGTGCGTCCAGATGAACATCCCGATCGATGAGACGGTCCCCGCCAGCAGCCCCCAGAAGCCGCCCGCATGGGTCGCTCGCTTCCACAACATGCCCAGCACCACCGTCCCGAACAGAGGCGCGATGAAGAAGGTGAACAGCGCCTGCACGTAGTCCATGATGCTCGCCGCGTTCATCACCAGGTAGGCTGTGCCGATGCTGACCAGCATGCCGATCACGGTCGACCACCGGCCCATCGCGACATAGTGCTTGTCGCTGGCCTTCTTGTTGATGAAGGCGCCGTAGATGTCGTAGGTCCAGACGGTCGAGAAGGCGCTGACGTTACCCGCCATGCCGCTCATAAAGCCTGCGACCAGCGCTGTAATACCTAGACCCAGCAGTCCCGGGCCGCAGTAACGTATGAGCATCAGGGGAAGCACGTCGTCGTAGCTGTGCTGTCCGGTGACCTGGGCCACACTCGCCGGTACCAGGTGCATCACGCTGCCATCAGGGTTCTTCAGCACGGCCAGTGCCAGCAGGCCGGGAACGATGACGATGAAGGGAACCGCCATCTTGAAGGCCGCTCCGATGATGGGAGCCATCTTGGCCGCGCGCAGGTTGTTGGCGCTCAGCACGCGCTGGACGACGAGGAAGTCGGTCGTCCAATATCCAAAGCTGATAACGAATCCCAGGCCGAAGACGATTCCGGTCCAGTGGACGCCCATGGGGTTGTCCCGGAAGTGGCCGAGCGTGCTCCACAGATGGGTGTAGTCGCTGTTACCCACATTCACCGCGATCTGCGCCTTGAGATTGGTCCACCCGCCCGCTTCGATCAGGCCCAGGATCGGGATCATCGCCGCGCCGGCCCAGATCAGGACGAACTGTAGAACCTCGTTGATGATGGCTGATCTCAGGCCGCCCAGCATCACATAGAGCGCGACCGTTGCCGCGCCTACCCAGATGCTGAAGCTGAGGTTCCAGCCCAGCACCGTCTGCATCACCACCGCCATGGCGTACATGTTCACGCCGCTCATCAGGATGGTCATGACGCCGAATGAGATTGCCGACAGTCCACGTGCCGGCTCGCCGAAACGCAGTTGCAGGTATCCCGGCACGGAGTGCGTCTTCGAAATGTAGTAGAACGGCATCATCACGATGCCGAGGAACAGCATCGCAGGAATCGCGCCGATCCAGTACCAGTGCGTCGCCAGGATGCCGTACTGGTAAGCCGCACCCGCCCAGCCCATCAACTCCAGCGACCCCAGGTTGGCCGACACGAAGCTCAGTCCTGCAATCCATGCCGTCATCTCGCGTCCGGCCAGGAAGAAGTCTTCGCTCGTGTTCGCCTTGCCCTTCGCGTAAAAGCCGATGAAGACCACCAGCCCGAAGTACAGCGCGAGGATCAGCACGTCCACCGGGGCAAGCGTGGTCATCTGCCCCTTCATCATTACCAGTGCGGCAAAAACCTGCATCGGTCAATCCCATGTGAACAGCCAGAGCAATCGCGGGCGTTCACACCCTCTCAATCGAGACTATTTGGTATACGTCGGAGCGTTACAGCAAGGATTCCGGCCAGCCGTAGCCCTTGGCCAGAAAGCGTATTCCGATAATATCCGCTCGTTGCCACTATACAGGAAGGATATCGCAACGATCTAACGAATTAATCGACGCCAATATCCGCAATTATCAAATCTAAATCGTTTTATCTTCCCGCGTTATAGCTGACGAATTTATAGGGGGAGGGCAGCCCCAGCAACTCGTCGCGGCAAGTGCGAATCTATCTCGGGTAGGGTGGCGCTCCGGCGCTCCACGGAGATCGATTATGCATATTCGCAAAGCAGGTACTTTCTTCCTTACGGCTGTCCTCGTATTCGGCATGTCGTCCGCGTTCGCCCCGGCACAGGACGGCGCCAAGCAGGACATGAAGAATGCAGGCACAGAAACCAAAAACGCCGCTAAAGACACGGGACATGGCATCTCCAAGGGCACAAAAAAGGCGTATCACAAGACCAAGCGGGGTACAAAGAAGGCCTACCACAAGACCGCCAGGGGAACGAAGCACGCCGTCAACAAGGTAGAAGGCAAGCCCGCCGACGCTCCGCAGTAGTCATCCTCAAAATTACCTATTCTGCAAACGCTGCCGTGGCGGAACCCCAGAGCGCCTCGGCAGCAAGGCAGACCAGTGCGATCCAGTACATATCCGCGCCCAGAAGGTGCACGATCTGTATCCAGGTCGGAGCCAGCAGCAGAACATCCGCAATCCCAAGAACAAACTGTAATCCCAGCAATCCCGCCACGACCCAGGCCAGTCGCGACCGTACCTTCATCACCAGCCAGACCACGCAAAGCAAGCCTACGACAGCAGCCGCAGGGTGAATCCACCGCATCCTCACCAGCAGCGGCGAGGTCGATGCAAAATCCGCAGCCAGACCTTCCAGCAGGCTCGGTGAGGGAAATAGCGTATCAGCCAGCGCCGCTACCGATCCCGTCGCTCCCACCGCGATGGTCGCGATCACGGCAATCCACGCAGGCAAGGCCAGGTTGCTGTGATCAGCGTTCGAATCAAGCCGTGGACTCTCGGATGCAGAGGCGCCGCCCAGCCACCATGCCGTCAGAGACAGCGCACCCAGGAACAGCATGGTGTTGGTGAAGTGAATCGACTGCATCAGCACACGCGCGGTCGAGATATTTTCGCCGACGAAGCCGCCTAAAACCAACGCCGCGCCCAGCAACGCCTCGGTCACAAGTAACAGCACGGATGCCACGGCGGCACGCCGCGCCCGATGCCCGCGGCCGACGGCATAGAAGACCCAGATCACCAGTCCAATCACCAGAACCGTGCTGATTCCCGACATTGAGCGATGGGCAAACTCGATGATTGTGGCCAGCCGCGGATGGTGAGGGAAGAAGTCGCCGTTGCACAGCGGCCAGTTGTCTCCGCATCCCGCGCCCGATCCCGTGGCGCGCACCACCGCTCCCCAAAGGATGACCAGCACGTTATACGCAACGACGACCCACGCATAACTCACCAGCGCCTTCGGCACTCGCTTCCCTGTCGCAGCCGCAACCGTAGCCATACCCTCATTCTACGCAGCGCATCATTGACTGGGCGATATTCGTCAGCCCTTGGCCAACTCTCGGGCTCGCTGCGTGGCCCGCTTCACGGCTTTGATCAGCGTCACCCGCAAACCGCCCTCTTCCAGTTCCAGTATGCCGTCGACGGTGCATCCCGCTGGAGTCGTCACGGCGTCCTTCAGCAGGGCCGGATGATATCCCGTTTCGAGCACCATCCTTGCCGATCCCAGCGTGGTCTGCGCCGCCAGCAGAGTGGCGACGTCGCGCGGCAGGCCCACGTTGACTCCCGCCTCGGCCAGCGCCTCGATAATGATGTAGAGAAACGCAGGTCCCGAGCCGGAGAGCCCGGTCACCGCGTCCATATGTTTTTCATCGACGACGACTGCACGCCCGACGGTCTGAAAGATTCGCTGCGCGATGGCCATCTGTTCTTCCGAAGCGAAGCGGCCGGAACAGAGCGCCGTGATTCCCGCGCCCAGCATCGCCGGTGTGTTGGGCATCGCGCGAATGACGCCCAGGTCGTAGCCGGCGGCGTCCTCAATGCTGCGGGTGGTCACCGATGCCGCAAACGAGAGCACCAGCTTCTTTGCAGAGAGCGCCGGCTTGATCTGCTCAATGATGCCCGGAACCTGAATCGGCTTGACGCCGAGAAGGATGACATCCGCGTGCTGCGCCGCCGCCAGATTATCGGTCGTAACCTCGACCCCAAACTGTGCCGATAGCGCCAGCGCGCGATCCGGATGGTGCACGGTGGCGAAGATCTGGTCGGTAGCAACCAGATTATTCTTTAGAAAGGCCTGCAGGAGAATGCCGCCCATCTTGCCCGTGCCAAGAATCGCTACCCGCAACCCAGGCATCACCGGGGCCGGTGTCACAACTTCATACGTTTCGTCGCTCATATAAAAAGGCTACCAGACTACCTCTAATTGCATGTTGCCCGGTTACTTCTTCTGCGCAGCGATCCATTCGTTCACCCGCTGTTCGAGGATGTCCATCGGCAGCGCGCCCGAGTCCAGAACCTCGTCGTGAAATGCCTTGATGTTGAACTTCGGTCCCAGCTCGGTCTTTGCCCGCTCCCTCAGTTGCAGAATCGTCAACTGTCCCATCTTGTAGCCTAGCGCCTGCGCCGGCCACGCGATGTAGCGATCCACTTCGGCCTGGATATTGGTGTCGTCCATCGCCGTATGCGCGTGGAAGTAGTCGATCATCTGCTGCCGCGTCCAGTGCTGCGAGTGGACGCCGGTATCGACCACCAGCCGGATCGCCCGCCAGATGTCCGCCTCCAGCCGCCCGTAGTCGCTGTAAGGGTCCTGGTAGAAGCCGATCTCCTTGCCCAGCCGCTCGCTGTAGAGCGCCCAGCCCTCGGTGTAAGCCGTGTAATAGGACTGCTTGCGAAACTCCGGCAGCCCGGTCAGCTCCTGCGCGATGGAGATTTGCAGATGGTGACCCGGAATCCCCTCGTGATACGACACTGCCTCGACCCCGGCCAGCGACCGCTCGGCGAAGTTGTAGGTATTCACTTCGACCTTGCCTGGGCGTTTTCCATCCGCGCTCCCCTGATCGTAGACCGCCTCGGCCTGATCTTTGGCGATGAACGACGGCATCTCAACGACCTCTAGTTTGGCCTTGGGCAGCGTGCCGAACAGTTCCGGCAGCTTAGGCCGCATCCTGTCGATGTATCCCCGATAGGTATCGAGCAATTGCTCCTTCGATGTCGGATGTTCCTTCGGATTGGCCTTAAGCGCCGCATTGAAGCTCTTGAGGTCGGCAAAGCCAAGCTTGTGCACAATCGCGAGCATCTCGGCCTCATCCCGCTTCACCTCGTCGAGCCCGATCTGGTGAATCTCCGCTGCCGTCTTGTTCAGCGTCGTGCTCTGCCGAATACGGAACGCATAGTAAGCATCGCCGTCCGGCAGCGCCCAGACCCCCGGCTCCTTGCGACCGTTGGGCACATAGTCCACCTTCAGGAACTTGGCGAAGCGCTGGTACGAAGGCAGTACATCCGTGGCAATCGCGCTGAGAACTTCGCCCTTAATGCGCTTCTGTTCCGCCGCACTCACCGTTGCAGGGAATTTCTTCAGCGGCAGAGCGAACGGGCTGTCTTCCGCCTTCTCATTCGCCAGCGTCTGCACCTGGACCAGCACCTTCTCTAACAGATATTCCGGCGGCATCCGATGCTCGTCGATTCCCATCTGCATGTTCGTCGTAATCTGCGAAAATGCCTTCGGCACCTTCTGCAACCGCGAGACATAATCGTCGTAGTCCTTCACCGAGTCGAACTGGAGATCGATGGGCATCTGCGCCAGGTCGGTATGGAAGCCGTAGAACTGGTTGACCGGCATCTCCCATTCTTTGAACTTCGCCGCTTCCTGATCGTCGATCAGCGACCTCATCATCAACTCGGCCGACAGCTTCTCCTGGTCGGGCAGGCCGGTCGTGTCGATTGCTCCCAGCCTCAGGATGAATCCGTTCTCCCGTTGCAGCGTGGCATTGACTGCCTTCACGGAGTAGTCCGTGAGCTGGTCGTTGTAGCGCTTGTCTCCCAGGTAAGAGGCATACTCGGGCGAGTGCTTCAGTTTGTCCTGCCAGATCTCGTCAAACAGCGCGTTCAATTCCTTGACACGGGCAGCGACCGGCTCGTTAGCCGCGGCGGCGGAAGGAAGCGGTACCGGCACAACCTGTGCTTCAGTTGGCCCCACACCTATGCAGCACATCAATGCCAGACCACCAGTCAACCCCAGCGAAATTCTGTTCATTCGGTCTCCAGATACTCACTCGCCAGTGTAACTCCGCGTCCCCGCGCCTCCGGCAGAACAAGCACCCAGCATTCGATAAAGCGTCGACCGGCTGATCCCCAGCAGTTCCGCCGCACGCAGCTTGTTGCCCGCGCATCTTCTCAGAACCTCGAGCACGTGCTGCTCAACAACATCCTGCAACCGTGCCGTCTTCTGTCCGCCTCCGGGAATCGCGTTCCGATCCGCTGCTAAAGACATGGCAAACTCGGGAAGCTCCCGCGCTTCGATCACGGAGCCACGGCATCGCGATACAGCCTCTCGGACCACGTCTTCCAACTCGCGAACATTGCCCGGCCACCCATGCGATTGCAGCCTACCCATCGCGTCCTCGGCAATTGTCGCTATGCTCTTTCTCTGCTCTCGCGCGAATCGGGCGAGAAAGTGCGCCGCCAGTGCCGGGACATCCTCCCTCCGCTCCCGCAGCGGAGCCACCCCGATCTGCACCATCGCCAGCCGCTGATAAAGCTCCTGCCGAAACCCTCCCGCCGCGGCCAGGGCGCGCAGGTCGCGGCGCGTTGCGGCGATGATGCGCGGCCATCCTGTCTGCGGGGCGGCCGTCCCCTCGCGTGCCCATTCATGCCATCGCAAAATCTTTAGAAATTCATCCTGCGTCACCAGCGGCATCTCGCCGATCTCATGAAAGAACAATGTGCCTTGCCGGGCAATCTTCATCAGGGAGTCGATCCGGTTGCCCTCGGCCGACACGACAAAAGGCCCGTCCGTACCGGAACTCGTCCGGTGCAGGGCTCGCGCCACCGTCTCTTTGCCTGCGCCGCTCTCCCCGTGTACCAGCACGCTGCGAAAATGCGGCCCAATCCTGCGAACCTGCAATCGCAGCCGCTTCATCGCCGCGCTGTCGCCGACCATCTCCTGTTCCCTTGGAGAGCAAGGCAGATCCAACTCTCCCTTAAATTCGACGAAAGGAGCAGGGCGAGAGGAAGGAATGTGGCTGAAGGTCACCATGGTTAATCCCTTCATCGGCAGGGATCGCCTTCAGATGAGCCGGTTCAGCGCAAAAAAGCCGAACGCCGCAAAGCGGCATTCGGCTCTTGATACGCGAAAACGAATTGAAGCAGTCCTAAGCGGTCGTGGACGCGCAGTAGGTATCAAAGGCGCGGGTCAACTCCTGTGCAATCGCCGGTGCCGTCGAGGTCTCAATTGCCGACCGCTGCATCAGGTACACCAGTTGTCCATCGCGCAGGATCGCAATCGCCGGCGAGGTCGGAGGGTGGCCGCCAAAGTAGGTTCGAGCCTTCTCTGTCGCTTCGACGTCCTGGCCCGCGAAGACTGCCACCGCATGGTCAGGCTTGGTGCCATGTTGCAGCGCCAGCCGAACCCCGGGGCGCATCTTTCCCGCCGCGCATCCGCAGATCGAGTTCACTACGACCATCGTCGTTCCCTTTTGCGCCACAGCGGCGTCCACTTCAGCCGCGCTGCGAGCCTCCGTCACGCCTGCGCGGGTCAGTTCCTCGCGCATAGGGATCACCATAATCTCTGGATACATGAGCATCTCCTTGAGGCGGCCAAAACAGCCGCCTGAATCGATTGTACGGTCTTGCCCCTCGCCGCGCCAGTCCCCTGGCCGCCGGTGTTGTACCCTCAAAGCCGTGCAGACTCCCACCATCCGCGTCCAGGAGCAGGTTGTCCTCGCCCCCTACACGACCCTCCGCATCGGCGGCCCGGCCCGCTATTTTTGCGAGGTTGCCGGCGAAGGCGAGCTTCTCGAAGCCGTTCAATATGCCCGCCGGAACAGTCTCAAAGTCTTCGTTCTTGGCGGAGGCAGCAACCTGCTCATCGGCGACGAAGGCTTCGACGGCCTGGTCATCCGCATCGCCATCGACGACCCCATAAAAGCCACTCCCGACGGCGCTTTCGTCGACTACACCGCCAGCGCCGGAAGCGAATGGAATGCCTTTGTCCTTCACGTCTGTGAACAGGGGATCAGCGGCGTCGAGTGCCTCGCCGGAATTCCCGGCTCCATCGGCGGCACCCCGGTGCAGAACGTCGGAGCCTACGGGCAGGAGGTCGCCGGCACTATCGCCGCCGTCCGCGCCTTCGATCTCGAAGCGGACGCCTTTGTGACCCTCGCTCACGATCAATGCGATTTTGCCTATCGCCGCAGCATCTTCAACACCACCCGCCGCAATCGCTATATCGTCACCGCCGTTACCTTCCGCTTCGATCCGGCAGCCAGGCCCAGCCTCGCCTATGCCGACCTCGAACGCCACTTCTCCGATCGGGACGCGGAGACTCCTCCAACGCCGCTCGATGTCTATCACGCCGTCCGTGCCATCCGTCACCGCAAAGGCATGTTGATCGTCGAGGGCGAAGCCGACTGCCGCAGCGCCGGGTCCTTCTTCAAAAATCCCGTCGTCGCTCCTCTCGTGCTTCCGCAGATCGCTTCCAGCCTGCAAATCGCCGCCGCCGACATTCCCCATTGGCCCGCCGCCGATGGCCTCATCAAGCTGCCCGCCGCCTGGCTGCTTGAAAAGGCAGGATTTACTAAGGGCTTCACCATGGGCCGCGCTGGAATCTCCTCCCGCCACACGCTCGCGCTCATCAATCGTGGCCACGCTACCGCAGCCGATGTCGTTGAACTGCGCGACGCGATTCGCGGCGAAGTCCTGAATCGCTTCGGAATCCAGCTCGAACAGGAGCCCGTTATCCCATAAATCGCCGGGGTTCGTGTCGTTTACGCTGTCCTCCCGAGCCGATACAGAAATTGTTCTCGATCATGCCTCATTTGCCTGCCTGTATCGTCGACCTCTTATACTGAACTGGAGATAAACCACAGGGAGAGATGCGATGAGGTTGTATCAGATGGCGGATGCGGTTCGGTATGAGCTGATGAATACCGAAGATTTGCGCGACACGTTTTTGCTGGAAGGCATGTTCCAGCCCGGCGAAATAGAGTTTGCCTATGTAGACCTCGACCGCACCGTAATCGGGTCGGCGGTGCCCACAAAGAGCCCGCTCAAGCTGGTAACCGAGCCGGAGCTTCGCGCCGACTATTTTCTGGAGCGCCGCGAACTCGGCGTCCTGAACGTTGGCGGCCCCGGATCGGTCATCGCGGGCGGCAAGACCTTCGACCTCGACAAACTCGATTGTGTCTACGTGGGCCGCGGTACCAAAGAGGTCTCCTTTACCAGTAAAGACGCCGCCAACCCGGCTTACTTCTATATTCTCAGCTATCCCGCCCACGCCGAGTATCCCACGGCGATGGTCAAGTTTGCCGATCTGAAGGGCCTCGAACTCGGCAGCGTCGAGACCTGCAACAAGCGCACGATCTATAAAGCCATCTACAAAGAGGGCCTCAAGAGCTGCCAACTGGTCATGGGCTTCACCTTGCTTGCCAACGGCAGCAACTGGAACACCATGCCTGCGCATACGCACATGCGCCGCAGCGAGGTCTACTTCTACTTCGACGTGGAGCCGGCGCATCGCGTCTTTCACTTGATGGGACCGCCGGAGGCTACCAGCCATCTGGTTGTCGCGGACAAGGAAGTCGTCGTCTCCCCCGGCTGGTCCATCCACGCCGGCGTCGGCACCAAAAACTACGGCTTCTGCTGGGGCATGGGTGGAGAAAACCAGGCGTACGACGACATGGATCCCGTAACCATCGCAGATTTGAAATAGGAGTTTAAGGAAATGGCGGCAGGGAAGTCTGGCAACAGCCTCGTCCTTCGTTCGAAGGAGGAGTGTAAATGGGATCTCGTAAGCCTGGGCGAAGTGATGCTCCGTCTCGATCCCGGCGATGTGCGCGTGGCGACAGCGCGGCAGTTCAACGTGTGGGAGGGCGGCGGCGAGTACAACGTCGCTCGCGGCCTGCGCCGCTGCTTTGGCCTCAAGACAGCGATTGTCACTGCGCTGGCCGATAACCCCGTGGGTCGTCTGCTCGAAGATCTGATGCTGCAGGGCGGCGTCGATCAGTCGCACGTCCTCTGGACCAGGTACGACGGCGTCGGCCGCACCACGCGCAACGGGTTGAACTTCACCGAGCGCGGTTTCGGTGTTCGCGCCGCGCTGGGATGTTCGGATCGCGGCAACACTGCCGTCAGTCAGTTGAGGCCCGGCCAGATCGACTGGGACGAGATCTTCGGCAAGGAGGGCGCCCGCTGGCTTCACACCGGCGGCATCTTCTGCGCCTTGAGCGAGAGCACCCCCGAGGTTGCCAGGGAAGCGATGGCGGCCGCGCGCAAGCATGGCACCATCATCAGCTACGACCTCAACTATCGGGACTCCTTGTGGAAGTCGATCGGCGGCAAAGAGAAAGCAACGGCCGTCAACCGCGAACTCGCCTCCTATGTCGATGTCATGATCGGCAATGAAGAGGACTTCACGGCGGCTCTCGGCTTCGAGGTCGAGGGCACGGGTGACAACCTCGCCGAACTCGACACCGGCAGCTTCCGCCGCATGATCGAGAAAGCCGTCACTACCTTCCCCAACTTTAAAGCCGTAGGCACAACGCTCCGCCATGCCAAAACGGCCAGCGTCAACGACTGGGGCGCGGTCTGCTACTACGAAGGAGAATTTCACGAAGCCAGGCCAATGCCCGATCTCGAGATCTTCGACCGCGTCGGCGGCGGCGACTCCTTCGCCTCCGGCCTGATCTACGGCTTCCTCAATGAAAAGGGAGCTGACTGGGCGGTCAACTGCGGCTGCGCTCACGGCGCGCTCGCCATGACCACCCCGGGCGATACCACCATGGCCACCTTCGACGAGGTCCAGCGCATCATGAAGGGCGGCGGCGCAAGAGTACAACGGTAAGAAATCTTACCCTCGCACGTTTCAAGTGGTTGCTTGTTTTATGCCGTCATCCTGAACGGAAGTGAAGGACCCCCGCATTTGCCGTTGTCTGTTTTACCAGAGATGACTCAATGTCCGAATACGCCTATGTCTATATTCTCGCAAGCAGCTTCAGAAAGCTCTACATTGGTGTCACCACCGATCTCATGCGGCGGGTCTCCGATCACAAGACTCACAGAGATACTCAAAGCCACACCGCTCGATACAAGATAGACAAACTTGTCTACTTTGAACGTTTCACGACCACCACCGCAGCCATCCAACGCGAAAAGCAACTCAAGGGCTGGCTTCGCATACGCAAACTGGAGTTGATTATCTCCACCAATCCCATCTGGCAGGATCTAAGCGCCGACTGGGGCAAGCCGATCCCAGCGTTCGAAGAGTCGGATCGATTGCCTCCGGTCACATTCTTCACCCCGTCATCCTGACTTTGAGCGTAGTCGAATAGGAAGGACGCGATTGCGTGGGAGAATTTTCGGCGAGTATGCAATGTGGCACTGAGCGAAATACGGGGGTCCTTCACTTCGTTCAGGATGACGGTGCAAAACAAACTACCGCAATATCGATCTAGGAGAGTCAGAAATGAAGAAGTCCGAAGTATTAAAATCGCTCCGCGAGACCGGCCTTGTCCCGGTCCTCCGCGCTGAGTCCGTCGAGAAGGCCCTCGCCCTCGCCGAAGCCATCGCCGCCGGTGGCGTCAACGTCCTTGAAGTCACCATGACCGTTCCCGGAGCCATTCAGGTAATGCGGAAACTCGCAGAGCAGCGTCCCGACATCCTTGTTGGAGCCGGAACCGTCCTCGACGCCGAGACTGCCCGCATGTGCATCCTCGAAGGCGCACAGTTTGTCGTTAGTCCCGCGCTCAATCTTCAGACCATTGAGATGTGCCATCGCTACTCCATCGCTGTGCTGCCCGGCGCTCTGACGCCGACCGAGGTCGTGACCGCATGGCAGGCCGGAGCCGATGTCGTCAAAATCTTCCCGGCCAGCGCCCTGGGCGGAGCCAAGTATCTCACTGCTCTCAAAGGACCGCTTCCTCATATCGATCTGATCCCCACCGGCGGCGTCTCGCTGGCGACCGCAGCCGATTTTCTCGCTGCAGGGGCCTTCGCCCTCGGCGTGGGTTCGGACCTCGTAGATACCAAGGCGATGGCTGCCGGCAAGCCCGAAGTCGTCACCGAGAGCGCACGGAAGTATCTGGCCATCGTCAAAGAGCATCGCGCAGCCCGGAAGGCCTGAGCCACAATTCATCCGAGACATGATTCAGCAGAGGCGAGAACGAGATTCTCGCCTCTGCGCTTTAAGGCCTTGGCCGGGTCACCCAGAGCAGCGGTTGGCGAATAGGAAACGTCCGTTGCAACTCCGGAATATCGGTGTCCGCGGGCAGCGTCTTCCAAAGGTCGGCGTACTCCGGCCGCGTGTAGGCCCGCGCCGCGAACAACAGGCTCGGCTGTCTCAGAGGGAGATCGTTGAAGTGCGTGGCATCAGCCATATAAGGCCATGCGCCCCGGTCCTTGATATAGGGAAAGTGCCGTGCAATCACTGCCCGCATCCCCGGCCCGTCCTGCAGGTCGTAGTCCCAGACACTCTCGAAGCGGGTCGACACCAGTTGGCAGACCGCCGCCAGCATATCCAGATTGAAGAGCGAAAACCGGTAAGGATTGACCGTAGTTAGCTCGTGCGGAAATGTCCCGTTCGCCGTGATCTGCGCGCGAATCGTCACCGTCTTGTAGCGCTGCCGCAACGCGGTCAGCGCAGCGTCGTCGGCATCGGGCGAAAGCTCCAGATGCATTCGCGTGAACGCCGCCGCCTGCAGCAGCCAGGAACTTCCGTGATGGCTCTTGTCGTCCCGCGCCAGCCCGGCCAGTCGGGAACTGTTCAGCCATTGCAGGTATGCCGCAAACCAGCTCTGGATCCCGTCGAGATCGGATTGTGCCATCGACTCTGAGGCAGTGAGAAATGGAATGGCCTGCGCCACCTCTGCCAGATGCACCGCCTCGACCACTCCTTCAAACCGCCCCGCCTTTGCCGGGGGGACAGTCTGCGCATAAGACAGGCTTGGCGTCATGCGCGTAGCCGGATCGACGAACCACGCGCGAAGATGGCGGATCGCCTGCGCCGCATAACGGTCTTCTTTAGTCAGAACGAACGCCGCCGCGAGCGCGGGGACCTGAATGCAGAAATGAAGCAGCGCATCGCGGTGAGCGACAAACGCGGCGGGATTCGGCGGCCCGCTACGCTGGACGTAAGCGCCGCCCGGCTTGGCCGTGTCCGGCCAGAAGTCATCCGGTTCGGAGTAGAAATCGTGGACCGTCCCAGGGCTGTGCTCGCACGGCAGCGCGGTAAGAGTTGCTGGAGTCTCGGTCAGATAGCGTTCCGCAGCGCCAACGATGCGGTCGTGATCAATGGCGGCCACATCGGGGCGGGCAGTCGAGCCCGGCGGATGAAGCGCCTGCGACCGCAGCAGCCGTGGCGCGAGAAGAAGCGTTGCGGCCTGGCTGCAAAATCTCCTGCGAGTGATCGACATGGCGGCAGCCTTCTTCCGTTGCCCGAAGAGTATCACGGAGCTGTTGAAAGCGAGATTCGGTAGGCGGTCTTTCCGGTAGCACAATCCTGTCAGCGGCTGAAAATTGCTACTGCAATGGCAGCCAGGGCGAGCGCGGGCGGCATCACAATGCAACCCGCTTTCAGAAACTTCCACGCGCTGACGTTCAGGCCCTGCTTGCGGATCGCGATCAGCCAGAGGATCGTGGCGAGCGAACCGGTCACGGAGAGGTTCGGCCCCAGGTCGATGCCGACGAGAATGACGTTTCGCAATGCCCCGGTGAGGTGCGCGGCGTGAATGCTGCCGCCGGCGATCAGGCCCAGCGGCAGATTGTTGACCAGGTTGGCTCCAACGCCGGTGCCAAAGGCCGCTGCCAGGGTTCCCGCAACGGGAGGCAGGCGTTGCACAGTCTGAAGGGCGGCGCGGGAGAGTTCGAGCGCTCCGGCAGTATTGATGGCCTCGACCATGATGAAGAGTCCCGCGACGAGGGGAAGAACGCTCCACGATATCTCAGAGAGAAGCGTTGAGATTTCGGACAGGATCGCCGCTGGCTGGGTTCTCTCCCGGATCGAGATGGCAAGAGCGATGAGGGCGGCGGAGATGGCGGTCGGGAGGCCAAGGTCTTTGCCGAGCGCCGAGGCAGTGAGCAGGACAGCGGCGACGAGCGCGATGCCGGCGAGGGTCAACTTGCCCGCTTGCGGCAGATGAGGCGTCTCGCCTGCGCTTTCGATGCTGCCTGCGAGGTCTTTGCGGCAGTACCAGCGCAACGCGAGATAGGTGGCGGCGATGGAGAGCAGGGAGGCGACGAGAAAGATGCGGAGCCAGTCCGCAAGCGGCGGCATTCCGTTGCGGAAGACGACCAGGTTAGCCGGATTCGAGATCGGTAGAACGAAGCTGGATGCGTTGGCGATGAAGGCGCAGACGAAGAGGTAGGGAAGCGGGTTTACCTTCGATCTGCGCGTGGCCGCGAGGACAGCGGGGGTAAGAACAACCGCCGTCGCGTCGTTGGACAGGAAGACAGTGACGAAGGTTCCGACCATATAGATGAGGCTGAAGAGGCGGGCGCGAGAGCCTCGGGCGTGCTCGACGGCCACTGCGGCGAGCCAGTTGAAGACGCCGTGCCGCTGTGCCAGTTCGGCGAGCAGCATCATGCCGGCGAGGAAGAGATAGACGTCTGTGCCCTCGGCGATGGCGCGGCTGGCGAGCGGCAGCGGGATCAGGCGAAAGGCCACAAACGCGGCGGCGCCGATGCCGATCCACCAGGCCTCCGGGAGATCGCGGGGATGGAGCAGCATCAGCAGGATGCTGAGTCCGGCGATGCTCCAGATGGCGATGTGCGCTGCGGGCATTCAGTGCTTTCGGGCGTTAGGAGACTGCTTCAGGCGATGGCGGCGTTGACCAGATGCTGGGCTTCAGTCTGGATCTGCTTGAGGTGGGCATCGCCCTTGAAGGACTCGGCATAGATCTTGTAGACGTCTTCCGTGCCCGAGGGGCGGGCGGCGAACCAGCCGTTCTCGGTCGTTACCTTGAGGCCGCCGATGGGGGCGTGGTTGCCGGGAGCTTCGGTCAGAATGGCGGTGATGGGCTCCCCGGCCAACTCCCTGGCGGTCACCTGCGAGGGCGAAAGCTTGCCGAGCTTGGCTTTCTGCTCCCGTGTAGCCGCTGCGTCGATGCGCTGATAGGTCGGGTCGCCGTACTTTTGCGTGAGTTCGCGGTAGAGCTCTCCGGGGTCGCGTCCGGTGCGGGCGGTCATCTCCGCGCTGAGCAGGCCGGGGATGAGGCCGTCCTTGTCGGTGGTCCAGACCTCGCCGTTTCGGCGCAGGAAGGTAGCTCCGGCGGATTCCTCGCCGACGAAGCCGAGTGCCCCGTCGATCAGGCCGTCGACGAACCACTTGAAGCCGACGGGGACTTCGAGCAGCGGCCGGTCGAGGCCCTTGGCAACGCGGTCGATGATGCTCGACGAGACCAGGGTCTTGCCGATGCCGACGCTTGCGGCCCACTCCGACCGGTGCGTGAAGAGGTACTGGATGCAGACGGCGAGGTAATGATTAGGGTTGAGCAGGCCAGCGGTGCGGGTGACGATGCCGTGGCGGTCATGGTCGGTATCGGCGGCGAAGGCGACGTCGTACTTGTCCTTGCTGGCGATCATGGAAGCCATTGCATAGGGACTGGAGCAATCCATGCGGATGCGGCCGTCCCAGTCGCAGGTCATGAAGCGGAAGGTGGGATCGACGTTGGGATTGAGAACTTCGACGGAGAGCTCGTATTGCTCGATGATGCGCGGCCAGTAGAAGACCCCGGCTCCGCCGAGCGGGTCGACGGCGAGCTTGAGCGCGGTGCCGCTGAGAACTTCGAAGTCGATGACGTTGCCGAGGTCGTTGACGTAGGCGGTGGTGTAATCGTGGCGATGGGTAGTCCCGGCGGCCAGAGCGCGGGCGTAAGGGATGCGCCTGACTTCGTTCAGGCCATTGGCGATGAGGTCGTTGGCGCGGTTCTCGATCCACTTGGTAGCAGTGGTGTCGGCAGGACCGCCGTTGGGAGGGTTGTATTTGAAGCCGCCGTCTTCGGGTGGGTTGTGCGAGGGGGTGATGACGATGCCGTCGGCGAGGTCCGTGCTGCGGCCACGGTTGTAGGTCAGGATAGCGTGCGACAAGGCTGGTGTAGGCGTGTAGGCGAGGTTGTCATCGACCATGGTGTCGATGCTGTTGGCGGCGAGCACTTCGAGCGCGGTGGAGAAGGCGGGTTCGGAGAGGGCATGGGTATCCTGCGCGAGGAAGAGCGGGCCGGTGATGGACTCGCCGCGGCGGTAGTCGCAGATGGCCTGGGTGATGGCGGCGATGTGGTCGTCGTTGAAGGTGGAGCGGAAGGCGCTGCCGCGATGCCCGGAGGTGCCGAAGGCCACGCGCTGGGCGGCGACAGCCGGGTCGGGATGAAGCGAATAGAAGGAGGTGATGAGGCGGGGAACATTGACCAGCGATGCGGGAGAGGGGAGGTGGCCGGGTTGATTGGCTGGGACTGCGCTCATGTTTTCGTTGTCCTCGTGGAGAAAGAGTGCCGGTATTTGCACTATATGGGATGCGGATTGGAGAGGGAAACCGGGCCGCGAGCGGCAATGGCACATTAGTCGTACAGGAAAGTCTTGTGTTTCATCGCCGATTGGCCTAAAACGGGGTTGCTCCCGGTTCTTTGTTGTAAACGACATAAATTGCACGGGCAGCCCATGTCCGGCGCAACGTGCATCGTTGAGCCTTGATCGTTGTAAGTCGGAAGTTGGAAATGGCGGACTGGCCCTCCGTAGGTGCTTGGTTGAGCAGCGGAGGGCTGTCTTCCCAGAGGTTTGGATGGGTCTGGCACGGAAGGCCTTGGGGCTGCGGTTGGGAGTGGCGGCAGTATTTGTTGCAACCGTTTTGCCGGCGTATGCGGTCGAAGCGACGCTGGTGGCAGACGCGCATGTAAACAGCGCACTCCCCTCGGTCAATAGCGGGACAATCTCAAATTTATATGTGGGCGCGGGCTACACTTCGCTGCTCGAGTTCGACCTCGGTGTGCTGCCTGCGGGAACAACCCCCGCCCAGGTGTCGAAGGCGGTGCTGCGGCTGTACCTGAACCGGGTGGACGTGGCCGGGCAGGTGCAGGTGCAGCCGGTGAATGCGGCGTGGGGGGAATATAGCGTGACCTATGCGACGTTGCCCGCGTTGGGAACCCCGGTGCAGACGATTTCGGCGAATCAGGCGGGAAGCTATGTGACTGTGGACGTGACTGCTCTGGTGCAGGGGTGGATCGCCGATCCGGCATCGAACTATGGGCTGGCGCTGGCGGCGGATACTGCGGCGGTGCAGTTCGATAGCAAGGAGAACGACCTGAGCGGCCATGCGGCGGCGCTCGATGTGACCCTCGCTTCGATGGGTCCCCAGGGGCCTGCGGGACCGATCGGCCCGACAGGATTGACCGGCCCGGCCGGAGCAGTTGGAGCCAGCGGAGCGATGGGACCTGCCGGGGCCGTCGGGCCAAAGGGCGATACCGGGTCAGCAGGTCAGACTGGAGCGGCTGGCCCGGCAGGAGCAACAGGAGCGCAGGGGTCGCCCGGAGCGACGGGCGGGGCGGGGCCGATAGGACCAATTGGCCCTGCCGGTTTGACCGGCGCTACAGGCCTTACCGGGGCTACCGGGCCATCGGGACCTCCGGGAATCGTATTTCTGGGAAACTATTCGCCGGTTACGAACTATGACAAGGGCGATGCCGTGAGTTATCAGGGCAGTAGTTATGTCTCGATTGTGGCCAGCAACCATGGCAATACGCCGAATTCGGTTACCTCAGCGTGGGCGCTGCTGGCAGCCGAGGGAGCCCCCGGCACTACTGGATTCACGGGGGCTCCCGGAGCGACGGGACCCCAGGGAGCGACCGGGCCGCAGGGAGCGCAGGGCGTCGCCGGCCCGGCGGGCGTCGTGGGGATGAACTATCGGGGAAGCTGGAATACCGGGATTGGCTATCAGGGCAACGACGCGGTGTCGTTCGGCGGCAACACTTATCTGGCGCTGGCAGCCAACTCCGGGATTGAGCCGGACCTCTATCCGTCGGCATGGGCTGTTCTGGCCGCCAGGGGGAGCGATGGCCCCACCGGGCCGCCAGGCGCGGCAGCGACCGTCAGCATAGGTACCGTGACGACAGGCGCGGCGGGGTCGCAGGCGGCGGTGACCGATAGCGGCACGACGACGGCGGCGGTGCTGAACTTCACCATCCCCCAGGGTGCGGCCGGAGCCAGCGGCACAGGTGGAGGATCGAGCAGCCCCTCGGGAGCTGTGCTGGGTTCGATGTATCACGCGGTTTCGTTTACCAATAACTTCTACTCCGTGAACAATACGAATGCGAGCGCGAGCGAGAATACTTCGGTGCTGACCTGGCTTCCCGCGGGCTGCGCGGCGACGACGTTGAACGTCTACTCGCAGCAGCCTGCCCAGATCACCGTGGCGCTCCGCGAAGGAACTCCGGGCAGCATGGTGGACTCCGGACTGGCCTGCACGGCGGCCTCAGGCGCAAGCTGCGTAGCGACTGGAGGAGTTGCAATTGCGGCAGGCAGCTTTGTGGACTTTCACGTAACCGGGGAGAACGGCACAGCGAGTGCGGTCTGGATGGCCTTGGGCTGTAGCTGAGGCACAGCGGCTGCCGGGCAAGCTCTCTGGCTCGCGGGTTATGCTGGTTTCGTGCTGCTGGTTTTGCGCGAGAGGATTTTTTGAGATGAAGTTTTTGGCAGGATTGGTGATTCTGGGGTGTCTGGGCGCGCAGATGGCGGTTGCGCAGGAGTCGCCCTCGCGGCGGATGGCGGCGGCGATGATCGAGGAGTGGCCGGCGGGAGTGGTTTCGACGACCGGACATCCGGGCGCGTGGGGATACGAAGAGGGAGTTCTGCTCGACGGCATGGCGGCGGAGTGGCATACCACGGCGGACGGGCAGGACTTTCATTACATCAAGGCTGCGGTCGACAAATACGTGCTGCCGGACGGCACGATCAAGGGCTATGCCCCGGACGCGCATAGCCTCGACAACATCGAGATGGGTCGGGCCGTGCTGCTGGTCTATCGAGTGACCCAGCAGCCGAAGTACTACAAGGCGGCGAAGTTTCTCCACGACCAGCTCCAGGCGCAGCCGAGGACGGCGAGCGGCGGCTATTGGCACAAGCAGATCTATCCCAACCAGATGTGGCTGGACGGCGCCTACATGGCGGAGCCCTTCCGCGCGGCGTACGCGGCGACCTTCCACCAGCCCGGGGCTTTTGACGATATCGCGAAGCAGTTGCTGTTGATGGATGCCCACATGCGTGATCCGAAGACGGGCCTGATGCTGCATGGGTGGGACGAGTCGAAGAAGATGCCGTGGGCAAATCCTCGCACCGGACTGTCGCCTGAAGTATGGGGCCGGGCCATGGGCTGGTATTCGATGGCCCTGGTCGATGTGCTGGACTGGATGCCGGCGGATCAGCCGCAGCGTCCCGCATTGATCGCCGCATTGAAGCGGACGATGGCGGCGGTGGTGAAGTATCAGGATCGGAAGACCGGCCTGTGGTGGCAGGTGATGGACAAGGGCGGCAGGGCCGGGAACTATACGGAGGCCTCCGCAAGCTGCATGTTCGTCTACGCCATCGCCAAGGGCGTTCGCATGGGCTATCTGCCGCAGAGCTATGAGGCTAATGCTAAGCGTGGATGGGAAAGCATCCAGAAAGCGTTCGTCACCACTGGACCGAATGGAAGGATGGCGCTCAGCGGAACGGTGACGGTGGGGGGGCTTGGCGGCAAGCCGTACCGTTCGGGGAGCTACGACTACTACATCGGTGAGAAGACGCGCGTGAACGACGCCAAGGGTGTAGGAGCCTTCCTGCTGGCCGGCTCCGAGATGGAGCAGGCGGCGACCGAGGCTTTGGGGCAGGGAAAGACGGTGCTGGTCGATGCCTGGTTCAACTCGCAGACGCGGCAGAATGCGGCGGGCCAGACAGAGCTGTTTCATTACAAGTGGGACGACGACTCCAACAGCGGCTTCGCATTCTTTGGGCGGGCCTTTCAGCGCTACGGCGTAAAGCTGGCCACGGAGAAGACCGCGCCCACCGCGGCCGATCTAAGCAAAGCGCAGATCTACATTCTGCCCTCCCCGGACATTCCGTCGAAGACCCCCAACCCGCATTACATGGACGCGAAGAGCGTGGACGTGATTGCGAACTGGGTAAAAGGCGGCGGGGTGCTGCTGTTGATGGAGAACGATGGCCCGAACGCCGAGTTTGAGCACTTCAATACGCTGAGCGAGCGATTCGGCATTCACTTCAACCCGGTGCTGCGCAACCATGTCGTCGGCAACGACTTCGCCGCCGGAACCCTGATGATTCCGGCTGAAACCGGCGTCTTCGCGCATCCGCACAAGGCCTATATGAAGGACACTTGCACGATCTCGGTGAAGGCTCCAGCAAAGGCCGTGGTGACCGATAAAGGGGACGTGATGATCTCGGTTGCCAGATACGGCAAGGGAACCGTCTTTGCTGTCGTCGACCCGTGGGTCTACAACGAATACACCGATCGGCGGAATCATCTGCCGGTGGAGTTCGACACGTTTTCAGCGGCCATCGACCTGGCGGGGTGGGCGGTTCGGCAATAGTTCAGCCCTCGGGGAACACAGCGCTGCGAAGTTCGGCCGCGAGCACGGCAAGGCGGGGCAGATCGGTTGGGGCCATGTCTCTAAGGATCGCCTCCATCTCGCGGGCGATCTCCGTGCCCCGGTGACGGCCAAACATGCCAAGCGAGCCCGAGAGTTTGTGTGCGATGCCGAGAGCGTCAGAGCGCAGAGTTTCAGGGAGATGGCCGCCCGATGCCGCCGCTGCGGCGGCACGGTCGAGGGTATCGAGGCGCTCGCGAAGCAGGGGCAGGTTGCGGTCCCAGAGCGTCGTCAGCAGGACGTCTATTTTGGTCTCTTCTTTGCTCATGAAGCGTCAATACCGCGGGCGAAGGATCGGTCCGTCGTTCATTTCCAGCCGAGAATCTCTGAGATCTGCTGGGCGAGCGTGAGCGGGTCGAAGGGTTTGAAGAGGATGCCGGTGACCCCGAGACTGGCGAAGCGGCGCTGGTCCACGCCCTGCACCTTGGCGGTGAGCAGGATAACGGGAATGTGGGCCACGGTGGGATCCTCCTGCATCCTGCGGAAGGTGGCAGGGCCATCGACGCCGGGCATCATCACATCCATGAGGATGGCATCAGGCTGTTCGGCCGAGGCCACCGAGATGCCTTCCAACCCGGAGCTGGCCATAAAGATATGCCAACCCGCGGTGGCTTCAAGGGAGAGCGCGGCGACTTCGCGGATGTCATCCTCGTCGTCGATGATTAAAATACGTCGCATCAGCGTGCCTATTTTCTCATGTATTGCTGGAAGTCGGATCGGGTATGAAGCTTTGCTGCTTTACTTTACGTTCGGGGAGCCGTGACGGTGAGGTCGGCGAACTTCGAGCGCATGCGGTGCACCATGGAGATGACCAGCTCTTCAACTTCCTGAGGCTGGACCCGGGCCTTGGTGAGGAATTGGGTGGGACCGAGACGAAGTTGGTCTGCCTCGTTGTCGGAGAGCTCGCGCCCGGAGTAGACCACGAGTGGGAGCGTGCGCAGGGAAGGCTGTTGCCTGAGCCACTCGACCAGCGTGAAACCGTCGCCGTCGGGCAGGGTGAGATCGAGGATAAGCAAGTCGGGAGGAACGTTCAGGCACTGCCGGATGGCCTGTTGGCGGGTGCCGGCCAGGTCGATTTCGACGGCAGCATTCTGGAAGCTCGCCAGCACGACGCTGGCGAGGTCGGCGTCGTCTTCGACCAGCAGGATGCGAGCCGGGCCCTCGCCGGGGTGCAGGACTCGGCCCAACTCCGCGAAGAGGAGTTTCTCGTTGAAAGGCTTCTGCACCCATCCCTGGGCATCGCCGGCGAGCTGAGTGCGTAGTGTGGAGGAAAGGACGCTGAGGATGACGACGGGAATGTGTGTGGTGGAGGGATTGTTGCGAAGGTGCTGGAGGGTCTCCCATCCGCTGAGGCCCGGCATGTAGAGGTCGAGCAGGATAGCCTCGACCGGTTGCTCGGCTGCAAGGGCGAGGGCTTGCTCGCCGGAACTGGCCTCGACGACGGTATAGCCCTGCCGGTGCAGGTGTTCGGCAATGACTGTCCGGATGCCGGGATCGTCATCGCAGACCAGGATGGAAGCGTTGACGCGGGCGGGAGGCTCCGGGGCGGGATTGGGAGCGACATCGCCCGCGCGGGTGACCCGGGGGAACATGACGTAGAAGGTGGTCCCGGGGCCGGTATTGCGCTGGGCCCAGATGGCGCCGCTGTGCTGCTGCACGATGCTGCGGCAGATAGAGAGGCCGAGGCCGGTGCCGCCTTTGTGGTGGGCGTCGGCGGGCTCGACCTGCTGAAAACGGTCGAAGATGCTGTCCAGCTTGTCGCTGGGAATGCCTCGGCCTTCGTCGGAGACCTTGAGCAGAATGGAGTCCGAGGTTGCTTCGGTGTGGATGCAAACGGTCGAATCGTCGGGAGAAAACTTGATGGCGTTGGAGAGGAGGTTGGTGAGGACCTGCAGGATGCGGTCCGAGTCGCCGTCGAAGAACAGCGGCTCCGGTATGTTGTCGTGCCCCAGCGAGGAGACGAGTTCCAGGTGGACGCTGTGGACATCGGCCATGGAGGTCATGGTCTCGATGGCCTGATGGCAGAGATCGCGAAGGGAGCAGCGGCGGATCTGCAGGGTGGCGCGACCTGACTCCATGCGCTCGATGTCGAGTATGTCGTTGATAAGACGGATGAGCCGATCGGTGTTTGTGAGGGCAATGCGGAGCAGATTCAGGGCTTTTTCGTCCACGTTTCCGATCAGCCCGGAAGAGAGCAGCCCGAGCGCCCCGCGGATGCTGGTTAGAGGGGTGCGCAGTTCGTGGGAGACGGTGGAGACGAACTCGTTCTTGAGGGTATCGAGCTGAGAGCGCTCGACCAACTGAAGATCGTGCCTGTGTTGCAGTTCGCGGGCCTGGGTTAGCTGGGTCGAAAGCTCCCTGGCAACGCGCCTGGTGCGCAGAAGCACTGCGAGCAGGACGCCGGCGGCGACGAGCAGGAAAAGGCAGCCGAAAATGAGAAGCGCGTGCATCCTAGCCTGTGATCCTTAGCCTGTAATCCTTAGAGTAACTTGCTTTGCAGCGTAATAGTAACTCAATAAGATGACTTTAGGTGTACACAGCAGATTCGAAAATGGGTGGAAAGAGTCGTCATAACAAGGGAAAGGGGCGCCCGATGAGGGACGCCCCTTTTGCGTATGGGGTTGAATAGGCGTCAGGCGGATACAGCAGCGGGAGCCAAAACGTTGGTCCACTGCTTGCCTTTGCGGGCGGCGTGCGCCTCTTTATGGAAGGCATAGCCGGCGATCAGAGGAAGAGCCAGGGTAGCCTCGGAGTAGACCATCTGCTCGTAGGTAAGGTCGACCTTGCCCCAGCTTGATGCCTCTTTAAGGGTACTGCCGGAGAGAGCGCCGTCGCGGGCGTCGGCTACGGTGATCTGGATGGCGTACTTGTGCATGGAGGCTTCCACGCCGAGAACATCGGCGGCTACGACGATATCCTGCGCGAAGTTCTTGGGAACGCCGCCGCCGATCATCAGCAGGCCGGTGGTCGGGTTGGCGATCTTGAGCTGGGTGATCTCGTAGAAGTCCTTAGCGGAGTCGATCGAGACCACGGGCTTGGCGGGAATAGAGGTGCGGCGGGCGTGCTGGTGGGCGACCAGGCCGAAGCCGGCGGAGCAGTCGGAGAAGGCAGGGCAGAAGATAGGCACGTTCTTCTCGTACGCGGCGAGGACGATGGAGTCGCGGCCGCCTGCTGCCGGGTTCTTACCGTTTTTGGCGAGGTAAGCTCCCATCTCGCGGATGAACTCGCGCGAGCTGTAGGGGCGAGGGGCGAGCGAGTCGGTGATCTGGTGGGTGACCTCGTCGCAGATGCGCAGCTCTTCCTCGTCGATGAAGGTGTCGTAGATGCGGTCGATCATCAACTCGCGGAGTTCGGCGTCGCCTGCGCCGTACTTGTATTCGTCGCCGGCGATGTAGTGGTTGAAGCCGAGAGCCTCGAAGAAGTCCTGATCGACGATGTTGGCGCCGGTGGAGACGATGGCGTCGACCATGTTGTTGCGGACGAGGTCGACGAAGATCTTCTGCAGACCGGCGGAGATGAGCGAGCCGGCGAGGCAGAGGATGACGCCGCAGTCGGTGTCGCGCAGCATCATCTCGTAGATATTGGCGGCGCGGGCGGTGTCACGCGCGGAATAGGCCATCGACTGCATGGCGTCGACTAAAGGAACGACGTTGTGCTGCTTGAGGTCGAGATGCTGGATGGGGCGGCTGAGGAGTTCTTTTTTCGTTGGCATGTCGTCTATCAGGATATCAACGTTTGCGGCTGGATTGGCGCGGGGTTGCGTGTGAATTTTGGTGGAAGAAGAGGGGACAGAAAGGGGCGAGTGGTAGTGAGGTGTTCCCGGCTTTTGGGGAGACGGCGGAGGGGGCGGGGCGCATCGTATGACCGCAGATTCTTCCGCTGCGCTGCGGAATGACAGACAAAAGGGCGATCCAGTCTGTGCTCGTGGGGATATTTATCAAATATGATGCTATATTGAATCAATATTGGAGTATGTCATGGCCGCTGCACTTGTACTCCCGAATGTGGTTGGATATGCGCTGGATGCGTCTCCCGACCTCTCCCATGCTCCGACACGTGTCCGGCTCAGCCCTGCTGCGATCAAGGGATTTCTGCGGATCATGGAGAAATGGGCGATCAAGGACCCGGACGCGCGGCAGTTGCTGGGAGGGATCTCCTCCGGCTCGTACTACGGGTTGAAGAAGGAGCCGAAGCATCGGACGCTCGATCAGGACACGCTGACGCGGATTTCTCTGCTGGTGGGGATCTTCAAAGCGTTGAACATCTTATATAGTCCGGCGCTGGCCGATGCATGGATCACGCTGCCGAACCGGAATCCGATGTTCCGGGGCGTGTCTCCTCTGGCGTACATGATTCAGCGAGGTCAACCCGGTATGCTGCATGTGCGGCAACTGCTGGATGCGCGGCGCGGTGGTCAGTGACGCCGGCAGTTACAGAGTTTCGGGTGGCCGACACTCACCGGCTGATTCCATCGAGACATAGCGACAGCGGCACTGTGCTTTCGCGGCTAACCGAAGATGAAGCCGGCCTGGGCGATCTGATGGAACTGGATGGGGCAACGAACGACCGGCTGCTGGGCGAGGAAGGTTTGTTGCCCGGCATCGGAGTTCATGAACTGCTGTATGGCGTTCGGTATGCCCATATCGTGAACGCGGCGTTTACCCATGCCGGGCCCAGTGGGGGGCGATTCAACAACAGCGGGCGCGGAGCCTGGTATTGCGGCGTGGAGCGGGAGACTTCGGTCGCTGAGGTTGCATTTCATAAGCTGCGGCAGTTGGAGGAGGTGGACTGGGCTGAGGAGGAGGTTGGCACCTTCGACGACTACCTTGCCGATTTTGCGACGGAGATGCATGACGTCCGGGGTCCGAAGCCGCGGTATCGGCGATATCTGAAGGCCGGGCCGATCCCGGAGTGCTATGGGGAGTCGCAGGAGTTGGCCGCGGCGCTGCTGGCGGAGCAGTCGAACGGGCTGATCTACCCCAGCGTCCGGCACACGGGTGGAACATGCATCGTATGTTTTCGTCCGACGCTGGTCTATAACGTGCGCCGAGGGAAGCGGTTGGAGTTCCGGCTGCTGGCAGGGAGAGATTTCGAGGACTCGCAGGTGAGGGAGGTTCGCATTCGGTAATCCGTGCGGATGAAAAGCGTATATCCGAAGCCCCGGCATAGTTGCCGGGATTGTAGGCTGGGCAGAAGGGGACTGGCATGAATGTTAATTTCGCGGAGCGGGCGCACAACCATAACTGGAAGCTGGATCCGATTGTGCGGTCGCTGCTGGATACGGACTTTTACAAGCTGCTTATGTTGCAGTTTATCTGGAAGAATTTCCTGCATCTACATGTAACTAGTGAGGTTGTGAATCGGACGATCAAAGTTCGGCTGGCCGAGCGAGTGGGCGCGGCGGCGCTCGTCGAGCAGATGGAGCATGTGCGCGGGCTCCGGTTTCGCAGGAGCGAGATGGTGTGGCTTGCTGGCAACACGTTCTATGGGACGCGGAGCATCTTTGCGCCGGAGTTCCTGGAGTGGTTGGAGCGGGACTTCAGGCTGAGCGAGTACGAGGTGACCGAGCACGAGGGGCAACTGATCCTTCGCTTCAGCGGCCTGTGGACCGAAGTGACCATGTGGGAGATCTATGCGCTGGCCATTGTGAGCGAGTTGAAGACACGCTCGGCGCTGGCGGAACTAAGCGAACTGGAGCTGGACGTTCTCTATGCCCGGGCGAAGACACGGTTATGGGACAAGATCGAGCGGCTGCGCGGGGTGAAGGATCTCCATTTGTCGGATTTCGGGACGCGGCGGAGGCATAGCTTTCTGTGGCAGGAGTATGCGGTGGAGGCGCTGCGAGCAGGGTTGGGAAATCGGCTGTCAGGTACGTCGAACACGGCGCTGGCTTATAAGCACGATCTCGAAGCCATGGGGACGAATGCGCACGAACTTCCAATGGCGCTGGCGGCGATGGCGGCGAGCGATGATGAGCTGCGAGCGTCGCAGTACAAGGTGCTGGAGCTTTGGCAGAAGAGTTATGGAGGCGCGCTGCTGGTGATGCTGCCGGATACGTTCGGGACGACCCAGTTTCTGGAGGGCGCGCCGGACTGGGTGGCGGACTGGACCGGGCAGCGGGTCGACAGCAAAGACCCGCTGGTAGCCGGTGACGAGTATATTGCGTGGCTGATGCGGCGGGGCCGCGACGCGCGGACGAAGCTGTTGATCGCCTCCGACGGCCTGGATGTGGAGGATATCGTGCGGCTGCATCAATATTTCCATGGGCGGATACGGTTCAGCGCCGGCTGGGGAACGCTGCTGACTAACGACTTCAGGGGGTGTCATCCGAGGGGCGAAGACACGCTGGAGCCGATCAGCCTGGTGTGCAAGCTAATGACGGTTGAGGGCAGGCCGGCGGTAAAGCTGAGTGACAATTCGCATAAATCGACGGGGCCGGCAGAGGAGATCGCGCGGTATCGGCGGGTGTTCGGGAGCGTCGAGGTAGAGGGATCTGCGGTGGTGGTGTAGAACGCTGTCGATTGCTATGACTTATTGGGCAGCGTTGGCGAGGTGAAACAGTAACTTGCGCTGGGCATTAGCTATGGACTTGTGATCGACGCCTACACGTGTGAGCGCCTCCGCGAGCGACTCCAGCTAGCTAGAACCTGGCATAACTCGCACGCGCCAATTTCCATCGCGGTACACTCGAGGACGATGGATTCCCCTAACCCAAAGAGCATCACGTTGGCCGACGTTGCCAAGGCTGCGGGAGTCGCCACTATGACCGTCTCCCGCTACCTCAATGGACACCCCAACATCACCGAGAAGACCGCTCGCAAGGTCAAGGCCTCTATCGACGCTCTCGGCTACCGTCCCAACCAGGCTGCCCGCATGCTCATGGGACAGCCTTCCCGGGTCATCGGACTCATCCTCCCCGATATCGCCAACCCCTTTTTCTCCTCCATCGCCCACAGCGTCCAGCAGACCGCTCACGCCCGCGGCTATCTTGTCTGGATCGCGGCCACCAACGACGAGGCCAACATAGACCTCCAACTCATCGAGCGCATGCGCGACCACCATGTCGATGGCATACTTCTCATCGCCTCTTTCCACACCATCCTCCGCCCTCGCGATCTCGGCAACGTCCCTCTCATTGCGCTTGAGCGCCCCGTCCGCGTTCCTCCTGCCCACCCAAAACTACTCGTAGACTTCGTCAAAATCGAAGATCGCAACGCCGCCCGCGAAGCCGTCGAGCACCTTATCTCCCATGGTTACCGTCGCATCGCCTGCTTCGGCCTCAACTCCAAGATTCACTCCATCGAAGAGCGCATCCTCGGCTACCAGGAGGCCATGCGCGCCCACAACCTCACTCCGCTCCCCTATGTCCAGTGCGAAGACAAGCAATCCGCCATCCGTGTCATCCGCAAGCTCATGGCCGGGCGTGCACCCGTCCAGGCCATCTTCCCAGCCAATGGAGCCGCCACCATCCTCGCCCTCGAAGCTCTCGACGAACTCCACTACTCCGTCCCCGATCAGGTCGCGCTTTTCTCCTTCGGCGACATTCCTCTCGCTCACGTCTTCCGCCCCAAGATCAGCGCCGTCAGCCAGCCCACCGAGCTACTTGGCGAGATCGCCACTCGCCATCTCCTTGATCTTATTGCCACTCGCAGCAGTCCCACTGGTATCCGCACCAGCATCCCTGCCTCGTACCTCATCCGCGAGTCCTGCGGCTGCCATCGCCCTACTCCCGACAAGAACTACTAGAGAATGTTATGGACTTTGCCCCAGAGCAGGCTCTTTGCTGGGGTTGATTGTCTCCAGCATGGATGGATGAAGGGTGCGCGGAAGGTATCTTCGTCGGATGTGACGAATGAGGAGTGGTAGTTTGTGCTGCCGTATTTGCTTGGATAGTCAATTCAGGTGGCCTCCAGATACGCCTATGTCCTGCAGAAGAAGAGGTACTATCGTACGGAACGCTGAGCCTGGTGAGTCCCGTCAAATGAAGTTCTTATTTGCTGCCTATTGCATGATGAACGATGGGTCTGGTAATTCACTCATTGGCGTCTATAAGCGCTGCTTGCGGATTGGCCTGGAGTTGCACGCGCGTGGACATCAGGTAGCCGTCATCTGTCCGGGACGACACGGTCTTCGGGACGCTACTGTAGCTGCGGCAGAGGGGTGTATTCAGTTTATCGATCCTCCATTGCGGGCTTATTTCCACTCTTCTGCACGATACAAACGTCGTTGCCTGCGCCGAGCCATTCGAGACTTTGCCCCAGATGCCGTTACGATTGGCGAGGTCCCCATGCGTGGTATTTTGCTGGATGTTGCAGTGGCTTCCTGCGAGTTACGTATCCCGACCATCATCCTCGATAATGCCAGCCGCCCTCATCTTGCCGCCAAGTTTGTAAAAGATCATGGAGCTATCGCCGACGGTATCGCCCTGATGGGCCCCAGCTCGCTTCAGATGAAAGATCCTCCAGCCTTCTACTGCGGCATCGCTCCCTTCATCAAACTTCCCAACGAAGCGGCTACTCGAACGCTGAACGAAGCATGGCCGCAAAGCAACTCCGTGATAACCGTGCTGGGTTATGAACGCAAGGCGGAGGACCTCGCGATCGCCTTCATGCGAGCCATGCCGTATCTGCCGTGCAGTGTCGTCTTGATCGCGCCTGATGTTGCGGCGACAAGGGCACGACTACAGGTACTTCCGATCCGCGTGCGAGACAAGTTTCATGTGATGGCCTTGCCCGACGAAGGGGTGCTCTTTGAAGCCATCCGCCGATCGAGCATTGTTATCGGCAAGCTCGGCTTTATGCAGATGATCGAATCCATCTGCCTGGGGACACCGTTTCTGGGGCTTTACTATCGCGGCTGCTTTCCCCTTTGGGGGCTTCCGCCGCGAATGCTCCGTGTCGTGGGCCAGACGTCCTCAACCAGAGCTACACTGCCTGTCTGCCTTCGATTTTTGCGACTTCTCTATACCGGTCGGCTGTTCATCGGCGACGTGCATCGCGGCGGCTTCAGCGGGCAGTCCATGGCGTGTGATTTTCTGGAGCGCATGGCTGGTAATCTGCGGCCCGGCGTCACGGAGGACGCCTCTCACCATGGATATAGTGTCGACGATGTTACCCGAGCATTGCGGGCGCGGCATCCTGCGCGCTCGATTGATGTGCTCTGGGTGCGCTCGGCTCCAATGTGCGACACGACCAATGAGAAAGTCCACCTGTTGATCGCCGCCTACCGCAGTGGCTCACGTCAGCAGATCGTCGTGCTTTGGGGAAGGCGATTTGCAGATCGGATCTTCGCCCAGCAGGCCTGTGCTGCGGCCCTCTCAGAGCCTGCGCGCCGCATCTGGTTTCAATCGCTGGACGCAACGCTATGGATTGAAGAAGAGTTGAGCGAGGACGATCTTCCTAGGTTTTAGCGCAGCATCCGCAGGGGTCTAGCTCAAGGCATGAAGCTGATGCAGCCATGTAGCCGCCGGTAGCAGGGGACCGACGGACAGGTCTTCCAGCGGCTGCGTGCAGGCGAGCGCTGCTGTGGAAGGCATCCCGATGGAAAGCTCATAAAGCCAGACGGCCGCGCCTCCTTCAAGGGAAACCGGCTCGGTCGCATTGTGGACTGAGAATCCCGCCAGCGTTCCTTCGATACCTGCACCGATCGCCTTCAGGCACGCCTCTTTGCGAACCCATATCCGCAGAAATTCAGACTCTTGATCCTCGATTGCTATCGACGTGAGGTAAGCGATCTCTTTGGGATGAAAGAAGCGCCGTGCGATCGCCATTGCATCGGACCGCGGACGCGAGCGCTCTACATCCACGCCTACATGAGCGCAGTGTTCCTTTGACTCTGCAATGGCGAACACTGCTAATTCACCAGAGTGCGAGAGGTTGAACTGCAAGGAATTTTCCGCGCGCAGAGCGGGTTTGCCATCAGGCCCATACTGAAACGGCTCCGCACAATATCCTTCTCCTGTCGCTTCTCCAAGCAGTATTCGCAGGATCGTCCGGCATTGCAGAAACCTGGCCTTCGCCTCCGAGTTGTTCATGCGTTCAGCTGCCGAGCGCTCGTCGGAAGGAAGCATCGCCATGCAAAGTCGTGTGTCCAGGGCCCCTGCCGGCTGCAGCGTAACTATGGATACGCGCACACGACTGGATGAAGTACCTCGCTGTTTCGGTTTGTGCTTCTGATGCTGGTGGGGGTTAAAGAATTCGCTCCCCATGTGCTCCCTCCTTCTCCACAACGAAGTTGTGCAGGACTAGCAGATCGATATTGGTCGAACAGAAACAATCAACTGCATCCTGCGGAGTCTCCACGATCGGTTTGCCGGCGACATTGAAAGATGTATTGAGAAGCACCGGCACTCCGGTTCGCCTGCCAAAGGCTGCGATCACTGCATGAAACTCCGGGTGCGTGTCTGCTGATACGGTCTGCACGCGTGCGGTCCCATCCACATGCGTGACGGCTGGGATGCTCGATATCTTTTCGGGGAGGACAGCCACCACGCGCAACATAAAAGGGCTAGGTCCGGTTAGCACGAAGAACTCAGCGGCTCGTTCTTCGAGCACGGCCGGTGCGAAAGGACGAAACGGCTCGCGGTGTTTCACGCGATGGTTAAGGTGATCTTTCATGGATGGCGAGCGCGGGTCGGCGAGAATGCTGCGCTGTCCCAGGGATCGTGGTCCGAACTCGGACCCGCCCTGAAACCAACCCACGATGAGTCCCTCCGCGATCTTCTCCGCAGTGTACTCATGGACAGCATCAACGCGACGGAAGGGCAACCCGGACTGCATGAGTGCCAACTCAATCTCTTCATCTGTATACGGTGGGCCAAGCGCATCTGTGGTGTGCAGGTCAGATGCGCGCAATACGCCCGAAGCGAATGCGTTCAGGTTACACCGCTTCAAGAGGAACCGTTCGCCATGTAAGGCGCAACCCAGCGCGTGGCCGCAGTCGCCGGCATTCGGCATCATGTAGACCTGTTTGAACCGGGAAGCATGGAAGGCCATCTCATTACTTACGCTATTGAGAGCCGTGCCACCGGCAATGCAAAGGTTCGCGGAACCCGAACGGCGTTCCAGCGCTTGCACGGCGTTCACCATAATGTCGTTGAGCAGAAGTTGAATACCGCAGGCGAGGTCTTCATGTGCCGGAGTGATGGGCTCTCCGGGTTCGCGACGCGGAATGCCGAGCGAATCCAGCGCCTCGGTCAGTGTCTCGCGATCAAGGAAACGAAACGCGCCGTCATCCTGCAATGACAGGCTGGAGCGCAAGGCGCGGTAGCAGGTATCTCTGCCAAAAGAAGACAGCCCCATCGTCTTGCCCTCCTCGCCACTTTCGAAGCCGAGGTAGTCATTGATGAATCCATAAAGCGCGCCGGGACTGGATGTTGGTGCGGTATGCTCCGCGAAGACCTGCACGGAATTACCCGCACCGTGGCTTAAAGTCATTGCGAGACACCTGCCGCTCAGCCTGAAGAGCGGCTCACCGGAGGCGTCCGCCGTCAGAATGGCCGCATCCTCAAAGCCGCTTGCGAGATACGCTTGAGCCCTGTGTATCAGGTGGTGTTCAAGATCGGTATGCACCTCCGCGTTCGGAAAGAGAGCGCCAAGCGATCTTCCCATCCAACTGCGGTTGATCGCAAAGTGCGACTCACTGCCGACAACCATATCGATATCGTTGGCACTCATCGGAAGCCCGCGAAGGAGGCAGGCTAAAAAAGGCTCCCATGAATCCTCGAACACAGACACCGGTGGCATGGTGCCATCCCGGTTGCTGAGCATAAAGCGGATGCCGGAGGGGATCGACCCACGGCGCTCTTCAACCTCTTTCAACTCTTCCCGCGCCATGAGCAGAGAATACTTTTGCGCGACGAATCGTTCAAAGTTGAGCGCGCGAATCCCATAACGCGACGAGATCAGAGCAAAACTCGCACCGTGGCCGGTCGAACACATTCCCAGGATGTTGTAGTTTCCATCAGGTCGACGTCGCTGTTGCAGGCGGCGCGCGAAGTTACGGAATCTTCTATCGGGCTGCAACATTCCGACGCCTCGAACAACCTGCGATCCAAACGATCGCGCCGATGTCAACACGCTGCCTCCGGCCATGTTGCACGTAATCCGGCTTCTACATCCAGATGCGTGAAGCCCGCATCGGCAAACGGCAGGTTTCTGCGCGGAACACCAAAGTGGACCTGCACCTCGGCGTTCCACCAGCCTTTCGACCGGCCGCGCAGGCGAACCGGAATAACCGTCGCTTGTAATTCGGTAGCGAGCCTGGCCATGGCTGGCGACCATGTCACCAAAGGGTGGTACCCCCTGTCGGCCCAGCAGCATATCTCCTCAAAACCATGGGAGAGTGCGGACTCCAGCAAGGTGTATGGAAAGATGCAGGGTAGTCCGAACATCGCCACCCATCCGACAAAGAATCGGTAGAGCCACGTATCGCCGGGGCGGCGATAAAAGTGGCTCTCGAAAAAAGGACGGTCACTTACTCCCAGCATCACTCGTCGACCAAGGCTGGGGGGGAGCGATTTGACCACGGCAAGAAACTCCACCGGATGGCGACGGTCGCTGCGGCGCAATGCGAAGATGAGCGGGCCGGATAAATCTTGAAGGCTCTCGAATCCTGTCGCGCGTTCTCGCAATACAATCCTCAACATCAATCGCCTGAAAATCGGAGACACAATCCCACGCAGAGCGGTTCCTGTGAAAGAGAATTGCCAGGCCGGGGCTTTATGCCTCCAAGGAGAACGAACCGCGATACCGTCTTCCTCATTCAACGCTTCTTCAGCATCCGGCACCGACGAGTCAAGCAGCATCGCCATCACATCTGCCTGTTCGATGGAATCGAGCGGCAGAGTCTTCAGGAACTCGCGTACTGTCGAAAGCTGGCCGACAGAGAGGTTGCTCTCGATATAGCGGACCAGCCTCGCCGCTCTCCTGGGGGAATCACGATCCTGAACAATCTCATCAAGATTAATCGGCTCGCGCTGCAGTTCTTCCGCACTGAGAGATGAAGACGCTGTGCCTTCGAACACGCGCACACCGGCGCGCTCCCAGAACTCGCGGGACTCCGGTCGCAGGCAGCCGTCGCTTATAACCGCAGAGCTCAGGGACGGCCCCGCTGCGCGCCTGAACAGGGCTTTGCCCGGCACTGATCTTTGCTTCGCGAGAATGTAGGCTTCCACAGAGTCCGCGACTGCGCGAGTGGCAACGAGTCTGGATGCAGTGCTCGAACGCACTGCCCGCAGCAGATGGTGAGGGGTTGAGGACTGGGAGAAGAGCACCGGCTTTCCAATTCGCAACGATGAGAGCATGCTGGACATCCATTGCAAGCCAGGCTGCGGGAACGCCGCGACAACCGTTAACGATGTTCGTTCCCCTTGCCGCTGTCCCAGTTGCTCCATTTGCTCCATGACTTCTCGGTGTGTGGAGATCCACGAGCGAACAATCGGATCGCAGCACGTGTACTCGATGGCCGGGTCGACCCCGGAGATAGGTATCCGCAACGCAGCTACATCCAGAGCCAATTTGGAGGGAGTCTCCATATCGTCCACCCGCAACAAGGGACAGGCCATGGCCTCGATGTCCTGTCCTGCCGTAAAGACGACGAGTTGAGCAGAGACCTCGGCCGCGATGGCTCGCAGCGTCTCAGTTGAAGCATTCGCATCAATGATGACAGGGACTAAGCCACGCAAAGTGCATCCCAGTAACAACGCGGTCCACTCCGGGCAGACAGGCGCATACAGCACAACCCGATCACCCTTGCGCAGCTTGCACTGGGCAAGCAGATGTGCCGCGTAAAGGCTGTTTCGATAGAGTTGTTCAAAGCTCCACCATCTCGTTCCGAAGGTTGCACGGGCTCCCACGACGCGACGGGCCGCGAACCCTGGCAATGTTTCCAGCAATGTCTGTAGTGTGGGTTCCGTCATGCCCGGGCATCCTCACCTTCCGCGCGCTGCAATGCGACGGCGACATGATGCCGCCCGTGGTCGCTTGTCCAAACCAGCGGCCGCGGCACCTCACCCGATTTCGTCGCCAGCACGGCCTCCAGCATGGAAAAGAGCGGTGAAGCGACTCCGCAGTAGCCGGTACTCCGCGTCAGTGAGCGAACGGAGAGCTTCGGCTGGAGTCGCAGCGCGGTCTGCGCCTCCAGCTCGTCTTCCGCAGACAGATTCAGCCCGTCTCCAAAGATCGCATCGACGTCAGTGCCCACCGACGCCTCACAGGCCACTTGATAGAGTGCCTCGGCCGCAGCCCTGGGGGAGGAGTGAGCATGAGCCACTCCCGTGATTTCCGCATAGATGGTTGCTTGCCGTGCCTCCGCATGGGCTCTGTCTTCCAGTACAAAGAAGGCCGCTCCCTCACCCAGCACGTAACCGCGATCAGGCTCAGCCCCCGTGGTGGCGCGCCCTTCCAGCAGGTGAGTCAGCACCAACTCCAGTTGCAGCGTCGAATCATAACCGCCCGCGAGTGCAACGGTAGCAGCACCATCCCGGATTTGCTGGAACGCGGAGACTAATGCCAGAAGACCTGATGCCGGCCCGCTCATGATGTTCAGATTCGGCCCCAGTATCTGGTGCTCGATGGCTGTGCCGCACAAACCTGCATTGGGCAGCGATTTCACAAGAAACAGCGGGTCGATCAACCCTTCGCCATAACGGCTGTATCGCTCGTAAGAGAACTTGTTCTCCGCATCGAGCGAGGCCTTCAGAGCTTCACCAAACAGATCCAGGTCCTGATCCAGTCCCAGAGACCCAACAAACAAGGAAGCCGTTTCGACCTCGGTCCGCTCCAGTGCGGCGGAGGCAATCGCCTCGCCAGCGGCTGAAACGGCATAGCTCGCTGCCTTCGTCAGAATCTTTCTTAGCATCCGGTTGCTGATCGCGCTGCCAACATCAAATTCCATCACGCAGCATGCGTGTGGAATATCCAGCGCCGCGATTCCCACCGGGGCGGGTCGCGTACAAGCTGATTCCTCTCTACCTGCTCTATGACCGGGAACGTTCACCCCGAGGGGAGAGACTACTCCCAGACCGGTGATGACAACGCGGCGGTGCATCGCTGGCACTTGAACCGCGACTGGATTCGTCGCTGATCCTGTCTCCCACTTACGGAGAACAAGACATCCGTTCTGGCCTCCGAAGCCGAACGAATTGGAGATTGCCACCGTAGTATCCGAAGCGCGCGGCTTCCATGGGATGTAGTCGAGATCGCAGGCTGGATCGGGAAAGTCGAGGTTGAGCGTAGGAGGCAACATGCCGTGGCGCAAAGCCAGGGCAGTCACTGCAAGCTCAATCGCTCCAGCCGCGCACAGCAGATGTCCCATTTGCGATTTGGTGGAACTGACAGCGAGCTTGTCTGCATGAGCGCCAAAGGCACGCCGAATGGCGGCGGTCTCTGTACTGTCATTGAGCGGTGTCGACGTGCCATGAGCGTTGATGTAGCCCACGCGTTCCATCGCCATGCCTGCGTCCTGAAGGGCTGAACGCATCGCCATCGCCGCGCCGGCACCTTCCGGATGCATATCGGTAAATCGGTATGCGTCGCAGGAGGAGCCGTACCCGGCTACCTCGGCATGGATGGTCGCTCCGCGCGCAAGCGCATGGTCCAGATCTTCCAGTATCAGCATGGCGGACCCCTCGGCCAGCACGAAGCCATCTCGAGTTCGGTCAAACGGGCGCGAGGCACGCTCTGGTTCGGACCAGCGCTGTGAGAGGCTGCCCAGCAGGGAGAAGCCTGTCACGCACATCATCGACAACATGCTGTCGGTCCCGCCTGTCAGCATCAACGGAGTCTCCCCACGTCGGATGCTCTGGAAGGCGTGGCCAAGCGCCTGGGTTGCCGATGTGCATGCCGCCTGCGCTGTAATCGAAGGCCCGGTCAGGCCATAACGCACAGAAAGCTCGGAAGCGATCCCTGCCGCATCGCTTTGGTTCAACAACCATGGCTCTTGCCGGCACAGCTCGGTATAGCGGATCGGGTTCCATCGGTTGCCGTCGAGCAACTGCGAAAGGTGACGCAGACGATCTTCTACGATGGGAAACGTCGAGGCTCCAATGCAGACTCCCGCATTACGATGGAGCGCAGGCAACTCATCCAGATGTGCCTGTCGCCACGCCTGGTCCGCAGCGTGCAGCGCAAGAATCGCCGCTCGCCCGAGAGGTAGTCCAGACAGGGATGTTGTCGCGCCATCGGTTGGGGTCGATCGCGATTGTAATGGCGGTAATTCCTCCATCGCTACCTGACCGGCAATATGCTTCGGCATCGTCAGCTCGCCGTACTGGCGAATCAAGCGAATCCCGCTTTTGCCTTGCAAGAGGTTCCCCCACGTCGAATCCAGGTCAAGACCCAGCGGAGTGACCGCTCCTATCCCGGTGATGACGACGCGACGATGTCCCTTGTCCGCGCTCATGTCCCGCTTGTCTCTGTTGCGGCGGCCTTGGAGGCCACGGCGACCGGTGGAATTCCCAGTTCGGCGCCGACGCGTAACAGGTCGCTGATGACAATATCCTCACCGGAGGGAAGTTCCATAGTCGCACCGCACTGCGCGCAGCAGATCTCCATGGGGAAGTCCGGCACCTGTCGCGGTTCACCCTGGCACACCTTGCACCGAAGGGCAGCGTTGGCGCCGAGGCAGCGTTCCACCACACGCACCAGTGACTTTACCGAGACCGCTTTGCGAAACTCATGAAGCTTCATGTTCGGCTGGAAAAATGACTCAGGCACCTCGGGCATCGACGCCTTCAGCACCGCCAGGCCCTTCGCTGTAACGGTCGAGCCCTCAACGATCGTGCTCTCCCCAAAGAGGTCAGTGGCCCTCTGTATAAGATTCAACCGCGGTAGCCGAATCACAAACGAACGCTCCAGGCTGTATACGATGTCAAGCATATCGAGCGACTCGGCATCCAGATCATCCCATAAGGTAGACGCCAACTGAACCTCACTCAGCTTTCGATCCAGGCAGCGGGCGACGACCGTGATGGTCCGTTCCTGCACCCCGGCCGGGTCCATCGCCAACGCTGCGCGAAAGGGATCGGATGCAGGTTGTTGCTCCGGTTGTGTTGCCTCCATGTCAGGTCTCCTCATCGGCTGGCTTACAGCCCAAGCCCCCCGGCCACATGCAAAACTGCACCGGTAATATATGACGCTCTCGAAGAGCAAAGAAACGCGGCCGCATTGGCTACGTCTATTGGTTGTCCATAGCGCCGCATCGGAATGCCATGGCTCAGGTCCTCAGGTGAAAGCTGGCGGATGGATCTCGTCATGTCTGTCTCGATCAATCCTGGTGCGATTGCATTCACGCGGATATTTCGGGGTGCGAGCTCGAGCGCGAGCGAGCGGGTCAATGCCTGGAGGCCGGATTTCGAGGCGGCATAGTTGCATTGCCCGCGCCCTCCGGAATCGCCATGCACCGAACTCAGATTCACAATCGATCCGGCGCGTGCCCTCAGCATGGACGGAATCGCCTCACGGATCGCAAGGAACGGCCCGCGCAGGTTCACTCGCAACACCTCATCGAACTCCTTGACCGGCATCGCGGCGGCCAGGTTGTCGCGCACAATACCGGCGTTACAGATCAGCGAGTCGAGCCTTCCGTATCGCTGCAGGACTGTGTCGATCAACCGGTGAACATCCTCTTCTTCCGCCACGTCCGCCTGCAGGGCGATCGCGACTCCGCCCGCCGCTGTGATCGTCTCTACCACCTTGCTGGCTGCCGCTCCGTCACTGCGATAGTTCACCACCACGGTCGCACCCTCAGCGGCGAAAAGCGTCGCGATTGCGGCTCCGATACCACGCGAGCTGCCTGTAATGACCGCGGCCTGCCCCTCAAGAAGTGAGCTCATTCGTCTACTGTCGCAGCGACAGCCCTCCGTCGGCCACGATCGTCTGGCCCGTGATCCAATCCGAATCGGAGCTGCATAGCAACGCTAATACCGCCGCGATGTCTTCGGGTGTGCCTACTCTGCGAGCAGGAGTCCTGACGGCGACCGCACTTGCCACTTCGTCAAAGTCCGGCAGCATCCGCGTGCTGTCCGTATCCACAAAACCGCCGCACACGGAGTTCACGCGGATATTTCGTTCCGCCAGCTCTACCGCGAGATACCGCGTCAGGCTCTCGATCGCGGCCTTGGCGGCGCCCAGCAACCCATACTGCGGCAGGTACCCTCTTCCTCCCAGGCTGCTGACTCCCAGAATCCGTCCGCCGTCGATCATCAAGGACGCGGCACACTGCGCCCCCAGCAGGAATGCCCGTGCGTTCAAATCCATCACACGCTGCCAGCTTCGGGGCGTCACCTCCATTAGAGGGCTAAAGGAGGCGCGGGCCGCGGCAGAGATCAACAGGTCCAGCCGGCCATGCTGGCTCTGCAACTTTGCAAACACCTCCCGGAAGGCAGCCTCGTCGCTCACATCCGCGCAGTGCGCCGAAGCGGAGATGCCGAGATGGTGTAACTGTGCCACAGTCTCCTGCGCGGCACGATGATCCAGAACGTAACCTACCGCAATATGCGCTGGCCGCAGCGCTGCCAGACGGAGCGCGGTAGCGCGGCCAATCCCCCGGGACCCGCCTGTAATAAGCGCCACTCGCCCTTCAAGCCACATCGCGGAACACCCGTGCTTTGCGATCGACACCCGGCCCGTGCCTCCGCAGGACATCCAACAGGGAGCGCTTCAGCAAATCCGTTTGTCGACCAGGCTCGAACTGCGCCTGCACCCAGTTCATCTCAGATGTCTCGAGTGTTGCCATCAGCCGTCCCTCGCATAGCTCGCGCTGTATCGCCTTCGCCCAAAAGCGTCCATCATGGGTTGCGATCAGCTCCACGCCAGGAGCCCCAAGCAGCGTCTCCCGGGCGCCATCCGAACGGGAGGCAAGCACCGGAGTGCCGCATTGCAGGGCTTCAAGCGGCAACAGGCCGAAGGGCTCATAACGCGATGCGGACAGCGCCAGTCTCGCTCGACTGAGGGCGCGCATCAATTCGCTTCGCTCCAGCCATCCACTGCGCGAGACGCGTCCTGGAAATTCAGCCACCAGCCCGGCAACGGCAGCCTCGCAATCTTTGTCTCCACGCTCCCCCGCAAAGAGCGCGCGCACGTCGGCTATATTTCGCATGACCTCATGTAACGCCGCAACGGCAACATCCGTACCCTTGTTCCTGCAAAGCCGTCCCGCTACCACAATCACGCGCCCTCGCTCCGGCATGTCTTCTCTCCCGACCATAGCAGCCATGCCGTGGTGCCTCACCGAACTTCGCAGCAGCAGGGAGGGGTCGCGCATCACAGCGCGTTTGCGCTCTATCGTGTTCAGAAAAAATACATGCTGTGCCGCGCTGAATATCCGGCGCTGGAGCGCGATCCACGATGATGCTCCTGGAAGCTCATCCTCGACCACCGAGTGCGCCGTATAGACAAGCGGCAGTTCGAGGCGTTTTGCCGCCTCCAGCGCAACGGCGGCCATTCCCAGTGAGTGCAGGTGAAGGATGTCCCAATCTGCCGCTCGCAGGGGAAACCTATCGCGTGGCAAGGCTTCGACAGTAACTCCGGGCAGAGTCCCCGCTTGGTGGGAGGCCGTCAGGAGATAGACCGTGCAACCTCTCAGTGCCAGTGCCTGACACTCCGAGGCGACGCTGACGCCGATCCCCGACCGCGAGACTGGTGGCAGGTCAGACGCAAATACCGCAATACGCAGGCCTGCGGCAAACACAGAGGAGACATGCTGCAGGGGACGGCTCAATAGGGGCTGCAGTGGTTGCATAGGATCGCGATGCATCTGTGCTGAGATAGTAGAAGAGATAGTAGAAGTGGACCTCGACCATGTCAAGGAACGGGGCGTTCGCATAATGCGGACTCTCCCATGTAGCTTAAACAGAATGTAAACTCACTGCTGTACGCGGAGCACCTCACCATGCGCAGTGAAGAAATTGAGCAACAGGTCCTTGTCGAAGACAACCTCCCCCGGCTTGCTCCCAAGCCCTGGTATGAGGCGGAGGGTGACATCACCGAGCAGCCTTGGCTCGCGAGTGCCACGGATCTGCTGATCGCCTGGCACCCCGAAGCCGCAACCCTTGGCGCCCCTCAGCCCGACGCCTGGGCTCGCTACTTCCAGGACGCCCTTCGCCAGCCGGCGGCGACGGCCGAGTCCACGCCTTTGGCGAAGGAGCCATGGGATACCGCTGCCGCGTCGGTTGCCGTCGACACGCTCTATCGGTTTCTGCGCGCTCTTCAATCCATGGATGTCGATCTGGCCATGGAGTGTGTCTCCGCGAACTATCACACCATGCACAGGGATCTCGATATGGATCGCGACGCGCTGCGCCTTCGCCTCGATGCCATGATCGACTCCTGGCGTGGCCCTGAACTCCGTATCACGCTCGCGGAGATACCTGATCCCATCTTCCACCTTGCAGGCATACTCATTCGTGTCACGTTGCAGGTAGACCACCGCGACAAGGCCAGCGGGTCCCTGCTCACCAGTCTCTTGAGCTATGTCGTCTGGTTCACGGAAGACCGCGCCAACCTCTGGCTGATTCGCTCGCTCTCCGTGGTGGACTAGATGATCGCATCCAGCTCGTCGGGTTCTACCTCGCTGCTTCCCATCCTGTTGCTCAAAAACTACTTGCACTTTCTCTCGCGCCGCCCCATCAGCGGAAGCAACCTTCACTTCAAGGCTGGCCGCATCGCCAGTTTACAGACACTCGCCCCGCTTCTTGCTTTCAACCCCGGTGACGATCTGGAGCAATGCGTCGCCATGCTCCGTACTCTCACCACCACCAACCTGGCACGCTTTGCGCCGCAGATTCTCCGTCTCCTGCAGCGGTACAAGGAGCCCTCGCTTCCTCGCCACATCGTCAGTTCCATGGCTCAACCGCCTGCCTGCTTCTTTGCCGGCGTCAAGCGCGCTCTGCTGATCCTGGGTCAGGGGATCGGCATCGGCGACGAGATCATCACCTTTCCCCTTGCCACCACGCTTCGCAGCCGCATGTCAGCCGATGCAACGCTCACCGTTCTTTCCAGCTATCGCGACCTATGGCGTGATGTCCAGGGAGTCGACTCGCAGGGCCTCTATGATGGGCTCGGGGAGGTGGTCGAAGCGGTCCGCCAAGGCGGTTATGATCTCGTCGTCATGGTGGATTTCGAGCGCCCCGGGTTGCTGAGCACCCTGTGTGCGGAGCCGGCCGTCACGCGCTACATTGAACTCGCCATGGGGCTCCGTGAGCTATCTGTTCTGGACAAGCCGGAAGGCCGTGTATGGAAACTCGAACACCCCGACCCGTACGACGCGAACTTTTATCATCATATGGAGCGCATGAGGCTCTGGCTTGGCGATCAGCAGCAGCCTGCGAAGCTGTTCCCACGCACGTTCGCAAGCCAAGGCGCGCGCGAGGTCGTGGTATACGCCAGCCCCTTTACCTCAAAGGAGGACCCCTCTCAACAATTCTGGTTGGAACTGTTGCTCTCGATGCTACAGAAAGAGCTCTCCGCCGGACTCACTGTCTCCGTCCACGTTGATTCCGGTGCCAACTATGCCACACGCGCCTTCGCGCTGGAGCTTGCCAGGTCGATCGACAACTCAGGCCGGCCCGGCATCAGCGCACAAGCCGCCTCGACCATCGGCCTTGCGGGCAGCCTGCTCAGCCTGGCCGATGCCATGCAGCGAATCGCGAATGCCGACATCGTCGTCACCTCGGACTCCTTTCCTGCACACGCCGGCCAACTTTACGGCAAGCTCACGCTTGTCCTGGCGCGGGACGGTGTCGAAAACTGGAGGGCTCCGGCGCCTGGCAACTTCTACCTGAGGGCCGGCGCACCCATCGCGGAGCTCGTCGCACAGGCTCGTGTCCTGCTGGGCGACCTCGCGCATCTCCATCCCGTCGAAGGCGGCATTGCAGACAGCCCTGCTCTTAGCGCGCTCCGCTCCTCAGCCCGGTCGCTGCATCGCACGTTGCACCAGAACGGCGCGCAGCCGGATGACGAAGTACTTCGCCTTCAGTGGACCGCTGCGCATCAGGCAACTCTCGCTGTGCTTGCCGAGTCAGCGACATGGCCCTCCGGCTACTCCATCCTGCTTGCCGACAACGAATACCACGACCTGCTGCCACCGCATCCGCCCGCCGATACGGCCTCTTCCGCATCCCTGTTGCATATGCGTTGCCGCGTCGCGGAATGGTGCAACAGTAACCTGCTCAAGTACGCTCTGTGGCCCGGGTTAGAAGGAGCATCCGCATGACCCTGCCCGTTCCGTTTGCGCCCCCTGATCTCCGCCATTCTGCACGCGAGTTTGTTGCTCCCGCCTTGCGATGGCTCTACAGCCAACAGCTTCCCACCGGCGAGCTTTCGACGTACAGAGCTATGCGTGGAAGCCGTCGCTGCTGGCCCACTCCCTTGTACTCGCTGCTCAGTATGGATCTGTTGACCTGTGCCGATCCCCAGACAAGCAGGTTCTCGCGGCGTCTCTATGAGGCGATTCCCGGCGTCGATCGCAGACAGCTAACCGCCGCTGCGGTGACACTCCGGTGGCGTCTGCGCGGCTACATCGCCTCCCAGCAGGAGAGTAATGGATTGTGGCGCCTCCATGGGAGGGACGGAAACAGTCCCGTCGATATTGCGACGACGGCTTTCGCCCTGGCTACTTTCTTCGATGACCGTGGCGCCGATACCACCTCCATCCGCACAATCGCTGCCGATCTAGGTAACGATTGTGACGGCAGTCTTTTCGAGCAAGCCGCACTCTGTTACCTGTCTGCATGTACCGGCAACGATATCCTCGGCCAGGTGCCATGCCTTCTCGCGCAAAGCAACGAGCAGGGAGTCGCGCGGATCGCATCGTGCTGGATCTTTGCTCGCTGTTATGTCGAGATCCACAGCCTCTCGTCTGTGCCGGTCCACGAAGCGCTCCTCGCAGAGATCCTCGGCGCGCTCGCCGGGGCATCGTTGAACAACCCGCTGTCGCAAACTCTCGCGGTGCAGACGCTGCTTATCCTGCAACACCGGGGCGACGAATTGCTCGAACTGCTCTCTCTGCTGCTTCTGGACCCTACGCCGCCGTGGCAATGGCAGCCTGTGCCGCTGCTGGGTGATACCTTCTGTCCCGCGTTCACACTTGCGCTTTTGGTCAACGCCGTCGGCCAGTCTCTCGAAAGAGGGATACTCCCATGTTGACGTTGGAGCAACAACAAGCCATCGAAGCGTTGCGGACCGAATCCATCCTTGCCGCGAAGACCTGGGACCACAACCATTCCGTCGAAATGGAGGTGTGGTCAACGCTCGTCCAGGACTCGTTCCATCGCGCGATTGAACGTTTCCAGGGCAACACGGCGCACACCTCGTCCGGGAACGCGCTTTGCGTCCACCTGGCAGCGCTCACCGCGGATTACGTCGAGTGGATGCAGTGGGCCCTCAGCGACATCGCCATCTTCGCCGTCGCCATTCGTGCGGAGTCGCAGTCCGTTACAGAGCACATCGGCCCCTGCGCCCTCGTCTACTTTGCAGGCCGTATCCTCGATGACTTCCTCGATCGCCACCATCTCTACCGTGGGCGCCGCGTCACGCTGCTCGGCTCGCTTGCCGAGCAGCGAGGCTCAGGAGCCGAAAGCGACGCCCTCACCGTCCTCCTCGCCCTGCTCCTCACCATGGAAGGCCTCGAGCAACTGCCGCCCGGCTCCGGCAATGTGCAGCGTCAGGTCATCACCTCGCTCCGACGTCTGCTTACCGGCATTCTCATGGACCGCAGCGCGCCGCAATTGTGGTCTCCGGAGTTCTACGAAAGCCTCATCGAGCTCAAGAACGTAGATTACTGGCGCATCCTCTACGACGCCCTCGATCCGACCCGGTCCTCACCGCTCTACCCGTTTCTGTGCGACTTCTACGCTCTGGCGCAGAAGCTGAATGACCTCGAAGATGTCGCTCGCGATGAAGCCCAGGGTCGTCCGAATCTTGTCTCGGTTTCTCGGCACGCCGGCACCTCTTCGGTGCAGCCCGGCGAACGAACTCTTCCCGCGGTCACAGCGTCTGTCACCTCTCATCTTCTTCGCCTCTATGCGCATACGCACGAACTGCCGCCAGCAGAGAAGCTCGCTGCACTCAAGCTCCTCGGGCAATCTCGCACACAGATGGAAAAGCTGGGTGTCTTTGGCTCTGCCGAACCTGACCATCTCCGCATCGGCATTCATCGCGGAGGCCTTGCGTGGCACGCCACCGTAGATGAATTTCTCCAGCGCTACGGCGTCGACGCGGTCGAATCCTCCGTCTGCCCGGTCTGCCATGCCGATGTGTTCACCGCCATCTTTCGCAAACACGGCTTCCAGTACAACCGGTGTTCCGTCTGCACCCACATCTACGTCAGCCCGCGCCTCCGCGATCCCATTCTGCAGCAGATGCTTGCCGAAGATTCCAGCCAGGCTGCCGACCCGTTCCTTGAATCGCAGACCATCTACGCCGACCACATCTGCCGTCTCCTGAGCGCCAGCGGCATCGGTAGAAGGCTGCTCGACATCGGCCACGGCAGCGGTCACCTTATGCTCGCCGCCCGCGCTTATGGTTTCCATGTCCACGGTATCGACCGTGACGAACGCAACTGTGCACCGCTCCGCGCGGTCTTTGGAGACCATGTGCAACAACGCCAGCTCCCGGTGGACGCCCTGCCCTGGGGCAGCTTCGATCAGGTGGTGATGAGCCATGTGCTGGAGCATCTCGCCGAACCGGCGCGCTCCATGCCCGCCGTCGTCCAGGCTCTCCAGCCCGGAGCGTTTCTCTACATCGCGGTACCGGACAGCGAGGCTCTTCAGTTCAAGCTCTTCGGGCGTCTCTGGGACGCGGTCCATCCCATCATGCACCCGCAGTTCTTCAACGAGCGCTCGCTGCGCCACCTCGTCGAAGCCAATGGTCTGGAGTTCGTCGCGCGCGTTCCGTCGCCGCCGCTGGCTGGCCCCAGTGTGCAACGCTGGATGAGGATGTTTCGTTCTCTTGGAGGGGACGAGTCTGGCGAACTCGCCGTACTCGCTCGCCGCAAGATGGAGAGCGGCCTTAGTCCGGCTCCATAAAGTCGCGGTCCACCGCGTGCGTAGCGATCTCTTCCAGCGCCGTCCTGTACGCCGAAACTGGAAACTCCGACAGGAAGTCCACCGCCTCCAACGCATACTCCCGCGCCTTCGAATAGGCCTTCATCGTTCCCGCGGAGATCCCCACACTCTCCACTGCCATGGCGAGATCCTCCGCGGTATGCGGTTCCTTGCGCAGGATCCTCCGCAGGATGTGATCTTCTTCAAACTCCTCCAGCGCATACAGGATCGGCAGCGACAGTCGTCCTTGCTCAATATCGATCCCGGGCGACTTGCCGGCGAGATGCTCGGGCCGAACGAGATCGAAGATGTCGTCCATGATCTGGAAGGCGGTCCCGAATCGTCTCCCATAACGGCTCAAGTAGAACGCCTGCCGTTTTGTTCCGCCAGCCAGCATGCAGCCGGACTCGCATGCCAGGGCGAACAGGGTCGCGGTCTTGCGGTCGATCGTCCGGAAGTAACGTTGCCGCAACAGCACAGGGTCGCTGTGCGGGTCGGTCATGATCTCATCCAGTTCGCCCCGGCAGATATCGAATCCCACATCGAGGACCATCTTGATCAGGTACATGTCTTCCTGCGTGTCGATCCCATCCACAAAGCAGCGTATCGCCTGGATGAATTGCATATCCCCAAGCAGCACGGCCATCTCCGTGCCCCGTTCGGAGTAGACGGTCTGCAATCCGCGCCGTGTCGGCGCTACATCCACGATGTCGTCGTGAATCAAGGTCGCAACGTGCAGCATCTCCAGCGAGACCGCGGCCTTGATTACTTTCTCTGGCAGCTCCGCCACTCCGTCCGGCAATACCATCCGAGCCGCCAGCATCAACAGGATGGGCCTCAGCTTTTTGCCACGGCGATACGTCTCGTACTCTGTCTCCGTCAGGTAATCGGCCTGTGGCTTCAGGGTCTCCTCAAGCGTGGCCTGGAAACGTACAACATCGTCGTGGATCAGATCTCTGGCACGACTTACAGGATCTTTCAAAAATCACCTTCTCCGCCAGGTGGAATAAGAGCAAAGAGTTGCGGCGGGACGAGCCTTAGTCTGGCGTCCCGGTCCGCGTAAGTCAACCCGTCCAGCGGTAAAACAGGTTTCTTGGAAAAATTACAAGAAGAAAGACAACTCTTTGGGAGCTACGTGCTATAGTTTGCACTGTCTTAGCACTATCATTTCTCCCGTCTTGCAGAGTTTACCTCGCGATCCATCCAAGCCGCGCAACAACAAAGTGGCTGCATTGATCCACAGCGCAGAGTATCGAGCGACCATCGGAGCGTCCATCGACTCTCCGCTCAAGGAGTGATATGCCTGAAGATACCGGTTCTGCCGTTGTTTCGTCCTGGAATGCGCTTTGGCAGCGCTACGGAACCTATGAGCTGATCCCCACCCTGAAGGGCCGTCACCGCATCGGCCTCACATGGTTCCGGCCAATCGGTGAAATCCCCCTTGCCGACACAGGGCCCGTGGTCGTATTGAACAGCGAGACATGGGGCGTCGTCAGTCTTGACCTCAAAGCCGCCTCGGTCTCGCAGCTCGAGACCATTCATCCCGTCAACTTCAACTATGACGCGGCTACCGGCGAGATCACTGCAACCGTCAAGTTTCACGAGCTCAAGTACGCCGGCAGCTATGTGGCGCGTCGTTCGCGCGCTACCGCCTCCGCCCTCAGGATTGCGAGCAAGCAGATGAGCGGGAGCGGCAGCAACCTCGCCGCCGCCGCCGACCCCACCGATTCCATTACGCTTGCCAAAAGCTATCAGGACCAGCTGGCCACACAGACCGGACCGAACGGCAGTACGATGCTCAACGCCTACTATCGCTATAACAACGCGTACAGCACGGCGTTCGACAACAGTAAGTTCTCCAGCAAGTGGGCTAACTATCCCACCGATGGCCAAAACACGTCCTTCTATGCGCAGCAGACCCACACCGCGGCTTTGCCAGGTAATACCAGCAGCGTTCCGGTAAACGGTCAGGGAGGCGACTCTGCCTACAACCGTCACGCGCTCACGATGCAGCTCTTTTTGGTTGCGGCAGTCTCCGATGTGGATGCCGCAACCGCCGCAACGCAGTTTGATAACACCACTAAACAGCCCGCGCAGCAGTCCCAGACCGTCGACAGCGTGCTCAACATCGTCAAAACCACCCCTCCCTCTCAGGTGGGGAAATTGACTGCGGCGCAGACTGCTGAACCTCTGTGGCGTTTGAAGCTTCGCACCGAACTCGAAGATCACTGCGATGAGATTCGCAAGGCGAAGGACGATCAGTTGCGCGGCATCACTCTTCGCGAGGAGACCGGGGCACCGATCGAGGGGCAGTTCAACTCTTACTTTTCTCTCCCGACGCTCATCCTTCGCGGCAAGGTTACGCCATCCCCGGATGGTGGCGCGCCCAGTGTGGCGTTTACCTCGGCAGAGGCGACTTACCCTGAAGTCTCCGTGCGCCTCGGGGTCTTTCCTGGCAAGCTGCATCCGGAACTGGCGACTGCGGTCGACAAGGCGCGCTTCCTCAAGTCCTTCCTCGGCAAGCGCGTTGCTTCGGCGCTCCAGTCTTCCGGGCTGCTCATGCAGATGAGCAGGCTTATGAACTTGGCCCTTGTTGAACAGTCCGGTAATCCGAAGATTTAGACCCTACACCGTTATTCCAGAGCTTTGCAGGAGGCGACTTCGATGAGTCAGGATGTCCTCGCAACAGTCAAGAAGTACCTGGCCGAGGGTGGTAAATCCATCTCGATCACGCCCGATATCGCCACCGCCTTCGGTCCAGCCATCGGCAATGCCGTCGCGCAGATCTTCAGCGGCGGTATCGATGTCAACGGCGCCAACTTCAGCCTCACCGGCGACTCCGCCGTGGCTACCATCTCTGGCGAGGGTTCCAAAGCCCCGCTGGTGCAGTCGATCAAGGTTGTGGCTGTCTTCACTGCGACCAGCGACGATGTCACCCTGAACTTTACCGGCACCCTGCAGTCGACAGTCCTGTTGTCCGATGCGTGGCCCTCCGAGCTGAACTTCTTTCCCTTCAACCAGCTCGCTCTGACCGGCGGCAACCTCAAGCTCGATGTCGATCCCAAGGCGACCACGCTCGACCTTGTGATCACCCCGACAGTCAGCTTTGAAGGACAGCCCCTCGGCACGGGTTTGCTCGAGGTCAGTTACGACGGCAAGACCCTCGGCTATGTAGGCGGCTTCATGGCGACCGGTTCCTGGACCCCGTTCAAGGACTTCCCGGTACTGAGCAGCCTCACGATATCGGGAGAGTTTGGCGCCTTCTTTGCCACCATCGACGCCTCCGATCTCAGCGCCTTCTCCGGCTTCCCATTCCCGCCCACGTCCATCGGAGCCGGCCTTACGGTCATCGGTCTCCTTGAACTCGATGGAGGTCTCTCCGCCATCAAAAACTTCCTGCCGGATGCCACCAAGCTGGAGCTGACGGCCATCATCCCCCAGGACGGCGGTACCTCCAAGGCAAGCATCGTCGCCGACATCTCGCAACCGGCAACGAACAATGCGTTCGTGCTCAGCGACTTCAATCTCGCCTGGAAGTCCACCTCGGCGACCTCCGGCTCCATTGCTCTCACCGTCGCGGCGACCGTCAATATATCGAGGTCTGAGAGTTTGATCATCGCCGGCGCAGGTATCTTCAACTACGGTACAACTCCGAGCCTTGAGCTCAGTCTGCAACTCACGGCGAAAGGCGGCTGGCTGCACCCCTTCGGGATACCCAATCTAACGATTCTCACCGTGGCCTTCGCCATCACGCTGGCTGAGGATGACGGACTCACCATCCTCATGGCCGGCACTATCGAGATTGGCACCGGACAGCCGCAACCCGTCCTTCTTACCGCGGGTGCCGGCTTTGCCGACTTCGAGGTCCCCGACTTTATTGCCGCGGAACTTTCCGCGGAGCATAAGGACGCGGTCGTTACCCTTGGCCAACTCATCACGGACTTCCTCCCTGTCCTGGACTTCAACAAATTCCCACTCCTGAGTGACATCACCTTCACGGACCTCCAGTTCTGGGCCGTCGCCAATCAGGTCACCATCCTTGGCAAGACCTATAATCCCGGCATCGGCGCCTCGGGAGAGATTGCGTTCTTCGGCTACACGCTGGACTTCGGCTTCAACCTCATCACCACGCCTTCTACCGCCGTTCAGGCCAAGGGCGTCCTCAGCTACAAAGGCGGCCCCATCGTCATTACCGGTGGCGGCATCACCTGGCTTACCATCTCCAGCGCTGACGGAAAGTCCGGCGCCGCAGCCTGCATCGACACCACGGGTGGCGACTACTGCTCCGGCATCGCCGGCGTCCCGAACGCCTACTTCGCCATCAACGCGCGAGTTGAGCTCCTCGGCCTCGTCGGGGTCTCCGTCGTCGCCCTCGCCACCAAAGACGTCTTCGAGCTCGATATGGACCTGGCGGCAGGCGGCATCTTCTCTGAGAAGCTGCATGTCCTCTTCAAACCGAGTACGAACGACTTCGCGGCCTCTATTGATACCGACTTCTCTCCGCCGGACATCAAGCTCGGGCCGTGGGGCATCATCCCGGAGTTCACGATTCCCACGCCCAAGATGTCCATCTGCCTCGGGCTGGGCACCGTCATCCCTTCGGCGCCCATCTGTCAGGACCTGTACATGCCGGGTTCGGCGCCGTACTTCCACTTCGACCTGCACTTCAGCTTCGTCGGCATCAGCTTCGACATCGCCGTCTCGCTCGACATCAATGAGGTGACGAATGCGCTGAACGACTTTGGCTCGTTCATCGTCAAGTGGCTCGCCGGTAACGCAAAGCTGGTCCTTGACTTCATCCTGGAGAGTGCCGAACTGCTCACAAAGCTCCTTCTGCAAATCCTCACCGATATCGCCGACCTAGTCGCTTATGTTGCCGGGCTCGTCGCCAAGCAGCTTGGTATTCTTTTTGAAGATGCCTACAAGCTGGCCGGCGAGATATGGGATGCTCTCCAAGAGGCTTGCGCCGTCGTTACTGGCAACGACGCCATGGGCTCGAGCCAGATGCTCGTGGCGAATACCTCGGGTGGCGTCACTGCGATGACCGTTTCCTCCGGCATCATGCCTGCCGTCCGCACCGTCCCCGCCGTGCTCTCCGATCTCATGGGTACTCCCCAGGGAGATGCACTGCTCTTCCACTATTACTCACACCGTGAGGAGGCGGAGCAGATCCTTCGCCGCAACCAGAATGTCCGTCATGCCTCCGATGAGATCATGCGCAAGCACCGCGAGACAAATGAGTTTGCCTCCGGCATCTACCTCCCCCTCGCCATCGATCTGATCCGGAACACCGCGACCGTTGCCAGCCCAGACTTCCAGGCCTCCGCCGAGGCGGTCATTGACGGGCTGGAGCCCTATCGCGAGAAGACCTACGATGAGCTTCTTGTGCTCATCCATGCTGAGTAGCGACTTCAATCTGGCGGTGGACCATATCCACCTGAAAGCAGGAGTGAATGCCTGATCCGTTAGCACCCATCATCCAGAAGATGCTCAACCAGGTCATGGGCATGATCAATAACCCAAGCCCCTCGAACTCTTATTACTTCCCTACATGGATCAAGGCCAACGGCTATGATCCCTACGGGAAGGACAAGGTCCTGCAGTGGAGCCTCTCCATCACCGACCCCACCATCGTCAGCCAGGCCAACGCTATCTGCCCTACCATCGACATTCAGGACTCGCCCTGCCCGGATACTCAGTCCTTCATCGGAGTCCCGCAGAAGTACCCCAGCGTCACGCTGGGCGGACCTAACCCCGGCCAACTGGTCGTCAGTGGCGCGCAGAATGCCTTCATGAAGTCCATGACCTGCGACCCCAACAGTCCTCTCCAGCTTCAAGCCGTCATGCTTCTCTCCACGCTGCCCAACTTTGCCAAAAACGTTGTAATCAATGGCGACTTCAGGTTTACCCAGTACTGCTGCTGCAGCGCCGATGGAAACGTCTGCAAGGGCCCGCCTGTGCCTGAGGTCGGTACTGGCACCTTCAGCGCCACTTGCAACTCCACACCCACCATCACTCTCTTCTTCGACATCACGAAGCTCAGTCCCGGCGTGCTCAATATCGCCGTCAACAAGATTAACTTCGTCCCTAGCGCCGACTGGCCGGGGAGTGCCGATATCACTGTCAAGATCGATATCAAGAGTATCCCTAAGACCAGCAAGAAAGATGCCTACAATAACCTGGCGATGGCCGCCTTCAACAGCGCCGACGGTCTCAAACAACTGGTCCAGCAGATCAACGCCGTCATGAATGATCCCAGCCAGTTGGCATTTATGGGTGCGGCTCTCACCAATGTGATTGATGGCTACCTCAAATCCAGCCACCAATACCCATTTGACGGTTCGTACCTGGCTCTCTTTTAGCGCGAGTGTTACTCCAGAACCATTCAGGCAGTCAGCAGCGCGATAAGCCTGTCATTCTCGTTGTAGGTCACTGTGGCATTCCTACAGGCTTCAGCCGCGTCCTGCGTCAGATCATCCTGACACTGTCCGCCGCCGACTTCAGCCTTCATCATCTCGCCATCAATCTCCCGCAAGGGGAGCCGACACCGGACTGGCCTTGTCCGGTTCTTCACAACCACGACCCGCGGGACCTCCATAGCCCGGATGTCTTGCTCCGCGTCCTCGATTCGTTGCGCCCCGATGTCGCTCTCATCCTCGATGAACCCTGGGCGTGCGCTCGCTTCATGCCGGCCTTTGCACACCATCAGCGGGTGCGTGTGGTCTTGTATCTGGCTATTCACGGTCGCGAATCACTGCCTCCGCCTATCGTGGCCGACCTCTCTACTGCGCATCATCTGGTCGCCTTCACACCCCAAGCTTGTGAGTTGTTACACCAGGCATTGCAGCCTCTCGCGGCCGGCCCGCGAGTCAGCGTCATCCCCCACGGAGTAGACACGCAGGCCTTTCGCCCGCTCCTCAAAACGTCCGATGGCCTGCCCTCCCACGCCCGGATCTCTCACGCGCGTCAGCGCCTCTTTCCCCACAACCCAGAGCTCAACGATGGATTTATCGTGCTCAATGCTAACCGTAACCAGCCCTTCAAGGGCATCGATCGCTGCCTGGAAGGCTTCGCGCGATTTGCTCAGGGCAAGCCCGCGAATGTCAGGCTGTACCTGCACATGGGCTCTCGGCCCGCGCTTCCCGGCGAGGTTCCCTTCGTCGACCAGCTTGGCATTCGAGACCGCATCCTTCCCCGGCACCCGCCAACGGTTCATCCATCTGCCGGCGATACCTGGCTCAATCTGCTTTACAACGCCTGCGATGTCGGCATCAATACTTCGCAACGCGAGGGCTGGGGGCTCGTCAGCTTTGAGCACGCCGCCACAGGGGCAGCGCAGATCGTTCCCAATCACTCCAGTACGGCAGAGCTTTGGCCCGGCCGCGCTCTGCTTCTCGACACCGAAGTGCCGGACAAAGCACCCGGCCCGCTCTTCGGTGGCGGCAACGTGCAGGTAGGGGCTATCAGCGAAGCCATCGAGACGCTCTATACAAATACTACTTTGCGCGAAACGCTGTCGACGGCGGCCTATCGCTTCGCCACCGACGAACGCTTTCAATGGTCCCGTATCGGTCACATGTGGAGCAATCTTCTACACGCGCTGCTCGCATCCTAGTCGAACGTCAGTTCGATCATGGCATTTTGCGAAAAATGCGGCTGCGAGTAGGAGATAGAGATCGTTCGCCCGCCCTCTCGATCGAACTGCGGGTGTTGAAACCCCAGCGAGACGATCTTCGCCTCTTCGCGGTGCGGCACGATGCCCGCGCGCAGAGCATCGCTGTAAGGCCCCCACGGCTGTGGCGCTGTACGCAGGCATAGTTGCTTTGTGTGGCCCTCAACATAGGTCATCACATAGCATCCAAGATGCTCGTTGAACGCTACGGAGAACTCCGAACTGCATTGAGTCAGCGGTTTTGCTGATGTCATCGTCCGCGTCCATCCGGCCTCTCCCGTGTAAAAACAGTACTGCTTCGGTTCATCGATCGCATCCATGGGTACGCGCGCAAGGAAGGCCTCATACTCCAGCCCCGCCGGCCGGCTGCAAAACACCAATAGCCAACCGTCCTTCTCCATCAACTGCACTCCGCAATGCGTATCGGCCGGCAGTACGGGCCACGGTCGCCAATCGCCCTCCCGTGTCCAGCGCGAACAGGTTCCGGTCTGAAGATTCAGCCTGGCGATCCCGTTGCCCACTTCGATGAACCCCCATGTCCCGGCCGCAGCCTGCTGGATTCCCAGATAGAAGAAGACCACCTCCTCGCTCACCTGAATTCCATGCTCTGGCCAGAACCGCACTGCCAGTGCGCTCTCCGCGCCGTTACCTGTCAGGATCTCGCGTGGCTCATCCCTGCTGTCAGAGAAGTAGCTGAGTCCCGCCATTGCAGCGTTCAGCGACCCTGCGCCACGCTCGCTGAACGCTGCGCTGTTGGCCAGAAACCGTCCGCTGTTCCGCATGACGGGCGAGGGAAGGGGCGCCAGCAACGTATCGGAGAAGAGAAACAGCGACCGCCCATCTTTCAGCGCTACGCTCTGCCCGCCGTCCTGTCCCATCAGTTGCCACCGGCGCCCTTGACCAGCGGTGGCATATCCGAGACTTCGTACTGATCGAATCGTTGCCGCAGGCTCCAGCAATAGAACTCCTCTTCACTCGTTCGCGAACTTCCCAGGTTACGGCTTCCTTTGTCTCTATCCTTGGGCTGCTGCGTAGTTTACCCTAGGGGTCATCATGCGCTGGCTGCTCTTGAAAGAAGTTCTGGAGTTGAATCCCGGCAGGAACGCCGTCGCTCTTGCTTCCACTGATTTTCCGGACACGCTCTTTGCCGATCACTTTCCCGGCATCCCGGTCACGCCCGGCGTGCTTCTCATCGAGATGGCCGCGCAACTCTCCGGCCGCCTCGTGGCCGTCACCGCCTCGCAGCGAGACAACACTCTGCGGCTTCCCTTTCTTTCGATGGTGCTGGAGGCCAAGCTGCGCAGATTTGTAGGCCCCAACCAGCTGCTTCGCATCGAAGCTGAGATTGAGGAACTGGAGACGCTCTCCGCAGTCTGCCGCGCGCGCGTCCTCTGTGATCGGGACCGCGTCGCCTCCATGCGTCTCATGCTCGCCTTTCTGCCGGAAGAGGAGACTAAGCTCCATGACCGCGCTTTGCTGGAGGCCCGTGAACGCTCCGAGTTCCAGCGCCTCGGACTGATCGGCTTTCCACCGGGAGACGTTCGTGTGGCCAGCCGGTAAGCCGTCTCCCAAAGTCTGCATCATCGGCGCCGGTCCCTCGGGCCTGGCGACAGCCCATCGCCTGCTTGAAGCAGGCATCCGCGATCTCTTGATCGTGGAACGTCAAAGCGATGTCGGCGGTAACTGGACGTGGGGCGACCGCGCAGCGCACAGCAGCCTCTATGAGACCGTACGCTCCATCAGTTCACGCGACATGACCGCCTTTCAGGGCATCCCGTTCTCCTCCGCAGTCGACATTTATCCCACGCGAACCGATCTGCTGCATTACCTGCAACGCATGGCCACGCACTTTGACCTGCGCCGCCACATCCGCTTCAACACGCAGGTGGTTTCGGTCACTCCGTCGACCACGGCTGGCTGGTCGGTAATCACGGAGGGCCGATCACCAGAGAATTTCGACGCCGTCTGCGTCTGCAGCGGCCATCACTGGAATCCCGCTTACCCCGATCTGCCCGGGAATTTTTCAGGCCGCATCGTCCACGCCCATGACTACCGGAACTCCTCGCGCTTTGCGGAGGAAGACGTGCTCGTCATCGGCTGCGGCAACTCTGGTGCCGATATCGCCGTCGATCTCGCCCGCCGCGGTTGCAAGGTAAGCCTCAGCATTCGACGCGGCTATCACATCGTCCCTCGCTTCCTCTTCGGCATCGCCTCCGATGTGCTCTACTCGCGGTTGCGGCGCTTCGTTCCCTTGCCGCTTCTGCGACCCGTCGCGCAGTTGCTCCTCACCGCGCATCGCCGTTATCAAATCGGTGGCGCGCTGCCCACGCCCGATCACGGTCTCTTTGCCACGCATCCGCTCGTCAACTCTGAGTTGATTCCATGTATCCGTTCCGGAGGCATCCGAGTCGTCGGCTCCATCGCCGATATTCACGGCCAGCAGGTACGCTTTAGCTCATTCGGCCCTCGGTCCGGCTCCAATGGCGCGGCTACGCTCCACTTCGATACCATCATCGCGTGTACCGGCTACAAAGTGGCCTTCCCCTTTCTGGCCTCATCCATTACCGGCACCACCACGGAGCAGTTGCTGGCTCGCCTGCAACTGCGGCTGGTGCACAAGGATCAACCGGGCCTCTACTTTGTAGGACTTCTTCAGCCCTCCGGTTCTCTCTGGCCCGTTGCCGATGCGCAGGCAAAGTTTATCGCGGCACATCTGGCGGGAGCAGTGCAGCCTCCCTCCGTGGAGCCGCCAGCAACCCGTACCACCGATCGTTACGTCCCATCTGCGCGACATCTGCTCGAAGTCGACGGAGAAGATTACGAGCGCACTCTCCTCGCTCTTGCCTCCGCGCACCACTCCCACGGAACTGGGCAGGCGCAATGAAGCCTCTCCGTATTCTTATCACCGGCTCATCCGGCTACCTCGGCCGCGCCATCGTTCAAACGCTGCTGCGCCAGACTGAGGTTGAACTTATTGTAGGCGTCGATCTCCGCTCCTCTCCGGCGTTGTTGAAGCTTCGCGATCCCCGTTTGCTTCTCGTCACCGCAGACATTGCCGATCCTCTCGACGATCTCCTCCGCGAACACAGCATCGACACCGTCATCCACGCAGCCTTCATCCTTCGCCCCTCCCACGACCTGCTCCGCATGAGACGCACGAATATAGAGGGCACGCGCAGTCTCCTTCGCGCCTGTGCTGCCTGCAGCGTCGGCCATCTGCTGTACCTTAGCTCTGCTTCGGTCTACGGCTTTGTCCCGCAACAGACAGCGCTGCTCACCGAGGCGGACTCGCTCAACCCGCATCCCGGCTTTCCCTACGCCGAACACAAAGCCGAGGCCGACCGCCTCGTGCACGACGCTCGCTCGCTGGGCTCCATTCCTGCGGTCGCTGTCCTTCGCCCGTCCTTCATCATCGGCGGCGACAACGACAATCCGCTCTACGAGCACCTCGCCCGCCGCCTGGTCTTTCTTCCCAGACCCATGTCGTCGCTCCAACTCACACACATCGACGACCTCTGCTCCGCGGTAATTTTGCTACTGAATCACCGTGCCAACGGCACCTACAACCTCGGTGCGCCCGGCGCGCTTACCCCCTTGCAGATGGTGGAGCGCCTGCACGGCAGGGTGATCCTTCTTCCCCAGGCACTACTTCACGCCTGCAATCAGGTCGCCTGGAACCTTCGTGCCCGCTGGATTACCAACGCGCCGTCGAATGCGCTCAGCTCTCTTGAAGGCTACTGGCTCATCAGCAGCGACAAGATCAGGGCTGAACTTGGTTTCCAGTTCACCCGCGACAGCCACCAGGCCTTCGATTCCCTCGTGCAGCAGCATGCACGTCTCCGATATGAGCGCAGGTTTGCAGGCCAGTAGAGAACGTTTCATAGAACCGAAGATAAAGCGCATTCAAGCTCGCAGTAGTCAGATTGCTACTGCCAAATGTCACTTTGAGAAACCCCTATTGCTCCGGGTGAAGTTGAGCTTTGAGAAACTGAAGATAGATATCCCAGTCCGTGGGCACCATGCCGTGACCGCCCTCGTGCATGTAGTAGTTCAGGCCATTGCTAAAGAGTGGCGTTTTGGCAGCGGGCCATACATCGGTACCGAGATCCTGTTTACCGAGCAGCTTATAGACCGGCCCCGCCGCGACGGCGGCTAGGAACTCGCCCTTCGGATCCGACCAGTTGTCGGTACTTCCCGTTTGCAGCAACAAGGGCCGCGGAGCGATGAGCGCAACCAGCATGTTCGCATCCATCGGAGCTTTGTCGGGGAAGCCTCCATACTTTGCGTAGTTCTCCGCAAACTGATACGGATACCGGGTCGGCGCGGTAAGGTGCGCAATGGTCTCGCCATAGTCGCGATGGCTGAGAGCCGCGCCGCCTTCTCCTGAACAGCTTGCAATAACCGCGGCAAAGCGCTGATCGTGCGCTCCTGCCCACATGACCGTCTTGCCAAGGCGGGAGACGCCATGGATGGCGACGCGTTTGGCGTCGACCGATTTATCGGTCTCAAAGTAATCTTCGACGCGACTCATGCCCCAGGCCCAGGCGGAGATTGAGCCCCAGTCATCAGCCGCGCGCTTGCTCTCACCCGGCTTCAGATATCGCGCACGAATGCCGTTCGAGAATCCGTCGAGATAGTCAGGATCGACGTCTCCGTAATAAAAGGTTGCTACACCGATTCCTGCGTCCAGAAGCGGCTCGACGTTCAGGCGTCCGAAGCCTCGACCGGCAGGAGGCGCAATCAGTGAATTGGTCTTTGGGCTCCAGACCTTCTGCGGCGTAATGCCCGGATCGTTAACCGCATTCTGTATCGCCCCGAAGTTGATGCTGAAGAACATCGGAACCGGCTTTTTCGCGTTCGACGGAATGTATTCGAGCAGATGGATGACCGGCCATGACGGATCCCTGGAGAGATGGATGTCGATCTGTTTGCGAATGGCCTTGCCATTCAGCGCGGGCGTTCCCTTGTCTACGACCTCGAAGCTCTCTCCCGCTGGCCGCCCTGGGGCAATGCCAAACTGCTGCGTCTCAAAGAGGCGAAGAATCTCGGGGCGCCTTTTTTGGTTCCACGTCTTCGCGTCGTGGACTTCCTTTCCATCATCGAGCCTCAACGCATCGGGAAGGGTATAGGTGCCTACCTTCGCCTCGTCGTAATTCACCGGAATGCCGGCAACGACGCTTGGGGCCGGTTTCGGAGCAGTCCGGGGAGGCTGGCCGTTCATCGTGAATGCGGTGAAGGCGATAACGCAGAGAGAGGAGGCGAGCTTCAATGTCATGGCGATGCACTCCGGGGGGCACCAGAAAGTTGAATTTATTTCTAAGGTGAAATTTCAGCCATGCGAACGTTAGATTTACGCACACGAGATTGTCAAGCGTCATTGGCCCCGCATGGGGTCTGCGCTCGGTTGATCTTCCGTTGTCAGAACGTCCAATAGAGCAAGAAATGACAGCGGCAGGCCGTCTCCATGAAGCTGGCGCTGGCCTACAATGGATGTTATGCCGTCCCTCATACCTCTGCTGACTCCTCGCGAAGCCGCAAACATGTTGGGCATCAGCTATGCCACCATCAAGCAGTGGATACTTAACGGCAAGCTCAAAACTGTACAGACCCCAGGCGGACACCATCGCATCTCCGAGTCCACGCTCAAGCCATTCCTCGCGAGCGACAAGCGCAAGCCCGTCGAGGATTCCCGGGAACGCTATCGTAAAGTCAGCGGACGTAATCAACTTGTAGGTCATGTGGTCAGCGTCAGCATCGATGGTCTTCTCGCCAAGGTTGTGGTGAGCATCGGTTCGCAAAGGGTCACAGCCATAATTACTGCCGACGCTGTTCGCGAGATGGGACTCAAGAAAGGCGATGCTGCTGCAGCTCTCGTTAAGGCAACTGAAGTGATGGTCGAGCGCCTCTAAAAAACAGATAAGCAAAATCGTTGACTATACGATTTGAATTGAGTATTGTCGTTATGTGCCCCCACGACTGCGGCACCCTCCGACCCTATTCATTAATAGATCACGTATGTGATTGTGCGTCTTCGCGCACTCAGGACCCCCTATGTCCAGAATATTCACTCTATGCGCAGTCGTATCTATATTTGCCATGTCGTCGTTGTCGCTTCATTCACAGATGGCGAGTGAACTCAAGGGACGCATTACCGATACCGCGGGAGCCGCCATTACCTCAGCTACGGTACGGGCTACCGAATCGGCTACTCATATCGCGCAGACCGGAACGACCTCGAGTGAGGGCTATTATGTCTTCGCTCATCTTGTTCCCGGAACCTATCAGATCGATGTCGATGCACCTGGATTCCGCCACACCACCCGCACCGGCATTACTCTCATGGTCGGTCAAACAGTCGCAGCGGATATCACGCTTCGCATCGGCGAACAGCAGCAAACCGTGACCGTCAGAGCCGATGCGCCGCTGTTGCAATCGCAGACCAGCAGCATTCAGACAAGCATCTCTGCCGCAACGGTTGCCGCTCTTCCGCTCAACACCCGCAACTTCGTGCAGCTTTCTACTCTGGCTCCCGGTGTTGCGCTTCCGCCGGGAACGTTGCTCCCGCGAATCAACGGCGGTCGTCCACGCACCAACGAATATCTTTTTGATGGAATTTCGGCTCTGCAGCCGGAGCCAGGTCAGGTCGCATTCTTTCCCATACTCGACGACATTCAGGAGTTCACCGTCGAGACCGATAATGTCTCCGCGGAGTTTGGCCGCTTCAACGGAGGAGTAGTCAACGTAGCCACACGTTACGGAACCAATCAGCTTCACGGCAGTCTCTTCGAGTACTTTCGTAATGAAGCTCTCAATGCGCGCAACTACTTTGCGAAGGATACTGAGCGACAGCCCGAGTATCGCCGCAACCTCTTCGGCGCGTCGCTTGGCGGCCCTATTCGTCATAGCCGTCTTTTCTTCTTTGGCGATTATCAGGGAGTCAAACAACGCATCGGCATTACTCGTATCTCGACTCTGCCTACATTGGCGATGCGCCAAGGGATCTTTACGGGAGTCTCCAATATCTACGATCCATCTACAACGACCGTTGTCGATGGAAAATACGTTCGTCAGCAATTTCCGAACAACGTCATCGACAAGCCGCTTGATCCTGCGGCACTGGAGCTTCTCAAGCGCATCCCTGCTCCAACCGATCTCAATGCGACGGCCAATAACTATACCCGCACCGGCAATGATGACGATCACCAGAATCAGTTCGATCTACGCATCGATGGCGCTCTTGGCGCTCATGATCGTGCCTTTGGCCGATACTCCTACTACAACGAAGTAGAGCAGCCTGTAACTCCATTGCCTGATGGAAGCGGCGCGATCAGCGGCTCCGTTCTTGGCACCGGCAATGTCTCCGGTCTATCGAATATTCTGGGACAGCAGGCCGTCTTCAATGAAACTCACACCTTTACCAGTGCCATTGTCAACGACCTGAGACTTGGATATACGCGACGCGGCAACACTATCAGTGGAGCGTCTCTCAATAACACAGCATCCGCCGCGCTCGGCATTCCGGGAATCCCGACGAATGCCGCCTTCAACGATGCTCTCCCTCTCTTCACCTTCACCGGCTTTCAGCAACTCGGCTCAAAGGCCAGCACGTTTTCGCAGTATCAGACCGCCGTGTGGCAGGTGACGAATACCATCCTCTTCACGCATGGCCGGCACGCGATCAAGGCTGGACTAGACCTTCGCTGGTACCAACTCAATGCAGTCTCGCCTCCAAGTCCCACCGGTAGCTTTGCCTTTACGACAACGGGCACGAACCAGCAGGGAATTACGAATACCGGCAATGCCTTTGCCAGCTTTTTGCTGGGTCAGGTCGATACCTTTCAGATAGACCTGCAGCGCAGCAAGATTCGTCCGCGCGATCACATCGAAGAATACTTCGTTCAGGATGATTGGCGTGTGCTGCCGCAACTCACTCTTAACATCGGTGCGCGGTGGACGCTGCATCTTCCTTCAACCGAGCGTGACAACCAGGGAGCCGTCTTCAATCTACAGACACAGCAACTGGACTACCTCGGCAAGGACGGTTATTCGCGTAGTGCTCGTGAGCTTCATTGGGACAATCTGGCTCCGCGTGTCGGTTTAGCCTATCTGTTTACGCCAAAGACGGTCGTTCGTTCTGGGTTCGGGATCGTCTTCATCGACCAGTCAGGCATTACGACTCCGTTCACGACTCCTCAATTTCCGTTCATTCAGAACGTTCAGCAAAAGACGCAGGATAGCGTCAATGAGGCATTCACTCTCTCCTCCGGTCCTACCGTCGCTCCCATTCCGCTGACCCCGGATGCCGGACTTGGTCAAAGCGTCTATACCGCCGACCGTACAGCCGGATCCGGTTATGTTCAGCAATGGAATCTTGCCGTGCAGCACGCCCTTACTAATAATCTGTCGTTTGAGATTGCCTATGTCGGCTCCCACATTGTTCACGTCGGCATTCCGGATTCCAACCTCAACCAGCTTACGGCGGATCAACTCGCCGCAGGGCTTACCGATCCAGCCTCACTTACCCGGCAGGTAGACAATCCCTTCTACGGCCAGATACCTGGTAGCAGCCCCATCGGCGGAAAGACCGTTGCGGCAGCACAACTGCTTAAGCCCTATCCGCGCTTCCAGAACGTCGCGACCTATCGCCATAACAGTGGGACCACGAACTACAACGCGCTTGAGGCAAAGGTGGAGCAGAGGCTCTCGCATGGGCTTGCTCTCACCTTTGCTTACACTCACTCCAAGCTCATCGACGATGCATCCTCCGTCTTCTCGTCGACCGTCCTGTCCTCGCCCAATTCGAGCAGCCTGGTAGCCGCCGATACCTTCCGGCCTTATCTGGAACGCGATTCTTCTTCGGGTGACATGCCCAATGTGACTGCTCTCAGTGCTACCTACGATCTACCCGTTGGACGTAATCATCGCTTTGCCTCCAGCGGCATTGGCAGTGCCGTCCTGGGCGGATGGAGGGTCAACGCGATCCTCTCTCTGCAATCCGGGATGCCCGTCACCGTAACTCAGGCGACGAACAACAACTCATTTGCGGGCTTTGCGCTTCAGCGCCCCAATCTCGTTGCAAAGCCATCGTTGCCCGCATCAGAGCGAACTCCTGCAAAGTACTTCAACACCAAGGCCTTCGCCACGGCGCCACAATTTACCTTGGGCAATGCCTCTCGCAATCCGGTGCGCGGCCCGGCTTACCGCGATCTCGATCTCTCGCTGGTCAAGCACACCAAGCTAGGAGAGGTTACCGATCTCGAACTTCGCGCGGAGCTCTTCAACATCACCAATACGCCAGCCTTTTCCAAGCCCAACGGCAGTTTTGGAACATCCGCCTTCGGCTCGATTACCAGCACTGCCACCGATCCTCGCGTCGCGCAGATAGCAATCCGTCTGAGCAGATAGGCGCAAGGCTAAATCGCCGGTGTCGCCAGATTGTCGTCCTTCGTCTCCCGAATCATAAGCAGGCCTATAAAGGTAAGAACCGCCGATGCGAAGAGATAGTAGCCCACATACTGAAGTCCATAAGTTCTGGCCAGCCATGTAGCAATATATGGCGCCAGCGAAGCGCCCAGAATGCCAGCAAGACTGAACGCAAGGGAACTGCCGGTGTATCGCACCGGAGTGGGGAATAGCTCCGAGATCACTGTTCCCAGCGGCCCGTAAGTAAGACCCATCAACGATAACCCTACGGCCATCATGACCACCGCTCCCGTGGTGCCGGCAAGAAACATGGGAGCCATGGTCAGGCCGAAGATGCCGATCAGGACGGTGATCCAGAGCATCACGCGACGCCGTCCCCGCTCGGCCAGGACTGCGGCAATCGGAATGGTGATCGCGAAGAAGAAGATGCCGAACAACTGGATCAGCAGAAACTTCTCGCGGCTGTAGCCCAATGCGCTGGTGCCCCACGACAGCGCGAAGACGGTCATCAGATAGAAGAGGACAAAGGTCGCAAGGCTCAGCATGATGCCGGCGACGAGCGCCCTGGTATGGTCGCGCACCACCGCTAGCATCGGAAGCTTCACCTGCTGGCCGCGATCGAGCGCTTCCTGAAAGACCGGAGTCTCGGTAATCGTGAGCCGCACGTAGAGTCCGAGAAAGACAAGCACTGCACTCGCCAGGAATGGCAGCCGCCAGCCGAAAGCGAAGAACTGCTGATCGGTGAGAAGTCGCGAGAGCAACAGAAAGACGCCTCCCGAAAGGAAGAACCCGATCGGCGCTCCCAGTTGAGGGAACATGCCGTACCACGCTCGCTTGTTGGGAGGAGCATTTTCGATAGCCAGCAAAACTGCGCCCCCCCATTCCCCTCCAAGGCCGAGCCCCTGGCCGAAGCGGCAGATTGACAGAAGCAGCGGCGCGGCGAAGCCGATCGTGTGATAGGTAGGCAGAGCGCCGATGGCGACCGTCGAAATGCCCATGGTCGACAGCGCGATAACCAGGGTTGTCTTCCTCCCGATGCGGTCGCCGAAGTGGCCGAACAGCGCCGAACCCACAGGCCGCGCCAGAAACGCGATCCCGAAGGTCGCTAGTGAGGCAAGTCTGGCAGAGACCGGATCGGAGGCCGGAAAGAACAGCATCGGAAAGACGAGTACCGCCGCAGTCGCGTAAATATAGAAGTCGAAGAACTCAATGGTCGTTCCGATCAGGCTGGCGAATAGAACCTGTCCCGGCGAGTTGATGGTGGCAGTCCTGGCTTGCGTCGTGTTCATTGAATCTCCGATATCCAGCGGACCACATGCCGGAAAATATGTCCAGCCGAATAGCTGGTGAATTCATACAGATCATTGCAGTTCGTGAGCAGGGAACTATCGAGGCCGGAAGAGGACTCGGCAGGAGCAAACGATATCCGATTTTCTAAAGATGTTTGAGGTAGGACTTGGCCGCTTCCAACTCCGGGAAGAGACGCTCCTCGGCCTGAAACTCACGCGAATGGACGCAGCGACGGCCGGCTTTGACGCGGACTGGATGCTTGAGGTGCAGCATCTCGTGATAGAGGAGATATTCGATCGCGCAGCGCGGAGTGTCGGGGCGATCGAACACGCGGCTGACGACGATGGTATTGTGGGCGGCATCATAATGGCCCAGCATACGGCGTGCCTGGTGAGCGCTCCAGGTAAGCGTGGGCCGTCCCATCAATCCATAGAAGAATCGCGTGTTGAGCGATTCGAAGACCTCGTCCAGATCATAGTGATGACCTAGCGCGGTTGAGATGCGCTTGCGTCCGCGTGTCTGGCGAATGTGCTCGGCCTGACGGGAGACAACCTCCGACGAGACGTGGCGGCGATAACGGTCGGCGTAGACAGGAGCAATGGGCTTTTTATAGAGCTTGGCCAGCAGAATGTGGGCGATGGCGCGATGCACGCTCTCCGGCGCCGATTCCAGAAGGTCGGAGAGCCGAACATGGAGACGGCCCTCTCGCAGCCGAATTGTCGTATTCAGCGACGTAAAACGGCGAAATCGAATGTCAAGCGGAGGGATGGGCGCGCGCGGACGGAGATCGCGATACTGCTCTTCAAAGATAGGGATGAGTGCGGAGGACACTATTCCCCAAGATTAACATGACCCGCGCCACGCAGCCAAAGGAGTTCAGCGGGGTATATCGATAGGTCCGCTCTTGTTTTCTTTTGCCGGCGGATGGGCTGCAAACCACGCCTTCTGAGACGCAATAAGCTCGGTAGCGTCATCCCGAAGATCTCGGATCGCTTCGAGAGCCAGCTTGCGGGATACGTTATAAGCGGCATTATCGGGAGGGGACTTGATGTTCGAAGCCCAGCGGTCCGTAGCTTCGACGAGTTTAGGCAGAGACTTGCGAATGTCGCTGTGCCGGGTCGCATAGTCGTCGAGGTTGTCCTCCAGCTCGTTGGCAATGGAGGTGAACTGCTCAAGGAGATCGTGAGTATCCTGTTCGCGGCCGGGGCGGCGTGGATGCGCGAACAGGTCATGGACGGCTCCGGCACGTTCGTCAAGGAATTTAATGAAGACCATGACGCGGTCGCGAGGAACATACGCAGAGTCGCGAAGCTGCTCTATCTCAGCGTTCGAAAGCGAATTATCGTTGCCCTGCGCATGCAGCGGAGGGTGGAGAGCGAGAATGACGAGGGCGAGACATATTCGTCGCAGCATTCGAGCCTAATGGTTGAACACCTGGTTGAGTAACTGGTCCTGAACCAGATCGAGTTGCTTGAGCGTGGCCTGGACAGTGGTGCGGTCATCGCTGGAGGCCAGGTGAAGCGCCTCGGCGAGACGGCGCGTTGTATGGTGCATCAGCATCTCGGCATTCTTTAGACGTTTGGTGTTCTTTTCAAGGCTGTCCTGGATGAGGCGGGCGTAACGATTGATCTGCTTCAACGTCGCGCTGGCTTGATCGTCATCGCCATTGACGATTTGCTTGACTGCCATTTCAGTCATGGTGTGAACAAGTTGCGTGTAGAGATAGCACTGATCGCGAGGGTTTGCCTGCTGAGCCTGCAACTCAAGCTGGCTCAAAGTCTGGGCATCGGGAACACTTTCGTCGATTGCAGCATGTGCCGGAGGAGTAACCGTAAGGAATAAAGCTGACGCGAGGAGAAAACTGAGGAATCGGCCTATCGATTTCATAACGCACCTCGAAGGGAGCGCTTGTCTACTTCGTGTGTTCGAGGGTGACAAGGCGGTGGCGGGCCTGCCACTCCTCATCCGGGAACTTGCCGTTCGCCACGGAGAGAAACTGTTTGTACAGGTCGCGAGCTTGTTTGACCTGGTGGAGCTTGTCGTTCGCGGTCGCCGCCAGAAACAGGGACGACGGAGACTGTGGCAGCAATCTATCACGAATTGCCAATGCTTGCAAGGTGCCGGTGGGATCGTTGTTTGCCGAAGCCGCAAAGGCAAGGTGGTCGGCAGCGAGGCCTAGGTCATCCTTGGTGGGGAAGCCGGAGGGCTGGGCGACGGCACGTTTCAGAATGGTCTCAGCTTCGGCGAACTGGCGCAGGTGGATCAGCGCGTCGGCGCGATCCGTGACCAGGTTCAGATCGCCCGGATAAAGCGTGGTGAGCGTCGCGTAGAGCGGCGCAGCCTTGTCGAACTGCCCATTGCTGCTATATAGATGGGCCAGCAGGCGGGTGAGGGCCGGATCGTTGGGGCTGGCGGAATGGAGCTTTTCGACGAGAGGGACAGCCTTGCCGGGCTCATTCTGAGCGTCGTAGAGGCTGGCGAGTTGAGCGTTAAGAGTAGGGTCGTCGGGAGTTTTGGCGAGGGCAGAGGTTAAAAGCGCTTCGGCCTGGTCGGGCTTCTTCTGCTGCTGGAAGAGGTGGACCAGCGCCGCCGTGGCGGTGGAGTTTCCCGGATCGACAGCGAGCAAACGGCGATAGGCGGCCTCCGCGGCAGCGGGATCGTTGGTGGCCTCGGCAAGCTCTCCCGAGAGGATGATGTCGTCCGGCGTCTCCGGGGAGATCTTCAGCGCGGCGAGCAGTTCGGCGCTCGCGTCGGCGGGGCGGCTTGCCTGGTCCAAGCGTGCCAGGGCACGGTAAGCGCGTGCCTTGAGAGCGGGATCAGTGGCAGGCGTAAGTGTGGTTGCGGTAAGGAGTTCGGCGCGTGCCTCATCGTGTTTGCCGCTACGGGCAAGCAGAAGGCCGAGCGACAGATGAGCCTCGAAGTACTTCGGATCGGCAGCAATGGCGCGACGGTAGGTATCGGCGGCGTTGGAGGTCTGGTCGAGCGCCTCCTGGGTGAAGCCAAGATCATAGAGAAGATGAGCGTCCTCAGGGCTTTTGGCTGCCAAGGCCGTCAGCAACTTGAGCGCAGTGGGGTAATCGCGCTGGCTGAGAGCCTCGTTAGCCTGAGCGTGCAGCGGGTCTTGCTGGGCCTGAGGAGCGGTGGTGTCCGTAGTCCCGGCGGGGAGTTGGGCGTGGAGCACTCCGGGGGCGAGAAGCATGAAAAATACTGCTAAGGCGGTGGCCCGGAGACAGTGAGGGTACAGCGCGAGGTGGGCGATTCGGTCGTGGATTGCTTTCGGCATCGTGATCCCTCCTCCCTCAACTGAAGACCCAAGGTCTTCGAACAAAAGACTTTAAGCCTGGACTCGGGTCTGGACTTAAGTGCGGAAGCCCGGCCTGGAGTGGTCGGGCTTCGACAGCCTTCTTCTGATTTAAGGATAACAGGGGCGGAGGGTGGACTGCGGCTTCCGCTACGCTGTATCAAATAATTGTTTATCGGGACTAGGCGGGACGGTTTCCGATTTCTGCACCATACCAAAAGCGGCTTGCATTCCCGCGCTGAGTTCTTTCATTATCTCGATATGCTTATCCATCTTTCGCGGCGTTCCTCTTGGTACCCATGAACTTGCAGCCTCGAAAGGACGACTCAGCATGGGGTCTTCCCGAATTCGGTCTTCCATAACATCGCTGAAAGTCATCTCCTTAATCGCAGCAACCGCGCGCTCCAGCGACGCCACATTCATGCTCACCAGTGGTGTGATCTTAAGTTTTTTGTATTTGAGACGATTCAGTTTTTCCTGAAAACGGGCGTTGAGATAGGCATTCGTCATCCAGCTTGAGCCAATGTCGTCCTTCGTAATGATGACGGGAATAATTTTTTTCGCACTGCGCAGCCATTCAGGCAAGCTGGCTTTCGGCATAGTTCCGATATTGTCGATGGCGGTAAGCAGTTGCGATATACCGACTGGCCGGTCGCTGTTCTCGACAAACTTTTCATCCAAATATTTCCTTACCAGCTTGTAATCGCCAGAATATCTAACCCTCGCCGCGCATGTTGCCGTCTTGGCTTCAATCAGAACCGCCGTAGAACCGCACATGATGATCATGTCACAGATCGGTTTGTTGTCCTTATCGTTGACATAGTGCGGATTGGGATAATGGGCGTTCTTGCTCTTGTCGGCGTAGACCTCGAATATCCAGTTCACGTATTCCTCGAACACATCGCCCCAAAATCCGAAATAACTCCGTCTGCGTTCGTCCTTCATCGACATTGCCACGCGCCACAATGCACCGCTCTCAAGCTTTGCCACGGCATACTCATAGTCGATGTCATAGACCTTGTCGTCCACACGTAGATAAGGATGGTCTTTCAAAAATTCAAAATCTGCATATCCATGCGGGGCCTTCTTGTCAGGCAGGTCGCTCAATCGGCAGCAGACAGTGTCAAACATGACGCTAATCTGTTCATCCGTGAGGATTGTCTTTTTAAACCATGAGATTGGCAGGCCTGCTTCCGGCACATCCCCGACCTTGATTTGAGTACGCTCGTTCATCGCATGAAAGGTGAAGGCGAACACAAATTGACTGTACAGTTCCAGCGGGAAGCCAAAAAACTTCTCAAATTCTGCCGGAACATCGAAAATCCTCAGATGTAGAGGCAGTCGCGGAATTATGACAGTCAGATAGATATAAAAGCGCAGAAACAGTAGGAATGGATCTGTGATTGAGTCTATTTCAAAGGTCGGCAGAAAATTCGCTACCCGGTCTGCCATTTCATCCAATTCATCCGGCAGATTGGCGGAATGCTCCTTGTAAAGCAACTCACCCGCACCAAGCAACAACGCGCCTAACGCCCAGTCAGGAACCTGAGACCCGTTTTCAGCTGGCGCTGGGCTAAGGCGCATTGCTTCAGCAGCCAAGAACCGGACCTGCCCTTGAAAGAATATCGGCCTTTTCTTCTTGACCTCTTTCATGGCCCGATCAACAAGGTCTGGTCGCATGAGACGCGGTACCCAATATTCGTTGATCTCTTGCGAAGCCACCGTGTTAGCCTCTGGACCGAATTCGAAGATAATGCTGAACCGAGCGCAGGCGATAAGAATGGCGCTACGTGGGTAGTCGCGTAGCACAGCGCGAAATTCTTCTATGGTGAGGCTAGGGCTTCCATTCAGTTCAGACCAGTTCAGCCATGTTTTCACTTCGGGCGGCGGTGCCAAAGCGACCTCCGTATCAGTTGGCTTTGGCCAATGATAGGCCAGTATCCTTTAAATCAATGAGAGTCTCATGCCTGCGTCACAGGAAGAGATCATCTCATACAACTCAAAATATCATCCTGGCTTATCAGCCAGGCCGCTGCCCCTCGGCCATTGCCTGCTGCGCTTCGATTCTCGACTTCCGCAGTGAGGCAACAGGATCGGTGGTTGGAAAGTACTCCATCCCGATGAAGCGGTTGTAGTGCAGCTTGCCCAGGGCGCGGTAGATATTCCTGTAATCGATCTCGCCTGTTCCCGGCTCGTGCCGGCCGGGAACATCCGCGATGTGAACCAGGCCGACCCAATCGATGTTCTTTTCGAGTTTCTCGATCAGATTTCCACCGGCGCGCTGCTCGTGGTAGAAGTCGTACAGCACCTTGACGTTGGGGCGGTTGACCGCGCGTACGATCTCGAATCCCTCCTGTACCGATGTCAGGAAGATCGTCGGACTTTCGAGCAGATCGATCGGCTCGATGACGATATTGATCCCATTCTCGGCGGCCACGTCGCCGGCCCGCTTCAGGTTATCGACAGCAGCCGCGATCTGCACCTTTGGATCGACCCCTTCAAGCCGTTTGCCGGACTTGACGTTGATCTGCGGACACTCAAGCCCTTTAGCCACATGGCAGTGCGCCGTCACCCGCTTCACAAACTCTTCGGTCTGGCCGGGAATGGCAAAGCTGGCCTGCAGACCGCTCAACATGTCGATCACCAAGCCAAGGGAGCGCATTTTGGCCATCAGGCGGCGCTGCTCCTCGGGCGTCCACTTCTGGAAGTACCCGATCAGTTCCACGCCTTGATACCCGGCCTCGGCCACGACCTCGATGCAACGATCGAAGGAATCCAGCTTGAGAGTAAAGATCTCGCATGAAAATCTAGGCGTCGATGGAGAGGATGCCGCTGTCTGGGCTCCCGCACGAAGCAGAGCCCCTTCCAATGCCGTTGCTGCAACCAATTGACCGAACTTACGACGGTTCATGACGCTCCTGAGGTTATCTATGGGTTGAGAAGAGTGTACCGGACACAACTCTCTTATGACCCTCGGACTTTTTGGAGTTCGAAAGTAAGGGAGAATTACAGGGGCTCTCCACTGCGCAGCTTCGGTCGAGATGACGTGGGCTTGGGACTTGTGGGTTTATGCCGTGACCTGAAGTTCGGGTTCATGTGTTGCGGTGGCGGGCTTCAAAACAGGAGCCAGCCAATGGCCGGTGTGGGAGGTGGGGTTGGCGGCGATCTCTTCGGGAGTGCCGGTGGCGACGATCTGGCCGCCGCCGTTGCCGCCTTCGGGTCCCATGTCGATCACCCAGTCGGCGGATTTAATGACGTCGAGATTGTGCTCGATGACCAGCAGGGAACCGCCGCCGTCGATGAGCTTGTTGAATGCAGCGAGAAGTTTGGCTACGTCGTCGAAATGGAGGCCGGTGGTGGGCTCGTCAAGGATGTAGAGCGTGCGGCTGCGGGCGCGGGCAGCAGCCTCGCTGGCAGTCGAACGGCTGGTGATATTGCGGGCGGTGGCCAGATGCGAAGCCAGCTTGACGCGCTGGGCTTCCCCGCCGGAGAGTGTAGTGGCGGATTGGCCGAGACGAACATAGCCGAGGCCGACCTCGTCGAGGACGTGGAGCTTGTCGACGATTTTGGGATGGCCGGCGAAGTAGACGAGAGCCTCCTTGACCGTCATGTTCAGTACGTCGTGGATATTCTTGTTCTTATATTTAATGTCGAGCGTAGACGATTTGTAACGCGTGCCGTTGCACTCCTCGCAGGGAAGTTCGATGTCGGCGAGGAACTGCATCTCGACGGTGACCGTGCCGTCGCCTTCGCAGACGTCGCAGCGGCCGCCGGGAACATTGAAGGAAAAATGGCCCGGACCCAGGCCCTTTCGCTTCGCGTCTGGCTGAGCGGCGAAGAGGGCGCGAATGTCGTCGAAGGCCTTGATGTAGGTGACGGGGTTGGAGCGCGGGGTGCGGCCGATGGGGGACTGGTCGACGAGGATGACGTCGTTGAGGTGCTGTGTGCCGGAGAGTTCGCGATAGAGGTGCGCAGGATCGCCGCCTTCTGTCTGGCCGAGCGACTGCATAAGCGCGCGATAGAGAACCTGATGGACGATGGTGGATTTGCCGCTGCCGCTGACGCCGGTGACGACGCAGAGCAGGTTGAGAGGGAGATCGAGATCGACGCCGCGAAGATTATGAATACGGGCGCCTGAGAGCCTGATGTGCTCGCGGCCGGGCTCGCGGCGGGCACGTGGGACGGGGATGGAAGCACGGCCGGAGAGATATCTTCCCGTAATGGAGTTGGGATTGGCGGTGACTTCCGCCACGGTTCCGGAAGCGAGCAGGTGGCCGCCAAGTTCGCCTGCTCCGGGGCCGAGGTCGAGCAGATGATCGGCGGCGCGGATGACATCGGGGTCGTGCTCGACGACGAGGATTGTATTTCCAAGATCACGCAGGTCCTTCATGATGCGGATCAGCTTGGCAGTATCGCGGGTGTGGAGACCGATGCTGGGTTCGTCGAGAACGTAGAGGGCGCCTACAAGGCGTGATCCCAGCGAAGTGGCGAGCTGGATGCGCTGGGACTCTCCGCCGGAGAGGGTGGAGCTGAGGCGGTCAAGGGTAAGGTAGTCGAGGCCGACCTGATTGAGGAAGTGAATGCGCTGACGAACCTCTTCGAGAATCTTTCCGGAGATCTCGGTTTGTTCCGGTGACAGTTGCAAATTGTCGAAGAAATTCTGCGCGTCCGTGATGGTGAGCGCGGAGGTCTCGCAGATGTTCCGGTTGTTGATGAGGACGGCGCGAGCTTCGGCGCGTAGACGTTGGCCTCGGCAGTCAGGGCAGAGCGCATAGCCGCGATATTTGGAGAGGAAGACGCGGACATGCAGCTTATATTTCTTGCGCTCCAGCGCGGCGAAGAAGCCCCGGATGCCGGGGAAGCTGCCGCTGCCGTCTTCGAGGAAGCGCTGTTGGTTGGGCGTCAGGTCGTACCAGGGAACGTCGGTGGGGATGTTGGCGGTCTTGGCTGCGCGCATCATCTCGCCGTGATGAGGGCGATATTTGGTGGTAGTCCAGGGGGCGATGGCGCCTTGAGCTAATGTTTTCGACTTGTCGGGAATGATGAGGTTGGGGTCGAAGTCGATGGTGTTGCCGAAGCCCTGGCAGCGGGGGCAGGCGCCGTAGGGATTGTTGAAGGAGAAGAGGCGCGGCTCCGGCTCGCGATAGACGCGGTGGCAGGTGGTGCATTCGAATGCCGCCGAGAATCTCTTTGTGACGGATTCACCCTCCACGCCGGATAGAAGGTGAAACTGGATTTCGCCGGACTCGCGGTAGCCGGTCTCTATGGCGTCGACGATGCGGGCGCGGACATCGGGCCGGATGGCGAGCCGGTCGACAAGCACGAAGATCGGTTGGGTGAAGTCAAGTTCGAGCAGCGATTCCGGCGTAGAGAACTCGACGATCTTGCCCGCCTGATAGAGACGGTTGTAGCCCCGGCGACGGAGTTCGGCCAGACGATTCTTGAGCGCATCCGTGATGTCAATTGCCTTTGGAGTCGCTGCCGGCTTCGCCATTTTTTTTGCGGCCGTCTTCTTCGGCTTGGGAGCTTCTTCTTCGATCGGGGCTGTGGCCTGCTGCATCGGCTCTAGCTTTACCTCGGCGCGGACGATAGGGAAGAGAGCATAGGCGCGGGTGGCTGGTTCATCCTCCCGCCCACCCAGGGCGAGAAGCGTTGCGGCGATCTCGTCGACGGTGTCGTGCTTGACGATTCCGCCGCAGTGCAGGCAGGTGACGGTGCCGCAGCGGGCGTAGAGCAGGCGGAGATAGTCGTAAATTTCGGTTGCGGTTGCGACAGTGGAACGAGGGTTGCGGGTCTGGTTCTTCTGCTTGATGGCGATGGCGGGAGCGAGGCCATCCATGAAATCGACGTCCGGCTTTTCGATCCGCTCCAGAAACTGGCGGGCATATGCGGAGAGCGACTCGACGTAGCGGCGCTGGCCTTCCGCATACACGGTGTCGAACGCCAGCGAAGATTTGCCGGAGCCGCTGACGCCGCTGACAACGGTGAGCGCGTTGTGAGGAATATCGACGTCGATGCCCTTGAGATTGTGGGTGCGCGCGCCGCGAATTGTGATCTGGTCATTCATGGATTACAGATATGGATTGCAGGATTCAGTTGCCGCTCTGTGGGCGGAAGATTTCTATAAGGAGCAGGCAGGCTCCGATGACGATGCAGCTATCGGCGATGTTGAAGTCGGGCCAGTGGTAGTGGACGATGTGGACTTCGAGAAAGTCGACGACGTGGGAGAAGCGAAGGCGGTCATAAAGATTGCCGATGGCTCCGCCGAGGATGAGAGCGAGCGCGATGCCGGTGAGCGAGAGGGTGCGGCCCGCGCGCCAGAGCATGGCGAGGACGATGATGACCGCGATGATCGAAAAGACGATAAGGCTGTTGCGGACGGCGATAGGCGAGGACGACTCGAAGAGCGAAAAGGCCGCGCCGGTGTTGAGGACATGGGTCAGGCGGAAGACGCCGGGGATCACCGTAATCGCGTAGCCCGGATTGATGTGATGAACGATCCAGACTTTGCTGGCGCGGTCGAGGACGACGACGAGAGCCGCAAGCAGGAGAAGGAGCGGTCGGCGATCGGCGGTGCGTTGGGTCTCGACGGTCATTCGGTATTTCTCCGGGAGTGATAGAGCGGGCTTTCAGCCCTTTTGCTTCTTGCCTGCCGAACCTGGGGCTGCGCCCCGGGCTGGTATAGGGCGGGCCTTTGGCCCTTTCGTATTTGCGCCTTGGCGTGCTTCAGGTTCAGGCTGGCGTCTCCGTGGTGGTGTAGGGAGCGAAGTGGATGGCTTCGAGAGCTTCCGCGCAGCGGAGGCAGACGGTGGGATAGCGTGCATCGTTGCCTACGTCGGTGGTGTAGTTCCAGCAGCGCTCGCACTTGGTGCCATCGGCGGCCACCGTGGTGACATACGTTTCAGAATCGGCACGCTCGATGTGGGTAAGTTCTACCTGAGAGACATTGAAGAGTTCCTTGAGGCTCGACTCATATTTCTTCAGAAGCGAGAGCAGAGATTCGCTGGCTTCAATCTGGACTTTGGCGTCGAGCGCCTTGCCTACGAGCTTATCTCGACGGGCGGCTTCGAGCGAGATGAGGACGGCATCGCGGGCGACGAGCAACCGCTCCCAATCCTCTTCTATATGCTTGACGTTCCCGGGAACGATATCGGCGATGCCAGGGAAGAGAGCGATGTGAACGCTGGCTTCGCGTCCTGCCACCTTCGGCAGCAACTGCCAGACCTCGTCGGCGGTGAAGCTGAGGATGGGGGCGATGAGGCGGGTGAGGGCTTCGGCGATCCGCCACAGCGCGGTCTGCGCGCTGCGCCGGGCAGGATGGTTGGGTGCGAAGGTATAGAGACGGTCCTTCAGCACATCGAGATAGAGCGCCGAGAGATCGGTGTTCACATACTCGTTGAGCGCATGATAGGCGCGGTGGAACTCGAAGTCATCGTAGGCATCGCGGATCTTCGTGGTGAGTTCGGCGGTGCGGGCGAGGATGTACTGGTCCAAAGGCTCCATCGCGGAAAACGCGACGGCGTTTGTCGCCGGGTCAAAATCGTGCAGATTGCCGAGCAGAAAGCGCAAGGTATTGCGCAGCTTGCGGTAGTTGTCGCTGACGCGCTGCATCAGGTTTTCGCTGGCGGCGACGTCCTCGCGGAAGTCGACGGAGGCGACCCAGAGGCGAATGATCTCGCCGCCGAGACGCTTGGCGATGTCGACGGGATCGACGCCGTTGCCGAGCGATTTCGAGAAGGCGCGGCCCTGTTCGTCGAGCGTCCAGCCGGAGGTGGCGACCATCTTGTACGGAGCACGTCCTCGCACAGCGACGGATGTCAATAATGATGAATGGAACCAGCCGCGGTGCTGGTCGCCACCCTCGGTGTAGAGGTCGGCGGGCCAGTGCAACTCCGGCTCGATGTCGAGAACGGCGTGCCAGCTTGCGCCCGACTCGAACCACACATCGAGGATGTCCATCTCCTTGCGGAACTCGGCGTTGCCGCAGGAGCACTTTGTCCCTTTGGGGAGGAGCGCCGTGACGTCGCGGTTGTACCAGGCGTCGGCTCCTTCTTTGTGGAAGAGCTGGACAATGCTCTTGTTGATTGCCTTATTGTTCAGCGGCGCATGACACTTTTCACAAAGAAATACGGCGATGGGAACGCCCCAGATGCGCTGGCGCGAGATGCACCAGTCAGGCCGGGTGGCGATCATGTTGGAGATGCGCTCCTCGCCCCACGCCGGATCCCAGATCACTTGTTTGATCTCGCCGAGCGCGCGCTGGCGGAAGGTGGTCTCCGCACCATCGGGCGTGCGCATCGGGGTCTCCATGCCGATGAACCACTGCTCGGTGGCGCGGACGATGACGGGATTGTGGCAGCGCCAGCAGTGGGGGTAGGAGTGCTCGAAGCTGGTGGCGCTGAGGAGAGCGCCTTTTTCTTTGAGCAACTCAATGATGACGGGGTTGGATTTGAAGACGGTGAGGCCGTCGTAGGGCTCGCCGGGATGACCGCCGTGCAGATCGGTGTGGCGCTGCCTGCCGGCGTTGTCGACGTACTGGACTTCGGGCAGATCGTAGCGCTTGCCGGTGTAGAAGTCGTCGACACCGTGAGCAGGCGCGGTGTGCACGGCTCCGGTGCCTTGTTCGGCTGTGACATAGTCGGCGGTGACGCCGAGCACCTGCCGGTCAAGGAAGGGGTGCTGGAAGGTTACACGATCCAGCTTTGCTCCCTTGAAGCGAGCGATCTCGACGGCGTCGGGCAGATTGCAGGCTGCCTTGACAGCGGAAGCCAATGCGTCGAGGACGATATAGACGTTTCCATCCGTATTTTGTAGCGCGACGTAGTCCAGGTCTGGGTTGAAGGCCACGGCGAGCGAAGCCGGTAGCGTCCAGGGAGTCGTCGTCCAGATGATGGTGAAGACGTTCTCTCCAGCCAGCCCGGCATCGATGGCCGCCGGGTCGCTGGTCAGCGCATAGCGTACATAAACGGAAGGCGACGTGTGCTGCTCGTACTCGACCTCGGCCTCGGCGAGGGCGGTACGGTCGTGGATGCACCAGTAGACCGGCTTGAGACCCTTGTAGACAAAGCCCTTCTCGAAGAACTCGTAGAAGGTCTCGGCGATGCTCGCTTCGTAGGGAAACGACATCGTGAGATAAGGAGTGGCCCAGCGGCCAAAGACTCCGATGCGCTCGAACTGGCTGCGCTGGAGGTCGACATATTTTTGGGCATAGGCGCGGCAGGCCTTGCGGACCGCGATGGGGTCCATCTCCAGCTTCTTGCGGCCAAGCTGCTCGTCTACCTTGATTTCGATGGGGAGGCCGTGGCAGTCCCAGCCGGGAACGTAGGGTGCATCGAATCCGGCCATGGTCTTGGTCTTGACCACGAAGTCCTTGATGCACTTATTCAGAGCATGGCCCAGGTGGATCGCTCCGTTGGCGTAAGGGGGGCCGTCGTGGAGAATGTACTTCGGAGCCCCGGCACGCGCCGCGCGAATCTGCGCATAAATGTCCTGTTTCTGCCAGCCGGCAAGGCGAAGAGGCTCGTTGACCGGTAGGTTTGCCTTCATGGCAAAGCTGGTTTGGGGCAGATTTAGAGTGGACTTCAACGGCTTCGCGGGTTGCTCTGGGACGGGCTTTACGGCGGATACTTCCGGCATTCGTTCCTCTTGGTCACTGATGGGCGATATAGGGTTTACGCCAAACTCTTATTGTATCCGGGGGAGCAAGGACCGCGCAGAGCGGCGGTCAAGATGCCACGCGACCTTCATTCGGCGGTTGCGTCCAATGGAAGGCAAGCACAGCCATGTGAATGTTTGTAAAATACCTCTGGAGCCAAGTGCCGCGCTGCGAGAGCGGAGTTGAAACCGGCGGAAGACCGGGAACGTAGACAGAATCAGAGAAGTAGCGCGCGATCTTCGAGAAGGGCAGGGGAGCGGCCGAATGCCGGATCGTACTGCCGAGGCGAAATAATTTGGCTGACATATCCATGATTCCGCACGACAACGATACCCAGAGCGAAGAGCCGGTCCTGCGTCCGGCCGACGCGCCGGATCTGGGCGAGGAGACGGATGGGTCCATGTGGGCCTCTCTATTTTCGAACCTCCGGGACGCATTCAGCACAAAAAATGAGGCTCCGTTGCAATTGGAGTCCAAGCCCGTTGAGAGCGATCTGATTCTGCATGAAGAGGGTGTTTTCGGCTCCCTGTGGAGCAGCGTGCGCGACGTCTTCTTTCCGGTAAAGCTGCCGCCGCTTCAGTTGGAATCGCAGCCAGTTGCCGTCGTCGACCGCATGAAGGTCAAGCGGGACCCGACCTCGACCGCAATTGCAGTTGTTCTTCACGCCTTGGCAATCCTCCTTATCGTTTTCCTGGTTGCCAAGAAGGTTAAATTTGCCGCTCCGGTCAAACAGGTAATCCTGACGGACGTTACCATCCCTCCGATGGCCCCCATGAAGGCCAAGGCAATGGGTGGCGGCGGCGGACAGCGCGGTCCCACCCCGGTCACCAAGGGAACGCCCCCCAAGTTTGCTGAGCAGCAGATCGTTCCACCCAAAGCGCCGCCCCTGGAGCCTCCCAAAATTAATATTCAGCCGACCATCGAAGTTCAGAAGGACGTCAAGATGGCGAGCAGCATTCCTCAGATAGGTGTTGCCAACTCTCCTCTGGTAGGGATGTCGATGGGTAATGGCCGAGGAACCGGGCTGGGCTCCGGCACCGGTTCGGGATTAGGGCCTGGTTCCGGTGGAAATACCGGCGGAGGTCCGCGACGGATTGGCGGGGGCGTCTCTGCCCCAGTACTGATCTACTCGGTCGAGCCGGAGTTCTCTGAGGAAGCCCGCAAGGCCAAGGTTGCAGGAAATGTCCTGGTCAATCTTTGGGTCGATACCAATGGGCTTCCGAGCCACGTCCATGTGATTCGCGGCGTTGGTATGGGGCTGGACGAAAAGGCGGTCGAGGCGGTCAAGCAGTATAAATTCAGGCCGGCGATGGAGAATGGCAAGCCGGTTCTGGTCGAATTGAATGTAGAGGTCAACTTCCAGATCTTCTAACCTGGGGCAGTAGTCGCAGGAAATAAGTGCGGTTGCGCGGGGAAAATTGTGCTTGCCGGTCAGCTTGCTCTATAACTAACTGAGAGAAGAGGGCGACACCGTCCCTTCACAAACCGGCTGGCTTCACACACCACCACTATCTATTTTGTTGCTTCGACCCGGTTCCACTGCCGTTTACTCCTCAAATGGAGAGTGTCTCACTCATGCGAGAATACGTTTTCTTATAGTATTCATCAGGACCTGACTCAAAAGGATGCGACAAATGATCGAATTGAAATCTCTGGAAATCTGGTTCGTCACCGGCAGTCAACACCTCTATGGACAGGAGACGCTGGCGCAGGTAGCGGCTCATTCACAAAAGATCGCCGACTCGCTCAACGGCGAGACAGCGATTCCCGTCCAGATCGTCTTCAAGCCTGTTCTGACCACGCCCGACCAGATTCGCGATCTTTGTCGCCGCGCTAATAATACAGATCACTGTATCGGCCTGGTTCTCTGGATGCATACCTTCTCGCCCGCGAAGATGTGGATCGCAGGACTGAGCACGCTGGCGAAGCCGTTTCTGCATCTCCATACCCAGTTCAACCGCGACCTGCCGTGGTCGACCATCGATATGGATTTCATGAACCTCAACCAGTCGGCGCATGGAGACCGCGAGTTCGGATTTATCACCGCGCGGCTGCGACTGGCGCGCAAGGTTGTCGTTGGCTTCTGGCAAGACCCGGAGACGGTCGGAGAGATTGCTGCATGGACACGGGCCGCTGCGGGATGGAACGAGTCGCAGAATCTGAAGGTCGCTCGCTTCGGCGACAACATGCGCGAGGTTGCCGTGACCGATGGCGACAAGGTGGCCGCGCAGGCGGTCCTCGGTTACTCGGTCAATGGATATGGCGTCGGTGATCTCGTAGCTCGCATGAATCAGTTCAGCGATGCAGAAGCCGACAAACTGGTGCTTGAATATCGCGATGCCTACTCGATTGCAAAGCAGCACGACCGCCCGGACGCTCTGCGCGTTGCGGCGAAGATCGAGCTTGGACTACGCGCCTTTCTCACCGAGGGCGGCTTCGGCGCATTTACCGATACCTTCGAGGATCTGCATGGCCTGGGGCAGTTGCCAGGCATCGCCGTGCAGCGATTGATGGCTGACGGCTACGGCTTTGGCGGCGAGGGAGACTGGAAGACCGCGGCGCTGGTCCGCACCATGAAGGTGATGGCCGAAGGTCTGCCCGGGGGCACCTCGTTCATGGAGGACTACACCTACGACTTCAGTGGAACCCCGAAGATTCTGGGGTCGCACATGCTGGAGGTCTGTCCATCAATTGCGGCAGGCAAGCCTTCTCTTGAAGTACACCCGCTCGGCATCGGCGGCAAGGCGGATCCGGTCCGGCTGGTCTTCACGGCTCCCAGCGGAGCGGCGGTAGTCGCGTCGCTGGTGGATATGGGCAATCGTTTCCGCATGATCGTCAATAAGGTGGAGGTCGTGCAACCGGAACAAGAACTTCCGAAACTGCCGGTTGCGCGCGCAGTATGGCTGCCGGAGCCGAGCTTGAAGATTGCGGCGGCAGCGTGGATCTACGCAGGCGGGGCGCACCACACCTCGTTCAGCCAGGCGCTGACGATCGAGCATCTCGAAGACTTCGCGGAGATTGCGGGCATCGAATTAATCCGCATCGACAGCGAAACTCGCATCCAGCAACTGCGGCGCGAACTCCGCTGGTCCGATGCCGCTTATCTGCACAACTAGACTAATCGTTCAATAGAGGGATCAAAGCTCTCTAGCTGTGAAGAACTCTCACGCTGTGAGCTAACGTCCGGCATCGTTATACCCCTAGTGGGTGTGCCGTACGCGATTTTGCTAATGGTCGGGGCGAGAGGATTCGAACCTCCGACCCCCTGGTCCCGAACCAGGTGCGCTACCAGACTGCGCTACGCCCCGAATGTGTATTACCGTGAGAATGCCGGTGGATAGGGGCGTTCCGTGGGGCTCAAGTACCTGGGTGGACTCGCTGGATCGCCTTACCGACTCAGTTAGTTTAGCAGATATTCAGGAGCAGTTGAAAAGTGTTCCGATCATTATGTGAAGCCCCAATTCCGAATATTGAGGATTTCGTTGCGGTATCGGATTGCCTGGAACTTGGTGCTGAGATTAATCCGTTTGTGCAGCGGGCCTCCATGTTGCGGCTGACCGTGGGGAGGCATATTATATACACATGGCGTTTCCCATCCTCAGCGCGTGTTGTTGTAGCCTGAAGACCCTTCAGCGCTGTCCGCGCTAGCGGCCCTACCCCCCTTTACATATCAACTTTCTGCTCAGGAACCTTCGTTCGCGGTTCCTTCGAGATATAGCCCCTTGGGAGACAACGACTCAAATGATTGCGACTGATATAGATGTAGAAGAAGCGGTGAGTCAGCCGGCACGGTTAAACCATCTGCAGGCGCTAGAGGCGGAGAGCATTGCGATTCTCCGGGAGGCGGTGGCAGAGTTTGCCCGTCCCGTGATGCTGTATTCAATCGGCAAGGATTCGTCGGTGATGTTGCGGCTGGCGCAGAAGGCATTCTACCCCGGAAAGATTCCGTTTCCACTACTGCATGTCGATACCAGCTATAAGTTTCCCGAGATGATCGCCTTTCGCGATGCGTACACCAAGGAGATCGGAGCGGACCTGATCGTACATCGCAACGAGAAGGCGATTGCGGCAGGAGCCAATCCCTGGACGCTGGGGACGCAGGCCTGCTGCGGGTTGCTGAAGACGCGGAGCCTGCTGGACGCGCTTGAAGAAGGACAGTTCGACGCGGCGTTTGGCGGGGCGCGGCGTGACGAGGAAAAGAGCCGGGCCAAGGAGCGGGTGTACAGCTTCCGTGACACTGCTGGGCAGTGGGACCCGAAGAATCAACGACCGGAGCTGTGGAGCTTGTACAACTCGCGCCTGAAGAAAGGAGAGAGTATCCGGGTGTTTCCGCTGTCGAACTGGACGGAACTGGACATCTGGCTCTATCTATATGCGGAGAAGATCCCGATTGTTCCGTTGTATTTTGCCAGGGAGCGCGAACTGGTGAAGCGGGGTTCGTCGCTCATCCTGTATCAGGAGGGAATGAAGATGTTCCCCGGCGAGAAGGTTGAGACGAGAAAGGTGAGGATGCGCAGCCTGGGCTGCAGTCCGTGCACGGGAGCCATGCCCAGCGAGGCGGATACGCTGCCCAAGATCATCGCGGAATTAATGGCGTTCCGGCGAAGTGAGCGGGAGAACCGGGCGATTGACCATGACGAAGAAGGCTCCATGGAGACGAAGAAGCGGGAGGGGTACTTCTAAATGGCGACCCACATGGCAGATCCGGCTCCATCGGCAGAATTTGAAGAGTTTCTAGAGGCGCATCTCGATCAGGAGATGCTGCGGTTTACGACGGCCGGCAGCGTTGACGATGGCAAGAGCACGCTGATCGGGCGGTTGCTGCACGACACCAAGAGCGTGTACGAAGATCAATTGGCGGCCGTGAAGAAAAGCCGCGTCAATCGGGCATCGGGCGGCCATGTGGATTTCTCGTTGTTGACCGATGGGTTGAAGGCGGAACGCGAGCAGGGCATCACCATCGACGTGGCGTATCGCTACTTCTCAACCTCGCGGCGGAAGTTCATCATCGCCGATACGCCGGGGCATGAGCAGTACACGCGGAACATGGCCACCGGGGCTTCGACGGCTCATGTCGCGATTGTGCTTATCGACGCCAAGGCATTCCTGAAGCATGGCAGCCTGCTGCCGCAGTCGCGCCGGCATACATATATTGCCTCGCTGCTGGGTATCCCGCATGTGGTGGCTGCGGTCAACAAAATGGATCTGGTGGAGTATTCGGAGGAGACGTTCACCGCGATTCGTGGAGAGTTTCTGGATCTGGCGCGACAGCTCGGATTGAAGAGCGTTGAAGCAATTCCGGTGAGCGCGCTGGAAGGGGACAATGTGGTGTCGCTGAGCCGGGCGATGGCGTGGTACTCCGGGCCGACGCTGCTCGAGTATCTGGAGACGGTGCCGCTGCAAGTGGAAGAGTTGAATGGTCCTGTGCGATTTCCCGTGCAGTTGGTCTTGCGGCCGGACTCGGATTTTCGCGGGTTTGCGGGACAGGTGGCGCGGGGTATTCTGCGCGCGGGGCAGCGGGTGATGGCTCTGCCGTCGCGGCGTGAGACAGCGGTTCGCCGTATTGTTTCGTATGACGGTGACCTGGGGGCAGCAGCATATCCACAGAGCGTTACGGTGGAGCTAGAAGACGAGATTGATGTGAGCCGTGGGGAGATGTTGGTAGCGGCCGCTGGCTCCGGCGACGCGCTGCCCGAGGTGAGCCGGCATTTTCGTGCGATGGTGGTGTGGATGCACGAGGATCCGCTGGTGGTGGGCAAGACCTACATCGCCAAGCACACGACGCGGACGGTCCGGGCCACGGTCCGGGCGATCCGGTATCGCGTGGACGTGAATACGCTGGAGCATGGCGATGCGAAACGGCTGGCGATGAATGAGATCGCTGAAGTGGAGTTCGAGACGAATCTGCCGCTGTTTTTCGACATCTATAGAGAGAACCGGAATATGGGCGCGCTGATCCTGATCGATGGGCTGACAAATGCCACGGTGGGGGCGGCGATGATCTCCGAAGCCGTGGAGGTTGCGCCCGAGGACGAAGCTCGACCGGTGCTGGTTCTGCTCCCGGGACGTGAAGCACTGGCAGAGCGGGTACGCGAGCGGCTGCTTCTCCGGGGAGAACGGGCGGTAATTGTGGATGATGCGTTGATTCCGGAGAGTGCGCTGGTCGGTGTTGTGCGTGCCTTGCAACTTGCCGGCGTCATTGCCGTAAGTGCGAGATCTGTGGATGCAGATGTTCTCGGTCAGATCGACAACTTTATCGAAGGCGGTCTTTTGACCGGCGAAGGTTTGGATGACGATGAGGTACTGCGGTTGGCAGGGGTAAGCGAATGAGCGTAACCGAAGCTGGCATTGACTATGAAACGATGACTGCTGAAGCATTGGTAGCGCAGATTTTGCGTGAATCGACAGGCAAAGGAGTTTGCCTGACCAACAGCTTCCAGACGGAAGATATGGTGGTGCTGCACATGTTGAAGCAGTATCTGCCGCATGTCCCGGTGATCTTTCTGGAGACGGGGTATCACTTCAAGGAAGTGATCGCGTATCGCGACAGGATGGTTGCCGAGTGGGGCCTGAACCTTGTCAATGCGATGCCGGCAACAACGCTGGCCGAGCACGAATCGAAGTTCGGATTGCTTTATTTGGTCAACCCGACCGAGTGCTGCCGCATCCGCAAGGTGGAACCGCTGATGCGTTCGCTGGAGCCGTTTGACTGGTGGTTTACCGGGCTGCGACGAGAGCAGTCGCCTACGCGCGCGGGGCTGAAGAAGGTTGAAGACCACAAGTTACCGACGGGCAGGCACTTAAAGAAGGTGAGCGTATTGGCTGACTGGACGTGGGACCAGGTGTCCGGATACGCGAAAGCGCATGGGATCCCGGAGTTGGAGTTATATGCGCGTGGGTATACGAGCATTGGCTGCGAGCCTTGCACCGCGATTCCAGCAGCCGGAGCGGATGCGCGAAGCGGTCGCTGGGGAGGCAAGAAGTTAGAGTGCGGGATTCATACCTTTTCAGAAAAGAGTTAGTTCTGGGACGGAGTTCAAAGGGGGCCTTTGGGCCTCCTTTTTCTTGTTTCTCGATACCTGTCGTTAACACACGTAATGGTTGAGAGCCGCAAGTTTTGGCCAACCTGCGACAGAGTTTTACTGACTAGAGATTTTTTCAGCGGCGGCTTTCCAAGTGGCGTCAACGATTAAGAAAAGGACTAAGCTTTTGGAATGAGGGAGCGGCGGCAGATCGTTCAGCTTTGGCAACAGGGTGAAGCCACGGTTTTGGTGACGCTGATCCGCGTGTCGGGATCGAGCTATCGACAGGCGGGTGCGCGGTTGCTGTTGGACGCTGATGGAGAGTATGCGGGGACAATCAGTGGAGGGTGCCTTGAGGCTGAGGTGATCCGCAAGGCCGCCTGGATCGTGCGGGACGGGGCAATTGTCAAACGGTATTCGACGATGTTCGATGATACGACGGAGATTCCATTTGGATTGGGTTGCGGCGGCGTGGTGGATCTATTAATCGAGCCGGCGGATACTCCGGAGTGTCAAGCATTGATGGCGGCGATGGAGAACTCGCTCAGCGGGACGAGCGCCAAGGTGGTGACCTGGTTGCCGGGGGAGGGAAAGACTCTGCGCCGGGTGGTGTTGGGAGCAGAGGGGGCGGTCGTGTTCGCCAGCGAAGGATTGAGCGAGAAGAGGCTGGACTCTGCGCGCAATCTGTGCGGCGACGAGGAGTATGAGGGCCGATTTGTTGAGCAGTTAGAGGTTCCGCAGCGCTTCTTCGTCATTGGCGCGGGAGATGATGCGAAGCCGATGGCGTCTATGGCGGCATTGTTGGGGTGGAACGTGACAGTGGCCGATGGACGGGTGAAGTTGGCGCGGCCAGAGCGGTTTGCCGATGCGGAGAGGGTTGTGGCTTTGGGCAACGTTAGCGAACTGGGGATCAGGTCCGATGATGCTGTCGTATTGATGACCCATAGCTATGAGCAGGACCGGGAGATTCTCGCGGCTTTGCTGCCGGTCGGACCACAGTATCTAGGGCTGCTGGGAGCCCGGCATCGGAGCGCTCTGCTGGTGAGCGAGGCGGCAGCCCTGATTGGGATGAGCGTCGCGGGTTGTTGCGAGCGGATTCATGCTCCGGTGGGACTCGATCTGGGCGGAGATGGGCCGGAGGCTATTGCGCTGTCAGTGATATCGGAGGTGCAGGCCTGCTGTATGGGGAAAGCCGGGATTTCACGGAAATTAACAGCCGAGAGCGTAAGGGAGCAGATTGCGCGGGGTGGATCTTCCATGTACTTGCAGGTGCAGTGTTCCCTGGATGGCTGAGTGCGGTTAGTCTTTTGCTCGAATGAGATATCCGGTGAATGACGCGGTGACGATTCCGGCAGTGGTGCTCGCGGCTGGGGCGTCGACGCGGCTGGGTACCCCGAAGCAACTTGAAATATTGGGCGGAGAGACCTTGTTGGAGCGCACGGTGCGAGTGGCTCGCGCGGCGGGGTGTTCTCCGGTGATTGTGGTGCTGGGTGCGGAATATTCGAAGGTATTAGGGAACAGCGATCTGGGCGATGTCGTGACTGTCATCAATGACAAATGGCAGGAGGGCATGGGGTCTTCCGTCCGTCTTGGAGTAAGGACTTGCGGTTTTGTCGCGAAGAGCGCGGAAGGAGTAGTCCTGATGACGTGCGATCAACCGACGGTGACGGTTCGGCATCTCGAACGGCTGATGAAGAGTCGGGAGATGACGGCCTCGCGGTACGCAGGGCGGAATGGAGTTCCGGCCTATTTCCCGGCGAAGTGTTTTGGGGAATTGATGGCTTTGCAAGGAGATAAGGGGGCGCGAGAGTTATTGAAGAATGCCGGTCATGAGGAACTGGAGGGTGGGGATTTGGATGTGGATACTGCGGACGATCTGGAACGGGCACGAAAGCTGTTTCGGTGACGGATACCCATCCTTCAAAAAGTGAAGCATGGGTATCCGGGCCGAGGGCCTAAGCGATCGTCAGTGGGGTTGCGGCCTGGGTTGCCATCTGCTGGATCGATTCGTTGTAAGGTGCGCGCAGGACGCCATGTTCGGTGATGATGGCGGTGATGTACTTTGCCGGGGTGACGTCGAAGGCAGGGTTCTGGATGGCAGCGCCGGTGGGCGTCATCTGGCGGCCATTGGAGTGGGTGACTTCGCGTGCGCTGCGCTGCTCGATGGGGATGAGATCGCCGTGCGCGGTGGCGAGGTCGATGGTGGAGAGCGGTGCGGCGACGTAGAAGGGGATGCCGTGCTCTTTGGCGAGTACTGCTACGGAATAGGTGCCGATCTTGTTGGCCGTATCGCCGTTGGCGGCGATACGGTCAGCCCCGACAATGACTGCCTGAATGCGGCCCTGGCGCATGAGTGCGCCGGCCATATTGTCGCAAAGGACAGTGGTGGGAATATTGTCGTGGAGCAATTCCCAGGCGGTGAGGCGCGCTCCCTGTAGATAGGGGCGGGTCTCGTCGGCGAAGACATCGATCTTGTGACCGCGTTCGATTGCGGCGCGAATGACTCCAAGGGCGGTACCGTAGCCGCAGGTGGCGAGCGCTCCGGCGTTGCAGTGGGTGAGGACCGTGCCTTGCTGCGGCAGAAGCGCCGCGCCATTTGCCCCCATCTTTTTGCAGGCGGCGATGTCTTCGTCGTACATGCGACGGGCTTTGGCGACAACGGCGGTTTTGATCTCGGGGATGGAAGTATTCTTAGCGGCAAGGGCGTTGTAGAGGTTACGAATCTCGTCGATACCCCAGAAGAGATTGACCGCGGTGGGACGGGTTTCGGCGAGAGTCTTTGCGATGACCGCTACTTCTTCGGTAAGCGACTGAAGGGTGGTCGCTCTACTGCGGTCGATGCCGATGGCCATGCCCATTGCGGCAGAGACGCCGATGGCGGGGGCTCCCCGGACGATCATGTCGCGGATGACGGTGGCGACCTGCTTGTAGTCGGTTGCGAGAACGTAGGTCTCTTCGAGGGGAAGCTTGGTCTGGTCGAGGAAGTTGACGCCGGTCGGGAGCCATTCGAGGGTGGGAATCATATCTTTATCAGTTTAGACGAGTAGAGAGTCCTGGTTTATGCCCTTGACATCGTTGCCCGGTCAAACGAGAATTTCAGCCGTGCCATTATTGGACTGACCAATTAATCTAAAACCCAATTCAATCTTTGTTTCATGCTAAGGAGTCTTGCTGATGGCCGGTGATTTGTTTGAGCGGCGGAGCTTTTTGAAAAAAGCGGGACAGAGCCTGCTGGCAGTACCTGCACTTTCAGTGATGGGCAGGGTTGGCACGGCCCAGGCAACTCATAAAAAACACGAAGGCCGTGAAAGTGGATGGTCAGGAAGACCATTTTCGTATACGCCGAAGATTACGCTCAATGTTCGCGACTACGGCGCGACGGGCGACGGCAAGACGAATGACCGAGTGGCGCTGCAGGAGACGATCGACCGCTGCGCCGTGTTTGGAGGTGGAGACGTCCTGGTGCCGGCGGGCAGTTATCTTACGGGGGCTCTGGCGCTGCGGAGCGATGTTGTGTTGCGGCTGGATAAGGATGCGACACTGCTGGGAACTCCCGATTTTGCTGATTACCCGGTGACCCAGGTTCGCTGGGAAGGACGCTGGATCCAGGGTCATATCGCTCTAATCTATGCGATCGACGCCAGCCGCATCGGCATTATTGGAGCGGGCAAGATCGTCGGGAATCCGGCGCTGGGCGGCCGGCCACGCAAGGATAGCCCGCTGCGCCATCCTGCATTGATCGAGTTCATCGAGTGCAGAGACATTCGACTGGAAGACTTCTCCACGACCAATCGTCTGATGTGGTCAATCCATCCGACCTATTGCGAGAAGATCTTTATCAAGGGACTGACGATTCGCAGCACCGGCGGCAATGGCGACGGAATCGATATCGATTCCTGCAAGCACGTACGCATTGACGGCTGCGACATTGCGACGGGCGACGACTGCATCTCGCTGAAATCGGGACGTGGACATGAGGGCTACTCGCTGCTGAGGACGACCGAGGATGTTCATATCTCGAACTGCACCTTCGCGGACTCGATCTTCGCGTGCATCGGGATTGGCAGCGAAACCTCGGGAGGAATTCGCGATGTCAGGATCGAACACTGCAAGTTCACACGAGCCAGGACGTTCGCGCTTTACATCAAGAGCCGGCCGGGGCGCGGGGCGTTCATCGAGAATATTACTGCCGATGATCTCGACGTATCGGGAATGACGGGCGGCTTTCTGCGGTTCAACATTCTTGCCAGCGGAATTCGCGATGAATTTCCCGTGCCCGGCGACGAAGGAATTCCGACAATCAGAAACTTCAGGTTCTCCAATATTCGCGTGAAGGAGTGCCCGATATTGGTGGATGGGACGGGAATTCATCCGCGCAAACCGCTGGAGGGCTTTTCGCTGCTGAATGTGACGGGAACATGCGATAAGGGGATATTTCTGGCCAATGTGAAGGATGCTGTAATTCGGAATATTAAGGTCACAGGCTTTACCGGGGCATTGCTCAATATTAGTAACGTTACCGGCAAGGGATTGGCGGGCGCAGCTACTATCGAGCCGCCGAAGGTCGGGGAGCCTGTTCCGGTTCCAAGTCATCCCTATCAATTGCACTGAGGTGTTGGGCCCGATCACGTTGCAGGTCCGTCCTCCTGATTATTTTGAATGTATCTTCATCTCTGAATTTAGAAGGCCGACATGCCAAAGTCCGCTGCATTGTGCACCTCTCTTTCTATTTTTCTGGTCTTTTTCTCACTTTGTGCGCAGGCGCAGAGCCTGCCTCGGGCATCGGCTCAATCAGGGGCTCCCGCTCCCGTCGCCGACTCTGCTTCTACGGCGAATGCCGGAAGAAAGCAGCTCTTCGAGTACCTCGACCGCATAGCGGCGGAGCAGACCTCCGCGCGCAGAACGATTGTTGCCGCGATTACCACCAGATCGCAGGCTGAAGCGCGCCAAGCGATGGTGCGCAAAAAAATCATCTCGTTGATGGGAGGATTCCCCGCGAAGACTCCGCTGAACGCGAAGGTTGTCGGCGAGACGCAGGCACAGGGATTTCATATCGAAAAAATTCTTTATGACTCGCAACCGGGATTTCCGGTTACGGCGCTCCTCTATCTGCCGGATGCGAGGGCGGGAAAACTTCCTGCTATCGTCGTTGCTCCGGGGCATGGCCCCGGTGGAAAGGCTTCGGACTTCGGCTTTGCTTCTATCTTTGCTCGTAATGGCTTTGCCGTGCTTTCCTACGACCCAATTGGACAGGGAGAGCGGTTGCAGTATCCCGACCCCGCCAAACCGGGAACGTCACTCGCGACGCGTCCGACAGGAGAGCATGGCGAAGCCGGACTACAGCCGACCCTGATCGGCGATGCTGTTGCACGCTACTTTGCATGGGATGGAATGCGAGCTGTCGATTACCTTCAATCGCGTTCGGAGATTGATCCGGATCGAATCGGAGCATTCGGCTGCTCGGGCGGAGGAGCGATGACGGCGCTGCTGGCAGCGCTCGACACACGCATCAAAGCTGCGGGGACTGCCTGCTACATTACCTCTTTCGACACGCTGCTTCCGGCTATTGGAGCTCAGGACGCCGAGCAATCGATTCCCGGATTCATCGCCAGCGGCTTTGATTTTCCTGACTGGGTGGAACTGGCCGCACCTCGCCCTTATGCCATTATTGCGACCACCGAAGATATGTTTCCTTTTGCCGGGGCCCAGAAGAGCGAGGCTGAGGCGCGGCGTTTCTATGGACTTTTCCATGCGGATGCGGATCTCGAGTTCCTGACCGGACCAGGGCATCATGGCAATCTTGGTCCTATTCAGTCCCGCATCGTCAGCTTCTTTCTGAAGCATCTGCAACCGGGCGCTGATGCTGTCCATCCTGTTTTGCCGCCGCCGCGCAAGCCCGGGGTCAGCCCCTTTGCGCTTCCTCCGGGAATTACTCAGGCTGCTTTTCAGGTCACGCCTACCGGACAGGTAGCTACCTCATATCCTCATGTAGAGACAGTGCACACGTTGAATCTCAAACGATATGATTCGCTTGCGAAGCCGAAGGAGCTTACCGGAGAGGCATTGCGCACCGCGATTCGCGAAGTCACCAAGGCATCCGCGCAGCCTGCCGCGCGCAGCCGTAAATCGGATTCGTATCTTGTAGATACGAGTAATCTTGCTACCGATGCTGGGGCCACAGGAAGTGGCTCGTTTCGCCATGTGACCCTCCATTCAGAACCCGGAATTGATTTGCAGGGCGAGATTGCAATTCACCATACAACCGGCGCGCATCCGGCGATTTTATTGTTGACCGATGCCGCGTCAATGCCCTTGGATAGTCCAGCACAGATAAAGCTTATGAGCGAGATGCAGCGTCTTGCAGAGGCGGGCAATGTTGTGCTGGCGCTGACTCCGCGTCCTTCGCCTCCAGGAACCGAAGAGACGAAGTCGCCTATCCTGGGGCCGTTTTATCTCACGGAGCTTCGCGCGGAACTGGTTGGAAAAACCTTGATGGGGATGCGGATTGACGATACGATCCGTGCGGTCGACTATCTTTCCTCACGGTCTGACGTCGACGCTAAACATATAACGGCCAGGGCCTCGGGGCATCTCGGGCTGGTGCTGCTTCATGCTGCCGTGCTTGATTCACGTCTTTCACATATTGCGATCGACCATTCTCTGAGCAGCTATCGCAGCCTGATTGAAGCTCCTATGCCTGTTGGCGCTCCGCAGGATATTCTCCCTGGCGTGGTGCGTCACTACGATCTCCCTCAACTGGAACGCGCGCTTGGCTCCAGGTTGACATTGATTCATCCATTAAGTGGCACGGACGATCTCTCCGCAGGCTCGTCTCAGGAGGCATTCTGAGAGTTGCGGAGCCAATACAATGACCACAAAGCTTCAGGCCGGTTTCACCATTGCTGAAACTCGATCTTATTAGAGCGCGAAAGAGGATAACCTTGACAGTCAATCGACGTAATTTCCTTTTGGGTACGGCTGCCGCCGCCGCGCAGGCAGGTGTGACAGTGGCTCTGCCTGCCGCGGTGAAGCCTGACAGCCGTGCGCAAGAGTCGCAGGCAAATAAGCGGAAACCGAATATCATTCTCTATCTTTCCGACCAGTTTCGCTGGGACTTTGTTGGTGCGAACGGCTTGAACAGTTCTACGCGGACGCCCAATCTGGATGCGCTGGCCGCGCACGGTAAAAACTTTACTCATGCAGTGACCAACCAGCCGGTCTGTGCTCCGGCCCGCTCCGTTCTGATGACGGGAAGGTATGCGTCTGAGACCGGAGTCTGGCACAATGGTCTGCCAATGAGCACCGAACTGCCGACGCTTGCCGGTGAGTTGCGCAAAGCCGGTTACACCTCGAACCTGATTGGCAAATGGCATCTTGCGCCGGGAAAGGTCGCGGATGGCGGCGGGCCTGGCTATGTGAAGCCTGAATATCGCGGAGGTTTTCTCGATCTTTGGGAGGGAGCGAATGCGCTTGAGCACACGACACACCCTTATGAAGGAACGATTTATGACGGCGACGGGAAAGAGATCACGTTCAAGGACGAATATCGCGTAGATTTTATTACCGATCGCGCTGAACGTTTTTTACGGCAGAAGCAGGAGAAGCCATTCTTCCTGTTTATCTCTCAGCTTGAGCCGCATCAGCAGAACGATATGAAGCGCATGGTAGGCCCCAAAGGGTCGGCTGAGCGGTTCATTAATGCATCGGTGCCACCCGATCTCCGCAGCCTTCCGGGCGACTGGCATCAGCAGCTTCCCGACTATTATGGCGCGTGCGAGAGCATCGATGCGTCCGTAGGCCGGGTCAGGAAGATATTGGAAGAGGAAAATCTGGCCGACAATACGATCTTTGTTTTTATCAGCGATCATGGATGCCACTTCATGACGCGCAATCAGGAGTATAAGCGCAGCACGCACAACAGTTCGGTTCGCATTCCGTTGATCATTCAGGGACCGGGCTTCGAAGGAGCGCAACAGATACCGGAGCTGTTCGGCATTATCAATGTTGCTCCGACACTGCTGGAGGCTGCGGGCGTGCAGGTGCCGGCGTCCATGAAGGGAAAGAGCGTTTTACCTCTGCTGAACGATGCCCGGGCGAGAGAGGAATGGCCGAACAAGGAGTTGATTCAGATCAGTGAGTCGATGACCGGTCGGGCAATCCGCACGCAGGACTGGACCTATTGCGTAGCTGATCCGACGGGCAGCACCAAGACGTCGGCGAGCAATAACTATCATGAGTACCAGATGTACGATCAGCGTGCCGATCCTCAGGAACTGGTGAACCTTGCGGGTAGAAAAGAATATCGAGAGAAGGCGAATGAGCTTCGTGAGGAACTCAAGAAGTTGATTGTCGCTTCCGGCGAGCCTGAGCCTGAGATCGTCGAGGCGAAACTCTATCCATAAACGGACGGCTGGTGCAGAAAGAGCTTGGTGCTTGCTAATCCCGGAATCTTCCAACTCAAAAAAGGAAAACCCAGCAGATATGCTGGGTTTTCCCGTTGCTAGCGCACGAGGTGCGATGAACCGTCGCAGTTGAAGGACGACGTTTGGGGTGTCAGTCAACCCGTGTAAAACGGACTGCCTGATAAGGCCTTCCGCTGAGTTTGAGCCTTGGCTTGCCGGTGACCTTATTGGGCAGGCTATGAATAGTCATCTCCCAGGGATCAATCATGTCTACGCTGTAGGTTCCCGGGGGCAAGGGGAAGTCGTACCAGATCGGCTGGTGAAAGTCGAAGTAATAGAGGACGATCGGGTGTAATTTTCCGCTGGCATCTACTGTGGTCGCATTCAGGTAATAGGGATCTGGGCTTTCTGTAAGCCCCGGACGAGGGAAGTAATGTCCCGGGTCGCTGCCTGCGGGTACAGTTGCTTCGAGGATCTTACGCAGGAAGGCGATGCGCTGTGGGCTTGTTCCCGAAAGTTTGCCGCCGTGCGCCCACCAGATCGTCGGCGTGTCGGTGACGTCGGGAAGCTTGTCAGGATCGATAAAAGTCTCACCATGGGTGACGTAACAGCCTGCAATCACGCCGAGCCAGAAGCGGCGAGTCATCTCCTCCCCGGAGATGTTGCCCCAGCGGCTGTTGAGGTTCCCTTCGTACTGGATCTCGTCATAGACGATGGGCTTGCGCCATGCGTCATGACGTTCAGCCGATTTCTCGAAGTCGTAGACCTGCAAGCTCGCATGGGTAACCCATGGCTTGGAATAGTCGTACATGACATGCCCATGGTGGACAGAGCGGAGATGAGGAACCGGATCATGCTGTTCAACAATCTTGAAGAAACGGTCAAAGTCTTGAACAGTCTTGGCCTTCATGAAGTCATACTCATTGGCCAGGGACCACCAGATGTTGCGATAGGCGGAGAGGCGCGCCAGGACGTAGCGCAGATATCGATCGTCGGCTTCCGCGGGCATGGTGGCGTATCCCCAGCGGTCGTAGGGATGAAAGAGAATGAGGTCGGCCTCGATGCCGAGAGCGCGGAGATCGGCGATGCGTTGTTCCAGGTGCGCGAAGAAGGCAGGGTTGGGGCGGGTGAAGTCGTTGACGCCGGCGGCAGTGCGTTCGAAGGGATAAAAGGGCGGTTCGTTATGGTTGTACTCGTAGCTCTTGGGGAAGACGCACATGCGAATCTTATTGAAGGGTGCGGTGCGCAGTGTGGCCAGCGTCTCCTGCTGTAGTGCATCCGATTGGTGGATCCAGGCGTAGGATGTGGTGCCGAAAGGAAAGAAAGGCGCGCCATCCTCATAGGCGAAGTGATAATAGTTGCAGACAGAAACGGGTCCGTGTACGCCGGCGAGAGCGGCAGTACAGGAGAACGAGCCGCTGCGCTTATCCAGGATCGGGGCGCTGCTGGAGGTTGTATAGCTCCATGAGCCGATGGTATCCGGCATAAAGCGAATCTTGTAGGCGCCCGCCCCATCGTAGAAACCATCTACATTAACAGTTCGTTGGCCGAGAGAAAAAATAGCGGATAGCTGCACGTCGATAAAAGGATTCCCAGTGGAAGGACCGGGCAATGAAACCTCGAAGACCTCCCAGCGGGGCACCGGAGCGTGGGTATTTTCAGCAATGGCAGAAGGCGGCAATGCGATGGCTGCAACGGACCCAGCCGAGGTTAGTTTGAGCATGTCGCGGCGGGTTATCGGGCTCATTGCATGTAGTTTAGCAACAGCCTTTCTCAAATTTTCCAATATAGAGAAAATAATGTAATGCGTTCGGGAGTAGATCCTCAATTTGCAATTAGATTTGGATGTGTTCGACGATGGTTATTCTGAACTCATCATTGAAGACCCAGGCTTCTCGGCAGGAAGAATCTGCAAGTGAAACGCTGGGGCGGGACGAACCTCAGGTCGTCATCCTGGCGGATGACCTGACAGGTGCATGCGACAGTGCAGCCGCGTTTCTGGGCCAGCGTCGGCGAGTTCGCGTCTGCTTGCAGGATGACTACGACGCAGGCTTGTCGGATGCAGACGTCTGTTCGTTTTCCACGAACTCTCGTAACCAGTCCTCCGCGCTCGCAGCACATCATGTCGGTTCGTTGGCCGGCAATCTGCGTCAACGGCTCCCGGCAGCGATATTTTTCAAGAAGATTGATTCGGCGGGCCGCGGTCACTTTGCCGAGGAGATGGAGGCTGCCCGCCTGGCGGTTGGCGCAGATCTTACGGTCTGCGCTCCTGCCTTTCCGGAGGTGGGGCGTTGCGTGCTCAATGGCACACTCCACGTATGGGACGCTCGCGGCGGGGAAGCAGGCATCAGGCTGCCCGAGCTTTTTCCAGATGAGATGAGAGAGAAAATCGCACTGATCCCCGGCGGCACCGATCGTGATGTGGAGGACGCGGTTAAGCAGGCGAGGAATAAAGGCAGGCATGTACTGTTGTGCGATGCAAATTCGGCTGCCGATCTGCAGCGTATTGTTCGAGTGCTGCACCGGTCTTCGCAGCGAGTGCTGTGGGCTGGATCGGCTGGGATCGGTTTTGAGCTTGCGCGGATCTTGAAGCCAGGAATATCCGATGCGACGAGTACGCCTGCGCGCAAGCGCGGAAAGACCCTGATCCTTTGCGGCTCGCCGCATCCGCTTACGAGAACGCAGATGGAGCGGTTGACCTGCGCTGACAAGGATGAACAGGACGATAGGAGGATCGCGCAGGTTCGTTGCGGTGAGTCGAGCGAAGACAACCTGCGTAAGATATTTGGCGATGCTGAGCCGGTTGGTTCGCTGGTGCTGACCGGGGGAGATACCGCAGCGATGGTGCTGCGTGCGTTTGATGCAGAGTCGATAGAGGTTGCCGGACAGATGTCACCGGGGATTCCGTGGGGGATTGTGCGCGGAGGAATCGCCGACGGCTGCATCGTTATTACAAAATCAGGAGGCTTTGGGGACGAGCATGTACTGGTGAATGCTCTACACTTTTGCCGCGGAGTGACTGCATGAGTTTACCGAGAATTGCGATTACGGTTGGAGATCCTGCGGGCGTCGGCCCGGAGATTGCCATCAAAGCGCTGGCTGCGCCGGAGATGCGTGAGCTTGCCGACTGGATTGTTATCGGCGACCGGATTGCCCTTGAAAGCGCTGCCGCCGCAGCCTCGATTGATCTTCCTTCAATTCCTTTTACCCATCTTGAAGTGGGAGCACTTGGCGGCGTGCAGAATTTCAAGCCCGGTCAACTGCGCGCCGAAAATGGTCGAGCGGCAGTCGAGTACGTTCGAATCGCGGTCGAGATGTGTCTTAGCTGCGAAGCAGAGGCGATGGTGACCGCCCCGCTTAACAAGGAGGCAGTATCCTTGTCCGGACGAACCTTCTCCGGCCATACCGAGTACATCGCCGAACTATGCGGCGCGGCGGAATCGCGGATGTTGTTAGTGAGCGATAAGCTGGCAACGGTCCATGTCTCCACGCATATTCCGCTGGAGCAGGCATGCAGGTTGGAGCAAAGGCGCATCGTTCGCACCATTGAACTCGGTGCGGAAGCAATGCAGCTTATGTTGCAACGCTCCCCTCGGATTGCCGTTTGCGGCTTGAACCCTCACGCGGGAGAGCACAATCTCTTTGGCAGACAGGACTCAGAAGTGATCGTACCGTCGATTGCCGAAGCTCATGAGCTCGGAATCGACTGCACTGGTCCTTATTCTCCGGACACGGTGTTTCTGCGCGGAGTTCGCGGCGACTTCGACCTCATCGTTGCCATGTATCACGATCAGGGACACATACCGATGAAGCTGATCGACTTCGAGAAGACGGTTAACGTATCGCTTGGCATTCCCATTATTCGCACCTCTGTCGATCATGGAACCGCTTTTGATATTGCGGGTCAGAACAAGGCTGACCCACGCAATATGGAGGCCGCCATGCTGTTGGCGTTGCGGATGGCCCAGGGCCGACGACAGCAAAATGCCAGAATTAGCTAGAGCAGATTTGCTGTTGGTGTGGAGGAAGGCAACCGCAGATTCCCTTCGGGAATGACAAACAAAGGGCTCGGCAGACTCTACACCAAAATCCAATTTCACTAGAGAAGGCTACTGTACTTCGGTTGGAAATGCGTAGCGTTCCGGGGATAGGCCGTCTCAGACAAAAGAAAACGCAGCAGTAACCCGACACGGTTCGCTGCTGCGTCTTTTCGGTGGGTTGACGTGTCGAGCTATGGTTTAATGTGCAGCGTATTGTTCAGCGGAGTATCGCTGGAGGACGCACCAGCCATCACCTTGTAATCTCCCGGCAACAACTTCCACGCGTCTTTTGCTGTGTCGAAGATGGAGAGATAAAGTGGATTCATTGGCAAGGTCACGGTCTTCGACTCTCCCGGCGCGAGTTTGACACGCTTCCATGCCACCAGCCGCTTATAGTTTTCCTTCGCCGCGGAGGGAAGCGCTACGTAAAGTTCGGCGATCTCCGTACCTTCGCGCGAGCCCGTATTCTTGACTGTGAACTGGGCGGTGCGACTGGCATCGTCTACCTTCAGTCCTGAATAGCCGAACGTTGTGTAAGAGAGACCGAAGCCAAACGGGAAGAGCGGCTGTCTGTGGGTCGATTCAAACCATTTGTAGCCCACTGCTGCGCCTGCCGTGTATTTGAGGTCGAAGGGACGAACCTCGTGGTGCTGATCGTCGCCGACCGTTTTGCCTCCGTGCTTCACGTCCATTCCAGGGACGACAGGGTGCGGCAACTGATCGTCGCTTTTCGCAAAGGTGACGGGCAGCTTGCCCGACGGATTGACGTCGCCGAAGAGAATATTGGCCAGGGCCTGGGCTCCGCCGATGCCGGGATACCACATCTCGACGATTCCCTTCACATGATCTGCCCACGGCATCGTGACCGGGCCTCCGGTCTCTAGAACGACGATCGTGTTGGGGTTGGCCGCCGCGACAGCATTGACCAGTGCATCCTGATTGTTGGGCAGTGAGAGAGTCGGAGCATCGCGTCCTTCGCTCATCCACTGGTTGACGAAGACGATTGCGAGGCTGGATTCCTTGGCGAGCTTCGCCGCTGCTGCATTATCCTTTCCGTCGATGTACTGGACATGGCTGCGCGGTGATTTCGCCTGAATGTAGCGAAGCGGAGAGGAAGGGAAGTAAACCGGCTGACCCCAGATCGACGGACCGGGCTTCGGGTCGATGGCATTGCCACCCGGCGCATCGACCTGCGCGGAGCCGCCGCCCGAAAGCACGCCTACATCAGCGTGCGATCCGATGAGCGCAATTGAAGTGGAAGCGGAGGCCTTGAGCGGCAGAACATTGCCGGAGTTCTTGAGCAGCACAATGCTCTCTTCGGCGATATGCTGCGCATCGTCGCGTCCGCGGAAGGGATTGACGACGCTGCGCACCGGAGGATCGTCCACGACTCCGGCATCGAACATGCTGCGCAGGATGCGGTGCACCATATCGTTAAGTCGTGCCATGGGGACCTGGCCATCCTCGACTGCTTTTTTGAGCGGCGCGCTGAAGTAGTTGTCATCCCCGGGCATGTCCTGGTCAAGACCGTTCAGCGCGGCTTTGACCGTGCTGTGGGTTGCGCTCCAGTCGGAGATCACCCAGCCCTTGAACTTGAAGTCTTTCTTCAAGACCTGGTTGAGCAGATAGTCGTTTTCACAGGCGTGGTCACCGTCGACGAGGTTGTAGGAGCACATCACCGCGGAGGGTTTCGCGATTCCAATCGCGATCTCGAAGGCCAGCAGGTCGGACTCGCGCATGGAGCGCTTGTCGAGCAGGACGTTTACCACGGTCCGTCCCGTCTCCTGGTCGTTGAGCGCGTAGTGCTTGATGTCGCTCATTACATGTTCGGATTTGACGCCGCGCTCAAGCTCTCCGGTCATGGTTCCGGCAAGAACCGGATCTTCTCCGGCATACTCGAAGTTGCGCCCGTTGCGCGGTTCGCGGGTAATGTCGACGCCACCGCCGATAGACATGTTAAAGCCTTGAGCGCGAGCTTCCCTCCCGATGACCGAGCCATAGAGAAAGGCCGCATCCGGATTCCAGCTTGACGCCGCTCCAAGGGTAGAGGGCAGCAAGGTCGCATAGCGGCTTTGCAATGCAGCCATGCGGATGCCGACGGCGGAATCGGCCATATTGATGTCGGGAATGTGCAGCCGGTCGATGCCGGGCACGAAGCCCGCGCCGAAGTTGGAACGGGCCGGGACGGGGTCGCCCTTGCGCAGAACTCCCCAGCCGGTGCCATGCACCAGTTGAATCTTCTCATCGAGCGTCATCCGACCAAGCACCATATCGGCCCGCTGATCGGCTGAGAGAGCTTTATTCATCCACGGCATCTGTGTCGTGTCGGGTTGGATCTGAGCCTGCGCCCGCCGAGGCCCGAACGTAGCCATCGTCAGCACAACGGAGAGAGAAGAGACTGCCAAGCCCTTGAAAAGTGTGGAAAATTCCATCGGTGCTCCTTCATATCTGGACGCAGCCGTCTGCCTCGTTGATCGCAACCGCCAAACGTATCTCGCTGGGTCGATAAAAAGTCTAAATTAACTAAATCGAATTAGCTATGGATTTTAAACGATTTTAGCGCGAAGTCCTGGGGACGCGGATAGTCGCCAGGCTTAAAGAAGGGCGATAGGAGTCTATGGACATACACTCCTCAAAATCATTTTGCGAAGAGCTGATTGATATCGGCGAAGGCTTTAAAGTCCAGCGCATTACCTGCAGGATCGAGAAAAAACATCGTGGCTTGTTCGCCCACCTCGCCTCTGAAGCGGACGTATGGCTCGATGATGAAGTGAATGCCTGCTTCGCGAAGTCGGTCGGCAAGTGCTTGCCATTGATCCATCGCAAGAATAACGCCGAAGTGTGGAACAGGGACGTCGTGGCCGTCTACGGGATTGTGATGGTTGCTGCCACTACGAGAACCGGGCTTCAGGTGCGCGACGATCTGATGGCCGAAGAGGTTGAAGTCGATCCATTGCGCGGAGCTTCGGCCTTCTAGGCAGCCCAGAGTAGTTCCATAGAAGCGCCGGGCGGCTTCGAGATCGTCAACAGGAAACGCGATATGAAATGGAGTGAGCGGCACGGTATTCTCCTGCCACTCATCTTACGATGCGATGTCCGGCGGGGAGCTATCAAAAGGCGGGATCAAACAGTTGGCAGCGATAGAACCCGTTACCGCGAAGCGGAATTTTGCTCAACCGAACCGTTGTTCTGAAAATCGGCTTTAGACGGCCTCGGTCTGAGCCTGAACGTTGTCTACAGGCAGGCGCACAACGAACTCGGTCTTTCCAGGTTCGGAGGCAAAGCGGATAGTCCCGCCGTTCTGCTCCACAATGCGGCTCACAATCCCCAGCCCGATGCCTGTGCCAACGCCGACGGCTTTGGTCGTGTAGAAAGGATCGAAGATGTGCGCCTGGCACTCGGTAGGGATTCCACTGCCATGGTCGCTGATGCTGATGCAGATATTATCTACATGTTCGGTGTTAAGCGTTTTCTCCGTCCACGTGCGTATCGCAATCCGACCCCGTTGCAGCGATGCGTCGATCGCGTTGTCGAGAAGGTTAGTCCATATCTGGTTGAGACCGGACGCGGTCGCCTGAAAGATAGGAAGATCGGCAGACAGATCTTTTTCCAGCACGATCTCCTTCTCGCGAAACTTGTGGCCGAGGATGACGAGAGTGGCGTGGATGCTGTTATTGATATCGACGGTCTGACGCTGCCCTTTGCCCTCGTACGCGTACGATTTCACCGCAACAACCAAGTCCGTAACGCGGCCGATGCTCTCTTCGATGGTGCCGACCAGTTGCATGCTCGATACAAGCGCGTCTAACCAGTTCAGAGCATCCGAAAAAATTGCGCCCTGGAACTCGTCGCGGGCGCATTGCAGTTCTTTCGCATCGATGCCGATCGAGACCAGCGTCGGCGCCATCTTCCATGCGTTCTCGATGTTGGCTTGCTCCATCCATTGCGCCAGCGCTTCTTCCGCATCGCTCTGTTCCAGAGAGTTTATGGAAACCGGTGGCTTGGCCGTGAGGGCGTGTTCCTGCAGATCGAACATGCACTGCTTCTGCTCCCGGCTCAGTTCGAAGCGGCTGAACTTCGCCGTCAATTCGTGCATTCGCAGCAGGTTCTCTCTGAGTTGCGAGGCCGCGCGGCGGGCTGCAGCTCCCGGATTGTTCAACTCGTGCATCAGCCCTGCGGCAAGCGTTCCCAACGATGCCATCTTCTCCTGCTGCACAGCAATGCTCTGCAGCTTCTGGACGCGCATCGCCATATTTCCGAGGATGGCCTTGCGCACATCCGGGCAGGAGGTCATCAACTTCCAGAAACCCTCCTCGTCGAACTGGAGCAGGTGGGCAGCTTCCGTCACCCGCAGGCTGACCAGATTGGGAGTGTTCGATAGAAGCGGCACTTCGCCAAAGGCATTTCCACTCGACACCGGCGCAAAGGCGAGCTCCTTGCCGTCGGCCTGCGTCTGGACGAGGCGAAGCGCGCCTTCCAGCAGTATCCAGAAGTGGTGTGCCATCTCTCCTTGCCGGACGAGGAGTTCTCCCTTGGAAAGATGAATCTCTTCCGCGTCTTCGAGACAGCGCAACTCTTCGTCGCTCAATGACGACAGGATAGGAACTGTGCGCAATTTGGCAAAGAGGGCGTCGCTGATCTTGCCTGCGGTCGTGATGGAAACGGATTGTGTCTGGTTGTTCATTGTTTTCCCGGGCAGATGCCTTTCAAAGTGTCGCAAGGTACTGGTGCACGAACTGGATTGCGATGGACCCCTCGCCCACGGCGGAAGCGCACCTTTTTACGGAGTTGTAGCGCACATCTCCGGCAACGAAGACGCCGGGAACGCTGGTTTCGAGCAGATAGGGTTCGCGATCAAGGCTCCACAACTTGGCCGACTTCGCCTTGAGTTCGGGACCGGCGAGGATGAAACCCTTGCTGTCGCAGGCCAGGCCTTTCGGCAGCCAGTCAGTCTTGGGCGCCGCGCCGATAAAGATGAACAGGGAACTGGCCGCGCGGGCCTCTTCGCCGTGGGGTGTCCTCAGAGTCAGGCATTCGAGATGGCCGTCTCCCGCGACGGCGGTAACTTCGGTCTGGGTCTCGACGATGATATTCGGTGTGGCCTCGATCTGGTCGACCAGATACTTCGACATGCTCTTTCCCAGAGAGCTGCTGCGCACCAGCATATGCACCTTCGATGCATATCGCGAAAAATGCATGGCCGACTGGCCCGCGGAGTTGGCTCCGCCGACGATGTAGACCTCCTCACCCGAGCAGGAGATCGCCTCGGTCATCGCCGCGCCATAGTAGACGCCCGCGCCGCTCAGCTCGTCCGCCCCCGGAATGTCGAGTTTGCAATAGGAGACGCCCGTGGCGATCAGGCAGACATGGCACGTCACCTCGCGCCCATCCTTCATCTGGACGATGTGGTATTGGTTCTCCGACCGGATGCAGGTGACCTGTTGCAGGAGGAACTCGGCTCCTAGGCGGCTTGCCTGAAGAAACGCCCGCTTGGCCAATTCTTCACCGCTGATGCCAGCGGGAAAGCCGAGATAGTTCTCGATCTTCGAACTGGAACCCGCCTGGCCTCCTACAGCATTCGGCTCGACGATCAGCGTGCGCAGTCCCTCGGAGGCGCCATAGACGCCCGCCGCAAGACCGGCAGGTCCCGCTCCGATCACCACTACGTCGTAGAACTTTTCCTGTGCCTGGGTCGGGATGCCCAGTTTCTTCGCCAGATCGGCTGAGGACGGCTGTACCAGAGCTGTTCCATCTCCAAACAGCACCACCGGAAGCTTCGCATCGTCGATCCCTTTTTCCTTCAGCAGCCCCAGAGCGTCAGGATTCTGTTCAGGATTAAGCCACTGATAGGGGATGCGATTGCGCGAGAGGAAATCGCGCACCGAATGATCGGCAGCGGACCAGCGCACGCCCACTACGCGGATGCCTTCGAATGGAGGCTTGTAACCCTGTTTCCATGCCTCCAGAAGGTCGTCGAGAACGGGATAGAGCTTCTCTTCCGGCGGGTCCCAGGGCTTGTTGAGGTAGTAGTGGATCTTCGCCGAGTTAATGGCGCGGATCGCGGCCTCGGTATCGGCATACGCGGTCAGCAGGACGCGTTTGGCGTCGGGGTACAGCTTCAGCGCCTCCTGGAGAAAGTCGACCCCGGTCATTCCCGGCATCCGCTGGTCGGAGAGGAAGAGAGCAACAGTATCCTTGCGCTCCAGAAGCTGCCGGCAGATGTCGAGCGCCGCGAGACCCGACGCCGCGCGCACGATGCGGTAGTTTTGGCCGTAGTGCAGGCGCAGATCCTGCACCACCGCCTCCAGTACGCTGGTGTCGTCGTCGATGGCGAGCAGAATAGGCTTGGGCATATCTCTTGTTATACTTCGCGCGCGGCTTTTCCACACAACCGCATGGAGATTCGATTATGCCCGAGCGCTTCTGGGTTCAGAAACATAGTGTATTGATTGCAAAGGCTTTGCCATGAGTTATTTTTTGCCTGCGTTTGTCCGATTTATAGACATTCCCCGATAATCGTTGTAATTCGCCGATAAGGCAGAATACGGGGCGAAAAGATCCCGGCAGGAGACGAAAAGTTGATGAATCGAATTATTCTCGCTGACAATCAGGCGATATTCCGGGCCGGAGCGGCACGCGTCCTCGCGTTGGAGGACGACATGCGCATCGTCGCCCAATGCGAAAGTTTGGAGAAGCTCTTCGCGGCCATCGAGGGGTTCCACGGAGCCATCCTCCTTGTTGCTTCGAGTCTGCGGCCGGACCTCCCGACGCTGCTTGCTCGTGCCGGGTCGCGGGACTGCCGCACGATTCTGATTGCGGAAAATACAGAGCATATTGCCGAAGAGGTGGCTTTGCCGCTTGATGGAATCGTCTGTCGCAACGTCGCTGGAAGTGAGCTTGTGGTCTGTGTTCGTCGGGTCGCCCGTGGGCAGCGATTTATGCAGCGAACCAACGTCACTACCATGCAGGTTGCCGACGCCGTCGGAACACGAGTCCGCGACCGCTTGACCCCCAAGGAGATGCAGATCGTCGCTCTCATCGTTCAGGGTTGTAAAAACAAGGAGATTGCCGCTCAGTTGGGAACAAAAGAGCAGGTGATCAAAAATTATCTGCGCACGATCTACGATAAGACCGGCGTATCGGACCGTCTTGAACTGGCACTGTTCACCATCCACCACCGGGTGCTGGCCGAGGCTGCCGCCAGGGCTGGAAATCTGCTCCACATGAAAACTGCCTGAGGACGGCAGAATCTGCCCATCCCTCACTTCCTGACCTTCTCCGCGATGCTCTTGGCCTGCGTAAACAGCAGCAGATAGTCGCTGCCGCCGGCCTTGGAGTCGGTGCCGCTCATATTAAAGCCGCCGAACGGATGCGCTCCCACCATCGCCCCCGTGCACTTCCGGTTCAGATACAGGTTGCCCACATGGAACTCCTCGCGTGCGCGATCGAGATTCTCTTGCCGGTTCGAGTAGATCGCCCCGGTTAAGCCATACTCCGTATCGTTGGCGATGGACAGAGCCTCGTCGAAGCTCTGTGATCGGAGGACCGCCAGCACCGGTCCGAAGATCTCCTCGCGCGCGATCCGGGCCGTCGGCGCGACGTCCTTGATGACGGTCGGCGCGATGTAATAGCCGCCATCCTGCGTCTTGATGGCACTGCCGCCGTTGAGAACCACGCCCTCGCCCTTGCCGATCTCGATGTAGTCCAGAACCTTGCGGTAGGCTTTTTCGCTGATGACCGGCCCGCAATAGAAGTTCTCAACCGGGCTGCCCGTCTCGATCTTTGCCACTCGTCTTTGCAGCCGGTCGCAGAAGGTGTTGTAGATCCGCGCATCGACGATAGCCCGCGAACATGCCGAGCACTTTTGCCCGTTGAACCCGAACGCGCTCGCCACCACGCCCTCGACCGCCGCATCCAGGTCGCAGTCGTTGTCGACGATGATTGCGTCCTTGCCACCCATCTCCAGGATCGTCCGCTTGATAAAGTTCTGTCCTGGTCGAGGTTGAGCGCCGCGCTCGTGAATCTGCAAGCCCACTGCCTTCGATCCGGTAAACGCGATAAACCGGACCTGGGGATGGACGACCAGGGCACTACCGAACTCCGGCCCTCCGCCAGGGCAGAAGTTGACGACGCCATCCGGTAGCCCCGCTTCTTCGAGAAGGCTCACAAACCGGGCGGCGATGGTGGGCGCATCTTCCGACGGTTTCAGAATTACCGTGTTTCCACAGACAATCGCCGCCGCTGTCATTCCCGCCATGATGGCGAAAGGAAAGTTCCACGGCGGGATGACCGCGCCCACGCCCAGCGGCAGGTAGCGAAGCTGGTTGCGCTCGCCGGGAAACTGAATCGGCGTCGTCGCACGGTCGAGGCGCAGCGCCTCACGCCCGTAGAACTCCAGGAAGTCGATGGTTTCGCCTACATCCGCGTCGGCCTCACCCCAGTTCTTGCCCACCTCGTAGACCAGCCACGCGCAGAAGCTCAATTTTCGTTCACGAATCAGCGCCGCGGCGCGAAACAGCAGTTCGGCTCGCTGTGCCGCCGGAGTCCGGCTCCAGCTTGAAAATGCCGTCTGCGCTGCATCGACCACCTGTTGAACCCGGTCCGCCTCCGCCTGCTGGTGCACCCCGACGATCTGAGCAGGCCGGGCGGGATTCGTGGAGAGAATCTTTCTCTCCGTCCGTTGGCGGCTCCCCCCGATGACGAGGTCGTACTCGCGCCCAAGCTGATTCTCCACCTCGGCGAGCGCGGCCTGCATAGCACGCTTATTCTCTGCTGCGGTGAAATCGACGAACGGTTCGTTGATAAACGGAGTCGGGAGAGAACGGGCGGCGATGCCGGGAACAGAAATCACAGTAGCCATCTTGCCGTGATTCTAGCGCGAACCATGTCACGCCGTTGTCCACCTCGAAAATGGGTGCCCCATGTCCGGATTCTCGGAATGGGAGCCGGTGCCTCTCTCGCCACCTGACAGGCGCTCATATCGCCAACGATTACGAGCCGTCTTCTGTCAGCTTTTCAGTGGCCTTCGACATGGTGGCAGTGCGTTCGAGCTTGTCCCAGGCAAACGGTTTACCGTCGATTGCCCGCTTGATCGTCTTTAACAGCACCACGGAAAAGACCTGCCGATAGGTAAACCGTTGAATCCAGATATGGAACAGAAGCCAGCCGTCTCCCTTGCTCGCCGGGTGCTTCCGCTCCAGCGCGAACGCGATGGCCGACGTAACGAAGTCGATCATAAGGAAGGCGAGGAAGAAGAGAATCAGCTTGTGCAGGCTGGCGGCAGAGGTGGTCTCCGGGTGGAAGTGCTTGTCGATGTAGTAATTCAACACGCCGGCGACGAACATCAGGTCGATCAGCGGCGAGACCAGCGGCAGCATGATCTGGAAGACCAGCGTATTGGGCAAGGCAAACAATCCGAGAGCGCGATTCTTGGTGAAGGCGCCACGATGTTTCCAGATGGCCTGCAGGATTCCGAACGACCAGCGAAAGCGTTGTCGCATCAGCCCATCGACGGTGACCGGTGCCTCGGTAAATGCCAGCGCCTTGTCCTCGTAGATGACCGAATGGCCCTGTTCGAGGACGTTCATGGTCAGATCGGCATCTTCGGCGACCGTATTGGAGTGATAGCCTCCTCCGGCTTTGACGACCGAAGTCCGCCACGCTCCAATGGCTCCGGGGACGACCGTGACGACATCAAAGAGGTTAAGTGCGCGGCGTTCGAAGTTCTGGCTGGTGATGTACTCGAGTGCCTGCCAGCGCGTCCACAGGTTGACCTTGTTGCCTACCTTGGCATTTCCCGCCACCGCTCCAATCTTCGGGTTGGCGAAGTTCGGCACCAGCCGCGTTACGGCGTCATGGGCGATGACGGTGTCGGCGTCGATACCGACGTAGATCTCCTCGTCGATATACGGCAGGGCGAAGTTAAGTGCCTCGGCCTTGCCGGCGTTCGGCTTGGTCAGCACCGTCAGGCGTCCCGAGGCGATATCGGCGGGATAGGCCTCGCGCGCAGCTTCATAGGTGTTGTCCGTCGAGCCGTCGTCGATGACGATGATGCGCATGTTCTTGTAGGACGACATCATCACCGAGCGGATTGTCCGCACGATGACCTTCTCCTCGTTATAGGCCGGGATGACGACCGCAACCCTGGGCTGGTAGCCGGGCGTGGCGTAATTCTTCCGCGTGCGCAGGCGGTCGATGACCGCGCAGATGCCGAGGATGATGAGGCGCGCGCTCATCAGCACGTCACCGACGAAGAAGACGCCGACGACAAAGTTGTTGAAGAAGCCGACGAAGAAAAAGGTGATCGAGTCCGCGCGTGCCAGCCAGCGCTGATGGGGCGTCAGCGGCGGCATCACCTCGGCACGGGTCTTGCCCAGCAACTGCGCCACGGTGACGATCTTGTATCCATGGGCACGCAACGCCTGGATCAGCGTCGGAAGTGCGGCTACTGTTGCGGAGCGGTCTCCGCCGCCGTCATGCATCAGGATGACGGAGCCCTTCGTCCAGGTACGGACGTTCATGTCTGCGATTTGCTGGAAGACGCTGTCGACGATCTCCTGAGGCGATTTGCGCGGATGCTCATCCCAGTCGTTGGTGTCGATCTTGTTGCCCAGGATGACGTAGCCCATATGTTGAATGCGGTCGACGGGCGCGGCCTGGTCGTTGGTGTCGGGTTCCTGATCGATGGAGTATGGCGGCCGGAAGTAGAGAGGCTGCACCCCCAGTTTTGAAGCGAAGAGCCTCTCTGTCAGGTTCAATTGCAGATCGACCTGCGCGTTAGAGATGTCGCTGATATCGGGGTGGGTGAAGGTATGGTTGCCGATCTCATGGCCTTCGCGGTACACCCGTTTCATCACGCCGACATTGTCTTCAGCCACCTCGCCGATCATCAGAAAGGTGGCATGGACGCCATAACGCTTCAGAATGTCGAGAATCTTCGGCGTCCACTCCGGATCCGGACCGTCGTCGAAGGTGAGCGCTACCTCCTTCGGATGGTAGCCGTACTGCTGCACCGTGTAGGAAAGCGGAAGCGAATCCATCGTCTCGTCGGTGATGGCGCGGTAGTTCAACGGGATCGAGGTGTCGTCGTCCATGGTGATGGTGCGATGGCCGTCCTGTGGCTTGCGGGTGATGCGCAGAATATCGCCGTCACCCTCGGTATCGACGTCGTATCCCGGTTCTACCGTGGCAAGGTCCTTCACCGGATTGGCCTTGGTCGGATAGTCCCAGATCTTCCAAAGCGAGTTATCCTCGGAGCCGAGCCGCCACAGCGCGAAGGTTTCAAGACCCAGCGCGCGGGCCGCCCTCATCTCGTTCAGCACTGTGACCGCGTCAAGAAACCAGACCTGGTGGCGGACGTGGGCGTCTTCGTCGTCATAAGCGAAGTGGACGTTCAGGGAGTCGTCGTCAAGCTCAACGTCGGACCCGGAATCATAGGCCTTCTGCCACGCTTCCTGTGTCGACAGATTGTCCGAGGTCAGCACCTTCGCGGGAGGCGGCTTCCTGTGCCTGTGTCCCTTACCGGCCGGCGGCGGCATCGACATCGACCAGTCGTAGCCGTAGCTGCCGATCGCGCAGATAATCTTCTCTTTCGGCACAGTCTTGAGGACGTTCTTCAGGTTGTCGATGAACCAGTTCTGCGCTGCGATGGGACCGGGTCCGCTGTCGGTCTGGTGCTGGTCGTAGTTCATCAACAGCAAGCCGTCGGAGTGATCGGCGATGTACTTCAGATCGAAGTCGTCGTCCCCTACCGGCGTATTGACGTACAGGCGCAGATGCCGTGCCTGAAAGTTCTCATACAACGCCGCGACCAACGCGTTATAGCCGGGTTGTGCATTGGAGGGAATCTCCTCGAAGTCCAGCGAGATCCCGTGATAGTTAGGATTGGCAGCGAGGAACGTGTCGATCTGGGTCAGAAAGTTGGCGCGAGCCGCGTCGTCCTCCAGAAAGTCGCCGATCGAGGACAGAAAGATTCCCTTCACCGGGTCGTAGTTATTGACTAGCGGAAAGACTTCGGTATCGACATGGTTCGCCGCAATGGTACGAGCGACCTTGAACTCCTGGTCTACCGGATGTACGCCGCCGCTATCGACGACCGCGAAGCGCCGGTTGTCGATGGTAAATGACGTCAGGTTGCCCTCTGGCGTCACGACATGCAACCACTCCGGAAATAGGAGGTCGATCTGCTTGATATGCTGCTTGAGTGACGAGTAACTCGCCGGGTCCCATTCGACATAGTAAGCGGCTCGGAGACCCTCGCCGGAGTTCAGTGTGACGTCCGAAGGCTTGAGGTCTGTCTTCCGGTGCGCGGAACGCCGTAGTCTCTGGCCCGGTTTCAGTGCTGCCGTGCGCGCATTGGCTAGTGTGCGATAGTTGCGCTTATACGGCTGGAATGAAAGCTCCGGCAGCGGCTTCATGCGCAGCAGCCCTACAAGGAAGACGGCAATCAGCAAAAATCCCAGGAGCGCGAGGATATCGAGAACCCGGCGCAGCCTCTTCCAGCGTTTACGTTGCGGATCGTAGAAGATTTGCTTGTTCATCGAGGGAGGATTGCGGACCTGCGCATGACGCTGTCTCAATCGTATGCAGCGGCCTCATCGGAGTCAACGCGGAGCATGATCCAAAGTATGATGCACATACATGACTCCTAGACAACGACAGCTATGGCTATGGGTGGCGCTGCCGCTTCTGCTGGGACTCGCCCTGCGCCTGTGGTTTATTGCTGCCATGGCCAGGATCGACGGCGACACGCTGATCTACGGCGATATCGCCAGAAATTGGCTGGAGCATGGTGTCTACGGATTCACCCAGGCCGGGATCGTTCCCCGGCCGACGCTGATCCGGCTGCCGGGCTATCCGCTGTTTTTGCTGGTATGCTTCCGCGTCTTCGGCGTGGAACACTACACGGCGGTGATGTGCGTGCAGTGCGTGATCGACCTGCTTACATGTCTGCTGGCAAGCGCTCTGGCCGGCCGCCTGTTCGGCCGACGGGCGGCGATGGCAGCGCTGTGGCTCTCCGCGCTCTGTCCATTCACCGCCAGCTATGCGGCTGCCCCGCTCACTGAAACGCTCAGCCTTGCCTGTATCGTTCTTGCGCTTTATGGCCTCGAACGCTGGCGGCAGACAACGAGGGGTGTGAACCGATGGCTCTGGGCCATAATGTTCGCCCTGGCCTACGCGTTGTTGCTGCGGCCGGAGCAGGCGCTGCTGGCCGTTGCGGTGCTTGCTGCAATGTTTTGGCTGGCACTACAACCATCGTCCTCCGAAGGCACTCTCCGCTGGCGTGCTGCGTGGCCGGTCGTTCTAGCTGCTGTGTGCGTGCTGCTCCCCCTGGTGCCGTGGGCGGTGCGAAACTGGCGAACCTTCCACGTTATCCAGCCGCTTGCTCCGCGCTACGCGACCGATCCGGGAGAGATGGTGCCGCTCGGCTTCCAGCGCTGGTACCGGACCTGGGCGATCGACTTCGGCTCGACCGAAGACGTCTATTGGAACTACGACGGCGCCGACATCGACATCGACGATATCCCCACGCGAGCCTTCGACTCCGAGAGCCAGTACCAGCAGACTGACGCCCTGCTGGCCGACTACAATCGCACCGACAGTGCGACCCCCGCTCTCGACGAGCGGTTCGAGAATCTTGCCGACCAGCGCATCGCGGACGACCCGCTTCGCTACTATGTCACCCTGCCGGTGGCCCGCCTGCTTAACATGATGTTCCGCCCGCGAACGGAGATGATGCCCATCCCGCTGGATTGGTGGCGGCGGGGACCGCATCCGGGAAAGGCTCTGTTCGCCGCCGCGTACGCGGCCTTGAATCTCGCCTACTTCGTGCTCGGCGGAATCGGGTTTTGGCTATGGCGTCGGCGTAAATGGGACGGGAACTCTGCGCTAGCTGGGGCCATGATCGCCTTTGCCGTCCTGCGCTGCGCTGTGCTGCTGACACTCGACAACTCCGAGCCGCGCTACACTCTGGAGTTCTTTCCGCTGATCTTCATTCTGGCTTCAGTGGTGTTTGCCCGAACTAACGACGATCGACGGTTGTCTTCTTGTCGGTCTTGATCGCGTAGGGCTTAGTGTTGATCGACTGGTTGTAGCGGATGTCCGTGAAGAAGGTCGTTCTCGTGTCCTCCGACGGCGTAAAGAACTCCTGCTTCAACGAGATGCCCCGCGCCGGATCGACCCAGATGATGATGTGGGTGAACATGTTGCGGACGCTGGGATCTTTGGAGACCAGATTCAGCTTGGTGGTGGTCACCATCTTCGTGCCGTCATTGATCGGCTCGGTGCCCATGTCGGTGATCGTCCAGGCCTTGGCCAGATCGGTGCCGCTGCCGCCGAAGCCGAGCGTCAGGAAACTCTCGTACTGCGCCTTATTGTTTCCGGCGCTCAACAGGGTCAGGTGGTCCGAGCCGGGCTCGAAGAGACGCAGGCCGCCGTTCTTGTACTCGATCACCTTGGCAGTCGGTGGCGCAATCTTCGCGCCCATCTGCAGGCCGGAGCCGTTCTTAATAAAGTAGATAGTTCCCGTCTGCGTGGTCGTCTCCTTGACGACGCGCTCGTAGATGTCCCAGCGGAAGTCGGCCTCGGCGGACTTGAAACGGGCGCTGGCCTGATCCATCTGTCGAAGTACCGAATCGAGGTCGCCGGACTTTGACTGAGCGAATGAGGGAACCGGTGTGAGCAGGATCGCGGCTGTTGAAAAGACTAGCGTTACGGCTACACGGCGAATAGGCATCATTCGTTAAGTTCTCCCATCCCATTTGGATGCTTATTAATTGTAGAGGATCGAGCGGTCGGCTCCCGGAGATCGCCACGGAATGCTTGGAACGTCCGTCTCGGGATCCCATCAACAGGAAAGATATTTTAAACGCGCAAAGGGACAGCCTGAGCCGTCCCTTTCGCAAATCTTTTGATTACGGGTGGTGCTCTAAAGACTAGAGAGGCTGAACGTCAGACGCCTGCCATCCCTTGGGCCCCTTGACCACGTTGAATTGTACGGCCTGGCCTTCCTGAAGGCTTTTGAAACCGTTTGAGTTGATCGCCGAGTAGTGTACGAATACATCCTCGCCGTTCTGACGGCTAATAAAGCCAAACCCCTTGGCATCGTTAAACCACTTCACTGTTCCTTGTTCCATTTTGATTCTTTCCTTGTACTGCTCTTGAATTTCCGTAGATCCAAATCGGGGTTCTTACATTGGCTAGCGCTGCAGAAAACCAATCTGTTTCAAACGATGAAAGAAGGTTAGCACACTCCGCAAGCTTTTTTGAGGAAAAGAGTTAAATACTTTAGTTGCACCAATTTAGGTGCAACTCCGTTGATAAGGCAAATAAAAGTGTTTACCCGGTGGAAAGATGCGCGTTGACGATCTCTTCGGCTCGGGCAAGGACCTCGTCGAGGGTCATCGTCGTTGAGTCCAGGATGACGGCATCGGGAGCGGGCTGGAGCGGGGATTCAGCCCGATGGCGGTCACGGTAGTCGCGCTCTTTGAGATCGCGGAGGATAGCCTCTTCGGCCGCGCGCTGCTGTTCGGCAGTTTCAAGGGTCGGCCTTTGGCGGCCAGAGTCCTCCGGGTCGGCTGGCGGCTGGACGGGCGTTGTCTGACGATAGCGGCGGTTGCCGCGAACCTCGGGGGCGGCATCGAGAAAGATCTTGACCTCGGCATCGGGGAAGACTGCGGTGCCGATGTCGCGGCCTTCCATCACCACGCCGCCGGCAGCGCCGAGAGCACGCTGCTGGCCGACCATCCAGACGCGCAGATTATGGTGAATGGAGATCCGCGAGGCGGCGGCGGTAACATCCTGTTCGCGGATGCGGCGGGAAACATCAATGCCATCAAGCAAAACGCGGTTGCCTTCGAGTTGCGGCTCAAGCGTGATGCGCGTGTGGGCAGCCAGGTCAAGCAGTGGAGCCTCGTCATCGAAGGAAAAGTCGTTTTCGATGGCTTTGAGTGCGAGCGCACGGTACATAGCGCCGGTTTCGAGGTTGAGGAAGCCGAAGTGGCGGGCAAGGTGCGCGGCGAGCGTGCTTTTGCCAGCGCCCGCCGGGCCGTCGATGGCGATCACGGGACGAGAGCGGCAGATAGGGCACGAAGGCTCAACTTCGACCTTGGGCAGGGTCGATTCCGGTTGATTTGGCGCATTCGAGTTATCTGGCAGGTGACTCATCCGGCCGATTCGCCTTTCTCAGGCTTAAATTTACGCGCCGGTGCCCGTTTTCCGAAGGGCTTTTTATTGCCCTTGAACTTGTCGAAGGTGCTGCCCGGCTTTCCTGAATTATCCGTAGCGGACCTTCGATAGGGCTTCTTACCGGCAAAACCGCCAACGGACTTTCCGGCATAGCCGGAGGGCTTGCCACCGGGTTTTCCATAGGGCTTCTTTGCTTTGAATCCGCCGGAGGGCTTGCCTGAGTAGCTTCCTGAGTCTTTGGGGCGGGATGGGTGTTCGCCGCGGTCAGAAGAAGAGGTCCGTGAGGGGCGAGGTTCGCGGGGAGCGTCGAATTTGCGGAAGGGCGGTCCGCTGCGGGGGCCGCGTTCTCCCCGGTCGCTGCTTTGGCTATCGCGGTCGCGGGAGAAGCCGGGCTTCCCGCCGAAGCGGGCTGAACCTGCTCCGCCTTCTCGGGGAGGGCGTGGGCTGAAGCTGCCGGGTTTGCGCGGGCCTCCGAAGGAGGGTTTGCCGCCAAAGTCTCGGCGCGGGGGACGGGATTGGCTGTCGCCGTCCGTGCGAGGGGCAAAGTCGCGCCTTGGGGGACGGGAATCGCCAAAGTCTCGGCGGGGTGGACGGTTGTCGCCGCGGTCGAAGGATCTTCCGGTGGAGCCCTCGCGTTTGCGGCCGAAGGTCCCCGGCTTTGAGAAGGTCCTGCGCGGCGGACGGGAATCGCCCGATTCATCGTCGCGCCGGAAGGCAGGCCTATCGCGATCGAAGCGCGGCTTGTCGCCGAAGGACGGCTTCGAGTTGTACGGGCGCTTTTCCCCGCGGTCGAAGCCGGGTTTGCGCGGATAGGCGCGAGGTGCGTCCTGCTGATTCTCGCCTCCGCTGGTCTTCTCTTCGCCGCGTACGTTTGAGGGCCTGCGGGATGCACTGAGGCGCGCCGCCTTTTCCTCTTCCCATGGTTTGTTGAAGCTGGGGCGGCCGGGACTGGACTCACGATTGAAGGGGCGGCGTTCGCGGTCGAAGCCTTCGGCAGAGAAGGGCTTTGCACCCGGCCTGGCGATATAACCTGTGCCTGTCTTGCGGGGTTTGGGAACGAACTTCTTGATGCGCACTGGAACTTCAGCCCCGCCTTCCAATTCGGGGATGGCGACGGCATCGGTTTCATCGGCAGCAGGCGCGGCAATGGCGAGAAACGCGGGCAGGTCTCCGTTGACGTGGAGGACGGTTCGGCCTTCGATGGCAATCGTTTCAAGCTGACGCGCCGACATCAGCGCGTGAACCACGTCGCGGATGCGCGAGCGCGGGGCGACCGGGGAGAGAAAGGTCTCAATATCGTCTTCACTGGCCACGAGAGCCTGGCCGAGATAGAGGGAGATGAGAGCCGAAAGCGCGGTCGGCTGACCGGCATTGGCTCCGGCCTTGATCTGCTTGGTAAAGCGTGTGGTGGTCAACTCCCACAGCGTGGCCGCTCCGTCCGGCTGCGGGATGGGGAGCACGCGAAGGTGCTGCCAAAGCTCGGTGAGGGCGCGAAGGACGGCGGCCTCGGTGACCTCCTTGCCCAACTGCGTCGCCAGGTCGTAGGCCGAAAGCGTAATACGCTCGGCCAGCAGGTTGTAGGCGGCGAGTGCGAGCGGGGAGACCTTTGTGGCTCCACTTGTGGCAGGCGGCTGTTTCCACGCCTTGTCGCCGCGCAGAGTGAAGATGTAGGGGAAGGCCAGAGGGGAGACGACGAAGTCGGGGATTTCCGTGCCGGTTCCGGTGGGATTGCCGAACAGGTTCAGCGGAATGGCTCCGCCGTCGGCGATGAGGCGGGTGAGCAGGCTGCGCGGCTCATCGGTTTCAGCCAGCGTGGGCGCGGCATTGGGAATGCCAAGGATGGCCTCTACAAAGGACGGCGCGGGAGAGGGAATCTGCTGCGCGCGGGGCGTGTAGAGGACCAGGCCGGAGGCATTGAGCCAGTCGCGGAGCATGTTGATGGTGAGGATGGGGTCGGCGTTCTGGTGCCAGTGGGTGAGGCGGGCGGCGGCGAGCTGATCGGCCGTGGAGCTGCTTGGGTTACTCAAGGTGTTGCCTTCCTGCTGGGGCGAAGCTACCGCACGACAGCAATCGTTCCGCCTGGGCTGAACGAGGATAATTCTTTCGATGAAACAGCGCGATTCGAGTCGTTAAATCCCTGCCGCACACTCAAGGATACCCTAAAAGACGATGGAAGTTTCGAGGCTGCCATGGCTGGAGAGAAGGGGGCTTCTCCCCTGGACGTTAAGTCCTAAAGTATTTGATTCAGATGTCTTAGGACCGAACTTCAAATTTCGGATGGGGATGTGAATCAGATCCGCTGGAAGGCCTTGGCTATGTCCTTGTGAGAGTAGCGGAGCGCGATGGGACGGCCGTGCGGGCAGCTTGTAGGATGCTCAGTCTTGCCCAGTTCGGCGAGCAGCCAGTCGATCTTGGCGCGGTCGAGCGGCATGTTGACTTTGATGGCGGCGTGGCAGGCGATGCTGGCGGCGATGCGTCGTCGCCGGGCCTCGGCGTTTTCGGCCTGCTGCTCGCGGTCGGGGACTGCGAGGACCTCTTCCAGCATCCGCTCCAACTCGCGGCCTTCGAGTCCTACCGGGGCGGCCTTGATGGCAATGGTGTTAGGGCCGAAGGGCTCAGCCTCGAAGCCGTTGCGCTCAAGCTCGTCGGCGAGGCGGGCGAAGGTGACCATCTGGGCGGGGAGAAGATCGACCAGGACGGGCATGAGCAGGCGCTGGCGCTGCACCTGTTCGACTTCGCGCTCGCGCAGAATCTTTTCAAAGAGGACCCGCTCGTGGGCGACGTGCTGATCGACGATCCAGAGGCCCTCGTCGTTGACGGCGAGGATAAAGGAGTCGCGAAGCTGGCCGAGAGGCTTTAGCGTGGCGAGGGCGTTGAGAGTCTCGTTCTCGTCGGGGCCTGACTCGTCTTCATAGCCGACGGGGATCTGTGCTTCGGGGAAGGTAAGGCGACTCGGCGATTCGGGGACTTGCGGGGTTGCCAGGTTGAAAGGCGCGCTATCGGCCAGGGTGGGGTCAGCCTCGGATTGGGGACCGTCGTGCTCTCCGTTTGGATCGAAGACAGGTTGAATGGGGCCGTCGCTGAGAGGGCTTACGTCGATCAGCAGCGAGGCGCCGGCGTGGGGCGTGTTGGAGAGCGCGGCGGCGAAGCTGGCTACGGGACGGCTCTGCATCAGCGTGGTGCGAACGGTGTCGCGGATGAAGTCATGGACGAAGCTGGGTTGGCGGAAGCGGACTTCGGTCTTGGCAGGATGAACGTTGACGTCAACTTCCTGCGGCGGCATCTCCAGAAAGAGCAGGACGACCGGGAACGAGGTGGGAGGAATGATGTTGCGGTAGGCCTCGCTGAGCGCGTGGATGACGAGCTTGTCGCGGACAAGGCGATGGTTGACGAAGACGTAGACGGAGTTGCGATTGAGCTTCTGCAACTCGGGCTTGGAGACGAAGCCGGTGATGCGGAGGTAGCCGGGGTCGGGCGGGGTATAGTCCTGCTCGCGTTTCCACGGCGGCGGCTCGGGCAGGCCGGCGCGGGCGAAGTCCATCTCCGCGGTGGTCGGGAGCATAAGGCTCGAGGTCTCGCGGCCAAAGATCTGGAAGAGGCGGTCGGAGCTGTTGCCGACGGCCGGCGCGACCAGCAGGGCTTGCGTTGCAGAGTGAAGCTCGAAGTGCTTGGTCGGATGGGCGAGGGCATAGTGCGTGACCAGAGCGGCGATGTGCGAGAGTTCGGTCTGTTCGGACTTAAGGAATTTGCGCCGGGCCGGAGTGTTAAAGAAGAGATCGCGGATGGTGATGGTGGTTCCGGCGGGCAGGCCAGCCTCTTCGACGCGGAGAATGTTGCCTCCGGCGATCTCGACCAGGGTTCCGGCTGCTTCTTCCGGCGAACGGGTTTCGAGAGTAAGGCGGGAGACGCTGGCGATCGACGGCAGAGCCTCGCCGCGAAAGCCGAGCGTGGCGATGGCGAGCAGATCGTCGGAGGTGCGGAGCTTGCTGGTGGCGTGGCGCTCGAAGGCGAGCAGGGCGTCGTCCTTGACCATGCCGTGGCCGTTGTCGGCGATGCGGATGAGCTTGCGGCCCCCCGCCTCGACCTCGACGCGGATACGGGTGGCCCCGGCGTCGATCGAGTTTTCGAGCAGCTCCTTGACGACCGAAGCAGGGCGCTCGACGACTTCTCCGGCGGCTATCTGGTTGGCTACCAGGTCAGAGAGGATGCGGATGCGGCCCATAGAGACAAATTGTACGGGAGCGGAGTGTAAGTGCTTTTATTCTGCATTCTTTTGCATAGATGGTTCAGTGAAAACTTGCGGGAGCATCTATTTCCGGCGTTTTTAAGTGTCCTTGAAAACATTCGACTTTGGCAGCCTAAGTGCAACCCCGTCAATGTATTCCCATCTTTCCCATTTTTAAGGAGACCCATTGAAACGGTTATCGCTTGTACTTTGCATCTTTGCTTTGGCTTCATTCGCTTCTACTTCTGCTCTGGCCGATACATTCACATTTGACTTTAGCGGCGCTTTTTTCTCCGGATCCGGTCACTTTGCCGCAGATCAAATCGGCACGTCCGACCAATACAATGTGACCTCGGTTTACGATGGTTTCGTCACCAGCGCTCTGGGAACCTCCAACATTGTCGGCTTGTTGGGTGTGAATACCTTCCAGGGGAATGACAACATCCTTATCTATCCAGGCACCTGGGGAATCAATGGGCCGAAATACTTCAACCACGGAGGCGTTTCCTTCCTGTTGGATGGCGGCTATCAGGTCAATCTGAACGACACACTCCTTTTTGAGAACGCAGTTGCCGGAAATGGGCAGGGCTTCAATATCACGGAATTAACCTTTGTCGATGTAGACAAGCAGGCTGCGTCTCCCGTACCAGAGCCCAGCAGCCTGACATTGTTAGGCACTGGCGTTCTTGGCCTGGCAGGTGTCATCCGCCGGAAGTTTGTTGCTTGATACTTTCTGACACGGGCAGTAAATTGTCTTGTTCGTTGTGGAAGAAATGAAAGGGGCCGCCTCGTAATGAGGCGGCCCCTTTCTTGCGCGCGGGACTTATTAAGTTACGGGAAGGCCCATTAACTCCTCAATCGTGCCCGTAACAGAACCCGGGCTTAATAGAGGTTCCTTAAAACCGTTTAGTGAGCTGTGAAGGCGCGTCATCTCGACCGGAGCGAAGCGGAGTGGAGAGGCCCCTGTATTCGCCTTTGCTCGTGGCACGTTTTTCGGCTTCGCTCAGGACAGGCTCTGAAGTCGTGCCATTACTTCCATCGAGCCGGACTCAATCAGAGGAAGAGTTGACCGATCAGCGGAAAGTGGAAGATAGAAAACCCCATGTCCTGACATGCAGGACATGGGGTACCCCGGGATTGCTGGGGTAAAACATAAACCAAGGAGAAAAGCAGTGCCGGTTACAAGAGAAATGGTTCCTTAGCTGGCGCGCTGCGGGGCCATCCGGCGATAGAGCATTCCCGCACCGCCGAAGAGTCCGGTGGTAAGCAGCAGCAGAGAAGCCGGTTCAGGGACGGGAGAGGTAGGCGGAACCTGCGAGGCAGTAAAGGTGCCGTAGGAGCCGCTCTGCTCGTTGTTGTAGTAGAAGGCGTAGACGCCGGTGGTGTGCAGCGCGTAACGGTCGTTGGTTCCGGTTCCAAGCTCCTGAGCGAAGGTGATGTCGTAGAGCGAGCCGTTCTGGAAGACCACGAAGGCATCGGTGTCTCCCGCGAGGGTGAAGGTCTGGCCGGCCAGGGTGAAGCTCAGGTCATTGAGGTTGCCAAGCGCAAGCGAGTAGGTGGTGTTGCCGGTTGCCGCCGGTGCGCCGTCGATGGTGAACGTTCCCGTTCCTCCGATGGTCGAACCGGCGCCGGGAGTCAGGGTGAGGTTATAGGTCAGGGGTGAGGCGTGCAGGGCGGCGGGAGCGAACGCTGTCAGCGCGATTGCGACGGCAGCGACCAAAGCAGGTTTGACGAGGGAGATTTTACGGGCCTTGCAAGCGGCAAGCAGGGAATACATCAGTGAATCCTCCAAAGACGAACTGCTGTCTATGCCTGTGTCTAAGCAGGTTGGAGGCCAAACGCGAAAGTAGTCCGAATACAGGGAAAAACGTTGAATTGGCTACTTCCGGGTCATGGAGAGAAGCTGGATGCGCATTAATTTGCCCTTGGTGTGCATTTTTTTGCCCATATCTCGATGGGATGGGAAATTGGTCCCTCACCCATGAGATATCGCGCAGAAAACGCTCGATGTCTGGACTTAGCGGACGACCCAGGCGTTATAGGCGATGATCTTGCCCTGGGCGTCGCGAACGGGCTCGTAGCGTTCGAGGGTGACTTCTCCGGAGATAGGCTCGATCAGTTGCAGGATGGCGGCGCGGCGATCGCTTTCGGTGGTGGCTCCGGTCAGGTCTTCGGCGCGAATCTGGTAGACGAAGGCTGCGCCCTCGTCATTGTTTTCGCGGTTGACCCCGGTGGTCTTGACCAGCACTTCGCTCGATTGCAGGGCGACAGTCTCGACCGGCTTGTCTCTGTAGTCGATGAACCGGGGCGAGACGAAGAGGAAGAGCAGGATCAGCGTCACCATGATGTCGTAGTGGAAGCTGCCGCGCTCGTAGGTCCAGAAGAGATAGCTGCGAAGGATCTTTCCCATGACGTCAGCTCCTTTCCTGCTGCTTGCCGATCACTGTAGCACCGTTCATATAGGGTACGAGGGCGTCGGGGACGCGGACGGTGCCGTCGGCCTGCTGGTAATTTTCCAGGATGGCCAGATACGTGCGCCCGACGGCAAGGCCGCTGCCGTTGAGAGTGTGCAGGAATTCGGTTTTTTTTGCGCCGGTTGGACGGTATCTGATATTGGCGCGACGGGCCTGGAAGGCCTCGAAGTTCGAGCAGGAGGAGATCTCGCGGTAGAGATTCTGGCCGGGGAGCCAGACTTCGAGGTCGTAGGTCTTGGCCGAGGAGAAGCCCATGTCGCCGGTGCAGAGCAGCATACGGCGGTAGGGGAGGCCGAGCCTTTCGAGCACGGCTTCGGCGTTACGGGTGAGGCGTTCGTGCTCTTCGTTGGAGTCTTCGGGTTTGACGAACTTGACCAGTTCGACCTTCTGGAACTGGTGCTGGCGGATCATGCCGCGGACGTCTTTGCCGTAAGATCCGGCCTCGGAGCGGAAGCAGGGAGTGTAGGCGCAGAAGGAGATGGGAAGCTGCGCTTCGTCGAGGGTCTCGTCGCGGAAGAGGTTGGTGACCGGGACCTCGGCGGTGGGGATGAGCCAGTGGTCGCTCTCCTGATAGTTGCCGGGCTCGTAGCTACCCTTATCGTCGCAGTGGAAGAGGTCTTCGGCAAACTTGGGAAGCTGGCCGGTGCCGAAGAGCGACTTCGAGTTGACCATGTAGGGGGGGAGGACCTCGGTATAGCCGTGCTCCCCGGTATGGAGGTCGAGCATGAAGTTGGCGAGGGCGCGTTCGAGGCGGGCTCCCTGGCCGTAGTGGACGACGAAACGCGAGCCGGAGATCTTGGCGGCGCGATTGAAGTCGAGGATGCCGAGGGCCTCGCCCAGCTCCCAGTGGGGTTTGGCGGGGAAGTCGAAGGCGGGCGGCGTGCCCCAGGTCTTTTCGACGCGGTTGTCATGTTCGGACTTGCCGACGGGGACCTCGTCCTGCGGGAGGTTGGGGATGATCTGCATCATCTCGCGCAGGCGCTCGTCGGCAGCGGCGGCGGTGGCTTCGAGAGACTCGACCTCGGTCTTGAGCGTCCGCGTCTGCTCGGTTTGCGCGGTGGCGTCCGATCCGGAGCGGCGAAGAGCGGCGATCTCCGCGGTGAGCTTGTTACGCTCAGCTTTCAGCGTCTCGACTCGCGTGATGGCGTCGCGACGCTGTTGGTCTACCTCGATAAAGTTGCCAAGCGCAGCGGCGGGGTCCATTCCCCGCGCGCGCAGTTTTTCTTCTACAAAGGGCAGATTTGCCCGCATCAATGCCAGATCGATCATTAACTTGTATTTTAGCGTCTTGCGGCGGAAACGCCGACGGAGTAGTGGGTATCGGTAGCATCCCAGGTTGAGAAAAATGTACCTCAGCGGCTAAAGCCGCACTACAGGTGCGTGACTTGCGGCACGGCTGAAGCCGTGCCCTTAACAGAACCTGACTCAATCCGAGGTCTCTGGGTAGCCCAAGCCGACAAAATACAGTTACCCTATCGAGATATGCGAAAGTGTTTTGCCTCTTTCCTGCTGCTCGCGGTTTCTCTGTGTGTCGCGTTGCCGGCGCGTGCCGATGCGTATCATGCCAAGCCGAAACTGGTGGTGGTGCTGGTGATCGACCAGTTTCGCGGCGATTATCTGGATCGCTATCGGGATGACTTCAAGACGAAGAACGGGTTCAACCTGTTTTTGAAGCAGGGAGCGTACTTTACCGACTGCTACTACGACTACGCCAATACCATCACGGCGCCGGGGCACGCGACGATCGGGACCGGGGCCTATACCAACGGGCATGGAATTGTGCAGAACGAGTGGTGGGACCTGAAGCGTTCGACGACGCATCCGGTCAGTTCGGTCGAAGATGAGCGCTACGCGGTGGTAGGCGATCCCGCGTCGAAGGAGACCGGAGCCTCGCCGCGGAATGAGCAGGCCTCGACGCTGGGAGACGAGGTGGTTCTGGCGACGCAGGGACGGGGAAAGTTGTTCGGGGTTTCGCTCAAGGACCGGGCTGCGATTCTGACCTCGGGCCATGCCTCGAAAGGGGCTTTCTGGGTTGATCACGCGAGCGGGAAGTTTGTTACCTCGACCTACTGGTCAAAACAGTTGCCGGCGTGGGCGCAGGCGTTCAACGACAGCGGACGCCGCGACCAGGCGGTGCGGGAGGCGGGTGCGAAGCCCGGCCATTTCTATGAGGAGGTGGGAGCTCATCCGGCCTCGGTTTCCTATCTGCTGGACTTCGCGAAGTCGCTGATTGCAGGAGAACAACTGGGGAGGCACGACGTCACGGATGTGTTGACCATCAGCATCTCTTCGACCGATATTCTGGGCCATCGCGTGGGGCCGGATGCCCCGGAGCAGCGGGCCATGATCGATGCGATCGATGTCGATCTCGACGGATTTTTTACGTGGCTCGACAAGAACGTCGACGGCGGCATGGGTAATGTATGGGTCGCGCTGACGGGCGATCACGGAGTCGCCCCTGTCTCCGCGGTGGCGGAAAAGCTGGGAATCCCGGCGGCGATGTTCGACGCCAAGAAGCTGGCTGCCGAGGTGAACGACAGGCTGAACCAGCGTTTTTCTCCGGGCAAGGGCAGCAAATATCTACTGGGCTTGACCATGCCGTACGTCCAACTGGACCCACGGACATTTGAGCAGGCGAAGGTGACGGAGGCAGAGGCGGAGCAGGCAGTAGCGGAGATTCTGCCTGCGGCACTCGAAGCGACGCTGCCGCCTGAGGAGAAGGGCATAAGCCAGGTGCGGCTGCCCTCCAGGCCGCTGATTCGGCGTGTGTATACGCGGGTTCAAATGGAGGCGGGCCAGATTCCGGCGACCGAGGAGGGAAGGCTGATTTTGCATAGCTACTCCACAAATCTCGGATGGTTTGTGATGGCGTCGCCGGGGATGTACGAGATGAGCCAGCGGACCGGGACGAGCCATTACTCGCCGTACTCCTACGACCGGCATGTGCCGCTGGCGTTCTACGGGTCGGCATTTGTGCCGGGAACGTACCATGATCGTGTGGCTCCGGTGGACATTGCGGCGACCTTTGCTTCGCTGCTGCGGATCAATCAGCCGTCTGCGAGCGTGGGTCAGGTATTGACCATGGCAATGCGCCCGGAGATGAGCGAGAGTGTGGCTCGAAAGGCGGTTGATTAGTGACGACCCACGATAAAGGCCCGGATATGCGCGTCACCGTGGCGGGTGTCGAGTTTCGCTCGCCGGTGATCGCGGCCAGCGGGACGTTCGGTTATGGGATTGAGTTTGAGGAGATCGTTTCGCTCGAACGGATCGGCGGGTTCGTGACCAAGGGGTTGTCGCGGGAGCCGATGGTGGGCAACGCCGCTCCGAGGATCATCGAGACGGCGGCAGGGATGATGAACGCCATCGGGTTGCAGAATATGGGGGTTAGGCCGTTTATTTCGGAGAAGCTGCCGAAACTGCGCAAGTTGCCGGGCGCGGTGGTGATTGCGAACGTCTTCGGCTTTACCATCGAGGACTGCCTGGAGGTGATCGGCGCCTTGAACGACGCCGAGGGCATCGCCATGTACGAGCTGAACGCGAGCTGTCCGAATACAAGTCACGGGGGGATGGTCTTTGGTACCGATCCGGCGCTGCTGCACGAGTTGACGGCGCGGTGCAAGGCCGCCGCAAAGAGGCCGCTCATGGTGAAGCTGTCTCCAAATGTGACCAGCATCGGACAGATGGCGAAGGTTGCCGAGGACGGCGGGGCGGATGCTGTCTCGCTGGTGAATACGTTTGTCGCGCTATCGATTGACGTGGTGACGCGGAAGCCGAGGATCGCCAACGTGACCGGAGGGCTTTCGGGGCCGGCGATCCGGCCGATTGCGGTGCGGATGGTGCATGAGGCGTCGCGCGCGGTGAAGATTCCGGTGGTAGGGATGGGCGGGATCGTGCGGGCGCAGGACGCGGTCGAGTTTATGCTGGCCGGAGCGACGGCGGTGCAGGTGGGGACGGCCAGCTACGCCGATCCGAGGGCGGTGGAGAACATCGCCAATGGGCTGAGGCGCTGGTGCGCGGCGCACGAGGTCACGCACGTCAGTTCGCTGACCGGGGCGGCCCTGCTTAACTAAAACAAAAGCTGTGCAGCATAATAGTTAAGTGATGATTGAACACTCTTCCGCCTCCAGTTCAGCTAGTTCTGCCGATCTTCGGCCCATTCGCCGCGCTCTTTTGTCCGTCACGGACAAGACGGGGCTTGTCGATTTTGCCCGTGTGCTTGCTTCCTTTAATGTTGACCTTGTATCGACCGGGGGGACAGCTCGGGCGTTGCGCGAGGCGGGGCTGCCGGTGCGCGATATCAGCGATCTGACCGGATTTCCCGAGATGCTGGATGGGCGGGTGAAGACGCTGCACCCGAAGGTGCATGGCGGCATCCTGCATATTCGCGACAATGCGGAGCATCAGGCATCGGTGGCAGAACATGCGATTGAGCCAATCGATATGGTCGTGGTCAATCTCTATGCCTTCGAGAAGACTGCGAAGCGGCCGGGGGTGGCGTTTGCCGATGTGATCGAAAATATCGATATTGGCGGCCCTTCGATGGTGCGGTCAGCGGCGAAGAACTTTGCCGATGTGGCAATTGTGAGTTCGGCGGCTGATTATGACTCGCTGACGGAGGAACTGAAGGCGAACGCAGGCAGCCTGGGGCGGGCTACGCGGTGGCGTCTGGCGAAGCAGGCATTCGCGGTGACGGCGGCCTATGACGCAGGGATTGCGACGGCGCTCGAAAGTATTGAAGAACCGAGCGGTGCGGCTGTGTTCTCGGACGCGCTGCCACAGTCGATTCGCATCATTGAGCCGTTGGCCAAGACGCTGCGTTATGGAGAGAATCCGCACCAGAAAGCGGCGCTGTATGTCGACGGCAGCGGCCAGGGGATTGCCGGAGCGAAGCAGTTGCAGGGCAAGGAGCTTAGCTATAACAATCTCGTTGATCTCGATGCGTGCTGGGACCTGGTGAGCGAGTTCGATGAGACGGCCGTGGCGATCATCAAGCACACCAATCCCTGTGGGGCTTCGACCGGGGGGACGGTGCTCGAGGCCTATAAACGGGCGCTCGCGGGGGATCCGGTCTCGGCATTTGGTGGCGTCATCGGTATTAACCGTGAGGTGGATGCCGAGGCGGCCGAAGAGATTGCCAAACTGTTCGTCGAGGCGATTGTGGCGCCGTCGTTCACGGCGGATGCGCTGGAGAGATTTGCGGCGAAGAAGAATCTGCGGCTGGTGCAGATTATTCCGGCAGAGACGACCCGGGTGCTGAAGCAGGTCTCGGGCGGGCTGCTGGTGCAGGACGCCGACCGGCTGAAGATTACCGAGGCGGAATTGAAGATCGTGACCGAACGCAAACCGACGCCGGAGGAGATGCGGTCGCTGCTGTTCGCCTGGACGGTGTGCAAGTATGTGAAGTCGAACGCGATCGTTTATGCGCGGTTTGCCGATGGGCATGGGCAGACGGTCGGGATCGGCGCGGGGCAGATGAGCCGGGTGGACGCGGCTCGGTTTGGAGCGATGAAGGCGGCGCTGCCGCTGGCGGGCACGGTGGCGGCTTCGGACGCCTTTTTCCCGTTTGCCGATGGGCTCGAAGTCGTTGCCAAGGCCGGAGCTACGGCGGTGATTCAGCCTGGCGGCTCGGTGCGCGATGCTGAGGTAATCGAGGCGGCGAACCGGCTGGGCGTGGCGATGGCGGTAACGGGGGTTCGGCATTTTAGGCATGGCTGAGGCAGCGACGGATATAATCAGCGCCAGCCTTGCTAGCGGCCGGGCCGGGCAGCGCATCTAAACGTCAGTCGGGACCGTCTAACCTCTGACTTTTGTATTCGCAACGATTCGGTCCAGAGTTTGCCAGTCCAGAAAGCTACATGAGATGACCTTGTTTTTGCGTGCTTCGACTCTTCGCCACTTCTGCCTTCTGCCGGCGGCAACGCTTCTTTTTGCCGCGCCTGCGACGTTTGCGGCGGTTCCGGTAGCGACCGCAACCTCGCTTCCCACTACGGACAGGGCTGCGGCCTACTATCACTACGGTCTGGCCCATCTCTATGAAGGGATGGCAGTTAGCCAGGGTCGCTCGGACTACGCGACGCAGGCGGTGGAGGAGTACAAGCTGGCGCTGAATGCGGATCCGGGGTCGCAGCTGCTGCAGGACGGGCTGGCCGGTCTCTACTTCAAGCTTGGCCGTATCCGCGAGGCGGTGAGCGTGGCGCAGGATCGGGTAACTAAGGACCCGAATGACGTCGATGCGCATGAGTTGCTGGGCAAGGTCTATCTGCGGTCGCTGGGAGATATGCAGACGCCTCAGTCGGGACAGATGCTGAAGCTAGCTATCGGCGAATATGAGAAGCTGGCGCAGCTCAAACCGAAGGATGTCGAGACGCATCTGTTGCTGGGACAGCTTTATGGCTTGAACCATGATTCAGCCAAGGCGGAAGCACAGTTCAAGGAGGCACAGAAGGTCGACGCGAACTCGGAAGAGGTGGCGCTGAATATGGCGCGGCTCTATAGCGAGGAGGGCGATTCGAAGCGTGCCGCCGATGTTTTGAACGGGATTCCGGTGGATGACCGGAGCGCACGCATCGAGTTTGCACTGGGCGCTACCTACGACCAGTTGAAGAAGCCAAAGGAAGCTGCTGCGGCGTACCAGCGCGCGCTCAACCTGGAGCCGGGAAGCCTGGACACGGAACGCGGCCTGGCGAATGCGTTGCTCGCGGATGGGAAGCTGGATGAGGCGCTGAAGATGTTTCGCGAGGTGGTGACGGCTGAACCGCAGGATGCACAGTCGCAGATTCGCATCTCCGAGATCGAGCGCCGGCAGGGCCATTACGATCAGGCGCTGGCTACCTTGGAGAAGGCGAAGCCGCTGGCACCGAGTTCACTTGAACTGAGCTACAACGAGGCGCTGCTCTACGATTCTCTTGGCCGGTATGACGATGCGACGAGTCTTCTGACTAAGCTGGTTGCCGACACCGCCCATCCAGATGGCAAGTACAGCGATGGGGAGAAGGCGAATCGCGGGATATTCCTCGACCGGCTGGGCATCATTTACCGGGAGCAGAACAAGACCCCTGAGGCCATTGCCGCCTATAAGCAGATGGTTGAGTTGGGCGGAGATTTCGCCAGGGGCGGGTACCAGGGGCAGGTCGATGCTTACCGCGATGCTCACCAGTGGAAAGAGGCCACCGCGGCCGCCGCAGCCGCTGCCAAGGCGCAGCCGAAAGACCACGCAACTCAGTTGATGTATGCCGGGCAGTTAGCAGATACCGGGCAGGCGGAGCAGGGGATCGCATTAGCCAAGGCACAGATATCGGACAAGAGCGCAACGGCGGATAATCGGACAACCTATCTTGCGCTGACCCAGATCTATACACGGTTGAAGCGATGGACGGATGCCTCGGTTGCGCTGGACAACGCCGCTGCGCTGTCGGTAAAGCCTGAGGAGAAACTATACGTCTATTTCCTGCGTGGAGTGCTGGCGGACCGGCAGAAGCACTATGACGAGGCCGAGGCGGAGTTTCACAAGGCACTCGACATCGATCCGCAGAACGCCACGATCCTGAACTATCTCGGCTACATGCTGGCGGACCGTGGTGTGAAGCTGCCTGAAGCGCTGACCATGATCCAGAAGGCGGTCGAGCTTGATCCGCAGAACGGCGCCTATCTCGATTCTCTGGGCTGGGTCTACTTCAAGTCAGGTCAATACGAACTGGCAGAGCAAAACCTGCGCAAGGCAATCGAGCGCATGAGCACGGACCCGACCGTCCACGACCATCTGGGCGAGGTCTATGAGAAGACGGGCAAGCTGAAGCTCGCGGTAACGCAATGGGAGCGGTCGATGACCGAATATGCGCACTCCTTGCCGGCGGATGCCGATCCCGCGGATGTGGCCAAGGTGCAGCATAAGCTCGAAAATGCGCGGGTGAAGCTGGCAAAGGTGACGACGGGGAAATAAAGGCGTGAGCGGTGGGCCGCTCGATGCGCTCTTGCTTCCGGTTACACTCGAAGTAGACATGCCTACCAATCTTCATCGCTGTGCGGTCGTCGGAGGGCCGGACGATCCGCTGATGGCGCGCGTCTACCCTGCGCCGTTTCGACCGTCGCGGACGCCATTTCAGAGGGACCGAGAGCGCATTGTGCAGGCGCGAGCCTTTCGTCGTCTGGCGGGCAAGACGCAGGTGTTCACCAGCCGCGCGTCCGACCACTTTCGCAGCCGGTTGACCCATACGATTGAAGTTGCGCAGATCGCGCGGGCTTCCGCCTCGACGCTGGGGTTGAACGAAGACCTTGCGGAGACGCTGGCGCTGGTCCATGACATCGGGCATCCGCCCTTTGGCCATGCTGGCGAACGGGCGCTGGATAACTGTCTGCGCAAGCATGGACGACGGTTCGACCACAATCTTCATGCGCTGCGCATCGTCGAGTACTTCGAGCAACGCTATGCGGCACACCGGGGATTGAATCTCACGCTTGCGGTGCGCGAGGGGATTATCAAGCATTCGCGCGACTACACTGCGGCCGAGTACCCGGAGCTGGCGGAGTACATGCTGGACGAGCGGCCTCCGCTGGAGGCGCAACTGATCGACCTGGCCGACGAGATTGCCTATCTGACTGCGGACCTTGATGACGGCGTTGAGTCGGGATTGCTGGCGATCGGGCATATTCGCGAGCACGTCGATATTCTGGCGCGATGCTATTGGACAGTCGAGAAGCAACACGCGGGGGTCGAAGAGAAGTATCTGTTCAACGAAGCGCTGCAACTGATGCAGAATATTCTGACCGATGACCTGATTGAGACTACACGGCAAAATGCAGAGGCTGCGGGGGTAGAGACGCTCGCCGATCTTCGCAAGTGCTCGTCGCGGTTGGCTGTCTTTTCGCCACAGGTTGAAGCAGAGCGGTTACAGGAGAAGCGTTATCTCTATGACACGCTCTATACCTGCGAGGCGCTTGAAAATGAACATGACAAGGCCGAAGAGGTGGTAACGGCTCTGTTCAACTACTGGATCAACGATCCGGAGGAACTGCCGCCGACGCATTTCGAAGATGTGGAACGGGAGGGGTTGGCACGGGTGGTCGCCGACTACATCGCCGGGATGACGGATAGCTTCATCCTGCTGCAGTATGCGCAGATCAAACGGGCGATTCGGAGGTAGGACGCGCGGAGTTCCGCTATGATGGATTCCCCATGCTCCTACTCACTTCTTCTCTTCGCCGCCTCATGTTGGTCGTTCTTCCGATCTTGATGCCGGTTGCCATCTCGGTTACCGCGGTTCCCAGCTTTGGCGCATCTCATCCTGTTGCGCGACAGCTAGCCGCTACCCCGCCGATGGGCTGGAACGATTGGGCCCACTACCAATGCAATTACACCGCGCAGGACATACTCTCGAATGCCAGGGCGCTGGTGAAGACCGGGCTCGCGGCGCATGGCTATGACACCGTGACCATCGACGATTGCTGGATGCAAAAGGATCGTGATGCCAGTGGCAATCTGCAGGCCGATCCGCAACGCTTTCCGCAGGGAATCAAGCCGGTCGCGGAGGCGGTTCATGCGCTGGGCCTGAAGTTCGGAATTTATGAAGATGCCGGTTACCTGACGTGTGGCAAATTTGCCGGCAGCGGGGAGCCGGATGGCGGCGGCAAGGACCACTTTGCCCAGGATGCGCGGCTGTTCGCGTCGTGGGGCGTGGATTATCTCAAGCTGGACGGCTGCAACCTGTATGTGCCCAAGGGCGGCAGCATGGCGGAGGTTTACCGCAAGGCCTATGCGGCGCAGAGTGCGGCGCTCAAGACCGTGAAGCGGCCGATTGTCTTTTCGGAGTCGGCTCCGGCCTATTTTCAGGGGCAGCCGGACTGGTACGACGTGCTGAGCTGGGTTCGCGGCTATGGCGAGCTCTGGCGCGAGGGCGACGACATCGCCAACTATCACGCGAAGAATCCGAGCAAGCCGCGATTCGACAGCGTGCTTTGGAACTATGCCTACAATCTGCCGCTGGGCCGGTTTCAGAAGCCGGGTAACTGGAACGACGCCGATTTTATTATTGGAGGGGATGACGGAATGAGCGCGGCGGAGACGCGCAGCCAGGTGGCCTTGTGGTCGATGATGTCGGCGCCGCTGATTCTCAGCTCGGATGTCGAGAAGCTGAGCCCGCAGTCGGTGGCGGTTGTTGGAAATAAGTCGGTGATCGCGATTGATCAGGATGCGCTCGGCCGGATGGCCACTTTAGTGCGGCGAAGCCTGACGATGGACGTTTTGCTCAAGCCGCTGAGCGGAGGAGATTATGCGGTTACCGTGTTGAACCGTAGCACGGCGCCTGTTCAGGTTGGACTATATCCAGCCGATCTTGGCTTCAGCTCGGGATGCGAGTTAGAGGCGCAGAATCTTTGGAGCGGAAAGCGTATCACGGGGGCAACTTCCTTGCAGTCGGACGTTGCTGCACACGATACGGTGATCTGGAAGATTCACCCCGCAGCTTCGTGTGGAACGCCGAAGCGTACGGGCACGATCACGATGATCGCAACCGGCAAGCAGCACGACATTAAAAGCTACAGTCGCTGCCTGTCCGCTACGGGAGGCGTTGGAGATTGCGATGGCAGTCCGGCGGAGACATGGACGGTTGCTGCCAATGGAGCTTTGGAATCTGCGGGGCGCTGTCTTGCCGTCTCCGGCCGGAAGCTTGTGATGCAGGCGTGCAGCGCGGTCAAGACGCCGAGGTGGAAATATACGCTGGTCGGCAATCTAATCGATAGAAAGAGCGGCCAGTGTCTTAGTGCCAATAAACTGAACGGCGAGCCGGACAGTCTGAGCATGCAGGCCTGCGGCCATAATCAACCGAACCAGATTTGGTCGCTGCCAAACTAATGGCGGCAGGTCGCGGCAAGATGAAACGGCGGCCATCGTTTGGGTATCGGTTGTAGAATTCCGTGCACATGGACTTCTCGCCCGGCAACATTACCGCGCTTGTGATCGCAGCCAGTTTCGCGACTGGATTGAATATCTATGCCACCGTGTTGACGCTTGGCATTCTGGCGCGAACGCAGTGGGTTGCGTTGCCTCCGGGGTTGGATTCGCTGGGGCATACCTGGGTGCTGGCGGTGTGCGCGGTCATGTTCGCCATCGAGTTTGTTGCGGATAAGGTTCCGGCCTTCGATATGGTGTGGAACGTGTTGCACACCGTCGTCCGGGTGCCGATTGCCGCGCTGGTGGCCTATCATGCAAGCGCGCAGCTTTCGCCGCAGATGCAGATGATTGCGACCGGGGTAGGGGCAGCGGTAGCGCTGGCGACACATAGCTCGAAGACGGCGCTGCGGGCCGTGGTGACGCCCAGTCCGGAGCCGGTGTCGAATATCGCGCTGAGCAGCGCGGAGGATGTGGTTGCGGTGGGTCTGACGTGGTTTGCTACCCACCATCCTTTTATCGCCGCTTCGGTCGCGGTAGTGATTCTGATCGCCGCGGTTCTCGCCGCGCGCGTGCTTTTGCGGGCGATTCATCGACCATTGCGACGGTTGTTTGGAATGCCGCCGGAGAAGGGTCCGGTGGCGAGCAAGCCTTCGGTAGAGTGAGCGAGGCGCGCTGCCGCGATGGTATCCTAGCCGGAATCAGGTCTATAGCGAGGCTGTAACTCTTCATGTCCAATCCAGACGTTCCGGAAACGGAAGCAGGCAACGAAAGCAACGAATCATTCGACAAGATTCTTTCCCAGTATGAGCAGAGTCATTCGCGCCGGGTGGGCGAAGACGGCAGGCAGATCGAAGGGACGGTGATTGCCGTCTCGGATGAGTCGGTGTTCGTCGATATTGGCTTTAAGACGGAAGGCATTCTGCCGTTGACGCTGTTTCAGAACGCTAATGAGACAGTCGAGGTCGGCCATAAGCTGCTGGTGACGGTGAAGGGGCGCGATGCCGAGGGCTACTACGAGCTTTCGCGGCAGAGGGTGGAGCGGCCGAAGGACTGGACGTCGCTGGAGAAGGCGTTTGCCGATAAGGCGATTATTGTGGGCACGGTCACCGGGGTTGTAAAGGGTGGGTTGACTGTGGATGTGGGGCTGCGGGCGTTTATGCCGGGGTCACGCAGTGGCGCGCGGGATGCCGCCGAGATGGAAAAGCTGGTGGGGCAGGAGATTACCTGCCGAATCATCAAGCTCGATGTGGCTGAGGAAGATCTGGTGGTGGACCACCGCTCAGTGGCTGAGGAAGAGGCGCGTTCAACCAAAGAACAGCGATATGCCGAGATTAAGGAAGGCGACACCGTTCTGGGGACGGTGCGCAGTCTGGCGGACTATGGAGCTTTCCTCGATATCGGCGGAGTGGATGGGCTGTTGCATGTCAGCGATATTGCCTGGGGACGCGTGAATAAGCCGGCGGATGTGTTGTCGGTGGGGCAGCAGGTTGAAGCCCGGGTGTTGAAGGTCGACACGGAGAATCAGAGGATTTCACTGGGGCTGAAGCAGCTTCAACCCCATCCGTGGGATGCGGTGGCAGGGAAGTATGCGGCGGGCGAACGGGTTCGCGGCACGGTGACGCGGGTGACGGACTTTGGCGCGTTTGTGGAGCTGGAGCCGGGCATTGAGGGGATGGTTCACCTGTCGGAGATGTCGTGGGCGAAGAAGGTTCGCAAGCCCGGCGACTTGCTGAAGCCGGGCGAGACGGTCGAGGTGATGATTCTTGGCGTCAATGTGGGCGAACGGCGGATGTCGCTGGGACTGAAGCAGGCGCTGGGCGATCCGTGGGTCGAGGCCGGGGAGAAGTTTGCGGTGGGCTCGACAGTCGAAGGACCGGTTGCCAGCCTCACGAAATTCGGCGCGTTCGTGCAGCTAGCCGAGGGCGTCGAAGGCATGATCCACGTCAGCGAGATCAGCGCGGAGAAGCGCGTGGAACGTCCGCAGGATGTGCTGCGGGTGGGGCAGGTGGTGAAGGCCAAGGTGCTCGACGTCGATAAGGAGAAGCGGCAGATCAAGCTGAGCATGAAGCAGTTGGTACCCACGGGGTTGGACGAGTACATCGCCGAACATAAGGAAGGCGATGTGGTGACGGGCCGGTTGATCGATGTTTCGGGCGGCAAGGCCACCGTGGAGCTGGGAGAAGGGATTCGCAGTTGGTGCGAGATCATTGCGGCGGCAAAAGAAGAACAAGCGGCTGCTGCGGGGCAGGTTGATCTGTCGGCGTTCAGCTCGATGCTGAAGGAACGCTGGAAGGGTGGGGCGAGCGCGAGTGCGGCCAAGCCGGATGAAGTTCGCGCCGGACAGATTCGCAGCTTCAGGATCACGAAGCTCGATCAGGATGCGAAGACGATTGGGGTAGAGCTGGTTTAGGAGCGGCTGCCTGGAATTTTAGAGCGCCATTGGTGGGGGCTGGTAGCCGAAGTCGTGTTCGAGGGCGGCGGCGACGCCGAGGACGGCTTCGTCCCGATAGGGGCGGCCCGCGATCTGGATGCCGATGGGCAGGCCTTCCTGCGAGCGTCCGACAGGCACGACGGCGGCAGGCGCGCCAAGCAGATTGAACCATTGGGTATAGCGCATGGCATCGAGATAATCGACTGGCCGGCTGTCTACGACCCATTGCCGCTCGCCATGGCGGAAGGCAGGGACGGAACAGACGGGCATGAGCAGGAGGGGAAACTCCTGCATCTCGTCGAGTAAGAGGGCTCGAAGGGTGTCGGCTTCGGCCCAGGCAGTGAGTAGTTCGTCGCCGGTAAGTGGCGGGTCCTGGCGGGCAATGTCGAGAAAGTTCTGAAAGGTAGGACTTAGCTCGGCTTCGCGACCAGTGAAGAGGGGGGAGAACAGCATGGCTCCGCAGCGGACAAAATATTTCCACCAGAGTTTGCGGGCCTGTTCGAGGGCGCGGGGGCGGAAGGGCTCGACTTGGAAGCCATGGCTACGGAGGGAGCGAACTGAGTCATCGACGGCTTGTCGCGTCTCGGGGGTGACGGGGGTGTGGCTGTCGTCTTCGAAGAAGCCGATCTTGATCTGCTTGAGGTTTTCTAGGGTGTAGCCGCGGAGAGGGACGGGCGCGCCGAAGGGGTCGCCATCGGCTTGGCCGGAGAGGACGCGGAAGAGGAGGGACACGTCTGCGATGGTACGTGCCATGGGCCCGACTGCTCCTAGCAGGGAGAAAGGGCCAACGCAGGGGGGAAGATGGCCGATGGAGGGGATTCTTCCGGGGGTTGGCTTGAGCGCGCAGATACCGGTAAAGTGGGCAGGCTCGCGCACGGAGCCGCCGCCGTCGCTGCCGAAGCCGCATGCGGAGAGACCTGCGGCGATGGCTGCCGATTCGCCACCGCTGGAGCCGCCGGAGGTGCGGGTGAGGTCCCAGGGATTTGAGGTGCGGCCGTAGAGGCGGTTGTCAGTTTCATAAGCCATCAGAAATTCGGGGCAGTTGGTGGTGCCGAGTACAACGGCGCCTGCCTGCCTCATGCGGGTGACGATGACGGCGTCTTCGGTAGGGATGTGGCCCTTATTCAGCAGGCTTCCGGTCTCGCAGCGATGACCGGCGACGGCGATCGAAGCTTTGACGGTCATGGGCAGGCCGTGGAGCGGGCCAGGTTGCGCGGGAGACTGGTCGAGAGCGTGTGCCTGGGCGCGGACTCGCTGTTCGTCGAAGTCGATGAGCGCGTTGAGCTGCGGGTTCAGCCGTTTGATCTGGAGGATGTGCTCCTCGGCGAGTTCGAGCGGGGAGAGCTTGCGGGCGGAGATCATGGCCAGCAGATCGACGGCGGATTTCAGGACGAGATCGCTCATGGTTTGTGCTTGCTTTGCTTCTATTATCCGTTTTAAAGAGGGAGGAGGGCTGTGCGCAGAGTATCGCTGACCTGCGCAATTTCGTCTTCGGTGATGCGATTGAAGAAGGGAAGGGCTATGGCGCGGCTGGCCTGCGCTTCGGTGACAGGCAGCGCGGAGGAGCTTCGCCATGCGGCGTAGCTCGGTTGCAGGTGGATGGGCGCGAAGTAGCGCCCGCAGCCGATGCCTGCGTTGGTCAGCGCAGCTACGACGCGGTCGCGGTCTTCTTCTGCAAACGAGGTGTCGAGCCGGACGACGTAGACAAACCAACTAATTCGGGTACCGGGAACGTCGATTGTGGGGAGGACGAGGCTGGGAAGCGCCGCGAGGGTTTGCTGATATTGCCGGGCTACGTTTTCGCGTTGCTGCAGAATGGCTTCGATGCGATCTAACTGCGCGAGGCCAAGGGCGCAGTTGATCTCCGAGAGGCGGTAGTTGTAGCCGACTTCGGCGTGCTGCAGCCAGTCGGCGTTGTCGTAGCGACCCTGGTTGCGGAGGGCTCGAATGCGGTCTGCGAGTTCGGGGCGTCCGGTGACGACCATGCCGCCTTCGCCGGTCGTGATCTGCTTGTTGGGGTAGAAGCCGAAGACCGCGACGTCGCCGAAGGAGCCTGCTTTGCGGCCTTGATAGGTCGCGCCGATGGCCTCGCAGGCGTCTTCGATGATGAGGAGCTGATGACGCCGGGCTATCTCCATGATGGCGGTCATCTCGGCGGGGCGACCAAAGGTGTGGACGACGAGAATGGCGCGGGTCTTCGGTGTGATTGCTCGCTCGATGCTGGCCGGGGACATGTTCAGGGACTCGGCATCGATGTCGACGAAGACAGGATGAGCGCGTTCGTAACGGATGACATTGGCAGCGGCGATGAAGGTGAACGAGGGCACGATAACCTCATCTCCTTCGCCGATGCCGAGGGCGCGAACACACAGGTGAAGCCCAGCGGTTCCGGAGCTGACGGCGACGGCGTGGGGAACGCCGATGTAATCCGCCATCGCGTGTTCAAACGCCTCCATCTGAGGACCGAGACTGAGCCGCGAGGTGCGCAGAACGGCGGTGACCGCGTCGATCTCGGATTCGGTGATGTCGGGCGATGAGAGGGGAATCGTCATGGGCGTTTTGATTGCCCATCTTCGGAAAAGGCCCGCTTGCGGAGCAGTCCTTCGAGAGGAACGGAGGTGAGGACCTGCACGATTCGCTCCGCGGCGTGGCCGTCGCCGTAGGGGTTGGTCATGCCGCGCAAGGAATCGCGGAAGGCTGTGCTTCGACTAGTAGCAATTTTTTCGAGGATGGATACAGCGTTCGGTTCGGCGTCGAGGATATTGGGTGCTCGCTCGCGTCCGAACTGGCGCAGGCCGACGTTGACTACGGGCAGGGCGAAGGACGCGGCTTCCATGATGCCGCTGCTGGAGTTTCCCAGCAGGAGACCGGCGTTTTGCAGCAGGCTCCAATAGGTCACGGCGCCGAGGTTGACGAAGACATGTGCGTCGGGATGTTGGCGGATAAATTCGTGGGTGCGCTGCATGAGGCTGTGGCTGCCGGCATCGGCGTTGGGATAGCAGAAGATGATCTGGCCGTCGATTTGAGCCAGCGCGGCGAAGAGCGCGTCTGCCTCTTCCGTAGTGTTCTGCAATAGGGTTACGGGGTGATAGGCCACAACGGTTGGTGAGGGTTTGAGGTCAATCTTGAGTGCCTGCTGTAATTCGGATCGGGTCGGCAATCGGCTGCGCGCGATGTGATCGAGCGAGGGAGCGCCGGCGCGATGGACACGCCAGGGCTCTTCGCCCATGCTGATGACGCGGGCACGCGCTCCGTCGGTCGAGGTGAAGTGGATGTGCGCCATCTTGGTGAGGGCGTTGCGGACGGCGTCGTCGATGGCTCCTTCGCTGACCTCTCCGCCTTCGATGTGCGCTACGGGAATGCGCAGGGTCAGAGCGACGCTGGCGGGCGCGAGCATCTCGTAGCGGTCCGCGATCAGCAGCAGCAGGTCTGGACGCATCTGCGAGAGCGCGTCGGTCAGGCCGAGCACGGCCAGCCCTAGAGTTTTGGCCATGCCGGTGTCGGTGTCCGAGTTCAGCAGGCACTCGATACGCGAGGTGATCGTGAAGCCATCCCGCTCGATCTCGTCGACGGTATTGCCGAAGGCGGGGGAGAGATGCGCGGCGAGGACGATGAGCTTCAAGTCCACGCCGGGGTGGGCGGCAAGGTCTTTGAGCGGCCAGTAGAGGTGGCTGTAGTCGGCGCGCGAACTTGTGACCACGGCGATGGTGCGCTTCATGCGTTCACCGTGGCCGCTGCCTGCACCTGTTCTCGGAGATGCGCGCTCGGTTGATATTCCGGCACCAGGCTTTGGACGGCGCGCAGCAGGGCGGGCAGATTGCGAATATGTGAAGCTGTTCGCAGATCGTCTAATGCGACGGAGATCTCATTCGGCGAGAGCGTGGGCGTCTGGACTTCGCGGAGCATGCCGTTGGCGGCACTTCGATACGACTCGCGCGATGAGATCAGCGACTCTTCCATCTTGTCTCCGGGGCGAAGGCCCGTGAAGACAATTTGTATCTCATTGTCTGGGCTCTCCTGCCCGATGAGATATTTCGCAAGATCGAGGATGCGAATCGGATCTGCCAGCGGCGGCACAAGCAGACCGGCGGCAGTGTCTGGAGCGAGAGCGAGCAGAAGCGCGTCTACGGCCTCAGAGAGCGTCATGAAGTAACGGCTCACCTCAGGGTGCGATACCGTGATCGGGCCGCCGTGAGCAATCTGCCTGAGAAAGAGGGGGACGACGCTGCCCGAGGAGCCGAGCACGTTGCCCAGGCGGACGATCTTTCGGCAAACGGGGCCTGGCCGCTGCGTAAGCAGAATATGTTCGGCGATGCGCTTGGAGGCTCCCATCATGCTCGACGGATCGACGGCCTTGTCAGTCGAAACCATCAGCATCTGTTCGCAGTCGTACTGGGCTGTCGCTGTGGCGAGAATATGAGTACCGAAGACATTGTTCGCTACGACGGAGAAGGGGTTGCTCTCCATCAGCGGCACATGCTTGAAGGCCGCGGCATGAAGGACAATCTCAGGGCGGTGCCGCTCGAACAGGCTGAAGATAGCCTCTGAATCACAGACGTTGGCAAGGATCGGAAAGAGTGTCGGCAGTTCGTCGGTTTGCTCTGTGAGGGCTTGCTGAATGTCGTAGAGAGCACTCTCGGAGGAGTCGACGAGGATCAGTTCGCGGGCGAGTCGGGCAACCGATTTTGCCAGCGCCGAACCGATGCAGCCTCCAGCACCGGTAACCAGAATCCGTTTCCCAGCGAGGAATAAGGGGATTCGGCCAGGAAGCATGAACGATCCGGATAAGACACTGCGCCCGAGAAGAGGTTGCCAGTCGCAAAGGGGGTGATCGATTTTTTGGAGGAACGGCAAGATCCTTATTTGTCCTTAGCAGGCATCTTTTCACCAGCTTACATGGGATTACCGAAAAGCTGCAGGCCGGACGCGGGGGGCGCGTTTTCTCTTGACATCAAAGCTTCAAGAACATAAACAAAGAGATGAACTAAAGCGGTTTACTAACCTATCTATTTCAATGGACGGGTTTTGTCTTATCTTGATTCGTGCTGTACTCAAACGGTTCTCTATAGAAATTCTATGAATTTTTTTGATAGCGCAAATAACTCTTGACAGGCGTTGTTTCATTCATGTAAACGGTTTATCAAACTAACTGAAGCGTTTTAGTTAGTTTGGCTGGTTCGGTTTTATCCTCAGTCGTGTCAAAAACAGGAACCGGCGGATAGCAACGATGCCGGACAGCGGAGCGGTGCAACGGCGCCTGCGATCGCTGGAGCTAGTTAAGACGTTGTGCCAGATTTTCTTGGCTATTGATGCACGTGAAAGATATTTGGAGGCAGTATGCAATCGAAACAGGATCGTGGGAAGATTCTCCCGAAGTTGTGGCGGTATGTGCCGCTGAGCCTGGCGCTGGCTTTAGCGTCGTTTCTGGTGTTTCTGCCAACGGCAGGGGCGCAGGTTTCCGCGACACTCAATGGCACGGTGACGGACGCGACGGGCGCGGTGATTCCCGGTGCGAACGTCGTGCTGACCAATGACGCCACGAAAGAGACTCGCACTGGCGTCAGCAATGACAGCGGATACTTTGCCTTTCCGGCCTTGCTGCCCGCGACCTACTCGGTCAGGATCGACGCGAAGGGCTTCAAGAGCTATGAGAGGCACGGCATCGTGCTGCATGCAGCCGATCTCATCAAGCTTGCTAACATTCAGTTGGCTATCGGCCAGACGAACGAGACGGTTACGGTCGAGGCGAATACGCAGATCATCCCAGTGGAGAACGGCCAGCGTGCCGCGATCCTCGACTTCAAGGATATTCAGCAGTTGGCCATTCAGGGCCGCAACCTTTCAGAACTGCTGAAGGTGCTGCCGGGCGTCACCAGCGTTCAGAATGGCCTGAGTAACGGCTCCATGTTCGATCCTACGGTTGTCAGTGTGGGCTCGAGCGCGGTTGGTAACGGACTGAACGCGAACGGCGCGGTCAACCGCGGCGGCACCAGCCAGCTTTCGGACGGCGTCGACGTCGACGATCCGGGTTGCGATTGCAATTCGATCGCGATTCTGAACCCCGATATGACGCAGGAAGTCAGTGTGCAGACCTCGAACTTCGGCGCAGACGCTCCGCGCGGTCCGGTGGTTATCAACGCGATCAGCAAATCGGGCGGCGCAGAGTACCATGGCGGCGCGTATTTGTATGCGCGCAATGATGTCCTAAACGCCAACGACTGGCAGAGTAACCACAAGGGAGATCCACGAGGCGCCGCTCACTACTACTATCCCGGCGGCAACTTTGGCGGCCCGGTTCCCTTTACCCACAAGAAGCTGCGTTTCTGGGTTGGCTATGAGCGCATCCTGCAGAATACGGGCAACTCAAACCGCTTACAGTCCTTTATTCCCACCGCGGATATGATGTCCGGCAATTTCACCAACACACCTGCAAATGTGACGTTTTGCCAGGGCAAGCTGCTTACCGCCGATTCGACGAATGGATGCAACGACCTCACCGGAACAGTCTTGCCCGATGGCACGATCATTGGTCAGGGATCGCGGCCTGCGGGCATCATTCCCGCGGAGTTCCTCGATCCGGGTGCGAAGGCGCTGGCCAGCTTCTGGCCTGCGGCGAACGCCGACCCGATGAACACGGGCCCTGGATACAACTACGACCAGGCGATCCCCGGGAAGCACAACGGTTATCTCTTTCGCGCGCGTGTGGACTACAACCTCAGCGACAAGACCAGCTTCTTCATCTCCTACCAGTATGGCCAGGATGCAGCGCCTTCGCAGGGCAATGGCGCTCACATCTACTGGACGCCGGGTAACTCCATTCCCTATCCGGGCGGCGGGTTGATCAGCAGCTCGTTCTCGAAGTCCATTGCGGGCCATTTCACTCATATCTTCAGCCCTACCCTCACCAACGAGTTCATCGCGAGCTGGGGCTTCGGCAACTTCCCCGTAGGACCGCCGAACGCATCAGCAGCATACAAGACGACTCTCGGTTATCCAACCAGCTACGGAACCATCTTCAAGACAGGTTCGCCTCTGATTCCGTCCTACAGCAGCGCGGGCGGCTATACGTTCCCGGACTTCTCCCAGCAGGATATCTTCGAGACGGGAGGCAAGTACCTTGTTCGCAAGGAGATGCCGGCTTTCTCCGATGACCTGACCAAGGTCATCAACACCCACACCATCAAGGTCGGGGTCTATGCAGAGAATGTAGGCAACATCCAGGGAGCATCCCTGTCCCCGAATGGAAATCTGAGCAGCTTCAATCAGGGCGGCACAGTGCATAACAATCTCTTCGGGGGCAGCCCTCTCGGCTCTCCGAACAACCCCACCGCAAACTTCCTGATGGGTGTTGTGAATGGCTATGGCGAGAACAATGCAGCTCCCATCAGCGATATGGCCTATCAGACGTTTTCGTTCTATGGGAACGACTCGTGGAAGGCAACGAGACGCCTGAGCATCGAGTACGGTGTTCGCTTCGACCATATCGGTCATTGGTATGACCGGCAAGGCAATGGGCTTGCCGTCTTTATTCCGTCGCTGGTTGAGGCAGACTACAACAGCGGCAAGCTAAACCCAGGCGTCTACTGGCACGGGATCAACCCCGGCATCCCCAAGAGCGGTCAGCCGGATCGCTTCCTTCTTGTCTCTCCACGTTTCGGACTTTCCTATGACATCTTTGGCACAGGAAAGACCCTGATACGCGGCGGATGGGGTGTCTATCGGTTCACGGATCAGTACAACGACTACACAGGCGCGTTGACGACGGCACAGAGCATTCAGACTTATAACTTGCCCAGCCAGACCAGCGTACTCTTGCCGCAGATTGGGAATATTCCCGCTCCAATTGTCGGTGCTTTGCCAGGCCAGCCGGGTCACACCGTCAATGGCGGAATCAATGCTCTGGATCCCACAGACTACGGCATTCCCGAGAGTCGATCCTATAATCTGACGATCTCGCAGCAGGCACCCTGGAGCTCCCTGGTCGAAGTTGCCTACGTCGGCAGCACCAGCAAGGAACTGGTGATGGGCGGCGAGAGCATCTCGGGCAGCGGCTTCGGCGACTTCACCAATCAGAACAAGGTTCCCCTGGGCGCGTTCTTCAAGCCTGATCCGGTCACTGGAGTCATCTCTCCGAACCCAGAGAATCTCTCCGACGGTGCTCCGAAAAACCAAGAGGCTGACTACCGTCCTTTTGGAAAAGAGTATGGAACCAACGCAATCAACGTAAACAGCAACTCGGGCTATGCGAACTACAACGGCCTGCAGTTGAGCTGGGTGAAGCGCTCCGACCGCCTTACCTTCAACTTCAACTACACCTGGTCCAAGACGCTCGGCACTGGTCAGCAGATCGATCCATTCACGGTCGCCGGCAACTATGGCATCCTGGCCATCGACCGCCCGTATGTCTTCAACTCGTCCTACTCCTATAACTTCCTCAGGGTCTACAACGGCGATTCGCATCTCATCAGCGGCATTGCAAATGGCTGGACGCTCTCTGGAATTACTACGTGGCAGTCGGGCGGTAATCTGCAAGCGACCAATAGCCCGAACTTCGGGCTCTCGATCACCGGCCTCAGCCAGAACACGTACTTCGGTACTTCAGCGTCGAAGCTGATTATGCCGGTTCTGACCTGCGACGCGGGCGCAAACCTGAAAGACAAGCAGCGCGTGAATGAGGCGTGCTTTGCGGCACCAGCTATCGGCACCAACGGACCGCGGAATCTTCCTTACTTCAGGAACGCGGACTTCTTCGATACCGATCTGGCCGCATACAAGACGTTCCATATCACGGAGGGCCAGACCATCCAGTTCCGCGCCTCGGCATTCAACTTTATCAATCATCCGCTGGCGCAGTTTGGATCCGGTAGTCAGTTGCAACTCCACTACAACCATGACCTGACGCCAAACACGTCATCCAACTCCAAGACGCTTGGCTTCCTCGATACCAAGACTGGCGGCCACTCGCAACGCACCATGGAACTGGCTATCAAGTACAACTTCTAGCTTGTTCTATAACCTGGGCGGGGCGGCTCTTTTTCGAGCCGCCCCATTTTTCTGCGATGGGATGGCAATGCATTTCTGTCGAACGAGGAGCTTCACAGTCCTTCGCTATACTTTGGTTCAATGCCAGTGAGAATTGCTACAACGGGAAGCCGGGAATGTTACAGGCCGAGGCGACTCGTTATCCATCGGATGCGAGTGCCGGTGTTGCTTGTTCTCTGCATGTTGATGGCGCGAATCTGTTGCGGCCAGAGCGTGGAGAAGGCTTCTCGTCCCGGCAGCGATCTCCAGCAATTGTATGAGGCGGCGCAGCGCGCGCAATCGAATGGCGATCTTGCCCACGCAGCGCAGGACTATCAGGGCTTTCTCGTGACCGCTCTCCGGCATCTGGCCGAGGGCCATGTTCATGCTGGGGACTATCCGGGTGGGGCGAAGCTCTTTGATGAGGCGCTGGCGGTTATGCCGGAGAGAGCGGCGACCGATCTGCATCTCGCCTACGCTCAGGCCGCTCTTCTGGCCCGTGATATTCCGACTGCGAAGGTTCAGGCTCAGGCGGTCGTCACCGTCGATCCGAAGAACGCTGAAGCGCGGCTGGTGCTGGGAGAAGCGCTACTGCAGATGGATGAGAATGTGGAAGCGCGTAAGCAACTGGAGGCGGCAGTTGCTCTGGATTCGAACTACAAAAACGGGTTAGCTTTGGCGACGGCCTACCTGGCTTTGTCGGACACAAAGAATGCGGCGAGGCTGTTCAGCGAGATGTCGGCCGGCTTTGGGGACAAGGCGGCAATTCATCTGGACTTTGGCCGCGCCTATGCGGAGGCGGGCGATCCCGACCTGGCCATCACGGAGTTCAAGAAGGCCATTGCGCTCGATCCACGCCTGCCGGAGGCGCATTACTGTCTGGGCGCGTCCTATCTGCTGAGTCAGGGACAAGTGGGATTTCCCGAAGCGGTCAAGGAGTTTCATCGCGAGCTCGAACTGAATCCGAACGATTATTTCAGCCTGGCTCAGTTGGGGTATGTCGCCTTTACGGAGCGACGGTTCGCCGAGGCCGAAGCGAGCCTGAAGCGTGCCGCCGCGCTTGATCCGCTTAACCCTGACAATCCTCTGTTGCTCGGCCAGGTGTATATGCAACTCAATCGGCCAGCCGAGGCCGAGGCGGCTTTGCGCAAGGCAATCGCGCTGACGACCGACCTTGCGCGCAATCACTACCAGGTGCAGCGCGCTCACTATTTGCTGGGACGGCTGCTGGTACAGACCGGCCATGCCGACGAGGCGAAGCGGGAGATGCAAATATCGGCAAGCCTGTTGAAGCAGAATATGATGCGCGATCAGGCGAAGTTGAGAGGGGCTCCTATGGGAGAGACTGCGGGCATCGCTCCATTTGAGCGCCCGCTCGACCAGGCACCCATGGATGCGAAGGCGAAGCGAGAACTGGAGAACTTCACAGCGCGCACCGCGCCGGCGCTTGCGGACGGTTACAACAATCTGGGAGCAATCGCTGCCGGCTCCGATGAGTTTGCAACCGCCACCGGATACTTTGAGAAGGCGGCGAAGTGGAACCCGTCACTGGAGGGACTCGACTATAACTGGGGCAGGGCGGCGTTCTCGGCGAATCTTTATGCGCAGGCGGTGCCACCTCTGAGCCGATATCTCGCGGCGCATCCGCAAGAGCAGGGAGCGCGGCGCGTGCTTGGCGTCAGCTATTTCATGCTGAAGAACTATGCTGCCGTGGTGCGGACACTGGAGCCGATTGCATCCTCGCTTGCCGCTACTCCGCAACTGGCGAATATGTATGCTCAGGCACAGACTCTGGCTCCTGTCGCGAAGAAGGGCGTACATGCTCAGCCGTGAAATTGTGATCCGCGGATTGCTGATTGGCGGCGCGGCGATGCTGCTTGCTTCAGCTTTCGCTTCGGCGCAGATTCCCTCGCCGTCGCTGCATTTTCACGATATCGGCCCTGAGGCGGGGCTTACTACGGTGCCGCACTCCGCTCCGGTCAAGCAATACCTGGTCGAGATGATGGGAGGAGGTGTGGGCTTATTCGACTGCGATAACGATGGCAAGCTCGATATTGTCACCGTTACCGATTCGACCGTCGATACTTATCTCCATGGCGGCGAACTGATGGTTACGCTCTATCATCAGGACACGCGCCCGGGCGGGCCTGTCCATTTCAGCGATGTCACGACTGCGTCGGGACTGACGACGCGCGGCTGGGGCATGGGAGTGGCGATAGGTGATTTCGACAACGATGGCCTTCCTGATATCTACGTGACTGGATATGGCCACAATGTGCTCTACCGCAACCTCGGGGGGTGCAGATTTGAAGACGTTACAGCATCAATGAAAGTGGCCGGGGGCGGGTTCAGCGTTGGCGCGGCATGGGCGGACTATGATCGCGATGGCAAGCTTGACCTGTTTGTATCGCGCTATGTGAACACCGATTTGAATCATCTTCCCAAGCCGGGAGACAAGGGATTTCAGTATCAGGGGCTGCCGATGGAGGTGCCGGTGCTGAACGGAGAGACCGACCTTCTCTTCCACAACATGGGCAAGGGATTTGAGGAGGCTGGGAAGAAGGCCGGCGTCGACAATCCGGATAAGCGACTGGGAATGGGGGTTGTCTGGGGAGACTACGACCATGACGGCTGGCCCGACCTGTTCGTGAGCAACGACATGGGGCCGAACTTTTTGTATCACAATAAGCATGACGGAACCTTTGAGGAGGTTGGCCTTATCTCCGGCACGGCATTGAGCGCCGAGGGTAGATCCATGGGCAATATGGCCGCCGATTTTGGCGACTACGATCGGACCGGGGCGCTGAGCCTTGTAGTGACACGCTATGGCTATCAACCCATGAGCCTCTACAAAAATCAAGGAGAGATAGGCTTCAATGACCGAGCTCCAGTCGCTGGCTTGACACGGACAGAGGATCAGCTTGTGGCATGGGGCGCTGGATTCGCGGACTTCGATAACGATGGCTGGTCAGGCATCTTTGTCGCCGATGGCAATGTGAGTTCTATGGTGGACAAATTGCCGCATGATTTGAAGTACCGCGAGCCGATCCACCTGTTTCGCAACCAGACAAATGGGACATTCGCCGAGGTTGCTGACGCGTCCGGACTGAACGATGGCGTGCTGCATTCCCGGCGCGGTACGGCCTTCGGAGATATCGACAACGACGGCAATGTGGATGTGGTGGTCTATAACGTAGGCGGTCCGCCATCGCTATTTTTGAATGAGACGAAGAATTCAAATCATCGTGTTCTCTTTCGACTCGTGGGGAAGAAGAGCAACCGGGCTGCCATAGGCGCGCGCGTTATCGTCACAGCGGGGACGCTGGTTCAGATTGATGAAGTCAGGGGCGGGGGGAGTTACCTCTCGTCCAATGACCAGCGCCTTCACTTCGGACTTGGAGCCGAACCGGTAATGAAGCAGGTGAAGATTGAATGGCCAAATGGGCTGGTCGAACGGCTTGTCAATGTTGCGGCCGACAAGATCTACACGGTAACAGAAGGCGAAGGGATTACCCAGACGGTTAAGCTGAGTCCGTCAAGCGGTGAAAGACGACATTGAGGAGCGACACCTCATTCCTCTTCCGTCATTGCTGGTCTCACGAATTCTGTATAGCCTTCGGATAGGGGAAGGCAATTTATACTGAACGCGAATAGGGGCGTCCGCAGCCTCTTCCGAGGAGCAACTTTGGCATTGATCGTCAATGGAGAGTATGTCAACGATAGCCTCTTGTTTGACGAATTACTTCGTCTGGAACCTGCTGCGTCCTCTATGGACGAGGTAACTTCCCGTCATGAAGCAGAGATGTTGCGGCATACCGCGGAGCAGCGGGTAATCCATCGTGTGCTCCTTCGCCAGATGGCATTGCAGGAAGGGATACAGGTTCCTGATGCAGAGGTGGAGTCCGAACGTCGGAGACGTTGGGGGAGTTCCAGCAATGCGATCTGCGGAACGGGAGTTCAGCAATCGTTTCGCGATGAACTGCTCATCGTGCGCATATGCGAAAAGCTGACGAAGCATGTCCCTCGTCCGACGCGGTTGGAAGTGGATCGTTTTTATCAGGCGAACCGGGAAACGTTCTACCGCCCTGAGCGTGTTCGCGCCGCGCACATCATCAGGAATGTTGATCGACCGGAGGCGGAGAGCGAGGCCAGGGCAACGCTCGAAGCTGCGGAGGTGGAACTGGCGGCAGGCAAACCGTTCGCGAAGGTGGCTAACCGTTACTCGGATTGCCGCGGTGCGGGAGGAGATCTCGGCTGGATCGCTCGCGGCGAGATGGTCGACGAGTTCGATGAAGTGGTATTTGCATTGAAGAGAGGAGAACGCAGTCCTATCTTCCGCACTGTTTTTGGCCTGCACATTGCTACCGTGCTTGAGAGGACCTCCTCCGGCACGCAGCCTCTCGAAGAAATTCGACACTCGCTCGCGTTAAGCCTATTTGAAAGTCGACGGCAGAACGAGATCGATCGGGTGCTGACGCATGCAATGAGGCAGTCGCAGATTCAGGTTGTACCCGAGAGCGATGCCATTTCTGCTGATGCGCAGGGGAGGGAACGATGACCAAAGCACCCGCTCCCTGCTGCGTCCCGAGCAAACACCGAGCAGAAGTTCTGGTTCAGTCGCGCTCCTTGTCGGAGGAGCGGCAGCGCATTTTCACCGGAAGCACAGAGGAGATGGTGCTGTTGGATGGTTCAGTGTTCCTCATGGGCACGGACTATCGCGAGGGCTTCCCCGCCGATGGCGAAGGTCCGGTACGCAGGGTGACGATCGATAGTTTTTACATGGATGTCTATCCTGTCCGTAATCGTGAATTTGCCCGCTTTGCCGATGCTGAAAAATATGTAACCGAAGCCGAGCGATTTGGGTGGTCTTTTGTCTTTGAAGGCGATCTTCCCGATCGTGGGGAATCTCTTGGAGCGCAGGACATCGTTCATGGTGCCGAGTGGTGGAAGCGAGTTCGGGGAGCCGACTGGCGGCATCCCGAAGGGCCGGGGAGCGACATCCATACCCGCCCGGATCATCCGGTGGTGCAGGTCTCCTGGAACGACGCGGCAGCGTATGCTGCGTGGGCCGGGAAGCGGCTGCCGACCGAGGCGGAGTGGGAGTACGCCGCGCGCGGAGGTTTGGATCAGAAGCTCTATCCCTGGGGAAACGATCTCACTCCTGAAGGGAAACATCTTTGCAATATCTGGCAGGGGAACTTCCCCCTGGAAAATACTGCCGAAGACGGCTTCGCGAGCGCTGCCCCTGTAGATGCGTTTCCTCCAAACGGGTTCGGCCTCTACTCTGTGACGGGCAACACATGGGAGTGGTGCGCCGACTGGTTCGATGCACGGTTTCACCAGTTTGCCACCCTCGACAATCCTGTCGGTCCGCCTTCAGGCGTTGCTCGGGTCCTAAAGGGCGGATCCTATCTATGCCATCGCTCCTATTGCAATCGATATCGTGTGGCCGCCCGTAGTTCAAACACCCCTGACAGCGCGACTACGAATATGAGCTTCCGTTGCGTTCGCGATGTGCTCCCGCGCGAGTAAGTTCGCGAGAGATTTCGGATCAGTATCCACACTGGTTACAATTCAAGGCAACATCAGTGTGTCCGATGTTGTGTTTCAGAGTGGCGCGGTTCAACGCTGCGCATGGAGGCTGTTCGATGGATCGTAGAGGATTTTGCCTGGGGCTCGGAGCGATGTCGGCGACGATGAGCTTGCCCTCGTTTGCCGCCGGTTCCGGAAAGAAGCGCCCAAATATCGTATTTGTTCTGGCCGACGATTTGGGGTGGGGCGATTTAAGCTGCTACAACCCTTACTCCATGGTCCCCATGGCGAATGCCAATCGGCTGGCGACTCAGGGGGTTCGCTTCACCGACATGCATGCATCCTCCGCCGTTTGCACGCCCAGCCGTTACAGCATCCTTACCGGGCGGTATTGCTGGCGTACCGAGTTGAAAAAAGGCGTGCTATGGGGTGAGTCGACCAATCTGATCGAGGAAGGGCGAATGACCGTTGCTTCCATGCTCAAGTCGGAGGGCTACTACACCGCGGGTGTAGGCAAGTGGCATCTTGGCCTGGGCAATGGAGCCGAGACCGATTACACCAAGCCGCTCCACCCCGGTCCCATCGATCACGGATTTGATTATTATTTCGGGATTCCCGCCTCGCTTGATATGCCTCCCTATCTCTATTTTGAGAACGATCATGTCGTAGAGCAGCCGACGTCTTCGACTGTTGGCAGCAAGCTTCCGCGCGGAGTCTTCTTCAGACCGGGCCCCATGGCTCCCCACTTTGTCTTCGATGAAGTGGTGCCGACCGTCACCGACAAGGCGGTCAGCATCCTGCATGAGCGTGCGGCTCATCGAGATCAGCCATTTTTCCTGTATGTTGCTCTTCCTTCTCCCCATACCCCGTGGCTGCCATTGCCGGAGTATCAGGGAAAATCCAAAGCCGGCACTTATGGTGACTATGCCGTCGAGACTGATGCCATGTTGGGCAGAGTGATGCAGGCACTTCAGGAGACCGGCCTGGCGGAAGATACATTGCTCATCTTCACGAGTGACAACGGCGCTGACTGGAAGCCCGGAGACATCGATCGCTATGGACATCGGGCAAATGCCGAGTGGAGAGGCGAGAAGGCGGATATCTGGGAGGCAGGGCATCGAATTCCGTTTATCGCGCGATGGCCTGGCCACATTCGTCCCGGCACCGTGAGCGAGGAATTGGGGAGCCTCACTGATTTTATGGCGACGACTGCCGCGATCACAGGCGCTCCGTTGCCGCGCAATGCTGCGGAGGACAGCTTCAACCTGCTCCCGGCATTGCTCGGCAAGAAGCTGGCAAAACCTATCCGCGACACGATTGTCGACCAGTCCCTCGATGGAATGCTCACGATCCGGGAGGGGAAGTGGAAGCTCGAAGAGGGATTGGGCTCAGGAGGTTTTACGGCCCCGATCCGGGTTGAAGCTGCACCGGAAGGGCCTGGGGGGCAGTTGTACGACCTTGCAGCCGACCCTCGCGAGATGCATAACCTCTATCAAAAACATCCTGAGATCGTCGCACATCTTTCGAATCTCCTGAAAACTTACGAGCGCCAGGGCTACACCCGTGCCATGTAAGAGCGCGTCTGAAAACTGGAGGGGATATCTCAGCGCCATTAGAAGAACGCCCTCGCGGCCGCGCCTGTACGTCGGCGTCTCTATGGATGAGAAAATGGATTGCATCATATTTCTCATCGAGTTGAAAGGAGCATTTGCATGAGTCAGATCGAAGCCGTCTCTGCCGCAGCGGCTGGCACGATTACCCTTGGAGGCGATTTGACAGTGAATCGCCTGGGCTATGGGGCTATGCGCATCACTGGCCAGGGAATCTGGGGACCGCCCGCCGATAGACCGGCGGCCTTGGCGACTTTGCGTCGTGCCATCGAACTGGGCGTCAATTTCATCGATACTGCCGACTCTTACGGCCCCAATGTCTCCGAAGAATTGATCACTGAAGCTCTCTATCCATATCCTGCCGATCTGGTCATTGCCACCAAGGGAGGATGGGAGCGATGCGGCCCCGGCCAATGGCTCCACAATGCCAGCCCAAAACATCTGGCCGAAGCGCTGGAGGGGAGTTTGAAACGGTTGCGCCTGGATCGTATCGATATCTACCAACTTCACATTCCCGATCCTGCCGTCTCTTACGATGCGTCGATGGAGGCGCTTGCCAGACTGCGCGAGCAGGGCAAGATTCGCCATATTGGCCTCTCCAACGTCACGCAGGAACATATTGAGCGCGGCCGCAAGATCGTTCCCATTGTCTCGGTGCAAAACCGATACGGCTTCGCCGACCGCGAGTGGGATTATGTCGTTGAATACTGTGAGCGGAATGGCATTGCCTTCCTGCCCTGGGCGCCGCTCGGTCAGGCTAAAAAGTCGCACGAGGTTGTAGAAAAGGTTGCGAAGGAGATTGGCGCAACCAGATTGCAGACAGCTCTTGCGTGGTTGCTGAGGCGGTCGAAGAACATCTTGCCGATTCCGGGCACCTCATCTCCCGCACATGTAGAGGAGAATATTGCTTCAGCCGGACTGGAGCTTCCAGATGCTGCCTTCAGAGAGCTATCCGAGGTTAATCCGCCGCCAGCCAGTCTTCGTGGATAGCAATCAGCGTGCGATTTCATCTCCGCCGTTCTGAGCACGATTGATGTGGGCACCGGTACCTTGTGGCGGGTTGAACAGAAGGTTTTAGCAACCCGGATGAGAGTTGTAATGGCTTCATTTGGTGACGCGGATATACTGCGGGCATGATCAAGTTTGGTGGTGTGGTTCGGTTTGTGGTGGCGGCAGGGCTGGTGCCGCTGATGACGGTGCAACCTTCGTTTGGCTGGGGAGCCGACGGGCACTCGATGATCAACCGGCTGGCGGCGGCGAACCTGCCGCACGATGTTCCGGCGTTCCTAAGAAATGGCGGGGCACTGGATGCGATGGCCTATCTGGGGCCGGAGCCGGATCGGTGGAGGAATAAGGCAGAGAGTGAGTTGGACGCCGTTCAGGCACCGGACCATTTCATCGATCTGGAACGGGCAGACATGGTGGGGACGCTGCCAAAGCGGCGGTATGACTTTATCCGTGATCTGGCGAAGTTGCAGAGAGAGCACCCAAGGCTTCCGCTGAGTCCGGAGAAGGTGGGAATGCAGCCATGGCAGGTGGAAGAGGTCTACCAAAGGCTTAAGGTTAGCTTTAGGGAATATCGCAAATTGATTGCAAATAATGAAGATACGAAACCGGCAGAATTGGCGATCGTCTACTATGCCGCGTGGCTGGGGCATTACGTTGGCGACGGCTCGATGCCGCTGCATACATCGATTCAGTACAACGGGTGGACCGGGCCAAACCCAAATGGCTACACCACAGAGCACCAGATTCACTCGAAGTTCGAGAGCAGGTTTGTCGCGGCCAATGTGAAGCCTGCCGATGTGGCTCCGCTGGTGGAGGCTGCTCAGCCGAAGGTGCTCGCGGATGAGTGGGCGGACTACATGACCTATCTGCGGCACACGTACTCGCTGGTGGAGAAGACCTATCAGATCGACAAGGCGGGCGGGTTCGATGGGGCCGGGACGGCGGAGGGGAAGGCGTTCACCGAGGAGCGTCTGGCGGCCGGAGCCATCGAGCTGCGCGACATGATCTATACGGCCTGGCTGCGGAGCGCCGATCCGGTGCAGGAGTTTCATGGATAGCCGGGAGGGCGCTTGTTCCAAGAGAGCAGAATGGCTCTCGCCGCTACGAGTCGGCGCGTTCCAGCGAGAGATGGGGTGGGCGGATGATGGGGTATTGGTGGTGATCAATGCGGGTCACCAGGCGGCTGAGAAGCGGCGTGATGGCGATCGCGATGATAGGGATCAGGACCACGGCGAGGCCGAGCCAGAGCAGGAAGGCGTGCTTTTCCCATTGCCAGAGCTGGCGGGTGAGGCCAAGGGGATTGGTGCGGGCGGCGTGAATCAACGACCGGGCGGTGAAGGGCATGGGAGCGGTGTGGAAGATGATGTCGCCGAGACGGATGAAGGGAATGAGGAATAGAAGCTCGAAGGGATAGACGAGGTGGTTGGCCAATTGCGAGGCAGCGACGTTCAGGCGGAGGAGGAAGGCCGCAGCGAGGCAGAAGATCGTGGTGCTGCCGAGCACGGGATTGATGCCGATGAGCAGGCCGACGGCGATGCTCCAGGCCAGCTTTTTCGGGGAGGCTCCCATGCGCAGGAGGGCGAAGATGGGAAGCGCGACGCGGCGGTAGAGCCAGTTGTGGTGGAGCGGCGGATGGCTGGGTTGGGTGTCGGCCGGGTTCACGTCGCTCGAAGTCACTGTTAACAGGATAGACTGCGCAACGAGGGTTGTGTTCGTTATCGAGAGGCGGGACGGTTCTGGTGAGTTTCTTGCGGTCGTTGGGGCGAAGCGTCTGGTTGGGGGCAATGTTCGTGGAGGCGGGGGCGGAGTTGCTGGTGCGGCGTCCGGCGACACGGGAGGCGAGGGCGGACTGGCTGCACCGGTTTGCGGCGCGGGCGATCCGCCGGTTGGGCATTGAAGTTGTTGTGGCAGGGGAGTTTCCCGCGCGCGGGGCGGTGATCTCGAACCATATGGGCTACCTGGATATCGTGGTCTTCGCGGCACTGCATTCGTGCGTCTTCGTCTCGAAGGCGGAGATTCAGGCGGTTCCGGTGCTGGGCTGGATGACGACGATGGCGGGGACGGTCTATGTGGCGCGGGGGCATGGCGGCTCGGCAGTGAAGGCGCGCAGCGGGATGCAGGCGGCGGCAGACGCGGGCTTGCCGGTGGTGTTCTTTCCCGAGGGCACAACCACGAACGGGAGCGGACTGCTGAAGTTCCACTCCGGCCTGCTGGCGCAGGCGATGCAGAGCGGAATGCCGGTTACGGCAGCCTATATGCATTACAGCCTTCCGGATGGCAGCAGCGCAACCGTGGCGGACGATGTCTGCTACTGGGGCGACGCAAAGATGCTGCCGCATATCTTCCGGTTTCTGGGGCTGCGCGGAGTACGAGCGGAGGTGCGGTTTGCCTCGGAGCCCATTCATTTTTCGAGCGACGTGATGCACCGGAAGATGGCCGCGATCGAGTCCAGGGCGGCGGTGGCCGTACTGGGATGCCATGCGGGTTGACGAAGGGCCGGGCGGCGCCTGGGGGTGGCAGGGTGCCGGGTAAAGTGCACCATTTTTGATTCAACAAATGTTCACGTGGCATGAACATTCTGTAAGAGAAGACAACGCAGACTGACATCGACAGCACCCATCCTTCACATTGCGCGAGGAGTCGATGCTTACAGCCACCGGGACCCCATCTGTTGAACTTCTGCCTGACCGGACAATTGCATCACAACTACCTGCAAAGAAAGATATCCGTCTGGAGGCGGGCCGATACGTGGCTCGTCTGGCGTTGCATGACGAGGAGCGGAATGCGGCGTATCGGCTGCGATTCAGGGTCTTCAATCTGGAGATGGATGAGGGGCTGGAGTCGGCCTTTGCGAATGGCTACGACAAGGATCACTATGACGAGGTATGCGATCACCTGATCGTCGAGGATCGGGCGAGTGGCGATATTGTGGGGACGTACCGGTTGCAGATGGGTGATGTCGCCAGCCGGTATTTTGGCTATTACAGCGAGCAGGAGTTCTGCTTCGCTCCGTATGAGGCGATGCGGAACGAGATCGTGGAACTGGGGCGCGCCTGCATTCAGCGGGACCATCGTTCGCCCGAGGTGCTGCACCTGCTGTGGCGCGGGATTGCGCGATATGCGCTGGCAAACGGCGGCCGCTACATGATGGGCTGCTGCTCGCTGACCTCGCAGGATGCGGACATGGGGTGGGCGGTGTATGAGTCTCTGCAGGGATGGATGGTGGAGCCGGAGTTGCGGACGGTGGCAACCGCGGCGTTCGCGCTACCGCCGGTGACGGTGAAGATGGCGGATGTGCGCGCGCCGAAGCTGCTGCGGGCTTACCTGACCATCGGCGCGAAGATATGCAGCGAGCCGGCGATCGACCGGGAGTTCAGGACGATCGATTTTCTGACGCTGATGGACTTGCAGACGCTGCATCCGCGGATGGCGGCGAGATTTCTTGAGGGGTACTGAGCTGAAGCTGTTACGGTCAGCATTACGAAGCGTACGGCTGGTGGCGCTGCTGCTGGCGTTGGCGATGGATTGCGCGATTCGGCGGCCTCGGGCCGGGGTTGAGGCTGCGATCTGGGCACATGGATGGAGCCGCAGGATCGTAAAGGCGCTTGGAGTAGAGTGCGGCGTTTCAGGGCGGCTGCCGGAGCGTGGGGCTGTGGTATCGAACCACCTGAGCTATCTGGATATTCTGGTCTATCTTTCGGTGTGCCCGTTCGTGATGGTGGCGAAGAGCGAGGTGAAAGGCTGGCCGCTGCTGGGCTGGATTACGGCGCGGTCGGGAACGGTCTACGTGCAGCGAGGCGGCGGTCCGAGCACGTATGCCGGCGTGAATAAGGCGATGGCCGCAGCTTATCGGACAGGGTTGCCGGTGTTGTTCTTTCCCGAGGGAACGACGACGGATGGGCAGAGCGGTTTGCTGCCCTTTCGTCGGGGGCTGTTTCACTCTGTGCTGAACGAGGGAGTTCCGCTGCGAACGGCGGCGGTGCGGTATATGCTGGACGAGAATCGGGAGAATGGAGATGCGACTGTGGCGAGGGATGTCTGCTGGTGCGGAGATGCCTACCTCGGGCCGCATGTGGCTCGATTGCTGGGATTGCGCGGGGTGAGGGCCGAGATACGGTTTGGCGATGAGGTGCTGAAGCGGGCTGACCGGTTTGTCCTGTCGGAGATGGCGCGAGAGGCCGTAATGGATCTGTACGGGAGTTCTTTTCCGGCACTGCGCAGACAGTAGAGAGAACCTTAGTTCATTACTGAACTATTTAGATAATCGACTATTTAGCGACTGGCAATTCGAGGGATCAGTGCCGTGAGGAGGCTGGTGAACCGGCGCTCGACGCGGCGGCCGGTCTCCATGACCTCTTCGTGATTGATGGCTTCGTCGAGGACGCCGGCGGCCATGTTGGTGACCAGCGAGAGGCCGAGGACTTCGATTCCCATGTGGCGGGCGACGATGACCTCGTGAACGGTGGACATGCCGACCAGATCGGCTCCGAGGGTGCGAAAGGCGCGGATCTCGGCGGGGGTCTCGTAGCTAGGGCCGAGGACGGCAAGGTAGATGCCTTCGGTGAGGGGGATATTCTGCTTCGCCGCTTCGGCCTGAGCCATGCTGCGCAGTCGCGGCGAGTAGGCAGTGGTCATGTCGAAAAAGCGGGGACCGAACCGTGCTTCGTTAGGACCGGCGGCGGCGTTGGAGCCGGTGAGGTTGATGTGGTCGGCGATGGCGATGAGGCTGCCTTGCCGGTAGGTGGTGTTGATTCCGCCGGCGGCGTTGGTGACGATGAGAGATTTGCAGCCTAGGAGTCCGAGGACGCGGGTGGGGAAGGTGACTTCAGAGAGCGGATAGCCTTCATAGGCGTGGACGCGGCCTTGCATGACGGCGACCGGGACTCCGGCGATGTGGCCGAGGATAAGCTTGCCGGAGTGGCCTTCGACGGTGGACTGAGGGAAGTGGGGAATCTCGGCGTAGGGAATGGCGGTGGGATCTTCGACCTGCGCGGCGAAGTTGCCGAGGCCTGAGCCGAGGATGATGCCGAGACGCGGCGCGAGCGGGGTAAGGGAGCGAATGCAATCGGCTGCTGCCGTGGCTTTTGTATAGAGGCTGGTCATAAAGGCTGCTGTTCCCAGTTTAGAGCGGTTCTCCTCCATATGTAGTACCTGGCGATTCGGGCGAAACGAGGATTCCCTCCGGGAATGACAACCAAAGGAAGCGTTGAACTTTAGTGTTTTGTCTCCGGGTGTACGGTCAGGATGATTCGGCGGTACGAGGTGAGTTGCGGTGAACCGTCGTCGGTGACGGCGAGAATGATGTGGGCTGTGCCGGTTCCTTTACATGGGGGGCCGAGGGGAAGCCACTTGGGGCGGCAGACCGCGGTTGGCGTGACGACTGCCTTTAGAGTTTCGGCTCCGGTGATGTTGATTGCGGAGAGGTTTGCCCCGGTGGAGCCTGCCTCGGGATAGAGGAACCAACTGTAATGCAGCGACTGGCCGTCGGGGTCGTGGGTCCGGCTCGCGTCGAGTACGGTCGGCTCTCCTACCGTGGCGTCGACGTAGACGGGAGCGGTGCCGGACTGGCCGTTCACCTCGACGACCGGATTGTGGTTGGCATGGCGATAGTCGTCGATGGTCCAGTCCATGCGCGCTGCGAAGTCATTCTGGAAGGCGGTGCGCCAGCGCCAGATGGTGGCCTGATCGGAGGTGTAGGTCTTACCGTCGCTGCCTGTGACCGTATCCTGCGAGGTGACGCGAGAGAAGAGATCGCCTCCCTGCGTCCATATCGGGTGGGTCTCGCCGTAGGGCTGGCGATAGAGGTAGCGGCCTCCCCAGCCGCCCCAGTCGGGGCGAAGGCTGGAGTCGAGGCCATTGTCGATGAGGTTGAAAAAGGATGGCGTGTCGCCTTCCATGATGAAGGCGAAGCGGGGGTACATCTTGCCGAGTGGGCCTTTGCTGCGAATGTTGGCGTCCAGCCACTCGTTGGTGACAGTTGAAAAATCAGCGCCTGCGCCGTTGCGATAGTAGCGGTCGCCGCTGATGCCGGTCCACGTGGCGTAGTAGGATTCGCCACCGGTTTGTGTCGAGGGTTCGACGATGTAAAAGAGGCTGGGAAATTCGCGGCGCATCCACGGCCCGGAGTCATCCTGATCGGAGATGGAAGAGACTCTGAGTTTGGAGATGAACTTTTCCAGTTCATCGGGTGTACGCGTCGCGCGGACGTGGATGAGGGCCTGGGCCAGGGTGTTCGGACCTCCCCAGAGGCAGATCCAAAGTGGACGGCTGTCGCTGCGATCCGCTTCGCGGATGATGGCTTCTGCGCCGGGCGACATCTTTCCGGGGCCGGTCGCGGCCATGCCGTAGCCGGGCTGGCCGGAGAAGACTTTGCCGGAGAGATCTTCGGCGGTCGGCCATCCCTTGGCATGCAAAAGAAGATTGGAACGAACCTCTCCGTAGGCCCTGATGAGGGACTGCATTGTCTCCGGATGCACGGCGGTCTTTTGCCAGGTCGATGTAGAGGCGATGAGGGCCTTGATGTCGAGTTCGTTGGAGTAAAGAAGAAGGCGAACGAGCGACATCTGATCGTCAGGTTCATTGCCGACGTCGCTGATGATGATGACGCGAGGATGTGGCGTGAAGCTGTCGATGTGGGTGGAGGGAAGCGGCGCTGCGACGAGCGGTGCGATCAGCGCCATCCACGATGCGCAGAGGAGCAGGAGAAGGCGGCATCGTCGCACGAGGATTTTTTGATTTGAGTTTGGCTGATTCGTATTCATGGGCGCTTTCGAGACAGGCTTCGTGAATGGGCATGGGGAGGATGGCGGGACGACGTTTCGAAGCGGTAGATCGACTTTTAGAAGCCGCGATTGCGAACGATTCCTGAGACTAGCTATGCCCCTGCCTGCGTAGCTGCTCCAGTTTTTTTCTGAGCCGGTCAACGATCTCGGGATGCGCGGCAGCGACATTTTTCATTTCGCCGGGGTCGTTTTGCAGGTCGTATAGTTCCAGAGGAGCCTGGGGATAATCGTGGCCTTTCATGATGCGTTGGACCGCGATATCTTCTCTCGCCTTGAGGGGTTGAGGGTGCAGGCCGGGCCGCTGGCTGCGGTCGATCAGCTTCCAGCGCTCGTCGCGGATGGCAAGCACGGTCGCTTCTTCCACCAGCGTGTCGCGGCCCTTTTGTGATCGGCCGAGGAGCGCGGGTAGCTCGTTCAAACTATCCGGCGCGCCGCCGGGTGGAACTGGTTGATGGACCAGAGCGGCGAGGCTGCTCAGAAGGTCTACCTGGCTGACTAGGGCAGATGAGATGCCGGGCGCGATATGTCCGCGCCAGTGGGTGATGAAGGGCATGCGGGTGCCGCCTTCGAAGATGGTGTACTTGCCGCCGCGGAATGGGCCTGCGGGCTTGTGATCGCCCAGCAGTTCGGTGGAGTTGTCATCGTAGCCGTCGTTGACGACGGGGCCGTTGTCCGAGGTGAAGATAACCAGCGTATTGTCGGCCACGCCGGCGCGTTCGAGCGTTTCCAAGACGCGGCCGACGCACCAGTCGAGCTGGTTGATGGTGTCGCAGCGGATACCGCACGCGCTTCTGCCCGCAAACTCGTCCATGGGCGCGTGCGGGACATGGATGTCGCTTGGAGTGAAGTAGAGCAGGAAGGGCTCCTCCTTGTGCTTCTCGATAAACTCACAGGCCTTGTTGGTAAAGGTCGATGCGATCTCCTCATCCTTCCATCGCGCGGCGTGGCCGCCAGTCATGAATCCGATGCGGCTGATGCCGTCGACGATGGTGCCGTCGTGGCCCTCGCTCAGCTTCATCTTGAGGAGTTCGGGATCTTCCTTGCCGGTAGGCTCGCTGCCGATCTTTTCCGTATAGGAGACCTGGATGGGGTCTTTGGGGTCCAGATTGACGACGCGGTGATTGTGGATATATACCGTTGGGACACGGTCTGCCGTTGCAGGGAAGAAGAAGGCGTCGTCGAAGCCGAGTTCGCAGGGGCCGGGTTTGATCTCGCCGTTCCAGTCGATGTGGCCGTCGCCTAAACCGATGTGCCATTTGCCGACGAGGCCGGTGGCATAGCCCGCGGACTTGAGCACGGAGGCTATGGTCGGCTGTGTGGTCTTGATCAGCGACTGTGCGTCGCCGGGGAGGATGGCGATGCCGTCGTGCCGCCATGCGTAGCTTCCGGTTAAGGCCGCGTAGCGCGAAGGGGTGCAGGTGGCCGCGTCGGAGTAGGCATTGGTGAAGCGCAGCCCGCTTTTTGCAAGGCCGTCGATATGAGGCGTATGGACGCGCGTACCGCCGTAGCAGGCGAGATCGCCGTATCCGACGTCATCGGACAGAATGACGACGATATTCGGCTTTTTACCGGCCGGGGTGTCTGGAAGCGCGATGCTCTTTCGCGTTGCAAGCGCGGCGCCTGCAAGTCCGAGTTGTTTGATAAATCCACGCCGGTCCAAGGAATGCCCTCTGTCAATGCGCGTTGCAAGCGCAAGTGTATATGAAATGGCCGGCGGTCACGGATGCCGGCGACTCCGGACAGTTACCGGAGGAGCATGGAGACGATGGCGGCGGACATGAGGTTGGCCAGGGTTCCGGCGACCATGGCGCGGAAGCCGAGGCGGGCGAGGTCGTTGCGGCGCTCGGGGATGAGGGCGCCGATGCCGCCGATCTGGATGCCGATCGAGCTGAGGTTGGCGAAGCCGCAGAGGGCGAAGGTGGTGATGGTGAAGCTGCGGGGGGAGAGCAAGGCCTTCTGCGCTCCGAGGTCGGTGTAGGCGATCAGTTCGTTGAGCACGGTGCGGGTGCCGAGCAGGTTGCCGACGCGCGGAGCTTCGTGCCAGGGAATGCCGATCAGCCAGGCGATGGGAGCGAAGAAGAAGCCGAGAACGGCGTTGAGGCTCGTGGGGAAAGGGATGTGGTGCGGGGCGAGGAGGTTGTGGACGCCGCCAAACACTCCGTTGGCGAGCGAGACCAGTGCCAGGAAGCTGATGAGCATGATGGCGACGTTGAAGGCGAGGGCGCCGCCGTCGATGGTGCCGCGGGCGATGGCCCCGACGAAGTTCTCGTTGCTGTGCTCTTCGTTGGGCGGCATCTTGACGATGCCGGCGGTGGCAGGGACTTCAGTCTCGGGGACGAGCATCTTGGCGATGAGGATGGTGCCGGGCGCAGTCATGATGACGGCTGCGAGTAAGTCCGCGGCATGGATGCCGTAGGCGATATAGGCGGCCATGATGCCGCCGGAGACGTGGGCCATGCCCGAGGTCATGATGGTCATCAGCTCGGAGTAGGTGGTTCCATTGAGGAAGGGGCGGATGGTCAGCGGGGCTTCGGTCTGGCCCATGAAGATGCTGGCGGCGACGTTGGTGGATTCGGCTCCGGAGATACCCATCGTCTTTTGCATGACCCAGGCAAAGGCGCGGATGACGAGTTGCATGAAGCCGATGTAATAGAGGATGGCGAAGAAGGCGGAGATAAAGATGATGGTGGGCAGGACGCGGAAGGCGAAGACGGCGACGGTGGAGTCGTTGCCGCCGAGTGGGCCGAAGACCATGGTAGAACCGGCCACGGAGTATTCCAGCAGTTGATTGACGGCGTTGCCGGCGGCGGCAAGGAAGCGCTGGCCGTAAGTGGAATCGAGCACGATGAAGGCGAAGAGGAATTGCAGCCCAAGGCCCCAGGCGACGGTCCGCCAGCGGATAGCGCGGCGATTGGTGGAGAAGGCGTACGCGATGCCGATGAAGACGACGAGTCCGAGAAGTCCGGTGAAACGAGCCAAAGGGTGCTCCTGCGCTGCCTCGATGAGTGTACCGGGTGCGAGGGGGAGCTATCCAGCGGCGCATCTATCTATAGATAGGTCCTTCGAGGTGGAGCGCTAATCAAAGGAGGGCGAAGGGAGGATGTCGAATTCGGCTTCGGAATGGAAGGGGGGCCGCTGTTTGAGCTTGTACATGCGCTGGTCGGCGATTCGGAGCAGATGGGTCGCATTGTCGGCGTCGTCGGGATAGATGGCGACGCCGAGGCTGGCCGTGACGGAGAGCGATTGACCGTCGATCGAGAGCGGTCTTTCGACTGCCTCGCGTATGGCATCGAGCAGATAATCTACGGCGCGGCGGTCTTCGAGATCGGTCGCGACGAGGGTGAACTCGTCGCCGCCGAGGCGGGCGAGGGTGTTGGCGGCGGAGAGATTTCCGCGGAGGTTATTGGCGACGGCGCGCAGGACCTGATCTCCTGCCTGATGGCCGAGAGAGTCGTTGATGCGCTTGAAGCCGTCCAGGTCGAGCAGCAGCAGGGCGAGGCTGCCTTTGCGGCGGCGGCAGCGCTCCAGGGTGTGGTTGAGGTGGTCCTCGAAGGAACGTCGGTTGGGCAGGCCGGTGAGGTCGTCGTGCAGGGCAAGCCATTGATTATTAGAGACTTGCTCCTCCAGCATGACCAGAATCATGCCCAGCGAGATCAGGGCCTTCTGCATGTTCCAGACGTGGGAGGCGATATCGGCGTAGTCGCGATAGGTGACGATGAAGGGGTGAACGAAGAAGCAGAGAGCCCAGATATAGAAGCCGGTCAGGATGGCCAGCCTTCCCGTACTTTTGCCGGGAAGGCGGCGCTGGAACTTGACTGCGGCGACCGCGTAGACGGCGCCGAGACTCCAATAAACGGCTTTGCGAAACTCGTGATCGTAGACCAGATAGCCGATGACGAGCCATCCCGCGAGATGCAGCATCGTAACCAGCCAGGTACGGCGGAGATAGAGGGTGCTTGCACCGGCGATGAGAAGACCGGCGGCGACGGCAGGGTAGTAAGCGTTCGGGATGTAGACGTGCAGACCGTAAAGGGTGTTGACGGCAAGCAGAGGAAGGGCGTTGAGCGTGAGGTAGAGGAAGCGCGTGCGGCGGGGAAGCGGATGGTTTCCTGCATCCCAGGTGAAGACAGCACCGGCGATCAGATAGCAATCGATGACGATGACGTGCAGGGACCTGCCCGGCATGCCGTGCTTGTTGTAGAAGATGTGAGCGGAGGATTCGACCAGGGTAATCAGCAGGCCGAGCAGCCATATATCCGCCTGCTGCTGGGGATGACGGCGCCGCAGGAGCAGAAACAGGGCGATGAGAATCGCCAGAGCAGAGAGATCGGGAAGGAAAGCGTAGTTCATCAAGCTCCGTGCATTCGCACTTATGCTTCAGAAATTGAATAACCGGGCTCTTGTTCGAGCCTCTCCCTGGATGCTGCTGATCTAGTGATTATGGGGCATAGAGGGAAAAACGGACCAATTTTCTGCCGAATTTTATCAGGAACGTGTCAATTGCCTGGCTGGGTTGCCTGCTACGGTGGTGCCGGAGGGCACGTCGCGGGTGACGATGCTGCCGGCTCCTATGATGGCATCGTCGCCGATGGTGACACCGGGGAGGATGACGGCTCCTCCTCCGATCCAGACATTGGCCCCGATGCGGACAGGACGTCCGTTTTCAAGATTGGCGCGGCGGGCGGCGGGATCGCGGGGATGGTCGGCGGCGTAGATCTGGACGGCGGGGCCGATCTGGGTCCGGTCGCCGATCTCGATGGAGGTGACGTCGAGCAGGACGCAGTTGAAATTAAGGAAGACACCGTGGCCGATACGGATGTTGTAGCCGTAGTCGCAGAAGAAGGGAGGGCGGACGACCGAACCGGGACCGGAGACGGCGAGAAGTTGCGCGAGCAGAGCAGTGTGGGTGACGGGGTGGTAAGGCGTGCTGTTGTAGTGGTGGAGGAGGGCGGCGGCGTGGTTGCGTTCGGCGTCGAGGATGGGATCGTTGGCGTCGTACAATTCGCCGGCAAGCATCTTTTCCTTTTCGGTTGTGTTGGCCTGCATGGGCACCTCCTTGTAACTCAAATCTGAAAATCCTGATAGAAGTCCGCATTAAATACGAAATCCGGCGACTGCCGGACTTTGATCCGAATGAAATCTACCAGCTTCATTATAAAGCAGCGAGGATTTCAGCAAAGGGCTTCAGGCGATGGTGCAAGAACGATCTTCCCCTGCGCTTCGGGAGTCGCTTGCGAGCGTGCGAGAAATCACTGCCCATGCAGCCTGTGGTATACAAGTTGACTGAAGTGAAGTCCTTAAGTACTTGCGGCTGAACTGGTTCCCGGATGTTTCGGTTGAAGGGAACCAGTAATCAAGCGAATTCTTTCCTGGGAAATGTTTATGCGCGTTTGGGTCTGTAGTGTCATTGCCTTGTCTAGTCTTCTTCTTGCCGGCTGCGGGGGCAAGTCCGGTTCAACGCCGGGTCCTCCTTCGCCGCCGGCGGCGGTCCTCTCGGTTACGGCTCCTAAGGATGGGGCCACGATGCATGGGGAACCGGCTACGATCTCGGTGAGCGCTGCCAATCTTGCCGACGCCGGCAAACTGACGGTACTGCTCAATGGAGTGGATATCACCTCCAGATTCGGTGCGGCGGATTCGAGCGGCGTGCGCTCGGTGCAGGTGGAGCGTCCGGATATCAACTATGGCAAGAACCAGGTCCAGGTTCGCTATGAGGATCTGCGGGCAAACTCGACCTTTACTCTTGATACGGCATCCTCAGACGGAAGCGGGCAAGCTCCCGGAAGCTCCGACAGCGGAGTCAATGGAAGCTCTCTACTGGTCCCGATTCAGACGCGGGTCATCGATGCCAAAGCCGATCCGGCCAAACCGACGAGTTGGGGGATTCAGGTAGGCGGCACTCTCTATCAGTCGCCGATGCCAGTTAATGAGAATGGCGAACCATGCACGCAATATTGCTATGGATATCAAATTCTGATGTTGAGCCGTCAGGACCTGAGTCTGGTCTCTAACAACGCGTACGAAGTTGCGACCTACGACGAGATCGCGCCGGATGCGCCCTTTATGGTGGCATTGGAAGCTGCTGCCGCAGGACCCGACGATCCTTCCGGCATTCTGGGACGGCGATCCGGGACATCCGGATGCCAGCCGTCGGGGTGCGTGATGGTGATGCAGAGCCTGGCGCAGATAGGCTATACCCCCTGTTACAACGCAACTGCAAATTTCGGGATATGCCCACGATTTACCAGCGGCGATTCTCACGTGGTCACTCTGATCTACTGGCTTACAAAACTGGGCGCGAGCGCGCAGACCCTGTTTACAAATGGGATGCAGTCCTCGCATATTGGCTATTCCTTTATAGGAAACGCGGGCAGCGGCAGCATGCCCGGTACCGGGACGCAGGGAAACGACCATGGCGAAATCACGGTAGGTGGCAATGCCAACGGCCAATATGAACATCTGAGCTGTAGCGATAAAACTTATCAGAACCCTGCGACCATCTGTGACAACCTGGAGTGGTCCAGAATCGATGGGACCGCATATACGCCCACCGATACCGGCGTTATTTCCGGAGTCCTGATTCGAGACAACTACAACCTGTTCACGTTTGCGAACAATGCTCCGCAGATCACCTTCACGTTTGCGAACTCCTCCAAGAATGGAACGTGGAGCAATGTCGTCAGCATTAACGGGAGCACTGCGGAGGGAATGGGGCAGTACTCGATGACGCTTCCGAGCGGCAGCAGGGGCGGCTTCCGTTTACTGGTTCTGGACCGCACGCAGCCCGCTTATTACGAGGCGAAGCGATGGGACAAGTTCTACGACATCGACACGGGCCTGACCAATCTTGCGAATGATCTCGTTCTCGGCTCGAATGCGAATGGGCTTTATTTTCTGGCCAGCATGGGAGATGTCACCCATGACGCCACGAACCAGAGCTTTTCCCCCCTATGGGAGAAGCTGGCGGATTCGGCAGTGAGAATCGGGGCGGACAGGTTGACCTTCCGGATGCTGGGGGAAAGACATCAGTCCTTCAATCCCGACAAGAAGGACGACTATCTCCTGGTGGGCCGACAAATTCCCTATTCGCCGCCAGTGTTTGAAAACTTTACAGCAGGCACGCGGTCGACCTATACAGCAGCCGAAGCGGGTTATGTCATTAATCGGCGTACCGTGGCGAATGCAACCTCGCCGACGAGCATTGAGGGAGTGTTGAAGCCGGATCACCATGGCTACTACACGCCGCGTCTGGTCGGTCCGCAGTCGCAGATGATAACGCCGCAGATCGCGTCCATCGGCAGTGCGTCGCTGCTGGTGCCCACGCCGTGGCCGTATATGTCCACAACCACCGAGCAGAATGCCTATACCTGGATAAGCAATCAGCTCTGCTGCTCGGATATTCGCGCAAGCTATGTCAACCTGAATGTCTCGCCGGAGGTCTGGCTATCGCAGCTTGACGGCCTGTCTTATCCTTCAAGCCAATCGAGCAGCTTCTCGGCAGCGGCCTTCAATGATGTGAAGGGCCAACTCCAGACCGAATTTCAGTATGTGGCGTTGGTGAGAAATCTCGAGGGCAACATTCTTTCGCTCTACCAGAACCAGCAATCGAACGTGGGGCTGATTCTGCAGGAGGCGCAGGACGCCATCACCGCGGATATTTATAGCAACACACCGCCTCCGCAGCCGGCAACGACCTGGAGCGTATTTACAAACGATGTCTTTCCCGTGCTTGGAGATCTGGCGGGGTTTACCTCGCTGGGAGGGCCGGGAGCCGATGCTATCGGGATCGGAGTCCAGACCGCGCTGGGAATTGGAACTTTGGCGATCGATAATACGGCGGAGCGATCGAATGATCCCTCCGGCATCTCGCAGGTGATGCATTCGCTGGCGAACGAAGATATTGCGGCATCTCAGTTGGCTCGACATGCAGTAAATGAGTACACCGACAGCCTGGTGTCGCTGGGCAACGACTTCAACCGGATTGTGACTGACTGGGGCCGATTGCGGACGACCGGCGGTCCGATTGCGACCGGGCAACTGGTCTGGGATAGCGCGGCGAGCGGTTATTTTCTGCGCGGCTTCGATCTGGCGACGCGACGGCAATTTTATCCGGCGCTGATGGCCAATAATCAGGACTTCTTTATTACTCATATCCTCTACAGCGACAATCACTACTTTGCCAGCGACGACGACTATGAATACAACAATGGCGATGGCTGCTCGATCAGCAACTTCTATTCGGCGCAGGAGCACGGAGGATACAAGGATGGAAAGGATTACCGCGGAACGGCATGGTATCCCGGCGTTCTGCAACAAGACCCGGGCGTCGACGGCCAGCCAAACTATCCCGGCGCTTATTGGTGGGATATCTGGGCTCTGGGGCTGGGAACCAACTCTAACTGCCCGGACCCGGAGGGCACGAGTCTGCCCTCCACGCGCGGGATGTTCGATCCTATTGTCGCGGTGGATGACTACACAACCAATGGGCTAGGGCTGTGGAAGCCGTACTTCTATCAGTACTCCGGATTCAGAACCGTTACCCATCACAATGGTTACTTCGAGGGCCACGCGCCGTAGCGAAGAGGGGGCATGCCAGAGGCTCTTGCTGTCGGCGTCTGACTGCCTTGAGACACTACCCGACAAGCAAAGGAAGCTACCCCCGAGAAAAATAGCTCTAACTCGTTCTGGCAGAGATGACTTCACGTATCAGTGGATGGAGCCTGGGTGGGGTGGCATTGATTTGAAGGGTTTCGCGGAGCATGGCTTCGGGTTCGTCGAGAAGGACGGGGTTCTCTGAGAAGAGGGTCGCGAGGGGCTGGCCGGCTTCGAGCTTGTCGCCTAGTTTGGCGTGCATCTCGATACCGGCGTGGGCACTGACGGGATCGCCGGGTTTGGCACGGCCTGCCCCCAGGCGTTGAACGGCCCAGCCGACCTGTTTGCAGTCCATTGCGGCGAGGTAGCCGGATTGCGGTGCAGTGATGGTGCGGGTGGCAGTTGGTTTGTGGAAGGCGGCGGGATCTTCGAAGATGGCGGTGTCGCCATCCTGGGCTGCAACTATTTTTAGCCATGCTTTGTAGGCTTCGCCGGTGCGGAGGATTTCATCGGCGAGAGCTGCCCCGGCTTGAGGCGTGTCGGCATGGCCGGCGAGATGAAGCATCCAGCCGGAGAGGGTATTCGATAGCTCGATGAGATCGGCGGAGATCGGATGGCGGTGGCCGCGCATGATATCGACGCACTCCCACACTTCGATCCAGTTGCCGGAGAAGCGGCCCAGAGGCTCGTCCATGGTGGTGAGCAGAGCGACGGTGCGGGTACCGGAGGCTTCGCCGGTGCGGACCATAAGTTCCGCGAGGAACTTCGACTTTTCGTAGGTGGGCATGAACGCGCCACTGCCGGTTTTGACGTCGAGGACGAGCGCGTTGAGGCTTTCGGCGAGCTTCTTGCTCATGATGCTGGCGCAGATGAGGAAGGGCGACTCGACTGTGCCGGTGTGGTCTCTTAGCGCGTACAGAATGCGGTCGGCGGGAACGATGGTTGGGGTCTGGCCGATGAGTGTGGCACCGCATTGTTTGAGGGCGTTGAGAAGCTGGGTGAGGTCGAGCTGGGTGTTGAAGCCGGGGATGGTTTCGAGCTTGTCCAGGGTTCCCCCGGTATGGCCGAGGCTTCTTCCGGAGATCATAGGGACGCAGATGCCGGGGATGCCGGAGGGCGTGGGATGGGCGAGTCCGGCGGCAGCAAGCGTGGGGGCGATGAGGAGTGACGTCTTGTCGCCAACGCCTCCGGTAGAGTGCTTGTCGACAGTGAAGGTGTTGAGCGGAGCGGCGTCGAAGGTCTCGCCGGAGAAGCGCATGGCGGTGGTGAGGGCGGCGAGCTCACGGTGGTCAAGGCCGCGCTCGAAGATGGCCATGAGGAAGGCAGCGATCTGGGCGTCGGAAACTTCATCCGGGAGAGTTTGGCCACCGGCGGCGTGGTCGACGACGGCACGGATGAAGGATTGGATCTCGCCGTCGCTGAGGGCTAAACCGTCGCGTTTGTGGAGGATGACGTCGATGGGATGGATATGGGGTTGAGCGGGCTGTGTCATTTCGTCAAAAAGAAAGCTGCGGGCAAAAGTTCGGCGATGGTGGCCTGGTCGAAATCGCCGCCTTCCTTTTGGAAGAAGACGATGGTATCGGGCGCGCTGAATTCGAGGAGGGTCTGGCGGCAGGCTCCGCAGGGCTGGCTGGCGGAGTTGTTGAGGTTGGCGACGGCGATGGCGCGGATGCGAATGGACGGGCCGTAGAGGCCGACGGCGGCGGCGATGGCGGACTGTTCGGCGCAGCAGGTGAGGCGGTAGGAGGTGTTCTCGACGTTGCAGCCGGTGACGATGGAGCCGTCGGTGAGCAGGACGGCGGCTCCGACGCGGTAGTTGCTGTAGGGGGCGTAGGCGTTGTAGGCCACGGCGGCGGCGCGCTGCTGGATCTGCTCGATCTGGGATGGGGCGAGTTCGGGGGCGGGGTTGAGCGGCATGATGAGAGTGAGGCTACCGGTACGCTGCCCGGATGGCAAGCGGCAGCCGTTCATGGTTTAGATGCGATATCCGATAAAGAAGATGTGGACGACCTGACGAGTGAGTTTATCGCGGAGAGCCAGGAAGGGCTGGACCGGATGGAGCGGTGCCTGACCGAACTTGAGGTGCGGCCCGATGACGGCGCGCTGGTGGGAGAGATATTCCGTGCGGTGCATACGATCAAAGGGACGACAGGATTTCTGGGCTTCGACCGGCTGGAGAAGCTGGCTCATACGGGTGAGCATCTGCTTGGCTCGTTGCGCGACGGCAAGCTTGCCGTCACGTCAGAGCTGATCAGTGGACTGCTGAGTCTGCTGGACGGTCTGCGGGCGATCCTCGTACTGATCGAAGAGACGGGCGGCGAGGGAACACGGGCCGAGGATGAGGACAGCGCGCTCATCGCGGAGCTGACGGCTTTGAATGGGCATGCTCCGCTGTCTGTGGACGCGGTGGATGGGGTTGATGAGCCCAATACGGTAGGAATGCCGCATCAAGAAGTGGAAAAGGCAAACTCCCGCGCCGCAGTGGCGCCTGCGGCGTCGGCGATGGGAAGTGCGGACAAGACGCTGCGCATCGATGTGGATGTATTGAACCGCATGATGAATCTCGTGGGCGAGTTGGTGCTGACGCGCAACCAGATGTTGCAGAGCAATATGGAGGCCGCGAATTTTCCTGAGTTGGCGCGGCGGCTGGACAGCGTTACGGCCGACCTGCGCGAGACGGTGATGCAGGCGCGGATGCAGCCGGTGGGAAATCTGTTCGGCAAGTTTCCGCGGCTGGTGCGCGATCTGGCCAGAACGTGCGGGCGCGACGTCCGCATCGAGTTCAGCGGGCAGGAGACGGGGCTGGATAAGAGCCTGCTCGAAGCGATTAAAGATCCTTTGACCCATGCGGTGAGGAATGCGGTCGATCATGGGATCGAAGCGCCTCATGTCCGCGTGCTGGCGGGAAAGCCGGCAGAGGGTTGCGTGCGGCTGCGGGCGTTTCATCAGAGCGGCTCGGTGGTGATTGAGGTCGCGGACGACGGCGCGGGCATTGGGATTGAGCGTGTGCTGGCGAAGGCGGTGGAACGCAATCTGGTGACGGCGGAGCACGCGGCAGAGATGTCGGAGCGCGAGGCGCTGCAACTGATCTTTCTGCCGGGATTTTCGACGGCGGCGGCGGTGACCAACGTCTCGGGGCGCGGCGTCGGCATGGATGTGGTGCGGGCCAATGTCGAGAAGGTGGGCGGCAGCGTCGAGATCGAGTCGAAGATGGGCGTGGGCACGACGTTGCGGATGCGGGTTCCGCTGACTCTGGCAATCGTTCCGGCGCTGGTGGTGCGCAGCGGGGGGCAGAGCTTTGCGTTGCCGCAGACCGCGCTGGTGGAGTTGGTGTATGTGCCCAGGCGAGAGGCGGAGAAGGCGGTAGAGAAGATCGGCGCGGCGGCGCTGTACCGGCTGCGGGAGCGATTGCTGCCGATCGTGTGGCTGGACCGTCTGCTTGGACTGGGGACGCAGTACACCGACGAGGCGCATGGGTTTTATCTGGCGGTGCTGGAGGCGGAGGGCTGCCGTTATGGATTGGTGGTCGACGATCTGCTGGCGCCGGAAGAGATTGTGGTAAAGCCGTTGTCGTCGGTGCTGCGCGAGATTGGCTTGTTCTCGGGAGCGACGGTGCTGGGCAATGGGGCGCTGGCTTTGATCCTCGATATTGGAGCGACGGCGGCGCGTGCAGGTGTGAAGCCGATGGAAGAGGTGGCCGAGGGCGTGGCGCTGGTGGAGGCGAAGACCGAGCAGGCCGAGGATGTGTCGTTCATGGTCTTTGAAGAGCGCGCGAAGGAGAGGACGGCATTGCCGCTCGACGTGGTGGAACGCATTGAGAGCGTACCGCTGACGCAGATTGAGTACGCAGGCGGCCGGGCGTTGTTGCAGTACAGAGGCGAACTGCTGCCGTTGTGCGATGACGGCAACCTGCTGATAGAGATGGAAGATCGCGAGCAGGAGGAATCCCTGGTGACGGTGCTGATCTGCGCCCACGCGGGTACGGGCGGGCGGCACCGGATTGGCATGGTCGTTCGCCGTGTGCTCGATGTTTCACCGGGCAGAATGCTGGAGGAATATGCATCGGCGAGTGGGATGGAGCTGGCGCTGGTAAAGGAGAAGCTGACGATGGTGCATCGACAGTTCGGCGCCAAGGCCGCGGCGACCTGGAAGGAGGTTGCGTGAAATTTTCCGATCGGGACGAAGGAGACGCAGCGGGTGCTCTCGATGAGATGCAGGAGGAGAGCGATGCGGTGTCGCTGTGCTCGCTGTTTGCGGGCAGCGAGAGCTTCGGCATCGATACCAGAAAGATTCGTGAGGTGCTGGGCAAGCGCGAGTTGCAGCGGGTGCCGATGGCCCCGGCATATATCGGAGGCGTAGTGCCGTACCGCGGCGAGGTGCTGACGGCCGTGAACTTTCGCGCTCTTCTGGATATGGAGGACAACTCCGCCGTAAGTTGCGTGCTGGTGCTGGAGGACGATGAAGGAGCGGAGCGGTTTGGCCTGGCGGTCGATGAGGTGGGCGGCGTGGTCACGGTGAACCGGCGGATGCTCGAAGAGAATCCGTGCACGCTGGAGGCACGCGGGAAGTGGCTGTTCGATGGCGCTTACAAAATGCAGACGGGGTTGATGGTGCAGCTCGATCCGAAGCGGCTTCGCCCATCGAGACTGGCGGAGACGGGACTATTCAAGCAGTGTGTGACGGGGGCCACGGATGCGAGCACTGATCGTCGATGATTCGAGCTTTATCCGCGACTACCTGCGGCAGCTTCTTGATCGGATGGGGATTGCATGCGAAGAGGCGGTGGATGGCAGCGACGCGCTTGAGGTGCTGGCGGAGGCGCAGGCCTTCGACCTGATGCTGTTAGATGTGAACATGCCGGTGATGGATGGGCTGGCGTGCGTCAAAGCGCTGCGGGAGGCGCGGCTGGGGCCGGAGATGAAGGTGATGATGGTGACGACCGAGGCGGATCACTCCTTCATCGCGGCCGCCCTGGATAACGGCGCGGACGAGTTTCTGATGAAGCCCTTTACGCCGGAGAGCCTGCGCGAAAAGATGGCTCTGCTTGGATTCACAGCCGCTTAAGAACAAGAAGTCAAAAAAGGGTAGAGGCATGGGAATCTCAAAAGAAGAGTCGCTTCGTGTGCTTGCGGCTGACGACTCCGTGGTGATGCGGGGCATCATGCGGAGGCTGTTTGCGATGCAGGATGAGGGACAGTTGAGCGGGCTGCCTGCGATGGAGTTGTGCGGAGTGGCGCAGGATGGGGTGGAGTGCCTGGAGGCTGCGGCAAGGCTGAAGCCGGATGTTCTGGTGCTGGACCTCGAGATGCCGCGTCTGAATGGGCTGGAGGTGCTGGACCGGCTGCGCGATGAGAATCCGGGGTTGCCGGTGATTATGTGCAGCTCGTACACCGAGCGGGGAGCGCGATCGACGCTGGAGGCGCTGGCGCGCGGAGCTGCCGACTATGTGATGAAGCCGAGCGAGCAGCGCGATCTGGCGACGGCCTTGCAATCGCTGGCGCAGGAGTTGCTGCCGAAGATCGCAGCCCTTGCCAAGCGGCGTGAACGGCCGAGCGAGCGCAGAACGGCGTTGACGGGGCAGGGCGCAAGAGCCGGACGCCCGGATGAGCGGACGGGCGCGGCGATTGAGGTGGTGGTGATCGGGCTGTCGACCGGCGGGCCCTCGGCGTTGGAGCAGATGCTGCCCCGGCTGCCGCGGGATTTCCCCGTGCCGGTGCTGATTGTGCAACATATGCCGAAGCTGTTTACGGGCGCGCTGGCGGAGCGGCTGGACAGGTGTTGCGCCTTGCGGGTGATGGAGGCTTACGGTAGCGCGGCGATTCTTCCGGGGACGATCTGGCTGGCGCCGGGGGATTCGCACATGGAGGTGTCGGAGCGGAGGATGGGCAGCTTGCCGGGACGAGAAGCCAGAATGAGGCTGCATCGGCAGGAGCCATTGAATCATTGCCGGCCGTCGGTGGATTACCTGTTCCACTCGGCGGCACGGCTCTATGGAGCCGGCGTGTTGGCATTGATGATGACGGGGATGGGTTCGGATGGGCTGAGCGGAGCGCGGGCGGTGCACGAGGCGGGCGGTGTGGTGTTGGCGCAGGACGAAGCAACCTCGGCGGTCTGGGGAATGCCGGGAAGGGTGGTGGAGTCGGGCATTGCCAACGCTGTTCTGCCTCTGGCAGCGATAGCGGGCGAGTTGCGGCAGAGGGTGAGTGCAAGTCGGACGATGTTGCAGGCGGTGGGCGAAGCTGCGGTATCGACGGCGGTTTCGCGGCGGGAGGGGATCCATGGGCTGTTCTGAATCGGACTATGCGTATCTTCGGGAGTTGGTGCTGGAGGAGTCGGCTAACCGGATCGATCCGTCGCGCAACGCGCTCTTCGACACGCGGCTGAAGCCGATTGCTCGGCTGGCGGGAGCGAAGGGATTGAAGGACTTCGTCAACATTCTGAAGGCTGATAGGGCTCCCCATCTTCATCGCGCCGTGGCGGAAGCGATGACGATCAATGAGACCAGCTTCTTCCGCGATCTTAAGTCGTTCGAGATGCTGCGGGAGACGATCTTGCCACGACTGATCGAACAGCGCAGAGATGAGCGGCGGCTACGCATATGGAGCGCCGCCAGTTCGACGGGGCAGGAGGCGTACAGCGTGGCGATGCTGATTGCCGAACACCTCCCCGAACTTGCCGGGTGGGACGTGAAGATCATCGGGACGGACATCTCGCGCTACGTGATCGATTACGCGCAGAGAGCGCGGTATCGGAGACTGGAGGTGAATCGGGGATTGCCGGTGCGAATGTTGCTGAAGTACATGGCGCATGATGGCGAGGAGTGGGAGATCAGCCCGCGGATTCGGGCGATGTGTGAGTTTCAGTATGCGAACCTGTGCGCGCCATTGCCGAAGCTGCCGGTCTTCGATCTGGTGATGTTGAGGAATGTGTTGCTTTATTTTCCTCCGCGAGACAGGAGCTACCTCTTTGGCGATGTGCACCGGCAGATGGCCCCGGATGGGTGCCTAATTCTGGGCAATGCGGAGCAGGCGGAGGATTCGTCGGATCTGTTCGAGGTGGAGTTTGCGTCGAATTCGTATTGTTACCGGCCTGTCGTGGCTGGAGTTTGATTAGGGGCTATTTCACGGATGGCAAAGTCTTTGCCGGTCCGACGAGAGGCAAAGACAGGGGTCTCTCCACTGCGCTTCGCTCCGATCGAGATGACGTGCGTTAGTGGGGGCAAGATAACCGCACCTCCTCATCAAGGCATGAGAAAGTTGGTGCATCCTATTTAATGTGCGGCAGCAATGCTGCGGAGAGCGCATTGACGATGCCGCAAGCTTCCTCCAGCCCGAAGAAAAGAGCTACTGCCAGGCAGTCCCGCGCGGATGCCGCGCTTTCGTTGTTTCATCCGGTTACGGCGAAGTGGTTCAAGGCAGTCTTCAAGACGCCGACGGCTCCGCAGATAGAAGGATGGCCGGCGATTGCGCGCGGCGAGTCGACGCTGATTCTGGCTCCGACGGGAACAGGCAAGACGCTGACGGCGTTTCTGTGGTGTCTCGATAAGCTGATGTTACGGACGGCTGCCGATGTAGAGCGAGGATGCCGCGTGGTGTATCTGTCGCCGCTGAAGGCGCTGGCCGCGGATGTGGAGCGCAACCTGCGCTCGCCGCTCGCGGGGATCGCCGATATGGCGAAACGCAATGGCGTAGAGGTACGGATTCCCGAGATCAGCATGAGGACCGGGGATACGCCGCAGAAGGAGCGGGCACGGTTTCGGCGGCATCCGGGGGAAATTCTGATTACGACTCCGGAGAGCCTGTATCTGCTGCTGACTTCGGAGGCGGGCGAGTCGCTGCGATCCGTCGAGACAGTCATCGTCGATGAGATTCATGTGCTGGTGTCGAGCAAGCGCGGGGCGCACATGGCGGTTTCTCTGGAGCGGTTGGAGGCTTTGACAGGACGGCGGTTGCAGAGGATCGGGTTGTCGGCTACGCAGAGGCCGTTGGAAGAGGTAGCTCGATTTCTTGGCGGCGCTGAGAGAGAGGAATCGGCAGGGCAGAGAGCTGAGGATGTTGTAGCGAAAGTTGTTACAGAAGTTGCGGCAGATGCAACCCGGTATCGTCCGGTGACGGTGGTGAACGCAGGCGCGAAGAAGGCGCTGGAACTGAAGGTAGAGGTTCCAGTGGAGGACATGGCGCGACTGGGCGAGATGGAGGCTTTGCGGCGTGGTGAAGAATCGCAGGAGCCGAAGCGGACTTCGATCTGGCAGTCGATCTATCCGAGATTGCTGGAGATTATTCAGGGGCGGACGTCGACGCTGGTCTTTGTGAATGCACGGCGAGTAGCGGAGAGGCTTGCCGGTGCGTTGAACGAGTTGGCGGGCGAACCGATTGCGCGGGCGCATCATGGGTCGCTGGCGGCGGCGCAGCGCAGCGAGATCGAGGAGATGCTGAAGGCGGGGAAGATCAAGGCGCTGATTGCCACTTCGTCGCTGGAGCTTGGCATCGACATGGGAGCGATCGATCTGGTGATTCAGATTGAGGCGCCGCCTTCCGTAGCGAGCGGGATGCAGCGGATCGGACGGGCGGGCCACCAGGTGGGAGCGTCGTCGCATGGGATCATCTTTCCGAAGTATCGAGCGGACCTGATTGCGTGCGCAGCGGTGACACGGGCGATGCATGAGGGGCAGGTGGAGTCGACACGGTTTCTACGCAATCCGCTGGATGTGCTGGCGCAGCAGATGGTTGCTGTGATCGCGCATCCGCCGCTGGGCGTTGCCGATGCGGAGCGGCGGACGTCGTACAGGCCGGAGGCGGAACAGAGCCCTGGGATTAGTTACGCCGCGCTGTATTCCCTGATGCGGGGCGCGGCTCCGTTTGCTGAGTTGAGCCGAAGCGCCTTTGATGGCGTGCTGGACATGCTGGCGGGGCGGTATCCGTCGGACGAGTTTGCGGAGCTGCGACCGAGGGTGACATGGGATCGGGCGCGGAACTGGATTACGCCGCGCGCCGGGGTGAAGCGGGTCGCGATTCTGAACGGCGGGACCATCCCCGATCGCGGCATGTATGGAGTTTTTCTGGCCGGTGAGCGCGCGAAGCCGGTGCGGGTGGGCGAGTTGGATGAAGAGATGGTTTATGAGAGCAGGGCGGGAGAGGTGTTTACCCTGGGGGCTTCTGCGTGGCGGATTGAGGAGATTCTGCATGACCGCGTGCTGGTTTCGCCGGCTCCGGGCGAGGCGGGGAAGATGCCGTTCTGGCACGGGGATCGGGCGGGGCGGCCGCTGGAGTTTGGGCGAAAGATTGGAGCGCTGATACGGGAGCTGCGCGAGACTCCACGAAGTGCAGCCATGACGCGGCTGACGTTGGAGCACGATCTGGAGCCGGGCGCCGCGGAGAATGTGCTGCGCTATCTCGGAGACCAGGAACTGGCTACGGTCGTGGTTCCGGATGATCGCAATATTTTGATGGAACGGGTAAGGGACGAGGCGGGCAACTGGCGTGTGTGCGTGTTGACGCCGTTCGGCAGCAGGATTCATGCGCCGTGGGCGATGGCGGCGGTGGCGAAGGTGAAGGCGCTGGGCGGCCCGGATGTAGAGACGATGTGGTCCGATGACGGATTTTTGCTGCGCTTTCCCGAGACGGAGGAGGCGCCTTCGATCGATCCGCTGCTGCTGGAGGCGGATGAGTCGGCAGAGCTGGTAATGCAGCAGTTGGGGAAGACGGCGCTGTTCGCGGCGAAGTTTCGCGAGAGCGCGTCGCGGGCCTTGCTGCTACCGAGGCGGCGGCTAGATGGACGGACTCCGCTCTGGCAGCAGAGGAAGCGATCACATGACTTGTTGAGCGTCGCGAGCCGGTACCCTTCGTTTCCGATTTTGCTGGAAGCTTACCGGGAATGCCTGAGGGACGTCTTCGATATGCCGGCGCTGATGGAGACGCTGCACGGCATTAAGAACGGGGCGCTCCGTGTTCACACGGTGGATACGCGGACGCCGAGTCCCTTTGCGTCGGCGGTGTTGTTTGGCTATGTAGTGAATTACATCTACGACGGAGACGCTCCGGCTGCGGAGAGGCGAGCGCAGGCGCTATCGATCGATCAGGACCAGTTGCGAGAGCTGATGGGGGATGCCGACCTGCGGGAGCTGCTCGATGTCGATGCGATTGAAGAGACGGAGGAGCAGTTGCAATGCGTCGTCGAGAACTACAAGGCACGCACGATGGATGGAGTGCACGATCTGCTGCTGTGGCTGGGAGATCTGACGCGAGATGAGCTGCGGCGGCGATGCGTAACGGAACAGGTTGCAAATAGCGTTTCGAAGCTGATGCGGGTGCGACGGGTATTGGAGGTGCAGTTCAGAGGGGAGAAGCGGCTGATTGCGGTGGAGGATGCGGCTCGGTATCGGGATGGGCTTAAAGTTTTTTTGCCGCCGGGATTGCCTGCGGCATTTTTGGAGGTTGTCCCGGATGCAAGGATCGATCTGCTGCGGCGGTATGCGCGGACGCATGGGCCGTTTACGACGCATGAGGCGGCAGAGCGATTTGGCCTGCCGCCGGAGACTGTGGATGCGGTGCTGCAACGGCTGGTGCAGGCTGGGCGGATTGCAGAGGGAGGTTTTCGGCCGGGAGGGGTTCATCGCGAGTGGTGCGACAACGAGGTGCTGCGGTCGATTCGGCGAAAGTCGTTGGCTCGATTGCGCAAGGAGATCGAGCCGGTGGAGCAGCGGACGCTTGCGCGGCTGTTGACGCGTTGGCAGGGAGTGGTGCAGCCGCGGCGTGGGCTGGATGCGCTGCTCGATGGGATTGAAAATTTGCAGGGCGCGCCGCTGGCGGCTTCGATTCTGGAGACGGAGATTTTGCCGGCGCGGCTGGCGGGGTATAAGGCTTCCGATCTCGATACTCTGATTGCTGCGGGCGAGGTGGTGTGGGTTGGGCTTGAGCCGATCGGGGAGAAGGATGGACGAATTGGGCTTTACCTGGCGGAGAAGTTGCCGGAGCTTTGGAATAAGGGCAATGGAGATCAGGGAACAAGGATTAGTGAACGAGCGGAGAAGGTCATCGACTATTTGCGCGGGCGGGGAGCTTCGTTCTTTCAGAATTTGCATGATGGGGTTGGCGGAGGATATCCGGGTGAGACGCTGGCTGCGTTGTGGGAGCTGGTCTGGAAGGGATTGGTGACGAATGATGGGATGGCTGCGCTGCGCGCCTACTGCGAGCGGCCCGCGGTCGGCGCGCGGAAGCCGCGGCGCGTGCATCAACAGACCCGATTTCGTTCGCGCCGGACGACTCCACCGACGGCGCAAGGACGATGGGCGTTGCAAGGCGCTGCGTTCGATGAGGACCGGTCGGCAACGGCGTGGAGTCATGCGATGGCGCGGCAGTTGTTGACGCGGTACGGCGTGGTGTTTCGCGAGACAGCCCATGCGGAGAATCTGCCCGGCGGCTTTACTACGATCTACGACGTGATGAAGGCGCTGGAGGAGAGCGGGAAGGTTCGCCGTGGGTATTTTGCTGCCGATCTCGGAGCTACGCAGTTTGCATTGCCATCGGCGGTGGATTTGCTGCGATCATTGCGCACGCAGGGGCAGCCCGTCAAGCCGGAGATGCTGCAACTGGCCGCGACCGATCCGGCGAATCCCTATGGAGCCTTGCTGCGATGGCCGGATGCCGGGGTTTCGCTGACGCGGAGCGTAGGGGCACAAGTGATTTTATGCGACGGGGTTCTTCTGGCCTACCTGCGGCGCGGAAATCCGAATGTGCAGGTATTTCTGCCGGAGGAAGAGCCGCAGCGGTCGCATGAGATGAAGAGTCTGGCGGAGTTTCTGGTGCGCCGGGTGCAGGCACAGGAGGATGAGAGCAGTCGAGCGGGCATGCTGATTGCGACGGTAAATGGGGTGGCAACGGCGCAACACGAGATGGCTCGTCCGCTGTTGGACGCTGGGTTCGCCGCGGGAGCAATGGGATTTAATGTGCGGCGTAAAACGGCCGCTTCTGGCGGAGACGCATGACGATGCAAGAGCGACTGCTCGAGGGGGAGCTTTCGTTCCGTGCGCTGATGGAGGTCATGGGCTGAGCGCTCAAGGAGTGTTCAACCCACGGAGTTTGTCAGGCTGCGGACTATGGAAGCGATTCCGCGCAGGAACTTGCGGCGACCAGCTTGCCGGCATTTACCAGCCCGGTTTGCATGTCGGCAATAAGGGGGGCCAACGGCAATTGCGGACTGTCTGCCAGCAGAGAAGGAAGGCTCGTAACGTCTCTGAGGGTGACCGAGATTTCCTGGCTAATGATGTCCTGTGGACCTCCGATGCGAATTATGTCGCGGATGTCCTGAGTGGTGAGTTGCATTTGGGCAAGCTTCTGATCGTTGACTGCGTAGGCGATGCTTAGTGGTGCAGTCTTATCCGCAGCATAGAGATTTTGCGTGTAGATCAGGTTTGCGTAGACATGGGTCATCGCGATCGCTGCATCGGAATAGCCGCCGCAGCTGACAGGGGTATTGGGAGTTGAGCCGGGGTCTGGGCTGTCGGAAGAACCGGTTGGAGGATCAGCAGGAGGATCGGGAACAACGACCGGCGGCTGTCCGGGGCTATCGATTGGTGGCTGGAGCGGCGAGCTGGTAACCGTAGTAAGAACGATCTTGAAGACGATGTTGTGCTGCGCAGAGGTCTGCGCAGCAAGCGGCGCGGCTACTATGAGAAGTAACCCCAGATGCAGTTTCATGAGGGGACCTCTTAGTAGATCTGCTGAATGCTGAGCGATGCGCCGATGACACTTACAGGAGTAGTGGAGTCGACATAACCGAATAATCGGACTGCCGTACCTGCGGTAAGTTGAACGATGCGTGTATTCATAATGACGTTTCGCATTCCGTTTGTCGTCGTCCAGAGGAAGTCGGGATTATCGACATTTGTCGAGTTGACTCCCTGGCCATAACTGATGCCGGGCCGTACTCCATCGGCCAGCCGAAGATGCGACACGATAAGGTAAGTTCCTGTAACCGGGATGGCATAGGAGTTGGTCGTCCAATTCCAGCCGGAGGCGGAGTCGGTAACGACGTTGTTCATGGGAATGGTGGTGAAGGCCGCGCCGGCGTTGAGGATTCCTCCGGTGTTGGTCGCATTGACGACGAGCGAGGCAAGTACAGGCGCTACGGTTGTGGTGGCTGGGGGGACAGCAACGGAGACGGGTACGGTAATGGTGGTAGTGGTGCCATTCTGAACGGATGAGAGCGAGCCGACGGTTACTGACTGGGCCCCGGCCAAGGTAGAGGCAAAGAGTACAACTGCAAGATAGTTGAATTTATGCATGGTGCTTATCTAACTCCCGGATAACTAACAATAGGATTGGAGCAGTTCTCCTGTTACCGTGAAGTCGAAGATGCCGAGAGCGCCCTTTCTTTGAGAAAAGAGCCGGAATTCACGACCTTCCGATCCACTTACAGATGAGTTACTCCATCTGACTATGAACTTCCTGTTGTTGAGAGTAGCGACGCGGGGAATTTAAAAGAATTGCACATTCAGGTAGGCGGGACAGACCGAATGGGTATCGAGCGGGAAGAAAGTTGTAGAGAGACATGAAGCTATGTCCGCCGACAACGGAACCTTCGCGGCGGTTGATCTGGAAACGCAGCCTTGATGCCATGGTGGTTTACTCTGGCGGCGTAGGCGTAGATGGCTGCGACTGCTGTTGCTTGCCCTTGTCGTCGTTTCCACCGATTCCAAAGAGCTTCTGGAAGAAGTTTCTCTTCTTGGGCTGCTCCGGCTGCGCTGCCTCCGGCTCGGCGCCTTTGGAGGCAGTATTGCTGGGTTCAGGAACCGTGCCGGGATGATGGGGCGGCTGCGGGCTGGCGGCAGGGACGGGCTGATAGCCAGGTCTGGGCTCCGTCGGAGAGTGAGGCTGGACGTTAGGTCTGGAACTTCCTGCGCCAAAGAGTCTTTGCAGGAAGTTCTGTGGATTTTCGCCCATCTGGCTACAGAAATTTTGCGGCGCAGTGCCGTCGAGGAAGGCCGCAGTGTAGTCGTCCGGGCAGGTCGAGTCGGCGAGCAGATTCGTGTTCTTGTCAAGGGTGACGGTGGTGACGCCTTCCGGCGGCGTGAATGGTTTGACGTCGGAGTACTGGGGCAGCTTGATGGCGCGGTTCATGAACTCCGCCCAGATAGGCGTGGCTGCGTCTGCGCCCTGAATTTTAATGTCGGTGTAGTCGTCGTTGCCGATCCAGACGATGCAGATGAGGTTGGAGGTGTAGCCGACAAACCAGGCGTCATGCTCGGTGCCGGTCTTGCCCGCGGCCGGCGCCGTAAAGCCGTTTCGACGCGCAGCAAAGCCGGTGCCGTGGTTCATCACGCCTTCCATCTGGGATTGCGTGAGATAGGCGACGCGGGGGTCGAGCACCTGGCGAGCCTGGGGCGCGAAGTCGGCGACGATATCGCCGTTGGCGTTACGCACGGAGGCGAGCATCCAGGGATCGAGGTGGACACCGCTATTGGCGAAGACGGTATAAGCCCCGGCCATGGCGAGGGGCGTCGCATCGTAGGTGCCGATGGCAACCGAAGGTGTACCGCGGGCATTGACGATGCCGGAAGCCCGGGCGAGGGCGGCGACATTTTCGAAACCGACCATCTGGGCCAAAGAGATGGTGGCGATGTTCAGAGAGTGATTGAGGGCGTCGGTGGCGGTGACCATGCCGGGATATTCGCCCTTGACGAAGTTTCCAGGAGTGTAAGGTTTGCCGCCGAACATGAAGGTGGTCGTATCGTCGTTGAGCATGGTGGCGGCGGTGAAGACGCCGTTGCCGCCGAGCGAGAGGCCGTTGAGGCTGGTGTTATAGGCGGCGGCATAGACGAAGGGCTTGAAGATGGAGCCGGTGGGTCGCTTGGCAACAGCGTGATTGAGCTGAGAGGCGGAGTAGTTGCGCCCTCCGACCAGCGCGAGAACCTGGCCGGTATGCGGGTTGATGGCGACGAGCGCGATCTGCGGGTAGGTAATGTCCTTGTCGCTCTTTTTATGCCGTTTGCGGACGAGTTCATCGACCTTCTTCATGCCGACTTCGACCGCTTCAGAGGCGGCTCGTTGGAGATCGGGGTCGAGAGAGGTATAGATGCGCAGGTTCTGGTGGCTGAGGTCCTGGTCGCCGATCTTGCGTATGAGCTGGTCGTGGACGAGATCGACAAAGTAAGGGGCTTCACGGGCGTCGATGTTAGACGAAGCGAGACGGAGGGGCTCGGCCTTGAAGCGACTGGCCTCGCTCGCAGTAAGGGCTCCGGTCTCGACCATGGAGTCGAGGACGACGTTGCGGCGATCCATGGCGCGCTGGAAGTGGCGATAGGGGTTCAGGCGGTTGGGGCTTTGGATCATGCCCGCAAGCAGAGCACACTCGGCGGTATCGAGCTGGCGGAGATTTTTGCCGAAGTAAGATTGAGCGGCTTCGCCGAAGCCATTGATGGCGTAGCTGCCACGCTGTCCGAGGTTGATCTCGTTGGCGTACATCGCGAAGATCTGCTGCTTGGTGAAGCGGGATTCGAGCTGGAAGGTGATGAGAATTTCGATGAGCTTGCGCTTGATGAGTTTGTCGGGCGTCAGAAAGAAGCCACGCGCAAGCTGCTGCGTGAGCGTGGAGCCTCCGCAGGTCATGTGGCGGGATAGGATGTCCTCGATGGCGCACTTGCCGATGCGGACGAAGTTGACGCCGGAGTGCTCGAAGAAGCGACGATCCTCGATGGCGGTGACGGCCGCGACCATGCGGGGCGGAATATCGTTATAAGTGACGATGCGCCGCTTGGTGCGGCTCTTGTCTTCCGAGAGCGCGGTAATGAGCTGAGGCTCGAGATCGTAGGCGGCGAGGGCAACGCCATTTTCGGCAGTGATCTTCTGGACGGTACCGCTACTGATGGTGATGGTGGCGCCATCGGTGCTGTGGTAGCTCTCCGGGCCTGGCTTGATGAAGATGCTGTTTCCGTCGAGCTTGAAGGTCCCCATCTTCGGGTTGTTGTTGTAGTTGGCGTGGCGAAGGTCGTCGGCGATGGCGGAGGCGGTGAGCTTCTGGCCGGGACGGACTTCGCGGGGAGCCGCGTAGATCTGCGAGACGCTGGCGAAGATGGGGCCGGCGGCAAGGCGATCATCGACCACGCGCTGGTAGTGGAAGTAGAAGTAGCCGAAGATGGCAACGCTGACAGCGAGGCAGGCCAGCACAGCTACCAAAAGCGGACGCATGAGGCTGGAACCGAAGCCGGGTTGCCGAGGATTGGATCGGCGATTGCTGCCGTATTTGAGTTTAAGTGGCAAGTGTCTCTTCCGTTGGACGCCTATTTGACGGCTGCGGGGAGCGAGGTGCGCAGCGCGGATGTTATCCGAGTGGTGACATGGCCGGCTATCTCGTTCAGGGCAATGTCGTTGCTCTGGTTCTGGAGGCGGTCGACGAACTCTACTTTACCTTCTGCCACGCCGCGTCCGATGTTAATACGATAGGGAATGCCGACGAGGTCGGCGTCTTTGAACTTGACTCCGGCACGCTCGTCGCGGTCGTCGAGGAGAACGTCGAGGCCCGCGGCTTCGAGCGCGGTCGCTATTTTTTCACCTTCGGCAACAAGAGCAGCGTCTTTGATGTTGGTGATGGTGATGACAATATGGAACGGGGCAATGGCCGGGTGGAGGGCGTAGGAGGAGCCCTCGTTAGCCGCGGCTGAGCTTTCGATGGCGGCGGTGAGGATGCGTTCGACGCCGATACCGTAGCTGCCCATGATGAGGGTGACTTCCTTGCCCTCGCGATTGAGGACGGTGGCGCCCATGGATTTGGAGTACTTGTAGCCGAGCTTGAAGATGTGGCCGATCTCGACAGCTTTGCCGATGCGCAGAGGGCTGCCGTCGATGGGGCAGCCTTCGCCCTCGTTGACGTTGCGGATATCGGCGATAAGCGTTGGGGTGAAGTCGCGGCCCGGGGTCACGTTGCGCAGGTGGTAGTCGAGCTTATTGGCGCCGGCGACGAGGTTCTTGCGGCCTTCGAGGCCGCCGTCCATGGCGACGATGGTTTTGAGGACACGATTCGGTACGTCTTCGCGGAAGATGCCTTTGATCTGCTCGAGCGCCTTTCCGGTCTTCAGACCGTTGAGCGAGCCCTGGGTCATCACTTCCGGGATGCCGATGGGACTGAGAAATCCGGCAGGGCCGCCGATGTGGAGTTCAAGCTCTTCGGCGACCATGGGGCGGAGTTCAGAGACTCCGGCGATGGCCATCAACTTGGTTTCGTTGACCTGATGATCGCCGCGGAGGAACGTAACGATGGGAAGGAGGGGAGTATCTGTTTCGGCGGCAGTCCGCGTCCCCATGAAGGCCACGCACTTGATGTCCTGCGAGGCATGGATGCCGAAGAAAGCGGTGACGTCGGCGATGGAGCCCATGCCGGGAGTGGAGACCAGCTCAGGCTGGCCGTCGCCTGTGGGAGCGAGGTCTTCGACCGGGGTGAGGCGGCTGGTTGCTTTCTCCAGGTTGGCGGCGTAGCCGGAGGCGCTGCTGGCGATGAGGTCTTCGCCTGCATCGGTGTAGACCATGAACTCCTGCGAGCCGGAACCGCCCATGGCCCCCGAGTCCGCCTCGACGGCGACGAAGTTAAGGCCGCAGCGCTCGAAGATGCGGACGTAGGCGTTATGGTGCTTGGCGTAGCTGGCGTCAAGCCCGGCTTCGTCGATGTCGAAGGAGTAGGCGTCCTTCATGATGAACTGGCGAACGCGGAGCAGGCCGGACTTGGGGCGAGGCTCGTCGCGGAACTTGGTCTGGATCTGGTACCAGATCTGGGGAAGCTGTTTATAGCTGCGCAGCTCTTTGCGGGCGATGTCGGTCATGACCTCTTCGTGGGTCATGGCGAGGCAAAGCTCCGCGCCCTTGCGGTCCTTGAGGCGGAACATGTTGTCGCCCATTACGGTCCAGCGCCCGCTGGCCTCCCAGACTTCCCTGGGATTGAGGGCGGGGAGGAGGAACTCCTGGCCGATCCGGTCCATCTCTTCGCGGATGATGGCAACGATCTTATTCATGGAGCGGTTGCCGAGGAAGAGGTAACTATAGATTCCGGCTCCAAGCTGGCGAATATAACCGGCGCGAAGGAGGAGCTTGTGGCTGGCGACTTCGGCGTCCGCAGGCGCTTCGCGGAGAGTGGGTATAAAGAGCGTGGACCAGCGATGCATGGACAAAGAGAGCGCTTTCCGGCCCGCTCCGGTGTGCCGTGCGGGCATAGAGGATGAGTCTTCATTCTAACCGAGCGGTTGCAGTGCTTCCGTTTGCGGAAAGAGAAGGACCGGAGCGGAGGCGCCTTGTTGTATACGTTCAAGTGTGCAATTGATTGCAGCTATGGCTATGGCGTCCATGCAATTGAGAGTATGATTACCTTCCAGTTCGACTGATGCGAAGCGATAATCTGCTTTACTCCCGATTAAGCTGTATACCTGCCGAGGTTGAAAAACTTCTCTTTTTTACGGGTGTGCCGTGTACAAAATTCTTTTGGCAGGACAAGACTTTCGATTATTGGCAACGCGGGCCGCGGTATTGAGCAGAACGAACGCGCGCGTCGTCTGCTGCAATGCAGCGGAGGCTTTGAAGGTATTGGAAGGTGAGGGCTTCGATCTGGTGGTCTTGTGCCACTCGCTGGCAGAGCCGGATGCGGCCGGAATTACGGTTGCGGTTCATCGACGGTGGCCTCGGATGAGAATCCTGATGGTGGTCTCCGATGCGTCGGGTGAACGGCTCTATCGTGACGTGGAGTTTGACGCGACCAGTTCGCCGGAGCCGGACCATCTGATTCGCCAGGTTACCGAATTGCTGGAAGGATTGCCGAACCATAGCATCGAAGAGACGATGCAATTGGCACATCGCCAGCATGTGTGGTGAGCCGGAGATACGAAGTATTCTCCACTGCGCCGTGTGATAACAATGCACGTTCCGTTCGCGAGGGTGTTTTTAAGCTTTGGACGGCTTCTGAGGTGGGGAAGTCTCTAGGATCGGTTAGTGGTCCAGAGGTCGTGCAGGTGGAGGACGCCCTCTACCTGGCCATCAGTGCCGGTAACGATCAATGAGGTGATCTTTTTCTCTTCCATCAGCGCGAGAGCGCTGGAGGCAAAGGCGTTGCCCGGGATGGTGAGGGGGCGCGAGTTCATGATCTCTCCAGCAGTACGTTCGAGGGCGCGGGAGCCGTCGCGTTCGAGCAGGCGGCGGAGGTCGCCGTCGGAGATCATGCCGAGCAGGGAATTGTCCTTGAGAACCGTGGTCATGCCGAGCTTCTTGTGGGACATCTCGTGGATGACCTGCGGCAGGGGTGTATCGGGTGTGACCGCGGGCAGGGCGTCGCCGGTGTGCATGAGATCGCGGACGCGGGCGAGGCGCTTGCCGAGACAGCCTCCGGGATGAAGATCGGCGAAGTCTTCGGCCTTCCAGCCGCGGCGGCGGCTGACTTCGAGCGCCAGAGCATCGCCGAGGGCGAGCATCACAGTGGTCGAGGCTGTGGGGGCTAGGTTGAGCGGGCAGGCTTCGGCATCGACGCTGGTATCAAGAAAGAGGTCACTGGACAGGGCGAGGGTGGATGCGGGGCAACTACAGAAGCTGATGACCTTGGCGGAGAGGCGCTTGAGCGTGGGGAGAAGGCTGAGGAGTTCTTCCGTCTCGCCGCTGGCGGAGAGGGCGAGGACGGTGTCGCCGCGCGTGATCATGCCGAGGTCGCCGTGCAAGGCTTCGGCGGGGTGCAGAAAGTGGGCCGGGGTTCCGGTCGAACGCAGGGTTGCGGCAATTTTACGCGCGATGATGCCGCTCTTCCCGATGCCGGTGACGACAACGCTTTGGCGGTTGTTGGCGGCATCAATAAGGAGGTCGGCGGCCGCGGTGAAGGGTTCGAGCATGGTGTTGTCGAGCCGCTGGGCGAGGCTACCGAGGGCAGCGGCTTCGACACGCACGAAGTTCGAAGCGGGAGTATCGGACGGATTGGATGCCTTGTCGTTCATGATTGCTAAGTCATGTCGATGCTAGCAGAGGGCGCGTGGTGCGGCGTTAGAGGCAGATTTGCGTCTAAACTGAAGTAGTAGGGCCTGCGCAGAGCGTTGGCCGAAAGGACATCCAACCAAAGTGAAGCGGAATACGTTGGTTCTCGGTCTGATGATTGTTGGAATCTCGCTGATGTTGTGGGCGGGATGGCATAACCTGCGAAACCGGCGAATTGCGATGCAGAAGGCCCAGGCCAATCATGTGATGCTGACCCCGGCCCAGCCGGGACAGACGGCTGATGAGGATGACTCGGCGATGATGGACCCGGGCGCAAAATTGCGCGGGAAAACGGCGCCGGGATTCACGCTGAAGGACCTTGATGGGAAGAAAGTATCGCTGGCCGACTATAAGGGCCGTCCCGTGCTGGTGAACTTCTGGGCTACGTGGTGCGCTCCGTGCAAGGTGGAGATGCCCTGGTTCGAGGAGTTGCGGAAGCAGTATGCGGCGCAGGGGTTTGAGATTCTCGGACTGACCGACGATGCCGATGCGGGCAAGGATGTCATTGCGAAGGTGGCGAAGAAGACCGGCGTGACCTATCCGATTCTGTTGACGGACGGAAAGGTGCAGACGGCTTATGGCGGACTGGACTATCTGCCAATGTCGTTCTATGTGGACAGGAATGGCACCATTGTTGAGGTGACCGCGGGGTTGGGCTCGAAGGACGAAATTGAAGCCAACATCAAGAAGACGATCGCTTCAGGAATGACGGCTGCCGTGAAAGGCGGCGAATAATGCGTTGGTTGTGGGCTACAGCGTTGGCGACGATCATGTTTGGCGCGGGAATGCTGCCGGCACAGATGGGGAACCTGAACGCGGGAGCCGCCAGGTCGAAGATGTACGTGACCTACGATGCGGAACCGCAAGTGGTAACGGCCGGCAAACGGAGTGTGCTGGAGTTGCGCTTCCGTGTGCTGAATGGCTTTCATGTGAACTCGAACACGCCGAAGTCGGAGATCCTGATTCCGACGAATCTTACGCTGCAACCGGCGGCGGGTGTGAAGACGGATCCGGCGCAATATCCGGCGGGCACCGCTTACAGCTTCGCCTTCAGTCCGAAGGAGAAGCTGGATGTTTATATGGGAGATTTCACGGTGAAGCTGCCCGTGATAGCCAGGGCGGGGGCGCATGCGGTCGATGGGACGCTGCGCTATCAGGCATGCGACCATGCGGCGTGCTATCCGCCGAAGAATCTGCCTGTGCAGGTTATCTTTACAGCAAAGTAGTGGCGGGATGGATTCCGCTTCCACAGATGTTTTAGGACTTTCGCTGCCTCGGCGGCGCGGTCATGGCATCATCAATAGAAGGCAATGAGAGTGGAGCGAGCAGGGCGCGATGGATGAATTTAGAAGGCTGACACGGCTGCCGGCGTATGTGTTCAACATAACGGGTGAGTTGAAGGCCGCGGCACGCAAGCGCGGCGAAGACATCATCGACTTCGGGATGGGCAATCCTGATGGAGCGACGCCAAAGGCAATCGTCGACAAGCTGATTGAAGCAGCGCAGCGGACGGCAACGCACCGCTATTCGCTGTCGCGCGGGGTGCCCCGTCTGAGGAAGGCGATCTGCAACTGGTACAAGACGCGCTACAACGTCGATCTCAACCCGGAGACGGAGGCGATTGTCACTATCGGCTCGAAGGAGGGCATCGCTCATCTTTGCCTGGCGGTGCTCGATGACGAGGACACGGTTGCGGTTCCGAATCCGAGCTATCCGATCCATATCTTCGGGCCGGTGATCGCTGGATCGAAGGTGCAGAGCATTCCTCTGGTGGACGGCGACGCGGACGTCCTGCTGGCGAAGCTGGAGCATGATCTTCCCTTGATGCAGCCGCGGCCGAAGCTGCTGATCCTGAACTTTCCGGCGAACCCGACAACGCAGTGTGTCGATCTTCCGTTCTTCGAGCGCATCGTCGCGCTGTGCAAGGAACTGGGCATTTATATCGTCCACGACCTGGCGTATGCCGACATCGTGTTCGATGGATATCGCGCGCCGAGCGTGCTGGAGGTTGCGGGCGCGAAGGACATTGCGGTCGAATTTTTCACGCTCTCGAAGAGCTACAACATGCCGGGCTGGCGGGTCGGCTTCATGGTCGGCAATCCGAAGCTTGTCGCCGCGCTGGGACGCATCAAGAGCTACTTCGACTATGGGACGTTTACGCCGATCCAGGTTGCTTCGATCGCTGCTCTCGAAGGTCCGCAGGAATGCGTGGCGAAGATTCGCGACAACTACAAGGCTCGGCGAGATGTGCTGGTATCGGGGTTGAACAAACTGGGCTGGCCGGTCGAGCTGCCGAAGGCCACGATGTTTGTCTGGGCGAAGATTCCGGAGCAGTATCGGGCTCCGGGATCGGTCGAGTTCTCGAAGAAGCTGCTGCTGGAGGCTAAGACTGCGGTGAGTCCCGGGGTCGGTTTTGGAGAGCATGGTGACGGGCATGTGCGGTTCGCGCTGATTGAGAACGAAGAGCGGACACGACAGGCGCTCCGAGGGATCAAGCAGATGTTCAAGAACGGGTAAGTCTTTTTCTCGACTCCTTGCGCACATCGCCTTGATGAAGCCTGGCCATGAATGGGACGCATGGTCCTGTTTGCTAAATATAGAGCAGGGGATTCGTTACAGGGAGTTTCTCCTTGCAATGTTTCCCAGCATTGCCCCGCTGGGCTTGATCGTTCGTCTTTGGGTGGAGCGGTCTACTGCCACGATGCCGAATTTCGGGGTATAGCCGGACATCCACTCAAAGTTATCCATCAGCGACCATGCGACGTACCCGCGCACGTCGACGCCGCTGTCGATAGCGCGCTTCAGTCCGGAGAGCGCTCGCTGAAAATATTCCACGCGACGGCTGTCATCCGTAGTGGCGACGCCATTTTCGGTGACGTAGATGGGCACGCCCGTTTGCTTGCCTGCATAGCGGACGACGTGTTCGACGCACTCCGGATAAAACTCCATGCCATTTTGGGTAAGTTCGGCGCCCTTGGCCGGCGGCAGGTCTTTCTTTCCGACGATCGAACGCGAGTACGTTTGCACTCCCAGATAGTCGCAGTGTTTTGCGGCTTCCAGCCAGGGGCCGTATACGTCAGCGCGCTTCTGTTCGAGATGGCTGTCCTCAGGGGCGGGTTGATCGTCCTGCATGGCGAGGTTGAAGCCGACCGGCATATTGGGGCGAACCGACTTCATTGCTTCCTTCCCCTTGGCATGCGCGGCGAGCAGACCGTCGCGCGTCCTCTTTCCATCACCCAGAAAGAAGTTGGAAAATTCAGGCGCATTTAACTGCTTTCGCACCTGCGCTAGGTTTGACTGAAACATCTCCGAGACGGTCTTTCCTCCCGCTGAAGGCGGCAGGTTGATCCAGTTCAGTAGCTGTGGAAGATCCGGCTCATTGAGCGTTGAGGCGTATCCGACGAGATCGCCGAGATGCCTGGTAGCCTTTTCACAAAAACGCGCGTAGAGGTCGGTGGCCCCGGGGCTTTCCCAAGCGCCTTTTAAAGCAAACCATCGCGGCAGTGAGAAATGAGAGTAGGTCAGCATGGGAGTCAGGTGATGTTCGTGACAGGCCGCGAGCATGCGCCGATAGTGATCGAGTTCAGCGTTGGAAAATTGACCTTCTTCCGGCTCAATTCGCGACCATTCCAGCGAAAAGCGGTAGGTATTGAAGCCCAGATCGGCCAACATGGCGATGTCCTGCGGATAGAGGTGATAGTGGTTGCAGGCATCCCCTGAGCGCTCTTTGAAGATGGTGCCGGGGAGGTACTCCATCATCCACAGATCGCTGTTCACGTTGTTTCCCTCGACCTGGTAACCAGCCGTGGCGCAGCCCCATAGAAATTGATTTGGAAAGGCCTTCGCGGCGTCTGACGGAGCCGAAGACGCCGCCTTGTCTGCTTGCGCAAATGACGGCTTTCCAAGCATGCCCAATGCGGCGGCAGCAGAGGCTCCCTGCAGAAGATCGCGGCGTGTAATCGATTTCATATTTGATTTAGCTACAAACTCCGACTCGTTCATCTGGATGACTCGCTTTCGCCGATGCTGGCATGTTTTATTTTGGCGGCATGCTGAACCACCAATAGAAGGCGGGCGCCATAGTAACATCGCTGCCGGAGCAGACGCACAAAATCGTCTGACTCCACGAGGGATGAAGTCAGCGGCGGATGAGAACGGACAAAGCTGCGCTCTGCCGTTTGGGGCTTAGCTTTCGGCTATTTCTTTGTATTGGCGAGCTTCTTCTGGACGTCTAGAAAGCGGCGAACGCGGTCGAGCGAACGGGCTTTGCCGAAGACTACCAGGCTTTCAAGCAGTGGGGGCGACATGGTGCTGCCGGTGATGATGGCGCGCAGCAGCATGAAGTTCTCCTTGACCGACCAGGACTTTTCTTCGCCCAGCTTTTTGAGCGCCGGCTCTAACGCTTCGTGTGTCCAGTCGGTGGCTTCGAGGACGGTGAGTTGTTCGGCGGTGAAGGCCAGCGTCTCTTCCAGGGCGCGCTTTTTGGGCAGGAAGACCTCCTGCGAGGGCATGACGTCGTCGCGGAAGAAGAAGCCGGTGAGGTCGCCGAACTGGCCGAGAGTTTCGACGCGGGTCTGGATCAGCGCCGCGATTCCGCGGAGGTAGCCGTCGGAGAGGACGGTGCTGCGCAGTGCGGTGTAGAAGTCTTCGGGAGTGATGGCGCGGAGATACTCGCCGTTGAGCCACCTGAGCTTGGTGAGGTCGAAGACGGGGCCGCCGAGACGGATGTTGGTAAAGACAAAATGCTCGACCATCTCGGCGAGGGTGAACTTTTCTGTGCCGCCGTTGAGGTCTGCCGGCACGCCGCCGCCCATCAGTCCGAGGAAGTTGATGAGGGCTTCGGGAAGGAAGCCGCTCTCGCGGTAGTAGATGAGCGAGACCGGATTTTTGCGCTTGGAGATCTTGGATTTGTCGATGTTCCGCAGCAGCGGCATGTGCCAGAAGCGGGGAAGCGGCCAGCCGAAGGCCTTGTAGAGCAGAACGTGTTTCGGCGTGGAGGAGATCCACTCCTCGGCGCGGATGACGTCGGTGATGTGCATGAGGCGGTCGTCGACGACGTTGGCGAGGTGATAGGTGGGGAAGCCGTCGGACTTCATCAGCACCTGGTCGTCAACGTTGGAATGCTCGAAGGTGATGTCGCCGCGCAGTTCATCGCGGAAGGTGGTCGAGCCTTCGGTGGGGACGGCCATGCGGATGACGTAGGGCTTGTTGGAAGCGAGATTGGCTTCGATCTGCTCGCGCGTGAGATGGCGGCAGGTGCCGGGATAGCGGGGCGGCAGCTTGGCAGCGATCTGCTGCTTGCGGGCGGCGTCGAGTTCTTCGGCGGTGCAGAAGCAGCGGTAGGCGGAGCCGTTGGTCAGCAGAATTTCAGCGTGATCGCGGTAGATTTCGGTGCGTTCGGACTGGCGGTAGGGGCCGTAGGGGCCACCGACATCGGGGCCTTCGTCCCAGCCGAGTCCAAGCCAGCGGAGGGTGTCGAAGATCATCTGCTCGGAGGTGGAGACAAAGCGGGCACGGTCGGTGTCTTCAATGCGAAGGACGAATTTTCCGCCGCGCTGGCGGGCGTAGATGTAGTTCAACAGGCCGATGTATGCGGTGCCGACGTGGGGGTCGCCGGTGGGACTGGGAGCGATGCGGACGCGGATAGGGGCTTCTGTGCTGTTCTCTGTGTTGTTCGTTGTCATGATATTGGCTTAGACTTCGATGCTAGCAGAGCGAGGCGGGAGGGGTGTTCAAGCTCTCTTGTTTATCCGTCCGGGTCACAAGACGACGGAAGGGAACCGGCGACTTGCTGGCGCGTATCTTATGAGTGCAAGCCACGTTCTTCATCCGGAGGATGGACAGGAAGCCTGAGTGTTACCCCTAAACTTCTGAAATCAGAGAGTAAGTTATGATGAGAATAGTTAGCGGTCGGCGTAGGCCCGGTGGATGCGCTGGACTAACTTTCTTTATAGAGAAAAACTTGATTTTACATGTTGGACTGCAACTTTTAACGGCCAGACGATGCCATCTTGTTGCACCTATGACACTTACAATCGGGATATTGGCAGGGGAACGCTCCTGAGCCCGGGGTTGTGGAATAGGACTGGATCGTCCAAATATGAATATCAAAGCTGTCGCCCGAAGAGCAGGCGTCTCCACTGCTACTGTGTCGCGGACCATCAACGGCTCCGACAAAGTTACACCGAAGACCGCGGAACGGGTTCGCCGCGCGGTCGAAGCTCTGCAGTTTTATCCCGACACGAACGCGCGCTCTCTCGGCTCGGGCCGAAGCAGCCTCTACGGACTCATCATCTCAGATATCACCAACCCTTTCTTTCCGGAGCTGGTGAAGGCTTTTGAGGATATAGCCGTCGAGCATGGCCAGGAGGTGCTGGTCGCCAACACCAACTACGATCCGGCGCGGATGGAGAGTTGTGTCACACGCATGATGCAGCGCAAGGTGGATGGCGTAGCCATCATGACCTCGGAGATGGAAGATCGCCTTATCAGGGTCTTCAATCACCGGAATATTCCCTTGGTTTTTATGGACGTCGGCGCGCCGGGCCCTGGCGTGAGTCGTGTGCGCGTGGACCATGCCGCCGGCGTTGCCATGTCGATGGATCATTTGATTGGCCTCGGCCACCGGAAGATTGCCTTCATCAGTGGACCGCTTGACCTGTTCTCAGCCCGCAGGCGCTTCGAAGGGTTCCTTGAGAGCCTCGATCGCCATGGCCTCAAGCGTGATTCCGCCATGATTGAAGAAGCTAACCACCGTGCGGATGGCGGTCATGACGCGATGAAGCGCATTCTTGATTCAGGAGCGAAGCCGACAGCGATTGTCGCCTCGAACGATCTGACGGCGATTGGAGCGATGGGTGCTATCCACGAGCGCGGGCTGCGTATTCCTGAAGATATTTCGATCGTGGGTTATGACGACATCCAACTGAGCGCCTACACGCAGCCGTCGTTAACAACCTTGCGACTGCCGCGAGCCGAGATTGCAAACGCGGCTTTTCGCGCCCTTTATAGTGCGTTACAGTCTGAGGCGAAGAAGCCCTATGTGGGGCAGGACTACGACATTCAGCCCACGTTGATCCCGCGTGAATCGACGGGGCCGATTCCTCGAGGTGAGGCTAAACAGACTCGGAAGGGGAAGCCGTCCAACTGAACTCGACGGTCTGCGAGCCGAGGGTGTTTTGCCGTGAGCCTCGCAGTTTCGGCCTGCTCCTCCGCGCCAATCCATACCGCTCCGGTTCCACCGATCAATGCGAATGGATTATCTCCGATGAACTCCGCCGGCCCTTGAATTGGAATGGGACCGTTGGCGTAGGTTCGCACGGTGTATTTGCAGGAATGCAGAGTCCGGCCATGCAGAACAGCAAGGAAGGACGGCGAATAAGCGGATACATAAGTTAGAAGTCCTCAGGCTGTACTGATCATCCTAGGGAGAAAACCAGAGAGACGCTGACAGAGATGCTATTTTCTCCCTCGAATACTGTCGTCGTAGAGTGGTAGTTTGTGCAGGAGGATGCGGACTACAGACTTATTCGGCCCTCTGAAATTGAGTCCGCGATCCGTCTGATCCCCATTCCATATACGGGAAGTCTGCCAGCTGCCGTCAACATACTGTCCTTCATCCGCCCGCAGAATCTCGATCTGCTCGGTCGGCGATGGGGTTCCGGATGTATCGCGAAGGCTGAAGCTGACGCTGGCGTCGAAGCCGGTTACCAGAAATTCAAGCGGCCCTAATTGGGCAACGATCGCTCTGCCATGTTGATCCCCGGTTCCGGGTGGCGTCTCTCCGTCTCGCTGCGGGAAGCCGAAGGAGACAATCGCATCCACATCGCCGAAGTGCAGGCGTTGGCGAGGCATCCCCCTTTGTTCAACGGCGGTTTGCAGCTTGCCGTCGAAGTTGAGTTGCGCAAGTTCAGCAGCCATTGGCTTGAGAAGGGCGTAGTTCTCCGACAAGGTCTCAGGCACTTTATGTTCGCCGCCCCACCAGCCGGTATAGTCCACCCCGAACGGAGAGAAACCGATGGCACCATGACCGAGCGCGTAAAAGAAAAACGCCCCAAAGTTTGCGCCTCTTCCAGTCTCCGGAATGAAGAGGGCATTGTCGTCGCGATGGTAGGTGGCGATCACAGCGTGGTACAGGTCTCTATTGTCTGAATAAAAATCAGGGGCCAGAACATCGATTGACGGGGCAGCTGCCTTCCAGATGGCGATATTGCCCTGCTGGGGGCCGCCACTTGGATACTCCTGCCCGGGACTCGGATGGTCGCGATTTTCGAGCGCGGCGACAGGGTAAGTGATCCACACATTGCAATACATCGGCAAGGGATATTCTGCCTTGCCGGCACGAGCGACCTCGCCGATGTAGTGTGCGGTTGAATAGGCTGCAAAGCGCTCATCCGCATCCGCGCCGAAGACCTTAGACCAGGTTCCGTTTTCCTTGTGCAGGGAGCGTGTCAGGTCTGGAGGAACTTGCCCGTCAAACTCCTTCTGGGCAGTTGCGGAGAAGTCGCGCACGGAGCCGATTGAGCCCGACTCGTTCTCGACCTGGATCATGATGACGGTATGCTGGGCCGCGTCAATCTCCTTGACATGCCGCATCAGCGCAGAGAAGGCGTGTTTGTCTGCTTCCAGGTTATTCGTCGAGTTGGGCGAAAGGACGTCGAGAACTTTTCCGTAGGAACTGATCTCGCGCGGATACTTCTGGGGATTGTTTTTCACCCACTCCGGCACATAATGCGCCTGGCCGTTCTTCCATGTTCCGAACCAGAGCAATACCAGATGCAGATGGTGTTTCCGCGCGCCGTTGACCAGCAGATCGACTGTTGCAAAGTCGAATTTGCCGGGCTCCGGCTCCATCGTCTCCCAATAGACGGGGGCCTCGACCGTGTTGACATGCATATCCTCGAGCGCAGGCCAGACCTTGGGAAGTTCGCTCGCCCATGAACTGGAGTTGTTGATTTGTGCGCCAAGCATGAGGAATGGCTTGCCTTCGACCATGAGCGCAAATCGGCCATCTTTTTTCTCCAGCCGGGGCATATCCTGGGCGAGAGAAGGTACGGTCAGGCAGCAAAGAAGAGGCAAGAGTCCGAGAGCGCAAGTAAACTTTTTCAAGGAATCTCCAATCCTGTCCAATTTAGTACCGGCATCCATGGCTTTCGCGCGGTGCAGTCCAATCTATTTTGGCCGTTACCACTAAACGACAAAAGCGATGCTGTGTAAAGCGGTTACATGGGTTGGGAACTACGGGTCATTGCGGGATTTGTGCTTTATGGGTGGGAAAAGGTGTTTGAAACCTCGAATTAAAACGTATTTACGTTTAAATGCATTTAAGTATATTTTCCTCTTGACCACACTTCTGGGATGCGCCTATGCTTCTCTTCAGATTTTTCTTCAAGTTGTTGAGTGAGTTTTGCTTTATTTGAGAAAACGTTTTCGCTACCCTTTCTTTTTCATTAGCCCAAAGCCAATGGAAATAGGGAGGGGAGCTTATGGAGGGTGTCCAGATGGATCGTATTAAGTATTTCTTTTCGCTGTGTTTTCTGTTGAGTTTTCTATTCATCGTTCCAAGCGCTCATGCGCAATTCAGTGGAACGATCTCCGGCGTTGTCCTCGACCCCAGCGGCGCGATGGTGCCCGGAGCTACCATCTCCCTTCGCAACACTGCGACCGGACAACAGCGAACTGCCGTTACAACCGATGCGGGTGTCTATCAATTTGTCAGCCTGGCTCCGGGGCCCTACGAACTCTCGGCGACGATGAGGGGATTCAGCGCATCGCGAACCACGGTGACGCTCCAGACTAACCAGACCATGAATGTCCCCATCAACCTCGCCGTGGGCAGCGCGACGCAGGTGGTCGATGTCACCTCGACCGCTCCGCTGCTGGATACGGCGGATACACGCCTCCAGGAGACTCTCTCGACTCAAGTCCTCTCGTCCTTGCCTCTTGCCGGCCGGAGCATGATCTCCCTGGTGACGCTCGCCCCCGGCGTGACCGGGACGGGTATTACGTCAAACGGAAGCCCCGGATCGGGCCGCGACAATTTCTCGACCGAGACGCAGGTCGATGCCAGCGCGAACGGACAGGGCGCAGTCGGCAATATGTACATCGTGGATGGGTTGGATGTCAGCAGCTCGATTCGCCCCGGTGTTCTGAATATGACTCCTAACCCGGACTCGATTCAGGAGACCACGATCCAGACCAATACCTATAACGTCGACTACGGCCGCGCCAGTTCCATTCAGATGACGATGACGACCAAATCCGGCGGGAATCAATATCACGGCAATGCGAGCGACTACTTCACCTATCAAAAGCTCTTTGCCGGCACGCATTTCACGAAGAAATATAAGCCATTTCATAGCAATAACATCTCGGCTACGATTGGCGGCCCGATTATTCCGCATCACGACGGTTTCTTCTTCTTTGGAATTGAGCCGTTGAGGGCGTCGAACGCGACATCGTCCAGCATTACCTTTGAAGATCCGGCTTTTACCGCTTTTGCTGCTAAAACCTTTCCCGACACGATTGGGACAAAGCTGCTTACAACATATCCAGTAAGCAAGGTCTCCAATGTGCAGGTCGTGTCGACAGCGGCATCTCTCTATCCGGTAAATACGGATGGCACACCCATCTGCGGAACGCCCTCTACGTTCAATCTGCCGTGCGACACAGCCATGCTGGACAGCGGAAACTATTCGGATACGTCCTATCGCAATGGTCTACAGTTCAACCTGCGCCTGGACAAAAACTTCAGCAAGGACCGCTTGTATGGCACGTATTACCGGACGACGCTCAAGAGCAATGGAACGAACCCGCGCGCCGCGTTCAATACCACCAATACCTTCAGCCAGTATGCGATTCAGGTGAACGAAACCCACACTTTCAGCCCGGACACATTGAATGAAGCGGCATTCGCAGCGATGCGCGTTGAAGGAATTCAGCCCGCAACGGGTCTGTTCAGCGTTCCGGTGGTGAATGTGACCGGCGTAGGCCGGGGCTTCGGCGCTGGATTCGCTCAAGGAGATTTCATCCAGCACAACTATCACTGGCGTGACGTGTTGACTCACATCTTCCGTTCGCACGATGTAAAGATTGGCTACGAAGGTCTCTTTGCCGATGACGTCGAAGTATTCAACGGGCCATACGATCAGCCGACGTTCAACTTCGACAGCCTGCTGGATCTCGCCAATGACGACGTCCATACCGAATCGGGCATCGCCTATAATCCGGTTACCGGTGAGAAGACGCAGTATGACTGGAATGCAGCCGGAGTGACCCATGGCCTCTTTGTCGAAGATACATGGAAGATCAGCCAGAGAGTTACTCTCAACTATGGGCTGCGGTGGGATAACTATGGCAACCCCTACTCGCGGAGCGAGAACACGGCATTCGGAAATTTCTTCTATGGCCCGGGAGCAAATTTGCAGGAGAGGATCGCAAATGGCCTGGTGATCCAGCACCACCATGCTCTCAACCGCTCCATCACCGATGTCTTCAGTCCACGCGCGGGCATTGCGTGGGATCCGGGTGGCGATGGGAAGTGGGTGGTCAAGGGCGGCGCGGGAATCTTCCATAACTGGCCAACCCTTGCCAATCTGCAGGAACAGTATCGCGGCAATCCTCCCGGCAATATCTTTCCGACTTTCTTCCGGGGCGAGACGCCTGCTCCAATCTTCGGTCTGGGAACCTCGAACGACAAGCCGTTCAATTTCCCCTACCCGGAACTTCCGGCACGGCCTTTGAATGCCAAGGGCGGCATCGAGGGACTTCAATTCGCTATCGGGGGCATTGATCCTAACCTTGTCTCACCGGTGACCTATACCTACTCAGGGTCGGTAGACCGCGAACTTTCTTCCCATCTTGTTGCGAGCCTGGCTTACTCCGGATCCGTCGGTCGCAAGCTTCTCTCGGGCGGCGGGCAGGTCTACAACGTCAGCTATGGACAGGACATCAACGTACAGCAGGGCGATCTGATTATTCACAACAGCACCGTTCCTACCCGGTTGAATACGAGCTTCGGATCGGTCTATTACACGCAGAACGATCGTGAGTCGAACTACAATGCATTCATCGCCGCCTTGCGTGGGCGGTTCCATCGCGCATTCTTCAACGCCTCGTACACCCGTTCTGCGTCAAAGGACGATACACAGGTCTACCCCACGTATCTGAACCCGCACCAGTACTATGGCCCATCGATATGGGATGCTCCGAACCGGTTCTCGTTGGCCTGGAGCTATGAGTTGCCCGAGGTCAATGGAGCGAGAGGCCTGGTTGGAAGGGTGGCGAGCGGATGGCAACTGAGCGGGACGACGATCCTGCAAAGCGGAAATCCGATCAACGTCTATACCAATGCTCCCTTTAAACCACTGGAGGACGGCAGCGGGAAGTTCATCGGCTTTGCTCCCGGAAGCGGCGACTATAACGCCGATGGAGATAACTTTGACTTCCCGGATGTCGCCAGCTATAGCTATAAGAACGGAAGGCAGGATTATCTCAAAGGCATCTTTACGCCCGCGAACTTCACCACTCCGGCCTTTGGAACGGAAGGCAATGAGAAGTACAACAGCTTCCGCACGCCCGGCTTCCAGCAGTGGGATGCGGCGTTGCTCAAGAATACGAGAATACGGGAGTCCGTGGCCTTCCAGCTTCGTTTCGAGTTCTTCAACGTCTTCAACCATCCCAACCTGATCAACGTCGTCACCAATCAGGCAGACGGCAACTTTGGCAAGGCGACAAGTCAGGCAGTGCCGCGCTTTATCCAGATTGGTGGCAATCTCACCTTCTGATGCAGTCAAACCGTGGGCGGCTGATGCTGCCCACGGTTTATTGTAGGAACCATGACGTTGATCTACCGGAGAACACGCATTCCCGCTCTCGGCATTTTCGGCTTATGGCTCCTCCTCTTCGCTTTGCCTCAACTGTCGCGAGCGGCGGCGCCGCCACAGAAGCAGGAGATCTATCAACTTCTCGAAATGCATCGCTATCCTCAGGCAGAGCAGTCGGCATCGGCATATCTCGCGGCGAATCCCGGAGATTGCAGCGTCAATGCGATGCTTGGTCTGGCGTTGCGCGGCCAGCAGAAGCTGGAGCCGGCGTATAAGGCGTTTCGTGCCGCAATGAATCGGTGCCCGAAATCGCTTGCTGCCGCAGAGGGCGCGGCGGAGACCGCCTTTCTTCTCAATCGTCCGGAGGCCAAAGGTCTCCTTGTTACAGTGCTTGCGCTTCGCCCTGGAGATGAGACGAGCTACGCCATGCTTGGCGCGATCGATGTGCGCTCAGGAAATTGCGCTGGAGCCGTCGAAAATTATGCGAAGGCTCCGAACAGCATCAATCAGAACGCGGCTGCGCTCAGGCAGTACGGTGGCTGCCTGCTTGCTGTGGATAAGGCTGCGGAAGCTGTGCCGGTACTGACGCAACTTCTCTCGCTGAAGGACGATAGCGCAAACAGGCTGGCATTGGCCCAGGCTCAGAGTAAGGCGGGAGATTCCAAAGCGGCGCTGGCCACACTTCAGCCATTGTTAGGCGCTGGCGCGAACGACAGCAACGCGCTTTTATTGGCTGCTCAATTGGCAGAGGCCAATGAGAATACTCCTCAGGCAGTTGCGTGGCTGCGAAAGGCGATTGAAGTTGATCCGCAGAATGTGGATGCCTATCTTTTCTTCTCCGAGTTGTCGTTCAATCACGGGTCATTCAAGATTGGCATTGATTTTCTCAACCTGGGCATAGGACAACTCCCCAAGGAGGCACGGCTTTACCTCGCACGCGGCGTTCTTGAGGTACAGACGTCGCAGACGGAGAAGGCTCTTCTCGATTTCGAGGAAGCTCATCGCCTGGATCCGAAGCTATCTTTCGCCAAGGACGCGCAGGGCATGCTCTTCTCGCAAAAGCATGACTCTGCCGCCGCCCTTGCGATCTTCGAGCAGCAGAGCAAGCTGCATCCCAATGACGCCATGGTCCAATATCTCTACGCAGAAGCACTCTCCGAAGCGGGGGAGAGGCGGGAGACCCTGGAGAAGGCGCTGGTCGCGGCAACACGCGCGGTCAAGCTGGAACCCGGATATCAGGCTGCCCGCGATCTCCTCTGTGTCCTGTTGCTGCGCCATAATGATCTCAACGCGGTGATTGAGCAGGCCGAGGAGGCTCTGCGACGAGATCCGTACGATGAAGCAGCACTGTATCAGGAGCTGCTCGCGGAAAGCAGGCTAAAACATACGGAGAGGACGCAGGCACTCGTCAAGCGGCTTCAGGTAGTAAAAGCACACAATCAACAGGCGAAGACGAAGTATCTCCTCCAGGAGGGGCAGCCCTCGTCTTCAGCTTCAGAATAGTTTCGTAATATCGAATTAAGGAAGCAGGTTGGATCATGTCGAAATCAAGTCGTCGAAATTTTCTAAAGGGCGGAGCAGCCCTGGCCGCAGGCGTAGCTGTTCTCCGTAATGCCAACTCGCTCGCGGCTACCACAGTCGAGTCGAAGCCAGGAACCCGGCTCGCCCAGTTCGATTACAAGGATGTCCAGCTTCTGGATGGGCCGATGCTGGAGCAATTCAAGCATAATCACAATCTCTTCCTGAATCTCGACGACGACAAGTTGCTCAAACCCTTTCGTCAACTGGTCGGATTGCCGGCTCCCGGAGAGGATATGGGAGGGTGGTATACGCCATCGAGCAAATTTGACCCGCCTAAAGATATGACCGGATATATTCCCGGCCATAGCTTCGGGCAATATCTCTCCGGCCTTTCGCGGGCCTATGCCGCAACGGGAGACAAGGCGACGCAAGCCAAGGTGCATAGGCTGGTTGCCGGTTTTGCCCCAACAGTCAGCAAAAAGTTCTATAGTGACTACTGTCTTCCGGCCTATACCTTCGACAAGACGAACTGCGGGCTTATCGATGCCTATCAGTTTGCAGGTGCTCCTCACGCGCTCGAGGTGCTCAACCATGCGACGGACGCAGTTCTTCCCTATCTTCCTGAGAAGGCACTTAACCGCGCGGAGATGGCGGCGCGCCCGCACAAGAATATTGCTTACACCTGGGATGAGAGCTACACCCTGCCCGAGAACTTCTATCTGGCCTACCAGCGTGGCGCAGGCGCACGTTACCGAAAGCTCGCTGAGCGTTTTCTGGAAGATGACACCTACTTCAACCCGCTGGCCGACAATCGCAATGTGCTGCCGGGAGAACATGCCTATAGCCATGTGAATGCCCTCTGCTCGGCGATGCAGTCATACCTTGTCGATGGCAGCGAAAAGCACCTGCGAGCCGCACGTAACGGCTTTGCCTTCGTCCAGGAGCAGAGCTTTGCAACGGGTGGCTGGGGACCTAATGAGAGCTTCCGCACGCCGGGGACAGACCAACTCGCCGACAGCCTCTCCTCGACGCACCATAGCTTCGAGACTCCATGCGGAGCCTACGGCCACTTCAAGGTCACCCGCTACCTGCTGCGTGTCACGGGAGACAGCAAGTATGGCGACAGCATGGAGACGGTGCTCTACAACACGATCCTGGGGGCCAAACCGATTCAGCCTGATGGCACCAGCTTCTACTATGCCGACTACAACAATAACGGCGCGTCAAAGTTCTACTATGAGCAGAAGTGGCCGTGCTGTTCCGGAACGTTTCCGCAACTCACGGCGGACTATGGAATAAGCTCGTACTTCCGCAGTCCCAAGGGGATTCATCTCAATCTCTATGTTCCGTCGCACGTATCCTGGCAGCAGGGAGGGACACGGGTTGCGCTTACCCAGCACACGCAATATCCCGACAATGGTGACAGCAGTATGCAACTGGCCATGACGCGGCCGGAACGCTTTACCATTGCGCTGCGAATTCCGGCATGGGCAGGCAGACAGACGCGCGTCGCCATCAACGGCAAGCGCGTTGACACTCAACTTACTCCGGGTACCTGGGCCGAGGTCGATCGCACATGGAAAAACGGCGACCGCGTTGAAGTAAGTCTGGATATGCCTCTTCGCCTCGTGCCGATCGATCCGCAACATCCAGATATCGTTGCTCTTCTGTCAGGTCCGCAGGCTCTTTTCGCCATCGAGCAGGGCGCTCAGTCAATTACAAAAAAACAATTGCTTGCGGCCCAGCGTGTTGGATCCTCCGGTGCCTGGGAAGTTGCGGCATCAGCGGGGAAGATTCGCATGATTTCATATCCCTCGATCAAGGAAGAACAGTATCGCCTCTACCAATCGACCTAAGGCCGGCAGTTACAGGCGAATGGAGATCATCTTTCCTGAGAAGGTAATTCGCTTGCTGCCCGGATTACCGACTGCCTCGATCGACAGGACTTTAGTTATTGGCAATCTTCCGCTTGTGTCCGCCTTTAGCGTGAGTGTGTGTTCTGCGTTGTTCCATGAGCATTCGATGCGCCTAAACTCGCCTCGCTGGTAATCGTAGCTGGAGCCGTCGTCCTCATAGAGAGACATCGTGCCATCGGCACCTGGATAAATTCTCAGGGTCAGTGGCTCTTTGCTTTCTTCCTGCGCATACTGCTTGACCGGGCCAATCGGCAGGATCGTTCCGGCCTTTACATAGAGAGGAAGGGTTTCGAGATCAACATCGCGCGTTACTTCCTTTCCGCCTTCCGTCCGAGCGTTGTTCCAGTAGTCCCACCACACTCCCCGCGGAAGATAGGTCGCTCTGTGCGTCGCTCCCTGCTCCACGACCGGGGCGACCAACAGATTGCTTCCCCATAGATAAGCATCGTCCGTAGCCACAGCCTTCGCGTCATCCGGATAAGCAAGCCAGAGAGCGCGCATCAGCGGTAGGCCGGTCGCGTGCGCTTCGGCGACCATCGAGTAGAGATAGGGAAGAAGCTGGTAGCGAAGGTTCAGATATTTTCTGCAAATGCCTTCTACCGCAGTGTTGTGTAGGTCTTCAGGCTTCGGCAGGATGTCTGCCGCGAACTGGCTGGTGAATTCCGATGGTTCATAGCTCCCCAGATCCCAACCCCACGGCAGACGCAGTTTCCATGTTCGTCCATGACAACGGAAGGAGGGGCAGAAGGAACTGAATTGAAACCATCGCACGAAAAGTTCGGCGGTAAACTCCTTGGTTGGCACGAAGCCGCCGGTATCGCTGCCCCAATACGGCATACCGCAAAGGCCAACGTTAATTCCGTCCATAATCTGTCCTGCCAGTGTCTTCCAGGTGGACCGAGTATCACCGGACCACATCCATCCATAGCGCTGGATTCCGGCATACCCATTCCGATGCAAGGCAAAAGGCCGAACATTCGGTTGAAAGAGTTGCGACCCCTCCCAGTACATTCGATTTCTTGCCAGCCGCGATGCCGGAACCAGTTCGTCTCCTTCATCGGGCCACCATCCGTCTACACCAGTTCTTTGTACCTCTCGATGCTTCGGCCAGTAGACCGCGGCATCGCTGGGATCTTTGAGTGCCTCCCCCGTGTCGCCTACTTCGCCATGAAGGTCTTCGGGAGGACTGACAACATGCAGGACAACCTTCAAATGCTCATCGTGCATCTGCCTGAACATCGCAGCGGGATCGGGGAAAACGGCCGGATTGAATGTGAAAGACCCATGGCCCGTATTCCATCCGGACGGACAAAATCCCGTGCCAAGATAGATCATCGCGTCGCAGGGCAGCTTCTTCTCTCGAAAAGTCTTCGCCTCATTTAACACTTCATCCCGGCTTGCCAGGGTACGGTGCGATTGCTGATAGCCCAGCGCCCACAACGGCGGCATGTGAGGATACCCGGTAAGTTCGGCACACTCCCGCATCAACTCCGCGGGTGTATCTGCCAGCACCAGAAAGATGTCACGGGTTGGGGTGCTTTCACTCGGGATAAATTTCCCATCTGCTCCGCTCAGATCGAAAGTCCCCCACGGATGCGCGAAGAACAGACCCCAGGTATCCGTTGCTCCAATCACCCAGGGAATCGGCACACGAGTTCCATACGTCGCCAGATCAGGTTCATGCTGGCCATTGCGCATCGAGTCCAATGTGCCGCGGCGATTGAGAGGGTGGCTACCTTCGCCCAGGCCAAACAACGGGCCTTCCGCTATCTCAAAGTGAATCGCGCCCGTAGAGGGATCGAACCGAAGTTGTTGTCGCAGTTTTCCTGCATCATCCTCGATGCTGATTCGCCACGGCCTTTCCTCGATTTTGATCTTATGACTGCCCCAGATCGCCGTACTGTGTCCTGCATCTGTATCGGCTAGCGAGAGCGGTTCCGGCCATGTTCGCGGAACAATCCCGATCTCGCTCGCGAGCCCATGCTTCCCTTGCTGGACAACGCGCAGCCGCAGCGTCTTTGCGCTGACCGCAACCAGCGTCAGCAGGTGAGTGTTGCCCACTGCAGGGACTCCCTGCAAAGGGCCAAAGACTTCAGCCGCATTAACGCTTCGAGCGAAGAGAAGATTGGAAGCTCCCAACGCCAAGCCAGCAAGAACATCACGTCGCGTAATCCACTCTCTCATCTTCACCTTCGCGTTAAGGATGAACCACTGGCCATCTAGCTGCGCTCATAAGGAATCCAGACTTGCATCGCAGACGGATTGCGGTTCGCCCACGCATAGTAGGGAATCAGCCTTACGGAGGTTGGACTCTCCTGCGGCTTTTCAACCATCTTCGCGGAGTAATAGAGACTCGATACTTGACTTGAGCTGACGTAGCCGGGATGATCCAGCACCATGACTCCATCGAGGAGGTGCGGTTCGAATTGCGAGGCCGTGTTGCCCGCGATGTCTACACGGTAGCCGGTGAGATTCTTGTGATCACCTTGATTCGGCTGATCCAGGTGCTCCATGCAGAACACAACCGGTCCGCGTTGAAAAGCTACCCGGCCTCTATCTTCGTTGACCGCAGGATTCGCCTTGAGCAGGTGGGTTGTCATGTCGAAGCTTAGCTCCACCTTGTCGTTTGCAGACCAGCGACGTCGAATCGCGAGATACTCTCCGCGCTTCGCTCCGCTGAGCGGAGTTCCGTTGACCTTAACCTCGTTCTTCACCGACCAGCCTGGAATGCGGACGTATACCGTGAATTCACTCGGAGTCTCGGGACTCACCGTCATCGCGATATCGCCGTTCCATGGATAGTTTGTCTTCTGCTCGATTTTCAGGGGGGTCCCGTCATGCAGATGCCAGTTCATCTCCGAGTTGTCATAGAAGTGGACATAGACGCCATCTTCGCTGGTGCTGTAGAAGTAGCCGGGCAACGAAGCAAAGGTTCGCTCCAGGTTGGGCGGGCAGCACGTTGTGTCGTACCAGTGATTACGAATCTTTCCCTCCGGCGAATGCCGGTCGCTCGAGTCGCCGGACGGATCGAATGCCAGTGGATTCCGATAGCAATATGTCGTCCCATCGAGCGACATGCCGGAGTTGATACCGTTATAGAGCGCTCGTTCCATCACGTCCGTAAACCGCGCTTCGCCAGAGGCGGCAAGCATGCGTGAGTTCCACATCATGTTGCCAATCGCAGCGCAGCTCTCGCCATAGGCGCGCGCATTGGGCAGTTCATAGGGATCGCCGAACGCTTCGCCGCTCTCTCTCGCTCCGACTCCACCTGTGACATAAAGTTGATGCGAATTAAGATCGTTCCAAAGGATATTGAGAGTCTTCCAATAGGCCGGATCCCCCGTTTCGAGGTAGTAATCCGTTGCGCCGCAGCATGCATACATGGCGCGGACCGCATGTCCTTCGAGCCTGGTGCGAGAGGTAAAGGGGATGCCGCAGAACATATAGGTTATCTGCTGCTGCGTCAGAGGAATTCGATCGTCGCCATGCAGGATGTAGCCTGCCAGATCGACATACTGACGTTTGCCGGTTGTGCGGTAAAGCTCAATCAAGGCCATCTCAATCTCCGGATGACCGGAGACAATACCTTTCTGGTTCTTCCCCGGTCCATAGTTAGGAATGAGAAAGTCATCGACGAAGCGCATGCCGGCATCGAGCAGCGTTGGGTCACCCGTCGCGCGATAGTAAGCAATCGCACCTTGCAGCATATGGCCGATGTTGTAGAGTTCGTGTCCCCGCTCTTGTGTGGGGTATAACATCCGCTCAGACTTTCTATCGCCGACATAGTAGGTATTGAGATACCCGCTGGGCTCTTGAATCGCGACCACTTCGCGGATCGTCTTTTCGACGGTGCTCCGTAGTTGAGGCTCGTTGTTCGTCTGTAAGGTAAACGCGGCGGCCTCAGTCCACTTGTAGATATCCGAGTCGGCGAATACCGGTCCCTTTTGCGGTTCGGGAGATTTGCCTTCAAGCCGCAGAAAATTATCCATGCGTCCATGAGCCAGTAATTCCCGATGCATACTCGGAATACTGGATGCAATATTGGTCTTTCGGCGCTGGGACCAGAACCCATCTTGAATCGTCACCGCCCGTACCGGAACTGTCTTCAACTTGGCATACGGCGAGTTGGTCAGGTCGATCACGCCGGCATCTTTCCAGTCTTTCTTTATAGAGGTTGCTGCCTGGGACGACTCTCCAGACAGCGAGGAGATCGCGCTCCCCTCTTTCGGCCGTCCATAAGCAGCCGAGGCTGGGACAAGTGAGGCGGCAGCAGAAGCGATGAAGGTGCGGCGAGTGAACTGGTTTTTCATGGCAACCCCTTGAGGAGAAAATCTCGATTCCTAGTTCTATTCCTCCGGAAGGAAGATGGTCAAGAGAACGTTTTCTGCAAGGATTTTGGGCAGAAAATCGAAACGGAGCGGTTGCAGGCTAAGGTGGGCTTATCTGGTCGATCCTGTCACCAATCGAGGATCGATCGCCGAATCGATGACCTTGCTCAATCCCTCAACGGTGCATGCGTACCCTGGTGCCGAGCTACTGCAGCCAGGTACAAAGACGGGCGCAACCGAAGGATGTTCGGCGCCGGTGAGTTGGCGAAGATTACGAATCTGATCCAGCGTTTGACTGATGAATAGAACCTGCACCGTAGAGCGATGATTGGATCGATTCTGTCGGACTTCAAAGACGAGCGCGCTACCCGGGGGAGTTGCATTGAACGTCTGGTCAGGTAGAAGCCAGTCAAGATGAAGGAGGCCGCCCAGCCAACTGAGATTGGAATCGTGTCCGTCCAGCAGGATAAAGCGATCGTTCGGGGTTCCCAACTCATTGGGCGTTGGCTTGCCTGATGAAGCGCTGATAATGGTGTCGCGAAGATGTGCCGCGAGGTCGGATGCCGCTACCTGAGCCTCATAGGGGGTTCGGAGCATGAAGTCGTGGTACTGCGTATTCATCTGCATCAGATCGTTGAGATCCGCTCGGGAGACCCTCCCCCAGCCAACCTGAGACATGGGCATGCCCTCGGTGTACTGAAGCAGGAAGTTCTCGGCAAAGTCTGCACCAAGTGCAACAGGACCTTCTATAGCCGGATCACGAGATACTGGGATACCGTTCTCTACTCTTACACTGCGGAAATCCGGAACGGAGCGATTGCAGGCGGGCCCCTGGCAATCGATGAGGATACGGTGCAGCTTTTCCAATGGCCGGGCGAACGCATTGGTGAACCATTGCGGCTGGTCCGCCATTCGTCCTAGAGTCGCGGCCTTGATGTGTTGTTGATCGACAGCGCTGCTCCTCGATGGAGAAAAGAGAGGATTGAAAGCGCCGCGAACCGAATGCACCTCCACCGTGCAACCAGGCGAGAGGCCGCTGAGAACTGCTTTGGCAGAGGCAATCGTGCGTTGGGTGCTGTTCGCCTCGACATACAGTCGAGGATGTTTGCAGGAATCATCTTGTAGAAGCGGGTGATAACGCGAACGGTAGAATTCGCCGAGCAGGTGCAGAGCTTCGGCACCGTGCGGCGTCAGCACTCCGGGTTTGGTTGGCCAGTTGGGCCATGCCTGTGCGTTGTAGGCACTGGAGCGCGTTTCACTCTCAATGGGCGCTCGCACACCATGCCGCATGATGACAATGACGGCCTGAAGATCGCTGTCGTCATGCGCTTTGTCAGTCTGCCCCGCTGCGGTATGGCCACAAAGCGCAACAAGCAGAATGACGAGAAAAAAATGTCGACGATAAGCCGTAAAAATCATCTGGCCTTCCTTGCGCGACGAATATGCATTGAAACTGCCGCGGCTTGCACATGGGGCAGAGACCACGGCACTGGCAGATACGGAGGACTATTTGGCTGGTGAGGAGGATGAGGGGCGAAGATCCTTCGCATCCTGTTTCAGGTGGGTAGCGAGTTCTTCGTACTGATTGGTGGCAATGAAGTTCACTCCGGCTGCGATTGCTGCCTTCCAACGCAGAGTAACCGCTTCGCGCGAGCCGAAGTTGTAGCTCGATCCCCAACCCTGATCCTCTGCCGGGGCAAATCCATCCAGCGCGTAGAAGCGCACCCAGTATCCCATTGCGTGAGCATGATCGACGAGCGAATGCAGCCGCTTGTTGTCGGCGGCGGTCCAGTCTCCAGCACGCGGCTCGCCGCCTTCTTCCACGGCATACCAGGAACTATTCCACCACCGCCGGTAGTTGGTGGGCTTTTCGTGCAGCAACTCTTCGGGTGTCACGGTCACGGCCCAATGCATTGCCTGCTCCTTCGTCATTCCCTTGGGCGTCGGGTGTGTGTGCGCGGAACCGAAGAGACGAAGGCGGGCACCGACGGGGAGATCGTCATAAAAGACCTTCTGTTGTTCGTTGGCCTCTTCTGTAACCACCAGAATGGGCTTACGGTCGATCGGAGAGAGTTTGTTTGGATCGCTCGTCTTCACCGCCGTCGAGAGCCAGGCCTCATGCTTGCCAAGCACCTGCCAGACAGCCTGAAGCAGTGCAGTCTGATTGTCTTTGAAATCGAAGTGCAGGACGATAAGCGGCCATTCGTTGCGCTTGTTCTCCGCGATAGCCTTTTCGACGACCGGGCTTACCTGTTTGAAGAAATAGTCTTCGAGCGTGGGTTCCTTGCCTGTCGGATGAGGCGTATGGGAGACGACTGCGCGTCCCTTGCCCGTGGCGGGATCGACGTACCAGGCAAGGTCCTGCTCGATGGAGACCGGAAAGCCCGAGTTAAGAGCGCGCTTGATGCGGTCGTTCCAATGGCCTTCGTAGGGGTAGCAGTTGTGCGCATCGAGTATGGGCTGATTGTGATTCAGAAAATTCAGATCGGGGCCTTGTCCCAAAGCCAAAGAGGTAGACAAGGCGAGTGACATGAATAAAGCGACAAAGGAGGCGAATTTATGGCGCATGGTCAAATTCCTTTTCCGGTTACGCAAGGTGTACAAGACGCGACATAGCCATTCAACCATGCCATGGGGCTTTAGCGCTAACGGGATTCGATAAAACGATGATTGTGATTTGAAAGGACAGGAGACAAGATGCGTCTGGAGGACTTGATACCTGCAGCAACGGCCTCCGGAACGGAGCAATTGGTAGAGTGGTATCTAACATTTGTAGTCGTCCGGAGCCTGCAATGATCTCCGGGTGCTTCAGGTCTGACCGATTGAATGGAATACGAAAGATAAGAGGTCAATCACAAGATGAAAGCGTTGGTGAAGTCCAGGGCACAGCGAGGCCTTTGGATCGAGGATGTTCCGGAGCCGCAGATCGGCATCAATGATGTCAAGATTCGCGTTCTTGCGACCGGTATCTGCGGAACGGACCTTCATATCTACGAGTGGGACGCATGGGCACAGAAGACCATCCCGGTTCCCCTCGTCATCGGGCACGAGTTCGTTGGCGAGATTGTGGAGACCGGCTCGAACGTCACGGACTTTCATCCAGGCGATCGGGTCAGCGGAGAGGGGCACGTCGTTTGCGGCCGTTGCCGGAATTGTCTGGCAGGTAGACGTCATCTATGCGCGCATACAGAAGGAGTCGGCGTAAGCCGTGCCGGCGCGTTTGCCGAATACATCGTCCTGCCGATGACTAATATCTGGCGTCACACCCCGGAGATACCGCTTGATGTCGCGGCCATCTTCGATCCCTTTGGTAACGCTGTCCATACCGCGCTGTCTTTTCCAGTTCTTGGAGAAGATGTTCTCGTCACCGGCGCGGGTCCCATTGGAATCATGGCTGCGGCGGTTGCGCGCCATGCCGGAGCGCGAAACGTTGTCATCACCGACTTGAATCCATATCGTCTCGATCTCGCGAAGAAAGCGGCCAAGGTGACGGAGGCAGTCGACCCGCGAGAGACGACGCTCGATGCAGTGCAGAGCAAACTGGGGATGCAGGAGGGGTTCGACATCGGCCTGGAGATGTCGGGAAATCCTCACGCTTTCAGGGATATGCTGGCAAATCTCAGCCATGGAGCGAAGGTAGCGATGCTGGGCATCCCCTCTCCTTCGGAGATGTCGATTGACTGGGCCAGGGTCATCTTCAATCAACTCACTCTCCGCGGTATCTATGGCCGGGAGATGTACGAGACGTGGTACAAGATGACGGTGATGCTCGAGTCCGGGCTCGATATCAGCGAGGTCATTACGCATCGCTTTCCGTGGAATGAATTTGAGTCGGGCTTCGATGTGATGAGGTCCGGCAACTCCGGAAAGGTGATCCTTGATTGGCAGGCTGCTGGATGAGATGACCCATCTGCGAGTTTTAGCATCGCAACAGGGAAGGAGATTCGCTTGAGTACAACACCCCGCAATCCTCTTGCACATCTTACGCAAGAGCTCGCCACGCTGCGAAGCAACGGAACCTACTTTGAACTTCGGATTCTTGAGGACGAGCAGGCTGCCGTCTGTGTCTATGATGGCAAGCGAGTCATCAATCTCGCCTCAAACAACTATCTGGGATTCGCCAATCACCCAAAGCTTCGCGAGGCGGCAATCGCGGCAGTTCGAAAGTATGGCGTTGGGTCGGGAGCTGTCCGGACCATCGCCGGGACCATGCGTATCCACATGGAACTCGAAGAGAAGATTGCCCGATTCAAGGACGTTGAAGCCTGCGTCGTCTTTCAATCTGGATTCGCGGCAAATGCTGGTACTGTCTCTTCTGTCCTCGGTCGAGAGGACTTTATCATCTCGGATGAACTAAATCACGCCAGCATCATCGACGGAGCGCGGCTCTCACGCGCAAAGATAAAGGTCTTTCGCCATAAGGATGTCGCACACGCTGAAGAGTTGCTGCAGGAAGTACAGAATGAGCCGGGAAGGAAGCTGATTATCACCGATGGCGTGTTTTCGATGGATGGCGATATCGGTCCTGTAGATAGGCTCTGCGCCCTCGCTGAAAAATACGAAGCCATTATGATGGTCGACGATGCCCACGCCTCAGGCGTGTTAGGCCGCAACGGCAGAGGCAGCGTGGATCACTTTCATTGCCACGGCAAGGTGGACATCCAGGTAGGAACACTCTCAAAGGCGATTGGAGCGCTTGGCGGATACGTTTGCGGTTCGCGCGATCTGATCGACTATCTGCGCCACCGTGCCAGACCTTTCCTCTTTTCTACTTCGCACCCGCCTTCAGTGGCGGCTACCTGCATTGCCGCATTCGATCTGCTCGAACAGGAGCCCGAACGCATCGAGAGGCTCTGGGACAATACTCGTTATCTGAAAAAGGGCTTTGAAGCAGCCGGCTTCGATGTTGGAGGAAGGACGACGCCGGCCAGTGAGAGTCCCATTACGCCCATCATCATTGGAGATAGTGCAAAGACCATGGAGTTTAGCCGGCGCTTGTTTGATGTGGGCGTTATGGCAACGGGGATCGTCTTTCCAACCGTGCCGGAAGGAAAGGCTAGGATACGCACTATTGTCACGAGCGAGCATACGCAGGGACAGATGGACGAGGCCTTGGATAAGTTCGTGCGCGTCGGTAAAGAGATGTCAATTCTATGACGTTGGCAGCTAGAGGTGGAAGCTGACGCGGAGGCCACCGAAGACGGTGAAGGGAGCGCCAGGCGACAGGAACGTAGTATTCCGCAAGGGATACTGGGTGTCGCCATGGTACTTCACGGAAGGGAATGGGCGCGGGGTAAAGACTCCATTCGCATCGTAGGGCGTAGCTCCGAGCTGGGCGGCGGTGGCGTAGTGGTTGTTGAAGAGGTTATTCATCTGCACGAAGAGTTGCAGGTTCCGTGTCACTTGGTACCGGCCTCCCAGATTGGCAATCGCATACGCATCGGTTGAGCCGACACCAAGATAGTAGATGCCGTCGGGCTTATGCTGATTGTTCTCATTGCCGCGAGCGAAGGTGCCTGACGTCGAGGTGATATTGAAGAGGACCGCCGCTTTGCTGACGGGTTTATAGTCCGCATTGAACTTGAAGATGTGTTGCGGGGTCTGGGGCAGACGATTGCCGGGCGAGATAGTGATGTCGCCTTCAAGACCAGAGAAGCCGTCCTGCGCGGCATTGTTGGAGCTATTGCTGGAGCCGTCGACCTCTCCGCTGGAGCCGTAGGTGGCTGCGAGAAAAGTGTAGTCGGCACTGAGGTCAAATGGGTGACGCTGATAGTCGATCGAGGCCTCGATTCCCTTACGGATCGTCTTGCCGAAGTTGGTGAAGTATCCGAAGCCAGTCTGCTCCGACGCGATAAAGAGCAGGTCGTTGGAGTTCTGGCCGCGGAAGAAGCCTGCGGACCATTGCAGCCGGCCCTCAAGGCGGCTGCGAATGCCGGCTTCGACTGTGCGGGAGACGACCTGAGCGAGCGGCGGATCGCTGACCAGCGCATTGGGCAGATTGCAGGGAAAGTCAGGATCGGCGCAACCGAGTTCAATCGACGTGGGAGCGCGGTTGCTCTCGCTGTAGTCGCCGTAAAAGGTATAGAGGCGGCCCGGACTATAGGTGAAGCCGATGGCCGGGTTGAAGCGCTGGAACGTATTGACGGCGGTGAGGGTTCCGCGGGCGCGACTGGCGGGCAGACGGTCCACGTTATTGACATTGGTGCGGTTGTAGCGGCCCGAAGCGGTGATCGTCCACTGGCCGAGAGTTAAGGTATCCGTGGCATAGAAGCTTGGAGTATTGACGACACCGTGCAGATTGACGCGGGTATCGAAGGGTAGGTCATCGACCTCCGTCGAACCGTCGGCATAGGTTGGGATGCCGGTCACCGTCTTGCCACCGGGATTGAGGTAGCCGAGTTGAGAGAGTTGTGAGTAGGTCAGTGAACTGTGGTCCCAGGACGCTCCAAAGGCGAAGCGATTGCGAGCGGTGCGGTAGGAGACAAGGCCCGAGAGTCCGTAGTTGTGCTGCTTGTTCTGGGTGTTGGTGATGACACCGGTGCACTTTTCGCCCGGCTCATCTCCTTCAAGACCCTGGGCAATGCAGCGCCAGTAGGGATAGGGTTCGGTGGTGGGGTCGCCGTCGGTGGGAAAACCGGTATAGCCAGCGGCGGTGAGGGCCGCAATGTCAGCAGAACTGAGCTTATAGAGCGACTGGTCGAAGGAGTCGTCGTTGATATCGCCATTGGTGGTATCGGCGCGTATGTAGCGGAAGTATGCGTTGCCGGACAGAGTGAGGCGGTCTGAAAGCTCATGGGTGGCGTTGAAGGTCAGCGACGGGTTGTGGTTCCATGTAGTATCCGGGATGGTGTAGACGCTGTTGTATTTTTTGGCGAGAGCGCGGAAGTCCTGGGCGCCGTTACCGGTGAGGTTGTTCTGAGAATAGATGCCAGAGAGGGAGAGCATGGTCTTTCCGAATATGTAGCCCAGCTTGGCAAAAGACTGGCGGACGCTTGAAGGAGAGAACTCTCGCCATCCGTCTTCATGGTAGAGATTTCCGGCGATGAACCAGTCGAGGCCGCGCGAGTTGGATCCCCCGTATTCCCCCTGCATGGCGCGACGGCCGTATGCGCCGCCGGTGGCCTGGACGCTGAGGCCGGAGTTGGTAAAACCGCTCTTGGTGCGAAGGGCGAGAGCGCCGCCGAGGGAGTTAAGCCCGTAAAGCGGATTGGCGCCGGGGATCAGTTCTATGTCCTCGATGGCAACGGTGGGGATCAGATCCCAGGAGACGACATCGCCGAAGGGTTGATTCTGACGGACTCCGTCAAGATAGACAGAGAGGCCCTGGGGAGTGCCAAGCAGAGGGGAAGCCGTATAGCCGCGGTAGTTGACGTCAGGCTGAAAAGGGTTGTTCTGGTTCTCGTTGATGTAGACGCCATTGATACGTTTATTGAGCGTGTCAGCAAGGTCGAGGGCATTCGAGTCCTGAATCTGCTGGGCGGTCACTCCCTGGACGGGGACCGGAATCTGGTCGGCGGGCTGGTCGGCGCGGCCAATCGGAGTTTCTGAGAAGACCGTGACGGACGATGAGATGGAAGAGATGGCAAGAGTGACGTTTTGAGCAACGGGTTCACTGGAGCGAACCTCGATGACTCGATTCTCAGCCGCGAATCCATTGCGAAAGAGCTGAAGTTGGTAGCGGCCGAAGGCCAGGTGGGAGAAGTTGCGCAGCCCCGCAGCATCCGTAGAGAACTGCTGCAGGTAGTGCGGACCTGAGAGAGTGCCGGCAGTGCGGAGACCGGCGCCTGAGGAATCTTTCACCTGGAGGTGGATGCTGCCGACGCCCTGGGCACTGCCAAAGCAGGGAGAGAATACTAGAAACAGAAATACGAAAAAGCGGGACAGAGACAAAAGACGCATGGCACCTTGGCGCGGCCAGCGGTGGCTCGCGTAAAAAACAGAGTAATGAAGGCCGGAGAACGTAAATCCCTGGCACTGAGTGTGTATTATTTCGAGCTTCTATGGAGATATTCCCAAAGCACAGGTTTTGTTCAACCTTTTTAAATTTTGCGGGAATGGCACGCAGGATGAAGATTCATGAATAATGAGCATTCAAGGTGATGGATCTCTTACTTGCAAATTCGGTGGCGGAACTCTCGGCTATAACGGAAGATCTGGGAGCTAAGGAAGCCACGCCCCTGCTTGAGGATGAGCTGCTGGCCATGTATGACGATCTGTGGAGGCCTCTGCTGCGCTACGCAGTCTCTTTCGGATTGCCGGTGCAGGACGGAGAGGATGTTATCCAGGAGACTTTCCTGGCGCTATTCCGGCACTTGCAGAGTGGGCGGCCACGGCAGAATCTGCGCAGTTGGGTCTTCCGGGTCACACATAATCAGGCGCTCAAGCGGCGCATGCAGCAGAAGAGTGAGATATGGCTGGCGGAGGCAGAAGAGAGACCCCTCGTGGACTGCGATCCCGCTCCCGGGCCAGAGGGCTCGCTGTTATTCCGGGAGCGGCAGGATCGGTTGCGCCGGGTAGTGCAAGCCCTGTCCACGAACGATCAGGCCTGTCTTCGGCTGCGGGCTGAGGGTTTACGCTATCGCGAGATCGCCGAAATTGTTGGAATTTCACTGGGCTCGGTATCGAATTCGCTGTCTCGTTCGCTCGAACGGCTGGAACGAATGGACAGGAGGTAAGTGATGAGCATCGACCAACAACACCTGACGCGTGAAGAGCTGCTGCTGTTTATGGATGGAGAGATGGACGACAAAGCGGCGACGCAGGCGGGTGTTCATCTGGCGCGATGCAGGGAATGCTCCATGGCTCTGGAGAGGGTCGAAGAGTCCATGAAGAAGTTAGACGCACTCTACCGCGCCGAAAATTTACATGCAAGTGAAGGGGAGAGGCAGCGGTCGCTCTTGCAGGCGCGGTTGCGGCAAGAGACGAAAGAACGCAGCCTGCGATGGTGGCAGTCGCCGCTGCTGCAGCCGATGACCTACGCCGCGGCCGCGCTGCTGGTGGCTATTCTGAGTGTGGGATTGATTCAGCGTCACGCCATGGAGCAGAGCGGCTATTCGGCAGGCAAACTGGTTCCGAACCCGAAGTTTACGCCCGGAGCCACGAGACAGGTTGCTTATGAAGAGATTTGCCCGGCCCAGAATGATGATAAGGATCCCGCAGTGCCGACGAGTATGCAGCAGGCCGTGTTCAAGGAATATAGAGTGCGGAGAAGCGCTCGGGCACACGAGTTCCAGGTTGATTATCTGATCAACCCTCAATTAGGCGGGACCGGCGAGATTCGCAATCTATGGCCGCAGCCCTATGGACCGACCTTGTGGAATGCACATGCCAAAGATGATCTTGAGGACCGCTTGCATCAGATGGTCTGCAACCGGGAGATCGGTATCTCCGAAGCGCAGCATGAGCTCGCAACAAACTGGATTGCCGCTTACAAGAAGTACTTCAATACGCAAACTCCCCTTCGTAAAGAGGCAGCTCTCGCAGCCGTCCGCGACGATGAAGCCTGGATGCAGCGATAGATCGTGCATCCACCACGTCAAAAATGGGCAACGGAAGCGAGCCGCTCTCAGTCCCAGGCGAGCGAGCCGCCGCTCTGATACTCGATCACACGGGTTTCGAAGAAATTCTTCTCTTTCTTCAGGTCCATTGCTTCACTCATCCAGAGAAAAGGGTTGTCGGTCTCCGCGAATACCGGTGTCAATCCGAGCTGGACGCAACGGCGATTTGCGATGAAGTGCATATATTGTTCGCAAAGCGCTGCACCAAGTCCCAGGAAGCCATTTGGCATCGTATCGCGACCATAGGCTGCCTCAAGCTCGGCAGCCGAGCGGAGCATGCCGCGGACCTCTTCCTGAAACTCGTCGCTCCACAGATGTGAATTCTCGGCCTTAATCTTATTGATGACGTCGATACCGAAGTTCAAGTGAATGCTCTCATCGCGCAGAATGTACTGATACTGCTCCGCAATGCCTGTCATCTTGTTGCGGCGACCGAGCGATAGAATCTGCGCGAACCCGGTGTAAAACCACATGCCTTCAAAGACCACATAAAAGGCGATCAGATCGCGAAGAAACGCACGGTCGTTGACCTCGGTGCCGGTATGGAACGCAGGGTCAGAGAGATGCTGGGTATATTTGATTGCCCATGCCGCCTTCTCCGTAATTGATGGCACCTCACGATACATGTTGAAGAGTTCGCCTTCGTCCAAACCCAGACTCTCCACGACGTACTGGAAGGTATGCGTGTGCACGGCTTCCTCGAATGCCTGGCGAAGCAGATACTGCCTGCACTCGGGATTAGTGAGATGGCGGTAGATGGCTAGCACGATGTTATTGGCGACCAGAGACTCGGAGGCCGCGAAGAAGCCCAGGTTTCGCTTGATCGCGCGACGCTCGTCCGGTGTCAGTCCATTCGGACTCTTCCATAGTGCAATGTCGGCCTGCATCGAGATCTCTGTCGGCATCCAGTGGTTGTTGCAGGCAGCAAGGTACTTTTCCCAGGCCCAACGATATTTCAGTGGAAGAAGCTGATTGACGTCTGCACGGCAATTGATCATTGCCTTGTCGTCGACGCGCACTCGCGCGGCTCCACGCGCGATCTCTCCCAGGCCGGCGACATCGACGGCTTCGCTCTCTTCCTGCACCCTTGTGACTTCTTCCTCGGTCTCAGCCCAATTCAACACACTCATCATGATTCCTTTCCGGTTTTGCTTCGTGATTGACTACTGGCAGGCTTCGCATGTTGGATCGTCAATAGCGCATTGACGCACACCGACAGCCGCCGAGACCGGGACTGCGTTCAACTTCCCGTCCGTCCGTTTCATCGTGGACTTCTCGACATGGGTCGCCGAGCGCGAGCGCAGATAGTAAGTCGTCTTTAGCCCCGTTTTCCATGCCTCGCGATAGAGCGCATCCAGCTTTCTGCCATTGGGCTGCGCCATGTAGAGATTCAGGGATTGCGCCTGATCGATCCACTTCTGACGCTGTCCCGCTGCCCGGACCAGCCAAGTCGGCTCGATCTCGAAGCTGGTTGCATAGAGAAGCTTGAGATCTTCAGGTACACGATCGATCATGCCCAGCGCCCCATCGAAGTACTTCAGATCGGAGACCATGACTTCGTCCCATAAGCCGCGTGCCTTCAGGTCACGCACCAGCGCAGCATTGACGACGATGAAATCCCCGCTCATGTTCGATTTAACGAAGAGGTTCTGGTAGGTCGGCTCGATGGATTGCGTCACGCCACATATGTTCGAGATAGTCGCGGTCGGCGCGATGGCGAGCGTGTTCGAATTCCTTATGCCGGTTGTCTTGATGCGTTCCCTCAACCCGGTCCAATCCAGCTTTGAGCCGCAGTCCAGCTCGAGCGTATGACTGCGATTCTCCTGCAGCAGTGTCACCGAATCGCAGGGCAGCATGCCGCGGCTCCATAGCGAGCCCTCAAAGCTTGCATACCGGCCGCGCTCTTCCGCCAGGTCGCATGAAGCGGAGAGAGCATGGAAGCTGAGCAGTTCCATGCTCTCGTCCGCAAAGCGAACCGCTTCGGCCGAAGCAAAGGGAATTCGCATCGTGTACAGCGCGTCCTGATAGCCCATCACGCCAAGACCCACCGGACGATGGCGCAGATTGGAATAACGTGCCTCGGGAACGGTATAGAAGTTGATGTCGATGACGTTGTCGAGCATCCGCATGGCCGTGGTCACGGTACGCTTCAACCGCTCTCCGTCAAGACCCGATTCAGTGACGTGATTGGCCAGGTTCACCGAGCCGAGATTGCATACTGCGATCTCGCGCGGTGAAGTGTTCAGCGTGATCTCGGTGCAGAGATTTGACGAATGCACCACGCCCAGGTGCTGCTGTGGCGAGCGTAGATTGCATGGATCCTTGAAGGTGATCCAGGGATGGCCGGTCTCGAAGACCATTGTTAACATGCGGTGCCACAGGTCCACCGCGCGCAGGGTTCGAGTAACCTTGATTTCGCCGGCAGCGGCCTTTGCTTCGTAGAAAGCATAGCGTTCGGCGAAGGCATTGCCGTAGAGATCGTGCAGATCAGGAACCTCGTCCGGCGAAAACAGCGTCCAGTTGCCGTCTTCTTCAACTCGCTGCATGAAGAGGTCCGGGACCCAGTTCGCTGTATTCATGTCATGCGTGCGTCGTCGGTCGTCCCCGGTATTCTTGCGCAGGTCCAGGAACTCCTCGATATCGATGTGCCAGGTTTCGAGATAGCCGCACACCGCCCCTTTGCGTTTTCCTCCCTGATTGACGGCGATTGCGGTATCGTTCGCCACCTTCAGGAAGGGAACGACTCCCTGCGATTGCCCATTCGTGCCGCGAATGTGCGAGCCAAGCCCGCGCACTCCGCTCCAGTCGTTCCCCAGGCCGCCTGCATATTTGGAGAGCAGAGCGTTGTCCTTGATGGCTTTGAAGATGCCATCGAGATCGTCCGAGACCGTCGTCAGAAAACATGACGAGAGCTGCGGCCGCAATGTGCCGGAGTTGAAGAGCGTTGGTGTCGAGCACATGAAGTCGAAGCTGGACAGCAGCTCATAGAACTCAATTGCCCGCGCCTCGCGGTCGATCTCGCGCAGCGCCAGGCCCATGGAGACGCGCATGAAGAACGCCTGTGGCAGCTCAAAGCGTGTGCCCTCGCGATGGAGAAAATATCGGTCATAGAGAGTCTGCAGGCCCAGGAATTGAAACTGCCGGTCACGTTCCGGCTTGAGCGCGGCGGCGAGCCTTGCCAGATCGAAGCTCGCCAACTCCCGATCGAGAATCTGGAAGTCGATGCCCTTCGCAATGAACGCCGGAAAGTACTCACGATAGTCGAGCGCCCGTGTTTTCTGCGTTGGGCCTCCTCCCTGCGGCAGTACAAATCCGAGCGCTTCTTCCTTGAGGAGATTAAGCAGCAGCCGCGCACTGACATAGGCATAGTCCGGCTCGCGCTCTACCAGCGAGCGCGCCGCCATCGTCTGGGCCACGCCAATCTCGCTGACGAGGATACCGTCGTACAGGTTGCGTCGAACCTCGGCAACAACCAGTTCGGCCGAGACACCCTCCAATCCGCTGCAGGCGTCGATAACATTCTGCTCAATCTGTTCTTCGTCAAGAGGCTCTGTGCTGATTCCATCCGCCAGGCGGACAGTAAGGTGCGTCTGCTGCGGAGCGACGCTTTCTTCACGCCTACGCCTGTCCTGGGCGCGCTCATTGCGATAGAGCACGTAGGCGCGGGCGACCTTATGCTCTCCCGAGCGCATCAGGGCAAGCTCAACCTGATCCTGAATGTCCTCGATATGCAGCACGCGCGATTGCCCCATATGCCTGGTGAGCGCGTCGACAATCTGCTGCGTCATGCTCTCCACCGCTTCGTGGATGCGTCGTGACGCCGTGGCCTCCGAGCCCTCCACCGCTACAAACGCTTTTGTGATAGCGACGGAGATTTTGTTCGAGTCGAAGGGGGAGTAGGTGCCGCTACGACGGATGACCTGCAACGACGAAGTGTTCAGGGCTACGCCAGCCGGAAGCGAACCGATGCCGACAGGAAGCTCAGATGCGATGGGGGCGGGCGTTGCGACGGATGTGGCCATGGTGCGTCTCCCTGGCCTCGGAAAGCGGAACGAGGGAGCAGGGTGCGTGCATGGATCGATGCACAAGTGCAGAAGCCCTGGCCACCTCGCCCCCCCTCGGAGGCGCTAGCGAATATCTCCAAGGCAGGTCTTCGGACTCTGCAGGCTCAACCCTACTTGCCGTACTTCCCAGCCATTTCTTCGGCCAGTGTCTTCTTCGGCGTTCGTACCTGCATACCGCTGCGGGGCAGCTCCGGAGTCTCACCGGATTCCCTTTTTCACCTCCGGCCGAAGCCGGAGAACCGTGGAGTGGTCCCACTATATCGCGCTATGCAGCTAGACACAACAAGATGTTGTGGATATCAGGAAATAATACCTCTCAAAGGAGCAAGCGTGGAGCTTCGGCCGGAACGAGTGAAAGAGTGCCAAAACGCAGCACGCCTATAGTCTTTTGCGGGCGGATATTTTCATCCCTATAGAATTTGTTCGGCGGATTTAATGTTCCATTAGCTGAGCAGGAATGTGTTGCTGGCTAGAAAGAGAAGGGAAGAGATGAAGGCTGCATATCTGCTCGATAATTCCGATCGCCGGGAACTGACGCTCGGAGATGTATCCACGCCAATCGCAGGCGATGGAGAGGTTCTCATTCGGGTCGTCAGCGTGGGAGTTACGCCGACAGAGTTGTCCTGGTATCCAACCTTTAATACAAAGGATGGACAGCCGCGCCACCATGCAATCCCGGGACACGAGTTTTCTGGCGTAATCGCAGGGCTTGGCAAAGACGTCATCGGGTTTTCGGTCGGCGATGAGGTCTATGGAATGAATGATTGGTTTGCACAGGGCGCAACCGCCGAATATTGTGTTGCCGCTCCATCCGGAATCGCTGCCAAACCGGCGTCGTTGTCGCATTCGGAGGCAGCCACAGTGCCAATCAGCGCGCTGACAGCATGGCAAGGCCTGGTGGACAGGGCAAAGCTTCAGGGCGGCGAGCGGGTACTGGTGCACGGAAGCGCGGGTGCGGTTGGAGTTTTTGTCGTACAGATCGCGAAACTTCAGGGAGCTTATGTGATTGCGACGGCGGCCGGACCGAATATCGAGTTCGTCAAATCGCTGGGAGCGGACGAGATAATAGATTACAAGACCACAGCCTTTGAACACTCTGTTGCGAACGTGGACATCGTATTTGACGCCGTGGGTGGAGAGACGCTACAGAGATCCTGGCAGTTGTTGAGCCCCAACGGGCGCGTTGTGACCATCGCGGCTGAGAGTGAAGGTGTATCCGATGAAAGGATCAAGGCCGCCTTCTTCATTGTCGAGCCTGATCGGGAGCAACTTGAGAAGCTCAGCATCCTGATCCACAAGGGTGCTCTTCGCCCCTTTCTTGCGGGAGTAGTCTCATTGGAAGATGCGCCCGCAGCCTATGCAGGAAGAATCCCCCGAAAGGATGGTCATGGCAAGATTGTCGTTGCGGTGGTGGCTTCTGAAAATTGAGTCTGCCGATCAGATGGTCTCGCCTTACTTAATCGACGCCATAAAGAAGCCGTCGCTTGTCGCGTAAAGACCGGATGGAAGATGAACCTCGTTACAGCTCCATCGCAAACTGATGGGAGGATTGGTAGGTGATGGGCTTCGGTTCGGCGGAGAGGTCGAGGATAAGCCGCTCCAGAACCAGCAGCTTGTTGGCGGGGCTCGAACGGAGTTCGAGGTCGGCACGGGCTACAAGTCGAATGGCCCGAGTAAGTTCGCGGCGAGATTTGTAGCGGCGCGCTTGCTTGATGAGATCTTCGGCGGCGAAGGGCGGCATGCGGAAGCCCTGCCATAACGCCTGCCAGATGGCTCGGCTGTCGCGCACGTTCTTCTCGGAGATGATGAGCATCTGGCGGAAGGTGCGGGCGAGCATGTACAGATGGCCGATGGCGGCGTCTTCGCCACCGTCGGAGGCGTTGAGCAGCCCGTGGAGCAGGAGCAGGGCGCGGGGGCGGTCCTTGGCGCTGATGGCGTCGGTGAGTTCGTATAGACTGCGCTGTTTGGCGGCGAGGACCATGGTCTCCACGTCGCCGAGGGTGACGCGATTCTTTCCTTCGACGTAGAGGAGCAGCTTTTCAAACTCGCTGGCGATAAGCATCATGTCGGCGCCGAGCGCGTCGACCAGCTCGCGGGCGGCGTCGGGGTCGAACTTGACGCCGCGTGATTCGGCGGTGGAGACGAGCCACTTGATTGCGTCGGTGTCATCGACGCGGGCCAGTTCGACAAAGCCGCACCAGTCGCCGAGTGTCTCCCGGATGCGCTCGTAGCGCTCCTTGTCCTGGTAGTCCATCCTGCGGAGGTCGGTGGGGATGCGAAGGTGGTCGGCGACGAAGAGAATCACCGCCGAGGGATTGGGCGAGCGGAAGTAGGCGTCAATGGCCGCAAACTCTTCCTTCTTGCTGCCGCGTCCATAGAGAGCTTTGAGGCCGCGGACGAAGAGGACCTGGAAGGGAGCCATCAGCGACGGAGTCTGAGCGCGGTCGAGTATATCGAAGATACTGGTCTCGGCAAGATCAAGATCGTGGAGGCAGAAGTCGCGGGTTTCTTCTGGAGCGAGGGTCGAGAGGACGGCTTTGCGACAGTGGTCGTAGAGGAAGATCTCGTCGCCGATCAGGACGTAGCCTGCCCGGAGTGCGGTGGGATCGGCGATCTCGGCGATGAAACGGTCGGTGCTGGCGAAGCTGCGGAGTGAGGTGGGCATCGTTTAGTGAAAGTCAGACTAGGGGATGATGCAAATCAAAAGCAAAGACTTAACACCGATTCTACCGATCTTAAAAACGATAGAGACGAATGGGGCAGAAGCAAAGGGCGATTAAGACTGGAAGTGCCTGATCCGATACTAGTTAGAAGGACTCCAGCATGTCGCTGACCAGTGCCTGCGCGAAGTCGCGGGCGACGCGATTGACGGCTGCCGTGTCCTCCTGGATGAAGCCGTTGAGGTCCTGGGTGGATTGGTACTGCTCATGAAAGGTGATGGCGTCGTTGCGGTAGAGAGTATGACCGTCGTGTGCGGTGAGCAGGACTTTGGCGGTAATGGTGACAAGGTAGCTGGAAGACTGACCGCTGGTGGCGTCGTAGGTGAGCGGCGCGACAGTCTGCGAGAGAATCGTGCCGCTCAGGGTAGCGTCGGCGTCGGGGGAGTTGGTGTTGAGAATGCGATATTTCGTCCGGGTATTCAACTCGCGAATCGTCGCCTGCGTGAAGGCCATTTCAGTGTGGAAAGCCTGAGCCCTGGTGGCAAAGATGGGCACAGAGAGGGTGCGGACATTGCCGGGGATGTGCGTGGCCGAACCAACGGTATGGTAGCCGCATCCAGCGAGAGGGAATAGGAGCAGCAGAGTGAGGGTGCGGAGGCGCATTCGTCTTTAGCTATTGTCGCATTGAGGGCAACAAAAAGAGGCAGCCATTAGCTGCCTCTTTTTATTGTTTATCTACTGTTTATGTCTGTTTATGCCGGGGAGGTGTGACCCTCGCCGAAGCCAGGCTTGCGTCCGGACTCCGGCTTGAGCACCTTCTGGGCCTCGCCGCCGCTGCCGGGGTCTACGCCGGAGAGCGCAGAGCGGACAGCAGGAAGCTCTTTCCCTTCGATAATGAGCTTGATCTCGGCGGCGTCCAGGGTCTCACGCTCCAGCAGGGCCGTGGCCATGCGGTGCATGATGTCCTGGTTGGATTCAAGGATGGAGTAGGCCGACTTGTAGGCCGTGTCGACAAAGCTGCGGACCTCGGCGTCGATCTGCTGGGCAGTGTCGTCGGAGAAATCGCGGTGCTGGGCGATCTCGCGGCCGAGGAATATCTGCTCTTCCTTCTTGCCGAAGGTCATGGGCCCAAGGCCGCTCATGCCGAACTCGCAGACCATCTTGCGGGCAAGTTCGGTGACGCGCTCGATGTCGTTGCCGGCACCGGTCGTCATCTGCTTGAGGAAGATCTCTTCGGCGCAGCGTCCACCCATCAGGGTGGCGAGTCGGGTTTCGAGATACTCCTTGGTGACCGTGTGCTGGTCTTCTTCGGGCAGGTAGACGGTTACGCCAAGCGCCATGCCTCGGGGAATGATGGTGACCTTGTGCAGCGGGTCGGAGTGCTCGCGCAGAGCGGAAACGAGCGTGTGACCAGCCTCGTGGTAGGCGGTGACGCGCTTCTCCTCGTCGGTGAGCAGCATGGACTTGCGCTCAGCGCCCATCATCACCTTGTCCTTGGCTACTTCGAAGTCGTACATATGGACCGACTTACGATTGAACCGCGCGGCAGTGAGAGCAGCCTCGTTGACCATGTTGGCCAAGTCAGCACCGGAAAATCCCGGTGTTCCACGAGCGAGAACATTCAGGTTGACGTCCTCGGCCATGGGGATCTTCTTCGAGTGGACTTTGAGAATCTCCTCGCGGCCGCGGATGTCAGGGCGGTCTACGATGACGCGCCGATCGAAACGGCCGGGACGCAGCAGTGCCGGGTCAAGAACGTCTGGGCGGTTGGTGGCGGCGACCAGAATAACGCCGTCGTTCGCCTCAAAACCGTCCATCTCGACGAGGAGCTGGTTGAGGGTCTGTTCGCGCTCGTCGTGCCCGCCGCCGAGGCCTGCGCCACGATGACGGCCAACTGCGTCGATCTCGTCGATGAAGATGATGCAGGGGGCGTTCTTCTTGCCCTGTTCGAAGAGGTCGCGGACGCGCGATGCGCCGACGCCGACGAACATCTCGACGAAGTCCGAACCGGAGATGGAGAAGAACGGAACGTTGGCTTCACCGGCGACGGCGCGGGCAAGCAGGGTCTTGCCGGTGCCCGGAGGCCCGACGAGCAGGACGCCCTTAGGGATGCGGCCGCCGAGGCGCTGAAATTTCTGCGACTCGCGGAGGAACTCGATGATCTCCTTGAGTTCTTCCTTGGCCTCATCGACGCCGGCGACGTCCTTAAAAGTTATCTTCTTCTGCTGCATGGAGAGCAGTCGAGCCTTACTTTTTCCGAAGCTCATCGCCTTGTTTCCGCCGGATTGCATCTGGCGAATCATGAAGAACCACAACCCGAGCAGGAGAGCGAAGGGCGCCAGGTTGATGAGCAGGCTCAGCCAGGTATTGCCGCTGGTGTCCTTGACCGTGATGTTGACGCCATGGTCGCGCAACGTCTTGTACATGTCTGGATAATTGGCCGGAATGATGGTGTGGAACTGGTTCTTCGCGTCGTCGCGGTAATGACCTGTTACCTCGGAGCCGTTCACGGTGACGTCGGCTACCTTACCGGCGTCGGCGTCGTTGAGCAGTTGGGTGAGGCTGATGCTCTTGTCCTGACCCGCGCCTGTATTTTTGACGACGAACTGCCAGAGGAAGATCAGGCAGGTGATCATAAAGACCCAGATCAGAATTTGTTTGACAGTCGAGTTCAAGCGAATTTCCTCATTTTCCGGTCTTGCAGCGGCTTCAAAAGATCGTGCTGGCGTCTGCCGGACCCGGCTGCCGAAATGCCGAAAACTTCGGGAGCCTTCATCGTTAGACGTCTCTTGCAGGGGAAAGTCTAGGGGAGGGAGTTGAGGCCCGGCCCTCGATGACCACCCTACCGAGTCAAGTAGTTAGATTCTACTCTCTGGCCGAGGATTCGGGGCACTGAATCCTCAATGTTGGGGGTGACTAAAGTATTGGGGGCTGGACGAGCGGCTTTTGGGTGGTGTGAGCTTATTTCTGGAAAAAGAGGCGAAGTTCGCGGTGGGAGCGCTCGGCACGAAGCTGATTGGAGAGGTGGAGGGTGGATCCGGTCCGGGCGGCAACTGTGGGATTGGAGAGAAATCCACAGAGCGCGAGCAGGCGGGAGGTCTCGTCGAAGCTGAGGCGGGACCCCAGATGGCGAGCAGCGGCGCGAAGGACGCGGCGACGAAGGGCGGGGTCGAAGGCGCGTAGGCGGTCGAGTTCGATGGCCACAGCAGCCGGGCCGGGCGCGGTGCTGACCGAACGGCCTCCGCCGCGGACGGGCTTGCCGGGGAGGAGTATCTGTGGGAGCAGGCGACTTAGCTCGGTCTGCCAGCGCGCCTCTTCTTCGCGGGCTAGTTCGGCGAGGTTGGCAAGGGTCTGGTCGAGGTTGGGATTGTAGTCGCGTAGCTGGGGGAGAAGTTCGTGGCGGATGCGATTGCGGGTGTAAGCCGTATCGGCGTTGCTGGAATCTTCGCGCCAGGGCTGGTTGATTTGTTTCAGGTAGGCTTCGATCTCGGCACGGCGGGTGCCGAGGAAGGGGCGGAGAATCTTTCCGGGGCGGGAGCCGGCGACTTGTATGACCGGGTGAATGGCACTGAGGCCCTCGGTCCAGGCTCCGCGGAGAAGCTTCATCAGAACGGTTTCGGCTTGGTCGTCGAGGGTGTGGGCGGTCAGGACCGAGTTGGCATGGCCGGCGGCAATGAGGGAGGAAAAAAAGTCATAGCGGACGTTGCGGGCGGCCTCTTCGATGGTTTCCCCGGTTTGAGCAGCACGCTCGGGGATACTGGTGCGATGAATATGTAGGGGAATGTCGAGACGAACGCAGAGGTCTTCGACGAACTGCTGGTCGGTATCGGCCTCACCGGGGCGAATGCCGTGGTGGACGTGGGCGGCACTGAGGCCGACGCCGAGCGAGTCGTGCTTTGTGGTGTTAGCAGAGTGGAGAGCGCGCAGGAGAGCGACCGAGTCTGCGCCACCGGAGACAGCGACGCAGACGCGATCGCCGGGCTGGATGGAGCTTCTGTTGAACGGGATCGCGGGAGATGGCATCGTGTCTATGGTACTTGGACACTTGTGAACAGCGTGAAGGAGAGGCTTCTTATACTGGATTCATGTTCGAAACGAGGCTGGCAACTGAGGCAGATGCAGGAACGATTGGAGAACAGCGGCGCCGGATGTTTTTGGATTCCGGCCAGGCGGATGAGGCACGGATTGAAGAGGTGATTGCGAGTTTTGTTCCGTGGGCGCGGGCGAAGCTGATCGATGGCAGCTATGTGGGCTGGCTGACAGAAGAAGATGGACGCGTGGTGGCCGGCGCGGGGATGCTGTTGATGGATTTTCCCCCGCACTGGATGGACTCGCAGCCCATTCGCGCCTATTTATTGAATGTCTACGTCGAACCTGCTTTCCGGAGGCGCGGGCTGGCCAGCCATCTGTTGGAGACAGCGGTGAACGACGCCCATCGGCGGGGGATCAAGGTGGTGTCGCTTCACGCTTCGAAGTTCGGCCGACCGCTTTATGCGCTCAACGGGTTTGCATCGACGAACGAGATGATTCTCTGGAGCGAGGGCGATGCGGCGGGCGGAGGAATTTCCTGAACCCCCCACCACATCCGGCTCGGCTATTGTTGGGGAGCGCTGCGGCGTCGGCGTCCGCTGATGAGATAGACAGCGGCGCGCAGTTCGAGCAGAGGGTCGTCGGACGGTTCGACGCCATCGATGCGAGGGATGGGATCGAAGATAAGGTGCTGCTGTTCGCGGGCGTTGTCCGCGACCGGTTCGGTGAGGGCGAGGGTGCCGAGTTCAATCTGGGTACGTTCTTCGGGCCAGTGGATGGTCGCGTCGTCAACGACGTCTCCTTCCTCGGCTAACTGGACAAGAATGTGGAATTTGATGGGCCCTTTGGCCACTCTTTCGGCAATTTCGTCGAAGAGGTAGTCAGGGCTTTTTGCGGCGGCAGTTGCGTCGTCAAGGAAGTCGTTGCCAGCCTCGGGAACGATGCGGTAGCGGCCATAGCGGCTGACTCCATCCTGATTCATAAAGCGCATAGCGGTGACGCCGAAGTAGGACTCGCGGGAGAAGCTGGAAGGGTTGGGCTTGGGAGCCTGCACGAAGGCGAGCGCGGCGGGGTGCGCGCCAAGGAAAGCTTCGATGGGCGAGGGGTGCGGGCTGGAGGGTGTAGTGGCGGCGACGGCGCGGAGAAATTCGAGGAACTCCTGGCCGGTGCGAGTGGGGAAGCCGTCGGTCGAATGGCTGACAATATCGGTGTGGCTGTGCTCTGCGAGGTGGAATCGGATAGCGAGGCCGCGGGGGCTTGAGTTGGGATCGTTGTCGGGGATCAGCGGAAGGCCGGTGGAATTGGAGAACCGCACCGTGACCGGCGTGGACGAGCGCACGGCATGGGAGGCGCGGGTAAGGGAGGCGGCTCCGGGCGAGGGCGTGAATGTTCCCGTTAGCAGCGTGCCTTTGGCGTGTGCGGGGCGGAAGCCGGGATACTGGCCGAAGATGGTTTCGAATTGTTGGAGGAGGTCGTTGCTGAGGGCTAGCAGTTTTTCGTCGCTGGGAAGAGGCATGGTCTATCTCCTTGATTTTGAGAGGCAACTTACCTTTAGAGACTACTTGGTCCCTTAACGATTCGGATGAAGCGTGAAATTCAGACTTTGAGGCCGATGAGCCGCATCAACTCGACGCCGTTGCTTTTGGTAACGACGCCCGGACGCAGCTTGAAGTCGAACTTCATCTTACCGTCTTCAATCTCGTCCTGGAGGTGCATATTTTGGAGGCGGCCTTTGCCGGAATGCTGCATGTCGGTGAGAGCAAGGTCGTGGGTGCTGACGATGCCGATTGCGCCGCTGTCGATCAGTTCGCGGACAACGGCTTCGGCCCCGGTGAGGCGGTCTTTGGAGTTGGTGCCCTGCAGAAGTTCGTCGAGCAGGAAGAGGACGGGGGGGTGCTGCTCGGCCAGGTCGCAGATGCGGCGCAGGCGGGTGATCTCGGCGTAAAAGCGGGAACTGCCCTCTTGCAGGGAGTCGTTGACAAGAATGCTTGCGCCTACGCGCAGTGGAGTGAGCCGCAGGCACCGCGCACGGACCGGCGCGCCCGCCATAGCAAGAACAGTATTGATACCGACGGAGCGCATGAGCGTGCTTTTGCCGGACATGTTGGAGCCGCTGATAAGCAGTGCTCTCGTCTCTCCGCGGATGCTGACAGTGTTGCGGACGCATTTTGCAACGGGGATGAGGGGGTGGCCGAGTTCTTCAGCATGAAAGGTCGGCGCGCCTTCGACGAACTCGGGGAAGGGGTCGGCAGGATGTTCGTAGCTGTAGGCGGCGAGGGAGAGGAGCGCTTCCATCTCCCCGACGGCGTTGAGCCACGCGCCTACGGCTTTGCCGTGGGCGCGACGCCATGCCTCGGCGGCGAAGGCGATCTGCACGGAGTACATCAAAGGAACATCGAATAGGCGGATGAACAGGTTGTCGCGTGACTCGATCAACTGCACGATGGTTTCAAGGTGGGCGATGGCTTTGGAGCCGGGGACCGAGTGAGAGGTCAACTGCTGCTTGAGAAGTTGCAGCCCGGGCGAGTGGAACGGCTCGCGCTCCAGTCGCGACAGCAGGGAGGAGAGAAGATGCAAGTCTGCGAGAGCGCGGTCGGTTCCCGCGAAAACCCGGTTCAAGCGATCTTTGAGGGAGAAGGCGATGAACGACTCGACGACCAGAACAAGCAGGAACGGCGTCTTGATTCCTGTCTCGCCCCAGACGATGGCTCCGGCAATGGACAGGATGGCGAGCAGGAGCGCGGTCCAGCGCAGGCTTTGCCGCTTCAATTGCGCTGGCTGTTCGGCCCATTCGAGCAGCGCTTTGGGGTGGACGCCGGTCTTCAGCTTTTCTTCTTCGCCGGAGATGGCCATGTCTTCGCGGAGGTCCAGCCGGTTGCGAAGTTCGGCGACGGAGGCGTGGCGGTCGGTGATTGCAGTGACAGGAAAAGGACTGAGGAGCCAGTGTGCAAGGGTGTCTTCGCCCATGCAGGTGCGGGCCTGGGAGAGAAGCTCGAAGAGGCTGCCGGCTCCGAAGAGATCGAGATCGGTCGCGTAGAGGCTGGCCTCGGCGTCGGCCCGCTTTGTCTGCTGGCTATTGCCGATCCAGCGATCTTCGATGCGGGCGAGGCCTTTGCGGTAGACAGCGGCCGCGCGTTCAGCAAGGGACCTTTTACGGAGAATCTTTGCATGATAGGTAGCGACCGCGACAAATGCGGCGAAGGGGAGCAGCAGCCACCACGCGGAGAGTTCGCGCCGGTAGAGAGACCACCATGCGATAAATAGTGCTGCGATGACGAGCAGAAGCCGTAGATTTCCGAGAGAGCGGTGCAGCTTTTCAAAGTGCGCGACAGTGGCTTCGCGGGCTTGCTGGCGTTGTCTGTATTCTTCTGTCGGCGTCGAGGCAATGGGAAGAGGCACGTGGCTATTATCACTTACGAAGGCAGGCCATCTTGTATACTCCGTTGGTTATGCGAGTTTTTGTGATTCTTCCGGCAGCAGGAATAGGGACGCGGATGGCCGCGCATGGAGCGACGGCGGTTGCGCCGAAGCAGTTTCTCGAGGTCGGCGGCGTGCCGGTGCTGGTCCGCTCCGTGCGAGCGTTTCTTGAGGTTCCGCGGGTCAGCGCGATCTATGTTGCTGTGCGTGCGCAGGAGAAGGAGCGGCTTGAGGCCCAGATGAAGGAGTTCGGGCTTGACGATCGGGTCAAGGTGGTAGAGGGCGGCGATAACCGGCAGGAATCGGTGAGCCACGCTCTCGCGGCAGTGAAGTGTGACGAGGATGACATCGTACTTGTGCATGATGCGGTGCGCCCGCTGATCGATCCGGCGACGATCGAACGGACTATCGATGCGGTGGTGAGGCATGGCGCGGCGATTGTGGGCCTGCCTGCCGTGGATACGATCAAGCAGGTAGAGCGGACGGCGGATGGAGCGATTGTGACATCGACCATTCCCCGGGAGCGGGTGGTGCTGGCACAGACGCCGCAGGGAGCCCGTTGTAGCCTGTTGCTCCGTGCTTTCAGGGAGGCTGAGGCAGACGGATTTGCCGGAACCGATGAGGCAAGCGTGCTCGAACGGGCGGGGATCGAAGTGGCCGTGGTGGCGGGTTCTGCGCGGAACTTCAAGATTACGCAACCGGGGGATATCGAACTGGCAGAGTTTTATCTGGCGCAGGAGAAGCAGTAGCACGGATCGAAAGCAGACACCCGGGAAGGGTACCCGGGATGTTTGCGAGGTCCGCCGCTGCGTGACTTCTATGCACAAAACGCTCCAATCGGTGACAATCGTGGTTGAGCCTTTTGCGGCTCCTGAGATGATTTCATGATGAGAATTGGGTACGGATTTGATTCGCACGCGTTCAAGGCGGGCGTTCCGCTCGTGATCGGCGGCTTGGCGATCGAGCATAGCGAAGGACTGGCCGGCCATTCTGATGGCGATGTGCTGCTTCATGCGATTACAGATGCACTGCTCGGCGCGGTTTCGGCGGGAGATATCGGGACGTTCTTTCCTCCGAGCGATCCGCGGTGGAAGGGTGCGGCTTCGAGCTTGTTCCTGAAGACGGCGCTCGAAGAGGTGGCAACGGCGGGGTACAGGATCGTCAACATCGACACGGTTCTGGTGATGGCGCGGCCCAAGATCGTGCCGATTGCGGGCGAGTTGCGGGAACGGGTGGCAGAGTTGCTGGGAGTGCAGCCGGGCGAGGTCGGCATCAAGGCTAAGACTCCAGAGGGATTGAATCAGGACCATGTCGCTGTTGCCCACGCGACAGTTCTGCTGGAAAGCCTGTCTGTTCCCGAGCCGGTGAAGAAGTTGTCGGCAACCGCGGATGTGGACGAGGTGAACCAGGTGGTGGAGAGTCTGGTGCAGGGGGTTCAGGAACCGTCTGCTCTGGGTCGAAAGAGGCCGGCCTTCGACGCGGACGACCTAACCTAAAGATTGCTTGATACCTAAAAGGTCGGCGAATTTTTATCGGTTAATTTTTCGAAGAGGAGGAGGCTTGGCAGCTTCTGTTCGGTTTTTGGCCTTGATCTTATGTTTGGGTTCGGTCGGCGCTGTTGCTCAGACAGTGGCGGATGTGAGCTTGCAACCGCGCGCGAAATCGGCTTCTGCCTGTGTGCCGGGCGGCGATGCGCAGTGGCTGACTCCTGCGGAGAAAGCTTGCTATGCCACGACTCCTGATTACGACGCCACGATGGCGTATCTGCGCCGGGTAGAGGCTGCGGCTCCGGGACAGGTGAAGATCGAGGGCTTCGGCAAGACCGGCGAGGGACGCGAACTGGATATCGTGATTGTCTCGCGGAACGGAGTCTTCGATCCGGCAGCGATTCATGCGGCGAAGAGGCCGATTGTGCTGGTACAGAACTCGATTCACGCGGGCGAGATGGATGGTAAGGATGCCTGTCTTGCCCTGCTGCGGGATATGGTGATCTCAAAGACGAAGGCCTCGCTGCTGGATCGAGCGGTGTTCGTCTTTATTCCGATCTACAACGCCGATGGCCATGAGCGGCGGAGCCCCTATAGCCGGATCAATCAGAACGGCCCGGCAGAGATGGGTTGGCGAGGCAATGGAACGAACCTGAACCTGAACCGTGACTACCTGAAGGCGGACGCGCCGGAGACGCGGGCGTTCATGGCAATGTTTCACCACTGGCTGCCGGACTTCTTCGTCGATGACCATGTGACTGACGGCGCGGACTATCAATATGACGTCACCTTTACAATCGACGACGGCCCAAATCTTCAGGCGGCCACGGCGAAGTGGGTGGATGAGACGGCGGCGCCGGCGCTTGAAAAATACGTGGATGCACATGGGCATCTGGCGTTTCCGAACTACATCACGCTGGTCAATGACAATGACCCGGCGCAGGGGCTGTCATTCGTCGACGACCCGCCGCGGTTTTCCACCGGATACATGGTGCTCGAAGGACGGCCCGGGATGCTGGTCGAGCTCCACATGCTGAAGGACTACAAGACGCGTGTGACAGGGAACTATCAGATTCTTGCCGGTCTGATGGAGTTGATGAACCGCGATGCGGATAAGGTGATCGCCCTGAATGCGGCGGCGGATAAAGAGGCCGAGAGGCTGGGAGCGCATCCGCTGAGCAATATCAAATTTCCCCTGGCGCTGGGATGGGGCGGGCAGACGACTCCGGTGCTGTTTCGGGGATATAAGTACACGCGAGCATTGAGCGAAGTTTCAGGCGGGATGTGGGTGAAGTATTCGCATGAGCCGTGGAATGTCTCGCTGCCGATGCAGACGGGATTCAAGGTGACCGCGGAGGCGGCTCCTCCGGCGGCCTACATCATTCCGGCGCAGTGGACGGACGTGATCGGCGTACTGGCAGCGCACCAGGTGGAGATGAAGCGAACGGTGAAGGCGTGGACGGGCAATGTTGAGACCTACCAGTGCGCGGGGATGGAGTGGCAGGAGCCTCCGTTTGAGGGGCGGCATCCGACGTTCAACGGCGAGGCGACGCACGATCCGGGAAAGTTCGGAAGCTGCGTTCTGGTGCGGCAGAAGATGAGTTTTCCGGCAGGTTCTGCAGTGGTGCGGCTGAATCAGAGGCTCTCGAAGGTGGTGATGGAGTGGCTGGAACCGGCGGCGCCCGACTCGGCGTTGCAGTGGGGCTTCTTCGACTCGATCTTCGAGCAGAAGGAGTATGGAGAGGCTTATGTGCTGGAGTCTCTAGCGCGGGAGATGATGGCCAAAGACCCGAAGCTGAAGGAAGAGTTCGAGAAGAAGGTCGCCGCCGACCCGGCGTTTGCCGGGAATGCCAATGCGCGGCTGGAGTTTTTCTATGAGCGGTCGCCGTGGTTTGCGGCCAATCATGTGGGCCTGTATCCGGTAGGCCGGTTGGATAGCGTGGAGCAGCTTGGAGAATTGCAATGAGTGTTAGTGAGGAGTTCAGTGCGGTTGTCACCGACATTCGCGAGGAGTCGCGCATTGCGGGGCGGCAGCGCTGGCAGATGGCGCTGGATCGAACGGAGTTCGGCGCAGGCGATGTCGGGACGATGGAAGCAGTCGCGCGGAGCGGTGTAAGACTGGTGGTTCCGGTGCTTGATGTAGTGGTCGATGCGGCGGGCGATGTCTGGCATGTGGTGGAAAAGCCGCTGGCAGCCGGTACCGCGGTGACGGCCCGGGTGGGCGCAGTTTGAGGGTGGAATGGCGGGCCGCTTGCTGATACACTCGGAGATGTCGTTTGATGGCGCGCATGGCTCGCGAAAGCGAGTGCGATGCGGGTCCGGTGGGGGCTGTAGCTCAGCTGGGAGAGCGCCTCGTTCGCAACGAGGAGGTCAGCGGTTCGATCCCGCTCAGCTCCACCAATAAAATCAATCACATGCGGCATGGGTATAGTCTTTCGACGTGCCTTGCCGTTAGTTTTCATAGAAATTGTTTGATAGCCTGTTTCAGAAAGTGAACGCCCTTATAGGCGATAGCGGATGGAGTGGATTCGATATCCCGCCAGATTGCGGCCGCGGCGCTTAGGTCGCCCAGCGCGAATCCGAAGCTCTCGATGGTAAGCCAGCCGTCGTATCCAATTTTGTCAATCGCGCTGAAGACACTAGGCCACTCAACATGCCCTGAGCCAGGAATTCCACGATCGTTCTCGCATGTGTGGATGAGCTTGACATGCCTTCCGACCGTGAGCAATCCGGCTGCAATACTCTTCTCTTCGATGTTGGCGTGAAAGGTGTCGTACAGAATTCCGACATTTGTATGGCCTACCTGGTCTGCCAGAAGGGCGGCATCGGCGGCTGTATTCAGAAAAAATGTTTCGAAGCGGTTCAATGGCTCGATGGCAAGGGTGACGTTGTGCTCCGAGAGCGTGTCGCCTATTTTCTGGTAGGCTTCGACGGCCCATGACCACTCATCGGCGGTGCGGCGTCTGCCCGGGAGGTAACCCACGGGGCAGTACAAAGGCCCGGCAATGGTGTTCCCACCACACTCCGACGTAATCGCAATCAGGTCTTTCAACCATTGAATCGACCGATTGCGAATCGTGGCGTCATCGCTGATGACGCTCAACCCATCTACAAAGATGCCGACCGTGTTGCATTCGAGTCCATTCCTGTCCATTGCCCTGCGAACGCGCGCAGGAGAGACATCGCCAGCCCGGAAGACGGGGAATTCAATTCCGTCGAAGCCCTCTTCCTTTATCGTCGGTAAAACTTCCTCAACCGAATTGTCGTAGGCCGCCGACCAGATCAACGTATTGACACCGAGTTTCATAGCGTGTGCTCCAGGCGCATTGAAGGGATAGCTTCCTGACCCCAAAGTGTACAAGACCTGTCACCTCCCATCCGTAGGAAGCATTGTGTGCTCATCCATTTTCCGTTTCCGCCGATGATGGGGATGTGCCACAACGCACAACTTCAGAACGGGTAGATTCGGGAGACAGGGGATGATCCGGCAGGCGATCAATTGCGATATGTGCGGTGTGGAGAAGCAGGAGGCCACGAGCCACTGGTTCGTAGCCTATGAGCAGGGTGGAGAACTGAAGCTGCGTGGGTGGGAGTCTCCGAAGATCTCACGAAAGAATGTGAAGCATTTGTGCGGGCAAAAATGCGCGCAGCGCCTGACGGCGAACTTTACCGCGTCGGTGATGTCGGCGGGGAGTGTGCCTGAGAGTGGAAAGGCGACCGTACCCGAGAGCGTGGAACAGAGTGCCGTAGACGTCTCTGGCTGCGAGGCGGCGCCCATTTTGGAGCGAATGGGCTACGACCGTGCCACTGCGGCCTTGATCGAGGCAGAGTCCTGGGCCGGCCCGGCGAAGTTCAAGCAAGGCCCGCGCAACGGGGAGAGTAAGCTCAAGATCGAACGCGAGAGTTTTGTGGAGGCTGCCCGTGTCAAACCGCAGGTTGCACGGGCTTTCCAGCGCATGGCCTGAAAGAGGTCTGAGCTAATCTTCTGAACTCGGATTCCATCCCGAGGGATGGTTCAGCTTAGCGCGTGGCCAGAATAACGCCTGCAAACATAACCAGCGTTCCCAGGAAGCCGTGCACCGAGATCGGTTCGCGTGGAGAACCCAGCCATCCAAAGTGCGACAGAATCAGACCGCCGACGATCTGCCCGGCCAGCATAATCAAGGTCAGCTTGCCCGCGCCGATTCGAGGAATCAGGAAGGCGATGCCAAAGACCAGGCAGGCGCCGAAGACTCCAGCCATCAGCAGCACCGGACTGATCTCGCGCAGCGGCTTCAGTGCGCCCGCCTCCCAACCGGTGAGGCCGATCAGCAGAGCAGTTATAGCGCCAATGCACCAGAACAGCGCGTTGCCCACGCGTGGGTTATTGAGCGCCAGGCCTACCTTGCCATTCATTGCCAGATGTACCGTCAAGACAATGCCAATCACTACCGTCAGCGCGTAAAAGGGAAGCTTCATCGCTTTTCTCTCCATCGGATTCCCAAAAATGAAGGGCCATCGCTTGGGTCATTCATTGGGTACCGTGCAATATGAGTTGCGTAATAAGCGAGGAGTACACCATCCTTCAATAAGAACTGTCAACGCAAAAGAGCGCAGTACATAAGATTGCTCGTAAAATGTGACCTGCGCGGCGGTGAGATGTATCGATCGGGAGAGAATCGTGAAGGGGATGCTTTATCTCGCGATGCTGATGCTGATGACCAGCTCTAGCCACGGCCAAAGTGTTCCCGCTGGGCAAAACTCTCTACCCGATATTACGTCTACGTCGACCCTGGTGATTGTCCCCACTCTGGTTCGCTCTCCAGCAGGTGAACTTGTGACCAATTTAGACGCAAAGGACTTTCGTCTTACGGACAATGGCGTCGAACAAAAAGTCTCCATTGAAGAGGTCGAGCGCCAGCCCCTTTCTGTTGTTGTGCTTCTACAAACCGGCGGGGCTGCACCTCGCCAGTTTCAGAATTATCGCGATCTCGGCACGATGCTCGATTACATGATGGGGAGTTCGAAGCACCAGGTTGCGGTGGTGACGTTTGATAGCCAACCGGAAGAGATGTGGAATTTCACGGGCAACGTCGAAGATCTGAAAGATGCCTTTACGAATCCCGGTCATGGCGACGGCGGCGCGGCGATCGTTGATGCGGTGAACTATGGCATAGACCTGCTCAAGCAGCAGCCAGCGAATGCCCGCCGCATTCTCCTCCTGTTCAGCCAGTCGCAGGATGATGGGAGCAGAGCCCGTGCGGAAGACGTAGTGCGCCGCCTGGGAGAGAGCAACACGATCATTTATAGCATTGCGTTCTCGCCTGAAAAGACGTGGCTGAAAGACCAGTTCACCAAGCCTCGGCATGAAAACGCTCCCTATCAGTTCTCGCCCAATATGGCGCCATTACTGCATACATTCGATCTGGGAACACCTTTGGGCGTCGCCTTAAAAGCGATGCGTAAAGACACGGCCGCTGAGGTAGCGGAGTTGTCCGGCGGGGAACACGTGCGGTTTAACGACAAGCGCGACCTGGAGCGGCAATTGGCAATCCTGGCAAACCATATCCCCAATCGATACATCCTGAGTTTTCGTCCTTCCGCGAATGTGCCGGGATTTCACGCGATCAAGGTTGAAGTAGTCCATCATCCGAAAATGACTCTTGATGTCACAGCCCGCACGAGTTATTGGGTGGCCGGAGCGGTGCCTCGCTCGTAGGGGCGCAGGGATGCCACACGCCTTTTGGAAACATTGGGATAGCGGTAGATTCGTGTCGCCCACAGTGCCATTTTCATGCTAAGGTAGCTGGCAATACCGAGAGCCTGAATCTATGAGCAATATCAACGGCAAAGTTTATGCCATGAATGCGATCACGCCTATGAAGCCATGGAAGACATGGATTCTGCGCGGATTCTTCTTTGTGCTCGGGCGCGTGAAGCCGCTGCAACAAGACCTGATTAATCTGTCCTTCATCGAATTCGCTCGCTGGGTCGTTCTGCCGCGCAGGGGATTCCCTTTTTTAGGCAATGGGCAGAAAAGGGAAGAGCTTCAGTACGACTATCTCCTGTTCTTCAGCAACTTCAACGGGACTTGGAATCAATACATCGATGCGTTTTCAGCGGTGCTGAGTCGTGGCCTGAACCTGATCTGGCGTTGGAGCGAAAAGTTTCCCGGCTCCGTGCCTGTGACCCCTTTCAAGAATTACATTGCACAGGTGCAGTTCGACACGGACTACTACTACACTGCCTATCCTCGGGCCACGGCAAACGATCTCAAGTCCGCCCATATCGTGCAGACTTCGCTGGACGCGCTCAGCCTTCGTGCTCAGGATTACACGCCGGCGCAGTTCGCGGAGGCCTACCTCCACTTCGTGATCCAGGTGCAGGCGCATCTGGGCGAGACGGGCGACGCTCCCGTGGTGTTCTAGGAAAATCCATGCCAAATAAAAGCGGCAGTCTTTATGGCCTTACGATTCTTTCGCCCATCATCGACGATGAGAAGGCGACGCCTTCGCACGACCTGCAAATTCGTAAATATCTTGCAGGTCTGGCGACCGATGACGGGAGTCCCTTCGCGCTTGCGCCCGGCACGCATCTTGCCAGGCTGGTGGTGATGGACGACGTCATCTACGTCGGGATGCCTGCGTGTGAAGAGCATCTCAAATCGAAGTATTTGGTGCTCGAATCCAACTTCGACGGCGAACTGGATGACTATCTGGGTGGCCTTGCCGATCATGTGCCGGAACAACTGGATTCGATCTGGGGGCACTGCGTCGCTTATCCGGGCGCGGGCAACCGGCAGGCATTCATCGACTATATGAAGGCGTGTCAGATCGACACGACGTTCTACTTCGCGGCGATCAACGATAAGTCGTTGCCGGAGACGTTGCGTGCCCTGCATACGCGAACTGCCGTGGCGGACTTTATCGCAAACCATCAGGGAATGGAACCGGCGCGGTTGCAGGCTGAGTTTGTGCAGTTCGTCGCTCAACTACGCTCGGAGCCCATTCCGGGGCCGGGGACAGGCGGAATCGCTCGCGATATCAAGACTGGCGGTCGAAATGAGTAAGCTGAACGCTACAGACATTCAGGGATTCGTTCTGCGGGGATACAACCTTCCGGTTGGGCGGTATCTCTTCCTGCATCTTGAAGATGCAACTCGTGCGCGCAAGATGATTGGGCAGTTGCTGGGACAGGTGACGACTGGCCAGCGCTGGGACGGCGGCAAGCCGGACAGCACCATGAACATTGCGTTTACGCACAAGGGATTGGCTGCGCTGGATCTACCGCTTGCTACGCTGATTACCTTTCCCGTTGAGTTTCAGGACGGTATGAAGGAGCGCTCCGGGATTCTGGGCGATACCGGCTTGAATGCGCCGGAGCGCTGGGACGATGTCTGGCGCGGCGACCGGGTTCATATGTGGCTGGGCGTCAATGCGAAGTCGCCGGAGGCGCTGGAAGCGCGCTGCGCAAAGTTGCTGGCCACGATTCAGGAGAGCGGCGGAGCGACCCTGCTCGGTTCACAGGATGCCGCTGCCGTGGTCATCGACGGCAAGCCGACGACGCGCGAACACTTCGGCTACACCGACGGCTTTGGCAATCCGGAGTATCTCGGAGTCGAGCGAAGCTCGCAACCTGGGCAGGGCAAGCTGCTGGCGGATGGAACCTGGGCGCCACTAGCGACTGGAGAGTTGCTGCTCGGGTACGCCGATGAGGCGGGCGAATTACCGGTGGCGCCGGTCCCTCATCTGCTCGCAGCCAATGGGACATTCATGGTCTATCGTAAGCTGCACCAGAATCTCGCAACCTTTCGCGCCTACCTCGACGAGCAGGCTGCGTTGTATGGTGGCGGCAAGGAGAAGCTGGCGGCTAAATTTATCGGTCGCTGGCGGGATGGGACACCCCTCGAACTCTCACCCGACAAGCCGGATTTCCCCCTTACACAGGACCCGAAGCGGAGCACTAACTTCACCTACGGTGCGGACCCCGAAGGTACTCGCTGCCCGCTCGGCGCGCACGTCCGCCGTGTACATCCCCGCGACGACTTCGGCTTCCATGGCAAATTGATCGACCGCCGCCGCATCACTCGTCGCGGGCTGCCCTATGGAGCCTTTGTTCCCGAGGGCGAGCCGGTCTCCGATTCGGAGGATCGCGGGGTTATCTTCATGGCACTCAACGCCAGCATCTCACGCCAGTTTGAGTTTGTGCAGCAGCAGTGGATCGGCTATGGCAACGATGCACATCTGGGAAACGATAAGGACATGCTGATCGGCAATCACGGCGGACGCGGCAGGTTTGTCGTGCAAGGCGATACCAGGCCGGAGAATCCACCGTTTATATGTAGCAACATGCCGAACTTTGTTGAACTGCGCGGCGGGGAGTACTTCTTTTTGCCCAGTATCACCGCACTGGGAATGATTGCCCTGAGTCTTGTAGACCCACGCTAGGAGAACGAATGAGCCTGATCGACAATCTTAAGAGCACGCTTGAGAAGATGGAATCCTCCGGCAGCTTTCACTTTGCGCATATCGAGTCCGAGGTCATGGAGATGCTCGAACGCGCCAAGCAACACGTGCTCGACAACCCGGAGCCCGTCTTCGCCATTTTGCGGCGCATCAAGCCGGTGCTGATCGTGAAGAATATCGCTCTGGTTACGCGCTTCGACGATGTGCAGGACGTGCTTGTACGCGACGACATCTTTCAGGTGACCTACGGGGAGAAGATGCGCGTCGTTACCGGAGGAAATGATTTCTTTCTGGGGATGCAGAATTCGCCGGAGTACGAGCGCGATACGACGCATATGCGGTCGGTCATCCGGCGCAGTGATATCGCGGATGTGATTGCCCCTTTCGTCGCGAACGCGGCGAAGTCGATTGTGGATTCGGCGGCGGGCGGCCTGGATGTCGTCTCTCAACTGGGTTTGGTTGTTCCTACGCGGCTGGTAGGCGCGTACTTCGGCACGAAGCCGGTTTCAGAGACGGACGTAGCAGGCTGGGCCAGCACCATCTTCCAATATCTCTTCACCGACCTGAACAACGATCCTGCTGTCGATGCCGCGGCAAGAGACGCTTCCGCCCGCACCCGGGCGTGGCTCGATGACGCGATCAAAGAGGTGAAGAGTCGGGACGCGTCAAAGCGGGAAGACACAGTGCTGACGCGCTGCCTCGCGTTGCAGGCTGCGGGACTTCCCGGAATGACGGACGTGGACATTCGCAATAACCTGCTCGGCCTGCTGGTTGGCGCGATTCCAACGACCTCCAAATGCTGCGCGCAGGCACTCGACGAACTATTGAAGCGGCCTGCCGAGTTGGCGAAGGCACAGGTCGCCGCGCGGACAGGGGACGACGCCACCTTTGCGCAGTATGTCTTCGAGGCACTGCGTTTTCACCCGAACAACCCCGGAGTCTTCCGTGTGGCTGCCGAGGAGTATGTCGTAGGAAAAGGGCAGATGCACGCCACGCGCATTCCTGCGGGGACCTCCGTACTGGCAGCGACCCAGTCGGCCATGTTTGACGAGCGTGTGGTGGAGTCTTCGAAGGAGTTCAGGATCGACCGGCCGGCGTACAACTATATGCATTGGGGCGTGGGACTTCATACCTGCTTTGGACAGTACATCAATCAGGTGCAGATTCCCGGCATCCTGAAGCCCCTTTTGCAGCGCGGCAACCTGAGGCGGGCAGATGGCGACGCAGGCACGCTCAAGTTCGCCGGTCCCTTCCCCTCGTCGCTGGGGGTACAGTTCGACTAAATAATGGAAACGCGTTTTGGTTACAGGTTAGTTATTAGTGGCAGTTTGCCTATGGATGTTTTTTGTTGTGCCGGGAAGCAGGATGGGGGTACAAAGAATGTGCCGGATTGATTGGGTTGGTCCGGTATTTCCCCGCTTTGCTTTGGGGATTGGGAGAGTTCTCTAATGGCGGGCATGGCACAGGCGGCGACACGCGAGGTAATGGATATCCGGCAGGCGTCGGAGTATCTGGGCATCAGCGGAGATACGCTGTACCGCTATGCGTCGGAGGGATTTATCCCGGCATTCAAACTCGGCAACCGCTGGCGCTTCAAGAAAAGCCTGTTGGACGCCTGGATGGACGAGAAGTCGGGCGTAAAAGTAAGTGCTCCTGCTATAGTGACTTCCAAGCAGAAGAAGCCGGCAGGGCGTGCCCGCTAAGAGTTTATTTCAACCGCAAGCAATTGATTTCAGTGGAGATACATGGTCATCATCAAGATGATGTTGCATGTCTAACGATCTATCTCAGGCAGACTGCAGCGTGAAAATGGTGATCTCCGGCGGGCAGTTGAGGCGGAAGGGAACGCCTACCGTGCCAATGCCGCGGTTCACATAGAGTTGCATGTGCTCTAACTGGAAGTGGCCTTCGACATAATTCTTTCCCATGGGGGGCAGTATAAGCGCGCCGAGGAAGGGAAGCCGGACTTGACCGCCGTGGGTGTGGCCGGCGAGCATGACATCGACGAGTTTGCCGCGCGGGTGCTCCAGAACAGCGTCGGCGTAGTCAGGTTCATGCGCCATCAGAATGACGGGAGCGTTGGGCTGGGGCGGTACTGCAATGTCGAGGCGGGGATTGGTGGTGCCGGGATCGTTGACTCCACAAAGCCAGAAGCGGGAGCCGTTGCGCTCGATGGGGACATGCTGGTCGACAAGGACCGGAATGCCGTTGCTGGTGAGGGAACTGATGACGAGCGGAGCGCCGACGGCGGTATCGTGGTTGCCGAGGCAGGCATAGCGCAGGGGGCAGGTAAGGGTGCTGAGGATCTCGGCGCAGCGGTGGGCCGCGCGTTGTCCAACCATAAAGCTGAGGGAGCCGTGGGTGACGAAGTCCCCGGTGAGCAGGACCATGTCCGCAGCTAGGGCATTGACGTGGTGGACGACACGCTCAAGAAAGAATGGCTCCGTGAATTCCTCCAGGTGAATGTCGCTGATCTGAGCGATGCGGAAACCCTGGAAAGCGGTGGGGAGGTTCGCGATAGGGAGAGTCTGAGAAATCAGATCGATCTCGTGCCGTGCGATCTCTCCGGAATAGAGTGCGAGACCTGCCGCCGTGGCTCCCGAGCCGATCAGAAAGTGGCGCCGGGTAAATGGCCGCGATGTGACAGGGCGCGATGTGACAGGGGAGGAGCCGGGCATACATCATGATACCGGGTTATAGGACTCTCAGACCAGTTTCAAAAGCACAAGTTCGGTAGAATCAATGTGATGAGTTTAAGTCTGCGAAAGAAGAGCGCAGTGGCTGCGGCCAAGGCTGCCGGGATGGACGGTCTGCTGGTGACGCATCTGCCCGACGTGCGCTATCTCTGCGGGTTTACGGGGTCGAACGCGGCGCTGGCGCTGGCAGGCGGACGCGCGGTGCTGTTTACTGACGGTCGTTACACCGCTCAAGCTAAAGCGGAGGCAGTGGGGACGCGGGTGGTGATCGCGAAGAAACCTGCGGTCGCGGCGGCTTGCGAATGGCTGGACAACGCCGGTGTACGCCGGTGCGGATTCGACCCCGCCCAGACTACGGTGGCCGCGCTGGAGGGGATGCGAAAGGCGGTTTCCGCGAAGGTTCGCCGGAGTATGTTTCAGGCTACGGGACCGCTGGTAGCCCGGCTGCGGGAGGTCAAGGATGTCGAAGAGATTGCCACGATGTGGAAGGCGGCCCGGTTGGGATGCCGGCTGTTTGACGGGATGCTCAGCTATATGCAACCGGGCCTGACCGAGATTGCAGTGGCGGCGGAACTGGAACATGCGGCGCGGCTGGCTGGGGCGGAGGCGATGTCGTTCGAAACGATCGTTGCGAGCGGAGAACGAAGCTCCCTGCCGCATGGTCGCGCTACGCAGGCGAAGTTGCCGCGCAGAGGTTTCGTGACGTTGGACTTCGGGGTGGTTGTGGACGGCTATGCGAGCGACATGACACGTACCGTCCATATGGGCAAAGCGCTTCCGGACGAGCGGGAAGTGTATGATGCGGTTCTGGAAGCGCAGGAGGCCGCGGTTGCGAAGGTGGCTCCGGGTGTGACCGCTGGCGAGGTCGATGAAGCGGCGCGAAGTGTGTTGCGGAAGGCTCGGCTGGACAGATATTTCAGGCACTCGACCGGACATGGTGTCGGGCTGGAGATTCACGAAGGACCGAGGCTTGCGGCGAAGCAGACGCAGGCTTTAGAGCAGGGGATGGTCGTCACGATCGAGCCCGGCGTGTATATGCCGGGCAGATTCGGGGTGCGGATCGAAGACATGGTCCTGGTTACCGCGACGGGAGGCGAAGTTCTGACGCCAAGCGTGAAGGCCTGGATCGAATTGTAATTGCTAGAGTGCCGCGACAGGCACAGGAGAGATTGGATGGACGGGAATAAGCTGCAAGAGCTACGCGAACTGGTCGAATTTCTGAAGGCGAATGAGATCGCCGAGTTCGACATGGAACAGGATGACCTCAAGGTCCGCATCAAGTTCGCGGGCGAGCCTGCGGCCTCCGCAGCAGGCATCGATCTCGCTCACCTGAGCAGACTGATGGCTTCAGGGCCTGGGGCTGCTCCGGTTGTTGCCGCACCTGCTTCGGTTGCCGAAGGCGCCGCGCCTGCCGCTGCTCCGGAGGAAACACTGCACGAGGTGAAGTCGCCGATTGTGGGGACATTCTACGAGTCGCCCTCGCCGGGAACGGCCGCCTTTGTGAGTGTAGGGGATCAGGTCGAGGTGGGGCAGGTGCTCTGCATCGTCGAGGCGATGAAGCTGATGAACGAGATCGAATCCGATGTCGCCGGCGAAGTCGTGAAGCGGATTGCCGCGAGCGGCCAGCCGGTGGAGTATGGCCAGCCGCTGTTTGCTATTAAGGCCCGGTAGCAACTGCTACTCGATGAGAAGAGAACAGGAAAAGCATGTTTCGTAAGGTATTGATTGCAAATCGCGGGGAGATTGCGCTACGGGTCATCAGCGCGTGCAAGGAGATGGGCATCCGCACTGTCGCGGTGTATAGCGAGGCGGACAGGAACAGCCTTCATGTGCGGTTCGCGGATGAAGCCATCTGCATTGGTCCTCCGCGCAGCGCCGAGAGCTATCTCAACGTCCCTGCGGTGATCTCGGCTGCGGAGATCGCGGACGTGGACGCGATTCATCCGGGATATGGGCTGTTGAGCGAGAACGCGAATTTTGCCGAGGTATGCCGGGCATCGAATATTAAGTTCATTGGCCCTCCGCCGGAGGTGACGCGCATGATGGGCGAGAAGTCCACCGCGCGGCAGACGATGAAGAAGGCCAAGGTGCCAATCCTGCCGGGATCGGATGGCATCATCGAGAACGAAGGAGAAGCGCTGGAGTGGGCGCACAGCGTGGGCTATCCCGTCATCCTGAAAGCGGTGGCGGGCGGTGGTGGGCGCGGAATGCGCATCTGCCGCAGCAAGGAGGAGTTGCCGGGCCTCTACCAGCAGGCTTCGATTGAAGCGGCGAATGCGTTCGGTAACGGCGACCTCTATATGGAGAAGTTCATCGAGCGGCCCCGGCACATTGAGTTCCAGGTGCTGGCCGACGAGCATGGCAATGTGATGAGCCTGGGCGAACGAGAGTGCTCAATTCAGCGGCGGCACCAGAAGCTCATTGAAGAAGCGCCGAGCCTGATGGTCACTCCAAAGCTGCGCGAGGAATTAGGGAAGACAATCAGGAAGTCGCTCGAAAATATCGGTTATTGGAACGCCGGGACGATTGAGTTCCTGATGGATGAAGACGGCAAGATCTATTTCATCGAGATGAATACGAGAATTCAGGTGGAGCACTGTGTAACCGAAATGGTTACAGGGATCGATCTGGTGAAGGCGCAGTTGCGCATCGCCGCTGGGGAGAAGCTCGGCTCAATTGTGACGGAGCCGGTTACGATTCGCGGCCATGCGATCGAGTGCCGCATTAACGCGGAGCACCCGGAGAAGTTCACCCCCAGCGCGGGCAAGATTACGGCATTCAATCTCCCCGGTGGCAATGGCGTTCGTGTAGACACAGCGCAATATGCGGAGGGCGTGGTGCCGCCCTATTACGATTCGTTGATCGCGAAGCTCATCTGCCACGGGAAAGACCGCGAAGAGGCCATGAACAAGATGCAGCGCGCGCTTCATCAGTTTGTCGTGCAGGGCATTCACACCACGATACCGATGCATGAGAAGATCTTCGCGGACGAGGAGTTCCGGTCTGGCAAGTTCGATACTAAATTCATGGAACGGTTCTTCGAGCGACAGAAGGACATCAAGGTGGATTAGCGCCGTGAAGCTGTCGAGACTCTATCCGATTCTGGATGCCGGATTTCTTGAAGCTCGTGCACTCGATCTGCGTTTGGCCGCGGAGCAGATGCGGATAGCCGGTGTGAGCCTGATTCAATACAGGGACAAGACCGGCTCGTCCCAGACAATCCTGCGAAATGCGGCAGTGATTCGCGAGGCGTTTGCCGGGGCCGATTGCAAGTTAATCCTGAATGACCGTGCCGATCTCGCGGTGCTCGCAGCGTGGGATGGAGTGCATATAGGTCAGGGAGATCTTGCCCCGGAAGATGCGCGTCGCGTCGTGGGGGCCGGGCGATGGGTTGGGGTTTCCACGCATACCGATGAGCAGGTGCGACTGGCGGAGTTGAGAAGTACAGATTATGTAGCCGTGGGGCCGGTTTTTGCTACCGGAACGAAGGCCGATGCAGAGCCTGTGATCGGCCTGGATGGCGTGCGCCGTGCCCGGGCTTTGACGAGGAAACCCATTGTAGCCATCGGCGGAATCACCCGAGAGAACGCGAGGGGCGTGATCGAGGCCGGGGCGGATTCGGTGGCGTTAATCAGCGCCTTGTTTGCTGAAGATGAGCCTGCCGGGAAAGTGGCGCGGGACTTTCTCGATCTTTTGGGGTAGAACTGACGAGACGTGAATTGTGTTTAATGTCGATGGGGTTCGCGTCATTCGTCGCACTGCATGGCCCATTCGCGGCGTAAATGGAGTCATTTTTTTGAAGATGTTGGAGGCGTGGTCTGAATGTTGAAGCTGCTGGCAACAAAACCGATAGAGACGATTCTGGATGAGTCATCTGAGACGGGCGAACACACGCTGAAGCGGTCTCTGGGAGCGCTCAATCTGATCTCCCTCGGCATTGGCGCGGTCATTGGCACGGGTATCTTTGTGCTTACCGGGCCGGCGGCAGCGCTCTATGCCGGTCCTGCAGTGGTTTATTCATTCGTCGTGGCGGCGGTCGCGTGTGTCTTCGCGGGACTCTGCTATGCAGAGTTTGCGGCGATGATTCCGGTGGCGGGTTCTGCCTACACCTACGGCTACGCAACACTGGGCGAGATCTTTGCCTGGATCATCGGTTGGGACCTGGTGCTGGAGTACGCATTCGGCGCGGCGACGGTGTGCTCGGGTTGGAGCGGCTACGTGCTGAGCCTGTTGCAGGACTTCCATATTCGACTGCCGCCCGCCATCGCAGGAACTCCCGGCTCGGTGTTCGTGTACTGGAACGGCCACTGGGAGCTTTTGAATCGCGTGGCGACGAAGCTGGCCGAACTTGGGATCGATCCAGCTACGCTGCCCCACAAGTATGGCGTCTTCAACTTGATCGCGTTTATTGGGATCATGGTTACCACCATGATCCTTGTTATCGGCATCAAGGAATCGGCAAACTTCAACAATGTCATCGTAGCGGTCAAGCTGATCGTGCTGGTTATCTTCCTTGTCATTGGAGCGCATACTCTGATGGTGCAGCCGAACCTGCTGAAGCTGAACTGGCACCCGTTCCTTCCTCCGAATACCGGGACGTTCGGGCACTTCGGAATTTCAGGGGTCATTCGCGGGGCAGGAGTTATCTTCTTTGCTTATATCGGCTTCGATGCTGTGTCCACGGCAGCTCAGGAGGCGAAGAATCCCAAGCGCGATATGCCAATCGGCATCCTCGGATCGCTCGTCATCTGCACGATCCTCTATATCCTCGTGGCTGGCGTGTTGACCGGGCTGGTCAATTATCACGCCCTCGATGTTCCTGATTCCCTCGCTGTGGGAATCGACGCAACTGGAGTGAAGTGGGGCAGCCTGCTGGTCAAGCTCGGCGCACTCGGAGGCCTGTCGAGCACGATGGTGGTTATGCTGCTCGGACAGAGCCGAGTCTTCTTCTCCATGTCAAAGGACGGCCTGGTGCCGGAGTTCTTCAGCTCGGTTCACCCGAAATTCCGGACGCCGTGGATCTCTTCGATCACCGTTGGCCTGGTCGTTGCAACGTTCGCTTCGCTGATTCCGCTCAACGAACTGGGAGAGATGACGAGCATCGGAACGCTGCTGGCCTTCATCATTGTCTGTTCCGGGGTATGGGTGTTGCGACGGAGACGTCCGGATATTGTGCGACCATTCCGCGCACCATGGGTGCCGATCACGCCGATCCTCGGCATCGCCGTCTCTTTGTTGATGATGCTGTTCCTGCCGCTCTTGACGTGGATACGGTTGTTTATCTGGCTGGTAGCTGGCCTGGCAATCTACTTTTTCTACAGCAGGCATCGCAGCAAAGTGCAGATCGAATTGAAGGAAGCACAGCAGTAGTATCTTCTGCTGCACAATGCGGCTCTGGAACCGCGTTCGGCGGAGGACTCACGATTTGGCTGAGGGAGAAGTCGTCGGCGTGCTCACCGCAGGTGCCGGTGCGGCGCATGGTCCTGGCGCGCACGAAGATTGACCTGTCGTGACCGCAGGACTTGAAGGCGCAGCACTCTTGGTTGGAGGGACGGCGGCTGGCTGCGTATCGGTATCGGGAGCGGCGGTATCAGGAACGTTCGACTCAGGCTTTTCGATTGCCGGTGGCGCTTTTTGTGCAACCGGCGCCGCCCTCTGGACGACAACCGGAACTGTGACAGTGTTGGCGGTAGCCGGATCGTCGCGAAGGCGGAGGTAGAATCCGGATCTGCTGGGACGCGGAAGCGACAGGGAAGTGCCGATGAAGCCTTCAGGGACCTCGGTAGGATTGGTGAAATCGGCATCGGTGGCGATGGAGTCCACAAGGTAGAGACTGGATCCGGCGACGGTGCAGGGCTGATTCGCGTCGGAGGGGCAATGGACGTTGTCGATGGTCGGCAGGCGGACGAGGGTGATCAACGGAATCCAATCGCCGGCGACGCCGTCCGGTGTGACGGCGCGAAGACGCAGAGGGCCGAACGCAGAAGTGCCGAATGCCTTGAGCGGGTCGAGAGTTCCTACCAGCGTGTGATGATTCTGCAGGACCAGCGTTCCCGCTGCTACATCGAGCATGGTATGCAACGAGTCGTCGGCGTTGGCGATCTCGATCTTTCCCTCACGCGGAAACGAAGAGGATGATTTAAGCGAGAAGATCAGTTGCTGATTGGCCGGAAGATCGTTCGGGTCCTTGAGCCGGATGGCTGCGTCCGGCGCCTGACCGATGCGCTTGTTGAGTAGTGTGATGATTGGCCGTGCAGGGGCAACATTGACGGGCATGCTGAGAACGCGGCCGTCCTTGAGGGTAACGCTTGCTGTCAGATCATCGCCGGAACGTAGTTTGGGAGCTTTGGCGTTTTCGGGCAGAGAGAGCAGAAGGCGAGCTGTCCCTTCTGAAGAGCCCTGCTCCACGTCGTTGTCAGCACCACTGACGGCCGGGATGAAGGTCAACCCCTTCAACTCCAGTTGCTTGACCTGGTCGAGGTTTGTCCCGGAGAGCAGGGTGGAGGTGTCTCCGGCGTAGTACCTCAAAGAGGTGAGTGTGGCGGGCTCAGAGAATGTCTCCGTTGCAACCGTGTCAGGCTTAGGCTCCCCGTACTGATGGACCGAAAGGTGAAGAGCGCCGGGGTCGATTGACTTGAGGGAGACTTTGACGTCGATCGTCTTCGGCTTGTCCGCGAGTTTCCAGTAGGCAGCTTGTGCCCCGGACGGCGTATTGAGCGTGATCGACTGGACGCAGGCGGTTCCGGTGGAGGAGAGCGAGAGATGGTTTTCGCGGCCTGCGATCAGAACTTTGTCGGTGGCAAGCTTCCAGTCCTTGCCGGGAACGGTCTGTAACTGCATCGTCGGACCGGTGAAGGAGTCAAAGCCCCACATGCCTGTGATTGTTCCTGTTACGCTGCCTGCATCCGCGGTGCCGGTCGATTTTGATTTGGACGCCGAAGCAGGCTCAGGGGCAGGCTTGGCTGTAGTAGCGGTAGTCAAGACCTTCCGTGTGGTCGGCTCGGGAGCGAGCGCCAGCCCACCCCGATAGGAGTCGGGCACAAGGGGAAGGTCCTTCTCTCCGTCCGGCCCTTTCACATGGAGAACGATGTCATGCGCGAACGCGGTCGAGAAGACCAGCGGCGCCCCTTCCGTAGGCAAAACCACCGAAGGCTGAAGCAGACAGGTGACGTGCTTCGGATCTGCGGGTCGCAGCGGCGGCGGTACGGAGGGTTGAATAGCCGGAAGCCCGATGACGATTACTGACTTCGGATTGTGGAAGGACGGAGGCGTATTGAGCCGGAGGTTGAGGCTCTCTCCCTGTGGGAACGCGATGGCGGGAATGTACTGGTACTGCGCTGTATGGAGACCGCCCATGATGTGGACCAGATCGACGATGGCTCCAACATAGGCGCTGTACGCGCCGCCGCCGCCTATCGAGGTATAGCTTGCGGTATTGATAAGCTGCTGCGTCTCGCCATTCGTGAGGCTGGACACAATGGTCTCGCCGTGCCCATCGTTGAGCAGCATCTGCGTTCCGGTCTGGGTGAGGCAGGTGTACTGCTGGTCGACTGGCCGGTTGAAGCAATCTTCGTTGGGCTTCAAATTCAGGGTTCGAGCGATCAGATTGGAATGCTCGAGCAACGCTTTGGGGTCTGAGGGTGGAACCTGGCGCATCTCTGCAAGATACTTCTCGATTCTTGCCTGCTCGAAACCCGCTTCGGTCAGATCCTGCGATGCGCGTACGAAGACGCCCGGACGACCGCGAACCGCGGAACGCAGCGTGCTGAAGTCTCCTCCCGTCTCAGGGGCCAGGAAAAGGAGTGCCTGCTGTGCCTCGTCCGGAACGTAGACGGTGGTGCCTTCCTCGCGCACCTTCTGGTTCCACGTCTGGACCTTAATAAACCAACTGTCTGGCGGAGGATTGGTTGTGCCGCGAAGAAAGCAGATCACCAGCAGGTAATGAACCGACTGGGTGGGAGGAAGGTCGGGATGAATCCACAGCTTGTCGCCGGCCTGCAGGTTAGGGACCGCCGCGATCGGCAGCGTCTTGCCGTCTCGCGTTACGTGGACCTCGACCTTGGGGCCGGTCAGGTCGAAGCGTGCGCCACTCTGCGCAAACATCGCCGGGCAGGCAAGAAGCGCAGCGAACGCTACCCCGAGATAAAGGTGCCGAATCTTTGCCATCATTACTATCTTAGACGGCACAGAAGGGAATTGTGGATGCAAGGGTGTCCCGATGTTGGCGGAAGGGCTACCCCTTGTTACTGATACGAGAGGAGATATGGTCGCTGGCGATGACTCCATCCCGGATGGTGACTACCCGGTGGGCAAATTCGGCGATATCCGGCTCGTGAGTGACCAGCACAATGGTATTGCCCTGGGCATGGAGTTCGTCGAACAGCGCCATGATCTCATCGCCGGTCTTTGAGTCGAGATTTCCCGTCGGCTCGTCTGCCAGGATGATCGATGGCTTATTGACCAGCGCCCGGGCAATCGCCACGCGCTGGCGTTGACCGCCGGAGAGTTCGTTCGGCTTATGCATCATGCGCTCGCCGAGGCTGACGGACTCCAGCACCGCTTTTGCGCGCTCGATGCGCTCGGCTGCCGGTGTTCCGTTATAGATCAGCGGTAGCTCCACATTGTGGAGCGATGTCGCCCTCGCCAGCAGGTTGAATGTCTGAAAGACGAAGCCGATCTCCTTGTTTCGAATGCGCGCGAGTTCATCGTCGTTCAGTTCCGAGACGTCGTGGCCGTTAAGCCAGTATTTCCCCTGCGACGGTGAATCAAGGCAGCCGATGAGGTTCATCAGGGTCGATTTTCCCGAGCCCGACGGCCCCATGATGGCGACATATTCGTTGTGCCGAATGCGCAAGTTCACGCCCCGAAGCGCATGCACCTGTTGATCGCCCATCTCATAGGTCTTCCACAGATTGTCCGTGACGATCACGTCGCCCGGACGCGGGCCGGAGGCGTTGCTGAGAGTTGGGTCAACTGTGGTTTCTATAGCCATCCGGTTCTCCGGTTCCTGCATGTTTCAGGATAGTACGTTTACGGCGTTGCGGTTGTTCCCGTCACGGGCTTCCCCCCTGGGCTATGTCCGGACAACTGCGACTAATCGGTGCTGGCGGTTGTCTCAGGCGTGTTGTCTTCTTTGACGGGCGTGCCGCTCTTAAGGGTTCGGAGAACCTTGTAACGGCCCGTGACGATCTCATCGCCTGCTTTCAGTCCACTGAGCACCTCGATATCGGTTGCACCTGTAATTCCCGTCTTGACCGGAACGAACTCGACGCGAAGTTTATTGCGGTCCTTCTTTACGAGGTAGACGCCCTGAACGAGCTTGGTGTCCGCAGGCTTTGCCGTTGCCGTCTTGGCGGCAGGTTTGACTTTACCGGCATTGGCCGCAAGCTCTTTCTCCGTCTCAACATTGCGTTCCACGAGTGCCTGAATGGGAATGGTGAGCGTATTCGACTTATGCGCGGTGGTGATCTTTGCCGTTGCCGAGAGGCCTGGGCGCAGTTCGTCCGAAGGATGGTCGAGGGTGACGACAACCTTGAAATCCTTGGCTTCCTCGGTGCCGGTGGTGCTCTGGCTGGTGGCAATGCCGGTTGTCCGCAGCAACGCCTGGTCCCCGACCTGGGTGACATGGCCCTTGAAGACGCGTCCCGGCAGGGCATCGACGGTGACGTCAGCGGGCTGACCCAATGCCAGATTTACGATATCGGTTTCGTCGACCTTGACCTCGGCGGTGATAATTGACATGTCCGCCAGTGTCATCAGCGTCGAGCCTTCGGCGTTCTGAATTCCCACGACGACGGTCTCGCCCTCGCGCACGGGCACATTGGTGACCAGACCATCGAACGGAGCGCGGCTGATCGTCTTGTCCAGTGCGTCATAGTTGGACCGCTGGCTGGCAACTGCCTGGTTGACATGGGCGCGCTGCGAAAGCGTCTGCGCTTCAGCCTGGGCATACGCTGCCTGCCGCTGGGCCAAGGTTGCGACCGCCATGTCGTAGGCAGCTTTTTTGCTGTCGTAATCCTGTTTCGCGATGAGTTGATCCTTGTACAGTTCCTGAGCGCGGTTGTAGTCCAACTTCTTTTGCTCAAGGTCAGCCTTGGCAGCCGCGATGTTCGCGCTGGCCGTCTTCTCTGCCGCGATGTAGCTGTTGACGTCGGTGCGGCTGGACGCGATGGCGGCCTGTTGGGCGGCGACGGTGGCCTGCGGCTGAACGCTCTCGACCGTGGCAAGAATAGCGCCCTTCTTGACGTGGTCTCCTTCTTTCACATAAAGGTGCGTAATGCGTCCGAAGGAGGTGGCTCCCACGTTGACGTAGGTCTTCGGCTTGATCTGGCCTGTGCCGTTGACGATGGAGACGAGATCCTGTCGTACCGCCTTGCCCGTCGCAACCTTGGTTACGTTGGCGCGCCCATGCAGAATAGTGCCTACGACGATGCCTGCCAGTATCAGGACGCCGACGACGATCAAAACAATCTTTTTAGCGCTCATTGCTGCTTTCTATTCGCAGGCCAAGGTTGAGCCGGGACTGCGTACATTGGGAATGGCTGCCTGTCAAAGACATGTACGAAAAAGACTCTTACCAAGTTCCATAATTTCCCCGAAGGTGGCCGGTATCGCGCCATTCGGGAGTGGGAGAAAACAGCAGTGATGAGAAACGAAGCTAAATCGTTAATTCGACCGTTTGCCATCGATGATCATAGCAGGTACCGGCCGGATTCCACCCTCTTGTACCTGCGGGGTAACCGCTCTACAATACAGATTGGTTAACAGGAGTACTTCCCCTTTTATGAATACGTCACGACGGCTGATCTCGGGCACGGTTTTATTAATTCTGACGATGATGGGAGCAAGTGCTTTGCCGGCCCAGGACTCGACCAACGTCCTGCCGTCGATTGACGGAACCACGACTCCTGCCGCTTCCAATGTGGAGAAGCCGGACCCATTGAAGCGCCAGTTGACCGACAAGGAAAAACGCGAGCAGCAGAAGGCACTGAAGGGGGAACTGCACGGAGTCTATAAGAAGTGGCTCGACGAAGATGTGCGCTGGATCATCACCGATCAGGAGATGAAGGCGTTCAAGAATCTGAGCAACGACGAGGAGCGCGACTCGTTCATTGAGAACTTCTGGCTTCGCCGCAACCCGAATCCGGACTCTCCGGAGAATGAGTATCGCGAAGAGCACTACGCCCGCATCGCCTACGCTAACGAGCACTTTGCCGCCGGCATGCCAGGTTGGAAGACCGATCGCGGCCATATCTACATCGCCTACGGCAAGCCTGACAGCATCGAATCGCACCCTAGCGGCGGCAACTACCAGCGTCCCATGGAAGAAGGTGGCGGTAGTACCTCGACCTTCCCCTTTGAAATCTGGCACTACCGCTATCTGGCTGGTATTGGCGACAATATCAACATCGAATTTGTGGACACCTGCATGTGCGGTGCCTACCACATGACGCTCGACCGTTCTGAGAAAGATGCACTCAAGCACGTTCCCGGAGCCGGCCTGACCCTCTATGAGCAACAGGGGCAGTCCACGAAGGCTGACCGCTTCTCAGGCGGCGGTCTCGAGCAACTCGGCAAAGGGCCGATGTCCACGCAGAACCAGAGCAAGCAGTTTGACCGTCTGGACCAGTATGCCAAACTGATGGCCCCTCCGGTCATCAAGTTCAAGGACCTGGAGTCGTTTATGGCGACCTCCAAGATCCTCACCGGGCCGCCCTTCCTCTTCAGCGTGCGTACTGACTACGTCAAGATCACCAACGACACAGTTCTTGTGCCGCTTACTCTTCAGATCCGTAACGGCGACATGACGTTCAGCAACAAGGATGGCGTTGCAACCGCCACTGTAAACATCCTCGGGCGTGTCTCTAACCTGAACGATCGGCCTATTCAGACCTTTGAGGACACAGTTAACGTTCAGGTGCCGACCGAACTGTTGGCACGGACCCGCAACAATGTCTCCGTCTATTGGAAGGCGCTTCCGCTGCGGCCAGGTCTTTACAAGATCGACATTGGCATCAAGGACGTCAATAATCCGGACCACCTTGGCCGATGGAAGCGCAGCGTCAATGTCCCCAAATATGACGATGATCGCCTTGCCTCGTCTTCGCTGATTCTTGCGGATCAGATGGAGCATGTCCCCTCACGGGATATTGGCGCCGGAAACTTTGTGATCGGCGACACCCGTATCCGTCCGCGCGTGCCCGCTGAGATATCCACGCCGGTTACTTTCCATCGCGCTCAGAATCTGAACTTCTGGATGCAGGTGTACAACCTGGGCATAGACGAGAAGAGCAAGCGCAACGATGCCACGATCGAATATCAGATTGTGGATATGACGACCAACAAGACGATTCTGCAGACACAGGAACTCACTTCCAAGACGAATCCGAATGCAGATCAGGTGACGCTGGAGAAGAGCATGCCTCTGGCCAGCCTGGAGCCCGGAAAATACAAGGTGACCATTAAGGTCAATGATGGCATCACCAAGCAGCAGATCGCAGAGTCTGCACCGTTTTTAGTGGAATAATACGGGCAGGCGCAGAATCTGCCATACGTTTACGCGGACTTCGGATTGCGATGAGCGGTGGCTGAAGCAGGACGCATTTTTTACCCCGTTTTGCCGGGGGATGGTCAAGTTATGGAGTAGCCGTCGACGCGCAGGATACCGACGCTTGTGCAACGATCTCAGATAAAGATCGCGCTTTTGACACTGATGCTGTCGACAGCATCAGTGTGTCTCGCAGCCGGTGAGGGCGCGACCATCTCCGGCGTTGTGCGCGATGCGGACGGCGTTGCCCAGATGGGCGCTTTGGTTCAGGTCATGACCAACGGCTCCGTGCTTGTTGGGAAGGCATTTACCGACCTTCACGGACGTTATCTCGTCACCCGCCTGGTTCCCGGCAAATATCAGGTTAAGGCCACGGCAGCTCTCTTTGTGCCCACCACGCGCGGCAACCTGCAACTCCAGCCCGGCGCGCGGGCGATCGTCAACCTCACCCTGAACACCCTCTTTTCCTCAACCACATGGCTTCCGGCGGAACGCCGTAAAGCAGACGAGCCCGGCGACGACTGGAAGTGGACGCTGCGTTCAGCGACCAACCGTCCTATTCTCAGGCTGGCTGAAAACGGCAATGTGATGACTGTCTCGTCCAGTGCCACGGAGTCTCCTACCCCCTCCGACCGAGCGCGAGCGGCCGTCTCCAGCGGCGACGGCGGATTCGCCGATGGTGGCGTTCACAATGTTTTTACTGTTGATCGTGTCCTCGACGACGGCGCCGGCATGGTTCTCCGCGCCGATATCGGAACGGTGCTGACTCCGCGGGCGAACATGCAATCAATGGATCTTTCTTCGGGTTTCGAGCGGCGACTGGGGTTCGCAGGTTCCACCCGGTCTGTCGTCAGCTATCAATCTCATCCGGAGATGACCGGATCGGGTAATCCCTCCGGCCTTCAGGCATTTCAGGTGGCTACCGCGCAGAAGATGCAGATTGGCGATGCTGCCGATGTTGAAGTCGGAGGCGTCGTTTACCTCGTCCACACCGCTGGCTACGCGGTCGCTTCCCGGCCATTTCTCAAGCTGACGACCCATCCCAGCGAAGACTGGACTGTGGGCTACCGTATGGCAACCTCGCGCGATCTGCAGTCTTATGCCGGGCTTAATTCGATCCAGCAGGAGCTGCCGGTCGCGGTGATGTCGCAGAATAAGCTGCGAACAGAGCACGGTCTGCATCAGGAGTTTTCCGTCGGACGCAAGGTCGGCCCCGGGATGCTTCAGGTGGCCTACTATCTCGACTCACTCGATCAGGTGGTGGTGTCGGGCGGCGGAGCGCTCGGCCCAGCAGATATGGTCCAGGCGGATCTGCCATCTGCAGGGGGCATCCTGGGAGACGAGGCGACAAACAGCTTCCGTCTCCTCAATGCCGGTTATAAGGCTCACGGGATGAATCTGGTGCTGACCGAGCCGCTTTCGCCCAACATGTGGGTTGCGCTCGAATACAGCACGGGCGCCGCGCTTGCCGCGAAGGAAGACGATGTCATTACTCTACAAAATATCTCCGAAGAACTCATCCCTCTGACAGCCCAATCCGCGACGATTGCAGTGAAGGGAAGAGTTCTGCGCAGCGGAACGAAGATCAGGGCAGCATATCGCTGGCAACCCACCAGGATGGTTACTGCGGTCGATCCCTATGCAGCGTTCAGCGATCAGGCTTACCTGAGTTTTTATCTTCGGCAGGCCATCCGGCTTGGCAACATTCTTCCTCCGGGGCTGGAAGCCACGGTTGACGTCACGAATCTGTTGGCCGAGGGGTATCGTCCTTTCCTCTCCGCAGATGGAAAAACTCTCTTCCTTGCACAATCTCCTCGGGCCGTCCGCGCCGGGCTTGCTTTCACCTTCTAGATATTTGGAGATTCTGAGAGCCGAGTTTTTCTCACTGCCACGCGCCGCCACGCGGCTCCCGTTTCAAATATCTGCCTCTCCCCGGCTTTCCCAGGAACTTCCCTCCCTCAACGATTAGCTTTCCGGCAGAGAATACCTGCCTTGCATTGCCCATTACCTGGTAGCCCTCGAACATCGAGTAGTCACAGCGCATGTGGTGCGTTGCCGCGCTGATCGTGTGCTCAGCCTTCGGGTCCCACACCACGATGTCCGCATCGCTGCCCGGCGCAATCGTGCCCTTCTTCGGGTACATCCCGAAGATCCGCGCTGGGGCCGTCGACATAATCTCGACAAACCGATTCAGCGAAAGTTTGCCCGAGTTGACCCCATAATGATGAATCAACTGCATCCGGTTCTCGATCCCCGGCCCGCCATTGGGAATCTTCGTAAAATCATTGACGCCCAGCACCTTCTGATCGGCAAAACAGAACGGACAGTGGTCCGTTGAGACCACTTGCAGGTGGTCATGCTTCAATCCATCCCATAACCGCGCCTGATTCTTCTTCTCCCGCAGCGGCGGCGAGAAGACATACTTTGCGTCCTCGAATGATTCGTTCTTCATATTGTCTTCAATCGAAAGCAGCAGGTACTGTGGACAGGTTTCGGCAAATGCCGGAACTCCGCGGTCGCGAGCTTCGCGCACCTGGTTCAACGCATCCTCCGACGAAAGATGCACAATATAAACCGGCGCGCCCGCAATCTCCGCCATCGCGATCGCCCGTTGTACCGCTTCCGCCTCAGCTCGCGTGGGCCGCGTGAGCGCATGGTAAATCGGAGCAGTCTTACCCTCGGCTAGTGCCTGCTGCACAATCACATCGATGACGCTGCCATTCTCCGCATGCATGCAGACCAGCGCGCCATTCTTTGCCGTCTGCCGCAGCGCCTTGAAGATGGTCGCATCGTCGGCCATCAACACATTCGGATAGGCCATGAACAGCTTGAAACTGGCCACTCCCTCGCGCACCATCTCATCCATGTCGTCCAGACCAGCCTTGCCCGCATTGCTGCCCAGGTCGGTCACAATCATGTGCAGGCCATAGTCGATACACGCCTTCCCCTCCGCCTTCTTCCACCAGAGATCGAGAGCATCGCGCATCTTCGTTCCTCTGGCCTGGATGGCGAAATCCACAATCGTTGTTGTCCCGCCAATGACGGCAGCGCGCGTCCCTGTCTCGAAGTCGTCGCTCGACATCGTTCCGCCGAATGGCATATCGAGATGCGTGTGCGCGTCGACACCTCCCGGCAATACCAGCATCCCCGCCGCATCGACAACCGTGTGCCCGTCGGCAGCGATCCCCGCCCGCACTTCCTTGATGAGTTCGCCTTCGGTCAGTACATCGGCGGCAAAGGTGTTATTGGCAGTGACCACGGTCCCATTCTGAATCAGCAATCCCATCAGCAACTCTTTCCCGTCAGGCACTCGGCACTACGCTTTTCCCATGTTTCAGCGGGAAGTCCCGTATCCACCTCCACCATCGTGATGCACTCCTCCACCGGGCAAACCAGCGAACACAGATTGCACCCAACGCACTCCGTCTCATCGACTCGCGGAATGCGCGAGAGCGGCGCCGCATGCGCACCCGTGGCCACATTGGCGATCCCATCCAGCCTCGGGATCGGAGTCACCGTAATCCCGTTTCTACTCGCCGCGACTATGTCTGCCGGTTTTCTATGCAACTCGATCGGGCCATCGACCGGCCCGCTCACTCGATCCATATGGATGCACTGATGCGCTCCATCCCAGCAAGCCGTATAGCAAAGTCCGCATCCAATACATGTTGCCTCGTTGATACGCGCGACGACCTTATAGTTCAGATTCAGATCCTTCCACTCCGCCATCTTTGGCAGACTAAGCCCGCGAAAATCCTCGATGGACTGAAAGCCCTTTTCGCGCATCCAGTTCTCAAGGCCGTCGATCATGTCTTCGACGATGCGGTAACCGTAGTGCATCGCCGCGGTGCATACCTGCACCGTGCCCGAGCCCAGCAGAATAAACTCCGCCGCATCCTTCCACGTCGCCACGCCGCCAATCCCGGAGATAGGCAGCTTTGCCTCCGGATCGCTCATCACCTGTTGCACCATGTTGAGCGCAATCGGCTTCACCCCGGGGCCGCTATACCCGCCATGCGATGATTTGCCGTCTACATTAGGCCGCGCAATGAAGGTATCGAGATCGATGCCCATGATCGAGTTGATCGTGTTGATTGCGGCCAACGCATCGGCCCCGCCGCGTCTGGCCGCTCGCGCCGCCAGCCGGATGTCGGAGATATTCGGCGTCAGCTTGACGATGACCGGGGTCCTCGCCTTCTCCTTCACCCACGCCGTAATCATCTCCGTGTACTCCGGCACCTGACCCACGGCCGATCCCATGCCCCGCTCGTTCATGCCATGCGGACAGCCGAAGTTCAGTTCCAGTCCATCGGCGCCCGCATCCTCGGCCTGCTGCACCACTGTATGCCACGCCTCGCGCGTCGACTCGACCATCAGAGAAGCAATGAGCGCTTGCCTCGGATAGCTTTTCTTGACCTCCGCCATCTCCCGCAGATTTACTTCGAGCGGACGATCGCTGATCAACTCAATATTGCTGAACCCCATCATGCGCTGGCCGTTCCAGTCGATCGACGAGTAACGCGAGGAGGTATTTGTAACTTGTGCGCCCATCGTCTTCCACACCGCACCGCCCCATCCGGCATCGAAGGCCCGCATGATCTGCTCGCCGGTATTGGTCGGCGGCGCGGAGGCGAGCCAGAACGGATTCGGCGATTTGATACCGGCAAAATTTACGGACAGCTCAGGTTTCACGCTGTACTTAGACATGCCCTGCCTCCAGCATTTGGGCGATGGCTGCTCCGGCACGCTTGCCGTCTGCTACCGCGTCAACCACCTCGCGCCCTCCATTGATGCAATCGCCGCCGGCAAAATACTTCGGGTTTGTCGTCTGACCGGTCGCACGGTTCACAAGCACCCGTCCATCTTCTAACTGCACCCCGCGGCACTGAGCCAGAAGGGGAAGCATCGGAGACTGGCCAATCGCGGAGATCACCATGCCACACTCCATGTCGAAGTTCGAGTCTTCGATCGCCTTGAGCGATCCATCGGAGGCCATCTCCATGCGCACACATTCGACGGATGTGATTTCGTCAGCGGAAGCATGAATCGCCATCAACTGAGTCAGCCAAAGAAACCTGATACCCTCCTGCAAGGCCTGCCGATATTCAAAGTCAAACGCCGAGATATTTTCCACTGTGCGCCGATACAGGATCGAAACCTCTTCGGCTCCCAGCCGCTTCGCCGCATTGGCAGCATCGATGGCAGTATTCCCCGCGCCAACGACGACCACCTTGCCCTTCACCCGCGTCGTCTTTCCTGTCTTGTAGTCCTCGATAAACTGCAAAGCTTCAACGACACCCGGATGATCGTTCCCTCGAATATCCAGCCGATGCATCGGACCAAGCCCCACGCCCACAAAGATTACGTCGAACTCCTCTTCCAACTTCGCAAGTGAGGTCTCGCCGCCAATCTCTACACCAAGTCGAAACTCGACACCCAACTCTCGAATTAACTCAATCTCGCGGAGACTGTCCGCGAGTGGCAGTTTGTACTCGGCCACTCCATACGTGTTCAGCCCACCCGGTAAGGAATGCTTGTCAAACACCGTCACATGAAAGCCCCGCTGCTTCAACTCCGCCGCCGCAGCCAGCGAAGCAGGTCCCGCGCCGATGCAGGCGATCTTCTCAGGTCGAACCTCATTTGATCGTCGCGGCAGTCGTCCGCCCTGTGCATGAAAGTGGTCCATGGCAAATCGTTGCAGCCGCCCGATCCGGATTGGCTGTTCATTATAGCCATGCATCACACAGGCGCCCTCGCAGAGCACCTCTACCGGGCACACACGCGCGCAACTTGCCCCAAGCACATTCGCATCCAGAATCCCCAGTGCCGCACCGTGCAGGTTCCCGCTCGCAATCTTCTTGATGAACCGCGGCACATCGATGTGCGTGGGACACGCATCTGTACAAGGCGCGTCAAAACAATTGAGACAACGATTCGATTCAATCACCGCTGCCTGTGCTTCGAATGGCGGATGCAGGTCCGCGAACATCTCTGCAATCCCGGGATCCCGCTGGAGTGCCTCTTGCATCGCTACTTACCTCTTGGTGTACGAGAAAATTTGTCGGTGAGATAAAGCGTGGCAAGGAGCTACGGCTTCACCAGGTCGCCATACATCTCCGGCCTGCGATCGCGATAAAACTGCCAGGTCTTGCGTACCTCGGCGATCTGATCCAGATCGAGGTCGGTCGTCAGTACCTCATCCTTGTCGCGAGAAGCCTCGGCAACGATCTGTCCGCGAGGATCACAGAAATAGCTCTGCCCAAAGAACTCGCCGATGTTCCATGGAGATTCTGTTCCGACTCGATTGATTGCGCCGACAAAGTATCCATTGGCCGCGGCGTGTGCCGGCTGTTCGAGCTTCCACAGATACTCGCTCAGCCCTGCGACCGTCGCTGAAGGATTAAATACGATCTCAGCGCCATTCAGTCCCAGCGCACGCGCGCCCTCCGGAAAATGACGGTCGTAGCAGAGATACACTCCGATCTTGCAGAACCCCAGATCAAAGACGGGAAACCCGAGATTGCCCGGCCGGAAATAGAATTTCTCCCAGAAGCCCGGAGCCACGTGCGGCAGATGGGATTTTCGATACTTCCCGAGGTACTTGCCTTCCTTGTCGATCACTGCGGCGGCGTTGTAGTAAACCCCCGTACCTTCCATCTCGTAGATCGGCACGACAAGAGCGACGTGCAACTCCTTCGCCAACTCCTGCATAAGCTTTGTTGTCGGCCCGTCGGGCATGGGCTCGGCCAGGTCATACCATCGAGTTGATTGCTCCGCGCAAAAGTATGGGCCGTAGAAGAGTTCCTGCAGGCAGACAATCTGCGTCCCCGCCGCTGCCGCCTGTCGAATCAGAGAGAGATGTTTATCGATTGCGGCCTGTTTGATCTCGGCCAATGACTTTCCTGCGTGGTTGATACTCGTAGCCTGAATCAGGGAACAGCGAACCATGCGCGACATCTGGTAGATCCTTCCGGGATTCCGCCTCATGCGAGAGTGCAGATCCTTGGCAAAATTACATTGCCTGCTGCCTTAGAGATATGTCAGATCAGTCCATTGAACTCATCTGCGTTCCGATCTCGTGTTTGTACTTCGTCGCCGGAAAGTGGCATACGAAATACCTGGAACGTCCTGATTTTACGCCATCTTAATAAGGTTGGTCTTGACGCTCGCAAAATCGGGGCCGACCCTCAAGGGCTGGCCCCGATTTTGCAGAGAACGGAACAACCTCATTGAGTCCGCTAAAACTGGCCCCAAAGAAGCTGATTGTAGATTTCGTGATGAAACTGTATCTCAGATTGCTTTACAACCGTCCCCAGCAGCCGGGGACAGCGGTCTGCCGAAGCCTGCTTCAGGTCAGCATAGCGGGCCTTCACATCCGCGCCCAGCAGCGCCGTTGTCCACCTGGACTCGCGGAAGCCTTCGAGAGCGGTATAAATGTTGTCGGGAAGGTACCGCTCTGCCTGGCGCAGGTTTTTAATCTTCGCGGTTTCTCCATGAAGTCCGCTCTTGAAGATCGAATACAACACCAGGTATGGATTGGCATCTGGTCCCACCGAGCGTACCTCGACACGTGCGCTTTTCTCATTTCCGATGGGAATGCGAATCATGGAGCCTCGGTCCGTTGCCGATGCTTTGATTTGGTTTGGCGCTTCAAAGTGCGGGTCTAGCCGCCGATATGCGTTCACGCTCGCATTCAGCAACAGGCAGATGTCATTGCCGTGCGTCAAAATGCGGTCCACGAACTGCCATGCAAATTTGGACATCTTTTCTTCTCCGTTCGGATCCCAGAAAAGATTCTTTTTGCTCTTCGTGATGGAGACGTTCGTGTGCATGCCACTACCATTGACCCCAACGACCGGCTTCGGCAGAAAGCTCGCGGTCATGCCCATCTGCGTAGCAACCTGTCGACAGATCAGTTTGTATAGCTGAATCTGGTCGGCAGCCGCAACCACCTCGCCGTAGCTGTAGTTGATCTCGAACTGCGAAGGCGCAACTTCGGGATGATCTTTCTCATTCTCAAACCCCATCGCACGCTGCACCTCCGCCGTGGTATCGATAAACGTACGCAACGGATCGCCGGGAAGAGAATGGTAATAGCCTCCCGTATTTACATACTTGAACTCACCCGTCTCATGGAAACAACGCTCTGCATCGACACCCTCAAAGAGGAAGCCCTCAATCTCGTTGGCTGCATTCAGAGTGTAGCCATGTTCCTCATGCAACTGATTCGAGAGTTGCTTCAGCAATCCGCGAATGTCGGCACCGTAAGCAGAGCCGGCCTTGTCGATGACTTCGCCGAAGACGAGCACTTTGCCTGCCCCAAAGACGTCCGATGGAGCCCAATAGAAGGCACTCCAGTCCAAAGCCAGGCGCAGGTCGCTCTCGCGCTGTGCGGTGAAGCCTCGAATCGACGATCCATCGAAGGTTAGGTTGTCCCAGCTTTTCAGTAGAAACTTCTTGTCGTAGTCCAGCATATGGAGACGGCCTTCAAGGTCGCTGAACAGAACGGTTACCGCCTTGATGCCGGGGGTATCCGCCAGGTACCTCAGGCGAGCCTCCTGAATTACGTCTGCCGCAACCCGGTTGCGTCGCTGCTCTTTGGCCTCGAGGTTAAGGTCTTCTAGTTCGGCGTAGGAAAGCTCAATAAAGTTGCGAAGCGTACTGGACATAAGACTCCTTTTCTATAGACAAATATTGATAACTACATCTAGTTGAGCTTGTTTCTTATCTCTTTGGCCCAAAGAAAGCGACGATGCCCACTTCAACAGTCGATTGCGCATCCACGAGGCGGCTACCTTTTACGAAGTAGGGTTGGTCCGAATTATCGCGGCGATATTCGAGTCGTGCCAGAAGACCCTCGGGCATCTTGTATTCTCCGGTCAACGTAAACTCGTTGATATTTTGTACCGTCCCGGTAGAAAATCCAGACTCATCCTTGAAGTATTCGAAGCGCGGAGTGAACGCGATCTTGCTCGTAGCCTGATAGTGCAAGGCCGCTGCAATACCCTGCCAGTGCGACAGATCGGTCGTCTGGTACTGAGGATTCGTAGCTTCGCTATCGACCACGCCTGCATTCCGATTCTGGCCATAGTCGTAATTGATATAGGCACTAACCTTCGGAGTGGGCGTGAGTAACAATGTCGCATCCAGAAGGTTGCGGTAGCCTTTATTGGTCTTACTATTTTCAGGGCCGACATAGTAATTCGTGCTGAGTGTGAACTTCGGATTGCTGTAGACCCCGGTTAGCCCAATGGTCTTGCCGCTGTTATTGTCGCTGAAGCTATTCCACCCATTGACAAGCTGGACGCCTCCAGTAAAGCTCTTAGTAATCGGCATCGAGGTGCGAAGGCCTACATGGTAGTAGGGAATTGCCAGCGAGAAGAGCAGAGAGCGCGAATAGTTCCAGTTATCCTTGGTCTCAATGACTTCAGCTCCCGCCGATGTTACAAACTCGCCGAAGTCCGCCTCAAATCCCTTACCCTTCGTGGGTTTCAAGCTGACATAGGCCTGTTCCAGGTGTTTGAAGTCAGGCTCGCTGCTGAGAATCTGATTGAAGGCCTTGCCGAAGCCCAGGTCAACCCGGAAGCCCACAGGGTCAGGGTCATGGGACATGGTCAACTTAGCCATGTTCAAGCTGAAGGCATTGGCGTCGTAATCGAAGTTCCGAAGCTGATTCCCGTTGGAACTATCGGGTGGATGATTGGCATTGAAGTTGTAATAGCCGTCGACAAGGCCACTGAAGTCAATTCCTCCAACACTCCAGATGGACGACGATGTGGCCGGGGATGTTGTTGCAGGCGCGGAACTGGACGACTGCGTTGGTGGCGACGTATCTTGTGCCTGCACATGCTGCGCCGTCAACAATATCCCTATACAGCATGCCAGCATCGTAATCCTTGCAGATGCGATCTTTATCATCGATTGAGCCATCGTCGGTATCCTTTCCATACTTAAATTGCTGTGACCGTGAAACGCAGATAGCAGGAAGTTCATGGAGAAGCAGAAGAGAGACTATAGGCATTACCGTCAGAGATTCACGGATGTTTCTAAATCCCGTCGACAATAGCGGCGAACAGGCTGATAAGTGTGTAAGTTGGGTATAGCACTTGAGCTACGGCATTCTTTGGGGATCAAAGTATTCGATGCGATGCATCACAAAAATTTATGGCTGTTGACTTTAAGGCGCGGCTATCTATACCTCATTGCAAGAGGTTGACACTGCGGGGATGTCTGATTGTTCAATCAGGATGGCCGCAAAGATAAGCCCAACTGGAATCAGGAGTTTTCGCAGGCAGTTTGACTGGATTAGAGTGATGGAGCTTGTTATTCGGGCAGACCGGCCGAACCTGGACCACCAACGTCCCGGACCGCAATCTCCAGAAACGCTTTTGTTGCCCGCGTCATCGATTTCTCCTTGAGATAGACGATGCCCAGATCACGCGTCAGTGTCAGCGACTCGACCTTCACAATCTCCAGCGTGCCTCGTTTGACCTCATCGGCGATATTGGCGCTTGGCAAAAAGCCAATTCCAAGTCCGGCGACGATGAAACGCTTCATGAGTTCGCCGCTCTCAACCTCCATCACTCCCTTGGGTTGAGCGTCCTTCATCCTAAAGATATTCAGGATCAGGTCGCGCTGCCGCCCTTGTTTCGGCAGTAAAAATGGGTGCTTCACAATGTCTCTTACCTCTGCACTCTTTATGGAATGCAACGGATGTTCCTTGGGAGCGGCAAGCACGAGTTCATCACGATGGATCGTCTCGACTGTGAATCGTGGGTCTTTCACAGGCAGAGAGACAATCCCGAAGTCAACCTCGCGATTCAGCAGCGCCTCGATCGTGCGCGCCCTCTCTGCCCGAACAATCTTCAGCGCAACGCGCGGATAGTATTTCTTGAACTCCACAAAGACATCCGGCAGAACATACAGGCTCGTCGACTCCTGCGCGCTGATGCCGACCTCGCCCCGCGGAGATCGAAGCTGTTCGGCCACCATCATCATCATGTGCCGCTGGCAATCGAGAGCATGTTCGGCAAACGGCTCAAAGACTCGTCCAGCTGCGGTAAAGGTCACCTTGCCACCCTTCCGGTCGAACAGCGTCTCCCCAATCTCGCGTTCCAGCGAGCGTATCTGCGCCGAGACAGCCGGTTGCGTAATGCGCAGCTTCTCCGCCGCTTTCGAGAAACTCTTCTGCCGCTGCACCTCGATGAACGTCTTCAGTTGTTCAAAGTCCATGCTGAAGCCTCCTTATCAATTCACCGTCACCAGCGCAATCTTCGCCAAATTCCGCACCCATCGCATCGGCTTCTTGTCTCCGCTGGCCACCAGTTTGATCTCCCCATCGTCTCCAAGATCCTTTCCGTTTACGGTGGTCGCCACAATCACATCGCCGTTATGGACCGCCCCTTGAATCTCTGCCCCGGAATAGACCACGAAATAATGGTCTGTTCCTTCTACTCTCAAGTAGCTGTGTAAGATTCGCTTCTGACCCTGCTTGTCGAAGGCTGCTCCATACTTCGCCAGCAGATCGCTCAGAGCTACACCGCTATAGGTCTCGTCCGTATTTGTGTGCGCGTTGTGGACGATCACCGTCTTCTGCGGCAGAGCGCGCAGCTCCGCCACCGATAGCGTCGTCGCCCGTCCCTCTACGTCAAGCGTCAGGCTCGTCGACAGGGTAGCCTTGGCATGAGCATGCTCGGGCATGGTCTGTCCCTGCGCCGAGCCACCGCTCAACATGACGCCAATAGCCGCGATCATCGCGTAGTTGACCCATCGAATCGCTTTCATTCCCACATCCTACCCTGCCGGATGCCCGGCTTCATCTGTTTTTCCTGCACAAGTTATACTTAATCCATGTCCAAAGTCCGCGCCGCCGCAGCTATCGCTAAGGGAATGAGCGTCACCCTCAAGGAGATCTTCCAGCCGACCGAAGTCGAGAACTATCCCGACGGCAAAGGTCCCATGCGCGGGGCCATCTTTCAGGAGCGTTTTCGCGGAAAGCACCAACTCCAGCGCGACGAGAACGGCCTTGAAAAATGTGTTGCCTGTTTCCTCTGCGCTGCCGCCTGCCCATCGAACTGCATCTACATCGAAGCCGCCGACAACACTGACGAGAATCGCATCTCTTCCGCCGAGCGTTACGCCAAGGTCTACAACATCGACTACAACCGTTGCATCTTCTGCGGCTACTGCGTCGAGGCCTGCCCGACCGACGCCATCACCCATGGACACGGCTTCGAACTTGCCAGCCTCAACGCCACCAGCCTCGTGATGCGCAAAGAAGATCTTCTCGTCCCCGCCCACAAACTTCCGGATGCTGTTCAGTCCGAGAAGGATGAAGCCGAAGCGCTCGCCTAGTATCTGGTTCCGAAGGCCTTTTCCCTTCTCCAAGCTTTAGCGCGAGGAGATGTGTGCTCTTTGTTTGTCGGCAATTTTTGCGCTTACTAACGGAAGCAGCAGTCTGAAAATGAGGGAATAAAGTGCTCCTCCGGAAGATGTTGAGATCCAGGACGGGGCAACTCTTTCCAGAGGAAAGAGATCACAATAATCCCGTTTAGAAGGCTGAATCGGTGAAGGGATCGGATAAGCATGGAACCATCTATCAATAAGCGCACCATCCTGCACGTCTGCCGCCGCGAGATGCTGCGTCCCTTGCGCGACCAGATCCTCCGCATCTCAGGCTTTGATGTCGATTCCACTCTCAGCCATACCGAAGGGTTGTCTATGTTCTGGGCCAAACCATACGATCTCGTTCTGGTCGATGTTGAAGGCGAGTCGGGAATCAGTGACGCGGAACATCTTTGCTCCGAGATCAGGACCGCCCAACCTGGACAGTGCGTTGCTTTTGTCTGCAACTGGCGAGTAGCCATTCTGACTGACTGCCCCGACGAGATCGTCCGTACCGAGTTCGACCCTGCCGCCTTTGCCGATGGAGTCCGCGACATCGTCGCAAAAAACTAGCGACGCGAAATCACCTTGGTTGCCGCGCAAAAGATGCACCCGCAGCCTGTCCGGGTGCATCTATTCAACAGCAAACGTACTTGCGGCGGCATCCGCATTGTGCTAAAAATTAAACATTCCAGTTTGCTCTCGGGCAAATTTGAATTTCATGAAGAGTGGTTGAGGGACGAGCCCTGTGACGCCACGACAACCGGCCTGAGCAATTCGGGCGACCGGTGTCAACTCTCTCCTGGTAACCGGGGAACATGAGATTCGGGGCGCACTTCTAAAATCTGCACCCCGCGATTTTCAGACTAACCTGCGCTGCACGTGGCCGAGCCCGTGGAGCAATCCGCGAGAGCAAGTCACAGTTTCAAAGACCCTCCTCCTCTCGGAGAGAGTGTAATGACTTATTCCTGTTCGGCGTATGAGCTGAAATGCAATGAGTGTGGAAAGCGGTTTGGCAACCAGCCGTTGTCTGCATGTCCCGATTGTCTGGCTCCCCTTGAGGTGGTCTACAATCTGGAAGCTGCGCGCGGCATCTTTACCCGCGAAGCCATCGCAGCAGGGCCACCCAGCATCTGGCGCTACGCCGCGCTTCTCCCCATCCCCGAAGGCCATCAGCCCGACCTTCCTGTCGGGTTCACTCCTCTGATCAAAGCCAATAATCTCGGCAAACGCATCGGCGCCACCAATCTTTATGTCAAGAACGACGCCGTCTGCTTCCCGACTCTCAGCTTCAAGGATCGCGTCGTCTCCGTCGCCCTGGCAAACGCCCAGCGCTTCGGCTTCGACACAGTCGGCTGCTCTTCGACCGGCAATCTCGCAAACTCCGTGGCCGCACAGGCCGCCCGCCTTGGCATCAAGGCCTGCATCCTCGTCCCGGCTGAACTCGAGGCCGCCAAGATCCTCAACACCCAGGTCTATGGCGCTCGCCTGGTGCGCATTGACGGCAACTATGACCACGTCAACCGTCTTTGCAGCCAGATCGCCGAAGAGTATAACTGGGGATTCGTCAACGTCAACCTCCGCCCCTACTATGCGGAAGGCTCCAAGACCGTAGGCTACGAGATCGCCGAGAAGCTAGGCTGGCGACTGCCTGATAACGTCGTTGTTCCCATGGCAGGCGGTTCATTGATCCGCAAGATCCGCAAAGCCTTCCATGAACTCATCTACCTCGGCCTTGTCGAAGAGAAGCCGGTCCGTTTCTTCGGCGCACAGGCCACGGGTTGCTCTCCCATCTCTCAAGCGGTCAAGCTTGGCAATGACTTTATCGAGCCGCAGCGGCCCAACACCATCGCCCGCTCGCTGGCTATCGGCAACCCGGCTGACGGTCCCGCTGCATCGCAGATGATCCGCGCCACAGGCGGCTGGGCCGAGGATGTCTCCGATGTAGAACTCGTCTCTGGCATCCAGGAACTCGCCGAATCGGAGGGCATCTTCACCGAGACTGCGGGCGGCGTCACCACTGCTGTCACGGCTCGGCTCTACGCCAGCGGCCGCATCTCTCCCGACGAACTCACCGTTGCCTGCATCACTGGCAACGGCCTTAAAACAACTGACGCACTGGCCGGACACTACCGGGAAGAGCGTGCCGTTCGCCCACGCCTGGCTGACTTCGATGCCTACCTGCGCGAGCTTGACGGCGTCGCCGAACCGGAACTGGCAGTTGCAGGAGGCAATCATGGCAATTAAAGTAACCCTTCCCGCCGCCTTCACCCGCCACACCGATGGCCGCAAGCAATTTGACTCCGCCGCCCAGAATCTCCCCGGCCTGATAGCCGATATAGATCAGACGTTTCCCGCTCTCGGCACTCAGATTAAGGGCGATGACGGCAAGCTTCGGCGTTTTATCAACATCTACGTCAATGACGAAGACATTCGTTTCCTCGGCGGCGAAACCTACGCCTTCCAGGACGGCGACGAAGTGATGCTTATCCCCTCCATCGCCGGCGGCACAATCTAAAACTGTTCGGAACATCTAAAAAGATACAGGTAAAAAGATAAAGGCGACCAGAGATCTCTGGTCGCCTTCTTGTTGGCCAAAATAAGAGGGTGTATATTGCTTTGTTCCAATACAACGGATAAGACCTGTCGCATCTCTTGGTAGTATCCGGAAATTTTCTGAGGAACCTGGGAAGATTATGAGGTTGAGGTTGCTTGCTCTGGTCTCCATGACGCCAGAGCAAGCGGATTGGCGATGGCACGACTTCTGCCAACCGGTTTATTTGAGATCCCCAGATTGAGGCCGATCAAGGGATAGCAGTAAGGACATACGTTTGGCCTGCCTTGGTGTCGAAGCTGATATCAGCGTTGTCCTCACGCTTAAACGTGACGCGATTGCCGCTCGCAGTGCGAACCGTAGCGCCTGCAATTGCGGGATAGCGAACAGTGAGTGGACCGCCAGCCCGGGAAAGAATTTCAAAACGATCCGCATGTCCATGCGACCACTTTGCCGAGACCTCGAAGGCGCCGCGAGCGAGCAGGCCGCGATAGCTTCCTGTTGGCCACTCCTTCGGCAGGGCAGCCAGAGGCGCGACCACTTCCTCGTGGCTTTGCAGTAGCATTTCTCCAACGCCGGCAGTCACACCGAAATTGCCGTCGACCTGGAAGAGCTTCGTTGTGGTGGAATCCCGGTGGTTGTTCCACAGGTTGTACATCGCGTGATGCGACTGCCAGGTGCGATAGCAGGCATAGGCTTGGTTGCCGTCTCCAGTACGCGCCCATGTGGCCAACCGCTGAGCCACAGCCCATCCTGGCAGGCCGGCGGTAAGTCCGCGGCCTTCCAGGGAAACCTTCGCCGCTGCCAACCAGGCTGGCGTCGTCGAATTAATCAACTGGCCAGGATAGAGTCCAAGGAGCTGAGACATATGCCGGTGGTGAGGATCCCCTATCGATCCATAGGTAGTTTCCTCGCGATATTCCTTGATCTGTCCTGAATCGCCGATCAGAATTGGGTCGAGCCTGGGCAGCTGTGCCTCGAGAACGGGAATCAATGGGTCGTGAATGCCGAGGATCTGAGCCGCCTTGATGGTGTCGCGATAGTTTTCATAGATCATCTGTTGGTCAAACGTCGTGCCTACCGTCTGCAAACTGCTGGCGTTTTCAGGTGACGACGAAGGTTTGGCGAGCAGCTTGCCGTCAATATCCTGCACGAACCGCGATAAGAAGTTCGCCTGTCCGCGCATGGCCGGGTAGACGACTTCGCGAAGTAGTTTTTTGTCTCGCGTGAAATCGTAGTCGTCCCAGAACAGCATCGTGGTCCATGGACCGGTGCCGAACCCGGAATGACTGGATTTACCGCGACGCTCGAACGGGCGCATGGAATTGCCTAGCGCCCAGCCATTGTTCCCGTCGACAGCTAAGCCGGAAGGGTGATATTGGGTGAGGTACTTCTTCGCCAGGGCTTGGTGAGCAGGAAGATAGGCTCGATAGAAATCGATATAGGGATCAAACAACTCCGGCAGGTTGGTGTTGAACGCAAGCCAGTAGTTCATCTGCTCGTTCACGTTGTGCCAGTAGCCTGCCGTCCACGGAGGATCCTGATAGACGTTCCATACGCCCTGTAGGTTTGGCGGCAACGCTCCAGATCGGGATGAAGAGATCAGCAGATAGCGACCGAACTGGAAGGCCAACTCGTCCAGGTAGGCGCTTGATTCTCCCGATCGAACGGCATCGATCAGCTTGTCAGTGGTGATCGACGGCATCGGGGTGTCGAGACTGAAATTTACCCTGTCATAGAGTTTTGTGTAGTCAGCCTCATGGCGCGCGAGCAGATCTTTATAACTGTGCGTCGCTGCCGCGGCAATGATGTCGCTGACCTTCTGATGGGGATCAGGAAAACCCTTGAGCTTGTCTAACCGATCGGTAGCCGAGAACACCTGGGGATTGCCGATGGGATAATTGGTGCCGACTGCAATCAGAATGACTGCACTGGTAGCACCTCGCACGCTAATGGAGCCACCGCCAGAATTCGTCGCTGTTAGTGTTCCACCCTGAGGGATTACCTTGAACTGTCCCTCGAACTTAATTCCGTAATAGTCCATCGTTCCCGCCAGGGTGATGGTATTGCCGTCAGCCTTGACTGTGCCGTGCTTGCCGCGGTTGTCGCCTTTGGCATGACGGAAATCGGCAAGATAGGGAATTGTGGGATGGAGTGTGAACTCCAGAGCGCCGTCCTTCGAGGCGCGCAGGTGAATCACGAATACCTTATCTGGGTAGCTGGCGAAATATTCCCTCTGATAGCTCACGCCCGCATTGTCGTAGGAAACATGGGCGGTCGCGGTATTCAATACCAAGTCCCGCGAATACTTGCTGGGTGCCGTGTGTGGAAACTCCAGAAAGACTTCGGCAAAGTTATTCAAGCCGCCGATCTTGTCCGTTGGAGCGTCTACAAGGCTGTTTTCGGTAATCTGCAGACGGTCCTGCTGTACACCGCCAAATAGATTCACACCCATATAGCCGTTGCCCAGCGGCAGCGACTGACTGACCCATCCATCATTGTTATTGGCAGCGGGACTGTTATACCAGAGGCGTAATGGAGCTTCCGAACGGTCCGTAGTCGCGGTTACAGAGCGGCTCACGCGAACAACCTGCGAGAGGCCGGCGGGCATTGGAAGCAGGGTAACAACAGCTAAAACGATCAGCCGCATGGAAAGTGATGCCTCTTCGGAACATTCGGAAAAATCGCTTGGCAAGCTAACTCCTTTATGGCGTATCTTGATTTTCCGTTCGTTCATGTAATTTTATTTGCGAATTATAAATTTTGTGAACGAATGGAATCTAATGGGGTCTTGTCAAATACGGTGCGGAGTTGAGCAGCGCTGCTCTAAATTCGGAGCCAGGATGGAAATCTATGGAAACAGGGTCAACGGAATACTGCGTTCGGCTCTCGCCTGTAGGATGTACGCAGGGAATGGCATTTTCTCCCTTCTGGAGGGGTGGAACCCAACAAGTCCACCCACCAAAGAACAAGCCCCCCGACAATGATCGGAGGGCTTTCTTTATGACACCGGTGTCAGATGTTCCCTGATGAAGCGGATTCAGTTCTGCTCCGCGTATGCGAACCGCGCGGTCTATCCGCGTTCGCTTGGATGACCGCCCAGGCTTCACAAACGCTTGGAGCAGACCGCCATATATATCGTGATCGAGGGAATGGCAGGAACGACGAGTGTCGTGCTCATGGTCGAAATGCCTAGCACACGATTAGCACAACCATCGCCCTCTATTTCTCCGCCCTTTTACTTTCAACAGCTTAGAATTTGGAGGCGCGGGTCGGGATCGAACCGACGCATAAAGGTTTTGCAGTTTTTGCAGTTACATCTAACCAGTTGATAAAACTGGGCTTTTTCGTCGAATGCAGTGCCTGCAGAGGGGTGCTTTTAGTATGGTTTTGTACCTTATTGGCTGCCAATTGGATGCCATAAGTTTTTCGCTTCGATCAAGGTTGAGGTCGGTGCCGAATTTCGGTGCGCGAAATGATGCGTCTCAGAGGTCGGTCAGGAAGGGAACTGGCCCCGCCATAGTATCCCTAGACCGAGAGCGTTCGCCTTAACTCCGTGGTTTTTTCGATCAGCCTGCTCAGCTGCCGCATGACGGTGAAATAAGAGGGAAATCCTCTTATTGGACTTTCTTGGACCTCGGGCAATATTCATAAAATTCGTAAATCATTGAAAAGATTTGGTGAACCTGATTGGAATTTAATGATGCTGTCTTCTATGCCATAACGGAAGCCAACTGCAACTCATTGAAACCAGATGGTACAGACCACACTCTACACCACTGATTACACGGGAAAATCACCTTCTTGGACCTTTTCTGGACCTCTAATCGACACCAAATTAAAGGGGAGGCATATCTTATCGGTCCACTCCAAGAAAAAATCCGTTCTGTGCTTAACTGAAGCGATGTAGCTGGTGGTCGGAGACCGGATCGAACCGCGATGCAGGTCTTTTCAAAGGCTGCCGGACAATTCAGCTCAGTGGCGCGAGATCAGCGAATGTCTTTTGAAAGAGCTATGTCTATCGATGAAAGATCCACAGAGTCGGAGAGCTAACGATTTTAGAATCAATATACATTACCTCCGACAATGTAAATTGTCGTTGGGAATCTTTGTTGCTAGCCTGAATTCATCAATTTTGCAGCAACTGGTACAAAAAGATCGGGCAGACCATCCGGCTGCATTGCTATTTTGTGATCGAGCTAAAAAACGGGGCCTTTAAGCCAGAATACGCGGGAAAATTGAGTTTTTACCTCTCAGCGGTGGATGCGACGATGAGGACGCCGGTCGATGGTCCAAGCATCGGAGTCCTGATTTGCGAAAGCCGCAGTGGTCCTACCGTGGAATACACGTTGCAGAACCTCAATCGCCCGATCGGCGTTTCGACCTACCGAGCCACCCGCGAACTTCCCGAACCACTTCAATCTGAGGTTCCATCCATCGAAGACCTGCAAGAGGTGGTCGAAAAGTTACGCAAGGAACTGAACGAGACCCGCCAGGCGCAAGAAATGGATGTGGAGGAGCCATGATAAGACACTGGTCTTTATCCAAAGGCGAATCGCTACCTGTAAGCGAATCGCCTACAGGGTCATGAGTACCGCACTGGCTCTGCGCGAGCAACCGGCAGGGAACTGGGCCGTATCCTGTAGCTCCAGGGTCAACTCATTCCCATCCTCATCATCATGAGCCTCTAACGCACATTCACGAGCATTACCCTGACGCTCACTATCAGCATGAGCACAGCAATATGACTGACCCGGCGCGTCTAAGCTAAACTAAGGCGTGGCATTCTGGGCCAAAAGCGTTTCGCTTCACGACGATGCTTTCTGAATATTCCTCTGGCCAAGACAGGAGGCATCGCCGCCCTGATATTGCGGGGAATGCCTTTAGCATTTCGGCCGGCGTCGGCTTCATCGCGCTGTTCTGCATCGCGGTGCTCAACGGCATCGTCTTGCTGACGTACGTCCGAGAACTCCGGCATGGGGGCCTGTCCATCGCGAATGCTGGGGAGCAAGGGGCTGAAACACGGCTCAGACCCGTACTGATGACGGCGCTGGTTGCGAGCCTCGGATTCATCCCAATGGCAATCTCACACGGCGCTGGAGCAGAGGGAACGTCCGGATTTCAAGCGCACGGACCCAGCCCTAAGTGCGGGGGAAGTCATTCGATAGTGGGAAAGCCGTCATCTGTTCTTTAACCTTGTCGTCGGATGTACAGGCCTGCTCACCTGCTGTCTATTGATCGTTTGTGCGTTTATGGCTGATTCACAGCCTTGGCTCGAGGGCCAATCCGGGACGCGCACTTTGGTCAGTTACCAAAGATGCGGCCCGATTACTACCAGTTTGCCGTAATCTTGGCCCGTGCGGTTCCTGCCTATCCTGCTCATGTTGGCCGTTTATCCGTCGTCCTACCTATCGACTGATGTTTGCTGGATCACATGCCCGCACCGCTACCGCACGCGGGTAAGCTCTAAAACGACTGCATATGGGCATCCTGAAGTGAGGCAACCGGGAGTAGCAGTCTCGAACCTCTTGTTACTGGGTCTCAACCTACAAGGATATTTATGAAGATCTGTTTTAGCATGTTGTCCCTCGCGCTCCTTGCCCTGTCCGCCGGTGCCGTCGCCAAGGCCGACACGGTCAACACCGTCACCACGTACAGCTACACCGGAAAGCCGTTCACCATTGCGGAAGGCCCGTACACGACCAGCGACTATGTCACGGGCTCCTTCTTCGCTCCGACGCTCGCCCCGAACCTCAACCACGCCCTGCTGGACGTGTATTCCTTCAGCTTCAATGACGGCGTGCAGACGCTCACCGGAGCGTACGAGATCCTCGGCAGTGTTTCCACGGACTCCAACGGCGCACTCACCAGCTGGGACCTGTTCCCCGGCATGAACACCAATGCAGGCTTCTGCTCGATCGAGGAAGGTGCGGACAGAGACTTTCCCGGTACGCAGTGCGAAAACACTGGGTACTACAAGGACGGGTTCGCAGAGAACGGCTTCAGCTTCGGCCCCGCGGATCCGAACGGCACCTGGACCTACCAGACCTCTGTGACCCCGGAGCCGTCGTCCATTGTTCTGTTTGGAACCGGACTGGCCGGCATTGTCGAGTACCGCCGCCGCCGCCGCGCTGACCTGCCCCCGGGAATCTCTACCAAGTAGACCTGGAGTTCTCTCGTAGATTGAACAGGAGTGGCCTGCCCGGTCTTTTGTACCAAGTGAAGAGTTAGTGTAACGCTAACGTTGTTGATGGTAGCCGCCGTCGGGGGTGTGGGACGTGGGAAGCGCTAAGCGCTTTCCACGTCTCCATACCCCGTGCTATTGGAGGCCAGCCAAGCCTCAGGCGCCGGCGGTCTGTAGCCCAGAGAAGAGTGTGGTCGGACAGTGTGGCTCTGTTGCAAACTCTTTGAGGACGCGTGAGAATGGGCTGACCCGAGCGGAGCCGACCATGTCAGAGTTCAAGTGGCGTCAATTCGAAGGCGAGACTATCCTTTGGGCGGTGCGCTGGTAATTTCGATCGCAAGCAGCTTCGAGTTATAAACGGTTAGAACGTTTTCGATGAGGGATCCGTCCCGACAGATCTTTGCTTATGATCGGATCCTTGAAAGCCCACCGCATCATCTCGATCTGTCGCTGGCTATCTTCGTTCAAGTGAATCACTGGCTGCATGGATTGCGGACTGAAATCGTCGCCGGGTTCAATGAAAGTCTCATCCAGTCCCACTGCCACGGCGAACGCCTCTGCGATTCGCTGTTTGTCAGAGCGTCGTTTGTATCTTCCACACATGGTTGAGTTTCCCTCACGACTTTGCGCGGGTCTTTGTCATCGCGCATGGCTACAAACTTCGTGTGCCGAAGATGATCCGCGCCTGTCCATTCCAAAAGTCGAACTGCGCCACCGCCTCGGGACGAAGCCAAACGCAGTCATTCATCTTCTCCGCCGTGAGTCCCTGTCCCCAACGGCCAGCTTGTTTCTCCGGCAGATTTACGAAGGGACACTTAGCAGTCTTCAGTCCTTTGATCTGTTCGAAGACAACGCGGCGGGTTGCAGGAACGAAGCCGGCACGAACACGGGCGGCATACTGAAGGCCTTTTCCTTGATAAAAGCCGATGACGAGAGAGTCGAAGCCCTGCGTGCCAGGAATGTAGCCGCCGATAACGAACTCCTGACCGAGATTGATGCGGTGCTTCGACCACGCCCCGGTCCGTTGGCCGGGCTGATATACGCTATCAGACTTTTTGGCGATAATGCCCTCAAGCCCGTGTGATCGGACAAACTGCAGCATCTCCGTTGCCGTCTGGTTGGATACTTCCGATAGAGCAACGTGCTCGGCTGGTTTGATCACAGTGCGCAAGATCTCTCTGCGCGCCGATAAAGGAAGCATTGTGAGATCTCGGTTCTTGTGTACCAGGATGTCGAAGGCATAGTAGGTGATCTTCTCTTCCGCTGAGCGAAAGTTTTGCAGCATGTTGAAGTCGGGGCGACTATCGGAACTCAGGGCAACGAGCTCTCCATCGATGACCGTTCCATTGGCGAGACCTTTCAGGGTCGTGGCGATGTAAGGGAACTTTTTGTTCATAATGTTCCTGTGTCGCGAGTACAGCGTCATCTCTTTTTGTGTCTGAACCACTTCAAGCCTGTATCCGTCAAGCTTCAACTCATACGTCCACTCGGGGCCCTCGGGCACCTCCGAGACAGGCAGGCACTCCATTGATTCGATGAAGGTAGCGGTTCGTTCGGAAGTGCCTTCCTGGCCATCCTGGACTCCTGAGGTAAGTACAACCTTGGTTGGAACATATCTGTCTTAAGTTCAGATGCTTCAATTCAAAGGGCATCTGAAGGAGAATAAATGGCCGACGACAAGAGCAATCGCGGTCCGGCAGACCGGGCCAGGATCAACATCCACGAAGCATATGAAGTCGAGTATTGGAGCAAAGAACTAGGGGTCGACCCAGAACGTTTGCGTGAACTGGTCGGCAAGCATGGGGTGATGGCTGCCGACATTCGCAAAGACCCTGGGTAAGTAAAAGCAGGCGGGTTTTAGTTAGCCGCCCAAACTCTTTTCCTCTTTCTTCTCGTTCTGTATCAGATGCTTAGCGAAGAATGCACAACTCTTAAGGGGAAGAAACCTCGGGCAGCTGGAGTCGCCGGTCAGGACTATCTGCGCCCAGCAGCAGTAAGGGCAGGTGTCATACCCAAGGACTATCAGGGCCGCTTCGGCTGGCATAATCTTCGGCACTCCCTGGCAACGTTCTTCGCCGCCAACGAGGTCAATCTGCCAGTGATTCAAAGCATCCTAAGACACGCCAAGCCATCGACGACTGCGATATATACCCATCGAGTTAATGCGGCTCATATGGCGGCACAAGAGAAGTTTCTTAACGCGATCAATGTGACAGCGAGCACTGTTGGGCTGAACCTTGGGTTAGACAAGGGAGAAATAGGCGGCTGGAGGACCGCTAAATTGTTGAAATAATTGGTGGACCCTGATCGGGATCGAACCGATGACCTCTTCCATGCCATTTTGGTTGCGGTCTCAACTGATTGAAATTGCTCGACATCAACCGCGATATAATACAGCAGGATATATATATTTTTCCCGCTATTGGACCTTTAATGGACCCTGCGAAGCACGCTCTTGGATAAGCGAATCCGCGGTTAACACTTGGTGAACAACCGCTGGCCAGAAGCGGTCTGAAGCAATATCCGGCCCGCAGTCGACGTTTCTCGTGGGTATTAGGATCTCAGTTTGAGACTCGTTCTATGGAGAGCACCGGGGACCGAGAACCTCTTTCTGGTCTTGCGCTGGACTTCATAGAGATAGGCCATCGGGTGACGATTGAGGGTGTCCTGCCGAGACTTCAGATATCGATTTTTCACGCCAAGCAGCCTGCCAATTGTGCTGATACCACTACCCAGTACTGTGAAGAGCGGGCTCAACAGATGATGCGCTCGCAACCACAGGAACAATGATTCGCCGACTACGGTGAACGATCGCCAGTGGGAGCAGATAGTCGAGATCAATTCAACTTCTGGTATATTTCGTACGGAAACGAGGGCGCGTAGCCTCGGTTGCCACATTGATATCACGCTTCACGTCACGTTTTCTGTACCACTTCAATCTTCTGCTTGGGAGTTCCATGAGCATTAGCGACTTTCTGCCTATTTCTGTCTTGTCTTCACTCAAGCGACCCCTTAAGCTGATTTTCTTGACTATTGGCATTGTCCAGTTCTGTTCCGCACAGACGCCTACGCTGCTCAATCTGCCAACCTCGATAAATAGCAACACGACCGCTCCCTATTTGACTGCACAGCAGAATGCCCATGAACAACTTGGCCTGGCTACCGGGTCCATCCACCTTTTTATTCCCGCGGTGTCCTTGCCGCAGCGAGGGGGCCGTTCGCTCGATCTCGGCTTTGTGTACAGTAACAACACCAGCAGCCTCAAGGAGACGGCCGCCGCTTTTACGTCTTTTTATCCCGATGAAAGCGGAACCAACGTTTCCCTGGTTCCGACGCAACTCGTCATTTCCGCAGTCGAGGGTTCGTCTCCCCCTTGGGGCCCTGTACATCCAAACCTTCCGACCCTGAATGCCGACCTCACTTTTGCGGGTTCCTCCTACCCTCATTCGGTTGGAGATGTCAGTGGTAATCCACAGAATGTGGTGGGGCCTATCTACTGCGTGCAGAACTGGAGCTTCACCGGACAGGATGGGAATGTGCATCCTTTTCACGGACGCCGGGACTGTACGCGCTCAGATGCGATTCAAGGGGAAACCGCTGGTATTGTGCTGACGGGGCAGGCAACCGACAGCTATGACGGTTCCGGTTATATGCTCGACGCCACCAATGCGGCAGACATCAAAGTCATTGGCCCAGACGGCGTGGTCTATCACTTTAACGGATACACTTCTCCTCCCCAGGCCACATCCTTTGATGATGACTTGGACCGGACTTCTCTCTTCTTCTACGCAAGAGTGGCCAGTTCCATTGTCGACACAAACGGAAATACTATTTCCATTAGCACCCAAAATGGGGCATATACCGTCCAGGACACGGTGGGTCGCACGATAAATGTGACGCCGCAATCGATTACCTATACGGCCATGAACGGCTCGTCCAGTCAAAGCGTCACAGCTTTGGAGGCATTGGGATCTGGCAGCTCAGAAACGGTCCCGTGGCCCATTCAATACGCCGCTGGCAAACCATGCTCGTATAATCCACCAGCAAGCTATCCGGCTCCGCCGCCTGCCACCGTGTATTACGAGGGCCCTGGATATTCATCGAGTTCCGGCCCCGACCCCAACACCTATCCTGCCAGCAGTTCTTTGTCGGTAACATTGCCTAACGGTGAACAATATATTTTAACGTTTGATGTAGCCGGGCAGATCAGTAAAATTCAGTACCCCAGTGGAGGATATACCCGGTACGATCATGAATATAAATCGCTTTCAAATGAAAACTTTGGTGATGTGAGCTGTCAGGTGCCAGGGTCTATCCTGTTAGCAAAACATGAGTGTGATGCCGCAGGTGGGGATTGCACTCAGACGCCTTCAACGCTTCATCTGGGCGACTCCTGTACGCCTGGAACGCCGGTTGGAGGTGAGGCAACGACATGCTATAGCGGTCAATACCTAGTTTATGGGTGGGAGGGTCTTGACGTCGACGATCCTATGGGAAACAGGACCCATTATGACTTTTCCGAGGGTAGGATCACCTCAAACCCCTTCGATGGCGGGGACTATCTGCCACCTTATGAGTTTAGCCGAAAGTATTATTCGGGAACGTCCACCTTGCTGAAGACGGTCACGACCGACTACACAAACACTTCCAGCTGTCCACAATCGACAACCTGGGCAGAACCTTGCACCATCACAACAAGCTACAATGACGCCTCTTCGGCTCCGTCGAGCGCCGTCACGATGCAATACGATGTATCATCGGGCATTTCCAACCCAACGCAAATCCAGGAGACGAACTTCTTGGGGAATGTGGTCCGTACTACGGTGAACACGTGGGAGCATGGGGGGATCTACGCCGACACCGCACCGCCCAGCGGGGCATTGAGCCATATTCTCGACCGTCTGGAGTCAAAGACGATCAGCGATGCCGTCACTGGTCAATCGCACACTTTGGGCTATACCTATGATGGGCACGCCAATCTGCATATAGTCAAAGTAACTGCTTCCGATGCTGCCTCAACCACAACGCAATATGGTTACAACGACTATGGAGATCGTATTCAGGCCATTGACCCGAAAGGGAACCAGACGAACTATGGATACTCGAACCCATTTGAGGATTCGGCTTGCAGTGCGGTGACGGATTCTGCGGGAGTACCGAGCAGCATCACGAATGCATTGGGCCGGACGACGGTGCTCTCTTATTATTCCTGCAGTGGCCAGATGGCAAGCAGCACGGACCCGAATGGTGCAGTGTCTAACTTTACTTACGATACGCTGGGTCGCAGCCTTTCAAGGAGCGTGCAAGGCAGCAACAATGTGCTTGCTGCCCAAGAGTCCTACAGCTACAAAGATACCGCTCCGTTGACCGTGACCCACACTGTTGCGAAATACAGTACGAGTCAGATCACAACCAAGTATGTGCTCGACGGCCTGGGCCGTCTGCATCAAACGCAGCTCATGTTGGACTCGAACGAAGCAGACTATGTGGACAAAACCTATGATGCTCTGGGTCGCGTGGCTTCCGTATCGAATCCTTACCGCAACATCTCGGACCCCACTTACGGCGTTACTCTCTACAACTATGATGCCTTGGCGCGAGTCACGTTACAGACCCAACCAGACGGCAGCAAGCTGCAATGGTGCTATGACGGAGCGGCAAGTACGGGTCAATCCAACTGTCTTCCTAGCAAAAGCTCGAAATCCGGAGTCACTTGGGAAGATTTTTCAGATGAGAGTGGGCGCCATTGGCAGAGAGCCCACGACGCATTGGGGCGACTGGTTGCCGTGATGGAACTCGGTAAGGACGATAGTAGCTTTAGTTTGGAAACAGATTACACCTACAGTGGTCTGGGCAACTTGCTAACGGTCAGTCAGCAAGGAGCTTCCGGAGAGATTCCTCGTGCCCGCAGCTTCACTTACGACTCATTGTCACGCTTAATTACTTCAACCAATGCGGAGAACAAAACGATCTGCTACGGGATCTGGTCGGGAAGCAACTGCGTCTACGGTTATGACCTCAATGGGAATCTCCTTAATAGGACGGATGCACGCGGTATAGTAACTGCGTATTCCTACGATGCTCTTAGCCGACTGATCAGCAAGAGCTTCTCTGGAGAGACGAACCCGGATGGGACGCCTTCGGCTCATCCTACGCTGACGAGCTGCTACTCATATGATGCAGGTTTTGGAGCTGGATCCAACTCGATCGGTCGGTTGACCGGGGAGTGGACGCAAGCGGGCAGTTGTCCTGCAAGTGCACAGGACATCCCTCCTTCTGCAATGAGCTGGAAGAATGGGATTTCTTATGATGCGATGGGACGGCTCACAGACGAGATTCAGTGCCCCGTTGCACCCTGCCTGGCGCCGAGTCCAATGCACTACAGCTACGACCTGGCTGGCAACGTGACTCACCAGGGGAATGGACTCGCGAATTCCCAGTCTCCTCAGATCGGCTGGACAAACAGTTACGACGATGCCAGTCGTTTGAAGCAGATCGTGAGCGATTGGAGTGATCCTGGACATCCCGCTACTCTGTTTAGAGCAGATACCGATATAAACATTAACGGAGTATCCCATGCTCCTTATGGTCCCTTTGGTCTCACGGCAGCACAATACGGCATCAGCGAAACTGATGGAACTGTCGCGCTTGCCGAACAGCGCGACTATGATAACCGCGGGCGCTTGATCACAAAGAATATCTTTGGCTCAAATAGCCCGACAATAATTACGACGGCAACATCTGTGGCAGCAAACCCCACGACCTTCAATACGGCATCCGCAACAACCATTGTGATTAACGTGAACTGTAATTCCGCTTGCGGTCTAGTCGACATTCATGTCGACACAGTCGATCTGGGAAATCAGACCCTAGATACGAATGGAAGCATATCCGTTTCATCTGCGTCCTTTCCTATTAGCGCTCTTTCGATTGGACAACATGCCGTTATCGCGCAATACCTTGGCGACAGCACGCATGCACCATCGTCCGGACAAACCACTTACACAGTGACGTCATCTAGCCAATTTTTGACCCTCTCTATGAGCAACAACGCATTTACTGTTGGCGAGAACTCGAGGATCCAGGTTCATGCCGCCTGCAACTCAGCTTGCGGTTCAGTCACTTTGAGTGTTGATGGCCAGACCTGGCGCGTATGGAATCTGGATTCTGCAGGAAATCTAGTATTGGATAGTTGGTTTTGGGAGGATATAAGTCCAAATTTCAGCAATGTGGGCCAACACGTTCTGGTTGCTCACTTTAGCGGCAATTCGACTTATCCCGCTTCCGATAGCGATGGCTATTCCTACACGATTCAGAGTGTTGGAACCCAGCAGGCTGTTCCCTCGCTCACAATGAGCAGTATTTCATTCACATCGGGTGATAACTCGCATATCAGCATTCATCATCCCTGCAACTCGGCCTGCGGCCAGATCGTGTTGAATATCGACGGCAACTTCTATCGCAATTTACAGCTTGATGGCAGCGGTAACGCATACGTCGATACATTCTGGTGGTGGACTCCTCTGTTTACTGTTGGAAACCATACCATGACGGCTCAGTATCTGGGCAATCACACCTACGCTCCTGCAGACGCCACGCCAGTTAGCTTCACGATTCAAAATATTGGAACTCAGCAGGCTACGGTGTCGTTATCTATTCCTGCTGCATTTGGCCCTGGCAGCGCCACCCCCTTAGTTGTGCAGGTCGATTGCAACTCTGCTTGCGGCGTAGTGCAATTGACTGTAGATGGAAATGAATGGCGAACGTGGAATCTTTATGCGAATGGCACGCTAAGCATAGATGCGCTGCACTGGCCACCCCCCCTACTTACTCCCGGAAGCCATACGATAAAGGCCCATTTCTACGGAAATGCCACATACGCACCCGCTGATAGCGCACCTCAAACCGTTACTGTAGCGAAGTTTTTGACTCTCTCCATGAGTAACAACGCATTTACTGCTGGCGAGAACTCGAGGATCCAGGTTCATGCCGCCTGCAATTCAGCTTGCGGCTCCGTTACGTTGAGTGTTGATGGTCAGACTTGGCGTGTATGGAATTTGGACTCTGGAGGGAATCTAATACTCGACAGTTGGTTTTGGGACGATATAAGTCCAAATTTCAGCAACGTGGGCCAGCACGTCCTCGTTGCGCACTTTGGCGGCAATTCAACTTATCCCGCTTCCGACAGTGACGGTTATTCCTACACTATTCAGAGTGTTGGAACCCAGCAGGCTGTTCCCTCGTTCACGATGAGTAGTATCTCATTCACGTCAGGTGATAACCCTCATATCAGTCTTCACCATCCCTGCAACTCGGCCTGCGGCCAGATCGTGCTGAATATCGATGGCAGCTTCTACCGCAACTTGCAACTTGACAGCAGTGGCAACGCATACATCGATACATTCTGGTGGTGGACGCCTCTATTTGCTGTTGGAAACCACACCATGACAGCTCAATATCTGGGTAATCACACCTATGCTCCTGCAGATGCCACGCCAGTTAGCTTTGCGGTTCAGAATATTGGAACTCAGCAAACCACGGTGTCATTATCTATTCCCACGGCATTCGGTCCTGGCAGCGCCACTCCCTTGGTCGTGCAGGTCGATTGCAACTCTGCTTGCGGCGTGGTGCAACTAACCGTTGACGGAAATGAATGGCGGGCGTGGAATCTTTATGCGAACGGCACGCTGAGCATAGATGCGCTGCACTGGCCAACACCTTTGCTCACTCCCGGGAACCATACGATCAAGGCCCATTTCTATGGCAATGCTACATACGCACCCGCGGACAGCGCACCTCAAACCGTTACTGTAGCCCAATAGGTACGTGTAAGTCTCTTCCGAGACACGAGTATTTACATCTTGAAGAGGTAAAAATATATGAAGACTTTTCTCTCATTCAGAACATTTAGCAGGTTAATGTGCTTAGCTCTCCTCTGTTCAGCGACGGTAGGATATTCGGCTGATCCGCCGCCCATGGATTCATTGTCGTTCACCATAGCGAATGGAGCCTGTTTACCTACCACAGCTTCTGTTCATGCAGGACGCGTAGCGGTTACAGTTATGTTGTCATCATCGACTCCGCAAAGTATATCGCTCATTATGACTGGAATGGATGAAAAGCATCTCTTTGAACACACCCAATCAGGGACCTCTGAGGTTTGGTCGACGTTAATTACCTTACCTGCAGGATCGTATCAACTGATTAATTCAGTTGGGACCAGTAAGTGCATCGTTACGGTCAATTGAGTATGCCAGAAGAGAGATGTATCAGCTTTTCAGATTTTCTATGCAATAAAGCAGGAGATCATGTAAATGAAACGAGTCAAATTGATGGCATTGGCGGTATTTGCCGCATGCTCTTCCACACTATGGTCTCAGGCAGTAAATTTGTACAGTTATACGGTTCCAAGCGGCGGTTATGCTTCCAACAGCAATTTGGCGAATTACAGCGATTCAATGACCGGAACATGGTCGAACCAATATGACGGCCTCAATCGCCTGACGAGCACTACGTCAAGTGCAGGCCCTTATAATGGCCTAAACATCCAATGGCAGTATGATTCTTTCGGAAATCGCTTGAGCCAGACACCCACAGGATCGAATGCAAGCCTGCCTCCGGCGACGACAATGCGATACGAAGATGGCTCAAATCGGATCACCAGTTCCTCTATTCCTGGGGTCGATTCCACCGTGTATGACAATGCCGGCAACCTCCGCTTCGATGGATTGAATGCTATCGCATACGACGCCGAGAGCCGCGTCTGCGCCATTAAAAATTTCAGTGGAGCGATAACGCAATATCTTTATAACGCTGAAGGTCAACGGGTTGCTAAGGGATACTCCGCATCTGGATCTGGGCTGGTCTGTCCAACCCCGGGAGATTTTGTCGCTACTGAAAAATATATTTTAGGGCCGTCAGGAGAACAGATCACGCAATTTGTGACAAGACCCGACGGTTCGGATGTCTGGCAGCACACCAATGTGTATGCAAATGGCCAGTTGATCGCAACGTACGACCAGGAAGGTTCCCAGCAACTCCTACATTTCCAGATTTCTGATCCCTTGGGTACGAGGCGTGTGCAAACCTCCGCCTCGGGCTCCGTGGAGATCTCCTTTTTGAATCTTCCATATGGCGATGGCTTCAATCTTGGCGGTTCAGGTCAAGACGCAACACAACAGCATTTTACCGGCAAAGAACGGGACTCAGAATCAGGGCTCGACTACTTCGGGGCCAGATACTATGCCTTAAGCATGGGAAGGTTCTCCAGTCCTGATCCAGTCCTGTCTACTCCTCTGCACATTCTGAATCCTCAGCGATGGAATAAGTATGCGTATGCGATTAACAATCCCCTTTCATATACAGATCCAGATGGCCGCGATGCGGTTGCGGTGAACTTTAGTAAGGAGATCCCAATTGTCGGGCATCAAGGGATCATGTCTGTACGCGCTGACGGCACTGCTACATACGCCCGCTTTGGCCCGGTAGGTGGTAGCAAACCTACTGGTGAAGGATTAGTACAATCCTTCACTCTCACCACAAGGGTTCAGTTTGATGCAAACGGACAACCTACAGCCAATTCTCTAAACGCTCTTAAAACTGAGCTTTCTACGTCCGACCTTAGTCCTGAGAAAGGGCAAGGCGTAGGCACGATTCGGTTGAACTATTTCAAGACGTCGGATGCTGAAACCGCAAATCTCGACCAATACATAAAGCAGCAGCAAGAAGCTTCCGATAGAGGAAAGTCTCCCAGGTACAACGTTGTGACAAATAACTGCACAATGTTCTGTCAGAGGGGCTTGGTTGCCGCAGGTGTACTAAATCAGAATCAAGCGAACCACGGTTCGCTCGCGCCAAATGGCTTTTGGCGGCAGTTGATCGAACTGCAATCTCGCCAACCATGCTTTAGCACTAGTGTCGATGATGGCTTAGGCAATAAGAGCAGTTCGGGATGCCAATGAGAAAGGATTTTATGTCCAAATTAGTCATCTTTCTTTTAGGTTGTGTCGCGTTTCTGATCGTTGTTGCAGGCGCTTACTGGTGGGCGAACGTTCCCCCCGAACGCCCTTCCGACGTCTCTGCCAAGGCAGTTTTTTTATGGGCAGGACACTTGGGGCTGCCTGCGCCGAAGCACGGTACTTGGATTGAATGCTGGACCGACGAGTCTGCAATGACTAACAGATGCCGTCTGACCGCAATGGATGGAACGCGCTCATATGAAGGCGAGTTCGTGCCGAGCGAAGGGGAAAGCCCAGTTTCTCAAGGCGATTTACGGATTAAGGCGGAGCCTACGAGCGACACTACTCATTGGGTTCGTATTGAGGGAATGCATGGCGCTCCCCTAGTTTTTTTAGAAAATGGAACAGTGCTCATCCCCAAAGATGCATATGCGGAGGGAGCAGCCAAACTTGAGCATCTTAAGCAACTTCGAACCATGTAGTTTATAGCTATGATGCAAAACTGCGTTAGCTATGACTGCATTCCGCGTTTTGTGTATATTGCCTACAAGTTTACCGGCAAAGAACGGGACACCGAATCCGGTCTCGACTACTTCGGGGCCAGATACTACAGCAGCAGCATGGGCCGGTTCATGTCGCCAGATCCATTGCAGTTGAGTGCAAAACTTGATAATCCGTAGACTTGGAATCGATACAGCTACGCGCTCAATAATCCATTGCGTATCACCGACCCCGAAGGGTTGTATCCTGCACCCGCGTACAACTGCAGTGATACCCAAACGTCCTGCTTGAACGATGACCAGAGACGGATTCTAGAGAACTCAAAAATAGACGATGGACACGGCAACACGTTGTCCGGAGCAGCTCTGTATGGGTCTCTTTCCGAGGCGCAATCAAATGCGTTTACGAACATAACCGACCGACTTGCCTCCGTGAGCATTGGCGATGGAAATGCATTGAGTCAAGTGAGCAGTGTTTCGGGTATTGCTGGTGATCGCATTTACGCGAATGTTAGCTCGTCGTTATTTTCGTCTCTTCAGAGTTCGGGTAACTTTGAGATGGTCCCGGCACACGGTGCTCCGTACAACGGAACTTCATTCAAAGACAATGATCGGATGTTGGGTAACATCCAGTTTACGTTCAATCGATCCAAGACCGGCACAGATATCGATATCGATATTGGAAATATCAAGAATGGGCTAGCCGGTGCATTGATCCATTCTGGGGAAGTATTGCAAAACAAAATCACAGGATCGCTGACCAACCAAGATACCATTCGTAAACTTTTGGTTCGAGATCCAAAAGTACAAACCATTACACCGAGCACAGATCCGAAATGGAATCGCAAATGAAGATGCGACTACTGATCCTTACAATTTCGATCCTATTTATTATGAAACCGGCAGCCTCACAGCCTAAAACTAATTTCCAAGGCGCTTCAAAAGACTGCGCGTTGGCTCCAAGTATCGACGTCACGAAGGGATCACCGCTGATTTATGGGATCCCCTATCTGGTCCCATCGCTTGAATTGAAATTCGTTGAGAAAGCAACGGGAAAATCGACAACGCCCAGAGCAGTTCGCGTCCACTATTACTGGCAGTGGCTTGAATATCCTTATCCGGAACATGAGTGGGGAGCATGGGTAGATGGAGAAGAGTTGATGAACTGTACTCTTTCGGGCGGAAATGTGCTCAAGGTCCCCGCGCTTCTCGTGAAGCCACGAGGCTGGTATGACGGGAAATATACCCGCTTTCCTTGGCGCAAGAACCCTCATTTTGACCGCCTGGAGATCATGATCGACCAAGGCGGCGGGGATTTCTCTCGGATCATTGTTCATAAAAACGATTTGAATAGGTATCGTGTGTCGGAGGCGACAGTCGAATTATCGAGCAGTCCGCCCAATGTCAAATTCGACGAGAAGCGTTAGCATGAAATAAAAGGCCTGAGTAGTTGGCCGATATTCATCGCAAAAAAAATGATTCTGTAGCGCGGCACACAACTACGATGCAGTCCGAATTCACTTACGACAGCACTCCACGTTTTGTACACTTTTCCTATAGGTTCACCGGCAAAGAAAGAGATACAGAATCAGGGCTCGACTACTTCGGGGCTAGATACTACGGAAGTTCGATGGGACGCTTCATGAGCCCCGATCCTGGCTGGTTACAGCAGGCCGATCCGATGAATCCGCAGACGTGGAATCAATATTCGTACGGATTGAACAATCCGCTAATAAATACCGACCCTACCGGGAAAACATGCCAGACAACTCTAGCGATAACACGGTCTACGACGACAATGACGGTAAAGGGTGTGCAACGGTCGATAAGGCGGATAGGAAGTCCGCTCCCAGCGCCACAGTTTATGCGGACGGACGCTATGATTTGGCGACTGAATCACAGAACGCTCAGACCAATCAATATGTCACGAGCTGGTTGCAAACTCAGGCACCGCAATATCCAACTCAGATTTCGTCGCAAGGCCAACAACTCTTGAAGGAACTGGCGAAAGATACCGCTGGAGTTCCGACAGTCTGCTCCGTGGGTGCCTATGCACAACTCGGTGGGGGAGCCGGAGCCGTAGGAGGTTCGTACGATTCAAATAGTGGTGCTAAGGGCTATGGAACGGTGAGGCCGATCCCAGGTGACATCGCCAGCAATATCTCTCCAGTGAGCATCTCTGTCAAAGGGGATACAAACGGACATTACAGCGGTGGTCTGACAATCCGTAATCCCGTCACCTGAGTGGGTGGTGGAATTTCGGTTAATAACCAAGGAAGGCCAACAGTGAGCGCAAGTTGGGCACCCAATCCTCTAACTGTTGGCGCGACGGCAACACTCGGCACAATGGGAGATCCAAAATGTCAGCCCCATCCATAGTCGACCGACTGTTCCACGGTCCGCACTCTAACTACCTCATCGTGTTGGTTGTTGCGGTAGTCCTCGCAATCAGATTATGCTTCGTGGACATTTTCATTGACGAAAGTGAATCTCCTCCTTCCGAAGAAGCTAGGGAACGTTGGGGACTTAAGGCAACTAAGGTGACCAGGCCTCTCATGGTTGCTGCCTTCGTTCTAATCGCTGCTTTTGCGATATAGAAAATCTTGCAACCATGAAGGTGTCGCTGCCTGTCTCGGAGGAGCGAAACGTCAGTACGATGCAGACTGACTTCGTCTACGATTGCACGCTAAATTGTTGGCGGCAGTGTGTTTTAAGCCCATCCCGTTATACCGGCAAAGAACGAGACTCAGAATCAGGGCTGGACTACTTCGGGGCCAGATACTACGGCTCCAGCATGGGACGTTGGATGTCGCCCGACAACGGAATAGACCAAAACAAGGAAGATCCTCAGAGTTGGAATCTCTATTCGTATGTGAGAAATAACCCGGTAAACAGAATAGATCCGAACGGTCGACTGACCATTATCGTTCCCGGTACCGGATGGAGTTCAAACGACTGGAATACCAACATGAAACTGGCGAATGAAGCTCGTCAAGAGTTTCGCGACTCAGATGTTCGCATCTTGAACTGGAGCGGCTCGCTCACTAATGGTGCTCGGCTCGATGGTGCAAATATGCTTTCCGATATGGTAAGTAGTCATACCTTTGCTCCGGGTGAGCAACTGAATGTGATTGCCCATAGCCGTGGTGGAGATGAGGCCATCGATGCAACCGCTAGCTTGACACATCCGATAGATAATTTCATCACACTCGCAACCCCGTACTATAACGATTCATCTGACATGGCTAACATCAAGAACTGATAAATGTCACGACCAGCCAGGATTGGGTACAGCTTCTTAATTCAAATATGAGTTCAAACCCACGGATATAACGGAGCGCACGACATCACGCTGAACGCAAACGGCTATGGGCATATAGCATCGCACTTTGCGATATGGCAAAACGATTCGCTTCGTTCGCAATGGTGGCAGTTCTGGCAGCAAAATTCGAGTGACACTTGGGACCCAAGTACAAACACTCTGACCGCACATTAGCTTATGATTCTATGGCTTGAACAAGAGGATACGTTGGTGAATCTATGACGCGATTTCTTGCTGTGTGTTCTAGCATTCTTTTTTTGGGTATTGACTGGTGCCTGTCAGCACTGGTTCTCTGGTGGTCGTACGATATGGCCGCACAGATCAGAGGTGGTGTCTATAGCCATAACCATGCCTTGGCTCTTGTCCTCAAGATGGGGCTGCTCACCACCATACTTACCGGCGTGGTCTGGTTCTTCGCCGGTAGATTTCGAAAGATCACTAAGTGGAAGTTGATGGTCTGGAGCGCCATGTGGAGAACGGCACTTCTGGAAGCCGGATACGCTCTTCTTGCTGTGGCAAGACGACAGTTATGGCGTCCGAGCCAAGGCTTAGGTGACAGCAACATGTTTTTCCCGATTGTAGGCCATCTAAATGCACAGTTCTTTGCAGAGTGGAAATGGTTGTCCTTTCTCCTTCTTGTGGTCCCTGCTATGGGTGTGATTTCAGGGATACTCTACTACCTGTACGCTAGAGTCTCTATATTTTATGAGCAACGCGCTTGAACATCGGCATCACTTCACCGGCAAAGAAAGAGACTCCGAATCCGGACTCGACTACTTCGGGGCCAGGTACTACGGTGCCAGCATGGGGAGATTTACTACTCCTGATCGTACATTCCTCAACATTCGCTGAGTGTTCAATCCACAACGCTGGAACATGTATTCGTATGGCCTCAATAACCCTCTAAGCAACATCGATCCAGACGGCAATGAAGCCATACCTGTTGTCTATCCAAACTACATGGCCAATTCACGTGGCAATACCCCTGCTCCCACCGGTCACGCAGGTTCTTGTAGAGCAAAACGGAAAGACTCACTACTTCGAGTACGGTCGCTATCCGAATGGCAATCAACCTACATCGGATGGGGCAATTAGAGAGGCAGCAACACCAGATGTTCAGAGGGACGCTTCGGGAAATATCACTCCAGACTCTATGAACAACCTTCTTCAAAGTCTTTCAAACTCCAGTGGTCGCAGTGGATCGGTCGAAGCGCTTGTTATCCCTACTACGTCTGGAGAAGAGTAAGCGTCCGGTCCTGGCCGTGTATACATCGTAGGTTTTTGGCTTGACGATGTTTGGATGGTTGACTCTGAAGTGAGTGATGGGATGGTGTCGTCCCCACGTCGCCGTCGCAGTGCTGAGGAGCGGCGTCTGATTGTGGAAGAGACGCTGGAGGCAGGCTCTTCGGTGGCTCGCGTGGCGCGGAAGCATGGGATCAACGCGAACCAGGTATTTATGTGGCTGCGGTTGTATCGCTCGGGTCATCTCGGAGGGGCGCCAGCGAGCGGGCTGACGTTGCTCCCGGTGACTGTGTGCGATGACGCGAAGCCTGCTGGGGGTAAGTCCGTCACCTCCGATTCGGCTGGCGCGGTCCAAATCGAGTTGCCGAACGGGGTACGGGTCAGCCTCGAAGGCAGCGTTGATCCTGCCGTCGCTCGTGCGGTGCTTGAGAGTCTGCGCTCTTGATCGAGATTCCTGCGGGCACACGGATCTGGCTTGCGGCAGGCGTGACGGACATGCGGCGGGGCTTCCACGGACTCAGCGCCCAGGTCCAGACGGTGCTCGAACGGCAGCCGCTCTCGGGTCACGTCTTTGTCTTTCGCGGAAGACGAGGCGACATGCTGAAGGGTGCTCTGGTTTGATGGTGACGGCCTATGTCTTTTGTCGAAGCGACTTGAACGAGGGCGATTTGTCTGGCCGCAGGCAAGCAGTGGAACCGTCTCACTCAGCCGCGCTCAGCTCTCGATGCTGCTGGAAGGGATCGACTGGCGAGCACCCATCCGAACAACTCAGCCGGTGTTGCAGGTGTGAGTCTTACTCTTTTGCCCGCGCGGTTTTTCTGCTTTTAATGGGCGACCGTTTATGCCATACTTCGCACATGCTGACGGCCCCGCTTCCCGATCTCGACTCGCTTCATCTTGAAGCCGCGAAGGCACTGCTGATCGCTCAGCATAAGAGCTACACCGCGACCTTGACCTCACGCACCAGCGAGATCGAACGGCTCGAACTGCTGGTGGACAAGCTGCAACGCATGCTTTTCGGGACGAACAGCGAGAAGGTGCTCCGGCAGATCGAACAGCTCGAACTCCAGCTTGAAGAACTCCAGGCCGCCAACGCCATCGAAGAGAAGCACACAGCCTCCTCTGAACAGCCTGTTGTTGCGAAGCCCTTCCGCCGCCCGCTCCCCGAGCACCGTCCGCGTGAGGTCCACACGCATATGCCGGATCATGATGCTTGCCCCGATTGCGGCGGCAGTCTGCGTGAACTCGGGCAAGATACCGCCGAGATGCTGGAGTATGTGCGGGCCTGCTTCAAGGTGATCCGCCATGTGCGTCCGAAGCTGAGCTGCGACACCTGCGACCGCATCGTGCAGTCACCGTCGCCATCCCGTCCAATTGTGCATCTTTCCCTGCGCGTGCCGACTCCGGATTGTCCAGACTCTTAGGAATCTGAAGTGGGGTCTCAGCTCCATCTTCGAGTGTGCTATCAAGTACGGATATGTCACGTCGAATCCCGCTCGTGGTGCGGACCTTCCCCCGGAAGAGATCAAGGAACAAAAGGAACTGCCGACCGGTGACCAGCTTCAGCAGCTGATTGGGGCCCTCAAGGAACCCATCAGTACGGCTGTATGGCTGGTCGCTGTGAGCAGTGTTCGACCGGAGGAGCTGGCGTTCAAGTGGAAGGATCTGGACGCCGGGAAGCGGATGTTGTGGGTCGTGCGCGCGGTCAATCGCGGCAAGCTCCACACGCCGAAGTATCACCGCGCTAATCGTCCCATCCGGCTGACGGATGCGGACGTCGAGCGTCTGCTCACGCTGAAGCGGCTGCGCAACGCGACGGACGACGACTGGATGTTTCCGAACCGCATCAAGAAACCGGGAAAGAAGATGAAGCCCGGTCCGTTCCGGCACGAAGAGCTTCTCGGTAGGGTGATCCAGCCTGTCGCCGACGAGCTTGGCCTTCCGCACATTACGTGGCGTCTCCTGCGGCATTGGGGGGCAATACAGATGGTGGAGGCGCGGGTACCGCTCAAGGCAGCGCAGGAACGCCTTGGCCACTCGCGTCCCGATATTCTTCTCGGCTTCTACGCGCATGTCCTTGATGCTTCGGCGGACATGGCAGCGGCGACGATGAGCGGACAGTTGGGAGGCGGATTTTCCGCTCCCGTTGCCGCTCATACGGCCGATTAATCAGGGCTTATTGCCAATTGGCTGCCTTATTGGCTGCCATGGCAAAAAGTCTGTTTCGATTAATCGCTCTAAGTTGTTGAGAGGATGTTGGAGGCGCGGGTCGGGATCGAACCGACGCATAAAGGTTTTGCAGTTTTTTGCGCGCCTGCTAAGTAGTTGTGAAAACAAGGCACTTCCGTCGGAACGGGTGCTCCAAAATAGCTGGGTTTTGTATCATTTTTCACCTAATTGGCAGCGTAATGGCAGCGTGAAAATCTCCTTTCCTTATGCGGACGAGCCGTCTGAAAACTGGGCTCACAATTCCTCCCCGTGGCAGGAGGCCGCAGGAACACGGTGACCGTTTCAATGCGCCTTTGGTGATTGTCCCTGAAAACTGTTTGCGTTCACAAAATGAAGGCACAATTCTCTCCGCCCGTCTTTGTCACGCGGCAGATTGAGAACTGGGGCAGCTAGAGGATGCGGAAGGCAAAGCCGAGAATCCAGTTTCAACAATAAATCGGAATCCCCACCCCGTGACGGCTTACAAATTTGACTGAGTTTGGGAATCGCCCCATGCTGGCACCGCACTTGAGGGAGGTGTCTATGGGAGAGCGGACAAGGCGGCTCGCGGTTGCTGTCTCGCTAACGGTTCTCGACGCCGTCGTGGCCGTGCACTACGGCGGCCCGGTCTGGCGCGCATTCGCCGGGATCATCTGGAGCAGATTGCTGTTGCTGCTGCTCGCCGCTCTATGGGCGACTTCGCTCCTAAATCTGTGGGTTCGCGCATACTACGATCTGCAGCAGCTGTTTCGATACCGCGATGCGGCCCTCTCGAGTTGTGCGGAGATACTTCCGGCAGAGCTGGTGGAGGACCGCGATGTTTGATTCGCTTGCTGAACTCTCGAATAAACTCTCAGCGACCGGCTACTTCATTGACCCTGTAATGGTCCAGGTTATCTTTCTGGCCGCGAAGTTGAAAAAACCTCTGCTGCTTGAAGGTCCTGCTGGCTCCGGCAAGACGCAGCTCGCCCTGTCTGTTGCGGCTGCAGCCGATACCCATGTCGAGCGCCTGCAATGCTATCGCGGAGTCAGCGAGGACAAAGCCATCGGGCGTTTCGACGAGGGGCTGCAGCGACTCTACATGGAGTTCTCGAAAGGCCAGCACGAGAACTGGCAGACCGTGCAGACAAGTTTGAAGGGGCGCGATTTCTTTCGTCCCGGTCCGCTAATGCGTGCCCTCGAGTGCGAGCGGCCTTGCGTGTTGCTCATCGACGAACTCGACAAGGTGGATGATGGATTTGAGGCGATGCTGTTGGAGATCCTCTCCGCCTGGCAACTCTCGATTCCTGAATTCGGGACGGTTGAAGCCAAAAGCATCCCGTTCGTCGTTCTGACCAGCAATGAAGAGAGGCGCCTGGGCGATCCGATTCGTAGACGTAGCCTTTACGTGCGCGTCGAGCATCCGACCCCGCAACGTGAATCGGAGATCATCGCGAGCCGCACACCGGACGCCGATGAGGAGTTTCACCGCGAGATAGCAGGCATCGCCCTTTCGTTTCGCAACTACTCGTTGGAGAAACCGCCTTCTGTCTCAGAGATGATCGACTTCGCCAACGCTTTGCAATTGCTTGGCGCCGATCATGTCACCGAAGAGTATCGAGATGTTCTGCTGCCCTTCTTGGCGAAAACCGAGAAGGACCGTCGCCACTTGCTTCTCCGCGAAGGCTTCAAGAGCCTCCTCGATGATGGAGCGCGCTTTGCTCAGAAGATGGCGTTTCCAGGAGGTGCAGGATCATGAAGTGGATGCTCCCGTTATTGCTTCTCACGCTTGCTCGCTATACCCAGGCGGAGGTACCGGCTTCGACGGCGGAACGGTGCGTTCAGCATTACGCAAACTATTATCACGTACCACCTGAGCTGATTGCCGCTCTCATCGACGTGGAATCGCAATGGAACCCTCGCGCGCTCTCGAACAAGGGAGCGATGGGGCTGATGCAGCTTATGCCAGAAACCGCTCGGCGCTTTGGAGCATTTCGGCCGTTCGATATCGACCAGAACGTCGCGGCTGGCACACGATACGTGACCACCTTGATGTGGGAGTTCCACGGCGATCTTCGTCTGGTCGCCGCGGCCTATTACGCGGGTGACCGCTGGGTAGGGCAGAAGCAGCTCAACTACCGCAATCCGGACGTCATTGCGTACGTCCAGGCGGTCCGAAGGCAGTACATGATGCGAAAATATGCGGCCGGAAGGCTGACGAGGAGATGAACACGATGAAACTTCGCTGGCTAATTCCGGTCGCAATCCTTTTTCCACTCCGGCTCCAGGCCTCTGGCCCTGCCGTAAACGGGCGCGTCGCTACGGTCACCATCAATCCGAACGAAGTCACCGTTCTCCATTTGCGGCCCGAGTTCGAGTCGTCCATCCATATGCCCGACGAGATCACTTCCATTGTTCTCGGAAGCCCTGGATCTTTTAAGGCGGAACACAATGAGGGCGAACCAGAATACGTCTATGTAAAACCCATCACCAAGAATCCAGCCGAGTCGAACCTTCTCATCGCAACCAAGTCGGGCCAGCATGTGACGTTGGAACTCATCAGTGAAGGTGCTGAGGTGACCGGTCCCGACGGGCCCGTCGATTTCTTGATTGAATACCGCGCTAAACGAAGCTTCTTGATCGTTTCTGATCCTCCGTCTTTGCCTCTTTCCGAGGTCCGGGACAAGAAGCCCGAACCCAGCGCTACGGGATCGGGCGCGCGACTCAACATGATCGCTCCTTCCGCTCTCGATGAGGAGTTCGAACAACAGGAGCGAATCAACGCACCACATTGGACCAAATGGGACGGCAACCAAATCGAGACCTCGATTGGCGACATCCGGCAATGGAACAATGAGACGGTTATTTCCTATTCCATCTACAACAGTTCAGACCAGCCGGTCGAGATCGTTCCGCCGCAGATACAGATTAGTGGCCGCAAGGTGGGGAAAAAGAAGAAGAAGGAAGGCAACGGCATCATCTCCGACCAACTCGAAATCCGCGACCACAAGCTGAGTGCGACGAGGCTTGAGCCAGGTGGACGCGTTGACGGTGTCGTTATGTTCGACCGTCCGAATTTCAAGCAATCGACGGAGAAGCTATTTCTGCAGCTTGCGCAAGCGGATCAGGTGGATCGGCCCATCTTGATCCGTCTCCCGTTCACCCCACCCATCGCGTCCGATCGCCAGTAGAGAGGAGTTTGAACACTATGAGTATCAGTGAGAACAACACGAACGGCAGCAGAAGCTTATCTCCTCAGCTCGATGAGTCTTCCGAACCCCGGGTCTCGCAAATGCCGCCTCCAGCGAATGGATCGACCAACCCGGAAGTTAGCGACGAACCTGCGGCAGTCCCCGCTGCCGGATTTGCGACACGGGCCGGTATTAACGCCGGAGGCGGAATCGACAAAACCAAGCTAATTCTTCTCGGCGGCGGCCTGGCAGCTGCGGTACTGTTTTTTGTCTTTACGGCGGTCATTGGAAAGTCTCCCAAGAAGCAAACCGCTGGGAAACAGACTGCGCCGCAGGCAAACCATTTAGAGCCTAAGGAGCAAAAAGGCAGCGTTACGCCCCTCATGGAAACTGTTCGCACTTCAACTCCGGACAATGCAAGCGGGCAGCTTGCGCCTGCTGACATCCGACGCACGCGCTCGACAGATGGAGGTACGGCTTCTCGGGTAAATTCCGCATCTGCTCTACGGCAGATTGCAGCGAAGCCAGGGGCGGTTGGCTCTTTGGGGAATGTTCCTTCGTTCGCCGATACGCAGCAGAAGTGGGAAGAGCCCCAACCCTACGGCGAGCCTACACCGACGCCGGCGTCACACTTGCAGCAGCAAAACACGTTGAAGGAGCCGTCTCTCATCTTCGTTCGCAGCCAGATTCAAAGCCGGACGGACGCAACGAACAATGTCAAGTCTGGCGGCGACAATGCGCCGTTATTGGACATAACGCCGGGAACACGCATTCAGGCGAAGCTTGAAACCCAAATTTCGAGCGCGGTGCAGGCCCCTGTGGTCGCCGTCGTGGAATACACCTATGCGATCGGGGACAAGATCGTTGTTCCCGCAGGAGCGCGCGTTTATGGACAACTTCAGCAGGCTGACCGAAGTGGGCTTGTCAGCGTGAAGTTCGATGAGATCCAGTTGTTGGACGGGGCAAGGGAGAAGATCGATGCCATTGGTACGGGACTCGATCTTGGCCCGATTACAGGGAACGTCTTCGGAAAGAACACAGGAAAGAACTTTCTCGTAAGAGCCGCATCGGGGATGGGTTCCGTCCTTGCTGAGATAGCCGGCAACAACAGCAGTGCGGCATTTTCCGAGGACGATATGCTGCGAGAACGCGTGGCGGAGAACATTGGCACAGCTGGGGATTCCGAGGTCATGAACCTCAATGCCAATAGCCGCGTCGTTGTTTCTGTGCCGGCCGATACGAAGATCTATATCGTGTTCACGAAGCAGGAACAGAATTCCGCCCAGCTTCACAAGATCGCGTCGGCAACGCAGTAGGCACAAAGAGTCACAATCTCCCTGCCCTGGCTGATTAGCCAGGGCTTTTTACTGCCCTATTGAGAGTGTGTCATTGTCTCTACCGGCATCCGGGCAACAATCGAAACCCGCTTACGGGAGTGGAATTCAGAAAAGTGCGTTCCCGCTGGTGGCGGGGTCGTTCTATTCGACCGCGCGGCCATCGAGGATTGTGGACCGATCCCGAACTGAGTCCATAGCGCTCCGAACTACCCAATCCGCAGTTGGGGCAACGGACCTCCCGTTCCCCTTGTTTGAATGAGCAAATTGCAGCCCGTGGAGCCCAGTGTGCAATTGAGCATCTGTCGGTCCAATTGCTCCGTTTCAATTGAGTCAAAACCTTTGCTTTACCCGATAGCGAGAAGAGTAAAGATAAACCCCTCACACCCAAAATGCGGCTGAGCAAGCGACGACCCCAATGCTCATTGGAACTTGAGTCGAGATCGCTCCCAACTACTTTCTATGCGAAAGGGGAACGGGCATGCTGTAGGTGATCTTGCTCCACTGTCGCGTTAGCGCTCTTCAGAATCTCTACGAAGGGATGAGGCTGCTCTTACCGCAACGGCGACACATATAGGTATGCGTCCAGTCCCAATGAAGTTGTGGGTAGATCTCTCTATTATAGCGGGCGATCCGGCGAAGGCTGGCAAGCAAACCAGCAACGCACACAACAAATAGGAGTATGAAAACGGCTACTACGCTCCCCTTCATCGCTGTTGTCGTTGGGTGTTCAAATATCGCACCAAGACCCGCATAGCTCCAGAAAAAGAAAAGCAGGATTGCGAATCCCCAGAGAATGACGGGCCGCAAATAACTCCGGGGGCGAGGCGGCGCCGCTACTTGTGCAGAATAGGATTGGCTGGTCCCATGACTAAACGTGCCAGAATAGGACCGCGTGCCTTGTTGATAGAGGAGTGGGACAGCCACAATCTCTCCAGTTCCGCACTGATCGCATCGATACGGGTTTTGTTGCAGTGGCGTTGCCATTCCATGAGCCCCGGACCAACGAGTTTGCCTCGAGGGGTCCACTCCAATCCTGACAGGGATTTTAGCTCTTTGTCGCGGACGGAGCTACCCCGAGGGAATTCCCATAGAAGTTGTAATCCGCTTCGATTGCGCAAAATTACACGAAAAATTGAAGATAGCGTCAGTTCCCGCTTCCTAATCTCCTCGGATTCTCCTCGGATTTGACCGAGTTTCAGTTAGAACCCATCCTCTCTCTCGACACGGAGGCCCAGAGCAGCCGAGTCCAGGAGAGAAATGAAATGAGAATCGCATCTGCTATCTGGCGACGCTCTCAAGGGTCCGCCGCGCCGGTCATCAAAGTCTTTCACCGCCCAATTGAAAGAGACTGGGTTCGTGTTTTTCTGATGTTCGCCCTTGGGCTGATCCTCCTGGGGAACGTCGTAGCGCCTCTCGCAGCGGCTGCCCAGAATCTGGGAACCTCTCCCCAGTTCGGCCAGGCGGTCCAGGGGCAGCAAGCGACTACCGTCGAAGGCACCGTCCTGAACATTGTCAATTGGGGCTGCAACGTCATCGCGCCGGTGATCGCTGTTGCCTGCCTGGGTGTCGCTGGGTGGCACTTCAAGAGCGGTCGGGGCTATTTGGGTTGGGGCGTCACTGGCGTTGCCCTCATGGTGATCTCCGGTCTGGGGCGTATGGCCGAAGGGTTTATCACGCAAGCGCAAGGTATCCAGTGACGAGGTCCGATCCATGCCTGTGCCGCAATTCCTTCTCGACCTTCTTCAGATGCTGCTCGATCTCGCTGTGCCGGCCGCGTTCTTGACGCTAACCGCCGCAGGGGTGAGTTTACGCCATGAAGGAGGGACCAACTTCCACGTCAATGGACGAACTGGAAAATGGGTGTTGTGGACCGTGGTTCTTTTGACGCTTCCGCAACTGCTGTCCTGGATTGCGGCACAAGGTATCACCGTTCCTTCCGCGAGCGGCTCGATAGGAACGAGTTGGATCGCCAGCATGGAGACGATCTTCAAGGCCTTCGTCAATCAAATCGTGGTGGCCAAGCTAGTCCCAGTACTTGCCGCCTACTTCGTTCTCAAGGCGACGCTTGACGGCGCTGCTGGAGAAAACCCGCTCCCGTCCGTCATCGCCGCGCTCTTCTTGATGTCTCTCTCCGCGACCATGCAACTCATGCAGGGCTGGAACTCGGGGGGACAGTACGCGACCACCGACATGCTTACGTCTCTCTGGAACTACATCGTCGGGCAAATCATGCCCGCAGCAGCAGGATTAGCGTGTGTCGGAGCGGTCATCAACTTTGTCAGACATAGACCCTGGACACGGATGGTCTTTGCCGCGATCTCGTTCCTGAGTGTGAGTGGGCTGCTCACGCTATTCCAGGCCATGGCGGCTTGAGGAGTAATCGATGAGTCTTGACGGTGCAATCACGAATCTCGCTTCCTGGGCCGGTAACGTCATGATGCCGACGATGGCCGGCATGTTCTTCTCGGCAGCTGTGTATCGCTACAGCAAGAGTGGTCCCTTCGAACACTTTCTTTATGGCGGTTTTGCGTCGCTGATGTGCTCCGGCATGCTTCGTGCGCTTGAAGGCTTTGTTCAACATGCGGGTCCAACCAGCGCCGACGGCTTTTGGCTGGCAACTATGAGCCTGGTGAACTGGACTGCCAACGTGATTCTGCCCATGTTTGCGCTGACCCAGCTCGCAGCGATGGCTTTGCACATGGGGGGAGTGGTCTCGGAGATATATCCCGGGTCGACTTGGATTCGTAAGTTTATCGCGGCGATAGCCGCCTTGATGGTCTCGGGTATGGTGCGCCTTGCCGAGTCCATGGTTACGCAGGCGCACGGAATCTGAGGAGTATGTCATGAGTCTCGATCTGACACCGGTTCACCGGAACCTTCATACCAAGGTGACGTTCCTCGGCCTTGAATTCGAGGACTTGATTCTTGTGCTCGCCCTCGCGGCCCTCATGAATCTGCTTGCGCACTTCGCAGGCAACAATGCACACGTCTTTGGGATACCCCTCAACATTTTTATGGAGTTCGTCGTGCCGGTGCTGGCGGTTCCGTTTCTGATCCTGTTCAAGTACGGCAGGCCCCGCGGTTACCTGACCGACCTCCTGCGCTCGTTCTTCGCCCCGCATGCGTGGTGCGCCCTTGAGCGGGATTCGCAACTGTTAGAGGCTTACGTCGACGGGGAAGAGGAATAGCCATATGCAGGTTTCAATCAAGGCGGAATCGGACGGTACGGTGAACCTGCAACTCGACGCCGAGGCCGCTCGGGCAGTCTTTGCCTGCGTTGTCTTTGCATCACGGTTCCACGAAGGGCTCACACCTCTCGCAATGCTGGCGGCGGAGAGATTGCACGGTGACGGGGAGCTTCCAGCGCAAGGAGGGAGAAGAGAGTTATGCCAATGACATATGCGGAACACGAAAAGAAACTCAAGGCGCCTGCTGTCTGTGAACTGCTCCCTCTGCGGGATCTACCCAACGGCGACAACGTGATGGTGCGCACCAACGGTGCATTCGTCGCTGGATACGAGTTGCGGGGCATTCTGGCCTATTTCGCGACTGACAGTGATCGCAATCAGACCAAGTCGATGCTTGAGGCGCTCTTCCGCAGCGTGCCCGACGTTAGCATGCGCATCCAGTTTCGCTATGAAATCTCCGAGCATCTTGGGGACCTCCTGGACAGCTACGTCGGTCAGCAGCGCGCCGAGCAGTCGGAGGTTATGGCTCTGGATACGCACCGTCTCCGGATGTGGCGGCAAAAGGAAAGCAGCGGCTTCTTTTTCGAAAACAGGCTTCATGTCTATTTCATCTGGGACCCTCGCATCCATGCCAAGCTCTATCACTCTGCACAGCAGAACCGGAAGCTCGGCGGGTTCGCCGTAAGCCAGAGAAAGGCGATCCAGCGAACTCGGAAGGAGCATGAGACCTACCTCGCAGAGTTTGAGTCGATTCTCCGGGGTATCGAGGGGGCGATGGAGGCGGCCAACCTCGGTCCCCGGAGACTCTCCACCCAGGAATTGTTCGAAGAGTTGAAGCATTCCCAACATCCGACCAGGCGCGACCACCGGCCCTATGTACCTGGCGAAGAGCTGTTCGAGTATCGCAGTGCCCGAGAGCAGGCGACTCAATCAAGCATTCTCAATGAAACGGAAACGTATCTCAATATCGATGGGTATCTGTATTCGGTGATCTCTCTCAAAGAGCTGCCGGATGCCACCTTCCCCGGTATGTTGCAGAACTTCTCCGCCCTGGGGTTTCCCATCGTCATCAGCGGGCAGGTCGTCATTCCCGATCAGGTCAAGGTTCTCAAAAGCTATAAGAAGCGCCTACAGAAGATGACCGCCGCACAGAAGGATGCGAACGGAAACTTCAAATCCAACCCTGAAGCGGAGGTCGCGCAGGCCCAACTTATTCAGGTACAGCGCGACATCATCTCATCCTCTCTCAAAACGGCGAAGTTAAGCCTTTCGGTTGTAGTCCGTACCTCAGTGCCCGCCGTGACATTCGTCGACCTCGAGCGATCCGAGCGCGATCTCGCCAATCGCACGCAAGAGGTTCTCAACGCGTTCACGCATATGAACGGCGCAAAGGCCGTAATGGAAACGATCGCAAAGCGACGCATCTTTCTCGGAACGCTGCCAGGCATGGCCGAGGCGGACAAGCGAGATCAGGACATGTTGACGTCGAACGTAGCGGATCTGGTGCCGGTGGAAATGCCCTGGACTGGGACGCGGCGTAGTCCTCTGATCCTGTTTGAGACGCCCTACCGCCAACTCATACCGTTCTCGATGTTCGATCCGGATTTGTCGGATGCGAATGGCTTGTTGATGGCGAAAAGCGGTGGAGGCAAGACTCTTGCCGCGCAACAGATGCTACTGATGGCAGCTCGAGCGAATCCCTTGATTTCTATCCTCGAACGCGGGGACTCATATCAGCCGCTCGTTGAATTGATGGGCGGCGAGATGATCGAGATGTCGCTCGACAGCGATCAGACCATCAATCCCTGGGACCTTCCGAAGGGGGAGGCCAGGCCTTCCAACGATCAGATCTCTTTTCTAAAGAACCTGACACGGCACATGCTCGGGGAGAACACTCCTCCAGACCTGGATATAGACTTGCTCGACAGCGTTCTTCTCGAGGCAATCACTTCCACGTACAAACGCTGCAGCGCGAAGACCTCGAATCCCGTGCCGTTGTTTGGGGACCTTGCGGCGGAACTCGCCCACTGGCAAGACCGTGATCGGAACCAGAAGATCAACGCGATGGCTCAGATGGCATCGACCAAGCTCCGCGCCTGGGTTGATGACGGACCTTATGCGCGGCTCTTCGACCGTCCGACAACTATTCAACTCGATAATCCATGGCTTTACTTCAATGTGGAGAAGCTGAAAGACGATCCTCGTCTCGAACGTGCAGAAAGTCTTCTGATTGCTCACACCGCTACCTATCGCGCGTCAGGATTAACAGGGCGACCGAGCATCGTTCTTTTGGACGAATGCTGGGCGCTTTTAGAGTCTCCCATCCTCGCCAGCGTGGTCGTTCAACTCTTTCGCACGGCTCGCAAGCGTAATGCGAGCGTGTGGGGTATCAGCCAGACGCCTGAGGATTTTGTTGGCACGCCGGATCGGCCCAATGAGCATGGCGCGGGCATCGTCAAGAACGCGACGACCAAAATCATTGGCAAACAGCCGGGTGACATGACTGCGCTTCGAGAGCACGTCCACCTCAATGAAACCGCCCTCAATCAGATCAAGACCTTTGCTCACCCCAAAAAGGGACATAGCGCGGAGTTCCTTATTGCGATCGGAGAAAAGGCGGAATCCACGCATTCGATCCGGATTGTTCCGAGCGCGGTTGACTATTGGATCACCACGACTTATGCGCGCGAACGCACCTATCGGAAGTGGTGGTTGCGGGAGCACCGGCAACTTCCGCTGATCGCCGCCTACGAAAAACTCGCGGTCCAATATCCGCGTGGGCTCGCGGAGATTGGACCGCTGCCCGTGGAGTTATCCGGAGAGATGCAGGAGGCACTTACCTAATGAACCACACAACGAAACCAACAGAATTGCTCCTCAACGGCCTCCCCTACGCTGGGCAGGATGAGCCAGTTCGAAACCGCGTTCCACTCTCTCGCTGGAAGAAGAGATTGGTGGCTGCGGTTCTCGCTACGGCAACCTGTCTTGCGGTCCCAACTCTGGCACACGGACAGTTTCTGACTGTATTCGATTCGCTCTTCAGCTCGATCCAGAGCGATATCGGCGGCTCATTGAAATCTGTGAACCAGATCATGCAGCAGGTGACGAAGCTCCAACAAACGACGTTAGCGCCGCTGGCCGCACTCAACCAGGCTCGTGGTTTCGTTGCAAACACTATATCGAGCTTCCGCAACTCCACAAACCAGATCTTCAACACACCTTTCACCAGCGCGGTAACACCAGGACCGCAGCAGTTCGAGTCCATTTTGCATAGCCGGCTATCAACGCAGATTCCTTCGCTTCAAACGAGCTTCACGACGAACTACGGCGCGGTGCCCCCAGTCAATGCTGCATCCCCACAGGACCGCGTGATGATGGACATGGACGATGCACTAGGGCAACAAAACCTCAAGACAACACTAATCGCAGATCAAGGCGAAGACGTCATCCTGCAGACGGCAAATCAGATGGAAAACCAGGTTGCGGTGAGCACGCCAGGATCGAATCCATATCTAACGGCGCAAGCGCAGGTCGCGAATCTCCGCTGCCAGGCATATATGCAAATGATGCTCGCGGCGGAGCTCCGCCAGGAGGCGGGCCGCATCGCTCACGACAATGCGTTGGTGAAACGCAGGACCACGGCAACAGGTGGAGTCAACAGTCTGATCTCGGGCACGCTGACCCGGTAAGGAGAGCCGTTATGACTGACCCAAAGAAAAGCCCAATTAAGTGGCACAAGCCATTTTTCTGGATGCGAAAGCAAGATTCTGTCCCGGAGCCCTTAAGGCCGGCGCTCCCTATCGACGCCGGATCAGAAGATCCTAAACGTCCATGGTATCGGTCGACCGTACTCAAGATTGCCGGCGCGGCTCTGGCCCTCCTGATTTTCTTGCCCACACATGCGCGTGGCCAATTTGGGATCGACACGGCGGCGATCATGGCCGCGCTTTCGAAGATGCAGTCGCTGATGAATACCTATATCGCGGCACCCCTCAAGACCATCAACCAGTATGAACAGAGTGCTTCAAAGTACGAGCAGGAAGTCATGTATCCCTTGGCGGCGATCAATCAGGCCAAAAGCTCCGTGACTCAGTTCGAAAGCCAGTTCGGCCAGTTAAGCAACATGTACCGAACTGTGAATGTATCGAGCGCCACCTTGCCGCAATCGCAAAGTCTTGAGTCACTGCTCCTCTCCCGCAATGCTGCCAATGTGCCGGCAGTCTCCGCCCAGTATCAATCCGTTTATGGCGGGGTCATGGCACAGAACACGTCTTCTCCTGCCGTTCGCACGATGACCGACATGACGGACGCCCAGGCCCAGGATGCGATGAAGCGAGCGATCGAGATCGACGCGCTGGCGAATGCGGAGCTGAGCGCGGCCGACCAAATGGGGCAACAGATTACACAGGCCGCGCCGGGCAGCGCTCCGATTCTTGAGGCGGAGGCGGACGTGTGGATCGTGCGGGCAAACGCCTATACCCAAGCGGCTCTTGCCGAACTGATGAGGACTCGCGGCATCGACCTGGCGAACCAAAGCAAGGTTGCGAAGCTCGCCACCACCGATAACACGAGTAACAACAGCCTCATCAACGGATCGTTAACGAACAGGTAACGCCATGATGTTCCTTCATCCCAACGTCGCCGCGCTTGCGTTCTTTCAGGGAACGCAACTGAGCCTGTTCGAGCGCTTCCTGACCCAAGCCGTTTCCGGCATCAACTCGACGAGCATCACGTCCGGAATGCAGCACGCGGCCTATGTCGTCCTGCTGGTCGGATTTCTCTGGCAGATGTATCAGGCCGCGATGCATGGCGGCGATGTACGTGGACTTGGAGTCAGTCTGATCAAGTATGTCGTCACCGCTATTGTGATCATGAACTACAGCACCGTCTTTACCGCAGTTAACCAAGGCTTCGTAAATGCCGGCAACTGGATCAGTAATGCATCTGGAGGTAACGTCTTCGAGAACTGGCTAAGCGATCTTCAAACTCAATTTCACCAAGACGGAGTTCAGCAGATGTGGGGGCTGATTACCGGCTCCATCGCGGGCCTGATAGACGCTGCCCTCATTCTTGTCGCGTACATTCTCTATCCCTTCGTCGTTGCGATCTTTGGGTTTTTCTACATTTTCTACGGATCGATCTTATACATCTTCGGGCCAATCGTCATTGCGCTCATGCCCCTTGGAGCAACGAATCGCCTTGCCAAAGCTTATGTCGAAAACGTCATGATTTGGAACGCGTGGCCAATCCTGTACGGAGGCTTCGGCGCCCTATTGAGTGCGGTTCAAATGGGACAAGTTGGCCAAATGTTGAACCAGAACAACTTTCTCGGCGGCCTTGGGAATCTCGAGGGTTCGTTCCTGATTGGGGCCGCCAGCATTATCTACTCCCTGGCGATCGCAGTCATACCATTTATCGCCAAGAGGATCGTCAGCGGTGAAGTGGGATCGACCGCAGGCGCGCTGATCGGGGCCGCGGCGACAGCATTGACTGCGGGCGCGGCGGCGGTGGAGGGTGTCGTTGCGGGCACGGCCGCTGCAGGAGCGGGCGGAGCCGCCGGAACTTCGACGGGCGGGTCAGCGACGAGTGCGGTTGCAGGCGCAGGCACTTCGGCAGGCTCGAATCAACCGGCCGCTCCCCAGGGAACCCTGAGACCCACTGCGATGAGTTCCTCGGCCGATGGTTTCTCAGGCTTCGGCATCGGTCCCACCATAGAAGGTCACGCAGACCAGATTCGCAACTCGATGAGCGAAGCGCTGGGCGGAAGCGACGCGGAGGCCGAGGGGCAGAGTGCGACCGAATCGGGTGTGTCTTTAGCCAGCACAGGGGCAGCCGCCACCAGCAGTGCCGGCACAAAACCCAACGGCGTCGGTCGATCATCGTCGCCTGCCCGGAGAGGGCCGACGGTGCATCGCTACAACCTTGGGACTTGGGGAACGTATCACGCCGCGCGACTTGTAGCGAGTCGAGTGGCAAGCACGGTACGGACGACGGGGAGCCAGGATTAAGGATAGGAGGCGAAGGATGACGAGCAAGGTGACCGCAACGGAAGAACTTATCACGGGGAAGCCGAAATACTACGAAGTGGACGGAGCCCTGAAGGCAAACGCCAACCGGGCATGGCTCCTTGCGTTTCTGACCGTGCCAATTGCGCTGCTCGCAATAGGGTTTGCGATTTTCGTGCGGTTGCAACCGCCTACGGTCATTCGGATCGGTTCAAATGGCGAAGCTGTGGTGTTGGGCCGGGCAACGAAGGGGGCAGCGACCGACCCGGCAGCCGCAGGCACAGATCAATTTCTCAACGAGGCGTTCGTGAAGCGTTTCCTCGGCACTTATCTCAACTACTCACCCGCCAACGTCGACGACCATTGGGCTAGCAGCCTGAATATGATGACGCGCAACCTGCGCGGATACACGATGAAAGCAATGGCGGATGACAACACACGAGGCAAAATCGACGATGGCCAGATCGAGTCGGTCTTCCATCTGCGCGAGATCGATCCGGTCCCAGGCGAGCCGCTTACATATCTGGTGTACGGGGTGAAGGATGTTCACCATTTGTCGAATGGAACGGAAACGACCGATCACTTCGTGAACGAGTATCGCGTGCGCCTCATCGCCGACCGCAGGTCGGATGTGAACCCCGACGGGTTATGGATAGCGGAGTATAGCGAGCGTCCTATCGATGACGAACGCCGTGACCGGATTCTTGCCGAGCCTGATACCGATGGTATGTCAAACAGTGAAGGGCAGTGATGGAACCGACCGTACCAAAGCCTACTGAAGTCCAACCGAGTGCGGGGCCGGCTGCCGACCCGAAACGCGGTCGAAGGTCGCGCCAGCACACTGAGGAGGTCGTTCGCTACTTTCTCGCCAAAGAGGGCTCATCGCCCGAGAAGCCTGAACTAGGAGTTGAGGTAGCAAGCGAAGGCGAAGCTCTGATCAAGGCATTTCAATCGAAGCACGGTGTTATTTACACACTCCTGGCCTACAAGGCGGAGGCGGAGATACAAGGAGGATCTCCGACATTGGTGAAGCGGCCCGTGCGCAAGTAGGGCCGCAAAGTCACGGGATTCAAAGAGGAGACATACCTGAAACACGGCTATTGTCCACCTCCTTTGACGCCTTATCGCACTGCGATGAGGAATTCCGCTGACCTGGTTTGCACTCTCGAGCCTGGTTCGGTCCACACCTACCCCTAACCCGGGCGGCCAGGCGAAGAGATACAGGAAACCCGCGTCAGCAGGTCTCTTGTCACTTCGTTGGAAGCGCCAGACAAGTGAGGAGAATATGACAACGACTAGGACACAGAATACGGACCTTGACCAGCGGCTCATCCTTGAGCTGAAGATCGATGCGTCCGGCGAAGTGACCCGTAAACAGTCAAGACTGGGCCGGAAGGACACGCTTGAGGGAAAACTCCTCTCGCAAATCTATCCGGGCATCCAGGTAGCGCGTGTGAGCGTGCCGTATGAGTTGACGCCGTATGAGCAGTCCGTGGTCGAGAACCGCATGGCTAAGCTCATCTATGGCGGGGTCGAATATAAGCTTGCGGGTGCGAGTGGTTCTGCGAAGGACGGCAAGTTTTACTTCGTCGATCAGGCGCACGCCAAGCAGATTGCTGAGCGCTTTCAGCACTGGCCCGAGGCGGCGATCGTGTACTTCGCGATCCTCGTCTCCGACTGCAAACTGATGGTGGAGGAGCCCGATCTTCGCATCGCCGTTGTCCAGGACCACGTCCTTGGCACCAACGATTGCCGCGGTTGGCTGCGCGAATCTCTCTACCGGAAGCTGAAGATCGGCACCAACCGATTTTGCCAATTCCGATTGGCGTTCGACACGCGCGAGCCGAAGCAGGCAAAAGGCGGTTTGAAGGCGATGAGCGATCGCGTAGCTGACAGGCTCGGGGTCGATGTCATCTTGCCGGAGAGCTCCTGCAAGCCGGCTTTGAAGGGAGGCATTCGCTTCCTTCCACAGCTGGGAACGTCCGGCCGGATGTATACGGGTCCAGCGATTCTCGGGATCAAAGAATTGTCCCGCGTATCGGAGTTCGGATCGAGCTATACCCTGGTCGAACATGCTTCGGAAGAGGCACTTCAATTTGAGGTCATGCTTCGAGCGATCGAGCGGATCCGCAAAGTGAGGAAGGCCTGGGACGAAGGTGACTATGAATCGTTGTTCGAAGTAATCGGCAAGTCTGAGATTGCGACGTTTGACGAAGATGTCAGCTTCGATCCCGATGCGCTGGACCAGGGAGGCATTCCTGCTTCAGAAGGATGGGAACCGCCGGAGGCAGTGCTTCTGGCGGATCGTAGCGGAACAAGCATCAAGTTTCCCTACGTTGCGAACCAGCTCAATCGCAAATTAGCGCGCTGGGCATTTCGCACCTGTACTGGTGGAGATCTTAAACTGCCGTCCTTCGCTTTGGTGGATGACGGCGTCCTGATCGAGTACCGTGGAAAAATTCTCTCGGCCTCAGACTGGATCCCTGAAGACACCTCCATCACCTCGTTGACGGCGGAAAAGGGCCTTTGTATTCGCTACCCCATACGGATGCATGAGGACTTGCTTCCGATCCGTCATCTTAGCAACGACGAGCTTATCCCGGCGCTGAAGCAGGCGTTGGGTGTGCCCGACCTTGACAATTCGTTGATTGCCTACATTCTTGAACGTCAGCTTCGGATGGAAGGAACCTACATCCTTCATTCGGAGACGGCCAAGAAGAATGGCGGCGACTTCGATTTCGACACGATCTGTGTGATGCCGTCCGATCAGTTCCCGATGTTTGTTGCGGGAAGGATCGCGTGCGAAGAGAAGTTCCGGCAGGAGAAGACGAAGCAGAAGAAAGCTAAGTCCCCTTGGTGGAATGTGTATCTGGTTGCGATGAAGGCGCGGGGAAACCGAATCGGGTCCATTACGGATCTCAAGACCTCATGTCTCGCTGCGGGACGGCCTGACCTGGCCTACAAGCTCGTACAGCAACTGCAGAACGCGCTCGACTCGTTGAAGCACAGAGTCGAGATCGATGAATCTGTTATCAGTGAAATCCGGAAGGAGGTAAACCCGGCGCCTTGGCTCAGGTACAAACGTGAGCGCAGGGTCTCGGATCTACCGGCTCATCTGGAGGTCCCCGACACAGATAAGGTTGGCAGGCTCTATAACGTCCTCCGCAAGGAGCTTGGGTTCCTACCGGGGGAACACGACGGCAGCTTCGACGAGAAAATGTCGATCGAGGACTTTCGTGGGCTCTTCTCGGGCGAAGCCGTTCCCAAGGCAATGTTCGAAGAGTGCCAGCTCGTCAATTCGATCTATGCAGACATTGCTAGCCGAATTGTTCAGCGTGAGGAAGAGGTAAAACTGCAACTCAAGAACGCTCAGGCGTACTGGGAAGCTGTTCGCCAAAGTGAGGACAAAGAACAACGGAAGTCTGCTGTGCTTGCGCGGAATAAGGCGCAGGCAGCCCTCTGGGAACATGAACAGGAAGCGAAGGATCAATTCAGTTCGCTCCACTTGTTCGTCCACTATTGGGCGCAAGGCAAGGAAGAGAACCGTCGAGCATGGGCACAGGCGATGAATACCGTCGTCACCGGTGGCAATGGCTCTGGCGCAGTACTCTTCCAATCGTTCCCGCAAGAAGTCGTCGATACCTTTGCGGAGGTGACCGGCGGCCAGCGTGTGCGGGTGCGGCTCCCGAAGACCATCGATGGACACGTACGGTTTGACAGCGAGCAACGGGCCTGGCTCGTCGAACGCATCGTCAACCCGGAAGGTCCCGATGGAGAGAAGAAGGTTTTTCTGTTTCAGTACAAGGGAAAGCGGAACCTGATCTTCGAAAACACGAGTGCTCCGGCAACCATGGAGAACTCCTAACCGGCAAAGGAGAAGCTCTGGCTTATCGCCTGGCTTCTTCTTTGTTTTCTCATAAGCCCGTGCCCGAGGAGGCCGCTATGAAGATGCTCATCACCATTCCCATTGTCCTGGCGGCTGCCTTTGCGGGGGCGCAGACAACGAGCCAGAGCCAGATCCGGCACATCGGGACCTCTCTCAACCATCTAACCGTCCTTGATTTTGGTGAGCCTGTGACGACGCTCGCGGTCGCCGATCCCGACAGTTTTCAGGTCGAACGCCACGACGACAAAGTCTTCATTAAGCCGCTTCGGGAGGGTGTCTCAACCAATCTCTTTGTCTGGACGGCATCGCGGCAGATCAGCTATGAACTCGATCCTGCTGGCCCACTTGCCACGATGGACGTGCTGATTCGCACTGAGCCTGCGCCTAAACCAAGCGTAATTGCACGAGCTTCCGGAGAACCGACCGGCGCCGAGATCCGTAAGATCGCTTCTCTCGTGCTGGCGCAGGCCATGATGGGTGTGGAGGATATAGCTCATGATTCATCAAAGCCTTCTTCCGATCAGGTGCGGGTTGATCTCGAACAGGTGTACCGCGCCAACGACCAGATTTACATCCGGTACTCGATCACGAACCAGACCAAAGCCTCATTCCGGCTAACGACCCCGGACGTCTACGCACCTCTCCCGACACAGCAGCCCATCTCTCTGACGAGTCTGCGCAACCATCAGCTCTCGCCGCAGACTTTCGGGGCATTCAAAGCGAAATTGGGCAGCAGCCTAACCGTTGGTCAAGCGCAATCAACAATACAGGATCTGGCGCCGGGGCAGAAGACGACAGGTGTCCTAAGCATCGAAAGTTCCCAGAGCAATCCGCCGCAGCTATATCAGCTCAACTTCGGAACCGACCAGGGCCGGTCACTTACGGTCGAGGCCGTCCTGTAGTCATGGACGCGCAAGGTTACGTCACGCCGGCGGAAGTTCGTAGCGCTCTCATGTCGATCTACGGTAGCGATCCCGAATCGAACCTGCAGCGGGCGCTTCTCCGCATCCTCGCCGATGACCTCAAGCCTTTGGATGAGAAGGGCCGCTGGAGACCAAGTCCCCTGCTGATCCTCGTAGCTGCGCTCCTGTCAGCTCTGACTGGGGTCTTCTGTTACTTCACCTTCGGAGCACACTCATGAGTTCACCCTATGATTCACCGCAACGTCGATATCAACCCGGACCGGAGGACTTAACCGGCGTTCTGGTGCTCTTTATTTGTGCATTGCTCGTGTTTTGCTGGTACGTCGCCGTTTCCCGGCTGCATCTCCGTAACAGCCAGTGCCTGGAGATTTTCATAAACCTCGCCATTCTCTTCTTTGGCGGAGGGTTGATCGTCGCTCAGCTTATCGGCGGCCGAAAGAAACGAGAGGAGAACTGGCCGCATCCTCCGATCTTCGTCCCGGCGACAAAAGATAGTGCTATCGCTCGCGATGCGAACCATAGTTCGGCAACGTTGCTCGGATACAACGTTCACAAAGAGCCTTGGCTTTGGCCCGACGTAGTGAGGATGAAGCACGGCGTGATCGTCGGCGGCACCGGCGCCGGCAAATCGACCTTCCTTGAAAACGTCATCTCGCAGGACCTAACGCGCCGATTCGGGAACCGAAGAATGCCGATGATTATCTTCGATGGTAAGGGCGAACGCGAGTTTCTCGATCGTCTCTTGCCGCACATCGAAGCAGCAGGACGTCTCCAGGATCTCCGGGTTCTCGATCCAACCCATCCCGCCGAGTCCGCGCGATACAACCCCTTCTATGCACTGGACGACGCTTACCAAGAGCATGTGAACTTCGTCTTTCGTTCATTCGGCTTGCGGGAAGATTTCTTCAAAGGCCATCAGGAGGCTTACCTCTCCGACTTGGTTCGCATCCTCCAATACACCGGCAAGCTGTTCAATGTTTATGACGTGCTGGTGATGGCGCTCGATGAGAACGTCCTTCAGGAGCAGATTGAACTCGCGAAAGCGCGTCTCGCCACGTTGTCGGGAATCTCTATGCAGAAGCGATTGAACTTTGAGATGTCGGTGCGGATGCTGCAACGCTCGCTCGCAGACCGGGAGCGCGTCGAAAAAATTCAAGGACTCTTGAATGAGTTGTTGAGCTTCCTTGAGGATGAGCTGTCGATCGTGACCGGCTCCTATCAAGACCTTCTTACGCTTGACGACGTCTTCGAGCAAGACCTGATCCTGTTCGTCTCCCTCAATACCAACCGAAATCAGCGTGCCGTCGAAGCCTTGGGAAAGATCTTGCTGCAGAACATACAACTCATGGTGGGTAAGCGGTATGCGCGATCGGCCAGCGACCGCGACGCGGACGAACCGATGCTTTCAGTGATTCTCGACGAATTTGCGTCGTACGCCTATCCAGGATTTACGCAGGTGCTTCAGACTGCGCGTGGGGCCAGAGTGTCGTTCCTTTTCTCCTTTCAGAGCCTGCCGCAGTTGCAGAAAGTGAGCCAGGCATTTTCGGATGAGGTCTCTTCCGCCCCAGGGACAAAGATGATCATGAACGTCTCCGAGGAGAATACGGCGCAGTGGTTCCTGAAGGCATCGGCAAAGATTGCGACGAAGCGCCGCAGCCTGTCTGTCCGGAGAACGGGCCTTTTTTCGGCGAAGTACACGGAGACGGGAACGGGAAGCGAGAGCGATATCAAGGAGACGCGAGCGAGGGAGGAACACATTAAGAACTTGCCCGTGGGCCAGATGGAGATCCTGATGGTGGACAGCCGCGAAGGCACTCGCTACTCCCATCTGCACGTTCGGCGCGTCCCGAGCTTCCGGCTGGAGGGCCTTGCTCCCCGTCTCTATCCGAAGATGCACAGTTATCTGGATCCGGAGATCGGAGTCAACCTGCGTTTCAAAGAGACCGAAAACCGCAGGCAGCGGCGCAGAAGGATCTCGGGCGTATCCCTCGACAGCCTCTCGGGAGAGTAAATATGGCACGGCTACAAGCAACCCTACGCTTGCTTGCCTTCATCTTCGTCGGCCTTTCTGCGGCGACTTCACTCGCGCAATCGCAGACCCAGGCGGCTGTGGCTCCCCAACGTTCGCCGCACAAGCAACAGGGTTTCTTCGATTACGTTCTCGGCAAGGTCAATCCAAACGGCAACGACTATGGCGCGGCCATGCAAGCCGGACGAGACGCTGTCGTCGCGAATACGGTGGATGATTTGTACTTCTGGTCCAATGCCCTGACGCTCCTGCTGTTGAGTGGTTCGGTCACGATCATCTTGCTGCAATGGCGGTCTGAAGCCAAACGAGAGATCGTCGCCGCGGCTCTCATCGCGGAATTGTGGAACGGCCGCGTTAGCGACAGAGTTGAACTCGAGCGCCGAACGGAGCAGTTCAATCAACTCGTTGCTGCCCACAATATGGATATAGAGAAGACTCTGGCGTTGAAGCAGCAACCATCGGAGCAGGAGAGACAGGTGACGGGCAACGTGAATCGCGGCGTTCGAAAGCTTACCGAGAATGGCGCAATGACGGGACAGAAGGGTGTGCCTCTGGAGCCGATCGCGGCGGAGATACCGCTCGTTGCTGCCCCGGAGGCAAGTATTGCTGGCCTGCAGCAGAACAACCTGTTGCTCCAACGGCGGGTCGAGGCGATGCAGAACACCGAGCAGAATCTGAAACAGCGTCTCAATCAAACGACGACTCTCCTGGAACAAGAACGCCGGCGTAACGCCACACTCAAGGGCGCATAGAAAGGGTCACATGAGCAACATGCTCCCCTCCAACTTCACCAACCACGAGGAATGGATCTCCTATGTTCGGGACCAAGTTCCGGTCGCGGATCGCCCCTATGCTCTCGCGTGCGGTCGTACGGAACTATTCAAGAGCTTCTACGAGGTGCGCAAGCGCGCGTTTCCCGTCGAGTTCGAGCAGGACCTAGCGCGTATTCGAATCCTTCCCGAACCCAAACGGACGGCCGATCTTGAGTCTTTGAACGAGCATATCTTCGCCAGCCTTACCGACTTTCTGTTCAATGAGGCGCAGCCCAATGCGGTTGAGGCCGCGGCGGTAGCTCCTCCACCTCCGAGGGAACAGGTTCGGGAACTCCTCGACCATCTGACGCAGAAGAACCCCTATTTCGCAGTTTGGGTTGTTTTCAAAAGTGGCGCTGAAAACTCCGATACCGAAAGCTGGGAGGAGTATCTGGGTCGAGAGCTTGGAACGGACGATGGAGACGAAGTCGCATTCACGCGCGCGATGGCGGAACTGGACAAACTCCTCCTCTATTTTCACGACCGGGACCTGCCGCTACCGCAGCATTTCTTTGAACGTGCGTGGTTCCTGCACTATCTGCGCGGACCGGAGCGGATGCTCCAGACCCGCGCTCTCCTGAACACGCTCACGGCGGAGACTGGGGCATGCAAGTCCGAGTGATCAGCTTCGGAAGCAACTGGTGGGCGATGCATTCGTCCGATAGAAGCGATCCCTACTGCTTCCGACGCAGGGCGGCCTACTTCAACGCAGCTGCCCTGATGTGCGGCCGACGCCTCCATCACAGCGCCATCTACCCCGGCCAGATCCGGTTCAATGCGGAGAGCGGCTTCGATCCGGAGTTTCCATCCCGCGCGCTCGGCAAAACATTTCTGTGCTCTGGCCCGAACCTACTCGCGGGAAAGATCCACCTCTTGTTCCAACAATTGGTAGGAACCATGCAGCCGGAGGCGTTTCTTGTGACCTTGAACTCGGTCGATCACGGTCAGATTCGGTTCCGGCGCCCCGGCTGGATGTCGTCCGGTGTACAGCCAATCTCGATCAGTACGAGAGGCCCAAGGTTCGAAGCGATGCTGCTGATTAGGCCCGGAGATTGGGTGCAAAGCGACCTCGGGCGTTGGCACGTAGGTGCAGATGGCCACAGTCTGTCATTGTCCTGCACGCGAGACGGGGTGATTGCATGAGGTATTACAAGGGCTATATCTCTCTATCCGAGGCGTGTGATGTGCCCGTCCTGCTGCATGTCCGCAACGCCCGCGCCATCCACTTCGATCAACTTTCGGACCTTATATCGCACGAAATGGAGGCGACACTCTCACGTTCGCTCCGTTGGCGAGTAGCCCGTCTTGAGAAAGCTGGCCTCATCTCTCGGTTGGAGATGTATCGGCATCTAGGCAAACCTGTCTTCGAAATCACACACCACGGTCTCGAATGTCTTGAAGCACGCGGTCACTATTTGCTGTCCTTACCAAGCAACACCGAGCAGATTCTGCACCCGTCGCAGGTCCCACATGCGCTCGAGTTGGTCAATATTCGAATCGCGTTGGCGAAAGGAGGCTTGCTTCGCTCGTGGAAAAGCGAGCTGGAAATTACTTCGCGAAACCTCGTTGCCGAGAGTTCAGCGACCAAAGACTTTGACGCTATCGCGGAAATCGAGTTCGACGGAAGCAGCAGAAGACTCGCGATCGAGTATGAGAGAAACCCGAAAGCTGCCAACCGATATCGCGCGATTCGTGACGTGCTCGACAAGGATAAGACGGAGGACACTGTTCTCTATCTCACCTCGAACGACGACATCTTGTATCTTCTCGCTGTCGAAATGCGGTCCTGCAGAAGACAAATCGGCTTCGCACTCAGCGAATCATTCCGGCGTTCGCTGCTGGATACGCGGACGTTGACGAACACGGAAGATTCCGAGGTCGTCCTCTTACGAGATCTCCTTGCAGCCAAGGACGTGTAACTCATCCTCTTTGCCCTTCAGGTTTTTGACTACCCATTGCTAAGCGATTGTGAATGGAATGGCTTTCCATTGACGCCCCTTTGACTTGCTTTGCCTCGTCTTTGAACGAAATCGGGCTACCCTAACTCCCTTTCCTCCTATGACTTGCTTCTTGACTATCCCCTTGTGCATGACTCTGTTTTGAGGGGTCGTGGATGAGGTGTCTGGGTATGGATGGGTAGAAGTAGAGCTGCGGAGGAACGAACGTGAACAGGAAGGAGGTAGATATGACACAGGTGCTGGAACAGATACGACGTCTTGCGCGGGATCATGGCGGAGACCTTGCGTTTGTTGTGAATCATTCTGGCGGCAAAGATTCCGCACGAATGCTGGGTTTCATCCGAGCGAAATTTCCAGATGCGCCGACTTACGCGGTGATGGCGGACACCGGATTCGAGCATGTGTCTCCGATCTCCGCTGCCGACTTCGCGCACGCACGCTGTGCAGAGTTCGGTCTTAATCTCACAGTGGTACGTCACCCGAGGCGAACCTACCTGGAGATGGTGGAGCAGCGTGGCATGTTCCCGTCGCCACAGTTCCGGCAATGTACCTCCGACTTGAAGCGCGGTCCCATTGACAAATTTATCCGGAGCCTGCCGCACAATTTGATCGTGAACTGCCTTGGCATCCGCTCCGAGGAATCGAATCCCCGCTCTCGACTGTCGCCGCTGACCCGTAACCAGAACCTTTCAACTCGCTGCAGAACTGTGTACAACTGGCTTCCCGTCTTCGATCAGACGCTCTCCGACGTGCTCGCCTGGCACTGGAGGAACGCCATCCGGCTCCATCCTGTGTATGTTCCGGAGTACCACAAGGACGGATCGACGGGCGGATACCTGCGACGCTTTTCGTGCCGTGTGTGCATCTTCTCGACCGATGCGGACCTTGCAGCGATTCATCTCCATGACCGCGCGGCGTTCGATGCGGTCGCGGACCTCGAACGCAAATTGAAGTTCACAATGCGACCGGGCGTCAGCTTGGTTCAGATTGTGGAAGCTCATTCTTCGGCCAGCATCGAGGAAGCACGGCAACAGAGCTTTTGTTTCTGACAGAAGATCGTCGGTTTAGGTATTCCCAATCCCTCCATCCTGTAGCCCCAACCTACCCAACTTAACCGCACACCCGCCATTGCAGAAAGGAACCTCCATGCCCGAAATTCTTCGTGCTATCTCGACGCCGGTCGAGTACGTACCGATCTTGTCCTCCCGCTTTGCCCTCCGCTTCGCAGGTTGTCTTCTGCTTACATCGCTCGACGCAGGAGTCATTTCGGCGTTCGGTCCTGCACTTTATCGTGTGAGCGCCGACCATCCCTCCTGGCTGGCCGGCCTGGCACTCCTTTTCGCCACCATGCTCGGATCGCTTCTTCGCGTCTGGATGCTGACCTTCCGCGGCCGCTCCCGTTAGAGCCGTATCCACTTCAACCCAACCAGAAGAGAGAGGAGAGTCACTATGCAACGCAGCTTAGGAAGAATGTCCGCCTACAAGATGTTCAACTGGCGCGATCGCGCCGCCAGCACTATTCAACAGACCGTCTCCGCGTTCCTCGACGTCGGAGACGCGATCGCCACTCGTTGGATCCAGACACCAAAGGGTGTCTTGCTCTTGCAGATGGTTCCAGATAACAGCGCATCCGGAGCGATTTACGTCTTCGACCGGCAGCGGGACGACTGGTACATGCTCTCCTTCGAGGGCTGCGAGGACCAGTTCACCTCTGAGCAATTCGACCACGTCTTCTCGGAGTACAAGCTTTTCAGCTACGTGGAACAGCCAGGCCTACTGCTGTCCCAACTGCAGCCCGCCAACGCTTAGCCCATCCCGTAGTACCCCATCCCCCACCATCCCAAACGCAACTTCAACTCCAGGAGGAGATGCCATGCGTATGTCCGCTAGTCGTATTCGTTCGATCAATCGCAGCATAGCCAGAGTCAACGGGATCATCTGTGGCGCCTCGGACAGGCTTCCCCGCAACCCGTCCGATACCCGTACCCCCAACGCATCCGCCACTCCGTCCCGCACGATCAGGATTGTGGCGGCGGCGAAATCCACCACCGCGTAGCTCTGACGCCTCCGGAATCGGCGAGCGAATGTGCGCGAGAGACCGTGTTCGGCTCGCCGTTTCCAGAAATTTGACCGAGTTTTGGAGCCGGGTTACAACCACACAGTTGAGAAAGGAGACCCCGGCTATGCCCGCCCACTTCTGCGTAAGCCGCCAGACCGCTGAAGAGTTTATGCGGTTATTCGTCAACCGCCTGGCCTACTGCATCCAAAAAGAAAAAGCCCCGTCCGATGGGAGCGCGCCGTATATCAAGCAGACGCGACCACTCGATTCTGGCGCAGTCAGGATGCACCTCAACGGCGACATGACCATCAGCTTGTTTGCCATTAACCCTCAAACCCAAAGCTGCAAGTGGGTGGCGATCGACGCAGATTTCGGCGATGCACTGGACGCCCTCTTCCATCTGCGACGGGAACTCAAACAAGACGGGATCGATGCGGCTCTCGAACAGTCGCGTCGCGGTGGCCATCTCTGGATCTTCGGTGAAGGTCCCCTGCTGGCGTCCCAATGCCGCATCTATATTTACAACCTCGCGCTCCGTTTGGGAGTTCCGGTCAAAGGCGGTGGTCTCAAAGAGGGCATCGAGGTCTTCCCAAGACAGGACCACATAGCAGATGGTGCCTATGGAAACGCAATCCGCGCACCCCTGGGAGTTCATCGCAAGACGAACCGCCGATATTGGTTTTATGACGCCGATGTCACTCCGGAGGCGCAGCTCAACTACCTATACGGGCTGAAGAAGCTGACGGCAACGGAACTCGAGACCCTCACGCAGGGGATGGAGCTGCCAAAAGCGTACCGGCCGCCCGCGCCAGTGCCATTTGTTCCGCGGATTCCAGTTACTGGACAGCAGGAGTTCCGCATCCTCAACTACGTGCAGATCACGGGGAAACAGGACATCCGCAACTGGAAGGCGCAGTGCCCGTCCTGCGCGCAGGCTGGCCGCGACCGGTCGCGGGACAACCTCGGTATCAAGATCTCCGACCCGCGCTTCTACGTGTGCCGCGCCGGATGCACGAAGGAAGAAATCCGGGCGGCACTCGGTCAACCCATTCGCAAAGCAGCAATGGCTTAAGGGGGAAGAGGATGGCAATCGTTTCTCATAAGCAAGCGACGTCGCCGGCTTCCCGTTCTCATGCTATGCATGGCCTGTCGCTTCCAGCCGCTGTTCTGAGTGCCATCCAGAAGCGAGGGATCTACTGCACTTCGAGCCTCTCTATCGAACATCAATACCTGGCGAACCGTTACGTACTGCGCGGTGTGGAGTCCGGCGGCGCGGTCGTAGACATCGGGCGTGCGTGCGCTTACCTGCCGTCGGACGGGAACCCTCTACCGTGGCTCCAGTCACTCGATTCCATCGCTGTGAACGGACGGCACGCCATCTTTCTCGCTGACAACTTGGTCCGTATCGAGATGTTGAGGATGGTGAGGACCTACGAACTGGCAATCTCGCTGCACACCTTGTCGTTCCTGCCTGGTCGAATCCGCCCGGAGATTGCGTCGAAGCTGCTTTTTCGAGGGCGAGACGGCGCCCTTCCCCTTGATCTATGGGCGGACCAGAACAAGAGTCTGCGAGGACGGATCGCTCCGACCTTCTACAACCGCGCCGGCGAACCGATCAATCTGCCGAGGCGCTTTGAAGAGGCGATTCGGAGGCTGACCGAAGCCGTCTGCTGCATCGGTTGTAGGCATACCCATGTAGGGGTTCCACCCAAGACGAATGGAGTGGCGACATGACGCAGAGTAGCGGAAACGTCGTTACTGTCGGGGAGCCAAACTGGGCGCCACTTGAAAACATTCTTCCGCCTGAGGAGTGTCAGGAATACATGTACATGGGACGCGCAGGCGAGATCGAGTTGTACAAGCACCGCTGGACGCGCAGATACCTCAACATCGGCACGGACTGTCGTAGCTTTTATTTCTATTCCGATGGGAAATACGTCGAGATTTCGCAGGCCGCGGCGCTTGCACATGTGCGCAATTGATTACGGAAAGGAGCATCAACGTGGCAAAAGGTATCAACAAAGCAATGCTGCTCGGACACGTCGGCAAGGACCCGGAGATTCGTTCAACCTCTGGTGGAACGATGGTCGCAAGTTTCTCGCTCGCCACCAGTGAGCGGCAGAAGGACGGTCAGGGCAATTGGACTGAGAAGGCCGAATGGCACAATCTCGTCGCCTTCAACAGGACGGCTGAAATTGTCCGGGACTATGTGAAGAAGGGGACGCAACTCTTCATTGAGGGCAAGATCCAGACCCGATCCTGGGATGACAAGTCCAGTGGCGAAAAGAAGTACCGCACCGAGGTTCTGATCAATGAACTGACTCTGCTCGGCGGTCGCCAAGGCGGGGATGGGGGCGGCTACAGCAATGGCGGTGGGTATTCGCGTATCACGCCCGCCGGTTTCGGACAGTCGCGTGCCGGAGGCAACGACGACTACGGCGATCAGGGGATCAGTGACGACGACATACCGTTCTGAAAGCTTTGGTCAGAATCACGACTCGGGCGCTCTGCGGAGCGCCCATTTCTTTGAGGAGACAACGAGATGGCGACAACAGAACTGAAAACAAATCCGGAGCTTGACGCTCTGTTCGTGCAGTTGGTGGAGCCTTTTGATCCTTCCGAGATCAAATGGCGCGTGACGCATACGACTCAGGATCGCCGGCGGGGTGCGGTTATCGCCTTCGCAGATCCAAGGGCATACACCGACAGGCTCAACCAGATATTCACACCCACCGGTTGGACACGAACCTACGACGTCTCGACAGTGACCGCCGTGAGTCGGATGAAGGGGGACAAACTCATCCAGACCGGAAAGGTGCTGGTCACCTGCTCCCTCACGATCCACCAACTTGGGTGCCACACCGGAAGCGGAGAGGAGTGGGCCGACGAACAGAACGCCATGACGAGCGCAGAGGCGCAGGCATTCAAACGAGCCTGCACTTGTTTCGGGCTGGGGCGTTATCTCTACAACTTTGCCGAGATGTGGGTTCCGCTCAATGACTACCGTCAACCGGTCAATCTGCCGCCGCTACCGCAGTGGGCGCTCCCGAAAGGAAGCAGGCCCGAAGGAAGAATCAACCCCGTTTGCGGTCCTCGGCCTCCCGTTGTGCAACGGGGGCCCATCGATCAGAAGACGACGGCGAGAATCGAAGGCTTCCGGCGCATTCTTGGAGATCCGATTTATGGAGAGATCCTGTGGCGCGTGGCGCGGGCGCGAAGGGCGAACGCGGTTCCGAATGCGCAGCTGCAGGCGGATGTCTCCGAGGCGATGGAGCGTGCGGCTCGTGGCATCCGCAAAGCACACTCGCTGGCCGAAGAGATCGGGGACACGCAGTTCGTTTCCGTGCTCGAGCGGTTGAGGATCAGGTCGATGACAACGATCCGTAACCTCGAAGCTCTCAAGCTCCTGGTCCTGGAACTGGAAAACTTGGCGGCTCAACACGCCGCCTGATCGTGGAGACGCGGGGCGGCGCAAGTACCGCTCCGCTTCAGTCTGGAGGTATCATGCGCAACGTCAAAATGCTTCGCACGGAAGCCAATTTCGTTAGTATCCCGGTTGAACAGGCGATTTACTGCGAGAACTGTAACACGGTCTCGAACTCTACACGGCGGCGGTGTGGAGTGTGTGGTAGCGAAGCAATCTTCAGCCTGACTACCCTGATCGACGGCCCTCCTCCGGGGCCAAGCGCCGGACCCGCCGCTGCGGGTTGCCTCGTTTCGCTCTTACATAAGGAGTCTGTCAAAGCAGCATGACGCCGAAGGTTCAAAAGGGAGGTCAGGGTAGTTTGTGATCTAAGGAGACTCTGATCAAGTCCTTTGTTTTACCGTGGGGCGGAAGTTCGCTGTTTTTGCTTTCTCGGGTTCTGAACAAGTGGCCTTTTCGCTTTCCGAGACACACTAGTGCCTCGACAGGGCCAGGTGTTTTTGCGCGGTGACGAGGTTGACTAGCGCGAAGCTGGCGTGGAGCCGGTGAAGGTTCTTGCAGAGGCCGCGATAGCGCACCTTCACGAAGCCGAAGTCGAGCTTCAGCATTTTGAAAACGTGCTCGACACGCGAGCGGGTCTTGCTCTTGATGCGGTTGGCCTCGCGCACCTCGGGCCAGACCTGAGGCTTGGATCGCCAGCGGCGGCAGGTGCGGTCTTCGGCGCGTGGCGCATGCTCGGTGAGCACAGCGCCCTGGCCTTGGTACGCTTGATCGCCCCACACGGCAGTCTCCTGGCCATGCAAAAACTGCGGCAGCACCTTTGCGTCGTTGACGTTGGCCGCCGTCGCCGTGATGCTGTGCACCAACTTGGTCTCGGCATCCACGCCGATATGGGCTTTCATGCCAAAGTGCCACTGGTTGCCCTTGCGCACCTGGTGCATCTCCGGGTCGCGCTCGCCCTTGCTGTTCTTGGTCGACGAAGGCGCTACGATCAGCGCCACATCCACGATGGTGCCCGTGCCCAGCTTCACGCCCCGGCTCTCCAGATGGCCGTTCACGCGCGCGAAGATCTTCGCGCCCAGACCGTGCCGCTCCAGCAGATGGCGGAACCTGCACACCGTCGTCTCGTCCGGCACCGGCTCGCGGCCCAGGTCGATGCCCACGAAGTGACGCATGGCGTTGGAGTCGTAGAGCGCATCTTCCACCGCCGGGTCGGCAAGGTTGAACCACTGTTGAAGAAAGTACATCCGCAGCATCCGCTCCAACCCCACCGGCGGACGACCGTTACCCGCCTTCGGATAAAACGGCTCGATCTCGGCCACCAGCTCGCGCCAAGGAACCACAACGTTCATCTGGGCAAGGAACTCCGCGCGCCGCGTACGCTTCACGTGCTTCTCAAACCCTGCCGCCATCGCCAACGTCTGCTGCTGTGCCATCCGCTCGCCGCACCTCGATGTCCGCAATCTAAATCACACCGCAGTGGAAAGAACAGAACTTAATCAGAGTCTCCCTCCTGACGAGAAGCGCGTTTGCCGTTACTAGACACGCTTCGGAAAGCAGAAGCCCAAAATTCATCTGACTACGTGCGATAAGTTCAGAGTGTAAGAGTATTTGACGAGTTGGAACGCATTCTCAAATTTCAAGAGCGACAACCTCATACATTTCTACCTTCGGCACCGTTAGCGATACGTGGTTGGCTGTCTGTTGAAAGGCAATCGTGGTGCCGGCGTGCAGCAAGGAAGCCTGGCGAATCTTCTTTTCCGAAGGCAGCTTTATTCGTACCTTCTGCGCTGTCAGCGCAACCGGCTTTCGCATGTGGCCGCGAAAGGCATTTGCGCCGTTGTAGTTAAGGAGATGCACCGCGAACCCGCGCTGTGTCTCCCAGCCAATTACTTCCATGAGGCCGTCCCCTTCAACATCCACTGCATTATTTCCCTTCAGCAGCCAACGCATTGCGTTGCTCATCTGCCTGCCAAGGTCCATATTGTCCAGTCTCCAAAACGAGCTATCCACATCGCCTGCCATATATACCAGTCGCGAGTTTCCAACCTCACGCGACATCAACGCAGGAATATCGCTCGGCGGCTCACGCTGGTACACCGCCTCGGGCGGATAGACGGGATAGGGCTTGATAAACGTCATGACAGCATCGGGGGACGGCTTTATGGGTTGTCGCCAGACCGGGCCCGCGATCCACGTCGTCTCCTCAAACCCCTCGGTTAGCGCACCGCGCTGCCGAATGGATTGGAGATGGATTCCACCCATCGCCTGGTGGGCGCTTTCACCTGCCTGTGTTGGCTCGCCTGCTTTATGGATGCCGAAGATATCACCGAGAGCAAAATCTTTCCTGGCACTGCCCGTCTCGTCGAATAGTCCCGTCTGGAACGTGGCGAGCACAGAGCCTCCGCGCTCCGCATACTGTCGAATGGCTGCTGCTTGAGCATCCGACATCAACGCGATGTTCGGCAGGATCAGTACAGCGTATTGCGAGAGGTGCTCCTGGTCGATGTCTTGCTCATGGACAAAATCGAAAGGAATCCGCGCCTCCACCAATGCAGCATAGAAACCTTCCAGGTGATCTGTGCGGTCCTCTGAATAAGGAGCTTTATACAAGTTCAACGAGCGTGGAGACACAACAACGGCGACACTCGCCAGCGATCGCTTATTGTGAAAGTGCGCATCGTTCTTTGCGTGCCACGAGAGAAAGTCACGCGCCGGGGCCTGCCAACGACGGTCATCCTTGAATCCCTGTTCTAATCCCAGCCAGTGATACCAGATGATGCCTCCTGCGGCCGCGGTCTGGGCCATGCGGAACGAAGGCTCGGCTGAAGTGTCTGTCGCCTGACGCCACGAGATTTTGCCGGAGCGTCCATAGCTTGCGCTCACTGCAGCGACGGAGCGATCGCCCATCAACGCGCGCGCAAACTTTACCTGTTGAGCGTCCTGCCATACCGGAGCGACAACTGCGGAGCGCGATTGATTATCTGCGGTGTACCAGCTTGCGTCTCGCGTCAGTCGCCACTGATCCATCCCAGACTCTTTCAAACCTCCGCCAAGATTGCATGAGTAGAAGTTATTCGGGCTCTTTTCCAGTACCGTTGCCTTATAGAGCAGTATCAGCTCCACCGCCTTGTCCATCAAAGCCTGATGATATTGCTGCGAGTGAGGATCGCCGATCCTGCGGCAGTTTTCGCAGTAGCACGTCTGCATCGTGGGCCAACCGTTCATGTAGACCCCGTCGATCTCATAGTTCGCGTTCAGTTCGCGAATGATCGCCGGTTGTTGCTTTGCATAGTGGTCACTGAAGATGCACGTGTACGCGATATCAGGCGCAGGCTGCTGCAGGCTTCCATCATCGTTTCTGCGAAACCAGAGCGGATTTGCCTCCAGCAACTTCGGATCGGTCCACTGAATGTCGGGACTCATGCGACCGTACACGTAGATCCCGCGCTTCTTCGCCGCGCGTACGCACTCGCCGAAGAGGTCGCGGCCTTTCAGGTAAATGCTGTGATGAAAGTAGGGAACCTTCGATGGATAAAACGCAACCGGCCCCGAAACAGACAGAGCAACCGCCTGGACCTTCGCCGACGCCCAGAAGTCTGCCCACTTCTCTACGTTTTGCGAATCGCCGTCATGTTCGTTGAAATTCGTCTGACCAATGCGCTTGATCGTTCTATACCACGGCAGAGCAGCAGAAGAATCACTTGGGTCCATTGTTGCCGCTGCGGCATTCTCCATTGAAGAGAGAGATGAGAGAAGCGTGCCTGCGGTGAGCACATTGAACTCGCGCCGTGTCATTCTCATAGGATCTCGAAGCCTCTTTGGTTTCAAATGCTGTTTGATACAGATTGATACTGTGGGCAAATCTTACCCGATTCGTACCGGGAAATCGGCTTGTGTGTGCCGATGCACTGTCGACAAGTGCATCGGCGACTACGCGCTCACTAACGAATCATCAGAGATTGCGGGACTGATTCCTATTTCAGAAGGACAGATCGTGATCTATCTCTCCGACCGCTGGGGTCTACGGAAGCTACTTCGCAGGCTTTGGTGGAGTGCACGCTCCGACGAGGTTGATTCCTCTGCTAGTCAGACGAATTTTGGGAATTACTTTGTCATCGACCGCTACAGTGAACCACTTGATCAAGAATGAGCCTTCAAGAGCGTCCAGGCATGCATGAAAGTTGTCTGCCGTTCTTGGCCTTGCGTCCACTAAATTTCTATACGTTGAACGCAAATCTGGCACATACCACTCTATCGTGGGGCTATAAGGGCGCTCCTTTTGACGAAGGGCGTCCTTATAGAGCCAATTCAACAACACTCCTTCATCAGGTGCCATCTGCCGGAGTAGGGCGATATAACTTGGTCGAACACCATCTGACCAATCTGGAGAAGATGCATTTGCAAGCAATGCAGCCCACATGGTGTGCAAGTCTTCGTTCTCCTCGAACGACGCCCCTTCGAGGAGCGGAAATAACAGCTTCGACGGGACCTCATTAGGAGTAAATCCGCCTTCCTCCGCCATCTTCGCTGCCTTCTGTACACAGGAGAGCTGCCGCCTATAGCGATAAAGTCGAACCTGATCGCGCATCATCTCGGCAAATTCATCTGCGGCCGGGCCGAGCATTCGCTTGGCGATGGCGGTGAAAGGAACGGATGCGCCAAGGGCTACGGCTCCCTTTGCAATCACTGGCGCGGTTCTGACAAGATCATCAGGGTTCATTGAGGTGATATCCGCTTCCATCGTAGCTCATGAGTCCGCATAGGCTGATAGCACACCGGAAGTTTGATCTCTCTACTGATGACTTCAGGGCAATGCACTCATTGACGATTGACCATGTCCGATTACTTCCGCGAAGCACGTTTATCGAGAGCAATGTGGCAAATTGTCTGTGCAATCCGGCCATTCATCCATCAAAGGAAATCGGACTGCTTGATATTGCGAAGAGAATCTGATCCGCAACATTAGCTTAAGCGAGCGAGCCTATTTCTCGCGGTGGGCGTGTCGCGCCTCAATCAAAAAACCTTGGCAAAGTTGTACGACCAGCGGCCACCGTTGCCGCGTCCCCAAGCATAGTAGGTCTGCGCAATGATGGAGCCCTGGATGCGAGCGAAAATTCCTATGCCGGCGTCGTTGCGAAAGTTGGAGAGGGCGAGTCCGCCGGCGTTGGCAGCTACGGTTCCACCGTCGTAGAAGACATAGACGCCGAAAGGATCGTAGACGATGTAGTCGGCTTCCGCTTGGATGAGAGCGGCGTCCCGGTCGCGGAAGCGGTAGTCGTCCCAGCCCCTCAGGGTGACGTTGGCGTCGATGTCATTGCCCCCGAGCGTGGGCTGGAGATAAAAGGGGATCTGATTGGCGCCGGAGGTGTCGGAGAGGACGAGGTGGCTCTCGATGTCGAACATCATGAAATGGCAGAGATCTCTTTGTCGATCCTGGCCTTGGCCGGGACCCTTGCCTTGGCAGCGAAAGCGGTAGGTGTACGGGTAGGCAGCTTGGTCAAAGCCGTTCCGGAGTATACCGCGAAGATCGAAGTGCTCGTCGCCGTCGAATCGGAACTGGCGGAACTCGAAGGCAGACCCATCGGTTGGGTGCTGGAAGCGTAAAGAAGCTTTGTTGTTGAGCTCCATCCGGATGCGTGGCTGAAAGTGGGGTGCACCGACGGATAACGGTCTAAATGTTGTGGCGAACTGCCGAACGATGCGTGTATCGATACCGATGGAATTGTTCAAGTACAACGGCTGCTGCATGATGCCCGGGGTAAATTGGGATGGAACATTAGCGAAGATCGAGGTTAGATCATTAGGTGGGGGTAGGGTGCTGGACTCGAGTTGCGATTCGCCGGTAAGGATAATGTCATGGGCAATGGGAACTCTAGCATCAAACTTTCCCCATGTGTCGTCTTCGGCGTAGGTGTATCGTGTGGCCGACGAGCGTGACCCCGTGCCGTAGAAGTACAGTGTGCGGACGCTGCGGTGGGAGGCATTGAGGTGGAATTTAGGGTTGTGCCAATCCTTGGCGGCAGCGGAAGCCAGGTTGCGCTCATCGGTGCTGAGGTTGTTGCTGCCGTTCGAGAATGTCCAGGTCGCATCGCCCCCGGTAAACCATGAGCCGTTGGTGGTGACGGCGCCAGTAGCGCTCAGGTCGAGTTCTTGGCCGTTCGTGGTCCCTTTGAAAGCGTGGGTGAAAACGATGCCGGGACCGAAGCCGTTGGAGGTAGGCAACGAGGCCAGGGTGAAGTGGTACCCGCTCTCGCTGAAAAGCGATTCGACACAAGAGATGGCTTGGCTGCTGTTCTTGAATATCTCCGGGCAGGACACTCGGAAGGTCTGCGCAGGGAGTGTCGCTGCACAGGCGAGAAAGGCGAGAAGGAGTGTGCGCGGGTTCATGCGGCTCCCAGATTGGCGACGGCGGCGCGGGCTTCGGCGAGGTACGCGTCAGCGTCCTGCGCGGAGTAGATCTGTTGTGTGGTTTTGGAAAGCGTCACTCCCTCTTGGGCCAGTGAATACTCCATGGACTGTGCCATGAGGGTGACGAGGTCTGTGGGCTTGCGGAGCATCGGTGGAATGACTGGCGGGATATTGGGAGTGCGGGTGGTTTTTGCGAGTGCGGATACGGTAGGCAGGACGGCCGGCACAGGTTGCTGCAGACCACGCGCGGAGGCCGAAAGAAGCTGACTGCGCCCCTGCAATGGCATGGTGCCATCGGCGGATACGACCTTGGGAAGCGTGGGCTTGTCTTTGCGCATCTTTACGACGTCGGTGTCTACGATGTTCAGGAAGCTGTTGGCGATGCTTTCGCGCCAATTCACGGGCGCCTTGGATTGGCAACAGAGCTCGCGCACGGTTTTGACGATGGAACAGTGATCGAACTGTTGAGGGAGAATAGTACCGGGCTTCAACCAGGGGGAGACGAAGACGGCTGGAACCCGTACGCCGAGCCGATCGAAGGTAAAGCCGAAGTCGGTGGTGGCGGGAAAGTTGGGTAGGCCGGTGTTGTTCTTAAGGCTGGGTGGAAAAACGTGGTCGTAGAGTCCGCCGTGCTCGTCGTACACGATCAACAAGAGTGTGTCGGTCCACAGCGGGCTGTTGCGTATGGCGTTGTAGACCTGGCCGATGAGGGCTTCCCCTTTGTCGATGGCGAAGTCGGGATGCTGGCTGTTGGCGTTGACGCCATCATAGATAGGCTCGATGAAGGTGTACTGGGGGATATCGTTGTTCTTGCAGTCCTGGGCAAAGTCTCCGATATCGAAAAACTTATCTTGGTTGAGCATGAGGTGGCGGTTCGCCAGCAAGATGCTCGCCTGGCTAACGTAAATGCGATAGGTGGTGTTGAGGTCGATGGGATCTTTGTCGATATCTTCGAAGATCGTATGGGCCAAGAAGGGGGCTTTAATCGCGTCCTGGGTGAGGGAGCCTCCGGATGAGGCGGCATGGGCGAAAAGCCGATTGGGAATGGTAGAGGCGGGAACGGAGGAGAACCATTTGTCGGAAACGGCGAACTGCTGGGCAAGTGTGGAGAGTATAGGTAGTGTGCCGGCCTGAAAGCAGCGCATGATGACAGAGCCATGGGCGGCGTTTCCGCTGTCGCTCGCATAGTTTTGGACGAAGCCCTGCATCTTCTCTTGGCCATTGTCGGCGCCGTCGGAGTTGGAGAATATCTGCCAATTGATGTCGGGAAACTCGTGGTTGGGGTCGGGGCTGAGATCGTTGGTGTTGCGAGCGTTTGGGCTGACGCGGATAGGGGTTCCGCCGTCTGCGGCTGGGTTAGTCTCATCTCCATTGAGGCCGTCGATCGAATAGGAGCCGGACTTGAGATAGCCCAACATGTGATCGAAGGAACGGTTCTCCATCATCAGAACGACAATGCGCTTGAAGGGCGTGGGCAAGAAAGCCTCCTTAGAACTCAGCAGTTCGGGGCCCTGGGTCACTGGAACAGGAATTTCGATTGCTTTACCATGCCAGCATAATTCGCTTTAAGAAGAAAACCTATTGTTCGCGAGAAAGACTGTGTCGGGTATGGCTCGGAGGTCCCTTGGACATGAGCCGATCACTCGGCGTCACGTTCATCAACGCGCCCAGGCAATCCCAAGTTGCTGGAGGAGGGCAGTCTTGAAGTCCTCGCTGCCTAGAAGGTTCGGATGGGCAGTAGGGTTGATGCGGCATGGGAATCGATCTTTCTCGGTCGGGTAGAGTGCCTTGCAGATTACTGCGCGCTTGTTGAACGTCTCGTCTTTGCGCAAGGTCCACCAAAGAAACGGGATCGGTAACTTCCAAAGGTGAGTGTGGCTCGTGCCGTAAGCGTTCTCCGCCACACTCGGAACGACCGCTAAATATGTGTGAGCGACAGCGGTAGCCTTCTGTGGCGTCAATGTGACCGCCGGACAGTGATGATCGCCGGAGGCGGGAGGCAGCGCTGGAGGGTTGAGACCATTTGCGTGTGCAACGGCCCAATCGAAGCAATCCATCGTATCGTTGTAAAACTCCGCGGATCGCTGTCCCCAGGATGGCAGCCCCATTTTGCGCGCGGTGTTCAAGGCACTCTCCTGGCCGCTGTTGAGGAATAGCCGCTCCTGTGTTTTTGTGAGCCGCCGTTGCTCTTTTTCGGGAGTGAACTCACTTGGTGTCACACCAGTCCTGAGCAGCGGCATGCTTTTATCTGACACGATAAGGAAATAGCTGTTGAGAATGATGGTGGCATTTGGAAGGGTCTGACGGATAGATTCAAGTAGTTTATCTACAGGCTGCGCGCAGTTCGCAAATACGCGATCTCGTATTTGCTCAACACTGGTCCAGTTGAACGGCCACGGAATTGCAATGTCCGTTGCACTTACGTCATTGATGCAGCCGTCGACGAGAACCAGTTCGGCATCGGGAAGCACCTTCGCGGCACAGTCGGCACTCCACTGGATATTCGGTTGCGAGGAGTTTGGGTCACCTTGATCGATCCCTCCCAAAGAAGGCACAAGGGCCCCGTTGGTGCCGACCAAAACCGCGCCAGAATGCGCAAAGCTGAATAGTCGCACGTGGCGTCGTGTCAGATCAGCAGTCCGCTGGCTCACATTGAGCACGAATTTATACGGAAGGTCGTCGCCGTTGCCCCAGACTACAGAGTCACCAAGGGCGATAATAGTGAGTGGATTTGTATCGTCATGAGGTAGAGGATTGACGAGCGTAGCTGATCCAGAGCCCTGCGGTTGGAAATCCTGATGCAGGGTCTGATAGCACTGCGCACCCATAGGCGCCGCGGTTGAGAATATTGCGGTCAAAAGTACTACAAGCAGAAAGATCTTCATGCACTGCCTCAGCGAGAAAGTAGACCATGCAACATATGAGCCGACGGCGAAGCCGTTTGGAGACATAAACCAATGCCGAACAGGAAATTAGACCCAGGGAATTTGACTTAACCTATATAGGTTCCTGAGAAGCGTGTCTAGTCTGAATTTCGCACAATAGAGATTGGCTGTCTCTCCCGGCGACGTTCCCTATGGCGTGATCGGGTATTGTCTCGCTTTTTATGAAACGTCAGCATATCAGTAATGAGAAGTCGGCTTATCGTCGGCAACTCTATGCCGACGATAAGCGCGTTTCGCAGGAGCTATGTTGAAGCAGGTGGACTCTAGTAGATTCGCGACCTTAATCAGCATGGAGTTGCTTTACAGGGGGCAGGCACCAGTGCGAAGCGGCAGATGCATCGGCTAAACGAATTTCGCAACACACAAACAGACCCGCAGGAATTAGGAGCGAAGACCCGGCACTCGGCAGAAGCCCGGGAGGAACCTCTTTCCCTATAGAAGTGCGCTCTTGACCTAGAGGCAAATCACCGAGACCACTTGTAGTGAAATGATAGAGGTTGGTTTTCTACTCTATGTGGAATTCTGGAGGGTGGTTTGCAGATCAATTGGAAGCATGTTCGGACCATAAATGGCCAACAATCAGAAGGGTTCGAGGAGTTCTGCAGCCAATTGGCCCGACGGGAGCCAATGCTCCAAGGGGCTAGATTCACGCGTAAAGGTAAACCAGATGCAGGAATCGAATGCTACTGGATGTTGCCAACAGGCGAAGAGATCGCTTGGCAAGCGCAATATTTTCTGTCGTTGGACCTTTCTCAATGGTCGCAAATCGACGATTCCGTTAAGACCGCTCTGGAAAAGCATCCACGGCTGATTCGGTACTACGTATGTGTGCCGGTCGATTTGCCGGATGCTCGACTTCCGGGACAAACGAGTGGGTATCAAAAATGGCTGGACCGAGTCACAAAGTGGAGTGACTGGGCAGCAGCAAAAGGGATGTCCGTCGAATTTGTTTGGAGCGGCAGTCACGAAATGCTGGAAAAGCTGGCGTTGCCAGTCAACTCGGGCCTCGCGCGATTTTGGTTCGACGCCGCGGTCCTCGATTCTCTTTGGTTTGATAAGCGTCTTCAGGAGGCCATCGTTACCGCTGGCCCACGCTACACCCCCGAAGTTAATGTTGATCTGCCAATCATGCAGGATTTCGATGCGTTCGGCAGAACGGACACATGGGTCAAGCGGCTCAAGAAGTTCGCCGCTCAAATTAGTAAGGTGAACCGATTGGCGAGTTATGACCTCGACAAACTGGGAGCGCAACGAAGTGAACTAGATAAGGTCCTCACTCTGGTTGGCGATGCGATCTCCATGATCCGGGAGATTACGGTAGAGCCAACCTCGCCCGTCTCCTTTGGCAGCATCGTCGATCAGATCAAGGTGGCGCTGGCCGCCATCCATTCCGTGTCCTCGGAATTAAGCAAGAGCGAACGCCTCGAAGACGAAAAACCGACCGCCGGCGCAGATCGCTCGTATCGTGAAAATCCGTTCCGCTCATCTCGGTTTCGTTTGCATGACGTGGAGCGAGACCTGAACGAAGCTGTTGAATCTTTGACGTATACCGAGACCCTCGCCCAGAGTGCGCTTCTCCTATTGGATGGGACGGCCGGCATGGGGAAGACTCATCTGCTGTGCGATCTGGCGAGCAAACGTCAACAGGCCGGCCTGCCCACGATTTTGCTCATGGGCCAACGTTTTTTGCAGCCAGCGGAGCCTTGGACGCAAGTTCTCCAGCAACTCGATCTGGCGCAATGGTCTGCCGAAGATTTTGTTGGTGCTCTGGAAGCCGTTGGCCAGTCAGCGAACTCACGAGTTCTGGTTATGATCGATGCGCTCAACGAGGGCGCGGGTCGTGCCATTTGGCCGAATCATATGAGTGCCTTTCTGCAGCTCATGACGAGGTCTCTCTGGATTGCGGTCGTCGTAAGCGTTCGCAGCAACTACGAGCAGCTTGTGTTGCCCTCCAGCGTGCTTCAGTCAGCGACGAGAGTGACCCACGAAGGTTTCGCTGATCACGAGTACAACGCGTCAAAGACGTTCTTTAAGCATTACGGAATCGAACTGCCGTCCACGCCTTTGCTCGCGCCGGAATACCGCAGTCCACTATTTCTGAAGAGCATCTGTGTCGGTCTGAAAGATGCAGGTCATACACGGCTGCCTCGTGGATTCCATGGGATATCACAAGTTTTCCGCCTCTACACGAATGCGATTAATCTGCGTCTCGCCGGGCCGCTGGATTTTGATCCGCGATCACAGCTTGTACAAAAAGCCCTCAAGTCTTTCGTAGCAGCCTTTCCCTCCCATCGTGAGCAGTGGCTATCCCGCGTCGATGCTATCGCGCTCGTTGACGCCATCCTTCCCAATCGCACCTTTCAGAATTCTCTCTATCAGGCCCTCGTGGGAGAAGGCCTGCTTGTTGAGGATTTGATTCGCATGGGTGACGGCGATGAAAGGGAGTTCGTGCATCTGGGATATGAGAGGCTAGCCGATCATTTCACCGCGGAGTTCATCCTTGAGAATGTCAAGAAACGCACTGCTACCAAGCCACCTGCGCAAGAGCCTTTGACCGACGATGACGACCGCTTGAGCTCCGGGGTACTCGAATCTCTGTTCATCCAAGCGCCGGAAACGCTTAAGCAGGAGCTGATGGACTTTGTTCCGACGATCTTGTCGCACTGGCAATGGCCGGACGCCTACCGACAGAGTTTGATTTGGCGGACACCCGATGCCTTCACCGATAGAACGCTCTACTGGTTCAACCAATCGCTCGCTCGCGATTCGGATGAGGTCGATGCCGTAGAGATTGCGCTGACGCTGGCCAGTGTTCCGGCTCACCCGTGGAATGCAAGCTTTTTGGATCGACAGCTACGGAAAAGGAAGATGGCTGTCCGGGACGAGTGGTGGACGATCAAGATTCACTCTCTGTATTCTGACAAACGCTCCGCCGTCCATCGTGTGATTGACTGGGCCCTGTCTGTGAAGACGACCGATACGGTGGATGAAGAGTCCGTTCAACTTGTTTCTCTGACACTCGGTTGGATGCTATCGAGTTCCAACCGTTTCCTACGTGATCGGGCCACCAAAGCAGCCGTCAACTTACTGAGCGGGCGCGAGAGGCTTGCGGCAGTTCTTGTGCGCAGTTTCGCCACGGTCGACGATTTGTACATCCGAGAGCGTGTCCTCGCAATCGCCTACGGCGTGGCCATGCGCTCGAGCGATCCAGCACGCATACAACCGCTCGCAGACTCGGTATTCGAGACGGTCTTCGCGGAGCCTCCCGCCACACCTCATCTCTTACTGCGTGATCACGCCAGAGGAGTCATTGAACGACTCCACTCGTTGGCACCTCAGCCAGAAGAGATTATGGATCGCATTCGTCCACCCTACGGGAGCAAGTGGCCCAGGATTCCTTCGAAGGAGGCCGTCAAACGCCTGGAAGATGGATTCAAGGCCGATGGTACAGAAGCCTATGGTGCTCGGCGGATCGCTTTCTCCGTCTTGCACGACGACTTCGGCCGTTATGTGATCGGCACGAACTCCTGGTCTACCGACTGGCTTTCGCTTCGGCTCGATAAACCTATATGGCGTTCGTACGCGGACCGTCTTAGGGAGTTCAAGTCTGAGTTAGACCCTGAACTCACCTCCGTCTGGGATGCCTATACCGATGCCGAATCAAAGCTCGCACAGGCTTCCGTAATGAGGATATTCGCTGAACTTCGTCCGCTAGGCATAAGTGATGGCGGCACCCATACGGACACTGATGCTGCGATTAACGAAACAACGGTGGTTCTTGAGGAGGCTGAAAAAGCTCTGCTGAGTCGGCTGAGTCGCGAACAATCGACCCGCCTAAAGACTCTCTGGAAATTGCGCGGTTCGCCCACCGCAACTCGGGCGCCAAAATTCGACCTGCATCTCATCCAGCGTTACGTGGTTAAGCGCGTCTTCGCGCTTGGGTGGACGATCAACCGGTTTGATTACTTTGACAACAACGTGATCCGGTACGACGGCAGGAACGCCTCAAAGGCCGAAAGGATCGGGAAGAAATACCAGTGGATTGCGTATCACGAGATATGCGCTTTGGTGGCTGATAATTTTCAATTTCGGAACGAGATCGGTAGCTCCGGCTTAGAACTCACGTATCAGGGACCATGGCAGGACTATTCCCGCGACCTTGACCCTTCCCATTCTTTTCTCAGTACGACGGCTGATGCCAATTCTGAAGGGGGCTGGTGGGCACCTCGCTTTGAACCGGACTGGGGCGATGAACAGGATGGCTCGTCGTGGGCGGAGAATGTTTCGGATTTCCCGGACCTCGCTAGCCTTGTGCAGAAGACCGACGCAGATGGGCGATCGTGGCTCGTTGCTGATTTATCGTTTAATCGTAACCGGCCCATACCGGAAGGAATGGATCGGGAAGACGTTGAATCCCGGACGTTCTGGTGCCATCTCCGGAGCTTCTTGATTCGAAACGGAGATGTCGATGCTTTCGTGCAGTGGGCGGAAGGTGTGGACTTCTGGGGCCAATGGATGCCGACCGTTCCGTCCTCTTACAAGTTGTGCTTGGGCGAATATCTTTGGTCTCCCGCTTGGAAACACTTTGACAATTCGTACTACGGAAACGATGGTTGGGTACGGCCCGGTCACGGCTGTCCAGTGTCGATTCGGACGTCTGCGTTTGAATACCACCAAGAATCTGCTGGCTTCGACTGCTCGGTCGATTCTGGTTTCACGTTGCATCTTCCAGACGCTGAGTTGGTGAAGGCCATGAATCTTACTTGGACAGGAGACGCAGCGGACTTTCGTAATTCAGACGGAGAGATCGTAACGAAAGACCCAAGTGCCTACGAGAGCGGGCCGGCAGCACTACTTCTTCGGGGCGACAGGGTTGAAGAGTTGACACGGACCAAAGGATTGAGTGTCTGCTGGATGGTTTTAGGAGAGAGGCAAGCCTACTTGCCTGGGCCCATGAAACATCTCGGAGCGGTGCGCATTTCGGGCGCTTGCTCCTTCAAGAACGGTACACTTCGCGGCTTTGTGCATTTCAGAAAGGATGAGTGGACGAACGAAGAAACTGTTGGGAAGACTATAACTGAGAAGCGTTTTTAGCCACTCCCTCAGACCCGATTGAACGCTCAGCGGAGCGCCGATATCATACAGTCTTCGAAGACATCGGCGACGGCGAAATAGATTGCGCTCAGTTAGGCGTCGTTTCCTCGGCATCAAGGGTTGAAGGAGAGACGAGACGGGATAGGTAATCGGAAGTCGGCTTATGTTTACTAATCCTGCTGCCGCTCAATCTCAATTGGTGTGAACAGGCCAATGCGCTCAGAGAGTCTCGTTGCGTCTCTGTCAACGTGGACTCCCCGTAGCTCGGCGGCCTCTTGGGAGCATCACGCCATTCTGGCGCGGACAAGATATGCTTTATTCCCGCCCAAATTATGCTTTATTTCACAGTCTTCCCAAGAACGGAAGGTGAGTCCCATGCGCAATGTTGCCCGCATCAAACTGGGTTATTATCCTCTCCCTCCAGCGGAAGGATCGCGCCTGCGACGGCTGCTTAGCTTCCCATCGGGACCGACATCGGTACTCGATCCGTGTGCCGGTACGGGAGCAGCGCTCGCCCAGCTGACAGAAGACGCTAACGTCACGCGCTATGCCGTGGAGCTCGATGCGGAGAGGGCGCGCCAGGCAAAGGACGCCGGAATCCAAACGATTCACGCGAACCTATTTGACGTGCAAGCGAGAGTCGAGAGCTTCTCGCTGCTCTACCTGAACCCTCCTTACGACTCCGAAGTGGCCTCGTTCGGAAATAAACGGATGGAGTTCCTGTTTCTACAGCGTACCGCTCGCTGGCTGGTGAATGGCGGTGTTCTGGTGATGGTGGTCCCTCACGGACGCCTGCAAGATTGCGTTCCGCTGCTGGCGGAGATGTTCAGCAAGTTTCAAGTCCTACGGCTGACCGATCCTGAGTCAGATCGCTTCGACCAGGTGGTACTGCTGGCCGTTCGTTCGCGCATAAGCGCCGCGGCGTATGAGTCCAACCGTCAGAAGCTGATTGAGGCCATCTGGAAAAAGCCGCTTCCATCGCTCGTGGGAGGTGAAGCTCGTTACGATGTCCCGCCTTCGCGCCCAGCCGAGATGGTCCATCGAGGGTTGCCTCTCGATGAGATCGAAGACCTTGTGATCGCATCTGCGGCGTGGAATAAGACCCGGTCGTTCCTTCTGCCAAAGGAGGAGTCAGCCGTTGGTCGCCCAATCACGCCTCTTCACGGCGGCCACGTCGGACTGCTCTGCACGGCCGGACTGTTGAATGGCGTTTTCGGATCAGATCAGGATCGCCATATCGCCCGGTGGAGAACGGTCAAATACGTCACCACTTTCGAAGAGAAGGTGGACGGGTTCACTGAGGTCCACAAGAAAGAGCGTTTCTCGAATGAGCTTGCGCTGGTGTACGCGGACGGCCGCACGTTGGTGCTCACGGATGAGAAGAAGAAAGATAAGGAGACGAAGGATGCAGAACGCACACCTGCGCCTCGGGCGGCTTGAGTATCAACGCAGCTCGGGGAAAACGAACACGCACATCGCTGTCCACGTCTCCCATTATGTTGGCGAGAAGGAGCAGGCCCATCTCCTCAGCTATTTCGGGAACGACGCCGAGGTGGCGGCTGTAACCGCAGCGATCCAGGAGAACCATCGGTTTGAGTTGCAGTTTCCTGACGGTTCAAAGCAACGCATCGGATTCGGAACCGAGGCTTCTTGCTACAAGGGAAACCTGAATCTTCCGGCTCTCGGTAAATCGCTGCGCCACGTCGTTGTCATATCTACCTGGCTCCACGGTAACGGGAGCGCTGGGCGGACCTTTGTGATGAACGACGAACCGCAAACCCAGGATCTGGTGTGGGCCACTCTGGTGAGCCTGCTTGGCGTCCCTGCCGATCCGCGATGGGGCTCTCATCTCCTTCAGGAATTGAGGCGAGACAACAAGCTTGTTCCCCTCGCGGGGATTGGGTGTTCTCCTGCCGTGATTCAGGCTACGCGCGAGGAGATGCTCGAGAGGATTGGCCGCTCCCGTTCTGCCGGAGACATTCCATTCCCGGAAAACAACGGTCCGGTCCTTTGGCCGGCCTTCGGTATCCGCCAGATGTTGTCTCAGTAAGACGTGAGCTTAGCCCACATTTCTCAACAATCCAGACCACCCACCTGAGGACGCCGGTCTGAGCCTGTTGCCCTGTCTCTTAGCGGGAACTTTTATGGAAAACAACGAAACTCAACCCAAGACCTTTGTTGAAATGTTCCTCGAACTCCTCGAAGACCGTTTCCCATGGCTCGGTAAGAATGAACCGGCCTCTGGCGCGGACACGGTGGACCGGCTCAACGATCTTCATGAGGTCTTACGGAAGGCTCGAACCGTAGGCCAACGCAAGAAATCGACTCGGCGTTAGATTAAGATTCCTCAACCATCCCAGGCCGGCGGAAGCCGGCCTTTTTCTATGCCTTCTCTCACTGGAGGTTCCTGTGGATACGTACCACGATTACCTGCGCGCTTATAGTTCGGAGCTGGGTGCTCGGATCGTCGAGATGTACCCGCCGCTCCAGGGCCCGAAGGACCCGATAGCGCCAGCACTCAAGACGCTGCTGCGCAAGCCGCTGCCGACCCAGGCTATGACCATCACGGGCGCTGCGAAGTATCTCCAAACGGAAGACTCGCTGAGGCTCATCGGTGAATGCGGCACGGGAAAGACGATCATGTCGATCGGGATCGCCCATGCCCACGCCAATGGGAAGCCTTATTCGACTCTTGTCATGTGCCCGCCACACCTGGTGCTGAAGTGGGCGCGTGAAGTCCTCATCACGGTGCCTCTGGCGCGGACCTTCGTCCTCTATGACCTGCGTAATGGAGGCGACCCATCGAAGCCTCATGGGATCGTCGAAGTCAGGATGCGCAACGGCCACGCGGTGGCAAAAGGCCTCAAGTCCACGGTCTCGGAGCTGCGCAGGATGGGACGCAAAGGCTGGCGGAAGCTCTGTCCTGGACCGGCATATTTCATCGTCAGCAAGGAGACGGGAAAGCTTAGCTACTTCTGGAAGCATGCTTACAATACAGCCAAATCCGGCAAAGCCAGGCAGTGCGTTACGAACCCGGATACAGGCGCTGTCGTTCCTAATCCTGATGGCGGCCACCTCATCAAGCTCGATTTCGACGACCTGAAACGGTCGGAGACCGTCCAGCGCGCGAAGAAGGGGACGGAGCAATACTCTCCACTCTGGGAGGCGGACCGAAATAAGATTCAGCGGATGGCGCCGCTTGAATACATTGGCCGCTATTTGAAGCGGTTCTTCGATTATTCCTTCGCCGATGAGTTGCATCAGCTCGCCAACGACACTGCCCAAGGGAACAATCTTTGCGTATTGCGCCGGTGCGCACGCAAATTGATCGCTAACACTGGGACCCTGATGGGCGGCTATGCCAGTGACCTCTTCCACATCTTTTACCGGATGGAGCCGTGGAAGATGGTCGAGGCCGGCTTTGAAGCTGGCAGCCAGGGGCAGACCGACTTTCAAGCTGCTTTTGGCGTGCTCGAATCGATCGAGAGAATACCGGACGAAGACAAAGCCTGCACAAGAGCCACGAAGAGCACCGTCCGGCTCCAAAAGAAGCCAGGCGCTTCACCGCTTCTGTTCGGCAGGTTCCTGATGAGCTCGACTGTCTTCGTCTCGCTCGAAGACATCGCCGATTATCTTCCCCCCTACGAGGAGAGCGTCTGTGAGATTGCGCTCGATCCGAAGCTGCGCGATGCCTATATGGGTATCCAAGAGGACATCCAGAACGCGCTCAAAGCCAATCGCGGCAACCGCAGCCTTATGAGCTTAATGCTTCATCGGCTCATGCTCTACCCAGATCACCCCTTCGACATCGGTGAAATATGGGGTAAGCGTTTCGATCAGCAGGAAAAGCGCCTCGTGCCATTTTTGGTCACCACCGCCCCCGACCTCCCGAAGGACGAGCTGTACTCGAAGGAACGAAAACTCGTCGAGGACATTCGCGAAGAACTCCGGCAAGGACGGCGGTGCCAGGTTTTCGCGACCTTCACCGGGGAACACGATGTACCCGAGCGGCTGGAGCAAGTCCTTCGTCAGGCTGGCATCCGAGTGGCTGTCCTGCGCGCATCGGTTCCAACCCTGAAGCGAGAGCAGTGGTATGAGAAGCAAATCAGGGATGGAGTCGAGGTGGTGCTCGGCCATCCCAAACTGGTCGAGACGGGACTCGATCTCTTGTGGTTCCCAACGGTCTACTTCTACCAGACCGGCTACTCGCTGCACACGCTGCGGCAGGCGAGCCGGAGGTCGTGGCGCATCGGCCAGAGATTCGATGTCCGCGTGAAGTTTCTGATCTACGACGAAACGACCCAACGCACCTGCCTTCGTCTCATGGGTCGCAAGATGCTCGTGGCTCTCATGATGGAAGGCAAGTTCTCGGGCGAAGGCATCCATTCGATGGATGCGGACGACGACCTGCTTGCCGCGATGGCACGTGAACTGGTGGAGCAGGGCGGTGTCGGCGAATCTGCCGATGCGGTCTGGGCCGAAATCAGACGGGAACGGACGGCGCAGGCCAATGCAGTCCCGCAACTCGCGAAGCCGGACGATTGGCAGGAAGCGCCGATGATCAGTGACATGTTTAGTGGAATCGACACTCCTGTATCCGCTGCGACTCCTGGGCCGGTATTGGTCGAACCGAAGCCCAAACAGAAGAAGGTTGAATCGATCTGGCCTACGGGCTATGTAGTCGGAGAACAGATGCGGCTGTTCGGCTAGGAATGAGGGCTCAGCTCATTGATTCCATTGGGTGTCGTCCTCTTCAAGAGAGGTTTTTCCCGAGGGAATGCCGACATCCAGTCTCGCGGGGACCACATCATCCTGTGCCCACTGGATAGGATTCCTGCAATGGCATATACTTTTGTATATGCCATTGCTTCAGAGGGAGGAGCTATGCAACGTACAGCGAAGGTTTTCATGAACAATAGGAACCAGGCGGTCAGGCTACCGAAGGAGTTTCAGTTCTCTACCTCCGAGGTCTTCATTCGTAGGCAGGGGGATGAGGTCGTGCTTTCTCCACGGCCCGCTGACTGGTCCGGCTACCTCAATTCAGGCACCGTCGCGTCTCCAGAGTTCATGGAAGGCGTTGACGATCTTCCCGTGCAGGAACGAAACCTCTGATGCCGGTCTACATGCTCGATACCGATATTTCGTCCTACATCATGAAGCGTTCTCACGATGCCGTGCTCGAACGACTCAAGCAGACACCGATCGATGACGTCTGTATCTCGGTCATCACAAAATCAGAACTGATGTTCGGAGTGGAACTCTCGCCCCGGCGTCAGCAGGATCAAGCTGCGTTGGACGAATTCTTGCGTTATGTCGAGGTGCTCGACTTCCCAAATGAAGCGGCGCTTCACTATGCTCAGATTCGAGCCACCCTCAAACAGAGTGGAAACATGATTGGAGCTAACGACCTTTTCATCGCGGCCCACGCTCGCAGTCTTGGACTCACGGTCGTGACCAACAACACGCGAGAGTTTGGGCGTGTCCCCGATCTGAGGATCGAGAACTGGTCAGTCCCGATCAGCTGACACCTTGTGACTGGACCGGGGCCTCCGTGAACCGAAGACCCTCCTCTTGTTCTCCAATTGCCAGGAAGCATACCTCTTTCTTCTTAACGAAGCAGTGATCTTGTGTCGAGAGGGAAGATCGTTCCAACGCCGCATCGCAACCAGATGACAATTTGAAGAGAAGAGAGGGTCAGCTGCGGCTGGCCCTTTTTCCTTTTGCTGTTGACCAGCCTGCGACTGGGGAGGATATCGATGAGCCAGCGTAGATCATGGCAAGACTGGGAACTGGAGATTCTCTGCTCTCAGTACGCCGATACTCCCACCAAAGCACTCTCTGAATCCATTCAGAGATCAGTTGCAGCCATCTATGGACGTGCGACGATCCTGGGGCTTAGAAAGTCCGAAGCCTATCCGGCATCACCGGTTCTCTCCTGTTTCTGGTCACATCTGTGGCGTGGGGTGCTCCCAGGACGTTGACCCTGGACGTGCCGGGAATGACTTGTCCGACCTGCCCGGTCACGATCAAGAAAGCCCTGCTGAAACAGTCGGGTGTAACCGGTGTGACTGTGCGCTATGAGAAGAAGCAGCTTGACGTGGCCTTCGATGACGCGAAGACAGATCCGACTGCCATCATGAAATCGACGGCATCCGTGGGTTTCCCCTCTCAACCTGCCAAGTGAGGCGGCCTTTGGATGGTGGTGTTCAATGTCGCTCCTTCGAAGGAAGGCTATTGCTCAGCAGCAGCCACAGCTCTCACCTCGAAGGGCACGTCGTCCCTCGACTATCAGGATCGGCAATGCCAGGAGCGCAGCTGCTGAATCTGCCCAATGAATGTGCCAGATGGCAATGATGGCGAGTCCCGCCAAAGTAATCGCCGCGAGATAGGCACACGTCGCCGACTGTACGGCATCTGCAGCCAGGGCGCGATTGTTTGTCTGTCGTGCGACTCTTCGCTTCCCCCAGGCAAGGAAAGGCATGATGACAAGGGCAGCAAGCGTGATGGCTATGCCGCTACGACTCGTCTCCACCTTGACATCGCGGAGAAGCGAGAGGACGGTCACGAGCGCGACTGCTCCGGCAAGAACAAAGAGTAGGATTCCAGCCAGTCGCGAGGCGCGATCTTTTGTGATTGGGAACGACGGAATAATCGCCAGCAAAACTACGGTGGCAGACAGTAGTTCCACAAAGCTGTCTGCGCCAAATGTCAGCAGTGCCGAACTGTGCGCTGAAATGGCTCCGTAGAGGGATACGCCGCACTCGACGAGCATCCATACCAATGTGATTCCCTGAAGCCAGGCAATCGTGCCTGTAGTCTTCGCCTGAGAGGCACAGGCTGTCGCGCCATCGGAAGGAGCTTCGATCTGGATGAACTGTGCCACAACTAAGTTTATCGCTATGCCTGCGCTGGGATCGTGTTCGTGCTCAACTTCTCCTGCTCCAACAACTGCAAGATGCGCCGCTTGATCTCATCGCGAGTCTGGCGTACCGATTCGATCCCTTGCCCGTTGGGATCGGGTAGCGGCCACTCGTCGCGCCGCAAACCAGGAACGTAAGGGCATTCATCTCCGCAGCCCATCGTGACAAGCAATTCGGCTTCCCGTGCCAACTCCGCAGAGAGCTTTTGCGGCTTGGCATTGCTGAGGTCGATTCCCACCTCGAGCATCGCCTCCACAACCACAGGGTGGACATGCTCGGCAGGTTGTGTTCCGGCAGAGATGCCATGCGCTAATTCCAGGTCGGCAAGCTGGTTGAAGAATGCAGCCGACATTTGCGAGCGTCCTGCATTGTGAACGCAGGCAAAGATAAATGTACGCATTTCTGGTCAAACTCCTTTTGATAGCGCGATCTATTGATGCCCGATCTGATCGATTTCTTTCTGTATGGCGAGTTGGCCGAGAGTCGAGAGAGGTAAAGACAGGAAAAGGCTGATTCTCCGATCCAGAATGGAGAAGGTGTCACGAAAAGCGCGCTCTATTTCTGCTGGCGTGCCCACGGCAGCAGCGGGATCGGGCACTCCCCAGTGGGCCGTCAAAGGCTGTCCCGGCCAAACCGGGCAGATTTCCTTGGCGGCGTTATCGCAGACGGTAAAAACGAAATGAAGCTGTGGCGAATCTGGTTTGGCGAATTCATCCCATGACTTGCTGTAGAAGCCTTCGGTGCTGAGTCCTGCAGCCTCGATCTGTTTGAGAGCTTCAGGGCGAACTATGCCCGTAGGATGGCTCCCGGCGCTGTATGCGGTGAAAGTGCCGTGTCCCTTACGGTTCATGATCGCCTCGGCCATGATCGATCGTGCCGAGTTACCGGTACAGAGAAACATTACGTTGTAGTGCTGTGCGGACATTGTTCGACTCTCCTCGCTCATGCAGCGCTTCACCTTACCGGAGGGCAGCACTTCGGCCCGCAACAAGGAGCCTGAGCGGTCTCGGAGGGTTTGACGGCGTAGACCTTGACGCTCGCCGCGGCTGCATTGACGTCATACTTGGAGAGCAGGTCAGTTAGGTCTTGATGCAGGCTCGCTGGTTTATCCGTCGAGCAGCAGGATGCAGCGTCCCCGGAATCCATAGAGGGCGAGCAGCAGCCAGCTTGGTTCTCGACTTTGGCATAGGCATTCAGATCTGCGCCGCTGTCCACGATCTTGACGTGCTCGAACCCAGCAGCAAGCAACCCATCCCGGTAGTCATTGATGAGAATCGCGCCGCCGATGCAGCCGACATAGGCCGCCATGCTGGCAGCTACCTCGGGCGGAAGTTCGCTCTTAAGAGCAATATCGCTCACAGCCAGCCGGCCACCCGGTTTCAGCACTCGCGCAATTTCCCTGAAAACGGCAGGCTTATCGGGAGCGAGGTTGATGACACAGTTGCTGATGACGCAATCAACTGAGGCATCAGGAAGCGGAATCTTATCGATGGTCGATAGATGGAACTCCACATTCTTATAGCCGCCAGACAGAGCGTTCGTGCGGGCTCTCTCGATCATCGCGGGAGTCATATCGATGCCGATCGCCTTGCCTCCAGGTCCGACCAGGGGAGAGGCGAGAAATAGATCCAGGCCGCCACCGGAGCCGAGATCAACCACAACCTCACCAGGACGAATCGATGCGATCGCCGTGGGATTCCCGCAAGACAGACCCATGTTGGCCTCGGCCGGAATCGATGTCAGTTCCTCCGTGGTGTATCCAAAAGCCTGGGCGACAGCTGTTACCCCCGCATCATCGCTGGACAGCGAACTCTCCGCGACCGCTCCATACTTCGACTTCACCGATTCAAGTATCTGCTCTGCCATGATGTCCTCCAGACATATCTGTCAAAGCGACTATATTTCTTTCCTACACATACGTCAATACGAATATAATTCGAGCATGGCAGCTAAACGGGCATTCAACATCGAGAGGTTCTTTCAGGCACTTGGCGACAACACTCGCCTCCGCCTGCTCAATCTCATGGGCGATCAGGAAATTTGTGTCTGCTACTTTGTCGAGATACTGGATCAACCTCAACCAAAGATTTCTCGTCACCTCGCATATCTGCGCAGTGCCGGCATCGTCGCTACGCGAAGAGACGGGAAGTGGATGCACTACCGGATTGTCATGCCGCCTCACATCGGAGCTACTCAGATTCTTCAGCAAACTCTTGGTTGGCTGAAAGAAGATCGCGCGATGCAGGCTGACCGCGCACGGCTATCCAAGGCGTGCTGCACGCCGGCTAAATTCGTCGCGCTTCAGGGCGCGCCACTTCCAATTCCCATTGATTCAAGTACCGTCTCCGCGTCGAGGTAGCTCTATGTCCAGCACCGCCTATACACAAGGCCAGATCTGCGCGCCAATGCCGCGCAAGAAATTGTCCTTCCTCGACCGTTACCTAACCCTCTGGATCTTCCTCGCCATGGCGATAGGTGTAGCAATCGGACACTTCGTACCCGGATCTGCGGCGTTCGTGAACAGCTTTCAATCCGGTACAACCAACATTCCCATTGCCATCGGACTGATCATCATGATGTACCCACCACTGGCAAAGGTTCGGTATGAGAAGCTTGGCGAGGTCTTTCGCAACCGCCGCGTTCTTGGACTTTCGCTGGTTCAGAACTGGATCATTGGTCCGATCCTCATGTTCGCGCTGGCCTTAACTTTCCTCCATGGAGAGCCCGCGTATATGCGTGGCCTCATCTTGATCGGGATAGCGCGTTGCATCGCCATGGTTTTGGTGTGGAATGAGTTGGCTGGTGGAGACACGGATTATGTTGCTGGGCTCGTCGCTCTGAATAGCATCTTTCAAGTGCTCTTCTATAGTCTCTATGCCTGGGTATTCATCACGATTCTACCTACGTGGTTCGGCTACCAGGGATCGGTCGTCAAGATCAGCATCGGCCAGATCGCCCACAGTGTCTTTATCTATTTGGGAATCCCATTCCTCGCGGGCGCATTGACTCGATTGGCACTTGTCCGCGTGAAGGGTGAAGAGTGGTACCGGACAAAGTTCATTCCCAAAATCAGCCCCTTTACGTTGGTAGCACTCCTTTTCACGATTCTGGTCATGTTTAGCCTCAAAGGCGACCTAATCGTTCGGCTTCCGTTCGACGTCCTCAAGATCGCGGTGCCCCTGGTTGTCTATTTCGCTATCATGTTCGTCGTCAGCTTTTGGATGGGCAAGAAGCTGGGCGCCGACTATGCGCAGACGGCAACTCTCTCCTTCACGGCAGCTGGGAATAACTTTGAGTTGGCGATCGCGGTGGCTGTTGCGGTCTTCGGCCTGAACTCGGGCGAAGCGTTTGTGGGGGTGATTGGACCGTTGGTCGAAGTCCCTGCCTTGATCGGCCTTGTAAACGTGGCGTTCTGGATGCGCAAGCGATACTTCAAATCGACGGAGCCAGGGTTCGAGGTCCATCCCGTTGAGACTGCGCCATAGTCATCAGCACCACTCGGCATCCCGATAAACGGCTCAGAAACCAACACAGATTTACTCTGGATGTAGTCCTCACGAAGTTGTCTCCTTGATCCAAAGGAGGCAACATGCTCGAAGATCACGTAGGCGCAGCAATCACGCGGCGAAGACTCTACTCAGGTCCTGCCGCTAACCATGTCGATGATTTTGCGGAATGGCTTCACAATCGAGGCCACAAAAAACGGTTGCTCTTCCGAATCCTTCAATCTTTCGCTGCCTGGACCGACTGGCTAACCAAAACCGGCAGATCCGCAGCGGATTTTTCGGAAGGACTGGATGCGTGCACAAGATACGTCTTGTCAGTGTCCCAATTTCCATATCAGCGCGGACCCAAGCGCGAATCTCTCTCAGTCGTACGGCTCTTCCTCGGTTTCCTCCGCGAACGCGGGATGATCCAAGCATCCGTGGACTTATCTATCTCACCCTACCCGTTGGTTGTAGAGTTTCGTGCCTGGATGCTTGAACATCGAGGTGTTACGAAGACCACCTTGGACGTCTATCAGAGGAATCTCGACGAGTTTATCGCAAGCGTTGGAAGCAATCCGCATCGCTATAGCCCCAAAGTGCTGCGCGGTTTTGTCCTCGTATGCAAGTCTTGGGGGGAACCGTCGTTCGCAGTTTTCTCCGGTTCCTCGGGGCTACGGGAGAGTGTCTGCACGCTGTTTGCGTGGTGGCTCTGCATAATCGCGATCTCCACATAATGCGCGCTACGCGGTGCACCGCATATTGCGCACTATAACCAAGGTCAGTTTTACGAGACGTGGTTCACCTGCGACAAGGACCGCCTTGAGTTCGTGAGGAACACACTGGCGTGGCCTTGCTGGGGCGACCCAAAGTTTGCGTACTGCGACGTGGAGCGCGCTATCAAGCAACAGGTTCGCGCGAGGAATTGTCTCTCGCTCTATGAGCTGCGAGCGGCAGAAGAGTTGCGGACTGCTGAGATGGCAGTCCTTGTTCGCCTTGAGGCGAAGTATCGGCCGTCGCCCCCTCAGGCCGAAGCATCTACAGAGGCGCCCATTGCCATCGCGGTGGAGCGGCCAACCGTGGAACCACCCATCACGCCTGTCACACCTATTCAAGGCAGCCTCTTCTAAGCCTCCAGAGAAAGGAAACTCCATGCCGTATTCCGTCTACTATCGCGGTGAAATCACCATCAGCCCGCCGCTCACCGAAGAGCATGCAGCCATAGTCCTCGCGTTCTCCCGGAAGGAATACAACGATCTGACAAAACCGATCTTCGCAAACATCGCTGCCAGCCCAGGAGAGGATCTCCCCGCGTACATGGACGTGTTCGATATCTCGGAAGACAGGACTACCATCCTTCCCGAGGAAGATGAGAGTACTCATGGACTGAGACTTTGCCTCATGCTGCTTGTGGAACATTTCCTTGAACCGCATGGATATCTGCTGAACGGCGAAGTGTCGTGGGATGCAGATGATGTGAATGACCGCGGTTCGATCTTCGTCAAGGACAATCTCATCGAGGACGTAGAGGACGTGATTGTCAATGCCGGCCCGAGTTGGTCCCCGGACCACTATTCGGATGCACGACTGAAGGAGGTCATCCAGGATCTTGTTGATTCAGCCGACGACACTGGCTGCAGCGAAGACCTGACGGTAGTGTCTGCGAAGTACGTTGAGTACCTGCGAGAAGCTCTGCCGAAACTCTGACGAGGAGCGGGCACACCGTCCGTCCTGCCAACCCTTCCCAAATCACCCATTCTTTGCGAGTTCCCACCCATGAGGAGACCTATGCCCAGCTTGCGCCTCCGCCACCACAACGACTGCCCGCGATGCCCGGTGATCGGGGCCGAAGACATACCTGGCGAAGAGTATTACCAAATACTCTCGTTACGCTTCAATGTAACTCTCGCGAAAAAGCTCTCCGCAAGACATGACCTGACTCGGGTCGAGCCATCTGCGCTTTCGCGTTGGCTCGAACACGCCCGCATTCTCGAAAGTCATGTGTGGCACCTGCCGTTGAACGCAGGACACGGGATCATGGTCACGCTTCCGGCAGGTTGTGGAATGCCTCTGGTCGACGGCAACCACCGTGCCGCGCGAGCTTTGCGGCTCGGGGAAGATTTCTTTGCCGCGGTGCTTAGCGAAGACGAGACGCACGAACTTCTGAGAATGAGCATGAACCCCGCCATCGCAGATCACTACTGGAAGCGGTTGCTCGCTTCAAAGCCTCACGCGGACGATCGTTAGCACCACATCGGTAACAACCACTTGCGCTCTGGCGCCCACCTTCAACATGTGCTGAATCAAACCATAAGGAGAAGTTTCAAGATGGCTACTGCACTCAAGACAGAAGTACTGTTGCGCGAGTTCTTTTTCAATGGAGTTCGCATCCCTGACCCTGCACCCGAGATGACCGTCGACGAAGTCCGAGACTTCCTGACGCCGACTTACCCGGAGATTGCGACTGCGACGCTCACAGGACCCGACGCCACCGGCACGGCGCTGCGCTATACCTTCGACCGGGCAATCGGCTCGAAAGGCTAAAGTCATGGTCACGAAAGAGATCACGGAGGAGGAGCTCCTGGCGTTGTTCAAAGACAAGGCCAATACTCCTCCCAGTGGCCCGAACGAACTCCTGGCGAGGCACCTGAAATGCAAACAATCCCGCGAGCTGTCCGAGGCCGTCGCGAGCGCGGCCCATCGCTACACCGATCCGGCCAATCCCCGGCTGCTCCCACCTTCGGAGATGCTCCCGCCCTTGGCGTAGAGACGCTCGCGCGATGCTCGGGCCAGGCGCTGCCGACGCTCGAGAGTGTGCCGACGTCGTACAACCACGAAGTCCATTCCGAGTTGCTCTACGATTTCTGCGCCGCACTGGTGCGATGCGGGGTAGCTCGTCCATCGCAATGGAAACAGGCGGGTGAAAGCGGGAACGTCTTCGCCCAAAACGCGATCCGCGAGGCGATTACAACGGACCGTCTGGACTTGCTGCAACGCAACCTCGAATACCATCTGCAGATCGAGGACGTGATCGAGAAATACGGATATGACCGCGCACTCGAATCGAGCGAGCTCGCGGTCATGATTACCTCCGGCAACTGCGGGTACGTGGAAATCGGCGAGGCCGTCGAAGCTCTGGAGGCGGAAGAGACGGGACTGGGGGCGGCCTTCTACTGGCAGTTCACCTATTCGCTCTACCGTGTCATGCGCATTTATAACCATGATGACGCAAAGATGCGCGAGGAAATGCTGCACGAGTGGGCGGAACAGGAGGATGAAGAGAGCCGCGAGCAGTACGAATTCCCTGAAGTCGACAAAGGGTTGCCGGAGTGCATCCTGAAGACGCTCAAGGGCAACTCCCGGCACGAGTTTCGCGACCGCCAGCTCTTGCTCAAGCACAAGAGCGGCAAGTTCGGAAGCTGGATCACGCGGCTACGACGCATCCAGCGGCTTGCGCGTCTCTACCCGAAATCGGGTAGAGATCTGGGCGACGGCTATTACGACTCCATGCCGCTACCAACGTTGCTTGTTGCCTTCAAGGAGCACGATGTCATCTGCGCGTGCTTCGATGAAGAGAGCCAGTCCATGCTCGAGGGCTCGCCGGAACCCGCTCTTTCAATCGTCTTTTCTCCGAACGACGAGGATGAGGTGCGGAAGGCGAAGAAGATCATCGAGCGATTCGTTCTGATCAATTGCGAACTCTTCCAACTGGTCGAAGAGATTCAGAGCTGGGGGAGCCATGAACGTCGAGACATCGATCGGGGAGAACTATCACTACGAGCTGCATGAGGCGCTGCTCGTCTATCAGGGGCGTGGATCGAGCTTCGTGACGAGGCACGAGATTACGCAGTCCAAGAATGCGCCACCCGTGCTGGGGCCGGCCCAGCCGCTTACAGTGACCTTCATCGACTCGTTGGTCCGCTCCATTGGCGGCAATGTGAAGGCGGAGATTCTGCCTGAAAACGTGATCGCCAAAGGTGACCGCATGATCGCATGGTGGACGCCGCAGCGGCGCAAAGCGATGTTCTACAAGAACTCCGAAAACAAGGCAAAGCATCTTAACGGAAAGGTCTTTCCCCAACCGGCTCTGGTCTGGCAGGTATCGGAAGGCAACCTGAAGATCCGTGCGCTCGTGGAGAACGAACGCCCCACGGCCGGAACCAAACTCGCCGTGGCTCCCTTCTGGAACCTCTCTCATCATGGCTCGGTGTGTACGGGCTCCATGCGGCGGCCGGAGAGCGCGTTGGTCGCCTCGATTCCATCCTGGGAGCAGGGCTTCTATGAGTCGAACTTCACGCACTCGAATATTGGGCGGCTGACACGCCACAAGGGCGGTTTCGACGGGTTATGGAGTGCACTCGCCGGGAAGCGCGTGCCGTTCCCGAAGGCATCCCTCATCGAGCTTCCCGAAACCCTATCCCAATTCATTCACGAAGGGAGGCAATAGCCATGCGGATCGAACATAACGTTCCGGCCGGCCTGCTCGAAAACCGCCGCGTCCGGGTGTTGGTCGTAGGCGCGGGAGGAACGGGCAGCGCCATTGTGATGGGGTTGCCCTATCTGGACCAGGCGATGCGGGCCTGGGGACACAGTGGAGGGCTCGATGTCTGGATGATGGATGCGGATACGGTCTCCGAGACCAATTGCATCCGGCAGCCCTTCTCGTTCTCGGATCTTGGTCTCAATAAGGCGACGGTGCTTGTTAACCGAATCAACCTCTTTTGGGGAACCGAGTGGAAGTCCTTTCCGGTCCACCTCGATAAGCGCGCCCGCATCAACGATGTGCATCCGGACATTGTGATTGGCTGTGTCGACACCCGAGCCGCTCGCCGCGCCATTGAGGAGGCATTGAAGACCTCGCTCAACCGTACCAGCTACTGGCTGTTATATTAGCGTTGAGGGTTATGTGTATGTGAAAATGCTCCTCTGTAGTGACGTCCGAACATATACATATGAAAAGTGGTCTATGTATATTGCGGCAACTAGCATTCCCCGAATCGTTGAT